>Ga0183097_10001_pt1 | contig 2501858 bp, 2263 predicted proteins | sample BioMet8_FD_128883 | JGI IMG/M metagenome (GOLD analysis project Ga0183097, IMG submission 128883) | Microbial communities from bioreactor (seeded with sewage sludge) at Lawrence Berkeley National Lab, California, USA - Biofuel... | ecosystem: Engineered > Bioreactor > Anaerobic > Unclassified ... | reverse complement strand
GTAAAGCACACGTCATCAAATCTCACCACAACGTGGGCGGCCTGCCGAAAGAGATGAAGATGGGCCTGGTTGAACCACTGCGTGAGCTGTTCAAAGACGAAGTGCGTAAGATTGGTCTGGAGCTGGGCCTGCCGTACGACATGCTGTACCGTCACCCGTTCCCGGGACCAGGCCTTGGCGTTCGTGTTCTGGGTGAAGTGAAGAAAGAGTACTGTGACCTGCTGCGCCGTGCTGACGCCATCTTCATTGAAGAACTGCGTAAAGCGGACCTGTACGACAAAGTCAGCCAGGCGTTCACTGTGTTCCTGCCGGTACGTTCCGTTGGCGTAATGGGCGATGGTCGTAAGTATGACTGGGTTGTCTCTCTGCGTGCTGTCGAAACCATCGACTTTATGACCGCACACTGGGCGCATCTGCCGTACGATTTCCTCGGTCGCGTTTCCAACCGCATTATCAATGAAGTGAACGGTATTTCCCGCGTGGTGTATGACATCAGCGGCAAGCCGCCAGCTACCATTGAGTGGGAATGATTTGACCCTGCACTATGAATGAACAAAACCCTCTGTTACTACAGAGGGTTTTTTATCTTCAAGAATTATAGGATTGAAGTTACTAACATCGATTAATTAAACCAGCTGTCCGATTTGTTCTCTTCTGCTTTGCCCACGCTTTTCATCAGATCGCGACCGCCTTCAGTCATATTTCTGTTGGCGTCAGCTTCAGATTGCACCACATCGGTTTGCGCAGCTTTGTGCTTCAGTTCCTGATCGATAAATTCGTTTTCTCGCTTAACGCGGGCTTCTTCTTTCGCCAGCGCCAGTTTTTGTTTCTGAATCTCTAAGCTGCGTAGCTCATCTTCATAACTTTGATCGCGTTTTTTGTCCGCAGAGGCTTCGGCGTCCAGTTTATCCTGACGAGCTTTCTTATTTGCCGCTGCCGTTGCCGCTCTTTTGTTAGCGGCGGCCTGGGCATTTGCGCGACGTTGCTTCTCTTGCTGGATTTCCCTGTTGCGCTCCGCGACCCATTCGTCATGCTGCCTTTGCTCTTCATTTTTACCTTGCTGTTCCGCTTCTGCGACAGCAGAGAGTTGATCCTGCAATGATGAGGCGATAGCCGGATAGCTTAAGGAGGCTAAGATGGCGCAAAGAAAAACTTTCTTCATGACTCCTCCTGATTATTAGCTCTTTTCAGGACATTTGGTATTTGGCTGAATACGCGTTTCGTTATACGTCGTGGTAATAACAACGGCTAAACCTGTCGTAAACTGGCACTCTTTACCCACCTGGGTAGAGGTATACACTTTGGTGCCTTCCTTATAGGTTAAAGAAACACCTTCCACTAAGGTTTTATCATTCACCATAGAACCCGCTGCCGCGCCTACAGCTCCGCCGCCAACTGCACCTGCCGTCGTTCCGGAATTGCTGCCAGACCCGACGTTGTGGCCGATAACACCGCCAGCGACTGCGCCAATAAGCGCGCCGAAGGCTTGTGCGTTCCGTTTATTTTGGGAGTTGTCTACGGCAACTTTTGCGGGAAGAATGGAAATAATATTAACGGTTTTAGTTTCTTGTTTGGTATTCAGTTGATCGGTTTGATAAACATCGGCAGCATGATCGTCAGCATTTGACTGGCATCCTGCCAGAGTGAATGACGCTAACATTGCCACAGGCAGAAGACATTTTTTAAATTTCATCACTATTCCTTGTTATACACATTACGAAAAATAAGACATTTAAGATCATCAAAAGAGGAAAGTAAATGTATTGCGTATAAAGGGATAGATTAAATTTATTAAAATTCACGCAGGGAATAATTTATAAAAATATATCATTACAACATATATATTAATTTTATATTTATTTCGCAGCCAAACAGGATAAACATCAGTCAGGATAAAGACGTAAAATTTAAGATGAAAGAATATCTGCCGCTTTGATAATCCCAAACAGCAAAAGCATCCGACAGCGAAGTGCCGTTATGTTCTGTGAAAGTGGAGAAGGTAACCGCTAACGTTGTACCGGTGATTCGACGGAGAGTGTGGATTGCTGAGCTTCTTTTTTGCTCTGATGGTGCTGCCAGGCACCGACGGACGAGTAGATAAAACGGCCAAAGAAGAAGATAAAGCTGATGAGCAGTACGATACGGGTCATGCGACTGTTAAATCGGTGTCGTTTTCGCATACTGGTTGCCTGACTCACAAAAGGTTCCTTGAAGTATGTCCCACGCTGTGGACGGTACTTACATTAAGGCACAACAGGACAAAATGGTCAATTCTTCGTTATGTAAAAAAGCGTCAGTGGATACATATTTTAATGTTATGGAAGTTAATTTAATTATTTACAATGATGATGTAATAATGATGAATTAACATGATAAACGTAATAATTCATTAATCAGGGTTATTTTGTTTGATATATATCAATTGGTACTTTCATATGACACTTAGAATCAATGCTCTCTATAGTGATGAATAATCATCATTCGAAGTCAGGTGGGATGCCTGTCTGAATACACCTCCTTCAGGATGTGGGGGATTCTGCTGAGCATCTATGAAACTGAATGCAACTTATATAAAAATACGTGATAAATGGTGGGGGCTTCCGCTGTTCCTGCCTTCTTTAATCTTGCCCATTTTCGCCCACATTAATACTTTCGCGCATATTTCTTCCGGTGAGGTTTTTCTCTTTTATCTGCCTCTGGCACTGATGATCAGCATGATGATGTTTTTCAGCTGGGCGGCATTGCCAGGGATCGCCTTAGGGATTTTTGTCCGCAAATATGCAGAGCTGGGTTTTTACGAAACGCTATCATTAACGGCTAATTTTATTATCATTATCATTCTCTGTTGGGGCGGTTACAGGGTCTTTACTCCCCGGCGTAACAACGTTTCACATGGTGATACCCGTTTAATTTCCCAGCGTATATTCTGGCAGATTGTGTTTCCTGCAACGCTGTTTCTGATACTTTTCCAGTTTGCTGCATTTGTAGGATTACTGGCGAGCAGAGAAAATCTGGTCGGTGTCATGCCTTTTAACCTCGGGACTTTAATCAATTATCAGGCCTTACTGGTGGGTAATCTGATCGGTGTCCCGCTGTGCTACTTCATCATTCGGGTAGTGCGAAATCCATTTTATTTACGTAGCTATTATTCGCAATTAAAACAGCAGGTTGATGCCAAAGTCACCAAAAAAGAGTTCGCGCTCTGGCTACTGGCATTAGGTGCTTTATTGTTGCTGTTATGCATGCCGTTAAATGAAAAAAGCACAATTTTTAGCACCAATTATACCTTGTCATTATTGCTGCCCCTGATGATGTGGGGAGCGATGCGCTATGGTTATAAGCTGATTTCGCTGCTCTGGGCGGTCGTGTTGATGATCAGCATCCACAGCTATCAAAATTACATTCCCATTTATCCTGGCTATACCACGCAGCTGGCCATAACCTCCTCCAGTTATCTGGTATTCTCTTTTATTGTCAATTATATGGCTGTACTGGCAACCCGTCAGAGAGCGGTAGTCAGACGCATTCAGCGGCTTGCGTATGTGGACCCGGTGGTTCATCTGCCAAATGTTCGCGCCCTGAATCGCGCGTTGCGTGATGCCCCCTGGTCTGCGCTTTGTTATTTACGCATCCCTGGCATGGAAATGCTGGTTAAGAACTATGGCATCATGCTGCGGATTCAATACAAGCAAAAACTTTCTCACTGGCTGTCACCCTTGCTGGAACCGGGTGAAGATGTTTATCAGCTTTCGGGTAACGATCTCGCGCTGCGACTGAATACAGAATCGCACCAGGAGCGCATTACCGCACTGGATAGCCATCTCAAGCAATTTCGTTTCTTTTGGGATGGCATGCCGATGCAACCGCAGATTGGCGTCAGTTACTGCTATGTGCGCTCGCCAGTGAATCATATCTACCTGCTGCTGGGAGAGCTAAATACGGTCGCCGAACTTTCCATCGTGACCAACGCCCCGGAAAATATGCAGCGTCGCGGGGCAATGTATTTGCAACGCGAATTGAAAGATAAAGTCGCGATGATGAATCGACTACAGCAGGCGCTGGAACACAACCATTTTTTCCTGATGGCCCAGCCGATTACCGGTATGCGTGGTGATGTTTACCATGAAATTCTTCTGCGCATGAAAGGTGAGAATGATGAACTGATCAGCCCCGATAGCTTCTTGCCGGTCGCGCACGAATTTGGTTTATCGTCGAGTATCGACATGTGGGTCATTGAGCATACGCTGCAATTTATGGCTGAAAACAGAGCGAAGATGCCCGCTCACCGTTTTGCTATTAATCTGTCTCCAACCTCGGTATGTCAGGCTCGTTTTCCTGTTGAAGTCAGTCAGTTGCTGGCTAAATATCAGATTGAAGCGTGGCAACTTATTTTTGAAGTCACCGAAAGTAATGCTCTGACCAATGTTAAGCAGGCGCAAATCACCTTGCAGCATCTTCAGGAATTAGGCTGCCAGATTGCGATTGATGATTTCGGCACCGGCTACGCCAGCTATGCGCGGCTTAAAAATGTGAATGCCGATCTGCTTAAAATTGACGGCAGTTTTATCCGCAATATTGTGTCAAATAGTCTGGATTATCAGATAGTGGCATCGATTTGCCACCTGGCGCGAATGAAGAAAATGCTGGTAGTGGCAGAGTACGTTGAAAACGAAGAGATCCGCGAGGCGGTGCTCTCTTTGGGGATCGATTATATGCAGGGTTATCTTATTGGTAAGCCGCAGCCGTTAATTGATACGCTGAATGAAATCGAACCCATTCGCGAAAGTGCCTGAATAATGCGGGCCGACATTTCTCGTCGGCCCGCAAAGTATTAAGCGGCGATTTCTGGTGTACTTTCTTCTTCAATTTTCAACCGCCAGCCAGCCACGCCTTCCCAGTATTCTTGCTCCTTTTCCAGATCAAGCAGTACCAGCGCATTCTGACTAAACCAGTCATGCGGGAAACGCAGTGTCCAGTGACTGTCATCAGTAATCAGCGTCAATGTTGGCGGTGTGGTGGTTGCCTGACGTTGATTGTTGAGTAATACGCCAAGGCGCAATAGCTGTATCAGTGGCAGGAACTGTTTCTTCTTAAACAAGGTAAAGCGCGGCAGATCGTCGAGCTTAATCGCTTTACGGTGATAGCGCACCAGTGTCGCCATCATCAGCTGCTGTTCCTGATTAAAACCCGGCAAGTCACTGTTTTGCAGAATATAAGCGGAGTGGCGATGCAAACCGCTGTGGTTGATATTCAACCCGACCTCATGCAGCATGGCGGCCCATCGCAGTAGCGCCTCCAGTTGCGGATGCGCCAGCTTCGGTTGCTGTTCCCGCCACTGTTCGTACATTTGCATAGTGGTATCCAGCACCCGTCGGGCCTGTTCGCTGTCGATGTGATACTGGTTGGCGAGGCTGCTGGCGGTGCGACTACGCACATCCTGATGACGGAAACGTCCTTCCATTTCATACAGTACGCCTTCGCGTAACGCCCCGTCAGAAAGGCGCAGTTCACGGATGGCTAAAGCATCAAACACACCGCATAAAATCGCCAGTCCCGGAACGAAGACTGTTTTCCGCTCTTCGGAAAGACCCGGTAAACTCAGCGATGCGAAATTACGGTGACGTAAAACTTCTTTTACCAGTTTTTCCAGACGTTCCGGGGTAATTATCCCGTCTTTCTCGCCCATTTCCATTAACACTTCATGGGCGGCTTTTATGGTACCGGAAGCGCCCATTGCAACGTTCCAGCCCTGAATACGGAATTGCCAGGTTAAAGTTTCCAGTTTTTGTGCTGCCGCCATGCGAGCGCGCTGAAAATTCTCTTTATTGATGACCCCGCCAGGAAAATAAAGCTGGGCAAAGCTGACACAACCCATCCGGCGGCTTTCAACGAGAATAGGTTCGAAATTTTCACCAATCACCAGTTCCGTAGATCCGCCGCCAATATCAATAACCAGTTTGCGACCTTTTTCCGGTTGGGTATGTTCCACGCCCATAAAAATCAGACGGGCTTCTTCATTACCGGAAATAATTTCAATCGGGTAGGGAATGACCTTTTCCGCGCGTTTCAGAAAGTCAGTGGCGTTCAGCGCCTGACGCAGCGTATGGGTACCAACTATACAGACGCTGGCAGGAGAAAACCCTTGTAGCCGTTCGGCAAACAGCGACAGACAGTTTAAACCGCGCGTCATTGCCTCTTCACTCAACATATTATCTGGCCCCAGGCCGTCCGCCAGATGCACCCGCTGTTTCAGGCGACCAATAATCTGCATGGCACCATCTACCACACGGGCTATGACCATGTGAAAACTGTTTGAACCAAGATCGACCGCAGCAAACTCCTGCGGACGAGGGGATTTATCGTGTATTGGCATAGGGTTATTCAGGTTGTTCGAGTGATTTGATGTAGTCGTAAATCGCCAACTGCGCCCGTACTTTGCGGCGATTGCCGCGGGGAACGTAGCGATTACTGAGTTCTTTATCGATATAACGTGCTTTGACCGTATCGCTGAACAATATGTCGATGATGTCCAGCACCCGCTGCTTCAGGCGCGGATCGAGCAGCGGTGTCGCCACTTCAATACGATAATCAATATTGCGCGTCATCCAGTCGGCGGAAGAAAGGTAGACCTTTTTATCGCCGCCATTTTCAAAAATATAAACCCGGTCATGTTCAAGGTAACGGTCAACAATACTGATGGCACGAATGTTGTCGCTAATGCCTTCCAGATTGGGGATCAGCGAACACATTCCGCGAACCAGCAGATTAACCGGTACGCCGGAGCTGGAGGCCGCATACAGACGATCAACCAGGCCTTTATCGACAAGGTTATTTAGCTTCAGGGTGATACCACTGGGCAGCCCTTGCTGCGCGTTGGCGATTTCGCGGTCTACCATTTCATATAACAGACGGCGAGAGTTTTGCGGTGACACCATTAAATAATCAAATGTCACCGGGCGGTATGGGTTTTCAATAAAGTTAAATACCCGCCGTACTTCGTTGGTGATACGCGCATCTGCGGTCAGCAACGAATAGTCAGTATAAAGACGCGCGGTTTTTTCGTTAAAGTTCCCGGTCCCGATGTGTGCGTAACGGACCACTTCACCGTTTTCTTTACGTGAAATCAGGAACAGTTTGGCGTGAATTTTCAGCCCCGGCGCAGAGAAGATAACGTGCACGCCTGCTTCTGTCAGGCGCTTCGCCCAGTGAATGTTGGCTTCTTCGTCGAAACGCGCCTGTAACTCAACCACCACGGTCACTTTCTTGCCGTTGTGCGCAGCGTGGATCATCGAGTCGATGATACGTGAATCTTTTGCCACACGGTAAATGTTGATTTTAATCGCCAGCACGCTCGGATCGAACGAGGCCTGACGCAGCAGTTCCAGCACATGCTCAAAGGTGTGATAAGGATAATAGAGCAACACATCGCGTTCGCGAATGGCATCAAAACCATTGCGGAACTGGGCTTTATCAAACCAAATGTGGCGTAAACGCGGCAGTGGTTTGTTCACCAGATTGGCTTTGCCGACATTGGGGAAATTAATAAAGTCTTTAAAATTATGATAACGACCGCCGGGGACGATGGAGTCGTAGCGGGAAATAGTCAGTTTTTCGCGTAACACTTCAACCAGCGCATTGGGCATATCGCGCTGATAAACAAAACGCACCGGCTCAGCAGTTAAACGCTGCTTGAGACTGGAAGACATCAACTCCATCAGGCTGGCTTCCATCTCATGCACTAAATCGTATTCGGCATCGCGGGTCATCTTCATTGAATAGGCATTCAGCGCGTCATAATCAAAGAAGCCTTTGAAAATATCATCGAGGCAGTAACGCAGAATGTTATCCAGAAGAATCATCGGTTTGCGTCGACGCGGCGCTTCTGGCGGTAAATTCACAAAGCGTGGCACTTTATCTGATGGGATCTCCAGCAGCGCGTAACGGATGGTATCGCCACGGATAATTTCCACCGCCAAATAGGTGTAATCATCTTTCAGGAACTGCACTAAGTCAGTGTCAGGATTGATTAAAATCGGCGTAATGTGCTGACGCAGATACTGCTTAAAATAATGACGAAGCCAGTTTTGTTGATTGACGGAGAGCTGGCGTTCATTAATCAGGAAGATCTGGTTACGCGCCATCTCCAGCAGCAGCTCGTTGTAGAGGCCGTCGAATTCCTGATCGGCTTTCAGCACCCGGGACTGAATTTTGCCCAGTAAATGGCGGGAATGAGAGTTGGAGCCTTGTTCTTCGCTAATAATGATGCGTCGCTTCAGTTCAGCGAAGCGGACTTTATAGAACTCATCAAGGTTATTGGAATAGATCCCCAGGAAACGCATCCTTTCAATCAGCGGGTTAGATTTGTCCGCCGCTTCCTGAAGCACGCGTTCATTGAACGATAACCAACTGAGCTCTTTTTCGATGTATAGCTTTTCCTGACCCATTACCACTTTTACTCCGTTTTATTCACGGGACACTGCCTGGATATTATGGCGAGCAATATTGGCAGATGTCCAACTATGCCAGAAAAGGGGGAAAAAAACTGCTGGAGCTTGCGATTTACAGGTGAATTGAAAAACGCCAGCGGCAGAGCTGGCGCTTTAACTACGGGGCATTACTCGTCGGCAGCGTAGCCCTGCGGCGGCAGACGTTGACCATCCAGCCACGCGGCGTTTTCGTGCATTTTCAGACGACCATCGGCAAACCAGCTAATCACCAGTGGATAAATAGCGTGTTCCTGGGTTTGCACGCGGGCGGTGATGTCATCTTCCGTATCACCAGCAAATACCGGGACTTTCGCCTGTAAAATAACCGGGCCACCGTCCAGTTCATCGGTGACGAAATGCACCGATGTACCGTGCTCTTCATCGCCATTTTCCAGCGCCTGACGATGGGTGTGTAATCCGGGATATTTCGGCAGCAGAGAAGGGTGAATGTTCAGCAAACGCCCGGCATAGTGGGAGACAAACGCCGGGCTGAGAATGCGCATAAAACCAGCCAGCACGACCACATCGGGTGCGTACATGTCGATTTCATGAATCAACTCCCGGTCATAGGCTTCACGACTGTCAAACGCGCTGGCGATGAGCGTATGCGTTGCAATACCCGCCTGGCGGGCGCGTTCAAGGCCGAACGCGTCGGCCTTATTGCTGAAAACTGCCCGTACGGTGCCTTTAATTTTGTTGGTTTTACAGGCGTCAATAATTGCCTGTAAATTACTTCCGTTGCCGGAAATAAGCACCACAATATTCATTATTCGATAACCACGCGTTGTTCGGAATCAGAGGCTTTGATGATACCGATTTTCCACGCGTTTTCACCGTTGGCATTGAGCAGGGCGAGGGCTTTGTCCACTTCCGGAGCAGGCAGGGCAATAATCATCCCGACGCCGCAGTTGAAGGTGCGATACATTTCATGGCGTTCAACGTTACCTGCCGTTTGCAGCCAGTTGAACACTTCCGGCCACTGCCAGGAAGATTCATCAATCACTGCCTGGGTATTATCTGGCAATACGCGTGGAATGTTTTCCCAGAAGCCGCCGCCGGTCAGGTGCGCAATGGCATGCACATCGACCTTTTCAATCAACTCCAGCACTGACTTCACGTAAATGCGGGTCGGTGCCAGCAGATGATCGGCTAATGGCTTACCATCAAGTTCGGTGGTTTGCGGATCACAACCGCTGACTTCAAGAATTTTGCGCACCAGCGAATAGCCGTTCGAGTGCGGACCGCTGGAACCGAGTGCAATCAGCACATCGCCGTCGCTGACTTTAGAGCCGTCGATGATTTCTGATTTTTCTACCACGCCAACGCAGAAACCCGCGACATCGTAATCCTCACCGTGATACATCCCCGGCATTTCTGCCGTTTCGCCACCCACCAGTGAACAGCCCGATTGCAGACATCCTTCCGCGATACCGCTGATCACCGCTGAAGCGGTATCAACATCCAGTTTTCCGGTTGCGTAATAGTCGAGGAAAAACAGCGGCTCTGCACCTTGCACCACCAGGTCATTAACGCACATGGCGACCAGATCAATACCAATGGTGTCGTGACGTTTTAAGTCCATTGCCAGACGCAGCTTGGTACCTACGCCGTCAGTGCCGGAAACCAGCACGGGTTCACGATATTTTTGCGGCAATGCACACAGCGCACCGAAGCCGCCCAGACCGCCCATCACTTCCGGACGACGCGTTTTCTTCACTACGCCTTTGATTCTTCCAACCAGAGCATTACCCGCGTCAATATCAACACCGGCATCTTTGTAGCTAAGAGAGGTTTTATCGGTCACTGCTTGGGTCCCCACGCGTTACTTGCGGTAGAAAAATAAAATTCGGCGCAATTCTAACAGGGAAAGCAAACGTTTGCGAGACTGCTTTACACAACCTTTTTGCACGTCTTTTGCCCAGGCGCGCGGCGAAAGAAGACTTGTACCAGGGTAAAGGTTAGTTTTCGGATGGAATAATCTTCTTTCATAACCATTTGAATATAAAATAACTTTATCTCAAACCGTTATCATTTTGACTAAAGTCAACGAAAAGAATATTGCCGCCTTGAAGAAAGGAGGTATAATCCGTCGATTTTTTTTGTGGCTGCCCCTCAAAGGAGAAAGAGTATGAAGATCGTGGAAGTCAAACACCCACTCGTCAAACACAAGCTGGGACTGATGCGTGAGCAAGATATCAGCACCAAGCGCTTTCGCGAACTCGCTTCCGAAGTGGGTAGCCTGCTGACTTACGAAGCGACCGCCGACCTCGAAACGGAAAAAGTAACTATCGAAGGCTGGAACGGCCCGGTAGAAATCGACCAGATCAAAGGTAAGAAAATTACCGTTGTGCCAATTCTGCGTGCGGGTCTTGGTATGATGGACGGTGTGCTGGAAAACGTTCCGAGCGCGCGCATCAGCGTTGTCGGTATGTACCGTAATGAAGAAACGCTGGAGCCGGTACCGTACTTCCAGAAACTGGTTTCTAACATCGATGAGCGTATGGCGCTGATCGTTGACCCAATGCTGGCAACCGGTGGTTCCGTTATCGCGACCATCGACCTGCTGAAAAAAGCGGGCTGCAGCAGCATCAAAGTTCTGGTGCTGGTAGCTGCGCCAGAAGGTATCGCTGCGCTGGAAAAAGCGCACCCGGACGTCGAACTGTATACCGCATCGATTGATCAGGGACTGAACGAGCACGGATACATTATTCCGGGCCTCGGCGATGCCGGTGACAAAATCTTTGGTACGAAATAAAGAATAAAAATAATTAAAGCCGACTTTAAGAGTCGGCTTTTTTTTGAGTAAAGCGCCTATAACACATAATACAGAGGATAATACTATGACGCGCCGTGCTATCGGGGTGAGTGAAAGACCGCCACTTTTACAGACAATCCCGCTTAGTTTGCAACATTTGTTCGCCATGTTTGGTGCAACCGTCCTGGTGCCCGTCTTATTTCATATTAACCCGGCGACTGTACTGTTATTTAACGGTATTGGAACGCTGCTGTATCTCTTCATCTGTAAAGGGAAAATTCCGGCTTATCTTGGTTCCAGCTTTGCCTTTATTTCACCGGTATTGTTACTGTTGCCGTTAGGGTATGAAGTCGCGCTGGGCGGCTTTATTATGTGCGGCGTGCTGTTCTGCCTGGTTTCTTTTATCGTGAAGAAAGCGGGGACCGGCTGGCTGGACGTGCTGTTTCCACCTGCGGCAATGGGCGCAATCGTTGCCGTCATCGGTCTGGAGCTGGCGGGCGTAGCTGCCGGTATGGCGGGTTTACTCCCGGCTGAAGGGCAAACGCCAGACTCCAAAACCATCATCATCTCTATTACCACCCTGGCGGTCACGGTTTTAGGTTCCGTGCTGTTTCGTGGTTTCCTGGCAATTATCCCGATTTTAATTGGCGTGCTGGTGGGGTACGCGCTCTCTTTCGCAATGGGAATTGTCGATACCACGCCGATTATTAATGCTCACTGGTTTGCGCTGCCAACCCTCTATACGCCGCGCTTCGAGTGGTTTGCCATTCTGACTATTCTGCCAGCGGCGTTAGTGGTTATTGCCGAACACGTAGGGCACCTGGTAGTAACGGCTAATATCGTCAAAAAAGATCTGCTGCGCGATCCAGGTCTGCACCGTTCGATGTTTGCTAATGGCTTGTCGACCGTGATTTCCGGCTTCTTTGGCTCTACGCCAAATACTACTTACGGAGAAAACATTGGCGTGATGGCGATCACCCGTGTTTACAGTACCTGGGTTATCGGCGGGGCGGCGATTTTCGCTATCCTGCTTTCCTGCGTCGGTAAACTGGCTGCCGCTATCCAGATGATCCCATTGCCGGTGATGGGCGGCGTTTCGCTGCTGCTTTATGGTGTCATCGGTGCTTCCGGTATTCGTGTTTTGATCGAATCGAAAGTGGATTACAACAAAGCACAGAACCTGATCCTGACTTCCGTGATTTTGATCATCGGCGTCAGTGGCGCGAAGGTAAACATCGGCGCGGCGGAGTTAAAAGGTATGGCGCTGGCGACCATCGTCGGTATCGGCTTAAGTTTGATCTTCAAACTGATCAGTGTGCTGCGCCCTGAAGAAGTGGTGCTGGACGCAGAAGACGCGGATATAACAGACAAATAATGTACCGACCGGGCAGTGTTGCTGCCCGGTTCAAACATCATGGGATTCTGTGGTAAACTTCTCGCGATTTTGTGAAATCCTGGTTGAGGTATCTCTGAACACACCGGCACAGCTCTCTTTGCCACTTTATCTTCCTGACGACGAAACCTTTGCAAGTTTCTGGCCGGGGGATAACTCCTCTTTACTGGCCGCGCTGCAAAACGTGCTGCGTCAGGAACATAGCGGTTACATCTATCTCTGGGCACGCGAAGGCGCGGGGCGCAGCCATCTGCTGCACGCGGCTTGCGCGGAATTGTCGCAGCGTGGCGATGCGGTGGGCTATGTCCCGCTGGATAAACGCACCTGGTTTGTTCCGGAAGTGCTCGACGGTATGGAGCATTTGTCGCTGGTCTGTATCGACAACATTGAGTGTATTGCAGGCGATGAGTTGTGGGAGATGGCGATTTTCGATCTCTACAATCGAATTCTGGAATCGGGCAAAACACGGTTGTTGATCACCGGCGATCGTCCACCGCGGCAGTTGAATCTGGGATTACCGGATCTCGCGTCGCGACTCGACTGGGGGCAGATCTACAAATTGCAGCCACTTTCTGATGAAGATAAGTTGCAGGCGCTACAGTTACGCGCGCGTTTGCGTGGTTTTGAACTGCCGGAAGATGTGGGGCGTTTCTTGCTGAAGCGGCTCGACAGAGAAATGCGCACGCTATTTATGACGTTGGATCAGTTGGATCGTGCGTCGATTACCGCGCAACGTAAGCTGACCATTCCGTTTGTGAAAGAAATTCTGAAGTTGTAGATAAGGTGTTTATTGTCGGATGCGGCGCGAACGCCTTATCCGAACTACGCGAAGTTAATCCATAGTATTCGTAGGCCGGATAAGACGTGGCAAGCGTCGCATCCGGCAATGTGCTTCAACTAGCGATGGAGCACATCTTAACCCACGATTTCCAGTACCTGCTCCGGTGGACGACCAATCCGCGCTTTGCCATTCGCGACCACAATCGGGCGCTCCATCAGCTTCGGATTATCCACCATTGCCTGAATCAGCGCCTCTTCGCTAAGCGAACTGTCAGCCAGGTTCAGTTCTTTATAAAGATCCTCTTTCTGGCGCATCAATTCACGGGCGCTATTCATCCCCAGCATTTTCAGCAAATCGCGCAGCGTTGCCGCATCGGCGGGTGTCTCAAGGTAGAGTACCACTTCTGGCTCCACGCCGTTTTCTTTCAGCAGGTTCAGCGTTTCCCGGCTCTTTGAACAGCGTGGGTTATGGTAGATTTTTACCTGTTTGGTCATTGTTCTTCCTTTAATGCGAATTACATCTTGGTATAAGGCTTAAAGCGTTCCTGCAGCTGGCGCAACTGGTCGATGCGCGCATCGTAACGCGCTTGTTGCAGGCTGCCTAATTTCACCTGCGAACTGGCGCTACTCAACAGCGAAATGGCCTGATCGAGTCGTCCGGCGAGCGCATAACCTTCTGCTCGCGCAGCCAGCTCCTGATCGCGGTTATTTAGCGCGGCTTCCGCCTGTGCCAGTAAATCCCAGCCGTTGCTGTCATCTTTATTATTAAAGGTGTAGCGATTGAGAATATTGGCCGCTTCTTGTGGTTGACCGCCTTGCAGATAAGCGTTTGCCAGGTTGAGCTGCAACACCGGATTGGTGCGCAAATCACGGGCATTTTTCAGGCGATTGATTGCCTCATTGGCTTTGTTTTGCCCAAGATCGATATCGGTAGCCAGATCGAGATACCATGCGTTGCCAGGTTCTGCCGCCAGTAACGGTTGCAGCGTTTTACGCGCCTCGTCGTATTTATTGGCTTCCATCGCCTGTAAAGCACGACCATATTGCGCCGCTCGTTGCTGACGAACGTTTCCTTTCGCCCATTCATCCAGCAAATCACTGGTGAGCTGGTTACGTCCGGAATTATACATCCCCAGTGTGCGCGCTTTCGCCAGATAGAAATCTTCCGACGACTGCACCACCATCGGTCGCATCTGATTAGCACGGTTGCGGGCATCTGCCAGACGACTTTCCGGCAACGGGTGAGTCAATAAAATTTCCGGCGGGCGCGAGGAGTAACGCGCCTGATCGAGTAATTTTTCGAGGAAGGTTGGCATCGCCTGCGGATCGAATCCCGAGCGTTGCAGCACCTGAATACCAATGCGGTCCGCTTCCTGTTCATTTTGCTGGGTGAAGCTGATCATTCCCTGGCGCGTTCCCGCCAGTGTACCGGTCAGTGCCGCCATCCCCGCCTGCGGACTGGCCATCGCCAGTAAAATAGAACCTAACGCGCCGACCCAGGTCAGCGGCGCGCTGCGCTGCTGATCTTCCATCGCTCGCGCCAGGTGACGTTGGGTGACGTGGGAGATTTCGTGCGCCATAACTGAAGCCAGTTGACTTTCGTTATCGGAATAACGGAACAGGGCAGAGTGCAGCACCACGTTGCCGCCAAAGAAAGCAAAGGCGTTAATTTCGTCGTTGTTGATCAGAAAAAAATGAAACGGTGTCTTAACCGAATTGGCATGCGAAACCAGACGCATCCCCAGCGAATTAATATATTGCGTTAACAGCGGGTCATTAATTAACGGCGCGCTGCCGCGTAGCTGGCGGACATAATAGTCGCCCATCTGCATTTCCTGACCAATGGAAAGCGTGCTTCCTGCGGAGGTTCCCATATCCGGCAAGGTGTCTGCGCTGTCGGCAAACGCCGGGGCTACCTGACCAATGGTCATAGCAGCAATGAGGGTTGCAACCAGGTTTTTTTTCAACTGCCTGAACATAACCTCTATCCTGTATTTCTGAAGATAGTCATTTGACCGATACTGTGAAATATCGTTCCCACCGCGCCGCATTTGAGTGTAACGGCGAAGATTAGCCCACTCAAATGACTTTTCAGTTTCCTGAATCCGTCATAAAAAGCGAAGTCTTTTTTGTGACATTTCGATACAATTGCGGATCGCAATCCCGCTCTTGAGGTTCAGGGAAGGTCTTTATGCTCGAAATGTTGATGCAATGGTATCGCCGCCGTTTTAGCGACCCGGAAGCGATTGCCTTGCTGGTTATTTTAGTTGCCGGATTTGGCATTATCTTTTTCTTTAGTGGCCTGCTTGCTCCGTTGCTGGTGGCTATTGTGCTGGCCTATTTGCTGGAATGGCCAACTGTGCGCCTGCAATCTATTGGCTGCTCCCGCCGCTGGGCGACGTCGATTGTATTGGTGGTTTTTGTCGGTATATTGCTACTGATGGCGTTCGTGGTACTGCCTATCGCCTGGCAACAGGGCATCTACTTAATTCGCGATATGCCGGGGATGCTCAATAAGCTTTCTGACTTTGCCGCCACGTTGCCGCGCCGCTATCCGGCGTTAATGGATGCGGGCATTATTGATGCAATGGCCGAAAATATGCGCAGTCGGATGCTGACCATGGGCGATTCGGTGGTGAAAATTTCCCTCGCCTCGCTGGTCGGTTTGCTGACCATAGCCGTCTATCTGGTGCTGGTGCCATTGATGGTCTTCTTCCTGCTGAAAGACAAAGAGCAGATGCTGAACGCCGTTCGTCGGGTGCTGCCGCGCAACCGTGGACTGGCAGGACAGGTGTGGAAGGAGATGAATCAACAAATCACCAACTATATCCGCGGCAAAGTGCTGGAGATGATCGTGGTGGGGATCGCCACCTGGCTGGGGTTCTTGCTCTTTGGGCTGAACTATTCGCTGCTGCTGGCGGTGCTGGTCGGCTTCTCGGTACTTATTCCGTACATTGGCGCATTTGTGGTGACCATTCCGGTGGTTGGCGTGGCGCTATTCCAGTTTGGTGCAGGCACGGAATTCTGGAGCTGCTTCGCAGTGTATCTGATTATTCAGGCGCTGGACGGCAACCTGTTAGTACCGGTGTTGTTCTCCGAAGCGGTTAACCTGCATCCGCTGGTGATTATTTTATCGGTGGTGATCTTCGGTGGTTTGTGGGGATTCTGGGGCGTATTCTTCGCCATTCCATTGGCGACCCTGATCAAAGCCGTGATCCACGCCTGGCCCGATGGGCAAATAGCGCAAGAATAATCTTCAGCCCGACGAACTGTTTCGCCGGGCTGATTTTTCAGGATTCCTGACGTAAATAGATAGCCCGATAACACATACTCACCAGCACTGCACCGCCGATAATATTACCCAGCATCACCGGGAGCAGATTGGCGGTAATAAAATGGCTTACCGTCAGTGCCGGAAAATTGTCTGCGCTACTGTGCGCCAGTTGCCAGAAGGGGGGAGGGGCGAAATGGCGAATGGCAATGGCGAACGGAATCACAAACAAATTGGCGATACAGTGCTCAAAGCCACTGGCGACAAACAGGGTGATGGGCAAAATCATGGCGACGATTTTGTCGCATAACGAACGCCCGCAATAACTCATCCAAAGCGCCAGGCAAACCATCAGATTGCACATAATGCCGAGGCTGACAGATTCAGTAAATGTATGATGCATTTTGCCCTCGGCGCAGTGTAAAACCGCGACTCCCCACATCGCGTTTTCACTCATCACCAGCCCGGAAAACCAGATTAACAAACTGAAACAGGCAATACCTGCCAGATTACCGCAGGCCACCAGAAGTGCGTTAATCAGCCAAGTTCGCCAACTAATAACGCCCCGACTTTTTGCCATCACCGTCATTACCGACGAGGTGAACAGGCTGGTGCCGCAAACCGCCAGCAAAATAAAGCCGAGTGCAAAGCAAAGGCCGCCCACCAGATGGGTTAATGCCTGTGAAGACGGGGCATCGGCGATAACGGAAAGGTAAAAAGTAAATCCGATCGCCATAAACACGCCAGCGGACATCGCCATTAAAAAGACCGACACTTTACTGCGGGCAATTTTATGGGCGGCAATCCGTTCAGCGATTGCCGCTTTTCTGGCGCTCAACTGCAAGTCGAAAGAGAGTTTGTTTCTCATGCATACTCCTGCAAAAGCAGATTACAACACCTCGCGAACCGAGATCCCCAGACGCTGCATTCGTGACAGCAGCGTGGTGCGCTTCATCCCTAATCGTGTCGCCGCGCCACGGGGCCCGGCAACAATGCCATTGGTTTCTCGCAATACCTGAACAATGCGCTGACGTTCTTCTTCGTCATTCTCTGGCGTCGTCGGGTGCAGCAACTGCGCCATTGAACTGCGAAGCGCTGAATCTTCATTTAGCGTCGGCAGTAAACGGCTTTGTCGGACATTTAGATGTAAATTCAGACTGTTACCACGAGTCAACAGTACCGCCCGCTCAATCACGTTTTCCAGCTCGCGCACGTTGCCCGGCCAATCCCACGACATCAACTGGCGTAGTGCCTCGGTCGGGATGGCGTCAATTGCGCGATTCATATGGCGCGCCATTTTTTGCGTGAAATGCTTTGCTAAAAGAGGGATATCTTCCGGACGGTCGCGCAGCGGCGGCAATTCCAGTGGGAAGACATTCAGGCGATAAAAGAGATCGCTGCGAAACTGGCGATCTTCAACCATTTGCCACAAATCACGGTTGGTGGCGGCAATGACTCTGACATTTACCGGGATCGTTCTACTCCCGCCGAGACGCTCAATCTCCCGTTCCTGCAATACGCGCAGCAGTTTAGGCTGAAGTTCTAACGGCAGATCGCCAATTTCATCGAGAAACAACGTGCCGCCATCGGCAATTTCAAAACGACCACGATGGGTATTAATCGCACCAGTAAACGCCCCTTTGTCATGACCGAATAACTCACTTTCCAGAAGACTGGCGGGGATGGCAGCGCAGTTGATTTTGACCAGCGGCTTGTCGCGTCGCGGGCTAAGTTGATGGATCGCTCTGGCGATCACCTCTTTGCCGGTTCCGGTTTCACCGCAAATCAACACCGTACTGTCGCTCTTCGCCACAATATCTACCTGCTGGAGTAGGTCTTCCATTGCCTGGCTTTGATAGATAATGTCACCGATGCCCAGATTCGAAAGGAGCTGCTCGCTAAGCTGGTGGTTTTCTTGCTGCAAACTTTCCTGCAAATCGGTCATGCTACGCCAGGCATCGGCATTGCCAACGGCAATAGCGATGCGATCGGCTATGTGTTGTAGTAGCTGGCAGTTTTCCTCACTAAAGAGAGTGGAAGAGGTATGCGCCAGCAACAATGCACCCGGTGTATGGTTGCCAAAGGTAAGCGGTATAAGGAGCGCAGATTCGCAGCCGTTAGATGCAAGTAAGAGTAATAACGGGTCGCGTTGCCAGAGAAACAGATCGTCTGCACGGTGCGTCAAGGTCGGTTGTCGGGTTTGTAGCGTTTGTGTCAGCAATACACTGTCGCCAGGCATATTGCGTGGCAGACACGCACAATGTGAGGCAGAAAGATCGCTGCACCACAGGCTAAACTTCTCGTTCTTTCGATGATCGCCCAGTACCATACTGACTGAAGCCAGACCGAAAAAATGATGGATCTCACGAGCGGCGTCAGCGATCAGATCGTCGAGATCAAGATGTGACAGCACTGCATTAGTAATATCAACCAGTACCCGATGATGATCGCGATCTTTCTCCAGCAAACGCAGCGCCACCTGCTGTTCTTCATCATTGAGCCATGATTGCAGAACCGGGGTGATTATCCGCGCCAGCCAGTTAAACAGTGTGCAATCCTGGGGAGTAAAACGACTGCCGTGGGTGCGAATAAAGCGTAGCTCCGCCATTCCACTACTGCCGAGAAGGACGGCGTGACGCGAATAATCGACCATCTCGCCCTGATACTCTGTTGTTGCCGTCACATCGCTGCCATCATCATGGTAGCGGTAATAGAAGTTGCTTTTGAGAACATGCAGTTCAATAAGTTGTACCGGGCTGAACGGCGGCGGCAGCGGGATGAAGGCGCGTAATAAAGACGCCTTACCGTGTTTCTGCGCTAACCGCTCCGCGAGCATTCCGTTTACCGCTTCAATTGTTATTCCTTGCGGCGGGGCAAACATCGCCTCGTCTGACATAGCCATCAACAGTCCTTATTAATGAGAAATCCTTCTCACGTAATTTTTCTGGCCATCAGATAGATGGCCGGTTCCTGCACAATTTCATCCAACAGATGAATGAATTGAATGCTACGCGCCTGCCACACAGACGTCGCGTCATCCGCCAGTGGCGCGAATGCCCGGGTCAACAGGGCGGTGTGGCTGGCGTCAATAACAATCTCACCAAAGGTCATCACCCCCAGCATCTTACGTCGGGCTTGCTCCTCTTCGACCAGTGCAAGCCAATCTTCGTATTCCGTCAGTGGGCAGCGGAAGGCGACATTCAGACAATCAATCACGCCAACGTGATGACCGATAGCCAGCGAGTAATACATTACCTGAGAGCTGTGTTCCGGCATCTCGTCGCTACTGGCGACAAACTTTTTTCGCAGCGTCCAGAAAACAATTTCCCCGCACTCTTCAGTCATGTAACCCCCGGAGTACGCGAAAGAGTTGCTGAACGATACTATTGAGACGTGGATCGTCGGCATCGCGCAACCAGGTGTTAACCCGATTTCCTGTAGGATCGTCGCTTAAATGGCGCAGGAGCCGATCGCAAATTTCTCGCCCCTGACGATAGCCCGCCAGCCGCCGCGCTTCTCGCTCAATGGCGATACGCTGTGATGGCGGGATCTGCGGCCACAACGGTTGCATAGTCACCCCGGTGGGATCGCGATAATCCACCGCGTGAATCTTCTGTTGCAGCAAACCGAGCGCCACGGCGAAACCGTGAATGGTGGCGGCCGGTGTTGGCGGGCAGCCGGGGATCCAAACATCAATGGGGACAATGGTGTCGCTGCCGCCCCAGACGCTGTAGAGATCGTGGAAAATACCGCCGCCGACACCGCACGCGCCGTAGGAAACACAGATTTTATGATCGGGGGCAGACTCATACGCCCGAAGTGCAGGCATACGCATCGCCCGGGTGACTGCGCCTGTAAATAACAAAATATCGGCGTGACGCGGTGATGAAATAACCTTAATGCCAAAACGTTCTGCGTCGAATACTGGTGTGATGGCGGCAAAAATTTCGATTTCACAGGCGTTGCAGCCGCCGCAATCGACGCGATAAACGTAAGCCGAGCGACGGATATCCTGTAGCAAATGCTGCTTCATCTTTTGCGTTTGCTCGTCCAGCGTGATGGGCTGGCTGACATGTTGTGTAAGCACTGGGCTCATAGCTGCTCCTTAGCCACCAGCGGTACATCTGTATCGTCGTTGAGCAGCGTCGCGCGTTGTTTGCACTCCGGGCAGACGCTCGCTTGCGCCCATAACATTTCGCGGTTTTGTGGCGCATTTTGTTGCTGTGCCAACAATTCAGTAGCCAGTGCGACGGTTTTTTGCTGGGCAAACGGGCGTTCGCAACGGCTGCAACGTTGTAGATGGAACGTCGCGCGGGTATAGAGATCGGCTTTATTGGTGACGGTCAGTTCAAAGTTATTGGTAAGCTGGATGGCTCTGGTCGGGCACACTTCTTCACAACGTCCGCAGTAAATACAACGCCTCAGATAGAGCTGCCAGGTGCGCGAATTTTGCTGGTCGTCGGTCTGGATAGTCAGCGCATTTGCCGGACAAGCACAGGCGCCGCAGGCAATACATTGGCTGGGCATCAGGTCCGGTTTCCCGCGAAAGCCTGGGCTGACCTCCAGTGGCGCGAAGGGATATTTCACCGTCGCGGTTCCGGCGCGCATAATAGTTTTCAGTAACTTCAGCATCTTCTGTCCTTACTTCAGCGGCGAACGGTTACGATCAATGCCGTAGCGTTCGATCTCTTTATACGGCACGGTTTTTGACTGGCGCTTGCGCACATCTACCAGCGTCACACGGTCGGTACAGGAGTAGCAGGGATCAAGGCTACCGATAATCAGCGGTGCGTCAGAAACGGTATTGCCGCGCAGCATGTAACGCAACACCGGCCAGTTGGCGTAGGTGGCGGCACGGCAGCGCCAGCGGAACAATTTTTGGTTATCACCGAGCATGCTCCAGTGCACGTCTTCACCGCGTGGCGCTTCAACAAAGCCCAGCGCGAATGCGTGAGGTTTATAGCTAAAGCCTTCGGTCAGCAGTGGGGTATCCGGCATGTTGTCGAGGGCAAATTCCAGCATTGCCAGCGAATCAAACGTCTCTTTGACACGGACCATCACGCGGGAGAAAACATCGCCGCCGGTAAAGGTAAACAGTGTTTTTGGAATATTGCCGTAGTCGGCGTAGGGGTGATCAAAGCGCAAATCACGGGCGATTTGTCGGTCGAGAATGCCAATGCCCTGAGTGCGTTGTTCCATATTCGGCGTAGCAAGCAGCATCTCTACCAGCTCCGACACGTCGGCGCGCATCTCGCGCACCAGTTTCAGCGTTTGCAGACGTTGCTCTTTGAGAATATCGCGGCGAACACCACCAATCAGATTCAGACCGTAGGTTTTACGCGACCCGATCAGCAATTCCGCCATCGTCATCGACTTTTCCCGCACGCGGAAAAATTGCATAAAGCCGGTATCAAAACCAACGAAATGGCAGGAGAGGCCAAGGTTAAGCAAATGACTGTGTAGCCGTTCGACTTCCAGCAGAATCGAGCGAATAGTATGTGCTCGTTGCGGCACCTCAATCCCCAGTGCATTTTCAACCGAATTGGTATAGGCCACACTGTGGGCAAAACCGCAAATCCCACACACGCGGTCCGATAAGAAGGTCACTTCGTTGTAGCCCATCCGCGTTTCTGCCAGTTTCTCCATGCCGCGATGGACATAAAACAGGCGGTAATCAGCATCGACAATTTGCTCGCCATCCACAAACAAGCGGAAGTGACCCGGTTCATCGGAGGTGATATGCAGCGGGCCGACAGGGATCACCCGCGCATCGCTGTTGCCCTCATTGATAAACGGATACGTTTCGGAATCAGTCGTCGGTTCAGGGCGCAGTCGATAATCCATCGCATCTTTGCGCAGCGGATGCATATCTTCCGGCCAGTCATCGGGCAACACCAGGCGACGCTGATCCGGCAGGCCAACCGGAATCAGCCCGTACATATCGCGAATTTCTCGCTCGCCCCAGACCGCGGCAGGGACGCGCGGTGTGACTGACGGAAACTCCCGACTGTCGGCATCGACCAGCGCCTTCACCACAATCCAGCATTTTTCGGCCCCTTCCATTGAAAGGGCATAATAAACCGCGTAATGACCGTTAAGTGTCCGCTCGTCGTTGCCAAACAGGACCGGAAGCCAGCCATCATGTTGATAATAAAGATACTGTACAACGTCAGGCAGCAGATTGATTTTCACCGTAATGGTGACCTGTTCAGGCGTTTGTCGCTCTTCATCCAGCACCGCGCCGGGGAACTGCGTTTTCAGGGCGGCGAGAATCGCTTCGCCACGATTTGACGATGAATTAACGTTCACTGTGTTTCTCCGAAACAGATGCGGTGCCTGAAGGCAAAAAATCATGCCAGGTGCTACGTTGTGCAGGCAGATCGTGCGTCCCTGAGAGGACTATAGTGGAAGCGCCCGCCAGGATCCTGATGACAGGTTGTGGAATATGCGTTCCCATCGCCAGCATCATGACCAGCAGAATCACCATTGGCGAGGTGGTCAACCAGCCGAGATCACCCCGGTTAACGGCCTGCGGCGGTTTCGCCATTAACACCCGCGCAGCCATCCGTACCAGGCCCGCCAGCACCAGCGTTAACAGCAATAACAGCAGGACGATAATCAGCAGGTGATTACGTGCCAGTCCGGCGGTAATGGTCATAAATTCGCTAAGAAAAATGTTGAAGGGCGGCATCCCTGCCAGCGCCAGCGCACCGCCGCCAAACAGCACGGCGGTAAATGGCATGATTTTGAGCATCCCACAGACGACGTTGAGATCGCGCGTGCCGTACTTGAGCAGTACATTGCCGGAACCGCAGAACAGCAGCGTTTTTGCCAGACTGTGGTTTAAGATGTGCAGCAGCGCGGCAAAAATTCCCAGCGGCCCGCCAATGCCTAGCTCCACCGCGACCAGCCCCATGTTCTCCACGCTGGAGTACGCCAGCAGACGCTTAATGTCCCGCTGTACCAGAATGAAAAATGCCGCCACGGCAACCGACAACATGCCGAAGATGAGCAACAACCGGTTGGGGAAATCGCTGCCGATGGCTTGGCAAATAATGATGTAATAGCGAATCAGCACCAACAGCGCGCAGTTCAGCAATACGGCGGAGAGCAGGGCGCTGACCGGACTCGGCGCTTCACTGTGAGCATCCGGCAGCCAGGCGTGCATGGGAAATAGCCCGGTTTTGGTACCAAAGCCAATTAGCAAAAACACAAAGGCCAACAGCATTAATGTTGGGTCAAGCAAGGACGATTGCTTAAGAACCTCGCTCCAGAATATCGCCATTTCTGCCTGCGGCATAACGCTGGCGGCGTTGGCGTATACCAGCACGGTACCGAACAGACCAAAAGCGACACCAACAGTACAAATAATGATGTACTTCCATGCAGCTTCCAGCGATGAACGCTGACCGTAAATGCCTACCAGAAACGCCGAGCTTAAGGTGGTGGCTTCGATCGCCGCCCACATCACAATCAGGTTATTGCTGGTAACAACCAGCAGCATGGTGAACAAAAACAGATGGAAGAAACCGTAGTAATCGCACAGCGTAACGGGTGAAAGCTCGCCGTGTGCCACTTCATGACGCATGTAGCCAATCGAGTAAATACCGGTGAGAAAGCCAATCACACCAAGAATGGCGAGGAACAAACCGCCCAGACCATCAATATGAAGCCACAGTCCCGCAGCGAATATTTCTCCTGCATCAGCGGCAGTTTGGACCACCCAGAGTGCCAGAATCAGCAGCAGTGTGATCCCTAAGCTATGTAATACGGTCACCGTGCGAGTCGCAGAAAGTCTCCGTTTCCGGCAGGCAAAACAGAGCAGCGAAAAAAGCAGCGGCGTGAGCAGGAGTAAAGCGAACATCACAGAATAACTCATCTCATTATCCCTTCAGCGCGGTCAAGTTGTTCACGTCCAGCGTGCCGTGGGTACGCCATATTTTTCTTGCCAGTAACACCATCACAATGACGGCGAAGATGGCGTCGGTAGCGATACCTATTTCCACCAGTTCCGGTGCTCGCCAGGCAAGAAGCGCCAGCACCAGATGGGAGCCGTTTTCCATCAGGCAGTAACCAAAAATTTGCCGCAGGATATTGCGCTGGCTGACAATGCACAGCAGGCCAAGCAGAAAATGACCTAACGCTACCGCCAGCGCCGGTTTCAGCCCGGTAGCCATCGGTAGCTTCACGGGCTGAACGACAAATGCGCAAAGCAGGACAATTAACGCCGCGAGCAGTGCCATCATTGCCGGACCGAATAACGCTTTTTCCGGGATGTTCTGGGGAATATTTCGTGCAGCGTAAGTCATGATTAACGGTACCAGCAGCACTTTGGTGATAAAGGCGCTGGCGGACCAGATCAGCAGTTGCTCTGCGGCGAACAGGCACGAGAGGGTGGCGAAAATAGACACCAGCACCAGTGACTGGCAGGCGTAAAATCCGCATGACAGGCGATAGCTTTTGACGCTAATCACAAACAGTGATGTCAGCATCATCAGTCCCGCCAGATTATTTACGATCATAGAACCGGTCATTCATCATCTCCTTACTACAACCAGGTCGCGGCGATTACGCTGGAAATCAGCGACATCACAATCAGTACAATCAACACCAGGCGCATTGACCCTGGCAGCGGTGCGGCATCGGCGACGGCCTCGCTCGGTTTGCCAGGCACGACGCGACCAAACCAGCGAATAAACCAGGCGAAACTGGCGACCGATTCAATCATCAGCAGAATCATGGCGGGCAGCAGGATCCAGTACTCCACTGACAACGCAAAACCGGCAGCAAACAGCGGGAATTTACTGAAGAAGCCGTTGAACGGCGGCACGCCGGTAATTGCCAGCGCTGCCACGCAGAAACCCACGCCAGGCAACGGCAGGGTGTGCAATACGCCACGCAGACGCGGCAACAAGCGCGTGCCGCAGCTGTAACTCAGCGCACCTGCTACAAGGAAAAACAGGCTTTTAGCGAACGCGTGGTTGACGATGTAGGCGATGCTACCCTCCAGCGCCAGCCGCGAGCCGAAGATGGAGAGCGACAAGCCGAAGAACATCCAGCCAAGTTGAGTGATGGTCGACCAGGCCAGCAACCGCTTCATATCCTGCTGTGGCAAATACATCAGAAATCCATAAAGAATGGTGACCAGGGCCATGACCATGCCAACGCCGCCAATCACATGCGGGATATTGCCGCCGTCGATAATGGCGCGGGCAAAAATGTAAACGCCCACTTTCACCATCGATGCGGCGTGGAGATAGGCGCTGATCGGTGTTGGCGCTTCCATTGCGTCCGGTAGCCACGCTTGCATCGGTAGCTGGGCCGATTTCCCCCACGCGGCAAACAGGATGCCGCCATAAACCAGATAACGTGCGTCGCCGTGTAACTCGCTCATCGCGCTAAGCGCAAACGTTCCGGTCTGCAAAAACAGCGTGGCGGCGGCAAGATACAACCCCAACGAGCCGATATGAGTGATAAGTAACGCTTTTAGTGCTGAACGCTGCGCTTTATCGCTCTGGTAATAACTGATCAACGCCCAGGAGCAGCCGCCCGTAATTTCAAAAAACAACAACTGACCGAGCAGCGTCGAGGAGAGTACCAGTCCCGCCATCGCGCCGATAAACACCAGCAAAAATGCGTAATAACGATTCGTGCCGTTATGCGGGTGTTCGCGATTTTTATCCGTCAGATAACCCGTGGAGTAGATCGTGACCAGCAAACCGAGAAACACCACCACAAACAGAATCAGCGTACTCACGCGATCAATGACCAGGCCAAACAATGCCACATCCCCCACGTTGACCAACGTCAACGTGACGGCAACTTTATCGGCCTGATAAAACGCGGAGATCAGCGACAACATGCACAGCGTGGTCAGTGCGGCGAACAAAACCCCCATTCGGCGGCCCGACGTTGTGGCGAAAACGAAACGACCAGTGCGCCGATAAAAGGCAGCATTAACGTCGTCAGAGCAAGATTTTCCATATTCCGTCAGTGCTCCTTACAGACCGGTTAACCAGAAGACCCATGCAAGCGCAGCAAGGCTGAAGCCAAGCCAGGTCACATGGTGAATGAGTAAAAAACGCCCGCGTGCCAGCGTGTTTTCTGCGATTGAAGCCAGTACAAAAATCAGCAAAACCTTGAGCAGCGTAACGACAAGTGAAGTCAGCAGGCAGGTGAGAGAAAGTTCTTGCGCGCGCCCAAAGGGCAGAAACAGGGCCACAAACAGTGCTGCCATCACGACCTGTTTCAGCCCCAGCCCCCATTTCGCCAACGCCAGCCCGGCACCGGAATATTCGGTCAGCGGGCCTTCCTGTAATTCCTGTTCTGCTTCAGCAACATCAAAGGGAATTTTTCCCATCTCTATGAAGCAGGCAAAACCACAGGCCAGTAACGCCAGTACGGTGGTTAGCGGCGAGTTCCAGCCCATCGCCAGCGTATTGCTGATCATCTCGATATGCGTGGAATCCGCTATCAGCGCCAATACCAGCAGTGAGAGAATGAGCATGGGTTCGACCAGAATGCCGAGCGTCAACTCGCGACTGGCACCGACTCCCGCAAACGGGCTTCCGGTATCCAGCCCTGAAAGAGCAAAGAAAAAACGAAACAGGGCAAGAAGATAGATAAGGGTGATCAGATCGCCGCCGCCCGCAAAAGGGAAACGGTAATAAATAGTGGTAGGGCCATCGCCAGCACCAGCATGCTGCTGATTAATACCCACGGCATCAGGCGGAACATCAGACCTGAAGATATAGGCGCAACTTCCTGGCGTTTAAACAGTTTGTGGATATCGCGATAATCCTGCCAGATCTCCGGCCCGCGGCGGGAGTGCATACGCGCGCGTATCTGCCGGGAAATACCCGTAAAAAGTGGGGTTAGCATCAGCAGAATCACGGCCTGTGCTAACGCAAAAATGACCAGATATCCGTCGCAAAGAGTTTGTCTCATGGTGATTTCCTTAGACGGCAATAGCGATTAGCAGCACAACCAGTGCGGCGACCACATACAGGCAATAGAGACGAAAGTCGCCGCTTTGCAGATGCTGTATTTCTTTGGCCAGCCGTTGGGTGGCGCTCACGATGGGGCGGATCACCCGCTCATCCCAGAAGGGTTCTGTGCTCTGAGCCCTGACGGTGACGTGCGCAAGACCTTTATTTAGCCTCAGCGTAGGGTCGAGCTGTTGTCGTAGACGAAATAGCGCAGAAAAGACCACACGCAGCGGCTGCATCACGCCATTGCCTGACGGGGCCATCGCATTTTCCCAGCTGTAGCCGCATGCCCAGGCATCTCCTGTGCGACGAAACGCTGCGCGGCGCGAACGACACCACAGCCAGTAAAGGCCAGGCAGCAAAGGCATCGCCAGTAGTAACAGCAACAGTAATGAAGGAGTGACCCGTGTATGAAACGTGCCGGGTACAAGTGCTATTCCGCTGGCGACAGTGACGGGAGGGGTATCGGTAAACGCATGGGCAATATGCATTATCTTCGGTGCCAGCCAACTGGCACTAAGCGCAATTAATACGCAGAGTGCCGCGAGCAGTAGCATGGCGACGATCATCGTATTTGGCACTTCCTGTGCCTCTTCAGCGTGTGTACTGCGCGGCGCACCACAGAAAGTAATACCGTACATTTTTACGAAGCACATTACTGCCAGCCCACCAGTGACTGCCAGCATTACCATAGCAATAGGACCCGCAAGTTGTAGCGCTACGGCTTCCACACGACTTAGTGAGAACAGCGACTGCCAGGTGTACCATTCGCTGATAAAACCATTCAGCGGAGGAAGGGCTGATATCGCCAGGCAACCAATCAGGCATGCTGCGGCTGTCCACGGCATCCGTTTCGCCAGTGCCCCCATTTTTTCCATGTCGTGGGTATGCAAACGCGAAATAATCGCGCCCGCGCCGAGAAATAGCAGCCCTTTGAACAGCGCATGGTTGAGCAGATGAAACAGTGCGCCGAGCAGTCCAACCACGGTGAGCAGCGGGTCGTGCAGTGACAGACCGACCATCGCCACACCGACCGCCAGCAAAATAATGCCGACGTTTTCGACGGTACTCCAGGCCAGTAGCCGTTTGATATCCTGTTCCGCCAGCGCATATAGCACGCCCAGGAGCGCGGAGATTGCGCCGATCGCCATCACCAGAATGCCCCACCACAGAGGCAAACCCGTTTGCGCCAGCAGATCCATCGCTACTTTCAGGATGCCGAAAATACCTATTTTGACCATTACGCCAGACATCAACGCCGAAGCGTGCGATGGTGCGGCAGGGTGAGCGCGCGGCAACCAGCTGTGCAACGGCATCATCCCGGCTTTCGCGCCAAAACCGAAAAAGGCCAGCAGGAACACCGCCGACGCCAGCCCCGGAGAAAGTGAAAGCGTGCGGAAACTGGCAAAATCGAGGCTGCCGCTTTCGCGCCCCATCAGCAAGAAGGCGATCATTATCAGCACCGATCCGGCGTGGGCGATAAAAAAGTAGAGCATGCCAGCGTTGATCGACGTTTTATCCTGCCTGGCAATGACCAGAAACCAGGAAGACAGCGACATCATTTCAAACAGCACGATGAACCAAAAAGCGTTGTCCATCACCAGCAGGGCAACCATCGATGCGATGAAAATATTCATAAAGAAGCCCATCGCCGCCGCGCCTTTGCCCTCGTATTCGCGCATATAAGTCAATGAATAGAGAGAACAAACCACCACCAGCAAGGAGATAACCAGCACCATAAATGCCGAGAGGCTATCCATTCGCAGGGTTAAATCGGCAAATTCAAAAGGGGTGGCAAAACGGGCGACTAAAGTTACACCAGCATGTAATTGCGTAATTCCGCTGATGATGCCAATCACGCCGCCCACCAGCGATGTGATGCCGGAAAGCTTAATAGCCAGTCTGTCCAGACCGAGTAAAAACAGCGAAGCCAGACTAGCAAACAGATAGAGAATCAGCGACCAGGTTAATAATTGCAGGGCATCCATTAGCGTTGCTCCTGAGTGAGGGAAAGGGGATCCTCCCCGCCATTGGCAAACCAGCTTGCGGCAAGGCGCTGTTTTTCTTTCATCTGACGTTGCAGGCTATCACCGGTGATCAGCCGTAACGCCTGATTCGGGCAAGCGCGAACGCAGGCCGGACCTTCTGGCAAGAAATCACACAGGTCGCATTTCACCGCGACGGTCTGGACACCAGGTTCCCAGCGCAGCAACGCATGTTGGGGCAGCACGTTTTCTTCGCCGTTTTTGAGTGAGCCTTCAGCCTGAAAAACATATTGCGCATGGGCATTCACCGGACGGCTTCCTGAAGCGCTGATTGCGCCAAATGGGCAGACCACGGCGCAAAGCTTGCAGCCAATACAGAGGCTTTCGTTGAGTTGGATCGCATCATCCCTCTGAGAGATGGCATTGACCGGGCAGACCTGCAGGCAAGGGGCTTCCTCACAGTGATGACACACGACAGGGGCAGTGATTGTTGACGTCTTCGCCAGGGCCAGGCGCGGGTGTTGCTGTAAACCTTGCGTTTTATGCACGTCCGAACAGGCAGCGAGACAGGTATTACATCCTGTACACCACAGTGGTTCGGCCACCACAAAGCGGTTCATGTCGGCTCCTTGAAAATGATATGAAACATTGCATTTCATATTGCATAAAGGATGCCATTCTGATTAACTCAATATATTCAATAAGTTATGTATTAACTGGATTCTGAACGGTACAAAAATGATGGTCATTAACGTTCAGCAAAAAATGGATTCGACACCCGTGTCGCAGGGGAAAGCGAGAATGTGATCTTGATCACGAGAAGTGAGGTATGCTGGCCGCAAGCGCAGCCAGCACGGAATGGAGCAAAGTAATCAGGCGTGTTCTTTCAGCCAGTTCAGCACAACGTCGTGGTGATTGCTGGTTTTGAAATCGTCAAAGACATGTTCGATTTTGCCATCAGCGTCAATCAGGAAGCTGATGCGATGAATGCCATCGTAGGTTTTGCCCATGAAGGACTTTTCACCCCAGACGCCGAATTGTTCGCACACCTGGTGGTCCTCATCAGACAGGAGCGTAAAGTTAAGCAGCTCTTTTTCCGCAAAACGGGAGAGTTTTTCGGGTTTATCGGTGCTGATACCCAGCACATCAACGCCCGCTTTTTTCAACTCATCCATGTTATCGCGTAAGCCGCAGGCCTGTACGGTACAGCCGGGGGTCATGGCTTTCGGGTAGAAATAAACCAGAACACGCTGTCCCTGGAAGTCGGTCAAATTAACTTGTTCTCCGTCTTGATCCGGCAAGCTAAATTTCGGTGCGATATCACCGGCTTTCAGTGGATTCATTACTTAACTCCATCCTGTTCATCATGTTGGGAATAATTGACGACGTTAATACTGCCTTGTGCATTGAGTTCTGTACATAGGGCTTTGAACGCTTGCTCAATATTTGCTGCGTCCGCAGATGCGGGGCTGTGGGCGGTTATCTGAATATGCAACTGCGCAGCCCGTTCATTTTCAGCAGGTTGCGTGCGCGACACCAGCTCCGCAATGTTCATATGATGCGCGTCGAAAAGTGCTGTGAAGCGTTCAATTAAATGCGGGGAGTCTGCCACATCGACCTGAACCCAGACAGATGCTGGCATTGGCGGACGCGGACGCGCCGTCGTGCGCTTCATCACGATTAAAAGATCCAGTTCGGCACCTTTCAACGGTAACGTTGATTCAATCAGAGTAATGGCATTCCATGAACCGGAAAGCAGCATAATAAACGTGAACTCTTCTCCCAGCATCGCCAGGCGACTGTCTTCAATATTACAGCCGCAACTACTGACATGACGGGTGATGGTGTTCACAATTCCAGGGCGATCGGCACCCAACGCAGTGATCACCAGATAATGTTGCGATGACAGTGTCAAACTGGTTATTCCTTTAAGGGGTGAGTTGTTCTTAAGGAAAGCATAAAAAAAACATGCATACAACAATCAGAACGGTTCTGTCTGCTTGCTTTTAATGCCATACCAAACGTACCATTGAGACACTTGTTTGCACAGAGGATGGCCCATGTTCACGGGAAGTATTGTCGCGATTGTTACTCCGATGGATGAAAAAGGTAATGTCTGTCGGGCTAGCTTGAAAAAACTGATTGATTATCATGTCGCCAGCGGTACTTCGGCGATCGTTTCTGTTGGCACCACTGGCGAGTCCGCTACCTTAAATCATGACGAACATGCTGATGTGGTGATGATGACGCTGGAGCTGGCTGACGGGCGCATTCCGGTGATTGCCGGGACTGGTGCTAACGCTACTGCGGAAGCCATTAGCCTGACGCAGCGCTTCAATGACAGTGGTATCGTCGGCTGCCTGACGGTAACCCCTTACTACAATCGTCCGTCGCAAGAAGGTTTGTATCAGCATTTCAAAGCCATCGCTGAGCATACTGACCTGCCGCAAATTCTGTATAATGTGCCGTCCCGTACTGGCTGCGATCTGCTCCCGGAAACGGTGGGCCGTCTGGCGAAAGTAAAAAATATTATCGGAATCAAAGAGGCAACAGGGAACTTAACGCGTGTAAACCAGATCAAAGAGCTGGTTTCAGATGATTTTGTTCTGCTGAGCGGCGATGATGCGAGCGCGCTGGACTTCATGCAATTAGGCGGTCATGGGGTTATTTCCGTTACGGCTAACGTCGCAGCGCGTGATATGGCCCAGATGTGCAAACTGGCAGCAGAAGGGCATTTTGCCGAGGCACGCGTTATTAATCAGCGTCTGATGCCATTACACAACAAACTATTTGTCGAACCCAATCCAATCCCGGTGAAATGGGCATGTAAGGAACTGGGTCTTGTGGCGACCGATACGCTGCGCCTGCCAATGACACCAATCACCGACAGTGGTCGTGAGACGGTCAGAGCGGCGCTTAAGCATGCCGGTTTGCTGTAAAGTTTAGGGAGATTTGATGGCTTACTCTGTTCAAAAGTCGCGCCTGGCAAAGGTTGCGGGTGTTTCGCTTGTTTTATTACTCGCTGCCTGTAGTTCTGACTCACGCTATAAGCGTCAGGTCAGTGGTGATGAAGCCTACCTGGAAGCGGCACCGCTTGCGGAGCTTCATGCCCCGGCTGGAATGATTTTGCCGGTGACCTCCGGTGATTATGCAATCCCGGTGACCAACGGTAGTGGTGCTGTCGGTAAGGCGCTGGACATTCGTCCACCAGCCCAGCCGCTGGCACTGGTTTCTGGCGCGCGTACCCAGTTCACGGGCGATACCGCTTCATTGCTGGTGGAAAATGGTCGTGGCAATACTCTGTGGCCGCAGGTGGTTAGCGTGCTGCAGGCGAAAAACTACACCATCACCCAACGTGATGATGCTGGTCAGACACTGACCACCGATTGGGTACAATGGAACCGTCTGGACGAAGACGAGCAGTATCGTGGTCGTTATCAAATCTCTGTTAAGCCGCAGGGTTATCAGCAGGCGGTTACGGTTAAACTGCTGAACCTGGAACAGGCGGGCAAACCGGTTGCAGACGCGGCTTCCATGCAGCGTTACAGCACGGAGATGATGAACGTTATTTCCGCCGGTCTGGATAAATCTGCCACTGACGCCGCGAACGCTGCGCAAAATCGTGCCTCCACCACTATGGACGTACAAAGTGCAGCTGATGACACCGGTTTACCAATGCTGGTCGTACGCGGGCCGTTCAATGTGGTTTGGCAACGTCTGCCAGCGGCGCTGGAAAAAGTGGGCATGAAAGTGACCGACAGCACCCGTTCGCAGGGCAACATGGCCGTAACTTATAAGCCGCTGTCTGACAGCGACTGGCAGGAACTGGGCGCGAGCGATCCAGGCCTGGCATCCGGTGACTATAAACTGCAGGTTGGCGATTTAGATAACCGCAGCAGCCTACAGTTCATCGATCCGAAAGGTCATACTCTGACTCAGAGTCAGAACGACGCGCTGGTAGCTGTCTTCCAGGCTGCGTTTAGCAAGTAAAAATACAGGGCTGGAATCATCCGGCCCTTTTTTCTGATATGATACGCAAACGTGTGCGTCTGCAGGAAAACGCGATTTTAGCGGTAATTCGCACGAAATTTGTTTGTCGGACGTAGTTCGGATAAGGCGTTCACGCCGCATCCGACAAAACATCCGGCACACCAGACAGCAAAAGATTTTAAAACGTTAATTCACACCCAGGAGTGATAAAGATGCAAAAGCAAGCTGAGTTGTATCGTGGTAAAGCGAAAACCGTATACAGCACGGAAAACCCGGACCTGTTGGTGCTCGAATTCCGCAATGATACGTCAGCAGGGGATGGCGCGCGCATTGAGCAGTTTGATCGCAAAGGTATGGTGAACAACAAGTTCAACTACTTCATTATGAGCAAACTGGCTGAAGCGGGTATCCCGACTCAAATGGAGCGTCTGCTCTCCGATACCGAATGTCTGGTGAAAAAGCTGGATATGGTGCCGGTTGAGTGTGTCGTGCGTAACCGTGCTGCTGGCTCTCTGGTGAAACGTCTTGGAATCGAAGAAGGTATTGAGCTGAACCCGCCGCTGTTCGATCTGTTCCTGAAAAACGACGCCATGCACGATCCGATGGTCAACGAATCTTACTGCGAAACCTTTGGCTGGGTGAGCAAAGAGAACCTGGCGCGTATGAAAGAGCTGACCTACAAAGCGAACGACGTGCTGAAAAAACTGTTCGATGATGCTGGTCTGATTCTGGTCGACTTCAAGCTGGAATTTGGTCTGTACAAAGGCGAAGTGGTACTGGGTGATGAGTTCTCCCCGGACGGTAGCCGCCTGTGGGACAAAGAAACGCTGGAGAAAATGGACAAAGACCGTTTCCGCCAGAGCCTCGGTGGCCTGATCGAAGCCTATGAAGCCGTCGCCCGCCGCCTGGGTGTACAGCTGGACTGATTTTTCTGTTCATCATCTTGCCGTGCAGCTGGCACGGCAAGACAACCGCTCTCGGAATATATGCATTGAACGCTCATTCCTCCGCCATTTCATCCCGCTTTCCTGTGGTAATCTTCCTCTGAACCACCTACGATCATTTCTATAATGAATATATTGTTGAGGTATCTATGCGTTGGCAAGGGCGACGTGAAAGTGACAATGTTGAAGACAGGCGCAACAGCTCTGGTGGTCCATCTATGGGCGGTCCCGGTTTTCGCCTGCCAAGCGGTAAAGGCGGGCTGATTTTACTGATAGTCGTGCTGGTTGCAGGCTACTATGGTGTTGATTTAACCGGGTTGATGACCGGGCAGCCGGTTTCCCAACAACAATCAACGCGGTCAATTAGCCCAAATGAAGACGAAGCCGCAAAATTCACCTCGGTGATTCTGGCAACCACGGAAGACACCTGGGGACAACAGTTCGAGAAGATGGGTAAGACCTATCAGCAACCGAAGCTGGTCATGTACCGTGGAATGACGCGTACCGGCTGCGGGGCGGGCCAGTCCATAATGGGGCCGTTCTATTGCCCGGCGGATGGCACGGTTTATATCGATCTCTCCTTCTATGATGACATGAAAGACAAACTTGGCGCGGATGGCGATTTTGCCCAGGGGTACGTTATCGCCCATGAAGTCGGTCATCATGTGCAGAAACTGTTAGGCATCGAGCCGAAAGTTCGTCAACTGCAACAAAACGCGACGCAGGCGGAAGTAAACCGCTTATCTGTGCGTATGGAACTCCAGGCCGACTGTTTTGCCGGTGTCTGGGGGCATAGTATGCAGCAGCAAGGCGTTCTGGAAACCGGCGATCTGGAAGAGGCGCTGAACGCGGCGCAGGCCATCGGCGATGACCGTTTACAACAGCAAAGTCAGGGGCGAGTAGTACCAGACAGTTTCACTCATGGCACTTCTCAGCAACGCTACAGCTGGTTTAAACGTGGTTTCGACAGCGGCGATCCGGCACAATGCAATACTTTTGGTAAAAGCATTTAACTTCCGGGGCAGGGATGGCTGAACTGACTGCGCTTCACACATTAACAGCGCAAATGAAACGTGAAGGGATCCGCCGCTTGCTGGTGTTGAGCGGGGAAGAGGGTTGGTGTTTTGAGCATACTCTTAAGTTGCGTGATGCCTTACCTGGCGACTGGCTGTGGATTTCGCCGCGGCCAGATGCTGAAAACCACTGTTCTCCCTCGGCACTACAAACTTTACTTGGGCGCGAGTTCCGGCATGCGGTATTCGACGCCCGCCACGGCTTTGATGCCGCTGCCTTTGCCGCACTTAGCGGAACGTTGAAAGCGGGAAGCTGGCTGGTTTTGTTACTCCCTGTATGGGAAGAGTGGGAAAACCAACCTGATGCCGACTCGCTGCGCTGGAGTGATTGCCCTGACCCTATTGCGACGCCGCATTTTGTCCAGCATCTCAAACGCGTACTTACGGCGGATAACGAGGCTATCCTCTGGCGGCAAAACCAGCCATTCTCGTTGGCGCATTTTACTCCCCGTACTGACTGGTACCCCGCGACTGGCGCACCACAACCAGAACAACAGCAACTCTTAAAGCAGCTAATGACCATGCCGCCGGGCGTGGCAGCGGTAACGGCTGCGCGTGGGCGCGGTAAGTCGGCGTTGGCAGGGCAACTCATTTCTCGTATTGCGGGCAGAGCGATTGTCACCGCGCCCGCAAAAGCGTCAACGGATGTACTGGCACAATTTGCGGGCGAGAAGTTTCGCTTTATTGCGCCGGATGCCTTGTTAGCCAGCGATGAGCAAGCCGACTGGCTGGTGGTCGATGAAGCCGCAGCCATACCTGCGCCATTGTTGCATCAACTGGTATCGCGTTTTCCTCGAACGTTGTTAACCACTACGGTGCAGGGCTACGAAGGCACCGGACGTGGTTTTTTGCTGAAATTTTGCGCTCGCTTTCCGCATTTACACCGTTTTGAACTGCAACAGCCGATCCGCTGGGCGCAGGGATGCCCGCTGGAAAAAATGGTCAGCGAGGCACTGGTTTTTGACGATGAAAACTTCACCCATACACCACAAGGCAATATTGTCATTTCCGCATTTGAACAGACGTTATGGCAAAGCGATCCAGAAACGCCGTTAAAGGTTTATCAGCTCTTGTCTGGTGCGCACTATCGGACTTCGCCGCTGGATTTACGCCGGATGATGGATGCACCAGGGCAACATTTTTTACAGGCGGCTGGCGAAAACGAGATTGCCGGGGCGCTGTGGCTGGTGGATGAGGGTGGATTATCTCAACAACTCAGTCAGGCGGTATGGGCAGGTTTTCGTCGCCCGCGGGGTAATCTGGTGGCCCAGTCGCTGGCGGCGCACGGCAACAATCCACTGGCGGCGACATTGCGTGGACGGCGGGTCAGCCGGATAGCAGTTCATCCGGCTCGTCAGCGGGAAGGCACAGGGCGGCAACTTATTGCTGGTGCTTTGCAATATACGCAAGACCTCGACTATCTTTCGGTGAGTTTTGGTTACACCGGGGAGTTATGGCGTTTCTGGCAACGCTGCGGTTTTGTGCTGGTGCGGATGGGTAATCATCGGGAAGCCAGCAGCGGTTGCTATACGGCGATGGCGCTGTTACCGATGAGTGATGCGGGTAAACAGCTGGCTGAACGTGAGCATTACCGTTTACGTCGCGATGCGCAAGCTCTCGCGCAGTGGAATGGCGAAACGCTTCCTGTTGATCCACTAAACGATGCCGTCCTTTCTGACGACGACTGGCTTGAACTGGCCGGTTTTGCTTTCGCTCATCGTCCGCTATTAACGTCGTTAGGTTGCTTATTGCGTCTGTTACAAACCAGTGAACTGGCATTACCGGCGCTGCGTGGGCGTTTACAGAAAAACGCCAGTGATGCGCAGTTATGTACCACACTTAAACTTTCAGGCCGCAAGATGTTACTGGTCCGTCAGCGGGAAGAGGCCGCGCAGGCGCTGTTCGCACTTAATGATGTTCGCACTGAGCGTCTGCGCGATCGCATAACGCAATGGCAATTATTTCACTGACTCCTTCAATTTTATCTCATGGTCATTGTGAGTCAGCGGCGTAAAATTAATGACATCAGTTAAGGAGTTCGCCATGAAACATGACCATTTTGTTGTTCAAAGCCCGGATAAACCTGCGCAACAGTTGTTACTGCTTTTCCACGGTGTCGGGGATAACCCGGTGGCAATGGGGGAAATAGGCAACTGGTTTGCACCGCTGTTTCCTGATGCGCTGGTGGTGAGTGTCGGTGGCGCGGAGCCGAGCGGTAATCCGGCGGGGCGTCAGTGGTTTTCGGTGCAGGGTATTACGGAAGATAATCGCCAGGCGCGTGTGGATGCGATCATGCCGACGTTTATTGAAACGGTGCGCTACTGGCAGAAACAGAGCGGAGTAGGGGCTAACGCCACGGCGCTCATCGGTTTCTCTCAAGGCGCGATTATGGTGCTGGAGAGCATTAAAGCCGAACCGGGCCTTGCTTCACGCGTCATTGCTTTTAACGGACGCTATGCGAGCCTGCCGGAAACTGCGTCTACAGCCACGACAATTCACCTGATTCATGGCGGTGAAGATCCGGTTATCGATCTGGCGCATGCGGTTGCGGCGCAGGAAGCGTTAATCAGTGCCGGTGGTGACGTGACGCTGGATATCGTGGAGGATTTAGGCCATGCGATCGACAATCGCAGTATGCAATTTGCCCTGGATCACTTGCGTTATACCATTCCGAAACATTATTTCGACGAAGCGCTAAGTGGCGGTAAGCCTGGCGATGATGATGTGATTGAAATGATGTAAAAGACAGATTACCTGGCCTGATAAGACGCGTGAGCGTCGCATCAGGCATCGTTCACCATTGCCGGATGCGGCGTTAACGCCTTATCCGGCCTACGGTTGAGCACTCAGCTTACTTCTTCGGTTGATCCTTTTTCGGCCAGTCGTCGTCATCGTCCCACTTATCGTTGAAATCACGATGCGGGGGAAGCTCCGGCTTGTTGGCGAGAAATTTCTTATGGTCGACGCGCTTGAGATCTTTAATCACGTTCAGCAGGACGCCTACCAAAAAGACAATCACCAGAATCCACCAATATTTAGCCAGCCAGTCCATGCTTATTTCCTCTTGCAGAACCACTCATCAGGCGACGAGCTGTTCCATGATACGTTGATACATACGGGCAAGTAGCTGCAGGTCGGCAGCGTTCACACATTCATTAATTTTATGAATAGTGGCATTGACCGGCCCGAGTTCCACCACCTGCGCCCCCATGCGGGCAATAAAGCGCCCGTCGGACGTTCCGCCTGTGGTCAGTAGCTGCGGTTTAATTTCATTATAGTGCTCAACCGCGTTAACGACCGCATCCACCAGTTTACCGCGCGCGGTCAAAAATGGCTGCCCGGAAAGCCACCAATCCACCGTATAGCGCAGTTGATGTTTTTCAAGCAGGGCAAGCACCTGCGCTTTGATCATCTCATCAGTCAGTTCGGTGCTGAAGCGGAAGTTAAACTGCACAAACAGTTCACCCGGAATAACGTTGTTACTGCCCGTTCCCGCCTGAATATTGGCAATCTGCATACTGGTCGCCGGGAAGAATTCATTGCCCTGATCCCACTCAATAGCCACTAATTCATTAAGGAAAGGTGCTGCGCGATGTACCGGATTGTCAGCCAGATGTGGGTAGGCAACATGCCCCTGAACGCCATGAATGGTAAGGTTGCAGGTTAATGATCCGCGACGACCATTTTTCACCACATCACCTACCACTTCGATACTCGACGGTTCGCCAACCAGGCAGTAATCGAGACGCTCATTACGTGCCATTAACGCTTCGACGACTTTTACCGTACCGTTGTGGGCACTGGCTTCTTCATCAGAGGTGATCAGAAATGCCAGTCGCCCCGTATGGTTGGGATGTTGTGCGACAAAACGTTCTGCCGCCACCACCATCGCCGCCAGCGAGCCTTTCATATCTGCCGCACCGCGCCCGAATAACATGCCGTCACGAATGGTGGGTTCAAACGGGGGATTGATCCAACGATCGGCGTCGCCAGGCGGCACCACGTCGGTATGCCCGGCAAAGGCTAACGTTTCACCCTGCCCACGCCATGCCCAAAAATTCTGCGTATCGGCAAAGTCCATGCGTTCAACGGTAAAACCGATCGCCTGCAAACGTTCAATCAACAAAGCCTGGCATCCTGCATCATCAGGACTCAGGGAAGGGCGGCGAATAAGCTGTTGTGTCAGCTCAATAACCGGGCACGACATAGACTACACCTCATGGAAAAATTGCTGATAACTGGAATCACTGAAACCCAGCAGCATAGGCTTACCGGGCACGCAGAGCAATGGACGTTTGATAATTGCAGGCATTTCAGTCATTAATGCCGCCGCAGAGGCCGCATCGGTGATTTTATTGCGGGTGGTTTCGTCCAGTTTACGCCAGGTTGTACCACGGGTGTTGAGTAACGCTTCCCAGCCTAATTCGTTGATAAAATCGTTCAATAATTCGCTGTCCAGCCCATCGACGCGGTAATCATGAAAACGATAGTCGATGTTATTGGCTTCCAGCCAACGGCGAGCCTTTTTAATGGTGTCACAATTTTTGATACCGTAAAGTGTAACCATAATGAATCCTTTTTCGATTTATGAGAATAAATACTCATTTAAGGGTGAAAACATTTTGCCTGCAAATGATTATCAGGAAATATAACATTATCGAAGTATTCAAATTAACAACTATTAAATAATATTAAACATTTTTAACGTAAACATTAAGAATATTCATCTTGTTATCTGTCTGTATTTTAACCAGAATTAAATCAGTATTAGATGCCGTATGAATATCTCGAAATGTTGCTGTGTATCACATACAAATCATCACCGCAGGACCATAGTATTTACATAAGATTTGTCCCCCGGAGGTAGTCATCGCAGCAATCGAGTAAATTAGCTTCACCACGGTATATTGTTTCCGTAGAATACCCATAATTATAAGAGAGGTTGTTATGATTGAACGTGAACTGGGGAACTGGAAAGACTTTATCGAAGTTATGCTTCGTAAGTAATTCCTGAGACAAAGTACAAACAGCAAGAACCCGCTGAGCAGGTTCTTAATCGGAAAGTTGAAAAAGGCGACACATTGGCATGTCGCCTTTTTTATTGCTTATTCCGGGCGCGGCTTCAGCGGGAAGCGGCGGCGCACCAGCACAAAGAACAGCGGCACGAAGTAAATAGCCAGAATAGTGGCCGAAATCATCCCGCCCATTACGCCAGTACCCACCGCATGCTGACCACCGGAACCGGCACCCGTGCTGGTTGCCATTGGCAATACGCCGAAGATAAATGCCAGCGAGGTCATCAGAATCGGGCGTAAACGCTGACGGCAGGCGTGGAGCGTCGCTTCAAACAGGTCGTGGCCTTTTTGGTTCATCTCGTTAGCAAACTCGACGATCAGGATGGCGTTTTTCGCCGATAAACCAATGACCGTTAACAGGCCCACCTGGAAGTAAACGTCGTTTTCCAGCCCGCGCATCCAGGTTGCCAGCAGCGCGCCGATTACCCCCAGCGGCACGACCAGCATTACCGAGAACGGCACCGACCAGCTTTCATACAACGCAGCCAGACACAGGAATACCACCAGCAAGGAAATGGCGTACAGCGCCGGAGCCTGCGCGCCGGAAAGCCGCTCCTGATACGACATCGCCGTCCACTCCAGACCAAAGCCGTTTGGCAGCTGCTTCACTAACGATTCCATAATATCCATCGCCGTACCGGTACTGACCCCCGGTGCGGCTTCCCCAACAATCTCAACCGCAGAATAACCGTTATAGCGTTCCAGACGCGGCGAGCCTGTTTCCCAGCGTGAGGTCGCGAAAGCAGAGAAGGGCACCATGCCGCCATCTTTATTTCGGACATACCAGAGATTGATGTCATCTGGCAGCATGCGATACGGCGCAGCTGCCTGCACATAGACTTTCTTCACGCGACCGCGATCCATAAAGTCATTCACATAGCTCGAACCCCAGGCGGTTTGCAGTGTGTCGTTAATATCGTCGATAGCAACGCCCAGCGCCTGAGCTTTACGCTGGTCGATATCAATCTGCAACTGCGGACTGTCGTCGAGGCCGTTATGGCGCACACGGGTTAGCTCCGGGTTTTCCGCCGCCAGCGCCAGCAACTGATTACGTGCTGCCATCAGCGCATCGTGACCCGCTCCAGCGTGGTCCTGCAACTCCATATCAAAACCTGCAGAACTACCAAGACCGCTAATTGCTGGCGGGCTGCTGGCGATAACGCGAGCTTCTTTAATTTGGTTAAACGCCTTCGTTGCACGCTCGATAATGGCAAACGAGGTGCCGGTCTTACTGTCGCGTTCGCTCCAGTCTTTCAGGCGGATAAACATTCGCGCCACGTTTTGCCCGTTACCCCCAGGGCCAGAACCAACGGTGGCAAACACCGACATGATGTTGTCTTTTTCATGGGTGAAGTAGTATTTCTCGATTTGCTCAACGACTTTCAGGGTCTGTTGTTGCGTTGAACCGCTGGGCAACTGTACCGAGGTAGTAAACATGCCACGGTCTTCCAGCGGTAAGAACGACGTCGGCAAACGCAGGAACAGGAACACCATGCCGCCAAGCAGCAGGACATAAATCACAATCCAGCGCAGGCTACGGTGGAGAATTTTCGCCACCCCTTTTTCGTAGCGTTCGGCGTTGCGGTTAAACATCTGGTTAAACCAGGCAAAAAAGCCTTTTTGCCCATGATGCTCACCTTTTTTCAGTGGCTTAAGTAGTGTGGCACACAGAGCCGGAGTGAGGATCATCGCTACCAGTACTGACAGCACCATCGCCGCAACAATGGTAATAGAGAACTGGCGATAGATGGCACCGGTGGTGCCGCCGAAGAAGGCCATTGGTACAAATACCGCCGAAAGAACCATCGCAATCCCGACCAGTGCCCCCTGGATCTGCCCCATCGATTTACGTGTGGCTTCGCGAGGAGTGAGTCCTTCCTCACTCATAATACGTTCGACGTTTTCCACCACCACGATGGCGTCATCCACCAGCAGACCGATCGCCAGCACCATCGCGAACATGGTTAAGGTGTTGACGCTGTAACCGAAGGCGTAAAGTACGGAGAAGGTTCCCATCAACACCACCGGCACGGCGATAGTGGGTATCAGCGTGGCGCGGAAGTTTTGCAGGAACAGATACATAACGAGGAAAACCAGAGCGATAGCTTCCAGCAGCGTTTTCACCACGTCTTCAATGGAGGCTTTAACAAACGAGGTGGTTTCATACGCCACCTTGTATTCCAGTCCATGCGGGAAATACTGCGCCAGCTCGTCGAGACGATTGAGCACCAGCTCCGCTGTCGCCATTTCGTTTGCGCCGGAGGCCAGTTTTACCCCCAGCCCGGAGGCTGGCTTACCATTGAAGCGGCTAAGATAATCGTATTTCTCCGCCCCCATTTCGACGGTGGCGACATCGCCCAGCCTTACCTCTGAGCCGTCTTGATTCACCCTCAAGGTGATATCGCGGAACTGTTCTGGTGTTTGCAGCAGTGACTGGGCGTTAATGGTGGCGTTGAGCGCCTGCTTATCGACGGAAGGTGTACCACCAAGTTGCCCAACCGCAATCTGCGCGTTCTGTGACTCAATGGCATCAGTGACATCTTTAGCTGTCATCTGGAAACTGTTGAGTTTCGCCGGGTCCAGCCAGATACGCATGGAATATTGCGAACCATAGGCATCAATATCCCCGACGCCATTTACGCGGCTTAACGGGTCCTGAATATTACTGGCAACATAATCAGCAATATCCTGTTTATCCATCGAACCATCGGTAGAGACGAAGGCAATGGTCAGAATGTTGGTATCGCCGGTTTTACGCACCGTCACGCCCTGATTTTGCACCGCCTGCGGTAACTTTCGCATGGCTGATTGCAGCTGGTTTTGTACTTGCTGCACGGCTTCGTCCGGATCGGTGCCTGCTTTAAAACTTAAAGTGACAGATGCCTGACCGGTGCCACTGCTCTGAGATGACATATACATGAGATTATCGAGGCCGGTCATATTTTGCTCGATAACCTGGGTCACGGTGTTTTCCAGCGTCTGGGCCGATGCGCCGGGATAGTTAGCGGTCACTCGCACATTCGGTGGCGCGAGATCGGGGTATTGTTCAACGGGCAATGAAAAAATCGCCAGGGTACCTGTCAGACACAACAGGATTGCCAGCACCCAGGCAAAAATGGGGCGATCAATAAAGAAATTCGCCATTAAAAGAGGACCTCGTGTTTCTGCGTATCGTTGTAGGCTTGACTTGCTTCACTGTAGCGGCAAGGTACGAGCCAATCGTGGAGAAAAAAAGGAGTTAATGTAAATTATCATGCCCTTTTATACTGAACCTTAAGTGCAAGTATTCTTTGGTCAGTAGGAGGCATTACATTAACTGACTTTCCTCACCCTCCGCAGAGCGAAAGCTAATACTCACTAACGTGCCGCCGCCGGAAGGTTGTGAAAAAGTCAGCGTCCCACCTAGCCGTTCCGCGCGTTCGCGCATGATATTCAGACCATAATGACCTTCGGGTTCTTTCGGTTCACCGATACCAATCCCGTTATCACGGATATAAACCGTGTGATTGCCGTCCGGCGCGGTGACGCAACTGACGGCGATTTCGCTGGCGTTGGCGTGCTTCATCGCATTCAGCACCGCTTCGCGAATAATTTGCAACAAATGCACCTGCATTTGCGCATCCAGTGCCAGGGTTGGCAGACGGCAGTCGAGGGTCAGTTTGGCGCTGGTTTGATTTTGTAACGTATCCAGCATTTCCCTCAATGCGGAGGGGAGATCCGCCTGCTGCAGCGTCAGGCGGAAAGTAGTCAACAGCTCGCGTAACTGCCGATAAGCATCATTCAACGCCTGGGAAAAATCGGCCATGATACTTTGTGCGGTGGCGTTATCTTCCGGTATCGAACGCTTCAGTAACGTCAACTGGATACGTAAGTAAGAAAGTACCTGAGCCAGCGAGTCGTGCAATTCGCGGGCGATGGTCGCACGTTCTTCCATCAACAATAATTGCTGAAAATGCTTCTGCGCCTGATTAAAGTACAAACCGCGTCCCAGCATCGACGAAACGCTGTTAAGCAGCGGTTCTGATGATGAAACGTGACTATTTTGCCAGTGCAGTTCGCCGTAAACCGTCTCTTGCATTGTCACCGGTAAAATCTGCATCGGCAATTCCGGGTTTGGTTGCCCTTCGCTAATCCGCCAGTTTTCACCGACATTTAACTCCAGATATTCAGCCGCTTCATTGTCGCGAACAATCTGCAAAATATGGCGGAAACAATGCACATCAATCTGGCTAGTGTTCAGCGCCTGCGAACACTGATACAACACCTCCAGACGACGCTTGGCCTCGTGGAGATCGCGGGTCTTTTCTTCTACTGACGCTTCCAGCGAACGGTACAATTTATGCAGCTCGCTCGACATCTGGTTAAAGGTTTTTGCAAGCAGACCAAGCTCATTCGGCAGGTTGGTATCCAGCGGCGGCGAGTCGAACTGCCCGTGTTCAATACGCTGACTGGCGGTAACCAGCTGATTCAGCGGGGCAACCACCTGATGGCGTATGCGGCGCAAAGTAAAAAAGACCAGCGTGAAAATACCGATGCCGCCAGCCAGGGAAATCGCCACCACCAGCAGCATTTTGCGTTCAGCGTAGTGCTGTAAAGCCAGTACGAACAGGTCTATCTGATTAACATAATTATTAATATTGGCCTGATACCACGGCAAATCGCCCTTGCTGAGCCGATTATTCATCTCCAGCCAGTTGGCATTCAGATGCGCATAGCGAGTTTTTACTGCTTCTGGCACATACCAGACGTTGAGGTTGGTTAATACCGGTGAATGCAGTGCCTGCTGAAATAACTGGCGATGTGCATTGAGTTGTGGACTGCCACTTTGCAAGTCGTAGCCCAGGCGGTAACTCTGCATACGCAGCGATCCGGCAATATTGATAGCCTCAGCGTCGCGCAAACTGCTCGCCAGAGTTAGCAGAGCGATACCCGTGGAAAGAATCGACAGCAGCACAATGTAAAAAAAGGCCCGGGCCAGACTGGCCGAGACGGGTCGTTTAACAATCACACGTGTCTTCTCCACAAAAAATCATTAATGTTCCAGTTCGCTGAAACGCAATTTAGTCAGTGATGGGATTATTTGATCTGCCACAGTTTATAGCGAAATAGTTACTTATTCTGGGCACATGAACATTGCCGATTCCCCTGTAAGTCGGGTAATAACAACACTCATATAAAGAATAAGGTTTTTACAACCAAAAAAGAAGGTCGTTATGAATCGTTTTATTATGGCCAACAGTCAGCAATGTCTGGGTTGTCATGCTTGTGAAATCGCCTGTGTCATGGCTCACAATGATGAGCAACATGTCCTGAGCCAACACCATTTTCATCCCCGAATTACGGTTATCAAACATCAACAGCAACGTAGTGCAGTGACCTGTCACCATTGTGAAGATGCGCCCTGCGCCCGTAGCTGCCCTAATGGCGCAATCAGCCACGTTGATGACAGCATTCAGGTCAATCAGCAAAAGTGTATTGGCTGTAAATCCTGCGTGGTGGCCTGTCCTTTTGGTACGATGCAAATCGTCCTGACACCCGTCGCGGCAGGAAAAGTAAAAGCCACGGCGCATAAATGCGACCTTTGTGCGGGGCGCGAAAACGGTCCTGCCTGTGTTGAGAATTGCCCGGCGGACGCGCTGCAACTGGTCACTGACGTCGCACTCTCCGGCATGGCGAAATCCCGCCGCTTGCGCACCGCGCGTCAGGAACATCAACCGTGGCATGCCAGTACCGCGGCGCAAGAAATGCCGGTAATGAGTAAAGTCGAACAAATGCAGGCAACGCCCGCGCGTGGCGAGCCGGATAAACTGGCGATTGAAGCGCGCAAAACCGGTTTTGATGAAATTTATCTGCCATTTCGCGCCGACCAGGCACAACGGGAAGCCTCGCGCTGCCTTAAGTGCGGCGAGCACAGCGTTTGTGAATGGACCTGCCCGCTGCATAACCATATACCGCAGTGGATTGAACTGGTGAAAGCCGGAAACATCGACGCCGCCGTCGAGCTTTCTCACCAGACCAACACCCTGCCGGAAATTACCGGACGCGTTTGTCCGCAAGACCGTTTGTGTGAAGGTGCCTGTACTATTCGCGATGAGCACGGCGCGGTAACTATCGGCAACATTGAACGCTACATTTCAGATCAGGCGTTGGCGAAAGGTTGGCGTCCTGACTTAAGCCATGTCACCAAAGTGGACAAGCGGGTGGCGATTATCGGTGCAGGTCCGGCAGGGCTGGCCTGTGCGGATGTTCTGACCCGCAATGGCGTGGGGGTGACGGTGTACGATCGCCATCCAGAAATCGGTGGCTTGCTCACTTTCGGCATTCCTTCTTTCAAACTGGATAAATCCCTGCTGGCACGCCGTCGGGAAATCTTCAGCGCGATGGGGATTCACTTCGAACTCAATTGTGAAGTGGGTAAAGATGTCTCTTTGGATTCGCTTTTGGAACAATACGACGCGGTCTTCGTTGGCGTAGGCACTTACCGTTCCATGAAAGCGGGTTTACCCAATGAAGATGCGCCGGGCGTTTATGACGCGCTGCCGTTCCTCATTGCCAACACTAAACAGGTGATGGGGCTCGAAGAGCTACCGGAAGAGCCGTTTATCAATACCGCCGGACTTAACGTCGTGGTACTGGGCGGCGGCGACACCGCGATGGACTGTGTGCGTACCGCACTGCGCCACGGCGCGAGTAACGTCACCTGCGCTTATCGTCGTGATGAAGCTAACATGCCAGGCTCGAAGAAAGAAGTGAAGAACGCCCGCGAAGAGGGGGCCAACTTCGAATTTAACGTCCAGCCGGTGGCGCTTGAGCTGAATGAACAAGGTCACGTCTGCGGGATTCGTTTCCTGCGCACGCGTCTTGGAGAGCCGGATGCCCAGGGGCGTCGGCGTCCAGTGCCGGTGGAAGGCAGTGAATTTGTCATGCCAGCCGACGCGGTGATTATGGCGTTTGGCTTCAATCCGCACGGGATGCCGTGGCTGGAGTCGCACGGTGTAACGGTAGACAAATGGGGCCGCATCATCGCGGATGTGGAAAGCCAGTACCGTTACCAGACCACCAATCCGAAAATCTTCGCTGGTGGTGACGCCGTGCGTGGTGCGGATCTGGTGGTTACCGCAATGGCAGAAGGACGTCATGCGGCACAGGGGATTATTGACTGGCTGGGGGTAAAATCAGTCAAATCTCACTGATAGCCTGCGCAGACAAACCCGACTTCACAGCGTAAGATAATTGTTCATTTCGCGCTGTGGAGTCGGTATGACGCAACAAATCACCCTCATTAAAGACAAAATTCTCTCCGATAACTATTTCACCCTGCACAACATTACTTACGATCTCACGCGCAAAGACGGCGAAGTTATCCGCCATAAACGTGAAGTGTACGATCGCGGCAATGGTGCGACGATCCTCCTGTACAACACGAAGAAAAAGACCGTGGTTCTGATTCGTCAGTTCCGTGTCGCTACCTGGGTTAATGGCAATGAAAGCGGGCAGCTGATTGAAAGCTGCGCCGGGCTGCTGGATAACGACGAACCGGAAGTGTGTATTCGCAAAGAAGCGATTGAAGAGACGGGCTATGAAGTGGGTGAAGTGCGCAAATTATTTGAACTGTATATGTCGCCAGGCGGTGTGACTGAGCTAATCCACTTTTTTATCGCCGAATACAGTGACAATCAGCGCGCTAACGCCGGTGGCGGTGTCGAAGATGAAGATATTGAAGTGCTCGAGCTGCCGTTCAGCCAGGCGCTGGAGATGATCAAAACCGGCGAGATACGTGACGGTAAGACGGTGTTATTGCTTAACTATTTGCAAACGTCACATTTAATGGACTGAAAAATAACAATAATATTTCGTTGTTTATTATTGGCTCAATCCGACAAATCCGATTGAGCCGCGCTACCTGCGCAACGAAGATACGACTTGTGCTGTTTGTTTGAACTTCTGGGGTCGTACCGTCCATGCGCTATCGCATTTTCCTTCTCTTTTTTTTCGCTTTGTTGCCGACGTCTTTGGTGTGGGCGGCACCAGCGCAACGGGCGTTTTCCGACTGGCAGGTCACCTGTAATAACCAAAATTTCTGCGTGGCGCGTAATACGGGCGATCATAATGGACTGGTGATGACCCTGAGCCGCAGCGCCGGGGCGCATACCGATGCCGTTTTACGTATTGAGCGCGGCGGATTGAAGTCGCCGGAGGCGTCAGAAGGGGAGATAGCGCCACGGCTGCTGTTAGATGGCGAGCCGTTGGCGTTAAGTGGTGACAAGTGGCGGATTTCACCATGGTTATTAGTAACCGATGATACGGCAACCATCACCGCGTTTTTGCAGATGATTCAGGAAGGGAAGGCAATCACCTTACGCGATGGCGATCAGACCATTTCTCTGAGTGGCTTAAAAGCAGCGTTGTTGTTTATTGATGCTCAGCAAAAGCGCGTTGGCAGTGAAACCGCGTGGATCAAGAAAGGGGACGAACCGCCGCTCAGCGTACCGCCCGCGCCTGCGCTGAAAGAGGTCGCGGTGGTTAACCCAACGCCGACGCCACTCTCACTCGAAGAACGCAACGATTTGCTGGATTATGGAAACTGGCGGATGAATGGTCTGCGCTGCTCGCTTGATCCATTGCGTCGTGAGGTGAATGTCACTGCGCTGACTGATGATAAAGCGCTGATGATGATTAGCTGTGAGGCAGGGGCCTATAACACCATTGATTTGGCATGGATTGTGTCGCGTAAAAAGCCACTAGCTTCGCGCCCGGTTCGGTTGCGTTTGCCGTTCAACAACGGTCAGGAGACGAATGAACTGGAACTGATGAACGCAACATTTGATGAGAAATCGCGTGAACTGGTGACCTTAGCGAAAGGGCGCGGATTAAGCGATTGTGGCATTCAGGCGCGCTGGCGCTTTGACGGTCAGCGTTTTCGCCTGGTGCGTTACGCCGCAGAACCCACCTGCGATAACTGGCATGGGCCAGACGCCTGGCCCACGTTGTGGATCACCCGTTAAACAAAATGGCGGGACATGTAGGCCGGATAAGACGCTGTAGGCCGGATAAGACGCGTCAGCGTCGCATCCGGCAATCAGCATCCGGCAATCACCATCAGGCACCTTTCACTCCCAGCACCTTATGCGCTTTTGCCACAATATTCTCGGCGGTAAAGCCAAAGAACGGGAACAGCTTATCCGCCGGAGCAGATTCCCCGTAACCCGTCATCCCGACAATTGCCCCTTTCAGACCAACATACTTGTACCAGTAATCGGCAATACCTGCTTCCACCGCCACGCGAGCCGCAACGTTAGAAGGCAACACCGACTCCCGATATTCCTCATCCTGGGCGTCGAAAATATCGGTCGAGGGCAGGGAAACTACGCGTACATTGCGACCTTCTCCTGCTAATTTCTCTGCCGCTTGCAGGGTAATTTCCATCTCTGAACCGGTGGCAATCAGAATAATATCTGGCTTACCGCCGCTGTCTTTCAGCACATAACCGCCACGAGCAATCTCTTTAACCTGATCCGGCGTACGTTCCACCTGGGCCAGATTCTGCCTTGAGAGGATCAGTGCCGTCGGTCCGTTGTGGCGCTCAACCGCCAGCTTCCAGCCCACCGCCGCTTCCACCTGATCGCACGGTCGCCAGGTGCTGAAATTTGGCGTTAAGCGCAGGCTGGCCAGTTGCTCAACAGCCTGGTGCGTCGGACCATCTTCGCCCAGGCCAATTGAGTCGTGGGTATAAACCATAATCTGCCGCGCTTTCATCAGTGCCGCCATCCGCGCGGCGTTACGGGCGTATTCAACAAACATCAGGAACGTCGCGGTATACGGCACAAAGCCGCCGTGGTGCGCGATGCCGTTGGCGATAGCGGTCATGCCAAATTCACGCACCCCGTAGTGAATGTAGTTGCCCGCTGGATCTTCCTTCAGCGAAACAGAACCTTTCCAGATGGTCAGGTTGCTGGGAGCCAGATCCGCCGAACCGCCGAGCAACTCAGGCAGCATCGGCCCGTAAGCGTTAAGCGTATTTTGCGAAGCCTTACGGGTAGCGATTTTCGCCGGATTTGCCTGTAACTCATTGATATATTTCTGAGTCGTTTTCTCCCAGTCCTTCGGTAAACCACCGCTCATCCGTCGGGTAAACTCTTCTGCCAGTTGCGGATGAGCCTTTTTATAGGCGGCAAACTTCTCATTCCAGCTCTGCTGCGCTTTTTCGCCTTTTTCACGGGCATCCCAGGCGTGATAAATCTCTTTAGGGATCTCAAATGGCGGATGGTGCCAGCCCAGTTTTTGCCGTGCCAGCGCCACTTCTTCTTCCCCCAGTGGTGCGCCGTGCGCCTCTTCCTTACCTGCTTTATTCGGCGAACCAAAGCCAATCACCGTACGGCAGATAATCAGCGACGGCTTATCTTTCACGCTTTGCGCTTCAAGGATCGCTTCCTTCACCGCCTGCGGATCGTGACCGTCGATTTCATGGATCACATGCCAGTGATAGGCTTCAAAACGTTTTGCCGTATCGTCGGTAAACCAGCCTTCTGTTTCACCGTCGATGGAAATACCGTTGTGATCGTAAAAACCAATCAGCTTGCCCAGTCCCAGCGTGCCTGCCAGCGAACAGACTTCGTGGGAAATACCTTCCATCAGGCAGCCGTCGCCCATAAACACATAGGTGAAGTGATCGACGATCTCATGGTCTGGCTGGTTAAACTGCGCCGCCAGTGTACGCTCTGCTATCGCCAGCCCGACGGCGTTCGCCAAACCTTGTCCAAGCGGGCCGGTGGTGGTTTCAACGCCTGGCGTATAGCCAATCTCCGGGTGGCCTGGGGTTTTCGAATGCAACTGACGGAAGTTCTTCAGTTCTTCCAGCGGCAGGTCGTAACCGGTCAGATGTAGCAAACTGTAGAGCAGCATCGACGCGTGACCGTTGGAAAGAATAAAGCGGTCGCGATCATACCAGGTTGGGTCGGTAGGGTTATGTTTAAGAAAATCGTTCCACAGCACTTCGGCAATATCAGCCATGCCCATCGGCGCGCCGGGATGACCAGAGTTGGCTTTTTGTACCGCATCCATACTGAGTGCGCGAATCGCATTGGCAAGGTCTTTTCGGGACATATAACACTCCGTGGCTGGTTTATAGTTTGGCGGCAAGAAGATCTTCCAGTTTGCGTTGATCAACGGCGAACAGACGAATGCCTTCAGACAGTTTTTCTACCGCCATCGCATCCTGATTGTGCTCCCAACGGAACTCCGCTTCGCTCATGGGAGCTGGGCGTGGGAACGTCTGAGAAGGTGGGATTAATTTACGTACCACTGGCGAAACTTTTTCCTGCAGCTCCTTCAGTAAATTCGGTGCGATAGTCAGTCGATCGCAGCCGGTTAAGGCGAGGATTTGTTCGGTGCGACGGAAGCTCGCGCCCATCACAATGGTTTCATAGTGGTGTTGCTTATAGTAGTCGTAGATATTGCGCACCGATTTAACGCCCGGATCTTCTTCCACCACATACGGGTCCATCGGCTTGCGTGCCTGATACCAGTCATAAATACGCCCGACAAACGGCGAAATCAGAAAAACGCCTGCTTCCGCACAGGCCCGTGCCTGTGCAAAAGAAAACAGCAGCGTCAGGTTGCAGTTAATACCTTCTTTTTCCAGCTCTTCTGCCGCGCGAATTCCTTCCCAGGTCGAAGCCAGCTTGATCAGAATGCGTGATTTCTCAACGCCTTGTTGCTGATACAAGTCCACCAGATGGCGCGCCTTCTCAATACTCTTTTCTTTATCAAAAGAGAGGCGTGCATCAACTTCTGTTGACACGCGACCGGGTACGATTTTGAGGATTTCAGCACCGAAATTGACCGCCAGTTTGTCACACGCTGCGACCACCTGTTGTTCCTGGGTCTTGCCATTTTTTTTACCCCAGGCGATAGCATCGTCTATTAAATGCTCATATTGTGATAATCCGGCAGCTTTGAGTAACAGCGAAGGATTGGTGGTGGCATCCTGGGGATGATAATGGCGAATGGACTCAATATCGCCGCTGTCTGCCACGACAGTGGTGAACTGTTTGATGCCGTCTAACTCGTTCATAGGAAATACTCCTTGAAAAGTAAAGTGTTAGATGAGTGCGTTAATTCACACTTCTGAGAAATTTCGCTAAACGCATCAAAAAAGCATAGCAGACAGGCATGGTATTGCTGGATTAAGCAGGTAACATCAGTGTTATAGGATTATTACCAAAACATTATATTAATGGTGAGAGTTTGGACTTGCTCAAAGTCTGTAGACTCCGGCAGGGTAATAATGTGCGCCACGTTGTGGGCAGGGGCTGTTGCCCACACACTTTATTTGTGAACGTTACGTGAAAGGAACAACCAAATGGATGACCAGTTAAAACAAAGTGCACTTGATTTCCATGAATTTCCAGTTCCAGGGAAAATCCAGGTTTCTCCAACCAAGCCTCTGGCAACACAGCGCGATCTGGCGCTGGCCTACTCACCAGGCGTTGCCGCACCTTGTCTTGAAATCGAAAAAGACCCGTTAAAAGCCTACAAATATACCGCCCGCGGTAACCTGGTGGCGGTGATCTCTAACGGTACGGCGGTGCTGGGGTTAGGCAACATTGGCGCGCTGGCAGGCAAACCGGTGATGGAAGGCAAGGGCGTTCTGTTTAAGAAATTCGCCGGGATTGATGTATTTGACATTGAAGTTGACGAACTCGACCCGGACAAATTTATTGAAGTTGTCGCCGCGCTCGAACCAACCTTCGGCGGCATCAACCTCGAAGACATTAAAGCGCCAGAATGTTTCTATATTGAACAGAAACTGCGCGAGCGGATGAATATTCCGGTATTCCACGACGATCAGCACGGCACGGCAATTATCAGCACTGCCGCCATCCTCAACGGCTTGCGCGTGGTGGAGAAAAACATCTCCGACGTGCGGATGGTGGTTTCCGGCGCGGGTGCCGCAGCAATCGCCTGTATGAACCTGCTGGTAGCGCTGGGTCTGCAAAAACATAACATCGTGGTTTGCGATTCAAAAGGCGTTATCTATCAGGGCCGTGAGCCAAACATGGCGGAAACCAAAGCCGCATATGCGGTGGTGGATGACGGCAAACGTACCCTCGATGATGTGATTGAAGGCGCGGATATTTTCCTGGGCTGTTCCGGCCCGAAAGTGCTGACCCAGGAAATGGTGAAGAAAATGGCTCGTGCGCCAATGATCCTGGCGCTGGCGAACCCGGAACCGGAAATTCTGCCGCCGCTGGCGAAAGAAGTGCGTCCGGATGCCATCATTTGCACCGGTCGTTCTGACTATCCGAACCAGGTGAACAACGTCCTGTGCTTCCCGTTCATCTTCCGTGGCGCGCTGGACGTTGGCGCAACCGCCATCAACGAAGAGATGAAACTGGCGGCGGTACGTGCGATTGCAGAACTCGCCCATGCGGAACAGAGCGAAGTGGTGGCTTCAGCGTATGGCGATCAGGATCTGAGCTTTGGTCCGGAATACATCATTCCAAAACCGTTTGATCCGCGCTTGATCGTTAAGATCGCTCCTGCGGTCGCTAAAGCCGCGATGGAGTCGGGCGTGGCGACTCGTCCGATTGCTGATTTCGACGTCTACATCGACAAGCTGACTGAGTTCGTTTACAAAACCAACCTGTTTATGAAGCCGATTTTCTCCCAGGCTCGCAAAGCGCCGAAGCGCGTTGTTCTGCCGGAAGGGGAAGAGGCGCGCGTTCTGCATGCCACTCAGGAACTGGTAACGCTGGGACTGGCGAAACCGATCCTTATCGGTCGTCCGAACGTGATCGAAATGCGCATTCAGAAACTGGGCTTGCAGATCAAAGCGAGCGTTGATTTTGAGATCGTCAATAACGAATCCGATCCGCGCTTTAAAGAGTACTGGACCGAATACTTCCAGATCATGAAGCGTCGCGGCGTCACTCAGGAACAGGCGCAGCGGGCGCTGATCAGTAACCCGACAGTGATCGGCGCGATCATGGTTCAGCGTGGGGAAGCCGATGCAATGATTTGCGGTACGGTGGGTGATTATCATGAACATTTTAGCGTGGTGAAAAATGTCTTTGGTTATCGCGATGGCGTTCACACCGCAGGTGCCATGAACGCGCTGCTGCTGCCGAGTGGTAACACCTTTATTGCCGATACATATGTTAATGATGAACCGGATGCAGAAGAGCTGGCGGAGATCACCTTGATGGCGGCAGAAACTGTCCGTCGTTTTGGTATTGAGCCGCGCGTTGCTTTGTTGTCGCACTCCAACTTTGGTTCTTCTGACTGCCCGTCGTCGAGCAAAATGCGTCAGGCGCTGGAACTGGTCAGGGAACGTGCACCAGAACTGATGATTGATGGTGAAATGCACGGCGATGCAGCGCTGGTGGAAGCGATTCGCAACGACCGTATGCCGGACAGCTCTTTGAAAGGTTCCGCCAATATTCTGGTGATGCCGAACATGGAAGCTGCCCGCATTAGTTACAACTTACTGCGTGTTTCCAGCTCGGAAGGTGTGACTGTCGGCCCGGTGCTGATGGGTGTGGCGAAACCGGTTCACGTGTTAACGCCGATCGCATCGGTGCGTCGTATCGTCAACATGGTGGCGCTGGCCGTGGTAGAAGCGCAAACCCAACCGCTGTAATTTTTTTTAACTCTCACGCTTATCCTGAATATTCAGGGTAAGCAGTTTAGCTGCAATATATTAGTAAAGCTTATTACTGAGTTTGCGAATAATAAAAAAAAGCAGTCTATATAATATCTCGATATTATTTTATTTATATTCATGCGTTGCATATGAAAGTTTATGCACCACAGCGAATATCTCTCCATTCTTAGTGATCTACCTCACCTTTTAAACGCGCTTGCCGAATTTTGTTATTTACTCTGACGAAAAATTGTCACGATACACGAAAGTTTTTCACAGGCGGCGACTCATGGATAAAGAACGCATCATTCAGGAATTTGTGCCCGGCAAACAGGTCACGCTGGCGCATCTCATCGCGCATCCCGGCGAGGAACTGGCGAAGAAAATCGGCGTTCCGGATGCGGGCGCAATTGGCATTATGACGCTAACTCCTGGCGAAACGGCGATGATCGCCGGTGATTTAGCATTGAAAGCCGCTGATGTGCATATCGGTTTTCTCGACCGCTTCAGTGGTGCATTGGTGATTTATGGCTCGGTGGGCGCAGTAGAAGAAGCGTTATCACAAACCGTCAGCGGTTTAGGTCGCTTATTAAATTATACGCTTTGTGAAATGACCAAAAGTTAATACGAGGCATTCATGAAACGAATTGCGTTTGTGGGTACCGTCGGGGCAGGAAAAACAACGTTATTTAATGCGTTGCAGGGGAATTATACCCTCGCCAGAAAAACACAGGCCGTGGAATTTAATGATAAGGGCGATATTGATACGCCGGGTGAATATTTTAGCCATCCCCGCTGGTATCACGCCTTAATTACCACGCTACAGGATGTGGACATGCTGATCTATGTCCACGGCGCGAATGACCCGGAAAGTCGGTTGCCTGCCGGGTTGCTGGATATTGGCGTCAGCAAACGGCAAATCGCCGTCATCAGTAAAACGGACATGCCAGATGCTGACGTCGCCGCAACGCGAAAGTTATTGCTTGAGACGGGTTTCGAAGAGCCGATTTTCGAGCTAAACAGCCACGACCCGCAAAGCGTGCAGCAACTGGTGGATTATCTGGCATCTCTCACCAAACAGGAGGAAGCAGGTGAAAAAACTCATCACAGCGAATGATATTCGTGAAGCACACGCGCGCGGCGAACAGGCAATGTCCGTGGTTCTGCGCGCCAGCATTATTACCCCGGAAGCCCGTGAAGTGGCGGATCTACTGGGTTTTACCATCACCGAATGTGATGAATCGTCCCCGGTAACGGCGTCCGTTCCCGCCAGCGTGCCAGCCGATAAAACCGAAAGTCAGCGCATCCGCGAAACCATCATTGCCCAGCTGCCGGAAGGCCAGTTTACCGAAAGCCTGGTCGCGCAGTTGATGGAAAAAGTGATGAAGGAAAAACAGTCGCTGGAGCAGGGTGCAATGCAGCCGAGCTTCAAATCGGTGACCGGCAAAGGCGGCATCAAAGTGATTGATGGTAGCAGCGTCAAGTTTGGTCGTTTCGACGGCGCAGAGCCGCATTGCGTGGGCTTAACTGACCTTGTGACCGGAGACGACGGCAGCAGCATGGCCGCCGGTTTTATGCAGTGGGACAACGCATTCTTCCCGTGGACCCTGAACTACGACGAAATCGATATGGTGCTGGAAGGGGAGCTGCATGTTCGCCACGCAGGAGAAACCATGATCGCCAAAGCGGGCGATGTGATGTTTATCCCGAAAGGCTCCAGCATCGAATTTGGTACGACATCCAGCGTGAAATTCCTGTATGTCGCCTGGCCGGCTAACTGGCAATCCCTATGAAAGATTTCATCACCGATGCATGGCTAAGAGCGAACCATACGCTCAGCGAAGGCGCAGAGATCCATCTCCCTGCGGACAGTCGCCTGACGCCCTCTGCCCGGGAGTTGCTGGAAAGCCGCCATCTGCGCATCAAGTTTATTGACGAGCAGGGCCGCCTGTTTGTTGACGATGAACAGCAGCAGCCGCAGCCCGTTCATGGGCTGACCAGTAGCGATGAACATCCGCAGGCGTGCTGCGAACTGTGCCGCCAGCCGGTGGCAAAAAAGCCGGATACGCTGACTCACCTGTCGGCGGAAAAAATGGTCGCCAAAAGCGATCCGCGTCTGGGTTTTCGCGCGGTTCTCGACAGCACCATTGCGCTGGCAGTGTGGCTGCAAATTGAACTGGCGGAACCGTGGCAGCCGTGGCTGGCGGATATCCGTTCGCGTCTTGGCAACATTATGCGCGCCGATGCGCTGGGGGAACCGCTGGGCTGCCAGGCGATTGTCGGGCTTTCTGACGAAGATCTGCATCGGCTTTCTCATCAGCCGCTGCGCTATCTCGACCACGATCATCTGGTGCCGGAAGCCAGCCACGGGCGCGATGCTGCGTTGCTCAATCTGCTACGCACCAAAGTGCGGGAAACCGAAACCGTAGCGGCGCAGGTCTTTATCACCCGCAGCTTTGAAGTATTACGCCCGGACATTTTGCAGGCGCTGAACCGCCTTTCCAGCACGGTCTACGTGATGATGATCCTGAGCGTAACGAAGCAGCCGCTAACGGTGAAGCAGATCCAACAACGACTGGGGGAACGCAATGATTATTGAACGTTGTCGTGAACTGGCGTTGCGAGCGCCCGCCAGAGTGGTTTTTCCGGATGCGTTAGACCAACGTGTGCTGAAAGCCGCGCAATATTTACATCAACAAGGTCTGGCAACGCCCATTCTGGTCGCCAATCCGTTTGAACTTCGTCAGTTTGCGCTCAGTCACGGCGTGGCGATGGACGGGCTACAGGTGATTGATCCGCATGGCAACCTCGCAATGCGGGAAGAATTTGCTCATCGCTGGCTGGCCCGCGCGGGCGAAAAAACGCCGCCGGATGCGCTGGAAAAACTTACCGACCCTCTGATGTTCGCCGCAGCAATGGTCAGCGCCGGTAAAGCGGATGTCTGTATCGCGGGCAACCTCTCTTCCACGGCAAATGTGCTGCGTGCCGGATTACGCATTATCGGCTTGCAGCCAGGCTGTAAAACGCTCTCTTCCATTTTCCTGATGTTGCCACAGTACAGCGGCCCGGCGTTGGGCTTTGCCGATTGCAGCGTGGTGCCACAGCCGACGGCGGCGCAGCTGGCGGATATCGCGCTTGCCAGTGCCGAAACCTGGCGCGCCATCACCGGAGAAGAGCCGCGCGTGGCGATGCTGTCGTTTTCCAGCAATGGTAGCGCCCGTCACCCCTGTGTTGCTAACGTCCAGCAGGCGACAGAAATCGTCCGTGAGCGCGCACCAAAGCTGGTGGTGGATGGCGAGTTACAGTTTGACGCCGCCTTCGTGCCGGAAGTGGCGGCGCAAAAAGCGCCTGCCAGCCCGCTACAGGGCAAGGCCAATGTGATGGTTTTTCCGTCGCTGGAAGCCGGAAATATTGGTTACAAAATCGCACAACGACTCGGCGGATATCGTGCCGTCGGGCCACTGATACAAGGACTTGCCGCGCCGATGCACGATCTCTCTCGTGGTTGTAGCGTGCAGGAAATTATCGAGCTGGCGCTGGTGGCAGCTGTGCCGCGTCAGACAGAAGTGAACCGCGAAAGCAGTTTACAAACACTGGTTGAATGAACGGTCCCGTTCTGGACCCTGATAAAGAGGAAAGCACAATGGAAGCATTAGGAATGATCGAAACCCGGGGCCTGGTTGCACTGATTGAGGCTTCTGACGCGATGGTGAAAGCTGCGCGCGTCAAGCTGGTTGGTGTTAAGCAGATTGGCGGCGGCCTGTGTACTGCCATGGTTCGTGGTGATGTTGCAGCCTGTAAAGCCGCGACCGATGCAGGTGCCGCAGCGGCACAGCGTATCGGCGAGCTGGTATCTGTACACGTTATCCCGCGTCCGCACGGCGACCTGGAAGAAGTCTTCCCGATCGGCCTGAAAGGCGATAGCAGCAACCTGTAATCACCCTGTGTGACGTCGATTCGGGCGTCACGCTCTCTCCTTTTTCATTTTACCTTCTGCGGAGGGTAGGGGGAGCTTTTACCTGAAATACGCCACGGAGGCGGGTATGAAACTGGCAGTCGTCACTGGACAAATTGTTTGTACCGTACGCCATCACGGACTGGCGCATGACAAATTGCTGATGGTGGAAATGATTGATCCACAAGGTAATCCTGACGGGCAATGCGCCGTCGCCATCGACAATATTGGCGCGGGAACCGGGGAGTGGGTGTTACTGGTGAGTGGCAGTTCCGCCCGCCAGGCGCATAAAAGCGAAACGTCACCGGTCGATCTGTGCGTGATTGGCATTGTCGATGAGGTGGTGTCTGGCGGTCAGGTAATTTTCCACAAATAAGGCAGAACATCATGAATCAACAGGATATTGAACAGGTGGTGAAAGCGGTACTGCTGAAAATGCAAAGCAGTGACACGCCGCCCGCCGCCGTTCATGAGATGGGCGTTTTCGCGTCACTGGATGACGCCGTTGCGGCAGCCAAAGTCGCCCAGCAAGGGTTAAAAAGCGTGGCAATGCGCCAGTTAGCCATTGCTGCCATTCGTGAGGCAGGCGAAAAACACGCCAGAGATTTAGCGGAACTTGCCGTCAGTGAAACCGGCATGGGCCGCGTTGAAGATAAATTTGCCAAAAACGTCGCTCAGGCGCGCGGCACGCCAGGCGTTGAGTGTCTCTCTCCGCAGGTGCTGACCGGCGACAACGGCCTGACTTTAATTGAAAACGCGCCCTGGGGCGTGGTGGCTTCGGTAACTCCGTCCACTAACCCGGCGGCAACCGTAATTAATAACGCCATCAGCCTGATTGCCGCGGGCAACAGCGTCATTTTTGCCCCGCATCCGGCGGCGAAAAAAGTCTCCCAGCGGGCGATCACGCTGCTCAACCAGGCGATTGTTGCCGCAGGCGGGCCGGAAAACTTACTGGTTACTGTGGCAAATCCGGATATCGAAACCGCGCAGCGTTTGTTCAAGTTTCCGGGCATCGGCCTTCTGGTGGTGACCGGCGGCGAAGCGGTAGTAGAAGCGGCGCGTAAACACACCAATAAACGTCTGATTGCCGCAGGCGCTGGCAACCCGCCGGTAGTGGTGGATGAAACCGCCGACCTCGCCCGTGCCGCTCAGTCCATCGTCAAAGGCGCTTCTTTCGATAACAACATCATTTGTGCCGACGAAAAGGTACTGATTGTTGTTGATAGCGTAGCCGATGAACTGATGCGTCTGATGGAAGGCCAGCACGCGGTGAAACTGACCGCAGAACAGGCGCAGCAGCTGCAACCGGTGTTGCTGAAAAATATCGACGAGCGCGGAAAAGGCACCGTCAGCCGTGACTGGGTTGGTCGCGATGCGGCGAAAATCGCGGCGGCAATCGGCCTGAACGTGCCGCAAGAAACGCGTTTGCTGTTTGTGGAAACCACTGCAGAACATCCGTTTGCCGTGACCGAACTGATGATGCCGGTGCTGCCCGTCGTGCGCGTCGCCAACGTGGCGGATGCCATTGCGCTGGCGGTGAAACTGGAAGGCGGTTGCCACCACACGGCGGCAATGCACTCGCGCAACATCGAAAACATGAACCAGATGGCGAATGCTATTGATACCAGCATTTTCGTTAAGAACGGACCGTGCATTGCCGGGCTGGGGCTGGGCGGGGAAGGCTGGACCACCATGACCATCACCACGCCAACCGGTGAAGGGGTAACCAGCGCGCGTACGTTTGTCCGTCTGCGTCGCTGTGTATTAGTCGATGCGTTTCGCATTGTTTAAGGAGTAACAGATGGCGCACGACGAACAATGGCTCACCCCACGTCTGCAAACGGCGGCAACGCTGTGTAACCAGACGCCCGCCGCGACGGAATCTCCGCTGTGGCTGGGGGTGGATCTGGGCACCTGCGATGTGGTGTCGATGGTTGTTGACCGCGACGGTCAGCCGGTGGCGGTATGCCTCGACTGGGCCGATGTGGTCCGCGACGGCATCGTCTGGGATTTCTTCGGTGCGGTCACCATTGTTCGTCGCCATCTCGACACTCTTGAGCAGCAATTCGGTCTTCGTTTTAGCCATGCGGCGACTTCATTTCCTCCAGGTACGGACCCGCGTATTTCCATCAACGTGCTGGAATCTGCCGGGCTGGAAGTGAGCCATGTGCTGGATGAGCCAACCGCAGTTGCGGATCTGCTGCAACTGGACAACGCCGGTGTAGTGGATATCGGCGGCGGCACTACCGGCATTGCCATCGTGAAAAAGGGCAAGGTGACGTACTCGGCGGATGAAGCCACCGGCGGACATCACATCTCTCTGACTCTCGCCGGAAATCGCCGTATTTCGCTGGAAGAGGCGGAGCAGTACAAGCGCGGTCACGGTGAAGAGATTTGGCCTGCGGTGAAACCGGTGTACGAAAAAATGGCGGACATTGTCGCCCGGCATATTGAAGGGCAGGGCATTACTGATTTATGGCTGGCGGGCGGCTCTTGTTTGCAACCGGGCGTGGCGGAACTGTTTCGCAAACAATTCCCGGCGTTACAGGTGCATTTACCGCAGCACAGTTTGTTTATGACCCCGCTGGCGATCGCCAGTAGTGGGCGAGAGAAAGCGGAGGGGCTATATGCAAAATGAATTGCAGACCGCGCTCTTTCAGGCGTTCGATACCCTGAATCTGCAACGGGTAAAAACATTTAGCGTTCCACCGGTGACGCTTTGCGGTCCGGGCGCGGTGAGCAGTTGCGGGCAGCAAGCGCAAACGCGTGGGCTGAAACATCTGTTCGTGATGGCAGACAGCTTTTTGCATCAGGCGGGGATGACCGCCGGGCTGACGCGCAGCCTGGCTGTTAAAGGCATCGCCATGACGCTCTGGCCATGTCCGGTGGGCGAACCGTGCATTACCGACGTGTGTGCAGCCGTGGCGCAGTTGCGTGAGTCAGGCTGTGATGGGGTGATCGCATTTGGCGGCGGCTCGGTGCTGGATGCGGCGAAAGCCGTGGCGTTGCTGGTGACGAACCCCGATAGCACGCTGGCAGAGATGTCAGAAACCAGCGTTCTGCAACCGCGCTTGCCGCTGATTGCCATTCCAACGACCGCCGGAACCGGCTCTGAAACCACCAATGTAACGGTGATTATCGACGCGGTGAGCGGGCGCAAGCAGGTGTTAGCCCATGCCTCGCTGATGCCGGATGTGGCGATCCTCGACGCCGCATTGACCGAAGGTGTGCCGTCGCATGTCACGGCGATGACCGGCATTGATGCGTTAACCCATGCCATTGAAGCATACAGCGCCCTGAACGCTACACCGTTTACCGACAGCCTGGCGATTGGTGCCATTGCGATGATTGGCAAATCGCTGCCGAAAGCGGTGGGCTACGGTCACGACCTTGCCGCGCGCGAGAGCATGTTACTGGCTTCATGTATGGCGGGAATGGCGTTTTCCAGTGCGGGTCTTGGGTTGTGCCACGCGATGGCGCATCAGCCGGGCGCGGCGCTGCATATTCCGCACGGTCTCGCGAACGCCATGTTGCTGCCAACGGTGATGGAATTTAACCGGATGGTTTGTCGTGAACGCTTTAGTCAGATTGGTCGGGCACTGCGAACTAAAAAATCCGACGATCGTGACGCTATTAACGCGGTAAGTGAGCTGATTGCGGAAGTTGGGATTGGTAAACGACTGGGCGATGTTGGTGCGACATCTGCGCATTACGGCGCATGGGCGCAGGCCGCGCTGGAAGATATTTGTCTGCGCAGTAACCCGCGTACCGCCAGCCTGGAGCAGATTGTCGGCCTGTACGCAGCGGCGCAATAAATGCCGGATGCGACGCTTGCCGCATCTTATCCAGCCTACGGGATTGCACATGTAGGGCGGATAAGGCGTTCACGCCGCATCCGCCAGTGGCGCGGTGCAATTGCCGGAGGCGACGCTTGCCGCGTCTTATCCAGCCTACGGGATTGCACATGTAGGGCGGATAAGGCGTTTACGCCGCATCCGCCAGTGGCGCGGTGCAATTGCCGGATGCGACGCTTGCCGCGTCTTATCCAGCCTACGGGATTGCACATGTAGGGCGGATAAGGCGTTTACGCCGCATCCGCCAATAAATAACAACTAACAGGGAGTAAAGGCGATGGGAATTAACGAAATCATCATGTACATCATGATGTTCTTTATGCTGATAGCTGCCGTAGACAGGATCCTGTCGCAGTTCGGCGGTTCTGCTCGTTTCCTCGGTAAGTTCGGTAAAAGTATCGAAGGATCAGGCGGTCAGTTCGAAGAAGGCTTTATGGCAATGGGCGCACTGGGCCTGGCGATGGTCGGTATGACCGCGCTGGCACCGGTACTGGCTCACGTTCTCGGGCCGGTAATTATTCCGGTTTACGAAATGCTCGGCGCTAACCCATCGATGTTCGCCGGAACACTGCTGGCGTGCGATATGGGCGGCTTCTTCCTCGCCAAAGAGCTGGCGGGCGGCGACGTAGCAGCGTGGCTATACTCTGGGTTAATTCTCGGGTCGATGATGGGGCCAACGATTGTGTTTTCCATTCCGGTGGCGCTCGGCATTATCGAACCTTCTGACCGTCGTTATCTGGCGCTCGGCGTGCTGGCGGGCATTGTGACCATTCCGATTGGCTGTATTGCTGGTGGTCTGGTTGCTATGTACTCCGGTGTGCAGATCAATGGTCAGCCGGTGGAATTCACCTTTGCGCTGATCCTGATGAACATGATCCCGGTACTTATCGTTGCGGTGCTGGTGGCGCTGGGGCTGAAATTCATCCCGGAAAAAATGATCAACGGCTTCCAGATCTTCGCCAAATTCCTCGTTGCATTGATCACCCTCGGTCTTGCTGCCGCGGTAGTGAAATTCCTCCTTGGCTGGGAACTGATCCCCGGTCTGGACCCTATCTTTATGGCTCCTGGCGATAAACCCGGTGAAGTGATGCGCGCCATTGAAGTTATCGGTTCTATCTCCTGCGTGCTGTTAGGGGCGTATCCAATGGTGCTGCTGCTGACTCGCTGGTTTGAAAAACCGCTGATGAGCGTCGGTAAACTACTGAATATGAACAACATTGCGGCAGCCGGCATGGTGGCAACGCTTGCCAACAACATCCCGATGTTTGGCATGATGAAGCAGATGGATACCCGCGGCAAAGTCATCAACTGCGCCTTCGCCGTTTCCGCTGCTTTCGCCCTGGGTGACCACTTAGGCTTCGCCGCTGCCAACATGAACGCCATGATCTTCCCGATGATTGTCGGCAAGTTGATCGGCGGCGTAACGGCGATTGGCGTGGCGATGATGCTGGTGCCAAAAGAAGACGCGACCACGACTAAAACCGAAGCGGAGGCACAATCGTGAACACTCGCCAGCTATTGAGCGTCGGTATCGATATCGGCACCACCACCACCCAGGTGATTTTCTCCCACCTGGAACTGGTTAACCGTGCGGCGGTGTCGCAGGTGCCGCGCTACGAATTCATCAAACGCGAAATTAGCTGGCAAAGCCCGGTGTTCTTTACCCCTGTCGATAAACAGGGTGGTTTAAAAGAAGCGGAACTGAAATCGCTGATTTTAGAGCAATATCAGGCTGCGGGCATTGCGCCGGAAAGCGTTGATTCTGGTGCCATCATCATCACCGGTGAAAGCGCGAAAACCCGCAATGCTCGCCCGGCGGTGATGGCGCTCTCTCAATCGCTGGGGGATTTTGTCGTTGCCAGCGCCGGGCCGCACCTCGAATCCGTGATCGCCGGTCACGGAGCCGGGGCACAAACCCTTTCTGAACAACGGCTGTGTCGGGTACTGAATATCGACATCGGCGGTGGCACCGCGAACTACGCCCTGTTCGATGCCGGAAAAATCAGCGGCACCGCCTGCCTCAACGTCGGTGGTCGCCTGCTGGAAACCGACAGCCACGGGCGCGTGGTTTACGCTCATAAACCGGGGCAGATGATTGTGGATGAGTGCTTCGGTGCAGGCACCGACGCCCGTTCGCTGACCGGCGCGCAGCTGGTGCAGGTGACCCGGCGGATGGCAGAACTGATTGTCGAAGTGATTGACGGAACGCTCTCACCGCTCGCGCAGGCATTGATGCAAACCGGTTTGCTGCCCGCAGGTGTTACGCCCGAAATCATTACGCTTTCTGGCGGCGTGGGCGAATGTTATCGCCACCAGCCCGCCGACCCGTTCTGTTTTGCCGATATTGGCCCGCTGCTGGCAACTGCGCTGCATGACCATCCGCGCCTGCGTGAGATGAACGTACAGTTTCCGGCGCAAACCGTGCGCGCCACGGTGATTGGCGCGGGCGCGCATACCCTTTCGCTCTCTGGCAGCACAATCTGGCTTGAGGGCGTACAACTGCCGCTGCGCAATTTGCCGGTGGCGATCCCGATTGATGAAACGGATCTGGTGGGGGCCTGGCAACAGGCGCTGATTCAGCTGGATCTTGATCCCAAAACTGACGCGTACGTGCTGGCGCTTCCCGCCTCGCTGCCTGTGCGTTACGCCGCGGTACTGACGGTCATCAACGCGTTGGTCGATTTCGTCGCGCGTTTTCCGAATCCGCATCCCCTGCTGGTGGTGGCCGGGCAGGACTTTGGTAAAGCTCTGGGCATGTTGTTGCGCCCACAGCTACAACAACTCCCGTTGGCAGTCATTGACGAAGTGATTGTCCGCGCGGGGGACTATATCGACATTGGTACGCCTCTTTTTGGCGGATCGGTTGTGCCGGTGACGGTGAAATCACTCGCATTTCCTTCCTGAGGGAACGACTTATGAAACTAAAGACCACATTGTTCGGCAATGTATATCAGTTTAAGGATGTAAAAGAGGTGCTGGCTAAAGCCAACGAACTGCGTTCGGGGGATGTGCTGGCGGGCGTCGCAGCGGCAAGCTCACAGGAGCGCGTGGCGGCAAAGCAGGTGTTGTCGGAAATGACCGTAGCGGACATCCGCAATAATCCGGTGATTGCCTATGAAGATGACTGCGTGACGCGGCTGATTCAGGACGATGTTAACGAAACGGCCTACAACCAGATTAAAAACTGGAGCATCAGCGAACTGCGTGAGTATGTGCTGAGCGATGAAACCAGCGTGGACGACATTGCCTTTACCCGCAAAGGGCTGACCTCGGAAGTGGTCGCGGCGGTAGCGAAGATTTGCTCCAACGCGGACCTGATCTACGGCGCGAAGAAAATGCCGGTAATCAAAAAGGCCAATACCACCATCGGTATTCCGGGCACCTTTAGCGCCCGTTTGCAGCCAAATGACACCCGTGACGACGTGCAAAGTATCGCCGCGCAAATCTACGAAGGGCTTTCCTTCGGGGTGGGCGATGCGGTGATCGGCGTTAACCCGGTGACTGACGACGTGGAAAACTTAAGCCGCGTGTTGGATACCATCTATGGCGTGATCGACAAATTCAACATCCCAACTCAGGGCTGTGTACTGGCGCACGTCACCACCCAGATCGAAGCGATCCGTCGTGGCGCACCGGGCGGGCTGATTTTCCAGAGTATCTGTGGCAGCGAAAAAGGGCTGAAAGAGTTTGGCGTGGAGCTGGCGATGCTCGACGAAGCGCGCGCAGTGGGCGCGGAGTTCAACCGTATCGCCGGGGAAAACTGCCTCTACTTCGAAACCGGACAAGGCTCTGCGCTATCCGCTGGCGCTAACTTCGGCGCAGACCAGGTAACGATGGAAGCACGTAACTACGGGCTGGCGCGTCATTACGATCCGTTTATCGTCAACACCGTGGTCGGCTTTATTGGGCCGGAGTATCTCTACAACGACCGCCAGATTATCCGTGCTGGCTTAGAAGATCACTTTATGGGCAAGCTGAGCGGCATCTCTATGGGCTGTGACTGCTGTTATACCAACCACGCTGACGCTGACCAGAACCTCAACGAAAACCTGATGATCCTGCTCGCCACCGCAGGCTGCAACTACATCATGGGGATGCCGCTGGGTGATGACATCATGCTCAACTACCAGACCACCGCATTCCACGATACCGCCACTGTGCGTCAGTTACTCAACCTGCGCCCGTCACCGGAGTTTGAACGCTGGCTGGAAAGCATGGGCATTATGGCAAACGGTCGCCTGACCAAACGGGCGGGCGATCCGTCACTGTTCTTCTGATGACGCGGAGATAACACATCATGGATCAAAAACAGATTGAAGAAATTGTACGCAGCGTGATGGCGTCAATGGGACAAACGGCCCCCGCGCCGTCAGAAGCAAAGTGCGCCACCACCAACTGTGCGGCACCGGTGACCTCGGAAAGCTGTGCGCTGGATTTAGGTTCCGCTGAAGCAAAAGCGTGGATTGGTGTTGAAAACCCGCATCGCGCAGACGTATTAACAGAACTGCGCCGCAGCACCGTGGCCCGCGTTTGTACCGGTCGTGCCGGTCCGCGTCCACGTACCCAGGCGCTGCTGCGTTTCCTGGCCGATCACTCTCGTTCGAAAGATACCGTACTGAAAGAAGTGCCGGAAGAGTGGGTGAAAGCGCAGGGCTTGCTGGAAGTACGCTCTGAAATTAGCGACAAAAATCTCTACCTGACTCGCCCGGATATGGGCCGCCGCCTGTGTGCAGAAGCTGTTGAAGCGCTGAAAGCACAGTGTGTTGCTAATCCGGACGTACAGGTCGTTATTTCTGATGGCCTGTCAACTGATGCCATCACCGTCAACTACGAAGAGATCCTGCCGCCGCTGATGGCGGGCCTGAAACAGGCCGGGCTGAAAGTCGGCACGCCATTCTTTGTTCGTTATGGTCGCGTGAAGATTGAAGATCAGATCGGTGAGATCCTCGGCGCGAAAGTGGTGATCCTGCTGGTGGGGGAACGTCCGGGGTTAGGGCAGTCAGAAAGCCTCTCCTGCTACGCCGTTTACTCGCCGCGTATGGCGACCACCGTTGAGGCCGATCGCACCTGTATCTCTAACATTCACCAGGGCGGCACGCCGCCGGTTGAAGCCGCAGCCGTCATTGTGGATTTGGCGAAACGTATGCTGGAGCAGAAAGCATCCGGCATCAACATGACCCGATAAGGAGGCATCATGCCAGCTTTAGATTTGATTCGACCGTCGGTAACCGCCATGCGGGTGATTGCCTCCGTTAACGCTGAATTTGCGCGTGAACTAAAATTGCCGCCGCATATTCGTAGCCTCGGGCTGATTTCTGCCGATTCTGACGACGTCACCTACATTGCGGCTGACGAAGCGACCAAACAAGCGATGGTCGAAGTGGTATATGGTCGCTCGCTGTATGCGGGAGCGGCACACGGCCCGTCACCGACTGCCGGTGAAGTGCTGATTATGCTTGGTGGGCCAAACCCGGCGGAAGTGCGTGCCGGTCTGGATGCGATGGTTGCACATATTGAAAATGGCGCAGCTTTCCAGTGGGCCAATGACGCAGAAAACACCGCCTTCCTGGCACATGTAGTTTCGCGTACCGGTTCTTATCTCTCATCAACCGCCGGGATCACGCTTGGCGATCCGATGGCGTATCTGGTGGCACCGCCGCTGGAAGCGACCTACGGCATTGATGCAGCGTTGAAATCTGCCGACGTACAGCTGATGACCTATGTCCCGCCACCGTCTGAAACCAACTACTCGGCAGCATTTTTAACCGGTAGCCAGGCCGCGTGTAAAGCAGCCTGTAACGCCTTTACCGATGCAGTGCTGGAAATCGCGCGTAATCCAATCCAGCGTGCGTAACGGAGGTTGCCGATGATCAATGCACTGGGATTGCTGGAAGTGGACGGCATGGTCGCCGCGATAGATGCAGCGGATGCCATGCTCAAAGCAGCTAACGTTCGTCTGCTCAGTCACGAAGTGCTTGACCCTGGTCGCTTAACGCTGGTGGTGGAAGGCGATCTGGCGGCGTGTCGTGCGGCGCTGGACGCAGGTTGTGCTGCCGCGATGCGTACCGGGCGTGTCATCAGCCGCAAGGAGATCGGTCGGCCAGACGATGACACCCAGTGGCTGGTTACTGGCTTTAACCGCCAGCCGAAGCAACCCGTAAGGGAACCCGACGCGCCAGTTATCGTCGCGGAATCTGCTGACGAGTTGTTGGCGCTGTTAACATCAGTACGTCAGGGAATGACGGCAGGAGAAGTGGCTGCCCACTTTGGCTGGCCGCTGGAAAAAGCCAGAAATGCGCTCGAACAGCTCTTTTCTGCCGGGACGTTACGTAAACGCAGTAGTCGTTATCGTCTCAAGCCCCATTAACCTGTCGGAGGTGCCGGGTGTCCTACAACACCCGGCATTAACATCATGAAAAAGACCCGTACAGCCAATTTGCACCATCTTTATCATGAACCCTTACCCGAAAACCTGAAGCTCACGCCGAAGGTCGAAGTGGATAATGTTCATCAACGACAGACAACGGATGTCTATGAACATGCTTTAACGATTACCGCCTGGCAGCAGATTTACGATCAGCTGCATCCGGGCAAGTTTCATGGTGAATTTACGGAAATTCTACTCGATGATATTCAGGTTTTTCGTGAATACACCGGTCTGGCGCTGCGTCAGTCGTGCCTGGTCTGGCCGAACTCGTTCTGGTTTGGCATTCCGGCGACGCGCGGTGAGCAGGGATTTATCGGTTCGCAATGTCTGGGAAGCGCGGAAATCGCCACCCGCCCTGGTGGCACTGAATTTGAACTGAGCACGCCGGATGATTACACGATCCTGGGCGTGGTGCTTTCTGAAGATGTCATCACCCGGCAGGCTAACTTTTTGCATAACCCGGATCGGGTATTACATATGTTGCGTAACCAGTCGGCGCTGGAAGTGAAAGAGCAGCATAAAGCCGCGCTGTGGGGCTTTGTCCAACAGGCGCTGGCGACGTTTTGCGAGAATCCGGAAAATCTCCATCAGCCTGCAGTGCGAAAAGTGCTGGGGGATAATTTGCTAATGGCGATGGGGGCCATGCTGGAAGAAGCGCAACCAATGGTGACGGCGGAAAGCATCAGTCATCAGAGTTACCGTCGATTGCTTTCCCGCGCCCGTGAATATGTGCTGGAAAACATGTCCGAACCGGTGACGGTGCTGGATTTGTGTAATCAACTGCATGTCAGCCGCCGCACGCTACAAAACGCGTTTCACGCTATTTTAGGCATTGGCCCGAACGCGTGGCTGAAACGCATTCGCCTGAACGCCGTACGCCGCGAACTGATAAGTCCGTGGTCGCAAAGTATGACGGTAAAAGACGCCGCCATGCAGTGGGGATTCTGGCATCTGGGGCAATTTGCCACGGATTACCAGCAGCTGTTTTCCGAGAAGCCGTCACTGACGCTGCATCAGCGGATGCGGGAGTGGGGGTGAGGGAGTTACACCCAATCCCTGACCTTAATAAACTCACTTAACGCCGCTTCTGGGCTGCCATCTTTTGGCTGATAATCATATTCCCAGCGTACCAGTGGCGGCATTGACATCAGGATAGACTCGGTGCGCCCGCCAGTTTGCAGGCCAAACAGCGTGCCGCGATCCCAGACCAGATTGAACTCGACATAACGACCGCGACGGTAGAGCTGAAAATTGCGCTCGCGCTCGCCGTAGGCCATCGCTTTACGTCGCTCTACAATTGGTAAATAAGCGTCGGTGTAGCCTTTGCCTACCGCCTGCATAAAGGCAAAACAGTGGTCGAAATCTGGCGTGTTCAGATCATCAAAGAACAGCCCGCCAATACCGCGCTGTTCGTTGCGATGTTTGAGGTAGAAGTAATCGTCGCACCACTTTTTGTAACGGGGATAAACGTCTTCACCAAATGGCAGGCACAGGTCACGGGCGGTGCGGTGCCAGTGAATGGCGTCTTCTTCAAAACCATAGAAAGGGGTTAAATCGAAGCCGCCGCCAAACCACCAGACGGGATCGGCACCCGGTTTTTCGGCAATAAAAAACCGCACATTCGCGTGGCTGGTGGGAACATACGGGTTATGCGGATGCACTACCAGTGAAACGCCCATCGCCTCGAAACTGCGCCCGGCAAGTTCCGGGCGATGAGCGGTGGCGGAAGCAGGCATCGCCTCACCGTGGACATGCGAAAAGTTGACGCCTGCCTGTTCGAAAACACCACCATTACGCAACACCCGACTACGCCCGCCGCCGCCAGCTTCGCGCTGCCAACTATCTTCGACAAATTCTGCGCCATCGACGGCGGTCAGCTGCTGACAAATCGTATCCTGAAGGTTGAGCAGAAACTGTTTAACCTGGTGTGCGTCGGGTTTCATAACTTATCGCTTTTTCGAATGTGCTTTCTGGTTGTCGAACCAGTGGAAATAACTGATCACGCCTTCAGCAATCGCTGTGGCGATTTTCTGACGAAACGCCGCCGTGCCTAACAGCCGTTCTTCTTCCGGGTTGGTGATAAACGAGGTTTCCACCAGCACCGAAGGAACCGACGGTGATTTCAACACCACAAATGCCGCTTGTTCGGTGTTGCGGCTGTGCAGTTTATGCACCGGCTTAATCTTCTTCAGAATATGCGAGCCGAGCGTCAGACTATTTTTAATGGTATCTGTTTGCACCAGATCAAACAGCACTTGTTGCAATAGGTGATCCTTGTCAGTCGCCTTTTTACCGGCAACTTCATCGGCGCGGTTTTCGCGTTCAGACAGGTATTTCGCCATTGCGCTACTTGCCCCACGGTTAGAGAGGGCAAATACCGAAGCACCGGCAGCTTTCGGGTTGGTAAAGCCATCGGCATGAATTGACATAAACAGATCTGCGCCATGTTTATGGGCGATTTCAACGCGATCGTAAAGTGGGATAAACGTATCGCCAGAACGCGTTAAACGCGCATCAATCCCATGATTACGCAAAATGGAACGGACGTTTTTAGCAATCGCCAGCACCACATGTTTTTCTTTCGAACCGTTGCGTCCGATCGCTCCGGTATCAATTCCGCCGTGACCTGGATCGAGAACAACGACACGTTTGCCGCCAGATTTTTTGGCTTTCGGCTTGCTGTGTCCGTTGCTGGTTTTTAAAAGTTCGTCTTTGGCGATGGCTTGCGACATTCCTGACAACGTCAGGGCAGCCAAACCGGCTTTCAGCACCTGGCGGCGCGAAGTGAGTGTTTTTAGTGGTTTAAAAGTGCTCATACGGCCTGAGTTGTAATAATAAAGTTCCAGATGTTATATCGTATCGCGTAATCCGTTACGACGGTTTGATGTTGAGAATTGTTTTACTTTTCATTTCAATAGTTGACAACTCCCCATTATGCCACTTTTTCAACCGATTTTCGTCAGATATTGGCTAATTCGACCGTTCACGCCATAATCAGCCTTTTAACCCGCAAAAAGGTAACGAATACCATGGAGATACGCGTATTTCGCCAGGAAGATTTCGAAGAGGTCATCACCCTTTGGGAGCGTTGCGACTTGCTGCGTCCGTGGAACGATCCGGAAATGGACATCGAGCGTAAGATGAACCATGACGTCAGTTTGTTTTTGGTCGCTGAGGTAAACGGTGAAGTGGTCGGAACGGTGATGGGCGGTTATGACGGGCATCGCGGGTCTGCTTATTATCTTGGCGTGCATCCAGAGTTTCGTGGGCGTGGGATTGCCAATGCGTTGCTTAATCGGCTGGAGAAAAAGCTGATTGCTCGTGGCTGCCCGAAAATTCAGATCAACGTGCCGGAAGATAACGACATGGTGCTCGGAATGTATGAACGCCTGGGATATGAACACGCCGACGTGCTGAGTCTGGGTAAGCGTTTGATTGAAGATGAAGAGTACTGAGTTTCATCCTGTCCATTATGATGCGCACGGTCGCCTGCGTTTACCCTTGCTCTTCTGGCTTGTGCTATTGCTTCAGGCGCGAACCTGGGTGCTGTTTGTCATTGCCGGTGCGTCGCGCGAGCAGGGTACTGCGCTGCTAAATCTGTTTTATCCCGATCACGATAATTTCTGGCTGGGGCTGATTCCTGGCATTCCGGCGGTGCTGGCGTTTTTGTTGAGCGGTCGGCGGGCTACGTTTCCTCGCACCTGGCGTGTACTCTATTTTCTGTTGCTGTTGGCGCAGGTGGTTTTACTTTGCTGGCAACCGTGGCTGTGGCTGAACGGTGAATCCGTTAGCGGTATCGGTCTGGCGCTGGTAGTGGCGGATATTGTGGCGTTAATCTGGCTGCTGACCAATCGACGTTTACGCGCTTGTTTTAATGAAGAAAAAGAATAACGCAGAGGTGCGCTTTGTTTATGCCGGATGCGGCGAGAACGCCTTATCCGGCCTACAAAACATCGAAAATTCAATATATTGCAGGAGAAAGTAGGCCTGATAAGCGTAGCGCATCAGGCAATTTTGTGTTTGTCATCAACCTTTAACGGCACTTTTTGGTGAATTTGCACTCCAAGCAACGTTATTGAATAACCAAAGGAAGTGACATGAAATCGCTGCGTTTAATGTTATGCGCTATGCCGTTGATGCTGACCGGCTGTTCCACGATGTCGTCAGTTAACTGGTCTGCCGCTAACCCGTGGAACTGGTTTGGGTCGTCCACCAAAGTGAGCGAGCAGGGCGTGGGTGAATTAACGGCGTCCACACCACTGCAAGAACAAGCCATTGCTGATGCGCTTGATGGCGATTATCGCCTGCGCAGCGGAATGAAAACCGCGAACGGCAACGTGGTGCGCTTTTTTGAAGTGATGAAAGACGACAATGTGGCGATGGTGATTAACGGCGAGCAAGGCACGATCAGCCGCATTGACGTGCTGGATAGCGATATTCCTGCTGACACCGGTGTTAAAATCGGTACACCGTTTAGCGACCTTTACAGCAAAGCATTTGGCAATTGCCAAAAAGCTGATGGTGATGATAATCGTGCCGTCGAATGTAAAGCCGAAGGCAGTCAACATATTAGCTACCAGTTCAGCGGGGAATGGCGTGGTCCTGAAGGGTTAATGCCTTCGGACGATACCCTGAAAAACTGGAAAGTCAGTAAAATTATCTGGCGGCGTTAATTTGCGTCTGAACAAACCGCCGCCGCGAAAAAACACGTAAAATAGCGCTCAACAATGCCACGGATTGCGTGGCATTCTTATTTTCAGGAGGAACAATGTCTCAGGTTCAGAGTGGCATTTTGCCAGAACATTGCCGCGCGGCGATTTGGATCGAAGCCAACGTGAAAGGGGAAGTTGACGCCCTGCGTGCGGCCAGTAAAACATTTGCCGACAAACTGGCAACTTTTGAAGCGAAATTCCCGGACGCGCATCTTGGTGCGGTGGTTGCCTTTGGTAACAACACCTGGCGCGCTCTGAGCGGCGGCGTTGGGGCTGAAGAGCTGAAAGATTTTCCGGGCTACGGTAAAGGCCTTGCGCCGACCACCCAGTTCGATGTGTTGATCCACATTCTTTCTCTGCGTCACGACGTAAACTTCTCTGTCGCCCAGGCGGCGATGGAAGCCTTTGGTGACTGCATTGAAGTGAAAGAAGAGATCCACGGCTTCCGTTGGGTGGAAGAGCGTGACCTGAGCGGCTTTGTTGACGGTACAGAAAACCCGGCGGGTGAAGAGACGCGTCGCGAAGTGGCGGTTATCAAAGACGGCGTGGATGCCGGCGGCAGCTATGTGTTTGTGCAGCGTTGGGAGCACAACCTGAAGCAGCTCAACCGGATGAGCGTTCACGATCAGGAGATGATGATCGGGCGCACCAAAGAGGCCAACGAAGAGATTGACGGCGACGAACGTCCGGAAACCTCTCACCTCACCCGCGTTGATCTGAAAGAAGATGGCAAAGGGCTGAAGATTGTTCGCCAGAGCCTGCCGTACGGCACCGCCAGTGGCACTCACGGTCTGTACTTCTGCGCCTACTGCGCGCGTCTGCATAACATTGAGCAGCAACTGCTGAGCATGTTTGGCGATACCGATGGTAAGCGTGATGCGATGTTGCGTTTCACCAAACCGGTAACCGGCGGCTATTATTTCGCACCGTCGCTGGACAAGTTGATGGCGCTGTAAGCGTTTCTGATTCATTGATTAAAGGCCAGGCAGTAACATTACTGACTGGCCTTTTTATTACTGCTTTAACGCCGCATATACTTGATCAACTACCTTCTATCAGAACAGGGTATTTTGCGGCGCTGACGCTACAACTAACAGCCAGCAGAGAAAGATAGAGCATTGTCCGTTTCATGATATCAGTCCAGATTGACGTTACGGCAGCCAAAGAGCGTGGTGAAAATAAACCCACTAACCCATGCCACCAGAATCCCGCCAGCATAAACCGCCATTGCCGGAAGGATGCCTTGTGCGGAAGTCATCAGCGGCAGCGCCACCAGACCAGACGGCCCAAAGGCGCTGTTTAAGCCCATCGGCAGACCCCACCAGGCTATCAATCCGATAAACAAACCGCCCGCCGCGCCGCCTAAACAGGCGGTAATAAACGGTTTCATGCGGGGCAGGGTGACGCCATAAATCAACGGTTCGCCAACGCCCAGCAGGCCGGGAATAATCGCCCCGCGTACCTGACTGCGTAATACACTGTGCGGTTGCGCCCGCCAGTAGAGTGCCAGCGCCGCGCCCACCTGGCCTGCGCCTGCCATTGAAAGGATGGGAAATAAGCTGTTGAATCCCTGGCTGTCCATTAACGCCAGATAAACAGGAATAAAGCCCTGATGCACGCCAAATACCACGGCGATCAGGAACAGCCCGGCTAAAACCGCACAACCGAACGGATTACTGTTCAGGTGCATAAACAGCCATGACATACCTTCGAATAACCAGCCGCCCAGCGGCATAATGATCAGGTACGCAAGCGTAGCGGTGATCAGCAGGGTGATTAACGAGGTCAGCAGCATGTCGAGATCGTCCGGCATAAAGCGGCGCACCATGCCTTCAATGCGGGCGCAGGCCCACGCGGCAATCAGCACGCCGATAATATTGCCGCGCGGATCGATGGGCAGACCAAAGAAATCGTGAAAACCGGCGTAGTAACCGGTGGTTGCAGCGGGGTTATAACCGAGCAAAAAGAGCGCGGCGATAATTGCGCCATTGACGCCCGTGCCGCCAAATGCCTGGGCGGCGTTATAGCCCACCAGAATCACCAGGAAAGTGAACAAACCTTTGCTGAACACCTTCATAAAATTCAGCGCATCGGGCAGCGTGCCCTGAGCATCTGCCGGAACGTGCATCACCGTGGCAATTAACGTCGCTATCCCCAGCAGCAGACCGGCGGCAATAAAACCGGGGATCAGCGGCGTGAAGATGGTGGCGAATTTGGCGAGAAATTGTTGCACGCCGGAGGTTTGTTTGGCTTTTAACTGACGTTTGTTCTGGGCGGCGATTTCTGCGGCATCCTGTACCGGTGCCTCGCCCAGCAGCTCGCTCATCGCTTTTGCGGCACGATGCGCTTTACCAGGCCCAAAAACGACCTGCACCTGGTCGCTGGTCAAAATGACGCCCTTCACGCCTTCCAGCGTTTTGATATCGGGATCAACCAGTGAACTGTCATGTACACCCAGACGCAGGCGCGTCATACAGTTACCACAACTGGCGATATTTCCCGGTCCGCCGACACGGGTAAGAATGGTGTTCAGAAGTTCACTGCTGATCTCTTTGGCCATGGGTTATTCCTTGTCTAAAACCTGACGAATAAAGCCGCCGTGTTGATCCAGGCGTTTTTTAGCTTCTGCGGCATCGAGATTTTTTAGCACCATCACAATGGCCGTTTTACAGTTGCGCTCGCAGGCAATTAACGCCGCTTCCGCTTGTTCGGCATTACATCCGGTGGCGTTTTTAACGATATTGACCTGGCGCACATGCAGTTTTTCGTTGGTGGCGACCACATCGACCATCAGGTTGCCGAACACTTTGCCGGATTTAATCATCAGCCCGGTGGAGAGCATATTGAGCACCAGTTTCTGCGCCGTACCCGCTTTCATCCGCGAAGAACCGGTAACCACTTCGGCACCTACAATCGGTGTAATGGCAAACTCTGCGGTGGTTGAAACGGCGCTCCCCGGATTACAGGAAATTCCCACTGTGCGGCAGCCGAGCTGGCGTGCATATTCCAGTCCGGCAATCACATACGGCGTGCGACCGCTGGCAGCAATGCCAACCACCACATCCTGTGCCGTTAAATTAATATTTTTCAGATCGTTAATGCCGCCTTCCCGGCTATCTTCCGCGCCTTCCACCGCGTGCTGAATGGCATATTCGCCGCCAGCAATCAAACCAACCACCAGACCCGGTTTCACGCCGTAGGTGGGCGGACATTCGCTGGCATCCAGAATCCCCAGACGACCGGATGTTCCCGCACCGAGATAAATCAGACGACCGCCGCCGCTTACCTGGGCGTGGATAACATCGATCGCCGCGGCGATATCCGGCAGTACGCGCTCAACGGCAAGCGGTACGGTTTTATCTTCATCGTTGATAATCCGGCACATTTCCAGCGTTGATACGCGGTCAATTTCAGCCGAGGCGGCGTTCGAGCCTTCGGTAATCATCTTTTCAAGTTGCATCGGTGGTGACCTTACTATTTACGATCAAATAATTGCAGATGTATGGAATCATATATCCCGAATTGACAGAGTTAAAGGAATCATTGAGTCTACACTTGCAGAGTGTGAAGAGCGTCATAAGAGCTCAAGTGGCATTTTTGCTGCCAGCCCAGGAGAGTGGAAGATGTTGTATCTGACGAAAATAAGCAATGCCGGGAGTGAATTCACCGAAAACGAGCAAAAAATCGCTGACTTTCTGCGGGCCAGAGTGAGCGAGCTGAAATCCGTCTCTTCACGGCAGATGGCGAAACAGCTCGGCATCAGCCAGTCGAGTATTGTGAAGTTTGCCCAGAAGCTCGGCGCACAAGGATTTACTGAATTGCGTATGGCGTTAATAGGCGAATACAGTGCCAGCCGGGAGAAAACGAATGCCACGGCGCTGCACCTGCACAGTTCGATTACCAGTGATGATTCGCTGGAAGTGATTGCCCGCAAATTGAATCGCGAAAAAGAGCTGGCGCTGGAGCAAACCTGTGCGTTGTTCGACTACGCGCGGCTGCAAAAAATCATTGATGTCATCAGTAAAGCGCAATTTATTCAGATAACGGGCCTGGGCGGATCGGCGCTGGTGGGGCGCGATCTGTCGTTCAAACTGATGAAAATTGGCTATCGCGTGGCCTGCGAAGCCGACACGCACGTACAAGCCACCGTTTCCCAGGCGTTGAAAAAAGGCGATGTACAAATCGCTATCTCTTACAGCGGCAGTAAAAAAGAGATTGTCTTGTGCGCAGAAGCGGCACGAAAGCAGGGGGCAACGGTGATTGCCATTACTTCTCTGGCTGACTCTCCGCTGCGGCGGCTGGCGCATTTCACGCTCGATACCGTTTCCGGTGAAACCGAATGGCGTAGCTCGTCGATGTCTACCCGCACGGCGCAAAATTCTGTTACCGATTTACTGTTTGTTGGCCTTGTGCAACTTAATGATGTCGAGTCATTGAAAATGATTCAGCGCAGCAGTGAGCTAACACAACGCCTGAAATGATGCATAAAGCAGCGACTGGATTGAGATTTTCCTGAATTAGTGAGCTGATCCGCAGCAATATTTTGTTTATCCTGTATTTTCAGAGGGAATGGAGTGTAACGCTCTGTATTAACAAGGAGAGCATTAAAATGGGTAAACTCACGGGCAAGACAGCACTGATTACGGGCGCATTGCAGGGAATTGGCGAAGGAATTGCCAGAACTTTTGCACGTCATGGCGCGAACCTAATCTTGCTGGATATCTCCCCTGAGATCGAAAAGCTAGCGGACGAACTGTGTGGTCGTGGTCATCGCTGTACGGCGGTTGTCGCCGATGTGCGTGACCCGGCGTCGGTAGCCGCAGCTATCAAACGCGCGAAGGAAAAAGAAGGGCGCATTGATATCCTGGTGAATAACGCAGGCGTTTGTCGTCTGGGCAGTTTCCTCGATATGAGCGATGACGATCGCGATTTCCATATTGACATCAATATTAAAGGCGTATGGAACGTCACGAAGGCGGTGCTGCCGGAGATGATTGCCCGCAAAGATGGTCGCATTGTGATGATGTCTTCAGTCACTGGTGATATGGTGGCCGATCCGGGTGAAACGGCGTACGCCTTAACGAAAGCGGCGATTGTTGGCCTGACAAAATCGCTGGCGGTGGAGTACGCGCAATCCGGTATTCGCGTTAACGCCATCTGCCCGGGATACGTCCGCACGCCAATGGCGGAAAGCATTGCCCGCCAGTCGAACCCGGAAGATCCAGAGTCGGTGCTGACTGATATGGCAAAAGCAATCCCGCTGCGTCGCCTCGCCGATCCGCTGGAAGTTGGCGAACTGGCGGCCTTCCTCGCATCGGATGAATCCAGCTATTTAACCGGTACACAGAATGTGATTGATGGCGGCAGCACACTGCCGGAGACGGTTAGCGTCGGTATCTGATTCACCTCTGTTTCCTCCCTGTATTTGTGGGGAGGATTTCGTCTTGAACTACGTTCACCAGGCTATTTTATTTGTCATTTTGGCCCCGGGCAGTGCTCGAAATCCTCACGTACTATGTGTACGCTCCGGTTTCTCCGCGCTGTTCGTGTCCAAACTGACTGCAACAATTACGCCTGTTGAACCAAGTTCTTATTCCCTTTTCAACTTCCAAATCACCAAACGGTATATAAAACCGTTACTCCTTTCACGTCCGTTATAAATATGATGGCTATTAGAAAGTCATTAAATTTATAAGGGTGCGCAATGGCCGTTAACTTACTGAAAAAGAACTCACTCGCGCTGGTCGCTTCTCTGCTGCTGGCGGGCCATGTACAGGCAACGGAACTGCTGAACAGTTCTTATGACGTCTCCCGCGAGCTGTTTGCCGCCCTGAACCCGCCGTTTGAACAGCAATGGGCCAAAGATAACGGCGGCGACAAACTGACGATAAAACAATCTCATGCCGGGTCATCAAAACAGGCGCTGGCAATTTTGCAGGGCTTAAAAGCCGACGTTGTCACTTATAACCAGGTGACCGACGTACAAATTCTGCACGATAAAGGCAAGCTTATCCCGGCGGACTGGCAGTCGCGCCTGCCGAATAATAGCTCGCCGTTCTACTCCACCATGGGCTTCCTGGTGCGTAAGGGCAACCCGAAGAATATCCACGACTGGAACGACCTGGTGCGCTCCGACGTGAAGCTGATTTTCCCGAACCCGAAAACGTCGGGTAACGCGCGTTATACCTATCTGGCGGCATGGGGCGCAGCGGATAAAGCTGACGGTGGCGACAAAGCCAAAACCGAACAGTTTATGACCCAGTTCCTGAAAAACGTTGAAGTGTTCGATACTGGCGGTCGTGGCGCGACCACCACTTTTGCCGAGCGCGGCCTGGGCGATGTGCTGATCAGCTTCGAGTCGGAAGTGAACAACATCCGCAAACAGTATGAAGCGCAGGGCTTTGAAGTGGTGATTCCGAAAACCAACATTCTGGCGGAATTCCCGGTGGCGTGGGTCGATAAAAACGTGCAGGCCAACGGTACGGAAAAAGCAGCAAAAGCCTACCTGAACTGGCTCTACAGCCCGCAGGCGCAGACTATCATCACCGACTATTACTACCGCGTAAATAACCCGGAAGTCATGGACAAACTGAAAAACAAATTCCCGCAGACCGAGCTGTTCCGCGTGGAAGACAAATTTGGCTCCTGGCCGGAAGTAATGAAAACACACTTCACCAGCGGCGGCGAGTTAGACAAGCTGTTAGCGGCGGGGCGTAATTAATGTTTGCAGTTTCATCAAGACGCGTCCTGCCGGGCTTTACCTTAAGCCTCGGCACCAGTCTGCTGTTTGTGTGCCTGATATTGCTGCTGCCGCTTTCCGCGCTGGTGATGCAGCTTTCTGAGATGAGCTGGGCGCAGTACTGGGAAGTGATCACCAACCCGCAGGTGGTCGCGGCCTACAAAGTGACGCTGCTGTCGGCGTTTGTGGCATCAATTTTTAACGGCGTTTTCGGCCTGCTGATGGCGTGGATTTTAACTCGTTATCGCTTTCCGGGCCGCACGCTGCTTGATGCGCTGATGGATTTACCCTTTGCGCTGCCAACGGCAGTTGCCGGTTTGACGCTGGCCTCGCTCTTTTCCGTGAACGGGTTTTACGGTGAATGGCTGGCGAAGTTTGATATCAAAGTCACCTACACCTGGCTGGGGATTGCGGTGGCGATGGCCTTTACCAGCATTCCGTTTGTGGTGCGTACCGTGCAGCCGGTGCTGGAAGAGTTAGGCCCGGAATATGAAGAAGCGGCAGAAACGCTCGGCGCAACGCGCTGGCAGAGTTTCTGCAAAGTGGTGCTGCCGGAACTTTCTCCGGCGCTGGTGGCGGGCGTGGCGTTGTCGTTTACCCGTAGTCTTGGTGAATTTGGCGCGGTGATATTTATCGCCGGGAACATCGCCTGGAAGACGGAAGTGACGTCGCTGATGATTTTTGTGCGCTTGCAGGAGTTTGATTACCCGGCGGCGAGCGCGATTGCTTCGGTGATCCTCGCGGCATCCCTGATACTGCTGTTCTCAATTAACACTCTGCAAAGTCGCTTTGGTCGGCGTGTGGTAGGTCATTAATGGCGGAAGTTACCCAATTGAAGCGTTATGACGCGCGCCCGATTAACTGGGGCAAATGGTTTCTGATTGGCACCGGGATGCTGGTTTCGGCGTTCATCCTGCTGGTGCCGATGATTTACATCTTCGTACAGGCGTTCAGCAAAGGGCTGATGCCGGTTTTACAGAATCTGGCCGATCCGGACATGCTGCACGCCATCTGGCTGACGGTGATGATCGCGCTGATTGCCGTACCGGTAAACCTGGTGTTCGGCATTCTGCTGGCCTGGCTGGTGACGCGCTTTAACTTCCCCGGACGCCAGTTACTGCTGACGCTACTGGACATTCCTTTTGCCGTGTCACCGGTGGTTGCCGGTCTGGTGTATCTGCTGTTCTACGGCTCCAACGGCCCGCTGGGCGGCTGGCTGGATGAACATAATCTGCAAATTATGTTCTCCTGGCCGGGAATGGTGCTGGTCACCATCTTTGTGACGTGTCCGTTTGTGGTGCGCGAGCTGGTGCCGGTGATGTTAAGCCAGGGCAGCCAGGAAGACGAAGCGGCGATTTTGCTTGGCGCGTCTGGCTGGCAGATGTTCCGTCGCGTTACATTGCCGAACATTCGCTGGGCGCTGCTTTATGGCGTGGTGTTGACCAACGCCCGCGCAATTGGCGAGTTTGGCGCGGTGTCGGTGGTTTCCGGCTCGATTCGCGGCGAAACCCTGTCGCTGCCGTTACAGATTGAATTGCTGGAGCAGGACTACAACACCGTCGGCTCCTTTACCGCCGCCGCGCTGTTGACGCTGATGGCGATTATCACCCTGTTTTTAAAGAGTATGTTGCAGTGGCGTCTGGAGAATCAGGAAAAACGCGCGCAGCAGGAGGAGCATCATGAGCATTGAGATTGCCAATATTAAGAAGTCTTTTGGTCGCACCCAGGTGCTGAACGATATCTCACTGGATATTCCTTCTGGTCAGATGGTCGCGTTGCTGGGGCCGTCCGGTTCCGGGAAAACCACGCTGCTGCGCATTATCGCCGGGCTGGAGCATCAAACCAGCGGGCATATTCGCTTTCACGGCACCGACGTGAGCCGCCTGCACGCACGCGATCGTAAAGTCGGTTTCGTGTTCCAGCATTACGCGCTGTTCCGCCATATGACGGTGTTCGACAATATCGCTTTTGGCCTGACGGTGCTGCCGCGTCGCGAGCGCCCGAATGCGGCGGCGATCAAAGCGAAAGTGATAAAATTGCTGGAGATGGTGCAGCTTGCGCATCTGGCGGATCGTTATCCGGCGCAGCTTTCCGGCGGGCAGAAACAGCGTGTGGCGCTGGCGCGTGCCCTTGCCGTGGAGCCGCAAATTCTGCTGCTTGATGAACCGTTTGGCGCGCTGGATGCGCAGGTGCGTAAAGAGCTGCGTCGCTGGCTGCGTCAACTGCATGAAGAGCTGAAATTCACCAGCGTGTTCGTGACCCACGACCAGGAAGAAGCGACCGAAGTAGCCGATCGTGTAGTGGTGATGAGCCAGGGCAATATTGAACAGGCTGATGCGCCGGATCAGGTATGGCGCGAACCAGCGACCCGTTTTGTACTCGAATTTATGGGCGAAGTGAACCGCCTGCAGGGAACCATTCGCGGCGGGCAGTTCCATGTTGGCGCACATCGCTGGCCGCTGGGCTATACACCTGCGTATCAGGGGCCGGTGGATCTCTTCCTGCGCCCTTGGGAAGTGGATATCAGCCGCCGTACCAGCCTCGATTCGCCGCTGCCGGTACAGGTACTGGAAGCCAGCCCGAAAGGTCACTACACCCAATTAGTGGTGCAGCCGCTGGGGTGGTACAACGAACCGCTGACGGTCGTGATGCATGGCGACGATGCCCCGCAGCGTGGCGAGCGTTTATTCGTTGGTCTGCAACATGCGCGGCTGTATAACGGCGACGAGCGTATCGAAACCCGAGATGAGGAACTTGCTCTCGCACAAAGCGCCTGATAGGTTGAGTGAATGTTAAACGCCCGGAGGCGCTTCCCGCGATCCGGGCTTTTTAATGGCAAGGTTTGTAACCTGTAGGCCTGATAAGACGCGCAAGCGTCGCATCAGGCAACACCACGTATGGATAGAGATCGTGAGTACATTAGAACAAACAATAGGCAATACGCCTCTGGTGAAGTTGCAGCGAATGGGGCCGAATAACGGCAGTGAAGTGTGGTTAAAACTGGAAGGCAATAACCCGGCAGGTTCGGTGAAAGATCGTGCGGCACTTTCGATGATCGTCGAGGCGGAAAAGCGCGGGGAAATTAAACCGGGTGATGTGTTAATCGAAGCCACCAGTGGTAACACCGGCATTGCGCTGGCAATGATTGCCGCGCTTAAAGGCTATCGCATGAAATTGCTGATGCCCGACAACATGAGCCAGGAACGCCGTGCGGCGATGCGTGCTTATGGTGCGGAACTGATTCTTGTCACCAAAGAGCAGGGCATGGAAGGTGCGCGCGATCTGGCGCTGGAGATGGCGAATCGTGGTGAAGGAAAGCTGCTCGATCAGTTCAATAATCCCGATAACCCTTACGCCCATTACACCACTACCGGGCCGGAAATCTGGCAGCAAACTGGCGGGCGCATTACCCATTTTGTCTCCAGCATGGGAACAACCGGCACTATCACCGGCGTGTCACGCTTTATGCGCGAACAATCCAAACCGGTGACCATTGTTGGCCTGCAACCGGAAGAGGGCAGCAGCATTCCCGGCATTCGCCGCTGGCCTGCGGAATATCTGCCGGGGATTTTCAACGCTTCTCTGGTGGATGAGGTGCTGGATATTCATCAGCGCGATGCAGAAAACACCATGCGCGAACTGGCAGTGCGGGAAGGAATATTCTGTGGCGTCAGCTCCGGCGGCGCGGTTGCTGGAGCACTGCGGGTGGCAAAAGCTAACCCTGGTGCGGTGGTGGTAGCGATCATCTGCGATCGTGGCGATCGCTACCTTTCCACCGGGGTGTTTGGGGAAGAGCATTTTAGTCAGGGGGCGGGGATTTAAGGATTAATAGCATTGGAGACTGATGACAAACGCAAAACTGCCTGATGCGCTCCGCTTATCAGGCCTACAAGGTTTCTGCAATATATTGAATTAGCAATATTTTTTATGCCGGATAAGGCGTTTACGCCGCATCCGGCATAAACAAAGTGCACTTTGTCAATAATCTGATTTGTCGGCAGTTGTTGCTGCCGACAAATGCAGTTTTTAATTTTCGTGTGGAAAAGCAGTAAGGTCATCAATCATTTTTTGAAGTATTGGTGAGTCCTGACCGTCACCCCATTGAAGAATTTTTGCGGTAAGCTGATGACGCGCTAGTGCATTGAGTCCCATCTTTTTAAGTTTATGGGAGATTTTACCCATGACTTTGATCTGACCGAATGCAGTCGCGTAGGTAATCATATTGCTCTGGATAGAGCTCATTTCATCGGCTAGTAATTGCGCACGCACATCCTCTTCAAGAATACTGTCCATAGCGATGTATTTCATACCCCACATAGTTTCAATTAACATTTGAGGGAAATCAGCACAGTCCAGATCCGGCTTTTTACGGAGGCTATTTTCAAGTTCGTTTAGAGCATCAGCACCTTCATCGCTACCAAAAGGAGATTCTTCATCCCAGCAACACATATAAAGTGGATCAGTAAAATGGCACTGGAAGTTTGGGTGTGACGTTTTAAGATGTAACCCAATCTCTTCATCATCAAAATAGTAGCGATCCATGAAGTTAAAGTTTGGAGCTTCTTGATATCCTTTTTTCATTTTTGCGGCAATCAATTTACTGGCTTCTTTCAGACACTGTTCTTCATTATCGAATTCTTTTGTCTGGAATTTACCAATACTACCTACCTTGCCATAGTTGACAGCTAAACTATCCCCTTCGTAATCTATCCACCAAAATTTATTCGATTTTTCATCGTGATAAATAAAGCATTTTTTCATGTTACCTCCTGTAAATGCCTTACCAAAGCGGATTAATTTCCTTTCGCAGGCACTGTTTTATCCGTCTGCGCAATTAGCGCATGTAAAAAAGGTTGTGCGTTCTCATCGCTTTTACCGGGCATCTTCACGATATATGGCTTCCCGGTAATCGATGACGACGAGGCTACCTTATCAATAAACTGCTCGGCAGTGTCAATGCGGTTACGGGTATTGCCGAGCTTCAGACGCAGATGAGAAACCGCTTCATCGCAGGTATGTTCATCACCGTTGCGCACAAATATCAAATCCTTTTTCTGTGCTAATCCCTCCAGCATGGCGTTGATGCGGGCTTCTTCATGGGCAGTTAACTTCGCGTAAACGGGGAGTGTCATTAGTAGTGTAATGACCAGACAAATGATTTTCTTCATTGAATTACCTTATCCTTGTTTTGTGATAGCCGATTTGACTGCCAGAATCAGGTAAAGTTTCGGTTGGATTACGATGAGGATCATCGGCAAGGAGAAAAAATTAAATGAGTAGTTTGTTGTTGTTTAACGATAAGAGTAGGGCACTGCAGGCGGATATCGTCGCCGTGCAGTCGCAGGTGGTTTACGGCAGCGTGGGCAACAGCATTGCCGTGCCTGCTATCAAACAGAACGGCCTGAATGTCTTTGCCGTGCCGACGGTATTGCTGAGCAATACGCCGCATTATGACACTTTCTACGGTGGTGCGATTCCGGACGAATGGTTTAGCGGCTATTTGCGTGCGCTTCAGGAGCGTGATGCGCTGCGCCAACTTCGTGCTGTAACCACGGGCTATATGGGAACGGCATCGCAAATCAAAATCCTTGCCGAGTGGCTGACTGCGCTACGCAAAGACCATCCTGACCTATTGATCATGGTCGATCCGGTGATTGGCGATATTGATAGCGGAATTTATGTCAAACCTGACCTTCCCGAAGCGTATCGACAATATTTACTGCCGCTGGCGCAGGGAATTACCCCCAATATCTTTGAGTTGGAAATCCTGACCGGTAAAAATTGCCGCGATCTCGACAGTGCCATTGCTGCCGCAAAAAGTCTGCTTTCAGACACATTAAAATGGGTGGTGGTTACCAGCGCCTCCGGTAATGAAGAAAATCAGGAGATGCAGGTTGTGGTGGTCACTGCCGACAGCGTGAATGTCATTTCCCATTCACGGGTAAAAACCGACCTGAAAGGGACTGGCGACCTGTTTTGTGCTCAGCTCATCAGTGGCTTGCTGAAAGGGAAGGCGTTAACCGATGCAGTGCACCGAGCGGGGTTGCGCGTACTGGAAGTGATGCGCTACACCCAGCAGCATGAGAGCGATGAATTGATTTTGCCGCCGCTGGCGGAAGCATAAAAAAATGGCGCCGATGGGCGCCATTTTTCACTGCGGCAAGAATTACTTCTTGATGCGGATAACCGGGGTTTCACCCACGGTGACGCTGCCAGACAGTTTGATCAGTTCTTTGATTTCGTCCATGTTGGAGATAACAACCGGAGTCAGGGTAGACTTGGCTTTTTCTTCCAGCAGTGGCAGATCAAATTCAATCACCGGGTCGCCAACTTTCACACGCTGGCCTTCTTCCGCGATACGTTTGAAGCCTTCGCCTTTCAGTTCAACAGTGTCGATACCGAAGTGAACGAACAGTTCAATACCGCTATCAGATTCGATAGAGAACGCATGGTTGGTTTCAAAAATTTTACCGATGGTGCCGTCAACTGGAGCAACCATTTTGTTGCCAGTTGGTTTGATAGCAATGCCATCACCAACGATTTTCTCAGCAAACACTACATCCGGCACGTCTTCGATGTTGACGATCTCGCCGGAGAGCGGAGCAACAATCTCAATAGTTCCGGAGTCTTTCTTATCATCAGAAACCAGAGATTTCAGTTTATCGAACAAACCCATGATCTTCTCCTAAGCAGTAAATTGGGCCGCATCTCGTGGATTAGCAGATTGTTTTTTCTTCAATGAACTTGTTAACCAGCGTCATTAACTCGTCCGTTGTCGGTTGAGCAAGAGCCTGCTCTGCTAACACCTTCGCATCTTCGAAGTTCGTGTTACGGATAATCTTCTTAATGCGTGGGATGGAAATGGCGCTCATAGAGAATTCGTCCAGACCCATACCCAGCAACAGAAGTGTAGCACGTTCGTCGCCTGCAAGCTCACCACACATGCCAGTCCATTTACCTTCTGCATGAGAAGCATCAATAACTTGCTTAATAAGCGTCAGTACGGACGGTGACATTGGCTGGTAGAGATGTGAAATCATATCATTACCACGGTCAACTGCCAGGGTGTACTGCGTTAAATCATTGGTACCGATACTAAAGAAATCAACTTCTTTGGCTAAATGACGCGCAATGGTCGCCGCAGCTGGTGTTTCCACCATCACGCCTACCTCGATTGCTTCATCAAATGCTTTACCTTCGTCACGCAGTTCCTGCTTGTAGATTTCGATCTCTTTCTTCAGTGCACGCACTTCTTCAACAGAGATGATCATCGGGAACATGATGCGCAGTTTACCGAAAGCGGAAGCACGCAGGATAGCGCGAACCTGGTCACGCAGGATCTCTTTACGATCCATGGCGATACGCACTGCACGCCAGCCCAGGAACGGGTTTTCTTCTTTCGGGAAGTTCATGTACGGCAGCTCTTTGTCGCCACCGATGTCCATAGTACGGACGATAACCGCCTGAGAGCCACAGGCTTCAGCAACAGCCTTGTACGCAGCAAACTGTTCTTCTTCAGTTGGCAGCGCGTCACGGTCCATGAACAGGAATTCAGTACGATACAGACCAACACCTTCCGCACCGTTGCGCTCAGCGCCATCAACGTCACGTACGGTACCGATGTTCGCGCACACTTCTACCTGATGGCCGTCCAGCGTGATTGCCGGCAGGTCTTTCAGTTTAGCGAGTTCCGCTTTCTCGGTAGCAACTTGCTCCTGAACGGCGCGCAGCTGCTCGATCTCTTCGTTAGTGGGGTTGACGTAAACCACGTTGTTTACGGCATCCAGAATCAGATAGTCGTCGTTTTTCACCTGAGCGGTGACGCTACCGGTACCCACGATGGCAGGCAGTTCCAGAGAACGCGCCATGATTGAGGTGTGGGAAGTACGGCCACCTGCATCAGTGATGAAACCCAGCACCTTTTTCAGGTTCAGCTGTGCGGTTTCAGACGGGGTCAGGTCAGCGGCAACCAGGATAACTTCGTCCTGAATCGCGCTCAGGTCGATAATGGCCAGACCCAGGATGTTGCGCAGCAGGCGCTTACCGATGTCACGTACGTCAGCCGCACGTTCTTTCAGGTATTCGTCATCCAGTTCTTCCAGGGCAGTCGCCTGACCTTCGATAACTTCATGAGCCGCCGCATCGGCAGTCATGCCCTTATCTTTAATCAGGGCTATGATTTCCTGCTCCAGCTCCTCATCTTCAAGCAGCATGATGTGCCCTTCGAAGATGGCTTCTTTTTCTTCACCGAAAGTTTCGCCAGCTTTAGTTTTGATCGCTTCCAGTTGCGAAGATGCCTTGGCACGACCGCTCAGAAAACGTTCAACTTCCTGATCAACCTTGTCGGCAGAAATTTTTTTCCGGTCAATGACGATTTCGTCTTCTTTCAGCAGCAGTGCTTTGCCGAAAGCGATACCCGGGGATGCTAAAATGCCTGAAATCATAACCCTACCTTACTTGTGACTGATATTGAAAAGAACCCGGAAACTTACTCGAGCTCAGCCATCAGTTTTACCAGATGCTCAACAGCTTTCTGCTCATCTTCACCTTCAGCAGAGATGGTGACGACGGTGCCCTGAGTCAGACCCAGAGTCTGCAGTTTGAACAGGCTTTTTGCGCTAGCGCTTTTGCCGTTAGAAGTCACAGTGATTTCAGAAGTGAAGCCTTTCGCTTCTTTGACAAACTGAGCAGCAGGGCGGGTGTGCAGACCGTTCGGAGCGGTAATGGTAACTTCTTGCTGGAACATTGTATTTCCCCAACTTATAGGTTTAGTGTTGTGGAACTAAAGTCTAGCCTGGCGACTGAACTTTAGCCTGTATTGTTAGCGCTGACGTTTCTATCGTCATTAAACATTATGCAGTGAAAGCAAGACTTGAACCAAATCATAAAATCGATTCAGCAAGGTCATTTCATTCACCGATTAATTTCACGCATCAAAATAATTGCTGGTTTAAATACCAGACCCAACGGGGTGAATCAATGCCAGGAGGGGTAAAACTTTGAAGCAGGCCACAAAAAAGCACCCGAAAAGGTGCTTTTTTACGCGTTTTTAACATACTGGCATCACTGTTGCAGTTCTTTCTCAGTGAAGAGATCGGCAAACAGTGCAGTGCTTAAGTAACGCTCACCCGAGGATGGCAGGATAACCACAATATTCTTATTGGTAAAGGTTTCATCTTCCAGAAGTTTGATCGCGGCCGCAACGGCAGCGCCGGAAGAGATCCCTGCCAGAATACCTTCTTCGTCCATCAGACGACGCGCAGTGGAGATAGCCTCTTCGTTGGTGATGGTCACCACTTTGTCGATCAGCTTCAGATCCAGGTTGCCCGGGATGAAGCCTGCGCCGATCCCCTGGATTTTGTGCGGGCCTGGTTTTAGCTCTTCGCCTGCCAGGGCCTGAGTGATCACCGGAGAATCCGTGGGTTCTACGGCAACGGTAATCAGATCTTTTTTGCCTTTTGTGCCTTTTATATAGCGAGTCACGCCGGTCAGCGTTCCACCGGTTCCTACGCCGGAGATAAACACGTCAACCTGACCGTCTGTATCTTCCCAGATTTCCGGGCCAGTGGTTTTTTCGTGGATTTCCGGGTTCGCCGGGTTGCTGAACTGCTGCAGCAGCAGGTATTTAGCCGGGTCGCTGGCCACAATTTCTTCGGCTTTCTGAATGGCACCTTTCATGCCTTTCGCGCCTTCGGTCAGTACCAGGTTTGCACCCAGCGCTTTCAGCAGTTTGCGACGCTCGATGCTCATGGTTTCAGGCATGGTCAGCGTCAGTTTGTAGCCGCGTGCGGCAGCAACATAAGCCAGCGCGATACCGGTGTTACCGCTGGTGGGTTCAACCAGTTCGACGCCAGGCTTCAGAACGCCACGTTTTTCAGCATCCCAAATCATGTTTGCACCGATACGGCATTTTACGCTGAAGCTTGGGTTACGTGACTCGACCTTCGCCAGAATGCGTCCATTACCGATACGGTTCAGTCGAACCAGCGGCGTATGACCGATAGTCAGCGAGTTGTCTTCATAAATCTTACTCATGGCCTGTCCTTAACTGTATGAAATTGGGATACCGACCCAGCATACCTGTTGAATAAGTATGGGGAAGTAAGGAATTCGCATATCTATATGCTGCAAGGAAATAATGGGGATCAGTATGGAATAAGGGATAGCATAAGCTACCCCTGATTTACACATTTTTGCATTACTTCCATAACGCGTGCTTAGCACGGTAGCAGTCCACCCACATTGCTGTCGCGCCGCAAACCGCCACCGGCATGATAAACAGGTTCAGGAAGGGGATCATGGTGAACAGGCTGGTGAGTGCGCCAAACTGCATATTGGCAACTTTCTGCGTACGCAGGGCAGTGCGCATCTCTTTAAACGGTACCTTGTGGTTATCGAACGGGTAGTCGCAATACTGGATCGCCAGCATCCAGGCGCTAAACAGGAACCACAGCACCGGGGCGACCGTCTGACCAACACCCGGAATGAAATAAAGTATAAGCAGCACAATCGCGCGTGGCAGATACCAGGCAAATTTCTGCCACTCGCGTTTCATGATCCGCGGGATATCTTTCATGATCCCCAGCACGCCAGTATCGGGCGGTGTGGCACCGGTAAGACGCGCTTCTAATTGTTCCGCCAGCAGGCCGTTAAACGGCGCGGCTATCCAGTTGGCAATGGTTGAGAAGAAATAGCCAAACACCAGCAGGACGGAGATCACCACAATTGGCCACAGCAGGTAGCTCAGCCACTGCAGCCAGTCTGGTACATGACCCATGATGGCAGGCACCCAGCTTTCCAGCTTTGTGAATAACCACCAGAAGGCACCTCCCATCAGGATGATGTTGATAAGCAATGGCAGAATAACGAAACGGCGAATGCCTGGCAGGGAGACCAGTTTCCAGCCCTGAGAAAAATACCAGACGCCGCTGCGTGGGGTAGAAGATGATGTTGAAACCATAACCAGGCTGTACTCCTTTTTACACAACCAGTGGAATTGCCCGCCTATATTATCCAGTTATGGATTAATGACCAGTTCGGAAATGTTCGAAAAAACAGCAAAAAGCACAATTTAGTTCATCTTTATGCTGTGAATGCTCTGCACACACTTGCACTTGACGTAAACGGCAAATACTCTTAGTGAGTAAATGTTTGCCGTGGTGGCAAGGTGTTAGAACAACAGAGAATATAATGATGCAGGATTTGCGTCTGATATTAATCATTGTTGGCGCGATCGCCATAATCGCTTTACTGGTACATGGTTTCTGGACCAGCCGTAAAGAGCGTTCTTCTATGTTTCGCGATCGCCCACTGAAGCGCATGAAGTCCAGTCGTGATGACGATGACGGTGAAAACGACATCGATGAGAACGACGATGACGGCGTGGGCGAAGTTCGTGTTCATCGGGTCAATACTGCGCCCGGCGCAGCTCATGGGGAGCATGAAGCCCCTCGTCAGCCTCCGCAGCACCAGTATCAACCACCGTATGCCTCTGCTCAGCCGCGCCCACAGGCGTCGCAGCCTGCGGAAGAACCGGTGCGTCAGCCGCCGCAACAGCCGGTACATCATCAGCCTGCCGTGCAGCAGCCTGTGCAGCCACAACCTGTACAGCCGCAGCAGCCTGTTCACCAGCCTCAGCCTGTGCAAGTGCAGCCAGCACCACAGCCTGCGCCAGTCGTTGAGCCAGAGCCGGTTGTTGAACCTGAACCGGTGGTTGAAAAACCGCAGCGCAAAGAAGCGGTGATCATCATGAACGTGGCCGCGCATCATGGCAGCCATCTGAATGGTGACGTTCTGCTTAACAGTATTCAGCAGGCCGGCTTCAAGTTTGGCGATATGAATATCTTCCATCGCCATCTGAGCCCGGACGGTAGCGGCCCGGCGCTGTTCAGTCTCGCCAATATGGTGAACCCTGGCACGTTTGATCCGGAAATGACCGGCGATTTCGTGACGCCGGGCGTAACTATCTTTATGCAGGTGCCGTCCTACGGTGACGAACTGCAAAACTTCAAGCTGATGCTGCAGTCCGCTCAGCACATTGCCGACGAAGTGGGTGGTGTGGTGCTGGATGACCAGCGTCGTATGATGACGCCGCAGAAATTGCGTGAGTATCAGGACCGCATCCGCGAAGTTAAGGAAGCCAACGCGTAATCGTCGCGTTTTCTTCAACTCCTCCTCAACCCCCGCATGTCGGGGGTTTTTTCTCATTGATGGTGCGATATGGACTCAATCGAACAACAACTGACTCAACTGCGAACCACGCTTCGCCATCATGAATATCTCTATCATGTTATGGACGCGCCGGAAGTGCCGGATGCGGAGTATGACCGTCTGATGCGTGAACTGCGCGAGCTGGAAATGCTGCACCCGGAGTTCATTACCCCAGACTCCCCGACCCAGCGCGTTGGGGCTGAACCGCTTGGTGCGTTCAGCCAGATCAGCCACGAAGTACCAATGCTGTCGCTGGATAACGTCTTTGATGAAGAGAGTTTTCTGGCGTTTAACAAGCGCGTACAGGATCGCCTGAAAAGCAGCGATACCCTGAGCTGGTGCTGCGAGCTGAAGCTGGACGGTCTGGCGGTCAGTATTCTTTATGAAAACGGTGTGCTGGTCAGTGCGGCTACCCGTGGCGATGGCACCACCGGTGAAGATATCACCAGCAACGTACGTACTATTCGGGCAATTCCACTGAAGCTGCGTGGTGAAAACATTCCTGCACGTCTGGAAGTGCGTGGTGAAGTGTTCATGCCGCAGGCGGGCTTCGAAAAAATCAACGAAGAAGCGCGTCGCACGGGGGGGAAAGTGTTTGCTAACCCGCGTAATGCGGCAGCGGGCTCACTGCGCCAGCTGGATCCGCGTATTACCGCGAAGCGACCGCTGACGTTCTTTTGCTATGGCGTCGGTATTCTGGAAGGTGGTGAACTGCCGGATACGCACCTGGGGCGCTTACTGCAGTTCAAAGAGTGGGGCTTACCGGTAAGCAACCGCGTACAGATTTGTAATTCTCCGGAAGCCGTACTGGCGTTCTACCACAAGGTCGAAGAAGACCGTCCGACGCTCGGTTTTGATATCGACGGTGTGGTGATCAAGGTTAACTCACTTGAGTTACAGGAACAGTTAGGTTTTGTGGCTCGTGCACCGCGCTGGGCTGTGGCTTTCAAATTCCCGGCGCAGGAACAGATGACTTTCGTTCGCGACGTGGAGTTCCAGGTGGGGCGTACGGGCGCGATTACCCCGGTTGCGCGTCTGGAACCGGTACAGGTTGCCGGTGTGCTGGTCAGTAACGCCACGCTGCACAACGCCGATGAAATTGAACGTCTCGGCCTTCGTATTGGTGACAAAGTCGTGATTCGTCGTGCGGGCGATGTGATCCCGCAGGTCGTTAACGTCGTTGAGTCAGAACGCCCTGAAGATACCCGGGCCATTGAATTCCCGACGCACTGCCCGGTTTGTGGATCGGACGTTGAACGTGTTGAAGGCGAAGCGGTCGCCCGCTGTACGGGCGGGCTCATCTGCGGGGCACAGCGTAAAGAGTCACTGAAGCACTTTGTGTCCCGTCGGGCGATGGACGTGGACGGCATGGGCGACAAAATTATCGATCAACTGGTGGAGAAGGAGTACGTCCACACGCCTGCCGATCTGTTCAGACTGACTGCCGGGAAACTGACCGGTCTTGATCGCATGGGGCCAAAATCGGCACAAAATGTGGTTAACGCTCTGGAAGCGGCTAAGCAGACTACCTTTGCCCGGTTCCTCTATGCGCTGGGCATTCGTGAAGTGGGCGAAGCCACGGCGGCGGGACTGGCGGCTCACTTTGGTACGCTGGAAGCCCTGGAGAGCGCGAGTATTGAAGAGCTGCAGAAAGTCCCGGATGTGGGCATTGTGGTCGCGACGCACACCTTTAACTTCTTTGCCGAAGAGAGCAACCGTGAGGTGATTGGTCAACTGCTGGAAGAGGGTATCCACTGGCCTGCACCGGTTGTCGTCAATGCGGAAGAGATCGACAGCCCGTTCGCCGGTAAAACGGTGGTGCTGACCGGTAGTCTGAGCCAGCTTTCACGTGATGACGCCAAAGCGCGTCTGGTCGCGCTGGGGGCAAAAGTGGCAGGCAGCGTGTCGAAGAAAACGGACCTGGTGATCGCCGGGGAAGCCGCCGGTTCGAAGCTTGCCAAAGCGCAGGAGCTGGGCATTGAGGTTATCGATGAAGCGGAAATGCTGCGTCTGTTAGGAGAATAACGTGGAGAAAGAACAGCTCGTTGAGATAGCCAATACGGAGATGCCATTTGGCAAATATAAAGGCCGCAGGCTGATCGATTTGCCGGAAGAGTATCTGCTGTGGTTCGCCCGTAAGGATGAGTTTCCTGCCGGGCGGCTGGGCGAGCTGATGGCCATCACGTTACTGATCAAAACGGAGGGGCTGACGCAACTGGTTCAGCCCCTGAAACGTCCTTAAGCCTTCGCGGCGTGGGTCTCTTCCTGCGCCCGTTTTTCCGTCTGGCGCTTGTAACGACGCGCCAGCACCGCGCAGACCATCAGCTGGATCTGATGGAAAATCATCAGCGGCAGTACCATCATCCCAATCATTGAGGTCGGGAACAGGATATTGGCCATCGGGATACCGTTGGCCAGGCTCTTTTTCGACCCGCAGAAGACAATCGTGATTTCATCCGCTTTATTGAAACCACACTTGCGCGCGACAAAAACGTTTACCGTAATCACCATCGCCAGCAGGATAATGCTGACCACCACGATAAACAGCAATGAGCCAGCACCGACCTTATGCCAGATGCCATTCACCACCGCTTCACTGAAGGCGGAATAGACCACTAACAGAATCGACGTCTGGTCGGTTTTTGAGATCCACTTCTTGTGCTTCGCAACAAAAGCCCCCGTCCACGGACGAGAAAGATGCCCAAGGACAAACGGCAGCAGCAGTTGCAGACAGATTTTACCGACCTGCTCCAGGTTGCCTTCCGCACCGTGCATATTCATCAGCAGGCCAACCAGCAGCGGCGAGATGAAAATCCCTAACAGGCTGGAGGCCGAAGCCGAACAGACTGCCGCAGCAACGTTACCGCCCGCCAGTGACGTAAAGGCAATGGCAGACTGAACGGTGGCGGGCAGAATGCACAGATAAAGGAAACCCGTATAGAGCGCCGGGTCGACATTAACCGGTGCCCACCAGGCGAACAGGACGCCAAGGATCGGGAATAAAATGAACGTGCTGCACATTACCCACAGGTGCAGCCGCCAGTGACCCCCCCCTGCAATAATGGCTTCACGGGACAGTTTGGCCCCGTGCATAAAGAACAGTAGCGCGATAGCCGCCGTTGTCAGCCCTTCAACGAAAGGCACATAACTTCCACGGGCCGGGAAAAAGGAGGCCAGTAAAACGGTGATAACCAGAGTAAGCGTGAAAGGATCAAGAATTCGGAACAGTTTCATAGTGACTCCTGAAAGCAGATATCGCTATTGTGCTTTTTTCCATTTGAGAAATAAAATTGATTTATTGCATCCATTTATGAATTAAACAGATGAATTATTCACTACGACAGCTTCGCATTTTCGTGACCGTTGCACATGCCCGCAGTTTCAGCCGGGCAGGAGAGGTAATCGGCCTGAGCCAGTCGGCCGTCAGCCACAGCGTTAAAGAGCTGGAGAGCCAGACAGGTGTGCGGCTACTTGACCGTACCACGCGCGAAGTGGTGCTTACCGAAGCGGGGCAGCAGCTGGCTATGCGTCTGGAGCGGTTACTGGATGAGCTGAACAGCACGCTGCGGGATGTTGGACGCCTGGGGCAACAGCTTTCGGGAACTGTGCGGGTGGCGGCGAGCCAGACGATCTCAGCGCACCTTATCCCGCAGTGTATTGCCGAAAGCAACGATCTTTACCCGGATATCAACTTTGTGCTGCACGACAGGCCACAGCAGTGGGTGCTGGAGAGTATCCGTCAGGGGGATGTGGATTTTGGTATCGTTATCGATCCCGGCGCAGTCAGCGATCTGGAATGTGAAGTTGTGCTCTCAGAGCCATTTTTGTTGCTCTGTCGCGACGACGATCCGCTTGCATCACTCCCGCGCGTGACATGGCAGGCGTTACAGGGCGCGAACCTGGTGTTACAGGATTATGCCTCGGGAAGCCGTCCGTTGATTGATGCCGCTCTGGTCGCGCAAGGCGTCCAGGCGACCATCGTGCAGGAGATAGGCCACCCGGCCACCTTGTTTCCAATGGTAGAGGCAGGAATTGGGATCAGCGTATTACCGGCGCTGGCACTGCCGTTGCCGCAGGGAAGCCGCTTGCGGGTAAAACGCTTTACCCCCAGCATCGAACGCCAGTTAATGCTGGTGCGCCGTAAAAACCGTTCACTTTCGGGAGCGGCGCATGCCTGCTGGGAGGTAGTGCGTATGCAGGCCCAGCGTTTAATGGAGGCTCGCACGCACGATCCACTGTTTAACGATCAGATGTAGATATCAATCTTATGTTCAGAGGAAGGCTTGTTGACGCTTTGCTCTACGGCCTGAGCATTTCCCTGTTCCGGCATGGACTCTTCGGCCTGCTGACGCTGCAATTGCGCCAGCTGTGCCTGCAGCATGGTAATCTGGGATTCGAGTAACTCCTGCTGTTTTTTCTTTTCATCTAGAGGCGCATCACTCAATCCCAATTCCTTGAGTTGCTGAGTGGCTTTTGTTAACTGTTTGGTCAACTGGCTAATCCGGGAGGCAATGTCATTGCCACCAGAACTGTTCCCGCTGCTGCCAATTTCTAACGCTGACAGTGACGCTGCCTGGATAGTGGTCATATTGAGTTCCTTTTCACCATAAAAGAGTGATATCGGCAGGAAAATGGAGAGCTTGAGTGAGGGCAGGGTTATTGATAGTGAACCTGTATCGTTGAGGCGGGAAAAGTGTATTGGTGATAAGCCGCTGGCTCCAGATATAAGAATGAGGTCATGCGATCCGTGATATCGCAAACTGAGCCCTCAAGGAGCTTTTATGACCCTCTCAAATAATCCATGGTACTGCGCCGACATCATCCGTGCCGCGAAACCTGATTTTACGCCTCGCGTTGCCTTTATCCTCGGTTCTGGTCTCGGCGCACTCGCCGACCAGATTGATGACGCTGTGGCTATTTCCTATGAAAAACTGCCCGGATTTCCGGTGAGTACCGTTCACGGCCATGCGGGTGAGCTGGTATTAGGCCACCTCGCAGGGGTTCCGGTCGCCTGTATGAAAGGACGTGGTCATTTCTATGAAGGCCGCGGCATGGCCATCATGACCGATGCTATCCGTACCTTTAAGCTGCTGGGCTGCGAGCTGCTGTTTAGCACTAACGCGGCGGGCTCATTACGTCCTGAGGTGGGGCCGGGAAGCCTGGTTGCCCTGAGTGACCATATCAATACCATGCCGGGTACGCCGACAGTGGGGCTGAATGACGAGCGCTTTGGCGATCGCTTCTTCTCGCTCGCCAATGCCTACGATGCGGATCTCCGTGCCGTTCTGCAAACGGTGGCTGCCAAAGAGGGCTTCCCACTGCATGAAGGGGTGTTTGTCTCTTATCCCGGCCCTAACTTTGAGACCGCCGCCGAGATCCGAATGATGCAAATCATCGGGGGTGACGTGGTAGGGATGTCCGTCGTACCTGAAGTGATCTCAGCGCGCCACTGTGGCTTAAAAGTGGTGGCTGTTTCAGCGATAACCAATCTCGCTGAAGGTCTGGGCGATGTGAAATTGTCTCATGAGCAGACGCTCGCTGCCGCCGAGCTTTCCCGCCAGAACTTCATCAATCTCATCTGCGGTTTTCTGCGCCATGTTGCCTGATAAAAAATAAAGTGGCCCGCGAGGGCCACACACTGCGATAAGGAAAGCGTTATGAACATCACGACTCGCTTAAAGATGATGTCCTTTATGCAATATTTTATTTGGGGGAGTTGGCTTGTCACCCTCGGTTCTTACATGATTAACACCCTGCATTTTACCGGTTCTGACGTGGGCATGGTCTACAGCTCCAAAGGGCTTGCGGCGATCGTAATGCCCTCGCTGGTGGGGATCATTGCGGATAAATGGCTGCGCGCAGACCGCGCGTACATGATCTGCCATCTTGTCTGTGCCGCTGCACTTTGTTATGCCGCACAGGTCAATGAGCCCGGGTTAATGTTCTGGGTCATGCTGGTCAATGCGATGGCTTTTATGCCGACCATTGCGTTGTCGAACACGATTTCATACTCCTGTCTTGAACGCGCGGGGCTGGACACGGTGAGCCATTTTCCGCCTGTGCGGGTGTACGGTACCGTAGGCTTTATTGCGGCGATGTGGGCCATTAGCCTGATGGGGGCAGAGTTAAGCAATGTGCAGCTCTACATTGCGGCCGGTGCTTCGCTGGTACTGGCACTCTATTCTCTGACGTTGCCGAAGATCCCGGTCGTGCAGAATAAAACGTCTCAGACGCTGGCCAGTAAGCTCGGCCTGAATGCGTTTGTCTTATTTAAACAGCCCCGCATGGCCGTGTTCTTTTTGTTTGCGATGTTGCTTGGCGCGGTCCTGCAGATCACCAATACCTTCGGTAGCCCATTTCTCCACGATTTTGCACGTAACCCGGTGTATGCAGAGAGCTTTATCGTGAAATATCCGTCAATTTTACTCTCTGTCTCGCAGATGTCGGAGGTGTTCTTCATTCTGACGATCCCCTTTTTCCTCCGGCGTTTTGGTATTAAGACCGTCATGTTAATGAGCATGGTCGCCTGGATGCTGCGGTTTGGGCTGTTTGCGTTTGGCGATCCGTCAGCCACGGGCTTTGGGTTGTTGTTGCTGTCAATGGTTGTCTATGGCTGCGCGTTCGACTTCTTCAATATTTCCGGTTCGGTATTTGTCGAGCAGGAGGTGAACTCTGACATCCGCGCCAGCGCGCAAGGGTTATTTATGACCACCGTTAATGGCATCGGCGCGTATGTCGGGTCTGTGTTGAGCGGTATGGCAGTGGACTACTTCTCGGTGGATGGCGTGAAAGACTGGCAAACCATCTGGCTGGTATTCGCGGCCTATGCGCTGGCGCTTGCGGTGGTGTTTTACCTGAGCTTCAACTACCGGCATTCGGGAAAAAACAGCGAGATGCGCACAGTCGCGCATTAAAGGTTTTCCCTTTGATATTCAAAAGGCTTTAAGGTGAGGGTTTCCGTGTTATCGCCAGGATATGTTTTGATGGAACGCGTTTACCGAACCGATCTGAAGCTACTGCGCTATTTTCTGGCCGTGGCTGAGGAGCTTCATTTTGGCCGGGCTGCCGCCCGTCTCAATATGTCGCAGCCGCCGTTAAGCCTGCATATTAAAGAGCTGGAAAGCCAGTTGGGTACGTTGCTTTTTACTCGTCACTCGCGAAGCGTGGCGTTGACTCATGCGGGTAAAGTGCTGATGGAAGAGTCCCGCAGGTTGCTCGCCAGCGCAAACCAGGCGCTGGCGCGTGTCGAACAAATTGGCCGGGGTGAGGCAGGGCGTATTGAGCTGGGGATCGTCGGTACCGCCATGTGGAGTGAGGTGCGCACGGTAATGCGCACCTTTTTAAAAGCGCATCCGAATGTTGATGTTATCTTTCGGGAAAAGTCCCCGGTAATGCAGATGGCGCTGCTTGAGCGCCGGGAACTGGATGTCGGGATCTGGCGAATGGCGACTGAACCCACGGCAGGGTTTACCAGTATCCGGCTACGCGACGCCGCATTCCTGGTCGCGATGCCGGAAGATCACCGGTTAGTGGGAGAAACCACCATTACGCTAACCGACCTGCAGAACGAGTATTTTGTCACTATGCCGTCAGCGCATTCAGACTGGTCATTTTTACAGCGTGTATGTCAGCAGGCCGGCTTCTCTCCCTTGATTGTGCGTGAAGCTGTTGAGCCGCAGACGGTACTGGCGATGATCAGTATGGGAATGGGTATTACGCTGGCGGCAGACAGCTACGCGCAGATGCAATGGCCGGGCGTGGTGTTCCGCCCGCTAAAAGAGCGTATACCGGCAGATTTATATGTGGTGTATGACGAGAAACAGGCTACCCCAGCGGTAGATAAGTTGATAGCGACGCTGACGGCAGGGTAGGGTGTCAAAACGCAGATAGCAAAAAAGCGCCTTTAGGGCGCTTTTTTACATTGGTGGGTCGTGCAGGATAACTCGCTTCGCTCGCCCTTCGGGCCGTCGCCGTAAACGGCTCCGGTGTCTCACTGCGTTCGGCTCGAACCTGCAGCAGGTTCGAATCATCTATATCGCAGATAGCAAAAAAGCGCCTTTAGGGCGCTTTTTTACATTGGTGGGTCGTGCAGGATTCGAACCTGCGACCAATTGATTAAAAGTCAACTGCTCTACCAACTGAGCTAACGACCCGAAATGGTGGGCGATGACGGGCCGAACCGCCGACCCCCTCCGTGTAAAGGAGATGCTCTACCAACTGAGCTAATCGCCCATTTCGGAACTGCTGCGATAAGGTGAGAATGGTGGGCGATGACGGGCTCGAACCGCCGACCCCCTCCGTGTAAAGGAGATGCTCTACCAACTGAGCTAATCGCCCAATCTCAATTCTTATCTACACTGCGAGTCTACGTGAAGTAGATGGTGGGTGATGACGGGCTCGAACCGCCGACCCCCTCCGTGTAAAGGAGATGCTCTACCAACTGAGCTAATCACCCCCGCTGTGTGGAGTCGCATTATAGGGAGAGTTGAAAATGAGTCAACGCCTTTTCTAAAGTTTTTATTCGTTCGTCGTAAAATTAGACAAAACGATCGCAAAACGGGCTATGGCGCATGATTTCTAAACAAAAATCGTAATCTCCATCACGATACAGGGATCAACATTGAGGAATCGCCCCACAGTGATAGAATATTGCCCATTGTTTTTTCCCCAGGATTTGCCGATTGCCGGCATCTTTATAACGTAAGGCCATTTCATGAAAATCAAAACTCGCTTCGCGCCCAGCCCGACAGGCTATCTGCACGTCGGTGGTGCACGTACTGCTCTCTATTCCTGGCTTTTTGCACGCCACAACAAAGGTGAGTTTGTGCTGCGTATTGAGGACACCGATCTCGAGCGCTCCACGCCGGAAGCAATTGAAGCCATTATGGATGGTATGAACTGGCTGAATCTGGAGTGGGATGAAGGCCCGTATTTCCAGACCAAACGTTTTGACCGCTATAACGCTGTAATCGATGAGATGCTGGTCGCGGGTACTGCTTATAAGTGCTACTGCTCTAAAGAGCGTCTGGACGCGCTGCGTGAAGAGCAGATGGCAAACGGCGAAAAGCCGCGTTATGACGGCCGCTGCCGCCACGATCACAGTGAGCATGCTGCTGATGAGCCTTGTGTAGTGCGTTTTGCTAACCCGCAGGGCGGCTCCGTTATCTTTGACGACCAGATCCGTGGCCCGATCGAATTCAGCAACCAGGAGCTGGACGATCTGATCATCCGCCGCACCGACGGTTCCCCAACCTATAACTTCTGCGTTGTAGTCGATGACTGGGACATGGAAATCACCCACGTTGTTCGTGGCGAAGACCATATCAACAACACGCCGCGCCAGATCAACATTCTGAAAGCGCTGAATGCGCCAGTGCCGGTGTATGCGCACGTATCCATGATCAACGGTGATGACGGTAAAAAACTGTCTAAACGTCATGGCGCAGTGAGCGTTATGCAGTACCGCGACGACGGCTATCTGCCGGAAGCGCTGTTGAATTATCTGGTGCGTCTGGGCTGGGCCCATGGTGACCAGGAAATCTTCAGCCGCGAAGAGATGATCGAACTGTTCTCACTGAGCTCGGTTAGTAAGTCTGCCAGTGCGTTCAATACCGAAAAATTGCAGTGGCTGAACCATCACTACATCAATACCATGCCGCCAGAGTATGTTGCGACCTATCTGCAGTGGCACATTGAGCAGGCCAACATTGATACCCGTACCGGCCCTGAGCTGGCAGATCTGGTGAAACTGCTCGGTGAGCGTTGCAAGACTCTGAAAGAGATCGCTGAAAGCTGCCGCTACTTCTATGAAGAGTTCGACGAGTTTGACGCTGACGCGGCGAAGAAACACCTGCGCCCGGTTGCACGTCAGCCGCTGGAAGTGGTACGCGACAAACTGGCTGCCATTACTGAATGGACGGCTGAGAATGTACATCACGCCATTCAGGCAACAGCGGATGAGCTGGAAGTGGGTATGGGTAAAGTCGGTATGCCACTGCGCGTCGCCGTTACCGGTGCAGGCCAGTCTCCGGCTCTGGACGTGACCGTTCATGCGATTGGAAAGTCACGCAGCGTGGCGCGTATCAACAAGGCGCTGGGCTTTATTGCTGAGCGCGAAAGCCAGCAATAACTCAGTCTGACAGATGAAAATGAAAAACGGCAGGGTGACCTGCCGTTTTTTTATGCGTGTAATTCAGCAATGCCGAGACGAGCAAGAAACCCTTGTATACCTTCGCGCTTTAGCAATACGTGAAGACGTTCCTGTTCGGTCTGGGTCATGTTTTCCAGCGAGTCAATTATTTGAGGGAGCAACGTTGATGGTGCTGATTCACCGTACAGAGACGGGGCTTCTGCCAGTTGGTAGATCGCCTGACGGCTACGAATGGCCGGGAGACTGATAATGTGCTCCTTCACTCGTGCATCAATATGAATCAGCCGTGCCCGCCCACCTTTCACGCCATTAATCCCTTCGGTTTTCCACCCTTTCTGGCGTATCCAGCGGTTAACCGTTTGTCTGGCTACACCCAGAGTGTCCGCCAGCTCTTCCGTGGTCATTTTATTGCGTAATTTTTTCATATCAGTTCTGGTCGCGAATCCCTAAACGTTGCAACAATCCGGTAATCCCTTCCCGCAGTAACAGCGATGTCATCTGCTTTTGCTCATCCGGCGTCATTTCATTTGCCAGTGTCAGAAGTAAAGTGTGGAGTGAACCTTCATGGTACGCGTTTTCCGGCATGTCAGGCATTTCGGATACCCGGCGTGCGCTGCGAATAAAATCACGCACTTTTTCATTCACATGCACCAGACGGGCTTTCCCACCCTGTACTCCTGGTTTTGGCGATGTAATCCAACCCTCTTTACGTACCCATTTATTGATGGTCTGGCGGCTATAGCCAGTGAGCAGGGCTAACTCTTCTGGCGTCATTCGTTCCTTGATCATGCAATTTCCTGAGTATTAGTGGGGTTAATTAGTGGTTCATTTTATAGCACCGTTTTACGTGAAAATGTGACAGGTTTAACTCCTGACTGCGAGCAGGCTCGCAAAGTGATTTATTTGCATGATTTTTCAGCGATTGAAAGGTTGTAATGGATTTTGACGTTGACACTCAGCAATGGAATTCATATTATGCCGCCCGTCAACATGACAGCTTTACGATGGGGCTATAGCTCAGCTGGGAGAGCGCTTGCATGGCATGCAAGAGGTCAGCGGTTCGATCCCGCTTAGCTCCACCAAACTCTGAACCCAACAGAGTGCGGTATGTAAAGTCACATGTGGGGCTATAGCTCAGCTGGGAGAGCGCTTGCATGGCATGCAAGAGGTCAGCGGTTCGATCCCGCTTAGCTCCACCAAAATTCAGACCCTCGTCGAAAGACGGGGGTTTTTTTATGCCTTTGTAAAATCCCCTTTCACTTTTGTTGCCTGAAAGGGGATGTTTCTATACCTCACCACAATCTACATCAATAAACGGGTCTATAAATGGACTTGAACTTGATTCGCTCAATTAATAATCATATTATCCGCTGGGTCAAATAGTGCTGATGGATAAATAGATTATCTAACTTAATGAATAGAAAAGCTTACAATAATATAAACATATTTATAATTGCCCTGGCGCTATGCCTGGTTGCGGTGCCATTTTCCCGTTATATCTCTCCGCATGCTATTGTTAATGGGCATGATGTATATTTAGCGTGGTTACCGTTAAGTGTCATGCTGGCTGTTATTTTATTGTTTGGCCGTCGGGCAATTATTCCCGTTCTGTTAAGTTTTATCGTTACCAATGTTTATAGTTTTCATTTAACGGTACTGCAGCACGCGGTGTTGTTGTTTTGTCAGACCTTTCCTGCGTTTGCCGTCTGCGGTGTGATTCGCCTGATCCTGGGGAAGCGCTGGCGTTATGGTTTGCCCAATAAGTTCATCGGTATTCGTATTTTCTGGCTTGGCTTTATGTTGCCTGCAGGAATCAAACTGTCGATGTATCTGGCAGGATATTTATTTGATTTTCCACTGACTATCTCGACCTTCTTCGGTGAAGGAACAGCAATTTACAATGTGGTTGATATTCAAAGCTTGATTTGTGCCGTATTGATATTTACCATGATGTTCTATTATCCATTAAGAATGGCACTTAACCCCGGTTATGCCAGAATATTCTGGCGGGGGAGTGTTAAACCCATATTCTTTACTAAACAGCCTGTTTATATCTTTACCTGGTTGATGGTTCTGATTGCTGTGATTGCAATTCTGTGCATGCCTCTGCAATCAGCCATTATTGCCGGTTATCTTATGCCGGTGATTTTTATCCTGTTTACCCTGGGGATCAGTCGTCTGAGCTATGCTCTTATCTCTTTGCTCTGGGCTGCATCTGCATTCCTGTTATTAACCTATAACTATAACTTTCTTAATGGTGTCGAATCAGGACACTCGCTCTCCTTTATCCTGTCGGTACTGATCTCTTTTGCTATCTGTTTGCTCTACATGTCGCGGATCTACCGCAGAAGCGAATGGCTGAAGCAGGGCTGGCAGGAGAGGGCGTTAACCGATCCATTGACGGGGTTACCCAATATTCGTGCGCTTGAAGACTACCTGTTCGTTCATCCTGACGCTAAAGTGTGCTGTCTGCGGATGGACAACCTGGAGTTTTTGAGCCGTCACTATGGCATTCTCATGCGGGTCCACTGCAAACGGATGATTACGACATCTCTGCAGCCATTATTGCAGAAAGATGAGAAGCTCTTTCAGCTGCCAGGAAGCGAGCTGGTGCTGGTATTGCTGGGGCCAGAAACCGCTGAACGCCTGCAACATATGGTCGACCAACTGAACAGCCGCAAGATTTTCTGGAACAATACCGGGCTGGATATTGAGTTTGGTGCCTCCTGGGGCAAGGTGGAGAATGGTGAAACGTTGCATCATACGCTGGGGCAACTGAGCTGGCTGGCCGAGCAATCATGCGGTGCGCATAACGTTCTGGCACTGACAAATAGCCTTGAAGCTGCCTCGGGACAAACGACGGAACGGGTTCTGATGTTAGGGCGGGTTAAGCATGCTCTGGAGGCAGGCAAATTTCACTTATATGCACAACCGATCCAAAACGCCGATGGCAACGGGTACTATGAAATTCTGACGCGTATGGAAAGTGAGGGAGAGATTCTGTCACCCGATCGCTTTATCCCGTTGATTGCTCAGTTTAACCTCAGCCACCAGTTCGATCTGAGCGTCGTGGAGAAATTACTGGTGTGGCTTCACGAACACCCTGCGACGCATGCGGGTACCCGTTTTTCTGTCAACCTGATGCCGCTGACGCTGATGCAAAAAGAGGTGGCCAGCGAGATAATCGCGCTCTTTGAACGCTATGCTGTTGCCCCTCAGGCTGTCGTTATTGAGATCACCGAAGAGCAGGCATTTTCCAATTCAGGAAGCAGCATCAAAAATATCCAGCAACTTCGGGATTACGGTTTCCGTATTGCGATTGATGATTTCGGTACCGGGTATGCCAACTACGAGCGCCTCAAGCGTCTGCAGGCAGACATCATTAAGATTGACGGCTGCTTTGTGAACGATATTTGCACCGATAGCATGGATGCCATGATCGTGCAGTCAATTTGCAATCTGGCGAAAACGAAAGCGCTCTGTGTGGTTGCCGAATATGTGGAAACACCAGAGCAGCGGGAGATGTTGCTACGCTTTGGTGTGGACTATCTGCAGGGCTACCTGATAGGCAAGCCCACGCCGCTTAGCGAATTACGGGCATAAAAAAACCAGGAGCATTGGCTCCCGGTTTTTGTCAGTTGTTCTGATTACAGTACCAGTGCTGCGATAGAGGCAGACAGTACGCTCACCAGGGTAGAGCCGTAAACCAGCTTCAGGCCGAAGCGAGAAACAACGTTACCCTGTTCTTCGTTCAGACCTTTAATCGCACCGGCGATAATACCGATGGACGAGAAGTTCGCGAAGGAAACCAGGAATACGGAGATGATGCCTTCCGCGCGTGGAGAGAGCGTGCTGGCAATTTTCTGCAGATCCATCATGGCCACGAATTCGTTAGAAACCAGTTTGGTTGCCATGATACTGCCCACCTGCAGCGCTTCGTGAGCCGGAACACCCATTACCCATGCAACAGGGTAGAAGATATAGCCCAGAATGCCCTGGAAGGAGATACCCAGAACCGCCGCGAACAGGGCGTTCAGGGCAGAAATCAGGGCAATAAAGCCGATCAGCATTGCAGCAACGATAATCGCCACTTTGAAACCAGCCAGAATATACTCACCCAGCATTTCGAAGAAGCTCTGACCTTCGTGCAGATTTGCCATCTGCAGGTTCTCTTCGCCTTCTTCAACACGGTATGGGTTGATCAGAGACAACACAATAAAGGTGCTGAACATGTTCAGAACCAGCGCGGCAACCACGTATTTCGGTTCCAGCATCGTCATGTACGCACCCACGATAGACATGGAAACGGTGGACATTGCTGTTGCTGCCATCGTGTACATACGGTTACGGGACATTTTACCGAGAATGTCTTTATACGCGATGAAGTTCTCAGACTGACCCAGGATCAGTGAGCTTACGGCGTTGAACGATTCCAGTTTACCCATACCGTTGACTTTGGACAGCACGGTACCAATGGCGCGAATAACGACAGGCAGCACGCGGATGTGTTGCAGAATACCGATAAGCGCGGAGATGAAAACGATAGGGCACAGCACTTTCAGGAAGAAGAATGCCAGGCCATCGTCATTCATTTTACCGAAGACAAAGTTAGTCCCTTCGTTGGCGAATCCGAGCAGTTTTTCGAACATTTCGGAGAAGCCTTTCACGAAGCCGAGCCCCACGTTGGAGTTCAGGAAGAACCACGCGAGTAAAACTTCAATAACGAGAAGCTGAACAACAAAGCGGATGCGGATTTTTTTCCGGTCATGACTGACCAGTAACGCAAGCGCAGTAACGACAACAAGTGCCAGTACAAAATGAAGGACGCGGTCCATATTTGCTCCAAATATGAGGCAGGTTTAATTTTCATGCACATTCTATGTAACAAGCGTAAAGAAAACGAGATCAAAGCCACACTATAGTCACATCCTGTGATGAGTCTCAAAAATAGTGATCAACAAGACATTTTTGTTATGTTAGGTAAATGAGTGAAAAGTTAAGTTTGTGTGCTAGTCTTCACCAAAGACTGTGCGATTTCATTTTCTGTACGATCGCTCCAGCGTACCTGCCCCATCTATCGTTCAATGCTATCAGAGAAATCACTATAAACTTTCCAAATGATCTTGATAATCATTCTCATTTTGATAGCATTAAACATAGCAAAGGCTATATTTCCAGAGGCAGAAATGACAAACAGTCGCGTAGAGGGTAGCAGTGGCAGAGCAACGCGCAAGTTGCGGTTCGCATTAATGGGACCCGCGTTCATTGCTGCTATTGGTTACATCGATCCGGGTAATTTTGCGACCAACATTCAGGCCGGGGCCAGCTTCGGCTATAAGCTGCTGTGGGTGGTTGTCTGGGCTAACCTGATGGCAATGCTGATTCAGATGCTCTCGGCAAAGCTGGGGATTGCCACGGGGAAAAACCTGGCGGAGCAAATCCGTGACCATTATCCTCGTCCGGCAGTATGGCTGTACTGGATCCAGGCCGAAATCATCGCAATGGCAACTGACCTCGCTGAATTTATCGGGGCGGCTATCGGTTTTAAGCTGATCCTCGGGGTGTCGCTGTTGCAAGGGGCCGTGCTGACCGGGATCGCCACCTTCCTTATTCTGATGCTACAGCGTCGGGGGCAAAAACCGCTGGAAAAAGTTATCGGCGGACTGCTGTTGTTTGTTGCTGCGGCGTATATCGTCGAGCTGATTTTCTCGCAGCCAGACCTGGCGCAGCTCAGTAAAGGGATGGTGATCCCGAGCCTGCCAACCTCTGAAGCTGTGTTCCTGGCCGCCGGGGTGCTGGGGGCGACCATCATGCCGCATGTTATTTACCTTCACTCTTCCCTCACGCAGCATCTGCACGGTGGGACGCGTCAACAACGTTACTCGGCAACTAAATGGGATGTGGCTATTGCCATGACCATTGCCGGTTTTGTAAACCTGGCGATGATGGCAACCGCTGCCGCCGCTTTCCACTTTAACGGACACACGGGTATTGCCGATCTCGATCAGGCCTACCTGACGCTGGAGCCGTTACTGAGCCATGCTGCCGCGACGATATTTGGCCTGAGCCTGGTGGCGGCTGGCCTCTCTTCCACGGTCGTGGGGACGCTGGCAGGGCAGGTTGTCATGCAGGGTTTCGTGCGTTTCCATATTCCACTGTGGATACGTCGCTCCGTCACCATGCTGCCCTCATTCATCGTGATTCTGATGGGACTTGATCCGACCCGGATACTGGTGATGAGCCAGGTGCTGCTGAGTTTTGGTATTGCACTGGCGCTGGTACCGCTGCTGATGTTTACCAGCGACAAATCTCTGATGGGCGATCTGGTTAACACGACACTGGTGAAAAGAGCCGGGTGGGCTATCGTGGTGGTGGTGGTGGCGCTGAACATGTGGTTGTTGGTTGGTACAGCGTTAGGACTCTAAAAAGAAAAAGGAGCCGAAAGGCTCCTTTTTGCTGTTAGTGGTGATGACCGTGTCCGTGACCTCTGCCGCCACCCCAGTCGCCACGACGGTCACTACGATCGTCCCAGCCTTCACGGTAACCACGCTCATACGCGTTGTTTTTATACCAGCCGCGATGGCGACCGTTATCATGTTTCCACCAGCGGTCATCACGCCATTCATAATGACGGTGCCAGTAGTCACGGTCGCGCCAGTAGCCACCGTCCCAGTATCTGCCGTAGTCGTCACGATCGCCAATTTGTAATTTAATTGATGGCAACAGGGTGATTTCGCCGGCATTGGCGACCAGCGGGGCTGAAGCCAGTAACACCGCTGCAAGAATCAGTGACCTGAACATACTTTTCTCCTTCACGATCGGGGCCGCTGTGCGGCCTGTTAACGTAATTTTACGAGTTGGTAAAGCCTCGTTTCATCACCTCAATTCCTAATTCATGAATGAGAGCACTTTTTGCTAAAAGTGGTTTTATTTTGAGCTGTTCAGAATTACTTCAATGGCGGCGAGTTCATCTGCTGAAAAGTGGCGATTTTCCAGCATGCCAACGGCGTCATCAATCTGCGCCGTTTTACTGGCACCAATTAGCACGGAGGTCACGGCGTCATGGCGTAATACCCAGGCCAGCGCCATCTGCGATAGCTTTTGACCGCGGCTTTCAGCCAGCGTGTTCAGCTTACGAACCTTTTCCAGCTTCTCTTCGGTGATCTGTTCAGGATTCAGGAACTTGCTACCGCTGGCTGCACGTGAGTCTGCCGGAATGCCATTCAGATAGCGATTGGTCAACTGACCACCTGCCAGTGGTGAGAAGGGAATACAGCCGACACCTTTTTCCTGTAATACGCTCAGTAAACCGTCTTCTGGCGCACGTTCAAACATGGAATATTTCGGCTGGTGGATAAGACATGGGGTACCGAGATCCTCCAGAATCTCAATGGCCTGCCGGGCCAGATCCGCAGGATAGTTGGACAAACCGACATACAGGGCTTTGCCCTGACGCACCAGATGATCGAGCGCTTTCATTGTCTCCTGCAGCGGCGTTTCCGGGTCGGGACGGTGATGATAGAAGATATCGACATACTCCAGCCCCATGCGCTTCAGGCTCTGATCCAGGCTGGAGATCAAATACTTGCGCGAGCCCCAGTCACCGTAAGGACCATCCCACATGGTATAACCCGCTTTTGTCGACACAATCAACTCGTCGCGCCAGGGCAGGAAATCTTCCTGTAAAATACGGCCAAAATTACGTTCGGCTGAACCCGGAGGTGGGCCATAGTTGTTGGCGAGATCAAAATGGGTGATGCCAAGATCGAAGGCGCGCTGTAAAAGTTGACGGCTGTTTTCGATGAGCGTGGTGTCGCCGAAATTATGCCAAAGTCCAAGCGAGATGGCGGGTAACGTGAGTCCGCTGCGCCCGCAGCGGCGATACTGCATTGTCTGATAACGATTTTTGTCCGGCTGATAACCCATTCTCGTGACCTCTGGCAATGAAAAGAAAAAAGAGTGTATGCGTTTACACTAACGTGAAGAAAAAGAGAATAGCGCAGCCTTTTTTGTAAAGCATTCTTTCCATCCCCTTCTTATTGCCATTTCTGGACAGTCATCACGCTTCTTTAATACTCAAAGTGAGGTCAACATAAGAAGGATACCTGTCATGCGTACCCCATACTGCGTCGCCGATTACCTGCTGGACCGTCTTACAGATTGTGGTGCCGATCATCTGTTTGGCGTGCCGGGCGACTATAACCTGCAGTTTCTCGACCACGTGATAGCCAGCCCGGATATCTGTTGGGTGGGCTGTGCAAATGAGCTGAACGCAGCATACGCTGCCGACGGCTATGCCCGATGTAAAGGCTTTTCCGCGCTGCTGACGACGTTCGGTGTCGGAGAATTAAGTGCCATGAATGGCATCGCAGGCAGCTTTGCCGAATATGTTCCGGTGTTACACATTGTCGGTGCGCCGGGTATGGCGTCACAGCAAAGAGGGGAGTTATTGCACCATACGTTAGGTGATGGTGAGTTCCGCCACTTTTATCATATGAGCGAGCCTATCACTGTCGCGCAGGCGGTTCTTACCGAACAAAATGCCTGTTATGAAATCGACCGGGTGCTCACGACCATGCTGCGGGAACGTCGCCCTGGCTACCTGATGTTACCTGCCGACGTGGCAAAAAAAGCCGCCACACCGCCTGTAAGCGCTCTCACAGTGAAGCCTGTTCATGCCGATAATGCCTGTCTGAAAGCATTTCGCGATGCTGCCGGAAACAAACTGGCTATGAGCAAACGTACTGCGCTGTTAGCCGACTTCCTTGTGCTGCGTTATGGTCTGAAGCATGCGCTGCAGAAATGGGTGAAGGAGGTGCCTATGGCGCATGCGACTATGCTGATGGGGAAAGGGATATTCGACGAGCGGCAGACCGGTTTTTACGGGACATACAGTGGCTCAGCGAGTACGGGGACGGTAAAAGAGGCAATTGAAGGCGCTGACACCGTGCTATGTATCGGTACCCGCTTTACCGATACACTGACGGCCGGTTTTACCCATCAGCTTGCCACGGCGCAAACGATAGAAGTGCAGCCTCATGCTTCGCGCGTCGGTGATGTCTGGTTTACCGGCATCCCCATGCTGCAGGCGATTGAGACGCTGGTGGAGCTCTGCAAACAGCACGTACACAATCACCCTGTACCATCTTCTCACAGCGGTTTTTCCTTCCCGCAGCCGGATGGTTCGCTCACACAGGAAAACTTCTGGAACACGCTGCAAACCTTTATTCGTCCCGGTGACATTATCCTTGCCGACCAGGGAACCTCTGCCTTCGGGGCGTTTGTATTGCGCTTGCCTGCCGATGTGAATTTTATCGTCCAGCCTCTCTGGGGGTCGATTGGTTACACGCTGGCGGCGGCCTTTGGTGCGCAGACGGCGTGTCCGAACCGGCGCGTCATTGTGCTCACCGGAGATGGTGCGGCGCAGCTGACCATTCAGGAGCTTGGCTCAATGCTGCGTGATAAACAGCATCCCATTATTCTGGTGCTTAATAATGAAGGGTACACGGTTGAAAGGGCGATCCACGGGCCAGAGCAACGGTATAACGACATTGCGTTGTGGAACTGGACACAAATTCCACAGGCACTCAGTCTGGATCCTCAGGCTGAGTGCTGGCGGGTCAGTGAAGCGGAACAACTGGCGAACGTCCTCGAAAAAGTGGCGCACCACGAGCGACTCTCGCTGATTGAGGTCATGCTGCCAAAAGCGGATATTCCACCGCTGCTGGGAGCCATTACCAAAGCGCTGGAGGCGCGCAACCGCGCCTGATTATTTGTCGTTTCTCCAGGCCATCATCATCGGTTTGCCCGCCAGCAGGAGCCAGGCGGGCAACATCACGATACAGAGCAGGGGGAACAGCGTGGAATCAGGTACCACTACGGCGGCCATAAACAGACTCAGCCACGCATCGCGAGTGACCACCAGAACCAACCCCAGAATGGAGCATGAAACGGTAATCGCCGCCGGAACAGCCTCCACATGTTCATGCAACATCAAACCCAGCGCTACGCCGACAAAGACCGCCGGGAAAATACGCCCGCCGCGAAAACCACATGCCGCTGCCACCACCAGTGCTGCCAGTTTTATCAGCGCAAACAGCAGATAATCTGACACGTTAAATACCTGGCTGAATGCCAGCTGTTGCATTTCATCGAGGCCCTTAAATAGCGTCACTGTTCCGCCGATAGCCCCTAAAATCCCCAACATCAGACCTCCGGCACCCAGAATCAGTACCGGATGTTTGAGTCTGTGAATCAGCCGGTGCAGGCGTGGAAGACACCATACCGCGACCATGCCCAGTGCAATGGCGATAGCCACCACAATCGCACCGCTGAAAATATCGGCTATCTGCATCTGGCCGTAATGGGGTAAAGAGAGTGAAAAATGGGGATGGAAAAACAGGCTGGTGGTGAGAGCCCCGGCAGCGGCTGCCATCAGTGGAGCAAAGAGTCTGTCCCAGAGCGGTACGTCGCTATTGCCGCTGAGCGTCTGAGAGAAAATCAGCGCGGCAGCGACGGGCGTTCCGAACAGCGCACCAATGGTGCCGGCTGAGGCCAGGATCGTCCAGTCCAGTGCGCCGACGCGGGGGAAAATGCGTGAACCAAGAAAAACCGCCAGGCCAATGTTGACCGCCATGATCGGATGTTCTGGCCCCAGACTGACGCCGCCAGCCAGACCTAAAATCAGGGCGATAATCAACCCCGGCAGGGCCGAAGGGGTGACCGGAGCACCGATCAGGGGTTCCTGCGCTGGATCTGGCCCGGCGTGTCCCGGGCTAAAACGAATGACCAGACCCACGGCAATACCGGTTAACGTCAGCATCAAAATGATCCATGCCGGAGAATCAAAGCTGATACCGAGTTTTGCGGGGAGTGAAGTCCATAACATCGTTTGCAGCACCGACGCGACTTTCATCACGACGATGAGCACCATACTTGAGGCAACGCCAATAATTAACGCCGGGATTGCCAATAACAGCATGGTTCTGGCTCGCGGGTGGAGCATGATGATTTCCTTGTACAAAACGGTATAACGTTACTTTGCACAATCAGCCCTGGCGCAATAATGCAAAAGGTGCTGAAACGGTAAAGTGATTCTGTGATGAAGATCGATAATCCTGGGGCATTCACCTTCCGGTCGTTGTTGTTATCACGCCTTGAATTTACAGTGTCCCAAAGATTTATTCTGACTTTAGCGGAGCAGTAGAAGAATGACAAAGTATGCTTTGGTAGGTGATGTAGGCGGCACGAACGCGCGCCTTGCATTATGCGATGTACATAGCGGTGAAATTTCCCAGGCGAAAACCTATTCAGGGCTGGACTACCCAAGCCTGGAAGCTGTTGTTCGCGTTTATCTCGATGAGCATAAGACTAGTGTTGAAGATGGCTGCATCGCCATTGCCTGCCCGATTACCGGTGACTGGGTGGCGATGACTAACCATACCTGGGCATTCTCCATTGCCGAAATGCAGAAGAACCTCGGCTTTGCGCATCTTGAAATCATCAATGACTTTACCGCAGTTTCAATGGCAATTCCGATGCTGAAGCCAGAGCACCTGATCCAGTTTGGCGGCACTGCACCGGTAGAAGGTAAGCCGATTGCCGTTTACGGAGCGGGTACCGGTCTGGGCGTGTCGCACCTGGTTCACGTTAATCAGCGCTGGGTGAGCCTGCCGGGTGAAGGGGGGCACGTGGATTTTGCACCAAACAGTGAAGAAGAGGGCATCATCCTCGAAGAACTGCGTGCCGAGATCGGCCACGTTTCTGCTGAACGCGTGCTTTCTGGCCCGGGGCTGGTGAACCTGTATCGTGCAATTGTGAAATCTGACGGTCGTCTGCCGGAAAATCTGCAGCCGAAAGACGTGACCTCGCGTGCGCTGGCGGACAGCTGCATCGACTGCCGTCGCGCATTGTCGCTGTTCTGCGTCATTATGGGGCGTTTTGGCGGCAACCTGGCGCTGAATCTCGGCACCTTTGGTGGCGTCTATATCGCAGGTGGGATCGTGCCGCGTTTCCTCGATTTCTTTAAAGCCTCAGGTTTCCGCGGCGGTTTCGAAGACAAAGGGCGCTTCAGAAGTTACGTGCAGGACATTCCTGTGTACCTGATTGTGCATGATAACCCTGGCCTGCTTGGCTCGGGCGCACATCTTCGTCAGGTTCTGGGTCAGATCCTCTGACATCTGTTACCCTCTCCTGCGGGAGAGGGCGTTTCCCTTACAGGTGCATCAGTTGGCGGAATTCTTTCACCTTGCTGCGGCTCACTGGCACCTGAAAATCGAGATCCTTCAGACGCAAAATGTAGGTGTTGTTAAACCAGGGCTCGATCTCGCGGATCTTATTTAAATTCACGCAAAACGAACGGTGACAGCGGAAGAAGTGCGCCGTCGGCAGTTTGCTGCAAAACTCGGTGATGTTCATCGCCATCACATACGATTCACGCCGTGTATAGACAAACGTCATCTTTTCATGCGCTTCGGCATAGTAGATATCGTCGATGGGCGTCACGATGATACGTTCATCCTTGACCAGATTAATGGTGTCATTCTCACGTACCGTCGGGCTGGTGTTTGCAGGTGCGGTCTGCTGCTGCCATGCCGCTTCCAGTTTTTGCAGCATGCTGATAATGCGTGATTCCTGGTAAGGTTTAAGGATGTAGTCAAACGCTTCCAGTTCAAAAGCTTCTACGGCGTGCTCTTTCCAGGCGGTAACAAAGACAATAAACGGCTTATTGGCAAACTGGTTGATGTTTTGCGCCAGCAACACGCCGTCCAGCGACGGAATGTTGATATCGAGAAAAATGGCGTCGACCCGGTTGTGCTGCAAAAACTTCAGCACGTCCAGACCATCTTCAAAGGTGCCGACAATCTCCATCTGGCTATGCGTTTTGATAAGCCAGCTCAGCTCCTGTTGAGCCAGAATCTCATCTTCCACAATGATGACTTTCATGTGTTACTCCGGCCTATGGCAACAGTGATGTCGGTGCATGAACGGGGGAGCGTTCATTCGGAACGTAAAAAGCGATTTCGGTGCCTGGCTCAAGACGGCGAATATGCAGCCCGTCGCCATACAGCAATTTGACCCGGTGATGCACATTCAGTAACCCAATTTTATTACCCGGCATCTCGTTTGATTCAACGCGTTCAATCACTTTCGGGTCGATACCGTGTCCGGTATCGCGCACCGCAATGCGCACGCGGTTGCCGCTCTCAGTCACGCTGATGGTGACCACGCCTTTCCCTTTACACGGCTGAATACCGTGGACAATCGCGTTTTCGACCAGCGGCTGAATCAGCAGGCTTGGGATCACGCAGTTGACCTCTTCATCAATATCATAAATGACCGTGAGCTTGTCGCCGAAGCGAGCCTGCTCAATCGCAATGTAGTCTTTGATTTGATAAAACTCTTTTTTGATGTCGATCTGCTCGTCATCTTTCAGCTCAATGTTGTAGCGCAGATAGCGCGACAGGTTAAAAATCAGCTGGCGCGCGGTGTCCGGATTGAGGCGAATGGAGGAGGAAATCGCATTCAGCGCGTTGAACAGAAAATGGGGATTTATTTTACTTTGCAGCGCGCGTAACTCTGCCTTATTTGCCATCTCGCGCAGCTGCTCCGCGCGAGACACTTCCAGCTGGGTGGAGATAATCTGTGACAACCCGATGGCCATCTCCTGCAGTGAGGAGGTGATCTGGTGTGCATGGCAGTAGTAAATCTTCAGCGTGCCCGTCACGACCCCTTTCTCCCACAGAGGGATCACCAGCATGGAGTGGATTTCTGGTGTTCTGTAGGCTTCATCATTGTTTTTAATGATGATTTTACCGTAATTGATCGCCTGCTTTGTGGTTGGGCTGATGGTGTCATCGTTATCGTGATAGTTATGTTCGCCTACACCCACGTAGGCCAGCACGCGGTCGATATTGGTAATGGCGACGGCATCGGCGTGAATATCGCGGCGAATGATATCGCAGACCTGGCGCAAGGATTCAGCGTTAACGTGGCGGAACAGCGGCAGCGTTTTGTTGGCGATATCGAGCGCCAGCTTGGCCTGACGCGCGGCGCTGGCCTCTTTTTCCCCTTCGACGCTTTGCACCAGTAACACAATAAAACCGATGCAGACGCTGCCGAGGATCATCGGAATGCCGATTTTCGAGACAATATCCAGACCCAGAGCCGTGGTGGGTGCCAGGACCACCACCAGGATCATGGTCAGCGTTTCACACGCCATACCTGCGATGATCCCGGCGCGCCAGCGCTGTTTTTTCGGCACTTTGCGGCTAATCCAGCCAGAGAGCACCCCGGCAATAATGCTGGTAATAAAGCACGGAATTGCCGTCACACCGCCGATATCAATCAGGTAACGGTGGGTACCGGCAATAATCCCCGTAATCACCCCCACCCACGGGCCGAATAAAATACCGCCAGACATCACTGCGATAATACGTACGTTGACCAGAGAGCCTTCTACCGGAACCCCAGACCAGGTACTGAACAGGGCAAACAGCGAAAAGATGGCCGTGACAGCCAGAAGCTCTTTTGGCGAGTGTGCAGACTTGTGCAATAGCTCGCGGAACAGGCGAATGCGAATGAGGAAGAACAGGCAAATCAGCATTAATGCCGCACGGTCAAAAACCGCGAGGAGCATATCGAATATTTCGTGCACGAGAGAACCAGCAAAAACGGGAAAGGACCATGATAAAAAACCTGGCGCGTATTGACCAGCTATTCACCTGGTTTATCAAATGGGGAAAAACCATGACTTTCAAAGGGGATAGTTTATGGGAGCCTGAAAACGCCGGATTTTTTATTGGTGGCGAAGGCTGAGGTAACGGGTTTGATATCATCATGTTAAATAACTGGTATTAAAAATACACATTAAGAGGAACAGCTTCCGCATTTAGGCGCAGCAGGGTTCCTGTTTTAACGCGATCTCTTTTTTTTAATTTCCCTCTCGACAGCACGTTTTTTTTCAGGTTATTTTCTAAGCATGCCACATCGGTGGCAGCGTCGCTCGGACGGTCCGGGCGCTAACGTTAATCTGAGGAATCTATGGCTGAATTCAGTCCTGAACGCCGTTTCACGCGTATCGATCGTCTCCCCCCTTATGTTTTCAATATCACTGCTGAACTGAAAATGGCTGCGCGTCGGCGCGGCGAAGACATTATTGATTTCAGCATGGGTAACCCCGACGGCCCTACGCCACCACATATTGTTGAGAAATTATGTACGGTTGCCCAGCGTCCCGATACGCATGGCTACTCAACGTCTCGCGGCATTCCCCGATTACGTCGTGCTATCTCCCGCTGGTACCAGGATCGCTATCAGGTGGATATTGATCCTGAAAGCGAAGCCATTGTTACCATCGGTTCGAAAGAGGGGCTGGCACACCTGATGCTGGCGACGCTGGATCATGGCGATACCGTTCTGGTGCCGAACCCAAGCTATCCAATCCACATCTACGGTGCGGTGATTGCCGGGGCGCAGGTTCGTTCTGTGCCGCTGGTCGAAGGGGTCGATTTCTTTAACGAGCTGGAACGTGCTATCCGTGAAAGTTATCCGAAACCAAAGATGATGATCCTCGGTTTTCCGTCGAACCCAACGGCACAGTGCGTCGAGCTGGATTTCTTCGAGAAGGTCGTCGCGCTGGCTAAACGTTATGACGTGCTGGTGGTTCATGATTTAGCCTATGCCGATATTGTATATGACGGCTGGAAAGCGCCTTCGATTATGCAGGTTCCGGGTGCGCGCGATGTGGCGGTGGAGTTCTTCACCCTGTCGAAAAGTTACAATATGGCGGGCTGGCGCATTGGCTTTATGGTGGGTAACAAGACGCTGGTCAATGCACTGGCACGGATTAAGAGTTACCACGACTATGGCACCTTTACACCGCTTCAGGTGGCTGCCATTGCCGCCCTGGAGGGCGATCAGCAGTGTGTCCATGAGATTGCTGCCCAGTATAAACGCCGTCGCGATGTGCTGGTAAAAGGCCTGCATGAAGCGGGCTGGATGGTGGAAATGCCGAAAGCGTCCATGTACGTCTGGGCAAAAATCCCTGAGCCGTATGCAGCAATGGGGTCGCTGGAGTTTGCCAAGAAGCTGCTACAGGATGCGAAGGTGTGCGTCTCTCCGGGTATTGGCTTTGGAGATTATGGCGACACCCATGTGCGATTTGCACTGATTGAAAACAGCGACCGTATTCGTCAGGCGGTGAGGGGCATCAAGAGTATGTTCCGGGCCGACGGGCTTCTCTCATCAAAGAGCGTCGCTGAACATCCCGAGTTGTAACGACATAAAAAAACAGGAGCCAACGGCTCCTGTTTTTTTAACTGTGTTTGCTTTGCTAGATCATCAGGGCAAAGGTTCCGGCCCACACTAAAACAATCACCGAAATGCCCATAAAGAAATATTTCACGTTTCATCGCTCCGCGTATCTTATGGTACGCATTGAAAAACAGAGTCCACCTGATGATAGAGAGCTGAAATTGGGCGCTTACAATGCCGCTAACTCCAGCTCAGAATTCTGCGCTTCCCGCTGCCAGACGGCGCTAATGTACGCTTAAATATGAGGGGTGACAAGCGGGATTTTTTTAAATAATTTCCGTTACTTACGACTGTCGTGGAACGGCGACAGTTTGATTTCAGTACGCAATAAATAGGTGTTGAGCGACGTAAAGAAAAAACAGTTACTCAGGGCAATTACAGGTGATTGAAAAGGTTAGTTTCCTGGCGAAACTAACCTTCTGAACGGGCTTAAATATAGAGTGAGGATTCGCCAAGCGGACGCGTTTTAAAGCGGCGGTGCATCCACAGATACTGCTCAGGCGCGCGCATAATCTCTTTTTCAATCACTTTGTTGATAAACGCTGCGGCCTCACATTCCTTTTCCGGGTAGTTAGCCATTTCAGGCGAAATGTGCAGACGATAGCCTGACTTATCCGCTTTTCTCACCATCGTCACGGTCAACATGGCGGAACCCGACAGACGCGAAATCACAAAGGTACCGTTGGTCGTGGCGACATCTTTAACCGCAAAGAAGGGGGCAAAGCTGCTGCCTTTACGTCCGTAATCCTGGTCCGGGGCAAACCAGACGGCTTCGCCTTTCTTCAGGGCTCCGACCATACCGCGCAGGTTATTGCGGCTGATCATTGCCTTATTGGAACGCATGCGACCGCGCGTTTGCACCCACTCCATCAGCGGGTTGTTGTGCGGGCGATAGGTTGCCATCATCGGCTGACACAGCCCCATCACGCGGCCACCCAGCTCCAGTGACATAAAGTGAACGCCAACAACCATCACGCCACGGTTTTGCATCTGCGCGCGTTTCAGGTTATCCAGGCCTTCCACATCAAACCATTTGCGGACACGCTCATCGGGCCAGAACCAGGCCATCCCGGTTTCAAGCAGCGCCATCCCGATTGATTTGAAGTTTTCAGAAATGAGTTTTTCACGCTCTTCGGCATTGTACTGCGGGAAGCAAAGTTCAATGTTTTTGCGCGCAATAGATTCACGACGTTTGAGGAAATAGCGAGATGCGCTGCCCAGTTTTGAACCCAACAGACGCAGCACAGGGTAGGGCAGTTGCACCAACAACCAAAGAACGCCAAGACCAAACCATGTAAACCAGTAACGCGGGTGTAAAAACGCACGTTCAAATTTGGATTGAGACAAGATAGTGGAACCTATGTAAAGCCTGTAAAGGTAGCGCAGAATTCGCGATACGACGTGCCGATAAGACCGTTGTTCAAGGTGATGGTTGCAGGCTTTACCGAACTTTACGGCGTTGCCTGGCCACTGCTGACGTTGGGTGGGCGGCGTAATGTAGCACCGTTATACGATATGTGCTATTACTCGTTTTTGATTAAAAAAGCGGCAAGATGAAAGGTGGTTGATTTGTCTGTTTTTTAAGCATGGACAGATACCCGATGGTACCCGTCCATGTATTCATGAGGGTGATGAATTACGCGTTAAAGGCCGCGTCTCCGGGTTGTACCTGCTTGTACCACGCCATCAGTTCGGCTGTTCCGGCTTCACCTTCGGCGGGAGCCCAGGCCGCGAAATCCTGTTCAGCAACGGGTTGATAACCACCGTGTTTGACTTCAAAGATAACGCCACCGTGATCCAGTGACAGCACGGCGTGCCAGGTTCCTGCATCCATCTCCAGCGCCATACACTCTTCACCCAGTACGGTGCGGCGGGTAACGATACCGTTATCGTCAAAATTCAGCACCACAAAGCGCCCACTGAGGGGAAGCAACAGTTCAAAGGTATGTGGGTGACGATGGGGACGGATATAGGTACCCGGCTCCATCGCAATGGCCAGACGCTGAACGGCGTCGCTCAGTTCCGGGTGAAAATTACGATGAGCACGTAAGCGCGGAGAGTTTGCCGCTGCTTCACTTTGTTGCTTCAAATCGCTAAAGGTGATTTGTTTCATTTAAGCCGCCTGAGATGGATACAGAGTCAGTATGTTCGGGTTGAACGAAAGAGTGTACGGGAAGGGGGAAGAATAGTCATAGTCTTCTGCAAACTTCGGATTTAATTTTTAATTAATTGATAATTATGTGTGTATGAACCCTTCTGAAAATACCTGATTGCAAACATCTCATCCATGTAACGATTAATGTGCCTGTTCTCATGGATATGGTTTCCGAGACGATGGGTAACGTCGGTGCGGTTGTCGGGAATGGATTTTCCATCGAGCAGTATCAGCATGCGTCCAAGATCCGCCAGACGATCGCTCAGTCACCCCCAGTTAAGCCCAAATCCCCATCAGTCATATTTGGCCAGCCACATCACGATGATTTTCGCGCCAAATTTGCAGGGGCTGTTGGTGCGACAGCTTTTCTTAGTGAAGTGAATGCGGGGCATTTTACTAATGGTCGACAATTATCTGCTTCGTGTGGTCTGGTTCCCTGACAGCATAGTTTAGGCAGAAAAAACATCCTGTCATCCATGACTAAAAGCAGGAATCGTGGCCTCAGAACTCTAATCATTCATAGTGCCCGTTCTGTTATGCACTGGGCTAAGTATATGGCTGAAACGCCTTACCGAGTGAAGAGGCTAAATGAAAGCCACAATTGTGCTGGTCAATATACTAATACGTATCGTCTGGCGATTACTGGCCGAATAAACAACTCTTTGTATCGGAAGGGCTTTATTTTGGGGCTAACCATCGCTGTGCCTGAGGAACAGCGTTCCTCCTGAGTTTACAGGTTCTGATGAGAGAACGGTAAGCTCACCCTACAACAGCCTTAAGTGTGCTGAGGCAGTAACATACCTGTGTAGTGATAAGGAAACAGGGTGCGGATGACATCATGGCGCGGGTCATCAGCCCCACTAACGACGCCGGATATATGGCAGTAAACCGTATCAACCCGGGGCTTACACAACGCGGGACAGTAGAAAGCGGAGGTGATACATCGACAGAACTGGAAAAGTAACTCAAAAGTGTAGTTGCAAATTCTGACCTGGGTGGACTGGAACAACAATCGGCAATTGCTGGGACGGCTGGGCGACATCCCTCTGTCAGAAGCAGAGAAAACGTATTACGCTTTCCCTGGGAAAAAGTAACTGGCAGCCTTAGTCTCCGGACTTAATTTTCGCCATGAAATCCGGGGGCAATTAAGACAGCTTTCTGATTAAAAAGGCAATAGAGTTGATTAAAAGGAAGTTTCTGTTTCATCATTCAGCCCTTTAAATTTAGTGGAGAAATATTTTTTAAATATGCCTGAGAGGGTATAAAAAGGCACGGTGCCGCGTAATGACTTCGAAAGTGAGTTACAATCACGCAAGTGATACATTGTTCACATATTTATACCGTAGCGCATACTGAATGTTTGCAACACGGTGGAAGGATGATACAGTCCCTTCTGTTTACAACTCAGGATTGTTACTGGCTAACAGGCAAAACCTAAGTGTTCCGCGCAAGCGGTGCACTTAGGTTTTTTTTTGCCTGTCGTTAATGAGGAGGTACATTTAGACGCATTCTACCTATTAGTTTAACTTTATTTAAAGTAGCGTTTTGCGGTTATTACTGACCGCAGGGGTAGCTATTATCTGAAATAAAATGATAACGGGAAATATATAAATTTCCTGCCATCGGTTACGCATTGAATAAATAGGTCTCATTATGGCATATAAAAAAATACATTATAAGCTCTACGCACTTGCCTTATTGACGGTATCGCCATTCACAACGGCACAAGATTGGAACGGGACGGTACTGGGTTTTGAAGCTCCACCTGCCCCTGTATTGGGCGACATGCTCGGCATTCGTAAGATCCTTAACGACAATGGCTTTACCTACAATCTGGGATATCTGAACGAAATCGCCTGGAACGGTGGAGGCGGGTACAACCATGATTCACACGTGGCCTATATTGATCAGTTCGCGCTGACCTTCAATCAGGATCTAGAACGCTGGACCGGGATCCCTGATGCTCGTATTGAAGGGAATATTGTTAACCGTAACCATGATGACAACCTGACGACCAAACGTGTCCAGGATCCGCGCGTTCCGTTTAACGATCTGACCCAGGAGAGCTGGGGTGGGGGGTCCATTACTCGTCTGGGCTGGTTGACTTTTGCTCGGAGCTTTGATGATCGTCGCTTGACCTGGCGTGTCGGCATGATGAACAAAGTCCAGACATTCGACCAAATCATCCCTTGTGATTCCCAACTACTCTCTCAGTGCGGCGGTAAGTCTGCTTACTCACTGACCTGGAGCAACTGGAACATGCATACCTGGGGCACCACGCTGGAGTACAAAATTACGCCAACCGTGACCTTAAAAGGTGGGGTGATGGAGCAAAACCCGGATGCAACCAGCCGCAGTCATGCATGGAGTTGGTCGACGAAAGGCAGTAAAGGCGTATTGCTGCCACTAGAAATTGAAACCCGTCCTATCATCAATGGATTACCGGGGATTTACAACTTCGGTGTGCTTTACACCAATGCGCCGCAAACCGATCTCTATCGAGGGAAATCTGGTGGTGCCGGTGCTACCGATCCGAATGGTTATACGAAACATAGTGATACCTGGTTTATGTATACCGGTTTTAACCAGCAATTGACACAGCATGAAGGTGATCCAAATCGTGGCTTGAGCACCTCACTGAGCTTCAGCCTTGCAGACCAAAGTACGAACGTTATCCATTCCGTGCTGGCTTCCACGTTCCGCTACCGTGGACTGTTCGATGCTCGTCCGAACGACACCATCGGTATTGGTGCAACCTGGTTCAATGCGAGCAACGAGTTTGCGCATAATCAGCGGTATATGAATAGCATCAGCGGCATTTCTGACTACAACAATCTGGGTTATCGCCCTGTACCCGGCCACTCTATGAATGCTGAGATCTATTATCGCTTCCGTCCGGTTTCGTGGATCGAACTGCAGCCGGGTATTCAGTACTGGCATAACCCTGGTGGCGTTTCAGAGACCCAGGATGCCTGGGTTACAGAGCTGAAAACGGTGGTGACGTTCTAATACATAAACATCCAGTACAGCCAGAGTCGTCATGCTGTTTTATTACTGGCAAATAACAGAATGGGATTGTTACTGCACTATGCAGGCAAAACCTGAGCGCGTTCGCTGAATGTGGAACGTTCTTGGGTTTTTTTTTTTATTTTTCTACTCAGTCAGTCGGTGACTACGGACACCGGACGTAAGGAACATCATATGAAACATCAAGCGCTGGCGAAAAAAATCATCGACCACGTCGGTGGTAAAGAGAACATTAACAGTCTGGTGCATTGCGCCACCCGACTTCGCTTCAAATTAAATGATAACCAAAAAGCTAATGCTCAAGTGCTAAAGCAATGCCCGGGTGTGATTATGGTCGTCGAAAGTGGCGGTCAGTTTCAGGTCGTCATCGGGAATGATGTGGGTGATGTCTGGCAGGCTGTGTGTGTTGAAGCCGGTCTGATGGATGATGCCCCTGCAGCGAGGGAGAAAAAAGGTAATAAAAGTAGCATGCTGGGGCATGTGATTGACATTGTATCTGGGATTTTTACGCCCTTTATCGGCGTGCTGGCGGCCTCCGGTATTCTCAAAGGAATGCTGGCCCTGGCAGTTGTTTGCGGATGGTTAACCACCGATAGCGCTACCTATAAAATCTGGTTTGCTGCCAGTGATGCGCTGTTTTTCTTCTTCCCACTTGTGTTGGGTTACACCGCCGGGAAGAAGTTCGGTGGTAATCCGTTTATTACGATGGTGATCGGCGGCGCGCTGACCCATCCGCTGATGATTGATGCGTTTACAGCCAGTCAACAAGTTGGCGCTATCACGGAAACCTTCCTTGGCATTCCGGTAACCTGGTTCAACTACAGCGCGTCAGTGATCCCGATTATTCTCGCATCGTGGGTGAGTTGCTGGCTGGAGAAAAAGAGTTCAGTACTGCTGCCATCGTCCATGAAGAACTTTTTTGCGCCACTGATCTGCTTAGTGGTTACGGTACCGCTGACCTTCCTGATTATTGGCCCGCTGGCTACCTGGATTAGTCAGTTCCTCGCTAATGGCTACCAGTGGATTTATGTCCTTGCCCCTTGGCTGGCAGGTGCGGCAATCGGCGCACTGTGGCAAGTGTGCGTAATCTTCGGCCTGCACTGGGGTCTGGTCCCGCTGATGATCAACAACCTGGCTGTGTTGGGCCATGACACGATGCTGCCCATGCTGCTGCCAGCCGTGATGGGTCAGGTCGGCGCAGCGCTAGGGATCTTCCTGCGTAGCCGTGATGCCCGGCAGAAAATGCTGGCTGGCTCCTCCGTGACGGCCGGTATTTTCGGTATTACTGAACCTGCAGTGTACGGCGTAAACCTGCCACTCAGACGTCCGTTTATCTTTGGTTGCATCGCGGGGGCGGTAGGGGGAGCCATTGTAGGCTTCAGTAATACCCACGTGTACTCCTTCGGATTTGCCAACATCTTTACCATTGCACAGATGATTCCGCCGGGTGGCGTCGATGCCACTTTATGGGGGGGCATTATCGGCACGGTGGTGGCGCTGCTTCTGAGCTGCACAATGACGCTGGTTGCAGGACTGCCGGGGTTGAATGCACAAAATGCGGCGACAGGTTCGACCACGAGTGATGAAAATGAGCTCAAACAGCATCCATAAATAACGCCACAAACGCGATCTTAACGTTATACACCGGGAGGAGGGTCGCGACTGACCTTCTTCCCAATTGGCTTATTAAAGCAGGGGATTGACATGCGATACACATTAGCGATTGGATTCACCTTTATCTGTTGGGCTGGCCTGGCTCAGGCCGCTGACCCTGAAGTGAGGGTGACGGATGGACGTATTTTGGGAAGTGAACATCAAGGCGTTTATGCTTTTAAGGGCATTCCGTTTGCCGCACCACCCGTTGGGGCACTTCGTTGGCAGCCCCCGCAGCCAGTAACAGCCTGGCAAGGTGTTCGTTCGGCAAAACACTACGGAAAAGATTGTCTACAAGAACCGTTTCCAGGGGATGCCGCGCCGTTAGGTATAGGGTTTAGCGAAGATTGCCTGACGCTCAACGTGTGGCGACCGGCTAACGCCAGCGGCAAATTGCCTGTCATGGTCTGGATTTATGGCGGTGGGTTTGTCAATGGAGGCTCATCCCCTGCGGTGTATGCCGGAGACGCCTTTGCCCGCCAGGGTGTGGTGTTCGTCAGCTTTAACTATCGTGTGGGACGTTTTGGCTTTTTCGCCCATCCGGCACTCGCTAACGATCCACTGCGGGGTAACTACGGTCTGATGGACCAACTTGCCGCGCTGAAATGGGTCAAAAATAATATAACTAACTTCAATGGCGATCCGGACAATGTCACGCTATTTGGCGAGTCAGCAGGGGGCTTCTCCGTTAACAGCCTGTTGACCAGCAAAGAAGCGTCGGGTCTGTTCCAGAAAGCCATTATCCAGTCCGGCTCTGGTCGTCACAGTATCGTCCCACACCAGAACTGGCAGCAGGCAGAAAAAGCCGGTCTGGCATTTGCCGCCAAACACGGCGTCAACGGCAATGACGACAAGGCGCTGGAGGCGCTGCGACATCTTCCTGCCAACGAGGTGGTCAGTGGCCTTAATATGGCCACCATGCAAAGCCCGGATTACTCCGGACCGATGATCGATGGGCGTATTATCACCGCAGAACCGCACGAACTGTACAGTAAGGGGAAATTCAATAAAGTGCCGCTGATTATTGGTACAAACGACGCGGATATTGGTTTTGCACCACAGGTCACTGCACGAGAACAGGCGTTTGCTCCGTTTGCGGCTGACCTGCGCGGCAAAGCGGCCCAGGCTTATCGCGATATGTCACCGCAGCAGACTGCCAACGCCATTGCCAGCGATAGCTTTATGGTTGAACCGGCGCGCTATATGGCCCGGGTGTGGAGTGATAACCAGCTTCCTGTGTGGCAGTATCGTTTTGGTTACGTGGCGCAGGCACTGAGTGACCAGACGTCTGGCGCGCAGCATGCCAGTGAAATTCCGTATGTTTTTAATACACTAATGGCACGTTATGCCGATACGGTGAAACCGCAAGATCAGGCCGTGGCCGCCCAGCTTAATCGGTATTGGGTAAATTTTGCCAGGAGCAGCCAGCCCAATGAGAAAAATCTACCTGAATGGCCAGCTTTCAACCGTCAGGCAGACAACCTGTTGTTGATCCCTGCGGCAGGAGCGCAACAGACACGGACCCAGCGCGATCCGTGGCAAGAGAGACTGGATTTAGTCGAAACGCTGGTAAAGGAATAATGCATTTATTTTAGTTGGTAAGAATAAAAGATACCCCGTCAGCAATGATGGGGTATTTTTGTTTATGCGATTACGCTTTCAGCAACTTGCCGTGGCTGGCGATAATTCCTTTGTACCAGTAAAAGCTCTCTTTGCGACTGCGCGCCAGCGTACCCGAACCATCCTGCTGCAGATCAACGTAGATAAAGCCATAGCGTTTGCCAACTTCGGCTTTTGACGCGCTAATCAGATCAATTGGCCCCCACGAGGTGTATCCCATGAGTTCCACTCCATCTTCGATCGCTTCGCGTACCTGGACAAGGTGATCGTTGAGATAGCTGATACGATAGTGGTCGTGAATGCGACCCTCGTGGTCCGGTGTATCCTGGGCACCGAGCCCATTCTCAACGATAAATAGCGGTTTCTGGTAGCGATCCCAAAGAACGTTCAGCAGTGTGCGTAAGCCCACAGGATCTATTTGCCAGCCCCACTCGGAGCTTTCAAGATGCGGATTGGGTACCATATCGAGAATATTTCCCTGCATCTTCTCGACCAGTTCAGCATCTGCTGTGACGCAGCCAGTCATATAGTAACTGAAGGAGATAAAATCAACGGTGTGGCGTAACGCGTCATGATCCTGCGGCTCAATATGTAATGTGATGTCGTTTTCACGGAAAAAACGCTGCATATAACCCGGATAAGCCCCACGACACTGGATGTCGCCAAAGAACTGCCACTGTCGGTTGTCCAGCAACGTGGCAAAAACGTCTTCGGGTTTGCAGGTAAGCGGGTAGGTGAGGCCACCTAGTAGCATGTTGCCAATTTTGGCATCAGGAATAATGTCATGCAGGGCTTTAACTGCCAGGCCGCTGGCCACCAACTGGTGGTGGATCGCCTGGTATATCTCTGCTTTGCTACAGCCGTCTTGCAGGCCGACACCGGTTAACGGTGCATGCAGGGACATGTTGATCTCGTTGAACGTCAACCACAGTTTGACTTTGTGCTGATAGCGAGTGAAAACGGTACGGGCATAGCGCTCAAAGAAGGTGATGACGTCACGGTTTCCCCAGCCACCATAGTTTTCAACCAGCCACCAGGGCATCTCGTAATGCGACAAGGTTACCATTGGCTGGATATTGTGGCGCAGCATTTCATCAAACAAGTTGTCATACCATGCCAGTCCGGCCTCATTCGGCGTGTTTTCATCCCCCTGCGGGAAGATGCGGGTCCAGGCAATTGACACGCGCAAACAGGTGAAACCCATTTCGGCAAACAGCGCGATATCTTCCGGGTAACGGTGGTAGAAGTCGATGGCGACGTCTTTAATGCTGTGCTGACCTTCGTGGCGTGCGACAACGTTACCGAAAATACCGTTGGGCAGCATGTCTGATGTTGACACGCCTTTACCATCTTCCTGCCATGCGCCTTCAATCTGGTTTGCCGCCATTGCGCCGCCCCATAAAAATCCGTCCGGAAAAGTGTTGTTCATGGTGCTCTCCTTTAAAATTAGCGTTTGACGCACAGGAACGGATCGCCAGCATTGACGTACGGTGTTTCATGCTGGTGTTCCAATCCGGCAAAGTCGTCACTGTTGCTCAAAATGATAGGGGTGCTCAGGTCAAAACCTTTACTGAGAATGGCTTCACGATCGAAGGTAATCAGCAGTTCACCGGGGTGAATCTTATCGCCCTCTTTAACATGCGCCGTGAAGTGTTCACCGTTAAGTTTGACGGTATCAATACCGACGTGAATCAGGATCTCAATACCGCTGTTGCTGAGTAACCCAATGGCATGGCGTGTTGAAAACAGGCTGGCAACTTCGCCACTGAAGGGGGCAACGACTCTTCCTTCTGACGGGATGATGGCTGCACCGGAACCCATCAGACCACTGGCGAAGGTGGCATCTGGCACTTCATCAAGTGCAATGGTGACGCCACTCAGGGGGGCAAGTACCATATTTTCATCGAGAGTTGCGGTAATGGTTGCCTGAATTGGCGTTGAAGTTGCTGATGTGGCTGGCTGGCCCGCAACAATGGTCATCAGACAGGCGAAGAGGAATGAAACACCCACACCGATAATGGCTCCCCAGACGGTGAAATCAAAACCGCTTGTCGGAATGATTTGTGCCAGAGTGAAGATACTGGCCAGCCCAAAAGAGTACACTTGGCTCAGGCTAAAGCCGACGATTGCGCCGCCGATGGCTCCCCCGACGCAACCAAAAATAAACGGGCGACGATAGGGTAGCGTTACACCATATACGGCAGGTTCGGTGATGCCAAAGACACCGGCAACAGCGGCTGAGCCGGACAGTGCTTTCAGACGCTGATCGCGGGTTTTGATGAAAACTCCCAGAGCAGCGCCGACCTGCCCAAATACGGCTGGCAGCAGGATAGCCAGCATGGGATCGTGGCCCACCACAGCCATGTTATTCATCATCAACGGGATCAGTCCCCAGTGCAGACCGAAGATCACGCACACCTGCCACAGGCCACCGAGAATGCTACCCGCCAGCCAGGGGGCGAATTTATAAATGGTCTGAAAACCGGCCGCCAGAAGTTCGCCAAGACCCGTTGCCAGTGGACCAATTACCAGAAAGGTTAATGGCACGGTGACGGACAGGCAGATAAGAGGTGTGAGGAAGTTTTTTACCGCAGAGGGCAGTACCTTGCTGCACTGGCGTTCCAGCCAGCAACAAAACCAGGCGGCAAAAATAACGGGAATTACCGAGGAGGCGTAGTTAATAAACACCACCGGGAGTCCGAGGAATGTCTCAGTTGCGCCATCTGCACTCGCGTGAAATGCGTTAATCATCATCGGGTGGATCAGGGCACCGCCGATCACCATAGTTAAGAAGGGATTGCCACCAAATTTTTTGCCGGCGGTGTAGCCGAGCACCATGGGCAGGAAATAAAACAATGCATCGCCGGAAGCAAACAGAATACGCCAGGTTCCGCTGTTTTCGGTCATCCAGCCGCAAACAAGACTAAGGGCGAGAAAACCTTTGAGGATACCGCAGGCTGCCATCACACCAAGAAATGGCGTAAAAATACCCGAAACTATATCGATAAATTTTGCCAGTAAACCACCTTTATTGTCTGATTGTTCTGTCCGGCTGGGGACATCATCGCTGATGCCGGCTACCTGGCAGAGGGCCAGCCAGACATCATGGACGTGGTTGCCAACAACAACCTGAAACTGGCCACCACTCTCGACGACCATAATAATGTCGGGATTGGCTTTCAGCGTCTCAGCGTCGGCCAGGCTGTCATCCTTAAGCTTAAAGCGAAGCCGGGTTGCACAGTGCACCACGCTGTTGATGTTTTCGCCACCGCCAACGTGGCGCAAGATATCGCTGGCCAGTTCCTCAAATTTCATGTTCATTCATCTTATCCGTACTGAGATCTTTAAAACCGAGTACCGAACGGCCAACCGCCGGTACTACAGGTTTTGCCCGCCTGCGAAATCATTATGCGTCGGGCATTGCGCGACGCGCGCAGCAATGGACTATTTTTTTAGCAATGCTTCGTATTGTGCCTGGAATGCGGGTGCATCCCAGGATCCGTCGAACAGGGTATAGGTGATATATCCCTTATTGAGCCAACCTGAATCAGTCTCGTTCTGCGTGTTTTCCAGTGCGGCCGGGTTGATGGTCTGTTTTGCCTGGCCGTTGGCCATTAATTCATAACCGATTTGTGGCACCGGGAACCTTTCATTTTCGACGTAGCGCACCCCTTTGATCTCCTCTTTTGCCAGTGCAGGGTAGTTGATGCTCAGCCCAGAACCTTTTGGCAGCAGCGCCGTACCTGGCGTGCGTCTGGCATTAAGGGTTTCAACGACCTCCACGACATAATCAACGGAGTCGGACCAGTACTTGTGAGTGCTTGGCCATTTGTTCTTCATTTCTTGTTCGCTAAGGATATAGCCGATACTGGCGGCGATCGCCGGGTAGCCGTAGCGGATTGCTCGTGCCGCTGCGCTGACGGTCCCGGAGTTCACCTGCGCCATCCCTGTGTTGGGGCCGTCATTCACGCCTGAAATTACCAGGTCCGGAGGGCTGTTTTTCAGCACGCCCTGCAAGCCGAAATCGACGGCGTCAGCGGGCGTTCCGGGGAAGCAGAAACGTTTGTCGGTGACTTTTTTGACATCGAACAGCTTACCGGTTTTAAAAGTAATGGCTGAACCAATACCGCTCTGATTTGTGTCGGGGGCTACCATCCAGACATCAAAACCTTTTGCTGCCAGCTTTTCCTGTAATGAGATACTGCCGGGAGATTCACAACCATCATCATTGACAATCAGTATTTTCAGTGGCGCAGCGAAGGCAGAACAGGCAAACATGGGCAGTAACGTTGCAGCGAGGAGAGTTATTTTCATCTTTAATCCTTATTTCTGACTGGCGGGGGCTGAATTCAGCGCAAAAAAAAACCTAAAGCACTTCGCTGCAGCGTGGCTGCATAAAAGTGCCTTAGGTTTTGCCTGATTCAGTAACAATCCCAGAACTGCAACGAAAATACGCGTTGGAATCGATTTAGTCCAGATGTCCCCGCTGGTTTCTGTGACCGGTTTCACTTTTTTGGCTTAATATATCATGTTTGCGAGTGTAAATAATCCAATAAGCTACCCGTATTATGAAAGCGATCATGTTCCTACATTTTCTTTTAATAAATATGATGTCATGCAAAATCATTAGTGATATGGTTTCAGTCCATTGGATTGTTACTGTATCCACAGGCAAAACCTATGCTCACCTTCCCGATCAAAATTAACTGATCAGGAAGTTAGCATAGGTTTTTTTGTTTCTGGCGTATAGAGAATGATAAACGGAAGGTCACACGTGAAAAAAATGTTTCTTGCTTTCCTGGCTCTGGTTAGCGTGATTAATAGCCAAATGGTGATGGCAAATAATAAGAGTAATACCCCTGGTGAACAAGGCGTAAACATCTATATTGCACGTCATGGTAAAACGTTTTTAAATACATTTGATCGTGTTCAAGGATGGGCGGATTCCCCTCTTACCGATCAGGGTCGCCAGATCGCACGCTATTTAGGTGAGGGGATGAAAAATATTCATTTTGATCGTTTCTATTCCAGTGATGCCGGCAGGCAGCGTGAAACAATGGCAGTGATTTTAACTCAGAAGGGTATCACTGATTATCATCTAAATGAACTGCCAGGCCTACGTGAGGTTTTTTTTGGCAGTTTTGAAGGGGCGCGTAATAAAGAAATGGCCAATGCTGCTGCGCACAAGCTCGGCATGGCAGATGGTGGTGAATTATTCAATGCTATGATGGCTGGCAAAATCGCACTGCGCGATAGCCAGAATGCGCTGGCAAGCGCCGATCCCAGCGGTCTGGCAGAGAATTATGCGCAGGTAAAAGCGCGCACATGGGCTGCGTTGGGCAGCATTGTCGAACGGGCAAAATCTCAGGGTGATAAAAATGTTCTGGTTATTTCATCCGGTATGTCAATGCAAATCATGATCTCTGATTTGACCTCTGATCCGGCCAGAAATAAACCCATTGCCAATGCCGCAGTAGTGAAAATAGTGTATAGAAATGGCCGTTATACTGTGCCAGAGATCGGTACGTTGAAATATGTTGATGCAGGGAAGAAATCTCTCGCGGGTGAATGACGACATAATTTACTGATTTTTCTTTTAGGGCTTGATTCAGGTATGCCATTTTTTTTGGCAGTACCCGGCTTTTGCCTCTTTTGGGATAATAAATGAATCTGACACGTATCGCTTTTGCGTTTGTTACGCTTGGGGTTTCTGCATCTATTTGGGCCACCGACAATAATGGAATTGCATCTTCAGCTATCCAGTCTGATGCAGGGTATATTTCCCCTTTTATTTCCGATTCGCATTTAACACTGTCTGCCAAGAATTACTGGAAATATCTGAAGGAGGATATCGCCAACCCTAAACATGTGCACAGTGCGTGGGGGCAGGGGGTCGCCGTTGACTATCAATCCGGGTATTTTGCTGACATTATCGGTGTTGATGCTGTTTATTATAGCGCCATAAAATTAGGTGCAAGTGATTACTTTAATTCTCGTGGTATTCTGTACAACAAGGGCAAAGGAAATAAAAAAGGCAATGCGGAAGGGTTTTCTAAATTTGGTCAACGCAATATTAAAATGAAGTATGCGCTGGGCGACACACAACTGAATGCCCGCTGGGGCTGGCAGACATTCAAGAACTATGGCGTGATTTCGAGTTCCACCCGACTCTCTCCAACCACTTACTCCGGTATTAGCGGTGGGGCGGTCTACGGAGATGTGGCACTTCACGGGGCGTATTTAGAAAACGCGATGGAACGTAATTCGCCAGAAAAGGTACATTTCCAGACCAATACCGGGCGGGATATTGATTATCTGGTTGGAGGGGATGTGAAGTGGAAAACACCGCTGATGGATGTTCAGTATGCGTATGGCGAAAGCCAAAACTATCTGCGCCGCCAGCTGTTGTTTAGCAACCTCAGGCCACTTCCACGGCTGAATATTGGCAGCCAAATCTACGCCACTCAGGCACTGGATGACTATCGCGCCATGCCCGCCAATAAACGCGATTTTGACGATCAAGCCTGGCATTTCGCCCTTGATATTACCTGGAAAGCAGACCGCTGGAGTAATAAATGGGGTATCGGCTATACCGATGCCAGTAAAGCCAATGAAATTGGTTTCTATCCACGCCATCTGAGTAAAAACTCGCGTGGAACGTTTATCTCAATGGCTTACGCGGGTGATGATTACATGCGTGATGGTGAGTTGGTGATGGCCGACATGGCTGATTATCAGTTAACACCGGCGTTGACCGTGGGTCTGGTTGGTAACATTGCGCAGTTCAACTACAAGGGCAACCATGTCCGCTCCGGTGAGATTAACGCCTTCAGTCGCTGGGTTCCCACCGATCCGGTGTTTAAAAACCTGACGGTGTGGGCAATGGTTGGTCCTGGATGGTCATACAAAAGCAAGGGAAAAACACCGGTGCTTACCGACGGACACTACACGCGGGCACATACTCTAGCCTCTGAAATTATCATTGAGTACCGCTTTAATATGTTCTGAATTGGGTAAAAATAGCGCGCGATCTGAATCACGTTTTTTACCCAGGCGGTTCAAATAAAAACGCTGAAGTGTTAGATTACACGAATGGATTGTAACTGCGTACTGCAGGCAAAACCTGATTTCTGGCGACTGTCAGGAGTCAGGTTTTTTTGTTTTTGGGGTTCAGATGCTCATCGCCAAAATTCTTAATAATAATGTTGTCGTTATTCTCGATGCACAGCAGCGCGAACAGGTTGTGATGGGGCGTGGTCTTGCGTTTCAGAAGCGGGTTGGTGACGCGCTGGATGAGTCGCGTATCGAGAAAGTGTTCGCACTGCAAAGTGATGAACTGGTTAATCGTTTGGGGGATCTGATGAATCAGATCCCGCTGGAGGTGATGACTACCTGCGACCGCATTATTGAACTGGCGCGCTTGCGGTTGGGAAAACTACAGGAGAGTCTGTACATTACCCTGACTGACCATTGCCACTACGCCATTGAACGACAAAAAAAAGGGCTGGCGATCAAAAATGCGCTGTTATGGGAAACCCAGCGCCTGTACCCACGGGAATTTGAACTGGGACAGGAGGCGAGGACGATTATCAGCCAACGGCTCAATGTTGATCTGGCGGAAGATGAAGCCGGATTTATTGCACTTCATCTGGTGACCGCGCAGCTTAATAGCGAAATGCCTGAGGTAATGCACATCACTCAGGTGATGCAGGAGATCCTTAATCTGGTGAAGTATCAACTGCATCTGGAATACGATGAAAGTACTCTGAGCTACCAGCGCTTTGTGACTCATCTGAAATTCTTTGCTCAGCGCATGCTGACACGTACCGTGGTGCCGGATGATGATGAAACGTTGCATAGTGCAGTCAAAGAAAACTATTCCCGGGCCTGGAGATGTGCCGAGAAAATTGCATTGCATTTGCGCAAGGCGTACCAGCGGGAACTGACCACTGAGGAGATCATGTTCCTCACCATTCACATTGAGCGTGTGCGAAAAGAAGTTTGAGTGTAGTGGATCGATAATTCAGGACACCTGGAAATCCTGATTGGACTTACCACGCCCCGGTAGATGATCCTGCCCTATAGTTTGAGAATAGGAGGAGCATATGGGTACACCACGATTTACACCTGAATCTCAGGGCGCAGCTGAAGCGCACTGAAGAGGAACGGGATATTCTGAAAAAGGTCGCGCGGTACTTTGCCCGTATATGGTTATCGGCGGATCCATGGCGATTTGAATGAAATCAGGGAAACATGCGGTAAAAGCCGGGAGCTGGCCCGGGTGGATATCTTCGATTACATTGAAGTGTTCTGTAACCGGGTCCGGCGTCACAGTCATCTCGGCGACGTCACTCAGGAGGCCTTTGAACAGGCCTCGTCGTGAGGACAGAATTTGTCTACGATTGCGGGGTCAGTCCATTACGTTTCTTAAACCTGTCAGCATGAGCAACCGAGAAGCGTAATGAGACTTCCTGAGTAGTTTGACCGCTTGCCCAAAAACTCCGGTAGTTCCGCGGAGGTAAGAAAGGGATAGTGCTGTTTTTCATGTCTTTGCAACGCGGCACCAAGAACAGTCGCCGGGTTGTATTCGGCGCGACCTGTCACAATCGCGTAGCGAAAGACCTCACTACAACGCTGACGCACTTTGTTAGCAAGTTCTGGTGCTCCCCGTTTTTCCATTCGCTGCAATACAGATAAAAGCTCCAGGGGCTTAATTTCATTCACTGGCTGAGAGACTAAATAAGGGAAGACATTATTTTAAAAGCTCGCATAACGTAGTCAGCATAATTCTTCGGCCAGCCAGAGATTTTTGCGTCGTACCACTCGAGAGTGATTGCTTCAAAAGTGTTTGTAACCAAGATCTTTTTGGCTAGCTGCTCGGCTTTTTTGACCTCACTGGGATTCTTATCATTCGCTATACCTTTCTGGCTTCATCTCGTTTAGCGCGAGCTATAAGGCCCCATATACGTATTGATTTACGTTGAAATGGGTAGACACCGGCTGACATGGAGTTGTCGATATTGGAGGTTTAATACTGGTTACAAGGGGGGGTTATTGAATTCGGTAGACGTCAGGAGAGGTGTATCTGGTGTCCCCTGCAGGAATCGAACCTGCAACTAGCCCTTAGGAGGGGCTCGTTATATCCATTTAACTAAGGGGACGAAGCGGCACGAGTATAGCGTTATTTGCACTTTGCGTTAAGCGCACAACCACCTGACTGCTTAAAGAGTCACCATTCAGGCCGATTTTTTTGCTGATTTATCATTATTTTCCTCATTTCTGGTTTCTCTCTTCACTTTTTTTGCGCGTGGATTTCCGTCATCGCAGCCCAGGATTAGGGAGACGCTGGTGGTGAAGCGCAGTCAGCTTTGCCTGGCAGCCGTGGGGATGCTCTTAAATTACCGGCGATGGCAACAAAGGCGATACATCTCTTTCAAAGTTATTATAAAATTCCCGGCGAAACGAAACCTTAAAGCCAGGCTATGCTGAGATCAGAGTGACGGTGATTACTGCCCGTAATTGTGTTCGTGGACATCGGTAAACGTGCTGTTACAATCGCTTGCACGTGTACAGACGGAGCGCCAGATGCTCCGTTACGGATGGCAATCAACGATAGCCATACTGAACAGGGAGATATTTATGAAACTTCGGCTGTCGGCGCTTGCGCTGAGCGCAACGGTGCTTGTGGGTTGTGCCAGCACTGGAGAACAAACGGGACGCTCCGATCCTCTCGAAGGATTTAACCGTACCATGTACAGCTTCAACTATAACGTGCTGGATCCATATGTTATCCGTCCGGTAGCAGTTGCATGGCGTGACTACGTTCCCCAGCCTGCACGTAACGGGTTGAGCAATTTCACCAGTAACCTGGAAGAGCCTGCGGTGATGGTGAACTACTTCCTGCAAGGCGACCCGTACCAGGGGATGGTGCATTTTACCCGCTTCTTCCTGAACAGCCTGTTAGGGATGGGTGGCTTTATTGATGTTGCCGGTATGGCTAACCAGAAGCTACAGCGCGAGCAGCCTCACCGCTTCGGCAGTACTCTGGGCAATTATGGCGTTGGTTACGGCCCGTACATGCAGTTACCGTTCTACGGTAGCTTTACGCTCCGTGATGATGGCGGCGATATGGTGGATACGCTGTATCCGGTGCTGTCGTGGCTGACCTGGCCGCTGTCGATTGGTAAATGGACGGTGGAAGGGATTGAAACACGTGCGCAGTTGCTCGACTCTGATGGTCTGTTGCGTCAGTCTTCTGATCCATACATCATGGTGCGTGAAGCCTACTTCCAGAACCATGACTTTATTGCCAATGGCGGCAAGCTGAAGCCGGAAGAGAATCCAAACGCGAAGGCTATCGAAAACGAACTAAAAGATATTGATTCGCAGTAAATAAAAAAGGTGAGCAATGCTCACCTTTTTTGATCCCTGCGCGATTAGAACGCGTAGTTGAAGTTAGTACCGAACAGCCAGGCTTTACCTTCAGAACGGAACTCGTACGGGCCTTCTTTGATGTTCACGCTCTGACCGTGCATGTAGGAGGCACCGACGTCAACAGAAGCATCTTTATTGAACGCATAAGTGGCACCCGCGCTCAGCCAGAAACGGTCCTGATCCGGGATAGAGATGGAACGGGTCTGAGCCGGAACCGGGCTATCATCAAAGGCGATACCGGTACGGAAGGTCCAGTTAGTATCGTAGTAGTAGGTTGTACCCAGCGCGATACGGTAAGAGTCTTTAAAGCTCTCATCTTTATAGAACAGTGTCTGGCCATTTGAGCCAGTTGCTTTCAGCTCCTGGAACTGACTCCAGCTGGTATAAGCCATGCTGTAGTGAATTGCCCATTGCGGTGCAACGCGGTTGTAACCGGAAACTTCCCACATCTCTGGCAGGTTGAGCGTCAGAGAGCCCGGAACGGTCCTGCCACCGGTTGGGTACGGGAAGCCCGGGATAGCGGTGTTCATATTACTGTTGTAATCGCCGTCGAAGTCGATTTTAACTTCAGAACGGTAGGTTAAACCCCAACGGTTGTTTTTATCCAGCTCATACAGAATACCGGCGTTCCAGCCATAGCCCCACTCGCTGCCTTTCAGGCGTGCAATCTGGGTATCGGCCGGGATGGCGGCCAGCTGTTTCGCTTTTGCGATAGCGGCTGGACGTGCTGCTGCAGGCAGGTTTGGTACCTGAGCCAGAATCTGACCGGCCGCCAGCATACCGGCATCACCGTAAGCGTGCAGTGAGAACCGTATTGACGAAGTGAAGCTGGTCAGGCAGGCAGAGTAACCCGCCACGGGAGCAGAGCACCCACCCGGTTCACAGGCCAGTCGGCGATGACATCAAGTACATGATGCAGATAGCGTTCCGGATCCACGCCGTTTAATTTGCACGTCCCGATAAGACTGTACAGTGACGCACCGCGCTCACCACCATGATCCGAGCCGAAGAACAGCCAGTTTTTTCTCCCCAGACTGACCAGTCGTAGGGCGTTTTCGGCAATGTTATTATCCACCTCCACCCAGCCATCTTCTGCATAGCGGGTCAGCGCCGGCCACTGGTTCAGCGCATACCCGAACGCCTTCGCCAGTTCTGAGTGCCTTGAGAGGGTTTTCTGTTTCTCCCGCAGCCACCCCTCCAGTGACGCCAGCAGCGGCAGCACTTTTTGGTGCCGGACTGCCTGCCGTTCCTCTGCTCTTTTACCTCTGAGCTCCGACTCGATGGCATACAGCTCGCCGATCCGTTTCAGCGCCTCCTCCGTCAGGGCTGACGGGGTACGGACGTGAACATCGTGGATTTTTCGGCGGGCATGGGCCCAGCACGCGGCTTCCTTTATATGGCCGTCGCGGTAGAGCTCGTTGAACCCGGCGTAGGCATCAGCCTGCAGTACGCCACTGAAGCCTGCAAGATGGGTCTGAGGGTGGATACCTTTTCTGTCCGGGCTGTAAGCGAACCACACTGCGGGGGCCAGCGCTGATCCGGCGTTGCGGTCGTCTCGAACGTACGTCCATAAGCGCCCGGTCTTCGTCTTCTTATTGCCCGGCAACAGCACCGGGACAGGCGTATCGTCAGCATGGAGTTTGCCGTCGGTCAGGACATAGTGCTGAAGGGCTTCATCCAGCGGTGCCAGCAGACGACAACACGCATCCACCCAGCCCGACAGTACAGAACGACTCAACACTACACCCTGGCGGGCATAGATCTCCGACTGGCGATACAGCGGTGTGTGCTCTGCATACTTTGAGGTCAGCACTCGGGCCAGCAGCCCCGGTCCGGCGATCCCCCGTTCGATGGGGCGCGAAGGAGCCGGGGCCTGAACGATGCGATCGCACCGACGGCAGGCATGCTTTTCACGGACTGTCCGGATAACCCGGAAGGCGCTGCGCATCAGCTCCAGCTGTTCGGCGGCATCCTCACCCAGGTAACTCAGCGAACCACCGCACTCCGGGCAACACGGCTCAGTCGGCAGCAGCCGCTTCTCATCCCGTGGGAGTGACTCAGGGAACGGTTTGCGGGTGCGGGTCTGACGCAGCGGGCGCTGCACTGCCGGGTCATCCACCCGGCCGGTCAGCGTATCGCTTTCCTGCTGCAGCAGGTTCAGGTCAGCTTCCATTTGCGCGATACGGCGGGATACCTTTTCGGAACGACTGCCGAAGTTCATCCGGCGCAGCTTATCCAGTTGCGCCTGCAGATGGTCTATTTCGCGTTCCCGGTTGCTCAGCTTTTCCTGCAGGGCGTGGATCAACGCTTCCTGTTCGGCCAGGCGCTGTTTCAGCAGAAGGATGTCGTCAGAAGAGGTATCGTTCATAAGCCTGTATTTTACCAGGCTTATTCTGCGACAACCAGGATAAAGAGCGCTACAACATGGTCAGGGATGTCAGTAACCGCTTTGGCTGTCGCCAGTCGATACCTTCCATCAGCATCGCCAGTTGCGCCGGCGTCAGGAACACTTTGCCATCGCGGGCTGAGGGCCAGGCGAAGCGACCACGTTCCAGTCGCTTTGTCAGCAGGCACAGACCATCGCCGGTGGACCAGAGCAGTTTTACCTGACTGCCGCTGCGTCCCCGGAAGATGAAGACGTGGCCGGACATCGGGTCATCTTTCAGCGCGGTCTGCACCTTTGCGGCGAGGCCATTGAAGCCGTTGCGCATATCGGTGATACCGGCAACCAGCCAGATTTTTGTGCCTGCGGGAAGATTTATCATACCGGCCCCCGCATCAGTTCGCGCAGGACAGTGCTCATGAGTTCAGCAGAGGGATGAGTCAGTGTTATTTCTCCTCCCCGACATTTTATGTGGCAGGTAGCGGGAGGAGAGCAGGATGGTAGTTCGAAGGTTGGGAGAGAAGAGCCCGCCTGAAGCTGCACGGGTATCAGGGCAGGAAGCGACGATGAGTTTTTTCGGGGCCGACAGACCCGCCCTTCACGCTGCCAGAGCCTTATCCATTTAAAGAGCAGGTTATCATTGACGTCATGTTTCCGGGCCAGTGCGGCAATACTGCCTTCTTCTTCAAGAGCCAGCCTGACCAGTTCCATTTTGAATTCAGGGGAATAGTGTTTCCGGGGAAGTCTTTCTTTAGCGCGCATGAGGTGTCCACCTGCAAAATAAGTGGGTGCTTAAGTTACAGGATCCTGGATTCGGGACCAGACGGTACTCAGACGACGCTTACGCATCACCCGCATTGCGCTCGATTTTTGCATCGGCGTAGACGGCATCAAAACCAAGACCAAAACTCCAGTTTTCGGTCAGACGATAAGCGCCACTCAGGTTCAGGTTGACGGTTTTCAGGTCAGTTTTACCGCCCATCGTGCCCGCAGCATAGTTATCGCCATACTCGGTCGCCAGACCAAAGTTAGAAGTAACAGATGCTCCCCAACCAAACTGATCGTTAATAGGTGCAACAAAATGTACGTTAGGAACCCAGGCGTTTGGGGCGATATTGTCCGCATTCAGGCTCTTACCGGACGGTGATTTACCGGAGATATTGACATCCGGGTCAATATAGACCGCACCGGCAGAGAACGTCGGGCGGTCAAACATCATAATCAGGGCTGGGTTACGACTTGCGTTACCTGCATCATCAGCGATAGCGCCTTCCCCGGAATACGCACGGCCCAGGCCAGAGGAAGAAAATTCGTTTAACTGAAATCCCGCTGACCAGGCGGAAGTAGAGACGATTGCCACTGCGACTGCCAGCGCAGTCTTGTTGAACAGGGTTTTCTGGCTCATGACCATAACCTCATCGAGTTATTTTTATTCAATAATTGTTACATACCGTAACAGGAGCGCGAAGTGTAGGGTCTGAGGTATAACAGACAAATCAGACCAGTGGCGTGAGTATAGGTCTGACCAGCTAGAATGTTGCAAGTTTGTTTATTAATATTTTCAAACATGTTTCCTGAAACGAGATCTGGTTGGCAAAAATGTGACCATCGCGACTCACTCAAAAGGGTGATTTTTGTTTTAGATCATTTTTTAGTGTGATATTGGTCACTTATCCACTTTTACGCCATTAACGGCTGGAGAGCGTCAGCATCGGGGCGTAAAATATCAGTATCGTGTTTATCTCGCGCCTGGCGCGAATACAGAGGAAATTGAGCTATGAGTAAATGCAGTGCTGATGAAACCCCGGTTTGCTGCTGTATGGATGTTGGTACCATCATGGACAACTCCGATTGCACCGCCTCCTACAGCCGCGTGTTTGCTAACCGTGCTGAAGCGGAAGAAACCCTGACCGCACTGAGCAAGCGCGCGCGCGATGTGGAATCCGAGCCGTGCGAAATCAAGTCCACTTTCACGGAAGTGGAAGGTGGCGTGAAGCTGGATATCGATTTTGTATTCGCCTGCGAAGCCGAAACGCTGATTTTCCAGCTGGGTCTGCGTTAACCTCTGCGGCCTGATACTCTCACTCCCGACCATTTCCCAGGGGTGAGGGTGCAACCACTAAAAAACGGTAACCTTCGGGTTGCCGTTTTGCTTTTACCTCCGTGACGTTTTCTTTTTCTTCTCTGTGTTTTAGCTCGCACTTTTTCGTTTCCCTGATTGGCTGAATGTAAAAAAATGGTTAAGACTATTATCAGGTCAGACCACTTTGTGTTTGCGCAAAAAATTTTACAGGGGAGTGTTATGAGTCAGGCATTACCGCTTATTACCCGTCAGGGCGATCGCATTGCCATTGTCAGTGGATTGCGTACACCGTTCGTGCGTCAGGCTACGGCGTTTCATGGCATACCCGCTGTCGATTTGGGGAAAATGGTGGTGGGGGAGATGCTGGCTCGCAGCGAAATACCGCCTGAGGTGATCGAACAACTGGTTTTTGGCCAGGTGGTTCAAATGCCGGAAGCACCAAATATTGCGCGTGAAATTGTCCTGGGCACGGGGATGAATGTACATACCGATGCCTACAGCGTCAGCCGCGCCTGTGCGACCAGCTTCCAGGCCGTCGCTAACGTAGCGGAAAGCCTGATGGCAGGGACTATCCGTGCCGGGATTGCCGGCGGGGCAGACTCCTCCTCGGTGCTGCCGATCGGCGTGAGTAAAAAACTGGCGCGCGTTCTGGTGGACGTTAACAAAGCCCGCACTGTCGGGCAGAAGCTCAAACTCTTCTCGCGTTTACGCTTACGCGATCTGATGCCTGTCCCGCCCGCTGTGGCTGAATACTCCACCGGCCTGCGCATGGGCGACACCGCCGAACAGATGGCGAAAACCTACGGTATTACGCGTGAACAGCAGGACGCGCTGGCGTATCGTTCGCATCAGCTTGCGACAAAAGCCTGGGCGAAAGGCAAACTGGCCGATGAAGTGATGACTGCCTATATTCCGCCTTACCGCGAACCCCTCGTGGAAGATAACAATATTCGCGGTTCGTCGACGCTGGCCGATTACGCAAAACTGCGTCCGGCATTTGATCGTAAACATGGCACCGTCACAGCGGCTAACAGTACACCGCTGACGGATGGCGCAGCTGCAGTGATCCTGATGACGGAGTCCCGCGCCAGAGAGCTGGGTATCAAACCGCTGGGTTATCTGCGCAGCTACGCGTTCACGGCCATTGATGTCTGGCAGGACATGCTGTTAGGGCCAGCCTGGTCCACGCCGCTGGCGCTGGATCGTGCGGGGTTGACACTTGCTGATTTAACCCTGATTGATATGCACGAAGCCTTTGCCGCGCAAACTCTGGCAAACGTACATCTTCTGGCGAGCGAGCGTTTTGCCCGTGATGTTCTTGGTCGCACCCATGCCACGGGTGAAGTGGATGAAAGTAAATTCAATGTGCTGGGGGGCTCCATTGCCTACGGTCATCCGTTTGCGGCGACAGGGGCAAGGATGATCACTCAGACATTGCATGAGTTACGCCGTCGTGGTGGCGGTTTTGGTCTTGTCACCGCCTGCGCGGCAGGTGGCCTGGGCGCAGCAATGGTTCTGGAGGCGGAATAATGGACATGGTATCTGCATTTAATCTGACCGTTCGCCCCGATAACGTGGCTGTTATCACCATTGATGTACCTGATGAAAAAATGAATACCCTGAAGGCCGAGTTTGGCGTTCAGGTCCGTGAGATGTTAAAGCAGATCCGCGAAAACAAGATGATTCGCGGTCTGGTATTTATTTCGGCAAAGCCGGACAACTTTATTGCCGGGGCCGATATCAACATGATCGCCCGCGCACAAAGCGCTCAGGAAGCCGAAGCGCTGGCACGCCAGGGGCAGCAGGTCATGGCGGAAATCCATGCTCTGCCGATCCCGGTGATCGCTGCGATCCACGGTGCGTGCCTGGGCGGTGGTCTGGAGCTGGCGCTGGCCTGCCATAGCCGTATTTGTACTGACGATGCGAAAACCGTATTGGGGCTGCCAGAAGTGCAGTTAGGGCTGTTGCCAGGCTCTGGTGGAACGCAGCGCCTGCCGCGCCTGATTGGCGTCAGTACGGCGCTGGAGATGATTTTAACCGGTAAGCAGTTACGCGCCCGCCAGGCGCTGAAAGCTGGCCTGGTTGACGAAGTGGTACCGCATTCTATTTTGCTGGATGCCGCCGTTGAGCTGGCACTGAGGGGACGTCAGGCAAAACGCCATCTCCCGGTGCGTGAACGCGTCCTTGCCGGGCCGCTGGGGCGTGCGCTGTTGTTTAGCATGGTGGGCAAGAAAACCGAACAAAAAACCAAAGGTAATTATCCGGCGACGAAGCGGATCCTGGAGGTTATTGAAACCGGGTTGTCGCAGGGCTGCAGCAGCGGCTATGCCGCAGAAGCAAAAGCCTTCGGCGAGCTGGCGATGACGCCACAGTCGCAGGCGCTGCGCAGCATCTTCTTTGCCAGTACCGACGTCAAAAAAGACCCGGGCAGTGAGGCCGAACCTGCTCCGCTGCGCTCGGTTGGCGTACTGGGCGGTGGGCTGATGGGCGGCGGTATTGCGTTTGTCACCGCAAGCAAAGGCAAATTATCCGTCCGTATTAAGGACATTAACGCGAAGGGGATCAACCACGCGCTACAGTACAGCTGGCAGAACCTTGATCAGAAGGTCAAGCGCCGCCATATCAAGGCAAATGAGCGTGATAAAACCCTGGCGTACATCACTGGTACGACGGATTACAGCGGTTTTGCGCATCGAGACCTGGTCATTGAAGCGGTATTTGAAGACCTGGCACTTAAGCAACAGATGGTGGCTGACGTCGAGCAACACTGTGCGCCGCACACCATTTTTGCCTCAAATACGTCGTCATTACCGATTGGCGATATTGCGTCGAAAGCCGCACGGCCGGAGCAGGTCATTGGTCTGCATTTCTTTAGTCCGGTTGAAAAAATGCCGCTGGTAGAGGTTATTCCCCACGCCACGACCAGCCCACAAACCGTTGCCACTGTGGTGAAGCTTGCGAAAAAACAGGGCAAAACCCCCATCGTGGTAGCAGACAAAGCGGGCTTCTACGTTAACCGTATTCTGGCTCCCTATATCAATGAAGCCATGCGGTTACTGACGGAAGGGGAGAAGATCGAACATGTGGATGAGGCACTGGTAAAGTGTGGTTTCCCTGTCGGCCCAATCCAACTTTTGGATGAGGTAGGAATAGATACCGGCACTAAAATTATACCTGTACTGGAAGCAGCTTATGGCGATCGTTTTAGCCCACCTGCAAACATTGTTTCTGCAATTTTGAAGGATGATCGCAAAGGCAGAAAAAATGAACGCGGTTTCTATCTTTACGGTGCAAAAGGGCGTACAAGCAAGAAACAGGTCGACCCTTCAGTTTATGGGCTTATTCCGACGACCGGGCAGGGAAAATTATCGTCAGCCCAGTGTGCTGAACGCTGTGTGATGATGATGCTTAACGAAGCCGCTCGCTGTTTTGGCGAGCAGGTTATCAAAAACGCGCGCGATGGCGACATCGGTGCTGTGTTTGGTATTGGTTTCCCGCCGTTCCTCGGCGGCCCGTTCCGGTATATGGATACCCTCGGTGCGGGTGACGTGGTTGCGACCCTGCAACGTCTTGCCTCTCAGTATGGCTCGCGGTTTACACCGTGTGATGAATTATTGCAGATGGCGGAACGGGGCCAGACATTTTGGTCTTCAAGGGAAACTGCTCTCGTAAGTTGAGGTCAAAGAAGGGTAAATCCTGAAGTGAGTAAACCTGTTCTGGCGAATTTGTAAACAGATATTGACTATACTTACGCCATTGAGGTAAAAAACAGCGTTTCATTCACCGAATGGATCAGGCACAATGCCCGACCACCAGGTTTTCTACCTCTCCGACGTTATCGCAGGTAGTCAACGCTGGTGATTCTGGTTAACAAAAGCGGTGCAATATGCAAGTTTTTATCATGCGTCACGGCGACGCGGCACTCGATGCCGCCAGTGACTCAGTACGTCCTTTGACCGTCTGTGGCTGCGACGAATCCCGTCTGATGGCTAACTGGCTTCAGGGGCAAAAAGTGGACATCGAACGTGTGCTGGTGAGTCCATTCCTGCGCGCAGAACAGACGCTGGATGTGGTAGGGGAGTGTATGAACCTGCCGGCCGGTGTCGATGTTCTTCCTGAACTTACCCCGTGTGGCGATGTTGGCCTTGTGAGTGCCTATCTTCAGGCGCTGTGCAATGAAGGTGTCGCGTCTGCGCTGGTCATTTCCCATCTGCCACTGGTTGGCTATCTGGTATCTGAGCTGTGCCCGGGTGAGACGCCACCGATGTTCTCGACGTCCGCTATTGCCAATGTTTCCCTTGATGAAACGGGCAAAGGGGTCTTCAACTGGCAAATGAGTCCGTGCAATCTGAAGATGGCTAAAGCTATCTGACGTGACGTGCGACAGGGCGGGGTGCAGGCTGTGCCTCCCGCCATCCTGTCAGGGCAGCTCGGGCGGCTGCCACTCTTCAACCTCAATCAACACCAGCAATGCGGCATCACCGCCGTACTCTTTTGGTGCCTGATGAAAAGCCATTACGTGTGGATGCTGAGCCAGCCATAGCGGCGTCTGTTGCTTCAGGATATGTTTACCGTGCCCGTGCATCACGCAGGTGCAAAAAACATGCTCACGGCGGCAGGCGGCAATCAGCGCCCCTAGCTCCTGTTTCGCCTGCATCTGTGTTAACCCGTGCAGATCGAGAAACAGCTCCGGCGAATAATCCCCCCGACGTAATTTTTTCAGCTCAAAGTGGCTGACGTCTTCACGGACGTACTTCACGGCTCCCTGCGTATTAAGCAGCGGCTGAAATTCATCTGAAAAATAGTGGCTGTTATCGGCCTGTTCCTGCAGAAGACGCTTGACCGGTACTTCGGTGATTTTTTTGCGCTGCGGGCGGTGGACAATGGTGTCCTGCCTGATTTGACGCGTCCCGGTCATAAGCTGTCGGAAGAGCGTCTGATCCTCCTCGCTGAGCGATGTTTTCTTTTTCATTTGTCTGTCTCATCTCTGAATTCCCGTAGTGTACCTGACTAAACGCATTTTTTAACCTCAAGCGGTACGCGTCATTGCTGATTTATCGCCGTCTTCATGGCAAACTAGCCGCCGAAAATTATGCGAGCATGCCCTGGAGGAAAGAGTGGATAAAATTTTTGTCGATGAAGCAGTAAACGAGCTGCATACCATACAGGACATGTTGCGCTGGTCGGTTAGCCGCTTCAGCGCCGCCAATATCTGGTACGGACACGGTACCGATAACCCGTGGGATGAGGCCGTTCAGCTGGTGCTGCCGTCCCTCTATCTGCCGCTGGATATTCCGGAAGACATGCGCTCCGCGCGCCTGACGTCCAGCGAAAAACACCGCATTGTTGAGCGTGTGATCCGCCGCGTTAACGAGCGCATTCCGGTTGCCTATCTGACCAACAAAGCCTGGTTCTGCGGTCACGAGTTTTACGTGGATGAGCGTGTTCTGGTGCCGCGTTCACCGATTGGTGAGCTTATCAACAACCAGTTTGATGGTCTGATTAACCATCAGCCGCAGCACATTCTGGATATGTGTACCGGTAGCGGTTGTATCGCTATTGCCTGTGCGTATGCCTTCCCGGAAGCGGAAGTGGACGCAGTGGATATCTCCACCGATGCGCTGGCCGTAACCGAGCACAACATCGAAGAACATGGCCTGATCCATCACGTCACGCCAATCCGTTCTGACCTGTTCCGTGACCTGCCAACGCTGCAGTACGATCTGATTGTCACCAACCCACCGTACGTTGATGCGGAAGACATGTCGGATCTGCCAAATGAATATCGCCATGAGCCGGAACTGGGTCTGGCATCAGGCTCTGATGGCCTGAAACTGACGCGCCGTATCCTGGCCTGTGCGCCGGATTATCTGACCGATGACGGCGTTCTGATTTGTGAAGTGGGCAACAGCATGGTACATCTGATAGAGCAGTATCCGGATGTGCCGTTCACCTGGCTTGAGTTCGACAACGGCGGTGATGGCGTCTTTATGTTGACCAAAGCGCAGCTTCTCGATGCGCGCGAACACTTCAGCATTTACAAAGATTAATCCAGCGGGCTTCGGCCCGTTTCACAACGCTCACACACAAATAACGACATCGGAGCCGTGATGGCAGGAAACAGTATTGGACAGTTATTCCGCGTGACCACCTTTGGTGAGTCGCACGGGTTGGCACTGGGCTGTATCGTTGATGGCGTACCGCCAGGCATCGAACTGACCGAAGCAGATTTACAGCACGACCTCGACCGTCGTCGTCCGGGCACCTCTCGCTACACCACGCAGCGTCGCGAGCCGGACCAGGTCAAAATTCTTTCAGGCGTTTTTGAAGGCCGCACCACCGGCACCAGCATTGGTCTGTTGATTGAAAACACCGATCAGCGTTCCCAGGACTACGGTGCCATCAAAGACGTATTCCGCCCGGGCCATGCTGACTACACGTATGAGCAAAAATACGGTTTTCGCGACTATCGCGGCGGTGGTCGTTCTTCCGCACGCGAAACCGCCATGCGCGTGGCCGCAGGAGCGATTGCCAAAAAATACCTGGCGCAGAAATTTGGTATTGTGATCCGTGGTTGTCTGACCCAGATGGGCGATATTCCACTGGCCATTAAAGACTGGGATCAGGTTGAGCAAAACCCGTTCTTCTGTGCCGATGCCGACAAACTGGACGCACTGGACGAACTGATGCGTGGCCTGAAAAAAGAGGGCGACTCCATCGGTGCGAAAGTGACCGTGGTCGCTGACGGCGTGCCGCCAGGCTGGGGTGAGCCGGTATTTGACCGCCTCGATGCCGACATCGCGCACGCGCTGATGAGCATCAATGCGGTGAAAGGGGTAGAGATTGGCGACGGTTTTGACGTGGTTCAGCTTCGTGGCAGCCAGAACCGCGACGAAATCACCAAAGCGGGTTTCCAGAGTAATCATGCGGGCGGTATTCTCGGTGGTATTAGCAGTGGACAGCAGATTGTTGCCAATATTGCGCTGAAGCCGACATCCAGCATTACCGTGCCGGGTCACACGATTAATCGCTCTGGCGAAGAAGTTGAGATGATCACCAAAGGACGTCACGATCCGTGTGTGGGGATCCGCGCGGTGCCGATCGCAGAAGCGATGCTGGCGATCGTGCTGATGGATCACTTCCTGCGCCAGCGTGCGCAGAATGCGGATGTGACGACCACCATTCCACGCTGGTAAACATGAAAAAAACCGCAATTGCTCTGCTGGCGCTGTTTGCCAGCGGAGTCAGTCTGGCCGCGACGCCGTGGCAAAAAATCACCCACCCGGTGTCGGGGAGTGCGCAGTCTATTGGTGCATTTTCGAACGGCTGTATCGTTGGTGCGCAGGAACTTCCTCTGCAGTCCAGTTCTTACCAGGTAATGCGTACCGATCAGCGTCGTTACTTCGGCCACCCGGATCTGGTGCTGTTTATTCAGCGTCTGGGGAGTCAGGTGCATAACCGGGGTCTGGGAACGATGCTGATTGGCGATATGGGAATGCCTGCCGGTGGTCGCTTCAACGGTGGGCATGCCAGTCACCAGACCGGACTGGATGTCGATATCTTCCTGCAACTGCCGAAAGGTCGCTGGAGTTCAGCACAGCTGCTGAAACCACAGGCGCTGGATCTGGTGGCGAGTGACGGCAAAAGCGTTGTGCCGTCGCTCTGGACACAAGATATTTCCAGCATGATCAAGCTGGCGGCAAAAGATAATGACGTCACGCGGATTTTTGTTAACCCGGCTATCAAGCAGCAGCTTTGTCTGGATGCAGGAACCGACCGTGACTGGCTGCGCAAAGTGCGCCCGTGGTTCCAGCATCGTGCGCATATGCACGTTCGTCTGCGCTGCCCGGCGAACAGTCTGGAATGTGAAGACCAGCCGTTACCACCGTCAGGCGATGGCTGTGGCGCGGAACTGCAAAGCTGGTTTGAACCGGCAAAACCTGGAACCTCTAAGCCTGAGAAGAAGACACCGCCTCCGTTGCCGCCTTCCTGCCAGGCGCTACTGGATGAGCATGTACTTTAATGGATAATTTCGTCGATCTGTTTATGGTGTCACCACTGCTGCTGGTGGTGCTCTTTTTTGTGGCAATGCTGGCCGGGTTCATTGATGCCCTGGCGGGCGGCGGTGGTTTACTGACCGTTCCGGCGCTGCTGGCGGCGGGCATGAGCCCGGCTCAGGCGCTTGCCACCAACAAGCTTCAGGCCTGCGGTGGGTCGCTCTCTGCGTCACTCTATTTTATCCGCCGTAAGGTCGTAAACCTGGCCGACCAGAAGCTCAATATCCTGATGACTTTCATCGGTTCAACCACCGGTGCGCTGCTGGTTCAGCACGTGCAGTCTGACATTTTGCGCCAGATCCTGCCGGTTCTGGTTATCTGTATCGGCCTGTACTTTTTGCTGATGCCAAAGCTCGGTGAAGAGGACCGGCATCGTCGTCTGCATGGCCTGCCGTTTGCGCTGATTGCCGGGGGCTGCGTCGGCTTTTACGACGGCTTCTTTGGCCCCGGCGCGGGGTCGTTTTACGCGTTAGCGTTCGTGACGCTGGCCGGATTTAACCTCGCTAAATCGACCGCTCATGCCAAAGTACTCAATGCGACTTCGAACGTAGGCGGCCTGCTGTTGTTCATTATTGGTGGCAAAGTCATCTGGGCGACCGGCTTTGTGATGATGGTGGGGCAATTCCTGGGGGCGCGTGCAGGTTCACGTCTGGTGTTAAGCAAAGGACAAAAGCTGATCCGCCCAATGATCGTTGTGGTGTCGGCGGTGATGAGTGCCAAACTTCTTTATGACAGCCACGGACAGGAGATCCTCCACTGGTTGGGGATGAACTAATGAACAGTACGCATAAATACGAACAGCTGATTGAGGTCTTCGACGGCTGTTTTGCCGGTGATTTTAATACCCGTCTGATTAAAGGCGACGACGAACCGATTTATCTTCCAGCTGATGACGAGGTTCCGTATAACCGTATCGTCTTTGCACATGGCTTCTATGCCAGCGGCTTGCATGAGATTTCTCACTGGTGCATTGCGGGGAAAGCGCGTCGTGAACTGGTGGATTTCGGTTACTGGTATTGCCCGGACGGCCGCGATGCCGCGACGCAAGGGCAGTTTGAAGACGTGGAAGTGAAACCGCAGGCTCTGGAATGGTTGTTGTGCGTAGCGGCAGGTTTCCCGTTCAATGTCAGCTGCGACAACCTCGACGGTGACTTCGAGCCAGACCGTATTGTGTTCCAGCGCCGCGTTCATGCGCAGGTGATGGAATATCTTGATAAAGGTATCCCGGCGCGTCCTGCGACGCTTATCAGGGCCTTACAGAATTATTACCATACGCCGGAGATCACGGCGGAATGCTTCCCGTGGCCGGAAGATCTTTAACAGAGGAAAGAAGATGATCGCAGAATTTGAATCACGCATTCTGGCGTTAATTGATGACATGGTGGAACACGCCAGTGATGATGAGCTGTTCGCCAGCGGTTATCTGCGTGGTCACCTGACGCTGGCGGTAGCCGAGCTTGAAACAGGGGACGATCACTCTGCCGACGCTGTGCATGTTGAAGTCACCCGCAGCCTGGAGAAAGCCATCCAGGCCGGTGAGCTCTCTCCGCGCGACCAGTCCTTAGTGCTGGGCATGTGGGAAAACCTGTTCCAACAGGCCAACGTTAAGTAATGGTTTTTCTGCCCTCTCCCTGTGGGAGAGGGCATCATACCGCACTCTACTTAACCATTTTTCCCTTCAGCAATTTCCGTACCCACAACCGGTTTGGGTTGAGTCCCGCGAGCGTGGTACTGTCCAGTGGGATCGGCTCATCGCTCATCTGTGCGGCCAATACTTCAGCCAGCAGCGGTGCCGAGCACAATCCGCGCGACCCCAGACCACCCAGCATAAACAGCTCCGGATATACCGGTGCGCTCACCGCGGCATCCTTGTTTTCAGCGAGGTCCTGATAGGCTGCGAGCGTGGCTTCATAGTCAGGCACGCTACCTGCCATCGGCAGATGATCGCGTGTTGCGCAGCGTACGCCACAGCGTGCTTCACCTGTGCTGACATCAACGTCTTTCGCCCAGCCAGCCTGTGGGAAGCAATCGATCAGGCGCTGGCGGTTTTGCTGCTGATCCGCGTCGCTGTAGTGCATGTCAGTCTGGCCGCGATGGTAGCTGGCACCAATACAGTGGTGGCCGTTGGATGGGTTTTGTGGTGTCAGATACCCGTCGTAACACAGCACCTGCCGCAATTTCCCCAGCTCCGGCGTCGTCGGTATATGGCTCACCTGGCCGCCAACAGGGTAAAGCGGTAACTTTTCCGTCTGGATAAACTGGTTGATGTGATGACCATTTGCCAGCACTACGCTTGCATGCTGTGCCTGTTTGCCATTGGCAAAAAGCAGATACCAGTGCTCTGTCCGGCTAAGTGATTCAACCTTGTGGGAATAATGCACTGCCAGTCCGCGTGACTGCGCGAGGGTTATTGCCGCTGTTGTCAGTTCAGCCGGGCACAACCAGCCGCCGAGCGGGTACTGAATACCATCGCACCCGGTATCAATACCCGCGGTTTCAGTGACCTGCTGTGTTGTCACCGCATGTGCTATCTCTTCTGGCAATCCCAGTGACAACATTTGTGCGATTTTTTGCTGACTCTTCTCGTCCCAGCCGAGCTGCGTAACGCCGCACCACGCGTGGTCAAACGCGACCGGTAGCCTGTCATACAGGCGACGGGCGAAGGTAAATGCCGCCGGGAAGAACTGACTCAGTGCCGGATCGTGGGCACTGAGCAGGGGATAGAGTGCCCCCTGGCGGTTACCTGAGGCACCTTGTGCCGGGGCATCGTCAGCACAGTAGAGCGTGACCTGCCAGCCCCGGTGTAAAAGTGCAAGTGAGAGCAGGGCGCTGGCAATGCCTCCGCCAATGATCGCGACTTCACGGGCGGTGCTGTGGCTGCGGGCAAACCAGGGGGCCTGTGCGGGGATCGTCAGCTCTTGTTCCATTACCCCGACCAGCATCTCGCGCTTACGGCCAAAGCCTTTGGTTTTTTGCATGGTAAAGCCCACTTCCTGCAACCCACGGCGAACAAAACCTGCCGAGGTAAAAGTGGCGAGCGTTGCACCAGGACGCGCCAGCCGCGCCATCGCAGCAAAGAGATGTGGGCTCCACATGTCCGGGTTTTTGGCAGGGGCAAAGCCGTCCAGGAACCAGGCGTCCACGCTTTGATTCATTGAATCATCAAGCTTATCGGTCAGGTCGTTGATATCACCCAGCCATAAGTCCAGGGTGACGCGCCCGCCGTCCAGCAGCAGACGATGGCAGCCGCCGACGGCGGGAGGCCACTGTGCCTGAAGTTGTTCTGCCCACGGCGCAAGTTCCGGCCAGTGCTGATGAGCCAGCGTCAAATCGTGCGCAGTGAGCGGGAATTTTTCAAAACTGATGAAATGTAACCTTTGGAGCGTAGTCTCAGGGTGAGCCGCGTGAAACTGGTCAAACGCTTGCCAGAGGGTCAGGAAATTCAGTCCGGTACCGAACCCGCTTTCTGCCACCACAAACAGGCTGCGTGGGTGTAAGGGGAAGCGGGCGCTGAGCCGGTTTCCCTCAAGGAAAACATAACGGGTTTCTTCCAGTCCGTTATCATTAGAGAAATAGACGTCATCAAAATCTCGGGAAACAGGTGTACCCTCAGCGTTGAATTCGAGGTTGGCGGGTTGTATAGCGTTTTGTTTCACGTAAGTTACTCGTCTGACAGGCAGTGGCGCGATCTTAACGATGTGAGCTCATCGGTGCAAATTTCCGCAGAAATTGGCTGATCGGACTTGTTCGGCGTACAAGTGTACGCTATTGTGCGACTCGAAACTTACTTTAGTGTGACTTACAGAGGTATTGAATGAAACGTGCAGTGATTACTGGCCTGGGCATCGTTTCCAGCATCGGTAATAACCAGCAGGAAGTCCTGGCATCTCTGCGTGAAGGACGCTCCGGGATCACTTTCTCTGAAGAGTTTAAAGATTCAGGTATGCGTAGCCACGTATGGGGTAATGTCAAACTGGACACCACCGGTTTGATTGACCGTAAAGTGGTTCGTTTCATGAACGATGCCTCTATTTATGCTTATCTCTCCATGCGTGAAGCCATCGCGGATTCAGGTCTGAAAGAAGAAGATTATCAGAACAACCCGCGTGTAGGTCTGATTGCTGGTTCCGGCGGCTCTTCAAAAGCGCAGGTATTTGGTGCTGACGCTATGCGTAGCCCGCGTGGTCTGAAAGCGGTTGGCCCTTACGTGGTGACCAAAGCAATGGGCTCAGCGGTTTCTGCGTGCCTTGCAACACCATTCAAAATCCACGGTGTGAACTACTCCATCAGCTCAGCCTGTGCGACTTCTGCACACTGCATCGGTAATGCGGTAGAGCAGATCCAGCTGGGTAAACAGGACATCGTATTTGCTGGCGGCGGCGAAGAGCTGGGCTGGGAAATGGCCTGTGAGTTCGATGCGATGGGCGCACTGTCCACCAAGTACAACGAAACCCCGGAAAAAGCATCCCGTACTTATGATGCACACCGTGATGGTTTCATCATCGCAGGCGGCGGCGGTATGGTTGTGGTTGAAGAGCTGGAACACGCTCTGGCACGTGGTGCTCACATCTATGCTGAGATCGTTGGCTACGGTGCAACTTCCGATGGTGCTGACATGGTTGCGCCATCCGGCGAAGGCGCGGTGCGCTGCATGAAGATGGCGATGCAGGGTGTTGATACACCAATCGACTATCTGAACTCTCACGGTACCTCTACACCAGTGGGCGACGTGAAAGAACTGGGTGCGATCCGTGAAGTGTTTGGCGACAACAGCCCGGCAATCTCTGCAACGAAGGCAATGACCGGTCACTCTCTGGGTGCTGCGGGCGTGCAGGAAGCTATCTACTCTCTGCTGATGCTGGAAAACGGCTTTATCGCCCCAAGTATCAACATTGAAGAGATGGACGAGCAGGCTGCTGGCCTGAATATCGTGACCAAACCAACAGAAGCGACGCTGACAACCGTTATGTCCAACAGCTTCGGTTTCGGCGGTACGAATGCCACGCTGGTGATGCGTAAGCTGAAATAAGTTTTATGTTTGATTCGGAAGGGGAGCCAACAGGCTCCCTTTTTTTATGCATTGACAACCTGCTGATCTCACAGGCAAACTCCAGAGTTCAACATTATCATCACGATAATGCGTAAGCGTTTAACGTCAACCAACGCACCTTAATCCTGATAATCAGGCAGAGGGGGCGTGGCATTTCCCCGCCTTACTCTTCATTTCGGAGTAAAGCATGACTGTAGTCACTCAAACAGAAACACCCTCTTCAGCGAATATCTCGCTGTTTCGTATCGCCTTTGCGGTATTCCTGACCTACATGACTGTGGGCTTGCCGCTGCCGGTGATCCCGCTGTTCGTTCACCAGGAACTGGGCTATGGCAACACTCTGGTCGGCGTTGCTGTCGGTATTCAGTTTTTAGCCACGGTCTTAACCCGGGGATACGCCGGACGTCTGGCGGATCAGCATGGTGCAAAACGCTCAGCCCTGCAGGGCATGTTCGCCTGCGGTCTGGCGGGTGGGGCATGGCTGCTGGCTGCACTTTTGCCGGTAGATACTGCTTATAAATTTGCGCTGCTGGTGGTGGGGCGTTTAATCCTCGGCTTCGGCGAAAGCCAGCTGCTGACCGGCACCCTGACCTGGGGAATGGGGCTGGTTGGCCCCACGCGTTCAGGTAAGGTGATGTCCTGGAACGGAATGGCCATCTATGGCGCACTGGCGACAGGTGCGCCGCTGGGTTTGTTGATCCACAGCCAGTTTGGTTTTGCGGCGCTGGCAGGTACCACGATGGTACTGCCGCTGCTGGCCTTAATGGTTCGGTACGTAAAGTGCCCGCGCATAAAGGTGAGCGACCTTCTCTGTGGCGCGTGGTTGGTCAAATCTGGCAGCCGGGTCTGGGTCTGGCGCTCCAGGGCGTAGGCTTTGCGGTGATTGGTACCTTCGTCTCTTTGTATTTTATTAGCCGTGGCTGGGCAATGGCAGGTTTTACGCTCACCGCGTTTGGTGGTGCGTTTGTGCTGATGCGTGTGTTGTTCGGCTGGATGCCGGATCGTTTTGGCGGTGTGAAGGTGGCAGTGGCTTCGCTGGTGATTGAGACGATCGGCCTGGTACTGCTGTGGCAGGCCCCCGTCGCGTCGGTTGCGCTGCTCGGTGCGGCATTGACCGGCTGTGGTTGTTCGTTAATCTTCCCGGCGCTTGGTGTTGAAGTAGTGAAGCGCGTGGCCCCGCAGGTACGTGGTACCGCGCTTGGCGGCTATGCAGCGTTTCAGGATATCTCATACGGGGTAACCGGACCGCTGGCAGGACTGTTAGCCACGTCGTTTGGCTACCCGTCAGTCTTCCTCGCGGGGGCGGTCTCTGCGGTTGTCGGGATTGTGGTAACGCTGGTCGCGTTTCGTAGCGTTTAGTTTTTCTGCCCGGTGACGCTGCGCTCACCGGGCCTACAAAAGCATGAACCGTAGGTGCTTTACGCAACCAGCCAGAAAATAACCAGCGCAATCATCAACGCAATAAACATCAGCCCCGGACGAGCAGACAGTGTCCTGAAGGTTTCCACAACCGGCGCAAACAGTGGGCTGTAGATTGGCTGAATGTTCCGCACTTCCGGCACACCGCCTTCGCGCTCGGTGCGGCGGACAAAGATCTGATTCAGTAAATCCTGCACCTGCGCGGTGGTCAGCACCGTTTGCGGTGTGGCCTGCCAGGTTTGCTGAGCGTAATCCCGTATCGTTTCAAACTCGTGTGGCTCCAGCGGCTGTTTCAGCGCGGCCTGTACTGTATGCAGGGTAGGGGTATTCTGGGTGCTGAGCGTCTGGCGTGCCTGGAGCCAGGTGACCAGATGCGCAAACTGTTTTGCCGGGATCATCTCGCCCTCTTTCACACCCGAAAGCTCCAGCATGGATTGCCAGATGAGCTTCGTCGGCTCGCCGGTGGCGGCGGCCAGTTTGGTCACCATCTGCTTGAGCGTGTTGTGCTCGGCAGGCAGTAGCGGACGTTCAGTTGCCGGGCGTTGCTGCGGCTGCGGAATAGAAAGTTGATTGCTTTGTAGCAGCGTCAGCACGGTTTTCAACTGTTCCGGCGTAAGCTGGCTCAGCGCAGTATGGCCGTACTGTTGACGAATAAAATCACTCACTGCCTGGCGGTTATTGCCCTGGCCTAACAGCTCGGTCAGCTGCGAGACAATCTGGCGGGTGGTGTGATTTTGCTGCGCGGTGTTAATACGCTGGTTCAGGTTTTGCTCGGCAGCGGGGAAATGACGCGACTGTAGCGGTGCATCGTTCCTCACACCCAGATCGTGCTTCACGCCGGCCCACACTTCCGCATTTTGCTGCGAAGTCAGCGCAATCAGACGCGTGATCAACCGCTCCAGCACGGTGCGCTGTTGCGTGGAAAGTGGCTGTTCGCCTGCGATGTTGGGCGTTACGGGGCCATCGCCTGGGGGGCGCGGCGGCGTACCTGAAATGGGCTGCATCGTCAAAAATCCTTAAAGTCAAAACTCTGCGTAAACCCGGCATAGTTATATGCCTGGCGGCGAGATTATGGCACACTTGATGGGTTTTCTTCCTCTCAAACAGGTACTCAGACGTGAAAATCCTCGTTGATGAAAATATGCCTTACGCGCGCGAGTTGTTTAGCCGCCTCGGTAACGTTAAGGCTGTCCCTGGTCGCCCGATCCCGGTAAGCGAACTGGATGACGCAGATGCACTGATGGTGCGCTCGGTGACTAAAGTAAATGAGGCGTTGCTCTCCGGCAAAGCGATTAAGTTCGTCGGGACGGCAACGGCAGGGACGGATCATGTGGATGACACATGGCTTAAGCAGGCGGGGATTGGTTTTTCAGCTGCACCTGGCTGTAACGCCATTGCCGTTGTGGAATATGTTTTCTCCTCCCTGTTGATGCTGGCCGAGCGTGATGGTTTTGCGCTGAAAGACCGCACTGTCGGTATTGTCGGTGTGGGTAACGTGGGCGGACGCCTGCAAAAGCGCCTTGATGCATTAGGTATTCGCACGTTGCTGTGCGACCCGCCGCGTAAAGATAACGGCGATGACGGTGACTTCCGTTCGCTGGACGAGCTGGTTGAGCAGTGCGATGTGATCACTTTCCACACGCCGCTGTTCAAAGAGGGGCCGTACAAGTCTCTGCACCTCGCCGACGAAACCCTGATCCGTTGTCTGAAGCCTGGCACTATTCTGATAAATGCCTGCCGTGGCCCGGTGGTTGATAACGCCGCGCTGCTGAAATGTCTGGAAGAAGGGCAGGATCTCAGCGTGGTACTGGACGTCTGGGAGCCGGAGCCGGATCTCAACGTTGCGCTGCTTAACAAGGTGGACGTCGGTACCGCGCATATTGCGGGTTATACCCTCGAAGGTAAAGCGCGTGGCACCACCCAGGTCTTTGAGGCCTACAGCGCCTTTATCGGCCATCCGCAACAGGTGGCGCTGGATACACTATTACCCGCGCCTGAATTTGGCCGTATTACCCTTCATGGTCCCCTCGACGAGGCAACGCTGAAAAGGCTGGTGCATTTGGTGTATGATGTGCGCCGCGATGATGCGCTGCTGCGTAAATCAGCGGGTATTCCGGGCGAATTTGACAAGCTGCGCAAGAATTATCTTGAACGTCGCGAATGGTCTTCCCTGTATGTTATTTGTGATGATGCCCAGGCTGCGTCATTGCTGCATAAACTGGGTTTTAACGCCGTTCATCACCCGGTACGTTAATGTCTTCTTAATGCTCCCTGTCGGATACTCCGGCAGGGACGCTTTTTTATTTCTGGAGTAACCACCATGTCTGAAGGCTGGAACATTGCCATATTGGGGGCCACGGGTGCCGTGGGTGAAGCCCTGCTCGAAACCCTTGCTGAGCGTCAGTTCCCGGTGGGTGAAATTTTTGCACTGGCGCGCACTGACAGCGCCGGTGAACATCTGCGTTTTGGCGGTAAATCCGTCATGGTTCAGGATGCGGCTGAATTTGACTGGACGCAGGTGCAGCTGGCGTTCTTTGCTGCGGGCGTTGAGGCCACGGCTTCTTACTGCGAAGAAGCGACCAACGCGGGCTGTCTGGTGATTGATTTAAGCGGCCTGTTCTCAATGGAGCCGGATGTTCCTCTGGTTGTGCCGGATGTGAATCCATTCGTTCTGACTGACTACCGTAACCGCAACATCATTGCGGTACCGGACAGCCTGACCAGCCAACTGCTTACCGCGCTGAAACCGTTGATCGATGACGGTGGCCTGTCGCGTATTACCGTGACCAGCCTGCTGTCAGCTTCCGCGCACGGTAAAAAAGCTGTCGATGCGCTGGCAGGGCAGAGCGCAAAGCTGCTGAACGGTATCCCGATTGATGAAGACGATTTCTTTGGTCGTCAGCTGGCATTCAACATGCTGCCGTTGCTGCCGGACAACCAGGGTTCTGTACGTGAAGAGCGCCGTATCGTCGATGAAGCCCGCAAAATTCTGCAGGATGATGGTCTGATGATCTCCGCGAGCGTTGTGCAGTCACCCGTCTTTTACGGTCATGCGCAGATGGTGAGCTTTGAAGCGCTGCGTCCTCTGGCGGCAGAAGAGGCGCGTGATGCGTTTGCCCGTGGCGAAGACATCGTGCTGTCTGAAGAGAGCGAGTTCCCAACCCAGGTTGGCGATGCGACCGGTAGTGCGCATCTTTCCGTCGGCTGTGTACGCAACGATTACGGTATGCCGGAGCAGGTTCAGTTCTGGTCGGTTGCCGACAACGTTCGCTTTGGTGGTGCGCTGATGGCGGTCAAAATTGCGGAAAAACTGGTGCAGGAGTATCTGTACTGATGTCCGACGTGGAACAAAAGCTTGTCCATAAAATTGCCCTCGGTATTGAGTACGATGGCAGTAAATATTATGGCTGGCAGCGTCAGAATGAGGTGCGCAGTGTTCAGGAAAAACTGGAAAAAGCGCTCTCTCAGGTGGCGAATGAGCCGATAAGCGTTCTCTGCGCCGGGCGCACGGACGCCGGCGTGCACGGTACCGGCCAGGTGGTTCACTTTGAAACCACCGCAATGCGCAAAGACGCTGCGTGGACGCTGGGTGTTAATGCGAATTTACCTGGAGACATCGCGGTACGTTGGGTTAAAGATGTCCCCGATGATTTTCATGCGCGTTTCAGCGCCACCGCGCGCCGTTACCGCTACGTTATCTACAATCAGCGCCTGCGTCCGGCGGTGTTAAGCCAGGGCGTGACGCATTTTTATGAACCGCTTGATGCAGAACGTATGCATCGTGCGGCGCAGTGTCTGATTGGTGAAAATGACTTTACGTCGTTTCGTGCGGTGCAGTGTCAGTCCCGCACGCCGTGGCGTAACGTCATGCACATAACCGTCAGCCGTTTTGGCGCGTATGTGGTGGTGGATATCAAAGCCAATGCCTTTGTACATCATATGGTTCGGAATATTGTGGGCAGCCTGATGGAAGTGGGTGCCGGACACCAGCCGGAGAGCTGGATTGCAGAACTGCTGGCGGCGAAGGACAGAACGCTTGCAGCAGCTACGGCGAAAGCGGAAGGGTTGTATCTGGTCTCGGTGGATTATCCGGAACGGTTCGAACTTCCAAAACCGCCAATGGGTCCGCTTTTCCTGGCGGACTAAACACGGTGCAATTAAGGTTTAAACAATATGGATTTAATACGTTTTCTTATTGATTTTATTCTGCATATTGATGTTCACCTGGCCGAACTGGTCGCACAGTATGGCGTCTGGGTTTATGCCATCCTGTTCCTCATTCTGTTCTGTGAGACCGGGCTGGTTGTTACCCCGTTCCTGCCAGGAGATTCGCTGCTGTTCGTGGCCGGTGCGTTGTCTGCACTGCCAACTAATGATCTGAATGTGCATATGATGGTGGTGCTGATGGTCATTGCTGCGATTGTCGGTGATGCGGTCAACTACACGATTGGACGCGTGTTTGGCGATCGGCTATTCAGTAATCCGAACTCGAAAATTTTCCGTCGTAGCTACTTAGATAAAACCCACGCATTTTATGAGCGCCACGGCGGCAAGACCATTATCCTTGCGCGATTTGTGCCTATTGTGCGTACATTTGCTCCGTTTGTGGCGGGAATGGGACATATGTCCTATCGTCACTTTGCGGCATTCAACGTTGTCGGCGCATTGCTGTGGGTGCTGCTGTTTACCTATGCAGGCTACCTGTTTGGCGATCTCCCTGTGGTTCAGGAAAACCTTAAGTTACTGATTGTAGCTATTATTGTGCTTTCCATTTTGCCCGGCGTCATCGAGATTATTCGTCACAAACGTGCGGCAGCCAAACAAGCGAAATAAGTGCGTACTGGCGGTTCGACCACTTTTTTATCCAAAGTTTCGGGCTGTTATGTTTTAATGTGCAACATTCATGGTCTGTTGGAGGCAAAAATGGCATTATTCGCCTCTTATAGCAAAACTGGCATACGACCAGGTTCAGGCAGAAAGGTTATCAATGAGCTGGATTGAACGAATTAAAAGCAACATAACCCCGACGCGTAAAGCGAGTATTCCTGAAGGGGTGTGGACGAAGTGTGATAGCTGCGGCCAGGTTCTGTACCGCGCGGAACTGGAACGCAATCTTGAGGTGTGTCCGAAATGTGACCACCACATGCGCATGTCGGCGCGTAATCGCCTGCATAGCCTGCTGGACGAAGGTTCTCTGGTAGAACTGGGCAGCGAACTTGAGCCGAAAGACGTGCTGAAGTTCCGTGATTCCAAGAAATACAAAGATCGTCTGGCCTCTGCGCAGAAAGAGACCAGCGAGAAAGACGCCCTGATTGTGATGAAAGGCACCCTGCACGAGATGCCGGTGGTGGCCGCCGCGTTTGAGTTCTCCTTTATGGGTGGCTCAATGGGCTCTGTCGTTGGTGCTCGCTTTGTGCGTGCCGTTGAGCAAGCACTGGAAGACAACTGTCCGCTGATCTGCTTCTCCGCCTCTGGTGGTGCACGTATGCAGGAAGCGCTGATGTCTCTGATGCAGATGGCGAAAACCTCTGCAGCGCTGGCGAAAATGCAGGAGCGTGGTCTGCCGTACATCTCCGTACTGACCGACCCGACAATGGGTGGCGTCTCTGCAAGCTTCGCGATGCTGGGCGATCTGAACATCGCTGAACCAAAAGCGCTGATCGGCTTTGCTGGTCCTCGCGTAATCGAACAAACCGTACGTGAAAAACTGCCGCCGGGCTTCCAGCGCAGCGAGTTCCTCATTGAGAAAGGCGCTATCGATATGATCGTTCGCCGCCCGGAAATGCGCCTGAAACTGGCAAGTATCCTGGCGAAGCTGATGAATCTGCCCGCGCCGAACCCGGATGAGCCGCGCGAAGGCGTAGTCGTACCGGATCAGGAACCCGAGGCCTGATAACTGAAAAGGGCAGGGCCGGATGGCGCTGCCCTTTTGCTTTCTAAACTGTTAATGACAACCGGGCATCATGGAAAATAAACGCATTCCCCAAGCCACGTCGCCCCTGGCCGCGTGGCTTTCTTATCTGGAAAACCTGCACAGTAAAACCATTGATATGGGGCTTGAGCGCGTAAGCCAGGTCGCCGCGCGTCTTGATGTGCTGAAACCCGCGCCTTTCGTGTTTACCGTTGCGGGTACTAACGGTAAAGGCACGACCTGCCGCACGCTGGAAGCTATCCTGATGGCCGCAGGGTATAAGGTCGGTGTGTACAGCTCTCCGCATCTGGTGCGTTATACCGAGCGTGTTCGCGTGCAAAATACTGAGCTGCCGGAGTCTGCACATACGGCGTCATTCGCAGAAATTGAAGCGGCGCGCGGTGAGATTTCATTAACCTATTTTGAATACGGTACGCTTTCAGCGCTGTGGCTGTTTAAACAGGCGCAGCTGGATGTCGTGATTCTGGAAGTGGGTCTCGGCGGGCGTCTTGATGCGACCAACATGGTGGATGCGGATGTCTCCGTTGTATCCAGTATCGCGCTGGATCATACCGACTGGCTGGGGCCAGACCGTGAAAGCATTGGCCGTGAGAAAGCCGGTATTTTCCGCACCGGTAAACCCGCCGTGGTCGGTGAGCCGGATATGCCACACACAATTGCTGAGGTGGCAAAAGAGAAGGGCGCGTTGCTGCTGCGCCGCAATGTTGACTGGCAATATGATGTTAACGCCAACGGCTGGCGCTTTACCGATGCCCAGGGTGTGCTGGACAACCTGCCGTTGCCGCAGGTGCCACTGCCTAACGCGGCGACCGCTCTGGCGGCGCTACGTGCAAGTTCGCTTGCGGTGAGCGAACAGGCAATCCGCGACGGCATTCAGAGCGCGGTTCTGCCGGGACGCTTCCAGATTGTCAGCGAATCACCACGTCTTATCCTGGATGTGGCGCATAACCCGCATGCGGCGGCATATCTCGCAGGGCGTCTCAAATCGTTACCAAAAACCGGGCGTGTACTGGCGGTTATCGGTATGCTTCATGATAAAGATATCGGCGGCACGCTGGCCTGCATGGAGAGTGTGGTCGATAGCTGGTATTGTGCTCCTCTGGAGGGGCCACGCGGCGCGACGGCTGAAGAGCTGATGGAACATCTCAGCAAAGGCGAAATCTACAATAGCGTGGCTCAGGCCTGGCATGCTGCAATGGCAGATGCTAAACCAGAAGATACCGTGCTGGTGTGTGGGTCGTTCCACACGGTGGCACATGTCATGGAAGCGATGGACGCGGGGAGAACCGGTGGCAAGTAAGTTTCAGAACCGTCTGACAGGAACGATTGTGCTGGTTGCGCTGGGGGTGATTATTCTCCCGGGTCTGCTCGACGGGCAGAAAAAGCATTACCAGGATGAATTTGCGGCAATCCCGCTGGTACCAAAACCGGGCGATCGCGACGAGCCAGATATGCTCCCGGCGGCGACACAGGCGCTTCCTGCTCAGCCGCCGGAAGGCGCAGCGGAAGAAGTGCGTGCGGGCGATGCCGCTGCACCGTCGCTCGATCCGTCTCGTCTGGCGGCAGGTAATAACAACGATATCGATCCTGTGCCCGCTCCGGTTGAACAGCCTAAACCTGTTGAAAAACCGAAACCGGTCGACAAACCGCAGCCGAAAGCGCAGCGTGATAAAACCACCGAGCAGCTGGCTGCCGCAGCAGAGACGCCACCTCCGGCAAAACCGGCCCAGCAGGAGGCTGCACCCGCAGGTAAAGCCTACGTTGTGCAGCTTGGTGCGCTGAAAAATGCTGATAAAGTCAACGAGGTCGTGGGTAAGCTGCGTGGCGCGGGGTATCGTGTTTACACTTCACCTTCCACACCGGTGCAGGGTAAAATTACCCGTATCCTCGTGGGGCCGGAAGCCTCTAAAGATAAGCTGAAAGGTTCGCTTGGCGAGCTGAAGCAGATCTCCGGTCTGAGCGGTGTGGTGATGAACTACAGCGTGAACTGAGGTTAAGGCAGGCGTCCACAGAGACGCAAAAAGCCAGTGGCGTTGAGTATTTTTTCAGCGCCTTTTTTATTTACGCGCGGGAAGGAAATCCCTACGCAAACGTTTTCTTTTTCTGTTAGAATTCGCCCCGAACTGGATGACAGGGCGTTAAATCGTGGGACACATATGGTCTGGATTGATTACGCCATCATTGCGGTGATTGGTTTTTCCTGTCTGGTTAGCCTGATCCGTGGCTTTGTTCGTGAAGCGTTATCGCTGGTGACATGGGGTTGTGCTTTCTTTGTTGCCAGTCATTACTACACTTACCTGTCTGTCTGGTTCACGGGCTTTGAAGATGAACTGGTCCGAAATGGAATCGCCATCGCGGTGCTGTTTATCGCGACGCTGATTGTTGGCGCTATCGTGAATTACGTGATAAGTCAGCTGGTCGAGAAAACCGGTCTGTCAGGAACGGACAGGGTGCTCGGGATCTGTTTCGGGGCGTTGCGAGGCGTGCTGATTGTGGCCGCGATACTGTTCTTCCTGGATACCTTCACCGGTTTTGCAAAAAGTGAAGACTGGCAGAAATCGCAGCTCATTCCAGAGTTCAGCTTCATCATCAGATGGTTCTTTGACTATCTGCAAAGCTCGTCGAGTTTCTTGCCCAGAGCCTAGTGTGCTCTGAGATGTGGCTTAACGAGGAAAAGACGAATGTGCGGTATTGTCGGTATCGCCGGTTTCATGCCGGTAAACCAGTCTATTTATGACGCGTTAACGGTGCTTCAGCACCGTGGGCAGGATGCTGCGGGTATCATCACCATTGATGCAAACAACTGCTTCCGTTTACGTAAGGCGAATGGCCTGGTAAACGATGTGTTTGAAGCCCGCCATATGCAGCGTCTGCAAGGTAATATGGGGATTGGTCACGTTCGTTACCCTACTGCTGGCAGTTCCAGCGCCTCTGAGGCTCAGCCTTTCTACGTTAACTCTCCGTATGGCATCACGCTTGCCCACAATGGCAACCTGACTAACGCCCACGAGCTGCGCAGAAAGCTGTTTGAAGAGAAACGTCGCCACATTAACACCACGTCTGATTCTGAAATCCTGCTCAATATCTTTGCCAGTGAGCTGGATAACTTCCGTCACTATCCGCTGGAAGCAGACAACATTTTTGCTGCCGTTGCTGCGACTAACCGTCAGATCCGTGGTGCCTACGCCTGCGTGGCGATGATTATCGGTCACGGCATGGTAGCTTTCCGCGATCCAAACGGTATTCGTCCTCTGGTGCTCGGTAAGCGCGACCTCGGTGACGGCCGTACTGAATATATGGTTGCCTCTGAAAGCGTGGCACTGGATACCCTGGGCTTTGAATTCCTGCGTGACGTCGCGCCAGGCGAAGCGGTCTACATCACTGAGAAGGGCCAGCTGTTTACCCGCCAGTGTGCCGATAACCCGGTCAGCAACCCATGCCTGTTCGAATACGTCTACTTCGCTCGTCCGGACTCGTTTATCGACAAGATCTCCGTCTATAGCGCGCGTGTAAACATGGGCACCAAACTGGGCGAGAAGATTGCCCGCGAATGGGACGATCTGGATATCGACGTGGTTATTCCTATCCCGGAAACTTCCTGCGATATCGCGCTGGAAATCGCCCGTATTCTGGATAAGCCATACCGTCAGGGCTTCGTGAAAAACCGCTACGTTGGCCGTACCTTTATCATGCCGGGCCAGCAGCTACGCCGTAAGTCCGTGCGTCGTAAACTGAACGCCAACCGTGCAGAATTCCGCGACAAGAACGTGCTGCTGGTGGACGACTCCATCGTGCGCGGCACGACTTCTGAGCAGATTATCGAGATGGCACGTGAAGCCGGTGCGAAGAAAGTGTACCTGGCCTCCGCAGCGCCGGAAATTCGTTTCCCGAACGTGTATGGCATTGATATGCCAACGGCTAACGAGCTGATTGCGCATGGCCGTGAAGTGGATGAAATTCGCCAAATCATCGGTGCAGATGGCCTGATTTTCCAGGATCTGAACGATCTGATCGACGCGGTGCGTGCCGAGAACCCGGATATTCAGCAGTTCGAATGCTCCGTGTTTAACGGTATTTACGTGACCAAAGACGTTGACCAGCAGTATCTCGACTATCTGGATTCGCTGCGTAACGACGATGCAAAAGCCGTTCAGCTGCAAAACGATCTTGAAAGCTTAGAGATGCACAACGAAGGCTAATGCCTTTGCAAGTGAGGGCTAATGCCCTCACTTGCAACTCCCCGGAAAATCCTGCACAGTCAGCCCTGAAATCAGCAAGGGCAAAAATCATGAAACGACTCATTGTAGGGATCAGCGGTGCCAGCGGCGCGATTTACGGCGTACGTCTGTTGCAGGTACTGTGTGACGTAGCAGAAGTGGAAACGCATCTGGTGATGAGCCAGGCGGCGCGTCAGACGCTCTCCCTCGAAACCGATTTTTCCCTGCGCGATGTTCAGTCTCTGGCCGATGTGGTACACGATGCCCGTGATATCGCCGCCAGCATCTCCTCTGGCTCGTTTAAAACGGCCGGCATGGTGATCCTGCCCTGTTCCATCAAAACGCTCTCCGGCATTGTCAACAGCTATACCGACACGCTGGTAACACGCGCGGCAGATGTGGTGCTGAAAGAGCGTCGCCCGCTGGTGTTGTGTGTGCGGGAAACGCCGCTGCACCTGGGACACCTGCGCTTAATGACTCAGGCCGCCGAGCTGGGCGCGGTGATCATGCCGCCGGTACCGGCGTTCTATCATCGTCCGCAAACGCTGGATGAGGTGATTAACCAGACCGTTAACCGCGTGCTGGATCAGTTTGATATCGACCTGCCGGAAGACCTCTTTACCCGTTGGCAGGGAGCCTGATTTTGTGCACAATGTGAGTGCATGAAAAAACAAGTTGCCCTGTTTCAGGGCAAAACTGCAACCGCGATCATATCCTCGACATTTAATTCGCTTTTTCCCTTTTTCTCTTTCCGGTTCGTTCGGTAGACCTGCTATCTTTCACCATTAAGGCAATATCGCAACGTTTTATTAACATATTTAACGTCGATTTTTTGACCAGACGGCAATGTGGCATAAGACCTGCAAGAGAAGCCTGCAACACAACACACAACACAATACATAATAAAATCACGGTACTTGAGGGTAAATGTATGAAGAAGACGGTTCTGGCTCTGTCTTTGCTCGTGGGGTTAAGTGCAGCAGCAGGTAGCTATGCAGCACTTCCACAGACAGTTCGTATCGGTACAGACGCAACTTATGCGCCATTCTCTTCCAAAGATGCAAAAGGCGATTTCGTTGGGTTTGATATCGATCTGGGAAATGAGATGTGCAAACGCATTGCGGTAAAATGCACATGGGTGGGCAGTGACTTTGACGCATTAATCCCGTCGCTGAAAGCCAAAAAAATCGACGCCATTATCTCTTCTCTCTCCATCACCGAAAAACGTCAGCAGGAGATTGCCTTCTCTGACAAACTCTACGCGGCAGATTCTCGTCTGATTGCTGTAAAAGGCTCTCCGATTAAGCCAACCATCGACTCGCTGAAAGGCAAGCATGTGGGCGTTCTCCAGGGGTCTACCCAGGAAGGTTATGCCAACGCAAACTGGCGTGAGAAGGGTGTAGATGTGGTGGCTTACCAGAACCAGGATCTGATTTACTCTGACCTGGCCGCAGGCCGTCTGGATGCCGCGTTCCAGGATGAAGTTGCCGCGAGCGAAGGCTTCCTGAAACAGCCAGCAGGCAAAGACTATGCCTTTGCTGGCCCGTCCGTGAAAGACAAAAAATACTTTGGTGACGGCACCGGTATTGGCCTGCGTAAAGACGATACCGAGTTGAAAGCCGCCTTTGACAAAGCCTTTACTGAGCTGCGCAAAGACGGTACCTACAACAAACTGGCGAAGAAATACTTCGACTTCAACGTATACGGTGACTAATCGTTACTGACGGGAATGCACCATGATGGCTGTCTGTCATGGTGCATTGCGGGTGCAGGTGAGCCATTATGGTGCGTGGTTGGTTATTAATTGTTCTTTAAGTGCATAGTTAAGCATTTATAGTGCAAAAACTCCCAATGATTGGGCATTATCTTTTGCCTTAATAAGGGGATTAATGGCACATTAACGGCACCCCGTCGTAGTAAAAAATCCCGTAAGAATCCAGTCTGTTGAGGATGTATATGAAAAAACTGATGTTGTCTCTTTCGCTGGTGTTGGCTGTTTCCAGCATGACGGCGGCGTTTGCCGCTATTCCGCAGAAAATTCGTATTGGTACTGATCCTACCTATGCCCCGTTCGAATCGAAAAATGCGAAGGGTGAACTGGTTGGTTTTGACATTGATCTGGCCAATGAACTGTGCAAACGCATCAAAGCACAATGTACCTACGTTGAGAACCCACTGGATGCGCTGATCCCGTCGCTGAAAGCCAAAAAAATCGACGTGATTATGTCCTCTCTTTCCATCACCGAAAAACGCCAGCAAGAGATTGCCTTTACCGACAAACTCTACGCAGCGGATTCTCGTCTGGTCGTGGCTAACGCATCCAACATTCAGCCAACAATTGAATCGCTGAAAGGTAAGCGCGTGGGCGTGCTGCAGGGTACGACGCAGGAAACATACGGCAACGAACACTGGGCACCGAAGGGCATTGAAATCGTCTCTTATCAGGGCCAGGAAAACATCTACTCTGACCTGACGGCAGGCCGTATCGATGCCGCATTCCAGGATGAAGTTGCAGCAAGCGAAGGTTTCCTGAAACAGCCTGTGGGTAAAGATTACAAGTTCGGTGGGCCGTCCATTAAGGACGTGAAACTGTTTGGTGTAGGCACCGGTATGGGTCTGCGCAAAGAGGACAACGAACTGCGTGAAGCGCTGAACAAGGCGTTTGCAGAAATGCGCGCTGACGGCACTTACGACAAGCTGGCAAAAAAATATTTCGATTTTAATGTTTACGGCGGCTAATCACCCCGTCAAATAACGTGCGGCCCCTCCCGTTTTGGGAGGGGAAAAGACACGGTTCCACCACTCACGATACGACAGGGCACGCGGTATGCTGTACGGATTTTCTGGCGTTATTTTACAGGGCGCGCTTGTCACCCTTGAGCTGGCTATCAGCTCCGTGGTACTGGCGGTGCTGATAGGCCTGGCGGGCGCGGGGGCGAAGTTGTCGGCAAATAAACCGCTGGCGCTCATTTTTGAAGGCTATACCACGCTGATTCGCGGTGTTCCTGACCTGGTGCTGATGTTGCTAATCTTTTACGGTTTGCAGATTGCGCTTAATGGTATCACTGACGCTATTGGCATGGAGCAAATTGATATCGACCCGATGGTGGCCGGTATTATTACCCTCGGTTTTATCTACGGTGCGTACTTCACGGAAACTTTCCGCGGTGCTTACATGGCCGTGCCGAAAGGGCACATTGAAGCAGCGACTGCGTTTGGTTTCACCTCCTCACAGACGTTTCGCCGGATTATGTTCCCGGCCATGATGCGCTATGCGTTGCCGGGTATCGGCAATAACTGGCAGGTTATCCTCAAGGCGACGGCGCTGGTTTCCCTGCTCGGCCTGGAAGATGTCGTAAAAGCGACCCAGCTTGCAGGCAAGAGTACCTGGGAACCGTTCTACTTTGCGGTGGTATGTGGCGCTATCTATCTGGTCTTTACGACCGTCTCCAATGGTGTGCTGCTTCTGCTCGAACGTCGCTACTCCGTGGGTGTGAAGAGGGCTGACCTGTGATTGAGATTATTCAGGAATACTGGAAATCCCTGCTGTGGACAGATGGCTATCGCTTTACCGGCGTGGCCATTACGCTGTGGCTGCTGATTTCTTCCGTGGCGATGGGCGGCATTCTGGCAGTGTTTCTTGCCATTGGCCGGGTGTCGAACAATAAATTTATCCGCTTCCCGATCTGGCTGTTCACCTATGTGTTTCGCGGTACACCGCTGTACGTGCAACTGCTGGTGTTCTATTCGGGGATGTACACGCTGGAGATTGTGAAAGGCACTGAGATGCTGAACGCGTTCTTCCGCAGTGGCCTGAACTGTACGGTACTGGCGTTAACGCTCAATACCTGCGCCTACACCACCGAGATTTTCGCCGGGGCCATTCGTTCTGTACCTTATGGTGAAATTGAAGCGGCACGCGCGTATGGCTTCTCGTCGGTGAAACTTTACCGTTGCATCATTCTGCCGTCGGCGCTGCGCATTGCGCTGCCTGCCTACAGTAACGAAGTGATTCTGATGCTGCACTCCACCGCGCTGGCCTTTACCGCGACGGTGCCGGATCTGCTCAAAATCGCCCGTGACATTAACTCCGCAACCTATCAGCCATTTACCGCGTTTGGCATTGCGGCAGTGCTTTATTTGATTATTTCATATGTCCTCATTAGCCTGTTCCGTAAGGCTGAAAAACGCTGGTTGCAGCATATAAAACCTTCTTCGACGCACTGAGAAAGATGATGGCTGAGAACAAATTAAACGTTATTGATTTGCACAAACGCTACGGCGAACATGAAGTGCTGAAAGGGGTGTCGCTGCAGGCTAATGCGGGCGATGTAATCAGTATTATCGGCTCATCGGGTTCCGGTAAAAGTACGTTCCTGCGCTGCATTAACTTCCTCGAGAAACCGAGTGAAGGCTCCATTGTGGTGAGCGGGCAGAACATCAACCTGGTACGTGATAAAGACGGCCAGTTGAAGGTGGCAGATAAGAATCAGCTGCGCCTGCTGCGCACTCGCCTGACGATGGTGTTCCAGCACTTCAACCTCTGGAGCCACATGACGGTGCTGGAGAACGTGATGGAAGCACCGGTTCAGGTGCTGGGCTTAAGCAAGCAGGAAGCCCGCGAACGTGCGGTGAAATACCTGGCGAAGGTGGGCATTGACGAACGCCAGCAGATAAAATACCCGGTGCATCTCTCCGGCGGTCAGCAGCAGCGTGTTTCTATCGCTCGTGCGCTGGCGATGGAGCCAGAAGTGTTGCTGTTTGATGAGCCGACTTCCGCGCTTGACCCTGAGCTCGTTGGCGAAGTGCTGCGTATCATGCAAAAACTGGCCGAAGAGGGAAAAACGATGGTGGTGGTGACACACGAAATGGGCTTTGCCCGTAACGTCTCAAACCACGTCATCTTCCTGCATCAGGGCAAAATCGAAGAGCAGGGGCATCCGGATGAGGTGTTAGCCAACCCGCAAAGCCCTCGCTTGCAGCAGTTCCTGAAAGGGTCGTTGAAGTAGGTTTTGCCCTTCTTCCCTCTCCCTGTGGGAGAGGGGGTCGCCCGGTGGTTTTCTCCCTCTCCCTGTGGGAGAGGGCTGGGGTGAGGGCATCAAACCGCACCACACTCCAGCCGATACACCCAGTCGTCATACCGCACGCCATCAATCTCATATGCTTTTTCCAGTACCTGCGTGCGCACAAAACCCGCTTTCTCCAGCACCCGTACCGACCCGCGGTTATCTGCCAGCACATACGCGTTAACCGCTTTAACACCCGCCTGGTTAAAGGCGTAGTCACACACCGCGCGCAGTGCCTCGCTGGCGATCCCTTTTCCCTGTGCGGCAGGTACAACGGTGTAACCAATATCCGCTTCCTCACGGTTCTCTGTGCTGATTTGCAGGCCAATATCGCCAAGCGGGGTTCCAGCATTGCGAAAACGGATCACAAAAATATGCGGGGCAGCCAGACGCGCAGCGAACAGGCGTCGGGTCTCTTTTTCCGGGGCGATGGCAGCCATATAGCGCATGATGGCACGGTCTTCGCGCAGCGAACGGAAGAACGCCCAGTCAGAAGGTTCGAACGGGGTGAGATGAAGCCGGGATGTGGTGATGGTTGCCATCGTTACGCTGCCTTGCGAGAGAGTGTGGCGTATCACTGTAGCATACCCAAAGGTGGGCTTTAACCCACCGCATCCTCCAGCGCTTCTTCTAAGTCATACCAGCGAAACGCAAACCCGGCCGCTTCCAGCCGTTTTGGCAGCGCGCGCTGTCCACCCAGCACCAGCACCGAGGCTTCGCCCATCATCAGGCGGATCACCGTGGCAGGTACGCGCAAAATCGCCGGGCGATGCAGGGCATGCCCCAGTGAGTGAGCAAACTGTTCATTACGCACCGGGTACGGCGACACCATATTAAAAGGCCCGCTCAGATCGTTATCCAGTAGCCAGAGAATGCCGTTTACCATATCGTCGATATGGATCCAGGCGAGATACTGGCGACCATTGCCGATTGGCCCGCCGAGGCCGAGTTTAAAGAGGGGAAGCATCTTTGTCAGAATGCCACCTTTCGGGGAAAGGACGACGCCAGTACGTAGCAGGCAGACGCGGGTTTTGTCGCTTTGTGCAGCGCAGGCGATGCGTTCCCACTGGGCGCAGAGTTTATGGGTAAATTCGTTGTGGGGTGGCTCATCTTCGGTTACCACCACTTCACCGAGATCGCCGTAGTATCCCGCAGCCGAGCCAGAAATGAGCACCGACGGCGGAGTGTGGCTGTTACGGATAAGCTCAACCAGCCTTTCCGTGATATTCCAGCGGCTGCTGCACAACAGCTGTTTTTGCTCTTCCGTCCAGCGTTTGTCGGCGATGGGCTCGCCTGCGAGGTTGATGACGGCGTCAAAGCCGTCCAGATTCTGCAGTTCTGCCAGACTTTTCCAGATGTCGATACCCACACCCAGCAACTGACGTGCTTTTTCCGGGCTGCGCGTGACCACGGTGATGTCGTGGTGCAATGCTTGCAGGCGTGGAATGAGATGGCAACCAATCAGGCCGGTACCGCCAGTCAGCAGAATCTTCATACAACCTCCAGGTTTACGCCTGGCGTTGCCAGCTTAACGTCATGGAGACGGAGTCAGCGTAACGCAGGGCGTGAAGTTTATCGATCTCTACTTCAGCATAAGTGACCCAGTGATGTTCACGTGCGATATCGAGCACATCCTGAGTTAATTTTTCCAGCAAAGAGAAGCGGTTGTTTTCAACATACTGAATGATGCTTTTGGTAATGGTGCGGTAATTCAGCGCGTCATTGATGTCCTCACTGGCGCGCGCTTTGTCTGCCGGGTAATGGATCACCACATTCAGCACGATATCCTGACGGTTGGCGATCTCTTCGTCTTTGATACCAATGAACGTACGTAAGCGTAAGTTTTTTATACGAATAATAGCGTCATGTTGCGACATTGCAGGTCTTCTCCGTGTCAGTATTTCCGCCTCATAATACATGAGGTCATCGTATGTGCCCAACCGGGTTAAGGACTAAATCTGCTGGATTTTTTGCATGGCACGTTCGGTCGCAGGACGTGTCCGGATACGTTCAAACCAGTTATTCACGGCAGGATAAGCAGCGAGATCGATACGGTGGCGTTCATGAGTGTTAATCCACGGCCAGCAGGCGATATCGGCAATGCTGTAATGATCGCCCCCGAGCCACGGCGTTTTCTCCAGACGACGGTTCAACACGCCGTACAGCCGCTGGGTTTCAACCTGATAGCGCTCGATAGCATAAGGGATTGGCTGCGGGGCGAAGGCGGTAAAGTGGTGGTTTTGCCCCAGCATCGGCCCCAGGCCGCTTGACTGCCAGAAGAGCCACTGCAGCGTGTGGTGACGTTCGCGCAGTTCCCCACTCAGCAATTTACCGGTTTTCTCCGCCAGATAGAGCAAAATCTCCCCGGACTCAAACAGGCTTAACGGTCTGCCGCCATCGGCAGGCAGGTTATCAATAATGGCCGGGATTTTATTATTGGGTGATATCGCCAGAAAAACGGGTCTGAACTGATCGCCTTTGCTGATATCGACGCTGATGATCCGGTATTCCAGTTCTGCTTCTTCAAGAAAAAGGGTGATTTTATGGCCGTTTGGGGTTGGCGCGTAATAGAGGTCGATCATTCTCAACTCCTGTCAGAACAAAAAGTGATGCCATAAAAATGAGTATAGGTGTCTGGTGTAAATCGTGAGTTTTCATCAAGTGACAGCGACGCAAAGAGAATATATGTTGAGTAAAAACCGATCAGCCGATGAGGATGTTATGAACCAGCCTGTTATCACGTTGTGGTCCGATGCGAATTTCTTTTCACCCTATGTTATGAGTGTTTATGTGGCACTGGCCGAAAAGGGGCTGACATTTACCCTGAAAACCGTCGATCTGGACGGTGGAGAACACCTGAAACCGCAGTGGCAGGGTTATGCTCTGACCCGGCGCGTACCGGTGCTGGAAATTGACGGTTTTGAGCTGAGTGAATCTTCAGCGATTGATGAGTATCTTGAAGATCGTTTTGCGCCGCCGGAGTGGGAGCGGATTTACCCCCACGATCTGCAAAAGCGTGCCCGGGCGCGTCAGATCCAGGCGTGGCTGCGTAGCGATCTGATGCCGATCCGCGTCGAACGTTCCACTGACGTTGTGTTTGCCGGGGTGAAAAAGCCCGCCCTTAGCGCAGACGGTGTTGTCAGTGCGCAAAAGTTGATTGATACTGCGGCCTCTTTGCTGGCGCACGGCAATCCGAATTTATTCGGGGAATGGTGCATTGCCGATACCGATCTGGCGCTGATGCTCAACCGCCTGATCCTCAACGGTGACGAGGTTCCGCAACTGCTGGTGGATTATGCGACATTCCAGTGGCAGCGTGCGTCAGTACAACGCTATGTGGCACTCTCCGCTAAGCGTGCGGGCTGATAAGCCCTGGCGCTTCAGGTATGATATGGGCAGTCTGTTTTCCTGAGGAGTGACTGATGAAACTGATGTTTGCGTCGGATATTCATGGATCGCTGCCCGCTACCGAGCGTGTTCTTTCTCTGTTTACCCAAAGTGGGGCGCAGTGGCTGGTGATCCTGGGCGATGTGTTAAATCATGGCCCCCGTAATGCGCTGCCGGAAGGGTATGCCCCTGCGCAGGTGGCGGAAAAACTCAATCACTATGCCTCGCGTATCATCGCCGTTCGCGGCAACTGTGACAGCGAAGTGGATCAGATGCTGCTGCATTTTCCGATAACCGCCCCCTGGCAACAGGTGCTGTTAGAAAATTGCCGCCTGTTCTTAACGCATGGTCATCTTTTTAGCCCCGATAATCTCCCTGCGCTCATGGCTGGCGATGCTCTGGTTTACGGTCATACTCATATTCCGGTGGCTGAAAAGCGCGGTGATATTTATCATTTTAATCCCGGTTCGGTCAGTATCCCAAAAGGCGGATACCCGGCGAGCTACGGCATGCTTGATGAGAAGACGTTAAGCGTTATCGCACTTAATGATCAGCAAGTTATTGCGCAAATAGCGATTAATCCGTAAGTTACACCTCAACTGCAAACGCGCCGAAAGAGCGCTTAGACGAGAAGGTTTCCCGATGGTGGAGCAGAGTCATTTGGCAAGTACAGAGTGGGTTGACATTGTCAGCGAAGAAAATGAAGTGATCGCGCAGGCCAGCCGCGCACAAATGCGTGCGGAGCGTCTGCGTCACCGTGCAACGTACATCGTTGTGCATGACGGCATGGGCAAAATTCTGGTCCAGCGCCGCACGGACACCAAAGATTTTCTCCCCGGTATGCTGGATGCCACTGCGGGCGGGGTCGTTCAGGCGGATGAAGTGCTGCTGGATTCCGCGCGTCGCGAAGCGGAAGAAGAGTTAGGCATTGCCGGTGTGCCATTTGCCGAGCACGGCCAGTTCTACTTCGAGGACGAAAACTGCCGCGTCTGGGGCGGGCTGTTTAGCTGCGTTTCCCACGGCCCGTTCGCCCTGCAGGAAGAGGAAGTCAGTGAAGTGAGCTGGATGACGCCGGAAGAAATTACCGCGCGTTGCGACGAGTTCACGCCGGATTCGTTAAAAGCGCTGGCGCTGTGGATGAGCCGCAACGCGAATAACGAATCGACCAAATCAGAGAAAGAAGAAGAGGCTGAGTAAGTCTTAGCAGCTTTCCCGCAGACACAGGCTGGACGCGATGGGTTTCTGATCGCGCCAGTCTCCGTCATTGAGACGTTCCAGTAACGCACGTCCCGCTTCAATCCCAATCTTACGGTGCGGTACTACCATCGTCGTCAGCGGTGGCTGACAGACGCGGCTGACGTCGCTGTCACCAAAGCCCACGACCGCCAGATCGTCTGGTACCTTGATACGCCGACGCTGGCACTCATACAGCGCACCGCAGGCCAGTTCATCCGATACGCACACCAGTGCATCCAGCTCAGGCCATGCCAGCAGGAATTCAGGTAGCTGTGCCGCACCCGTTGAGAAGTTCGGCGGCATGGCGGCATTTATGACCCGATTCGGTGACATATGGTGGCGAAGCATCGCTTTGTACCAGCCCTGCAAGTGCTGCTGGAAAATCCACTGCTCCTGGTTGGCACACAGCAGGCCAATATTCTGATAGCCGCGCTGGATCACCATCTCAGTGAGTTCATACATCGCCGCGACGTTATCAATCCCGATATTCATGTCGATAGGATCGGCGCGCATGGCACCCATTTCCATCACCGGGATGGAGGCATTTTTCAGCCAGTGGCGGACGGTGTCGGTGTGTTCGACGCTGAGCAAAATCGCGGCTGCAATATTGGACGCCAGTAGCGTTTCCAGTAATTTCTCTTCCTGTTCGAGACGATGCTGAGATTCTGCCAGCATGATCTGGTACCCGGCAGGCTGTAATACCTGCTGTAGCCCGGCGAACATCTCCGAGCAACCAGCTTCGGAAAGATTAGGAACAACCATAGCAATCGTCCATGAAGAGGCCGACGCCAGCGCGCTGGCGGCAAGGTTGGGCATATATCCCAATTCCTGCACCGCAGCTTCAATTTTTTCTCGTAGTTTATCAGAAACCTGTTCCGGCGTGCGGAGTGCCCGGGACACGGTCATTGTGCCCACTCCGGCAAGCTGTGCGACATCGGCGAGTGTCACTTTACCGGTACTGCGCCGTTTTCGGGTTAGAGACATACACCTTCCTGCTGACCAGATGCGTTCTTATTATCATCCTTCGCTTCACGTGACAGGCAGTATACGCCTTAAATCCCTTTTTTTGCTGTGATTTCACACGATGATTACAATTTGATAGCGCTATCACACTTCTGAATGTTATAGCTTGGTAGCGCTATCTTTGTGATCCTGATCGCAGTCAATTATTAATGTGTTGAATAAAGTTTGCACATCTTTTGGGTTATGGCGGGAGTGAAAAGTGCTCAAAAAGTGGATATACGATACGACCATTACGCTTCAGGATAGCGTCGAGAGCTGGCCGCAGGCGCTGGAGCTGTGCGCGAAACCGTTGCTGGATCTGCAGGTGATTGCCCCGGAGTATGTGACGGCAATCATTGAGCAGCACCATACATTAGGGCCGTATTATGTGCTGGCACCAGGGCTGGCGATGCCGCATGCGCGGCCGGAAGAGGGGGCTAAAGGGCTGGGGCTCTCATTATTAAAACTGAAACAGGGTGTCTCTTTTGGTGCCGGGGAATTTGACCCCGTTGATGTGATTGTGATGCTGGCGGCACCGGACAAACATAGTCATATAGAAATGATCTCAGCTCTCGCTGAATTATTTTCCAGCGACAATGATATGGCCGAATTGCATCAGGCGAATACGCTGGAGGAAATAAAAACGATTATCGACCGCTTCTGATTTAATACTTTCATCCGGTTTGTCACAACATTACGCGTCAGCGTGATGGAGACGTCTTTACGCTAAAAAGGGGATAACAATGAAAATAATGGCTATTTGCGGTTCTGGCCTGGGCAGCAGTTTTATGGTCGAAATGAATATTAAAAAGATACTCAAAAAGCTTGAGATTGAGGCTGATGTTGAACACTCCGATCTCTCATCTGCAACCCCGGGCGCAGCCGATCTTTTCGTGATGGCGAAAGACATTGCAGCCAGCGCCAGCGTACCGGAAAACCAGCTGGTGGTGATCAACAACATCATCGATATCAACGAACTTGAAGCGCAGTTGCGTGCCTGGTTCGAAAAACAATAATCCTGATAAGGCGAGGTGGATATGTTTATCCTTGAAACGCTGAATTTCGTTGTTGATATATTAAAAGTTCCCTCTGTACTGGTTGGTTTAATTGCATTAATTGGTCTGGTCGCGCAGAAAAAATCTTTTTCTGACGTGGTGAAGGGAACCATTAAAACCATCCTCGGTTTTATTGTGCTGGGCGGTGGTGCTACGGTATTGGTGGGGTCATTAAATCCATTAGGCGGCATGTTTGAACATGCGTTTAATATTCAGGGCATTATTCCAAACAATGAAGCGATTGTGTCTATTGCGCTGGAAAAATATGGAGCCTCGACCGCACTGATTATGGCGTTCGGCATGGTGGCAAACATCATCGTCGCACGCTTTACCCGCCTGAAATACATCTTCCTGACCGGTCATCACACCTTTTACATGGCATGCATGATTGGCGTGATCCTGACGGTCGCGGGCTTTGAGGGCGTGGGCCTGGTCTTTACGGGGTCGCTGATCCTCGGCCTGGTGATGGCTTTCTTCCCGGCGATAGCGCAGCGCTATATGAAGCGTATCACCGGCACTGACGATATTGCGTTTGGCCATTTTGGCACACTGGGCTACGTGCTTTCTGGCTGGATCGGCAGCAAGTTTGGCAAAGGCTCGCGTTCAACCGAAGAGATGAACCTGCCTAAGAATCTGAGCTTCCTGCGTGACAGCTCTATTTCAATCTCCCTGACCATGATGATTATCTATCTGATCATGGCGGTGAGCGCCGGGCGTGAGTACGTAGAGGCGACCTTCAGCGGCGGTCAGAACTACCTGGTGTACGCCATTATCATGGCAATTACCTTTGCGGCAGGTGTGTTCATCATCCTGCAGGGTGTGCGCCTGATTCTGGCCGAAATCGTCCCGGCTTTTACCGGCTTCTCTGAGAAACTGGTGCCGAATGCACGTCCTGCGCTGGATTGTCCGGTGGTCTATCCGTATGCGCCAAACGCGGTGCTGATTGGCTTTCTGTTCAGCTTCCTCGGCGGTCTGGTCGGGCTGTTCATCTGCGGTCAGTTCAGCTGGGTGCTGATCCTGCCGGGCGTAGTGCCGCATTTCTTCACCGGTGCGACTGCAGGCGTGTTCGGTAATGCTACTGGCGGACGTCGCGGGGCGATGATTGGCGCATTTGCTAACGGCCTGCTGATCACCTTCCTGCCGGTGCTGCTCCTGCCCGTGCTGGGTGCAATTGGTTTTGCTAATACGACCTTCTCGGATGCCGATTTCGGCGCTGTCGGGATTGTTCTGGGCAACCTGGCACGCTTCCTGTCACCGCTTGCCATCACCGGGCTGGTGGTTGCGTTGTTCGCGCTGCTGGTGGCGTACAACGTGTTTGCTAAAAACAAATCTGCGGGCGGTAACGCGCAGGAAAACACCGGAGCTAAATCATGAATGTGAATGAGATAACCCAACTGGCGCGTCAGATCCGCCTTGAGACCCTGAAATCACTGACGCAACTGGGCTTTGGTCACTACGGTGGCAGTATGTCGGTGGTTGAAACGCTGGCCGTGTTGTACGGCGCGGTGATGAAAATCGACCCGGCCGACCCGGACTGGCCAGAGCGCGACTATTTTGTCCTGTCGAAAGGCCACGCGGGCCCGGCGCTGTACAGTATCCTGGCGATAAAAGGCTATTTCCCGATGGAAGAGCTGAGCACGCTCAACCAGAACGGCACGCGTCTGCCAAGCCACCCGGATCGTCTGAAAACGCGCGGTGTGGATGCCACCACCGGCTCGCTCGGACAGGGCATTTCTATCGCCGGGGGAATGGCGTTGTCGCACAGGCTGGCAGGGCGTCCAAACCGGGTATTTTGCATCGTGGGTGATGGCGAGCTTAACGAAGGTCAATGCTGGGAGGCATTCCAGTTTATTGCTCACCATCGCCTGAACAATCTCACGGTGTTTGTGGACTGGAATAAGCAGCAGCTCGACGGTCAACTGGATGAAATTATCTGCGCGTTCGATCTGGAGGGGAAATTCCGTGCCTTTGGCTTTGATGTGGTGACCGTGAAAGGGGACGACATCCCGGCGTTGCTGGACGTCACATCGCGGGTTCCTGCGGCGGATGCGCGTCCGCGGGTAGTGATTCTGGACAGCATTAAAGGGCAGGGGGTGCCGTATCTGGAGCAGCTTAGTAACTCTCATCATCTGCGCCTGACCGGGGAGAGCAAGGCGGCCCTCAACGAGACGATTCGCCAACTGGAGGCTACACATGATTAAGGTTGCACCAGCAGGACAAAAAGATGCTGTTGAGATGCGTAAAGTCTACGCCGGTTTTGTGGCAAAACAGATTGAGGACGGAAGCGAGATCATCGCGCTGGAAGCGGATCTGATGAGCTCGATGGCAATGGACGGTGTGGCGCGTGATTACCCGCAGCACGTCATTAACTGCGGCATTATGGAAGCCAACGTGATTGGTACGGCAGCCGGGTTGTCGCTGACCGGGCGTAAACCGTTCGTCCACACCTTTACCGCCTTTGCCAGCCGTCGCTGCTTCGACCAGCTGTTTATGTCCCTGGACTACCAGCGTAACAACGTGAAGGTCATTGCCTCGGATGCGGGCGTCACGGCTTGCCACAACGGTGGCACGCATATGTCGTTTGAAGATATGGGGATTGTGCGCGGTCTGGCCCATTCGGTGGTGCTGGAGGTGACCGACGCGGTGATGTTTGAGGATGTGCTACGCCAGCTGATTGATCTTGAAGGTTTCTACTGGGTGCGCACCATTCGTAAACAGGCCCCGAGCGTCTATGCACCGGGATCAACCTTTACCATCGGCAAGGGTAACGTACTGCGCGAAGGGAGCGATATCACCCTGATTGCCAACGGTATCATGGTGGCGGAAGCACTGGAAGCAGCCCGCCAGCTGGGGCAGGAAGGCGTGAGCGCGGCGGTGATCGATATGTTTACCCTGAAACCGATCGACCGGATGCTGGTGAAAAACTACGCCGAGAAAACCGGGCGCATCGTCACCTGCGAAAACCACAGCATCCATAACGGGCTGGGGTCGGCGGTGGCGGAAGTGCTGGTGGAAACGTGTCCTGTACCGATGCGTCGGGTTGGCGTGAAGGAGCGTTACGGTCAGGTAGGGACGCAGGACTTCCTGCAGAAGGAGTATGGCCTGACGGCACATGACATTGTGTCGGCGGCGAGAGAGTTACTGTAAATAAAAAAGGCGACCTTCTGGTCGCCTTTTTAGTGCAGTAAAAAATTACTGCTGCTGTGAGGACTGGATCGCGGTCAGCGCGATGGTGTAGACGATATCGTCTACCAGCGCACCACGGGACAGGTCGTTCACAGGTTTGCGCATACCCTGCAGCATTGGCCCGATGGAGATCAGGTCTGCAGAACGCTGTACCGCTTTGTAGGTGGTGTTACCGGTGTTCAGATCCGGGAAGATGAACACGGTAGCGCGACCGGCAACCGGTGAGTTAGGCGCTTTGGATTTCGCCACGTCAGCCATTACCGCAGCGTCGTACTGCAGCGGGCCGTCGATCATCAGGTCAGGACGTTTTTCCTGCGCCAGACGGGTCGCTTCGCGAACTTTCTCTACATCGCTGCCTGCACCAGAAGTGCCGGTAGAGTAGGAGAGCATCGCCACGCGCGGTTCGATACCGAAGGCAATCGCGGAGTCTGCAGACTGGATAGCGATTTCAGCCAGCTGTTCTGCCGTTGGATCCGGGTTGATCGCACAGTCGCCGTAAACGTAAACCTGTTCAGGCAGCAGCATGAAGAACACGGAAGACACCAGCGAGCTACCCGGTGCAGTTTTGATCAGCTGCAGTGGCGGACGGATGGTGTTCGCGGTGGTGTGAACAGCACCAGAAACCAGACCGTCAACTTCGTCCTGTTCCAGCATCAGCGTACCCAGCACCACGTTGTCTTCCAGCTGTTCACGCGCAACGGCTTCGGTCATGCCCTTGCTCTTACGCAGCTCAACCAGACGGGCAACGTAGCTCTCGCGAACCACTTCCGGGTCAACGATTTCGATACCCGCACCCAGCTCAACGCCCTGAGAGGCCGCCACACGGGTGATTTCATCCGGGTTACCCAGCAGCACACAGGTCGCGATACCGCGTTCTGCGCAGATAGCTGCCGCTTTAACGGTACGTGGTTCATCACCTTCTGGCAGAACAACGCGTTTGCCCGCTTTACGCGCCAGCTCGGTCAGCTGGTAACGGAAGGCTGGTGGAGACAGACGACGGCTGCGCTCAGAAGTCGCAGTCAGGGATTCGATCCAGTCTGCATTGATGTAACCCGCAACGTATTCCTGCACTTTCTCGATACGTTCGTGGTCATCAACCGGCACTTCCAGGTTGAAGCTCTGCAGGCTCAGGGAGGTCTGCCAGGTGTTGGTGTTCACCATGAAGACCGGCAGGCCAGTGGCAAAAGCGCGCTCGCAGAGCTTGCTGACGCGTGGGTCCATCTCGTAAGCACCGGTCAGCAGAATGGCACCGATTTCCACGCCGTTCATTGCCGCCAGGCAGGCTGCAACCAGCACGTCAGGACGATCAGCGGAAGTCACCAGCAGGGAGCCTGCACGGAAGTGTTCCAGCATGTGCGGGATGCTGCGCGCACAGAAGGTCACGGACTTCACGCGACGGGTGTTGATGTCGCCTTCGTTGATCACGGTGGCGTTCAGGTGATGCGCCATATCGATTGCACGGGTGGCAATCAGATCGAAGCTCCACGGTACCGCGCCCAGTACTGGCAGCGGGCTGGAGCTTTGCAGTTTAGCCGGGTCAACTTTGATGACTTTCGCTCTGGAAGAGTCGTCGAAGATCTCGGACAGGTCAGGGCGAGTACGACCCTGCTCATCAACCGGGGCGTTCAGTTTGTTAACGATAACGCCGGTGATGTTGGTATTTTTTGCGCCGCCGAAGCTGCTGCGAGTCAGTTCGATACGCTCGTTCAGCTGCTCTGGGGTGTCAGTACCCTGAGACATGACGAAGACGATCTCAGCGTTCAGCGTTTTCGCGATTTCGAAGTTCAGAGACTGGGCAAACTGGTGTTTGCGCGTAGGAACCAGGCCTTCAACCAGAACCACTTCCGCGTCCTGAGTGTTCGCGTGGTAGTTGGCGATGATCTCTTCCATCAGCACGTCTTTCTGATTGCTGGAGAGCAGAGATTCAACGTGGCTCATCTTCAGCGGTTCAGCCGCTGGCAGATTGGAGTTCTTACGCACGATGGTGGTGGTCTGGTCTGGCGCATCGCCACCGGCACGAGGCTGGGCGATTGGCTTAAAGACGCTCAGACGAACGCCTTTGCGTTCCATAGCACGGATAACGCCAAGGCTGACGCTGGTCAGGCCGACGCTGGTTCCGGTAGGGATCAGCATAATAATACGGGACACGGTTTATCCTCTTTCGTTACCGCCGACATTGGGCGGGTTACAAAACAGCACCGCCAGCATTGCTGGCGGTGTGGAATCAGGCAGTCAGGCGGTTCGCGTCTTGCGCGATGACCAGCTCTTCGTTCGTTGGGATAACGATAGCTGGACGGGTACCTTCTTTGTTGATGAAACCAGACTTACCGAAACGGGCAGCCAGGTTACGTTCGTGATCAACGTCGAAGCCCAGAACGCCCAGTTTACCCAGGGTCAGTTCACGGACCATTGCCGCATTCTCACCGATACCACCGGTGAAGATTACCGCGTCCAGACGACCTTCCATCAGCGCAGTGTAAGAACCGATGTATTTTGCCAGGCGGTGGCAGTAAACGTCCATTGCACGTTTAGCGTCCGCTTTTTCTGCGTAGTTGTCTTCAACATAACGGCAGTCGCTGGTGACTTCGGTCAGACCCAGCAGGCCAGACTCTTTGGTCAGCATTTTGTTGATCTGGTCAACGCTCATGCCCAGGGTGTCGTGCAGGTGGAAGATGATCGCCGGGTCGATATCACCGGAACGGGTACCCATCACCAGACCTTCCAGTGGGGTCAGACCCATAGAAGTATCAACACATTTACCGTTACGGATAGCAGAAACAGAACCACCGTTGCCCAGGTGGCAGGTGATGATGTTCAGTTCTTCAACCGGTTTGTTCAGTACTTTTGCCGCTTCCTGAGTAACATAGAAGTGGCTGGTGCCATGTGCGCCGTAGCGACGAACACCGTGCTCTCTGTACAGGCTGTATGGCAGGGCGTAGAGGTAAGATTCTTCCGGCATAGTCTGATGGAACGCGGTGTCAAACACGGCCACGTTTTTGTCTTTCAGCTGCGGGAAGGATTTCAGCGCTTCAGCGATACCGATCAGGTGAGCCGGGTTGTGCAGCGGCGCGAAGGATGCAGAGTCTTTGATGCCCTGGATCACAGATTCGTCGATCACGACGGAGCTGGTGTATTTTTCGCCGCCGTGGACGATACGGTGACCAATCGCAGTCAGCTGAGCAGACAGTTCTGGTTTTTGTGCCAGAATAGTGTTAACGATAAAGTTCAGCGCTTCACTGTGAGCGGCGCCTGCACCTAAAGCCGCTTCTTGTTTGCTACCGTCCATCTTCCACTTGATACGTGCTTCAGGCAGATGGAAACATTCGGCCAAACCAGAGAGGTACTCGTCACCGTTGAGCGCATCGATGATGGCGAATTTCAGTGAGGAGCTACCGCAGTTCAGAACCAGTACTAACTTACTCGACATGGAAGTACCTATTATTGATACGTGGCTAAAAAAACGTCAGTGAGTCTAACAGCGTAACGCATGCTGACCCAGACATTTATGATTAACATCATGCCAAACGAACATTCTGGCATGATGGAAGAAATACCTATGATTTTATGCCATTTTGAACATTTTTCAGGCGATGGCATAATATGCGATAATTTGACGAGTTAACGATTCTCGTCTAAGGCCCTATCAGGCTGGCACAGGATACCCGATACGGGGTAGTGATGACAAAATATTTTGAACGTTGTCATAGCCTGTTGTGGTTTTGCATGAAAATTTTAATTTTTATACGTGAAGTTGAGGTACAGCCATGTCGACACCTGAGATCCCGTCCGTGAACTTTTTTAGTCTGTTTCGTCGGGGACAGCATTACGCAAAGACCTGGCCGATGGAAAAGCGCCTTGCGCCTATGTTTGTTGAGAATCGCGTCATCCGCGCCACCCGCCATGCGATTCGCTTTATGCCGCCTGTCGCGATATTTACGCTGTGCTGGCAAATTGCCCTCGGGGGGCAGCTTGGCCCGGCCGTCGCCACGGCGCTCTTTGCGCTAAGTCTGCCGATGCAGGGACTGTGGTGGTTAGGTAAGCGTTCAATTACGCCATTACCTCCCGGAATTTTACACTGGTTTTATGAAGTTCGCGGGAAACTCGAGGAAGCAGGGCAGGCGCTTGCTCCGGTCGAAGGTAAACCGGATTACCAGGCGCTGGCCGATACCCTCAAGCGGGCTTTTAAACAACTTGATAAAACATTCCTCGATGGTTTGTGATTGATCATCGAAACGATGAATAAAAGAAGGCACAGTAACAAACAGTTACCGTGTCTTTTTTTTTCAAGTGCAATGCGCTACAGGAGTCGAAAGATGGAAATGACCAATGCTCAACGTCTGATTTTGTCTAATCAGTACAAGATGATGACTATGCTTGATCCCGACAACGCAGAGCGCTACCGCCGCTTACAGACTATCGTTGAACGTGGCTTTGGTTTGCAGATGCGCGAACTGGATCGCGAGTTTGGCGAGCTGAAAGAAGAAACCTGCCGCCTGATCATCGACATTATGGAGATGTATCACGCGCTGCACGTTTCCTGGACCAATCTGAAAGATCAACCGTCCATCGACGAGCGCCGCGTGACGTTCCTGGGCTTTGATGCCGCAACGGAAGCGCGCTATCTGAGCTATGTACGCTTTATGGTGAATACCGAAGGGCGCTATACCCATTTTGATGCGGGTACTCACGGCTTTAACGCGCAAACCCCAATGTGGGAAAAATATCAGCGCATGCTGAGCGTATGGCATTCGTGCCCACGCCAGTACCATTTAAGCAGCAACGAAATTCAACAAATCATTAATGCCTGACGGAGGTGCGTGTGCAGTGTAAAGGTTTTCTGTTTGATCTGGACGGTACGCTGGTGGATTCGCTGCCGGTTGTGGAGCGTTCATGGTGCCATTGGGCTGACAGACATGGCATCGACCATCAGGACGTGCTGAATTTTATCCACGGCAAACAGGCCATTACCTCGTTACGGCATTTTCTGGTGGGGCGCACTGAGGAAGAGATTCAGGCAGAGTTCAGCTATCTTGAGCATATTGAATCCACCGATACGGACGGCATCGCCGCGCTGCCCGGGGCGCGTGAACTGCTTGAACATCTTAATGAAGCGCAGATCCCGTGGGCGATAGTGACCTCCGGCTCGATTCCGGTTGCGCATGCCCGTCATAAGGCGGCAGGCTTGCCGAAGCCAGAAGTGTTCATCACCGCTGAACGCGTCAAGCGCGGCAAACCTGAACCTGATGCGTTTTTACTCGGCGCTGAACTGCTGGGTCTTGCTCCCGCAGACTGCGTGGTGGTGGAAGATGCGGCAGCCGGAGTGCTGGCCGGGTTGAATGCCGGAAGCCATGTTATCGCCGTCAACGTACCGGCGGACTCGCCCCGGCTGGACGAAGCCGATTTTGTGCTTAACTCGCTGACGACACTTGCTGTCTCTAAAGCACCTGACGGCGTTGTTACCGTCTCGCTGAAAATGTAATCCCATGATTTAGCCCCACATTGCTGGGGCTTTTTTATGGCAAAATTTTGTACCCCCTCAGACAAGGACATGTTGTGAACGGTGAACTGATTTGGGTCCTCAGCCTGCTTTTAATCGCTATCATTCTCTTTGCTACAGGCAAGGTGCGCATGGATGCCGTCGCCTTGTTTGTGATTGTTGCGTTTGTGTTGAGCGGTACGCTCACGCTTCCGGAGGCCTTCTCCGGGTTTAGCGACCCTAACGTGATCCTGATTGCTGCTCTGTTCATTATTGGTGACGGCCTGGTGCGCACTGGCGTCGCGACCATTGTGGGATCGTGGCTGGTGAAGGTGGCAGGTAACAGTGAAACCAAAATGCTGATCTACCTGATGCTGACGGTTGCCGGGCTGGGGGCGTTTATGAGTTCAACTGGCGTTGTCGCGATCTTTATCCCCGTGGTACTCAGCGTCTCCATGCGGATGCAGACCTCACCGTCGCGTCTGATGATGCCCCTGAGCTTTGCCGGGCTTGTTAGCGGCATGATGACGCTGGTGGCTACACCACCGAACCTGGTCGTCAACAGTGAGCTGATCCGTGAAGGGTTACAGGGTTTCAGTTTTTTCAGCGTTACCCCGCTTGGGCTGGTGATTCTGGTCATGGGCGTTATCTATATGCTGCTGACCCGCTTTGCCCTGCAGGGCGAGACGCAGGATAAAAGCAAAGACGGCTGGAAACGGCGTACCTTTCGAGATTTGATCAAAGAGTACCGTCTGACCGGGCGCGCCCGCCGTCTGGCCATTCGCCCAGGTTCACCGATGGTCGGCCAGCGTCTGGACGACCTGAAGCTGCGGGAACGCTATGGCGCGAACGTGATCGGCGTGGAGCGCTGGCGTCGTTTCCGTCGGGTGATCGTGAACGTGAACGGGGTGTCGGAATTCCGGGCGCGTGACGTTTTGCTGATTGATATGTCCACGGCGGATGTTGATCTGCGCGAGTTTTGCAGTGAACAACTGCTGGAGCCGATGGTGCTGCGCGGCGAGTATTTTTCAGACCAGGCGCTGGACGTCGGCATGGCTGAAGTGTCGCTGATCCCTGAGTCTGAATTATTGGGTAAAACTGTGCGCGAAATGGGCTTCCGTACCCGTTATGGCCTGAATGTGGTGGGCTTAAAGCGCGATGGCGTGGCGATGAAAGGTGCGGTTGTGGATGAACCCATCCTGCTGGGGGATATTTTCCTCGTGGTTGGCAACTGGAAGCTGATCAGCCAGCTTGGACAGAAAGGCCGCGATTTTGTGGTACTCAATATGCCCGTTGAAGAGAGCGATGCGTCTCCGGCGCATAGCCAGGCACCCCATGCGATTTTTTGTCTGGTGCTGATGGTGGCGTTAATGCTTACCGATGAGATCCCCAATCCGATCGCGGCGATTATTGCCTGCCTGCTGATGGGGAAATTCCGCTGTATTGATGCTGAAAGTGCCTACAAAGCCGTTCACTGGCCGAGCATCATTCTGATTGTCGGGATGATGCCCTTTGCCCTGGCACTGCAAAAGACCGGTGGCGTGGATTTGGTGGTTAAAGGGCTAATGGATGTCGGCGGGGGATATGGCCCGTATATGATGATGGTGTGTCTGTTTATCATGTGTGCCGCCATCGGGTTGTTTATTTCCAATACGGCAACGGCCGTACTGATGGCTCCCATCGCACTGGCAATGGCGAAATCGATGGGGGTTTCACCGTATCCATTTGCCATGATGGTGGCAATGGCGGCCTCTGCGGCGTTTATGACCCCGGTCTCTTCGCCGGTTAACACGCTGGTGCTGGGGCCAGGTAACTACAAATTTAGCGATTTCGTGAAGATTGGCGTGCCGTTCACCGTGCTGGTGATGTTGGTGTGCGTAGTGTTGATTCCGGTATTGTTCCCGTTTTAAGTAAATTGTCGGGTGGCGTCTGCGATGGGATCAGTCCGGCAGCGCCGCCGGGCAATCATGGTCTGTTATAGCGGTGAATCCTGGCTAATTTCATCCAGCGACAAATGGAAGCTCGGTACGAACACCTGCATAAAATAATCCATCTCTTCACTGCGGCGGGATTCGAGCGTTTTTTCCAGACGCGTTTTGGCCAGTAAAAACTCATTATTTCCGGCTGACAACTCTTCCAGACATTTCAGATAGGCGCACAGCGCATCCGCCTGTTTCACCAGCGATTGTTCATCTTCCGTATAACGATGTTCGTCGATCAGCGGTTCGAAGATATCGCGCAACTCTTCCGGCACCATATCGATCAACTTCTGCTGGGCAATCTTCTCGATCGCCTTATATTCCTGCGCAATCTGCGAGTTGAAATATTTCACCGGTGTGGGTAAATCCCCGGTCAGCACTTCAGAGGCATCGTGATACATTGCCAGCAGAGCAATACGCTCAGCATTGACCTGCCCGTTGAATTTACGGTTTTTAATGGCCGCCAGTGCGTGAGCGACCATCGCAACCTGCAGGCTGTGTTCCGACACATTTTCAGTGCGCACATTGCGCATCAAAGGCCAGCGGTTGATCAGTTTAAGGCGGGAGAGATGGGCAAAGAAATGACTCTGACTCATAGGTTACCTTTTGTCTTCACAGCGACAGACTTCATTGTGCGGGTAGGGGAGACAAGATGCAAATCAGGCTACCGAAGTAGCCTGATTTTTAAGATTACTGGTGGTAACCGGAGAGGAAGCGGCCAAAGCGACTGATGGCCATTTCGAGGTCGTCCTCACGCGGCAGGGTGACGATGCGCACGTGATCCGGCCACGGCCAGTTGAACGCGGTACCCTGAACCAGCAGCACTTTTTCCTGTAACAGGAAATCGAGCACCATTTTCTGGTCGTCATGAATATTGAAGCGCTTCGCGTCAATTTTCGGGAACATGTAGAGCGCGCCGTTAGGTTTGACACAGGAGACGCCCGGGATATCGTTGATCAGCTCCCACGCGCGGTTACGCTGTTCGTACAGACGGCCACCCGGGGTGATAAATTCGCTGATGCTCTGGTAACCACCGAGTGCGGTCTGGATCGCGTGCTGTGCCGGAACGTTGGCGCATAAACGCATGGACGCCAGCATCTCAAGCCCTTCGATATACCCTTTGGCGTGTTTTTTCGGCCCGTTCAGTACCATCCAGCCCTGACGGAAACCCGCCACACGATAGGTCTTGGACAGGCCGTTGAAGGTAATGGTCAGCAGATCCGGTGCCAGTGCGGCGATAGAGTGGTGTTGCGCCGCATCGTACAGAATTTTGTCGTAAATTTCGTCGGCAAAGATAATCAGGTTGTGCTGGCGGGCGATCTCCACGATCTCCATCAGTAACTCTCTGGAATAGACCGCACCCGTTGGGTTGTTCGGGTTGATAATGACGATACCGCGCGTGCGAGGGGTTATCTTAGCGCGAATATCATCGAGATCCGGGAACCAGTCAGAGGACTCGTCGCACAGGTAGTGCACCGCTTTACCGCTGGACAGTGAAACTGCTGCTGTCCACAGCGGGTAGTCCGGCGCGGGTACCAGCATTTCGTCACCGCTGTTCAGCAGTGCCTGCATGGCCTGCACGATAAGCTCAGAGACGCCGTTGCCAATATAGATATCTTCAACGGTAACGTCACGCATGCCGCGCGCCTGGTAGTGCTGCATGATGGCTTTACGCGCGGAGTAGAGTCCTTTTGAATCGCAATAGCCTTGTGCAGTGGGCAGGTTGCGGATCACATCTACCAGGATCTCATCCGGCGCTTCAAAACCAAATGGCGCAGGATTACCAATGTTGAGTTTCAGAACCTTATTGCCTTCTTCTTCGAGGCGCTTTGCCTCTTTCAGAACCGGGCCACGGATGTCATAACAGACGTTATCTAGCTTGCTGGATTTTTCGATAGGGGACATGAACCTTTAACCTTTTCGCTATTATTGCCACTCCCTGCCGTGGAAGTCAGCACGGAACAATGTACTCCCCCCTCGCTTCATTTTGAAGGGCGTACAGAAGAAGATTTCGTACAATGGACTAATTCTTGTTGAATCTATTTTGCTGGCTGCGAGCCATTTCGCTGACCTAAAGTAATGCACATAGTGTGGTTTTAGGTTTATTGTGCTGTTGATTGATATGATAGTTGCATATTGTGCTGTTAAAAATAAAATAGGGTCAGCCGGATGCAAGACGTTACCCTGAGTGACTTTTCGTAAAACCTGAATGTTGAGATACGGGTTACTGTAATAGACACCCTGGGCTAAAGGTTACTCATGTAAATTTAATGTTAAGTGTCATTAATGAATGACCTTAATCTAAATTAAAATTTATTTATTATTAACGACGAAAATGCAACTTTCGTTAATTTTAATAAAATTAGTTTAGCCACTTATCAACACCCTTAAATCCTTAATATTGCAATAAGACTTATAAATAAGGTGGATTTGGGTTAAGATGTCTTTCAGGAAAGCAGATGAAAGATGCGCTCGTCTTGTATATCTGGAACTGATTTTCTGAATTAGTCGATTGTTATTGTTAGAGTTCTCTCTGGCTGGAGTGTGCGAAGCACATCCTGCTGCGTTGACAGCGCTGCGATAAAGATGGCAGAAAATGTGTCTTACCTTTAATGTAATTTACATAAACCTGCGAACATCTAAATATCCTGAACGTTTAAGAGAATAAAAATAACGTCATGAAACGTGCTTTCTGACTGTTGATATATACACAAAATCATTCAAGCTGCATCACAAAAACGCTTTCAGCGTTTTTGAACTGTGCTTGCGCTGGCCCCGAAGGGGGAGGCTGCAGGCCGGGTAACGCGGCACGTCTGAAAATCCCCGGAAGCTTACTCAGGTCAGTGGCTGGGGTGAGCAGACGCGGCCAATACGGAAGCAGCCTGAAGGGTGAAGTGAAAAAAGCAGCACAATAACTATCTGTCAGGCAGTCTGCCGGGTCAGGATGCGAGGGATAATCGTCAGAGGGAATTGCTTAACTGTTACACACAGCTTCAACCCGGGCAGCTCCGCACGAGCAACCTGAAAGTGAATAGATATGATAAATGCAAATCGTCCGATAATGAATCTCGACCTCGATCTGCTGAGAACGTTTGTTGCGGTCGCCGATCTCAACACTTTTGCAGCTGCTGCTGCCGCAGTTTGCCGAACCCAGTCCGCTGTTAGCCAGCAAATGCAACGGCTGGAACAACTGGTCGGTAAAGAGCTTTTTGCGCGCCATGGGCGTAATAAGCTATTGACTGAACACGGTATTCAGCTACTGGGTTATGCCAGAAAAATACTTCGCTTTAATGACGAAGCATGTATGTCATTAATGTTTAGCAACCTTCAGGGGGTGTTAACATTAGGTGCATCTGATGAGTCAGCGGATACTATATTGCCTTTCCTTCTCAATCGTATTAGTTCGGTTTATCCGAAGCTTGCGCTGGATGTTAGCGTAAAACGTAACGCCTTTATGGTTGATATGTTGAAAGAGAATGAAGTCGACCTGGTGGTCACGACGCATCGTCCTGGGCAATTTGAGTGTCTGACGCTGCGTACTTCTCCGACGCACTGGTACTGCGCGGCTGAATATGTGCTGCAAAAAGGCGAGGCAATACCGTTGGTTTTGCTGGACGAGCCAAGCCCGTTCCGCGATATGGTGATCACTGCGCTAAATGAGGCCAACATTCCGTGGCGTCTGGCGTATGTGGCATCCACACTGCCAGCGGTACGTGCCGCCGTAAAAGCGGGTCTTGGCGTAACCGCACGTCCGGTAGAGATGATGAGTCCGGATCTGCGCGTACTGGGTAAAGCGGAAGGTCTTCCTGCATTGCCGGATACGGAGTACCTGCTTTGTCGCAACGCATCCAGCAATAATGAACTGGCGAAGGTGGTGTTCGAGGCCATTGAAACCTACCACAACCCCTGGCAGTACGAGCATGTTACTCCTGAAGAGGGGGGGGACTCCCTGGTTGTCGAAAGGGACTTTGAGTGATCAGAGACTCAAAATTCTGGTAACAAAATGTAAGTGTAAAAAAAAGGCCACTCGCGCGATTTTTGCGTAGAGTGGTTTTTTTTTGGTCGACAATAACCTCCTCAACAGCATGGATTAGGTAAATAGGTTTTATTTATCAATTAGATAAATGAATTTGCTTAAAACGTGTTCGTTTTCCGTTCTGACGTCTTCCTCATCCCTTTGATGTTAAAAAAACAGGAAATATGTTGCCGTTTTTTCGATTGAATTAACAAAAGCGTGTCTCAGATCAAGAAAATACTCCCATTTGGGGGGAGGAATCGTTGGCAAATCCTGTCAAAATAGGAGGGTTGTTTTTTTTACTTCCAAAACGGACACGATTCAACAACATGCGTTTGACGTAAAGTCTGGAACCCACCAGGGTTAAAGGGCATGAAATGTTAATGGTAATCGTGCGATGTAATTTAATGTGAAGAAACCTTTGTTAAAGTTGACAAAAGGTTATAGAAAGGAGTAAAAAACCACATCATTTTGCTGTCTACGCCCCATTTCCGACAGTTAGTGTAAGGTTATTTGTTCCTCCCCATGAATCGATGTGATGCCCATCTGCCAGCAAGAGCAGTGTCGTCGGTATCACTTTTGATGAGTAAGCAATGAGTATGTCAACATCCACAGAAGTCATCGCTCATCACTGGGCATTCGCAATCTTTCTTATTGTAGCCATTGGCCTGTGCTGCCTGATGTTAGTCGGCGGCTGGTTCCTGGGCGGTCGCGCCCGCGCAAGGCACAAAAACACACCTTTCGAATCAGGTATTGATTCAGTAGGTTCCGCTCGCTTACGCCTGTCTGCCAAGTTCTATCTGGTAGCTATGTTCTTCGTCATCTTTGACGTGGAAGCGCTTTACCTTTTCGCATGGTCTACCTCCATCCGCGAAAGTGGTTGGATAGGCTTTGTCGAGGCCGCAATTTTCATTTTAGTGCTACTGGCCGGTCTGGTTTATCTGGTGCGTATTGGCGCGCTTGACTGGACGCCTGCGCGTTCACGTCGTGAACACATCAACCCGGAAAACAGTATCTCTAATCGTCAGCAGTAACAGCGAGGCAATAAGATGGATTATACGCTCACCCGCATAGATCCTAACGGTGAGAATGACCGTTACCCCCTGCAAAAACAGGAGATCGTAACCGACCCCCTGGAGCAAGAAGTCAATAAAAGCGTGTACATGGGTAAGCTTGAGCATGCCATGCACGATATGGTCAACTGGGGGCGTAAGAACTCCATCTGGCCTTACAACTTTGGCCTTTCTTGCTGCTACGTTGAAATGGTGACGTCATTCACTGCGGTGCATGACGTTGCGCGTTTTGGGGCCGAGGTGCTCCGCGCGTCCCCACGTCAGGCTGACCTGATGGTGGTCGCCGGTACGTGCTTTACCAAGATGGCACCGGTTATTCAGCGTCTTTATGACCAGATGCTCGAGCCTAAATGGGTTATCTCTATGGGCGCTTGCGCGAACTCTGGCGGGATGTACGACATTTATTCCGTCGTGCAGGGCGTTGATAAGTTCATTCCAGTCGACGTTTACATCCCAGGTTGCCCACCGCGTCCGGAGGCTTACATGCAGGCGCTGATGCTGCTGCAGGAGTCTATCGGTAAAGAGCGCCGCCCACTTTCATGGGTTGTAGGCGATCAGGGTGTGTATCGCGCGAACATGCAGTCTGAGCGCGAGCGTAAACGCGGTGAACGTATTGCAGTCACCAACCTGCGTACGCCTGACGAAATTTAATTTGCGCCTGTTGGCCTGGAGAATACCTTCGCATATCACTACTCAAATAGCGCGAAGCCAGGCTTGACAGTCACCACGGACCATTTGCAATGGTGAACAATATGACCGACTTAACCGCGCAAGAAGCCGCCTGGCAGACCCGGGATCATCTGGATGACCCTGTCATTGGCGAACTGCGCAACCGTTTTGGGCCGGATGCCTTTACTGTTCAGGCCACCCGCACCGGGGTACCCGTTGTCTGGGTGAAGCGTGAACAATTACTGGAAGTTGTCGATTTCCTCAAGAAATTGCCAAAACCTTACGTCATGCTGTTTGACTTACACGGCATGGATGAACGTCTGCGTACGCACCGCCAGGGTCTCCCTGCTGCGGATTTTTCCGTTTTCTACCACCTGATCTCAATAGACCGCAATACGGATATCATGCTCAAGGTGGCATTGTCTGAAAACGACATGCATCTGCCGACGATCACCAAACTTTTCCCGAACGCCAACTGGTATGAGCGTGAAACCTGGGAAATGTTCGGCATGACCTTTGACGGCCACCCACACCTGACGCGCATCATGATGCCGCAGACCTGGACCGGCCACCCGCTGCGTAAAGACTACCCGGCACGTGCAACTGAATTCGACCCGTTTGAGCTGACCAAAGCCAAGCAGGATCTGGAGATGGAAGCACTGACCTTTAAGCCGGAAGACTGGGGCATGAAGCGCGGTACCGACAACGAGGACTTCATGTTCCTCAACCTCGGCCCGAACCACCCATCTGCGCACGGTGCATTCCGTATTATTCTTCAGCTTGATGGCGAAGAGATTGTCGACTGCGTACCGGATATCGGTTACCACCACCGTGGTGCTGAGAAGATGGGCGAGCGCCAGTCCTGGCACAGCTACATTCCGTATACCGACCGTATCGAATACCTCGGCGGTTGCGTAAACGAAATGCCATACGTGCTGGCCGTTGAGAAACTGGCAGGCATCACCACGCCGGATCGCGTTAACGTGATCCGCGTCATGCTGTCTGAACTGTTCCGTATTAACAGCCACCTGCTGTACATCTCCACGTTCATTCAGGACGTTGGCGCGATGACCCCGGTCTTCTTCGCCTTTACCGACCGTCAGAAAATCTACGATCTGGTTGAAGCGATTACCGGCTTCCGTATGCACCCGGCCTGGTTCCGTATCGGTGGTGTCGCACACGATCTGCCGCGCGGTTGGGATCGTCTGCTGCGTGAATTCCTCGACTGGATGCCAAAACGTCTGGCCTCTTACGAGAAAGCCGCACTGCGTAACACCATCCTGAAAGGCCGTTCCCAGGGCGTTGCTGCCTACGGCGCGAAAGAAGCGCTGGAGTGGGGGACAACAGGGGCGGGTCTGCGTGCAACCGGTATTGATTTCGACGTGCGTAAAGCCCGTCCTTACTCTGGCTACGAGAACTTCGACTTTGAAGTCCCGGTTGGCGGCGGTGTATCCGACTGCTACACCCGCGTGATGCTGAAAGTAGAAGAGCTGCGCCAGAGTCTGCGCATCCTTGAGCAGTGCCTCAACAACATGCCGGAAGGCCCGTTCAAAGCGGATCACCCGCTGACCACGCCGCCACCGAAAGAGCGCACGCTGCAACATATCGAAACCCTGATCACCCACTTCCTGCAGGTTTCCTGGGGTCCGGTCATGCCGGCCAATGAATCCTTCCAGATGATTGAAGCGACCAAGGGTATCAACAGCTACTACCTGACCAGTGACGGCAGCACCATGAGCTACCGTACCCGTGTGCGTACGCCAAGCTTCGCGCACCTGCAGCAGATCCCGGCCGCCATTCGCGGCAGTCTGGTCTCCGACCTGATTGTGTATCTGGGTAGTATCGATTTTGTTATGTCAGATGTGGACCGCTAATTATGCACGAGAATCAACAACCACAAACCGAGGCTTTTGAGCTGAGTGAAGCAGAGCGTGCCGCCATTGAGCACGAGATGCACCACTACGAAGACCCGCGTGCGGCGTCCATTGAAGCGCTGAAAATCGTTCAGAAACAGCGTGGTTGGGTGCCGGATGGGGCGATCTATGAGATCGCAAAAGTGCTGGGTATTCCGGCAAGTGATGTAGAAGGTGTAGCCACGTTCTACAGCCAGATCTTCCGCCAGCCGGTAGGCCGCCATGTGATCCGCTATTGTGACAGCGTTGTTTGTCACATTACCGGTTATCAGGGCATTCAGGCGGCAATTGAGAAAAAACTCAATATCAAGCCGGGCCAGACCACGTTCGATGGTCGCTTTACTCTGCTGCCAACCTGCTGCCTGGGTAACTGTGACAAGGGGCCGACCATGATGATTGATGAGGATACTCACAGCCATCTGACGCCGGAAGCCATTCCTGACCTGCTGGAGCAGTACAAATGAAAACTGTAATTCGTACTGCTGAGACTCATCCGCTGACCTGGCGTCTGCGCGATGACAAACAGCCGGTATGGCTCGACGAATACCAAAGCAAAAACGGCTATGCCGGTGCGCGTAAAGCCCTCGGCGGCATGGCACCGGATGAAATCGTTAACGCGGTGAAAGATTCTGGCCTGAAAGGGCGCGGCGGTGCGGGCTTCTCCACCGGTCTGAAGTGGAGCCTGATGCCAAAAGACGAATCCATGAACATCCGTTACCTGCTGTGTAACGCCGATGAAATGGAGCCGGGCACCTATAAAGACCGCCTGCTGATGGAACAGCTGCCACACCTGCTGGTGGAAGGCATGCTGATCTCCGCGTTCGCGCTGAAAGCGTACCGTGGTTACATCTTCCTGCGCGGTGAATACATCGAAGCGGCAGAAAACCTGCGCCGCGCGATCGCCGAAGCCACCGAAGCGGGCCTGCTGGGTAAAAATATCCTGGGCACCGGTTTTGACTTCGAACTGTTCGTGCACACCGGGGCAGGGCGTTATATCTGTGGTGAAGAAACCGCGCTGATTAACTCCCTGGAAGGCCGCCGTGCGAACCCGCGTTCCAAGCCACCGTTCCCGGCAAGCTCCGGCGTGTGGGGCAAACCGACCTGCGTCAACAACGTCGAAACCCTGTGTAACGTTCCGGCAATCCTCGCTAACGGCGTGGAGTGGTATCAGGGCATCTCTGCAAGCAAAGATGCCGGTACCAAGCTGATGGGCTTCTCCGGTCGCGTGAAAAACCCTGGCGTCTGGGAACTGCCGTTCGGTACTACCGCGCGTGAAATTCTTGAAGACTATGCTGGCGGCATGCGTGACGGCCTGAAATTCAAAGCCTGGCAGCCGGGCGGGGCAGGGACAGACTTCCTGACCGAAGCCCACCTTGACCTGCCAATGGAATTCGAAAGCATTGGTAAAGCAGGTAGCCGTCTGGGTACGGCGCTGGCGATGGCCGTCGACCATGAGATCGGCATGGTATCGCTGGTGCGTAACCTGGAAGAGTTCTTCGCCCGCGAGTCCTGCGGCTGGTGTACACCATGCCGTGATGGTCTGCCGTGGAGCGTGAAGATCCTCCGTGCTATTGAACGTGGCGAAGGTCAGCCTGGCGATATCGAGACACTTGAGCAACTGTGTCGATTCCTGGGCCCAGGTAAAACCTTCTGTGCCCACGCACCCGGTGCCGTCGAGCCACTGCAGAGCGCGATTAAATATTTCCGCGATGAATTCGAAGCAGGCATCAAGCAGCCGTTCAGCAATACCCATGCAATCAATGGTATTCAGCCGAACCTGCTGAAAACGCGCTGGTAACGACAAGAATTTTGATTAACGCTCAGACATAGTCTGAGCCAACTGGAAGCATGCTAATGGCTACGATTCATGTAGACGGCAAAGAATATGAGGTCAACGGGGCGGACAACCTGCTGGAAGCTTGTCTGTCGCTCGGCCTTGATATTCCGTACTTTTGCTGGCATCCGGCGCTGGGCAGCGTCGGTGCTTGCCGCCAGTGTGCGGTGAAGCAATATCAGAACGCGGAAGACACGCGTGGTCGCCTGGTGATGTCCTGTATGACGCCAGCCACCGAAGGCACTTTTATTTCGATTGATGACGAAGAAGCCAAACAGTTCCGCGAAAGCGTGGTGGAATGGTTGATGACCAACCACCCACACGACTGTCCGGTCTGTGAAGAGGGCGGTAACTGCCACCTTCAGGATATGACCGTAATGACCGGTCACAGCTTCCGTCGCTATCGCTTTACCAAACGTACCCACCGTAACCAGGATCTGGGGCCGTTCATCTCTCACGAAATGAACCGCTGCATCGCCTGCTACCGCTGCGTGCGTTACTACAAAGACTACGCAGACGGTCAGGATCTGGGCGTGTATGGCGCGCATGACAACGTCTACTTCGGTCGTCCGGAAGACGGTACGCTTGAAAGCGAATTCTCCGGTAACCTGGTAGAAATCTGCCCGACTGGCGTATTCACCGATAAAACCCACTCCGAGCGTTACAACCGTAAGTGGGACATGCAGTTTGCGCCAAGCATCTGCCAGCAGTGCTCGCTGGGCTGTAACACCAGCCCGGGTGAACGCTACGGCGAACTGCGTCGTATCGAAAACCGTTACAACGGTACCGTTAACCACTACTTCCTGTGCGACCGCGGTCGTTTCGGCTATGGCTATGTGAACCTGAAAGACCGTCCGCGTCAGCCGGTTCAGCGCCGCGGCGATGACCTGATCACCCTGAACGCTGAACAGGCGATGCAGGGCGCGGCAGATATTCTGCGCCAGTCGAAGAAGGTGATCGGTATCGGCTCCCCGCGCGCCAGCATCGAAAGCAACTTCGCGTTGCGCGAGCTGGTAGGGGCGGAAAACTTCTACACCGGCATCGCCCAGGGCGAGCAGGAACGTCTGCAACTGGTGCTGAAAGTGCTGCGCGAAGGCGGTATTCATACTCCTGCGCTGCGCGAAATCGAATCCTATGATGCGGTTCTGGTGCTGGGTGAAGATCTGACTCAGACTGGCGCTCGCGCGGCTCTGGCGGTTCGTCAGGCGGTGAAAGGTAAAGCGCGTGAAATGGCAGCAGCCCAGAAAGTGGCTGACTGGCAGATTGCGGCGATCCTGAACATCGGTCAGCGCGCCAAACACCCACTGTTTGTGACAAACGTCGACAACACCCGTCTGGATGATATCGCTGCGTGGACCTACTGCGCACCGGTTGAAGATCAGGCGCGTCTTGGTTTTGCGATTGCACACGCACTGGACAACAACTCTCCGGCCGTTGAAGGCCTGGATCGCGACCTGCAAAATAAGGTTGACGTGATTGTTCAGGCGCTGGCAGGGGCGAAGAAACCGCTGATTATTTCCGGGACTAACGCCGGTAGCGCGGAGATCGTTCAGGCGGCAGCAAACGTTGCTAAAGCTCTGAAAGGCCGTGGTGCGGACGTTGGCGTAACCATGATTGCCCGTGCGGTGAACAGCATCGGTCTGGGTATGATTGGCGGCGGTTCTCTGGAAGCGGCGTTAAGCGAACTGGAATCCGGTGCTGCTGACGCCGTTGTGGTGCTGGAAAACGACCTGCATCGCCATGCCTCTGCGGCACGCGTTGACGCAGCGCTCGCAAAAGCGCCGCTGGTGATGGTTATTGACCATCAGCGCACAGCCATTATGGACAAAGCGCACCTGGTGCTCTCTGCGGCAAGCTTCGCAGAAAGCGACGGTACAGTTATCAACAACGAAGGCCGCGCGCAGCGTTTCTTCCAGGTTTATGACCCCGCGTACTACGACAGCAACACGGTGATGCTGGAAAGCTGGCGCTGGCTGCACTCTTTGCACAGCACCGTGCAGAGCCGTGAAGTGGACTGGACGCAGCTTGACCACGTTATCGATGCGGTAGCTGAAAAACTGCCTCAGCTGGCGGCGATTAAAGATGCGGCACCTGACGCAAGCTTCCGTATTCGCGGTCAGAAACTGGCGCGTGAACCGCACCGTTACAGCGGTCGTACCGCCATGCGTGCCAATATCAGTGTGCATGAACCTCGTCAGCCGCAGGATAAAGACACGATGTTTGCCTTCTCAATGGAAGGGAACAACCAGCCGTCTGCACCGCGCTCTCAGGTTCCGTTCGCATGGGCTCCGGGCTGGAACTCCCCACAGGCATGGAACAAATTCCAGGCTGAAGTGGGCGGTTCCCTGCGTCACGGTGATCCGGGCGTGCGTCTGATTGAAGCCTCCGAAACCGGTCTGGACTTCTTCGCCACCGTTCCGGCGAGCTTCCAGGCACAGGTTGGTAGCTGGCGTATCGCGCCGTACTACCATCTGTTTGGTAGCGACGAGTTGTCCCAGCGTTCTCCGGTCTTCCAGCAGCGTATGCCACAGCCGTACATCAAGCTCAACCCGGCAGATGCCGCTAAGCTTGGCGTCAACGCGGGCGCGAACATTGCCTTTAGCTACGATGGCCAGACAATCAGCCTGCCGCTGATTATCTCCGAAGGTCTGACTGCAGGGCAGGTTGGTTTACCGATGGGGATGCCTGGCATCGCGCCGGTACTGGCGGGTGCGCGTCTTGATAACCTGCAGGAGGCAAAAGCATGAGTTGGTTAACGCCGGATCTTATCGACATCCTGCTGAGCATTCTGAAAGCAATTGTCATTCTGCTGGTGGTGGTCACCTGCGGCGCGTTCATGAGCTTTGGTGAACGTCGTCTGCTCGGTCTGTTCCAGAACCGTTACGGACCGAACCGCGTGGGCTGGGGTGGTTCACTCCAGCTGGTCGCGGACATGATCAAGATGTTCTTTAAAGAGGACTGGATCCCGCGCTTCTCGGATCGCGTGATCTTTACTCTGGCACCGATGATCGCCTTTACCTCGCTGCTGCTGGCGTTTGCTATCGTTCCTGTCAGCCCGACCTGGGTTGTGGCTGACCTGAACATCGGCATTCTGTTCTTCCTGATGATGGCAGGCCTCGCGGTATACGCGGTGCTGTTTGCAGGCTGGTCCAGTAACAACAAATACTCGCTGTTGGGTGCAATGCGTGCTTCCGCGCAGACGCTCAGCTACGAAGTGTTCCTGGGTCTTTCCCTGATGGGCGTGGTGGCGCAGGCCGGTTCATTCAACATGACCGACATCGTCAACAACCAGGCCGACATCTGGAACGTCATCCCGCAGTTCTTTGGTTTCATTACCTTTGCTATCGCGGGCGTGGCGGTGTGTCACCGTCACCCGTTTGACCAGCCAGAAGCCGAACAGGAACTGGCCGACGGTTACCACATTGAATATTCCGGTATGAAGTTCGGTCTGTTCTTCGTGGGCGAGTACATTGGTATCGTCACCATTTCCGCGTTGATGGTAACGCTGTTCTTTGGTGGCTGGCATGGCCCGTTCTTACCACCGTTCATCTGGTTCGCGCTGAAAACCGCGTTCTTCATGATGATGTTCATTTTGATTCGTGCGTCGTTACCGCGTCCTCGTTATGACCAGGTAATGTCCTTCGGCTGGAAAGTTTGCCTGCCGCTGACGCTCGTCAACTTGCTGGTAACGGCGGCTGTCATTCTCTGGCAGCAGCCATAAGGGGCTTTGAGATCATGACCTTAAAAGAATTATTGGTAGGCTTCGGCACCCAGGTACGCAGTATCTGGATGATCGGCCTGCACGCGTTTGCCAAACGCGAAACCCAGATGTACCCGGAAGAGCCGGTATATCTGCCGCCGCGCTACCGTGGCCGTATCGTGCTGACGCGCGACCCGGACGGTTCGGAGCGTTGCGTTGCCTGTAACCTGTGTGCGGTAGCGTGTCCGGTGGGCTGTATCTCTCTGCAGAAAGCAGAGACGGTAGATGGCCGCTGGTACCCTGAGTTCTTCCGCATCAACTTCTCACGCTGCATCTTCTGCGGTCTGTGTGAAGAAGCGTGCCCAACCACGGCGATTCAGCTGACTCCAGACTTCGAGCTGGGTGAGTACAAGCGTCAGGATCTGGTGTACGAGAAAGAGGATCTGCTGATTTCCGGTCCGGGCAAATACCCGGAATATAACTTCTACCGGATGGCGGGTATGGCAATCGACGGCAAAGATAAGGGCGAAGCAGAGAATGAAGCTAAGCCTATCGACGTCAAGAGCCTGTTACCGTAAGGAGAGGGCAATGGAATTCGCTTTTTATATCTGTGGCCTCATCGCCATCCTGGCCACGTTGCGAGTGATTACGCACACCAATCCGGTGCATGCGCTGCTGTATTTAATCATTTCGCTGCTGGCTATTTCCGGGGTGTTCTTTGCGCTGGGCGCGCACTTTGCCGGTGCGCTGGAAATCATCGTCTACGCTGGTGCCATCATGGTGCTGTTCGTCTTCGTGGTAATGATGCTGAATCTGGGCGGCTCTGAAATTGAGCAGGAACGTCAGTGGTTAAAACCGCAGGTGTGGATTGGCCCGGCAATTTTGTCGGCCATCATGCTGGTGGTGATTGTTTACGCCATTCTGGGCGTTAACGATCAGGGCATCGACGGTACGCCAATCAGCGCTAAAGCAGTCGGTATTACGCTGTTTGGCCCATACGTTCTGGCGGTTGAACTGGCCTCCATGCTGCTGCTGGCAGGTCTGGTTGTGGCCTTCCACGTTGGCCGCGAAGAGCGTGCTGGCGAGGTGCTGAGCAACCGCACTGACGACCGCGCGAAAAGAAAAACGGAGGAACGCGCATGATCCCCTTAACACATGGACTGATCCTCGCTGCGATTTTATTCGTTCTCGGCTTAACCGGTCTGGTCATCCGCCGCAATCTGCTGTTTATGCTGATCGGTCTGGAAATCATGATCAACGCTTCCGCGCTGGCCTTCGTGGTCGCCGGTAGCTACTGGGGCCAGACCGATGGTCAGGTGATGTACATTCTTGCTATCAGCCTCGCGGCTGCCGAAGCGAGTATTGGCCTGGCGCTGTTACTGCAGCTCCATCGTCGCCGCCAGAACCTGAACATCGATTCAGTAAGTGAGTTGCGTGGATGAACATGCTTGCCTTAACCATTATTTTTCCGCTGATTGGCTTCGTGCTGCTGGCGTTTTCTCGTGGCCGCTGGTCTGAGAATCTGTCTGCAACCGTTGGCATTGGCTCTATCGGTCTGGCTGCGCTGGTGACAGCGTATGCAGGTATCGACTTCTTCAACAACGGCAAGCAGCCTTTCAGCGTGCCGCTGTGGACCTGGATGTCGGTCGGTGATTTCAACATCGGTTTTAATCTGGTGCTGGATGGTCTGTCTCTGACCATGCTCTCCGTGGTAACCGGCGTGGGCTTCCTGATCCACATGTTTGCCTCCTGGTATATGCGCGGTGAAGAGGGTTACTCCCGCTTCTTCGCCTACACCAACCTGTTTATCGCGAGCATGGTCGTTCTGGTGCTGGCCGATAACCTGCTGCTGATGTATCTGGGCTGGGAAGGCGTGGGTCTGTGTTCTTACCTGCTGATCGGTTTCTACTACACCGATCCGAAGAATGGCGCAGCGGCCATGAAGGCGTTCATCGTGACCCGTGTGGGTGACGTGTTCCTCGCCTTCGCACTGTTCATTCTCTACAACGAACTGGGCACGCTGAACTTCCGCGAAATGGTGGAACTGGCACCGGCTCACTTCGCGGCAGGCAACAATATGCTGATGTGGGCAACGCTGATGCTGCTGGGTGGTGCTGTGGGTAAATCCGCACAGCTGCCGTTGCAGACATGGCTGGCAGACGCGATGGCGGGTCCAACCCCGGTCTCCGCGCTGATCCACGCAGCAACCATGGTGACCGCGGGTGTTTACCTGATTGCGCGTACTCATGGCCTGTTCCTGATGACTCCGGAAATTCTGCATCTGGTGGGTATCGTCGGTGCGGTTACGCTGGTGCTGGCAGGCTTTGCCGCGCTGGTTCAGACCGACATCAAACGCGTTCTCGCATACTCCACCATGAGCCAGATTGGTTACATGTTCCTGGCCCTGGGGGTTCAGGCGTGGGACGCGGCGATTTTCCACCTGATGACGCATGCGTTCTTTAAAGCGCTGCTGTTCCTCTCATCCGGTTCCGTGATCCTGGCCTGCCATCACGAGCAGAACATCTTCAAAATGGGCGGACTGCGTAAGTCCATCCCGCTGGTGTATGTCTGCTTCCTGGTGGGCGGCGCGGCGCTGGCGGCATTGCCGCTGATTACCGCGGGCTTCTTCAGTAAGGACGAAATCCTTGCGGGTGCCATGGCGAATGGTCATATCAATCTGATGGTTGCGGCTCTGGTCGGTGCGTTCATGACCTCCCTGTATACCTTCCGTATGATTTTCATCGTATTCCACGGTAAAGAACAAATTCACGCTCACGCAGGGAAGGGGATTACCCACCACCTGCCGCTGATTGTGCTGCTGGTACTGTCCACCTTCGTTGGCGCGATGATTGTGCCACCGCTGCAGGGCGTACTGCCGGACACCACTGAGCTTGAGCACGGTCGCGTTCTGACGCTTGAAATTACCTCCGGTGTGGTCGCTCTCGCGGGCATCCTGATTGCAGCATGGCTGTGGCTGGGTAAACGTACGCTGGTGACATCTGTTGCCAACAGTGCGCCAGGCCGTCTGCTGGGCACCTGGTGGTACAACGCATGGGGCTTCGACTGGCTGTACGATATGATTTTCGTCAAGCCGTTCCTGGGTATTGCGTGGCTGCTGAAGCGCGACCCACTGAACGCCATGATGAATATTCCGGCGATCCTGTCCCGCTTTGCAGGTAAAGGCCTGCTGTTCAGCGAGAACGGTTATCTGCGCTGGTATGTGGCGTCTATGAGCATCGGTGCGGTTGTCGTGCTGGCGCTGCTGATGGTGTTGCGTTGATCGTTAAGTGAATTTTATTCGAATTCGTTGAAAATCAGGCCCCTGCTGGGGGCCTTAAAAAGGAATGTAAATCGCCATGTTACTACCCTGGCTAATATTAATTCCCTTCATCGGCGGCTTCCTGTGCTGGCAGACTGAACGCTTTGGCGTGAAGATGCCGCGCTGGATCGCGCTGATCACTATGGGATTGACGCTCGCGCTTGGTCTGCAACTGTGGTTGCAGGGTGGCTACTCTCTGACTCAGTCTGCGGGTATTCCGCAGTGGCAGTCTGAATTCGTTCTGCCGTGGATCCCACGTTTCGGCATTACGATTCACCTGGCCATTGACGGTCTGTCACTGCTGATGGTGGTGCTGACCGGTCTGCTCGGTGTTCTGGCGGTACTGTGCTCCTGGCGAGAAATCGAAAAATACCAGGGCTTCTTCCACCTGAACCTGATGTGGATCCTGGGCGGCGTTATCGGCGTGTTCCTTGCCATCGACATGTTCCTGTTCTTCTTCTTCTGGGAGATGATGCTGGTGCCGATGTACTTCCTGATCGCGCTGTGGGGCCACAAGGCATCCGACGGTAAAACGCGTATCACGGCGGCAACCAAGTTCTTCATCTATACCCAGGCGAGCGGTCTGGTGATGCTGATTGCGATCCTGGCGCTGGTATTTGTTCATCACAACGCCACCGGCGTCTGGACCTTCAACTATGAAGATCTGCTGAAGACTCCGATGTCTCACGGTGTTGAATACCTGCTGATGCTGGGCTTCTTCATCGCTTTCGCGGTGAAAATGCCGGTGGTTCCACTGCACGGCTGGCTGCCAGATGCGCACTCCCAGGCACCAACGGCGGGTTCCGTTGACCTGGCGGGCATTTTGCTGAAAACCGCTGCCTACGGTCTGCTGCGTTTCGCTCTGCCGCTGTTCCCGAACGCTTCCGCTGAGTTCGCTCCGATTGCCATGTGGCTGGGTGTGATTGGTATCTTCTACGGTGCCTGGATGGCGTTTACGCAGTACGACATCAAACGCCTTATCGCGTACACCTCCGTTTCCCACATGGGCTTCGTGCTGATTGCTATCTACACCGGCAGCCAGCTGGCGTACCAGGGCGCGGTTATCCAGATGATTGCGCACGGTCTGTCTGCAGCCGGTCTCTTCATCCTGAGCGGTCAGCTGTACGAACGTCTGCACACCCGTGACATGCGTATGATGGGTGGCCTGTGGGGCAAAATGAAATGGCTGCCAGCGATGTCTATGTTCTTCGCGGTTGCCACTCTGGGTATGCCTGGCACCGGTAACTTCGTTGGCGAATTCATGATTCTGTTCGGCAGCTTCAAGGTTGTTCCGGCAATTACCGTGATCTCCACGTTTGGTCTGGTGTTCGCTTCCGTTTACTCGCTGGCGATGCTGCACCGTGCTTACTTCGGTAAAGCGAAGAGCGAAATTGCTGCACAAGAACTGCCGGGGATGTCGCTGCGTGAGCTGTTCATCATCCTGCTGCTGGTCGTACTGCTGGTGCTGTTGGGCTTCTTCCCGCAGCCGATTCTGGATACCTCGCATTCCGCGATGAGCAATATCCAGCAGTGGTTTGTTAATTCTGTTTCTACTACAAGGCAGTAATTCGCTCATGACTTTAACTCCACAACAACTGATCGCGCTGCTACCGCTGCTGATCGTCGGATTGACGGTGGTGGTTGTGATGCTCTCCATTGCGTGGCGACGCAATCACTTCCTGAATGCGACCCTGTCCGTTCTGGGCCTGAACGCTGCGTTGGTTTCTCTCTGGTTTGTTGGCCAGGCAGGGGCGATGGATGTCACCCCGCTGATGCGTGTTGACGGTTATGCCATGCTGTACACCGGTCTGGTGCTGCTGGCGAGCCTGGCAACCTGTACCTTCGCGTACCCGTGGCTCGAAGGCTACAACGACAACAAAGAAGAGTTTTACCTGCTGGTACTGATTGCCGCACTGGGCGGCATTCTGCTGGCGAATGCGAACCACCTGGCTGCGCTGTTCCTCGGTATTGAGCTTATCTCTCTGCCGCTGTTCGGCCTGATTGGTTACGCCTTCCGTCAGAAGCGTTCTCTGGAAGCGAGTATCAAGTACACGATCCTGTCTGCGGCTGCATCGTCCTTCCTGCTGTTCGGTATTGCGCTGCTGTATGCACAGTCCGGTAACCTCTCCTTCGTGGCGCTCGGTAAGAGCCTCGGCGACGGCATGCTGCACGAACCGCTGCTGCTGGCGGGTCTGGGCATGATGATTGTCGGTCTCGGCTTTAAACTGTCTCTGGTTCCGTTCCACCTGTGGACGCCAGATGTATACCAGGGTGCTCCGGCTCCGGTTTCCACCTTCCTGGCGACGGCGAGCAAAATCGCTATCTTCGGCGTGGTGATGCGTCTGTTCCTGTACGCTCCGGTGGGTGATAGCGAAGCGGTTCGCGTAGTGCTGGGCATTATCGCATTTGCTTCCATCATCTTCGGTAACCTGATGGCGCTGAGCCAGACCAACATCAAACGTCTGCTGGGCTACTCCTCTATCTCTCACCTGGGCTACCTGCTGGTGGCGTTGATTGCGCTGCAGAGCGGTGAGATGTCGATGGAAACCGTTGGTGTGTATCTGGCCGGTTATCTGTTCAGCAGCCTCGGCGCGTTCGGCGTAGTGAGCCTGATGTCCAGCCCGTACCGTGGTCCGGATGCGGATTCACTGTTCTCCTACCGTGGTCTGTTCTGGCACCGTCCGATTCTGTCCGCGGTAATGACCGTGATGATGCTCTCTCTGGCGGGTATCCCGATGACGCTGGGCTTTATCGGTAAGTTCTACGTGCTGGCTGTTGGTGTGCAGGCGCACCTGTGGTGGCTGACCGCTGCGGTGGTTATTGGCTCCGCGATTGGTCTGTACTACTACCTGCGCGTTGCCGTGAGCCTGTACCTGAGCGCGCCTCAGCAGCTCAACCGCGATGCACCAACCAACTGGCAGTACAGCGCCGGGGGGATTGTGGTGCTGATCTCCGCGCTGCTGGTGCTGATCTTCGGTATCTACCCGCAGCCGCTGATCACCATCGTGCAACACGCGATGCCGCTGATGTAAGGCGAAAGCAAAAAACCCGCCTCGGCGGGTTTTTTTATGCTTTTCGCCCTCTCCCTGTGGGAGAGGGCCGGGGGGCGGGCACCAGCCCGCACGAACTTAAGCCAGCTGCTTCCTGCTAATCAGCGGCCCGTCAATCTTCTTCATCGAACGGTCCAGCACTTCCTCAATCACCGATGACAGCTCGTTCAGCTCAAACTTCGCTACGTAACCGTCGGCCTTCACCTTACGAATATGGTCTTCGTTGGCGTTGCCAGACAGAGAAGAGTGGATCACCACCGGAATATCTTTCAGTACCGGGTCAGTTTTGATTTTGCGCGTCAGCGTAAAACCGTCCATCTCCGGCATTTCGAGGTCGGTCAGTACCAGGGCGATTTTATCGGTGATTGGCACACCTTCTGCCTGAGCCCGTGCCGCCAGGACACCGATTTTTTCCCACGCGTCTTTACCGGTGATATGCAGTTGCGCCGGGATTTCCATCGCTTCCAGACCTTTTTCCAGCATCGAGCGCGCCACTTTGGAATCTTCCGCGACAATCGCGACAGCACCTGGCTTAATGTTGAATTTGGTGGTCTTCAGATTGGTGGCGTGCAGATCGTGATTGGCCGGCGTGATGTCATACAGGATCTGCTCAACGTCCAGCACCATTGCCAGATCGTTGGTATCAGTCTTTTCGTCCAGGCAGGCAATACTGGTGATGTAACGTCCGCTGACGGCGGTTTCTGCGGCGTGAACCTGCTTCCAGTCCAGACGCATAATATTTTCGACAGACTCCACGGCAAACGCCTGTACGCTGCGGGCATATTCCGTGATCAGCAGAATGTTCAGTCCGGTTGTTGGCTTGCAACCGGCGACAGCGGCCAGGTCAATTACCGGGATCACTTGATCGCGAATATTGACCATCCCCATCAGTGGTGACTTCATGCCAGCGGGTTTTGTGAACTCCGGCATTGGCACAATTTCTCGCAGCTTAAAGACGTTAATGCCAAACAGTTCGGATTTGTTTTCGTTCAGAGAGGTGCCGAGGCGAAACAGCAACAGTTCAAAACGGTTCGACAGGGTGAGATTCGCCCTGTCATCAATATCTTTCTGGAAATTATCCATTCTACCCTCAAGTGAAATGCTGGCCTTTTAATCGTTATCGGCATCCTGAGGAAAAAATGAAGGACTAAACGCTGACCTGAGTGAAATCTTCGGCCAGCTCACATTCTGAGAACAGCTCCCGGCATTCCGCCAGCAGGCTTTCACAGCCCCGGGCGTCGTAGCGCGAGCTGACGTGGGTGACGATCAATTTCCCGACACCCGCTGCACGAGCAAGCTGTGCGGCCTGACGCGTTGAGCTATGACCGCGACCGTTAGCTTTCTCTTCCATCGCCGTTTCCAGCGTGGCTTCATGCACCATCACATCCACTCCCCGGGCCAGATGGAGGGCGGATGGGCAAGGTGCTGTGTCGCCGAAAATCGCCAGTTTCTTACCCGGCTGTGGCGCGGAAAGGTAATCCCGCCCGTTTACCCTTCGTCCGTCTTCCAGCGTGACGGTATCGCCCAGCTTCAGACGCTGGAACAGCGGTCCGGGCTTAACGCCATCGGCCATGAGCGCGGCAGCGTTAAGCGTACCTGGTTTGTCATATTCCTCTATGCGGTAGCCGTAGCACTCCACCGGGTGGTTAAGCGGCTGGACAGCGATTTTATAAAACCCATCGTCATAGACCCAGCCTTCGGCAATCTCAACCACTTCCAGCGGATAATCTGTCCACGAACCGCTCAGGCGCAGCGTGGTGTCAACAAATTCACGAATACCCGCAGGCCCGTAAATGGTCAGGGGGTTGGGGTTCCCGGCCATCGAGCGGCTGCACAGCAGGCCAGGCAGGCCGAACAGGTGATCGCCATGCAGATGGGTGATAAAGATTTTATCCAGCTTACCCGGGTGGTAAGTGGTGCGTAACAGCTGATGCTGTGTTCCTTCGCCGCAGTCAAATAGCCACAACCCGCCACGGGTTGGGTGCTGCAAATCCAGCAGGATCGCGGTCACATTCCGTGAGCGGGTTGGCACGCCAGCAGACGTACCCAGAAAAATCAGTTCCATAACGCAATCAGCCCTTTGCCGAATGGGGAGGGGTCTAGTATAACGTGAGGAAACCCAGGAAGGAGACAGACATGATCCAGTGGCAAGATTTACACCATAGTGAACTGACTATTCATTCCCTTTATGCGCTGCTCAAACTGCGTTGCGAAGTGTTTGTTGTCGAGCAAACCTGTCCGTACCAGGACATCGATGGTGATGACCTGCTCGGGGAAAACCGCCATATCCTCGGCTGGCGGGATAACGAACTGGTCGCGTATGCGAGGATCCTGAAAAGTGAGGACGATTTTGAGCCTGTCGTCATTGGCCGCGTCATCATCAGCGGCCGCGCACGGGGTGAAAAACTGGGTTATCAGCTGATGGAGAAAACGCTGGATGCCTGCCAAAAACAGTGGCCGGACAAGGCGTTATATCTGGGGGCGCAGGCGCACCTACAGCCCTTCTATGGTCACTTCGGGTTTACTCCTGTGACGGACGTGTATGACGAAGATGGCATTCCACACATCGGAATGGCGCGGGAGATGAAGCAGGCGTAATGATGTGTGGTTGGCTATAGTTAGCGGACTGGTGTACTAACATGGAGAAAAATATGTCATTTCAATCCTGGGATACCCGTATCGATGACGACCTCGCCTTGCTGAGCGAAACCCTGGAAGAGGTGTTGCGTTCGTCGGGCGATCCGGCCGACCAGAAGTATATCGAGCTAAAAGAGCGCGCCGAAAAGGCACTGCATGAGGTGAAATCACGCGTCAGCCAGGCGTCCGATACCTATTACTACCGTGCAAAACGTGCGGTTTACCGTACCGATGACTACGTACATGAAAACCCCTGGCATAGTATTGGCGTTGGTGCAGCCGTTGGGCTGGTGCTTGGGTTGCTTTTAGCTCGCCGCTAATGTGTTGATGCAAACCGTTAACCGCTCCCTATACATGGGTACTGCTATTTATGGTCAGTACCCCGTATAATATGAGGTTTTAACAGGGAGAGGTTCGCGTGCATTCGATTTCCATCGCGCTGGAACGTCTGCGCAGTCAGCTTGCGCATGCGTTACCTGCTACAGCGGGTTTATGCCATTTCGACGTCTCTTTCCCGTTAAACGACGCGTTTGACCCTCTGGCCTGGTTAGGCGTTCAGTCCTGTTACCCTCAGTTTTACTGGCAGCAGCGTAACGGTGATGAGGAACTGGCCGCACTCGGTGCCGTCACCCATTTTTCATCCCTGGCCTCTGCTTCGCGGTTTTTACACACGCACAATGCGGCACATGACACCCGAATCTGCGGCCTTAACGCCTTTAATCCGGAGCAGGGCAGTCTGTTTTTACCGCGTCTGCTCTGGCGGCGTTTTGCCGGGGTTGCCACCTTACGCCTTCAGCTGTGGAGCGACAGCTCGCTCCAGGACGATGCCCGCGCCGCGCTGGACTTTTTACAACAGCTCCGTGATGCCAGACCGATTCGCCCGCTGTCGGTTCAGGTTATGCAGGAAACGCATCAGCCGCAAAAATCAGAATGGTTACGTCTTATCCGCCAGGCAACGGAGACCATCGCCCGCGGCGATTTTGAAAAGGTGGTGCTCGCCAGGGCAACCGATTTGCAGTTCAATCAGCCGGTTAACGCTGTCGCATTGATGGCGGCGAGTCGCGCCCTGAATTTAAACTGCTACCATTTCTGCATGGTATTCGATGCCGGTAACGCTTTTCTCGGCTCCACGCCCGAACGACTGTGGCGGCGTCGCGGTACGTTATTGCGTACCGAGGCTCTGGCGGGAACAGTGAGCAGCCATAGCGATGATAAACAGGCGCAGCGTCTGGGCGAATGGCTGATGAAAGACGACAAAAATCAGCGTGAAAATATGCTGGTCGTGGAGGATATCTGCGAGCGATTACAACACCATACCCATACGCTGGAGGTGTTGCCAGCTCAGGTTGTGCGGCTGCGTAAGGTGCAGCATTTGCGTCGCTGCATCTGGACTGAGCTAAAACATGCGGATGATGAACAATGTCTGCATGTTCTGCAGCCAACGGCTGCCGTCGCCGGGCTGCCGCGCCAGGCGGCGCGTGAGTTTATTCATCGCGTTGAACCCTTCGACCGCGAGTGGTACGCCGGATCTGCCGGGTATTTATCGCCCGACCAAAGTGAGTTCTGCGTGGCATTACGCTCTGCGCGCGTCCGCGATGCTGCGCTGCGGCTCTACGCCGGGGCGGGAATTGTCAGCGGGTCTGACCCGGAACAAGAGTGGCAGGAGATAGAAAACAAAGCCGCTGGGCTGCGTTCTCTGCTCCTTAGGGATTAATACTGATTCGTGCATTCCCGATTCATATCAAAATTCCAAATTTTTCTATTATTTATACTGTGTCGCATTCTTGATACCGGACAATCTCATGTCAGTAAGTTCTTTTAACCGACGCTGGGCGACGGTGATCCTTGAAGCCCTGACTCGCCGTGGCGTCAGGCACGTGTGTATTGCACCGGGCTCTCGCTCCACACCGCTGACGCTGGCGGCGGCTGAAAACCGGGCATTTATTCACCACACCCATTTTGATGAACGCGGCCTGGGCCATCTGGCGTTAGGCCTGGCGAAAGTCAGTAAAGAACCGGTGGCGGTGATTGTCACCTCCGGCACGGCGGTTGCGAACCTCTATCCGGCAATCATTGAAGCCGGGTTAACCGGTGAAAAACTGATCGTACTGACGGCTGACCGCCCACCAGAGCTTATCGACTGTGGTGCCAATCAGGCCATTCGTCAGCCGGGCATCTTTGCCTCGCACCCCTCACAGACGGTGTCGTTACCTCGCCCGACTCAGGATATTCCGGCACGCTGGCTGGTGTCGACGCTCGATCACGCAATGGAGACATTGCGCAGCGGTGCACTGCATATCAACTGTCCGTTTGCCGAGCCGCTGTACGGCGAAATGGACGACACAGGTCTTGACTGGCAGCACGCCCTCGGTGACTGGTGGCACGACGAAAAACCGTGGTTGCGCGAACAGACGCATCTGGAAAGTGCAAAACAACGCGACTGGTTCTTCTGGCGACAAAAGCGCGGCGTGATTATTGCCGGGCGTATGAGTGCTGCAGAAGGCAAGCTGGTTGCGGAATGGGCGCAAACCCTCGGCTGGCCACTGATTGGCGACGTCCTTTCCCAGACGGGTCAACCTCTGCCCTGCGCCGACCTCTGGTTGGGTAACATAAAAGCGGTGACAGAGCTTTCACAGGCACAGATTGTGGTTCAACTGGGGGCGAGTCTGACCGGTAAGCGGTTACTCCAGTGGCAGGCGGCCTGCGAGCCGGAGGAGTACTGGCTGGTCGATCCGCTGGAAGGGCGGCTCGATCCGGCGCACCACCGCGGCCGCCGTCTGGTCAGCGAGATTGACGCCTGGCTTGCCCTGCATCCGGCTGAAAAACGCAAACCCTGGGCGGTTGACGTCCCGGAACTTTCACGTCAGGCGTGGGAGCTCACCAAAGCGCAGTGCGAAGGTTTTGGTGAAGCAGAGCTGGCGCACCGAATTCGTCAGTATCTGCCAGAGCAAGGGCAGCTGTTTGTCGGCAATAGTCTGGTGGTGCGTCTGATTGATGCGTTCTCGAAGCTGCCTGCGGGTTATCCGGTTTACAGCAACCGTGGTGCCAGCGGCATTGACGGGCTGATCTCTACGGCGGCAGGTGTGCAGCGCGCCAGTGCGAAATCGACACTGGCTGTCGTGGGCGATCTCTCCGCGCTGTATGACCTTAATGCGCTGGCGTTGCTGCGTCAGGTCTCGGCACCGTTTGTGCTGATAGTGGTCAACAACAACGGTGGGCAGATTTTCTCCCTGTTGCCAACACCGCAGAGCGAACGTGAGCGCTTCTACCTGATGCCGCAGAACGTGCAGTTCGAACATGCTGCAGCGATGTTCAGCCTGAAATACCATCGCCCGGAAAACTGGGAAGCGCTGGATGCTGCACTGAGCACTGCCTGGCGACAGCCGGGGGCAACACTCATTGAGCTGGTGGTGAACGATTCAGACGGCGCACAACGGTTGCAAACCCTGCTGGCACAGGTAAGCCATCTGTGATCCTCTCTGGAGTGCAACAGCCCGGAAAGCCAGGCTACCCCTGGCTGGTCTTTTTGCACGGTTTTTCCGGGGATTGTCGTGAATGGCAGACAGTCGGGGAGACGCTCAGCGATTATCCCCGGTTATACCTCGATCTGCCCGGACACGGTGGCTCTGCCGGTATTGCTGTGACGGGGTTCGACGCGATGAGCAATGTACTCACCCGAACCCTGCTTAGTTACAACATACTTAACTACTGGCTGGTGGGGTACTCCCTCGGTGGCCGCATTGCGATGTTCCATGCCTGTCAGCAGCCAACTGGGCTGTGCGGGGTGGTGGTGGAAGGCGGACATCCAGGCCTGCAGGATGCCGATGCGCGACGTATGCGGCTCGGCTCCGATCGGCACTGGGCAACGCGTTTTCGCACTGAAGCGCTGGTTAACGTCTTCACCGACTGGTATCAACAGTCCGTGTTTGCTTCCCTGACGGACATGCAGCGCAGGGCGCTTGTTACCCTGCGCAGCCAGAACAGCGGCACGATGCTGGCGATGATGCTTGAGGCTACCTCACTGGCCGTGCAGCCAGATTTACGTGCGGCGCTGAGCACGCGCGATTTCCCTTTTTACTATTTATATGGTGAACGTGATGAAAAGTTCGCGGCCATTGCTGCGGAACTGAACGCCATGCGCCATGTGATCCCTCATGCCGGACACAACGCCCACCGGGAAAATCCGGGGGCAGTTGCCGAGAGTCTGGCTCAGATACTGCGTCTTCGAATAAAGGACACTCTATGATCTATCCTGATGAACAAATGCTGTATGCACCGGTTGAATGGCAAGACTGCTCTGAAGGCTACACCGACATTCGTTACCATAAATCCGCGGACGGCATTGCCAAAATCACCATCAACCGTCCGCAGGTGCGTAACGCGTTTCGCCCGTTGACCGTAAAAGAGATGATTCAGGCGCTGGCAGATGCGCGCTACGACGACAACATTGGCGTGATCGTTCTGACCGGTGAAGGTGACAAAGCGTTCTGCTCCGGTGGCGATCAGAAAGTACGCGGCGACTACGGCGGATATCAGGATGACGCGGGTACGCATCACCTGAACGTGCTCGATTTCCAGCGCCAGATCCGCACCTGTCCAAAACCAGTTGTGGCGATGGTGGCTGGCTACTCCATTGGTGGCGGCCACGTGCTGCATATGATGTGTGACCTGACCATTGCCGCAGAAAACGCTATCTTCGGCCAGACCGGCCCGAAAGTGGGTTCCTTCGACGGCGGTTGGGGTGCCTCTTATATGGCGCGCATTGTCGGGCAGAAAAAAGCCCGTGAAATCTGGTTCCTGTGCCGTCAGTACAACGCCCAGGAAGCGCTGGACATGGGCCTGGTTAACACCGTGGTACCGATTGCCGACCTCGAAAAAGAGACCGTGCGCTGGTGTCGTGAGATGCTGCAAAACAGCCCAATGGCATTGCGTTGCCTGAAGGCCGCCCTGAACGCCGACTGCGATGGTCAGGCGGGTCTGCAGGAGCTGGCGGGTAATGCCACCATGCTGTTCTACATGACCGAAGAGGGTCAGGAAGGACGCAACGCGTTTAACGAAAAACGCCAGCCGGACTTCAGCAAATACAAACGGAACCCGTAATGCGTCGCGCGCAGGTTTACCGCTGGCAGATACCGATGGACGCGGGCGTGGTGCTGCGCGAACGGCGGTTAAAAACCCGTGACGGTGTGTTTATCCACCTGCAGCAGGATGGGCAGGAAGGGTGGGGGGAGATCTCGCCCCTGCCGGGCTTTAGCCTGGAGACACTGGAGGAGGCTCAGGCCAAACTGATGGCGTGGGCGAGCGAATGGCGCGAAGGGGCTAACCCAGCGCTGCCAGATGTGCCTTCTGTAGCTTTTGGCATCAGCTGCGCACTGGCGGAGCTTGACGGTAGTTTGCCTGAAAAGGCGAATTACCGTGCCGCACCGCTCTGTACCGGCGATCCGGATGAGCTGTTCGCGCTGCTTTCCGCCATGCCAGGTGAGAAAGTGGCGAAAATCAAAGTCGGCCTCTACGAGGCGGTGCGTGACGGCATGGTGGCGAACCTGCTGCTGGAAGCGATCCCTGACCTGCACCTGCGTCTGGATGCCAACCGCGCCTGGACGCCGCTCAAGGCGCAACAGTTCGCCAAATACGTCAATCCTGCATACCGCAACCGTATTGCGTTTCTGGAAGAACCGTGCAAAACCCGTGAGGACTCCCGCGCTTTTGCCCGTGAAACGGGTATTGCTATCGCCTGGGATGAAAGTCTGCGTGAGACTGATTTCGAGTTCGTCGCTGAACCGGGCGTCAGTGCGGTGGTCATTAAACCGACGCTGACCGGCAGTCTGGCGAAAGTGCGTGAGCAGGTGGCTGCAGCCCATGCGTTAGGGTTGACGGCGGTGATCAGTTCGTCCATCGAATCCAGCCTTGGGCTGACACAGCTGGCGCGCATTGCCGCCTGGCTGACGCCAGATACCCTTCCTGGCCTGGACACGCTGAACCTGATGCAAACCCAGCTTATCCGCCAGTGGCCGGACAGTACGCTGCCGTGTCCCGGCGTTGAGGCGCTGGAGCCGCTGTGGTGAGTTTTACCGACTGGCCGTGGCGGCACTGGCGCGCACAATGCCCAGGGAAACCGGCGCTGCGCCTGGACGAAGAGACGCTCACCTGGCAACAGCTGGGCGATCGCGTGGATGGCCTTGCAGCAGGTTTTCACCATCAGGGTGTGCAGGAAGGTGATGGTGTCATGCTGCTCGCCCACAACCACCCGCAGACGTTGCTCGCGTGGCTGGCACTGCTCCAGTGTGGGGCGCGTATTCTTCCGGTTAACCCGCAGCTACCGCGTCCGTTGCTGGACGTGTTGCTGCCGCAGATGACGCTGCGCTTTGCGCTGGTGCTGGACGGCATCTACGAAGGGCTTACTGCGTTGCAGATGGCCGCACAGCCAGGCGAATATGTCGCGCCGTGGCAGCCGGAGCGGTTGGCCTCCATGACGCTGACGTCCGGCTCTACCGGGTTGCCTAAGGCGGCGGTGCATACCTGTGCAGCACACCTTGCCAGTGCCAAAGGTGTTCTGGCGCTGATGCCTTACCGTGATAACGATGACTGGCTGCTGTCACTGCCGCTTTTTCATGTCTCCGGTCAGGGCATTTTATGGCGCTGGCTGCAGGCTGGTGCGCGGTTAACCGTACGCGAAAAACAACCCCTGGAGCAGGCGCTGCAGGGGTGTACTCACGCCTCGCTGGTGCCGACGCAGCTCTGGCGTCTGCTCAATGCGAACCAGCGTATCGCGCTGAAAGCTGTGCTGCTTGGCGGCGCGGCGATCCCCGTTGAACTCACGCAAAAGGCCCGCGAGCAGGGCATTCGTACTTTCTGTGGCTACGGTCTGACGGAGTTTGCTTCCACCGTGTGTGCCAAAGAGGCAGACGGTGAGCCGGATGTCGGCTGTGCGCTACCGGGCAGAAATGTGCAGGTAGTGGAAGGGGAAATCTGGCTTAATGCGCAAAGCATGGCTGCAGGCTACTGGCGGGATGGGGCGTTGCTTCCGCTGACGAATGCGCAGGGCTGGTTTGCCACCCGCGATCGCGGTGAACTGCGCGATGGCCGCCTGACGATCCTCGGGCGTATGGATAATCTTTTTTTCAGCGGTGGGGAGGGGATCCAGCCAGAAACGCTTGAGCGTGTCATTGCCACCCATCCGCAGATAAACCAGGTGTTCATCGTCCCGCTGGACGACGCTGAATTCGGCCAGCGCCCTGTTGCGGTGGTGGAGTGTGAACCGGAAACGGACATTACGCTGTTTCCTGACTGGGTTCGGGATAAGCTGGCGCGTTTTCAGCAGCCGGTGCGCTGGCTGGCACTACCGGCCGGGCTAAAAAATGGCGGGATTAAAATATCCCGCCAGGCGTTAACACAGTGGGTGAATGATCAGTCGAAGGGGTAATCACCCCCCTTCCGGCTGCGGTTTGCGCTGGCGTCTGCGCAACAGGCGCAACACCGGCGGCACCACAATCACCATTATCGCCATCGCCAGCAGCACTTTCGCCACGCTACTGTCCCACAGAATCGACAGGTTGCCGTTGCTGATGGAGAGGGCGCGGCGCAGGTTTTGTTCCAGCATTTCCCCCAGCACAAAACCTAAAATCAGCGGTGACATCGGGAAGTGCATCTTGCGCAGGATGTAGCCCAGCACGCCAAGAAGCACCATCAGCACCAGATCGAACGTGGTGCTGTGTACTGCATATACCCCGACGGCAGAAACGGCTGCGATGGCGGGAACCAGGAACCACAGCGGAATGGTCAACATGCGGGTGAACAGGCCAATCAGCGGGATGTTCATCACCAGCAACATCACGTTGGCGATCAGCAACGCAGCAATCAGACCCCAGACAATATCCGGCTGTTCAGTAAACATCGCCGGGCCGGGGGTGATGTTATAGAGCGTCAGTGCGCCCATCATCACCGCTGTGGTACCAGAGCCCGGTACACCAAGCGTCAACATCGGAATAAATGAACCGCAGGCCGAGGCATTATTGGCCGCTTCCGGGGCGGCGACGCCACGAATATCCCCTTTGCCGAAGCTGTCGCTATTGCCGCTGAGCTTTTTCTCGGTCATGTAGGTGATGGCGCTGGCAATGGTGGCTCCGGCACCGGGTAAAATACCAACGAAGAAGCCAATGACTGACGAGCGCAGCGTCGTGGCAATGCACTGCGCTCCCTCTCTGGCATTAAAAAGCATCCGCCCGGTTTTACGTACCAGCGTTTGCCCGCTGCTGGTATGCTCCAGCATCAGTAAGATTTCCGAGACCGAGAACAAACCAATCACGACAACGATAAACTGCACGCCATCGGACAGGTGAACGCTGTCGAAGGTAAAACGATAAACCCCGGTGTTGGCATCCACTCCGACGGTGGCTAGCCCTAAGCCAATCAGTGCAGATAAAAACGATTTCAGCGGGTTTTGCGCCATCATGCTGCCGAGACAGGCAATAGCGAACACCATCAGTGCAAAATATTCTGCAGGGCCAAACGCCAGTGACCACTGGGCCAGCGCAGGGGCGAACAGAATGATGCCGCCAATGGCAATAAGCGACCCGAAGAACGAGCTGACGGCAGAAATAGAGAGCGCCACGCCGCCGCGTCCCTGTTGCGCCATCGGGTAACCGTCCAGCGCGGTCATAATGGCCGCTGCATCGCCTGGCACGTTCAGCAGGATCGACGAGATGCGGCCACCGTATTCGCAGCCGATATAGACCGTTGCCAGCAGGATCAGTGCGGATTCCGCAGGCAGGTGCAGGGCAAACGCCAGCGGCAGCAGGATCGCGACGCCGTTAATTGGCCCCAGCCCAGGCAACAGGCCCACAATCGTTCCGACAAAGCAGCCGATCAGGGCAATCACCAGGTTTTCCGGGGTCATCGCCACAGCGAACCCCTGAGAGAGATAAATCCAGGTATCCATAGCGAGCTCCGTTAGTTAAACCATGCCCCAAGGGGTAACGTCACGTCCAGCAGGCGGTCGAAGGCGTACCACAGTAAAATGCCCAGCATCGCCCCCGAAATTCCCGCCGCAGGCAGCGTGGCGTTAAACAACATGCCGATCACCATCGTCAGAATGGCGGTGGCAATCGGGAAGCCGAGCCACTCAAACCCCCACGCGTACATCAGCAGCACAACCACCATGACCAGCAGGCGTTGCAGAGTACGGCGTGGCGGCCAGTCCACGGTATCAGGATGGCGCAGTAACAGGGCCACCGAGCAGAGCAGCATCAGGCCGACAATGCCCATCGGAAAGGGGCGTGGCCCCACGGGTTCATAGCTGTATTCGCTGTGGATTTGCCAGGCAACGAATAACCCGCCAGTGCAGAGCAGCAGCCATATCCCGGCAAAAATACGATCGCTCATAGCGCCTCCGGTTATTTCGCCAGACCAAAGGCTTTCGCCTGCTCGCGGTAGTCATTCACCTGCTTTTTGACATACTCATCCAGCTGTTTGCCGTTCAGGTTGAACTCAAACAGCCCGCGCAAATCGCGCTGTTTTTTGAACTCCTCGGTTTGCTGGAGCTTGTTAAACTCGTCCACCCACCACTGGTATTCAGCGTCGGTGACGTTTGGCCCGACAAAGAAGCCACGGATAATCGGCCAGACCAGGTCATAGCCCTGCTCTTTTGCGGTAGGGACGTTTGCCAGCTGGCCGGGCAGACGGTTGTCGGAGAAGACCGCCAGCACGCGAATTTTATCTCCGCTCAGGTAAGGCACCATTTCACTGAGATCGCCGGATACCGCCTGCACGTGGTTACCCATCAGCGCCGTGACCGGTTCACCGCCGCCTTCAAATGCGACGTAGCGCATCTTGTGTGGGTCGACCTTTGCCTGTTGCGCCAGCAGTGCCGCTTTCATCCAGTCCTGGCTGCCAATAGACGCCCCTGCGCCAATCACCACGCTGTTGGGATCTTTTTCCATCGCGGTCAGCAAGTCTTTCAGCGATTTCCACGGGGAGTCTGCCCGCACGGCAATCATGCCGTAATCCGTGCCGACGGTAGACAGCCAGCGCACGTCATCGACGCCATAGCGGCCAAATTTACCCTGCGACAGGTTCAGCAGTGAGCCACCGGAAAAGGCAACCACAGTGCCCGCTTCAGCCGGGCGTTGTGCCACGATGGCGTTATAGGCCACTGCACCCACGCCGCCAGGCATATACGTTACGCGCATCGGCTTTTTGATAGCGCCAGTCTCCAGCAGGCTAACCTGGATGAGTTTGCAGGTGAGATCGAAACCGCCGCCGGGTTTGGCCGGAGCGATACACTCGGTACGGGACGGCGCATCCTGCGCCTGGACGACAGAGGCACTCATCATGAATACGCTTGCAGCAAAGGCCGAAAGTAATTGTTTTTTCATCGTTTATCCTCACGCAGGATGACGGGTACGGGTGTTTTTTCTGATTATGTGAACCGCCTTGTGGCGATTCCGTTGCGTGATTGTTAAAACATTAACCTTTCATTTCCCTTTCAATGCGACACGAACTTTACAGGATGTGATATGCGTCTCTTACTGGCAGAAGATAATCACGAGCTGGCTCACTGGCTGGAGAAGGCGCTGGTACAGGGAGGCTTTGCCGTGGACTGTGTGAGCGACGGGCGTGCGGCTGACCATCTCCTGCAGGGGGAACGCTATGCGGTGGCTATCCTCGATATCGGGATGCCTGGTTTTGACGGTCTGGAGGTGGTGCAACGTCTGCGAAAGCGCGGACAAACGCTGCCGGTGCTGTTCCTGACCGCCCGTAGCAACGTGGCGGACAGGGTGAAAGGACTCAATGCCGGGGCGGATGACTATTTGCCGAAACCTTTCGAACTGGAGGAGCTTGACGCGCGCCTGCGTGCGCTGCTGCGCAGAAGTGAAGGCCGAACCCTGGAGCGCCAGCGTCTGGGAGAGCTGGAGTACGATGACGACGGTTTCTTTCTGCTGCGCGATGAGCCGCTCTCGCTGACGCCGCGCGAGCTCTCTTTACTAAAAGTATTAATGTACCGCCGAACACGGCCCGTCTCCCGCCAACAGCTTTTTGATCAGGTGTTCAGCCTGAACGACGACGTGAGCCCGGAGAGTATTGATCTCTATATTCATCGCTTGCGTAAAAAACTGAGCGGCAGCGGGGTACGGATAATCACGCTGAGAGGGCTGGGTTACGTTCTGGAGTGTGGCGATGAAGTGGGTTAAACCGCAGTCTCTTTACCTGCAATTGCTGCTCTTTCTGGGGTTGCCACTGCTGTTGCTGTGGGGACTCTCGGCCTTTAACAGCTACGTCAGCGCACTACAGGCGGCTACTCAGGCTTACGATCGAACGCTGTTATCCTCTGCCCGCACGGTATCAGAGCGGCTGGTGGTGCATAACGGCAGGCTGGAGGTCAACGTTCCCTGGGTGGTGCTCGACAGTTTTGAACTCAATATGAATGACCGGCTTTACTACAAAGTGGTCGACCCTGACGGGCGGGTGATCTCCGGTTATGACGATTTGCCGAAGATGCCGCCCGCAACATCACGCACGACGCTTTATCCGGCGCTGGCATGGTTTTATCACACGGAGTATCGCGGGCAGGCCATCCGCGTCGCCCGGCTGCTTCAGCCTGTCAATGAGGGCAATATCATGGGGATGGCAGAGATCTACATCGCCGAAACGCTCCAGTCCCGTCGCTATCTTGCCAGCCAGTTGCTCTTTTCGTCCTGGGTCACTCAGGGTCTGTTGGTGCTCCTGACGCTCGTCCTTACCGCGTGGCTGTTGCGTCGCGTACTGCGTCCGATGCGTCAGCTTTCAACATTGATGGTACGGCGTGAACCTGGTCTGCTTGCGCCACTGCCGGAGCTGTTGCCCTGGTCAGAAACGCGTCTGCTGATTGTCGCGTTTAACCGTTATATCGACAGACTGCGCGGGGTGCTTTCACGGCAGGAACGCTTTAACGCCGATGCCTCTCATCAGCTCAAAACTCCACTGGCGGTGCTCAAAACGCAGGTTTCGGTTGCCCTGACGCGTGACGATCCGGCGTTGTGGCAGGAGAGTTTGCGGGCGATGAACGTTACGCTGGATAACACCATTCTGCTGACTGAGCGTTTGCTTCAGCTCTCTGCGGTGAAGTGTAAAGAGCAGGGGGAGCGCCAGTTTGCGCCTGTCGATCTGGTTCAGGTGGTACAGCATTGTTGCTTCTCCAGGTTGGCGCAGGCGCGGAGTAAGGCAATTGATCTCGGGTATGAGGGTGTTCAACAGCCGGTCATGATAGATGGCGATGAGGTGCTACTGGGGGAGCTTTGTGCCAACCTGCTGGAGAATGCCATCAAATACACCCCGGAACAGGGGATTGTGACGGTTTACCTGCGTGCAGATAACGGTGCGGTGGAACTGCGCGTGGAAGACAGTGGCCCGGGGATTGATGAACATCTGATGCACCAGGCGATGCAGCCATTTCACCGGCTGGACAACGTCGGAGAGGTGGCCGGGTCGGGGATTGGGCTGGCGCTGGCCGGTGATATTGCCCGGCTGCACAGGAGCCACCTTCAGCTTACGCGCAGTGAAACCCTGGGGGGACTGAGTGTGAAAATGCGGTTTTTACTGCTGATGTAAAAACCGGAAAGTATCATATCGTTACAATCTAATTGTCTGACGCACGCAGAGTACATTGATCCCGGGCTGACTCAGGTTAAAATCTCGCGGTTTTTGGGACATCTCTAAATAATTTGTGTGGGATCACGACAATGAAAAAAGTGGCATTACTGGGCCTCAGCGGCCTGATGTTTGTTTCTGCGGCGGCTAACGCCATTAGCATCAACGGCTCGGCTGGTCAGGATTACACCCACCTGGGCTTTGGCATGGGCACAGAAACCTCCGGTCTGGCGATGAGCGGCGGCTGGACGCATAACGATGACGACGGCGATGCAGCCAGCCTCGGTCTCGGTCTGAACATTCCTCTTGGCCCATTCCTGGCAACCGTGGGCGGTAAAGGCGTTTACACCAATCCGAATGACGGCGACGAAGGTTACGCGGCGGCAGTCGGTGGCGGCCTGCAGTGGAAAATCGGCGACAGCTTCGGTCTGTTTGGCGAGTATTACTATTCTCCGGATTCACTCTCCAGCGGCATTGAAAGCTATGAAGAAGCCAACGCCGGTGCGCGCTGGACTATCATGCGTCCAATCACCATTGAAGCAGGCTACCGCTATCTGAACCTGGCGGGTAAAGACGGTAACCGTGACAATGCGCTGGCAGATGGCCCGTATGTGGGTGTGAGCGCAGGTTTCTAACCACTCCGGCGCGGCGTTCTGTCGCGCCAGTTTCTCTCTTCTTCCCGCAATCAATTGCGCTATAGTGTTTTGACCATAGAAGTGGGAGAACACAATGATAAACGTGGAAATGTTATCCACCGGCGACGAAGTGCTGCATGGGCAAATTATTGATACCAATGCCGCCTGGCTTGCCGATTTATTCTTTGAGCAGGGATTACCGTTAACGCGTCGCAACACAGTGGGCGACAATCTTGATTCGCTGGTGAATATTCTGCGCGAACGCAGTGAGCACGCTGACGTGCTGATTGTGAACGGCGGACTTGGCCCCACCAGCGACGATCTCAGCGCGCTGGCTGCCGCGACGGCCAAAGGCGAAGAGCTGGTGCTGCATGAAGCGTGGCTGGCGCAGATGGCGCGTTTCTTTTCGGAGCGTGGGCGCGTCATGGCCCCCAGCAACCGCAAACAGGCTGAAATTCCGGCCAGTGCGGAACTTATCGACAACCCCGTCGGTACCGCCTGCGGTTTTGCCGTTAAGCTGAATCGCTGTCTGATGTTCTTCACGCCGGGCGTGCCGTCTGAATTTAAAGTGATGGTCGAGCAGCAAATTCTGCCGCGTCTGCGCGAACGTTTTACCCTGCCGGAGCCACCGCTGTGCCTGCGTCTGACCACCTTTGGCCGCTCTGAAAGCGATCTGGCCCAAAGTCTTGACCACCTGCCGCTGCCGCCGGACGTATCGATGGGGTATCGCTCCTCCATGCCAATCATCGAGCTGAAGCTGACAGGCCCGGCAACGCAGAAGGCCGCTATGCTGGCGCTATGGCCAGAGGTGCAACGCGTGGCGGGTGAGAGTCTGATCTTTGAAGGGACGGAAGGGTTGCCTGCACAGATTGCCCGCCATCTGCAATCCCGCCAGCTGAGCGTGACCTTAAGTGAGCAGTTCACCGCAGGGCTGTTGGCGCTGCAGCTTTCGCGTGCCAGTGCGCCGTTGCTGGCCAGCGAAGTTGTACCGTTCCAGCAAGAGACGCTGGCACAGACGGCTCGCTGGGCGTCTGAGCGCAGGGTGAACCATTTCGCCGGGCTGGCGCTGGCCGTGGGCGGTGTCGATGATGAGCACCTTAATTTCGCCCTGGCGACGCCGGAAGGCACGCATGCACTGCGGGTGAAAATGGGGATCACCCGCCACAGTCTGGTGGTGCGTCAGGAGGTATGTGCCATGATGGCGCTGAACATGCTGCGCCGTTGGCTGAACGGCAAAGAGGTCGCCAGCGATCACGGCTGGATTAACATCGTTGAGTCATTGTTTGTCGAATAAGCGGTGTTGCCGGGGCATATTCCCCCGGCACCACTTAGCCCAGCGCTTTTGCCAGTAGGGTGATAGGGTGTTCGCAGCGCTTGCTGGTGGACATTTCTATCTGCCACTTGCAGGTTTCACAGTCTGTCACCACCAGGTCGGCTCCACTCTCTTCAATCTGGTGGAACAAGGGTGCGCCAATGGCCTGAGAGGTTTCGTAGTTTTCACGCTTAAAGCCGTAGGTTCCTGCAATTCCGCAACAGCGCGAATCCAGCACCGTCAGTTCAAGCCCCGGGATCATCCTCAGCAGCTCCAGCGTATAGAGCGCCCAGCCCATCTTTTCCATATGACACGGTGTGTGATACACCACTTTCAGCGGTAATTTCCTGAGCGGTAACGTTTGTCCGCTGTCCAGTTTGCGCCACAGGAAGCGTGTCGCCAGCTCAATGTGTTCCCGCAGGCCGCTGTTATCCACATCCAGCAGATGTGGGTACTCATCGCGTAGCGTGAAGGTACAGGTTGAGGAGGTCGCCAGTACCGGAATACCTTTGTCGACAATCGCCTCACGCAGGGATGTGACGTTGCTTTTGGCCTGTTTGCGTGCCTTGTCGGTAAAACCGTTGGCAATCAGCGGAACACCGCAGCACTTCTCCTTGTTAAGCAACTGCACGCCTGTTCCCATTGCGTTCAGCACTTTCAGCAGGTCTTTACCCAGCTGCGGATGGTTGTAGTTCACGTAGCAGCCGTGGAAGAAGGCAACCTGATCGGTAAACTGCGCCTGTTCTGTCGCCACGGACTTGTACCAGCGACGGAAGGTACCGTGAGAATATTTTGGCAGGCTGCGGTGATGGTCTATCTTAAGCGTCGCATCAAGCAACTGGCGCACCGGTTTCAGCGATGTGGCGGCATTCACCAATGGGGCGAAAGGTGTCGACACCGTGCCCATCAGGTCGGTATGGCTAAGAATGGCATCGCGCAGCGTCGGTTTTTGGCTGCTATAACGCGCGCGGGCGCGCTGGATGATATCGCCGATTTTGACATCCGACGGGCACGCAACTTCACAGCGTTTGCAGTTGATGCAGTATTTCAGCGCTTCATCATACAGCGCGCCGTCCTTCAGGCGCAGACGTTCCCCGTCCGGTCCGGCCTGTTTCGGGCCAGGATAATTCGGGTTCACGCCGCTGACCGGACAGACCGTCGTACAGACCGTGCATTTAATGCAGCTTTCAAAACGGGTATCGTTCATTGTTCCGCCTCCACGCGTTGGCAGATTTGTCCGGCAACATAGAGTGCCGTCACGGCGCAGACACCGCCGCCACAGCCCTGAGTGATGGGATCGTAACCCCCCAGAATCGAGCCGATGGCATAGAGATTATTGATGGGGGTACCTGCGAGCTGCGGATGCAGATGTTCATCGACGATGACCCCAAACTGTTGCCAGGGCTGTGGGGCAAAGAAATCACTCTGATACCAGTCTGCACGGGAGGGGCTTTGCCGCACATCCAGTCCCAGAATGGCCTCCCGGATGCCCTCGCGGCTGCTCAGTAACCCGTTACTGAAGAAGCTGCCGCTGGCCAGCACTGCAAATCGTGTGCGAAGGGGGATATCACCGTGGTTGCGCGTCCAGATTTCGCTCACCGCATCCTCCGTGAGGGTGATTTTTTTCACTTCGTCACCCGCCATCCACACGCCGCCCTGAGCAATAAACTGGCGCTGAAGCTGGTTATGCAGGCGAATGCCGGGTACGGAAGGGGGAAGCGTTGGCAGTAAGCCGAGAGTGCAGGGCAGGCGATCCGACAGCCAGCGCCAGAGGCGGTTATCCGTCAGACCAAAGCAGGCAGGCATAAACAGCGCGTCACATTTTTCACCGAGCGGCCTGAGCGCGTCATACAGCAGTGGCCATTTGTCCTCATTATCCAGCAGCCGGGCGATATTCACCGCCCGAAACTCGCTTGGGTTGTCGCGCAGGACATCAAGCTCAGGAAGGTCTATCTCCGCTGTCTCTGCATTAACGCCTTGTTGGCAGAGCGATGCCGCCGCGAGATGGGGCTGGAAATCAAGAAAACCGCTGATCCCAACCACCAGCACGCGCGCTGCGCTGACGGGCGCGACGGGAACCTCTTCCGGACTGAGCCAGGCGGATCGCAGGGTACCAAGCGGTGTGACGCGCTGATGATTTTGCCGGGCATTGCCCTGTAACCGCGCGCCACACTCCGCCAGAAGCCGTTCCGCTTCATGGGCGAAGTGGGGAATATTGTGCATGCCAGTCAGGCTATAGGGATGTTCTGGCGGCAGCGTGTCGTGGTATGCGGCATCCAGCAGATCCAGAGAGCCAGACGAGAAATGCAGGGCGCTCTGACCCCGGGTGATAATGGCGCAGCGCAGCCCCTGTTTCGTGAGCCTGATGCCACAGAGTAAACCCGCCAGTCCGCCGCCGACGATCGTGGTATCAAATTTCATCGTGTTGTTCCTTCTCAAGACCGCAAAGTCCCTGATAGACCCAGCGGGTAAACTCGCTTTCGCGCAGGGCATCACCCCAGGCGACAGGCTGAATACCTTTCCAGCGCTCGTTTAAAAAATCGCTGAGTTGTGCAAGCGACTGGGTGGCGGTGGTGACGTGAAAACGTTGCAGCAGCCCGGCGGCGCGGCAGGCACACAGTTCGCCCTGACAGGTCCCCATTCCGACGCGCGTGCGGCGACGTAAATCGAGCAGATTATTGACAGTCAGGTTCTCCACGGCATATTGCACTTCACCGGCGGTAACGGCTTCACACTCGCACACCAGGCTGCGGCTAAGACGCCCTTCACCCAGCCACTGCGGCGTTCTGTCGCCGTGGCGATAGATGGCCGAGCCGCGCAGGGGGGCGGGCAGAGAGATGATCTTTTGCAACGTGGTTTCGGTCGTCTGGCGCGAACCGGGCAACGGTTGCTCCGCCGTTACGCAGGGCCCGGTGTTGCCAAGTTTGCGGCAGACGGCATCGGTGGCCCATTGCGCCATCAGGCGATAGGTCATCAGCTTGCCGCCCGTAATGGTGATAAAACCGTCCATGCCATCACGTTGTGCGTGATCGAGCAGCACGATACCGCGGCTGACGTTGCGTCCGCTTGGGTCGTTATCGCTGGCCACCAGCGGGCGCACGCCCGCGTAAGCGCGAAGAATGCGGGTCTGGGCCATCACGGGAGCCAGTTTTTCCCCTTCACGAAGCAGAATGTCAACCTCTTCAGCCGTTACCCGGTTGTCGTCGATCTCGCTGTAGTCGACGTGAGTTGAGGTGGTGCCGATGAGCGAAATGGTGTCGCCGGGCACCAGAATATCGGCGTCGGAGGGTTTACGGCAGCGGTTGATCACATGGTTATTAATACGGTGATCGAGGATCAGCAGTGAACCCTTGGCCGGGAACATGCGGATGGACAGTTCCGCGTATTCCGCAATGTGCTGCCCCCAGATCCCCGCGGCATTGACGACCACGCTGGCATACAACTCGCTGTGTTCCTGATATTGCGTGTCGAAAACGCGTACACCACGGACGGTATTTCCCTGGCGGATCAGTCCCGTTACCTGGTGTCCGGTCAGAATACGCGCCCCGTGCTCGCGGGCATCCAGCATATTGGCGGCGGTCAGGCGAAAGGGATCAACGGTACCGTCAGGGACTTTAACTGCACCGGTCAGCATCGGGTTAACGGAAGGCTCGATACGACGCGCGAGGGCAGGGTCGATAGCTTCAGCCTGAATACCCGCCGCGCGGCACGCGGTTATAAACGTCGACTGAAATGCCAGGTCGTCTTCGGGAAGCGTGATGAACAGACCGTCGGTCGGCTCGATGCAGTGGCGGGCGATGCGTCGGAGGATTTGGTTTTCGGCAATGCACTCGCGTGCGGATTCGCCATCGGTGACGGCATAGCGTGCGCCGCTGTGCAGCAGGCCATGATTGCGTCCGGTTGCACCCGTCGCAATATCATGACGTTCCAGAAGCGTAACGCTTAACCCGCGCAGTGCGCAATCACGCGCGATCCCGGCACCGGTCGCACCACCACCAATGATAATCACATCGCTGTAGCGAGGATCGTGAATTGTCATTGTCTTCCCTCGTGTTCGTTTTTTTACCATTTAGCCACATCAAAACTGTGGTTTGTTTGATTTCGAACATAATCGAGCGCAATTCGAAAGTGGAACGTGATTTCATGCGCTTTTTTGCGCGTATTGTCATATTTCTGTAACAATCTGTGCGTTGATTCACAGTAACAATCACTGTGATTTCTTAACATCGCCGCCTCTCTGGAGTCGTGGGGCAGTTAAACCCCCGAAAATTCAATACATAGGCCACGGAGGCTGTCATGCTCAGTATCTTCAAACCTGCGCCGCATCAGGCGCGTCTGCCAGAGGCAGAAATAGATCCGCTTTACCGCCGTCTGCGTTGGCAAATCTTTCTCGGGATTTTCTTCGGCTATGCGGCGTATTACCTCGTACGCAAAAACTTTACGCTTGCCATGCCGTATCTGGTGGAGCAGGGCTTTTCACGTGGCGATCTGGGGTTCGCGCTGTCGGGGATCTCTATCGCGTACGGTTTTTCTAAATTCATCATGGGCTCTGTGTCGGATCGCTCGAATCCGCGCGTGTTCCTGCCAGCCGGTCTGATTCTGGCGGCAGCGGTGATGCTGTTTATGGGCTTTGTGCCGTGGGCGACCTCCAGCATCGCCATTATGTTCGTGCTGTTGTTCTTATGCGGCTGGTTCCAGGGAATGGGATGGCCACCCTGCGGGCGTACGATGGTGCACTGGTGGTCGCAGAAAGAGCGTGGCGGCGTGGTGTCCGTGTGGAACTGTGCCCATAACGTGGGCGGGGGCATTCCGCCACTGCTGTTCCTGCTGGGGATGGCCTGGTTTAACGACTGGAAAGCCGCACTCTATATGCCAGCCTTTGGCGCGGTCGTGGTGGCGATTTTTGCCTTTGCGATGATGCGTGACACGCCGCAGTCCTGTGGCCTGCCGCCGATTGAAGAGTACAAAAACGACTACCCGGATGATTACAGCGAACAAAATGAAGAAGAGCTGACGGCAAAACAGATCTTCATGAAGTACGTGCTGCCAAACAAACTGCTGTGGTACATCGCAGTGGCTAACGTGTTCGTTTACCTGCTGCGTTACGGCATCCTCGACTGGTCGCCGACCTACCTGAAAGAAGTGAAACACTTCGCGCTGGATAAATCCTCCTGGGCCTATTTCCTGTATGAATATGCCGGTATTCCGGGCACGCTGATCTGCGGCTGGATGTCGGACAAAGTCTTCAAAGGCAACCGCGGTGCGACGGGCGTCTTCTTTATGACCCTGGTGACCATTGCCACCGTCGTTTACTGGCTCAACCCGGCGGGTAACCCGGGCGTGGACATGGCCTGTATGATTGTCATCGGCTTCCTGATTTACGGCCCGGTTATGCTGATTGGTCTGCACGCGCTGGAGCTGGCTCCGAAAAAAGCGGCTGGCACGGCGGCAGGTTTTACCGGCCTGTTCGGTTACCTGGGCGGCTCGGTCGCGGCAAGCGCCATCGTGGGCTATACCGTTGACTTCTTCGGCTGGGACGGCGGCTTTATGGTGATGATTGGCGGTAGCGTGCTGGCGGTACTGCTGCTGGTTGTCGTGATGATTGGGGAAAGACGTCACCACGCCGACGTGCAGGCGCGTCGTCAATAAGGAGAATTATGATGAAATTGACCCACCTGGCTACCGGCCTGCTGCTGGCAGGTTTGATGACGGGCTCTGCGCTGGCAGCCGATAAAATTGTGATCGCTCACCGTGGTGCGAGCGGTTATCTGCCGGAGCATACCCTGCCGGCAAAAGCGATGGCCTACGCGCAGGGCGCTGATTATCTGGAGCAGGATCTGGTGATGACCAGGGATGACCAGCTGGTCGTTCTGCATGACCACTACCTTGACCGCGTGACGGACGTGGCCGAACGTTTTCCGGATCGCGCCCGTAAAGATGGCCGCTACTATGCGATTGATTTCACACTGGCGGAAATCCGCTCGCTGAAGTTTACCGAAGGCTTCGAGATTAAAGACGGTAAGAAGGTGCAGGTCTATCCGGGACGTTTCCCGATGGGCAAGTCTGATTTCCGCATCCATACCTTCGAAGAGGAGATTGAGTTCGTTCAGGGACTGAACCACTCAACGGGCAAAAATATCGGTATCTACCCGGAAATCAAAGCGCCGTGGTTCCATCACCAGGAAGGCAAAGATATTGCCGAGAAAACGCTGGCAGTGCTGAAGCAGTATGGCTACACCAGCAAGAAGGACAAGGTCTACCTGCAGTGTTTTGATGCCGCTGAACTGAAGCGCATCAAAACCGAGCTGGAGCCGAAGATGGGGATGAACCTCAATCTGGTGCAGTTGATTGCGTACACCGACTGGAATGAAACCCAGGAGAAGCAGCCGGACGGGAAGTGGGTGAATTACAATTACGACTGGATGTTTACGCCAGGCGCGATGAAGCAGATTGCGCAGTACGCGGATGGTATCGGCCCGGACTACCATATGCTGGTGGCGGAAGGTTCAACACCGGGTCACGTGAAGCTGACGGCAATGGTGAAAGAGGCGCATGCCAGCAAGATGCAGGTGCATCCGTATACGGTGCGTGCCGATAAGCTGCCGGACTATGCGACAAACGTGGATCAGCTTTATGACGTGTTGTATAACCAGGCAGGTGTGGACGGGTTGTTTACGGATTTCCCGGATAAAGCGGTGAGCTTTCTGAAGGATAAGCGCTGAAGTTGCCGGGTGGCGACTGCGCCTGACCCGGCCTACGAACTGCGGTTTTGTAGGTCGGGTAAGTGAAGCGCCACCCGACACAATCACATCTCGATCTCAATATCCCCTTTTGCCCGGCAGCAGCAGGGCAAAATTTCCCCTTCGTTGATAAAGGCCAGTGGTTCAGTCAGCCAGTCCACCTGGCCTGCAACCAGACGGCAGCGACAGGAGCCGCAATACCCGGCACGACACTGGTACTCTACCTCAACCTGATGGGCTTCAAGCGCCACCAGCAGAGAAGGGTGCTCTTCCCGGCACAGCACTTCTGTACCGGAAAGACTGAGCGTTACGCGTGTCATCAGAGCTGGAAGTTACTCAGGTCGTCAGTATCCACTTCCGCGTCAATCTGACCCACCAGGTAAGAACTCACTTCCACTTCCTGCGGTGCAACCTGCACGTTATCGGACACCAGCCAGGTGTTGATCCACGGGATTGGGTTAGAACGCGTCTGGAATGGCAGGTCAAGACCGACGGCCTGCATACGGATGTTGGTGATGTACTCAACATACTGGCACAGGATGTCTTTGTTCAGACCAATCATTGAACCGTCGCGGAACAGGTAGTCTGCCCACTCTTTCTCTTGCTGCGCGGCCAGCACGAACAGGTCGTAGCACTCCTGTTTGCACTCTTCGGCGATTTCCGCCATTTCCGGGTCGTCGGTGCCACTGCGCAGCAGGTTCAGCATGTGCTGAGTTCCGGTCAGGTGCAGGGCTTCGTCACGGGCAATCAGGCGAATGATCTTGGCATTGCCTTCCATCAGCTTGCGTTCGGCAAACGCGAAGGAGCAGGCGAAGCTGACGTAGAAGCGAATCGCTTCCAGCGCGTTCACGCTCATCAGGCAGAGATACAGCTGTTTTTTCAGCGCACGCAGGTTCACGGTGACGGTTTTACCATTCACATTGTGGGTACCTTCACCCAGCAGATGCCAGTAGCTGGTCATCTCGATAAGTGTGTCGTAGTAGTGCGCAATACCTTCCGCACGCTTCTGGATCTGCTCGTTAGTGACGATATCGTCAAACACCACCGCCGGATCGTTCACGATGTTGCGGATGATATGGGTGTAAGAACGGGAGTGGATCGTCTCAGAAAACGCCCAGGTTTCCACCCAGGTTTCCAGTTCAGGAATGGAGATCAGCGGCAGCAGCGCTACGTTCGGACTACGTCCCTGAATGGAGTCCAGCAGCGTCTGATACTTCAGGTTGCTGATGAAGATATGCTTTTCGTGATCCGGCAGCGCCTGGAAATCAATACGATCGCGGGAAACGTCAACTTCTTCCGGACGCCAGAAGAAGGAGAGTTGCTTTTCAATCAGCTTTTCGAAAATGTCATACTTTTGCTGATCGTAGCGTGCCACGTTGACCGGCTGGCCGAAGAACATCGGCTCTTTGAGCTGGTCGTTTTTCGTCTGTGAAAAGGTGGTGTATGCCATGAATTGGGGTCCTGTCTTACGAAATAAAGGCGGGGATATCCCCGCCCTTCATTAGATCTTACATGCGCCGCTTTCGCAGCCATCGTCCTGGATAGAAGGTGCCAGGTCGTCCTGCGCGTCTTCCGCACCATCACGGGTGTTGTGATAGTACAGCGTTTTCACGCCAAATTTATAGGCGGTGAGCAGGTCTTTCAGCAGTTGTTGCATCGGAACCTTGCCTGACGGGAAGCGCGTCGGGTCATAGTTGGTATTGGCAGAGATCGACTGGTCGATAAACTTCTGCATGATACCCACCAGCTGCAGGTAACCGTCGTTGTTCGGCATTTCCCACAGCAGCTCGTAGTTGTCTTTCAGCAACTCGTAGTCTGGCACCACCTGACGCAGGATACCGTCTTTCGACGCTTTGATGCTGACGTGGCCGCGCGGTGGCTCGATACCGTTGGTGGCGTTAGAGATCTGTGAAGAGGTCTCAGACGGCATCAGGGCAGAGAGCGTGGAGTTACGCAGGCCGTGCGTCTTGATGGACTCACGCAGGGCTTCCCAGTCCAGGTGCAGCGGCTCGTTAGCAATCGCATCCAGGTCTTTTTTATAGGTATCGATCGGCAGAATGCCTTTCGCATAGGTGGTTTCGTTGAACCACGGGCACGCGCCTTGCTCTTTTGCCAGCTCGTTGGAGGCTTTCAGCAGGTAATACTGAATAGCTTCAAACGTTTCATGGGTCAGGTTGTTCGCGCTGCCGTCGGAGTAACGCTTACCGTGTTTCGCCAGCCAGTATGCAAAGTTGATCACGCCAATACCCAGGGTACGACGGCCCATTGCACCGCGTTTTGCCGCCGGGATTGGGTAATCCTGGTAGTCCAGCAGGGCATCAAGCGCGCGAACGGCCAGCACGGCCAGCTCTTCCAGCTCGTCCAGGCTCTTAATCGCACCCAGGTTGAACGCAGACAGTGTACACAGGGCGATTTCACCGTTCTGGTCGTTCACGTCTTCCAGCGGTTTGGTCGGCAGGGCAATTTCCAGGCACAGGTTAGACTGGCGCACTGGCGCAACCACTGGATCGAACGGGCTGTGGGTGTTGCAGTGGTCAACGTTCTGGATGTAGATACGGCCAGTAGAAGCACGTTCCTGCATCATCAGGGAGAACAGTTCCACCGCTTTCACGCGCTGCTTGCGGATGCTGTCGTCTTTTTCGTATTGGGTGTACAGGCGCTCGAATTCGTCCTGATCGGCGAAGAACGCATCGTACAGACCCGGGACGTCGGACGGACTGAACAGAGTGATCTCTTCACCTTTCAGCAGACGGGTGTACATCAGCTTGTTGATCTGCACACCGTAGTCCATGTGACGCACGCGGTTGCCTTCAACGCCACGGTTGTTTTTCAGTACCAGCAGGCTTTCGACTTCCAGGTGCCACATTGGGTAGAACAGGGTCGCAGCACCGCCACGCACGCCGCCCTGAGAGCAGGATTTCACCGCTGTCTGGAAGTGCTTGTAGAACGGGATACAGCCGGTGTGGAACGCTTCACCGCCGCGAATTGGGCTGCCCAGCGCACGGATACGGCCCGCGTTGATGCCGATACCGGCACGCTGGGAGACGTATTTCACAATCGCGCTGGACGTGGCATTGATGGAGTCCAGGCTGTCACCACACTCGATCAGTACGCAGGAGCTGAACTGACGGGTAGGGGTACGCACGCCAGACATAATTGGCGTTGGCAGAGAAATTTTGAACGTGGAAACCGCATCGTAGAAACGCTTCACGTATTCCAGACGGGTGTCACGCGGGTAGTTTGAGAACAGGCAGGCGGCTACCAGAATATAGAGGAACTGAGCGCTCTCGTAGATTTCGCCGGTCACACGGTTCTGAACCAGGTATTTACCTTCGAGCTGCTTCACCGCCGCGTAGGAGAAGTTCATGTCGCGCCAGTGATCGATAAACCCGTTCATCTGCTCGAACTCTTCTTCCGTATAGTCTTCCAGCAGATGCGTGTCGTATTTGCCCAGCTCAACCATTTTCACCACGTGAGCGTAAAGCTTTGGCGGCTCGAACTGGCCGTAGGCTTTTTTACGCAGGTGGAAAATCGCCAGACGTGCAGCGAGGTACTGATAATCCGGTGCTTCGCGGGAGATCAGATCCGCCGCAGCCTTGATGATGGTTTCATGGATATCAGACGTTTTGATGCCATCGTAGAACTGGATATGGGAACGCAGTTCAACCTGGGAGATAGATACGTTGTTCAGTCCTTCTGCTGCCCAGTCGAGAACTCGATGGATTTTGTCCAGATTGATACGCTCGGTAGTACCGTCGCGCTTTGTCACCAGCAGACTCTGATTCATGTGGGTTTTTACCTGTCCGTGAAATAAAAAATATCCCCCGTTTATCCACAGGTCCGTCTTGTGACTAACTCTGTGGATAAATACTACATGTAGGGGTTTTGCGATAAGAAAAACGCTATATGGTGAGTATTCTAGTAAGGATTCTTTTCAGCACAAGGGTTGATTTTGACGTTAAATTGAGGTTGTGAAAGGGTAAAAAAGGCTAAGTCCTCGTACCGTAAGGCCTGGAAGACATGTCAATAATTAAGAAAAAAAATTCAAAATTTGATCGAGTGCTGATTTCTTCAACGAGAGGTCAAAATTGCGCAACATGATGTCGCGCAATCTTTATAAGAATATTTGATGACGTTAGTCGTTTTTGGCCGTTGTGTGCAACATATAATTAACATCCACGCCCGGTGCGAGCTTGAATTTGTCCGTTAATGGATTGTAATGCAGCCCGGTCATGTGCTGCTCTTTGAGCCACGTCTGGTCAACCCAGCTCAATAACTCAGCAGGCTTAATGAATTTCTTCACGTCGTGTGTACCTTTTGGCACCATGCGCAGCACATACTCCGCACCCACCACGGCCATCAGCCAGGCTTTGCCATTACGGTTGATCGTAGAGAAGAAGACCTGACCGCCAGGCTTAATCAGTTTTGCACAGGCATTGACCACGGACTGCGGGTCGGGTACGTGTTCCAGCATCTCCATGCAGGTCACCACATCGTATTGATGTGCGTGCTTTGCCGCGTGTGCTTCAACGGTTTCCTGCACATATTCCACCTGGACGCCGGATTCCAGCGCATGCAGACGCGCCACCTGCAGCGGTTCAAACCCCATGTCCAGGCCGGTGACGGTTGCCCCTTCACGCGCCATGCTTTCTGCCAGGATGCCGCCGCCGCAGCCAACGTCGAGGACTTTCTTACCGAACAGTCCGCCGGAACGCTCCGCGATATAGCCCAGACGCAGCGGGTTAATGCGGTGCAGAGGTTTAAACTCACCTTCGAGATCCCACCAGCGGGACGCCACCGCTTCGAATTTGGCAATCTCTTCATGGTCAACGTTGTGAGCCACCGGGGATTTTTCGGCATTCATGGACGCTTTTACTCCTTATTTAGCAAGACTTCGGAGTATATCAGCCCGCGCGGGTGAATAAAGCTTATTGGTTTACCTCAATCACCGCGGCTGTGTTATAATTTGCGACCTTTGAATCCGGGATACAGTAGAGGGATAGCGGTTAGATGAGCGACCTTGCGAGAGAAATTACACCGGTTAACATCGAGGAAGAGCTGAAGAGCTCCTATCTGGACTATGCGATGTCGGTCATTGTTGGCCGTGCGCTGCCGGACGTCCGCGATGGCCTGAAGCCGGTACACCGTCGCGTACTATACGCCATGAACGTATTGGGCAATGACTGGAATAAAGCCTACAAAAAATCTGCCCGCGTCGTGGGTGACGTCATCGGTAAATATCACCCGCATGGTGATATTGCCGTGTATGACACCATCGTCCGTATGGCACAGCCATTCTCCTTGCGTTACATGCTGGTAGATGGTCAGGGTAACTTTGGTTCTGTTGATGGCGACTCCGCGGCGGCGATGCGTTATACGGAAATCCGTATGTCGAAAATCGCTCACGAGCTGATGGCCGACCTGGAAAAAGAGACCGTTGATTTCGTCGATAACTACGACGGCACCGAGCGAATCCCTGATGTCATGCCTACCAAGATCCCGAACCTGTTGGTTAACGGTTCGTCAGGTATCGCCGTCGGTATGGCAACCAACATTCCGCCGCACAACATTACGGAAGTGATTAACGGCTGCCTGGCCTATATCGACGATGAAGACATCAGCATTGAAGGGCTGATGGAACACATCCCGGGGCCGGACTTCCCGACGGCGGCGATCATCAACGGTCGTCGTGGTATTGAAGAAGCGTACCGCACCGGTCGCGGCAAGATTTACATCCGTGCCCGCGCTGAAGTGGAAGCGGACGCCAAAACCGGCCGTGAAACCATCATTGTTCACGAGATCCCGTATCAGGTGAACAAGGCGCGTCTGATTGAAAAAATCGCCGAGCTGGTAAAAGAAAAACGTGTTGAAGGTATCAGCGCGCTGCGTGACGAGTCTGACAAAGACGGTATGCGCATCGTGATTGAAATCAAACGCGACGCGGTGGGTGAAGTTGTTCTGAACAACTTGTACTCCCAGACTCAGCTTCAGGTCTCCTTCGGTATCAACATGGTGGCGCTGCACCACGGTCAGCCGAAGATCATGAACCTGAAAGAGATCCTGAGCGCGTTTGTGCGTCACCGCCGTGAAGTGGTGACCCGTCGTACCATCTTCGAACTGCGCAAAGCGCGTGACCGTGCGCATATCCTTGAAGCACTGGCCGTTGCACTGGCAAACATCGACCCAATTATCGAGCTGATTCGCCGTGCGCCAACGCCGGCTGAAGCAAAAGCAGCCCTGATTGCGCGTTCGTGGGATCTGGGCAACGTGGCGGCGATGCTGGAACGTGCGGGCGATAACGCTGCGCGTCCTGAGTGGCTGGAGCCGGAATTCGGCGTGCGTGACGGTCAGTACTACCTGACTGAACAGCAGGCCCAGGCGATTCTGGATCTGCGTCTGCAGAAACTGACCGGCCTTGAACATGAAAAACTGCTCGACGAATACAAAGAACTGCTGGAGCAGATTGCTGAGTTGCTGCATATCCTCGGCAGCGCAGAGCGCCTGATGGAAGTGATCCGCGAAGAGCTGGAACTGGTACGTGAACAGTTCGGCGATGAGCGTCGCACCGAAATCACCGCGAACAGCTCTGATATCAACATTGAAGATCTGATCAACCGCGAAGATGTGGTGGTCACCCTGTCTCACCAGGGCTATGTGAAGTATCAGCCATTGACCGACTACGAAGCACAGCGTCGTGGCGGTAAAGGCAAATCTGCGGCACGTATTAAAGAAGAAGACTTTATTGACCGTCTGCTGGTGGCGAACACCCATGACACGATCCTCTGCTTCTCAAGCCGTGGTCGTCTGTACTGGATGAAAGTCTATCAACTGCCGGAAGCGAGCCGTGGCGCGCGTGGTCGTCCAATCGTTAACCTGCTGCCGCTGGAAGCGAACGAACGTATCACCGCCATCCTGCCAGTACGCGAGTACGAAGAAGGCGTAAACGTCTTTATGGCAACCGCCAGCGGTACCGTGAAGAAAACTGCGCTGACCGAGTTCAGCCGTCCACGTTCTGCCGGTATTATCGCGGTGAACCTGAACGAAGGCGACGAGCTGATTGGCGTGGATCTGACCTCCGGTTCTGATGAAGTGATGCTGTTCTCTGCCGCCGGTAAAGTGGTGCGCTTTAAAGAGAACGCAGTGCGCGCAATGGGGCGTACTGCGACCGGCGTTCGCGGCATCAAACTGGCGGGTGAAGACTCTGTTGTTTCCCTGATCGTTCCGCGTGGCGAAGGTGCCATCCTGACCGTGACGCAGAATGGCTACGGTAAACGTACGGCAGAAAGCGAATACCCGACCAAGTCTCGTGGCACGCAAGGCGTTATCTCTATCAAGGTTACCGAGCGCAACGGTTCTGTTGTGGGCGCGGTGCAGGTAGATGATACCGACCAGATTATGATGATCACTGATGCCGGTACGCTGGTGCGTACGCGCGTTTCCGAGATCAGCGTGGTTGGTCGTAACACCCAGGGTGTTATTCTCATCCGTACTGCGGAAGATGAAAACGTCGTGGGTCTGCAACGTGTTGCTGAGCCAGTGGATGACGAAGAGCTCGATTCCATCGACGGTAGCGTAGCGGAAGGTGATGATGACATCGCGCCGGAAGCGGACACTGACGATGATGCAGCGGATGACGCTGACGAGTAATGTCTCCTGATGTAAAAAGGGCCGGATTCCGGCCCTTTTCTTTTGCAGATGCAGATAAGTGAACGTTGCGACCTGGCGCGTTTACCGCTACCTTAACCACATTCTTGTTGACCCCGACGGCGGAGCCTCGCCCCTTTGAAATACCTCGTCTCCTTTCGTACCACGCTGAAAGTCTCTCGCTATCTGTTTCGGGCGCTGGCGCTATTGCTTTGGTTGCTGGTGGCGTTGTTCTCGGTGTTTTACATCGTTAACGCGTTGCACCAGAAAGAATCGGAGATCCGTCAGGAGTTCAACTTAAGCTCCGATCAGGCTCAGCGCTATATTCAGCGAACGTCTGACGTGATGAAGGAACTGAAGTACATTGCCGAAAACCGCCTGACGGCAGAGAACGGCATCCTTGCCATCCGTGGGCGTGATGACAAAACGGAAGTCCCGGATTTCGAGCCGCTGTTCCCGGATTCGGATTGTTCGGCGATGGGCAATGCCTGGCGCGGCTCGCTGGAATCACTCGCGTGGTTTATGCGCTACTGGCGTGACAACTTTTCTGCGGCCTATGACCTGAACCGCGTTTTCCTGATTGGCAGTGAAAACCTCTGTATGGCCGATTTTGGCCTGCGCGATATGCCCGTCGAGCGCGATGATGCGCTAAAGAGCCTGCACGAGCGCATAGTGAAATACCGTAATGCCCCTCAGGATGAACGCAGTAATAATATCTTCTGGATAAGCCAGGGGCCACGCATGGGCGTCGGGTATTTCTATGCCCTGACGCCGGTGTATTTGGGTAATCGCCTGCAGGCATTGATGGGCATTGAACAGACCATCCGCATGGAAAACTTCTTCACGCCGGGCAGCCTGCCGATGGGCGTGACTATTCTGGATGAAAACGGTCATCCCCTGATTTCACTCACCGGGCCAGAGAACCGTTTGCAAGTCGATCCACACTGGATGCAGGAGCGTTCGTGGTTTGGCTACACCTCGGGCTTCCGTGAGCTGGTGTTGAAGAAAAGCTTACCGCCATCGTCGCTGAGTATTGTCTATTCGCTGCCTGTCGATATGGTGCTGGAGCGCATTCGCATTCTGATCCTGAACGCCATTTTGCTGAATGTGCTGGTGGGTATCGTGTTGTTTACACTGGCTCGCATGTACGAGCGGAAGATCTTTATCCCCGCCGAAAATGACGCCCAGAGAATGGAGGAGCACGAGCAGTTTAACCGTAAAATTGTCGCCTCCGCCCCGGTGGGGATCTGTATCCTGCGCACGCAGGACGGCACGAACATCCTCAGTAACGAGCTGGCACATAACTACCTGAACATGCTGACGCATGAAGACAGACAGCGGTTGACGCAGATTATCTGCGGGCAGCAGGTTAACTTTGTGGACGTACTCACCAGCACCCATACTAACCTGCAAATTAGCTTTGTTCACTCGCGTTATCGTAACGAAAACGTGGCGATTTGCGTGCTGGTGGATGTTTCTGCGCGCGTGAAGATGGAGGAGTCATTACAGGATATGGCGCAGGCGGCGGAACAAGCCAGCCAGTCGAAATCCATGTTCCTTGCCACCGTCAGCCACGAATTACGTACTCCGCTGTACGGGATTATCGGTAACCTCGATCTGCTGCAGACCAAAGAACTGCCGAAAGGGGTCGACAGGCTGGTGACGGCGATGAACAACTCCTCAAGCCTGCTGCTGAAAATCATCAGCGATATTCTCGACTTCTCTAAAATTGAGTCCGAGCAGCTGAAAATTGAGCCGCGTGAGTTCTCTCCACGCGAGGTGATGAACCATATCAGCGCCAACTATATGCCGCTGGTGGTGCGTAAGCAGCTGGGACTTTACTGCTTTATCGAACCGGATGTGCCGCTGACGCTGCAGGGCGATCCGATGCGCCTGCAACAAGTCATCTCTAACCTGCTCAGCAACGCCATCAAATTTACCGACGTCGGCTGTATTGTGTTGCACGTGTGTCGGGCAGGGGACTACCTGAGTATTCGCGTGCGGGATACGGGAGTGGGTATTCCGGCGAAGGAAGTGGTTCGTCTGTTTGATCCGTTCTTCCAGGTGGGGACCGGTGTGCAGCGTAACTTCCAGGGCACCGGGCTGGGTCTGGCGATCTGTGAGAAGCTGATCAGCATGATGGACGGAGATATCTCCGTGGATACTGAGCCAGGTATGGGAAGCCAGTTTACCATCCGTATTCCGCTCTATTCGGCGCAGTATCCGGCTAAAACAACGGTCGATGGGTTGAGCGGTAAACACTGCTGGCTGGCGGTGCATAACGCATCGCTGAATGATTACCTGACGGCACTGCTCATTCAGAGTGGTGTGGGGGTATCCCGTTATGAAGGTCAGACGCCGGATGCGGATGATATGCTCATCACGGATGGCATGCAGAAACAGACATGGCAGGGACGAGGGACGGTGATCTTCTGTCGTCGTCACATCGGCATTCCGCTTGAGCATGTTCCGGGGGAATGGTTGCATAGTGTGGCAACGCCGCATGAGCTGTTAGGTTTGCTGGCGCACATTTACAGCGTGCAGCTGGAAGACGGCGAGGGCACGGCCGCATTGCCGTCACCGGACTCTCTGACACCGGCGAACGACGATATGATGATTCTGGTGGTGGACGACCATCCTATCAACCGTCGTCTGCTGGCCGACCAGCTTGGTTCATTGGGTTACCAGTGTAAAACCGCCAATGACGGCGTGGATGCGCTGAATGTGCTGAGTAAGAACCATATTGATATTGTGCTCAGCGACGTCAACATGCCGAATATGGACGGTTATCGCCTGACGCAGCGCATTCGTCAGCTTGGGCTGACGCTGCCCGTTGTGGGCGTGACGGCAAATGCTCTGGCGGAAGAGAAACAGCGGTGTCTGGAATCAGGCATGGACAGTTGTCTGTCGAAGCCGGTTACGCTGGACGTTCTCAAACAGACGCTGTCAATTTATGCCGATCGCGTAAGAAAAACGCGGACATAAAAAAGGCCCATAAGGGCCTTTTTTGTTTGTTCTCCCTCTCCCTGTGGGAGAGGGCCGGGGTGAGGGCATCAGGCCGCTCACTCGCTGACGATCAATCCTTGTCCGTTGCACTCAGCGTCACGGAGGAGAGATAGTTCAGCAGGGCAATATCGTTGTCCACACCCAGTTTCATCATCGCGGATTTCTTCTGGCTGCTGATAGTCTTAATGCTGCGGTTCAGTTTCTTGGCAATCTCGGTGACCAGGAAACCTTCAGCGAACAGGCGCAGCACTTCGCTCTCTTTTGGTGACAGGCGTTTGTCACCGTAGCCACCCGCGCTGATTTTTTCCAGCAGACGTGAAACGCTTTCAGGGGTGAACTTCTTGCCTTTCTGCAGTGCTGCAAGTGCTTTTGGCAGGTCGGTTGGAGCACCCTGCTTAAGGACAATCCCTTCAATATCCAGATCCAGTACGGCACTCAGGATCGCCGGGTTGTTGTTCATGGTCAGAACGATGATCGAGATGTCCGGGAAATGGCGTTTAATGTATTTGATGAGCGTGATCCCATCACCGTATTTATCCCCGGGCATGGAGAGATCGGTAATGAGAACGTGTGCATCAAGTTTCGGCAGGTTATTGATGAGCGCTGTAGAGTCTTCAAATTCACCGACTACATTCACCCACTCGATCTGTTCAAGTGATTTGCGAATACCGAACAGTACAATCGGATGGTCATCGGCAATAATTACGTTCATATTGTTCATGTATAAGGCTACCTTGCTACAGCAAGCTGTTGACGTAGGCGTCAATGTCGCTGATGTATTTTTCAATGCCAGAGGCATCTTTCTCACGAATTAGATGTTCCAGCGTTTCACATAACTGCTTGCCGGGAACCAGATTAAGCATGGCAAACACCCCTTTAAGCCGGTGTGCTGTCTGTGCCAGCGCCGCGAAATCATTCGCAGCGGACTCAGTATACAACCGCTTAACATCATCTGGTACTGTATCAACAAAGAGTGAATAGTAACCGCTGGCATGCAGTTCGGCGTTTTCATCACCGCCTAACGGGGATTCCGGTATCTCTTCCTGCGCCAGTTGCTCTTCTATAAGTTGTAGTACAGCTTCCTGCATCGCATTGCTCATATTAAAGTTGACGCGCATCTGGCCAGGGCCGATTTTTCGCACGCCTGGCTCATCATCGCTTAAAAGCAAGCCGGAGGCAGTAAGATTAGACGGATTATCAGTTAAAAACAGATCAAATTCTTGACTTGAGAGTCTTTCATCCGGCGTGATGCAGGCTGCGCCCCAGTTTTCTAACTGGCGAACCACGATATTGCGGATCTCATTTGAGGTCACATCGACCATCACCACCACGTCATCCAGCAGGCGTTCTTCATCTTCTTCCTGCGGATTGGCGGTCATTTTAACGTGCAGAGAGTAGCGTGTGCCAAGCGATTCGCGCGCCTTGATGTTCAGGTGGCCACCAAGCTTACGCGCCAGCTGATCGCACAGCCAGAAGGTCAGCGCATTGGCTTTGCCATAATGATCGCTCTGGGTATCGTTCAGGAACGGGAAGTGCAGGTTATCGATCTCACTGACCGTGACGCCTTCGCCAGTGTCCAGAATGCGGAACGTCAGGCGGTCGTCCGTAGATTCGTCGGTGCTGACTTCCAGGGTGATTTTGCCAATCTGGGTGGTGGTTACCGCGTACTGGATCAGCATCAGCAGGATCCGACGCAGGGCTTCGCGATCGCCATGACGTTCGTCATTCGCCGGTAAGGCGTTGTTGATCAGCAGCTGTAGCCCTTTGCGCTTAATGATGGGCAGTACATCCGGAACCACTTCATCGATCAGATTCTGGATGGAGAAGAGCGTTGGGGTGCCTTTCCAGATGTCATTCTCCAGCATGTTCGCAAGCTGGATTTCGTCAACCAGACGAACCAGTGAGTCGGCCTGGCTGGCAAGCTGATGGCTTTCAGCTGTGCTCAACGCCGCCGCCTGTGTGGCCAGCGTTTTAAGCGGCTGCTTGAAAGCATCGCCAATATTTTGCATAAACGCGGCACGGCCCTGCTGGTTTTTCTCATACAGCCTTTGTGCCTGTTTGAGCTTTTTATTCACCAGCACTTCCCTGTCCTGATCGCGGATAACGAAGATTTGTGTGCGGGAAGCCACCTGGCTGCGGAACTGGCGGATTTCATACAGTTCATTATTAATGGTCGCCTGAATCACCCCCTGATGCTGATCCGCCATCGTGGTGATGTTCTGCAGGTTCAGATGTGGCAACAGGTGATCGGCAATTTTATTGCTCATCACCGTACGGTTCGCTTCCTGATCGTGCACGAGCACCCCAAGCGGCAGCACGGAAATAATCTCTTCGTTCAGTGCGCGTAACACGCGTAATTCATTGCTGGTTCCTGCCGGAACTGAAGAGGCGTCACTCTGACGCCCTGGCTGAAAACGGAAGGTGCTGTAGCCAAACAGCGCCAGCGCCAGAAGACCGATATTCAGTAACAGCGGTAACAGGATGTTTTGCAGCGTATCGAGCAGCAATGTACCAAACGGCACTTGCCACACCAGGCGCATGCCGGTTGAGTTCAGCGAAGACGCAATTTCAATCTTCGAGCCGTTAAAGGAGATGGATACACTCTCTACAGCCTCTTTGTCCGGCGTAGTGCGCATATTCTGTGTATTGCTGTCTGGATCAAGGCGGAAACTGTCCAGCGGCATATCCGGGGGGATCAAATCGTTGATGGGCAAGTCGAAGGCCACCACGGTCGCCAGGTGTCCTGGCTGGTTAAACGTGGTACGCAGGGTAAAGTAATGCCCATTTTGCCAGGCCAGACGGCGCAGCGAAGAGAAGCTCTCGCGTTCATCAAGGGCGTTAGCCTGCTGCAACATTTCTGCCCGGCGGGAGTCGACAATGCTGCCCACTGTGGTTTCTTTAAAGCCGGACGAGAGATCTTTTAGCGGCAACGTGGAGATCAGGATCATGCTGTTGTCCTGACCGTTTAAATAGTACATCGACCACGGCACGGTCTCAGCGCCCCAGAGGGTATCAAGATAGGTTGAAATGCGCTGTGTCATCTCAAGCGTTGCGCTGTCGTGAGAGCCAAAAATGAGGGCCTCCGTCTTACGCTGGGGCTTTTCGAGGTAATAGACATCTTGCTTAAGGCGTGTCTCCTGCAGGCCTTCCCCTGAAGATGTCGCCGGGGCCGCAGCGATATTGTCGTAAATCTGCCATGTCGCATAGCGCCAGGTATCAATACGTTTGTGCACGGCATGCGTGATATCAACGATCTGGTAGCTTTTATCCTTCAGCCAGGCGTTAACCGCGCTCTGAACCATAACCCCCATCGTGACTAACAGCACAATGATCAACAGAAGAAAGAAACGGGTGATGCTCCCGGGAAGAAGAGAGAACTTACTTGAGGCGGTGGTTTCAGACTGACTCATTGATATGTTTAACCCGTGATGGTCACGCTTTAAGGGGATAGGGCAGTATAAAGGGTAATAACTGAATTTCCAGCGTCACTGTCTGAGAACAAGCGACTTTTTCCGCCGAGAATATCGGGAGTGCACCTTGCTTTAAACGTGTACAAGCAGGCGGGAGATGTACAAATAAAGGACGATATCAGTCAGGAAATAGCACGAATAAACAAGAAATTAAGTTTGTAGTAATGACGGGCATACGGAAATGATTTCGGCGTAATTTAGTTAATAGTCGTTATTATTTCCATGTGGTAGCACAAAAAAAAGGTATTTACGTAAAGAAAGGTAAAAAAAAACCGAATGCTCAGCATCCGGTTGAATTAGGGATAAACAGACATTCAAAACTGAATGACGGTAATAAATAAAGTTAATGATGATAGCGGGAGTTATTTTAGAGATGTCAGGTGGTTTTGTTTTGTCATTCAGTGCTGTAAAGATTGTTTTGTTAACGCATTGATTTTTAATGGTGTTTGTTTATTTTTGATTATAAGTGCTATATTTTCAAGCTCTTTGTGCTTTGTAAAAGTTCCCTCGAATTTACAAAATGAAACATCTTTGTTGAAAAATGAAACACCTTCAAAGTTTTCGTATCATATTCGTGTTGGATTATTCTGTAATTTTGAGGAAAATGAACTTGCCGACTGGTTAAGAATGTTTAACCAGTAAGCAGTGGTAATAATAAGGCATATAACAGAGGGTTAATAACATGAAAGTTAAAGTACTGTCCCTCCTGGTACCAGCACTGCTGGTAGCAGGCGCAGCAAATGCGGCTGAAATTTATAACAAAGATGGCAACAAATTAGATCTGTACGGTAAAGTTGATGGTCTGCACTATTTCTCCGACGACAAGAGTGCTGACGGAGATCAGACCTACATGCGTATCGGCTTCAAAGGCGAAACCCAGGTTAACGATCAACTGACGGGTTACGGTCAGTGGGAATACCAGATCCAGGGTAATACGGCTGAAAGCGAAAACAAATCCTGGACTCGTGTGGCGTTTGCGGGTCTGAAATTCGCTGAAGCAGGTTCCTTCGATTACGGCCGTAACTACGGTGTGATCTACGACGTAACGTCCTGGACTGACGTTCTGCCAGAGTTTGGTGGCGATACTTACGGTGCAGATAACTTCCTGCAATCCCGTGCGAACGGCGTAGCGACCTACCGTAACCAGGACTTCTTCGGTCTGGTTGATGGCCTGAACTTTGCTCTGCAGTATCAGGGCAAAAACGGCAGCGTAGATGGTGAAAACAATACGGGTCGTAGCACCCTGAAACAGAACGGTGATGGTTATGGCGCGTCCGTGACCTACAACCTGGGTGCTGGCTTCAGCATTGGTGGTGCGATGGCATCTTCCAAACGTACCTACGATCAGAACAACACTGCAGCACTGGGTAATGGCGACCACGCTGAAGTTTACTCCGGTGGCCTGAAATATGATGCTAACAACATCTATCTGGCAACGCAGTACTCTCAGACCTATAACGCAACCCGTTTCGGTGACTCTCAGAGCAGCAGCGACATCTACGGTTTTGCTAACAAAGCGCAGAACTTCGAAGTGGTTGCTCAGTACCAGTTCGACTTCGGCCTGCGTCCGTCCGTGGCTTACCTGCAGTCTAAAGGTAAAGACATCGAAGGTTACGGCGATCAGGATCTGCTGAAATATGTTGATGTGGGTGCGACTTACTACTTCAACAAAAACATGTCCACCTATGTGGACTACAAAATCAACCTGCTGGATGACAACTCCTTCACCAAACAGGCTGGTATCGGTACTGATGACATCGTAGCGCTGGGTCTGGTTTACCAGTTCTAATTCGCTTCTCAGTATGACAAAGGGGCCGTCTGGCCCCTTTTTTCGTGTCTTTTTTAGGGTCTTACAATTCCCCCGTTTTGGTGTACTCTTGCCGCCCAGGCATGAGGATAATAACGAATGGATATGACTTTTTTACGCGCCAGCTTTCTGGCTACCTTTTTTTTCCTGACAGCATGTGACTCTTCCACACCACCGGCGAAAACGGACGCGCCAGCGGCGACGGTTCTGGAAGGCAAAACGATGGGCACATTCTGGCGCGTCAGCGTGATGAATCTCGATGAGAAACGCGCTGAAGAACTGCGCGGCAAAATTCAGTCGCAACTGGATGCTGACGATCAGCTGCTCTCGACCTATAAAAACGACTCGGCACTGATGCGTTTTAATCTGTCTAAAAGCACCTCCCTCTGGCCGGTGAGCGAAGCGATGGCCGATATCGTGACCGAAGCAATGCGCGTGGGCTACAAAACCAACGGTGCAATGGATGTCACCGTGGGGCCGTTAGTTAACCTGTGGGGGTTTGGCCCCAACAAGCAGCCGCTCACTACACCCGCCCAGGCGGCCATTGACGATGCCCGTGCCCGCACAGGGTTACAGCATCTGACGGTGATCAATCAGTACGGGCAGCAGTATCTGCAAAAAGATATTCCCGATCTGTTTGTCGATCTGTCGACGGTGGGGGAAGGATACGCGGCGGATCACCTTGCGGCGCTGATGACCCAGGAAGGGATCGCGCGTTATCTGGTTTCTGTCGGGGGGGCGTTAGTCAGCCGTGGCATGAACGCCAGTGATAAACCCTGGCGGGTCGCTATTCAAAAACCAACCGACCAGCAAAACGCCGTGCAGGCGATTGTGGATATCAATGGTCATGGTATCAGCACCTCCGGGAGCTACCGTAACTATTACGAACTCGACGGTAAGCGCATTTCGCATGTTATCGATCCGCAGACAGGGCGTCCGATCGAGCATAATCTGGTGTCCGTTACGGTGATCGCCCCAACAGCACTGGAAGCCGATGCCTGGGATACCGGATTGATGGTGCTCGGTACGGAGAAAGCCAAAGAGGTGGTACGCCAGGAAGGGCTAGCAGTCTACATGATCACCAAAGAGGCCGACGGCTTTAAAACCTGGAGTTCACCGCAGTTCAACAGCTTCCTGGTGAGCGAAAAAAATTAAAAAGCAAGGTTGCGGGTTTTTCTTCGCTGGCACTCAGGCACGCTGTATGTATGCTTGTAAAAGGAGCTGATGATGAAAAATCCAACCTTTAATACCGATGAGGATCGCTGGCAGGCAGTTCTGGCCCGCGATCTGCGTGCTGATAACCAGTTTGTCTTTGCCGTACAGACGACGGGTATCTTTTGTCGCCCGTCCTGTCGCGCCCGCCACGCGCTGCGTAAAAATGTCCGCTTTTACCCTGATGCTCAACACGCTGTTCTGGCCGGATTCCGCCCGTGTAAGCGCTGTATGCCAGACAAACGTGACCCGCAGGAACAGAAGCTGGCAAAAGTTGAACTGGCCTGTCGTCTTCTGGAGCAGGAGCCCACGCTCACCCTGGAGGCGCTGGCGCAGCAGGTTGCCATCAGCCCATTCCATTTCCACCGCCTGTTTAAGTCCGTGACCGGCATGACGCCCAAAGCCTGGCAGCAGGCGGCGCGGGAGCAACGTCTGCGCCATGCACTGGCACAGGGCGACAACATTACCGAGGCTGTACTGGCAGCAGGGTTTCCTGATAGCAGCAGCTATTACCGTAAAGCCGATGTGGCGCTGGGTATGACGGCGAAACAGTACCGGAAAGGGGATGTTGCCGTGCGTTATGCTGTCAGCGGCTGTTCGCTAGGGCGTTGTCTGGTGGGGGAAAGTGAGCGGGGGATCTGCGCGATATTGCTGGGCGACGACGATGCGACCTTAACAGAGGAACTTCTGACGCTGTTTCCAAAGGCAGAGCAGGAACCACTGGAAGGCGCATTTGCGCAGCGTATCCGCCAGGTGATTGCCAGTATTGATGGCCGTGCGGTACCGCTGACACTTCCGCTGGATATTCGCGGAACCGCTTTTCAGCAACAGGTCTGGCAGGCACTTCGTACCATTCCCTGTGGTGAAACGGCAAGCTATCAGCAGGTCGCGCAGGCGATTGGCAAACCCGCTGCCGTTCGCGCGGTGGCGGGAGCCTGCGCCGCTAACAAACTGGCGATTGTGATCCCCTGTCATCGTGTTGTTCGTAACGACGGGGCACTTTCTGGCTACCGCTGGGGGACGGCGCGAAAGGCGTTATTGCTAACACGTGAGGCGAAGAGCCGGGAGGGGTAATGCTCGATCTTTTTGCAGAGGCTGACCCCTGGCTGGAACCGCTTGCCCCAGGGGCCATGATCCTGCGCCGTTTTGCGCTCTCGCGCGCGGCGGCGCTGCTTGCCGGGATTGATGAGGTTGCGGCTGTCTCGCCATTCCGTCAGATGGTCACGCCGGGCGGTTACACCATGTCGGTGGCGATGACCAACTGCGGTAAGCTGGGCTGGACGACGGACGATCGCGGCTATCTGTACGCCCCCGTTGACCCAATGACCGGCAGCGCCTGGCCTTCTATGCCTGCGGTCTTTCAGGCGCTATGCCACGACGCTGCCGTTGCAGCCGGTTACGCTGACTTTACACCCGATGCGTGCCTGGTGAACCGCTATGCCGTCGGCGCGAAACTCTCGCTGCACCAGGATAAAGATGAACCAGACCTGCGCGCACCTATCATCTCCGTCTCTTTAGGCCTTCCTGCGGTTTTCCAGTTTGGTGGATTGCGTCGCAATGACCCGCTCAAACGTCTGATGCTGGAGCATGGCGATGTGGTGGTGTGGGGCAGGGAATCGAGGCTGTTTTATCACGGCATTCAGCCGCTTAAACCGGGTGTTCATCCGCAGACAGGCGAATTCCGTTTTAACCTGACTTTTCGGCAGGCTGCAGAGAGCACAAAGTGATCCGCGATGCCGTTGCAAGGTCGTCGGCACAAACAACACTCCTCATTAAATTTCACAATTACAATAATTTCGTAACCTTTAAACAATATTTAAAAGTTGTTACCGTTCCCCCGCAGTTTTTTCACCTGCAATTTCTACGCATCAAGCACTATTAAACTAAGGCATAAATGATGAAAAAAATGACTGCCATGCTCTTTTCTCTGGCCGTGGGGCTGAACGCCGTCTCAATGGCGGCGAAAGCAGAGACGCCTAAAGAGCAGGAAACGGACGTCCTTTTAATTGGTGGCGGCATCATGAGCGCCACGCTGGGAACTTATCTGCAAGAACTGCAGCCGGACTGGTCAATGACGATGGTCGAGCGCCTCGATGGCGTGGCACAGGAGAGCTCTAACGGCTGGAACAACGCCGGTACGGGACATTCGGCACTTATGGAACTGAACTATACGCCGCAGAAAAAGGACGGTTCCATTAGTATCGAGAAGGCGGTAGAGATCAACGAAGCATTCCAGGTCTCGCGCCAGTTCTGGTCTCACCAGGTAAACAGCGGCGTGATGCACGATCCGCACTCCTTTATCAACACCGTGCCGCACATGAGCTTTGTGTGGGGCGAACAGAACGTGAACTTCCTGCGCGCCCGTTATGCGGCCCTGCAGCAAAGCACGCTGTTCCGTGGCATGAAATACTCTGAAGATCACGCTCAGATCAAAGAGTGGGCACCGCTGGTGATGGAAGGGCGTGACCCGAATCAGAAAGTGGCGGCGACCCGTACTGAAATCGGTACTGACGTCAACTACGGCGAAATCACCCGTCAGCTGGTGGGTTCTCTGAAGAAAAAAGAGAACTTTAATCTGCAGCTCAGCACCGAAGTCCGTGGCTTCAAGCGTAACGCGGACAACAGCTGGAGCGTGACTGTTGCTGACCTGAAAAACAATGATGCTGAACACGTTATCAAGGCGAAGTTCGTCTTTATTGGCGCGGGCGGTGCGGCACTGAAACTGCTGCAGGAGTCTGGTATTCCTGAAGCGGAAGACTATGCAGGCTTCCCGGTGGGTGGTCAGTTCCTGGTGTCTGACAACCCGGAAGTGGTGAACCGCCACCTGGCGAAAGTGTACGGCCAGGCCTCCGTAGGTGCGCCTCCGATGTCCGTTCCGCACATTGATACCCGTATTCTGGATGGTAAACGCGTGGTACTGTTCGGGCCGTTCGCAACCTTCTCTACCAAGTTCCTGAAAAACGGTTCTCTGTTCGATCTGTTAAGCGCGACCACAACATCCAACTTTAAACCGATGGTTGATGTCGGTCTGGATAACTTCGATCTGGTGAAATACCTGATTAGCCAGGTGATGCTCTCTGATGAAGAACGCTTTGAGGCGCTGAAAGAGTATTACCCGCAGGCGAAGAAAGAAGACTGGCGTTTGTGGCAGGCTGGTCAGCGCGTGCAGATCATCAAACGCGATCCGAAAGAGGGCGGTGTGCTGCGTCTGGGTACCGAAGTGGTGAGCGATAAAGAAGGTACTATCGCCGCGCTGTTGGGGGCTTCACCGGGCGCATCTACTGCGGCACCGATCATGCTGCACCTGATGGAAAAAGTGTTTAAAGATAAAGTTTCCAGCCCGGAATGGCAGGCGAAACTGAAAACCATCATTCCATCCTATGGGACGAAGCTGAATGGTAACGTTGATGCGACGGAACAGGAGCTGGAATACACCAGCCGTGTTCTGCAACTGCAATACGTAAAACCGCAGGCCGCTGATGCGGCACCAAAAGCAGAGCTGAAACCTCAGGCCGTGAACAAACCGGTCGCAGATATCGCGCTGTAATGTAAAAAAAGCCGGGTAAGCGTTAGCGCCACCCGGCTTATTATTAACGCACTACAGCGTGTTCAACGTTTTCTTCCGCCTTCCACACGCGATATTTCACATCGACGTTTTCAGGGGTATAAACCACAATAGGCAGCTTGCTGTTGTAGCGCAGAAGGCTATGATCGCCCAGATACGCGGTCACAAATTTCTTCTCTTTCTTACCGTCCGGGCAAGCCATCATGGTGGAAACCGGAGACATCACTTTATCAAAGACGTAGTAGTCGTAACCCCAACCTTGCAGGGTTTTGCTTTCCAGTTGACCACCCAGGCGATGCTGGTTGCAGTCCACTTCCAGTGTCTGTCCAATTAACAGTTCCACTTTGAAATTCGCTTCATCCTGCTGAGCAGGTAATTGAATCACCTGACGCTTCATGCCTTTTTCTGCTTGCGGATAAGGTGCCACTTTTTCCAGTGGCTGCGCTTTTGAGGTATCGCTGGCGAAAGCACTGGTGCTGGCGCACGCTGCGGCGATCAGGGCAAGGGCAAATTTAGGTGCGTTTTTCACAGTCATTCCTTTATGTCAAAACGATCTTGTTCAGCCTATCATAACGTTGATGAATAAATGGGGTAATTTACTTACATTTTCAAAATGAAAGGTGTAATAAACTGCCTTATTGCTGTTGTTTTGGTGTTTTGTTCTGAATTGGAGTCTGGCTGCAGATCGTGTTAGTGTTAGCGATAAATAATGTTATTTATCTGTAAAGGAATGAGAGACATGGTTCGCGCAAAACTGAAGACACCTGAAGGCCGGAAATTTTTACTGGCACTGTTCGTTGTGTTTATGATTGCCGCTGCGGGTGTTGGGCGGGCAACCATTGTCGGCGTCATTGAGCAGTACAACATTCCGCTCTCACAGTGGACTACCAGTATGTATGTCCTGCAGTCGGCGATGATCTTTGTTTACAGCCTGGTATTCACCGTCCTGCTGGCTATTCCGTTGGGGATCTTCTTCCTCGGTGGACGTGATAACCACCACTAGGCGTGCAGACATGATAATCAAGCCAGCCTGCGGGTTGGCTTTTTTTTGTCTCAAAGACTGTATTCAGGTTTTTTTAATTCTCCATATCCTATTCTGTAATCAGTTAAGCAACTGTTTTCTGAGCAGGAGTCATTGAATGCTTTCCAGGTTTCCGGTACTCAGCCGGATCCCAAAAGGGGTCTGGGTTGTGGGGGGCGTAAGCATGTTGATGGATATCTCCTCGGAGAGCATTCACAGTCTGCTGCCGCTTTTTATGGTGACAACGCTTGGGACAAGCGTGCTGTTTATTGGTCTGATTGAAGGACTCGCGGAAGCAACTGCACTTTTTATCAAGGTTTTCTCCGGGGCTATCAGCGACTATCTTGGCCAACGCAAAGGTCTGGCGGTGTTGGGATATGGTCTGGGTGCGTTGAGTAAGCCGCTTTTCGCGTTGGCATCCTCTTCTGGTATGGTTTTAAGCGCGCGGCTGATAGACCGTGTAGGGAAGGGGATCCGCGGAGCTCCCCGTGATGCGCTGGTTGCGGACTTTACGCCACCGGATATGCGTGGTGCGGCATTTGGCCTGCGTCAGTCTATGGATACCACGGGCGCATTTCTCGGCCCTCTGCTGGCCGTGAGTTTGATGTTGCTGCTGAACAATGATTTCCGCATTATTTTCTGGATCGCCCTGATCCCCGGCCTGCTTTCCGTCGCACTTCTGTACTTTGGTTTGCAGGAACCGAGATCCCCCATTGAACACAAGCGCACTAACCCCATAAAAAAAGAGAATTTAAAGCGGCTGGGTAAAGATTGCTGGTGGGTGATTGGTCTTGGTGCAGTGTTCACCCTGGCACGCTTTAGCGAGGCTTTTCTCGTCCTTCGTGCGCAACAGTCCGGTGTCCCCCTGGCCCTTATTCCGCTGGTCATGGTGGTAATGAACGTGCTCTATTCTCTGTCGGCGTACCCGTTCGGCAAACTCTCCGATGGCATGAGTCATACCCGGCTACTGCAGTGGGGATTGGTGGTATTGATTGGTGCAGATATTGTGCTGGCGCTGAGCACCCACTGGGTTGGCATTATTGTGGGGGTTGCACTGTGGGGCGTCCATATGGGCATGACGCAGGGGCTTCTGGCAGCAATGGTTGCCAAAACTGCGCCTGCCGACTTACGCGGTACGGCTTTCGGTATTTTTAGTCTGCTCAGTGGTGGTGGATTATTAATTGCCAGCGTTGGTGCCGGGGCAATCTGGGAAACATGGGGGGCAGAATACACGTTTTATGCAGGGGCTGCGATTTGTGTGGCGACGTTGGTTTACCTGCGTAAAACACCGGATCGGCAAGGGGATGTCGATTCTGGGAAATAAAAAAACCAACCATAAAGGTTGGTTTTTTCAGGATTTTTTGGTCGGCACGAGAGGATTTGAACCTCCGACCCCCGACACCCCATGACGGTGCGCTACCAGGCTGCGCTACGTGCCGACGCGTAAAAAGAATACTACTCGATTCCTTTTTGAATGCAAGGGTGACAGATGCTAACTGGTTTATAATTAATCAGTTAGCGATAAACCGCTTCTCATCTGTCAGAACCTGCAAAAGCAGGCCCAACTGCGGTTTTTGATCTTTCAGCTTCTTACCCTGCAGGTTATACGTCTGGTAATTCCCGTTGCTGTTCAGCACCAGGGTCAGCCCCGGAGTGGTGATCGCCAGAGCATTATTTCCTGCAGCCGTCACCCAGTTATGGCGACGCGTGGCGCTGAAGAGATCTTGTCCTTGTGAATACTCATTTGCTGGCGTGCTGACGTGCAGCAGGCGTTGCATCAGAGTGGTCATCACATCTTTATGTTCGGTAAGCATGTTGATGCGCTGCGCCGGCGTGCCCGGCCAGTGGATCACCAGTGGAACATGAAGGTTTGGACGCGACCAGCTCATACTCTGCGTCTCGTCGCCCAGCGGTATGCCATGACCGGCGGTAACGATCACCACGGTATTATCCAGCTTGCCTGATGTGCGCAACGCGTCGAGCACGCGGCCAATCTGTACATCAACATCGCCTGCTGCGCGGCTGTAGCGGCGGGCAAAGTCTTTCTGGTTACTGTCTTCAAACGTAGTGCCGTTAAACGCAATCCAGGAGAACCAGCGGTTATCTTCCTGCGCGTAGCGCTGAAGCCAGCTTACCCACTGATTGGCTGTCTGCTCATCCGACTGATTTTGCGCGGTCGGTAGAGAGAAATCAGACAGCAATGCCTGGCGGTACAGCGCGCTATTAAAGCCATCTGATGAGAACAACCCTAACTGGTAGCCTTGTTGATTCAGTCCGGTGATCAGCGCAGCAGGAGTGCGTGCAGAAAGCACTCCGTCCATGTATCCGGCAGATATCCCGTAGAACAGGCCAAAAATACCGGCATCAGCTGAGTTACCGGAGCTCATATGCTGTGTGAACGATATATTCTTGCTGGCAAAATCGGCCAGCGCAGGCATCTGTTTCTCGTAATTTGAATAATTAAGACCATCGACGGTGATCAGCAGAACGTTCTGCCCAGCCCCCATATCGCGATAGTGCAGATCGTTCAGTGGATACTGAACGGTGACCGCCTCCGGATTACCTTGTTCAACCAGACGACGCTGATACTCCTGCGCATCCAGCAGACCGTGCTTCTCAAGGAAACGACGGGCCGTCATCGGGTAAGAGAGTGGCAGGTTTGCACGCTGCATGGTAATGGGGCGATAGAAGTTCGCATCCGCCCAGATGTACATGACGTGCGAACTAATAAATGACACGAAAAAGAGCGCTGCCACGGGCTTCGCGTAATGGCGTCGCCGGGTCAGGCTGCGGAGTTTTTGCCAGCTCCAGGTGGCAAACAGCATCTCTATCAGAAGAATGACCGGGACGCTGATAAACATCAGCTGCCAGTCACGGGCTGTTTCATTCTGATCGGGGTTAATCACCAGTTCCCAGACAATGGGGTTGAGATGCAGGTGGAAGCGGGTGAACACTTCGCTGTCGATAAGCAGCAGCGTCATGCCCGCTGTTGCAAGGATGGCGGATAAGAACCGCATCAGACGCTGCGAGATGACGACAAACGTCAGGGGGAACAAAATCAGCAGGTAGGTGGCGAAAACCAAAAAGCTAAAGTGACCGACTACGCTCATCCAGGAGTAGATACGCCCGACAAGCGTTGTTGGCCAGTCTGCCACAAACAGGTAACGACAGCCTATGACCGCCGCTATCAGAATGTTAAACAAGGCAAACCAGTGCCCCCAACTCACCATCTGGGAGACTTTTTCACGGTAGCGCTGACGATTCGTCACCATAAACTGTTGTTCGTTTCCCTTAATGGGCCTGGTCGTCGCTAACGGATGACTGTAAAGCCTGGGCGAAAGATTTTGCGATCGCCTGACGCTGAGCCGGAGCAACGCTGGTATTGATAAGGTTGGTGACCATATTTCCCAACACCATCAGGGAAAGATCGGTCGGCGTTTTATGTTTTTCCAGTACGTTGACCAGCTCACTGAGCAGTTGTTCAACGTGTTCATCACTGTAGCGGGAATGTTGTGGCATAAATCAAAATCAGTTTGTGGATGAAAGGGCAACATATTACCGTAGCAACAGCTTTTTTTCCCCTTTTTTATAGCCTAAATAATTCGGGTTGCACACATGTGTTGGGTGGTGGTTGAATACCGCCCGGTCTAAAAGGAGAGTTTATCATGAGTCTGGAAATCAACCAGATTGCCTTGCACCAGCTTATCAAGCGTGATGAGCAAACCCTTGAAGTGGTGCTGCGCGATTCGTTACTGGAACCCACGGCGACCGTTGTGGAAATGATGGCGGAGTTACACCGCGTCTACAGCGCAAAGAATAAAGCCTATGGTCTGTTCAGCGAAGAGAGTGAACTGGCCGACAGCCTGCGCCTGCAACGTCAGGGCGAAGAAGATTTCCTGGCGTTTAGCCGTGCAGCAACAGGACGTCTGCGCGATGAACTGGCGAAATACCCGTTTGCTGACGGCGGTATTGTGCTGTTTTGTCACTATCGTTACCTGGCGGTTGAGTATTTACTGGTAACCGTGCTGAACAATTTGAGCAGTATGCGTGTGAATGAGCAGCTGGATATCAGCTCAACACACTATCTGGATATCAACCATGCGGATATTGTGGCGCGTATTGATTTGACCGAGTGGGAAACCAACCCGGAGTCAACCCGCTATCTGACCTTCCTGAAAGGACGAGTGGGTCGTAAAGTGGCTGATTTCTTTATGGACTTCCTCGGAGCCAGCGAAGGCCTTAATGCTAAAGCGCAGAACAAAGGCCTGTTGCAGGCGGTTGATGATTTCACGGCGGAGGCGCAGCTTGATAAATCTGAGCGTCAGACCGTGCGTCAGCAGGTATACAGCTACTGCAACGAACAGCTGCAGGCGGGTGAAGAGATTGAGCTGGAGTCGCTGTCCAAAGAGCTGGCGGGCGTGAGTGAAGTGAGCTTCCAGGAATTTACGGCTGATAAAGGTTATGAGCTGGAAGAGAGCTTCCCGGCGGATCGCAGTACGCTGCGCCAGTTAACCAAATTTGCCGGCAGCGGCGGTGGCTTAACGGTTAACTTTGATGCCATGCTGCTTGGGGAACGCATTTTCTGGGATCCCGCAACTGACACGCTGACCATCAAAGGCACGCCGCCGAACCTGCGCGACCAGCTGCAGCGTCGGACGTCCGGTGGTAAATAACAGCCATAAAAAAACCCCGCAGAAGCGGGGTTTTTCTCGACGTGTTTGCGATTACGCGCGAACGAAGTCGATGTGAGACAGTTTTGGCTTGAACGGGTGACGCTGAACAGCCTGAACTTTCACTTTTTCTTCTTTACCGCCAACAACGATGGTCAGAACTTCGCTGTAGAATTCAGCTTTGTTCTGCAGGTTCCACAGTTTGTCGTGATCCAGTTCGATAGCAACTGGAGCAGCTTCGCCACCGTAAACGATAGCCGGGAACTTGTTAGCGTTACGCAGGCGGCGGCTCGCACCCTTACCCTGCACGTTACGTACTTCTGCTTCGATAGTAAACATTGATTTCTCTCTGTATTTAAAACCCTGCTACAGGCGACCCAGCAGCAGGTGAGTGTTCTGCCTCACGGATGTGAAGCGGGCGGCATTTTATACTCAAATGCACTTCACATCAATGAAAAGTCCCGCTAACCCCGTAATTCATTCGCCCTGCGAAAGCGTCCTTCATAGTCGAAAACTTTCTCACGTACCTGCCAGAACTGGCCTTTCTTCCTGGCGACAACAAAATCAGGATGGCGCAACAACACTTGCTGATGCACGATATCCGCCACGGTTATCCAGCGCAGCGGTACGCCCGGCGTACGGGTGTGCGGGCGGATAAATAGCTGCTCAAAGGCCGTTCGCTGTGCCGGGGTGTGCACCCTGAACCGTTCGCTGACATCGGCACCGTCTTCATCGTAATAGGTGATTTTCAGCCACTCACCTTTTTCATCTGCCCCGGTGTGCAGCGTCATACCGGAACAGCGGAGTACCAGCGCATCTTTAAGCTTCAGCGCCGCCTTGAGCATGTCGTCAGGATCGACCAGTATCGTGTCACATTCGCGGCAGCGGCGGGCGGCAATATCGTTTTCGGCATTACATTGCGGGCAGTTTTTAAAGCGGAAACGGAAATCGCACTGTTCACGATGCCCTTCGTCATCTTCAAACCAGCCCTGACAGCGGCGGCCAAAATGTTCAATCAGCGTGCCGTCAGCGGTGGTTTTACCCCAGAAGGTGTTGGCAAACCCGCAGGCAGGGCAGAAGACCTGTACCGGCACATTGTCACTTTTGCCTTTTGGCGTGCCGACTTCAGGGGAATAGAGGTCATGCGGGTTACCGGCGTAATCGAGGATTAGACAGTCGGTTTTTCCCGGAGCCAGGCGCAGGCCGCGTCCGACAATTTGCTGATACAGACTGACGGATTCGGTTGGGCGTAAAATGGCAATCAGATCGACGTGCGGCGCATCAAACCCGGTGGTTAATACCGAGACGTTGACCAGAAAGCGAAACTGTTGCGCTTTAAAGGCGTCAATCAGGCTGTCGCGCTCCGGGCCTGGCGTTTCACCGGTGATCAATGCGGCATCGTCAGCGGGCAGCAACCCGGTGATTTCTTTTGCGTGCTCGACGGTGGCGGCAAAAATCATCACCCCTTTGCGTGTCTGCGCGAACTCTTCAATCTGGCTGATGATATGCGGGGTAATGCGCTTTTGCTTTTTCAGCTCCTGGTTAAGGTCTGCTTCGCTGAACAACCCGTTACTTTGCGCCTGAAGGCGGCTGAAATCGTACTGTACCACTGGCATATCCAGCCGCTCCGGCGGCGTCAGATAGCCGTGTTTGATCATGTAGCGCAACGGGAGTTCATAGATGCAGTCGCTGAACAGGGCTTTATCATCCCCGCGTACCATGCCGTGATAATGGAAGCGATAAATCCAGCCTTTACCCAGACGAAACGGCGTTGCCGTCAGGCCGAGAAGACGTAAGTGAGGATTGACCTCTTTCAGGTGCGTGAGGATTTGCTGATACTGGCTGTCGTCGTCATCGCTGATGCGGTGGCACTCGTCGACAATCAGCAATGAAAATTCACTACGAAACAGGTCAAGGTTACGGGCAACTGACTGTACGCTGCCAAACACCACTTTACCGTGGCTCTCTTTGCGCTTGAGCCCGGCGGCAAAGATATCGGCTTCAAGCCCGAGTGCGCAATATTTGGCATGGTTCTGGGCCACCAGCTCTTTGACGTGTGCCAGCACCAGCACGCGCCCGCGTGCCAGACGTGCCAGTTCGGCGATCACCAGGCTTTTGCCTGCACCGGTTGGGAGCACAATGGCTGCCGGTTCCTGATGTTTGCGAAACCAGGCAAGGGTGGCGTCAACGGCTTCCTGCTGGTAGGGGCGAAGTGTAAAAGTCATGGTGTCTCGGTTTGGTTATTCCGCACATAGTATGCCACGAAACTTTTTCCCTTGAGTGGCGCAACCAGACCATTATACTGAACCGTTCCTGACTGCTTCTTTTTCGGACATGTTGTTCGACTCCAGCACCATTAAGTAAGGCAAAAAAGACTTCATGCGACTTGATAAGTTTATCGCTCAGCAACTCGGCGTAAGCCGCGCTATTGCCGGACGTGAAATCCGCGCCAGCCGTGTTACCGTGGATGGCGATATTGTGAAAGACACCGCTTTCAAACTTCAGCCTGAGCACCAGGTTGAGTATGACGGCAATCCGCTGACCCAACAGCATGGCCCACGCTATTTCATGCTCAATAAGCCGGAAGGGTACGTGTGCTCGACCGACGATCCCGATCACCCGACGATCCTCTATTTCCTGGATGAGCCGGTGGCGCATAAGCTGCATGCTGCGGGTCGTCTGGATATCGACACGACCGGGCTGGTGCTGATGACCGACGATGGCCAGTGGTCGCACCGTATCACCTCTCCGCGTCATCACTGTGAAAAAACTTACCTGGTGACGCTGGAATCTCCGGTTGCCGATGGCACGGCTGAACAATTCGCCAAAGGCGTTCAACTGCATAATGAAAAAGATCTGACTAAACCGGCAGTGCTGGACGTGATCACCCCGACTGAAGTCCGTTTGACCATCAGCGAAGGGCGCTACCATCAGGTGAAACGTATGTTTGCCGCAGTAGGGAACCACGTTGTGGGCCTGCATCGTGAACGTATTGGTGAGATTGAACTCGATCCGGAACTGGAGCCTGGTGAATACCGTCCGCTGACGCAAGAAGAGATCGCCAGCGTTGGGCTGCCTTCGCATTAATTTCAGGAGAACTCTGTGACCACCAGGCCACATTCGTCTTTCAAAATCGTGTTCATTCTTGGTCTGCTGGCCATGTTAATGCCGCTGTCCATCGACATGTATCTGCCTGCGCTACCGGTGATTTCCGCACAGTTTGGCGTACCGGCGGGCAGCGCACAGATGACGCTCAGTACCTATATTCTCGGTTTTGCCATTGGCCAGCTTCTTTACGGCCCGATGGCGGACAGCCTCGGGCGCAAGCCAGTGATTCTGGGTGGAACACTGATCTTTGCCGGCGCGGCGGTGGCCTGTGCACTGGCTCAGACCATCGATCATCTGATCGTTATGCGCTTTTTCCACGGTCTGGCAGCGGCAGCGGCAAGTGTGGTCATTAATGCCCTGATGCGCGATATTTACCCGAAAGAAGAGTTCTCCCGCATGATGTCGTTCGTCATGCTGGTGACCACCATTGCACCGCTGGTGGCCCCGATGGCCGGTGGTGCAGTGCTGGTGTGGTTCAGCTGGCATGCGATTTTCTGGATCCTGGCGCTTGCCGCGCTGCTGGCATCGGCGATGATTTTCTTCTTTATTGATGAAACACTGCCCGTCGAGCGTCGGCAGAAATTCCATATCCGCACCACGCTTGGCAACTTTGCGTCACTGTTTCGCCATAAGCGCGTGCTGAGCTACATGCTGGCAAGCGGCTTCAGCTTTGCCGGGATGTTCTCTTTCCTGAGCGCCGGGCCGTTTGTGTACATTGAGCTGAACCACGTTTCACCGCAGCACTTTGGTTATTACTTCGCGCTGAATATCGTGTTCCTGTTTGTGATGACCACCATTAACAGCCGTTTTGTCCGGCGGGTCGGTGCGATCAACATGTTCCGCGCCGGGCTGTGGATCCAGTTTGTGATGGCTATCTGGCTGGTGCTGAGTGCGTTCCTGGGCGTGGGCTTCTGGGCGCTGGTGGTGGGCGTTGCGGCCTTTGTCGGCTGCGTTTCGATGGTCTCTTCCAACGCAATGGCGGTGATCCTCGACGAGTTTCCACATATGGCAGGCACGGCGTCTTCGCTGGCAGGGACATTCCGCTTCGGGATTGGTGCTGTTGTGGGCGCGCTGCTCTCAATGGCGACGTTTAACACGGCCTGGCCGATGCTGTGGGCGATTGCATTCTGTGCAACCAGCTCTGTTCTCTTCTACCTCTATGCCAGCAGGCCACATAAAGCGGCTAATTAAGGCGCACATCAGGCCCGAATAGGGCCTTTTTGTTGATGCATGTCAACCAAACCTTCGTTCGTTTACCCTGTGTTTGTTTCTTTTATGTAAAATCTATTTGTGTAAAAAGTCACATCATTGTATTTAAAAAGGTTGAGTTAGATCGCAGAAACGGGTACATATAGCGCCGACGCGAACCTGTAACGCCTATAAAAACCGCTAATTAGTGCAGGTTTGCAATCATGTGTTACTATAAATGTAAATAAATTGTGAAGTAAATTTTGCTTCCGGGGAACGAACGTGAATACAATACAACTCTCCATTGTCCATCGCTTGCCCCAGAGCTATCGCTGGTCGACGGGTTTTGCAGGTTCGAAAGTTGAACCGATTCCGCAAAACGGCGCAGGTGGTGAGAATTGTCTGGTTGCACTCAAGCTGCTTAGCCCGAGTGATGAAGACGCCTGGCCGGTTATGGAACGCCTTAGCCAGGCACTGACTGATATTGAAGTGGACAGCTCCGTGCTGGAGTGTGAAGGTGAGCCGTGCCTGTTTGTGAAAAGTCAGGATGAGTTTGCTGCCACCTGCCGTCTGAAAAATTTTGGTGTGGCAATTGCGGAGCCTTTCTCCGGCCAGTACCCGTTCTGAGTGTTAGTCAGTCGATAACAGCTGGCGCGTGTAGCTTTGCGTCGGCGCAGCGAATACGCGCTGGCATTCTCCCTGCTCGACCACTTCTCCCTGTCGCAACACAATTACCTGATGGCATAGCGCCCGCACCACCTGTAAATCATGGCTGATAAAAATGTAGGCCAGCCGGTGCTTTTCCTGTAATCCCTTCAGGAGTGCCAGGATCTGCGCCTGCACGGTTCTGTCCAGCGACGAGGTCGGTTCATCCAGAATAATCAGCTCCGGCTTCAGGATCAGCGCCCGGGCAATAGCAATACGCTGGCGCTGTCCGCCGGAGAATTCGGCAGGGTAGCGGTGTCGCGTATCGGGATCTAATCCCACTTCCACCATTACCCGCATTACCTCTTCTTCACGCTGCTGAGCCGTCAACCCAGGCTGGTGGACGCGTAAACCCTCTTCGACAATCTGCAAAATGCTCAACCGTGGGTTGAGTGAAGAGTTGGGATCCTGAAAAACAACCTGCATGCGCGGGCGTACAGGCAGCATCTGGCGGCGATTCCAGCTGTGCAGCGGCATGCCGTCAAAGAGGATTTCACCCTGCGAGGCGATTAAGCGCAGCAGCGCCAGGCCAGTGGTGCTTTTACCTGAGCCGGACTCGCCAACCAGCCCGAGCGATTCTCCCGGACGCAGGGAAAAGCGGATGTTTTTCAGCACCGGATTCTGGTCGACAACGCGTCGCAAAATACCTTTGCGTATGGGGAACGAGACGCTCAGCCCCTCAACGCGCAGCAACGGCGTACTGTCAGCGTTCAGGGGAACCGGGTCACCTGAGGGTTCGCTATCGAGCAAACGCCGCGTATACGGGTGCTGAGGCGCATTCAGTAGCCGGGTTGCCGCATTTTGCTCTACGCAGCGCCCGTTTTGCATCACGGCGACGCTGTCCGCCAGCTTTTTCACGATGCTCAGGTTGTGGGTGATAAACAGCAAACTCATGTTGAGCTCGTTACGCAATTCCCGCAGCAGCTGCAGGATCTGCGCCTGTACCGTGACGTCCAGTGCTGTTGTTGGCTCATCGGCAATCAACAGTTCAGGACGTGTGAGCAGAGCCATTGCAATCATCACGCGCTGGCGTTCACCTCCGGAAAGCTGATGAGGGAAATCATTCAGCCGTTTGGCCGCATTGCGAATGCCGGTGCGTTCAAGACAATCGAGGATTTCGCCACGCGCCGCTTCTTTACGCATGCCACGGTGCAGGGAGAGCACTTCGTAAAGCTGTTTTTCAAGCGTATGCAGCGGGTTGAGTGAGACCATCGGCTCCTGGAAAATCATGGCAATTTTATTACCACGGATCCCGCGCAGGATCTGTTCATCGGCGTGCAGTAGCGAGCTGCCGTGAAACAGAATATCCCCCTGTGGGTAGCTCACCGGGGGAGAAGGGAGCAAGCGCAGCACGGAAAGCGCCGAGACACTTTTGCCGGAACCCGATTCACCCACCAGCGCCAGGGTTTCGCCCGGCTTGATCTGTAGAGACAGGTCGCTGACCACCGTACGAGTCTCACCTTGCTTCGAAAACGCAATCGACAGGTTATCGATACTGAGAAGAGGTTGCGTCATCTTATTCCGCCTTGTTGGGATCAAAAGCATCGCGCACGGCTTCGCCAATAAAGATCAGCAGCGAAAGCAGCACAGCCACAGAGAGAAAGGCGGTGATGCCAAGCCAGGGGGCCTGCAGGTTGTTTTTTCCCTGCAGCAACAGCTCGCCGAGCGATGGAGAGCCAAGCGGTAACCCGAAGCCGAGGAAATCGAGCGAGGTGAGGGTGGTGATGGAGCTGCACAGAATAAAGGGCAGGAAGGTCAGGGTCGCGACCACGGCGTTAGGGAGCATATGACGGAAGATGATCCCGTGGTCGCTAACCCCAAGTGCCTGTGCGGCACGAATATAGTCAAAATTACGCGTACGCAGAAATTCTGCACGGACGACTCCCACCAGCGCCATCCAGCCGAACAGGACGGTGATCCCCAGCAGCCACCAGAAATTCGGCTGTACCACGCTTGAAAGCAGGATGATCAGAAACAACGTCGGCATACCTGACCACACTTCAATGACACGCTGACCCCAGAGGTCAATTTTTCCGCCGTAGTAACCCTGAACGGCCCCCGCCACGACGCCCATCACGCTGGAAAAGAGCGTCAGCATCAGCCCAAAGAGGATGGAGATGCGCGTACCGTAAAGAATGCGCGCCAGCACATCGCCACCGTTGGCATCCGTTCCCAGCCAGTTTTGCGTGGAGGGCGGTGAAGGGAAGGGGCTGGCAGTGGCAAAGTTAATGCTGTTTGCCCCAAACCGTACCGGTGCCCAGAGCGCCCAGCCGTGTTGCTCAATCTGTTTGCGAAGCCACGGATCCTGGTACTCCGCAGGTGTCGCAAAAGGGCCACCAAAGTCGCTTTCACTGTAGTTGGCGAGCACGGGGACATACCAGCGGTCGTTAAAATGCACCAGCAGGGGTTTATCGTTGGCAATCAGTTCAGAACACATGCTGAGGACAAACAGGACGGCAAAGATCCACAGCGACCAGTAGCCACGACGATTGTGGCGAAAACGGGCCCAGCGGGCCTGGTTGACGGGGCTTAAACGCGGCATCAGCGGCCCTCAAAATCGATTCGGGGATCGACCAGCGTATAGCTGATATCACTGATGATATTCAGCAGCAGGCCAATCAGGGTGAAAATATAGAGTGTGCCAAACATCACCGGATAATCACGTGACACGGTGGCCTCATAACCCAACAATCCCAACCCGTTCAGCGAGAACATCACCTCTATCAGCAGCGAGCCGGTAAAAAACATACTGATGAATGTGGCCGGGAATCCGGCAATCACCAGCAGCATGGCGTTGCGGAAAACGTGCTTCCACATAATCTGCTTTTCACCGACCCCCTTCGCGCGCGCGGTGACAACGTATTGTTTGCGAATTTCATCGAGAAAGGCGTTTTTGGTCAACATGGTCAGGGCCGCGAATCCCCCAATGACCGTTGCAAGAACCGGCAGCGTGATATGCCAGAAATAGTCGGTGATTTTTTTGTACCACGGCAGGGTGCTGAAATCCGCCGACACTAATCCCCGCAGTGGGAAGATATCGAAATAGCTGCCACCGGCAAAAAAGACAATCAGCAGGACGGCAAACAGGAAGGCCGGGATGGCATAACCGATGATGATGAACGTACTGCTCCAGATATCAAAGCGGCTGCCGTTGTAAACCGCTTTACGGATACCCAGTGGAATGGAGACCAGGTAGATAATCAACGTACCCCACAACCCCAGCGTGACGGATACGGGCAGGCTTTGCTTGATCAACGTTAAGACTGATGCACTGCGGAACAGACTGTCGCCAAAATCAAAACGGATGTAATTCCAGAGCATGTTGAAATAACGCTCGTGAATAGGTTTATCAAAGCCATAGCGATGGGTGATCTCGGCGATCACTTCCGGATCCAGCCCGCGTCCGCCCCGATAATGACTTTCGCTGATATTACTGACGCCGGTTCTGGCGTGGCTCGCTCCCATCCCTTCGCCGCCACCGCCTGGCATACCGCCGCCGTTGCCAAATTCAATGGCCGCGATGGCCTGATCGACCGGACCACCGGGAGCGATTTGCACGATAAAAAAGTTAATCGTGATAATCGCCCACAGGGTCGGGATAACCAGTAACAGGCGGCGGATCAGATAAGCACCCATGATGATTCCTTAGCGCCGCTCAGCGGGGAGTGTGGCGGCTTTGTTGACGTCATACCACCAGGTGTCAAAGCCCAGCGAATAGATAGGGCGGATGGAGGGCTGAGAGAACTTGTTCCAGTGGGCAACACGGTCTTCGCCCATATACCACATGGGCAACATGTAGTAATTCCAGGTTAAGACCCGGTCGAGGGCGCGCCCCAGAGGCAGGAGTTTGTCTTTATCACCCTGCGCTGCCACGATTTTCGCAATCAGTGCATCAACCGCCGGGCTTTTGACGCCAGGCGCATTGTAGGAGGAGTCGATATAACGGGATGCCCAGGAAATTTGCAGGTCAGAGCTTGGCCACGGCTGCGCGGGCCACAGGCGCTGCATCATGTCGTAATCGCGGCTGCGCATGCGGTTGGTGATTTGCGCATTATCTACCTGGCGAATATTCATGGTGATCCCCAGGCGCTCAAGATTATGCTTAAACGGCAGCACCCACTGATCGTTACCGCCGGACGAGAGCAGCAGCTCAAAGCTCAGAGGTTTACCCGTTTGTACATTCACGCGTTTCTGGTTTTTCAACGGCCAGCCCGCGTCATCCAGTAGCTTGCTGGCCTTTAGCAGGTTATCGCGGTCGTAACCGTCTCCGTTCGACACCGGGGGCTGAAACACCGTGGTGAACACCTCTGGCGGCAGTTCAGCTTTTAACGGGGCCAGCAGGACCAGCTCGTCAGCCTTTGGGTAATCCCGTGCGGCATATTCGGTATTCTGGAAATAACTGTTGGCACGGCTGTAGGCTCCGTAAAACAGCGCCTTGTTCATCCATTCGAAGTCAAACGCCAGAGAAATAGCTTCCCGAACCCGACGGTCGGTAAACACCGGGCGCTGAATATTAAACGCCAGCCAGCGCGTATCCTGAGCGGACTCATTTTTGTGCTCGTCTTTGACGATGTAACCTTTTGCGAAGTTTTTCCCGATATAACGTGTTGCCCAGTTTTTGGCACTGCTCTCCTGGCGTAGATCGAAGGCTCCGGCTTTAAACGCCTCAAATGCCACGTTGTCGTCGAGATAGTAATCGTAGCGAAGGGTGTCGAAGTTCCAGCGGCCCCGGTTTACCGGCAGGTTTGCCGCCCAGTAGTTTTTGACACGGGAATAGACCACATATTGCCCCATACGCCAGTCGGTAATACGGTAGGGGCCTCCCGCCAGTGGCGGCGTGGAGAGAGGGTCACTAAGCTTGTGATCTTTCCAGAACGATTCCGGCATGACGGGCAGCGAGAACAGGCTGAGCATGTTCTCTTTATTCGGCTCGCTCAGTTCGATACGTACGGTGAGTGGGGCGATGGCCTTGACCGTTGCGCCTTTGTACACCAGGCGGAACTGAGGAACACCTTCTGTCATAAATTTATGGAAGGTGAAGGCCACATCGCGGGCGCTAACCGGTGTACCGTCATGGAAACGCGCCCGGGGGTTAATCGAGACTTCAGCCCAAGCAAAATTATCCGCGTAACGAACGTTATCGGCCACCAGCGGGTAGTAACTACCGGGTTCATCGTCAGAGGTAACAAAGAGCGTGTCGTAAAGGGATTCTGTCCGTGCAGCGGCCACGCCACGCAGGGCGAAACGGTTAAAATTGTCGAACGTCCCCGTGGCAGGGAGTGTTACATTCCCGCCTTTGGGGGCGGCCGGGTTAACGTAATCGAAATGCGAAAAGTTAATCTCGTACTTCGGTTCACCAATCACGGAAAACGCATAGTTTTCTTTGATGGTTTGCGCCTGGCTGGACAGGCTCGTTAATGCCAACAGCAGCAACATGAAGCGCATAAGCATCTCGCGACGGCTCCCTCTTTTTACTGGCGTGCTCAGTTATGCTGAATAATAAGTGACGCTGCCGTCATTGTGAAATTATTCACTGGCTGGCGGTAAATCTGGCTGCCATTTTCTGAACTGTTCCAGCGGCATCGGGCGGCTAATCCAGTAACCCTGCAGGAAGTTAACGCCATGTTCACGCAGCCAGGTCGCCTGTTCAGGTGTTTCCACGCCTTCCGCGACGGTCAACATATTCAGGCGTCTTGCCAGCATCAGCACAGCATCAAGCACCGGTGATGTGACGGTTTCCATACCAATCGTGTTGACAAAACCCCGGTCGATTTTGATGTAATCCATTGTGAAGTGTTCAAGGTAAATCAGCGCACTGTGGCCAGTACCAAAATCATCGATCGCAATCTCAAACCCTTCGTTGTGCAGCCACTCGAACAGCGTGTTGGCTTCCCGATGTTTCAGCATATCGCGCTCGGTGATTTCCAGCACAGTCTGGAAATGATCCGGCGGCAGCAGGGCATTAAAGGTGCGCATATCTTCTTTGAAGCTTTCTGCATGCAGGTGCCCCGGCGCAATGTTAATACCCAGCTTTGCCCCCTGCGGTAACACGCTCTGCAATATGGGGGCATCGCGGATGATGAGGTCAAAAAGATGCAGCGTCAGTGGGACAATCAACTTCTGTGCTTCGGCAAAATTGATAAAGGCGTCAGGTGGGATTTCACCCATAGTGGGGTGTTTCCAGCGCATCAATACCTCGACGCCGCGCATTTTGAGCTCTTTTGCGTCCACCACAGGCTGATAGACCACATAGAACTGGCCGCGTTTAATGGCGCTTAAAATCTCTTTGCCCGGGTTCAGGCGCGTGCTGAGGATATAGAAATTGAGCGACCCGGCCGCGATACCACATACCAGCCCGAAGAACAGCGCGTACAGCATCTCTTCGCTCGTCCATGCTTTTGCATACAGTTTAAGCGTAAGGGGAACGTCTTTCAGCGTGGCGGTACGGGCGGACATCACAGGCAAATCGCGGACATTGACCAGCGCACTGGACATCGTTGATAACGCATGGTCGTCAATGATGATGGCAATGCCCGCAAAATCATCCTGTCGCTCGGTATAAAGCAGGTATGGCGTCAGATTAAGATTTATCGAGGTAAACACACCACCGTCTTTGACCAGCGGGTTGCGATACCAGATGGCAATAGCCGGTTTATTGGGCAGCATTGGTGTACCCTGCAGCAGCACCATATCAACCTGCTTGTTGATGTGAAGCTCGGGGATGAGCTCCTCCATCGGAACGTTCATCGCCCCCGTTGCTGAAGAACAGAATGCATTTTTGTCTCTGACCAGTAAAAAGGCACGGACATTGAGACTAAAGGCTGCGCGCGAGGTGAGTTCGGCACTGACGTCGTGGCACGTGCTGAGCGTGAGCGGCTGGAGGGTATCGATCGATGTTTTCAAATCATCGAAATACGACTCCATGTAAACGCTCAAATCCGTCATCAAGGTATTTAACCTGACTTCCCGCTTGTGGTAACTCCAGAAAAACTGCAATGAGCCCAGGAGCAGGGCAATGAACAGACCTGTAATAATACTGAGGATCAGTATCTTGCGATTGCTGGAGAAGTAGCGGGTGAACATAGAGGTCGTGGTTCCTGAATTGCCGCTGAATGTGTTCAGTGTAATGGGCAAAAAAAAACACCGCCGAAGCAGTGCTTTTTTTTATCATATCGCCAGCCAAAGGAATAACCAGCGATACAATTGCGATCTTAACTGCGAGTCAGTACGCGACGAGCTTCGTTGTAGCGTTTCTTCCAGTAAGGTTCGTTCATGCTGGAAATGGTCACACCGCTGCTGGTGGAGGCATGCACGAACTGGTCGTTACCAATGTAGATGCCAACATGCCGACCTGTAGAACCCGCGTTGAACAGGACTAAATCACCTGTGCGCAGTTTGGTACGTGAAATCGACTTGCCCATCTCCTGCTGTTCATAAGTTGAACGCGGAAGATCTAACCCAAATTGCTCACGGAAAGTACGCTGTACAAAACCGGAACAATCGATACCTGTTTTCGTGCTGCCGCCCAGACGATAACGCACGCCTTTCCAGTCAGCATACTGGTCCATAATGCGGGACTTCACGTCCAGATTACGTACCATATTCTCAAATTCATCCTGAGAAGCTTGCAGTGAAGAGGAATCTTCCATTCCCACAACACGCGTCTCAGGATGCATATTCTTTGCGGTGTTCGATGTACTACATGCAGATAACAGTACCGCAACTGCTATCGCCGGGATTCCCCGTAAGATATATCTCAAAATCGGTTGAGATTTGACCATTTTGTTTATTTTCCCTTGAAGTCCTTAACGATAAATATCGTTATAAAAATGCCAAACGTGACGAGACTAATTATCTGTGCACATCGAGACAATTCTTTCTGGTCAGATTTGTGGTACAGCGCACAAATTTATTCACCATGATAATAATTATCTCTATGGGGCAAAACGAGTTCGAGATTAACCGATTGCTGGGGGCATTGCGAGCAAAAATGTCCGTTTTTTTATAAGAAATTGTGATACAGGAAGTGAATAAACGGGATTGCTCAAAATACCATCGATTTAGGTTAAAAATCATGCAACGCATTCATTTGTATCATGAATAATATGACAAAATGATGACGATAAAGGCAATGAGTGGAGAAAAATTCATCAGGGATCGACAATGATCCCTGATGGATGACGTTAATTCAGGTTGGTTATTTGTTTTTAATTTGTTGCATTTTGCCGGGAAGATGGTGCCCGAACAGCGCTATTATCCTGTCGCTGAGTGGTGTCATCAGGCACCACGGCAGGGCAATCAACGCAACAGAGAGCGAGCCGACGGCAATATCGGTGAACCAGTGTGCGCCAATCATTACGCGTGGGAAGGCAAAAACCACAAAAATAATCAGGGATATTGCAAAGGCTTTTTTGCCGAAATAGCGCAGCATTATTGTGGAAAAAATAAGCAGCATCATTCCGTGATCGCCAGGGAAACTGTTCCGGGAAGCATCTTTCGTCGGAATATGCAGCAATTCACTGACGCGATAAATATCAGTAAAAAAGAGCGTTGGGCTGGAGCGCTTAACCGGAATAATCGCCGTCGCCAGCTGGTTAATCACAACGGCAAGCAGCAGCATCACCAGACCAATAATCAGAATATGGCGGCGGCCTGATTTGTCTTCTTTTAACCAGAACGAGAGCATCAGGCAGCCCATTGCCAGAAGCGAACAGCCGTCAAAGGCGCGGTTATTCGTCACGGCTACCAGCCACAGAAACGCCGGGCTCTTTGCCAGTGCCTGGTTGAAGAAATGAAAAATAGCGGAATCCAGGGGAAACCAGAAACCATGATTCACCGGGAGGTACCAGGAGAAAAAGAGCGCCAGACCGGCGACATTAAGCAGCAAAATCAGAGAAAATCGAGTCGTCATAGCATTCAGCGAACAGTTAAATCAGGGGCAACGTTAGCCATCTGAACTTAAACGAAGCTTCAACAGGCTGGACTGCAGGGCGTTCCAGTCGGCGTTAACCGCACTAATTAACTCTATCCGGCTATCAGGTGGCGAAACATTTTGCGTTTCGATAAAGAAATCAGCGCCCTGACGGTTGATGCGCACCAGTCCGTCCTGGGTTCGCATGACCCCTTTAACGCGATCGACCGGGGCAAGTCTGGCCCATTCCAGGATACCGATAGTGTCAAAAACGGTATCGGCATCAAAGATCCATCCGCAGGCCTGATACCCCTGACCACTGTTCAGATTACGACGCCAGCGCTGGTGTTCCGGCAGGCTCAACGCCGCCAGACCTTGCTTCAGTGGATGGCTATGGACATGTTCCGGGCTTGCAGGGAGTTCTGCCTGGTTCAGCCGGGGAAGGTCAAGCAGGGCGTTGTCAATCTTGCCCTGAGTGGTCTGAACGCGTTTACGATTGCCACCCGCATGTTGCCACCAGGCATCCAGTGCTGCCTGGCTTTCTGCCGTCGCGCGATCGTCTTTATTGGCGACGATAATATCTGCCGAGGCCAGCTGATCGCGGAAGTTTTCATTTGCCACGGTTTTCTCATCCAGAAGCTGACGTGGATCGAGAAGGCACAGCGTGGCACGCAGATCGATCCACGGCTCGTAAACCGGTGCGGTCAGTAAATCGAGGATTTGCTTTGGGTGACCCAGCCCGGTGGGTTCAATCAACAAACGGTCTGGTTTGCCCTGACGCAGCAGCGTGTTCAGTCCAACCTGCATCGGCAGGCCATTTACACAGCACATACACCCGCCTGGGATCTCTTTAATCAATGCACCGCTGTCTGACAGTAACGCACCGTCGATACCGACTTCGCCAAATTCATTGACCAGGACGGCCCATTTTTCCGCGGGATCTTTATGGGCCAGCAGATGCAGGATTGAGGTGGTTTTACCGCTGCCGAGAAAACCGGTGATGAGGTTGGTTTTGGTCACATGCGCTCCAGAAGGTCGTTGTGATGCTATAACAATTACCCATCATCCTGGCGAAAAAAGAGCGTAATGAGAAGAGGAAGGGCGAACGGAGGTGATTTCCGTTCGCGTTAATCGCAATAAATGTTAAATATTTAACGTTTCGATAACGGCCTGGCGTGCGCCATGCCGGGCAATACGCTGGTATGCCTGGTTGACAGCATCCACAAAGACGTTGTCCAGCGGGAGATCCTGACCAAAGACTTCATTCAGCCCCAGCAGGGCGTTGACGCGATCCGTGTCGCTGGTGTTCTCGACAATCGCGCGGATTTTATCGCCGAGCGGATCGCGCACATCAATCGGGTTTCCACGTTCGTCAACGCCGCTGACGTAGCGTATCCACCCTGCAACGCCCAGCGCCAGCAGCGGCCACGCGCTTTTACGCTCAAGATGCACCCGAATTCCGTCCAGCATGCGCTGAGGTAGCTTCTGGCTACCGTCCATCGCAATTTGCCACGTACGGTGCCGGAGCGCCGGATTGGCAAAACGGTCGAGCAGGCTGTCGGCATACGCGGTGAGGTCGACGCCTGTGATACGTAGTGTGGGGGCTTGTTCATTGAGCATGAGCTGGCGTGCGGCTTCGCGGAAGCTGGCGTCCTGCATACATTCATTAATATGCGGATATCCGGCGAGATAACCCAGATACGCCAGGAAAGAGTGACTGCCGTTGAGCATCCGCAGTTTCATCTGTTCCCACGGTAAAACGTCCTGCACCAGCTGGACGCCTGCCACATCCCATTCCGGGCGTCCGGCGACAAAGTTATCTTCGACTACCCACTGAATAAACGGCTCGCAGCTGATGGCGCACGGATCTTCAACGCCGAGTTCCCGGGTAATTTCCGCAAGCGTTTCATCGGTGGCGGCGGGAACAATTCTGTCGACCATTGTCCCCGGGAAGCTCACGTGTGTGTCAATCCACCCGGCCAGCTCTGAGGAGCGTTTCTGGGCCATGCCGAGTACGGCGTTTTTCACCACGTGGCCGTTGTCAGGGATATTGTCGCAGGACAGAACGGTGAACGGTGCCAGGCCGCGCTCGCGGCGACGATGGAGCGCTTCGACCAGGATCCCCGGCGCGGAATGCGGTTCAGCCGGATTTTCCAGATCGTGAAGAATCCGGGCGTTTTGCATATCCAGCTTTCCGGTTGCGGGGTCGATGCAATAGCCTTTTTCGGTGATGGTGAGCGAAACGATGGCCACCTGTGGTTCGCAAAATTTCTCAATAATGGCGGCCAGCGAGTCCAGCTTTGCGTTCAGACATTCATGCACGGCACCGACAATAATCGGCTGATTTCCCTCCGCTCCTTTCTCCAGCACGGTGAACAGATGATCCTGCGCACGTAGCTGGCTCATCAGCACATCCCCGCTGAAGAGGCTAATCTCACAGATCCCCCAGTCGCCTCCTTTTGCATTTAGCACCCGGTTTGTTAACAACGCCTGATGCGCGCGGTGAAATGCACCAAACCCAAAGTGAACGATACGTGAGCGTAAAAGCTGGCGATCGTAGTGAGGTTGCTGGACGTGGGCAGGAAGCACGGTGGAGGCAATAGTCTTCATGAAATACACACCTGATTAACCATTAATTAACAATGGCAGTGTAAAGTTATATGACAACAAATTAAATTGGTAAGCCGTAAATATCCCCGTTCTGTGAGTTTGATCAATCAACGTGTGGCGGTGTATTGACCCTTCTGGTTAAACATGTATGGTAGTCGTCATCGTGATAGTGAGTATTGGTATAACAACTTAAGAGGTGGGCAAATGGAACAAACCTGGCGTTGGTACGGGCCGAACGATCCAGTTTCTCTTGATGACGTGCGTCAGGCTGGCGCAACGGGTGTCGTCACGGCGCTGCATCATATTCCTAACGGTCAGGTGTGGCCGGTAGACGAAATTCAAAAGCGTCAGGCAGTGCTGGCGGAAAAAGGTTTAACCTGGTCTGTTGTGGAAAGTATTCCGGTTCACGAAGACATCAAAACCCATTCAGGCGAGTATAAAACCTGGATTGCAAACTATCAGCAGAGCATTCGTAACCTGGCGGCCTGTGGCATTGATACGGTTTGCTATAACTTCATGCCAATCCTGGACTGGACGCGTACTGACCTTGAATATCAGATGGCAGACGGTTCAAAAGCGCTGCGTTTTGATCAAATTGCCTTTGCCGCATTTGAGCTGCACATTCTGAAGCGCCCGGGTGCTGAAGCCGATTACACCGCAGAAGAACAACAGCAGGCGCTTGCGTGGTTTAACGCGGCCAGTGAAGCCGATATCGAAAAGCTGACCCGCAATATTATTGCCGGCCTGCCGGGTGCCGAAGAGGGCTACACGCTGGATCAGTTCCGCGCGCGTCTGGCGGAATACGGTGAGATTGATAAAAACCAACTGCGCGAAAACATGGCGCACTTCCTGCGCGCCATCGTGCCGGTGGCAGAAGAGGCGGGCGTTCGCCTGGCCGTACATCCGGACGATCCTCCGCGTCCAATCCTCGGCCTGCCGCGTATCGTGTCCACCATTGAAGATATGCAGTGGCTGAAAGAGACGGTGGATAGCATCTATAACGGCTTTACTATGTGTACCGGTTCTTACGGTGTGCGTGCGGATAACGACCTGGTGCGGATGATTGAAACCTTTGGCGATCGCATCCACTTTACGCATTTGCGGGCAACCTGTCGTGAAGACAACCCAAAAACCTTCCACGAAGCAGCGCACCTGAACGGTGACGTGAATATGGTCGCGGTAGTGGATGCTATTCTGGCGGAAGAGGCACGTCGCAAGCGTGAGGGGGATTTACGTCCTATCCCGTTCCGTCCGGATCACGGGCACCAGATGCTGGACGATCTGCGTAAGAAAACCAACCCGGGCTATTCGGCGATTGGCCGTCTGAAAGGGATGGCGGAAGTGCGCGGTGTTGAACTGGCGCTGAAGATGACGAAGTATCCTGAACTGCTGTAAAAGAAAAACCCGGCGAAAGCCGGGTTTTTCGTTTTAGTCAGCACGACCCATATAGCGTTTTTCTTCAATATGGATGCGGATTTTCTCACCCGCGGACAGGTATTCAGGAACCTGTACAACCAGACCGGTGGTCAGCGTTGCTGGCTTGTTGCGGGCACTTGCAGATGCGCCTTTGATGCCAGGTGCTGTTTCAACGATTTCCAGATCAACAGTCTGCGGCAGTTCCAGCGCCAGCAGAACGCCATCCCAGGTCAGAACCTGCATGTCAGGCATACCGCCTTCAGGAATGAACAGCAGCTCTTCTTCAATCTGATCTTTAGTGAAGATATACGGGGTGTAATCTTCTTTATCCATGAACACGTATTCGTTGCCGTCGATGTAAGAGAAGTCGACATAGCGACGGGTCAGGGTTACGGTATCCACGATATCGTCGCCCTTAAAGCGCTCTTCAACCTTCAGGCCGGTACGAACGTCGGAGAAACGCATTTTGTACAGCGTTGCTGCACCACGGGCGCTAGGGGCCTGAATATCGATATCTTTCACAATCAGCAGTTTGCCGTTGTAATTCAGTACCATACCTTTCTTAATTTCGTTCGCTCTTGGCATTGCAGTAATCCTGTTTACGGGAGGTCAAAAATATCGCGCCAAATTACTCGCGCGCGGCCTTTCAGGCAAGTGGAATTCGTGGCTTTTGCTATCAATACGCAAAAGGTGTTACTGTGCGCGCGATGCCCGATTGCGCGGGTATTTGTCACCGAAGAGAGCATTTATGGATTGTCGTCCAGATTGTGGCGCGTGCTGTACTGCACCGTCTATTTCCAGCCCCATTCCAGGAATGCCGGAAGGCAAGCCTGCCAACACCCGCTGTGTTCAGCTCTCTGAAACCAACCTGTGTATGATTTTTGGCTCACCCCTGCGCCCGAAGGTGTGTTCCGGGCTTCAGCCTACGGGTGAAATGTGCGGCAGAACGCGAGCACAGGCAATGACGTATCTTCTTGAGCTGGAAACGCTCACCGCGCCTTAAACGTCTTTGATCCGTGCCAGACAGCCTATCGTCAGGGTACACATTACCAGAGCAATCCAGAACACCGTGTGATAGTTCCAGATCTCCGCAACCACCCCGGCCATTGAACCTGCAATGATCCAGCCCACGCGGGTGGTATTAGTATAAAGGGTGGTAGCTGAACCTGCCTGACCCGGCATCAGATCCTGGAAGTAGAGCATACCAATCCCGGCCAGTATGCCGATATAAATGGCGTTCAGCAGTTGTAAAGCCAGCAGCAACCCCGGCGTGTGTACCGTCAGCATACCGACATAGAAAAGCAGCCCGGCAACGGCGGCGATACGCATCAAAAAACGCTTCCCGAAGCGCTTCGCATAATAACCCGCAATCAACATGGTCGGGATTTCCAGGCCTGCCGCGGTGCCCATCATGATCCCCGCCAGCTTCTCCGGCAGATGCAGCTCATCAATAATAAACAGCGGCATGTTGATGATGTAAAGGCTGTTCGTGCCCCACATTAGCGTGCAGATAATAAAGAGGAGTAGCGCATCACGGCGATGGCGACGCGGAGCTTCCAGCGCACCTGTTGCCGCCTTCGGCTCTTTACGCATCGACGGCAGGAAGAACCACACCATTGTGCCACACACCACAAACGCGACAGCTGCGCTCAGGTACATTACCGTAAAGCCAAACCCCATCGCCAGCGCGTAGGCCAGCGGCGGGCCAATCACCCACGCCAGCGACACCTGAGCGCGCAGAATGGAGCTGAACATCACCGCTTCACGTCCGGTGTGGTCGGCATGTTCGCGGGCAAGGGCAAACATCTGCGGGTTCGCGGTTGAGCCAAAGCTGCTCAGGAACACCCCCACAAACAGCAGAATGAAGTAGTTTCGGTTCCAGGCAAACAGGATACAGGCGAACACGCCCAGCAGGCAGCAAAAGACGATCAGGCTTTTACGATCGCCTTTTCTGTCGGAACGGCCAGCCAGAAACTGGCTGACCAGGATGCCGATGATAGCGCTTCCGGTAAAGAAGAAACCCACCATAGCCGGACGGGCGTGGACTTCATTGGTCAGAAACAGACTGAGCGTGGGGGTCTGTAACGCACCGGCGATCCCGGTGAGGAAGGCAACAATCAAAAACGCCGATGACGTCAGATCAAAAGGCTTCGGTGAGGCGGCGGCGGGGGTGTTATGCATGTTCACTATCAGCAGTTCAGAAAGAGAGGCGGAGTTTACGCCGCGAGTCAGAAAATAAACAGAGATCGTGGTTAATTTAGACACGAAAAATCAAAATAGTATTTCAACTTACCCGTTCCAGCTGATGGGTGCTGAAGGTAGCTGAAATGGTGGTGCTGAACGTCAGCAAAAATCAGCTGAATGACAAAGAAATGTGGTGCATCTCTAAATTCTGAAATGAGAAATGTAACTTTCCTTGCAACACTTTGCAGAAAGAGCAAGACTTTTTGAAACGTTTCAGCGCTTTCTTGTTTTGACTGATGGAACAGGTTAGCGCATTTTTTCTCATATGAGCTGAAACGATTCAATTTCAGCAGGAGAGGAGAACCATGTTCCAGTTATCTGTACAGGATATTCATCCGGGCGCACAGGCCGGGAATAAAGAAGAGGCTATTCGCCAGGTTGCTGCTGCCCTCGTGCAGGCGGGCAACGTGGCTGACGGCTACGTTAACGGCATGCTGGCACGCGAGCAGCAAACCTCGACCTTCCTCGGCAATGGCATCGCGATCCCGCACGGTACGACGGACACCCGCGATCAGGTGCTGAAAACCGGCGTTCAGGTTTATCAGTTCCCACAGGGTGTGCTGTGGGGCGACGGTCAGGTGGCGTACGTGGCCATCGGCATTGCTGCCAGCAGCGACGAGCACTTAGGTTTGCTGCGCCAGCTGACGCACGTACTGAGCGATGATTCGGTTGCTGAGCAGCTGAAATCGGCCACCACGTCTGAAGAGTTGCGTGCCTTGCTGATGGGCGAAAAACAGAGCGAAGCGCTGAAACTGGATAATGAAACACTGACACTGGATGTCGTTGCCTCCGATCTGGTGACGCTGCAGGCGCTGAACGCGGGTCGTCTGAAAGAAGCCGGTGCGGCAGACGCTGCATTTGTGGCAAGTGTGGTTAACGATAAACCGCTGAACCTGGGACAGGGTATCTGGCTGAACGACAGTGCTGAAGGCAACCTGTTCAGTGCTATCGCGGTCAGCCGTGCGGCCAGCGCGTTTGACGTAGACGGCGATCGCGCAGCGATGCTCGTGACCGTCGCCATGACGGATGATCAGCCGGTTTCCGTGCTGAAACGTCTGAGTGACATGCTGCTGAGCAACAAAGCTGAAAAATTGCTGAACGCTGATGCGGCGACGCTGCTGGCGTTGCTGACCAGCGACGACGCGCTGACGGATGACGTGCTGAATGCTGAGTTTGTCGTGCGTAACGAACACGGCCTGCATGCCCGTCCTGGCACGATGCTGGTTAATACCATTAAACAATTCGAAAGTGAGATCACCGTGGCTAATCTGGATGGCACAGGCAAACCGGCCAATGGGCGTAGCCTGATGAAAGTGGTCGCGCTGGGCGTGAAGAAAGGACACCGCCTGCGTTTTACCGCGCAGGGTGCAGATGCTGAACAGGCGCTGAAAGCGATTGGCGACGCCATCGCGGCGGGTCTGGGGGAGGGCGTATAATGAGCAGACGTGTTGCGACTATTACGCTGAACCCGGCTTATGACCTGGTGGGGTTTTGCCCGGAAATTGAGCGCGGCGAAGTCAACCTCGTGCGTACCACTGGCCTGCATGCTGCAGGCAAAGGGATTAACGTCGCGAAAGTGCTCAAGGATCTCGGTATCGATGTCACCGTAGGCGGATTCCTCGGCAAAGATAACCAGGATGGTTTCCAGCAGCTGTTCAGCGAGCTGGGGATTGCTAACCGTTTTCAGGTCGTTCAGGGCCGTACCCGTATCAACGTCAAACTGACGGAGAAAGACGGTGAAGTGACCGATCTGAACTTCTCTGGCTTCGAAGTGACGCCGTCTGACTGGGAGCGTTTTGTTAACGATTCCCTGACCTGGCTGGGTCAGTTCGACATGGTGTGCGTGAGCGGCAGTCTGCCGTCCGGTGTTAGCCCGGAAGCGTTCACCGACTGGATGACGCGCCTGCGTAGCCAGTGCCCATGTATTATTTTTGACAGTAGCCGTGATGCGCTGGTTGCCGGTCTGAAAGCGGCTCCGTGGCTGGTTAAACCTAATCGCCGCGAGCTGGAGATCTGGGCTGGCCGTAAGCTGCCAGAATTAAAAGACGTGATTGATGCTGCACATGCGCTGCGCGAGCAGGGTATTGCTCATGTGGTGATTTCTCTTGGTGCAGAAGGTGCGTTGTGGGTTAACGCTTCTGGCGAATGGATCGCCAAACCGCCATCGGTAGAGGTTGTCAGCACCGTTGGCGCAGGGGATTCAATGGTTGGTGGCCTGATCTATGGCCTGCTGATGCGCGAATCCAGTGAACATACTTTACGCCTTGCCACCGCCGTTGCTGCCCTGGCCGTGAGCCAGAGCAATGTCGGTATTACCGATCGTACCCAGTTGGCCGCGATGATGGCGCGCGTTGACTTAAAACCTTTTAACTAACAGCAGGAGAGGAATAATGAAAACGCTGCTGATCATTGACTCCGGTCTCGGACAGGCTCGTGCCTATATGGCGAAGACTTTGCTGGGAGCGGCGGCGAACAAAACACATCTGGAGATTACCGATAACCCGGGCGAAGCCGAACTGGCGATTGTTCTGGGCGATAAGCTCCCGGCTGATAGCGCGCTGAACGGCAAAAAAGTGTGGCTGGGCGATATTAATCGCGCAGTTGCGCATCCGGAACTGTTCCTGAGCGAAGCGAAAGGCCATGCGTCTGTCTATAGCGTACCTGTTGCTGCGGCTCCGGCTGCGGCTTCCGGCCCGAAACGCGTTGTGGCGGTAACGGCTTGCCCAACAGGCGTAGCCCATACCTTTATGGCGGCTGAAGCGATTGAAACCGAAGCGAAAAAACGTGGCTGGTGGGTAAAAGTTGAAACGCGCGGTTCCGTGGGCGCGGGTAATGCTATCACCCCTGAAGAAGTGGCTGAGGCCGATCTGGTGATTGTGGCGGCAGACATCGAAGTGGATCTGGCGAAATTCGCCGGTAAGCCGATGTACCGCACCTCTACCGGCCTGGCGCTGAAAAAGACGGCTCAGGAGTTTGATAAAGCACTGGCAGAAGCGAAGCCTTACCAGGCAACCGGTAGCGCTCAGGCGGCGACCGAAGGTAAGAAAGAGTCTGCGGGGGCTTACCGCCACCTGCTGACCGGCGTCTCCTACATGCTGCCGATGGTGGTGGCAGGTGGTCTGTGTATCGCACTTTCCTTCGCATTTGGTATTACGGCGTTTAAAGAACAAGGGACTCTGGCGGCGGCGTTAATGCAGATTGGTGGTGGCTCCGCGTTCGCGCTGATGGTGCCCGTACTGGCAGGTTTTATTGCGTTCTCCATCGCTGACCGTCCTGGCCTGACGCCGGGTCTGATCGGCGGTATGCTGGCAGTGAGCACCGGTTCCGGCTTTATCGGCGGGATTATTGCGGGCTTCCTGGCAGGTTACGTCGCGAAGCTTATCAGCTCGAAGCTGAAACTGCCGCAAAGTATGGAAGCGCTGAAACCGATCCTGATCATCCCGCTGATTTCCAGCCTGGTGGTCGGTCTGGCGATGATTTACCTGATTGGTAAACCGGTTGCGGGTATCCTGGCGGGTCTGACCCACTGGCTGCAAACGATGGGCACGGCGAACGCGGTTCTGCTGGGTGCAATCCTCGGTGGCATGATGTGTACCGATATGGGCGGCCCGGTAAACAAAGCGGCATACGCTTTTGGTGTCGGTCTGTTGAGTACCCAGACCTATGCACCGATGGCGGCCATCATGGCGGCAGGTATGGTGCCACCGCTGGCACTGGGGCTGGCCACTATCGTTGCGCGTCGTAAGTTTGACAAAGCGCAGCAGGAAGGGGGTAAAGCGGCGCTGGTGCTGGGTCTGTGCTTCATCACCGAAGGGGCGATTCCGTTCGCAGCACGTGATCCAATGCGTGTACTGCCTTGCTGTATCGTGGGTGGTGCGGTGACTGGTGCTATCTCGATGGCGATTGGCGCGAAACTGATGGCTCCGCACGGTGGTTTGTTTGTTCTGCTGATCCCTGGCGCAATTACCCCGGTACTGGGTTACCTGATGGCGATTGTTGCCGGTACGCTGGTGGCAGGTCTGTCTTACGCGGTGCTGAAGCGCCCGGAAGCAGAAGCGGTTGCTGCTAAAGCGGCTTAAAAGAAATGAATGTCGGGTAGCGGTGTCGCTTTACCCGACCGACAAAAAAGCCGGGTGCTTATGCAACCCGGCTTTTTTTATGCCATTTGTTCTGTGATTTGCTGCGCTTTCAGCCAGGCGATTTCTTCTGCCCAGATATCCGGATTGATGGTTTCCAGCACCATTGGAATACCGTCAAAGCGGGCGTCCTGCATGATAAAGCGGAAAGCATCATGGCCAATATTGCCCTCACCCAGGCTGTGGTGACGGTCTACACGGCTGCCAAAATCACTCTTTGCGTCGTTTAAGTGCATACCGCGCAGGTATTTAAAACCGACAATGCGTTCAAACTCGGCGAAGGTTTTTTTCGTCTCGTCGCGGGTGCGCAGATCATAACCGGCGGCAAAGGCGTGGCAGGTATCAATACATACACCCACGCGGGATTTATCTTCCACGCCGTCGATGATGGCCGCCAGATGTTCGAACTTAAAGCCGAGGTTGCTGCCCTGACCGGCGGTATTTTCAATCACCGCCGTCACGCCTTTGGTTTTATCCAGGGTGATGTTGATGGACTCGGCAATACGAGCCAGACAAGCATCTTCGTCAATCTGCATCAGATGGCTGCCAGGATGGAAGTTCAGCAGCGTTAACCCCAGCTGTTCGCAGCGCTGGATTTCATCAAGAAAGGCTTCACGGGATTTCTCCAGAGCTTCTTCAACCGGATGACCGAGGTTAATCAGGTAGCTGTCGTGGGGAAGGATCTGGCCTGGTCCAAAATGGTATTTCTCACAGGCGGCTTTGAAATCATCAATCACTTCTGTGGTGAGCGGTGCCGCATGCCACTGGCGCTGATTTTTGGTGAACAGGGCGAAAGCGGTCGCCTCGATTTCGGCGGCGCGAATGGCGGCATTTGCAAGGCCACCTGCAGCGCTGACGTGCGCTCCAACATATTTCATAAAAGAACTCCTGTTAACCCTAAATGCTTATGATAGCGGGTTAACAGGAGAAGGATGTAGTGGTTTATGCCATCAGGCTGTGAACCGCGAGGTTAATCGCGCCACCGCCGACAATCAACCAGATGAAGAGTACCAGCGCCATCAGCAGCGGCTTCGCACCGGCTTTTTTCAGCGCGCTGACATGAGTGGTTACCCCCAGCGCCGCCATCGCCATCGCCAGCAATACGGTATCCAGCGTGACCAGCATATCGACTACGGATTTCGGCAGCAGGTGGAAAGAGTTAAAGACCGCGACCACGATAAACAGGATCGCAAACCAGGGGATCGTGATTTTGCTTTTCTGGTTACTTCCTGCCGGAGCAAGCTGTTTCACCCGCGCGGCCAGGATAATCAGGAACGGGGCCAGCATCATGACGCGAAGCATTTTGGCAATAACAGCCGCGTTTTCCGCCTCGGGGTTAATGGCGTGACCTGCCGCGACCACCTGCGCCACTTCATGCATGGTCGAACCAATATAGATGCCGTAGGTTTCCGGGCTAAACCAGTGAGCAACCAGCGGGTACATGGCCGGGTAGAGGAAAATCGCCAGCGTACCGAAGATCACCACAGTCGCGACGGCCACTGTCACTTTGCTGGATTCCGCCTTCACGACAGGTTCAGTTGCCAGCACCGCCGCAGCCCCGCAGATACTGCTACCTGCACCAATCAACCAGCTGGTTTGTTTGTCCAGTCCGAACACTTTCTGGCCGATAAAGCACGCCAGTAAGAAGGTACTGGTCAGCGTCAGCACGTCGATGGCTATTCCGCTGATGCCGACATCCGCAATCTGCGAAAAGGTAAGGCGGAAGCCGTAAAGAATAATGCCCAGGCGCAGCAGATGTTGCTTGGCGAAAATCACACCGCCATCGCAGGATTTCCAGATGTGTGGGTAAACGGTGTTGCCGACGACCATGCCGAGCAAAATGGCCAGCGTTAAGGCGCTAAACCCTGCGCCTGCGATGGCCGGAATGCTGCCGCCCCATAATGCCACGCCCGTGACGACGGCGCTAAGCGCCAGACCCGGCACGAAGTGCCACACTGTTCGGTGATTCTGTAGGGTGAGTTCTGTCATAACCTTCTCCTTTCTCTGGCTAAAAGGTTACGGTGCTCTGGTTTAAAAATAAAATTGATTATATATTTATAATCAATCTTTATAAGTGGTAAGCAACCATGCACATTACATTGCGTCAGCTGGAAGTTTTTGCCGAAGTGCTGAAAAGCGGGTCGACGACCCAGGCCTCAATGATGCTGGCTCTCTCTCAGTCTGCGGTCAGCGCCGCCCTGACCGATCTCGAAGGGCAGCTGGGCGTGCAGCTTTTCGACAGGGTAGGGAAGCGTCTGGTGGTCAATGAACACGGTCGCTTGCTTTATCCACGTGCGCTGGCGCTGCTGGAGCAGGCCACTGAAATCGAACAGCTGTTTCGCGAAGACAACGGCGCAATCCGCGTTTATGCCAGTAGCACAATCGGTAACTATATTCTGCCGGAAGTGATTGCCCGCTATCGTCGTGACTTCCCGACCTTGCCGCTGGAGATGAGCGTCGGCAATAGCCAGGATGTGATCAATGCGGTGATCGATTTTCGCGTGGACATTGGTCTCATCGAAGGGCCGTGCCATAACGTGGATATCATTGCTGAACCCTGGCTGGAAGATGAGCTGGTGGTCTTTGCTTCCCCGGCCTCTTCTTTACTGCAGGGGGAGGTGACGCTTGAGCGCCTTTCACAGGCGCAGTGGATCCTGCGTGAGCAAGGTTCCGGCACGCGTGAAATTGTCGATTATGTGTTGCTGTCACATCTGCCTCATTTCCAGCTGGGTATGGAGCTGGGTAACTCTGAGGCAATCAAGCATGCGGTGCGTCATGGCCTGGGGATCAGCTGTCTTTCCCGGCGGGTGATTGCTGAACAGCTTGAAGCCGGTACGCTGGTTGAAATTGCGGTTCCACTGCCAAAGCTGGTACGCACGCTGTGGTGCATCCATCATCGTCAGAAACACCTTTCCAGTTCGCTGCAGCGTTTTTTACGTTATTGCGAGATCTGAGCACTTGCACAAAAGGGGAGAGGGGAAAGACCGAATTCATACTTTGCTTATAATCCTGGCCGAGTCATGAAGCTCTCTTATAACAGAGTATTTCTGCCAGAATGAACGCGTATCGTCTGCTACAATCGCGCCTCATTTATTAGATGGACAGCATTTTCACATGGTTTCAGAAATTAAAACCACAGAAGCGCCCACGTTACGTCGCGCACTTAAAGCGCGCCACCTGACGATGATCGCCATCGGCGGTTCAATCGGTACAGGTCTTTTCGTTGCCTCCGGTGCAACGATTTCAGCAGCTGGCCCGGGCGGGGCTCTTTTCTCTTATATCCTGATTGGCCTGATGGTGTACTTCCTGATGACCAGTCTGGGCGAACTGGCAGCATACATGCCAGTGTCGGGGTCGTTTTCGACCTACGGTCAAAAATACGTTGAAGAAGGTTTCGGTTTCGCACTGGGCTGGAACTACTGGTACAACTGGGCGGTGACTATCGCTGTTGACCTGGTCGCCGCACAGCTGGTGATGACCTGGTGGTTCCCGGATACCCCTGGCTGGATCTGGAGTGCGCTGTTCCTGGTGGTGATCTTCTTGCTGAACTACATCTCCGTGCGTGGCTTTGGTGAAGCAGAGTACTGGTTCTCGCTGATCAAAGTGGCGACGGTCATCATCTTTATCGTCGTTGGTGTGGCGATGATCGTGGGTATTTTCAAAGGTGCAGAGCCTGCGGGCTGGAGCAACTGGACGATAGGTGATGCCCCGTTTGCGGGTGGGCTTTCGGCGATGATTGGCGTGGCGATGATTGTCGGCTTCTCCTTCCAGGGGACAGAGCTTATCGGCATCGCCGCAGGTGAATCTGAAGATCCAGAGAAAAACATTCCGCGCGCGGTGCGTCAGGTGTTCTGGCGTATCCTGCTGTTCTATGTGTTCGCTATTCTGATTATCAGTCTGATCATTCCTTATACCGATCCGAGCCTGCTGCGTAATGATGTGAAAGACATCAGCGTGAGTCCGTTTACGCTGGTCTTCCAGCACGCGGGTCTGCTCTCTGCGGCGGCGGTGATGAACGCCGTTATCCTGACTGCGGTGCTGTCTGCGGGTAACTCCGGTATGTACGCCTCAACCCGTATGCTCTACACCCTGGCGTGCGACGGTAAAGCGCCGCGCATCTTCGCGAAATTGTCCCGTGGCGGCGTACCGCGTAACGCGCTGTATGCTACCACTGTGATTGCGGGTCTGTGCTTCCTGACCTCGATGTTCGGCAACCAGACAGTTTATCTGTGGCTGCTGAACACGTCGGGCATGACGGGCTTCATCGCCTGGCTGGGGATTGCTATCAGCCATTACCGCTTCCGTCGCGGTTATGTGATGCAGGGTCATGACCTTAACAACCTGCCGTATCGTTCAGGCTTCTTCCCGCTGGGACCTATTTTCGCCTTCATTCTGTGCCTGATTATTACCCTGGGGCAGAACTATGAAGCTTTCCTTGCGGACACCATTGACTGGGGTGCAGTAACGGCCACTTACATTGGTATTCCGCTGTTCCTGGTCATCTGGTTTGGCTACAAACTGACGAAAGGAACGCAATTCGTTCGCTACAGTGAAATGGAGTTCCCGGAACGATTTAGAAAATAACCGCACTTCCTCTCTTTAGCCCGCTCATTTGAGCGGGCTTTTTTATCTCTGCAGTATGAAGAGCAGATATAATTTTTAACAATTTAATTGATAATAATTATCGTTTGCTTTATCGTTATCTAAAAATACGTTGTCCACCGACCTGCCGAAGATGCGGGCGGACAGTAAGGCGCTGTGAGCAATCATTATTTGATTTAGTTGTATTTACCTCATGGAGATATGGAATGTTTAGGCTTAATCCCTTCGTCAGGGGAGGACTTTGTGCGTCCGCAATGTCCCTGGCACTGCCCGTCATTGCAGCGGAATCTGGTGACACTCTGGTTGTCACGGCATCCGCGACTGAGCAAAACCTGAAAGACGCACCGGCAAGCATCAGCGTCATTACCCAGGAAGACTTGCAGCGCAAACCCGTCCAGAACCTGAAAGATGTGCTACAGGACGTGCCAGGCGTACAGCTCACAAACGAAGGGGATAACCGTAAAGGGGTAAGTATTCGTGGTCTGGACAGCAGCTACACGCTGATCCTGGTTGACGGTAAACGCGTCAACTCCCGCAATGCGGTGTTCCGCCACAATGATTTTGACCTGAACTGGGTACCGGTCGATGCCATTGAGCGCATCGAAGTGGTACGTGGGCCGATGTCTTCACTCTACGGTTCTGATGCGCTGGGTGGCGTGGTGAACATTATCACCAAAAAAATTGGACAGAAGTGGACGGGAACCCTGAGCGCTGATTCCACCATTCAGGAACACCGCGATCGTGGTGACACATACAACGGCCAGTTCTATACCAGCGGCCCGCTGGTGGACGGCGTACTGGGGCTGAAAGCCTACGGTAGCCTCTCGAAGCGAGAAAAAGACGATCAGCAAAAATCTTCTACCACTGCCACAGGTGAAACGCCACGTATCGAGGGCTTCACCAGCCGTGATGCTAACGTCGAGTTCGCCTGGACACCAACGGAAGAGCATGATTTTACCGCGGGCTATGGTTTTGATCGTCAGGATCGTGACTCTGATTCCCTCGATAAAAACCGTCTTGAGCGCCAGAATTACTCTCTGAGCCACAATGGACGCTGGGGCGTGGGTAATAGCGAACTGAAAGTCTACGGCGAGAAGGTTGATAACAAAAACCCGGGTAACAGTAACCCGATTACCTCCGAGAGCAACTCGGTTGACGGGAAATATGTGCTGCCACTGGGTGAAATCAACCAGCTCCTGACCTTCGGCGGTGAGTGGCGTCATGACAAGCTGAAAGATCCGGTTAACCTGACGGGTGGCTCCAGCAGCAATACCTCTGCAAGCCAGTACGCGCTCTTCCTCGAAGACGAATGGCGTATCTTTGAGCCGCTGGCGCTGACGACCGGTATCCGTATGGATGACCACGAAACTTACGGCGATCACTGGAGTCCGCGCGCCTATCTGGTCTACAACGCGACCGATACCGTGACGGTAAAAGGGGGCTGGGCAACCGCGTTTAAAGCCCCGTCGCTACTGCAGCTTAGCCCGGACTGGGTCACCGGTTCGTGCCGTGGAGCCTGTGAAATTGTCGGTAATCCGGATCTAAAACCGGAAACCAGTGAAAGCTTCGAACTTGGCCTGTATTACAGCGGGGAAGAGGGCTGGTTAGAGGGCGTGCAGGCCAGTATTACCACTTTCCAGAACGATGTAGATGACCGTATCAGCATCAGCCGTACGGCTAACGTGAACCAGGCACAGAGCTACCCGAACTATGTGGGCCTGAACGCTGACGGTGAACCTATTTTCCGTTATTACAACGTCAACAAGGCGCGTATTCGTGGCGTGGAGACAGAGCTGAAGTTCCCGGTGGCTGAAGACTGGAAAGTGACGCTGAACTACACCTACAACGATGGACGTGATATCAGCAACGGTGGCAATAAACCGCTGTCCGAACTGCCGTTCCATACCGCCAACGGTACCGTTGACTGGAAGGCGACCCAGGACTGGTCGTTCTACGTTCAGGGTAACTATACCGGTGAGAAACGTGCGCTTACTGCTGGCGCGGCAACGCCGGGTGGCTATGTGGTCTGGAATACCGGTGCCGCGTGGCAGGCAACGAAGAGCGTGAAGCTGCGCGCGGGCGTGCAAAACCTGCTGGATAAAGATCTGAGCCGCGACGACTACAGCTACACGGAAGATGGCCGCCGTTACTTTGTAGGTGTGGATTATAAGTTCTGATTTACTGACGTACCGTTTTTAATGTTTGTTCCCTCTCCCAGTGGGAGAGGGCCAGGGTAAGGGCATCAGACCGCACTTACCCGAACAAATGCTCCGCATGGAAGCGGAGATGATCCTCAATAAACGACGCAATAAAGTAATAGCTGTGGTCATGCCCCGGCTGAATACGCAGCGTTAGCGGCCAGTCTTTCTGGCGCGCGGCTTCAGCCAGTACCGCGGGTTGTAACTGCCCGGCGAGGAACTGATCTGCATCACCCTGATCGATAAGCGTCGGGATCGCATCTTCCGCCTGGCTTGCCAGCATCAGCACACTGCTATCCCATTCCTGCCATTTTTGGGCATCATTACCCAGATAATGGGTAAATGCTTTCTGCCCCCACGGTACCAGGGTTGGGGTCACAATCGGCGCAAAGGCCGACACGCTGGTGTATTTCCCCGGGTTTTTCAGCGCCATTATTAACGCTCCGTGTCCACCCATTGAATGCCCGCTAATGGCACTTCGGTCACTGACCTCAAATTCAGCCTGAATCAGTGCGGGTAGCTCGTCACGAATGTAATCATACATGCGGTAATGACTCGCCCACGGTTGTTCCGTGGCGTTCAGATAAAATCCTGCACCTTTGCCCAAATCGTATCCGGCATCGTCCGCGACATCATCCCCACGCGGGCTGGTGTCCGGCATCACCAGCGCGATACCCAGTTCGGCGGCAATACGCTGCGCACCCGCTTTGGTGGTGAAGTTTTCATCATTGCAGGTTAAACCTGACAGCCAGAACAGCACAGGAGGCTTCACGTCGCCATTTGTCGGTGGCAGGAAAATGCTGAACGTCATGGCACAGTTCAGTACGGCGGAGTCGTGCCGCCAGCGCTGCTGTCGACCTTCAAAACAACGATGCTCTTCGAGCAGTTCCATGCAGGGCTCCTTAATGCGAATTGCTATTCATAAAATCCATAATACAGAGTTTTCATCGACCTGTGAGTAACTTTCACTTCCGCCTGGCGGTCAGATACTGCATCATGATTTTACTTATTTTTAACAATTGGGGCGGTCATGGCGCTGCGTATTGCATTCAGCGGATTTGTGGTTCTGGTGGTGGCAATGGGAATAGGGCGCTTTGCCTTTACGCCCCAGGTACCGCTGATGATGACCGCCGGACAACTCACGCTCACCAGTGCGGGTCTGGTGGCGGCGATGAACTATCTGGGGTATCTGGTAGGCGCATGGGATGCGATGCGCGCCCACCGCTTCGTTGAAACACGCCTCTGGCTGGGGATTTTTGGTGCCGTTGCGCTCACGCTGCTTTCTGCCGCAGCAGATAATGCGATCGTTCACGGTCTGCTGCGCTTTGCTATTGGCTGCATGAGCGGTTGGTCAATGGTGTTGATTGCCGCGTGGACCAACGAACGTCTGGGGCAACTGGGGAAACCGGGTCTCAGCGCCGCGGTGTTTGCCGGACCGGGGGCGGGTATCGCCCTGAGCGGGTTGCTTGCCGTCTGTATTCAGGCGAAGTCGCTGTCTGCCGGGGCAGCATGGCAGATTTATGGCGTGCTGGCGCTGGTGCTCGTCGCACTGGTGGCGCGGTATCTGCCTCGAGCGGGTCAGCTTCATCGGCCTGGAACCGCGCCGGAACCTCTCGTTCTGACGACGAATTTAAAACGTCTGGTCTGGAGCTATAGCCTGGCCGGGTTTGGTTATATCCTGCCGGCGACCTTTTTATCACAAATGGCAGCCGTGCGGTTCCCCGGCAGCCTGTTTGCCCAGTTTGTCTGGCCGATATTCGGTGTTGCATCCGTTGTGGGTATCGCACTCAGTATCGTTTTGCGCCACACTTCAACGTCCAACCGCAGGCTGGCTATCGTGCTGTGGCTGCAGGGAACCGGTGTGCTGGCAGCCTGGCTGTTGCCTGGAATTGGTGGCCTGCTGATTGGTGGGCTGCTGGTGGGGGGCGGTTTTTTGTGCGCCGTACAGCTCTCTTTACTGTATGGTCGGGAACTTGCACCGAATCATACCCGTTATATGGCAGGCCTTCTGACCACTGGCTATGCGATTGGGCAACTGATTGGCCCGATGACCTCGGCGCTGTCGACCTGGCTCACGCATCAGCTGGAGCCAGCGTTAGGGTTGGCTGGTCTGGCATTGTTCGTCGGCGGTGCGTTAGTGTGGAACCGTCAGGCTGAAAGGCAACAACAATTGCAATAATTATCGTCGTGAATACTGGATTATGTGCGTCGCCTCACGCACAATGAACGCACACTTTTGCCACTACGAGGGCGAAAGACGCCACACCTGCAGGAGAAAAGAATGTCATCACTCAGTAAAGAAGCTGCCCTGGTCCATGAAGCGTTGGTTGCGCGCGGCCTTGAAACGCCACTGCGTCCGCCAGTTCATGCAATGGATAATGAAACACGTAAGCGTCTGATTTCCGGGCACATGACCGAGATCATGCAACTGCTGAACCTCGATCTGAGCGACGACAGTCTGATGGAGACGCCGAACCGTATTGCCAAAATGTACGTCGACGAAATTTTCTCCGGTCTTGATTACGCCAACTTCCCGAAAATCACCGTCATCGAAAATAAGATGAAGGTTGATGAGATGGTAACGGTACGCGATATCACACTCACCAGCACCTGTGAGCATCACTTCGTGACCATCGATGGCAAAGCGACGGTGGCTTATATTCCAAAAGATATGGTGATTGGTCTGTCCAAGATCAACCGCATTGTGCAGTTCTTCGCGCAGCGCCCTCAGGTGCAGGAGCGTCTGACGCAGCAGATCCTGACCGCGCTGCAAACGCTGCTGGGCACCAATAACGTGGCGGTATCCATCGACGCGGTTCACTACTGCGTGAAAGCGCGCGGCGTCCGTGATGCCACCAGTGCAACCACCACGACATCGCTGGGCGGTCTGTTTAAATCCAGCCAGAACACCCGCCAGGAGTTCCTGCGCGCCGTGCGTCACCACAACTAATCAGACAGGGCAGGGTACATGGAGCGAAACGTCACGCTCGATTTTGTTCGCGGCGTCGCCATTCTCGGTATCCTGCTGCTTAACATCTGCGCCTTTGGCTTGCCAAAGGCCGCCTATCTCAACCCAGCCTGGTATGGTGAGATTACCCGTAGCGATGCCTGGACATGGGCGATCCTCGATCTCCTCGCGCAGGTGAAATTCCTTACGTTATTTGCACTGCTGTTTGGCGCGGGTCTGCAGCTTCTGCTCAGGCGCGGTACGCGCTGGATCCAGTCACGTCTGACGCTGCTGGTGATCTTCGGATTCATTCACGGTTTACTCTTCTGGGATGGCGATATTCTGCTGGCCTATGGTCTGGTGGGGCTGATCTGCTGGCGGCTTATCCGCGATGCACACAGCGTAAAAAGCCTGTTTAACACCGGTGTGATGCTCTATGTCATGGGCGTTGGCGTACTGGTATTGCTGGGGATGATTTCCGGTGAGGCGACGAACCGCTCATGGATACCGGATGCCGCCAACCTCCAGTATGAACAGTACTGGAAGCTTAAAGGCGGTACTGAAGCCATCAGCAACCGGGCGGATATGCTCGGGGACAACCTTCTTGCGCTGGGCGCACAATACGGCTGGCAGCTGGCGGGAATGATGCTGATGGGGGCGTCGCTGATGCGTACCGGCTGGCTGAAAGGTGAATTCAGTCTTCGCCACTACCGTCTGGTAGGGGCGGGGCTGTTACTGCTCGGCATACTGATCAATCTTCCGGCGGTTATGCTGCAGTGGCATTTGCACTGGAACTACCGCTGGTGCGCTTTCCTGCTTCAGGCTCCCCGGGAACTGAGCGCACCATTCCAGACCATTGGCTACGCGGCGCTGATTTATGGCTTCTGGCCGCAGATCTGCCGCCTGTGGCTGGTGAGCGCCATCGCCTGCGTTGGCCGTATGGCATTAAGCAATTACATTCTGCAGACGCTGATTTGCACCACGCTTTTCTATCAATTTGGCCTGTTTATGAAATTCGACCGGTTTACGCTGTTGGCGTTTGTTATTCCTGTCTGGGTTGTTAACGTGGCATTTTCTGTTATCTGGCTGCGCTATTTCCGCCAGGGGCCACTGGAGTGGGGGTGGCGGCAATTAACCGCACATGCTTCGGGTGTATCATTGACTAATACATCCAGATAACGATCTGGATCACAATCATTAACAAAACGGATGTAAGCGTTTTCATTCGTGTGAGCTTCTTCACGTAGTCCCCTTTCTCTCGCTGCCAAAATAGCCTCCTTGCTAAACACAGGGGGTGTCTGTGAGTTGCTGCAATCCTTTGAAGGATGGTGAATATGATCACCATTCGTGACGTCGCCCGTCAGGCGGGTGTTTCTGTTGCTACCGTCTCCCGTGTGCTGAACAACAGCGCACTGGTCAGCCCTGAAACCCGTGAAACCGTAATGAAAGCTGTCACCCAACTGGGATACCGGCCTAATGCCAATGCGCAGGCGCTTGCGACTCAGGTCAGTGACACCATTGGCGTAGTAGTGATGGATGTCTCGGATGCATTTTTCGGTGCGTTGGTCAAAGCGGTGGATGTTGTCGCCCAGCAGCACCAGAAATATGTGCTGATCGGCAACAGTTACCATGAGGCTGAAAAAGAACGTCATGCTATCGAAGTGCTGATCCGCCAGCGTTGTAATGCCTTGATTGTCCACTCAAAAGCACTGAGCGATGAAGAGCTTGCCGGGTTTATGGAGCAGATCCCGGGTATGGTGCTGATCAACCGAATTGTGCCTGGCTACGCCCACCGCTGCGTCGGGCTGGATAACGTCAGCGGTGCAATGATGGCGACGCGAATGCTCATCAACAATGGTCATCAGCGCATCGGTTTCCTTGCTTCCAGCCACCATATTGAAGATGACGAGATGCGCCGCGAAGGGTGGCAAAACGCGCTGAAAGAGCACGGCATTGTGCCGCCGGAAAGCTGGGTGGGAACCGGAACGCCGGACATGCAGGGCGGTGAGGCCGCGATGGTGGAGTTACTGGGCCGCAATCTGCAACTTTCAGCGGTCTTTGCCTATAACGACAGCATGGCGGCGGGAGCACTTACTGCACTGAAAGATAACGGTATTGCTGTGCCACAGCATTTGTCGTTGATTGGCTTTGATGATATCCCGATTGCCCGTTACACCGACCCACAGCTGACGACGGTGCGTTACCCGATTGCATCCATGGCAAAACTGGCGACTGAGCTGGCGTTACAGGGGGCTGCAGGGCTGCTGGATCCGGGGGCAACGCACTGTTTCATGCCGACTTTAGTGCGTCGCCATTCCGTATCTATTCGGCAAATTGTGGTTCCGATCACTAACTGATTACTTGGCTTGATGTAACCGTTTTCAATCTGTGAGTAAATTCACAGTATCTTAACAAGGTGCTGACTATGATGTCAGCGTTTTAGGGACTGAAACGCTATGTAACGGTGATTAATCACTTTCATCATAGCCAACGTGCCGCAAACAACCAATAAAACGCATTTCTGGAGCGTTACCGAACACGGAAGATAGAAATTTTATAAGTGAACTTCGGCTGTCAGTAACGTTTTATTAACACCTGCCCGCCGACCGTTATTCACAAGAACTACCCTGCATAAAAAACCGGAGATACCATGAATAAGAAGGTGTTGACTCTGTCTGCTGTTATGGCAAGTATGCTTTTTGGTGCAGCAGCGCACGCTGCGGATACCCGTATTGGCGTGACTATCTATAAATACGACGACAACTTCATGTCTGTTGTGCGTAAAGCTATCGAGAAAGACGCTAAAGCAGCGCCAGACGTTCAGCTGCTGATGAATGATTCCCAGAACGACCAGTCCAAACAGAACGACCAGATTGACGTTCTGCTGGCAAAAGGCGTGAAAGCACTGGCCATCAACCTGGTTGACCCGGCTGCAGCAGGCACAGTTATTGAGAAAGCGCGTGGCCAGAACGTGCCAATCGTCTTCTTCAACAAAGAACCTTCTCGTAAAGCGCTGGATAGCTACGACAAAGCGTACTATGTGGGTACTGACTCCAAAGAGTCCGGTATTATCCAGGGCGATCTGATTGCTAAACACTGGGCGGCTAACCCGAACTGGGACCTGAACAAAGATGGTCAGGTTCAGTTCGTTCTGCTGAAAGGCGAACCAGGCCACCCGGATGCTGAAGCACGTACCACTTACGTTATCAAAGAGCTGAACGACAAAGGTCTGAAAACCCAGCAGCTGGCGTTAGATACCGCAATGTGGGATACCGCCCAGGCGAAAGATAAGATGGACGCATGGCTGTCTGGCCCGAACGCTAACAAAATCGAAGTGGTTATCGCCAACAACGATGCGATGGCAATGGGTGCAGTAGAAGCGCTGAAAGCACACAACAAATCTTCCATTCCTGTGTTCGGTGTGGATGCTCTGCCAGAAGCGCTGGCTCTGGTTAAGTCTGGCGCAATGGCCGGTACCGTGCTGAATGATGCCAACAACCAGGCGAAAGCGACCTTCGATCTGGCGAAAAACCTGGCCGACGGTAAAGGTGCAGCTGATGGCACCAACTGGAAAATCGACAACAAAATCGTTCGCGTACCTTACGTGGGCGTAGACCAGTCCAACCTGGCTGAGTTCATCGGCAAATAAGTTAGTCGTCATGTCTTCACTGGGCGCAATTCGTTGCGCCCTTTTATAACGCGATATGCGAGGCCAACAAGGTATAATTATGGTCAGCACAACTACTCAGTCGTCCGGTGAATACTTGTTGGAAATGACAGGTGTCAACAAGTCTTTTCCCGGTGTTAAGGCACTCGATAATGTTAATTTAAAAGTCCGTCCCCACTCTATTCATGCATTAATGGGTGAAAACGGTGCGGGTAAATCAACATTATTAAAATGTCTTTTTGGGATCTATCAAAAAGATTCTGGCAGCATTCTTTTTCAGGGGAAAGAGATCGATTTCCATTCAGCTAAAGAAGCACTGGAAAACGGTATCTCAATGGTTCACCAGGAATTGAACCTGGTACTGCAACGCTCGGTTATGGATAATATGTGGCTGGGGCGTTACCCAACCAAAGGTGTCTTTGTCGATCAAGATAAAATGTATCGTGACACCAAAGCAATTTTCGATGAACTGGATATTGATATCGATCCACGCGCTCGCGTCGGGACATTATCAGTTTCCCAGATGCAGATGATCGAAATTGCGAAAGCGTTCTCCTATGATGCGAAAATTGTCATCATGGACGAACCGACATCGTCATTAACGGAAAAAGAGGTTAACCACCTTTTTACCATTATTCGCAAACTGAAAGAACGCGGCTGCGGCATTGTATATATCTCCCATAAGATGGAAGAGATCTTCCAGCTGTGTGATGAAATTACCATCCTGCGTGACGGTCAGTGGATTGCCACTCAGCCTCTGGAAGGGCTGGACATGGACAAGATCATTGCCATGATGGTTGGCCGTTCGCTGAATCAGCGTTTCCCGGATCGTGAAAACAAACCGGGTGAGGTGATCCTTGAGGTGCGTAACCTGACCTCGCTGCGTCAGCCATCGATTCGCGACGTCTCCTTCGACCTGCACAAAGGCGAAATTCTGGGGATTGCGGGGCTGGTGGGTGCCAAACGTACCGATATCGTGGAAACCCTGTTTGGTATTCGTGAGAAAGCCGAGGGGACCATTACACTGCACGGTAAGAAAATTAATAACCACAATGCCAACGAAGCCATTAACCACGGTTTTGCGCTGGTGACGGAAGAGCGACGCTCTACCGGTATTTATGCCTATCTCGATATTAACTTTAACTCGTTAATTTCGAATATTCGTAACTACAAAAACAAAATCGGCCTGCTGGATAATTCTCGTATGAAAAGCGATACCCAATGGGTGATCGACTCCATGCGCGTGAAAACGCCTGGCCACCGTACACAAATTGGTTCGCTCTCGGGGGGAAACCAGCAAAAAGTCATTATTGGTCGCTGGTTATTAACTCAGCCTGAAATTCTGATGCTGGATGAACCAACCCGTGGTATTGATGTGGGTGCAAAATTTGAAATTTATCAGCTGATTGCTGAGCTGGCGAAAAAGAATAAAGGGATTATTATTATTTCTTCCGAAATGCCGGAATTGTTAGGGATCACAGATCGTATTCTGGTTATGAGCAATGGTCTCGTTGCCGGTATTGTTGACACCAAAACGACAACGCAAAACGAAATTCTGCGTCTTGCGTCTTTGCACCTTTAAGATCAGGGGCTCCTCATGAGTGCGTTAAATAAAAAAAGTTTTCTCACTTATCTGAAAGAAGGCGGTATTTACGTTGTTCTTTTAGTGTTACTGGCCATCATTATTTTCCAGGATCCTACGTTCTTAAGTCTGCTGAACCTGAGTAACATTCTGACCCAATCTTCCGTGCGTATTATCATCGCACTGGGCGTAGCGGGTCTTATCGTCACCCAGGGTACTGACCTTTCGGCGGGGCGTCAGGTGGGGCTGGCGGCGGTTATCGCGGCAACGATGTTGCAGTCGATGGAAAATGCCAACAAAGTGTTCCCGGAAATGGCGACCATGCCGATTTTCGTGGTGATCCTGATTGTCTGCGTCATCGGTGCGGTAATTGGTCTGATTAACGGCATCATCATTGCTTACCTGAACGTGACGCCATTTATCACCACGTTGGGTACGATGATCATCGTTTACGGTATCAACTCCCTGTACTACGACTTCGTCGGTGCGTCCCCAATCTCGGGGTTTGACAGTGGCTTCTCGACCTTCACGCAAGGGTTTATCGCGCTGGGCAGTTTCCGCCTGTCGTACATCACCTTCTATGCGTTGATTGCAGTGTCCTTCGTCTGGATCCTGTGGAACAAAACTCGCTTCGGTAAAAATATCTTCGCTATCGGTGGTAACCCGGAAGCGGCAAAAGTGTCTGGCGTTAACGTTGCGCTGAACCTGCTGATGATTTATGCCCTGTCCGGCGTGTTCTATGCCTTCGGTGGGATGCTGGAAGCCGGTCGTATCGGTTCTGCAACCAACAACCTTGGTTTTATGTACGAACTGGATGCGATTGCTGCGTGTGTGGTAGGTGGTGTTTCCTTCAGCGGCGGTGTTGGTACCGTGCTTGGCGTGGTAACCGGTGTCATCATCTTCACCGTTATCAACTACGGTCTGACCTACATCGGTGTGAACCCGTACTGGCAGTACATCATCAAAGGCGCAATCATCATCTTCGCGGTTGCCCTGGATTCACTGAAATACGCGCGTAAGAAATAATGGCTTCATGCCTGACCAGGCCCGCTCATTGAGCGGGCTTTTTTGTTTTTCACGTCAGCGCGGATTCTTGTTCGGTGACGATACTTTCAAACCAGTCCAGCTCTGAGAGCTTGCAGGCAACCCACTGTTGGGAAAAGGCTTCGCCAAGGCTGTCGGTGAGATATTGGTTGCGGGAAAATACCTCAATGGCCTGCTGCTGGAACAGCGGCAATACAGGTTCATCCTGTTGCGGTTCAGGTAAATCATCCTCATCGAAATTTTCCAGACCATACAACATGCCCGTGAGGATTGTGGCGACCACCAGATACGGGTTGGCATCCGCACCCGCCAGACGATACTCAATACGACGGTTGTTCTCATCCGAGCAGGGAATACGCAGCGCGGCGGAGCGGGTGTTATAGCCCCAGGAGTTAAATAGTGGCTCATTGAGGTTTTTACGCAGGCGGCGGAAAGCGTTAACACCCGGGGCCAGAATGGCGACGGACGCGGGCATCAGTGCCAGCTGGCCCGCGATACACAGGCGCATCATGCTATTGAGCTCATCCACCGGTGAGGCGAACATGTTTTCGCCGTGAATATTATTCAGGCTGAAATGGAAATGCAGACCGCTGCCGGACTGAAGGCTGAAGGGTTTGGCCATAAAGCTGGCCTGGAGCCCGTGTTTCTCTGCAACGTATCGGGTTAAGCGCCGCAGAGCCAGTACGTTATCGCATACCTCAATAACCCGATGGCTGTGCTTCAGGTTCAACTCGTACTGACCGGGTTCGGCTTCTGCCACGATCCCGGTCAGTGGAATGTGCTGGTGTTGCGCCAGCTGCTCCAGTTCGTCAAACAATGCCGCGTGCGCCGTTGACGTATCCATATGAAAGCAACCCTGATTCTGCGGATCCTGAGAATCTGACCCCGTCAGATAGAACTCAATCTCTGGTGCAATCACCGGGAAAAGCCCATGCTGGTGGAAGCGAGCAAGGACGTTTTGCAATATCACGCGTGGCTCAAGCGGACAGGATTTTCCATCGCTGTCATTCATGGTCAACAGGATCTGCGCGTTATGCTCAGGAACCTGGGGCGAAGGGCACAGGGAACCGGGAACGGGTACGCAAAGCCGGTCTGGCTCATCATGAAGTGATGCGGCAATCTTTCCTTTTTGATCCATCGAGTAGACCGAAAGGGGAAAATAGCAGCCTTTCTCAAGATTCAGCATGCTTTCCACTGAGAGCCGTTTGCCACGCATAATGCCATTGATGTCGTTCAGGTAAACGTCAATGTGTTTAGTCTGCGGATAACGTGCCAGATAATCCGTCACTTCCGCTGACAAATTCTGTTTCATGGCTGCAATTTTCTCATCGAGATACAGGCCTGAATTGAGGGCGGTCGGGAGCGATAATCCCGGGAAGTTAAAATACGGGCGGATATTTTTCAGGAAAAAAGCATTCATTATTGAGTTCATAGTCATTCTTCAATGAAGCCGTAGCGGCAATGAACTCAGCTTAAAAGGGCGAGAGTAAAGGGCGGATAAAAAGAGTGATGCCCGACGTAAAGAAAGTATAAAAGCGGGGGCTATTTTTTCTCTTTTTTCTGCATATCCAGCAGTTGTTCAGGCGTCACTGCCGGGTAACCCTGCGCATCTTCTGGCACTTCATGCATCGCCGGAATTGGCACCAGTGGGCCTAAAAAGCGCGGTTCTCGTTTGAAGATGTACAGGTCAGCCAGCGCACCAAAACGGGCACCGAACTCGCGTACGCGCACGCTCAGCATGTCTTTTGGCGATGGCACCGCGTAGCACTGGGCCTGAATACCCATATGCAACGCAATAAACAATGCCCGTTCGCAGTGGAAGCGCTGGGTAATGATGATGAAATCGTTGGTGTCGAACACTTTACGGGTACGCACGATGGAGTCCAGGGTGCGGAATCCGGCGTAGTCGAGCACGATATCGGCCGGGTCGACCCCTGCGGCAATCAAATCCTTACGCATCGTCACCGGTTCGTTATAGCTTTGCAGCGCGTTATCGCCGCTCAACAGCAGGTAATTCACCTTTCCGCTGTTATAGGCGTTTAGTGCTCCCTGAATACGATAACGGTAATACTGATTGATGACGCCGGTACGGTAATATTTGGCGGTACCGAGTACCACACCAACCTGACGATAGGGGAGATCCTGCAGGTCATCAAAGATGTAGGGCGCTGTTTTCCAGCTTATCCAGCGGTCGAGGCCAAGCACAGTCAACAGCAGTATGCCGAGCAGGACAGACAGGCTGTAAAAAACGCGCTTTAACATGCAGATGGCTCGTACCAAAGGTGAAATTTAACTCAGGCTACTTTACCCGCATGGTTAGCGCAAGAAACAGCGAATCAACTGAGGGGTTTTTCATCACACTGGCGGGCATTCCTGCCCGCCGGAAGGATTACGCAAGCAGCACGCGTTCAATCGATGAACAGCCCAGCGCTTTCAGCGTGGCGGCGGTAGCATCCCACTGAATCAGCGGTGCATCAGCAATTTCTGCCAGAATAGCGCGCTGAATATCCGGGTAGTCATAACCGTTCAGGTTCAGCAGATTCAGTGCGCCCTGCAGCGGTGGCAGCGTTGGGTTAAATGCGGCATTTTCCGCATAGCTGCCGCTGAAGATACGGCCATCACGGCACTGTAGCGCTACGCCGCTAGGTGATTTGCTGTACGGGGTGTGGCTCTTGTTGGCGGCGGTGATAGCGGCCTGGCTCAGGCCATCGCCGGACAGGGCGAAGCCGTGATCCTGCTCATCCATCAGCAGCGTTTTGATATCCAGATCTTTCGGGCCGAAAGCGTCAGGCAGGTAATCACCCAGCGTGTGTGGTGCACGACCTGGCAGGTTGATGCGCAATTGCAGTCCGCTGTTCAGCTCGTTCATAAACTGACGACAGTGGCCACAAGGGGTGTAGTTAACGGTAATGGCGCTTAGCGCTTTTTCGCCGCGCAGCCAGGCGTGGCTGATGGCGCTTTGTTCCGCGTGGACAGTTTGCTGCATCGTCGCACCCAGGAACTCCATGTTACCGCCAAAGTACCAGGTTCCGCTTACACCGCGTGCAATCGCCCCTACATTGAAGTGGGAGAGGTCAGCGCGTGCGCAGGCGGCGGCCAGCGGCAGCAGTGCGAAAGCCAGCGCGTCTTCGTCCAGTCCTGTTGCCTGTTGAAGCAGAGTGACCTGCTCAGCCGTCAGCAGGGCGGGGAAATGCTCATCCGCCAGAACCGGGGCCAGGGCTGATTGCAAATTCTCTGCAAGCTGGGCGAAAGCAGCTTGAAAACGTGGATGCATGGCGTTTGCCTCATAAAGGTTAATGGATCGGTAGTGTACGGAGCCATTACGGCTTTATATGTGATCCACTTCTCATTACTTATGCAACTTATGAAAACAAAATGAAATTTGCGCGACGTATCGCAAATTTTAGCCCACAACTGCCAGAATGATCGGGAACAGGAACGGCGCGATCAGAGAGGTCATGATCCCACAGATGACCAGTGCCAGCGAGCTGAATGCCCCTTCCTGATAATCCAGCTCAGCGCAACGTGCGGTACCCAGGGCGTGTGAAGCCGTCCCCATCGCCAGACCACGCGCGGCTTTGGTATGAATGCGCATAGCATTCAACAGGGTATGGCCAAATACCGCACCAAGAATACCCACGAAAATTACGCATACGGCGCTGATGGCCGGTATACCGCCGATGCTGCCGCCCACCGCCATCGCGATTGGCGTGGTGACGGATTTTGGCAGAATAGAGGCAGCAATCTGCGGAGAGGCTCCCATCAACAGTGCGACCGACGTTCCGGTAATCATCGCCACCAGACTCCCCACAAAACAGATAGTAATGATGGACTTCCAGCGGGCACGGATCTGGTGCAACTGTTCATATAAAGGAAAGGCGAGCGCCACAACGGCAGGCTGCAGCAGATCGTTTAAAATCTTGCTCCCGGCAAAGTAGCGTTCGTAAGGAATGCCGGTGAGAAGCAGGAAAGGAATGATCACCACCATCGCCACCAGCAGAGGGTTGAGCAATGGCATTCTGAAACGTACGGCAAGTTTACGCGCGGCGAAGAACACCACCAGGGTTAACGGCAGCGACCACCAGATATTCTCCATCATTGCTTTGTTCCTTTTTGCCCAATCACTTTACGTTCGCCATGCACCAGATGCGAACTCCAGCTCACCACCAGGAAAACCACCAGCGTACTGACCGCGCAGGAGACGACAATGGGGCCGAACTGTGCTTTGAGCAAATCGTAATATTGCATGACCCCGACGCCAATGGGGACAAACAGTAGCGCCATGTAGCGAATGAGAACGAAGCAGCCAGGGTTGACCCACTTTGCAGGCAAAACCTGCAATGCCAGCAGCACAAACAGGATCAGCATACCGATAATGCTGCCGGGAATGGTGATAGGTAACAGGGACGCGATGAAAATCCCGGCGTACAGACAGGCGTAAATCAGGACGAATGCGCGCAGGTATTGCCAGATAGTATTCAATGATTTGCTCATGGTGAAAGTCCTTGATGAAACGCATTCATCATACAATTAAACCCTGAAATGTGCTACGGATCACATCATGAATTTTGAGCATACCAGACATTCCTGAATGGAACGTCTGACATTGCCACAAATGGACAGTCTTAAGTTTAAATGCAACTATAGCGCGTCTTTTTTTACAGGTACTGATATGCGTGTTTTACTGGCCCCAATGGAAGGCGTGCTCGACTCCCTCGTGCGCGAGCTTCTGACCGAGGTGAATGATTACGATCTCTGCGTGACGGAATTTTTACGCGTGGTCGATATGTTATTGCCGGTAAAATCTTTTCACAGGCTCTGCCCGGAGCTGCACAACCAGAGCCGAACAACATCCGGCACGCTGGTGCGCATTCAGTTGCTGGGCCAGTATCCGCAATGGCTGGCGGAAAATGCCGCCCGTGCGGTGGATCTTGGTTCTTACGGGGTCGATCTCAACTGCGGCTGCCCGTCGAAACTGGTCAACGGCAGCGGCGGTGGGGCAACATTGCTGAAAGATCCTGAGCTGATTTATCGCGGTGCAAAAGCCATGCGTGAAGCTGTACCGTCGCATTTACCGGTGACGGTGAAGGTGCGACTGGGCTGGGACAGCGATGCGCGACAGTTTGAAATAGCCGATGCGGTACAACAGGCGGGTGCAACAGAGTTAGTCGTGCATGGCCGTACCAAAGAGGATGGTTATAAGGCCGATCGCATCAACTGGCAGGCGATTGGCGAGATCCGCAAACGACTCTCTATTCCCGTGATTGCGAATGGCGAAATCTGGGATTACGAGAGCGCACAGGCCTGTCTGAAAGAGACTGGCTGCGATGCGGTAATGATTGGCCGTGGGGCGTTGAATGTGCCGAATCTCAGCCGGATGGTGAAATATAACGAACCGCGCATGCCGTGGGCTGAGGTGGTGACGCTACTGCAAAAATACAGCCGTCTGGAAAAGCAGGGGGATACCGGCTTGTATCATGTTGCACGTATTAAGCAGTGGCTCAGTTATTTGCGCAAAGAGTACAGCGAAGCGTTAGGATTATTCCAGGAGATCCGTACGTTACAGACTTCCGCGGATATTGCGCGGGTGATTCAGTCAAAGTGATACGTGATCGTTCATCCAGGTCGATTCTTTTTGAAGATTTATAATTTTGGTGAATAATGCTAACTAATTAATTTTTAATATGAATATTTTTCTGATTGTTTAAATGTATAACAATTTGCAGATTGCCACGCGTTACTAAAAAAACGAACAGTATCAAGCGTAATTTGCGCCTTTATTTTTGAGTGAATGGCGTAATGAAACGTTCCTTTATTTTATCTCTGAGTGCTCCCCTCGTCTTTATTCTGGCCGCCTGTGCGCCAGAACATTCCACAGTATCGCCTGTTAAAACACAAACCACAGTGGCTTCGGTAAATACGCATTTACGTCGTACTGACTGGCCGAAAAATGAATGGTGGAAAGACTATAACGACCCCGAGCTTAATTCGCTGATTGCGAAAGCATTGAATGATGCGCCAGATATGCAAATTGCCCGGCAGCGCATCACGCTGGCAGAAGCTCAGGCAAAAGCCACGATGGCTGCCGACGGCCCACACATTGATTTTTCGGCTGATGCTGAACGCCAGAAAATGTCGGCTGAGGGGTTAATGGGGCCATTTGCCATCACCGACCCGGCTGCTGGCACCACCGGGCCGTGGTACACCAACGGGACATTTGGCCTGACTGCTGGCTGGGATCTTGATCTGTGGGGCAAAAACCGTGCGCAGGTTGAAGCCCGTATTGGCAAGGTGAATGCGCAAAATGCAGAGATGGAACAAACGCGTCAACTGCTTGCCAGCAGCGTCGCGCGGCTGTACTGGGAGTGGCAAACTCAGGCCGCCGTGGGAGATGTCCTCGCAGATATCAAACAAGAGCAGGAGAATATTATTGGTGCCGACCGCGAGCTCTACCAGCACGGGATAAACTCCTCCGTGGAAGGGGTCGAAACGGACATTAACGCCAGCAAAACCGAGGAACAGCTGGCGGAAGTAAAGGGAAAAATGAAAGCCGTTGAGGCGCGTCTGGAAGCGTTAACCAACAGCACCTCAATGACGCTCACCCGCCATGCATTACCTGCACCAGAGGCTGCGCTGCCGACGACGCTGGGTTATGAACTGCTGGCGCGTCGACCCGATCTCCAGGCCGCTCACTGGTATATCGAAGCGTCCATGAGCGAGGTGGATGCTGCCAGAGCGGCTTTCTATCCCGATGTGAATCTGATGGCGTTCTTACAACAGGATGCCCTGCATCTGAGCGATCTGTTCCGCTCTTCGGCTCAGCAAATGGGCGTGACAGCCGGACTGACGTTGCCGATTTTTGACAGCGGCAGGCTGAACGCGAACCTGGATATTGCCCAGGCGCAGAATAATCTCTCCATCGCGAACTACAACAAAGCGGTGGTAGATGCCGTCAACCAGGTGGCGCGAACTGCCAGTGAAGTTGAAACCCTGACGGCGAAAAACCAGCACCAGCAGCAGGTCGAAAAAGATGCTGCGCGTGTTGTGGCGCTGGCACAGGCACGCTTTAGCGCCGGTATCATTGCCGGCTCCCGCGTCAGTGAAGCAAAAATCCCGGCGTTCAGGGAACACATCGCCGGGTTGATGCTGCAAGGGCAATATGTGGACGCCACGCTGCAACTGACGTCGGCACTGGGCGGTGGCTACCATCACGGCTAAAGCGCCCATGATCTGTACTTACCTGCTGGTTGATTGTCAGGAGGTGAGTACGACCCGAATAGTGCGCGCTAACGCTTCGAATCCCGGTGTTTCAGCCACAGCCGAACCGCAATGACTGCCACCACCACCAGAATCAACCATGCCCAGTGCTTCACATGCTGGTCGAGAGTGTGCAACCACGGACCAATCACTTCCCCACCAACGTAGCCTAGTGTGGTAAAGATCAGCGCCCAGGCAACCGCGCCAAAAATATTCAGTGGCAGGAAAATTTTCGGCGGCAAACGGCTCGCGCCAATCAGGATGGGGCCGATTATCCGAAAACCGTACATAAAACGGGTACCAATCACGAACAGGTAAGGGTGACGCTGGATCAGTCTCTGCGCCTGACGGATTTTCTTGCGATGCTTAGGAAAACGCAGCAGGAGTGCGGGCCCGAAACGTAGCCCCAGAAAGTAGAGCAACTGGTCGCCAATCATGCCACCCAGCGCAACTGCAGTCACGACCAGCGGGAAACGCAGCAGCCCCTGATGTGCCGCCACCCCTCCGAGCAGGGTGATGGTTTCACCTTCTGCCACGCTACCAATGACCAACGCGATATACCCATATTGTTCGATCAGACTATTGATATCCATAAACTCAGCCGGGTTTCCTTGCGAATGCCTGCATTTATCATATACCTCATGAATGAATAATGCGGCAATGAAGGCGAAATGGCATTTTTAAGGTTGCTCATAAAATAATCTAAAGCCTGCATTATACTTAAGGTATCGCTGACGGGCCGACAACAAGGGGGCGCTATGAACCATGTCTGGGGACTCTTCTCCCATCCCGACCGTGAAATGCATGTCATCAGAAACGAGAACGAAACGGTCGCGCACCATTACACGCACCATGTGCTGCTGATGGCAGCGGTGCCGGTGATCTGCGCGTTTATCGGTACAACACAAATCGGCTGGAACTTTGGTGATGGCACCGTGGTTCAGTTGTCGTGGTCTACCGGGCTTTACCTTGCCATTATCTTCTACGGCCTGATGCTGGCAGGGGTGGCGGTGATGGGGCGCGTCATTCACTGGATGGCACGTAACTATCCGCAACGTCCGTCCCTGGCGCACTGTATGGTCTTTGCCGGATATGTCGCGACCCCGCTGTTCTTAAGCGGCATTGTTGCGCTCTATCCACTGGTCTGGTTGTGCGCGCTGATCGGTACGATTGCCCTCTTTTACACCGGTTATCTGCTGTATCTGGGGGTTCCAACCTTCCTGAATATCAATAAAGAAGAGGGCCTGAACTTCTCCAGTTCAACGCTGGCTATCGGCGTGCTGGTGCTGGAGGCGTTACTGGCGCTGACGGTGATTCTTTGGGGTTACGGATACCGTCTCTTTTAAGTTCACTGCATTGCTGGCGTAAATGCCAGCAATGCAGCATCTGTTCATGATTCTTCGCTGGCGACATTCCACGGTGACCGCTATGATGCCGGAGCCAGCCTGTGTTTATCCGTTAGCACAGGCGGTGTACGTCATGACGTGCGTGAATAATTATCAGAAATCTCACCATGCTGAAATTCCGAGTCTCTTTACTTAGCCTGGCACTGTTGCTGGGTGCGTCCGTTGCCGTGCCAGCGATCGCCAAAACGCCTGCGGTGACCACTGCTGCTGCCCAACCGCAAATTGCGTCCGGCAGTGCGATGATTGTTGATCTGAATACCAATCAGGTGATCTACGCCAGCCATCCGGATCTGGTGCGACCGATCGCCTCGATTACCAAATTAATGACCGCGATGGTGGTGCTTGATGCCCATCTGCCGCTGGACGAAAAACTGAAAGTGGATATCAGCCACACGCCGGAGATGAAAGGGATTTATTCCCGCGTGCGTCTGAACAGCGAAATTAGCCGTAAGAATATGCTACTGCTGGCGCTGATGGCTTCTGAAAACCGTGCAGCGGCGAGCCTGGCGCATCACTATCCGGGCGGTTATGACGCATTCATTCGTGCAATGAATGCAAAGGCCAAATCACTGGGTATGAGCAATACGCATTATGTGGAACCGACAGGTTTGTCGATTCATAACGTCTCCACGGCGCGTGATTTGACGAAACTGCTGATTGCCAGCAAACAGTATCCGCTGATTGGGCAGCTCAGTACCACGCGTGAAGAGACGGCCACGTTTGCGAACCCGGCGTATACGCTGCCGTTCCGCAATACTAACCATCTGGTCTACCGTGATAACTGGAACATCCAGTTAACGAAAACGGGTTTTACCAATGCGGCGGGTCACTGTCTGGCGATGCGTACCGTATTTAACGGGAAACCGGTGGCGCTGGTGGTGATGGATGCTTTTGGTAAATACACCCACTTCGCGGATGCAAGCCGACTGCGCACCTGGATTGAGACGGGGAAAGCCCAACCGGTTCCGGCCGCGGCACTCAGCTATAAAAAGCAAAAAGCGGAACAGATGGCGACCGCGCAGAACGATTAGGTAAATGCAAAACGGTAACTCAGGTTACCGTTTTTTATGTTTTCTCCCTTTCCCTGTGGGAAACGGCCGGGGTGAGGGCACCAGACCGCACGGCTTTTATTCGGGCAGCGTCCAGTCACCGTCGTTGAGTGGGCGTTGCATAATCAGCGTATCCCGCCAGTCACCTTTTTTGTAGCCGACGCTGCGTAGCTGACCGACAATCTCGAAGCCGTGTTTTTTATGCAGCCGTAATGAGCCCGCATTATTATTTCCGTCGCCCACAACCGCGATCATCTGCCGCCACGGTCCTTGCTCGCAGCGTTCAATCAACGCGTCCATGAGCGCTGAACCAAACCCGCGTCCGGTGGTACTGGCATCCACGTAGATCGATTCTTCAAGGGTATAACGGTAGGCATGTCGTGGACGATACAAGGTCGCATAGCAATACCCCACGACGATGCCGCGATACAACGCGACCAGCCACGGTAGGCCGCTCTCGGCGACGTTTTTCATCCGCTGGCGCATTTCATCGATGGTAGGGGGGACTTCCTCGAACGATGCGCGCCCGTGAAGCACATGCCAGGCATAGATGGCCGTAATGGCATGCACATCGTCAGGAAGGGCGTCGCGTACGTCCACTTCGGTTTCAGGGTAAATATCAACAGCCGACATGGTATGCCTGCTCCTCGTCTTACAAAGCCGGAGAAACGGTTCTCCGGCGACAGATATTTACTCTAGTACGTTTGAGGAGCGCTTCACAATCTCTCAAATATGGCTGTAGACGCGATTCAGAGGCTTACGCGTCGTGCTGCTCCGTTTCGGCGCTCTCTTTCCAGTATTTCTTCCGCGTTGTTTTACCAATACCGGGATTCATACTGTTTGTAGGGTCATTCTCGCGATAAAACTGCTTTAATGCATCCGGGGCTTTGTAAAGATGCCCGACGTTGTGTTCCGCAGGATATTGTGCGCCGCGATCGCGCAGCAGGGTGAGCATCTGTTCTTTCAGTTCATGTGCATCGACGCCTTTTTTGACGATGTAATCCTGGTGGAATACATAGCACATAAAGTGGCCGTAATAGAGTTTGTGTACCAGCTTGCTGTCAATTTCCGGCGGCAGATGTTCAAACCATTCGGTATCGTTGCGTCGCAAGGCAATATCCAGTGCCAGAATATCCTCCACCTCTTCGGAGTGAACCGCCTGGTAACGAATGGCGGCACCCGCTGCGGCGAAGCGGTGCAGGAAGGCTTTGCTGCCTTCTTCCGGCGTACAGGCGAAGAAATCACCTTCGGCGGTTTTGAAGAATTCAGTCAACCAGGTTTGTGCCTCGGTAATGCCATCACCGGCCATTTTCAGCAGCAGGTGGTGCTCATACTTATCGCGCCAGGTCTTCATTCGCTCCGGTAAATGCGCCGGGAAGACATGACCCAGTTTCTGCATAAAGCGGTCGGTGAAATGTGGCTTAAACAGCGACACTTTATCCAGCATCGCGTCGGTGCGGCCCTTCATGGTGAAGAAGAACGGCATCTTGTCGGTACCAAGCTTGTCGATCATCAGGAAGGTGTCTTTGCCGTAACGTTCGGCGATGTCGTAAATATCACGGTGCATATACTCGCCTGCCACTGGCAGGTGGGTGAACTCACCCAGAATATGACGGCGGATTTCGGTCAACACGTCTGGCTGGTTGGTACCGATGTAAAAGACCAGCTGTTTTTTCTCTGCCGGGAAGGTATCAAGGCGGACCGCAAAGACGGCCAGCTTGCCCGCGCAGCCGGAGGATTCGAATAACCGGTCAGGGTCGGCGTTATAGCGCGCCGGGGTATCGGCCCCGATATCGCGCACGCGGGTGACATAATCATGGTCGTGAGCATGCCGTCCATCGTGCTGAACGTCTTCATCCTTCACGCGGTCGTCATCGAGTTTGCTGAGGATCTGCTCTGGCGTTGCCCCCAGATCAATTCCCAAATGGTTGACCAGCGTCAGCTTGCCGTTTTCGTCGATGCGGGCATACAGCGACATCTCGGTGTACGCGGGGCCACGCTGCACCAGCGAACCGCCAGAGTTATTGCAAATCCCGCCAATTACGGAGGCACCAATACAGGATGAACCAATCACCGAATGGGGTTCACGTCCCAGAGGCTTAAGCGCTTTTTCCAGTGAATAGAGGGTCGTCCCGGGGAAGGCCAGTACCTGTTCACCTTTGTCCAGCAGGTGCAGTTTGTCGAGACGCAGGGTGCTGATGATCACGATGTCACGATCGTAATCGTTGCCGTTCGGCGTAGAACCTTCGGTCAGGCCGGTGTTGGCGGCCTGCATCAGAATAATTTTGTCGGCGACGACGCAGGCGCTCAGTACGCGCCACAGTTCCAGCAGCGTGCCGGGGAACACCACCGCCAGCGCGTCGCCCTGGCCGGAGCGAAAACCTTTGCGGTAGCGGGCGGTTTTTGCCGGGTCGGTAAGCAGGTGAGAGTGACCAACCAGGCGCGACAGTTCGTTAATAAAAGTGTTGTTATCGTCAGTTCGAACAGAAGACATCTTCCACTCCTTGTGGTGGGGCAAATTTCTCGTTGTAAAGCATAGCGCGATTAACTGTTAAGCGGTCGAGTATTCACGAGAAAAATCAGAGAATAACCCTGCAAGGTTCAGAGGGTTTGTGGCACACTGCGCTTTTCGCACGGTTTGGCCGAGATCTTCCGGCGGTTATTGATGAGAGAGTAAAACGACATGAAATGGCTATGTTCTGTAGGTGTCGCCGTCAGCCTGGCGCTGCAACCTGCGCTGGCAGAGGATTTGTTTGGTAATCACCCGCTTACGCCTGAAGCCCGGGACGCGTTTGTTACCCAATTGCTTAAGAAGATGACGGTCGATGAGAAGATAGGCCAGCTGCGTCTTATCAGCGTCGGTCCGGATAACCCGAAAGAGGCCATCCGTGAGATGATTAAAGAGAGCCAGGTTGGGGCAATCTTTAACACCGTCACTCGCCAGGATATCCGCAAAATGCAGGATCAGGCGATGGAACTCAGCCGTCTGAAAATTCCTCTGTTCTTCGCCTATGACGTGCTGCACGGTCAGCGTACCGTCTTCCCGATTAGCCTCGGTTTAGCCTCCTCCTTTAACCTTGATGCGGTCAAAACCGTGGGGCGCGTTTCTGCATATGAAGCGGCAGACGACGGCCTGAACATGACCTGGGCTCCGATGGTGGACGTCTCCCGCGATCCGCGCTGGGGCCGCGCCTCAGAAGGTTTCGGGGAAGATACATATTTAACGTCGATAATGGGTAAAACCATGGTGGAAGCGATGCAGGGTAAAAGCCCGGCGGATCGCTACTCTGTCATGACCAGCGTTAAGCACTTTGCGGCCTACGGTGCTGTTGAGGGTGGTAAAGAGTACAACACCGTGGACATGAGCCCACAGCGCCTGTTCAACGACTATATGCCTCCGTACAAAGCGGGCCTGGATGCGGGCAGCGGTGCGGTGATGGTGGCGCTGAACTCACTCAACGGCACACCTGCGACCTCTGATTCCTGGCTGCTGAAAGATGTACTGCGCGACCAGTGGGGCTTTAAGGGCATCACCGTCTCCGATCACGGTGCTATCAAGGAACTGATCAAACACGGAACGGCTTCCGACCCGGAAGATGCAGTGCGCGTGGCGCTCAAGTCCGGCATCAACATGAGCATGAGTGACGAATACTACAGCAAATACCTGCCGGGGCTGGTGAAGAGCGGTAAGGTAACGATGGCGGAACTGGATGACGCTACCCGTCACGTGCTGAATGTGAAATACGACATGGGGCTGTTTAACGATCCGTACAGCCACCTGGGCGCGAAAGATTCAGACCCGGCAGACACCAACGCTGAAAGCCGTCTGCACCGTAAAGATGCACGTGACGTTGCGCGTGAAAGCCTGGTGCTGCTGAAAAACCGTCTGGAAACGCTGCCGCTGAAAAAGTCCGCTACGATCGCCGTGGTTGGCCCGCTGGCCGACAGCAAGCGTGACGTCATGGGGAGCTGGTCAGCCGCTGGCGTGGCCGAACAATCCGTGACTGTACTGACCGGCATTAAAAACGCGGTCGGTGAAAACGGCAAAGTGGTGTACGCCAAAGGGGCGAACGTCACCAGTGATAAAGACATTGTTGCCTTCCTCAACCAGTACGAAGAGGCGGTGAAAGTGGATCCACGTTCACCGAAAGCGATGATTGACGAAGCGGTTAATGCGGCGAAGCAGTCCGACGTGGTGGTTGCTGTCGTTGGTGAAGCGCAGGGTATGGCGCATGAGGCCTCCAGCCGTACCGACATCACTATTCCGCAGAGTCAGCGCGACCTGATCGCCGCCCTGAAAGCGACCGGTAAGCCGTTGGTGCTGGTGCTGATGAACGGCCGTCCTCTGGCGCTGGTGAAAGAAGATCAGCAGGCAGACGCAATTCTGGAAACCTGGTTTGCCGGTACTGAAGGCGGTAACGCCATTGCCGATGTGCTGTTTGGCGATTACAACCCGTCAGGCAAACTGCCGATGTCCTTCCCGCGCTCTGTGGGGCAGATCCCGGTGTATTACAGCCATCTGAACACTGGTCGTCCGTACAATGCCGACAAACCGAACAAGTACACGTCACGCTACTTCGACGAAGCTAACGGCCCGCTGTACCCGTTTGGTTATGGCCTGAGCTACACCACCTTTAAGGTTTCTGACGTGAAAATGTCAGCACCGACCATGAAGCGTGACGGCAAAGTCACTGCCAGCGTGGAGGTTACCAACACGGGTAAACGCGAAGGGGCAACGGTGATCCAGATGTACGTTCAGGATGTCACTGCGTCCATGAGCCGTCCGGTGAAACAGCTGCGTGGTTTTGAGAAGATTGCCCTCAAGCCTGGCGAAACCCAAACCGTCAGCTTCCCGATCGACGTGGACGCGCTGAAGTTCTGGAACCAGCAGATGAAATACGCTGCGGAGCCTGGCAAATTCAACGTGTTTATCGGCGTGGATTCTGCCCGCGTGAATAAAGGCGAGTTCGAGCTGCAGTAATGTTGTTTCCCTCTCCCTACAAGGAGAGGGTTAGGGTGAGGGGGATACAATCCCCCCATCCCTGATAATCCGCTCAATCCGTGACCCACAACGCAACTTTTCGTCCTTCTCTGGCGAAAAACCCTTCATCCGCGCTTTTTCTTCCATCGAACTACTCTGAAATGTGACATTTTTCACACTTCATTTTTGCATGTCAGCTGAAAACGTGAACAGCATCAAAAGTCCCCTTATTGCCATAACGTCACCGTGATGGCCTTCACTCTTCATGTAAATATCCCCTGAAAGTACCGCGAGCCACCGCGCAAATGCCCGTTTAATGCCGGTTAGTTCAATTCTGACGGGCAACAACATGAAACTCTCATTAGACAATGTCGATCTTGACCGTAGCGGGGCGTCGCGGGTGACGGCGACGCTACAGGGATTAATCGATACGCTGGCACGTGCAGGCGGCGGTACGCTGGTGGTGACGCCAGGCATCTACCTGACGGGGACGCTGGTACTGCCATCTCACTTTACGTTGCACCTGGAAGCGGGCGCGCGTCTGCTTGCCAGCCAGCACGAAGCCGATTACCAGACCGCCGAAACGCAAAGCATGGCGGAGCTTTCACGTATGGCGCTGCTCTACGCCCGTGATGCACATGCTGTAACGCTCAGTGGTGCGGGGTGCATTGACGGTAACGCCACGGCCTGGTTTGCCGAACAGGTCGATGCCCAGGGTTATCGCCAGCCGAAAACACATCGCCCTCGCCTGGTGGTATTTGAAGGCTGCGAGCAGGTGCGTATCAGTGACATCACCTTGTATGACTCGCCGATGTGGACTGCCCATCTGGTGAGCTGTAATCACGTCTTTATCCGTAACCTCACTGTCGACAACGATCTCACTCTTTCGAATACCGATGCGCTGGATATCGACAGTTGCCAGCACGTTCATATCAGCGACAGCTACTTCAGTGCCGCTGATGACGGTATCTGTCTGAAAACGACGTACAAAGCCCCTGAGCTGCAGCAGCCAATCTATAACGTCACGGTCAGCAACTGCATTATCCGTTCCAAAAGCTGTGCCATTAAGGTCGGGACAGAGACCTTTGCAGACATTCGCCACGTTGCGGTGACGAATTGCACGATCTTTGAATCCAACCGTGGCATTGGCCTGGTGTCCCGTGATGGTGGCGCATTTAGCCAGATGGTGTTCAGCAACATTCTCTTCGATTGTCGCCACGGCGACCCGTGCCACTGGGGAAAAGCCGATCCCGTTTTCATCTCTCTGCGCCATCGTGCACCGGACGTCCGGCCGGGGGATATCAGTCAGGTTACCTTCTCCAGCCTGAATGGCGTGGGCGAGGGGGCCATCAATCTGCACAGTGAGATTGACGGTGCGGTTCGCGATATCACTTTCAACGGGCTGACCTTCACTCAGATCCACAGCCCGTCCGGTGAGCAGGGTTGTTACGACGTGCGCCCACCGTGTAACCCGGAACGACCTACCGGCATGGGACTGGACAACGCTTACCGGGTGGATCCGCAGACAGGGCGTGCGCACGGCGTCGGGCGTTACCCGCACGGGCTACCTGCCATCTTTGCTTGCGGTATCTGTGGGCTGCATCTGAATGAGTTACATATCACACGTCCTTCGCCGCTGCCTGCGGACTGGGATGTCGAGAGTATCCGGGTTTAACACGGTCACTTCAGGGGATAACAATGATAAAAAAAGTGCGAGAAATTAAGCTGCGTAACTATGTCTGTTACGGACTGGCAGATGTGATAGGTTCCGGGGCCTTTACGCTGGTCAGTGCCTGGCTACTGTTTTTCCTGACCACGTTTTGCGGCCTGACGCCTATCCAGGCCGGGTCGCTTTTTGCCGTGGCAAGGATTGTCGATGTGATTATGTGCCCGGTGATTGGGTACGTTTCTGATAACTTCCATAAAACCCGGCTCGGGCGACGCTTTGGTCGCCGCCGTTTCTTCCTGCTGGCCAGTATTCCGCTGGTGTCTGTTTACAGTCTGCTGTGGGTGGAAGGGTTTAACTACTGGATGTACCTGCTGTTTTATATTCTGTTTGAAGTCGTCTACACCATGATCATCATTCCTTACGATACCCTGTCGGCGGAGATGACCTCGGATTTCAAAAAGCGCTCAAAGCTCACCAGTGCGCGTATGTACATTGCCCAGCTGGCCGGTTTTGCTGCGGCATTTCTGCCCGGGCGTCTGGTGTCGTATTTCGGCCCCGAATCGTCGGATTCGTTCTTCTACACCGGGGCGATTTTTACCGTGTCGTTTATGATTGTGCTGTTCTTCGTCTACTTCGGTACCTGGGAGCGGTCGCTGGAGGAGATCCAGCAAAACGAGCACCACGACGCGGAAGAGGAAAAAGAGCCGTTTACCACGCGCGTGTTCCATATCTACTACGATTTTGTCTCGACGCTGAAAATCAAAACCTTCCGCTCGCATCTGGGAATGTACCTTGGTGGATCTGTAGCGCAGGACATCTTCAACTCGGTATTTACCTATTTTGTGGTCTTCGCAATGATGACCTCGTCGGTGGTGGCCTCTAACCTGCTGGGGGTGATTAACGGCCTGCAGTTCTTTGGGGTTGGTATTGCAACCTGGTTGACGCTGCGTTTTTCACCGTCCCGTGCGTTTGCTACCCAGGCCACAATGGCGCTGCTGGCCTTTGCGCTGTTTGTCTCGGCTTACCTGAGCGGGGTGGGGGGTATGAGCGTGCTCTATGTCGGTGCGGCGGTTGCGGGCCTGGCGCGCGGCGGGATCTACGCCATTCCGTGGAATAACTACACCTTCGTGGCCGACGTGGATGAGATCCTGACCGGTAGCCGTCGTGAGGGGATCTTCGCCGGGTTTATGAGCCTGCTGCGCAAAGCGTCTCAGGCACTCTCCATTTTCCTGGTCGGGGTGGCGTTACAAATGTCGGGCTTCGTCTCCGGGCAGAGTTCGCAGCCACAGTCGGCTGTCAATATGATCCTGGTAATCATGATTGCCCTGCCGGTTGCCCTGACCCTGTGGGGGATCTGGTCTGCCTTCCAGTTTAAGGTGAACAGCCGCACGCACGCGATCCTGAACGAAGAGGTGGCGCGTCTGAAACTGGGCGGCAGTAAGGCGACCGTGAGCGCCGAAAACCGGGCGGTGATCGAAAGCCTGACCGGCATGCCATACGAAAACTGCTGGGGTGAAAACACCGTCGGCTATCTCAACCGCAAGCGTATGCAGGCGCGTAAGTTCAGCGGCCTGTTGAAGACCCACTGAGATGACAGAGCAGAGCATTATTATTCAGCAGGGCGTATGGGCCCGGCTGGGATTGCCCCGGGAACTTTGCTGGGGCTTTATGGGGATTTTCCTGTTTATTACCGGCGCGACGATTGAGCAGAGCTGGCTTGCCTCTTTGCTACAGCAGCGCGGATTTGATGCAGTGCATATCAGCTTACTCTCATCGGTTTTTGGCCTGTGCGTGGCGCTGGTGTCGTGGTTTTCTGGTATCGGCGCAGGCGTGCTGGGGTTACGGCGGCTGATGTGGGCCGCGACGGTGATTTATTTTATCGGCTCGGTTCCGTTCATTGCGTGGGCGCTGCCACAGGGCCATTACCCGCTGATGGTGGCGAGTTATGCGCTGCGTGGGGTGGCGTATCCGCTGTTTGCCTATTCATTTCTGGTGTGGGTCAACCAGCGCTGCGAGCCTGTCATTCTTGGGCGTGCCGTCTCGTGGTTCTGGATCGCCTTTGGTGTGGGGATGACCATCGTCGGGCCGTGGTTCTCCGGCATGATGATCCCGGCGTTTGGCGAAACCACCACGCTGCTCAGCGGCTTTATTTTCGTGGCGCTGGGGGCCGGTTGTGCGCTGGTACTCAACCGTGATCGCCCGCAGTGGCAACGCGAGGGCAACCTGGGGGATGCCCTGGCTGAAGGGCTGCGGGTGCTGGTGCGTGAACCCAGGATGCGCCTTGCGGTACTCGTGAAGACCATCAACGACATCGGCAAGTTTTCACTGGTGATCCTGATGCCCGTTTATTTGCCGCGTTTTGGCTTTAGCATCGCCCAGTGGCTGGCTATCTGGGGGCTGGTGAACGTGGTGAATATTTTCGCGAACTACTTCTTTGGCTGGCTGGGCGATACCATCGGCTGGCGAAACACGGTGGTCTGGTTCTCCGGCACGCTGTGCGGGCTGGGGATGCTGGCCGTCTGCTATACCCCGGTGTGGTTCGGCGACAGTGAAACCATGTTGTTTCTGGCGCTGGCTTTATATGCCGTGGGACTGGGGGCTTTTGGCCCGCTGAGTGCGCTGATCCCCTCACTGCTGCCGCACAACAAAGGGGCGGCGATCTCGTGCCTGAATCTGGGTTCCGGGCTGAGCAATTTCGTCGGGCCGGTGATTGTCACGCTTTGCGTGGCCCCATTGGGTATCGAAGGGACGCTATGGGTGATTGCCATTCTCTACTTCGCCGCCAGCCTGCTTAGCGTGCCGCTGACCCTACCCGAAGAAGGATGAATTCAGGTTTTTAGGCTACGCTTTTCTCTCAAGCCTCTGATAAAGGCCGTAAAAAATGAGGAAAGCTGCATGACGATGACAAAGGGGATGATGGGTTCAGCGGTGCTGCTGGCAGCGCTGAGCTTGCCGTTACAGGCGGCAGAGCCGGTGAAAGTGGGCTCAAAGATTGATACCGAGGGTGCGCTGCTCGGCAATATCATCTTACAGGTGCTCGAAAGTCACGGGGTCAAAACTGTCAATAAAGTCCAGCTCGGCACCACACCCGTGGTGCGTGGCGCTATTACCTCTGGCGAGCTGGATATCTACCCGGAATACACCGGCAACGGGGCGTTCTTCTTCAAAGATGAAACCGACCCGGCCTGGAAAAATGCCAAAGCCGGATATGAAAAAGTCAAAAAACTGGATGCAGAGCAGAACAAGCTGGTCTGGCTGACGCCAGCTCCGGCCAACAACACCTGGACTATTGCGGTGCGTAAAGACATCGCGGAGAAAGGTAAGTTAACCTCGCTTGAAGATCTCAGCCGCTACCTGAAAGAGAAGGGCGAATTTAAGCTTGCGGCGTCTGCTGAGTTTATCGAGCGTCCGGATGCGCTACCTGCTTTTGAAAAAGCCTATAACTTTAAGCTCGACCAGGCTCAGCTGCTCTCTCTGGCGGGCGGCGATACGGCAGTGACCATCAAAGCAGCGGCGCAGAAAACCTCTGGGGTTAATGCGGCAATGGCCTATGGCACCGACGGCCCGGTTGCGGCACTGGGGCTGCAAACGCTGTCCGATCCGAAAGGCGTTCAGCCGATTTATGCCCCCACGCCGGTGGTGCGCGAAGCGGTGCTGAAAGCCTACCCGGATATTGCCGAATGGTTAAAACCGGTCTTTGAAAAGCTGGATGAAAAAACGCTGCAACAGCTGAACGCCAGCATTGCCGTTGAAGGACTGGATGCCAAAAAAGTGGCAGCTGATTTCCTGAAGCAACAAGGGCTGGTGAAGTAACAGGACAGGGCTGTGCCAATAAAATGTCATAACCGCGTACTGCTGCTGTTGGCCTGCGTGGCCATCGCAGCGGTTGCGTTACCGTTTGTGAATGTTGCACCTAACCGCCTGGTGTCGGGGGAAGGGCGTACGCTCTGGCAGGTCTGGCCGTTTACACCGCTGCTGATGGTAGCGGCGCTGGGTGCGGTTGTCGTGCTATCGCTCTGGCAGGGACGTACCGCGCAGTGGTTGACGCTATTCCTCTGTGAAGGGTTCTTTATTGTACTGTTCTGGTGTGCAGGGCTTGCGGCAACACACATGGCCTCGGCGGAAAGTCCACTGGCGCGCACGTCTGTCGGCAGTGGCCTGTGGCTGTGGCTGGCACTGTGCCTGTTGGCCTGTAGCGATGCCATTCGCCGTCTGATACCGACGTCTGCCTGGCGCTGGGTACTCAATGCGCAAATCTGGTGTATTCCGCTATTGCTGCTGTTCAGCGGCGAACTGAATAACCTCTCGCTGTTAAAAGAATACGCCAACCGTCAGGAGGTGTTTGATGATGCGCTGGCGCAACATCTGACCATCCTCTTCGGCACACTCTTTCCGGCGTTACTGCTGGGAGTACCGCTGGGCATGTGGTGCTATCGCCACCCTTCGCGCCAGGGTGTGGTGTTTACCGTGCTCAATGTGATCCAGACCATACCCTCCGTTGCGTTGTTTGGCCTGCTGATTGCACCGCTGGCGGGCCTGGTGAAGTCGTTTCCCGTCCTGGGAACGATGGGGATAGCCGGAACCGGGTTAACACCGGCCCTGATCGCACTGGTGCTGTATGCGCTGTTACCGCTGGTACGCGGCGTCGTGGCGGGTTTAAACCAGGTCGCGCCGGACGTGCTGGAAAGCGCCCATGCAATGGGGATGAGCGTGCGGCAGTGTTTCTGGCAGATACAGCTGCCACTGGCGTTACCTCTGCTGCTGCGCAGCCTGCGGGTGGTGGCCGTGCAAACCGTTGGCATGGCGGTGATCGCTGCGCTAATCGGCGCGGGTGGTTTTGGTGCGCTGGTGTTTCAGGGATTGTTGAGCAGCGCGCTGGATCTGGTGTTATTAGGCGTGGTTCCCACGATTGCGCTGGCGGTCGTCGTCGACGCGCTGTTTGCCTTATGGCTCGCGTTGCTCAGGGGGAGAGACAATGATTGAATTTCACGATGTCAGTAAAAGCTTCGCGGGGCGTCCGGCGGTGAGCCACCTGAATTTGCATTTCGAGGAAGACGCTTTTTCCGTGCTGATTGGTACCTCGGGGTCGGGAAAATCAACCACCCTGAAGATGATCAACCGGCTGGTGGAACACGACAGCGGCCTGATTCGCTTCGCCGGGGAAGAGATCCGCAGCCTGCCGGTGCTGGAGCTGCGGCGTCGCATGGGATATGCCATTCAGTCCATCGGCCTGTTTCCTCACTGGACGGTGGCGCAGAACATCGCCACCGTCCTGCAGCTGGAAAAGCGGTCACGTGAAACCATTGCTGACAGGGTTGATGAGCTGATGGCGTTGCTCGGGTTAGAGCCTCTGCTGCGTGACCGCTATCCGCACCAGCTTTCCGGTGGACAACAGCAGCGGGTTGGGGTGGCGCGTGCGCTGGCCGCTAACCCGCAGGTGTTGTTGATGGATGAACCGTTTGGCGCGCTGGATCCGGTCACGCGCGGAGCGCTTCAGGCGGAAATGACCCGCATTCACCGTATTCTGGGGCGCACAATAATCCTGGTGACTCACGATATTGATGAGGCGCTGCGGCTGGCTGACCATCTGGTGTTGATGGATCATGGCGAGGTGGTGCAGCAGGGCACGCCGCTGGAACTGTTGACCCACCCGGCAAACGACTTTGTACGCGAATTTTTTGGCCGCAGCGAGCTGGGCGTCAGGTTGCTCTCCCTGCGAACCGTTGGTGACTATATGCGCCGACAGGAGGCTCCGGTAAGCGGTGAACCGTTACAGGAGCAGATGAACCTGCGGGATGCACTTTCCGCTTTTGTGGCGCGCCAGTGTGAGGTGCTGCCCGTTTCCGATGCCCGGGGCGCACCGTGTGGCACGCTTCATTTTCGCGATCTGTTGTCCGGGGAGGTGATGCGTGAAGGGAATGCGTGATCCGCTGCTCTGGCTGGTGGTGCTCTTTGTTGCCCTCCTTTTTTTGATGCCACACAGCGCGGCATTGTTTAGCACGCTCTTTCCCGGCCTGCCGAGGCCAGTGTATCAGCAGGAGAGTTTTGTTAATCTCGCCCTGGCGCACGCCTGGCTGGTGGCTCTCTCAAGCGTAATGGCCATTGTGCTGGGCGTTGGGGCGGGTATCGCGGTGACACGAACATCGGGCAGGGAGTTTCGCCCGCTGGTGGAGACGATTGCGGCGATCGGACAAACCTTTCCGCCGGTGGCGGTGCTGGCAATTGCGGTGCCGGTGATGGGGTTTGGTCAGCAACCTGCCATTATTGCGCTGATTTTATATGGGGTGCTGCCGATCCTGCAGGGCACGCTGGCCGGTATTGCGGCAGTGCCAGCGTCGGTGCTGAGCGTGGCTGAAGGGATGGGAATGAGCGTCTGGCAGCGGCTGATTAAGGTTGAGCTGCCGCTAGCGGCACCGGTGATCATCGCGGGCGTTCGTACGTCGGTCATTATTAACATCGGGACGGCGACCATCGCCTCAACGGTGGGAGCCAATACGCTGGGAACGCCCATTATTATCGGCTTAAGCGGTTTTAATACGGCCTACATTGTGCAGGGGGCGGTTCTGGTTGCGCTGGCGGCAATCGTGGTTGATCGCATGTTTGAGCGCCTGGCGCTCTGGCTCAGCCGACACCGCCACGAACAATAAACGAATAACCTGCCAGCATTACGCCGCCGATACCGCCCACGGCCATCAGAACAAAAAGGGTAATTACGGCCAGTTTGGTTGCCTTCATCATGTGCTCCTGTTGTTAACGGAACAATTATACGGTGAAGCGCAGCTGTTAATGAACCATTAAATGCCGTTACGGTTCATTTGGGCTTAGTGGGTAAACAGGATAACCATGCTCACGCCATTCCGTCAGCAGCTGTTGCTGCGAGGCGGACGGCACTTCTCCGCACCAGACCAGCAGGGTCTGGCCGTCAAACAACTCGGGCTTCAGCTGAGCCAGCGAGTGTGCCAGGACATCAACGCGCCAGCCCTGCTGAGTGGCGATCCAGGCTTCCAGCCACAGGCGCGTGGTATCGTGAACGTTCCAGCCGACCACCAGTGCATCTTTGCTGTTCTTGCTCCTCGCCGAGGCAAGACAAACGGAGATGTAATTGATGAGCACACCGTCGAGTATGCTGAGCAGCGCCTGCAACGTCGATTGCGGACACTGCAGGCGACGACGGAGCGGGATGAAAAGGTGGGTGATCAACGTTTGCGCAGGATAGTCGCGTCCCTGCTCTTTGATCCACGACCGCAGGCGCTGCAGGTTTCCTGCCTGCAGGAGCCGCAACAGGGTTTCCTGTTGTTCGCGCCAGATATGTTGAGTGTCAGGATCGTCATGGCTGAGCAATGACTTCACTTTCCCGACCTGTACGCCGTTATCGATCCAGCTTTTTATTTCGCGGATCCGGTCGATATCGGCATCATTGAAAAGACGATGTCCACCGTCCGTTCTCTGTGGTTTGAGTAATCCATACCGTCGTTGCCATGCTCGTAGCGTAACGGGATTGATATCACAAAGGAGTGCCACTTCACCTATCGTGTAAAGCGCCATTTTCGCCCCCTGGCTCACGCGTTCCCAGCTTAACTGTAGACCCACTTTGACGAACCAGGAAGGATTGACGATTTTTTGAACGAATAATGTGCGACTGATGCGATGCCCGATAAAAGGTGTGATGATGAACACGATTTACAGCTTTTTTGGAGTGCCTCAAAGAAAGTTTACTGCCTTCAGTGTATGTTACGCGTTTTTAGAATGTGCGGTTTGTGAGTATGTACGAGTTTAATCTGGTGCTGTTGTTGCTTCAGCAGATGTGTGTGTTTCTGGTCATTGCCTGGCTGATGAGTAAAACGCGCCTGTTCATTCCGCTGATGCAGGTCACCGTTCGTCTGCCGCACAAACTGCTCTGCTACGTCACTTTCTCTATTTTCTGCATTATGGGGACGTATTTTGGTCTCCATATCGAAGACTCAATTGCCAATACGCGCGCCATTGGTGCGGTGATGGGTGGCCTGCTCGGTGGCCCCGTCGTCGGGGGGCTGGTCGGGCTAACCGGTGGCCTGCACCGCTATTCGATGGGCGGGATGACGGCGCTCAGCTGTATGATCTCGACAATTGTCGAAGGGTTACTCGGTGGCCTGGTTCACAGTTACATGATCAAACGCGGTCGACCGGATAAAGTTTTCAGCCCGATCACCGCAGGCGCAATTACCTTTGTGGCGGAAATGGCGCAGATGGCGATCATCCTGCTGATTGCCCGACCGTTTGAAGATGCACTCCATCTGGTCAGCAGCATTGCCGCCCCGATGATGGTGACGAATACCGTGGGTGCGGCGCTGTTTATGCGTATTTTGCTCGACAAGCGCGCCATGTTCGAAAAGTACACCTCGGCGTTTTCCGCAACAGCACTGAAGGTTGCCGCCTCAACGGAGGGGATCCTGCGCCAGGGCTTTAACGAAGAAAACAGCATGAAGGTGGCGCAGGTGCTCTATCAGGAGCTGGATATTGGCGCGGTGGCGATAACCGACCGGGAGCGGTTACTGGCCTTTACCGGTACCGGCGACGACCACCATCTGCCGGGCAAACCGATCTCCTCTGCGTATACCCTGCGCGCCATTGAAACCGGTGAAGTGGTCTATGCCGACGGTAACGAAGTCCCTTACCGCTGTTCGCTGCACCCGCAGTGCAAGCTCGGCTCGACGCTGGTCATTCCACTGCGCGGCGAAAACCAGCGGGTAATGGGCACCATTAAACTCTACGAAGCGAAAAACCGCCTGTTCAGCTCCATTAACCGCACGCTGGGGGAGGGGATTGCCCAGCTGCTTTCTGCGCAGATCCTCGCCGGGCAATATGAACGCCAGAAAGCGTTGCTGACGCAGTCGGAAATTAAGCTCCTGCATGCCCAGGTGAACCCGCATTTTCTGTTTAACGCGCTCAATACGCTGAAAGCGGTGATCCGCCGCGACAGCGATCAGGCCGCGCAGCTGGTGCAATTCCTGTCGACATTTTTCCGCAAGAACCTTAAGCGGCCATCAGAAATTGTCACTCTGGCCGATGAGATTGAACACGTTAATGCCTACCTGCAAATTGAGAAAGCGCGATTCCAGTCGCGTTTACAGGTGTCGTTATCCGTTCCTGACGAGCTGGCATATCAGCATTTACCGGCGTTTACCCTGCAACCCATTGTGGAAAATGCCATCAAGCACGGCACGTCCCAACTGCTGGGAACCGGGGTGATCACCATTTCCGCCAGCCGGTTTAACCATCACCTGGTGCTGGATATTGAAGACAATGCCGGGCTTTACGTTCCTGCCGCTTCAGGCGGGTTAGGAATGAGCCTGGTGGATAAACGTCTGCGCGCCCACTTTGGTGATGACTGTGGCATCACTGTTGCCTGTGAGCCAGACCGATTTACCCGTATCACGTTACGACTGCCGCTGGAGGAAAACGCATGCTGAGAGTGCTGATTGTGGATGATGAGCCGCTGGCACGGGAAAACCTGCGCGTCCTGCTGCAGGAGCAGAGTGATATCGAGATTGTGGGGGAGTGTGCAAACGCCATTGAGGCTATTGGTGCCGTTCACAAACTGCACCCGGACGTGCTGTTCCTTGATATTCAGATGCCACGTATCAGTGGGCTGGAAATGGTCGGGATGCTCGACCCGGAACACCGTCCGTACATTGTGTTTCTGACGGCGTTTGATGAATACGCGGTAAAAGCCTTCGAGGAACACGCGTTCGATTACCTGCTGAAGCCGATTGAAGAGAAACGGCTGGAAAAAACGCTGACCCGTTTACGCCAGGAGCGCACCGTGCAGGATGTCACGCTCCTGCCGGAAAACCAGCAGCCGCTGAAATTTATTCCCTGCACCGGACACAGCCGGATTTACCTTCTGCAAATGGACGACGTGGCGTTTGTCAGCAGCCGCCTGAGCGGGGTGTTTGTCACCAGCGCTGAGGGTAACGAAGGGTTTACTGAACTGACGCTGCGCACGCTGGAGAGCCGTACGCCGCTGATCCGTTGCCACCGCCAATACCTGGTGAACATGGCACACCTGAAAGAGATCCGTCTGGAAGATAACGGCCAGGCCGAGCTGGTGTTGCGTGCCGGACAAACGGTACCCGTCAGCCGCCGCTACCTGAAAAGTTTGAAAGAGGCGATTGGGCTGTAAAACTGGTACACTGCGCGCCATTGCAACATCGACAGTTAAAGGCACTCATGCTTAGTAATGACATTCTTCGTAGCCTGCGCTACACCCTGAAAGCGAACAATAACGATATGGTGCGCATTCTTGCGCTTTCCGATATGGAATCCACGTCTGCCGGTTTCGACACCTGGATGACGAAAGAAGATGAAGAGGGGTTTGTTCGCTGCCCGGACATCATTCTGTCTGGTTTCCTGAACGGGCTTATCTACGACAAGCGCGGTAAAGATGAATCTGCACCGGAGCTGGCGCTTGAGCGTCGGGTGAACAACAACACGGTGCTGAAAAAGCTGCGTATTGCCTTTTCGCTGAAGACTGACGATATTCTGGCGATCATGACCGGGCAAAAATTCCGTGTGTCGATTCCGGAAATTACCGCCATGATGCGCGCGCCGGATCATAAAAACTATCGCGAGTGCGGCGACCAGTTTATGCGTAATTTTTTGCGCGGGTTGACCCAGCGGGAACACGCCGCGAAGCCATAAAAAAAGCCGGAGATTATCTCCTGATATCAGTCAGTTAAGCATGGTGGGTAATTCCGTTCACCTTACTATCCGCAGAAAATAATACGCTCACAACCTGTGAACGGGACAAGGGGGCCACCGTGGCCCCCTTGTCAATCCCCGCGGCCCCGCGGAGAAATCGGTGCTTCGCACTGCGCTCACCTCCCGACCCGCTGCCTGCGGTCGGCTCGACTCAAGATTACTCGTCCCATCCCTGGGACTCGCCCCTTCGGGGCCAACGCAAGCGTTGTTCAAAATTGCTCCCGGCAATTTTGTCCTGTCTCGTTTCGCCTCTGGCCGCCATCCCTGGCGTCCAGCCCTTGTCATCCGGTCTCCGGTTCGCCGATTTCAGCGGGGACTCAACACCCGTGCCACATTCAGACAACTGAGAAGGTGGAGGGAGCGTGAGTCCGGCTGAAAATCGCCGAAGCGTTTCCTGAAGGTCGGGGGCGACGCGCAGGGATGCGCGGCGAGGGCGGCTTTACAGGGAGGTTACCTCCGCCCGTCCCCGAAAAGCCGGAAGGAATAAGCTGAGGGTACCGCGAAGCGGCGATTTTCTTTGCCGGGAGACGGGATTGTTAAGGGGGCGCGATAGCCCCCTTAACACGTTCACCGCAGCGGATTATGCAGGTAGCAGGAATGTCTGAGTGAACGGAACGATACCACTGAAATAACAAAGTGCCTTTGTGCCGCTTAACTAACCGGCATTAGAGATTATCTCCGGCTTTTTTGTTATTTCACCTGCTGACCTGGTTTCGCACCTTCATCAGGGCTTAACAGGAAGATATCTTTCCCGCCAGGGCCCGCGGCCATCACCATGCCTTCGGAGATACCGAAACGCATTTTGCGTGGAGCCAGGTTGGCGACCATCACCGTGTGGCGACCAATCAGCACCTGCGGATCAGGATACGCAGAGCGGATACCGGAGAAGACGTTACGTTTCTCACCACCCAGATCCAGGGTCAGACGCAGCAGTTTGTCTGAGCCATCGACGAATTCCGCGTTTTCAATCAGCGCCACGCGCAGGTCGACTTTGGCGAAATCATCAAAGGTGATGGTTTCCTGAATCGGATCGTCAGCCAGAGGGCCGGTAACCGGTGCTGCGGCAGCTTTCACTTCTTCTTTAGATGCTTCCACCAGCGCTTCCACCTGTTTCATCTCGATGCGGTTGTACAGTGCCTTGAAGGTGTTCACCTTGTGGCTGAGCAGCGGCTGCTGGATAGCATCCCAGGTCAGCTCGGTGTTCAGGAACGCTTCAGCACGTTCTGAGAGCTGCGGCAGAACCGGCTTCAGATACGTCATCAACACGCGGAACAGGTTGATGCCCATAGAGCAGATGGCCTGCAGATCGGCATCACGGCCTTCCTGTTTAGCCACAACCCACGGAGCCTGTTCATCCACATAGCGGTTAGCCAGGTCTGCCAGCGCCATGATTTCACGCACCGCTTTACCAAACTCGCGCGCTTCCCACGCTTCGCCAATGGTGACCGCCGCGTCGGTGAAGGTTTTGTACAGCGCCGGGTCAGCCAGTTCAGCCGCCATCACACCGTCAAAACGCTTAGCGATAAAGCCTGCATTACGGGAGGCCAGGTTGACCACTTTGTTGACGATGTCTGCGTTCACGCGCTGCACGAAATCTTCCAGGTTCAGGTCGATATCGTCAATGCGGGACGAGAGCTTCGCGGTGTAGTAGTAGCGCAGGCTGTCTGCGTCGAAGTGGTTCAGCCAGGTGCTGGCTTTGATGAACGTACCGCGTGATTTGGACATCTTCGCGCCGTTGACCGTGACATAACCGTGAACGAACAGGTTAGTTGGCTTACGGAAGTTGCTGCCTTCCAGCATCGCTGGCCAGAACAGGCTATGGAAGTAAACGATGTCTTTGCCGATGAAGTGATACAGCTCGGCATCAGAGTCTTTCTTCCAGTATTCGTCAAAGCTTACGGTATCGCCACGCTTGTCGCACAGGTTCTTAAAGGAGCCCATGTAACCGATTGGTGCATCCAGCCAGACGTAGAAATATTTGCCCGGGGCGTCAGGGATTTCGAAACCGAAGTACGGTGCATCGCGGGAAATATCCCACTGCTGCAGACCGGATTCGAACCACTCCTGCATTTTGTTCGCCACCTGCTCCTGCAGCGCGCCGCTACGGGTCCACGCCTGCAGCATTTCGCTAAAGGATGGCAGGTCAAAGAAGAAGTGCTCGGAATCACGCATCACCGGCGTGGCACCAGAGACCACGGATTTCGGATCGATAAGCTCCGTTGGGCTGTAGGTCGCGCCGCACACTTCGCAGTTATCGCCGTACTGATCCGGAGATTTACACTTCGGACAGGTGCCTTTGACGAAACGGTCCGGCAGGAACATGCCTTTTTCCGGATCGTACAGCTGAGAGATGGTGCGGTTTTTAATAAAACCGTTCTCTTTCAGACGGGTGTAGATAAGCTCTGACAGCTCACGGTTCTCGTCGCTGTGCGTGGAGTGATAGTTGTCATAGCTGATGTCAAAGCCAGCAAAATCGGTCTGATGCTCCTGACTCATTTCGGCAATCATCTGTTCAGGGGAAACACCCAGTTGCTGGGCTTTCAGCATGATCGGTGTGCCGTGGGCATCGTCCGCGCAGATGAAGTTGACCTGGTGGCCGCGCATTCGCTGGTAACGGACCCAGACATCAGCCTGGATATGCTCCAGCATGTGGCCGAGGTGGATTGAGCCGTTAGCGTACGGCAGTGCGCACGTTACCAGAATTTTCTTCGCGACTTGAGTCATAGTAGGCATTACTTCTTTTAACTGTGAAAAGGGTTTTTGATGTTACCCGAAAGGGAATAACTACGCCAAGTGATAAGGGCATTAATCCATAAATGAATAATTGTTACCTCTGGGGTAAACTTGGTAGTTACACGTCTTTTTCAGAACAACTACAAAGGAGTCGGGATGAGTTCTCAATCCCAGGCCAAATCACCGGAAGCCTTACGAGCAATGGTTGCCGGGACGCTGGCTAATTTTCAGCATCCAACCCTGAAGCACAATCTCACGACGCTGAAAGCGTTGCATCATGTCGCATGGCTGGACGATACGCTGCACATTGAGCTGCAGATGCCGTTCGCCTGGAGCAGCGCATTTGACGTGCTAAAAGAACAAACCAGCTCCGATCTGCTGCGCATTACCGGCGCGAAAGCGGTGGACTGGAAGCTGACTCACAGTATCGCGACGCTGAAACGCGTGAAAAATCAGCCTGGCGTAAACGGCGTGAAAAACATTATCGCCGTCAGCTCCGGTAAGGGTGGGGTGGGTAAATCCTCCACGGCAGTCAACCTGGCGCTGGCGCTGGCAGCGGAAGGCGCGAAAGTCGGCATTCTGGATGCGGATATTTACGGCCCATCCATTCCGAATATGTTGGGCGCAGAAAACCAGCGTCCGACCTCGCCGGATGGCACCCACATGGCACCGATTATGGCGTATGGCCTGGCGACTAACTCAATTGGGTATCTGGTTACCGACGATAACGCAATGGTCTGGCGTGGCCCGATGGCCAGTAAAGCGCTGATGCAGATGCTGCAGGAAACGATGTGGCCGGATCTGGATTACCTGGTACTGGATATGCCGCCGGGCACCGGTGACATTCAGCTGACGCTGGCGCAGAACATTCCGGTCACGGGTGCGGTGGTGGTGACCACGCCGCAGGATATCGCGCTGATCGACGCTAAAAAAGGCATCGTGATGTTCGAAAAAGTGGAAGTACCGGTGCTCGGTATCGTTGAGAACATGAGCATGCACATCTGCAGCAATTGCGGACATCAGGAGCCTATCTTCGGTACCGGTGGTGCAGAAAAACTGGCTGCGCAGTATCACACTCAACTGCTGGGTCAGATGCCGCTGCACATCACGTTGCGTGAAGATCTGGACAGCGGGAAGCCGACGGTGGTTAGCCGTCCGGAAAGTGAGTTTGCTGAGATGTATCGTCAGCTGGCAGGTCGCGTCGCGGCGCAGCTTTACTGGCAGGGTGAAGTCATTCCCGGCGACATCGCGTTCCGCGCGGTATAAGTTTTCTGCTCTGAATGGCCGGGTAAGGCGTTGCCGCCACCCGGCTTTAACGCAGCCGATAGTGCATCAAATAATACTCTCCGTCCGGAGAATCTCCCGTCTCCTCAACGTGCCAGCCGTGCCGCTGGTAAAACGCGATCGCCCGTTCATTGCGGATGAGGCACTTTAACGCGCCGGTACGGGTGAATGTCTTCTGCGCCTGCTCCAGCAACAAACGACCCACACCCAGGTTTTGGTAGCGTGGATCAACAAACAAATTATGCAGAAAATTATCGTGCGTCCAGACCGAGGCGAAACCCAGGCAGCGGCCATTCTGAACGGCCACCCAAATCTCTTCGTCACGGGTGGCTGCGTCAAAATCCTCAGGTTGCCATTCCGCGCTGTTTAACCAGGGCCAGGCATCACGCCGGGCATGCAGGTAAAGCGTACGCAGGAAAGGTCGGTCGCTCTCCTGCCACGGACGGACAGTAATGGGATCAGCGATGATAGAAGATATCTCCATTGTAGGCTTTGTGGATTTTGCCGTCGGCATCACCAATCAGGACATAGTTTTCGCCCATATATGTCCAGTGAGTACCCGCATCTGGCGCTGGCAGGTTGCGCAGTTGGTACTGTTTGATGGTGTACTCGGGGGTTTGATACTGCGCAGGTGCAGTGTCGCCAATCCTGAATTTTGTGAAATCGGCAATGAACTCTTGTTCGGCATAGGCCTGAATTCCGGCAGGCGCTGACCAGGCGGCACCCGCCAGAGACATTAACGCGCCCATAAGCAGCCATTTACACTTAGCCATTTTTTCTCCACTTATACTGTTACTTTTTGCCTTGGTTAACCCACAATACGGCACCTTGCCCATTTTATGTATCAGACTATGGCCTGTTTGAAGAAAAATGTAACAAAACTGAACACGACAAGATTATTTTCCCCGGCGTAGTGCTTCTACCGCTTACTGTCCCCTGCTTTAGGCGGTGCTGGCTGATGCGACACTTCTTTACAGTGTAACGGTGTGTTGCTGGCTAAGATAACCGCTGTTGAATCACGAGGTCATAATGGATAACCGCATATTTAGTCAACTGCGACGCTGGGTACGGGAAGGGGTCGTTTTTATTTTGCTGGCGCTGGCCGTAATGTGGGGTGTGGATCAATACCGTAAACCCGCGATACCTGCCAGTTTCAGTGCAACGCCGATGCAGAGCATTGACGGCAAACTGTACGATTTCACGGCGCTCAGCCAGGAACGGCCTTTGCTGATTTATGTCTGGGCGACCTGGTGCAGTATTTGTCGTTTTACCACACCGTCGGTCGATAAGCTGGCAAACGAGGGCGGAAACGTAGTGAGTATCGCGCTGCGATCCGGTGATGATGCAAAGCTTGAACGCTGGGTGGAGAAGAAACAGCTTACAGTTCCGGTGATCAACGATGAACGCGGTGCGTTGTCGCAGCAGTGGCAGGTGAGCGTAACGCCAACGCTGGTGGTGGTGTCAAAAGGGCAGGTGGTTAGCACAACAACCGGCTGGACAAGCTACTGGGGAATGAAGATCAGAATGTGGTGGGCGGGGGTGTAAATAGCCCCTCTCTGTTAAGAGAGGGGACACAGATTACTTCGCCATAACTTCCTGTGCGGTACGCTCAACCAGAGACAGCAGGACTTTAACATCCTCCAGCGTCACGGTTGGGTTCAGCAGAGTCAGCTTCAGGCAGGTGATGCCGTTGTGCTCGGTCACGCCGACGTTGGCACGGCCAGATTCCAGCAACGCATCGCCAATTTTCTGGTTCAGCAGGGCAATACCCGCATCATCCATCTGTGCTTCAGGGCGGAAGCGGAACAGTACGCTTGCCAGCTGTGGCTGCATGACCAGTTCCAGAGCAGACTGCTCTTTCACATAAGCCGCAACCTGCTGCGCCAGCGTCACACCGTGGTCGATGATCGCCGCATATTGTTCCTGACCCAGCGCTTCCAGGCTCATCCACAGCTTCAGCGCGTCGAAACGGCGGGTCGTCTGCAGAGATTTGGACACCAGGTTAGGTACGCCCGCTTCTTCATCGAACTCAGAGTTCAGGTAGGCCGCCTGATAGCGCATCAGCTCATAGTGACGCGCTTCTTTCAGCAGGAACGCGCCGCAGCTGATGGTCTGGAAGAACTGCTTGTGGAAGTCCAGGGTAATGGAATCCACCAGCTCGATACCGTCCAGGTAGTGACGATACTGCTCAGACATCAGCAGCGCGCCGCCCCAGGCCGCATCAACGTGTACCCAGATGTTCTGCTTCGCCGCCAGCTCAGCAATCGCACGCAGCGGATCGATAGCACCTGCGTCGGTAGTACCGGCAGTCGCCACAATCGCCAGGATCTGTTCGCCGTTGGCATTGCACTGCTCAATTTTCGCCGCCAGATCGGTCAGATCCATACGGGAGAATTCGTCAGTTTTCACCTGCACCACGGACTGGTAACCCAGACCCATCAGCGCCATGTTTTTCTGCACGGAGAAGTGCGCGTTTTCGGAGCACAGCACGCGAATTTTACGCAGATCGCCTACCAGACCGTCCTGCTGAACGGAGTGGCCCTGACGCGCGAAGAAGGCGTCACGTGCCAGCATCAGGCCCATCAGGTTGCTCTGGGTGCCGCCGCTGGTGAAGACACCTGCGTCGCCAGCCTGATAACCCACGCGGGTACGCAGCCACTCGATCAGTTTGATTTCGATAATGGTTGCGGACGGGCTTTGATCCCAGGAGTCCATACTCTGGTTAGTGGCGTTGATCAGCACTTCTGCCGCCTGGCTGACAACAAGGCTTGGGCAGTGCAGGTGCGCCACACACTGCGGGTGATGAACGGACAAACTGTCTTTCAGGAAGAACTCCACAGCGCGTTCAATCGCTGCGTCGTTGCCCAGCCCTTTCGGGTTGAAATCCAGCTTAATACGGTCGCGCAGTTCCGCGACCGTTTTGCCCTGGTACATCTCAGGCTGTTTCAGCCACTGCATCACAGCCTGAGAGCTTTGTTCAATCGCCTGCTGGTAAGCTTCAATGCTCTGCGCAGAGGAGAACAAAATTGGGTTTGAATCAGACATCGTAATCAACAACTCCGGTTACGCCGGGCGAACGCCCGCAGCAAGCAGTGCCTGCTCAAATTTATCCAGGAAGATTTTCAGCTGATCATCGCTGATCAACAGAGAAGGCAGCAGACGCAGCACAATGCCGTTACGACCACCACGCTCCAGAATCAGACCGGATTCGAAGCACTTCTTCTGAATCAGGGCAGACAGCTCGCCGTCGCCAGGGAAGCAGCCCATATGATCTGCCGCTTCGTGTGGCTTAACGATCTCAATACCGATCATCATGCCCAGACCACGAATGTGACCAATTACCGGGTAGCGTTTCTGCAGTTCAGCCAGCTGTGCTTTCAGCCATTCGCCCTGTGCAGCCACTTTGCCCGCAATGTTCTGGTCTTTCAGGATTTTCAGCGTCGTCAGACCGGTTGCCATCGCCAGCTGGTTGCCGCGGAAGGTGCCGGTGTGGTGACCTGGAGCCCATGCATCGAACTGCTTTTTGATACCGAGTACAGCCAGTGGCAGACCGCCACCTACAGCTTTAGACATCACGATGATGTCTGGCTCGATGCCAGCGTGTTCGAAAGCGAAGAATTTACCGGTACGGGCAAAGCCAGCCTGAACTTCGTCGAGGATCAGCAGAATGCCGTGTTCCTGAGTCACTTTACGGATGCGCTGCAGCCACTCAACCGGAGCCGGGTTAACGCCGCCTTCACCCTGAACGGCTTCCAGAATCACCGCTGCAGGTTTACGCACGCCGCTTTCAACGTCGTTGATCAGGTTTTCGAAGTAGTAGGTCAGTGCTTTTACGCCAGCCTCACCGCCGATACCCAGCGGGCAACGGTACTGGTGTGGGTAAGGCATGAACTGCACTTCTGGCATCATACCGTCAACCGCTTCTTTCGGAGACAGGTTACCGGTGACGGACAGTGCGCCGTGGGTCATACCGTGGTAACCACCAGAGAAACTGATGATACCGCTACGACCAGTCACTTTTTTCGCCAGCTTCAGCGCGGCTTCAACGGCGTCAGCGCCGGATGGACCGGTGAACTGCAGGCAATACTCTTTACCCTGGCCAGGCAGCAGAGAGAGCAGGTATTCGGAAAACGCGTCTTTCAACGGCGTAGTCAGATCCAGGGTATGTAACGGCAAGCCGCTGGTAATGACATTTTGGATGCTTTTCAGCACATCAGGATGGTTATGGCCAAGCGCAAGGGTGCCCGCGCCTGCTAAACAGTCAAGGTATTCTTTATTATCTGCATCGGTGATCCACACGCCTTCTGCTTTAGTGATGGCTAAAGGCAGTTTGCGCGGATAACTCCTGACGTTAGATTCAAACTCGGCCTGACGGGCCAGATAGGTTTCGTTGCTTTTGTGGGCATCTACGGTGTCAATACGGACTTTATCCGTCATCATATCACTCCTACAACCGCCGCTTCGTTATGAGCCACGATTGAATAAAAAGTTAAAAAACAGATGGGGGTCTGAAAAAAACGCCGCCAATATAGAGCCTTTTGTCACGGGGCTCAATGGTTAATTTGTTTACTGTTTTGTTACGGGGTGCATAAGGGGGTAAATATCCCGTCTTTGGCAGGGGAGAATACGTTTCCCATCAAGTGAAAACAATGCGTTACATTGCATGCTGTGTGAGCGAAAAAGGGTGCCAAAGAGTGTTGCAAAATGTGCTTTTTTTGGTGTTAAAACGTAAATCTGGTGCATCCTGCCGAAAACCTGTTTTTGCACTCACTACCGGATGTTGTGAGGGGCAATGGTTTCTTTGACCCTGACCCAAAATCCTGCACCATTCAGAAACAGAATGCCGGCATGATCTACACTCCCTGAACGGAGGTGGTGTCGATGAAAAAATCATGATTCACCGAAGAGCAGATTGTTTTTGCTCTGAAGCAGGCTGAACTGGGGACGTCCGTGCCGGAGGTCTGCCGTAAGCCGGGAATTTCTGATGCCACGTTCTATATCTATGGACTACCTCTTTTTTGCAAGCACTGAATCAGGTTTAGGTTGTTGCTAACATCTATCAATAGTTTTCAGCCATTTTTTCCAGTTGGAGCCACTGAAGCGTAAGTTCAATATACCGACGGATCTGCAACTTGAACGTGACCACAGCCTCGCAGTTTTCAGGCAGTGGCAGGGCAATCGAGTTACGGGCAATTTCATACAACTGCTCGAGAAACTGCTGCTTGTATTGCTTGCGACCAATAATATCCCAGGCCTCCTTAACAAACAGACTCTTTTGTATTGAGGTAATGGTTTGTGGTGTGGGAAAGCGCAGCAAAAACTGACAAAACCATTCTGTCCGTGACTGATGCAAAAACTGTTCTGCTTCAGGAAAATACAACGTCAGGTAGTGATTTACCAGGCTGTTCAGACTACGTGTTCTTGCGAGGGATATTTGATAATAAGTATTTGATATCTCCTGAATATCCATCAATTTATTAAGCAAGGGGTCAAAAAACGGAGAAGAAAGTCCCTGCTCCATGAGATAAAGAATAACGCTGGCATCCTTGCGGTCATTTTTATCCCATGTTTTAAAAAGCATCTCCCGTGCTCTGGCACAGGCCAGCGATGAAACAAGGCGACATTCTATCCCCTGTTCCTGAAGCCACCAGGCAATATTACGGTGATAGTCAGCTGTAGGTTCGAAAGCGACAACAACTTTTTCTCCGGATGAACGAGTAGCAGTGACTAACCGGGCATATCCGGCGAGAGAGTTCTCAAAACGCAGATACACAATCCGGCCATCTGAGCGTTTAATCTTGGCGTCATGATATTTTTTAGCAATATCAATGGCAATCCTGGTTACCGGGGTATCAAAACTGCAGGTAATATCGGTCATGACTTTTCTCCACTTGTTGAATTCATACCAGGTGTAGAAAACGAATGACGAACCAGCCAATAGTCATCAGTCAGAGACTAAACAAGTACCACGGCTCTGAATTTGCAGGAAAAATGCCGGATAAGTGGGTGTATGAACGAGAACGGGTTCATGTCCCTGGAGGATGCACGGTGCAAAATCGAGGCCTGGTGTATACACTATAACCAGAAGCGTCCCCCATTCTGCACTGAGATGGATGACCCGTTCTGATTATGACTGGAGCATATTCGGGGTCAGGATCAAAAAAATACCCCTTCAAGACCATCACGGCAATCTGGAAGGGGCGGGTAAATACCCTATTAATGATTGGTGAATGAGTTAATGTTAGCCAGATGGTCTATTATTAATGAGTTACTTTTTTCATATATCCAATAAATTTACCATCTTTCAATAAAGCAACTTTACCATTACTATAGATGATGAATTGATAAAGCCCCTGTGAATAAGTTTTAGCTTTTGGTGTTGTTTCATCCAATGCTGCTAACTTTCCATCAATAGTTACATTACCATCAGATTTGATTACAAGTTGCAAACCCTCAGCTTTATACATATTTTCTTTTTTAGCTGATTGTGCATGTTGATCAACCTGCTTGTAATGTTTACGATTAATTTCATTACCTTCACGGATTGCATCTGCCTGCTGATTAGAGGCATTTAAAGCAGCCATATTAGATTGATAATTACGCCAGTAGGCTTTTTCTTCCTGGTAACATACATCGCGTGATATACCTTTTGCTTCACATTTATCTAATCTTTGATCTTCCGTTGTACATCCGCTAAGTACAGATACCCCTACAACAAGTAAAGCAAGCATAGAATATTTCATTTTGCTATCATCCTATTTAAAGTTATAAATTTTCAGAAGTGGTTTGATGTTTACTTATAAATAAATCTCAAATTTTCTTTATAAAGCTTTTCCTGAAGGGCTTGAATAGAACATTCAAAAGCCTACACCTACGCCTACAGAAGCCCCCATGTTACTAGCGGTATCAGTGCTAAAACTTACTTTACCAACTACATGAGAGTTAAAGTTAACGCTACCGCCTACAGCTAATGCGTTCTCACCATTGTAAGTAGCACCGCCAGCAGAGAACATTACACGCTGATTAGTTTGCACTTGAGGAAGCCCCGCCATAGCCATAGCGCCACTAATACCCGCATTAGCCTGTTTATGGTTATCATCAACAGTACTTTTCAAACTTTTGAATGCTTCATTTTGTTTAGCTTGCTGCTGCTGTAAACCTGCTACAGCTTTTTGTGTAGCCTGGTCTACTTCTACTTTGGTGATGGTAGTTGTAATGCCATCTTTACCGTTGCTACCATCTTTACCATTAACCCCGTTACTACCCGCTAAACCTGCTACGCCTTGCGCCCCTGTATCACCTTTAGCACCATCTACACCATCTTTAGGCTTAGGGGCGTTTTCCAGCGTTGTGATCCGGTTATCATGATCATTAAGCTCGTTTTGTTGAGCATTGTTAACGGCGGCTTGCTGCTGATTCACTGAATCAATATAGTTATTCACGGCGTTAAACTGTGCATTAGTGTTGCCTGTTAATTGCTGAATATCCGCCGTATTTTGAGTGGCTTTATCATTGGCGTTATCGGCCTGTGCTCGTGCTGCTTTGATTTCAATATCAGAAAGGTTAATAGCATCAGCATTTAAAAGGCTTTGCCCGTTGTAAAGATCTTGAGTAGCGTTAGAAGTGCCTACTACTGGATTAGGGGCAACTACTTGAACCGTAGCAGCATTAGCTGTAGTAGCAAACACAGCACCAAATACAAAAACAGCGATAGCTGATTTATTTAAAGATTTCATTTGAAAACGCTCATCATCAATGCAAGAAAAAATTAAAGTAAGAGTGCAATCCTGGCAGGAAGATATAACCTCTTGTTATATCTGAATTTAATTCTGGTGATTCTCGAAATTTAAGTTTGATAACTTATTTCGTCGCGTGCAGTAACTATCTATGAATGTGTAATTCTGATTATTGATCTAAATCATAAATCGCATTAATAGCTAATCTGGCCTGTTGTGATGCTAAATGACATGTTTTCAATAAATACAATAAGATAGCGATTGTCTGCTCTTGAGTGTAATACCTGGGATGAAATTATAATTAATAAGATTTTCTTAAGTGTTTTGGTCGAAAATGTTGTGAAATAAGCAAAATACATAATGCTAATTTATTAGATCTCAACAAAGTCCTTTTTACTGAATGCTCAGTATGTTTCAAATGAAATTTACAAGTTAATCAAAAGTTGGCATTGTCTAATTATTATAGGGGTATTATTTGGATGTCGAAAAGCTTCTGGAATTTACTCTTATGTAACAAATGCCGAGAAATTTCTACAATAAAAATAAGTGTTGCCTGAATCGCCACGGGTTAACAGTCACCTCAGAGTCATTTAATGGCTCAGAAGTGTCTAGATTATCCGTGGCGATTCACATGACTAAGATCGGTAAAGTGTTTGCTGATGTTCGAGATCAGTTGGGTATTCCGTATCTGGATGATTATGGGCAACGGCGCTTACTGCATTCGATCCGCCACAGTGTCTGTTCATCTGCTATGGCTGGTTGGGTGAAAAACATTCTTCATCTTCAGCAGACGGTAGGTCACGAGAAAAGTGGAGGGATCACAAAACGCTATTTGCATACGTTTCCCTTATCCTCAGTTTCTTATGTAATTGATGGTATTGATTGGTAGTGAATAAAATAGCCAAGTGTAAATATTGGCTATTTATTTTATTGTCGTTAAATAAATAATGGTAAATAGAAAGTTGCCAGCATCATGAATAGAAAAATAATCCCAACGATGGAAAATCTCACTTTTACACGTAACCAATCGGTATACTGATTAGGAAGTGCTTTAATGAATCGTATTTGTTCATTATCCATTCCTCGTGTATGGAATGAGTTTTCTTTAAAGTATAATGCATTAATAAAGAATGCATCACGCATAAACGAGAAAAAGAACCCCCATCCTGATAAATTAAAACTTCTGCTGGTCTTGCTCCGAATTTTTCAACAAATAGCGAGCATAGAGTCATGAATTTTCTCTTGGCTAATTTGTCATAAATTACGTTGGAAACATAATTAATTATTCCGAGAATCAAAAAGAACCCAGAGATTTCAACCCGATGTATCATCAGAAAATTAATTGCCGAAAACGTCATACAACTGTTCTCCGCCTAATTCCCCAACAGCACTCCCCACTGTGCTACCAGCGTACCCTAAACCAACACCTGCAATAACGGTACAAACAAGCCAGCCAACACCAGCGAGAACACCGCCACCTGTACCCAAAGCAAAACTACCAATCTCAGTATATTTTTTCTTGGTACATTCAGCTTCGCGACCAACAGAACATGCCTCATGGATTTCGTTAAGAGAATGGAGTCCGCTAAAACCAATGCCTAAATAACCAGTGTAACGCATTGCTTTTACGTATTTAGCTGCCCGTTCGATGTGGGTAGCATAACTTTCAATGTCACTGATCCCCGTTTCATTCCATTTGTGGGTAATAGAACTACTGGGCAGGCCGAGTGCTTTTTTTATTTTGGTATACTCTCCGAATTTCATAGCCTTATTCAGGAAGCTGACTTTGAGTATGGATTCAAGCTCTTTAAACAACTGGTTACGTCGGACATAAAATTGTTCTCCTATCAACGAGCCTCTCGTTATGTAGGTATTCTTATACGTTTCTTGAATCTCTTTGAGTATTTTTTCGATACTCTCAAAGTATTTTCCAACAGGGTCAGCAGCAAGGCCAATTTCTGTATCAGCGTAGCTGGTGAAATTAGCTATGGTTGCGTAGTGTTTGTGCAGCAAGTTAGCTTCCTCATGCGTCAATGGGGCCAATGCTGCATCGACTCGCGCTTTCGCGGCTTTCATGTGGGCAATCTGTTCGTCGTCCTGTTTATCAGGATCAACCACCAACATGATAGAACCAGCGTTATATTCCTTTCCTGCGCCGTTCAGAGAGCGGTAAAGTTCGCGCGTTCCTTCCGGCTGGTTTCCTGCAAACAGAATGTTTTCGAAAGATTCCGTGGTGGATTGCTGGGGAACAACGCAGAAACCAGCATCTACACCAATGCGTTTCTTTTTGGCTGTTTGGGCGTGTTGTTCTGGCTCTGCTGATGATCTGATCCAGGTGGGTTCTGGTCTTGGGGCGCTTCTTCGCGTTGTTTAAAGCTTTTATATGGGACACAGAGCATTTTTTAGGGTTGAGTCTTTGGCTTCCCGCTGGCATGATCCAGAACAGAGATTAACGGGACGTTAATCACAACTATTTGATTTTTATTTAAATGACTCGGGGTGCCCTTCTTCGTTGAAGGCTGAGAAATACCCGTATTACCTGATCTGGATAATGCCAGCGTAGGGAAGTCAGATGCCTTCCCGGTCATCGCTTCTTCACGCAAGGCAGGAGCGAACCCATGCAGCCTGACCTGCTCGATTTACACATTTTACATCAGTTCCGAACCCGTTCCCCGCTCACACATTGTATGACCAACGACGTCGTGCAGACGTTTACGGCTAACGTTTTGCTGGCGCTTGGCGCATCCCCGGCGATGGTGATTGAAGCCGAAGAGGCTGAACAGTTTGCTGCTCTTGCCGATGCGCTACTGATTAATGTCGGCACGTTGACTGCCCCGCGCGCTCAGGCGATGCGCCGGGCGATTGAGAGTGCCGTGGCAGCAGGCAAACCCTGGACGCTCGATCCGGTGGCTGTCGGGGCGTTGACGTTCCGCACCCGTTTTTGCCATCAAATCCTCTCCCTTAAACCTGCGGCCATTCGTGGTAACGCGTCGGAAATTCTTGCGCTTGCCGGGATGAGTGCGGGGGGGCGCGGCGTGGATACTACCGATACTGCATTCAGTGCATTGCCTGCGGCACAGGCGCTGGCACGCCAGACCAATGCCATTATCGTGGTCACAGGCGAGGTTGATTACATCACCGACGGGCAGCGAACCCGGACGGTGACCGGGGGCGATCCGCTGATGACTCGCGTGGTCGGTACCGGGTGCGCGCTTTCGGCGGTGGTGGCGGCCAGTTGTTCGCTGCCGGGTGACAGGCTCGATAACGTGGCCGCTGCCTGCGGATGGATGAAGCGCGCCGGAACGGCTGCCGTTGCTCAGTCTCGTGGCCCGGGCAGCTTTGCCAGTGCGTTCCTGGATGCGCTCTACACCCTGGAGGAGCAGGCATGAAACGAATTAACGCCCTTACCATTGCCGGTACTGACCCAAGCGGCGGTGCAGGTATTCAGGCCGATCTGAAAACGTTCTCCGCACTGGGTGCCTACGGCTGTTCGGTGATCACCGCGCTGGTGGCACAAAATACGCGTGGTGTGCAGTCGGTCTACCGTATCGAGCCGGATTTTGTCGCCGCACAGCTCGATTCGGTGCTCAGCGATGTGCGCATTGATACCACTAAAATCGGGATGCTGGCGAAGACAGATATTGTCGAAGCGGTGGCAGAACGTCTGAAACGCTATCAGGTGCAAAACGTGGTGCTTGATACGGTAATGCTGGCAAAAAGTGGCGACCCGCTGCTTTCTGTTTCCGCTATCGACACGCTGCGTAAAAAGCTGTTGCCGCAAGTGGCGCTGATCACGCCAAACCTGCCTGAAGCTGCCGCGTTGTTAGACGCGCCGCATGCGCAAACCGAACGCGAAATGAAAGAGCAGGGGCGGGCATTGCTGGCAATGGGCTGCGGTGCGGTGCTGGTGAAAGGTGGCCATCTGGATGACGCCGAAAGCCCGGACTGGCTCTTCACCCGTGACGGAGAACTGCGTTTTACCGCACCCCGCGTGCAGACTAAAAACACCCACGGTACAGGCTGTACGCTCTCCGCCGCGCTGGCGGCGTTGCGTCCACGCCATAACAACTGGGCTGATACGGTACAGGAAGCCAAAATCTGGCTCTCGGACGCGCTGGCAAAAGCCGATACTCTGGAAGTGGGTCACGGTATTGGGCCGGTTCATCATTTTCATGCATGGTGGTAAGCCAGTATACTGGCAGGAAACACCACGCCTGAGAAAACAGAGATGGAACAAGCGCATACCCGGTTAATTGCTCAACTGAATGAACGGATCGCCGCTCCGGACAACACACCGCTGTACCTGAAGTTTGCCGAAACGGTAAAAAACGCGGTACGTAGCGGGGTGCTTGAACACGGGAATATTCTGCCCGGCGAGCGCGATCTGAGTCAGTTAACGGGTGTGTCACGCATTACCGTGCGCAAAGCAATGCAGGCGCTGGAAGAAGAGGGCGTGGTGACGCGCTCCCGGGGTTACGGTACGCAAATTAATAACATCTTTGAATATTCGCTCAAGGAAGCACGCGGGTTTTCTCAGCAGGTGGTACTGCGCGGCAAAAAGCCCAACACGTTGTGGGTTAATAAACGGGTGGTGAAATGCCCGGAAGAGGTGGCAAACCAGCTGTCAGTGGCGGCGGAAAGCGACGTCTTTTTGCTCAAGCGCATTCGCTATGTTGATGATGATGCCGTCTCGATTGAAGAGTCCTGGGTTCCGGCCGGGCTAATTCCCGATCCGGACGCCATCGGCATCTCGCTGTACGATTACTTCCGCAGTCAGAACATCTTCCCGCAGCGTACCCGTTCACGCGTCAGTGCCCGCATGCCGGACAGCGAATTTCAGGCCCATATTAAGATGGATGAAAAGATACCGGTGCTGGTGATCAAGCAGGTTGCGCTTGACCAGCAGCACCGGCCTATTGAGTACAGCATTAGCTACTGTCGCAGCGATCTATACGTCTTTGTGTGCGAGGAGTAATTCCCCGCGCGCAGGGGCGCAATCACCGCCACGGTGGCTGACCACCCAGGCGGCAACCGCATTGCCCAGCAGCACTGCATCCGCCAGTGACCATCCTGCTGCCAGCCCGGCCAGCGTACCGCCAGCGTGGCTGTCACCCGCGCCAATGGTGTCGACCACCGAAGCAGGAAACGCCGGAACATAACCCGAATCGTCAGCGTCATACCAGGCTGCGCCGTCTTTGTCGTGACGTACAATCAGCGCAGAACCGAAACGTTGTTGCCATGTTGCACCTAACGCATCAACCTCCACACCAAGCCGCCCGGCAGCAATTTGCGCCTCCTGGCGATTAAGCGACACAATGGGTTTACAGGCCATAATCCGCGCCATCAGCGCGTCGGGAATATCTGCGATGCGTGGGCCGAAATCGATAAACGCGGTCACCTCCTGCAACCCTTCCAGCCAGCCCGTCAGTAACTCCCCGCACGGCGATGCCAGTTGATAGCCGGACAAATAGACCAGGCTTTTTTGCGGCACGTTAAGCGCATCAAGCCAGGATTGCTGCCACTGGTTCTCCACGCCGCTAAACGACATAAACGTGCGCTCACCGTCTGGCTCCACCAGCGCCAGACACCAGCCGTTATCGCCTGTTTCGGCTTCCACGGCGCTGTGCAGATCCTGCTTTGCCATTACGTTGCGAATAATATCTGCCCACACGCCGTGGCCGACGGGCAGCGCATTTTGCGCGGTGACGCCAAGCCGTTTTAGGGCTATGGCAATATTGAGCGCGCAGCCGCCAATATTGACGCCCTGCTGTTTTAGCTCGATATCACATCCGCGCCAGGGCAGGGCGTAAGCATCGGCGATAACGTCAATCACCGCTGCCCCCAGCACCGTCACTGGCCGCGTGGCGCGTAATGTTTCAAGGCGTTGGGCAAAAGAATTCATACGCCCTCCCTTTGCTCCCGGTAGTGCAGCAATTTTTCGCAGTAATGACCAAAGTTGAGCTGGTTAACGGCGTCGAGTTCATCCTTCAGTGCCGGATTAATCGCCTGTACGCCGTGCAGCGCGCCACAGATTGCGGTTGCCATTGCGCCGATGGTGTCCGTATCGCCGCCCAGATTGGCGCATAAAATTGCGCAGCGGTTCGGGTCAGTGCCTGCCAGTTCAACCATTGCGATCGCCGCCGGAACGGACTCAATGGTGCTGGTTCCTGCCCCCACAAGCTGATAAACCTGCTCGCTGGCGGATTCAGTACCGTTGGCTTCACGCACGGTTTTGAGTGCCAGCTCAATACGTGCCGCAAGTGATGCGCTGAAGGTGGTGGTCTTCACTTCCTGTGCATAGCGGGCAATACCGGGCAGGGCAGTAACGATGTTCTGCCAGCTTTCGCCGTCGATGGCGCGTGAAACCGCCCAGGCAATCACCACCGCACCGGCAATGGCGAGATCCGATTTATGCGTCGGGCTGGAAGCCTGCGCCACCTGCTCAACAAAGTGCTCCAGGCGAGTGGCCGGGAGCAGACAGCCGAGCGGGGAGGCGCGCATCGCCGCCCCGTTGGTGACGCCGTTGTTCTCCAGCTCGCTGACCGGTTTGCCATCGCGAATGGCGTTGAGGGCAATTTTGGAGGTCGGGCCTAACACGTTTTTGTTAAAGGCATCGAACGACTCGGCCCAGCGCAAAATATGTTTGCCGATGACATCCGCGTTAATCTGCCCGTCGCATTCGATAATCGCATCCGCCAGACACAGCGCCATCGACGTATCATCGGTGAACTCCGCGCGGTTGAAATAGCAGGCCGCGTTATTCTCTGCCGGGCCGGGTAAGAAGCGGTCAATCCAGCCGAAATGCGCTTTGACGCGCTTTCTTGGCCACAGCTCCGACGGCATGCCCATTGCGTCCCCTAACGCCTGCCCGTAAAGAGCACCGAGAACACGTTCTTGTTTCATTTAACTTCCCCTTGTGTCAGCGCGGTATCGCCATCAACCACCTCAATTGCGGTGATCTCTTTATCCGATTCGCGGAAAAACAGCATAAACAGCACGGCGATCACAGCAATCATGATCCCTCCGAATGCCCACATTCCGGCCCAGTTGAAGGTCAGCCCATTCACCGGCTCTTTGTATGCGAACATTTTTTCCATCATCACGCCGCCCAGGCGGTAACCCAGCAGGCTACCAAAGCCCTGACAGCACAGCGTGATCAAGCCCTGCGCAGCGGTACGCATATGCACCGGTGCTTTTTTGTCCACGTAGATATACGCGGTGACGTAGTAGAAGTCGTAGCTCACGCCGTGCAGCAGAATGCCGAGGAACAGCAGGGCGTAAGTGAAGTATTGTTCCGCACCACCGTAAACAAAGAAACCATAGCGGATGGCGGCGGTGATAAGCCCCAGCAGTAAGACCTTCTTAATACCAAAGCGTTTGGTGAAGAACGGCAGCGCCAGCATAAAGAAGATTTCGGAGAACTGGCCGAGTGTCATCCAGCCGGTTGCGTTTTTCATGCCCACTTCGGTGAGATACCCGTTGGCAAAGATGTAGTAGAAAGCCAGCGGCATGGCGAACAGGAACGAGCAGAAGAAGAACACCAGGAAGTTTTTGTCGCGCAACAGGATCAGCGCATCCAGCCCCAGCATCACTTTGAAATCGAGTTTACCGGTACTTTTCGGCGGTGTATCCGGCAGGAACAGGGCAAACACGCCGAGCAGCGCAGAGCTGGCCGCCGTCATCAGCAGTGGGATATTGGTATCCGAAATGTCGCTATAGCCCATCATCTGCGGCAGGAAACCGCACGCCAGACCGGAGGCTATCCAGCCAATCGTGCCCATCACGCGAATACGCGGGAAATCGGCCTCGACGTCATCCACGTTGGCAAAGGCAATGCTGTTAGTCAGCGCGATGGTAGGCATATAGGTCAGGGAATACAGCAGTAGCAGCGGGAAGAAGGTGCTGAACTGAGTTTGCTGTGCGGCAAAGTACATCAGAATAGCCCCGGCAAACATCAGCACTGCCAGCACTTTCTGGGCGGCGAAGAAGCGGTCGGTCAGCGAACCGACCAGGATTGGCGAGAGGATCGCTGCAATCGCGGTACAGGCGTAAGACCAGCCAATTTCCCCGGCGCTAAAACCGCTTTTGCTTAACCACAGCCACAGCGGTACAAACCATGCGCCCCAGATAAACCATTCAACAAACATCATGAATGACAGTTGGACTTTCGTTTTCATTGTTTAATCCTGCATGTCAGAGAGGGTACTCCTTTAACATACCATTCAATGATACCTTTTAAATACCTTTGTGGTGATTGTTTGATCAATGTAACAGTTTTGTTGTGCCAGAATCGAGCCAGCAGATTGTGCTGAAAAAAATGGCAGAAGGTGGAAAATCGGTTAAGTCGGTACCAGGCTTAGTCTGCCCGCGAAAATGTGGGTTTGGATAACACGCTACGGGAGCATAGCTATGACTGATATTGCACAGTTGCTTGGCAAAGATGCCGACAGCCTTTTACAGCATCGTTGTATGACCATTCCAGCCGACAAACTCTACCTGCCTGGCCACGACTACGTTGACCGTGTGATGGTGGATAACAATCGTCCGCCTGCGGTACTGCGAAATATGCAGACGCTCTACAATACCGGGCGGCTGGGAGGCACCGGGTATCTCTCTATTTTGCCGGTTGACCAGGGCGTTGAGCATTCTGCTGGCGCATCGTTTGCGGCCAACCCGCTGTATTTCGATCCGAAGAACATCGTTGAGCTGGCAATTGAAGCAGGCTGTAACTGCGTGGCGTCGACCTATGGCGTGCTGGCTTCGGTATCGCGCCGTTACGCTCACCGTATTCCGTTCCTCGTTAAGCTGAACCACAATGAAACCCTGAGCTACCCAACCGAATACGACCAGACCCTGTATGCCAGCGTAGAACAGGCGTTCAATATGGGCGCGGTGGCCGTCGGGGCGACCATCTATTTCGGTTCTGAGCAGTCGCGCCGCCAGATTGAAGAGATCTCCGCCGCGTTTGAGCGCGCGCATGAACTCGGGATGGTTACCGTGCTTTGGGCGTATTTGCGTAATAATGCGTTCAAAAAAGATGGCGTGGATTACCATGTATCTGCCGACCTGACCGGCCAGGCGAACCACCTGGCGGCAACCATTGGCGCAGACATTGTGAAGCAGAAAATGGCCGAGAATAACGGCGGCTATAAGGCGGTGAACTTCGGTTACACCGATGATCGTGTTTACAGCAAACTGACCACCGATAACCCCATCGATCTGGTGCGTTACCAACTGGCGAACTGCTATATGGGACGCGCGGGGCTTATTAACTCCGGCGGTGCGGCGGGGGGGGAAACCGATCTCTCAGACGCGGTACGTACGGCGGTTATCAACAAACGCGCGGGTGGTATGGGGCTGATCCTTGGCCGTAAGGCGTTTAAAAAATCGATGGCTGACGGCGTGAAGCTAATCAATGCGGTTCAGGACGTGTATCTGGACAGCAAAGTGACGATTGCTTAAAAAACTGACGCTTCTCCGACACGGGAGAAGGCGCAAAATACAGGCCGGGTCATGCTAACCGCTGCCCGGCAATTCAATCAGCGCAGCAGCATACAATCTGGTGGCAATCGACACTGCAACGCTCCTGGTACAACCGCAATTCGGAACCGTTTCCCGCTCAACGGTTCGCCATCAAGGTTAAAAGTCATTCCGTGCGGTGCATTCACCTCAAACCAGGCGGATTGCCCATCAATGATGTTCGGGCTTTTCTCCGGTTGGGTGAGGGTGGTAAACAGTGCTGGCAGCAGCCCGTCACCGGTGAAAATGCGCAGTGCCAGTAAGCCATCATTGATCAGCGCCTCCGGGCAAAGCTGTTGCCCACCGCCCGCCTGACGACCGTTACCGATCCCGATCACCAGCGCATCACCCTGCCAGTAAAAATCATCCCCGTGAATTTCGCAGCGATCGGGTTTCAGGGTATCCATTCGCATCAGACCGTGGATGAGATAGGAAACGCCGCCCAGTGCCGCCTTCAGCTTTTCCGGTGTTTCACTGGTAATGCGCGTACCAAATCCGCCCGTCGCCATATTGATAAAGCAGGTTTTATCGTTTACCTGTGCAATATCGACTGCGGTTGCTTTCCCGAGAATGGCAAGCTGTAGCGCTTTACTCAGATCCTCCGGTATCCCCGCGCTGGTGGCAAAATCATTTGCTGTACCGAGCGGTAAAATACCCATCACCGGGCGTGTGTCCACGTTCAGGCCGATCAGGGCCGTCGCTATCTCGTTGATGGTGCCGTCACCACCGCCAGAAATAATCGTGTTGACGCCCAACTGTACGCCTTCGGCAACATACCGCGCGGCATCGCCTTTTTCCCACGTGAGCCGTACGTGAATGTGGGCACCATCTTCCCGCAAATCGACCACCGCCTGGCGCAGTATGTCATTACTGGCACTCTTGCCGTTCAGAATCAATAAACTGTCTGGATACGTTGCCATCCGCGCTGCTCCCTTTTGTAGCGTTATCAAAAAGTGTATCGCAGGGAGGAAAAACGCGGGTAGGAACAGGATGAAAGCTGGAACCCATCCAATGGGATGAGGCATCCTGTGTTCCTTTACCCACTGTTGATACGCTATCGAATACCTTTTAAATCACATACGGTTTTATTTAAATTAAGGAAATTATTGAAACCTACCATTATCAACCCACCTGTAGCAAACAGTATGGTGATGAGTCCAGCAAGCACCTTTTTCCCGGTTGTTTCAGAGTTGATTGCATCTTGTAATTCTGCACGAAGATCGCCATCATCAGTTGTGATATAAATGCATGCATCTTTAAGGTATTGAGCAGACGCTGAATTTTTGATGATGTCCATGCATTCAATTTTATTCCAGGAGTGGTTGTTCCTTTTATCATATACACGGTATTTAGAAATATATAATTTTTCGCTATCGCTGATATTATATGTGACATAACCTGCTTTCATGTACGGTGCATCATAGAGGATGCCACATGCGGTGATAATGAACAGAACACCAAAAAACATCGTGCTGACAGCCTCTAGCCGCATCGTTCTTTTGACGCCCACCGCGCCAAACAGCCCTGTGAAACGCAATGTTGATCGTTCAATTTTTCCTTCATTCAGGGCCGTGGATATTAATTTTGCATCGTCAGTTGACGCTACTCTCACGCCATTTTTTAGTCTAAATAACTGCTGGTTGTAAATTTTTTCATCATATTCGCAGTACTCTTTATCTGAGTACTTAATTCGAAATAATTTTAGAATCAGTCCCGTAAAGAAACTGCTGCTTGGTAATTTCATAAAAAATAACAGCGCGAAAAATACTAGCAAATATGCTTTGTAATCACCAAGCGCTTCAGAAATATAGTTGCTCATTTCTCAGGATCCTTTTGATATTCTCAACTAAGCGTTACCAGACATTTTACATGAATTTTACATTCGAAGCGTCAGACACCCTCCGATACTGCTAAAGCTCTTGTATCGGCGGGGGACTATAGATAAAAAATAAGCCCGCGTAAGGGAGATTACGCAGGCTAAGGAGGTGGTTCCTGGTACAGCTAGCATTTATGGGTTATGTTTTTCAGCGGAGAGGATAATACCCTTATTGAGCGAAGCGGTATGTGATCCGATTCTAAGAATTATCCCGGCGCGAAAAAATCCCCTTGATTAACTACTTGCTGTGCGGGTTACGGGTGCTTTCGCCGTCGAAATTACGCATCAGCAGCGCAAATTTCAGCTCCACTTCTTCCGGAACCGGCAGCCAGACGGTATGTCCATCGCCAGGTGCAACGGTAATCGCTTCACCTTTGCCGTTTTCCAGATGCTCCAGCGTGAAGTTCATGTTGCCCTGCGGGGTCATCAGCTCCAGGCTGTCGCCTTTGGTGAACTTGTTCTTCACGGCGACGGCGGCCAGTGCGCCTTTGCGCTCGCCAGTGAAATCACCAACAAACTGCTGGCGCTCTGAAACTGAATAGCCGTGCTCGTAGTTCTGGTAGTCGTCGTGCGTGTGACGACGCAGGAAGCCTTCGGTGTAACCGCGATGCGCCAGACCTTCCAGCGTTTCCAGCAGGCTGGTATCGAATGGTTTACCGGCAGCAGCATCGTCGATGGCTTTACGGTACACCTGCGCAGTACGCGCGCAGTAGTAATAGGACTTGGTGCGGCCTTCGATTTTCAGCGAATGCACGCCCATCTGGGTCAGACGTTCAACGTGTGCGATGGCGCGCAGGTCTTTGGAGTTCATGATGTAGGTGCCGTGCTCGTCTTCAAAGGCGGTCATGTACTCGCCAGGACGTTTGGCTTCTTCAATCATAAACACGCTGTCGGTCGGTGCGCCGACGCCCAGTGTAGGCTCAACGTTAGTGACCGGGATCGGTTCGTGTTTATGCACGATATTACCGATGTCATCTTCTTTGCCTTCCTGGACGTTATATTCCCAGCGGCAGGCGTTGGTGCAGGTTCCCTGGTTCGGGTCGCGCTTGTTGATATAGCCAGAAAGCAGGCAGCGGCCAGAGTAGGCCATGCACAGCGCACCGTGGACGAAGATCTCGATTTCCATATCCGGCACCTGGGTGCGGATCTCTTCAATCTCTTCGAGGGAAAGTTCGCGAGACAGAATGACGCGGGTGAGCCCCATCTGCTTCCAGAATTTCACCGTCGCCCAGTTTACGGCGTTGGCCTGCACGGAGAGGTGAATATCCATTTCCGGGAAGTTCTCCCGCACCAGCATGATTAAACCCGGGTCTGACATGATCAGCGCGTCCGGCCCCATATCCACTACCGGCTTCAGGTCACGGATGAACGTTTTTAGCTTGGCGTTGTGCGGCGCAATGTTAACAACGACGTAGAATTTTTTGCCCAGCTCATGCGCTTCATTGATGCCGAGCTGCAGGTTCTCGTGGTTGAATTCGTTGTTGCGCACGCGCAGCGAGTAGCGCGGCTGGCCCGCGTAAACGGCGTCGGCACCATAAGCGAAAGCGTAACGCATATTTTGCAGCGTTCCCGCCGGGGAAAGGAGTTCCGGTTTAAACATGTTTGTTCTCGTTCTGATGACAGGTCAGATCCGCGTACACACGGTGTCGCGGTAAGGGGATGATCCCCTACTTTAAGGGCGGGCATTGTAGCGCTGCGGAGCGGGGAGGTAAACCTTTTGGTCGCTTAGCGGTGCCTGTTATCAGGCGGTTTTGCGATATTGCCAGTAATGGTAAAGCCCATATGTCGGATCCAGGGGAACAGCGAAGGGTAACACCATGAAAAGACAGAGCGCACCCCTCACCAGTTTTCCAACAAAATCAAGACGCTTTATAAAGCAAACCGCGGTTTTTTTTCCAGCAATGTGCTCTGCGCAGTGTCTGTTCTTTTAGCTAACAACTGCCGCTTTTACTCAGGGTTTATCCTTAAACGCGTCTGGCTACGTTAGACAATCCTGCACGCATCTGCTTCCCACCGATATCCCACGCCATACACCGCGCGAATAAATGACTGATCGGGGTCAAGAGCTTCCAGCTTGCGACGCAGGTTTTTGATATGGCTGTCGATGGTGCGGTCGGTGACGACGCGATAATCGTCATACAGGTGGTTCAGCAGCTGTTCGCGGGAGAATACTTTCCCCGGCTCGTGGGAGAGGGTTTTCAGCAGGCGGAACTCGGCAGGAGTGAGATCCAGTAGTTTACTGCGCCAGCTCGCCTGGAAGCGACCTTCGTCGACGATCAGCGGGCTTTCTGCGTCCAGCGTTTGCAGTTCTCGCTGCGGTTTGCAGCGGCGCAGGATGGTCTTCACGCGGGCGACGACCTCACGCGGGCTATACGGCTTGCAGATGTAGTCATCTGCGCCAATTTCCAGCCCCAGCAGACGGTCAATCTCTTCGATTTTAGCGGTCACCATCACGATGGGGACGTCGGAGAAGCGACGAATTTCCCGGCACAGGGTCAGGCCGTCTGTGCCCGGTAGCATCAGATCCAGCAGAATCAGATCCGGCGGTGTCTGGCGTACATATGGCAGCACCTGATCGCCATGACTGATCAGCGACGGGGCATAGCTTGCGGCGCGTAAATAGTCGATCAGCAACTGCCCAAGCTTAGGCTCATCTTCCACGATCAAAATGCGCGGTGTGTTTTTGTCAATCGGTAACTCGGTCATGCTTCTCTCGATAAATCCCGTTCCAGAGGTAACTCTACTGTAATGCTAACCCCGCCAAAAGGCGAATGGGCGGCACGCAGCGTGCCGTTGTGCGCTTCGACGATGTTGACGCAAATCGCCAGCCCCAGGCCGGAGCCGCCGCTGGCGCGGTTGCGGGAGCCTTCGGTGCGATAAAAACGCTCAAACAATCTTTCCAGTTGTGCGTCCTGCACGCCAGGGGCGGAGTCCGCAAAGGTGAGGGCAAAACGCCCGTTTTCCTGCTTACCGGAGATATGTAGCCCGCCGCCGCTGTCAGTGTAGCGCAGGCTGTTTTCCAGCAGATTATTGAACAACTGCATCAGGCGATCCCTGTCACCAAACACCACGGCGCTGTCCGGCAGGGAGAGATGGATTTTCAGGTTGCGGCTGGCAAAGCGCTCGCGGAAGGCTCCGCTGGCAACTTCCAGAATGTTGATCACGTCCACCGGAGCTTTCTGATAGGCCAGCGCCCCTTCGTCCGACATCGAGAGCTGATGCAGGTCGTCCACCAGTTTGGTCAGCGTGCCTACTTCCGCCTGTAAGGAGGCCACGGATTCAGGGGTGAACTGACGCACACCGTCCTGAATGGCTTCCAGTTCGCCACGCAGTACTGCCAGCGGGGTGCGCAGCTCGTGCGAAATATCGGCCATAAAATCGCGTCGCATCTGCTGGTTTTTCTCCAGCGTGCTGGCGAGCTGGTTGAAGTCCTGCGCCAGTTTACCCAGTTCGTCCTGGCTTTGGGTGTCCACGCGGGTGGTGAAATCCCCGGCGGCCAGCTTGTGCGTACCTTCCACCAGCCGTTTAACCGGTGCGAGCAGGCCGCGTGCCAGCGGGAAGGTGGCGAGCGCGGCAAGCAGTATGGCGAGTGCGACAATCAGCCAGCTGGTACGGCGCTGCTGGCGATCAAAGTTGATATCGGTGTTGCGCGTCAGGCGCTCGACCGGGGAGGCAATAACCCAGCCAACGGCCTCATTATTCACCTTGATGGCACGCCGGGTTCCGTCCGGCGGAACCGGCGCGCGCGGGCCAACCAGAACGTGCATATCCTGGTCGATCACCCAGAACTGCGTGCGCCATCCGTGCGGCGGCATGCCGGGGCCGGGACGATCGTCGTTGGTATCATGCTCAAGCGAGCGCAGGATCTGGAACACAAAGCGGTCGTTATTGCGTAAAAAACGCCAGTTTCCGTGCAGAGTATACTGCTCGGCCAGCGCATCGCTCAACCCCTGCAGGCGTTGCTCGTTACCGTGTTTGATGTAATCAATAAACCCGCGCTCAAAGCTGAGACGTACCGCCCAGTGCATGGTGATCAGCAGGACGATGCAGGTGGCAAATATTGCGACAAAGAGTTTACCGGTAATGCCAGGACGCCAGAATTTCATGGTTCACTCCTTTTGCCACGCCGGATCACGGCGTTTTTACTGGTATCATCCGGCACCCTGGCGAAGATGAATGCGGGCAGGGCAATAATCACCGCCATGCTGAGATAGGTATATAAAAACACCTGGTGAGCGACCGGGGTGTCAACGCTGAGATGGTGCTGCCCATACATGCCGAGCAACAGGCCCGCGATGGTGACCCCTACGCTCATGGAAAGCTGCATCACCATCGACAGCAGGCTGTTGCCGCTGCTCGCCTGCTCATCCGGCAGGTCTTTCAGCGTCAGGGTATTCATTGATGAGAAGCGCATGGCGTTGATAACCCCCTGGCAGAACAACACCAGCGGCAGGGCGTAGTACCAGCCCATCAGCGCCACGGCCATAAACAGCAGGATGACCAGCGCCAGTGCCAGCGTGGCGACTACCAGCACATGACGATAACCAAAGCGGTTCACCACCTGCACCACAATGCGCTTCGTCCCCATACTGCCAAGCACCATTGGGATCATCATTAAGCCTGCATGGAACGGTGAGAACCCCATCCCAATCTGCAGAAATACCGGCGTCATAAACGGCAGCATGCCGCTACCGGCTCGTCCGGCAAAGCTGCCGAGCAGGCCCAGACGGTAGGTGGTGTTTTTAAACAGCGACAGGCTGAACAGCGCTTTAGCGTTGCCTCTGGCATGCCACAGATACCCCAGTATTGCCGTGATACCGAGGGTGACCAGAATGCCCAGCGTCAGGGATGAAATCCCCAGCCCTTTTTGCCCGTCGAGCGCCAGCGTGAGCATGGCCATCCCGGATGCCAGCAGCATGAAACCAAAGAAGTCAAAGCGCCGCGTCTGCATGGTGTAGTTAGGCATCAGCATCAGGGTTGCGATAGCACCGACGATACCCACGGGCAGGTTAATTAAGAAGATCCAGTGCCAGGAGGCGTATTCCACCAGAAGCCCGCCCAGCGCGGGGCCGAGCAGCGGGCCAATCTGTCCAGGTAAGGTCACAAAGGTCATCGCCGACATATACTGCTCGCGCGGCACAATTTTCATTACCGTCAGCCGCCCGACGGGTACCATCATCGCGCCGCCAAACCCTTGCAGCACACGTGCCATCACCAGTTGGTCGAGGGTGTTGGCCTGCGCGCAAAACAGCGAACCGACGGTAAACAGCACAATGGCGGTGAAAAAGATATTCCTTACCCCCACTTTATCCGCCAGCCAGCCGCTGGCAGGCAGCATCACGGCGACTGTCAGCACGTAGGAGACAATCACCATATGCATGTGCAGCGGGCTCTCCCCGAGACTTTTGGCCATCGAGGGGAGGGCGGTGTTGACGATGGTCGTATCCAGCGACTGCATAAAGAAGCCGAAGGCGACAATCCATAATTGCCAGCGAACATTCGCGGGGAGGTCGGTCATTTACTCGGTCACCGTGGTTCTGTTTTTACGCGAAAAACGCATTCGCAGGCGGTCGAAAAAGAGATAGACCACCGGCGTGGTGTAGAGCGTCAGCAGCTGGCTCATCACCAGCCCGCCGACAATTGTAATACCCAGCGGCTGGCGCAGCTCTGAGCCGTCGCCACCGGATATCACCAGCGGTAGCGCACCAAACAGTGCCGCCAGCGTGGTCATCATGATCGGACGAAAACGCAGCAGGCAGGCCTGGAATATCGCCTCTTCCGGAGGAAGATTGCCGTGACGTTGGGCATCCAGCGCAAAGTCGACCATCATGATGGCGTTTTTCTTCACAATGCCTATTAATAGCATGATCCCGATTAATGCTATCAGGCTGAATGGAGCACCAAACAATTCCAGCGCCAGCAACGCCCCGACGCCCGCTGATGGCAGGGTTGAGAGGATGGTCAGCGGATGGACGTAGCTTTCATACAGCACGCCAAGCACAATATAGACCGTCGCAATGGCCGCCAGAATCAAAATGACCTGCGAGTTCATCGTCTGCTGGAACACCTGCGCGGTGCCGGCAAAACTGCCGCGTACGGTGGACGGTACGCCAAGCTGGGTCATGGCGCGGTTGATAGCATCGCTGGCCTCGGAAAGCGACGAGCCGGTTGGCAGGTTAAAGGAGATGGTCGACGCAGCCGAAAGCCCCTGATGGTTAACCGACAGCGGCGCGTTTGCAGGCCGCCAGCTGGCAAACCAGGAGAGCGGGATGGGTTTACCGTCGCTGTTGATGATGTACATTTTATCCAGCGCGCTGATATCCTGGGTGTAGCGTGGGTCAACCTCCATCACCACTTTGTACTGGTTCATCGGCCGGTAGATGGTCGAGATTTCGCGCTGACCGAAGGCGTTGTTCAGCAGGCTGTTGACCGCTTCAACATTAATCCCCAGACGCGACATAGTGTCGCGATCGTAGGTCAGATCCATCTCAGAACCGTTGTCCTGTTGATCGGAATTCACGTCCGCTAGCTGTGGCAGTGCGGCCAGCGCTTTGCGGATCTTCGGCTCCCACTCGCGCAGGGCGGCCAGGTCGTCAGAAAGCAGGGTGTACTGGTAGCTGGCATTGGCCTGACGCCCGCCCACGCGGATATCCTGAACGGCCATCAAAAACAGGTTTGCCCCGGGCTCTTTGGCAAGCTTCACTCGCAGGCGGTCAATCACCTGTTGTGCGGTTTCATTGCGGACATCACGCGGTTTAAGGGTGATAAACATCATCCCGCTGTTGACGCGGGAGCCGCCGGTAAAACCGGTGACGTTATCCACCGCCTTGTCCTCGCGGATGATTTTCATAAAGTCCTGCAGTTTACCGCGCATTGCCTGGAACGAAATGCTCTGGTCAGCCTGAATACCGCCCATCAACACGCCGGTATCTTGCTCCGGGAAGAGGGTTTTCGGGATGGTAATATACATCCAGACATTAAGCCCGATCGTGGCGATAAGCGCTAACCCGACAAGCCGCGTATGGTTCAGTACCCACTTCAGTGATTTACCGTAGCCTCCCTGCATGGCCATCAGGACACGACCAAACCCCTTGCGACGCGGCTGCGAACGCGGTTTGCTGCGCCTGAGCATCCAGCCGCACATCATCGGCGTGAGCGTGAGCGAGACAGCCAGCGAAATACCGATGGCGATGGAGAGCGTCACCGCAAACTCGCGCAGCAGGCGGCCGGGAAGCCCGCCCATCAGCAGCAGCGGCAGGAACACCGCCACCAGCGACAAACTCATTGAAAGCACCGTAAAGCCCACTTCGCGCGTGCCCTGAAGCGCAGCCTGAAGCGGTTTCACGCCAGCTTCCAGATGACGGGAGATGTTCTCCAGTACCACAATGGCATCATCCACCACAAACCCGGTGGCGATGGTCAGGGCCATCAGCGACAGGTTGTTGAGGCTAAAGCCGCACAGATACATGGCGGCAAATGTCCCAATCAGCGAGACCGGCACTGCCACGGCGGGAATGAGCGTTGCGCGCCCGGAGCGCAGAAACAAAAAGACCACCAGGATAACCAGCCCGACGGAGATCACCAGCGTCTGTTCTACCTCTTCGAGCGAGGCGCGAATGGTCGGAGAGCGATCCTGGGCAATCTGCAGGTCAATTGCAGCCGGGATAGTCTCCTGTAGCTCCGGCAATCGCGCGCGGATGCTGTTCACCGTCTGGATAATATTGGCTTCCGGCAGCTTGCGGATCATCAGCAGGATCGCCGGTTTGGCGTTGGTCATCCCCGCGTTGCGGACATCCTGTACCGAGTCGGTGACGCTGGCGACATCGCTTAAGCGTACCGCCGCGCCGTTGTTGTAGTGAATAATCAGCGGCTGGTATTCAGCGGCGGTTTTCAGCGCGTCGTTGGTCTGGATCTGCCAGCGATGGCCGCTGTCCTCAATTGCCCCTTGTGGCTTACGCACGTTGGCATTGCTGATGGCGGTGCGCACCTCGTCCAGCGACACCCCCTGGTTAAACAGCGCCTGTGGGTTTAAACCCACGCGCACGGCGGGCAGGGAGCTACCGCCAACGCTCACATCGCCCACACCGTCAATCTGCGAAAGGGTCTGCGCCAGCTGTGTGGAGGCGAAATCGTACAGTTGTCCCTGAGAGTAAGTCTCCGAAGTGAGCGTCAGGATCATAATCGGCGCATCGGACGGGTTGGCTTTGCGGTAGGTCGGGCGGCTCGGCATCCCGCTCGGCAGCAGGCTTTGCGCGGCGTTGATAGCCGCCTGCACGTCACGCGCGGCTCCGTTTATATCGCGGTCAAAGCTAAACTCCAGAATAATACGCGTGCTGCCAAGCGAACTGCTGGAGGTCATTTCGTTGACCCCCGCAATCCGCCCGAGCGAGCGCTCCAGCGGTGTGGCGACGGACGATGCCATGGTTTCCGGGGATGCGCCAGGCAGCGAGGCGCTGACCATGATCACCGGGAAATCCACCTGCGGCAACGGAGCCACCGGCAGCAGCCGGAAGCCCAGCACGCCGCACAGGGTGATGGCGAGCGAAATTAAAATCGTCGCCACCGGTCGGTAAATGAAGAGGGCGAAAAACTTCACTTATGCCTCCTCTTCACGTTTCGGGAAGCGGCTTTTCGCCCACAGCGCCAGACGGTCAAACAGCAGGTAAATGACCGGTGTGGTAAAGAGCGTCAACACCTGGCTGACCAGTAAACCGCCGACCATACCCACCCCCAACGGGCGGCGCAGCTCAGCCCCTACACCGGTACTCAGCATCAACGGCAGGGCACCCAGCAGGGCGGCGAGTGTCGTCATCAGGATCGGACGAAAACGCAACAGACAGGCCTGGAAGATGGCATCGCGTGGCGACATCCCCTGCTCGCGCTCGGCGGCGAGGGCAAAGTCGATCATCATGATGGCGTTTTTCTTCACGATCCCGATAAGCAGAATGATCCCGATGATGGCAATGACGTCCAGTTCGCTGCCTGCCAGCATCAGCGCCAGCAGTGCCCCTACGCCCGCGGTCGGCAGGGTGGAGAGGATGGTAATCGGGTGAATAAAGCTTTCGTACAGCACGCCGAGCACGATGTACATCGCCACGACCGCCGCCACAATCAGCCAGATGGTGTTACCCAGCGCGGCCTGGAACGCCAGCGTACTGCCCTGGAACTGGGTCTGAATATCTGACGGGAAGCTCAGCGCTTTTTCAGCGGCCACAATGGCTTCAACCGCTTCGCCCAGCGAGTAATTGTCTGGCACGTTGAACGAAATGGTGGTGGACGGGAACTGATCCAGATGGTTTATCGACAGTGGGGTATAGCGCTCTTCCACATTCGCAATTGCACTTAACGGCACAATGCCGCCGTCTTTGCTGGTCAGGCGTACCGAGTCCAGCCCGGCAAGCCCCGGGGTGTTTTCGGTGTTGTGTTCCAGCACCACGCGATACTGGTTCGCCTGGGTATAAATCGTGGAGATCAGACGCTGACCAAAGGCGTTATACAGTGCGTTATCCACATCGGCCATCGTGATGCCCAGCCGACTGGCGGTGTCACGGTTGACGTTCACATACGCTGCCAGACCTTTGTCCTGCCAGTCGCTGCTGACGTCGGAGAGCTGCGGCTGCGCTTTCAGTTTATTCACCAGTTGCGGAACCCAGGTGCTGAGTGCGTCGAGCGTGGTCGCCTGCAGCGTGAACTGGTACTGCGTGCGGCTCACCTGCGTATCAATGGTTAAATCCTGAATCGGCTGCAGGTAGAGTTCAACGCCCGGTACGCGTGCCACGGCGGTTTGCAGACGTTCAATCACCGTTTGCACGCGGTCATCACGGCCACTCAACGGTTTAAGGTTGATTTGCAGACGAGCGCTGTTCAGCGACGGGTTAGTACCATCCACGCCAACAAACGACGTCAGGCTCTCGACCGCCGGATCGTTCATGATTGTCTCAGATACCTGCTGCTGGCGCTGTGCCATGTTGGCAAACGAAACCGACTGCGGTGCCTGCAGCGTACCCTGAATAATGCCGTTATCCTGAATCGGGAAGAAACCTTTAGGGATGAAGATCCACAGCATCACGCTCAGTGCCAGCGTACCCAGGGCTACACTCAGCGTCGCCCACGGATGATTGAGCACTTTCGCCAGCACGTGTCCGTAAGCGGCAATAATGCGTTCGAACATACGTTCAGAGGCGCGGGAGAAGCGGTTTTGCTTACGCAGGGACTCAACGCTCAGCATGCGGGCGCACATCATCGGCGTCAGCGTCAGCGACACCACGGCAGAGATTAAGATTGCGACTGCCAGCGTGACGGCAAATTCACGGAACAGACGTCCGACGATATCACCCATAAACAGGAGTGGGATCAGCACTGCAATCAGTGAGAAGGTCAGCGAGATAATAGTAAAGCCAATCTCACCCGCCCCCTTCAGCGCGGCGGTCAGCGGTTTTTCGCCTTTTTCGATATAGCGTGAGATGTTCTCGATCACCACGATGGCGTCATCCACCACGAAACCGGTGGCGATGGTGAGCGCCATTAACGTCAGGTTGTTAATCGAAAAACCGAGGAACACCATCACCGCGAACGTGCCGACCAGCGAGAGCGGTACGGCAACGGCGGGGATAATGGTTGCGGGCACGTTGCGCAGGAACAGGTAAATAATCATCACCACCAGCGCAATCGCCAGCATTAGCTCGAACTGAGTATCGGTAACCGACGCGCGAATATTGGTGGTGCGGTCAGAGAGGACCTTCACGCTGACCGACTTCGGCAGACTGTCAATCAGCTGCGGCAGCATGGTACGAATGCTGTCGGCGGTTGCAATGATGTTTGCACCTGGCTGGCGCTGAACGTTCATCACGATCGCTGGCTGTTTGTTGGCCCATGCGCCAAGCCAGCTGTTTTCCGCCCCTTGTTCAACGGTCGCCACATCACCCAGGCGTACGGGAGCGCCGTTCTGGTACGCCACAATCAGCTGGCGGTACTCATCGGCGGACTGCATCTGATCGTTTGCAGAGAGCGTGACGGCACGGGCCGGGCCATCCAGCGAACCTTTTGCCGAGTTGACGTTGGCATTGCTGATGGCCGCACGAATGGTTTCACTGGTTAACCCCAGCCCGGCGATCGCCTGGGCGTTAAGTTTCACGCGAACCGCCGGGCGCTGCCCGCCCGCCAGCGTGACCAGACCCACGCCAGACACTTGCGAAATTTTCTGTGCCACGCGGGTTTCGACCATATCTTCAACCTGAGTCATCGGCATGGCGGATGACGTGACCGCGAGGGTCATGATCGGCGGATCGGCCGGGTTGACTTTGCTGTAGACCGGTGGGTTAGGCAGGTCAGACGGCAGCAGGTTGGTTGCCGCGTTGATCGCAGCCTGCACCTCCTGCTCGGCGACATCCAGCGACAGCGTGAGCTGGAACTGCAGCGTCACTACGGATGCCCCGCCGGAACTTTGCGAGGACATCTGTTTTAACCCCGACATCTGGCCAAACTGGCGCTCGAGTGGGGCGGTAATGGCCGACGTCACCACATCCGGGCTGGCTCCGGGGTAGAGAGTGATAACCTGAATTGTCGGGTAGTCCACTTCCGGCAGCGCCGAAACGGGCAGGAAGCGGTAGCCGATAATCCCGGCCAGCAGGATAGCCACCATCAACAACGTGGTGGCGACAGGGCGCATGATGAACAGGCGTGATGGCCCACCTGTCGTGCTGGGTGGCATGACCTGCATCAGGAGGCCGCTCCCTGTTTCTTATGCTCCCGCTTCGTGGGTGCAGCGTCTGATGCGGTGCTGCCGTGTGCTTCAACAACGTCGACTTTTGCCCCTTCGGTCAGGCGGTCTATGCCGTCGGTCACCACGCGGTCGCCCACGGCAATCCCGGCGCTGATCACCACCGTCTGGCTGTCCTGAAGCCCGGCTTTCACCAGATGCTTGCTGACGTTGTTGTCACTGTTTAGCACCCAGACAAAGTTACCTTCGTTACCCATCTGTAGTGCAGCCGTTGGGATCACCACCGCGTTTTCCTCGGTGGCAACCAGCATCCGCGCATTCACAAACTGGTTCGGGAAGAGGGCATCATCCTGGTTGTTAAAGCGCGCTTTCAGCTTGATGGTGCCGGTGGTGGTGTCGATCTGGTTATCGAGGCTCAGCAGGGAACCTTCGCTGAGTTTCTGCTTGTTGGTGCGATCCCAGGCTTCCACCACCAGCGCTTGCCCGGTTTTTTGCGCCTGCACGACGGTGGCGATATCACTCTCCGGCAGGGTAAAAACAAGATCGATAGGATGAGTTTGCGTAATGACCACGATCCCGGTGGTATCGCCACTGGAGATCTGGTTGCCGATATCCACCTGTTTCAGGCCGACGCGTCCGCTAATCGGCGCGGTAATACGGCTCCAGTCGAGCTGTAGCTGCGCGCTGGCAACGGTGGCTTCATCGGCTTTTATCGTGCCCTGGGATTCGCTGACCAGAGACTGTTGGGTATCCAGCTCCTGGCGCGACACGAGATTGGTTTTTACCAGTTGCTGATAGCGGGCTAAATCACGCTGGGCGTTGGCGAGCGTGGCTTTATCTTTGGCGAGCTGTCCCTGCGCCTGAGCGAGGGTAACCTTAAACTGGCTCGGGTCGATTTCCGCCAGTAAATCACCGGCGTTGACCTGCTGCCCCTCCTGGAAATGAAGCGCCATCAGTTGACCGTCGACGCGGCTGCGTACCGTCACGGTCTTTGCCGCCGTGATGGTTCCCAGGCCTGTGAGATAACGGGGTACCGCTTTGCTCACCGCCGTCGCGGCCTGAACCGGAGCCAGAGCGCCACTGCGCATACCGTGACGACCACCGCTCGCAGAGCGCTGTGGTGGGTTACTGGCACTTGCGGTTGACGTTGGTTCAGCGGATTGACTGTGCCAGTACCAGGCGGCGGCAAGAACCACCACAATGATGCCAGCGGCGATTGCCCAGCGGGATTTGTTACGGCCTTTCATCGTTATACGTTCTCATCCTGAAACACTTCGGGGGATGATACTAGTTTAGTCAGGCAAGACGGTGGAAAAATGGAGGAAATATGGAAGACTGTCTGGAATTGTCTGAATGGAGGTCAACGCAAAACGGCAATGCCGTTTGGGGTGTGTTCGCCCTCTCCCTGTGGGAGAGGACCGGGGTGCGGGCACCAGACCGCACCGTAACAACACTAGCTAAACACTACCTGCGCCCAGCGGGCAAGCCCTGCGGTTACCGAGCCGAAGTCATCGCCCCCGGCAATCGGGATCCCCGGCAGTTGTTCCGCCAGCGCTTTCTTGATCAGCGGCGAACGGGCGCTACCGCCGGTCAGGTAAATGATATCCGGCTTCTCTTTACCGTTCTCCAGGGCCAGGTGAACCTGCTCCAGAATACGCTGCAGAGGCTGGGTGAGTGCTGTTTCCAGCCCTTCCTGTGAAATCGCGGTTGCCAGCTCGTCGCGGATAAACGGTAACGATACCGCATGTTCAGGACGGTTGGAGAGGGCAATTTTGCTCTCTTCAGCGGTGCGCACCACGCGGTAGCTCAGACGCTGACGCCACACTTTGTACAGCAGCGCGACTTTGTCGGCGTCCTGGGCATCGCGCACCAGGTCATTCAGGTAGCGACCGTTGGCGGTGCTGTAAAAATCACTTTGCGCGGGAACATCATTGATGGCGATAGCGTTCCACCACGGCAGGATCGGCAGGGCGATCCCTTTTTCCGTTTGTCCCCCCATGCCAAGCAGCGGCATCAGGCTCCTGAACGCCAGGGCGATATCCAGATCGTTACCACCCACGCGGCAACCACTGTGTCCCAGCAGGCTGTTTTCACGGTCGCGACGCGAGTGCCATTGTGGCCCCATCAACAGCAGCGAGCAGTCCGTTGTACCACCGCCGATATCCACGACCAGCACGCGTTTTTCTTCCGTCAGCGTGGCTTCAAAATCCAGCCCCGCAGCAACCGGTTCATACTGGAACACCACATCACGGAAACCTGCACGGTGCGCGGCACGCTCAAGGATCCCCTGTGCCTGTTGGTTAGCGTCGTCACCACCCAGCCCCTGGAAGTTGATCGGGCGGCCAATAACTGCCTGAGTGATTGCATCGGAAACCTGCGTCTGTGCCTGATTACGGATGTGCAGCATCATGGCGCACACCAGATCTTCAAACACTGCCACCTGCTGTGGCTTCAGGCCGCTGGCACCCAGGAAGGACTTCGGTGATTTAACGAAGTAGACCTCTTCCGGGTCGTCAATGTAATGTCCGAGCGAAGAAAGACCAAACTGCACGCTGGAAGGCGTAACGTCGATGTCTTCCTCGCGGTTAAAACTGACGGCCCGGCGTAGCAACGCCTGGGTTTCTGCGGCATTGGCCGGAACCTGATGATGGCGAAACAGCCATTCGCTGACCGCTTCGCGCGTGGGTGCGCAGAGCATTGACGGCAGCAGCGTGCTCTCTTTTTCCATTTTCAGGAGCTGTGGTTGCCCGTTTTGCATAACCGCAACCGAACAGTTTGCCGTACCGTAGTCAAATCCAATAAACACGTAGAAATCCCCATGCCAGTGAGAAGGGGCGAGACTTTAACGAAATGTCTTCCCGGCGACAACTGGAATATGAAAGCAAGGCGCAACAAGATCTTTCGGTTTATGCTGAGGGGAACATAAAAGGAGCAACAATGTATACCCTGACGTGGCAACCCCCTTATGACTGGCAATGGATGTTTGGCTTTCTTGGCGTGCGTGCGGTAGCGGGCGTCGAAACTGTCACGGACGAATACTACGAACGCAGTTTTGCCTGTGAGGGACATCAGGGAATATTTCGCGTCACGCCGGATATCCGCACCCATACGTTGGAGGTAACGTTCAGTGCGGGGCTGACGCCAGTTGCACAGACCTGCCTGGAGCGCATCGGACGTCTGTTCGATCTTGCCTGCGATCCGCAGCAAATTCAGGAGGCGCTGGGCGAACTCGGTGCTGCGCGGCCAGGCTTACGTTTACTGGGGGCAATGGATGCCTGGGAGCAGGGCGTGCGGGCGATTCTGGGGCAGCTGGTCAGCGTGGCGATGGCGGCGAAGCTGGCCTCGCGTGTTGTGGCGCTGTGTGGCAAACCGGTGAAGGATTCTCCGGGCTATGTCTGCTTCCCGACACCGGCAGCGCTGGCGGCGGCCGACCCACTGGCGTTGAAAGCTCTCGGGATGCCGGTCAGGCGGGCGGAGTCGTTGATTCATCTGGCGCAGTCCGTGGTCGACGGAACGTTTCCGCTTTTCCCGCCTGCGGATATTGAAGAAGGCATGAAGGCGTTACAACAGCGGCCGGGGATTGGGCGCTGGACGGCAAACTACCTTGCCCTGCGCGGCTGGCAGGCGAAAGATGTTTTCCTGCCGGATGATTATCTGATTAAACAGCGCTTCGCCGGAATGACCCCGGCGCAGATCCGTCGATACGCCCAGCGCTGGCAGCCGTGGCGCTCTTACGCGCTGCTGCACATCTGGTATACCGACGGCTGGGTGCCGTCAGTTGATAGCGAAATAGCTGGTATTCAGAAGTAATTCCAGCGGCTGTGGTTCGGCGATGGTGTCGCCGTAGATGAAGTCAATGCCGATACCGGAAAGGGTATCCATCATGATCGGCTGGTTGCTTGGCCCGGCGAGAGTTTTCATCCTCAGCCGCTGTGCATGGCCCTGAATAATGGCAACCATCATTTCATCCATCAGATTGCCGTGTATGTTCGTCACCATTTCTGCGTCCAGCATCAGATAATCGGCCATATTGGCGCTCAGGTGGTTAAAGACGTTCATGTCACGTCCTACCTGGCTGAGCACCACGCGACAGCCAGCATGACGGAGCTTTTGCAGCCCCTGCTGGACTCTCTCATCCGGGTTACGTACCACGTCGACAGCAATAACCAGATGCAGAAGACGACCCGGCAGCGTGCCTTTATCCAGAAGATCGAGCAACTCGTCGACCAGCGTGACGCTGGCTAAACCGGCTTCAGAAAGCGGCAGTGCCACTCCCATACCTTTACTGGCCACCTGCGCGGCATAGGTGCGGAAGAACTCGCTAAAAATACGTCGGTCGAGGGCGTGTAACAGTTCAGGCTCCGCCAGACTCGAACGGAAGGCGTGCTCTTCCTGGACTTCGCCCTGGTTAGTCCACAGGCGTAATGAGATCAGCCAGAAATTACAGCTCTCCGGAATACGCGGGGAGGCGACGCTACGGGCAATCAACATCAGGTGATTGTCCTTGATCATATGCCACTGTTCATCAAGCGACATCATGCTGCGCGTGCTGTGGATCCGCTCCTGCTGCGGTTCGTAAACGGTGACGACACCACGCCCGTTGTTTTTCGAGGCATAGCAGGCGATGTCGGCCTGCGACATCACTTCCGACGCCTGATTGTTATTTTCATCAATCAGGGTGATACCGGCGCTGGCACCAATGCGGTGCAGACGTCCTTCCCACATAAAGTGGTAATTGTTGATGGCGTGGATCAGACGGCCTGCAATATAGCGTGCGCTTTCGATATTGCAGTCCGGCAGCAATAGCCCGAATTCGTCGCCGCCCAGACGTGCCAGGACGTCGCTTGAGCGCAGCATGGTCAGCATTAACGAAGAGAGTTCCCGGAGCAGGGCGTCGCCCGCCGCATGGCCTGCGGTATCGTTAACGGCTTTGAAGCGGTCGAGATCGATAAACACCAGCGCATGACGCTGGCGCGTCTCCTGCACGGTCTGCAACAGGCGTTTAAGGTGGTTTTCGAAGCTGACCCGGTTTGCCAGATGGGTGAGCGCATCGTGGGAGGCGCTGTAGCTCAGCTGACGCAGCATTTTGCGTGACTCGGTGACATCCTGAATCACCAGAACCGAGCCAATATTTTGGCCGTCCAGCGTACTGAGCGGAGTGATACTGTAATGGATATCAAAGCTCCCGCCAGTGCGACAGTTAAGCACCACATCCTGTTCAATCGCAGAACGGGACATATCGCCGCTGTGGATATTCTCCATCAGTGGGCCATTCTCACCAAACGTAATATGTAGCACCGTCAGGATCGGCTGCCCGATAGCCTCGGTTTGCAGCCAGCCGCTCATCTTCTCGGCGACGGGATTCATAAAGGTGACATTCATGTCGATATCGGTACACAACACCGCTTCACCGATGGAGTCGAGCGTGATGTGCAAACGCTCTTTTTCCTGGAACAGCGCTTCATTCAGCTGCTTAACTTCGGTCATGTCCATATTGATGCCAAGCAGGCGTTCAACTTCGCCCTGTTTATCCAGCACCCGGTTTGCCAGCGAACGAATATGACGTATGCCGTCCTTGACGCGAATACGAAACTCAAGCTTAAACGGCAGCCTGTCCATCAGCGAGTCGCGGATCACCTGTTCCACGTGGGCGCGGTCTTCTGGCACCATCGCCTCGTGCCAGAGTTGCCACGTCGGCTTGATATGCGGCGGAATTTCATACAGCTCGAACATCCGCTTATCCCAGCTGATGATGTCAGGCTCCAGATCCCACTCCCAAATCCCGATACCACCGGCTTCGTTAGCAAGGGTGATACGTTCCATCAGGCGTTTGTTGACCCACTCGGTCTGCTTGAGATCGTTAATGTCTTCAATCTGGGCGATAAAGTAGAGTGGGGAGCCGTCCGCATGGCGTACGACTGAAACAACAAGCAGCGCCCAGACGACCTCGCCATTGCGGGTGTAATAGCGTTTCTCAAGGCTGTAGTTATTGATATCCCCCCTCACAAGCTGTTCAAGCAGCTTCAGGTCGGAATTCAAATCTTCCGGCCACGTGAGCTGCTGGAAGGTGAGCGACTGAAGTTCTTTCTGGCTGTAGCCAAGAAAACTGCACAGCGCTTTGTTCGCCTGTAGCCACTGCCCTTCAACCCCCACCAGAGCCATACCGATGGCGGAATACTCCATTGCATTACGGAAACGCTCTTCGCTTTCGGTTATATGCTTACGTTCGGCACGAAATGCATACATCACCATCGTCATGACGTTGGCTGGCAGTAGCATCATCAGGAATGGCAGCCAGGGGGCATTCAGCATGGCGCTGGCATTCTGGGTTGCCAGCGGTAGGGGATTTCGGGCAATCATCAGCGAAATGACCATCACGGTGACTAAAAACACCAGGAAGGCTTCCATCCTCGGCAGACGCACGGCGCTCCACATGAGCAGGACGATGACGCAGGTAAACGGCCACGGTACCCAGGTTACGGCCACCCAGCTTAGCGTCAGGGTGGCGGCCATCGTCAGCAAGGTTTCCAGCAGCAGCTTCGGATTGCGGTGGCGAAGCAAATAGTGTGACTTAAAGAGCAGACCCAGTGGAACCAGTGCCAGCGAGCCAATGGATTCAGAAAGCACCCAGACCAGGAAGGTACGAAGTGGTTCCGGGCTGGGGATCAGAAAATGCACCAGTACCCCGCCCACCAGCGGTGGTATCAGCGCACTGCCGATCGCCAGACGGATCCAGTCACCCAGGTTTTGTAATGGGTTATACCAGGGCAGCCATTTGCGGAGTATGACCGCGCCAATAAAGGCTTCAATCAGGTTTATCGAGAGGTAGGTGAAGCTCGTTGCCTCCCAGGAAAAGAGCATCCAGGTGGCCAGAATATTGCCAAATGAACAGGCCAGCGCAATGCCAGGCCACATTTTTCCTGCGTGGCGGTAAAACGCCACCATCATAATGGCGGTGGGAAACCAGAGGGGAGCCAGCAGCGTGCCGGAGCGGGTGAGCTCCAGCGAGAACAACGTAAAGATGAAGGTGACCAGGCCCAGACAGACAAGTCGTAATAAAGGATGTGGGGTAGTAACCAAAACCCGCTGGTATTGTTTATTCATTACCGCTTTATCCAAAGACGCCATGCCGTCAGGAGCCAGGCCCGGACGAGAGAATTTAATAATTTGGCTTATGCTAGTACAAACAATTTACAATTCATATGGCGACTGCTCATAATTTGACATCATAGAGTTATTAAATAGTTACTCTGCAAAAAATTCATATTAAACGCTGAAAAAATGTTCGTTTAAATTTCACTAAGGGATCGAAAAGGCACTTTTCAGCCTCTCTCGCATATCCTGCGCTTTCGACTGGTATCACGCCCACGAAATCCCTATAATTGCCGCGTTTGACGCTCCGGCGTCGTCCTTCCTTAACATCCAGGTCAATCAGGTCGCTAAATTTATGACTGATAAGTCTCATCAGTGCGTCATCATAGGCATCGCCGGCGCATCGGCTTCAGGTAAAAGTCTTATTGCCAGTACGCTTTACCGCGAACTGCGTGAACAAGTTGGTGATGAGCACATCGGCGTCATTCCCGAAGATAGCTATTACAAAGACCAATCCCATCTGTCGATGGAAGAGCGCGTAAAAACGAATTATGATCATCCAAATGCAATGGATCACAGCCTGCTGTTCCAGCATTTAGAAGCGCTTAAGAATGGCCAGGCGATTGAACTGCCTGTCTATAGCTACGTGGAACATACCCGCACGCAGGAAACGATTCGCATCGAGCCGAAGAAGGTGATTATCCTCGAAGGCATCCTGCTTCTGACCGACGCGCGTCTGCGTGAATCCATGAACTTCTCTATTTTTGTCGATACCCCACTGGATATTTGCCTGATGCGCCGCATTAAGCGCGACGTTAACGAACGTGGCCGTTCGATGGACTCTGTCATGGCGCAATACCAGAAAACCGTCCGTCCGATGTTCCTGCAATTTATCGAACCATCCAAGCAATACGCCGATATCATCGTGCCTCGCGGCGGTAAAAACCGCATTGCTATTGATATCTTAAAAGCGAAAATCAGCCAGTTCTTTGAATAAGCCACGCGAATTGTGTACCGTTCAGATATAACCTGGTTTTGCCCTGAGTCAGTAAACCCTCAGGGCACGATGCACGAAAGGAGAAAGTGCCATGCGTCTTTGTGATCGCGATATAGAAGCCTGGCTGGATGAAGGCCGCCTGTCTATTACCCCGCGCCCGCCGGTGGAGCGTATCAATGGTGTGACCGTTGACGTGCGTCTGGGAAATAAATTCCGCACCTTTAGCGGCCACACTGCACCGTTTATCGACCTCAGCGGGCCGAAGGACGAAGTCAGCGCGGCGCTTGATCGTGTGATGAGTGACGAAATTGTCCTCGACGAGGGTGATGCGTTTTACCTGCATCCGGGTGAGCTGGCGCTGGCGGTGACGTTTGAATCCGTCACGTTGCCTGCGGATCTGGTTGGCTGGCTTGATGGCCGTTCTTCTCTGGCGCGTCTGGGGCTGATGGTACACGTGACCGCGCACCGTATCGATCCAGGCTGGTCGGGCCGTATCGTGCTGGAGTTCTTCAACGCCGGTAAACTACCGCTGGCACTGCGCCCGGGTATGATGATTGGCGCGCTGAGCTTTGAACCCCTGACAGGTCCGGCAGAGCGTCCTTATAACCGCCGTCAGGATGCAAAATATCGCGACCAGCAGGGTGCGGTTGCCAGTCGTATTGATAAAGACTGATCGTTAGTCCACTGAGGATGCCATGAGAAGAGTTCTGACAACGCTGATGATATTGCTGGTGGTGCTGGTTGCTGGCCTTTCAGCGTTGGTTCTGCTGGTTAACCCTAATGATTTCCGTGCCTATATGGTGCGGCAGGTTGAAGCGCGCAGCGGTTATGAACTGAAGCTGGATGGGCCGCTGCGGTGGCACGTCTGGCCGCAACTCAGCATTCTCTCAGGCCGTATGTCGTTAACCGCACCGGGGGCCACTCAGCCGCTGGTATCGGCCGATAACATGCGTCTTGATGTGGCGCTGTTCCCGCTCTTTTCACACCAGTTGCAGGTAGACCAGGTGATGCTGAAAAGCGCGGTCATTCAGCTTACCCCACAAACTGAAGCCGTGCGAAACGCGGATGCGCCGGTTGCACCACGTGAAAACACCCTGCCAGATGGGGCGTCTGATACAGGCTGGTCATTTGATATCGGTAAACTGAAAGTGGCCGACAGTGTGCTGGTTTTCCAGCATGAAGATAATGATCAGGTCACTGTACGCAACATTAACCTGAAGATGGAGCAGGACGCGCACCATCGTGCCACGGTGGATTTCAGTGGACGAGTAAACCGCGATCAGCGCGATCTGACCCTGTCGCTGAATGCCAGCGTGAATGCGTCGGATTATCCGCACCAGCTCACGGCAGATATTCAGCAACTGAACTGGCAACTGACGGGGGCCGATGTTCCTGCTCAGGGAATTACCGGCCAGGGAACGTTGCAAGCCGTATGGCGTGAAGAACAAAAACAGCTGGAGCTGGATAACCTTAACCTGCAGGCGAACGACAGCAGCCTGAAAGGGCAGGCGAGTGTTTCTCTTGAACAGAAGCCGAAATGGGTGCTGAACCTGCAGTTTGATAATCTGAACCTGGAGAACCTGCTCGTGACCCAGGCCGCCGCGCCGGACAGTGATGTGCAGCAATCGGGGCAGAGTCAGATGAAACAGACGCGCCCGGTTATCTCCTCCAATATTGATCAGCCAGACTATAACGGTCTGCGCGGGTTCACGGCAGACATTCTGCTGAAAGCCAACAGCGTGCGCTGGCGCGGCATTGACTTTACCAATGTGAGCAGCCAGATGTTTAACCATAACGGGTTGCTGGTTGTCTCCGAGCTGAGCGGCAAAATGGGGACCGGGCATGTTTCTCTGCCTGGCTCGCTGGATGTGCGTACAGAACCCGCCAGCGCGGAGTTCCAGCCGCGTCTCGACAACGTTGAGATTGGTACGATCCTGAAAGCCTTTAACTACCCGATATCCATGACGGGGCAGCTGACGCTGGCCGGGGACTTTTCCGGGGCGAAGATCGATGCTGACGCCTTCCGCCGCGACTGGCAGGGGCAGGCTCATGTTGAGCTAAAAGACAGCCGTATGGAAGGACTCAACTTCCAGCAACTGGTTCAGCAGGCGGTTGAACGCAGCAGTAACGTCCAGGCCCAGGAAAATTACGACAGCGCAACGCGTCTCGATAGCTTTACCAGTGACCTGACGCTGGACAACGGGCAGCTCTCTCTGGGCGGCATGCAGGGCTCTTCATCCCTGTTGTCGTTAACGGGCGAAGGCTCGCTGGATCTGGTGAAAGAGACGGCAGATACCCGTTTTAACGTGCGTGTGCTTTCCGGCTGGCAGGGTGAAAGCAAACTGGTCGACTTCCTGAAAGAGACGCCGATCCCGCTTAGCGTGTACGGCAAATGGCAGGCGCTGAATTACAGCCTTCAGGTGGATCAGATCCTGCGTAAGCATCTGCAGGATGAAGCCAAACGTCGGCTGAACGACTGGGCGGATCGGAATAAGGATTCACAGACAGGGAAAGATGCGAAGAAGCTGCTCAATAAGCTTTGATGTCTGTTGTGCCGGGTAAGGCGTAGCCTCCACCCGGCTTTTTTACACCTCAAAATCCATCTCTTCCTCATCGCGTAGCGGTATTAACCGTACCTTCTGCACGCGATGGTTCTCCACCTGTAATGTCTTAATCAGATAATCCCCGACCTGTACCTCTTCACCGGGTACCGGAATGCGCTGCAGATATTCCATCAACAAACCGGCAATGGTGTGGTACTCACGTTTCTCATCCAGAGGCAGGGGAACATACTGGATCAGGTCTTCAAGCGGCATATGGCCGTTGGCCGTCCATGAACCGTCTGCATTTTTCTGAATGTCATGGCGCGCATCAATTTCATCTACCTCGTTGGGGAGATTACCGGCGATGGTTTCCATTACGTCGCTGAGCGTGACCAGCCCTTCAACCGAACCAAACTCATCCACCACAAAAGCAAAATGGGTGCGCGCGTTACGGAACTGCTCCAGCGCCGAGAGCAACAGCAACGTTTCCGGGAACACCAGCGGCTGGCGCACCAGTGCGCGCAGATTGAGTGGTTCGCCGTGCAGCTGTTGTTGCAGCAGGTCGATAACATGCACGACGCCCAGTAGCTCTTCTTCCTCTTCTTCCCCAGTGACGACCACGCGGGTGTGCTGGTTTTTATCCAGCAACGCGCGGATTTGCTCTTCCGGGGCGGCCAGATCGATATGTTCAATGTCATGGCGTGAGGTCATGATACTGCTGACTGAACGCTGGTTCAGATTGAGCACCCGCTCAATCATCCGCCGCTCCTGCGGGTCAAAAATCTGCCCGTCGCTGTGATCGGCGAGCATCGCGGAGGATGCGGCATCCAGCTCCGCATCTTCTTTTTGTCCGCTGAGCAGGCGCATTACCGTGTCGGCAGTGCGCTGGCGCAGACTCTGGTTAGCAGACAGAAAACGACGGCGGTTGAAAATCGCCAGCTGGTTAAGCGATTCAATCATGACCGAGAAACCAATGGCGGCGTACAGATAGCCTTTTGGAATGTGGAATCCGAAACCGTCGGCCACCAGGCTAAAGCCAATCATCAGCAGGAAGCTCAGACAGAGGATGACGATGGTCGGGTGGCTGTTCACAAACCGTGTCAGCGCTTTGCTCGCCATGACCATCAGTACAATGGCGATAATCACGGCGGCCATCATCACGGCCAGATGGTCTACCATCCCGATGGCAGTGATGACCGAGTCCAGCGAGAAGACCGCATCCAGCACCACAATTTGCGCGACCACTGGCCAGAATTTAGCGCCCCGGCGCTGGGTGGGGTTTTCACTGTCTTTCCCTTCAAGCCGCTCATTCAACTCTACCGTGGCTTTGAACAGCAGGAACAACCCACCAAAAAGCATGATCAGATCGCGGGCGCTAAAGCTCAGGTTGTAAACGGTAAACAGCGGCGTGGTCAGCGTGACCAGCCAGGAGATTGACGCCAGCAGCAACAGTCGCATCACCATCGCCAGCAACAAACCCGTCACGCGCGCCCGGTCACGCTGCGAAGGTGGCAATTTTTCGGCGAGGATGGCGATAAAGACCAGATTATCAATACCGAGTACTAATTCGATGACGACCAGCGTAACCAACCCGGCCCAGAGTGATGGATCGGCAATCCATTCCATAGTAATAGCAATACCTTCTGTTATATGACCAATGTCACACTTTGATCATGGATAAAACCAGAGGAAATTGCAATGCCAGGGTGAGATTTCTCTTAATAAGCGGGAGAAAAAGAAAATATGCTGAGAATACTGTACATAAGGTAAAGGCGTATATTTGATTATGAAGTGAGATATTTAGGATATATCGCAATTAATGATTTTAATGTGTTTTTTGTCAATATAAAGAAAATCCTAAAATGTGAAAAATTTGCTCTTAATATTATTCTTAAAAATAGTTATCAGGGCGGATGTCTTCTTGCCTGCTATTAGGTTAGCTGCAACAATTCCCTCAGCATCAAATGTTAAATCTCCTTGTTGCTATTATTGTTCCGGTCTTTAGTCTCGGTTATTCATTATCAGCAACTTCTCTGAAGTGGTTGGTATATTTGCTATAAGACCTGATTCAAGAGGGTGTCTTTCCATAACATATTGTTTAGTCAGTAGATTGGTAACTGAAAGCCAAGGGCGGTAGCGTGCCCGGACGCGAGTGAATCAGCCTCGATTATTCTGTCAATAGCCAGTGGGTGAATAAGCTTTTTTTAGGACTGATGCCAGTTATATTTCTATTTGATTAACTGCATGCTGAAAGCCAAAAGACCCGGGCTTATTTAAATTTCACAGGGTAATTACTCTGCCAAAGTGATAAATAATCAATGATGAAATCCAAAATGAAATTGATGCCATTATTGGTGTCGGTGACCTTGATGAGTGGTTGTACGGTCTTTCCCGGCAGCAATATGTCAACAATGGGCAAGGATGTGATCAAACAGCAGGATGCTGATTTTGACCTCGACAAAATGGTGAATGTTTATCCGCTGACGCCGCGTCTGGTCGAACAATTACGCCCACGTCCAAATGTTGCCCAGCCGAATATGTCTCTGGACCAGGAAATAGCCTCTTATCAGTACCGCGTAGGGCCAGGTGATGTGATCAACGTGACCGTCTGGGACCACCCGGAACTGACAACTCCGGCGGGCCAGTATCGCAGCTCAAGCGATACCGGGAACTGGGTGCAGTCTGACGGGACCATGTTCTATCCCTATATCGGCAAAGTGCATGTTGCAGGGAAAACGCTCGCCGAGATCCGTAGTGATATTACCGGCCGCCTGGCGCAGTACATTGCTGACCCGCAGGTGGACGTTAATATCGCCGCATTCCGCTCGCAGAAAGCCTATATCTCCGGGCAGGTGAACAAATCTGGCCAGCAGGCCATTACCAACGTCCCCCTCACCGTGCTGGACGCCGTTAACGCCGCAGGCGGTTTAACCGACGGCGCTGACTGGCGCAACGTGGTACTCACGCATAACGGCAAAGAGCAGCGCATTTCCCTGCAGGCGCTGATGCAAAACGGTGACCTGACCCAGAACCGTCTGCTCTATCCGGGCGATATTCTCTACGTACCACGCAACGACGATCTGAAAGTGTTCGTGATGGGCGAAGTGAAGAAGCAGAGCACCCTCAAGATGGACTTCAGCGGTATGACCCTGACCGAAGCGCTGGGCAATGCGGAAGGCATCGATCTGACGTCCTCCAACGCCAGCGGTATCTTCGTGATCCGTCCGCTGAAGAACGACGCCAGCGCCAAAGGCAAGATTGCCAATATCTACCAGTTGGATATGTCTGATGCGACGTCTTTGGTAATGGCAACGTCGTTCCGCCTGCAGCCATACGATGTGGTGTATGTCACCACCGCGCCAGTTGCCCGCTGGAACCGCCTGATCAACCAGTTGCTGCCAACCATCAGTGGCGTTCGCTACATGACGGATACGGCGCGCGACATTCATACCTGGTAACCCGCGATGTTTAACAAAATTCTGGTGGTATGCGTGGGGAACATTTGCCGTTCCCCGACGGCGGAACGGTTGCTGAAAAATTATCAGCCCGGACTCACCGTTGACTCCGCAGGGCTTGGTGCGTTGGTCGGTAAAAGTGCCGATGAACGTGCCACCAGCGTTGCCAACGGTCACAACCTTTCCCTTGACGGGCACTGCGCCCGCCAGGTCTCCGGCCGGATGTGCCGGGAGTATGACCTGATCCTGACGATGGAAAAACGCCACATTCACACGCTGTGCGACATCGCGCCGGAGATGCGCGGCAAGGTGATGCTGTTTGGTCACTGGGACAATGAACGTGAAATCCCCGATCCGTATCGCAAAAGTCGTGAGGCGTTTGAAGCGGTATACACCTTACTTGACCAGTCTGCCCGTCAGTGGGCGCAGGCACTGAAAGCTCAGCAGGGATAACAATGACAGAAAAAACAAAACTTTCTGCCGCCCCGACTTCGGGCAGTGATGAAATTGATATTGGTCGCCTGGTCGGCACCGTTGTAGAAGCGAAGTGGTGGGTGATTGGGATCACCGCCGTATTTGCCGCTGCGGCGGTGGTCTATACGCTGTTCGCGACGCCAATCTACAGCGCCGATGCGCTGATGCAGATTGAGCAGAACACCGGTAGCTCGCTGGTGCAGGACATTGGTTCCGCGCTGGCCAACAAGCCTCCGGCATCAGACGCCGAAATTCAGCTTATCCAGTCGCGTCTGGTACTCGGTAAAACGGTCCACGACCTGGGGCTGGATATTTCCGTCACCAAAAATACCTTCCCGGTATTTGGTGCGGGCTGGGATCGCCTGATGGGTCGCAGCAATGACACCGTGAAAGTGGTGGATTTTGTGCTGCCGAAAGGGGGCGCGGATCAGACGTTTACCCTGACCGTGCTGAGCCCGAAACAGTATCAGTTGACCAGCGATGCGGGCTTTAGTGCGCGGGGTGAAGTGGGGCAGATGCTCACCAAAGACGGCGTCAGCATGATGGTGAGCAGCATTCAGGCGCAGGAAGGGGGTGAGTTTACGGTCACCAAATTTTCCACGCTGGGGATGATCAATAATCTGCAAAATAACCTGACCGTCACCGAAAATGGTAAGGACACCGGCGTTCTGAGCATGACCTTTACCGGTGAGGATAAAGATCAAATCCGCGACGTACTCAACAGCATTACCCGCAACTACCTTGAGCAGAACGTGGAGCGTAAATCGGCGGAAGCGGCAAAAAGCCTGGCCTTCCTGGCGAAACAGCTGCCAGAGGTGCGCGCTCATCTGGATGATGCAGAGAATAAACTGAATGCCTATCGTCAGGATAAAGATTCCGTTGATTTACCGCTGGAAGCAAAATCGGTTCTCGATTCAATGGTTAACATTGACGCACAGCTCAACGAACTGACCTTCAAAGAAGCCGAAATCTCCAAGCTCTACACCAAACGTCACCCGGCCTACCGCACGTTGCTGGAAAAACGCCAGACGCTGGAAGAAGAGAAGGCGAAGCTGAATAACCGCGTGACCGCGATGCCAAAGACGCAGCAGGAAATTGTGCGTCTGACCCGCGACGTGGAATCTGGTCAGCAGGTGTATATGCAATTGCTGAATAAACAGCAGGAGCTGAAAATCACCGAAGCCAGCACCGTCGGCGATGTGCGTATCGTTGACCCGGCAATTACCCAGCCTGGTGTGCTGAAGCCGAAGAAAGCGCTGATTATTCTCGGCAGCATTATTCTTGGCCTGATGCTTTCCATCGTCGGCGTATTGCTGCGCTCGCTGTTCAACCGTGGTATCGAAAGCCCACAGGCGCTGGAAGAGAATGGCATCAGCGTGTATGCCAGCATTCCTCTGTCCGAGTGGCAGAAATCGCATGACAGCGTCAAAACCGTGAAGGGCGTTAAGCGTTACAAACAGAGCCAGCTTCTGGCGGTGGGTAACCCCACTGACCTGGCGATTGAAGCGGTGCGCAGCCTGCGAACCAGCCTGCACTTTGCCATGATGCAGGCTAAAAATAACGTCCTGATGATGACCGGTGTAAGCCCGTCGATTGGTAAGACATTCGTCTGTGCCAACCTGGCGGCGGTGGTGAGCCAGACCAATAAACGCGTGCTGCTGATCGACTGCGATATGCGTAAGGGTTACACCCACGAGCTGCTGGGCACCAACAACGTCAACGGCTTGTCGGAAATCCTGCTCGGTAAAGGGGAGATTAGTGAAAGTGCTAAACCGACCTCGATCCCGAAATTTGACCTGATCCCGCGTGGACAGGTACCGCCTAACCCCTCTGAATTGCTGATGAGTGAGCGCTTTAGCCAACTGGTGGCGTGGGCGAGCAAACACTACGACCTGGTGCTGATTGATACACCGCCAATTCTGGCCGTCACCGATGCTGCCGTTGTGGGCCGCCATGCAGGTACCACGCTGATGGTGGCGCGCTATGCGGTGAACACCATCAAAGAGGTGGAAACCAGCCTGAGCCGTTTTGAACAGAACGGTATTGAGGTGAAAGGGGTGATCCTGAACTCCATCTTCCGTCGCGCGAGTGGTTATCAGGATTACGGGTACTACGAGTACGAATATAAATCGGACAGCAAATAAAAGTTCATCCCCCCCTAACCCTAACCCTCTCCCTTTGGGAGAGGGCAGGGGTGAGGGCATCGAACTCATTCGGGAAAGACCATGACCACACAACGCCCTTTGATTTCTATCTATATGCCGACATGGAACCGTCAGCAGCTGGCGATCCGCGCAATCAAATCCGTACTACGACAGGATTATGATAACTGGGAGCTGATCGTCGTTGATGACTGTTCTTCCTCGTATGAACAGTTGCAGAAATTTGTGTCTGATCTCAACGATCCGCGCGTGATGTATACGCATAACGCCATCAACTCCGGGGCGTGTGCGGTGCGTAACCAGGCGATTATGCAGGCGCAAGGGCAGTATCTGACCGGTATTGACGATGATGATGAATGGACGCCAAATCGTTTGTCGATCTTCCTGTCGCATCAACAGCAGCTGGTTACGCACGCTTTCCTGTATGCCAACGACTATGTCTGCCAGGGTGAAGTCTACTCTCAGCCCGCGAGTCTGCCGCTGTACCCGAAATCTCCGTACTCACGCCGTCTGTTTTATAAGCGCAATATCATTGGCAATCAGGTGTTTACCTGGGCATGGCGCTTTAAAGCGTGTCTGTTTGATACCGAACTGAAGGCCGCGCAGGATTACGACATCTTCCTGCGGATGGTGGTGGAATATGGTGAACCGTGGAAAGTGGAAGAGGCTACGCAGATCCTGCACATCAACCATGGGGAGATGCAAATCACCTCCTCGCCGAAAAAATTCTCGGGCTACTTTCACTTTTACCGCAAGCACAAGGACAAGTTTGACCGTGCCAGCCGGAAGTATCAGCTCTTTACCCTCTATCAAATCCGCAATAAGCGCATGAACTGGCGCACGCTGCTCACGCTGTTTTCCGTGCGCAATGGTAAACGCCTGGCTGATGGGCTTCGGGGGAAATAATGTTTCTGGAAGATTGCCGCGCAAACAGCTGGAGCCTGCGCCCATGCTGCATGGTTCTGGCGTACCGCATCGCGCACTTTTGCTCGGTGTGGCGCAAAAAAAATGTGCTGAACAATATCTGGGCGGCACCGGCTCTGGTGCTGTACCGCATCATCACCGAATGCATTTTTGGTTATGAAATTCAGGCTGCCGCGACCATTGGCCGCCGCTTCACCATTCACCACGGCTATGCAGTGGTGATTAATAAATTTGTGGTCGCGGGTGATGATTTCACCATTCGTCACGCGGTGACCATCGGCAACCGTGGGCCGGACAGTCTGGCGTGCCCGGTTATCGGCAATAACGTCGAGCTGGGAGCCAACGTGGTGATCATTGGCGACATTACTATCGGCAATAACGTCACCGTGGGTGCAGGTAGCGTGGTGCTGGACAACATTCCGGATAACGCACTGGTGGTGGGAGAAAAAGCCCGGGTGAAGGTGATCAAATGAACATTCTGCAATTTAACGTGCGCCTCGCGGAAGGCGGGGCGGCCGGTGTAGCGCTGGATCTGCATCAGCGTGCGCTGCAAAAAGGATTACAGTCGCGCTTTGTCTACGGCTACGGCAAGAGCGGCAAGAAAAGCGTTAGCCACGATAACTATCCGCAGGTGCTGAAGCAGACGCCGCGCCTGACGTCTATTGCTAACATTGCACTGTTTCGTCTGTTTAACCGCGATCTGTTCGGTAACCTGAATAACCTTTATCGCACCGTAACGCGGACCACCGGCCCGGTGGTGCTGCATTTTCACGTGCTGCACAGCTACTGGCTGAAGCTGGAAGAGGTGGTGGCATTTTGCGAGAACGTGCAGGCGCATAAACCGGACACCCGGTTTGTCTGGACGCTGCACGATCACTGGAGTGTGACCGGACGCTGCGCGTTTACCGACGGCTGTGAAGGGTGGAAAACGAACTGTCAGAAATGCCCGACGCTGACCAACTATCCACCCGTCAGCATTGATCGCGCATATCAGCTGGTAGAGGGAAAACGTCAGCTGTTTCGCGACATGATCTCGCTTGGCTGCACGTTTATCTCCCCAAGCCAGCACGTGGCGGACGCATTCAACAGTCTGTACGGCGCAGGGCGCTGCAAAATCATTAACAACGGTATCGATGTGGCGACGGAAGAGATTCTGGCGGAGCTGACGCCGGTGGCGGAAACCACGGGCAAACCGAAAATTGCTATTGTCGCGCATGATTTGCGCTACGACGGTAAAACCAATCAGCAACTGGTGCAAGACATCATGGCGCTGGGCGACAACATTGAACTGCATACCTTCGGTAAGTTTTCCCCGTTCATTGGGGCAAACGTGGTGAACCACGGGTTTGAAACTGACAAGCGCAAACTGATGAGCGCCCTGAACGGCATGGACGCGCTGGTGTTTAGCTCACGCGTGGATAACTACCCGCTGATCCTGTGCGAAGCGCTCTCGATTGGTGTGCCGGTGATTGCCACCCACAGCGATGCGGCGCGTGAAGTGCTGGAAAAATCGGGCGGGAAAACCTTCGCGGAGCAGGAGGTATTGCCGCTGGTGCAGATGACGAAGGCCGATATTGCGCAAGCCGTGTTTGGCACGAGCCTGGAATCGTTCCGCAACCGCAGTCGCAAGGCCTACAGTGGACAACAGATGCTGGAGGAGTATGTCTCGTTCTATCAGAATCTGTAGTTATCTGCTGCTGCCGCTGATTTACCTGCTGGTCAACGTCAAGATTGCTCAGTTGGGTGAAAGCTTCCCGATTACCATCGTGACCTTCTTGCCCGTTCTGCTTTTGCTGTACGTCGAGAAAATCAACCTGAAGAAGTTGATGATTGCGCTGGGTATCGGGTCAGGGCTGACGGCCTTTAACTACATCTTTGGCCAGTCGCTGGATGCCAGTAAATACGTCACCTCCACCATGCTGTTTGTTTATATCGTCATTATTATTGGCATGGTCTGGAGTATTCGCTTTAAAACGATATCACCGCACAATTATCGGAAAATCCTCAGGTTCTTTTATATTGCCGTTGCGTTAATTGTTATGCTTGCTGCACTGGAGATGGCGCAAATTATTTTGACCGGTGGCAGTAGCCTGATGGAGATCATTTCGAAATATCTCATTTACAGTAACAGTTACGTTCTGAACTTCATTAAGTTTGGCGGAAAGCGTACCACCGCACTCTATTTTGAACCGGCGTTTTTTGCTCTGGCATTAATCTCAATTTGGCTCAGCATCAAACAGTTTGGTATCAAAACGCCTAAGACCGATGCTATGATTCTTGCAGGGATTGTTCTGTCAGGATCGTTTTCCGGGGTAATGACATTTATCTTGTTTTACCTGCTGGAGTGGGCGTTCCAGTATCTGAACAAAGAGGCGATTAAGAAAAAATTGCCGCTGGCGATTATTTCCCTGACGGTGTTTATGGTGGGTGTGATATTTGCCTTCCCATACATCTCTGAACGTCTGGGAGATTTGGGAACAGAAGGTTCATCATCCTATTATCGCATCATCGGACCGCTGGTGATGGTGGGTTATTCCTTAACCCACATTGATGGTGTAGTAAGATTCGGCTCACTTTATGAATATGTTGCATCATTCGGAATCTTTAACGGTGCGGACGTCGGTAAAACCATAGACAATGGCCTGTATCTGTTAATTATTTATTTTTCGTGGTTCGCCCTGTTGTTGACATTGTGGTATCTGTTTAACGTTTTCAAAATGATGATTAACGCGTTTGGTGATAACCAAAACTTTCGCGTGCAGCTTTATCTTTTTACGCCCGTGTCGCTGTTTTTTACAGGGTCAATATTTAGCCCGGAATATGCATTCTTAATTGTCTGTCCGTTTATTTTGCGCAAGGCGCTAAATATTACGAATTCATGACGAGGTGATTTTATGTTTCTTAGCGTTGTTACTGTCGCCTTTCGCAACTACGAAGGGGTGGTAAAAACCTGGCGCTCGCTGCGCAATCTGGCGCGCGATCCAAGTCTCACCTTTGAGTGGATCGTGGTCGATGGTGGTTCGAACGATGGCACAGCAGAGTTTCTGGAGAAACTCAACGGTGAGTTCAACTTACGTTACATCAGCGAGAAAGATAAAGGTATCTACGACGCCATGAATAAAGGCATCGCGATGGCGCAAGGGCGGTATGCTATCTTCCTCAATTCCGGTGATGTGTTCCATGATGACGTGGCGCTGTTTGCCCGCCAGCTGGCTCGCCAGAAAGAAGAGGCGATGTACATTGGTGATGCGCTGCTCGATTTTGGCGACGGTAATAAAGTACTGCGTAGCGCCAAACCGGGCTGGTATATCTATCACAGCTTGCCCGCCAGCCATCAGGCCATTTTCTTCCCGGTAAAGGGGCTGAAAAAACAACCTTACGATCTGCAGTATAAAGTGTCATCAGATTATGCACTGGCCGCCAGTTTGTATAAGTCAGGTTATCCATTCTGTCGAATTAACGGTCTGGTGTCTGAATTTTCAATGGGTGGGGTGTCAACCTCGAATAATCTTGAATTATGCCAGGATGCCAAAAACGTCCAGCGTAAAATATTACGCGTGCCGGGCTTCTGGGCGGAATTGTCTTATTTTCTGCGTCTGAAAACGACGGGTAAAGCGAAAGCCTTATATAACAAAGTCTGAAATATAAGGAAATGTAATGCAGGATTTAAAAGGATTCTCCGTGCCGAAAGGTTTTCGCGGCGGGAGCGGTATTAAAGTGCAGTTATGGTGGGCGGTACAGGCAACTTTATTTGCCTGGTCGCCGCAAATACTGTATCGCTGGCGAGCATTTTTATTACGCCTGTTTGGTGCGAAAATCGGAAAAAACGTAGTTATTCGTCCATCGGTCAAAATTACGTATCCCTGGAAATTAACGCTTGGGGATTATGCCTGGGTCGGGGACGACGCCGTGCTCTATACCCTGGGCGATATTACGATTGGCGCAAATTCGGTGGTGTCACAGAAATGTTATTTGTGCACCGGAAGTCACGATTTCATGAGCCCGCATTTCGATATTACCGCCACACCTATTGTGATCGGTGAAAAATGCTGGCTGGCAACAGATGTCTTTGTTGCACCGGGTGTCTCTGTTGGTGACGGCACGGTTATTGGTGCCCGCAGCAGCGTTTTTAAATCGCTACCGGCAAATAAAGTTTGCCGTGGCAACCCCGCAGTGGTGATACGCGAACGCGTTGAAACTGAATAATTTCTTATAAGTTGGAGAAAATAAACATGTCTAAAGTCGCTCTCATCACCGGCGTTACCGGACAGGATGGTTCTTACCTGGCAGAATTATTGCTGGAAAAAGGGTATGAAGTACACGGTATTAAGCGTCGTGCTTCTTCGTTCAACACCGAGCGTGTTGACCATATCTACCAGGATCCTCACTCCGCGAACCCGAAATTCCATCTGCATTACGGCGATCTGACCGATTCTTCCAACCTGACTCGCATCCTGCAGGAAGTGCAGCCGGATGAAGTGTACAACCTGGGGGCGATGAGCCACGTTGCGGTCTCTTTCGAATCTCCTGAATACACCGCTGACGTTGACGCAATGGGTACCCTGCGCCTGCTGGAAGCCATTCGCTTCCTCGGTCTTGAGAAGAAAACCCGTTTCTACCAGGCGTCCACCTCTGAGCTGTACGGCCTGGTGCAGGAAATCCCACAGAAAGAGACCACGCCGTTCTACCCGCGCTCTCCGTATGCGGTAGCCAAACTGTACGCCTACTGGATCACCGTGAACTACCGTGAATCTTATGGCATGTACGCCTGTAACGGCATTCTGTTCAACCACGAATCCCCGCGTCGCGGCGAAACCTTCGTCACCCGCAAAATCACCCGAGCTATCGCCAACATTGCTCAGGGTCTGGAATCTTGCCTGCACCTCGGCAACATGGACTCCCTGCGTGACTGGGGCCATGCCAAAGACTACGTAAAAATGCAGTGGATGATGCTGCAGCAGGATAAACCAGAAGACTTCGTGATTGCCACCGGCGTGCAGTACTCCGTGCGTCAGTTCGTTGAGATGGCCGCAGCACAGCTGGGCATCAAACTGCGCTTCGAAGGTACTGGCGTGGAAGAGAAGGGCATCGTGGTTTCCGTAACCGGTCATGACGCACCGGGCGTGAAGCCGGGTGACGTGATTGTACAGGTTGACCCGCGTTACTTCCGTCCTGCGGAAGTGGAAACCCTGCTGGGCGACCCAACCAAAGCGCACGAAACCCTGGGCTGGAAACCCGAAACCACTCTGCAGGAGATGGTTTCTGAGATGGTGGCCAAAGATCTTGAAGCAGCGAAAAAACACTCCCTGCTTAAGTCTCATGGCTACGAGGTTGCCATCGCGCTGGAGTCTTAAGAATGACGAAACAACGTATTTTTGTCGCCGGCCATCGCGGAATGGTGGGTTCCGCGATTGCACGCCAGCTGAAGCAGCGCGGTGACGTAGAGGTGATTGTCCGCACCCGCGACGAGCTGAACCTGCTCGACAGCAAGGCTGTGCAGGCGTTCTTTGCGAATGAACGCATTGACCAGGTGTATCTGGCGGCGGCAAAAGTGGGTGGCATTGTTGCCAACAACACGTACCCGGCGGATTTCATCTACGAGAACATGATGATCGAGAGCAACATCATTCACGCAGCGCATCTGCATAACGTGAACAAGTTGTTGTTCCTCGGGTCATCCTGTATCTACCCGAAAATGGCAACACAGCCGATTGCGGAAAGTGAGCTGTTGCAGGGCACGCTTGAAGCGACCAACGAGCCATACGCGATTGCCAAAATTGCCGGGATCAAGCTGTGTGAATCCTACAACCGTCAGTATGGTCGCGACTATCGCTCGGTGATGCCGACCAACCTGTACGGGCCGCATGACAACTTCCATCCGAGCAATTCGCACGTGATCCCGGCGCTGTTGCGTCGCTTCCACGAGGCAACCGCCGAGAACACACCGGACGTGGTGGTGTGGGGAAGCGGTACGCCGATGCGTGAGTTTCTGCACGTAGATGATATGGCGGCTGCCAGCATTCACGTGATGGAGCTGGATCGCGAGGTGTGGCAGGAGAACACCGAGCCGATGCTGTCGCACATCAACGTGGGCACGGGCGTGGACTGCACCATTCGCGAGCTGGCGCAGACCATCGCCAAAGTGGTGGGCTACAAGGGCCGCGTGGTGTTTGATGCCACCAAACCGGACGGCACGCCGCGTAAACTGCTGGACGTGACCCGTCTGCATCAGTTGGGCTGGTATCACGAGGTGTCACTGGAGCAGGGGCTGGCCAGCACTTACCAGTGGTTCCTGGAAAACCAGCACCGCTTTCGGGGGTAACGATGTTTTTAAGTCAGGAAGATTTTGCCACGGTAGTGCGTTCTACGCCGCTCATCTCAATCGATTTGATCGTCGGGAACGAACGCGGCGAGTTCTTGCTGGGGAAACGAACCAACCGTCCTGCACAGGGCTTCTGGTTCGTGCCCGGCGGGCGCGTGCAGAAGGATGAGACGCTGGCAACTGCCTTTGAGCGTCTTACTCTGGCGGAGCTGGGCCTGCAACTGCCGATGGCAGCGGGCCAGTTTTACGGAGTCTGGCAGCACTTCTATGACGATAACTTTTCAGGCACCGGATTCTCCACGCACTACATCGTGCTGGGGTTCCGCCTGAGGGTGAGTGAGGCAGACCTGTGTCTGCCTGATTCCCAGCATGACGACTACCGCTGGCTGACGCCAGAGGCGCTGCTTGCCAGTGGTAACGTGCATGACAACAGTCGGGCGTATTTCCTCACGGAACGTCAGGCTGAGGTGCCGGGATGTTACACGAAATCATTCTGCCTGGATCAAGGCGGCAAGACTGGGGATCCTGAAGCAAGTGACTGGGGTGAGCAGACGCAGCCAACGCAGAGTCAGGTTGAAGGATGAAGTGTATGAAGATCCTCGTATATGGAATTAACTACTCGCCGGAGCTAACCGGCATCGGGAAATACACCGGCGAGATGGTCGAGTGGATGGCGAGCCAGGGACATGACGTGCGGGTCATTACCGCGCCGCCGTACTACCCGGAGTGGAAGGTGGGCGAGCGCTACTCCAGCTGGCGTTATCGCCGCGAAGAGGGGGCCGCGACGGTGTGGCGCTGCCCGCTGTACGTGCCGAAGCAGCCCTCGACGCTAAAACGTTTACTTCATCTGGGCAGCTTTGCCCTGAGCAGTTTCTTCCCGCTGATGGCGCAACGTCGCTGGAAGCCGGATCGCATTATCGGCGTGGTGCCGACGCTGTTTTGCACGCCAGGCATGCGCCTGCTGGGCAAACTCTCCGGCGCGCGCACCCTGCTGCATATTCAGGACTATGAAGTGGACGCCATGCTTGGCCTGGGGATGGCAGGTAAAAGCAAGAGCGGCGTCGTTGCGAAGCTTGCCAGCGCTTTTGAGCGTAGCAGTCTGCATAACGTCGATTACGTTTCGACCATCTCGCGCTCAATGATGAATAAAGCCCAGGAGAAGGGCGTGGCGGCGGAGAAAGTGATCTTTTTCCCGAACTGGTCTGAAGTGGCGCGTTTTCGTGACGTGACAGAAAGTGACGCGCAGGCGTTACGTGCCCAGCTTGGTTTGCCTGAAGAACAAAAAATCATTCTTTACTCCGGCAACATCGGCGAAAAGCAGGGGCTGGAGAGCGTTATCGAGGCCGCGCAACAGCTTAGTAAACGTTCGTGGATGTTTGTGATTGTCGGGCAGGGCGGTGGGAAAGCGCGGCTGGAGAAGATGGCAAGCGAGCGTGGCCTGACAAATGTGAAATTCTTCCCCCTTCAGTCGTACGAGGCACTGCCTGCGTTGCTGAAGATGGGCGACTGCCATCTGGTGGTGCAAAAGCGCGGTGCGGCAGATGCGGTGCTGCCGTCCAAGCTGACCAACATTCTGGCGGTGGGCGGTAATGCGGTGATTACGGCAGAAACCGCAACCGAATTAGGCCAGTTATGCAGCAGCTATCCGGGGATCGCCGTTTGCGTGGAGCCGGAATCAGTCTCTGCGCTGGTGAGTGGAATTGAGCAGGCACTTGCCATGCCAAAAGTGAACACGGTGGCACGTGAATATGCCGAGCGTACGCTCGAGAAAGAGAACGTGCTGAGCCAATTTATTGCAGATATACGGGGATAAATCATGAGTCAAACCACGTTGTATCCGGTTGTGATGGCAGGTGGCTCTGGTAGCCGGTTGTGGCCGCTGTCCCGCGTGCTCTATCCAAAACAGTTCCTCTGCCTGAAAGGGGATCTCACCATGCTGCAAACGACGGTTAACCGTTTGCACGGCGTGGAGTGTGAAAGCCCGGTGGTGATCTGTAACGAACAACACCGCTTTATCGTTGCCGAGCAGCTGCGCCAGCTGAATAAACTCACTGAAAATATCATTCTGGAGCCTGCCGGACGCAATACGGCACCGGCTATCGCCCTGGCGGCACTGGCAGCAAAACGCAGCAGCCCGGATTGCGATCCGTTGATGCTGGTGTTGGCGGCAGACCACGTCATTCAGCAGGAAGACGCGTTCCGTGATGCGGTACGAGCTGCCATTCCTTACGCCGACAGCGGCAAGCTGGTGACCTTCGGCATCGTGCCGGATCTGCCGGAAACGGGTTACGGCTACATCCGCCGTGGCACGGTAACGCCAGGTGAAGGCGATAGCGTGGCGTTTGACGTGGCGCAGTTTGTCGAAAAACCCAATCTTGAAACCGCACAGGCTTATGTGGCCAGCAGTGAATACTACTGGAACAGCGGCATGTTCCTGTTCCGCGCCGGGCGCTATCTGGAAGAGCTGCAGAAGTATCGTCCGGATATCTTAAGCGCCTGCGAAAAAGCGATGGACGTGGTTGACCCGGATCTCGACTTTATTCGTGTGGATGAAGACGCCTTCCTCGCCTGCCCGGAAGAGTCCATCGACTACGCGGTGATGGAACGCACGGCAGACGCCGTCGTGGTGCCGATGGATGCAGGCTGGAGCGATGTCGGCTCCTGGTCCTCACTGTGGGAGATCAGCGCCCATACCCCGGAGGGTAACGTTCATCACGGTGATGTGATTAGTCACAAGACGGTAAACAGCTACGTTTATGCCGAATCAGGCCTGGTGACGACGGTGGGGGTGAAGGATCTGGTGGTCGTTCAGACCAAAGATGCTGTGCTGATTGCCGACCGTAATGCCGTGCAGGACGTGAAAAAAGTGGTGGAGAAGATCAAGGCCGATGGCCGTCATGAACACCATATTCATCGCGAAGTCTACCGTCCGTGGGGGAAATATGACTCCATCGATGCGGGCGACCGCTACCAGGTGAAACGCATCACCGTGAAGCCGGGTGAAGGGCTGTCGGTACAGATGCACCATCACCGCGCTGAGCACTGGGTTGTGGTGGCGGGCACTGCCAAAGTCACCATCGACGGTGAGATCAAACTGCTGGGTGAAAACGAATCGGTGTACATCCCGCTCGGGGCAACGCACTGCCTGGAAAACCCGGGGAAAATTCCTCTCGATTTAATTGAAGTGCGCTCCGGTTCGTATCTGGAAGAGGACGACATTGTTCGCTTCCAGGATCGTTACGGCCGGGTATAGCACCTTAGCATCTTGCCCGGTGGCGCAGCGCTTACCGGGCCTACGAATGACAAAAATGAATTTGGCCATTTAGTGGTCAGGGCCAACTGTTGCCTGAAAAAGGGGTCATCATGGAAAAATTAACCTGTTTTAAAGCCTACGATATTCGCGGCAAGCTGGGTGAAGAGCTGAATGAAGATATTGCGTGGCGCATTGGCCGCGCGTACGGTGAATATTTAAAACCGCAGACCATCGTGCTGGGCGGTGATGTGCGTCTGACCAGTGAGTCGCTGAAGCTGGCGCTGGCAAAAGGGTTGCAGGATGCGGGTGTGGATGTACTGGACATCGGCCTTTCCGGTACCGAAGAGATCTATTTTGCCACCTTCCACCTTGGCGTGGACGGCGGTATCGAAGTGACCGCCAGCCATAACCCGATGGATTACAACGGCATGAAGCTGGTGCGCAAGGGCGCGCGACCTATCAGCGGTGACACCGGCCTGCGCGACGTGCAGCGTCTGGCGGAAGCTAACGACTTCCCGCCGGTGAACGAAGCACAACGCGGCAGCTACAAGCAGATCAACCTGCAAAAAGCCTACATTGACCACCTGCTGGGCTACATCAATGTGGCGAATCTCAAACCGCTCACGCTGGTGATCAACTCTGGCAACGGTGCCGCAGGTCCGGTTGTCGATGCGCTGGAAGCCCGCTTTAAGGCGCTGAACGTGCCGGTGACCTTCGTTAAAGTCCACAACACGCCTGACGGTAATTTCCCTAACGGGATCCCGAACCCGCTGCTGCCGGAGTGTCGCGATGACACCCGTAACGCGGTGATTGAGCACGGTGCGGATATGGGCATCGCCTTTGACGGTGATTTCGACCGCTGCTTCCTGTTCGACGAGAAAGGCCAGTTTATCGAAGGCTACTACATTGTCGGTCTGCTGGCGGAAGCGTTCCTCGAGAAGAACCCGGGGGCGAAAATCATTCACGATCCGCGTCTTTCCTGGAACACCGTTGACGTGGTTGCTGCGGCGGGTGGCCAGCCGGTGATGTCCAAAACCGGTCACGCTTTCATTAAAGAGCGTATGCGCGAAGAAGATGCCATTTATGGCGGCGAGATGAGCGCCCACCACTACTTCCGTGATTTTGCCTACTGCGACAGCGGAATGATCCCGTGGCTGCTGGTGGCTGAGCTGCTGTGTCTGAAAGGACAGACGCTGGGCGAACTGGTGCGCGACCGTATGGCGGCGTTCCCGGCAAGCGGGGAGATCAACAGCAAACTGGCGCAACCTGCCGACGCTATTGCCCGCGTGGAGCAGCACTTTGCCATTCACGCGCTGGAAATTGACCGTACCGACGGCATCAGCATGTCGTTCCCGCAGTGGCGCTTCAATCTGCGTTCTTCAAACACCGAGCCGGTGGTGCGCCTGAATGTGGAATCACGGGCGGATGTCCCACTGATGGAAGCGCGAACGCAGGACATTCTGGCGCTGTTGAATCAGTAAAACGAAAACCTTACCCCTCACCCTAACCCTCTCCCCTTTGGGGAGAGGGCGGGGTGAGGGGCAGGTTTTGAACGAAAGGAACAACGATGACGAATCTAAAAAAACGCGAGCGAGCGAGAACGAATGCATCGTTAATCTCTATGGTGCAGCGTTTTTCCGATATCACCATCATGGTCGGTGGATTGTGGGCGGTGTGTTGGGTGAGCGGCCAACCCTTCCTGTACATGCATTTGCTGATGGCTCTGATTGCGCTGGTGGTGTTTCAGATGATCGGTGGGATAACCGATTTCTACCGTTCGTGGCGCGGCGTAAAAATTACCACTGAGCTGATGCTGTTACTGCAAAACTGGACGTTAAGCCTGATTTTCAGCGCCGGGCTGGTGGCGTTTAGCCGTGATTTTGACAACCGGCTGGTGACCTATCTGTGCTGGTACCTGCTAACCAGCGTCGGCATGGTGGTCTGCCGTTCGCTCATTCGCTATGGCGCGGGCTGGCTGCGCAATCGCGGCTACAACACGCGTTATGTTGCCGTGGCGGGTGACTTGCCGGTCGGACAAGCCCTGCTGGACAGTTTCCGCAAAGAGCCGTGGCTGGGTCTTGAGGTTGTAGGGATTTATCACGATGCAAGACCGGGAGGCGTTTCGTCCGACTGGGCCGGGAATGTTGAACAACTGCTCGACGATGCAAAAGCGGGCAAAATCCATAACGTCTATATTGCCATGCCAATGAGCGAGGAAGCGTGCATTAAGCGTCTGGTTCGCAAACTTGCAGATACCACCTGCTCGGTGATCCTCATCCCTGACGTCTTTACCTTCAATATTCTGCACTCGCGTATTGATGAGGTGAACGGTGTGCCGGTGGTACCGCTGTATGACACGCCGCTGTCGGGCATTAACCGCGTGCTTAAGCGCATCGAAGATATCATTCTTTCCTCACTGATTTTACTGCTGATCTCCCCGGTGCTGTGCTGCATTGCGCTGGCGGTCAAGCTGAGTTCTCCAGGCCCGATTATCTTCCGCCAGACCCGCTACGGCATAGACGGTAAACCGATTATGGTGTGGAAGTTCCGCTCCATGAAGGTGATGGAGAACGACAAAGTGGTGACTCAGGCGACGCAAAATGACCCACGCGTCACGCGGGTGGGTAACTTCCTGCGCCGCACGTCGCTGGATGAGCTGCCGCAGTTTATCAACGTCTTTACCGGTGGAATGTCGATTGTTGGGCCACGTCCGCACGCGGTGGCTCATAACGAGCAGTATCGCTCGCTGATTGAAGGTTACATGCTGCGCCATAAGGTGAAGCCTGGTATCACCGGCTGGGCGCAGATCAACGGCTGGCGCGGTGAAACCGACACGCTGGAAAAAATGGAAAAACGCATCGAGTTCGACCTGGAGTACATCCGTGAATGGAGCCTCTGGTTTGATATCAAGATCGTCTTTCTGACCATCTTCAAAGGTTTTGTGAACAAAGCGGCGTACTAAGATGAGCTTACGTGAAAAAACCATCAGCGGCGCGAAGTGGTCAGCAATGGCGACCATTGTCATTATCGGCCTGGGGCTGGTGCAGATGACGGTGCTGGCGCGCATTATTGATAATCACCAGTTTGGTCTGCTGACCGTATCGCTGGTGATTATCGCGCTGGCCGATACGCTGTCTGACTTCGGGATCGCCAACTCGATTATTCAGCGCAAGGAGATTAGCCAGCTGGAGCTGACCACGCTCTACTGGCTGAACGTTGGGCTTGGGATCGTCGTTTTTGTGCTGGTGTTCCTGCTGAGTGACACCATCGCCAGTGTGCTGAACAACCCGGATCTTGCTCCGCTGATGCGCACGCTCTCGTTTGCCTTTGTGGTGATCCCTCACGGGCAACAGTTCCGCGCGTTGATGCAAAAAGAGCTGGAGTTCAACAAGATCGGCATGATTGAAACCAGTGCCGTGCTGGCGGGCTTTACCTTCACCGTGGTGAGCGCCCATTTCTGGCCGCTGGCAATGACGGCTATCCTCGGGTATCTGGTGAACTCAACCGTACGCACGCTGCTGTTCGGCTTCTTTGGCCGTAAGATTTACCGCCCGGGGCTGCATTTCTCACTGGCCTCGGTGTCATCTAACCTGCGCTTTGGCGCGTGGCTGACGGCTGACAGCATCATCAACTACGTCAACACCAACCTCTCCACCCTGGTGCTGGCGCGCATTCTGGGGGCGAGCGTCGCGGGGGGCTATAACCTGGCCTACAACGTCGCGGTGGTGCCGCCGATGAAACTGAACCCGATCATCACCCGCGTGCTGTTCCCGGCGTTCGCCAAAATTCAGGATGATACCGGGAAGCTGCGGGTCAATTTCTACAAGCTGCTTTCCGTTGTGGGCATTATCAACTTCCCGGTGCTGCTGGGGCTGATGGTGGTTTCCAGCAACGTTGTGCCGCTGGTGTTTGGCGAGAAGTGGGACAGCATCATTCCCATCCTGCAACTGCTGTGCGTGGTGGGGCTGCTGCGCTCCGTTGGTAACCCGATTGGTTCCCTGCTGATGGCAAAAGCGCGCGTTGATATCAGCTTCAAATTCAATGTGTTCAAAACCTTCCTGTTTATTCCGGCGATTATCGTTGGTGGGCACATGGCAGGGGCTATCGGCGTCACGCTCGGCTTCCTGATGGTGCAGATCATCAATACCGTTCTGAGCTACTTCGTGATGATCAAACCGGTGCTGGGCTCCAGCTATCGTCAGTACATCCTCAGCCTGTGGCTACCGTTTTATCTCTCATTGCCAACGCTTGTTGTCAGCTATGGCCTGGGCGTGGTGCTCAGCGGCCATCTGCCGCTGGTCGCTTTACTGGCGGTGCAGATTGTCGCTGGTGCGGTTGCGTTCGGGGTGATGATGGTGCTGTCACGTAATGCGCTGGTGGTGGAGATGAAGCGCCAGTTTTGCCGTAACGAAAAAATGAAAACGCTGCTTCGCGCAGGCTAATTCTTTAAGAGGCCATTATGAAATTACTTATCCTTGGCAACCATACCTGCGGCAACCGTGGCGACAGCGCCATTCTGCGCGGTTTATTGGATGCAATTAACACTCTTGAGCCTGAGACAGAAGTAGATGTGATGAGCCGTTATCCGGTCAGCTCATCCTGGTTGCTGAACCGTCCGGTGATGGGCGACCCGCTCTACAGCCAGATGAAACAGCACAACAACGTTGCCGGTGTGATGGGGCGGGTGAAGAAAGTGCTGCGCCGTCGCTACCAGCACCAGGTGTTGCTTTCACGCGTCACTGATACCGGCAAGCTGCGCAACATTGCCATTGCACAAGGTTTTACCGATTTTGTTCGCCTGCTGTCGGGCTATGACGCCATTATTCAGGTCGGTGGCTCTTTCTTTGTCGATCTCTATGGTGTGCCGCAATTTGAGCATGCGCTCTGTACGTTTATGGCAAAAAAACCGCTGTTTATGATTGGTCACAGCGTGGGGCCATTCCAGGATCCGCAGTTTAACCAACTGGCGAACTATGTGTTTGCCCACTGTGATGCGCTGATCCTGCGTGAATCGGTGAGCCTTAATCTGATGAAGCGCAGCGATATCGACACCTCAAAAGTTGAGCACGGTGTGGATACCGCCTGGCTGGTGGATCATCAGGACGACCGTTTCCAGGCAAGCTATGCGGTGCAGCACTGGCTGGATGTGGTGGCAAAACAGAAAACCGTTGCTATTACCCTGCGCGAGCTTGCGCCATTCGACAAGCGTCTTGGCACGACCCAGGCGGCATATGAAGAAGCCTTCGCCGGAGTGGTTAACCGCATACTGGACAGCGGTTATCAGGTGCTGGCGCTCTCTACCTGTACCGGTATCGACAGTTATAACAAAGATGACCGTATGGTAGCGCTGAACCTGCGCCATCTGGTGAATGATCCATCGCGCTATCACGTGGTGATGGACGAACTGAACGACCTGGAGATGGGCAAGCTGCTCTCGGCCTGCGACCTGACCGTGGGTACCCGTCTGCACTCGGCGATTATCTCCATGAACTTTGGCACGCCTGCAATTGCCATTAACTACGAGCACAAATCAGCGGGCATTATGCAGCAGCTCGGCATGCCTGAGATGGCGGTTGATATCCGTCACTTGCTGGACGGTTCCCTCGGGGCGATGGTTGGCGATACCCTGGGACAGCTACCAGCCATTAACGAACGTCTGGCCGTGGCGGTGAAAGCGGAGCGCGAAAAAGGGATCGGGATGGTGAAATCTGTCCTTGAGCGCGTCGGGGAGGGGAAATGAAGGTTGGTTTCTTCTTACTGAAATTTCCGTTGTCGTCAGAAACTTTTGTGCTGAACCAAATCACCGCGTTTATCGATATGGGATATGACGTGGAGATTATCGCCCTGCAAAAGGGCGATACGCAAAACACCCATGCGGCCTATACGCAATATGGGCTGGAGGCGAAAACCCGCTGGCTCCAGGATGAACCGTCCGGAAGAATGAGTAAGCTGCGCCACCGGGCCAGACAAACCCTGCGTGGCATCCATCGTCCCTCGACCTGGCGTGCGCTGAATGTTTCGCGCTACGGTGCGGAATCACGCAATCTGATCCTCTCGGCCATCTGCGGACAAACGGCGCAGCCGTACCGTGCCGATGTGTTTATCGCCCACTTTGGTCCGGCGGGCGTCACCGCAGCCAAACTGCGCGAACTGGGGGTGATTGACGGCAAAATAGCGACCATTTTTCACGGGATTGATATCTCCAGCCGCGAAGTGTTGAACCACTACACGCCGGAGTATCAGCAGCTTTTTCGCCGCGGCGACATGATGCTGCCCATCAGCGAGTTGTGGGCCGGACGGCTGAAAAGCATGGGCTGCCCGGGGGAGAAAATCACTGTTTCGCGAATGGGCGTTGATTTGGTGCGTTTTACCCTGCGTCCGGTGAAGGTGCCGGGTACATCGTTGCAGATTATCTCTGTTGCCCGTCTGACCGAGAAAAAAGGGCTGCATGTGGCTATTGAGGCCTGCCGCCAGTTGAAGGCGCGCGGCGTTGATTTTCGTTATCGTATTCTGGGTATTGGCCCGTGGGAGCGCCGCCTGCGCACGCTTATCGAACAGTATCAGCTGGAAGACTATGTCGACATGCCGGGCTTCAAGCCGAGCCACGAGGTAAAAGTGATGCTTGATGAAGCCGATGTGTTCCTGCTGCCGTCCGTGACCGGAGCCGATGGTGATATGGAGGGGATCCCGGTGGCACTGATGGAGGCGATGGCTGTCGGTATTCCGGTGGTATCGACCGTACACAGCGGGATCCCGGAGTTGATCCAGTCTGACTATTCTGGCTGGCTGGTGCCTGAGAACAATGCGCCAGCCCTTGCCGATCGTCTGGCCGCATTTAGCGAAATCGACCCGCAGACGTTGGTACCTGTGCTGCACAATGCCCGACAAAAAGTTGAGGCAGAATTTAACCAGCAGGTGATTAATCGCCAGTTAGCGAGCCTGCTGCAAACGTTGTAACACCGAGGTTGTATGCTGAAAAAGATGACTCGACGCCGCTTTGTCTCTTCCTTATCCGTCCTGGCAGCCATGCCGTTGTTGTCCTCCCGTGCGGCGAACGCGGCAGCCGGGAAGACGGTCTCTGTGAATCAGTACAACAATAACGACTGGATCGCCGCGTTTAAGCAAGCGTTTAGCGAAGGCGATACCGTCGTTGTCCCTGCCGGATTCACCTGTGAAAACATCAATACCGGGATTTTCATTCCCGACGGCAAAACGCTGCTGATCCGGGGGGCATTGAAAGGGAATGGCCGGGGACGTTTTGTCCTGCAGGAAGGGAGCAAAGTCATTGGCGAAGGCGCGGGACGCACGGAGAACATCACGCTGGATGTTCGCGGCTCTGACTGCGAGATAAAAGGGCTGGCGATGAGCGGTTTTGGCCCTGTCGCGCAGATTTTCATCGGCGGTAAGCAGCCTGCTGTTATGCGTAATCTGGTGATTGATAATATCAGCGTGAGCCAGGCCAACTACGCCATTCTGCGCCAGGGGTTCTATAATCAGGTTGATGGTGCCCGTATTACTAACAGTCGATTCAGCCATTTGCAGGGGGATGCCATTGAGTGGAACGTGGCCATCAACGACCGCAATATCCTGATCTCCGACCATGTGATTGACAATATCAACTGCACCAACGGTAAGACCAACTGGGGGATAGGTATTGGCCTTGCCGGCAGCACCTACGACAACGACTACCCGGAAAAGCAGACCGTGAAGAACTTTGTGGTGGCGAATATCACGGGCAGCAATTGCCGTCAGCTAGTGCACGTCGAGAACGGGAAGCACTTTATCATTCGGAATATAAAGGCAAAAAATATCACGCCGGATTTCAGCAAAAAGGCGGGAATAGACAACGCCACCGTCGCCATTTATGGCTGTGACAATTTCGTCATCGATAATGTTGATATGGTCAATAGCGCCGGAATGTTAATCGGCTATGGTGTAATAAAGGGGGATTATCTGTCGATTCCACAAAACTTCAGGCTTAGCGATATTCGCCTTGATAATCGTCAGCTTGACTATAAGTTGCGCGGAATACAGATTTCATCCGGTAATGCCACCTCGTTCGTCGCCATTACCAACGTTGACATACAGCGCGCCACGCTGGAACTGCACAACAAGCCACAGCATCTTTTCTTACGCAATATCAATGTGATGCAGGAGGCTGCTATTGGACCTGCGCTGAAGATGAACTTTGATCTGCGCAAAGATGTACGCGGGAAGTTTATGGCAAAAGACGAGACGTTGCTGTCGATGGCAAACATCAAGGCGGTAAACGAGAAAGGGCAGAGTTCGGTAGATATCGACCGTGTCGATCAGTTGGTGGTGAATACGGAACGGCTGAATTTCAGTCTTCCGCGCAGATAATCACCAGTTGGTTGTTTTGAGATTTTTCCTGGAGCAGAATCGCGATCTAATCAGATTACAACTACTGTAATTTGTGGTGCTAAGGCGTAACATCAGCCCCGGATTACGGCAAAACATGCTGGCGAAAACAGGTTTAAGAGATATAATTCGTCAACCATTTTAAGGTGGAAGAAATAATGATTAATTTGAAAGCAGTCATTCCGGTAGCGGGTCTGGGCATGCATTTGCTGCCAGCCACAAAAGCCATTCCTAAAGAGATGCTACCGATCGTCGACAAGCCGATGATTCAATACATCGTCGATGAGATTGTTGCTGCAGGTATCAAAGAAATCGTCCTGGTTACACATTCTTCCAAGAATGCAGTAGAGAACCACTTCGACACCTCTTATGAACTCGAAGCGTTGCTTGAGCAGCGCGTAAAGCGTCAGCTGCTGGCGGAAGTTCAGTCTATCTGTCCTCCTGGCGTGACCATCATGAACGTGCGTCAGGCGCAGCCGCTGGGTCTGGGGCACTCCATTTTGTGCGCTCGCCCGATTGTCGGTGACAATCCGTTTATCGTGGTACTGCCGGATATCATTATCGATAGTGCTTCTGCAGATCCGCTGCGTTACAACCTGGCGGCAATGGTCGCACGGTTTAATGAAACCGGTCGTAGCCAGGTACTGGCTAAACGCATGGATGGCGACCTTTCTGAGTACTCGGTTATTGAGACAAAAGAAGCGCTGGAGACGGAAGGGCAGGTGAGCCGTATCGTTGAGTTCATCGAAAAACCGGATCAGCCACAGACGCTGGATTCCGATTTGATGGCGGTAGGACGTTATGTCCTCAATGCGGATATCTGGACCGAACTGGAAAAAACCGAGCCAGGTGCCTGGGACCGTATTCAACTGACTGATGCAATTGCCGAACTGGCGAAAAAACAGTCTGTTGATGCCATGCTGATGACCGGCGACAGCTACGACTGCGGTAAGAAAATGGGGTATATGCAGGCGTTTGTGAACTACGGGCTGCGTAACCTGAAGGAAGGGACGAAGTTCAGAAGCCGGATTGAGAAATTGCTGGCTAACGACTGATATTTTTTTACACGATTTGTATAAGCGGTAGTCATCATTTTGGTATGTTGTTACATATCCAGAGTGAGGATTGCCGTTTTTTGTTATTAAATCTAACCATAACATGGTGTTACCTGATACAAGTCTTGGCTGGTTTGTAGCGATTTGTGCTTGTTTCTGAGGTCGTTTAGGACGACAATTAACGCCAGTTTTTGTCTGTGGTCAGACAAGAAAAATCATTTATTCAGACACCGCTCAGTGCACTGGTAGCTGTTAAGCCAGGGGCGGTAGCGTGCTTAATTTCTGAAACTGCTATTAATGCCAGATTTCAGAGCATCAGTATCCAGACATTTCCAACAGACGGAACAGATAACGTGAAAATTCTTGTGACGGGTGGGGCTGGTTTTATCGGCTCGGCGGTTGTACGGCATATTATCAAAAATACCCATGACGAAGTCGTCAATGTGGATAAGCTGACTTATGCCGGTAACCTTGAGTCGCTTAGTGAAGTCAGCGATAGCGACCGATATGCCTTTGAACATGCGGATATTTGCGACAAAAATGCAATGGATCGTATCTTCGCAGAGCATAAGCCTGATGCTGTGATGCATCTGGCCGCTGAAAGCCACGTCGATCGTTCTATTTCCGGGCCAGCCGCTTTTATTGAAACCAATATAGTGGGCACTTATGTCCTTCTGGAAGCTGCTCGAGCGTACTGGCTCATGCTGGATGAGACTGCGAAGAAAGCGTTTCGTTTCCATCACATTTCAACCGATGAAGTGTATGGTGATTTACCACACCCTGATGAGCACCCGGCATCAACTGAGCTGCCACTTTTCACTGAAACTACTGCGTATGCACCTAGCAGCCCGTATTCCGCGTCTAAAGCCTCCAGCGATCATCTCGTGCGTGCCTGGCTGCGTACCTACGGTTTACCGACAATTGTCACCAACTGTTCAAATAACTACGGCCCGTATCACTTCCCCGAAAAACTGATCCCGCTGGTTATCCTGAACGCGCTGGATGGCAAGGCGTTGCCTATCTACGGCAAAGGCGACCAGATCCGTGACTGGTTGTATGTTGAAGATCATGCGCGTGCACTCTACACCGTTGTTACCCAGGGCAAACCCGGTGAGACGTATAACATTGGCGGCCATAACGAGAAGCAAAATCTGGACGTGGTGCATACGATTTGCGATCTGCTGGATGAAATTGTGCCAAAAGTGGGGTCGTATCGCGATCAGATTACGTATGTTGCTGACCGTCCGGGCCATGACCGTCGCTACGCAATTGATGCGCACAAAATTGGTGTTGAGTTGGGCTGGAAGCCCCAGGAAACATTTGAGAGCGGGATTCGTAAGACGGTTGAATGGTATCTGAGCAATCAGGATTGGGTTAACAATGTGAAAAGCGGTGCCTATAAAAACTGGATCGAACAGAACTACGGGGAACGTTAATAATGAATATTCTTCTGTTCGGTAAAACAGGGCAGGTGGGGTGGGAGCTTCAACGTGCGCTTGCACCGCTTGGTAATCTGATTGCATTAGATGTGCACTCTAAGGATTTTTGTGGTGACTTCAGCAACCCCGAAGGGATTGCTGAAACCGTTCGTGCAATTAAACCTGACGTTATCGTAAATGCGGCAGCACATACGGCTGTAGATAAGGCTGAATCTGAGCCGGATTTCGCCAGGCTACTAAACGCGACAAGCGTTGCAGCTATAGCCAAAGAAGCCGCTAAAATAGACGCATGGGTTATTCACTACTCTACCGATTATGTATTTCCCGGTGACGGTGAAAAGCCGTGGCGTGAAACGGATTTGACTGCTCCGCTGAATGTATACGGTGAGACAAAGCTCGAAGGTGAAAGGACATTGCAGGCGCATTGTCCTAAGCATCTTATTTTCCGTACCAGTTGGGTATATGCGGGGAAGGGTAACAATTTCGCTAAAACGATGTTGCGGCTCGCAAAAGAGCGTCAGGAGCTCTCCGTAATCAACGATCAAGTTGGTGCCCCAACGGGCGCTGAGTTGTTAGCAGACTGTACAGCGCATGCTATTCGTATCGCCATGATGAAGCCAGAAGTTGCGGGTCTCTATCATCTGGTCGCGTCGAATACGACAACCTGGTATGAGTATGCGGCACTGGTGTTTGATGAGGCCAGAAAAGCGGGTGTTGAGCTGACTATTGAAAAACTCAACGCTGTTCCAACGTCGGCTTACCCGACTCCTGCACGCCGTCCACATAACTCACGTTTAAACACAGAGAAGTTCCAGGCGAATTTTGGTCTGGTACTGCCTTCCTGGGATATCGGCGTAAAACGGATGCTTACTGAGCTTTTTACAGCTCAATCAATTTAATGATTAAATAAATGCTTGAACAAGGGCATTTGATGTTATAGAGAAATTATAATGGCTAAGCGTAAAGGTATTATATTGGCTGGTGGATCCGGTACTCGTCTCTACCCTGTAACTATGGCGGTGAGTAAACAACTACTGCCAATTTATGACAAACCAATGATTTATTACCCACTGTCAACACTCATGCTGGCAGGGATAAAAGATATTCTCATTATCAGCACTCCACAAGACACACCACGTTTTGAACAATTGCTGGGGGATGGCAGCCAGTGGGGACTGAACCTGCAATATAAAGTACAGCCAAGTCCAGATGGCCTTGCACAGGCATTTATCATCGGTGAAGAGTTTATCGGCGATGACAGTTGCGCTCTGGTGTTGGGTGACAATATTTTCTACGGACATGATCTGCCGAAGCAACTTGAAGCTGCAGTAAATAAAGACGAAGGTGCAACAGTATTTGCCTATCATGTTAATGACCCTGAGCGCTATGGTGTTGTGGAATTTGATAAGAGCGGCACCGCAATTAGTCTGGAAGAAAAGCCCTTAGAACCGAGGAGTAATTACGCCGTTACTGGGCTGTATTTCTATGATAATGACGTAGTAGAAATGGCAAAAAACCTGAAGCCGTCTGCACGTGGTGAGTTAGAAATTACAGATATTAACCGTATTTATCTTGAGCAGGGACGCCTGTCTGTTGCGATGATGGGACGTGGGTACGCGTGGTTGGATACGGGAACTCATCAAAGTTTGATCGAAGCAAGCAATTTTATCGCAACCATTGAAGAACGTCAGGGACTCAAGGTGTCTTGTCCAGAAGAGATTGCTTTCCGTAAAGGCTTTATTGAAGCTGACCAGGTAAAAAAACTGGCTGCACCACTTTCTAAAAATGCATACGGTCAGTATCTACTAAAAATGATCAAAGGTTATTAAAAAATGAAAGTCATCGAGACTGATATTTCTGATGTATTGATTTTTGAACCAAAAGTTTTTGGTGATGAGCGCGGTTTTTTCTTCGAGAGCTTTAGTCAGAAAATATTTGAAAAGGCTGTTGGGCGTAAAGTTGACTTTGTGCAGGACAACCATTCGAAATCATCGAAAGGTGTACTTCGGGGACTGCATTATCAACTTAATCCATATGCACAAGGAAAGTTGGTACGTTGTATTGTAGGAGAGGTATACGATGTAGCGGTTGACATTCGAAAATCATCTAAAACGTTTGGCCACTGGGTTGGAGTTAATTTATCTGCAGAAAATAAGCGCCAGCTTTGGATTCCTGAAGGATTCGCACATGGTTTTGTCGTATTAAGCGATTTGGCTGAGTTTGTATACAAAACTACAAATTATTATCACTCTCAATCAGAACGAAGCGTGCGCTACGATGATCAACAACTCAATATCAATTGGCTTTATAATGATATTTTGACGTTATCATCAAAGGATGAATCAGCTCCAGAGTTAGTAACTATTTCAGATAATGAGCTATTTGAATGAGTATAATTAGAAATAGCGTGTGGAATATTGCTGGATATATTGTCCCAGCAGTGATTACGATTCCCGCACTTGGCATATTAGGAAGAGTACTAGGTGCAGAAACATTTGGTATTTTTACTCTGGCTTTGGCGATAGTAGGTTATGCAAGTATTTTTGATGTGGGTTTATCACGAGCTGTGATTCGAGAGGTTTCACTTTTCCGCGAAGACTATGAAGAAAAAAAAAGGATAATATTCACATCTTCATTATTGGTAATAATAATGGGGCTAATTGCTGCAGCAATAATATATGTATTTAGTGATGTTATAACAAACGCACTTAAAGTTAGTCAAGAAATGCATTGGCATGTTGCCAATTCAATGAAAATATTAGCTGTGTCTATACCATTATTTCTGATTACACAAATATGGTTGGCCGTGCTTGAAGGAGAAGAACGCTTTGGGATATTGAATATTTATAAATCTATTACAGGAACTTTACTTTCATTGTTACCTGTGGTTTTCATTTATTTTTTCCCAAGCCTAGAATCAGCAATTTGGGGGTTAGTGTTTTCAAGGTTGCTGTGTTTGATGATTGCTTTCTATTTATGCAAAAAAATAATAATTAATTCTTTCTTAAACTTTAGTGCTTTAACATTAAAACGTTTACTTATGTTTGGTGGTTGGATAACAGTTAGCAATGTCATTAGTCCGTTAATGGCATATTTTGACCGTTTCATAGTTTCTAACCAGTTAGGGTCTGCCGTTGTTGGTTTTTATACTGCACCATCAGAAATAATAGCGAGGTTAGGTATTATTCCCGGTGCTTTTGCAAGAGCAATTTTTCCTCGATTAAGTTCCTCCACAAATGTTCACGATAGAAAAAAGAATAAAAAAATTGTTTCTTTAATTCTCTTACTTGTAACGTTACCAATATTACTTTTAGGTATATTATTTGGTGATAAGTTTATGGTTATTTGGATGGGCCCTAACTTCTCTGGTGCTCCATCTACAATTTTGTCTATTCTTCTTATCGGTTTTATTTTCAATTCTCTTGCCCAAGTGCCTTTTGCAAGCATTCAATCTCGTGGTTATGCCAAAATTACAGCATGCATACATTTAATAGAATTAATTCCTTATTTGGTTATGCTTTTTTACTTTATTAAATATTATGGCATCACTGGTGCTGCTTTTGCTTGGACAATAAGGGTAACAGTAGACTATATACTTTTATCATTTTGTGATGGTCGGGTTGATAAGTAATGAAAGCATTAGATTTTAATGACCGTAAGCGATGGAGGAACGACTAAAGAATGATATATATTTCTGTACTCACAGCCCTTTGTTCTTTAGGATTACTTGTTTCGCTTTTTATTTTAAAAGCCAATATAACTTCACCATTAACAATTCATTCGTTTGCATGGTTTCTGGTAAGCATAGTAGGTTTTTTCGCATATGATGAATTTAATGAACTCCCTGAAATAAGCTTTTACGCCTTGCTTATTTGGTACATAATCGTTTATTTTATTTTATTTGTAGGTGAATTGACTCTTCTTAATCAGAGAGGTATAACCAATTATCGGAATAAGAGGTATATATGTGGCCGCTATTGGTTAATTATAATTCCTGTGTCTTTTTATTCCATGCTGGAAATTTATAATGTAGGAAAAGGTGGCCCTTCCTCCTTTTTTCTAAATCTTCGTCTTGCAAATGTAGTTGATGACTATGAAGGTGCGAAATTTACAGTGTTGACGGCTGTATATCCTATTATGATAGCAATATTCGCAATAGTTTGTTTGTCAGAAACTTACAAGAAAAATAAATACTCGATATTATTATGGATGTTGCTGTTTTGTTTTGGCACTATGGGCAAGTTTGCAGTTATAACGCCAATTTTGATTTTTTTGATAATTCGTGAAATGACTATTGGATTGAATAAAAAAAAATTACTTCTTATCGCACCACTAATAGTTGTCGCAATTCTTTTTCTGCACTTTATAAGAATGTCCAGTAATGATAATGCAACAGTGAGTTCCGTTTTGGGACTTTACATATACTCTCCACTTTTAGCATTGGGTCAACTCGCTGATTTAAATAATAATAACGGCGCGGGTGAATATACATTTAGATTTATATTTGCACTGCTATATAAATTAGGGTTGTCTTCAACCGAACCAGTAAAAACCATTCTGGAGTATGTGAATGTACCTGTTCCGACAAATGTATTCACTGTTATGCAACCTTTTTATCAGGATTATTCTTTATATGGTGTTGCTTTTGGCGCGATTTTTTATGGGATAATATATTCATTAGTTTATTTTTTTGCAAAACAAGGTAATCCAGTAGCACTGCTTATCTATTCAGTTCTTGCTGTTGGCATTTTTACCTCATTCTTTGCTGAGACATTAATAACCAATTTCGCTGGAAACATGAAATTGATAATTTGTGTATTTATATTATGGCGGTTTACGGTCAGATGCGAAATGAAACAGTAACCATTTTAATGGCGACATATAACGGTAGTGCACATATTGAGAATCAGATCCTTTCATTGCAGCAACAAAAATACAAGGACTGGATGCTTTATATTCGTGATGATGGCTCTTCAGATAATACCGTTGAGATTATAAAAAGGTTACAAAGCATTGACCATCGTATCCACTTGGTGGAGGATGAAATTAAGGGGCTTGGTCCAGGAAGGAATTTTCTTTCAATTGTTAAATATTCCCGTTCTGATTATACAATTTACTGTGATCAGGATGATATTTGGCTAGAGAATAAAATTAGTGAAATGGTAAAGTATTCGGACGAATGCGGAGTTAATATCTCTAATCAACCATCTATAGTTTATGCTGATGGATATGCTTTTTTTGATGAAACTGGTGAGATTGATTTTACCGGTATATCGCATAACCATGCAAAAGATCTCGCCGGTTTCTTATTTTTTAACGGGGGGTATCAAGGTTGCTCTATAATGTTTAATCAGGCGATGGTAAAATTTTTATCTGATTATAAAGGTATGATTTACCTCCATGATGATATTACTAGCTTAGCAGCCCATGCTTTTGGTGAGGTTCATTTTTTACCAAAAAAGCTCATGCTGTATCGTCAGCACTCAAAAGCAGTAACTGGCATGAAAAAGTTCAATGATGGTCGCTTTAGTAAGTTAACTTCGGGTGTTAATTATTTACTATCTCGAAAACACTTTAATGTAAAGGAATCTTTTTTTGAACTTTACGGTGATGAGTTAAAACAAAAAAATAAAGATGTGTTCAATAAATATATCAAATTTTGTCATTCTCAAAGTAGAATATTGCAATTGAAATTTTTGATTGAAGGAAGATTTACATTAAACAATAGTGCCATTAAATTGTTTATTAAATTCATTTTGAGAAGGAAATTTGACTCATGATTTCGGTGTTAACACCAACTTTTAATAGATATCATACATTACAAAGATTGTATGATTCTTTGTGTTCTCAAAATTGTACCAATTTTGAATGGATTATCATTGATGATGGCAGTGTTGATGATACCGAAAAATTGGTTAGTGAATTTATTACAGAAAGAAAAATAATCATTAAATATATTTTTCAGGAAAATAAAGGGAAACCCATGGCGATTAATGCCGGGGTTCCATTATGTCAGTTTGATTATATTCTCATAGTAGACAGCGACGATGCTTTATCCTCCGATGCGATAAAATTGCTTGAACAAGCAATTCAGGAAGCGGAGAATGAAAAAATACCTTTCTCTGGTGTTGGATTTCGAAAAGCAACTTTCGATGGGAATCTTTTGGGATTGGTAACAAAATTAAAGAACCCAATTGTCTATCTTGGAGCAACAGAAGCCGGCAATCTTTTCAAGGCAGACTTAGCGTATTGTTTTAAAAAGGAGAGTCTTTTACGATTTCCATTCCCATTCTATAAAGGCGAAAGATTTGTCCCTGAATTATTTATATGGAATAAAATTACTGATGAAGCAAAAATTAGATTTTATTCAGATAAGATAATCTATCTGGCAGAATTTCTTGATGATGGTTTGACTAAAAATTTCAAAAGACAGCTACAAAAGTACCCGTATAGTTTTAGGGTGTATTATGCAGATCAGTTTCGTAGAGAAAAAAAAATTATCAAAAAATTAAAAATGCTAATTAGATTTTTTCAATGCATAGTTTATGAGAAATTGAAATGAAAATTGTTATGATAATTACTGGCTTGGGGATGGGAGGGGCAGAGACCCAAGTATGTAATCTTGCTAACTCTCTATCAAATCTGGATCATGACGTAAGCATAATTTCACTGGTAAACATTAAAGAGGTAGGCCCGGATCAAAAAGTAAAAGTCTATTCACTCAATATGGTTAAGACGATCCCTGGTTTTATAAAGGCTTATTTAAAATGTCGAAAACTTATAAAAAAAATAAAGCCTGATGTGGTACATAGCCACATGGTTCATGCTAATATTTTCACTCGTTTATTAAGGCTCACAACATCTATTCCACGTTTGATTTCTACTATTCATAATACTAATGAAGGTGGACGAGTGCGTATGTTGGCTTATCGCCTAACTGATTCTTTGGCTGATGTGACTACTAATGTTAGTCAAGAAGGAGTACTAGCTTTTATAAAATTAAGAGCTGTAAGCAGAAAGCGCATTATATGTATGTATAATGGTATTGATACCGATAAATTTAAATTTTCGGCCCAGAATAGGTTTGCTTTACGTGAATGTTTGCAAATAGACAACAATACTAATTTATTAATGGCAATAGGGCGATTAACTTATGCAAAGGATTACCCAAATTTATTAGTTGCATTTTCTAAGGTAGTTTCAAAGCAAAATAATGTGAAATTAGCAGTTATAGGTGATGGGCCATTAAAAAAAGAACTGATGCAGTTGGCGCAAGAACTAGGTATTTTAGAAAATATTTATTGGTTAGGTATCCAGCAGAATGTATGTGAATGGTTATCGGCTTGTGATACTTTTGTCTTATCATCAGAATGGGAAGGGTTTGGGTTAGTAGTGGCTGAAGCTATGGCTTGCGGAAGAATTGTTGTGGCGACTGACTCAGGAGGAGTAAATGAAGTCATGGGATCTAATGAATTTATTGTTCCAATCAAAAATGCTCATCAATTATCTCAAAAAATTTCACTTGCATTGAGTTTATCTTCTGATCAGAAACAATCTATATCTCAAAGGAATCGCTTGTACATTCAGGAAAATTTTTCTCTCCCCGTTATTACGCGCCAATGGTTATCACTTTACGAGAAAAAATAATATTTTCGCATTTTATCTAATTATTTTCAAAAGCTGACGTTATCTATTATGCAACATAAACTTAAAGTGCTACATGTGCAATTACTTCCGCTATTAAGCGGGGTGCAAAGAGTAAGTCTTGATGAAATAGGTCAGATGAATAATGATTTTGAATATTCATTGGTTTGTGCTACTGAGGGACCTCTTACAACAGAATTGAATAAAATGAACATCCCTTGCTTCTTTATCCCGAGATTTTGTCGACAGCTTTCGTTGTCTAAAGACTTCTTGGCACTTTTTAGTTTATATAAATTAATTCATGCAAAGAAATTTGACATTGTTCATACACACTCATCAAAAACAGGTGTTCTTGGTCGCATTGCTGCAAAACTAGGTGGGGTTTCGAAAGTGATTCATACCGTACATGGATATGCCTTTCCAGCAGCAACTTCAAAAAAATCCTACTATGTGTTTTTTTTCATGGAGTGGCTTGCCAAATTTTTCACAGATAAACTCATAGTTTTAAATGAACAAGATAAAAAGATTGCTATTAACGAGTTAGGTTATGCAAGCGAAAAAGTCCATGTTATTCCTAATGGTGTTAATATCCATAAATTCTCGCCGTGTATTTCATCCTCTGGAAATGAAAGTCTAAAAATTATTATGGTTGGTAGACTTTGGCCTCAGAAGGATCCCAGAACCCTTCTTTTAGCCGCTAAAGATTTGCTAGAAAGCGGAGTTGATATCAGCATCAGTTTCGTTGGTGATGGTGAATTGATGGAGGAATTAAGAACATTAACTGCCAATCACCATGATAAAATAAAATTTTTAGGTTGGCAGAGTAATATTGCTGAAATTCTTCCGCAGTATGATTTGTTTGTTTTACCGTCACTTTGGGAAGGTATGCCGTTAGCTATTTTGGAGGCTATGAGCTGTGGTTTACCCTGTCTTGTTACAAATATACCGGGGAACAATGATTTGGTTAAGGATGGGTATAATGGTTATCTGTTTGAGAAGGGTGATTCTTTAGCATTATCTAATTTAATCAAAGCGTATTGTCTAAATAATGACTTACTCAGACAACACTCTAAAAATGCCAGAAAATATGTTGAGGAAAATTATACCCTTAAGAAGCGTAATGACGCAGTTGCTAAACTTTATAACGCTTGAATTTTTCATTGCATAGCATTTACAGTATATAATACATTGATTATTGCTGATTGGCTGCGCAAAAAATAGCCAATGCTTATCCAAACTGACAGGAGTATGTAATGTCCAAGCAACAGATCGGCGTTGTCGGTATGGCAGTGATGGGGCGCAACCTGGCGCTCAACATCGAAAGCCGTGGTTATACCGTCTCCGTTTTCAACCGCTCCCGTGATAAAACTGAAGAAGTGATTGCTGAGAACCCTGGCAAGAAACTGGTTCCTTTCTATACGGTTAAAGAGTTTGTTGAGTCTCTGGAAACGCCTCGTCGTATCCTGTTAATGGTGAAAGCGGGCGCAGGTACAGATGCTGCCATTGACTCCCTGAAACCTTATCTGGAAAAAGGCGATATCATCATCGACGGTGGCAACACCTTCTTCCAGGACACCATCCGTCGTAACCGTGAACTGTCTGCTGAAGGCTTCAACTTCATCGGTACCGGCGTATCTGGTGGTGAAGAGGGTGCACTGAAAGGCCCATCCATTATGCCTGGCGGTCAGAAAGATGCATACGAACTGGTTGCGCCTATCCTGACCAAAATCGCAGCTGTGGCTGAAGATGGTGAGCCGTGCGTAACCTATATCGGTGCGGACGGTGCAGGTCACTATGTGAAGATGGTTCACAACGGTATCGAATACGGCGATATGCAGCTGATCGCAGAAGCATACTCCCTGCTGAAAGGCGGCCTGAATCTGTCCAATGAAGAGCTGGCTGAAACCTTTACTGAGTGGAACAAAGGTGAACTGAACAGCTACCTGATTGACATCACCAAAGATATCTTCACTAAGAAAGATGAAGAAGGTAAATATCTGGTTGATGTGATTCTGGATGAAGCAGCGAACAAGGGTACCGGTAAGTGGACCAGTCAGAGTTCTCTGGACCTGGGTGAACCACTGTCTCTGATCACCGAATCCGTATTCGCACGCTATATCTCCTCTCTGAAAGAGCAGCGCGTTGCCGCATCTAAAGTGCTGTCTGGCCCGCAAGCTAAATCCGCTGGGGACAAAACGGAATTCGTTGAGAAGGTCCGTCGTGCGTTGTATCTGGGTAAAATCGTCTCCTATGCGCAAGGTTTCTCTCAGCTGCGCGCAGCATCAGACGAGAACAACTGGGATCTGAACTACGGCGAAATCGCGAAGATCTTCCGCGCAGGTTGCATCATTCGTGCTCAGTTCCTGCAGAAAATCACAGATGCTTACGCTGAAAATGCGGGCATCGCGAATCTGCTGCTGGCACCGTATTTCAAGAAAATTGCTGACGAATACCAGCAGGCGCTGCGTGACGTTGTTGCCTACGCTGTACAGAACGGTATTCCGGTTCCAACCTTCTCCGCCGCAGTGGCGTACTACGACAGCTATCGTGCTGCCGTCTTGCCTGCCAACCTGATCCAGGCGCAGCGTGACTACTTCGGTGCGCACACTTACAAGCGCACAGATAAAGAAGGTGTGTTCCATACTGAGTGGATGGAATGAGTTAACTCCCCACTGTAATCAAGACCCGGAGATGATCTCCGGGTTTTTTTTACACTAAAATTTGTGGTTGTCCTTCGAAGTAGTCTGAATGTCAGTCCACTGGCAGGGATTCCTCCTGGTTTGCCTTGACAGTTCTGTCGGCCAGGAGGTACAAAGCCCAACAGTTATGTTTTTCGCGATGGTCAGGCGGCCATCTGTACAGTTAACCCACAGAAGTCATTAGCGAATGAAAATAACAATCTCCGGAACAGGTTATGTTGGTCTATCAAACGGCATTCTGATTGCACAGAACCACGAGGTCGTTGCGCTTGATATTGTGCAGGCCAAAGTGGATATGCTTAACAAAAAGCAATCCCCGATTGTGGATAAAGAGATCCAGGAGTATCTGGCGAACAAGCCGCTGAATTTCCGTGCCACCACGGACAAAGAAGATGCCTACCGCAATGCGGATTATGTCATCATCGCGACGCCAACCGATTACGACCCAAAAACTAACTACTTCAACACTTCCAGCGTTGAAGCGGTCATCAAAGACGTTACGGCGATTAACCCGAACGCAGTGATGGTTATCAAGTCGACCATTCCGGTGGGCTTCACCAAATCCATCAAAGAAAAGCTGGGTATTGATAATGTCTTCTTCTCGCCAGAGTTTCTGCGTGAGGGCAGGGCGTTATACGATAACCTGCATCCTTCCCGTATCGTAATTGGCGAGCGCTCTGAGCGTGCGGAGCGTTTTGCTGCGCTGCTGCAGGAAGGGGCAATTAAGAAAGATATTTCGGTGCTGTTTACCGACTCTACCGAAGCCGAAGCGATTAAGCTCTTCGCGAACACCTATCTTGCAATGCGCGTGGCTTACTTCAACGAGCTGGACAGCTATGCAGAGAGCCTGGGGCTGAATACTCGTCAGATCATTGAGGGTGTGTGCCTCGACCCACGTATCGGTAACCACTACAACAACCCGTCGTTTGGTTACGGTGGCTACTGCCTGCCAAAAGATACCAAGCAACTGTTGGCCAACTATCAGGCCGTTCCAAACAACCTGATCTCGGCGATTGTTGACGCCAACCGTACACGTAAAGATTTTATCTCCGACTCTATCCTTGCTCGCCAGCCGAAAGTGGTGGGTGTGTATCGCCTGATCATGAAGAGTGGTTCCGATAACTTCCGCGCCTCTTCAATTCAAGGGATCATGAAACGTATTAAGGCGAAAGGCGTTCAGGTTGTTATTTATGAACCTGCAATGCAGGAAGACGAGTTCTTCCATTCTCGTGTTATGCGTGATCTGGACGCCTTTAAGAAAGAATCGGATGTGATCATCTCTAACCGTATGGCTGAAGAGCTGGCGGATGTGGCGGATAAAGTTTATACCCGCGATCTGTTCGGTAGTGATTGATCCTCTGTCTGATACGTACAAAAAACCCGGCTAGCTGCCGGGTTTTTTTTGGTTTAAACCTTGTAGAAATTACGATACCAGTCCACAAAGTTCTTCACCCCATCTTTGACTGAGGTTTGCGGTTTGAAGCCGACCACGTCATAGAGTGGCTGGGTATCGGCGCTGGTGTCCAGTACGTCACCCGGCTGGATCGGCATCATATTTTTGTCTGCTTTTTTACCCAGGGCATCTTCCAGGGCAGTAATGTAATCCATCAGCTCAACAGGGCTGCTGTTACCGACGTTGTAAATTCGATATGGTGCAGAACTGCTTGCTGGTGAACCGGTTTCAACCGTCCAGTTAGCATCGGCCTGAGGAATAACATCCTGCAGGCGGAGAATGGCTTCGGCGATGTCATCAATGTAGGTGAAGTCGCGTTTCATCTTGCCGTAGTTGTAGACGTCAATGCTTTTGCCTTCAATCATCGCTTTAGTGAATTTAAACAACGCCATGTCCGGGCGTCCCCACGGGCCATACACGGTAAAGAAGCGCAGGCCAGTAGTGGGCAGGTTGTACAGATGCGAATAGGTATGCGACATCAGCTCGTTGGCTTTTTTGGTTGCCGCATAGAGCGAAACCGGATGATCGACGGAGTCATCGGTAGAGAATGGCATCTTGCGATTGAGCCCGTAAACGGAGCTGGAGGACGCGTACAGAAGGTGTTGAACCTTGTTATGGCGGCAGCCTTCCAGCACGTTAAGATGACCAATCAGGTTGGCATCGGCATAGGCATATGGGTTTTCCAGGGAGTAGCGTACGCCCGCCTGCGCGGCCAAATGGATCACGCGGTCAAATTTCTCATCAGAGAACAACGCGGCCATTCCTTCACGGTCTGCCAAATCCAGCTTGTGGAAAATGAAATTGTCGGATTTGAGCAGGTCCAGGCGCGCCAGCTTGAGGCTGACATCATAGTAGTCATTGAGATTATCAATGCCAATGACCTGATGACCGGCATCAAGGAGTCGCTTGCTGACATTCGCGCCGATAAAACCTGCTGCACCAGTAACCAGAAACTTCATATCTTCCCTCATTAACACATGTTCTTACAGATGCCATAGCGCATCAGATTAGGTCTATGATAGCGCGATGGATGCCAGTTACATAACCCATCTTTCTGATATGACTCATCGGATTCTTATAGAAAAATCGCCAGGACGAGATACACTATGCACACATAACTATTTTTGCCCTTTTTATCTGTTAGGGATTGTATGACGCAGAACAACAATAGCCTGGTCAATCGAAGCAATGACCCGGAGCAAATTGATTTACTTGATTTAGTGCTGCAACTGTGGCGTGGGAAGGGGACGATAGCAACGTTTGTTGTCGTTTTCATCGTTCTTGCTGTTGGGTATTTATCAGTCGCGAAAGAAAAATGGACCTCGACCGCGATTATTGCTCAGCCTGATGTGGCTCAAATTGCAACGTATTCCAATGCGTTGAACATCCTCTACGGTAGCGCTGCCCCCTCAATGCTCGATATTCAAACGCGGGTTATTGGCCGCTTCAACTCCTCTTTCTCTGCGTTATCACAAGCGCTTGAAAACCAGGAAGTTCCTGAAAAACTGACTATAGGGCCAATAGTAACTGGACAGGCACTACCGTTAAGTGTTTCCTATACCAGCGTATCCGCAGAGGCAGCTCAAAAGCAACTGGCACAGTACATTCAGCAGGTTGATGAGCAAACGGCTAAAGAACTTGATGTTGACCTTAAGGACAACATCAAGCAACAGATCCGCACCCTGAACGACTCTCTGGAAAACCAGACGAAAGTGGCCCAGGAGCAGAAGGATCTGCGTATCAAACAAATTACTGAATCACTTAAAAACGCTGAAGCGGCGAAAATCACTTCACCGCAAATGCAGCAAACGCAGGATGTGACCCAGGAAACCATGTTCCTGTTGGGGAGTGAAGCGCTGAAATCGATGATTGATAACGAATCATCTCGTCCGCTGGTCTTCTCTCCTGCGTATTACCAGACTAAGCAAAACCTGCTTGATATTCAGAATCTGAACGTTAAGCCAGAGACGATTCATGTCTATCGTTATGTGATGAAGCCGGATTTGCCAATTCGTCGTGATAGCCCGAAAAAGGTCATTACACTTATTCTGGCGGTGCTGCTCGGTGGGATTATTGGTTCCGGTGTGGTACTGGGACGCCATGCGCTGCGAAGCTACAAGCTAAAAGACTGAGTTGCAGACCTGCAGACAAAAAAAGACCGGGTTTCCCCGGTCTTTTTTCATTTATGACGCTTACGCAAATTCTCAACCACTGTCGTTAAATCCAGATCCTGATCCTGCAACAGCACCAGCAGGTGATATATCAAATCTGACGCTTCGTTAGTCAGCTCTTCCCGGTCGTGCACGGTTGCAGCCAGCGCCGTTTCAACACCTTCTTCCCCAACTTTCTGCGCAATACGCTTGGTACCACTCGCATACAGCTTAGCCGTATAGGAACTTGCCGGGTCAGCTGTTTTACGCTCAGCCAGTAACTGTTCCAGTTGATACAGGAACAGCCACTGATGGCTTGCTTCGCCGAAGCAACTGCTGGTGCCCTTATGGCAGGTTGGGCCAATGGGGTTCGCCAGCACCAGCAGGGTATCGTTATCGCAGTCTGGCGTAATGCTGACCACGTTCAGGAAATGGCCAGAGGTTTCCCCTTTCGTCCACAAGCGCTGCTTAGTGCGCGAGTAAAAGGTGACTTTGCCGTTGTCGAGGGTTTTCGTCAGCGCCTCCTGGTTCATATACCCCAGCATCAACACTTCGCCTGAAACGGCATGTTGGACAACCACTGGCAGTAATCCGTCAGTTTTTTCCCAGTCCAGTTGTGCCTGTTGTTGCTCTGTTAACATACCCTGATCTCCACGCCCTGGCCGGCCAGGTACGTTTTTAACTCGCCAATATTAATAATCTGTTTGTGGAACACGGAGGCCGCCAGCGCACCGTCAACGTTCGCATCTCGGAAAGCGTCCAGGAAGTGCTCCATCGTTCCTGCTCCACCGGAGGCAATCAGCGGTACGTGGCAAACCGCGCGTACTTTCTTCAGTTGCTCCAGGTCATAACCGTTACGCACGCCGTCCTGGTTCATCATATTTAGCACGATTTCACCCGCGCCACGTTTTTGTACTTCCTGCACCCAGTCCAGCGTCTCCCATTGGGTCATACGCGTCCGGCTCTCATCGCCAGTGTACTGGTTGACGTGGTACTTGCCGGTTTCGGCGTCGTACCAGGTGTCGATCCCCACGACAATACACTGTACACCGAAGCGGTCAGCAAGACGGGTGATTAACGTCGGGTCTGCCAGCGCAGGGGAGTTAATGGAAATCTTATCTGCACCGAAAGAGAGAATTTGAGCCGCCTCTTCCGCTGATTTAATCCCGCCCGCCACACAGAACGGAATATCAATAACCTCTGCCACGCGTGACACCCAGCTTTTATCCACTACGCGGCCGTCGCTGGAGGCGGTGATATCGTAAAACACCAGCTCGTCTGCACCTTCATCGGCATAGCGTTTTGCCAGAGGGACAATGTCACCAATGATCTCGTGGTTGCGGAACTGCACGCCTTTCACCACCTGGCCGTCACGTACGTCCAGACAAGGGATTATCCGTTTTGCCAGCATTGAATCGCCTCCGTCACAGTAAATTTTTCTTCCAGTAAGGCACGCCCTACGATCACACCTTGCACGCCAGTACCGCGCAGCGCGGTGATATCGGCTAAGTCGCCAATTCCGCCGGACGACTGGAATGCCACCTGCGGATAACGCGCGCAGACCTCTTCATACAGCGAGACATTAGAGCCGGCCAGCGTCCCGTCGCGGGAGATATCCGTACACAGTACGTGCTTCAGGCCAACGGGCAGATAAAGATCAACCAGCGCTTCCAGCGTGATGCCGGAATTCTCCTGCCAGCCGCTGACGGCAACCTGCTTATTACCCTGTTCGTCGATGCGGACATCCAGCGCCAGCACCAGCGCATCAGCACCAAAGCGGCGGAACCAGCCTTTCACCCTTTCAGGGTCTTTGACGGCGGTAGAGCCAACCACGACGCGCGCAACCCCTGCATCCAGAAGGGCAGCGACATCCTCTTCAGTACGCACACCACCGCCAACCTGCACGGGAACCTCCACGCCAGCCACCAGTTTTTTGAGCAGTGGGATCTGGCGTTTTGCCGGGTCTTTCGCTCCGGTCAAATCAACCAGGTGCAACACCTGTGCACCCTGTGCGGCATAATCCTGCAGGCGTGGCAGCGGATCGTTACCGTAGTCGCGCTGCTGGCCGTAATCACCCTGATGGAGACGAACAACCGTGCCGTCAATTAAATCTAAAGCGGGAATAATCATCACATCTCCAGGAAGTTTTTCAGCAGCTGAGCGCCTGCGGCACCTGAGCGTTCCGGGTGAAACTGCACGCCGAAGAAATTGTCTTTTTGTACCGCAGCGGTGAAAGGTTCGCCGTAGTTGCACTGCGCAATAGTGTATGGGTTGACCTGCATGGCATAGCTGTGGACGAAGTAAAAATAAGCCCCGTCTTCGATACCGCGAAACAGCCTGTCGCCCGCTTTTGCGTAAACGCGGTTCCAGCCCATGTGGGGCAGAGGAAGACCGTGATCGGCCATTTTGGGCACGTCTTCGTCAATAATCCCGAGCAGGTCGACGCCGTTGGTCTCTTCACTGCGGCGGCCCAGTAACTGCATCCCTAAGCAAATGCCCAGCACCGGTTGGGTACAGGCTTTGATGAGATCAACCAACCCGCGCGCGTGGATCTGATCCATCGCCGCCTGCGCGGTACCCACGCCGGGTAAGAAGAGCTTGTCTGCACGCAGCACCACATCCGGGTCACGGCTCACCGCTGGCGCATAGCCATGGCGTGTAATGGCCGACTTCACGGAGTTCAGGTTGGCGCATCCGGTATCCAGAATCACCACATTCATTACAGCACTCCTTTCGATGAGGGCAGGGCGTCACCTTCCACACGGATCGCCTGGCGCAGAGTACGGCCAAAGGCTTTGAACAGACTCTCCACGCGGTGGTGGTCGTTCTTGCCTTTGGTTTTCAGGTGCAGCGTCAGGCCCATGGTGTAAGACAGGGAACGGAAGAAGTGCTCAACCATTTCGGTACTCAGATCGCCGACGCGCTGGTAGGTGAAATCTGCCTTGTATTCCAGGTGCGGACGGCCAGAGATATCCATCGCGCAGCGTGCCAGACACTCATCCATCGGCAGGACAAAACCAAAACGGTTGATGCCGCGCTTGTCGCCCAGGGCCAGCTTCAGTGCTTCTCCCAGCGCCAGACCGGTATCTTCCACGGTATGGTGATCGTCAATATAGAGGTCACCTTTGACGGTAATGTCCATGCGGAAGCCGCCGTGGGTGGCAATCTGATCCAGCATGTGATCAAAGAAGCCAACGCCGGTGTGGATTTTGCTGCCACCTTCGCGATCCAGCCAGACCTTAACGTCGATTTGTGTCTCTTTGGTGTTGCGTTCAACGTGCGAGTAACGGTCACGTTTGGTTAACTGCTCGCCAATCTTCGCCCAGTTAAGGTCGGTGCGGTTGTAGCGCAGGCCGGGAATTCCCATGTTTTCGGCAAGCGTAATGTCGGTAGCGCGGTCGCCGATGACATAGCTATTCGCTTTATCAAGCAGCTCTTCCACCAGATAACGCTCAACCATCTTCACTTTCGGTTTACGACAGTCGCACTCATCGGCTGGCATGTGTGGACAGATCAGCACCTCATCAAACATCACTCCCTGAGAGGAGAGTACCTGCATCATCAGGTTATGCGGGCCGTCAAAATCCACCTGTGGGAAACTGTTCGTGCCCAGTCCGTCCTGGTTGGTGATCATCACCAGCTTAAACCCGGCCTTCTGCAACCTGAGCAGTACCGGGATCACGTCGGGTTCAAAAGCCAGTTTGTCGAAACGATCGACCTGAAAGTCGGTTGGTGGCTCGGCAATAATAGTGCCGTCACGATCGATAAAGAGATACTTCTGACTCATACTTTCTCCGCTTTCAGGGCGTCAATAACACGCTGGCTCTCTGCACGGGTGCCCACGGTAATACGCAAGCAGCCACTTAAGGATGGTTGTTTATTTTGGTCTCGTAAGATAATGCCCTGATCCCACAAAGATTTAAACACGGCGCTGGACGCGGTAAAGCGCACCAGGATGTAGTTGGTTTCAGAGTCGAATACCTGCTCAACGCTGGGGATCGCTTTCAGGGCGCTCACCAGATACTGACGCTCTTCCAGGATCTGCGCCACGCGTTCGCGCATGGCGTCGATGCCCTGCGGAGCCAGCGCCTGTGCAGCGATATCGGCTACCGGTGTAGAGAGTGGATACGGGGCGATCACTTTCAGCAGCAGGTCGATGATCTCTTGATTTGCCAGCGTAAACCCGCAGCGCAGGCCTGCGAGGGCAAACGCTTTTGATAAGGTACGCAGTACCACCAGGTGTGGGTACTCTGCGAGCCAGCCTGCCAGCGTGGCCTGCGGGCAGAACTCAATATAGGCTTCGTCAGCCACAACCAGCGCTTTACCGCGAGTCATCTCCAGCAAGGTGCGGATATCCTGCGCCTTGATAATCTGTCCGGTTGGGTTATTTGGGCTGCAGACAAACACCACTTTCACGCCGTCGAGATTATCGGCGATGCTCTGGAGATCGAGCTGCCAGTCGTCCAGCGACAGTATGTTGCGGCACGTCACACCAAAGGTTTCAGCGCTGACGCCATACATCCCGTAGGTTGGCTGGCAGTACATGACCGCATCTTTACCCGGCTCGCAGAAGGCACGGATCAACAGCTCAATCCCTTCATCGGCCCCACGGCTGACCAGTACCTGCTCAGGCTTCACGCCCGCGTATTGCGCGTAGTTTTCAATCACGGCTTTTGGCTGACATTCCGGATAACGGTTCAGCGTTTGCTGTGACAGCTCAAATTGCACTGCCGTCGGGAATTCGTTGGCATTCAGCCAGACATCACCTTTCCCCCCCAGGCGACGAGCAGACTGATAAGGAGTCAGTCGACGGACATTTTCGCGGGCTAATTCTTCAATGTTCATGCTTGCTCCTTCAGGGCTGCAACACGCAGCGTCACGGCGTTTTTGTGGGCGGTCAGTCGTTCGGCTGCTGCCAGGGTTTCAATGGTGGAAGCCAGAGCGGCAAATCCTTCACGAGACAGCTCCTGCACGGTCATGCGTTTCTGGAAATCCGCCAGACCGAGGCTTGAGCATGTGGAGGTATAGCCGTAAGTCGGCAGAACGTGGTTGGTTCCGGAGGCGTAATCCCCCGCGGATTCCGGCGACCAGTCACCCAGGAACACCGAGCCAGCGCTGGTAATACCGTCCACCAGGTCACGCGCGTTGCGGGTCTGAATGATCAGGTGTTCCGGACCGTACTGGTTAGAAATGGTAATACACTGGGCAATATCGCGAGCCACAATCAGGCGGCTGGCGGATAGCGCCTGGCGTGCCGTTTCGGCGCGCGGCAGATCCGCGAGCTGACGTTCTACCGCTTCACCCACGCGTTTTGCCATATCGGCATCTGGCGTCAGTAAAATCACCTGCGAATCCGGGCCGTGTTCTGCCTGGGAGAGCAGGTCAGAGGCCACGAAGTCCGGTGTTGCACCGCTGTCGGCAATCACCAGCACTTCCGACGGGCCGGCAGGCATGTCAATGGCTGCGCCGTCCAGCCGTTGGCTGACCTGGCGCTTGGCTTCGGTCACAAAGGCATTGCCCGGGCCGAAAATTTTGTCGACCTTAGGAATCGATTCGGTGCCAAATGCCAGCGCGGAAATCGCCTGCGCGCCACCCACTTTAAAGACCTCCTGCACGCCGCAGAGCTTTGCGGCATACAGAATTTCATCGGCAATCGGTGGTGGGGAGCAGAGCACCACGTTCTGGCAACCGGCGATACGCGCCGGGGTTGCCAGCATTAATACCGTAGAAAACAGTGGCGCAGAACCGCCGGGAATATACAGGCCGACAGATGACACCGGGCGCGTGACCTGCTGGCAGCGCACGCCCGGCAGGGTTTCCACATCCACCGTCTGCAATTTTTGCGCGGTATGGAAGGTGTCGATGTTTTTCACCGCGACGGCCATTGCCTGCTTAATCTCATCTCCGAGACGGTTACTGGCGTCTGCCATTTCCTGTTCTGTGATCTTTAACGCACCAACCTCGGTTTTATCAAACTTCGCGCTGTACTCACGCAGCGCATCGTCACCCCGGGCTTTGACGTTATTGAGGATCTCCGCTACGGTGCGGGTGATGCTCTCAGAGGCGGAGATCGCCGGGCGCATCAGCAACTCACTTTGCTGCTCTTCGGTACAATTATTCCAGTCGATGATTGTGTTAAAGCTCATGGCCGTTACTCCATCATCTTCTCAATTGGCAGCACCAGAATGGAGCTTGCGCCCAGTGCCTTCAGTTTTTCCATTGTTTCCCAGAACAGGGTTTCGCTACTCACCATGTGCATTGCCACGCGCTGCTGATCGCCCGCCAGTGGCAGAATAGTGGGGCGCTCAGCGCCTGGCAGCAGGGCAATCACTTCATCCAGACGCTCGGTAGGCGCGTGCATCATGATGTATTTAGATTCGCGAGCCTGAATGACGCCCTGAATACGGGTCAGCAGTTTGTCGATCAACTGCTGTTTGGCATCGGCCATTTCGCCATCGCGCTGGATAAGACAGGCTTTAGAGCGATAAATCACTTCTACTTCGCGCAGGCCGTTCGCTTCCAGCGTGGCACCGGTAGAGACGAGGTCACAGATAGCGTCAGCCAGACCCGCGCGCGGCGCTACTTCAACAGAACCGTTCAGCAGGCAGGATTTAAACTGCACGCCTTTCTGATCCAGATAACGCTTCAGCAGGTGCGGGTAAGAGGTGGCAATACGCTTACCGTTCAGCGCGACCGGGCCATCCCAGGCTTCATCGACCGGTGTGGCCAGCGACAGGCGGCAGCCGCCGAAATCCAGACGACGCAGGGTAAAGTAACGCGGATCCTCACCCTGGGCACGGCGAGTCAGTAACTCTTCTTCCAGCACGTTTTCGCCGATAATGCCGAGGTCAACAACGCCATCCATCACCAGCCCCGGGATATCGTCATCACGCACGCGCAGAATGTCGATGGGCATATTTTCAGCCAGTGCAATCAGGCGCTGAGTGTGCAGGTTAATTTTAATCCCGCAGCGGGCCAGCAGTTCGCGTGAATCGTCACTCAAACGGCCTGATTTTTGAATAGCTATGCGTAAACGTGAGTTATCTAACATTCTGTGTTCCTCGTTAACCTGTTTTAACCTGTCTGAATTCGGTCCAAAAAAAAGCCCCCGGAAGAAGATCTTCCGGGGGCTTTCTCATGCGTTCATGCACCACTGGAAGATCTAACTGTCTTCCAGCACACATCGCCTGAAAGACTAGTCAGGATGATGGTGATGATGGTGGTGTTTAAATTGAACGCGTGTCATATAAATTCTCGATGAATGCTTATTCATTTGATGTCTTTTAACCTAAACCACTTGTACGCCATATTGCAAGGGGTTTTTTTGATCATTAATTCATTTCATATTGATGCTATAAATTGTGTGTTCCTCAGTGCTGGCGTAGCCTTAATACAGGTGGTTGAGAGTCAGGAGAATTCGCATGAAAAAGGTCGCGATTGTCGGTTTAGGATGGTTGGGAATGCCGCTGGCGATGTCATTAGCCACGAAAGGCTGGCAAGTGACCGGGAGTAAAACCACAGCGGATGGGGTGGAAGCGGCACGCATGTGCGGTATTGATGGCATCGAGCTGCGGCTTGAGCCTGAACTGGTATGTGATGCTGACGATCTTGACGCGCTGATGAACGTCGATGCGCTGGTCATTACCTTACCGGCACGACGCAGTGGCCCGGGTGAGTCATTCTATCTGCAGGCAATGCAGGAGATTGTCGACAGTGCGCTGGCGCACCATATCCCGCGTATTATTTTTACCAGCTCGACATCGGTCTACGGTGATGTTGATGGTCTTGTAAAGGAGACCACCGTACGCCGTCCGGTGACGGCGAGTGGCCAGGTGCTTAAAGAGCTGGAAGACTGGCTGCACAATCTTCCCGGTACTCAGGTTGATATTGTGCGTCTGGCAGGGCTGGTTGGCCCGGGACGACATCCGGGACGTTTTTTTGCCGGGAAGTCAGCCCCTGACGGACAACATGGCGTCAATCTCGTGCATCTTGACGACGTTATCGGCGCAATTGAGCTACTCTTACAGGCTCCAAAAGGTGGGCACATCTATAATATATGTGCGCCTTCTCATCCAGCGCGTAGCACGTTTTATCCGCTGATGGCGCGTCAGTTAGGTTTGGCTCCGCCAGTGTTTGGCGATGCCAAAGGCGAAGGTAAAGGCAAAATTATTGATGGTAATCGCATTTGTCATGAACTGGGATTTGAGTACCAGTATCCCGACCCGCTGGTGATGCCAATGGAATAATGCCATCAGCGGAGACGATCGCATGCCGGAGGGGGGCGAACATGAAACCGCTGCTGGATGTTCTGATTATTCTGGATGCACTGGAAAAAGAGGGGAGCTTTGCGGCGGCCTCGGCGAAGCTCTACAAAACCCCTTCCGCGCTGAGTTACACCGTTCATAAACTGGAAAGCGATCTCAATATCCAGCTTCTCGATCGCTCCGGACACCGCGCACGTTTTACCCGCACCGGGCAGATGCTTCTGGAAAAAGGGCGTGAAGTTCTCCACACCGTTCGCGAACTGGAAAAACAGGCCGTTAAGCTCCATCAGGGCTGGGAGAACGAGCTGGTGATTGGCGTGGATGATACCTTTCCGTTTTCCCTCCTGACGCCGCTGATTGAGGCGTTCTATCAGCGCCATAGCGTGACCCGGTTGATTTTCATTAATGGTGTGCTGGGCGGCTCGTGGGATGCCTTAACGCAGGGGCGGGCGGACATCATCGTCGGGGCATTACGTGAACCTCCCCAACTGAGCGATTTTGGTTTTGCCCGTCTGGGCCTGCTGGAGCAGGTTTTTGTTGTCGCGCCTCATCACCCTCTGGCCCAGGAGCCTGAGCCCATTAATCGACGTATCCTTAAGGGGTATCGTGCCATTGTGGTGGGCGACAGCTCACGGCCAGAGTGTGCCATCTCTTCGCAACTGCTCGACGAGCAGGAGGCGATTACCGTTTTCGATTTTAAAACCAAGCTGGAGCTGCAAATAAGCGGGCTGGGCTGCGGCTATTTGCCGCGCTATCTGGCGCAGCGGTTTATTGACAGCGGTGCGCTTGTTGAAAAACAGGTACTTGCTCAAAGCAGTAATGAGTCGGTCTGGGTTGGCTGGAATGAACAAACGGCAGGGCTTGCCAGCGCCTGGTGGCGAGATGAAATTTTAGCAAATAGTGCTATCGCAGCCGTTTACACTCCCGACGCTGCTGAAAAATCAACCAGTTAGATACGGGGAATTATTGATAGGTTTCTCTATCTATTGCCTTTTGTGTCTGGAATAGGGCAAAATGCCGCGGCTGCAAACAAATGAATAATCGACGATATAAAAGGCGTCGGTTATTTTTTTTTGCATGTACGAAACGAAACTAAAAAACCAAGAGGCCGGGCTTCGTACCGGATAGATATTTACTAAAATCCGACAGTTGTTGTCGCTGAGGAATACAGAAAATGGGGCAATTTTTCGCTTACGTGGCGGTTATCACCGTAAAGGAGATTAACGATGTCGCATAACGCAACTCCAAAAACCTCTCGCGTGGAATTACGTAAAACACTTACGTTGATTCCGGTTGTTATGATGGGTCTTGCCTATATGCAACCAATGACGCTGTTCGATACATTCGGTATCGTATCTGGCCTTACTGACGGTCACGTTGCAACGGCGTACGCCTTTGCGCTGGTCGCCATTCTCTTTACAGCGCTGAGCTACGGTAAACTGGTTCGCCGTTTCCCGTCCGCAGGCTCTGCCTACACCTATGCTCAGAAATCCATTAGCCCGGCGGTTGGCTTTATGGTGGGCTGGTCATCTCTGCTGGACTACCTGTTCATGCCGATGATCAACATTCTGCTGGCGAAAATTTACTTTGAAGCGCTGGTACCTTCCGTACCGTCGTGGATCTTCGTTGTGGCGCTGGTGGCCTTTATGACCATCTCTAACCTGCGCAGCATCAAGACCGTGGCTAACTTCAACACCCTGATTGTTATCCTGCAGATGGGTATCGTTTCAGTTATCGTCGGCCTGATCATTTACGGTGTAATGCACGGTGAAGGCGCAGGTACGCTGACCAGCACGCGTCCGTTCTGGTCCGAAGGTGCGCACGTTGTGCCGATGATCACCGGTGCGACTATCCTGTGCTTCTCGTTCCTGGGCTTCGACGGCATCTCTTCTCTGTCTGAAGAGACGAAAGATGCAGAGCGCGTGATCCCGAAAGCGATTTTCCTGACTGCGCTGATTGGCGGCCTGATCTTTATTGGTGCTTCTTACTTCCTGCAGCTGTACTTCCCGGACATCTCACGCTTTAAAGATCCGGATGCGTCACAGCCTGAAATCATGCTGTATGTTGCAGGTAAAACCTTCCAGTGGGGCGTGCTGATTTTCTCCAGCGTGACCGTTCTGGCATCCGGCATGGCGGCACACGCGGGTGTTTCTCGCCTGATGTACGTAATGGGTCGTGACGGCGTGTTCCCGACGCGCTTCTTCGGTTATGTTCATCCGAAATGGCGTACCCCTGCGTGGAACGTGCTGCTGGTTGGCGCAATTGCACTGCTGGCGATTAAATTTGACCTGGTCACCGCAACGGCGCTGATTAACTTTGGTGCGCTGGTGGCATTTACCTTCGTTAACCTCTCCGTGATCTCTCAGTTCTGGATCCGTGAGAAGCGTAACAAGACGCTGAAGGACCACTTCAACTATCTGGTGCTGCCAGTGTGTGGTGCGCTGACGGTTGGTGCGTTGTGGATTAACCTGGAAGAAAGTTCGATGATTCTGGGTCTGATCTGGGGCGGCATTGGTCTGGTTTACCTGGCATGCGTAACCAGAAGCTTCCGTAACCCGGTACCTCAGTACGAAGACGTCGCGTAATATAACGTCACCAGACAAAAAAAAACCGGAGACCATCGCCTCCGGTTTTTTTATATCGACAATTCAGACTATCTCCTGCGCGTACTGGAACAGGGCTTTCAACAGCGCCTGCTTTTCCGCATCCCCTTCGTACTGGCCGTACAGCATCTCCAGCTCCTGGGCATAGCGATTGAGAAATTCCGGGGTAAAGACGTTACGACGATGCTGCAGCCAGCGCTCTTGCTCCACTTCATCCAGCGTACCGGGATAATTACGCGCCCGGTAATTAAACATCAGTTTGTCGATACGTTTATCGGCAAAGGTGATATCGAGCGCCGGTAAATTTCGTGGCTCGGTTTGCAGTACGATGTTCATGGCTGCACGGTCGGCATCACTGAAGAAACCGTTATAGAGTTGCGCATCAATATTGTCAGACGGCACAAACGGTTTTGCGTCCGCGAAGATAGCCACCACTTTTTCCCGTACCTGCGGGTTGTCGCGCAGCACTTTAAGGTTATCGAGACAGTGCTGACGGTTGATACCCAGCCGGTCGGCATCTTCCGGACGCAGCGTATTGGCCTGCGCCAGCACCGGACATTTGTTGATATGCACCAGTTTTACCGGTACGGCGGGCAGGTCACCCAGCTCATTTTTCGGGGTATAGAGCCGCTCGCGCAGCGTATCGCTGTCAAGTTCCAGCAGGGGTGAGATATCCCCGGCCAGATCCACCATGATGACGGCATTACGGTTGTCAGGATGCCAGGCAAGCGGAGCCACCCAACTGGTATTGCCGCGCCATGCGCCGAACATGCCGGAAATATGCACCAGCGGTTTCATTTGCGGCACGTCGATCAGGGTGGTGAGTTTCTGCTTGCTGCGGTGGCTCAACAGGTAGTCAAACAGCCGTGGCTGAGCGGTTTTCACCAGCTTCGCCATTGCAATGGTGGCATACACGTCTGCCATTGCATCGTGGGCATTGCTGTGCTCAATTCCGTTGGCGCGCGTCAGATGTTCCAGCCTGAAGCTCGGCAGCCCCTCGTCATTTTCTGGCCAGTTGATCCCTTCCGGGCGCAGCGCGTAACAGGCTCGCATAATGTCCAGCAAATCCCAGCGTGAATTGCGGTTCTGCCAGCTCCACGCATACGGATCGAAGAAGTTGCGATAGAAAATATTCCTCGTCACTTCGTCATCAAAACGAATGTTGTTATATCCCACGACGCAGGTATTCGGGACGGTAAACAGGTCGTGGATACGGCGGGCGAACTCCGCCTCGTTAACCCCTTTTTCCCGCGCTTCCTGAGGTGTGATCCCGGTGACCATGACCGCGCCGGGTTGCGGCAGGTAGTCATCGGCGGGTTTGCAGTAAAACACCTCTGGCTCGCCAATGATGTTGAACTCGTCGTCAGTACGGATGGCGGCAAATTGCGCCGGTCTGTCCAGCGCCGGATGGGTGCCAAAGGTTTCGTAGTCGTGGAATAAAAATGTTGGGCGCGCGGCAGAATCAGACACCAGTAATACCATCCTGTTAAAAATTGACGCCACCATGGTAAACGATTGTGGTAGCCAGGCCGAATAAAAAGCGCCGACGCCTCTCAAATTTGCGGCGCTGCTTCAGAGAAAAATCCGCGCTCTGTCACATTTTTTTGCAATTAAGGCAGGTAACGACATCAGAACTCCCGTAAAAAGGTCAACGATTTTTAATGACCTGAGGATATACCGTTGAAACGCCGTCTGTTTATTGCTGTTTCTTTACTCGCTTCGAGTATCTCATCTGCGCTGGCTGCTGAACCGCTGGATTTTGCTCCGCAGCCTCCGGCCATCCAGGCCGGATCCTGGGTGCTGATGGATTACACCACTGGTCAGATCTTAACGGCGGGCAACGAACACCAACAACGCAACCCGGCGAGTCTCACTAAGCTGATGACGGGCTATGTCGTTGACCGCGCCATTGATAGTCATCGTATTAGTCCTGATGACATCGTCACCGTAGGCCATGACGCGTGGGCAAAAGGTAATCCGGTTTTTGACGGTTCATCGCTGATGTTCCTGAAGCCTGGCGATCGTGTTTCCGTACGCGACCTGAGCCGCGGCCTGATTGTTGACTCCGGTAACGATGCCTGCGTGGCGCTGGCGGATCATGTGGCGGGTGGTCAACCGCAGTTTGTGAACATGATGAATGACTATGTGCAAAAGTTGAACCTGCGCGATACGCACTTTGAAACTGTGCACGGTCTGGATGCACCAGGACAACACAGTTCTGCTTATGACCTGGCCGTGCTGTCCCGGGCCATCATTCACGGTGAACCTGAGTTCTACCATATGTACAGCGAAAAGAGCCTCACCTGGAACGGGATCACCCAGCAAAACCGTAACGGTTTGCTGTGGGAGAAAACCATGAACGTGGACGGCCTGAAAACGGGTCACACGTCGGGAGCCGGTTTTAACCTGATTGCTTCAGCGGTTGACGGCCAGCGTCGTTTAATTGCGGTGGTGATGGGGGCGGACAGCCCGAAAGGGCGTGAAGATCAGGCGCGTAAATTACTGCACTGGGGTCAACAGAACTTTGATACCGTGCAGATCCTGCACAATGGTAAAAAGGTGGGGACGGAGCGTATCTGGTACGGTAACAAAGAGCAAATAAAGCTGGGAACCGACCAGGACTTCTGGCTGGCCTTACCTAAAGCGGAAGTGCCAAACATTAAGGCAAAATACGTTCTGGATAAAAAAGAGCTGGAAGCGCCGATTGCTGCCCATCAGCGGGTAGGGGAGATCCAGCTGTACGACCGTGACAAAGTGGTCGCGCACTGGCCGCTGGTAACGCTGGAAGCGGTTGATAAAGGTGGCTTTTTCTCCCGTCTTGGTGATTATGTGCATCACAAAATCTGACGGTTTTTGTTAATCCCGCGGAGCAGACTGGCAGGGTTGCGAGTCTGCTCACATAATAAACACTCCTCGTTTGCTGAACATTCAATATCTGCTTTATAGTGTATAAATATACAGTAATAAATGGAGGTAACATGGACTACAGCATCAAGCAGCAGCAGAAACGTAAGATCGCGGGCTTCCATCTGGTGGGGCCGTGGGACAAAACGGTAAAACAGGGCTTTGAACAGCTGGTGATGTGGGTGGATGGATGTCACGTTCAGCCGCTGGAGTGGGTTGCGGTGTACTACGATAACCCGGATGAAGTCCCGGCTGAAAAACTGCGCTGTGATACTGCAGTAACGGTTCCGGACAATTTCGTTATCCCTGATAACAGTGAAGGGGTCATGACGACCGAAATCGCCGCAGGGGAGTATGCCGTTGCGATGGCGCGCGTCGAAAACTACGATTTCGCGACTCCGTGGTACCAGTTCTTTGATTCTCTTTTGCAGGACAACACATACCAGATTGCCCCTAAACCTTGCTTCGAGCGTTACCTCAATGACGGTAATGCGGATGGATACTGGGACATCGAGATGTATGTGGCAGTAGAACGTAAAGCCGGTTAAGCCTGGAAAAAACAGGGTTTTTCAGCCGGGTGTGATCCGCCCGGCTGAAAACACAGTACAATCGTGATTTGCCGTATTGCTGGAGAGCGGGTGTGCGTCCCGACAAATCATTAACGTCTTTTGAAATTCGGTTGTACCAGCATTATCGCGTGGTGCATGGGTGTCGCATCGCGCTGGCGTTCGTTCTGACGTTTGTGCTGGTCCGTTTACTGAATGTACCTGAAGGGACGTGGCCGCTGATCACGCTGGTGGTCATCATGGGGCCTATCTCGTTTTGGGGTAATGTCGTCCCCCGTGCCTTTGAACGCATTGGTGGCACGGTTTTAGGCTCTGCACTGGGGTTGATCGCCCTGAAGCTGGAGCTGATCTCACTCCCGGTGATGCTGGTATGGTGTGCGGTGGCCATGTTCCTCTGCGGCTGGCTGGCGTTGGGCAAAAAGCCTTATCAGGCATTGCTGATTGGCATTACCCTCTCTGTGGTTGTCGGCGCACCTGCGGGTGATATGACCACTGCACTGTGGCGAAGCGGAGATGTTATTTTCGGCTCATTGCTGGCCATGCTCTTCACCGGTATCTGGCCACAGCGTGCTTTCCTGCACTGGCGTATTCAGATGGCAAACTACGTCACCGCGTTTAACCGTGTCTATCAGGCTGGTTTTTCCCCTAATCTGGTTGAACGTCCCCGGCTGGAAAAGCACTTACAAAAGATCCTCAATGATGTGGTCAAAATGCGTGGCCTGATTACCCCAGCCAGCAAAGAGACTCATATTCAGAAATCGATTTTCGAAGCTATCCAGACGGTGAGCCGCAACCTGGTGTGTATGCTTGAACTGCAGATCAACGCCCACTGGGCTTCTCGTCCCAGCCATCTGTTGATGCTGAACGCGCATACGCTGAAAGAGACGCAGCAGATGACGCAGCAAACGCTGTTAACCATCGCCCACGCACTCTATGAAGGGAATCCGCAACCCATACTTGCCAATAGCGAGCGGCTGAATGAAATCGTTGCTGAACTAAAACAGTTAATTAATGAGCGTCAGAGCGACAACGTGGCAGAAACACCGATTCATGGATATGTCTGGCTGAGCATGGAGCTGGCACGACAGCTGGAGCTGCTATCGCATCTCATTTGCCGCGCATTGCGCAAATAAAAAGCAGCTATCTCCAGATGTGACGCCTGCTGCTTCGATTCAGCATCAATTGGGGTTATGATAGCTTTAAACGATATACTCATTGTCATTCGCAGCCGCTGTCAGTAAGGTACTGTTACAACGGTTGCTTTAACGAATCCGAATCTCACATTATCAGGGGTGTAAAAATGGAAACTACTAAGCCTTCGTTCCAGGATGTTCTGGAATTCGTCCGCCTGTTCCGCCGCAAAAACAAACTGCAGCGTGAAATCCAGGACGTTGAGAAGAAGATCCGTGACAACCAGAAACGTGTACTGCTGCTGGACAACCTGAGCGATTACATCAAGCCAGGTATGAGCGTTGAAGCTATTCAGGGCATTATCGCCAGCATGAAGAGCGACTACGAAGACCGCGTTGATGACTACATCATCAAAAACGCTGAGCTGTCCAAAGAACGCCGCGACATCTCTAAGAAGCTGAAAGTGATGGGTGAAATCAAAAACGGCGAAGCTAAAAGCGAGTAATCGCAGCGAATGGTGAAAAAGGCTCTCTGGTGACAGAGAGCCTTTTTTTATCACTCAGAACGCGGCTGGAGCTGGTAAATCCAGGCTTGTATCTGTTTACCGCCTTGCGTGGTCACGTTCACCTCAACCCGATCATAACCGTCTTCGAATTCATCCAGCATTGGCCAGTGCGCGTCCAGGTGGGGGGAGAGAAACAGGAAACCTTCCACGCTGGTACCTTCTTCATCCAGCACAATCCCCGGAAAATCCGCGGCGGCTCCCCAGCCACGTTCGTAAAACGTCCCTTTAACAGACCCTGCCAGCCATTCTCCTCCGATGTCTTCGAGGATGTACGCATTAACGTGGCCTGGACGCAGGGTGCCATAGACAAACAAAGAGTCCATTTTTCTCACCATTAAAATGATTTTTTTCAACATAAGGGGAAACGGTGGGTCCTGCAACTGCTTCGTCGCGGCTACGCTTGCCGGTCTCGATCCCCGCAGGCCGGGTAAGGTGCAGCCGACACCCGGTAATTTTACCAGAACGCAGAAAAGCAAAAAGCCTGCTTTAAAAGCAGGCTTTTCAAATGTGGCTCCTCTGACTGGACTCGAACCAGTGACATACGGATTAACAGTCCGCCGTTCTACCGACTGAACTACAGAGGAATCGTTGTGGAGGCACATATTAGCGGCGAAAAAAGTTTTGTCAAACCTGATCTGAGAGAATATCGATTGATTGCTGATTCTGTCGTCAGTTTGTTGTAAATCCAAACATATTTTTATGGAAAATACTTTGCAGGATACGCATTTCTCCCTCATCATTTGAAATGGAGTTTCAACTTTCTTGTTAAGGTTCATCTTGAACGTCACTGCCCCCATACGCCACGCGATCATGCGCACGCCCTGGTATGCGAAACGCAAAAGCTACCGTGTTCTGTTCTGGCGTGAAATCACCCCTCTTGCCGTACCCATCTTCCTGGAGAATACCTGTGTCCTGCTGATGGGCGTGCTGAGCACTTTCCTGGTCAGTTGGCTGGGCAAAGAAGCAATGGCCGGGGTAGGGCTGGCGGACAGTTTTAACATGGTGGTGATGTCATTTTTTGCCGCCATTGATCTGGGGACAACGGTCGTTGTTGCCTTCAGTCTGGGCAAGCTTGATCCCAAACGTGCGCGTGAGGCCGCCCGGCAGTCGCTGATGATCATGACCCTTTTTTCGATCATTCTGGCCGCGGTGATCCACTATTTCGGTAAAGAGATTATCGACATTGTTGCCGGTGAGGCGACGAAAGAGGTTAAAGACCTGGCGCTGACCTATCTGGAAATGACGGTAATCAGTTACCCGGCGGCCGCCATTGCGTTAATTGGCAGTGGCGCGCTGCGCGGGGCGGGTAACACGAAAATTCCGCTGTTGATTAACGGCGGGATGAACATCCTGAACATTATCATCAGCAGTATCCTGATTTACGGCATTTTTTCCTGGAATGGGCTGGGGTTCGCTGGAGCCGGGTTGGGGCTAACCATTTCACGTTATATTGGCGCTGCAGCCATTGTTGGTGTGCTGATGACCGGAATGACACCGTCGCTGCGTCTCACGCTAAAAAGTTATTTCCGCCCGCTCAATTTCGCCATTATCAGGGAAGTGATGGGGATTGGTATTCCTGCCAGCATTGAATCAGTGCTGTTTAACGGGGGCAAGCTGCTCACGCAGATGTTTGTGGCTGGTATGGGGACGGACGTCATCGCCGGTAACTTTATTGCTTTCTCCATCGCCTCACTGATTAACCTGCCGGGTAACGCACTGGGTTCCGCATCGACCATTATCACCGGTAAACGGCTCGGGAAAGGGCAGATTGGTCAGGCGGAACGCCAGTTGCGGCATGTTTTCTGGTTGTCGACCATTGGCCTGACGGTGATCGCCTGGGGGAGTGCACCTTTTGCCGGGTTGATGGCATCGTTCTACACCCGCGAAGAGGATGTCAAAGAGGTTGTTAAAATCCTGATCTGGATGAACGCGGCGTTTATGCCGATTTGGGCGGCCTCCTGGGTGCTTCCTGCCGGGCTCAAAGGGGCGCGGGATGCCCGCTTTGCGATGTGGGTATCGATGCTCGGTATGTGGGGATGCCGCGTTGTAGCGGGGTATACGCTGGGGGTGATACTCGGAATGGGGGTGGTTGGCGTCTGGCTGGGGATGTTCCTCGACTGGGCTGTACGCGGCGTGTTGTTCTACTGGCGTATGGTAAGTGGGCGCTGGTTATGGAAATATCCCCGTACCAAACCGGAACCTGTGGTGACAGAAACCACAGAATGCCTGACAAATGCGCGAAATGGAGAATAAATCGGCAAACGATCGAAAATCTGCATTCTGCCTTTGACATCATCGGGTAGCATCGATAATATGCGCCCCGTTCACACGATTCCTCTGTAGTTCAGTCGGTAGAACGGCGGACTGTTAATCCGTATGTCACTGGTTCGAGTCCAGTCAGAGGAGCCAAATTTTAGTTTCGGGATATCCCTGTGGATCCGGAGACATTAAAAAGAAGAACTTATCTTTTACCCGGTTGTCCTGAAAAGGACAACCGGGTTTTTTGACGTCCATAGTTTTTTGGGCGCTTAGGGGATCTCACGGTTCGCTGAGAAATAAGGCGGGTCAGCCGGATATTAATCACCTGAATGAGTTACTGTACGTTCATAATTGTAGCTCTGTGCCAGGGAATGGAGTATTTGTGTTACGCGTCCCGCTGATAACTGGGCACTGTGGGTAAAAGTTGTTTGTTTGTATAACCAGTGGATATAAAGCCTGCTGGCGGCTAAAGAGAGTGTTTGAGCATTGCTATTATCCCCACCCGTCAGTGAGCAAACCATCTTACGGTTTTTTTCCTGTATCCAGAGTTGCCACTGATTTTTCCACCATCCATGATATGTTGTTCCCTGAAAAGACCAGGGCTTATTATCATCACTGTCACTTATATCCTCCTCTATAAACCAAAGTTCACTTTGTCGTTGGCGAAATAACTCTGCCCAGGCAGTAATAGTTGCTCCCCTAAGAAAGCATTCGTGTGAAATAACATGTGTCTTTACCTCAGGGAAAAGGATGTTCAGTACCCGAAAATGCCCATGAGCCGCAATAACCGGGCGTAGAATCGCACCTTTGGCGTTACGTTTGAGTACCGCACTTCCATACTGAATTTCATCGAACTGACTCCGGCGTAAAAACTGCGTCTCGCGCATATCAACGCGCTTTACAATATCACTATGATGCAAATCAGGTTCAATATTCCCTCTCCAGCGATAATGCAGGGTTTCACCGATCTGATGCTGAGTAAAATTAGTGGAGAGATGAAGAATATTACCGCGAGTGGCATCGAAACTGAGCAGAACATACAGTTTCTGTTCCGCACTGTTTCCCTGGAATGGCACAATCAGAGAAACCGTTTCAATCCGTTCTGGTGATACCATTTCTCTTCGTAATTGTTGTTTTGGCGTCCAGACTTTTTTGCAGGCGCGGCACTGGATGCGCTGTGTTCCCTGCGGGTTATGGCCATAGCAAATCGTTTCTTTGCAATAACATACAGGACAAAAAAGACCTCTTTCAGCGGCATATGAGGTTAAGTGAGCAGACAACCATTCACTATATTTTTGCTCATCAAACAGAGGTGGATAACTCCCACATGCCCGGCAGTGCAATGCAGGATATCCCAGCCTGTAGTCTGGCCAACTGTAATCTGAAGATGTTGGTCGCCCTAAATTGCGACAACCAAACGTTTTGCAGGTATTAATTGTAAACAGAGTCGACATGAGTCACCAACGATTTTAAGAGGTCGCTAATTTTGCCGTATAACTCTTGGTTGGTTGTGTGAACGGACGCACATAATAAAGCCTTTCAGAACGTAAAGTAACAAATCTTTATATGGCTGAAAGGAACACGTTATGAAATTAAAAATGATTACAGCGGGTATTTTGCTGACGTTGCCATTTTGGGTCTGCGCCAGGGATGTCACCATTATTTATACCAATGATCTCCATGCTCATGTGGAACCTTATAAAGTTCCCTATATTGCAGACGGTAAACGAGATATCGGTGGCTGGGCGAATATCACTACCCTGGTAAAAGAGGAGAAAGCGAAAAACAAAGCAACATGGTTCTTTGATGCGGGTGATTATTTTACCGGCCCATATATCAGTAGCCTGACAAAAGGAAAGGCTATAATTGATATCATGAATACTATGCAGTTTGATGCTGCCACAATAGGAAATCATGAATTCGATCATGGCTGGGACAATACATTATTACAACTTAGCCAGGCAAAATTCCCCATTGTACAGGGTAATATATTCTATCAGAACAGTGACAAAACATTCTGGGACAAGCCTTATACCATCATTGAAAAAGATGGCGTGAAAATTGGTGTTATTGGTTTACATGGCAAGTTCGCCTTTAATGATACCGTTTCTGCGGCGACACGTGTAGGTATTGAAGCACGGGACGAAATTGAGTGGTTACAGCGCTATTTAGATGAACTGAAAGGTAAAGTCGATTTGACGGTACTGCTGGTTCATGAAGGAACGCCTGCCCGTCAGTCCAGTATAGGGGGCACCGATGTCCGTCGTGCGCTGGATAAAGATATCAAGACCGCAAGCCAGGTTAAAGGGCTGGATATTCTGATTACCGGACATGCACATGTCGGTACACCAGATCCGATTAAAGTCGGTAATACGCTGATCCTCTCAACCGACAGCGGCGGTATTGATGTGGGGAAACTGGTACTGGACTATAAAGAGAAACCGCATCACTTCACAGTGAAAAACTTTGAGCTGAAAACCATTTACGCCGATGAGTGGAAACCCGATCCACATACGAAGTCGGTGATCGACAGCTGGAATAAGAAACTTGATGAAGTGGTGCAACAGACAGTAGGACAATCGCCGGTTGAATTGACTCGCGCCTATGGCGAATCGGCTCCGCTGGGAAATCTGGCTGCAGACGCTTTGTTGGCGGCAGCAGGTAAAAATACACAACTGGCCTTAACCAATTCAGGTGGTATCCGCACTGAGATACCGGCAGGCACTATTACCATGGGTGGCGTCATTAGCGTGTACCCGTTCCCTAACGAACTGGCTACGATGGATCTCACCGGTAAACAATTGCGCAGTTTGATGGAACACGGTGCAAGTTTAACGAATGGCGTCTTGCAGGTATCTAAAGGCCTGGAAATGAAGTACGACAGCAGTAAACCCATCGGCCAGCGTGTCGTCGTATTTACGCTGAATGGTAAACCGATTGAGGATGCGACCGTCTACCATATTGCCACCCAGAGCTTCCTTGCCGATGGTGGTGATGGGTTCACCACGTTTACTGAGGGTAAAGCGCGTAATACAACAGGCGGTTACTACGTTTCTAACGCTGTGATCGATTACTTCAAAGCAGGTAACTCCGTTACGGATGAACAGATCAAAGGTATGCGTGTTGCTGATGTGAAAAAGTAATGGCCGGATTTTATTTAGTGATACAGAGTCATCTGGCTTCATCACAACAGCATCAATGACTGTCAATTAATAAAAAAATTGAAATTAAGCGGTAGAACATTAGCCATTTGAGCGTTATTGATTCAACCGTTAATGATAAAAGGGTTCATGTATTCACATGAACCCTTTGGGAAATATCATTAAAATTTATATAACAAATGGAAACTAGTTATGAAAATAATGACAAAACTGAGTCTGATTACATTGTGCTTGTCCGCAGCGTTAGTTGCGCCAATTAGTGCGAAGGATGTGACTATTTATTATACCAACGATTTACATGCTCATGTCTCTCCAGGGAAAATTCCAGCTGTCGATAAAGAACGCGCAGTCGGCGGTTTTGCTAACATCGCGACCATCGTTAATGATGCCAGGAAAGAAAGTAAAGATGTATTTTTCTTCGATGCGGGTGATTATTTTACTGGCCCATATCTAAGCACTCTGACCAAAGGTGAGGCAATCATTGATATAATGAATACCATGCCTTTTGATGCTGTGTCGGTGGGGAACCACGAATTTGATCACGGTGTTGATAATATGGTTAAGCAGTTATCAAAAGCGAACTTCCCGGTTTTACTGGGCAACGTTTTTTATACTGGCAGTGATAAACCTGTCTGGAATAAACCCTGGACGATTGTCGAAAAAGACGGCATAAAAATTGGCGTAATTGGGGTGCATGGCAAATTTGCATTTTATGACACTATTGCCGCTAAGGCTTACGCTGGCTCAGAGGCTCGTGATGAAGTGCCTTACATTCAAAAAGGGCTTGATGCATTAAAAGGTAAAGTTGATATCACCGTGCTACTTATCCACGAAGGTACACCGGCGCGTCAATCAAGCTACGGAAATAAAGATGTCGCCAGAATGCTGCAAGCTGATATCGATACCGCAAAGAAATTTAAGGGTATTGATGTGTTAATCACAGGGCATGCTCATGTGGGTACGCCAGATCCAATTAAAGTCAATGACACACTCGTTGTTTCAACAGATGCGTATGGTACTGATATCGGTAAATTAGTATTGGATTTTAACCCTAAGACTAAAAAAATTGATGGCTATAACGGTAAGCTAATCACTGTATTTGCTGACGAATATAAACCTGATCCAAAAGTTCAGGCTAAAATTGATGAATGGAATGCTAAGCTGAAAAGTATTACTGACCAGATTATTGGGTCAACAACGACGTCATTTACTCGTTCCTATGGTGAATCGTCACCTGTTGGTAATTTAGTTATCGACGCAATGATGGCTAAAGCGCCAGACGCGGTCGTGGGATTACAAAACAGCGGTGGATTGCGTGCTGATTTTCCGAAAGGAAATTTAAAATATGGTGATGTAATCACTGCCTTCCCATTTAATAACGAACTGGTTGAAATGGATCTCACCGGGAAGGAACTCACCAATTTAATGATTCACGCAACTAATCTCACCAATGGGGTTTTGCAAGTGTCAAAAAGCGTTCATGTTGAATATGACAGTAACAAACCTCTGGGTGAACGAATTATTAAATTCACTATTAATAACCAACCTGTAGATCCAGCAAAAACATATCGGGTTGCGACACACTCATTTTGTGCAACGGGGGGGGATGGATTTGACGCGTTCTTAAAAGGAACGAATGTCAAAACTATCAGCAGCACCAGTTCTGCTGAGTCAATCATCGATTATGTCAAGGCTCATAGCCCATTAAAACCTGATCTTGAAATGAGAGTCGTTGATGTAAGCGCGGCTAAATAGATTTAATAAATTAGTAGATGCTTTCAGATATGATTGAGTGGTTGGTACTTCCCTCAATCATATCGTAATAACATATTGAAAATGCAATAGTCATTTTATATTGGCGAAGATGTATGGTTTTTTAGTACAGGAATAGTATTTTTTTTGACAAACCTCAGTGGAAGGGATTTTTTTATGAAAAAACAAAATTATCTTTTATCAGGCGCGCTTATGTTGTTACCTATGGTAACGCTTGCAGACTCTGGAAGTAATGAATATCTGTCTGACTGGTGGCATCAAAGTATTAATATCGTAGGCAGTAACTCCACTCGCTTTGGGCCGCTAAAAAGATCTGATTTATATCCGGAATATCGAGCATGGACGCATGTAGATTGGTTTGATTTCTACGGTTATGCTGATTTGCCTAAGGAAGGTGCGAACAAGTTCCTGATATGAGATCATCATATTCATCCGGAGCGCATCCCAGAGGGACATCATGAGCCATCAACTCACCTTCGCCGATAGTGAATTCAGCACTAAGCGCCGTCAGACCCGAAAAGAGATTTTCCTCTCCCGCATGGAGCAGATTCTGCCATGGCAGAATATGACCGCTGTCATCGAGCCGTTTTATCCCAAGGCGGGCAATGGCCGACGGCCCTATCCGCTGGAGACCATGCTGCGTATTCACTGCATGCAGCATTGGTACAACCTGAGCGACGGTGCCATGGAAGATGCCCTGTACGAAATCGCCTCCATGCGCCTGTTTGCCCGATTATCCCTGGATAGCGCCCTGCCGGATCGCACCACCATCATGAATTTCCGCCACCTGCTCGAGCAGCATCAACTGGCCCGTCAATTGTTCAAGACCATCAATCGCTGGCTGGCCGAAGCAGGCGTCATGATGACCCAAGGCACTTTGGTGGATGCCACCATCATTGAGGCACCCAGCTCTACCAAGAACAAAGAGCAGCAACGCGATCCGGAGATGCATCAGACCAAGAAAGGCAATCAGTGGCACTTTGGCATGAAGGCCCACATTGGTGTCGATGCCAAGAGTGGCCTGACCCACAGCCTAGTCACCACCGCGGCCAACGAGCATGACCTCAATCAGCTGGGTAATCTGCTTCATGGAGAGGAGCAATTTGTCTCAGCCGATGCCGGCTACCAAGGAGCGCCACAGCGCGAGGAGCTGGCCGAGGTGGATGTGGACTGGCTGATCGCCGAGCGTCCCGGCAAGGTAAAAACCTTGAAGCAGCATCCGCGCAAGAACAAAACGGCCATCAACATCGAATACATGAAAGCCAGCATCCGTGCCAGGGTGGAGCACCCGTTTCGCATCATCAAGCGGCAGTTCGGCTTCGTGAAAGCCAGATACAAGGGGCTGCTGAAAAACGATAACCAACTGGCGATGTTATTCACCCTGGCCAACCTGTTTCGGGTGGACCAAATGATACGTCAGTGGGAGAGATCTCAGTAAAAACCGGAAATAACGCCAGAAATGGTGGAAAAAATAGCCTAAATAGGCTGATTCGATGTGTTTGCGGGAAAAAAATCGGCCCAGATCCGCGAAATTTTAATCAGCGAGTCAGCTTGGGAAGAAATGACCTGCTTATTCGCACCTTCCCTAAGTTTTTCGGTTTAGGGAATGATAACGATATAGGTATTTGGGATAATGGCTCTCCATTTTTTATGGAAATCGAGCCACGTTTTAGTATCGATAAATTAACGGGACTCGACTTAAGCTTTGGTCCATTTAAAGAATGGTATTTTGCCAACAACTACATCTATGATGCGGGTACTAACGAAGGACAGCGTCAGAGTACCTGGTATATGGGGTTGGGGACTGATATTGAGACCGGGCTACCGATGTCGTTATCTGCAAACATCTATGCTAAATATCAGGGAAACAATTACAATGCTGCCAACGAAAACGAGTGGGATGGATATCGCTTTAAATTAAAATATGTGATTCCTCTTACTACAGTATTTGGCGGGAAGCTAAGTTACGTAGGTTTCACTAATTTTGACTTTGGTTCAGACTTAAAGGAACAATCGGGTGGTGAGCAACAATTTTACTCCCGCACAAACAACTCGATAGTTTCCACCAATGTGCTCAGCTTAGTTTATGCTCACTGGAACTACGGCGCGACGCTTCGTTATTTCTATCATGGCGGACAATTTGAGGAAGGCAGTAAAGCATTTGACAGCAGCGGGGATATCACCTCTATAGATTCAACGGGGTGGGCCTATTATCTAACTGTTGGTTACATTTTTTGAATAAATAATATTGCGTGGTTTGTCATCGGTTATTTGAGCATTAGTTGATTAGACTACAAACATTGAAAGGGGTCATGCCTCCAGATGAGCCCTTAAACGGATGTGATAGATTTCATCTAACTTAAAGGAATTGATTATGAAGATAAAAATAATTGCTGCGGGTATTTTGTTGACGCTACCGATTTGGGTTTGTGCCAAAGATGTCACGATTATTTATACCAATGATCTCCATGCTCATGTTGATACTTACAAACTACCCTATGTCGCCGATGGGAAACGTGCGATTGGTGGATTCGCTAATATAACTACATTAGTAAAACAGGAAAAAGTCAAAAATAAAGCTACGTTTTATTTTGATGCCGGTGATTATTTTACCGGGCCATATATCAGCAGTCTGACAAAAGGTCAGGCAATAATTGATATTATGAACACGATGCCCTTTGATGCTGTATCAATCGGTAACCATGAGTTCGACCATGGTTGGGATAATCTCTTACGCCAGTTAAGTAAGGCAAATTTCCCTGTTCTGTTAGGGAATGTGTTCCATAAGGACAGTGAGATACCGTTCTGGAACAAACCGTATACCATTCTGGAAAAGGATGGCGTAAAAATTGGTGTTATTGGGTTACACGGTGTGTTTGCGTTTAATGACACGGTTTCAGAGCTCTCGCTCCAGGGGCTCGATAATGATAATAACAACCGCTTCGATAAATCAGCCGCAGCCTTCAAGGATCAGGGGATTGAGGCACGCGATGAGGTGAAATATCTGCAACACTATCTGGATGAGCTGCGGGGTAAAGTTGACATCACGGTCGCACTCATTCATGAAGGTGTTCCGGCACGCCAGTCCAGTATTGGTAATACAGATGTCAGACGTGCGCTGGATAAAGATATTCAGACCGCAAGTCAGGTCAAAGGGCTTGATATTCTCATCACCGGGCACGCTCACGTAGGAACACCAGAACCAATCAAGGTGGGGAATACGTTAATCCTTTCTACTGACAGTGGTGGTATCGACGTGGGTAAATTGGTACTCGACGTTAACCCTGCAACCCATACACATGAAGTGAAAAACTTCGAGCTGAAAACGCTTTACGCCGATGAGTGGAAACCTGATCCAGTAACACAGAAAGTTATCGATGGATGGAATCAAAAACTCGCGGATATCGTGCGTCAGCCAGTGGGTGTATCGCCTTCCACGTTAACCCGTGCCTACGGTGAATCCTCACAACTTGGCAACCTGTTTACGGATGCAATGCTTGTCGCTGCGCCGAATGCACAAATTGCGCTGATTAATTCCGGCAGTTTACGTGCTGATATCAATGCTGGCCCTATTACCTTTGGTGACATTGTCAGTACGTTTCCCTTCAAAAATGAGTTAACGGAGATGGATCTCAGTGGTAAGGATCTGCGTAATCTCATGGAACATGGAGCATCACTCACGAATGGCATACTGCAAATGTCAAAGGGGGCTGAAATGCACTATATGCCGCAGAAACCAGTAGGGCAGCGCATGGTTTCTTTCACAATTAATGGCAAAGAGATTGCAGATACGGAGACTTATCATGTTGCAACGACGACATTCCTTGCTTTAGGGGGAGATGGTTTCCTGGCATTTAAAAAAGGGAAGAATGTACAAGTTCGCGCCGGTAATAATATGTCCGATGTCGTGATTGATTATCTGAAATCAGGGCACAAAATCGTTCCTGCACAGATTAATGAAATGCGTGTTGAAGCAGTTAAATAATTAGTGTTAATTTTGATGATGCAATCTATTTTATAGGTTGCATCATTTTTCTGATCATTGTGAAAATAAAATAATGAACTCGGGAACTAAATTGTGGTGCAATATTTCATGAGTATTTAATGTGAAACATACAGGTAAAGGTTTTGTCTATGAGGTTTACTTCTGTTAATTATAAAATTGCGTGTTTGCTTTATCATTCAATTTGTTTTATTCGCCCGCTAATATACAGCAGCCTCTTTTTGCCATAGCGCCGCTGACTAAAGGAAAAACGATAATGAAAAGTTGCCATATGATGGCGAAGATCTCTACTTCATCCTGTAATGTACATGGTACAGATTGCTTTTATCTCAATAAAGAACAGTTTCTCCCTGAATGCAAAGCATATTGCATGGATGATACGATGCTTCAGCTATTTATTCGTCAGAAAATTGAGGCTCAGGAATCACACGATGTGATTTTTACCTGGCAGGGCGTTGAATTAACGCCAGACAGGCTTAATTTCTTTAAACGAGTTATTGCGCTACAACAGCAATTTGCACAAGGTAAAAATATTTTCAACACATTGCTTACCAATGGCATTCTGTTGGATGATGACTGGTGTGAATTCTTCAGGAAAAATCAGTTTCTGATTGGTATTTCAGTGGATGGCGATGTTTCGCTGTACAATAATTTCCGCAAAACGATTTCTGGGAAATCGATGAATCACCCAGTCGAGAAGGCTGTGAGATTATTGCAAAAACATGATGTGGAATTTCATACTCTAACGGTCATTAGCGCCAGAAGTAGCCAGCAGCCACTGCAGATCTACCATTATCTGAAAAGTCTTGGCAGCAACCATATGCAGTTTATCCCCTTACTTGAACCGCTTGCACAGGGTGGTGTGAATGCGCGAAGCCTTGCGCCCGCCGCATTGGGGACTTTTTTGAAAACGATTTTTTATACCTGGATTCGCCTGGATATTGGAACGATTAAAATTCCCATTTTTGAGCACGCTTTCGCTGCGTGGTGTGGGTTACCGGCATCGAACTGTGCCTTTGCATCATTCGCTGGTAGCGTGTTCTCGCCGAAAATAAATGATGATTTATGCCAGTGCGATCGCTTTGTTAATCCGCAATCTTCGCTAAGTAATAAGTATCAATCTATCACAACCACGCTGCATGAAAGCGTGTCGAATCAAATGATTATGCAGAGTAAGCTGCCACTGGTAGCAGAATGCGCAAGTTGCAAAGTGAAATTTGCCTGCCACGGCGGTTGCCCAAAAGATCGCATAGTGCTTTCCCGACGCGGTGTCCCGGAGCTCAATTATTTTTGTGAAAGCTATCAAGCTTTTTTCACTTATGTTGAACCCTATATGTTGATGATGAGGGCACTGTGGGAACAAAACTATGCACCTTCCGATATTCGCCAATATTTGGCCTGACATGCTTAACTTTCAGTGGAACTGCGGGGGATTGATAAGAGGGCGCAGTGGCCCTCTTATCGCGTTCACAGATGGTGAATGGGGTATTGCGGTGGATACCCTGCTTAACTGACAGGCATCACCGCAGGGTGGCCATAACTCTTTCCCGTGGGAAAGGGCACCACCCGATAGCACAATCCCTACCGGTTTACATGAATCGGTGCCGTAGCCTCAAACAGCCACGGACGGGCATCGCTCTCCACCAGGGGTGACAATGTTTCACGTACCCGCAGGTGATACTCATCCAGCCACTGTTTTTCCTGCTCGTTCAAAAGAGATAGCTCGACCTGGCTCAAATCGATTGGGATCAGCGTCAGTGACGCAAACTTACAGAACCCCGGACGGCATTCGACAATTTCCACCTGGTTTTCAATACGGATCCCATGACTCTCCGCCTGGTAGTATCCCGGCTCGATGGTCATGATATTGCCTGCCACCAGAGGCCACGGATTGACCTTTTTGGCAAACCGATGCGGGTTCTCGTGGATCAACAACTGATGCCCCACACCGTGCCCCGTACCGTGATCGTAATCCAGCCCCATTTCCCACAGCGGACGACGCGCAAAGGCATCCAGCTGATGCCCCTGACTGCCGGACGGGAACTGCAGGGTCATCAGTGACAAAAAGCCTCTCAGCACGGCGGTATAGTGCAAACGCTGCTGCGGATCGACCTTACCCCATGCCAGCGTACGCGTGGCGTCGGTGGTACCGTTATGGTACTGGCCACCGGAATCATTGAGATAAAAATGGTCATGACCAAGGGTTTTATTGCTTGCTTCGCTTGAGTGGTAGTGGCACATCGCAGCATTGCTTGATGATGCTGAAATGGTCGCAAAGCTCTGCTCAATAAAACCGGGTTGCTGCTCGCGGAATCTGAGTTGCTGCGCCTGAACCTCCAGCTCCGTCAACGGTTGTCCTGCAGCCACACGCTGCGGTACTTCACGGCTCAGCCAGGCAAGGAAATTGACCCATGCCGCACCGTCCTGGTGATGGCATTCACGGTATCCCGCCAGCTCTACCGGGTTTTTGCTGGCTTTCATCAGCGTGATGGGGTCGGTTTGCCAGATAATTTCCCCTTGCGGCTCAATGGCAAAGCGCAGGGCTACCGGGGCAGAATCGGCGTCGACCAGCACGCGTTTGCCTCGCGCAAGCTGCTGGCAGCGTTCGATAAACATATCCTGTGGCGCAAGTTTCAACGCGTTTCGCATGGTATCGGGTAACGTACCGAGCTTGTTGTCGTTAACAAACCACTCCACGTTACCGTCACGGCTGAGAAGAGCAAAGGAGAGCGGAACCGGGCTACAGGGGATGTCAGAACCGCGTACGTTCAACAGCCAGGCGATGTTGTCTGGCAGGGTGACGGCCAGGTAATCAGCGTCGTACTCAGCCAGCACGGCGGCGACGCGCTGACGCTTGTCGACACTGCTTTCGCCGCTGATATCGACCGGCATCTCGCGGATAAGCCCTGCGGGTGCAGCAGGGCGGTCAGTCCATAATGGATCAAACGGCGACAGGTTCAGAGGAACCAGCTCGCACGGCGTTGCGGTCAACAGCGTATAGTCTGCATTGGTCATCAGGAGTGCTTCGAAACCGATACGCGTACCGGCTGCAACGTTGTTTTGCAACCACCCGGCCAGCGGTTCGTTATGCAGATGGTGGATCTCCACCTCATCCAGATTGACCTGAGCGCGCGCCTGAACCTGGTAGCGGCCATCGACAAAAAGCAGGGTTTTGTCTTTCAACACCAGCGCCAGGCCGGCGGAACCGTCAAAGCCCGTCAGCCAGGCCAGTTTTTCGTCGTACGGTGCACAGTACTCGCTCTGCCAGGCATCTGCGCGCGGGACGATCATCCCGTCAAGATGGTTTGATTCCAGCCACTGACGCAGGGCGGACAACGGTGATGTGGTGTGCATTATTTTTCCTTTTATTATTAGCGGAATGGCGGCTCGTTGAAGGTACGCAACTTACGGGAGTGCAGCTTATCTCCCTCCGCCCGGAGTAAATCAATGGCACGAATACCAATTTGCAGATGCTCGGAGATAGCGCCTTCGTAGAAACGATTGGCCTGACCCGGTAGCTTAATTTCGCCATGCAGCGGTTTATCCGAAACGCACAGCAACGTACCGTAAGGCACGCGGAAGCGATAACCCTGCGCGGCGATAGTGGCGCTTTCCATATCGATGGCGACCGCGCGGCTCAGGTTGAAACGCAGCGCAGAGGCGGAGTAGCGCAGTTCCCAGTTACGGTCATCGGTGGTGACGACGGTTCCGGTACGCAGACGCTGTTTGACCTCTACACCCTGCATGCCGCTTACCTCTTTAGTGGCGTCGTACAGCGCACGCTGCACTTCCGCAATGCTCGGGATTGGGATATCTGGCGGAAGTACCGCATCCAGTACGTGGTCGTCGCGCAGATAGGCGTGGGCCAGCACGTAATCGCCAATCAGCTGGCTTTCACGCAGGCCGCCACAGTGACCAATCATCAGCCAGACGTCCGGGCGCAGTACCGCCAGATGGTCGCAGATGGTTTTGGCGTTTGACGGGCCAACGCCGATGTTAATCAGCGTGATCCCCTGGCCATCGGCAGTGAGCAGATGCCAGGCGGGCATCTGGTGTTTCTTCCACGCGAGGTCGGAAATGGCCTGCTCGGGGGCTTCCGTTTCCGCAGTGATCCAGATCCCGCCTGCGCAGGAGAGGGCAATATAAGGACTGTCCGGATCAAGGATTTGGCTACAGCCCCAGCTGACAAATTCGTCAACATAGCGGGTGTAGTTGGTGAACAGCACGAATGGCTGGAAATGTTCGGCTGGCGTGCCTGTGTAGTGACGTAAACGTGCCAGGGAGAAATCCACACGGCGGGCATCGAAATGCGACAACGGGGAGAATTCTGCCGGGTGATAAACCCCGTCAGCCGTCTCATCACCAATCTGCGAAAGTTCGGTGGTCGGGAAGTGGCGCGTCAGTCCCGCGCTCATGGAGCGGTCGAGCGTCAGTGCTGAACCGTCAATCACGTACGGATACGGGATCTCATGCTGTGACGGTTCAACGGAAATGTGCGCGCCGTAATCCTGGTACAGCAGCGTGAGCTGTTCTTCGAGATAAGGACGAAACAGTGCAGGGCGGGTCACCGTAGTGCTGTAGCAGCCGGAGTGGGTAAAGCGCGCATAGGCACGGGTTTTCGGGGTGTTGCTGGCGCTGCCGTCCCAGGTCACAGAGAGTGAAGGGTAAACAAAAAGGCCACGGTTTCTGGCCTTATCGTCGGGGAGTTTTCCGGTTTCGATATACTCGCTGATAGCACAGCGTAATGCGTTGACGGACTGTTCATACAGCGCATTAAGTTTTTCCAGTGCCTGAGCAGGGGTCAGGCTGGAGCCCTTATTATTCATGTCTGTCTCCTTGTTCCACAGGTGTGCGGCTATACCCGATAGTATGTCACACGTCTGTGAAACAAAAGTGAGGAGATCAGGAGTGAGTTGTCTCTTTCATCCAGAGCGCGGTGGTGGCAGACAGCAGGCAGCCTGCGAGCAGATACAGCGCCACGCTGTGCCAGTTGCCGCCCGAGAACGTGACCAGCGCGGCGGCAATAAACGGCGTAAACCCACCGCCGACCACGCTTGCCACCTGATATCCCACGCCCGCCCCACTGTAGCGATAACGTGCGCCGAACAGTTCGGTAAACATCGGTTGCTGCACACACACCACCATATCGTGCGCGATGTTTGCCAGCATGATCGCAAAGAAGACAATCCAGAAGACCGATTGCGCCTCCAGCGCCATAAAGAACGGCCAGGCGCTGAGCGTGCCAATCAGGGCCCCGGTGATGTAAATACGGCGACGGCCATATCTGTCCGCAAGCCAGGCGAAGCAGGGGATGGTCAGGCAGCTAATCCCGCCAACCAGGAGCCCAATATTCAGAAATAACTCACGCGGCAGACCGAGATTTTGCGTTGAATAGTTCAGGGCAAAGGCGGTCACGATATACATCGTCAGCAGTTCACACAGGCGCAGGGCAATGATTTTCAGGAACGCACCAGGGTGTTGAACCAGCGCGTCCATCACCGGAAGCCGTTTTTTGGCGACCGGCTTTTCCCGCTGCAGTTCAAATTCTGTGGACTCTTCCATTCCGTTGCGGATCCACAGCGCGGCGATGACCAGCACAACGCTGAAGATAAACGGAATACGCCAGCCCCAGCTCAGGAACTGTTCGTCGGTGGTGAGTTGGCTGATGAGTGACACCAGGCCGGTGGAGAGCAGCAGGCCAACACCGTAACCCACCTGCACGCCGCTGCTATAAAATGCTTTCTTGTTTTTCGGCGCGCTTTCGACAGATAACAGTGCCGCGCCACCCCATTCCCCGCCCACGGCGAAGCCCTGAATAGCGCGCAGCGTTACCAGTAGTACCGGTGCCCACCAGCCAATGGAGGCAAATGAGGGCAAAACGCCGATGAGTGCGGTAGCAATACCCATCATCCAGACGGTCAGCATCAGCATGCGTTTGCGGCCAAGGCGGTCACCAAAGTGGCCGAATATCACGCCACCCAGCGGACGAAAAAGGAAACCTACACCAAACGTTGCGAACGCGGCAAGGGTACCCATTGCGGGGCCGATCTGGGGGAAGAATTCACGGTTAAACACCAGTGCGGCGGTGATGCCGTAGAGCAGAAAATCATACCAGTCGACGACGGCTCCCGCGAAACTGCCGAGTGCTGCGCGACGGGCGCGATTGAGCGAAGGTGTCTCCTCGTTGGATCGTGCGGAGATGAGAGTGGATTCCATAGTTGTCCTGTCTGTACTGATTTTTAATTATTGGTATTGGGAAAGGTTGCTCACCTTACTCCCGTCAAATTTGACGGGAACAATGAGACTACCGCGGCAGACGGTGAGAGGAAAATGATTTTATTTCCCAATGGTGTTAGAAAACACCTGAATAAGAAGAGATAGTGTTGATGGCAGATAAAAAAAAGCCTCTGCGTCGGGCAGAGGCAAACATGTCAGAGCTTACACACTCCTGTGGTTTGCCTGATTACCCTGAAAACTGGCGGTCAATGACAACCCACATAGAGTTCTTGACGCTCACCGGGCAAACCGTTCACGGTAAATCCGGTTAATACAGAACATCGGTCATTTTACTGGAGCATTCAGGAAAATGACGTAGATCCCCCTCCTGATTCATCAAAAAATAAAACCAGCCATGCCGGAGTTAATAAATTGATTATTCAATATGAGTAATCAAATAATGATGAAAATAGCACTTGTCGACACATTACCTCTCATGTCGACGCAGAAACATTACTCTCTTAAAACGAAGAGGTAAATATCCCGCATTCAATAATCAGTCTGCTTTATGACCGGGCGTTCGCAAATTTGTCAGGTGTGGCAAGGCTTTGTGTTGTGCGTTTACTAATATGCAACAGTCTGTTTAGCTATTCATTGTTCTCATCGTGATGTTATTTCGCTAGATTTGTGAAACCCCGATTTATGGTTAAAACGATGATGAATAAAACTTTGCCCATGCCCCTGGTGGTATTAATCGCGTGCCTTTCTGTTGGCGGGTTAATTTCTACTGATATATTTTTGCCCGCTCTTGGCGAAATGCAATTATTCTATAAAGTTACGGAGGCACAAATACAGGATGCCATCGCCCTGTTTTTATTTGGTGTGGCATTTTCGCAACTGGTTTATGGCCCGCTAAGCGACTGTCTTGGCAGAAAGAAAACGCTCATCGCAGGGCTATTGATCTGGCTGGTTTCTACGGTTGGCGTTATTTACTCAACGCATATCAACGAATTGCTTATTTTGCGTCTTTTCCAGGGGATTGGCTCCTGTGCCGGTATTACCATCAGCCGCGCCATCATCAATGACATGATGGATAAAAAATCGTCGGCACAGCTGTATCTGGTGATCTTCCCGTTCGTGGGGATGTCACCGGCGATTGCCCCGATGATAGGTGGTATTTTGACCCAACACTTCGGATGGCGGGCCTGTTTTATCTTTTTAACCTTATTTATCATCATGACTCTGGTGCTGTGTTTCTCTGCACTGCGCGAGACATTACCCGTCGAAAAAAGGCAAAAGCTGAGCGTACTGGCGGCAGCCGTAAGTACCGTTAACGTGCTACGAAATAAACAATTTCTTTTTTACGCAGCCATTCCTTGTTTTGCCTATGCGGCCTACTTTGCTTATATCGTCGAGTCACCGTTTATGCTTGGCAGACTGGGGCTTTCGCCGGTTTATGTGGGTTACACCTATATTTTACTTTCCGTGAGCTATGTGGCCGGAAATCTTACTGCCAAAAAACGCTCCCGCAGCGTGGGTATTGAAGAAACGATTCGCCAGGGATATCGCATTTTTGTTGTGGGCGGCATCATTTTTGCCCTGCAGATGTACCTGAGCCCTGTACCGCTGCTGACCAGTATTATCACCATCTCAATTCTGACCTTCGGTAACGGTTTTCTGCTTCCATTGGGCACGGCTTCGGCCATTGCTGCACACCCACAGGCATCCGGTACCGCCTCTGGCGTAATGGGCGCATTACAGCTCGGTAGTGCAGCCATCGCAACCTTCCTGATTGGGAAACTTTCAGCTCATGCGCCTGGCATGACGGCATTCATTATTGCCTGCGTCTGCGTGCTCGGTTTCCTCGTTTATGTTTTTGGTCAATCTGGATTTATGGAATTTGTCTCCAACAAAGAGAGTAATATCAATGATTAATAATATAGATGTCACATTGCGGGATGGCGGTTATCAGAACAACTTTCATTTCCCGACAGATTACGCCATTAAGCATGTTCGGGCTCTGGTAGACAGCGGTGTGGAATGGATTGAAATTGGTTACCGGAACGGTTCATTTAAACCTATTCCCGATATTGGGATGACAGGAATGTCTTGCGATAGTTATATCCAGCAGATCCACAATGCGGTACCTGAAGCCAAATTAGTGGTTATTGCGCACCCACACAATATTGACCAGGAAGATATCATCAGCATGAAAATGCTGGGTGTGGCGATGCTTCGTATTTGTATTAAAACCGATAATCCACAACCCGCGCTGGCGTTATGTGAGTTCGCGAAAAAAAATGGCCTGAGCGTCAGCATGAACTTTACCCGTGCCAGTCAAATTAACGCGAAAACGCTTGTCGAGGTTGCGGCGCAATGCGAGAAGGCCGGGGCCGATATTATCTATATTGCGGATTCTAACGGTAGCCTGCGGCCTGAACAGACGACTCGTCTGGTGAACATCCTTAAATGTACCACCCGTCTGGAGGTGGGTTTCCACGCGCACGATAACCTGGGTCTGGCAATGGCAAATTCCATTGAAGCTGTTAAAGCCGGGGCGACCTTTATCGACAGTTCACTCACCGGTATGGGAAAAGGGGCGGGGAATCTGGCCCTGGAAACCTGGCTGTCGCTGTGCAATTTCGATGAAGGTCAAGAGCGTTATCAAACGGAATGGATCTTCAACCAGGTTCATCAGCTTGAGTCTGAGGCCTGCTATAACGCCTCGCACCGTAGCGTGGTCGACATGATCCTGGGGGTGAAAAACCTGAGCGTGGATCACCGGAAAATGATTGAAGAGAAACTGTCGGAAGCCAGAGAGAACACATTCAGCGCCATCGATAGCGTCATCACGGAGACGGCGGCATGAAAACGCAGGACGCAGTCATTCTGGCACCGGTGATGCCCGTCTGGGACGGTGGTGCGTTTTGTGCCCCGCTGGTGACGTTGCTGGAACAAAAGGGATATTCGGTTACGGTCATCGACACATTGAGCCTGATTGAACGTGATGATCCACAGAGCGCAATAGAGAGTCTTTGTCAGACGCTGAACTCCCGCTCTCAACGCCCCTGGCTGCTGGTGGGGTTTGCAATGGCGGGCACATTAGCGCAGATGCTGGCACCCCATTTGCGTGGGGTGAGCGGGGTCGTCACCGTCAGTGCGCCAGGCTTTGCGGACGAAAAATTAACCACACGCCTGGTGCGCCTGGTTTCAATGCTCGAAAAAGGTGAGCTTGGGCCCGCGGTGGATGTCCTGCATCACTATGTTTTACCGGAAGGCCAGCCAGCCCCGGAGGCCACATTTACGCTGCCGGATGCCGGGAAAATGTCCGCGATCCAGCGAATGTTAACGGGATTCTCACTGTTGCTGAAGATGGATGCCCGTGCCGACATCGCCCGTTATGACGGGAAATACCTTGCGATTGTGGGTGAAAAATCCCAGCTGGCTTCATGGGAAAACCAAACCCATAGCCACCGTCCTCTGCACACTTACAAACGTATTCCGGGAGCCGGTATGCGTCCGTGGAATGATAACCCCATCGCGATGAACAGCCTGCTAAACGAATGGATTGCAACCTTATGAAAAAAAATGTGCTGGTTTTACCGGGGGATGGCATTGGTCAGGAAGTCTGCGAAGCGGCGTTACCCGTCATTAGCGCGATGGGGCTTCCCATTACTCTGACGTTTGGCGAGATAGGCTGGACGTGCTGGGAGCGGGAAGGCAACCCTGTGCCTGCCCGAACCTGGGAACAGATTGCCCATGCGGACGCGGTGCTTCTGGGGGCAATCACCAGTAAGGGAAAAGTACAGGCTCAACAGGCATTGCCTTTGTCGCTGCAACAGCAAGCGATTGAGTATGTTTCCCCGGTGATTCAACTGCGTCAGAAGCTAGGGCTGTATGCCAATATCCGCCCGGTGAAATATGTGTCCGGCGATCGCCGTCCCTTCCGCTGCTGCGTGATCCGCGAAAACACCGAAGGGTTGTACGCGGGGATGGATTTTAAAGGCGTGGGGCCAGAGGTTGCTGGCTGGCTTAAACACCCGAATCTTGAAAAGTATGGCCCGGAAGAGGCGGCCTGGTCCGTGCGGTTGCAAACCCGCTATGGGCTGGAGCGCCTGTTTCAGACAGCCTTTGACTATGCGCGCAAACACCATTTTACCCGCGTCACTTTTGCGGATAAACCGAATGTGATGCGTGAGAGTGGCCATTTTGCGGCAACGATTTTCCATCAGGTAGCCGCCCGTTTTCCGGATATCACGGCGGACATCCACAATGTGGATGCGATTGCCCTCTGGCTGGTACGTAAGCCCCATGAGTTTGGTGTGATTGTCGCTGAAAATATGTTCGGTGATATTTTGTCCGATCTGGCGGCAGGCGTGATGGGAGGGCTTGGCCTGGCACCCAGCGCCAATATCGGTAGTCAGGTGGCTTACTTTGAACCCGTACACGGTAGTGCGCCGGGGATGGCCGGGAAGGGGAAAGCCAACCCGTGCGCCATGTTTTACACCATCGCCCTGATGCTGGAATACCTGGGCTTTGGGCCGCAGGCGGAAAAACTGCAGCAGGTTGTCGATCGCGTTATTCGGGACGGGAAGGTTGCCACCTACGATTTAGGCGGTACGGCGACGACCGACGAGATGGCGCAGGCGATCCTCCGTGAACTGACCCAGCCAGTCATTAGTAAAACCGCCAGCGTTATCACCATTGGCGATGAACTCCTGTCAGGGCAATACGTTAACAGCAATCAGCAGCATATTAGCCAGCGTCTTGAAAAATCACGGTATCAGGTGAGATTTCAGGCGGCCTGTGCAGATAATCTTTCGCAGATTAGCTCACTCGTTACCTCACGCATCGGTCAGGACGATCTGATTGTTATTTGTGGTGGGCTTGGTCCCACTTCCGACGATAAAACCCGCGAAGCGGTGGCACACGCCATCGGCAAACCGCTTGTTCACGACGAGGGGGTGTGGGAGACCATTCAGACACAGCTCAGGGCGTTTGGGGTGAAAAACGATCCTTCAAACTGCCTTCAGGCGCGTTTCCCTGAAGGGACGACCGTACTGGATAACGCCTCCGGGACAGCACCTGGATTTTGCGCCCACGTCGCGGGAAGCCGGCTGGTTGTTCTGCCGGGGCCGCCTTCTCAGGCCTTGCCGATGCTGGATGATGCGTTATCAGACAAAGGGACACGTGAGCCTGAAAGGAAAAAACACAGCTGGACGCTTATTGGGATCAGTGAAAGCGAAGTGGGTTCCATCGTCAATGCCTTAGTCACGTCTTCCGCCTGGGATGTGCATTTTTTATGGAAAAGCCCTTATGTGATTGTGCAGATTGAGACGCCTGAGCATAGCCCTTTACCGTTGCCGGTAAGGCAAAGCCTGGATCTCGCCTTGCGCCCTTATCTGGTCAGCAAACGTAATAAAACGGCAGGCGAAATTTTGCAGGACGCGTGCAGCGTACGCTGGCAAACGTCAGATGCCGAACTCTCTACATACTTGCCTGCAGAGTGCCGCTCCCGGCGGGGTGAATCTCCGGTGCAAATTGACGTTACGGTCGCCCCCTCGCTGACCGATCTTCTGAGTAGCGGTGAACGCCTGGGGCAGATGACGATGTCGGTTCGCCATCAGGATGGCAAAACGCATCAGATGACTTTCCCGATGAACAGAGCACTTCTGGCGCAGAACCTCCCGGAATACGCCGCCTGGTGCGTATTGAAAACGCTGACAACGCAAAATGGATAAAACAACCATGACAACTCAACATACCCTTCAGACGCGCCTGCTGGCGCTGGATACGGCTGCCATCTCGGATGCGCTGGACAGTTTGTATATTGCGGGTGGGCTGGCCGGTATTAAGCCGCAGGCGGGTGGTAAAAAAATTGCGGGGCCAGCTTTTACCGTCAAGTATGAAGCCTGTACGCCTGAGAAAAATCAGTTTATGAATGCAGGAAATTACATTGATGAGGTACCGGCTGGGGCGGTCATTGTCGTGGACAATGGCGGACGTACAGACTGCACGAGCTGGGGCAACATTCTGACCACCAAAGCGCTGCAAAAAGGTATCGCCGGGTCGGTTATTTATGGCTCAGCCAGGGATATCGCGGATATCCGCCAGATGGGGTACTCCTTGTTTTCCAGCAATATCTATATGGTTTCCGGGAAAAACCGGGCACGGGTCAGTGCGGTACAGTGTGCGCTGGATATCGGTGGCGTGACGGTTTGCCCGGGTGACTGGGTGTTCGGGGATGACAACGGTGTTCTGGTGATCCCTGGCGAACATCTGGAAGAGGTGATCCGCCGGGCTGAAAATGTTGAGAACACGGAGCGGAAAATCATCGGTGCCATTAATGGCGGCACGTCGCTTGACGTTGCCCGCCAACAGCTTGGCTACCATGTTCCCTGGGAAGCGAAAGCATGACCCGTCAGTTTTTTGACTACTGGGCCCCCCGGTTGCGTTTCCTTGACGTCCACTATCATGCTCGTCCGGACAGCTATCACCGGCGTTATTCCGCAGCGGAGGCCGGAGAACGGTACGCCCGGCACCAGGGGGGCGTGGTGTTAAAGAATCATCTGGGGAGTGTCAGCGCTCTGGCCGCCGCGATGCAGGAGATGGCACTGCCGGTGTTTGGATCGGTGGTGCTGAACGCAGCCGCCGGGGGGATCAACCTCAACGTTGTCCGCCAGGCGTTGAGTCAGTATCAGTTCGACGGTGCTCCCCGGTTGCTGGTGCATCTGCCAACGGTGATTCCCACAGCGCACAAGAGTACGTTGTCCCGAACCTTCAGCAACGAATATGCCCGACATTTTGCCGGGCTACCGCTCACGATCGCGGATGAGGACGGTAAATTGCGCCCTGAGGTAGAGGCATTAATCTATTTCGCCAGGCATCATGACATTGTGATCTCGTCCGGGCACGCCACGAAAGATCAAACCTTGCGTCTTATTGAGGCCGTCGAGCGGGTAGGGGGTTGTCGTCTTATGCTGAATCAGCCTGCGAACCCCATGACGGGGTTCTCTGCCAGCGAGCTACGGGCGCTGGGAGAACACGACTGGCTTTATGTTGAGCAATGTGCGTTGACTGTCTACCTCGGCTATCAGCCACTTGACGATCTGTATGAGGTGCTGACAGGAGTGAATAACGTGGTCTATAGCTCCGATTTGGGTCAGCCAGGACAGCCTGACATCGGTGACTGGCTGGAAGACAGTCACCGCTGGTTTCAGGCCGCCGGGATTGACGCAGAGCGAAGAGATGCTGTCACCCGCCTGAACCCGCTCAGGATGCTGGAGCCGGGGCGGTCGCAAGGTTGAGGGTTCGGATAAAATCAATAAACGCCTGTTCTTTGGGGGACGGGTGAGGATTGATGTGCACCACATACATCGGCAGCGGTGCAGGCATAAAGGCATCAAGCGCGGTGATGATGTCGCCTGACTCAATCCCCGCTTTCAGCGTGAAGTCCGGGAGGTAACATATTCCCAACCCGTGATGCACCATACTGCAGAGATCGAGGCTGTTACTGACTCTGGAGACGTAATGAGGACGGATCTCAACGGGTTCGTCCTCAATAACAAACTTCCAGCTGCGGCGGTGATTATCAAAGTGCAGAAGACAGGTGTGCTTGTGCAGTTCGTCAGGATGCTGCGGAATGCCATGCTGCAGCGCATAGCCTCGCGAAAGACAAGTGTGTTTTCGCCAGTAGCCAATCAACGTGTAGTAAAGGTTGCTGTCGGGTAACGGTCCACACTGAAGCGCCAGATCAAAGCCGTGGCTGAACAACTCCATGCAGTGATTTCCGGTCACAATATCCAGCTTTATATTCGGATAACGCTCAAAAAATGATTTCAGATGCGGGATGATGTGCTGGTTATTAATCGAGTGGGGAATACCCACCTTGAGGCTACCGCTGATCTCGTTACTGAGACTTTTCACATCCCTGAGGCAGGATTCATATTCATCGATAATCAGCTGACAGCGCTGATAAAACTGTTCTCCCGCCGACGTCAGGGAAATGCGCCGAGAATTGCGTTTGATAAGCTGCGCATTAACTTCACATTCCAGCTTTTCAATTCTGCGGCTTATCATGGCGGGTGAGAGTTTCATGGCGATCGCCGCAGCGCGGAACCCCTGGCACTCCACCACCATTCTGAATGCTTTCATATTTTCCAGCATCGTGTCCTCCTGACCTGTTCAAACCTCTCTATTCTGGCACGATTTCTTTAGCATATTGTGCTGGTTTTTAACATGAATAGATTACTGGATGCGGGTTTTTCTGCATGATGTGCCAGCGAAGAGATGGTCTGTTCGTATGGCTTTCCTCACAAAATCTTCAGCCAGAGGTTATAGTTAGCCTATCACTACCATGTTTTATAACAGGGAAATTATGATCCGTTTATCCACGCTTGCTCTGGTGCTTGCCGCCGTCGCCCCTTGTGCTCTGGCCGTTACGTATCCGCTTCCACCTGAGGGTAGCCGTCTTGTCGGTGCCCCGTTAACGGTGGTCGTTCCGAAAGGAAATACCCAACCGCTGGAGTATTATGCTGCGCAGTACGGGCAAGGGCTGAGCAACATGCTGGAAGCCAATCCTGGCGTGGATCCCTTTTTGCCGAAAGCCGGTACTTCGCTAACCATTCCCCAGCAGCTGATTTTGCCGGACACCGCACGTCAGGGCATCGTGATTAACGTGGCTGAAATGCGGCTCTACTACTACCCGGAGGGGAGCAATACCGTGGATGTTTTGCCAATTGGTGTTGGTCAGGCAGGACGCGAAACGCCACGTAACTGGGTGACGAGAGTAGAGCGCAAGCAGGAAGCGCCAGGCTGGACGCCAACGCCGAACACCCGACGTGAGTATGCAAAAGAGGGGAAAACATTACCGGCCTACGTGCCACCGGGTGAGGATAACCCTATGGGGTTGTATGCGATCTACATTGGTAAGCTGTACGCTATTCATGGCACTAATGCCAACTTTGGTATTGGCTTGCGTGTCAGCCAGGGCTGCATCCGCCTGCGCAACAATGATATTAAATACCTGTTCGATAACGTGCCGGTAGGCACGCGTGTGCAGTTTATCGATCGTCCCGTCAAAACGACCACTGAACCGGATGGTAGCCATTGGGTAGAAGTGCATGAGCCGCTGTCACGTAACCGCGCTGAATTTGAATCGACGAATAAAGTGCCACTGCCGATCTCGCCTGCATTACGGGCGCAACTCACCGCCGAAGGCGCTGGTGCCGTGCTGGAACGTCGGTCAGGTATGCCGGTGAAGATTGGGCTCTGAAGATATTGCCGGTTTTTCCGCCAGAGTGTAGCTAACGTAAAAGACTGGCAAATTCCACGCGTTGTTTATACCGAAAAATCCCCCTGTATAGGGCCGTGCGCGGGTGCGGCCTCTGCTCATTAGACCCTTTCACGCATCAACAATTTCGATAGAGATATCGAAATTATCCATTAGAGCAGGGATGACAATTGCTCTAATAATACTAACAAGAATGTGGAGGACGTTATATCCATCATTTTAGTGTTTCACTGGTGTATCTGAGGGGGGGCCTGGATCACATTATGTGGAGCCTATGATAAAAGTAAAAATAATAATACGGAGCATTAAATGTTTATCCGACCACTTAAATTAACTCAGCATGTCGACGTACAGGGAGCTGAAAATGCGACGACATTGATACTTCTTCACTCCCTGGGAACGGATTTGCACCTCTGGGATTTGCAGATGCCGCGATTAACCGAACGCTATCGTGTTGTCAGACTGGATATTCGGGGGCACGGGCTAAGTGCGGTCAATGCGTTACCGTTTTCAATGTCCGATCTGGCCGATGATGTTATCTCTGTGCTGGATCACCTGAAAATCAATACGTTTTATGTCGCCGGGGTCTCGATAGGTGGCACGATAGCGCAATGGATCGGATTCAAATTGCCTGAACGGGTACTGGGTATGGTTATTATCGATACCTCACTGGTGAATGCCGCTCCACCTTCGGTATGGCGTGCGCGGGCGGAAGATGTTTTCCAGCATGGTCTTGAGCATCTTGAAAGGGGCATTATCAGCAATTGGGTTACGCCGAAATTTATCGACTCTCCCGAGGCTGATGGCCTAAGGCAGATGCTGCGTCGTACAACGGTTGAAGCTTTCTCTGGCTGTTCTTTAGCTATTGCCGATACTGATTTGACAAATATGCATATTCCCGGTGTCAGGGCCGTTGTGGTCAGAGGTGCAGAGGACAAACTGACGCCACAAGATTATGCGCAGCGTCTGGCGCAAAAGCGCAATGCAGAATTACATGTCATTCCTGGTGCTTCTCATTTACCAAATTTCGAACAACCTGATGCGCTCACCGACGAAATTATTTCGTTTATCGAGAAGGTTAATACACATTGACGGTCATCAGAATCGATAAGGAGTGCATGAGCGCTGTTAATGAATAAATATAGCAGCGGGTGGAAATCCCTGTTGTGGGAATGGAGTCAATTATATGAATCGTCGGTTGTTTATCGGTGGATGCCTGGGTTTATGCACTGGTGCCGTAGTGCTTCCTGCTGCGTTGAGATGGTTAGATGTTCAAGGTGAAATCATTGAGATGGAACTGAATAGCGGAACCGTAACGCTGCAATTATTTTCAGACGTTGCACCTAATCATGTAGCAAGAATAAAAACATTGGTGCAGTCATCATTTTATGAGGGTATACCATTCTCCCGGGTTATTGAGGGGTTCATGGCGCAAACGGGTGACCCGGTAAGGAATACGGAGTTTGATCACAAATCATTACCTAAGCTGGCTGCGGAATTTAATAACCTACCGTTTGAACGCGGTACTCTCGGAATGGCGAGATCGAGAAATCCGCATAGTGCCTGCCATCAATTTTTTATCACCTCAACCAGAACCCATTTTTTGGATCAAAATTATACTGCATTCGGAAAAGTCATAAAAGGTATGGAATTGATTGACCAACTCCGTCGTGGTGATGCCGGGATCGGTACGGTTGTTAATCCTGATGTTATAAAAAGAATGCGCCTAATTTAAGGTTGGGGTGGTTTAATTACGTAATGATATTTATTCACAGGAGCTGACATCAAATGCCCAGCATTGCTATTTATACATCTGCAAGTCACCGGATAGCTTCCAGTGCTTTTGCTGAGTTCTCAACTTCTTTAGCTAATCTGGCCATGGAAATTCTGAAAGCAAAAGAAAATAATATCCACATTAGCTATTTAACTACGGAGATAGGTTTTGGGACACCTGTTTATTTTGAGGCGAAACTCAGACAGGAAGTTTTTCGTAGCAAACCTGTAATGGATGAGTTTTTGCATCAGGTTGATATCTTAATTAAAGAAAAAATGGGCGTTGTGGCGAGAATTCGCTGTTTTCTTTACGACGCTGATAGTATTAGTGCTAAAAATTGAAGGATAAATCATGAGTGAAAAATTTCCATTGAAGAATCTTGGTGATGTCTCTGTCACCGCGGTAAGCGATGGCTATCTCCAGGTTGATTTTGGACTGCTTGCAAATGTAGACGAGTCTGAGTGTAGACAAATTCAGGACAATGCCTGCATACGTGAGCATAATGCGGTTCATATTAATACTTTTCTGGTCCGACGGAAAGGGAAGAACATCCTGATCGATAGTGGTGCCGGTGGTATTAAGGGCTGGGGAGGTAACCTGGTTAACAATCTTGCTGAACTTGGGATCAAACCTGATGATATTGATGCAGTGCTGCTCACACATACCCACCCTGACCATATTGGTGGGTTGATAAACTCACAAGGAGAGGCCGTTTTTCCTTTTGCGGAATTGCTGATCAGCGCTGATGAATTTAATTACATAGAAGATGATGAAAATTTTGAGTCTGTCAGCGATCGTGTTAAAGGTAATTTCCTTTTAGCGCGGAGTATATTCAAAAAGTATCAGAATAAAATTCGTTTAATTAGTGAAGGTGAAATTTTACCTGGTATCTTTTCGATTCCATTAAAAGGCCATACACCTGGTCATACGGGATACAGAATCGAGGGTAGTAATGGAAATTTGTTAATTTGGGGCGATATTGTCCATTTTCCCCATATCCAATTATTAAAACCAGATGTATCGATAGCCTTCGATTCGGATCCACAATTGGCAGCAGAGACACGAGTCAGGATCCTTGATATCGTTAGCTCAGACAGGATCCTTGTTGGTGGAATGCATTTGGGGGAGCAAGGATTTAGCTATATAGAAAAACGCCAGTCAGGATACGGAATTGTCGATATTTAGCAATGAACAAAGTGGTGATTGCAGAATATAAATAAGTTCTCCGTGCGTTAGTTTTTTAACAGCCTGGTTTCTATTGATCCGGGAAGATATTGCTTTGCCGTTATTAATGTTTCATACCTGTAGTCTAATATTAGTTTGGAAATAAATTGTCGATAAAAATACTATCTATAGGGGTGTGTAATGAATTTTGTAATAACCAGAAAAGTCAATGATGATGCTATTCACGGCGAAGCTAATAAAATATCGGGGAGGAACCCAATGACTACAGGAGAGTTATCGTTGCGACCCAAATTGCCTTCGATCACCGGAAGTCGATTTTGGGCCGCTTTTTTAGTCTTTTTATTTCATTCATCCCTGCCCAGCGATCTTGCTCCATTTGCAGACCCAACCATTCAGCATATTTATACGGTTATGGTTAGTAAGGCCGGATGGTTAGGGGTTTCATATTTCTTTATACTAAGCGGATTTATTATGGTGTGGTCAGCCAAAGATAGCGATACTGTCGGGGATTTTTACCTGCGGCGTTTTGCTAAAATCTACCCCACTCATTGTCTGACCTGGGCCATTGCATTTATAATTGGTGCAATTAGTATTTATCAGTATAAATTATGGTCATCAAATCTACTGTTGTTGAATACCTGGTTTGACGATGTGCGATACTTCTTTGTGGGCAACAGACCCAGTTGGTCTTTATGCATTGAAGCGATGTTTTATCTCTCTTTCCCATTCCTTTTTAGAATAATGAAAGCCATACCTGAAAAGTATGATTTTCTGGGATTAATTGCTGTCACTGCAGCCTCCTTCCTGGTCCAAATGTCCATTTATAGCTGGGTTGAACCGAATAAAATGATGGGGGCTTTTCCCATTTCCCAGCATCACTTCTGGATGTCATATATTTTCCCACCAGCACGAATTTTTGAGTTTCTGGCCGGTATGTTTGCTGCGCGATTGCTGATCAATGGACGGGAAATCATGCTGCCGAAAATTACCTCGCTTGCCTTACTTGTTGCAACATATATCGGATCTATGTATATCCCATTCCAGTTCAGTATGAGTGTTGTATTTATCATTCCAGTTTGTTTGTTAATTACTTCTCTTGCGGGTGATGATTTAAAAACCAGAAAGACGGTATTTAACCATAATACATCGGTTTGGTTAGGTGAGATCTCCTATGCATTCTATATGGTACATTTTTTAGTGCTCTTCTATTTTTTGAATTTGACGGCGGGAAGGAAGTTTGATCTGGTGGAAGGAGGGGGGCTTATTGTGGTTACGCTGATTCTGTCAATTGCCTGCGCGTCATTTGTGTACAAGTACTTTGAAGTACCGATGATGAAAATCATTCTGGTGAAGTTCAGAACGAAAAAGTTGATCAGCATTCGCGAATCTTCGTAACACCGGAAATGCACTGCTACCAGGGCATTGCCTCATCAAAGCACGAGGTGGCTTCCGTTCATCCGGTGGGAGGGCATGCGTTAAGTAGATGCTCTCCCACTCTTTACTGCTTAATCAGTAAGAAACCTGAAACCTTTTATCGGCTCCTCCATAAACGACACGGTATCTCCGTTTAGTGAATTTTATCAATAGTGCTCCTGATGAAAGGATACCGTGTAATGCCTGTACAAGTATGCTAGTAGCCGACATCGCGCAGCCGTGGGTCCTGAAAGACGGAAGCCACCATATCTGTAAATTTGGCGCTATCCAGATAGGCACAGTCTGTTCGGGATAAAAGCTCTATTTTGAAATCATTGAACTGGCCGGATAGCTGATGAATTTTTATCTTGCTCTTTACTTCACCACTGATCGAGCAACGCAATACGAGCGACACTCCTTTACCAGCGGCAATGCTTGAAAACAGCACAGGATAGGATCCACATTCAACCACGCGTTTTGGTGTGATATTTCCTTCATCGAAGAGCACATTGAAATTGCGCGTTGAAGTTGCACATTTTTTGCTACTAAGCAAAAAAACCTCGCCATCCAGACTGGATATATCGGTTATACGAGGATGACTTTTCTCAGTAATAATCACCAATTCACTGGAGAGTAATAGGGTTCGCGCATGTTGTGCATTGGAAAAACCGGCACCGATGATTACCGCATCGAACTCATTTTTATCGAAGGCGCTGAGTAAACTTATTGTATTTCCTATAGAAATGTCGATATTCCAGCCTAGATCCTGGCCTAAATCGATCAATGAACTAATAATATAGGGAGGTAAGCATTCAATTATCCCAACCCTAATGGTCAACTGACTGTTTTTAGAGTAGGAGATGTTGTTTTTGCAATCATCCGCGAGGTTAAGAATTTTTAGCGCATACTCATAAAGTATCTGGCCTTGCGCAGTAGGTGAGCACCCGTCTGTTCTTCTGTCTAAAAGGATGACATCAAGGTTATCCTCCAGGCTCCGTATTCGGTGGGAGATGCTGGATTGCACTCGATTCAGGCGCTCTGCGGCTTGGGTTATATTCCCTGTCTCCACGACTGTCACGAAGGCAAGAAGTTCACTTATCTTCATTTGAGACCTCATGCTGAAAGTTAACTCATTGTTTCGATAATGTTTATAATTTATGGCAATGAGTTTGTCACTATGTTTCTAATCCAAAGTGTTGAACGAACAAAAATTGGGAGGGGTGGTTGAAATTTAATCACTTATTCCTGTCGTCACCCAAAAATCCAGTATAAATAATGATATGTTTATCAATTGCTTACTGATGAAATTGTGCAGAGTTCCACAGTGTCTCCCTCCTTGTTGGCTTGCAATGAATGTTGTCGGAACGTTTTTACAGAGACGGTTTGGCATTAATCCACATATTTCTTTTTAATATCCTGCGCGCTTTAAAATCCTATTGTATCGACTACTCACACCATAATACGGTGGGGTATCAATCTTTTCGATGTATACCTCGATTTTATTCGCTGGTTTTTTATTGCCATGCAAATTACGATTTTATGTGTGAGGCCTGGATTTTTACTTTGCACTTGTAGATCAACTGGTTATCTAATTATTTATATGCAAATTTATGCCTTCCCTGGCCTTCATTATTCGTATTAGTGAAAAATTCTTTTCGTATATGGGATAAAATATGGCGCACGCTGAGTTTGATAAAATAATGATCGAGCTGGTTGACTATGCTTATGAGCAAGCAACCTTTGATAATGAGACGCTCCGCCTGGCGCGTTTTTGTCTGCTGGATTCGATAGGGTGTGCGATTGCTGCCTCTACTGATTCTGATTGTTCCAGGCTGATGCGCAGTGTGCAATTCAGTAAAAACAGCCAGGGTGTACCTGTAGTGGGCACCGCACTACGCCTGGGGCCGATCGAAGCGGCGTTTCAGATCGGCTCAATGATCCGCTGGCTTGAGTTTAACGATACATGGCTTGCGCAAGAATGGGGGCATCCATCCGATAACCTGGGGGCTATTCTGGCTGCTGCGGCGTGGCGTAGTCTCTCCGATAGTCATCAGTCGGCTGTCAATATGGCTGCCGTACTGAACATGATGATTCGTGCTTATGAAATTCATGGTGTACTGTGCCTGTCTAACTGTTTTAATGCGCTGGGCATTGATCACGTCGTGTTGGTCAAGGTGGCCTCTGCAATCGCTGCTGCCCAGATTCTGGGGTTATCAAAGGATCAAGCGCTCAGCGCACTGTCCAATGTGATTATCGATGGCCATTCTCTTAGAACCTATCGACATGCGCCAAATGCGGGGACACGTAAATCATGGGCTGCTGGCGATGCAACGGCACGTGGCCTGCAGTTTGCGCTGTTTGCGCAAACTGGTGAGATGGGATATCCAACGGCACTCACAGCCAGTCGCTGGGGATTTGATGACGCGGTACTGAGAGGACAACCGTTCAATCTGACGCGTAATTTATCAGATTTTGTCATCCAGAATATCCTGTTCAAAGTTCCCAATCCTGCTGAATATCATGCCCAGACCGCAGTTGAGGCGGCTATTTGCCTTCGTAAGCGGATAATAGATGAAGGTTATTCCCCTGAGAGTATCGAATATGTTCGTGTGGAAACCACACGTCCAGCGATTCAAATTATTGATAAATCTGGTGCACTGAATAATTCTGCCGATCGCGATCACTGTCTCCAGTACATGATTGCTGTGGGGCTTCAAACCGGAAATCTGACCATTAAGGATTTTCATGAACCGCTTGCTTCAGATCCCCGACTGGAGGCGTTACGCCAGAAAATTACCTGCACTGAACGTCCCTCTTTTACCGAAAGCTACTACGACCCGGAGAAACGCGCGATCCCGAATGCGCTCTATATCAAGTGTCATGGGATGGCGGAAGAAATATCGGCACTTATCGAATATCCGCTCGGTCATGTCCGTCGCCGTGAAGAATGTTTCGACGCACTTCTGACGAAATTCCATCTAAATCTTTCTGACAGCCCGCTGCGTGATAGGGCGGATAGTCTGGCCGAGACCCTGACGTCAGGGGCGAAGCTGGATGATATGCCCGTCATTGACTTCCTGAAAATGTTTTCATGGGATTAAGTTCTTCTCAACATATTTGCGTAAATTCATAGGGTTAAAGGTGATTGAAGTGAAAAAGGCAATACTGGTTGGCTGTGGTGCTGAGATTGGTGCAAACCTGTTGATTCAGAACGATCCGCAGCAGGATGGTTTCGCGATTCAGACCGTTGTAACGAATCCACCTTCTGTCGATAAACATTATCCAGAGCTGCGTCCGATTGACGGCATTGTGGCTCGTCTGGCTATGGCACATCCCGGTATACAATCCCGGGTCAGCATTATCAACAGTGAAACCCTGCTAGTTGACGGTCGTGAAATTCATTTCTTCTTTGGCGATTTAGCTAAAGGGGGACCGCTGGTCGAAGGGCGTTTTGATATTGGGTTTATCGCGACCAGCAAACAGGATATGGATCTGAACAGCCCTGTGGCCAGAAATATGCTGGAGCTGGCCGACGTTGTGTTGGGTGTTGCTGAGGCAGATAGCCTGCCAAGTATCTACGGTTGTCTGGGAGATCTGACCCGCGACGATATTAGCACGATACAACGCCAGGTCGTTCAATCCGGCATGTACTGTTTGGGATCCTGCCAGACCAATGGTATGCATGCTTCATTGCGTGTTGTGAGCGGCGCACTCAGCGCCATTAATTGCAACACTTCTCATATTGTGGCGGTTGAAACCGATATTGTGCATCCTGACACGCCCAATGGCGTGCTTGGTACTCGATCGTTTGAGGGACGAATGCAGGATGCGCGTGACAATCTCCGTCCTGGTTTTTCCCAAATTGCGATGAGCCAGAAAAAAGTAATGCCGTGGGCACCGCTGGTAAATACCGTATCGCTACGTGCCCCAGTTCATGCGCCAGGATATCAGATAAACCGCTTTATCGTTAAAGATAATGGCGCGTTAAGCATCAGTCTCATTGAAGAGGCTATTGAGCGTGTAAGCAAAGCGCATCCTCATATTGTCATGGGCTCCAGGACACCTCTGGGGGGACGGGCTTATGCCTATGAACGCCGGTGCTCAACAATTCTCTCTGACCCGAATCATTTGCTAATTCTCCGCCCTGCGTATCTGGCAAACCAAAATCTGAGTGAAGTCATCATCCAGTCATTTGTTAACAATACGGTCGGTTATACGGCTGTTGTTCGGGACGTAGCACGCAATATTGCGCAGGGACTACCCGTTGCCACTTTTTTGGGGATTGAGAAATGACAAGTTCACATACCGTTGATTTTTTGAGCTCTGGTTTTGTCGTGAAGACCGCGAGGTCTGAAGCTTTTAATGGAAAACTAAAAGCTGAAGTCGAGCAGATACAAGCATTATACGAAATCTATCCTGAACTTATGGTTCCGGTTTTGCACGACGGGCTGGCCGCCGGTCGGCAATTCTATGTTCTTGAAAAGAAAAACTCACTCCCGTTATCCAACATCGTGTTTGATGAGCGGCGATCGCTGGCAGAGCGGCGGAGAATTGTTCAGTCTGCGCTGGAAAATATACAAAAGGCCATCAGCCTTGAAATCGATAGCCATTCTGCGTTGGCGAACGATATGCCAGCCCGATTGATGGAGGAGTGGGAAGGTACGCGTTTTGCGCACGATCTCTTTAATAAATCGGTTTTGCTCAATGGCACCCGCTTCAATATCTCTGCCAGAGAGGTCTTTGAAAAATCGCTGGAAATGGCCAGGAGCGAAGCATTTCGTTCGGTTGAAAAGGCGCATTTCAACTTTCATTTTGGTAACGTGCTCTACAACGAAGAACGTTCTCAGACCAGCTTTATTGACCCTGATTTTTCTGTCCGTGGTCTCGATCCGCTTTTCGGTTTTTCCCGGTTTGCATTTTCGTTTTGGCATGAACTGGCAGCCGAGGTTGAAGATGCAGTCAAAATAGTACCGATGTCAGATGAACTTATGTTTGTTCTGGCGAAACAAGACTACGGCAATATTCTGAGTGAAATCCCGGAAATAGGGGGGATTTCAGGCCTGATTCCGCTGATGGGCGAGAGTATGCGTAATCGGTTTTATGTTCTCACGACCTACTGTTTCCTCAGGAGTATCCGTATAAACGGGAGTAAACAGGACTGGAAAGCACCACGTTCTCCCGTGATCGCCAGACCTGAAGAGGTACTTATGCTGGGCATGCTGGCTTACCTCGAAGGGGTGAGCGTTGAGAGCGAAAGTCTTTGCGCGTAATTTCATTCCAATACAGGACCTGAGGATATGTCGTTGGTAAGCGTTAGCAGTACCTTAGAACAAGGGTTTGAGACGCCAAGGCGCTATTTGGCTGCTGCGGCTATTTTGATAGGCGTTCTGATGGCGTCGTTGGACAGTTCCATTGTGAATATCGCTTTGCCCTCTATTGCCAGTGCATTACAGGTAGATTCGGCCTCCAGTATCTGGATTACCAACGGCTATCAGGTTGCCAGCGCGGCAACAATGCTGATTTGCGCATCGCTGGGAACAAGGATAGGGGAGCGACGTTTCTACACGGCCGGGATGGTGTTGTTCACTCTGTCTTCGCTGGGCTGTAGCCTTTCGCCGACCTTTGGCGTACTGGTTGCCATGCGCGTACTCCAGGGGGTGAGTTATGCGGTGATGATAAGCGTTGGATTAGGTCTGTATCGGGTGATCTTTCCACCCAATGCGCTGGGAACGATATTTGGACTGAATGCACTGGTATTCGCGGTAGGCACGGCCATTGGTCCTGCGTTGGGTGGTTTGATCATCTCTTACCTGTCCTGGCCCTGGCTGTTCTATATCAATATCCCGTTGGGAGGACTTGCTGTTGTGTTCTCGCTTATCTCCCTGGGGGAAGATACCGAAAAAGAGAAGGGTTTCGATTGGGGAGGGGCGATTAGCTCAGCGGCAGCATTAGGCTTGATGGTTATTGCTGTTGATCAAATTGGACGCTGGGAGAATAGCACGCTGATATTTTGCGCTGTTGCGTCTGTCGTGCTGTTTGCCATCTTTTTAAAAGCCCAGAGGAGTTCCAGGAACCCATTATTGCCGCTTGATATATTTCGTTCCAGGCAATACAGCTTTGCGGTGCTCTCTTCTGTTTCCATGTTTGTCGCGCAGGGGATGGCACTGGTCGGCTTACCCTTTGTGTTGCAGCATACTTATCACTACTCCGTACTGGAATCCGCATACATCTTTACCCCGTGGCCGGTTGCCGTGGCGTTCTGCGCCCCGCTTGCGGGCAGGCTATCAAACCGTTTCAATCCGACCCAGATATCTACTGTCGGTGTAATGGTCTTTTGCCTTGGTTTAGGCTCACTGGCCTTGTTGCCGGAAGCCGCGACGGTGGGGGATTTTCTGTGGCGCGTGGCGGTTTGCGGCATTGGTTATGGTTTCTTCCTTCCGCCAAACAACAAGGAAATGTTTTCAAATGTCGCGGCAAACCGAACGGTAACGGCCTCGGGAGTACTGTCAACCGCCAGAACTGCAGGGCAATCTATTGGTGCTGCGTTGGTTGCGATGATAATTGCATTGTTGAATGGATTAACAGGGCACGCGGGCGCTCAGTTTGCCGTCTATGTGTTTGGCGTGGCCTGTGCTATATCGGCTATATCGTCTCTTGCCAGTACGTTACGTCTGCACCGGTAAGTGATTGAGGGGATCTGTGCTTTATGTCAACAGCTGGTCAATGTCGTTCGGCTGCTGACACGTTGGTCTCAATATGCGTGCGGGCAGATTGCTATGTCAGATGCGATGGAGATGAAACGCAGAAAAGCAAAAAGCCTGCTTTAAAAGCAGGCTTTTCTAAATTTGGCTCCTCTGACTGGACTCGAACTTCATCTACATCTCCTGTTATTACTGCCTTTGATAAACTTAGCCATATTTTTACCAACATATTTACCATCATTATTGTTTTCTTGTGGTAAAAATGTCAATTAAAAACAATTTGTTGTTATCATAATCATCTAACTATACGAATCTAAATTTACTTTCATTATCAACATGATGTTGTCGTTATTGTTGTTAAAATAAACGATTAAAAACAATTAGTTAATTTTTATTAAATAAATCATGTTTAGTCAAGGTGAAAGCACTGACCTCCAAGGTCACTTACTGTGCTCACACCATTTTGAAAACCCGCTCCTCTTTTCCACTTTCTCTATCATGTTGAATGGGCTAACGTTTAGGAAACACAAAAGCAATCGGTAGAACAATGACTACACAAAAGGAAATGGAAGAAATCAGGGCAGCGTTATCTTGGTTTGATGTACGCCGATATGATGGCCTGAAAGACCTCACCCTAGAACAAATCTATGCAGAGCTTGAAAGACGGATGTTGGCTTACAAAACAAGGCAACAATGGGAAACAGCAGGCAAAGATAATCAAATGCAAGCTATATACCATGATGCCAAAATCCGATGTGGTGATGTGATACTTCAATCGGACTGGATTTCAGGCAATCACAGACTGTCACATAGCTATGCTGTAAGACCAATGAGCAGAGTTCAATTGTTCAACTATGGGCGGGCTATGTATCGGCTGGAGAATTCTGAGCAAACAGACCCTGTTGCAGTGAGTTCGGACTACATCTCTGAGTATCTTAAACAAGGGGGCATGAACCCTGCTAACAAGATGCTGATTGAAATTGACTTGGAAGAAGCCAGCAGTGACGATCTCGCAGAACACCTGAAAGTACTGATTGCTCTATGGCAAAAGCACCTAAAAACGCCTAAGCCACCTAAACGAATGTTTCGGTTTGGTCATAAGACCTTTGAAAGAATACTTGATTACAAAGTCATCCCTTTGATGGATTTGATCTCATGGGAACAGCTCTACAACGAAGGTAAGAACATACCTTTCAACATCTTAGCTGACATTCTACATGGTACTGGTGGGATTCGGAGCCGTGATAACATCAAAGATACTGATTATGATTACGCGAAAAGTTATCTTGATAACGATGAGTACTTCAAGGTTTTAAATGATTTCTATATTAAAAACAATATGTTGAAGGATTGGTATATCGTTGATGTGATAACACTTAACGATAAATCCTCGGATAAAAACAAAAAGTAAACACAAGGGATGTTCACAACCTGCGAACGTCCCTATAAAGAGTATCCCTCCAAAATTTCCGCGAAACTCACGGTTGGTGAACATCCCTAGTTTAGAACCAGCCAAAATCCTAGAATTATCTCCATCGAACAACATACTAAAAAACGAAATATCCAAGATATTACGTAAAAAAAACAGGAGATAAATATGGTTCAAAACAAAACAGATAAAACTTTAAAACTTATTCGCTTATCAGAAGTAATAAGGAAAACCGGGTTCGGCAAGACGTGGATTTATAAACTTATCAGCGCGGGGAAATTCCCCAAACAAATAAAAATCGGTGAAAGAGCTGTTGCTTTCATTGAAAGCGAAGTTGATGAGTGGATTTATAAAGCTATAACTGCTTCTCGTAATACATCTAACTAATAAAAGGAAAATAACATGAAAAATATAAATGTGCCTGAAATATCATTTATCTTTGATAATGATAAAACTGAAGTTTTCTCAAGAATGGCAATGGATAACTTAGCTCTTTATGTGGAAAACATGTTTAAGATAATGGGTGATCAATTTGAACGTCATCTTTATGATAAAGAATATATGAATATGGTTATGGATCATATTATTTATATCACAAAACCAGACTTCCTCAAGTGGGTGAGAGACAATAATGTTGGGGAATGTATTTTTTTGATTGATGAAGTTATGGAAGATTTAAAATACTCTTATAGAGAGTTCAAAAAAATCTATCCTAAACTTGGCATTAAATAAAGAGGAAGAAATCATGAATAAAGATCTGAAAAAAGAAGCAAACAAGATATTACTGCATTTATCTAAACAATGCTTTGAATTGCGTGTGAGTTCTATTATTCAGAACCATCCTGAACAAGTAGAACAACTCAAGCATGAAGAAGCTTTTATGATGAATACTTATAAGGAGAGTATTAAAGTAGCAAAACAGATGTTCCCTAAAGTCGTAAGGAATACATTCTTTGATGTAAAGTTATCACCAAGACTCATTGATAACGATTTTATATTGAAAGCATTAAAGGCATTTCATAAAGAAATGGATTGATAACGATTTTATATTGAAAGCATTAAAGGCATTTCATAAAGAAATGGATTTTATGAAAGATTCTCAAAAGTAGTTTTTTGTTTTAGCCCCGTATTCAGGGGCTGAAAATAAGAGTAAGTTAAAATATATCATGTAAAGATGAGGAGTAATCATGATTAAAAATATTGAAAGTAAAAATACATCTACTGAGTTGTTCTATGATCTTGCAAAGCGTTCTTTTGAAGCGAGCTGGAAAACAATGCAGGATATGTGTAGTGACGGCATTTCGCATCTTGTCGATGATGCTGATTTTATGAGTGCATTTATACGGCTCACGATTAATCATATTTGTCATAACTTTGACAAGTTTACTACGCAGGAAGGTAATCAAGGAAATATTGAAGAAGTTAACTACGAGGAGGTAGCAGAACGACTTGTACGTAATGCTTGGGTGTTTTGTTAATACTGACTGTTTTGTATTAAATACTAAAAATCAAAAAAGAGGATATAGATGAAGAAAGATAATCTGAGTAAAAAAGATGAAACGATGATATTCGCCATTTCAGCAACGCTAATGTTGTATGTGGACAGGATATACAGCATGGCAAGTGTAAACAAAGATGATGCAATGATTTATGTAAATGATGAAGATGTTGTTGAGTTTGCACTACGAATCCACATGAAGGAAGTATTAACTGAGTTTGAGTATTACAAGGCTGCTTATGGTACAGGAAAGGAAAAGTATGAATATATAAATATAACAGAGCTATTAAAAAGGGTGATGTTTTTTCATGATTTATATGTCAAGGATATGTTGATAAGAAATATAGAGTCGGGACGATCTTTTGATGATTATAGTGTTTTGGACTGGGATATGGACATAAATAGATAATATCAGTAATGTTATTCAGAGGGATACATGAGTATATCTAAAATGTGTTACTGGAATGGATTCCGGTAATACGTACTCTGACTATATGAGGTGAAACTAGTTTCTGATGAAGTGACCTATTAGCGAATAAGCAAGTGAATTTTTGGAACACACTTAAAAGTTAATAGCCAGTTGATAAGATATTTTTTAGTATTAAAAACCACTTGTATCGAAATTTATGAAACCTATTTTCGATTTTTAACTTAATTGACATGTTAATGAACAATGTTATATGTAAATAATAAAGTCTGATAAAAAAATAAATAAGGTTCATATAAAAATACTTACTCTTTTTAGTAGAAGACTGAAGGGCGCTTGTGAGAGGTTTTCAATTAGTAACTATATAAGAAAGGAGGTTTCAATGAAAAAAAGAACAGTAAGATTCTTGTCATCACTCAAAGATAATAAATTATATCGATACTTTGATGAACACTTTAACGTTATTACATGCATTAGTGTCATATTTGTCATTGTATGGAACATCTACTTTTATGCTTAAAACCTCCCTTGAGGGAGGTAGACTATTATTTAATAGTGTTATACTGAACATCACTGACTGGGTTTTTACTCTTGGAATAATCTACTACAGAAATACCAACCAGAATAAAGTAAATGACTCCAGCAACAATAAGAAAGAAAAGTAGTGGTTTTTTGAGAGCATCATTTTCACCTTTTCTGTTCGGGTGCTTTTTGTTCCAACCCCATAGGATTAAATTTACTACTACGAAAAACAGAAAAAAAATTGCAGATTTTGGGTGATCTGAATAGATTATATCGAATAGGTCAGTCATATCTTTCTCATATTCGTATCGTAAGAATTAAAGTGAAGAGCATAGCCGACAATATTACATTGGCGGCTTTTAATAAAAAATGTAATGAGATTAAATCTGGAAATCTTCCAGTGTTTTACCTGCTTCAATAGCAACAGCGATCACTTTAGGAGTACGGCCCTGACCCGTCCAAGTCTGTTCATTACCGTTTTCATCTGTATATTTGTATTTAGCAGGGCGTGGAGTGCGTGTCGATTTGGTTTTAGGCTTAGTGGAACCTACCGCTGAAAGTAGCTCCGCAGGATCGATACCATCTTCTAACAGTTTCTGGCGGAAGGCTTCAAGCTTAGCCTGACGTTGTTCTTGTTCTTTACGGATGGCACTTTCTTCCTCACGACGATCTTCAACGATTGCTGTTAACTTTTCCAGCATCTCTTCCAGCGTTTCCAGATCAGTTTCACGAGCCTGTGCGCGAAGTGTACGAATATTGTTCAGTACCTTTAATGCTTCACTCATACTATGCCATCCTGTGTTTAAAATGGGAGATTGAAATGGTGTGCAGTATTGTCTGATGATCGATTTAAAACACACCAACATATTAATAATATAGTAAATATTAGCATTAGAGCAATGTATTTGAACCATTTCAAACGAAAAGCGGAGGACTGATTTATAGGGCCATTTTTCGTCGTAGTTGACATGATGGTTCGAACTCTGACGATATGTTAGAGAGTTGCTCAAGACTCTGTTCAACAGAACGTTGGAACTCAAGAGCAGCTTCTGTACGCTGTTTTATGACGAGAGCGAAGAGTTCATCAGGTGTTTTTTCCAATAAAGTTTTTCTGTAGAGTATGGATTCTTGAACCTTCTCAAGGCTCTTGGATGCAAGAGCCGAAGCATGGCTAATAGGATTAAGTTCTTCAATAAATTTTTCAAGCAGCGATTTTTTCTTTCGGTCTAATCTAAGGAGAACAGTGTGAGCCGATTTAAATTTCTTTGCTTCAATTAAGGATGAGCCATTGGTTCTTAATCTGCGATATTCCTCTCTGTATTCAGACATCGTTGGATATTTTTTTAATGCTTTGATGGTGTTCAGATACTGAATTAAATCATCATTGTCTAATTTTACTTTCCTCATATATACCTCGTAAATAAAACAGTGGATATATTTATATTACGAGATATAGTGTAAGTGTCAAATATAACCGGGAAATAAGAATGATAATATTCAGATGAAAACTATATTCTTTCTTTTTGATCAACATCTTCAGGATAATCAACAAAAATGTCATCTTCTGAAACAGAGATGAGATTTAGCTCATCGGAGAAGGTGTTTTTCATGGCGGGATATTTAAAAAATTATTTTATTTTGTTTCTTATTATTTTTTCGACTTCTTTTTTTTGTGATGTAGATAAATTCCTTTTAATCTCTTTCATTTTGTTTTTAAAATTAAGATTATCTCTTTCATCATGCAAGGACTTCATTTTATTATATGCTTCCTCACTGAAAGGATTAAAATCATCATCTGTTTTTTCATCTGAGCAAGGGAAAAGGAAACTTCTGTTAAGATAATCGCGCCTAAGCTCATCGTAAACTTTACCACCATCAATAATTGTTTCATTTTCCTGTGCTTTTTTTATATAGTCTTTCATGTTATATTCTCTAATTTTAGTTAATCGGGTATATATTATATATTAATATATAAGGGATAAGTGTCAAATTTAATGGAGAGGCATGGATTTAATTATCTATTTTTCTTGTCATGTCTCTATAATTTAGCCTTGCTGAATAACCTCGTTCAATAAACTGTGTTTTATCGTAGCTATAAAGATAATCTGCATCGATTCTTCCACAAGACTTACAAAAAGAGTATTCCCATCTCAAGTTGCATTTCTTAGAAACAGAAAACCTCTCTGTCATTTCTCTACCACAAGAACATTGCATGTTATTTCCTCCATTGGAATTGCTTCGATGTTTTTATAAAATATATTATTTGAAATAAATTACCGGCACCATTAAGTTAAGCTTTTGATTTCATCCGTTTTGCAGTTCCATTTTCAATTCTTTTATAACAATCAGCAACTGCCTCGGCAGCCCATTTTCTTTCCTCAATAGAAAATGGATGATTATTATCTTTTATGTCTTTTAAATAAGCATCGGTTTTACTACGAGCACATGGCATAATAATCTCCAAATTTAAACTAGTTTAAGGGTTTTATATTGTTCAAATATAAGTTTGCCATCTTCAGTATAGATTTCAACTTTACCAACCTTTCCATCTTGTCTTTTAATTGAATAGCGGATTAATCTATCATCACGATACTTTTCAAAAAGTTCAGGTTTCTCAGCGAAGTATTTGGCTTTGGTGGAAACACTAAACAGATAATCACAACTTGAACTTATTGTTCTTTTAAAATCCATTTCTGATAATCCACTTTCTTTTATTTTATTACTAATGAATAATTTCAAAGGACGTTCATATTCCTCATGTTCTTTCGCCTTCTTTTCCTCTTCCTGTTTACGCTTTAGTTGGCTGATAAGATAAAGTCTATCTTCCTCTTCACGGCGTTTGTTTTCTTCCTGTTGAATGATAGAGTTTATAATAGATGCAGGCATAACAGTAACATTGTTGAAAGAATATTTGTAAGTATTAAAAGCCTGTATTTCATGAATGGTTTTAGCTATTTTGTCTGCATCGAATGATTTGTCATATGAAACAATACGCTTCCCGCCATCTTTAATTACAGTTTTCGATGTATTCTCGATGTTGTGTTGAGTGTTTGACGTGAATGAACTTACGATGCCATTACTATCGTTGATATAAAGAGCTTGTTTTTTACCATCAATATAACATTCAAGGAATGAAAATAATTTAAACTCTTGGATATCAAAAGTTTCTTCGAGTATAGTCATTTGCTCAGCAAGAACATTAAGAATATCATTTTTTGAGAGTCTTTCATGAAGTTTTATTTCAAGTGAACCGGGTAGTTTTTTCATATTATTTCCTCAGTTGAACCATTCTCATCTACGGGACTATCGTAAAAATCGCAATCCTCTTCATCCCAATCTATTTCATCCAGAGGAGGTAATAATGAGAGATCACTATGCTGTATATTATCTACTGAATCTGTAGTGTTTTTTTGTTCCTCTTTATGCTCCTCGAAAATTGAGTCTTTAAAAACATTAATAAATACATCCTTTTGTCCATTAAAATCAGTTCTTAGTGATTTTTTAACATACTCTTTTCTTGTTGTATTTAAAGTTTTATATTGTCCTTTGAGAAATAAATTAGCATTAATTAAAGTGTGTTTGCCTTCAATGATTAAGATATTTTTCTCAATTAATTTTTTCCAACATTTACAGACGTTGGATTTACTCATGCCAAGCTCTTCAGCCAATGCTGATTGAGAAATATTTGCTATCATATTGCCATGCTGCATTAGTTTACATAAGCGAACCATAATTAAAAACTCTGCTCCCGACATGGATTTTCCGAGTTTTTCAATATTATCTAAAAATGCACTGGCATATGTAATACCTTGTTTTATATCTGAGCCTCTTTCTTTTTGCATTTTTACTGAGATTTTATCTTTTCTATTTCTGTTATAAAAACTATATATTTCAAGTTTTTGGTTATCAGTAAACCTGTTATTGTTAATATAATCCTCTATTTTTTCACTGCTATATGTCATGATGATATTATAATCTATGTCCATAAAAATACCTTTTATTTATTATTGTTCTCCTTATATACAATGCATAATAAATACTAGTCAATAAAAAATAATGAAAAAAGTAAAAAAAGTTTCTTTTTGCGAACTATCGTTCACTACTATTACCGGTCTGTTCTGTATGATAATATTATAAAAAGTTTCCTGTACGGAAACTTTGGTTTCTTCGGAGGAAACTCAAATTTCCTTGTAGGAAACTAGAGTTTCCGTACAGGAAACTTTTTTGTTAATTTATTTATTTAAAACAATAACATACAAGCGTTTAATTATTTAATTAGTTTAATTACCGTAACGTGGACTTGTGCCGATGAAATGGCACCTTCGAGATTTTGAATCTCGGATAGAGAAGTGTACTAGATCTTTATGCTGATATTTCTTTCTATTTTAATAATCAGCCAGTGATTGTTTCATACAATCACGAAATGCTGCCAATGTATTCAATTATAATTAATATACTTCTTACTTCATAGCGGCTACGCCGCAATTCTTTATGGATAAATCCATCATTAACAGTGCAAAGCCCTGTTCAGCAATGTGATTGTTTCGAACAATCACGAAGTGCTGCTTCTATGAATATATTTTTTCTATCTATTTAAGCGCAAATAATATAGATTGAAAAGAACATGCTAACTATTCAAAATATGATCATTTTTATAACTGAATGATAAAACGATCTAAAACCGATCCTTTACGCCTTTACTAGAAAATATTGAAACTACCTTATCAAGAAAAATATATTAATGTCGGAGTCAGGGCGTAGCCGTGCGTCAGCACATGAGCTTAAGCTCATAGGGAGTGGATATTATCAAAAAAGGATTTTAATCAAACAGAGAGGAACGCTTTACAATAAAAATATAAATTTCATTCATAAATAGCTAATAATTTTTATTTGAGAATACTTATCAACTTAAGTACCGGGATTCGGGACTTTAACTCCCGGATGTCGGTACTTGGTTTTGAGCTATAGCTGCCCTGAGAGCATTTTCCTTCTTCATTATTCAATTAGTGAAGTTGAGAACAACTATGCAGAGGCATTTCAAGGGTATAGTTTAACTATTTATTGCATTGGTTTCCTCTCTTCAATTTATATCTCAGCGAAGTGATTGTTTTCTACAATCACGAACCGCTGCTTTTATTATACGAACTTAATTAATTTTTCTTTCACTTAATCTGGCGGCTACGCCGCAATTCTTTATGGATAAATCCATCATTAACAGGGATGAACCCTGTTCCAGCAATGTGATTGTTTTGAACAATCACGAAGTGCTGCTATGGAGATATAGTTTTACTATGCGTTTAAGAGCAAATGCTATAACCTTGATTGATTCCTCGTTAATATATAGATAAGGGGCGGAGCCATGAGCGAAAGATCATAAGAAAAGATCTGTTTTCAATATGAGGTTTTAATTAATTTCAAGGTGAAGCTAGCGTATATAAAATCTTAAGAACTAAATCGAATATGAATTGATAAGATTAATTATACTATTATTAGGTCAGCGGCTACTGCCGCAGTTCTTTATGGATAAATCCATCATTAACAGGTGCCAGCCCTGTTCCAGCAATGTGATTGTTTTGGACAATCACTCAGTGCTGCTATTGAGGATATAGTTTTCCTATGCGTTTAACAGCAAATGCTATAGCCTTGATGCACTTCTAGTTAATATGATGAGTAAGGGCGAAGCCTATGAGCTTTAGCTCATAAGATGAGAAAGTTTTCAAAAATAATTTATTAAATCAAAAGTAAAGGCAAAATTAAAAAGAACAAAAAAAGCCAGAAGTCAAGGTTGGCTTTAGTAATGCAATCAATATAAAGAAAGAAATTATCAAGAGAAGTGATTACAATAAATATATTACTATCTTAGAAGTTCAAACTTGTTAAACTAACAGATTATAAAATTAAAAGGAAAGAAGCCAGATAAACTGGCCTCTTCAGAGTATTGTAATAAATTTTTGGAGTAGTCATTTATTTACTTTTAAACAATAATCAAAAACAAAGTCATTGTCAAATTAAATTATCATTATCTTGATTAATTCTATTTTATTTAATATATATTAATAAGGCATTGTATTTTTGTTTAATCACAAGAAGAAAATATGGTGAATAAAATGTAATAAATCAAAGGAGTATCAAATGAATAAACTTAAGAAAAATAAATGGCGAACAAATGTCTGTAACTGCATTTTCAAAATAATCCTTCCCGCAACAATATTAATTTCAGCAACTACAGCTAACGCAGCAGTCTGTAGCCCGGATGTCAGCTCATCATTAAAACAAGCGCAATACAACGCCATGAAGCAGGATGCGGCTCAGTTAGAGCCGGTAGCGAAGAATTTCATGGATAACATCAATCAGTCGCTTGAGACTATTGGCTGCACGGACGCATGGCCCGCCGGAAACCTCGGCATTAATCTTCCCTCTGTGGATTCAATAATTAAAAAAACTAAGGAAGCGGCAATAAGTAAAGCCTGTTCGATTGCGAGAGAAAAAGTCAGTCAACTGACCGGAAATATATCCGAAAGCATTTCCATTGATATACCCGTCCTTGGGAATGTCGCAAGTGGAAGTGTGTCTACAGGAACAGGCTCTTCATCAGGATCGGGAGCAACTGTCAACGGAACCGATGTCTGGAACAGCATCAGTAACTCAATGAAGTAAACAACAAAGGAATGTGATAATGATAAATATAAAGAAAAAAGAAGTGTTGATATTATTAGCAATATTAGTTTGTTTGTTCTTAACTCAGTCAGCTCATGCTGCAGATTTATTTACTGTCCCCGATACTGATAAGTCAAAGTTGTGGTTTCTGGATATCTTATTCCCTGACAATTTAGCCCAGAGTCCTTTAGCGAGCACAATGACAATTCTCAACAGCGCTGTTTTACTGGTTGGTGGTATTTTAGCTGCCTACACGCTGATTGCCGGAACCATGTCAACGGCACATGACGGAGAAATGCTGGGTAAGAAATGGTCTTCCATGTGGTTGCCCGTAAGAACAGCATTAGGCACGGCAATGATACTCCCGGCAGCAGGTGGTTTCTGTGCCGCTCAGGTTATGGTGCTGTGGATGATTAATCAGGGAGTCGGTCTGGCAGATACCGTCTGGAATACCTATGCATCCAATCCCTCAGATGGGGCTGTTATCACAACATCGGCGTCTTATCAGGAACTTGACCGTATAGCGAAAACTGCCTTTATCAATAACGTCTGTATGTTGAAGGCGGGTGAATTATGGAAGAAATCAGCAGCAGCCGATCCTTTCCCGCACGTCACACCTGCGTTTGAAATGACGCCGGAGAAAGGTCCCTATTTATACACATACAGTTATGGGGCCAGCAATGCCGGTAATGATATGAATAAAAATTTACTGGTATCAAAGGCTGCCTGTGGAAGCATCACGCTTACAGACCCCAAGGCCAAAGCTTCTTATGACGAACAGGCGAAAGCTCAGGCTACCATTGCAGGGGGCGGAATGTATATGGCCTATATGCCACAGGATATAAAGACGAATATTTCAGATGTTATTGAGGCACACAATGCCGCATTCATCGCCCTCAATAACAGTATGAAAACGCTGGCTGAACAGTATGTGGACGATAATAATATTGATATTCAGACCGGAATAAACAGCGCAACGGCCTCATATGTATCCATTATTGATACTGCAGTAAGAACAGTTTTCTCCACTGGCAACCAGTGGGATGATTTCAAAGAGAATGTCCAGAAAGACGGATGGTTTATGGCTGGTGCATGGAGTATGAAACTTATCCGTGTTCAGGACGCGATTAACGGTGCCGCTCATAATCTTCCTGTCGCTGGGCAAGCGACAATGGAATACGGCGATATATTCGATAACAGCCTGAACGCGATTATGGCAAAAGTGGCTCAGGATATGGCGAAATCAACGACAGCTTCAAGATACGCGAATGGGATTGATGCGCAAAACCGAACAGAAGCCAATACCAGCGGTAAAAGTGGCGCTGGCCCTAAAACAGATGATGCCGGAAAAATTGTTTCTTCTCTTCAGAGTGAAGCCAATAAGAGCATTTCTGGTGCAATGGCGGGTTTTCTCAGTTCCAGCGTTATCAATGGCAGAAAACAAGGGAAAATTGTTTCATTTTCAACCGACACAACCGCTGCCAATTTACAGGCGATAAACCCGTTATTAGCCGTTAAAGGGCTTGGGGATACAATCAGTGCTGCTGGCTGGACGTTATTAGGAAGTTCTGCGGTTGTTGGCGCAGGTCTTGGTGCATGGACTTCATGGACTGCAAGCTGGGTATCGGGTGCATTTGGCGCTATGGGCATTGTGATGCCACTGGTTATCCCTTTATGGATAGCTGGTGATACCTTAGCCGTCGTTATTCCTATGTTGCCTTACGTCATGTGGTTTGGTGTTTGCGTCGGCTGGATGATCCTGTGCCTTGAAGCAATGGTCGCAGCACCATTATGGGTAATAACACATTTACATCCAGACGGTGATGGCGTAGTGGGTCGTGGTGGCGCTGGTTATGGTCTGGTTTTATCGTTAACCATGCGACCAGTGCTAATGATAACAGGATTAATAGCAGCCTATACGATGCTCCCTATCCTTGGTGGGATCGTCAATGAAACATTCTCCGGCGCGTTTGGCATGATGTCAGCCAATGCCGGGATAGGTATCATCGAGTCACTGGCTCTCATTGCTGTTTATATTGCGATGATGTTCACGGTAGTGAAGAAATCACTTTCACTGATTCACATCATCCCTGATGAAATTATGAAGTGGCTTGGTGTTCATGGTGGTCAGAGCATGTCGGGTTACGCACAGTCGGCATCAAAAGGTGTTGAAGGTGCTATGTTTACCAAAACCGTGTTGGATCAGGTTTCTCATACCTCAAATGCGATGGGTAATCAGATCAGGAATGCGCAAATCAACAAAGACCGTGAACAGCAACGTGAGCTTCAACAACAGCAACAGGCTCAACAGGGGAAAGCACAGGCGGCTAATAAAGCCAATGATACGGGATCTGCATTCAGAACTCATATGAGTAATGCTGGCCCACTTGATCAGCAGGATGAATATCAGTCTCTTGAAAGTGCTAACTCGGCTTACAATGCGGCTGAGGCAGCAGATGCTGTTGGTGATACAGCAGGCGCAGCAGGTTATATGAATGTAGCTCAAAAGGCTGCTGACAGAGCAGTCTCATTTGGTGAGCATAACAGGCCATTGTTGCCGGTAAACCTTCAGGGTAAAGCGTCGCCTATAGAGAGTTTTAAGGCTCCGGGTAAAAATGATGGTGGTGGAAGTGACCAATCTTCATCCGTTGGTGCCGATAAAGAGTAATATATAAAGAGGGCTACGGTCCTCTTTCTAACTGATTGTTATATGTAATGAAACGCACTTTATATTTTTCCCTTATAAATAAAGTTGAAATGGCTGCGTCGAAAATAAAATATCGCTACGGCCTTTTTTGAGTGAGAATATACTCTTATAGAGATTTATGCTCTCGTAAAAAACAAGTTTCTTCATGCTATCTATTTTTATCGATAAAGCTATAAAAGCACCTTGCTCTTTCATGGGATCTACTTCGTTGAATTTATACGCTTCCTGTTGTGCTTATTTTTAAGTTGGAAGCCAAATTAATATTTTTGTTAAAATTGACAGTTCATATTTAATTGGTTAAATAATAAAGAAAGTAATAAGTTAACAGGAGTATTGTGATGAGGAACAATAAATTTAAATTAAAGAGAATAACAGTGGTTTCAGCTTTGTGTTTTTCTGTATTATATACAAATACAGCTTCATCCGCATATCCTGTAACTAACTATACGCTTGATCCATATCTAATGGGATTTACATCTGGTAATGGTTTGATAGAGACTTTGGTTTCAATGAACGACAAGCTGGCACAAGCAACCATAACAGCAAATGAGAATCAGAAGAATGCTGTTGTCAGTAATGCCAGTCAGGCAATCCAAGAACAGCGTATGAAAAATATCTTAAACAGAATACCTGATGCCAACGCCTGTGAAGAAGTCACGAGCGCAGGTGGTCGTGGTTCAGCAGGATCCAATACAAGCTCAGCGAAAGAGGCTTTATCTGAAAACAGCGTTAAGATGTTTACACAAGCAAATACCGGAATAAATGAGGCCAAGAAAAACATCATGGGCAGAGTATCAATAAATGTTTGCTCTGAAGATGATGTGAAATATAACAGAGGTGGATGCAATACTATAGGTCAGTATCCTGATAAAGATAAATCGGCATCAAGCTTGATTACACCACCATTATCAAAATCCGATGCATTGTCTAATAAAGTTTCAAACCAGTCTTATTCTGTTGAGCAGATGGAAGTTGCTGAAGCGGCAAAAAGAAATCTGATAGGGAATTTACCCGTTGAACCATTAAAGAACAAGGGATTAGAAGATACAACTGAAGGACGAGAATATTTATCGGCCTTTTCGAGCTTTGTCTCCAGAAGCACTGCTGGAACAAATGCCATTGATTCCATACTGGCAATGAAAAAAGCAAGTAATGTATCAGTGAACTCCAGAGGATCAAAGATAGGATCCACATTAGGTTCTACGCAGGGAGCAAACCTTGCTTGGTCGGATGCTTCCGTAAAAAGTAAGTATGCAACTTTATTTCCCGGCACAACATTCCCAGATAATCCTTCAGAGTGGGAAATGTTAAGATATGAGATCTATTCACGCTATGCAGATACAACAGGTGCTGACGCTTGGCAGGTAAAAATCAGTAGTGCTGATGAAAAAGAAACTGCGCATGAGCAGGCAAGAATGCAGGCACTTGATTTAAGATTACAAATGCTTCAAATCGAAAGAACAGAAGACACAAATATTTTGCTTGCGGCTCTGTTAGGACAACAACTGCAACCGGTTGATAAGCAAATGCTGAATAATTTAAAAACAAATGCAACAAGAGCGACTCAGGCAACAAAATAATATATAAACGTAATTGATTAATATTAGGTAGTTATATGAACTTGTCGAAGTTTCAACTCATTGACATAAGTTTATAAAGTGATATTTATAAAATATAACTATGTAAAGGATGGGTAAAATGAAAGAAGATGATAAATTAATTTTTATATGTACTAAGTTAGAAAAGTTGTACCAAGTCTATTTTCATATGAAAGTTGATGCGATTACAGACCTTGAAAATAGACTTAGAGAGAAAATAAGAACTGAAATACTTAAAACCTTAGCATCGCTTGAGGATCTTATAACTAAACAAGATTAGCTTCAGGAATAATCTTGGATGCTACTCGATAAATAGCCCTACCCTTATCTTTATAAGGAAGCTGCTTGTCTTCATCCTTGATTTTTTTCTGAATTTCATAATTGATTGTACTCTTCACATCGGCAGGAAGAGACATGTAAAAAATTTTCAAAATCTCAATAACGGCTTCTGCATCAGTAGTTGATGGTTCTTGTCCCAACATATGAATCTCCTAATTATAATAGAAAAATATTGAAAAGCCCGCAGGGGCTTTTCATATAATGCTATTTAATCTCAAACACTTCAAGAGTTTTACCGGCTTCGAGCGCAGCAGCGATAGCACGAGGAGTTCGGCCCTGACCTGTCCATGTCTTTTCAGAACCATCGGTATCGATGTATTTATACTTAGCTGGACGTGGGGTGCGTTTCGCTCCGGTCTTGGAAGACGATGGGCTAACAGTTGAAAATTTAAGCGACTAACGCAACAAAATGAGGTAATTTAATAAAAAATTTGCAATTTCACATTAAATATATTATATTTTTTATTACATTAGGTGCTTGGCCTTAATCGGAACTGCGATTATAACAGGATTTTTATGCAACTTACGAAGTAAGTTACATTTATATTATTTGTGATCGTTGCGGTTTAAATCAAGAGTTGAAAGCAACTCTGCCGGGTCTATGCCATCTTCCAGCAACTTCTGACGGAATGCTTCAAGCTTGGCCTGTTTCTCTTCCTGCTGCTTTAGAAATGAGGCCTCTTCTTCACGACGTTCTTCTACAACGATAGTGAGTTTTTCTAACATCTCTTTCAGAGTATCGAGTGTCAGTTCACGAGCCTGAGCACGGAGAGTACGAATATTGTTGATAACCTTTAAAGCATCAGACATGCGATTTCCCTAATGTTTGTGGTAAAGAATACAAGCAATAACATCATAGTTTTAATCGTTCCTGTGCACAAAATCAATACATTATATGGTATAGACATTAGTTCCATCATGAGTTCGAATTTTTATTTGGGTTTGTGATTATCTTTAGTCGAGCGGGTTTCTTCAGATGATATATTATCAATGCGATTTTTAAATTTCCTTGAAAAACTGTTTTTCTCAATGCATTTTTTCTCGGCCTCTTCCTGATTATTAATGTAGTATTCGATTGTATTGCCGTTATCCAAGTCATAAATGACAGAAATCAAGATATTAATATTTTCATCTCTACTGTCATGTGTAATGTCAAACTTAGATATTAGCTTTGATACAACAACATAATTTGGATGCAAAATAGTTGTCATGGTGAGTATTCCATAAAATGGATGATTAATATTTAGACGTGTCTATAGGAGACATAACGAATAGTATCTTATAGGAAAAATTATAAATCATGAAGAAGCCAAAGCTCTTTTTATGGTTTCTTTTTTAGCTCGCGTTGCGGATAAGGAAACGCCAAAACACTTTCACCTATATTATTATGGGATACAGCATTCCACCATGTTTCACGATATTCAGGCATATTACAGCGGTCTCTCTGTCGTTGGATTTCATCAAGGATATCCTCTTTACGTTCAGGCCATTGTTCTTGAAGTCGATCTAATGTGGTCTTAAAAACATTTCGCTGAATAGCTATTTTATAGAGATTATGCTTAAATCCTTCCAGACGCTTCTCATAATCAGCCACAACCTTCTTATGGCTGTTGATTGTGTTATTCAACTGCATCTGTATTCTACTAACCCTGTCATTAGCCATAGATGCTTCAAACTGAGCCTGCTGGGAATCCAGTCTTGCTTCATTGGCCTGTTGGTAAGAATCTACAATTTCTCTATTACGTTGTGCCGCATTGTAATCATAATTCCAAAATGGATTTTTTCCAGACATAAATGTACCTCGATATTAAATATTATATGTGTATATAATTAAACATTAACTTTATAAAAAGCAAATAATTCTATTAATTAATATCATTAGTCAGATATTTAATTTCCTTTTGTTTAATACTTCGTTTATGGACCAAAGAAAATATGGTTATTAAATACTTCCACCCATTGCTCGCAAATATAATGTGCATGAGATGGAACCCTGAACGTCCAGACTGGATTTAATACATCACCAGTCATAATACAGATCTCGGCATCATCGGATCTGCAATCAGGCAGCGTGTAGTTGATTTCCCTGATGTTGCTATATGGGTATATAAATGTGCTGTTCATATTTTTACGCAATGTCGAAGACATTACGTTTTTCTTTATATTATTTTTACGCAACTGCTTGGCAGTTACGTTTTTCTTTATATTATTTTTACGCAACTGCTTGGCAGTTACGTTTTTCTTTATATTATGGTTAAAGAGAAGAACCGAGCGTTGCATTAAATTAATGGTGAAGCCCGCCTGTTCGTATTCGTAAGACAAAGCAGCATCGCTGAACGAGTCAACAAAAGCGATTTTTTGATCTTTTTCGAAGATTCCCATAGAGCTTCGCTCGTTATTGTTTTCCATGCTCATTCCTCGCTGTTTTACTGCTTTATCTCAGCCCAGCATAGTCGCCAGTGCCAGCATACTCAAGCAAAATGATCTGTAAAAACGATCGATAAGTTAACATTGATAGATATTAGCGATTAAAAAAGATTTATCGATCGGTCTTTTAATTGATTTAATCGATCGATATATTGTTTATGATAGTTTGTAACTATCATTTGTTTTGTATCGATCGATTTAAACGATGTGACGAACACCAAAAATAATTCAATTCTGTCAATTGATTAGACGATAACCCCTGATCTGTCGGTGAGAGCGCCGGGATTGGGGTATACGAATCTGACTAAATCCTTGAGGAATAAATGAAAGGACATAACTTCTTACCACTGGCGGTCTCTCTGGTGTTTCTTTCTGGCTGCCAGCAGCTCAACGATGGTGTGAATACAGTTAATGGAGCAATCAGTTCTTCGTTGTCTTCAGTAGGTAAAGCGCTGGGGGGCACCGCCACCACTCAAAGCCTTGGCCCGGTATCATCTGTATCTGGCCTTGGTGCTGTTTGCAAAGACTATGAAGAAAATGCAATGGCAGCAGAAAAGAAATGGACTGGCAAAAGGATCTCTATCATCAATGCCACTGTTCTTGAAGTTACGAAGGGCAGAAGTGCCAGCGATATGATGACGGGAATGCCCAAAACAGCCCCTAACTATTACCTGCTCTTTAAAACAGCCGATACAAGCTACTGCGGTGGCATGGTATGGCTGGATTACTACTCTGGTATTGATGATGCAGTTCTTACCTATAAGAAAGGCCAGAAAATCAGCGTCACCGGAACTGTAAATAATTTCGAAGTCCGTGGGTTCGCTACCGTCAACAACGCCGATATGGCAGTTCGTCTGGTTGTTCTGAGAAACGGCACAATCAATCATTAATTCTGGGATAACACTATGCGTAAATTTTTACTCGTGGCGGGTCTTGCTGCTCTTGTATCGGGATGCGGTGAAAAAGGCGACTTTGAGAAAGCGATCAACGGGAAAATATCACAGTCAAAGCTGTGCTACTCACTGCAGGACAACGACATTGTATTCAACAAAGGTTTTCCGATTAAGGTTAACCGTGGCTACCGTTCTGCCGGATACAGTGCCAGTGATGAAATCCTGAAAGGACTTGCTGAACAAGGGCTGCTCACTGTTTCACAACAGGCAAATGGGTTTAGCAGTGTCGATGTTCTGGAAGTAACAGACAAAGGCCAAGCGGTTGAGTTTTGGGATCGTAAAGATGGTGCCTGTATTGGTCATCGTTCGGTTGCTGAGATAAAGGAATGGACTGAACCGGGAAACGGTAATCAGAAAATTGTTCGCGTGTCTTATACATGGAAGTTGGCGGATGTTCCTGCATGGGTGGACAAAAAAGCGTTCTCCAGCGTCAAGGGTATGAATGAACCTGAAGACGGCATGATTAATCTTGTTAAAACCAGCAATGGCTGGAAAGCGATCTAAGGGGCTATCATGGAAAACAATACCATCAAGTGTCCATTTTGCCTGAAAGAAAGCCAAAGGGGTGTCCATGTCTGCACCGGCTGCATGGCGACGGTTCTGTATGGAACCTACCCCGGCTGGTATGCTTTCGTGGTTATATTATTGACCTTCGGCCTGTCTATACTGATCGGAATGTCTGCAGGAATGGCTGGGGCGACTATTAGCCTACCAATAATTGCGGCTGTTGGATTTATAGCTGGTAAGGCGATATTCTCTGATAATGTTGTGTTCAGAAGAAGGATGTAATTTAACTTATGTTATTCTTAAAGCCGCATCGTTTTATGACGATGTGGCTTCATGTACTACCAAAAATGGGGAGCCTGATGATTGTGTTGTACTATTGTAACACTTAATATAACATTATATTGCTTACAAATTTCATGAAGTTAAGGTAGACTAATGAATGATAATAATGTAGATAAAAATAGTGTTTCTTTATCATGTCGGGATGAAAAAAAGAAAATTGGTGATGTGAACCTGAAAGGCATTATTGACGGAGTTGAAATTAACTGTACTGTTGATTTGTCATTTCATAAAGCTAAGGAAAGTGAAAATGGTGAAACAAAAAAAGAAGTCCAAATATTAACGAAAGCGCAGTGGGTGATCTATTTTATTCTACCTCTCCTTGTTGTTATAGTTGGCTTTTTTATTGATTCGTTTATAGATGCAAGTCATCACCTGACTCTTTTTATATCACCACTGGCATTTGGTATTATAATACATAAGATGGTGATGAATAGTTCGAATGTGAATATCCATTATTTCAAAAAGCTTGTTGATACAACGGGATTGGTTTCTTCAACGTTAAGTGCAAGTATTCTAATATTCAAAACGATTAATGTTGAAAATCCATACATTAGTATGCTGGATTCGTTGAAAGACGCTGGAGTGTTCAGTTCAATTATATTTTATATTATAATGGCACTCGTGTATATTGTTGTCTGGATATTTGCGACATCGATAACTATTAAGTTAATGATCACATATGATGAACTAATAGCAATGAAGAATAAAGCCTAAGATAAGAGAGGCGGTGTTTTATACCGCCTATTTTTTCATAAATAATTTGTAGTTTTTGAATAGGGGGAGAAAAATAATCGTAGTAGCTAACCATAAAGCCAACGTTATGCCACATAACATCGATAGTATGGGGATGTTTTTATTTCCATTTATGAAATATATTAAAGAAGTACCTATGGTAGTTATAAGCGTCAGGCAGGATAATAAAATGTATATTGCCATTGGATAATTTATCTTTTTCATGTTTCACCTTTGGTATTGGATTTTTTTAATTTAATAACATATAAAAACAATCCGTCAAGGGTATGAATGAACCGGAAGATGGCATGATTAATCTTGTTAAAACCAGCAATGGCTGGAAAGCGATTTAAGGGGCTATCATGGAAAACAATACAATCCAGTGTCCGTTTTGCCTGAAAGAGAGCCAGCGCGTTGTTTGTGCTTAAACTGCCTGCAACAATTACGCCTAGCCTAATGGATAGGCTCTTAGTAGGAAACTGTATAAATAATTGACAAAAAGAGATTTTTGGCTTAAATTTATTTAAGAGTGATAGGAGGTTATTATGCTGAGTTTAAAGGCCAAAGAACATGAAATGCTGCTCAAGCGTGGTGAGCATATTGACGAGTCGGATCTGATCAAAGCACCTGTTTGTAATGGCACAAGAGAAGAGCGTTTACAGTCTCTTTTAGAGTGGCAACGTCAGGTTGCAAAAACAGTTCTTGGTGAAGAGCAAGAGGCTACCCCTCACCTTTTTTATAAATAATCTATTATACGTTAATTTACTATGCCTGCTATCGTTTATTATCATCCTGATTTTATTAGTGGTAATTATAGAGGAGAGAAATTTTGTGATTTCTCACTCTTGACTAATGATCTTACTTCTAATTGCGAAGCTGGTCTTTTAACACTATTTGTTCTTGATGTAGAAGATGGAAAACTTCTCAGAGGGAAAAATAAGCCATCTTGGACTGATACTAATGGTGATGAAATGTCAATCCTTATAGGATATAAATCAGGCGGTCATTGGCATTATCATATTGGACCATATAATCCTAACTCAACATCTACCCAAGCCAAGATCCGTGATTTAAATATATCTGGGGCAACATCTGCAGCAGTTATTCATTACAGATGGTATGACCCTACAACTAAGAAAAAGCTAATAATACTATCTTTTGGTCCGAAACACCGTAAATTTCCCAAAACCAGAGAGTTGCCTAATCATTTGACTTCTCGGGGTGGGCTTATCAGCTTTGGTAAACTAATCAAAGCTATAACTGATAAATGATATTATAGTTTCATTCTCTTGATTTAAACCGCAACGATCACAAATAATATAAATGTAACTTACTTCGTAAGTTGCATAAAAATCCTGTTATAATCGCAGTTCCGATTAAGGCCAAGCACCTAATGTAATAAAAAATATAATATATTTAATGTGAAATTGCAAATTTTTTATTAAATTACCTCATTTTGTTGCGTTAGTCGCTTAAATTTTCAACTGTTATAGCTCTACGAATCTCTACTTCGTAATCCCGGTGGCCTGAACTTTGGATAGCTATCCTTTCCCATCTGCTCAAGTGGTACAGACGGGGTGAGATTCTCACTTTGATTGTGTTCTGCCTGATCCTGCTTAAGACGGCTTGGGAAACGGGTGATCTCGTCAGTCGTTGGCTTGTAGTCATCTTGGTTAAACTTAGCTCGTTTCTCATATTCAGGGCGTAGAACATGACGGCCTAATACCTCGTCAAAGACGTAGTTTTCAGCAATACGTTTATCATGTTCCTCACTGATAATATCAACTTTAATTTTGTCTGTTTTAGCCCATATGAATTTATCCCTGATAAAATCAACTAAGAGGGCAGTGAAGCGTTTAAAAATATTATCCTGACGTGGAGTAGTCTTATGCTTTCTTGCACGGTCAGGGGCGCTTCTGGATGCCCTGTTTGGGTTTTGAGAGGTGGATGTTTTCAGAATAGTATTTGTACCAGAATCAGAAATACTGATTGATGGCGGAATACCAGCAACAACCTTACTGACTTTTGTTTTATCACGGTAAGATTTGACTCCACGCATACGAGTATGAGGAGCTGGTGCTACCAGTAAAGGTCTTTGTTTTTCTGACGAAATCTCGGAGAGATTACGTTTTTCTTGATTTTGTTCTTCATCGGTTGAAGAGCTGGATCGCGTTTCTGGTAAAACAATTTCTTCTGGTTCAGCAAGATGTGTAATCGTAAAGCTTCTGACATCAACAACAATTTCAAGGTCAAGTTCACTGAATGTTTTGTAGACTTCAACAGCTTCTTGTTTAGCAGCGTCACGAACAGCCTGTTCTGCTGCTCTTTGCTCTTGTGCTGCTTTACTACGCCATTTGGCACTATGGATACGCTTCATTGGAGGACGGTTTGTTTCAGCGGCTTTAGCAAGCCATAGTGCTTTTTCTTCATTATCCAGAGCAACCGCCGCTTTTTCTAATGCCTCTTCATGCTGGGCCTGAAGGGAACGATGATCAATACGTTCTGACGAACCAGCAGCAGCAAGGTAGCTGTTAGCCATAGATGCCCATGATTCACGCCACAACACAGACATTTTTCTGTCATTCCAGCTTCTTTCTTTTTTACCAAACCCTTCCGGGCCAATGGTTTTTAACGTCAACATAACGTGAGCATGTGGGTTGTCGCTATCGAGATCATGGAAAGCGATATCAGCAATCATACCTTTATCAACGAAATTTTTCTGACAATACTCAAGGACAAGTTTTTTCTTTTCATCATTATTTAACTCGGTAGGAATGGAAACATCGAAATAACGGGCTGTTTGACCATTGTTCTGGCGCTCAACTTTTTCCACTTCATTCCACAATGCTGTAGAATCTTTTACGATGTGTTCTGGTGCATTAGCTGGAGCTAATATGAAGTGCCCATATAAATCAGTACGGCGACTGTAATCATACGTATCACCTGTTCTTTCATCTGTTATACGTGTACGAGCATGATAGGCAGCCTTCGCAACGGAAGACCTGCCTTCTGAACGTTTCACAATTTTAAAATCAAGATGAAAAATAGCCATACAATAAAAACAACCTCAATATAAATTTAAATATCAAACCAAAATATAACTCTACAATGCGACTATGCTGGTTTTAGTTTTTCGCAAGAAAAACTCTGGTGTTGACGTTGACCTTGTTTCCGAAGGAAACGGTGTTAGCCTGCGGCAGGCAACCGTCGGTAGACCCCACACACTGCGTAGCAGTGTATAGGTGGGCATTGCTTTATTTTTATATCTCCTAACGGAGCTAAAAATAACGACAATGTTTAAAGTTTTTCTATACTTAAATAATAACTCTAGTTTTATAGGCTGTGAAATTTACAGGGCTAGATTCGGATGAACGGCTGAGGTATTACACGAATCTTAATGATTATGGTTTTAGAGAGCGCCCGTAAGGGCAAAAGTAGTTTAATTAGTCTCCCGCCGTAGGCGGGAACGTGAATTTTATTAAAATTGAGTTGAAAATCTTTAGTTGATAACTGAAATTCCTAAAATAACAGACTCTTTTATGTGCTGCACAAATCACAGCTTAGTTATGAGAAATAGAATGGATATTAACAGGTTAAATGAAAAGCACTAATATGTAAAAATAAGTAACGCGGAGAGGTCTGGTTTTGAAAGCTAGGTGGATTTTACATATCATGTTTTTAAATTTCATTATTTCCAATATTCCATCACTTTTAGTTTAATTGGTCTAACCTGTTTTATGTGAGTGAGCGCTAGCAAGGTATGAGAATAAAACCCATGATTGGAACAAACCATCATTAATAGGGCAAGCCCTATTCAGCATAGTGATTGTTTATGACAATCACGAAGTGCTGTTTTTGACAAAAGCAAATAAATATAAGAAGAGTATTATCTATTTAGCTGAGGGTGGATAAGATGAGTGAATATAATTCAAATAATATTGAGAAGAAAAACAAAAAACAACTTGAACATATTAATCTATGCATTACACGAGATTTTTATTTTTATGGTAAGTTTTACGATGAGCTAAAAGGTATCATCAAATCATATAATGATGAGATAATGGAAATCAAAAGCGATATAGGCGAAAAAATATCTTTAAGTCTTTTGTGTGATCATGGTGATAACATTAATAGCGAAATAAAAGAGGTGATGGATGATGCTGATATATCATTTAAAACTGTGACTGAACGTTTCAGAGAGAGTGTTTTGGAAAAAATGATTAATTGGCTAGATAGTGGGAGGATTGTGCATTCTGACGTTCCGATGATTATTACAATTTTTCAACAGGAAGTTTATGGGTTCAATTTTAGAAAATTAAAAATAAGATCATATATAAATGACGGGTTAATTAAGAAGTTCGGTAAAAGTATTGATCATGGGATGGTTAAATGGTAGAAGGCTCAGGCTGCGAAAAAGAGAATATGATTGGCTATAGCTCAATACATAATAATTTGAAAGCTATGTGTGGAAAATATTTTATTGATTATTATTTGACAAATAAAAAATGTCGATGTAAATAAAATGAAGATACAAAAAAAGCCAACTTATCAAAGTTGACTTTTTAAGGACTAAAAAAGTTTTGCCGACTTTTGAAGCCTTGTAATCAGTTAGAGGAATAACGTGATTACAAATATAATAAAGTATTAAATAATCTTTTCATATTTGTCAAATCTAAATCTCAACTTTTTACAAGCCTTTCAAATACCATTTCCAAAAACATTTTAGTTCTCGAAAGCAATAACGTTAAAACCTGCTGTATCAGGTCTAAGAATCTTTGGACATCATGTGTTAAAAACTGTTTTGTTCTTAGGTTATTGTAGGTGGCATATAAACGGGGGGAAGTCGGTAGCCACCAACTTGAAGCGTTCATCTAAAATCTATAAAGCGGTAGTATAATTTTCTTTAGTAAAACGAGAAAATGCTTTAAATGATCATGATGTATCCGTAGGAGTCCGATGGGGTGTCCCAGTAATGGAAACGTGCTGGAACTCAATAGCTACGGTGAGAATCGCCAACCTGCGAACCTAAAAAAATATTACAATAGTATTTTTTACGGGGGGTTAGGGGGGTGAAGCTTGCAGAAAAACTAAGTTTTCCTGACGGAAAACTACTACGACTGAAAGTCGCTATCTAAAACCCCAGAACCTAATCTAATAAAATTCTAGTACTACTAGTACAAAAAAATAATTTTAAAAATATCAGTAGGTAGGTGCCATTTCATCAAGGCACTAACGAAAGATAAGTAGGCTTATAAATTAAATATGGTGCATGGATTAATTTGAGTTTTTTGTTTTTTAATTGTATTAATTAAAAAATATAAATAAAAAGGTAATGATATGGAAAGTAAAACAAAAAAACTAAGAATGGGATGGATACAAAATCTTACTGAGAATGAAAAAAAGATAATAGATGATTTTCTGGAAGAAGCCACTAAGTTAAAAGGTAAAGCACTAAATAAAAAAGAAAAACAGACTGTCAAATTTATTGCTCGTGATCAAGTCCGCTCGATTAGAAAAGAGCAAAAATCAAAAAAACAAAAGAAGAGTAAAGTTGATATGGAAAAAAAAGAAGATGAAACAATTAATACCATATCAAATAATGCGGATGAGCAAGGAAGATTAAAGATACTATCAGCTAAAGAAAGAGATTTTATCAATAATGCCATATATGAAGAAATGAAAATTAAAGGTAGAAAGCTTATAAAATGTGAAATGAAAGAAGTTTTAAAAATCGCTCGAAAAAAGATCCTCAACAATCGTATATCTTGTCAGATCAAAAATGAAAGAGACAAAGAACGTCATGCAGTAGTGTTTGAGTGGAAAAGACCAGAAACCTTCCGTCGTTAATCGGATATAATAATTGTGAGAAATATATGAATAAAACTAAAACCAAAACAAAAAACTTGAAAGAAAGTGAGTTTATAAAATATATAGAAAACAATCCTGTTGTCTCAACGGCTCTATGCGAGAAATATGGAATCTCTACTGAATCTATTGCCTATGCTTTATATGTTCATAGCAATAACTTCTTTCTTAAAAACGACTACGTTCAGGATGACATTCACTATGACATGGTTAAAAACAATTTAATAATAATGAAACCCACGCTTAGACAATATTATAGAAGAACAAGGCAAGTAGATTATAACGGATATACTTTTTTATCAGGAATTAAAGAATATCAAGACTATTGTATTTTGTTGACGCTTTGCTGCTACCACTGGATAGCTGATGTATTTACTGTCTATGATCATAGTGAAGGGAGCCAATTTGTTGTTGATGTTGCCAATGATCTTCTGAAAAGGAGCATAGATTATTTTTCAGTAGAACATGAAAATGTTATTAACTGTTTTAATATCTTAAAAGAAAAGTTCCCATCGTATAAAAAGAAATAATAATCCAATTTTTCAAATATCCTCATTGACTAACATATATATAAGAAATATATATGTATCATGGAACTATAAGAGGATAGAAAATGAGTGATATTTCAGATAAAGAGCAAACCAGAAAGAAACCACGAATAAAAAAGACACTGGAACAGCAATTAGCATCTGCTCAGATGCGTTTAAATCGTTTGCAATATAAGTCTAAGAAAGAAGCTAAACAGATAGAGACACGTCAGAAAATAATTTTAGGTGCGGAAGTTGCCAAGGCTCTTGATTGTGATGTTTTTACGGTGGATAAGGATCTTGTTTTAGGTATGCTACTAGAGATACCCCACCTACATCCAGATGATAAAGAAAGATTTAAAAGAAACGGAATATTATTTCTGGCTAGTATGAAAGGCCGAAAAACTTAATGGAATATAGAAGTCATTGTATAAGTATAAAATGTTATATGTATTCAACTTTCATTGAATTAAATTTGACATTATTTTATATTAATTGTATTTCATTTTATCATCACAGATGAATAACTCCATATTCAAATCTTGTAAGCTGTGGTGGTATTTAATAAAGTCATGGGGGTATCCTCCCGATAAAGCGACCGTAAGTGAACACGGTCTTTTTATTTTCTGTTAAGTAATCCGCTTATCGGCTACTTTGTATATAATATTTTTTAAGTGGTTGCGTTTATTTTTAAATTTATTATTTTCTTTATATCATTTTATTAAACAATGGAGATATAAAGGAAATGAAAAAAACAGTATTAATTAAAAACATAAAAAGTAAAAAAGGTTTCTCACTTTTAGAACTATTACTTGTTCTTGGTATTATCGCAGCGTTAGTGGTAGCAGCATTTATCGTATATCCTAAAGTGCAAGCATCACAACGTTCACAAGCTGAGAGTAATAACATCGCAACAATCCAAGCTGGTGTTAAAGCCCTTTATACTTCCGCTTCAAGCTTTACTGGTTTGAATAACTCAGTAGCAGTTCAAGCGAAGATCTTCCCTGACAACATGTTAAGCGGTTCAGGTAACTCTGCAACACCAATCAACGCATTCAAAGGTGCTGTAACATTAGGTGTAGCTAACACTGGTCCATCATCAGCAGCAGGTTCTTCTTTCACAATTACTTATGATAACGTACCAGCAGCAGAATGTACTAAGATCATGACAGCAACAGCAGGTAACTTCTACATTGCTCAAGTAGGCTCTACAACTGTTAAACCAGCAGGTGGAACGCTTGACGTAGCGGCAACAGCAGGTGCTTGTTCTGACGCTAACAGTAATACATTGATCTTCACTTCTATTTAACAACAATGTTTTAATAAATTATTTTTTTTGGCTCCTTATTTAAAGGGGCCTTTTTTATCATTTATTGGTTTTTATTCTTCTATATATAGTTCTTCTTTCATCTTGATTTTTGTTTGTTATTTGATAATTAATTAATACGTGAAAATAAAAAGGACGATGAAAATGAAAAAAGGATTCTCTTTACTAGAATTAACTCTTGTTTTAGGTGTTGGGACGATGGTGGCTTTTATGAAGTTTCAGGATATGAAAAATGAACAGGAGAGTATAATGGCTTCTACTGTCGGTCAACAAATGAAACAGATCGGTGAAGCAGTTAATGGCTATATAAATATCCGTTATGATAAATTATCAACCTTATCCAATGCTGCCGGAACAGGAACCGATCCGGGTCCAAGAACCTGTTCAGGTTCAGTATGTGAAATTACTTACCAGACATTGATTAATGAAGGTTTACTACCTTCAGCCTATACAGGCACTAATGCTAATAAATCCTCGTATAAAATCATATTAAAACGAGATGGAACTTCACCTAACTATGTTATTAATGGTCTTATAACGACATCGACGGCATGGATTGAAGGCGGAAAAACACGTTATGATTTATTAGGGAAAGCCATGCAAACAGCGGGTATTGATAGCGGAATGACCAGAACTACATCAAATGCTTTTGGTTATGGTGGTCAATGGTCAGAAACTTCTGCCAATTTCAATAATATTACCTCTGCAGGGCAATTAGCTTTCCGTGTAGGATTTAATAGCGCGTTATATTCTATCTATCTCCGTAGAGATGGAACCTTACCCATGACCGGAAACCTTAATATGGGTGGTCAAAGCGTTTATAATGCTCAGAATATAACTGCGAATGGAACAACTACAACAGGAATATTAAAAACTAATGCTGCTGCTACAGTTGGAACAACATTAAATGTAGCAGGCGTAACTACTTTAAGATCTGATTTAAATGTTAATGGAAATGGACAAATATATGGTAATTTAAACTCAAGTAATACCGTTTCTGGAAAAACTGTAATATCTCGTGGCGATACCTATACTCAAAACTGGTTCAGAATATTAGGTGATGGAGGTCTTTATTTCGAGAAATATGGGGGAAGATTAACCATGCTAGATGATAACACTATAAGTGCTGGAGAATCTAACCTTAAAACTAATTCTGTATTATATGCAACTGAAATTTCTTCTGGTAATATAAATTCTGCTGGAACAGTAACTGCTGAAAGAGTAGATGTTGTTGATCGCGTATGGGCATCAGGAAACATCAGCTCTAACTATATTTATTCTACTGGCAATCTTGATGCTGATGGTCAAATAAACGCTAATACATTTGTTTATATAAATGGAAAAGCGAATGTAGGATGGGGATGTTCTCCTAATGGATTACAGGGAAGAACGTCAGAAGGGGCTATTTTATCTTGTGTTAATGGTGTATGGAGAGGATCAACAGGAAGTCCAGTAATAAGAACAGCATCTGCCTCTGCTTATCGTTTCCCCGAAGCTGTTGCTTCTTGCGCTGGTTCAGAAAAAGTTGTAGGTGGAGGCGGTCAATGTAATACAGCAGAAGGATATGTTTGGTTAACGGTCTCCAGACCTAATGGTGATAACAGTTGGTATGCAGGATGTGATACAACTAAAAATATTACAGCTACTATAACTGTTTATGCTATATGCCAATAATATTAAAAACTAAACAAATGTAATAAAAATTAAATAAACAAGATTTCTATTAACTCACTGAATCTATTAAGCACGGATATTCTTATGATTTTTTAAATGGCCTCCTGAAAGGCCATTTTATATAGTTTAGAGGCTACCCATTATTTCTGTAAGATCTGTAGCTCTAACATATTTTGCTGCATTACTCTGTTCTTCTTTTAGGGCACTAAAATGCGCAGTTCCACAGGCTATCTTCGCATCTTCTTCATGACCAAGACCAATGTGTTTACTTTTTGTCTCTACAACAAAGTAAATATGTTCTTCACCATTGTCTTCAATAACTAAGGCCCAGTCAGGATTGTAGGTTCCCAGTGGAGTCGGTATTTTAAACCAACCGGGAAGCTTCACATAAAGCTTAACTTCATCCTGTTCTTCGAGTTCCTGAGCGAAACGGCCTTCGACTTCAGAATCTTTAGGAACGTATTCGTAAACTGACTTAGACGAGGTTTCAAAAAGATTACGGGCATATCCTGTTAGCTCTTTATCCATAAAGAGACTTTGCGCATACACCTCGCCTTTTAGTGGATAATATTTAATACCATCAACAATTGACAGGCGTTTGCAGTAGTTGATTCGGCCTATAGCTTCACTGATAAACTGCTGTGGATTTTTAGCAAAATCAGCGAGTCTTCCACTCTCTTTCAGGATGGTGCTTAAACTGCGTCTTGTCAGTCCGGTTTTTTCCTGTAGAACACCAAGAATATCTGGCAATGGCTGTTCTTCAACATCAATAACAGAGCTTGTCGTTCCCTTTGACTGAGCTTCAACACCAAGACCTGACTGGCTATGTTTTATTGTGGCTTTACTGAAACTGACCATTGCTTTTGCTACAGGCTGCATTTCAGAAAGTGATTTCGTACAGGATTTAATCAATAAATCTTCATCAAATGCCAGACGATACAATGTTTTTTGACTAATGCGCTGCCATAACGCTTCAAATTCCGGGCTGTTTAAGACCTCTTTCCGGTATTTGATTACTTTACGCTCATCAGCATTATTTATATTGAGTCGTCCTGATGATTTACGCAGGATAGATTCAATTTGCTCCTGAAGGGGAAGGAACTTTTCGCTAACAGTAAAAGTGCCATCGAAAAGAGTCTCTTTCAGTGTTTTGGTGATTTTCCCGGTTTTTTCCAGATAACCTTCAGCATGTAGTTCAGACCATATCTCCTGTGAAGCGATGATACCTACAACTTGTGAGGAATCAGAGAAGATCAGATGGGCAAACGCATCTTTTTCGATGATACCAAAACGGATGCCTGTTTCATTCTCAATTTCAGACTGTAAGCGCTCAGCGTAGGCTTGATAATTTTCACTTGCAACGACGGTCAGAATGTTAATGCTGTCATCACGAACACGTTCACCCTCTTGGTTAACGCACAGGCGAAGACCACGGCCTAATGTCTGACGACGTTCTCGCTCACTTCCCATCTCACGAAGGCTACAGATCTGGAACACATTGGGATTATCCCAGCCTTCTTTCAATGCAGAGTGTGAAAAAATAAACCTTACCGGATTGGAGAAACTTAAAAGCTTCTCTTTATTTTTCATGATGAGATTATAACCACGTTCCGCATTTTCGCGGCCTGCATTATTGCTTTCGCTTGTTTCAGCCCATGCACCTTTTTTATCAATGGAGAAATAACCATCATGAACATCTTTGGCATGTTCTGGATGAGAAGGGAGTAAATCTTTATAGGCAGGACTTTTGATGGCTTTAAGGTATTCTTCCTCAAAGATACGGGCATATTCACCCGGCTCACGTTGTCCTTCTTCAGTGAACTGACGGTAGAAATCAACCTTATCGATGAAAAACAGGGTAAGAACCTTGATTTGCTGAGTATTCAGGCGAAGTTCTTTATCCAGATGTTCACGGATTGTACGTCTGATCATATGACGCTGGATGAGCATAGGGTCAATATCCCCCACGACATCACCGACTTTCATATAGTAGGTATCAGAAGGTGTTTCCAGTGTAAGATAACCCTCTTTGCCAGTTCGGATCTCGCTTATCCGGTAACCCTGATAAATATCACGTCCTGTTTCGTCATCGAGTGTCATACCGTCATATACGGTAATCTCTGAACGATTTACGTTCCCTTTTATATCGGCTATATCAACAAGAACAGTACCGCTGATAACATTTTTCTTACTATTAATACTGACCAGTTTCACATAAGGACTGTTGCTTGCATTCTGGACTTCAAGCCCGGCAACCTCGATCTGTTTGACCAGTTTTTGGTTGTAAGCATCAATGGCATCAAGGCGGTACACCATATGATGTTTATGAATATGTGTTGCTGAATAGCGTAAGGTGAACATGGGGTGCATAGCATCAAGTGCGGTTTTACCCGCACCGTTCAAGCCACCATCAACACTTTGCGGTTCATCGACAATAATAATTGGACGTGTAGCACGGATTAAATCAATGGGCTTATCCAGATCGTCCACAGTTGTTTTTTCACTGGACTGATAGAGCTTGTTAACATCTTTTTTGTTAATCGCACCCACAGTCATTACCATGATCTGCATAACAGAACTGGTTGCAAAATTTCGAACATCCGCAGGTTTTGCCGAATCATACAGATAGTATTCGTATGGAACTCCCGCATACAGGCTTTTGAAATGTTCTTCAGTGATTTGTAGTGTTTTATAAACGCCTTCCTTGATAGCAACTGAAGGAACCACAATAATAAATTTACTCATGCCATAGCGTTTATTCAGCTCCAGCATGGTGCGAAGATAAACATACGTTTTACCTGTCCCTGTTTCCATTTCGACAGTAAAATCATGGCTGTCGAGCACAGGTGAAGGTGGAAGCTGGTTTTTTAACTGAACATTGTTCAGATTTTTCAGCAGAACATCATCTTCGGGTATCTGTGGGTTTACAGGCATTGAACCTGTTGCGCCTTCAAATGAGAGTGCACCCTGAGCTGGGGCCAGCACAGTCATTTCGCTTTCCCATTTCTCTTGCCCTTCAAACAAATCACAGACCGATGTTATGGCGTTTTGCTGATAGGTAAGGTCAGATTCAAAATGTAGTTTCATCTCATTCCCTTACAGGCTGTGCAAGTTTGTCAGGCCATGCTGTTCCAGAATGGCGCAAAGATTTGTTTTAGCAACGTTATTTTCAAATGCGTCATCAAGGAAATAGCAGACCGTATCTTTGCCAGCCTTCAAGCTTTTATGCCAGTCAAGGATCCCCTTAGTCAGTCCTTCAACTGAAGAGGCTGGGATTTGACTGGCAAAGCAGGTAAATAATTTGCCACCTTCGACGCTAGAAACTGTTAATCCATCAAACTGACGGGTTTCAATGTTTACATTCAGGTCAATGCCACGTTTGAGCATCAACTCTGTGAGTAAATCTTCTTCACTACGTCCTTCGAGGATTGGGCTTACATAGGCATCAAGCTGTTCTGAAAGTGTTTCAGCCGTCGCTTCCCACGGTCGGATGTTGGATGTATCAAGTTTGAACACACGAAAACCGGTATCTCCATTCCAGTCTGGATTAATTGCTTTAACCTTATTACCTGCACGGCGGAGGCGTTCTTTCGTTAATTCAGATAGATACAATGGCTTATCAAGCTCTTCGCAGAAGTAGATTGCAGAAAGATCTTCCTTATTGCTTTTAGATAGTGTTTCAGGGAGTTGAACCAGAATGAACTTTCTATCTTGTTTATCCGTCTCGTTCAATTCGTACACTGCTTGCCCTGTAGTACCACTTCCCGCAAAAAAATCCATGATAATATCATTTTCTTTGGTCGCTATTTGTACAATCCGCTGTAGCAACCTCACGGGTTTTGGATTAGGAAATGGTGAACGTGTGCTATCAAATAGTTCTGCTAACTGTTTTGTACCTTCATCTGTGTGCCCAACATGCTCAAATCCCCAAAGAGTTTGTGGAGGAATAGTGTCTCTCACCTCTGAGCGAAATCTTTTTAGTCGCGGCTTGTTATTACCATCTTCGCCAAACCATATTCTGTTATCAGAAATTAACTCTTCAATTTTATCCTTGTTAAATCTCCAACTACTACCAGCGGGAGGATAATGTTCCATCCCCGAGGGGGATGTGATACCAAAAACTGCATAATCTCTGACTTCAGTTCTGAGAAGATTATCTGAAGCCCATACACCCCTAGGGTCATTATCTAAATTCTTGTATGTTGATTCTTGTTGCTTACTTCTTGGTAAGCCGAGTATTTTTGATTGGTCTGATTTTTTGTAGCAAAGAATATAGTCATGTGACTCTGAAAAGTTTTTTGAATCTGCTTTTGTGCTATATTTTTTTTGCCAAATAACATTGGCAACAAAATTTTCTTGCCCAAAAATATCATCGCACATTAATTTCAAGTTATTGACTTCATTGTCATCAATGCTTAAAAATATAAACCCATCCTCTTTGAGAAGATTTCTTGCAAGTTTAATACGTGGATACATCATATTCAACCAGTCTGTATGGTAACGCCCACTGGTTTCTGCGTTTGTGGTGATTCGTACCCCATCTTCTGTTTGTCCTGTCATTTCAAGATAATTTTTCATGTTATCTTGGAAGTTATCAGAATAAACAAAATCTTTACCGGTATTGTAAGGTGGATCGATATAAATAAGCTTAACTTTTCCGGCATAACTTTTTTGAAGAAGCTTCAATACTTCAAGGTTATCACCCTCGATCATTAGGTTTTTGGTGTTATCCCAATCAACACTTTCATCTTTACATGGGCGTAAGGTTCCACGGGAAGGGGTAAGAGCAAGCTGACGAGCCTGACGCTTACCATGCCAGTTCAGGCCATAGCGTTCTTCTTTGTCGTCTACATTCTCACCCAAAAGCTGCTTTAAAACCTCAAAATCAACACTGTCTTCATTAAAAGCTTCAGGAAACAATGATTTAAGCTTGGTGATGTTATCAGCAGTGATATTCATTGATTGTAGTTCGGGCATTTCAGGCGAAAGTTTGTTCATTGACCATTCCACGTATCTGTATCAGGTTACTGTGTGATGGGGGATATTTTACGGTAAATAGTGCATTTCATCAATGAACAGTGTGCTACAGATTTCTTTTTAAATCATTATGTTAATGCATTTATTGAATGTCCTGTCCTTGTATTAGTACAATTAGCTTTTATGCGTCTACCAAACATTATCAGGATGTGATGATGGCTAAACTGAACAAGAAACAACTTGCTTTACTCAAGGAAATGCCTGCCGATCAACTCATGCAAATAATTTGTGATATTGCAGAGAATAATGGTCAGGCAAAATCCTTTATTATTAATAAATATCTGTTAACTCCAGAAGAATCACTGAAAAAGGCTGAGGCTGAATACAAAAGGGTAATTAAGACAAAACGCTTTTATGATTATTATGAAGCAGCGGTTTTTTTTGAGGGGCTATACAGGAATGTCATATTTCCACTTGAAAAGACGGTATCAACGCTGCCTGAAAAAACCGAGGCGTTTTGCCATAATTTACTGCTCTCATTTGATAAAATCAGCGAAATTGCTGATACATCAGATGGATCATGGATGGACTATTATAATGGTGCTGTCGAAACATGGTTAAAATCCCTGTCCCTACAAAAAGACAAAAGCATTGATGTTATAGCGGATAAAATACTTTCCGTGCTTAAAGGTGATGTATATTTTAACTTTGATATTTTTGATAAGTATAAAAAAGAGCTGGGATACAATGTTATTCGTGCTTTAAGGGAAAGTCTTCTTAAGACAGGTGATGTTAATTATGCTGTTGAGTTAAGTCTGTATATCAGGGATGTTGATTTCATCAGGCAATGCTTTGAGAAAAGAAAACTGAACCAGCCAGAATACATCATTAAGTTTGCTGAGTTGCTGGTTGATGAACTGTGCACTGAGGAAGCCATTCAGGTTCTCAATAAAATCAAAGAAGATAAATCAGTTGATCAGGCAGGGCTTCGTGATAAATGGACTGAGGTGTTGGCTCTGGCGTTGATTGAAGAAGGCGAGATTCAGCAGGCAAAAACAATTTGTATAGACGGATTTAAGAACAGGTGTGATGTTATTTTTTATAATATCTATAATCGGGTAGAGAAAAATAATGACTCACTGGATTTGTTCTCTGGCATAGCAAAGAACAAAGGCTTTCCGTTTGTTATTCTTTTCTTGTCCGGGACAGATAGTTATGGAAAACTTGATTCTGAAGTCATGAATGCGAGTGAAAATGAAATCGCAGAGATGATGTCTTTATTACGCGGTTCTTTTGTTCGTACTTTATCGAGTGAACTTTACATGCATGGTTATGCATGTTCTGCAACTTTGCTCCGTAGAGTTCTGGCAGAGGACAGTATCAGTCGTTCTCAGAGTAAATACTACACCTATGCAGCATCTGATATGAAAAAAAGCATTGATTACAGTAAAGATATTACATGGACTGAAAAAATCCCTTCTACAGAAGAGTATTTAAAATCCCTGTTTATTGAGCACAAAAGAAAATACGCACTCTGGGAAATAATGCTGGAAAAAATCGCTGGTTTAGTGATAGAGAAAGATTCAGTATCATATTCAGCATAGAGTGTAATTAAGCATGAAGTTGAAAGGCCGCGAACGGCCTTTCCCTTTATTTATTTGAAGCAAACTCAAACGGCCTTACCATACCGTTTCTGCTTGCATCAAGGTAGTCAGCCCACCATTGGAGCATCAGACGGCGTTGATCAAGGTGTTTAGCCTTGTGGGTATAAGCAGCACGGACGCTGTTGCTTTCCTTATGGCTCATTTGAAGCTCTACAGCGTCTTCTGACCATAGCCCGGACTCAATTAAGGCACTACAGGCCAGAGTGCGGAAACCGTGTCCACAGATGTCCTGCTTCGTGTTATATCCCATATTACGCAGGGCTTTGTTGATGGTGTTTTCACTCATGGGTTTAAACGAGTCATAACAGCCAGTGAAGATTAATCCATCATCATGGCCTTCTTCATAAGTCAGTTGTCGGATCTCTTTTAGTATCCTCATAGCTTGCTTACAAAGGGGAACGAAGTGCTTACGCTTCATTTTGGCACCACGAGTCGAATGTTTGACGTTTTCAATTGCTTCACGCTGTTCGGGTATCACCCATAACTTACTTTTGAAATCAATTTCAGACCAGCGAGCGAAACGAAGCTCACTGGAACGAATGAAAATCATCAGATTGAGCTGTATTGCCAGTATGGTTAACCTGCGGCCTTTGTATTCGGCAATTTTGTTCAGTAGCTGGGGTATTTCTTCCAGCTCCAGTGCAGGGCGGTGTTCAGTTTGTGGTTTCTGAACTGCCCCTTCCATATCATAGGCTGGGTTATGGCGTATCAGCTTTTGCTGGACGGCATGACGCAGGATTGCCGTAATGTATTGTTGAATGCGCATGGCAACTTCAAGATAACCAAGTGCCTCCACTTTTTTCACCGGAACCAGCAGATCACCCGTATCCAGTTCGGCAACATCTTTGTCACCGATTACCGGGAAGACATAAGTTTCAAGGCGCTTCCATACGGCATCACCATAATCATCAGACCATTTTGTTTTCGTGGAGAACCACGCTTTAGCTACTGTTCTGAAGGAGCGTGTATTATCACGTTTGGCTTTAAGCTCTTTAACCTCTGCCTGTTTCTTTGCATTAGGGTCAATACCCTGAGCCAGAAGCCTTCTGGCCTCGTCACGGCGTTGTCTTGCGTCAGAAAGAGAAACTGCAGGGTAAACACCAATAGAGAAGAGTTTTTGTTTCCCTTCGAAGCGGTAAGCCATTTGCCAGTATTTCGAACCTTTAGGGGTAACACGAAGGAACATACCAAAGCCATCAGTAAGCTTGTATTCCTTCTCAAGGGGTTTTGCATTTTTTGCTTTAATATCAGTCAGCGACATGAAAACACCCCCTCATTTGTTGGTAAAAGGGAAATCGAACCAGCATTACCAGCATTTTTACCATCAAAATGATATGGCTTCGAGTGGTTTTTAATGAACGAGGGTGAACGACTGAGAGGGGATAACCAATTGATAGAAATGCAGAAAGCAGACGTTAGTGAACGTCTGCTTTCTTGAAAATGGCTCCTCTGACTGGACTCGAACCAGTGACATACGGATTAACAGTCCGCCGTTCTACCGACTGAACTACAGAGGAATCGTGTGAACGGGGCGCATATTATCGACGTCAGCGGTGCTTGTCAAAGGGTGGATCAATGCCTTTTGATCGTTTGCTGACAAAATCAGCAAAGTGACGTTTTTGACAACGAAATGCACCGTTATGGTGCGGGTATACCCCTTATGGGGCAGATCATAAACTGCTGTTTCAGTAATAAAACCAACATCAATGATTAGGTTTCCTTATTTTCAGGCTGTTAGCAACAAATCAGACCTCTTCGAAAAACTGGCATTCATATTGCAAAACCTGTTCAACAACGACAGCCAGTACCGGCACAGCATTTCGAACAGGGGGCAAAATGAACTTAAGACGACTGAAATACTTCGTAAAAATCGTCGATATTGGCAGCCTGACGCAAGCGGCGGAAGTGCTGCATATCGCGCAGCCTGCGCTGAGCCAGCAAGTGGCGACTCTGGAAGGTGAGATGGATCAGCAATTGCTTATCCGCACAAAACGCGGCGTGACCCCAACAGAAGCAGGCAAAATTCTCTATACCCATGCTCGTACCATTCTGCGCCAGTGCGAACAGGCTCAGCTGGCGGTGAACAGTGTGGGTCATACGCTGAGCGGACATGTTTCCATCGGGCTGGCTCCGGGAACGGCGGCCTCCTCTATTACCATGCCGTTGTTGCAGGCCGTGCGTGCCGAACTGCCGGATGTGCTGGTTTATCTGCACGAGAACAGCGGGTCTGTACTGAATGACAAGCTGCTTAATGGTCAGCTGGATATGGCCGTGCTTTACGACCGTTCTCCGGTTGCCGGGATCACCAGCCAGCCGCTGCTGAAAGAAGATCTTTACCTGGTAGGGACGCGTGACTGCCCGGGGCAGAGCGTTGATTTAACTGCCGTTGCAGAGATGAATCTCTTCCTGCCGCGTGATTACAGCGCCGTGCGTGTGCGCGTGGACGAAGCGTTCTCGCTGCGACGTCTGACGGCAAAAATTATTGGCGAAATTGACTCTATCTCAACGCTGACCGCGGCTATTGCCAGCGGGATGGGCGTCACGGTTCTGCCGGAATCTGCCGCGCGTGCACTGTGCAGTGCGGCAAATGGCTGGATGGCGCGGATCACGACACCATCCATGAGCTTACCGCTGTCGCTGAACATGTCAGCCCGCGGTTCGTTGTCACCGCAGGCGCAGGCGGTAAAAGAAATTTTGATGTCTCTGGTGAGCAAGCCATCGCTGGAAAATCGTGAACTGCAGCTCGTGAGCTGATATTCCATAAAAGCATAAGATGCTGGTTTTTATTATTTGTTCTGCAGCTCAACTGACTTTAACAATAGTGTTATGTCAGATGTGCCGGAGTGAATCGTGAATTTCCAGCAGCTTAAAATTATCCGTGAGGCGGCCAGACGGGATTACAACCTGACTGAAGTCGCCAATATGCTTTATACCTCCCAGTCGGGCGTCAGTCGCCATATCCGCGAGCTGGAAGAAGAGCTTGGTATTGAGATTTTTATCCGCCGTGGTAAGCGCCTGCTTGGCATGACGGAGCCTGGCAAGGCATTGCTGACCATCGCGGAGAGGATCCTCAACGAGGCCAGTAATGTGCGCCGCCTGGCGGATCTCTTTACCAATGATGCTTCAGGCGTACTGACCATCGCCACGACCCACACGCAGGCACGTTACAGCCTGCCGCCAGTGATTAAAGCGTTTCGTGAGCTCTTCCCGGATGTGCGTCTGGAGTTGATTCAGGGCACCCCGCAGGAAATTGACGTGCTGTTGCAAAACGGTGGGGCAGATATCGGGATCGCCAGCGAGCGGCTGAGCAACGATCCGCTGCTGGTGGCATTCCCGTGGTTCCGCTGGCACCACAGTTTATTACTTCCCGTAGATCATCCACTTCATCAGGTTTCACCGCTGACGCTGGAAGAGATCGGCAAATGGCCGCTGATTACCTACCGGCAGGGTATTACCGGACGTTCGCGCATTGACGAGGCCTTCAACCGCAAAGGGATAACGCCGGATGTGGTGCTGAGCGCCCAGGATTCGGACGTTATCAAAACATATGTTGGGTTAGGGCTGGGGATTGGCCTGGTAGCGGAACAGTCCGGTGGCGAGCATGACGTGGGGGACCTGGTGCGTCTTGATACCCGCCACCTGTTTGATGCTAATACCGTATGGCTGGGCCTCAAGCGGGGCCAGTTGCAGCGCAACTACGTGTGGCGGTTTATTGAGTTGTGCAATGCCGGGTTGTCGGTGGATGAGATTAAACGCCAGGTCATGGAGCCAGAAGAAGCCGCAATTGATTACCAGATCTAGGTGAGGGGTTCTGTCAGCCCGGTAAGCTCAGCGCTGCCGGGCAATTTTTCAGAACGCAGAAAAGCAAGAAGCCTGCTTAAGTTTCCTTAAGCAGGCTTCTTAAATTTGGCTCCTCTGACTGGATACGACATGTAATGTATCCATTTGAATTTTAATTAATTTATTTTTGAAAGTTAAAATGAGGCCCTCAATAAGGCCCCAAATGTTATTGCTGCTTTAAAATTTGATTTTCATCACATTTTACTTGTAATTATGTCCGTAGATAAACATGACAATCGGCCTTATGCCAATAGCAAACGGATTCAGATCAAAGATAGCGGCATTCTACTCATCGTGTTGGATACAATACGCTCGCCTTCTGAGATAATTATCTGAAAAGGAATCTGAGGTGCGAGGCATATTCTTGATATTGATTTTGCTTAATGACGGCATCTTGGGTTTAATGCTAAATGCTTGAACTAACAGGATCAAGAAAGGATTAATAATGCCGATTCTCCAGTCAGACCTTCTTAACGCAGGCCAACGCCGCTCTGCGCAGAGGCAGTTAACCAAACGCCTTGGTCAGCCCACAGCCTTTCTAAGCCACAGCCATAAGGATGCCCAACTTGCGCTAGGGCTACAGGAATTGCTGAATAATCAAGGATGGGATGTCTACATCGACTGGCAAGATCAGACAATGCCTGAGAAACCGAACTCTGAGACAGCCTCCAATATCAAAGCAGCCATTGTTCGCGCCGATTGGTTTTTCTTTCTCGCAACACAGCATTCAATGGCATCACGCTGGTGTCCATGGGAAATCGGTTTTGCGGATGGTAAAAAGATCTATGACCGTATCGCTATTGTCCCCACCCGAGACAATTTGGGACATTTCTATGGTAACGAATACCTGAATCTCTATAACAAAATCGATGTATCTACTGGTACTTCTGACCTTGCATTTTTTGATACTCGTGGCAATGGCAAGTGGGTTCGCTATCTTTAATTCTAATCAGCAAAGAATCAAAATATGAAAAGAGAACTTCTGCGCCTCATCGACAGTCTGTCTAAAGAGCTAGACGAGGGCAATCTTGCAGTTTTTGCAGGTGCTGGTTTATCCCGATCAGCGGGCTTTGTAGATTGGAAGTCACTGTTGAAACCAATCGCTGACGACTTAGATCTTGATGTTGAAAGAGAATGGGATTTGGTGACCCTTGCTCAGTACCATGCTAATGCCAATGCGGCAAACCGCTCGAAATTGAATCAGATGCTTGTCTCTGAATTTTCATCTGGTTTAGCACCAACTGAGAATCATGAAATTCTAGCCAGACTACCAATCCAGACCTATTGGACTACAAACTACGACAAGCTTATAGAGAGCTCGCTTGAACGAAATGGTAAAATTCCTGACGTCAAGTACACCAATAAGCAATTAGCAACTACCCGTCCCAAGCGAGATGCTGTCGTTTACAAAATGCATGGAGATGTTGATCACGCATCAGAGGCTGTGCTGATCCGGGATGATTATGAACGCTATCACATAAAGATGCAGCCGTTCATTACTGCCCTCAGCGGTGACCTGATAGCTAAAACTTTTCTTTTTTTGGGGTTCAGCTTCACTGATCCGAACCTTGAGTACATTTTGAGTCGAGTTAGAATTCAATTTGCTCAGGACCAGCGTCAGCACTATTGCATCCTCCGTAAGGCTAGCAAACAGGAAGGTGAAGAACTGGCCGATTTCGAATATCGTGAACGCAAAGAAGAACTCTTCAGGCATGAATTGCTACGGGTTGGGATCAAGGTTGTAAGTGTTGATGAGTTTTCTGAAATCACCGATATCCTGAGAGAAATTGAACGCCGCCACAAACGTAAAACCATTTTTATATCCGGTGCCGCTCATGACTACACTCCCTGGAGCGCGTCAGAGGCGGAACAGTTTGTTTATAGACTAAGCAAAGCTATCAGTAAACAGCAGTACCGTGTTATCTCAGGATTCGGTCTGGGAATCGGCAGTGCTGTCATCACTGGTGTACTCGAAGAAACCATTATGAATGGTGGTCGTCTCGACAGTGATCAATTAGTCCTTCGCCCTTTTCCCCAGAGTCAGTCAGGTGAACGTGCTTTACCTGAGCTCTGGACCGAGTACCGCCGTAACATGCTTGCTCACGCAGGTGTTGCTCTCTTTCTATTTGGTAACAAGTTGGATAAGACAGGGGCTGTGGTGCCATCCAATGGCATGCGTGAAGAGTTTGATATTGCAATAGCTAACGGTCTTTTTGTTATTCCGGTTGGTATTACCGGTTCGATCTCAGCCGAACTGTGGCAAGAGGTAATTAATACCTATGACGAATCGAAGTACCAGCAAGGCAAGAAGATCACTCCTCTACTTCATAAACTGGGTTCCCAAGATACTGACTTGGCTCATGCCCATGACGTCATACTCTCTCTCCTATCCCTCATCTAAGGATAAAATAATGACAAGAAAAGTATTTTTTAGTTTCCAGTATGAAGACGTACAACGTGCGATGAATGTACGAAACAGCAACGTGATCGCTTCTGACACCAAGGTGGGTTTCATCGACAAAGCTGATTTCGAAGAAGTTGAGCGTAAGGGAGATTCTGCCATTAAGAAATGGATAAACGATCAGCTTTACGGTACGAGCGTCACTGTAGTTCTTATTGGAGCCACAACAGACAAGAGCAAATGGGTAAAGTACGAGATTGAGCAAAGCATTGAGCGCGGCAATGGCATCTTGACAATTGATATCAGTAAAATCGCAGATCTGAAAGGGAACACTACCGACTGCTGTTCGCTTCGTGTTCCTGGTGCCCCTCACTATTTATGGAACAAAGGAAATGGTCGAGAAAACTTAGGGAAGTGGGTTGAGGCCGTTGCTGAAGCTGCTGGTAAGTAATTTCGGTGTTAAGCCAAGGGCACGGACTGAATCCCCTGATTTGGCGACAGCTAGGCTATCTCCCTGGCTGACACGGGCTTAAATATGATAAATGGAGTCAAAATGCCATGTAGAACATTTTTTTCCTTTCACTATGGGCCTGATGTCTGGCGCGCTTGGAATGTCCGTAACAGTTGGGTTGTTAGGGAAGCCAATGAGGAAGACCGGGGTTTCTTTGATAGCAGCGTGTTTGAGGCATCGAAAAGAGAGAGTGACAATGCACTAAAAACTTTTCTCCGCAAGGGATTAGACAACACTTCTGTTACCTGTGTCCTTGCTGGAACCCAAACATGGGAACGTCGGTGGGTACGCTATGAAATTGCCCGTAGCGTCATCAAAGGAAATGGATTACTTACCGTTTACATTCACGGGGTCCAAAACAAAGACAAGGAGACATCTATAAAGGGGGCTGATCCATTAGCACAGATGGGCCTTTATAGAACCGAGCATGGCATCTATCTCGCCGAATGGAAAGGCGGAAAGTGGGTAGCTTATGCAGATTATACTCTTGCAATTTCGGAGGGGGATCTATGGTTCACTGCGCCAAAAACGAACAACGTAGTCCCACTGTCAACTCACTGCCTGAGCTACGATTTCATTGGCCAAGATGGCAGAAAAAATATTGGCGGGTGGATTTGACCTGCTCCCCGTTGATTAACACACCCCGATGTTAGTAATGTCTTCATAAGCCACATGAGGACATCCCCATGAAGAAGCGTTTTTCCGACGAACAGATCATCAGTATTCTCCGCGAAGCGGAAGCCGGGGTTTCTGCCCGGGAGCTCTGTCGTAAGCACGCCATTTCCGATGCCACTTTCTACACCTGGCGCAAGAAGTTTGGTGGCATGGAAGTTCCTGAGGTGAAGCGGCTTAAATCTCTTGAAGAGGAGAACGCCCGCCTCAAGAAGCTACTTGCCGAAGCCATGCTGGATAAGGAGGCGCTTCAGGTGGCTCTGGGGCGAAAGTACTGACGACAGACCAGAAGCGGGAAGCCGTGGTGTTGATGTGTGATGCGACCGGTCTGTCGCAACGTCGTGCCTGCAGGCTTACAGGTTTGTCCCTGTCGACCTGCCGTTATGACACCCAGCGTCCATCTGCTGATGCACATTTATCAGGGCGTATCACTGAGCTGGCGCTTGAACGCAGGCGCTTTGGTTATCGGCGCATCTGGCAGCTACTGCGTCGGGAGGGTCTTCACGTCAATCACAAGCGGGTATACCGTATTTACCACCTTAATGGGCTGAGCGTAAAGCGCAGACGACGCCGTAAAGGGCTGGCGACAGAACGGTTTCCGCTTCTGCGTCCGGATGCGCCGAACCTGACCTGGTCGATGGATTTCGTTATGGACGCACTGGCCAACGGTCGCAGGATCAAGTGCCTGACCTGTGTGGATGATTTCACGAAGGAGTGTCTGACAGTTACCGTCGCATTCGGGATATCAGGCGTACAGGTCACGCGTATTCTGGACAGTATCGCGCTGTTTCGCGGTTATCCGACTACGATAAGAACCGATCAGGGACCTGAATTCACCTGTCGCGCACTGGATAAATGGGCCTTTGAGCATGGTGTGGAACTGCGTCTTATCCAGCCAGGCAAGCCGACTCAGAACGGATTTATTGAGAGTTTTAACGGACGATTTAGAGATGAGTGCCTGAATGAGCACTGGTTCAGCAATATTGTTTATGCCAGGAAAACGATTAATGACTGGCGGCAGGATTATAACGAGTGCCGTCCACATTCATCCCTGGATTACCAGACTCCAGCTGAATTTGCAGCGGACTGGCGAAATGGGAAATATGAAGCAAAACCAACCGACATTACTAACTGAAGGTTGTATCTAATCCTGGGGGCAGGTCAGATTGAAACTGCTGCGGAAATGGCTGGCCGATGAGCGATACTTCAAATATAAGATCTCCATACCAGCTTATTATGCTTGGTGCGGCCAATGGGAATGATAATGGCCTACGTCATAATATTGATTCGGCGCTTCAGAAACTGGGGATCCCTACTTGCTCGATCAAGTACTTCTACGAATTCAACGCAGCTGACCGCAGCTTAAAGTTACCGACGATGGCAATATTTTTCGGCTCTCCAGAAAATACTGCCGATACGGCACTTGTTACAGAATTGATTGATGATTCGAATGTTATCGCTCCGATCGTCTCAGATTTGTCTCAAGTACATGAAGAAATTCCGCCGCAGCTAAGACACATAAACGCTATTGTGTTGGGCTCCAACGATGAAGGAATCGACCGTCTAGTCACGTTAGTTCTCGAGACTTTCCGGTTGTTAAGACGTGAGCGACGTTTGTTCATCAGCTACAAGCGGGCTGGCTCTCAGCCCCTAGCCGATCGATTGTACGATGCTCTAGATGCTCGCGGTTTTGACGTTTTTATTGACGTGAGGTCGGTACCTCCTGCCGCAGATTTCCAATCTCAACTTTGGCACAGGATGTCGGATTCCGATGTCGTGGTTCTGATCGACACTCCTGGATTCAGAGAAGGCCGCTGGACTTCCGAAGAACTGGCTCGCGCTAATGCGACCAATGTTCAAATCTTGCATCTTCTATGGCCGGGGCAAAAGGAAGATCCAGCATCATCTTTCAGTCACTTCATGAAGCTTAAGCGTAGCGACTTTGTTGGATGTCTTCCTATGCGGGGTCGTTGGGCAACAAAGGGACTGGTGAAAAGAATATGTGACGAGGTCGAGCGACTGCGCGCACCGGCAATCGCTGCCCGCCACCGATATTTAGTTGATAACTTTTGCGACGCAGCCCGCGATGAGGGGTTTAATCCAATCGTTCAGATTGAAGGCTGGATTTCTCTTGAATCCAAGTCAGAAAGGGGACTCGCTATAGTGCCAGCAGTGGGTATACCTACCTCTGATCGTATCAATGAAGTTTTCGAAGCCATCACTCATAATGTTGTTGAAACGAAGGAGATATGGATGATTTATGACAACAGGGGCGTACTGAAAACTTGGCTCTCACATCTAGATTGGCTTGATTCCTATTTACCGATCAGGGCCATACAGATGTCGAAGGTTCCCCAATTTCTGAAGGAGTTCATTGCGTGATAGAGATATTTCTATCTGCCAGCGTACCTTTGCCCAATCGTGATCGAGCATTTTTCGATACTGCTGATGTTCTTGCTATCCGGGAAGCGATAAAAGCGTTAGTTGAAGTAGTGTTGCCGATTGGACGAATTACGTGTGGTGGTCATCCAGCAATAACTCCTCTCTTGGCGTTATTTTCACGTGAGGCCAGCCTGGATCGTAATCGGTTGGCAATTTACCAAAGTAAACTATTTGAGGGGCGCTTGCCTCCAGAATTGGAAAATTTCGTCAACGTACACATGGTGCCTGCGGTTAAAAATGACAGAGAGGCTAGTTTGACAGCCATGAGGCGTGCAATGATCGAAAGTCAAAATTTCAACGCAGCTGTGATCATCGGCGGCATGGAGGGCATCTATGAGGAGCATAAACTATTTACGGAATTCCATCCTAACGCTGCTGTGCTGCCTCTCTCAACGACAGGTGCCGCCGCAAGAATCATTTATCAGCAGGGGCAATATGATCCGTTATTTGCACGTGATAGAACCTATTCTAGTTTGTTTCGTCGAAAACTGCTGTCTATCAGTTAATGCAGGAAAATAATATTAGGTAGGACTATCGCGCAGCCTAAGTAAGCAATATATCTAATATGGGAATAGAGGAAAATCATGGAGCGTTGGTAAACCAAATATAACAACGAGCGCCCCATGAATCCCCCAAAATTGATGCAGGGATGGTACCAGTTGGTGCTTAAATACTGGAAACCAAAAAATTGAACTAAAATAGGTGTGTTTATAAATAGATCTCTCCCGTTCCTTGATCAACACGTTTATAGTAATCAGAAAATTGACATGGGTCAGATATAACTAAATTTTTGTCACTGCGAAATTCAAGTTCTATTTTTTTTATAAGATCATTTGCGGGTATAGATTGTTCTAAGAGGATCTTTTTATAGCCTATACCTCCATGATACCCAATCGAGTCTAAGTCTACTTCAACTGCTTTATCACCGAAATAATAGAAATGATCTGAAATCAACACTTGGTTGGCAGTAGTATCACGTTTTAGATTGGTCATATTAAATGAGCCATCAGCATTGCTATGATGAGAGTCTTCTTGAATCCATTGATTATTGTCATTTTGATGGTAGATATTATCTCCCAACATCTGTACATGGCTACCATTTCTAGCAGGCTTTTTGATAGAGAATCTGGTATCTCTCCAATAATCATTAAAGCTAATTTTTTCAGTAACTTTCATTAACAAGATACATTTATGTTTAACTTTTATTAAATTAGCTCCTCCAACTCCTAATATCCAATCCCCCACTTTAGCAGATTTTCTAATTCCAGGTTTGCATGTTGCTAAAGTACAATAACCATGAAATGGGTTAGGGGCAAAACCAAAATCTCGTGTTATTATATAAGCATAAAGATGAGAGTTAGGTTCAATTAGCATACGACATTACCTCCTTGCCCTTTACCCCGTTCTGTTCCATCGGGTTTTTCAAAGCTCGTTTTTCCTTCTAATGCGTTGATAATGGCATCGCTTCTCCAGGCAACGATAGTAGTTGCATATTTTTCGAGATTTTCTGGTAGTTTTACTTCTCCTTTTAAACCATTCTCATACACACCTATGATTGGTTTTCCAAGTTGATGAGCTGCTTGAATTTCCCAGTTTACCCAAGGCCTTGTATGTGTTTCTTTCCCGATAACCACTATAACTTGACCAGCCCATCTCATTTTCATTCTAAGTAGGCGTGCTATCGTTCTATCGCTAATTTTTTTTTCATCTGCACGTCTCTGGTTTTCAGGTTTCATTCTGACAGAACTATTACGTAGCTGATAACCTTTTGCTGCAGCTAAACGAGAAACGCCATCAACACTAGCATCATCTTTGTGATGATGACTAACAAAAACATTTTTTTTAATTTCTTTAGCCATTTATTAAATCCTTCCTAATCTCTAGGTGTTATCAAAGTAATCTTAAGTTATTATTTTTGTAATGATATTTTTGTTTTGGTCTTTTGTTACCAAACTTAGTCCTACATCTTTTATCTATCTCACATGCGCCGCTGTTTTCCATATCCATCAAACTATAAACTCTTTCTTCTTTAGGTAGGAAGTGAAAGATCTCATCCATGTCCCATCGTTCATTATATCTTTCTGCAATATTATTCTGGTTAATAGTAAACCAAAATAGGCACTCTTCGCTATTCATTCCGTCTCTATCAGAAAAAATCCAATTTATTCCTCTTTCACATCCTGGACCTGAAATAACAAAATTCATTTCTGTAAAAGGAAAGTTTATTATGTATGTTAAATCTACAAAAATTTGATAAGCAAGAAAATCACCAATTCCTGAAAATGACTTAAGATGGTTAAATACTTCGAACTGATTTGCCGAAGATTTTACGCCATTTACTATTTTATCTTGATTATAAAAAACAAATTTTATCATCCTAATAATCATGTTTTTTTCAATATCATTCTTTTTTTCCTCTAAGAATCTGCCAAAGTTAACCTTTGGCCCACCCAAAATATAAGCAGCATTAAAAAAAACATAGTCTGGTTTTTTTGATGATATGTTCTCAACTTTATCTCTAATTGTTTTGTCAATATCAATGATGGTCATTTTTGAAAAATCAAATGGTGCACCAATGGCATTCAATGTGTCACCTTTATTTATTACCCTGAATAAGAATGAATTGAGAATTTTATTTTCATAACTTACATTGTTATTATTTGTTACATTATTTAATAGCCATATTGTTTCTCTGTCCCACGTTCTTTTAGTGTTTACAAACTTATAATCTCTCAAAATTTTGTCATTTGTCCAATAAGGTGGAAGATTAAGTATTTCTTTCTTGTAATATATCGATGTTCTCTCTCTCTGATGATAAAACCACTCCCTAATGACACTTTCATTTAAAAGAGGCTTAGCAGTTTTGATTTTTATTTCTCTTACATTACAAAAAAGCTGATCATTTTTACAATCCATTCAGCAATACCTCTTCAAAGAAACGTTTAAAGCTATCTATTCCGTTTTCATTATTACTGAAATGATAGTCTGATTTTATTTTGTTCTCAATTACATGCTTATCAATATCATATTCTTTATAATTATTACCTTCCCTTTCTATATGGATTATAATGAATTGATTGTTTTTGCACCACATGAATTCTGCATTAGATCTTATATCAGTAATTATTATTTTTTTATTTATTTTGCCGTTATCTTCTAAAATTTTCAGTTCTTCTGATAACATTCTAATAAATATCTTTTCTTCAATGTCTCTTAAACTATTTAGACTTAGCCATATATCTCTTGGTGAGTGACAAATTAATTCACCTGTAGGTAAGTTAACATTTAGTGGTAGCATTTTTTCTTCAGGCGCATAATCTTTTTTCATCCATGGATAAATATAATTAGCCAATTTTTTTAGTTGATCGCTAAATGATAATCTAATAAAACCATGAACGGATATTAGATAATTGGCGAGAAAGTCTTTTCCACTGCCTGATACCCCCATGAATGCAATTTTCATATTCTTTCCTTACTATTTTTATTAAAATAATTTGAAGTTACGCTTAAATTGAAATCATTACTTAATGCAGTTGTCAAGGATATTGGCTGATTGAATCTTTTTTGATATATATATGACAACGCCGCTTCTGCATATCCCCAGAGCAGGTTTCTTTCAGTATTTATTGCATGTTTTACAAATATTTTTTTTAGTTTCTCGCTTTCCTTGTCTATTGTGCTTATTTTCTGAGGGGCGGTTGTTATTATTATATTAAGAAATGAAACAATATCATTGAATAATGATTTTATGCCAATTAGTGAAGATGGGAACGATATATCATCGTCATTTATTAGATTTGTTATTTGTTTTTCTTTGTTTTTAAGTATCTCGTTGGCTTGATTTATTCTACATTCATATATGTGAAGGTTTGTTACTGATTGATGCAAATATCCCATCGTAATTTGACTATCAACTTCCCTCTGTAATACAGATAGCACAATGTCTTGAAGTAAACTAAATTCAAATATATTTATATTGCTTACACCAAATATCAGATCTCCACTTCTTTGAATGATTTTAACGTTTAATTTTTTGTCTGGAGTAATAAAAAAATGTATTAAATTATTACAGGGTATGTCGACGCTATTCTCTAAGTTGTATATGTGCCTAAGACTGTCATTAGTGTCTCGGTCAGGCATGTATAGGCTAATAACTGCTCGTCTGGTAAAAATTCCATCTTTTTTGAATTGTTGTATCACATTTTCGAGTTGCCCATGAGCGTAGAGTCTTTCGCCATAAGCTGCTCGCCAAATGACCCCATCATCTGAATATTCAGGTGCTCTTGGGAGAAAAAAAGTTAGATATGGTTTAATCCGGTTATCTCCAGCGAGAACCCACATGGCTTCAGCAAAAGTGGAGAATATGTTATTTTTTCGACCAACTAAACTTAAATGTCTTGATCTTGGGTTTCGCAAGATCATACTAACATCGTAGATAGTTATAGCATCACCGTTCCTAGTCGATATGCTGACACCATCAGTAAGCACTTTTTCTAGGATCTTCATTATTACATCGTTAATAGTTTCTCCGTAAACGACGTGCATGAACAAAACCTCATATGCTATGAAATGAATATTTTCTTAATAGATAAACTGTCTCCATAGACCCTGTCGTATGGAAGAAGGATATTGCCAGTTTATAAATAATTCGCTCTGATAAAATGCTGTGATCTTTAAGATAGTTATAACCCCTTCAATGCTCTCAGTCTACAACCTACTGTTAGTATATTGTGCTGTTGGGGTTGAGTGAAGCGATTGATTGTATATTTTTCTACTGTTTGTCACATAAACAGAGTAGTCGCGTGGCTTGCTTGGTGCGCCAATAAATGTGGTAAGCGTAGTGCCCCATTCCAGAGTACCTACTTGGCAATTCCATGGTAAGGGGTTATAGCGACGAGCAGGAATACCGTCTTTAAAACGGCTCATACTTCTCGCTGTAATCCATACACCTGCGCCACATACCGCCCACGCCCATCACCATGCCCCAGATCCATCGCCACCATTGCCAGTGCCTCTTTCTCGCTAAACCCCTGCGCCAGATAATGACGGATGGCATCCTGCGCCCACCCATAACGTAGCGAATGCGGAGAATATGCGCCAATCAGGCCAATTCGTTTTGCCTGATTGTGCCAGTAATCCATCGCACTTTTCAGATCCGGCTTGTCGATCAGTCGGTCATTACGGCTTTCTGCAACAGCTAACGCATTATCCAGCGCTTTTTTCACTGCGCCAGCATCCAGAATCACCGTTTCGCGAGGCCGCCCGCCTTTGGTGCCGAAGACTACGGTTAAGTGCGTATAGCCCCGTTCAACAGCCTGTTTCCATGTTTTCAGAGACTGCACGCTCTGCACTGCCTCCTGTGAGCGCAATCCCATCAGCCGCGCCAGTTCCAGCGCCGCCGCCAACCCCTGATCTTTTGCGCGAGCCGTTTCAAGTACATGGCGGTAATGCTCCTGCGTAATAGCCTGCCGCGTACCGTTGCGCGATGCTTCAGAAAGCCCCAGCGATTTATTCGTCAACCGCTCATGCTCTGCCACCTGCTTACGCCCGGCCTGTTGCAGTACGGCACGTAACGAGGCCATTTCATTCTGTAGCGTGCGTTTGCCGATCCCCTGCGCCAGTCTCTCATGAATGTAGTTTTCAATGTGGCGAACCTTAATCTGCGCCACGCGCTGGATCTGGACGTTCAGCGCCCGTAAATGGTGGTCGAAACGCTGCACGATGTGGATACGATCGTTCACCGTTTTATAACTACCGCCACAGTGTTTCGCCAGCGCCTTCATTTCACCGCCTAACTTCCCCATACACTTCCCCCATGATTTGAAAACACAAACAGTCTCCGGCGTATGCTTTTTGGCTGTGCCAGAACGATACCTTCACGCCGGAGTGGCAGCTTGTTGAGGTATAGGGAGTTTCAGCCAGTACGCGGTACGGGCTGCCTGCGTGAGCAGGGGATTCTCCGGGGCGTCATGCCCCCCTCGGTATCGATCTTTTTCTCCTCTTTCTTGCTGACAGCGGCCTAAAAAAGGCGTGTCAGATTCGGGAATGAACACCGGAACCCCGAAAACAGGGGCATGGCGCGGTGTGGTGGTTGTGCGTCACTTTGTCGCTTTGCGCGACGAAAGTGACGCACTGGTCGGGTGCCGTGCGTGAAAGATCGCGGATTCTGGTGCAGGTTTACGGTCACGCGGCAGCAAAGCCTCGCGGCAATGCAGGCCGCAGCCCGTAAAGTAAAAGGCGCTGGTGTGGCCGCAGGTACAGGAGTTACCGGAGCGTTTCCGGTGCAGTGCAGCATTGACCAGAGATCTGGCGCAGGTAAAAGGCGCTGAAATTCAGCAAGTACAGATGAGCCGGAAACTCGGGAGATCCCGGCAAAGTGAAACAGCAGCCAGCGAACTGGCGCAGTAAAAGGATGTAGCGTGTATAACTTCGGGCCTCCGCCGCGATGTCCTGCGACCCGGTGTTTGCAGAGGTCTGCACCGGTAAAGGGATCAACCGTCCTGATAACAGGTGCTTCTTTCAGGTTGAGAAGCAAAGGGAGCTGTCAACGACAGCATAGAGCAGAAGGGAGATTACACCCGGTTTTCGCGAATGAAAAGGGGAAACCTTTTTTCTGGAAATTGAGTTGTTTGTGGATTTTTTCGTCATTTTGTGAATGGTCGTCTGCCGCGCTTCGCTTGTCTTCTCCCGATCTTTCGCCAGCAAAGCTGACAAAAGATCGGGAGAGTCGTTTTAGCTTTGACGGTATTCCGGCTTTCGGTAACGGGAAGGCCAGATCTGCTCAGGCGCAATGCCTAACTTTTCAGCTATCAGTCTCTCACCTTTGGGCCAGTGCCTTATCAGTGCATTCGCCAGCGTGGAGGAGGCCAGCCCCGCCTGACGGGAAAGTGCAGAAAGCGACGTTCCCCGCTTTTTCAGCGCCGCGATAATGTCAGCAGAGTGCCAGTCTGGTTGCATCATATCTTTACCTCCACGCCATCAATGAACTTCACTCCATCGGCGGTGCGCAGCCAGCGCGGGGCAGTGATTTCATCAGAGAAATAGTGGATCAGGTCGTACAGCAGGCAGCCAAGGTAATCCCGGGTTTCAGATAACAATCCCTGTCCCGCCAGTATCTGCGTCAGGGCAAGGCAGTAGTGGCAAAGCTCGGTACATTCAGGATCGAAACGCGGTGAACAGGTGGGAAGTGTATCAACGGTCAGGCTGTCGATCATATGATCCGGGATTGGATCGAGCAGTGAGGGCTGTAGCATTTTCAGACAGGCGTTAAGTCTGCCGCAGAGCGCCATTTGCAATGTCGGATCGTCGTGTTCGATCAGCGTTTCGGCAAACTGTTTGCAGTGCTCTGCCAGTACGGTGAAGTCTGTGGCGGCGTTAAATGGAACGGTGAGTAACGGGTGAGTCTGGTTGAGGGTTGTAGCCATAGGGCAACCTCCGATGAGCAGTGTTTATCACCACCACCTGAGAGGTCAATCTCGTGGGTGGTGGAACCGGACGGGGTTGACCTTACCGGCCTCATCGACACCGGCGCGCTTTGCAGCGCCCCCGCCCGGCCCACCATTGAGGTGTAGCAGAACGCACGACACAAAAAAAGCGCTGACGCGCCTTTGTGTCGTCGATGAAGTATTTTCAGGAGGTCAATCCCGGCACCTGATTTTGCAGGTACGGCTAAAAGATACCGCGATTAGCCGCCAACATCAAGAGACCCTCTGGAAGGACGATCGCAGAAAATAAAAAACCCTGCTGGTGAGGCAGGGTTCTCTATTTTTCGCTCTCAGGCTGCGGATGGCGACCTGAGCGGCGTTGCGTGATAATACAATCCTAGCCGGATAAGTTTAACCCGCTTTGTTTCCCGTTGCAAACAAACACACCCGGTCTTTATAATGCCAGACGCTAGGGTTATCACGTTTCAGACCAGACCGATTTCAAGCCCTGACTGCCGGACGGGTGGTGCCGCAGGCAGTGCCCCGGTCTGGAGCGTGATAATACAATCCTGGCAGATGTAATCCTGCACCGACAGGCAGTGTAAGGGTAAGATGCAGGCGTTGCGCTCCTTTCAAAAGGAGAGCGAATGGACACACTAACGCGTAAGTTGGTTGTGCTCATTGCCGTACTGGAGCTGTTACTGGCTCTGCTGCGGTTGATTGATCTGCTGAAATAATTCACGGATTGAAACGCACTTAAGGGGAAACACCCGTTTCCCCTTTAATAACCCGTTGTATTACGACACTTTTTTCAGCCGACTGGCAAACTGATAAGGTGAAATATATCCGCCAGTATTTGCATCAAGATAATCTGCCCACCACTGCATCATCGCGATCCGTTCTTCCAGATATTCAGCCTTATGAATATAGGCCGCCCGCACGCTGTTTCTTTCCTGATGGCTCATCTGCTTTTCAATGGCTTCTTTACTCCACAACCCCGACTCACTCAGCGCACTGCACGCCATCGCCCTGAAGCCGTGGCCGCAGATCTCTTTTTTAGTATCGTAGCCCATCACGCGCAGCGCCTTGTTAACGGTATTGTCGCTCATGCATTTATCCTGATCGTATTCGCCGGGGAAAATGAAGGACAGATGACCGGAAAGCGCCTCAATCTGTTTTAAGATAGCAATAGCCTGATCGGACAGCGGAACGATGTGCTGTGTTTTCATTTTTGTACCGCGATGGGAAAATTTGACGTTCTCAATCTGCTCCCGTTCTTCCGGGATCACCCATAATTTCTGCTGCCAGTCGATCTCACTCCAGCGGGCAAAGCGTAACTCACTGGAACGCACGAAGAACAGCAGCGACAGTTTAAGCGCGTATCGGGTCAGCAACCTGCCGCAGTAACTGTCTGTCCGGGTTAACAGTTCAGGTAACTTATCCAGCGGCAGGGCCGGGTAATGGCTGGTTTCCGGCGGGGTAAATTCGCCGTCCAGATCCAGCGCCGGGTTTGATTTGAGTAGCTGCTTTTTCACTGCATAGCGCATGATTTCAGTCACGTAGTTTTTCAGCCGCGCGGTGATCTCCAGAAAGCCTTTGTTCTCCACTTTACGCAGGGTGAATAACAGCGTCTCCGTGCTGATCTGATCGATAAGGCTATCCCCGATATCCGGGAAAACATACATTTCCAGCCTGCGCTGGATGGTGTTTGCATAATGTTCAGACCAGCGTTTGTGCTCACCGTGCCAGTTCATGGCGATTTGGCGGAACGTATGACCGTTTTTCTTTTTCTGTTGCGCGATCTTTTTATCCGTAGAAGGGTCTACCCCTTCACGCACTCTGGCGCGTGCGGCATCACGTAATTGTCGCGCCTTAAACAGGGAAACATCTGGATAGGGGCCAAAGGCCAGCTTCTTTTCTTTCCCGTCAATACGGTACTTCATGTACCAGAGTTTCGAGCCGTTGGGTTTGATCAGCAGGTACAGTCCTGAACTGTCTGCCAGTTTGAAGGGTTTTTCTGTGGGCTTAGTCTTGCGGATAGCGGTATCTGTTAATGCCATAGCGGGGGGCTCCATTTTCTCACCGAACCGTGAGGCCCCCGATTAAGCCCCCAAAAACTATGGATGTCAAGAAACCCGGTAATCCTTCACAGGACAACCGGGTAAAGATAAGTTCTTGTTTTTTAAACGTCTCCGGACTCGCTGGGATGTCCTGAAACTAAAATTTGGCTCCTCTGACTGGACTCGAACCAGTGACATACGGATTAACAGTCCGCCGTTCTACCGACTGAACTACAGAGGAATCGTGTGAACGAGGCGCATGTTAATGGCCTCGCTAATTTGTGTCAACACTAAAATTAACACGCTGATTCAATTGATTAATTAAACTGCAAACTGCTGTTTTAATGAACCTGGACGGATACGTTATCGCCGGGTTCGCCATTTTTACGTAAACGCTGCAGAGGATCTTGCTGATAGAAATGGCAAAAACGTTGCCACAGTGCCGGGAAGCGTGGGGCAAAAAGCTCGGGAGCGCTGAAGAAATATTCTGACAGTACGGCAAAACACTCTGCGGGATCGGTTGCAGCGTAAGCATCAATACTGGCCGCGCTTTCACCCACCAGGTCTATCTCATCCTGGATGTTATCCATTGCAGCATGCAGATCGTGCTCCCATCCCGCGACTTCACGAAGTGGGATTAGCGGTACACCACTGGCACGATCGCCGTTGCGGGTATCCAGTTTATGCGCCACTTCATGCACAATCAGGTTGAATCCCGAAGCATCGAACGAATCCTGAATATCCAGCCAGTTCAGGATAATCGGCCCTTGCTGCCAGCTTTGCCCGGACTGCACCACCCGCTGGTTATGCACCAGTCCGATATCGTCCTGCCATTCATCATCCACCACGAACGGGGCAGGGTAGATAAGCACTTCGTGGAAACCATCCAGCCACTCAATACCCAGTTCCAGTACAGGTAAACAGAAAAGCAGGGCGATACGCGTATTTTTAAGGGGATCCAGTTCGAAACCCTGTAGTGGGACCAGGCGCTTTTGCTGCAAAAAACGATCTGCCAGCTGAATCAGCTTTGACTGCTCATCCGGCTGGAGATTAGCCAGTACGGGGATCGCCAGCGCTTCATCCCACGGCAGCGCCATGCTCGGACCAGCTTCATTCGATTTCCAGGGCCACTTAATCATCGCTTTGCTCGCAAACTCGTTACCAGAACAAAATTGAAAGGTCAGGGTCTGTTAAAATGCCAACGCCTCATCATGATGGCAACCATCAAAATGGCGCGATGCCTGGGCGAGCCAGGCATCTTTTCTTCAGGTAAGTTATCATTTAGGCCGCAGGGTGAATAGCGCTTTGCAACTCTGTCATTCATTTTGTGAACTCAGTCGTGACGCTGAAACACAACCTGCTACTGAATGCTCTTTCTGGCTGGCGAGTAAAAAGATTTATGTCATTCCTGCAGTCAACAGGAAACATTAATTTTCTGAAAATCAGGGGGTTTTTATGGTGAAGGAATAAAAGCCAGGCATGGCCTGGCTTCGGGTCTTTAGCGCTGTGAACAGCCTGCGCACTGTTTGTTCTGGATCTGCTGGAAGAAGTCGTTACCTTTATCATCCACCAGGATAAACGCCGGGAAGTTCTCCACCTCGATTTTCCAGATAGCCTCCATACCCAGCTCAGGGTAAGCCACACACTCAAGGCGCTTGATGCTGTTTTGCGCCAGTACCGCCGCCGGGCCGCCAATGCTACCGAGGTAGAAACCGCCGTGTTTATGGCAGGCATCGGTCACCTGCTGGCTACGGTTACCTTTTGCCAGCATGATCATGCTCGCACCGTGGGATTGCAGTAAGTCCACATACGAGTCCATACGGCCTGCGGTGGTTGGGCCTAACGAGCCAGAGGCATAACCTTCCGGTGTTTTGGCCGGGCCAGCGTAGTAGATTGGATGATCTTTTACGTACTGCGGCAGTTCTTCGCCGTTATCGAGCAGCTCTTTCAGCTTCGCGTGGGCGATATCGCGCGCCACGATGATGGTACCGTTCAGCGACAGGCGCGTAGACACCGGGTGAGCAGAAAGCTGCGCCAGGATCTCATTCATCGGTTTGTCGAGATGAATACTCACCACATCGCCTTCGCCCTGTTGACGCAGGGATTCAGGAATGTACTGGCCTGGGTTGTGCTCCAGCTTCTCAATCCAGATGCCGTCGCGGTTGATCTTAGCCTTGATGTTGCGGTCTGCGGAGCAGGATACACCCATTCCGACCGGGCAAGATGCACCGTGACGCGGCAGACGAATAACGCGGATATCGTGGGCAAAGTATTTGCCGCCAAACTGCGCGCCAAGCCCCAGATTTTGCGCTTCCTGCAACAGTTCCTGTTCGAGCTGAACATCGCGGAACGCCTGGCCGTGCTCGTTCCCTTCCGTTGGCAGACCGTCGTAGTAACGGGTGGAGGCGAGCTTCACGGTTTTCAGGGTGCTTTCTGCTGACGTACCGCCAATCACGAAGGCGATATGGTACGGCGGGCACGCTGCAGTACCGAGGGTGCGCATTTTCTCAACCAGATAATTTTTCAGCTTCGCAGGGGTGATCAGCGCTTTGGTTTCCTGGTAGAGATAGGTTTTGTTGGCAGAGCCGCCGCCTTTTGCCATGCACAGGAATTTGTATTCGTCGCCATCAACGCTGTAGAGGTCAATTTGCGCAGGCAGGTTAGTGCCGGTGTTGACCTCTTTATACATATCCAGCGCCGCATTCTGGGAGTAGCGCAGGTTGTCTTCGGTGTAGGTGTTGTAAACGCCCTGACTCAGGGCTGCCTCGTCACCGCCACCGGTCCAGACGCGCTGGCCTTTTTTACCCATGATGATGGCTGTGCCGGTGTCCTGACAGGTCGGCAATACGCCTTTGGCGGCAATTTCGGAATTACGCAGGAACTGCAGAGCCACGTATTTGTCGTTCTCACTGGCTTCAGGGTCATGAAGAATGGCTGCAACCTGCTTCTGGTGTGAAGGGCGCAGCATAAACGCAGCATCGTGGAAGGCTTGTTGTGCCAGCAGGGTCAGTGCTTCTGGCTCCACTTTCAGCACTTCCTGACCGTCGAATCCGACAACTGAGACGTGCTCTTTGGTCAGCAGATAGTATTCGGTATCGTCGTGCGCGAGCGGGAAGGGGTTCTGGTAAACAAACGGTTTATTCGACATAGCGTATTGCTCCATAAAAATAAAACCGCCGGAGGTTTAATCCGGCGGTCAGGAATCAGAACATCATGGACATCCACGGGTAACCAATCAGCAGCAGGGCCGCCAGGAAGATGGCACCGAAGATGGTGCCCAGACGCCAGTAGTCTTTGGTTGGCAGGTAGCCACTACCGTAGTAAATCGGGCTTGGACCAGTACCGTACGGAGTGATGATCCCCATGATACCCAGAGACGTCACCATCAGCAGGACGAACACTTCCATATTCATGCCCGGAATGGTGGAGGCGATGGTCAGCATCGCTGGCAGCAGCGCCGTAGTGTGCGCGGTGGTGCTGGCAAACAGATAATGCAGCAGGTAAAACGCCAGCAGCAGTACGATAGTCGCAACGCCCGGAGAGATACCGCTCATCAGCAGGCCACCTTCTTTACCCAGCCAGCTAATAAAGCCGGTGGAAGAGAGACCATCTGCCAGAGCAACCAGAGTGGCGAACCAGACGAAGGTATTCCAGGCCGCTTTGTTACCGGTGATATCATTCCACTCCAGCACGCCAGTCCAGAGCATTAAACCTACGATTAACAGCGCAGCCATTGCCGGTTCAATCCACGCAGCGGCGAAGATCCACATCAGCAGCGCACAGCATACAAACACCAGCAGCAGGATTTCATTGCGGGACAGTTTGCCCAGTTTTTCCAGCTCACGGCTCGCCCACAGCGGCACTTCATCGTTCACTTTCACTTCTGGTGGGTAGAACCAGTAGGCCAGCAGCGGCATGACCAGAATCAACAGCACACCCAGCGGCAGGAAGGCGATAAACCAGGTACCCCAGGAGATGTTAATCCCCACGGTGCTTTTCACCAGCGCCAGTGCCAGCAGGTTTGGTGCGAGCGCGGAGAGGAACATTGAGCTGGTGATACAGGCTGCGGTGATCGCTACCCACATCAGATACGAACCAATTTTACGCGCGCTCGGGTCGTTAGGTTTTGAACCGTACAGCGGTGGCAGGTTAGCGATAATTGGGTAGATAGTACCGCCGCTACGTGCGGTGTTAGACGGCGTAAACGGTGCCAGCAGCAGATCCGCGAAGGTGATGGCATAACCGAGCGTCAGGCTGCGACGGCCCAGATACTTCACCAGAATCAGCGCCAGACGGCGACCAAAGCGGGTTTTGTCATAGCCTGCGGCGAACATAAAGGCACCAAAAATCAGCCACACGGTTGAGTTACCAAAACCGCTTACCGCCCATTTAAAGGAGGCACCCGCCAGCTTGAATTTTGGGTCGGCCAGTTGATCCGGGCTGAACAACACCCACTGGCTACAGAGTGCAATTGCGACCACACCGGTCAGGCCAATCACTGCGCCTGGCAGCGGTTCGAAGATCAAGCCGACGATCACGCCGACGAAGACAGCGAAGTAGTGCCATGCATAAGGAGGCAGCCCTTCCGGAACGGGAACAAACAGCAGCAGTACGGCGACGATAATCGGCAGCGCCATCATCAGCAGACGTTTTGCCTTTCCGTCGGGTGCTTTACTCGCCACAGGAGGCGTTACAGCAGTTTTTGTATTCATAGTTTCGCGTCTTAAGTTGTCAGGAATTCGGTTATATCGTGAAAATACAAATTCGCTTTCTTTAGTTTCTTTGGTTTTTTTAGTTATTTAAAGTGCGTTTTTGTGATTTCGCTAATAGTGATTTATCGCATTAAGGTCTGCGGTAAATTAAAAAATGATGATATTTATATATTGCGCTTTTGGATGCCTTGATTTTTGATCGCGATCAAAAAAATAGAATCGCAGAAGTATTTTTCATCGTTTATTAATAACCACTCAGGTGTATGTGGGTATTGTGTGTTTTTATTTTTTAATTGTTGATTTTTGATAACATTTGATAATGGTGAGATTGGTTATCTTATTGTTTTATTTATATTTATTAAAATTCACACAGAGCGGTAACGTAAGCAAAAAGTTAACAATGTTTAAATTATTGTGAACGGAGTAATTTATATCTCTAACACCAATGTGTTATTAATGTTATCGAAGGGATTAAATAGTTTATTAACTAACGTAATAGCTTTAGAAACTAAAAAAATCATTATATTAATATTATGAAATCGGCATAAAAAACGAAATAAAACTGGTCCGACAACGAATTCTTAATTTTTTAAAGTTTGGAGTTTCTATTATGAGCACTAACGAACGTATTTTAAGCCCCTTCACATTACCGAATGGCACGGAACTGAAAAACCGTTTGTTAATGGCACCGATGACAACCTGTACGGGTTACTATGATGGTACGGTCACCAGCGAGCTGGTGGAGTACTATCGGGCACGTTCAGGCAGCATTGGTACCATTATTGTTGAGTGCTGTTTTGTCGACGACCTGGGTCTCGCTTTCCCGGGGGCGATTGGTATTGATAACGACGAAAAAATCGCCGGGCTGGCGAAAATCGCCGATGCCATCAAGTCCAAAGGTTCTAAAGCCCTTCTGCAGATCTACCACGGTGGTCGCATGGTCGACCCGAAACTGATCGGTGGCCGTACACCTGTTGGCCCAAGCGCAGTTGCTGCGCCGCGTGACGGTGCCGCGACGCCGGTTGCGCTGACCACCGAAGAAGTGGAAGGGATGGTTGGCAAGTTTGGTGAAGCCGTACGTCGTGCCATCCAGGCTGGTTTTGACGGTGTTGAAATCCACGGGGCAAACACATACCTGATTCAGCAGTTCTACTCTCCGAACTCTAACCAGCGCGACGACGAGTGGGGCGGCAGCCGTGACAACCGCGCCAGATTCCCGCTGGCGGTGCTGGATATCACTCACAAAATGGTGCGTCAGTACGCGGATGATGCTTTTATTATTGGCTACCGCTTCTCCCCTGAAGAGCTGGAAGTTCCTGGCATTCGTTTTGACGACACCATGTACCTGCTGGAAAAACTGGCCGCGCGTGGCGTGGATTATCTGCACTTTTCTGTAGGTGCGACCCTGCGCCCATCTATCGTCGACACGCAAGATCCCACCTCGCTTATCGAAAAATACTGCGCGATGCGCTCTGAAACGCTGGCACAGATCCCCGTGATGGGCGTGGGCGGTGTGGTGAATGCCGCCGATGTTAATGACGCGCTGGAACATGGCTACGACCTGATTGCCGTTGGCCGCGCAACCATCGCGTACCCGGACTGGACTGACCGCATTGCTGCCGGTGAAACGCTTGAGCTGTTCATGGACAGTACCCAGCGCGAAGCGTTAAGCATTCCAGAACCGCTGTGGCGTTTCTCGCTGGTGGAAGCGATGATCCGCGACATGAGCATGGGTGAATCCAGATTCAAACCGGGTATGTTCGTTGAGAAAGTGCAGGACGACGCCAATGAGCTTGTCATTAACGTCAGCCTGGAAACCGACCGCATCGCCGATATTGAACTGGCCTCCGGTCCGGGTGAAGACGTGGAGTTTGTCACCAGCTTTGAAGAGATCCGCACCCGCATTCTGGATGCCAATACCCCGCATGTGGATGCCATCACGGGTGCAACCAGCCAGAGCGAAGCGGTGAAAAAAGCGGTGTCGAAAGCGATGCTGAAATCCAGCAAAGCGCTGGCGGCGGAAGAAGGGGCTGACCCGAACGAAACCAAAAGCGTTGACGTTGTGGTGGTGGGTAGCGGCGGTGCTGGTCTGGCGGCGGCAATCCAGGCGCACGACGAAGGCGCGAGCGTGCTGATTGTTGAGAAAATGCCCTCCATTGGCGGCAACACCATTAAAGCGTCTGCGGGCATGAACGCCGCAGAAACCCGCTTCCAGCGGGTGAAAGGCATTCAGGACAGCAAAGAGTTGTTCTACCAGGAGAGCCTGAAAGGCGGTGGAAACAAGAACAACCCGGCGCTGCTGCACCGCTTCGTAGAAAACGCGCCAGAGGCTATCGAGTGGCTGGCGACACGCGGCATCATGCTGAATGATATTACCACCACCGGGGGAATGAGCATTGACCGTACCCACCGTCCAAAAGATGGTTCTGCCGTCGGCGGTTATCTGATTAGCGGCCTGGTACGTAACGTCAACAAGCGTAACATCGACGTGATGCTCGATACCTCCGTTAACGACATCATCTTCGAAAACGGCGAAGTAACCGGTGTACGTCTGACCACCGAAGATAACGAAACGATCGTCGTGGCGACCAAAAGCGTGGTGGTGGCAACGGGGGGCTTCAGTGCCAATAGTCAGATGGTTGTGAAATACCGTCCGGACCTGGAAGGGTTTGTGACCACCAACCACAAAGGGGCGACCGGTGGCGGTATCGCATTGCTGGAACGTATCGGGGCCGGTACGGTCGACATGGGCGAGATCCAGATCCACCCAACTGTCGAACAGAAAACCTCGTATCTGATTTCCGAATCCATTCGCGGCGGCGGGGCGATTCTGGTTAACCAGAAGGGGAACCGTTTCTTTAACGAGATGGAAACCCGCGATAAAGTCTCAGCGCAGATCATCGCACTGCCTGAAAAATACGCCTATATCGTCTTTGATGAGCATGTTCGTGCGAAAAACAAAGCGGCGGATGAGTACATCGCGAAAGGGTTTGTCACCAGCGCCAGCTCACCTAAAGCGTTGGCTGAAGAACTGGGAATGGATTACCACGCTTTCCTGGCAACGCTGGAACGTTACAACGGTTTTGTTGAAAAGCAGCACGATGATGACTTTGGCCGTACTACTGCACTGCGTGCACCAATCAACGAAGGGCCGTTCTACGCCATTCAGATTGCACCGGGTGTACACCACACAATGGGCGGCGTGACCATCAACACCGAAACCTGCGTGCTGGATAACAGCCATAACGTACTGCCGGGGGCGTTTGCTGCGGGTGAGGTTGTCGGCGGGATCCACGGCGGTAACCGTATCGGTGGTAATGCGGTGGCAGATATCATTATTTTTGGTACGCTTGCCGGACATCAGGCGGCGATGCGCGCAAAAATGGCATAAGGCACCTGTTTTTCAGGCCGGATAAACGCGCGTTATCCGGCAATTTCCCCGGCGGCTCGCTGCTTGCCGGGGCTACATCTGAGGAAGCATGCCATGCCCGATGACAACCACGTTTACAGTTATTCCGCTGTCCTGATGGGCTCGCCCATTCTTCTGAAACTCTTTTCCCATGATGAAGCGCTCGCTTCTCGCGTATTTCGCCTGATCAAACAGTACGAAGATGTGCTCACCGTCAACCGTGCGCATTCGCAGGTGATGGATATCAACCATGCAGCCGGGCAGCATCCGGTCGCGGTCAGTCGCCCGGTATTTGAACTTATACGCTGCGCAAAAGCTGCCAGCCTGCTCCAGGACAGCGCCTTTAACCTTGCCATTGGTCCGCTGGTGAAACGCTGGAAAATCGGCTTTCGGGGAGATAGCGTACCGCCAGCCGATGAAATTGCCTCGCTGCTTGCAGTTACCCATCCGGGTGATGTTGTGCTCGATGATGCAAACAGCAGCGTTTTTCTGACCAGGCCAGGGATGGAGATTGATCTGGGGGCGATTGCCAAAGGTTATATTGCCGACCGGGTGCGGGATTATCTGCGCAAAGCGGGGGCTGAACTGGGGTTGATTAACCTGGGCGGTAATATCCAGACGTTAGGTTCGCCGGACGGGGGCTGGAGCGTGGGGCTTAAAAAACCGTTCGCCGGTGATGAACTGATTGGCACGATGACGGTTGAGAACATGTCCGTTGTGACATCAGGAACGTATGAGCGCTACTTTGAGCAAAACGGCAAACGCTATCACCACATTCTCAACCCACGTACTGGCTACCCGCTGGACAATGAACTGGACAGCGTAACCGTCGTTTCAAAAGATTCCATTGATGGCGATATCTGGACCACGCTGATGTACGGAATGGGCGTGGAGAAAGGGTGTGCTGCCCTGCGTGCGCGCCCTGATATTGAGGCTATCTTTGTGACCAAAACGAAAGAAGTGGTGTTCTCTTCAGCGCACCACTTCCGTTTTACCTTACTGGACAGCAGCTACCGGGTTACTGGCAGTACTGTTTAAGCAGCCCTGTCTGCTCGGGCTGGAGCCGGTAACGATATACCGGACGCCCGGTGGCACCATAGTGAATGCTGGTGAACAGGATGTTGATTTGAGCCAGCCAGATCAAATACTTGCGACAGGAAACGCGCGAGATATTCACCGCGCTCGCCAGGTCATCCGTGGAAAACTCCATCTCCGGGTGCGCGTCAATCCACTGACAGATGGTGCGCAGCGTCTGCGGGGTTAACCCTTTCGGCAGTTTTTTACTGTCCGCCAGCTCCGGCGCACCGCCGTGCAGCAGTCTGTCCACATCTGCCTGCTCATAATACTGGTGTGAACCCATCAGGTTACGTTTTGCCTTCCAGCCGCTCAATGCCTCTTCGAAACGCGGGAACTGGAACGGTTTAATCAGATAATCCACCACGCCGTAATGCATGGAGGTCTGGATCGTTGCGGCATCGGATGCCGATGAGATCATAATCACATCGATCGGGCGGCCTGACGCACGGATGATGGGCAACAGATCCAGCCCGTTATCCTGTTGCATATAAACATCCAGCAGCACCAGATCGACAGGCTGGCTCGGGTTATTAATGACTGCCTCGGCCTGGTTGAGCGTAGAGGCGACACCGCAGCAGCTAAAGCCTTCAACACGGTTGACGTACAGACGGTTGAGGTCAGCTACCATTGCGTCATCATCGACAATTAAAACATTTATCACGCGATATTCCTCTCGCTATCCCAGGGGATGTGAACAAAAAATTGAGTAAATACACCCGGTTCAGACTCGACGCTGATGTCCCCACCGAGATTCTGGATCTGCTGGCGGGCAAGGAACAACCCAACGCCCCGGTTTTCACCTTTTGTTGAGAAGCCCTTCGTAAAAATATCCTCCAGTGCTACCGGATCGATGCCTGGGCCATCATCGCTGACTTCACAGCTGAGCCAGCCGCTTTGATAGTGCAGCAGCAGGCTGATTTCACCTTCCGTTTGATCCTGCATAGCGTCCAGTGCATTTTCGATCAGATTCCCCAGCACGGTAATGAGTACCGCGACCTGCTCTTCGTTGGCCGTGTCGGGGAGCAGACATTCGTCGGACAGCGTGAGGGTAATTCCGGCCTCTTTTGCCCGGTTGATTTTACCCAGCAAAAAGCCAGCAATCACCGGAGATTTAATCTTATGCTGAATGGCTCCAATGTCAGTCTGGTAATTATGCGCCGTCTGGATAATGTACTCTTCCAGCTTGTCATAGCGCTTCATATGCAGCAGCCCCAGGATCACATGCAGCTTATTCATAAACTCATGGGTGTGGGAGCGCAGGGCATCGACGTAGTTGACCATGCCATCAATACGCTGCATCAGCTGGCTGATTTCCGTTTTATCGCGGAAGGTACAGATGGCCCCAATCACCCGATTCCGGCTTTTTACCGGCACCATATTACAAAGTAATAACCGCCCGTTGCAGCTGATCTCCTGGTCCTGGCGGGCAATACCGGTTTTCGACACTTCCCGCAGGCTTGTCAGCAGCGGTTCGCTGGTATTTTCGGTTTGTTGGCCCGGTAACAGGAGTAACATTTCTCTGCCAGCGTGGTTGACCATCGTGACGCGACCATGAATATCTACCGCCAGGACACCTTCCCGGAGCGACTGTAGCATCGCCTGACGTTGCTCAAATAGCGCGGAGATTTCGTACGGCTCCAGACCAAACAGGATCCGTTTCAGTACGCGGACAAGACCCCAGATCGCCAGCGAACTCATCAGAATACTGAACAGAATGGTCCAGACGGCGTTCAACCGCCCGCGCGTAATTTGATCTTCAACTTTATTGAGGGAGATCCCCACCACGACAACGCCAATTTGCTCGTGCTGGGCGTCGTAGACCGGTGTGAACACGCGCAAGGCCTCGGCTAGTGCGCCCCGGTTAACGGAGACATTCTCCTTTCCTTCCAGAGCGGGTGTCAGATCGTCGCCAATAAAATGCAGGCCTAACAGCGCTTCGTTCGGGTGAGCGTAACGAATACCGCGCATGTCGGTGACCACGGTGAACAGCAGGTCGTTACGTTGCGTCACGGCCTGAGCGAGGGGCTGGATAATATCGGCCTGTGGGGCCTGCATCAGACCACGCTTCACGTCAGGGCTGTCGGCAAAGGTGCGGGCAATCCCCAGCGCGGTATCTTTAACATCATCTCGCGTGGCCCGCGTGATTTGCACTGAATAAAGGGCAAAAACCACCAGCAGGACAGAGCCGATAATGGCGCATACCATGAGTGTGACCAGGGTGTTTAGTTTCATGGGACGTCTGCGCGTCTCAGGAAACGGCTGCAAATCGCTCATTACCACTCCGTGATAAAGGAGAAAGGGTAATTATCACCGATGCCGCGCATTTCTTAAAGCTATGTAAAAGCATGCGGTTGCTCTACTTTTCGTGACCCTCCTCGCAGGTCATCCATATAAAACACTTTATAGTGTGTGGGTACTCATAATAAGGAGGCTGTTTATGAGCATTATGCTTACCGGTTCGGTCAAGGAAAGACGGCACGCCAGCACGATGAATATCGATAGATTGTCCACGCTGGACATGCTGAAAGTCATTCACCAGGATGATGCACAAATCTCTACGGCCATGACTCCCTGCTTAACGACGATTGCCCGCGTGGTCGATAACGCAGCGGCAACCCTGAGTCATGGCGGGCGTTTGGTGATCGTTGGCGCTGGCCCGTCCGGCCGCGCGGCAAAACAGGCGGCAGATGAATATGCGCCGGGAAAATCCCCGGTGATTGCCATTACGGCAGGTGATGATGCCGGAAGCTACGAGCGTGGTGTCGCTGACCTGCAGGCTATCGGGTTTGGCGAGCACGACATGATGCTGGCGGTCACCGTCAGTGGAAAAACCCCCTGGGTCTGGGGAGCCATGCGGCATGCGTGGTCGCTGGGGTCGACTGTCGCCGTTATTACCGATGATGCACAAAGCGAGGCGGCGCAGCTGGCAAGCATGGTCATTGCGCCTGAACTGGGGGCTGATGCCGTTGCCGGGTATATCAATACCAAAGCGGGGATTGCGCAAAAAATGATCCTCAGCATGGTCGCTACCGGGCTGGCAATTCGCACCGGGCGTGTTTACAGCAACCTGCGTGTGGATCTGGAAGCAAGCAATACCAAATGGGTTGAACGGCAAATTGCGATTGTAATGGAAGCCGGGGGATGCACCCGCGCCGTTGCGAAAGCGGCGCTGGAAAGCTGTAACAACAACTGTAAAACAGCGGTGCTGATGGTACTGACCGGGCTGGATGCGTGGAAAGCGCATGAGTTGCTGGCGCAGAATAATGGATTTATTCGGGTGGCATTGCAGGAAGCACCGTAAGGGTGTGTGCCAGAGACAAAAAAAGCCCGCTGTATGCGGGCTTTAGTCTTTATGGGGATTAGAACTGATAAACCAGACCTACCGCCACGATATCATCAGTGCTGATACCGTTTGCGCTGTAGAAGTTATCGTCTTCATCCAGCAGGTTGATTTTGTAATCAACATAGGTGGACATATTCTTATTGAAGTAATACGTTGCGCCAACGTCTGCATATTTCACTAAATCTTTGTCGTTACCGTAGCTGGAATTCAGGTCTTTACCTTTAGACATCAGGAAAGAGACGGCAGGACGCAGACCGAAGTCGAACTGGTACTGTGCAGTGACTTCAAAGTTCTGGGTTTTGTTTGCTACACCGAAGTCACCGTATGGTGTCATGTTGCGGGTTTCTGCATACATTGCGGCCAGATAGACGCTGTTGGCATCATATTTCATGCCCAGGGTCCAGGCATCCGCTTTGTCACCGCCAGCCGTCGTTTTAGTGACCTGATCGTTGGTACGGTCGGAAGAGGAATATGCTGCACCAGCGGTGAAGCCCATTCCGAAGTCGTAGGAGGTTGAAATACCCCAGCCGTCACCGTTTTGTTTACGAATATCACGGCCGTTGTTGGTGCCTTCCTGATCGTTTGATGCACTTTCATTATTACCCTGGTACTGAAGGGCAAAATTCAGGCCATCGGCCATACCGAAGAAACCATTGTTACGGTAAGTTGCAACACCGTTTGCACGGCCAGTCATAAAGTTATCGGTATGGGTATAGGAGTCGCCGCCGAACTCAGGCAGCATATCGGTCCAGCCTTCTACGTCGTATACAACACCGTAATTACGACCGTAGTCAAATGAACCGTATTCACCAAATTTCAGACCCGCAAAACCAAGACGTGTCCACGATTGTTTGTCACTGCCTTCAGTATTATTTGCCTGAATATTATATTCCCACTGACCATAACCGGTCAGCTGAGCGTTAATCTGGGTTTCGCCTTTGAAGCCCAAACGTACATAGCTCATGTCGCCGTCAGAACCGGTGTCATCAGAGAAATAGTGCAGACCATCCACTTTACCGTACAGGTCTAATTTATTGCCGTTGTTGTTGTACACTTCAGCCGCATTTGCAGCGCCAGCCATTAATAAAGCAGGTACAATAATTGCCAAAACTTTTCTTTTCATTATATATTCCCTTTAAAGATAGTTTATATGAATATATGTAGTGACTCTCCGTAACTACAGGCCAGATACTATTCTATGGGATATTATTTAGGTTCAAAAATAAATGTAATTAAAATAGTAAAAGAATTACAAAATGTTTCTATTTGTCTATTTATTTTTCTTGTGAATTTCTTTCCCGAATATATAGGGGTTAATTATTATTAAGTATTTATTTTGAATATTATTCCGTAGTTTTAATTTGCAGGAATTATATTTCATGTGACGTGTAGTCAGAAGAGAACATCATTTTCAACAGCATTACGCCGGGAATGTGCCAGTCTGCAAATTTGCCAGAGATCAACTTAACGCAAACTTGCGAGCAGAAAGCGTCGCGGAGCCCGACGTTTAATGCCAAAATGTGATTATCATCACAAAATTTGAGTGAATATGTGAAAACGGTAACGTGGTTGCCGTGGAGTAAGGATTGAAGATGGAACGAAAAAACGATCGTAGCCTGGGAGGCAAACTGGCTCTGTGGGTGTTTTACGCTTTTTGCGGATACTTTGTCTGGGCGATGGTTCGCTATATATGGGTAGTGAGTAAAATTCCTTCACTGTCCGATACCATTGTTGACGGGTCTCTGGGATCGACCAGCGGTAAGTGGCTTGGGGCACTGTTTGGCTTTTTAGTACTGAGCACCGTAGGCCTGATTCTGGGCGGGATTGCCTGGTACACGCGCCCACGCCAGGACAACCCGTGATAGCCGCAGGGAAAATTGCTATTGTAGTGGTTTAAGCGACAGGACGTGATGATGGAAATTGCACAGTGGCAACACCGCTTTGAGCGCTGGCTTGATGAAAACCACACTACCGACGACGCCGCGCATGATATTTCGCACTTTCGCCGTGTCTGGATGACGGCGCAGAACATCATGGCTAACCAGATGGCTGAGCCGCTGGTCGTGCTGACGGCATGTTATTTCCATGACATTGTCAGCCTGCCGAAAAACCATCCCGATCGTAGCCAGTCATCACAGCTGGCGGCGCGCGAGACGCGTAATATTTTAAGACGCGATTTCCCTGATTTTCCCTCAGAGCACTATGCTGCCGTGGAGCATGCCATTGAGGCGCACAGCTTTAGCGCAGGCATTACGCCGCAAAGCCCTGAGGCCAAAATTGTGCAGGATGCTGACCGGCTGGAGGCATTAGGCGCTATCGGTCTTGCACGTGTTTTTGCCGTATCGGGGGCGCTGGGTGTGGCGCTTTTTGATGCAGAAGATCCGTTCGCTGATGCTCGTCCGCTGGACGACAGAACCTTCGCGCTCGACCATTTTCAGACCAAGCTTCTGCGCTTGCCAGAGACAATGAAAACGGAAGTGGGGCGCGAACTCGCGCGGCATAACGCCGATTTTCTGATCCAGTTTATGGCAAAACTGAGTGCCGAATTACAGGGTGACTGCCTGGGGTTAGATAGCCAGGTTCAGCACCGCTTTCGCCGCAGTTTGAGTGACTGAACTGTGGTAATCTGTTCCCCGTCTTTATTGCCTGGTTAAAAGAATGCAGGAAAATCGATCAGTGACTAAGCCCGCGTCTGAGCAGGCTGAGAAATCAACGGCAACGGTACAGGCGCTACTGCACCAGTTGCTGGATATCTATGATGCTAAATCTTTGGCAAACCAGCTGGCAGCACACGGTGAGAGCCACTGGAGCCCGGCAATTCTCAAGAGACTGCTTACCAGCGAGCGGGCAGGGCATCGCCTGAGCGAGAGCGAGTTCCGTTACCTGCAAAACCTGCTTCCGCGCCCGTCAGCGGCACATCCGAACTATGCCTTCCGTTTTATCGATCTCTTTGCCGGTATCGGCGGGATCCGGCACGGGTTTGAAGCCATTGGTGGGCAGTGCGTATTTACCAGTGAGTGGAATAAACATGCGGTTCGTACCTATAAAGCCAACTGGTATTGTGACCCTGACGCGCATCATTTCAATGCCGATATCCGCGATGTGACCCTGAGCCACAAAAGCGGTGTGACCGATGCAGAGGCTGCCGCCCATATTCGCGATACTATTCCGGCACACGATGTCCTTCTGGCTGGTTTTCCGTGCCAGCCTTTCTCGCTTGCCGGGGTATCGAAAAAAAATGCCCTCGGACGCGCCCACGGTTTTGCCTGCGATACGCAGGGAACGCTGTTTTTTGATGTTGCCCGTATTATTGATGCCCGTCGTCCGGCCATTTTTGTGCTGGAAAACGTCAAGAATTTAAAGAGCCATGACGGTGGGAAAACCTTCCGTATTATCATGCAAACGCTCGATGAGCTGGGCTACGACGTGGCCGACTCGCAGGATATGGGCGCAGATGACCCGAAAATCATCGATGGCAAATTTTTCCTGCCTCAACACCGCGAACGTATTGTGCTGGTGGGCTTCCGTCGCGATCTCAATCTGAAGGGGGATTTTACCCTGCGGGATATCCCGTCGTTGTATCCGGCGCGTCGTCCGACCGTGGCTGATCTGCTGGAGCCCGCCATCGATGCCAAATTTATCCTGACCCCGGTGCTGTGGAAATACCTCTATCGCTATGCCAAAAAACACCAGGCAAAGGGCAATGGTTTTGGTTTTGGTATGGTTAACCCGAACGATCCGCACAGCGTGACCCGCACACTGTCCGCCCGCTACTATAAAGACGGCGCGGAAATTCTTATCGACAGAGGGTGGGATAAAGCCCTGGGCGAGAAAGACTTCGACGACCCGCAGAACCAGCGTCATCGTCCGCGTCGCTTAACGCCACGTGAATGCGCGCGCCTGATGGGGTTTGAAACGCCGCAGGGTTACAGCTTCCGTATACCGGTGTCGGACACTCAGGCGTACCGTCAGTTTGGTAATTCCGTGGTGGTTCCCGCATTTGCCGCAGTGGCAAAACTACTGGCCCCACGCATCAAACAGGCTGTTGCGCTGCGCCAGAGTGAGGCCGTCAATGACGGATGTACACAATAAGGCGACTCGCAGTAAAAATATGCGTGCCATCGGCACGCGTGATACCGCAATAGAAAAACGGCTAGCCGGGTTACTGGAGCAGGCTGGTTTTGATTTTCGCGTGCAGGATGCCGCGCTTGCCGGGCGTCCCGACTTCGTGGTCGACGCGTATCAGTGCATCATCTTTACCCACGGCTGCTTCTGGCATCATCATGACTGTTACCTGTTTAAAGCCCCTGCGACCCGCACCGATTTCTGGCTGGACAAAATAGGTAAGAATGTGGCGCGAGACAAACGTGATATTGCAACGCTTGTTGCACAAGGCTGGCGGGTGCTGATTGTCTGGGAGTGTGCGCTGCGCGGCAAGCTGAAGCTGAATGATGTGGAACTGACTGAGCGGCTGGAAGAGTGGATCTGCGGCGGCGGGCAGGTCGCGCAGATCGACACCCAGGGGATCCATCCGCTTAGGGTTTCTCCACCTCACACGGAACCACCACCGGTTTAGCCGGCAGCAAATATTTCCCCAGCGTGACCAACACCACGGCAAAAACAATCACGCCTAATGCCAGCCATTCAATGGGAGAGAGCGTTTCGCCACCGAATCCGCTTCCCAGCAGTACGGCCACTACCGGGTTGACATACGCGTAGCTGGTGGCGACGGCAGGGGAGACGTTACGGATCAGGAACATATAGGCACTAATGGCAATGATGGAGCCAAATAGCGCCAGGTAACCTACGGCCAGGAAGCCCGACAGATCCGGCACTGCCGTCAGCTTTTCGCCCGTCAGCATGGAGGCAATCGACAACACAATTCCTGCGGCGAGCATCTCAATTGCGCCAGCCATCATGCCGGACGGTAACTCAATGCGCGAACCGTACACGGAACCAAACGCCCAGCTCATGGAGCCAATCATGATCAACAGCGCGCCCCACGGATTTCCGCTCAGGTTGCCGCCGCTGTTGAGCAGGATAATCCCGGCAAGACCAATCCCAATGCCCAGCCACTCCAGCTTACGGGTGCGGATGCCGAAAAGACGGCTGAAGCAAAGCGTAAACAGCGGCACGGTTGCGACCACCACTGCGGCGATCCCTGAAGGAACATTCTGGTGCTCCGCGACGGTAACCGCCCCATTCCCCACGGCCAGCAGCAGCAGGCCAATCAGGGCTGCGTTAAGCAGCGGGCGCAGTGCAGGCAGTTTATGTCCCCGCAGCAGTAAGAAGGACATCAGCAGTATACCTGCCGAAAGAAAACGAATGCCCGCCATCATCAGCGGTGGCCAGCTTTCCACGCCGATACGAATGACAAAATAGGTGGAACCCCAGATGATATACAGCGAAAAAAGAGCACCAATGAGCGGTAATAGTTGCCGGAAACGCATAGTCCCTCACGACGAAATGAAAAGGTCGCTAACAGTAAACGCCAAAACGGTCAGGCTGGCGAGTTCTTTAATTGTGAGGTAAGTGTGAATTTTTTGTTGACGTAAGGTGCCTGTTTCAGGCTTTACGCTTTTGCTCCATACTATTCACTTCATTACTAAAAAAAGAAGGATAGAGATTTTGGCAGGAAGTAGCTTGTTAACATTGCTGGATGATATTGCCACCTTACTGGACGACATTTCGGTGATGGGCAAACTGGCGGCAAAAAAGACCGCTGGTGTACTGGGAGATGATTTATCGCTGAACGCCCAGCAGGTAAGTGGCGTTCGGGCTAACCGCGAACTGCCGGTTGTCTGGGGCGTGGCGAAGGGGTCATTCATTAATAAGGTGATCCTGGTACCGCTGGCGCTGTTGATAAGCGCCTTTATTCCCTGGGCGATCACGCCTTTGTTGATGGTGGGTGGGGCGTTTCTGTGTTTTGAAGGGGCTGAGAAGATCCTTCATTCGCTCGCATCACGTAAAGAGAACGATACGCCGGAGATGCGCCAGCAACGCCTTGAAGCACTGGCTGCGCAGGATCCCAAAACATTTGAGCGTGACAAGGTCAAAGGTGCCATCCGTACCGACTTCATCCTTTCGGCAGAGATTGTGGCAATTACGCTCGGGATTGTTGCGGACTCTCCGCTGCTGAATCAGGTGCTGATCCTGTCGGGGATAGCCATTCTGGTCACGGTGGGCGTCTACGGCCTGGTGGGGTTGATCGTCAAACTGGATGATATCGGCTACTGGCTGGAAGAAAAATCAAGCACCGTGGCAAAAGGTATTGGCAAAAGCCTGCTGGTGCTGGCCCCCTGGCTGATGAAGAGTTTGTCAGTGGTAGGAACACTGGCGATGTTTCTGGTTGGGGGCGGTATTGTGGTGCACGGTATCGCACCGCTACACCATGTTATTGAACATTTTGCCTCGTCTCAGGGGGCGCTGGTGGCGGCTATCCTGCCAACGCTATTGAATCTGGTGCTGGGCTTTATTATTGGTGGTATCGTGGTTGCAGCCGTGACGCTGGTTGAAAAAATGCGTGGCACGTCGCACTAATTTGTTACTTGTTACAGGATGCAAAAAGGCCATTTCTCGTCTAAATTGAAACAGTTTCACCCTGATACAGGAGGCAGGTATGGTCTTTTTGGTCAGTGATGAAGTTGAGCCTAAGAAAGGTGGCCCTCGCATGATTGTCACCGGGTATTCCAGCGGAATGGTGGAATGTCGGTGGCATGATGGTTACAGCATCAAGCGCGAAGCTTTTCGTGAAGAAGAGCTTCGGCCGGGTAACGGGCGACAAAAGCACGACAAGGCTTAATCACGTAACGCCCGGCTTTGTCGGGCGTTTTTACAGAACAATACCGTACCGGGTATGAGAGTAGTCATCAGGGAGTGTGTGTGCAGCGCGACACCTATTTTGTAAAACGATCTTTTCTGCAATGGCTGCATAATCGTAGCAATCCCGGCCTGATTGTTAACATCTGCTTTCTTGTTGTGCTCATTTTTTCTACTCTTCTGACCTGGCGCGAAGTCGTGGTGCTGGAAGGGGCATATGTCTCAAGCCAGCGTAATCATCTGGAAACGGTTGCCAGTGCGCTGGACAGACAGCTGCAATTTAGCGTCGATAAACTCCTTTTTTTCCGTAAAAGTATGGGCGAAGCGCTTCAGACGCCCCTGGGGTTTGATGTCCTGCAAATGGCCGTCGCGCGCTTTAAAACGGTGCGCAACACCCCCTCCTGGCAACTGATTGTCGATAAAGATCGCACGCTGCCTGTTAATGGCGTCTCGGATGAATTTGTCAGTAAAACCACGTTACTAAACCGCGATGATGAGCATATTAGCCATGAAATCTCCGCGGCGCTGGAAGTCGGGTATTTACTGCGTCTGGCCTCGTCATCCACTCAGAAAGAAGAGCGCGCGATGTATATTTCGCGTGCCGGGCTCTGGGTCGCTACCAATACGCCCGTGAATGATGACGAGATCATTTCCCGCTATTATCATTTTGTCACGCGTCCCTGGTTTACCCAGCAATCCGGTCGTGCCAACCGTGCACGGGCGGTACGCTGGTTTTTCTCCTCAACGACGTCAACAGCACCAGCAGATGCTCCGACGATCACCGCCAGTGTCCCGGTCTATTTCAATAATTACTGGTATGGCGTTGTCGCGCTGGATTTCTCTGTCGCAACCATGAAGCGCTTACTAAAGGATGCGGTGGCAGACCATACGGAAGGTGAGTACCAGCTTTACGACACCCGGTTGAACCTGATTGCGTCCTCTGAAGTCTCTGCCAGCAAGATAAACCTTTTTGACGACGTTGAAAGGGCGCAAATTGCCTCGGCTATTGCAGGTGATACCGAAGGCGGTCTCCGTCTGGGGAGCCGTTTTGTCAGTTGGGAGCGACTGGATCATTTTAATGGCGTGGTGTTGCGCGTTCATACCCTGGATGAAGGCGTGCGCGGTGATTTCGGCAGTATCAGCATTGTGCTGGCGCTCCTGTGGGCACTCTTTACCGCCATGCTGTTGATCTCCTGGCTGGTTATCCGCCGGATGGTGAGAAATATGTACACGCTGCAGAACTCACTGCAGTGGCAGGCCTGGCATGATCCGCTCACCCGTCTGAATAACCGTGGGGCACTGTTTGAGCGGGCAAAACAACTGGCGGAAACATGTCAACAGCAGTCACTGCCGTTCTCCGTGATTCAGATCGATCTCGATCACTTCAAAAACATCAATGACCTGTTTGGGCATCAGGCGGGGGATAAGGTACTGTCTCATGCTGCAGGGCTCATCGCCACCGGGTTACGTACCAGCGATGTTGCCGGGCGTGTTGGTGGGGAGGAGTTTTGTGTGGTACTGCCAGGGATTGCACTGCCGGAAGCGTCAGCAGTCGCGGAGCGCATTCGCTCAAGGATCGACAGTAAAGAAATTCTGGTGAAAAAAAATACCACCATACGCATTAGCGCATCCTTTGGCGTGAGCTGTGCGCATGAAAAGGGGAATTACAACTTCGAACAGCTGCAGTCCATTGCTGACACCCGGTTGTATCAGGCAAAACAGTATGGACGAAACCGGGTTGTCTGGCGCGATCGTGACAAGGAGTGATCCAACTCCTGTTTCCTGTGGTGAAGGTATAACAAAAGATGCCGTACATCAGAAAATGTATTCATAACGCAAATATTTTCTTGTCATGCAAAATCGTTGAGGATACTGTTTACAGCACATCAGGATTCCTGGTGTAACGAATTTCAAGTGCTTCTTGCATAAGCAAGTTTCATCCCGGCCATCCCCATGACCGGGATTTTTTTCGCCCTAACGATTTGCTTCAGACACGCTAAAGTCATGAATATCAAGCTCGAAGGCCTCGGCCAGTTCACGGTAAGTGTGATAATCCCTCCCGTTCACAATGACCCGGTCGGAATGATCGTCCGAGCGGCGAACTTCGGACTCACTGATTTCATTGATGGCGGCCAGTAGGGCATCGACATCCACCTCGTTTCTGATGGTGTCGCTGTACGCTTTATCGGTCTTCATTACGGGTACCTCATTCAACCGTGTCCACCTTTAAGTATAGACTGCACACAAAAACATCATTCGCGCCCTGTGGCGATGTCAGTTAATGAGATTTGTTCTACACTGGCTCAAAACCGCAGGAGAAACGTATGAAGGTCAACGATCGGGTAACCGTCAAAACGGACGGTGGCGCTCGCCGTCCGGGGATAGTGCTGGCAATTGAAGAGTTTAGTGAAGGCACAATGTATCTGGTATCACTGGAAGACTACCCGCTCGGCATCTGGTTCTTTAATGAACTGGGGCATGCGGATGGTATCTTTGTGGAAAAAGCAGAGTAGCGTGGCGTCGGGTGGCAATCTGCGCGCCCGACATCTGCTGCATAGCAAAAATCTCTGGCCAGGCCAGAGATCAGGAGGAGCAGACTAAAGGTTTTAAGCAGGCTAACGCATGTTGACGAAAATTCCATTCGTCACATTATCCGTCAGGCGAACAACGTGGTAGATCACTTGCTTATTATGCGTTTTTATTTTCCTTTTAATATTACCTTTATGTGATGAAACGGTTTTTGCTTTAATATTCATCTGATCCGAAATTTGAATAGTCCCTTGCCCGGCCATCCACATTCGCAGCATACTTGATTCAGTCCTGCTTAATGATAAAGTGGGTAAGTTAACTGCGCCTACATTCTTTACTTCTTTATTCAAATAATCGCCCAGGATGTCATCCAAAGACTCTGGTTTAATCGATTTAGAACTGATCAATAAATTTTTACGAACCAACAAATATTCATCAAAGTGAATGTTGGCTATCGCCATAAAAACAATAAACAGAGTTTTGGGATGTTGATTAATGATTTGCTTAATTTTCTGACTGTTGGCTGGATCGTGAATGAAACAGTCCTCATTAATAAACACCACGCCCGGCTTGAGGTCATCACAAGCGGCTGCAAGTTCGTCAACGGTGTGTGCATCGTTGATGTCTCTCTTTCTTACCCCTCTGCTTGCCAGGTACCCGGTTAACCCTAGCCGGGTGTAGCTGCATAAATCCATAATGATCGTTGACATGGCATACCCTCACTCAATGCGTAACGATAATTCACCATCTGCCTGAGAGCTCATAAACAGCCATACGGGATGGAAAAAAATTAATAAACCTGTGAGCATGACAAAGACTTTCAGGCGGACTCACTATCCCGTAAAGTTACGTATAATTTGCCAGGAATCATCTCAAAGTAAAGTAAATATTAAGTATTGTGAGGTGGTTAGAAACAATTAAACCGCGTCAGATATATCCTGGAAGATGTTTTTCGCGATTTATTTTAGGAATATCCTCAGAAAGACACTGAGAACAATGGGGGTTATTATTTACGAGGGAGTTCGCTGACAATATCCGCTAACAGGTTGAATATCTCGCTGAATAAATGTTCACAGAAGGGGGCGATAAGTGGCATCAGCAATGACATTAATAAAAGTCCGACCGTCAGAGTCACCGGGAAACCAATGACAAATACCGAGAGCTGCGGGGCCATTCTGTTTAGTAAACCCAGTGCAAGGTTAACGGTCAGCAGCAGGGTAATGATAGGCAGTGCCAGCATCAGTCCGTTGAGGAAAATAAGCCCGGCGGCACGGACGAGGGCCAGAAATGCATTGCTGTTCACCGGATTTTCACCAATCGGCAGCGTATGGAATGTATCCACCAGCATGGAGATCAGCCACAGATGACCGTTGAACGAGAGAAACAGCAGCATGGCCAGCAGATCGATAATTCGTGCCAGCACGGGCATGTTGAGGTGGCTACCAGGATCGACGAAGGTCGCAAAGGATAGCCCCATCTGCAGACCGATAAGCTCACCAGCAGTACGAATGGCGGCAAACGCGAGCTGCATGGTAAACCCGACGGCCACGCCAATCATCACCTGCTGCAACGCTACCCACACTGCATTCGCCGAGAAGATGGGGATATCCACCGGTGGCAGAGAAGGGGCAACGATAATGGTGATAATGATGCCCAGCCCCACTTTGATCCGCTTGGGTATCGATTTCTCGCTGAGAATGGGGGCGGTTGAAATGAGTGCCAGGATGCGCAGCATCGGCCAGAAATAGACGCCAAGCCACTGAACCCACTGGTCGCTGGTGATGTGCAGCATCGTCGTATTAGCCGATGATATACGGCAGGTTGGTAAACAGGTTGCGCATATAGTCCAGCAACAGGTTTAGCATCCACGGCCCGGCAACGATAATCGCCACGAACACGGCGATGATTTTCGGGATGAATGACAGCGTCATTTCGTTAATCTGCGTGGCGGCCTGCAAAATACTGATGATAAGGCCGGTCACGAGCGCAACAAGCAGCAGGGGCGCGGCAACAGCAATGGCGACTTTCATCGCCTCCGTTCCCATCATCATGACCGATTCTGGCGTCATTGCGCGCTCCTCAACTGTAGAAACTTTGCGCCAGCGAACTGACAAGCAGTTGCCAGCCATCGACCAGCACAAAGAGCATGATCTTAAAGGGCAGAGCAATGGTGGCGGGGGGAACCATCATCATACCGAGTGCCATCAGGACGCTGGCGATCACCAGGTCGATAATCAGGAACGGAATAAAGATGGTAAAGCCAATCTGGAACGCGGTTTTCAGTTCACTGGTGACATACGCGGGCAGCAGAATACGCATCGGCACGGCTTCCGGGCCTTGCATCTCACCGGTGTGAGACAGACGGGCAAAAAGGGCTAAATCCGCTTCTCGCGTCTGGCGCAGCATAAACTCGCGCAGAGGCTGGGCCCCTTTTTCCAGCGCGACCTGCATGGAAATCTTATCTTCGCTGAACGGCTGATAAGCGTCGGTGTAAATCTTATCGATGACCGGCGACATAATGAAAAAGGTCAGAAACAGCGCGAGCCCCAGCAACACCTGGTTCGGCGGGGCAGATGGCGTGCCCAGCGCGTTACGCAGCAGGCCAAACACGATGATGATACGGGTGAAGCTGGTCATCATCAGCAGGATCGCCGGAATAAACGTCAGCGAGGTGATAAAGACCAGCGTCTGAACCGGGAGCGACCAGCTCTGTCCGCCACCGGCAATGGGGGTAGAGACCAGACCCGGCAATTGCGCATACACGGCGGGAGCGAACAGGCAAAGACCCGCAAGCGTAAGGGATAACAAACGGCGCATCAGGATCTCCCGGAACGCTTAAGCAAACTCTTCATGACGGACTGAAAATCCGCAGGGGATTCTGCGCTCTCGTCACCCGGGGTGGGCGCAGGCGGCAGTTTATGTAAGACGTTGATGGTTGACGCGGTCACGCCCAACACCAGGCGCGCATCGTCAACATCTACAATGACCACGCGCTCGCGTGGCCCCAGTGACGTGCTGGCGCTGACCTTCATACCGCGTGCTCCGGCGGTTTTACCCGCCAGGCCAAAACGTTTTGCCAGCCATGCGGCGATAAGAATAAAGGCAATAATACCGAACAGCGCGCCGCTCACCTGGAGCAGCGGTGAGCCGGGGACAGCGGAAGGTTGCGATAGTGTTGCCTGGGTTTTCATGCTTAACGGCTCAGACGACGCATACGTTCAGATGGCGTAATGATGTCGGTGATACGCACGCCGTATTTATCGGCGACAACCACGACTTCACCCTGAGCAATCAGATAACCGTTGATCAGAATATCCAGTGGCTCACCGGCCAGTCCGTCAAGAGCCACCACGGAACCCTGCGTCAGACGCAGCAGCTCTTTAATGGTCATACGGGTACGACCCAGTTCAACGGTCAGTTTAACCGGGATATCCATGATCAGGTCGATGTCCTGCAGCGTGCCGCTGACGTCGCCACCGCCTAATTGCTGGAATACCGCGTCCGCCGCGCTTTTGGCCGGGGTGGTTTTTTGCTCGTTTAACGCGTCAGCCCACAGATCGTCCAGTGCTCCGCTGTTTTCATCGGACGGATTGTTCATGTCACTCATTTGGGCTGTTCCTCATTCAGCGAATTCAAAATCGGGTTGATCAAGTGCTCAACGCGTAACGCATACTGGCCGTTAATCGTGCCGTACTGACTGGTCAGCACGGGGACACCATCCACATGGGCAATAATGCGGTCGGGTTTTTCTATCGGCAGAACATCGCCGGGTTGTAATTTCAGGATCTGGGATAACCGCAGCGGGATATCGGCGAAGCTCGCCACCAGCTCAAGCTGTGAATGCTGAACCTGACGCACCAGATTTTCACGCCAGTTCTGATCTTCGTTGCGAGAGTTTTCCAGCGGTGGGTTTACCAGCAGCTCGCGCAGCGGCTCGATCATGCTGAACGGCAGGCAGATGTTGAACTCGCCGGTCAGGTTACCGATCTCCACATGGAACGGGGTGTTCACGACGATATCGTTCGGGGAGGTGGTGATATTGGTAAATTTCACCTGCATTTCCGAACGCACGTACTCCACTTCCAGCGGGTTAATGGCTTTCCACGCGTCGCTGTAAGATTCCAGCGCCAGCTTCAGCATGCGGTTAATGACGCGCTGCTCGGTATGGGTAAATTCGCGTCCTTCCACTTTGGTCGGGAAACGGCCATCGCCACCAAACAGGTTATCTACCGCAATGAACACCAGACTTGGCGAAAACACCACCAGCCCGGTACCGCGCAGCGGTTTCAGATGGATCAGGTTAAGGTTGGTCGGCACCGGCAGGTTGCGGGCAAACTCATGATAAGGCTGAATGCGGATTGCACCGACGGTGATATCCGGGCTACGACGCAGCAGGTTAAACAGCCCCATACGGAACTGACGAGCAAAACGTTCGTTGATGATCTCCAGCGCCTGCAGACGTTCACGTACCACGCGGCGCTGGGTATTCGGGTCATAGGGACGAATATTATCGTCACCGCTCAAACCCGGTTGCGGATCATCACTCTTATCGTTGTCGCCGTTAAGCAGCGCATCGATTTCTGCCTGAGAAAGAATACTGTCGCCCATGTCGTTACCGCAGAATGAAGGCTGTGTACAGAACGTCAGTGACTTCCTGCTTAGGTTGACCGTTTACCAGCGGCGTGGCCAGCGTCTGCTTAATCTCATCGACCAGTTTTTGCTTACCATCAGCGGTGGCCAGTGTCGACGCATCCTGACGCGAGAACAGCAGCAGCAAACGGCTACGGACTTCAGGCAGGTAATCGTTCAGACGAGAACGCGTGGCTTCGTCTTTCAGACGCAGCGTAATGCCAACATAAAGCACACGATCCGCATCACCCAGGTTGACGGTGAAGGTATCCAGCGGGAAGAACACCGGAGCCGGCGGAGGGGGTGCTTCAGCTTTGGCTGCAGCGGTGGTAGGTTCCTGCTGCATACGCCAGTAACTATAGCCCGCGGTGGCGCAGGCGGCGAGCGTGATCAACACCAGCAGCGGGATCCAGATGGAACGCTTACTTTTTTTGGTGATAGCGGAGTCAGTCATCTGATACGAGCTTCCTGTTTCGGTACAGCTTAATAAGGTGATTATCCCGTGTCCGGCGGACGTCAAAGCGTGGAAAAGACGGGGATAATCACGCTACCTCTGGCGTTTAGGCGAAGATGTCTACGGCACTGTTTCCACGCGCGGCGGATTGCAGTGACACCGGAGTGGGTAATAACTCATCACTCTCTTCGTTAAAACCGCCATTCTGACCAGAACGCGAAGCCTGTTGCTGCTGGGATGACGACTGTTGCTGCCCGCTGAAGCTCTCACTGCTGACGCTGCTCTGCGAAAGCTGAATGCCGTTTTCAGCAAGCGATGTACGCAGCGTTGGCAGTGCAGCTTCCAGTGCCGCGCGCACATGACTATGTGGAGACACCATCTGCAGTTGCGCCTGGTTATCATCCAGTTTAAGCGAAATTTGCACCTGGCCCAGATCTTCCGGGTGCAGACGCAGTTCTGCTGTTTGTTGCCCCTGTTTCGTGAACAGCGTGATGTGCTGGCTCAGCGTTTGTTGCCATTCGCTGGTGCCCAGCGGCTGGCTTAACACTGGCGCGGTGGCCACGGTAGCGGCAGGCTGAGAGGTTGCCTGGCTGGTGACAATCGGTGCCAGAGTGGCGGTCGGCGTTGTTGTTGATGATGAGGAACTGGCTATGTCCTGTTTCTCGGCTGAAGCGACCACGGCTGGCGTTGCAGAGGCGCTAGCTGGCAGGGCAGAATCAGCGTTTTGTGCCTGATATTGCGCGGCAGGTTGTGCTTTATCATGGTCATGTCCCGCCAGCGAGTTGTTCAGGGGCTGTTGACCTGCACTGTTTTGCGTGAGCGCGGCAGAGGTCAACGCCGACTGCGCGGCAATGCCGCCAGCGCTTGTTGGCTGGCTCACCACCGGCGCGGTGGTCTGCTGGTGCGGCAGCATTGCCATCAGCGCGCTTAATCCCGCCAGCTCGTCTTCACTCAACTCGCTTTTGCTGTCATCTTTTGTATTGGCTGCGGCCAGCGTCTTCAGGGCATCCGCGTTTGATGCCGGCATCAACCCGGAAACGAGAGATTGCAGCGAGGTCGTCCCGGCCGTCTCATCGCTGGTCGCCGTTGCCTGACGTGAAAGGAGATCGGCAATTTTTGCCTGCAGGGTCGTTTCGCCTTTGGCATCCTGCGTGGCTTTTGACAGTTTGCTGCCGGCAGCTTTCAGATCAGCCAGGGTCAGCGGCGCATCTTTGCCCTTACCGGTAGCATCGGTCAAGGCTCCCGCCAGCAGAGACAGAAAATCTTGCGCACCATCGGTGCCTTTCCCCGTCTGCGTGTCGCCTGACAGGCCGCTGTCGGTCATCAGCAGTTGTTGCAGTGTGATCATTCCGGTTTCCTCATTGATGCGCGCTGGGCAAACTCATCCATTTTCTTCTGATCCTGACGGTTTTCCGCCAGAGTCGCTGCCGCAACCTGCCTGTCCTGTAAGGTCTGCCAGGCCTGCAGTCGCTGTTTTTTCTCGCGCCAGAAAGTTAGCGCGGTATCCACTTTTTGGGTCCATTGATGAAGCTGCTGGCGATGCTGTTCAATCGCCTTTTCCAGCGTCTGAATAAACTGCTGATAGTTAATCCAGCGCTGGCTTCCAATGCCCTGAGTCATATCGGTATTAAGGTTGGTGCGATATTCATGCTGATAGTCGATTAACATTTTCAACTGTTCTTCAGCCTGCTGGCACCCGCGTCGCATTGCACCAAGCTGCAATGCGGCATCATCAACTTCTTTTTCAGCCAGATCTTTTAGCGTTGATAACGCGCTATTTTGCGCCATGACCTTCGCCCTCCACCTGTATTACACCTGCGGGAAAATCAGCTCCAGAGCCTGTATCGAATCTTCCCAGTCGGCGCGTTCAAAAATACCTTGTTGCAAAAACGCCTCCAGCTGTGGCCACAGGGTAATCGCTTTGTCGAGCATCGGGTCGCTGCCTTTGGCATACGCCCCCACGCTCACCAGATCGCGGTTGCGCTGGAAGCTGGAGAGCAGTTGTTTGAAGTTACGCACGCGGGCGTAGTGCTTCTCGGTTATCAATGCCGTCATTGCACGGCTGATTGATGCTTCAATATCGATGGCCGGATAGTGCCCGGCTTCGGCCAGACGGCGCGATAACACAATGTGACCGTCAAGGATCGCACGCGCAGAGTCGGCAATCGGGTCTTGCTGGTCATCGCCTTCGGTCAGAACCGTATAAAAAGCAGTGATTGAGCCACCGCCGCTGATGCCGTTCCCTGCACGTTCTACCAGAGCCGGGAGCTTAGCAAATACCGACGGCGGGTAGCCTTTGGTGGCCGGTGGCTCACCGATCGCCAGCGCGATTTCACGCTGCGCCATGGCGTAACGGGTCAGGGAGTCCATGATCAGCAGCACGTGCTGCCCACGGTCACGAAAATCTTCTGCAATACGGGTGGCATACGCGGCACCCTGCATACGCAGTAACGGTGAAACATCCGCCGGTGCGGCGATGACCACCGAGCGGGCACGGCCTTCCGCACCCAGAATGTTTTCAATGAAGTCTTTCACTTCACGGCCACGTTCACCGATCAGGCCCACGACGATAACGTCTGCCTGGGTATAACGCGCCATCATGCCGAGCAGAACCGATTTACCCACGCCGGAACCGGCGAACAGGCCCATACGCTGCCCACGGCCCACCGTCAGCAGGGCGTTAATCGGGCGCACGCCGGTATCCAGAACATGCTCGATAGGGGTTCGCTGCAGGGGGTTAAACGGCTGGGTGATTAGCGCGCCGGTTTCAGTCGTATCGGGTGAGGGCAGGCCATCGAGCGGCTTGCCGCTTCCGTCCAGTACGCGGCCGAGCAGCGCAGGGCCAAGCGGCAGCTGTTTACCACTTTGCAGGCCATCGCCGCTGATGTTTTTGGCGTACACGCGCGCGCCGGGCAGAATGCCTTCCACTTCTTCAAGCGGCATCAGGAACAGACGCTGACCGTTAAAACCGACGACTTCGCTTTCCACTTCACGCGTTTCTTGCCCATCCTGGCGCTCAATCACGCAGGTCGCACCCAGCGGAAGTTGCAGACCGGTTGCTTCCAGCACCAGACCGGTGGCGCGCGTCAAGCGCCCGTAACGACGAACAGACGGCAGTTGTGCCATCTTTGCTTCAAAGTTATCGAGCGTGTTGAGCCAGCGCGTGAGGCGTGCAGTCATCAGACGACTCCCGGTGCGGCCAGGCGGCACAGTTCCTGCCAGCGGGTGGCGACGCTGGCATCCAGATCGCCTTCATCGGCAGACACTTTACATCCACCGTGATGTAATGACGGATCGCCGCGCAGACGCCAGCCGTGCAGGCTCAGCGTTGCACCCAGGCTATCTTCCACACGCTGCAGATCGTCCGGATGAACGCGCAGTTGTGGTTTTCCGCTAAATAGCGGCTCCTGCTGGAGCAGCCCCTGAATTTGTTTGATGAGTGCCGCGTTATCTACCGTCGGCGTCTGACCAATCACCTGGCGAGCTGCTTCAAGCGCCATCTGCATCAGGCGCGACGCAATCACGCTGTCCAGCGCATCCAGCGTATGCTGGAATTCGCTGACCAGCTGTTGCATACGGGCATGAAGCGGGGCCTGTTGCTGACGTGCTTGCTCAATGCCTTGTTCCAGACCTTTTGCCAGACCTTCCTGGTAACCCTGCTCCTGGCCTTTCTGTCGCCCTTCGTTCAGACCGGCGTTGAAGCCCTGTTCATGCGCCTGCATTTGCATTTGCGCCAGCATCTGGGCACGTTGCTCTTCTTCGCTAAGCTCAGGTACCTCGGCTTCCGTGTCGCCTTCCTCAGGCAACATCACGGCGGGCGTGAACCCGGCGAGGGGAGGAGCCAGATCGTCAGGCGTCCAGCGTGTCCACGGCAGCTCATTAGACATAGGTGTCGTCTCCGCTGCCAATCACCATCTCGCCGGTTTCCGCCAGACGACGAACAATAAGCAGGATGGCTTTCTGTTCGTTTTCCACCTGAGACAAACGCACCGGGCCACGGTTGGCCAGGTCGTCGCGCAGGATATCTGCCGCACGCTGGGACATGTTGCGCAGGAACTTCTCGCGCAGCGGCTGTTCGGCACCTTTGAGGGCGATAAGCAGCGATTCGGAGTCCACTTCCTGGAGCAGGCGCTGGATGCTGCGATCGTCCACTTCGACCAGGTTTTCGAACAGGAACATCTCGTCGATAATTTTCTGCGCCAGTTCGCCGTCGAACTCGCGAACTGCAGTAATAACCGCTTCTTCCTGCTGTGTTTTCATCAGGTTGATGATTTCTGCTGCCGTTCTCACTCCGCCCATTTTGCTGCGTTTGAGGTTCTGGCCATCGAGCAGGTTGTTCAGCACTTCGGTCAGTTCCGCCAGCGCGGCAGGCTGAACACCACCGAAGGTGGCGATACGCAGCATGACGTCGTGACGCAGACGCTCGTCGAACAGTGCCAGAATATCGGCTGCCTGGCCACGTTTGAGGTGAACCAGAATGGTGGCAATAATCTGCGGGTGCTCGTCGCGAATAAGGTCGGCGGCACTCTGCGGCTCCATAAAGTTGAGCGTTTCGATACCGCTGGCGGTATCGCGCGTCTCCAGAATATCTTCCAGCAGGCTGGCGGCACGCTCTTCACCCAGCGCTTTCACCAGCACCGAACGCAGGTAGTCGTTGGCGTTGACGTTCAGCGCCGCGAACTGTTCCGCTTCCTGCTCAAACTCCGCCAGCACTTCGGTGAGCTGCTTGTTGGAGATCTGGCGGACGTTTGCCATTGCCGCACTGAGAATTTGTACTTCTCGTTGGGAGAGGTGTTTAAACACCTCTGCCGCACGGTCTTCACCAATGGTCATCAGCAGGATGACGCTTTTATCGGTGCCTGTAAGCGTGTTACTCATGTTCGTTACCCATCCACTGACGGATGACCAGCGCGACGACGCGCGGATCGTTATCTGACATTTCGCGAATGCGCTGGCTCATCACCTCGGCACCCATGCGCTGGTTAGCACGACGCTGCTGCGTTTGTTCGTCTTTACTCAGACGGACTTCAACCGCTTCTTCCACTTCCTGACGCGAATTCATCTGCTCCAGAGCGGCTTTCTCGGCTTCAGCACGACGCTGGAGCTGCGGACGAACGCCCTTACGCCACAGCAGCCACGCGACAATCAGAACCAGCAGCCAGCGACCAGCGGACATCAGTTGATCAATAAACGCCTGCTGTTTCCAGAACGGCAGCTCGCCACCCGTTTCATCAACGGAGTTGAACGGTGAGTTCACCACGTTGAGGGTATCGCCACGTTTTTCCGTGTAACCCATTGCTTCGCGGGTCAGGTTTTCGATCTGCTTCATCTGCTCGGCCGTCAGCGGCAGCGATTTACCGTCCGGCAGCGTTTTGTAGTTCACGACCACGGCAACAGAAAGACGCTGAATATCGCCCACGTTCAGTTTGGTGTGGCGGATAGTACGGTCAACTTCATAGTTGGTGGTTTCGTTACGGCTGCTGGTATGCGGGCCTGCATTGCTGCTTGCCGTAGAGGTCGTCTGCTGATTATTTTGCTGTCCGTTCTGCTGGTTTGCCGGAGGAGTAGAAATAGGGGCAGCGTTAGCCGGAGCCGGTTGGTTCGACAGCGCACCCGGCACACCGCCAGGGTAAGGGCCACCGACCTGCTCGTTCGAGTTGATCTGGCGAGAACGCATGACGGCCTGAGACGGTTCACCGTTCGGGCTGTATTGTTCTTCAGTTTGTTCTTTATTAGCGAAGTCAATTTGCGCGGTCACCTGCGCATGCACATTGCTGTTACCCACAACCGGGCCAAGGATCGCTTCAATACGGCGCTGGAGGCGGTTTTCCACATCGGCTGCGTATTTCAACTGAGCATCGTTCAGATCGCGACCCGCGGTATTGGACTGGGTCAGCAAATGGCCGCTCTGATCGACCAGCGTCACGTTACCCGGCGGTAAGCCTGCAACGGCGCTGGACACCAGATGCGTCACGGCGCTGATTTGCCCTTCATCCAGCGCGCGGCCAGGTTCAAGGTTAACGGTAACGGAAGCCGACGGGGATTTTTGCTCACGAACAAACAGAGACGGTTTAGGCATGGCCAGATGCACACGGGCACTCTTCACCGGGCCTAAGGTTTCAATCGTACGGGCCAGTTCACCTTCCAGCGCACGCTGGTAATTCACCTGCTCGCTGAACTGACTGATACCGAATTTTTCCTGATCCAGCAGTTCAAAACCGACCGCACCCCCCTTCGGCAGACCTTGCTGAGCCAGACGCAGACGCAGCTCATGTACCTTATCCGCAGGCACTTCAAGCGCACCGCCGTTATCGGCAAAGCGATAAGGGATGTTCATCTGGGTAAGCTGGGTGACGATGGCACCGCCATCCTGATCGGAAAGGTTGCTATAGAGTGTGCGGTAATCAGGGCTTTTTGCCCACAAGACCATCGCTACAAGGATCGCAATTGCGGCAGCGCCTGCCACGATCAACGGGATTTTAGGGTTCGCGCGAAGGCGGTTCATCCACTCGAGTGATTTATTTTGTGGCGCTGTTGATGCTGTTGCAGTCATTGCGCACCTCTTAAATCCTGGTGGTTTACGTTATTCGTGTAGAGAAACAAAACTGACTCCCGGGTCGGCAAACACGACAAAAGTTCCATATTGATGGCCCTGCCATTATTTGATGATTCGGGATTTTCTATGCGTCAAATAACCTGGTTTTTTCACGTTATTTACCGCCATTATCTTATTGACAAGCTGTTAGTCTTGACCGCGTAAAAAACCATCCAGGGGAGAGTCATGGCTATACAGGGCATTGAAGGGGTAATCAGTCAGTTGCAGGCAACGGCGATGACGGCCCGTAATCAGAACGTGGCAGCAGAACAGCCGGCCATCAGCTTTGCGGGGCAACTGCACGCCGCTCTTGACCGTATCAGCGATACCCAGACCGCTGCGCGTACGCAGGCGGAAAAGTTCACCCTCGGTGAGCCGGGCGTGGCGCTAAACGATGTGATGACCGATTTGCAAAAAGCATCGGTCTCCCTGCAAATGGGGATCCAGGTGCGTAATAAGCTGGTGTCTGCGTATCAGGACATCATGTCCATGCAGGTGTAGGCGCTTCATATCTTCTTCTGGCGGCTTCCGCGCTTTAATGCCACAATATTTTTTTCTTCGCATGCAGGAAAGATGATGAAAAAAATAGCAATTATGGGTGCGCTGCTGGCACTGACCGGGTGCGCTCAGGTTGATAACTATCAGGACGTGATAAAACATCCTGTTCCGGCGCATCTGGCGGGATATTGGCAGTCAAAAGGGCCGCAGAGCAAAATGGTCAGCCCGGAGGCGATTGCCACGCTGGTGGTGACGGAGGAGGGCGATACGCTGGATTGCCGTCAGTGGCAGCGCGTATTGGCCGTGCCGGGTAAAATTATGCTGCGTTCAGAAAACTATTATAACGTGACCCGCAAGCTGGATATCTACCCGCTGGCGCGTGATGGCCTGACGCTTGAGTATGATGGTATGGTGTTGCAGAAGGTTGACCGCCCAACGGTGGAATGCGCAGATTATCTGAGCAAAAACCCGCTGGAGAGTAAGCTGCCCTGAGGGTAAAAGCAAAACGGCAACCTTGTTGCCGTTTTTTGTGTTTTCGTCCTCTCCCTGTGGGAGAGGGACGGGGTGAGGGCATCAGGTTGTACTTTTTCCAGCGCTACAGCACATCCTCCATTACCCACACGCTCACACTTCCACCTTTGCAGGTAAACGTACCTTCACCGTCCGCCGCTGTTATGACGCTTTCTTCGCAATTGCCCAGAAAATCACGCCACGTTCTGTTGCCGTAGTTTTCCCCGAGACAAATGACCTTCTCACCATCATCACCATTGGAAAGCACCACCACACAACCGGGATCGTCCTCGGTGCCGCTGCGGCTAAAGGCGATACAGTTAGGATGGTCAAAAAACAGCGTCTGAACGCCGTGGGCAAAGCGCTGGCGCGCCAGAATCAGCTCGTGAAGCTGTTCAATAACCGGCATATCAATGTGATACGTTTTACCGTCGCCCCCGGTATCGTCATAGCGTGCGCCGAACAGATCCGGATAAAACACGCTCGGCACACCGTTTTCCCGCAGCAGGATCAGCGCATACGCCAGCGGTTTAAACCAGGCTTCAACCGGCGCTTCCAGCGCCTGCAAAGGCTGGGTGTCGTGGTTGGCAACCAGCGTCACCGCATGAAACGGATCGGCTTCCACCAGCGTGCCGGTGAAGATCTGGCTCATGTCATAGTTTCGCCCCTGGCGCGAAGCTTCATGAAATTTCATCTGCAGAGGGGCGTCGAACAGCATTGTTTTTCCGTCGACCTGGTTGATGTAATTCTGCAGTTTATCGACTTCATGCGACCAGTATTCGGCCACGATAAACAGCGGCTTACTGGCAACCTCCTGAACGTGTTCAATCCATTCCTTATAAAACCAGGCTGGAATGTGTTTTACCGCATCCAGACGAAAGCCGTCGCACTGTGTTTGCGCCATCACCCAGCGCGCCCAGTATTTTAATTCCTCCGTAACGGCGTGATTGCGAAAATCGATATTTTCGCCCATCAGATAATCAAAATTACCCATTTCATCATCGACCTGGTCATTCCAGCCTTCGCCGGTGTAGTCGTTGACGATTTTAAAGATGTTGTCTTCAGTGGGGTTTTCGATGTGATCGATACCGCTGAAGCATTTAAAATCCCAGATAAACTGTGAATATTGCCCGGCGCGGGCAGGGAAGGTGTAGCGCGTCCAGGCCTCGCATTCGATAACGTCATCATCGATTTGCGTACGATCCTGCTCGTTCACACGCTGTACGCGGATGGACTCTTTTTCATCTGCCCCCATTTTGTGGTTCACCACCACATCAAGCAGCACGGCGATTTGATTGCTCTTTAAGGCGTCGAGGGCTTCCAGAAGCTGGGGTTTATCACCGTATTTTGTCGCGATGCTGCCTTTCTGGTCGAATTCACCCAGGTCGAAAAGATCGTAAGAGTCGTATCCAACCGAATACCCGCCTGATGCGCCTTTATACGCCGGGGGTAACCAGATCATATTGACCCCAATTTCATTAAGATTAGGGGCCAGGGCCGTAATTTCTCGCCACAGTTCACCGCCAGCGGGGTAATACCAGTGAAAGCATTGCAGTAAGGTGGGATTGCGCATGCACCATCTCCATGAGGTCGCGAAACTCAAGTATGGCGTAGCGGGGGAATAAATGCCTGGCGAACGACGCGAGAGGAGTTCGTTCGCCAGTAAAGTGGCTAACTGACTTCAGGATTACCTTGCGGAACCAGAACGTGACCGCCCTGGTTGCTGTAGGTCGACAGAACGGTTTTTTGCATGGAGGATTGACCCACCAGCTTTGCCAGCTCATCCATTCTGGCTTGCAGCAACGTTTTAACCTGACTTTCATTATCCAGAATCACCCGTAGCGTCGGACGAAGCTGCTCCTGCAATTGTGCGGAAGGGGCGGTTTCCTGAGTGAGTCTGGCCAGAGAGTGCACCGCATTAACATAATCGGTTTCACAGGTGATGAGATCATCCCATAACCCCTGACGAGCAAGTCGCAGCATCAACTGGCTCTGCTCAAGGAGTTGTTGATAGAGAGAATAAAGTTGCGGTGCATTACTCATTAGACGGCGTCCTGAATCAGTTGTGGCGAACCGGCAACCTCCTTCCAGCCGTCAGCGATATTGCGCAGCAAGATTTCCACCTCTTCGATGGCGCTGGCATCATTATTCACGTTGGCATGCAGGAGTCGTCTTACCATATAGGCATAAAGGGCAATCAGATTTTGTGTCAGCTCATCACCATTCCCTTCAACCAGGCCGATTTTGAGCCCGTTTTCGATAATGTTGATGGCTTTTGAAAGCGCCAGCCCTTTTGCCGGGATGTTGCCGTCCTGCAGAAACAGACGCGCGCGTACCAGCGCGCTGAGGGCTCCATCAAATAGCATGATAACCAGCTGATGCTGGCTGGCGCTCATCACCGCGCTTTCAACTTCTATTTTTGCGTAGGCTTGCGTGCCTTTTGCGCCGTACATGTTATCCCCCTCGGGTCTGGTTAGCGTTTACTACTTGCTTGACGAGCTGGTATCAAACTGCTGCGTCAGGTAGCTGCTGGTGTTGTTCAGCGAGGTCATCATGATGTCCAGTTGGGTAAACTGGGCTTTATACTGTGCAACTGTCGCATCGATGCGATCGCTCACGGCGTTGTACTGATCCGTCAGCTTGTTCAGCGTTTTGCTGACACCATCTTTTGCTGCCTGAATAATGCCTTTGCTGGACAGCCAGTCAGTCATGTGAGTCGCCATGTTGGTAGTGATACCGGTGGTTTTACCGTCACCCACCACCAGGTCTTTCACAGCCTGCGAGTTATTGGTCAGCGCAGTTTGCAGCTTGGTGTTGTCCAGCTGCAGCTTACCGGTAGACGGATCGGAGGTAATGCCCACCTGCGACAGCGTTTTATAGGCCGTTCCACCTACTGAGGTGCTCAGCATGGTTTTCAGCTGAGTCTGAATCGTACGCAACGTGCTGTCACCCAGCAGAGCACCGTTGTTGGCATCCTGCGTGGAACCTACATCCACTGCCGTATATTTGGTCAGCGCGGCAAAGCTGTCCTGCAGGGTGTTGTAGGCATCAACCCATGCTTTAATCGTGGTTGATGCTTTAGACGTATCCTTGCTGATCGTCAGCGTCTGGTTACCGCTCGTCACATCGTTCAGGTTCAGGGTGATATCTTCCAGCGCATCACTGATAGTGTTGCTGCTGTTTTCGATATCAACGTTGTTAACCTTCAGCTTTGCGTTTTGCGCGGTCACGCTTTCGCTCATACCGTTGCTGGCGTCGGTATTGGTACCGTTGTAACCCATGAAGGACTGCAGGGCACTGTCACCACTTACGCCAATGCTAACGGCATTTGCAGAGCCGGTATTGGTTGAGGTAATGGACAGACGGTACTGACCATTGCCAACGTTGATAATACTGGCGCTCACACCCGCTTCAGCTTTGTTGATCGCATCGCGGATACCGGTTAACGATGAGTTTGCTGCACTGATGCCGATGCTTACCGGCGGTTTACCATTACCGGCGGTAAAGGTGATTGTGCTGTCAGCCGAAGCGATAGCGGTTGTGTTATCCGCCCGGGTATTTTTCGTGGTCAGCGTCTGCGCCTGTGCCAGCTGTGACACGCTGATGGTGTATTTCCCGGCAATCGCACTCCCGGTCGTGGTTGCACTAAACGCGGTGGTGCTGCTTGCCGTGCTGGTCGCGGTAAACAGGTCTGCGTTATTTAGCGCGGTGTTGGCCGTCTGAAACGCTGCCAGCGAACTATTTAACGTGCCGTAGGCGCTGAGCTTGGCGGTATAGGAGGTCTGCTGTTTGGAGATCGGCGTCAACTGTGCTTTTTCCGCAGTCGTCAGGCTATCCAGAATGTCCGCTAACTTTAGGCCCGAACCGATTCCCAATGATGAAATACTTGCCATATTTATTCCTTAATGTATCGACACGTAGAACGAATAATGGGGTTATCGGCCTCAACAGGGGAAAGTTTACGATTAATTTCTTTTTTCTAATGGCAGGAATAAGGCATATAGAGAAGAGTATTTCCGTGGCTAAAAAAATTATCGAGATCCTGAAAAAAAATCTAAAGGTTGTTTTGGGGCAGACGATAACACCTTTGACGGCGATGAAGCCGAAGGGTGGAAACCCAAATCTAACCAAACAGATTTGATGAACAACAGGAAACGTAATCATGGCACAAGTCATTAATACCAACAGCCTCTCGCTGATCACTCAGAACAACATCAACAAGAACCAGTCTGCTCTGTCTTCTTCTATCGAGCGTCTGTCTTCCGGTCTGCGCATCAACAGCGCAAAAGATGATGCTGCGGGCCAGGCGATTGCCAACCGCTTCACGTCTAACATCAAGGGTCTGACTCAGGCTGCACGTAACGCAAACGACGGTATCTCTCTGGCACAGACCACTGAAGGTGCACTGTCTGAAATCAACAACAACTTGCAGCGTGTTCGTGAACTGAGCGTTCAGGCAACTACCGGTACTAACTCCGATTCTGACCTGTCTTCAATCCAGGATGAAATCAAATCCCGTCTGTCTGAAATTGACCGTGTATCTGGTCAGACTCAGTTCAACGGCGTGAACGTACTGGCTAAAAATAACTCCATGTCTATCCAGGTGGGCGCGAACGATGGCCAGACCATCAACATCGATTTGCAAAAGATTGACTCTTCCACTCTGGGATTGAACGGTTTCTCAGTATCTAAAAACGCTTTGGAAACTGGTGCGGCTATCACCCAGATACCAAGCGGTACAGGTGCACCAATCGCAGTTAAGATGGATGCCTCTGTTCTGACCGATCTTAACATCACTGATCCTTCGGCTGTGTCTTTACACAACGTAACAAAAGGTGGTGTTGCTACCTCTACATATGTCGTACAGTATGGCGATAAGAGCTATGCAGCATCTGTTGCTCAGGATGGTACGGTTAAACTGAACAAAGCTGATGTTACATACAATGATGCAGCAAATGGTGTATTAAATGCGACCAAGCCTGGTAGCCTGATTCAGGTTGGTGCCGATGCCAATAATAATGCAGTAGGTTTTGTTACTGTTCAGGGTAAAAACTATGTTGCTAATAACTCATTAGCTAACGCGAACGGAGTAGATTCCACTATCGCAGCTACTAAAGTTACTATCGATGGTGCTGCCGGTAACCAGGCTAAGATTGAACTTAGCCAAAATGGTGCCGCAGCGGCAACACCAGAGTTTGCTGGTGCATCTACTAACAATCCACTGGCTCTCTTGGACAAAGCTATTGCTACAGTAGATAAACTGCGTTCTTCTCTGGGTGCGGTACAGAACCGTCTGAGCTCTGCTGTAACCAACCTGAACAACACCACCACTAACCTGTCTTCTGCTCAGTCCCGTATTCAGGACGCCGACTATGCGACCGAAGTGTCCAACATGTCTAAAGCGCAGATCGTTCAGCAGGCGGGTAACTCCGTGCTGTCTAAAGCTAACCAGGTTCCTCAGCAGGTTCTGTCTCTGCTGCAGGGCTAATTGCCTGAATAAGCTCAAACCCCGCTTCGGCGGGGTTTTTTTCCGTTAAAATTTGCCTGTAACCCCTAAATAACCCCTCATTTCACCCACTATTCACCCAATTAAAACCCCTGCAGAATCGGATAATCATGCCGATAACTCAATTAACGCAGGGCTGTTTATCGTGAATTCACTCTATACCGCTGAAGGTGTAATGGATAAACACTCGCTGTGGCAGCGTTATGTCCCGCTGGTGCGTCACGAAGCATTGCGCCTCCAGGTGCGTTTGCCGGCGAGCGTGGAACTGGACGATCTGCTACAGGCGGGCGGTATCGGGTTATTGAATGCAGTTGACCGATACGACGCTCTGCAAGGAACGGCATTTACTACTTACGCAGTTCAGCGTATTCGTGGTGCGATGCTGGACGAGCTGCGCAGCCGCGACTGGGTGCCGCGCAGCGTTCGCCGCAACGCGCGCGAAGTGGCGCATGCGATGGGGCAGCTGGAACAGGAACTGGGACGTAACGCGACGGAAACTGAAGTAGCGGAACGTCTTGGCATTGCTGTTGAAGAGTATCGTCAGATGTTGCTCGACACCAATAATAGCCAACTCTTCTCTTATGACGAGTGGCGTGAAGAGCATGGCGATAGTATCGAGCTGGTGACGGATGAGCATCAGCAAGAAAACCCGTTACACCATTTACTGGAAGGTAATCTACGCCATCGCGTCATGGAAGCGATTGAAGCTTTACCCGAACGTGAACAACTGGTGTTGACCCTCTATTACCAGGAAGAGCTTAACCTCAAAGAGATTGGCGCTGTTCTGGAAGTGGGTGAATCGCGGGTGAGCCAGCTGCACAGTCAGGCCATTAAACGCTTACGGACGAAACTGGGTAAGTTATAGGTGATTGATTCATCTGAAAAATGCCGCACAACGTATTGACAACCAGGAGTTATCATGACGGTGCAGCAATCTAAAAGACGGCCTTTAAGCCGCTACCTGAAAGACTTTAAACACAGCCAGACGCATTGCGCCCACTGTAACAAGTTACTCGATCGTATCACGCTGGTTCGTCGCGGTGAAATCGTTAATAAAATTGCGATTTCTCGTCTCGACACGTTGATGGATGAAGCCGCATGGCTCGAAGAGCAAAAAGAGTGGGTGGCGCTTTGCCGTTTCTGTGGCGATCTTCACTGCAAAGAACAAAGCGATTTCTTCGATATCATCGGCTTTAAACAATTCCTGTTTGAACAAACGGAGATGAGTCATGGCACCGTACGCGAATATGTGGTTCGCCTGCGTCGTCTTGGCCAGCATCTCACCGTACAAAACATTTCTCGCGATCTGCTTAAAACTGGGTATCTGGATGAGAATCTGGAGCCGTGGTTGCCTGCAACCAGCACCAACAACTACCGTATTGCGCTGCGCAAGTATGCACAATATAAGGTACAAATGCCCGGTGCTGTAGAGCAGAAAGTCCACGCCGGAACAACTTCTGATATATATTAAAAAGGAATAAGATGTAGCGCAGTTGCCTTTGACGTTGCAGGCGATTTCACTACACTACTCAAAAATTCCACTATATCGGGGTACTTATGAAATTAGCACTTCTGGGTCGTCAGGCGCTGATGGGCGTAATGGCCGTTGCGCTGGTCGCGGGTATGAGCGTGAAAACGTTCGCGGCAGAAAACCTGCTGAATAAAGTGAAAGAGCGCGGCACATTGCTGGTCGGGCTGGAAGGAACCTATCCTCCGTTCAGCTTCCAGGGTGATGACGGTAAACTGACCGGTTTCGAAGTGGAATTTGCACAGGAACTGGCGAAACATCTCGGCGTGCAGGCATCCCTGAAACCCACTAAATGGGACGGCATGCTGGCATCGCTGGATTCCAAACGTATTGATGTGGTGATCAACCAGGTGACCATTTCTGACGAGCGTAAGAAGAAATATGATTTCTCTACGCCGTACACTGTGTCTGGTATTCAGGCGCTGGTGAAGAAAGGCAACGAGGGCACCATTAAGTCCGCTGCTGACCTGAAAGGTAAGAAAGTGGGCGTCGGCCTGGGGACGAACTACGAAGAGTGGCTGCGCCAGAACGTTCAGGGTGTGGATATCCGCACCTATGATGATGACCCGACGAAGTACCAGGATCTCCGTGTTGGCCGTATCGACGCCATTCTGGTTGACCGTCTGGCCGCGCTGGATCTGGTGAAGAAAACGAACAATACCCTGGCGGTGGCTGGTGATGCGTTCTCTCGCCAGGAGTCGGGTGTTGCAGTGCGTAAAGGTAACGAAGATCTGGTGAAAGCCATTGATGCCGCCATTGCGGATATGCAAAAAGACGGCAGCCTGAAGGCACTCTCTGAGAAGTGGTTCGGGGCTGACGTGACTAAATAAGTCTCTGACGATAAAAAAAGGCGCTTTTAAAAGCGCCTTTTTTATTTCTGGCACGACAACGTGCATAATAAAAATATTACATAAAAACAGCGTTACCGGAGGATCCATGTCACTACAGAATTTAACGCGTTTTCCCCGTCTGGAGTTTATCGGTGCACCGACGCCGCTGGAGTACTTACCGCGGTTTTCTGATTATTTAGGACGCGATATTTTTATTAAGCGTGATGACGTGACGCCAATGGCGATGGGCGGTAACAAGCTGCGCAAACTGGAGTTCCTCGCGGCCGATGCGCTGCGTGAAGGTGCGGATACGCTGATCACCGCAGGAGCAATCCAGTCTAACCACGTTCGTCAGACGGCTGCAGTTGCGGCAAAACTCGGGCTGCACTGCGTGGCGCTGCTGGAAAACCCGATCGGCACGCACGCGGAAAATTACCTGACCAACGGCAACCGCCTGCTGCTGGATCTGTTTAATGTACAGGTCGAAATGGTTGATGCTCTGACTGACCCGGCTGCACAGCTCGGGGAGCTGGCCACGCGGCTGGAAGCGCAGGGGTTCCGTCCGTATGTCATTCCTGTGGGCGGCTCGAATGCGCTGGGGGCGATGGGGTATGTGGAAAGTGCGCTGGAAATTGCCCAGCAATGCGAAGGTGCTGTCAGTTTGTCCTCCGTGGTCGTCGCTTCTGGCAGTGCGGGTACGCACGCGGGGCTGGCTGTCGGCCTGGAACAACTACTGCCGGATGTGGAGCTTATTGGCGTGACGGTATCCCGCAGCGTTGCAGAGCAGAAGCCGAAAGTGGTGACTTTACAGCAGGCGGTGGCAGAGCAGCTGGAGCTGAAGGCGAAGGCGGATATTGTGCTCTGGGATGACTATTTTGCACCGGGCTATGGCACGCCAAATGAAGAGGGGATGGAAGCCGTGAAATTGCTGGCGCGCCTCGAAGGGATCCTGCTTGATCCGGTCTATACCGGCAAGGCGATGGCGGGTCTTATTGACGGTATCGCGCAGAAACGCTTTAAGGATGAAGGGCCGATTTTGTTTGTTCACACCGGCGGGGCACCTGCGCTGTTTGCCTACCATCCTCACGTTTAAAAGTCAGGTCGAAAAATAATAATGCAAGAAAGTATTCAACTGGTTATTGATTCGCTACCGTTCCTGCTCAAGGGGGCGGTGTTTACGTTACAGCTCAGTATCGGCGGGATGTTCTTCGGTCTGGTGCTCGGGTTTGTGCTGGCCTTAATGCGTATGTCGCCCGTCTGGCCGGTACGCTGGCTGGCGCGTTTTTATATCTCTGTGTTTCGCGGTACGCCGCTCATCGCTCAACTCTTTATGATCTACTACGGTTTACCGCAGTTTGGTATTGAGCTTGATCCGATCCCGGCGGCAATGATTGGGCTGTCGCTGAATACCGCGGCGTACACCTCGGAAACCCTGCGGGCGGCCATCTCGTCTATTGATAAAGGGCAATGGGAAGCTGCGGCCAGTATCGGTATGACACCGTGGCAAACGTTGCGTCGGGCAATCCTGCCACAGGCGGCGCGCGTGGCCTTGCCTCCGCTCAGCAACAGTTTTATTAGCCTGGTGAAAGACACCTCGCTGGCGGCAACGATCCAGGTACCAGAGTTGTTCCGTCAGGCGCAGCTTATCACTTCGCGCACGCTTGAAGTGTTCACCATGTATCTGGCGGCCTCGCTGATTTACTGGGTGATGGCGACGGTGCTGTCTGCGTTGCAAAACTACTTTGAAAACCAGCTTAACCGCCAGGAGCGTGATCCGAAATGAGTGCTATCGACGTTAAAAACCTGGTGAAAAAGTTCCACGGGCAAACGGTGCTCCACGGAATCGATCTTGAGGTTGAGCAGGGCGAAGTGGTGGCGATTATTGGGCCAAGCGGCTCAGGAAAAACGACGCTGCTGCGCAGCATCAACCTGCTTGAACAGCCTGAGGGCGGAACGATTCGGGTGGGAGATATCACTATTGATACCGGTAAGTCTATCAACCAGCAGAAGGGGTTAATCCGTCGTCTGCGTCAGCACGTTGGCTTCGTTTTTCAGAACTTCAATCTGTTCCCGCACCGGACGGTGCTGGAGAACATTATTGAGGGGCCGGTTATCGTGAAAGGTGAGCCTAAAGACGAAGCAACGGCGCGTGCGCGCGAACTGCTTGCTAAGGTAGGGCTGGCGGGTAAAGAAACCAGCTATCCGCGCCGTCTGTCTGGGGGGCAGCAGCAACGCGTGGCGATTGCCCGCGCGCTGGCGATGCGCCCTGATGTGATCCTGTTCGATGAACCAACCTCGGCGCTTGATCCAGAACTGGTAGGCGAGGTGCTGAATACTATCCGCCAGCTGGCGCAGGAAAAGCGCACGATGGTTATCGTAACCCACGAAATGAGCTTTGCCCGTGATGTTGCAGACCGGGCTATTTTCATGGATCAGGGACGGATTGTGGAGCAGGGGCCAGCGAAGCGTTTATTTGCAAACCCACAGCAGCCGCGAACCCGTCAGTTCCTTGAAAAATTCCTCATGCAGTAGCATTTTTACGTTAATTTGCTCCAGGTTTGTTTTCTGGAGCAAATTATTCTCCTGTTATGTCTCTTCTTCTGTTTTTTAATTCCGCTAACTTCGGTTAAACCGCATTAAAACTAAAGTTAATTGTAATAATGCCGATATTTCGTAGTAAGAAAGAAGTTTTATGTGTTAGGTTATATTCACCATAATAATGATTATCTTTATCAGAGGTTTTATTCACTAAGTATGAGGGATTCAGACTTTTTCAACTGGCGACGGGAATGCTTCCTCCGGTTTCAGGCGTTGACCTGTGCCGACGAGGTATATCAGGAACTCCAGCAGCAAACGCAGGCACTCGAGTTTGATTATTTCGCTCTCTGCGTGCGCCACCCCGTGCCATTTACGCGCCCCAGGATTTCAGTACATTCCAGTTATCCGCAACAATGGATGGCGCAATATCAGTCAGAGAATTATTTTTCCATCGATCCGGTACTGAAGCCGGAGAATTTCATTCAGGGGCATTTACCCTGGACTGATGAATTATTCGCTGATGCCCAGGAATTATGGGACGGTGCGCGCGATCACGGTTTACGTAAGGGAATAACACAGTGCCTGATGCTGCCTAATCATGCACTTGGCTTTCTGTCGGTTTCTCGTACGAGTGTGCTGGCAAATTCGTTAGCCAACGAAGAAATAGAGTTGCGGCTGCAAATGCTGGTGCAAATGGCCTTAACGTCTCTGCTTCGTTTTGAACATGAAATGGTGATGCCGCCTGAAATGAGGTTCAGCAAACGTGAGCGGGAAATTCTGAAATGGACCGCAGAAGGGAAAACCTCTGCAGAAATAGCAATCATTCTCTCAATCTCTGAGAATACGGTTAACTTCCATCAAAAGAATATGCAGAAGAAATTCAATGCGCCAAACAAGACGCAGATAGCCTGTTATGCAGCGGCGACGGGATTGATCTGATTAGACAAAATGTTCTGCGTGCCAGACGAAATAACGGCTGAATGCATCGCATCCAGCCGTTTTTTTTCACTGACGGTAAGCTTGTTTAATTTGCTTAACGGTATTGGCAAATACCGCGGATTCAGCCTGGCCTTCCATCTGCGCGATTTGTTTTTCCATCTTAATGATCACACGACCAGCATCAGCCTGGCCCATAGCCTGCAGCATGAGCGTCAGCAGTGCTTTCAGGCAGTTTACTTCCTGTGCCAGTTCCTGGTTATTCTCTGCAGTGGCAAAATCAGGTGTGCTCATTTATTTTCCTCATTATTAAACAGCGCTTGAGCGCGACGATGAAAGTTAAGGCGGCGGAGTATACCACAAGCTGAACCAAAAAATGCAGCGGTTGTTTTTTGTACTTTCCCGTCAGGTGTTTATTTGCGTAAACATGGCAGCGGAGTAAAGTGAACAACTGTTTATCAGCTATTAATTGTTTATCACCGGTTCGCTTGTCGTTAATTATTGTTACAAAAAGTTGAGAGTTGTTCTTTTTGCTGATGATGCCAGCGGTTTTTTGTAACGTTTTGAATGCAGATGCTTAAAAATAGCTGCAAAAGCGCTGGCTGTGCGGGTTTTCTTTCCACCCTCTGTACAGGCTAATTTCCAAAAACGAGAGCAAAATCGAAGCGTCGGGTTTTTAGCGTTTTAATCTTGCGGTGAAAACCGTTAATATAAACCAAATTAGCAGTCAGTAGCGTTATCCCTATTCTGGAGACATTTCCTTTGATCAACGTCCTTCTTGTTGATGACCACGAACTGGTGCGCGCAGGGATACGACGCATTCTTGAAGACATAAAGGGTATCAAAGTTGCCGGTGAGGCGTGCTGTGGCGAAGACGCGGTGAAGTGGTGTCGCGCTAACTCGGCAGACGTTGTGCTGATGGATATGAACATGCCCGGTATTGGTGGGCTTGAAGCAACGCGTAAAATCGCCCGCACGTTTGTTGATACCAAAGTCATCATGCTGACCGTGCATACTGAAAACCCACTGCCCGCGAAAGTTATGCAGGCGGGAGCAGCCGGTTACCTGAGTAAAGGTGCGGCACCACAGGAAGTGGTCAATGCTATCCGTTCTGTGTTTGCCGGGCAGCGTTATATTGCTTCCGACATTGCTCAACAAATGGCGCTGAGCCAGATTGAACCGGAGAAAACGGAATCACCGTTTGCCAGTTTGTCTGAGCGCGAATTGCAGATTATGCTGATGATCACCAAAGGTCAGAAGGTGAATGAGATCTCAGAACAACTGAATCTCAGCCCCAAAACGGTGAACAGCTATCGTTATCGGATGTTCAGTAAACTGAACATCCACGGCGACGTCGAACTGACTCATCTGGCCATTCGTCATGGTCTGTGCAATGCGGAGACGTTAATAAGTCAGTGAGTGATGTGTTCGATTCAAAAGCATTTCTGAAAACCGTCACCAGCCAGCCAGGCGTCTATCGTATGTATGACGCTGGCGGTACGGTTATCTACGTGGGGAAGGCGAAAGATCTCAAAAAACGCCTTTCCAGTTATTTCCGCAGCAACCTTGCCTCCCGTAAGACCGAAGCGCTGGTCGCACTCATCCAGACTATTGATGTCACCGTTACGCATACGGAGACAGAAGCGCTGCTGCTTGAGCATAACTATATTAAGCTGTATCAGCCGCGCTATAACGTCCTGCTGCGCGATGATAAGTCCTACCCGTTTATCTTCCTGAGCGGTGATACTCACCCCCGGCTCGCCATGCACCGTGGTGCAAAACATGCAAAGGGAGAGTATTTCGGACCGTTTCCTAACGGTTATGCGGTGCGTGAAACTTTGGCACTGCTGCAAAAAATCTTTCCGGTTCGCCAGTGTGAAAACAGCGTCTACCGCAACCGCTCCCGCCCGTGCCTGCAGTACCAGATTGGTCGCTGCCTGGGGCCGTGCGTTGCCGGTCTGGTGAGCGAAGAAGAGTACGCGCAACAGGTTGAATATGTGCGTCTGTTTTTAGCCGGAAAAGATGACCAGGTATTGACCCAACTGATCGCCCGTATGGAGAAAGCCAGCGCGGCGCTGGAATTTGAAGAGGCCGCGCGTATACGCGACCAAATCCAGGCAGTACGCAGGGTGACCGAGAAACAGTTCGTGTCGAATACCGGCGACGATCTCGACGTTATTGGCGTTGCCTTTGACGCCGGGCTGGCCTGCGTGCATGTGCTGTTTATTCGCCAGGGCAAAGTGCTTGGCAGCCGCAGCTATTTCCCGAAAGTCCCTGGCGGTACCGAGCTGGGTGAAGTGGTCGAAACCTTTGTCGGTCAGTTCTACCTGCAGGGAAGCCAGATGCGCACGCTGCCGTCGGAGATCCTGCTTGATTTTAATCTCGACGACAAAACCTTGCTGGCCGATTCGCTGTCTGAACTGGCTGGCCGTCGGGTTAACGTACAAACCAAACCGCGGGGCGACCGTGCGCGTTACCTGAAACTGGCGCGCACCAACGCGGCGACAGCACTTACCACCAAACTTTCCCAGCAATCGACGGTCAGCCAGCGGCTAACCGCCCTGGCAACGCTCCTGAAACTGCCGGCCGTCAAACGCATGGAATGTTTCGACATCAGCCACACGATGGGCGAACAGACCGTGGCTTCCTGCGTGGTGTTTGATGCGAATGGTCCGCTGCGTGCCGAGTATCGTCGCTATAACATTACGGGGATCACGCCGGGCGATGATTATGCGGCAATGAACCAGGTGCTGCGTCGCCGCTATGGTAAAGCCATCGAAGAGAGCAAAATCCCGGATGTCATTCTTATCGACGGTGGGAAAGGGCAGTTGGGGCAGGCTAAAGCGGTGTTTGAATCGCTGGATGTGGTCTGGGATAAAAACCATCCGTTGTTGCTCGGGGTGGCGAAAGGGGCAGATCGTAAAGCCGGGCTGGAGACATTGTTCTTCGAACCGGAAGGTGAGGGCTTTAGCCTGCCGCCGGATTCCCCCGCGCTGCATGTGATTCAGCACATTCGTGATGAATCACACGATCATGCGATTAGCGGGCACCGCAAAAAACGGGCGAAAGTAAAAAATACCAGTACGCTGGAGACGATTGAAGGCGTTGGGCCAAAACGCCGCCAGATGCTGCTGAAATATATGGGCGGATTGCAAGGATTACTCAACGCCAGCGTGGACGAAATTGCAAAAGTGCCGGGTATTTCGCAAGGGCTGGCAGAAAAGATCTACTACTCGTTGAAACATTAAGGGCTCTGTAGCAACATAGAGCTAAATTTTACTGACAACAGACAGTTACCGTCATTATGCGATTTAATATCCCTACGTTGCTCACTCTCTTTCGCGTCGTGCTCATCCCATTCTTTGTACTGGCATTTTATCTGCCGGTTGTCTGGGCTCCCTTTGCCTGTGCGCTGATTTTCCTGGTTGCCGCCGTCACCGACTGGTTTGATGGTTATCTGGCGCGTCGCTGGAATCAAAGCACCCGCTTTGGGGCGTTCCTTGATCCAGTGGCCGATAAAGTGATGGTCGCTATCGCGATGGTGCTGGTGGCTGAGCATTATCATACCTGGTGGGTGACGCTGCCTGCGGCAACCATGATTGGCCGTGAGATAATCATCTCTGCCCTGCGTGAGTGGATGGCGGAGCTGGGTAAACGCAGCAGCGTGGCGGTATCCTGGATCGGTAAAGTTAAAACAACCGCGCAGATGGCGGCTCTGGTCTGGATGCTGTGGCGTCCAAATGCCTGGGTTGAGTGGGCGGGTATTGGTTTGCTGTGGGTTGCCGCAGTGCTGACGCTGTGGTCCATGCTGCAATATTTGAACGCTGCGCGCGGAGATTTGCTTGAACAGTGATCGTTTCGCCGTAAATTTCAGCAAACGATCCAGGGATGTAAAAAATAACGTTGACTCAAAACGTCATATCAGTAGAATGCAACGCATCGAACGGCGGCACAGTTAGCCGGACGATAATGAAATCAAGTGGTTAGCTGTTAACTTGATGACATGCGGGAATAGCTCAGTTGGTAGAGCACGACCTTGCCAAGGTCGGGGTCGCGAGTTCGAGTCTCGTTTCCCGCTCCAGATTAAATGCATCGGCAATTGCGGGTGCTGGTCGAAAGACAAAAGATTTAAGGCGCGTTAGCAAAGCGGTTATGTAGCGGATTGCAAATCCGTCTAGTCCGGTTCGACTCCGGAACGCGCCTCCACTTTCTTCCCTGGCCGGATGGTGGAATCGGTAGACACAAGGGATTTAAAATCCCTCGGCGTTCGCGCTGTGTGGGTTCAAGTCCCACTCCGGCTACCATGGGAAACAAAGAATAAAATCAATGATAAGCAGTGTCGTGAAACCACCGAAAGGTGGTTTTTTTGTGCCTCCAGTCTGGGCGCTATTGCAACTGTGAAAAATGGTTACCTGCTTTTCATCCCACCAATAGGTGTAATGTCAGTCACTTAAGGTGACTGGCATTGCTTTTAAAAGGGTATTTGGATTTTTTTCGCCCCGAAAGTAGGGCGAGTTTCAGCTAACTTGCAACCAATATTAAACAAACATTTCGCTCGCCAGACACAGGTTGTCGCCGCTGATAAACTAGATGGCATCCACCCTGGAGAGCGGAAGGTTATTGTCATGCAATATGAAGAACAACAGCTTATCAACGGCCTTTTCGAACGTCTGAAACAGACCGGACAACAAAACAGCCAACGGGATGCAGATGCAGAGCGTCAGATCGCGGAATTCGTCAGACAGCAGCCTGCGGCCCCCTACTATATGGCGCAATCGATTTTGATTCAGGAAGCGGCGCTGAAACGCCTGCAGGCCCGGGTTCAGGAGCTTGAAAGCGAATTAGCCGCGCAAAAAAGCAAACCCTCGACGGGCGGCAGTTTTCTCGGCGGCCTGTTTGGTGGTGGGAAAAGCAGCCCGCAGCCGGACAATAGCTGGAATGCCCAGCCGCAACAGCCACCGGCGCAGGATTATTCACGGGCGTCAGCGCCGGCTTCGGCTCCTCGCGGCGGCGGTTTTATGGCAGGCGCGCTCCAGACAGCCGCTGGTGTGGCCGGTGGCGTCGTGCTGGCCGAGATGCTGACCAGTATGTTCCATCAGTCGCGGCCGGAAGAGATCGTGAACATCATCGAAGAACCGACAACACCCGCCGGTGGTGAGCCGTTTGTCGGTAATCAGTACGGCGACTTTAATAATGTCTCTGACACCCGTTTCCTCAACCAGGATGATCCGTTCGGCAATAATAACGACACCTGGCAGAACGACGATGCAGATGACGACTACAGCAATGATGACGACAGTTTTATTTAACGACGTTAACGCTGGATAGAAAAAGAGGCCTTACGGCTAATGCCAGTCACTTAAGGTGACTGGCATTGTGTTTAAAATCCCTCGGACTTCGCACTGTGTGGGTTCAAGTCCCACTCCAGCTACCATGGGAAACAAAGAATAAAATCAATGATAAGCCGTGTCGTGAAACCGCCGAAAGGTGGTTTTTTTGTGCCTGAAATCCACATCCAGCGCTCACGGGGCACAATCTCCACTCTGGTTATTTCGTGCGAGTCCGTCAGGCAGGCAAAACATTGTCCAGCATCATTCTCCCGCGAAGTGAGTCGATGGAAGCCAGGGTTATTTCTCAGACAAATATTTTGACAGAAGAGATTGCGCACAGCCCCGGCTTCAATCGACATAATCAGGTGCTCAGTAAACGGGCTATGATATCCGGGAGAAATTTTATTAAAGATTTAAAAACGAAAGATAAAATTATCGGCAGGCTTTTACACTTATTATTCTATAAATCAGGTGGCTATGTTGAAAATTTAACAATGTTTCTTCCCGAATTTTTTGCATTGTAAAGGGCTTTGTCGGCTCTTGCATAAATATCCTCAATTTGAACGTCACCCTCATGAATTGCGGTGAAACCAATACTGGCAGTACATGTTATAGTTTCATCGAAATATTTTATAGTTATATTTTTTATGAGTTCACGTATTGAGTTGTAGAATGTGTAAGCCGAATTTTGAGATAAATTTGATGAGGTTGCCAGAGCAAATTCTTCACCTCCAATTCGGGCGAAGAAATATCCAGAAGGAATGGTGGATGTTATCTCCAGAGATATTGTTCTGAGTATAACATCGCCAGCGGCATGCCCATAATAATCATTTAGCTTTTTGAAATGATCAATATCCAGTATGCCAAAGAAAAAAGCTTCTCTATCTTTGTTGTAATGATGTATTTTCTCGCTAATGAATTTATTAAACTCACGGCGGTTGGGTACGCCTGTTAAATAGTCTGTTGAAGCAAGTTTATCCATTTCCATTACCTGCAAATGCAAGGAGATGTTTAGAGCGATCCAGTTTGCCAGACACTGCAGCTTCAACGCTTGAGACTTAGTATAATAGTGCTTATTTAAATGGCCTACATTCAGGGTTCCAATACATTTATTTGAAACCAGAAGAGGGGCATCCATGCACGTTTGAATACCATTAGCGAAGAGCATTTTACAATCGATCTCCTGGGATTTTGACAGATTATCACAAATCATTAATTTTCTTTTTGTAAAGGCTCTGCCAACAAATGATTGGTCGATTGGAACTTTGAAGTCAAGAGGTATTGCCTGATTACCAGAAATAGAATACAGTTCTAAATGCTTTTGGTTATTGTAGAGCGTTAAGCTGACTCTGTCAGCATAGAATAAGATATTGACCCATTCTGAGAAAGTGTCCAAAACCATCTTAAGTGATCGAGACTCTGATAGCTTGTGGATAAAAGCTGCTGGCAGGATTATACTATTTTCCTCACCATTTCCCATTAGTAACTCTTGCGGGTCAAATTCTCTTTCGTAATCCATAAGCAATTCCGTAAGTATTTATAGTTATATCAGAATGTAGTGAATGAACTATCTAAATGATTTTGATTGTGCTGAATGTTGCATGTAGTATACCATTTATCTATGGATTTGCACTCATTTTTCTTATCAATTCCATATGAATAAATGCATGGTGTAATATTACAGTTCAAATTTGCGGGCTACTTTCTTGATACTCTTCTTGCATAATAGATATCAGAATGAATTCATTAACTGTGCTAATAATTCATAATTGCATAGATACGAAGAAATTTAATGATGCACAGTGAAGTGAGAACGAAAACTAATTTCATTATTTTTAATCTGTCTTATGAAGATCTGCGACAGGTGACATAAAACATCACATACTAAAAGAACAGTGTTCAAAAAGAATCTCATATTACAGAGAGTGACTTACTGAGATTGCCTGGTGATTCATTTTACGCTGCAGGGTTTCAGCTTCGCAATTAAACCCCTCCCAGATACGCTTTCCTCACCTCCTGATTTCCCAGTAGTTCTTCGCCGCTGCCACTTAGTCGAATCTGACCGTTCACCATGACATACCCACGATTGGACAGCTTCAGCGCGTGGTGCGCATTCTGCTCCACCAGAAAAATGGTCATTCCATTGCGGGCCAGCTCACGCAGCGTCTGGAAGATCTGTTTCACTACAATCGGAGCCAGGCCCAGGCTGGGTTCATCCAGCAACAGCAACTTCGGGCGGCCCATTAATGCACGGGCGATCGCCAGCATTTGTTGCTCTCCGCCGGACATGGTCATGGCGCGCTGTTTGCGACGCTCTTTGAGGCGCGGGAACAGGTCGAACATGCTTTGCATATCACTGGTGGCATGCTGGTCCCCGATTGGGATGGTTCCCATCAGCAGATTCTCTTCAACGGTCATATCCGGGAAAATACGCCGACCTTCAGGAGCCTGCGCGATGCCGCCGGAAGCGACATAGTGGGTGGATTTATGGCTGATATCCTCCCCGCAAAAAAGGATCTGCCCGCTACGGATACGGGGTTGCCCAAAAATAGACATCAGTAATGTCGATTTGCCCGCACCGTTAGCACCAATCAGCGCCACGGTTTCGCCTTTATTAACTTCCAGGGAAACCTGCTTCAACGCCTGGATCACGCCGTAGAACACATCCACGTCGCGAAATGCCAGCATCGGTTCACTCATAAATTGACCTCGCTTTCATCGGTACCCAGATAGGCGGCAATCACTTTTTCATCATGCTGGATCTGCTCTGGCTTGCCCTGGGCAATGACGTCACCGTGGTCGAGTACGATAATATTGTCCGAAATCTCCATCACCATTCCCATATCATGCTCAATCAGTAATACCGTGATGTCGTGGTGGTCGCGCAGAAAACGGATGATGTTACTCAGCTTACGCGTTTCAACCGGGTTCAGCCCGGCGGCGGGTTCATCCAGACAGATCATCTCCGGCCCGGTGCACATCGCCCGCGCGATCTCCAGACGCCGCTGTTGGCCATACGACATCTCTCCCGCCAGACGATTCGCGCAATCCACCAGATCCACCACCTCCAGCCAGTAAAATGCCCTGTCCAGTGCATCACTTTCCGCCCGCCGGTAAGCCGGTGTATTCAGCACACCGGCCAGCAGATTACGATTAACGCGCATATGCTGCGCGACCAGCAGATTTTCAACGACCGACATTTCGCGAAAAAGGCGGATGTTCTGGAAGGTGCGCGCAAGCCCCGCGCGATTCACAAGATGGGTACCGCCGAACATTTTGTAGAAAAGACGTTTCCCGAACTGCGCCGGGTTTACCCAGTCGCCTGACTGGAATTTTTGTCCAAGCACCTGAATGACGTTGGTGGTTTGACTTCGCGTATTGAATAATATGCTGCCGCCAGACGCTTTATAGAAGCCGGTCAGGCAGTTAAACACGGTCGTTTTTCCCGCACCGTTTGGACCAATAAGCGCCGTAATCGATCCACGCTGCACCTCAAGATTAACGTCGTTTAATGCCTTAATACCGCCAAAATGCATCATCAGGTGTTCAACGCATAATATCGTTCCGTTCATGGTGCAACACCCTTACGCACGGCAAACCCGCTGCGGTTAATGCGGATCAATCCGCGTGGACGCCAGATCATCATCACCACCATCAACATGCCAAACAGCAAGACGCGGTACTCTGCAAAGCTGCGCAGAAGTTCCGGTGTGACGGTAAGCACAAAGGCTGCCAGCACGACGCCCAGCGTTGACCCCATCCCGCCCAGCACCACGATGGCGAGGATCAGTGCGGATTCAAAAAAGGTGAACGAGGTCGGGTTCACAAAACCCTGCCAGGTGGCGAAGAATACGCCTGCAATCCCGGCCGTTGATGCGCCCAGCGTAAAGGCTGAGAGCTTGACCAGAACATGATTTAGCCCCATTGAGCGACAGGCAATTTCATCTTCCCGCAGCGCCTCCCATGCCCGACCAATCGGCATGCGCGTCAGACGGTGCTTGATGTAAAGCACCAGCAGCACCACCAGAAACAGTACCGCGTAGATAAAGATAAACTTCATGTTCGGGTTATACGTCAGGTGGAAAAATTCGTGAAACGGCACGCCGCCTTCTTTAGCGCGCCGGCCAAACTCGAGACCGAAGAAGGTGGGAGGAGGAGCCGAGACGCCGTTAGGGCCGCCGGTAAAGGCCAGCCAGTTGTTCAGGATCAGGCGGATAATTTCTCCGAACCCGAGCGTCACAATAGCCAGATAGTCACCATGCATACGCAGCACCGGGAAACCAAGCAAGGCACCCGCGGCGGCGGCCATCAGCGCCGCCAGCGGCAACATGCTCCAGAACCCTAATCCCAGATACTGATACCCCAGCGCCAGGCCGTACGCGCCAATGGCATAAAAGGCGACATAACCCAGATCCAATAGCCCCGCCAGACCCACAACGATATTCAGTCCCAGACCAAGAAGAACATAGATCAGCCCGAGAATGGCAACCGTCAGCACATATTTGGTGGCGACAAAGGGAAAACAGATCGCCAGCGCGATGATCAGGGGGATTATCCAGCGCATGCGGCTCTTGTATTCCGGTGGCCGGACATAAACGCCCGCGCTGTCAGCGTCAAAACGTGCCTGGAAGCGTGCGCCAGCGGGAGTACCTAAAAAGGCGCTCAGCAGAAAACGCCCCAGCATAACGATGCCGACCATCCACGCCAGCCGCTGCCCGGCAAAGTTAAAGCTGTATCCGTCCAGCACCACGCCTGCGATAGGGCCGAAAATAATCAATGCAACCAGCCCGGAAAAAATGGCGTCCAGAATGCAGCGTTTAAGAGAGAAACCATCAGTCGAAACCGCGCGTGATCTCATTGCTTTCTCCCTCACACTTTGGCCACGATGGGCCGACCAAGCAGCCCCTGGGGACGGAAAATCAGGATCATGACCAGTAATCCAAACGAGAACACATCTTTATAATCCGAGTTCACCATGCCGGAGAATTGTGCTTCTGCTACGCCCAGAATCAGCCCGCCGAGCATCGCGCCTGGCAGGGAGCCAATGCCGCCGAGCACCGCCGCCGTAAAGGCCTTGATGCCAATGACAAACCCGACATAAAAATCAAAGGTGCCGTAGTTCATGGTGATTAACACACCCGCCAGTCCGGCCATCGCCGCACCGATGACAAACACCAGGGAAATAATCCTGTCGGTGTTAATGCCCAGAATGGAGGCCATTTTGCGATCCTGCTGTACCGCCCGACACATCCGTCCAAGGCGGGTATTGCTGATTATCCAGGTGAGCAGCAGCATTCCCGCGAACGAGGCGACCAGAATAAAAATTTTGGTGTAGGTTATCTGGACAAAACCTTCACCCAGATGCACGCGGAATACACCATCCAGCATGGTAGGCACCCCTTGCTGGCGCGGCCCCTGGCTTAACTGCGCATAGTTTTGCAGGATAAGCGACATCCCAATGGCGGAGATTAGCGGGGCAAGACGGGTGGAGTTACGTAGCGGTTTATAGGCAATGCGCTCGATAGTCCAGCCGTAGACACCGGTTACCACAATGGTGAAGACCAGCGTGCCGAGGATCAGCAGGGGGAATGACTGCAGGCCGAAGAATGACAGCAGCGCCAGGCCAATGGCACAGAGATAGGCGGAGATCATATACACTTCGCCGTGGGCGAAATTAATCATACCAATGATGCCATACACCATCGTATAGCCGATGGCGATTAATCCGTAGACGGAACCCAGCGTTAAGCCATTGACTAACTGTTGCAGGAAGAATGTACTCATCATCGCGCGCTCGTGTTCTGAGGCCGCGCCTTGCGCGCAGCCTGGTGTTTATTACGCGTCGACAGGCGAACCTGCCGACGTTGAGCGTGACTCCGTCCCGTTACTGCACTTCCTTATATTTCCCTTTGTCGTCCCACTGATACACCACGTAGTCAGAGACTTTCAGGTCACCTTTGCCGTCCCAGGCTTTTTTGCCCATCACCGTATCGACGGAATTGGCTTTCAGCCATTCGCTGGCTTTGGCCGAGTCCTTGCCACCCGTGGCCTTAAAGGCGGCAGCAATCGCCTGAACTGAAGCGTAGGAGTAGAGGGTATAACCTTCCGGTTCGAATTTACCCGCGCGGAATTTCTCGATAACGGCCTTACCGTCCGGGATCAGTCGCGGATCTTTACCAAAGGTCATATAGATACCGTTGGTGTATTGCGGGCCGCCCGCCGCGGTCACCATCTCTTCGTTGACAATACAGTCACCGGAGAAGAACTTCGCCTGCACGCCCTGTTCGCGCATCTGGCGAACCAGTGGGCCTGCCTCCGGGTGACAGCCGCCGAAGAACACCACGTCCGGCTTTTGCGCCCCAATTTTAGTGACCAGCGCGTTAAAGTCTTTTTCCCCGCGTGATAACCCCTCGTACATCACATCCTGGACACCGCGTTTTGCCAGCGCGGCTTTGGTGGCATCCGCCAGACCCTGGCCGTACGTGTCTTTATCGTGGATGATCACCACGCGTTTGGCTTTCAGCTTGTCGATGATGAAATCACTGGCGACCTGGCCCTGCTGATCATCGCGGCCACACATGCGGAACATATCGCTCATGCCACGTTCGGTGATCAGTGGGTTGGTTGAGCCGGGGGTGATGGTAATAATGCCCGCATCGCTATACACCTCAGAGGCGGGCATGGTGGATGAGGAGCAGAAATGGCCGACAACCGCGTTGACTTTTTCCTGGTCGACCAGACGGTTGGCGACCGCGACGGCTTGTTTAGGCTCGCAGGCATCATCCCCCTGAACCAGTTTAATCTTTTCACCGTTGATCCCTCCTGCGGCGTTAATGTCTTCAGCGGCCTGCGTTGCGCCGTGCCAGTATTGATCGCCATAGGTGGCATTGGGGCCAGTAAACGGCCCGGCCACACCAATCACAATATCGGCCTGGGCGGAAAATGCCGTGGCCAGACAACCGGCCAATACAAGAGAAAGAGGACTTCTGATAAGTTTCAGCGACATCATTATGTTCCTTAGCAAAGAGGTTTTTGCACCACGGTAAAAATCCGAACGTCCGGCGGTGCAGCCAATCCAGAAGCAAGAGCGAGAACAAAATAACGAGCTCCAGACAACATTCTGCTTAATACGGCGAGGTTTCCTTGCGCGGTGAAGCGCACAGAACATTAAGCAAAATGGTTGCCAGAATGGCTAACCCATTGACTGGGTTGCGACATGTTTGAGTATAGAGCGCCGTTTTATGCAGCCTTGCGGAACGGCCTGAAATTACAGCGGAGATCACATCTCATTAACAATAAAGCCCATAAGTTGTGCAAGGGTCACGATTTGCACGTTTTTGCAGCAATAAAGACCTAAACTTCAGATAGGCACAGGCGGCGATATGTGTCAGGATCTTTCCTTTTTTATCAGGAGTGTCAGCAATGACTGAAGGCCCGTTAAATGAAAGTGAAATGGAGTGGCTGGAAGAGACGTTAATGTCCTACGGTCATGACGATGCGTCCGTGATTGACGTGTCCGAACTCGACGGCATGCTTACTGCAGTGCTTTCCGGCCCCGTTGTGGTTGAGCCAGATGCCTGGCTGGTGGCGGTATGGGGTGGCGAAAAGTACATTCCACGCTGGAAGAACGATCGTGAAATGAACCGTTTTATCGATCTCTGCTTTAAGCATATGAACGATATTGCTGAGCGCCTGAGCGAATACCCGGAACAGTTTGAGCCGATGTTTGGTTATAACGACGTTGACGGTCAGAGTTACACCGTCGTTGAAGAGTGGTGCTATGGCTACATGCGCGGCGTGGCACTGACAGACTGGTCAGCATTGCCGGAAGAACTGAAGGCCGACCTGGACGCTATTGCGCTGCACGGTACAGAGGGGAACGGCGAGAAGCTGGATGAACTGACCGAAGAGGAATACAAAGCCAGTATCGAGAGCATCCAGCCTGCGGCACTGCGTTTGTATAACTACTGGGTGGCTAACCCGCAGCAGCCGGAAGCGAAAAAGCCAGTTGTTAATGGAACGAAGGTCGGGCGTAACGATCCGTGTCCGTGCGGCAGCGGAAAGAAATTTAAGAGCTGTTGCTTGCACTGATAAAAAAGGGGCTGCTGATAGCCCCTTTTCCTTAACCCACTTCCGGTAACATCCCTGCCGCAATTAACATCTGCACCAGAATAACCACGACCCCACAGCCAAATACTATACACAGCAGAGGTTTCCCGCCGGCAACGCGATACCCTTGTTGAGGATGCTGTTGGCGACTCTTCCATGCCAGCAGGGAAGGGAGCAGCAGGGCAAGGACGGATAACGCCACGCCCGCATATCCCAGCGCCATCACAAACCCACGCGGATAAAACAATGCAAAGGCCAGCGGAGGCAGGAAGGTGATGGCACCCGTCTGTAAACGTCCGGTGACGGTATTGCGACGCTGGAACAGATCGGCCAGATAATCAAACAGACCGAGTGCCACGCCCAGGAACGAGGTCGCCAGCGCCAGGTCGGCAAACAGATGCACCGCCAGCTCAACGTGCGGAGAGGTCACTACCTCACGCAGTGCCAGCAGGAAACCATTCAGACCGGCGTGTTCCGCCATCAGGCCAGTGAAGGTCGACGCGTCAATACTGCCCAGCGTCACCAGTTGCCAGAAAATATAGGCAATCAGTGGAATGGCACTCCCGATGACAAAGACGCGGCGAAGTTTGCGAATGTCGCCATTCATATAGCTGACAATGCTCGGCACGCTACCGTGGAAACCAAATGAGGTGAAAATCACCGGAATGGCGGAGAGCGCCAGTCCTTTTTCCAGCGGCAGCGTCAGCAGGTTAATTTTGTGAACATGTGGTGCCAGCAGAACCAGCATGACAATCAGAAAGAGAATTTTGGCACTGAACAGAAAACGGTTAAACAGGTCGACCAGCGAGGTGCCGACACAGACCACGCCACCGCCAATGAGCGCAAAGAAGATGGCACCCGTCGCCGGTGTGATGTCAGAGCCGAACCAGTCGTTGACGCTGGAGGCGATCAATTCCCCGGCTCCGCTGATATAGGCTGCGGTCAGAGCGTACATCAGGAACATCATGCTAAAGCCGGTGACCCACTGGCCGTAGCGCCCCAGATAGCGCGCGGCAAGTGAACCCAATCCGGTATCGGCAGGCACGTGCTGATAAACTTCGAGCAGAAGCAGTGCGGTATAGCACATCAAAGCCCAGAGCGTGCCGAGCAGCAGCAATGTCACACCAAATCCGACGCCTGCGGCCGCCAACGGCATTGCCAGCATTCCTGCGCCAATCGTCGTTCCGGCGACGATAAAAATACTTCCCAGTGTTCTGTTTTTCACGCTTTCCTCTACAACGACTCTCAACCGCGACAAAATCTGCGGCGCAGAGTAAGGGAAAAGTCATACCTCGTCAAATCACCGTTACAACTGGTGTAATTAATTGTTTACGAATCTTTGGCGATTGGGGAGAGATAAACCTGCGCCAGCGCAAAGCGTGCTTCGGGACGAGCGTTTAGTCTGCTTGTTTTTTCAGAGGGGATGACAATGTCAATTCATGGACACGACGTGCTCAATATGATGATTGAGTCGGGCGAGCAATACACGGAACGCAGTCTGGTTGAGGCTATTCATGCACGCTTTGGTGAAACGGCGCGTTTTCATACCTGTTCAGCTGCAGATATGACTGCGGTGGAGCTGGTGGCATTTCTGGCGGCGCGCGGAAAATTTATTCCGGCGACGGACGGTTTTTCGACGCACGAAAGTAAAATCTGCCGCCATTAAAATAAAACGGTGCTGAAGGATCAGCACCGTGAGGGAATTAATTCTGGGTGTCGAGGGTAGAAAGTTCTTTATCGATAAAGTAAAGACCCTCACCTGATTTACCGGCCAGAGAGAGTTTGTCCAGTACGGATTTAAACAGTTTTTCTTCTTCGTGTTGCTCAGCAACATACCACTGCAGGAAATTAAAGGTCGGATAATCCTGGCTGGTCATTGCGGCATGAACCAGCTCATTAATTTTCTGGGTGATCAGCTGCTCGTGCTCGTAGGTGGCGCGGAACAGTTCATCGAGCGAACCGTATTCAGCAAATGGTGACGCTACGGTTTCGATGCGCGGCAGGCTGCCCGTATCGGTCAGATAAGCAAACAGACGCTGCATGTGCGTCATCTCTTCCTGGGCGTGACGACGCAGAAACGCGGCTGCACCTTCAAAACTGTGATAGCTGCACCAGGCGCTCATCTGCTGGTAGAGCAGAGATGAAAAAAGTTCGAGGTTCATTTGTGCATTGAGCTTGTCGATCATTTCCGTTTTCAGCATGGTGAAGCTCCGGTGTATTATTTCTGGTTTATGATGAGCGATACTATAATTTGTTATTGAATTATTTGCAAAAAGTAAAATAAATAGATGCTTATTTAAAAATACGAATGGGAATAAAACGCATTGGCAATTTTTATATTTATTAATGCGAATTATTTTTGTTCTTAGTTAAATACACTGCCAGTAAGGACTGGCAGCGCTGATTAATACCACGGATTTTTGGCGTTAGGGTTAACGGCATATCCCATGCATTTGTACTGGATAGTCACGGTCTCGTTCAGACACACAGACCCGCTAATAAGGGTACAGGTTTTAATGGGCTGACCGTAGGCGGAGGCGGTGGCATATCCCATGGTCTGACACGCTTTTGCTGCAGTGCCGTTATTAACATACCCATCGGATTGGGCATTTTGCAGTATCGCCTGGCCGTAATCAAGGCGGACTATCCCGTTTGGTGCGTCCAGACTGCTTACCTCTGCCTGGCGGTTAATGCTACACCCCGCGAGCAGCAGGATCGTACCGACAACGAATACTCTTTTCATAGTTCACTCTGAGTGAATGGAAATACGTTATCGTACCCGCAGACGTCCGGCGCAATGCCTGGAATAGCCGGACAATCTGCCCTTTCTCTTTGCAACGGGCCGGATTAGTCGGCAAGACTGTCAAAAATCGTTTTGAACTCAAGATGATGCTTACGGAACAGTGTAATAAGCTGCGGGTCAAAATGACGGCCAGCGCCCTCAAATATCACTTCGCAGGCCTGCTCGTGGGTAAAACTTGGCTTATACACCCGTTTTTGTCTCAGGGCGTCATACACATCCGCCAGCGCCAGAATGCGAGCCTCAATCGGGATTTGCTCGCCGTGCAGCCCCTCGGGATAACCGCTACCGTCCCATTTTTCATGGTGCAAGTGGATAATATTTTCTGCAACTGCTCCCAGCCCAAGCCCCTGAATGATTCGCCACCCCTTAACGGTGTGGAGTTTCATCTCAGCAAACTCTTCGGCGGTCAGTGGGCCTTGCTTACGCAGAATGCGATCCGGCACGGCGATTTTCCCGACATCATGCAGGGACGCGAAGTGTCCTATCTCACGGATCATTTGCCGTGATAGCCCAAGTTGGCGCGCCATTAATTCACAATATCTGGAAACGCGCTGAATATGACTACCGGTTTCGTCGTCATGTGCGCGGTTTACCTTCTCCAGCGCCTGCACCATATTACGGTTAACAATCCGGCTTTGCCTCATATGGCGGCGCATCATAATGAGCATGCTGATACTGAACAGCGCAACGATCAGTAAAATTAGGCTAATAATTTTCAGCGTATTTTTGGTTAAATCGGGGAACCATTTCTGCTCTTCCTGACGTTCAATCTGGGTGCGGAATTCGGACAACCGATGGATCTGCATAAACAGATGAAAGAGAGGGTGGTTCGGTTCCACCCAGGGGCCAATGACAAACTCGGAGCGGGTGACGCCCGCCACTTTCAGCACCCCACGAAACAGCTCGTTGCCGCGAAGCGTTGATTCCAGCGAACTGAGATCGCCAAGAATATAATCAATTTTATTGTCCTCCATTGCATCAATAAGGCCATCAATGCTGCGGTGGGGCACGATTATCACATCACTACCAAAATGCTGGCGTAAATAATTCGCGGCAAAAGACCCATCCAGCACGCCTACACGCTGGCTTCGGATACTTTCTTCATCCCACAAAAATGGCTTGTCGATGCGGTTGTAATAAACGTTATGCCAGGCAATGTCCGGGCCAATGCGCCCCTCTGTGTGTTCTTCGTTGTACCGGTCGGCAATATCAACCAGCCGGATGGGCCACTGCTGCCGGGAGAGGTTCGAATAATTATCGACCAAATTGACATCGACCTTCATACCTAACAAATCACGCATGTCGTTAATCATATCCATTGCCGTGCCGTGGTAGCCCTTGCTGTCACGCCAGATTAGCGGTGCGAAGTTTTCATTTTTAGGCAGGGTGATGCGCAGACGGTTATTTGCAATCCAGGCACGTTCACTTTCCGACAGCGTAATACGGCTTAGCAGGTAATTGCGCTTACTCTCCTCCAGCATTTTGTGCATTTCGCCATTGCGATACCAGAGGCCAATGATGTCGTTGATGGGTTCACGCAGGGGCAGGAGTTCAGGGCTGAATGCCAGAACAACCGGAGTACGTAATTCAGGAAACGGTCGCGAAATGAGGTAGTAGCATTGGGTGTTTTCCATCTCGGTGGCATCATTAATATAAAAATCAGCCTGATGTTCACCCAGTAAACGGAAGGCCTCGTCGCTGGTGTCCACGAGCCGCAGAGAGCGGAATTTGAGATCGGGATAACGTTGTTGCACGCTTTCGAGCGTCGCGTCATCTTTACGGAATAACACACGGGCATGGCTTAGCTGCTCTGGCGTTGTCGCTGTCATCGACAGGCTGGCGGCAACCACTTCATTATCAAATAATCGTGACGAGAGTATCTTGGTTTTGGCTCGTTTTTCGGTACGTAATACACCCGCATACACTCCATAGCCATCATGCGCAAAACGTTGACCGATATCCGCACCGGAAAGCGGCCTGAGCTGTAAATTCATCCCCGTTTTTTGATTGATGGCATTAATTAAATCGGGATAGAACCCCTGTAACTCCCCCTGCGGTGTATGCCAGGATTCAAAATCATTGGCGTCATAAATCCAGACCGGGACAGGTTCTCTGGTCTTGGCTGCCCACAGAGCAGGGGGACAGATCAGCAGAAGACCTGTTAATCCGAATAAAAAGAGAATGCGAAGCTTCCGGCAGCGCGAATTCACAGGTGTTCACCAGGCGGTTTTTAGGGTGTTTTGTTGCAGTCTAGCTAACAGTTTCTACTGATGACAGATTTTTTTAACTTTTAAATAACGTCCAGAAGACCGTTGAGGCATAACAGAATTGTGAACACATTCTTCTTGTTTAAAACGCAATTTCATTTAATTTGAAAGTTAGTTTTCTTGATAGTAAGGTGAGTGCCAAAAGGTATCTACGGCGGGTTGACCCGCGTCGCACTCGGGAGAGACAAGATGAAAATTGCACTGATGATGGAAAACAGCCAGGCGGCTAAAAATGCCGGCATCCTTGCTGAGTTAAAAACGGTAGCCGATGAAAAAGGCTTCCCGGTTTATAACGTGGGGATGAGCGACGAGAACGATCACTCGCTTACCTATGTCCATCTGGGGATTATGGCGAGCATTTTGCTGAACGCTAAAGCGGTTGATTTTGTTGTGACGGGGTGTGGTACAGGCCAGGGCGCACTGATGTCTCTGAACATCCATCCCGGCGTTGTCTGTGGCTACTGCATTGATCCGGCTGACGCTTTCCTGTTTGCCCAGATTAACAACGGTAACGCGCTTTCCCTGCCGTTTGCAAAAGGGTTTGGCTGGGGAGCTGAACTGAATGTTCGTTTTATCTTCGAAAAAGCCTTCACTGGCCGTAAAGGTGAGGGCTATCCGCCAGAGCGCAAAGCACCACAGATACGTAATGCTGCGATCCTGAACCAGGTGAAAGCGGCGGTGGTGAAAGACAACTATCTGGACACCCTGCGTGCAATTGATCCTGAGCTGGTGAAAACTGCCGTCTCCGGCTTGCGCTTCCAGCAATGTTTCTTTGAAAACAATCAGGACAAAGAGATCGACGCGTTTGTGCGTGCAATTGTCGGTTAATCACGTGTCTGGCGGGGATGATGCTCTGACAAAAACCTGCACTGGCAGGTTTTTTTGTACCCATCAGCGATGAGAAGGAGATGAAAGGGCGTGCGTTTTGCTACTATGGCGGCCTTTACATGAGGAGAAAGTCCATGTCACAAAACCTGAGCGCCGATCAGGAACTGGTGTCTGACGTCGTTGCATGCCAGCTGGTTATCAAACAAATTCTTGATGTGTTAGATGTTATCGCACCCGTTGAAGTGCGCGAGAAAATGTCCACCCAACTGAAAAACATTGATTTCGCCAGTCATCCGGCGGCCGCCGACCCGGTTACGCTTCGCGCGATCCAGAAAGCCATCGCTCTGATTGAGCTGAGATTCACTCCGCAGGGTGAGTCTCACTGAGACAGGCTGATACGTTGAACCTGGTTTTCTGAGACAACGTGAAAGGGCGACAGTCTCTGTCGCCCGGAGAAGGGTCAGAAGAAGGCTTGTACCAGCAGATAGCTGGCCGCACACGCGCAGCTCACGCCAATCAACCCTGGCAGAATAAAGCTGTGGTTGATGATAAATTTGCCGATACGGGTCGTACCTGAACGGTCAAACCCGATGCAGGCCAGGTCGCTTGGGTAGGTTGGCAGCACAAAGTATCCGTAAGACGCGGGGAAGAAGGCGATCAGCATTTTGGGTTCGATTCCCAGCATTAAGCCCATTGGCGCAACAGCGGTGAGCGCCGCCGCCTGGCTGTTCACCAGCTTAGAGACCAGGAAAAGCACAATGGCATACGTCCACGGGTGACTTTTCACCACGCCTTCCAGCGCCATTTTTAGCTCGTCGAGGTGTGCCTGGAAAAACGTATCACTCATCCACGCGACGCCAAACACCGAGAAGATTGCGACCATCCCCGCTTTAAACACCGCTCCGTTAGAAATGGCAGAGGCTTTTACCTGGCAGGACATCAGCATAATGGCCCCGGCAATGAGCATCATCATCTGTATGACAAGGTTCATCGACAGCGCTGTCATTTTGCCTTTCACCTCGAAGGCAGGGCGCAGCTCAGGCAGTGCCCCCAGGAGGACAACAACGGCAATCCCGGCGAAGAAGATCCAGGTTGACCAGTAAGCTTGCTTAGGAAAACGCTGATTCATCAGCGTTTCAGCCCCACCGTAGATAAACTCGCGCTGTTTCGGATCTTTCAGCTTTTCCTGAAACTCCGGGTCATCCGCCAGATCTTTACCCCGGCGCAAACTCCACAATGCGGCAATGGCGACGCCAAATAGCGAGGCAGGAACCGATACGGCGAGAATTTCGAGGATCCCCCACGCGTGGCCGATACCGTGTTGCGCACCCAGGATGGACACCAGTGACACGACGGCAACCGAAACCGGGGAGGCAGTGATCGCCATTTGCGACGCTACCGACGCCACGGCCATTGGTCGTTCCGGGCGGATCCCTTTTTTCAGCGCAATATCCGCAATAATGGGGAACATGGTGTACACCACGTGCCCGGTTCCGCACAGAAAGGTCAGCATCCAGGTGGTAAAGGGCGCGAGAAGGGTAATGTGTTGAGGATGTTTACGCAGCAGACGCTCTGCAAATTGCATCATCACATTCAGACCGCCAGCGGTCTGTAAGGTGGCCGCACAGCCAATGACGGCCAGGATGGTCAGCATCACGTCAACCGGTGGTTTGCCGGGTTGCAGGCCAAAAATAAAACTTAAAATAAACAGGCCGATACCGCTTATCAGCCCAAGCCCCATGCCGCCGAAACGCGTACCAACCAGCAGGCAGAGAATAATGACAATAAACTCAATGGTGATCATGATGCTCCCTCGTCAATAATTATGTAACTAAATAAATCATTACATGTTGTGAGGTTATTCATTGGGAGCAAGATCTGATTTGTTAAAAGTCAGCAAAAGCAGAGAGTTGGTAGTAAAAGCGGAGGGGGGGACGTGGGGCTGCCTGCACCTGGGTACAGGTACAGGCGGCAGAATCAGTGATGCTGGTAATTAACGACGTTGAGCACGTGCTTGTCGGTTTGTTCAGGACATAATCCGGCGCGTTTTGCATTGCGGATTTCGTTGGCCAGCGTTTTTAGCAGTACACCATCCTGTTGTTGCTCTTTGTCCATATCACGCAGGAAATTGAGCGTGGTACTGTCTTTTTGCGCTTTGGCTTCATCGGTCAGTTTGCTGAGGGTTGCGCAGCGTTGTTCATACTCTTCCAGTGTTTTCTGGAACAGGTCTTCCAGACAAGAGTAATCATCGTTCATGACATCCAGCGCTTTCACAATGGGATTTGCACCAGAATCTTTCATAAAATCAAACACGCGCATCATATGTGTGACATTGCTTTGTGCCTGGGTGCGGAAGAAGGTGGCGGTACCGGTGAGACTGTTCTCTGAGCACCATTCACTCAGGTACAAGTGCAAATTTGAGGCATAGAACTCAAGGTTCATCTGTGCATTGAGCTTTTGAATCATCGCTTGGGTAGCCATACTAATATCCTTATTTATGTGGGACGCAAAGTCAGCTGCTTAACCTGGCTCTTCAGGCTGGAAATACCTATCGCGCATCACCATTACGCACGATAGCGGGTAACAGAATAGCGTTTTACTCTTTCTCCGGATGGTCTCGAATATTCACATCCTGTGTTCGATATCCACAAGCATACGCTGGTTATTCCTTTAAGAAAACTCCTGGTTTCGATAATTTTACGCTACATTACAAAATTTAATGAAGTTGAAGTTTTGTAATAAGGGAATGTGGATGGGTTTATTGTAATTTATTGAAATTTATAAGTTTATATATTTTATTTTTCGTTTTGATGGAAATGGTAGAGGTTCTCACTATTCACTGCATGATAATAAAAAATAAGTGCTGTTAATGTTATCAGATATATTCTTCGCTTTAAAAATTGCGCTAGATCATTTTTATTGACTACCCGACCAGGTCGCTCCTGCGCACGGTTATTTTTGTTTCAGATGAAAAAAAGGAACAAGGGTTTACATTATTTTTCCGGCTGAGGGGGGATGTGACGAAAGTTGCGGTGCCGTAACTACCAGGATTTGAGGAGCCAGAAGGCGTTACCACTATTCAGGGATTTCTTAGCTAATCTTATGGATGATTCTGCTCAGTGTATTTTTATTTGTCTGACAATTACTGCCATTTTTATGTCATTTTTCGCTGAATTTATGTACGCAATTACTGTAATTCTGCGGTGTGATGGCGCTCTCTTATGGATGATTAATTTCCCGCTAAAACTATCACCAGCACTAACGCTTATGACGAGGTAAGCGCTAATGTCTTGTTTTAAGTCCGATTAAATAAGAAGTACGCACGTATTCCCTACAGAAAAGATTGCTAAAGCTGGAGTTTACCATGCACAAATTTACTAAAGCGCTGGCGGCCATCGGTCTGGCTGCTGTTATGTCACAATCCGCTATCGCAGAAAATTTAAAACTCGGTTTTTTGGTCAAACAACCTGAAGAACCCTGGTTCCAGACCGAATGGAAATTCGCCGATAAAGCCGGGAAAGATTTAGGTTTTGATGTGATTAAAATCGCCGTGCCGGATGGTGAAAAAACGCTGAACGCCATTGATAGCCTGGCAGCCAGCGGCGCGAAAGGGTTTGTTATCTGTACGCCAGATCCAAAACTGGGGTCAGCCATTGCAGCCAAAGCGCGTGGTTACGGCATGAAGGTCATTGCCGTTGACGATCAGTTCGTCAATGCCAAAGGCAAACCGATGGACACCGTACCACTGGTGATGATGGCGGCGACCAAAATCGGCGAACGTCAGGGCCAGGAACTCTATAAAGAGATGCAAAAACGCGGCTGGGATGTGAAAGAGACTGCCGTGATGGCCATTACTGCTGATGAGCTGGACACCGCGCGTCGCCGCACTTCCGGTTCAATGGCCGCACTGAAAGCAGCCGGTTTCCCGGAAAAACAGATCTATAAAGTTCCGACCAAATCCAACGACATCCCGGGGGCTTTTGACGCGGCGAACTCCATGCTGGTGCAGCATCCAGAGGTGAAACACTGGCTGGTGGTCGGTATGAATGACAACACCGTGCTGGGCGGCGTGCGTGCAACGGAAGGTCAAGGCTTCAAAGCACCTGATGTTATCGGGATCGGTATCAACGGCGTTGATGCCGTCAGCGAACTGTCTAAAGCACAGGCAACAGGTTTCTATGGCTCTCTGCTGCCAAGCCCGGACGTGCATGGCTATAAATCCAGCGAAATGCTCTACAACTGGGTGACCAAAGGAGCCGAACCGCCGAAATTTACCGAAGTGACCGACGTGGTGCTGATCACCCGCGATAACTTCAAAGAGGAGCTGGCGAAAAAAGGACTGGGCGGTAAGTAATACGCTGTGATTGTGCCCCTCACTCACCGTGAGGGGCCTGACGTACACACTACAGGAATTACGGAGACGTTATGCAACAGTCCTTACCGTATCTCTCTTTTCGCGGCATCGGGAAAACGTTCCCCGGTGTCAACGCGCTGACCGATATCAGTTTCGACTGCTATGCCGGCCAGGTTCACGCCCTGATGGGGGAGAACGGCGCGGGGAAATCCACGCTGTTGAAAATCCTCAGTGGCAACTACACGCCAACGACCGGAACGCTGGCCATTCGCGGCGAAGACGTCGCTTTTGCCGATACTACAGAGGCGCTAAACGCCGGGGTTGCCATTATCTATCAGGAGCTGCACCTGATCCCCGAGATGACCGTGGCGGAAAATATCTATTTAGGACAGCTCCCGCACAAAAGCGGCGTGGTTAATCGCTCGCTACTTAATTATGAAGCGGGGCTGCAGTTAAAACACCTTGGTCTGGATGTCGATCCCCAGACGCCTCTGAAATATCTCTCCATCGGCCAGTGGCAGATGGTCGAAATTGCCAAGGCGCTGGCACGTAATGCCAAGATCATTGCCTTCGACGAACCCACCAGTTCGCTTTCGGCGCGTGAAATCGAAAATCTGTTCCGCGTGATCCGCGAGCTGCGTCAGGAAGGCCGTATTATTTTGTACGTTTCGCACCGTATGGAAGAAATCTTTGCCTTAAGCGATGCCATCACCGTGTTTAAGGATGGCCGCTATGTGCGCACCTTTACTGATATGCAACAGGTTAACCATGATCAGCTTGTTCAGGCGATGGTCGGACGTGAGCTGGGGGATATTTACCACTGGCAGCCACGTGAATATGGTCCTGAACGCCTGCGTCTGGATAACGTGAAAGCACCTGGCGTGCGGACACCGATTTCGTTATCGGTGCGCAGCGGTGAAATCGTCGGGCTGTTTGGTCTGGTGGGGGCGGGACGCAGTGAGCTGATGAAAGGCTTGTTTGGCGGCACACGTATTACGCAGGGGCAGGTCTCTATTGACGGACAACAGGTTGATATTCAGAAGCCTGCTCATGCCATTAACGCAGGCATGATGCTCTGCCCGGAAGACCGCAAAGCAGAGGGGATCATTCCGGTGCACTCTGTGCGCGACAACATCAATATTTCTGCAAGGCGTAAATATATTCGGGCGGGATGTTTAATCAACGACAGCTGGGAATCGAGCAATGCCGACCACCACATTCGTTCACTGAACATCAAAACGCCGGGTGCTGAGCAACTGATCATGAATCTTTCCGGTGGTAACCAGCAAAAGGCCATTTTAGGCCGCTGGTTGTCGGAAGACATGAAGGTCATTTTGCTCGATGAGCCGACGCGCGGTATCGATGTGGGGGCAAAACACGAGATTTATAACGTGATTTATGAACTGGCAAAACGCGGTGTGGCGGTGCTGTTCGCCTCCAGCGATCTGCCCGAGGTGCTTGGCGTTGCTGACCGTATCGTTGTGATGCGTGAAGGTGAAATTGCCGGTGAATTGCTGCATGAACAGGCGAATGAACAACAGGCGTTGAGTCTCGCCATGCCTAAAGTTAGCCAGGCTGTCGCCTGAGTAAGGAGTTAATGATGTCCTCTGTTACTACATCCGGAGTGCCGAAGTCGGCTTTCAGTTTTGGACGCATCTGGGATCAGTACGGCATGCTGGTAGTTTTTGCCGCACTGTTCCTCGCCTGCGCGATATTTGTACCTAATTTTGCCACCTTCATTAATATGAAAGGGCTGGGGCTGGCTATTTCCATGTCCGGCATGGTGGCCTGCGGGATGCTGTTCTGCCTGGCGTCCGGTGATTTCGACCTGTCCGTGGCCTCCGTGATTGCCTGTGCAGGCGTCACGACGGCGGTGGTGATCAACATGACCGAAAGCCTGTGGATTGGCGTGCTGGCAGGTCTGCTGCTGGGTGTCATCAGTGGCCTGGTGAACGGTTTTGTGATTGCGCGTCTGAAGATTAACGCGCTGATCACGACACTCGCGACCATGCAAATTGTGCGCGGTCTGGCCTATATCATCTCTGACGGTAAAGCCGTGGGGATTGAAGACGAGCGCTTCTTTACCCTGGGCTATGCCAACTGGCTGGGCTTGCCTGCGCCAATCTGGCTGACGGTGGCCTGCCTGATCCTGTTCGGTTTCCTGCTCAACCGTACTACCTTTGGCCGCAATACGCTGGCTATCGGCGGTAATGAAGAAGCGGCACGCCTGGCGGGTGTTCCGGTTGTGCGTACCAAAATCATTATCTTTGTGCTTTCCGGGCTGGTATCTGCTGCGGCGGGGATTATTCTGGCTTCACGTATGACCAGCGGCCAGCCAATGACCTCCATCGGTTACGAGCTGATCGTGATTTCAGCCTGCGTACTGGGGGGCGTTTCCCTGAAAGGCGGCATCGGAAAAATCTCATATGTGGTGGCCGGGATCCTGATCCTGGGGACCGTTGAGAACGCCATGAACCTGCTGAATATCTCTCCGTTCTCGCAGTATGTGGTTCGCGGTCTGATCCTGCTGGCAGCGGTGATTTTCGACCGTTACAAGCAAAAAGCGAAACGTACCGTATAACGCGATCCCTGCCTTTTTATTGCTCAACTTATAACCATAGTTGACTTCTCAACCGCTCCGCCAGTTTTGCTGGCGGGGCGGTGGTCAAATGGCGAGCAACGTCACACTGTCTATACTTACATGGCGATGATTGAGGTAATGGCTTTTACCTCTCGAAAACTGTAAGGAGGAAAAGGGTGGCTGACTCGTTAACCGCACCGCCTGTACTGCCCGGAAATTTTGCATTCTTTTTTGACCTCGATGGCACGCTTGCTGAGATAAAACCACATCCTGACCAGGTGGCGATCCCTGCCACGGTTCTTCAGATGTTGCACCAACTCTCGCAGATGAATGAGGGAGCACTGGCATTGATATCAGGGCGCTCAATGGCTGAGCTGGATCAGCTCTCCAGGCCTTATCGCTTTCCGCTAGCCGGTGTACACGGAGCGGAGCGCCGCGACATCCATGCTCACACGCATATCGTTTCACTCCCCGATGCATTAACACAAACGCTACAGGCGCAGCTCTCTTCGGCACTGGCTGAACTGCCAGGCACGGAGCTGGAAGCCAAAGGTATGGCGTTTGCTTTGCACTACCGGCAGGCCCCACAGCATGCCGACGCGGTACTTGCGCTGGCCGCTGAGATCGTCAGCAGGTACCCACAGCTGGCCCTGCAGCCGGGAAAATGCGTGGTGGAACTGAAGCCCAAAGGGGTTAATAAAGGTGCGGCGATTGCCGCGTTTATGGTGACGCCGCCTTTTCGCGGCAGGACGCCGCTCTTCATGGGAGATGACCTGACCGATGAGGCAGGGTTTTGCGTGGTGAACCAGGCCGAAGGGATCTCAGTCAAAGTGGGGCCAGGTGAAACCATCGCCGGATGGCGTCTGGCCAATGTCGCCAGCGTCTGGCAGTGGATCACTGACGTCGCCAGCCAGCAACAACACATAGCGCGAAACAACGGGGGAAACCATTATGGGTCGTTTAATCGTCGTTTCTAACCGTATCGCAGCGCCTGATGACAAAAAGGTCAGTGCCGGTGGACTGGCAGTAGGCGTTTTAGGTGCCTTAAAAGCCGCTGGTGGGCTGTGGTTTGGCTGGAGTGGTGATATCAGTGATGAAGAAAAACCGCTCAAAAAAGTGACGCGCGGCAATATCACGTGGGCATCCTTTGCCCTGAAGGAGAAAGATTACGAAGAGTATTACTCCGAGTTCTCCAATGCGGTGCTGTGGCCTGCATTTCACTACCGTCTTGACCTGGTAAAATACCAGCGCGATGCCTTTGATGGCTATATGCGGGTAAATGCACTACTGGCGGATAAACTGCTGCCCTTAGTCGGGAAAGACGATATTTTATGGATCCACGATTACCATCTGCTTCCCTTCGCCAGAGCGTTGCGGGAGCGGGGGGTGAATAACCGGATTGGCTTTTTCCTGCATATTCCGTTTCCTACACCGGAAATTTTTAACGCCATTCCGCCACATGAAGATCTGCTGGAGGCGCTGTGTGACTACGATTTGCTGGGCTTTCAGACGGAAAATGATCGGCTGGCATTCCTGGACTCCGTATCAGGCAAAACGCGGCTGGTGACAAAAGGCGGTAAAACGCACACAGCCTGGGGAAAGGCATTTCACACCGAAGTGTATCCGATCGGTATTGAGCCGGAGGAGATTGCCGAACAAGCATCCGGGCCATTGCCACCAAAGCTGGCGCAGCTCAAGAACGAACTGAAACACGTAAAGAATATCTTTTCAGTGGAACGGCTCGATTATTCCAAAGGGTTGCCGGAGCGTTTTCTGGCGTACGAAACCCTGCTGGAAAAGTATCCTCAACACCGCGGTAAGATCCGTTATACGCAGATAGCGCCAACGTCGCGGGGTGAAGTTCAGGCTTATCAGGACATCCGCCATCAACTGGAGATGGAGGCGGGGCGGATTAATGGTCGCTATGGACAGCTAGGCTGGACACCGCTGTTTTATCTGAATCAGCATTTTGAACGCAAGATCCTGATGAAGGTGTTCCGCTACGCCGATGTTGGCCTGGTCACACCGCTGCGTGACGGGATGAATCTGGTCGCAAAGGAGTATGTGGCAGCACAAGATCCTGCTGATCCTGGCGTGTTGGTGTTATCTCAGTTTGCAGGAGCCGCGAATGAGCTAACGTCAGCGCTTATCGTTAACCCTTACGATCGCGATGATGTTGCTAATGCGCTCGATCGTGCGTTAACAATGCCGCTAACGGAACGTATTTCCCGCCATGCTGAGATGATGGACACTATCCGTAAGCATGATATCAACCACTGGCAGGCGCGTTTTATTCACGATCTGCGCAAAATCATCCCGCAAAATCACGCCATGCAGTTGCAAAAAAAGATCGCAACATTCCCTAAACTGGCGTGATATTCCTCCTGGGGGTTAATGGCCCCCAAGAGGCACTAACAAAACATCAACCTGGCTTGAGGCAACAATCGATTTTGCCGCACAGGCTGCGCGAGAAAAAAAACTGTGGTTATGATTACCGCAAATAACCAAATCAATATTCTGCTTACGGCACATGCTAAGAATATGTTCGTTTAATTCCCCTGTTGCAATGACAGTCTGGTGAACAGGGTATTGAGCCTTTTCGACCAGCTCCAGCAGAAATTGCTGCGTTTCCTCCTGAAGAACGTCACGAATATCTTCAAGCATGGGCGCTGCCAGTTGATTATACATTTCAGGTTCTGCTGCAAGGGTGATCAGGCTGATACGGGCATTGTTCGGTCTGGCGATGGAGACAGCACGGGCGACAAGCTGGTGGCTTTCCGGTGAAACAGCAACAGAAACAAGAAGATGAGTGTAACCCATCGCATACTCCTTAGACGTCTGAAACACGGTGTTTTAGCCAGCTTTACCGCGAATCTCCCGCTTCTGCAAGAGGTGAATACGACATTAGTGTGAAGCTTATCATAATTATTCATTAATTATTCTTATAAGAAGAATAATTGAAAACGAAGTCTCGATGAAAAAAATTAACAACTTAACGTAAATCACACAAATTTCTGTTTGCAGCATGAAATCGTTGTGGCGGGGGATAAACACAATTCGAATGATTAGGGTGCGAAATTGTTACCTTGCGCACTGATTATAACTATATGTTTTTTATGAATAATAAAAATCACCCTCCGGGTGTGGTATGACCTGTTCAGGTGGCGTAGTCAATAATGCGCAATAAAGCAATTGGTGCTACCCCGCCAGACCATGCTTTTGCATGAGTATTCGTCTTCTAAGAATACAAAATAGCATTTTTTGTTTAAAAAACGACCAAATTACAAGTCACGCTGATGGATTTATGGGTAATATTCACTTAAATTGTGTGATGTGGATCACATTTTTTTTAAATTTGGGAGTGGCTGCATTGTATGTGGCAAAACTGACGAGTAGAGTTTGCGTCGAATTAGGAAAAATCTTAGTTATTTGTAAGAAATGATAAAGCGTGTAAGGGCACATTTTTGTGTACCTGTTGCGCGTTTTGCTGCATACAAACCTTAATTCAACTATGCATTTGGCCTTTTCTTTTTTTTTATACCGGGTGTTTTCCCGGCGACATCACGGGGTGCGGTCTTTCCGCATAAAAATAATAGTTGGTTATTCGGGATGGGAAAAATGCATACATCCGAGTTGCTAAAACATATCTATGACATCAATTTGTCATATTTACTGCTTGCACAGCGTTTGATTAGTCAGGACAAGGCGTCCGCGATGTTTCGTCTTGGCATTAACGAAGAAATGGCCACCATGCTGGGCGGATTAACGCTCCCGCAAATGGTAAAGCTGGCCGAAACGAATCAACTTGTTTGTCAGTTCCGCTTTGATAATCCGCAGACCATCACACGTCTGACACAGGAATCCCGTGTTGACGATCTTCAGCAGATCCATACCGGTATTCTTCTTTCCACTCGCTTGCTCAACGAAATCAGCCAGCCTGATGACGTAGCCCGTAAGAAAAGAGCTTAAAAATGAGCGAAAAAAGCATTGTTCAGGAAGCGCGTGCATACAGCTGGCAATGGAACTGATTACGCTGGGTGCTCGTTTGCAAATGCTGGAAAGCGAAACTCAGCTGAGCCGTGGTCGTCTCATCAAACTGTATAAAGAGTTACGCGGTAGCCCTCCGCCAAAAGGGATGCTGCCGTTTTCAACAGACTGGTTTATGACCTGGGAACAGAACATCCATGCATCCATGTTCTGTAACGCCTGGCAGTACCTGCTAAAAACCGGTTTGTGCAGCGGCGTTGATGCCGTGATCAAAGCGTATAAACTCTACCTTGAGCAATGCCCACAGCAGGAAGATGGCCCCCTGCTGGCGCTGACCCGCGCATGGACGCTGGTGCGTTTTGTTGAAAGTGGAATGCTTGAACTGTCGCGCTGTAATTGCTGCGATGGCAATTTTATTACCCATGCTCATCAGCCTGCTGGCAGCTTCGCCTGTAGTTTATGCCAGCCTCCATCCCGTGCAGTAAAAAGACGTAAACTTTCCCGGGATGCTGCCGATATTATTCCACAACTGCTGGATGAACAGATCGAACAGGCTGTTTAACCCGAACGTGTGGGCAAGATTCCAGCAGCGGTAAGCAATTACCGCTGCTTTTTTTTACCCCGCGTTCCGGTAACACACTCGAAATGAACGTCCTGCCTTAGTCACTAGCGGAAGGATGATGTCGTGCTTATCTTATTAGGTTACCTGGTAGTTCTCGGTACAGTTTTCGGCGGTTACATGATGACCGGCGGGCACCTTGGAGCACTCTATCAACCGGCTGAACTTATTATCATTGGCGGCGCAGGGGTAGGGGCTTTTATCGTTGGTAACAACGGTAAGTCGATCAAGGGAACGCTGAAAGCGATTCCGTTGCTGTTCCGTCGCTCGAAATACACCAAAAGCATGTACATGGACCTGCTGGCGCTGCTCTATCGTCTGATGGCGGAGTCCCGTCAGCAGGGGATGTTCTCGCTGGAGCGAGACATCGAAAATCCAAAAGAGAGCGAAATCTTTGCCAGCTATCCGCGTATTCTGGCTGATGCCATGATGCTGGATTTCATCGTCGATTACCTGCGTCTCATCATCAGCGGCAACATGAATACCTTCGAAATCGAAGCACTGATGGACGAAGAGATCGAAACCCACGAGAGCGAATCCGAAGTGCCGGCAAACAGCCTGGCGCTGGTGGGCGATTCCCTTCCTGCCTTCGGTATCGTTGCGGCAGTGATGGGGGTGGTCCACGCGCTGGCCTCCGCTGACCGTCCTGCGGCAGAACTGGGCGCACTGATTGCTCACGCGATGGTGGGAACCTTCCTCGGTATTTTGCTGGCGTACGGCTTTATCTCCCCGCTGGCCAGTGTTTTGCGCCAGAAGAGCGCCGAAACCACCAAAATGATGCAGTGCGTGAAGATCACGCTGCTCTCTAACCTCAACGGTTATGCACCACCTATCGCCGTGGAATTTGGCCGTAAAACGCTGTACTCCAGCGAGCGTCCGTCGTTTATCGAACTGGAAGAACACGTGCGTGCGGTGAAAAACCCAAACCAACAGACGACAACTGAGGACGCATGAAAAATCAGTCCCATCCGATCGTCATCGTAAAAAAGCGCAAGCACAAGGGGCATGGGCACGGTGCGCATGGCTCCTGGAAAATTGCTTACGCCGACTTTATGACCGCTATGATGGCGTTCTTTCTGGTGATGTGGTTGATTTCCATCTCCAGCCCGAAAGAGCTTATCCAGATTGCGGAATATTTCAGAACGCCGCTGGCGACTGCGGTGGCTGGTGGGCCACGCATTTCTAACAGCGACAGCCCAATCCCCGGTGGCGGCGATGATTACACCCAACAGAAGGGTGAGGTGAAAAAAGAGCCTAACATCAACGAACTGAAAAAACGGATGGAGCAGGCGCGTCTGAAGAAACTGCGTGGCGACCTGGACCAACTGATTGAAGCCGACCCGAAACTGCGCGCACTGCGACCACACCTGAAGATCGATCTGGTGCAGGAAGGTTTGCGTATCCAGATTATTGATAGCCAGAACCGCCCGATGTTCAAAACTGGCAGTGCGGAAGTTGAACCCTACATGCGCGATATTTTGCGCGCAATCGCACCGGTGCTGAATGGTATTCCAAACCGGGTGAGCCTTTCAGGACACACGGATGATTTCCCGTATGCCTCGGGTGAAAAGGGATACAGCAACTGGGAACTTTCAGCCGATCGTGCCAACGCCTCGCGTCGCGAGCTGGTGGCGGGTGGGCTTGATGATGGCAAAGTACTGCGCGTAGTCGGCATGGCAGCAACCATGCGCCTTTCCGACCGCGGGCCGGGTGATGCCATCAACCGTCGTATCAGTCTTCTGGTGCTGAACCAACAGGCGGAGCAGGCCATCCTGCATGAAAACGCCGAAAGTCAGAATGAGTCACTGGACGATTTAAAACAGCCTGGGGCCGTTCCTTCGGCTGCCGTTCCAACATCGCCACCAGCCAATCCGAGGTGATAGCGTGAGCATGGATATTAGCGATTTTTACCAGACATTCTTTGATGAAGCCGACGAATTGTTGGCCGATATGGAGCAACACCTGCTGGATCTGGTGCCCGAAGCACCAGATTCAGAGCAGCTCAATGCCATCTTCCGTGCAGCGCACTCTATTAAAGGCGGAGCCGGAACGTTTGGATTTACCATTTTGCAGGAAACGACCCATTTAATGGAGAACCTGCTTGATGAAGCACGACGCGGTGAGATGCAGCTCAATACCGACATTATCAACCTGTTTTTGGAAACCAAAGATATTATGCAGGAACAGCTCGACGCCTATAAAAGCTCGGCAGAGCCTGATGCCGCCAGCTTTGAATACATCTGCAATGCACTGCGCCAGTTAGCGCTGGAAGCAAAAGGTGAAGTGGCCGCAGCCGTTGTCCCCGCGGCGAAACTGAGTGTTGTCGATGCCGTTGCCGGACAAGATGCTGCTCCGGCCGCAGCACAACCGGGCAAATTGCGCGTTGTGCTGTCTCGCCTGAAAGAGAGCGAAGTTAACCTGCTGGAAGAAGAACTGGGTAACCTGGCGACATTAAGCAATGTGGTGAAAGGCAAAGACAGCCTTGCCGCGACGCTTGACGACGGTATCAGCCAGGACGACATCGTGGCGGTGCTGTGCTTTGTTATTGAAGCGGATCAGATTGCTTTTGAAACCGAAGCCGCGGTGGTGGAAGCACCTGCCGGGGTGGAAGAAGTGGCTGTGGTTGCACAAGCGGCTGCACCTGCCGTGGTGCCAGCTGCGCCTGCACTGAAAGCGGTGCCAAAAGATGCCGCTGCACCAGGTCGTGGTGAAAAACCGGCCGCCCGTTCCAGTGAGTCCACCAGTATTCGCGTAGCCGTTGAGAAGGTTGACCAGCTGATTAACCTGGTTGGCGAACTGGTGATCACCCAGTCGATGCTGGCGCAACGTTCTAACGAACTGGACCCGGTAACCCACGGCGATCTCATCACCAGCATGGGGCAGTTACAACGTAACGCCCGCGATCTGCAGGAATCGGTGATGTCCATCCGTATGATGCCGATGGAATATGTCTTCAGTCGCTTCCCGCGTCTGGTACGTGACCTGGCCGGTAAGCTGAACAAGCAAATAGAACTGACGCTGATGGGCAGCTCTACCGAGCTGGACAAGAGCCTGATTGAACGCATTATCGACCCGTTAACGCACCTGGTGCGTAACAGCCTCGACCACGGGATTGAACTGCCGGAAAACCGCATAGCCGCAGGGAAATCGCCGGTTGGCAACCTGATCCTGTCAGCGGAACACCAGGGCGGTAACATCTGCATCGAGGTGACTGATGACGGTGCGGGTCTGAACCGGGAACGTATCCTGGCGAAGGCCATTTCGCAGGGAATGGCTGTTAACGAAAACATGACCGACGAAGAAGTGGGCATGCTGATCTTCGCACCGGGCTTCTCCACGGCAGAGCAGGTGACGGACGTCTCCGGGCGCGGTGTCGGTATGGACGTGGTGAAACGTAACATCCAGGAGATGGGTGGCCACGTTGAGATCAAGTCTAAGCAAGGTTCAGGTACCACCATACGCATTCTGCTGCCGCTGACGCTGGCGATCCTGGACGGTATGTCTGTCAAAGTGGCGGACGAAGTCTTTATTCTGCCACTGAACGCGGTGATGGAATCGCTGCAGCCGCGTGAAGAAGATCTGCACCCGCTGGCGGGTGGTGAACGTGTCCTCGAAGTGCGTGGTGAATACCTGCCGCTGGTGGAACTGTGGAAAGTCTTCGAAGTGGACGAGGCCAAAACCGAGGCCACGCAGGGTATCGTTGTGATCCTGCAAAGCGCGGGTCGCCGCTATGCGCTGCTGGTCGACCAGCTGATTGGTCAGCATCAGGTGGTGGTGAAAAACCTCGAAAGTAACTACCGTAAAGTGCCAGGTATTTCTGCCGCCACCATTCTGGGTGATGGTAGCGTGGCGCTGATCGTCGATGTGTCGGCGCTTCAGGGATTAAATCGTGAACAACGTGTGGCGTACACAGCCGCCTGATTAAGTAAAAGGTAATAACATGACCGGTATGAGTAATGTAACGAAACTGGCGGGCGAGCCATCAGGACAGGAATTCCTGGTATTCACTTTAGGCGATGAGGAGTACGGCATCGATATCCTGAAAGTGCAGGAAATCCGTGGTTACGATCAGGTGACCCGCATCGCTAACACGCCTGCATTTATTAAAGGTGTTACTAACCTGCGTGGCGTGATTGTGCCAATCGTTGACCTGCGTGTGAAATTCAGCCAGGGCGACGTTGACTACAACGACAACACCGTGGTGATTGTCCTGAATCTGGGTCAGCGCGTGGTGGGTATTGTGGTGGATGGTGTGTCTGATGTGCTGTCGTTAACGTCTGACCAAATCCGCCCGGCACCGGAGTTCGCGGTCACGCTGTCCACCGAATACCTGACAGGGCTGGGTGCGCTCGGCGATCGTATGCTGATTCTGGTGAACATTGAGAAGCTGCTGAACAGCGAAGAGATGGCACTGCTGGATATCGCGGCGAATCACGTAGCGTAGGTAAAAGCAAAACGGCAACTTCGGTTGTAATGCCGATCAGTTAAGGATCGGTTGACCGATCCAGTGGCTGTGTAAGAATCCGGAAATGCTCACCCGTTTCCGGATTTTTTTATGCACATTGGACAGGCTCTTGATCTGGTATCCCGTTACGATCCTCTGCGTAACCCGCTGACTTCTCTGGGCGATTATCTGGACCCGGAGCTCATTTCCCGCTGTCTGGCCGAATCAGCTGAGCTTCTCAGAATCATGCGGAATGGTCATGAGAATGCTGATGACCCTGCAGGGAGCGTCACCAGTTTGTATCCCTGAGCTAATGCGAGATCTGGAAAGTATGGGGCAGATGGTCAGGTTGCCGACAAGAAGGGAAAGGGCCTTCCAGAGGGTGGTGAATGAGAGGCCCTGGAGATACCCCACAGCCCCGAAAAAGGGCCAGTCAGTTGCTTAACTGACTGGCATTACAACTCAGGTTGCCGTTTTTAGTGTTTGCTCCCTCTCCCGTGGGAGAGGGTTGGGGTGAGGGCAACAGACCTCACCTTTTTTACATCTTAAGCTTCCTGCTCCACCAGCTCCGTTTCCGCTTCCCGCTTCCCTTCATTTTGCGACAGCATCGCAGTAGCAATACCGTTACCCAACACGTTAATAGCGGAACGGCCCATATCCAGGAAGTGATCGATACCCATCAGTAACAGAATACCTGCCACCGGAATATTGAAGCTTGGGATAGTCGCTGCCAGTACCACCAGAGAAGAGCGTGGTACGCCTGCAATCCCTTTTGAAGCCAGCATCAGGGTCAGCATCAGTACCGTAACTTCCGAGAAACTCAGGTGAATGTTGTACGCCTGTGCAATAAACATCGAGGCAAAAGAGCAGTACACCATTGAACCTACCAGGTTAAAGGAATAACCAATTGGCAGGACGAAAGAAGCGATATTGCGTGAGCAGCCAAAACGTTCCAGCTGTTCCAGCGTTTTTGGATATGCTGCTTCAGAGCTGCTGGTGGTAAACGCAACCAGCACCGGATCTTTCAGCATGCTGACCAAACGAAACACCTCTTTTTTCAGCACCATGTAGCCCACTGCCAGCAACACCATGCAGGTGAGGAAGATCGCCACATAGTAACCGCCAATGAAGGAGGCATAGTTCAGCAGGATGCCGAGACCCTGTGTGGCAATAACGGATGAAATGGCGGCGAAAATTGCCAGCGGTGCCACGTACATCACGTAACCGGTCACTTTCAGCATGATGTGAGAGACGACGTCCAGCGCTGCCACCAGCGGGGCGTTGAATTTCTGCCCCAGAGACGCGCCGCCAATGCCGAAGAACATGGAGAACACCACGATCTGCAGAATTTCATTGTTCGACATTGCCCCGGCGATGCTGGTGGGAATGGTATGAGACAGGAAGGCTTTCAGCGTCATTCCGCCGACTGCCAGGCCGGTATCCACCGCTTCCGTTGGGATTGTCAGGTTCAGACCACTACCCGGGTGTTCCAGGGTGACAATAAACAGCCCCACCAGAATAGACAGCACGGATGAGCTAATAAACCACACCATCGCTTTACCGCCTACGCGACCAATGGTGGACGTTTCGCCCAGTTTCATGATACCGACCGTTAACGTACTGAAGACCAATGGTGCAATTACCATTTTAATCAGTCGCAGGAAAATATCGGTCAGGAGTGTGATGTTATCCGACCAGGTTTTGATGGCATCCGGTGAGGCATATTCATGAATTGCCGCCCCTGAAAGAATACCCGCCAGCATGAATATCACAATGAAGAGTGTGAGTTTGTTTGCACTTGCCACGAAAAAAGACCCTCTATGCGCTTAAGAGTGAGTCCACGCTGCTACATATAGAATTTTTATTACAGCGCAGGAAAAGATTCGGCACATAAATTGAAGTAAAGCGGGGGGAGATACAACTGATTTTTAATTTTTATTAAATTTGTTGTCGCTGTTACGACGATATATTGTGAAGTAGATCACGTTTTCATGGGTATATACTCAGACTCTGGAAAGAAAATTTTCTTTAAATCATTATAACGAATTGTATTTAAAGTAAATTCCTTGTCAATACAACAAATGTAGCAGGGGGTGGTTGAAGTAGTAACCATAAACTAGATTCTCAATAACCCCCCTTTGCGGCGTATTTAGCGGGGCTAACATGCTGAGCGGTATAAATAAAATTTGGAAAGCGAACGGAAACGTCTTCTGGAGGTGGGTAAATGAAAAGAAAACGCCTTTTGATATGTGCAGGAGCCTTGCTGCCCGTCGTAACAGCCCCGCAGGCGCTGGCGGTAACCAGTAGTGGCACCATCGGGGTAACGCTGACACTCACCAATGGCTGTCTGATCAACAGCTCGCCAACCCAAAACGGCATTAACTTCGGCACCCTGGATTTCGGGACCCATCCTGCAACCTTTTCCACGCTGACCACCCAGCTGAGCGGAGCCAGCGGCGGCAATACCTTCACCATCCAGTGTACAACTGCCAGCTATTCGGTGGCGATCACCGGCAACACGAATGCCACGGCACCAGGCAACGTTGTTGGCACGCCAGGCACGCCCGAGCGTTATCTGATTAATACCGCCAATGCGGCGCAGGGGGTGGCCTATAGCCTTTACAGCGACGGTGGGTTTAACACCGTGGTTGCCAATAACGTCGCTCTGCCGGTTGCGTCGACGGCAGGTGGGGTTGATAGCTATACCCTCTACGGGCGGATCACCGGGGGTGGCAACAGCGTCACGGTTGTGCCAGGTACCTACACCGATACCATTAACGTTAGCGTGACCTACTAACTTCAGAGCCAGACATGAGGGAAGCCATTTCGCGTTTGCGCTCGGGCGCAAAGGGTGTGTTGTGCATGTTTTTTACGCTGGCGATGGGGGGAATGGTGGCTCTCCCGGCTCTGGCAGTGACTTCTCAGTCCTTTAAAGTCAGCGCGACCATTGTGCCGGGATGTTCGGTCTCTACCGGAACCGGAGGGCTACTTGGCTCGCTGGATTTTGGCACGCATAACGGCGTGGAGAGCGCCCCGGTTAGCACCAGTTTTGTACCCAGCGGTGCGTTGTCTATCGCCTGTACGCCTGGCGTATCGTTGAGCATGAGTATTGACGGCGGGCTGCATTACGCCTCAGTACGAAGGATGCAGCGTGCCGGTGGCACTGACGTGGTGGGTTATCGACTTTATAGCAGCAGTTCGCTGGCCGCTAGCAGTGAGATTGGGGTCAACCAGGCAATCGCGGTGACCTATACCAACAGTAATAACATCGCGCTACCGCTTTTTGGCGTGGCGCTTATGACGGGGTTCAGCCCCGCAGGCACGTATTCTGATCAACTTACTGTGACATTGTCATGGTGACAAAGGGAGATAATCGATGAAGCTGTCTGTCTGGCATTTGTGCCTGGTGAGTCTGTTGGGGGTGACCGTCGCAAAGAATGATGCAAATGCAGCGGCGACCATTCTGTTATGGCCTATTGATCCCTGGCTGTCGGCAGACGCCAGTGCGACGGAGTTATGGATCCAGAATCAGGGCAACAGTGCGACAACCATGCAGGTTCGCATCGTGCGCTGGCAGCAGGAGAATGGCTTTGAACGTTATACCGCGCAGCAGGATGTCGTCGCCAGCCCGCCGATTGTGACAATCGGCACAGGAAACAAGCAGCTTATCCGCCTGATCCGACAGGGCACGATCCCGAAGGGGGTTGAACAAGCCTACCGCATTATTGTGGATGAAATTCCCCAGCCTGATGTGAAAGCGAGCCCGGCTATTGGCCTGCGGCTACAGATGCGATATTCCATTCCACTCTTCGTTTATGGTCAGGGGATCCCGACGGTCAAAGAGGGCGCATATCATGCGCTGGTTGATACTAAAAACCTGAGCTGGCGGGTGATGCAGGAAGGTGGTCACCCCGTACTTGAGGTGCGTAATAAGGGGGATGTTCACGTCAGACTGAGCCAGGTGGCGCTGGAACAGGGGGGACAGACGCGTACGGTGGCGCAGGGGTTACTGGGTTATGTTCTGCCAAACAGCTTTCGCAGCTGGCCAATACCAGCAGGAATACGCCAGCCAGATCAGATAAGCGCGCAGATTAATGCCAGGGATGCACAATGGCAGTCGACGCCCGTCAACTGAAGCCGCTGATGATGATTCTGCTTTGCGTCAGTCCCCGCTCCTGGGCCGAACCCGGTGATGACCGTTTACCGCCACCACCGGATGCGCAGGCGATCAATAGCGAGGCGGTATTCCAGCTTGCCATCGTACTGAATCACTATGACACCGGTCTGGTGGTACCTGTGACGCAGCGTAGCGGTGCGTTTATTATCTCCAGTGCCGATCTGCTACGCGCAGGGTTGCCGCCAGAGCACGTACCGACAGGCGAGGTTAATCTTTCCACGCTGTCGCAGGTTCGCGTGGAGTATGACAGCGCAGCACAGCGTTTACTGCTAACGGTTCCCCGGGACTGGGTGGCTTCCCGTGTCACCTCCTTTAGCGAACAAACGGCGCAAAACAAACCCCATTTTGGCCGGGGGGCGCTACTGAATTACGATCTCTATACCAACCGTACCGAACATCTCGGTGGACAGGCCTCCCTCTGGCATGAGTTTCGTTATTTTAACGAGAAGGGTTCACTCTCTTCGACCGGCTATGTCCGGGAAAATTTCGACGGTAATGCGGATCAGCAGCAAGGGTATGTACGCTATGACACCACTGTGCTGATGACCAACGAGGAGGATGCAATCACCTGGAGCGCAGGGGACGTGATCAGCGACGCGCTGAGCTGGAGTTCCAGCGTGCGGATGGGCGGGATCAGCTACGGGCGTGATTTTTCCCTGCGTCCTGACCTGGTGACCTGGCCGTTGCCTGAATTCTCCGGTGAGGCTGCGGTTCCTACCTCGGTTGACCTTTTTATTAATGGCTACCGCTCCGGCTCGACCCAGCTACAGCCTGGGCCGTTCACGCTCACCAATCTGCCGTATATCAACGGCGCGGGGGATGCGGTACTGATCACCACCGATGCGCTAGGTCGCCAGGTGAGCACCACGCTGCCGTTTTACGTCACCAGCGATTTGCTTAACGCTGGGCTGAGTGATGGGGCTATGACGCTGGGAAGTCTGCGGCGCAACTACGGTATCAAGAACTTTGACTATGGCCCGGCGGCAGGCAGTGGCTCGTATCGCTATGGGATGACGGACTGGTTAACGCTGGAAGGCCATGCCGAAGGGGCAGAAGAGCTGGCGCTGGGAGGGGTGGGGACGGTGGTAAAGCTGGGGCGCTTTGGTGTGGTGAACTCTGCGTATACCCGCAGCCACATGCGCGGGGAAGATGGTGGGCAAATCAACTGGGGGTACCAGTACAGCACCAGCACATTTAGCGTGGCCACGCAGCATACCCGGCGTGACCGCGAGTTTGGCAACCTGGCATTGTATGACCAGCCGACCGTCTATGATGAAAACGACAAACCCATCGCCAGCCTTAGCCGCAATACCGACCAATATTCCCTGACGTTTAACCTCGGCCAGTACGGCAATATTGGTACAGCCTGGATAGGCGTCGAGAGCTTTGACAGGCAGAAAACCGAGCTGTTGAATCTCTCCTGGAGCCGCAATTTGTGGGGCCGTAGCAGTGTTTATCTGGCGGCCAGCCGCGATCGGCAACAGGGTGACTGGACCTTTGCGCTGTCACTGCAGGTGCCGCTGGGTGAACGCGAAAGCGCTGCTATCTCTTTTGAGAAAACGCCAGATGCCGGCAGCACGCAGCGCATTAACTACAACCACTCCATGCCATCCGACGGCGGGTTCAGCTGGAATATGGCGTGGGCCAACCAGTCGCAGTCGGACAACTATCAACAGGCCACGCTGGGCTGGCGCAACAGTAACATTGAACTGCAGGGTGGCGGCTATGGCGAGCAGGACATGATGACCTGGTGGGGTGAGGCGATGGGCTCCCTCGTGCTGATGGATGGTGAGCTGTTTGCGGCGAACAAAATCAATGATGCTTTCGTGGTGATCAGCACCGACGGTCATCCGGATGTCCCGGTTAACTATGAAAACCAGCCGGTCGGGAAAACCAATAATCATGGCTATCTGCTGGTCAGCGGCGTGTCGGCCTATTACCCGGCAAGCTACAGCATTAATACCCTCAACCTGCCCGCCGATACCCGCCTGAAAGAGACGGAACGGCGGGTTGCTGTCCGCCGTCACAGCGGCTATCTGGTGGATTTCCCGATGGAGCAGGAGCGGGTGGCCAGCGTTATTCTGCATGATGCGCAGGGGCAAGTTCTTCCTGTGGGAAGTCTGGTAAGTCGAGCTGCGCGTAGCAATGCCGTTGTGGGATATGACGGTATTGCCTGGCTGGAAAATCTTGATGATGTGAATGCGCTCGACGTGACAATGCCCGACGGGAAGCACTGTCAGGCCACGCTGACAGTGGATGCAAACCCGGAACACAAGCTGCAAACTTATGGTCCACTGGTTTGCCGGGAGCAGCCATGAAGCGCGTGCTGCTGTGGATTTTACTGCTTATCTCCGGCGGTAGCTGGGCGGCATGTACCGTCAGTACGGTGAATGCGTCTTTTGGCAGCGTCAGTTCATTTGCCCTCAGCGGCACCGGGGAAGTGGAAACGACCGGTACGCTGGTTGTGTCCTGTGATGCGGTGCTTAACCTGCTGACTAACGACTCGATAACGCTCAACTACACGGCGGCGTCGGTATCAGGTAACAACCGAGCCACCCTGAAACGCACCGATGATTTGACCGTCACGGACGTTATCCCCACGCGTCTGTGCGGACTATCGGGCTGTGCGAGCAGCAGTGAAGTGCAAATCAGTAAAGCGTATACCTGGAGTGGTAACACCCTGCTCGGTCTGCTGGGCTCAAAACAGTACAACATTCCGCTCTATTTTCGCACGGTACCCGGGCAGAACGTTACGGCAGGGCCATACCAGGTACAGCTCACTTTTAGCGTCAACTATGACGTCTGTTCAGTCGGTGCGCTTGGCCTTTGTACTATCTCGCAAACCGGCACGGCGACGACCAGCATTCTGCTCAATATGACCGTGACCAACGACTGCAGCACCATGAGCACACCCGATGTGAACTTCAACAGCGCACCGCTGGTACAAAGTTTCCCGACCGTTTCACAGGCTGTCGCCGTGACCTGCACCAAAGGCAGTACCTACACCATCGGTATTAATAATGGTGCAAACGCGCTCAATAACGTGCGCAGGATGGTCAGCGGCAGTAACTACATGAGCTACGACATCTATAAAGAAGCCACAACCAACCGCTGGGGTGGCAGCGGTACTGAACGCTGGGCCAGCGCGTTGTCCTCACAGGTCAGCACTGGCGGGCTTTTGCGGACTTACAACTACACCGCCAAAATCCTTACCAACCAGAGTACTCCGCCTGCGGGTACTTACAGCGATACGCTGATCGTTGACGTTGCGTTTTAACCCCACGCTTTTCCCTTTCGCAAATGTAAAGTTCCTGTGGGCAGTGCCGATAACACCGTTAATAAATCTATGAGAAGGTGTTGTATGTTGAACCGTATCCGCGTTGTCACAATGCTCATGATGGTGCTGGTCATTTTCGCACTTCTTCAGCTCACTTCTGGCGGGCTCTTTTTCTCGTCGTTGAAACAAAACCAGGACAGCTTTGTCACCTCGAACGATCTGCGCGAGCAGCAGAGTGAACTGACCTCGACCTGGGATCTGATGCTGCAAACGCGCATCAACCTGAGCCGTTCGGCTGCCCGCATGATGATGGATCCAAACAATCAGCAGAGCAGTGCGAAAACAGATCTGTTGAAAAATGCGCGAGCTACGCTCGCGGACGCCGCAAAACATTACGACGCCTTTAAGAAGATCACCCCGCAGCCTGCAATGGAGCAGGTGAGCCAGAATATTGACGAAAAATACAACGCCTACTTTGCCGGTCTGACGGAGCTTATTCAGTTCCTGGAAGGCGGCAATATGGACGCCTATTTTGCCCAGCCGACGCAGGGGATGCAAAACGCACTGGGTGCGGCACTGGGCGAGTACGCCAAAGCCAGTAGCGAGCTGTATCACACGGCATTTGCGGAAAGTCAGAATGATTACCGTTTTGCCAAATGGCAGATGGCCATTCTGGCGCTGGCCCTGGTCATCGTGCTGGTGGCCGTGTGGTACGGCATTCGCCATATCCTTCTTAACCCGCTTGGCCGCGTGATTGCCCATATCCGTGAAATTGCCGGTGGTGACCTGACCAAAACGCTGAACGTTTCCGGTCGCAATGAGATAACCGAGCTGGCGACCAGCGTTGACCATATGCAGCGCTCGTTGATTGATACCGTTGCCAACGTGCGTAACGGCTCAGATGCCATCTATACCGGCACCAGCGAAATCGCAATGGGGAATAACGATCTCTCTTCCCGTACTGAGCAGCAGGCTTCTGCGCTGGAAGAGACGGCCGCCAGCATGGAAGAGCTTACCGCTACCGTGAAGCAGAACGCCGATAACGCCCGTCAGGCATCTCAACTGGCTGAAAGTGCCTCCGAGACGGCACAGCGCGGTGGTCGTGTGGTGGACGGCGTGGTGAAAACCATGCATGAAATTGCCGACAGTTCGAAGAAGATTGCCGACATCATCAGCGTTATCGATGGCATTGCGTTCCAGACCAATATTCTGGCACTGAACGCTGCCGTGGAAGCCGCGCGTGCCGGTGAACAGGGCCGTGGGTTTGCGGTGGTGGCCGGGGAAGTACGTAACCTCGCCAGCCGTAGTGCCAATGCGGCAAAAGAGATTAAAGCCCTGATTGAAGACTCCGTCTCTCGTGTGGATACCGGCTCAGTGCTGGTGGAAAGCGCGGGGGAAACCATGAATGACATCGTGAATGCCGTGACCCGCGTAACAGACATTATGGGTGAAATCGCCTCTGCGTCTGATGAGCAAAGTCGCGGTATCGACCAGGTTGCCCTGGCGGTATCGGAAATGGATCGCGTGACACAGCAAAACGCCGCGCTGGTGCAGGAGTCCGCCACGGCGGCCGCTGCACTGGAAGATCAGGCCAGCCGTCTGAAGATGGCGGTATCGGCATTTCGTCTTGCTTCACTCGCGGGACATACGGTCGACCCGCATGCGACTCAACACACCCCGGCCTCCGCGCCCGCTGCAACACGTACGCGTGCCGGAGCGACCGGACAAGATGACAACTGGGAAACATTTTAACTGACATGTAAACCGTGGCGGCTTGCCGCTGTATTTAATGTGAAAGAGCAGGTTGAAGCAGTAACAGAAGTCGGGCGGTCGCAGGCCGTGCCAGTTGTATCCTGAATGTGATTAAGAAGGCGCTATGACATCACCAATGCCCTCAGGGCAAACGTCATTATTGTTACAGATGACACAGCGCCTCGCGCTGTCCGACGCGCATTTTCGTCGGATATGTCAGTTAATCTACCAGCGCGCGGGGATTGTGCTTGCCGATCATAAGCGAGACATGGTCTACAACCGTCTGGTTCGGCGCTTGCGTACGCTGGGGCTGGATGATTTTGGGCGCTATCTGAGCATGCTCGAAGCGAACCAGAACAGCGCCGAATGGCAGGCTTTTATTAACTCATTAACCACCAACCTGACGGCATTCTTCCGGGAAGCACATCACTTCCCGGTGCTGGCAGAGCACGCGCGCCGTCGTACCGGGGAGTATCGCGTCTGGAGTGCGGCAGCCTCTACGGGTGAAGAGCCGTACTCGCTGGCGATCACCCTCGCGGACACGTTGGGCATGGCTCCAGGGCGCTGGAAAGTGTATGCCAGCGATATTGATACCGAAGTGCTGGAGAAGGCTCGCAACGGAGTTTATCGCCAGGATGAACTGAAAACGCTGTCGCCTCAGCAGCTACAACGTTACTTCATGCGTGGAACAGGCCCGCATGAAGGGCTGGTGCGCGTACGCCAGGAACTGGCGAACTGCGTTGAATTCGCGCCAGTTAACCTGCTGGATAAGCAGTACAACGTTCCGGGGCCATTTGATGCCATTTTTTGCCGTAACGTAATGATTTATTTTGATAAAACGACGCAACAGGAGATTCTGCGTCGCTTTGTTCCGTTGCTCAAGCCTGACGGTTTACTGTTTGCCGGGCATTCGGAAAACTTTAGCAACCTCGTGCGTGAGTTTAGCCTGCGTGGGCAAACGGTCTATGCACTGAGTAAGGAAAAAGCATGAGTAAAATCAGGGTATTGTCTGTCGATGATTCGGCGCTGATGCGCCAGATCATGACTGAAATTATCAATAGCCACAGCGATATGGAGATGGTGGCAACCGCGCCAGATCCTTTGGTTGCGCGGGATTTAATTAAAAAATATAACCCCGACGTGCTTACGCTGGATGTCGAAATGCCGCGCATGGATGGCATTGATTTCCTGGAAAAATTGATGCGTCTGCGCCCGATGCCGGTCGTGATGGTGTCATCACTGACCGGGAAAGGTTCCGAAATCACGTTGCGCGCGCTGGAGCTGGGGGCGGTGGATTTCGTCACCAAACCGCAGCTGGGTATTCGTGAAGGGATGCTCGCCTACAGTGAAATGATTGCCGAGAAGATCCGTACCGCGTCACGTGCGAAACTTGCTGCCCACAAACCGATAGCCGCTCCGGCAACACTGAAGGCCGGCCCGCTACTCAGCTCGGAAAAACTGCTGGTGATTGGTGCATCAACCGGTGGAACAGAGGCAATTCGCCATGTACTCCAGCCATTGCCGCTTTCAAGCCCGGGTATTCTTATTACTCAGCATATGCCGCCAGGATTTACCCGCTCGTTCGCGGAACGTCTGAACAAACTGTGTCAGATCAGCGTGAAAGAGGCGGAAGACGGTGAACGTGTGCTCCCCGGACATGCTTATATTGCGCCGGGTGACAAGCATATGGAACTGGCGCGCAGTGGCGCAAACTATCAAATCAAAATTCATGACGGGCCGCCGGTCAACCGGCACCGTCCGTCGGTGGATGTGCTGTTTCATTCGGTGGCGAAACATGCGGGGCGCAACGCCGTTGGGGTGATCCTGACGGGGATGGGCAACGATGGTGCCGCCGGAATGCTTGCAATGCACCAGGCGGGAGCCTGGACGATTGCGCAGAATGAAGCAAGTTGTGTGGTGTTCGGCATGCCGCGCGAGGCCATCAATATGGGTGGCGTGAGCGAAGTGGTCGATCTTAGCCAGGTAAGCCAGCAGATGCTGGCGAAAATCAGTGCCGGACAGGCAATACGTATTTGACTCAGGAGTATTATTTTATGGCGGATAAAGAGCTTAAGTTTTTGGTTGTGGATGACTTTTCCACCATGCGTCGCATTGTGCGCAACCTGCTGAAAGAGCTGGGTTTCAACAACGTTGAAGAAGCAGAAGACGGCGTTGATGCGCTGAACAAACTGCAGACAGGCGGCTTTGGTTTTGTTATCTCCGACTGGAACATGCCAAACATGGATGGTCTGGAACTGCTGAAAACCATTCGCGCAGATGCAGGAATGGCCTCTCTGCCGGTTCTGATGGTGACCGCGGAAGCGAAAAAAGAGAATATCATTGCCGCTGCACAGGCGGGCGCAAGTGGCTATGTGGTGAAGCCATTCACTGCGGCGACTCTGGAAGAGAAGCTCGGCAAGATCTTCGAGAAACTCGGCATGTGAGGTGTTGGATATGTTGCAACCTGCTATGAAACCCGTTGAAGAACATTCGCCCAGCGATATTATTGCCCGCATCGGTAGCCTTACGCGCATGCTGCGTGACAGCCTGCGTGAACTGGGGCTTGACCAGGCTATCGCAGAAGCGGCAGAAGCGATTCCGGACGCGCGTGACCGTCTGGACTATGTCGTACAGATGACCGCTCAGGCGGCTGAACGTGCGCTGAACAGCGTTGAAGCATCACAACCGCATCAGGATGCGATGGAGAAGGGCGCGAAAGCGCTGACCAAACGCTGGGACGAGTGGTTTGAGAATCCTATTGAGCTGTCGGATGCCCGTGAACTGGTGACCGATACGCGTCAGTATCTTGGTGATGTGCCGGGTCACACCAGCTTCACCAACGCGCAGTTGCTGGACATCATGATGGCGCAGGATTTCCAGGATCTGACCGGTCAGGTTATCAAGCGCATGATGGATGTGATTCAGGAGATTGAACGTCAGTTACTGATGGTGCTGCTGGAGAATATCCCGGAACCGGCCTCTCGTCCGAAGCGCGAGAACGAAAGCCTGCTCAATGGCCCGCAGCTTGACGCCACCAAAGCAGGCGTTGTGGCAAGCCAGGATCAGGTGGACGACCTGCTGGACAGCCTCGGCTTCTGATTGTACTTCCCGCCTCAGGTTGCAAACGCGGCCTGAGGCGGTAAACGCGAAGAATCACCGAAAAGAGCCAGAATAAACTGGCTTTTCCCGCCATTGGATTTCCGCTGCACTGGCATGATACCCGTGACTAAATGGGCTGCGAGCATGCACTGTGGCAGAAGATAACGACGACAAAACGGAAGCCCCCACACCCCACCGACTTGAAAAAGCGCGTGAGGAAGGGCAGATCCCCCGATCCCGAGAACTGACATCCCTGCTGATCCTGATTGTGGGTGTGTGCGTTATCTGGTTGGGTGGGGAGTCGCTCGCCCGCAGACTGGCAGGAATGCTCTCAGCAGGGTTACGTTTTGACCACAGTATGGTTAATGACCCCAATCTGATCCTCGGACAAATTATTTTGCTGCTTAAAGGGGCGATGACCGCCTTGCTGCCGCTTATCACAGGCGTGGTGCTGGTGGCGATTGTGTCACCGGTTATGCTCGGTGGCCTGGTGTTTAGCGGCAAATCGTTGCAGCCTAAATTCTCCAAACTCAACCCGCTCCCGGGTATAGCCCGTATGTTTTCCGCCCAGACCGGTGCCGAGCTGGTTAAAGCGATCCTCAAATCCACCCTGATGGGAAGTGCCGCCGGGTTTTACCTGTTGCACAACTGGCCCGACATGATGCGCCTGATCAGTGAATCACCGTTAAGTGCAATGAGTAACGCCATGAATCTCATCGGGTTGGGCTCGCTGCTGGTGGTGCTGAGCATTATTCCAATGGTGGGCTTTGACGTTATCTTCCAGCTTTATAGTCACTTCAAGAAGTTACGGATGTCACGCCAGGATATCCGTGATGAATATAAGCAAATGGAAGGTGACCCGCATGTAAAAGGGCGTATTCGCCAGATGCAGCGTGCCGCTGCCCGTCGACGGATGATGGAGGATGTACCAAAAGCCGACGTTATCGTCACTAACCCGACCCACTACTCCGTTGCGCTGCGATACGACGAAAACAAAATGAGCGCGCCGAAAGTGGTGGCGAAAGGGGCGGGGTTGATAGCGCTGCGCATCCGCGAAATCGGTACCGAAAACCGCGTGCCAATTCTGGAAGCCCCGCCGCTGGCGCGTGCCTTATATCGCCACGCGGAAATCGGACAACAAATCCCGGGACAACTCTACGCCGCCGTGGCGGAAGTGCTGGCCTGGGTATGGCAATTGAAACGCTGGCGTCTGGCTGGCGGTCAACGGCCTGTGAAACCTGAAAACCTTCCGGTGCCTGCCGCGCTGGATTTTATGAACGAGAAGGACACTGATGGCTAATCTGGTGGCAATGTTGCGCCTGCCCGGCAACCTGAAATCGACTCAATGGCAGATCCTTGCCGGGCCGATCCTCATCCTGCTAATTTTGTCGATGATGGTACTGCCGCTACCGGCATTCATCCTCGATCTGCTTTTCACATTCAACATTGCGTTGTCCATCATGGTGCTGCTGGTGGCGATGTTCACCCAGCGTACCCTTGAGTTTGCGGCGTTCCCGACCATTTTGCTGTTTACCACCTTGCTGCGACTGGCACTGAACGTGGCGTCCACGCGTATCATCCTGATGGAAGGTCACACCGGCGCGGCGGCGGCGGGTAAAGTGGTTGAGGCTTTCGGCCACTTCCTCGTGGGCGGTAACTTTGCTATCGGTATCGTGGTGTTCGTTATCCTCGTTATCATCAACTTTATGGTTATCACCAAAGGTGCCGGGCGTATCGCCGAAGTGGGCGCGCGTTTCGTGCTGGACGGGATGCCGGGTAAACAGATGGCGATCGACGCCGACCTGAACGCCGGGCTTATCGCCGAGGATGAAGCCAAAAAACGCCGTGCAGAAGTGACCCAGGAAGCGGACTTCTACGGTTCGATGGACGGTGCGAGTAAGTTTGTGCGTGGGGATGCCATCGCGGGCATTCTTATCATGGTGATTAACGTGGTGGGCGGCCTTCTGGTTGGGGTGTTGCAGCACGGTATGGACATGGGGCATGCGGCGGAAAGTTATACGCTGTTGACCATCGGTGACGGCCTCGTCGCCCAGATCCCGGCGCTGGTTATCTCTACCGCTGCGGGTGTTATCGTGACCCGCGTCAGCACCGATCAGGATGTTGGCGAGCAGATGGTCGGACAGCTTTTCAGCAATCCGCGCGTAATGCTGCTGGCGGCGGCGGTGCTCGGTCTGCTCGGCCTGGTTCCGGGTATGCCAAACCTGGTGTTCCTGCTGTTCACCGCCGGTTTGCTGGGTCTTGCCTGGTGGATGCGCGGACGTGAAAGCAAGCCAGTTGCGGAGCCTGCGCCGGTAAAAGTACCGGAGAACACGCAAGCCGTCGAAGCAACCTGGAATGATGTTCAGCTGGAAGATTCACTGGGAATGGAAGTGGGTTATCGCCTGATCCCAATGGTGGATTTCCAGCAGGATGGTGAACTGCTTGGCCGTATCCGCAGTATCCGTAAAAAATTCGCCCAGGATATGGGCTTCCTGCCACCGGTTGTCCACATCCGTGACAACATGGATCTCCCGCCTGCGCGCTATCGCATTCTGATGAAAGGGGTGGAAATTGGCAGCGGTGATGCCTATCCAGGTCGCTGGCTGGCGATTAACCCGGGCACGGCGGCAGGAACGTTGCCGGGTGAACAAACCATCGATCCGGCCTTTGGTCTGGCGGCTATCTGGATTGAAAGCGCACTGAAAGAGCAGGCGCAAATCCAGGGTTATACCGTAGTGGAAGCCAGTACCGTGGTGGCGACCCATCTTAACCACCTGATTGGTCAATTCTCGGCAGAGCTGTTTGGTCGCCAGGAAGCACAGCAACTGCTCGACCGCGTGACGCAGGAGATGCCGAAGCTGACCGAAGATCTGGTGCCGGGTGTGCTGACGTTAACCACGCTGCACAAGGTGCTGCAAAATCTGCTCGACGAAAAAGTTCCTATCCGCGATATGCGCACCATTCTGGAAACGCTGGCCGAACATGCACCGCTGCAAAGCGATCCGCACGAGTTGACGGCGGTCGTGCGCGTGGCGCTGGGTCGTGCAATCACCCAGCAATGGTTCCCGGGAACCGGCGAAGTGCAGGTGATTGGTCTCGATACGCCACTTGAACGTCTGCTGCTTCAGGCATTGCAGGGTGGTGGTGGGCTGGAGCCGGGTCTGGCTGACCGCTTACTGGCACAAACCCAGGAGGCGCTGGCGCGTCAGGAGATGCTGGGTGCGCCACCGGTTCTGCTGGTTAACCACGCGCTGCGACCGTTACTGTCGCGCTTCCTGCGTCGTAGCCTGAATCAACTGGTGGTGTTATCGAACATGGAGCTGTCGGATAACCGCCACATTCGTATGACCGCGACGATTGGAGGTAAATAATGCGTAAGTGGCTATGGATCTTATTTTTCCCGCTGGCGGCGCAGGCTGCGGGCGAAGGGATGTGGCAGGCCAGCAGCATGGGCGTAACGCTCAATAATCGTGGTGTGTCGATGTCTTCGAACCCGCTGTCACCGCCTGATGCGGTTTCCGGGCTGATGACGATGGTGGTGTGGAACTATAAGCTGATTGGCCCAACGCCTGCCGGGCTGCGGGTGCGTTTGTGTTCGCAGACTCGCTGTACGGAAATTGACGGGGAAAGTGGCACCACGCAGGCGCTCAACGGTGTGCCAGCGGTGGAGCCTTTACACTTTGTCTGGGAAGTGCCGGGGGGAGGACGTTTGATCCCGGCGCTGAATGTTCAGAGCAATTCTGTGATTGTTAACTACCGTTAATCACCGTCCGCCCCTTGAGGCGGACGGTTCTGCTTACATACGCTCTACGGTTTCGATACCCAGAGTATCCAGACCCAGCTTCAGGGTTTTCGCGGTCAGTTGCGCCAGCTTCAGGCGGCTGTTACGCACCGCCTCGCTGTCTGCGGACAGGATAGGGCAGTGCTCATAGAAGCCGGAGAACAGACCAGCCAGGTCGTACAGGTAAGCACACATCACATGTGGAGTACCGTCACGCGCGACAACCGTCAGCGTCTCCTCAAACTGCAACAGGCGCGCTGCCAGCTGCGCTTCACGATCTTCAGTGAGGGTGACAGTTGTTTTTGCCAGCACGCTTTCGTCGATGTCGGCTTTACGGAATACCGAGAGCACACGGGTATAGGCGTACTGCATGTACGGTGCCGTGTTGCCTTCAAACGCCAGCATGTTGTCCCAGTCGAAAATGTAGTCGGTGGTACGGTTCTTGGAGAGATCCGCATATTTCACCGCACCGATACCGACGGCATTGGCCAGTTTTTCCAGTTCATCAGATGGCATATCCGGGTTCTTCTCGGCCACCAGGCGACGGGCGCGTTCCAGCGCTTCGTCCAGCAGGTCAGAAAGTTTCACGGTACCACCCGCACGGGTTTTGAACGGTTTGCCGTCTTTACCCAGCATCATGCCGAACATGTGGTGTTCCAGCGGCACAGAGTCAGGCACGTAGCCTGCTTTACGCACGATAGTCCACGCCTGCATCAGGTGCTGGTGCTGACGGGAATCGATGTAGTACAGCACACGGTCAGCGTGCAGGGTTTCGTAACGGTACTTCGCACAGGCGATATCGGTGGTGGTATACAGATAGCCGCCATCCTTTTTCTGGATGATCACGCCCATCGGTTCGCCTTCCTTGTTTTTGTACTCATCAAGGAACACTACCGTTGCGCCTTCGCTCTCAACCGCCAGACCTTTGGCTTTCAGGTCGGCCACAATGCCAGGCAGCATTGGGTTATACAGGCTTTCACCCATCACATCGTCACGGGTCAGCGTTACGTTCAGGCGGTTGTAGGTTAACTGGTTCTGGGACATGGTGATGTCAACCAGCTTGCGCCACATTTCCAGGAAGTACTGGTCGCCACCCTGCAGTTTCACGACATAACTACGTGCGCGCTCAGCAAACACTTCATCTTCGTCGTAGTGTTTTTTGGCTTCACGGTAGAAACCTTCCAGGTCCGCAAGCGCCATCTCGCCCGCGTTTTCTTGTTGCTGTTTTTCCAGGTAAGCAATCAGCATACCGAACTGAGTACCCCAGTCACCCACGTGGTTTGCGCGGATCACTTTATGGCCGAGGAACTCCAGGGTGCGGACAGCCGCATCACCAATGATGGTGGAGCGCAGGTGGCCGACGTGCATCTCTTTCGCCACGTTTGGCGCAGAGTAGTCAATCACCACGGTCTGCACTTCTGGCTGGGTGACACCCAGGCGGTCAGACTTCAGCGCGGCGTCAACATTGCTTGCCAGGAAGGCAGGCTCAAGGAAAATGTTGATAAAGCCCGGGCCGGCGATTTCGGTTTTGCTGGCGATACCGGTGAGATCCAGATGAGTCAGCACCAGCTCAGCGAGTTGTCGCGGCGGCATGCCCAGTTTTTTAGCGACTGCCATCACGCCATTAGCCTGATAGTCACCAAACTGTACTTTTGCTGACTGACGAACCTGCGGTTCGCAATCCGCAGGCGCGCCTGCGGCAATCAGTGCCTGACTGACTTTTTCTGAGAGAAGAGCCTGAATATTCACCTGGATACCTTACGTTTTTGATGCGGGTTAATAACCACCTGCATCAGTTAAAGAATTTAGGGCGGGAGTATACTGCAAATGCCTTCTGGCGTCAGCATTACGGGGGCCGAAGATTGCTCAGAATCCAGGCTAAGAAGGTGTGCATAATCATGCAGTCATAAAATCCGTTATTCTGCGGTTGGTCGAAAAGGGACAACAGAGTAAATTAGCGGCTTTGCGACACGATAAGAGACTGACATATGGCGAACTGGCACTCCATTGACGAACTGCATGATATTTCCGCAGATTTACCGCGCTTCACCCTGGCGTTCACAGAACTTGCCACCCGTCTTGGTCTGGATATCGCGCCGCTTGAGGCCGATCACATTTCCCTGCGCTGCCATCAAAACGCCACCGCTGAGCGCTGGCGTCGCGGGTTCGAACAGTGCGGTGAGCTGCTCTCTGAGAATATGATTAACGGCCGTCCTGTCTGCCTGTTCAAACTGCATGAACCGGTATGTGTGGCGCACTGGCAGTTCAGCGTTGTCGAACTGCCGTGGCCTGGGGAGAAACGTTACCCGCATGAAGGCTGGGAGCATATTGAAATTGTGCTGCCGGGTGAGCCGGACACGTTGAATGCCCGCGCGCTGGCGCTGTTATCCGACGAGGGCTTAAGCCAGCCGGGTATTTTTGTGAAAACAAGTTCCCCCAAAGGTGAGCGGGAGCGTTTACCCAACCCAACGCTTGCCGTGACGGACGGGCAGGTGACGGTGAAGTTCCATCCGTGGACGATTGAACAGATAGTTGCCAGCGAAGCCTGAGAGTTGTGAGTTCACGCCGGGACGAGGTACGGACGGTGTGTCATGATGGTGCGTTTAGTGGAATTTAAGGAGGATTGAATGGCGCTGCTGGAGATTTGTTGTTACAGCGTGGAGTGTGCCGTGACCGCGCAAAAACAGGGGGCCGACCGTATTGAACTGTGCGCAGCTCCCAAAGAAGGTGGGCTGACGCCTTCATACGGTGTGCTGAAATCTGCCCGCCAGGAGGTCAGCATCCCGGTTCACCCAATTATTCGTCCACGCGGCGGTGATTTTTGTTACACGGCGGGTGAGTTTAGTGCCATGCTTGAAGATATCGCACTCGTTCGTGACCTGGGGTTCCCGGGGCTGGTTATCGGTTTGCTGGATGAAGACGGTCATATCGATCTACCGCGTATGCGTCAGGTGATGAGCGCGGCAAAGGGGATGGCAGTCACGTTTCATCGTGCGTTTGATATGTGTAAAGATCCTCTTCAGGCGTTTGATACGCTTGCAGAACTTGGCGTGTCGCGAGTGCTGACATCGGGTCAGCAGTCCTCTGCTGAAAAAGGATTAAAATTAATTACGGAACTAAAAGCACATTCCGGTGTTCCAATAGTAATGGCTGGCGCAGGAGTACGTGCCAGCAATCTGGAACTGTTTTTAAACGCAGGGGTGGAAGAGCTTCATAGCTCAGCGGGTAAGTGGATACCGTCACCCATGCGTTATCGCAATACAGGGTTGTCAATGTCGACGGATGCTGAAGCGGATGAGTACTCGCGCTACGGTGTAGATGGAGAGTCGGTTGCGGTAATGAAATCGATAATTGAGCGTCATCACGTGTAGCAACGTACTGATTTTTACCGCGCATCATGTCGCCCAATATGATGCTTGCTTGTACCAGGCCCCTGCCAATTAAACAGGGGCCTTTTTTTCGCCTTCATATTTCAAGCCGCCGCTGCGTTGCCGTCTTGCTGCAACGTGAACTATTCTGGAGAAAACGTGCTACGAGTAGGCCGGGTAAGGCGTAGCCGCCACCCGGCAAAAGGCTACGGCTTCGTCGCAATCAATACCGCACGCATTGGCGCAGGGTAGCCTTCAATGGTTTTGCTGTGATCCGCCGGGTCGAGGAATTGTTCCAGGGATTCGGTCACCATCCAGTCCGTCCGGCGCTGTTCTTCGATTGAGGTGACGCAGACGTCCGCAATGCGCACATCCACAAAACCGCATTTCTCCAGCCAGTTTTTCAACGCCAGCGCGGAAGGGATAAAGTAGACATTGCGCATTTGCGCGTAACGGTCACCCGGCACCAGAACGGCATGTTCATCGCCTTCGACAACCAGCGTTTCCAGCACCAGCTCGCCGCCGCTGACCAGCTGATCTTTCAATTGCCACAGATGCTCCAGCGGGGAACGACGGTGGTACAGCACCCCCATCGAGAACACGGTATCAAATGCCTTCAGGGCTGGCAGTTGCTCAATCCCCAGCGGCAGCAGGTGGGCGCGCTGGTCGTTGCCCAGCAATTTACGCACCGCTTCAAACTGACACAGGAACAGCTGCATTGGGTCGATACCGACTGCCAGATGGGCACCCGCACCAATCATGCGCCACATGTGATAGCCGCTACCGCAGCCAACGTCCAGAATCGTGCGCCCGGTAAGGTCGGACAGATGGGGAAGAACGCGATCCCATTTCCAGTCTGAACGCCATTCGGTATTGATGTCGATGCCATAGAGCGAGAACGGCCCTTTGCGCCACGGCATCAGGTTACGCATCAGTGTTTCAATACGGTTTGCCTGCCCGGCTGAGAGGGGAGTTTCGCTTTCTGCGGTTACGCTGTGGAGCAAGTCCAGACGATAGGGTTTCAGCTCAGGCAGAAACTCCACCGCGTTTGACCACTGCTTTAACAGACCGTGCTGCTGATCGCGCTGCCAGGTAGCAATCTGCGCCGGTAAGGTTTCCAGCCAGTGGGAGAGGTGGTTTTTCGCAATCAGTGAATAGAAGTTACCAAACTCGATCATGCCGCATCCTCAGCTTTCAGCGCGACCAGAGAGCCAAAGTTAAAGCACTGGAACCACAATTCGCTGTGTTCAAATCCGGCTTTACGCAGGCGTGCTTTGTGAGCTTCAACGGGATCCGTCAGCATTACGTTTTCGAGCATGCTGCGCTTCTGGCTGATCTCCAGCTCGCTGTAGCCGTTGGCGCGTTTAAAGTCGTGGTGCATGTTGAACAGCAGCTCGCCTACGTCAGCGTCTTCAAAGCTAAACTTCTCTGATAACACCAGCGCGCCACCGGGGTTAAGACCTTTATAAATTTTATCCAGCAACAGCTGACGGTCTTCAGGCACCAGGAACTGCAGGGTAAAATTCAGCACCACCATTGAGGCATTCTGGATGTCAATATTGCGAATATCGCCTTCCACCACTTCAACCGGCGTCGGGGCCTTATAAGCGTCAATATGACGACGGCAGCGTTCAACCATTGCGGGTGAGTTATCGACGGCAATGATCTTACAGCCCTCGTGGCGAATGTTACGACGAACCGACAGCGTTGCCGCGCCGAGCGAACAGCCCAGGTCATACACCTGCGTACCGGGCTGAACGAAACGCTCAGCCAGCATGCCGATCATGGAGATGATATTGGAATAACCGGGAACAGAGCGCTGGATCATATCCGGGAAGACTTCGGCTACCCGTTCATCAAAGGTCCAGTCGCCCAGGCTGGCGATAGGCGCGGAAAAAAGCGTGTCGCGATCTGACATAACGTAAAAATCCGGGAAAAATAAAGTGGCGTATTGTGCGCTAATGGAAGGAGAAAACCAACTCCCACGGCATATACCAAAGGTTAGCCAGCACCATCAGCACAAGCGAACACCAGGTCGCGCTCATGCCGGAACGACGCCAGCGGAATAAGCGGTGATGAAAGCCGTAATAGTGCATTAACCGGCCAGCAAGCAAAAGCAGACCACAGATATGTACCATCCAGGTTTCTGCACCATCCATCTCCATAAACAGCAGTAAAATGAGCGCAATGGGGATGTATTCGACCGCGTTGCCGTGGACGCGGATAGCACTTTGCAGTTCCGAAAAACCGCCGTCACCGTAGGAGACGCGGTATTGCATTCTCAGCCGAACAACATCAAACGAAAACTTAATCAGCAGTAATGCACCTAACACCGCATACAGCGCGCTGACCATACAAACTCCCTGTTTTTTGGCAGATGGTACCTCTCTATGATAGGGGGCTTCCTCAGAAAAGAGAAGATTGTTGTGGAATAGAGGGGGCGTTGCCCACCGACGGAACCACGTCCTGTAAGGCTTGCCACAGAACATCGACCAGTTCAGGTGCCTGGGCGATATCCGGGGTGTGTAAAAAGAGATACGGCGTGGTGCTTTGCTCCCATTTTGGCAACGTTTGCAGCCACACGGCGAACATGTCCCGATTTTGCAGCATGTTATCGCTACCGATAAATCTGACCATTGGGTTATGCGCAGTCACGACGGCATGGACGGGTACTTTGGGCTTTTTGCGTTGTGCATCAATGATGGCTTCGTTATGCGGAATGGCGCTGTGTACAGGGCGGCTGTCGAGGATCACCCGGTTGACCGAGCGGTCATGCAGACCGCGATTAAGGGCTTTTTCGGCCTCACCTTTGGCAAAAAATTCAGGATGCCTGACTTCCACACCATAAGTAAATTCCCGGGGCTGGGCGTCGAGAAACGGCCAGAGTGCGGGCAGGTCACGCGGGCCAAACGTCGCAGGAAGCTGGAGCCAGTACTGGCCGATACGATTAGCCAGTGGCACCATGCGGCTGAAAAATTCTTCGGTCAAATCGCCGCAGTTACGCAGCGCAGCGTTATGCGAAATGGTGGCCGGAAACTTAAAGCAAAAGCGGAAATCATCGGTAGTCTGTTCACGCCAACGCTCAACAATTTCTGCTCTGGGGAGGGCATAAAGCGTGGTATTGCCTTCAACACAGTTAAAGTGTCGGGCATACTCTTCAAGGCTGGTGATGCCAAGGCGCACCCATTTGGGGTGCGACCATTGAGGCAGGCCCACGTACATCATAAGGCGCTTAAGATTTCATCTGTGCTGCGCACGCGACCGATGCGTGGGAAGATGTGGGTCATGCTACCCTGGTGCTGATCCGTTGAGCCTGCGCTGCACGCATCTTCGGCGATCACCAGGTTAAAGCCCAGCTCCCAGGCGTTACGGGCGGTGGACTCTACACCAATGTTGGTGGAAATCCCGCACAGGATGATGGTGTCTATGCCACGACGACGCAGCTGTAGTTCCAGGTCGGTACCGTAGAATGCGCCCCACTGGCGTTTTGTCACTTCAATATCGCTGTCGCATTTACCAAGCGATGCCGGATACGTCCACCAGTTCTCTGGCAGAGCTCGCGCCGCTGGCTGGGCGTCAACAGGCTGTTTTAACGCTTCGGCGAAATCCGCAGACCAACCGACGCGAACCATGACAACAGGTGCACCGCTGGCACGGCATTTTTCCGCCAGGCGGGCGGCACGGCTGACCACACTGTCAGCGGTATGCGGGCCGCCGGCAAAGGGGAGGATCCCTTCCTGCAGGTCAATCACCACAAGTGCAGTTCTGGTGGCATCGAGTGTAAACATAATAACTCCAGTTAAATAAACAACCTGGGCTACAGGTTACGACGTTGTGCCCTGCTGTGGGTCGGATAATTTTGTTAATTTTTGTGAGAATGCGCAATAAGAGCGCAGCAAACGTGCGTCTGGCGTGCTTCGCTCTTATCGTCCGGCGGAATTTCCAGTATAATAGCCGCCTTTTTTCATCCAGTTGTGACATACAGAAAGCTGCGACATAGTAGCCTGCATACCAGGCAACATTTAGCCTGCGGCTAATTAAGGGATATCTCATGCGTACAGAATATTGCGGGCAGCTGCGTCAGTCCCACGTCGGACAGCAGGTCACCCTGTGTGGTTGGGTCAACCGTCGACGTGATCTTGGTAGCCTTATCTTCATCGATATGCGCGACCGCGAAGGTATCGTTCAGGTGTTCTTCGATCCGGATCGTGCGGACGCGTTGAAGCTGGCTTCTGAGCTGCGTAATGAGTTCTGCATTCAGGTGACCGGCACCGTGCGTGCGCGTGACGAGAAAAACGTCAACACCGACATGGCAACCGGCGCAATTGAAGTGCTGGCGTCCGATCTGGTTATCATCAACCGTGCTGAAGCGCTGCCGCTGGACTCTAACCACGTCAACACCGAAGAAGCGCGTCTGAAGTATCGCTACCTGGATCTGCGTCGTCCGGAAATGGCTCAGCGCCTGAAAACCCGTGCGAAAATTACCAGCCTGGTACGTCGCTTTATGGATGACCACGGTTTCCTCGACATCGAAACCCCGATGCTGACCAAAGCCACGCCAGAAGGCGCGCGCGATTACCTGGTGCCATCCCGCGTTCATAAAGGCAAATTCTACGCGCTGCCACAGTCACCACAGCTGTTCAAACAGCTGCTGATGATGTCCGGTTTTGACCGCTACTATCAGATCGTAAAATGCTTCCGTGACGAAGACCTGCGTGCTGACCGTCAGCCTGAATTTACCCAGATCGACGTAGAAACCTCCTTCATGACCGCCGGGCAAGTGCGTGAAGTGATGGAAGCGCTGGTGCGTAGTCTGTGGAACGACGTGAAGGGCGTTGAGCTGGGTGATTTCCCAATCATGACCTTCGCCGAAGCAGAACGTCGCTATGGCTCTGATAAACCAGACCTGCGTAACCCGATGGAGCTGGTGGACGTGGCAGACCTGGTGAAAGCCGTTGAATTCGCCGTGTTCGCAGGCCCGGCTAACGATGCGAAAGGTCGTGTTGCTGCCTTGCGTGTACCAGGCGGTGCGAGCTTAAGCCGTAAGCAGATTGACGACTACGGCAACTTCATCAAGATCTACGGTGCGAAAGGTCTGGCTTATATTAAAGTGACCGAGCGTGCAAAAGGCCTGGAAGGCATTACCAGCCCGGTGGCGAAGTTCCTGAACGCGGACATCGTGGAAGCGATCCTTGAGCGCACTGGCGCGCAGGACGGCGACATGATCTTCTTCGGCGCAGACAACAAGAAAGTCGTTGCTGATGCGATGGGCGCACTGCGTCTGAAGCTGGGTAAAGACCTGAGCCTGACCGACGAAACCAAATGGGCTCCGCTGTGGGTTATCGACTTCCCAATGTTTGAAGACGACGGTGAAGGCGGCCTGACCGCAATGCACCACCCGTTCACCTCGCCAAAAGATATGACTGCGGCAGAGCTGAAAGCAGCACCAGAAGACGCGGTGGCAAATGCCTACGATATGGTCATCAACGGCTACGAAGTTGGCGGTGGTTCTGTGCGTATTCACAGCGGCGAAATGCAGCAGACCGTGTTTGGCATTCTGGGCATCAACGAGCAAGAGCAGCGCGAGAAATTTGGCTTCCTGCTGGACGCGCTGAAATACGGTACGCCTCCGCACGCAGGCCTGGCATTCGGTCTTGACCGTCTGACCATGCTGCTGACCGGCACTGACAACATTCGTGACGTTATCGCCTTCCCGAAAACCACCGCTGCGGCGTGTCTGATGACCGAAGCGCCAAGCTTTGCCAACCCGGCCTCTCTGGCTGAGCTGGGCATTGACGTGGTGAAAAAGGAAGAGAAAAACTGATATGGCATATAAGCGTCCCGTTTCTGTCTTAGTTGTAATCTACGCCCAGGACACGAAGCGGGTGCTGATGTTGCAGCGGCGCGATGACCCTGATTTCTGGCAGTCGGTTACCGGCAGTCTGGAAGAGGGGGAAACCGCGTTGCAGGCCGCCGCGCGCGAAGTAAAGGAAGAGGTCACCATTGATGTTGCTTGCGAGCAACTGACCCTGAAGGACTGTCAGCGCACGGTGGAGTTTGAAATTTTTAGCCATTTACGTCATCGCTATGCTCCGGGTATTGAGCGCAATACGGAATCGTGGTTCTGTCTTGCGCTCCCCCGCGAACGGGAGGTCGTGTTCACCGAACACCTGGCCTACCGTTGGGTGAATGCGGCGGATGCCGCCGCGCTAACCAAGTCGTGGAGCAACCGGCAGGCGATTGAAGAATTTGTAATTAACGCTGCCTGAGAAGGCGCGATTTTTGGAGAACTTTTTATGGCAGGTCATAGTAAGTGGGCCAACACCAAACACCGCAAAGCGGCACAGGATGCCAAGCGCGGTAAGATCTTTACCAAAATCATTCGTGAGCTGGTAACGGCAGCACGTCTGGGTGGCGGCGATGCGGGTTCTAACCCACGTCTGCGTGCGGCTATTGATAAAGCGCTGTCTAACAACATGACGCGTGACACCCTGAACCGTGCTATCGCACGTGGCGTGGGCGGTGACGAAGACGCGAACATGGAAACCATCATTTATGAAGGTTACGGCCCTGGCGGTACTGCGGTAATGGTTGAATGTCTGTCTGACAACCGTAACCGTACCGTTGCGGAAGTGCGTCATGCGTTCAGCAAAACCGGTGGCAACCTGGGTACCGACGGTTCTGTAGCGTACCTGTTCAGCAAAAAAGGCGTGATCTCCTTCGAGAAAGGTGATGAAGATGTGATCATGGAAGCGGCGCTGGAAGCCGGTGCTGAAGACGTTGTGACCTTCGATGATGGTGCTATCGACGTGTACACCGCGTGGGAAGAGATGGGTGCAGTGCGTGACGCCCTGGAAGCGGCTGGCCTGAAAGCGGACAACGCTGAAGTGTCTATGATCCCGTCAACCAAAGCGGATATGGATGCTGAAACAGCACCGAAACTGCTGCGTCTGATCGACATGCTCGAAGATTGCGATGACGTGCAGGAAGTGTATCACAACGGTGAAATCTCTGATGAGGTTGCGGCTACGCTGTAATGGTGTGGCTTAATTTTATCGTTACAGGAGACGCGTGATGTCGATTATCCTCGGGATAGACCCCGGCTCGCGCGTCACCGGTTATGGCGTCATCCGTCAGGTTGGACGCCAGTTAACCTACCTGGGCAGCGGTTGTATTCGCACCAAAGTTGACGATTTACCGTCCCGCCTGAAGCTCATTTATGCAGGCGTGACGGAGATTATCACCCAGTTTCAGCCGGACTATTTCGCCATCGAGCAGGTCTTTATGGCGAAAAACGCCGATTCGGCGTTAAAGCTCGGCCAGGCACGCGGCGTGGCCATTGTTGCTGCCGTGAACCAGGATCTTCCGGTATTTGAATACGCGGCACGACAGGTTAAGCAGACGGTGGTGGGGATTGGTAGCGCGGAGAAAAGTCAGGTACAGCACATGGTGCGCACCTTGCTGAAGCTTCCCGCAAACCCACAGGCCGATGCCGCCGATGCGCTGGCCATTGCGATAACCCACTGTCATGTCAGCCAGAACGCGATGCAAATGAGCGAGTCGCGGCTCAATCTGGCGCGAGGCAGGTTACGATAATGAGAAATCAGGCTGGATGTTTATCCAGCCTTTTTTTATTATACCCGTCATAATTCAAGCTGCATGTGCGTTGGCTGCACTCGCTCACCCCAGTCACTTACTGGTGTAAGCTCCAGGGGATTCACTCCCTTGCCGCGTGACTCGGCCTATGGCCTCGCCCCTTCGGGGCCAGCGCAAGCGCTGTTCAAAACGCTAAAGGCGTTTTGTCCTGCAACTCGAATTATTTAGGGTATACGTCGGCAGTTAATTTCTTCCAGAACGCAGGAGCGTCACGTGATAGGCAGACTCAGAGGCATCATCATTGAAAAACAACCCCCGTTAGTGCTGCTGGAAGTAGGTGGCGTGGGCTATGAAGTCCATATGCCAATGACCTGCTTCTATGAGCTGCCGGACGCGGGTAAAGAGGCGATTGTCTTTACCCAGTTTGTGGTGCGTGAAGATGCCCAGTTGCTGTACGGCTTTAATAACAAGCAGGAACGTACGCTGTTCCGCGAGCTGATTAAAACCAATGGCGTCGGGCCAAAGCTGGCACTGGCTATTCTGTCCGGGATGTCTGCCCAACAGTTTGTGAATGCCGTTGAGCGCGAAGATCCCGCTGCGTTGATTAAGCTGCCGGGTATCGGTAAGAAAACCGCCGAGCGTCTGATTGTCGAGATGAAAGACCGCTTTAAAGGTCTCCACGGCGATCTGTTTACCCCAGCGGCGGACCTGGTGCTGACCTCTCCTGGTGCGCCAGCATCGGATGACGCCGAACAGGAAGCGGTTGCTGCGCTGGTAGCACTGGGCTATAAACCTCAGGAGGCCAGCCGCATGGTGAGTAAAATCGCCAAACCGGATGCCAGCAGTGAAACCCTGATTCGTGAAGCGCTGCGCGCTGCATTGTGAGGTAAAGGATGATTGAAGCAGACCGCCTGGTATCGGCAGGCACTATTCAGGCAGATGACGTGGTGGATCGCGCGATCCGCCCCAAACTGCTTGATGAGTATATCGGCCAGCCACAGGTTCGTTCCCAGATGGAAATCTTCATCCAGGCGGCAAAATTGCGTGGCGATGCGCTCGATCACCTGCTGATTTTTGGCCCTCCAGGCCTGGGTAAAACCACGCTGGCGAATATTGTAGCCAATGAAATGGGCGTAAACCTGCGTACCACGTCTGGCCCGGTGCTGGAAAAAGCAGGTGACCTGGCGGCGATGCTGACCAACCTTGAACCTCACGATGTACTGTTTATCGATGAGATCCACCGCCTGTCACCGGTGGTGGAGGAGGTGCTCTATCCGGCGATGGAAGACTATCAGCTGGATATTATGATTGGTGAAGGCCCGGCGGCACGCTCTATCAAAATCGACCTGCCGCCGTTCACCCTGATTGGTGCGACGACGCGTGCCGGGTCGTTAACCTCGCCACTGCGTGACCGTTTTGGCATTGTACAGCGCCTGGAGTTTTATCAGGTTCCTGACCTTCAGCATATCGTTGGCCGTAGTGCCCGCTATATGGGGCTGGAGATGAGCGAAGAAGGGGCGTTCGAAGTGGCGAAACGCTCTCGCGGTACACCGCGTATTGCTAACCGCTTGCTGCGCCGCGTGCGTGACTTTGCTGAAGTGAAGCACGATGGCTCGATTTCCGCTGAGATTGCCGCACAGGCACTGGACATGCTGAATGTGGATGCTGAAGGCTTCGACTATATGGATCGTAAGCTGCTGCTGGCGGTACTGGACAAGTTCTTTGGCGGCCCTGTCGGGCTGGACAATCTGGCGGCGGCAATTGGTGAAGAGCGTGAAACAATTGAGGACGTACTGGAGCCGTATCTGATCCAGCAGGGCTTCTTACAGCGTACGCCGCGTGGACGTATGGCAACGGTACGAGCGTGGAATCATTTCGGGATCACCCCACCGGAGATGCCGTAATGCTGTGTTCCCTCTCCCTGTGGGAGAGGGCCTGGGTGAGGGCATCAGCGCCCTCGGTCTTAACTTGCTGTTTTCTTCATCATACTGAAAATAAACAGCAGCGCCGCGCACAGCACTACTGACGGGCCTGCCGGTGTGTCATAACATGCCGAGAAAGTCAGCCCGCCTGTTACCGCAATCATCCCCACGATAACCGCTACACCCGCCATTTGCTCCGGCGTACGGGCAAAACGACGTGCTGTGGCCGCCGGAATGATCAGCAGTGAGGTGATAATCAGCGCACCGACAAATTTCATTGCTACCCCGATGGTCAACGCAGTTACCAGCATCAGTAGCAGCTTCACGCGCTGCAGTTTCACGCCGTCGACAAACGCCAGATCCGGGCTCACGGTCATTGCCAGCAGGTTACGCCACTGCCACAGCAAAATGCACAGCACCACCACAACCCCGATGGCGATAGAAATCAGGTCTTCCGGCGTCACGGCCAGCAGGTCACCAAACAGGTAGGCCATCAGGTCAACGCGGATATTGGACATCAGACTCACCACGACCAGCCCCAGCGACAGGGCGCTATGCGCCATAATGCCAAGCAGCGTATCAATGGCGAGGTGAGGGCGCTTTTCCAGCCAGACCAGACCGGCAGCCAGCAGCAGCGTGACCACAATCACCGCATAGAACGGATTGATGTCCAGTAACAGGCCAAAGGCAACCCCGAGCAGAGAGGCATGCGCCAGGGTATCGCCGAAATAGGACATTCTGCGCCACACCACAAACGAGCCAAGCGGGCCCGCGGCGCAGGCAAGCATAATCCCGGCCAGCCAGCCGGGCAGTAACAGTTCAATCATGAGTGTCCATTTCCCCGGCGCAGGACAATTCGTCCCTGTAAATCGTGGCGGTGATTATGATGATGGCGATAAATTCCCAGCTGTTCAGCACCGCGGGGGCCAAACATAGAGATAAACTCCGGGTGCGTCGACACCACGTCCGGCGTGCCGGAACAGCAGATATGATGGTTCAGACACAGCACTTCGTCGGTTTTTGCCATCACCAGATGCAGGTCGTGGGAAACCATCAGTACCGCGCAGTTAAGCTCGCGGCGCAGCTGGTCGATTAAATCATAAAGTGCAACCTGACCATTCACATCCACACCCTGCGTCGGTTCATCCAGCACCAGCAACTGTGGGCTGCTCAGCAGCGCACGGGCAAGTAAAACGCGCTGGGTTTCACCACCAGAGAGTTTCTGCAACGGGGCGTCGACAAGATGACCCGCCTGGACACGTTTCAGCGCCGGGAGAATGTCGGCTTTATGTGTACCAGGGCGAAGACGCAGGAAGCGGCTGACCGTCAACGGCAGCGTGGCGTCCAGGTGTAATTTTTGCGGCACATAGCCGATACGCAATTTTTCTTCGCGCGTGATCACGCCTTCGTCAGGTCTTACCAGGCCAAGCACTACGCGAACGAGCGTGGATTTACCTGCACCATTAGGGCCGAGCAGCGTCAGAATTTTGCCGGGTTTCAGATCCAGTGACACGTCAGAAAGGACGCGGCGCTGACCGAATGAGACCGAAATATTTTCGAGAGAAACCAAAGTCGTCATGTCAATTTAAGCTTGCAGAAGTCAACGAATGTTATAATATCACATTCCACGCATTCATTACGATGATTAGTCGCATTATGTTACATAAAAATACGCTTCTTTTCGCAGCATTATCCGCTGCTCTTTGGGGTACAACAGCACAAGATGGTAACGCCGCCGTTGTCGCTTCGCTTAAACCGCTCGGATTCATTGCTTCGGCCATTGCAGACGGGGTGACAGAGACTCAGGTTTTGCTGCCTGATGGTGCCTCCGAACATGACTATTCCTTGCGGCCGTCGGATGTAAAACGCTTACAAAACGCGGACTTAGTTGTCTGGATTGGGCCAGAAATGGAAGCGTTTATGCAGAAATCGGCAAAACAGGTTCCTGAACAGAAACAGGTCACTATTGCCGAACTGTCAGGCGTGAAACCGCTGCTCATGAAAGGGGCTGATGACGACGGTGGCGAACACGACCACGCGCATGCCAGCAGTGAAAAAGGTGATGGAGATCACCATCACGGCGAGTACAACATGCATCTTTGGCTTTCCCCAGAGATAGCGCGGCTTTCAGCGGTTGCAATCCATGACAAATTAGTGGAACTTATGCCGCAAAGTCGAGCCAAACTAGACGCCAACCTGAAGGATTTTGAGGCTCAATTAGCCGCAACCGATAAGCAGGTGGGTAACGAGCTCGCACCGTTGAAAGGAAAAGGGTATTTCGTTTTTCATGACGCCTATGGCTATTACGAAAAACACTACGGCCTGACCCCACTTGGTCACTTTACCGTCAACCCTGAAATTCAGCCCGGTGCGCAGCGTTTACATGAAATCAGAACACAGTTGGTTGAGCAAAAAGCGACTTGCGTTTTTGCTGAGCCACAGTTCAGGCCAGCGGTCGTAGAAGCCGTGGCCAGGGGAACATCCGTGCGCATGGGAACCCTTGACCCGCTAGGAACGAATATCCAGTTGAGCAAAGCGAGCTATTCGCAGTTCCTCAGCCAACTGGCGAACCAGTATGCGAGCTGCCTGAAAGGAGATTAACGAGGAAGTGAATACGTGCAACAGATAGCCCGCTCTGTCGCTCTGGCATTTAACAATTTGCCCCGACCCCATCGCGTTATGCTGGGGTCGCTTACTGTTCTCACCTTAGCGGTCGCCGTCTGGCGGCCCTATGTGTACCACCCAAGTTCTGCCCCTATCATCAAAACCATTGAGCTTGAAAAGAGCGAGATCCGTTCTTTACTGCCAGAGGCCAGCGAACCCATCGACCAGACGGCTCAGGAAGATGAAGCCATCCCTCAGGATGAGCTGGATGATAAAACCGAAAATGACTCAGGTACCCATGAATATGTCGTCTCGACGGGCGATACGCTGAGCAGCGTTCTGAACCAGTACGGCATTGAAATGGGGGATATCAGCCAGCTGGCAGCCGCGGATAAAGCATTACGCAACCTTAAAATTGGTCAGCAACTCTCCTGGACATTGAGCGCGGAGGGCGATTTACAGAGCCTGACGTGGGAAGTGTCGCGTCGTGAAACCCGCACCTATGAGCGTACTGCAAACGGTTTCAAGATGGACAGCGAAATGCAGCAGGGCGACTGGGTGAACAGCGTGCTGAAAGGCACCGTTGGAGCGAGTTTTGTCTCCAGCGCACATGATGCCGGGTTGACCAGCGCTGAAATCAGCGCGGTTATCAGGGCCATGCAGTGGCAAATGGATTTCCGTAAACTGAAAAAAGGCGATGAGTTCTCTGTGCTGATGTCCCGTGAAATGCTGGATGGCAAACGCGAGCAAAGTCAGCTGGTGGGTGTTCGCCTGCGTTCCGAAGGTAAAGATTACTACGCCATTCGCGCCGAAGACGGTAAGTTTTATGACCGTAACGGTACCGGGCTGGCGAAAGGCTTCCTGCGCTTCCCGACGGCTAAACAGTTCCGCGTCTCTTCCAACTTCAACCCGCGTCGTCTGAACCCGGTCACCGGACGTGTTGCACCACATCGTGGTGTCGATTTCGCGATGCCGCAGGGTACGCCAGTGCTGGCGGTGGGTGATGGCGAAGTGGTCATGGCTAAACGCAGCGGGGCTGCAGGGTATTACGTGGCGGTTCGTCATGGACGTACCTACACCACCCGTTATATGCACCTGCGTAAAATGCTGGTGCAGCCGGGGCAGAAAGTGAAGCGCGGCGATCGTATTGCGCTCTCGGGTAATACCGGACGCTCTACGGGTCCGCATCTGCACTATGAAGTGTGGATTAACCAGCAGGCGGTGAATCCGCTGACGGCGAAGCTGCCGCGCACCGAAGGCCTGACGGGTAAAGATCGTAATGATTACCTGGCTCAGGTGAAAGAGGTGATACCGCAACTGCGTTTTGACTAAACGCTGTTCAGCATAAAGCCGGTGCCAGTGCGCACCGGCTTTTTCTTTTGTGCCTGAGCCTCAGCCTCGCTACACTATTCGCATTATTCGTTTTTTTCGCATTACCTTCCCTGGAATCAGCATGGAAACAAAAAAAAATAACATTGAGTATATTCCTGAGTTTGAGCCGTCGTTTCGTCACCCGCGCAACTGGGGAGCCTGGCTTGGCGTATATGCCTTCGCCGGTATCGCGTTACTGCCAGCATCCGTGCGTGATCCTCTGCTGGGAAAGGTAGGCCGTCTTGCCGGACGGATGGGTAAAAGCGCCCGCCGCCGCGCGCAGATCAACCTCTATTACTGTTTCCCTGAAAAGAGCGACGCCGAGCGCGAAGCGATTATTGATGCCATGTATACCACTGCCCCGCAGGCAATGGCGATGATGGCAGAGCTGGCACTGAAAGGGCCAGAGAAAATCCTCAATCGTGTGGACTGGAAAGGGCTGGAAATCATCGACGAGATGCGTCGCAATGATGAGAAGGTGATTTTTCTCGTTCCTCATGGCTGGGGTGTGGATATTCCCGCCATGCTGATGGCATCGCAAGGCCAGAAAATGGCGGCGATGTTCCATAATCAGGGGAATAAGATCTTTGATTACGTCTGGAATACCGTGCGTCGCCGCTTTGGTGGTCGCCTGCATGCGCGTAACGATGGAATCAAGCCGTTTATTCAGTCCGTGCGTCAGGGATACTGGGGCTACTATTTGCCGGATCAGGATCACGGTGCTGAGCACAGTGAGTTTGTCGATTTCTTTGCGACCTACAAGGCGACACTGCCTGCGATTGGCCGCTTGATGAAAGTCTGCCGTGCCAGAGTTGTTCCGCTGTTCCCTGTTTATGATGGCAAAACGCATCGTCTGAGCATTGAAGTGCGTCCACCGATGGATGACTTGCTGACTGCCGACGATAACACCATTGCGCGGCGCATGAACGAAGAGGTGGAGCTTCTGGTGGGGCCACATGCAGAGCAATACACGTGGATACTGAAGCTGCTCAAAACGCGTAAACCGGGCGAAAAAGAGCCGTACAAACGTAGAGAGCTTTTCCCGGGTAAATAAAAAATATCCCCTCTCCCTGAAAGGGAGAGGGGAGCGCATATCCAGCCTTGATTACTCGACTGTCATAACGCGTGTGGTGTTAGTCGAACCGATGGTGCTCATCACGTCGCCCTGCGTCACGATGACAATATCACTGGATACCAGATAGCCCTTATCACGCAGCAGGTTAACCGCATCAGTCGCCGCCGCAACACCGTCACAGGCACTGTCGAAGTGAACTGGCGTGACGCCGCGATACAGCGCTGTCAGGTTCAGGGTGCGCTCGTGGCGGGACATGGCGAAGATTGGCAGGCCGGAGCTGATACGGGAAGTCATCAGCGCGGTACGGCCAGATTCGGTCATGGTGATGATCGCCGTAACGCCTTTCAGGTGGTTAGCCGCGTACATGGCGGACATCGCAATCGCTTCTTCCACATTGTCGAACTGTACATCCAGACGGTGCTTAGAGACGTTAATGCTTGGGATCTTTTCAGCACCCAGGCATACGCGCGCCATTGCGGCGACGGTTTCTGCCGGGTACTGACCCGCCGCTGTTTCTGCGGACAGCATCACGGCATCGGTACCGTCCAGCACGGCGTTGGCCACGTCCATCACTTCTGCACGGGTTGGCATTGGGTTGGTGATCATGGACTCCATCATCTGGGTCGCGGTGATCACGGCGCGGTTCAACTGACGTGCGCGGCGAATCAGTGCTTTCTGGATACCGACCAGTTCCGGGTCGCCAATTTCCACACCCAGGTCACCACGGGCAACCATGACCACGTCAGACGCCAGGATCACGTCGTCCATTGCGTCCTGGTCGCAAACGGCTTCAGCACGTTCAACTTTGGCCACGATTTTCGCATCACAACCGGCATCGCGAGCCAGACGGCGTGCATAGTTCAGATCTTCGCCGCAGCGCGGGAAGGAGACGGCCAGGTAATCAACCCCAATCAGCGCAGCGGTTACGATATCCGCTTTGTCTTTTTCGGTCAGCGCTTCTGCAGAGAGGCCACCGCCGAGTTTGTTGATCCCTTTGTTGTTAGAAAGCGGACCACCGACGGTCACTTCGGTGAACACCTTCATTCCCTGAACGTCCAGCACTTTCAGCTGTACGCGACCGTCGTCGAGCAGCAGGATGTCGCCAGGCACCACGTCAGCCGGCAGACCTTTATAGTCGATACCGACTTTCTCTTTATCGCCTTCGCCTTTGCCCAGGTTGGCATCCAGCAAGAATTTATCACCGATATTGAGGAAAACTTTGCCTTCTTTAAAGGTGGATACGCGAATTTTGGGACCTTGCAGGTCACCGAGGATAGCAACATGGCGACCCAGTTTGGCCGCGATTTCGCGCACTTTATCAGCACGTAATTTATGGTCTTCTGGCGTACCGTGAGAGAAGTTCATACGCACCACGTTGGCACCAGCGGCGATAATTTTTTCAAGGTTATTATCGCGATCGGTAGCCGGGCCTAAGGTGGTTACGATCTTGGTTCTGCGAAGCCTTCTGGACATGTAATACTCCGTTGACTGAAACAACTTTGGTGTTGCGTGAACATTGAATCGGCCTTCTTCTGCTGCAAAGCAACAGAGAGGGGACCGAATGCCGTAAATCGTTTACATCTTAGTTATTAGGGAACATCACTCTTTATGAGCAATTCTTTATCAAAACGCGATTCCTTGAGCGCTTCTTTGACACGCTTCAAGTTATCTCTGAATTTTGTGCCCCGGCGTAAGGTAAAACCGGTTGCCAGCACGTCAATCACCGTAAGCTGCGCCAGACGAGACACCATCGGCATATACATGTCCGTGTCTTCAGGCACATCCAGAGTGATGGCGAGCGTCGCTTCTCGCGCCAGCGGTGTGCCCGCCGTCGTCAGGGCGATCACCATGGCATCGTTTTCACGCGCCAGCTGTGCCAGTTCAACCTGACTCTTGGTACGACCCGTGTGCGAGATAAGCACCACAACATCATCTTCGCTACAATTCATACAGCTCATGCGTTGCAGCACAATGTCATCGGAATAAATCACCGGAACGTTAAAGCGGAAGAACTTGTTCATGGCATCATGTGCCACAGCTGCTGACGACCCGAGACCGAAGAAGGCAATACGCTTGGCCTGCGTCAGTAAATCGACCGCGCGATTTACCGAGCTCATATCCAGCGACTGGCGGACGTGGTCAAGCGTGGCCATTGCCGACTCAAATATTTTCGCCGTGTATGCATCTACGCTGTCGTCTTCATCCACATTGCGATTAACATAGGGCGTGCCGTTTGCCAGACTTTGGGCCAGATGCAGTTTAAAATCAGGGAAACCGCGCGTTTCCAGACTGCGGCAGAATCGATTTACCGTCGGTTCGCTGACGCCCGATTCCTGTGCCAGAGCGGCGATGCTTGAATGAATCGCCTGAGCGGGGGAGGCGAGAATAACTTCGGCCACTTTTCGCTCGGATTTGCTAAGGTGTTCCAGTTGAAACTGGATTTTTTCCAGCATGTTCATCGTTAACAAGGCGCTCATGGGTGGAAACGATTTCATTGATTGATGAAATCATGATTCGATTTAGCCGATATTACCCCTGTGGTTTCTTAAAGGGTAACAGTCGACAAGAAATGTTGTTGTTTTTTTTCATTACTTGATCGATGTCGGGTTTTACCGTGGCCGGACAGAACAAAGAATCATCGGTTTTCGCGTTATTGCCGTGCCGCATGCGTTTGGCAGGTCAAAAATCACCGTATCGCACGTGACGTTAAGCGCTAATGGTTTCGGGAATGACGTAAAAGCAGTACAGTGCATTGTAATAAAATTACAACGATACCTGGCAGAAGCACCAGGTTATCCAACTGAGGAGAATGACATGGCGGTAACGCAAACAGCCCAGGCATGTGACCTGGTCATTTTCGGCGCGAAAGGCGATCTTGCACGCCGTAAATTGCTGCCTTCCCTGTATCAACTGGAGAAAGCGGGCCAACTCCATCCGGATACCCGTATCCTGGGTGTAGGGCGCGCCGACTGGGACAAGGACGCTTATACCAAAGTGGTGCGCAAGGCGCTCGAAACTTTCATGAAAGAGAAAATTGATGAAAGTTTGTGGGATACCCTGAGTGGCCGTCTTGATTTCTGCAACCTGGACGTTAACGACGTCAGCGCGTTCACCCGTTTAGGTGAAATGCTGGATCAGAAAAACCGTGTCACCATTAACTATTTCGCCATGCCGCCAAGCACCTTCGGCGCAATCTGCAAAGGGCTGGGCGAGGCAAAACTGAATAACAAACCAGCACGCGTGGTTATGGAAAAACCGCTGGGTACATCTCTGTCGACCTCACGCGAAATTAACGACCAGGTGGGCGAATACTTCGAAGAGTGTCAGGTGTACCGCATTGACCATTACCTGGGTAAAGAGACGGTACTGAACCTGCTGGCGCTGCGTTTTGCTAACTCCCTGTTTGTAAACAACTGGGATAACCGCACTATCGACCATGTGGAAATTACCGTGGCCGAAGAGGTGGGCATTGAAGGTCGCTGGGGTTACTTTGACCAGGCCGGTCAGATGCGCGACATGATCCAGAACCACCTGCTGCAAATCCTGTGCATGATTGCGATGTCTCCGCCATCCGATCTGACGGCTGACAGCATCCGCGATGCCAAAGTGAAAGTCCTGAAATCACTGCGCCGCATTGACCGTTCAAATGTACGTGAGAAAACCGTTCGCGGTCAGTACACCGCCGGGTTTGCACAGGGTAAAAAAGTACCGGGCTATCTGGAAGAAGAGGGTGCGAACAAATCCAGCAACACAGAGACGTTTGTGGCGATCCGTGTGGATATCGACGACTGGCGCTGGGCGGGTGTTCCGTTCTATCTGCGTACCGGTAAACGTCTGCCAGCCAAATGCTCTGAAGTGGTTGTGTACTTCAAAAACCCGGAACTGAACCTGTTCAAAGAGTCCTGGCAGGAACTGCCGCAGAACAAACTGACCATCCGTCTGCAGCCGGACGAAGGTGTGGATATTCAGATCCTGAACAAAGTCCCAGGCCTGGATCACAAGCACAACCTGCAGACCACCAAGCTGGATCTGAGTTATTCCGAAACCTTCAACCAGACGCACCTGGCTGATGCTTACGAGCGTCTGCTGCTGGAAACCATGCGTGGTATCCAGGCGCTGTTCGTGCGTCGCGATGAAGTGGAAGAGGCGTGGAAATGGGTCGACTCCATCACCGAAGCCTGGGCTGCCGATCAGGATGTGCCAAAACCGTATCAGGCGGGGACCTGGGGGCCGGTCGCATCGGTTGCGATGATCACCCGTGATGGTCGCTCATGGAACGAGTTTGAGTAAGATTATCCACTAACCCAGAGGTGTTATTTTACCGGTAACATGATCTGGCACAGTTAGTCGCATAATTTTTAATCTTTTAAGCTCCGCGTGGATTCACCCGCGGAGCTTTTTTTATTACACTGCCGGAAGTGATTTTGCCCCTGGGCTCCGGACAGCAAGCGTTTCAGCGTTGTTAACAACTGCCAGCAACGTTGTAAACTCCCGAGCACGGACAGATAAATTAGAGGAGCTTTTATGAATCCTGTATTGTTACGCGTAACAAAACGCATTATCGAGCGCTCAAAAGAGACGCGCTCGGCCTACCTCGCCCGGATTGAACAGGCAAAGAGTAACACTGTCCACCGCTCTCAGCTGGCCTGCGGTAACCTGGCCCACGGCTTTGCCGCCTGCCAACCCGATGATAAAGCCTCGCTGAAAAGCATGCTGCGTAACAATATCGCCATTATTACCTCCTATAACGATATGCTTTCCGCGCACCAGCCGTATGAGGTTTACCCGGATATCATCCGTAAAGCGCTGCACAGCGTGAATGCAGTCGGTCAGGTCGCGGGTGGTGTGCCAGCGATGTGCGACGGTGTAACCCAGGGTCAGGACGGAATGGAGCTGTCTCTGCTGAGCCGCGAAGTGATTGCGATGTCTGCGGCGGTTGGCTTGTCTCACAACATGTTCGATGGTGCGCTGTACCTGGGCGTGTGTGACAAGATAGTCCCGGGGCTGGCGATGGCGGCACTGTCGTTTGGTCATCTGCCCGCAATTTTTGTGCCGTCAGGTCCAATGAGCAGCGGCCTGCCAAACAAAGAAAAAGTACGTATTCGCCAGCTGTATGCTGAAGGCAAAGCAGACCGTCAGGCGCTGCTGGAAGCGGAAGCCGCCTCTTACCACGCGCCGGGTACCTGCACCTTCTACGGTACGGCCAACACCAACCAGATGGTGGTGGAGTTTATGGGGATGCAGCTGCCAGGTTCGTCCTTTATCCAGCCGGATGCTCCGCTGCGTCAGGCGCTGACTGAAGCCGCTGCCCGCCAGGTGACGCGTTTGACCGGTAACGGCAGCGAGTGGCTGCCTCTGGGTAAAATGATCGACGAAAAAGTCGTTGTTAACGGAATTGTCGCGCTGCTGGCAACCGGTGGTTCAACTAACCACACCATGCACCTGGTAGCGATGGCACGCGCGGCGGGCATCCTGATCAACTGGGACGATTTCTCCGATATTTCTGCTGTTGTACCGCTGATGGCGCGTCTGTACCCGAATGGCCCGGCGGACATTAACCACTTCCAGGCAGCCGGTGGCGTGCCGGTTCTGATGCGTGAACTGCTCAAAGGCGGTCTGCTGCATGAAGATGTGAACACTGTGGCGGGCTTTGGTCTGCAGCGCTACACCCTGGAGCCGTGGCTGAACAACGGCGAGCTGGACTGGCGTGAAGGCGCGAGCGCGTCCCTCGATGCGCAGGTTATCGCCACCATCGACAAACCGTTCTCTCACCACGGTGGTACCAAAGTGCTGAGCGGTAACCTGGGTCGTGCAGTAATGAAAACGTCTGCCGTACCGGAAGAGAATCAGATTATCGAAGCGCCGGCGGTGGTGTTTGAAAGCCAGCACGACGTGTTACCAGCCTTTGACGCTGGCCTGCTCGACAAAGATTGCGTGGTGGTGGTGCGCCACCAGGGGCCAAAAGCCAACGGGATGCCAGAATTGCATAAACTTATGCCGCCACTTGGTGTATTATTGGACCGCTGTTTCAAAATTGCGTTGGTGACCGATGGACGCCTTTCTGGGGCATCAGGTAAAGTGCCTTCAGCGATCCACGTGACCCCTGAAGCTTACGACGGCGGCCTGCTGGCGAAAGTTCGCGATGGCGACATGATCCGCGTCAACGGTCAGACAGGCGAGTTAACCCTGCTGGTGGATGAAGCAGAGCTGGCAGCACGTAAGCCACATATTCCTGACCTTAGCGCGTCGCGTGTGGGTACCGGACGCGAAATGTTTAGTGCGCTGCGTGAGAAACTCTCCGGCGCGGAGCAGGGCGCAACCTGTATTACGTTTTAAGACGACTTGATTTTATCGATCTGGCGAGAGAAAACTCTGATGAAAAACTGGAAAACAAGTGCAGAAGCAATCCTGACCACTGGCCCTGTCGTGCCGGTTATTGTGGTAAATAAACTGGAGCACGCTGTACCGATGGCGAAAGCGCTGGTTGCAGGTGGGGTTCGCGTTCTGGAAGTGACTCTGCGTACCGCCTGTGCGATGGACGCTATCCGCGCTATCGCCAAAGAAGTACCGGACGCGATCATCGGTGCGGGGACTGTTCTGAACGCGCAGCAGCTGGCTGAAGTGACCGAAGCAGGCGCACAGTTCGCGATCAGCCCGGGTCTGACGGAGCCTCTGCTGAAAGCCGCAACCGAAGGTTCTATTCCGCTGATCCCTGGTATCAGCACCGTGTCTGAACTGATGCTGGGCATGGACTACGGTCTGAAAGAGTTCAAATTCTTCCCGGCAGAAGCGAACGGCGGCACCAAAGCGCTGCAGGCCATTGCCGGTCCATTCTCTCAGGTTCGTTTCTGCCCAACCGGCGGTATCTCTCCGGCGAACTACCGTGACTACCTGGCGCTGAAAAGCGTGCTGTGCATCGGTGGTTCATGGCTGGTTCCGGCTGACGCGCTGGAAGCAGGTGACTGGGATCGCATTACGAAACTGGCTCGTGAAGCAGTTGAAGGTGCTAAGCAGTAAGCGTGTAGTCGAATGAAAAACGGGCCTTCTGGCCCGTTTTTTTATCCTGCTACGTTGACATTCGCGGCGGCCGTTTTGGCTCTTGCCACGGCATCATCTATATTCTCACCCGTCGCTAACGCCACGCCAAGACGACGTGAACCGTCGATTTCCGGTTTACCGAACAACCTGACCTGCAAACCTGCGCCGACGGCACCTTCAACGTTATCGAAGGTGACGTTCTGGCTGGTCAACTGCGGCAGGATCACCGCCGATGCCGCCGGGCCGTACTGACGAATACCACCGACAGGCAGGCCGAGGAAGGCACGCACATGCAGGGCGAACTCAGAGAGATCCTGTGAGATCAGGGTCACCATGCCAGTATCGTGCGGGCGAGGGGAGACTTCACTGAAAATGACCTCATCACCGCAGACAAACAGCTCCACACCGAACAGGCCGTAACCGCCCAGCGCCAGCACCGTCTTACGGGCTATTTCCTGCGCACGTTCCAGGGCCAGAGGGCTCATCTGCTGCGGCTGCCAGGATTCACGATAATCGCCATCTTCCTGACGGTGACCAATCGGGTCGCAGAAATGAACGCCATCCACGGCGCTGACGGTGAGCAGGGTGATTTCGAAATCAAACTTAACCACACCTTCGACAATCACGCGCCCGGCACCGGCGCGGCCACCCTGTTGCGCATAGTCCCAGGCCTTATCCAGCGTGCTACTGTTGCGGATAAAGCTTTGCCCTTTACCGGAGGAGCTCATTACCGGCTTAATGATGCACGGGTAGCCAATCTCGTTGACGGCCTGAAGGAATTCGGCTTTGTTACCAGCAAAACGGTAGCTGGAGGTGGGGAGTTGCAGCTCTTCAGCCGCCAGACGGCGAATACCTTCACGGTTCATGGTCAGCTTCGCCGCTTTTGCACAGGGCACTACGCGTTGACCTTCCTGCTCAAGGGCAATCAGCATATCGGTAGCAATGGCTTCGATTTCCGGTACCACGAAATCCGGTTTTTCTTTGGTAATCAGGGCGTGCAGGGCGTCGCCATCCAGCATGTTAATCACATGAGCGCGGTGGGCTACGTGCATCGCAGGGGCATCTGCATAACGATCAACCGCGATGACTTCAACGCCTAAGCGCTGGCACTCAATGGCAACCTCTTTTCCCAGTTCTCCCGATCCTAGCAGCATTACGCGCGTCGCTGCAGGTCGCAGCGCGGTTCCTAAACGAGTCATAACAATCCCCCTGAAAAAGTTGCGCGCAGTATAAACGAAAACGTTTGCGTCTGTCTTGTTCCGGGAGCCGGGAGGTCGGTAAGAAATTTAGCCAGCCAGAGAATGCGTCTTTCTGCGAGTGGAGGCCATGTTTCGCTTGCATGATGTGTGCGTTTTGCCAACCTTATAGGGTGTGAAACTCAAAAGAAACATGACATGCCACCGAAAGCCCGACGTACGCCCTATGCGATCACCATGCATGGCGATACACGTATAGATAACTATTACTGGCTGCGGGACGATTCGCGCGCTCAGCCAGATGTGCTCGACTATCTGCACCAGGAAAATGAGTATGGCCGGAAGGTCATGTCCAGCCAGCAGGCGCTGCAGGATCAACTGCTGAGTGAGATGGTGCAACGCATCCCCCAGCGCGACATTTCTGCGCCCTGGACCAAAAATGGCTACCGTTACCGACACCGCTATGACCCCGGCAATGAATATCCTGTCTATCAGCGACAGCCGGTGTTAAGTGCCGAGTGGGATGACTGGGAAACCCTGCTTGACGCTAACCAGCGCGCAGCCCACAGCGAGTTTTATACACTGGGTGGCATGTCTGTCTCACCTGATAATGCCATTATGGCGCTGGCGGAAGATTACCTCTCTCGCCGCCAGTACGGACTGCGTTTCCGTAACCTGGAGACGGGGAACTGGTATCCAGAAACGCTGGAGAATGTCTCACCGGATTTTGTCTGGGCGAACGACTCTGAAACGGTCTATTACGTCAAAAAGCATGCTTTGACCTTGCTGCCCTGGCAGGTATGGCGTCACACCGTGGGCACGGCTTCCTCTGATGATGAACTGGTGTATGAAGAGAAAGACGATACGTTTTACGTTAGCCTGCATAAAACCTCGTCGCGCCGCTACGTCATCATTTCGCTCGCCAGCGCGACCACCTCTGAAGTCTTGCTGCTGGATGCCGAACTGCCCGATGCGCAGCCGCTCTGTTTTCTGCCGCGTCGCAAAGATCATGAGTACAGCCTGGATCACTTCCAGCACAGCTTTTATTTGCGTTCTAACCGTGAAGGCAAAAACTTTGGCCTTTATAAGACCAAAGTACGTGATGAGCACAAATGGGAGGTCTTAATTCCCGCCCGGGAACAGGTGATGCTCGAAGGATTTACGCTCTTCACCGACTGGCTGGTGGTGGAGGAGCGTCAGCGGGGGCTGACCAGCCTGCGACAAATTAACCGCAAAACGCATGAAGTGGTGGGGATTGCGTTCGACGATCCGGCCTATGTAACGTGGATTGGTTTTAACCCCGAACCGGAATCATCGCGGCTGCGCTACGGCTACTCATCGATGACCACGCCAGACACATTGTTTGAACTGGATATGGACACCGGGCAGCGGCAGGTGATTAAACAGGTGGAAGTGGCGGGTTTCGACGCGGAGAAATACCGCAGTGAACACCTGTGGGTAACCGCCCGCGATGGAGTGGAGGTACCGGTGTCACTGGTGTACCGGAAGGAACATTTCCGGAAAGGTAAAAATCCGATCCTGGTATACGGCTACGGATCCTACGGCTCCAGTATGGACGCGGACTTCAGCAGCAGCAGGCTGAGCCTGCTCGATCGTGGGTTTGTTTTTGCTATCGCCCATGTGCGCGGCGGTGGGGAACTGGGTCACCACTGGTATGAAGACGGTAAGTTCCTGAAAAAGAAAAATACCTTCAATGATTATCTCGATGTTTGTGATGCGCTGGTGGATCAAGGTTATGGCGACCCGACGCTCTGCTTTGGTATGGGCGGCAGTGCCGGTGGGATGCTGATGGGGGCGGTCATTAATCAGCGTCCTGAACGCTTCAAAGGCATTGTGGCGCAGGTTCCTTTTGTGGATGTGGTGACCACCATGCTGGATGAATCCATTCCGTTAACGACGGGTGAATTCGAGGAGTGGGGTAATCCGCAGGACGATGTGTATTATCGCTATATGAAAACGTACAGCCCTTATGACAACGTAGAGGCGAAAGCCTACCCGCATTTGCTGGTGACCACTGGCCTGCATGATTCGCAAGTGCAATATTGGGAACCCGCGAAATGGGTAGCAAAACTCCGTGAACTGAAAACCGACGATAACCTGTTGCTATTGTGCACGGATATGGATTCCGGACACGGGGGAAAATCGGGGCGGTTTAAATCCTACGAAGGGGTTGCGCTGGAGTATGCCTTCCTGATTGGCCTGGCGCAGGATACGCTGCCAGGCCGTGCCGAACGTTAGGCGTCACCCAGATAGTGCTTCAGCGTTAAGCGGAGCTCCGGGCTCATTTTGTCCAGGTTGTTGTACAGCCAGCGCAAATAGCCCGGATCTTTATCCGCGATATCGGAAACCGCTTTGCCGCGGTATTTACCAAAGGTAAAGGTCGTCAACAATGCGGGACGTCCGGTAATCGTGGCCATATCATCCGGCGTCCAGCCAGATGTATTCATGATGTCAATCAGCAGCGCGGCGGTGATATAGCAGTCGTACAGGGCGCGGTGGTGATGTAACCCTTCGGGCGTTCTGACGCTGAGCTTGCGGGATTTATACAGCGCCATGTTGCTGTATTTGATCCCTGGCCACAGGCGGCGCGCCAGCTTCATGGTGCAGATCCACTCCCCGGGCATTTCCGGCAATACCCGGCGGTCAAAACTGGCGTTATGCGCAACATACCACGGGCTACCGTAATAGTAGGGAATGACCTCTTCAATCCACGGCTTGTCTGCCACCATAGACTCCGTAATACGGTGGATGGCCATCGCCTGCGGACTAATTGGACGGTCCGGACGCACCAGGTGGCTCATAGGGTTGACTATCTTTCCGTCAACAACGTCGACAGAGGCCACTTCCACTATTCCGCCCTGGAGATCGCAAGTTTCGGTATCGATGACGCGCAGCATTGATCGCTCCTGACCATAAAACGCTTAGCCTAATGGAATGATATCGCCTTGCCAACCCTGTCGGCCCAGAGAGCCGGTTAATAACAGCTCGCCTTTATCCGCACGCACGATCAACTGACCTTTTTCATCCCACAGTGCGCTACCGCTACGGGCATTGGCCATTAACACCGCGATGGCATACTTATGTGCAAAGCGCTGCAGCATACTGATGGACTGCCGCCAGCGGTTTTCCCCCACGGCCTGACAGCTGGTAAACAAGGTTGCCTGAGGGTCAAGATTCGGGGAGTCTGACTGTGTATCAATGATGGTGAGCTGTTTCTCGCCGGGGATCAGGCTTGCACCGTTACCCTGAGGATATCGCAGAATGCCATCGTGGTACGGCGTAAAAAGGACGAGCCCTTTCTGGCGTTGGCCTTGAAGGTCAAGTGTGAGCCCCGCAATGACGGTAATGCGGTGGAACTGTGCGGCGGCAAGCAGAGGTTCCAGCTGCCGATCGCCGGGTGGGGCAGGTAAAGTCGTTGTCCCCGGGCCGGTTAACGAGAGTTCAGGAAACACCAGCAAATCGCATTGCTGCCGTGCCGCTTCTTCAATGAAACGGAGATGGTGTTCGACATGGTCATCTACACTGTAGTGCTGCCCGGCATACTGAGCTGCCGCAATATTCCATCGTGACATCGTGACTTCCTTATACACTGAGTCGCAGGGATTTAAGAATACACCTAATTTAATCAGGGTTTTCTTATCCTGCCATAATCAGCGTAAGGAAATGTAACGGCTCGTTAAGCTTATTTAACTTTAGGTTCGTACGGCAAACGCGAGAGATTGACGGAGGCGAGACGGTGCGTAATTAAGCGTTCGCGAAACCAGTCACGCAGGTGGGCAGGTTGCTCACGTTCAACCACTTCTGCCACGATGGGCATGTTGTAACGCTCTTTAAATGCAACGCCAGCGGCAGCGAGATCGACATTCACTTTGTCCATCTCGTCCTGAGGAAGGGCGGCCAGATTGATCTTCATTACCTTCTCCTTTTTATGCGGCGGCAACGTTACCGCGATTGCCCGACGATGACAAGTGCAGGCAGGATGATCCTCGACTCGTTTATTATACAGAGTTATTCTTTACTACACAGGCATAACAAAAAGGAATAATTGCGATGAGCTTATCCACTTCCCGCGCGGTTTGCGCACTGGCTTTTCTGCTCTCTTCAGCAATGACGCCCTCTGTGCTGGCGCATGCTCACCTTAAACAACAATCACCGGCAGCAGATACCCAGGTGGCGGCTCCGCAGGTTCTTACGCTGAATTTCTCCGAGGGCATTGAACCGGGGTTTAGCGGTGTGGTAGTAACCGATGCACAACAGCAGGCTATCAAAACCGGTGCGGTTAAGCGTAATGAAAAGGACAAGGCTCAGCTTATTGTTCCACTGGAACAAACACTGAGTGCAGGGACTTATCAGGTTGACTGGCATGTGGTCTCTGTGGACGGCCACAAAACCAAAGGCAGCTACCACTTTAGCGTGAAATAGTATGTTGCTACCGATTGATGTGGCGTTGCGCTTTATCCACTTTGGCGCGCTGATGCTGATTTTTGGTAATGCGCTATACAGCACCTGGCTTGCTCCGTTTTCACTGCATCGCCTGATGACCCGACGCTTTCAGTTGCAGCAAAAAATCGCGGCGCTCGTTAGCCTGGCTACTGCGGTCCTGATGTATGGCCTTCAGGGCGGGTTGATGGGCAATGGCTGGGAGGATGTGCTGCGCCCTGATACCTGGCATGTCGTCGCCACGACGCGGTTTGGCAGTATCTGGCTGTGGCAGATAATTCTGGCGATGGTCACGGCCGGTGCGGCATGGCTGGCCCCGCAAAAAGGGGCGCGATTGCTGTTGCTCGCGATGGGGCAGTTTGTCCTGCTGGCGGGCGTAGGGCACGCAGCGATGCATGAAGGTGCGTCGGGGACATTACAGCGTCTCAACCACGCGATTCACCTGCTATGTGCAGCCACCTGGCTGGGCGGATTATTGCCGCTGTTGTTTTGCATGCGCCTGGCGAAAGGGCGCTGGCAGACCGCCGCAATCTACACCATGATGCGCTTCTCTCGTGTTGGGCATTACGCCGTCGCAGGAGTGGTGCTCTCTGGCATTATCAATGCGCTCTTTATTCTGGGTGTCAATGTCCCCTGGCATACGGGCTACGTACAGCTTCTGTTGTTCAAATGTGCGCTGGTGGCATTGATGGTGGTAATTGCGCTGATGAATCGGTATTTTCTGGTGCCACGATTTCGTCCTGAAACCGGGCGAGAACAACAGCTTTTTATCAGAATGACACAGGCAGAGGTGGTGCTGGGTGCGCTGGTCCTGGCAACGGTCAGTCTGTTTGCGACCTGGGAACCCTTTTGACAAGGTTAAATATCATATGAAAAAGACAGTACTTTCTCTCTTATTGCTGGCCTGCGCGGGGAGTGCCCTGGCGGCACCGCAGGTTATTACCGTCAGCCGTTTTGAAGTGGGTAAGGACAAATGGGCTTTCGATCGTGAAGAGGTCATGCTGACCTGTCGTCCAGGGCATGCGTTGTATGCGATCAACCCAAGCACGCTGGTGCAATACCCGTTAAACGATATCGCTGAGCAGCAGGTGGCCAGCGGTAAGAGCAGCGGGCAGCCGATAAGCGTGATCCAGATTGATGACCCGGCGAAACCGGGGCAGAAGATGAGCCTGGTACCGTTTATCGAGCGTGCCGATAAGCTCTGCTAGCGTTCTGGTTTCCAATAAAAAACCGCAGATGCTTGCGAAAGCACTGCGGTTTTTCACATTTAATGATGCTCTGACGCTTTTTTTCAGGCCGCTTTAACTGTGGACTGGAAAACCTGGCGTCGTCATCTATTCTTAAAAGGCAAGGCGATTTTAGCCTGCATTAATGCCAACTTTTAGCGCACGGCTCTCTCCCAAGAGCCATTTCCCTGGACCGAATACAGGAATCGTATTCGGTCTCTTTTTATCTGCTTTTAATTTCAGTCACTTACGGTGCTCCGACCGTAAATGCCCTAAAATCGTCCGAACTTTTATATTCGGCGTTTTTCCGTTATACCACACCATTTTTAACAATCCCAACCCATTTACACGCAAAAAATCAGATCGTCACAAATTCTTTTTTTCTGCTGTTCAGGTCTTTTCCGGTCATTTTTTCTGGTCTGGGGCCTCGCAAATGCGAGGCTTTTTTATACGTCGCTTAAAAGCGCGCTTTAATTGCCGCCTCAATCTCATCAAGCAACTCGAAGCGGCGGCGATATTCAGCTCGTTTTTTACTGGCAATCTCTTCGAGGGATTTGCGTTCCATTTGTAATGGCAGCTGCCAGCGGAAAGTAGAACGTTTTTGGCCGTCGATGGACTCCCAGAACTCATCGTAGCTGGCGTGGAAATGGCGACCTTTACTCAGACGATAACGCAGCGCGCGGAAGATGTGCCCTTCATCGCTGACCGCATAAATCGCTTTGATGCCTGAAAGCGTCGCCAGCTGGAACAGAACTTCCATCAACACACGCTTGGGGAACAGGCCATGACAGGCGCGGGTCGCTTGCTTAATGACATCACGGGACACGCTACGGCGTGGGCCTTGCAGGCCGCCAATCACCAGCACGGGCTGACCATTCTCGCGCGCAACGCAAAACGTCAGGCTCGCAAGCAGGGTATTCTCGCTATCGCGCAGCCACAGCGTACATTCACCTTCGCGCTCGGCTTTGCTGGCGTTCATGGCGTTGACGTTATAACAGACGCCATCTTTGGCATGAAACTCAACAATGGACTGCTCTTGCGGGCCCGTTAACGCCTTAACCAGATCGGCGTCTTTCAGGGAATCAATCCACTGGTAGTGGTTAATGATGGCATCTGCACGATCGTTGGCGTTCATGCCACGCATCAGATACTGACGGTGGGTTTTACTCGGCAGGGTGATTTGCGAGGCCAGCAGCTGGTCAAAATCATTGCGGCGGGACAATGCGTCCAGCATACGGTGTGTCGAAGACCAGAAAAGAAGCGAACGTAACAGGAATTTCAGACGATACTCGCGTTTTTGCCAGATTGGGCCTGGGACGAGTTTACCTTTCACCAGTTCAGAAATGATATTTGTGTGATGCGAATGTGGCGCATCGTTTTGCAGGCGCGAATTTGACACGTGAAAACCTCAAAGTTTATGCATTGCACATTTTAGGGGGCATGCAAAAGTCTATTAATACTGGTGAACTATTTATTTATCCCTAGTTTACTGTCTGTTTAACTTTGTGAAAAGCGCAGTAACATCGTTGCCCGTTGGTTGTTTTCTGTTGCAACTATACTCCTTTACAGGAGGGCTTATGTATCAGCGAATCGATGGTGAAAAGTGGCGTCACGTCTGGGTTGTGAGCGATATACATGGTTGCTATCAGTGGCTTATGGATGAACTGAAACGTCGTCATTTTAATCCTTATGAGGATTTACTTATCTCGGTAGGAGATTTGATTGATCGCGGGCCAGATAGTGTTAAATGCCTGCAACTCATGCATGAAAAGTGGTTTCGTGCGGTTCGGGGTAACCATGAACAAATGGCGCTCGACAGTCTGGATAATAACGATTTTGCGCTCTGGACAATCAATGGCGGAATGTGGTTTGCACGGCTTGAGTGCGAACAACAAAAACAGGCACTGACGTTACTCGAGGCTAGCCGGAATTTACCGCACATTATCGAAATAACCTGCAAGAATGGTCTGAATGTGATCGCGCATGCCGACTACCCCGCAGCAGAGTATCAGTGGGGTAAACCCGTGAACGCACAGCGCGTGCTGTGGGATCGAAACCGGTTAATGGGCTTTATGGCAGGGAAAGGGCAGGGGATTAGCGGCGCGGATCATTTTTGGTTCGGGCATACGCCTGTTGATAAGCGGTATGATTTTAACAACCTGCACTACATCGATACCGGGGCCGTCTTCGGAGGTTACTTTACGCTGGCGCAACTGCAGTAGGAAATAAATAACCCGCCTTCGGGCGGGTTCTCTTTAGGTCAGGCAAGGCGCATGACCCAGGCATCGGTACTACGATCGTAATGCTCACGATAAAGGACAGAGTGTTCGCCATCAAGAATAGCCGGGATGCTGGTGTCTGCGTCCCAGGCATCAAGCTGCATACATAAATCCGGGTCGGACTTGCAGGGAATACTTAACGTTCGATCGCTCTGTGTTTCGCCGCGCAATTCTGCATCGTCGATTTCAAAAGCGCCAATACGCACGCTGGTTTTCGTCATAATGCTCTCCGGGGTTTGTACTAAAATCTGGTATGACCAGTACGGGCATCCATTTTTTATCGTAGACAAGGAGAGCAAAATCGCCAGTAAAAAAGTGCGCTTTTTTAGGCTGTGCGTTCGTTACCGGTAAACAGGCGACCGTCGCGTACCAGTTCACGCGGGTAGCTGTTTTTCAGCCGCGATCCCACCTTTTTCGCCAACCCAAGCGGATAGCCCTGATAAGTCACCACCACTTCATCCTGCGATGGGGTGTTTTCAGGGTAAACGTCGCGGCCACGGTACCACTCTTCGGCTTCCTGATGCGTCAGGGCAAAGGTATTTTCACTTCCGGCAAGGGCAATGACCGCCTCATGCTGCCAGCGGTAGCCTTTGTTATGGACTTCCGCCAGACGGATCCCGATGCGGGAAAAACGGACTTTCCCAATCAGTGGTTCGATATTCGCCGGGAAAAGCCAGATCTCTTTATCACGTAACCAGAGATGAAGGCTTTCATCCCAGACCAGCCCGGCCTTGTTGGCTGCAATTTTTACCTGCTCTGCTTCACGGCCTTTTAACGGCGTGAAGGGGAATTTTCCCACCTTAAAGCCAGGTGCGGGCAGGGGGGGAACGGCGAGGGTTTTACGCAGTCGTGCCACAAAGAAACCTTCGCAATCATAGATCTGCGGAAAAACGTGCAGGAACCCTTCGGGGGTAACGGCCTCTTTTGCCGAAACAAACAGGCCATCCAGCGGCAGGAACTCGACGGCGTCCGGATACTGTGCTTTCAGCCACAGACAGACGTCTTCATTCTCATCGCGGTTTAACGTACAGGTGGAGTAAACCAGCGTGCCACCTGGGCGCAAGGCGTGAAACGCGCTATCGATCAGTTCACGCTGTGTGGCTGCGATCTCAAGGTTGCTTTCCACTGACCAGTTTTTTAACGCATCGGGATCTTTACGCACGACGCCTTCTCCAGAACACGGTGCATCCAGCAGGATGGCATCAAACGATTCTGGTAATGCGGCACCGAACACCCGACCGTCGAAGTGCGTCAGCGCCACATTATGAATACCACAGCGGCTGATATTGGCGTGCAGCACTTTAACGCGGCTGGCGGAAAATTCATTGGCGAGAATGGCACCGCGGTTGCCCATGCGTGCGGCAATCTGCGTGGTTTTAGACCCTGGTGCTGCTGCGACATCCATCACCCGCTCTGGCGCGTTGTCATCCGCAAAAAGTGCGGCAACCGGCAGCATGGAACTGGCTTCCTGAATATAAAACAGACCACTCAGATGCTCAGCGGTACTTCCCAGCGGCAGGGCTTCTTCGTCATCACGTTCGATCCAGAAACCCTCTTCACACCACGGTACCGGCGTGAGTTGCCAGTTGTAAGGTGAAACCAGCTCAAGAAATGCGTCGACGCTAATCTTCAGGGTGTTGACGCGAATGCTACGGCGTAACGGACGCTGGCAGGCGGCGATAAAGTCGTCTAATGAGAGGTGAGAAGGAAGCGCCTCGCGCATTTGCGCCAGGAATTGTTCAGGAAGAAATACGGAATTTTGAGCCACGGGCACACCACAGGGAAACATTCAGGTGCGCAGTGTAACATAAAGGCTCCGGTGCGTTGACACCGGATCCCTGAGATTAACGCGGCAGCGCAGTGCCCCATTCACGCCACTCTTTTGGTTCGCTTTCGAGCAGCAGGAAGTGTTTGTCAGGCTGCGCCTTCGGTGCCAGAGGTGTACCCGGTGGCGTGGCGAAGGCGATACCGCCGCGAATGAACTGGTTGAATGTCCCGGTTTTCACTACTCCACCGGTCAGACCAAAGTCCAGTGAATATCCGGATGCCAGCCAGAACACGGAGTTATTACGTACCAGATGCTGATAACGCTCGCTGATGCGCAGTGCCACCATGACGCGGTCGGACAATGTTCCCAGCGTCAGGCCAGTTACTGTACCCACTTCAATACCGCGGAACAGAACCGGTGTGCCGATGTTTAGCGAGCCCGCTTCCGGTACTTCCACTACGATGCTCAGGCCATCAAGATAGCGCGAGTCGGTAATGGTGGCTTCCTGCAGTTCAAAATCACGACGGGCATTGCCCTGGCCGGGTTCGACGTTAATGTACGGCTGCAAAATGGTGTCGAGGTGCTCAACCCCTGCCGCTGAGATTTTCGGTGTCACCACGGAGAAACGCGAACCCGTGCGGGCAAAGGTCTGGACATATTCCGGGTAGAGTACCGCTGTAGCCTGCACTTCATTACGTGAGGTAATCAGCGTCAGCTTCTGGATCTGCCCGATATCAATGCCCAGATAGCGGATGGGCATCCCTTCAGCCAGTTTGCCCGCATCGAAGGCATGCAGGGTAATCTGCCCACCAACGGCACGGGCAGCGGTTTCAGACGGGAACAGGATGCGTTTATCATCTTTGCGCAGGTTCGCGCCTGCGCCGCTGAGATTATCGAAGCTAATCGCACCGCGCAACGCGCGGGAGAGCGGAGAGGCCTGAACGGTCAATCCACTGCTATTGAGCTGAACCTTTGCACCGCCCTCGGCCCAGAACACGCTGTTTGGCGTGAGCAGCTTGCGGTACTCAGGTTTGATGTGCAGTTCGATATCAAATGCGTCTGCCCGCGGGCGAACGGTGATCACTTCCCCGACGGCAAATTTACGGTAGAGCACAACGGAGCCGGCCTGCACGTCTGGCAGCGTCTCGGCGCTCAAGGTCAGTGTGGTGGTTGGCAGATCGCTCAGGCTATTTTCAACTGCTTTGTCCAGATTGGCATACAGTGGATAGCTGTCGCGCATCGGGCCTTTCTCACCTGGCAAAATACGGATCCCGCCGTTCACCCATTCGCTGGCGCTGGCACCAAGGAACTCCACGCCGTCCAGACCCACCTTCACGTCGACACGGCTGTTGACCACGAATTTACTGTCGCCATGCACCAGGTCGGCATAGTGAGGATCGATGGCCACCGAGAAACTCACGCCTTTCTCCGACAGCGTACGCTCCAGCACCTGGCCGACCTGCACGCCATGCAAAATCAGCGGCTGACCGGCTTCAATACCGTAGCTTTCCGGGGCATTCAGCGTCAGCGTGATAACGCCTGGTTTTTGCAGAAGGGATTTATCCGCAGGGACGATAACGAAGCTGTTGCTCGGTTGGCCTTCACCTGGGATCAGCTCAAAAGTGCTGCCGGTCAGCAGGCTGCTGATGCTGGCATCGCTCAGCGACAGCTTCGGACTGCGCATTTCAATACGCGTTTTTTCGCGCAGGAGATCAACCACGCTCGGATCAACGGTCATCTCCCCGGTCACAGAACCGTCGGGATTGAGCGTCATTTTAGTGAGCTGCCCAACCTGCAATCCCTGATACATGAGTGGAGTAGAACCGGCTTTCAGCCCTTTGGCATCGGGCAGAGTGAGTTTGACGATCACGCCACGCTGGCTGTGTGCCAGGTCGGCATACAATCCAAATGTATCATCTGTGGTGGCAGGGCCAGAGTTTTCCGGGGAATCGAAGGCAATGGCACCATTGACCAGTGCGGCCAGGCTCTCAAGCTTCACTTTCGCACCGCTCAGGCTGACGTCAGCATCCACACCTGAAACATTCCAGAAACGGCTGCCTTTTTTCACCAGGTTCGTGAACCGGCGTTCGATGAGCACATCAATAGTGACGCCCTGTTTGTTGGGGTTGATAGCATAATCGTAGACGCGGCCTACCGGGATTTTGCGAAAGTACACCAGCGAGCCACTGTTCAGCGAACCGAGATCCGGGGCCTGGAGGTGGATCATCAAATCCCCGTTGTTCAGACGGTATTTGGGCTGCGTATCGAGCGCGACGAAATGCTCCTGCGGCTCACCTTTACCGGGCATCATGCCAATGTAGTTACCGCCAACCAGCGCATCCAGCCCTGAAACACCGGCCAGAGACGCTTTGGGTGTTACCAGCCAGAACTGTGTTTCGCTGCGCAGCGCATCCTGCATGTCTGATTTAATGCTGGCACGCACCTGAATTTTGTTCAGCCCTTTGCCAAGCCGTATATCCTGTACGGTACCGACTTCTACACCCTGGAAACGCACAGGCGTACGCCCGGCGATGATGCCGTCAGCAGACTGGAAATCAATGGTGATGGTATTGCCGCGATCTTCATAGCTCGTCCAGATAAGCCAGCCTGCGATCATCAACGCAATGACGGGCAGCAACCAGAATGGCGAAATGCGGCGTTTTGTTTTAATTCGCGCTTCAGTCGGCGAAGCGGGCGTTTCCTGACTCATGTGCATCCCAAAGTAAGCGGCTATCCAGCCATTCCACAGCAAGAATAGTCAATATCACCGCAGAGCCGAAGTAAAAAGCTGCGGGTCCCATTGTAAAAGCAAGTAACTGATCGCGATTGATGAGCGACATCATCAACGAAATCACAAACAGATCCAACATCGACCAGCGGCCAATCCAGGTGACCAGCCGCAGAAGCAGAATGCGCGAGCGTAACCCCTGTTCACATTTAAAGTGAATGCTGATGAGTAGGGTAAACATCACCACCACTTTGGTAAACGGCACCAGAATACTGGCGATAAAGACAATTGCCGCCACGCCAACGTTGCTATGGGCGAGCGAGACAATACCGGAGAGGATGGTATCTTCCTGACGGCTGCCATTCACGTAAATAATGGAAATCGGCATCATGTTGGCAGGGATCAGGAGCATCACCGAGGCAATCAGCGCCGCCCAGCATTTTTGCAGGCTGTTGTTGCGCCGAAGTCTTAACGGGATATGGCAGCGGGGGCAGCGTCCGCGCGCGTCAGCTAACCCGGTGTAGTGGCATCCCAGGCAGACGCGGAGGTTTTCATCGGGGCGCGTGGCAGGGCGCTGCGGATAAAATCGCTCCCAGAGCTGTTCAACATTCAGGTGGATCAGGGTCAAAATACTGAGCAACACCAGCGAGATAAAGGCCACCAGGCCAATGCCGGGCTGTAAGAACGCATAGTCTTGTACCTTAATTGAGGCGACGCCAATGCCAACCAGGTAAATATCCAGCATCACCCACTCTTTGAGTTTATCCAGCATGAGCAGGACAGGGCGCAGGTTCATCCCCAGAATGTTGCCAAGCCAAAGGTAAGCGATGGCGGCGACCAGAACCAGCGGCGCACCAACGGTGCAGAACAGCACCATTGAGGCGGTGAGTGGATCACCCTGGCGTGTCATCTGCCAGATCCCCTGCAGCACGTTGGCATCAATGCGCACGCCCAGAAGATAGAGTTTCAGCAGCGGTTCGCTCCAGGCAAACGGCATCAGCAACAGCATGGCGACCGCCATTGCAGCGAGTCGAGTGAGTGACCAGTCGCGGCCGTCGCGAATTTTGGCGTTACAGCGAGGACAAAAGGCACTTTGGTGCGATTTCATCTTCGGCAACATAAAAAGCGTATCGCACTGAGGGCAACGCTGATAATGTGCTCGAGGCAGCGCTTCGCTAACCGTACGGACAGTTATCTTTTTGGTCGGCGTAATTCTGGTTATTTTTAATGCCATCAGTTGCGCACAAATAAGTAATGTTGAACGTTATATTAACTCATGAACGGATTCATCTTGAGCATAAGCGCATTTAATGCTTATTTTAATAGGCTATGCGGTAGTTTTGTAAGACAACCAAGTGATTGAATAATGAACAAAACAGAATTCTACGCGGATCTTAACCGCGATTTTAAGGCATTGATGGCAGGTGAAACCAGCTTCTTAGCCACTCTGGCAAATACAAGTGCGTTACTGTTTGAGCGTCTGTCTGGTGTGAACTGGGCCGGTTTTTATCTTCTTGAAGGTGAAACGCTGGTGCTTGGGCCATTCCAGGGGAAAATTGCCTGCGTGCGTATTCCGGTGGGACGCGGAGTGTGTGGCACCGCTGTTGCGACAAATCAGGTTCAGCGCGTAGAAGATGTTCATGCCTTTGATGGACACATTGCCTGCGATGCGACCAGCAACGCCGAAATCGTCCTTCCGCTGGTGGTGAAAAATCAGATTATTGGCGTTCTGGATATCGACAGTACGGTCTTCAGTCGCTTTACAACCGAGGACGAACAAGGGCTGCGCGAGCTGGTAGCGAACCTGGAAAACGTTCTTGCAGCAACCGATTATCAAAAATTCTTTGCGAGCGTCGCAGGATAATCAACGGATAACGTAGCATTTACTGATAGCGTCATTATAATGACGCCTGTTCATGCCTGCGCTTGTTGGCAACGTCCGTTGTAATCAGGAAATTTCATGGAAAATCAACCTAAGTTGAATAGCAGTAAAGAAGTTATCGCATTTCTGGCCGAGCGTTTCCCACAGTGCTTCAGCGCTGAAGGTGAAGCTCGTCCCCTGAAAGTCGGTATTTTTCAGGATCTGGTGGCACGTGTTGAGGGGGAAATGAACCTCAGCAAAACTCAGCTTCGTTCCGCCTTACGTCTTTATACTTCGAGCTGGCGTTACCTGTACGGTATCAAAGCGGGCGCGACCCGTGTTGATCTCGACGGCAACCCTTGCGGTGAGCTGGATGAGCAGCACGTTGAGCACGCGCGTAAGCAGCTGGAAGAAGCCAAAGCACGCGTTCAGGCACAACGTGCTGAACAGCAAGCGAAAAAGCGTGAAGCAGCAGCGGCAAACGGTCAGGAAGACGCACCTCGTCGTGAGCGTAAACCGCGTCCTGCACCGCGTCGCAATGAGAATAACGATCGCAAACCGCGTGCTGACAAACCAGCAGCGAAAGCCCCGCGTGCGCCTCGTGAAGAGCAGCGCCATACCCCGGTTTCTGACATTAACGCACTGAGCGTAGGTCAGGCGCTGAAGGTAAAAGCGGGTAACAATGCGATGGACGCCACCGTACTGGAAATCACCAAAGATGGCGTTCGTGTACAGCTGACTTCTGGTATGTCAATGATTGTACGCGCAGAACACTTGTTGTTCTGAAACGGAGGCCAAGCCTGGCATGAACACTTTTTTTAAGCTCACCGCGCTGGCGGGTCTGTTTGCCATAACAGGCCATGCTTTCGCAGTGGACGATATCACGCGTGTTGATCAAATTCCGGTATTGAAGGAAGAGACGCAGCACGCGACGGTGAGTGAGCGTGTGACGTCACGCTTCACTCGTTCGCACTATCGTCAGTTCGATCTCGATCAGGCCTTTTCGGCCAAAATCTTTGACCGCTATCTGAACTTGCTGGATTACAGCCATAACGTACTGCTTGCCAGCGATGTCGAGCAGTTCGCAAAACGCAAATCCGACGTGGGTGACGAGCTGCGCTCCGGCAAACTGGACCTGTTCTACGATCTGTATAACCTGTCGCAAAAGCGTCGCTTTGAGCGTTACCAGTATGCGCTGAAAGTGCTGGAACGTCCGATGGACTTCACCGGCAACGACACCTTTAATCTGGACCGCAGTAAAGCACCGTGGCCGAAAGATGAAGCCGAACTGAATGCGCTGTGGGACGGAAAGGTAAAATATGACGAGCTGAGCCTTAAGCTCGCTGGCAAAGACGAAAAAGAGATCCGTGACACGCTGACGCGTCGTTATAAATCGGCCATTCGTCGTCTGGCGCAAACCAACAGTGAAGATGTGTTCTCACTGGCGATGACCGCTTTTGCTCACGAAATCGACCCGCACACCAACTATCTCTCCCCGCGTAATACCGAACAGTTCAATACCGAAATGAGCTTGTCTCTGGAAGGTATTGGTGCGGTGCTGCAGATGGACGATGATTACACCGTGATCAACTCGATGGTTGCTGGTGGCCCGGCGTCGAAAAGCAAAGCGATTAGCGTTGGTGACCGCATTGTGGGTGTCGGGCAAACCGGCCAGAACATGGTCGACGTGATCGGCTGGCGTCTGGATGATGTGGTTGCGCTGATTAAAGGTCCGAAAGGTAGCAAAGTTCGCCTGGAAGTGTTGCCTGCAGGCAAAGGCACCAAAACCCGTATCGTTACCCTGACGCGTGAGCGTATCCGCCTGGAAGATCGCGCGGTGAAAATGTCGGTGAAAACCGTGGGTAAAGAGAAGGTGGGTGTTCTTGATATCCCTGGCTTCTACGTTGGTCTGACCGACGATGTGAAAGTGCAACTGCAGAAGCTTGAGAAGCAGAATGTCAGCAGCGTGATCATTGACCTGCGCAGCAATGGCGGCGGGGCACTGACCGAAGCGGTTTCTCTGTCAGGCCTGTTTATCCCGTCTGGCCCGGTGGTTCAGGTGCGTGATAACAACGGTAAAGTACGCGAAGATGCCGACAACGATGGTGTGGTCTACTATAAAGGCCCGCTGGTGGTTCTGGTCGACCGCTTCAGTGCTTCTGCATCTGAAATCTTTGCCGCGGCAATGCAGGACTATGGCCGTGCGCTGATCGTGGGTGAGCCGACGTTCGGTAAAGGTACCGTTCAGCAGTATCGCTCTCTGAATCGTATCTACGATCAGATGCTGCGTCCGGAATGGCCGGCACTGGGTTCTGTACAGTACACCATTCAGAAGTTCTACCGCGTGAACGGCGGCAGTACGCAGCGTAAAGGCGTAACGCCGGACATCATGATGCCGACAGGCACGGAAGAGACTGAAACCGGCGAGAAGTTTGAAGATAACGCGTTGCCGTGGGATAGCATCAATGCCGCGACTTACGTGAAATCAGGTGATATGACGCAGTTTGGCCCTGAATTGCTGAAAGATCATAACGATCGTATCGCGAAAGATCCGGAATTCCAGTACATCATGAAAGACATTGCTCGTTTCAATGCCATGAAAGATAAACGGAATATTGTGTCTCTTAACTACGCTCAGCGTGAGAAAGAGAACGCGGAAGACGATGCAACACGTCTGGCGCGTATCAACGATCGTTTCAAACGTGAAGGTAAGCCTTTGCTCAAGAAACTGGACGATCTGCCTAAAGATTACCAGGAGCCCGATCCGTATCTGGACGAGACGGTTCATATCGCTCTCGACCTGGCGAATCAGGAAAAAGACAAACCTGCCGTGCAACCTGCTCCGGCAAAATAATCTCCCGACAGGCACAAGAAATTGTGCCTGTTTTTTTAAGTTCTGCATCCTCCCGTCAATCAGATTTTCAATTGTGTAAAGTTGTGTCTTTCTGGTGACTTACACATGCTGGATCCTTGAAAATAGCCACAATACCCATACGATGTGGGTAATCGCATAGTGCGTTTTGTTAAACTGAGGTTAAAAGAAAATTATGATGCGAATCGCGCTCTTCCTGCTCACCAACCTGGCGGTTATGGTGGTTTTCGGGCTGGTGCTAAGCCTGACAGGAATTCGGTCGAGCAGCGTTCAGGGTCTGTTGATTATGGCGCTGCTGTTTGGTTTCGGGGGCTCTTTCGTTTCGCTTCTCATGTCGAAATGGATGGCGCTGAAATCGGTAGGTGGTGAGGTTATTGAACAGCCGCGCAACGATATGGAGCAGTGGCTGATGAATACGGTTGCACAGCAATCCCAGCAGGCCGGGATCGCTATGCCGCAAGTGGCGATTTATCATGCACCGGATATCAACGCCTTTGCCACGGGTGCCCGTCGCGATGCGTCACTGGTTGCTGTCAGCACCGGTCTGTTGCAGAACATGAGCCGTGATGAAGCTGAAGCGGTCATCGCTCACGAAATCAGCCATATCGCGAACGGTGACATGGTGACCATGACCCTGATTCAGGGCGTAGTGAACACCTTCGTTATCTTCATTTCCCGTATTCTGGCGCAAATTGCCGCTGGATTCATGGGTGGCAACCGCGACGACGGTGAAGAGAGCAACGGCAACCCGCTGATCTATTTCGCTGTTTCGATGGTGCTGGAGCTGGTATTCGGTATTCTGGCAAGCATCATTACCATGTGGTTCTCCCGTCACCGTGAATTCCACGCGGATGCCGGCTCTGCAAAACTGGTAGGGCGTGAGAAGATGATTGCAGCGTTGCAGCGTCTGAAAACCAGTTACGAGCCACAGGAAGCCACCAGCATGATGGCATTCTGCATTAACGGTAAATCGAAATCGCTGAGCGAAATGTTTATGTCTCACCCGCCGCTGGATAAACGCATTGAAGCGCTGCGCAGCGGGGAATACCTGAAGTAACGCTGAAGAGTTGCAATGAACCGGGCAGGAAAACACTCCGCCCGGTTTTTTTATGCCTGTACTCTGGGCTGAGTGATGCGGAGCCCACTGATGATAGCGGCGATGGTGGCAAGGGTTCCTGCGGTAAGGAGTGCAATGTGGTTACCATTTTGTCCGGCAAGGTTAAACATCAGGGCGACCAGGGCCGCACCGGTGCTTTGCCCCAGCAGGCGCGCGGTTCCCAGCATACCGCTGGCTCCACCACTGCGATGGCGTGGTGCTGAAGTAATAATGGTGTGGTTATTAGGTGACTGGAACAGGCCAAAACCCGCGCCGCACAGGATCATACGCCAGATAATATCCAGATCGGAGGGTGACGACGGGAGCAGCGCCAGCGCGAAAAGTCCTGTCGCCATCACAATCAACCCCAGTGCGCCAAGCAATCCGGCATGCACGCGCTCAATCAAATACCCCGCCAGCGGAGCCATCACCATTGTCGCCAGCGGCCACGGTGTTAACAGCAGCCCGGTCTCAACTTCTGAACGTCCAACTACGCTTTGCAGGAAGAAGGGCAGGGAGACCAGCGCCAGCATCTGGGCGCAAAACGAGCAGACTGAGGTACAGATAGACAGCGAAAACAACGGAATTCGTAGCAGATCCACCGGTAATAGCGGCACCGGTAAAGCCAGCTGGCGTCGTACAAAGAAGAAACCGATCACCAGCAGGGCGACGAGCTCTGCCCCGGTAAGCATGAGTGACTGGCCTTGCGCAAAACCGCCAAGAGCGGTAATAAGCAGGCCAAATGTCAGCGCATTCATTACTGCACCCGGCAGGTCAAAGCGTGTGGTTGTGTTTTTAGAGCCGTTCACCGGGAGATAGCGCAGCGCAAAGAAGAGTGCCACGATGCCCAGCGGTACGTTAATCGCAAACAGCCATTGCCATGAGGCGACAGAGAGAATTGCGGCCGCAATTGTCGGCCCGGCGGCTGACGATACGGCCACGATGAATGAGTTGATCCCCATACCGCGGCCCAACTGGTGTGACGGATAGATTAAACGAATCAAGGCGGTGTTTACACTCATCAACGCTGCGCCGCCAAACCCTTGCGCAATTCGGGCGAACGTCAGGGTATGCAGTGAATCTGAAAGGGCGCAGAAAAGCGAGGTTAGCGTAAATACAGCCAACCCGCACTGGTAGACCCGGCGATAACCGAACATATCACCCAGAAAAGAGAGTGAGAGCAGGGAAACAACAATCGCCATCTGGTAGGCGTTGACGATCCAGATGGAGCTGGCGGGAGAAGCATGAAGGTCGCTGGCAATGGTTGGCAGGGCAACGTTGGCAATTGCACCGTCAAGGACGGCCATCGAAATACCGATGATAATTGTCGCAATAGCGCCGTATCGCTGGGGCAAAGGCAGACCATCGGAAAGGTTTTTTTCCATTAAGAGTGAAAAGCTCAGTGTGAAATTATTCTCATGGTAACTATTTTAGCATTATTAATGCCTCTTTATGCAGCAGATTTGTAACGAAGCAAACGGGGATTGATTGCAGGTAACATGACGGGAATTTATAATAAAAACAGGTTCTGATTTTTATAAAACACTCTCTATGAGGTGATAAATGGCAATCGCAGATTTGGATAAGCAGCCAGATTCTGTTTCTTCCGTGTTGAAGGTGTTCGGCATCTTACAGGCGCTCGGAGAAGAGCGTGAAATAGGTATTACAGAGTTATCACAGCGTGTAATGATGTCGAAAAGCACTGTTTATCGCTTTTTACAAACCATGAAGTCCCTGGGATATGTTGCACAGGAAGGCGAATCTGAAAAGTATTCTCTGACGCTGAAACTGTTCGAATTAGGTGCCCGCGCGCTGCAAAACGTTGATCTGATCCGTAGCGCAGATATTCAGATGCGTGAAATTTCCCGCCTGACGAAAGAGACCATCCACCTGGGCGCGATGGATGAAGACAGCATTGTTTACATCCATAAAATTGACTCCATGTACAGCCTGCGCATGTATTCGCGCATTGGCCGCCGTAACCCATTGTATAGCACTGCAATTGGTAAAGTTCTGCTGGCATGGCGTGACCGTGAAGAGGTGAAACAGATCCTCGAAGGCGTGGAATACAAGCGCAGCACTGAGCGAACCATTACTAATACTGATGAGCTAATGGTCGTGCTCGATAAAGTGCGTGAGCAGGGTTATGGCGAAGATAATGAAGAGCAGGAAGAAGGGCTGCGCTGTATCGGTGTTCCTGTATTCGACCGTTTTGGCGTTGTCATTGCGGGGCTGAGTATCTCCTTCCCGACGCTGCGTTTCTCGGAAGAGCGTCTGCGTGAATATGTTGCTATTCTTCATACCGCTGCGCGCAAAATTTCTGAGCAGATGGGTTACAACGACTATCCGTTTTAACCGTCGTTGAGAATAAAAAACGCCGCATTTTTTGCGGCGTTTTTTATGGTTACGTCTGGCAGAGTGTTACCCGTTATCGACCACGACGGTCATTTTACGGAACACCGGACAATTCGATAACCCGAAAATACCGCTGTCAGAATGCAGATACTGTGCTGTGCTTACACCCTGGGCTGTCAGGTATTTGCACTGGATACCTAACCCAGCCGCGTTTTCGGTGCTGCCCACAAGGACACCGTAACCGGTTAGCAGAAGGCCAGTCCATAGCACGGCCAGCGCAATAAGGGTTCGAATGATTAAACGCATCATTGCCTCTTTTTCTTCGTTGTCATGCTCTTAAGCGTAACCTGTTTACGTAATGAAACAAGTACATGATTCTGAAAAGAGCTTGATGAAGTTACAGTTAGTCCCTGTTTAAGATAAGCGTGATAACCTGGTAACTTCAGGCCTTAAGACGGAGTGTGGAGTGAAAAAAATACGCTGGATAATTCTGATTATTGTGCTGATAGCATGCGTAGTGCTGTGGACGCAGACTATCAATGTGATGTGCGATCAGGATGTACAGTTTTTTAGTGGCGTTTGCGCAATCAATAAGTTTATTCCGTGGTAGCACGCATTTTTTCTAAAGGTGATTTCCTTCCTTCGCGCCAGTGGTAAAATGAACGTTTTTATTGAGGTGGTGAAATGGGTGAGTTACTGAATTCAGGGCTGCTGAATATGGCGTCCCTGGTGATCTCTTTGGTTGTTCTGGTTGCGGGTCTGGTTATTTGGTTTTTCGTGAACCGCGTCAGTTCTCGTACTAACGAGCAGATCGAACTGCTGGAAGCGCTGCTCGATCAGCAAAAGCGTCAGAATGCGCTGCTACGTCGTCTGTGCGAAGCGAATGAACCTGAAGAGAAAGCAGCCCCGCAAGAAGCGGTAGCTGAAGACAAAGAAGGCGAAGACGATTTTATCCGCCTGGTGGCTGAACGTTAATCTGTCTGTCCCGGGAGGTGGTTATGGTCTGGAAAAATCCCTGGTATGACCCCTCCCTGAAGCATCACACACCAGATGGTTTTCGTAATACCTATCCGGTAGGGCACCAGGCTGGTGACGTTGACCGCTGGCGTAAGGCGCGCAAAGTTGCGGGCTTGCCTAAGCCTCCTGCGCTCGGTTATGACGCATTCATTCGTCAGTGGTGGCAGCCTGCCGAACTGAATCAACCGCAGGGCGACGGGGTATGGTGGCTGGGGCACGCGAGTTTGCTGCTGCAGATGGATGGCAATACCCTCCTCACCGATCCGGTTTTTTCACAGCGCGCTTCACCGCTTCCGTTTTTAGGGCCACAGCGCAAAACACCTCCCGCTATTTCTGTTGAACACCTTTCGCAACTTGATGCGGTGGTGATCTCTCATAACCATTACGATCATCTCGATAACGCGACGATTCGCCGTATCCTGAAACGCTTTCCTGACGTGAGCCTGTTTGTCCCTTTAGGCCTGGCGGACTGGTTTCGTCGTCGGGGAGCCAGACGCATTGTTGAACTCGACTGGTGGCAGAGCATCACCTGGCAGGGGATAACCCTGACCGCCGTGCCCGCACAGCACTGGAGTATGCGGACGCCGTGGAACCGAAACCGTTCCCTGTGGTGCGGTTGGGTCTTTGAAGGGCGACAGCACCGCTTCTGGTTTAGCGGTGACACAGGTTATTCGCCTGAGCTGCTATTGATACCGGAACGGCTTGGCAAAATTGACGCTGCAGCGTTGCCGATAGGCGCGTATGCTCCAGAATGGTTCATGGCTGTGCATCACATGGATCCACAGTCTGCTGTTGCGTTGTGGCAACAACTTGACTGCCCTCTGGCATTTCCCATTCACTGGGGTGTGTTTGAACTGGCAGACGAGTCCCTCGATGAACCGGTTCAGGAGTTGACCCGGGCGCTTGTTAATTTAGCACCAGTTAATAATTCATTCATGATACTGAAAATTGGTGAATATTTATCCTTGTAAACACCTCGCTGTTTTGTTGCATATATTCTGCATTTGAACCCATTGGTGAATATTTTATTTTTATCGAAACGTTTTGCTTGCCTTCTTTTGAGGCAGGGTCATAAAAATTTCATTATTTTGGTGCATAACCCTGCTTATTAATTGGTGGTTTTTAATACAGTTAAACGGTATCTATTAGCATCTTTTTTTCATTGTAACATTGCAGGTGCGTTGTAATGTTTCAGCATAACTTTTCACAAATTGTTCTAACTCAATGCTTGTAGCAAGGATTCTTCTCTTCGGCTCTGGACGCACTGAAGTGATTGAGCTATGGTAAAAAAGTCTCAGATTACAGCGGTTATGAACGTAACGCGAAGTCTGTGTAGAGGCGTCACACTGTCCATGAGCATTGCGCATAATTGTGCAGGTACTTGCAGGGCAGTGTTTGAATTTGTGCGGCAGATCGAGACACGTTTAAAAATGGCTTGCCATATTAAACGTTGTGTGTGATAACACGTTTTGGGTCAAACGAGGTACAGTTCTGTTTATGTGTGGCATTTTCAGTAAAGAAGTCCTGAGTAAAAACGTTGTCGTTGAATACCGCTTCTCTGCCGAACCTTATATTAGTGCCTCAAGCAGTAATGTCTCAGTTTTATCTCAGTCAATGCCTGCGGGCTAAGAAAACACTCTAAGGAATTTTGCAAATGGCAAAGATTAAAGGTCAAGTTAAGTGGTTCAACGAGTCTAAAGGTTTTGGTTTCATTACTCCTGCTGACGGCAGCAAAGACGTGTTCGTACACTTCTCTGCAATCCAGGGTAACGGCTTCAAAACTCTGGCTGAAGGCCAGAACGTTGAGTTCGAAATTCAGGACGGCCAGAAAGGCCCAGCTGCAGTTAACGTAACTGCTATCTGATCGAACCACTGCTGACGGAAGTGCTTTTGCACTTCGTTTTCAGATATAAAGCCTCGCATCCTGCGGGGCTTTTTTATAACGTTATTTTTCAAAATATTACGAACGCCTCTCTTGTTAGCAACTTGTTGCAAAGCTGCGAGATTAGTAGCACTGTTTTCCCTCCTTTATATCCGCTTTTCCCGTTAAATCAGGGCGTTGTTTAACAGTCCTGGGGTTCAGGTGAAAAAGAAAACGATACCGACCACCGGAAATTTTACCCCGGTGCGTTTTGCTCTGCTGTGTTTTGCCATTTTTTGTAGTCTGGCGTTTTTGCTGGGACGTGTTGCCTGGCTACAAATTGTTAAACCAGACAATCTGGTTAAGCAGGAAGACATGCGTTCGCTGCGTGAAGTCGAGATCGACGCCCCGCGTGGGATGATTGTCGATCGCGAGGGGCGACCACTGGCGGTGAGTGTGCCGGTCAGGGCCGTATGGGCTGACCCAAAAACGGTGCTGGCAAAAGGCGGTGTAGGTTTTGATGATCGCTGGCAGGCTCTGGCGAATGCGTTGCATCTCTCTCTTGGCACGCTTTCATCGCGGATTAACAACAACCCGCAGGGGCGATTTATCTACCTCGCGCGCCAGGTCGATCCTTCTCAGGCACAGTGGATAGATAAGCTGAATTTACCGGGTATTAATTTACGCGATGAGTCCCGTCGTTTTTATCCGGCCGGACACATTGCGGCGAACCTTATTGGTTTCACCAATATTGATGGGCAGGGTATTGAAGGTGTAGAGAAAAGTTTTAACACTCAACTTATGGGTAAGGCGGGGGTGAGACAGGTAAGGGAAGACCGTTACGGACGGGTGGTTGAGAACCTGACCGAAATTTCACCCGTCCCTGCACATACTATCCAGCTGAGTATTGATGAACGCCTGCAAACCATCACTGAAGATGCACTCGATAATGCAGTGGCATGGAATAAAGCTGAGTCGGGCGCATCGGTTTTAATTAATATCCAGACGGGTGAAATTCTTGCGATGGCGAGCTACCCGGATTTTAACCCGAATAATCGTGAAGGGGCGACGTTAAACGATTTTCGCAATCGTGCGATTAGCGATACCTTCGAACCTGGCTCGACCGTCAAGCCGCTCGTGCTCATGACCGCATTACAGCAGGGGCTGGTGCAGCCGGACAGCGTAATCGACACTCATCCGTATACGCTTGATGGTCACCGTATCCGCGACGTCGGCTACTATCCCGAACTGACAATGACCGGGATCCTGCAAAAATCGAGCGATACCGGCGTATCTCGCCTCTCTCTCGCCATGCCAATTCAGCATCTGCTTGATACCTACAGAAATTTTGGATTTGGCACCAATACCGGACTGGGTCTGACGGGAGAAAGCTCAGGGCTATTACCACAGCGCAAGTTCTGGAGCCAGCTTGACAGGGCTACCTTCGCTTTTGGCTACGGCTTAATGGTGACACCGCTTCAGCTGGCGCATGTCTACGCGACCATCGGCAGCTATGGCCTTGAGCGTCCCCTCTCGATCACCCGCATCGATCCACCGGTTATCGGGCACAGAGTGATGCCGGAAGAGATTGCTCATGAAGTGGAACACATGATGGAGAGCGTTGCGCTACCTGGCGGCGGCGGCATAAAGGCGGCTGTTCGCGACTATCGTGTCGCGGTTAAAACCGGTACGGCGAAAAAAATTGGTGATGACGGCAAGTATGTTGATAAGTATGTCGCCTATACTGCCGGCGTTGCGCCAGCCAGCGATCCACATTTTGCACTGGTGGTGGTGATCAACGATCCGAAAAACGGGGATTACTACGGTGGTGCCGTTTCCGCACCCGTTTTCAGCGAGATTATGGGTAACGTTCTGCGTCTGGAAAATGTTAAACCTGACGGCTTAGCGGCGGACTCAGATCACCTTATCGTTATGCGTTAACCCAGGCGTTTATAACCGGGGCGAATAGCGGTACACTTTCGCCCTTTGATGAATGCCCCGGAGTCACCATGTCTTTCAGCTGTCCCCTTTGCCACGCGCGGTTGACGCGCTCTGAGAAAAGTTTTACCTGTCCACAGGGGCACCAGTTTGATATGGCGAAAGAAGGGTACGTGAATCTTCTGCCCGTGCAACATAAACGCTCCCGCGACCCGGGAGACAGCGCTGACATGATGCAGGCGCGTCGCGCGTTTCTGGATGCCGGGCACTATCAGCCGCTCAGGGATACCGTTGCGCAGATGCTGGGTGATAACCTGGCTGACAATGCCTGTGCCGTGCTGGATATCGGCTGTGGCGAAGGTTACTACACGGCAACGTTTGCAGAGGTTGCGGGTGAAAAGGGGGCAGAAACATACGGTCTGGATGTGTCGAAAGTGGCTATTCGCGCAGCGGCAAAGCGCTATTCTGCGGTGACGTTCTGTGTGGCATCCAGCCACCGGTTGCCGTTTGACGATACCAGCATGGATGCGGTTGTGCGTATCTATGCACCCTGTAAGGCAGAGGAGCTGGCACGCGTCGTGAAACCCGGTGGATGGGTTATCACCGTCACGCCTGGCCCACGTCATCTGATGGAACTGAAAGGGTTGATCTACGATGAAGTGCGCCTGCATGCGCCTCACTCAGAGCAACTGGCGGGCTTTACGCTGAAACAGGAACAGTCTGTGGCGTATGAAATGAACCTGAAAGGGGATGAGGCCGTGGCGTTGTTGCAAATGACGCCGTTTGCGTGGCGGGCCAAACCCGAGGTGTGGGAAACGTTGGCACAACAGACAGAGTTTCGCTGCCAGACGGATTTCAGTATCCATTGCTGGCAGCGCGAAGTTTAACCTGCGAAGTGTGCCCAGAGAATTTGGGCACCAATACCAATCAACACAATACCGCCCAGGATCTCGGCTCGCTTACCCAGCAGCGGGCCGATAAACCGACCCACCATTATTCCCAGCGTCGACATGATCAGCGTCGCGCAGCCAATGGCCAATGCGGTGGCGATGATATTCACCTGCAGGAACGCCAGACCGACACCCACAGCCATTGCGTCAAGGCTGGTGGCAATCGCCGTGGTCACCAGTAGCCAGAAACCGTGGCGGTGCAGTGGCTCCTCATCGTCATCACTGTTACCGCGCAAACCTTCGATGATCATTCGACCGCCGAGGAATACCAGCAGCACAAAGGCGATCCAGTGGTTCCACTCCAGCACAAACTGACTGGCCAGCATGCCAAGCCCCCAACCGATAAGCGGCGTCAGCGTTTCAATGGCACCAAAGATCAGGCCAGTACGCAGGGCTTCAGAAAATTTAGGTTTGTGGAGTGTGGCACCTTTACCGATGGAAGCAGCAAATGCATCCATAGACATGCCGAAGGCAAGAAGAACAGTTGCAGAGATATTCATAAAAGCGTCCAGACCGGGAGATATCCATATGACACATCACTGCCCCCAGTAAACAGCAGTTGATGTATCTATGGTCTCGCCTGACCGCTTTGCACATAAATGCACTGAAAGCGATCCGTACGCGCCACGTTTTTCAACGAGTATGTTGACACGTACATTTCCTGCGGACAGGAAATCAGCTACTCCCCAACGACGGGCGCAACCTTAACATATTTTGAGAATATAAAACAACAACCGGAGGGTATTATTCCGCCCTCTTGTTGATAACGGTTTTCATTTAGATTTAAGCGTGAGAATATCGTTAACAAATATGAGTTTTAAAATGACCAAATATAGCTTTGGCTATATTTTTTTGCGTGGAATAAACACAATATATAGCCAGTGCTATGAATTCAACTCATTGAGTTTTAACGAGTAATTTGTATATTTTTTCCAGGTCGTCAATGTTTTTGACCCGGATAAGCAGGCGGCGTTGTTCTAATTGCATTACCAGCACACCATCTTCCGATAAATTCATCTCGCTGATGCGGTTATATTCTACCCATACATTGGCGAAGAAAAAGCCACGGCTTTTAAAAATGACTTTGGGTGTGCGGATCCAGAACAGATAAATCGCCATTAATGCCAGCGCACATAATAACCATGTGGTTAATATTGCACCGTGGCTGGTGACATTATTGTAAATCAGAATGACTATCAGACCCGCGAAGATAAACGCATCAACGCGTCCGCGGCGTAAAAGGGGCAGGGAGAGCAGCGTTTCGCCGTGGCGGTGGGGCATGATGAACTCGTCATAGATAGCGTAAGCCAGAAGGGCAACAATAAACAAAACCAGTACGATGTCCGTGACAGTCATTCATCCTCCAGATAAAAAGACCGGGGGCAAGCCCCCGGTGTATAGCCCGTCATACTTCAGGTTGCATGTGCGTTGGCTGCAACTCGAATTATTTAGGGTTGTCTTACAGACCCAGCAGGCCGACAGCGTAGCCTACGATACCGATGATGAAGAAGCCAACGATGATCCACAGTGGGTTAACTTTCTTACGCAGTAACCACATGCAGGCGAAGGTCAGCAGCAGCGGCACCAGACCCGGCATCAACTGATCCAGGATGGTCTGCACGGTGGTCACGCGGGTTTGTCCATCCTGACCGGTAATGGTCGACACCACCAGCGGGATGTTCACGTGCGTCCATTTGTTAACCAGTGCCCCCATGACAAACAGGCCGAGGATTGACGCCCCCTCAGTCAGTTTTTGCAGGAAGCCACCGCCCATGTCCTTAACGATGTCCACACCTTTACGGTAGCCATAAGCTACGCCGTAGTAACGGGTCAGCAGACGTACTGCGTTGAACAGGATGAAGAACAGCAGAGGGCCGAGCAGGCTGCCGCTCATCGCGATACCGGCACCCAGTGCCGCAAATACCGGACGAACCGTACCCCAGAAGATAGGGTCGCCGACGCCTGCCAGCGGCCCCATCAGACCAACTTTGATACCGTTTATCGCACCATCGTCAATCTCTGCGCCGTTTGCACGCTGCTCTTCCATTGCCAGCGTTACGCCTAAAACCGGGGCTGCAACGTAAGGGTGGGTGTTGAAGAATTCCAGGTGACGCTTAATCGCCTGACGACGTGCTTCGTTGTTCTCTGGATACAGGCGTTTGATGGCCGGTACCATAGAGAAACAGAAGCCCAGCGCCTGCATACGTTCGAAGTTCCATGAACCCTGAAACAGGTTAGAACGGATGAACACGCCACGAATATCACCCGGAGTGAGTTTTTTCTCAGTGGTATTTTTTGTCATATCAACCATTTCGCTCACCTGCTAGTCCAGTTCGTTATCGAGGGAGTTATTACCAGCAGCCTGCGCTGGGGCACCCGCAACGCGGTTATATTTCGGGCTGAGCTGGATGTAGAGAATCGCCATAACCGCACCAATCACACCCAGAGCAACCAGGTTGAAGTTGGTGAACGCAGCGGTAACGAAGCCAAGGTAGAAGAATGGCATCAGGTAGCCTGCACGCATCATGTTGATGACCATCGCGTAACCAACTACCACAATCATGCCGCCCGCAATGTTCAGACCGCCGGTGACGACTTCTGGAATGGCGTTCAGCATGCTCTGTACTTCACTGGTGCCGACAGAGATGGCAACGATAACCGCCGGAATGGCGATACGCATCGCCTGCAGGAACAGGGACGAGACGTGGATCCAGGAAAGTGCCGTGAGGTTGCCATTTTCGGCCGCCTTATCTGCCGCGTGCTGGAAGGCAACGGTGATAGTACGAACGATGATGGTCAATACCTGGCCTGCAGCAGCCAGTGGGATTGCCAGCGCAATACCCGCACCGATACTTTGGTGACCGGCAATAACCAGAACGGTTGAAATAATGGATGCCAGAGCAGCATCTGGCGCAACTGCCGCACCGATGTTCATCCAGCCGAGGGCGATCATTTCCAGGGTACCACCGATGATGATACCGGTTTTCATATCACCGAGTACGGCACCAATCAACGTACAGGCCACCAGCGGACGGTGGAACTGAAATTCATCAAGTACGGATTCCATACCCGCAATACATGCGACGACGAACACCAGCACAATCTGAAGAGTGGTAATCTCCATTGTACTTCTCCTATTGCATAATCTTTATGTGAAAAACCGGCGCGGGCTTATTTCCCCACTTTGCCGATCAAATCCATCATTTTCAGTTTCTGATCTGTGGAAACCTTACGGGCTTCCAGCTCAATACCGCGTGCATTCAGCTTGTTGAATGCTTCGATATCTTTTTCATCGACTGAAATCGCGTTGTTGACCTGCGTTTTGCCCTGACGGAAAGCCATACCACCAATGTTAACGGAGGTGATTTTCACGCCGCCTTCAACAATGCGCTCGACGTCTGTCGGGTTTGTGAACAGAAGCATCACGCGCTCACCCGCATATTTCGGGTTGTTATAAACGCGGATCATTTTAGCGACATCCACAACGTGCGCGGTCACGCCCGGTGGTGCAACCTGGGTCAGAAGGGTTTTACGTACGGTGTCGGCGGCCACTTCGTCGCTGACGACGATAATGCGGCGAACGTTGGTTTCTTTGGTCCAGCGCGTAGCGACCTGGCCGTGGATCAGACGGTCATCGATACGTGCAAGGCCAATGACCATATAATCGTTCGGGCCCATTGGTTTTGCAGGTTCTGCGGCCTTTGGTGCCACGGCAGCAGGTGCAGGTTTTTCAACCGGTTGTGCTTTCAGCGCTTTCACGCCTTCGCGACCCGTCTCGACAGCCAGTGCGACCAGCTCATCGAAGCTCGGGTTATCGTCACGCGCCATGAAGGTTTCCACCAGCATAGGAATGTTCACCCCGGCGACGACTTCGTAATGCTCTTTATCGACGACAATGCGGCTGGCAGCGTTAAACGGACTGCCGCCCCATGTATCAACGAGAAACAGCACGCCTTTGCTGGTATCCAGCTTCTCAAGTTGAGCGGTGTACTTCACAATCAACGTTTCGGCATTTTCACCCGGAACGAAATCGATCCAGCCGACGTTTTCCTGCTCGCCCAACAGCATCTCTGCCGTCTTGATTAACTGCTCTGCAGCCCAACCATGTGTGCCTATGACAATAGCAATGGTCACTTGCTACCTCCTTTTATTATCATTAATACGTCTGCCAGGCAGTCGTACTGAGAATCGCATCTGGCGAACCGAATCGATTCAGATAAGGGTTATCGTTAAATAAACTAAGACTTCCGCGAATTATTTTAGACAGTGAAAGAATAATTTATGTGATGAAGATCCGTAATTTAGCTTTCGAAACACAGAAAATACGCGACGAAAATTTAGTCTTTTGACGCGTTCTTGCAAAAAAAAGTAAATCTTTGCCAAAAGATTATTGTCTCTGATATGTTTAGCCTCCGTTTATCTATTCAGGAGTATAGGGCAGCAGCCCACTATATGGACCGTCACCGACGTCAGTCATCTTTCAGGCCGTTCTGCGCCTCTTTCACCGGCGATCCTCGCCACGTTTCAACGCTGTCTACCATTGATTTGCCCATGCCGATTGGGGCACCGTTTTGTCATTCCTTTAGCAGGAGCTTGTCATGGAATTCTTAATGGACCCGTCAATCTGGGTAGGATTGCTCACGCTGGTGGTGCTGGAGATTGTTCTCGGCATCGATAACCTGGTGTTTATTGCCATCCTTGCGGATAAACTTCCGCCAAAACAACGTGATAAAGCACGTCTGATCGGTCTCTCGCTGGCATTGTTCATGCGACTGGCACTGTTGTCCGTCATCTCGTGGATGGTGACGCTGACGAAACCGCTTTTTTCCGTCATGGATTTCACCTTCTCTGGCCGCGATTTGATCATGCTGCTGGGGGGGATATTCCTGCTGTTCAAGGCCACAACCGAACTGCACGAACGGCTGGAAAACAGACAGCACGATGATGGTCACGGTAAGGGGTATGCCAGCTTCTGGGTGGTTGTATTGCAGATCGTGGTGCTTGATGCCGTCTTCTCGCTGGATGCGGTGATCACGGCGGTGGGTATGGTGAACCACCTGCCAGTGATGATGGCAGCCGTAGTGATTGCGATGGCGATAATGTTGCTGGCCTCGAAGCCGCTGACGCGTTTCGTGAACCAACATCCAACGGTCGTGGTGCTGTGTCTGAGCTTCCTGCTGATGATTGGTCTGAGCCTGGTCGCGGAAGGTTTTGGCTTCCATATTCCGAAAGGTTACCTGTATGCCGCGATTGGCTTCTCGATCCTTATCGAGCTGTTTAACCAGATTGCGCGCCGTAACTTCATTAAGCAGCAATCGAATCAGCCGCTGCGTGCCCGTACGGCGGATGCCATTCTGCGCCTGATGGGGGGCCGTCGTCAGGTGACCGTACAGTCCGATAACGAAAGCCGTAACCCGGTTCCGGTCCCTGAAGGGGCGTTCGTTGAAGAAGAACGCTACATGATCAACGGCGTGCTCTCACTGGCCTCCCGTTCGCTGCGCGGTATCATGACCCCGCGCGGTGAAATCAGCTGGGTAGATGCCAACCTGAGCGTCAGTGAAATCCGTCAGCAACTGCTCTCTTCACCGCACAGTCTGTTCCCGGTGTGTCGTGGTGAGCTGGATGAGATAATCGGCGTGGTGCGTGCGAAAGAGCTGCTGGTGGCGCTGGAAGAGGGCGTCAACGTGGAAGCCATCGCGGCCGCATCACCTGCAATTGTGGTGCCGGAAACGCTGGATCCGATCAATCTGCTGGGCGTACTGCGCCGCGCTCGCGGGAGCTTCGTCATCGTCACCAACGAGTTTGGTGTGGTGCAGGGGCTGGTCACGCCGCTGGACGTGCTTGAAGCGATTGCCGGTGAATTCCCGGATGCAGACGAAACGCCAGAAATTGTGGCCGACGGCGAAGGCTGGCTGGTGAAGGGAACGACCGACCTGCACGCGCTCTCGCATACGCTGGGGCTGGAAAACGTCATCAATGATGATGAAGACATTGCCACCGTTGCAGGGCTGGTGATTTCCGTTAACGGGCAAATCCCGCGTACCGGTGACGTGATCGAACTGCCACCTTTGCACATTACCATTGTTGAAGCGAACGATTATCGCGTTGATATGGTGCGTATTGTTAAAGAGCAATCGGCACACGACGAAGACGAGTAAGTCTTCTTAACGCAACGGCATTAAGGGCACGATGTGTCCATTGTGGTGCGCTGGCGGGGGGGAACTCTCCGCCAGCCATTTTGGAAATTCCCGTAGCGGCATTGGTCGCGCATAAAAAAATCCCTGCAGGTTATGCACGCCGTGTCGGCGTAAATACCGCGACTGTTCCTCTGTTTCGACCCCTTCCGCAACCAGCTCAATATTCAACCGCTGACCCAGCGCAATAATAATGTCCGTTACCGTCGAGTTCACGGCATCGGTACCAATTGCCGTGGTGAATGATTTGTCAATTTTCAACACGTCAGGATGGAGTTTTTCGAGCCAGGAAAGTGAACTGTTCCCGGTACCAAAATCATCAATCGCCAGTTTCACGCCTTCGCGATGCAACTCCCGAACAATGCGGTAATCGACGTCGAGCAGGTCGTCGCGTTCGGTCAGTTCAATAACCAGCTGTTGAGTGGGTTTTGCGCTGAACCAGGCGCGGTTCAGATCCTGCAACAGGGTGGCGCGGCGGAAGTGGCTGGCAGCCACGTTTATCCCGATCTGAAAACTGTTTGAGGCCGGAAAATAACCAATCTGACGCACGGTCTCCATGATGACGTAGCGTGTCAGAGGAACAATCAGGTTATGTTCTTCTGCCAGGGGAATAAACACTTCCGGTGAGATCCAGCCCTGTCGCGGGTTATGCCAGCGCAACAGGATCTCGACGCCGATGCAGTCCTGGGTACGGGCATTCACCAGCGGCTGGCAAAAAAGTTCAAATTCCCGTGCCGCGATCCCCATGTTAATTTCCCACGTGAAGCTCATGCGGCGCGCGGTTGCCAGCCAGGCGATATAGCCCAGCAGCAGGCTCAGCATTAACCCCAGCGGTAACTGCGTTGGCAGGTTGATTAACGCCATTTCACCAGGGCCTGGCCCGCTGACCGTAATGGAGAAGGGATAGTGTGTCGACGCCTTCTCCAGAAGCGAATCTCCGTCATCAAAGCTCAGGGTTTCCGTGACCTGTTGACCATAGCGCAGATAATGATCGCCCACGGTCAGCACCACGTCGGTAATCAGCGGGGTCTGTGGCTCGAGTATCATTCTGGTGATGAGATCAATATTGACGATCTCCATCACGCCATCTTCACCGCTCGGGGAAATCGGGGTCCACTGAATCAGAATGGGGCTGCCTTTGAGCAGCCACTGGTCGGTCGACAAAATCAGTTTTGGCTTACTGGCAGGTAAGACCGGTTGAAAATCACGCACGAGGACATTACGGCTGCCGAAAATACTGGAGCAGTACAGGATCCCGTCTTTAATCAGCGCGATGGAGCGAACGGTCTGCAAAATGGCGGCCTGTTTTCGCAAAACCAGATGCACCTGCGGGCAAGGTTCACCCACCAGCGTTTGCAGAAGATTCCGGCGGCGTTCTAATGAAAGCAGCACGTTATCGAGAGAGCGAACGGTATAGCTGGCAAAATCGAGGATCCGCTCCTGATTGGCATTACGCTGTGAAACAAAACGAATACCTAACGTCAGGATGAGCGTAAGGAGCGCAACCGTCACACAGACGATAACGCGTTTTCGGCGATAGTTTTTAATGATCGTTTGTGCATTTTGCATGAACGGTCGCTCTATGCGCTACCAGCCCCAAAAGCCGGAAGCAATAGAGAAAGTGTAGTGGGGAAAGAGGAAGGAGACGAGACGTGAGAGGTAATATCGCCCATCCGTTGCAGATGGGCGAAAGGAAGTATTAGTCGCACTGCACCTTAATGGCCAGACCACCGCGTGACGTTTCGCGGTACTTCGCGTTCATGTCCTTGCCGGTTTCGTACATGGTTTCGATAACCTTATCCAGCGATACGCGAGGTTCGCTGGTACGGCGCATTGCCATACGAGAGGCGTTGATCGCTTTCACTGAGGCAATAGCGTTACGCTCAATACACGGTACCTGTACCTGGCCTGCAACCGGGTCGCAGGTCAGACCGAGGTTATGTTCCATACCGATTTCCGCCGCCACACAGACCTGCTCCGGGCTTGCACCCAGCAGTTCTGCAAGGCCAGCTGCTGCCATAGAACACGCCACGCCCACTTCGCCCTGGCAGCCGACTTCTGCGCCAGAGATGGATGCGTTCATTTTGTACAGCGCGCCAATCGCACCCGCTGCCAGGAAGTAACGGATGTAAATATCCGGGCTGACAGGCTCAATAAAGTGATCGTAATAGGCCAGTACCGCCGGAACGATACCGCATGCGCCGTTGGTAGGCGCAGTTACCACACGGCCACCGGCGGCGTTTTCTTCGTTAACCGCAAGGGCAAACATGTTCACCCAGTCGACCACGTTCATAGGGTCGTTGGAGAATTTGTCCGTTGTCACCAGCATACGACGCAGCGCAGAGGCACGACGCGGCACGCGCAGTGGCCCAGGTAACACACCTTCGGTGTTCATACCGCGGTCGATACAGGCTCGCATGGTCTGCCACACGTTAGCAAAATAGTCTTCAATTTCTTTTTTGCTGTGCAGTGCCAGTTCGTTTTGCATCACCATGCCGGAAAGCGACAGGCCGCTCTCTTTGCAATAACCCAGCATCTCGGTGGCCGATTTAAACGGATACGGCACGCTGACGTCGCCCACGCTCTCTTTGCCAAAGTGCTCTTCATCAACAATGAAGCCACCGCCAATGGAGTAGTAGGTTTTGCTGTAAATCTCTTTTTCGCCGTTAAACGCGTGGATGGTCATCCCGTTTTCGTGCAGCGGCAGGTTGTCGCTGCGAAAACGCATGCCATCATCCTGCGGGAAATCCACTTCGCGCTGGCCGTTTGCCAGCAGCAGGCGACCGCGCGTTTCCACGTCGCGGATGAATGCCGGAATGGCATCAATATCAACGGTGTCCGGCATGTTGCCCGCCAGACCCATAATAATGGCGATATCGGTGTGGTGGCCTTTACCCGTTAATGACAGCGAGCCGTAAACATCCACGGCAACACGGGTAACGCTTTCCAGTAATCCTTTTTCGACCAGATCATCGACGAACTGTTTACCGGCCTTCATCGGGCCTACAGTATGGGAAGACGAAGGGCCAATTCCCACTTTGAACATGTCGAATATACTAATCACTTTCACACTCCTGACAGGGTTACCGGGTTTCCAGTAACGATGTTATAACTGCGCATAGTGTAAGAGGGAACATCGACCTCGGCTTGACTATTCACATGAATTAAACTAATGGATAACCCCTGATTTACTAATGCTGAGACGCACCTCGCAAACTTACGTTAAATTCGCGAATGTAAAGTATAGTCAAGGCTTCAGGCCGATTTGCAGCGCCAGTTCACGAATGATGCCTGCCGTCATGCCCCAGACAAAATAATGCTGATACCAGGACAACCAGACCCGGTGTGCATGACCTCGTCGCTGAATGTCCAGAGGGTGATAGCGCCCGAGACGAAGAGCCTCTTCCAGCGGCATTTCAAACACCGCAGAGACTTCATCGACGCTGGCATGATACTGAAGATCAGGGGGGATAATGCCGACGACCGGCGTGACCTGAAAACCGGTGACACTGTCGACTGGCGGCAGAACACCAATGATCTCGACGACCTCCGGTGGGATCGCGACCTCTTCCTGTGCTTCACGCAGTGCGGCAGCAATCAACGAAGCGTCGGTACTGTCGACAGCCCCCCCCGGGAAAGCAACCTGACCGGCGTGTTTGCGCAAGTGCGGTGAACGCTGTGTCAGCAGTAAACCGGGCTGTTCGCGGCGCACCACCGGGATAAGCACCGCGGCCTGACGGCGATTCAGGGTTTCTCGGCTCACCTGTGGGCGCAAAAGCTGGAAACGCGACAGAAAATCATCCAGCGTCAGGTTCTCTTTCTCCACCCGTTATGTCTCCAGTTGTTGAAGGATACGGTTAACTTTATCAAAGGTTTCCTGATATTCCGCCTGAACTTCGCTATCCGCCACAATTCCGCCACCGGCAGAACAGTAAATATTGCCCGCGCAGGCGGTCAGGGTGCGAATGGTAATGCTGGTATCCAGCGTACCGCAGAGGCTGACATAGCCAATGCTGCCGCACCAGGCGTTGCGGCGGTGTGGCTCGAGTTCATCGATAATCTCCATCGCCCGCACTTTGGGTGCGCCGGTGATGGAGCCTCCCGGAAACGCGGCGCGCAGGAGATCGCAGGCCGTACGCGACGCAGGCAACTGTGCGGTAATGGTGCTGACCAGATGATGCACCGCCGGGAAAGGCTCGACCACGAACAGTTCAGGCACCCGCACGCTTCCCGGCACGGCCACCCGGCCAATATCGTTGCGCATCAGATCCACAATCATCAGGTTTTCGGCGCGGTCTTTTGGTGATGCGGTCAGCTTTTTCGCCTGCAGACGATCGGCTTCAGGGTCTGCCAGACGCGGAAGCGTACCTTTGATCGGGCGGGTCTGAATGGTACCTTCAGCGAGATGAATAAATCGTTCTGGTGAGAGGCTAAGGATTGCGCCCTGTTCCAGACGTAAAAACGCGCTAAACGGTGCCTTGTTACTGGCGTTCAGGCGGGTAAAGGCCTGCCATTCATCACCCTGATACGTCGCCTGAAAGCGCTGGGCGAGGTTGACCTGATAGCAATCACCGCTTTGCAGATACGCCTGAACGCGTGAGAACTTTTGCGCATATTCCTGCGCGGTCATGTTCGAACGCCAGTTCGAGGTCAGGCTGAAGTCTGTTGCTGAAGCCGGTTGTTGTGATTCCAGCCAGGCCAGACGTGCATTTACATCCGAGTGGCTAAGCAGGGAAACCACCTGCCGGTGGTGGTCAACAATTAACGCCCAGTCGTACAGACCTACTGCCATATCCGGCAGCGGGATATCGTCCTGCGCATTATCGGGAAGTGTTTCAAAACGACGGCCTAAATCATAGCCGAACAACCCCAGAGCGCCGCCCTGGAAGGGAAGATCGGGATCCGGGTTTACGGATAAGCCCAGTGCGTCAATGGACTGCTGAAGCAACATCAGCGGATCGTCCGTTGACTGACGCGTCCCAACAGACGTCACCCCGCCGTGGGTTATCAGGGTTTCTACCGGATCGGCAACCAGAATATCAAAACGGCTGTACGGATGGTCGGCATGACCGGAGTGCAACAGCATCGCGAAAGGAAGGTGGCTCAGGCGAGCAAACCAGAACTCAGCGGCGTCAACACGCCAGGGCAAGGTCATAACAGTGGGGAAGCGCATGTTCATGTGTGGCATACTACCGGGCAGCGTGAAATAATTAGCGCAGACAATTTAGCAGGAGTTGACAATGTTTGCAGGTTTACCTTCTCTGAGCCACGAGCAGCAGCAGAAAGCAGTTGAGCGGATCCAGGAGCTGATGTCCCAGGGGATGAGCAGCGGGCAGGCAATTTCCCAGGTGGCGGAAGAACTTCGCGCCACTCATACCGGTGAGCGGATCGTGGCGCGTTTCGAGGATGAAGACGAAGAATAATCGGGCTTAGAGCTTGGCCCAGTAGGGTTATTAGCGCAGGCAGTTTGAACACGGACAGCGCGGAGAAACCGGAGCATACACGTAGTACGTGAGGATTTCGAGCACTGCCCAGGTTCAAAATGGCAAGCCAAATAGCCCTAATGGGTCAGGCTTAAACTGCCGCGATAATCTTAATCTCTACCTTATATTCCGGTTTCATCAGCGTCGCCTGTACGGTGCAGCGTACAGGCGCGTGACCCGCCACCACCCACGCATCCCAGGCTTTGTTCATCGCCGCAAAATCCGCTTTGTCAGCCAGAAAAAGGGTGGCATCCAGAATGCGGGACTTATTGCTGCCCTGTTTTTCCAGCACCTTATCAATCTGTGCAAGGGTGTTCGCCGTCTGCTCGAACGCGTCTGCGTCCAGATTTTCCGGCACGCCGGTGTAATAGAGCGTCTGGTTATGAATTACGACATCAGACCAGCGGGCTTCCGCATCAATGCGCACAATCGTCATAAACGTTTCCTCGTTATTTTCATATCAGGCGGCAAGACTGCCATATTGTTCTCCCGTCGTCACTATTTGGGGTGGCACTGTGACGGATGGGCTGACATAATCCCTGTGCAAAAATACAGTGAGAGAGCACCGTGGCAGACGATTTTTCCCCTGAGGGTCAGTTAGCACAGGCCATTCCCGGCTTTAAGCCGCGTGAACCACAGCGTCAGATGGCGCATGCCGTGGCGCATGCCATCGACAAAGCACAGCCGCTGGTGGTGGAAGCCGGAACCGGTACAGGTAAAACCTATGCATACCTTGCCCCGGCGCTGCGTGCAAAAAAGAAAGTGATCATCTCTACGGGGTCAAAGGCGCTTCAGGACCAGCTCTACAGTCGCGATTTGCCCACGGTGGCAAAAGCGCTGAAATACAAAGGTCGCCTGGCGTTGTTGAAGGGGCGTTCTAACTATCTCTGCCTGGAGCGTCTTGAACAGCAGGCGCTGGCGGGCGGTGACCTGCCGGTGCAAACCCTGAGCGATGTCATTATTCTTCGTGCCTGGGCCAATCAGACCGAAGAGGGCGATATCAGCACCTGCGCGAGCGTGCCGGAAGATTCTCCCGCCTGGCCGCTGGTCACCAGCACCAACGACAACTGCCTTGGCAGCGACTGCCCACTGTATAAAGACTGTTTTGTGGTAAAAGCACGTAAAACCGCGATGGATGCGGATGTCGTGGTGGTTAACCATCATCTGTTCCTCGCGGATATGGTGGTCAAAGACAGCGGCTTTGGTGAGCTCATACCGGAAGCGGAAGTGATGATCTTTGACGAAGCCCACCAGCTACCGGATATCGCCAGCCAGTATTTTGGTCAGTCACTTTCCAGCCGTCAGCTGCAGGATCTGGCGAAAGATTTCACTATTGCCTATCGCACTGAATTAAAAGACACCCAGCAACTGCAAAAATGTGCCGACCGCCTGGCGCAGAGTGCGCAGGATTTCCGCCTGCAGCTTGGGGAACCGGGCTACCGGGGTAATCTGCGCGAGCTACTGGCAGACAGCAATATCCAGCGTGCGTTGTTATTGCTGGATGATGCTCTGGAACTTTGCTACGACGTGGCGAAACTGTCACTTGGCCGTTCAGCGTTGCTGGATGCCGCCTTTGAGCGCGCCACGCTCTACCGGGGGCGGCTCAAAAGGCTAAAAGAGATCAACCAACCGGGCTTTAGCTACTGGTATGAATGTACCTCTCGCCATTTTACGCTGGCCCTGACGCCGCTGACCGTAGCAGATAAATTCAAAGAGGTGATGACGCAAAAGCCGGGGAGCTGGATATTCACCTCCGCTACGCTGTCGGTCAATGACGATCTGCACCACTTTACTGAACGTCTGGGGATTGATCAGGCAGAATCACTGCTCCTGCCAAGCCCGTTTGATTATGAAAAACAGGCGTTGCTCTGTGTTCCACGCAATCTGCCGTTACCTAACCAGCCGGGCGCAGCGCGCCTGCTGGCGGCGATGCTGAAACCCATGATTGAGGCCAACAACGGTCGCTGTTTTATGCTCTGCACCTCTCACGCCATGATGCGTGATCTGGCCGAACAGTTCCGTGCCACCATGACGCTGCCGGTACTGCTTCAGGGTGAAACCAGCAAAGGGCAACTGCTTCAGCAGTTTGTCAGCGCGGGTAATGCCCTGCTGGTAGCAACCAGTAGTTTCTGGGAAGGGGTGGACGTGCGCGGCGACACGCTCTCTCTGGTGATCATCGATAAACTGCCGTTTACCTCCCCGGACGATCCGCTGCTGAAAGCGCGAATGGAGGACTGCCGTCTGCGTGGGGGCGATCCTTTCGATGAAGTTCAACTGCCGGATGCGGTGATCACCCTTAAACAAGGGGTAGGGCGTCTGATCCGTGACGTAGATGACCGGGGTGTGCTGGTCATTTGCGATAACCGGCTGGTGATGCGTCCATACGGAGCGACGTTCCTGGCAAGCCTGCCGCCTGCCCCCCGCACGCGGGACATTAAGCGCGCGGTTCGTTTCCTGGCAAACCCAACGGCGGAGTAATTTGCCCCGGAGTGTGCTAAGATGCGCGCCATTTTGTGACTGACCATTGCGAGAGCGCGACAACTGATGCGAATTCTGGCTATTGATACCGCTACAGAGGCCTGTTCTGTTGCCCTGTGGAACGACGGTGTTATCTCTGCTCATTTCGAAGAGTGCCCACGGGAACATACCCAACGTATTCTGCCCCTGGTCAAAGCGATTTTGACTACGGGCGACACCTCCTTAACCGACCTTGATGCACTGGCCTATGGCCGGGGCCCCGGCAGCTTTACGGGCGTACGCATCGGGATTGGGATTGCACAGGGGCTGGCGCTGGGCGCTGAGTTGCCCATGATTGGCGTCTCCACGCTGGCAACAATGGCGCAGGGCGCATGGCGCATGACCGGCGCAACACGTGTGCTGGCGGCAATTGATGCCCGCATGGGCGAAGTCTACTGGGCTGAATACACCCGCGATGAGCAGGGCGTGTGGCACGGTGAAGAGACCGAAGCGGTACTTAAGCCTGAAGCGGTGACCGAACGGCTGAAACAGCTGTCCGGCGAGTGGGCGATGGTTGGCACGGGCTGGCCGGCATGGCCTGACATGGCGAATGACACCGGGTTAACGCTGGTGGAAGGCAACATGTTGCTGCCAGCCGCCGAAGATATGCTTCCTATTGCCTGTCAGCTGCTTGCAGCAGGAAAAACCGTTGCAGTTGAACATGCTGAACCGGTTTATTTGCGAAACACCGTCGCGTGGAAGAAACTTCCGGGCCGCGAGTGAATCTCAGTAACAGGAACTGAGAAATAAGGAGTCGCATCATGGCGGTTCAGACTACAGTAGTACGCCTTATTATGGCTGGCGTGGTGGCCATTACACTGAGCGGATGTGTCACCGTTCCTGACGCGATAAAGGGAAGTAGTCCTACACCACAACAGGATCTGGTGCGCGTAATGAATGCGCCTGAACTGTATGTTGGTCAGGAAGCCCGCTTCGGCGGCAAGGTGGTTGAGGTGTTAAACCAGCAGGGGAAAACCCGTCTGGAGATCGCCACCGTACCGCTGGATAGCGGCGCGCGGCCAGTACTGGGTGAGGCGTCTCGCGGGCGCATTTACGCGGATGTCAGCGGGTTCCTCGATCCGGTCGATTTTCGCGGTCAGCTGGTCACTGTCGTTGGACCTATTACCGGAACGGTACAAGGCAAAATCGGCAATACGCCGTACAAATTCATGACCATGCAGGTAAACGGCTACAAGCGCTGGCGGATTGAACAACAGATTGTGATGCCGCCACAGCCTATGGATCCGTGGATGTGGGGGCCGCACCCATACCGCTATGGTTACCCTGGCTGGGGCTGGTACAACCCGGGTCCCGCACAGGTTCAAACGATTGTAACCGAGTAACTTACTGTTATTGTTAGGAAAGAGACAGCGGCTCGGCCGCTGTCTCTGTTTTTTTACGGACAAAACGAAAAAAAAGAGTGACGCGCTTCGCAACCTTAAATCTGAACAATTAATAAACTGGTACGCTGAGTTAATATAATGTTAACAAACTGTTTATTATCGGGGTTGTGATGACGACGAACACTCATTTCAGAGGTGATGCATTGAAGAAGGTTTGGCTTAACCGTTATCCCGCAGATGTTCCGGCGGAGATCAATCCTGACCGTTATCAATCCCTGGTTGAATTATTTGAAAATTCAGTCACGCGTTACGCCGATCAGCCTGCGTTCGTAAACATGGGCGAGGTAATGACGTTTCGCAAGCTGGAAGAGCGCAGCCGCGCCTTTGCTGCTTACCTGCAGGAAGGGCTGGGGCTACAGAAGGGTGACCGCGTCGCATTAATGATGCCGAACTTGCTGCAATACCCGGTGGCGTTGTTTGGCATCCTGCGAGCCGGGATGATCGTTGTGAACGTTAACCCTCTGTATACCCCGCGCGAGCTGGAGCATCAGCTGAATGACAGCGGTGCGGCCGCGATCGTCATTGTTTCTAACTTCGCCCATACGCTGGAAAAAGTCGTCGACAAAACCCAGGTCAAACACGTCATTCTGACGCGAATGGGCGATCAGCTCTCTACCGCTAAAGGGACGCTGGTTAACTTCGTCGTAAAATACATCAAACGACTGGTACCGAAATACCATCTGCCGGATGCCATCTCATTCCGTCGCGCACTGCATGCGGGTTATCGTATGCAATACGTGAAGCCGGAGGTGGTGCCGGAAGATCTCGCCTTCCTGCAATACACCGGGGGCACCACCGGTGTTGCCAAAGGCGCGATGTTGACCCACCGCAACATGCTGGCAAACCTGGAGCAGGTCAACGCAACCTATGGGCCGTTGCTGCACCGTGGTAAAGAGCTGGTGGTCACGGCGCTTCCGCTGTATCACATTTTCGCCCTGACCATGAACTGCTTGCTGTTTATCGAGCTGGGTGGTCAGAACCTGCTTATCACCAACCCGCGTGATATCCCGGGGCTGGTCAAAGAGCTGGCGAAATATCCGTTCACGGCCATGACGGGGGTGAATACCCTGTTTAACGCACTGCTTAACAACAAAGAGTTCCAGCAGCTTGATTTTTCCACGCTGCACCTCTCTGCGGGCGGTGGGATGCCTGTTCAGCAGGCGGTGGCGGAGCGCTGGGTGAAGCTCACCGGCCAGTATTTGCTGGAAGGCTATGGGCTGACAGAGTGTGCGCCGTTGGTCAGTGTGAACCCGCATGATATCGACTACCACAGCGGAAGCATTGGCCTGCCGGTACCGTCGACGGAAGCCAAACTGGTGGATGACGACGATAACGAAGTAGCTCCGGGTGAACCCGGTGAGCTGTGTGTCAGAGGCCCGCAGGTGATGCTGGGTTACTGGCAGCGTCCGGATGCCACTGATGAGATAATCAAAAACGGCTGGCTGCATACGGGTGATATCGCTGTGATGGACGATGAAGGCTTCCTGCGTATTGTCGACCGTAAAAAAGACATGATCCTTGTCTCTGGTTTCAACGTCTATCCGAATGAAATCGAAGACGTGGTCATGCAGCACAACGGTGTACGGGAAGTGGCGGCCGTTGGCGTCCCTTCTGGCAGCAGCGGTGAGGCGGTGAAGATTTTTGTGGTCAAGAAAGATCCTTCGCTGAATGAGGAAGAACTGATAACGTTCTGCCGCCGTCAATTGACCGGTTACAAGGTGCCGAAGCTGGTTGAGTTCCGCGATGAGCTGCCGAAATCGAATGTCGGGAAGATATTACGACGAGAATTACGTGACGAAGCCCGTGGCAAAGTAGACAATAAGGCCTGAGCTTCACGCTAATCGCCCAGACGCCGGTTAAGCCGGCGTTTTTTATGGGCGCAAACAAAAGAGAAACCGTTTTGAATTACCAGATGATCACTACCAATGACGAGCTGGCTTCGCTGTGCGAGGTTACGCGCGACTTTCCTGCCATTGCCCTGGATACCGAGTTTGTCCGTACCCGGACGTATTATCCGCAGTTGGGTCTGATTCAGATGTTCGACGGCAAACGCGTCTCGCTGATCGACCCTCTTGGTATCACCGACTGGACGCCAATGCGTGAATTGCTGCTCGATCCTGCCGTGACGAAATACCTGCATGCAGGCAGTGAAGATCTGGAAGTGTTCCTGAATACCTTTGGCATCATGCCGCAACCGTTAATTGATACGCAGATCCTTGCTGCGTTCAGCAATCGCCCGCTTTCATGGGGATTTGCCGCAATGGTTGAGGAGTATACCGGCCTGACGCTGGATAAGAGTGAATCCCGTACCGACTGGCTGGCACGCCCGCTGACGGAGCGTCAGCTTGATTACGCCGCGGCAGACGTGTTTTACCTGCTGCCAATTGCCGGGCAGTTGATGAAAGAGGCGGAAGCTTCAGGTTGGTTGCCTGCGGCCCTGGATGAGTGCCGTATGACGCAGTTGCGTCGTCAGGATGTGGTTGATCCGAAAGAGGCCTGGCGTGATATCAGCAACGCGTGGCAGTTACGTACGCGTCAGCTGGCCTGCCTGCAATTACTGGCTGACTGGCGTCTGCGTAAAGCGCGTGAACGCGATCTGGCCGTTAACTTCGTGGTCCGCGAAGAACACCTCTGGGCCGTTGCGCGCTATATGCCGGGCAGCATGGGTGAGCTCGACAGCATCGGACTTTCGGGCAGCGAAATTCGTTTCCACGGTAAAACCCTGCTTGCGCTGGTGGCAAAAGCGCAGCAAACGCCGGATGAGGAACTGCCGGAACCACTGCTGAATCTGATGGATATGCCGGGCTATCGCAAGGCGTTTAAAGAGATCAAAGCGCTGGTGCAGGAGGTTGCAACGGAAAGCAAGCTGGGGGCTGAATTACTGGCATCACGTCGTCAGATTAACCAGCTACTGAACTGGCACTGGAAGCTGAAGCTACAGAATGGATTGCCGGAACTGATGGCAGGCTGGCGTGGCGAATTGATGGCCGATCGCCTCAATACGCTGCTGGAAGGGTACCCACGCTGATAAACCTGTAGCCCCGGTAAGCGCAACGCGCCGCCGGGGGAATTACCGGGCGACGCGTTGCGTGCCCGGCCTACACAATCAACACGTGCGACTAACGCGACTCTTCCGCTTCTGGTAGCGTCACGTTCAGCTCCAGAATCGAAATATCCCCGTCTTTTTGCTCCAGTTGCACGGTGACCATCTCCGGGTCAATCTGCACATACTTACAGATCACTTCCAGGATGTCCTTACGCAGCTGTGGCAGGTAGTGTGGCTCGGCGTCACTACGACGACGCTCCGCAACGATGATTTGCAGACGTTCTTTTGCGATGTTGGCGGTGTTCTTTTTCCGCGAGAGAAAAAAGTCCAGTAATGCCATAATTTATCCTCCGAACAGGCGTTTGAGGAAACCTTTCTTCTCTTCTTCAATGAAGCGGAAAGGACGTTCTTCTCCCAGCAGGCGGTCAACGGTATCCGCGTAAGCTTTACCCGCATCTGCCAGCGTATCCAGGATAACAGGCTCACCCTGGTTAGAGGCACGTAACACGGATTGGTCTTCCGGGATCACGCCGACCAGTTTGATGCGCAGGATCTCCAGCACGTCTTCCATGCTCAGCATGTCACCTTTGTTCACGCGGCCCGGGTTATAGCGGGTCAACAGCAGGTGCTCTTTAATCGGGTCTTCGCCATTTTCCGCACGTCGGGATTTAGAGGCGAGAATACCCAGAATTCGGTCAGAGTCACGAACGGATGAGACTTCAGGGTTAGTGGTGATGATCGCTTCATCAGCGAAGTAGAGCGCCATCAGCGCACCGGTTTCGATACCGGCAGGGGAGTCGCAGACCACAAAGTCGAACTCCATTTTTTTCAGTTCACCGAGTACGGTTTCCACGCCTTCACGGGTCAGCGCGTCTTTGTCACGCGTCTGAGAGGCCGGGAGGATGTAGAGATTCTCGGTGCGCTTGTCTTTAATCAGCGCCTGGTTAAGCGTTGCATCGCCCTGAATGACGTTAACGAAATCATACACAACGCGACGTTCACAACCCATGATCAGGTCGAGGTTACGCAGGCCGATATCGAAATCAATAACGACGGTTTTCTTTCCCTTCTGGGCCAAACCAGTAGCGATGGCCGCGCTGGAGGTGGTCTTGCCAACGCCTCCTTTACCCGAAGTAACAACAATAATGCGTGCCATAGAAATTCCTTGTTAAAAAGGGATCAATTCAACGGTTGAACGGTCAACGCGTCATCTGCCAGTCGCAGACGAGCCGCTTTGCCATAAAATTCGGCTGGGATCTTGTCGCTCAGCCAATATTCACCTGCGATGGACACCAGTTCCGCCGTCAGGTGAGTACAAAATATTTGTGCATCCCGGTCACCACTTGCACCTGCGAGCGCACGCCCACGCATCATACCGTAGACGTGAATGTTGCCATCCGCAATCAGTTCTGCGCCAGCGCTGACGTGGCTTGTAACAATCAGATCACAGTTTGGTGCATAAATACGCTGACCGGAACGAACCGGCACATCAATCATTCGTGTTTTTGTGACGGGTGTAACGCTTTGCACCGGAGGAGGGGGCGTTTGCGCTGCGGCAGGAGCCGGGCGAGGGGCTTTTTCTTTGCCCTCGGTCAACAGCGGCAGTCCCGCACGGTCAATCTCTGCTTTCAGTTCCGCATCTTTACAGCCACTGATGCCCACAATGCGCAATCCGGTTGAGGAGACGGCCTGCTGGAGACGTGTCCAGTTAACCGGGGTATCCAGACCACTGACATTGATAACGACAGGCGCGTGCTTCAGAAAGGCGGGAGCCTGAGCGATTTTGTCTTCTAACGCCTGACGAATAACCTCGGGTTTTGCATCATGCAAATGTACCACTGATAAGGTGAAGCTACTGCCTTTAAGCTCGATGGGCGTGTTTGACATCCTGGCCTTACTCAATTTGCTATTAACCGCAACAACTCGCTGCGATATTCCGAAGAGTATCAGGCATGTTATAGTCAGGAGTATATTGAGGCAAGCAACCACCCATTAATTCAGAGTAAAAACATGTTTTGTGTGATCTACAGAAGTACAAGCCGTGACCAGACTTATCTTTATGTCGAAAAGAAAGACGACTTTTCCCGCGTGCCTGAAGAATTAATGAAGAGCTTTGGCCGTCCTCAGCTGGCGATGTTGCTGCCGCTCGACGGGCGTAAGAAACTGGTGAATGCCGATCTGGAAAAAGTGAAAACGGCATTAGCCGGGCAAGGCTATTATTTACAGCTTCCACCACCACCCGAGAATTTATTAAAACAGCATCTTGAGGTGAACGGAAAAAAATAGTCCCGAACGCTTCCGGGCACAACATATCAACCGTTTAGGGGTCGACCATGTATCAACATCATAACTGGCAAGGTGCATTACTGGATTATCCCGTCAGCAAAGTGGTCTGCGTTGGCAGCAATTATGCCAAACACATTCAGGAGATGGGCAGCGCGACGCCAGAAGAGCCGGTGCTGTTCATCAAACCGGAAACGGCACTTTGCGATATCCGCCAGCCGCTGGCGCTGCCGCAGGGGCTGGGAGTCGTTCATCATGAAGTGGAGCTGGCCGTGCTGATTGGCGCGACCCTGCGCCAGGCTCCGGAAGCGCATGTGCAAAAAGCGATTGCCGGTTATGGCGTGGCGCTGGATCTGACCCTGCGAGATGTACAGGGTAAAATGAAGAAAGCCGGACAACCGTGGGAAAAAGCCAAAGGGTTTGATAACGCCTGCCCAATCTCTGGTTTTGTTCCCGTGAGTGAGTTTACGGGCGATCCGCAGGACACCACGCTCAGCCTTAAGGTCAACGGTGAGATCCGTCAGCAGGGCACGACGGCAGACATGATCCACAAAATTGTACCGCTGATTGCCTACATGAGCCGTTTCTTCACCCTGAAGCCGGGCGATGTGATCCTGACCGGTACGCCAGAAGGCGTTGGCCCGCTGACCAGCGGCGACGAGCTGGACGTGAGTTTTAACGGTCTGTCGCTGAAAACCCGCGTGCTGTAAAAGCATCTTGCCGTCTTAAGAGGGCGGCAAAACTTGCATCAACGTGCCAGACTCGCTATAAGGTGCGCTTTCTTTTGACGTGTGGACATCCTGATGAACGACATTCCTTTCTGGCAAAGCAAAACTCTCGACGACATGACCGATGTGGAGTGGGAATCGTTGTGTGACGGCTGCGGGCAGTGTTGCCTGCATAAGCTGATGGATGAAGACACTGACGAAATCTATTTTACCAACGTTGCCTGCAAACAGCTGAATATCAAAACCTGCCAGTGCCGCAACTATGAGCGCCGTTTCGAATATGAGCCGGACTGCATCAAGTTAACCCGTGAGAACCTGCCTACCTTCGAGTGGCTGCCGCATACCTGCGCCTATCGCCTGCTGGCGGAAGGAAAGGATCTCCCGGCATGGCATCCGCTGCTGACAGGCTCGAAGGTGGCGATGCACGGGGAGCGGATCTCCGTACGCCATATTGCAGTGAAAGAGTCTGACGTGCGGGACTGGGAAGATCACATCATGAATCACCCCAACCGCTGATTATAAAAAACCCGCCGAAGCGGGTTTTTTTATGGGGTATGTCTGTTCCGATGCCTTCAACCCAACCTTCTCCTGCGGGAGAGGGCGAAAACACTAAAAACGGCAACCGAAGTGACCGTTTTACGTTTACCTGCCGAAAAGATCGCGTTTCTTCGGTTTGAACGGCTGAGCAATCAGCACCAGCAGTGCCACAACGAAGTAAGCAACAAAAATACCCACCAGCCACTGTGGCATCTCCAGTGTCAGGAATTCCCACTGACGAACGGAGCAGTCACCGGACGCCACAAACACCTGCGGCAGCCATTTATCCAGTGGCAGCCAGCTCGGGAAGCGGGCGGCGAAATCACAGGTCATAAACGGTGACGGATGCAGCTGCATCATGGTGTGCTGCCAGGAAAGTTCGATGCCTTTCCAGGCGCTGTAAAGCCAGATTGCAATCCCGGCATAGCGCAACGGCGATTTTGGGGCAATCGCACCCACCAGACCGGCACCCATAATGCCGAACAGTGCGCAACGCTCGTAGATACACAGCACGCAAGGTTTTAGCCCCATCACATGCTGGAACCACAGCGCGACCATTTCCAGCGCAAAGGCGGTCAGGGCCATTAACAACCACGCTCCGCGACCGCGGGAGCACTGGTTCAAAAATCTCAACATAATCATTTCCCTGGAACATGCTTAGAAAGCGCAGTGTAAACGAATTCGTTTTTCACGCCACCTGTACCTGACGAATTAAAACGTAATTGGATGTTTATCATGCGAAAAGGCAAACGGGCAGCGTGCTGCCCGGGATTCATATTTTACTGCGCCGCAAGTATACCCGCTTGTATCAACCATTGCGTATAAGGAATGAGGGTAATTTTGATGCACAGCAATCCTGTGACAGTCAGCACCAGCGTATAGGGCAGCGCCATCCACACCATACGGCCATAAGAGAGGCGAATGAGTGGCGCAAGGGCTGAGGTCAGCAGGAACAGGAATGCAGCTTGTCCGTTTGGCGTCGCCACCGAGGGCAGGTTCGTCCCGGTGTTGATTGCCACTGCGAGCAATTCAAATTGCCCGGCGCTGATACCCCCGTTCGCCATCGCCGCTTTGGCCTCATTGATATACACCGTCCCGACGAACACGTTGTCGGAAATTGATGAGAGCAGGCCGTTGAACAGGTAAAAGAGCGATAGCTGGGCATCGGGCGCGGCTTTCAGTACGAAAGCGATCAGTGGAGAGAACAGCTGTTGGTCGATAATTACCGCCACAACCGCAAAAAACACCGCCAGCAGCGCGGTAAACGGCAGGGCTTCCGTGAAGGCTTTGCCAATGGCATGCTCGTCCGTCACGCCGGTAAAGGTGGTGGCCAGGATAATGACCGACAGGCCGATTAAGCCAACTTCAGCAAGATGAAAAGCCAGCGCGGCAATCAGCCAGATGCCGATAATACCCTGCGCGACTAAACGCAGCGTCTCCTGACGCGTGCGCTGGCTGCGGCTTTGCAGATCGAATTTCTGGAGTTCCTGGCGTACCGGTTCCGGGAGGGTTGCACCATAGCCAAAGACCCGGAATTTCTCCAGCAGCACACAGGTGAGCAAACCACAAATCAGCACCGGTACGCTAACCGGGGCCATCCGCAGGAAAAATTCACCGAAATGCCAGCCTGCGGCTTTGGCAATGATCAGGTTTTGCGGCTCACCCACCATTGTCATCACGCCACCCAGTGCGGTACCCACGCCGGCATGCATCATCAGACTGCGCAGGAATGCGCGGAACTGCTCCAGCACTTCCCGGTGCCAGGTATCAACCTGACTGTCGTCCAGCAGGTCATCCCCGGGGCGCGAGGAAGCCACCCGGTGATAAATCCCGTAAAACCCCACGGCGACGCTGATCACGACGGCAACCACCGTCAGTGCATCCAGGAAGGCTGAAAGGAACGCGGCTGCCAGGCAGAAGGCCAGCGATAATAACGTTTTGGAGGAGATGCTTAATAACAACCGGGTAAAAATAAACAGCAGGAGCTGCTTCATAAAGTAGATCCCGGCGACCATAAACATCAGCAACAGCAGGACTTCAAGATTTGACGCCAGCTCCTCTTTCACATGTTCTGCGCTGGTCATGCCAATCACGACGGCCTCGAACGCCAGCAGTCCACCGGAGAGCAACGGATAACATGTCAGCGCCATCGCCAGCGTGAAGATAAATTCAGCGACCAGTAGCCATCCGGCAATAAACGGGTTCACAACGAAAATAACAGGATTAACAACCAGGAATACCAGCAGTATCAGTTTGTACCAGTCGGGAGACTGGCCTAAAAAGTTGCGCCACAGCGCGCGCCCGAATGACATTTCCACGACAGACTATCTTCCCCGTCAAATAAGACAAAGCACAAGTATACGCAAAAATCGTCTCCGGGAGGGCGACAAAGCGGTCTGTAAATTTCATCAAAATTAAACGGTGATCCCTCTTTTCTCGCTTTCCTGCGCTATCTGCCTCTGCATGCCTCTGGTATGATGAGTGCAATTTGCTAAAGCTGTGTAATGGAAATCTCACTATGGTTATTAAGGCGCAGAGCCCGGCGGGTTTCGCGGAAGAGTACATCATTGAAAGCATCTGGAATAATCGTTTCCCTGCAGGATCCATTCTTCCGGCTGAACGCGAACTCTCTGAACTGATTGGCGTCACTCGCACCACGCTGCGAGAAGTGCTCCAGCGACTGGCGCGTGATGGCTGGTTGACGATCCAGCACGGTAAGCCAACAAAAGTGAATAACTTCTGGGAAACCTCCGGGCTGAATATTCTTGAAACGCTGGCACGTCTTGACCACGAAAGTGTGCCACAGCTGATCGATAACCTGCTCTCTGTGCGTACCAATATCGCGACAATCTTTATTCGTACTGCATTTCGTCAGCACCCGGAAGATGCGCTTGCGGTTCTGGCCAGCGCGAATGCAATAGAAGATCATGCCGATGCCTTTGCCACCCTTGATTACAATGTATTCCGTGGGTTAGCGTTTGCCTCCGGCAACCCGATTTACGGTCTCATCCTGAATGGGATGAAAGGGTTGTACACCCGCATTGGGCGTCACTATTTCGCCAACCCGGAAGCCCGTAGCCTGGCGCTGGGGTTCTATCACAAGCTGGGCGAACTGTGTTCCTCTGGTCTGCACGACCAGGTTTACGAAACGGTGCGTCGCTACGGTCACGACTCCGGTGAAATCTGGCATCGTATGCAGAAAACGCTGCCGGGTGATTTAGCGATTCAGGGTCGCTAAAAGAAAAAACCTCTCGTCTGAGAGGTTTTTTTTCGCCCGGTAAGCAGAGTGCCACCGGGCAAACAGCGTTAAAGCGTATTCAACCGCGCCGGGCAGCGTTCCAGCAGCTCTACGCTGCCATCCTCATTCTGCTGCTCCAGCAGTACGTCAAACCCCCACAGGCGATGCACATGCTTCAGCACCTCTTTGCGCCCTTTATCCAGCGGCGCGCGGTTGTGCGGAATGTAGCGTAACGTCAGAGAGCGGTCACCGCGCAGATCCACATTCCATACCTGAATGTTTGGCTCAAGGTTGCTCAGGTTGTACTGGGAAGAGAGGCGAGAGCGGATCTCACGGTATCCCTCTTCGTTATGAATTGCCGAAATCTCCAGGTAGTTATTGCGGTCATCATCCAGCACGGTGAAGAAGCGGAAATCACGCATGATTTTCGGCGACATAAACTGGCTGATGAAGCTCTCATCCTTAAAGTCGCGCATCGCAAAATGCAGCGTTTCCAGCCAGTCCGAACCGGCAATATCCGGGAACCAGTATTTGTCTTCGTCCGTTGGCGACTGGCAGATGCGTTTAATATCCTGGAACATGGCAAAGCCAAGCGCATACGGGTTAATACCGCTGTACCACGGGCTGTTGTAAGGGGGCTGGAACACCACATTAGTATGGCTGTGCAGGAATTCCATCATGAACCGCTCGGTGACTTTCCCTTCGTCATAGAGGTGATTAAGGATGGTGTAGTGCCAGAACGTCGCCCAGCCTTCGTTCATCACCTGCGTCTGTTTCTGCGGGTAGAAGTACTGGCTCACCTTGCGCACGATGCGCAGGATCTCACGCTGCCATGACTCCAGCAATGGGGCGTTTTTCTCCATAAAGTAAAGCAGGTTTTCCTGCGGCTCAGACGGATAGCGCCGCGCCTCGGCGACCGCTTTTTCCTCTTCACGCTTCGGCAGGGTACGCCACAGCATATTCACCTGGCTTTGCAGATACTCTTCGCGGCTTTTCTGCCGGGCTTTCTCCTCCTGCAGGGAGATTTTCTGTGGCCGTTTGTAACGGTCGACGCCGTAGTTCATCAGCGCGTGACAGGAGTCGAGCAGTTTTTCCACTTCATCCACGCCGTAGCGTTCTTCGCAGTCGGTAATGTATTTGCGGGCGAAGATCAGGTAATCAACGATTGAGCTGGCATCCGTCCAGCTACGGAACAGATAGTTATTTTTGAAGAACGAGTCGTGCCCGTAGCAGGCATGCGCCATCACCAGCGCCTGCATGGTAATGGTGTTCTCTTCCATCAGATAAGCAATACACGGATTGGAGTTGATGACAATCTCATACGCCAATCCCTGCTGGCCGTGTTTATACAAGCGCTCGGTTTCAATGAATTTTTTACCAAACGACCAGTGTGGATAGTTAATCGGCATCCCGACGCTGGAGTAGGCATCCATCATCTGTTCGGACGTAATGACTTCAATTTGATGGGGATAGGTATCCAGGCGATACAACTTTGCTACCCGGTCGATCTCGGCGAGGTAGACATCCAGCAGCTCGAAGGTCCAGTCGGGTCCATCGCTCAGACGTGTGTTGTCCTTGGATATGGAATCAATAGTAGCCATTAGCGCGCCCTCGTTGTTGGTGCTCTCTCTGTCTGGAGAGCCTCCTTTCAAGCATAGAACAACGTGTTAAAAAGCGTGCTGGCGCAGAAATTTTTTCTTTGCGATTTCCCGTTTTTGATACGGCAAAAAAACCGGTATCAACAGTATTTTATGCTGGTTAAAAATAACGCGCAGCAGGAGATGCCAAATAAGCGCTATCCCCGTATGCAGGGGAAGATGTGAGGTAAGTCACCATAAAAAAGTCATATGTTGAATAATATTTTCAACTAGGTTATCAATCTGTAATTAGATGATTGTTCTTTTGCACATATGGGGTAGCTATGCGTGTTGTCATACTGGGAAGTGGTGTCGTTGGCGTAACCAGCGCCTGGTATTTAAGTCAGGCGGGACATGAGGTTACCGTTATCGACAGGGAACCCGGCCCGGCGCTGGAAACCAGCGCGGCGAATGCCGGGCAAATCTCACCGGGCTATGCGGCACCGTGGGCGGCTCCCGGCGTCCCGTTGAAGGCGATCAAGTGGATGTTCCAGCGTCATGCACCGCTGGCGATCAGCCTGGACGGCACGCAGTTCCAGCTTAAGTGGATGTGGCAGATGCTGCGCAACTGCGATACCCGGCATTACATGGAAAACAAAGGGCGCATGGTGCGTCTGGCGGAATACAGTCGTGACTGCCTGAAAGCCTTGCGCGCCTCGACCGGTATTGAGTATGAAGGCCGTCAGGGGGGAACGCTGCAGTTGTTCCGTACGGCACAACAGTATGAAAACGCCACCCGCGATATTGCCGTACTTGAAGATGCTGGCGTACCGTATCAACTGCTGGAAGCCAGCCAACTGGGGCAGGTAGAGCCTGCACTGGCGGAAGTGGCGCATAAGCTGACCGGGGGGCTGCGTTTACCTAACGATGAAACCGGCGACTGCCAGCTCTTTACTCAGCGTCTGGCGCACATGTGCGAACAGGCGGGGGTGAAATTCCGGTTTAACACCTCTGTCGACAAGTTGCTGTCGGAAGGGGAAAACCTCTACGGCGTGAAGTGCGGTGAAGAGGTGATCAAAGCCGACGCGTACGTCATGGCGTTTGGCTCATACTCCACCGCCATGCTGAAAGGCATTCTCGATATTCCGGTATATCCGCTGAAAGGCTACTCGCTGACGATCCCGGTGAAAGAGGAAAGCGGTGCCCCTGTATCGACCATTCTGGATGAAACCTACAAAATCGCCATTACCCGTTTCGATAACCGCATCCGTGTGGGCGGTATGGCGGAGATCGTCGGCTTTAACACCGAGCTGCTGCAACCGCGTCGTGAAACGCTGGAGATGGTGGTGGGCGATCTCTTCCCGCGCGGTGGGTTTGTTGAGCAGGCAACGTTCTGGACTGGTCTGCGTCCAATGACACCTGACGGTACGCCAATTGTGGGCCGCACGCCGTTTAAAAATCTGTGGACGAATACCGGGCACGGTACCCTCGGCTGGACGATGGCCTGTGGTTCGGGACAATTGTTGAGCGACCTGATCTCCGGGCGCACGCCGGCCATTCCGTTTGATGATTTAAGTGCCGCGCGCTATCAATCAGGGTTCACCCCATCGCGTCCACAGCACCTGCACGGCGCGCATAATTAACATAAGGAGTCGTCATGTCCCGTCCTGTTCTGGCTCAGCTGAATTTGCAGGCTCTGAAGGATAACCTGCAAATTGTTCGCCGCGCCGCACCAGGTTCACGCGTGTGGTCGGTGGTGAAAGCGAATGCCTACGGTCACGGCATTGACCGTATATGGAGCGCGCTCAGTGCCACCGACGGCTTTGCCTTACTGAATCTGGAAGAGGCCATTCTGTTGCGCGAGCGCGGCTGGAAGGGGCCAGTCTTGCTGCTGGAAGGGTTCTTCCACGCCGACGATCTGCCGCTGCTGGATAAGTACCGCCTGACCACCAGCGTGCACAGCAACTGGCAGATTAAAGCTCTGCAGAATGCGAAGCTGCATGCCCCGCTGGATATTTATCTCAAAATGAACAGCGGCATGAACCGTCTGGGCTTCCAGCCTGAGCGGGTGCATACGGTCTGGCAGCAGTTGCGCGCCCTGAAAAACGTGGGGGAAATGACGCTGATGGCGCATTTTGCCGATGCCGAAAGACCGGACGGTATTGCCGATGCGCTGGTGCGTATCGACCAGGCGGCTGAAGGGCTGGATTGTCCGCGCTCGCTGTCGAATTCGGCGGCGACGCTCTGGCATCCTGAAGCACACTATAACTGGGTGCGCCCTGGGATCATTTTGTACGGTGCGTCCCCGTCTGGTCAGTGGCAGGATATCGCCAACAGCGGCCTGAAGCCGGTAATGACCCTGCGGAGCGAAATTATCGGCGTACAGACGCTGAAGGCGGGAGATACGGTAGGGTACGGCAGCCGTTACCGGGCAACGGGTGAACAGCGTATTGGTATTGTGGCAGGCGGCTATGCAGACGGTTATCCGCGCATCGCACCGACCGGCACGCCAGTGTGGGTAAATGGTGTTCGCACGGGGACGGTGGGGACAGTGTCGATGGATATGTTGGCCGTTGACCTGACTCCGTGCCCGCAGGCAGGCATTGGTTCGCCGGTAGAGCTGTGGGGCAATGAAGTGAAAATTGACGATGTGGCCGCCGCGGCGGGGACGGTCGGCTATGAGCTGATGTGTGCTCTGGCACCGAGAGTGCCTGTTGTGACGGTATAACCTTCCTGGTTGCCGGGTGGCGCTAACGCTCACCCGGCAACCAATCTTACTCCGCGTCTTCTTCCATCGGCCGCACGCCGACCTTGCGTACCGCATTATCCTCTTTCTCTGCCACCGTCCAGATCATCCCGGCAAACTCCACGTGGTCACCGACGACCGGTGCAGCGCCAAGCAGTTGCTGGATAATTTCGCCCAGTGTTTGCTGTTTATCGCGGTATTCCAGACCTTCATCCAGACCGTAAATCAGCGCCACGTCGGCAAATTTTGCGCTGGCTTCCAGAATAAAATCACCGAAGAAACGCTGATCCAGCGCAACAGGCGGAGACTGGCTGAACAGTTTGCCCAGGGCGGGCAAATCGTGTTCGCGGCCAATGACGCAGAGAATATCACCTTCGCGCAGGCGGGTACTGCCGGTTGGATGCAGCAGGATATTATCGCGGAACAGCGCCGCAATTCGTGTTTCGGTCGGCATATGCAAATCGCGCAGCGACGCCCCCACGCACCATTTATCAGCACTGAGCTGATAGACAAACTGCTCCCACGGGTTCTCCGGGTGAATATCCAGCCCCACACGGGAGACCGGCCAGCCGATGGGTGGCACCACCACTTTGGCTTTTTTCGCCGCCCACCCGAGTGACGTTCCCTGGAACAGCAGCGACACCAGCACCACGAAAAAGGCCACGTTAAAGAACAGGCGTGCGTTATCCAGACCCGCCATCATCGGGAAGACGGCAAGGATAATCGGCACTGCACCGCGTAACCCCACCCAGCTGATAAAGATGCGCTCGCGCAGGTTGAAGCCGCGAAACGGTAGCAGACCGGCAAACACCGAGAGCGGACGGGCGAAGAAAATCATCCACGCCGACAACATCAGGGCCGGAACGGCAATGGGTAACAGATCCGATGGCGTGACCAGCAGGCCAAGCACCAGGAACATACCGATCTGTGCCAGCCAGGCCAGACCGTCAAAGTTCTGCAAAATGGCGTGGCGGTTACGAATCGGGCGGTTACCCAGCAAAAAGCCGCACAGATAAATGGCCAGAATACCGCTACCGCCTATTGCGGTGGTCAGGGCGAAAACCAGGATCCCGCCGCTCAGAGCCAGTAACGGATAGAGCCCCGCAGGCAACGAAATCCGGTTGATCATCTGCTGCAACAAATAACCGCCAGCAAGGCCGATGAAAATGCCCAGGCCAAACTGCTGCAAAATATGCAAGGCGAACATCCAGCTCAGACCGCTTTCATGCTGCTGGATCATCTCAATCAGCGTGATGGTGAGAAACACCGCCATCGGATCGTTACTGCCGGATTCAATTTCCAGCGTTGAGCCGACACGTTCGTTCAGCCCTTTACCACCAAGCAGGGAGAAAACGGCTGCTGCATCAGTGGAGCCGACAATTGCGCCAATCAGCAATCCTTCCATGATATTGAGATGGAAAAGCCACGCGGCCATCATGCCGGTCAGGCCGGAGGTAATCAGCACGCCGACGGTGGCGAGCGACAGCGCCGGCCCTAAGGCCACGCGAAATGAACTCGCCTGGGTGCGCATCCCGCCGTCCAGCAGGATCACCGCCAGCGCGAGGTTACTCACCATGTAGGCGAAGGGGTAGTTATCGAATGGGATACCGCCGATACCATCGATACCGGCCAGCATGCCGATGGCAAGGAAAATAACTAAAATAGGTATGCCGAGACGTGATGACAATGAACTCAATAAAATACTACAGGTTACAAGCACAGAACCCAGAATAAACAGGCTGATTACCGCTGCGGCATCCAATGTTGTCTTACTCCCACCTCAATGTTAACGCTGTTATTAAAACCCTAACATATTAACGACCCAAACAGCGTTTAATTGAGGCGGTTTAAGGAATTTTTTAACCTTTAATAACAGGATGACCGCTAATCGTTAACCGACTGCCCGAATCATCGTGTGTCAGGATGGCCTGTGCACCCAACGCCAGGGTGACGGTTTGTTGTTCATGGCCGAAATCCAGCCCGGTAATCACCGGGATATCAAGACGTGAGCGGATGAACTCGACCATCGTTTCAAGGGAATAACCTGCGTCGTAGTCGTTCGGTGCAGAACCGCTAAAGCTGCCCAGCACGATGGCGGACTGACGGGCAAGAATACCGGCATGATAAAGCTGCAACAACATACGTTCGACGCGGAACGGATGCTCATTGATATCCTCCAGCACCAGGATACCGTCCTCGATTTGTGGCAACCACGGTGTGCCAATCAGCGACACCAGCATTGCCAGGTTACCGCCCCACAGTTGCCCCTCACACGCCCAGTGTGGTCCGTTGCCTTGCCACTCTACGTGGTAGACCGGGTTTTGCAGCGCGCGCCAGAAATGTTCCTGCGTAAACGCGTCCAGCTCCGGCGCACCGAAATTACCGGCCAGCATGGGGCCGCTAAAGGTGATGACGTTATGCAGTGCAAGCAGGCCAAGCTGGATCGCCGTGAAATCACTGTGCCCGCAAATCAGCAGAGGCTCCTGCAGTTGACGTTTTGCCAGCCCTTGCCAGTCGATGCTCTCCAGCAACCGGCTTGCACCATAGCCGCCGCGCACCGCAAGGACAATTTGATCCTCACCCTTCAGGTTCACCAGACCGTTGATATCGTTCAGTCTCTGCGCTTCGGTTCCGGCAAAGCGTTGCTGGCGGCGGGGGATAACCGTCTGATTTTCTACCCGATGGCCGGATTCCAGTAAGCGCTGAACTCCCCGTTGTGCCGCCTCCTGGTTGATGCAGTAGCCCGACGGTGCGATGAGATGAAACTGAGACATGGCAATTCCTTGCTGAATGAGAAACTAATTGTCTATATCATGCCGCTTATACGCTCCCTGCTTCAAGGGGCTGTATACCGCGATGACCGGCTATAAGGATAGATGACGTGAAATTGAGATGGTTTGCTTTTTTGATTGTGTTGCTTGCTGGCTGTAGTTCAAAACATGACTATCAAAATCCCCCCTGGAACCCTGAAGTCCCTGTGAAACGGGCCATGCAGTGGATGCCGATCAGTGAACAAGCCGGGAAGGCATGGGGCGTCAGCCCACGTCTGGTTACGGCGATTATTGCCGTGGAATCCGGCGGCAACCCAACGCTTGTCAGCAAATCGAACGCGGTGGGGTTGATGCAGCTTAAAGCGTCAACGGCGGGGAAAGAGGTCTACCGCTACATGGGCTGGAGCGGTCAGCCGTCGACCAGCGAGCTGAAAAACCCGGAACGCAACATTTCAATGGGCACGGCGTACCTGAGCATTCTGGAGCATGGCGTGCTGAAGGGAATAGAAGATCCTGAAGTCATGCAGTACGCGCTGGTGGTTTCATACGTTAACGGTGCCGGGGCACTGCTCAGAACCTTCTCATCTGACCGCAAAGAGGCGATTGAAGAGATTAACGGCATGGACAAAGACGAGTTCTTTGAGCATGTCGTGAAGAATCATCCGGCACCACAGGCTCCTCGCTATATCTGGAAAGTGCAGAAAGCGATGGATGCCATGTAATGCCGTGATCGGGCGGCCACGCTGCCCGATATGCATCACAGCACTTTGTTGGCACGTTCCCGCGCCTCTCGCTCCAGAGAGAAAATAATGCGCTGCAGTTCGCGCTCAGCGCCAGGCCCCACGTTCAGGAAGCGGAAGCTCAGGCGTGGGGTGGTAATGGTTTCGTTTTTGCTGTCCACCACTTTACGCTCGCTGATGGCAATCAGCTGTGCATCGAAATAGAACCGTCCCCAGCCGCCCATATCCAGTTCGATTTGCGTGAATCGCATACCTTCCACCAGCCCCTCGGGCTTTGGCGTGTCCATCAGCGCACCCATGCCGCCCAGCGACAGGTCAAAGAGACGGAAGCGGAGCTCTTTTTTATCCGGCATTTTGGCCTTACAAAAATAAGCGGGGTGAAGCGGGGCGCTGATACGGAAATATTCACGGCGCTGAACAAACCAGAGGTTAGTGGGAAGCGGCGTGACGAATGCAGGCAGACCCTGGTATTCGTTTAGTTCCAGTCGCGGCATCACAAACTCTACCTTTGCACCCTGGGTTTCAGCCATCACGGAAATGTTTTCTGCCCGCATCACCGCGCGGTTTTCATACTCCTGGCTCCCCAGGTCGATGACCATACGCTCCGACGAGACATCAAGGATCTTGCTGATAAACTGATTGGTCGACCAGGTGATGCGCAGCGGCACCTCGCCTTTTTGCAGATCGCGTAATACCCCTAATACAGCCAGCGGATTTTGCTTCAGGAACTGCTCACTGTAATTTCTCACGCCAGATGGCTCCTCAGATATATGACAGACTGTCTTTGCGTTATCGGCAGTCTGAAATGGAACTTAATACAAACCGGTGAGTTTTTTTTCATAATGGCGGTAATTTAAGTCGGTGAGATGAAACCGGTTTTCCGGTGGTGACCTATAATTAAGTTACCTGCGCGGAAGGTTTTCTGTGCATGGGTTAAACCTGCAAGAGGGCATTGCTATGGGTATCATCGCCTGGATTATCTTTGGTCTAATTGCTGGCGCTATCGCTAAACTTATCATGCCAGGGCGTGATGGCGGCGGCTTTATTTTGACCTGTGTCCTCGGGGTCGTTGGTGCGGTTGTTGGTGGCTGGCTGGCGACGATGTTTGGCATCGGAGGCAATATAAGTGGTTTTGATCTGCACAGTTTTCTGGTCGCCGTGGCAGGAGCCATTGTTGTACTGGGTGTGTTCAGACTGCTCAGACGGGCATAAGATTACTGAAAACGGCTCTCTCCTGAGGGCCGTTTTTTTGTGCGCATTACCCTCTCTGCTGTTTTTCGCCAGGGCTACTGTGCCACACTTTTCTCCGGTACCGCCCCGTGACTCGCTGCGGGCTGATTTTCAGGCACCGTGTCACACGGCTTCTCTTTTGGACACACCAGATCCAGCATCTTCAGCGTCACGCCGTTACTCCAGCCAAAACCATCCTGCAGCGGGTACTCGCCACCACCACCCCCCGTACCAGTGGTAGACACATCATACTTCTCCACCAGTTTTTGCTCGCGGTCATAGGTGTGCTGAACATTTTTCAGGAAGCGCCACGTGACGTCCATCGCCACCTTGTTTTGTCCGTAGTTCTGTAACCCTTCCGTTGCAACCCACTGCAGCGGTGCCCAGCCGTTTGGCGCATCCCATTGCTGGCCACTGGTGACGGTGGTCGTTGAAATCCCACCCGGTTTAAGCAGGTGTGAAGCGGCAGCCGATGCCACTTTATCAGCACGATCCTGCGCTGCTGCCTTCACGTAAAGCGGGAACAGGGCCGCGGCCGTGAGCTGATTGCGCACCTGTTTACGCCTGAGATCGTAATCGGCGTACCAGCCCTCTTTTTCATTCCACAGGTGGTTTTCAATTGCTTTCTGGCGCGCGGAGGCCAGCGCCTCATATTTGCCTGCGCCAGCGGTATCGCCACTCTCCTTGCTTGCCCGCGCCAGCAGTTTTTCCATCTTAAACATCAGGGAGTTCAGATCTACCGGGACAATGCTGGTGGTGTGAATTGTACCAAGCTTATGTGGATCGTCCATCCAGCGGGAGCTAAAGTCCCAGCCTGAAGCGGCGGCAGAACGCAGATCGCGGTAGATTTCCGTTGCCGGGCGGTCAGGATTGCTTTTAGCGGTCGTCACATCATCCAGCCAGGACTCCGGGCGTGGCGTATCGCGGTCATCCCAGTAACGGTTGAGGACTTCGCCGTCAGTCAGTTTTACCACCCGTTTGTTGGCCTGCCCCGGCTGTAGCGCATCAGCCCCCGCCATCCACCAGGCGTACTCTTTCTCCATCTGCGGACGGTATTTTTTCAGCGCATCGCTGTCGTGCGTGGCCAGCAACTCCACCATCAGGGAGAAAAACGGCGGCTGAGAGCGGCTCAGGTAGTAGCTACGGTTACCGTTGGGGATATGCCCCCAGGTATCAATTTCCCAGGCGAAATTGTCCACCATATCGCTGATTTTATCCCAGTGGCCACTTTCGGCCAGACCCAGCATGGTGAAATAACTGTCCCAGTAGTAAACCTCACGAAAACGGCCGCCGGGCACGACATACGGTTTCGGCAGCGGCAGGAGTGAATCCCATCTGGAGGCTTTCTCAGTGGTTCGGGTCAGAACGGGCCAGAGATCGTCAATGTGCGCACGTAAACTTTGTCCTGCCGGGGGAACGTATTTTTCCCCCTCTGCTGGCAGGGTAAAGTTCATTTCGACAAAGTGACGTAAGTCAAAGCCGGACTGGGTGTGTTGCATCCGGTAATCCGCCAGAATCATCATTGGATCGCTTTTCGGGATCGCATCGGCAAAGGTCTTTTGATCGGGAAAGAGTCTGGCGCTCTGCACATCATTAAAGAGAGGGCCGAGCAAAATATCGGGCGGGCTTTTCTGGGGCGCTGGCAGAGAGTCTGCATAACCCAATGTGGTAACACCGAGCAGCGCACCTCCCAATGCAAGGCGCAAAAGGGATGGGCGTAATGTACGAGGTCGTATCATTGGTTCGTCTCCTGTATTCGCTGAGCAGCGTGACCGCTGTTGTCAATCACCTGAAAACCTTAGACGAATATGTGTGGCTGCGCGTGTTTCATGTCCCATTTTGCGCACATCCGGACGATTTACCGTTTAAACCTCTTCTGACGCCGGGATCGATTCCCTGAGCGAGCCTGGGGCATGTCCGATGATCCGCTTAAACGCCCGGCTAAAGGCCGCCAGCGATCCGTACCCCAGACGCAATGCCACCGTTTCGATGGGCTGATTTTCGTGGCGAATGTACTGAATGGCCAGACGCATTCTCAGCTCGCTGAGATATTTTGACGGGGTTGTCCCCGTAGCGGAAAGAAAACGCTCGGCGAATACGGAACGGGAGGTACCCGCTTCTTTTGCCAGGTCTGCCACGCTCCAGTTCAGCCCCGGCTGCTGGTGCATGGCGTAAATCGCCCGGCTCAGGCGCGGATCGCGCAGAACCTGTACCCAGCCGGTGGCTTTACCACACCCTGCCTCTACCCAGCCACGGACGATCAACGCGGCCACCACATCGGCCAGCCGGGCCAGGATCCCCGCGAACCCCACCTGACGCGTCATTGACTCTCGTTCCATCGCCGCCAGCAGGGGATGGATCTCCGGCCAGGTGGACATCAACCGGCTTACCATCATCACTTCCGGCATCGCTTTGATCAGCGGTTGCATGCCGCCCAGTTCGAAATCCATACATCCGCTGAAGATGATGGTGTGCTCGCTCTCCGGGCACGGCTCACAGGTAATCGCACAGACCGAGCTGCAGATAGGCTCGCTGGGAAATGCGCTGACCGGGGTGATTGTTGCCTGTTCGTCTGAGAGCAGGGCATGGGCGTTACCGTTGGGGATAAAGAGCGCGTCACCGCCGTTCAGGGCGAAGGTTGCGCCGCTTTCCATCCGCAGCAGGGCATTGCCGCGGCTGACAAAATGAAATTGTGCCTTACCGGCCGCCTGATGAAACGCCACGCCAAACGGCGCGCTGGCTTCAATCCGGCGGTATTTCACGCCCGACAGACGCATGCCGCGTAAAAGTTCGCTGATCAAATCGGGTGACTGAACGGTCATGAGCGCAACTCCGGACGAATAATCAATAAGTGGAGATTATATGTCATAGATCGTCCACGGGGAACACTCTATGCTTTTGCGACAGTTGTCACATTTTTATAACGGGAGAACAACAGATGAATTCATGTATCGCGGCGAGAGAGGCTATAGCGCCCGCAAAACCCGCCTGGCGAGCCGTCTATTCACTGGGGCTGGGGGTATTTGGTCTGATAACGGCAGAGTTCTTGCCCGCCAGTTTGCTGACGCCAATGGCGGCCAGCCTGGGCGTCACCGAAGGGATGGCCGGGCAGGCGGTGACCGCAACCGCACTGGTGGCGCTGGTCACCGGTTTGCTGATTACCTCTGCCACCAAAAGCATCGATCGCCGCTGGGTATTGATGTTTTTCTCGGTGCTGCAAATCATCTCCAGCCTGCTGGTGGCCTTTGCGCCAACGCTGCATGTTCTGCTGATGGGGCGTTTGCTGTTGGGTATCGCCATTGGGGGATTCTGGGCGATGTCGACCGCCACGGCGATGCGGCTGGTACCTGCCGATAAAGTGCCGAAAGCGCTGGCGGTGATCTTCTCCAGCGTGTCGATTGCGACAGTAGTGGCTGCCCCGCTGGGGAGCTATCTTGGCAGCCTGATCGGCTGGCGTAACGTCTTTATCCTCTGCATTCTGCCGAGCATGCTGGCGCTGCTGTGGCAGCTCTGGGTACTGCCATCCATGAAACCGGAGAGCAGCGGCAGCCTGGGAACGCTATTCCGCGTGCTGAGACGTCCGGGGATGATCGGCGGGATGCTGGCGACCATCCTGATCTTCAGCGGCCATTTTGCCTTCTTTACCTATCTGCGTCCGTTTCTGGAAACGGTCGGCCAGGTGAGCGTAGAGAGCATTTCGCTGATCCTGCTGGGCTTTGGTATTGCCAACTTTGTCGGGACATCCATTGCCGGGCATCTTCTGGCGCGCAACCTGCGCCTGACGCTGGCGCTGGTACCTTTCGCTATGGGTGTACTGGCGCTCATCATGGTGGCATTTGGTCATCTGGCGATGCTGGACGGGTTGCTCGTTGCGCTGTGGGGTTTTGCCTTTGGTCTGGTGCCGGTGGGCTGGTCAACCTGGCTTGCAACGACCGTTCCCGATGAAGCCGAAAGCGCGGGGGGATTGCTGGTGGCCTCTATCCAGCTGGCGATAAGTGCGGGTGCGGCAGGCGGCGGAGCCGTGTTTGACCTCAACGGTGCCAGCGGCGTGTTTGCCGGAAGCGGTTTACTGCTGGTTACCGCCATGGTGATTGTGCTGATGGGCGTCAGGGTTAAAGCGGAATAACACGGTATGCATAAGCCCGGTAACCGTAGCGTCACCGGGCATAACGTGCCTTACACGCCTTTTTTATCCATCAGCACGGCGAGATCCACCAGACGGTTTGAGAACCCCCATTCGTTGTCATACCACGCCAGGATTTTGACCATATTGCCGCCGATCACCAGTGTGGAAAGCCCGTCGATAATGGAAGAACGCGGGTCACCCTGATAATCGCTGGAGACCAGTGGTTCATCGCTGTAGCCCAGAATGTCTTTCAGCGGCCCGCTGGCTGCTGCTTTACGGAACGCATCGTTGACCTCCTCGACGGTCACATTCCGGCTCAGCGTCACCGTCAGATCGACGATGGACACTACCGGAACCGGCACGCGCAGCGAGTATCCGGTCAGACGGCCATCCAGCGCCGGGATCACTTTCCCCAGCGCTTTTGCTGCCCCGCTGGAGTAAGGCACAATCGACAGCGCGGCCGCGCGGGCACCGCGCAGATCTTTCTCCGGCTGATCGTGCAGCGCCTGGCTGTTGGTGTAAGCATGCGTGGTGTTCATCAGCCCGTGTTCAATACCAAACTGCTGATGCAGTACTTGTGCCGCCGGAGCCAGCCCGTTGGTGGTACAACTCCCGTTACTCACCACCTGGTGCAGGGCCGGGTCGTACAGCTCATGGTTCACACCCATCACCACCGTCAGGTCGTCGTTTTTACCGGGGGCGGAGATAATGACCCGTTTCGCGCCACCGCGATGAATATGCACCGCTGCTTTATCACGTTCGGTGAAGAAACCCGTGGCTTCAATCACCACGTCTACCCCAACATCGCGCCACGGAATGTTGGCCGGATCGCGTTCGCTGAACACGACGATCCGCTGGCCATCGACCTGCAACGCACCGTCTGCCGCTTCAACGGAAACCGGTAATGTACCGAGCAGGGAATCGTACTTGAGCAGATGGGCGAGGGTTTTGCTGTCTGTCAGATCGTTAATCGCCGCAATTTGAATGTCGGGGTTACCCAACGCGGCACGCAGAAAATTACGCCCGATCCTGCCGAAACCGTTAATACCGACCTTAACCATGATCAACTCCTTAGTATCTGTGATGTCTGGAGTGACTGTAGGCTTCAGGCGAAATGGCGTAAATGACAAAAAAGGATCAGATTACGCCATCTTGCGGCAGTGGAAGCGCTGGCGGTACTCTCCCGGCGTGAGGTGAAGCTGTTTCTCAAAGACGCGACGCAGATTGATGCTGGTGCCAAATCCGCTTCTCCCGGCGATAAGCTCCAGCGAGTCATTTGTCTGTTCAAGAAGCTGTCTGGCAGCGGCAAGACGTGCTTCGGTTACGTAGCGCGCCGGAGAGGCTCCTGCGTCGCGGGTAAACACGCGGGTGAAATTTCGTGGGCTCATGGCGACTCTTTCCGCCAGATTTTCAACGCACAGGTCGGCGGTGAGGTTTTGCAGGATCCAGGCCTGTAATTCGCTAATGGGGCCGGAAGCCCCCGATTGCTGCAGGTTATAACGGCTGAACTGCAACTGCCCGCCCGGGCGACGCAGATACATCACCATGTCCTGCGCCACGTCACGAGCGAGGGTAAAACCGTAGTCATCTTCAACCAGTGCCAGCGTCAGGTCAAACCCGGAACTGACACCGCCGGACGTCCAGATGGGGCCGTCCTGAATATAGAGTGGGCCACCTTCCACACGGATAGCCGGATACGTTTCCTGCATTGTCTCCAGAAGCCGCCAGTGCGTCGTGGCGCGACGTCCGTCGAGTAATCCGGTCTGTGCCAGCAGCATCGCGCCACCGCAGATGGAGGCAATACGCCGGGCGTGAGGGGCTGCAAGGTGCAGCCAGTCCACCACCGCGGTGCTCTCCAGCTCGTTCATGCCGCGTCCGGTAATGATAATGGTGTCGAGCGGCTCGCGTGGGTCCAGCTCCGGCAGGCGATAGTCCGCCAGCAAATTTAAGCCAGACTGCCCGTGGATCACCTGATGGGGCTGAGTGGTGGCAATGAGGATACGGTAGCAGGGATTGCTCAGGCCTTCCGGGTGCAGTCGGTTGGCCTGCATCAGAATGTCGGCGATACCGGCGGCTTCAAACAACATGCCGCCGTCAGGAACGATAATCAGGATTTTCTTCATGTCCTGAAAAGTACCTTTATCGCAAAATAAGTCAAGCTGCAGACTCTGTATTAACCAATGCCCTGGTAAAAGTACGTGTAAAAGGAAACTATGTAGTGAACGTTAAACAGAAGTAGGGCATTTGCGAACCGCTTTGCGGCGCGTAATGGAGCCTTCTGTGGGTAAGAACACAGCAATGATATGGCTGAGAGAAAGAGGGGGGAGCTATAATGGCGGACCGAATCCGATTTAGTCACGCTTAATAGTTCATGCGCTGCGAGACACCTGATGAAAGCGCTTTTGCTATAATGTTGCCGTTATTTCGTGGTGCAAAATTAATATGCTTCAGCACTATCGGAAATTTCTTCACCATTAAAAGAAGATTCGAATGAAACCTATCTCGTGAATGCAACAAATATGATGTGCATAATATATTCATATTGTCATAAATAATTTAAATTCTACTAATTATGGTAGTGGTAATGCTATGTTTATTGCGTTAATGCGATCCATTCTCTTTTTTGGATAATCTGTTTTAATTCAGATGGTTGTTGTGTGTTTGGGTGGGCTAAATTGAACTTGGCACGCTATGTATGGGTTTTTGGTAGGATTATTCCTATATTTTCATGAGTGACTCATAAAACACCAGGAAATTAGAAGGCAATATTGAATTGATGACGAGCTTATGTAAACTTGTGGGCTGATTGTTAAAATATGTCAGGATGAAGCAAGGCCTTATTCTGTAAGGCTTGTGCGGTAGCTATACCCTAAGAGTAGCTATACCCTAAGAATAGTCACGCTGTGAAAATACCTGTCATATTCTAAACGATACTATTTAAGTCAAATATCATCTCCCCCCAATCTACTATCATCTAAATATCGCTACGGAAAAGCATATGAAAATGCGCGTATTGTTTTCACTCCTGTTTGTAATGGCGGTGGCGGGCTGTAAAGCGCCGCAGAAACCTGTGATAACCGACGATACGATCGTTACCAGCCAGGTCAATGGCGTCACGTTAACCCACCGTCATGTTGTTACCCCTCCGGCAGAATTTACCCAGGTTAATGAACCTTATCGTGCAATGTATCCGGCGTCATTGATGAGCCGTCCTGATTACGGCGGAAAGGCGATCAGCACGCTTGAGACCGGAAAAACCTACGTGGTTCTGGGTCAGGTTGAACACTACTGGATGGCGCTTGCGGATGAGGGTAGCGAACAACTGATTGGTTACGTCCCCATGCGTGCCGTGATCAAGGCCGATCAGTATGACGCGGCCGTGCGTAAACAAGCGCTTCGTCCAAAAGCGCGTAAGAAAACGACCTGCGTTGATGTGGATGGCAACAGTAAAGCCTGCAAAGACAACGCGAACGGGACCTGGATCCTGAACTAAACGGATTTCATGAGCGTATTTTTATGAATAATAAAAATTTTCACAGGATGTGGTTAGCATTTTACGCGGTGATTTTTGTTCTGGTCAGTGGTTGTACGTCCTCTTCACACAACGACCCCTCCCGCTACAATCTGCAGTTTCAGGCTCATCCGCAAATCAATGATTCCGCGCCGCTTAAAGTCAGAGTGTTGCTGCTGAAATCTGATGCGGATTTCATGTCCAGCGACTTCTATTCCCTGCAGAACAACGCGTCAACCACGCTTGGCGCGAATCTGCTTAACAGCGATGTCTTCTTCCTGATGCCGGGCCAGCTTTCGAAAACCCTGAGTGGGCAAAGCTCTCCCGACGCCCGCTATATCGGTGTGATGGCGGAATACCAGGCGCTGGATGGGAAAAAATGGCGCGTTTCACTCCCGCTGCCTGTTCCCGGCGAAAACCCTGTCTATCAGTTCTGGAAGTGGTCCGCAGATGAACTCCAGGCCAACGTCTTTCTGGACGTGAATGGCATCCGGGTCATCAGCCAGTAACGCGCTTCATAACAGGAAACACATCATCATGACGAAAGCAGAAAAGGTCGTCTGGACCGAAGGGATGTTTCTGCGTCCACACCATTTTCAGCGGACAGAGAGTTACCTGCTCAACCACGTTCGTGAGTGGGGGGCGCTGCAGCGCTCGTATCTGTGGGGCTTTCTCGACGTTGAACTCGACGAGGCGATGCTTCGTCAGGGTTGCATTGCGCTGAGCTACTGCAGCGGTTTGCTGCCTGACGGAACCTTTTTCCAGGTACGTAACGGGCGCAACGGCCCGGTACCGCTAAAAATCCCTGATAACCTTACCAATGAGAAAGTGGTGCTCGCACTGCCGGTTCGCCGGGGTGAACGCGAAGAGGTTATCTTCAGCGAAGAGCAGGCCTCGCTCGCGCGTTTTATCGCCTTCGAACAAGAGGTGGAAGACGATAATGCCATGTCGGTGGGGGATGCTACGGTACAGTTTGGCCGTTTGCGCCTGACCCTGATGCTGGAAAAAGATCTGACAGCAGAGTGGACTGCTATCGGCGTGGCGTTTGTCACCGAGAAGCGCAACGACAATCATGTGCGGCTGGACAGCAGCTACATCCCTCCGATGCTGAATGCCAACAACAACCCGCTGCTCTATAGCATGATTAACGATCTGCACGGTTTACTGGTGCAGCGTAGTCAGCAGATTGGCGGTCGTCTGCGTCAGCCTGGCCGTTTTAACACCTCTGAGCTGATTGAATTTACACTGCTCTCGCTGGTGAATCGCCATCTGGGCGAAGTATCACATTTAAAAACTCTCCCGCTGCTCCACCCGGAAGCGCTCTGGCATCGCTGGCTACCGTTTGCCACCGAACTTGCTACCTGGACCTCTCAGCGTAGCGCAGAAAGCGTGCTGCCAATTTATGACCATGATGATCTCGCGGGCTGCTTCAGCAAGTTGATGCTGATGCTGCGCCAGGGGCTGTCGCTGGTGATGGAAGACCATGCTATCCAGTTACCGCTTAACGAACGTTCTCATGGCCTGAACATCGCCACCGTCCCTGAGACCAGCATGGTACGTGAGTTTGGCTTTGTACTGGCGGTAAAAGCCAATGTGCCGGGCGATCACCTGCAAACCCATTTCCCTGCCCAGATGAAGGTGGCTCCGGTCTCCAGGATCCGCGATCTGGTTCAGCTGCAACTGCCGGGCATTATGCTGCGGGCTATGCCGGTCGCGCCACCGCAAATCCCCTGGCATGCGGGTTACAGCTATTTTGAGCTGGAGAAGGGCAGTGAACTGTGGCACGAGATGGACAAGTCCGGTGCTTTCGCTCTGCATCTTGCAGGGGAGTTCCCGGGTCTTGATATGGAGTTTTGGGCCATCCGTAGCCCGACAGAATAATAAAGCGAGCGCTAAATATGCAGGAACGACAGGATACCGGCAGTGATGCCGTGTTTACCGGGGCCAGTAGCAACAATCAGCTGGTGGCGGCCGCCAATCCGCTGCTCAACGCGATTCCGCAAATCCGTCACTCAGTATCACATGACGATCAGGTAGCGTTGCGCCAGCGCTTGATCGACGAAATTCGCCGTTTCGAAGTCCGTTGCCAACAGGCGGGACTGCCTTATGAAGTGATCGTCGGTGCCCGTTATTGTCTGTGTACGGCACTGGATGAAGCCGCTGCGCTTACCCCGTGGGGGAGCAGCGGCGTCTGGTCCAGTAGCGGGTTGCTGGTGACGTTTCACAACGAAACCTGGGGGGGAGAGAAGTTCTTCCAGCTGCTGGCGCGTCTGTCGCAGAACCCGCGCGAACATATTCTGTTGCTGGAGATGATCAACTACTGCCTGCTGCTTGGATTCGAAGGGCGCTACCGGGTGCTGGATAACGGCCGCACCCAGCTTGAAACCATCAAGCAGCGGCTGTGGCAGATGATTCGTGGCGTGCGCGGCAGCTATCCGCCGCCGCTCTCACCACACCCGGAAGACCGGCCTGTGCTACGTAAACTGTGGCGTCCGATGGTGCCGCTGTGGGCCTGTGCCACGCTGGTCGGTTTCATTGCCTGCCTGTTCTATATCGTTCTTAACTGGCGTCTCGGTGACAACACCAATCCGGTGCTGGCGAAGATTTACCAGTCCCAGCTCCCGGAAACCTCAGTTCAGCAACCGACACGGCAATTGCCCGCTGTGCTGAATCTGCGCGGCTTCCTGAAACCTGAAATTGATGCTGGCCTGGTGGCGGTGAAGGACGAAGCAGATCGCAGCGTAGTGATCCTGAAAGGCGACGGCCTGTTCGCTTCCGCCTCTACGGTGGTGCGCGATCGCTATGAGCCGGTGATCAACCGCATTGCCCAGGCGATGAATAACGTCAGCGGCAAAATTCTGGTGGTTGGCTACAGCGACAACGTGCCCATTCGCAGCGCGCGTTTTGCCTCTAACTATGAGCTCTCTCTGGAACGTGCCCGGTCTGTGCAAAAACAGCTGCAGGGAAGCCTCTCCCAACCTGAGCGCGTGAAAGCGGAGGGGCGAGGCGAGATTAATCCTGTGGTACCGAACAATACGCCTGAAAACCGCGCCCGTAACCGCCGTGTGGAAATTACTCTACTGGTGTCGCCTGAGAATACGCAGGCTGAGCTGAACGGATTGCCGCAAGGAAACTAAGGAATGCTGACTACTCTTCTTTCCATTCTGACCAATCGCATTCTGTGGAGCTTCCTGGGCGTAACGGCGCTTGCGGCGGTGATCTGGATGATTGGTCCATTGCTGTCCATCGTAGATACCCGACCGCTCGAATCTGAACAGAACCGGGTTATCAGTATCGCGGTGGTCTATTTGATCTGGGCACAGAGCCATATTCTGCCGCGGCTGTATAACGCCTGGCTGAACCGTAAGCTGATGGACCGGCTGAATGAGAATACGGCCCACCAGGAAGCTGCAGATCCACAGAAGCGACTGAACAGCGAAGAGCAGATCCTCGCCGGACGTTTTGATGAAGCCGCTCAGATGCTGAAAAAAGCGCACTTCAGCAAAGCAGGGCATGGCGCACAATGGACGCAGCGCTTCAGCACGCAGTATCTGTACCAGCTGCCCTGGTATGTGATCATTGGCGCGCCAGGCTCCGGTAAAACGACCGCACTGGCCAATTCCGGGCTGCAATTCCCGCTGGCAGACCGTTTTGGTAAAACCGCATTGCGGGGTATTGGCGGCACGCGTAACTGCGACTGGTGGTTTACTAACGACGCTGTGCTGCTGGATACCGCAGGCCGCTACACCACACAGGAAAGCGAGCAGGTTCAGGACGCCGGTGAATGGCTTGAGTTCATTGGCTTGCTGCGTAAGTATCGCCGCCGCCAGCCGATCAACGGTGTCATTATCACCATCAGTATTTCCGATCTGTTGACCCAATCCGCAGAAGCTTCCCGCCAGCAGGCGGTGAATCTGCGTCAGCGTCTTTCTGAGCTGCACGAACAACTGGGGATCCGCTTCCCGGTGTACGTCATGGTGACCAAAGCTGACCTGCTTAAAGGCTTCCGCGCCTGGTTTGCTGATTACGACAAAGCGCAACGCGACCAGATCTGGGGCTTTACGCTGCCGTGGGAGCAGACCAAACACGCTGATTATGATCTGATGGGCAACTTCCAGCAGGAGTTTTCGCTGTTACAGCAACGTCTGGATGCAGGTCTGCCGGAAACCATGCTGAAAGAGCATGATGCCAAAACCCGTGCGGAAGCGTATCTCTTCCCCCAAGAGTTCGCCGCACTGCGTCCGCTGCTGGCGGACTACCTGAGCACGGTCTTCGCCCGTTCTAACTTTGAAACGGAGTTTTCGCCGCGCGGGATCTACTTCGCCAGCGGTACCCAGGAGGGCATGCCCTTCGACCGTGTGATGGGCGAACTGAATCGCGCCTTGTCGCTGCCTGAAGGTGGAGATAACGAGAACTGGGATTCAGTCAGTAAGGAGGCACCGATCCCGGGGGCGAAAGGTCAGAGCTTCTTTATCAAGGATCTGCTGCAAAACGTTATTTTCCAGGAAGCCGGGATCGCCGGTGAAAACCGCTGGTGGGAACTGCGGAACCGCGCCGTGATGTGGTCTGGCTATGCGGCGCTACTGGCACTGCTGGTGATCCTCGGCGGGCTGTGGCTGACCAGCTACACCAAAAATAAAGCCTATCTGGAAGAGGTTGATGCAAAAGTACCGCAGCTGGAGCAGCAGGGCAAAGCGTTACAAAATCAGCCTCAGCGCGATCTGTTTACCCTCCTGCCGTTGCTCAACAGTCTGGTGGATTTACCGAAAAGCACCGCCTTTGATGTTAACAACCCGTCCGTCTCTCGTCGTATGGGGCTGTACCGTGGGGATGACGTCAGCGATGCCTCGCAGTCGCTGTACCAGAAAGCGCTGGATCAAATGCTGTTGCCCGCCGTCGCGATGCACGTCACGACCTGGCTGCGCAACGATAACGGCAGCGATGTGGAATACAGCTACGAAGCGCTGAAAGCCTATCAGATGCTCTATCAGCCAAAGCACTACGACGGCAAATTCCTGCACTCGTGGGTGATGCTCAACCTGCAGCGAAACCTGCCGCAAAACGTCACCCAGTCGCAGCTTCAACAGCTGGCATGGCACCTGACGCAGTTGCTGGAACCGCAAATTCAGTCTTCACCTTATGCCCAGGACGACACACTGGTCACTCGTGAAAGAGCGCTCATCAACCAGCAACCGCTTTCCACCCGCGTGTATGGTCGCCTGAAGCGCCTGCTTGAGCATGATGAAAATCTGAAACCGGTATCGCTTTCTGACCTCGGCGGCCCGCAGAGTGAGCTGGTATTTTCACGCAAAAGCGGCAAACCGCTGAGCGAAGGCGTACCCGGGCTCTATACCCCGGACGGTTACTGGAAAAGCTTCAACGGCCAGATCGACAGTGTGACCTCCGCACTGCACGAAGATGATGTCTGGGTTCTGGGGAGTACCTCATCCCGGGAAGATAAACAGCAGATTGATAACGCCGTGCGTCAGCTCTACATGCGCGACTTTATCGCTAACTGGGATCGCTTCCTCGCTGATATTCAGCTCAACAACAGCGCCGATCTCTCGCAGCGCATCAATACCGCGCGCCTGCTCTCCGGCGCAAACTCGCCGCTGCGCCGCCTGGTGCAGAACCTGAGCCAGGTGCTGACGCTATCGCGTAATACGCCAGCACCAGCTGACGCCGGAAAAACGGAAGAGCAGAGCAACCGTGCCACCCGCACGTTGCAGGCGCTGTTCAGCAACAATGACGCAGCACCAACGCAGGGGGCTGTGGTAACCCAGGTTCCTGAGCAACTGGTGACCGATCACTATGCGCCAATGATTGAGCTGGCACAGCCTCTGGAGAAGGGTGGCAAGACCATCGTATTTGATGATTTTCTCAAGCAGGTTGATGAGCTTTACCGCTATCTGACCGCCGTACAGGACGCCGCCAACAGCGGCATGCCTGCCCCGGGTGGCGAAGCAATTAGCCGCCTGCAGGCCAGCGCCGGCCGTCTGCCCGGTGGGCTACAAACCATGTTCAGCAACATGGCCGTCGGGGCCAGCAGTGATACCCAGCGCCGCGACCTGGAAAACGTTCGCAAGCGGATTAACGTTGAAGTGGGTGGTTTCTGCCGTCAGGCGATTGCTGGTCGTTATCCACTGGTGCGCAGCGCCAGTACCGAAGTCACACCTGACGATCTCGCACGGATGTTTGCGCCGGGCACCGGGCTGATGGATACCTTTTTCCGCGACAACCTGACCAACAAAGTCGATACCACTCAGGCGAACTGGCGCTTTATGCCTGGCATCGACGGTAAAACGCTGCCGGGAAGTGAAGGGCTGCTACGGCCGTTCCAGCAGGCGCAGTCTGTCCGGGATGCCTTTTTTGCCAACGGAGCCACCACGCCATCTTTCAAAGTGACGGTGCGCACCGTGCGGATGGATAACGCCATTCTGAACCTGACGCTGGACGTGGACGGGCAGTTGCTGCGCTATAGCCACGGCCCGCAGGCAGTACAGATTATGAACTGGCCGGGACCAGGCGGTACTAACCAGGTGCGTATGCAACTGGGGCTGGCCAACGGCAGCACGGCAACACTGGTGACGAATGGATCCTGGGCGCTGAACCGCTTTTTCGATAAAGCGAGCACCAGCCCGGGCGCGGGGAGTCTGAGCCGTCAGGCCACCTTCAGCGTTGACGGACATCAGGTCACGCTGGAGTTTGCGCCAAACAGTATCCGCAACCCGTTCCAGCTTCCCCGTTTCTCATGCCCATAACCGCAAGGACAGCCGTATGACGAATACCCCTGCGATGAACCGTTATAGCTGGTATGGCAAATTACCCAGCGCCGGTGACTTTTTGCAGCGTCGCTTTCCTGACACCTTACAGCGTCAGTGGTCACACTGGTTTCAGGTTGGCCTGCTGGCCTGGCAACAGGAAGAGCAGCGCAGCGGCGAACGCCAGTTTAATAAAGCCCCGGTCTGGAATTTTGTCGTCCCGCCGATGCTGGGCAGCCAGATGATCCAGATGGGTTGTCTGTTACCCGGACGTGACAGCGTTGGCCGACAATACCCGGTGTGCATTCAACTGAGCTTCACCCCGGCCGAATGGTCGTCACGCCTGCTCGGCCAGGCCGAAAGCTGGTACCAGCAGATTGGCCGCGTGGGATTGCACGCGGTGCGCAACAGTTTCTCCGCCCCACAGCTTGATGACGTATTGATGACCATTCCGGCACCGCAGCCTGTAGAGCCGCAGATGCGCTCCGATATTCTGGACGTGATTGGTTATGAAGAGGACGGCCAGACCACGCTGGGATGGCCGCAGGCGGCAGAGTGCTTTGATCCGCTTCGCCAGACCAGCTTCTGGTGGACGAACCGCTGCGACGGATACCCCCTTTACACCCACGTTCACAGCGGAAACTTTACCGGACAGCTTTTTACGCTGCTGTTCGATCCGGCAGGCGGTGCCCGCCCGGGCCGTCACGGTCTTTATCCGCCGATGTTTGAATAAGCAGGGACTCCATGAATATTGATGAATTTCTCGCGCCGATCAGTGCCGAAAACCCCTGCGGCGAAAACCTGGAATACGACGCCGATTTTCAGGCGATGGGGCAAGCCAGCCAGGGCAAAGCTGAGCAACAGTTCGGTGACACCATTATTCCTGCGGAACCTGCTGACTGGAATACGGTAGAAAAACATGCCACCAGCCTGCTGGGCCGCACCAAAGATCTCCGCGTGATGCTGGCACTCACCCATGCCTGGACACGGCGTCGCGGGCTACCGGGTTACGCGGATGGGCTGTTGCTGGTACAGGAAGCGCTGTCGCGTTATTGGGAGCGACTTTATCCGCTACTGGAAGAGTATGGCGAAACCGATCCGTTCTACCGCATTAACGCGCTTGCAGGGCTGAGCGATAAATCTGACCTGACCCTTGCCGTGCGCAATGCCTCGTTGTTGCGTTCGAACGGCGATGAGATCTCGCTACGTGATGCGCAGGCACTGCTTGACGGCAGTAAAACCGAATGCCCGGATTATCCCGGTGGTCGCCCAAGGCTGATTGATGAGCTGGCTCGCGGCGACCAGCCCGGTACCGCAGCGGTCATTGTGATGAATGAACGGTTGCGGGCCATACGCGAGCTGCTCACCGGATATCTCGGTGAAAGTGGCGTACCGGAGATGGAACAGCTACTGAAAACAGTCGGGCTGGTTGCCAGCGCCTGTCAGGTGACGGATATCAGCAAGCTATTGCCGACCCGAGAGGCGCAGGCCGAACAAACTACAGCGTCTGTCACCGCCGTACCAGCCGTACAGCAAGCGACAGACTGGCGCAGCGTGCAGGTGACCAGCCGCGCCGATGCGCAGCTGATGCTGGAGAAAGCGAAGCAATATTTTGCGCAGTACGAACCAAGCCACCCCGCACCGCTGATGATTGAACGGGTGCAGCGGCTGTCTGAACTCAACTTTATGGACATTATTCGCGACCTCGCGCCAGACGGCGTTAACCAACTGGAAAACATCTTTGGACGCCGCGAATGACGCGTCCAGGCATTATGACGACAGGCATGGCGTCTGCCGTTTTACCTTCACCGCGCATCTTTGATGGAGAACATCATGGCAATGAGTAACAGTGGGCAGAAATTCATCGCACGTAACCGTGCTCCCCGCGTGCAAATCGAGTACGACGTAGAGATCTACGGTGCAGAACGTAAAATTCAGCTGCCGTTTGTGATGGGCGTTATGGCCGATCTGGTCGGTAAACCGGTGGAAAATCTGCCGGCCGTCGATGAGCGCAAATTCCTTGAAATCGACATTGATAACTTCGACGAACGCATGAAAGCGCTGAAACCGCGCGTGGCATTCCAGGTGGATAACACGCTGACCGGCGAAGGCAAACTCAACGTCGATCTGACCTTTGACAGCATGGACGACTTCCTGCCGGATGCGGTGGCCCGCAAGGTTGAGCCGTTGAACAAGCTGCTGGAAGCGCGCACTCAGCTTTCCAACCTGCTGACCTACATGGACGGTAAAAATGGGGCGGAAGAGCTGATTGCGAAAATTCTGCAGGATCCCACGCTGCTCAAATCCCTGAGCCAGTTGCCAAAAAATGACGAAAGCGCGAAAGGTAGCGAGGAATAATCGATGAGCAACCAGACTCAACAACATGAGCAGCAGGCGGACCTGGCGTTCAGCCAGGACGAATTCAGCGCGCTGCTGAATAAAGAGTTCCGTCCGAAAACCGATCAGGCGCGTTCCGCCGTGGAAAGCGCGGTAAAAACGCTGGCGCAACAGGCGCTGGAAAATACCGTCACCTTCTCCAACGATACCTACCGCACTATTCAAAATCTGATTGCCGGTATCGATGAGCAGCTGTCACAGCAGGTGAATCAGATTATTCATCACGATGAGTTTCAGACGCTGGAAAGTGCGTGGCGTGGCCTGAGCTATCTGGTGAATAACACAGAAACCGACGAGATGCTGAAGATCCGCTTTATGAGCATCTCTAAACAAGAGCTGGGCCGCACCCTGAAACGCTACAAGGGTGTGGGCTGGGACCAGAGCCCGATCTTCAAGAAAATCTACGAGCAGGAGTACGGTCAGTTCGGTGGTGAACCGTTTGGCTGCATCGTCGGCGACTACTACTTCGACCACAGCCCGCAGGACGTTGAGCTGCTGGGTGAAATGGCACGCATCGGCTCTGCGGCGCACTGTCCGTTCATTACCGGTACCGCACCGGGCGTGATGCAGATGGAATCCTGGCAGGAGCTGGCGAACCCGCGCGACCTGACCAAAATCTTCCAGAACACCGAATATGCTGCCTGGCGTTCACTGCGTGAATCCGAAGATGCCCGCTATCTGGGCCTGGTGATGCCGCGCTTCCTGTCGCGCCTGCCGTACGGCATTCGTACCAACCCGGTCGACAGCTTTGACTTTGAAGAGCAGACCGATGGCGCGAACCACAACAGCTACTCCTGGGCGAACGCCGCGTATGCGATGGCGGCCAACATCAACCGCTCCTTCAAAGAGTACGGCTGGTGTACCTCCATTCGCGGTGTGGAGTCCGGCGGGGCGGTTGAAAACCTGCCGTGCCACACCTTCCCGAGCGATGACGGTGGCGTGGACATGAAATGTCCGACCGAAATTGCCATCAGCGACCGCCGCGAAGCCGAGCTGGCGAAAAACGGCTTTATGCCGCTGGTTCACCGTAAAAACTCTGACTTTGCCGCTTTCATCGGCGCGCAGTCTTTGCAAAAACCGGCCGAGTACCACGATCCGGATGCGACCGCCAATGCCCGTCTGGCATCACGCCTTCCGTATCTGTTCGCCTGCTGCCGTTTTGCCCACTACCTCAAGTGCATCGTGCGCGACAAAATCGGCTCCTTCCGCGAGCGTGAAGAGATGGAGCGCTGGCTGAACGACTGGGTAATGAACTACGTGGACGGTGACCCGGCCAACTCCTCCCAGGAGACCAAGTCCCGTAAACCGCTGGCGGCTGCGGAAGTGCAGGTGCAGGAAATTGAAGACAACCCGGGCTACTACGCCGCGAAGTTCTTCCTGCGTCCGCACTACCAGCTGGAAGGTCTGACCGTCTCCCTGCGCCTGGTTTCTAAACTGCCATCGCTGAAGACGAAAGACGCATGATGAAGGTTACCGGCTCGTAGGGGCCGGTAATATTTCTGAACCCTGGTAATAAAAGACTTCACATTCTTTCCGTTCATTCAGGGGGAGTGTTAAGACTGTCAAATGACACGAGTCGTTTGATATGAGGCAGAGGTAAAATATGGACGGTTTTATTCAGCCCCATGCTTTCCTGTTTGCCATATAAGGGCTTTTTCGAAAGCAATATTGTTCATTCACGAAGAGTAGATATTATGGCTATTGATATGTTTCTGAAGGTCGAGGGTGTTACGGGCGAATCTAAAGATTCTAACCACACCGGCTGGACTGATATTACCTCCTTCTCCTGGGGCGCGTCCCAGCCAGGTAATATGAGTGTCGGTGGTGGTGGCGGTGCCGGTAAAGTTAACTTTAACGACCTGCACATTAACGCACTGATCGACAAATCTACCACAGCAATTCTGAAGCACTGCGCGAGCGGTAAACACCTGACCAAAGTTGAACTGTCAGTTTGTAAAGCAGGCGGCCAGCAGGTTGAATATACCCGCATCACGCTGGAAGATGTTCTGGTGACCTCCGTCCAGTATACCGGTGCAGACAACGGCGATACCGTTGGTGTGACCTATGCATTCCAGGCTGCGAAAGTGAAACAGCAGTACTGGGAGCAGACGACTGCCGGTGGTAAAGGTGCTGAAAGCAGCGCTGGCTGGAATATCAAAGAGAACAAAGAAGCATAATAGTAGTGGGCCCGAAAGGGCTCACTTTATTGAGTCTCTTATCAAGGAGAAACAAGATGTCTCATATGCGTCCTGCTTTTGGTGCCGCCTGGAACCGATTCAGAGAAGTGAACGTTAACGTAGAACAGGTTGGCAAGTTACTGGGTGGAAAAGTTCAGCATAATATTGATGCCGGTATTTTTAAAAATGCCTGCCCCATTCGTATGAGCTACGTTTTAAATTATTGCGGCATTTCTGTTCCTTCTAATAGTAAATATGCGACAGTGACCGGAAACGACAAAAAGCGATATATGTTCCGTGTCAAAGATATGATTGCATTTCTACCCACGGTACTGGGCAATGCAGATATGTCAGTTTCTTCTCCTTCTCCAGCACAATTTACGGGAAAGCAAGGCATTATAATCTTTACCGGACATGGCTGGAGTGATGCAACCGGGCATGTAACACTCTGGAATGGAAATATTTGCTCTGATGATTGCCATTTCCTTGGTTCTCCGGGTAATGGTTCGTTTATTCCTACCAACGCAACATTCTGGAGCCTGAAATGAAACGTTTATTACTGCTCGTATTAGCTTTAAATGCCTCTGTTGTTTATGCCCAAACACTGCCTGATGTCAGTGCATTTTCTCAGCAACAAATTTTTGAAAACTGGGTGCAAAATCGATGCGTCGGTAAGATTGCGGACAGTAAAAGCCTGAAAGATGATGCAGAGGCCAGCGCCGCCGCATGGCTTGAAGCAAGTAATCTGCCAGCAGAGAATTTTGAAAAAGCTGACAAGGTGATTGTTTCCTTACTTAAAGAGAAGGTAGGCGGAACCGAACCGGGTAATTATCAGGTATTAAAGTGCAGCTTAATCGCTAATAGCGATGCAATTCGTTCGCTCAAAAACCCAAAATAGAAAAAATGGGAGCGTCCCCAAACGCCGCCGTTCTCGCCCCGAGAGCGGCAGCGTTTGAGCGCTAATCATACCAGCAGGAATACGCCATGCGATTCACGATTATTTCTACGAAACCCGGTCATCAGCCGCCACAGAGTAGCTGCGATTTCTATGCCCCGGGGGGCACTATTGGTCGCGGTACGGATAACAATCTGGTGCTGCCGGACAACGACCGTACCATCTCGCGTCTGCAGGCCATTATCCACGTTGACGCACAGGGCGAATGCCGCGTCACCAACCGTGGCAGCGTCACCCGCGTGGTATTGAACGATATTCCGCTGGAGCGAGGGCGTCAGGTTGAGCTGCAGGATGGGGATATTCTCGGTATTGATGACTACCGCCTCGAAGTGACCGACCTTATCCACGACACTCAGCCAGTCAGCCGTATGGCGGCCAGCATGCAACAGCAAGCCCGTCCGACAGTCGCACCTGCGCCTGCTGTAGAACCGGGGACGGTGAACGCGCCACCTCGCGCGAAAAGTGAACCTACCGCGGTGCCGACGGAAATCTGGGACAGCCTGATGCAGGAGTTTTCCATCTCCGACAGCATCTCCAGCAACCGGACGAAGCCGCAGCCTGCGGCATCACACGATCCGTTCTCTCAGCCTGCCGCGCCGGAACGTAATGCCGAAGATCCGCTGGCGCTCTTTAACGATAGCGACCTGAAGCTTGAACGTAAGAATGTCGATCCTGATGCGTTGTTTAACGACGAAGCCTTGTTCAGGAATGAAAGCATTTTTGACGACGTTACCCCCTCAACGCTGGTGCCGCCAGATGAGGATACGCCCTCCCTGCCAAAAGAAGAGGCGACGGATGAACTCGATCCGCTGGCCCTGTTTGGTGGTTCGGCCAGCGCACCAGCGGCACGCAGTGATGACCCGCTTGGTCTGATGGGCGGCGCGCCATTAACCCATCCGGATGAAGTTATTACCGACAAACCGCTAGCAGAGCAGGAAGAGCAGGTGCTTGCCGAATCCACCCTGTTTGCCCCTGAACCTCAGGAAACTCTGCATGCTGTAGATGAAGAGCCCGTGCGTCCGGATTACGCCGGGTTCACCCTGCCAACGCCGCAGGCCGTTGTACGCAGCAATGCGCAAACCCCGAAAGGTCGTCTGCGTATCGACCCGGTAAAAAATGCAGCGTCCCCATCGGCGACCGCACACAGTGGAGATAAGGGGGAGGTGCTTCAGGGTGAACTGCTGGAAGCATTGCTTGAAGGTATGGGGCTGAGCGAAATGCAGCCTGTGCCGCAGTTTAACCGTGAAAATATGCGCCAGCTCGGCCAGATTCTGGGCATGTTTTCTCAGGGCACCGTGGCGCTGCTCTCTTCGCGTTCCATTCTCAAACGCGGTGTAAAAGCCGATATGACGATGGTGCTCGACGATGCGAACAACCCGTTCAAACTGTTGCCGACCGGTAAAACGGTATTGATTCAGATGTTCGGTACCCCGATGCCGGGCTTTATGCCACCCACAAAATCCGTACGTGATGCACTTATTGATCTGCAGGCGCACCAGCTGGGGATGATCTCCGGCATTCGCGCCATTATTGCCGCGATGCTGCAATCCTTTAACCCAGAACAGCTCGAAGAGCAGGCGAAGCAAAATGGTATGACATCGCGTCTGGCGCTGCCGGGCAGCCGAAAGGCCGCGCTGTGGGACTATTTTGTGCGCAGCTATGGTGAGACGGCCGGTGAAATTGAGGACGACTTCCATACCCTGTTTGGTGAGGCCTTCCTTCATGCCTACGACATGGAGGTTAATCAGTACAAAGACTCACAGAGCGGATCGGAAGAAAAATGAATATCGCAACGGCTTCTCTCTCCCGCCAGGGGACGCGCGCCAGCAACCAGGATCAGACGGGAGAAACCATAGGGGAACGTTCAGCCTGCTTTGTCGTCTGTGATGGCATCGCTGGCTTGCCGGGTGGCGAGGTGGCTGCTGAGCTGGCCCGCAACAGCATTATTTCCCGCTTCGATGGCGACAAACACCTCAATGCGCAACATATCCGCGATTATGTGCAAACGGCGAATCGCACGATCCTTAATGAACAACAGGTCGTCCAGGAACATCACCGGATGGGCACCACGCTGGTCAGCCTGTTCATCGACAGGGATTACCGTCTGGCCTATTGGGCGCATGCCGGGGATAGCCGCCTGTATCTGTTCCGCCGTGGCTGGCTGTGGCATGTGACCACCGATCACAGTCTGGTTCAGCAGATGAAAGATGCCGGACACCAGACCGATAACCTGAACAGTAACCTGCTGTATCTGGCGCTGGGTATTGAGAACGGGGGGCCGGAAGCGAGCTACAGTGACGTGGTTCAGGTCGAAGACGGTGATGCTTTTTTACTTTGCACCGACGGATTCTGGCATGGCGTCAGCGAAGAGCAGATGAAGCAGTCACTGCACATGGTCAATACGCCGCAAGAGTGGCTGACGTTAATGAACCAAATCATTCAAAAGAATGGCGAACAGGAAGGGAATGCTCAGGATAACTATACCGCCGTGGCGGTGTGGATGGGCAGCCCTCAGGACACCACTTTGCTGCATACGCTCTCTGACGCGGCACAATTTCTTCCCTGCGGAACTGATTAGACACACAAGGACTGATATGAAACTTTGGCTATCGGGTTTGGCACTTCTGGCGGTGGCGTCCACCGCACAGGCTGAAAATTTCCGCATCGTGCAGTCACCTGCGCAGAAGCTGGATATCTGGATCGACGGTATTAAAGACAACACGCCACAGAGCTGGTGTAAGTCTGAGGTTGCGCTGCGTATTGTGGCGAACGGCAACAAAAACGTGTCTGTGCTCGAAAATTTTGTGCCACGTCTTGGCTCACTGCTGGAACACCAGTGCAGCAAGCTGAATAAACTCAGCTGGACGCTCAACGATCCCACTGGCGTGACGCTTGCACAGGGTACCGCCGGTAAAGCGCAGGACTGGGCGCTGGTGGTGAAACAGCAGCAGGCTACGGCAGCCAACACCGCCACCAGCACTGCACTATTACCGCCTGAGCAAAACCCTGAATCACACACGGTGGCAGCAGACCGTACACCGTGGCAGGAGTTTACCCTTCTGGATGGTTGCCATCTGCGCACCTTCTGGGAGGGCGGTTCTTCTGAACCTGCGATATTTATTCCGGACTCTGACACCACCCGCTGTGGAAATGGCAGCTGGCTGAGCGGTCACACGGTTATCTCGCAATCCCGCAGTGGGGCGCAGAAAGAGATGGCGGTGACGTACATTCACGGTTTCCCGGTGATGGGATTAAATAAAAGTGCCGATCCGGAAAACGCCCTGATCACCACTGTCAATAAAGAACGCATGGTGTTCAGCACCAGGAATAGCGATCAGAGCTGGATGATCCTGCCTTACGACAGCACCCTGAATGGCTGGAAAAGTAACGGTACGGTGGCGGTAGAAATCTCTCGTGAGACAGCCAGCGACGACGCAAAACTGCAGGCGCGCATTGCCGCGGTGAAACAGGTCTGGAGTGCCTGGGTTGCTCCCGGTACCCCTCTTAATATTGTCCTGATTGACACGCTTCGCCCTCAACTGCGCGAGCCGGCAGTGGGCACCTGGCGCGCGGCAAATTAAGGAATGCCTATGAACACGCTCTATCAACACCTGGCCGGTGAGTCGCTCAGTGACGCACTGCAGCGCATTGAAGCCGGGATCAAAGCCCGACCGGCGGACGCCGATCTCCGCGCCGCGTTTGTGCAGTTTTTAACACTCAGCGGTAACTGGACGCGGGCTCTGACCCAGCTGAAAAGCTGGCTGGCACTTAAACCCCAGGCAAAACCGACCGTGACGCTGCTGGAACAGTCCATTGAGGGCGAGCTGCAGCGTGCCCGGGTTTTCGCAGGGCAGGCTCGTCCGTCCATGCCGGAGGCGCAGTGGCCGTGGTTAACCCTGCTTGCCGATGCGCTCATGGAGAGCGGAGCGCGCGCTCAGGCGTTGCGTCTGGCTGCGCTGGAGCAGGCATCAGCGAATGCCGGCCAGCGGGTGTTCGAAAACGAAGAGACGCAGGCATTTGAGTGGCTGATGGACGGTGATGCCCGTCTGGGACCGGTGTGTGAAACCCTCGTCAATGGCCGTTATTTCTGGCTGCCGTTTAGCGCTATCGAAGAGATCCGTTTCCAGGCTCCTGCCAGTGTGACCGACCTGGTCTGGCGTCATTCGCTGGTACGTCTGACTGACGGTACGGAGCAGGTCTGTCAGATCCCTGCACGCTATCCCTTTGCTGATGATGCTTCAGACGCCGTCAGGCTTGGGCGCACCACAGAGTGGTTACCGCTCGACAGCGAAGGCACGCTTTACGAAGGCATGGGGCAGAAGGCCTGGCTCAGCGAGCAAAGCGAAAGCCCGCTGCTGTCGCTGAGTCTCGTGACGTTTGCAACGGATGGAGCACATGAGTAATCCCGCTGGCGAAGGCGACCTGCTACGCAGTGGCTGGCAAGCCCGCAACAGACAGGAAAAAGTGGGGGCGCGCGACAAAATGCAGCCTTCACTGCTGGATCGCCTCACCGATAACGACCCGGAAAAAAAACGTGAGGCGGCCAACAGCAATCTGATTACCCACGCGGCGCTGCGCCGCAGCGTGCTGCGGGATTTACAGTGGCTGTTTAACACCATTAACCATGACGCGTCCTGTGACCTGGGTGCGTTGCCGCAGGTGAAACGCTCTGTGGTGAATTTTGGCGTTGCCCCGCTGGCGGGGAAGAGAATGTCAGATATCGAATGGCACGACCTTCAGCGCAAACTCACCGAGGCCATCATTAATTTCGAACCCCGTATTTTGCCCCAGGGGCTGCAGGTTCGCTGCGTGTCTGATACCTCCTCGCTGGATCTGCATAACGTTCTGTCCATCGAGATAAAAGGGCGTTTGTGGTGTGTACCGTACCCGCTGGAGTTTCTGTTTCGCACGGATGTTGATCTGGAAAACGGTCATTTTGAACTCAAAGATGCGGGGTAATCATGGAAAGTAAACTGCTCGAATATTACAACCGTGAGCTGGCCTATCTGCGCGAGATGGGAGCCGAGTTTGCCGAACGTTACCCCAAAGTTGCCGGGCGGTTGGGGATGCGCGGCATCGACGTGGCGGATCCGTACATCGAGCGACTGATGGAGGGGTTTGCCTTCCTCACCTCCCGCGTGCAGATGAAAATGGACGCGGAGTTTCCTCGCTTCTCCCAGCGGATGCTGGAGATGATCGCGCCTAACTACCTTGCACCGACACCCTCAATGGCGATTGCTGAAATCCAGCCCGACAGTAGCCGGGGCGATCTGAGCAATGGCTTCATTGTGCCGCGCGGTACCATGATGGACAGCCTGGCGCTGAAAAAAACCGGCGTGACCTGCAGCTATACCACGGCGCACGAAGTTAACCTGCTCCCGCTGAAAATTGAAAAGGTCGAACTGGGCGGTGTACCTGCCGATCTGCCGCTGGCGCAGCTCGGTCTGAGCCAGCGGGGTATCAACAGCGCTTTGCGGATCCGTATCGCCAGCGATGGCCCGCAAAACCTCGGGCACCTTGATTTTGACCGTCTGGAGTTTTTCCTCAGCGGCCCGGACATTGAGGCACTGAAACTGCTGGAACTGGTGATGGAGCACCACGCGGGCATTGTCTGCCAGACCGTGAGCGGACAACCACAACGTCAGATGCTGGCGTCTGATTCGCTGCGTCAGGAGGGCTTTGCGCCGAACCAGGCGCTGCTTCCGGACGACCTGCGCAACTTTGACGGCTACCGTCTGCTCCAGGAGTATTTTGCCTTTCCGGCACGTTTTCGTTTCATCAGCCTGAGCGGTCTGGGCAAGCTTATCCAGCGCTGTGAAAGCGAAAAAGCATTCGATATGTTCATTCTTCTGGATAAGACCGATGAACAGCTGGAGCGTGTTGTGGATGCCAGCCATCTGGCGCTGCACTGTACTCCGGTTATCAACCTGTTTCCGAAGGTTGCGGCGCGCCAGAAGCTGAATGAAGGCCAGCATGAATACCACCTGGTGGTGGATAATATTCGCCCCCTGGATTATGAAATTTACGCGGTCAACAACATCTATGCCAGTGCCGATGGCCAGCGCGACGACCAGACGTTTCGTCCGTTCTGGAGCTCCTGGAGCGGGGATGCGGGCAACTACGGTGCCTATTTTTCACTGCGCCGCGAACAGCGCGTACTTTCGGAGCATGCGCTGAGATATGGCACGCGCACTGGCTATATCGGTTCGGAAGTTTTTGTCTCGCTGGTGGATGAGCAACATGCGCCGTGGCAGGACAACCTGCGCTACATTTCCGCTGACGTGCTGTGTACCAGCCGCGACTTGCCCCTGATGCTGCAGCAGGAGCTTGGGCAATTCATCATGGCCGACTCGATGCCAGTGAAATCCCTGACTCTGCGTAAAGGTCCGACGCCACCGCGTCCGGCACTGGCCGAAGGATTCAGCACCTGGCGGCTCATTAGCCAGCTGCAGATGAACTATCTCAGCCTGATGGACAGCGAAAATGAAGAGGGGGCTGCGGCGCTGCGTCAGCTGTTAGGACTGTATGCCAGCCTGGCAGAAACGCCCGTTGCACGTCAGGTCGATGGCGTTCGCCACTGCGTGCTGGAGCCGGTTCACCGACGCGTCCCTGAGCCTGGCCCGGTCGTATTTGCCCGTGGAATTGGCATTACCCTGACGGTGGATGAGCGTGCATTTTCCGGTGCCAGCCCCTGGCTTTTCGGTAGCGTGCTGGAACGTCTGTTTGCTCGCCTGGTGTCGATCAACAGCTTTACGGAGTTTACCCTGAACAGCCAGCAGCGCGGCGAGATTGGCTACTGGGCACCGAGAATGGGTAAAAGGGCACTGATATGAGCGATGTTGCCACCGCGCCACTGCGCGTGCATCGTCTGACGCCACTGCCGGATATGTTCTGGCGTGGCGTTCGCGAGACGCCGTGGCGCTACGATCTGTTTCAGCTGTTAAGACGTATCGATGCTCAGGGCGGAGAGCGCTACCCGCTGGGGCGTGCGCCGTTGCCCAGATTTGAACCGTTGCGTATCGGCCAGCAGCCGTCGATGAGTTTTGCTCCCTCGACGGTTACGCAGGTCCGTCAGCGTGAAGAGAACGGGCTGCACGAGGTGTCGATTCTGAGCTTCGGCCTGTTTGGCCCTAACGGCCCGCTGCCGGTACACATGACTGAGTACGCCCGCGAGCGTATTCATCATCATCAGGACAACAGCCTGAGCGCGTTTGCTGACCTGTTCCATCACCGCCTGACCTTGCTGTTTTACCGCGCCTGGGCGGATGCGCAGCCCGCTGTCTCGCTTGACCGTGCTGATAACAAACGCTTCGAAGGCTATCTGGCATCGCTGATCGGCATGGGGCAACCGGGCCAGATGGATAAAGGCAGCCTGAGCGCACACGCACGCTTTACTCATGCCGGGCACCTGACCCGCCACGGACGCGATCCTGAAGGGCTGGAGAAGATCCTGCGTGATTACTTTAAAGCCCCCGTGACGCTGGTCGCGAATGTACCGCAGTGGATGCCGTTGACGCGGCGTGAGCAGGCACAGCTGGGTGAAGGCCGCCGCCTGCCGCGTATGGGGGAGTCCGCCTTTCTCGGCGTTGCGGTACGCGACGTGCAGCATAAATTTCGGATCGAGATTGGCCCGCTGAGCGCAGAAGAGTACAACCGTTTTCTGCCGGGAGAAGCCTGGGTCACCGATCTACGCGACTGGGTTCGCCAGTACGCCGGTCTGGAATTTGAATGGGAAACGCGCGTGATATTGCGCGCTGACGCGGTGCAGGGGGCCGCGCTCGGCAACGGTGGCCGACTGGGGTACAACACCTGGCTGGGGATCCAGCCTCAACCAGTGCCACGTGGCGATCTGGTTTATCGCGCAGAGCGATAATTTTTCTAACGCATTGTTATCAACGGAACCGAACATGTCAGAAATAAGCCGTGCCGTGCTTTTCGGCAAACTGGATACGCTGTTATTTACCTCTCTGGAAAGCGCCACTGCATTCTGTAAGCTGCGGGGCAACCCGTATGTTGAGCTGGTGCACTGGCTGCACCAGCTGATGCAGCAGCAGGATGGCGATCTGCAGCAGGTGATACGCCACTTTGCTCTCGATGAACAGCAACTGACGCGGGATATCATTGCGGCGCTGGATGCGCTGCCGCGGGGAGCCAGTTCAGTCTCTGATCTTTCCGAACATATCGACATCGCCGTGGAGCGCGCCTGGGTCTATGGTTCCCTGAAGTTTGGCGTCAGCCGCATTCGCGGTGGGCATTTGCTGATCGGTATTCTCAAAACCTGGAATCTGGCCAACGTACTGAAAAGCATCTCCGCGCAGTTCACCCGTCTGAACGTTGAGGTGCTGATTGAGCAGTTTGAGACGATTTGTGCCAACAGCAAAGAGACGCAGCAGGCTGCCGCTGCCGTCGATGCACCTGCAGGAACGGTACCGGCCGCGCAGGGGACGCTGGCCCAGTATGGTCAGGATCTGACGGCTCGCGCCCGTGAAGGTAAGATCGACCCGGTTGTCGGACGTGATGAAGAGATCCGCCAGATGGTCGATATTCTGATGCGCCGCCGCCAGAACAACCCATTGCTGACCGGGGAAGCCGGGGTAGGGAAAACGGCGGTGGTGGAAGGGCTGGCGCTGCGTATCGCCGAAGGTGATGTGTCTGAGTCGCTCCAGAATATTCAGCTGTGGTCACTGGATATTGGCATGTTGCAGGCTGGTGCGGGGATGAAAGGCGAGTTTGAAGCCCGTCTCCAGGCCTTAATCAATGAAGTGCAATCCAGCGCCACGCCGATCATTCTGTTTATTGATGAAATCCACACCCTGATCGGTGCGGGTGGCCAGCAGGGAACCGGCGACGCCGCTAACCTGCTGAAGCCTGCCCTGGCGCGCGGACAGCTGCGCACCATTGGTGCCACGACCTGGGCCGAATACAAAAAGTACATTGAAAAAGATCCGGCGCTGACCCGCCGCTTCCAGACGGTGCAGGTGCACGAGCCGGACGAGGTCAAAGCCGTTCTGATGCTGCGCAGTACCGTGTCGCCGCTGGAGACACACCATCAGGTATTACTGCTCGATGAAGCGGTTAGCGCTGCGGTGAAGCTTTCGCATCGCTACATTCCGGCACGTCAGTTGCCGGATAAAGCCGTTGCCCTGCTGGATACCGCCTGCGCCCGTGTGGCAGTCAGCCAGAGCGCGCCACCCGCACAGCTGGAAGATTGCCTGCGTCACCTTGCCGCCCTTGATGTTGAAATCGAGATTGCCGGACGCGAAGCGCGCGTGGGGGCAGGTGAGCCACAGCGCGTGGCCGCGTTAACCGCTGAGCGCAGCGCGTATGAAGCGACGCGCGATGCCCTGGCCCGACGCTGGGAAGAGGAACGTAGCCTGGTCGGCGAAATCATCCGTCTGCGCGCCGCGCTGTTTGACGCGGGTGACGATGACACAACCGAACTGCGCAGCCAGCTTGCCGGGCTGCAGCAAGCGCTGAATACCGTTCAGGGCGACGAACCGCTGCTGTTCGCGGCGGTAGATGAAAATGTGGTGGCCGCCGTTGTTTCTGACTGGACGGGTATTCCGCTGGGGCGGATGGTGAAAAACGAGATCGACGCGGTGCTGAACCTGGCCGATACGCTGAATCAGCGGGTTATCGGGCAGCGCCATGGCCTGGATCTGATTGCCCGTCGGGTGAAAACCTCGCGGGCGAAGCTTGACGATCCCAACAAGCCGGTTGGTGTGTTTATGCTGTGCGGACCGTCTGGCGTCGGGAAAACAGAAACCGCGCTGGCGCTGGCTGAGTCACTTTACGGCGGCGAGCAGAACGTCATCACCATCAATATGAGTGAATTCCAGGAAGCGCATACCGTCTCCACCTTAAAAGGTGCGCCTCCGGGATACGTAGGTTATGGCGAAGGTGGCGTGTTAACCGAGGCCGTGCGCCGCCGTCCTTACAGCGTGGTGCTGCTGGACGAAATTGAAAAAGCGCACCCTGATGTACATGAAATTTTCTTCCAGGTTTTCGACAAGGGCTGGATGGAGGATGGCGAAGGACGTCACATTGATTTCCGCAACACCATTATTATTCTGACCTCCAACGTCGGCACCGAGCTTATCAGCGCCATGTGCGCCGATCCGGAGCTGGTCCCCGAGCCGGACGCGCTGAGCGGTGCACTGCGTCAGCCGCTGCTTCAGGTGTTCCCGCCTGCGCTGCTGGGGCGTTTGCTGGTGGTGCCGTATTATCCGCTGAGTGACGAGATGCTGGGGCAGATTGTTCGCCTGCAGCTCAAACGCATTCAGCGTCGCCTGGAAGAGAATCACAACATTATTTCGGAGTTTGACGACAGCGTGGAGGAACAGATTGTTCAGCGCTGCACCGAGGTGGAATCAGGTGGTCGTATGGTGGATGCGATCCTGACGAACACCCTGCTGCCTCAGATGAGCCAGATTTTACTTACCGCCAGCCGCAGTGACGAGCAGTACCGACGTCTGCATATCACCTGCGAGCAGGGCGAGTTTCACTGTCAGTTTGCCGCGTAATAATCATCAAGAGAACTGTAAAAGATGACGGATAATGATAACAATCGGACTGTCCCAAACGCGCTCCCGGTCGGGTATCGCTTCAATGAGTTTGAAATCAAAGAGGTGATTGGCGGCGGTGGATTTGGCATCGTCTACCGCGCCTGGGATCACCAGCTCGAACGCACGATCGCTATCAAAGAGTTTATGCCTTCTTCGCTTGCCGTGCGTGGCGATGATATGACGCTGGTGTTGCGCAGCGAGCGCTTCGGCAAAGCATTTTCCGCTGGCCTGAACAGCTTCATTCAGGAGGCGCGTCTGCTGGCGCGTTTCAACCATCCGAACCTGTTGCACGTGCTGCGTTTCTGGGTGCAAAACGATACGGCTTACATGGGCACGCTGTTCTACAGCGGCACCACGCTTTCACGTCTGCGCGAAGAGAAGCCGGAATTGATTAACGAGACGTGGATCCGTCGCATGCTGCCAATGCTGTTTGGCGCGATTAAGACGATCCACGACGAAGGCTATCTGCACCGCGATATCTCTCTGGATAACATTCAAATCCAGGACAACGGCCTGCCGGTGCTACTTGATTTTGGCTCGGCGCGTCGCACCATCGGTAATCTCTCAGACGAGACAGAGACCATGCTGCGCCCGGGCTTTGCCCCCATCGAGCAATACACCGACGACAACGAAAGCGAGCAGGGACCGTGGACGGACATTTACGCCCTCGGTGCCGTGTTGCGTACTCTGATTGTGGGCTCTCCGCCACCGGTCAGCGTGGTACGCTCGATTCAGGACACCTGTAAACCGCTGGTGGAACTGATGCCGCAGGGGTATTCCATCCCGTTGTTGCAGGCCATCGACCGTGCGCTGGCGCTGCATATGGAAGACCGCCCTCAGTCTATTGATGAGTTCGCTGCGCTTATTGAGATGCCGGTTGCAGGTATTGGTGATGTGCTGACGGCCAAAAAACCGGGCACGATGCTGGTGCCGGTGGAAGACGAGGTACCTGCTTCAGCGCTGGACTGGCGACGTTACAAAATCCCGGCGATGATTGCCGCAGGCGTGCTGGTTGGGGTTGTGACGGGGGCAGTATTGTTTGGCGGTGGCGGGCACGATGTGCCAGACCAGACGGCGCAGACACCTGCGGAGACTCGCCCGGCTGAAGCTGCCGTGCAAACGCCGGAAACGAAACCGCAAGTCGCTCAGGCGAGCGAGCAGGCTACACCGTCTGCCACGGTGGAACAAAGCCCTCCGCCGGTTGAAGCAAGCCCGATAGCGCTGGTTTATATCCGTATGCTCGACGGCGAGACGCTGAAGGTGAACGATGAGCCAAAAGCGCTGCGTCCGGCAACCAATGGCTACGCGTCGCTTAAGCTGCCAGCGGGCGAGTTTAAAATTGAGCTGGAGGGAAGCGGCAAGGCGCGTACCCAGACTCTGGATATTGCGAAGCCGGGAACCTGGCTGGTGAACCCGTAAATAAGGCGAACAGGGACTGGTAACAAGGACGGAGCGAATGTACAACATCAAATTTGTCTATCTGTTTAGCGAGAATGTCTCGCCAGCGTTATTTGCGAAGATCATGCGCCCGTCCGTTGCCGGGCAGTGGGTTATGTCGGTACCGGACAATTCACTACGCTCGCTGTTCACGCGCTATGATTTACTTCATTCCATTACCGGCGCGAATCCTTATCAGTCAGGGCGCGATACGCGCAAGTTGATTGTGCAGGATCTCGATATGGGCAGGATCGTTGCGATTGACGAGAGTTTTCGCAACTGGTCATCGGTAACGGAAATCTTTTATATCAATACAAAAGGGCGGTTGCAGGCCGCCTCGCTCACCGGACTGGGCTGGTACCCGGTAAGCACTATTGTCGATCGTTACGAAACGATGGTGCGAACCTATGGTTCCCGTCCTGCACCAACGGAGTTGCCAGCACAGGTGGTGAAATCCAAAGCGGCGCAGGTACCCGACCAGCCGACGCCGGGAAAAGAGGGCAAAACCTATGCCTCTCAGCTTCAGAATATGACCAAAGCCGAACGCTGGCAGGCACGTAAAGATTTGATTGCGAAGGGCAGTAATAGCCTCTACCCGGATGCGCAGATCGCGGCTAAACGATTAGCGGCGAATAATATTGCGGTGGAGAAGGCAAAGCTTGCTGAAAATGTTTATAAGACCGTAAACCCGCTGGAAACGACGCCGGGCGTGCCGGAGGGGTGGAAGGATATTAGTAATGATGCGGGGGCGCTGAAGAAGTTTGGCCTGGAAAAAGAGATGCTTTTTGATCGCGCCGATGCGCCTGATTTCCTGGCTCGCGTTTATCAGCCTGACCCAAATGTGTTTGGAAGTGATATTAATCCAACGTTAGTGTTTAGAGGTTCAAGAGAACCGGGAATTCCTTCTTTAAGTGAATATGCTTCCGCGATTTGGAATAAAACTGATTTACCTTCTGTGAAAAATGGAGCTGACTGGGCGAATAACTTTATGCAGGCTGTAGGTGGTGATTCCCCCTATTATCGAAACGCCGTAGGTTTGGGGAAAAAATTGTCCATGACAACGCAAAATATCGATGTGGCTGGGCACTCACTGGGAGGGGGGCTCGCATCTGCAACATCTATGGCCAGCGGTAAAGCAGGATGGACTTTTAATGCCGCTGGGTTAAACAGCAGTACCGTAGCAAAATATGGTGGGACCATACTTGGAAGCGCGGATAACATTCAGGCTTATCGGGTTGAGGGTGAACTGCTCACCAAAGTTCAGGAAGTAAATCTTTGGGAAGATTATAAAACTGTGAAAGGATACACCCCGGCGTTACTTCTTAAAGAAGAAATATCGGCTTTAAGCCCTAATGCCGCGGGGATAGCGCATGATCTTCCTGGCGGTACTGGAAACGAACTTGATCGCCATGGTATCAACCAGGCAATTGATTGTATTGAGAAGCAAAAGAATGAGGATATTTCAATCATCGGGGGCCGCTTGTGAAAATGCTATTAGCAGTAGCGCTATGTGTACCATTCTTGATTCTGGGGTGTAAGCAAAATATGGAATTAAATCCGAAAGATTATTTTTCCGGGCAGCAACTTGTGCTGGCGGAGGTAATTGCAAAAGGCGATGGACAGTCAGTCCAAAAACTTGTAACACATACGGATCTTAATAAACCCGGTAAACATGAAATGACGCTACTCTTTTGGGCGTTAGGCAATGCCATGAATGAAAAGAAAACTGCGGAACAGCTAAATATTGTAACCACCCTGGTTAAGGCAGGAGCCGATCCACTTCAACCTCGTTCTAACGGTAAATATAGTCCTGCTGAATTTGTGCTGAACGCCGATAGTGGCGTATGGATTAAAGCCCTTCTTGATGGAGGGCTATCTCCAGATGCAAAAGATAAAACATTTGATAAGCCAATTATTTTTCAGTCGATAAAAGCCAAAAACACTGAAACATTAAAAGTGATGCTCGATTATGGCGCAAACGTAAATACAGTTAACTCGCTGGGTAGCACATTATTATTCGAAGCGTTTGACTATCATTCATATGATCATGTCTTTCTTCTGTTAGAACGCGGGGCCAACCCGGAGATTAGGGCCGATAATGGCTGGACGATGGTGAATCAATTACAAAGGATGTTAAATTCACCTGGGAAAAGTAGCGATGAGTATGAGTTGTTAACAAAAATAAAAAATGCAGTAATTAAACATGGCGGGAAGTGGCCACCAGAGGCGGTCAAAAGAGGGATTGAATGAATATAACCGCGAAAAATAAAATATTCTATTTCTGGGGCGTCATGGATGTCATTGGTATTGTATTTTATTTAATTGGCCCATACCACTTGCTTCAGTCATGGTGGGATTCTACCGGCGGGAATTTTGGTGTCATCATCTTTATGCTGATAGCAGGAGGGGTAAACGGTTTATTGACGGGGCTTTTTTACCTCGTTTACCTTCTGTGGCCGGTTTCATTATGCTTTTCTGCCTGGTTTTTTTTCACAACGCACCGATATGCCGTCCGGTTTGCTCTGGCGCAGGAAGTACTGCGCCTGCTCACCATGAGTTGTTCGGTGACCTTGTTCCCGATGATTATAGTCGGTCTGGGAATTAGTGTTATCCCTCTCAATATCACGCTGTTCGTTTTTTCTGAAATAGTAAAAATTGGTTCGCTCATATTTGTAATGAAAAAATATTCTGCCGCGAATATCAAGTCTGACTCAGAATAGTTATTATCATCGTACGTTTATTGCCGTAATTATCTACATCGCATAAGCCATATGGAATAACGATTATGCTCAACCGAATTACCGTCCAGCTCCCGGCCGAGGGGCTGCTTTTCTGGAAACTCTCCGGCCGCGAGGCGATGTCCGAGTCGTTCGCCCTGACGCTGACGCTGCTTGGCACGGATGCGCGCATTGACCGCAGCAAACTGCTGGGTCAGCCGGTCACGGTAACCATCCCGACACAAAACCTGCTCACCTCCCGCTATATCAACGGGAAGATCACGCGCGTGGCCGTCAGCGCTATTGAGCTGACCGGAACCCGTTACGCGGTGTATCAGCTGACGGTGGAGCCGGATCTGTGGCCGATGAAGCGCGACCGTAACCTGCGTATCTTCCAGGGGCAGACGGTGCCGCAGATTGTGAAAACCCTGCTGGGTGAGCATCAGGTCAACATGGAAGACAAGCTCACCGGCAGCTACCGGGTGTGGGACTACTGCGTGCAGTATCAGGAGTCGAGCCTGGACTTTATCAGCCGTCTGATGGAGCTGGAAGGGATTGCCTGGCACTTCAGCCATGAAGCCGACAAACACACCCTGGTCCTGACCGATGCCGCCACGCAGCATCAGCCGTTCAGCGGCTACGAGGTGATCCCTTATCACCAGACGCCGTCAGGCGGCAGTACCGACGAAGAAGGTATCGGCCAGTGGGCGCTGGAGGACAGCGTCACGCCGGGGATTTACAGCCTTGATGACTATGACTTCCGCAAGCCAAACGCGTGGCTGTTCCAGGCGCAGCAGAACCCGGCGTCGCCGAAACCGGGCAGTATTGATGTGTACGACTGGCCGGGGCGCTTTGTTGAGCAGGGACATGCGGAGTTCTACGCCCGTATCCGCCAGGAGCGCTGGCAGGTTGAGCATCAGCAAATTCAGGCCACGGCGACGGCGGCGGGGATTGCACCAGGGCATACATTCACATTAACCAACGCGCCGTTCTTCAGCGACAACGGCGATTACCTGATCACGGCGGCCGGGTATCACTTCGAAGAGAACCGCTATGCGAGCGGCGAGGGTGAAACTATTCACCGTACCGACTTCAGCGTTATCCCGTCGTCTGTATCGTTCCGTCCGGCACAGTCCACGGCATGGCCACGCACCTACGGCCCACAGACCGCGAAAGTCGTCGGGCCGCAGGGGGAAAGCATCTGGACGGACAAATATGGCCGCGTGAAGGTGAAATTTCACTGGGACCGTCTGGCGAAGGGCGATGATACCAGTTCCTGTTGGGTACGTGTTTCCAGCGCCTGGGCGGGCCAGGGTTATGGTGGTGTGCAGATCCCGCGTGTCGGCGATGAAGTGGTCGTGGACTTTATCAACGGCGACCCGGATAGACCAATCATCACAGGCCGCGTGTACAACGAAGCAAGCATGCCGCCGTGGGCGCTGCCTGCGGCGGCCACACAGATGGGCTTTATGAGCCGTACGAAAGATGGTTCTGTCGACAACGCCAACGCCCTGCGTTTTGAGGACAAGGCGGGCGCGGAGCAGGTGTGGATCCAGGCTGAACGCAATATGGATACCAGCGTTAAAAATGATGAAACGCACAGCGTCGGCGGCGAGCGCAGTCATTATGTGAAGAAAAATGAGCTGCACCGCGTGGAAGCAAATCAGATTCAGGCCGTGAAAGGCGGTACTGAGATCCTCACCGGCAAAGGCAAGCTGGATGCGGCGGTCGAACAATATGTGCTTGCCTCTGGCACGAAACTGCGGCTGGTCTCGGGGGAAAGCGCGATTGAACTTAATGCTAACGGCAAAATTAACCTGATTGGAAAAGAGTTTAACTTCTTTGTTGAGGGTGATGGTCATATCACCACGGGCGGCAAGCTACACCTGAATACCTCTGGCACCCAGCCCGGCACGACGGCACCGGGAGCGGGGCATAAAGGAGATATTGATGCGGCGGTGCAGGCGAAATTCTCATCGGGAGAGGGTGAATAGCCCGATGAATTTATCCTGCGTACGCAAAAGTGATAGCAGTACGAAAAACGTTGCACGGCCCCACAGGTAAAATAATTGGCTCAGCGTATAGAACAGTCCGGTCAGTGGTCTAAATAAACATTTCGCCAGCTAAAAGGCCAGCATGGATTGGCCTCTTTTGTTTCTCACAATATTAATCATCCCGAGTTCACTTATGAAATACACCCTCCAGGAAGGTTCCTTTTCCCTGTTCCCTGCTGCCTGGCAGGATAACAGCATGAACATTATTCGTGATGACGAAAGCGGCTTATCCGTCGTCGTCAGTCGCGGTGCTATCCCGGATGGCAGCGACTATGAGAAAGAGTTTCACCGCCAGTGGGATTTATTGCGACCTCAGATGGGCGAAATTACCCAAAGCGAATTCCACCGCGTAAATGCAGGGCCGAAAAGCAACATTGACGGCATAGAAGTGGAGACCGCCTTCGACCGTAACGGCCAGCGCCTGTGGCAAAAACAACTTGCCGTACAAACGCCAGGCAAACCGGTATTAATGATATTTACCCTCTCTGCGCTACGGGCATTTACCGAAGAAGACGGGGTGCGCTGGAGCGCGCTTAAGCAAAGTTTGACGCTAAACGACAACCGGAATGTGTAAGGCATGAGCGATAACAACGCGGCCCGTCAGGGCGACGAGATTATTCACTCCAGCATTTTTGCGGATATCACCAGCATTGTGGCAGAAGGTGCCGCCTATGCGGTGATCGGTGCGGCCGTTGGTGCAGCGGCCACCGTGGCCGCGCCGTTGCTGGGGGCAGGAGCCGCTGCTGCAGGCGTTGCGGCGATTGGATCCAGCTGTCTGTTGAGTGGGATTATCGGTGGCGTGCTGGCAAATGTGGCGGGAATAACGGATGACATCAGCAACGCGGCTGAAGGTTTAGGCAATGCGCTTTTCCCTCCATCACCCGCGGGTAAAATTACCTCGGGTTCCGACAACGTGCTGACCAACACGCTTCCTGCCGCGCGTGCGGCCGGGACGCTGACGCCTGCCGATACCCCGTCACCTGAGCCGCAGTCTCCAGGCAGTTTTGCCGATTACGCGGGCATGTTGCTCTCCGCCGCCGGGCAGTTTGGTAGCGAAATGTGGCAGCCGAGCGTAGCCTCTGCGGCATCGGGTACTTCACCGCTGGAGCAGGATAAGGTGGCGTGCGAAAAGCACTCCGGACCGCAATATCTGGCGGAAGGTTCTAAGAGCGTCTTTATTAACGGCCAGCCTGCAGTGCGTGCGAAAGACCGTACCACCTGTGAAGCAACCGTTTCTGACGATGTTTCCCCGAATGTGATCATCGGTGGTGAGACGCTGACGGTTCGCGATATCAAAAGCGGTAAGACGCCTGGTCTTGCGCTGGGGATGATTGCACTCTCTTTGCTGCGTGGGCGACCAGGCAAAATATTAAAGAATATGCCCTGTGCGCTGGCTGCCGCGGGGGGCGGCATGTTGGCCGATATGGCCGTCAATGCTGTATTTGGTTCCTCGCACCCGGTGCATGCCGCGACCGGCGTGAAGGTGCTGAATGATGACGATGAACTCGATTTCTCACTGCCGGGGCGCTTCCCACTTCGCTGGCAGCGCAGCTATAACAGCCTGACCACGCGTGAAGGGCTGTTTGGTTTAGGCTGGGCGACCACCTTTGATAGTTATCTCGCCCTGGAAGAGAACAACGCGACCTGGTTCGATGAAACCGGACGCGAACTGAGCTTTGAGCTGCCGCCAGTCGATCGCGCGTTTTACAGTATCAGCGAAGGTATCATTATCCGCCGTAACGACAGCGGCGATGTAGCGATTGCCGATGACGACGGTGCGGTGTGGCGTCTGTACAAACCTACTCGTGCTAACCCTTCCGCGCTGCGTCTGGCTTCCCTCAGCGATGAGTATGGCAACGCACTGCTGACGGAGTGGGACGAATACGGCAGGCTGGTCAATCTTCACGACGAACCGAGGACGATAGACCTGACGCTGCGCTATGAAGATGAACGCTTCCCGCAGCGTGTGACGTCAGCCAGCCAATTTGACGGCAGCCGCAGTTGGCCATTAATGCAGTGGCGCTATGATGCGCGCGGTCAACTGGCGAGCGCGACAGATGCCTCTGGCGTGATAACCCGCGAGTATCGCTATAACGACAAGGGGTTGATGGTCTGGCATCGTTTACCGGGTGGGCTGGAAAGCGAATATCGCTGGCAAAAATTTGATCACTGGCGGGTGGTGGAAAATCGTACCAGCACGGGCGATGGTTGCCGCTTTACTTACGATTTAGACGCCGGGCTGACGACAGTCGAACACTACGATGGTCAGACGCGACTGCACTACTGGAATGCGCAGAGTCTGATCGTCTGCTACGTTGATGAACGCGGTGAAAACTGGCGCTACGAGTGGGACGAAAATGAGCTCCTTACGCGCCGCATCGATCCGCTCGGGAATGCCGTCACGTTCGTCTATGACGAGATGGGTAATCGGGTACAGGAGATCGACGCCGAAGGCAATGCCCGTACGACAACCTGGCTGGAGCATCGCGCGTTGCCTGCGGCCATCATTGAAGCGGATGGCAGCGCCACCCGTTTCTGGTATGACGAACATCACGGCTTAAAGCGCGTGGTCGACCCGCTGGGGCAGACCACGCAGTTGCGCCGGGATGAGTTTGGTCAGGTCGTTGAGGAGGTTGATGCTGCCGGAAACAGTCGTTATCAGGAATACAATGAGGCAGGACAGGTTGTACGCGCGACAGACTGTTCAGGACGCATCACCCGCTACCGCTATCATCCGCTGGGCTGGCTGACAGCTGAAACTGGCGCTGATGGCGAAGAGACGCGTTATCGCTACGACGCTGCCGGGCGTCCGGTACAGCTTGAGCGCCCGGAGGGCTGGTCAGAATCATTGACGTGGAACGAACGCGGCCTCCCGGTTCAGCACCAGGGGGCCGACGGTAAAGAGAGTGTATTCAGATATGATGCTGCCGGTCGGTTAACCGCCACACGCAATACGCAGGGTGAAGAAGTTCGCCGCCGCTGGGACAACCGCGGGCGGCTGGTGGCGCTGGAAAATGAAAACGGTGAAGCGTATCAGTTCCGTTGGGGGGCAGACTCGCTGCTGCTGGAAGAGGTGGGGCTGGATGGCGTGGCTTCGCAGTATCGCTATGATGCCTGCGGACGCACGGTAGCGCGTACCTTCGCTGCCGATCATCCGCAGGCCATCACCCACGCCTTCGCCTGGAGCGCAAGCGGCCAGCTTGTTGCCCGTACCACGCCGGAAGGACTGACCCGCTATCATTACACATCGTCAGGGCTACTGAGCCGGATCGGGCTGCATCCTGCGCTTTCAGCCAGCGTATGGAGCAATGAAGCAGAGCAGGAGCTGGCGTTCGAGTATGACGCGCTGGGCCGTGTTACGCGCGAACAGGGTGAGTATGGTGAGCTCGCATGGCAGTATGATGCCCTCGGCAACCGCACCTCGGCAACGCTACCCGACGGCCGTGAGCTGAAACAGTTTTACTACGGCAGCGGGCATCTGCTCGGCATTGCCCTCGATAAACTGTCGGTATCCGACTTTACCCGCGATGAACTGCACCGGGAAACCAGCCGAACTCAGGGGCTGCTGACCACCCGCAGCGAATATGACCGACTTGGCCGCCTGCATCGTCGGGATGTCTTTACCGGCAATGCCCAGCGCCCGTCGCCAAGACGCTGGTCGCGGCGCTGGGACTACGACTACCGCAATAACCTGGTGCGTGAAGAGCGTGACGATAACCCCTTCAGCTGGTATCGCTGGCAATACGACAGCGCCGGGCGGTTGCTCGTTCAGGATGGCACGCTTCCCGGGCAGGAACAGTGGCGCTGGGATGCCGCGGGTAACCCGTTAGAAGGCATTGGGGAGAAGATCACCCATAACCGCGTAACGCAGCTGAACGGCATTCGCTGGCGCTACGACATCCACGGCCGCACCGTGGAGAAGGATAACGGCCAGACGCGCTGGCAGTATCGCTATGACGGTGAACATCGCCTGACGGAGGTCATCAGCCAGCCGCGGGACCGTAACAAGCCGCAGACCGTGGTCAGCTTCCGTTACGATCCGCTTGGCCGACGTATTAGCAAAACGCGACGCCAGATCCTCGGCGGACAACCTACAGGTAAGCCGGTTACAACCCAATTCGTCTGGGAAGGGTTCCGCCTGCTGCAGGAAGTTCACGATGATGTACCGCTGACCTACGTCTACAGCGATCAGGACAGCTATGATCCTCTGGCGCGTATTGATGGCGTTGATGCGCCGGAGATCTTCTGGTTCCACTGCCAGCCCAACGGCACACCGGAACGGATGACGGATGTCGAAGGACAGGTGCGCTGGGAGGGAGTGAACAGCGCATGGGGCAAGCTGCTGCGGGAAAGTGAGACGCAGCTATCAGGATATTCTCAGAACCTGCGAATGCAGGGGCAATATCTGGATCGAGAAACAGGGCTGCACTACAATCTGTTCCGGTATTATGACCCCGACAGTGGGCGGTTTACGCAGCAGGACCCGATAGGGCTGGCGGGCGGGATAAACCTTTACCAGTATGCGCCGAATGCGCTGGGGTGGGTGGATCCGTGGGGGCTGAAATGCAAAACTACTGAAGACGGTCCGATTTTAGGTCCTCATGGTAGTTTAAAAAATGACTTACGCCCTGGACAATCACACCACTTAAATCAGGATGCAGCATTCCGTGACATTATTCCTACTAACAGTGGAGCCGCGATCAAATTAGAAGGTAATGCGTTTACTCAACCAGGTACTCCGCATTATGAAGCTCATAAATCTTTAGAGCAGTTTTGGAATCAATTTAGGAAAGGCGGAGCTTCATACCGAGAAATGCCTTCCAATATCCAATATACTCAGGCATTGAAACATTCTCTGGAGGCTGCTGGATTGCCAGCAAATCAGGTGAAAGAAGCTGTCAGGTATAGTATTCAAAATCGAATACAGCATGGCGCGCTTGGTGGTATGAACGTACCTAGGATCCCAGGTAGAATAAATCAGGTTAAAACATGAAAATATCTCAGTTAGCAATAGATAGGTTAAATAAAATTAATTGGTTTGTTAATCTTGGTGTAGCAACTACGCTCCCCAGTGTTATCCAGGCTCATTCCCTTAGCTTATTTATAAAAGGCTTGAATAGCGATGAATGGGAAAATGCCACTTTGGAAGCTGGCAATGAAATAACGGGTTATCTCGCAAAGAAGCACACTAACAAATATCAGTACTGGAACTCTTTAGTTAAAGAGGCTAAGAAAATTGTGGAGAATGATATTATCCCAAAAATAACTTTCCCAGAATTTGAGAAAACCTCAATGATTGAGAACTTAAAATGGGATCTAGTGAATTATTTGCTTGAAGATGCTTATAGTTCCTTACTGCAAGAGCCATTCTTTTTTGGCGGATTAATTAATATTTATGAAGCAGGGCATATGCCCTGTGGATGGTCAGGTACCTGGCCAGCAGGCAAACTAGTAATATATTGATATATTACTTCATAAAAAATCCACGCCAAAGCGTGGATTTTTCATACATGCAAAACAAATCAAACGTTAAACAGGAAGTTCATGATGTCGCCATCTTTAACGACATAATCTTTCCCTTCCGCACGCATCTTGCCTGCTTCTTTCGCGCCTTGTTCACCCTTGTAGGTGATGAAGTCTTCAAACGCGATAGTCTGCGCACGGATGAAGCCTTTCTCGAAGTCGGTGTGGATTTTACCCGCAGCCTGTGGAGCCGTCGCGCCAACAGGGATGGTCCATGCACGCACTTCTTTCACGCCAGCGGTGAAGTAGGTCTGCAGGTTCAGCAGCTCGTAGCCTGCGCGGATCACGCGGTTCAGACCAGGCTCTTCCAGACCCAGCTCGGCCATGAACTCTTCACGGTCAGCGTCGTCCAGCTCTGCGATATCAGATTCAACGGCGGCGCAAACGGCCACAACCACAGAACCTTCAGCCGCAGCGATTTCACGTACTTTGTCCAGGTACGGGTTGTTCTCAAAACCGTCTTCGTTGACGTTGGCGATGTACATGGTTGGCTTCAGGGTAAGGAAGCTCAGGTATTTGATTGCCGCTTTGTCTTCTTCGGTCAGGTTTTTCAGCGCGCGCAGCATGCCTGCGTTTTCCAGCTGCGGCAGACATTTTTCCAGCGCGGCCAGTTCTGCTTTCGCGTCTTTGTCACCACCTTTGGCTTTCTTCTGCACGCGGTGAATAGCGCGTTCACAGGTGTCCAGGTCAGACAGTGCCAGTTCGGTGTTGATTACGTCGATATCGTCAGCCGGATCCACTTTGTTGTTTACGTGGATAATGTTGTCGTTCTCGAAGCAACGCACAACGTGACCGATAGCTTCGGTTTCACGGATGTTGGTCAGGAACTGGTTACCCAGACCTTCCCCTTTGGACGCGCCTTTAACCAGGCCCGCGATATCCACGAATTCCATTGTGGTAGGCAGAATGCGCTGCGGCTTAACGATTTCCGCGAGCTGGTCCAGACGCGGATCGGGCATAGGTACAACACCGGTGTTCGGCTCAATGGTACAGAACGGGAAGTTTGCCGCTTCAATACCTGCTTTGGTGAGCGCGTTGAACAGGGTGGATTTGCCAACGTTTGGCAGACCGACGATACCGCATTTGAATCCCATTTCTAAATCACCTTAATGTCTTGATAATCAATCCGTTAGTGATAACCGATTGAAGAAAAGTAAATAACTACGCCCATTATACACGTAACCCGCAGGCCGCGCGGTAAAAAAGCCGTATTGCGTGGATTATTGCGCTTTGAAGGCATGTAAGCGGTTTGTTGCTTTGGTTAAGCCTTCTTTCAGCCAGATTTCGGTGCAACGTGTCGCTTCGTCTACCGCCTCGTCAATTAATTTCTGTTCAGAAACCGGAGGTTTACCCAGCACAAAACCGACAACTTTGTTTTTATCGCCCGGATGGCCGATTCCTACGCGCAAACGGTGGAAATTAGGGTTATTGCCCAGTTTGCTGATGATGTCTTTCAGACCGTTGTGACCGCCATGACCACCACCCAGCTTGAACTTTGCAACGCCAGGAGGCAGGTCAAGCTCATCGTGGGCAACCAGAATTTCATCCGGGTTGATGCGATAAAACGTCGCCATTGCCGCAACGGCTTTACCGCTCAGGTTCATGAACGTGGTTGGCACCAGCAGACGCACATCGGCACCAGCAAGGTTGATACGTGAGGTATACCCGTAGAATTTCGGTTCTTCACGCAGGGGAGCACGTAACCGTTCGGCCAGCAGGTCAACGTACCAGGCACCGGCATTATGGCGAGTGGCAGCATATTCAGCGCCCGGGTTGGCTAGACCGACAATCAGTTTAATCGTCACGATTCAATTCCTAATGGGTTCCAGATCTGGCGCGTAGTTTACTGTCTGGCGAGCCGCTTGACAAAATTCTGCAACCGGAACGGCAAAATACGAATAATTACTGAGTTGAACCATTAGAATTTCAATCTGTTCAGTTGCTTATTTGTAAACTTTTGTTCCAGCGTTGCCCATTATTGTGATCATTCACGCAACTCATAAAAGCAGTGTTGTCTATACTTTACACACAAGGATCAGGGGCTTTTCCCCTTACAACCCAAAGTTCCGGAGGTGACATATGAAACGCAGAAACGCTTCGTTACTCGGTAACGTGCTGATGGGGTTGGGGCTGTTCGTGATGGTAGCCGGTGTGGGGTATTCTATTTTAAACCAATTGCCGCAGCTTGACCTTCCACAATACTTCGCGCATGGCGCGGTACTGAGCATCTTTGTGGGGGCGGTATTGTGGCTCGCAGGGGCGCGCGTGAGCGGCCATGAGCAGGTCAGTGACAGATACTGGTGGGTGCGCCACTTTGATAAACGTTGCCGCCGTGACCAGCATAAGCACAGCTAGTGCGTTAACATAAAGAACACCGAAACGGCTCCAGATGGAGTCGTTTTTTTTTGCATGATGAGTTGACCCTCACGTAACGTAAGGCTCCAGAGTTGCATCACTGGCAAAGAAAAGGAGCAGCTATGTTGATTCAGGTAGGGGAACTGGCAAAACGTGCCGGGATCACCGTGCGAACGTTGCATCACTACGAGCAAACAGGGGTATTGCTCCCTTCGGCCAGAAGTGCGGCAGGTTACCGGCTCTATAATCTGGCGGATGTGCAGCGTCTGCTTATGATTCAGGCGCTGGCAAAAGCAGGGCTGGAACTTGCTGAAATCAGGGATTTTCTGGAGCAGGAGTCACTCCCGTTAGCCGGATTGCTCGATGCACAAATCAGCTTGCTGGAAAAGCAGTTGCGCAGCATTGACACGCTACGCGACAGACTTGTTGATTTACGTGCCGGGCTTTCCACCGGTGAGGCTCCCGATCTGGAATCCTGGCTACAGACTCTGGAGTTAATGAATATGTACGATCGCTGGTTTAGTAAAGAGGAATTACAGCAGTTGCCATTTGCTGTGCAAAAAGATGCGCTGGCGGCCATCTGGTCAGGGCTGGTTACGGAGGTGAAAACCCTGCAGGAACTGAGCGTTGAGGTTTCTGACCCGCGAGCGATGGATCTGGCTACGCGCTGGATGGTGCGTCTGGAGCAGGATACGGCAGGCAAGCCGGAATTTCTCACTCGTCTGAACGAGATGCACTGTGCTGAGCCCCAGATGCGGGAACAGACGGGGATCACCGCGGAGATGACCGATTACATTACGCGGGCGTTTGCGGAATCAAAACTCATCATCTGGCAGAACTATCTGTCACCGGAGGAGATGGCCTTTACCCGGGCACACTATTTTGACCGCATGCTGGAGTGGCCGCCGCTGGTGGCGAAACTGCACCAGGCGCAGCGCGAAGATCTGGATCCAACGTCTGATGCAGCGCAACGTCTTGCTGAAAACTGGCTGGCATTGTTCCAGTCATATGCGGGAACGAACCCTGAAACACAGCAGAAATTTCGCATCGCCATGCAGCAGGAGCCACATCTGATGAAGGGAACGTGGATGACGCCTGCCGTGCTCGGGTGGCTACAGCAGGCGATAGGCGTGATGATGCAGAGACGTTTCTCTGCATCAGGCCAATCACAGATCGGCTAACGCGGCGTCGCGGTTCGGATAAAAGGTCAGGCGGCCAGGGATCGGCTGCACACCCGCGCGTGCCATCGTGCGCAGCGGCTGAAACTCCAGGTTACTCACCCGCAGCTCACAGCCTTCTGGCAGGCGCTTAACAAAGCGCTGGAAGGCATCCAGCCCGCCGGCATCCAGCACCGGTACTGCATCCCACTTCAGCACCACAATGCGTTTACCCGCGATACGGGACTCCAGATCGCTAAACAGACCTTCGGCAGCAGCAAAGAACAGCGGGCCTATCACGCGCAGCACCAGTACATCGTCCGGCACCTCAACGTTAACCGGAGAAAGGCGAGTCATCTTTGCAATGCGGCGCATAAACAGCAGCGATGCCAGCACGATGCCTACGCTGATGGCGATAACCATGTCGAACAGGACGGTCAGGGACATACAGATGAGCATCACGATGATGTCGTCTTTCGGCGCGCGACGCAGAAGATTAACCACCTTATGCGCTTCACTCATGTTCCAGGCGACCATCAGCAGCAAAGCCGCCATTGCGGAGAGCGGGAGCCACGAGAGCAGAGGCGCAAGAATAAGCAGAGCAAGGATCACCAGTACGGAGTGGATCACCGCTGACACGGGGGACGTTGCCCCCGCACGCACGTTTGCCGCAGAACGGGCAATCGCCGCCGTTGCCGTGATGCCACCGAAGAACGGTGCAATGAGGTTACCTAAACCCTGGCCGACCAGTTCGCTGTTCGCTTTATGTTTGGTGCCGGTCATACCGTCCAGTACCACGGCGCAGAGCAGGGATTCAATCGCCCCCAGCATCGCCATAGAGAACGCGGCAGGAAGCAGGGCACGCAGTGAATCCCAGCTCAACGTAAAGCTGGAGCCGGGCATATCCCACGGCAGAACCAGCTGCGGCAACAGCTGTGGAATGCCGCTGCCCTGTGATCCATCTGCCAGAATATAGTGGAACTGCGAGCCAATGGTGGCCACATGCCCGCCGAGTAAATTAACAATAGCCATCACTGCGCAGCCCAGCAGAAGTGCGGGCAGGTGACCCGGCAGGCGAATGCCTAAACGGGGCCAGACGATAAGCGTCCCTAGCGTAACAATACCGATGGCGGCATCGCCCAGGTTGGCGGTTGGCAGCGCCATAAACAGCGCCCCGACTTTTTGCAGGTAGTGCTCAGGGACGTGGGCTATCTGCAGACCCAGGAAATCTTTGATTTGCATCGTCCCGATGGTGATACCAATACCGGATGTGAACCCCAGCGTCACGGAAAGGGGGATATATTCAATCAACCGGCCAAAGCGGGCCAGACCGAACAAAATTAAAAAGACGCCGGACATCAGCGTAGCAACCAGCAGGCCTGCCAGACCAAATTGCTGGGATACCGGATAGAGGATCACCACAAAGGCGGCCGTCGGGCCGGACACGCTGAAGCGAGAACCGCCCGTCAGCGCAATCACAATCCCGGCGACGGCCGAGGTATACAGGCCGTACTGCGGCGCAACGCCGCTGCCAATCGCCAGTGCCATCGCCAGCGGGATGGCGATAATACCGACGGTGATCCCGGCAATAAGGTCACGGACAAAACGTGACGAGGTGTATTTCTCTTTCCAGCAAGCGTCGATGAGGGCGCGAAAGGGCAGAACATGTGAGGAAGCTATATTTTTCACAATTATCTATTATCCGTGTGCGCATCATCTGTCATGTGAATGGCAGGTGAAGGAGGCATTAGTCATACAAATAAATACCAGAGACAAAAAAACCCGCCGCAGCGGGTTTTTTGGCCGTGTTCGATCAGTGCTCGAACATTGCAGAGATGGATTCTTCGTTGCTGATACGACGAATCGCTTCGGCCAGCATCCCGGACAGGGTTAACGTACGTACGTTTGGCAGTGCTTTGATCTCATCACTCAGCGGGATGGTATCGCACACTACCACTTCGTCGATAACGGAGTTACGGAGATTATTCACCGCGTTGCCGGAGAAGATCGGGTGAGTCGCGTAAGCGAACACGCGCTTGGCACCACGTTCTTTCAGCGCTTCGGCTGCTTTACACAGCGTACCGCCGGTATCGATCATGTCGTCAACCAGCACGCAGTCGCGGCCAGCCACGTCACCGATGATGTGCATCACCTGAGAAACGTTAGCACGCGGACGGCGTTTGTCGATGATGGCCATGTCGGTATCGTTCAGCAGCTTAGCAATAGCACGTGCACGTACTACGCCGCCGATGTCCGGAGAAACCACAATTGGGTTGTCCAGGTTCAGCTGCAGCATATCTTCCAGCAGGATTGGACTGCCGAATACGTTATCAACCGGAACGTCGAAGAAGCCCTGGATCTGCTCTGCGTGCAGGTCAACGGTCAGAACGCGGTCAACACCGACGCTGGACAGGAAGTCAGCGACAACTTTGGCCGTGATAGGCACACGCGCGGAACGAACGCGACGGTCCTGACGAGCATAGCCAAAGTAAGGGATAACAGCAGTGATACGGCCTGCGGAAGCACGACGCAGCGCATCGACCATAACAACCAATTCCATCAGGTTGTCGTTTGTTGGAGCACAGGTGGACTGGATGATGAAAATATCACCACCGCGTACATTTTCGTTAATTTGTACGCTGACTTCGCCGTCGCTAAAGCGACCTACGGCGGCGTCGCCGAGGGAAGTGTACAGGCGGTTGGCAATACGTTGTGCTAGTTCCGGGGTGGCGTTACCAGCAAAAAGCTTCATATCAGGCACGAGAAGAACCTCAGGCATGCGTCCAGTGGTGGATAACCTTCGCCAAAAACTGTGCGGGCCAGGCGAAAACTATCCAGGCGGTGTATTAATGAGCGCGATGCAACGTCTGGAACAGGGTGACGTTGTCACCGAAACTCAGTCTGCGCCAGAATGGCGTGCTGTAGTGGGGAGGTGTTCATCCCGCGTGCTACAAAACCATGCAGCCAAACCGGCGCTTGCTCAAGCACCTGACGAGCGGCGGATTCGGTGTCAAATTCAGCAAAGACACAGGCCCCTGTACCAGTCAGGCGCGACGGCGCGTATTCTAACAGCCAGGAAAGCACCGCATCAACCTCGCGAAAACGTTTTCTTGCGATATCCTCGCAATCGTTGCTGAATTCACAATTTAATAACGTTTCTATTGACCGCACCGGAGTATTTCGTGGCAGGTCAGGATCTTTGAAGATAACCGGGGTTGGAATGCTGACACCCGGGTGGGCAACCAGATACCATTTTTCCGGCGGTTCAACCGGGGAGAGGATTTCGCCAATCCCTTCCGCGAAAGCGGCATGGCCGCGCACAAACACCGGCACATCAGCACCCAGCGTTAACCCTAAGGCCGCCAGCTCGTCTTTCGACAACCCGCAGCCCCAGAGATGGTTCAGCGCAACCAGCACGGTGGCCGCGTTCGACGAACCACCACCCAGACCACCGCCCATAGGCAGACGCTTCTCAATGCGGATATCCGCGCCGATCCCCGCAGGTAACCGACCCGTGTCGGCTGCCGCTTTCATCAGCAGTCGCGCGGCGCGAACGATCAGATTGTCTTCGTGCGCGACACCTTCAACGGGCGTCAGCAGGCAAATCTGGCCGTCATCGCGCAGCTCAATGGAGATGGTGTCGCCATAATCGACAAACTGAAATAGCGTCTGCAGGGTGTGGTAACCGTCAGCACGCTGCCCGGTGATGTATAAAAACAGGTTCAGTTTTGCAGGAGAGGGCCAGTGGGTCATCATTTAACGATCCAGTTGTCCATTTTCAGCTTGATGCGCTGGCTGCCCTGCGTCAGCTCCATATTGGATGGCAGCGACGGTTTACTGTTGCTGTCATAGGCGTTGTACACCACTTTCCAGGTTTTGCCGTTCTGAGCGTAGTTCACCTGGCTCAGACGGTACTGATCGTCGAGGGTGTAGTCGGTCGCCTCACCCGGCAGGCCAAGGATCCACTGGCGCAAACTGTTCAGCGGGATTGGCATACCGGTCAGCTTGCCAATCATCTCTTCGGCATCGGTGGCCGTGTAGTGCTGACCTTTGTTATCGGTTACCTGCGCTTCACCTGGTTTGGCGACAAGCTCCAGCTCGGTGCTGCCCAGCGGGTTTAACAGCAGCAGACGGTAGTTGTCCTGACCCGTTTGCTGCCAGAAGAATCGCGCATACACTTTTTGCTCGTCAGACAGATAAGCAAAGGCACCACGGGTCTGATACTGACTTAAATTGCGCACATCTTGCTGGTGCTGACGCCACTGCGGCGAGTCAGGACTTTTACCTGGACCTTTGGGTGGGGTGATTGAACACGCGGTCAGAACCAGCGCCGCCAGAGGCAGCAGGCGAATCAGTCGGGTCATAATGATGACAAATCCTTGAGATACGTTGCAGTTATAACTGTTAATGCTAGCGTTGAAGGGTGCCACCGTCTACGTTCAAATTATCTCAAAGCGTTGTATAACCTATTACTCCGAAAGGGTGCAGTCTCTTTTATTGATCTCGCGCATCCTGTATGATGCATCTTGCTAACCTTATTAACGCTGGTACTACTCCCGCTCAACATGACCCTATTAGCACTCGGTATTAACCACAAAACAGCCCCGGTTTCGCTGCGAGAACGCGTAACGTTTTCGCCGGATACGCTCGACCTGGCGCTGGATAGCCTGCTTGCACAGCCGATGGTGCAGGGCGGCGTGGTACTCTCGACGTGCAACCGTACCGAGCTTTACTTAAGCGTGGAAGAGCAGGACAACCTGCATGAAGCGCTTATCCGCTGGTTATGTGACTACCACAATCTCAATGAAGAAGAGCTGCGCACCAGTCTGTACTGGCATCAGGACAACGATGCGGTCAGCCATCTGATGCGGGTGGCCAGCGGGCTGGATTCACTGGTGCTGGGCGAACCACAAATTCTCGGTCAGGTGAAGAAGGCGTTTGCAGATTCACAAAAAGGACACCTGAAAGCCAGCGAACTGGAGCGTATGTTCCAGAAGTCTTTCTCTGTGGCAAAGCGTGTGCGAACCGAAACCGACATTGGTGCCAGTGCGGTTTCTGTTGCTTTCGCGGCCTGTACCCTCGCGCGTCAAATCTTTGAATCCTTGTCGACTGTCACCGTGTTGCTGGTTGGCGCAGGCGAAACCATCGAGCTTGTGGCGCGCCATCTGCGTGAGCACAAGGTGAAAAAGATGATTATCGCTAACCGTACCCGCGAACGTGCGCAGGTGCTGGCGGACGAAGTGGGCGCAGAGGTGGTTGCGCTGAGCGACATCGATGAACGCCTGAAAGAGGCGGATATTATTATCAGTTCAACTGCCAGCCCGCTGCCCATTATTGGCAAAGGGATGGTGGAACGAGCGCTGAAGTCCCGTCGTAATCAGCCGATGCTGCTGGTGGATATCGCCGTCCCGCGTGATGTCGAGCCTGAAGTCGGCAAACTGGCTAACGCCTATCTTTACAGCGTGGATGACCTGCAAAGCATCATTTCGCACAACCTTGCCCAGCGTAAAGCGGCGGCGGTTCAGGCGGAAACCATCGTTGAGCAGGAAACCAGCGAATTTATGGCCTGGCTGCGCGCGCAAAGCGTCAGCGAGACTATCCGCGATTACCGCGGGCAGGCGGAGCAGGTGCGTGATGACCTGACTGCCAAAGCGCTGGCGGCCCTTGAACAGGGCGGCGACGCACAAGCCATTCTGCAGGATCTGGCCTGGAAACTGACCAATCGCCTGATCCATGCACCAACCAAATCTCTCCAGCAGGCTGCCCGGGACGGGGACGATGAACGCCTGACTATTCTGCGCAACAGCCTCGGGCTGGAATAGCGCGCTATACCCATTTTCTATTACAAGGTGCATTTACGCCTATGAAGCCTTCTATCGTCGCCAAACTGGAAGCTCTGCATGAGCGCCATGAAGAAGTACAGGCGCTGCTCGGTGATGCCGGGACTATTGCAGACCAGGAACGTTTTCGCGCACTGTCGCGTGAGTACGCGCAGTTAAGTGATGTTGCAAAATGCTTTACCGACTGGCGACAGGTCCAGGAAGATATTGAAACCGCGCAGATGATGCTCGACGACCCTGAAATGCGTGAAATGGCGCAGGAAGAGCTGCTGGACGCGAAAACGCGTTCAGAAGAGATGGAGCAACAGCTCCAGGTGCTCCTGCTGCCAAAAGATCCGGACGATGAACGTAACGCCTTCGTGGAAGTCCGCGCCGGTACCGGCGGTGACGAAGCGGCGCTGTTTGCGGGTGATCTGTTCCGCATGTACAGCCGTTACGCGGAAGCGCGTCGCTGGCGCGTGGAAATCATGAGTGCCAACGAAGGCGAGCATGGCGGTTTCAAAGAGGTGATTGCCAAGATCAGCGGCGACGGCGTGTACGGCCGTCTGAAGTTTGAATCCGGTGGTCACCGCGTACAGCGCGTTCCGGCTACCGAATCACAGGGACGTATCCACACTTCCGCCTGTACGGTGGCGGTCATGCCTGAGCTGCCGGAAGCGGAACTGCCGGACATCAATCCGGCGGATCTGCGCATTGACACCTTCCGTTCCTCAGGGGCGGGTGGTCAGCACGTTAACACCACCGACTCCGCAATCCGTATTACCCACCTGCCAACCGGCATCGTGGTTGAGTGCCAGGATGAACGTTCCCAGCACAAAAACAAAGCCAAAGCCCTCTCCGTGCTCGGGGCGCGTATTCGTGCCGCCGAAGTGGCAAAACGCCAGCAGGCGGAAGCGTCTACCCGTCGTAACCTGCTGGGCAGTGGCGATCGTAGCGATCGTAACCGCACCTATAACTTCCCGCAGGGGCGCGTGACCGACCACCGCATCAACCTGACGTTATACCGTCTGGATGAAACGATGGAAGGTAAACTCGATATGCTGATTGAGCCTATCGTGCAGGAATATCAGGCCGACCAGCTGGCGGCATTGTCCGAGCAGGAATAATGGATTTTCAACACTGGTTACGCCATGCCGCCAGTGCGCTTTCTGAAAGTGAAAGCCCTAAACGCGACGCTGAAATTTTGCTGGAGTATGTGACGGGGAAAACCCGTACTTACCTGCTTGCCTTCGGCGAGACGGTGCTGACTGCTGAACAGGAAACACAACTTACCGCGCTGCTTGCCCGGCGTAAAACCGGTGAGCCGGTGGCGCATCTGGTTGGTGAGCGTGAATTCTGGTCATTGCCGCTGTTTGTCTCACCCGCCACCCTGATCCCCCGGCCGGACACCGAGTGTCTGGTGGAGCAGGCGCTGGCGCGTTTACCGGCAAACCACTGTCGTATTCTCGATCTCGGTACCGGTACTGGCGCGATTGCGCTGGCGCTTGCCAGCGAACGCCCGGACTGCGACGTGACGGCGGTTGACGTGATGCCTGACGCAGTGGCACTGGCACAGCGAAATGTCGAACACCTCGGATTCCGCAATGTGACGGTGCTGCAAAGCAGCTGGTTCAGCGCACTTGAGAACCGCGCGTTTGAGATGATTGTCAGTAATCCTCCCTACATTGACGAACACGACCCGCACCTCGCGCAGGGAGATGTTCGCTTTGAGCCGCTGACGGCACTGGTTGCGGCCAACGAAGGTTTAGCCGATCTTGATCACATTGTGACAACGTCACGACAACATTTGCTTCCCGGTGGCTGGCTGCTGGTGGAACATGGCTGGACGCAAGGAGAAGCTGTCCGTGCTCTGTTTACGCAAGCAGGGTACACCGCGGTAGAAACCTGCCGCGATTACGGCGGCAATGACCGTCTGACGCTGGGGCAGTGGTCATGAGTCTGTTTACCGTGCTGATAACTGTTCACCTGCTCGCCGTTGCGATGACCATCGGTTTTTTCATCGTGCGGTACTGGTGGCGCTACAGCAATAATCCACTGATTGACCTCCGCTGGGTGCGAATTGCACCACACTGTATCGACACGGTGCTGTTTCTCTCTGGAGCCGGGTTAATGTGGAAGACGGGCTATCTGCCTTTTACTGATAAAGGTACATGGCTGACTGAAAAGCTGTTTGGCGTTATCATCTACATCGTTTTGGGTTTTATCGCGCTTGGGCGTCGTCGTCCGCGCAGCCAGCAGACCGGGTTTATTGCCTTTCTGCTGGGTCTGGTGGTGCTGTACATCATCATTAAACTCGCCACCACAAGAATACCGTTACTGGGGTAAGTCATGAAGTCCTTAGCCGATTTCGAATTTAACAAAGTGCCGCTCTGCGATGGAATGATCCTGATTTCGGAGATGATCCGCGACGATTTTACGTCGCAGTACGTCTACGCGGAGCTGGAAAATCTGGTCAGTCTGGCGCGTGAAGAGATCAATCAGGCGCGCCCGCAGGACTGGCAATTAGAGAAGCTTATTGAGCTTTTCTACGGCGAATGGGGTTTCTGCGACACGCGTGGCGTGTATCGCCTGTCTGACGCATTATGGCTGGATCAGGTCTTAAAAAATCGTCAGGGCAGCGCTGTGGCGCTGGGTTCTATTTTGCTGTGGGTCGCACACCGTCTGGATATCCCGCTGGTGCCGGTCATCTTCCCGACGCAGATGATCCTGCGGGCGGAGTGGCTGGACGGCGAGATGTGGTTAATCAATCCATTTAATGGCGACACGCTGGATGAACATACGCTGGACGTGTGGCTGAAAGGTAATATCAGCCCGGTGGCCGAACTCTTCAACGAAGATCTCGACGAAGCCGATAACTCAGAGGTTATCCGCAAGCTGCTGGATACGCTGAAGTCTGCGCTGATGGAAGAGCGGCAGATGGAGCTGGCGCTGCGTGCCAGTGAAGTGCTGCTGCAGTTTAATCCGGAAGATCCGTACGAAATCCGCGATCGTGGCCTTATCTATGCCCAGCTCGATTGTGAGCATGTGGCGCTGAATGATTTGAGCTATTTTGTGGAGCAATGCCCGGAAGACCCGATCAGCGAAATGATCCGCGCGCAGATCAACGCGATCTCGCACAAACAAATTACACTGCATTAATCTTAATTCCGATTCACACCTGAATAAGGCGATCCTATGAAACAAAAAGTGGTTAGCATTGGTGACATCAACGTGGCAAACGACCTGCCGTTCGTGCTGTTTGGCGGCATGAACGTGCTGGAATCACGTGATCTTGCGATGCGCATTTGCGAGCACTACGTGACCGTGACCCAGAAGCTGGGCATTCCGTACGTGTTTAAAGCCTCTTTTGACAAAGCCAACCGCTCCTCTATCAACTCTTACCGTGGCCCGGGCCTGGAAGAGGGAATGAAGATTTTCCAGGAGCTGAAACAGACCTTTGGCGTGAAAGTGATCACCGACGTGCATGAAGCTGCGCAGGCGCAGCCAGTGGCTGACGTGGTGGATGTGATCCAGCTTCCTGCGTTCCTGGCTCGCCAGACCGACCTGGTTGCCGCAATGGCGAAAACCGGTGCCGTGATCAACGTGAAAAAACCACAGTTCGTAAGCCCTGGCCAGATGGGTAACATCGTCGATAAGTTTATCGAAGGGGGTAACGACAAGGTTATTCTGTGTGACCGTGGTTCAAACTTCGGTTATGACAACCTGGTTGTGGATATGCTGGGTTTCAGCGTGATGAAGAACGTGTCCAACCAGTCTCCGGTGATCTTCGATGTGACCCACGCCCTGCAGTGCCGCGACCCGTTTGGCGCAGCGTCTGGTGGCCGTCGTGCGCAGGTAACGGAACTGGCGCGCGCCGGTATGGCAACCGGCCTGGCAGGTCTGTTCATTGAAGCGCACCCGGATCCGGCTCACGCGAAATGCGATGGCCCATCGGCGCTGCCGCTGGACAAGCTGGAGCCGTTCCTGAAACAGATCAAAGCAATTGACGATCTGGTGAAAAGCTTCGACGAGCTGGATACCAGCAACTAATAAAAAAACCCGCTTCGGCGGGTTTTTTTATGTTTTCTCCCTCTCCCACAGGGCTGAGGGTTCCCCACAAATGAATGCGGGCAGTGCACCATTCCCTCGCCCCTCTGGGGAGAGGGTTAGGGTGAGGGGAATATACGGCAGTGGTGGTGATTCCGTTCACTTTATGTCGATTGCTACTCTGTAACGACAATACCCGTGAACGTGCCAGGGTGGCTCAGTCGCCACCACCCTGGCAACCCGGGCTCCCGGCGGTAAATCGCCGCTTCGCGGTACCTTCGGCTTATTCCTTTCGGCTTATCGGGTACGGGCGGAGGAAACATCCCTGTAAAGCCCGCCCTCTCGGCGCATCCATGCGCCTCGCCCCGGCCTGCAGGAAGCGCCTCAGCGATTTACAGCCGGACCAGGCATCGCTGTAAGTCATTTATTCCGCATAAAAAATCGTCATCGCTTCGGATAATAAATTTACTGGGGAACCCTTCACCCCACAGGGAGAGAGTTGGGGTGAGGGCATCAGGCCGCAGCGGATGAAAACTACGCAAATATCGTCATCAGATACGCCACAAACAGCGCCATATGTGCCGCACCGTTCAGGACGTTTGTACGCCCGGTTGAGAACGAAATATGGCACAACACCAGCGAGGCCACCATCACAATCATCTCCGGCGCGCCCAGCGCAAACTGCAACGCGTTGCCGGTCATAAAGGCAATCAGCGTCACCACCGGAACGGTGAGTGAGATAGTCGCCAGCACGGAGCCGAAGAACAGGTTCATTGCACGCTGCACCTGATTGCTCAGCACCGCCTTCAGCGCCCCCAGCCCTTCAGGGGAGAGAATGAGCAGCGCCACCAGGAAACCGGTAAACGCCACCGGAGCATTCAGCTCAGTTAGCAGTGTCTCCAGCGGGTTCGCGTTCATCTTGGTCACGGCGATAACCGCAATCAGATGCACAAGGAGCCAAACGGTGTGCCATAGGCTGCTGTGGGCGGACGGCTTACCGTGGTGCGGATCGTCGTCGTCGCTATCATCTTCATGCTCGTAAACAAACAGACTCTGGTGCGTTTTGGTCTGAATAAGCAGGAATACGCCATACATAGCCGCAGAAATCAGCGCCACCAGTAAGGCCTGCCCGGTAGTGAAGTTCGCGCCAGGCAGTGCCATCGGGAAGACCAGCACGATAATGGCCAGCGGGAACAGGGCGATAAGATACTGTTTAATGCCAAACAGGTTCATATATTGAGTGGCAAATTTACGGCCACCTAATAACAGAGAGAAACCCACCAGACCGCCCGTTACAATCATAATGATGGAATAGAGCGTGTCGCGCATTAGCGTGGGGGCAGCATCCCCGGTTGCCATTAGCGCGGAAATCAGGCTGACTTCGAGAATAACAACGGAAAGACTTAAAATTAATGAGCCATATGGCTCGCCCAGACGGTGGGCTAAGACGTCGGCATGGCGTACCACGCTAAAGGCACTGCTTAAGATCCCCACCAACGCGAGAATATTGATACCAACCACCACTGGCAGTGACTGACTGCTTCCCCAGAAGAGCAGCACCGCCAGCGCCAGAACCGGGAAAATGAGAGACGTCTCCTTGTGGCGGGTCTTTACCGCCTCGTGTGTTGCTGTCATGTGCTTCTCCATCAATGCAGGTGCTTGTAATTATAGATAGAATTTTGAGGGCGTTAAACTAACAGAACTCTGTTAAATTCCCTTTAATTTTTACTTAATTTTACCTTGATAAGGACATTGTCATTCAGAGTGACATAATAGCGACTATTTTATGAATAAACATTAAATAACAGTCAATTAATGATTGTAATAATTCATAATTTCACTCTTTATTAGCGACAGAAAAGCGCTATTCAGTAGTGAAAACAGGACGTAGTGATACTATATAAAATGAAGTATACGTTACCAGATAACATGCCAAATGAGCTTCCCGCCATGAAATAATTAGCTGCCTTTGTTTTGACTTTTCAGGCGGTTGAACTTCCGTTGTATTGCAACTGGCCTGTGAATTGCTTATCGTTAATTAACTGCTGGCAAAATGACCAGCACATAATGCCGGGAAGGCGAATTACAGATGTTGCAAGGAAGCATGCAGTGGCGGAGGTGTAAAGTGTTAACGCGTGATTTCTTAATGAAGGCAGATTGTAAGACGGCATTTGGTGCTATTGAGGAATCGCTTCTCTGGTCGGCTGAACAACGTGCAGCATCGCTCGCTGCTACGCTGGCGTGTCGCCCGGATGATGGCCCGGTATGGATTTTTGGCTACGGTTCGCTGATGTGGAACCCGGCTCTGGAATTTATTGAATCAGCAACAGGTACGCTCCCTGGCTGGCACCGCGCATTTTGTTTGCGCCTGACCGCCGGACGCGGAAGTGCCTGTCAGCCAGGACGGATGCTTGCACTGAAAGAGGGCGGACGCACCACGGGCGTGGCATACCGCCTGCCGGATGCCACTCTGGAAGATGAGCTGACGCTATTGTGGAAGCGCGAGATGATCACCGGCTGCTATATGCCAGGCTGGTGCAAGCTGGAGCTTGACGACGGTCGCACCGTCAATGCGCTGGTGTTTATTATGGATCCGCGCCATCCGCTGTATGAAGCGGATACCCGCACGCAGGTAATTGCTCCGTTAATTGCTGCCGCCAGCGGGCCGCTGGGTACTAATGCACAGTATCTTTTTTCACTCGATCAGGAACTGACGCGCCTCGGCATGAAGGACGATTGTCTGGATGAACTGGTGGTGAAGGTGAAAGCGCTGCTGGAAGGAAATGTGCTGAATAACCCGCTGCACCCGGGTTTTGCCTGATAATACGCCCGGCTGCAAGCGTGCAGACCGGGCGTTCGTGTATTATGCCGCAACGTAGCTGACTGAATGCTCCAGCGACTGGCTGTGGCTGTCAATCAGAACATCCCATGTGCCGGTATACGGCACAGTAAGCCACGCTTTGTCATCCTGTACGGTCAGAATGTCTGCCTGCGATTGCCGCTGCGCTTTTGAACTCATCAGATGAATACGGCAGCGCTCTGAGCAACGAACCACTATTGTATCCCCGCCAAACAGTTTCAAACTTGTTTTAACCAGTGCCATTTTTTACCCCGTCGTCTTAAACAACGCTCTCCCTGCAACCCATTCCGAGCGTGATGTTGTTCACAATTCACTCACTGCATAACACCAAAGGGGAGGGGGTGGGATGCTGATTTTGATCAAAAAATGGCATAACATTTAAACAAAAATGACAAAACACCTGAAAGCTTTCAGCTGACGCGCGTTTCACCAGGCTAACGCGCGTCAGAAGAAAATTAAATGCGGAAATGTCCGGCTGTTTCAGCAAGGTCACCCGCCTGGCTTTGCAGGGCGCTGGCTGCAGCGGCGGATTGCACCACCAGCTCAGCATTCTGTTGTACCATCCTGTCGAGATGGGTAACTGCATGGTTAATCTCGTGAATACCTTTCATCTGCTCGCTGGTGGCAATGGAAATCTCACGCATGATGCCCGAAACGCTACCGATGCTGGAGCGGATCTCATTCATGCTTTCCCCTGCCAGGTGAACGTAGCGAGAGCCGGTTGCCACGCTGTTGGTGGTGGAGTCGATCAGCGTTTTGATCTCTTTTGCCGCCTGAGCACTGCGGCTGGCCAGGTTACGCACTTCACCCGCAACCACTGCAAACCCACGGCCTTGTTCCCCGGCACGGGCTGCTTCCACCGAGGCGTTCAGTGCCAGAATGTTGGTCTGGAAAGCAATGCCGTCAATTACACTGGTAATATCGCCAATTTTCGCTGACGCCACTTCGATAGACTGCATGGTGCTGATGGCCTGAGATACCACTTCGCCACCGCGTGAGGCGGCCGCAGAGGCCTTGCTTGCCTGATCGTTGGCTTCTGCCGCAGACTCATTCGACTGGGTCACCGAAGCGGTGATCTCTTCGACGGCGCTGGCGGTTTCACGCAGACTGGAGGCGGCCTGCTCGGTACGCCCGGAGAGATCCTGGTTACCGGCGGCAATTTCCTGTGCGGCGTTTTTCACCGATGCGCTGGCATCTCGCAGCTGAACCATTACCACCGAGAGCTTATCGCTGAAGGCGTTAAATGCATGTGCGATTTGCGCCACTTCATCCTCGCCGTTATCTGGCAGACGCTGTGACAGGTCGTTAGTTCCGTTAGCAATGTTGTTCATCGCGTCGCGGATATCGGACAACCGTTTGAGCAGGCGGGCAATCAGGAAGTGAACAATTGCACCGCTCAACAGTGCCAGGATCACCAGCGACAGTGCTGACGCTTTCAGCAGCGAGCGCATGCCGGAGGTGGCATCGCTGTTGTCGAGCGCCACGATCAACATCCAGTGGGTACCCGGAACCGCCGTCGCGATGAAGGTTTTTTCGACACCGTTGAGCGACCCGTCAACCGGGTTACCGCTTTTCAGGGCCGCAAAATCGGTGTCTTTGATGGTTTCGCCAAAGGGTTTCAGGGTCAGGGCCGGATCGTTCGCGGCAATGACGGTGCCATCGCTGTCAAGGAGCAAGCCGCTGCTGGCCGGAGTAGGATGGATCCCGCGCACGTTAGCCACCACGCTGTCCATTGCTACGTCACCGGCGACGACCGCTTTCAGTGAGCCGTTTTCTTTCACCGGCACGGCAAAGGTCACCACCAGTTTCCCGGTGCCTGCATCAACGTAAGGCGCTGTCACGACGGGGGCGTCAGCGCTGACTACCTGCTGATACCACGGTCGAATGGTAGGGTCGTAATCCGCAGGAACACCGGCGGGATCGGAGAATTTCGCCGTTTTGCTGGTATAGCCAACATAAACGTTAGTAAACCCACCCGCCTGGGCGAGTTGTTTAAACACCGGAACCGGGTCGTCACTCAGCGCAACAGTCTGCGCCGAGGCGATCACCGTCATTTTGCTGTGTACCCAGTCCGCAATCGCCATGTTATGGCTGGCACTGGTGCTGTTCAGAATATCACGCTGTGATTGCTGGTTATCCTGGCGCGTGACCTGGAAGTTTATAACGGTATTGAGAAGAAGCGCGACGACCAGACAACCTGTCGTCGCGGCAATGATGCGTGCACGAATGGATCTGAACATAAGTAAAATACCTGCTGTGTTGTTTTCATGCCTATCGGCAACCTGGCAGGTAAACTTGATGCTGAAACCGCGTCCATAAGAAAATAATATTTTTTCGGATTTATTATTAGTATGTTAATACTTTATCGGCGTCCAGCGTCCACTCTGCCAGCTCGACGAGGGTTCCAATTTCAACCCCCTCAATCAACGGTAGCCCGGTAATGCCGCGCCCGTCGGTGCAGGTCTTACACAGTTTGACCGGTACATTTTGCGCAGTCAGGATCTCCAGCATTTGCTGAATATTGTACCCTTCTGCGGGTTTTTGCCCCTTCAGCCCGGCGGTGACGGCATCCGACATTAAAAAGAGACGTAGCGCCAGGTTGCTCTCCCGTTCGCGCAGTGCGATTGCCAGACGCAGGCTGTTAAAAAGGGATTCGCTGCCGTAGGCCGCGCCGTTGGCGACGATCACAATCTTCTGCATGTTGACTCCTGTTCTTTGATAAGGCACGAATATTGCTTATTTCTCCGGAGATTCGCTATCCGGGAGAGTAAGCATGACATTAATGGCTGGCAGTACGCCAGGTGCAACCGAATGGTTCCAGCGCGCAAGAGTGATGCGCCGGGAGCAGCTCAGCAAACTGGCACAGCTGGGTGTGCTGGTGAGCGGCATCAGTCGGCTGGTGCATATGCTACAGTGCGAGCGCGGGGCATCTAACGTCTGGCTCTGCTCACAGGGTAAGCTGTACGCGCCCGAATGCAAAGCCAGCCGGGGTCTGGTGGATGAAAATCTCGCCGCGCTTTATGACATGCTTGAAAAACACACCCCGATGCCAGGCAGTGCCGTCTGCGAACGTATCGCCAGCGCACTGCTCAGCCTGGAAATACTGCCTGCCCTGCGTGACGGGGTGAATAAGCAAACCATCACGTCACCGCAGGCGATGGAGCACTACTGTCGCATGCTTCGCCATCTGCTCAGTATCGTGCCACAGCTCAATGACAGCATTGACGATCCGCAAATTGCAGGCCGTTTTGTCGCGCTCTATAGCCTGATGCAGGGCAAAGAACTGGTGGGACAAGAGCGGGCGCTGGGTGCCATCGGTTTCACGCTGGGGAATTTTAATGATGACACCCGCCAGAGACTGGTTGACCGCATTGACGGTCAGCAGGCCTGTTTTGAGGTTTTTTTGTCGCACAGTCATGCCGACGTGCAGAACACATTCTCCCTCAACTGCCTGCCAGAGCGTGAGATCGAACAGCTCAGACGCGTGGCCTGTACCCGCCAGCCTGCCGCGGATAACGGTGACACCGCGCTGAACTGGTTTTCCCTGCAAACGACACGTCTTGAGCACCTGCGCACGCTGGAGGAGGTGGCGATTGCCGATCTGATGATCGCAGTGGATGAGCGCATCCAGAGTGACGACGACATTACGGTACCGGCCGATGAGCACGACGATCCCCTTGTGCATTACCCGGATAAACCCTTGCTACCCCTGGTTCGCCAGCAGGCGCGCGAAATAGAGCAACTCTCCCGCCAGCTTGCTTCTTTGCGCGATACGCTCGAGGAGCGCAAAACCATTGATAAAGCCAAAAGCGTGCTGATGATGCACCAGAGCATGAGCGAAGAGCAGGCGTGGACTGCCCTGCGTAAAATGGCGATGGACAAGAATCAACGCATGGTGGATATCGCCCGCGCTTTGCTTACCGTGAAGACGTTGTGGCAGGTAACACCAAAGGAGTAGTTGCACAAGTTGTGGGCATTTTGTGCCTGATTGAGGTGCGTCAACGCGTGCCCGTTCTGGCAATCACCAGCAAAACCGCGGGTTAAAAACTGGCATTCCCTTTGCATTAACAAATTAACCATTTTTGACGATGCGCCAACGGCGGTGCATGCGTCTTCGGGATAAAGGCGTCCAGCGGTGCTCCGGCACCGTCGGGCGCTTTTTTTTGTCTTTTTTTCAGGAGTGGGTCATGGCGGATGTGTCGAGACGGCGGTTTTTGCAGGCCAGCATGCTGGCGGGTGGCGCAATGTTGTTACCGGGTGTCATGCAGGCTGCGTGGGCGGCAGGGTCGGATAAACCGGAGCTGGAGACAGTGCGTATCGGGTTTATCCCGCTGACCGATTGCGCCCCGGTGGCGATCGCGGCGCTGAAAGGGTTCGATAAAAAATACGGCATTACCATTGTACCGACGAAAGAGGCGAGCTGGGCGGCAGTACGCGACAAACTGGTGGCCGGTGAACTGGATGCTGCACACATTCTTTACGGCCTGTTATACGGGCTGGAACTGGGCATTGCGGGTAAGCCGCAGCCAATGGCGAACCTGATGACGCTCAACCAGAACGGTCAGGCAATTACGCTCTCAGGTGACCTGGCGGAGAAGGGGGTTCGCGATCCCGACGGGCTGAAAAAGCTGATCGGGCAACAGGCTCCAGGGACGTACACCTTTGCGCACACCTTCCCGACAGGGACGCACGCCATGTGGCTCTACTACTGGCTGGCCAGCGCGGGCATTAATCCGTTCGACGACATCCGTACCGTGGTGGTTCCGCCCCCGCAAATGGTGATGAACATGCGCATTGGCAACATGGTCGGTTTTTGCGTCGGCGAGCCGTGGAATGCACGCGCCATTAACGATCGTATCGGGTTCACTGCTGCAACGTCCCAGTCTGTCTGGGCGGATCATCCGGAAAAAATTCTCGGTACGCGTCGTGACTGGGTAGAGAAAAATCCGCATACCGCGCGGGCTCTGGTCAGCGCGGTGCTGGATGCCGCCCGCTGGATCGATGCCTCCCCGGAAAACAAACGTGAAACTGCGCAGCTCCTTTCTCGCCGGGCGTGGCTGAACACCAAAGAGCAGTATCTCACCGGGCGGATGCTCGGCGAGTACGACAACGGGATTGGTCAACGCTGGCAGGATGCGCATCCGATCCGCTTCTTCAACGACGGTGCCGTCAGCTATCCGTATCACTCCGACGGCATGTGGTTCTTAACCCAGTTTCGTCGCTGGGGCTTGCTCAAAACCGCGCCAGACTACGCGGCAATCGCACAACGCATTAACCAGACGTCGGTCTGGCAGGATGCCGCCACGGCAGTGGGTGGTATTGCCGCGCCGTCGTCACCGTATCGCAGCAGCACCCTGATGGACGGTACCGTCTGGAACGGCACCGATCCGGAAGGATACGCCAACCGCTTCGCTATTCACCGTAAAGGGGCCTGATTATGCAGCATCTGCAACGTACGACATCCAAAGAAAAAACGCCGGTGAGTGGGGAGGTGATTAGCCTGCCACCGGTACAGGTTCGCCGTCGTGCGCCAGCGTTTACGCGCCGTCTTAATGACGTTTTACAGCGCATCATTCCGGCGTTTCTCGGCCTGGGGTTACTGGTGTTGCTGTGGCAACTGGCGGCGATTAACAGTAAAGGCTTCCCGACTCCGCTCAGCACGCTGGATTCCGCCTTAACCCTGTTTGCCGACCCGTTTTACCGCGACGGGCCAAATGATATGGGCATCGGCTGGAACGTACTCGCCTCACTGCAGCGCGTGGCGGTGGGCTTTGGTCTGGCGGCGCTGGCAGGTATTCCGCTGGGTTTTCTGATTGGTCGCTTCACCTTTTTCTCCCGCATGTTTGGCCCGTTGATCGCCCTGTTACGCCCGGTCAGCCCGCTGGCATGGCTGCCCATTGGCCTGCTGTTGTTCCAGAAAGCGGAACCGGCATCGAGCTGGACGATTTTCATCTGCTCGATCTGGCCAATGGTGATCAACACCGCCGAAGGGGTGCGTCGTATTCCACAGGATTACCTCAATGTTGCCCGTGTGCTGCAACTCTCTGAGTGGACGGTTATGCGTCGCATCCTCTTTCCGGCGGTTCTTCCGGCGGTACTGACCGGGGTACGCCTGTCCATCGGCATTGCCTGGCTGGTGATTGTTGCCGCCGAGATGCTGACCGGGGGGTTAGGGATCGGTTTCTGGATCTGGAATGAGTGGAACAACCTCAACGTCGAAAACATTCTCATCGCCATCGTCATTATTGGCGTGGTCGGGTTGCTGCTGGAGCAGGGATTGATGCTGATCGCCCGTCGCTTTAGCTGGCAGGAAAAATAAGGAGTGACTATGAAACCGTTAATTCAGGTACAGGCCGTGAGCCAGCGTTTTTCCACTGCCAGCGGGGAGTTTCTGGCGCTGCAAAACGTCTCTTTTGATATTCACGAAGGTGAAACCGTGAGCCTGATTGGCCACTCCGGCTGCGGTAAGTCGACGCTGCTGAACCTTATCGCCGGGATCACCTTACCGACAGAAGGCGGGCTGATTTGCGATAACCGCGAAATTGCAGGCCCTGGACCAGAGCGTGCGGTGGTGTTCCAGAACCACTCTTTGCTGCCGTGGCTGACCTGTTTCGACAACGTCGCACTGGCGGTGGATCAGGTGTTTCGTCGCACCATGAGCAAGGCTGAACGCCGGGAGTGGATTGAACACAATCTTGAACGAGTGCAGATGGGGCATGCCCTGCATAAACGTCCGGGGGAGATTTCCGGGGGGATGAAACAGCGTGTTGGCATCGCCCGTGCGCTGGCGATGAAGCCGAAAGTGTTACTGATGGATGAACCTTTCGGGGCGCTGGATGCACTCACGCGTGCTCATCTGCAGGATTCGGTGATGCAAATCCAGCAGACGTTGAACACCACCATTGTGCTTATCACCCACGATGTGGACGAGGCGGTCCTGCTTTCTGACCGCGTGCTGATGATGACCAACGGCCCGGCGGCAACCGTGGGAGAGATCCTGCACGTTGACCTGCCACGCCCGCGCAACCGGGTACAGCTGGCGGAAGACAGCCGCTATCACCATATGCGTCAGCAAATCCTCCATTTCCTCTATGAAAAACAGCCCAAAGCGGCGTAACGAGGAGGCCACGATGCGACTGGTGATTATCGGTAATGGAATGGCAGCAACGCGGCTGATTGCCTCGCTGACCGAACGTGCGCCCGGTCGTTTCGCCATCACCGTCATTGGTGAAGAGCAGGAGCATGCTTACAACCGTATTCAGCTCTCTCCGGTTCTCGGTGGTGAAAAACAGGCGGCAACGATCCGTCTGCAGGATGACAACTGGTATCGCGAACGCGGCGTCACGGTGCTGAGAGGGGAAAAGGTCACCGCTGTGGATGTGGCGGCGCGGACAGTTCACACCCAAAGCCAGACGCTGTTGTGGGATGAACTGGTCTTTGCCACCGGGTCAATACCCGTTGTGCCGCCAATACCCGGAGGTGATGCGCCGCACGTGTTGACCTTTCGCACGCTTGCGGATACCCGCGCCATCCTCGACAGGTCAGGTCCGGCAGTGGTGTTGGGCGGTGGTGTTCTGGGCGTTGAAACGGCAGCGGCGCTTGCCCTGACTTGTGACAACGTCACCATTGTGCATCGTGGTGCGTGGTTGATGGAGCAACAGCTGGATCAGCAGGCGGGTGTGCTGCTTGAAGAGGCGCTGGCGGAGCGCGGTGTTCGCTGTGAACTGTCGTCAGGCATCACTGCCGTGACGGCCGATTCGGTGACATTGCTGAACGGGCGTCAGCTTCACGCCACGCGCGTGGTGCTCGCCACCGGCGTGCAGCCCGGCATCACCCTGGCAAAAGCCAGCGGCGTTCACTGCGCGCGCGGCATTGTGGTGGATCCGCAGATGCAGACCTCCGCACCGAATATTAGCGCTATTGGTGAATGCTGCGAAATTGACGGCCAGACGTTTGGCCTCGTCGCCCCTTGCCTGGCGCAGGCGGATATCCTCGCGGCCCGACTGACCGGGGAGAAGACTGCACCCTTTGCGCTCAACGACAGCGGGATGCGGCTCAAGGTGACCGGCATGGCGTTGTTCAGCCTCGGGCGTGCCACCGCGCAGCCCGACGATGTGGTCTGGAGCTCATGGGACCCACTGACGCGCCACTACCGTCGTTTATTGATCCATCGCGGCGTGCTGGCTGGCGTGCTGCTGATGGGGGATTGCCGTAGCGCGGCAACCTTTACCGATTTACTGGCAACGGCAGCTCCTGCTCACGCGGACTGGCTGTTCGATCGTTTCACAACGCAACCGCAGGTTGCAGGACAGAAAGCTATGACAAAACCTACTCTGGTGGTGGTTGGACACGGTATGGTCGGCCATCATTTTCTTGAAGATTGCGTTAGCCGCAATTTGCACCAGCAATACCAGATTGTCGTTTTTGGCGAGGAACGTTACGCCGCCTATGACCGCGTCCATCTGTCTGAGTATTTTGGCGGGCGTAGCGCGGAATCACTCTCGCTGGTGGCCGGGGATTTCTTTGCTGATAACGGCATTGAGCTGCGCCTGTCGCAGCAGGTGGTTGCTATCGATCGTGAGGCTCATGTGGTGCGCACGGCCAGCGGGCATGAAACCCACTGGGACAAACTGGTGCTGGCAACCGGATCGTATCCGTTCGTTCCCCCCGTGCCGGGCAACGATCTCCCGGGCTGTTTTGTCTACCGTACGCTGGACGATCTCGACAACATTGCTGCGCATGCTGAAGGTGCCCGTCGTGGGGTGGTGATCGGCGGCGGTCTGCTCGGGCTGGAAGCGGCAAACGCTCTGAAGCAGCTGGGGCTGGAAACGCATGTGGTGGAGTTTGCCCCCAACCTGATGGCGGTGCAGCTCGACAACGATGGCGCTTCAATGCTGTGTAAAAAAATCGAGGCGCTGGGCGTAGGGGTTCACACCAGTAAAGCCACCACCGAAATCGCCTCAACGGACGACGGGCTGGTATTACGCTTTGCCGGGGGGGAGCAGCTGGAAACCGATATGGTGGTCTTCTCAGCGGGGATTCGTCCGCAGGATGCGCTGGCCCGTAGCAGCGGTTTGCTCACTGGCGAGCGAGGCGGGATCTGCATTGATACGCACTGCCAGACTTCCGATAAAGACGTCTTTGCCATCGGAGAGTGTGCGCTCTGGGAGGGCAAAATTTTTGGTCTGGTTGCGCCTGGCTACCAGATGGCTCGCGTTGCCGCCGCGGCCCTGGCGGGCGAGGAGAAATCATTCGCCGGAGCCGATATGAGCACCAAACTGAAACTGCTCGGGGTGGATGTGGCCTCGTTTGGCGATGCGCATGGCCGTACGCCAGGCGCATTAAGCTACCAGTGGACGCACGGCCCACAGCAAATCTACAAAAAAATTGTGGTCAGCCATGACAGCAAAACCCTGTTAGGCGGTGTGCTGGTGGGCGATGCCAGTGAATACGCCACACTGGTGCAGATGATGCTTAACGGTATCAGTCTGCCAAAAGAGCCAGAAACGCTGATTTTACCCGCGCTCTCCGGCAGTGCGCCAAAAGCACTCGGCGTGGCGGCGTTGCCGGAAAGTGCGCAGATCTGCTCCTGCCATAACGTCAGTAAAGGCGATATCTGCCAGGCAGTGAGTGCCGGTGCGACGGATATCGGGGCCATCAAGCAGTGTACCAAAGCGGCAACCGGCTGCGGGGGGTGCAGTGCGCTGGTAAAACAGGTGATGGAATTCCAGCTTGCTGAGCAGGGCGTGGAGGTGAAAAAGGATATCTGTGAACACTTCCCGTACTCACGCCAGGAGATTTACCACCTGGTGCGCGTCAACCATATCCACACTTTCGACCAGCTGATCAGCCGCTACGGGCAGGGGCACGGGTGCGAAATTTGTAAGCCGCTGGTGGGGTCGGTGCTGGCTTCTTGCTGGAATGAGTATCTGCTCAAACCGGCGCATCTGCCGCTGCAGGACACCAACGACCGCTATTTTGCCAATATCCAGAAGGACGGAACCTATTCCATTGTGCCGCGCATGCCTGCGGGGGAAGTGACTGCCGACGGGTTGATCGCCATCGGCCAGATCGCGAAACGCTATAACCTGTACAGCAAAATCACCGGTGGGCAGCGTATTGACCTGTTTGGGGCCACGCTCGACCAACTGCCGGAGATCTGGCAGGCGCTGGTGGAGGCCGGGTTTGAAACCGGGCATGCGTACGGTAAGTCGCTGCGTACGGTGAAATCCTGCGTCGGCTCGACCTGGTGTCGTTACGGCGTACAGGATTCCACCGGCCTCGCGGTGAAGCTGGAGCATCGTTATAAAGGCCTGCGTTCTCCGCATAAAATCAAAATGGCGGTGTCCGGCTGTACCCGTGAATGCGCCGAAGCGCAGAGTAAAGACGTTGGCGTTATTGCCACGGACAAGGGGTGGAACCTCTATCTGTGCGGCAACGGCGGCATGAAACCGCGCCATGCGGATCTGTTTGCCAGCGATCTGGATGACGAAACGTTGATCCGTACCGTCGATCGTTTCCTGATGTTCTATGTCCGCACGGCGGATCGCCTGCAACGCACCAGCACCTGGATGGACAACCTGGAAGGGGGACTCGACTACCTGCGTGAGGTGATCCTCAACGATAGCCTGGGTATTGCCCACGAACTTGAGCAGGAGATGGCCCGGGTGGTGGAGACATATCAGTGCGAATGGCAAACCACGCTTAACGATCCAAACCGGCTGGCGCTGTTCCGTACCGCAGTGAACGGCACCACGACGGATGACAGCAAGCGCTGGCAGGAAATTTGTGGCATCGATGATATTCCGGAGCAGGCGGGGATTGGCGCACGGCTGGGACGCAAACACATCGCACTGTTCCGTTTTGGCAAGTCTGTCTATGCCCTTGACGATCTGGAGCCGGGCAGCAACGCAAACGTGCTTTCACGCGGCATTCTCGGTGATGCGGGAGGAGAGCCGGTGGTGATCTCCCCGCTCTACAAACAGCGCATTCGCCTGCGTGATGGTTGCCAGATCGACAATGGTGAACCGGCGGTGCGCGCCTGGCCGGTGAAAATAGAGAACGGCAAGGTGTGGGTCGGTAACGATGCGCTGGTGATGCGGGCGGAGGCATCATGAATGAAACCCGAACAACGTGCCCTTACTGCGGGGTGGGCTGTGGTGTGGTCGCCAGAGTCGAGGACGATAAGATCGCTGTGCGGGGAGATGAAAACCACCCCGCAAATAGCGGTCGGCTTTGCGTAAAAGGTTCGGCGTTGGGTGAAACCACCGGGCTGCAGGGGCGCTTATTGCGTCCCGTTGTCGACGGTCATCAGGTGGAGTGGGGAGAGGCGCTGAGTACGGCAGGCGAACGACTGCGGGAGGTCATCGACACCTGGGGGCCGCAGGCCGTGGCGTTTTACGCGTCTGGCCAGCTGTTAACCGAGGACTATTACGCCGCCAACAAGCTGATGAAAGGGTTTATCGGCGCGGCGAATATTGATACCAACTCGCGGCTCTGCATGTCGTCGGCAGTGGTGGGCTATAAGCGAGCCTTTGGTGAAGACATTGTACCGTGCAGCTATGACGATGTGGAAAACAGCGATCTGGTGGTGCTGGTCGGGTCGAATGCAGCATGGACGCACCCGGTGTTGTATCAGCGGCTGGTACAGGCGCGGCAGGCTAATCCGGAGATGAAAGTGGTGGTGATCGACCCACGCAAAACCGCCACCTGCGATATCGCTGACCTGCATCTGGCGCTTACACCCGGCAGTGACGCCGGGCTGTTTGTCGGTTTGCTTAACGTTATCCAGGGCACTGACGCGTGGCCGATGGCCCGCGTGGCGGAGTTTTGTGGCCTGTCGCCGGAAGAGATTGGCACTTTTTACGACTGGTTTCTCACTGCTCCGCGCGCCATCACGCTCTATACGATGGGGATCAACCAGTCCTCCAGCGGCAGCGACAAGTGTAATGCCATCATCAACGTCCATCTTGCCAGCGGAAAATTTGCTAAACAGGGCTGTGGTCCGTTTTCGCTGACCGGACAGCCAAATGCGATGGGAGGGCGGGAAGTGGGCGGCCTGGCGAATCAGCTGGCGGCACACATGAACTTTGAACCGGACGATCTCTCGCGAGTGGCACGTTTCTGGGGAACTGAGCGGCTGGCGCAAACGCCAGGGCTGATGGCGGTAGAGCTGTTTGATGCCATTGCCCGTGGTGAGGTGAAAGCGGTGTGGATTATGGGCACCAACCCGGCCGTGTCGCTGCCGGACAGTCACGCGGTGTGTCAGGCGCTGGCGAGCTGTCCACTGGTGATGGTGTCTGAGGTGATGGAGGAAACCGATACCAGCCGGTTTGCCCATATCCGTTTCCCGGTACTGGGCTGGGGAGAGAAAAACGGCACGGTGACCAACTCTGAACGGCGTATTTCACGCCAGCGTGCCTTCCTGCCTGCGCCGGGAGAGGCAAAACCGGACTGGTGGGTCATCGCTCAGGTGGCGAAACAGGTGGGCTACGGCGAGGCGTTTGCCTGGACACATCCGCAGGAGATTTTTTGCGAACATGCGGCGCTTACGGCATTTGAAAATAACGGCGAGCGGGCGTTGAACTTGCGCGAACTTGCTGCGCTCACCCGCGATGAATGGGATGCTCTGGAGCCATACCAGTGGTCGGCAGGGGATTTTCCGCGCCGGCAGATTGTGCCCGTTGAGCCGACGTCACACGCCGCTACCGTGGATGCACTTTATCCTCTGCTGTTAAACACCGGGCGCATTCGCGATCAATGGCACACCATGACCCGCACGGGGTACGTCGCCAGACTGATGCAACATATCGCCGAGCCGTTTGTCGATATTTGTGCTACCGATGCCACGCGGTTTGCACTGCACGACGGGCAGCTGGCGCGGATCAGCTCACCGCGCGGGGTGATGGTTGCCAGGGCTCGCATCCACGATGGACTGCGGGCGGGGGAGTTGTTTGTGCCGATGCACTGGAATGGGTGTTTCGCCCGTCAGGGAAAAGTGAATACGCTGGTGGAAGGGCGCTGCGATCCGCTCTCGGGTCAGCCGGAAAGCAAACAAACGGCCGTGAGGATCATGCCCTGGCAGCCCGGCTGGCAGGGTGAACTTTACGCCCGCACGCTGCCGGAACTGCCGTCTTCCGTTTACTGGTGGCGCAAAGCCTCACGTCTGACGATTGCAGGTGATAAGCCGCTGCTGGAATGGGTGATGAACTACTGCACGGCCCGGGGCTGGCAGATGCAAATCGCCCAGACCGGCGAACGCAGTAGCGTACTGGCCTGGCATCAGGGTGAGCTGATGCTCGGTTACTGGGAAGGTACAGAACTGCCGGCGCTGGCACATACGTTTATAGAAGAGGCATTTCGTAACGCCCCCGTGCAGCTTGCTGAACGCCATGCGCTGCTGAACGGGCAAAACCCGGGGACGCGCGTGGAGCCGGGGCGGATCATCTGCAGCTGCTTTAGCGTGGGTGAAAATGCAATACGTGAGGCGATTGCCGGAGGGTGTGATTCCGCTGCGGCACTGGGGGCAACATTGCGCTGTGGCACGAACTGCGGATCGTGTGTACCGGAGCTGAAGACATTGATTGGGTCGAGGGGATAAAGGCGTCGGGTGGCGCTTACGCCACATGAAGTACCATCCGATAGTCAGTTTCAGGATATTCCTGAAATTTCCGTTAAGACTGTAATTCACTCCCGATCGCGTTAAGGTATTAAGCGTATTTTCATAAACACAGGTTCTTATTTCCGACGTTGATGGTTGTATCGTCCCGCTTTCGCCCCCTGTTTTTACTCCTCCTTTTTTTGGCCGGAGCCGTTCACGGTGCGCCGGATGCTTTTATGCAACAGGCGAAAAACCCCTTTGATAACAATGGCGACGGTTTACCGGATCTCGGCCTTGCCCACCCTTCGGCTGAAAGGGAAAAACACCTGGCGGAGATGGTAAAAGCGTTTGGCGAAGCCAGTATGACCGATAATGGTTTGAACACCGGAGAGCAGGCGCGTCAGTTCGCATTTGGTCAGGTGCGTGATGCGGTGAGCGGGGAGGTAAACCAGCAGATTGAATCGTGGCTCTCCCCCTGGGGTAATGCCAGCGCGGATTTACTGGTCGATGAAAATGGCAAATTTAACGGCAGCAGCGGACGCTGGTTTATTCCCTGGCGCGACAACAACCGGTATTTGAGCTGGAGTCAGCTTGGCCTGACGCAACAAACGGACGGGCTGGTGAGTCATGCCGGGGTCGGGCAGCGCTGGATAACCGGAAACTGGCTGCTGGGTTACAACACGTTTTACGACAACCTGCTGGATGAAAACCTTCAGCGTGCCGGGTTGGGAGCGGAAGCGTGGGGTGAAAACCTGCATTTATCGGCCAACTACTATCAACCGTTTTCTGGCTGGCGCGAGCATTCCGACATTCAGGAGCAGCGGATGGCGCGTGGATATGACGTAACGGCCAAAGCCTGGCTACCGTGGTTCCATCACCTGAACACCAGCATCAGCCTTGAGCAGTATTTTGGTGACAACGTCGACCTGTTTAACAGTGGAACGGGCAATCACAACCCGATGGCGGTCAATCTGGGGCTTAATTATACCCCGGTTCCGCTGGTCACCCTGACGGCTACACATAAGCAGGGGGAGAGTGGGGTTAGCCAGAATATCCTCGGGCTAAAACTCAACTATCGCTTTGGCGTACCGCTCTTTAAACAACTTTCAGCCAGCGAAGTTGCCACCACGCGTTCTCTTCGCGGTAGTCGCTATGATTCGCCGGAACGGGATAGCTTACCCGTTATGGCGTTTCGCCAGCGCAAAACGCTGTCGGTTTATCTGGCAACGCCGCCGTGGGATCTGAAAGGGGGTGAAACCGTAATGCTGAAGCTCCAGATACGCAGCGCGCGCGGTGTTCGTCAGCTTCACTGGCAAGGGGATACGCAGGCGCTGAGCCTGACGTCACCGGCAAACAGTACCAAAAGTGATGGCTGGAGCGTCATTATGCCTGCCTGGGATGACCGCGAGGGGGCAAGCAACCGCTGGCGGCTGTCAGTGGTAGTGGAAGATGAAAATGGGCAGCGTGTCTCTTCCAATGAGATCACGCTAACGGTGGTGCAGCCGCTTATCGCATTACCGAATGACGATCCCCGGTGGAAGCTGCTGCCGGAGGAGTGACATCAGAAAATACGTTCCTGATGTACCCACACGGCGGCTTCGACGCGGGATTTTAACTTCATTTTCTTCAGCATGTGTTTGACATGCACTTTGACCGTGCTTTCGGTGATATCCAGGCGACGGGCGATCATTTTGTTCGGCAGGCCCTGGGCAATCAGCTTCAGAATATCGCGCTCGCGCGGTGTTAACTGGCTGACGTCGCGGTCAGAGGTGGCACGGTTTGCCCGCAGGCTGGCGGCCAGCACTGGCGTTAATGCTTCGCTCAGTACCATCTCTCCGGCGGCAGCCTGTTGTAACGCCTTGAGCAGATCTTCTGGCTCCATATCTTTTAGCAGATAGCCGTCTGCGCCGCGCTTCAGTGCCGTGACGACATCTTCTTCGTGGTTCGAGACGCTAAAGACCACCACGCGGCCAGAAAGTGATTTTTCCCGCAGCTTGTCGAGGGTTTCCAGACCGTTCATGCCGGGCATATTCAGATCGAGTAAGATCAGATCGGGATCGAGGGATTCGGCAAGCTCAATACCCTGTTCGCCATTGCTGGCTTCGCCAACCACGGTGATATCGGGTGCCATGCTGACCAGCTGTTTTACGCCAGTACGCAGCATCGGATGGTCGTCGATCAACAGGATGGATGCCGGTTCCTGATTAGTCATGGTTTTCTCCTTGAGCAGTTGTAAGCGGTTTTTCGGGAATAAAGGTGACCACGACTTCAGTGCCACCGGGCTCTCTCCGACGAACCTGGCAATCGCCGCGCAGGCTTTGCGCGCGGTCTCGCATGATAATTAAACCATAGTGGTTAGTTCTTTCGGCATTTTCCGGCACGCCGCAGCCGTTGTCCTGAACCGTGAGCTTCACCTGATTCGTGTGCTGGCTGACGGTTACCGTTACCGCCGTCGCGCCGGAATGTTTGAGCACGTTGCTCAGGGCTTCGCGGGCGATCTGCAATAAATGGATGGCCTGATGGGAAGGGACGAAACGCGGGGGGAGCTGGTAATCCAGCTTCACCGGGAACCCCAGTCGGGCGCTAAATTCTTGACAGCTGGACTCCAGCGCGGGACGCAGGCCCGGTTCGGTCAGCTGCAGGCGGAAAGTGGTCAACAGCTCGCGAAGTTGTACCCAGGAGGTATTCAGCTCGTTGCGGATCTGGCTCAGTAACTGTTTGCTGCTTTCCGGCATGCCCGCATCCTGCATCTGCAGGCAGCTCACCTGCATTTTCATACAGGAGAGCGACTGGGCAATGGAGTCGTGAAGCTCACGGGCGATGGTGGCGCGTTCTTCCATGACGATCAACTGCTGCTGTTTTTCCTGATGCCTGTCGAGCGCCAGCGTGGCCGTTAACTGCTCCACCAGAGTATCTACCAGCTGCTGTTGGTCGTGGCTGAGGTGGCGTCCGGCAGGTAGCGTTGCGAGTAAAATACCGTACTGCGTGTGGCTGTCTGTCAGCCGCCACTTAAGCGTTGTGCCGCTGGTGGTCAGAGGCGGTAAACCGCGTGGGCAAAGGTGACACCCTTTGTCATCGCAGGACATGTCCGACTGACAGGTAAATTCCTGATGATTTTCTTCATCTTCAACGTCGTAGACCCGCAGCTCCAGGTCATGGAGTAGCGTCAGGTTTTGCAGGCCGTTCAGTACCGGAGAGAGCCGCTCGCACAGCGGCACCTGCATATGCAGACGTCGGTTGGCCTGCCACAGGAACGAGAGGATTTCGTTTTTCTGCTCAAGCCCGGCCGTTTTTTCCTGTACCCGTTGCTCCAGCACCGCGTAGCTTTCTGACAGCTCTTCCGACATGGTATTGAGCGCCTGACCCAGCATCGCCATTTCGTTACGCCCGCTGATATGGGTACGCTGCGTAAAGTCTCTTGCCGTCACGGCGCGCGCCATCGCCAGCAGCTGTTTCCACGGATTCAACAGCCGCGCGCGTAGCCAGACGATGGTGAAAATCAGCAGCAGCGCCATGAACAGCGCCATCGCGCGGTGAACCATCACCACGCGGTTAATGCGTAGCTCAGTAGCTTGATCAAAAGAGGAGACCAGCGCATCAATGCGTGAAACGAATCCGGCAACATCCTGGGCGACGGTGTCGGCGCGTGCTGCCTGTTTTAACCCTGGCTCCAGTTGCGTGTGCCAGTAGTTCTGCAGTGATTTAAGCTGAGACTCTTGTCCGGCGCGAATGGCGGCCTGTTCCAGCGCCGGGCTGAATGCGGTACGCTCCATGTCGTCAACCAGCTTCTGGTCATCCTGCGTCAACGGTACCGACGCCAGCAGACGGTAACTCTGCATGCGTAGTGAACCTGCCTCATTGATGGCATGTGCATTACCCTGTACCCCCTGTACCAGCCAGCCAGAGATAGCCATGCCAGTCACACCGATAGCAGTAGACAGCAAGACAATAAGCGCCAGCTGGTTAACCAGCGTCAACGGGGATAAACATCTTTTTAACATAGAGTTGCCGGGCTCCTGACGTGGCCTGCTTGCAGGAATGGCCGCTATTCTCGTGCATACCCTGGAGTATACCCATACCAATAAAGGATTACCTCTAAATTGCCAGTGGGGTAATGGTCAGGAGGAGGGATGCACAGGGATGCTTCAGTACCGTGAAAAACCACATCTTTTTTACCACCAAAGTCTACCCACTAAGAGTGATGGCTTTTTTTTCGCCGCAAATCCTCCCACTTTTCCTTTGATTTATATCAACTTACCGCCGCCCTAAAACCCTAATGTTTGCAGCATCATTCGAGAATCAGAGGTGTCTATGAGTCACTCATCCGCTCCCGAAAGGGAAAATGGTGCCGTTATTACAGAATGGCGTCCGGAGGATCCGGCGTTCTGGCAACAGCGCGGCCATCGTGTAGCAAGTCGTAATTTGTGGATTTCCGTTCCGTGTTTATTGTTAGCGTATTGCGTATGGATGCTGTTTAGTGCCGTGGCGGTTAACCTGCCGAAAGTCGGTTTTGCCTTTACCTCCGACCAGTTGTTTATGCTGACCGCACTGCCGTCGCTGTCAGGCGCACTGTTGCGTGTCCCTTACGCATTTATGGTGCCGGTCTTTGGCGGTCGTCGCTGGACGGCGTTCAGTACCGGTATCATGATCGTGCCTTGCGTGTGGCTCGGTTTCGCCGTGCAGGATACTTCCACGCCGTTTAGCGTGTTCGTGATGATTTCCCTGCTGTGCGGTTTTGCCGGTGCTAACTTTGCTTCCAGCATGGCAAACATCAGCTTCTTCTTCCCGAAAGCGAAGCAGGGCGGTGCGCTGGGTATTAACGGCGGTCTGGGGAACATGGGCGTGAGCGTGATGCAGCTGATTGCACCGCTGGCGATCTCTGTCTCCATCTTCGCGGCCTTTGGTGGCGGTGGTGTTGAGCAGGCGGATGGGTCTTCCCTGTACCTGCAGAATGCGGCCTGGATTTGGGTACCGTTCCTGGTGGTATTCACTCTGGCAGCCTGGTTCTTTATGAATGACCTGTCTGCGTCGAAGGCGTCGCTGAGCGAGCAGTTGCCGGTACTGAAGCGCGGTCACCTGTGGGTGATGGCGCTACTGTATCTGGCAACGTTCGGTTCGTTTATCGGTTTCTCGGCGGGCTTTGCCATGCTGTCGAAAACGCAGTTCCCGGAAGTACAGATCCTGCATTTTGCGTTCTTCGGTCCATTTATCGGCGCGCTGGCGCGTTCTCTGGGCGGGATGGTGTCTGACCGTCTGGGCGGGACCCGCGTCACCCTCGTGAACTTTGTGGTGATGGCTGTCTTCTGTGCGCTGCTGTTCCTGACGCTGCCGACAGGCGGACAGGGTGGTAACTTCATCGCCTTCTTCGGCGTGTTTATGGTGCTGTTCCTGGCGGCCGGTCTGGGCAGTGCTTCAACCTTCCAGATGATCTCCGTTATCTTCCGTAAGCTGACGATGGATCGCGTGAAAGCGCAGGGTGGAAGTGAAGAGCAGGCAATGCGTGAAGCTGCGACCGATACTGCGGCGGCGCTGGGCTTTATCTCGGCGATTGGCGCGATTGGCGGCTTCTTTATCCCGAAAGCGTTCGGTATCTCCCTGGATCTGACCGGTTCTCCGGCCGGGGCAATGAAAGTGTTCCTCGTCTTCTATATCGCCTGCGTCGTGATTACGTGGCTGGTATATGGCCGTAATACCAAGAAAAACAAGTAAGTTTGATTATCCGTTTGCGCGGCCTCCGGGCCGCGCTTTTTTTTGCTACGACAACATATCTTTTGTAATTGCTTTACCTGCCTGCAAACCTAGCTGGTGATAGGCTTCCCATTGTTCCTCATCAAAGAACTGATCCCCTGTTGTTTGCTGTGGAAAATCGCTATGACGTTTTGCATAGCGCTCGGTGTCTAACCCCATGCCTTCCAGTAAGTGGGGTTTGACGACAAGCAATGTCCCTTTCATGGCGGGTTTGCCATCCTGTGCCGGGTAAAAAATGGTTGCCTTAATGAGAGGAGGAGTAATATCGCCTTTTTTTAATGTTGTAACAGCGCTGAATTCAGGGCCAGGAGAGGGGGTAAACACGATAGAAATGGCGTAATCAATCCGCGCTTTACGCACCAGATTTTCCAGATCGTCGAAGATAAACTCGGGGTCTGCGCCGCAGTCGGCAACGACGATGGTTTTAACCCGACGTTTCAGGAGGGGATAAACACCTGTATTTTCGAAATGCCCGCCATCCGAGAGATACCAGTATTCGCTGTTTTTACCGGGAAATTGGGCAAACATTTCGGCGAACAGGGCGGGAATTAAAGACGATTTGTTGGCTTTGGGGGTGAGATTCTTTTCCCAGTAGCCTAACCGGCCGCCAATCAGAAAAAGGATTAATGCCAGCCCCGGAGATGTCAGCGATCCCATTCCTGTTGCGGCTGCGGCCCCTGAGATTGCCACCCATTTTGATAATGTCGAACTCTCCAGTTCGGAAGAGGGCTTTGGAAAAGACGTTCCTGTTTCAAAACCAAATGAACTGACCGTTAACGCAATTCCTTTTCTGTCGGCGTTATAGTTTCCTGAACGGTCGTCTACCGTCTGGTTAATACAACAGGTGATGAGATGAATGGGTCCCTGATTGTTATGCGGCTGATAGTCTTTGAATTGCACGTCATCCATTGGCAGCGCATCGGTGACTTTCTTGATATCACCAGGCTTATGATCAAACCAGTCAATTAATGGGCTTTGCTTAAAACGGTTATTGTGCGAAGAACCCACATTGGCAACCGACAGCCACGCCCGCTCAATACGTGAACGATAGAAGTTATGCAGGGAGCTTAGATTCAGAAATTTGATTATTCGCTCCGGTTTACAGAGATAACCGAGGAAACCCACGATTGCTAAACCCAACAGTGAGGGGGACAAGGCATAACGGAAAAGAGATGTGTAACTGAGAATATGGATTTCTGCGGCACATACAGTGACCAGCGAAAACAGTAACAAAAGGTAGCCAAGAATGTTGGCACCTTGCGTCAAACTGATTGAGATACGAGGGCCACTTTTTTTCATTTTACTGAGTAATTTTTTTACGCCATTCACTTCCCAGACGGCTTTTAACAGCGCCAGAAGTGTGGGGGGGATCAGCGCATCTGAAACTGAAATTCCTCTGGACCAGAGCAACCCCAGACCATAAATAATCCACAGACACAGGATTACCCCTGCCAGCCACAGGCAGTTTGCCATCGCCCGGGTGAGTTGCTGTCGGAGCGTTCCAGGGTCAGGACTGAGTATTTTCAGTGGGGCGCTAACGCATTTTATATTAATAAGCGTGATAATGAGCAGGGCGATCAACGGAATGTACGGTTGTACAAAATAACCGGGTAATTGGGTTATCCATGCGAACAGCACATAACAAAGCGTCGTAATCGTGAACGCGATTTTTAGCGATTTTTTGGGTTTGTTTACATCAAGTATCCAGTAAGAGAGCGACAGTGCTGCAGAGAAATAGACTGGAATGGCGAGCGCGATAAGCCAGGGGGGCGTTGCCAGTGCTTTGGGCTCTAAGACCAACAGGGTATTCAGGCTGATGGCAATACCGCTCACGACCAGACACATTAATGTCAGGAGAAATAACGACGCCAGGAAAGAGCGGAAAATTTGCGTGCTCGCCAGCGATTTGTCGAGAAACCCCGCAGGGGTAAGATACCGGCCATTGTTTCGTAGCCATGCAAGCAAAATGGTGTCATCACTGGCAAGTGATTGCTCTACCGGGCGGTTCGTTGGCGGTAAAGCATATAAACGTCCCAACATGCCCCCTAAATATCCCCCACCTGAGACTGTCGACAGGTAATCTATTTTTTTTAGCAGCCCTTTTTTGGCCAGCGCGCGCACCAGACCCAGACAAAATGTGGCACTGCGAATTCCGCCCCCTGACAGCGCCAGACCCACGGTGCCCGTGTCATCGATTTCATTTAAACCCAGCTCTTTTCGGCGCGTGTTGATAGCTTTATTTTCTATTTCTATGTCAGATGTCTGGACATGAAGGGGGGACGGTTCACTCATCATTAAATCCTGGGTGGGGAATTTGGGATATTTAAAAGAACTCTAGACGATGAAATAAAAAATGAGACTCATGCACTGTTCTTAAACCCCCAAAAATACCTACCACTTAATAACTAATCGTCGTGGGTTTTTACAACTATAGTGATGGATGTTTGTTAAATTCATTTAAAAACAGATGGTTAGAAAATTAAAGTCGCTACTTCTTTGGTGGTATTTCGCGTAACCCTCCATAAAACAGACCCCTCCACCCTTGATCGTTATCAATTCTCCCTCTCTTTCAGGGCGTTACCTTCGCTGCAAATCAGCAATGTCGATTTAGAGAGCCACAGGCTCCACACAGGAGATACCCGATGAGCAAATTTTTGGACCGGTTTCGCTACTTCAAACAGAAGGGTGAAACTTTTGCCGATGGGCACGGCCAGGTTCTGGAGACCAACCGGGACTGGGAAGACGGTTACCGCCAGCGCTGGCAACATGACAAAGTGGTTCGTTCGACCCACGGCGTAAACTGCACTGGCTCATGTAGCTGGAAGATTTTCGTTAAAAATGGTCTGGTAACCTGGGAAATGCAGCAGACTGATTATCCGCGCACCCGTCCGGATATGCCGAATCACGAACCGCGTGGTTGTCCGCGTGGCGCAAGCTATTCCTGGTATCTCTACAGCGCTAACCGTCTGAAATACCCTCTGATGCGCAAACGCCTGATGAAAATGTGGCGTGAAGCGAAAGTTCGTTACAGCGATCCGGTTGATGCCTGGGCGTCCATTATCGAAGATGCCGACAAAGCCAAAAGCTTCAAACAGGCCCGCGGGCGCGGCGGCTTTGTCCGTTCCTCCTGGAAAGAAGTGAATGAGCTGATTGCGGCCTCTAACGTCTACACCGTTAAAACCTACGGCCCTGACCGCGTGGCGGGCTTCTCGCCAATTCCGGCGATGTCGATGGTTTCTTACGCTTCCGGCGCGCGCTATCTGTCCCTGATTGGTGGTACCTGCCTGAGCTTCTACGACTGGTACTGTGACCTGCCGCCGGCCTCTCCGCAGACGTGGGGCGAGCAGACTGACGTGCCTGAGTCCGCTGACTGGTATAACTCCAGCTACATCCTTGCCTGGGGCTCTAACGTTCCGCAGACGCGTACCCCGGATGCTCACTTCTTCACTGAAGTACGCTACAAAGGCACCAAAACCGTTGCGATTACACCTGACTATGCGGAAATCGCTAAACTGTGTGACCTGTGGCTGGCACCAAAACAGGGCACCGACTCCGCAATGGCGCTGGCGATGGGCCACGTCATGCTGCGTGAATTCCACCTGGACAAACCAAGCCAGTACTTTACCGATTACGTGCGTCGTTATACCGACCTGCCAATGCTGGTGATGCTGGAAGAGCGCGACGGCTACTATGCCGCGGGCCGTATGCTGCGTGCTGCTGACCTGGTCGATGCACTGGGCCAGGAGAATAACCCGGAATGGAAAACCGTTGCCTGCAACAGCAACGGCGAACTGGTTGCGCCTAACGGCTCTATCGGTTTCCGCTGGGGTGAAAAGGGTAAATGGAACCTGGAACAACGCGACGGTACGAGCGGCGCGGAAACCGAGCTGTGTCTGAGCATGCTGGGCAGCCAGGACGATATCGCTGACGTTGGCTTCCCGTACTTTGGCGGCGATGGTACCGAACACTTTAATAAAGTTGAACTGCAAAACGTACTGATGCACAAGCTGCCGGTGAAACGCCTGCAGCTGGCCGACGGCTCTACCGCACTGGTGACTACCGTTTACGATCTGACAATGGCCAACTATGGTCTGGATCGCGGTCTGAATGATGAAAACTGTGCCACCAGCTATGACGACGTGAAAGCGTACACTCCGGCCTGGGCGGAGCAGATCACCGGTGTTCCACGCGCGCAGATCACCCGCATCGCACGCGAGTTCGCGGAAAATGCCGATAAAACGCACGGTCGTTCGATGATCATCGTCGGTGCCGGTCTGAACCACTGGTATCACCTCGATATGAACTATCGCGGTCTTATCAATATGCTTATCTTCTGCGGTTGTGTCGGCCAGAGCGGCGGCGGCTGGGCACACTATGTGGGCCAGGAAAAACTGCGTCCGCAGACCGGCTGGCAGCCGCTGGCGTTTGCTCTTGACTGGCAGCGTCCTGCGCGTCACATGAACAGCACGTCTTACTTCTATAACCACTCCAGCCAGTGGCGTTACGAGACGGTTACCGCGCAGGAATTATTATCACCAATGGCGGATAAATCCCGCTACAGTGGCCACCTGCTTGACTTTAACGTTCGCGCTGAACGTATGGGCTGGCTGCCGTCTGCACCACAGCTGGGCACTAACCCGCTGCGCATCGCGGAAGAAGCGAAGAAAGCCGGTATGACCCCGGCGGATTACACCGTGAAATCCCTGAAGGACGGTTCCATTCGTTTTGCGGCTGAGCAGCCAGAAAACGGTAAAAACCACCCGCGTAACCTCTTTATCTGGCGCTCCAACTTGCTGGGCTCATCCGGTAAGGGCCACGAGTACATGCTGAAGTATCTGCTCGGTACTGAAAATGGTATTCAGGGTAAAGATCTTGGCAAGCAGGGCGGCGTGAAGCCGGAGGAAGTGGAATGGCAGGACAACGGCCTGGACGGGAAACTGGATCTGGTGGTGACGCTGGACTTCCGTCTGTCCAGCACCTGTCTGTATTCCGACATCGTGCTGCCAACCGCCACCTGGTATGAAAAAGACGACATGAATACCTCGGATATGCATCCGTTTATTCATCCGCTGTCTGCCGCTGTTGACCCGGCGTGGGAATCGAAAAGCGACTGGGAAATCTACAAAGATATCGCGAAGGTATTCTCCGAAGTCTGCGTGGGCCATCTGGGTAAAGAAACGGACGTGGTTACCCTGCCAATTCAGCACGACTCCGCTGCCGAACTGGCGCAGCCACTGGACGTGAAAGACTGGAAAAAAGGCGAATGTGACCTGATCCCGGGCGTGACGGCACCGCACATTATTGCGGTTGAACGTGATTATCCGGCGACATACGAGCGCTTTACCTCTATCGGCCCGCTGATGGAGAAAATCGGTAACGGCGGTAAAGGCATCGCCTGGAATACCCAGAGCGAAATGGATCTGCTGCGTAAGCTCAATTACACCAAAGCAGATGGCCCGGCCAAAGGCCAGCCAATGCTGAACACCGCAATTGATGCTGCAGAGATGATCCTGACCCTGGCACCAGAAACCAACGGTCACGTGGCCGTGAAAGCATGGGCGGCGCTGAGTGAGTTTACCGGGCGTGATCACACGCACCTGGCAACGAATAAAGAGGAAGAGAAAATCCGCTTCCGCGATATTCAGGCTCAGCCGCGCAAAATTATCTCCAGCCCAACCTGGTCAGGCCTGGAAGATGAGCACGTGTCTTATAACGCTGGTTATACCAACGTTCACGAGCTGATCCCCTGGCGTACCCTGTCCGGTCGTCAGTCGCTGTATCAGGATCACCAGTGGATGCGTGATTTCGGGGAAAGCCTGCTGGTTTACCGTCCGCCAATCGATACCCGCTCAGTGAAAGGGGTGATGGGCAAGAAATCCAACGGTAATCCGGAAAAAGCGCTGAACTTCCTGACACCACACCAGAAGTGGGGGATCCACTCCACCTACAGCGACAACCTGCTGATGCTGACGTTGTCCCGTGGTGGCCCGATTGTGTGGATGAGCGAAGCGGATGCCAAAGATCTGGGTATTGAAGATAACGACTGGATCGAAGTGTTCAACAGCAACGGTGCGCTGACGGCCCGTGCGGTAGTGAGCCAGCGTGTACCCGCCGGGATGACCATGATGTACCACGCGCAGGAACGTATCGTTAACCTGCCGGGTTCAGAAATCACCGAGCAGCGTGGCGGTATTCACAACTCCGTGACCCGTATTACGCCAAAACCGACCCACATGATCGGCGGTTATGCGCAGCTGGCCTACGGCTTTAACTACTACGGCACCGTAGGGTCAAACCGCGATGAGTTTGTGGTGGTTCGTAAGATGAAGAATATTAACTGGTTAGACGGCGAAGGTAATGACCAGGTACAGGAGAGCGTAAAATGAAAATTCGTTCACAAGTCGGCATGGTGCTGAATCTGGATAAATGCATCGGCTGTCATACCTGCTCAGTCACCTGTAAAAACGTCTGGACCAGCCGTGAAGGTATGGAATACGCCTGGTTTAACAACGTAGAAAGTAAACCAGGCACTGGCTTCCCGACCGACTGGGAAAATCAGGAAAAATGGAAGGGCGGCTGGGTCCGCAAGATCAACGGTAAACTGCAACCGCGCATGGGTAACCGTGCAATGCTGCTGGGTAAAATCTTCGCCAACCCACATCTGCCGGGTATTGACGATTACTACGAGCCGTTTGATTACGACTACCAGAATCTGCACAACGCGCCGGAAAGTAAACACCAGCCGATTGCCCGTCCACGCTCACTGATCACCGGTCAGCGCATGGACAAAATCACCAGCGGGCCGAACTGGGAAGAAATTCTGGGCGGCGAGTTCGAAAAACGCGCCAAAGATCAGAACTTCGAAAACATGCAGAAAGCCATGTACGGTCAGTTCGAGAACACCTTCATGATGTATTTGCCGCGCCTGTGCGAGCACTGCCTGAACCCGGCGTGTGTAGCAACCTGCCCGAGCGGAGCCATCTACAAGCGTGAAGAAGACGGTATCGTACTGATTGACCAGGACAAGTGTCGTGGCTGGCGCATGTGCATCACCGGTTGCCCGTATAAAAAGATCTACTTCAACTGGAAGAGCGGTAAGTCAGAGAAGTGCATCTTCTGTTATCCGCGTATCGAAGCGGGTATGCCAACCGTCTGTTCCGAGAGCTGCGTAGGCCGTATCCGTTACCTCGGGGTGCTGCTGTACGATGCTGATGCAATTGAAAATGCGGCCAGCACCGAGAACGAGAAAGATCTGTACCAGCGTCAGCTGGACGTGTTCCTCGATCCGAACGATCCGAAAGTGATTGAGCAGGCGCTGAAAGACGGTGTCCCGCAGAGCGTGATCGACGCGGCACAACAGTCTCCGGTATACAAAATGGCGATGGACTGGAAGCTCGCTCTGCCGCTGCACCCGGAGTACCGCACGCTGCCGATGGTCTGGTACGTGCCGCCTCTGTCTCCGATTCAGTCTGCTGCTGACGCGGGTGAACTGGGCAGCAACGGTATTCTGCCAGACGTAGAAAGCCTGCGTATTCCGGTTCAGTACCTGGCGAATCTGCTGACCGCTGGCGACACCCAGCCAGTGCTGCTGGCGCTGAAACGTATGCTGGCAATGCGTCACTTTAAACGTGCGGAAACCGTTGATGGCGTTAACGACACCCGTGCGCTGGAAGAGGTCGGTCTGACTGAAGCGCAGGCGCAAGAAATGTACCGCTATCTGGCGATTGCCAACTATGAAGATCGCTTCGTGGTACCGAGCAGCCACCGTGAGCAGGCGCGCGAGGCCTTCCCGGAGAAAAGCGGTTGTGGCTTCACCTTTGGTGATGGTTGCCACGGTTCAGATACCAAATTCAACCTGTTCAACAGCCGACGCATCGACGCCCTGGATGTGACCAGCAAAACGGAGCCGCACCAATGATTGAACTCGTCATTGTTTCGCGTCTGCTCGAGTACCCGGATGCTGCGCTTGCGCAGCATCAACAGGAACTCTTTGATGCACTCGCGTCATCTGAAAACCTGGATAAAGAAGATGCCCGGTCACTGAGCGCTTTCCTGCGCGACCTGCTCGCGCGGGATCTTCTGGATGCACAGGCTGACTACAGCCAGCTGTTTGACCGTGGCCGTGCGACGTCGCTGCTGCTGTTTGAACACGTTCACGGCGAATCCCGCGACCGTGGTCAGGCGATGGTTGACCTGATGGCACAGTACGAGCAGCACGGTCTGCAGCTTGACAGCCGCGAGCTGCCGGATCATCTGCCACTCTATCTGGAGTATCTGGCCCAGTTGCCTGAAGAAGAGGCGCTCGGTGGTCTGCAGGACATCGCACCGATTCTGGCTCTGCTCGGTGCGCGCCTGAAGCAGCGTGAAAGTTGCTATGCGGTGCTGTTCGACCTGCTGGTGAAGCTGGCGAAAGCGGCTGTCGACAGTGAGAAAGTGGCGGAAAAAATCGCGGATGAAGCCCGTGATGATACGCCTCAAGCGCTGGATGCGGTCTGGGAAGAAGAGCAGGTGAAATTCCTGGCTGACCAGAACTGTGGCGAATCTGAAATCTCAGCTCACCAGCGTCGTTTTGCCGGAGCGGTTGCCCCGCAATATTTGGAAATCTCTAACGGAGGACAGCACTAATGCACTTCCTGAATATGTTCTTCTTTGACATTTACCCGTATATCGCGGGCACCGTGTTTCTGGTGGGAAGCTGGCTGCGTTATGACTATGGTCAGTACACCTGGCGTGCTGCCTCCAGCCAGATGCTGGATCGCAAAGGGATGAACCTGGCGTCCAACCTGTTCCACATTGGGATCCTGGGGATTTTTGCCGGTCACTTCCTCGGTATGCTGACTCCGCACTGGATGTATGAAGCCTGGCTGCCAGTCGAAGTGAAGCAGAAGATGGCGATGATTGCGGGCGGTGCCTGTGGGGTGATGACGCTGGTGGGTGGGCTGCTGCTGCTGAAACGCCGTCTGTTCAGCCCGCGCGTACGTGCCACTACCACCGGGGCAGATATCCTGATCCTCTCGCTGCTGATGGTGCAGTGTGCGCTGGGTCTGCTGACGATCCCATTCTCTGCTCAGCATATGGACGGCAGCGAAATGATGAAACTGGTCGGCTGGGCGCAGTCGGTGGTGACTTTCCACGGCGGTGCGTCTGAGCATCTCGACGGTGTGGCATTTGTCTTCCGTGTACATCTGGTGCTGGGGATGACGCTGTTTGTGCTGTTCCCGTTCTCCCGTCTGGTTCATATCTGGAGCGCGCCAGTCGAGTACCTGACGCGCAAATACCAGATTGTTCGTGCCCGTCGCTAATTCGTTGTTTTGATCCCAACCCCGCACTCGCGGGGTTTTTTTTCGCCCCAGCCCAGGTTGTTGCCTGCTGCCGCAAACAGAATCAGCGCACCACCTGCCAGTTGCGTGATGTTCAGCGAATGTCCAAATACCAGGTTATCGACAATGATTGCCACCACCGGATAAATGAATGACAGGGAACCCGTGATTGGCGTCGGGAGTTTCTGAATGGCGCTGTACAGCAGTTGGTACATGATGCCGGTGTGGACAATGCCCAGCGTTAATAAAATCGGCCACGTAAAGTCGCCCGAGAAGGCAGGTATCTGCGCCAGCGGCAGCAGCATCACCACGCCGGTTAGCACCTGGATAAAGGCGATATGCTGCGGCGCAATGGACCTGAGTTTGCGGGTAATGATTGCTGTCAGCGCGTAGAAGAAGGCGGCTCCCAGCGCCAGACCGATACCGGTGAACCATTCGCCACTGTGCACGCCAGTTAACTCGCTGGAAAGCAAAATGACCACGCCGCCGAAAGCGAGGAACAGCCAGCCCCATTTTACCAGGCTGACGCGTTCGCCTAACAACATCCCCATCATCACCAGCATAAACGGTTGGGTGTTATAGACCACGGTAGAAAGGCCAATCGAGATGCGTTCGTAGGCTGCGAACAGCAGTAGCCAGTTCACCACTAACGCAATGCCGCCGAGAACGGCCAGCAGCAGCGTGATTCGGGTCAGCGGACTGAATGGCTTGTTACTCATCCGGATAAAAATAAAAAGAGCGATAGCGCCGATAAAACAGCGCCAGAACACCACTTCGGTCACCGGCAGGCCGGAGAGTAAAACAAACGCCCCGATAGAGCCGGAAATTAACATCGCCAGGCTCATTTGCCATACGCCTTTTTGCAGATCACGCATCATCCACCTCCTGATTAATGATGCTATTGTCGAAAAAGTCTGCCGGGTTTTACAGGGGTGATATAAGGTGAAATACATTAATGGCTTTTTAAAATCAGGTGAAAACGATGGAATACCTTCCCGATGATATCGACCGGCAAATTTTAACCTGCCTGGTGGAGGATGCGCGCGTGTCGCTGAAGGTGCTCAGCGGGCGTATTGGATTGACATCGCCCAGCACGGCGGAGCGTCTGAAAAGGCTGGAAGAGCGCGGCGTAATTCAGGGTTATGGTGCGCGGGTGAATCTGGGGGCGCTAGGGTATACGTTGCAGGCGCTGGTGCGCGTGCGGCCTTTGCCGGGGTTGTTGCATAAGGTGGATAAATACATTCAGGCCATGCCGGAGTGTATTGAGAGCGATAAGGTGACCGGGGAAGATTGTTTTGTTATCAGGCTGGTTGTGCGGTCGATAGAGCAGCTTGATACACTGCTGGATGGCCTTGCGGAGCACGCCCAGTGCAATACGTCGATTGTGAAAAGTTCACCAGTGAAGCGCCGGTTACCGCCGATGTAGTAGTCTGTGTTTGGGTTTATTCAGAAGTGATGGTGGTGGGGGAAGGATTCGAACCTTCGAAGTCGATGACGGCAGATTTACAGTCTGCTCCCTTTGGCCGCTCGGGAACCCCACCAGGGGTAATTCAAATTTTGAGGTAATGCTGAGAGATGGTGGTGGAAGGATTATTCGTCGCTTCGCTCCTCACCCTTCCCGATAAGTGCAAACATCACGTTTCCACATCGGTGTTACCACATCGCTGTGGTGAATAATGGTGGTGGGGGAAGGATTCGAACCTTCGAAGTCGATGACGGCAGATTTACAGTCTGCTCCCTTTGGCCGCTCGGGAACCCCACCACGGGGTAATGCTTTTTGACTTACCTGCTTCCTGTTGGAAGCGGGGCGCATCATATCAAATGAGACGCCCCTGTAAAGTATTCCTTTAGGAAAACTGAGTTGTTTGCCTGCTTTTTATCCGTAAAGGCGCAAAGCTAATCAATTCATTTTCCGAAAGATTAAAGAATGATGGTTCTGTTGCCGTAGACAAAGACGCGCTGTGCCAGCACCTGATAAAGCGCACGGCTCAGGACGTTTTTCTCCACATCACGTCCGGCACGCATCATATCTTCCGCCGTATAGGTGTGATCCACATGAATCACGTCCTGCATGATGATTGGGCCTTCATCCAGATTGTCATTCACGTAGTGCGCGGTTGCACCGATGATCTTCACGCCGCGCTCGTAAGCCTGATGATACGGGCGTGCACCAATAAAGGCTGGCAGGAATGAGTGGTGAATATTGATGATCTTGTTCGGGAAACGTGAAACGAAAGACGGCGTCAGTACGCGCATATATTTCGCCAGTACCACGTAGTCCGGATTATGGGCTTCGATGGCCTGCGCCATCAGGTCGTCGTGCTCTTCACGGGTATGACCTTCATGGCTCACCAGCTCAAACGGAATATCAAAACGTTCGACCAGCGTACGCAGTGTCTCGTGGTTGCCGATAACAGCGGCGATTTCGACGTCCAGGCCGCCGTAGTTCGCTTTCATCAGCAGATCGCCCAGACAGTGGGCTTCTTTCGTCACCAGAATCACAATGCGACGACGGCCGGCGGGTGTTAACTCGCGCACGGAGCCTTCTGGCAGGGCGCTATCAAGGTCGGCAAGCAGGGTGGTGTCGTTGAAAATCCCCTCCAGTTCGGTACGCATGAAAAAGCGACCGGTACGGTGGTCAACGAACTCGTTGTTCTGCACGATATTCAGTTCATGTTTGTAACAAATGTTGGTAATTCGTGCGATCAGCCCTTTTTGATCGGGACAGATGGTGCGCAGAACTTTACGTTGTAGTGATTGCATCGCCGGGAAATCCTGTTTATGTATTTGCGAAATCTGGGTTGTCAGGCATTACTGCCCGCAACACTTTTTAAATTTTTTACCTGAACCACATGGGCAGGGATCATTACGACCAAACTGAGGGCGCGTTCCGTCAATATAATACCATTGCCCGCTTTCCTTTAAGAACCGGGAACGCTCGATAATGGCACCTGGTTTATTTTGTTCGGTAAACCGGGCGACAAAACTGACGTAGCCTTCATTGTGGTCACTGTCTGTTGCGAATTCATAGACGGTGAGCCCGAGCCAATGGGTGTTGGCAAATCCTGCTTCTATATCTTGCCTGAAACTGGCGGCATGACAGGATGGGTGCCAGGTTTTGATCAGGTAGTCTGCGTCTTTGATCACAAAAGCAGTATACCGCGAACGCATTAGGTGTGACGGGTCTGGTGCAACCTGTTCACCAGAAAGATATCGCTGGCAACATAGGCTATACTCCAGAGCGCTACCACAAGGGCAGAGTTGAGACACGATTCTCTTCCTGGAACAAAAATAAGGGCGTAAAACGCTTCGGGTAGCACCATGTTAACTGAGCAGATGCGTTGACGCTATGTCAGGAATCCAGGGGAAGTAAAACAGGGCTAATGAGAAAGGTTAAAATTGGACTGGCGCTGGGCTCAGGTGCAGCCCGGGGGTGGTCACATATCGGCGTGATCAATGCCTTAAACAAGATGGGTATTGACGTCGATATTGTTGCAGGGTGTTCTATTGGTTCGCTGGTCGGGTCTGCATACGCCTGCGGAAAGCTTCCGGAACTTGAAACCTGGGTGCGCTCCTTCAGCTACTGGGATGTGCTGCGCCTGATGGATCTTTCCTGGCAGCGTGGCGGGTTACTGCGCGGTGAGCGCGTGTTTAACCAGTTCCGCCAGATTATGCCTCTTGATGACTTCAGTCATTGTCAGATGCCTTTTGGTGCCGTCGCGACAAACCTGAGTACGGGACGTGAGCTTTGGCTTACCGAAGGGGATATCCATCTCGCTGTTCGCGCCTCCTGCAGTATGCCGGGGTTAATGGCCCCTGTCCTGCATAACGGCTACTGGCTGGTTGATGGTGGGGTGGTGAACCCCGTTCCCATCTCCCTGACACGAGCGATGGGGGCCGATATCGTGATCGCCGTGGATTTGCAGCACGATGCGCACCTGATGCAGCAAGACCTGATGCCAGTCAATCTTCAAAGTGATGATGCCGACGGTGAGAAACTGGCATGGCATGAACGTTTACGTGGACGAATTGGCCGTGTGGCAGCGCGTCGCGCAGTGACCGCGCCGACGGCGATCGAAATTATGACCACCTCCATTCAGGTGCTTGAAAACCGCCTGAAGCGCAACCGTATGGCAGGCGACCCTCCGGATATTTTGATCCAGCCGTATTGCCCGCAGATTGCAACCCTTGATTTCCATCTGGCTGAGGCCGCCATTACTGCGGGCGCTGTAGCCGTCGAAAAGAAAATGGATGAATTGTTGCCATTTGTGCGGACAGCACGTTGAGCACCCTTTTTTTGATTACTTAAGCAAAATCTGACAGGCGATAGTATCGATAGCATGCCACTATTTAGTTACTGTCAGTCAGGGGAGGTACCATGACGCAGCCATTGGCCGGAAAACAAATTTTGATTGTTGAAGACGAGCCCGTTTTCCGCTCGCTGCTGGATTCGTGGTTATCCTCACTGGGTGCAATCACTGCACTGGCTGAGGATGGTATCGACGCGCTGGAAAAAATGGTCAGCATCACACCCGATCTGATGATCTGTGATATCGCGATGCCGCGGATGAATGGCCTTAAGCTGGTTGAGCATCTGCGTAATGAAGGCGATAAAACCCCCATTTTGATGATTTCAGCGACGGAGAATATGGCGGACATCGCCAAAGCATTACGCCTGGGCGTTCAGGATATTCTGCTTAAACCCGTTAAGGATTTGAACCGTCTGCGTGAAACGGTGTTGGCCTGCCTTTATCCAAATATGTTTAATTCCCGGGTAGAGGAAGAGGAGCGTCTTTTCCAGGACTGGGATGCTTTAGTCAGCAACCCTCCAGCGGCCGCAAAATTGTTACAGGAACTCCAGCCTCCGGTACAACAAACTATTTCACATTGCCGAATAAATTATCGACAGTTGATGGCCGCCGATCAGCCTGGACTGGTGCTGGATATTGCGCCATTGTCTGATGCGGATCTTGCGTTTTATTGTCTGGATGTTACCCGGGCAGGAGACAATGGTGTATTAGCGGCGTTATTACTTCGTGCGCTATTTAATGGCCTGTTGCAGGAGCAACTATCGCATCAGGGACAACGACTCCCTGAGTTAGGCAGTTTACTTAAACAGGTTAATCAGCTTTTTCGCCAGGCCAATTTGCCGGGACAGTTTCCGCTATTGGTCGGTTATTACCACAGCAGTTTGAAAAATCTTATCCTCGTTTCAGCGGGTCTGAATGCCACTCTGAATACCGGGGAGCATCATATTCAGGTGAGCAACGGTGTGCCCCTTGGCACACTGGAGACGGCTTACCTTAATCAAATTAGCCACCGCTGTTCCTCCTGGCAGTGCCAAATTTGGGGTGCCGGGGGGCGGTTACGCTTAATGTTGTCCACGGAATAAGCAGTTGGTTCTTATTCGTAAGATTGCTTTTCCTGTGTTTTGCCGGGAGTGCTACTATCACAGCCCAGATTCATGCGTATTTATCCTAATTGATCGGCAACGCGTTCTTTTCAGACCCGGACTGTAAGGTGAGACTGATATACTCGACGCGTTATTTAATGCATAAAAGTTCAAAACTTGAACAGCTCAGGAGAATTTCAATGGCTGCCCTAAATTCGAAAGTCAGAAAGGCCGTTATCCCGGTAGCGGGATTGGGGACCAGGATGTTACCAGCAACTAAGGCAATTCCTAAAGAGATGCTGCCTTTGGTTGATAAGCCATTAATCCAGTACGTCGTTAATGAATGTATCGCCGCCGGTATTACTGAAATTGTGCTGGTTACGCATTCATCTAAAAACTCAATCGAAAACCATTTCGATACAAGTTTTGAACTTGAAGCTATGCTGGAAAAACGTGTTAAGCGCCAGCTGTTAGCTGAAGTTCAGTCTATTTGCCCTCCACACGTTACCATTATGCAGGTGCGTCAGGGGCTGGCTAAAGGCCTGGGTCACGCGGTACTGTGCGCACACCCTGTCGTGGGCGACGAACCTGTCGCGGTGATCCTGCCAGACGTTATTCTGGATGAATATGAATCCAACCTGTCTAAAGACAACCTGGCTGAGATGATTCACCGCTTTGACGAAACCGGTAGCAGCCAGATTATGGTTGAGCCTGTTGCCGATGTGACAGCTTACGGTGTCGTTGACTGCAAAGGTGTGAATCTGGAACCTGGCGAAAGCGTGCCAATGGTGGGCGTTGTTGAGAAACCAAAAGCAGACGCAGCACCGTCTAATCTGGCGGTTGTAGGCCGTTATGTCCTGAGCGCTGAAATCTGGCCACTGCTGGCGAAAACCCCTCCAGGAGCGGGTGATGAGATCCAGCTGACCGACGCTATTGATATGCTGATCGAGAAAGAAACCGTTGAAGCCTACCATATGAAAGGTAAGAGCCATGACTGCGGGAATAAGCTCGGTTATATGCAGGCATTTGTTGAATATGGCATTCGCCACAATACGCTGGGTGAAGAATTTAAAGCCTGGCTCAAAGACAGTATGGGTATTAAAAAATAACCCGGGCTGTAAATGAACAAGACCGGTGTGGCGATGCCCACCGGTTTTTTTATGCCCATAACAACCTGTGACAGGCTCAGACCGTAAGGAATGTTAAATAGTCCATTGTCACTATATGACAGAGTGTAAGGGGATGTTTGACGTGAATTTCAGATACAAAAAATCCCGCATTAAGCGGGATTTTTCAGAATGCGTCCTGATTAATCCTTGATCAGGAAGTCATCCAGCTGTTTGCCTTGCTCATCCATTGCTTTCTTGATAACAGCAGGAGTACGACCCTGGCCAGTCCAGGTTTTAGTTTCGCCGTTTTCATCAACATAGCTATATTTAGGGAAGGTGCGAATAAGCGGGGAAATTCTTCTCGGCTGACTCAGTCATTTCATTTCTTCATGTTTGAGCCGATTTTTTCTCCCGTAAATGCCTTGAATCAGCCTATTTAGACCGTTTCTTCGCCATTTAAGGCGTTATCCCCAGTTTTTAGTGAGATCTCTCCCACTGACGTATCATTTGGTCCGCCCGAAACAGGTTGGCCAGCGTGAATAACATCGCCAGTTGGTTATCGTTTTTCAGCAACCCCTTGTATCTGGCTTTCACGAAGCCGAACTGTCGCTTGATGATGCGAAATGGGTGCTCCACCTTGGCCCGGATGCTGGCTTTCATGTATTCGATGTTGATGGCCGTTTTGTTCTTGCGTGGATGCTGTTTCAAGGTTCTTACCTTGCCGGGGCGCTCGGCGATCAGCCAGTCCACATCCACCTCGGCCAGCTCCTCGCGCTGTGGCGCCCCTTGGTAGCCGGCATCGGCTGAGACAAATTGCTCCTCTCCATGCAGCAGATTACCCAGCTGATTGAGGTCATGCTCGTTGGCCGCGGTGGTGACCAGGCTGTGGGTCAGGCCACTCTTGGCATCGACACCAATGTGGGCCTTCATGCCAAAGTGCCACTGATTGCCTTTCTTGGTCTGATGCATCTCCGGATCGCGTTGCTGCTCTTTGTTCTTGGTCGAGCTGGGTGCCTCAATGATGGTGGCATCGACCAAGGTGCCTTGAGTCATCATGACGCCTGCTTCGGCCAGCCAGCGATTGATGGTCTTGAACAATTGGCGGGCCAGTTGATGCTGCTCCAGCAGGTGGCGGAAATTCATGATGGTGGTGCGGTCAGGCAAGGCGCTATCCAGGGATAACCGGGCAAACAGACGCATGGAGGCGATTTCGTACAGAGCATCTTCCATCGCGCCATCGCTCAGGTTGTACCAATGCTGCATGCAGTGAATGCGTAGCATGGTTTCCAGCGGATAAGGTCGCCGGCCATTACCAGCCTTGGGGTAAAACGGCTCGATGACTTCCACCATGTTTTGCCATGGCAGAATCTGCTCCATGCGGGACAAGAAAATCTCTTTTCTGGTCTGACGGCGCTTACTGCTGAATTCACTGTCGGCGAAGGTAAGTTGATGACTCATGATGAACCCTGTTCCATGGCTCCAGATGACAAACATGATCTCATATCAGGGACTTGTTCGCACCTTCCCTAACTTAAATTTCATCAGGTCCCGGACTGCGTGTTATCACGGTAACCTGCTTAACAGGGTCGGTTACATGTTTTTTTTGTGACATTTACCGCAGGAATTATAGTTGCGGCGGATAAATATCAGCCTTTTGTATTACTTCGCAAAAGCGGTGTAAAGGCAAAAATAGTTAATAAATAGTGAATTTTAATGAACCTGGATTCCAGTATAAAAAGAAGTGTTATCTTTGGCCGATGCCATAACTTATTGGCGATGCTTAATGCGTTTACTGCATGTTTTGACGCATTATTTTCTTAATTTACGGGTTTTTACCCACGTCCTGAGCCCGCAGGGTCTGTGCAGTGTGTCGCTGATGGTGAGGCAAAATATGGTACAATGAATCATTGGGAATATTACACATTGATTAGGGTTTTACGGCCAATGGCACAACTTTATTTCTACTATTCGGCAATGAATGCCGGGAAATCTACGGCGTTACTGCAATCCTCCTACAATTATCAGGAAAGAGGTATGCGTACCGTGGTTTACACCGCTGAAATCGACGATCGCTATGGCGCGGGCAAGGTGAGTTCCAGAATAGGTCTCTCGTCGCCTGCCAGACTGTATAACCCGGAAACCGACCTGTTGCAGGATATTCGCACAGCACACGCTGCACAGCCTATTCATTGCGTTCTGGTTGATGAAAGCCAGTTCCTTACACGTGAACAGGTTCATGCGCTTTCAGAGGTCGTTGATGAGCTTGATATCCCCGTTCTGTGTTATGGGTTGCGTACGGATTTCCGGGGGGAATTATTTGCCGGGAGCCAGTATTTACTTGCCTGGTCCGATAAGCTTGTTGAACTGAAAACTATCTGTTTTTGCGGCCGTAAAGCCAGTATGGTGCTTCGTCTCGATCAGTCCGGAAAACCTTATGCGGATGGTGAGCAGGTGGTGATAGGGGGCAATGAGCGTTATATCTCGGTTTGCCGTAAACACTATAAGGAAGCATTGGTGGTAGGTTCACTGACGGCGATTCAGCACGACAACCGGAAATAATGAGCCGCTGAATGTTTTCAGCTTAATATGCAGACATAAAAAAACCCGCCAAATGGCGGGTTTTTTATCGGGCTATCAATTAAGCGCTTTTCTTCGCTTTTTTGTCAGCTTTTACGGCAGGTGCTTCAGTTTTTGCAACAGTATCACCTTCTTTGAACTCGCGGCCGTAGTAGGTATCCAGCAGGATCTGTTTCAGCTCGGAGATCAGTGGGTAGCGCGGGTTAGCACCGGTACACTGGTCATCGAATGCATCTTCAGACAGCTTATCTACGTGAGCGAGGAAGTCAGCTTCCTGTACGCCTGCTTCGCGGATGGATTTAGGAATACCCAGTTCAGCTTTAATGCTTTCCAGCCATGCCAGCAGTTTCTCAATCTTCGCAGCAGTACGGTCACCCGCAGCGCTCAGACCCAGGTGGTCTGCGATTTCAGCATAACGACGACGTGCTTGCGGACGGTCGTACTGGCTGAATGCAGTCTGCTTGGTTGGGTTGTCGTTAGCGTTATAACGGATAACGTTGCTGATCAACAGGGCGTTCGCCAGACCGTGAGGAATGTGGAACTGAGAACCCAGTTTGTGTGCCATTGAGTGGCAAACACCCAGGAAGGCGTTGGCAAACGCGATACCGGCGATGGTTGCTGCACTGTGTACACGCTCACGTGCTACCGGGTTTTTAGACCCTTCGTTGTAAGATGCTGGCAGGTTTTCTTTCAGCAGTTTCAGCGCCTGCAGAGCCTGGCCGTCAGAGAACTCAGAAGCCAGTACGGAAACATAGGCTTCCAGGGCGTGAGTTACAGCATCCAGACCACCGAACGCACACAGTGATTTCGGCATATCCATCACCAGGTTGGCATCAACGATAGCCATATCTGGGGTCAGCGCGTAGTCAGCCAGTGGGTATTTCTGGCCGGTCGCATCATCAGTTACAACCGCAAACGGTGTCACTTCTGAACCGGTACCGGAAGTGGTAGTCACAGCGATCATCTTCGCTTTTACGCCCATTTTCGGGAACTTGTAGATACGTTTACGGATGTCCATAAAGCGCAGTGCCAGTTCTTCGAAGTGCGTTTCAGGATGCTCGTACATAACCCACATGATTTTCGCGGCGTCCATTGGGGAACCACCACCCAGTGCGATAATCACATCTGGTTTGAAGGAGTTCGCCAGTTCAGCACCTTTGCGAACAACGCTCAGTGTTGGGTCAGCTTCAACTTCAAAGAAGACTTCAGTTTCGACGCCAGCCGCTTTCAGAACAGAGGTGATCTGATCTGCGTAGCCGTTGTTGAACAGGAAACGGTCAGTCACGATGAGCGCACGTTTGTGGCCATCAGTAATCACTTCATCCAGCGCGATTGGCAGAGAGCCACGACGGAAGTAGATAGATTTCGGAAGTTTGTGCCACAACATGTTTTCAGCTCGCTTAGCAACGGTTTTCTTGTTGATCAGGTGTTTTGGACCAACGTTTTCAGAGATGGAGTTACCACCCCAGGAACCACAACCCAGAGTCAGGGAAGGTGCGAGTTTGAAGTTGTACAGGTCACCGATACCACCCTGAGAAGCCGGGGTGTTAATCAGGATACGTGCAGTCTTCATCTTCTGACCGAAGTGAGCAACACGTTCTGGCTGGTTATCCTGGTCGGTGTACAGGCAAGAGGTGTGACCGATACCGCCCATTGCAACCAGCTTCTCTGCTTTTTCTACCGCGTCATCAAAATCTTTTGCACGGTACATTGCCAGAGTAGGGGACAGTTTTTCGTGAGCAAACGGCTCGCTTTCGTCCACAACTTTAACTTCACCGATCAGGATCTTGGTGGTGACCGGAACGGTAAAGCCTGCGAGTTCAGCAATTTTATATGCTGGCTGACCAACGATAGCGGCGTTCAGCGCGCCATTTTTCAGAATGATGTCCTGAACGGCTTTCAGCTCTTTGCCCTGCAGCATGTAGCCACCGTGGCTGGCAAAACGTTCGCGAACAGCATCGTATACGGAATCAACAACCACTACAGACTGTTCAGATGCACAGATAACGCCGTTGTCGAAGGTTTTAGACATCAGTACAGACGCGACAGCACGTTTGATATCTGCGGTTTCGTCGATAACCACTGGCGTGTTACCTGCGCCTACGCCGATTGCCGGTTTACCGGAGCTGTATGCTGCTTTAACCATACCAGGACCACCGGTCGCCAGGATCAGGTTAATGTCCGGGTGGTGCATCAGTGCGTTGGACAGTTCAACAGACGGTTGATCGATCCAGCCGATGAGGTCTTTAGGTGCGCCAGCTGCAATGGCAGCCTGCAGGACGATATCCGCAGCTTTGTTGGTGGCGTCTTTCGCACGTGGGTGCGGGGAGAAGATAATTGCGTTACGGGTCTTCAGGCTGATCAGTGATTTGAAGATAGCAGTAGACGTTGGGTTGGTGGTCGGAACGATACCGCAGATGATGCCGATAGGTTCTGCAATGGTGATCGTACCGAAGGTGTCGTCTTCAGACAGCACGCCACAGGTTTTCTCATCTTTATAGGCGTTGTAGATATACTCTGAAGCAAAGTGGTTTTTAATCACTTTATCTTCAACGATACCCATGCCGGATTCGGCAACGGCCATTTTAGCGAGAGGGATTCGAGCATCTGCAGCAGCCAGAGCGGCCGCGCGGAAGATTTTATCAACCTGTTCTTGGGTGAAATTGGCATATTCACGCTGGGCCTTTTTAACGCGCTCTACGAGGGCGTTCAGTTCAGCGATATTGGTAACAGCCATAATGCTCTCCTGATAATGTTTAAACTCTTTTAGTAAACCAGCGCTCGATACGTCAGACAGTATAGTCAGGGCTTATAGGACTTGCGTAACACACAGTAAAACAAAGGGTTACTTCCTGTCGATTCACTAATTTACTAAAAGAGCCTTACCTTAGCATCATACCTTTTTGATAGGTGATCTCCCTGGCGGCGTAATCAGATTACTCACTTCTGAGTACGGAAATCATGATCTGCATCAATTTCCCCCCAAGCTGATACCATTCAGCAGGGTTATTTCTTTGAGATTATTCCACTGTTAAATAATTACGTAACTATTGGAAGCGTGGCTATCATTGATTCTACAAATGTTTAACATCATGAAATGCTAACGTTTTGGCACAGATTTCTGGTGAAGTATGCTAATAAAAAGCGTATCTTCAGCGCGGTTCTACCATGACACAGTATCAGTCCCGGGCCATGCGCATAAGCGGAGCTAAACGTGATCCAAACGCTCTTTGATTTTCCAACATATTTTAAGTTTTTTATTGGTTTGTTTGCCCTGGTCAACCCGGTGGGGATTATCCCTGTCTTCATTAGTATGACCAGCTACCAGACGGCGGTGGCCAGGAACAAAACCAATCTCACGGCCAACCTGTCCGTGGCCATTATATTGCTTACCTCTCTTTATCTGGGGGATGCCATCCTGCAACTGTTTGGCATTTCCATTGACTCCTTCCGCATCGCGGGTGGGATCCTGGTGGTCACCATTGCCATGTCGATGATCAGCGGTAAGCTGGGGGAAGATAAACAGAACAAACAGGAGAAGTCAGAAACCGCCATTCGCGAGAGCATTGGTGTGGTGCCGCTGGCGTTACCGTTGATGGCAGGACCCGGGGCGATCAGTTCGACAATCGTCTGGGGGACTCGCTACCACAACCTGATGCACCTTATTGGTTTCTCCGTGGCGATTGCCATTTTTGCGCTTTGTTGTTGGGGCGTGTTCCGTATGGCTCCCTGGCTGGTGCGTTTGCTGGGACAGACGGGCATCAACGTCATTACCCGTATTATGGGTCTGTTATTGATGGCGCTGGGCATTGAGTTCATCGTCACCGGTATAAAGAGCATTTTCCCCGGACTGCTGCACTAACCACGTCATATGAATAAACGGAGCCACGGGCTCCGTTTTTTATGTGATTATCAGCAAATCATATTAATAAAGTTGAAATTTGCACAAACCATAATAAATTCTACTGATAATTGTAATTCAATGCATTTCAGTAACTTATGTGTTTTGTGTTTACCCGCCTGCACATAAATCCTGCGATCGATCTGTTATTTGACTCACATGATACTCTGGGGCTTGCTGAGAGATAACCGAAATGATATTAGTAATTTCAACGTTCCGTTAGAGGAATGTGCTAAATAATAACCAGTTGTTAAATTTTCGTACAAAACCAGTCAATGACAGCGCAGCGACGCGCTTGTAGAGAAAATTATCTCTATCATATTGAATAGCAGGGTGTTTCCCTGGTGTTTGATGTCCGGCAGGGCTGCCCATAAAAACGCGGTACTCACCGTAAAAGAGAATTGCTTAACAAATTTGCAAAATGTATTGGCGCGAGTTTACGCCATTTGATACTTTCCGGCCTTATATTTTGCAGCATAAAACAAGTAGATGAGAATTATTTTCATATAGTCCTCTTCTCAGGTATCCAGCACACGTCCCAGACAGGGGAGGCGTGTTAAGAATCGACGCAAGACGGCCATACGAGCGGTCAGTAATAAAGAAGTCGGTGATAGCAAGAAGTAAAAAAAGAACCTGACAGCAGCAAAAAAAACTCCTGCGCTGTACAGGCCCCAACAGGGGATACACAGCTGGCGAAGGCCAGTAATTATAATGAGTGGAGTATCAACACAATGTCCATCATCACAAAAAAAAGTCTGATAGCAGCGGGTATTTTCACTGCGCTGATCGCGGGTAATATGGCAATGGCTGCCGACGTGCCTGCAGGTGTAACGCTTGCAGAAAAACAAACCATGATCCGTAACAACGGCGCTGAGCCGCAGTCTCTGGATCCGAACAAGATTGAAGGTGTTCCTGAAGCGAATATCAGTCGCGATCTGTTCGAAGGTCTGCTGATTACCTCGACGAAAGACGGTCACCCAATCCCGGGCGTGGCTGAAAGCTGGGATAATAAAGACTTTAAAGTCTGGACATTCCACCTGCGTAAAGACGCAAAATGGTCCAACGGTGAACCTGTCACCGCGCAAGATTTCGTATATAGCTGGCAGCGTCTGGTCGATCCTAAAACGGCTTCTCCTTACGCCAGCTATCCGCAGTACGGTCACATCCTGAACGTTGATGAAATCATCGACGGTAAAAAAGCTCCATCAGAACTCGGCGTGAAAGCCATCGATGACCACACTCTGGAAGTCACCCTGAGCGAACCTGTTCCGTATTTCTACAAACTGCTGGTTAACCCGGCAATGTCTCCGGTTAACAAAACTGCCATCGAAAAATTCGGTGAGAAGTGGACTCAGCCAGCTAACATCGTCACTAACGGTGCTTATAAGCTGAAAGACTGGGTGGTTAACGAACGTATCGTGATGGAGCGTAACACCAACTACTGGGATAACGCGAAAACCATCGTAGACCAGATTACCTATCTGCCGATTTCCTCCGAAGTGACGGACGTTAACCGTTACCGCAGCGGCGAAATCGACATGACCTATAACAACCTGCCGATTGAACTCTTCCAGAAGCTGAAGAAAGAGATCCCAACCGAAGTTCACGTCGATCCGTACCTGTGTACGTATTACTACGAAATCAACAACCAGAAAGCGCCATTTACCGATGCTCGCGTACGTACCGCGCTGAAGCTGGGTCTGGATCGCGATATCATCGTAAACAAAGTGAAAGCGCAGGGCGACCTGCCGGCATTCGGTTACACCCCGCCATACACAGATGGCGCGAAGCTGACCAAACCAGAGTGGTTCACCTGGACACAGGCAAAACGTAACGAAGAAGCGAAGAAACTGCTGGCTGAAGCGGGCTACACCGCAGACAAGCCGCTGACGTTTAACCTGCTGTATAACACCTCCGATCTGCACAAGAAATTGGCTATCGCGGCTGCATCCATCTGGAAGAAAAACCTGGGTGTGGATGTGAAGCTGGTGAACCAGGAGTGGAAAACCTTCCTGGATACCCGTCACCAGGGTAACTACGATGTGGCGCGTGCCGGCTGGTGTGCGGACTACAACGAACCTACGTCCTTCCTGAACACCATGCTGTCTGACAGCTCCATGAACACCGCGCACTATAAGAGCCCGGCGTTTGATTCAATCATGAAAGAAACGCTGCAAGTGACTGATGAGGCACAACGTACTGCCCTGTACGACAAAGCAGAGCAGCAGTTAGGTAAAGATTCTGCGATCGTTCCGGTTTACTACTACGTGAACGCGCGTCTGGTGAAACCTTGGGTTGGCGGTTATACCGGTAAAGACCCGATGGACAACATCTACACCAAAGATCTGTACATCATTAAGCATTAATGGCAATCCGTGGGGCAATGTTATTTGCCCCACTGTGTCTTAACTCATCGCACTATATGCACATGATTTTTCGGGTTCGCCAGAAAGAACATGTGCAAAAGGCACACGCCAGAAGGTACGGGCAATGTTGAAATTTATCCTACGTCGCTGTCTTGAAGCGATTCCGACGCTCTTTATTCTTATTACGATTTCGTTCTTCATGATGCGCCTTGCTCCCGGTAGTCCATTTACCAGCGAGCGTGCGCTGCCGCCAGAAGTGATGGCAAATATCGAAGCGAAATATCATTTAAACGATCCTATCTCCACCCAATACTTCAGTTATCTGAAGCAGCTGGCGCATGGCGATTTTGGGCCCTCGTTCAAATATAAAGACTATTCCGTTAACGACCTGGTGGCTTCAAGCTTCCCGGTCTCGGCTAAATTAGGTGCTGCGGCATTCTTCCTGGCCGTTATTCTCGGGGTTGCCGCGGGCGTTATTGCCGCACTAAAACAAAATACCAAATGGGATTATACCGTAATGGGGGTCGCAATGACCGGGGTCGTTATCCCCAGTTTCGTTGTGGCACCATTACTGGTGATGATATTTGCCATCACGCTGAAATGGCTGCCTGGTGGCGGCTGGAACGGCGGGGCACTGAAGTTTATGATTTTGCCGATGGTGGCATTATCACTGGCGTATATTGCCAGCATTGCGCGTATTACCCGTGGCTCGATGATTGAAGTGTTGCACTCAAACTTCATTCGTACCGCGCGTGCAAAGGGGCTGCCAATGCACCGGATTATTCTCCGTCACGCGCTTAAGCCTGCGCTGTTACCCGTACTGTCCTATATGGGCCCGGCCTTCGTCGGTATTATTACGGGTTCAATGGTGATTGAAACTATTTATGGCCTGCCAGGTATTGGCCAGCTGTTCGTTAACGGTGCGCTTAACCGCGATTACTCGCTGGTATTAAGCCTCACAATCCTTGTCGGAACGCTGACCATTCTCTTTAACGCAATTGTCGATGTGCTGTATGCCGTTATCGACCCGAAAATCCGTTACTAACACTGGAGCACGCCATGATGTTGAGTAAGAAAAACAGCGAGGCGCTGGAAAACTTCAGTGAAAAACTGGAAGTAGAAGGCCGTAGCCTCTGGCAAGATGCCCGTCGTCGTTTTATGCACAACCGTGCTGCCGTCACCAGTTTGTTTGTGCTGGTGTTGATTGCTCTGTTTGTGACCCTGGCTCCCATGCTGTCACAGTTCACCTATTTCGATACCGACTGGGGCATGATGTCCAGCGCGCCGGATATGACATCCGGGCACTATTTCGGTACGGATTCTTCCGGGCGTGATTTGCTGGTTCGTGTGGCGATTGGTGGCCGTATCTCGTTGATGGTCGGTATTGCCGCCGCGCTGGTGGCGGTGATCGTCGGTACGCTCTATGGCTCACTTTCCGGCTATCTTGGCGGCAAAGTGGACTCCGTAATGATGCGTCTGCTGGAGATATTAAACTCCTTCCCGTTCATGTTCTTCGTTATCCTGCTGGTGACCTTCTTTGGCCAGAATATCCTGCTGATCTTTGTGGCGATCGGGATGGTTTCCTGGCTGGACATGGCGCGTATTGTGCGCGGTCAAACGCTGAGCCTCAAACGCAAAGAGTTTATCGAAGCTGCACAGGTTGGTGGGGTATCAACCGGTAATATCGTGGTTCGACACATCGTTCCTAACGTACTGGGTGTGGTTGTGGTCTATGCCTCGCTGCTGGTGCCAAGCATGATCCTGTTTGAATCCTTCCTGAGCTTCCTGGGTCTGGGGACGCAAGAACCGTTGAGCAGCTGGGGTGCGCTTCTGAGTGATGGTGCAAACTCAATGGAAGTTTCTCCGTGGCTGCTGTTATATCCGGCGGGCTTCCTGGTCGTCACCCTGTTTTGTTTCAACTTTATCGGCGATGGCCTGCGTGATGCCCTCGACCCGAAAGACCGTTAAGGAGCGCCGTCATGACGATAATTGAAACGGCAACTGCGCCACAGGCGCAACAACAGAGCAAAATTCTGCTGGATGTCAAAGACCTCCGCGTCACCTTTAAAACGCCGGACGGAGATGTTACCGCCGTAAACGATCTCAACTTCAGCCTGCGTGCGGGTGAAACGCTGGGGATCGTGGGTGAATCCGGTTCGGGGAAATCACAAACGGCGTTTGCGCTGATGGGGCTTCTGGCGCAAAACGGGCGTATTGGTGGTTCCGCGACCTTCAACGGGAAAGAGATCCTGAACCTGCCGGAGCAGGAGCTGAACAAGCTTCGTGCTGAGCAGATTTCGATGATTTTCCAGGATCCGATGACGTCACTTAACCCGTATATGCGCGTCGGCGAACAGCTGATGGAAGTGCTGATGCTGCACAAAGGCATGGGCAAAGCGGAAGCGTTCGAAGAGTCCGTCAAAATGCTGGATGCGGTAAAAATGCCGGAAGCACGTAAGCGCATGCGCATGTTCCCGCACGAGTTTTCCGGCGGTATGCGCCAGCGCGTGATGATTGCGATGGCGCTGCTGTGTCGGCCAAAATTGCTGATCGCCGATGAACCGACCACCGCGCTGGACGTGACCGTTCAGGCGCAGATCATGACCCTGTTGAACGAGCTTAAGCGCGAATTCAACACGGCGATTATCATGATCACCCACGACCTGGGCGTGGTTGCGGGTATCTGCGACAAAGTGCTGGTGATGTATGCCGGTCGTACCATGGAATATGGTAAAGCGCGTGATGTGTTCTATCAGCCTGCGCATCCGTACTCAATTGGCCTGTTGAATGCTGTTCCACGCCTCGACGCGGAAGGCGAATCTCTGTTGACCATTCTGGGCAACCCGCCAAACCTGCTGCGTTTGCCGAAAGGCTGCCCGTTCCAGCCGCGCTGTCCGCACGCGATGGAAATCTGTAACAGCGCTCCGCCGCTGGACGAGTTTGCACCAGGCCGTCTGCGCGCCTGCTTTAAGCCGCAGGAGGATCTGGTATGAACGCATTAGATGAAAAAAGAAATGTACTGCTCGAAATCGCCGATCTGAAAGTGCATTTCGACATTAAAGACGGCAAGCAGTGGTTCTGGCAGCCGCCTAAAACCCTGAAAGCGGTGGATGGCGTCACGCTTCGCCTGTACGAAGGGGAAACCCTGGGCGTGGTGGGTGAGTCAGGCTGTGGTAAATCCACGTTTGCGCGCGCCATTATTGGCCTGGTGAAAGCGACGGGCGGTAAAGTGGCATGGCTGGGCAAAGATTTGCTGGGCATGAAGCCGGACGAGTGGCGCGATGTGCGTAGCGATATCCAGATGATTTTCCAGGATCCCCTGGCATCATTAAACCCGCGTATGACTATCGGTGAGATTATCTCCGAGCCGCTGCGCACCTATCATCCGAAGTTATCACGTCAGGAAGTGCGCGATCGTGTTAAGGCGATGATGCTGAAAGTCGGGCTGTTGCCTAACCTCATCAACCGCTACCCGCACGAATTCTCCGGCGGCCAGTGCCAGCGTATCGGTATTGCACGTGCGTTGATCCTCGAACCGAAGCTGATCATCTGTGATGAGCCAGTTTCTGCACTGGACGTTTCTATTCAGGCGCAGGTGGTTAACCTGCTGCAAAAACTGCAGCGTGAAATGGGGCTGTCGCTGATCTTCATTGCGCACGACCTGGCGGTGGTCAAACACATTTCTGACCGCGTACTGGTGATGTATCTGGGGCATGCCGTGGAACTGGGCACGTATGATGAGGTGTACCACAACCCGTTGCACCCTTATACCAAAGCGCTGATGTCGGCCGTACCGATCCCCGATCCCGATCTGGAAAAAAATAAAACCATCCAGCTTCTGGACGGTGAATTGCCATCGCCGATTAACCCGCCTTCAGGCTGCGTATTCCGTACGCGGTGTCCGATGGCAGGGCCGGAATGTGCGAAAACACGTCCGGTTCTGGAAGGCAGCTTCCGGCATGCGGTTTCCTGCCTGAAAGTCGATCCGTTATAAACATAAGGGCTGACATTACGTCAGCCCTTATCGTCTGTAGATGATAAAAAAGGCTGCATCGCAGCCTTTTTTATTATTCACGCCAGATAATATGGCACAGCTTGTGGTCTTTCTCGCGACACAGCAGCACGCGGGCAAAAATGTCGTTAATTTCACCACCATCTTCATCCGCCAGCCCAATCACGACTTCGGCGAAGAAATCAGGATTGAGGTCGAAATCCACGTGTTCGGCCCAGTCTTCTGCCGGGTCGAACAATTCGGCACCGCCGCGCTCTTCGAATTGCAGATTAAAGAGGATCACGTCTGCGGGATCGAGGTTATCAACCGCCAGTTCGAGAAAAATGTCATAGGCCTGCTCGAGCGTTTCGTCTTCGGTCAGGCGATTGTTCAGATCCATTTCCATGATGACTACCTGTTTAACATCGTTGGGCACGTTTTACAGCAACGGGCTAAAGAAGTAAAACAGTCGTTCGGCAATTCTCTGCCACAGCGGACGTTTCACCCACAGTCTGGCATCCAGCAGGCGCGAGCGGGAGATATAGTCATCCTGTACCGCCGCCAGATCGCCACCAAATCCGGAATCGTCTATCACCAGCGTGATCTCAAAATTTAGCCACAGGCTGCGCATATCGAGATTGACGGTTCCCACCAGGCTCAGCTCGCCGTCAACCAGTACGCTCTTGGTATGCAGAAGCCCGCCCTCGAACTGGTAAATTTTCACGCCAGCAGCCAGCAGTTCGGTAAAGAAGGCGCGGCTGGCCCAGCCCACGAGCAGCGAGTCATTTTTGCGCGGCATAATAATACTGACGTCCACACCACGCTGCGCAGCGGTACAAATCGCGTGCAGCAGATCATCGCTGGGAACAAAGTAGGGGGTGGTCATGATCAGATATTCACGCGCTGAGTAGGTGGCAGTGAGCAGCGCCTGATGAATCAAATCTTCCGGGAAACCCGGCCCGGAGGCGATGGTGTGAATAGTGTGGCCACTGGCCTCTTCAAACGGCATGATATTACCGTCCGGTGGCGGAGGAAGAATGCGTTTGCCGGTTTCAATTTCCCAGTCACAGGAGTAGACGATCCCCATAGAGGTGGCAATCGGGCCTTCCATTCTTGCCATCAGGTCAACCCATTGTCCGACGCCAGAATCTTGCTTGAAGAAACGCGGGTCAACCATGTTCATACTGCCGGTATAGGCAATATAGTTATCGATCATGATCATTTTACGGTGCTGACGAAGATCCATGCGGCGCAGAAAAACACGCAGCAGGTTGACCTTTAGCGCCTCAACCACTTCGATACCGGCATTACGCATCATGCCCGCCCAGGGGCTGCGGAAAAATGCGACGCTACCAGCGGAGTCCAGCATCAGGCGGCAGTGAATACCCCGGCGAGCGGCCGCCATCAGCGATTCTGCGACCTGATCGGCCATCCCACCGGGTTGCCAGATATAGAACACTATCTCAATGTTATGGCGAGCCAGCTGAATATCACGGATCAACGCCTGCATCACATCATCGGAGGTTGTCAGGAGCTGGAGCTGATTCCCTTTTACGCCGGCAATTCCCTGGCGACGCTCGCACAGTTTAAACAGCGAGGAAGCGACGCTACTGTTGTTCTCAGCGAAAATATGTTTACAGGCTTTAAGATCGTTGAGCCATTTTGCGGTAGAAGGCCACATGGCCCGGGCACGTTCGGCACGGCGCTTACCGAGATGAAGCTCACCGAACGAGAGATAGGCAATAATGCCCACCAACGGCAGGATGTAAATAATCAGTAGCCAGGCCATGGCAGAGGGTACGGCTCTGCGCTTCATCAGGATGCGCAACGTCACACCCGCGATTAACAGCCAGTATCCCAGAATGACCAGCCAACTCACCACGGTGTAGAAGGTTGTCATAGATAAGAAAATCCTTTTGAAAGCGTATTGTTATGAGTGTACGCATCAGGATTCATCTGGCAAATAAAAACGCCAGATAAAAGCGCTGGTTTGCTGAGGGGTTGGGTTTATAATGGGATTTCTGTTAGAGAAAGAGTTGTAGACATGAAGCGCAGTAGAACAGAAGTAGGGCGCTGGCGCATGTTGCGACAGGTGAGTCGTCGCAAGGCTCGTTGGCTGGAAGCACAATCCCGCCGCAATATGCGTATCCACGCTATCAGAAAATGTGGACTGGACAAACATCGTAACGCGTTGCTGTTCGCGATCCAGGATATCTGAGTACCATGAGGGCACCGTTAAGGTGCCCACTGATTTTATAGCGTCTGATTTTATGAATATCGTTATTGCAGCGATATTCTCGTTGTTTTTAGCAAAAGGAGGGAGAAGTGTTTGCGGAGTTTGGAGTGCTTAATTTCTGGACGTACGTTGTCGGCGCGTTCTTTATTGTGCTGGTACCTGGGCCGAACACCTTGTTTGTGCTGAAGACCGGAATTGGTCACGGCGTCAAAAAAGGTTATCTGGCTGCGACCGGCGTGTTCATCGGTGATGCAGTATTGATGTTTCTGGCCTGGGCGGGTGTTGCCGCATTGATCCAGACAACCCCGGTTTTATTTAATATCGTGCGTTATCTGGGGGCGTTTTATCTGTTGTGGCTGGGCGGGAAAATGCTCTGGTCGGTTATCACTCGTCAGAGTAATGCTCACGCGACTGGAGCCGAGCCTGCAAGCGCCATCATGAAGCGCGCGCTGGTATTGAGCCTGACGAACCCCAAAGCGATTCTGTTTTACGTTTCGTTCTTTGTGCAGTTTATTGACGTGAGTGCTGAAAATACGGGTACCTCTTTCCTGATCCTGGCGACGACTCTTGAGCTGATCAGCTTTATATATATGAGCTTCCTGATCTTCTCTGGTGCTTTTGTCACACGTTATCTTAAAACCAAAAAGAAACTGGCAAAGCTGGGGAATGGGCTGATAGGGTTGCTGTTTGTCGGATTTGCGGCGAGGTTAGCGTCGCTGCATTGAGAGAAAGGCTCCTGAGGGAGCCTTTTTTACATCAGAACACTTTCTTGTACGGTCGAACCGTGACCTTTTCGTACACACCGGCCGCAATGTACGGGTCGGCGTCGGCCCAGGATTTCGCCGCCTCCAGAGATTCAAACTCTGCAATCACCGTAGAGCCAGAGAAACCGGCTGCGCCAGGGTCATTGCTGTCTACTGCGGGCATTGGGCCCGCGGTCAGTAATCGGCCTTCATCATGCAGCAACTGTAAGCGCGCCAGATGGGCAGGGCGAACTGAAAGGCGTTTTTCCAGGGAATTAGCGATATCTTCAGCATAAATCACGTAAAGCACGGCGAAGCTCCTTAACCGTTAAAAGTGTCATTTACGTTATGTGAAAGCACAATTGACTGCAATGTAAAGATAAAAACAATGTTAATACCCTGATCTAAATGCATCTTTTTGGACCTGCTGTGCGCTTAAATTGCGCGAAGACAAAGTGTCTTATTGAATATGATTGCTATTTGCATTTAAAATCGAGGTCTGGTTTTTTAATGTGATGATTATGACTTCGATGACCCTTGACCTACCTCGCCGCTTTCCCTGGCCGACGTTACTTTCTGTCGTTATTCACGGTACCGTCGTGGCAGGGTTGCTCTATACCTCGGTTCATCAGGTTATTGAAATGCCCGCGCCAGCGCAGCCCATTTCTGTGGTGATGGTATCGCCAGCGGATCTTGCACCGCCGCAGGTCGCCCCTCCACCAGCGCAGCCTCAACCGGTTGCTGAACCAGAACCTGAACCGATCCCGGAACCGCCGAAAGAAGCTCCGGTGGTGATCCACAAGCCGGAACCGAAGCCTAAACCTAAGCCGAAGCCAAAACCGGTGAAGAAGGTGGAAGAGCGTCCGATACGTGAAGAACGTCCGGTTGAGCCTCACGCTACGCAAACGGTAGAGAATGCAGCACCGTCGCGTCCGGCGATGAACAATACCGCGACAGCGGCGAAACCGACGGTCACTGCACCCGCAGGCCCGCGCGCACTGAGCCGTTACCAGCCGCAATATCCACCGCGTGCTCAGATGTTACGTATTGAAGGCCGTGTACGCGTTAAATTTGACGTAACGCCGGACGGGCGCGTGGAGAATGTAGAAATCCTGTCGGCGCAGCCTTCTAACATGTTTGAACGCGAAGTTAAAACGGCGATGCGCAAATGGCGTTACGAAGCGGGTAAACCGGGGAGTGGGCTGACGGTGAATATTATTTTCCGCCTGAACGGCGGGGCGCAAATGGAATGAAAGAAGCCTCTGTAAAGAGGCTTCTTTTTGCCTGATTCTCAGGACTGAGGAAGCTGGCGAGGTTTGCCCTGGCTGTCTACAGCCACGTAAATAAACAGCGCTTCCGTTGCTTTATAACGTTGCCCGATAGGTTCGGAAGAGACTTTTTTCACCCATACTTCAATGTTGATGGAAATCGACGTATTGCCACGTTTTACGCATCGCGCATAGCAGCAGACCACATCACCCACCGCAACCGGGCGCAGGAAGCTCATGCCATCCACCCGAACGGTGACTACACGTCCATGCGCAATCTCTTTCGCCAGGATTGCGCCGCCCATATCCATTTGCGACATTAACCAGCCGCCAAAAATATCGCCATTGGCATTCGTGTCAGCGGGCATTGCCAGTGTGCGTAATACCAGTTCGCCCTGAGGGGCGTCATTTGTTGTCATTGTTTTAACTCGTAACTGAAGACTTCAGGCGGGATGCTACTATGATTTTCGACTGGAGAAAATAGACCAGAACGCCTGCTGTACTACGTTCTGGTCATAACCGATCAGTGTTTGTCGTCCTGCGGCATGTGTCGATAAATATATACGCCGCTTAAGAGCGTGAAGATAAGCGTCAGCGCGGTCAGGCCAAAGACCTTAAAGTTGACCCAGATTTCTTCCGGTAACCAGAAGGCAATATAGATATTAGCCAGGCCACACAGAATGAAAAAGACGGCCCAGGCGAGGTTAAGGCGGGACCATACATCCTGCGGCAGAGTGAGTTCTTTACCCAGCATGCGCTGGATCAGCGGCTTTTTCATTACCCACTGGCTGACCAATAACGCGCCTGCAAACAGCGCATAAATCACTGTAACCTTCCATTTGATGAATTCAACATTGTGGAAGGCCAGGGTAAGCCCGCCGAATACGACCACCAGACCGAAAGTGATGAGCGCCATTTTTTCTACTTTGCGATAGCGGATCCAGCTATAGATCAGCACCACGGCGGTAGCAATGATCAGCGCATAGGTTGCCGCAAAAATGTCATACAACTTATAAAAAGCGAAAAAGACCACCAGCGGTAAAAAATCAAGAAACTGCTTCATTCTGTGATTCCATCTTCTGAGCAGGGCCGGGCGTAGCGATGCACCCAGCCTCAGGATTACTGACGAATTAACATATACAGGCGGAACAGATAGACCAGCAGTACAGCTGAAATCAGGTTGCTCAGCGTATTTGCCACCACCGCGCCAACATTTGGCGTTAACACAGCAAAGTTTGGTGCAAACAATAACAGGAGCGTTTTAGCAAGCAGCCAGCCGATCACGGCCGGAGCCACCAGGCGCATGTTAGACCACGCCAGCTTTGCACTGCTCCGCATTGCGGTGAAGATCCCCATTTTGTCCTGCACAACCATCACCGGCGCGAAGGAGAGCACTATAGCCAGTAACACACCCGGTACCACAATAAGCATAATCCCCATTTGCACCAGCATGGTGGTTAAAAAGATGAGGATAAACAGCTTCGGCAGTACAGGTGCGCTGGCACCGATAGCGCGTAATGCACTCACGCGATGGCCTGCGGACACGAGCTGGATCATCAGCAGTACACCACCCGCAAGAATGGCATTGCCAATCAGACCTGAAAAGGTTGAGGCAGCTGACGCGCGCAGCAGAATTTGCTGTTGCTCAGGCGTCATGTTCTGCACCAGGTCAAACAACCCCACGCTGCCCGCAAGATGGTCGCCCTGGCTCAGGCTGGCAATTTGTTCTTCACTCGGAGAGAACGCATGACCAAGCACCACCGTGATAAAGGCGCATAACAATGCGATCAGTAAAAAGGTTATGAACTGATTGCGGAAAAAATTTCCCGTGTCACGGTAGACAGAATTCGCCGTGATAGACATGCACTCTCCTTGAGTATTGCAGGTGTTAATTAGCCGGCAATTGTACACCGGATAACGCTGCCGTGGCAGCATCAAGGCTTGTATGGAAAAGCATATCTTTGTAAAGCGGAGGTAATCCGTAGTGTGCACGTGCGCGATTACAGGCTTCGTTAACCTGTCCATCCACCCCCGACATCGAAAAATCCCGGCATGGGCTGGGGCGCTGCTCGTAGATTTTACAACGTGTGGCCTCCCCGGGCGTGCCCTCCAGTGCCGAACAACGGCTCTGTTTTTGGTTCGTACCGCTCATGCAACGCAGAAAAGGAGAGACGGGCTCAGTGAGCTGAACCGGAACGGTACCGCCGCCATCGCTGGCTTCGGCCCAGTAGAAAGAGACTCGAAAATACGCACAACAGGCCCCGCACGTCATGCACGGATTGAGATCACTCATGGCACACCTGCAATAGAAGAACGCATCAAATCACATTGTGAGAGAGCTAAATTATCCAGGGCCAGAGAAGAGAGCAAGGGGGGATAAGGGGAAAATTTTCTCACTGTGAAATGGCAAAAATTGACTTAAAGACAAAATAACCCTTTAGGGTGGGTTATAAAAAATTAACTCAGATCAATGAATGTTAACTTACTGGTTTTAATGTGATCTGTGTTAGATCACTTATTACTCATTTGTGAGTATATTGCCCCCGCAATTAAAACCACAACGATGGAGCGGATATGAAAAAATTAGCGGTGGCAGCCCTTGTCTTAAGCAGTCTCTCTGGTGGCGCGTACGCGCATGAAGCAGGCGAATTCTTTATTCGTGCCGGTTCGGCTACAGTTCGTCCGACTGAAGGTTCTGATAATGTGCTGGGGTTGGGCGGTTTTAACGTCAGCAATAATACCCAGTTAGGTTTGACGTTCACGTATATGGCAACAGATAACATCGGCGTTGAACTCCTGGCCGCAACGCCATTCCGCCATCATGTCGGAACCGGACCTACCGGAGATATCGCCACGGTAAACCTTTTACCTCCAACGCTGATGGCACAGTGGTACTTTGGTGATTCAAGCAGTAAGGTACGTCCGTACATCGGCGCGGGGGTGAACTACACCACCTTCTTTAATGAGAAATTTAACGATACCGGTAAAGACGCTGGGCTTTCCGATCTCAGCCTGAAAGACTCCTGGGGTATGGCGGGGCAGGTCGGTCTGGATTATCTGATAAACCGCGACTGGCTGATTAATATGTCAGTCTGGTATATGGATATCGATACCGATGTGCGCTTTAAAGCGGCTGGTGAGCAGCAAAGCATCAACACCCGTCTGGATCCGTGGGTATTTATGTTCTCAGCGGGTTACCGTTTCTAAGTTATTTCCTGAGACTGGCCAGATGATGGCCAGTTTTCTCTCCTCTGAAGTGATCCCTTGTAAAAAAGCCCCGGTATAACCGAGGCTTTATTTTTTAGCGTACAACCAGCACCGGACATTTTGCGTGGCGCACGACCACCGCAGCGTTTGATCCTAAAAGGTAAGTTGTAATATCAGGCCGATGAGAGGCAATAATAATCAGGTCAGCGTTGATGGTGTCCGCCAGCTTCAGGATCTGATCTTTCGGCGAGCCAGAAATGGCATGCGTCTGGATGCGGTCAGCGGGCAGGTTGAACTGTTTAACAATCTCATTCAGTTTCTCTAGTGCATCCTGCTGTATCTCAGCCAGTTTCGGCATCTCAACCGAATACGCCAGCCCAAGCGACGAGTAGTAAGGGAAAGACGGTATTACCGTCAGAAAATGAACTTTGGCGTTGTTGATTGCTGCGTTTACCTGAACATAGGGAACCACCTGTTCAGTCAGACGGCTCTCTGAAATATCGAGAGGGACTAAAATCGAATGGAACATGCCGTACCTCCTGTTTGTTTTTTATCCACTTCAAGTTTAGTCCTGGCGTAACCGCAGGCACTGTATTTGCTGTGAAAATGGGACTTAAGGCGGCTTTTATGGCAGAGAGAACGCCCCAGAGAGGGGCGCAAGGGGCATGTTACTTCTGGATCAAATAACGAATGGTAGGCCCATCCTGTTGAATATCCAGCACGGTGTAGCCGTGGTTTTGGGCATCCAGCGGAATATTGTTAATGGATTGCGGGCAATCGCTCACCACTTCCAGAATCTCACCTTTCCTGAGCTGTGGCAGCGCTTCAAGTGTGGCGACTGCCGGGTAAGGGCACGGTTCACCGATCATATCGAGGCGATAGTCAGGCACGATCTCTTTCATGCTGCATTCTCCCGGGGTTCAATGGTTGTGTCGGTACGACGACGGAAGAAGCGTTTTTCTTGCGCGACGACCAGTAAAAATGCGATCAGCAGCAGGGCGTATGTCACCACCAGTCCGCCGAGCGGGCCAAAGGTCTTCAGCAGGTTGACCTTGTCCCAGTTTGTCGCCAGCACGGGCGACATGTCATCCCAGTAGTATGCCAGGATTGTAGAGCCGATCACGTTTCCCAGACCCACCCACCAGTAATGCACCTGACCTTCCACGGCGCGGTACATCCAGCCGGTTTCGCAACCGCCAGCGAGCACAATTCCAAAACCAAACAGCAGCCCGCCAATCACTGCATTAGGGCCCGCCCACATGATTTTCGGTTCAACGCCAAGTTGCACATAGCTGAAGATGCCGATCGCGCTGACAGCCATACCGGCGATAATTGCTTTGGCCATCATGGTACGGCCGGTGATCCACATGTCGCGAAACGCAGAGGTAAAGCAGATTTGTGCGCGCTCAATCAGCAGACCAAAGCCCACGCCAAACAGCATGGCTAACCCCAGTTTTGGCTGGTTCAGTGCAGTGCAAATAGCCCATGCAACCATCGCAAAAAAGACCAGCATACCCAGGCGGAAACGGCGGCGTGCCTGCGCCGGTTTTTGCGTCAGTGGTGAAGCTGCACTGACTTTGACCATCCTGACGGGAATACGAAACAGCGGCAGTAGAGTGAATTTCGCGCCGAAATAAGAACCTATGGCCGTGGCGACGGCAAAGAACCAGGCATGCAGCGAAAACTGCGGAATGCCAGTAAAGAAGGCGGCAAGGTTACAGCCCATTGCGAGGCGAGCGCCGAACCCGGCGATCATCCCCCCAATCACCGCCTGCATGATGCGAATACGGCTCTTTGGCATTCTCAGTTTAACGTTGTTCGCCCACAGTGCCGCGGCAAAACAGCCGCCGAACATACCGATAATCATCATTCCGTCGATGCGAGTCAGCGGTGTGCCATCCAGATGGATAAGTTTATAGTAACCCCATTCTTCGGCATGCACGCCCGCCATCTGCAGCAGTTGCCCGCCCCAGCGGGTAAACTCGCCGGTAACGGCCCAAAAGGTGCCAGTAATGCCGAAATAATAGGTAGACAGGATCCCCGCAGCGATGACTGCCGGTACTGGTGACCAGAACTTAACCAGGTAAGTCTGTTTGAAGTATTGCCATGACATGTGTAAGCCTCTGAACTCAGAAGGTATATGTGGATTTAACGGCCTGGAATATATAACCTTTTTCCTGTCTCCAAAACCTCTCCAGAACGTTTCACCAAAATACCTCGCTTTTTTATGACTTTCATCATTAAACCGCACAGCTTAAAGATTGCCTGCACGGCTCCAGAATTAAGACAGCAAGCAAAGCTCGTGATGATGAAAAGGGACGCGTCAGACGCGTCCCTTCTTTAATGGTTAACGAACAAACACCGTGAGTAAAATAATCAGGGCTGCGAAAATAATGACCTGAATAAACACAGACTCCACGCTACGTTTACGCATGCATCCCTCCCGGTGACTCGAATATCAGCCAGATACCGCCCAGCAGCACCAACAGACCGATAACGAAAAAGGTAAGCGCGATAATCCGGTCATGTGAATGCTTCATATCAGCCTCCTCTGTGTCGAATCAAAACCACTGACCAAACCGTTTGATATAAAAGCGTTTCATCCCCTGCGCCACGAGACAGTAGCTCAGAAGCGTCGCCACCAGCCACGGGAAGTAGCTTAACGGCAGCGGCTCAAGCCCCACCATCGCCCCCAGCGGCGAGAACGGTATATAGATACCGATGACCATAACGCAGGCGGTGGTCAGCAGCACCGGTAGCGTCGCGCGGCTCTGAATAAACGGGATCTTCTGCGTCCTTAACATGTGCACCACCAGCGTTTGCGACAACAGCCCTTCAATAAACCAGCCGGACTGGAACAGCGCCTGGGCCTCAACGTGGTTTGCCGCAAAGACGTACCACATCAGCGCAAAGGTGGTGATGTCGAAAATGGACGACGTCGGTCCAATCCACAACATGAAGCGGCCGATGTTTTTGGCATCCCACTTGCGCGGTTTACTCAAAAACTCTTTATCCATTTTGTCCCACGGTAGCGACAGCTGGGAGATGTCGTACATCAGGTTCTGGATCAGCAGATGGATCGCCAGCATCGGCAGGAACGGGATAAACGCGCTGGCTACCAGTACGGAAAAAACGTTGCCGAAGTTAGAGCTGGCGGTCATATTCAGGTACTTGATGATATTGCCGAAGGTTTCACGACCTTTGATCACGCCTTCTTCCAGCACCATCAGATCTTTTTCCAGCAGGATAATATCCGATGACTCTTTGGCGATATCCGCCGCGCTGTCGACGGAAATGCCCACATCGGCATCGCGGAGTGCCGGAGCATCGTTAATGCCGTCGCCGAGAAAACCGACGGTATGTCCGTTCTTTTGCAGCGCCTTCAGAATGCGGGATTTCTGCAGTGGCGTCAGTTTGGCGAACACAGAACGTTGCTCCACCGCCTGCGCCAGTTCGCGATCTGACATGGTCTCCACCTCGGTGCCCGTCAGGATACCGTGCGGATCGATCCCCACCTCAAGGCAGATACGGGCAGTCACCACAGGGTTGTCGCCGGTGAGCACCTTCACCGCCACGCCGTTGTCGCGCAGTGCGGTAATGGCCTTTTCCGCACTCTCTTTCGGCGGGTCGAGGAACGTCAGCATCCCTTCTATCGTCAGTTCCCGTTCATCCCCGGCGCAAAGTGCCTGATTACGCGGTGAGTCGTCCAGCGAACGGGTTGCCACCAGCAGTACGCGAAACCCCTGCGCATTGTAATCCTGTGTTTTCGCCAACAGCAGGTCGCGACGCGTCTCGTCCAGCGCCACTACGCGGTCTCCTTCGCGCAGGTGCGTGGCGACCATCAGCATCTCTTCCACCGCGCCTTTGCAGATGAGACTTCTGCGGCCGTCGCGCACATCTTCCACCGAAACAGAAACGCGGCGGCGCACAAAATCGAAGGGCAGCTCATCGAGCTTAACGAAGCTCTCCTTCACGGCGGGTGCCAGACGCCCCTCACCAACGTGTAAGATCGCACGATCCATCAGGTTACGGGTGCCGCTCTGGCTGTTGCTGTTGAGCCAGGCCAGCGCCAGTACCCGGCTGCTTTCGCTACCACGCATGTCCAGGTGATGCTCCAGGATAATGTGGTCCTGCGTCAGGGTGCCGGTTTTATCGGTACATAACACATCCATTGCGCCAAAGTTCTGAATAGCGTTCAGCCGCTTGACGATCACTTTGCGTCTCGACATGGCAATAGCGCCCTTCGCCAGGTTCGAACTGACGATCATCGGCAGCATTTCCGGGGTTAAACCGACGGCAACCGCCAGCGCAAACAGCGATGCCTCGACCCAGTCACCTTTGCTGAAGCCGTTAATCAGCAGCACAATGGGCACCATCACCAGCATAAAACGGATAAGCAACCAGCTGACGCTGTTCACACCGCGGTCGAACGCCGTTTGCGAGCGTGTACCGACGATGGATTTTGCCAGCGACCCGAACCAGGTCTGGCCGCCTGTCGCCACTACCACCGCCTGCGCTCTGCCGCTGGTCACGTTGGTGCCCATCAGGCAGATGTTGCCAAGTTCCAGCAGGCCTTTGCTGCGATCGGGGGCCGGTAGCCGCTGGCTGTCTTTACCAGAGACGCTCGCCATCACGTCATATTTTTCCACCGGTAAAGATTCGCCGGTAAGAATCGACTGGCTGACAAACAGGTCCCGGGACTCCAGCAGGCGCACATCCGCAGGCACCAGATCGCCCGCCGCGAGGAAGATAATGTCGCCCGGCACCAGCTCCTCAATGGCGATTTCCATTTTGACCGACTCATTACCTTCACCGCCCCGACGCAGCACCGTGGCGGTGGTTCTTACCATTGATTTCAGCGCCTGGGCGGCCTTGTTGGTACGAAACTCCTGCCAGAAACGCAGTAAGCCGCTCAGGCTGACCATGGTCAGAATGATAGTGACCCCCGTCAGATCGGTTTCCTCTCCACTGCGTAGCGGAAGCCAGTAGTCGGTGAAGAAACTCACGACGGCAAGCGCCATCAGAACGTAGATAAACGGGTTATTGAATGCCTGCAGCAGTTGAACCAGCGCCGGCGGCGCTTTCTCATGCGCCACCTCGTTGCGGCCATACGCGAACAGTCGCTCGCGGGCGTCATCGACGTACAGACCGCGACGATCGCTCTCGAGTCGTGAGAGCGTATGCTCCGGGCTGTTAAATGCTTCCGCTTCGATCGCAAAGCGTTTCTTATTTTGCTTATCATTTTCTGACGCCAGCCGGTTTAATTTCCGGTTTTCTACTTTCATGTCAGTCATGATTTATCCCCACTTTAAGACGTGTGTATCCCTGCATAAAAAACTATGCATAATTTTTTCTGGTATGACTCAATATGGTGCGTTTATTTTACGCTTATGGGAATCTCCATCATTCCCTCCTTATATCAGGCGATATTATTAGGCAGGCGCGGGATCTCAACTCCCCGCAAGGCTCCAGCGTACAGAGGTGATACTTTCATTAACGCCAATTTTACTCATAATAAGATCGAACGTTTTTCGCGAATCTGCGCTGCTAATCACTTCGGCATGAATTTCTTTATACCCGGATTCATCCAGCACCGACGAACCGAGTCCCTGCACGCTCAGAGAAAACTCCTTTGCCACATTAAATAAAAGCTGACGTACTGCGCTTTCATTATCATGATTGCAGGTTACTTTCAGGACATAGCGTTTTTCTTCATCTGCAGCGGCTGGATACTGATTAATTCGCTGCGCCGCTTCACGCAGTAAAATATTGGCACACAGAATAATGAGGGTGGCCGCCGCGGCATTCCAGAATTGTCCCAGCCCGCACAGCACGCCGATGGCTGCCGAGCACCAGAGCGTGGCGGCAGTATTGAGGCCGCGCACGTTCATGCCTTCACGCATGATGACGCCAGCGCCAAGAAAGCCAATACCGGAGACTATCTGGGCGGCAATGCGTCCCGGACTGTCCGGCGATGTTGATATTGAGCTAAGAATAAATACCGCAGCGCCGGTGGCGACCAGTGCATTTGTCCGCAGCCCCGCCATACGTTGACGCCATTGTCTTTCGGCACCAATAAGTGCCCCCAGCAGCATGGCTGCCAGTAAATTTGAGATATAAGGGAACATCAGCATATGTTCCTCCATTTATGCTGGAAGAATAAATACGTGCTGTATTCAGCACACGACAAATTGTCACCTTAAACGGTGATTAATGTCGCGCCGATGGCGGAGGGAATAATGAGTTTTTAAACATGAACATGACGATAAACCTCGCGATAAGTCGCGCTTTGTAAATTTATCGGGGATGCAATCGTCAATTAAGAAGGGATTGCTGCCCGCCAGTTCGGCAAGCAGCGGCAGGAATACGTCGCGTTAGCTTGCCTTGCAAATGAAATAAGGGTGACTGTCCAACGTATGACTCCTGTATGAATTTGTCGACATTATAATCAGGCATCAGGTTAAGTAAAGTAAAAAAGGTCAGCCGGAGAGGATTTGTTTAGATTATTCCATCACAGGAGTGCATGGGCAATAATGTGTTTCAGACGAGTCTCCCATGCATAATACAACCAGCGCTGTTGCTTTTTGCTGCCAACACACGGCCATACTTCCTCAACTTCACAAATAAGCTGAATCTGGAGATTATCCCGCGGGAGTAGGGGAACCGTCTGGCTGGGAAGCCAGACGGTGATGAGGTTATGATTTGCGCGTGGCCGCTTTCATCGCGCTGACGAACGCGTTCAGTTCAGCCAGCATCTGCTCTGGCTTATCAACGTTCTTCTCGATGATTTTGACGATAGCGGAACCGGAAATCGCCCCGGCCGCTTTTGCCTCTATCGCAGCGGTAACCTGTTCCGGAGAGGAGATCCCGAAGCCCTGCAACGGTGGTGCAGCGTGGTATTCCGCCAGTTTTTCCACCAGATGATGCAGTGGCAGCGCCGCTTTGTTTTCAGCTCCGGTCACGCCTGCACGGGAGAGCAGGTAAGTGTAACCACGTCCGTAAGAGGCAATCTGGCGCAGCAGTTCGTCATCGGCGTTCGGTGGGCAGATGAAAATGGGGGCAACGTTGTGACGCATTGCCGCCTGGCGGAAGGGCGCAGACTCTTCCACCGGCACGTCGGCCACCAGCACGGAGTCGACACCCACTCGCGCGCACTCGGCGTAGAACTCATCAATGCCGCGGTTAAACACCAGGTTAGCGTACATCAGCAGTCCAATCGGAATGGTCGGGTGCTTCTGACGAATTGCTGCCAGCATCTCAAAACATTGGGTCGGGGTAACACCCGCCGCAAATGCGCGCAGGGTGGCGTTCTGAATAGTCGGGCCGTCTGCCAGCGGGTCAGAGAACGGAATACCCAGCTCCAGCGCGTCGGCACCTGCTTCAATCAGGGTGTCGATAATTTTTAGCGATTGCTCCGGGCTTGGGTCGCCGAGGGTAACGAAGGGGACAAACGCGCCTTCCTGGCGAGCCTTCAGTTGTGCAAATGCGTTATCGTAGCGTTCCATCAGATTTCCCCTCGTGCTTTCAGAATATCGTGAACGGTGAAGATGTCTTTGTCACCGCGACCGGAAAGGTTCACCACCAGCAGTTGCTCTTTTTCCGGGTTTTCTTTCATCATTTTCAGCGCGTGCGCCAGGGCATGCGAGGACTCCAGCGCCGGGATGATCCCTTCGTGACGGCACAGCGTTTTAAAGGCTTCCAGTGCTTCATCATCGGTAATGGAGACATAATCCGCGCGGCCAGTGCTGTTCAGGTAAGCGTGCTGAGGCCCAACGGACGGGAAATCCAGACCGGCAGAGATAGAGTAAGACTCTTCAATCTGACCTTCATCGGTCTGCATCATCGGGGATTTCATACCAAAGTAAATTCCCACGCGGCCATGCTTCAGCGGCGCACCGTGTTCACCCGATTCAATCCCGTGACCGGCAGGTTCAACGCCAATCAGACCGACGCTGGTTTCGTCGATAAAATCAGCAAACATGCCGATGGCGTTAGAACCGCCGCCCACGCAGGCGATCACCGCGTCCGGCAGACGGCCTTCTTTTTCGAGGATCTGCGCTTTGGTTTCTTCACCGATCATACGCTGGAACTCACGCACGATAGTCGGGAACGGGTGCGGACCTGCAGCAGTGCCGAGCATATAGTGCGCGGTTTCATAGCTGCCAGACCAGTCGCGCAGCGCTTCGTTACAGGCATCCTTCAGCGTCGCGGAGCCGCTGTGTACCGGGATCACTTCAGCGCCCATCAGACGCATACGGAACACATTCGGAGACTGGCGCTCAACGTCCTTCGCCCCCATGTAGATGCGGCATTTCAGACCGAGCAGGGCGCTGGCGAGTGCAGACGCCACGCCGTGCTGGCCAGCACCGGTTTCAGCGATGATTTCGGTTTTGCCCATCCGTTTCGCGAGCAGCGCCTGGCCCAGCACCTGGTTGGTTTTATGCGCACCGCCGTGCAACAGGTCTTCACGCTTGAGATACAGCGTGGTTTTTGTCCCTTCGGTCAGGTTGCGGCATTTGGTCAGCGCCGTAGGACGGCCCGCGTAGTTTTTCAGCAGGTCGGTAAATTCAGCCTGAAACATCGGGTCTTTCTGCGCACTGACAAACGCTTCTTCCAGCTGGCGCAGCGCAGGCATCAGGATTTGCGGGACGTACATCCCACCGAACTCACCAAAATAAGGGTTTAACAATGTCGTCATTTTTTCTTCCTTAATATGCACGCAGAGTTTTAAATACCGAGGCCAGCTTGCCGGCATCTTTAATTCCCGGTTGGGACTCTACGCCAGAATTGAAATCGAGGCCTGCGCAGCCGGTTTTGGCCGCGTCTACACAGTTATCCGGGCCGAGTCCACCCGCCAGCAGGACATTGTCCAGCACTTCGCCGTTCAGCAGCGACCAGTCAAAACGCTGACCCGTGCCGCCCTGGCCGTTGTCGAGCACGTATTTATCAACATAATTCAGGTTACGGGCTGGCAACGTATCGCCAACGCTTTGTGCTTTCCAGATTTGCACCTGAGGAGCCAGAACGACGCGCAGGGCATCAATATAGGCCTGATCTTCATCACCGTGCAGCTGTACTGCGCTCAGGGATAACGCCTCTGCTTTTGCCGCAACGTCCGCAACACTGGCGTTACGGAAGACACCCACATAGCTGAGCGGGGCGGCTGCCATGACCTTACGCGCCTGTTCTTCCGTCACCGCGCGAGGGGACGCTTCAACAAAGATCAGCCCGCCGTAAATTGCTCCCGACTCATACGCGGCCTGGGCATCCTGTTCACGAGTTAACCCGCACACTTTGTTTTCACCCAGTAACACACGGCGTACCGCAGCATTGAGATCGTCGTGGGCCATCATGGCGGAGCCAATCAGAAAACCGTTGGCAAAGTGGCTCAGTTCGCGGACCTGGGCGTAGCTGTTAATGCCGGATTCGCTGATCACCGTGACGCCAGAACCTAAACGAGGAGCCAGCTGGCGCGTACGGTTCAGGTCAATCGACAGATCGCGCAGATCGCGGTTGTTAATACCGACGACTTTGGCCTTCAGCGCAAGCGCGCGTTCCAGCTCTTCTTCGTTGCTCACTTCGGTCAGCACACCCATGTTCAGGCTGTGTGCGACGGCGGAAAGCTGGCGATACTGTTCGTCGTCGAGTACCGAAAGCATCAGCAGGCAGGCGTCGGCCTGGTAAAAACGCGCCAGCCAGATCTGGTACGGGTCGATAATAAAGTCTTTGCACAGGATCGGCTGCGGCGCGATACCGCTGACAATAGGCAGAAAATCAAAACTGCCCTGGAAATACTTTTCATCCGTCAGCACGGAGATGGCTGACGCATGATGTTTATAGATACCGGCAATACGCGCCGGGTCGAAATCGTCACGAATAACGCCTTTCGATGGAGAGGCCTTTTTGCACTCAAGAATAAACGCAGTGCGGGCTCCCTGCAGGGCATCATAGAAACGACGGCTACTTGGGACGACGTCATTCTGAAAACTGGCAAGCGGTTGCTGCACTTTGCGGGCTTCCACCCAGATGGCCTTATCGGCAACGATTTTCGCTAAAACGGTCTGCATTCTTTATCCTCTTGCCGCAAGTGCGGTAACGCGATCGTAGGCTGCACCAGAGCGCAGTACGTCCAGAACTTTTTGAGCGTTCGCTTTCAGGTCTTCCTCACCGTGCAACCGCATCAGCATGGCGACGTTGGCGGCAACGGCGGCCTCATGGGCAACCTCTCCCTTACCTTGTAATAAGCGCGTGAGAATGTCACGGTTTTCTTCTGGTGTACCACCGGCCAGCGCCTCCTGATGATACGGTGCTAAACCGAAGTCAGATGCCTCAAGCTGGTAGCTCAGGATTTCACCGTTGTTCAGTTCAGCGACCAGTGTTGTCGCATGAAGGGAAACCTCATCCATTCCTCCGCTGTGTACCACCGCGGCACGTTGGTAACCCAGCACGCGAAGCGTTTCTGCAATCGGCAGTACCAGCTCCGGGCTGTAGACGCCAATCAGTGCCAGCGGCGGATGCGCCGGGTTGATCAGCGGCCCCAGCACGTTAAACAGCGTGCGGGTCTTAAGTTGCTGGCGAACCGGCATCGCGTGGCGGAAACCGGTGTGATACTTCGGCGCAAACAGGAAGCAGACGCCCAGGTCATCCAGTGCTTCGCGGGAACGCTCGGCTTTCATGTCCAGGTTGATGCCGAAGGCCGCCAGCAAATCAGACGAGCCGGAACGGCTGGATACGCTACGGTTACCGTGTTTTGCCACTTTCAGGCCACACGCTGCCGCCACGAAGGCGCTGGCAGTAGAGATATTGATGCTGTTGCTGCCGTCACCACCGGTACCGACGATATCCGCAAACTGATAGTCCGGGCGTGGGAACGGGGCGGCATTTTCCAGCAGCGCCGTCGCGGCACCAGCAATTTCCTGCGGGCTTTCACCGCGCACTTTCATGCTCACCAGTGCGGCCGCCAGTTGCTCCGGTTTCAGCTCGCCGCGAACCACGGCGGAGAAGAGCTGGTGGCTTTCCTGTTGGCTCAGGGTCTGTGCCTGATACAGTTTTTCCAGAATCGGCTGCAGGGTGTTGGTTTGTTCCAGTTTCTGCAGCGCCCAGTCCAGCGTTTGTTCCAGCAGACGCGCACCGTTGGAGGTCAGAATAGACTCAGGGTGGAACTGCATACCACAGACGCGATCCGCATCGTGGCGCACAGCCATCACCATCCCTTCAAACGAGGCGTTAATGGTTAAGCCTGCCGGAATGTTGCTACCAACAAGGGAGTGATAGCGCGCCACCGGCAGCGGGTTTGGCAGCCCGGCAAACATCGCCTGGCCGTCATGTTCAATGCTGGATGCTTTACCATGAAGGATTTCGCCCGCCTGACCCACGTAACCGCCATAGGCTTCGACGATCGCCTGGTGCCCCAGACAGATACCGATAATCGGCAGCTTGCCGCGCATCCGGGTCAGCAGCTCGGGCATACAACCGGCTTCACTGGGGGCACCGGGGCCTGGGGAAAGCATCAGCACCGGGTTTTGCATGGTCGCCAGCCGGTCGATCAGCGTTTGTGCCGGAACATGGTTACGGTAGATAACGACGTTATGACCATTCGCGCGCAGCTGATCTGCCAGGTTATAGGTAAAAGAGTCGATATTATCGAGCAGCAGAATGTCAGCCATCAGAAAATCTCCTGTGCATGGTGTGCGGTAGCAATGGCGCGCAATACCGCGCGGGCTTTACTGCGCGTTTCGTCAGCTTCAGACTGCGGAACAGAATCAAGAACAATCCCTGCGCCTGCCTGGACGGTGGCAATACCGTCCTCGACATAGGCGGAGCGGATCACGATGCAGGTATCCAGATCACCGTGCGCGGTGAAATAGCCCACGGCACCACCGTAGCTACCGCGACGACGTCCTTCGGCAGCGGCAATCAGCTGCATGGCTCGCACTTTAGGTGCACCGCTCAGGGTGCCCATATTCATGCAGGCGCGATAAGCGTGCAGAACATCGAGGTCGCTACGCAGTTCACCGACCACGCGGGAAACCAGGTGCATCACGAACGAGTAACGGTCAACTTTGGTCAGGTCTGCAACATAACGGCTGCCGGGGGTGCAAATACGGGCCAGATCGTTACGGGCCAGGTCGACCAGCATCAGGTGCTCGGACAGCTCTTTATGGTCGGTACGCATTTCCAGCTCGATACGGCTGTCGAGATCGCGATCCAGTGAACCATCAGCACGACGACCACGCGGGCGCGTCCCGGCAATCGGGTAGATCTCAATCTGGCGGCTGGTGGCGTCATATTTCAGTGAGCTTTCCGGTGATGCGCCAAACAGGGTGAAATCATTGTCCTGCATAAAGAACATGTACGGGCTTGGGTTGCTCTTTTTCAGCACGTCGTAGGCCGCCAGCGGTGACGGGCAGGGCAGCGAGAAACGACGGGACGGCACGACCTGGAAAATTTCCCCGGCACGAATCGCTTTTTGCATCTGACGAACCACGGCACCGTACTGATCGTCGGTCTGGTTGACGTCGCAGGTCATCTGCTCAACGCGCTGTACCGGCAGCGCAGGTGGCGCTTCGGTCATTTGCTGTTGCAGCTGCGCGATGCGGTGCTCAAGGCGTTTTTTCTCTGTCACGGACGGCGTGAACAGGCTGGCCTGGATGCGGGTGTATTTTTTCTGATGGTCGATCACCAGCAAGGTTTCGGCCAGGTAGAAGCAGTAATCCGGGCAGCGGTTGCCTTGTTCTGTTTCCGGTAAATCTTCAAACCCGGCGACCAGGTCGTATGCAAACAACCCACCGAAGAACATGGCTTCACGTTCATTTTCTGGAACCGTCACCAGATTTTGCAGCAGGCGGAAAGCATCGAAAACGGACAGAGAGCAGAGGCGCGCGTCTTCGTCCAGTAGCTGGCTGACCGGCGGGAAATGCAGAACCCGCATTTCCGGATGATGTTCATTTTCGATGCCCGCAGGCAGGACGGCATCCAGCAGCGGCAGCAGCGTTGCACCGTTGTCAGATAACGCTTTAATGGTGACGGTGTCACCTAATGCGGTAATGCGCAGCGCACTGTCGACCAACAGCAGGCTTTTGAGATCGTCCTTGCTGTCGATATCGGCGGATTCCAGTAACAGGGTGGCCGGACGGGCACCGCAGACCTGATGAAACAACGCGGTTGGGTTGTGGCGATAGGCCGCCTCGCAGGTCAGCAACTCAAGGTCAGGTTTGGCTGTTTGCATTGTGTTGTTCTCATTTATTTTGTTCAAAAAAAAGCCCGCTTGGTAGCGGGCTGGGTATCTGTTTGCATTTCGCAGACGCGTGACACTGCCCGATAATCAGGAAGTGCGCCACCAACCGTGCAGAGTGCAATGTGCTGTCATTTTCAGATACCTTTCTCGTGTGAACTTGCGTACTAGTTAACTAGTTCGATGGCGTATTGTCAACCCTTGATTTCAGAATTTCGCGGCAAATCGTTATCATAGGGTTTTCGGATGTTTTCAACCTGTGATGGGAAGTGCTTTGAGCGATACCACTTACGCCGTAATTTACGATTTACACAGCCACACTCAGGCTTCTGATGGTCTGCTGACGCCTGAAGCGTTAGTCCATCGTGCCGTTGAAATGCGTGTTGGCACGCTGGCGATAACCGATCACGATACGACAGATGCCATTCCGGCGGCGCGCGCTGAGATCGCCCGCAGTGGGTTAGCGCTGAATCTGATCTCCGGTGTCGAAATCTCGACCGTCTGGGAAAACCACGAAATTCATATCGTTGGCCTGAACATCGATATAGAACATCCGGCAATGTGCGCATTTTTGCAAGAACAAAAAACACGTCGTCACCAGCGCGCGGAGATGATTGGCGATCGACTGGAAAAGGCGCATATTCCGGGCGCGCTGGAAGGTGCGCAAAAACTGGCGAACGGCGGGGCGGTGACGCGTGGTCACTTTGCCCGTTTTCTGGTTGAGGCGGGCAAGGCGACGACGATGGCGGATGTCTTTAAAAAGTATCTGGCACGCGGGAAAACCGGATACGTTCCTCCACAGTGGTGTACAATAAAACAAGCTATTGATGTGATTCATCATTCTGGCGGTAAGGCCGTGCTGGCCCATCCTGGGCGGTATAATCTTTCTGCTAAATGGCTGAAAAGACTGTTGGCACACTTTGCCGAGTGCGGCGGTGAGGCGATGGAAGTCGCTCAGTGCCAGCAGGCTCCCAATGAGCGAGCACAGCTCGCGACTTACGCCCGTCAGTATGGTCTGCTTGCGTCGCAGGGGTCTGATTTCCATCAGCCTTGTGCATGGATTGAACTGGGGCGTAAGCTCTGGTTGCCCGCAGGCGTTGAACCGGTCTGGCAGCTCTGGGAACAGCCACAGCAAATTGAAGAGAGGGAAGTATGAGTCAGTTTTTCTATATCCATCCGGATAACCCGCAGCCGCGCTTGATCAATCAGGCCGTGGAGATCGTCCGTAAAGGTGGCGTTATTGTCTACCCGACCGATTCCGGCTACGCGCTGGGCTGTAAAATTGAAGATAAAGGGGCAATGGAGCGTATTTGCCGCATTCGCCAGCTGCCGGACGGACACAACTTTACCCTGATGTGCCGCGACCTTTCCGAACTGTCCACCTATGCTTATGTCGACAACGTGGCGTTCCGCCTTATCAAGAACAACACGCCGGGCAACTACACGTTCATCCTGAAAGGGACGAAAGAGGTGCCGCGTCGCCTGTTACAGGAAAAGCGTAAAACTATCGGGATGCGCGTGCCGTCTAACCCGATTGCACAAGCACTACTGGAAACCCTCGGCGAGCCAATGCTTTCTACCTCGTTGATGCTACCCGGCAGTGAATTTACTGAGTCTGATCCGGAAGAGATCAAAGATCGCCTGGAGAAGGTGGTCGAGCTGATTATCCACGGCGGTTATCTCGGTCAGCAGCCAACAACCGTGGTCGACCTGACCGAAGATGCTCCGGAAGTGATTCGTGAAGGCGTGGGCGATGTTAAGCCTTTCTTGTAAAGGTGTAAGCAGATATACTACGCGGCCATCAAAGCAGGGCTGAGCCCTCTTTTGACCTGATTCGACGCCTGTGAAGGCGACACCTGAGGAAGCTCAATGAGCGAGAAGTTACAGAAAGTGCTGGCGCGCGCCGGCCACGGCTCACGTCGTGAAATCGAAGCCATTATTGAAGCAGGTCGCGTGAGTGTGGACGGTAAAATCGCCACGCTGGGTGACCGCGTAGAAATCGTACCGGGGTTGAAGATCCGTATCGACGGTCATCTAATCTCGGTCAAAGAGTCCGCTGAACAGATCTGCCGTGTGCTGGCTTACTACAAGCCGGAAGGCGAGTTGTGTACCCGTAATGACCCGGAAGGTCGTCCGACAGTGTTTGACCGTCTGCCTAAGCTGCGCGGTGCTCGCTGGATTGCCGTCGGTCGTCTTGACGTAAACACCTGCGGTCTACTGCTGTTTACCACCGATGGTGAACTGGCAAACCGTCTGATGCACCCAAGCCGTGAAGTTGAACGTGAATACGCCGTGCGTGTATTCGGCCAGGTTGATGAAAATAAACTGCGCGACCTGTCGCGTGGCGTTCAGCTGGAAGACGGCCCTGCGGCGTTCAAAACCATCAAATTTACCGGTGGTGAAGGCATTAACCAGTGGTACAACGTGACCCTGACAGAAGGCCGTAATCGCGAGGTTCGTCGTCTGTGGGAAGCGGTTGGCGTGCAGGTTAGCCGCCTGATCCGCGTACGTTATGGCGACATTCTGCTGCCAAAAGGTCTGCCGCGTGGCGGCTATACCGAACTGGACCTCACCCAGACCAACTACCTGCGAGAGCTGGTTGAACTGACGGCGGAAACCACCTCTAAAGTGGCGGTGGAGAAAGATCGTCGTCGAATGAAGGCGAATCAGATCCGTCGTGCGGTGAAACGCCACAGCCAGGTGAGCAGCAATCGCCGTTCTGGCAGCCGTAACAACAACGGTTAAGCATAAAAGCCCGGTTAAGTAACCGGGCTTTTTTTTAGTAATCAATGCCAGCTTGCGCTTTGATTCCTGCATCGAACGCATGTTTAACCGGACGCAATTCGCTGACGGTATCCGCTAACTCCAGAATATCCCGATGACATCCGCGCCCTGTGACGATTACCGTCTGATGCGCAGGACGGTTCTTCAGCGCGTCCAGTACGGCCTCCAGCGGCAGATAGTCATAGGCCACCATATAGGTTATTTCATCCAGCAACACCATGTTAAGTGCGGGGTCGGCCAGCATTCTTTTGGCGTGCTCCCAGACGGCGAGGCAGGCAGCGGTGTCGGTCTCCCGGTTCTGGGTATCCCACGTAAACCCGGTCGCCATCACCTGAAATTCAACGCCATGCGGTTCCAGTAAGTTACGCTCACCGTTGGGCCATTCGCCTTTAATAAACTGGATCACCCCCACTTTTTGTCCGTGCCCGACGGCGCGTGTGGCAGTGCCAAACGCGGCGGTAGTTTTGCCTTTGCCGTTGCCGGTAAAGACGATGATGATCCCACGCTCGTCCTGGGCGGCAGCGACGCGGGCATCGACCTGTTCTTTCAGGCGCTGTTGGCGTTGCTGATGACGTTCTTCACTCATTGCGAAATCCCCGGTTTACGGCCTGGCTGGGCATCAAAGGTCATCCCTGTTTTGCGGCGGCTGTCGTCACCCATCAGCCAGAGATAGAGCGGCATAATATCTGCCGGGGTCTTCAGTTTCTGCGGATCTTCCGTGGGGAAGGCGTTAGCCCGCATCTTCGTTCGTGTTCCACCCGGGTTAATGCAGTTTACGCGCAGATGACGGCTCTGATACTCCTCCGCCAGCACCTGCATCATCCCTTCAGTGGCAAATTTTGAGACAGCATAAGCCCCCCAGTTTGCGCGTCCCTCGCGCCCGACGCTGGAGGAGGTGAAGACCAGTGAGCCGGATTCGGAACGGAGTAATAAAGGAAGCAATGCCTGGGTCAGGAAAAATGTGCCGTTGATGTTGACCTGCATCACCTGCTGCCATATATCAGGATCTTGTTCATCCATTGGGCGTACCTCTCCCAACAGACCGGCGTTGTGCAGCACCCCGTCCAGACGTGGATAGTGTGCGCTGATACGTTGCGCCAGTTCCTGACACGTTGCTGGCGTACAGGTCAGTAAATCGAGCGTGTACCAGCGGGCAGGAATGCCACCTGCAGCGGTAATGTCTTGCGCTACACCTTTTAGTTTTTCTTCGTTACGGCCAATCAGAATGACGCTCGCGCCATACTCAGCGTACGTCAGGGCAGCCTCGCGACCAATACCGTCACTGGCACCAGTGACAAGAATGATCCGGTTCTGCAGCAGATTTTTTTGCGGTTGATAATGCACGGTGACTCCTCTGGCGCACTGAGCGGCGATTGCGCCTTCTTTTATGACTTTTCGGCTTTATGCCCGAATTAGCATGAGAATTCAATCAGTCTACAGGACGCATTACTGTGAAATTAACAATTTGCAAATATTTAAACCAGAATCAGGGGATTCCTGAAGGCGGCTCGCAGAGGTAATGTCACGAGCGAGACGCATGAGCAGGGCTGTTGTACACTGCCGTGAAAGAATCGTGGTTAAATCAAGGTGAAACGCGTGGAATTACTTTCTCAATATGGGCTGTTTTTGGCAAAAATCGTGACGGTGGTGATTGCCATCGCGGCGATCGCCGCTCTGATTGTCAACCTGACACAGCGCAAGCGTCAGCGTGGTGAGTTACGCATTACTCGCCTGAGCGAACAATATAAAGAGATGCAGGAAGATATGTCACTGGCGTTGCTCGACAGCCATCAGCAGAAATTGTGGCATAAGGTGCAGAAGAAAAAGCACAAACAGGAAGCTAAAGTCGCTAAGGCGAAAGCAAAGCTTAACGCCCCGCAGGGCGAGGCAAAACCCCGCGTTTATGTGCTCGACTTTAAAGGCAGTATGGATGCACATGAAGTGTCATCCCTGCGCGAAGAAGTCACGGCCGTGCTTGCCGTGGCCAAACCTCAGGATCAGGTGGTTGTGCGTCTTGAAAGCCCTGGTGGTGTGGTTCACGGCTACGGGCTGGCGGCCTCGCAACTCCAGCGCCTGTGTGAAAAACAGATCCCGCTGACCATTGCGGTGGATAAAGTTGCGGCGAGCGGTGGCTATATGATGGCCTGTGTGGCGGACAAAATTGTGGCGGCACCGTTCTCCATTATTGGCTCCATCGGCGTCGTCGCGCAAATTCCGAACTTCAACCGCTTCCTGAAGAGTAAGGAAATTGACATTGAGCTGCACACGGCGGGTCAGTACAAGCGCACTCTGACGCTGCTGGGTGAAAATACGGAAGAGGGGCGTCAAAAATTCCGCGAAGACCTTAACGAAACACACCATCTCTTTAAAGATTTTGTGCACCAGATGCGTCCGGCGCTCGATATTGAGCAGGTAGCAACGGGTGAACACTGGTACGGCACTCAGGCGCAGGAGAAAGGGCTGGTGGATGAGGTTGGCACCAGTGACGATCTGCTGCTGAACCTGATGGAAGGCCGTGAGCTTATTGGTGTACGCTTTACCCAGCGTAAACGACTGCTTGACCGCTTTACCAATAGCGCGGCAGAGAGCGCGGATCGCCTTCTGTTACGCTGGTTGCAACGCGGACAAAAACCGCTGCTGTAAACAAAAACGCGAGGCATTTGCCTCGCGTTTTGCATTAATCGACCAGGTGATACTTCTCTGAAAGCGTATGTGCCAGGTATTTAAACATGTTAAACACGGCGGTGCTTTTCGGGGTAGGCAAACCCTGTTCATCAAGGAAGTATTCGCCGCTGAAAACCAGCACGCCATTACGTTGTTCCACGCCAGTGGCTTCAATGCCCGCCAGGGTGTCCTCATGGTTGCGAATCAGTTTGTTTGCTTCGATAAGCAGAGAGGCTCGGTCAATCGGTTGGGTCGTATTCTGCATAATCCACTCCTTAAACAGTGACGATAGTCTACGCCGAGGGCGCTTTGGGGGCAAATTTTCCCTGTAATGTGAGGGGGTAAGGAGCAGGGGCCAGGCTGGCAGGATTTGCTTTTGCATGCTAATAAAGTTGCGTAACGAATTTTATCAGGTACAGTGTGCGCTTTCGTCATTCTGGCAACAGAATTGCTTGACATTCGACCGGGAATTCGTCACGAATTATATTTGCTGTAAAAAAATACCCGATAACTCAATCACCTGGGCGTTAATTGTGTGACGTCTGGTAAGACAAAGGGGTTGATATCCCCTGGCACAGCCGCTATATCAATGGCTCGTCGTCAGCGGAAGGGAAATCAACATGCGGCGTATTCCTGGAAGAATTAAATTAGGTAAAGGTGAACATGGGTAAAGCTCTCGTCATCGTTGAGTCCCCGGCAAAAGCCAAAACGATCAATAAGTATCTGGGTAATGACTACGTGGTTAAGTCCAGCGTGGGTCATATCCGCGATTTGCCGACCAGTGGCTCAGCCAGCAAAAAGAGCGCAGACTCTACCTCCACCAAAGGGGCTAAAAAGCCTAAAAAGGATGAACGTAGCGCGCTTGTCAACCGCATGGGTGTAAACCCGTGGCATGACTGGGATGCACAATATGAAGTGCTGCCAGGGAAAGAAAAAGTCGTTAACGAGCTGAAACAGCTTGCTGAAAAAGCAGACCATATCTATCTCGCAACCGACCTTGACCGCGAAGGGGAAGCCATTGCATGGCACCTGCGGGAAGTGATCGGGGGTGACGACAAACGCTACAGCCGCGTAGTGTTTAACGAAATTACGAAGAATGCAATTCGTCAGGCATTTGAGAAGCCAGGTGAACTGAATATTGACCGTGTAAACGCACAGCAGGCACGTCGCTTTATGGACCGTGTTGTGGGTTATATGGTTTCTCCACTGCTGTGGAAAAAGATTGCCCGTGGCTTGTCTGCCGGGCGTGTGCAGTCTGTTGCCGTACGCCTTGTGGTTGAGCGCGAGCGTGAAATTAAAGCATTTGTCCCGGAAGAGTTCTGGGAAGTGGATGCCAATGTCACCACGCCGGGCGGCGATGCTTTACCGCTGCAGGTAAGCCATCAGAACGACAAGCCTTTCCGTCCTGAAAACCGCGACCAGACGATGGCCGCAGTGGCGTTGCTGGAAAAAGCGCGTTATCAGGTACTGGAGCGTGAAGACAAACCGACCAGCAGCAAACCTGGCGCACCGTTTATTACCTCTACGCTGCAACAGGCGGCAAGCACGCGTCTGGGTTATGGCGTGAAGAAAACCATGATGATGGCGCAGCGCTTGTATGAAGCGGGTTACATCACCTATATGCGTACTGACTCCACGAACCTGAGCCAGGACGCGGTCAACATGGTGCGCGGTTATATCAGCGATAATTTCGGTAAGAAATACCTGCCGGAAAACGCAAATCAGTTCGCCAGTAAAGAGAACTCTCAGGAAGCGCACGAAGCGATTCGTCCTTCTGACGTTTCCGTACTGGCTGAATCACTGAAGGATATGGAAGCCGACGCGCAGAAACTGTACCAGCTGATCTGGCGTCAGTTTGTGGCGTGCCAGATGACGCCTGCGCAGTATGACTCCACCACCCTGACCGTTGGCGCGGGGGATTTCCGCCTGAAAGCGCGTGGCCGTATTCTGCGTTTCGACGGCTGGACGAAAGTTATGCCTGCGCTGCGTAAAGGCGACGAAGACAGAACGCTGCCTGCGGTAAACAAAGGTGATGAACTGTCTCTGGTTGACCTGATCCCGGCACAGCACTTCACCAAACCACCTGCGCGCTTCAGCGAAGCATCACTGGTTAAAGAGCTGGAAAAACGCGGTATTGGCCGTCCATCTACCTATGCGTCGATTATTTCGACCATTCAGGATCGTGGTTACGTCCGGGTTGAAAACCGTCGTTTCTATGCTGAAAAAATGGGTGAAATTGTCACCGACCGTCTGGAAGCGAACTTCCGTGAGTTGATGAACTACGATTTCACCGCGCAAATGGAAGACAGCCTCGACCAGGTTGCCAGCCACCAGGCGGAATGGAAAAAGGTACTCGACAGCTTCTTCAGCGACTTTACCAATCAGCTTGATAAAGCTGAGAAAGATCCTGAAGAGGGTGGAATGCTGCCAAACCAGATGGTATTGACCAGCATCGATTGCCCAACCTGTGGCCGTAAGATGGGGATCCGTACCGCAACAACGGGGGTATTCCTGGGCTGCTCCGGCTATGCACTTTCACCGAAAGAGCGTTGCAAAACCACCATTAACCTGGTACCCGAGAACGAAGTTCTTAACGTGCTGGAAGGCGACGATGCGGAAACCAACGCGCTGCGCGCCAAGCGTCGCTGCCAGAAATGTGGCACGGCAATGGACAGCTACCTGATCGATCCAAAACGTAAATTGCACGTATGTGGTAATAACCCGACGTGTGATGGATATGAGATTGAAGAGGGCGAGTTCCGCATTAAAGGCTATGACGGCCCGATTGTTGAGTGCGAGAAGTGTGGTTCCGAAATGCACCTGAAAATGGGGCGGTTCGGTAAATACATGGCGTGTACCAACGACGAGTGTAAGAACACGCGTAAGATCCTGCGTAATGGCGAAGTTGCTCCGCCGAAGGAAGATCCGGTTCCGTTGCCAGAGCTGCCGTGCGAGAAGTCAGACGCGTATTTCGTATTGCGTGATGGCGCTGCCGGGGTCTTCCTCGCCGCTAACACCTTCCCGAAATCGCGTGAAACCCGCGCACCGCTGGTCGAGGAGCTGCATCGCTTCCGCGATCGCCTGCCGGAGAAACTGCGTTATCTGGCCGATGCGCCACAGCAGGATCCTGAAGGTAATAAGACCGTTGTGCGTTTTAGCCGTAAAACGAAGCAGCAGTATGTCGCTGCGGAGAAAGAGGGCAAGGCGACCGGCTGGTCAGCGTTCTTTGTTGACGGTAAATGGGTGGAAGGTAAAAAATAACCTTCACTTACCGTAACTTACCTGTAAAAGGGCCGGACTTCCGGCCCTTTTTTATTACGTTGTTATTATTTTTGGCTCCGTACTATACAGTCAGGCTATAAATGATATAGTGGTTATAGTTAACCCATTTCTTATTATCAAATCGTCTTAAGCGATTGACCGCATGCGCTAAATCGGATGGTCTGGCATGAAACTACAGCAGCTTCGTTATATCGTTGAGGTGGTGAATCACAACCTTAACGTCTCTTCTACCGCCGAGGGGCTTTATACCTCGCAGCCCGGCATCAGCAAGCAGGTTCGCATGCTGGAGGACGAGTTAGGTATTCAGATTTTTGCCCGTAGCGGTAAGCACCTCACGCAGGTGACTCCGGCAGGGCAGGAAATTATTCGGATCGCACGGGAAGTCCTTTCCAAAGTTGATGCGATTAAGTCTGTCGCGGGCGAACATACCTGGCCGGATAAAGGTTCTCTGTATATTGCCACTACCCATACTCAGGCCCGTTATGCGCTACCTGGTGTGATTAAGGGCTTTATTGAGCGTTATCCGCGCGTGTCGTTGCATATGCATCAGGGGTCTCCGACGCAAATCGCAGAAGCTGTTTCAAAGGGCAATGCGGATTTCGCCATCGCGACAGAAGCGCTCCACCTGTATGACGATCTGGTTATGCTGCCGTGCTACCACTGGAACCGTTCTATTGTGGTGACGCCCGATCACCCGCTGGCGGGTAAAGGGGCGGTCACTATTGAAGAGCTGGCGCAATATCCGTTAGTCACCTATACCTTCGGTTTTACCGGACGCTCTGAGCTTGATACGGCATTTAATCGGGCAGGGTTAACGCCGCGTATCGTCTTTACCGCAACGGATGCTGACGTCATTAAGACATATGTGCGGCTTGGGTTGGGCGTGGGCGTTATTGCCAGCATGGCGGTTGATCCTGTCTCTGATCCGGACCTGGTGCGTCTTGATGCGCATGATATTTTCAGCCATAGCACCACCAAGATTGGTTTCCGCCGCAGCACGTTCCTGCGTAGCTATATGTATGATTTTATTCAGCGCTTTGCACCGCATTTAACGCGTGACGTGGTCGATACGGCCGTGGCATTGCGTTCCAATGAAGATATCGAAGAAATGTTTAAAGACATTAAGCTTCCGGCTAAATAATCACTCCCGGTATCTTTCCCCCACGCAAAGATACCGAAATAACTTTTTAATGCTAATCAGAATTATCATCATCTGTAACCCACTGCCATATAATGTCATAACCCATTTTATTTTTAAGGTTATACTGTCGCAAATTTGCGACAAAAGTAGAAAGTAAATTGGGGGTTCGCAAATAATTCTTTTCAATTATTTATTTCTGGTCAAAAGATTGAATATTTCCTCCGATCGGATACGTAAATTCACTGGCTTTTCGGCTAAAGTTTCTTTAGGATTTATCTCAACAGATGATTACTTATACCAATTATTTGGTCTCTAAATGATAAGCGATGTCGATTGTATGAGGTCAGCACCATCTTCAGAAAGTAAAGGGCCGCAAAGGGATCCTGCGCTCAAGCGTAAAGCCTGGCTGGCGACTTTCCTTCTCTCTGCCCTGTTTTGGGTGGTGGTTGCTCTCATGGCCTGGAAATATTGGGGTTGAATATGGCAGTGACTGTACGTGCAGAAACGGTAAAGCAAATGCGTCAGCATCGTGACAATGGTCGCAAAACTCGCAAGACACCTGCGACCACTGTACCCGAGTCCTGGACACTGACGCCGCAGCAGCAAGCCTTTATTGATGTGTTCGCGGAAGACGAGCCCAAAAAACAATAATTTAGTTTATTGCGTAACGATGCAAATAGTTTGAATAATGTCTCTGTGCTTTTGTACTCTTTAATAAATACACATCAGCAATATAGAACTGAGGGCAGACCTCAGAACCTTTAATAAATAAAGTCTGGTGTCCCTGCGATGAATAACATGACAACGCTCAAATACTGGTCGTGGATCGGTGTGTTCTCAGTGTCGATTCTCTTCTGGTGTCAGCTTCTCTGGCTGGCCTTCCACTAAATTGTAAAACCTCGCTACGGCGGGGTTTTTTGTTTTATACCCACTTTGAGCCACTCCAAAATTTGTCCATTTGGGTTGTTATCAAAACGTTACGACATCTTTGTGTTATCTTTAATTACGGCCCTGATGATTGTCAGGGTATCCCTGTAATTATGGAGGAGCTTATGTCGTTAACCCTACGCGAAGCCAGTAAGGACACGTTGCAGGCCGAAAATAAAACCTGGCACTACTATAGCCTGTCGCGGGCAGCCCAAACGCTTGGAGACATTTCGCGTTTACCCAAGTCTTTGAAAGTTCTGCTGGAAAACCTCTTACGCTGGCAGGATGGTGACTCCGTCACCGCCGAGGATATTCACGCTCTGGCAGGGTGGCTAAAGGATGCTCATGCTGACAGAGAAATTGCCTATCGCCCGGCAAGGGTATTGATGCAGGACTTTACCGGTGTTCCTGCCGTTGTTGATTTAGCCGCGATGCGTGAAGCGGTTAAGCGCCTGGGCGGCGATACGGCGAAAGTTAACCCGCTATCCCCCGTTGATCTCGTGATTGACCACTCCGTGACTGTGGATCGCTTTGGCGACGACGATGCTTTTGATGAGAACGTTCGCCTGGAGATGGAACGTAACCACGAGCGCTACGTCTTCCTCAAGTGGGGGCAACAGGCATTCAGCCGTTTCCGCGTTGTTCCACCTGGCACCGGGATTTGTCATCAGGTGAACCTCGAATATCTGGGCAAAGCCGTCTGGAGTGAGCTGCAGGATAAAGAGTGGGTAGCCTATCCTGATACGCTGGTAGGCACTGATTCACATACCACCATGATCAACGGCCTGGGCGTTTTAGGCTGGGGCGTCGGAGGAATTGAGGCCGAAGCGGCGATGCTGGGGCAACCGGTATCGATGCTCATTCCCGATGTGGTGGGCTTTAAGCTCACAGGCAAACTCTCTGAAGGGATCACCGCAACCGATCTGGTGCTGACCGTGACCCAGATGCTGCGCCAGCACGGCGTCGTGGGTAAGTTCGTTGAATTCTATGGCGACGGACTTGATTCGCTCCCGCTGGCGGATCGGGCCACCATCGCGAATATGTCGCCGGAATACGGTGCAACCTGCGGCTTTTTCCCGATTGATGGCGTAACGCTGGAGTACCTGCGCCTGAGTGGCCGCAGTGAAGAACAGGTGGCACTGGTAGAGGCTTACACCAAAGCGCAGGGTATGTGGCGCAATCCTGGCGATGAACCGGTATTCACCAGCACCCTTGAGCTGGACATGGGGACGGTAGAGGCAAGTCTGGCCGGGCCAAAACGTCCGCAGGATCGCGTTGCGTTGAACAATGTGCCGAATGCATTTGCGGCCAGTAACGAACTGGAAGTGAACGCCGCGCAAAAAGACCAACGTCCGGTCGACTATGTCATGAACGGACATCAGTACCAGCTCCCTGAAGGAGCCGTTGTGATTGCGGCCATTACCTCCTGTACCAACACGTCGAACCCCAGCGTACTCATGGCCGCCGGGTTGCTGGCAAAAAAAGCGGTGGAGCTGGGGCTGAAACCACAGCCGTGGGTCAAAGCCTCTCTGGCTCCGGGGTCGAAAGTGGTGTCCGATTACCTGGCGAAGGCCAAACTCACGCCATATCTCGATGAGCTGGGGTTTAACCTGGTCGGGTACGGTTGTACCACCTGCATCGGTAACTCTGGCCCGCTACCAGAACCCATTGAAGCGGCAATTAAGCAAGGTGATCTCACCGTCGGTGCCGTGCTTTCCGGAAACCGAAATTTTGAAGGACGTATCCATCCGCTGGTGAAAACCAACTGGCTGGCGTCGCCACCGCTGGTTGTGGCCTACGCTCTGGCCGGGAACATGAATATCAACCTGGTGACCGATCCGATTGGTCACGACCGCAATAATGACCCCGTCTATCTCAAGGATATCTGGCCGTCTTCCCGGGAGATCGCCCGCGCCGTTGAGCAGGTATCTACCGCGATGTTCCATAAAGAGTACGCAGAGGTGTTTGAAGGTACGCCGGAGTGGAAAGTCATTAACGTGGCCGGTTCCGATACCTACGACTGGCAGGACGATTCAACCTATATCCGCCTGTCGCCGTTCTTTGATGAAATGCAGGTGCAGCCTGAGCCTCTTAAGGATATTCACGGTGCGCGCATTCTGGCGATGCTGGGGGATTCCGTCACCACGGATCATATTTCACCGGCGGGGAGTATCAAAGCCGACAGTCCGGCAGGCCGCTACCTGCAAAGCCATGGCGTGGAACGGCGGGACTTTAACTCCTACGGTTCACGCCGTGGTAACCACGAAGTGATGATGCGCGGGACGTTTGCCAATATCCGTATCCGTAACGAAATGGTACCGGGGGTGGAAGGTGGTATGACGCGTCATTTACCGGGGACGGAGGTCGTTGCGATTTACGATGCTGCAGTCAGGTATCAACAGGAAGGCACGCCGCTGGCCGTCATCGCCGGGAAGGAGTACGGTTCAGGCTCCAGCCGTGACTGGGCTGCGAAAGGACCCCGGTTGTTGGGGGTACGGGTGGTTATTGCTGAATCTTTTGAACGTATTCACCGTTCAAACCTGATCGGGATGGGGATCCTGCCGCTTGAGTTCCCGCAGGGTGTCAGCCGTAAAACACTGGGGCTGACCGGAGAAGAACAGATTGATATTAGCGGTCTGCAGAACCTGCAGCCAGGTAAAACGGTTCCTGTGACGCTCACGCGCGTCGGGGGGAAAACGGAGGTGCTGGAGTGTCGGTGCCGCATCGATACGGCAACAGAGCTGACCTATTACCAGAATGACGGCATTTTACATTATGTGATTCGTAACATGCTGAATTAACAGGATATGCCCGGCGCGCAACGGCGTGGCCGGGCATTAACAAGGATTACTCGCTCAGCAGGTGACCCATTTTGGCGGCTTTGGTATCGAGGTAGTGCGCATTTTTCGGATTACGTCCGACAATCAGCGGTACGCGCTCAACGATATTGATACCGGCTTCTGTCAGGATCTCCACTTTGCGCGGGTTGTTCGTCAGCAGGCGGACTTCATCCACGCCGAGCAGCTTGAACATATCTGCACACAGGGTGAAATCACGCTCGTCAGCGGCAAAACCAAGCTGGTGGTTAGCCTCAACGGTATCGTAACCCTGATCCTGCAACGCGTAGGCGCGAATTTTATTCAGCAGGCCAATGTTACGGCCTTCCTGACGATGATAAAGCAACACCCCACGGCCTTCCTCAGCAATATGCGACAGCGCGGCTTCAAGCTGGAAACCGCAGTCACAGCGCAGGCTGAACAGGGCGTCACCGGTCAGACATTCCGAGTGAACGCGGGACAGAACCGGCGTTTGTCCTGAAATGTCACCAAACACCAGGGCGACGTGATCCTGCCCGGTTGCCAGTTCTTCAAAACCCACCATCAGGAAATCGCCCCAGGGGGTTGGCAGTTTGGCTTCTGCCACACGTTTAAGCTGCATGTGATTCTCCAGAGTAGGCTGACACGTTTCGTGCCTTTCGCCTGTTTGGCTTTTTGTATCTGTTCATTTTGCCACAAGCTCAGCGTGTTCGCCTAATTGCCGCCATGCTATACGAACGTTAAACGCACGATCCGACATCTCCACGCATCCAGTGAAATTCAGTTATGATTGTGACGCTTAGCGAAAAAGGAGAAGACATGCTTTCAATCGCCAGACGAACGGCAGCGGGCGCGGCCATCTTACTTATTATGCCTCTGGCTGTGTGGATATCAGGCTGGATGTGGCAGCCCGGGCAAAATGCCTTGTGGCTTAAATCATTGTACTGGGTCACCGAAACGGTCACGCAACCGTGGGGGATTATCACCCATGTGCTGCTCTGTGTCTGGTTTCTGTGGTGTCTGCGTTTTCGACTACGCCCGGCGTTGATGCTTTTTGTCATTCTCGGCGTGGCTATCCTGGTTGGCCAGGGCGTGAAATCCTGGGTGAAAGATCACGTTCAGGAACCGCGTCCTTTTGTTGTCTGGCTGGAAAAAGCACACGATATCCCGGTTGATGCGTTCTACAATTTAAAGCGTAAAGATCGCGCGGATCTGGTCAAAGAGCAGCTTGCAGAACAACACGACATTCCGAAATTTTTACGTAAGCACTGGCAAAAAGAAACCGGATTTGCGTTTCCTTCCGGACATACCATGTTTGCAGCCAGTTGGGCATTGCTTGGGGTTGGGCTACTGTGGCCGCGTCGTCGGACGCTAACCATCGCGGTGTTACTGGCCTGGGCAACGGCAGTGATGGGAAGCCGCTTACTGTTGGGGATGCACTGGCCGCGTGATCTGATCGTGGCGACGCTCATCTCCTGGGTGCTGGTGACGTTTGCGACGTGGCTTGCTGAACGGCTCTGCGGGCCACTGACTCCACCTCCGGAAGAGAAGCAAGAAATCGCCGAAAGGGAACAAACCGGGGTGTGAAGGTTGATATTACGTCTTTTGCCCATAAATCCATGACTGGCGTGTCACTTTTTCCGTTTCGCGCCCGTCACTAAAATGGTAGTTTATAAGACTGATTACGGTGAGTTGAACACACTTTATTCGCTTGAACCACATAACGGGAAGTAATGTGAAATATTTACTCATTTTCTTACTGGTGTTGGCGATTTTTGTCATTTCAGTCACGCTGGGCGCACAAAACGATCAACTGGTGACGTTTAATTATCTGCTGGCGCAGGGCGAGTATCGGGTGTCGAGCCTGCTTGCTGTCTTATTCGCGGCGGGTTTTGCCATCGGCTGGCTGGTTTGTGGCCTGTTCTGGCTGAAAACCCGTGTTTCTCTTGTACGCGCTGAACGTAAAATTAAACGACTCGAACATCACATTGCGCCTGCGTCCGACGTTCCGGAAAGCTCTGGTGTACCGGTAGTCAAGGAATAATCGAATATGCTCGAGTTGTTGTTTCTGCTTCTGCCTGTAGCTGCAGCCTATGGCTGGTATATGGGTCGCAGAAGTGCGCAACAAACAAAACAGGATGAAGCCAACCGGCTCTCCCGCGACTATGTTGCGGGGGTGAACTTCCTCCTGAGCAATCAACAGGACAAAGCGGTAGACCTGTTCCTCGACATGCTGAAAGAGGACACCGGCACCGTTGAAGCGCATCTCACCCTGGGAAACCTGTTCCGCTCTCGCGGAGAAGTTGACCGCGCCATCCGCATTCACCAGACCCTCATGGAAAGTGCCTCGTTAACCTACGAACAGCGTCTGCTGGCGGTGCAACAGCTGGGCCGGGACTACATGGCAGCGGGGTTGTACGATCGTGCTGAAGACATGTTCTCACAGCTGGTGGATGAAACTGATTTCCGCATCAGCGCTCTGCAGCAATTGCTGCAGATTTATCAGGCCACCAGTGACTGGCAGAAAGCCATTGATACCGCCGAGCGGCTGGTGAAGCTGGGGAAAGACAAGCAGCGCGTTGAGATAGCGCATTTCTACTGTGAGCTTGCTCTGCAGCAAATGGGCAACGACGACATGGATAAAGCCATGACGTTGCTGAAGAAAGGGGCCGCCGCAGATCGCAATAGCGCGCGCATCTCCATTATGATGGGGCGCGTCTTTATGGCGAAAGGCGAGTTTGCCAAAGCCGTTGAAAACCTGTTACGGGTCATCGACCAGGATAAAGAGCTGGTCAGTGAAACACTGGAAATGCTGCAAACCTGCTATCAACAGCTGGATAAACAGGATGAGTGGGTCACGTTCCTGCGTCGTTGTGTGGAAGAAAATACCGGTGCAACGGCCGAACTGATGCTCTCTGACGTGGTTGAGCAGCATGAAGGCAGTGACACTGCGCAGGTCTACATCACCCGTCAGCTGCAGCGCCATCCAACCATGCGGGTCTTCCATAAGCTGATGGATTACCACCTGAACGACGCAGAAGAAGGGCGCGCCAAAGAGAGCCTGATGGTACTGCGTGACATGGTCGGCGAGCAGGTACGCAGCAAACCACGATACCGCTGCCAGAAGTGCGGTTTTACTGCCTATACGCTGTACTGGCACTGTCCGTCATGCCGGGCATGGTCGACGATTAAGCCAATACGCGGCCTCGACGGGCAATAGTTTTTAAAAACACTTTATTTTAGTTACAACATACTGATGGTTTTTTAAAGACCGTTCGGTTCCGTGCGGAACTCAGCCTGGCAGGAAAGAAAATCGATTCTGTCAATTTGCGGCGTTGGCAGGTAGAATGCTGGCCGTTTATCTGTTCCGCGCCGCTGCGCGCCCATAGACGAAAAGGGCTGGTCATGACGTCTGTTACTTCCTCCGCTTCCCGCGTAGTTACCGATTCTCCTGTTGTTGTTGCTCTCGATTACAATAAGCGTGACGCCGCGCTGGCCTTCGTCGACGGTATTGATCCTCGCGACTGCCGCCTGAAAGTGGGCAAAGAAATGTTCACGCTATTTGGTCCGCAAATCGTTCGCGATCTGCAACAGCGCGGTTTTGACGTTTTCCTCGACCTGAAATTCCATGATATCCCGAACACAACGGCGCACGCCGTTGCCGCTGCCGCTGAGCTGGGCGTATGGATGGTGAACGTTCATGCATCGGGTGGGGCGAGAATGATGACGGCCGCCCGTGAGGCGCTTGTACCGTTTGGCAACGATGCACCTTTACTGATTGCGGTGACCGTGCTGACCAGTATGGATGAAAGTGATTTACGCGATCTGGGTGTGACGTTGTCACCTGCTGAGCATGCAGAACGTCTGGCGCGTCTGGCGCAAAATTGCGGTCTTGATGGTGTCGTCTGTTCGGCACAGGAAGCAGTGCGCTTCAAAAAAGAGCTGGGCCAGGATTTCAAACTGGTGACGCCGGGGATCCGTCCCGCGGGCAGCGAAATTGGCGATCAGCGCCGTATTATGACGCCTGAGCAGGCAATGGCTGCAGGCGTAGACTATATGGTGATTGGGCGTCCGGTGACGCAATCAGCAAACCCGGCAGAGACGCTTAAGGCTATCAACGCCTCACTGAAAAAGGGGGCGTAATGACCGATTCTAACAGCCGTCTGGTCTATTCAACCGAAACCGGACGCATTGATGAGCCGAAAGCGAAAACGGAACGCCCGAAGGGGGATGGCATCGTTCGCATTCAGCGCCAAACCAGCGGCCGAAAAGGAAAGGGCGTGTGTCTGCTCTCCGGTCTTGATCTGGATGACGCGGAACTGGCAAAGCTGGCGGCAGAGCTGAAGAAGAAATGCGGATGCGGCGGTGCCGTGAAAGACGGTATTATCGAAATACAGGGTGATAAGCGTGATTTAATTAAATCGTTGCTTGAAGCCAAAGGTATGAAAGTAAAACTGGCAGGTGGTTAAAATAAATGAGCCCCGGTTAATACCGAGGCTCTTTTTTTTACGTGCGTAAGTCAGACCTGCAATGTGCTCAATATATATCTTTATGCCGGTGGAGGCGTTTTAGTGGTTATTTGCCCACCTGGTGACCGATAATACCACCGACAGCTGCACCACCTAATGTGCCCAGCGTACTACCATCTGTTAATATTGCGCCACCGAGAGCGCCCGCGCCGGCACCAAGGGCGGTGTTACGATCGCGTTTAGACCAGTTAGAGCACGCGCTCAGGGACATTGCTACGGTGATGGCCAGAACAGCGGCGGCTAATTTTTTGCTGGTTAAAGACATAATACGTTCTCCTGAATTATCGATTCACAGAAAGGAGTACCCTTTAAGTATAGACAAGCTGCATACTTAAAATCCGTTCCCGTGAAAGCTGGTCGCGCAGGTGTACATAATCACGCAGGTGATAGTCACTTCCTGTTATATCGCTAATAATAATTCTACGTCTTTGAGGTAGATTAAACAGGTAAAAACTCTTAAAGGAGGGATGAGAATTATCTCAGACGAGGGGGAGGGTGCGCCCGGAATTCAGGCGCAAAAGAGCTTCAGGACGATTTCTTAATAATGTCGACAATAAGGCCATCACGTTCGAGTTGATGACGGTGGTCATTGCTCAGGCGATCGTCGGTAATGACGCGACTAAAGCGAGATATCGGCCCCATCATGTAGGGATGAACCGCACCAAATTTTGAACTGTCGGTAAGCACAATGGCTTCACACTCTTTTTCCAGCACGGCGTTAACCACATCCGAGCGCATCATATCCCGGCCGGTGAAACCTGTTTCTGGTTGCCAGCCGTCAATGCCGATGAAGGCCTTACTGAAATGTACCTGCTGTACATACTGACGAGTGAGTGGGCCAACCATGCTCTCGCTTTTTTTCTGGTAGATCCCACCCAACAGAATCACTTCGCAGTGCGTCTCCTTGAGCAAATGCGCAATATAACTACTGACGGTGATAATAGTGACGTTTTTTTGATCGGCAAGTGTGCGCGCCAGAAGAGCGTTGCAGCTGCCATTCTCAATAAAGACCGTTTCGCCATTGCTCACTAAAGACGCAGCAAACTCTGCCAGTTCTCGCTTCAGGGCATAGTTGTTCATCATGCGCGTTTCAACGTCCTCACTGTCGAGTGGGACGGCATAGCCATGCGCACGACGCAGGTAGCTCTGTTTTTCCAGAAGATTGAGATCCTGACGGATTGTGACTTCAGAAACACCTGTTGTTTTGGCGAGATCGACCACGCTCACGCGTCCCTGATCGATGACCATCTGCAAAATAATTTGTTGTCGGGAATTCATAGCATCCATTTAATAAAGCGAAACGAGGTCGGAAACGGTGTGATTACACTTCCCACGGGGCTTTGGGCTGTGTGTTTTCAGCTGTAATTTCGCTGCCATTTTGCGCCAGAAGCTCTGATTTCAGGATCTCAAGGTTACGGATCGCAGAGTGATAATCACCTGCAACCAGTATATCCAGCACCGTATCAATACGTTGTGCCACGGTTAGTGTATCAATGTTAGCCATAATCTCACCTCAGGCGCGAAAAGTTAATATTTTCAATGATGCAGAAAATGGATTCAAAAGAGAAGGGAAAAAAATGCAATAACTAAATTACATAAATGAAAGTGATAATTTTATCTCCTCTCATGCAGCGGGCTTAATGAGTGGATTAGTCTAAAACTGCGCGCAAGGCGCTTTTTTATATGAGGAATTAGACTATGACAGTTATTAACCAATCTACCTGTACGCTGTTTACCGATGCTGAACGTTTCACTCAGCTGGCAGGCTATTATGAGGCGGAACGTCGCACGGTCTGGATGATGTTGCGGGCGGAGCCACGACCTTGTTTTAACCATGCATTGATTGAGGAGATCATGAACCTCTCCTGGCTGGTACGGCAATCCGGTTTTGTTGTCGATTTTTGGGTAACCGGGTCGCTCGTACCGGATATGTACAATGCAGGTGGAGACTTGCAGTTTTTCGTGGACTGCATTCAGAACGGGCGTCGGGAAGCGTTACGTGCGTATGCCCGAGCCTGTGTCGATTGCGTACATGCGGCTTCACGGGGGTTTGATACGGGTGCTATCACACTGGCGATGGTCGAAGGAAGTGCGTTAGGCGGTGGGTTTGAGGCCGCTCTGGCGCACCATTTTGTTCTGGCCCAGCGCGATGCCCGCTTAGGCTTCCCTGAAATTGCCTTTAACCTGTTCCCGGGCATGGGGGGGTATTCGCTGGTTGCACGTCGTTCAGGCATGAAGTTGGCAGAGGAACTCATCTATAAAGGGGAGTCTCATACGGCAGAATGGTACGAACAGCATGGGTTAGTGGATGTGCTGTTTGAACCTGGGCAGGGCTATGTCTCCGTACGTACGTTTATTGATACGCTGCTGCCGAAACTGAACGGTGTAAGGGCAATGTTGCGTGCCCGTACTCGCGTTCTGCAACTGCCTCGCAGCGAATTGATGGATATTACGGAAGACTGGGTCGATGCCGCGTTCTGCCTCGAACCTAAAGACATCGCCTATATGGAGCGCCTCGTTATGCTGCAAAACCGCCATCATGCGGCGGGATTACGCAAAGCCAGCTAACGCATCTTTCGCGACTGATAACGTTTTAGCCATCGCTCGAATGCGGCAGCGGGCATTGGCTTAGCAAACAAGAAACCCTGTCGTTCGTTGACGCCGTTCTTCGTCAGAAAGGCGTCTTCTTTTGCACTTTCCACACCTTCGGCAATAACCTGCAGGTTTAACGCCTGCGCAACGGCCACAATGGCCCGCACCAAAGACTGCGAGATCGATTGCTTATGAATATCCCGGACAAAAGACTGGTCGAGCTTGATGGCATCAATGGGGAACCGCGCCAGCTGTGAAAGGGAGGAATACCCGGTACCAAAATCGTCCAGATGAATTTGTGCGCCAAGCTGGCTGAATTGCTGGATCACAGAGAGCGCCAGCTCCTCGTTTTCGATCAGACAACTTTCGGTCAATTCAACGTCGACAGGGCAGTATTCAAAATTCAGATCCTTAAGCGCCTGCTTTAAATCGCTGAAAATGGTTTGATCGGCCAACTGCCGCGCAGAGACGTTCACCGCCACGCGCAGGTTAATGCCCTTGTCACGCCATTTAGCCACCTGCCGAACCACGTCAAGCATGACCCAACGACCAAGCGGCACAATCAGGCCGGACTCTTCGGCATACGAGATAAATTCCAGCGGAGGGATCAGCCCACGCTCTGGTGACTGCCAGCGCACCAATGCTTCAAGACTTCTGACTTCACCGCGCCAGGTCACTTTAGGCTGGTAGTGGATCAGGAGCTGATCGTTATCCAGTGCTTTACGCAGGTTGGTATCCAGCCAGAGATATTCAAAAACGCGCTGGTTCATTTCTGGTGAGAAAACGCAGAACTTGCCCCGACCATTCTCTTTTGCGGTATACATGGCGGTATCCGCATTACGGATAACGCTTTCCCGATCGTTACCGTGCTGTGGAGCCAGGGCGATACCCAGCGAACAGCCCGTGTAAATTTCAATCAGACCGATTCTGAACGGCTGACGCAGACGGGTCAGAATACGCGACGCCATCGCTTCCAGAGAGCTCTGTGACGTTTCTGTCGCCATGACAATAAACTCATCGCCGCCGAGTCGCGCCAGTACCTGGCCTTCATCCAGACAGCTGAGGATGGCGAGGGCAACAGCCTGCAACAACTGGTCGCCAAACATATGCCCGTAGGCATCGTTGACCTTCTTGAAGTTATCCAGATCGAGGTACACCACGCCGACCTGATTTTCCCCACGGGCGTCGATGGCATCAGAAATCAGTTCGTGAATGGCATTCCGGTTTGGCAACCCGGTAATGGTATCAGTGTTGGCCAGCACGCGCAGGCGCTCCTGGGCACGGCGTTCTTCCGTAATGTCGGTACCTGAACAGATAAGGAAAATTTCATTTTTACCGCTGCCGCTGTGCACAAATTTGTTTCTGAACAGAAACAATCTTTGCCCTTTGCGCGTTTTGATCCAGCGCTCAACTTCGTAGGAACTGCCGTTACGAAAGAAACCGGTAATATTACGTTTAGACGCAGCCGCTTCGCTGCGGCTCATGAACAGCTTAAACACGTTCTGACCAATGACTTCTTGCTCTTTCAGACCGGTGTACTCTTCACTCAGACGGTTGAAACGCTGAATATTGCCATGCTGATCGAGGATAACAATGACGGAGTTGGCTTCTGATACAACCTGTTCGGCAAATGAGAGGCCCTGCACCAGATCGCGGGCGACAGAAGGGGTGTCATTCCAGGCGGAGGCCGTGCCAGCCCACTCTTTTTTACTGATTTTACGGCCAACGAGATGCACAGGGACATCTGCCCCGTACAGAGAAAGTGACATTGTGATACTGGAAGTAATAACCGTCAGCTGGCGAATAAGATCCGCTTGCTCATCAGTGAGTGCGACCACCTGAATGACATCGGTATTTTCGCTGGCGGCCAGATGCAGAGCATTGCTGTCCGCTGTCAGTCGCCACCAGGGGCTGTGAGTGCCCATGTAACGAAACAGCAAATTCTGCTCCAGATCGTCCATCATATTCTCTCCTGCGGCTGCTCGTTAGCGCAAAAAATATTCATCGGCAGTCGACTTTTCCGTAGTAAAAGAGCGGCAAAACCGAAGTGAACTTATTGTTTTTCCCTATTTTCTTATATTAAAACGACTCGGGTAAAAAAGGATACTCAACGTATAAAAATTCACGTAAACGAACATTACGACACTCTTTTACTGTAGATAACTCTGGCGATTTTGGGTGACTGGAGATTGAAAATAGTAAGAAAAAATGATGTTTTCGTTGTGCGGGGGAAAAACAGAAAATGTTGGCCCTTTCCATTAAGATTGGGCCAACATTTTAACAGGTTATCAGGCGACAGGGCGCGCGATAATACTGCGGGTTTCCATGCGGACTTCGGCAATGTTTACGTCAATCACGTCAGTGACTTTATAAACCGTTTCACCTTTGATTTGCACGGTACCGTTTTCCTGGCTACAGGTCAGTTCATCGCGGACAGCATGCAGGAACGGTGCAGGGATAAAGGCAACAGCACCGTTATCCACCAGGCGTACACGCATGCCACCACGGCTGATATCAATGATCTCAGCAGGGAAGCGGGTCTCGGTACCGGCTTTGTCATTCAGGAAGCGGGCATACAACCAGTCACCAACGTCACGTTCTGCCATACGGTTCAGGCGGCGGCGATCGGCCATCTGCAGGGTGGTGTCATCCTGAGGACGCGCAACGGTTTCACCTTTGATAATCGCTTTCAGCAGGCGGTGGTTAACCATATCGCCATACTTACGGATCGGGGAGGTCCAGGTTGCGTAGGCATCCAGACCCAGGCCGAAGTGCGGGCCAGGTTCCGTGCTGATTTCAGCAAAGGACTGGAACCGACGAATGCGGCTATCCAGGAAACCGGACGGCTGAGCGTCGAGCTCACGGCGCAGTTTGCAGAAGCCCTGCAGCGTCAGAACTTCTTCCGGGTCAACATGCACATCGTGGTTTTTCAGCAGGGCGGCCAGTGCTTCGGTATTCGCCGGATCGAAGCCCGTGTGGACGTTATAAATGCCGAAGCCCAGTTTGTCGCGCAGTACCCGTGCGGCGCAGATGTTGGCAGAAATCATGGCTTCTTCAACGATGCGGTTCGCAATGCGACGCGGTTCGGCCACGATATCCAGCACTTCACCTTTTTCACCCAGAACAAAGCGATAATCCGGACGGTCGCGGAAGACCAGCGCATGGGTTTTACGCCATTCGCCACGGTTCAGGCAGATGCGATGCAGCAGACGGATCTGTGCAGCGATGGCGTCTGAGTCCGGCTTCCAGCTGCCGGTGTTCTCCAGCCAGTCTGATACGTCGTCATAAGCCAGTTTGGCTTTCGATTCGATGGTTGCGGCAAAGAATTCGATATCGTCTTCAATCGTACCATCAGCGGCGATGGTCATACGGCAGGCAAGCACCGGACGCACTTCATTCGCCCGCAGCGAGCAGAGGTCGTCAGACAGTTCGCGCGGCAACATCGGGATGTTAAAGCCAGGCAGATAGTTGGTGAACGCGCGAATTTTTGCCGCATCGTCCAGCTTACTGCCTTCGACAATCCACGCGGTAGGGTCAGCAATGGCAACGGTCAAATGCAGCTTGCCATCGGCGCTCTCTTCAGCAAACAGCGCATCGTCCATATCTTCGGTGCTGGCGCTGTCAATGGTGACGAACTCCAGTGCGGTCAGATCGCGACGTGCCAGACCTTCGTCCTGCATCTCTGTCGCGACGCCATTTGGCGCTTCTTTTTCAAGATTATGGCGTGCCAGCGTCACCCACCACGGCACGAAATGGTCGTCGCCAAAGGTGATGAACTGCGTGAGTTCGGCATAGAAACCGCGATCGCCTTTCAGAGGATGACGGCGCATTTCTGCTACGGCCCAGTCACCCTCTTTAAAATCATGCTCAACACCACGCGCGGCGCGGCAAGGAACGGCATCTTTCAGCAGGGGATGGTCTGGAACGATAGAAAGACGATCGTCTTTTCTGTGGATCTTGCCGACGAAACGGGTCAGGAACGGTTCGATCAATGTTTCCGGCTCGGCGGATTCACGTTCCTTCTCGGTATGAATAACGGCAGTGATGCGGTCGCCGTGCATCACTTTCTTCATCTGCGGTGGCGGAATGAAGTAGCTTTTCTGCGCGTCAACTTCAAGGAAGCCAAAGCCCTTTTCCGTGGCTTTTACGACCCCTTCTGCACGCGGCGTCTGGGAATGCAGTTGCTGTTTAAGCTGCGCTAGCAGCGGGTTGTCCTGAAACATAATGTTCTATTTTCGTAGCCATTGAGCGGCTGACAGTTTTACGCGATTCTCACTGTCACAGCAAGGGATCTTTGGGTAATTAGTACGGTTATTCCTCTTTGCCAAGGGCGATGCTAAGGCGTTCGAGCCAGCCTCCAAATGCGCTTTGGGTCAGCAGGTTTATCGCCCGTACAGCAGGGAGCCCTTCGTCCGTCAGCGGAGTAAACTGCGCGGCACTGAAACGGTCTGGTGAATGTGTCAATAACGCTACCGCTGCGGAAAGCGCCAGAAGAGTCGGAGATTCATCTTCGCGGCTGTTTATCAGGATTTCACCCGTCAGATCGAGCAGCGCTGGCTCATGACAAAGCACCGGCGTCAGCTCCTGAAGTGCAGGCTCTGGCTGCCAGCGGGAAAGGGAACCCAACTGATGAGCGTTGGCATAGCGCAGTTCAACAACAGGCAGAATAGACACCCACGTGCGGGCATGGACGGGCAGCGTATGGGGCTGGATATGATGTCCCGGTAACCAGCGTACGGGGTGTCCGAGTAACGCCTGGAAGACGGCGACAACGCGCGCCTGAAAACCGATAAAGCCGATGATCTGGTTAATAAGCACAATGTCATACGTTGTCAGACCTACCTCATCAAGCTGGTTCTGGGCTTTATCGTCGATGACGTCAGGTGAGCTGGCAAGCTGGCGGGCGTACTGAGTAATTTGCGCCAGGCGACGATTGCTTTCGCGTGAGGAATCGGGACCAGGAAGCGGGGTAAGCAGGGCGGCGTAATGGTTACATAGCCTCTGAACGCCGCAGACCTGGGCCACCGTTAATGCAGTGCTTAGCCTGTCGTAGGCGCTTAACGTATGCAGACGGTTCACTGGGGTATCGCGCGGAAACAGCAGGTGGCATAAAGCTCTGGCAGGGGTAAGCCAGCCAGAACACGCGGCGACAATCTCTTCAGGCAGGGTTAAATCGAGCAAAAAACGGTCGTCGACATTAGCGGCTTCGGGCACCAGCGGCAGGACATCCGACTGTGAGCGATTTGACTGGGTTTCATGATACCAGTGACCTTTGCCGGAAAAACGGCGTTGTTCCATGTGCGTTCCTTGATCTCAAATGGCGATCAATATCCTGGCGTAAGGTGAGCAAGGGGAAAAATATTGTTAGGTGATAACAAATAGCAGAACGGAATAACGAAGGGACGGCGGGGAAGGGAGAACTCTCTTCCCCGACGGGAAGAGAGTGACAGCTTATTTAATTTCCAGCTCGTTCATTGCAGCGATGTTGAAGCCGCCATCAACGTGAACCACTTCGCCGGAGATACCTGCGGAAAGGTCAGAGCACAGGAATGCTGCAGAGTTACCCACGTCTTCGATGGTAACGGTACGGCGAATCGGGGTAACCGCTTCGCAGTGTGCCAGCATTTTACGGAAATCTTTGATGCCGGAAGCCGCCAGGGTGCGGATTGGGCCAGCAGAGATACCGTTAACACGTACGCCTTCCGGACCCATTGCGTTCGCCATGTAGCGTACGTTCGCTTCCAGAGACGCTTTAGCCAGGCCCATAACGTTGTAGTTAGGGATTGCGCGCTCTGCGCCCAGGTAGGACAGGGTCAGCAGGGCAGCGCCTGGGTTCAGCATGGTGCGGCAAGATTTAGCCATCGCCACGAAGCTGTAAGAGCTGATGTCGTGCGCGATTTTGAAGCCTTCACGGGTTACCGCGTTCACATAGTCACCGTCCAGCTGATCGCCTGGAGCGAAGCCGATGGAGTGAACGAAGCCGTCGAATTTCGGCCATGCTTTTGCCAGTTCAGCAAACATGCCATCGATGCTTTCGTCTTGCGCAACGTCGCATTCCAGAACAATGCTGGAACCCAGCTGCGCGGCAAACTCTTCAACACGGCCTTTCAGCTTGTCGTTCTGGTAGGTGAACGCCAGCTCAGCGCCTTCGCGGTGCATAGCCTGTGCGATGCCATATGCGATGGACAGTTTGCTGGCAACGCCGGTTACCAGAATGCGCTTACCGGAAAGAAAACCCATAGCTTTGATCCTTATATTCATTGTTGTGGCGATCGTCATCTCAATGGGACAATCGTCGTTAAAACGCGGCGATAATATCACGTGTCGCGTGCTTAGTTAATCCGACCACTCTTTTGACGCACGGTTAACGGTCTTTTCGCCATGCATCAGCGGTTAATGCTTCACCAAAATGTCCGGCAATCAGTCGTTTGGTGAGATCATGAAGCGGGGAGGCCATGACATCTGCGGTACTTCCACGCTCGACAACTTCACCCTGATGCATGACCAGAACCTGGTCGCTGATGTGTTTCATCATGCCAAGATGTTGGGTGACGTAAATATAAGAGATCCCCTGTTTTTCCTGCAATTCCAGCATCAGGTTAATCAGCTGTGAACGCATCGACATATCCAGCGACGCAAGCGCCTCGTCGGCGATGATCACTTTCGGGCGCAGGATTAACGCGCGCGCCAGCCCCAGACGCTGCTTCTGGCCGGGAGCCAGCATATGCGGGTAGTAACTTTCGTGATCGGGCAGCAGCCCAACCATACGCAGGGTTTCAAATATCCGTTTACGACGTGCCTCAGGATCCAGGTTGGTATTCAGCCGCAGCGGAAAGTCCAGGATCTGCGAAATCCGCTGGCGTGGGTTGAGCGATGTCGATGGGTCCTGAAATATCATGCGGATACGCTGGCTGCGGAAAGAGTAATCTCCGAATGTCAGGGGATGGTCGTCAATCAGCACTTCGCCAGCGGTGGGTTCTACCATTCCCGCAAGCATTTTCGCCAGCGTGGATTTCCCCGAACCGTTCTCGCCGATGATTGCCAGGGTCTGTTTTTCGCGCAGCATAAAGCTCAGTGGTTTCACTGCTTCAACGGTCTGGCGGTGAAACAGCCCCGTACGGTAGCGAAAGGTCTTACTCAGGTTGCGGACTTCCAGCAAAGTTTCGACCATTTCACTCTCTCTCCATGTTCAGCGGGAAATGACAGGCGTAAAGATGATTTTTGGCACCTGTCAGACGCGGCGTCTCAATACATTTACGCTGAGCGTACGGACAGCGTGGCCCCAGACGGCAGCCAATTGGCAGCGACTCCAGCAGCGGGATCGCGCCCGGTAGCGTGTTCAGGCGGCTTTTGTGTGGCATGGCACTGCCAAAATCCGGGATCGCACGGATCAACGCCTGCGTATAGGGGTGGTGCGGTGTGTTGACCAGGTCTTCACTGATGGCGGTTTCAACCGTCTGCCCGCAATACATCACATCAATTTTATCTGCCCATTTGCTGAGCATCTGCAGGTCATGACTGATCAGCAAAATGGTGGTGTTATTGTTCTGGTTCAGACGTGAAAGCAGGCGGAAAATCTGCGCCTGTGTGGTCGGTTCCATCGCATTCGTTGGTTCATCAGCAATCAGCAAACGCGGCTGGTTAGCCAGCGCAATGGCAATCATCACCTTCTGACACTCACCGTCCGTCAGCTCGTAGGGGAAACTGCGCATCGCGTCTTTGTGATCTTTGATCCCGACGCGGTGAAGCAGCTCAATGGCGCGACGTTTGCGCCAGCCGAAACGCTGCCACCAGCGGCCTTTGTACGTCCAGCCGGGAATGTTCTGCATCAGCTGTTTGCCCACGCGCTCCGACGGGTCGAGACAGGATTGTGGCTCCTGGAAAATCATAGAGACGTTATGACCCACCAGCTTGCGGCGCTCGCGCGGAGAGAGGCGCTGCAGGTCGATATCATCAAAACGCATGCGGTCAGCGGTGACGCGCCAGTTGTCTTTCGCCACGCCGCAAATGGCTTTGGCGATCAGGCTCTTTCCTGATCCAGACTCGCCCACCAGACCGCGAATTTCGCCTTCTGCAAGGGTAATGCTGATGCGATCGACGGCCTTGACCCAGCCTTCACCGGTTTTGAATTCGATAGTGAGATTGCGGATATCAAGAAGTGGCATTATTGCACCCCCGCATTAATTGCACGGCGAATACCGTCACCCAGCAGGTTGACAAGCAGCACGCTCACCATAATGGCTGCTCCCGGCAACATGACCGTCCACGGTGCAACGTAGATAAGCTCCAGTGCATCGCCGAGCATTGCGCCCCATTCAGGTGACGGCAGTTGTGCACCCAAATCGAGGAAACCGAGTGCGGCGATGTCCAGAATTGCCATCGACAGCGCCCGGGTGATCTCGGTGACCAGACCTGACGCGATATTCGGCAGCACGGCAAACCATAAAATATTGGACGTTGTCGCCCCGTCCAGACGGGCTGCGACAACATACTCTTTTTCCAGTTCGTCGTGCACCATGCTGTACACCGAGCGAACGATGCGGGGCAGGATGGCCAGCCAGACGGCGAACATGGCATGCGTCAGGTGCGGCCCGGCGAAGGCCACAACAATAATGGCCAGCAGCAGAGACGGAATAGAGAGCAGGGTGTCCAGAATATGGTTCAGCACCGCCGAGCGCAGGCCATGTGTCGACCCGGCAAAAATGCCAAGCGCCAGACCACAAACCGTTGCCCCAAGCGTCACCACAAATGCGCCACCGACCGTCGGAGCTGCGCCGCTCAGCAGGCGGCTTAACACATCGCGGCCAAGATCGTCGGTTCCCAGGAAGAAGGAGACTTCACCGTAGCGCGACCACGACGGAGGCAACAGCTGATAGCCGAGGAACTGCTGATCAATACCATACGGTGCAAACCACGAGCCAAAGATGCAAAGCACAACCAGACCCGCACAGCCATACAGGCCGATCATTGCCGTGGTGTCACCATAGAATTTACGCCACACTGTACGTAACGCACCAGGCGTGCGTTTTTCGCTGTATACGCTATCGTAGGGCATACCATTCCTTATGCTTCAACGGGTTAGCCATTGCACCCAAAATATCGGAAATCACGTTAACAATAATAACCAGTGAGCCGATCACCATCACGCCCGCAGAGAGGGCGGCGTAATCCTGCTGGCGGATGGCGTTAATCATCCAGCGTCCCAAGCCTGGCCAGCTAAAGACCATCTCGGTGATCATCGCCAGGGTCAGCATGGTTGAGAACTGTAGCCCCAGGCGTGGGATAACGGGTGGCAACGCATTGTGCAGCACATGGCGGCGCAAAATGGTCAGACGCGATAACCCGCGCGTGGCGGCGGCTTTGACGTAGTTTTGATCGAACACCTCAATGGTGCTGATCCGCATCAGGCGGATCACTTCGGTTGTCGGGGCCACAGCCAGCGTCAGCACGGGTAATACCATATGACGCAGGGCGCTGACGATCATTTCATGACGCCAGACGGAATCAGACAGCCACGCGTCAACAATCGCAAACCCGGTCACCGTTTTTACTGTATAAAGCAGGTCAAAACGGCCAGAAACCGGCAGCCAGCCCATCGTCAGTGAGAAGAAAAGCGTCAGCAGCAGCGCCAGCCAGAAGATCGGGATTGAGAAGCCGAGCAGAGCGAGGGCGCTGATGAATTTATCCTGCCATTTGTTGCGATAAATCCCCGCCAGCATCCCCACCGGAATGCCCACCATCAGCGCAAAGCCGAAAGCCAGAATGCACAGTTCCATCGTGGCCGGGAACACCACTTTCAGCTGCTCTGAAATAAGCTGACCGTTGATACTGGATACGCCAAAATCCCAGTGCAGCAGGCCGTTAAACCAGAACAGCCACGCGTCCCACAGCGACGAGCCATGAAGCGGGGCGTGTGGGGTGAAATAGCTCAGACTAAAGCCGACAAATGTCAGGAAAAAGAGCGTCACCAGCAGCAGCAAGAGTCGACGCAAGGTAAAAATAATCATGGTTTTTTCACCTCTTGTTCTTTTTCGCGAGAGACGCCCGCGAAGGAGGCGTTACCAAACGGACTCAGTACCAGCCCTTTAATATCGTAACGATAGGCCTGGAGACGCAGGGAAGAGGCGAGTGGTAGCACAGGCAGTTCACGGGCGAGAATGTTTTGCGCTTCGTCATAGGCGTCGATGCGTGAGGCAAGCTGTTGCGACGCGAGCGCTTTTTGCAGTACGGCGTCAAACTCGCGGTTACACCAGTGAGCATAGTTTGTTTGCGAGTTAATGGCTGCACAGCTCAACAGCGGACGGAAGAAGCTGTCCGGGTCATTACTGTCGGTGGCCCAGCCCGTTAACGTCAGGTCATGATTCATATCCATCAGGCGCGCCTCCTGGAAACGACCCTCGACCGGTACGATGACCACTTTGACGCCGACTTGCGCCATATCGGCCTGCAGCAGCTCGGCAGTTTTGAGTGGGCTTGGGTTCCACGCCTGTGAACTGGTCGGTACCCACAGCTGGAGCGTCAGGTTTTCTGCGCCCAGTGCTTTAAGCTGTTCGCGCGCTTTCGCCGGATTGTATTCAGTAATTTTAGCTTCACCGTCATACGCCCAGGAGGCGCGCGGTAAAATAGAGGCAGCCGTTTCAGCCGTACCGTAATAGATAGACTGCATCAGTCGCTGGTTGTTAATGGCCAGGGCCAGTGCATGACGCACGGCAGGGTTATTCAGCGGTGGTTTATCGGTATTAAACGCCAGATATGCGATGTTCATGCCGGGACGTAACGTCAGACGCAGGCGTGGATCGTCGCGCAGAATGGTCAACTGGCTGGCAGCCGGCCAGGCGAGTACGTCGCATTCGCCGGTCAGCAGTTTCGAAAGACGCCCCGTTCCGCCGGAACCGAGATCAACCACCACCTGTGGCATCAGCGGGGTGCCGCGCCAGAAATGTTCATGGCGCTGCAGGCGAATATATTGCCCGGAGCGGTATTCGGCCACCTGGAACGGACCTGTACCGACAGGCTGACGGTCAAGTAACTCCTGATGATCGTTTTTGGTCAACTGAGCCGCGTATTCGGCAGACATGACGGATGCATAGTGTGTAGCCAGATGCCACAGGAAAGAGGCATCCGGGCGCGCCAGGGTAAACTCAACCGTCCGGTTATCCAGCTTGCGTACGCTTTTAACGGTGTCGGCAAACTGCAGACTGTCAAAATAAGGGAAGCTTCCCCCGTTAACGTTATGCCACGGATGGTTACGGTTAAAGATACGCTGGGAGGTAAAGACCACATCATCTGCGTTTAGCTTGCGCGTAGGGGTAAACCACGGCGTGTGCTGGAAAGCGACATCATCGCGAAGGCGGAAACGGTAAGTCGCGCCGTTATCCAGCACTTCCCAGCTTTCGGCAAGCTCAGGAACCAGACGATAGGTATACGGGTCAACATCAAGCAGACGATCGTAAAGCTGGGCGGCGAGTGTATCAACAATCAGCCCGCTTCCCGCTTTTTGCGGGTTAAAGGTATCAACCTGGCCGCTGACGCAATAGACGAAGCCGCTATCGCGAATATCAGGAAGCGCAGCCCGCTCGGGCGCAGCAAAGGCCATGTTACTGAACAGGCCAAGTGCAAACAGGGACGATAAAACCAGACGCATAATTTTTAAGGTATTACTTATAAAGTGGTTATCTTATTAATATTAAACGACGTTTTCCAGCGCCGTTTGCTCCTGAGGGCACCCTGGGGGCAATAGCGTTTGCAGTCGCTCATTCAGCATTACGACCTGATCGGCGTTCATACCCGCTATCCACTTTGAATATACCTCATAAACCATCTTAGCATTTTCATGCCCCATCTGACTTGCAATAAACGACGGATTTGCCCCGGAAGACAGCAACCAGCACGCATATGTGTGGCGTGACTGATAGGGTGGACGCCGCCGAATGCCAGAGCGCAAATCTCCCCGTGATGTAATCCTGTATGCGCCGCAAAGATCCACATCAGACTTTGTGGTTTAGGTAACGCAGCAATCAGTGCCTGGTATTCGTGAAAAAGCAGGGGGGGCTGGTGCTTTTTTGGATACCGTCAGCATTTTTACATTCTCGTGTGGAACGTGGGTAATGATTTGATCTCTTTGTGCAAGCCTGAGGATCGCACACAAGACTTTCATTATGTTGTTTACTGTTGAAGGTGTCCTGACCTGCTCCCCGTTGATTAACACACCCCGATGTTAGTAATGTCTTCATAAGCCACATGAGGACATCCACATGAAGAAGCGTTTTTCCGACGAACAGATCATCAGTATTCTCCGCGAAGCGGAAGCCGGGGTTTCTGCCCGGGAGCTCTGTCGTAAGCACGCCATTTCCGATGCCACTTTCTACACCTGGTGCAAGAAGTTTGGCGGCATGGAAGTTCCTGAGGTGAAGCGACTTAAGTCCCTTGAAGAGGAGAACGCCCGCCTCAAGAAGCTGCTTGCCGAAGCCATGCTGGATAAGGAGGCGCTTCAGGTGGCTCTTGGGCGAAAGTACTGACGACAGACCAGAAGCGGGAAGCCGTGGTGTTGATGTGTGATGCGACCGGTCTGTCGCAACGTCGTGCCTGCAGGCTTACAGGTTTGTCCCTGTCGACCTGCCGTTATGACACCCAGCGTCCATCTGCTGATGCACATTTATCAGAGCGTATCACTGAGCTGGCGCTTGAACGCAGACGTTTTGGTTACCGGCGCATCTGGCAGCTGCTGCGTCGGGAAGGCCTTCACGTCAATCACAAGCGGGTATACCGTATTTACCACCTTAATGGGCTGAGCGTAAAGCGCAGACGACACCGTAAAGGGCTGGCGACCGAACGGTTTCCGCTTCTGCGTCCGGATGCGCCGAACCTGACCTGGTCGATGGATTTCGTTATGGACGCACTGGCCAACGGTCGCAGGATCAAGTGCCTGACCTGCGTGGATGATTTCACGAAGGAGTGTCTGACAGTTACCGTCGCATTCGGGATATCAGGCGTACAGGTCACGCGTATTCTGGACAGTATCGCGCTGTTTCGCAGTTATCCGGCTACGATAAGAACCGATCAGGGACCTGAATTCACCTGTCGCGCACTGGATCAATGGGCCTTTGAGCATGGTGTGGAACTGCGTCTTATCCAGCCAGGCAAGCCGACTCAGAACGGATTTATTGAGAGTTTTAACGGACGATTTAGAGATGAGTGCCTGAATGAGCACTGGTTCAGCAATATTGTTTATGCCAGGAAAACGATTAATGACTGGCGGCAGGATTATAACGAGTGCCGTCCACATTCATCCCTGGATTACCAGACTCCAGCTGAATTTGCAGCGGACTGGCGAAATGGGAAATATGAAGCAAAACCAACCGACATTACTAACTGAAGGTTGTATCTAATCCTGGGGGCAGGTCAGGAAATCTCAAAAAGTGCGTGGAACTAAAACAGGTGTGCTTACACTTCAATTTTAAACTCTTCGGGATAACGCTTACCGCTCATGGGCACCTCTCTTTTAAGTCATCTTAAATGACTCTGAGGTGTCTGTTAAACCTGTGGCTATTCAGTTGTTTCTCCCGGAGAGTTTATCTCATTTGTCAAAAACGGATTTAGCGGGACAACGAAAGAAGTATCAAGAAGCTTCTGATACAATTAGTCGGTCGAACAGGCCGGCTAAGCTCAGGATAAGCATGAATAGAAGATCGTTTTTGAAAGTAGGGATGGGTTTTTCGGCCCTGGCCTGCGTTGGTGGGTATGGTGTATTCCGTCTGATAACTAAGCCTAACATATCTTTATGGGGACACTCTTTCTTTGGTAACAACCAGACATTCTCTGCAAAGTTGATTGAAGAAACTGGATGCAGAGTCTTCAATTTTGGCCTTTCCGGGGCGACATCAGAAAGTATAGCTCTAAGGAATGGTGCATATTTCATCAATTATGCTCCAGCAGATGGAGTAATAAATCCTGCAATTAAGAACCCACTTACACCAAATGTACCTGGGCCTTTGAGTTTGTGGAGAAATGCTTCAGCAGACTGGTTCCATCTCCCTTGCAAAATTGCCGGGCAGAGTGGGGTTCTTGACTGGGACGGTAAAACGGTGACTTTCACTGGGTATCATGGAAGCACTGCTGCTTTTCTCAAAGAACCAGTACCCCTTTATGTCTATCCAATGACCACCGTTGCTACAGCTAACGTGACGGGACATACCATCTATCCAGAGCATCCTGAATCAATCTATCTGCTTTGGCTTGGGAGAAATAACTCAACCCAGCCAGAAGAGATTATGCGTGATGCGAAAGCTATTGGTAAGCGTGCAGTGAGAACCGTATTGACGAAGTGAAGCTGGTCAGGCAGGCAGAGTAACCCGCCACGGGAGCAGAGCACCCACCCGGTTCACAGGCCAGTCGGCGATGACATCAAGTACATGATGCAGATAGCGTTCCGGATCCACGCCGTTTAATTTGCACGTCCCGATAAGACTGTACAGTGACGCACCGCGCTCACCACCATGATCCGAGCCGAAGAACAGCCAGTTTTTTCTCCCCAGACTGACCAGTCGTAGGGCGTTTTCGGCAATGTTATTATCCACCTCCACCCAGCCATCTTCTGCATAGCGGGTCAGCGCCGGCCACTGGTTCAGCGCATACCCGAACGCCTTCGCCAGTTCTGAGTGCCTTGAGAGGGTTTTCTGTTTCTCCCGCAGCCACCCCTCCAGTGACGCCAGCAGCGGCAGCACTTTTTGGTGCCGGACTGCCTGCCGTTCCTCTGCTCTTTTACCTCTGAGCTCCGACTCGATGGCATACAGCTCGCCGATCCGTTTCAGCGCCTCCTCCGTCAGGGCTGACGGGGTACGGACGTGAACATCGTGGATTTTTCGGCGGGCATGGGCCCAGCACGCGGCTTCCTTTATATGGCCGTCGCGGTAGAGCTCGTTGAACCCGGCGTAGGCATCAGCCTGCAGTACGCCACTGAAGCCTGCAAGATGGGTCTGAGGGTGGATACCTTTTCTGTCCGGGCTGTAAGCGAACCACACTGCGGGGGCCAGCGCTGATCCGGCGTTGCGGTCGTCTCGAACGTACGTCCATAAGCGCCCGGTCTTCGTCTTCTTATTGCCCGGCAACAGCACCGGGACAGGCGTATCGTCAGCATGGAGTTTGCCGTCGGTCAGGACATAGTGCTGAAGGGCTTCATCCAGCGGTGCCAGCAGACGACAACACGCATCCACCCAGCCCGACAGTACAGAACGACTCAACACTACACCCTGGCGGGCATAGATCTCCGACTGGCGATACAGCGGTGTGTGCTCTGCATACTTTGAGGTCAGCACTCGGGCCAGCAGCCCCGGTCCGGCGATCCCCCGTTCGATGGGGCGCGAAGGAGCCGGGGCCTGAACGATGCGATCGCACCGACGGCAGGCATGCTTTTCACGGACTGTCCGGATAACCCGGAAGGCGCTGCGCATCAGCTCCAGCTGTTCGGCGGCATCCTCACCCAGGTAACTCAGCGAACCACCGCACTCCGGGCAACACGGCTCAGTCGGCAGCAGCCGCTTCTCATCCCGTGGGAGTGACTCAGGGAACGGTTTGCGGGTGCGGGTCTGACGCAGCGGGCGCTGCACTGCCGGGTCATCCACCCGGCCGGTCAGCGTATCGCTTTCCTGCTGCAGCAGGTTCAGGTCAGCTTCCATTTGCGCGATACGGCGGGATACCTTTTCGGAACGACTGCCGAAGTTCATCCGGCGCAGCTTATCCAGTTGCGCCTGCAGATGGTCTATTTCGCGTTCCCGGTTGCTCAGCTTTTCCTGCAGGGCGTGGATCAACGCTTCCTGTTCGGCCAGGCGCTGTTTCAGCAGAAGGATGTCGTCAGAAGAGGTATCGTTCATAAGCCTGTATTTTACCAGGCTTATTCTGCGACAACCAGGATAAAGAGCGCTACAACATGGTCAGGGATGTCAGTAACCGCTTTGGCTGTCGCCAGTCGATACCTTCCATCAGCATCGCCAGTTGCGCCGGCGTCAGGAACACTTTGCCATCGCGGGCTGAGGGCCAGGCGAAGCGACCACGTTCCAGTCGCTTTGTCAGCAGGCACAGACCATCGCCGGTGGACCAGAGCAGTTTTACCTGACTGCCGCTGCGTCCCCGGAAGATGAAGACGTGGCCGGACATCGGGTCATCTTTCAGCGCGGTCTGCACCTTTGCGGCGAGGCCATTGAAGCCGTTGCGCATATCGGTGATACCGGCAACCAGCCAGATTTTTGTGCCTGCGGGAAGATTTATCATACCGGCCCCCGCATCAGTTCGCGCAGGACAGTGCTCATGAGTTCAGCAGAGGGATGAGTCAGTGTTATTTCTCCTCCCCGACATTTTATGTGGCAGGTAGCGGGAGGAGAGCAGGATGGTAGTTCGAAGGTTGGGAGAGAAGAGCCCGCCTGAAGCTGCACGGGTATCAGGGCAGGAAGCGACGATGAGTTTTTTCGGGGCCGACAGACCCGCCCTTCACGCTGCCAGAGCCTTATCCATTTAAAGAGCAGGTTATCATTGACGTCATGTTTCCGGGCCAGTGCGGCAATACTGCCTTCTTCTTCAAGAGCCAGCCTGACCAGTTCCATTTTGAATTCAGGGGAATAGTGTTTCCGGGGAAGTCTTTCTTTAGCGCGCATGAGGTGTCCACCTGCAAAATAAGTGGGTGCTTAAGTTACAGGATCCTGGATTCGGGACCAGACGGTACTCAGACGACGCTTACAGCTATTGTGGGAAGGATGACGAAGGGAAATAATCGCTTTGTTATCCTTCCTGAGTTTCCAGGTGATTATGAGCCAAAAGGAACGAAGGGAGCCGAGGAGATTGCTTTGATCAATAGCTCCTACAAGGAAGCATTCCCGGAAAACTACTGCGAAATAGATGGTATTGATCTGCTTCAAAACTTCTTAAATCACCACAATCCGCAAAGCCAGCAAGATCTGGCAGATATCAAAGCTGGTCTTACACCTTCTTCTCTGAGGCTTGATGAGCTGCATCCATCAATAACAAAAAAGGATGGGGCTTTATATGCAGGGACAGAGGTTAATGCCGAATTTGTTGCTAAATTCCTGAAGTATAAAGGTTGGGTGTAGTCACTAAATCCAACCAAACTTTATGGCGAGAGAAGCCATAAGAGAAAAGACTACTACAACATTAAGAGCGACAACAAAGCGGCTGGATACGTTCATCTTAGAGCCCGGATAGATAAGAGAGCGTAAATTTAGTCGCTGAGCGCTAAATCGTCAACAAACTTAAATAACAGCCCCCGGGCTCAACTTTTTCTGCGGTCGACAGCAGTATGCATTATGGGCCGATGAAGCACTAATTACTGACGATGGTGAAACAATCGAGGGGTCGATGATGTTCGTCTTGTTGGTGTTGTTACTCATACCGTCCATCATCTATCTACCGATGACAATCCCCTCATATAGTATCAAACAGATCGCTCATCCCTAAAATTTACAAACCCCACAAACTCAACAACGATAAATGTTTAGAAGCGAAGCGGCTATGAAGTAGCAACGGTAAACAAGCCAGCCATCTTGATCAGCGTCTCAGTTAAAGTAACTGTATATAAAAACAGTGCGCGCCGGGAGGCCGGTAGAGATCAAGGGGTGAAAGTCCCCGACCACTGAAGGGCCAGCAATCCACAGGGTCCCCGAGTCATGCGTTGCATACCGTGAGGTATGGGGAGACGCGTTGACAGGGGTGTTGACAGGCCAGCCATTGAGCCACGAAATGTATATTAAATTCCCGGGTGCCGACGTTGTACCGGCCAATCGGTTCCGGGTCATACGCGATATCACGTTCAGCTTCATCGGCCATATTCTTCACGGGCTTGTGCAAAACGTCCACACATAGGAACCTCCAGTATTCAGACTAAAAGTATAGGGTAGGGAGAAAAATAGGTGAGCACTGAAACTTTATGATTTAAAGCCCGGTCAAGATGACTGAAGTCAGCGAGGCGGTAAAGTGGTGTGTTACTGAACGGGAAGGATCTACGCAAAACGGGGGCAAATTTGGGGGCGAAACCATACTTGGGGGCACTTTTTGGGACAGCAAGATGTACATTATTGTCTGTTATTCTCCGATATCCAGTTTAAGCAACCCTTTGATATTAATGCAAATACATTTTTTTAAAATGTTTTAAATTAGAACTACATAATTTTTAAGGTTTTTAGATTCGATCTGCAAAGTGTATCGCACTTACGCCTGCTTCGTAAAAATGTCTGCGGGTAAGTGCTGATATTGTCAGCGCATTTGATGCTTTTTGAGCAATGCCCTTAATTGATGGTAGGTCAGGCCCAGCAGTTCAGCCGCTCGTTTCTGGTTATATTTCGCCTGCTTCAGGCTCTGCTCAAGCAGCTGTTGTTCCTGTTCGTGCTGGAACTGCCGTAAATCGAGCGGTAACGCTAGGGCGTCGCCAGGTGTTGCTGTTGCTGACATCGGCTGAACATTGCGCTGGAAAGGGTCGAGAATAATGTTGTCCAGCTCCATTTCGCTGTTACCGTGACGGTAGACCGAACGCTCGACCACGTTTTTCAGTTCACGAATGTTCCCCGGCCAGTGGTAAGCAAGCAGCGTCTCCTGAGCATAGTCGCTGAACCCGGGAAAGAGCGGAAGGCCGAGTTCGCGACACATCTGAATCGCAAACTGTTCTGCCAGCAACATGATGTCGCTGCGTCGTTCGCGCAACGGTGGAAGCTGGACAACGTCAAACGCCAGGCGGTCGAGCAGGTCGGCGCGGAATTTATCTTCAGCGACCATTTCCGGCAGATTGGCATTGGTAGCGCAGACCAGACGAACGTTAACCTGCAGCGGCTGGCTACCGCCGACGCGTTCCAGCTCACCATACTCAATCACGCGCAGCAGTTTTTCCTGCACCAGCATGGGCGCAGTTGCCAGCTCATCCAGGAACAAGGTGCCGCCGTCTGCGCGTTCGAAACGGCCCGGGTGGCGTTTCTGTGCCCCGGTAAAAGCTCCGGCTTCATGGCCGAAGAGTTCGGTATCCAGCAGGTTTTCATTCAGCGCCGCGCAGTTAAGCGAAATGAAGGGCCCGTCCCAGCGTCCGGACAAATAGTGAAGACGGTTGGCAATTAATTCCTTACCGGTACCGCGCTCACCGACGATCAGCACTGGTTTATTAAGCGGGGCGAGGCGGGAAACCTGTTCCAGCACTTCGAGAAAACTGTTTGCCTCGCCGAGTAAATTGTCTTTGTATCCAACCATGATGAAATTCACCACTCATTAGCGATATTCACCAGGTGAATGTAGTGTGGTGGCGATGAAAAATCAACCATAATTATAAAAAACAATAAGATAAAAAGTTGGCATGCAAATTGTATTATCTGTTCAGCAGGGCATTGCCCGATAACAGAAATGTGAGGATTGAATTATGGGTATTTTTTCTCGTTTTGCCGACATCGTGAACGCCAACATCAACTCACTGCTTGAGAAAGCGGAAGATCCGCAGAAGCTGGTACGTCTGATGATTCAGGAAATGGAAGATACGCTGGTTGAAGTGCGTTCAACCTCCGCCCGTGCGCTGGCTGAGAAAAAACAGTTAACGCGCCGCATTGAGCAGGCCACCACCCAGCTTAACGAGTGGCAGGAAAAGGCCGAACTGGCGCTGCGTAAAGATAAAGAAGACCTGGCTCGCGCTGCACTGATTGAAAAACAGAAGCTTGCGGATATGGTCACCGCGCTGGAACATGAAGTGACGCTGGTGGATGATACGCTGACGCGGATGAAGAAAGAGATTGGCGAGCTTGAGAACAAGCTGAGTGAAACCCGTGCACGCCAACAGGCACTGGCACTTCGCCACCAGGCTGCCAGTTCCTCCCGCGATGTTCGCCGTCAGCTGGACAGCGGCAAGCTGGATGAAGCAATGGCGCGTTTTGAATCATTTGAACGCCGTATCGACCAGATGGAAGCGGAAGCAGAAAGCCACAGTATTGGTAAGCAAAAATCGCTGGATCAGCAGTTTGCCGACCTGAAAGCTGACGACGAAATCAGCGAGCAACTGGCGGCACTGAAAGCCAAAATGAAACAAGACAACCAATAATAATTCGTGCGGCACCCGAGTGTGCCGCCACACATGGTAAGACAAGGAGTACACATGAGCGCGCTTTTTCTGGCTATTCCCCTGACCATTTTCGTGCTGTTTGTTCTGCCGATTTGGTTATGGCTGCACTACAGCAACCGTTCTTCACGCGGCGACCTTTCCCAGAGTGAGCAACAACGTCTGGTGCAGTTGTCCGATCAGGCGAATAAGATGCGCGACCGTATTCAGGCGCTGGAAGCAATCCTGGATGCGGAACACCCGAACTGGAGGGATCGTTAATGTCTGGACTGAACCTGAATAAGAAACTGTGGCGGATCCCTCAGCTTGGCATGATTCGCGGTGTTTGCGCCGGGCTGGCGCATTATCTCGACGTCCCGGTGAAACTGGTGCGGGTGGTCGCGGTGTTATCCATTTTCTTTGGTCTGGGGTTCATCACCCTGGTGGCGTACATCATTCTGGCGTTTGTGCTCGACCCGATGCCGGAAGGGGAGCTGGCGGCTGAAGGTGCGCCAACCAGTAATGACATTCTGAATGAAGTGGACGCTGAACTGGCCGCAGGCGAGAAGCGTTTACGTGAAATGGAACGTTATGTCACGTCAGATACCTTTACGCTGAGAAGCCGTTTTCGTCAGCTTTAAGAGAGAGCATTAATGAATCGAAACTGGCAACAGGCTGGTCAGAAGATAAAACCCGGCCTGAAAATCGCAGGTAAACTGGTTCTGCTGACGGCATTACGTTTCGGCCCGGCAGGTGTGGCGGGCTGGGCGGTCAAATCTGTTGCGCGTAAGCCGGTCAGAATGTTGCTGGCGGTGGCGCTGGAGCCGCTGTTGAGAACGCTGGCCGGACGCCTCTCGGGAAAACTGAAATAACGTTCATACGGTACGCTGATGCGCGTGCCGTTTTGCTGCAAGGTTTTATTCCTTTCATGTTGCCCCCATATCATATTTTTAAGAATACAAACGCCTTCAGGCAAAAAGGACGGCGATGAAGCGACTTAAAAACGAATTCAATTCTCTGGTGAACCGTGGCGTTGATCGCCATCTGCGTCTGGCGGTGACGGGGCTGAGCCGTAGCGGTAAAACGGCGTTCATCACCGCAATGGTGAACCAGTTACTTAACCTGCACACCGGGGCGCGATTACCGCTGTTGAGCGCCGTGCGGGAAGAACGTCTGCTGGGCGTTAAGCGCGTACCACAGCGTGATTTTGGTATTCCACGTTTTACCTATGACGAAGGGCTGGCGCAGCTGTACGGTGAACCACCGACCTGGCCGACGCCTACCCGTGGGGTGAGTGAAATTCGTCTGGCGCTGCGTTTTCGCTCCAGTGAATCGCTGATGCGCCATTTTAAAGACACCTCTACGCTGTATCTTGAAATCGTGGATTACCCCGGCGAATGGCTGCTCGATTTACCTATGCTGGCACAGGATTACCTCACCTGGTCCCGACAGATGACCGGTTTGTTACAGGGTCACCGTGCCGAGTGGTCGGCGAAATGGCGGACGCTGTGCGAAGGCTTAGATCCGCTTGCTCCTGCGGATGAAAACCGGCTGGCAGCCATTGCCGAAGCCTGGACGGATTATTTGCACCAGTGTAAGCAGGAAGGGTTGCATTTCATCCAGCCGGGGCGTTTTGTCCTGCCAGGGGATCTGGCGGGTGCGCCTGCACTCCAGTTTTTCCCGTGGCCGGACGTGGATGCCATCGGAGAATCAAAGCTGGCACAGGCGGATAAGCACACTAACGCCGGAATGCTGCGCGAGCGTTACAATTATTACTGTGAAAAAGTGGTGAAGGGGTTCTATAAAAATTACTTTTTACGTTTCGATCGTCAGATTGTGCTGGTGGACTGCCTACAGCCGCTCAACAGCGGGCCGCAGGCGTTCAACGATATGCGCCTGGCACTGACACAGCTGATGCAAAGTTTTCACTACGGGCAGCGCACGTTGTTCCGCCGCCTGTTTTCACCGGTGATCGACAAACTGCTGTTTGCGGCGACTAAAGCTGACCACGTGACGGTCGATCAACATGCCAATATGGTGTCGCTGTTGCAGCAACTGGTGCAGGATGCGTGGCAAAACGCGGCATTCGAAGGGATCAGTATGGACTGCCTCGGGCTGGCTTCCGTACAGGCAACGCAGGGGGGGCTGATTGACCTCAACGGCGAGAAAATTCCGGCATTGCGGGGTAACCGACTGAGTGATGGTGAACCGCTCACCGTCTATCCGGGTGAAGTGCCCGCGCGCCTGCCGGGACAGGCATTCTGGCAAAACCAGGGTTTCCAGTTTGAAGCATTCCGCCCGCAGGCCATGAACGTTGACCAGCCGTTGCCGCACATTCGTCTGGATGCGGCGCTGGAGTTTTTGATTGGAGATAAATTGCGATGACGGAACCGTTAAAACCGCGCATTGACTTTACCGGGACGCTTGAACAGGAGCAGCAAGAGGCGTTTAAAACGGCGCAGACGTTCAGCGGCCCGCAGGCGGATAATTTTGCACCGGCACTGACCGAAGAACGGGGTGTCGAGGAAGGTCAGGCAGAAGCTGTCATTGAAGCTGCGCTGCGCCCAAAACGCAGTCTCTGGCGCAAGATGGTGGGCGCAGGGCTGGCGCTGTTTGGTGTTAGCGTGATTGGACAGGGCGTGCAGTGGACTATCAACGCCTGGCAAACTCAGGACTGGGTGGCGATGGGCGGTTGTGCCGCGGGGGCGCTGATTGTGGGGGCTGGTGTCGGGTCGGTTGCCACCGAGTGGCGTCGCCTGTGGCGTTTGCGACAACGCGCGCATGAACGTGATGAAGCCCGGGATCTGCTGCACAGCCACGGCACGGGAAAAGGCCGTGTTTTCTGTGAAAAACTGGCCACTCAGGCCGGGATAGACCAGTCACATCCGGCGCTTCAGCGCTGGTATGCCGCCATCCATGAAACCCAGAATGACCGGGAAGTGGTGACGCTTTATTCCCACATGGTACAACCCGTGCTGGATGCGCAGGCGCGACGTGAAATTAGCCGTTCGGCGGCAGAATCCACGTTGATGATTGCCGTCAGCCCGCTGGCGCTGGTGGACATGGCGTTTATCGCCTGGCGTAACCTGCGCCTGATTAACCGCATCGCGAATCTTTACGGTATTGAGCTGGGTTATTACAGCCGCCTGAGGTTGTTTAAGCTGGTCTTACTGAATATCGCCTTTGCCGGTGCCAGCGAACTGGTACGCGAAGTGGGGATGGACTGGATGTCGCAGGATCTGGCCGCGCGGCTTTCGGCACGCGCTGCACAGGGGATTGGTGCCGGTTTACTGACTGCGCGCCTGGGTATTAAAGCGATGGAAGTCTGCCGTCCGCTACCGTGGATTGACGACGATAAGCCACGGTTGGGCGATTTCCGCCGTGAGTTAATCGGCCAGCTTAAAGAAACGCTCAATAAAAAACCCACTCAGTAAGAGGTTTGTTCACTATTCGTGCTGGCTGTCAATATTTGTTGACAGCCATCTTCCGGATCACCGTGATCTGACATATCATTTTAATGTTATTGGCTTAAACGGTGAATTTCCCATGCGTCTGGAAGTCTTTTGTGAAGACCGTCTCGGTCTGACCCGCGAGTTACTCGATCTTCTTGTTTTGCGTAGCATTGATTTACGTGGCATTGAGATCGATCCTGTCGGGCGAATTTACCTCAATTTTGCCGAAATTGAATTTAATACCTTCAGTAGCCTGATGGCGGAAATCCGCCGTATCGCTGGCGTTACGGATGTACGCACCATTCCCTGGATGCCATCAGAGCGTGAGCATCTGGCGCTGAGTGCCTTGCTGGAAGCGATGCCGGAGCCTTTCCTGTCTCTGGATCTGAAAAGTAAAGTTGAGCGCGTCAACCAGGCCAGCTGCCAGCTCTTCGCGCAGGGCCAGGAGAAGCTCAGCAACCATCACGCCTCACAGTTGATCCCAGGTTTTAACTTCCTGCGCTGGCTGGAGAGCAGCCCGCAGAACACGCATAGCGAACATGTGGTCATAAACGGACAGAATTTCCTGATGGAGATAACGCCGGTGTACCTGAAAGGGGAAAATAATACCCTCGTTCTGACCGGGGCGGTGATCATGCTGCGTTCTACCGTTCGTATGGGTCGCCAGCTGCAAAATCTCTCCAGCCAGGATGTCGGTGCGTTCAGCCAGATTATTGCGGTTAGCCCGAAAATGCGCCATGTGGTCGATCAGGCACGCAAGCTCGCCAACTTAACCGCGCCTCTACTGATTACCGGCGATACGGGCACCGGGAAAGACCTGCTGGCTCACGCCGTGCATCTTGCCAGCCCGCGAGCGGCGAAACCGTATCTGGCACTCAACTGTGCGTCCATCCCTGAAGATGCCGTTGAAAGCGAACTGTTCGGCCATGCGCCAGAAGGTAAAAAAGGATTCTTCGAGCAGGCGAACGGTGGTTCGGTACTGCTGGACGAAATTGGCGAAATGTCGCCACGTATGCAGGCCAAACTGCTGCGCTTCCTGAACGACGGGACATTCCGCCGCGTAGGGGAAGACCATGAGGTACATGTGGATGTGCGCGTGATCTGCGTCACCCAGAAAAATCTGGTGGAGCTGGTGCAAAAGGGCGTATTCCGCGAGGATCTCTATTATCGCCTGAACGTACTGACGCTGAATATCCCGCCGCTGCGCGATTGTCCGCAGGACATCATGCCGCTGACAGAGCTGTTTGTGGCCCGTTTCGCCGATGAACAGGGCGTACCGCGTCCGAAGCTCTCCGCGGACCTGGGCACGGTGCTGACGCGCTACGGCTGGCCGGGCAATATTCGTCAGCTGAAAAACGCCGTTTATCGTGCATTGACTCAGCTGGAAGGGTACGAACTGCGGCCGCAGGACATCCTGTTACCGGATTACGACACCGGGACGGTGTCGGTGGGGGAAGAGGCGATGGAAGGCTCGCTGGATGATATCACCAGCCGTTTTGAACGTTCGGTGCTGACGCAGCTTTATCGTAGCTATCCAAGTACCCGCAAGCTGGCTAAACGTCTTGGGGTATCGCATACCGCGATTGCAAATAAATTGCGTGAGTATGGTCTGAACCAGAAGAAGGGTGACGAATAACGGTAAAAAGCCTCTGTAAAGAGGCTTTTACTTTTGCTTCTATAGCGTGCTGTCGTCCTGACAGCACTTATTCCTTCGCCAGAGGCGTGGCACTGACGTCGACCTTTGTTTCTCCCTGAATCTTCGCAATCCTGTTCTCCACTTCTTTCACCTGGTCATGATTTGAGAGCAGGGTGTAGGTCAGATCAAACTGGGTACTGGCCCCGGGCTGCAGCTGCTTAACGCGCTTCTGCTCGCGTTCGATGGTGACGGGGTAGGCATAGCTGGTGCCAGGCTCAATACCCGTGACATAACCCTGTTTCAGCGTGTCGGTATTTTTCCATAAGGTCAGTACCGGGAGCTGGCGAGTATCGAACTGGATTGATGCACCTTTATCACCTGCCTTATTGACCACTGCTGCGAGGGTTTCATGGTTTTCATCAGCCAGCGGTTTGATATTGAAGACCATTTCATCGAAGCCTTTGGTCGGGCCGGCGTAGGTTTGCCAGGTGTCCAGGCCAGCTTTGGCGTAGTCGTTGAACGGACTGATGCTTGCCGCTGGAGCCAGGAAGCGTGCGCCGGCTTCAAGGATTGGTGTACCAAAGTTGCTGTGGTAGATAATTTGATAATCGTGGGGATAATCTGCATGGTTAGTTAAAACATCATGCAGGCTGAAACGGTTGCTGCCGGGCACGTAGCGCAGTTCGGTCATCGTCTGCAAATCTGCTTTCTTAAACGTGCTCTCTTTGATCAAGCCGCGAATGCGAATTTCGTGCGGTGCGGTATCAGCAACGTCCACCTCCACCAGTGACACTGGCGTATTTCCCGCCTTACCGTGCAGCGTATAAATTTGCCCATCAGCCGTGACAGGGTGGCCCGTCCATTCATAGCCACAGCGAACCATCATCTCGTTGAAACCTTCCAGCCAGCCGAGTCCATTGCGGCTTTCCAGGTTAATGAAGGCCGGATTAACCACCTCTTTCACCGGAGAATCCCACCCCATTTTTGTGCCAAAACCTTCAACACGCAGAAGATTCATCCCACGCGTCGGGCTTAACGTAATAGTCAGGCCATTTTTACTGCTAATGACGATGATTTTGCTGCCTTCCTGCTTACCACCGTGCAGCACTTTTTGCTCAATGCTGAAATGCTGATCTTTAACCTTCAGCTGATCGCTTGAAATCTGCCAGTTTCCTTTGTCTACGCTATCTTCAGCACTTGTCAGCACCCAGGTTTTAGCTGCCACATTGCCTGAAATCAGCACCGCAAGTACCGTCAAAGCCAGTTTTATTTTCATTTTTTATCCTTTTTGCTGAAACGATTATTTTCTTTCGTAAGGAAATCTAATGATTAGACGTAAAAGGAAATGTGATGCGGCTCACCTGAAGAGAAATTTCGATTTTTTAACCTTTTTTATGAGGTTTTGATCTCAATTTATTTAACAGTTAGATCAATACTTGCATAAAAAATGTGAAACAAAACAAATTGTGCTTTAACGATTCAGCTTTGAGGCAATAAAAAACCCCGCCATGCGAGGTTTTTAAAAAACAAACGTGCTGTAGAGCGTAAGCAGAAATAAGTCCTTTTATTTCATGATATTGCTAAGCTATACATAACGGCTGTACAGTTACGCTTTCAGCACGTCCAGCGCTGCGGTGTAGTCTGGCTCGGTGGTGATTTCGTTCACCAGCTCGCTGAATACCACGTTGTCGTTTTCATCAATAACCAGAACCGCGCGAGCGGCCAGGCCTTTCAGCGCACCTTCTGCAATGCCAACGCCGTATTTCTCAAGGAAATCCGCATTGCGCAGCGTGGAAAGGGTAATGACGTTGCTCAGACCTTCCGCACCGCAGAAGCGAGACTGGGCAAACGGCAGGTCAGCAGAAATGCACAGCACAACGGTGTTGTCCATTTCAGTCGCCAGCTGGTTGAATTTACGCACGGATGCGGCACAAACGCCGGTATCGATGCTTGGGAAAATGTTCAGGACTTTGCGCTTGCCAGCAAACTGGCCCAGCGTGACGTCAGACAGATCTTTAGCCACCAGAGTGAAAGGCTGCGCTTTGCTACCAGACTGCGGAATGGAACCTGCGACAGCAACAGGGTTGCCCTGGAAATGAACGAGTTGTGACATAGATATCTTCCTGTTTACATATAGTTAACGTCGGGGCTAGTGTATGCCATCAGCGGATAACACGGCAAACCAATTTTTTTGCCTTTCGGCGTCGCAAGGAGTCAGTGATGAGAAGCGTTAAGGTCTATGAAGAAGCCTGGCCATTGCATACCCCGTTTGTGATCTCCCGAGGCAGTCGAAGCGAAGCCTGCGTGGTGGTGGTCGAGATAGAAGAAGAGGGCATCAAAGGTGTGGGTGAATGCACCCCATACCCCCGGTACGGAGAGAGTCTTGCATCGGTGATGGCGCATATCATGACGCTGGTGCCAGACCTGCAAAAAGGGCTTTCTCGCGAGGCGTTACAGCAGCGGTTACCCGCGGGCGCAGCGCGTAACGCTATCGACTGCGCTTTATGGAGCCTGGAGGCGGCTAAACAACGGGTATCGTTGCCTGCATTACTGGGCGTTACGCTGCCGGAGACGATTATCACTGCACAAACGGTGGTGATTGGTGAGCCTGAACAAATGGCGGCCAGTGCGAAGGCACTGTATGCGTCTGGCGCGACGTTGCTAAAAGTTAAACTCGACGACCGCTTAATCAGTGAACGGATGGTTGCCATTCGCGCGGCTGTGCCAGAGGCCACGCTCATTGTCGATGCCAACGAGTCATGGCACAGCGAGGGACTGGCGGCGCGCTGCCAGCTGTTGGCCGATCTGAACGTTGCCATGCTGGAGCAGCCTTTACCGGCAAATGACGATGCCGCGCTGGAGAATTTCATCCATCCTCTGCCCATTTGTGCGGATGAAAGCTGTCACACCCGCGACAGTCTGGCACAACTCAAGGGGCGTTATGAGATGGTGAATATTAAGCTCGACAAAACCGGTGGCTTAACAGAAGCGCTGGCGCTGGCCAAAGAGGCACAGGTGCAGGGGTTTGGTTTAATGCTGGGCTGTATGTTGTGTACATCCAGGGCGATCGGGGCCGCATTACCCCTCGCGCCACAGGTGCGTTTTGCCGATCTGGATGGCCCAACCTGGCTGGCGGTTGACGTCTCGCCAGCCCTGAGCTTTACCTCCGGGCAGCTTCATCTCTGAGGCTGCCAGCGCAGCAGCTCCACCATTGCTTTCAGGTATTTTTCGCTGGCTTCATCGGATGAGATCGGCGGGAATTCCGCAGTGATGCAGTGTAAATTCAGGTCGGCGCACCAGCTACCAAATGAACCGGGTGTTTCATAGCCGACGCTGGTGACAAGTGGAAGGGCGAATGCGTTCGCCAGCCACTGGCCCAGTACGGTGTGGCGCGGATCTTCAATACAGGCCAACGGGTCGTGGAAGGAGATAACCCAGGCCGGGTGGATCCGATGAATTAACTGGCAGAGCGCTTGTGTCTCAGGTTCAGAACCAGGCTTATCTCCCGTCAGTAACACGACGTCGCGCTCTTCCGCTGAGCTGTTCCAGCGGTACACGGTTTCTCCGGCACGCCAGTTCGCCGCCGGGAAATTACGGTTTAAGTCGATCCCCCTCGCATTTGCCCGTAGCCCAAGCTGGCAGCCATCCGGGTTCACGGTCAAAATAACGTGGTGTCGACGTAACGCTGGTGCGAGCGTTCGTAGTGCGCAGGAAAGGGTGACGATGGATGAGTTCTCGTCTCCGTGGGTTCCGGCTATGATCAATCCACTGTTGCGATCGGCCTCCGGGGCCGGAAACCAGATCAGCGGCGCGCCTAAAAATGAGCGTCCATAATGTTCAGTGCCTGGCGGGAAAGCGCCACGTTCCGTCCTGGGTCGGGTGAAAGCCATAGGAGATCCTGATAAAGAAGTTACTACTGGCAGTGTTGTGCAAAACACGCGGTTAATCAAATAGTTTCCGTGTCAGCAGAACATTGCCAGATATTCGCTTTACGGTTTAAGGTATTTGCATTCCGCTGTTTCAAAACAAATAATTACGCATCTGCGTATTACCGATTTTTTAAAGGGGATCTTATGAAGCATCCTGTTTCGCTGCTCTTCTCTGCGCTATGCCTGTGCGGGCTATCTTCACTGTCTTACGCCGCTGACGTGCCATCGGGCACGATCCTGGCGCAAAAACAGGAGCTGGTAAGACACATCAAAGATGAACCGGCTTCGCTCGATCCGGCAAAAGCCGTGGGGTTGCCAGAGATTCAGGTGATTCGCGACCTTTATGAAGGGCTGGTCAATCAGAATGATAAAGGGGAGCTAACCCCGGGCGTGGCAACACGCTGGCAGAGTAACGATAACCGAATCTGGACGTTCACCTTACGTGACAACGCGAAATGGTCTGACGGTACTCCTGTCACCGCTCAGGATTTTGTCTACAGCTGGCAGCGTCTGGTTGACCCAAAAACCACCTCACCGTTTGCCTGGTTTGCTGCGCTGGCAGGCATCAATAACGCTCAGGCAATTATTGACGGAAAAGCAGCACCGGATACGCTTGGCGTGACGGCTGTTGATAGCAGAACGCTACGTGTCCAGCTGGATAAACCGCTGCCGTGGTTCAGCAACCTGACGGCAAACTTTGCGTTTTATCCGGTTCAGAAAGCCAACGTTGAGAGCGGTAAAGAGTGGACGCGCCCGGGCGCGCTGGTCGGTAACGGTGCGTACGTTCTGAAAGATCGCGTGGTGAATGAAAAACTGGTGGTGGAACCCAATACCCACTACTGGGATAACGCCAAAACCGTACTGCAAAAAGTGACCTTCATACCGATTAACCAGGAATCTTCAGCAACCAAACGCTATCTGGCGGGTGATATTGATATTACCGAATCGTTCCCGAAAAACATGTACCAAAAGTTACTTAAAGACATTCCTGGGCAGGTGTATACGCCACCACAGCTGGGTACCTATTACTATGCGTTCAACACGCAAAAAGGCCCAACGGCTGATGCCCGCGTGCGTCTGGCGTTGAGTATGACTATCGATCGCCGGATTATGGCGGAGAAGGTGTTGGGCACGGGCGAAAAACCGGCATGGCACTTTACGCCTGACGTGACGGCGGGCTTCACGCCAGAGGCTTCTCCGTTTGAACAGATGTCGCAGCAAGAGCTCAATGCACAAGCCAAAATGTTGTTACAGGCCGCCGGTTACGGTCCTCAGCGCCCGCTGACGCTGACCCTGTTGTATAACACCTCGGAAAACCACCAGAAAATTGCTATCGCCGTGGCATCCATGTGGAAGAAAAACCTGGGCGTTGACGTCAAACTGCAAAACCAGGAGTGGAAAACCTACATTGATAGCCGCAACACCGGCAATTTTGACGTGATCCGTGCGTCATGGGTGGGCGATTACAATGAGCCGTCGACTTTCCTGTCGCTGTTGACCTCAACCCACAGCGGTAATATTTCCCGTTTCAACGACCCGGCGTACGATAAGATTATCAACCAGGCAACGCTTGAAACTACGGAAAAAGCGCGCAATGCAGACTACAACAAGGCCGAGAAAATTCTGGCTGAGAAAGCACCGATTGCCCCTATTTATCAGTACACCAATGGCCGTCTGATTAAACCGTGGGTCAAAGGCTACCCGATTACTAACCCGGAAGATGTGGCGTATAGCCGTACGATGTATATAGAGAAGCACTGATACCGTTAAACCCAGTGCTGGCGCAATGTTAGCGCCAGCATTGTTTTTCTACCGTAACAGTTCGGCAAATTTTGCTAACCATTGCGGGTGTGCAGGCCAGGCGGGGGCGGTGACCAGGTTGCCGTCAACATGTGCCTGATCGATACCAATACTGGCGTAGTGTCCGCCGCTGAGCCGGACTTCTGGCGCACAGGCCGGGTAGGCACTACAGGTGCGACCTTTGAGTACACCGGCGGCGGCTAACAGTTGAGGGCCGTGGCAAACGGCGGCAATGGGTTTACGCACAGCGTCAAAGGCCCGTACCAGTTTCAGCACGTCATCATTCAACCGCAGATATTCAGGCGCTCGTCCTCCCGGGATGAGCAGTGCGTCATAGTCCTGTTCTTTAACTGCGGAAAAATCGGCGTTGAGCGTAAAACGGTGACCGGGCTTTTCGCTGTAGGTCTGGGCTCCGTCAAAGTCATGGATCGCCGTCATGATGTAGTCGCCTTTGTGTTTATCAGGACAGACGGCATCAACCTGATGACCAATCATCTGCAATGCCTGAAACGGCACCATTGTTTCGTAATCTTCAGCGTAATCGCCAACCAACATCAGGATTTTCTTACCCATCATTATTGTTCCTTTATGAATAGTGGTGTTTAAGATATAGCCTGGTGTAGCGAGGTTGCCGAAAATAAAAAAAGCCCGTCAGAGAACGGGCGAAATAAGCAAATGATATATTGATTCGTTACCCGCCATGACGGCGGCTAACGGCGCACATTTTACGCATCCGTCGCAGGGACAGACACCTGACAAATTCGGTAGGTGAAACAAGGTATTAAACGTGCGTCAGGGTGCATCTATGGTGGGGTATATGCTGTTCTCGAGGTATTCAACAAGGTACCAAATCTCACCGCTAAAGATAATCCAAAAGCCAAATATAATAAGGCTTAAAATAATTAAGATGAGTATTATTTCTGTTTTTCCCATTGCAGGTCTACCCACCTGAAAGCTGTTTCTTTGAGGTGGGCATTGTAGCGGGGCTTTGTCTGATACTCCAGCATCACGCCGCCAGCACTTTATTGCGGCCATCATTCTTGGCGCGGTAAAGAGCATCATCCACGCGTTTAAACAACTCGTCGATACTTTCGCCCTGGTTGTGCCGCGCAACGCCGATACTGACCGTAAATCGCGGTAAACCCGGAATGGTTATGCGAGCCACGGCGGCACGGATCGTTTCGGCGATTTGCATGGCGGTTTCGAGCGATGTCCGCGGCAACAGGATCACGAACTCTTCGCCGCCCCAGCGAAACACCAGATCGTCTTTACGACTACAGGATTCCAGCATACGGGAGAGCGAGATAAGCACTTCGTCGCCCTTGAGGTGACCAAAGACGTCGTTGATATTTTTAAAATGATCGGTGTCGACCAGCAGCAGGCTAAATTGTTGCTGCGCGGGGAGATGATCAGGATTGGTTTGCTCCGTGATCATGTAGAACTGACGACGATTGAGCAGCCCCGTCATTGAATCCCGTAACGCGGCGTGTTGCAGCTCCTGCTCCAGCCGTTTTTGCTCTGTAATATCATGAATAATGCACAACATCAGTTTGTCACCGTAGATCTCAATAGGCCCGGCGTAGGTCTGTACATGACGGGTTGTCCCATCGGCGAGGCGGTGGATAAAATTGAGCGGCTTATGCCCCCCGGGCAGAGAGGCGATCTCAGTCATGATCGGCAAAACATCGCGGCCCAGTGAGTTTATTTCCCAGGTATGTTTGCTGCACATTTCATCGTGGGAATAGCCATAAAAGCTGAGGGCGGCCAGATTGGCATCGACGATTTGACCATCGCGTGCCGGGTCAATTAAGAGCATCGGTGCGCTATTGGTGAGAAAAAAACGGGCGTAAAAACCCTGTTTTTTACGCTGGTAGGTCGCGGAGCGGCTGGCCTTAAGCCCTGTCGCTACCGGGTGAGCGATCCCCTCAATAACAATTACTTCACCATAGGGGAGAAGATGAGTCAGCGACAGGCGGCAACTGAGTGTGGTTTCATGTTGATCGCGCCAGACTGTCCAGACTTCGACGATGTCCTGCTCTGTTTTCAGCTCAGGAACATACATTGACAATACGGGTTGCGCGTTTGCGGAATAGATACCTTTGCGCATATCCTCCAGAGTCTTATCCTGCATTACGCCAGTGGCGGCTGCGTTTGCAAAAATAATGTGTTCTGAAGCAGGTGAAACCAACCAGACAGGTGTTTTAATGAAATTCAGCGCGTCAAAGTAATGTTGTGACATAGATAATTCCTATTCATCGGCACTGGGTGCCTGACGATCACGGCGGAATTGACTCACGTGGACTTCTTTGAAACATACCTTACTTAATCACATCAGGCATGATTTTTTTGTGAAATAAAGGGGGATTCCGCGTGAATTTTACCAATTGGTATAATCTGTTTGTCTGAATTCTTTTGTAACAGCAGCCAGGGAACCTGTTCGGCGGGTAACGGGCGGGAGAAAAGGAACCCTTGCAGATAGTCACAACCGAGGTCTGTCAGGACACTCTGTTGCTCTTCTGTTTCGATCCCTTCGGCAACGACATTCATCTCCATTGTCCGGGCGATATTAATAATCGTTTCCACTAACTTTCGACTTTTTTCATTTTCCAGCATTGAGCTAACAAAGCTTTTGTCGATTTTAAGTTCTTTTGCCGGAAGAACACTCAACATCAGCAGGTTGGAGTAGCCAGTACCAAAATCATCAATAGAAACGGTTATCCCGGCCCGATTGAAAGTATTGAGTAACTCAATGCTGCGATCGAGATTTTTGAGCGCGGTACTCTCCGTCACTTCAAGGATAAGGCGGGAAGGGGACAGATTATATTTTTGCAGCATGGACGAGATAACATGGAATATATCGGGTTGCTCAAACTGTATCGGGGATAAGTTAAAGGACAATGTCCACTGACTGAAGCCTTGTTCGGTCCAGAAGTGAAGCTGTCGGCAGGCTGCCTCAATTGCCCAGTTTCCAACCGGAATAATTAAACCCGTTTGCTCCAGTGACGGTAAAAAGAGATTGGGTAGTAGAACGCCTTGCTCAGGATGTCGCCAGCGCAGAAGCGCCTCAAAACCGTGGATAGTATTGTGTTCAGCAAGCCAGGTCGGCTGATACCACAGCTCAAACTGGTCGCGTTCAAGCGCCTGAGAAAGCTCCTGTAAAAAACCGGGTTTTGCCGGCGCTTCCGTCGACATTTCTGACCGATAGATAGCCCAGCCGTTACGGCCTTCCTCCTTAATGTGACGCATTGCCGCATCAGCTTTCAGCTTCAGCTCATGCAGCGTTTCACCATGCTGGGGATAGAGGCTTACCCCTGCGCTGAGCGTGCTGTTCAGCGTGTGGCCACAGAGGGAAAGAGGTCGGCGCATATCGTCGAGTAACGCCGAGAGCAGAGCGTTGAGTTTATCGTCATCGCACTCAGGAACCAGTAAAATGAAGGCATCGCCTCCCAGTCTTGCCAGCGTCATTTCGCGGGTGAGTCGCGCAGTGATGCGTTGTGCAACGTTGATTAACAGCTCATCCCCGACGTGGTGGCCCCAGGTATCATTGACGCGTTTGAAATGATCAACGTCGAGGAAAATCACGGCAAATTGCTTCTTACTGAGCAGCGCGCTGTGCAGGCAGTCCTGCAGGCGAAGATCCATCTGGTGACGGTTAGCAAGACCGGTGAGCGCATCAAAACGGGCCTGTAGCTCCAGTTGACGGTTGAGCTGGCGGAGATTATCCGTCAGCCGGTTGGTACGCCAGTGGGAGTCAATGAGCGACATAATTAACATGACGCCGAGCAGGCATAGCGTGGTTACCGAAACCCAGATGGATAATCCCAACTCACTGATACCGCCTGGCAGGGTATGTTCCATTTCATGAAAATGAGCAGCATTCATGCCGGTATAGTGCATCGCGCTAATTGCCGCGCCCATCACCAGGGCGGCAAGAAGACGATTCACAAAGATCCCTTTACGCTTATCCCGCAGATGGAAGGCCAGCCACAGCGCCGCGCCGGATGCGATGACAGCAATCAACACCGACAAGCCGACGATGTTCCAGTCCCAGATAATGCCTCCGTTCAGCATCAACGCGGCCATGCCAATATAGTGCATCGACACCACACCAGCACTGAGGATCAGCGTGGCAAGTATCAGCCGTAAGGAGGACAGGGAATTGCCCGGAATGACAATATGAATCGCGAGAGTGGAAGTCAGTACCGCGACACCCAGCGAGAGAAGCGTTAACCAAAGGTGGTAGCTCATGATCATCGGCATTTTCATCGCCAGCATGCCGATGAAATGCATCGACCAGATCCCAATGCCCAGCGTTATCCCTCCGGCAACACGCCAGAACATGGCGACCTTCCGGCTGGAAAGGGAAATTTTTCCTGCGCTGTCTAATGCCACAAACGAGGCGATAAACGCCACCAGATAAGAGATGGCTATTAACACTGGGTCCCACGATACATTGAGCATTATGCAATCCCACGCCAAAAAAGGTTACCGATTTCACCTGCCGGGCATGTCCTGTATCGGGTAAGGTACACGCTCGTCCAGACAATATTAGTTATTAAATGACCAGTCATATTAAAATTTTAACAGGCAATTAAAATATAAAATATATCCTCTCCTTTAACCTGTTAAGCAATGCTACACAAAGGCGAAAAATTACAGCAATGCTCCTTAAATATGAGGGTGAACATACCGTCTCACCGGTGGTGATGGTATCCCTTAAGGCGGTCGGAAACCAGTATGACAGCACTCCTGTGGCAACATTTCCACTAATACACGCTTTTTCTCTGACTTAAGTGAAATCTTCAACGACTAACGGCGAAACACAAAACTCGCAGGGATCATGAGGAAAAAATGCAAGGTGAATGCTATAAACCTTAATGCCGACAAAAATATAAAACCTCAGGAATAAACATGCTAAAAAATATGAGCGTCAGGACATTCATCTCCTGTTTTCTTTTATGTGTGTTTTTGATGGATACAGTGTTAATTTTTTTATTATCACAAGGCAGGATGCTATTTATTTCAGTCGCAGGGATAAATTTTTTTGCTTTATTTTTACTCTGGTGCTACATGACAAAATATCTTGTGGTACCGATCAATACCGTGAAAAAAAGTATTGAAGAGGTGACTTCGGGTAATCTTGGTGTGTCGATCCCTGAATTTGGTAATAACTGTGCGGGCCGTTTGATCCCCGGTATTAATGCCTTATCAAGCAATATCGCTACGCTGGTACGGGAAATCAGAGCGTCGTCGCAAACCGCCATGACGCTATCAGAGCAACTCTCTACCCGAAGCGCACAGCTGTCCGTGAAAACAGAGCAGCAGTCCGCGTCATTGGTGCAAACGGCTGCCAGCATGGAACAGATGGCGGCGAGCACAAAAAATAATGCCGATAATACCCGTCAGGCCAGTGAACAGGCAAACGTGGCAACGATGCAGGCGCGCAAAGGGGGAGAACTGATGGGGCAAGTCGCCACCAACATGGCGTCGATTACCGAGTGCGCGCAACAAATGACAGAAATTATCACGCTTATTGACGGGATTGCCTTTCAGACGAATATCCTGGCGCTTAATGCGGCCGTAGAGGCGGCGAGGGCGGGTGACCACGGAAAAGGGTTCTCCGTGGTGGCGGAGGAGGTCAGAAACCTGGCACACCGCAGCGCTGAAGCCGCAAAGAACATTAAAACGCTGATTGAAGTCACCAGCAATAACGTGACTCAGGGGGTTACCGTTGTGTCAGAAGCGGAAAAAAACATGCATGAAATAGTGGCCGGTTCAGGCAACGTCAGCCGGTTGATGGATGATATTTCTGCATCGACATCAGAACAGGAAAAAGGTATTTCGCAAATTACGCTGGCGTTGTCTGAACTGGAACGGGTCACGCAGAGCAATGTTGCGATGGCGGAAGAGCTTAACGGATCGTCTGATGTGTTGCGTAATCAGGTGATTGAGCTGCAGACGCGGACACGTAATTTCAGACTTGATAATGGTTATCAGACAGAGGGTCCCTCGTCTTCTCTGCCTGGCTCGCTGTCGTTCCAGCATCGACCCCGACACACAGCGTGACGGTAAAATAACGCCTGGCATGCCAGGCGTTATTTTTATATCACCTCCCGGCGGGTTGCACCGTTCACCTCGTTGTCTTTACCTGTCTTCTGAAATATGAATAAAAATGTACAATTCCCGAGCTAATTCAGCGCGATGCGGTACATATTTGTTGCTTAAGCCTCGACGAAGGCTAGACTGACAGCGTAAGAGATTAAAAAGGTGGAGGCGTTGTGGAGAGCATTAAAGGGTCTGAACTTAACGTTCCTGACGCAGTTTTTGCGTGGGTGTTCGATGGTCGTGGCGGCGCGCGGCCGCTGGAGGATAACGATGAGATTGATAGTGAACATCCTTGCTGGCTACATCTGAACTATACCCATATGGATAGCGCTGAATGGCTGGCGTCGACCCCGCTCTTGCCGAATAGCGTCCGCGATGCACTGGCGGGTGATAGCCTGCGACCCCGCGTGAGCAGGATGGGGGAGGGTACGCTTCTCACGCTTCGCTGCATTAACGGCAGTACGGATGAGCGCCCGGATCAACTGGTCGCGATGCGTGTCTATATGGACGAAAGACTGATTGTCTCCACACGTCAGCGTAAAGTTCTGGCGCTGGATGATGTCGTGAATGATTTAAAAGATGGCACCGGGCCGATCGATTGCGGTAGCTGGCTGGTGGATGTCTGCGATGCTCTTACCGATCATGCAAGTGAGTTTATTGAAGAGCTACACGATAAAATTATCGATCTGGAAGATAACCTGCTCGATCAGCAGATCCCGCCGCGCGGCTTTCTGGCATTACTGCGCAAACAGCTGATTGTGATGCGTCGCTATATGACCCCGCAACGTGACGTCTATGCCCGCCTGGCCAGTGAGCGGCTTGGCTGGATGAACGACGATCAGCGTCGCAGAATGCAGGATATTGCTGACAGGCTGGGGCGCGGGCTGGATGAGATTGATTCCTGTATTGCCAGAACGGCGGTGATGGCAGATGAGATAGCGCAGGTGATGCAGGAGTCGCTGTCGAGAAGAACGTATACGATGTCGCTGATGGCGATGGTGTTTCTCCCCAGCACCTTCTTAACCGGGCTGTTTGGTGTGAATCTGGGAGGCATTCCCGGCGGCGGATACCATTATGGCTTCACCGCTTTTTGCATCATGTTAGTTGTTTTGATTGGAGGTGTTGCATGGTGGTTGCGTCGTAGTAAATGGCTGTAAAATTACGCTTTTTCGACGTTTTTCCAGTGTCAAAACGTTCTTTTACTTGAGCGAAGTCAATAAACACAAACCCCGTAAGGTGCATTATTACTCCCGCAGGTGAATGCAACGTCAAGCGATGGGCGTTGCGCTCCATATTGTCTTACTTCCTTTTTTGAATTACTGCATAGCACAATTGATTCGTACGACGCCGACTTAATAGTCGGCTTTTTTTTGCCTCCCGTATTCCAGCGTCTACCCTAAAAGTATCACCCTAAAAACTGGAGGGTAAGATGACCTGTCATTTCATACACCTGTCGCAACCCGACGTTATGCCTGTCGATCCTGTCCCACTTCCGGACCCTATCCCGCGTCCGCAGCCGATGCCCGATCCGCCACCAGATGAAGAACCGATTAAAATGTCGCATCAAACTCCGAGATCTGCGAGGATACGCGCCTGCTGACCGTAAGCCTTTTGACCACGAGATAATACTGTGACCGCTTTTTCTACCCTGAATCGTTTACCTGCCGCCCAACTCGATAATCTTAACGAGTTGGGTTACCTCACCATGACCCCAGTGCAAGCCGCCGCGTTGCCTGCCATTCTCGAAGGGCGCGATGTGCGCGTGCAGGCTAAAACAGGCAGTGGTAAAACGGCTGCATTCGGTCTTGGGTTGTTGCAGCATATTGATGTCGCACTGTTTCAGACCCAGTCTCTGGTGCTGTGTCCAACCCGTGAACTGGCAGACCAGGTTGCGGGTGAATTGCGTCGACTGGCCCGTTTTTTGCCTAACACGAAAATCCTGACGCTTTGTGGCGGCCAGCCTTTTGGCGCACAGCGTGACTCCTTACAGCATGCCCCCCACATTATTGTGGCGACGCCTGGCCGTCTGCTGGATCACCTGCAAAAAGGCACCGTATCGCTGGATGCGCTGCAAACGCTGGTGATGGATGAGGCGGATCGTATGCTGGATATGGGCTTTAGCGATGCTATTGATGAAGTGATCCGCTTCGCACCGGCAGACCGTCAGACATTGTTGTTCTCTGCAACCTGGCCGGAAGCCATCGCGGCGATCAGTGGCCGTGTGCAGAAAGACCCGCTCACCATCGAAATTGATAGCGTCGATGCGCTGCCTGCAATCGAACAGCAGTTCTTTGAAACCTCGCAGCAGGGAAAAATCCCGCTTCTGCAAAAGCTGCTGAGCCAACATCAGCCTGCGTCCTGCGTGGTGTTTTGTAATACTAAAAAAGATTGTCAGGCGGTATGTGATGCCCTGAATGCGGCGGGGCAGAGCGCATTGTCATTGCATGGCGATCTGGAGCAGCGCGATCGTGACCAGACGCTGGTGCGTTTCGCCAACGGCAGTGCCCGTGTGCTGGTTGCCACTGACGTTGCGGCGCGTGGTCTGGATATTAAATCGCTGGAGCTGGTCGTTAACTTCGAGCTGGCGTGGGATCCTGAAGTGCATGTACACCGTATTGGACGTACCGCACGTGCCGGGAACAGCGGTCTGGCCATTAGCTTCTGCGCACCAGAAGAGGCGCAGCGCGCGAATATTCTGTCTGAAATGCTGCAGATTAAGCTGAACTGGGTGAATGCTCCGGGTAATGTCAGCATTGTCCCACTGGATGCGGAAATGGCGACGCTGTGTATTGATGGCGGTAAAAAAGCCAAGATGCGTCCCGGCGATGTATTAGGTGCGCTGACCGGGGATATCGGTCTGGATGGGGCTGATATTGGCAAGATTGCGGTACATCCGGCGCATGTTTATGTGGCGGTCCGCCAGTCGGTTGCACATAAGGCCTGGAAGCAGCTGCAAAACGGGAAAATCAAAGGGAAAGCCTGTCGCGTTCGTCTGCTGAAGTAAGGACAGGAAAGCGTCTCAGAAACCCTTTCTGAGACGCTATTTGATTATTTCACTTCAAGTACATTCAGACGCAACTCTTCGAACTGCGTGTCATCTTCTTCCGGCTGCCAGCCCGCAGGCTGCATCGGGAGCTCTTCACGGTCAAACGCCAGATCGCCACCGTTCACTACTTCTGAGCCGTGGTTGATACCTTTGAAGTCGAACAGTTCAACATCCGCCAGGTGCGAAGGCACGACGTTCTGCATTGCGCTGAACATGGTTTCGATACGGCCAGGGTAGCGTTTATCCCAGTCACGCAGCATGTCGCCAATGACCTGACGCTGCAGGTTCGGTTGCGAGCCACACAGGTTGCACGGAATGATCGGGAAAGCTTTGGCCTGTGAGAAACGCTCAATGTCTTTCTCACGGCAGTAGGCGAGTGGGCGGATCACGATATGTTTACCGTCATCGCTCATCAGTTTTGGCGGCATGCCTTTCATCTTGCCACCGTAGAACATGTTCAGGAACAGCGTTTGCAGGATATCGTCACGGTGATGGCCCAGGGCAATCTTGGTTGCGCCCAGTTCCGTGGCGGTACGATAAAGAATGCCGCGACGCAAACGAGAGCAGAGAGAGCAGGTGGTTTTCCCTTCAGGGATTTTTTCTTTCACAATCCCGTAGGTATTCTCTTCAACGATTTTATACTCAACGCCCAGCGTCTCCAGATACTCCGGCAGAATATGTTCCGGGAAACCTGGCTGTTTCTGGTCGAGGTTGACCGCCACCAGGGAAAAATTCACAGGTGCGCTTTGCTGAAGATTGCGCAGGATCTCCAGCATGGTATAGCTGTCTTTACCCCCTGACAGGCAAACCATAATGCGGTCGCCTTCTTCAATCATGTTGAAGTCTGCAATGGCTTCGCCCACGTTACGGCGCAGTCGCTTTTGCAGTTTGTTCAGGTTGTATTGTTCACGCTTGTTATTTGATTGATTTTCTTGCATTTTTTACTACCTTTGGAGCCGATAGGGGCATAATAGGGGCAAAAATTTTTAAAGTGCCAGCTTGTCGTTAAGCATCAGCACCTGTTCGCCGTTCAATTCTTCAATCCACGCACCGTAGACTTCATAAACCATTTGCGCGTTTTCATGCCCCATCTGACTGGCTATGAAAGACGGGTTAGCGCCGGCAGATAAAAGCCAGCAGGCAAAAGTATGCCGCGTATGGTACGGATTCCGGCGGCGAATACCAGCACGTTTTACCGCGGCGTTGAATCTCGCACCAATGCTCGATAAAGAGTAGTAAGCTTTCTGCTCGCCCTTGCGCATCCTGGGCATAAAAACGAAATGCAGGTTTTGGTATTCCATCGCGCCATATTCCCTGTGATGGTAAACAATTTCTGTTTTCGGTTGTAAAGCTGTTAGCGCACGCTGCGCCTTTAACGCCTCCAGTGCTGGTTCAAGCAGGCTGATCACACGGTCACCCGCATCAGTTTTCGGCGGGCCGAACATTCCAAGAGCATTGAGGTTGCGGCGGATATGTACCGTACCGTTCTCCCAGTTGATATCCTCCCATGCGAGCGCAGCCAGCTCGCCATGCCTAACCCCGCTATAAACCGCGAATGTCCACATGTTCAGGTTCTGGCCCTTCTCACTATTTGTTAATGCACCAAATTCCTGTTTTGTTAGCGGATCTGGTTTGATTTTTCCTTTCTGAAGTTTTTTGATCCCTTCGAACGGCTTACTTTTGATGAAGCCAGAGTGATGAGCGAATCTAAGAAGAGAGCAGAGAAGCGAAATATAGTTATTCACCGTACGGACAGTGCGTCCCTGTTTGTTACTTCTTGGGTTTGCCAGGTAAAGAGTTTCTCCGTTGAGCAGCTCCTTTCTGTAGTTAAGGATGTCACTATGGCGAATAGTCGCTATAGGCGTATCTCCGTTAATAATGTGGATCAACGTATCCAGCTGTGAGCGCGTTTTACGCATAGTATTCGCGGTAATCTCAGTTTCTTTCACGTTTGCCCATAACTCGCAAAGCTCAAAGAAAGTGCGCACTGAAACTGTGGTTACGGTTTTATTGCCCCTGTCTGATGAGGGAAAACGCTGGTTGTAATCAAATTCACCTAAATTGATCTCGCTGACAATTAAGGCGCGGAGGTTGCCAGCCTTTTTAATATTGGCTGGTGTATTAGCCCAGCCTTTGAGAATTTCACGGCAACGCTTACCTCTGAACATGAACCAGATACAGATCTTTTTGTTTCTGATTTCAACACCAGTCGGAAAAGCCGCCATTTCACGAATCCTGTATAAGCTGATTTATTTTTGGATGGTTATACCAGGTAGTGCCACGAAGTGTTTTTTCGCCTGTTGGTGAGACACGTTTGAAATGCAAACCCTCTACCCAGCAACCCTGGCGATACTTTTCAATCTGACGTTCACTCAGGCCTGTGAGTGAAGTTAGTTCGGCTTCAACTACCCATTCTTTGTTAAAAATCACCTGTGACATGGTTCACCTCAGGTAACCGGCACGAGTATAAAAGTGCCGGTGTTGTGACGTTGATAAATCGTTATCAGGAAGCCTGCCCGGGTAGGGATCGCAACCTGCGCATCCCGGTCATTGCCGTGGCCACGTAACTCGCCTTCCGGTTTACCACCTCAACCCAGACCTTCACGCCTTCCACTTTCACCGTATAGGTCTCTTTCATCTTGCTTCGACCGTAATCGCCGTAACGTTGCTGGTGGGTAGCAAGAGCGATGTCGCATGCCTGACGCGCTAACGGGGATTGCTGGTTACCTCGGTTAATCAGTCGCATGGTCACCCCACTCAACAACAGGTATTGCCAGGTCTATCGACCACGAAATGAGTTCGCACTCCTCTGGGCTATGGCATTCCCCATACACGTAGTATTTGGCTCCCTCTCGACCCTTTGCTGGATCGAGAATTTCAACCATAAGACCTTTCTTTACCGCCACCAGAATTTGATGCAGACCACCAACGATATTCAGTGATGGAACTGTGAGGAAATAAACAAAATCAGGGAGAAGCTCAGCCTTCTTCGGGTGCCCATAGAAATACGGAATGTTGTAATGATCCAGGGCATCATCAAGCCATGCTTCCTTGCTGTGAAATTTGTCATGCCATTGAGCGACAACTTCATTCACCGGCTGACCTGATATCATTGCAATACAAGCAGACATGCAGGAATTGTGGGTCGGTTGTTGCTGGTGTTTAAGGCTCATGCTGCACCACCTTCAATGCGTTTGAACTCGATGACCCACACCCACGGATTAGCTTGCCAGCTGTCATCGCCGTATATGGATTCCCAAAGACGCTGGAAAGCAACCTTAGCTGTAGCGAAGTCGCCGGCTGGCGTCAGGTATGTGTCGGGATAATCAGGCAGCAACTCGCCTGCTGGCTGAACGCCATCAGCCCGCGCATCCCCTTCACTGATGCTGTTCAGCCTCTCAACACGAACGCCGGTAACCTCCAGCAGAATGCGACATGCTGCGCGTGGCATGTGGATAGATGGTTTCCAGCACGAACGGCCATCTTCATAGCCATCGTCATCACCCCAGGTAAAATCCCCATCTGCTGCGTAAATAGCGTGACCAGAGTAGTAACCATTACCAAACGGCATTTCGTGAATGGCAGTGGCGGGACGGTCAGGACTCCATGGCTGAATGCGACCATCTTCATCCAGTTCATGGCTCACTACACCCCACGTCTCCCGCACCCAGATGCGATCGCCAACCAGACCGAATGGACAATTACTGGCAAGACTGTGCCCTGGAATTGCAGGAACAGATTTCATGCTCTGTACCCATCCAGCACCGTATACCTCATAAAAACTACCATTGAGGACAGGCTGTACCTTCATAATCCTGCGCGTCTGCGTCTTCCGGCCGTCGAGGATGGCGCGCACCATCTCGCCATTAAAAATCATTCCGCGCTCTTTCATCGCTCAACTCCTGTCGTCATGGATGCAACATGTAGCCTTTTAACCTCGCGAATAAGGGACTTAACGCGTCTCTTTTCATGGAAAAGCCTGCCATAAAGATCTTTTCGCATATCGTCGTACTTGATCACCTTTTCATAATCCCAATACGGATAAACGCACCCGGTGTAAGATTCACGCAAGGTCTGAAAATCATCAGCTGTTATGACCGTTCCGCCGAAGAATACGTAGCACTTCTTGAGCGACGCCAGATCACATGTGGTTACATCCTGGTACCCTGGTAACCCTCCAGACCACCAGTGATCCTTCACCTTCCTCTGGCTTCCGTCCTTCATATTTAGCGTCATTTCACTTCCTGCGAACGCTTTGAAGGCTTCACTTGCTGGCGAATAAAAGAGGGCGCATTTAAAGGGCCCGTCACTACCGATTAAATCTCTTCCAGATTCTTCATAGATAAAATGGAGTGGACGATTCAACACTAGGGCTTCGCTGTTATTCATATGAATAACAGCGACGACTTTGAGTTCTTCATTCTGCAATTTAGTCATGTCGTTACCGGGAGGGCGTACCCTCCCGCCTCCCTTAGCCCACGTATTCCGGTTTCATGTCGTCCAGGGTGATACGGTACTGATCGTGCAGTTCGTCGCCCAGGTGACGCTTCGCCGCCAGGAGCACTTTTTCGACTTCTTCGAATCGTGCTTTTGCATCTTCAGCACCCGGTTGTGGCAGGCCATTGATTGCCGTATCAACCTTGTTTTTCGCATTCAACAAGTGGTACCGGCGCGTGGCCTTGTTTTTCAACTCGGTATGCAGGGCAGCCCCCAGGACTGATTTAGAAGCATTGATGTCATTTCCAACGGCTGTGGCATCATCGAGAGTTTCTGCAGCATCAATGCGGTCGCGAAAATCGTCGGCCATAACATCGATATTGGCAGCCGACTCCTGCGCACTTTGCGTGGTTGTGACGGTGTCACCTGCAATTTCAGCCATGCTCATGCGTTGCGGTGCCGGGTTAATCTCCTTCTCAGTACGCTGCTCAACTTCATCAGGGGTGTACACACCCAGAACAACCGCAGGGCAGTACAGGCGCGCCCAATATTTTAGGGCCAAATAAGCGATCTGCTGTTTCGGATTAGACACCCACAGTGGCGAGTTACGCGTGATTACGCTGGACAGTAAGACCGGCTCTCCCCAGGTGATTTCACTTTCACCGCGAATTACAGCGCCAACCCGAACGGAAAGCCCTTGCTCATCGGCGCTATCCCATCCGCGCACCATTTCTTTCTTGTCGTACGTCCCGCCGCCTTTTGCAGACTTCTTAACGATTTCCTCGCGGCTGCTGGCGCATTTTGACCAGTCACCCTCATACTCATAGTGAAAGCGCCCAACGATGGCGTTGGAGCTGGAGATCACTGCGTTTACCAGCTGAGCCTCATAGCCCAGGACACCGTTAACCAGGTGTGTTTTCTGCGCCACGGCGTACGGGTTCATACCCCACTGCATAGCCTGCATGATGATAGCCATGCAGTCGGCTGGATTGCCGCGGAGGTGCTCAGGTACCGTTACAGCTGCCTGCGCCATTAACCCAGCAACAGCCTGAAGCTGAGTTAAGGCCTGTACGTTGAAAATCGCGTTACTGGCAGAAATGGTGTTTGGTGCCTGTTGCTCAGTGGTAACAATGTTTGTGTTTTCCATGATCGTTCCCCTTATGCCTGAGTACGCAGCGCTTCAAGGCGGCGCAGATCGAAGTCGTTAAGTTCGTCGGTGTAGTCGTCGGTGATAGGCGCTGGCCATTCGCCAGTGTCAAAACCGTTCGCTATCGCGCGCATTGCTTTGCGGTATTCCAGCATGCCGAGTTCCAGCAATTCCTCGGATGCCTCGATAATGGCGATCCAGTGGTAGTTCTCGTCTTTGTTGACGAAAATCCAGAAGAACTGGTCAAGCGCCGCAGTTTCGCAGTACATGGCCGCGCTCAGGTGATAATCCCGTTCTGTTATTTCCCGATGCAGTTTGGCGCGCAGGCCGTCCTGCTTAACGTTCCACATGCTGATGGTTTTCAGGTCGGCACCGATACGCACGCCGTCCAGGTCGATTTCAAGATCCGGGCGAACGCGGACTTCAAGACCTGTTTCCTCATCGAAGCCAAAGTAGCTGACCTCAACTGCGCGGCTTGGGTGGGTCAGCAGTTTCCCAGCGGTAGGGTGCTGGAGCAGTGCTGACTGAATGGCCAGCGCAGTGCTTAGCTGCTGACGGGTAACCAGCACTTTTCCTTCCGGGTTGTCGCGCCACGCATCGAGCAGTTCGTCGGCGAAGACGGCGTCCGGATTAACAGACTTCACGGCCTGAATCAGATCTGCTTTGGTACCGGAAACTTTCAACGGTTGAGGCTTCTGCGCTTCCTGCGCCACCAGGTCAGGATTGATGATTGCCAACTGCTCGAGTAACGCATCACGGCTACCACTGGTTTTCACCTGTGCAGGCAGAGTGGCGTTGTATTCCTTGATGCAGGCTTTCATCGCCGCTGCGGTCTGCTTCTGATCCGCTTCGATACGCTGGTACTCTTCGGGCAGAGACATATAGCTCTGGCCGGTTTCCTCGGCTGAACCACCCAGCGGCACCTGTGCAGGCAGAGTGGCGTTGTATTCCTCTAGCAAAGCCTTGATATCGTCTCCGCTCAGTTGCGCTGGCAGGCTGGCGTTGTACTCATCAATAAACGCGCGGATCGTTGCCGTGGTGGTAAATGCGCCTTCCGGAATTACAGGTTCAACGCTAAATTCTGCATCCAGCAGTTCAGGTTGCAGTGCGAGCGCATGCACCAGGTTGCCCATGTCCAGCACCGGAGAGCGTTCTTTGGTGATGGTTTTCTCAACGTGGCGCGCATTGAAGTACATCAGCGAAACGCGCGCATCTTTCACCTGGGTTGAGCTGATGCCGTTGGCGGCGTGGTAAACCTCGTTTGGCAGTCCTTCATAACGGCCAGGCTCGAAGTATTCCGGCCACGCTTGTTCTGGTTCGCTCTGTTGCGTTTCTGGCGTACTTTGCTGTACTTCCGGCACGGAATGGTTTACAGAATCACTGTTTTGGGTGACAGAATCGGAATTCTGGTTTACATCATCGACAACCTTGCTCGCGAGGTTCGGCGCGCCAGCGGCAAGAATCTCAGCAGCAGATTGCTCTACGGCAGTTGTTTCTTCACCAGCTCCAGCATCGCTTTTGTCTGAGTGCATAACTTTTTCGCCCGACAACAGCGCATCATCAGCCTGTTCTTCATTACCGATATTGTTTTGAACCTGCACATTGCTGGTGGTCTCCGCTTCCTGTTTTTCCTCTTCATTTGAGGCTGTTTTTATCCATTTCGGATCGGCGGGGTCACTAATACCTTCGACGTATTCGCCGCGGCTGGCAGCCAGAATTTTTCCCACATCTTCAGTGGTTGGCTCTTCGACCTTAGCTGCCATCGGCATTGGCATTGATGAGCGACCGCATGCGATATCAACCACCAATTCGTCAGGATGGGCGTGATCGGTTTCAGTCATGACGCGATTCAGGTGTTCGCGATGGCGGAATGGGGATTTATACAACCCTTCAGGAGTGGTCTTTACTGTTGCGATATTACAGGCTCGGGAGTAGCCCATTCCTCCTGGCATTTCGTCAAACAGTTTGCTGGTAGCCAGGAACTCGTCCAGAACATCATCTTCACCAGTCCAGTTGAGATTCATGATGGCATTGGCCTTCACATCAATCTCAAGCGGTGGGGAGTAAATATCAAACTCAAGCAGACGCGCCAGCAGACCCATCGCTAATTCGTAATCGCGGCCTGTTTTTGTGAGTGGCGTCAGTCGGTCAGTTTTATTACCGCCGCCAGCGTTCGCACCGGAAGGGGTACGATTAATCGTGCTAACCCGATTACCCTTAACCCATTCTTTTACCAGCAGGCCGCGATCAATATGCTCTGTACAAAACCAGGCCTTGAAGAACTGGATGATGAGTGATAGCTCAGTACGTTTTCCTTCTACCGGAAAAACGGTTTTCAGCGCGGAAATCACTCTGGAAATATCGATCTCCGGTGCTGTCTTAAAAGGTTCAACATTCTCAGCAGCCAGGATCATGTTCTGCACGTAGCTGTTATCAACATCCATTTCGAGCTGTTGAATAACTTTCTTCTGATCAGTATCGATGTGGTATGCGTATTCATCGGAAATGAACTGAGCAAGAATGCGCTGGCGCAGGGGGAGGGTTGCTATGGCAATCAGCACAGTTGTTGAAAGGGGGCTTTCACCCTTAACAACAATTTCTGGCTCTTTATCAAAAAGCCATTTTTGAAGGGTGGTGGTTCTGGTTTCAGGCGCGCTGACCCATTCAGTCATAAACTCTTCGAATGAACTGACGGTATAAACCTGATCGCGCTGGAACACTTGTTTAATTGCACTCACCAGGTTCCACTCAACATGGGCGGAAAGCTCCCTGATATCAGTAACGTTAGCTACTGCCAGTAACATATTCTGCACGTACTGGTTGCTATCATCGTTTTCCATCTGCCCGATCTGGATGTGCTGCTCTTCGCTGATTTCCTTTTCTTCAGTGTCATTAATCAGGTGCGCGATGAGGCGTTGCGGGAGGCGCAGTCGCGATACTGGGCGGAGTAATGCCGGTTTTACTTCCTCTGTACTGTTGCCTTCGCCAGTCATAACATCAGACTTCCCGGCATCATCCTGCTGTTTGTCACCCGCCGGCAGTTTAATTTTCCAGGTACGCTGGTCTTCGTCCAGCTCGTAGCGTTTGCACCATGAATAATCCACGGTGCTTTCATCAGGAAGGTCGTTATACACTGGAAAATCGGTACGAACCGGTTTGGTGTAATCTTTACCACGTCCGGTTTCAATACCGGCATCTTCCAGCTCAACATCGAGCTGCAGGTTGGCACGGGCTTCTGATTTAGCAGTGAACCAAATCACTGCATCTTCTTTTCCGGATTTCTGCGTAGCTTTTACTACATAGAAAAATTCCATGTGAGATCCTCTTTTTGGATGTAAGATCCCCGGGCTAGAGATAGCGCCCATCGGGTATATTTTTGGTTTGGTAAAAATGTCCGGTTCGCTTTGGTCGGTGAGACCGGACAGGGCAGGCCCACCTCGTGTGGGCTTTTTCTTAATGAAAAATGGAGATCGCCTCTTCCATAAAATCGCGTTTATATTGGCGATAATTACCCAGTCCTTTCTTATTGCCTTCGCTGATTTTCACGGCCAGCATGGAGATTTCCGTGACAGCACAATGCGGGCAATTGAACTTTCCGAGCACATAGCCACCATCAAGAACGACGGTGGTTTTACCGTCTTCGGTGGTGTGGATGACGCCTGAGACTTTCTTCTCACAGTTGAACACGGCGACTTCTTTATTTACTTCTTTCAGGTTTAATTCGACTTTTACGATTTCCATAAAACTGCTCCTGTTGGTTTATTCAGGGTGTAAGGATCCACGCCAGATAAATGGCGAATTTTTCATTTCATATTTCAGGGCTACTAATTAACTTTCGTGCGCCATCTGGTCATATTCGGCGCATTGATTCGAGCAATATTCTTTTTCTTTGCGCGCCAGCTGGTTGCCGTGGCGATAGAACAGAGTGCTTTTTACTTCTTTTCCTTCTTCAACCGGTTTGCGGCAATAACCGCATTCTTTCTGCATCCCATCCCCCTTTAATGTGATGACAGGTCACCGTTATGAGTGATTTGCTTAACTGGCCAGCATTCCCCGTTAACCTGTTGTTCGTCGGCTGCGGCCTGGCATTCCTGCTGGCTGTCGTAAACGCCAAGAACAACATCCTGATAATCACCGTTCGTCATGGCGATCGTTAATACCAGAGCAAACAGCGTTCCCATTAGTGCGTCCCCGCCGGTACTAAGTTAGGTTCAATTGCATGGGAGCTGTAAGGTCGACGAATGTGGCGAAGGTTTCCCTGAGGTTCGTGCCAGTATGTGTTGTCGCGGTAATCGAATGACACCAGCCATGCTGCTCCTGTGCGGTGGTTGCGCATTGATACTGGGCGACCGTTTTTTGGTACTTCCTGGTTAGTTTGCATTTTATCCTCCCGGTCTTTCCCGGCGTCAGAACTGAGTTTTAAACCTGCTGCGCGTTAACTTCTCCACCTCATCCCGGTCTTCGTATGCGCCGGGCCGCTACTTCGTGGGCGTCCTGCCTGGGTGGTCGTGTTGCGATGGAGTAAGTAAAACACTGCTTTACTTTTAAGTCAAGCTAGAGTGAATTAAAATGTAAAGTAATGCTGTACTGAGGGCGAGAGTTATGCAGATTAGTGCTGTGGGCATCGGTTGAATATGTGTATGATTAAAAAAACATCAGAGAGGTGACTTGTGGATCGTAACGAACTGGAAGAAGACCGCGCGGCGTTCATTGCTGGCGAGATTGGTGGGGCAGTTGTCGAATTGATAATTAGCGGAGTAGTGATAAGTAGAGATGCGATTGTTGATAGCCTGGAGGCTAAGCGCAAGGCTGTAGGCAACGTGATCCACAAAGGCATTTTGCGAGACGCGGCAGCTATGGTTGGAAAAGGGCATTAAAAAACCCGGGCGGCGGACGGGTTGGAAGATTAATTTGGCTACTGCAATAGCCAGAGATACCGATCATTGCGGCTGCCAGCTATTCTGTTTGTGATATCCGCAAACAGCTACTAGGTGTCACCCTTAATCCTGCGCCCCATATACTTGGCATACAACTCATCAAGCTCCTTCAGACGCAGAGATATGATCCGCAATATGTTCTGCTGTTCTTCTTCATCTGGCAACTGCCGATAGAGTTCCAAAAGTCGCTGCTCGTCAGGCTTCAGTCCGTCTTTTTCACCAACATCCTCACCGAGTAGCCAAGGGACAGATACACCTGCAGCATCAGCCAAAGCCAGTGCGGATTCTTTGCTAATTCTCCCTGTTTTGAACCAACCAGAAACAGCTTGTTTGCTGACACCAGCTATCTTGGCCATTTCGGTTTTCGAAAAGCCTTTCACGTTCAGTTCTGTAAGCCTGGCAACCAGACCATTCATCGGTTTGTTTTCGCTCATATCCGCATTGTAAATGTTTGCTTTACTTCTTGATAGGCATGCATCAATTGACTTGTTAGTAAATTGATGCTTTACTTTGCCTCATCTAAGGAGGTCTTATGACTGGTATTGAAAACGCAATTCGTACGTTTGGCTCAGCAAGCGCTCTTGGGGTAGCAATCGGTGTATCAAAAATGGCTGTCTCTTTATGGCGGAAAAATGGAGTGCCTGCCGATCGTGTTTTATCAATTTTCAACGCAACCGGCGTTACTCCGCACGAATTGCGCCCTGATCTGTATCCAAACCCCACGGATGGATTACCGAAGCAGGAAGCGAGGGCGTAACCGTGCATTCAATTTCATTTCAACAAAATACCGGGTTTACACCCGCAGCGATGATAAATCGCAATCACCTCAATCGACCCGATACGCATGAACAGATCCGCGACGCCGTTCGCGCCTGGGCTGCACAGATTGATAACCAGGATGTAGTGGCCGGCCTCATCACCGAAGAGTGGGGACGACAGGGCGGTACCGGGCTGGAGTTTCCCGATGAACTGAGCCGTAAGCGGCAGAAGCTGTTTCGCTGGCTTGATGGTGATACGGACTACGCCAGAGAAAATATCCGCCAGCTGTCGCCCGCAATCATCGCCGTTCTCCCGCTTGAGTTCCGTGGCCGACTGGTGCCTCAGGACGATCACACCCTGCGTATTGCAGCGGCCATTAAAGAATGCGGTGAGGCAAAGCGGGCGGTAATGCTCAATGCGCCAGAGCATCAGAAGCTCAAAGAAGTCAGTGAGGGCATCGTGTCGCTATTTGGCCTTATGCCAGAGCAATACGGCGTACTGATGAGCCTTGTGACTTCAATGCTGGGCGTCATGTAACGGGGCCGACCATGAACCATATGGATTTCATTGAAAAGCATGTTCGTGAGGAGCTTATCCGGCAGGGTTTCACCGCTGCGATCGCGCAGGGGGGGGCATTTCAGGCCGTCGATATGTACAAGCGCATGTCTCAGGCAAGCCGTAAGGGGAGGATTTTTGATGATGTTTTGCGTCACGCAAAGTTATGGGCAGAGAAACAGATGCTGCCAGCAGACCGGTTCGAAGCGAAACGCGTTAAGCGCGGGAAGCAACAGGGTCTGTTCTGAAAGGTTGAAAGCCGCGGTGCTCGAACACCAACGGCTTTCAGGTGCAAATACGGTAGGTAATTGCGGAGATAAGTATGTCAAATACCGCTGAAATATACAAATTCCCTGCGCCTGCTCCGGCGCAACAGGAGAGCCGTATGGCTGATCTGGAAAATGGCTATTTACGTTTAGCCAATCAGATCCAGGATGCCCTGTGTATCGTCGAGTTATCCGGACGAGAATTCCGGGTGCTGAATGCTATCGTTCGTCTGACCTATGGCTGGTCGAAAAAATCCGACCGGATCGCCAACAGTCTTATTGCTGACAAAACGACGCTTAAGGTGAAGCATGTATCTGAAGCTGTGCTGAGCCTCGCCTATCGGAACATCATCATCCTGCGCCGAATTGGGCAAACCAGATACATCGGGATTAATACCAGCCTGGATAAATGGGCTTATGCAAAACCAAATTGCACGAAATGTCCGGCGGCTTTCCCGGCCGCTGAAATTGTCACATGGGTTATTACCATCCCTGAATTTAGGGATAGCGATTTTACCCCTTCAACCATCCCTGAAAACGGGGATAACCATCCCCAAAAACAGGGAAATGGATCCCTGAAAACAGGGAACACCAAAGACATTCTTCCAAAGACAAATATAAATACAGATCTAACCCCCTCTAATCCCCCAAAGGGGAAGGTGAAGTTTGAGCCGCTGAGCGTTCCAGTTCCTGAATGGCTGGATGCTTCGTCATGGGAGGAATGGGTCACCTATCGCCAGCAGTCTGGCAAAGCCATCAAAACCGAACTGACTGTGACCAAAGCATTCAATCTGCTGAAGGCCTGCCTGGACGAAGGGTTTAACCCGGTTGACGTAATCAACACCAGCATCGCTAACGGGTACCAGGGATTGTTCAAACCCAAATTCGGCTTCAGCGATCGCAAAACCAGTAGGGATGTGAATCAAATTTCACAGCCTGACAAAAAAATTCCATCAGGATTCAGGGGGTAACGATGAAAAACATGATCGGGACTGGAAGTGCCCTTGAGCGCCTGAAAAGAATCATACCGGCCAGCGTGCAGCCGAAGTTTAACAGCGTCGAAGAGTGGCAGGCATGGCAGGAGTTGGAAGGCCGTAAGCGTTCAGAGGAAATCGACAAGCTGAATCAGCGCGCCAGGGCAGAAAAGATTTTCGGTCGCTCCGGAATTCAGGATTTGCACCGCAGCTGCACTTTCGCCAATTACCAGGTTACCGGTGATGGGCAGAGGAAAGCCCTGAGTTTGGCAAAAAGCTATGCCCAGAATTTCGGTGGTGGTTTCGCCAGCTTCGTATTCAGAGGAGCGCCGGGTACCGGAAAAAACCATCTGGCAGCCGCCGTCGGTAATTATCTTCTCGCTGCCGGGCGTTCCGTTCTGGTGGTCACTGTTCCTGACCTGATGCTGCGTGTTCGCGAATGCTACGACGGTGGGCAGTCAGAGGCAGCGTTGCTGGACGACCTCTGCAAAGTTGATCTGCTGGTGCTGGACGAAGTCGGTATTCAGCGCGGTAGCAGCAGCGAGAAAGTCATTCTGAATCAGGTTATCGACCGTCGTCTGTCATCGATGCGCCCGGTCGGGATCCTGACGAACCTGAATCACGATGGGTTGCTGGATGCACTGGGTGCGAGAATTATCGATCGCCTCCAGATGGATGGTGGTATGTGGGTGAACTTCGACTGGGGTAGCTATCGCAAGAACGTCAGCCACCTGCGCCCTGTTAAATAATTTTGAGGGAAATCCTGTGGAAACTGTAATTCAAGCACTGGAAAAAATGGGCCGGGCATCTTATCGCGAAGTGGCAGCCCGTCTGGATATCGAGTCTGTCGAAGCTCTGAACATGCTACGCGAACAGCGTGATCAAGGTCTGTGTGATTTTGCTGATGGCGGTTGGTTTATGTGTACCGCGACAGAACAGGCAAAAAAACCAGCAGCACCTGTGCATCAGGCACCCCGTTTGAAGGGGGAGGAACCCGCACAGGTTGATCCTGAATTTATTTGCCAGCTACTGCGAGATAACGGCGCAATGACAACCGTTCAGTTGGCTGCAGTTGTTAATCGTAATGCCCGCGGCATGGTTTCAGTGATGCTCGCATTTGAGCGCAATGGCGTAGTGGTGAAGAACGGGAAGGGGAAAGGGGTTACCTGGTCACTGCCAACTGCCGGAGAAGCAGCCGATGCCTCAAAACCAGAACCTGAAGTGCCAGCTGACGCTCCAGCCGATGTGGTTAAACCGGTTGAGCAGATTGTCAGTGAGATCCCGTCGTTTACCGAAAGCTATCGCGCTGGCCATGCAGTCCCAACGGTTCGGGTTATTTCCCGTGAAATCCGCCGTACCAAAAACAAACTGGTCAAGCTGGAGAAGTTGCGCGACGCCGTACGTGTCATTGGTCGTCATAAAAATATCATGCAGCAGCTGGTGAGCGCGGAGGCTGAAAATGGCAAAGCCTAAGACGCATCAGGAACGCACTCTGATCATCGCCTGGATTATCGAGATGGTTAAACAGTATGGGCGCGCGACCACTAAAGACATATCCGCCATGTTCGGCCTGCATCGAACGACCGCTGAGAAGTACATCCGGATCGCAATACAACAGGGTGAACTTATCCGCCACGGCCGCAGCGGTATTTTCCGCGATCAGCGCGCAGCTATCGATTTTGATATGGAACGTTATACGCACCGGGGAGCATCAGAATGACAGATTCACTGAACAACAAAGAGCTGGTATTGGTCGGCCATGACTTTGCGAAGGCTTTGAGTAGCGATACTCCGATCATCGATATTGCAAAAATGCTTTCTCGCCTGGCTGACCGCCTTGATGTTACGGCTGCGGTGCTGCGCGAAACGGTGAAGCAGCGTGATGCGCTCGCTGTTGAGAATACGGGGATGAAGAATACTCTCGAAAGCATCATCAATCCAGATAGTCAGCCCGAATACCATGACCAAGGCATGGGGTGCGGAGTTGAAGATCGGGGATATCAGCGTGACGGTTACTCTGCTTGTTACTACGGATGGGAGTCGGCGATGGAGCGCGTTTACTCAGAGGTTATTTCGGATGCCATTCCAGAGACCCCAGCCACCGATGCTTTCCTGGCTGAAGTGCGGGCGCAGGAGTCTAAGCGAGTATACGAAAGCATTCTGGACAACCCGGCTGTAACAGATATGGAGTCGCTTGTTGATTGGCTTGAGCAAAACGCCAATGACTCAGTAGCGTTCGCCGCCAATCTTCGCAAAGGAGTGCAGTCATGACGCGCATCCGTAACTTCGGCTGGAATCGCCTGAAGCTGGCAACCCTGTCTTACGAAGAGATAAGCGTTCTCGAAGAGCAGGTTAAGCAAGAGCACGCCTGCGAAGAAGGTATCCACATGTACGACAAAGCAGGTCGTGACAAGATCGATGCTCTGAGCTGGGCCGTATACAACAAGCAGAAAAAAGGATTGCAGTCATGAGCAAATTAACTTGCAAGATTGGTTACGTTAATCCGCGTTATGTGAGTTTTGCAGATTTTCTGCGTCAGGGACGTGTTGACGTACTGGCAAAGCAACTTGCCGAGCGTCTTGAAGTTGAAGCTGGGAGCCAGAGTGAAGCCATTGATTTCGTGAAGCAGGTTCTTGTCGATATTGCTGCTGACGATATGGGGGTGAAAAATATCGACGACCCACGAGAAAGCTGGCGTTCACAATTCGATGTAAAGGAGTCCGCCCAATGAGTAACATCGACAAACATACTCTTCGGAGTAAAGCGCGGTCTGCCAGTGCAGGAGAGTGGATTAAAGAATCTGGCGATGGTTGGGAGGCTATCTGCAGCGCCAACGACCAGGCCAACGGAAACTTCATCATCGCGCATTTTGAAGGGCCAGATGCTCAGGCCAATCGTGAGTTTATGCAGGCTGCCAACCCGGATACCGTGCTGGCGCTGCCGGATGGGCTAGAACGGGCAAACACGGAAACCGATAAAGCCAATTCATTAGTTGACGAGCTCAGAAAAGAGCGGAATTTTTTGCAGGATTTAGCCGGGAAGAGACAAATAGAGCTGGAAGCCGCAGAGAAGCGGATTGCTGAGCTGGAGGCGAAGGAGGTGCGTGAAGAGGGAAATCAATTCCTCGTTGTTCGCCATCCCGGAAAGTCTCCGGTAATCAAGCATAGCGCTGGCGACCTCGAAGGCTTTCTCCGCCAACTGCTTGAGAATGAACCTATGGCAACCATCGACATTGTTACGCACCGCTATTACGGCGTAGGCGGTCAATGGGTACAGGATGCAGACGAATATCTGCACATGATGGACGCCGCAGCCGGTAAAGGAGAGGCATCATGAAGCCGGCAAACTTTGCACCAGTTTACTGTGCTCTTTACCCGGCACTGGCTGAGATAGCACGTAAGCACGGTTACGCTATGGCAATTCACGGGACGATGGCGCGTGACTTTGATCTGATCTGCATTCCGTGGGTTGAGCAGCCATCAAAGCCAGAAGAAGTCGTTGCAGAGATAACTGCAACCTATGCGACTACTGATATCACTAACCCTGGCTACAAGCATCACGGTCGGCTGGCATATTCCGTGTGCTTTGGATTTGGCGAGTTTTTCGCAGACCTGTCTTTCATGCCTACTGATTCAGCTTTCAACGACGGTATAACTGCTGCCGCAAAATGGGTGGATAAACAGAGAGAGTCATACGACAAAGAGCATGGGCGCACTGATAACGATACAGGCACGTTTGAGTTTGGTAATGACGCTCAGCGAGACTACTCAGAAGCGCTATTCGATATTGCCGAGGGCATCAGAAATTCCGTGAGGACTAACCCATGAGCACTATTACCAGAGAATTCACCAAAGAGCAGTTAATAGAAGTCGCGCAGGAAATCGTTAACGCCTGGGTAGAGATAACCGAGCGTGAGCCGGATAGCCGTTATTACGGAATTAGATTTCGCCTGGCTAAAATCGCGCTGGCATCGCTGGAAGCCAAAAGCCGCAAACTATTTACCTGTAGCGGATGCGGAGCGGAGGGATTAGACGAGCCGCTAGAGTCGAAGTGCCATTGCAATGAAGACGGCGCGCACTGGATTGAGGGTGTCGTTTACACCGCCCCGACAGCGCCGGTATCTGTGCCTGATGAAAATGGCCTTCTTCCATGCCCATGCTGCGGAGGAAATGCTGAGTTTGATTATGACGACGATAACCTCAACTGGATATCTTGCAACGTTTTTGGAATATCAACCGACACCGCATATCACACAGACGTGGACGCAAGAGATAAGTTGCGTGAGGTATGGAATCGCCGCGCCGCCATGCTTCAGGGTGCAGATGGCAACTCTCCGGTGATTCCGGATGGTTGGGTGATGGTACCGGTTGAGCCGACAATGGCGATGCTGGACGAGTTCGACTCAATTATTGATTACGGTGCGGAAGACTCAAGGGATGCATGGTGCGGACTGATTGCAGCAGCACCGCAGCTGGAGGTGAAGTAGTGGATACTCATCTGCAATATGCGATAAAGCGTATCGTCGAACTGGAAACTATGCTGCTGCCGGATGTTCCTGAAACTGTATGGCCAGCTGAAGTTGGCATGGTTATGTCGCAGATTGAAATCGCCGGGGATCTTTCGGCACACCACCAGCGTCGCCTGCAGCACCATATCAACCGGATGTGGCTTGAGAAAATGCCAGTGCCGTCAATTATCGAAGCCGCGCGTTCGCTGGCCGCCGTCATGGAGGAATACGCGTGAGAGAGATTATTGTCGATAATTTTGCTGGTGGTGGTGGGGCGAGCACCGGGATCGAACTGGCCACTGGTCGGAGCGTGGATATTGCCATCAATCACGACCCAAATGCCGTGGCGATGCATACCACCAATCACCCGGACACACTCCATTACTGCGAATCTGTTTATGATGTCAGGCCGAAAGTGGCAACTGCTGGTCGTCCTGTAGGGCTTGCCTGGTTTTCTCCTGACTGTCGTCATTTTTCCAAGGCAAAAGGGGCTAAGCCAGTTGAAAAGGCAATTCGTGGGCTGGCCTGGGTAACGCTGCGCTGGGGACTGGATGTTAAGCCTCGTGTGATGAAGCTGGAGAACGTCGAAGAGTTTAAAACGTGGGGGCCGCTTCTCGCCGGTGAAATGCGCCCGGATCCTGAACGTGCTGGAGAAACCTTCCGGGCTTTTGTCGCTATGCTGACGACGGGGATTTCTCCCGATCATCCGGCGCTGGTGGAGTGCTGTGAATTCCTGGGTATTCCTCTCGACAGCGAGGACGCTGCCCGGCTGGTTAAAGGTCTTGGCTATACCGTCGAATACCGCGAACTGCGTGCCTGCGACTACGGCGCGCCGACCATCAGGAAGCGCTTCTTCATGGTTATGCGCTGTGACGGTAAGCCGATTGTGTGGCCGGAGGCAACTCACGGGGATCCAAAATCACCTGAGGTACAGACCGGAAAACTGGCACCGTGGCGTACAGCTGCGGAATGCATCGACTGGTCAATTCCATGCCCATCAATTTTTGACCGCAAAAAGCCGCTGGCGGAAAACACACTGAAGCGGATCGCGCGCGGTATCCAGCGTTTTGTAATAGACAGCGCTTCTCCGTTTATTGTGAAGTGCAACCACACAACCACTAAAGGGGGTTATGACTGTTTCCGTGGGCAATCGCTTTTAGAACCATTGCAGACCATCACCAAAAAGCACGGCTACGCATTGGCTGTACCGCACCTGACTAAATTCCGCACCGGGGCTACCGGGCAGCCAGTAACTGAACCGGTACCAACTGTCACCGCTGGCACGTCAGTGCGCCCGGGTGGGAATGGTCATGCGCTGGGGATTGTCGAAGCGGCCCTGTCGCCGTTTATCGCTCGTCAGTTCGGTGCCAGCATCGGGCATCGGGTAGATGAACCGAGCGCGACGGTCACTGCAGGAGGTGGTGGAAAATCCCAGCTGGTGGTACCAACTCTTATTCAGACGGGTTACGGGGAACGGCAAGGACAAGCGCCCCGCGTACCAGGATTGGATAAACCTCTGGGTACTGTTGTGGCTGGTGGCAGTAAGCACGCTGTTGTTGGCGCATTCTTGGCGAAACACTACGGCGGGAATTACTCGGGCCCGGGCGTTGGTCTGGATGAACCCGCACACTCAGTCACTACTGTTGATCATCATGCGGTAGTTGCGTCTCATCTGGTTAAACTGCGAGGAACCTGTCGGGATGGCCAGCGCACCGACGAGCCGATGCCAACTATCACCGCTGGTGGACAGCATGTTGGTGAAGTTAAGACCACGCTTGCCGTAGATGGATATGACGAGCAGCGCGCACAACTGGTACTTGAGTTCCTGAAGGAATACTGCGGTGAAGATAGCACCGGACTAGTGACTATTGATGGGGTAGTGTACCGGATTGTCGATATCGGGATGCGTATGCTCCAGCCACATGAGCTGTATCGGGCTCAGGGTTTCCCGGAGTGGTACATCATCGATCAGGATTATCGAGGTGTGAAGTACGCGAAGGATAAGCAGGTTGCCCGGTGCGGAAATGCTGTCCCCCCGCCGTTTGCCGAAGCGTTGGTTAGAGCCAATCTACCAGAGTTATGCCAGCCCAAAGAAATTGCTGCTTAGTTAATTTATAATTTTGTACACGTAGGGGCCTCAACGACAACAGAGAACCCCTTCAATGCCAGAATACTTTTATGACATGGGGTAGATAATGAGTGAGGGAATTGCAGAACCAAAGAATCCGAAAGCAGCTGATTATAAAATTTATGCTCGTCTTGATGGAGGAGAATCGCTGGAAAGCATCATCGCTAACCCGCCGACAACGAAGTTCGGTAAGCTCACCTGCGAGAGCAATATCAGGCAAGAATACGGTTTCTGGCTGCGATGGAGGAGGGAAAACCCCAAGCCATAGTTGTTAGGTCATATCAGCACATTCTTGTCAGAAAAAAGATGTCTCAATTTAAAAAAATCTATCATTTCAACCCGCTACGGCGGGTTTTATTTTGCCCTACTGACATTAAGTTAACAATTTACGCCCTCAAAGCATTGATAATTTCAAAGCACAGGTATACTGTATAAAAACACAGTATATGCAATGGAGGCTACTATGAAAGTTGAATTAACTATTGATCGGACTAAAGAACTTCCTAAGGGTGCGATCCCGGCACTGGAAAAAGAGTTGCTTAAACGGCTGAGCAATCAGTATGAGGATTGCAGCCTGGTAATTCGCCGGGCAGGTAGTGATGGACTCAGCGTTTTCGGTGGCGACAAGGATGACAAAAAGAAAATTGAAAAAATCCTCCAGGAAACATGGGAAAGCGCTGACGACTGGTTTCATTAAAATTGCGTACCTGGTGGCGCACGGTTGTCTGAATACCATAAATGAGTATCCCTTTGATGCTGCTGCCGACAATTACTAAACGCGTCTGTATTCGCTTGAAGGGAGGATATAAAGTGAGCGATCCGGCATTGCAAACGTCAGAAAATAGTTGGTATGACATTGTTAGACGGTCTGACGGCTGCGTGGTATTTAGCTTTCCTTCAACTGGTAAGCATCTTATCTACCGTGTAAATGGCATGGTATCTATGCGCCCTCTGCTGGATGATGAGGAGGTCTTTACTCCCAATGGCTTTATGCAATTTATTAATCGTCTCGGCTATCGGGTAATTCCACCTTCTGATAATATGAAATCAACGGTCTGAACAGCCGTTAACCTGCTGCGCCACGGAGAAAACTATGGCGCAGTTACAACTCATCAAGCAGTCCTCAGGAATCCTGATCCCCGCCACACCGGAGACCAGCGAATTACTGCAAACCAAAATTAAGCTTGGCGCTGTGCTGGTGGCCGAGTTCCGGCAGGTACGCAACCCAGCGTACCACCGTCGCTTCTTCGCTCTGCTGAATCTCGGTTTCGAATACTGGGAGCCAACCGGCGGCGCGATCTCTTCCAACGAGCGCAAACTTGTAACCGGCTACGCTAAATTCCTGGCTTCCTACGGAGGCAACGAAGGCGCACTACTTGATGCCGCTGAGCACTATCTTGAGCAGGTAGCGAGCCGCCGCGTCACGAACGGGATCAGCCTCTGTAAATCCTTCGATGCATACCGCGCCTGGGTGACGATTCAGGCCGGGCATTACGACGCCATAAAGCTACCGGATGGCACCCTTCAGAAACATCCTCGCAGCATCTCATTCGCGAACATGGACGAAATCGAGTTCCAGCAGCTGTACAAAGCAGCGCTCGATGTCCTCTGGCGCTGGATATTATCAAAATCGTTCAGGGACCAGGGCGAGGCGGAGAACGCCGCTGCGCAGCTCATGAGCTTTGCGGGGTGATGGGGATGAAATACTCATATTTCCAGCATACCGAATGCTCAACTCAACAGGCCGACGAGCTGGTGGCGCAATACCAGCGCCGGGGCGTCAATGTAGAACGTAGCCTGAATCCCGATCACATCACCTGGACAGTTAGCGCCAGACTACCGGAAGACAATAAACCTCCGCGCGTTGATCGTCGGTGGCAAAACCGGATGTGGGGTGAGCATGGCTAATCTTCGTAACGCTGCGCGTGGGCGGGAATGTACCGTGAGAATTCCCGGCTATTGCAATGGCAATCCGGAAACCAGTGTGCTGGCTCATTACCGTCTGGCGGGAACCTGTGGTACCGGATGCAAACCTGACGATACCCAGGCGGCCATCGCCTGTAACGGATGCCACGACGTGATCGACGGGCGGGTACAAACCACGGATTACACCCATGACCAACTGCGGCTGATGCATGCGGAGGGGGTAATGCGCACCCTGGAAATCTGGCGGAAAGAGGGGCTCATCAAATCATGAAAATCTACGATATCACGCCCATTGGCAAACCCAGAATGACCAGAGCTGATAAGTGGAAGCAGCGTCCGGCAGTAATGCGTTACCGTGCATTCTGCGATGAAGCTCGCCTGCGAAAAATCCATCTTCCGGAGTCCGGTGCGCATATCACCTTCGTTATGCCAATGCCCACGAGCTGGAGCAAGAAGAAACGGGAGCAGTCTATCGGCAAGCCGCACCAGTCAAAACCAGACTGCGACAACATGCTTAAAGCGCTGATGGATGCGCTATTTGATGATGATTCCTGTGTATGGGATTGCCGCATCACGAAGCTATGGGGTGAGAAAGGCCAGATCATCATCGGGGAAATCAAATGAAACCAGAACTGACTGAAGCACTTCGCCTGCGCTGGCAGCGCCTTCGTATTTGTCGCTATCGGGGATCTTTCCTCGTTGATTATCGCATCTTAAGAAATCACATCCGCATTGAAGCAAAACTGGAGCATCAAAATGAAGCTTGAGTCCTTACCGAAGTATTTTTCTCCTAAATCCATGATGCCCGGCGCTGTTCCGTGTGGCTTATCTGCTGACACCCTGACTATTACGGACGTGATGGCTTCACTGGGGATGCTTGCCGCAAAAGCCGCCGTAGGTGTTGAATTGTACCTGGCAAAAGCCGGGGTTTTATCTTCTGATAATATCATCGCGTATATTAAGAAATTGGCAGAGCAGCGTGCAGAACGGCACGGATCATTGCGTAAAATGGAAGAGAATGAGCGCTCAGAATTTCTCGATGTTCTGGCCCGGTATGTTTTCCGCGATTACTCCCTCAGTGCGGCAAGCCTGGTTACTTGTAGTTGCTGCCACGGTTCTAAATTTATTGATGCTGAGGTTTTCACGAATAAGGTTACTTACCCAGATGGTAAGCCACCAAAATGGGTGAAGACTACGAAAGGTATTTCTCCGGCAGACTGGGAAGTATGGAGATCAGTACGCGAACAAATTCGCGTCGTATGTAAAGCGTGTGACGGTAAGGGGGATGTGAAAAACGAATGCCGTTGCCGGGGGCGTGGCGAGGTGCTGGATAAGAAAAAATCTGGGCTTCAGGGTGTTCCAGTTTATAAAAAATGTCCGAGATGTAAGGGGAGAGGGTTCCCGCGCCTGAAAGATACCGAGATTTTCAAAGCTCTGGGGGTAACGGAAACGACATGGCGGCGTAATTATAAATTATTCTTTAATCGGCTGGTGGAGCATTGCCACATTGAAGAGTCGTTTGCCGAAAAGGTATTAGGCCAGGTAACTCATTAGTGAATATTCTTTGCTAATCGCTATTGCAAATGTGGCGGAAATTGGTTAGCCTGATTCCAACGATGGGTTATTACGCCTGTAACGTTATAAAAATATTAAAACCTCGCTCCGGCGGGGTTTTCTTTTATGGATTCCCGCCGCCAATCTGACAAAGCGCGGGGAGTTATGCGGAACCTACACATTCCAGCCGACCGCAAAGCTCACATAGGCAGGATCACAATTAAAATCTGCGCTAACTGAGGTTGAGCGCCCTGTATCAGTAAGCAGGCAAATCTTGAGGCTGCGCGTATGCGTGGCCTTTTTTATTTCCCCTCATTTTGAGAGGACTCACAGCAATAAGAGGGGGCTAAATGTCCGATCCTGTTTCTGGCACTACGGTTGCGGCTGGTGGTTTGATGGGGGCCAGTATGTTTGGCCTGGCAACCGGTATTGATTACGGTGTGGTGTTTGGTGCGTTTGCTGGTGCCGTTTTCTACGTCGCCACGGCGGTTAACATCAGCCGACTGAAGCTGGTGGGCTACTTCATCACGTCATTCATCTTCGGCGTAATTGGTGCGCCTCTCCTTGGCTCTTACTTTTCCAAATGGACGGGGTATAGCGACAGGCCGCTTGATGCACTGGGAGCGGTAATCGTTGCTGCGATAGCAATTAAGCTGCTGACATTCGTTAATAGCCAGGATTTGGGTAGCCTGTTTGGAATTCTCTCTCGCTTACGTGGAGGAGGGACAAGCAATGGTAACAAGTGATCCGAGTGCAATGTTCAATGCCATCATCTGCGGGGTCATCGTCATTGCCCTGATGTTCTACCAGCGCGGCGGCGCAAGACACCGCCCGCTAATATCACTGATGGCTTACTTCACCGTGCTGGTTTACGCCAGCGTCCCTTTCCGTTACCTGTTTGGCCTGTATCACGAATCTCACTGGGTTGTTGTACTGGCGAACATCCTTATATGCGCTGCCGTTCTCTGGGCTCGGGGAAACGTAGCGCGTCTGGTTGATGTACTGAGGCACCAATGAACCAAACACAATTTCAAAAGGCGGCTGGTGTAAGCGCCGGGTTAGCTGCGCGCTGGTTTCCACATCTGGATGCTGCAATGAAAGAGTTCGGCATTACGGCATCGCTGGATCAGGCCATGTTTATCGCTCAAATGGGGCACGAGTCCGGGGGATTTACCCGGCTGGTGGAAAACCTGAACTATGCGGCAGAGAACCTGGTACCGACATTCGGCAAGCACCGTATCACTGAGCAGCAGGCCTCAGCACTCGGTAGAACGGCAACGCAGCCGGCCAATCAGAAAGCAATAGCCAATCTGGTTTACGGCGGGGAATGGGGTAAAGAGCACCTGGGGAATCAGGTTGCTGGTGATGGCTGGAAATATCGTGGGCGAGGACTAAAGCAAATTACTGGGTTGAGCAATTATCGCAGTTGCGGTCAGGCGCTGAAGCTGGATCTGGTTTCACATCCTGAGTTGCTTGAAGTCGATGAAAGCGCAGCGCACTCAGCAGCGTGGTTCTATGTGTCTCGTGGTTGCCTTCTCTACTCAGGTGATATTGAGCGCGTCACATTGATTATCAACGGTGGGCGTAATGGACTGGATAAACGCCGCGCCCTGTTCAACCTGGCAAAATCTGTGCTGGTGTGAGGTCACTATGGGTATTGAAACGATTATTGGTCTGGCTGCAGCGGTGATTGCTGCTATAGCTGGTGCTTTTGGTATGGGGCATATTCGCGGAACCAGCAAAGCAGAAGCAAAGGCCGACCAGCAGCGCACCGAAGAAAAGGCTGCTGCTACTGAAGCAGTAGCCGAACGCAGGGTAGAAGCAACGAAAGAGGCCAGCAATGTACAGCAGACTGTTAACCGCATGCCTGATGACGATGTTGATCGCGAGCTGCGTGACACGTGGAAGCGTCCCGGTAGTAGTTGATACTGCCTGTGACTGGGTAAAGCCAATCTACCTTACCGATCACGACATCGATGTTATGGATCGCCAGACGAAGAAAGACATCCTGGCGCATAACAAAGCGTGGCAGGCGAACTGCCAGAAACCAACCAAGAAAAAGCGCAATGAGTGACAAAGATATCGAGCAGGAATGACGTGTGAGCGCATTTTCGATTCGGTGAGAAAGCCCAATAACGTGAGTGATTAAAAACCATGAAGCCATTAATTCACTGGTGTGAAGGTAAGTACATTTGCTATCGATTAAAAGATTACCCGTTTACAAATTGCATTTATGGATGGGGAGTGACACCGGGTGACGCATATAGCGACTGGCTGAGCAAGCAACCTTAACCGGCATTACAGAAGCTCCTCACTGAGGGGCTTCGATAATGCTTACCCGACAAGAAGCATAGAGAGGCACCAACCAGTGAGGTGATCCAATCTTGGCAGCCGGAATAGACGGAAGTGGCAAAGCAACATCGTGAGATGGTGGCGAACGCTGCGACATGAATGCCCATAGCGCCGATTCGTCGCTGTCTCCACATCATAACTATGACCGTAGCCTCCATGAGGAGGATTCTCCCTGCGTGAGTGGATGTGGTTATTCAAAAACGGGTAACGCCGGGTTTTCCCCGCGATGGTAACGCGGGCTTTTACCTTCATAGCGGCCTTCCGGAGCCGTGGCGGGCGAATCTGGTCAACTCTTACCTATAAACATGGAATTCTGGATATGACCACTGTTGCATGGGATGGCGTTACGCTGGCATCAGATAGCCAGGCTTCAGCCGGTGATGCTATTTGCACGCTGCGGGAACAGAAAATTTTCTATCCATCAGATGATGAGAGATGGACTGTTAATGGCGAAAAGATCAGCGCCATTGGTTATTCAGGTGATTGCGGTGCTGAATTTGAAGTGCAGGATTTAATGCGTACAGGGCTCAATTATAAGTCTGTGTTTAATCCTGAATCGTCTTTCGGAGCAATCGCTGTTATTGGGAGTGATCGAGCTTATCTCATCAGTAAAGATACAGATAAGACTCACGCTTCAATTTCACTTCAGCTTGATTCATACGCAATTGGTAGCGGTGGGATGATTGCCAGAGCAGCTATGCACTGCGGGAAAAATGCAGTAGATGCTGTCCGTGTCGCTATCGAAATTGACGTTTACTCAGGTGGGGCTGTTCAATCGTTCACGACGAACGCTGAGCCAGAAATTACTAAGCAGGATTAACTCATGGCAAAACCGGACTGGGGCGAGCTTCAGCAACGGTTCCTGTCCGACAATGCCGCTACCGGCGTATCACCGAAGGAATGGTGTGAAGCGCAGGGACTGAATTACGCAACTGCCCGCCGATACATCAAAAAACCTTCTGCGCAATCCGCGCAAAAATCTGCGCAGAAAAAAATGCGCACTGCGCAGGCAGGAAAAAGCGCAGAAAAATTGGTTGAAAGCGATTTAAGCCCAAAATTAAAACGCTTTGTTGCTGAATATCTCAAAGACCAGAACGCCACGGCAGCCGCTGAACGTGCTGGTTACAGCGATCCAAATTACGGTCGTCAGCTCATAACGAATCCTAACGTTGCGCAGGCCATTGCGCAGCAGCAAAAGGAATCCATTGTGCGCACGCTTGGCAGCGCAGATGAGGTTCTTGCGCAGATGTGGCAACTGGCCACGTTCGATGCAAACCAGCTTTCTCAATATCGCCGTGGTGCCTGTCGTTACTGCTGGGGCTTTGGTCACCAGTACCAGTGGCGTGATGCAGTGGAGTTTGAAGAGAAGCTTGCTGAGGCTTTAGCGAAAAAAGGAAAAGAGCCAAATGACAGAGGCGGGTATGGATATGACCACACCAGCGAACCTAACCATGAATGCCCTCGTTGTAATGGCGATGGGATCGGGCAGCCATACTTCGCCGATACCAGAAAACTCGCCCCTGATGCTGCGCTGGCTTATTCCGGTGTAAAGCTGGGTAAGAATGGGGTTGAGATAACAGCCATCAGCCGCGAACGGATGTACGAAGCTGTGATGAAACGGCTTGGCCTGGCTGATAGCGAGTTCGCGCAACGCCTGCAGCAGATTGAAATTGAGCGCCGTCAGCTTGAGGTGGAAAAACTCAGAAAAGAACTGGCAGCCGATCCTGAGGATGATGATCCATTGCCGGTTGCAATCGCAATTAACGTCGTGAATGCCAGAGTAAGGGGTGATGATGATAGCTCCGACGCTTAACATTCCTCAGGCGCAGTTCCTCGCGATGCCACACAAATTTAAAGCCTACGTTGCCGGATTTGGTTCCGGTAAAACGTGGGTTGGCTGCGGCGGTATCTGTAAGGGGATGTGGGAACACCCGAAAATAAATCAGGGTTATTTCGCGCCGACATATCCTCAAATTCGTGACATTTTTTATCCAACTGTCGAAGAGGTGGCTTTCGACTGGGGATTGAATGTCAAAATTAACGAAAGCAACAAAGAGGTTCATTTTTACGCCGGGCGTCAGTATCGCGGAACAACAATCTGTCGTTCGATGGAAAAGCCAGGTTCTATTGTCGGCTTTAAAATCGGCAACGCAATGGTGGATGAGCTGGACGTTATGGCTGCAGCCAAAGCGCAGCAGGCCTGGCGAAAAATCATCGCTCGAATGCGTTATAAGGTGGACGGGCTGAGGAATGGCATTGACGTCACTACCACGCCGGAAGGTTTCAAGTTCGTATACCAGCAGTTTGTTAAAGCTGTGCGTGATAAGCCTGAGCTTGCGACGCTGTATGGGCTGATTCAAGCGTCAACGTTTGATAACGAGAAAAATCTTCCACACGACTACATCCCATCGCTGATGGATTCATACCCGCCAGAGCTGATTAAGGCTTATCTGCGCGGGAAGTTCACTAACCTGACCAGCGGAACTATCTATCACCAGTTCGATCGTCAACTGAATAGTTGTGCCGACGAGGAGCAGGCAGGTGAGCCGTTATACATCGGGATGGACTTCAACGTAGGGAAGATGGCGGCCATCGTTCATGTGCTGCGCGATGGGGAACCTCGTGCAGTACGCGAACTGGTGAAGGTTTATGACACTCCAGCGATGATTAAACGCATTCAGGAGGAATTCTGGCGCTATGAAGGCGGGCGTTATGTCTCCTCACGTCAGATTTACATCTATCCAGATGCTTCCGGCGATTCACGCAAGTCGAATAATGCCAGCGCCACGGATATCGCTCAGCTTAAGCAGGCCGGATTCAGTGTGGTGGTGAATGCCGCCAATCCGCCAGTGAAAGACCGCATTAACTCTGTGAACGCCATGTTCTGCAACGGCAATGGTGAGCGCCGCTACAAAGTGAACGTTACCCGATGCCCGGTCTACACCGAAAGTCTGGAACAACAAGTGTGGGCGGCGAACGGCGAGCCGGATAAATCAGCCGACAACGATCACCCCAATGATGCTGGTGGGTATTACATCGTGAAGCAATTCCCGATCATTAAACCAACTGGCAAAGTCACCAAACTACGGATGTAACGCCATGCCCGATATTTCGACACCTAATCTCGACTATAACGACATGGTTGAGGCGTGGGATATTAACGATGCGCTGATGGGCGGCACGCTGGAAATGCGCCGGCAGGGTGAAACATATCTCCCGAAATGGCCTAACGAAGATCCAGAAGGATATAAACAGCGCCTTTCCGTTGCGACGTTGCTCCCATCTTATGAAGAGAGCATTAAGCAGAATATCGGTCGCGTTTTCGCTGAGCCGACGGTATTGAGTCAGGAAACACCGGAAAAGATTAAAGAACTGGCTGAAGACATAGATATGGAAGGTGATCGCCTTGACGTATGGGCGCAGCAATTCTTCTCTATCGCGTTCCAGTATGGACTTGCTCATGCGCTGGTTGATTATCCCCGGACAGATCCTGAAACTGTTAAGACGCGTGCTGATGAGCAGGCATCTGGTAGTCGCCCATACGTGACGATGCTCAACCCGCGGCAGGTGATCGGCTGGAAATCTAAGGTTTCCGGTGGGAAGGTTATTCTCACTGATTTACGCGTGAAAGAGGTTATCGTTGTTGATGGCGATGACTTCGGGCAAACCAAAATCGAGCAAATTCGCCACATTATGCCTGGCAAGGTAGAAATCTACCGCCGCAATAAAGGTAATGACGGCAGCGCATCGTGGGCTATTCACGAAGAGTGGGAAACGAGCCGTAGTGATATCCCTCTGGTAACGCTCTATACGAAGCGAACCGGGTTTATGCGTGGTTCTCCTCCGCTGCTCAATCTGGCCTTGCTAAACATCAAGCACTGGCAGAGCCAGAGCGAGCAGGACAACATTCTTCACGTTGCGCGCGTCCCGCTGCTGGTGGCATATGGCCTGGGTGAAAATGAATCACTGACTATCGGCTCATCCAGTGCGACAAAATTCGACAGCCGTGACCAACACGGGCTGGAATACGTCGAGCACACAGGGTCAGCTATTGGTTCCGGTAAAACATCCCTTGATGATCTGGAAAACCAGATGCGCCAGGCTGGCGCGAAGCTGTTACGAGCGGAAAATACTTCGACAAAATCCGTCGACCAGACCAACGAAGAGCGCATGCAGGAAAACTCGCCGCTCTACACGATGGCGAGTTCTCTGGAAGATGCGCTCGATAACATTCTGCAAATCATGGCTGAGTGGATTGGTGAAAGCGACGGTGGGAATGTTGATGTGCGTACAGAGCTGGAGGTTTCCTCTCAGACGTTTGACGCCACTGCTGCCCTGGCTGTTCAGTCGTTGCGGCAAGGTGGTGATATTCGTCAGGTCGATGCAGTCCGGGCTCTTCAGACGCTGAAATTCATCGACCCTGACGCTGATACTGGCGTTGTTATCGACGAGCTGAACAATCCATCAGTAACGCTGACAGGCAACAATAATGGCAACGGTCAATGAACGGCTCAGCGATGAGTACATAGCCCATGCTATCTGGATAAGCCGGTACAGCACCGGCGTTGCTAACCGGATGGTTAAACTGCTCAACGACAGTGACGCAGAGCTAACCGCGCGTCTGCTGGTGGCAATGGATACGCTGGAGCCGAACAGTTTCACGGTTACCAGGCTTGAAGCGCTACTGGCGAGCGTGCGGGATACCAACCGCATTGCGGTAAATGGCATGTTTAGCAGCCTATCCGGTGAACTGAATACGCTGGCTCAGCATGAAGCAGGATATCAGCTGAGTCTGTTTGATTCGTTACTGCCGGAATTCGTGACTGGCGTTCATCCGCTGGTAGGTATTTCCCCTGATGCAGTATATGCCGCGGCAATGGCGCAGCCTTTTCAGGGGCGCTTACTGAGTGAATGGGCGTCTAACCTCGAAGCCGATCGCATTAATCGCATCAGCAATACCGTACGACAGGGTTTCCTGCTGGGCGATACCAATGAGCAGATAGCGCGTAAGGTGCGCGGCCACGCTAACCGGGGGTATCAGGACGGCGCTTTGCAAATGAGTCGCGCCAATGCTGCCAGTATCGCGAAAACGGCGGTAGGTCATCTTGCAGCAACGGCTCGAAATAGCTTTGCTGATGCCAATGACGACCTGATGAAGGGCAAGCAGTGGCTTTCTACCCTGGACAACAGAACGACGCAGATGTGCAGGATTCGCGACCGCCTGAAGTACACGCTGGATAACAAGCCGATAGGGCATAAGGTTCCGTATTTGCAGGGGCCGGGGAAAATTCACTTCTGCTGTCGCTCAACCGAAACATTTATCCTGAAATCGGCGAAAGAGTTAGGTATCGATGTCCGGGATATCCCACCAGCGGAACGTGCCAGCATGGATGGACAGGTGGCTGGTGATACCAACTATCAGGAATGGTTCTCCCGCCAGTCGTTCGACCGCCAGAAGCAGATCGTTGGTGAGAAGCGCGCGCGGCTTATTCGTGATGGCGGCATGTCGCCGGATGAATTCTACACCGACAGAGGTGAATGGCTGACGCTGGATCAGTTGCGTGAACGTGACGCGCAGGCATTCATAGAAGCCGGACTTTAACTTTTAACTAATCCCCACAGGCTGCCTCCGGGCGGCCTTTTTTATTGCCGCAATCCGGATGGTGAGCGGTGCAACGGTCGGATGGCCAGTAAAAAGGTAACAACATGAAACTGAAGACAGTAGAAGTAAACGGCAAACATTACGCAGAAGTAGACGCTAACGGCCTGCCGGTTTACGTGCATGACGACGGAAAAGAGATCGGCTTTGATGCTGCCCAGGCGATTGGCAAAATTACTGAGCTGAATGGAGAGGCTAAATCGCATCGTTTGGCTAAAGAATCTGCTGAAACAAATCTGGCGAAATTCTCCGGTATCACCGACCCGGCCAAAGCGCTCGAAGCGCTGGAAATGATGACCAAAATCGACCAGAAAAAGCTGATCGACGCTGGCGCGGTTGACCAAGTGAGGGCTGATATCACCAAATCCTTCCAGGCGCAGTTGGAAGAAGCCAACGGCAAAAGTCAGAAACTGGAAGGCCAGCTCTACGACGCCATGATTGGCGGCAATTTCTCCGGCTCGAAATTTATCGCCGACAAGATTGCCATTCCGTCCGACATGCTTCAGGCGCGCTTCGGTCAGTCATTTAAGGTCGAAGAGGGTAAGGTTGTCGCCTATGACGGCTCAGGCAACAAAATCTACTCCCGTTCCAAACCTGGTGAAACCGCTGGTTTCGATGAAGCGCTGGAGTTCCTCGTCGAAAATTACCCGCAGAAAGACCACATCCTTAAGGCCAGCGGCAATAGTGGCGGTGACTCTCGTACCACACAGCATCAGGCTGGCCAGAAAACCATGAAACGAACTGCGTTTGATTCGCTGGATATGGCCGGAAAACAAACAGCACTTAAAGACGGCATTACTGTCGTTGATTAACCACTTTGCCAGCTTCCGGATGGGGGCTGGTGCCAGAGCTGGATAGCTCAACCAACCCAAATCTATCTCTAAGGAATAATGAATCATGTCGAACACTTTGACCGGGTTGATCCCGACTATCTATACCGCTCTGGATATTGTTTCACGTGAGCAGGTGGGCTTTATCCCCGCTGTCGCACGTAATACCAAAGCAGATGCAGCCGCGAAGGGGCAGACAGTTACTGCCCCTGTTGCACCAGCGGCAACTACTGTCGATATTACTCCGGGGGCCACGGCACCGAATGACGGTGACCAGACGATCGGCACCGTCGATGTGAAAATCACCAAATCCAAAATGGCTCCGGTCAAATGGAATGGTGAAGAACAACTGGCACTTGGCCCGGCTGGTACTTACAACACCATTCTCGCCGACCAGTTCACCCAAGCATTCCGCGCACTGTCTAACGAAGTTGATTCCGATTTGGGTGCGCTTTACTACGGTACCTCGCGCGCTATCGGTACTGCTGGTACAGCGCCGTTTGGTGTCAAAGATGATCTTTCCGACGCAGCGAATGCGCGAAAAGTTCTGGAACAAAACGGTTCGCCAACAACTAACCTGCAGATGGTTCTCGACTCTGACGCCATTGCGAACATGCGCGGTAAGCAATCCGTTCTGTTTAAAGTCAATGAAGCCGGAACTGAGCAACTCCTGCGTGAAGGTGTGCTTGGCCGCCTGCAGGGCTTCAACATTCACAGCTCTGCTGGTGTGAAGCGTGCGCCTACTTCTTCCGCCACCGGTTACCTGGTAAACGGTGCGAAGCAGGAGGGAGATATCATTATTGCCATCGATACTGGCACTGGCGCTATCGCGGCTGGTCAGGTGGTGACTTTTGCAGGCGATAACAACAAGTATGTTGTTGCGACTGCCTCTGCTACCACGATCACCCTGTCCGCACCTGGACTGCGTCAGGATTTGGCCGACAATGCGGCTATTACCGTTATCAGCGGTTTTACCGCCAATATGGCATTTGATCGTAACGCGTTCCTGCTGGCTTCACGTACTCCGGCAATGCCTGAAGGCGGCGATACTGCTGATGATGTGATGAACGTTACCGACCCGGTATCAGGCATCACCTTCCAGATCGCGCTGTACCGTCAGTACCGTCAGGTGCGTTATGAAGTTGGCCTGGCGTGGGGTGTGAAAGAAATTAAACCAGCTCATGCTGTCATGCTGCTGGGCTAACACAACCATTCACTAAGGGGCTTCGGCCCCTTTTCCTTTTGGAGGGCTTATGGCCGGACTGACCAAAGAGCAGCGCGCACAGCGTGAGGTGGAAAAACTTGCTTTGCAGAATAACGCTCAACAAAATCCTGCCCAGCAGGAACAGCAGCAGGAACAGCAGCAGGAACAGCAGCAGGAACAGCAGCAGGAACAGCAGCAGGAACAGCAGCAGGAACAGCAGCAGGAACAGCAGCAGGAACAGCAGCAGGAACAGCAGCAGGAACAGCAGCAGGTTGAGCTGGTAGCTATGTTTACGGAATACCCTGCATTCCCCGGCGCACCCACATCCGCTGATGTTCATCCTGACGAAGTTGAAAACTGGAAGGCATCAGGCTGGCGCATCGAGGAGTGATTCATGATCACCTACATCACTGTATCGGATGTTGATCGGATCCTCGGCGCTGACTGGACAGACGCCAGTAAGAAAGAAAAACCCGTCAAAATGGCGAACGCCTGGCTGAACGGATTAAACCTGCGCGTCTGCCCCGACAATATTCCCGAAGATGTCAAAGAGGCTGGCGCATATACCGCCTCGGTGGCGGCCGCCGGGAAGTTGTACCAGCAGAAAACCGATTCTGGGGTTGTAACCAGTAAATCGGTCGAGGCCAAAGGTGTCAGCGTGTCGAAATCATTCGCGGAACTGTCTACCAATAGCACTGCATTGCTCGACCCTGATTTACAGTTCGCCCTGGCACTGTTGAAGCCTTACGGAGTTAATCAGTCGCAAATACGGCTGGTGAGGGGGTGATATGGGGCTTCGTGACGAACTTCAGGCAGAAATAGCCGCTGCGTTTGATGATGACCTTTCTGACGCTGTTAATGCCTTCACCGGTTCTTACGTCATCCAGTCAGGATGGGATCCTGTAACTGAAGCCGGGGGTGAAACTACCATTACATATACCGGGCGCGGCGTGCTGGCTGATTACAGCGTTGAGCGTATCGACGGCGTGAACATCATCAAAGGCGATATCGAGCTGGTGGCGCTGGTGAATGAAGTAACCGATAAGCCGAAAGTCGATCATACCTTCACCGCACCTGACCTGGTTACTGGTGAGCAACAGCGATACAAGGCGATTTCCGTGGAAACAGATCCTGCAGGTGCTGCTTTTGCCATCCAATTGCGGAGGGTGTGACATGGCTAAGGCGTGGAGTCTTGATCCGGCATTGTTCGCTGACAAGGTGGAAGAGGATGTCGGCAAACTGCAACGCGTTATAGCTATTCAGTTGCTCAATGAGATCGTTATTCGGTCACCAGTTGGTAACCCTGAAATATGGGCTATCAACAGCGTGCAGGTTCAGCAGCGCGAACGGGTTAATGATATCAATGAAGCCCTTCGCAATAGCGACCGGTTCGGGAAAACTGACAAAGGCGGTAACAAAAGGATTAAACGTGGTAATAAAGTTAGCCTGGCCGATGCTGAGTACAGCAGTAATGCAGGGCGATTCGGCCCCCAACGAGTACGCAAATTAAGGCGTGGGCAGGGTGAGATATATCGACCGCCGGGCTATCGCGCAGGAACTTTTCGGGCATCTCATTTCGTGAGTGTCGGTTCGCCAAGTGATTACGTTCCCAGAGAACCAGATCCGAATGGCGCAAACACCATCAATAACGGAACGTCGACAATTCTTGCTGCACCAAGTTATTCAGTCATCTACATCCAGTCCAATCTCCCTTATTCCGTACCGCTTGAAAACGGGCACTCAAAGCAGGCACCGGCAGGCGTTTATGCGGTTTCATTTAATGGTGTAACACAGGCCTACAAATGACCCTTACAGAAATACGTAACACTGTCATTGCTCGCATGACGGCGCAGGCGGCTATTGCTGCTGATGCTGTGGATTATCCCAACGGGCCTGTATTTGATCCGAGTGGTCGAGGTATCTGGGCTCGATTCACTAACATTTCTGGCATGGCTGGCGCGAATGAAATTGGTGGCGGGCCTGTTGTTCAGCGGACAGGTGTGCTGATTATTCAGATCTTCGTGCCTGTTGGCTCTGGCTCGCTGCTCATCACCCAAACAGCCGACAAACTCCGTGAGCTTTTTGAGTTTCAGAATGATGGGAAACTCAGTTATTTCGCCGTATCTGCTGTTCCTGCTGGTGAAACTGATGGCTGGTCTCAGCTCAATCTTCAAATCCCTTACCGCGCTCTGTAGCGCACAACTACTAAGGAGGCTCCTGTGAGTTCAGGCGCTAAGGTGATCTCGGCCTTTATCCGGGAAACGACACCAGGAATTACACCCACGGGTATCTGGAACCTTCTCAAACGTTCAAGCTGGGGTGTGAAACCGTCCCAGAACACCAACGATAACGACGAAATCGGCGGCACCCGCATGGCGCAGGGTGCTACGCTGGGAACTGTTGATGTCGGCGGTGATGTGGGAACGAAATTTCGCTGGGGGCAGCATGATGCGTTCCTGGCATCCTGCTTTGGTGCTGACTGGGTTAGTGACAGTCTGACGATGGGTAACGACCGCATCACGTTCTCTCTCGCGACATACGCTTCGGATGTTGGTATTGCCTCTATCGTTCGTGGTGCGCAGGTAAGCGTGTTTCAGTTGGAAGTTCCGAATGATGGCGACGTTACCGCGACAGTCACATTCGCCGGGCTGGGCTGGGACTCAAAAGCGGACGATACGAACTATATCACTGGCACCCCTGCGGATAACGCTGGCGAACTGCGTTACTCGTTCAAAGAGGTCACTGCGATAAACCTGAACGGTGTCGACGGTGGTGATGGTTTCTGCATCGACACCTTCAACATTCAGTTCGACAACAACATGCAGACGCAGCGCTGCATCGGTACCGGTTCGCCGTTCGCCGGTGCCAATATCCCGACGACTTTCACGCCGAAAGGGTCGATCACCTTATCCTGGTCTAAAGCAGCATGGGCGGTCTGGAGTAAAACGCTTACTGGCGCAACCGTACCTTTCAGCTTCACCCTGGCGAATGACGAAGGGCAGTACACGTTCTCATTCCCTAAAGTACAGGTTGCAGGTGACTGGCCGGACGGTGGCAACACTGACATTATCCAGGTTCAGCTGGATATCACTGCAGCCGATGTCTCTCCGACTGTAACGCGCGCCGTTACGGTACCAGCTACGGCAATCAGCGTTGCGCCAGCCACTTCCTCCGGCAATGTCGGGACTACCGCTACTCTGACGGCAACTTTAACTCCTGCCGGTGCAACTGATGTGGTGCAGTGGGTATCTTCTGATCCGGCTATCGCGTCCGTGGTGTCAACGGGGCAGAAAACTGCCCAGGTAACGCGCCATGCTGAAGGCAGTGCAACAATCACCGGGAAGGTACGAACTTTCACTGCGATCTCAACCATTACTGTTACTGCACCGTGATCAACCAGCCCGTTACGCTATGACAGCGTGGCGGGCTTTTTCATATCAGGAGTATCAATGTTAATTATTACCCCTCGCATCGATATTGGCGGCGAACGCTGGTTCACGCCAGTGCTTGAGCTTAAACCGGTTGAAGGCCTTAGCCTGAAGGTCTGCAGTATCGAAAATCCGCAATATCGCTCCAGAAATGCACTTGTGCGCCGCCATATTGAAAAACTGGACGCGGTATATAAGGCTGGTACGAATGAGTTTGACCTTTCCGCTGTTGGCGATATTGATTCAATGGACAATCTGCTCATCGACAACTGTGCGCAGTATCTGTTGACTGACTGGGAAGGCGTCGGAGAGCTGGTGGACGGCAAAGAGATCGCCATTGAATACACACCTGAAAAGGGAGCCGCTCTCCTGAAACAACGACCTGAGTTCTACTGGCAGATTCTGGCTGTCGCTGCCGAGATAGCTAGCGGGAAAGAAGAGCAAAAGCAGGAAACCGTAAAAAAGTAATCGAAGCACAAAAGTGGTTGAGTGAGTTCAGCGGGGAGCAGGGAGACAAGGCAAAGTGGCGAAGGGAGAAATTAAAACTCCCACCAATCCCAGAACCTGAAATTGACGGTGTGACAGGGGAAATCCTCAACGCCTACTCAGTTATTTCCCGATCCCGGCTTTATGCCGGCATGGCCGGTGCTCCACTGCCGATCTCACTTCATGATATTGAGCGCTTTCTTTCTGCCAGACCCATTCTTATTGATCGTGATGAATTTGACGCTGCGATATTTGCCCTCGATGACGCATGGCGTGAGCGCTGGGCGCAGGAACAGAAAGAAAAACAGCTTCAGAATCGTGCGTGAATTATCATACTTTCACTCCCTCTCTTTTACCTTAAATATTGGGGTGCTAACTTCTTAAGTTTCACACAGCAAGGAGAGTTTTAATGGACGTGAGAATCTCAAAAATTAGCGGGCATGGGGACTATAAAAGCGAATGTGTATTATTAGAAGTTGTTGCAGATTGTGATATTGGAGCATACATGCTTGCTGATAGCACATATACCTCTGAAAACAGGATCTCTAATAAGGTAAGGCATACGTTCTGGTTCCCAGATAAGAAAGTGAAAAAAGGTGATTTTGTTTCCCTCTGGACGCAAGGCGGCACAGACACAACCACTACGAACGACGCAGGAAAAACTGTTCATCGTTTTTATTGGGGCCTGAAACAGGCAGTATGGAATGATGATGGTGATTGTGCATTACTCTTTTTAATTAAAGAATGGACTCACTTTAAAGTCGCCTCAACGAAAAAATAACTTTAAGTCAATGAAAAACCCACCAAATGGTGGGTTTTTTTATGCCCGGAGATCGCAATGTCAGAACAGACATCCCGCCTCGCTATAATTATTGATAGCACCGGCGCAGAGAAGAATGCTGAAAGCCTGACTAGTGCTCTCAGTGGATTGACTGAGTGGGGGCAGAAAGCTGCAGCCAGCGCAGGGAAGGTGACTAAGGCGACAGAAGAAGAATCTGCCGCTTTATCTGACCTTCTTGACCGAATAGATCCGGTCAACGCTGCGCTGAACAAACTGGACAAACAGCAACAACAGCTCGCGAAATTCAAGTCCAAAGGAATGCTGGACGATGAGACCTTTGATGTTTATTCGAAAAAAATTGAAGAGGCTCGCACTCGTCTTGGTGGTTTTTCAGATCAACTGAAAAAGACCGGCATGTCGGCAAAGCAAACTGCATGGGCGATGCGCCTGATCCCCGCTCAGATGACAGATATTGTTGTCGGTCTGTCTACTGGTCAGTCACCGTTCATGGTTCTGATGCAGCAGGGCGGCCAGCTGAAAGATATGTTTGGCGGCATCGGCCCGGCGATTAAAGGTGTTGGCTCTTATATTATGGGGCTGGTGAATCCATTTACACTGGCCGCCGTCGCTGTAGGCGTTCTTGGCCTGGCATATTACCAGGGCAGCCAGGAACAGGACGCGTTTAATAAATCGCTTATCCTTACGGGCAATACCATCGGAAAAACGTCCGGGCAACTGGCTGATGTTGCCGCGCGTGCCGGAGTAGCAGCAAATTCAACCACGGGTGCTGCGGCATCTGTACTGAATCAACTGGTTGAGTCAGGTAAGGTTGCTGGCGATTCACTGGAGCGAGTGACAACCGCTGTTTTAAAAACGAGTGAAGCCACTGGTATCGCAACAGATCAGCTTGTTGGTGATTTCAACAAAATTGCCGCTGACCCACTGGATGCAATCACAAAGCTCAATGACCAGTATCACTTCCTGACCCTGGCTACTTACAACCAGATTAAAGCCCTCCAGGATGAGGGGAATCAACAGGAAGCCGCTCGCGTTGCGACAGATGCTTATGCAAACGCCATGCAGCAGCGTTCTGCTGATATTCAGCAGAATCTGGGACTACTGGAACAGGCATGGCATAGCCTTTCAAGTGCGGCTAAAGGTGCATGGGACACCATGCTCAACGTTGGCCGAGAACAAACCGTTGCCGATAAACTCGCCACGTTAAATGAAAGCATTGCTGACGCTCAGAAACGGCAGGCTGAAGGTGGTGTCTGGAACAGGTTTGTAGCCAACAGTAATGGCTATGATCTTGAGGGTATGATTAAAAAGCGCGATGCCCTTCAGGCGCAAATAACCACTGAGGATGTGCTATCTGACGCTATTACAAAGCATAATCAGGCTGAACAGAAAAGCATCAAAATACAGCAGGAAGCCGATCTCGTTAACAAGCAGTATCTGACCAACGCCGATAAACGCACTAAAGCCATTCAGGAGCAGAAAAAGTTTCTGGACGCTGGTGCCATCAGTGCGGAACAGTACGCCAAAAACACGGCCCGTATTAACGAGATGTACAAAGACCCTAAAGCGCCGAAGGCACCGAAGGGTAAAGCCTATAGCGAAGATGCAGCGACACGACTGCTTGATCAGATTAACCAGCAGACATCCGCTATGCAGTCGCAACTTGATGCGAGCGATAAGCTCACCAGCGCTACACAGGCACGCGTGAAGTTCGAACAGCAGATTGCCGACCTGAAATCGAAAACCCAGCTCACAGCCGATCAGAAATCGCTTCTGGCTCGTTCTGACGAAATATTGCAGGCGTATAAGGCGCAGGAAGCGCTGAGTAACCAGGTAAAAACGCTCGATGATTACCGGAAAATGCAGGAGCAGGTGAAAAACAAGGATGAGCAGCAGAACGATTTGCTGAAAGAGCGCCTGGACTTGCTGGAAAAGGCAAAAGCGACCGGAAAACTCGCACCTGGCGAATACGATAAAACCCGCGCTGATATCTACAAAAACACGCCTGTCACCCTTCCGCCGTCTGTAAAAAGCGTCGTCGGTAACCTCGCGCCGACCGGAGGCCAGTTATCCGGTACGTTCGGAGGCATGCAGCAGCAGTTTATGCAGCTTGACCAGGCGCAGCAGCAATTACAGGCATGGTTGCAGGCGCAGGAAGCAGCATATGCCCAGGCCGCGCAAATTACCACGGAAGGCGAAGCGCGCATGACGGCAATCCGTCAGCAGGCAGCGCAGGCCAACCAGGTAATCGAATCCCAGAAAAACGAAATCATCACCAGCGCGACGCAAACCATGATTGACAGCGGTCTGCAGATTCTGGCGACAGGCTTCGGTGAACAGTCCGGGATTTATAAAGCAGCGTTCGCCGCCAGCAAGGCATTCGCTATTGCGCAGTCGCTGGTATCCATCCAGCAGGGTATTGCGATGGCGGCCGCCAACCCGTTCCCGTACAACATCGCCGCTATGGCATCAGTTGCAGCCGCTACTGCCAGCATCGTTTCAAATCTGTCAGCTATCGCCGGGACAGGATTTGCTTCTGGTGGTTTTACAGGGCAGGGCGGAAAGTACCAGCCCGCCGGGATAGTGCATAAAGGTGAGTATGTTTTTGACCAGGCTGCAACCAACCGGATCGGCGTATCGAATCTTGAGGCACTGCGCAATGGTGGTTCTCTGGATGCCACGCTCAGTAAGCCAGGTTTTGGTACCGGTGCGCAGAACGTCAGCAATGACAACAGTCAGGCAATGACGATGAACGCACCAATAACACAGAACTTCAATATTCAGCAGGGGGTATCCCCGTATCAGATGAATGTCTCTCTGGCACAAACTCAGAAACAGGCCACCAGCGACGCACTGGATCAGGTTGCCAATCAAATCGTAAAGGGAAACGGTAAGGTAGGTAATGCAATGAGGGGTATGTATAGCGGACGGAGGACAACCTGATGGCTGAAAAATATTACCCTCATGATTACCTGCCTATGCCGCTGCAGGACGGTTATGCGTTTCAACCCATCAGCCCGTTAAAGCGAACAGAGATGACTACCGGGCGCGCGCGTCAGCGCCGGGCATACATTTCGACGCCGACACAGGCCAATGTGCAGTGGTTTATGGAAACTGATGCGCAGGCGCAGTTGTTTGAGGCCTGGTATCACGAAACCATTACCGACGGTGCTGACTGGTTCTTCATGAAGCTGCAAACGCCGCTGGGTGTGCAGTTCTACAAATGCCGGTTTACTGACATTTATCAGGGGCCGACTCTGGTTGCCCCGATTTACTGGCAGTTTTCCGGGACTCTTGAGCTGTGGAAGCGTCCTGTTCTGGATGACGGATGGGCACAGTTCCCGGACTACATCATCAACAGCAGCATTATCGACATTGCGCTTAACAGGGAGTGGCCTGAATCATGACCATACTGAACAGGCTTTATGCCAGCAGCGGAGAAGAGGTCATCATCGAGACATTGCAGATCAATATTGGCGACGAGGTGCTTTATCTCTGCGACGGATACGACGATATAACAGCGACAACTGAAACCGGTGAAGTGTTGACCTTTACAGCCAGCGCAATCGCCGTTGCTCTCCCGGCGAGAAACAGTGACGGGACACAGGATTTGCAGTTTGCTGTCAGCAACATTGATGGTGAAGCATCTACGGCCATTATGAAGGCTCTCGATAATCTTGATGGTGCGGCGATCACTTACAGAAAGTACACCTCAGATGATCTGAGTTTGCCAGCCGAGCCGCCGTATACGCTTACCGTCAAAAGCGGCTACTGGAAGGGGGCTACGGCGCAGATCACTGCGGGATATATGAACGTACTGGATACGGCCTGGCCTCGCTATCGATACACGCTCCCGTTTTATCCTGGCCTGAGATACATGAGCTAAGGAGCTTCCATGTTTAATCCCGATAAATACCTTTCAGTCAAATGGCTGAAGGGCGGACGCGCTTACCCTGAACTTGACTGTTTCGGCATCGTTAATGAGGTTAGGCGCGATCTTGGCTTACCTGAATGGCCGGATTTCGCCGGAGTGACAAAAGACGAAGGCGGACTGAATCGCGAAGCGCGCAAGCTGATGCTATCACTCAGACGCTGCGAACCCTGTGAGGGCGCTGGTGTGGCCTGCTACTCAGGCTCGACCGTGACGCATGTCGCTGTTGTCGTGAATATCTCTGGCCAGCTTCACGTTGCTGAATGCAATCCGAGAATGAATGTCACCTTTCTTCCCCTGGCGCGCTTTGTACGCCGCTTTGTAAAAGTGGAGTTCTGGCAGTGACGATTCGAATTTATCCCTCCCGGCTCCCGGGCGAACCGCTGGAAAAGCATGAGCACGGCGCTACAACTATTCACCAGTGGTTGAAGCGCAATGTGGAAGGTTATCGTGCTGACATGAAGCACCCGATCGCCATAGAGGTTGACGGAGAAAATATACCGGCTGCAGCATGGTTTGATTACGCAATCAGCCCGGCCAGTGATGTCAGGATTTATCCAGTTCCGCATGGACTTGAAGTGGGAACACTGGCCTGGATCGCTGTTGCGGTATCAGTAGCCTCTGTAGCATATGCCCTGTTCTTCGCCCCCGGCGCTGCTGACCCAGGCAGTTATTCCTCGGGCACTGGTAACAGCCTTGATGTAAACCCGGCAAAGGCGAACAGGGCAAAACTTGGGGATCCGATCCGTGAGCTGTTTGGCCGCCGCCGCATTTATCCCGATTATGTGGTGCAGCCGGTGACCCGCTTTGATGCCAGTGACCCGACAAAAATGACGGTAGAAATGTTCGTTTCTCTCGGGGTTGGTAATTTTTCTTTTGGTGCTGGTGACAAGCGGGTGGGGTCTACGCCAGTAAGCTCTTTGGGTGATGGCTATTCTGATACTGTCTACCAGCCAGGTGCCAATGTTGCTGGCGATCGCCGCAGCGAAAATTGGTTCAACTCTACTGAGGTGGGTGGCACATCATCAGGGGCAGGGCTGGATATGGCTCAGACTGCACCGGATACGGATGATGTTGTTGCTACGTCTCTGACAGTATCAGGTGCAACGATTACATTTAATGGCCTGAGCACTAGTGATGGTGATCCGGCAACAAATGACCTTCCTCCATCCATTGTTGTTGGGTCGGTCATTGAGTTGATTGTGCCGGATTCATTCGTTGTCACGAATGACGGCCCCCACAGTCGCATTACCAGTAACGCGCTGGCAGAAATTAATCCATATGTCGGCATGCCGGTGACGCTCTGGTACAACAGCGTCGATTACGATTTGTATATCGCATCCTACACCCCACATGCTGATGCGACGCCGACAACAGATGAGGTTACGGCATCCGTCACGCTGGCCTATGAAAGCGCAACGGGTACGGCATTCACTGGGATCCCTGAAGGGCTTATCAGGCTATCCCTGTCTCATGCCGGATACGAATACAAAGTCACTGAGATCGATGGAACAAGCCTGACGCTACAACGTCTTGTTGGTGGTGTGGTCGATTTAACCTGGCCTGGATTCTCGCCCCGTACCGTCCTGGACTTCGACGCATCAGGCATGAACAAAAATGATAACTGGATGGGCCCATTCCTGGCATGCCCGGAAAATGAAACCGTCGATATGTTTGAGGTTAACTTTTTCTTCCCGAACGGTATTTGCGGTTACAAGGACAGCGGAAGCAAAAAGAACCGCACAGTAATGTGGGAAATTCAGTATCGCGTGTATGGATCGGGCTCTGGGTGGTCGAGCAAAACCGGGGCATATGATATGAAAAATATCAATGGACTTGGGTTTACCGAGCGAATCACATTGGGAGCGCCCGGGCTTGTCGAGGTGCGTTGTCGAAGAACAAACGGGTGATGCTGCCAACTTACTGATTTAGTGTATGATGGTGTTTTTGAGGTGCTCCAGTGGCTTCTGTTTCTATCAGCTGTCCCTCCTGTTCAGCTACTGACGGGGTGGTGCGTAACGGCAAAAGCACTGCCGGACATCAGCGCTATCTCTGCTCTCACTGCCGTAAAACATGGCAACTGCAGTTCACTTACACCGCTTCTCAACCCGGTACGCACCAGAAAATCATTGATATGGCCATGAATGGCGTTGGATGCCGGGCAACCGCCCGCATTATGGGCGTTGGCCTCAACACGATTTTCCGCCATTTAAAAAACTCAGGCCGCAGTCGGTAACCTCGCGCATACAGCCGGGCAGTGACGTCATCGTCTGCGCGGAAATGGACGAACAGTGGGGCTATGTCGGGGCTAAATCGCGCCAGCGCTGGCTGTTTTACGCGTATGACAGGCTCCGGAAGACGGTTGTTGCGCACGTATTCGGTGAACGCACTATGGCGACGCTGGGGCGTCTTATGAGCCTGCTGTCACCCTTTGACGTGGTGATATGGATGACGGATGGCTGGCCGCTGTATGAATCCCGCCTGAAGGGAAAGCTGCACGTAATCAGCAAGCGATATACGCAGCGAATTGAGCGGCATAACCTGAATCTGAGGCAGCACCTGGCACGGCTGGGACGGAAGTCGCTGTCGTTCTCAAAATCGGTGGAGCTGCATGACAAAGTCATCGGGCATTATCTGAACATAAAACACTATCAATAAGTTGGAGTTATTACCGATAAATGAATACATATTCCCGGTCCCCAGGTCAGCGTTATAATTTTTAGAAATGTAACCTTTCTATGGCACTGTTGCAAAGTTAGCGATGAGGCAGCCTTTTGTCTTATTCAAAGGCCTTACATTTCAAAAACTCTGCTTACCAGGCGCATTTCGCCCAGGGGATCACCATAATAAAATGCTGAGGCCTGGCCTTTGCGTAGTGCACGCATCACCTCAATACCTTTGATGGTGGCGTAAGCCGTCTTCATGGATTTAAATCCCAGCGTGGCGCCGATTATCCGTTTCAGTTTGCCATGATCGCATTCAATCACGTTGTTCCGGTACTTAATCTGTCGGTGTTCAACGTCAGACGGGCACCGGCCTTCGCGTTTGAGCAGAGCAAGCGCGCGACCATAGGCGGGCGCTTTATCCGTGTTGATGAATCGCGGGATCTGCCACTTCTTCACGTTGTTGAGGATTTTACCCAGAAACCGGTATGCAGCTTTGCTGTTACGACGGGAGGAGAGATAAAAATCGACAGTGCGGCCCCGGCTGTCGACGGCCCGGTACAGATACGCCCAGCGGCCATTGACCTTCACGTAGGTTTCATCCATGTGCCACGGGCAAAGATCGGAAGGGTTACGCCAGTACCAGCGCAGCCGTTTTTCCATTTCAGGCGCATAACGCTGAACCCAGCGGTAAATCGTGGAGTGATCGACATTCACTCCGCGTTCAGCCAGCATCTCCTGCAGCTCACGGTAACTGATGCCGTATTTGCAGTACCAGCGTACGGCCCACAGAATGATGTCACGCTGAAAATGCCGGCCTTTGAATGGGTTCATGTGCAGCTCCATCAGCAAAAGGGGATGATAAGTTTATCACCACCGACTATTTGCAACAGTGCCGGATTGAGCGGCGTGGCATGGTCAGTCTTCCCGCAGGTACTGGTACAAAGTTTCGCGGCTGATGCCGAAGTCACGGGCCACCAAGGTTTTCTGGTCGCCTGCCGCAACTCGCCGTTTCAACTCGGCAATTTGTTCGCTGTTCAGCGATTTCTTTCGTCCCCGGTAGGCCCCGCGCTGCTTAGCCAGCACGATTCCCTCGCGCTGACGTTCGCGGATCAGAGCGCGCTCGAACTCAGCAAAGGCTCCCATGACCGACAGCATCAGATTGGCCATCGGTGAGTCCTCGCCGGTGAACGTTAGCCCTTCTTTGACGAACTCCATGCGCACGCCCCGTTGTGTCAGCCCTTGGACGATGCGGCGCAGGTCATCAAGGTTGCGTGCCAACCTGTCCATGCTATGCACCACCACGGTGTCGCCCTCGCGGACGAAGGCCAGCAGCCTTTCAAGTTCGGGACGTTGTGTGTCCTTGCCTGAAGCCTTATCGGTGAATACCTTGCCGACTTCTATTTGTTCCAGTTGTCGATCAGGATTCTGGTCGAAGCTGCTGACGCGAACGTAGCCGATACGTTGACCTTGCAAGATGCCTCCAAAGGTAAAAATGTCAGGATGAAATCTATTACCCTTGGCTGAATGTGTCAATAAATATAAATTAATACCCTACTCTGACGTTGTTTGTGCTCAACATCTGACATCAGGTTAGGGTATGCCTCAATCTGACGGCTGCGAACCGCCAGGGACAGGCGCAATGTCAGATTCTGTCGCGGCCTTGGCGCGTGCCTGGAAGCGTTCATAGCAATCCAGCCCGCAGAAATGTTCGACGTATTCCGCGCCTTCCGGGGTGAAGGCGGCATCGAGCGGAATTTCTTTGCAGCATACGCAGCAGGTGGTGCAACTGGCAGTGTTCGGGGCGTTTGCGTTCATGGTGGTACTCCTCCAGATTGGTAGCGAAGCTCAAAGCTGCCCACTCTCGGCTGGCTGGGAAGCGGTCATGATCTTCCCTTGAAGGCCCGCAGCAGCCGCGTCACAGACAGGACAAACAAGCCGGTCAGCGTGAGGGCTGCAATACCCCAGTGCTCCCCGATGAACGCGCCGGCCGTCGTGCCGGCTAGCACAATGGCGAGAATCGGCAAATGGCAGGGACAGGTGAGCACGGCCAGCGCGCCCCACAAGTAGCCGGTGATCGGTTTGTGCGTCTCAGACGGCAAGTGCTCTGGGCTGTTCATGGCAGACTCTCCGCGTGCTGTGCCGGTTCGGTTGGCATGGCGGCCAGTTGCATTTCGAGGCTGGCCAGGGCCTCGCGCCGACGCTCGACGAGTTGCCGCAACACGGCAAGCTGCGCAGACGCACCGTCACCGTCCGCAGCATCCAGCGCCCGGCACAGCCGCGCCAGTGCGTCCAGGCCGATACCCGCTTCGAAGGCAGCCCGTACAAAGCGCAGCCGTTGCAACGCGGTGTCATCGAACAAGCCGTAGCCGCCCGTGGTGCACGCGACCGGCCGTAGCAATCCGCGCAGCAGGTAGTCGCGCACGATATGCACGCTCACCCCGGCATCAAGGGCCAGCCGGGACACTGTGTAGGCGCTCATTGAACACCTCCTTTTCCTCATCCGGCGCAGCACGAAAGCTGCTTCACGTCCTTGCTGAAGGTCTGCGCCGCGAGCTTCAGCCCTTCGACCATGGTCAGGTAGGGGAACAATTGGTCGGCCAGTTCCTGCACGGTCATACGGTTGCGAATGGCGAGCACCGCCGTCTGGATCAGTTCACCCGCTTCCGGGGCCACCGCTTGCACGCCGATGAGCCGTCCGCTACCTTCCTCGATGACCAGCTTGATGAAGCCGCGTGTGTCGAAGTTGGCAAGCGCACGCGGCACGTTGTCCAAGGTCAAGGTGCGACTGTCGGTCTCGATCCCGTCGTGATGTGCTTCCGCCTCGCTGTAGCCCACGGTGGCGACCTGCGGGTCGGTGAACACCACGGCCGGCATTGCGGTCAGGTCCAGGGCCGCATCGCCGCCAGTCATGTTGATCGCAGCACGGGTGCCGGCCGCTGCCGCCACATAGACGAACTGAGGCTGGTCGGTGCAGTCGCCAGCCGCATAAATGTGTGGCGTACTGGTGCGCATGCCCTTGTCGATGACGATGGCCCCCTGCGCATTGGCAGCGACTCCCGCCGCTTCCAATGCCAGGCTGCGCGTGTTCGGTGCCCTGCCAGTGGCGACCAGCAGCTGGTCGGCGCGTATTTCACCGTACCCGGTGGTCAGCACGAATTCGCCGTCCACATGCGCGACCTGGCTGGCTTGCGTGTATTCCAATACCTTGATCCCTTCGGCACGGAACGCGGCTGTAACGGCCTCGCCGATGGCCGGGTCTTCGCGGAAGAACAGCGTGCTGCGTGCCAGGATCGTCACTTTGCTGCCCAGCCGGGCAAAGGCTTGCGCCAGTTCCAGCGCCACCACAGACGAGCCGATCACGGCCAGGCGCTCGGGAATGGTGTCGCTGACCAGGGCCTCGGTGGAAGTCCAGTAGGGTGACTCTTTCAGGCCCGGAATCGGCGGCACGGCCGGGCTGGCACCCGTGGCGACCAGGCAGCGGTCGAACGCCACCACACGCTCGCCGCCATCGTTTAAACGGACGGCAAGGCTCTGGTCGTCCTTGAAACGCGCTTCACCATGCAGCACGGTGATGGCCGGGTTGCTGTCCAGGATGCCTTCGTACTTGGCGTGGCGCAGCTCATCGACGCGCGCCTGCTGCTGGGCCAGTAGTTTGCTGCGATCAATCGCAGGCACAGTCGCCGCGATGCCACTGTCGAATGGGCTTTCACGGCGCAAATGGGCGATATGGGCAGCGCGGATCATGATCTTGGACGGCACGCAGCCGACATTGACGCAAGTACCGCCGATGGTGCCGCGCTCGATCAGCGTGACGTTCGCACCTTGCTCGACGGCCTTCAGCGCCGCCGCCATCGCGGCTCCGCCGCTGCCAATAACGGCGACGTGCAGTCCGTCCCCATCACCACCAGCCTTGTCGCCACCGCCCAGCCATCCCAGCGCCTTGCCAAGCAGTCTGCCCCGCGCTGAAGTGGATGGGGCATCGGCGGGTGTGGCCTTGTAGCCGAGGCCGGCCACAGCGGCGGTCAGCGCCTCTGGCGAGGTGCCGGGATCGGTGGCGAGTTGCGCGGAGCCTTTCGGGTAGGACACGAGCGCCGACAGCACGCCCGGCACTTTCTCCAGGGCGTCCTTGACATGTGTCGCGCACGAGTCGCAGGTCATTCCGGTGATATTCAAATACATTGCATCGTTCCTTTTCGTTTCGGCAACTGCCAATGCAGTTAGCCGTGTTTGGGTGGTAGTTCGCAGCGGCGGTTGGCCGGTGAGAGCAGATCCCAGATCGACACCCCGATCATCAAGGCCAGACCGACATAGAGGAGGTTCGCCGTCCACCAATTGCCAAAAAACAAGAGCATGGCCGCCAGCACGATGGCTGGGCCGACCATCCCGAGCAGGCTGCGGTACCATTGCCGATGACTCAGCCAGCCCAGTGCATTCGCCAGCAAAGCCACGACTGCGAACAGCGGCAGCAGCTTGGAGATAAACAACCCTTCGTATTCCTGTAGAAAGCCAAGGCCGATGGCCGCGCCCAGGCTGGCGATAGCCGGGAAACAGGCAGCGCATCCCATCGCGGAAACAACGCTGCCAAGCGCGCCAGCCTTGTCGGCAATGCGTGTAATCAGTCCCATGATCGCCCCAGGTTCGGGTTCAGTGGCTCACTGCTTGACGCTGGACGGATAGCCCGCGTCTCCGGTTGCCTTGGTCAGCTTCTGCACGCTGGTCTTGGCATCATCGAACGTGACAACCGCTTCGCGTGTCTCGAAGGTCACGTCAATTTTGCTGACGCCTTCGACCTTGGAAATCGCCTTCTTGACGGTGATCGGGCAGGTGGAGCAGGTCATGCCCGGTACGGACAGCGTGACGGTCTGGGTGGCGGCCCACACGGGGGCAACAACGGCAGCGAGGGCGAGGGCGGCAAACAGTTTTTTCATGATGAACTCCTGTGATTAATAGAAAAATGGCATGACGTAGGGAAATCCGAGCGCGACCAGGACCAGCGCGGCCACGATCCAGAAAATGAGCTTGTAAGTAGCTCGCACTTGGGGAATCGCGCAGACCTCACCCGGTTTGCAGGCTTGCGCCGGGCGGTAGATGCGCCGCCAGGCGAAAAACAGCGCGACCAGCGCTGCGCCGATGAAGATCGGGCGATAGGGTTCCAGCACCGTCAGGTTGCCGATCCATGCCCCGCTGAACCCCAAGGCGATCAAAACCAGCGGCCCCAGGCAGCAGGCCGACGCAAGAATGGCGGCCAGCCCACCGGCGAAGAGCGCGCCGCGCCCGTTTTGTGGTTCAGACATACGCTTGTCCTTTCAAATTTGGTTTGGATAGCTTAAGCTTACTTCCGTAGTTATGTACGGAGTCAAGCGATATGCAAATTAATTTTGAGAATCTGACCATTGGCGTTTTTGCCAAGGCGGCCGGGGTCAATGTGGAGACCATCCGGTTCTACCAGCGCAAGGGCCTGCTGCCGGAGCCAGACAAGCCCTATGGCAGCATTCGCCGCTATGGCGAGGCGGATGTAACACGAGTGCGGTTCGTGAAATCGGCCCAGCGGCTGGGCTTTAGCCTGGACGAAATCGCCGAGCTACTGCGGCTGGAGGATGGCACCCATTGCGAGGAAGCCAGCGGCCTGGCCGAGCACAAGCTCAAGGATGTGCGCGAGAAGATGGCCGACTTGGCACGCATGGAGGCCGTGCTGTCTGAACTGGTGTGCGCCTGCCACGCGCGGAAAGGGAACGTTTCCTGCCCGCTGATTGCGTCACTGCAAGACGGAACGAAGCTCGCTGCATCGGCGCGGGGGAGTCACGGGGTGACTACGCCTTAGCGTGCTTTATTTTCCGAATTCTGAGACGACCCCAGGTAGCAGAGCTGCACCGCGAAGCCCAGCCGATTGGCCGGGCCGCGCCGCTGCCGGATGATGGAGAGGTCGCTTTCGCTGAACGTGTAGTGACGGATCAACTCATCCTTGGTGTCCGGCAACGCCAGCAGGCTTTCGCGCTCGGCGGCGGAGAGGATCGAACGGCGGGGCATGCGGTTTCCTTCTTCTTGAAAACGTAGGTTTGTGACAAGCCCGCCAAGGCAACCGGCGCGGCACGGGAATCAAGGCATTGCGATTCTCGAAAATAGTTCTTGAAATTCTATTCTTGATTGCATATCATCTCAACGAGTTTCGATAAGAAAGGATGCGCATGCGACCGTCTGTTGTGCTTGACATGAAGCGAAGCGCAGTGCGTGAAGCGGTAGGCCGCTTTCGCGCCGCGAACCCGCGCGTCTTCGGCTCGGTGCTGCATGGCACCGACCGGGATGGCAGCGACCTCGACCTGTTGGTCGATGCGCTGCCCGGTGCCACGTTGTTGGACTTGGGCGATTTGGAAGAAGAACTGAAATCGCTGCTCGGCGTTGACGTCGATCTGCTGACTCCCGGCGACCTGCCGCCGAAGTTCCGGGCCAAGGTGCTCGCGGAGGCGCAACCGATATGAGCGAGAACCGCCTGCCCGATTACCTCGACCACATTCAGCAGGCCGCAACCGATGCGCGCAGCTTCGTGGAAGGGATGGCCAAGGACGACTTCTTGGCCGACAAGCGCACCCAGCAGGCCGTCATCATGAGCCTGATCGTCATCGGCGAGGCGGCCACAAAGGTGATGGATGGCTACGTCGAGTTCACCCAGGCGCATGCCGACGTGCCGTGGCGCAGCATGCGCAATATGCGTAATCGCATGGCTCACGGCTATTTCGACATCAACCTCGATGTGGTGTGGGAGACGGTACAGGAATGGCTGCCGGCGTTGCTCCAGCAATTGCCCGCCGTGCGTCAGGATGCCGACGATGAAGACCGTAACGACAACTGTGAAAGAGGGATCTCCGATGACTGTTGAATCGAGAATATTTTCTGTAGCCGAGTATGTTCAGCCGTCCGAAGGCGAGCCTATTCGTTCCGTTGTGCTTGAAACCCGAGACTCAATTATCGTGGTTTGGCATGTCCATCCCGGGCAGGAAATTGCGGCTCACATTCATCCTCACGGCCAAGACACGTGGACTGTTTTGTCGGGAATGGCTGATTACTTTCAGGGCAATGGGATTGTTCGTGCCCTCAGGGAAGGTGAGATAGCCGTGGCAAGACCGGGCCAAGTGCACGGGGCGCGAAATACAGGTACCGAGCCATTTGTGTTAGTCTCGGTTGTGGCATCAGCCAATGCCGGTTTCGTATTGGCTGAGCGATAGAGCCCAATCTCTGGAGTTGGTCCAATGAGCGGTCGGGGAGATAGGTAACAGACATGCAGCGGACACGGCTGCTAAACCAGGTCGCAAACCTCCTTGCGTCGCAGCGTGCCGCAAGCGACGCGATCAATCGAATGGGGTCGGCATGAGACTGAACACCATCCAGTTCCCGACCGCGTAGCCGCCTGTCCTGCCGATCAGGTCTTGACCATCGACGCCTGGGATCAGTCCTGAATGTTCTTGGAGACCACTACGTTATGAGCCGCAGCCGCCGCAAAACACCCATCGTCGGGCACACGACCTGCGGCAGCGAGCGCGAGGACAAGAAGCTCTGGCATCAGCGCTGGCGCACCCGTGAGCGCACGGCGCTGACCAGCGCGTCGCCCGAAGCCCTGAGCGCCCATCTGCCCCTGCTGGAAAACCAGGCCAGCAGCGTCTGGTCGATGGGCAAGGATGGCCGCTCCTACTGGCCCGTCAAGCGCCAGGCCGCCACGGCGGATCGCATCGCCAATCACAAGGGACGCAACCCGCAAGAACGCGCCTCCCTGAAATGGAAAAACTATGGCACTGTTGCAAATAGTCGGTGGTGATAAACTTATCATCCCCTTTTGCTGATGGAGCTGCACATGAACCCATTCAAAGGCCGGCATTTTCAGCGTGACATCATTCTGTGGGCCGTACGCTGGTACTGCAAATACGGCATCAGTTACCGTGAGCTGCAGGAGATGCTGGCTGAACGCGGAGTGAATGTCGATCACTCCACGATTTACCGCTGGGTTCAGCGTTATGCGCCTGAAATGGAAAAACGGCTGCGCTGGTACTGGCGTAACCCTTCCGATCTTTGCCCGTGGCACATGGATGAAACCTACGTGAAGGTCAATGGCCGCTGGGCGTATCTGTACCGGGCCGTCGACAGCCGGGGCCGCACTGTCGATTTTTATCTCTCCTCCCGTCGTAACAGCAAAGCTGCATACCGGTTTCTGGGTAAAATCCTCAACAACGTGAAGAAGTGGCAGATCCCGCGATTCATCAACACGGATAAAGCGCCCGCCTATGGTCGCGCGCTTGCTCTGCTCAAACGCGAAGGCCGGTGCCCGTCTGACGTTGAACACCGACAGATTAAGTACCGGAACAACGTGATTGAATGCGATCATGGCAAACTGAAACGGATAATCGGCGCCACGCTGGGATTTAAATCCATGAAGACGGCTTACGCCACCATCAAAGGTATTGAGGTGATGCGTGCACTACGCAAAGGCCAGGCCTCAGCATTTTATTATGGTGATCCCCTGGGCGAAATGCGCCTGGTAAGCAGAGTTTTTGAAATGTAAGGCCTTTGAATAAGACAAAACGCTGCCTCATCGCTAACTTTGCAACAGTGCCCCTAATCGTGTTCAGCAGAATAGCCGGAGGAAGTTTCCTACTGTCGATAAGAAAGGATTGGCACAGGGAGTGTGAATATCGAAACACCATCACAGAATAATGCCAGATAGAAATGCGATAGTAGGGGTGGATATTTAAATAAGGAGCATCCCGACTTAAAATGAATATGACTGCGTAACCAGGCGCAATAAAAAAAGCGAAAGAATCGCTTTTATTCTGGTTGTTTTTTCGAAGAGTGACCGTTTTCTGAGATGACAAGAAATAAGGAAGTCCTATGATCGCTAGCGGAATAGTTCAAAAACTGAATGCGCAAATGAATCAGGAGTTTTATACCTCAAATTTGTATCTTCAGCTCAGCCAGAGGTGCAGCGAGAATAGCCTTAATGGCACCGCACTATTTTTGCGTCATCAGGCGCAAAATACGGTGACGCAAATGATGCGCATGTACGAATACATCAAACAGAGCGGCGCCACGCCGGTGTTACAGGAGCAACACGCCCGGTGCGGTGAATTTTCCACGCTGGAAGATCTGTTTGAGCAGACGGTAAGCGATTACCAGAAGCGCATTAATGCGCTGACCTCTTTGACGGAAGACGCCCAGGCAGCAAACGATAAGTCAGCGATTAACTTCCTGAAGCGATACAGAAAAGAGGAAATCGTGGACGGGACGCTGTTGCAAATCATTCTGGATGAAGTCCGCAGCGCTAAAAAAGCGGGCATCAACATGCAGCAAACCGACCACTATCTGGTTGGCGTGATCGATCGCTATCACTAAATCAATTTCGCAGTACGAGGAGGTTTTACGCCTCCTCAGAAAATCTGTTTTACATCAGAAACAGAGGTTTATGCCAGTGAACATTTGATACCCAACACGTCATAGTGATTTTTTAACTTAGCGTTTTTATATCGTGCCAAAAATGTCTCTGCTTGTGTCTTTATATTAAGGAAGGTGCGAATAAGCAGGTCATTTCTTCCCAAGCTGACTCGCTGATTAAAATTTCGCGGATCTGGGCCGATTTTTTTCCCGCAAACACATCGAATCAGCCTATTTAGGCTATTTTTTCCACCATTTCTGGCGTTATTTCCGGTTTTTACTGAGATCTCTCCCACTGACGTATCATTTGGTCCACCCGAAACAGGTTGGCCAGGGTGAATAACATCGCCAGTTGGTTATCGTTTTTCAGCAGCCCCTTGTATCTGGCTTTCACGAAGCCGAACTGCCGCTTGATGATGCGAAACGGGTGCTCCACCCTGGCACGGATGCTGGCTTTCATGTATTCGATGTTGATGGCCGTTTTGTTCTTGCGCGGATGCTGCTTCAAGGTTTTTACCTTGCCGGGACGCTCGGCGATCAGCCAGTCCACATCCACCTCGGCCAGCTCCTCGCGCTGTGGCGCTCCTTGGTAGCCGGCATCGGCTGAGACAAATTGCTCCTCTCCATGAAGCAGATTACCCAGCTGATTGAGGTCATGCTCGTTGGCCGCGGTGGTGACCAGGCTGTGGGTCAGGCCACTCTTGGCATCGACACCAATGTGGGCCTTCATGCCAAAGTGCCACTGATTGCCTTTCTTGGTCTGATGCATCTCCGGATCGCGTTGCTGCTCTTTGTTCTTGGTAGAGCTGGGTGCCTCAATGATGGTGGCATCCACCAAAGTGCCTTGGGTCATCATGACGCCTGCTTCGGCCAGCCAGCGATTGATGGTCTTGAACAATTGACGGGCCAGTTGATGCTGCTCGAGCAGGTGGCGGAAATTCATGATGGTGGTGCGATCCGGCAGGGCGCTATCCAGGGATAATCGGGCAAACAGGCGCATGGAGGCGATTTCGTACAGGGCATCTTCCATGGCACCGTCGCTCAGGTTGTACCAATGCTGCATGCAGTGAATACGCAGCATGGTCTCCAGCGGATAGGGCCGTCGGCCATTGCCCGCCTTGGGATAAAACGGCTCGATGACAGCGGTCATATTCTGCCATGGCAGAATCTGCTCCATGCGGGAGAGGAAAATCTCTTTTCGGGTCTGACGGCGCTTAGTGCTGAATTCACTATCGGCGAAGGTGAGTTGATGGCTCATGATGTCCCTCTGGGATGCGCTCCGGATGAATATGATGATCTCATATCAGGAACTTGTTCGCACCTTCCCTAAGTCACCGGCGGCTTGCCTGCCACACATTGAACATTACAGACCAATTAGCACTTTGTCACCGGGGAAAGATGTAAAGATTATGTATAAATAGATTGGCTTAGAAGTGACATTTCAACTTTGGAGAAACAGGTGACATTTTAAACTTGCTTTAACAAAATTTTGGGACTGACCGAAACAAAAAGGCCAGCCCCGGAGGGCTGGCTATTCAGTACAGGGCAATGACAGGTTTCTTGATGCCGCAGGCGTGAGCGTAGCGGGTCAGTGTGTCGATGCTGGCTTTGGTGATGTTGTTTTCCAGGCGAGAAATAACCGGAGGTGTAACCCCCATGCGTTCAGCAACCTGCGCTTTTGTCAGGTTGTCATGCTTGCGCCATTCAGCAAGCAGCTCCCTGAGCTTTTCCTTACGTTCTTCTTCCTGCCATGCAGCGCGATATTCATCGTCCTGCATCCACTCGTTATGCAGTTCTTTATGGCTTACCAGTTTCATTAAGTACCTCCGCTAACCGCTTTTTGGCGAGATCGATTTCTTTCGCTGGCGTTTTCTGTGACTTCTTGATGAAAACACGGAGCATGATGATGGTATTGCCTTTGTGGTATACCCAGATTCCCCTGGCTATGTCCGTCCCCATCGTGCGGATCTCAAAAAGTCCATCGCCCAGGGGCTTCGTGTCCGGCTCCCGCAGTAATCGGGCGTCATACTCCAGTTTGCCGATGAGACGGTCAAACTTCACCCTGATTTTTACGGGTAATGCTGTGGCTTCTTCCCTGGCTTCCGGGTGATAAACAACGCTAAACATGTGACCTCCCATTTCTATTAATATTAACCTATAGGCTAATTTCAGACAAGGTAGAATTAACCTATAAGCTAATTTTGTTGGCAGTTATCGTGGCTACCCGGTCACTACCCTGTTAGCGTGAGTTTTCGTTCCACTGAGGAACGGGGATTTATGCGCGTTAGCGCATGTAAGGCGGCAGGATGAAATGACAGGTAGCACCGAGGGTTAGCCGCCGATACCAGTGAGGGATCGAAAGGGATCGCCTATCCATCCCTTCACCCTGCAAAGCCATATTCCGCTAAAAGCGGCTCAGAGGCTTTTGTGCGCGGTCGGAGTGGTCACAACAAGGCGAAGCCGCAGTTGGGGCGTATCTCCGCGTTAGCGGGTCGTAAGAGCCGCTTACGAGCGTGTAGGGGTCAGTTTGGATATAGAGAATTATTGTACGGTAAGCCTGTTTTTTGAACAGACTTACCTATAGCAATAGGGTGTACTCCCGCGCTATACGGCATTTTCAGAGGTTTGACCTTAATCGGATAACCTAAATGCGATACTGCAAGAGCGACAACTTAAAAGCGATAGCCACTGACGCAAAATCAACCACTTACGAACCAAGATTGGTTAAATAATGCGCTTAACGTACAAAAATTGGCACTGTTGCAAATAGTCGGTGGTGATAAACTTATCATCCCCTTTTACTGATGGAGCTGCACATGAACCCATTCAAAGGCCGGCATTTTCAGCGTGACATCATTCTGTGGGCCGTACGCTGGTACTGCAAATACGGCATCAGTTACCGTGAGCTGCAGGAGATGCTGGCTGAACGCGGAGTGAATGTCGATCACTCCACGATTTACCGCTGGGTTCAGCGTTATGCGCCTGAAATGGAAAAACGGCTGCGCTGGTACTGGCGTAACCCTTCCGATCTTTGCCCGTGGCACATGGATGAAACCTACGTGAAGGTCAATGGCCGCTGGGCGTATCTGTACCGGGCCGAGGTGGTAGATGCATAGATTGCAGCGCGTAAATGACGCTCCACCATGACCATCATCCGGTGAATGGTGACATCCCGTGAACTCTGTGCCATTCGTTCGGCTCCGGCATTCATTGCATCTGCAAGGATCGCTGCCATAAGCGCTGCTTCGTCTTCTGCCTGTTCTCCGGTGCGATAATGGGTGAAACAAATTCCCGGCAGCGACAATGTGGCTTCATATGCCACTGGACTGGGGTATTGCCTGTCGCCATGACACCATTGAAGGCTGGATTCTTAAATTTTCTAATCGAGGGCTGTGCAAAATTAGCTACGTCCGCTTCACGCTGTGAGTTCAATAATTGTGTTGCGTCCATCAGTTGAAATCACAGCTCAAAGTAGACGCTCATTCTCACTGGAATGCTTTGCTTTCACCTTGCCAGAGGACAAATCCTTTGTCCCGCAACTATGGTTTTTTATTAGGATTTTCGCCACTGAATAAATTATAATAAATTGATTTTATAAGATATTCGTCATGGGCTATATGACCAGTACGAGTTGCATGCTCTAATGTTTCAGATGCCAGTATATGTGCGGCTTCAGCAAACATCCCAGGCCAACCCTTACTCAGCATAGACAGTCCTTTAAGGACTCTTATCTGAATCTCCCTCATACTCGCACCATCACGTGCAACAGGTAAGAAAAAGTCTTCCAGTAGGTCTTTGATCTGAAGTGGCGCAACATGTACTGAAGGATATATCACTTCAGTTTCATCTATTTTATTCTGCGCGTAAGCGGAGAGTATTCGAACACCTCTGCCAATGACATCAATCGCAGTACCGGGATCGTTTACTGCGGGCGAAAGGGCCCTGCAGGCTATTTCGGCCATGACGCTGAGACAGAATCGGGGATCCTGAGCAAATGAACGCACATCCGAGACAATGATCGTTTCAAGTAAATCGGTACAGATTGATGACTCCTGACCAGAACTCAGGTACAAAACTGGCATCGATGGATGTATGAAACTGCCTGGCTGCGCCACAAGATATACATGACGAGGATCATTGCTCAGCAGACTGCCGAGCTTGACCATGTCAATATATTCAACATAGCCAATTTTCTCCGGATATACGGCAACAGTTCCTTTTGGTTGTTCATTGTTCTCAAGCCATGGATATCCGCCAAGACATGGACTTTTTGCTCTCGCAATAAATGTCTCGATCGCCGCCTGTTCTACTTTTGCTGTTGTCTCACCTACCCTGCCCAGAGAGGTCAAATGCTGTATCCAGCGAAGCAATGTGCTGATTATTAAGGCAATGACAACCAGTGTTACAATGAATAAAATGACTCTACCCCTTTCTCCGTAGGCTCCCATATTGAGGGCAATAATCCCTACCAGGCTGAAGAGAAAAGAACCGATAAAAGTGGCCAGTACATTTTGTGTGGTTACGTCTTCTACAACTAAACGCGTGGCTCTGGGCGTCACATTAGTAGTGGCTGAACCGTAAGCGGTGACCATGATACTCAGTGAAAATGTGGTCACCGCCAGCATACTCGATGCCAGTATGTTCAGAATATTATCAACTGCTTCCGCACCAACCTTCACTGATACTGACTCTGGGATCATTGATCTAAAAAGAATAGATAAAAGGGCCGTTATTATTGCTACCATTGCAAATAACGTTGCCCTGAACCATAGCTTTTTAAGTGTCTGCCTGAGAATCCATTGCCAGCGTGAAATCATTCAGCATATCCTTGTATTAAGTTCGGGAAAATAAATGCCGCCCGGCAGGACGGCATTTTTGTATTAACGAACGAGGTGCAGGAAGTGCAGGTGTTTTTCGTACTGGTCCAGTATGTCATTAATCAGCTGTTCCTGATTCCAGCCCATCACATCATAGTTTTGACCGCCTTCTTTCAGATAGACCTCAGCGCGATAATATCGATGTTGCTCAGCCTGCTGCTCGTCATTGTCCATTGCAGCCATGGCGAAAGCCGGTGAGTTATAGCCACGAAGTCTCACTTCATAAATAAAGTTCAGCTCATTGCCCAAATCGACTTCAAGCCGAATTCGTTCGTCATCAGTATCACTTATATGGCTTATCGTTCCCTGTTTATTCAGTTCTTCCTGAACCAGCGTCATGGCGGGCTGGATAACGTCGCCCATAAAGCGTTTCACAAGAGAGCGCTTTGGCAGATAAGCGATATTGCGCAAGCGTCTCTGCCATGGAATCGGGTTACGCGCTGCAGTCGGAGCAATAGTCGCCATGCTCAGGCTTTCACGCTTGGTCAAATCCCGACGCAGGGCTTTTAATAATCCGTATATGGATATCAGTAAAATCACTGAGAAAGGTAATGCGCTCGCTATTGTCACGGTTTGCAGCGCGCTCAGTCCCCCCGCAATCAGCAGTGCGATTGCCACAATCCCTATGAGCGAGGCCCAGAAAATTCGCTGCCATACAGGCGTGTTAGCGACGCCACCCGATGCCAGCGTATCAACAACCATTGCCCCGGAGTCAGCCGAGGTGACAAAGAAGACAATGACCATCGCCATTGCAATAAATGACAGCACGGAAGAAAACGGGAAATGCTCCAGGAAATTAAACAGGGCCAGCGCGACATCCTGCTGAACGGTATTGGCGAGATCAGCCGCCCCCTGGTGCATAATGAGATAGATTGCGCTGTTACCAAACACCGTCATCCACATGAGCGTGAAGCCGGCGGGAACAAACAGCACGCCGGTGACAAACTCGCGAATGGTTCGACCGCGCGAGACTCTTGCGATGAACATCCCCACAAACGGCGACCATGAAAGCCACCATCCCCAGTACAGTAATGTCCAGCCCCCCAGCCAGTTGCTCGACTTAGGTTCATACGCATAAAGGTTAAAAGTTTTACTCACCAGTTCAGAAAGATAACCGCCCGTATTTTCCACAAATGACTTCAGCAGAAGCACGGTTGGTCCCAGACACAGGACCAGCGCCAGCAGCAGCACTGCCAGGCCCAGGTTGAGCTCAGACAGTATACGTATTCCCTTGTCCAGGCCGGACACCACCGAAATCGTCGCTAAACCAGTGATGACAACGATTAGAATCACCTGCACCGTTTCATTAATAGGCACCCCGAAAAGATGATTCAAACCAGCATTCACCTGCAAAACACCGTACCCCAGCGATGTCGCAACGCCAAAGACGGTGCCAATAACGGCGAAAATATCAACCGCATGGCCTACAGGTCCGTATATGCGCTCGCCAATAATGGGATAAAGTGCGGAACGCAGCGTTAAAGGCAGACCGTGACGGTAACTGAAAAAGGCCAGGATCAGTGCCACAATGGCATAGATTGCCCATGCGTGCAGGCCCCAGTGGAAGAACGTCAGGCGCATTGCTTCCTTCGCTGCCGCAACGGTCTCTGGAGTGCCGACAGGAGGTGAAAGATAATGCATCACAGGTTCAGCAACGCCAAAGAACATCAGGCCGATCCCCATCCCTGCCGAGAAAAGCATCGCAAACCAGGAGTGATAGCTAAAATCAGGCTGCGCATGGTCCGGACCCAGTTTGATATCACCGTAGCGTGAGAGTCCCAGGAACGAGACACTCAGTAGAATCAGGGCCACTGCAAGGATGTAGAACCAGCTGGCATTCGTGAAGATTTGTTGCTGAAGTAGTTTAAAATTTTTGTCGGCGACATCCGGGAATACAGCGGCAAAGGCGACAAGAAGGAAAATTAACAAAGCAGATGTAAAGAATACCGCTTTGTTAATCTGGCTTTTAGACTTCTTTTGGATTGTATCATTTTCACTCATAATCATTTATTCCATTAATTAAAATCCGCACTGTATAGAGGGTACTACATCTCAAAGATTAGGGAAGGTGCGAATAAGCAGGTCATTTCTTCCCAAGCTGACTCGCTGATTAAAATTTCGCGGATCTGGGCCGATTTTTTTCCCGCAAACACATCGAATCAGCCTATTTAGGCTATTTTTTCCACCATTTCTGGCGTTATTTCCGGTTTTTACTGAGATCTCTCCCACTGACGTATCATTTGGTCCACCCGAAACAGGTTGGCCAGGGTGAATAACATCGCCAGTTGGTTATCGTTTTTCAGCAGCCCCTTGTATCTGGCTTTCACGAAGCCGAACTGCCGCTTGATGATGCGAAACGGGTGCTCCACCCTGGCACGGATGCTGGCTTTCATGTATTCGATGTTGATGGCCGTTTTGTTCTTGCGCGGATGCTGCTTCAAGGTTTTTACCTTGCCGGGACGCTCGGCGATCAGCCAGTCCACATCCACCTCGGCCAGCTCCTCGCGCTGTGGCGCTCCTTGGTAGCCGGCATCGGCTGAGACAAATTGCTCCTCTCCATGAAGCAGATTACCCAGCTGATTGAGGTCATGCTCGTTGGCCGCGGTGGTGACCAGGCTGTGGGTCAGGCCACTCTTGGCATCGACACCAATGTGGGCCTTCATGCCAAAGTGCCACTGATTGCCTTTCTTGGTCTGATGCATCTCCGGATCGCGTTGCTGCTCTTTGTTCTTGGTAGAGCTGGGTGCCTCAATGATGGTGGCATCCACCAAAGTGCCTTGGGTCATCATGACGCCTGCTTCGGCCAGCCAGCGATTGATGGTCTTGAACAATTGACGGGCCAGTTGATGCTGCTCGAGCAGGTGGCGGAAATTCATGATGGTGGTGCGATCCGGCAGGGCGCTATCCAGGGATAATCGGGCAAACAGGCGCATGGAGGCGATTTCGTACAGGGCATCTTCCATGGCACCGTCGCTCAGGTTGTACCAATGCTGCATGCAGTGAATACGCAGCATGGTCTCCAGCGGATAGGGCCGTCGGCGGTAATGACTCCAACTTATTGATAGTGTTTTATGTTCAGATAATGCCCGATGACTTTGTCATGCAGCTCCACCGATTTTGAGAACGACAGCGACTTCCGTCCCAGCCGTGCCAGGTGCTGCCTCAGATTCAGGTTATGCCGCTCAATTCGCTGCGTATATCGCTTGCTGATTACGTGCAGCTTTCCCTTCAGGCGGGATTCATACAGCGGCCAGCCATCCGTCATCCATATCACCACGTCAAAGGGTGACAGCAGGCTCATAAGACGCCCCAGCGTCGCCATAGTGCGTTCACCGAATACGTGCGCAACAACCGTCTTCCGGAGCCTGTCATACGCGTAAAACAGCCAGCGCTGGCGCGATTTAGCCCCGACATAGCCCCACTGTTCGTCCATTTCCGCGCAGACGATGACGTCACTGCCCGGCTGTATGCGCGAGGTTACCGACTGCGGCCTGAGTTTTTTAAGTGACGTAAAATCGTGTTGAGGCCAACGCCCATAATGCGGGCAGTTGCCCGGCATCCAACGCCATTCATGGCCATATCAATGATTTTCTGGTGCGTACCGGGTTGAGAAGCGGTGTAAGTGAACTGCAGTTGCCATGTTTTACGGCAGTGAGAGCAGAGATAGCGCTGATGTCCGGCGGTGCTTTTGCCGTTACGCACCACCCCGTCAGTAGCTGAACAGGAGGGACAGCTGATAGAAACAGAAGCCACTGGAGCACCTCAAAAACACCATCATACACTAAATCAGTAAGTTGGCAGCATCACCGAACAAACGAACAGGGTCAAAATAACTCAAGAGACAATATGTTCTGGCAGGCACTACGTGGCCGCCTTCTGACTCGCCCGGTAACCTATGCTGGCGTTACAACGATGGGCGTTACGGTTGAAACCGGAGGTAAGCTGGCCGCGCAATCCGATCGCCGTATTAACGTTGTGGCAACCAGAATATATGGCTCCAGTGCGCCGCGCAGCATTTCTGGCGCGTTTTACCATATTGGTGAGTCTCTTGGCCTCGATATGGATACCATCGCTATTAACGAACTGGAAAGCACGTGGTGGACTCCTGGTAACGAGTTTTTTGACTTCGAGACGACGGACAGCACCTCAGCACTGGAAGTGCTTCAGAAGGTCGCTAATGCAGGGAAAAGCTATTTCCTTTTGTCAGATGGACTGGCGTCTGTCGCACGTGAGGGCGTTAAAACGTGGACGGGAATTATTAGCCCTCAGGAGATGACGGAAGATCTTCAAACTGCGTTTGTAGCCCCGTCTGCAGATGATTATGACGGTGTTGATGTGACATACATCAATGGCTCGACATGGGCAGAGGAAACCGTGCAGTGTCGGACTGCTGACAATCCAACCCCTGTAAAAATAGAAGCCTACACCCTCGACGGCGTACTTGACCGCAACCGTGCTTACCAGATTGGCATGCGGCGTTTGATGAAATATCGCCGACAGCGCCTGACATTTACGACCACCACTGAACTCGATGCACTCTGCTACAACGTAGGTGATCGCATTGTGCTGACTGATGATATACCAGGCAGCAAGACGATTTCATCGCTAGTTGAGGCAATGAGCACGGTAGACGATGTGACGACCTTCACCGTCACCGAACCGCCTGACTGGTCATTTGAAAATCCGCGGGCGATTCTGCGTTATCAGGATGGAACAGCTTCCGGACTGATGGTGGTGACGAAAGCAGGGGATTATGGTCTGTCTGTTGCCCACCTTGCTGCGTTCGACAACATCATTATCGGTGATCCTGCGATCGAGCCTCCCCGTTTAATTTTCTGCGATTCCTCCGGTACCGGCTATAACGCTATCGTTTCTGAGATTGCACCACAATCAGATGGAACATGTCAGGTAACGGCGAAGGAATATCGCGACAGTTTTTACGATTACGACAATGCTACTTACCCTGGCAACGTCGCATAACAAAAAATCTCCCAAAATAGACCCGCTTCGGCGGGTTTTTCGTTTATGAGGCTCAAATGACTACTTATAACACTGGCAATCCGATCGGCTCTGCTGCTGCGCAGGATTTGTATGACAACGCACAGAACTTTGATCACCTTTCTGCCGATCAAGTTAATGAAAAATGGCCTGACCGTCTTGGTGTTCCTCGTCTTACATGGCATGGAATGGAAGAAAAGTATAAACAGACTTTATCCCAACTTGGATGGATACTGTTAAGTTCGTTTCAATCAGGGGCTACTTTAACACTTCCTAACCAGGCTTTGCGGGATGAGGTCACGGGGGAATACTATCGTTGGGATGGATCTTTTCCTTCTGGAGGAAAATTAATCCCACCAGAATCCTCTCCTGTATCGACAGGAGGTATAGGTACTGGTGCATGGATTGGGGTGGGAGATTCCTCCCTGCGCGCCCACCTTGCATCTTCTCAGGGTGCCACGCTTGTTGGATACCAATATAAATGTGCGCAAAACGCAACCATCAGAAAAGTATCTGATGTGCTTGATGAGAGAGTTAGTCTATGGGATTTCCATTGCGATTCATCTGGAAATGTTATTCAACCCGGCCCGACCGTTGATAGTCGTCCATACCTTCAGGCAGCAATTGATTATCTGTATTCTGCGGGTGGTGGGATAATCACAATTCCAGCAGGAACTACATGGTATTTATCATCTTACGGAACAGGTGGAATTGCTGGTCATAGTGGAATTATCCAGTTGCGAAGTAATGTATGTTTGAATATTGAGGGGAAGATCCAACTCTCATCTTTCTTTGATTTAAAAGCATTTCAGGTGTTCGTGGGTTTTGATAATGCAGATCCTAGTTTATCCGGCGACCTTAATAACTGTAGGATTTTTGGCACAGGAACCATTGACCTCGGAAATAACGCGATGACTGCCGGTGGCAACCTTCGTTCCGCAATATCTATGGGGCGCAGTTACAACTGCTCAGTATCTGGCATTAAAATTATAAACGGTGATATGACATGGGCTATTACTGCTGGGTGGAATGGTTATGGTAGAAACTGTATCATCCGTGGTGTAACATTCGATAATCTCATCCAAAGCAATAACAATCCTGACCATTCAACTATTTATGTCGGCTGCCCGTATTCTGGGGTAGAAAATTGTATATTTAACTCGACTAACGCGCGGGCAAAAATTATTGCGTGTACTGTTGAATTGCATCAACACGATACCTGGTATAGAGATAGCACAATAAACGGTTACGTACGTGGATGCTATGTAGTGATGCATTCTGCGGAAGCTGGAGGAGCTGGCCAGTACTTGTACAATACAGAAGTAACAAACATTATTGGTTCAATTTCAGGGCAATTTGTCATTCTGGCTTCTGATAAAACAGGCTCTGTGCAAGGTGTAGTTAATGGTGTTGTTGTATCCGGGTGTAATATTTCAGTGCCTGATAACATTACCAATGCCTCATTTATTGAGATTGCCCCTGGTGCATATGGGAATATGGCTGATACTTACGTCAGCAACGTTACCGTTGTTGGTAACTCATTCACGGCAACATCTACCTCGAATCTTAGCGCGGGTCTTAATATAAGCGCAAACTTAAAAGGGGCCATAATTCATTCAAACTTCTTTGATTCGAGATATTTCATTCTTATAAATGGTGCAGCAATCAATACTGTATCCGTTTCTAATTTGGTATGGGAAGAGTCGAATACCATTGGTAATTCACACGCAGGCTTAAGAGCAGGACTTAACCTTATTGATATGCAAGCAAATTCAGTCAATAATTGCAGCTTCCGTGTTAAATTGCCGTATGAAGATACCTCTATGTATAGCGTTATCCTATTCAGGTCCTCTTGCAGCGTTACTTATACCTCTGTGCATGTGGCCGCTGATTTTACTCAGAATATGACAAACACTGCCGTATTTGAGGGTGATCAACAGTCAGGCGCTAATGTTTACACATCTTATCCAGCCACCATTGCGTATACCAGTTACAACACGGCTGGCGCTGTCGCTTTTTTCTCGACAGGAACAAATTATGGATGGGTAAGTAGCGCGTATCCACTTGCGAGCGGTGGTGATAATACTTTCTATTTACCTCCTGCGTGGACTTCTAAAACAACAGGTCAATTATTTGGTGTTGGATATAATGAGTCTGGTGCAGTGCGTAGTGGTAACATTAGGCTTATGTTATCTCGTAAGGTATAAAAGTACCGCCCTTTGCGGGCGGCTTTTATTTATGTTCAGGAAGATAATCGCTCCTTGTTTGTGCTGATGCATTGCCTGTCATCAGCATCTATTATTCTTTTTGTGAAAAATCTGAATATGATAAACATACAAATTAGCAGCTTAATGTTTCCTGAAATGTTTGTGATTATTGTTTCGCTCATAAATTCAGTTATTGCACTTACACTAAGTATGGAATAAAATGCGAGCATCAAAAGGTTTCCTGATTTTGCCATAGAGTATACAACAGAAATCATCACTCCATAAATTATCGCACCAAGTAAAACCCCATAAAACCCCATATCACTATAAAATGGCTGCATAACTGTGTATACGTTTGTTGGCGTAGGAACATAAACATAATCAAGTATTGTTTTTACAGGTTCCTGTAAGGATAAGCCTGTTTTAAATGCTATAGCATGGATGAATCTCAGTGTGTAATCACCTGACCAGTTGACATCAAAATCAATAAGCTTACCAAAAGCAATTATCGGCGAGTATATATAAGTGCCAAATATATAGGCTATAGATGCAGAGTCATTATCTGACATTCTATAGAAATGAAGCGCAAGGATAGCAGATAAGACGACAGGAATTATAATTGCTAATTTCTTCTTGCTAAGTCCACGCTTCATTTCATATATAGTTATAAACATCACTATAGGAGTTATAACAGCAAACTTACCCATCGTTCCAAGCGCAAACAAAAATAACCATGCGCAAATCGAAATCTTTTCCAGTGCTCTTGATTTGTAGATGCAAATAGACGCGAACATAGACATGATGATAGGGTAGAAGATAGGCATAAAAGTAAATGTTTGGTATTGATAATCATCTTCTATGTTAGCAAGCCTGAGATTTAACAGGAAGTTAACAGGACCATCCGACCCTACTTTATATATTTCGTATGCTGTTACGATGCATGCTGGTATTACAAATATAGAATATCTATAGCACACTCGGTTTGGTGTGTAGTCTTTGTACAATAAAGACTTGTGTTTCTGAGCAAGTTCTACAGAAATGTAAACAAAAGATGTAATGGAAATCCATATCAACAGGCAATAAAAAGATTCTTCCCTGAATTCATCAAAGCTTTCGTAGGAAAAATAACCAACAAAAGACATTAACGCCCAAGAAGACAGCGTTATTACAGCTGGGGAAGTGATTCCACTCTTTATGAACCTTAGAGAAATAAATATTAAATAAATACATGTTATGAAAATTATAATTAAATATGGCATATTTTAATCCCGCCAACTTTCATGAGTGATTGGCTAATAAATCAACATCATAGTGATTGTAATTGCATGGAGTTTAGCACGAGGCCAGCCATTGATCGACATCATAAAATTGTCTACTGTATGTATATACAGTAAATATCGGAGGTGCAAAATGGAGTTTCCATCGCCACCGGGTCGGGGAGGGGGGGGCAAAACGGGGGCAAATCCAGGGGCAAAAATCAGCGTCAGGGGCAAAATAAGGGCATTAAAAATGTAGCTTAGGGTAGCTCAGGGTAAGTACTGGTACTTTTTAATTTATTGAAGTGTATGGGAAAACATGAAATATCAATGAGTTTGCATAATCAGCGCAGCTTGTTCAGGTTGTATTGCTCTTTTTTTGTAGTTTCTTGATTTTGCGACATTTATTCGTTACTCAAATTTCAAATGGGGTACCAGTGGGACAAAACCATTTTAATGCGCCTGCCGATAGCAACCAGTATGCGAAAGTGTGCCGTGTATGGTACGGATTACGGCGGCGAATTCCAGCACGTTTTACTGCGGCGTTGAATCTGGCACCTATGCCCGATAAGAGTAGTTGGCTTTTTGCTTTCCCTTACCGGGCTGGCGGCTGAGTCATTCAGCCAGTGATACCCAGATAGCCGTGGATCCCCATATAAATCCCCACGAGTCCAATCAGGGTACCGGAGAAATAGGGGGCTTTTCGGGCAATGGCATTAAATCCATCCCAGCGTTTGGCCACCTGGCGGACGCTGATCGCCGCCCCCACACCGACAGTGACCAGCGTCAGTGCCAGCCCGATGCTGAAGCTGATCACCAGCGTAGCTCCCAGTGACAATGCTTTAAGCTGTAGACAAATCAACAATACGGTGATTGCGGCAGGGCAAGGAATAAGTCCTCCCGTCAGACCAAACAGCAGGATTTGACCGTTGGTTGCACTTTTACCGCTGAAGCGTCGCTTAATGTCGTTTGCATGTGCCCGCTCATGTGCGTCCTGATACTCCTGCGAGTGTTTATCCAGCCCTTCAGTACCCGGGTGATGATGGTCATGTTCACGGAATTCAAGATCGTAATCATGAACATGTCCGCGGTGGCCTAATGTGAGACGGACATCAAACTGATGCGGCTCAGGTATCGGCCGTGTTGATTCAAGGTAGTCACCCTTATCAGTGAAATCAAACACCTGGGAAAATGTTCCTTTGCCGCGGTGGGTAACCAGAGACACATCGGAGGCCTGCCATTTTCGGCCAGTGAGCGTTCGTAAACGCCAGTGCGGTGGCTGGTCTTCCTCAAAAATGGACAGTTCGGCCTGACCATGACCGGTATCGAACAGGCGGATGTCATCATGCTGATGATGTGCGTCATCACCCTGTTGCATCCCGTCCAGCCAGTTCTTTTCCCCTTTCCAGGTGCGCCATATCATCCAGATGGCGGTACCCAGAATAATGATGGCGGAAACCAGCTGTAACCAGGGTTCTGCCGTCTCCGCGGTAAATTTATGACTGACGTACATACCACCAAGGGCAATAAGCCAGACGATAGCCGTGTGCGAAACCGTGGCCGCCAGGCCAAGCATAACCGCCTGCCGGACGGTTCCCCTGATTGCAATGATAAATGCGGCCATCATGGTCTTAGAGTGACCCGGTTCCAGGCCGTGCAGTGCGCCAAGCAAAATGGCGCTGGGGATAAAGAACCAGGCATTATCCTGCTGAAGCAGTGCTGTAAATTCGTTCATGAAAATCATTTCCGCCGGAGATGTAATGCCCCGGATGCTACTCCCCCTCAGTATAAAATACTACCCCCCAGTAGAATGTGAATGTTACTATCAGGCAGGTTTTCTGAACGATGAGGATATGTATGTCGCATACCATCCGGGATAAACAAAAACTGAAAGCACGCACCAACAAAATCCAGGGGCAGGTGACCGCGCTGAAAAAAATGTTGGATGAGCCGCATGAATGCGCAGCGGTGCTACAACAAATCGCCGCTATCCGTGGTGCGGTAAATGGGCTAATGCGTGAAGTTATCAAAGGCCATCTGACAGAGCATATTGTTCATGAAGCCAGTGAATTAAGACGCGAAGAAGATCTTGAGGTTGTCCTGAAAGTGCTGGACTCCTATATCAAATAATATAGCGCCGGACGACGCAGATGTTCTGCGACCTGAAATGGGGGACGCTGGGTTGTACGCGCCCAGGGGTTCCTGGCGCGGATACGTCATATCTTAAGGCAATCCTCTTTCTGTAAAGAGGCCGGCTAGTCATTTTCCAGCAGGTTTAACAACTCACCAAGGTGGTGAACGGCACCACCAAAATCAAAGAGTAGCGTAATCCAGATACAACTCAACAGGGCAAGCAGGACTAATGATACTCTGGGGAACACGCAGATATCCTTATGTAGTAAAACTCCGTTTTTACTGTACGCTGATTTTCTTAAATTTTCCCTTAACGATGCCGTCACAGGCGCATTTTATTTGAGATAGGTCTCATAAACCAGAAAATCTGCAGGCAGGAACGTGCTGGTACTGAGATGTGGCGGGGAGCGAGAAAGTGGATTTCAGACGTGGTGCGGCAAGCTGAAAGGAGTATGGCGTAGGAGTATAAAAAGTTAGCCCGCAAAAATATGCGGGCTATTGGCATTAGAACTGATAAACCAGACCTAACGCTACGATATCATCCGTACCGATACCGTTGTTTTTGTAGAACGCGTCATCTTCGTCCAGCAAGTTGATTTTATAATCAACATAGGTAGACATGTTTTTGTTGAAGTAATAGGTTGCACCGACATCCGCGTATTTAACCAGGTCTTTATCACCTTCGCCGTTACCCAGGTCTTTGCCTTTTGACTGCAGGTAAGAAATTGCCGGACGCAGACCAAAGTCGAACTGATATTGAGCGGTAATTTCAAAGTTCTGTGTTTTGTTTGCCACGGCATCTTCGTTGTCACCGTAAGGTGTCATATTACGGGTTTCAGAATACATTGTTGCCAGGTAGATATTATTGGCATCATATTTCAGACCTGCAGTCCATGCATCGGCTTTATCGCCACCCGCTGTGGTGTTACGCACCTGGTCATTACTACGATCGGAGGAAGTATATGCCGCACCTGCACTGATACCCATACCGAAATCATACGTGGTGGAAATACCGAAACCGTCACCGTTCTCATGACGCGTGTCGCGACCGTTGTTAGTACCTTCCTGGTTGTTGCTGGCGTCTTCGTTCTTACCCTGATACTGCAGGGCAAAGTTCAGACCCTGAACCAGACCGTAGAAATCGGTGTTACGGTAGGTTGCCACGCCGTTGGCACGGCCGGTCATGAAGTTATCGGCTTTGGTGTAGGAATCGCCACCGAATTCAGGCAGCATATCGGTCCAGCCTTCCACGTCGTACAACACGCCGTAGTTACGGCCATAATCGAAGGAACCGTAGTCGCCCACCTTCACACCTGCGAAGGCCAGACGGGTCCAGGACTGGTTATCCGAGCCTTCGGTATTGTTAGCCTGAATGTTGTATTCCCACTGCGCGTAGCCGGTCATCATGTTGTTGATCTGGGTTTCACCCTTGAAACCCAGACGCATGTAGGTCTGATCGCCATCAGCACCTTTGTCGTCGGAGAAGTAATGCAGACCATCTACTTTTCCGTACAGGTCTAATTTGTTGCCGTCTTTGTTATAGATTTCTGCCGCATGTGCAGCGCCAGCCATTAAAAGAGCTGGAATAATCAGAGCCAGTACTTTTCTTTGCATTGTGGTATTCCTTTGCAGTTGTTTTTATTTAATTACGTATTGAACTTTCTGAATGAGAAAGTTGTCCCATGCTAAATCACTCCCGCAAAGAGTAATAAAATATAATTGTTACTGATTAAGTAAAATCTAAACGGAATAATTCTGCGGTAATAGTGATTGATTTCGTGAATGATTGGCTGAGATTTATACAAAAATAAAATTATTATTTCTCACGGGAAGACGGTAATCTCTGTGCTGTTATATGCCTTAAGATTGTTCATCCATAATTCATATGAATACTATTTAATAATTTAAATAGTTTATCTTTGATAATCTGGATTAGCCCGATGTAAATACATCGGGCATTTTTTTGCGTAAAAAAATGCCCGGACAAGCCGGGCAGAGAGATTATTCACCGGTTGACTTTTCCGCTTTACCGGCCATTTGTGCCAGGAAGTCATAGCGTTTCTGCAGGTCGGCTGCCGCATCTTTCCACAACTGCTCAGCCACTTCAGGCTGTTGCGCATTGAGGCGACGGAAGCGTTGTTCCTGCATTAACGTCTCGGCCAGGGCATCTGACGGTGGACGTGAATCCAGTGCCAGCGGCAATTTGCCTTCATCGGCACGACGTGGGTCGAAGCGATACAACGGCCAGAAGCCGGTTGCCGTAAGCTGACGCATCTGATCGTGGCTAAGCGCCAGATCGTAGCCATGCTCCTCGCAAGGGCTGTAGGCGATAATCAGCGACGGACCGGGGTAAGATTCCGCTTCCTGAATCGCTTTCACCGTCTGGTTAAGCTGGGCACCCAGCGAGATTTGTGCGACGTAAACGTGCCCGTACATCATCATACTGACACCGAGATCTTTACGCGCCTTGCGCTTGCCGTGTTCACCAAATTTGGTGACAGCACCCAGCGGTGTCGCTTTCGAGGCCTGACCGCCGGTATTGGAATAACACTGGGTATCCAGCACCAGAATGTTGACGTTTTCGGTCAGGCTCAGCACGTGATCCAGCCCGCCAAACCCGATGTCATAGGCCCAGCCGTCGCCGCCAATCAACCAGATAGATTTCTCAACCAGGGCGTCAGCGTCGGTCAGCAGTTGTTCTGCGCCGTCCACGCCCTGAAGGGCTTTGCGCAGCTCTGCTACCTGCTCACGGCGAACCTCTGGAGTCGCTTCGGCGTGCAGTGCCTCGTTCAACTCAGCGGGGAGCTTATCAGCAAACTGTGCCAGTAAACGCATCACGCGTGCGCGATGCTGGTCAACGGTAAGGCGGAAACCCAGACCAAATTCGGCGTTATCCTCAAACAACGAGTTAGCCCATGCCGGGCCGCGGCCGTGTGCGTCGGTGGTGTAGGGAGTGGAAGGCAGATTACCACCATAGATTGACGAACAACCCGTGGCGTTGGCGATCAGCATCCGATCGCCATACAACTGCGTGAGCAGTTTAATGTACGGCGTTTCACCACAGCCGGAGCAGGCACCGGAATACTCAAACAGCGGAGTGATCAACTGCGAGGTTCGAATATCAATGCGTTCCAGTTTGCTACGATCGATTTCCGGCAGGTTCAGGAAGAAGTCATAATTCACTTTCTCTTCTTCAACGTGTTCCAGACGCGACATCATATTGATGGCTTTGATTTCCGGGTTCTGGCGATCTTTCGCCGGGCACACCTCGACGCACAGGTTACAGCCGGTGCAATCTTCAGGTGCAACCTGAAGGACATATTTCTGCCCACGCATATCGCGGGATTTCACATCCAGCGAATGCAGACTGGCCGGCGCGGCTTCCATATCTTCGGGAGAAACCACTTTGGCACGAATGGCCGAGTGCGGACAGGCGGCCACGCAGTGGTTGCACTGGGTACACAGCGCCTCTTTCCAGATAGGGATCTCTTCGGCAATATTGCGTTTTTCCCAGCGAGTGGTGCCCATCGGCCAGGTTCCATCCGGCGGCAGTGCAGAGACGGGAAGGGCATCGCCAAGCCCGGCCAGCATGGCTGCCGTGACGGTTTTGACGAAATCAGGTGCAGCATCAGACACCACCGGAGGACGGTTCGGGCTGGCGGCATTGACCTGCTGCAGTGGTACTTCGAACAGCGATTCACGGGCCAGCGCCAGCGCCTGCCAGTTACGCTCAACCAGCTCTTGCCCTTTGCTGCTGTAACTTTTGGCAATGGCACCCTGCAGTTCAGCCAGCGCGCTGTCCCCCGGGAGAATTTGGGTCAGATGGAAGAAGGCCATCTGCATGACGGTGTTGATACGCGCAGCCAGACCGCATTCGCGGGCAATTTTTGCCGCGTTAATCACGAAGAGGCGGGCTTTTTTCTGGTTCAGTACCGCCTGCACTTCCTGCGGCAGGCGTGCCCATACCTCATCCGCGCTGTACGGCGTATTGAGCAGGAAAATACCACCGGGTTTCAGACGTTCTGCCATCTGGTATTTGTCGATAAACTGCAGCTGGTGACACCCCACAAAATCGGCCTGCGAAATCAGATAGGCCGAGCGGATCGGGTGTTCGCTGACGCGCAGGTGGGAAACGGTCAGCCCGCCGGCTTTTTTGGAATCATAGACGAAGTAGCCCTGGGCATACCACGGTGTCGAGTTCCCGATGATCTTGATGTTGTTCTTGGTTGCCGAGACACTGCCGTCACTGCCTAAGCCATAAAATAGTGCTTCGAGTTTGGCCGTCGAGGGCAGGGTGTTTTCCGGTAAGACCAGGGAGAGATTAGTCACATCATCATAAATGCCGACGGTAAAGCGTGGCTTCGGTTTTGCTTCGTTCAGTTCGTTAAACACCGCAAGCACGCAGTCGGGGCCAAACTCTTTTGATGACAAGCCATAACGGCCGCCAGTTACGCGCGGCAGTGTTTCGCGTTCACCATTATTGAACGCTTCTGCCAGCGCGGTCATGACGTCCAGATAAAGTGGTTCCGCGTGAGCGCCGGGTTCTTTTGTTCGGTCGAGCACTGCCACGGTTCGTGCACTTTCTGGTAGTGCAGAGAGCAGATGCCTGGCTGAGAACGGGCGATAGAGACGCACTTTTAGCACGCCAACTTTTTCGCCACGCGCCAGCAGCTCATCCACCACCTCTTCACAGGTACCAATGGCGGAGCCCATCAGCACAATCACGCGTTCCGCCTGCGGGTGGCCGTAGTATTCAAACGGTTTGTATTCGCGACCGGTAGCCGCGGCAAAGTCATTCATCGCCTGCTCAACATGGTCATATACGGCGTTGTACCACGGATTTGTCGCCTCGCGGGACTGGAAGTAGGTATCCGGGTTTGCGGATGTCCCGCGGATCACCGGATGCTCCGGATTGAGCGCGCGGGCACGATGGGCATCGATCTCCGCCTGTGGCAGAAGATTCAGGATCGTGTCGTCCGCCAGCGGAACGATTTTGTTGATTTCGTGAGAGGTGCGGAAACCATCAAAGAAATGAATAAATGGCACGCGGCTTTTCAGCGTCGCGATATGTGAAATCAGCGCGAAGTCCTGAGCTTCCTGTACGCTGCTGGCGCAAAGCATGGCGCAACCCGTCTGACGCACGGCCATCACATCTGAGTGATCGCCAAAAATGGAGAGTGCGTGGGTCGCAATGGTTCGGGCGGCGACGTGCAGGACAAACGGTGTCAGCTGACCGGCCAGTTTGTACAGCGTCGGGATCATCAACAGCAATCCCTGAGATGACGTAAACGACGTGGACAAGGCTCCCGTCTGCAACGCGCCATGTACCGCAGCAATTGCACCGGCTTCGGACTGCATTTCAACCACGCGTGGGACATCACCCCAGACGTTTTTTAGCCCGTTCCCGGCCCAGGCATCTGCCTGTTCGGCCATCGTAGAGCTTGGCGTAATCGGGTAGATGGCGATAACTTCACTGGTGCGAAACGCGACTGACGCGACTGCACCATTACCGTCAATAGTTTGCATAGGACGACACCCTTACATTGCGCAAAAAAGAGGGGTCTGTCATACCTCAACAGACCCTGAATATTATCTCTTCATTTTAGCAAAGCCCGGGTTTTGCGATTTTCGCTTTTGTGTCCTTGGCATTGTCGGCATCAATGAGTAGATCAATTTTTTGGCAGAAAATGCGCTCTTATGCCCGTGTGATGTGTCGTGGTCAGTTCCAGTATTCGTATTTCGTCGTCAACACGGCTTTGTGTTTTTCCACATACTGTTTACCCGTCCGGGAGACGGGTGTGATCGTGATATCCATATTGGCGCGTGTGCATTCTCCATGCGAATTCCACTCCTCGCAGGTGGTCAGATTTTTTTCGATAGTGAAATACGTCTGGGTCTTGCTGAGGGATAACTCACGGCCCTCGTTATCATAGGAATATTCTACGATGGTTGAGGGTGATTGAGTTTTGAGCAGACGATTATTGTCATCATAGCTGTATTCAGTCGTATTATTATCTATCGCCAGCGTTCCTTTGCTTGCTGCACTTGTCAGCAATCCTGATGAATTGAAGGTGTAGTCTATTTTGCTCACGGTGTTAATGTCTTTATCTCCCGGCCTTGTGGCCGCAATAACTGCACGGTTAACCGCGTGGCTGATAACGCCTTTATCGTTAAGCAGGAACTGTCCCTCCAGCGTCTGGCGATAGATCTGTGTGGTCTTCCGGCTGTTGTTATCGGTTGCTACCCCATTCGCGTTCAGCTGAATGCTCCAGCCAAACTCCTTTTTATTCAACTGAATATCATTAGTTGCCGTGAATACTGATTTCGGGCCTGTCGAGATTTTAACCTCTTTTACACTGCTGCTAATGAGCTCTCCGCATTGACTGAAGTGGCTTTGTGCCAGTGCGCGGATATACCCATCAGGACTCTCAATCGACATTTCAACAGATTTGGGGATGCCTGCTTTATTCTGCTGAGTCTGGAGGATGAAATTGTTCAGATTGTTTTTAGAGATGGTTTCCGCTGTGCATTGTGCTGCATAAGTCTGGAAGGTGCAGAGGGATAAGAGAGTAATAATCAGGTTCTTATTATTGAACGACATTATTTGTTGTCCTCAGAAATCCGGTAGTTATCTAAATGTAAGAAAGCAGGGGGCAATATACTGCAACCATAATGGTCTGGAACGAAACCCCCTAAAAATTGTGAGAAAACGTGAATGGAGCGCATAAATACGCACTTCCGCTCTCGACGACATGGTGCGTGATGCCTATGATGCATAGGTTTCGCTTTATTTATGGGGAAGAGAACATGCGTTCAGCGTTTTGGGTTGGGTGTGCCGCGTTATTGTTGTCGGCATGTAGCAGTGAACCTGTTCAGCAGGCAACGGCGGCGCACGTGACGCCAGGCATGAGAGCGGCTATGTCCAGCTCAGGACAAGCCAACTGCGCAATGGTTGGGGGTTCGCTTTCTGTCGCCCGTCAGCTCGACGGTTCCGCGGTTGGAATGTGCGCGTTGCCAAATGGCAAACGCTGCAGTGAACAGTCGCTTGCCGTTGGAACTTGCGGTAACTACTGATTACTCCGCGCGCTTAAACGTCAGCGTTTTTTCGGCTGTGGCCAGCGTTAACTGGTCTTCCGTCAGGTCGACCTGCGCGCCTTTGCGCAACATATCGCCGATGGCCTGATCCAGTGCATTAAGCTGTGGGTCGGTACATAATTTTCGGGTCATTGCCAGCGTTTTGACCTTCAGCTCGCCTTCGGACAATTTCCCCTGGCCGTTGAAGCGGTTGCACATTGCGCCGGAGACGGTGATGTTGTTCAGCAGGCTGATCTCTGGCAGGGCGCTGAAGCTGATCTCAGGTTGCGTTGTCGTGGTCTTCACGGCTTTACCGTCCACATTTTCCAGAACAAAACGGTGGTTCTGGAGTTGCTTAGGCTGAACGGACGCTTTGCCTGGATTAACGCAGCCAGCAAGGACAAGACTGATAACACTTAACGCAACAAGCTTTTTCATTTTTCTTCTCAAACTATAAATACCGTAAATCAATTTTAGTGTAACGATACTCCGTGGCGTGTTAATGGGGTTTATCTGAAAGTGCGGGGCGTTACCGGGCAACACCGTGGCTGCCCGGGGTGTAAGTTAGTGAGATTTAAACCCCGCCGCCGTCATCAACATTCGAAAAAGCATACTCACGCAGGCCAGTGCCAGTACGCTTCCCCCCCAGATAATGACCAGCCATATCAGACGTTTCCAGACAGGTTGTTGCATCAGTGATACCCCTCGCCATGCTGAACTTTCCCGCGAAATACGTAATAACTCCAGAAGGTGTAGACCAGGATAACGGGAATGATCAGCAGCGCGCCCACCAGCATAAAGCCCTGGCTTTGTACCGGTGCCGCAGCCTGCCAGAGGGTAATCGATGGTGGAATAATATGCGGCCAGATGCTGATCCCAAGCCCGCTAAACCCGAGGAAAATTAGCCCCAGCGTCAGAATAAACGGCAGGTTATGGCTATCAGGATTGTTCAGACTGCGCCACTGACACAGGCTCAGGATAACAACCAGAGCCGGGACGGGCAGCAGGAAGAACAGATTGGGCAGTGTAAACCAGCGTGCGGCAATGGCCGGTTGCGCCAGCGGTGTCCAGAGGCTGATTACTGCAATGAAAGCCAGAAGCACGATTAACAACATTTTCGATATCCGGCGCATCCGCTGCTGTAGGGTATTTTCACTTTTCATCACCAGCCACGTAGCCCCCAGCAGCGCGTAAGCTGCCACCAGGCCTGCGCCGCAGAACAGGTTAAACGGGGTTAACCAGTCAAATGGCCCACCGCTATACGCACGTTCTGTAACAGAGAACCCATTGATGACTGCCCCAACCGTAATACCCTGGGTAAACGTTGCCAGAATCGACCCGCCAATAAAGGCTTTATCCCAGAAGGGACGGTGTGCCGGTGTTGCTTTAAAGCGAAACTCAAATGCCACACCGCGGAAAATAAGTCCGATCAGCATTAATGTTAGCGGGATGGTGAGGGCGTCGATGATCACCGCGTAGGCCAGCGGAAATGCGCCGAACAGGGCCGCACCGCCAAGCACCAGCCAGGTTTCGTTACCGTCCCAGACGGGGGCGACGCTGTTCACCATCACATCGCGATCGTCGGCGTTTTGTGTGGTCGGGAACAGAATACCTATCCCCAGATCAAAACCATCCATCACGATATACATCAGGGTGGCGAAGACGATGATGACAAACCAGATAATGGAAAGATCGATACCCATTATGGCTTCTCCTTATAGTCAGTGGTGACAGCAGAAAGTGGGCGTGCCGGACGTCCGTCGGACTCGGTGGCGAACGATTCATGAGGCTGAGGCCCTTTCCTGATAAGGCGCACCATGTAGCTGTAACCCACGCCAAATACTGAGGTATAGACGACGAAGAAGGCCAGCAAACTCACGCTCATATGCAGATCGCCATGCGCAGAGACGGCATCTTTGGTTCGCTGTAGCCCGTAGACGACCCACGGCTGGCGACCCACTTCGGTTGTCACCCATCCCGCCAGAATGGCAATCAGCCCGGACGGCCCCATCACCAGGGCAAACCACAGGAAGGGACGCGAAGAGTAGACGCGTTTTTTATAACGTAACCAGAGCGCCACCACGCCCAGCAGCAGCATCAACATGCCTAACCCCGCCATAATGCGAAATGACCAGAAGACGATGGTGGAATTTGGACGGTCTTCCTTCGGGAACTCCTTAAGCGCCGGAACCTGCTTTTCCAGGCTGTGCGTCAGGATCAGGCTACCGAGTGCCGGGATTTCCAGACCAAAACGGGTGCGCTCCTGTTCCATATCCGGCCAGCCAAACAGCAGCAGTGGCGTCGGCTCACCCGGCGGGTTTTCCCAGTGACCTTCAATGGCGGCAATTTTTGCGGGCTGGTGTTTTAAGGTATTAAGCCCATGCATATCACCCACCATTGCCTGAATGGGGGCCACAATCAGGGTCATCCACAATGCCATTGAGAACATGGCACGAATGGCGGGGGTATTATTGCCACGTAGCAGGTGCCAGGCTGCCGATGCTCCGACAAACAGCGCGCTACTGAGGAAAGCCGCTATCGACATGTGCAGGAGACGATAGGGGAAGGAAGGGTTAAAGACCACGGCAAACCAGTCCACCGGCACAACCTGTCCATTGACGATCTCATAACCCTGCGGGGTCTGCATCCAGCTGTTGGAGGAGAGGATCCAGAAGGTTGAGATGATCGTCCCCAGCGAGACCATGCAGGTGGCAAAAAAGTGCAGTCCCGGCCCGACTTTATTCCAGCCAAACAACATCACGCCGAGGAACCCGGCCTCAAGGAAGAAGGCGGTGAGCACTTCATAAGTGAGCAGCGGGCCGGTAATACTGCCCGCGAACTGGGAGAATCCGCTCCAGTTGGTACCAAACTGGTAGGCCATCACCAGCCCGGAGACCACGCCCATGCCAAAGTTAACAGCGAAGATCTTCGACCAGAAATGGTACAGCGAACGCCAGACCGGATTTTTGGATTTCAGCCATAAGCCTTCCAGCACGGCAAGATAGCTCGCCAGGCCGATGGTGATCGCCGGGAAAATAATGTGAAAGGATACGGTAAAGGCAAACTGTATCCGTGCAAGGTGAAAAGCATCTAAACCAAACATGCACAGCCTCAATGTCAAACGGTGTGCTGTTATGGTATAGGGTCGAAAAGGTAACTATCAGACGCAGAAAAGTGAAATTTATGTATAACAGTTACCTGAATCACCGCATTTTAGTCATCTGATATATATAATGTTCAGTGAATAAGAAATTTATTGTTATGAATTTTACGCATTAAACCGCTTGCCTTGTCGTCAACGACGTGCGTTAATGGTCTTCTGGTTTTGAGTCCAAATAAATATCTGACGTAGTTTTATAAAGCAGTTCTCATCACGTTGTGCCTCTCCGCAGCCTCTCTTGGGTCTTTATCTACATTCCGATTAGTTTTGTTTCAAACCACTATTGCCTGATCGGCCCATTAGTAATTTACGTGTTTTACGTTTACAGGAGAATCCTATGACTTCTTATATCCATTTCCGCTGCCCATGCTGTCATGGCTCGCAGTACCGTACCTCAGTTTTTGATGTGTCTGAGAAAAACCCTCATGGCGCGAAATGCATCTTTTGCAAATCGCCAATGATTACGCTCGACCACCTGGCCGCAGCGCGTATTGCACAGCGTCACGTCACTGAGTTTCGTAAGTAATTAGCACCGCTTTCCATAACAGTTAGCAAAATCTTCTCTTTTTCTCCTGCTGATATACACTGTCGGCAATAAGGAGAATCTGATGAAAAAATACCAGCGTCTGGCGCAACAAATTATCTCGCAGATTGAGCTTGGCGTATGGTTGCCGGGCGATAAGCTGCCTTCGCTGCGAGAGCAGGTGGCGAGCGGCGGCATGAGTTTCATGACCGTTGGCCACGCGTATCAGATGCTGGAAAGTCAGGGGCGCATTGTCGCCAGACCGCAGTCGGGCTATTACGTTGCCTCGCGCCCGACCGCACAACAGCCTGCACCGCCTGCCCAGGTGATGCGCGACGAAGTGGTGGATATCAACACCTATATCTTCGACGTGCTACAGGCCAGCCGCGATCCGTCTGTTGTTCCTTTTGCTTCCGCGTTTCCTGACCCCCGACTTTTCCCGCTTCAGCAACTCAACCGTTCGCTGGCTAACGTCAGCAAAACCGCCACGGCGATGAGCGTGATTGAAAACCTGCCGCCGGGTAACGTTGATCTACGTCACGCCATTGCCCGTCGCTATGCGCAGCAGGGGATGAATATCTCACCGGAAGAGATTGTTATCACTGCCGGGGCACTCGAAGCACTCAACCTGAGTTTGCAGGCAGTGACCGAACCGGGCGACTGGGTGATCGTCGAAAACCCCTGTTTCTACGGCGCATTGCAGGCGCTGGAACGCCTGAAACTAAAGGCGTTGTCGATTGCGACGGACGTTCGTGAAGGGATCGACCTGAATGCGCTTGAACAGGCGCTGAATGACTACCCGGTGAAAGCCTGCTGGTTGATGACCAACAGTCAAAACCCGTTGGGCTTTACGCTCAGCGCGGAGAAAAAAGCGCAACTGGTCGCGCTGCTAACAAAGCACCACGTCACGCTGATTGAAGATGATGTCTACAGCGAACTCTATTTTGGCCGGGAAAAGCCATTGCCGGCAAAAGCCTGGGATCGCCAGGACATGACGCTGCACTGCTCGTCATTTTCGAAATGTCTGGTGGCGGGATTTCGCATCGGCTGGGTGGCAGCGGGGAAACATGCGCGGCGTATTCAGCAGTTACAGCTGATGAGCACGCTTTCCACCAGTTCTCCCATGCAGCTTGCTCTGGTGGATTATCTGGCAACCAAACGTTATGACGCCCACCTTCGTCGCCTGCGACGCACGCTGGCCGAGCGCAAGCAACAGGCCTGGCAGTCACTTTTGCGCCATATGCCTGCAGGTGTCAAAATTCACCATAACGACAGCGGCTACTTTTTATGGCTGGAGCTTCCGGCACAACTTGATGCCGGGTTATTAAGCGAGAAAGCGTTAACCCACCATATCAGCATTGCGCCAGGTAAGATGTTTTCAACTTCGGATGTCTGGGTACCGTTCTTCCGTTTTAATACCTCCTGGACGTGGGGGGAGCGGGAAGAACAGGCCGTTATACAGTTAGGAAAATTAATTAGCGAGATGCTGGAATAATAAAGATTACCCGCTTATTTAAATAATCCTGTTTTATCTTTACGACGGCGCTGCAAATACCGCTCAGCGCCGTATCTCAGGCATTCTGCCTGCGCCCTCGCACTGCTAACCCCTTGTCTATAATCCAGTTAACGGGGAATGCGTCCTCGGTCACAACCTGATGAAATTTCCTTAAGCCGAACGGTGCGGCGCATTTGCGCGGTCTACGTTTAATAAGGGAGATATTTTTACGGCACGGCTGCCGCCAAATTTCATTGCGACAGGAGTAAATCTAATGAGCAAAAAATTTGCCCGCAGCAGCCTGTGTGCGCTCGGCATGGCTATCATGACAGCGCAAGCCGCTGAGCCACCCAAGGCTATCGGCGACGGGGAAGGACGGCTGGATATTATTGCCTGGCCTGGATACATCGAACGGGGTCAGACCGATAAAAACTATGACTGGGTCACGCAGTTTGAAAAAGAGACCGGTTGTGCAGTCAATGTGAAAACCGCAGCAACCTCTGATGAGATGGTCAGCCTGATGGCGAAAGGGGGCTATGACCTGGTCACCGCGTCGGGTGATGCTTCGCTGCGTCTGATCATGGGAAAACGCGTTCAGGCCATTAATCCCGACCTGATCCCAAACTGGAAAACCCTCGATCCGCGCATCGTCAAAGGCGAGTGGTTCAACGTGGGAGGCAAGGTCTACGGCACACCGTATCAGTGGGGACCGAACCTGCTGATGTACAACACCAAAACATTCCCAACCCCACCGGATAGCTGGAAGGTCGTCTTCGTGCAACAAGACCTGCCGGACGGTAAAACCAATCAGGGGCGCGTGCAGGCCTATGACGGTCCGATTTACATTGCCGATGCGGCACTGTTCGTCAAAGCCACTCAGCCCGCGCTGGGCATTACTGACCCGTACCAGTTGACGGAAAAACAGTATGCCGCCGTTCTGAAGGTGCTGCGCGAGCAGCATGCCCTGATCCACCGCTACTGGCATGACACCACGGTGCAGATGAGCGACTTTAAAAATGAAGGCGTCGTGGCCTCCAGCGCCTGGCCATATCAGGCGAATGCCCTGAAAGCGGAAAACCAGCCTATCGCCACCGTGTTCCCGAAAGAGGGGGTAACAGGCTGGGCAGACACCACCATGCTTCACGCGCAGGCAAAACACCCGATGTGTGCCTACAAATGGATGAACTGGTCACTGACGCCAAAAGTGCAGGGCGATCTGGCCGCATGGTTTGGCTCACTACCGGTTGTGCCGCAAGGGTGTAAGGCCAGCACGCTGCTGGGTGACAAAGGTTGTGAAACCAACGGGTATAACGACTTCGACAAAATTATGTTCTGGAAAACACCGATTGCAGAAGGGGGCAAATTTGTACCGTACAGCCGCTGGACGCAGGATTACATCGCCATCATGGGCGGCCGTTAATCGACCGGGAGCAGAACATGACGTACGCGGTAGAGTTTAATGACGTTTCCCGTCTGTACGGCGACGTGCGGGCGGTGGATGGGGTCACCATTGGTATTCGCGACGGAGAATTCTTCTCCATGCTGGGGCCTTCGGGCTCCGGCAAAACCACCTGCCTGCGCCTGATAGCCGGTTTTGAGCAGCTATCCGGAGGGGCAATTAGCATCTTCGGCAAAGAGGCGAGCGAGCTGCCTCCCTGGGAGCGGGATGTGAACACCGTTTTCCAGGATTACGCGTTGTTCCCGCATATGTCGATCCTCGACAACGTCGCTTACGGGCTGATGGTGAAAGGTGTCGACAAGAAAAAGCGCCATGCACAGGCGCGTGATGCGCTGGACAAAGTCGGGTTAAGCTTTGCTGTTGCGCGCAAGCCCTCGCAGCTTTCGGGTGGACAGCGTCAGCGTGTCGCCATCGCGCGGGCGTTGGTCAACGAACCCCGCGTATTACTGCTGGATGAACCGTTAGGCGCACTCGATCTCAAACTGCGTGAGCAGATGCAGTTTGAGCTGAAGAAACTTCAGCAGGAACTCGGTATTACCTTCATTTTTGTCACTCACGATCAGGGTGAAGCCCTCTCAATGTCTGACCGGGTGGCGGTATTCAACAATGGACGTATTGAGCAGGTTGATACCCCGCGCGAGCTTTACATGCGCCCGCGTACACCGTTTGTGGCAAGTTTTGTCGGCACCTCGAACGTTTTTGACGCCAGTCTTGCTCAGCGGGTGTGCGGAATGGAAGGGATGTACTCCCTGCGCCCGGAACATATTCGCCTTAACGAAGGCGGCGAGGTTCAGGTGCAGGGCGTGGTGCAGGCGGTGCAGTATCAGGGGGCGGCTACGCGGTTTGAACTCAAACTCGCCGATGGCGCGAAACTGCTGGTGAGTCAGGCCAATCTTAGTGGTACAACGCTGCAGACTGGCGTTGAGCCTGGGCAGCCGGTGCTGGCATCGTGGTCGCGCGACGCCATGATCCGGCTGCATGAGGAGAGGTGACATGGATATGAGCGCTTCACACCCTCCCACACCGCGCAGCACCTTAAGCCGCCTTACCGCACTGTTCTGGCGCAAGCCGTCGCTTGGGCTGTTCCTGCTTCTGCTCGCGCCCCTGATGTGGTTTGGTATCGTCTATTTAGGCTCGCTCCTGACCTTACTGTGGCAGGGGTTCTATACCTTTGACGACTTTACCATGTCGGTCACGCCGGATCTGACCTTTGCGAACATTCAGGCGCTTTTCAACCCGGCAAACTATGACATCATCATCCGCACCCTGGTGATGGCGATTGCCGTCACAATAGCCAGTGCAATTCTGGCGTTCCCGATGGCGTGGTACATGGCGCGCTATACCAGCGGCAAGTGGAAAGCCTTCTTCTATATCGCCGTTATGCTGCCGATGTGGGCAAGCTATATTGTTAAGGCCTATGCGTGGACGTTGCTGCTGGCGAAAGACGGCGTGGCGCAGTGGTTCCTTAGCCATATGGGGCTGGAGCCGATCCTGGCATCCCTTCTTACACTGCCTGCGATTGGTGGAAACACACTGTCGACGTCAGGTCTGGGGCGCTTTCTGGTGTTCGTCTACATCTGGCTGCCGTTTATGATCCTGCCCGTGCAGGCGGCGCTGGAACGACTGCCAGTCTCTTTATTGCAGGCATCCGCTGACCTCGGCGCTCGTCCTCGCCAGACCTTCCGTTACGTCGTCCTGCCGCTGGCGATCCCGGGCATTGCGGCCGGGTCGATATTTACGTTCTCGCTGACGCTGGGGGATTTTATTGTTCCTCAGCTGGTAGGGCCGCCGGGTTATTTCATCGGTAACATGGTCTATTCCCAGCAGGGGGCTATCGGGAACATGCCAATGGCCGCCGCGTTCACGCTGGTTCCGATAATACTTATCTCTCTCTATCTGGCGTTCGTGAAACGTCTGGGAGCGTTCGATGCACTCTGAACGCGCACCGTTGTTCCTGAAAGTGGCAGCGTGGGGAGGGGTTATCTTCCTGCATTTCCCACTGCTGATTATCGCCACCTATGCGTTTAATACCGAAGATGCAGCCTTCAGTTTCCCGCCACAGGGGCTCACGCTGAAGTGGTTTAGCGTGGCAGCAGGACGCGGGGATATCATTGACTCAGTGACGTTGTCACTTCAGATCGCTGCCTTATCGACCGGCGTTGCGTTAATACTTGGCACGCTTGCTGCAGCGGCGCTATGGCGAAGCGAGTTTTTTGGCAAAAACGCTATCTCGCTGTTGCTGCTGCTACCGATTGCGCTGCCGGGGATCATCACCGGTCTGGCGCTGCTGACGGCATTCAAAACCATCAACCTTGAACCCGGCTTTTTCACGATCGTCATTGGTCACGCCACCTTCTGCGTGGTGGTGGTGTTTAACAACGTGATTGCCCGGTTCAGACGCACCTCCTGGAACCTGATGGAAGCGTCGATGGATTTAGGGGCAGACGGCTGGCAAACCTTCCGCTATGTGGTGCTACCCAATCTGGGATCGGCACTGCTGGCCGGCGGCATGCTGGCGTTTGCGCTGTCGTTTGACGAAATTATCGTCACAACATTTACGGCGGGACACGAGCGCACGTTACCGCTGTGGTTGCTTAACCAGCTCGGGCGTCCGCGTGACGTACCGGTCACCAACGTGGTTGCACTGCTGGTGATGCTGGTCACAACCATCCCCATTCTGGGAGCCTGGTGGCTAACCCGCGACGGCGAAAACATTGCCGGTAGCGGGAAATAACTTTGATTTCAACAGGACAATGCTATGCAAAATCAACTGCTGATTAATGGTGAACTGGTGACCGGAGAAGGGGAAAAACAGCCGGTGTATAACCCCGCCACCGGAGAAGTCTTGCTGGAGATTGCCGAAGCCTCGGCGGCACAGGTTGATGCTGCCGTATTATCCGCCGATCGGGCATTTACTGAGTGGGGGCAAACAACCCCCAAAACGCGCGCTGAGTGTTTGCTGAAACTGGCTGACGTCATTGAAGCGCATGCAGACGAGTTCGCACATCTTGAGTCCCTTAACTGTGGCAAACCGCTGCATTGTGCGCGGGGAGATGAAATTCCGGCGGTGGTTGACGTCTTTCGTTTCTTCGCCGGAGCGGCACGCTGTCTGAACGGGCTGGCCGCCGGGGAGTATCTTGATGGCCACACGTCGATGATCCGCCGCGATCCGGTCGGCGTTGTCGCATCGATTGCACCGTGGAACTATCCGCTGATGATGGCCGCCTGGAAGCTGGCCCCGGCACTGGCGGCAGGAAACTGCGTGGTGATCAAACCGTCTGAAATTACCCCACTGACGGCCTTAAAACTGGCTGAGCTGGCGAAAGATATCTTCCCGGCTGGCGTGCTGAACGTGCTGTTTGGTCGCGGTAAAACAGTGGGTGACCCGCTGACCGGACACGAAAAAGTCCGCATGGTGTCGCTAACCGGTTCGATTGCCACCGGGGAACATATCATCGGGCATACGGCCTCATCCATTAAACGTACGCATATGGAGCTGGGTGGCAAAGCGCCGGTTATCGTCTTTGATGACGCGGATCTCGATGCGGTTGTCGAAGGTGTACGTACTTTTGGTTTCTACAACGCCGGACAGGACTGTACGGCGGCCTGCCGTATTTATGCCCAGAAGGGCATTTATGCCGCGCTGGTGGAAAAACTGGGGGCGGCGGTCGCCAGCCTGAAGATGGGCGCACCGGAGAACGGTTCGACTGAGCTCGGGCCGCTCAGTTCCGCAGCGCACCTGTCACGTGTCTGTCAGGCCGTGGATGAGGCAAAAGCGCTCAGCCACATTCGCGTTGTGACGGGCGGAAGTAAAAAAGAAGGGGCGGGGTACTACTTCCAGCCAACCCTGCTGGCAGGGGCAAAACAGGACGATGCCATTGTTCAGCGCGAGGTTTTTGGCCCGGTGGTGAGCATCACCGAATTCGATGACGAAGCGCAGGTACTTTGCTGGGCTAACGATTCGCAATATGGTCTGGCTTCGTCTGTCTGGACAAAAGATGTGGGGTGTGCCCACCGCATGAGTGCGCGTCTGCAATATGGCTGCACCTGGGTTAATACCCACTTTATGCTGGTCAGCGAAATGCCGCACGGCGGAATGAAGTTATCGGGCTACGGGAAAGATATGTCGGTGTATGGTCTTGAAGATTATACGGTTGTACGGCATGTGATGATAAAACACTAACGGGCAATAGAAGTGGCTGAAATACCAGTTTATTGTATTTCGGCCACATTCTCGCAAGGCTCGAAATTTGATACCGTTTCCACAATTCAAACCCTCTGCGTATTTTCGGGACGCTCTCTAAAAAAGAAGAACCGTGACCGTCACGGCGACAAATGCCATCAACAGTAGCACCATCACGGCTATCGCAAATGTCGTTGAATCCTGCACATATGTCTTTTCCTCCCCCTTCATTGGGCCGATAAGCATGATCCAGATGAAAATGAAGGTGATTGAGGCAATAAAAACTGAAACGAAAAACAGACTTTCTCTCAATGAATTACCTCAACGGGAATCTGTCAGGAATCAACAGGGTTCCCTGCAGCGACAATAATGACTCATTAAACCATCTCAATGGTTTCTGTGCCAGATTATAACGTCACGGCGCGTTCGGTAATAATAAAAGAAAGGGGTAGTGTAGCCCGACAGTACACCTGCCGGGCAGGTTGATTACCAGCCGCAGACCTCGTGTTCATTTTCCGTATCGTAGGCACGAACGGTATTTATCAGGTCTTTCACTACATCAGCAGCGATATCCGGAATTAAAAGCTCCATTGGGGCTTCTGTTTCATAATCCACCGAAACGCCATTGCTATTATTAGTGATGGTCACGGTGTAGGTCGCTTTACCCATGATATTACTCCTTATGTGTATTAACCACTTTACCTATGCCTGCACCGCTGAGCGTAATGTCGGGGTCGGCAAAAAAATCGATATTAAACAAGGTATCGTCGGTTAACAGTTCAATGCGGTGCCATTTTTGCGGTGGGGAGATCCCAAACGAACCGGCTTCAATCACCCGTGCCATATCCGGTTTGGTCGCGTCGCCATCAGCAAAGCCAAAGTAGCGCACTGCGCCCTGCATTACGGACAGACGGCCATACACGCCTGCTTTGGTATTGTGATGGGTGAGGAGAGCCTGGGGTACCGTCTCTTTGTTCCAGAATGGCGTCGCGCGGGTATGAACAAAATTTTCAGGAATACGTAGCATAATAGTTTCCTTATTAGTCTCTTAAAGAGATTTCAGCACTTCCGCTTCAACAAAGAAATCGATGTTAAACACGGCATCATCGGTCATGGCCTCAATGTGGTGCCATTTCTCCGGTGGAAAAACGCCGAAATGCCCCGCCTCAATAATCAGCTCGCTGTCATGTTCAGGCGTAAATTCATCGGCATAGCCTAAATAGCGCACCACGCCTTGCATAACAGAAAGGCGAGGGTAAACGCCTGGGCGGGTACCTTTATCGAGATGGCGTTGAAAGATCCCCGCAGGGGCGGTCTCTTTGTTCCAGAAAGGGGTCGAACGGGTATGAATACAACTCTGTGGAATGCGTAACATATTTTCTCCCTCGAATGTCTGGCTTTATTAGACTGCGTTCTGCGAGCGAGAATTTATCAAAAAGTGCATTTATAATGCGTCTTATCTTTAATGATAAGACCACCTCCTCCCATGATGTAACGCACAATACTCAAATGTTATTATCCATGGTATTTAAGTGGTTATTATGTAATGAAAAAACTTGATCTGTATCAACATATGACGCATATTGCGTGCGGTTATTTTTAACAGTTTGGGTTAGCAGGATGACGCTGTATCAAAAGATGTTAGTTTTTTACGCAATCATGGCGTCTGTCTGTGCACTAATTACCTGGTTCCTTTCTAAAGATCGCAAACGCATTCGCCTGTTGAGTGCTTTTCTGGTGGGATCGACCTGGCCGATGAGCTTTCCCGTTGCACTGCTGATCTCACTTTTCTGAAGCACGCTTCCACTTTTAAATACTGAATATAGCATTCCAGGTACAATAACTGTATAAAAACACAGTGCATCGTAAAAGGAATGCTTATGAACAGTTTTTACTCGCAATACGCTGGTTGCACCGTGCGCTGGCAAGACCTACCCGGTTCTGGTGAGCCTGTCGTATTTATTCACGGCCTGGGCTGCGCCTCTTCTTATGAATATCCCCGTATTGTCTGTGATGCACGGTTTGGTGCGCGCAGGGCCATTCTTATCGACCTCCCTGGTAGCGGTTATAGTGATAAACCCACGCATTATGGTTATCGAACCAGCGAACAGGCACAGGTTGTCACTGAACTGTTGAATCACCTTAAACTCGATACCTTCTGGCTGTATGGCCACAGCATGGGGGGCAGCATTGCAATTGAAACGGCGGTTTTAATGCAGACTCGCGTCAGAGGTCTGATGGTCTCGGAACCCAATTTTCATCGCGGTGGTGGGGTGTTCAGCCGGTCTATTGCGGCACAAACAGAAAAGCAGTTTCTGGAACAAGGGTATGATGCGTTGCTTAGCGCGGAAACCACCGCGTGGGCGGGGAGTTTACAGAGCAATGCGCCCTGTGCCGTATGGCGTGGCGCGTCGAGCCTGGTGGCAGGCGTCGAACCTGAATGGGCAGAGCAATTTTTATCGCTAACCTGTCCGGTTACCCTTATTTTCGGGGCGTTATCGCTGCCTGATGCCGATGTTGATGCCCTTCAGCAGAAAGGTGTTGAGGTGAAAATCATTCCTGACGCCGGGCATTCGATGTCCTGGGAAAACCCGTCCGCACTGGCACAGACGTTAGCGGATTGTATCGCGAAATCATGACAGCCCGCATTGCTGCGGGCTGGAACATACTAGCGCAATAGCGCCTGCAATGCCTGGCGCGCAGCAGGCTGAACATCATGCGGGTGCTGGTAATCAATGTTCTCAATCGCCCGGCTATAAAGTGCAACCAGCCAGTCATAAACGTACGCGGTGGCCGCGTGTACGGGTTGTTCCCCCAGACGCGTCAGGCGTGGTGTTGCGCTGCTGACCACAGGCGTCACAAAAATGGCCTGACCTTTACGGATGCGGCTTGCAGGACGCTGCACGGCAGGCGTCTGGTCGTAACCCAGCCAGCCGATGAAATTACCCATCACGGCATGCAGTTGCGCGGCACTGCTTTTGTCTGTTTCGACAATGCCCTGCAGCTGCTGAGGCAGGTTAAGACGGTAACTGGCTACCACCAGAACATCCGCAATATGCTGTAAGACCGCCGGCTCCAGCCCCAGGCGAGCGGCGGCTGCGTCATTACGGCTCCACTGGCGCAGATGGTTAATCCACACTTTATGCGCCAGACGCGCTTTGTCTTTTGTCTGGAACACACCGACAGTGTCCTGCGAATTATCGGCAAACAGATCGATGGTATCCGTAAACAGTCCGTTCACCTGCTCCTCGCGCGGTTGCTGGACGGCCAGAAGTGTTTCAAAGGCTTTTAGTGGCGGCAGGAGTCCTTCGAGCAGTTCACCATGGCGGGCGGCACTGCTTTGCAGCGTTCGCACCATGCTTTCGGCCTGAGCGCGTCTCGCGCCGGGTTCCTGAACCAGCGGGGCCAGATAGCTGTGCATCAGAGCCGAAAGCTCTTGCTGCAGCATCGTTTTCAGCGTAAGGAGACGTTTCTGCCGTTGCGCGGGCAGCGTGGCCTGCGACAGCCACTCGATCACGCGCTGCATGCTGTGGCTGTCCAGCGCTTGCAGCGTTCCCCAGCGCTGTCCAGGTTTGCCCAGCAGATGTTGTACGGCTTCATCAAGATTCTGCCGGGTGGTAAAGCGTGCATCGTGAGGCGTAATCGCCCACACCAGGCCTGGCAGGGCTGACTCTTCCGCAGGTTGTGTCTCTTTGACCCAGTTCAGCAGAACCTTCGCGTTTTTTGCCGTTTGTTCGTGCTGTGCTGTTGCATTGCAGATAACCAGAACATCCGGCTGCAGTTGCTGACGATAATGCTCCAGCAGCCACTGGTATTTGGCCTGGCTTAACAGGTCGGTGCTGTGGTCTGAAAAAACAGGAATATCAATAATATCAACGTTATCCAGCGTGCTGTTTTCCACGGGCATGACCAGTTCCCGGGTCAGAAACGCCAGTACGTCGACGGGGATGCTAATGGCGTTAAGCATCTCACCGTTGTTGAGCGGGTGGAGCAGCGTTTCCTGGGCTTCCGGAACGGCAAATGCACCGTGGGTGAGAAACCCTTCGCCCGGCAGGCCAAAGTTATCCACCAACAGGCTGAGCGGTGCGGCAAGCTCTCTGGCGTGGCTGGTCTGGTGCAGAACATGCGCTAGCTTTAACCACTGTTGGGTTAATTCCTGCTGCTCACCCCACAGCAGAGACCAGACGCTGGCACGCGTGCTGAGATCAAGTGAAGGGACAAGGAGCGCAAACTGATGCCACAGTGCATCATCAATTTGCTGTTTTGCCCCCGGGACTGTGTTCTGCCAGAAGCGGGCAATGGCACCCACTTCCTGAGCGGTGATCCCCGGTACCCCCTGGGGCTGGCGGAGTCCGCGCCACTTCTCAAGGCGCGTCTCAATAACCGCTTTATCCACCGCGCGGATCTGCGGGTGCAACGTCGTGCGGGCAATAAACAGCTGCACCAGTTCGGCTTCCGTCACCAGGCTCAGGCGTAGCGGAAACGCCTCATCAACGGTCTCCACATTTTCTCTGGTGAACCGGAGTGCCATGTTGGTCAGGGCATGCCCCGGGTTGATATGCGAAAAATAGTCGAACGTGCGTTGGCCGGGCGTAACGTTCAGTCGGCCATTACCACTGCCACACAGGGATAAAAGCAGGTGTGCTTTTGCTCCCTGGGAATGACCATACAGCCCTATGCTGCTCTGTCGGGTAAGGGCACGCGCAATGGCCTGTTCCCGCGCCTGCGCCGAGTTAACGCGGGCAAGCAGTGCATCGGCGTCGTTATCCAGCATCGGGGCGTTCAGGCGCGTCTCGTTAATCCACCCAATTAAGGCCTGAGTGGTGGTCGTCGTCGCAGTCATTTCAGGTATACGCTCCCGCTGTCGATCCAGTAGTGGCTGCCGCTATGACGGCGATCGGCCAGAGTATTCAGTTTAAAGGTCAATGCGTCCGGCGGAACCGGCGTGCCGTCCTGCAGCCAGGCCTCGCTCAGCTCAAAGGATTCCGGCCCTTCATGTTTGCTGCCCCCGCACAGTTTCAGTCGTACGTTCAGCACGCCGTCGCCTGCAATCGCTTTTGCCAGTTCAGCCGAGTTGATGCTCAGGGTATACAGCGGCGTCGCTGGCCAGCGTGCATTCGCCAGTTGGCGGAAGCCGAGCGTTACATTACCGCGCAGCGGGAAATGCAGACGGGCGTCCAGCTTAGCGCCTGGCTTATCAAGGTCGATGTCCTGATACCAGACGTTCTCCTCACGCAGCGTATTGACCGTGTTATCCAACACGCCCAGATAACGCACGGTAGAGTAGGCACCAATGTCGGCGGCCTTAAAGTTAAAACGCGGCAGACGCAGGTCGAGCGCCAGGCTGCACAGCATGGCCCCCACGGCGGCGGTTGATTTCGGGTTGCCAATGCGTCCTTGCTGACTGAAGGGATACCACTCATGTACCCGATACTTGTCCAGCCAGACGATGCGGTTGACCGGCACAGGCTGAAGGTGGCGAATTAACGCCTGGACGCCAGGCAGGCAGCCAGGACGACCGGTAATCAGCAAAATATCGCAGCCATAGTGGGAAATTGCCTCGCACACCGCATGGAGCGGGGCGGCCAGCGTGAACTGACCGCCCAGCATCGCATCCTGCATTTCACGGAAACTCACATGCAGCGGAACGGCGAACAGGTCAAAGGCTTCTGAACCGGCAGGCAAGGCATGATCGATCGCCTGCTGCAGGTAATTCATGACGTTACGGGTTGGTTTCTGCGGGAGTAAGTCACCAATAGTGGCATGTAAACCGGCCAGCGGATCGTCAATATCGCTCGACTCCCATGCGGCCAGAATGGCATGACCAATCGGCATAAAGAGCTGAAGCGCCGTTTGCTGGCGCAATACCGCCTGGGTATCAATGCGCCCGGAGTCACCGAACAGCGATGCCATCAACAGAGACGCATCCGCCATGCCGGATTTTTGCAGTTGAGTTTGCAGGGCTGGCAACACATAGCGCTGGATCACATCCAGCAGGGTGTCGTCCCCTGCCACTTTAAACCCTTCGCGGAACAGGAGTTGTGGGGTGATCTTAACGTTATTACCGGAGCCATCATCAAGCTGATAGTGCGTAATCGCCATATCCGTTGTGCCCCCACCGATATCAATAGAGGCAACGCGCAGTGAACGTCCTGGCTGAGCACCCGGTTCAGATTCACGATCCGGGCGGGCGAGGGAGGCGAAGAATGCTTCCGTCTGGCCGCCGAAATGGGAGATGGCTTCGTTGTACAGCCAGACCAGTTGACCGCAGCTGGCTTCATCCCACTCCATTTGAATTTCAGGCACCGGCACCACGCTTTTTTCCTGCTGTTTGCGGCTGGCAAAATCTTCATCCTGCGGGTGCCAGCCCATCGCTTTCCAGACGATGGCAATCGCTTCAAACATGCGGCGACGGAAGATCTCGCGCTCCTGTTTCGGCATGGCCGATGGCAGGGTGAGGATCAGCGTACGTATCTGGCGCGGAGAAGCCGGGAAACCCAGCCGTAAGCGCGTAGCCACGCTGTTGATCTGCCCCAGCGCTTGCGCCAGCAGTTCACACAACATGTGCGTCATCAGTGTGCTACGGCTGTACTGCGGTGAGAACACCGGCAGCCGCTCATCCTGCGGCAGCGTGAAGAGCGGCTCACCGTCGTCGTTCATCAGGTTCATCAGCGGGAACGCGGTTGCCAGCGGTTCTCGCTGGGTCTTGCTGTTCATCTGGCTAAAGCGCCAGTCCTGCACCACCGGGGTTTCATCCCACAGGTAACGACGCGGGCTGGAGATGCCGCTGTTGCCTTCAGTTCCCAGACGCTGCATCGCCAGTTTGCGCGCTTCGTCGCCTACGCGAACAATAGACGGCCAGACGAACGCATCTTCACGGCCACTTTCCACTGAGAAATGCTGCTTGCCAAAACGCGCTTCTGAAAATTCCAGACGGCTGGTGAACAGCGGTTCATTCAGGAATTGCGGCTCACTTAACGAGCGCACCTGCAGCTCGGCGGTCTGGCGCAGGCCATCGTTGGCATCGCCGTGATCTTCAATGATCACGCCGCAGGTATGGGTGTTCCCCACGTCGAGGATCAGGTCAACCGGAATAGCTGGCGTACTGAGCGTGTGGGTGACGAATTTCACTTCCGGTACGGTGAGCTGTTCACCCAGCATGGTCAGCAGGTTGAGCCAGTGTGCCTGATACTCAAAACTGCGCAGCGCCTGGTGCAGGTCACGTTCGGCGCGGTTTTCAACACCTGCAGCAAACTGGGTAAACGCCTCGCGCAACCAGCCATCAATCCAGGTCTGATCGAGGAAACTTTCCACTTCGTCGTCTCGCCAGGCCAGTGCGAAGCGGGTACCGTTCAGAATATCGTTTTCGACCGGGGACAATGCAGAGGTGGCATGAGCCGCAATCTGGCTATCGAGTGCGAGGGTGACGCGGTGCGTATTGCCTGCCGCGTCGGGTGCATCCAGCTTACGCACCTGAACGCGTGCCCAGTTATCCGGGCCGTCAACAAAGGTGCGCGGCGGGTTGAAACGCAGGAATGGCACAGGGAGCCAGATGCCATCCAGCACCGTGAGCGACTGATGCAGTGCAATGGTCGTCTCGGGTTTCACCACTTCAGGCTGACCGCCGCCTGTCACCGGGAGCGTATAACGACCGTTGACCAGGTCGAAATCGAGACGCAGGAGTGGGCCATTGGCGGTTTTACGTACGAAACGCCCGTTGCTGGCGGTGTCCTGCGGCGTCAGGCCGAAATCGAGGAATTGCACGCCGCTGTTGGCAATAAGCGTGACGCTCTGTTTATAGTCGCAAAGATTTACCAGCATAGGGTCAGGCACCTGCTTTCTTGAACGTCAGTGGAACGACGGTTTTTGCATCATAACGGGCATTACATGTGGCGACATCGCTGGTACCTGCTTTGCAGGCGATTTCCGGCATCGGGTAGCGAGAACCGTCTGTGCAGCGTGCAGTGCCGCGGCTTTTAATCATCAGCTCACCATTGCTGTGCAGCCCGGAGAACACCTCCACACGGCAGACAACATTATCGCCATGCACGACACGGGCGAGGCCTTTATTGTTCTGGATCTGGTAGCGCAGTGACGGCGGTTTGCCGGTCACCGGATCTTTCACATCCAGGATCGCGCGCCAGGTTCCATTCAGGAAGCGCGTCGACCCCGCTTTAACCTGGTTTGACTCCATTACCAGCGCATCTTTAGGGATAGCGGTAATCACCACCGGTGCAGGCTCTGGTGTGGGTGCAGGTTCTTTCACTTTACTCGCCAGCACTTCAGCCTGATGAAGGGGTAATTTCATTGCCAGCGGCTCCACCGCTTTAATCGGTTTTGGTGCAATCTCAACAGGAACAAGGGCCGGTGCAGGTGTGGGTTCTGCAGATGGAACCTGTTTTGGCCACAGCAGCGGTGCAGCAATTGCAGCAACAATCACGGCAGCAACCGGCAGTGCCCAAAGGGGGACACGGCGTTTTTGGGCTACGACCACAGAAGCGGGGACTGGCTCTTCAACCGGTGGCACAACGACCGGGACAGGCTCTGGTTCATACAGCTCTTCCGGCGTGATGCGTACAACGGTTGTCGGTGAGACAAGCGGCTCATCGGCCTGTTCAAAGGTGATGATCGGAGCCGGTTCTGGTTCTGGCTGAGGGTCTTCAATGACAACGGGAGCAGGCTCAGGGATCAGCGATTCACGCAGGCATGCGAGCACATCGTCGCGCGCATTTTCGTTCAGATTAACAAAACCCCAGAAGCAAATGACCGGCTTCCCCTCAACCAGGTACAGGAAGTTTTCGTTCGGGAACTGGAAGGTTTTTGACAGCAGGGAACCGAAAAGTTGCTGTGCCGTTTTAGGCGACTGGAGGCATTTTTTACTCAGCGATTCGACGCTGGCAAGGGTATTTTCCAGATAGCGCAGGGCGCGAAAACGGGCGTCCTCGTCGGCGGCTTTCCAGCTGCTTACGGTGCCATCAACAGGTGAATACCAGTCAACACGATCGCCACCATCGTTTACCTGTGGAATGGCCAGACAATCAACAATGGCCTGTTGTTTGCGCAACCGGAGCGCTTCACGAATTTGCAACGCTGATTCAAAAACGGCCTGTCCGCCGCCGCCAACGGCCTGAAAATCATCCAGATTACCGCTGCGTAAAAGAGTTTTTGCCACGATTTGTTCCCATTTACTTCTTCACACCGTTACTTTAACGAAATCGGGGGGCAAGCAAACGGAGGAGGAGACGCCAAAAGCGCCGATTTCTTGTGGCATTGATCGTGACGGTTGTGCTTGACGGATAATGACACTTAAGGCAAATCGATGTTCATGTGCTGACTGCAAAAACAGCGAAAAACGAGATTTTAGAATAACCTGATAGTGTTTTGTTATTTGTCAGGCCATAACGGCTATGCTGTTATTACTGTCCGATATAATAAAACTGAAAGGGTTATAATCATGTCTACAGGGAAAACGCTGCTCGCCCTTGCGCTGAGCACTCTTTTACCGGCAGGTGCCGCATGGGCGGCGAACAATGACACCATTATTTACTGCTCTGAAGCTTCACCGGAGTCGTTTAACCCGCAGATCGCCAGTTCTGGCCCTTCGTTCGTGGCCAGCTCTCAGGTGCTGTATAACCGCCTGATCAATTTCGACCCGGTGAAAAATACCCCGGTTCCGTCCCTGGCGGAGTCATGGACTATTTCACCTGATGGTAAGACCTATACCTTTACGCTGCGTAAAGGGGTCAAATTCAACAGCAACAAATACTTCAAACCAACCCGCGATTTTAATGCCGATGACGTTATTTTCTCCGTCATGCGTCAGAAAGACCCTAAGCACCCGTATCACAATGTTTCACAGGGCAACTACGAGTACTTTAACGATGTAGGCCTGGATAAACTGATTCAGGATGTCAAAAAGGTCGATGATTATCACGTCCAGTTCACCCTGAGCGAACCGAACGCCGCTTTCCTGGCCGACTGGGGGATGGATTTTGCCTCTATTCTGTCAGCCGAATATGCCGACGCGATGCTGAAAAAAGGGACGCCTGAGAACGTCGACACCTGGCCAATTGGCACCGGGCCTTATGTCCTGCAACAGTACAAAGTGGATTCGCTTATCCGCTACGTTGCTAACCCGAACTACTGGGATGGTGCGGTACCGACTAAACACCTGATCTTCTCCATCACGCCAAATGTGGAAACGCGTCTGGCGAAACTGCAAACTAATGAATGTCAGATCATTCCTGCGCCGTCGCCAGTGCAGTTTGATGTGATTAAGAGCAATAAAAACCTGACGCTGCATTCTGTGGATGCACTGAACGTGGGTTACCTGGCGTTTAATACCGAGAAAAAACCGTTTGATAACGTGCTGGTTCGCCAGGCACTTAACTACGCAACGGACAAAAAGGCCATCGTAAACGCGGTCTTTATGGGCTCCGGTACGGTAGCAAAATCGCCGATCCCACCGAATATGTTGGGCTTTAATAAAGAACTGAAGGATTACAGCTACGATCCTGAAAAAGCAAAGGTATTATTGAAACAGGCCGGGCTGGAGAAGGGCGCGGAAGTGACATTGTGGTCAATGCCGGTGCAGCGCCCGTATAACCCGAATTCACGCCGTATTGCGGAGATGATCCAGGCCGACTGGGCAAAAGTGGGCGTGAAGGCCAAAATTGTCTCTTACGAATGGGGCGAGTACCTTTCCGGTATGCGTAAAGGTGAACATGACTCCGCCCTGTTTGGCTGGATGTCTGACAACGGTGACCCGGATAACTTTGCTGACGTGCTGCTGGGTTGTAACAGCATCAAAACCGGATCAAATGCCGCACGCTGGTGCGATAAAGGTTATGATTCCCTGGTGCAGAAAGCCAAACTGACCAGTAACCCGGGTGAACGTGCGAAGCTCTACAGCCAGGCGCAGGAAATTTTCTACCAGCAAGCGCCGTGGATTGCGCTGGCAAACGGGAAAACGTTCTATGCCACCCGCAGCAACATCACGGGGTACAGCGTGAGTCTGATGGGCAGTGATTTCTCGAAAGCGAAATTAAACTAAGTGCATCAAATGCCCGGTAAGCGCAGTGCCGCCGGGCAATTACAAGGAGTGACAATGTCACATTTAAATGAAGTCATCGCCCGTGTGGATGCGGCTATCGAAGAGTGTGTGATTACCCACATGAATGAATTGCTTATTGTATTAAGCGAGGATGCTGAGCTGAGCCGCGAAGATCGCTATACCCAGCAACAGCGTCTGCGTACCACGATTGCGCATCACGGTAAGCAGCATAAAGAAGAGATGGAAGCACGCCACGAGAATCTGACCAAAGGTGGTACCATCCTGTAACGGTCAAAACTGGCGTCGTGCCACCAGCCATGCCCCGATGACCAGCATCACTGCGCCACAAACAGGGCCGACCAGTGCGCGCAGCGGAATGCCATTGCTTTTTAGCACATCCATCACCAGGCCGCCAATCAGCTGGCTTGCCACCAGCACGGCGATGGTTGTCGCTGCACCAACGTTCTGATAGCCGCTGATGCTGGCAAAAACGAAAAACGACCCTAGCAGCCCAGGGATCAGCGTCCACCAGCGTACCGCCGAGGCCAGCTCGCTGAAGCCGGCGATACCTTGTCTGAGCAGCAAAATGCTGACAAACAGCACAATACCCACCAGTGAATTCAACAGCATCGCGATAAGGATGGTGGAGGAGGACTGTGTGATGCGCACCATCAGGGTGTTTTGCACCACCAGGCCAATACCCGCCGCCACCAGAAAAGCCAGCGTCAGTGATTGATTCATTAAATAGCATCCGGATCGCTGCGCTCATCAAGCTGCAGCTGCATGAAGGTTAAATCCAGCCAGCGACCAAACTTGGTGCCCACCTGCGGCATTTGGCCTGTTGTCACAAAACCGAGCGTCTCATGGAGATGGATCGAGGCATGGTTTTGCGCTTCAATGCCGGCCACCATAACGTGTTTGCCGATCTTGCGGGCTTCGATAATCAACGCTTTCATTAACGTCCGGCCAATCCCTTTCCCCTGATGGCCAGGGTGGACGTAGACTGAGTGCTCTACCGTATGACGAAAGCCGTCAAAGGCTCGCCAGTCGCCGAAGGAGGCATACCCGGTAATTGTGCCATCCTCTTCACTCACCAGTACCGGATATCCTGCGAAAGTCCGCGCCTCGAACCAGGCGATACGGTTATCGGTATCGACGGTTTTATCGTTCCAGATAGCGGCAGTATGCAACACCGCGTGGTTGTAGATTTCACCAATCGCGGCGCAATCTTCTTTGCTGGCATGACGAACGATCATGGTTGAACCTCAGAATGTGTTGTTCACTATAGTATTACGATGTGGCTACGATATTACACAATAGTGTCGCCAGCGTGCTATGGCTTAAGTCATATTTTTTTGTGATGGGACGCCATTGAAATACCGTTCATACACTATAGTATGACGTCATGAACATGATGACAGATACGATGAATCAACGGATTAGCGCCCGAATTCGCATTGAACGTGAATCGCGCGGATGGTCGCTGAGCGAGCTTGCTGAGCGGGCAAGCGTGTCTCGCGCGATGATCCATAAAATTGAACGTGGGGACAGTAGCCCGACGGCGACCTTGCTTGCCCGGCTATCGGGTGCTTTTGGCATCAGCATGTCCACCCTGATCGCGAGAGCCGAGATGCAGGAAGGGAAGTTGCTGCGCCTGGCAAATCAGCCCGTCTGGCGTGACCCGCAAACGCACTATCTGCGCCGTCACGTTTCACCGCGCACTGACCTGCCTATTGATCTTGTCCAGGTTGAGCTGCCCGCGGGTAGCGATGTCCCGATGCCAGCCTCTTCCTATGCACTGGCACGCCAGCTTATCTGGCTCCAGTCCGGTGAGCTGGTGTTTCTGGAGGGCGATACCCGCCACGAAATGAAAGCGGGTGATTGCCTGGAGCTGGGGCCGCCAAATGACTGCCGGTTTATCAACGAAACAAACGAGTCCTGCGTTTATCTGGTTGTGCGACTTAACCAGTCTGGCTCGTGATCGCAGGTCCGGATTATGGCTACCGGATAACCAATAATAAGAGGAGGGTGGAATTTCCCGCCATAATAATTTGTGAAGATACGATGTATTGTCTTTAATTAAACCAGCATCGCTTTTTACGCCATCAGCATAGATGAGCCAGAAGCGACAAAAATGATGGTTTCCAGTATTTGGTTTTTTATATGCACTTCCCAGCACCAGGCAGGCATAACGATACAGGATATATCGAACCGGCGTCATTTTTTAAGCTGACGCTGAAAATAGCATTTTGTTTTGGCTACGGGAATTGAACATGCATAACTTAGAAAATTTAGAAAAAGCTCAGCGAATTAGTCTGACCATGCAAGTTGAGATCAGTTTGAAAGGGGCGTTAATTACGGGTTCACTAAAGCCTGGCGCGCGACTGATTACCAAAGAAATTGCCAATAAATTAGGCACCAGCATCACACCTGTCCGTGAGGCGCTTTTGCGCCTGGTTTCAGCAGGAGCGCTGCATGCCACACCGGCGCAGGCGTTTCTGGTGCCTGAAGTGACGCTGGATCGCTATAACGAAATTAACGCCATCAGAAAACAGCTTGAACCGATGGCGGTTGCTGCAGCCTGTCGGCATATGTCAGACAGTAAGCTGAGAACGCTGCGTGAACTGTCGGATGTGTTCCATGAAGCGATGCAAATGGGAAATATTCAGAAAATGCTGCACGCTAACCACGTTTTTCGTTTTACGCTCTATCAGTATGCAGAAATGCCCACGCTTAGTACATTAATTGAGCAATTATGGGTGCGCATTGGCCCATGTATTAACTTTTTACACCGGGAGCAAAGTAACATAATTGATTCTCCTTATCATTATGCTGATTTACTTTCAGCCCTCGAACGCAGAGATGCTGATGCCAGCCAGACGGCAATAAATAATCTGATTGACGAAGGGCATTCTCTTATACAACGGCAATATTTTGGTTAGGGAATGATTTAATCCAGGTTATATCTTTTCATTAAAATACCCACACCAGAAATAAGCCATTTTTTATATTTCAGAATGATAATTATTAACCAGCGATGGCGAAATATAAAAACACCCGGCAGCAATCCGCTACCGGGTGTTTTTACTTACTCGAAGCGATAAGAAACTGACAGGCCCACGCCGTAGTTGCGACCGGGTGCTGGCTCGTAATAGCGCCCGTTGGATTCGTTCACAATCACCGAGCCAACATACTCTTTGTCGAACAGGTTATCGACGCGCCCAAAGACATCCATGCCCCAGTTGCCGTAGTTGAATTTATACCCGGTATTCAGCCCGACCACCATATAGGACGGAGCCTTCGCTGTGTTCTCGTCGTCGGCCATGATATCGCTCATATAGCGCACATCACTTCCCGCGTACCAGCCTTCTTCTGGCTGCCAGCCAAACGAAGCGTAACCCATGTTACGGGCAATGCCTGGCATCCGGTTACCGTTGCAGTCTGCATCGCTGCAGACGTTGGTACGGTAGGTGGCATCCAGGTAAGTCCACGCCATCTTCAGCTTCCAGTTTTCGGCAAACTGCTGATCAAGGGACACTTCCACGCCCTGACGACGGGTTTTACCGGCATTTTTATAGCTGGTGCGGCCACCGGAGCTGGTATCCACCACAATTTCGTCATCGGTATCGGTGCGGAACAGCGCCGCCGTCAGCAAGCCGTTACCGAGGCGAGTTTTGCTACCCACTTCATACGTATTATTGGTGGACGGCTTCAGGCCAAAGTTCAGCCCGCCCTGGTCATCGGAACGGTAGGAAAGTTCGTTGATGGTTGGGGTTTCAAACCCGCGTCCCGCTGCGGCATACAAATTCCAGCTGTCGGTCACGGCATATTTCACCGAACCTGCCGGGAGCCATTTATGGTAGTTCGCGTCGCCGCTGTCATCACCGTTGCCTGGCGTAATGTAATGATCGTTGGAGTCAAACCAGACTGAGCTGTAGCGGACACCTGCATCAACGGACAATTTTTGCGTTAACTGCCAGCGGGTTTGCAGGTAGGGATCAACGTTCCACATCAGATTGCGTTCATCGCGGCGTTTATTACCCTTCACGCCATAATCCGGTACGCCGTTGTCCATCACGAAGTTTTCATACCCGCGACGATCTTCGCTCATATTTTCGTAGTTCAGCCCGGTGGTAAAGGTCACCGGAACCAGCAGTTCACCACGGTGTGTCCAGCGGGTATCAATGCCCTGATAATGACGCTGCATATCAATCACGCCGCCGGAGTGGGTGGCGGGTTTCTGATACTTAGCCATGATCGACTGGTACTGCGTCATTTCGCGCTCACCGGCGTACGTCATCACGCTGAGATCGTCCTGCGTACTGAGCTGACGGTCGTAACGCAGCCCGGCCTGCGTCTGCTTGATGGTCTTGCGGGTATTGAACTGATCGCCGCGAGGAGACTGGCGCGGATTATCCCGCCACTCCTGATAATCCAGTCCACCCGGATCGTTGGCTTTCATGTCCACGCTGTTAACAATCAACGTCAGCTTGCTGACATCATCAATACGGACGCCAAGCTTAGCGTTGGCGAGATTTTTACGCGCACCGCTGTGATCGCGGTAACCTTTGGTGGTGAAGCGGGTCGTCGATACGGTGTAATCCACATCGCCCGCGTGCGTCCCGTCACCCATTGCTCCGGTGGCTTTCATACCGTAACGCCATGTTCCGTAACTCCCGTAATAACTGCTGGCTTCAATGGTTGGCGGTTGTTGCCCGGTTTGCGTGTTGATGTTGATCACGCCACCAGAGGCATTGCCGTAAAGGGCGGAGAAGGGGCCGCGCAGCACTTCAACGCTATCCACACTGGAGAGATCAATGTTGGAGGTCTGCCCTTGTCCGTCTGGCATGGTCGCCGGAATACCGTCCACATACATTCTAATGCCGCGCACGCCGAAGGTGGAGCGGGCACCAAATCCGCGCATGGAGAGCTGGAGATCCTGGGCATAGTTCTGACGGTTCTGGATCTGCAGGCCAGGGACGCTGCCGAGCGATTCAGACAGGTTAATACGCGGAGTGGCCTGACGCATATCGTCACCACTCACGACGCTGACGGCTGCTGGCGTATCCAGCTCCGAGACGGTTTGCGGTGTGGCGCTAACGATCATGGGGGATTCTTCTGCACCCATCGTCGTGAGGGGGGATGAAATGAGCGGAACTAACAGTAGCGGGAGCGTTGCCTTACGGGCAGAAAAGATTTTCATGAATAAAACCGGTTGTAGATTAAGACGAACCAAACGAAACATATGTATGCATGTTAAATCTTTTGTAAATGTTTTGAAAATATTAAGCGCACATTGCGTTAATGAAGAGGGCGAAAGGAAAGAAAAACTCCACATTTAGTTAATTAATGATTACTATTCTCATTAACAACGAGGCGACGCCATGACGTTGCCCGCCGGAAGCGATGTCAGCGGTACACCCCCTCTTTTAAAAAGGAATTGTTATGTCTTTACGTCATCTGTGCTCGCCGCGCCTGTGTGGTTCTCTGTTGTCAGGTGTTTTACTGTTTGCCGGAACGTTCCAGGTTCATGCCGCTGAAGAAATGCTGCGTAAAGCAGTGGGGAAAGGCGCTTATGAAATGGCCGTGAGCCAGCAGGAGAACGCGCTGTGGGTTGCGACGTCACAAAGCCGAAAAACCGATAAGGGCGGCATTGTTTATCGCCTTGATCCGGTCACGCTGGAGGTGACGCAGGCCATTCATAACGATCTTAAGCCGTTTGGTGCCACTATTGATAACGCCACTCAGACGCTGTGGTTTGGTAACACCACCAACAGCGCAGTGACGGCCATTGACGCCAAAACGGGGGATGTCAAAGGGCGTCTGGTGCTGGATGACCGCAAACGTAGCGAAACGGTCAAACCGCTGCAGCCTCGCCAGCTGGTAGCCGATGACGCCACCAATACCGTTTACATCACCGGTATCGGGAAAGAGAGTGTTGTCTGGGTGGTTGATGGCGCGACGCTGAAGTTAAAAGACACGGTCGCCAATACTGGCACGTTCAGTACCGGTCTGGCGCTGGATGCGCAGGCAAAACGCCTGTATACCACCAGTGCTGATGGTGAGCTGGTGACGATTGATACGGCAACAAACAAAATCCTCAGCCGTAAAAAAGTACAGGATGACGGGAAAGAACACTTTTATCTGAACCTGAGCCTGGACACCGCCGGTCAGCGCGCCTTCCTGACAGATTCAAAACAGCCGGAAGTGCTGGTGGTAAGCCTGAAAGATGGTAGTGTGATCGAAAAAATCGCCGCGCCTGAATCTCTGGCTGTGCTGTTTAACCCGACACGGAATGAAGCGTACGTCACGCACCGTGAAGCGGGAAAGGTGAGCGTAATTGATGCAAAAACCTACAAGGTAACCAAAACCTTTGATACACCTGTCTACCCGAACAGCCTGGCGCTGTCTGCGGATGGCAAAACGCTGTATGTGACGGTGAAACAGAAGTCCACCCGTCAGCAGGAAGCAACCCAGCCTGACGACGTGATTCGTATCGTGCTGTGATGCAAGGGAAGGCCGCTTGTCAGTTAAGCGGTATTAAGCCACTCTGTTATTTTAGTGGCATCGTTCCGTTCACTCAGACTTTCCTGCTACCTGCATAATCCGCTGCGGTGAACGTGCTAAGGGGGCTCCCGCCGCCCCCTTAGCAATCCCGGCTCCCGGCAAAGAAAATCGCCGCTTCGCGGTGCCCTCAGCTTATTCCTTCCGGCTTTTCGGGGACGGGCTGAAGTGGTTTAATAGTTTTAGACACGTTCAGAGGTTATAAATTAAATAACTGATGAGGTGCAAAAAATGAATTCACGCCGATTTACCCCAGAGTTTAAACGCGAGTGCGCTGAGCTGGTCCTTGACCATGGCTACTCATTCCGCCAGGCCTGCGAAGCCTCTGATGTCGGTGTCACGGCCATGAGACGCTGGGTCAGACAGCTTGAAATTGAACGTGGTGGCCTGGTTTTATCCGGTCAGGGCATCCCCTCTCCGGCTCCTCCGCTCACGCCAGAGCAGCAGTACATTCGTCAGCTTGAAGAACGGGTTCAGCGGCTTGAGAGGGACAAGGAGATATTAAAAAAGGCTACAGCTTTGCTGATGTCGGACGCCAGCAAGCCCTGAAACTTGTCGCCGCCCTGAGCCAGGAATACAGCGTAAAAGAGCTCTGTGCGGTCCTCGGCGTTTGCCGGAGTCTGGTTTACTACCATCGCAAACGCCAGAAACAACCGGATACGACGCGAATTGCCCTACAGCGAAGGGTGGCCGAGCTACACCGTCTTGGGCGGGGCTCAGCCGGAGCAAGAACGTTGTCTTTACTGCTTCGCCGCGAAGGAGAAAACGTTGGGCGTTACAAGGCCGGGCGACTGATGAAAGAAGCCGGTCTGGTGAGCAGGCAGCCCGGAAAACACCGCTATCGCCTGTGTAACCGGCAGTCTAATCTGGCGGAAAATCATCTCAGTCGCAATTTTACGGTAAATGCACCGGATAATGTGTGGTGTGGAGATATCACTTTTATCAGAACACAAGCGGGCTGGCTGTATCTGGCAGTGGTACTGGATTTATACGCGCGAAAAGTGGTGGGTTGGGCGTTCTCGTCTGTGGCTGACAGCCAGCTGGCGCAGAATGCCCTTACAATGGCCTGGGAAAACCGGGGCCGTCCAAAAGGATTAATGTTCCACTCTGACCAGGGTTCTCAGTATGCCAGCATGTCATACAGGGACATAGCGAAGCTGTACGGCATCAGACTCAGCATGAGTCGCAAAGGAAACTGCTGGGACAATGCCGTTGCAGAGAGGCTGTTCCGGAGTCTTAAAACGGAATGGTTGTTACGTGAAGGCTACCGAAACAGAAGTGAAGCAGTGAAGGATGTGGTTCAGTACCTGAGTGGGTATTACAACCGGGTAAGGCCGCATAAAAACAACGGAGGGTTAACACCTGCCGAGATGGAAAGACAAAGAACCTCAGGTCGTGTCCAAATTAAGTAGACCACTTCACCGTCCCCGAAAAGCCGGAAGGAATAAGCTGAGGGTACCGCGAAGCGGCGATTTTCTTTGCCGGGAGACGGGATTGTTAAGGGGGCGCGATAGCCCCCTTAACACGTTCACCGCAGCGGATTATGCAGGTAGCAGAATGTCTGAGTGAACGGAACGATACCACTGAAATAACAAAGTACTCTGGTGTCGCTTAACTGACTGGTATTAGATCATCTGATCCCTTTTTTTATGCCGTCCGCTTAACAGGAGCCATCAGGCTGGCATTGATTTACGGATCGCGCTGAGCAGCGTTTGTGCGCCTGATGAGAGTGGGGCATCTACCCGGGTGAGGATCCCAATAGGTTCACCCGCCCCCGGCGATGTGACCGGCAGTGCTGTTAGTGTACCCCGGCGTAAATCGTCTTTTACCGCGCCGGAAGGCACGAACCAGACGTAGTCAAAATCTACGGTGAGCTGGCGTGAAAGAGAGGCCGACAGCGTTTCAATACAACCGGAAGGTAGTTTGCAGCCCTGCATCTCTAATAACGCCTCGGCGTTCTGGCGCGGAACTGTACCTTTTGGTGACACCACTACAGGCCACTCCATGACGCGGCTTAAGGTGACGGTGTCCTGCAGCAACGGGTGGTTGGGACGCACGACCAGCTTCAGTGATTCCAGGAACAGCAGTTCGTAATTAAGCCCCCCCATCAGTTCAGGATCGGACATGCGCCCAATGCCGAGATCCAGCTCACCGGATTTCAGCCCCGCGAGCAGCATGGTGTTATTCATGGTCGCGACCTGGATCGTCGTATGCTTTTGCTGCTTGTGGAACTGACCAATAACGGCAGGCAAAATCCCCAGCGCAGCCGTAGGCAGAGCGCCAACGCGCACAATCTCGCTGGCGTGCTCCTCTTTACGGTTCAACGCCTGACCTGCGGTGTTGAGAGCATCCAGAACCTTGACGGCGTGCGTCAGGAATTGTTCCCCCACAAGCGTAAGTTGTGCGCCCAGGCGACCACGATCGAAAAGCCGGGTTCCGGTGAGTTGTTCCAGCTCGTTTAGCGTTTTTGAGAGGGCGGGCTGGCTAAGGTTAAGAGTTTCAGCCGCTCGCCCCAGCGTTCCCTGTTGAGCGACGGCCACAAATGTATGCAAATGGCGCAAGCGTATGCGCTGACTGAACAGACCATTTTTTTCCATAGGCGATGTTAAAAACAGAGCGGTGCGGGTGACAAGTTAAGTTGTTTAATTTTGATAACCTGATAGCAAAATATTTTTAACATTTGATCTGTTTGAGTTACAAGCTGTTTTTCGCGCCGCGCAATTTTCCCTCATGAGCCAGGGTTCTGAGTTTGTTCCGGAAAGAGCAGGCTTTAACCACTCGCCTGTCCAGATCACAAATCGTAAATTCTTCCCGCCAGAAAGAACGGGCTTCTCTACACTCCAGGTAATATTCACTGGAGGCATGACATCATGGCGAACACCATCACGGCTGATGATATTCGGGAACACTTTTCGCAGGCTATGTCGGCGATGTACCAGCAGGAAGTTCCGCAGTACGGCACATTGCTTGAACTGGTTGCGGACGTAAACCTGGCGGTTCTGGAAAATAACCCGCTCTTACATGAACAACTGGCGAACTCAGATGAACTGGCGCGTCTGAATGTTGAGCGCCACGGTGCGATCCGTGTCGGTACTGCGCTTGAACTTTCAACATTACGTCGCATGTTTGCCATTATGGGCATGTACCCGGTCAGCTATTACGACCTCTCCCAGGCAGGGGTTCCCGTCCACTCGACGGCGTTCCGGCCGGTGGAGGATGCAGCACTTTGCCGTAATCCATTTCGTATTTTCACATCGCTGCTACGTCTTGAGTTGATTGAAAATGTCGCCCTGCGCGAACGGGCGGCGGAGATCCTCTCACGGCGAAACATCTTCACGCCACGCTGTCTGGAACTTATTGAACTGCATGAATCAACCGGGCAGTTCACCGACGCACAGGCGCGTGAGTTTGTTCAGGAAGCACTGGAAACCTTCCGCTGGCACCGCCATGCGACGGTCGATCAGGAAACCTACCTGGCACTGCATAATGAACACCGCCTGATTGCCGACGTGGTCTGTTTCCCCGGTTGCCACATCAACCATCTCACACCGCGCACGCTGGATATCGACCGGGTGCAGGAGCTGATGCCGAAGTACGGTATTGAGCCAAAAATTTTGATTGAAGGGCCGCCGCGTCGAGAGGTGCCAGTTTTGCTACGCCAGACCAGCTTTAAAGCGCTGGAGGAACCGGTGTTCTTTGCCGGGGAGCATAAAGGCACCCATACCGCCCGGTTTGGTGAAATTGAGCAGCGCGGCGTCGCACTCACGCCGAAAGGCCGCGAACTGTACGATAGTTTGCTCGGGCAGGCCGGGACGGGCAAAGACAACCTGACGCACCAGCTGCATTTGCAGGATATCTTTAGCGCTTTCCCGGACAGCGAAATGTTAATGCGCCGTCAGGAGCTGGCGTATTTCCGCTATCGCCTGACACCCGCAGGGGAAGCGCATCGCCATGCGTTTCGCCCGGGCGACGATCCGCAGCCACTGATTGAGCGCGGGTGGGTGGTCGCACAGCCGATCACCTACGAAGATTTTCTGCCGGTCAGTGCAGCAGGGATTTTTCAGTCGAACCTCGGCAATGAAACTCAGGCGCGAAGCCATGGTAATGCCAGCCGCGAGGCTTTTGAAGCGGCGCTGGGAAGCCCGGTCTATGACGAGTTTACCCTTTACCAGGAGGCGGAAACACGCAGCAAACAGCGTTGCGGTTTACTCTGAAATCGTTACTCTGCTGGGGTGTGATGGAAAAAGAAGGTGGTTATGAAAAATTCCTCCGCCCCCGTGGCTGAAACGCTGCAGGGCGCTCTGACGGGTTTTACCGATGACAATGTTCACGTCTGGTGCGGCATACCCTATGCTGCACCGCCTGTTGGTCAGTGGCGCTGGCGTTCCCCGCAACCGCCCGAACGCTGGGACGGTGTGCGGCAGGCGACGACGTTTTCTGCCTCAAGCTGGCAAAGCAGTGAGTATTGCCAGGAACTTGGCGGCGGCGATCCCGGTCAATTTTCTGAAGATTGTCTTTACCTCAACGTCTGGTCACCGGCCGTGCGTCCGGCTCCGCTTCCGGTGATGGTCTGGCTGCACGGCGGTGGGTTTACCATCGGCGCGGGTGGGCTTCCACCGTATAACGGCAAAGCGCTGGCAGAACGTGGCGTGGTTGTTGTGACCCTCAATTACCGTCTCGGGCATCTCGGCTTTTTCGCCCATCCTGCGCTGGAGGGAGAAGAAGATCGCGTGGTGCATAATTTCGCGTTGCTCGACCAGATTGCGGCGCTGGGCTGGGTGCGGGACAATATTGCCGCGTTTGGCGGCGATCCGAACAACATCACGCTGTTTGGCGAATCAGCCGGTGCGCGCAGTGTGTTGTCACTGCTGGCATCTCCTCTGGCGGAGGGGGCATTCCATAAAGCGATTGTGCAAAGCGGGTACACGTTACCGGACACGCCGCGCGAGCAGGCAATGCAAAAAGGGGAAGCGCTGGCCACACATTTTGGCCTTGAAAACGCCAGCGCGGAGCAGTTGCGCGCCATTCCGCCAGAGGCGTTCTGGTCTCTGACGGCTCCGCTGAACATTGCCCCTGCGCCGGTGGTGGGAGATTGTGTCCTGCCGGAAGCGATGCTCGATATGTTCTTTGCTGCTCGCCAGCATCCGGTTCCGGTCATGATTGGCTCTAACAGCGATGAGGCCAGCGTGATGGCGGTATTTGGCATCGATCTTGCCGGGCAAATTCAGAAGCTTCGCCGTGAACGACGTTTTGGCCTGGGGTTGATTAAGCTGCTCTATCCGGGTGTGAAGGGGGATGAGGAGCTGGGCAGGCAGGTGTGTCGTGATATGGCTTTCACCACGATGGGATATGTGGTGATGCAGGCTCAGCAACGCGTCGGCGCGCCGTGCTGGCGCTACTGGTTTGATTATGTGGCGGAAGCGGAACATGCGACTTATGTCAACGGTGCCTGGCACGGTAACGAAGTGCCTTATGTTTTTGACACGCTGGGACAGATAGAACCTTCCCGCCAGTATGTCAACGCCCGCGATCTACAGTTTTCTGCAAACGTAGCCGACTACTGGGTAAGCTTTGCACGTGACGCCCACAGTAGCCGTGACATCCTCCCGGGGCCGACGCACTGGCCCGCCTGCCGCAAAGGCCGCGATGTGTTGCTACGTATTGGCGTGAATAAACATGCAGGTTTCAGGCTTGAAAACCGCTTTATGCGCGCCCGCATGAGTCTCTTTAAGCGAGTGATGAAGCACCACGTCAGCCTCGACTGAGCAGGCAGGAACGAAACGCCGCCAGGCCATGTTCGGGGCCTGGCGATTCGCGTAACACCAGCCGATAGCTCGCACCGGTTTTAATGCTCGTCTCAAAAGGCCGCGCCAGCCTTCCGGCGCGGACATCCTCTTCCACTAGTGTCTCGTCGGCGATGGCAATGCCCAGCCCCTGAATGGCAGCAGTAATGGCGAGATCCATCGTATCGAAGTGTTGATTTTTGTGCATGACAAATGTCGGATGCGTCTGTTTCGCCAGCCACAATGACCAGTCAGTCTTATCCCTTGTCGGGTGGAGAAACGTCAGTGACTCCAGCGCCGCCCCCGCCCGCAACGGGCTGAGTACCGGGGTTAAGGCCTCTTCAAACAGCAGATCGCCCGCACTCATGTGGGTGCCGAAAACAATGGCCGCGTCGTAGGATTCGGTTTTGAAATTGACGTTGTGATCGGTGGTCGTGGTTAAGGCGATTTGCAGATCAGGCTGCTCGCGCTCGACCTCCAGCAGACGGGGTACCAGCCAACGCATGGCACAGGTAGGCGCTTTCAGACGGATCACGGTTTGCTGGGCACGGGCCTGCTGGGCCACGGTAAGCAGATGCTCAAAAGCGGATTGCAGCTCCGGAAGCAGGGCACTGCCTTGCGGGGAGAGGCGCAGACCGCGTGAATGACGCTCAAATAAGGGAAAACCAAACCACGCTTCAAGGGCGGCAATTTTGCGGCTCACGGCTCCCTGAGTCAGGCAAAGCTCTCTGGCAGCATGGGTGAGATTAAGGTGACGCGCGGTTTTCAAAAACGCGTCAACCGCATTGAGCGGGAATGAACGGCGCGACATAGAACACCTCAGTTATGCATTTTTCTCATGGCTATTATGACAACAATTCGATTGTCCCGACAACGCACTTATTGTTTGAATAGTTATGCAATATCCACGAGAAGGGACAGATGATGACTTTGAAAACCCCGGTGCAAGCCCGTTCCAAACTGCCTGACGTTGGTACCACCATTTTTACCGTTATCGGTCAGCTCTCTGCCCGACATAACGCCATCAACCTTTCTCAGGGTGCGCCGAATTTTTCCTGCGACCCGAAACTGATAGCCGGCGTGACCCGTGCGATGGAAGCCGGGCATAACCAGTACGCGGCGATGACCGGCCTGCAGCCATTGAAGGAGCGTATCGCGGAAAAAATCGCCACCCTTTACGGCACACAGTATGACCCGGGCAGCGAGGTACTGGTCACGGCCAGCGCCAGTGAAGGGCTTTACTCGGCAATCAGCGGACTGGTGCATCCGGGTGATGAGGTGATTTACTTCGAGCCGTCATTTGACAGCTATGCGCCAATTGTACGCCTGCAGGGGGCCACACCGGTTGCCATCAAGCTGACCGTGCCAGACTTTGCCGTTAACTGGGATGAAGTCCGGGCAGCAATCACCCCGCGAACGCGCATGATCATCATCAACACGCCGCATAACCCGAGTGGCCAGGTGTTTTCAGCGCATGACCTGCAACAGCTGGCGGCGGTGACCCGTAATACCGATATCATTATTTTGTCTGACGAAGTGTATGAACATGTGGTGTTTGACGGTGAACCGCACCACGGGATGGCCACGCACCCGCAACTGGCGGAGCGGAGCGTCATTATCTCATCTTTCGGAAAAACCTATCACGTCACTGGCTGGCGTGTAGGGTATTGTGTTGCGCCAGCGGTACTGATGGACGAAATCTGCAAGGTCCATCAATTTCTGATGTTTTCTGCCGATACCCCCATGCAGCACGCGTTTGCCGAACATATGACCGATCCGCAAACCTGGCTGTCGCTGGCGGCGTTTTATCAGCGTAAGCGCGACCTGCTACAAAATTTGTTGAGTGATTCACCGTTCAGACTGCTGCCGAGTGCCGGTTCATTCTTCCTGCTGGCGGATTACAGCCATTTCAGCGAGGAGAGTGACAGCGACATGGTGAAACGGCTGATTACTGAATACGGTGTTGCCACGATCCCGCTGTCGGCGTTTTATGCTGACGGCACAGATAATAAATTGATCCGTCTCTCTTTTGCGAAAGATGAGGCGACGTTACGGGCAGGTGCCCAGGCCCTGTGTCGGGTTAAACCACGCTAAGTGCCTATCCCATTAGGCTCGAAGGAGTTGTTGATGAAATTACGCGCGTTAGTTGTCGGCATGGGATTGCTGTGTACGTTTTCGTCGTTCGCCGCCACTGAGCTGCGTTACGGGCTGGAAGCGGAATATCCACCGTTTGAGAGCCGTAATGCCTCCGGTGAGCTGGAAGGGTTTGATGTTGAGCTGGGCAAGGCGATTTGCAACGCAGCCGCGCTGAAATGTAGCTGGGTTGAAACATCATTTGATGCGTTGATCCCGGGACTGGCGGCGAAGAAATTTGATGCTATTAACTCGGCGATGAACATCACCGAACAGCGGCGCAAGAGCATTGATTTTACCCAGCCTATCTACCGTATCCCTTCCCAGCTCGTCGGCAAGGCCGGCACGGCGGTTGAGGCGACGCCTGAAGGGCTGAAAGGCAAAACCATCGGCGTGCTGCAGGGCTCGATTCAGGAAACCTATGCTAAAGAGCACTGGGAAAAACACGGTGTCACCGTAGTGTCTTACAAAGATCAGAACATGGCGTGGGGAGATTTGCTGAATGGCCGCATTGATGCCTCGCTGGTGATGTCAGCTGCCGGGCAGGCAGGTTTCCTCAGCAAGCCGCAGGGCAAAGGGTTTGGTTTTATCGGCAAACCGGTGTCTGACGACACGATCCTGGGCAGCGGTATCGGCTTTGGGTTGCGTAAGGGGGATGAGGCTACCCAAAAGCAACTTAATGCCGCAATCGATAAAGTGCGTGCCGACGGCACGATCGCCAGACTCGCTGATAAGTACTTCCCGGGTATCGATGTCAGCGTAAAATAAGCGTCTCGTTTGGTCCCGGCTGTTGATGTCCAGCCGGACTCTTTTATACCGCGCTTTACATCACTTCCGTGCTGTTCCGGTCGACAGAAAATATTTCTCACTTTGTTCATATAATCACCTGGCAACAATTGGATTCTTAACCGTTTTTGTTTAGGCTGTGCGTTCTTTCTTGCCGTCGTTTCGCCACTCGCGAAATACATTCACACGACCATAAGGACGTTTTTCCAGGCATGAATCGCAGACGTTTTTTAAAAGGCTCGCTGGCAATGGCTGCTCTGAGCGGCACATCTGGCCTTGCTTCTCTGTTTTCCCAGGCGGCATACGCTGCTGACTCTGATATTGCTGACGGTCAGAGCCATCGTTTTGATTTCTCCGTACTGCAATCTATGGCGCATGATCTGGCAAAAACCCCGTGGGGGGGTGCACCGCGTCCGCTACCGGAAACGCTGGCAACCATGACGCCGCAGGCGTACAACGCCATTCGATACGATGAAAAGCAGTCACTGTGGAATAATATTGAAGGCCGTCAGCTTGACGTGCAGTTCTTCCATATGGGGATGGGTTTCCGCCGCCGTGTGCGCATGTTCTCACTGGATCAATCCACGTCCCAGGCGCGTGAGATCCACTTCCGACCGGAACTGTTCAGTTACGGTGACACCGGTGTGGATACCAAACAGCTGGAAGGGCAAAGCGATCTCGGTTTTGCGGGTTTTCGCGCCTTTAAAGCGCCTGAGCTGGCGCGTCGCGATATTGTCTCGTTCCTGGGGGCAAGCTATTTCCGCGCGGTTGACGATACCTACCAGTACGGCCTTTCCGCTCGTGGTCTGGCGGTGGATACCTTTACCGATACGCCGGAAGAGTTTCCTGATTTCACCGCGTTCTGGTTTGAAACCGTCAAACCGGGCGACACCACCTTTACCGTCTATACGCTGCTGGATAGCCCAAGCATCACCGGTGCCTATAAGTTCGTGATCCACTGTGAGAAGAGTCAGGTGATCATGGAGGTGGAAAACCATCTCTATGCGCGTAAGAACATCAAACAGCTGGGCATCGCGCCGATGACCAGTATGTTCAGCTGCGGTAATAACGAACGCCGCATGTGCGACACCATTCACCCACAAATTCATGACTCCGACCGTCTGGCGATGTGGCGTGGTAACGGCGAGTGGATCTGCCGCCCGCTGAACAACCCGCAGAAACTGCAGTTCAATGCCTATGTCGACAAAAATCCGAAAGGGTTTGGTTTGCTGCAGCTTGACCGTGATTTCTCCCACTATCAGGACATCATGGGCTGGTATAACAAACGCCCAAGCCTGTGGGTTGAACCGCGCAACAACTGGGGCAAAGGCGCAGTTGGCCTGATGGAGATCCCGACCACGGGTGAAACGCTGGATAACGTGGTGTGCTTCTGGCAGCCGGAGAAACCAGTGGAAGCAGGCGATGAGCTGGACTTCAAATATCGTCTTTACTGGAGCGCGCAGCCACCTGTGCGTTCCCCGCTGGCGAATGTCTACGCGACCCGTACCGGTATGGGCGGTTTCCCGGAAGGCTGGGCACCTGGTGAAAACTATCCGAAAGTGTGGGCCCGTCGCTTTGCTATCGACTTCGTCGGTGGCGATCTGAAGGCCGCCGCGCCGAAAGGGATTGAACCGGTGATCACGCTTTCCAGTGGTGAAGCGAAGCAGATTGAGATCCTCTACGTCGAGCCGTTTGACGGGTATCGCATTCTGTTTGACTGGTACCCAACGTCTGATTCAACAGATCCGGTGGATATGCGTCTGTTCCTGCGCTGCCAGGGGGAGGCTATCAGCGAAACCTGGTTGTATCAGTACTTCCCGCCTGCGCCGGATAAACGTCACTACGTTGACGACCGGGTTATGCGTTAATCGGGTGGAAATCTGCCGGGTGGCGCTATGCTAACCCGGCATACAACAACTTCGCTATAAAGCCCCCAGTAACGGCGTGCGGGTGATCCGCTGATTGCCGTTAATCACTTTTTCACCGCGCAGGTGAATATTTTCGCCCGCAAAAGCCTCAATGACCACATCGTCGGTAACATCCACCCGGTGCTCAATTAACACATCACCACTGATCCGTGCGCGTCCCTGAATGACAACCCGGTCGTCAAGCATGATTGGCCCGCCGCGTAACCACGCCTGGCCGCCGATCAGCACATGGTGCTTAATGATGCAGTTGCCTTCGACCACCGCATTCTCCGCCACCTGAGAGCTGTAGCGCACGGTAGGAATGGCATCCTCGCCAAAACCGGCAATCAGACGCGCATTGCCATACACTTTCGCACAGTCGCAAACCCAGACGTTATTGAGATCGTTGCCCTCGAGAATGGCATTGTCGAACACTTCGGCGCGGTGCTCAATAAACGCATAATTCACCAGCGCCTCGCCGTAGATTTGCGCCTGATGCACAACGTGCGATCGGCTCACGGTGGCTTTATCGTAGATTTTAAGGATCTGCTCGTGGTCAGGCGTAAGCCCTTTGGCCGCAATAACCATGCTGTTGTGAAGCACGCGGGCATCGCCGTAAATATGGCATTCGCCACGCACGCTGGAATGCTGAATGGTGACGTTGTCACTTATTTGCGCCCCATGACTGACCTGAGCGCCATCCAGCCAGCTGTTACCGCCAATACGGGCGTGATGGCTAACGACGCAAGGCAGGGTAAGACGGGCATTATCAGACACAGTGGCTCCGGCAAACACCACGCTGTTTTCGTCGTAGATCCAGCAGTGCCCCTCTTGTGCGAGGGCGCTCTCATCGTCAATCCAGCCGCCTTTTGTCCCGCTGACAATGTCGTTAAAATCAGCGGTGGCGATAATTTGTCGCAGGGTGGTCGAGCGTTTTGTCTCACCGTTTTGCCATTGCCAGAGGCGGGTTTCGTCGCTAAGCCGGTACTTTTTCATGATGTTATCTCTGATAAGCGTCTTAACTAAACGTAGCAAACTTTCGGCTTTGCGAAGTGCTGGCATCCGCTGCGGAAACCCCTTAAAATGGCATTTAAAATACATTTTAAAATTTAAAATAAATGCATAAAAGTAACAAAGCTCAACAAGTCCTTAACTTACCCGCGGGCTACTTTGGTATGGTGCTGGGAACCATTGGTATGGGCTTCGCCTGGCGTTACGCCAGTACTATCTGGCCGGTGACGCGCTGGCCGGGAGAGTGTCTGGTTGCCCTGGCAGTGGGGATCTGGTTTTTGCTGACAGTGGCATTTATCACCCGCGCGATCCGTTTTCCGCACAGCGTACTGGCGGAAATGCGTCATCCGGTGATGAGCAGTTTTGTCAGCCTTTTTCCCGCCACGACCATGCTGGTGGCTATCGGTTTTGTTCCCTGGTTGCGCCCGGTCTCGCTGGGATTGTTCAGCGTAGGGGTGGTGGTTCAGCTCTCATATTCTGCCTGGCAAAGCGCCGGGTTATGGCGCGGTAAACACCCGGAAGAGGCCACAACGCCCGGGTTATATCTGCCTACGGTCGCGAACAACTTTATTAGCGCGATGGCCTGTGGTGCGCTGGGGTTCAATGATGCGGGATTAGTCTTCCTGGGGGCGGGGATTTTTTCCTGGCTCAGCCTCGAACCAGTGATTTTACAACGCCTGCGCAGCGCTGGGGAGCTACCTTCGGCGCTACGTACCTCATTGGGTATTCAACTGGCTCCCGCGCTGGTGGCCTGTAGTGCCTGGTTTAGCGTCAACGGCGGTGAGGCGGATACCCTGGCCAAAATGCTGTTCGGCTACGGCCTGTTGCAACTGCTGTTTATGCTGCGCCTGATGCCGTGGTATCTGTCCCAGCCCTTTAACGCCTCTTTCTGGAGCTTCTCGTTCGGCGTTTCAGCGCTGGCGACCACCGGGTTACATCTGGGACAGAGCAGCCCGTCGGGTTTCTTCCACGTTATTGCGCTCCCCCTGTTTATTTTCACCAACGTCATCATTGTGATGCTGTTGGTTCGTACATTTATCTTGCTGATGCAGGGCAAACTTCTGGTGCGCACTGATAAGGCTCTGCTTATGCCATCTGAGGAAAAATAATGACTGTTGCTGAGAATATCTTCACCGAAAAATATGGTCTGACCCGTACGCACTCTGAGGTGCTGTACAGCGCGAAAATCGTTAAGCCGGGTAATACGCTCGATCTCGGGTGTGGTAATGGGCGTAACAGTCTCTGGCTTGCCGCCAACGGTTACGATGTGACGGCGTGGGATAAAAACCCAATGAGCATTGATACCATCGAGCGTATTAAAGCGGCGGAAGGGATCGAAAACCTGCAGACGGCGATCAAAGATCTCAACAGCCTGAGCTTTGACGGAGAGTACGATTTTATTCTTTCCACCGTGGTACTGATGTTCCTGGAAGCGAAAACCATCCCTGGTCTCATCACCAATATGCAGCGTTGCACCAGACCGGGCGGTTACAACCTGATTGTGGCTGCAATGGATACGGTGGATTATCCGTGCACCGTCGGTTTTCCGTTTGCCTTTAAAACCGGAGAATTGAGCAATTACTATGCTGGCTGGGAGTTGCTTAAATATAACGAGGAAGTCGGGGAGCTGCACCGCACTGACGCAAACGGAAACCGCATCAAGCTGCGTTTTGCCACCATGCTGGCGCGCAAAAACGCGTAACGGGTTTATGTTCGGGCAGTCTTTTTGCTATTTGTGCTATCAGTATCATTTTTTGCCACAACAAACCCACACATCTTTTGCTATAACTTCAAGTGCATACTTGCAGATAACATGGAATACCATCATGCGTACTCAAACTTTTTATAAAGTTGCAGTGCTTACTGGTCTGTTGGCGTTGGCGGGTTGTTCTTCAAAAGTAGCAGCCCCCGAACAATACTCAGGCTTTTTAAAAGACTATTCTGGCTTGAAGGAAACCACTTCCGCGACGGGTAAACCAACATTGCGTTGGGTTGATCCGTCCTATAAGGAAGCGAATTATGACAGTATTGTCTGGAACCCGATTACCTATTATCCGGTACCAAAACCGACAACACAGATTGGTCAAAAAACGCTGGATGAGCTGCTGACATATACCAATACCAAAATGAAAACGGCGATTGGTCAACGTAAGCCGATTGTGGCAACGCCGGGCAAACATAGCCTGATCTTCCGTGGGGCAATCACCGGGGTGAGTTCACAGAAAGAAGGCCTGCAGTTCTATGAAGTCGTACCTGTTGCGCTGGTTGTTGCGGGTACGCAGATGGCAACCGGCCACCGCACGATGGATACCCACCTCTACTTTGAAGGTGAGTTAATTGATGCAGCGACCAACAAGCCTGTGATGAAGGTCGTTCGTAAAGGTGAGGGTAAAGAACTGGCTAACGAAAATACGCCAATGGGCTTTGCGACGCTGAAACAGGTTGTTGATGACATGGCAACGGATGCGACCATGTTTGATGTGCATAAAACGGCAAAATAATAAAAATGGCCTGCAATGTAGCAGGCCATTTTTTTACGCCGTGCGCAGACGGCGGAACCAGGTTTCCGGCTTCGTGAACATCACCATATTCCCGCCAAGAATCAACAGCAGGCCGATAATTCCATTGATGTGCCATTCGTATCCCTCGTAAACCGTTGAGATAGACAGCGCGACCAGCGGGAACAGCAGGGTGCTGTAAGCCGCTTTGCCCGGGCCGATACGCCCCACCAGCGTAAAGTATGCCCCGAACGCAATCACCGAGCCAAAGATCGCCAGATAGAGCAGCGCACCGATGTAACTCACGTTCCACTCAGGCATAAAGTTGTCGCCGCGCAAGAGTGCAATCAGCCCCATCACCAGTGTGCCGTAGAGCATTGCCCAGGCGTTGGTGGTCATGGTTTCAAGCCCGTTTCGCTGGTGGCGAAGGCTTATCATGTTGCCCAGCGAGAACCCATAGGTGCCGAGGGCAGAAAGACCAATACCGGTAAGCAGTGAGGCGCTCCAGCCGCTTGCCAGCAGGTCGTTCCAGAAGAGCGTGATGATCCCCACCAGACCCAGCGTTGCTGCCGTCCAGAAGCGGGCAGGAGGACGTTGTCCAAAGAAGATAAAGCTGTTGATGGCGTTATAGAGTACCGCCATAGAGAAAATCACCGACTCCAGCCCGGTATTGATGTGCGCAGCCGCGGTGTAAAAGCACCAGAAATTGAAGCAGAAAACGCAGCATCCCTGAACAACACAAAAGAGGTGATCCCGCAGTGACAGCTTGCGTAAACGGCGAAGGGCGGTTAATACGATCATCATCGTGGCGCAGGCCACGGCGAAGCGCCAGAATATCGACACAGGAGCAGCAACCGTGCCCTGTTGCAGAAAAATGGCAATCCAGGTTGTTCCCCAGATAACCACCACCAGCCCATACAGTATTGCGTTCATTGTTTCTCTCTTCTCAAACCGCGGAAACCCTCAGTGTGGCGACATTGACTCTGCGTGGCTTTCACCGGCTTGCGGTGGACTTGCAAATTCTTGCGCTTTTTTATCGCGTCAGATCTGGCAACGGGGAGCAACAATTCTTAGACTTGAGTTCTGATTAATGACTTGTTAACGGCTATGTCTCGCGCTTACGACACCTTTGAAACGCTACGCCAACAGAATGCAGTGCTGCGGGAAACCGTTGCGCTTAACTCTGGCATTCAGCTGGCGGCCTGGTACAACAAGCACGATACGATAACGGTCAAAAGCGATCATCATACACTCAGCCTGTACGTGGCAGACGGCTACGAAAGCTATCAAAAAACGCCGGGTGGCTGGAAGAATGGGGGTGGCCCGGATCGTTTTTGTCTGATGCCGAAAGAAAGCGAATCCACGTGGGATATCCGCGACGATTTGTCGTTCGTCCATCTCTACTGTACTGATGAGCACCTGCGCGATGTCGGCGAGAAAATCTGGGATCGGCGGCCAGTGTCGTTGACGCTGGATGAAAAGATCTTCGGCAGCGACCCGAAAATCACCGCGCTCTACCGCCAGTTTTTGCTTGGCTGTGACTGGCAGCAAAAGGCCAATCAGCTGACGCTGAGCACGGCATCTACGCTGTTACTGACCCACCTGTTGCAGAATTACGCCAGCGTGCAGTGGAAGTTGCCGGTAGTCACCGGCGGGCTGTCGCCGTTTGTGCTGCGAAATGTGCTCGCGTTTATTGAAGAGAACCTTTCTGAGCCGCTGACGCTTGCGGAACTGGCCGATCAGGCTGCGCTGAGCGAATATCACTTCGCCAGAATGTTCCGCCAGTCGATGGGGCAAGCACCGCATCAGTACGTGATGCTGCGGCGAATGGAGAAGGCCAAAGTGCTGGTGCAGCACACGGCGAAGCCACTCACAGAGATTGCGCTGGCCTGCGGATTTAACTCTGCAAGCCACTTCAGTAACCGTTTTCGCAGCGTGATGGGGATGACCCCGTCGCAATTACGCACGGCGAACGTGTGAAAACACGGCATAGCACAACCCACCGAGTACCAGCCCCCAGAATGCCGAGCCAATACCCAGGATAGTCACACCGCTGGCGGTCATCAGAAACGTGACAATTGCCGCGTCACGCTCAGTAACGTTATGCAATGCCTGATATAAACTCCCGCTGATGGTGCCCAGCAGCGCCAGCCCAGCCAGCGTCTGGATCCAGCTCAGCGGCAGGGCGGCCATCAACCCGGTAATGGACCCCCCGAAAATACCCGCCAGCAGGTAAAAAACGCCCGCCGCAATGGCCGCCAGCCAGCGTTTTCCGGCATCCGGGTGGGCATCCGGACTCTGGCAAATCGCGGCGGTAATGGCCGCAATACAGATGGAATAGACGCCAAAGGGTGACAGCAGCAACGCCAGCCCGCCGGTGAAGATCATCAGCGGCGATACCGCCAGCGGATAGCCAGATGCCTTCATCGTGGCGAATCCGGGGGCATTTTGCGAGGCCATCGTCACCAGAAAGAAGGGTAAGCCAATGCTCACCAGACTGGTGAGGGTAAATGTCGGGGCGATAAACTGCGGCATCACAACAGATAATGTCACATTATTTGTGACAACGTCACCTCCAGGCCATGCCACGATCCCGCCTGTCAGCAGAGTCGCAACAATGGCATACCGTGGTGCACGCGCTTTGGCAATTATCCATGCCGCCAGCATGCTGCCGCACAGCAGAAAATGTCCTTCAAGATGGCTAAACGCCTGCAACCCAAAGCGCAACAACACGCCTGCCAGCATGGCGGCGGCCAGTGAATGTGGGATGAGTTTCATCAGGCGCGCAAATAATCCGGTGACGCCACACAGCAGAATGAGCGCATTGGCAAAGATAAACACGCCGATGGTTTCGGCAAGCGTTACTCCGTGCAGGCTGGTGGCTAACAGCGCTGCGCCGGGCGTTGACCAGGCGGTGAGGACTGGCGCTTTATACCACCATGACAGTGCCAGCGTACTGACTCCCATACCGATCCCAAGCGCGGTCATCCACCCGGCGACCTGGTGGGCATTTGCCCCAGCCGCGACGGCGGCTTGCCAGATGATGGCGGCAGAACTGGCATATCCCACCAGAACCGCAACAAAGCCGGCAAGAACGGCCGGAAAGAGAGAAGTCGAACTGCGCATAAAAACTCCGTTGTGCGTTATAACGTCCACCGGAAGATAACACTGTGCGCTATAACGCACAAGTGCTATACTGACCCGCACCGGGAGGGAAATATGGAAATTACACAACATCTTGCTACTACACTGAAAATACAGCGTCAGGCGAGGGGCTGGAGCCTGTCGAAGCTGTCGGAAGAGACGGGCGTTTCAAAAGCGATGCTGGGGCAAATTGAGCGCAATGAATCCAGCCCGACGGTATCCACGCTATGGAAAATTGCCACCGGGTTGAATGTCCCGTTTTCCGCATTTATTACGCCGGAGGCGGACAGGCAGGCCATCTTTGACCCGCAGCAGCAGGCGATGGTGGTGAAACCCTTATTCCCGTGGGATGAAACGCTGAAATTCGATCATTTCTCGATCACACTGGCACCGGGTGCCCTGAGCGAGTCCACGCCGCACGAGGCTGGCGTGATTGAACATGTGGTGGTGATAAGTGGCGAGCTGGAGATGAATATCGAGGGTGTATGGCGCACAATTTATGCCGATTCAGGTGTACGTTTCGCCGGCGATAAACCACATGCGTACCGCAACAGCAGCGCCCGGACGGTGCATTTTCACTCCCTCATTCATTATCCCCGCTGAAGCAACGCAAAACTGTTTCGCTGTCGCATACTTCTGACTACAATAGCCGCCATTTTGACCATAACGGATAACGACGAAGTATGCGCCTGCAATCCCATCATCTTGAACTTTTAAGCCCGGCCCGCGACGCCGCCATTGCCCGTGAAGCGATCCTTCACGGCGCGGATGCGGTCTACATCGGTGGCCCTGGCTTCGGTGCCCGCCATAACGCCAGCAACAGTCTGAGCGACATTGCTGAGCTGGTACCGTTCGCCCATCGCTTTGGGGCGAAGGTGTTCGTGACCCTGAACACCATTCTTCATGATGATGAACTGGAGCCTGCACAACGTCTGATAACCGATCTCTATCAGGCCGGGGTCGATGCCCTGATCGTCCAGGACATGGGCGTGCTGGAGCTGGATATCCCGCCGATTGAGCTGCACGCCAGTACCCAGTGTGATATCCGCACGGTAGAGAAGGCGAAGTTTCTCTCCGACGCCGGTTTTTCTCAGATTGTGCTGGCGCGTGAGCTGAACCTGAACCAGATCCGCGACATTCACCAGACGACGGACGCGACCATTGAGTTCTTTATCCACGGTGCGCTCTGCGTGGCCTATTCTGGGCAGTGTAATATTTCCCATGCCCAGACTGGCCGCAGTGCTAACCGGGGCGACTGCTCGCAGGCTTGCCGCCTGCCGTATACCCTGAAAGACGATCAGGGGCGCGTTGTGGCGTTCGAAAAGCACCTGCTTTCCATGAAGGATAACGATCAGACCGCCAACCTGGGCGCGCTGATAGACGCAGGCGTACGCTCCTTCAAGATTGAAGGGCGTTACAAAGACATGAGCTATGTGAAGAACATTACCGCGCATTATCGCCAGATGCTGGATGCCATCATTGACGATCGCGGTGATCTGGCGCGTGCCTCTGCTGGTCGCACCGAGCATTTCTTTATTCCGTCGACGGACAAGACTTTCCATCGCGGCAGCACCGACTACTTTGTGAATGCCCGTAAAGGTGACATCGGTGCATTTGATTCACCGAAGTTTATCGGTTTGCCGGTAGGTGAAGTGCTGAAAGTGGCGAAAGATCACCTGGACGTTGAGGTCACTGAACCCCTGGCGAACGGTGACGGGCTGAACGTGATGATTAAGCGTGAAGTGGTGGGTTTCCGCGCCAATACGGTAGAAAAAACCGGGGAAAATCGCTATCGCGTGTGGCCGAATGAAATGCCGGCCGATCTCTACAAAGCACGTCCGAACGCAGCGCTGAACCGCAACCTTGACCACAACTGGCAGCAGGCGCTGCTGAAAACGTCCAGCGAACGCCGCATTGCGGTGGATATCGAGCTGGGTGGCTGGGAAGAACAGCTGATCCTGACCATGACCTGCGAAGACGGCATCAGCGTGACGCATACCCTCGACGGCATGTTTGAGGTGGCGAACAATGCGGAAAAAGCGCTCAACAGCCTCAGAGACGGCGTGGCAAAACTGGGACAGACGCTCTATTACGCGCGCAATATCGACGTCACTCTGCCGGATGCTCTGTTTGTCCCTAACAGCCTGTTAAACCAGTTCCGCCGTGAAACGGCAGAGATGCTGGATGATGCGCGTCTGGCAAACTATCCGCGTGGCAGTCGCAAGGCCGAAGCTGTGCCCGCGCCGGTTTACCCTGACACGCACTTATCTTTCCTGGCGAACGTCTATAACCATAAAGCGCGTGAATTTTATCATCGGCACGGTGTTCAGCTGATTGATGCGGCTTATGAAGCGCATGAAGAGAAGGGCGATGTGCCGGTGATGATCACCAAGCACTGCCTGCGTTTTGCATTTAACCTGTGTCCAAAACAGGCAAAAGGCAATATTAAGAGCTGGAAAGCCACGCCAATGCAGCTGGTCAATGGCGACGAAGTGCTGACGCTTAAATTTGATTGCCGTCCGTGTGAAATGCATGTGATTGGCAAGATGAAAAACCATATTTTCAAAATGCCACAACCCGGCAGCGTTGTGGCGTCCGTTAGCCCGGAAGAGCTGATGAAAACCCTGCCAAAGCGTAAAGGCAGCTAATTAGCGAAAGTGAGTGTCTGGTTTGCGCGATTTTTGCCACTGGTGGTGTTCGCGCAAACCTTCCGCTGACTCTTCTGCCACGCTGCGTAATTCATCGCTGTCGGCTTCATGACGAAGCTGATGTTCAACATTCTTCACCCACAGATATTCATGCCCTTTGTGCCCCGCCATGAGCTGACCTGAAAATAGTGCGCAGACCAGCACGAACAGTGTTAACCCTTTTCTAAACATTATTTCACCATTTGATGACAACGCACGGCTATCATGATGATATTTTCATAGAGTTATGATTCGGATATTCAAATTAGCGCAAAGTGAATGTCAGTTTCTGTTGCAGGAATAATAACCATAATAAAAGTGAAACATATTCATTCTGAGTCTTTTCTGCTCAGTTAATAACTGTCAGATATAAATGGCAAAAAATGGGAAAAGTAGGAATTCGGACATTATCTGAATGTGACAAGGATAATGACTCAAAGCCGTATAGCTGCCATTTATGGTGTAGAAATAACGCTTAATAATCGAGAAAATTCCTATATAATGGATTTTTCAGGCTAAGGAATAGGTCATAATTGAATGAAAAAAATATACACAGCCGCGCTTCTGATGGTCGCTGTAGGGGTAACAGCGTGTGTGAGCTATGCCTGGAATGATAAACCGGATTACATTCAATCCGCTGAAGTCCGTGTAACGTCATATTTAACCAGCGATTACGGGAAAACTGCCTGTAATAGCACCAAAATTAACGAACAGCACTGGGAGTTGGGTTGTGTTAACAAGGTGAAGGGAAAAACCTTCCAGTATGCCGTTTATTCTGCCAGCCAGGCACCGTATGCGGTATCCCGCCCGTTCTATCTTGAAGCTATCAATGATAATGCCAAACAGAGTGCGGAACAGGGGCTGATGCGCTACCTGCAAATTAATACCAAAGCGGCGGGTTAAGGTGTTGTTTACTCTTCGTTGAAACTGTGGATGGTAGGGTGTTCTCGATCCGCTGCCCGGCCTTGAATGTCGGGACGTAGAGACCAAAATACAAATCTATCCATGCAAGCATTTACCGCCCGATGTGGCGGTTTTTTTTGGCCTGTATTCAGAACGTTATTGGTCAGAACGTACAAACTGCTTGCGATACTGAGCCGGAGATAGCGCAAAATGCTGGCGGAAATGGTGGCGTAAGGTTGCAGCCTGGCCAAAGCCGGTTTGTTCCGCAATGCTGTCGATACTTAAACGGCTACTTTCCAGGTAATCTTTTGCCCGCAGCAGACGTTCAGTGAGCAACCAGCGGGCAGGGGTTGTTCCTGTCGCATCCTGGAAACGGCGAAGAAAGGTGCGCTGGCTCATGCCGACCCGGCACGCCAGTGAATCGATGCTGTGGGATTCGGCCAGATGATTATGCAGAAAATCAAACAACTTCCCTAATCGCTGGCTCTCTCGTAGTTGTGCCACCGGGCGGCTGAGTTGCTGCGGCTGTGAGCCATCACGGTGTGGAGGGATGACCAGACGGCGCGCAACGCTGTTGGCGGTTTCCATCCCAAAATCCCGCCGCACAACATGCAAACATAAATCTATGCCTGCCGCGCTGCCTGCGGAAGTCAGGATGTCACCTTCGTCCTGATAAAGTACATCTTCAACCACGCTGATGGCCGGGAACCGGGTCTTAAGTGCTTCAATATAGCGCCAGTGTGTCGTGGCTTTGCGCCCGTTAAGCAGGCCGGAAGCGGCCAGCACAAAGACACCTGAGCAGATGGACAGCAACTGACACCCTCGCGCGCTGGCCTGGCGTAATGCGTCGCAGAGCGCATCGGGAACCGGGGAGTCCAGACCCCGCCAGCCCGGAATGATGATCCGATCCGCAGACGCTAACAGACTGATATCGCCATCGGTCATGATGCGGATCCCGCCCGTCGCCCGAAGTTCACCGGCATCGATGCCTGCCACGGCAAAACGATACCACGCGTCACCCAGTTCAGGGCGCGACAGGCCAAAGATTTCAACGGCCACACCAAACTCAAAGGTACACAAACCGTCATACGCCAGCACAACCACCAGCGGGCGGGAAACCTGTCTTAAGTTTGTCATCTTTTTGCTGTTTTCTGGCATACACGGGCGCATTCATGGGCTGAATTTGTGGGTAGAGTAGTGTTAACACAAATGCCAAAGATGAGGAAGGATCATGAGCTATGTTACTGAATTTCCGGCTGCAGAGCCGCAGGAAGCCGTCGCGCATTTTCTGTGTCGGCTGAGTGTTGAGACTGATTGTGCCGATGTTCACCATGCTCTGGTGAACCATGAGCAGGACTTTGTTCTGCTGCACGTGGTAGGTAACCCGGAACAATTTGCCCGCCGCCATGTACCCGGTGCTCTGCACTTGCCCTGGAGACAGATAACAGCAGAGCGCATGGCACACTGGCCTGCCGACACGCTGTTTGTGGTTTACTGCGCAGGGCCACACTGTAACGGTGCAGACAGAGCCGCGCTAAAGCTGGCGCGTCTGGGATTACCGGTCAAAATCATGACGGGCGGTATTACTGGCTGGGAAGATGAACAGTTTGAATTTGCCAGCCATACGCTGGTTTCCGCATCGTGACGCTGCGGCACAGCGCTGCATTATAAAAGTGCAACGCTGTGCCATCCTGAGTCGTTCCCGTCAGGTTATCTCTTTCTCCCCCTGAAAACAGGCCTCCTCCATTCTGGCATCCTTTTTGCTCTCCTGAAGCTGACGTTTTATTTTCTGCGTCCACGCGGCAACGGACGTTTAGCACAGCTTTCTTTTCAGGAGTGAAAATATGCACCGTCGTACCTTGTTAAAAGCTTTTGCACTGTCGGCCTCCGTGGTCGCGATGGGAATGAGTTTTGGCGTGCAGGCTGCCGATACCATTAAAGTGGGGATCATGCATTCGTTGTCCGGCACGATGGCAATCTCCGAAACGCCCCTGAAAGATGTCGCCCTGATGACCATTGACGAGATCAATGCCAAAGGGGGTGTGCTGGGTAAAAAACTGGAACCGGTGGTGGTTGACCCGGCCTCAAACTGGCCGCTGTTTGCCGAGAAAGCCCGCCAGCTGTTGAGCAAGGACAACGTGGCGGTGGTATTCGGTTGCTGGACGTCAGTATCGCGTAAATCGGTATTGCCGGTATTTGAAGAGCTGAACGGTCTGTTGTTCTACCCGGTGCAATATGAAGGTGAAGAGATGTCACCTAACGTCTTTTATACCGGTGCTGCGCCAAACCAGCAGGCTATTCCGGCGGTGGAATACCTGATGAGTGAAGATGGTGGCAGCGCAAAACGTTTCTTCCTGTTGGGTACCGATTACGTTTACCCACGAACCACCAACAAGACCCTGCGCGCCTTCCTGCATTCGAAAGGGGTTAAAGACCAGGATATCGAAGAGGTCTACACCCCGTTTGGTCACAGCGACTACCAGACCATCGTTGCCAGTATCAAGAAATTCTCCGCAGGCGGGAAAACGGCGGTGGTGTCGACCATCAACGGGGATTCCAACGTCCCGTTCTATAAAGAGCTGGCTAACCAGGGTCTGAAAGCGACCGATGTGCCGGTGGTGGCCTTCTCCGTGGGAGAAGAAGAACTGCGCGGGATAGACACCAAACCGCTGGTCGGCAATCTGGCAGCATGGAACTACTTTGAATCCGTTGATAACCCAACCAACCAGGCCTTTGTGGCGGATTATAAAGCGTACGCGAAGGCACATAAGCTGCCGAATGCCGATACCGTGGTGACTAATGACCCGATGGAGGCCACTTACGTTGGCATTCACATGTGGGCGCAGGCAGTCGAAAAAGCGGGCTCGACTGATGTAGATAAAGTTCGCGCGGCAATGGCTGGCCAGTCTTTTAAAGCACCGTCAGGCTTCACGCTCACGATGGATGAGACCAACCACCACCTGCATAAGCCGGTCATGATTGGCGAAATCGAAGGTAACGGCCAGTTTAACGTCGTCTGGCAGACTGAACAGCCAGTACGTGCTCAGCCCTGGAGCCCATTCATCGCAGGGAATGACAAAAAACCTGACCAGCCGATGAAAACCGCCAGTAACTAAGTCATTACCGCAGGGAGAAAAGTCATGAACGCCATGCGCATGATCATCGCTATTGTGTGGCTTACCGGACTGCTGCCAGGGATGGCGCAGGCATCGGATGCCGATAATTTTGTTGCTGCGAATCGCAGCCAGCAGGCGGCAATGCTGACGCAGTGGGCGACTTCGCCGGAGGTGGCCCGGCTGCCGTTGCTCCAGGCATTACAGAACGAAAACCTCTTTATCGACAGTCAAAAACACGCCTTCGTGCGAAGTAATGGCGAGATGGTCGCGCTGGGTGCGTCAACAGTGGCGACAGGGCCAACCAAAGCCGTGCGTCTGACTAACCGTCTGCGCGTTCTGGCAGGCTCGGCGCTGGCTATGCATCAACTGATAAGTGACAACGTCACAGAAAGGCGTGCCGCTGCCCGTCAGCTACAGCGTGATGTTCAGCCTGATATGCTCAATTTTCTGCAAAAACGGGTGAGCGGCGAAACGGATGATGTGGCCCGTCAGTCGCTGTTGATGGCGCTGGCTAATCTTCAGCTGGCAAGCCCACAGGCCGATGTTCGGCGTAAGGCCATCGAGTTGTTGGGGCAGTCTGATGACCCGGATGTTCAGGCAAAACTGACGCCGTTCACCCGGCCGCCGATGGAGCCAGATGCAAGTGTTCGCGCTGCCGCTCAGGAGAGCCTGAGCCATATTCAGCACCGTCTGATGTGGGGTGACTTGCTGGGGCAAGCGTTTATGGGGCTTTCATTGGGGTCGGTGCTGCTGCTGGCTGCTCTGGGGCTGGCAATCACGTATGGCTTACTGGGCGTCATCAATATGGCTCACGGCGAGATGCTGATGCTGGGAGCCTATGCGACCTGGATGGTGCAACAGGCGATGGCGCAACTGACTCCCCAGTGGCTGGCGCTGTATCCCATTGTCGCGCTGCCGGTCGCGTTTATGCTGACGGCCAGTGTCGGGATGGTTCTGGAGCGTACGATTATTCGTCATCTGTATGGTCGACCGCTGGAAACGCTGCTGGCGACATGGGGGATCAGCCTGATGATTATTCAGCTGGTGCGCATGACCTTTGGTGCTCAAAACCTGGAGGTGGCCAACCCGGCCTGGCTTTCCGGTGGCGTGCAGGTTTTTGCCAACCTGACGCTACCGTGGAACCGCATTGTGGTGCTGGGTTTTGTGCTGCTGGTGCTGTTCTTCACCTGGCTCATTCTGAATAAAACCCGCCTTGGTCTGAACGTGCGCGCGGTGACGCAAAACCGCAGCATGGCGGCCTGCTGCGGGGTTCCGACCGGGCGTGTCGATATGCTGGCCTTTGGGCTGGGTTCCGGGATTGCCGGTTTAGGCGGCGTGGCGTTATCTCAGCTAGGCAACGTGGGGCCGGAACTGGGCCAGGGCTACATCATCGACTCTTTCCTGGTGGTGGTGTTGGGCGGCGTTGGTCAACTGGCGGGCAGCGTGGTTGCCGCGTTTGGTCTGGGGATTTTCAATAAAATTCTTGAGCCGCAGCTGGGGGCCGTGCTTGGCAAAATCCTGATCCTGGTGGCGATCATTCTGTTTATTCAGAAGCGTCCACAGGGGTTGTTTGCACTGAAAGGGAGGGTTATTGACTGATGAGCCAGCCACTGACCTTAACGCTGGCGCGTAAAGCGCCACGTACCACTCAAATTGCAGGCAGCCTGCTGGTGGCGTGTCTGTTGATATTGCCGTTTTTTGCTCTGTTGCCCGCTACCCATCCGCTGGCACTGTCGACCTGGATGCTGACGCTGACAGGCAAAATCCTCTGCTACGCCATCGTTGCCGTGGCGCTCGACCTGGTGTGGGGGTACGCCGGGATGCTCTCGCTGGGACACGGCATTTTCTTCGCGCTGGGCGGTTATGCGATGGGTATGTACCTGATGCGCCAGGCGGCGGGCGATGGTCTGCCTGCGTTTATGTCGTTTCTCTCCTGGAGTGACCTGCCGTGGTTCTGGTGGGGGACGCAGCACTTCGCCTGGGCGATGGTGTTAATTGTCGCAATTCCAGGGCTGCTGGCGCTGGTATTTGGCTGGTTTGCCTTTCGCTCAAAAATTAAAGGGGTCTATTTCTCCATTATGACCCAGGCGCTGACCTATGCGGGCATGCTGCTGTTCTTTCGTAACGAAACCGGTTTTGGCGGCAACAACGGTTTTACCGGCTTCACAACGCTGCTCGGGTTTTCCGTCACGGCCACCACCACGCGTATCGCGCTGTTTCTGGCGACCGTTATGCTGCTGATCCTGGCGCTGGGGACAGGTTATGCGCTGGCAAAGAGTAAGGTTGGCCGCATTCTGACCGCCGTACGCGACGCCGAAAACCGCCTGACGTTTTGCGGTTACGATCCCCGCGGATTCAAACTGCTGGTGTGGACGCTCTCCGCCGTGCTGTGTGGCCTGGCGGGGGCGCTGTATGTTCCACTGGTGGGCATTATCAACCCAGGAGAAATGTCACCCACCAACTCGATAGAAGCCGCCATCTGGGTGGCGCTGGGAGGACGTGGAACGCTGGTCGGCCCGGTGATTGGTGCAGCGCTGGTGAATGGCGCGAAAAGCATCTTTACCGTTGCAATGCCGGAATACTGGCAGCTGTTTCTGGGGCTGATTTTTATCGCTGTTACGCTGTTTTTGCCGAATGGCGTCTACGGTCTGTTTCGTAAGGGAGAGAAATGATGCAGCCAGCCGAAGGACTTTTTACCCGCCAACTTCCCGGCGATCGTTACCGTGAACAGACTGACCCGGTGCTGCAGCTTGAGGCCATCAACGTGAATTTTGACGGTTTTCAGGCACTGACGGATCTCTCGTTAAACATCGGTGTAGGCGAGTTGCGCTGCGTTATTGGGCCAAACGGTGCAGGTAAAACCACACTGATGGATGTCATTACCGGTAAAACGCGGCCAAAAAGCGGAAGCGCGATTTACGACCAGTCCATCGACCTGACCACGCTGGAGCCTGCAGCCATTGCCCGAAACGGGATCGGGCGAAAATTCCAGAAACCCACGGTTTTTGAAGCCTTGACGGTGTGGGAAAACCTTGAAATTGCGATGAAAACGGACAAGTCCGTCTGGGCGAGCCTGCGGGCAAAACTCAGTGGCGAGCAACGCGATCGTATTGATGAAATGCTGGTGTTGCTGCGGCTCAGCAGCGAACGCGACCGCCGTGCAGGACTGCTCTCGCACGGGCAAAAGCAGTTTCTGGAGATCGGTATGCTGCTGGTACAGGATCCGCATTTGCTTCTGCTGGATGAACCTGCCGCCGGGATGACCGATGCGGAAACCGAATATACGGCGGAACTCTTCAGAACGCTGGCAGGCAAGCATTCACTGATGGTGGTGGAGCACGATATGGGGTTTGTCGAAACCATTGCCGATCACGTTACCGTGCTGCACCAGGGGCGTGTGCTGGCCGAGGGTTCATTGCGCGAGGTGCAGGCCAACGAGCAGGTGATTGAAGTCTATCTCGGACGCTAAGGAGCGGTGATGTTACAGGTTAACGAACTGAATCAGTATTACGGCGGAAGCCATATTCTGCGCGGCGTGAGCTTTGAGGCGATCGCCGGAGAAGTCACCTGCCTGTTGGGGCGCAACGGTGTGGGGAAAACCACCTTGCTGAAGTGCCTGATGGGGTTAATTCCGGCGAAAACGGGCGAGATAATATGGCAGGGGAAAAAAATTACCCACAGTAAACCGCACCAGCGGGTGCAGTCGGGGGTAGCGTATGTCCCGCAGGGGCGTGAAATTTTCCCGCGTTTAACCGTCGAAGAAAATGTGTTGCTGGGGCTGTCACGGTTTTCCGCCCGCGAGGCAAAGAGTGTCCCGGAGGAGATCTGGCAGCTTTTCCCGGTATTACAGGAGATGAAACATCGTCGCGGAGGCGATCTCTCCGGCGGGCAACAGCAACAGCTGGCGATTGGGCGCGCGCTGGCGAGTCGCCCTCAGCTTCTGATCCTCGATGAGCCGACAGAAGGTATTCAGCCCTCGGTCATTAAAGAAATTGGACAGGTGATCCGCAAGCTGGCAGACCGGGGTGATATGGCCATACTGCTGGTTGAGCAGTTTTACGATTTTGCGGCGGAACTGGCTGACAGTTATCTGCTGATGTCGCGTGGCACCATTATTCAGCGAGGCCGTGGTGAAAATATGGCGCAGGAGGGGGTACGCGGGCTGGTTGCGATTTGAAATGTTATATTATAACATCTATCACTCTTATAAAACGGAGTGAGGGTTTTGTTTTGGTTGCACATATTGGAAAATTTGCCATGACTCTGGGGGCGCTGCTGGCCAGCGGTCAGCTGTTCGCCCATTCGCACGGACATCAGATGACGGCTGCGGAGCAGCAGGCAGCAAACGGTGTGTTTGAGGATAAAGACGTGGAGGACCGGGCGTTGTCTGACTGGGATGGTGTCTGGCAATCCGTTTATCCGTTTTTGCTTGATGGTTCCCTGGATCCGGTCTTTAAAAAGAAAGCGGAGAAGGATGAACATCAATCTTTTGATCAGGTGAAAGCCTATTACCGCACGGGCTATGCGACGGATGTCGATTCTGTCGGCATTGAAAATAACGTCATGGAGTTCCATAAAGGCAACGTGACCAGCCGCTGCCACTACAGCTATAGCGGCTACAAAATCCTGACCTATGCCTCAGGCAAAAAAGGTGTTCGCTACCTGTTCGAGTGTAAGGATGCTGGCAGTAAAGCGCCGAAGTTTGTCCAGTTCAGCGACCATATCATCGGGCCGAAAGCCTCCTCGCACTTCCATATCTTTATGGGCAATACCTCCCAGGAGGTGTTGCTGAAAGAGATGAATAACTGGCCGACGTATTATCCGAACGAGATGTACAAAGAGCAGGTGGTGGAAGAGATGTTGCACCATTGACAGGCTTGCTTTTGCCGGGTCAGGCGTAACCGCCACCCGGCACGCAACGCTTACGCCACTTTCGGTTCCTCACACCACGCTTTCACGCTCATTCCACGCAAAATCATCAGCCAGGCAATCACAATGGCGACCATCATGATCACAAACAGCGACCAGTGCGGTAAGTTGGTCAGAATGATACCGGTGATCATCGGGTTGGCCGCAGCCCCCAGCCAGCCCAGCGCCTGTGCTGAGAAATAGCTTGCTTTCATTCCCGGTGGGGCGATGTTGTCAATCAGCATATATTCGCCGGGCGCATAAATAATTTCCCCCAGCGTAAACACGGCTGCCGCGATCCCCCAGTAAATCAGGTTCTCCCCGGAGAACATAAAACCACCCAACCCCAGTATGAAGAAGAGGGTCGCAACGGTCATTAACGGACGGATGTTGGCAGCGGAGATCCTGCGTCCGATTGCGTATTGCAGCGTCACCACCACAGCGGCGTTGACGGGCAGCACCACGGCCACGACTTTTTCGGCAAAATCGCTACCCGCATTCGCCGCCAGGACATATTGCGAAATACAGCTGGCGAACGACCCCCCCACGTATGACGCAAGCAGGCCAGACAGGGTGTACCAGAACAATGCGCGGTCTTTGAGCAAGACCGAAGGTTGCCACGTCGATTTTCCCTCTGCGGTGTCCAGCGCCACGCTTTTCTGGACGAAGAAATGGATAAACCCCAGCGGCAGCGCGGCACAGAAGGCCGCCAGCCAGAACGGCAGTTGCAGGCTGTACATCACCAGCAGCGTGCCGATGGGAGGCCCGACCGTCCAGCCAATGTTCAAAAAACTGTAGTTCAGCGAAAAGACGCGCGCTTTTTCAGTGGGGGTTAAGACGTCAGCAAACCAGGACTTCAGTACCGTCGAAAAAACGGAATAGGCACAGTTGATCAGGGCAAAGAACAGCACCACCAGCGTCACGTTGTTCACCAGCGGGATGGCGACAAAACCAGCGATAAAAGCCAGAATCGCGATCAGCATGTAGCGCTTCTTATCGAACTTATCGGCCAGGATCCCGAACCCCAGACTGAACACCACGCCAATGGTCAGTGCCACGGTCAGGGCGTAACCAATATTCTCTACGCTCATGTCGTAAACGCGCGTGAGATAGATGGTCATAAACGGCAGCGTTGCCCCGCGACCAATGGTTAACAACAATGACGATGCCAGCAGCGCCGCAGTGGAGCGCCTGATAGATGGTTTCATATTCCTGCCCGACGATGGCTTATGCATTTTTAATGGTGTTCTTTCAGAAGTATCACGACATAAGGGGCTTGTATAGCGCCTGATTTATCCGTAAGTGCTTCGCCTGACTGCCATAATTAATGATCTTCTCGTGGCGCTATTTTTTCTGTTACCTTGAAGTGTTTACAAAATGTTAATAATTCAGGGGCTGGATATGACGCGTAAAGACGGGCTGCTGGCGCTGCTGGTGGTCGTGGTATGGGGACTGAATTTTGTGGTCATCAAGGTGGGGTTGCACAATATGCCTCCGCTGATGTTGGCCGGTTTACGGTTCTTGCTGGTGGCGTTCCCGGCACTCTTTTTTGTCTCCCGCCCGAATATCCCGTTTAAATGGTTGCTTGGCTACGGCCTGACCATCAGTTTCGGTCAGTTTGCGTTTCTGTTTTGCGCCATCAAGTTCGGTATGCCTGCCGGTCTGGCCTCGCTGGTGTTACAGGCGCAGGCGTTCTTTACCATTATTCTCGGGGCATTTGTCTTTGGTGAGCGGTTGCAGGGCAAACAGCTGGCCGGGATTACGCTTGCGGTGTTTGGCGTGCTGGTGCTGGTTGAAGCCAGCCTGAATGGGCAGCATGTGGCGTTGCTGGGCTTTATGCTGACGCTGGCGGCAGGGCTGAGCTGGGCATGTGGGAACATCTTCAACAAACTGATTATGCAGCATGAGGCGCGTCCGGCGGTGATGTCGCTGGTGGTCTGGAGTGCGTTAATCCCCATCGTGCCGTTTATGGCTGCATCGCTTATCCTGGATGGGCCAGATGTCATGCTGAATAGCCTGGTTAACATCGACCTTACCACCATTTTGTCGCTTATCTATCTGGCGTTTGTGGCTACCATTATTGGTTATGGAATTTGGGGTTCGCTGCTGGGGCGCTATGAAACCTGGCGCGTTGCGCCGCTCTCCCTGCTGGTACCGGTCGTCGGGCTGGCGAGTGCGGCCGTTCTGCTGGATGAAAAACTGAGTGTACTGCAGTTGCTGGGGGCGGTACTGATCATGGCCGGGCTGTATATCAACGTTTTTGGTTTGCGCGTTCGTCGGGCGATGCGGGTGAAAGGATAAGGCAGAAAAAAGCCCCACATCGGCGGGGCAAAAAGTGAATCAGAGGCTGTGTTGATTATAATACGGCACGCCCAATTCGTCGGATTTGTCGCTGCCTGAACCCATGTGGTTGAAATCAAACGGCGACTGGTCATGTGCAGACGGCAGGATCATCGCGTCACGATTGTTTTGCTGCGTTGCACTGGGTGTTTGCTCCGCGAAGGCCTGGCTGGAAAATAGCACCAGCAAGGCGAGGGCGGCGGAGGCGGTAACGTTCATGAGTTCCTCGGTACGTCTTTAAAGGCGTTGTTTAGCTACAGTGTTTTAACGGATACAGATAACGGGATTCGCCCGGCATGCTGGTGATACGGTACTTATGAGGCGGCACATCGAAATAGTTCTTGAACGTACGCGTCAGGGTTTGTTGCGACTCAAACCCGTACCGCTCCGCCAGATAAAGGATCGGTTCATTGCTTTCTTTCAGTTTCTGGGCAATTTCCGTCAGCTTACGGCTGCGAATATATTGACCTAATGAATGACCGGTCTCTTTTTTGAACATCCGTTGCAGGTGCCATTTTGAGTAACCTGAACGCTCTGACACTTTTTCAAGGGAGAGCGGCGATTCCAGGTTATCTTCGATCCAGTCCAAAATGCTATGAATGGTGATAGCGTCAGTATTGCGTCTGGACATCGTCATACCTCTTTTTCTGTTTACGGCAGTATTTTCTTAAGCAAAAGCTCAAGCGTTGCCACTTCATCTGCCGTTAAGTTTTTTGTGAGTTCCTGGTGCAGTGTTTGTCCTACTAATTGATGACATTGCTCACACATGGCTGCGCCGTCGCGGGTCAGTTTCACCAGAACACCGCGTTTGTCATTCGGGTTAGGGCTTCGTTCAATCCATCCTTTACAGACGAGACGATCCAGCATGCGGGTTAACGCACCGAGATCGACAGAGAGCACCTTTTTCAGCTCAACCGGTGTGATACACGCTTCGCAGCGGATGGAACACAGCACTTTGAACTGTGTTGCGGTGATATCCAGCGGTGACAGGTAGTCATTGAGCAGGCGATCTTTTTTTTGATTGACCATGTGAATAAGACGACCCAGTGGAATTATGTCGTTAAAGAGATCACTGGTGCTTTTCACGATGATTGCCCTGGCAAGTAGTTTAGTTACGGCAGATATTATTGCTCAGGCAAGTATAAGTCAACTGAATGAATTGGCCGATGCCACGAATTGCTAAAACGTTTCATGCACTTCATTTTGTTGCTTTCAAATCATAAAGATAACGAAGCGTTATCGTTTAGGCGTGAAATAATCATTGTTTTGTACCGATGGCTGAAATGTACGGTTTACCCCTATAATTGCGGTGTTGAATACGGATAAGGACGACGACGCATTATGTTGGAATTGATTAAAGCAATAGGTCTTGGGCTGGTGGTGCTGTTGCCGTTGGCTAACCCATTAACGACGGTTGCGCTCTTTCTGGGGCTGGCAGGGAATATGAACAGCGCGGAGCGTAATCATCAGTCGATGATGGCCTCCGTGTATGTTTTTGCCATCATGATGGTGGCGTATTACGCCGGGCAGCTGGTGATGAATACCTTCGGAATTTCGATTCCTGGCCTGCGTATCGCCGGGGGGCTGATTGTCGCCTTTATCGGTTTTCGCATGCTGTTCCCTGCGCAAAAGGCCCATGAATCGCCGGAAGCGAAAAGTAAATCCGAAGAGCTGGAAAGTGAACCGACTGCGAATATTGCCTTTGTACCGCTAGCCATGCCGAGCACGGCGGGGCCAGGGACGATAGCGATGATTATCAGTTCCGCGTCAACGGTACGCGATGGCTCGACGTTCCCGGACTGGGTTGTGACCGTGGCACCGCCGATCATCTTCGCCCTGATCGGTATTATCGTGTGGGCATCATTGCGCAGTTCAGGGGCCATTATGCGCTGGGTAGGCAAAGGTGGGATTGAAGCCATCTCTCGTCTGATGGGCTTCCTGCTGGTCTGTATGGGCGTGCAGTTTATTATTAACGGTGTGCTGGAAATTATTAAAACCTACCACTAAAACAGTGCCCGGCGGCGCGATGCGTGTACGGGCTATTGACGGAAGAACAGGTGGTCAGACAATGCAGGAGATTGATTTTTATCTGGTTGATGCGTTTAGCTCAATCTCGTTTGGCGGAAACCCGGCGGCAGTTTGCCCGCTGAAGGCGTGGCTGCCGGATGAGACATTACTCAGGATGGCGCAACAGCATAATCAGTCGGAAACCGCGTTTTTTGTCTGCAGCCACGGCGGCATTGAATTACGCTGGTTTACCACGCTCACCGAAGTCAATCTCTGCGGCCACGCCACGCTTGCTGCCGCATATGTCCTGTTCAATGAACTGAATTACCCGGATCCCCGGATCCACTTTGATACCGCTTCCGGCAGGCTTACCGTCAGTCGTGAGGGGGACTGGATGACGCTGGATTTCCCGGCCTGTCCGACGCAGGAACAAATCCCGCCACCGGAGATGCTTTCTGCACTGGGTATCCGTCACTATGTTGAAGCCCGTAAAGGGCGTGCCTGGGTAGTGGTACTGGAAAACCGCCAGCAGGTTGAGGCCATCACGCCGAACATTTCGGCGATGACGCCCGGTGAACATAAGGTTGCCGTTACGGCGCGTGGAGACGGGGACTATGATTTTGTCAGTCGCTTTTTCTCACCGGGTGTTGCCGTCTGGGAAGATCCGGTCACCGGCTCCGCGCACACGATGTTGATCCCTTACTGGAGTGAAATACTGGGGAAAACGGCGATGTTCGCCCGTCAGGTGTCAGCCCGTGGGGGAGACGTGCGTTGCGAGCTGAAGGGGAGCCGCGTTCTGATGAGTGGGCTGGCATCACTTTATTTGAAAGGCACAGTATTTCTGCGCTAAATACTTATAACAACAGAGGAAGAGACTATGCAGGAAATTGACTTTTATCTGGTAGATGCCTTCAGCGACAGAGCGTTTGGCGGTAACGCTGCGGCGGTGTGTCCGCTGGAAGAGTGGCTGCCGGATGAAACATTGCTCAAAATGGCGCAACAGCATAACCAGTCGGAAACGGCGTTTTTTGTTCGTACGGACAGCGGGTTTGAGCTGCGCTGGTTCACCACTCTGGGTGAAATTAATCTGTGCGGCCATGCAACGCTGGCAACGTCCCATGTCATCTTCGAATATCTTGATTACCCGCATACCGAAATCACTTTTTCAACACGCTTCGTGGGCGATTTGACGGTAAAACGCAGTGGCGACTGGCTGACGCTGAATTTCCCGGCGTGGTCGACGGAGGCGGTCGACAATCCACCGGCGTTGCTGTTTAGCGCGCTGGGGATCAGTGAAGCCAAAGAGGTTCGCGTCGGGCGGGATTACATGGTGGTGCTGGAAAGTCAGCAGCAGGTGGAAGCGTTAACCCCGGATATCGCGGCGATGCTGCCGCTGGATAAAATGGTCTGCATCACGGCACCGGGTGAGCAGTACGATTTTGTCAGCCGTTTCTTCTGCCCGGGTGAAGGGGTACCGGAAGATCCGGTGACGGGATCGGCACACAGCATGTTGATTCCCTACTGGGGTGAAAAACTGGGCAAAACGCAGATGAATGCCCGCCAGGTGTCAGCCCGTGGCGGGGATTTACGCTGTGAGCTGAAGGGCGACCGCGTGCTGATTGGCGGACAGGCTACGTTGTATCTGAAAGGGCGTATCTTTCTGCGCTAACGGATATCGGCGTGTGGGAGGCTCCAGGTGCTCCCACACATTCGCCGTGATGCCATGCTCAGGCCCGTCACGGCAGGCGGGCAATGTTATTTTTAATCACGTCAACCGAGTGGCGGAATTTGACCCGTTCCTCTTCCGCCAGTTGCAATTCGATAATTTGCTGAACCCCGCCTTGTGCCAGCACGGCGGGCACGCCGATGGCCACGCCATCAACGCCGTATTCACCGTCCAGGATGCAGGAAATGGCCAGCGCACGGTGGCTGCCGGTAAAGATATTACGGCAAATCTCCGCGATGGTTCCGGCGATGCCGTATTCGGTGCAGCCTTTACGGTTGTAGATTTCAAACCCCAGCTTGCGCACTTTCTCAGCCAGCGCTTCCCGATCCAGCGCCTGCCCGGTATGCCGCAGGTACACTTCACCAATGGGTGAACCGTACACCGACGAATGCGACCACACCGGGAACTGGGTATCACCATGTTCACCGAGGATAAAGGCATCGATGCTCTGCGCACCGATGTCCAGCACCTGTGCCAGCGTGCGGCGCAGACGGGTGGTGTCCAGCCAGACGCCGGTACCAATGACCTGGTGACGTGGCAGACCAGAGAGTTTCCACACCTGCCAGGTGATGATGTCGCACGGGTTGGTGGCTATCAGAAAAATGCCCTTAAATCCGTTCTCCATCATTTGTGGCACAATGCTTTTGACAATACGCGCCGTATTGGTCAGTTCATCCAGTCGGGTTTGCCCGGGTTTTAGCGCACCGCCTGATACGGTAATGACCGCGATATCCACATCGGCACACTCACTGACCTCGCGGGTTGAAATGGTCATCATGCCCGGCATATACGCGGCTGCGTCGCTGAGATCCTGCGCATGGCCTTCTGCGCGTTCGCGGTTGAGATCGACAAGGAGGATCTCTTCACAAATATTTTGATTCAGCAGGGCGTAAGCCGCAGATGCGCCAACGTTGCCTGCGCCAATGATCATCACTTTACGGGCTTTGGTATTCATCGTTATTCCATGAGGTTTACGGCCAACGCCAACAAAATTACTGCCGGGCGCGGTTGCGTGCAACAGATGACGGAAAGCATAAGTTAATACTATGAAGCGCTGTGACATGGCTGCACGATGTTGACGACCCGTTAAGCCTGTTTATGGAGAAGGCACCGGGTGAAGACGTTCGTTTAGCAGCGCGATAAAAGCTTCAAGTTGACGGGTCATTGCCCCGCGACGCCATACCAGCCAGGTGGTCAGCCAGCGCCAGTTTTCTGCCAGTGGCCAGGCTTCAACCTGGTGATGACCGGGCATACTTTCCAGCATGGAACGTGGCATCAGCGCAATGCCTGCGCCAGCAATGACGCAGGCCAGCATCCCGTGATACGACTCCATTTCGTGAATGCGCCCGGGCGTTGCCCGGTCTGCATGAAACCAGCTCTCCAGATGTCGGCGATAAGAACAGTTGGCGCGAAAGGCATACACATCGCTGCCGCTCACCTGCATGGCCCGCGTCACGTTCGCGTGCCCGGCGGGTGTGACCAGCATCATCTCTTCCCGGTAGACCGGCATTCCTTCCAGTTCCGGGTGCGACAGCGGTCCGTCGACAAATGCAGCGCTTAAGGTTCCCTCCAGTACGCCGTCGATCATCGTCCCGGATGGGCCGGTTGAGAGAGCGAACTGAATACGCGGATAGCGCTGGTTAAACTGCGCCAGACTTTCAGGAATGCGCACGGCGGCGGTACTCTCCAGTGCGCCGAGGGCGAATAACCCCTGAGGTTCATCTCCGGCAACGACCATCCGCGCCTCGTCAACCAGCGCCAGGATCTGCTTGCTGTAGCGCAGGAAGTTGTGCCCGGCTGGCGATAAACGCAGGCGCTGGTTCTCGCGAATAAACAGCTCCACGCCGAGATCGGCTTCAAGCTGGCGGATGCGGGTCGTCAGGTTTGACGGAACACGATGCACTTTTTGCGCGGCCTGGGTGATGCTGCCGGTGAGCGCAACGGCGTTAAACATTTCAAGCTGAGTTAAGTCCATAGCATTCTCGATTCGTGAATAAGGTGGTTAGTATTATTCATTTTTAAGAAATAGCAGAGTGCGCCACAATGAATCAACTGTTATTGCGTGGAGATAACCATGACATATTCCTCTGTTACACATGCTCTGTCTGTTAACCCGGCGACGGGCGTTACGCTGGCCGCTTATCCGTGGGCGACTGCCGAAGAAGTTGAACGCGCGGTTGCGCAGGCCGATGCCGGTTTTCGTCAGTGGCGAAATGAAAGCGTTTCGTACCGGGCGCAGAAACTGCGCGATCTCGGTGCAGCGCTACGTAACCGCGCAGAAGAGATGGCGCAGGAGATGTCCCGTGAGATGGGCAAACCTGTTCTGCAGGCGCGTGCGGAAGTGACGAAATCTGCCAGCCTGTGCGACTGGTATGCCGAACACGGCCCGGCGATGCTGCACGCAGAAGCAACCCTGGTGGAAAACCACAATGCGGTCATCGAGTACCGACCGCTGGGGCCAATTCTGGCGGTCATGCCGTGGAACTTCCCGCTCTGGCAGGTGCTGCGTGGTGCAGTACCCATTCTACTGGCCGGGAACAGCTATCTGCTCAAGCATGCACCAAACGTTCTCGGCTCGGCGGAACTTATCGCGCAGGTTTTTGCGGATGCGGGTTTCCCGCAAGGCGTCTTTGGCTGGGTTAATGCGACAAACGAGGGTGTCAGTCAGGCGATTAACGATCGCCGTATTGCTGCGGTTACCGTGACCGGCAGCGTGCGTGCCGGGGCGGCAATTGGTGCGCAGGCGGGCGCAGCGCTGAAAAAATGCGTGCTGGAACTGGGCGGTTCCGATCCCTTTATCGTTCTGAACGATGCCTCTCTGGAGCTGGCCGTGAAAGCGGCAGTGGCCGGGCGTTACCAGAACACCGGGCAAGTGTGCGCGGCAGCAAAACGTTTCATCGTAGAAGAGGGGATTGCTGATGCCTTCACCCAGCGTTTTGTCGCGGCGGTTGCGGCGCTGAAAATGGGCGAACCCGATCGGGAAGAGAACTATATTGGCCCTATGGCACGTTTTGACCTGCGTGATGAGCTGCATCAGCAGGTGCAGGCCACGCTGGCGGAAGGGGCGACGTTGCTGTTGGGTGGAGAGAAAATTGCCGGTGACGGTAACTATTACGCACCAACCGTGCTGGGTAATGTCACCCCTGATATGACGGCATTTCGTCAGGAGCTGTTTGGCCCGGTGGCGGCCATTACGGTTGCCAGAGATGCAGAGCATGCGTTGCAGCTGGCTAATGATAGTGACTTTGGCCTTTCTGCCACGGTCTTTACTGCGGATACAACGCTTGCGGAGAAATTCTCCCGCGAACTGGAGTGCGGCGGGGTGTTTATCAATGGCTATAGCGCCAGCGATGCGCGGGTGGCTTTTGGTGGCGTGAAGAAGAGCGGCTTTGGTCGTGAACTTTCTCACTTCGGTTTGCACGAATTCTGTAATGTGCAGACGGTGTGGAAAGACCGGGTGTAATTCCCCGCCTGGCGGTGCTGCACTTACACGGGCCGACGGTTTTGTCGGCCGGGTAAAATGAAGTCACCACCCGGTAAAGAAGGCCTTCAACACGAAGGCCTTTGTCATTTTTATGCAATGGTTCTGTCATTTTCGTTTCGTAGACTCGCTCGCGTCTAACGTATTGTTACAGAAGAAAATTATGAACCTAACGCAAATTTTTTGCCGTATTGCGCAGCGTATCATCCCACGTCAGTTTGGTCTGCTGGTCGGTATTTTTTGTATTATTGGACTTTTCTCCGCACTGCAACTTTCCTCCTCATTTTTGCTGACCGGCTCCCTGAAAGAAGCTCAACGCAATGAACAACATAATCAACTGGCCTATCAGCAGCAGGGCAAGCTGGATTTGGCGCGTGTTTCCCTGCTGGCGGCCAGCGATTTGCTAAACCGCTCCGGTGTTTATTTTATGCAGGATAAAGAGACCGGCTCTGAGGGGAGCTGGCATAGCCTGATGGACGAGGCGCAAAAAGCCCTGGATGCCTCTCAGCAAGCGTGGAATGCCTGGCTGGCTCTCCATCCACCGAAAGACGATGCGCTGGTAAATAGTTATCAGCTTTTCTACGATGCCATTAAAGAGCAGGCGGAAGGGCTTACCAAAAACAACTCCATTGACGCCTTTTTTGCCGTACCTGCTCAGGCCTTTCAGACTGACTTTAACGACAACTATGCGCGGTATCAGCAGCTCAGCGAGAAGCAGGCAATAAAAGGGCGACAGTCGTTACTGGAACAGCTTTCAGGTCTGCAAACGTTATTCCTGTTTGCACCGGTTGTGCTGCTGGCAATTGCCATTATGGTCTGGTTCGGGATGGCAAAATGGGTGATTACACCGCTGCGTCGGTTGATTGCACATATTAACCTGCTGGCTGCAGGCGATCTCTCCGCTACGCCGCCAGGGGTGATGCGCTTTAACCGGGAAATTGGGCAGCTCAGCGCCAGTATTACCACCATGCAGCACGGGTTACAGCAGCTGGTGACGCAGGTCAGCGATGCCACGACCTCGATGGTCGAGAATATTGGTTCTCTCGCGCAGGGTAATCAAAAACTGTATCAGCAGTCGGCACGGCAGGCGAAAGAGCTGGAAGAGGTCACGGCACATATTGCGTCGCTGGAAACCCACGTTGAGGGCAATACCGGTTATGCGAAGCTTGCCAGTTCGCGCGCAGATGAAGCCCGCCAGGCTGCGGCGGGCGGTGACCAGATGATGTCTACCGTGAATGCCTCCATGCAGGCGATCGTTGACCGATCCTCAGAGATGCGTGGGATCGTGGCGATGATCGACAGCGTGGCATTTCAGACCAACATTCTGGCGCTGAATGCGGCAATTGAAGCGGCACACGCGGGGAGCCAGGGGCGCGGGTTTGCCGTCGTCGCCCGGGAAGTCGGTCTGCTTGCCAGAAAGAGCAGTCATTCGACACAGACCATTCAGGAGCTGATTAACCATTCCCTGCAGGGTATTGAAGACGGTTCAAAAGCGGTTAATCGCCTGGAGGATAACCTGCAACAGGTGACCGGGCTGGTGGGTAATTTAAGCAGTTTGCTGAATGATATCTCAACGGCCACCCTGAGCCAGGGCGAGAGCATTCATCAGATGACACGCCAGCTCCAGGCGTTAAATCAGGTGTCCCGTCAGACCGATGCGCTGGTTTCTGACGCGTCGGATGCGTCTGAACGTCTGCATAAAGAGTCCGATCTTTTGTTGCAGGCCGTTTCGCGTTTTCGCCTTACCGCCTGACGCAACATATAAGCGTCTGTTATACTCGCAGCCCGTTTTAGCCTGAGGGCAAGGAGCAAAGTGTGGCTGCGGTCATCCATAATGAGATGCTGGACGAGATTCTGGCGCAGGTTCGCCCATTACTCGGAAAAGGGAAGGTTGCCGACTATATTCCGGCCCTGGCCTCTGTCAGCGGTAATAAGCTGGGCATTGCCATCTGTACGGTAGACGGGCAGCGTTACCAGGCCGGTGACGCGACCGAACGTTTTTCTATTCAGTCCATTTCGAAAGTGCTGAGTCTGGTTGCGGCGATGCGCCAGTATCAGGAAGACGAGATCTGGCTGCGCGTGGGCAAAGATCCCTCCGGTCAGCCATTTAACTCGCTGCTTCAGCTCGAAATGGAGCAGGGTAAACCGCGTAATCCCTTTATCAATGCCGGGGCGCTGGTGGTGTGCGATATGCTGCAAAGCCGTCTCAGCGCTCCTCGTCAGAGAATGCTCGAAATTGTGCGCCAGCTTTCGGGCGTTGCGGATATTGCTTACGATACCGTTGTGGCTCGCTCGGAATTTGAACATTCTGCCCGCAATGCGGCCATCGCGTGGCTGATGAAATCTTTTGGCAATTTCCATAACGATGTCGCGACCGTGTTGCAAAACTACTTCCATTACTGCGCGCTGAAAATGAGCTGTGTTGAACTGGCGCAGACCTTTTTGTTCCTGGCGCATCAGGGGTATGCTCCGCATCTCGGTCAGGAAGTCGTCTCTCCCCTGCAGGCTCGCCAGGTGAATGCCCTGATGGCAACCAGCGGGATGTATCAGAACGCCGGGGAGTTTGCCTGGCGCGTTGGCCTGCCCGCCAAATCGGGCGTCGGTGGTGGAGTGGTGGCGATTGTGCCGCATGAAATGGCGATTGCCGTCTGGAGCCCGGAGCTGGATGAAACGGGAAATTCGCTGGCCGGTGTGACGGTGCTGGAGCAACTGACCCAGCGTCTGGGACGCTCCGTCTACTGATGTCGGCTCTGGAAGCGCTATTTTCCCGCCTGGCACGCTCGACCTTTCGCTCGCGGTTTCGCTTAGGGCACAAGGAACGGCAATACTGCTGGGATAAAGGGGCGGAAACCATTGACCAGCACGCCGCCGATTTTATTGCTCAGCGTCTTGCTCCTGCGCATCCGGCGAATGACGGGAAACAGACACCGATGCGCGGTCACCCGGTATTTATCGCCCAGCATGCCACCGCCACCTGCTGTCGTGGCTGTCTGGCTAAATGGCACAATATCCCGCAGGGCGTCCCGCTCAGTGCACAGCAACAGCATTACATCGTTGGGGTGATCCATCACTGGCTGGTGCTGCAAATGAACACCCAAAATTGATGAGTTATGATCCTGTTGTCAATGTGTTATATATACATGCTAAATTACGTACATTCACGCTGATGACCGCAAATAATTACCATAAGTAATTATATGGATTGATATTTAATGCGTTCTGCTATCTCTGCCATCAAGCTTTTCCAGCCAGAAAGTCCGCTACGGAATGCGGCGGGTATCTTTCTCCTCACCACCTTGTTTTATTTTGTCGGTGCTGAATTACGGCTGGTGGAAGCGCTGTCTCTCTTCTGGCCGCTGAATGGCGTGATGGCCGGGGTATTTGCCCGTTATGCTTATCTGAATCGTCTGCATTACTATGCCACGTCGTATGTCGCCATGCTGATGTACGACGCGGTCACCACCAGTTGGGGAATAGCCTCGCTGGTCATTAATCTGTCAAATATGGTCTTCATCGTCACTGTCGCGCTACTGGTTTTGCGTGACAAGCGGCGAATGGAAAAGCCCGATCCCCTTAACGCGCTGCGTCTGTTTAATTACTGCCTGATGGCGGCATTGCTGTGTGCGTTGCTGGGGGCGCTGGGCTCGGTGGGTATTGATAACCACACCTTCTGGCCCCTGTTTGCCGACTGGTTTGGCGAGCAGTTCTCGACCGGGGTACTGATTGTGCCGTGTATGCTGACGGTGAGGATGCCCGTGCGGCAAATTACGCTACACCTGGAGCGCCTCTTGCCGATTGTGGCGCTGATTATTTCGGTGGCGGCATCAGTCGTGATTGGCGGGGCGGGGAGCCTGGCATTCCCTCTGCCCGCGCTCATCTGGTGTGCGGTGCGTTATTCCTTGCCTGCGACCTGCCTGTTGACGTTTGTCACCGGGGCCACGGAGATCATCCTGGTTGCTAATTCCATTATTAATATTGCCGTGGCCACGCCTTTGTCGACACCGATGATGTTCTCTGCGCGTCTTGGGATCGCCACAATGGCCATTTGCCCGGTGATGGTGTCCGTGAGTGTGGCGGCAATAAATTCGCTGATCCGCCAGGTTTCATTGCGGGCGGATTATGACTTTCTGACCCATGTCTATTCGCGCTCAGGGCTTTATGAAGCGCTGAAACAGGAAGAATCACACAGGTTTTCCCGTTTTTTGACCGTAATGTTGCTGGATATCGACTATTTTAAAAGTATCAACGATAACTACGGGCATGAGTGTGGCGATCGCGTGCTGGCGGTTTTTGCCCAACAGGTTCAGCAGGTTGTCGGTGAGGACGGGCTGGTGGCACGAATGGGGGGCGAAGAGTTTGCCGTAGTCGTGAACACCGGAGATGCGCAGCACGGCTTTGAACTGGCTGAACGCATCAGAGTCACAATAGCAAATCATCCGTTTATCTGGCGGCAGCAAACGCTGTTTCTGACGGTCAGTATTGGTCTGGGGAGCGGGAAGTCGGAATTCTGGCAACTGACGGAAGTCTTTAACAGGCTGATGGCGGAAGCGGATGATTATCTCTACCGTTCGAAAAAAGCAGGGCGGAATTGTACCCGTGCCCGTTTGCCTGACGAACAAATTGTTGTGACTACCGAAACTGAAACGTAGCGGTGTAAACGTAACCACTTCAGGCTGGGCGCGGTATGGCTGTTAAAAATCAGCAAATAAATTCCTTGCTACGTATTTTTAAGCTCAATAAGATACCGGAAGAAATATATCGGAAAAATCGCAGCATGAATGGAACTGACAAACTCTGTAAAACCCCTCGCGTACCAGGAAGCCGGTTTGTCAAACGTATGTATCTGATGCGTATTCTTGGTACGTTTCTTTGCTTTATCCCCATCCTTTCCGTGTTAATTGAACATCAGCGTTCAGTCTGGTTAATGATTCTGCTGGGTATGAATGCGTTTATCTGGCCGACACTGGCCTGGTATCGTTCGCGAAATTCAGCGCTTCCGCTGGTGACAGAGCATCAAAACCTGGTGCTGGACGCCGGGGCCGGTGGTTTCTGGATCGCCATGATGGCGGTGGATCCTCTGCCGTCGGTGGTGATTGCCACAATACTGCTTGCCGACCGCCTTTCCGCAGGGGGTTTTACGTTGATGAAAAAGGCGGCTGTCACGATGCTTGTCACCTTTCTTGCCAGCTGGCTGACGCAGGGAATGGCGGTGGATATGATTGTCTCTCAACGTACGATGTTCGCCACGTTACCCCTGATCACCATTTATCTTATTGCTCTGAGCGTGTTAACGGACAGCATTGCGCTGCGTCTGCGGGTCAAGAGCCGCGAGCTTGAACGGATCGCGATGATGGATCCGCTGCTGGATATCGCTAACCGTCGTCTGCTGGAAAAGCGTATTGACCATGAACTCAAGAAACTTCGCCAGACGTGCCGTGAATCGGCCTTAATGTTTATCGATATCGACAACTTCAAATACGTTAACGATCGTTTTGGTCATAAAGTGGGGGATACAATGCTGGCGGCCGTGTCGCAAATTTTGCATCTGGCAACGCGCCCGACGGATACACCTGCGCGTCTGGGAGGCGATGAGTTTGTGATCCTGTTACCCAATACCACGATTGAAGAGGCTCATGTCGTCGCAACGCGCATTATGGACGCGGCTGCGGTGATGGAAGATGTGGCGCAGGAGACTGTGCATTGTACGCTCAGTATTGGTATTGCCTGTGCCACGCGTGAAATGGGAAGCGTAACTGACTGGCTGCAGGCGGCTGACAACGCCCTGTACCGCGCCAAGCGGGATGGCAAGAACAGAATATTCGCACACTGACAATGTCTCTGTTTAAGCTACGCTTTTAAGAAAGCTATGCGTCTGGAGGCGTTATGAAATCACCTGTAATTCCTGTGAACGAAGCGAAACGCCTGCTCGCGCTACGCGAATCCGGGCTGTTGGATATTGACGTTTCCCCGACGTTAGACAGGCTGACGCGTCTGGCAAAACGCTTCTTTCAGGTTCCGCTGGTCATGATCAATGTTATTGATGAACATGCGCTGATCGTAAAGTCAGCTGACGGTGAAACCCCCGATGTCATTCCCCGCAACATCTCATTTTGTGGGCATACGATCCTGAGCGATGCGCCGCTGGTAGTGGGCGATATGCAACAGGATGCCCGTTTTTCTGATAACCCGCTGGTGGCTGGAAAACCGGGCGTCAAATTTTATGCCGGTATTCCGCTGCGTTTGCGCGATGGCATGCGTGTGGGGTCAATGTGTCTCATTGATTATGCCCCTCGTGAATTTTCTGCGGCCGATTTGTCGGTGCTGGCTGACCTTAGTGCGCTGGCTGAAGATGCATTTGCTGCAATCAGTGCGGTTACAACGGATGAACTGACCGGGTTGTCTAATCGTCGCGGCTTTAACCAGTTTGCCCGGTTTACCCTCTCCGTGGCCAAACGCCGGGCCGAGCCTCTAACCCTGTGCTGGCTGGATCTGGACCGCTTCAAAGAAATTAACGACCGCTACGGGCAGGAAGAAGGCGACAACGCCCTGAAAGCGATGGCCCAGCTGATGCGTTCCTCCTTCCGTGAGGCTGACCTGCTGGTGCGCTTCGGTGGCGATACATTTGCCGTGCTGTTTGCCGATACGGATGAGCAGGGAGCCTGGATTGCCATGCAGTATCTGATTGAACAGGTAGAAGCATACAACGCGCAAAAGCTGCATCCGTGGTCGTTACGGTTTTCATGGGGATTGAGTGAATTCAATCATAACGACAATGACCTGTCACAGTGGCTAAAAGATGCCGAAGAAAAAATGCATGATATGAAACGCCAGCACCACCCTGCAGGGTGACATAGTAAAAGCCTATGGCAGATATGATTGCGTTACAAAAATGTTAAATGCAAAGTGAGGGAATTCAACGTAAGGAACATCAATGAATACCTCACTGCAAATCAAAAACCTCACCCGGGAAGATATTCTCACTCACATTGATGCACTCGCCGCCATTCTCGAAAACTGTGTAAACGGCGGTGCATCTGTCAGTTTTATGTTGCCCTTTAGCCCGGAGAAAGCCCGTACGTTCTGGCGCGGCATTGCCGAGCGTGTAGGGAGTCATGAGCGCTCCGTGCTGGCCTGCATCGATCCGCAGGACGGCGTTATTGGCACAGTGCAGTTGATCACCGAACAGCCGGAAAACCAGCCGCACCGTGCGGATGTGGCAAAACTGCTGGTGCATGAAAAAGCACGACGCAAAGGCGTGGCAATGGCGCTTATGAAAGCGCTAGAAGCCCTGGCCAGAGCCCAGGGTATCTCTGTGCTGGTGCTGGATACCTCTACCGGAAGCGGTGCGGAGGGGTTCTACCAGCGTGCCGGCTGGCAAAAAGTGGGGGAGATCCCCTGTTACGCACTGATGCCAGATGGCGAGATGACAGCAACGTCTGTGTTCTACAAGCTCTTATGATTATTTTTCACAATGATGTCATGAGTTGATCAAAACAGGGGTTCTGGTCGTACAGTTTTGATAAGTTATTACACCAATACCATCAAGATGTATGACCAATAATAAAGGATCTCATTGTGAACACTCTTAACCGTCGTGATTTCCCCGGTGCTCTCTACCCTGAACGTATCATTCAGTTTGGTGAGGGCAATTTCCTGCGAGCGTTTATAGACTGGCAAATCGACCTGTTAAACCAACATACCGATCTTAACGCCGGTGTGGTGGTTGTGCGCCCCATTCAGAGCGACTTTCCGCCGTCGCTGAACACGCAGGACGGGCTCTACACCACCATCATCCGTGGCCTGAACGAGAAGGGTGAAGCGGTCAGCGATGCGCGTCTTATCCGCTCCGTTAACCGTGAAATCAGCGTCTACAGCCAATACGACGAGTTCCTGAAACTGGCTCACAACCCGGATATGCGCTTTGTTTTCTCGAACACCACGGAAGCGGGTATTAGCTATTATGCAGATGACGCTTTTGATGATGCACCCGCGGTGAGCTACCCGGCGAAACTGACGCGACTGTTGTTTGAGCGCTTCAGTCATTTCAACGGTGCAACGGATAAAGGCTGGATAATCATTCCGTGTGAACTGATTGACTACAACGGTGATGCACTGCGCGACCTGGTGCTACGTTATGCGCAGGAGTGGGCGTTACCCGCGGCATTTACCCGGTGGCTGAACGACGCCAACAGCTTCTGTTCGACGCTGGTTGACCGTATTGTGACCGGTTATCCGCGTGATGAAGTGGCTGAACTGGAAACCGCATTGGGTTATCACGATGGGTTCCTTGATACCGCCGAGCACTTCTACCTGTTTGTTATTCAGGGCCCAAAATCCCTTGCCAGTGAACTGCGTCTGGATAAATACCCGCTGAACGTGCTGATTGTCGATGACATCAAACCCTATAAAGAACGCAAAGTGGCCATTCTGAACGGGGCGCACACGGCGCTGGTACCCGTGGCATTCCAGGCGGGTCTGGATACGGTTGGGGAAGCAATGAACGATGCAGACGTTTGCGCATTTGTGGAAAAAGCCATTTACCAGGAAATTATTCCGGTGCTGGATCTGCCGCGTGACGAGCTGGAGTCTTTTGCCAGCGCGGTAACCGGTCGTTTCTGTAATCCGTACATCAAGCACCAGTTGCTGTCGATTGCCCTGAACGGGATGACCAAATACCGCACACGTATTCTGCCGCAGTTGCTGGCTGGGCAGAAGGCGACCGGTAAATTGCCGGCACGCCTGACGTTTGCTCTGGCTGCGCTAATCGCGTTTTATCGCGGTGAGCGCAACGGTGAAAGCTATCCGGTGCAGGATGACGCGCACTGGCTGGAGCGTTATCAACAGCTGTGGACGCAACATCATAATAAGCAGATCAGCACCAGTGAACTGGTGAGGTCGGTACTGAGCGTGAGCGAGCACTGGGAACACGATCTAACCCAGGTTAACGGATTGGTAGAACACGTTACGCTGGATCTTGATGCCATTCTGCATCAGGGCATGCGTGAAGCGGTTAAACCGCTCTGCTAACGTTCATTTGAAAGTGAGGGGGAAACCTGTGCCGGATTTCCCCTCTGCATTAATCTGTTTGCGCAGTGATTAGTTACAACATACTAACTACTACGTTTTTAAAAACAACCTGCAACACCGTGCGCGTTACGCCAGCCAGGTCAGGAAATGCAATATCCTATTAACATGCTTGCAACCGTGAAGGGGATCACGTTTAATAGCCGCGCTCTTTACTTTCCTGAAGCTGACTATGATCGTTCGTCCTCAACAGCACTGGCTACAACTCATTTTTGTCTGGCATGGTTCCGTATTACCCAAAATCTATACCCGGCTGCTGCTTAACTTCCTGCTTTCCATCGCCGTGATCGTGATGTTGCCGTGGTATACCTCGTTAGGTATCAAATTTACCGTCGCACCGTTTAGTATTCTTGGCGTGGCTATCGCGATTTTTCTTGGCTTCAAAAACAACGCCTGCTATTCGCGCTATGTCGAGGCTCGTCAGCTTTGGGGGCAACTGATGATAGCGGCGCGTTCGCTGTTTCGCGAGGTAAAAAATACGTTACCCGACGATCCGCATCTGGGGGAGTTTGTCCGTCTGCAAATTGCCTTTGCGCACTGTCTGCGCATGACGCTTCGCCGTCAGCCCCAGGCCGACCGGCTTTCCGGTTATCTTTCAGCCGCGCAGTTACGCAAGGTAATGGAGGCCAACTCTCCGGCAAACCGCATTTTGCTGATCATGGGGGAGTGGCTGGCGGTAAGACGTCGCGAAGGCCAGCTGTCCGATATTTTGTTCCACAGCCTGAATAATCGTCTGAATGACATGTCAGCTGTGCTTTCCGGCTGCGAGCGTATCGCCACAACACCGGTACCATTTGCCTACACGCTGATCCTGCACCGCACGGTGTATTTGTTCTGCATCATGCTGCCGTTTGCGCTGGTTGTTGACCTGCACTACATGACGCCGTTCGTCTCTGCGTTGATTTCGTATACTTTTATTTCGCTCGATACGCTGGCAGAAGAGCTGGAAGATCCGTTTGGTACAGAAGATAACGACCTGCCGCTGGACGCCATCTGTAACGCAATGGAACGCGATCTGTTACAGATGAACGATGAAGGTGCGATACCTGAGCGACTTATGCCGGATAAGCATTATCAGCTGACATAACGGGCGTTCCACTCTTCACGGGTGATCTCCCAGAGCCCGGAATCCAGCAGTCCGCTCACGTACGCTTTCTTTTCCGTCCTGACGAGCCGCATGCCGCTACTGGCTGAAATACGCTGTGAGCGGCTGTTGGCTACCGCTTTCGGGGCGCGCAACACCGGTTTATTCAGCGTATTAAACCAGTAGTCCGTTGCCGCAATGCTGGCCTCACGCATATATCCCTGCCCCTGAAACTCGGGGGCCAGCCAGAATCCACGGTTGTTATCTTCCACATCGTACAGGCAGATAATCCCCATCAGCACTTCCGGGGCTTCACGCCGCCGGATGCTCCAGAACCAGGCAATACCTTTTGCCATATCCGGCAGTGCAACATTGTTAACGTAATTCTCTGCGCCATTTTCCGGGTAGGGCCAGGGCACGGAGGAGACCATATAGCGGACGATTTCCCAGCGTGGATAGAGTTTCTGGATCTGGACTGCATCTTCAGCAACCAGCGGTTGCAGCAATAAACGTTCTGTCGTTAGTGCAGGTATCGTCATCCGTGGTTCTCCTTTTTTAAGCGTTATGCTTTGGTTTGCCTTCTGCTATTTTCATCATTACCACAAATGTCTCCGGTGTGCTGTCATTCCTTCACGACTAAAATTTGCAGAGGTAACAATGGCGATAACGGTAAGAGCTTTACGCGCAGAAGATTATTCACAGTGGCGTCCGCTTTGGGACGGTTACACCCATTTTTATGACTGTGAACTCGATGAGTCCATCACTGCATCGACATGGGAAAGGGCGCTGGCGACGACTCATTCGTCTCTGTTTTGCCGGGTTGCGGAAATGGACGGCAAGGTTGTGGGTTTCGCCATGTGCATTCTGCACGAAGGTACCTGGTCGACAGCGCCAGTTTGCTATCTGGAAGATCTGTTTGTCGATGCCGCAGTACGCGGCGCTGGAGCCGGGCAGGCATTAATCGATGCCCTGATGGCAGAAGGCAAGCGAGAAGGGTGGGCAATACTCTACTGGATGACCCGGCAGAACAATCCCGCACGTAAACTCTATGACAAATTTGCTGAAGCCGACGATTACGTTCGTTACCGCATTTCGCTGTAATGCTTTCCAGCGTATGTAGCCTGACGAAGGTAATGATGACCAGCAGTCGCAGGTCATCCAACAGGATTAAAAACGCCTCATGGCTGACGTTTAGCAATGATAAACAGCCGTGGAAAAGCCAGCAGTATCTGCCCGTTTTCCTGGAGCGGATACTGCTCTTCCAGCAGTTCATGGTAACGCTTCAGAAAATGTTTCTGTTCGCTCTCGTTGAGTTCCTGTAACCACGGACGCAGACCGGTGGCACTGACCCAGTCAATAATGGCCTGATGCGAACTCATTTTGTGAAAATAGGTGGTCCGCCAGATATCCACATCGCAGCCCGCATCCGTAAGAATATCGTAATACGCATGCACCCCAGGCAGAGGTTCGCGGCCGCGATCGGGATAACCTTGTTCATAGGCGACTTCACGCATGGCGATGTGCGTGGGTTCGAGCCAGTTATCGGGCATCTGTATCGCCAGCACGCCGTTTAAGTGGAGCAAAGAAACGAGGTGAGGCAGGAGATCGTAATGGTCAGGAACCCATTGTAGCGACGCGTTGGCGTAGATCAGGCTGAGCGGTTGAGCAGGTTTGTACCGCCGAATGTCTGCCTCGACAAAGTGACAGTCTGGAAAGGTGCGACGTGCTTCTTCGAGCATCGCCGGCGAGTTATCCACGCCAGTAATGTGTGCCGAAGGCCAGCGATGCTTTAACAGTGCAGTACTGTTTCCTGGCCCGCAACCTAAATCAACCAGAGATGACACCTCATCCAGTGAAATCCGGGCGAGCAGTTCAGCGGCAGGGCGTGTACGTTCGGCAGCATATTGAAGGTAAAGAGAAGGATCCCAGTCAGCCATTTTGCCTCTCCATTTTGCATTATTCAGCAAGAATAGCACAGCCAGACACCTGCGCAGTGGCAGGCATCTGAAGTTGTGAAGGTTACAGAATTCCTTTCAGAGCAATATGGTAAAGCAGCATGATGGTCTTACCGTCGACTATCTTACCAGTTTCAATTCCCCGTAATGCTTCTGCCAGCGGTAACTCCAGCACCTGAATATCTTCACCTTCGGCTTTGATGCCTCCTCCGTTACCCGACCGATCCTGCGGATGGTACTCAGCGATATAAAAATAGAGTTTTTCCGTGACGGAGCCAGGGCTCATATAGGCTTCAAAAACCTTTTGAACGCAGGTGACCTTAAAACCGGTTTCTTCTTCTGCTTCCGCTTTAATACGGCTTTCCGGATCCATGTTATCGAGCAGTCCGGCTGCGGCTTCGATCAGATCGTCTTCATGGCCATTGATAAAAACAGGGAAGCGGAACTGGCGAGTGAGGATCACCGTTTTTTGGTCGCGGTTATAGAGCAGAATGGTTGCCCCGTTACCCCGATCATAAACTTCACGGCTCTGTCGCTGCCATTCACCATCACTGCGTTGCTGGTCGAAGGTATATTTTTTGAGGATGTACCAGTTATCAGACAGTGTTTCATTCGCGATAATGCGTATATCTGCACGTTTTGATTGCACGTTTGTTCCTCCTTTCGTAGAGTAACTATCATAAGCAGCAATATCGTGCATATTCAAGATAAAACATGCAATATCAGGAATACATCATGCTCACCAGCCAGCGAAAGCAGTTAATCCTCGAAAAATTACAGGCAGAAGGTCAGGTTCAGTCGAAAGCGCTCAGCATGCTTTTCACGGTTTCTGAGGATACGATCCGTCGTGACTTACGTGAGCTGGCGGCAGAAGGGCGTTTACAACGTGTACACGGTGGCGCGCTGCCGTCATCTTCGGCGATTGCACCGTTTGCAGAACGGCAGTCTCTGAAAATGGATGCGAAAAAAAGGGTCGCTCGTAAAGGCGCACAGCTTATTTCTCCGGGCCAGGTGGTGATCATTGATGGAGGGACAACCACATCGGAACTGATTACGTTCTTACCCTCTGACCTGAATATTACCGTGGTGACGCACAGCCCGGGTATCGCGCTGGGGTTGGTTAATCATCCTGCCATTGAGGTTATCCTCATTGGTGGGCGTTTATACAAACATTCGATTGTGACGGTTGGTGCAGCGGCCATTGAAGGCATTGGTAATATTCATGCGGATCTCTTTTTCATGGGGGTCACAGGGATCCACCCGGATACCGGACTTACCACCGGTGATTTTGAAGAAGCGTGCATCAAACGCGCATTTTCCGGCAGAGCCGCAGAGACCGTAGTTCTTGCTTCACCGGAAAAAATTAATTCGGCATCATCGTTTGTGATTGGTGATTTGTCGCTGGTTAATACCATTGTTGTGGAAGACGATACCGATAAAGCCTGGATAAACGCGATAACGGGAAAGGGGGTGTCGGTGGTGATGTAAGCCTACCCGTTTTAGTTCCACGCACTGTTGAGATGTGACGTATGATGCCTGGATGTCGGTATGTACGGCGAGGGTGGGGCGGTTCACCAACATCACCTGACTCAACTTGATAGATGCAACCTGAATACGGAGCACCAGATGGTCACTACACACGTTTTTATCGCGGCCAGTCTTGATGGCTACATCGCCCGGCAGGATGGAGATATCGACTGGCTGTTGCAGCGCGATGACCCGGCAGAAGATCACGGTTACGCAGAGTTCATCGCGGACAAAGATTGGATCGTTATGGGCCGGGGAAGCTATGAGAAGGTGCTGACCTTTGCTGAGTGGCCTTATGACCTGCCCGTGCTGGTGCTCTCCCGGCAGCTAACCGATCCCCCCGTGCCCGAGGCGCTTAAGGGAAAAGTGCAGTTCTCCCGCCGCGCACCAAAGGAGGTGATTGAGGATCTGGCGGCACAGAACGTACATCGCGTCTATATCGATGGCGGCCAGTTGATACAGTCGTTCCTGCGTGAGGGGCTGGTCGCTGATATCGTTATCACTACCGTTCCTGTCCTGCTCGGTTCAGGAAAACCGCTGTTCGGAAACCTGCTCCAGGATGTCGATTTGACGTTATTATCAAGCCGCAGCTTCCCTTCGGGTCTGGTGCAGTCGCACTATCGGGTGATGTCATAAACAGACATCCAGAGGATGCTAATTTCCGGTCAAAGCTTCTTTCCGAATTGACTGTCACACACTGATATCTGGACGTTTTTTGGATCAACAACCTTACCGCATGCGGTAACAAAGGCGCTACGCAGCACTTCTCCACTTTCTTTATCAGATAAAACAATATGAGGTGTGTCGTGCAGTATATTTTTATGTCCCCACTCCATCATAGATATAAGAAAACCCCCGCGTCATCATGCAGGGGTGACAGGGAAGCACTTCCGTTTTAATTATGAGGGCTACAGCAAAGGGTCTCCTGGTACAGATGGGCTGACTGAGCAGCCCCGGTTATTGTTCTACCGTGCTGTTCAGTTCAGCTGCCGGCAGTCGCGGCTGCGAACGCTGCCAGCCTGAACCATAGCGGGTGTACTGTGCCGGGACCGGAAGGGCCACGTTCAAATTATCTGCTGCAGTACGTGCCCAGAAAGGGTCTTTCAGCATATCACGCCCAACCAGAACGATATCAGCACGGCCGTTTTGTAGAATTTCTTCTGCCTGCCGGCCCGTTTCAATCAGACCTACAGCCCCGGTTTTAATATCCAGTTCCCGGCGCAGCAGCTCAGCAGCAGGGATCTGATAACCTGGATAAGTGTTAACCGGTACCATCGCAATACCGCCGGTCGAACAGTCAATCAGATCAATACCCTGTTCTTTCATCCACTTGCCGTAGATCAGGAAATCTTCCGGGCGGTTTCCGCCTTCAACATAGTCGGTTGAAGAGATACGCAGGAACAATGGACCTTTCCACTCGCTGCGCACGACATCGATGACTTCACGCACAATGCGGTAGCGGTTTTCGTGGCTGCCGCCGTACTCATCAGTGCGCTTGTTCGCCAGCGGCGACAGGAACTGATTCAGCAAATAGCCGTGGGCACCGTGGATTTCAATCACGTCGAAACCTGCTTCATGCGCACGGCGTGCCCCCTGACGGAATGCCTCCACGACTTCTTTGATCTGATCAATACTCATCGCCTGCGGCACGCGGGACTCAGGTGTAAATGGGATTGCAGATGGCGCAATGGATGGCAGCTCAATACCCAACTGGCGACCAGCATGGCCGATTTGTGCACCGGCTTTTGCGCCAAACCGGTGAATGGCATTCGTCACGCGGGACAAACCTTCAACGTGGCTGTCATCCCAGATACCAATGTCGCCAGGGCCAATTGGGCCGTTTGGCAGTACAGAAGCGGTTTCCAGCATAATCAGGCCAGCTCCACCCAGGGCGCGCGCACCGTAGTGAATAACGTGGAAATCATTAACGTGGCCGTCATCAGAAGCCGAGTGCATACACATCGGAGACATGGCAATACGGTTGCGGAATTCAACACCATTGATAGTGATAGGTTCAAAAAGCAAAGCTGACATTTCTACTCCAGAAAGTGGTTGATATTTAGCCCGCTAAAAGTACCATACGATGATAATTTGTTTATACACTAAAAAAATGCACATACTTACCAAAAGGTAACCATGATGTTTTTATGAAAAAATTACGTAACTACGATTCGGCTCCTGGATGTTCAATGGAAGCCGCACTGCATATCATGGGCGGGAAATGGAAAGGGGTGATCCTTTATCACTTGTTTAAGGATGGGACGCTTCGTTTTAGTGAACTCCAGCGGTTTTTAACCAGCATCAATCAGCGGCTACTGACAAAACAGCTGCGCGAGCTGGAAGAGGATGGTCTGATTATTCGCAAGGTTTACCCTGTCGTTCCGCCAAAGGTTGAATACTCACTTAGTGACGAAGGCAGAGAACTGAACAAGCTGGTTCTGGATCTGAGTATCTGGGGTAGAAAGTGGCTTGAACGTCGCGGTCTTAAAACGGCTGTTGAAGAGGATATCGAGGCGCTGGAGAAAGTCCTCGGCTATCCGAAGTGAGAAAGAAGCCGCTCAGACCGTGCCGTCCTGCCTGACATTTAACGGCTAAAATGGGTGATGCAGAAATCGATAAAACTGCGCAAACGCGGCGTCATTCTCCTGTCCTGTGCATAAAGCACATGGACCGGCCGGCCTGGCAGTTCATAATCCGGTAGTATCCGTACAAGTCGCCCGGCGGCGATGTCCGCACTCATTAGCGGATACGGCTGCATAATTATTCCCAGTCCTGAGAGGGCGGCCGCAAGCAAGGCTTCGCTGTTGTCCGTTTTAAACCTGCCAGTTACGGGTACCGAGACGTGTCCGTCAGGTCCTTCAAATGTCCATTCCGTCCGCATCGACGTGTGGGTAAAGATCAGGCACTGGTGCTGCATCAAATCCTGTGGCACAGAGGGCCTTCCAGCCTCTTCGAGATAGGCCGGCGCAGCACAAATAACCATCTGATAGGGTGCAAGAGCTCTTGCAAGCAGCTGGCTGTCCGGCAGTTCCCCTGTACGAAATACGGCATCAAAGCGCTCTTCAACCAGATCAACAGTCCGGTTCGACAAACATAATTCGAGTGAAACTTCCGGGTTTTGTTTGAGATATTCCGGCAGCTTCGAGGCAAGTAGTTGGCTGCCAAAGGTGATTGGCGCGCTGATCCTAAGATTGCCACGGGGGATTGCCCGGGTTTCAGAAATCAGGGTTTCCGCTTCTTCCATTTCAGCCAGAATAATTTTCGCTCTTTCATAAAAGAGAAGACCGCTGTCCGTCAGGCTCTGGGTTCGGGTCGTACGGCTGATGAGCTTAATACCGAGATTTTGCTCAAGCGTGCGTAACTGCTTGCCCGTCAACTGAGACGACTGGTTCAGTACTTCCGCGGCGGCAGAAATGGAGCCTGATTCGACCACTCTTATGAATGTCTGCATGCAGGTTAAACGATCCATTAGAAACCTTATGTTTCAGGTTATGGTTATTTTAGTAAATTTATCGCACTACGTTTTCAATGTACATTGCCTGTTAACTTAGCTCGCTTAAGCGGTGAGTATTCGATAACTAACAAAGGCGTACCTGACATGAAAAATCTGTCGCTTTCCTTACTGATGGCTGCATCCATGAGCGGTTCAGCTTTCGCATCTGCTGCTGACGTTAAAGCACCGAAACCAACGGTTGTGCTTGTACATGGCGCATTTTCAGATGGTTCAACATGGAATAAGGTCATTCCCCGGCTTGAGGCCGAAGGGCTGAATGTTGTAGCCGTGCAAAACCCACTGACTTCCTTTGCTGAAGATACCGCCACAACCCGCCGCGCGCTCGCACGAGTTAAAGGGCCGGTTGTGCTGGTCGGCCATTCCTATGGTGGTGCAGTCATTACGGAAGCTGGCGCAAAAAATGAGAACGTTAAGGCGCTGGTCTATGTTGCAGCATTCGCGCCGTCGGCTGGAGAATCTGTGAGTGATTTAACCAAAGATTATCCGGTTCCATCAGGTTTCAGTCATATAGATGCTGATGAGGCGGGTTATCTGAAGCTCACCCCTGAAGGTGTTGCCAGGCACCTGGCGCAGGATGTTACTGCTGAACAGGCAAGCCTGATGTATGCCACTCAGGGCCCAACTAGCGGCGCAGTATTTGGCGAAAAAGTTAACGTCGCAGCCTGGGAAAATAAACCTTCCTGGTATATCGTCAGCGAGCAGGATCACATGCTCGATACTGATTTACAGAAGGCGATGGCGAAGAAAATTCATGCAACGGTGACTTCCCTGAACGCCAGTCATGCCCCACATATTTCTCAGCCAGATGCGGTAGCAAACGTAATTCTACAGGCGGTCAGCTCTCTGAAATAATCAATTCATCGTCGGCTTTTAATCATTTCACGAAGAAAATAAAGGGAACAGTAAACGCTGCTCCCTTTTTATGCTTTGAGCATGACGTTATTTTAAGCGTCACTAAAATTACCCAGAGTAAGAGAGAAGGGGAATATCAGGTGTGGCGACGCAGCCGTTCGTGCAACATCAATGCGGCGGATGGCTGGAGTGTAAAAAAACCTTACCGCCCGGCAGGAAGGCGATAAGGTCAGGCAAAAAGTGGCATAAACATGAAGAGAGCGAGAAAAGATACCTGAAAAGAGGGCGATGAAACTCTCAGTCAAATGGCTTTACAGGACGTAACGAACACCAAATACAAATTCATTGTTGACCAGACGGCCGCGCAGATTTTCATCCTGCAGACCACGGGCGTTCACAAAGGTGTTACGACCACTTTCAATATTGCCCATATCGACATAGCGATAAGTGGCGTACAGCGTCAGGTCGTCAATCACTTCATAAGAGGTGCCTGCACCCACAGAGTACGTAAAGTTGGTTTGCGTATTACCGGCGAACTCACGGCTGTCATTACCCTGCCAGCCACCCACTTTCACTTTCGCCACACCAGCACCCGCGGTTGCGTACAGGGCGAATTTATCGGTAATCATAAAGTCACGATAAACGTTGAGCATTGCTCGTTCAGAATCAACCTTCATGTGGTTGAAACTGGTCGCAAAAGTGGAAGAGCCGCTGGTGAATTCCGTCTTTTCTTTAAAAACGTATTCAGCTTCGGTACGCCAGTTATTGCCGAACTGATAGCCGACAGCCACGGAACCGTTCTGCTTGTGCTCTTTTTCATCCCCGGGCACAAAAGAACCGATCCCCGGGCGTTCGCTCAGATTCATGCTCTTTGCCTTCTGATGGGTATCAATCAGGTTCAGGGCACCGTAATAGCCTTCTTTAGCGTTTTCAGCCGCCAGTAATGGACTGGAAGCGCACAGTGAAATCACAGAGGCGAATAAAACACGTGGTGTTACTTTCATAATAAGGTCCTTTTTTATTTTCCCAATAAATTGTGAATCGCTTTACTTATTGCAGTTTTTTAATGGCATCGAGTGCGCAGGCTTCATCAATATCACCGCTCGGAGCGCCACCAATGCCAATGGCACCGATAGTGGTGTTATTTTCTTTAACCGGTACGCCGCCGGCTAATAATAAGAAGCCAGGAATATCGCCGAGATTTTTCGCTGCCGGATACTTGTTCGAGTTTTCCAGAAGCTGGCTCGTGGCCGCACCGCTGGAGGCAGAGGTGAATGCTTTCTGGTAGCTGGCGGTCAGGGTATGTGGGCCGGCGTTATCCATACGCTGTACCGCGCGGGTGACACCTGCAGCATCAACAACCGTTACGCTGACATTGTACCCTTTAGCACTGCACGATTTAACGGCTTCACTGGCCAGTACAGAAGCCTGTTCCAGAGACAAGGTGGACTGCGTCAGCGATTTGGCGTGAGCGGTCATCGTTAATGCCGTGAGCACAGGCAAAATAAGAAATCTTTTTTTCACAAGGAATACCTTTTAATTAACAGGGGTAAATAATAAAAATAAAACGCCCATGAGGTTGACCAGCAAGAGCATCAGGATAAGAAAACGTATTTCTGTTGTGGTGGTTTCAAATAAATTATTTAACATGGCAACCTTCTTTATTTTAAAAGCGCTGCCATGGTGACAACGGGGTTACTATATAAATTTCATGGTAGTGAAATACATGAGGGCAGGATGATAGGCTTGTAAGGGAAGGACTATAGGCTTGTAGTCCTTGTCGGTGAAAAATGCCGTGCTGGCTCAGGAGCCGGTTGGTACCCGCGTGATGGGCCACCGTGTTGTGGTGTACACCGAAATCGCCTGATTCAGCGCCGCCAGGGTGGTCAGCAGAGTCTGGAGGCGAGGCAGAATTTCAGCCTCAACGGGAAGCGTCACTGTTTTGCATGCGTTTTCAAGGACGCGACACTGTTGCGCTAGCGTATGTGCGCCAATGATATCGGCGGCACCGGCCAGGCGATGTAAGCGATGCGCCAGCGCTGCCCACTTGCCCTGGCACGCCAGCGGGAGGCAAGACTGCATGTCGCGTTGGTTTTCATCTCGTGTGGTGTTAAGCAGGGTGAATAATAAGGGGGGATTGTGGCTGGTTAATGACTGCAGGGTATCCAGATTGATGAACCGGGCAAGACCCTCCGGGTGAGCGAGAACCGGGGATTTGTCCTTTTGGGATAGCCGTTGTAGACCTGCCTCCAGCTGCTTCAGGTGGAGTGGTTTGAAAAGGCAGTCGTCCATCCCGGCGGCAATACAACGGCGATGTTCTTCGGGCTGAGCATTCGCGGTGAGACCAAGAATAATTAACGGTTGTTGCTGCCGTTCTCGTAACAACCGGGTGAGGGTCAGTCCGTCCATCACTGGCATCTGACAATCGGTTATGAGCAGGTCAAAATGCTGTTCGCTACAGCATTCAAGGGCTTGTTCACCGTTTTCCGCCTCGACAACCTCATGTCCCAGTCGGGTCAACTGCTGTCGTAGCAGGAGTCGGTTTGCCGGGTGATCGTCTACAGTCAGTATGCGCAGTGGGTGAGTCGGCGTCATGTTACCCTTTTAGGTCGGATGTTGGCTCAGTCTATTTTGTTGCGTTGGGCGAAATTATAGATGTCTATCGACGTCCGGAGATCGAGCTTTTTCATCATACGGCGTTTATAGGTACTGACGGTTTTATCGCTGACCATCATTTTTACGGCAATCTCGATAACTTTATGCCCTTTTGTCAGAAAGTGCAGAACCTGCAGTTCCTTTTCAGACAGGCTGGCGATTTTATCTTTGTCGTCCAGGGGAATATCGCCAGCGGCGTTCTGGCGGGCGCGATTAATGGGGAAAAAACCGTAGCCACTTTTGATAGCGCGGATAGCGTCATGAAGTTCCGACAGATTATTGCGCTTGCTGATGAAGCCATCGGCACCTGCTCCGGCACAGCGCTTAATATAATGATCGTCATCCTTTCCCGTCAGAAACAGGATCCCACCTTTAAAGTCATTCGCACGTAGTCGCTGGACAACATTAATCCCATTGATTGAGGGAATATCGATATCGACGATAACCAGATCCGGAAGTAACTGACGTACCTGCTGTACGGCCTTCAGGCCATCATCCGTTTCGCCGATCACCGTCATCCCGTCTTTTTCCAACAACATTCTCACCGCCAGACGGGCAACCGGGTGGTCGTCCACGATTAATACGCTATTCATTTTATCATCCTGTTTTAATGGGCTATGCCTCTTTGCGGCGTCACTTTCAAAAACCGCTCACTGTCTCTCCTTTCTGCTATCGTCGTGAGGTGCGTGGTCGATAGTCAGATTGTCGGGACGTTTTTTGCTCAATACAGATAATTACGTTTTGCCAGATCCACCAGTTCAGTTAATTTGGAAATTTTAAATTTCGCCATGATTCGCTTTTTATAGGCGCTGACTCTTTTATTATTTATGTTCATCATCGCAGCAATGACCTGATTGCTGTAGCCAGCAGATATGTAGTGCAAGATACAGATGTCAGTATGGGATAACGATAATAAAAATGAGGCGTCTCGCGGGTATTTCTTTCGATGCACTTTCAGTTCATTGCCGTAACAGAACTGGCCAGACACGACCTTATCGATAGTGCTGACAATGTTGTCCAGCGCACTGCTTTTATTGAGATAGCCCGCCGCACCGGCCTTTTTACTCAGTTGAATGTGAAAATCACTGGATGATGAGGATAAAATCAATACCTGTGTAACAGGGATGTTTTGTATTAACTGAGCCAGAGATGAAAAGACGTCTGGCTGTTGTTGCAGATGCTCCATAATGACCAGGTCGACATTGAACAATGAAATATTGTCCATCAATTCTTCCATTGTGCCAAACTGCGCGACAACCTGATGGCCTTGTTCTGATAATAAGCCCTGGAGTCCAGCGCGAAGCAGTGGGCTGGAGTCCATGACAATGACTTTTTTGCCTGACATTCCTGATTGTCCTGATTCGGGTAAGGAAAAATTTATTTTCCATCTCGTCAACGCAAATTGGGCTAAGACTTGTCTTTAACTGAAATTTTATTTCCCCCCCATCATTGCAACCCTGTCTGGCCCGCCAGATAGCGGGCCATTCCTTTTATTACTTCTCCTGACAAGCTTATCCAGACCGTTTGCGACAGGTCTTATTAAGCCACAGACGGTCAGACCGGAAGATAGCGTCAGCCAGGGAAAGTATCCCGTATGGAAGTGCGTCTGGCGCGTTGCGCAGACACAGATCGATTATTTACACGAGAATTTAGCGAATGAATCTCAAACCAGTAAATATTGCAGTCGTTGATAAAGACACGATTGTCAAAGCTGACGTTCTGCGCAGTGAAAAAATTGGCAGTGCAGTCAAAATTAAAGCCATCCCTAACGCGAAGTACATTCTTGCGGAAGGCGAGAACGGCGTTGCGCCAGAAAACATTACCCTGAAACGTGTCGGTAAAGACCTGTTCATCATGCTGGAAGGCACCGATGAAGATCAGCCTCAGCTGATTATTGAAGATTATTTCGATAATCCCGGTGAACTGGTGGGTAAAGGTGAAGACGGCCAGTGGCACGAATACATCGCCACTGATGGTGATGACGATCATGAAGCTGCTTTCCTGCTGGACGGTGAATCCTCAGCCCATGCGCTGGGCGCTGGCGCTATTGCCAGTCTTGACGGTCTGGCGGTTGCGGGCACCGCGTTTTCTCCTGCCTTGCTGGCTCTGGGGGCGTTAGCCGCTATTGGCGCGGCGATTGGTATTGGGGCCATTGTTCGTCATAACCGTGGTGGAAAAGAAGGTGGCAATGACGACGATGGCGTGGTCACGCCAGCGCCTGTTCAGACGCCTGAACTGAAAAATGTACACGACGACTTTGGTAGCAAAACCGGCACGATCCCGCAAAACGGCGTGACCGATGACACCACGCCAACCTTCAGCGGTATTGGCCACCCTGGCGATACCGTTGAATTTTGGGAAAACGGCATCAAGCTGGGCGAAACCCGCGTAGATAGCGAGGGTAACTGGACGTGGACGCCAGAAAACCCGCTGTCTCAGGGCGATCACAGTATCGTGCTGATCGGCAAAGGTGCCGATGGCCGCACCAGTACGCCGGGCGATCCGTTTGATTTCACCATTGCACCCGATGCACCGGGCAAGCCTGTTATTGGTGAAGTGGAAGATGACGTTGGTCCTGTTACGGGCCCTATTCATAACGGTGACACCACCGATGACGCCCAGCCTGTGTTTCGTGGCGAAGGCGCTAACCCGGGCGATACCGTTGAACTGATTGTCGACGATGAAGTTGTGGGCACCGCTATCGTCGGCGAAGACGGCAACTGGGAAGTGACCCCGGAAAACCCGCTGCCGGAAGGTTCCCATGAAGGGAAGGTCGTTATTCGCGATCCTGAGGGCAACGCCAGCGAACCGTCCGATCCAATCGAGTTTATCGTCGACCTGACGCCGCCAGAAAAGCCGGTTATTGGCGAGGTAGAAGATGACGTCGGCCCGATTGTTGGCCCAATTCACAATGGTGACACCACCGATGACACCCTGCCTGTTTTCCGCGGCGAAGGTGCTGAGCCGGGCGACACCGTTGAACTGATTATCGACGATAAGGTCGTGGGTACGGCGATCGTGGGTGACGACGGAAAATGGGAAGTAACCCCGGAAAACCCACTGGCAGAAGGCAAGCATGAAGCCGTCGTGGTGATCACCGACCCTGCGGGCAACGCCAGCGAGCCGTCCGATCCTGTCGAGTTTATTGTCGACCTGACGCCGCCAGAAAAGCCGGTGATTGGTGAGGTAGAAGATGACGTCGACCCGATCGTTGGCCCAATTCACAACGGTGACACCACCGATGACACCCAGCCTGTTTTCCGTGGCGAAGGCGCTGTGCCGGGTGAAACCGTTGAGCTGATTATTGACGACGAAGTCGTGGGTACCGCAATCGTAGGTGACGACGGGAAATGGGAAGTAACCCCGGAAAACCCTCTGGCGGAAGGCGAACATGAAGCGGTCGTGGTGATCACCGATCCGGCGGGCAACGCCAGTGAACCGTCCGATCCGATTGGCTTTATTGTCGACACCACGCCTCCGGCCAAACCGACCATCGATACCGTGTTCGATGATGTGGGCGGCAAAACCGGCAACCTGACGCCAGGTGAGATCACGGATGACAGCACCCCGACCTTTAGCGGGACCGCTGAAGAGAACAGTCTGGTGTACATCGTGGTGAACGGCAACGTGGTGGATTCCGTACGCGCAACGGAAAGCGGTACCTGGACCTGGGAACCGTCTCCGGCGCTGGCTAACGGCTCGTATAACGTCAGCGTTATTGCTGAGGATAAGGCAGGCCTGCGTTCTGAACCGTCCGACAGTTTCGACTTTAGCGTGCAGTCCGGTGGTGTGCCAACGGCTCCGGCGATCACTGATGTTATCGACGACGTCGAGTCGCATACCGGCACTGTACAGCATAACGGCGTCACTAACGACGATAAGCCGACCATCACCGGGACCGGTCAGGATGGCACCACCGTTTATCTGTACGACGGCGCGAACCCGAATCCGATCGGCAGCGCGGTGGTGACTGGCGGACGCTGGACCATCGACTTTGATACCCCACTGGCGCAGGGCGAGCACCGCTTCCGTGCTGTCGCGGAAAATGCCACCGGCAACCGCAGCCCGGAGACGGGTGAGTGGGTTATTAACATTGATTCCGTTGCACCAGGTCAGGCGACTGACATTGAGCTGTGGGATGACTTCGGTACGCCGGGGATCATCGCCGATAACGATACCACCGATGACAACACCCCAACCTATCGCGGGAAGGGTGAAGCAGGCGGTACGGCGATTATCGATCTGGGTGATGGCACCACCGTACGCGTACCGATTGATGGCAGCGGTAACTGGAGCTACACCCCGGCCCCTGCGCTGGCAGATGGCGACTACACCTGGAAAGTGTCGATTGAAGACAAAGCGGGTAACGTCGGCCCGGCGTCTGACCCGATCCACTTCACCGTGGACACCAGCGGTAACGGCATCTCCATCAGCCACGTTGTGGATGATGAAGGTAGCGTTCAGGGCAATCTGGCCAGCGACAGCCACACCGATGACACGACCCCAACGGTTGTGGGCCGCGCGACGCCTGGCTCCATCGTGAAAGTGTACGTTGACGGCAAGCTGGTTGACAGCGTGATTGCCGACCCGACCACGGGGCAATGGCAGTACACCCTCAACCCGGCGCTGTCCGCTGATGGCACGTATCAGATCACCGCGACCGAAAATACCGGTACGGGTGATAGCGCACCAACGCCCCCGTTTGAACTGACGCTGGATACCCGCGTACCGACCGGCTCGCTGGATGGCGTGACGGATGATGTGGGCCTGGTTCAGGGCGACCTGGCGAACCCGGATGTCACGGACGATACCACCCCGACCCTGCGCGGTACCGGTGTGGCGGGTGATGTCGTGTTTATTTACGACGGCACGACCCTGATTGACTCCGTCACCGTAGGCCCTGGCGGCACCTGGAACTACACGCTGCCGCCACAAAATAACGGTACCGAGCTGGAGATGAACGTGGTGTTCCAGAGCCCGACAGGCGTAAGAAGCGCGCCGGGTGATTCATGGAAAATCACCATTGATACCGAAGCGCCAACGGCCAGTGCAGTTGCTGACAACCTGAGTAAAGACTCCGGCGTAAGCGATGCGGATTTCATCACCAATAACAGTGGTCCTGGCAGCGTGATCACCGGTCATCTCTCGTCTGCGCTGGAAGCGGGTGAAAAGGTCTATGTCTCCGTTGATGGAGGTAAAACCTGGCAGGAAGCGATCGTCGATGGCGATAAGTGGGCCTATGTGGACTCGCAAGGCCACAGCGCCGACTGGACCATTCTGACCCGCGTGGTGGATGCGGCAGGTAACTACACCGAATCATCACAAAAGGTGGTGGTGGATCAGGTTGCGCCAGATGAACCAACCGATGTGGTTCGTAGCGGTAACGATGTCACCGTGACGTTGCCTGGCAGCAATGTCGCGGCAGGGGACACGGTAGTGGTGAAGGTGGGTGATGTCTCTGTGACGCACACGCTGACCGCAGCTGATATCACAAACGGCAACGTGACGGTGAGCCTGCCGCCTGGCGGTTATACCGATATCCCTGTCGGGGCAGCCATTGTTGATGCGGCGGGTAACAGCTCGGATTACCGCACCAGCGATTTCACCAGCACCAACAACTTTGAGTCGGCTGACGAGTTCACAGCGATCGATGCGGGTCAGTGGGTACACGGGATGCGTTTCTCGCACACGACGGATACCAGTACGGCTGACTACGAGTTCGACAGACAGGTTATCGGGGCGGGAAGCACCAGCAGCCTGTACCTGTTCAGTTCGTCAGGAGATAGCGGGATGGAAGCCAGCATGTTTGTCGACTTCCAGTATGGTGCCAGAACCGTCGATTTCGATTTCAACCCGAGATTTGCGGGTCCGTCTACGGTGGTGACGTTCTATGACATCAACGGCAATGTGATTGGTTCTCAGCCTGTGAACGCGCCTATCAGCAACCGTAACGTTCATGTGTCGTTCACCAGCCCGGATGACACGCCGGTTTACCGGATGGAAATCCACCATCAGGAGCAGACAGCCAGCACCGGGTTTGGTTTCAGTATCGATAACCTGCAGGTGAGCGGTACGGCGACAACCGTCACGCCGGGGGAATTCCTGGCGGATAACCAGGGCGATGTCTGGTACGGCGACGCGGCGGACAACCTCTATCAGGTGACTGACGTGGCCAGCCTGACCGATGCGGTGATCCAGGGGGGCGAAGGGACGGACACGCTGAAGTTATTGGGTGCTGATCAGCATCTCGATATGAGCGCGCTGACGAAAAAAATCCAGTCGATGGAAGTCTTCGACATTACGGGAACAGGTGACAACACCCTGACGCTGAGCGCGGGCGATGTGCTGGAAAACGCCACCCAGAACCTGTTCCACAATAACGACTTCAACCAACTGATGGTGAAGGGCGATGCAGGCGATCGGGTCAATCTCAGCGACCTGTTGCCAAACGATATAGACCCGGGCAACTGGACAAACGGTGGCACGGTTAACGTTGACGGAGTGGAGTATCAGTCCTTCCAGATGGAAAGTCTGAATACAGAAATCCTCGTTCAGATGGGAGTCATGGTCACGCTGCAAAACCATTAATTGATACCAGGAAAGGGAGGTTCCTTCACTGGGACCTCCAGAACGTTTTAGACCAAAACATAAACAGATTTTATTTGGAAATAGATTATGAAAAAGACCATCGCTTCTAACAACAATACTGAGCCAGAGATCGTAGCTATCGCGACGTTGCCGCCGCTGCCTACCGACGTTTTACTGTGGAACGACTATCAGTTCCCGCGTGAAATTAATAATAACGATATCAGCGAAGATAATACCCCGACCATTAGCGGTAAGGGTGAGCCGGGCATGACGGCTGTGATCGACCTCGGTGACGGTCAGAGCGTCCGCGTACCCGTCAGTTTAGACGGTAGCTGGAGCTGGACCCCTGCGCCAGCGCTGGCGGATGGAACCTACAGCTGGTCTGTCGCGCTGGAAGATGCCGTGGGTAATCGTGGCGAATCCACCACGCCAGTGACCTTTATCGTCGATACAGTGGGGAATGCGGTCTCCATCAGCCACGCTGAAGATAATACCGGCACGCTGACCAACCCGCTGGCCAGCGGTAGCAGCACGGATGACCTTAACCCGGTTATCGTGGGGACGGCAACGCCGGGCTCTCTGGTGACGCTGTATATTGACGGGAAACCAGTGGGATCGAAGACTGCCGACCCAACGACCGGTGAGTGGGCCATTGAGATCCAACCTGCTCTGGAGTCGGGTAAAACCAATGAAATTACTGCAGGAGAATACAGTGGTCCTGGTGAAATTCCACCTCCGACACGTCCGTTCCTGCTGACCATCGATACCGTTGTCCCAACGGGGACGTTCGATCGCGTATCGGATGACGTTGGCCGCTATCAGGGCGATCTGCCAAACCCGGCAGTAACCGATGACACCACACCAACCCTGCACGGTACTGGCCGTCCCGGGGATATCGTCTTCGTGCGTAATGGCAGCGACATTATCGGCTCTGTATCCGTGGGAGCTGACGGCAGCTGGGAATATACCCTGCCTGAGCAGACGAACGGTACCGCGCTGGATGTGAGCGTGGTCTTCCGTGGCCCGACTGGCGTTGAAAGCGCGCCAACCGACCCGTGGAAACTGGTGATTGATACCGAAGCACCAAACAAACCGATTATCGGCGACGTTGACGATGACGTCGGCCCGATTACTGGCCCAATTCATAACGGTGATATCACCGATGATACCCAGCCGGTATTCCGTGGCGAAGGCGCTGTGCCGGGTGAAACCGTTGAACTGATCATCGACGACGAAGTTGTGGGTACCGCAATCGTAGGTGAAGACGGCAAATGGGAAGTGACACCAGAAAACCCACTGGCGGAAGGTGAGCACGAAGCGGTCGTCGTCATCACCGATCCGGCGGGCAACGCCAGCGAACCGTCCGACCCGATCGATTTTATCGTCGACACTACGCCTCCGGCAAAACCGACTATCGACACCGTATTTGACGACGCGGGTCAGCAGACCGGTTACCTCAAAAACGGCGACATTACTGACGACAGCACCCCGACGTTTGCAGGTTCTGCCGAAAAGAACAGCCTGGTCTACATCATTGTTAATGGTGTGCAGGTCGATTCTGTGCGCGCCACCGATGCAGGCACCTGGACCTGGACGCCACCGCTGGGGCTGGCGAACGGTCACTATGACGTGAAAGTGATCGCGGAAGACAAGGCTGGCCTGCGTTCCGAGCCATCTGATGAATTCGCCTTTGACCTGCTGGCGGGCGGTATTCCGACGGCTCCGGCGATCACCGATGTGATTGACGACGTTGAATCGCACGTGGGCACCGTACAGAACGGCGGTATCACCAACGACGATCGTCCAACCATCACCGGTACTGCGCAGAATGGCACTGTTGTTTATCTGTACGACGGCGCGAACCCGAATCCGATCGGCAGCGCGGTGGTGACTGGCGGACGCTGGACCATTGATTTTGACACCCCGCTGGCACAGGGCGAACACCGCTTCCGTGCAGTTGCGGAAGACGTAACCGGCAACCGCAGCCCGGAAACCGGCGAGTGGGTCATTAACATTGATTCCGTCGCACCTGGTCAGGCAACCGACATTGAGCTGTGGGACGATTTCGGTACCCCTGGGTTTATTCGTAACGACGACACCACCGATGACAACACCCCAACCTACCGTGGTAAGGGGGAAGCAGGCGGTACGGCGATTATCGATCTGGGTGATGGCACCACCGTGCGCGTACCTGTCGATGGCAGCGGTAACTGGAGCTATACCCCGGCCCCTGCGCTGGCAGACGGCGACTACACCTGGAAAGTCTCTATTGAAGACAAAGCGGGCAACGTCGGCCCGGCGTCTGACCCGATCCACTTCATCGTGGATACCAGCGCTAACGGCGTATCCATCAGCCACGTTGTGGATGATGAAGGCGCGATCACCGGCAATCTGGGCAGCGGCAGCCACACTGATGACACGACCCCAACGGTTGTGGGCCACGCGACGCCTGGCGCGCTGGTGAAAGTGTATGTCGATGGTAAATATGTTGATAGCGTACGTGCTGATGCCGTCACCGGTAACTGGCAACTGACGATCACCCCGGCACTGAGTGCAGACGGTACCTACAAGATCACCGCGACGGAAGATCCGGGTACGGGCGAAAGCGCGCCGACGCCTCCGTTTGAGCTGACGCTGGATACCAGCATCCCAACAGGTTCTCTGGATCGTGTTGTTGATGATGTGGGCCTGGTTCAGGGTGACCTGGCGAATCCGGCGGTGACCGATGACACCACGCCGACGCTGCATGGTACAGGACGTGCGGGTGATACCGTGTTGATTTACGACGGCACCACGCTCGTGAATTCTGTCACCGTAGGCAATGACGGTACCTGGAACTACACGCTGCCACCGCAAAACAACGGCGCAGAGCTGTCTCTGAGTGCGGTATTCCAGAGCCCGACCGGGGTGAAAAGCGCACCAACCGCGCCGTGGGATCTGACGATTGATACCCAGGCACCAACCGCGCCAACGATTGTCGGCATGTATGACGATGCGGGTACGCTGATTGCTGACGGGGGTCGTTCACGCGACACAACACCGGAATTACGCGGCACGGCTGAGAAAAACAGCCTGGTGACAATTTATGAGCCGGGCAACAAGGTGCCAGTCGGTTCCGTGTATGCCGATGCAAGCGGTAACTGGACGTGGACATCGCCTGCGCTGACGGATGCGAAGCACGACTTCTACGTAACGTCACAGGATGCGGCGGGTAACGTTTCCGGCCAGTCCAACCACTATGGTCTGGAAGTTGATACCCAGGCTGCTGCCCCGGTCATTCTGGGCGCATACGATGACGTGGAAGGCGGCATCTATAAAGGCCTGGTTCCGGACGGTGGGTTGAGCAACGATGGCAATATGCAACTGCGCGGAACCGCAGAGCCGAACAGCATCGTTTACATCTACAACGCGTACAACAACGCGGTGCTGGATACGGTGAAAACCGATGCCAACGGTAACTGGACCTGGGATCGTGCGGTTGCTGACACCGCAGCGGGTCGTCCGCATATGTTCTACACCATTGCGAAAGACGACCTGGGTAACGTTTCAGGTAAGTCTGCGACTTATTCGATCAACGTGGATACCGTTAATACCGCGCCGGTGATTACGGGAGCTTATGACGATGTCGCGGGTGGCGTTTATAACGGCCTGGTGGGCAATGGCGGCGTGACCAACGATCGTACCCCTGAGTTACGCGGTACGGCGGAAGCAGGCAGCGTGGTGTACATCGTTATTGATAACTATGGCACGGTCGCGGGTTCTGTTACGGCAGGTGCAGACGGTAAGTGGTCGTTCCCAATGACCACCAACTACAACCAGACGTACAACTTCCATGCTTATTCCATTGATAAAGCAGGGAACCGCTCGGGTGATTCTGCGAAATTCGCGCTGACGATTGATACGGTGGTTGCAGCACCAACGGTCACGGTTATCTCTGATAACGTTGCTGGCGGTAAAGTCGGTAATCTGGTTGACGGTGAGAGCACCAACGACAACCGTCCGACCATTACAGGTAATGGCGCAGAAGCGGGCGCGAAGATTGAGATTGTGCTGGCGCTGGGTAATCAGGGATGGGGGAGTAATAACCTCGTTTACACCACTACCGCCCGGGCGGACGGTACCTGGAGTCTGGAGATCCCAACGGCGCTGGCTAACGGCACCTGGTATTTCCGTGCTAAGCAGACGGATATCGCGGGTAACACCAGCGGGTTGGGTAACCAGCATTACGTTGTTGTTGATACCGTCAACGCCGCGCCGGTGATTACCAGCGTGATGGATAACGTCGGTCCGGTGACGGGCAACGTGGCCAATGCTGGTTCAACGGATGACAACACGCCAACGCTGAACGGTACGGCCGAAGCGGGCAGTACGGTGTATATCGCGGTAAATGGCGCAACGTACAGCGTGACCGCCGCCACCAATGGTAGCTGGAGCTTTACACCGTCCGCATTGCCACTGGGGAACAACACCTTCAGCGTGTTCTCCATCGATAAGGCGGGTAACAAGAGCGCGGGCATTTCACGCAGTCTGAACGTGGTTTCACCGAAAGTGACCGAAGACTTTGAATGGGCTGTGGGTCAGCAGGTAGGAATACCGAATGGGACTGCGCTGAAATCCGGGCTGGTGATCAGCTGTTCCTACGGCGGTTATGCCTATCAGCCGATTGTGGGTGGTGGCCACCATGCGTTGATGCGTGCAGACAGAACCGCACCTGTTCGTCTGACCTGGGGCTCCGGGAAGTATGTTGGCTCGGTTGAAATGGACCTGGTGACGCCTGCGGTGAATATTGCTTTTGCCCCAATCACTGTCGTGTATTACGACAAGAGCGGTGCAGTATTATCGACCCAGACATACACCAGTGCGCGCCATATCTCCTATACCGCACCTGCGGGGAAAGAGATTGCCGCTGTTGATATGTATACCGGGACGCGTGGCGGCACCCTTGCCTTTGACAACGTGAGCTGGACGCCAAAATCGAGCGGCGTCATGGGCATGATGAGCATGGGTGAGGATGTACACGACGACAGCAATACCATTGCGTCGCTGGACAGCCACCAGGAAACACACAGCGTACTGGACAAAAATACGCTGACGCTGACGGACAACGAGAAGCCTCTGGACTTCAGCAAGCTGGTCACTAAAACCGATGTGGTTAACCAAATCGATATGGTGAATGGCAAGGCAGATACCCTGAATATCGGGCTTAACGATGTTCTGGCTCACGCGAAAACCAACCTGTTTGTGGACGATGGTTCAAAACAGCTGCTGGTGAAAGGTGAGAAGGGCGATGTACTGAACCTGAACGATCTGCTGCCTGACAACAGCGATCCGGGCAACTGGACCAACGCCGGTAACGTGAAGGTATCGGGCGTCGAATATCAGGTGTTCCACATGGAAAGCCAGGACGTAGAACTGCTGGTGCAGGCTGGCGTGACCGTCAACGTGAATAATCACTAACTTAAACTTTTCCAGGCCTCCTTTCGGGGAGGCCTCTGGAGGATTTATGACTTTTTTCAAGACCTCTCTGTTTGCGGCGCTGTTTACCTCCTCCGCATTTTTCATGCACTCTGCCACCGCTGCGGAGAATTTTGGCAAAGCGTATCAGCCTGTTGCGCCCGTCGGTCAGACTCAGGCACAAATTGTTTATTACCGTGACGCCAGCAACACTGCGGGTGGTGCGGCACATGTTTATGTCGATAATGAGTTCCATGACGCACTGTTGCCAGGAGGGTATACCGTTTTCTGCCTGGCACCTGGCAAGCATAATCTGGGCGCGTACCAGAATGATGCGCCGGAATATCGCGGTAAAGAGCAGGGCTACAATGTTGAGATGAGCGGCGGGCAGACCTATTTCGTGCGCGTCAACCACACCATGAATGCGGTGCCAGAAGCCCGCACGCGTGAACAGGCGGAAAAAGATCTCGCTGGTCTGCGCGAACAGATCCACGTGCTGTCCCGCGCCTCCAGCGTAGAAGCTTGTAAAAACCTGCCTGCACCTCAGTTCAAAGATTACACCTTATCTGGTGACGTCATGTTCCGCTTTGGCCAGTCCAGTGAGAAGGGTGTTTCCGCACAGGGTCGCCAGGCGGTAAAAGATCTGGTGGCAACGATTAAGCGTGAAAACGTCGAGCTGAAACAGATTCAGGTTATCGGCCACACCGATGCTATCGGTAGCGATCGCGGCAACTACGTGCTGGGCCTGAAGCGTGCACAAACCATTCGTACCATGTTGGCTGAAAACGGCCTCCCAGCACGCCTGATGACGGCAACCAGCGTGGGTAGCAACGAGCCGGTGGTCAACGATTGCGCCGCCTCCAGCAAGAGAGAACGGGTCTCCTGCTATGCCCCGAACCGTCGTGTTGTTGTGCGTGTGAGCGGCGATCAAAACATTCCTGCTACGGCACAAAAGTAATCCTCAACGCATGCTCTGATTATGACGGAGCATGCGTTATCTCTTCCTCTTCATCTTTCCCTCATTTCCTGCGTGTTTATCGTAACCACAAAAAAACCGTAACAACATGATGCTGTTACGGTTTTGAGTGGCAGATTGCCCCCCTGTAAAACAGGGGGGCTTTTTTACTGTAATTGGATCTGTATCCCTTGTTGAATCAGGACTTCCGCATCGTGGCTGTCGTTCTGGTAGACGTGATACACCACGCCTCCCACCGTGACATCCTCCTGCGCATTCCATTTTTCAACCCCGTGTTCACCCGCGATGGACTCCAGCGTCACTTTGTCGCCTTTGTCACCCTGAACCATCAACTGTTTAGTACCATCGTCCAGGAACTGGTTTTCCTGTCCCAGCGTCAGAACATCATCAATACGAATGTTTAGCTGGTTCTGACCATGACCTTTGAGCGAAACGGCGTGAAGATCCTGCGCAGCAGTGTGGGACAGTTCAGCCGCTCTGGAAAGGTCGATGCTATCGACGGTGTCTGTCAGCGCCAGGACATGTTCGACCAGGCTGAATGGTGAGTGCGTCGCTTCATCCTCGTTGAAGAGCGCGCTCACCGGTGCGCCCTGACCCCTGACCGTAAAGTTATCCAGAACAATCCATGAACCGACGCCGTTGGTGTCGGTACTGTCAGAAATCGTGATCACCACATTTCCCGAGGTGCTGGCCGTCCAGCTCCCGCCGTAAATGCCGTTAACAACCTGCACGTTATCGACGACCTTTACGCCGTCTACCGTGATGGTCAGGTAGTGTGATGGGTTATCAATAGGGATACCCGTCGTCGCCCACACTATGCTTCTGACGCTAAAGTTATAGGTGTGTCCCGCCTCGACATGGAAGGTGCGCGACATAATATCGCCAGCGGTAGAGTGCCCAGCACTTCTGCCCCCGGAAAGCTGTACCTGCTGACCGTCGAACACACCGACGCCGCTCCAGGCGCTGGCAAACGTCCAGCCCTGTCCGGTGGTATCGTTAAAATCGTTCACGGTTGTCGCAACGTTGAAGGCCTGCGGCGGGCTTGCTGCGCTGGTATTTCCTGCGGCATCCGTCTGTTTCGCCGTGAATTGATAATTACCCTCGCTCAGCGCCGGGCTGGGGTGCCATGTCCAGCTACCATCAGCATTTGCGGAAAACGAGGCCACTGGGGCCGTGCCGTTGTAGATCGTCACCAGCGCATGAGGTTCCACACTGCCCACGCTTCCTGTCAGGGTAGGGGTGTTATCGGTTAGGGAAAATAACGGTGCTTCTGCAACAGTGTCCAGATCGACGGTAACAGGCGCAGACCTTTCACTTTCGTTACCCGCCGGATCGGTGAAGGTGGCGTTCAGATTATGATTGCCGTCCCCGCCAATAAGATCACCGGATACGCTCCAGCTACCCTCCGCGTTAACAATGGAGGAGCCAATCAGGGTGTTGCCGTCATACAGCTTTACGATGTCTCCTGCTGCGCCATTTTTCCCGGCCATGTTCACATGATCATCGTTGCTTAACCCTTGCAGGATGAGGTCTTTCCCGACGCTGTTTTTCAGTACGTCTGGCACAGGCGCATCTGGGCTGGTGATGTCATAGTCCACAACGACAGGATCGCTTTTCGCACCCACATTACCCGCCGGATCGCGGAAGCCGACCTGCAGGTTGTGGTCACCTTCCGATGGCAGGGTTATCTCCGCACGCCAGTTGCCGCTGGCATCCACCACCGTGGAGCCAGTCAGTTTATCGCCGTCATAGAGAAGTACCGTATCACCCGGCTCACCTTTACCGCTCAGGTGCAACGGGTTGGTGTTGGTCACGCCACCAGCGGAGAGATCCCTGGCGTTGTCGTCGGTAATCTCAATAGCACCAGGGGCATCGGGGGGAGTGATGTCGTAATCCACAGTGACAGGGTCACTTTTCGCACCCGCATTACCCGCCGGATCGCGGAAGCCGACCTGCAGGTTATGATCGTCTTCCGACGGCAGGGTTATCTCTGCACGCCAGTTGCCGCTGGCATCCACCACCGTGGAGGCAGTCAGTTTATCGCCGTCATAGAGAAGTACCGTATCGCCCGGTTCACCTTTACCGCTCAGCTGTAGCGGATTGGTGTTGGTCACGCCACCAGCGGAGAGATCCTTATCGTTGCCGTCGGTAATGCTGATATTGACGGGTTTATCCGGCGGTGTCAGATCGACAGTAAAATTCAGTGAGGGGCTTTTGGCGCTCTGCTTACCTCTCGCCAGCGCTGCAAACTGAAAATCGTGTTTACCCTCTGGCAGTGCGACCTCAGGTTGCCAGTACCACTTTCCTTCGAAGTTAACCGTCGCGCTCCCGACCAGCCTGCCATTATCGTACACCTGGATCAGGCTTCCGGGGGTTCCACTGCCGTTGAGAACGGGGAGGGCATCATCTGTGCTCACACCAGGTACTAGCGCACCAGTAATGATCCCCACGTTGTCTGTCGCCTGTATATCTGAGGGAACTGCCGGTACAGGCGTGTTCTGACTACTGCTTCCTGCATTCAGCGCGGCAACAATACCCGTCAACAACCCCACCGCCGCAACGGCACCCGCGGCCATCATCCCGTGTGAAAGCTCGCTGGACGTGACGTCCGTCAGGGCCAGAGTTCCACTCTGACTGAGATGCAGTGCATCATTACCGCCTTCTTTCAGCAACAGGAAGGCTTCTTTGTCGGAGTCACTGCTCTCATAACGGTGATAACTGCCATCTTGCGCCATGCCGTACAGCATGCCCTGCTGTGTATAAAAGTCTTCAATGATAATTTCCGCAGTATCATCCTCCTCCTGCGTAAATATCATCAAATCGTCGCCATCGCGTTTTACAACAATATTTTCTGGTGCAGGTTCATTTGTGCCGCGAACCAGCAAAAATTTTCCGCCTTTAAGTGATTTTACCCGTACCGGTGCGCCCTCGGCCTGTACCGGGAGTTCCGCGATACGTACGATATTGTCGCCATCAATGACGAGTAAGTTGATTTTTGAAGTATCCATAATATGTCTCAGGTTCTGATTTGTTGCAGATATAGGCTTTTTCATCAGTAGCCATTATCAGTTGTGGGCTTCATTAATCTCCGAGACCTGTCTCGAATTACCCCCTGAGTTTCCCTTTGATTTCTTCCGTGAGATCAACCTGTTTCGTGACGAAAAATAACCCATCCCATTGAGACAGGTCTCATTAATTTAAGACCGTTCCGCGTGACAGAATATTCTTAATTTAAACCAATAAATCAATTTAATTCATTGATTTAAACGCAATTAACCAATCAAGGAAAACGCGAAGTATGGAATCCTCAACTGCACATTTACAGGAGGAACAGCTGCTCGCCGCCGCTCGCGATAACCGACAAAGTGATGACTCTCTGCTCAGAAGTATTGCCTGGGTGTGTGAGCATTACCGTCTCGGTAAAAGCGATGACGTTTTGCTGGCGGGTCTGCCTGTCGAACAACTCCTCACTCCCTCTTTAGCGCTTGATGCGCTTAAAAATGCCGGTATGACCGGAGGGCTCATCAGGCGTAATAGCGCAGAACTGCCGGAACAGATCTTCCCGGTGATTCTGTTGCGTAAGGGGGCTGGCGGGATGGTACTGCTGGCACGTGAGCGTCGTAAAAATGCCGAAGACAAATGGGATCTGTTCTATTCCCTGATCCTGCCAGATGTCTCCGATGAGCCGGTTGAACTTAACCATGAAGCGCTGAACGAGCTGTATGTTGGCTACGCGATCGCGGCTAAACCGACTGCGCGTATTGACAGCCGGGTTAGCGATATCGCGCCGCCACAGCCGAAAGGGCACTGGTTGTTCAGCACGCTGTGGCGCTATCGCCGCTACTATCGCAGCGCGGCGCTGGCGTCGGTGCTGGTGAACGTGCTCGCATTGGCAACCGTATTCTTTACCATGAACGTTTATGACCGCGTTATCCCTAACCAGGCATTTACCACGCTCTGGTCACTGGCGATTGGCGTACTGGTGGCGATGATTTTTGAAGCCATCACCCGTAGCGTACGTGCTCACCTGCTGGATACCGCAGGAAAAAAAGCGGATCTGATTGTGGGTAGCGTGCTGTTTCGTCAGGCGCTGGCCGTCAAAATGGAGCATAAGCCAGCCTCTTCAGGATCTTTTGCCAACCAGCTACGCGAATTCGAATCCGTGCGTGACTTCGTCTCGTCCGCTACGCTTGCGACCATTGCTGACCTGCCGTTCGTGCTGCTGTTTATCGGCATTATCTTTGCCATCGGCGGTCCGCTGGCCATTGTCCCGCTGCTGATGCTGCCGATGATCCTGCTGGTCAGTATGGCCATTCAATGGCCACTGGCGAAAGTGATGAAAGCCAGTTTGCAGGAAGCATCGCTGAAGCAGGGCGTGCTGATTGAATCCATCGAAGGGATGGAAACGCTGAAATCTGTGGGTGGCGAGGCCTGGATGCAGAGCCGGTGGCAGAAGTTCAGCGCCATGCAATCGTCCAGCTCGGCTGCGTCTAAGCACTACTCTACGCTGGCAATGAATTCGGTGAGTTTTCTGCAACAGCTGCAGACGGTAATGCTGATTGTCACCGGCGTGTATCTGATTGACGCCGGTAGTCTGACGCAAGGTGCGTTAATCGGTACGGTTATGCTGGCTGGACGCGTCACCGCGCCATTAAGCCAGGTCGTCGGTTTAGCCGTGCGTTATCAGCAGGCTAAAGCCGCGCTGACCTCGCTTAACAAGCTGATGGAGAACCCAACCGATCGCAGCAGTGAAATCGACTATATCAAACAGCCAGAACTGAACGGCGATATCCAGCTTAAAGGCGTTACCTTCTCCTATCCGGCACCGCCTATGCAGCCGAACCCGGACATTCTGAAAGACGTGAACCTCACGATAAAACCGGGCGAGCGCGTGGCGATTGTCGGGAAAATTGGCAGCGGAAAATCCACTCTGCTACGTATCATCGCGCGTCTTTACACGCCGGTTAAAGGGCAGCTTTTTAGCAGCGGTCTGGATGTGAATCAAATTGAGCCGTCCGACTGGCGGAACAACGTGGGATTTGTGGGGCAGGATGCGCGTCTGTTTTACGGCACATTGCGCGAAAACATCATGATTGGTCGTCAGAATGCCTCTTCCGATGAGTTTCTCAAGGTACTGCGTTTAACCGGTCTGGATCACATTGCAGCGCGTCACCCGCGGGGAATTCACATGCCTGTGGGCGAGCAGGGTAACAGTTTATCCGGCGGCCAGCGTCAGCTGGTATCACTGGCGCGGACGCTGTTGGCACGTCCTAACTTGCTGCTACTGGACGAGCCTACCAGCGCGATGGATGCGCAGACCGAAGCCCTGTTCCTGCAACACCTGAAAATTGCGACCGCCGGACACACGCTGGTTGTTGTCACTCATCGCCCGTCGTTGCTGGCACTGGTGGACAGGATGGTGATTATTGAGGACGGCAAAATTGTCGCGGATGGTCCGAAACAGCAGATTCTGGCTGCGCTCAACGGCTCGCCGACGGCGCAGCCAGAGCAAACGCCTGCTAATGACAGTACGTCAGCGCAAGCTGTGCCAGTAAAAGAGCAGGCGGAGGCCAGTGCATGAAATGTTTAAAAAAGAACGAAAACAAACCGCTTTCAGCGCGTGATGCTGTCTGGATGAGCGATATCCAGGAGGCGCTATTTTCCCAGACCACACCTAAATCGCGCCTGGTGTTATGGCTGATTCTGGCGGTGTTCGTGGGTTTCTTAACCTGGGCGCATTTTGCCAAAGTGGAAGAGATCACCAAAGGTGATGCGAAGATCGTCTCGAAGAATCGCGAGCAGATTATCCAGAGCCTTGAGGGCGGGATACTCGAAGAGTTGAATGTCCGTGAGGGCGACATTGTGGAACCGGGGCAAATACTGCTGAAAATCGATCCGACGCGTGCGCAATCAAGTTACCTGGAGACGCTGCGTAAGGTTGTGGCACTGGAAGCGACCGTTAACCGTCTGCGTGCGGAAGCGTACGGTCTGCCGCTGACGTTTAGCGACCGCGTGAAACAGTATCCTTCTGAGGTGGAACTGGAAACCCGCGCCTACAACAGCCGTAAGCAAGCGCTGGAAGAGGGGGTCGCTTCGCTTGAGAAGAGCTATCGTCTGGCGCAGAACGAAATTGTCATGTCTGAGCCGCTGGCGGCGCGCGGATTGCTTTCTGAAGTTGAGTTGCTGCGTATGCGTCGTCAGGCAAACGATCTGCAATCGCAGATTGTGGAGCGCCGCAACCGCTACCAGGCGGATGCCAATACCGACCTGATCCGCCAGGAGCTGGATCTGGTACAGGCTGAAGAGAGTCTGACCGGTCGCGAAGATATTGTGAACCGTACGACCATTACGGCACTGGTAAAAGGTACGGTGAAAAACGTGCGGGTCACCACCATTGGCGGGGTTATTCAGCCCGGTGAACACATCATGGAGATCGTGCCGCTGGAAGATCAGCTGCTGGTGGAAGGGAAGATCAAACCGTCTGACGTGGCCTTCCTGCATGCGGGGTTACCTGCGATGGTGAAAATTACCGCCTACGATTTTGCAATCTACGGTGGTCTGAAGGGGCAGGTTTCTCTCGTTAGCCCGGATACTTTAAAAGATGACGCTAAAGCCGCGGCGGGTCGCCCTGACGACACGTATTACCGGGTAATGGTATTGACCGACAGCAGCACGCTTAAAGCCGGTGACAAGGCTCTGCCGATTATTCCAGGCATGATTGCTACGGTGGAAATTCGCACGGGCGAAAAAACCATTCTTGATTATCTGCTGAAACCCATTTTTAAAGCGAAAGAAGCTTTCCGAGAGCGTTAATTTACTATGAAGAATTATTCTCCTGTACAGCGTCGCCTGGCGGCGACGCTGACGGTACTCTCTTGCCTGATGTCAGGGAAAAGTGCCGCCAGTAATGAGGGGCTGTTAGCCTTTCAGCCTGCGACCCCGGTGGTTAAATCCGGCATGGTGATGGCCTCCACCCCTCCTGCGCCAGTCGCTCCACGGATGGCGCAGGAAAATACGGTGCTCAACAAGGCCAAAGACGTTGACCGTCAGGCCGCCCGAGCGCCTGGCGAGAATGACATCCGCATGCTGTTTAATGATGCCGTCAATACCGCGCTGAGTATGAGCCCTGAGGTTCGCGGTGCACAGTTCAATACCGCGGCCGCGCAGGCTAACGTCGATGAAGCGAAAGGCCAGCGCTGGCCGCAGGTGGATGTTGGGACGCGTTCAAAAAGCGTCCAGTTTGGTGGCGGAGAACGTGGCTATAGCGACAGTCGCCCGGCAGTGACCGTGAATGTAGCAACCACATTGCTCGATTTTGGTCGTACCAGCAACACCATTAAAAGCCGTGAAGCGCTGCATCAGGCCGCGAAAGAGAATACGGGCGCACAGGCGGAAAATATTGCCTGGCAGGTCAGTAGTGCGCTAATTGAGCTGAGTAAACAGCACCAGATCATCGCGCTCAGCCAAAAGTACGTGGCGCGTATGAACGAACTGGTTGAAATGCTGGACGGTATTGTGAAGGTTGACCAGGGGCGTCGCAGTGAATTAACGCAGGCCAGAGGACGTTTATTACAGGCACAATCTTCTCTGGATACTGCCGTATCACGTGCGCGTGATACGGAAATTATCCTGAACCGCCTGCTGGGAGATACCCGCGTTCCCCTGCCGAAAGCGCCGGTGTGGAACCTGAAACCGGGAGAGCTGAATAAGCAGTTATCCGCGATTGAAAGTCATCCCACCATTCGACAGGCACAGGCAGAAACCGCATCAGCGCTGGCGGATGCGGAAGCAGCACGTTCTGCCGCTTACCCGACCGTGACATGGAACGTTGGGAAAAGTACCGGGCGCGATGAGCTGGGGCGTGAACAGGCATGGGAAACCAATGTCAACTTAAGCTGGCCGATTTTCCGGGGCGGTTCACAACGGGCCGCTGAGCTTTCTGCCGCACGCCGTGCAGATGCCAGCAGAGAAGCTATCGAACAGCAATCCCGCGATCTGGATAACCGGGTGCGCGCGGCCGATCAGGATGCCCATAGCATGCTGGAGCGTGCTGAGCTGTACCACGACTTATCGATTGAATCCGATCGCATTCGCCATGATTTCTTCGATCAATGGTATCACCTTGGACGACGTACTCTGCTGGACGTGCTGAGCGCAGAAAGTGACTTTTACGGCAACCAGGTAGCGGAAGTGACCAACCGTTTTGATGGCTACTCAGCTATTTTTCGTAGCTATGCCGGTTCCGGTACACTATTGTTATGGTTACGAAATAATAAATAGTTAAGTCTTTTTTAAGATGGCTCACACTGCAGGCATAAAAGAGAATATGTATGAATCCGTTTTCAGGTAAAAAAATATACGTCGCCTTACTCGACGATCACCCGATTGTCCGTAAGGGGATGGAGATTATATTTAGCCAGGAACCTGATTTCGAACTAAAAGGCAGCTTTGCCAGTCGTATCGAACTCATGAATTTCTTACGCAACAATCGTGTTGATGTGTTGGTTCTTGACTATCTGCTTGGTGATGAAGAGATCGACGGTTTACCGATGATCAAACAGCTCATGAGCAACTTCCCGTGGCTGAAAATTCTGCTTTCATCCACGCTGGAAAATACGGCGATTGTGCGCATGGCATTAAAAATCGGCGTGCGGGGGCATGTTGGTAAAAGCCGCGATTTATCCGAGGTGGTTAATGCGGCGCGTCAGGTCGCGGCGGGGCGCATCTCTCTGTCAGAAAGTATGGAGAAAGAGTTCTACCTGATTTCAGAGCCTTGTGCAGGCCCGAAAACGGGGCCAGACGGTGACAATGAACCGCAGGTGATTGATGGCATCGGTCGTCTGGATCAGCTGTCACCCAAGGAGCTTGAAGTGCTGCGCCTGTTTACCGGGGGAATGTCTGTCTTACAGATTTCAGAGAAGTTCCAGCGTAGCCGTAAGACGGTAAGCGGGCAGAAGAAGTCGGCCATGAAAAAACTGGGCGTGAAAACGGACTCCGAACTGTTTCTTTGGCACGACCAACTGCTTTAATGCCTTCACTTATTCCTTTATCAGGAGCCTTTTACAGGCTCCTTTTTTTATCTCAGTTATACCGTTTCGCCCGATGCTTCGTGTCTGACTGGGTGAATATTTCGCAGCGCAGCCGCGAGATGATTGATTGAGCAGGGCTTAAACAGGCAGTCATTCATACCCGCCTGTAAACAACGCTCCGTAATCTCATGCATGGCATTCGCGGTAAAACCGATAATCCAGGCAGACGCGCTGTTTTGTTCACGCTCACGCTTGCGAATCAACTGTGTAAGCTGATAGCCATTCATGCCGGGCATGTTACAGTCGGTAATGATCACATCGATATCTGCTTTTTCCCAGATAGCCAGCGCCTCATGTCCCGCCGACGCAAGGTAAGCCTGCTGTCCTAACCAGGCTAACTGTTTAGCCAGCAGGATCCGGTTAGCAGGGTTATCGTCCACCACCAGGATCTTCAGGGCGGGAATTTTGTCCTCGTCTTCATGCTGTCGGACATCGGTAACGGCTGCCGTTTTCACTTTCGGCAACGTAAAGGTTGCTCTCACAGTGGTACCTACGTTTTTCTCACTGCTCAGCGTGAGCGTACCGCCCATGCTTTCGCAAATGGTCCGACTGATATAGAGCCCCAGCCCAGTTCCTGCACGGCGGTTTTCTGCCTGGCTAAACGGCCTGAACAAGGCCGCCTGCTGGCTGGCGTCAATCCCGACGCCGCTGTCCTGGACATCGATAATATAGTGGACGCTGTCATTGTCCGGGCCTTCAGACTGTTGAAGCGTCAGTGATACGCTGCCGATGTCGGTAAACTTAATGGCGTTACTTAACAGGTTCGACAGAACCTGTTTAATGCGTAATGGGTCGGCATAGACATCTGTCAGCGGTTCCGTCGGGAATGTTCGGGTTAGCTCGATATTTTTCTCGATGGCAACGCCCTGGAAAACCCGCATCATATTGTTAATCAGGGTGCCGGGGTTGGTGGCTTCGGGATTGAAATCGAGATGCCCACCCTCAATACGGGAAATGTCCAGAATATCGCCAATCAAACCCACCAGTCCTTCCGCTGATTCATAAGCCACTTCCAGCGCCTGAATATCTTGCTCACCGCGACGTCCTTTTTTCAGCACAATATCCAGCATGCCAATAATTGCATTCATTGGCGTGCGGATTTCATGACTCATGGTTGACAGGAAAACAGATTTTGCCCGGTTAGAATCTTCCGCCCTGTCTTTGGCTTCCCTGAGTTCGACCAGGAGTGTTTCACGCTCGGTGATGACCTCACGCAATTGCACAAGCTGCGTGTTCATCTGACGGCGAAGTGCCGCTTTACGCGCGATTTGTCGGTTCAGGTAGAGAGCCCATCCCAGCGCCAGAAGAATCAATACGGCGCTGAAGATTGCGGTGGCGATCAATACTTCCCGGTAGCGATACCAGAAACTGTCGACAACCACCAGTTCGTTTGGCCTCCAGCGGTTGGCCAGATTTTCCAGTTCAATAGGGGGAATGCTCAGTAAAATTTTATCCAGAATGCCCTGAAGCTCCGGGTTGGCCAGCCCTACACCGAAGGAGACCCAGACGGGGGCATCGCCCACAATGGACACCACTTTGAGCTTGTCCTGAAAGTTGGAGACGATCTGATAGTCCGTCATGATCAGAATACCCACGGCGGCGTCCGCTTTCCCCTCAAGAACGGTGGAAAGCAGCTGTGATTCATTACCCACATGAACAATTTCAATTTCCGGGTAACGCTGACGCACCATACTCTCCACGCCAATGTTTTTTACCATTGCCAGCCGCTTGCCACGCAGGTCTGCCAGCATATGAATGTCGTGACGATTTGCCGCTGTTGCCAGGGAAAAGGCACTGCGCAGATAGGGGCGGGTGAAGAGTATTTTGTTTTTACGCGCCTCACTTGGTGTTATCGATGCGAGCATATCCGCGCTTGACTCGTTGACCTTCTGAATCAATTCCTCTGTGGTACTGCCCGTTTCAAAACGGAACTGCAAACCTGTTCTGAGTGACACAACGGAAAACAGATCGGCGGCAATACCGCGCAGAACACCTTTATTATCAATAAATGAGACCGGGGCTGCATTGTCCTGACTGTAGATCAGGACGTTAACGACTGGGTGTTTTTTGATCCACTCTTTCTCTTGCCCGGTAAAGGAAAGGGATTTTGACCCCTGTGCGAGATCGATACGGTCAGGCTGCCAGAGACGATAAAGCTCCTGTTTTTCATCTTCTGGCACAGCCCTGATTGCGGCATTAATCAGTTTGAGGAGTTGCGGATTTTTTTGGCTAACAGCAAACCCCACTTCGCGACTGGCCAGTCGTGATAATCGCTCGACATGAATGTTGTTCAGGTAGTTTCGGCTGAGCGAGTAGCTGTTGCCCAGGTAAACCCGTGACTGACCAAATGCCACCGCGCTGAGTGCTTCCTGATAACTATCAAACAGGCGAAAACGGGCGTTAGGGTAGGTAGCTTTAGCCTGTGACAGGGGGAGATAGTCCCTCGGCATCGCGACGTCGGTGTCATGCAGATCTTCTGCCAGTGCTGCAGTATCGCTATCATTGAGGCCCAGCACCGGTTTATCACTGGCATAAGGTAAGGAAAAGGCAAAGGTTTCGTTATCCGGGAATGCTGCGACAGAAGGGATCAGATCAATATCGCCGCGTGCCAGCGCCTGCCATGCCTCTTCGGAGGAGCTGAACACCTTCACGTTAACCGGCAGGTTGAGCTGCCAGGCGACCAACCCCGTATAATCGGCACTCAAGCCTTCATACTCATTGCGAATGTTACGCATGCCAAAAGGTGGCACATCATAATGGGTCACACCCACATTCAACTGCCGTTGTTGTTTGATAAACGCGGCTTGATCGGGGGTGAGAGATAAGCGCTGCAGGCTCTGGACAGACGTTCTCATCAGGATCTTATATTCATCGCCTATCGCTGAAGGCATTGAAAGCGAGAGTAAAACCAGCAGCAAAAAATGGCGAAAATAGTGACGCATATCTCTTTAACTGACTCCTGCAGACGAAGTGACCAGGGGGATTCATTACCCGTGCATCTGGTGTGCTGTGAGTGAAACATAACAAAACAACCGTTATGAGTTACCCCATAACTTACTGTATAGCTGATGAAAAGACATCCTTCATAGAGGATTTCAACCATTCCGTGGCCGGATCCTGCCGAGGTAATACATCATTGATGTGCGCGCATGATGACGAAACCAGCGGGAAATTGTTATAAGACCTGACTTGGTTGTTTTTGTAATGAAATAACAATGTCGTTGAAAAATTTAATGATTATTATTTGTTTACTGCGAAAACACCCCTTAAGTGAAATTCAAAAGGGCTGAATACGCACTTTCCCTTCCTGCCATCGTGCGGGAATATCGAGACGGGTCTTATCGTGAGCAATCAGAAACAGTGAAAAAATTGACTTAATTTTTTCTGATTAATTAATTGAATGGATTATTATGCGCCCAGCGTCTCAACGTCGACCCGTAAACCACGCCGCGATAAACCAGCAATTTAATTCACTGGCGGAAATATATCGCCAGTCTATGGCAACGGGGGATTATGCCCGGGCCTCGCTCTGCTGTGAAAAAGCCTTGTCCGTATTGCCAAAAAATATGTCTGTGCAGAGTGACTATGCCCTGAGCCTGATGCGCCAGGGAAAGCACGATCGGGCGTATAAGGTGTACCGAAAAATATACCAGTCGCCGCAGCGGCATGAAGCCTCTGAAACCTGGCTGGATGGTTTTGCCGAGCTGTGTGGGCACATGGGAAAAACCCAGGAGATGCATCTCTATGGGCTTGAATCGCTGACGTTGTCCGATCAACGCTTTGGTCATGGAAAATGTTGGCCGCTACCTTCAACGCCACCGCGCCCGTTTGATACCATGCAGCGGGAAAAGAACATTATCGCCTTCAGCCTGTACGGTGACCAGCCGCGCTACTGCGAAACGCTGATTAAAAATATTGAAACCGCAAAATCACTGTTTCCTGGCTGGTGCTGCCGTGTGTATCTGGATAATTCCGTGCCTCAGCATGTCTGGCAACGTCTGCAAGGGGCAGGGGCTCAACTGGTCGACATGAGTCATGAAAAAGGTATCTATCCCACATTATGGCGATTTCTGGTGATGGACGACCCGACGGTTGAGCGCTTTTTAGTTCGCGATGCCGACTCGCTGCTCTCTGAGCGCGAGCAGGTCTGTGTAGAGGCGTGGCTCTGTTCGCCCTGGTACTTTCACCATATGCGTGACTATTTTACCCATACCGAGCTTTTACTGGCCGGGATGTGGGCAAGTTGCGGTGGTATATTCCCGAATGTTGCAGGAATGATGCGTGATTTTGTTGCGCAATATCAGGGCAATGCCCGCTTCACAGACCAGTATTTCCTGAAGGCGGTGTTGTGGTCTACTGTGCGGCAAAGTCTTCTTAGCCATGATGATATTTTTGGTTTTCATCATGCCGAGCCCTGGCCTGCGCATCCACCCGTTCGCTGGAAGGCAGAACATTTCCATGTGGGGAGCAACGCCGGGTTTACGGTAATGGCGGGGCCCAGCCAGAAACAGGACGGGGAAAAACAGGTTGTGTTACTGAAAATGGACGGTAATGCCTGGCGCTATACGGCTCCCGTGCGGCAGGGGCAGTGGAAGCTGCCGGTCCCTTTTTTCCTTGCTGATAGATTTCGTCTTGGTGACGTAAAGGTTGAGATGGTCAACGACGATGACCGTCGCGGAATGTAATGTTGGCGGCCTGCATTCCTGCCTGAACCACATGAAGGGGAATTTTTACCGGGACGAAACAGGCGCGACAATAAGTCCGGTCTTATACTGTCTGGGTCTTGTCTGCCCCGGAGGCTTCTCTGCAGAACAAGACAAAGCTTACTCTGGGTAAGCCGGGTCATCGGTATAATTTTATTTTCCAGCATGTTTTATTCAGGGAACGACTCTTACGATGCGTTTTTTATCAGCCCGGTTAATTAGTTTTCTTTTTACCTTGTGTTGTATGTGGCAACTGCACGCCCAGCCACTGGAACTGCAACGTCGTGCTCAGGTTAACGCACCACATGTCCAGTTTAGTGAGGCCGCGCAACGATGGCTGGATAACCATTCGACGCTGAATGTGGGGGTTTGGGGACAAGAACAGCCGCCGCTAAGCGAAGGGATGGGGCACGGCGTCTTTGGCGGTATTGCCGCTGATTACCTGGCACTGCTGGAAGACAGTCTGAAGGTAAAAATTAAGCTGCATTACTACGAACACAGTAGTGAGGCATTACTGGCATTGCAGCGTCAGGAAATTCAGATGGTGGCAATCTGGAATCCGGCGCTGTGGCCAAGCCCGGATCTGCAAGCTTCACCACCGTGGTTACTGGATAAAGCGGTTCTGATGACCCAGAAAACGCCGGGGGAAACGCCTGTTGATCTGCGCAATAAAGTGATTGGGGTGGTCTCGGGAAGCCAGGCCAGCACGGCGCTGCAACGTCAGTACCCGGAGAGTACGCTGCGTTTTCAGTCATGGTATACCACCGCCATCAGTGCGCTAGCCTTTAAACAAATCGATGCGCTGTGGATTAACCGGGCCAGTGCGGAATATCTTACGCAATACCATCAGGTCAGAGACCTGAGCTGGACGTTCAGCCCGACGATACCTAATCTGAACATGAGTTTTGGCATTGACCGACAGCTCCCGTTGCTGGCGGAATCCATCGATACCGTATTTAAACATGTGTCCTTAGCCAGCCGTTTGCGCATTGCGACCAGTTGGGGTCTGAACCGTAGCTTTGTCATCACCACGAATCCACTGGGGTTAGATCCCAGGGAGGAAAGCTGGCTTCGCGAGCACGGACAAATTCAGGTCATTATTGACCGTCGTCAAAGGCCAGTCTCGTTTGTCAGTGAGGGGGAACCCCAGGGGCTGGTGGTCGACTTGCTTAATCAGTTTAACGATCAATACGGCATTCGCTTTTCGATCCTGAGCGTTGAAAACGATACCGAATTTCTGGCAATGAAGCGCGCTCATCCTGACGCGCTTTTTGTTGAACAGGTTGTCGATACGCCGCAGCAGACCAAAAGCGGTGCGGCCAAAACGCCCCCTTTACTGACCACGCCAGCCGTGGTGGTGATGGATCAGGGCATCAAGCGCCCGAGTGATTTTTCACAGCTGAAAGGTGAGAAAATTGCCATTCAGGCGAACGACCCGCTGTTGCCCTGGCTGGAAACCTGGTATCCCACCATTAAACTGGTGAAAGTCCCTCATATGGACGATGCCCTTGAACGGTTAAAGCGCGGTGAAGTACGTGGGGTGATTGCACCGCAGTTCATTGCCAGCTACCTCGTGACTCTCCACCACCCAACCCGTTTTCATCTGGCGGTAACCCTTCCTGTGACACCTGTCGACCTGGTGTTGTCAGCGCAGACGGAAAGCAGCCAGCCGATTAATATCATGAACAAAGCGCTGGCCGATATGCAGCCACGCGCACTGATGCAGATGGCGGGTGACTGGCGTCAGGCGGCGCTAGAAAACAGTGAAATCTGGAATAAAAGCACGTTAGTGAACTCGCTGCTATGGAGCATATTGCTATTGCTGGTTGTGGTGGGCTGTTGGCTGTGGATCCAGTATTTACGCCGTGCATTACGCCGCGGCACTGTCTGGCAGCAGAAGCTGGCAGAGCAGCTGAAATTTACGCAATCGTTAATTGACGCTTCACCTGTTGCGCTTTATGTCCGCGATCGACAGGGGAATTTACTGCGTTATAACCAGGCCTGGAGCGATACCATCGGTCTGTCAGGACAGGATCTGATAGGTTTGCCGATCACCGCCATTGATACGATTGAACCTTCGGAGTTAGCGGTGATCGAAAGCCGGTACCGCCAGGCGCTCCAGGATGGCCAGCCGCAGAACTGGTCCGCCAGATTTCAGATTGATGAGCAACCGCGATACTTACAGGGTTGGGTTGTGCCGTGGCATGACGGTCAGGGAGAGATTGGTGGGTTAATTGGCGGCTGGCTGGATATCACAGAAAAAGAGCTGTTGATTGCCCAACTTTCTGAAACAAAAAGTAATCTGGAACAGGCTATTGCCAGCAAAAACGCCTTCATGCTGAGCATGGGGCATGAAGTTCGCACGCCGCTCAACGTGATTACGGGGTTGCTGGAACTGGAACTTCAGGCGCTGGACGAACGCCAGGAGCGCAATGAGAATCTGAATCTTATTTGGGAGTCATCCCTTAGTTTGCTCTCGCTAATCGGCGACATGTTTGATGTTTTCCGTGCTGATAACCCGCAACTACTTGGTTTAACGCGCAGCACGAATCTGCCGCAGCTGATCCACAGCACGGTAGCACTCTATCGCCAGCAGGCTGAAGCTAAAGGCATTAGCCTGAACGTGTTGATTGAGCTTTCAGCGCAGCGCTACGATACCGACCCGCTGTTAATTATCCGCATCCTCTCCAGCCTCCTGCGTAATGCCATCAAACACGCTGACGGCGACGCAATTGATGTCGAGGTGTACGAGGGAAGCAGTGACCCACGCGTTGAAAGTGTCCGGCTGGTGATTGAGGTGTGCGATCGGGGGAGGGGCATTTCTGAACAAACGCAGGCACAGATCATCGAACGCACGAACAATGTGACGCTCAAATCAGAGTGGACCGACACCGGTTTTAGCTTACCCGCTTGTCTGCATATGGCGCGTGCCGCAGGAGCCGAAGTGCGTATTGAAAGCGAGCCACACGAAGGGTGCGTGGTGAGTTTCCTCTTTGACGCCACGCCATCCGCGAAAATTACCCTGCATCACCCGACGCCGGACAGCCTTGCCAGCCTGCACATTCTGGTGGTGGATGATTATCCTCCCGCGCGTCAGACTTTACAGCAGCGGCTTGAGGCGTGGGGACATCGCGTCTCTTTAGCCACGCAGGGTGAAGAGGCACTGGCAATGTGGAAAGCGCAGCCTGAGGGCTATTCCTCCATTATTACGGACTGTACTATGCCGGTGATGGATGGTTACGAACTGACCCGGCAGATCCGCCAGCATGAACAACGGGAAGGGTACCGGGCGATCCCCATTTTTGGTTTAACTGCCATGAGTGGTACAGAAGCGACGGCATGCTGTATTGATGCCGGGATGAATGAATATCTGGAAAAACCGCTTATGCCGCAAAAATTGCAGGAAATCCTGGAGCGGTATTTCGCCAGTCCCCGAAAAGCTGAAGTTGTCGCTGACGATAAAACACGTCAGCTTCAGCTCGAAATGATAAAGGTGAATAACCAGGACGCCGACCAGCTTAAGCTGCGACTTGAACAGCGAGATCGCGATAAGGTTGGCCGCATGGCACACCGGATTAACGGCGGTGCGCGGATGATGCATTTTATGTCGCTGAAAGAGACATGTGAGGCGCTGGAAGTTGCCTGCAACAATGCGCAGGGCTGGGACTCGATTGAGCCGCTGGTCGAACGTGTGCTGGAAGAGATGGAGCAGTTTAATGAGTGGCTGGCACATCAGGAGTGAGGCGTCAGCATATTTTTTGCAGAATGGCCGACATCAATAAGGGGGCAATCGCCCCCTTCATTTTTATTTCAGTCTCTTGCCGGTATCATCAACAACTTTCTCGCCATCTTCCTTTGCGAAAGCCCCTTTCTGTGCATCTGGGAGGATATCCAGCACCACTTCGGAAGGGCGGCACAGACGCGAGCCCAACGGTGTCACCACAATCGGACGGTTAATCAGGATCGGATGCTGCAGCATAAAGTCGATTAGCTGATCGTCAGTAAATTTATCTTCCGCGAGTCCCAGCTCTTCATAGGGCTCAACATTTTTACGTAGCAGTGCCCGTACAGTGATCCCCATATCGGCAATGAGTTTAACCAGTTCATCGCGTGACGGTGGGTTCTCAAGGTAATGAATTACCGTTGGTTCAGTACCACTGTTGCGGATCATCTCCAGTGTGTTACGCGACGTACCGCAGGCCGGGTTGTGATAAATAGTGATGTTGCTCATATCTGTATCTCATTACAAAGTGAAAGAGAGACGTAGCGCCAGTGCGACCAGCGTTACAAACAGCACAGGCAGAGTCATGATAATTCCGGTGCGGAAATAATAGCCCCAGGTGATCGTCATATTCTTCTGTGAAAGTACATGCAGCCAGAGCAGTGTTGCCAGGCTACCAATAGGGGTGATTTTCGGGCCCAGGTCGCAGCCAATCACGTTGGCATAAACCATCGCTTCTTTGATAACGCCAGTTGCCGTGCTGTCATCAATCGAGAGTGCGCCAACCAGCACGGTAGGCATGTTGTTCATGATGGAAGACAGGAACGCCGTCAGGAAGCCAGTACCCAACGTCGCGGTCCAAAGCCCTTTATCCGCCAACATGTTCAGCACACCTGAGAGGTATTCGGTTAGCCCGGCGTTCCGCAGCCCATAAACCACCAGATACATCCCCAGTGAGAAGATAACGATCTGCCAGGGGGCACCATGCAGCACTTTGCCGGTGTTAATGGCATGACCTCGTTTCGCCACGGCAAACAGAATTACCGCCCCAACTGCCGCAATAGCGCTAACGGGAATACCGAGCGGCTCGAGGACGAAGAAACCAACCAGCAGAAGAATCAAAACAATCCAGCCAGTGCGGAATGTAGCCGGATCTTTAATTGCTTTTGCCGGTGTCTTAAGGAGCGCCAGATCGTAAGCCTGTGGGATATCCTTGCGGAAGAACAGATGCAGCATAGCAAGCGTGGCAACAATGGCGGCAATATCAACCGGAACCATTACCGACGCATATTTGGTGAATCCCAGACCAAAGAAATCCGCTGAAACGATATTCACCAGGTTCGACACGATAAGCGGCAGGCTGGCAGTATCGGCAATAAACCCGGCAGCCATAACGAATGCCAGTGTCGTGCTTTTACTGAAGCCTAATGCCAGCAGCATGGCAATAACGATGGGTGTCAGAATTAACGCCGCGCCATCGTTGGCAAATAATGCAGCCACTGCAGCACCGAGCAAAACAATATAGGTAAACAGCAGGCGGCCACGACCATTTCCCCAACGGGAAACGTGCAATGCAGCCCATTCGAAAAAGCCGGATTCATCGAGCAGCAGGCTGATAATAATCACGGCAATAAACGTTGCCGTCGCGTTCCAGACGATATTCCACACCACCGGGATATCACTTAAATGTACAACGCCAGAAATCAACGCCAGTCCCGCACCCAGCATTGCACTCCAGCCGATCCCTAATCCCTTCGGTTGCCAGATAACCAACACAATGGTCAGGACAAAAATAGCACCTGCCAGTAACATACATCCTCCTGACAGGGCGGCAGAGCCGCCCTGTATATACAAAAAAATTAACTCGTCAGCTCTCTGAGTTTTTTGATACCGGCAGGCTCAGACGCCAGTACCGGAACGAGCGCTATACGGTCAGCGTGCTGTTGCTTAACGGCCTCAATCTGAGGCTGTTCCTGCCGGGCGCGCAGGCAAAGCAACGGAGAACGCGTATCCGCAATGGAAAGGCAGTTATTGATAATCCAGCCCCACGGATGGATCCCCGCTCTTTCGAGATCGGCCTGCAGGTTCGCCGCTTCCAGCACCGGTGTGGTTTCTGGCAGCGTAACCAGTAGCACTTTGGTTCTGTCCGGGTCCTGAAGCTGCATCATTGGGGTAGTAAAATGACCTTTATTCCCCATTTTTTTAGCAATCTCGCGGTGATAGGCCCCGGTTGCGTCCAGCAACAACAACGTGTGCCCCGTGGGAGCCGTATCCATCACCACAAACCGCTTACCGGCTTCGCGGATCACGCGGGAGAAGGCCTGGAACACGGCAATTTCTTCGGTGCAGGGGGAACGTAAATCTTCTTCCAGCAGGCGTTTCCCCGCGTCGTCCAGGTCTTTCCCCTTCGTCTCAAGAACATGCTGGCGATAGCGTTCGGTTTCATCGTGGGGGTTGATCCTGCTGACCTGCAGGTTATTCAGGCAGCCGTTTAGCGTGGTACTGAGATGCGCGGCAGGATCTGAGGTTGTGAGATGCACATCGAACCCCATATCCGCCAGCCTGACGGCGATAGCAGCAGCCATCGTGGTTTTACCGACGCCACCTTTGCCCATCAGCATAATCAGGCCGTGTCCATCGCGGGCGATTTCATCAACCAGGTCAGAGAGTGACGGATTTTCAGGTCGGTAAGCTATGTTTTGTTCAGGGCGTGAATAAGCCTCAGAACGGACATCAAGCAGTCCTTTTAATGCGGACACGCCAACCATGTTCACCGGCTGCAGGAACAGAGTATCTGTCGGCAATTCTGATACACCAGCGGGAAGATTTGCCAGCGTCTCCTGTTCCCGTTGCCATATCGCAGCCGCTAATACGTCATGTTCTGCTTCGGCTGCAGGTAAAACACCATTAATAATCAGATACTGGTTTTTCAGGCCAATCGTAGCCAGCTCTTCATGGGTGCGGGCGACTTCCTGCAGCGTTGATTTTTGCAGCCGTGCAACCAAAACAAGCCGGGTACGTTCAGGATCTGATAACGCCTCAACCGCATGAGCGTACTGCTCACGTTGCTTTTCCAGCCCAGCCATCGGGCCGAGGCAGGAAGCACCGTCCGGGTTACTTTCAATAAAGTTACTCCAGGCTCCGGGAAGCTGGAGGAGGCGGATAGTGTGGCCCGTTGGTGCAGTATCAAAAATGATGTGATCAAAACGCGTCAGCAGAGAAGCGTCCGTCAATAAGCCAGTGAATTCATCGAACGCCGCAATCTCAGTGGTGCATGCTCCCGAAAGCTGCTCGCTGATACTGTTAACAACATCCTCGGGCAGAAGACCCTTGACAGGATCAACGATTCTGGCCCGATATTGCTGGGCGGCTTCCTGCGGGTCGATCTCCAGTGCGGAAAGTCCGGGAACTGCAGTCACAGGGTGAATAGTATTACCGATAGTCTGATCGAATACCTGGCCGACATTGGAGGCAGGATCGGTACTGACCAACAACACACGCTGACCTTGTTCTGCCAGGCGGATAGCCGTCGCACACGAAATGGAGGTTTTGCCCACTCCTCCCTTACCGGTAAAAAACAGGTAAGGTGGGATATTCTGTAAGAATTTCATATGTCCTCCTGACATACTCAACAACAGGAAGTATTACCACCACAGCAACGGGTGGGAGCCAGACCTACTTTCTCCAGCGGAATGCCAAACCAGCGAGCCAGCTCAGCACGTTTTGGGTATCGCCCAGCCATCACCGTTTCACCGTCCAGCAACAGCAGCGGAAGACCTTCTGCACCAGATGCTTCGAGGAATGCTTTCGCTTTCTCGTTCTGAACGAAGCTCATAGGTTGCTGTGCCAGGTTGTATCGTTCAACCTGCACGCCGCGTTCTTTCAGCCACTGGACATCAGCAGAGAAATCCACCAGAACCTGATCGACATCGGAACCACATACACCGGTACTGCAGCACATTGCCGGGTCAAACACCGTTAACATTTTCATTCTGAATACCTCACATTCGAAAAATCACATATGTTCAGGCAAATTTTTTTAGATACAAATAGCTTTACCGCTACCAGAGCAGTTTGCCGATGCCAGCTTACGGGCGATGGCCTGTACGTCGTCCTGTTGGCTTAACCAGGCTTGCTCAATCACCTGAGCAGCCCAGGAAGGAATATGCGGGGATAGGCGGTAGTGAACCCATTTGCCCTGTTTACGATCCAGTAATAAACCGCTTTCACGCAGCATTGCCAGGTGGCGGGAGATCTTGGGTTGTGACTGATCCAGCGCCGTGCAGAGATCGCACACGCACAGCTCTCCCATTTCTCTGAGTAGTAGGACGATACTCAAACGAGTTTCATCGGACAAGTTTTTGAAAAGCTGCAGGGCTGTCAGAGACATTATTCCTCCTTCTTATTTAGGTCCATGGTACACGTCAGCATCATAAAATCAATAACACATACGATAATTCGAATATATAAATATAGTGGGCATTACCGACAATTCCATGCCTTTCGGTCAGCGTTGTACCGCATCGGAAGTGGGGGAGGCTAATTCTGAAGACCGCTAAATAATTCTTCTTCCTGAGCAAAATGCAATCTCAGAATTGCTTCAAGGCCATAAAGACACTGCTGAATATCCTGAACAGTACCAGGAGAGCCGTCTGTGCTTTGTAGAAGGATGCTCAACTGGCCCAGTTTTCTGACAAGCAGATAAATCTCCTGGTGACTTCTGCTCATCGCAGCCAGCGGGTCATCACCGGCCAGCATCAATGTCATGGTGGGGTACAGTCCCTGTTCATCCTGCTGCTCATGAGCAAGTATATCCTGGGTCAGTTGATCATGGAGTGTCTTCATGAGCGTTCGTCGTTCTTCCGGACTTGCCCGGGGTAACAGTGTTGCAACCTCGGTCAAACGCTGGAGTAATGGCTGCAACCGGTGGTGTTCATTGCGCAATGCAGCAACCTGCTCTGCACTCATTGTCCTGTCCGCCGGGCGAGTTATCCCACTCGCAAGAACCCGTAATGCCGACATAATGGCAAGCAGATCAATGAACTCCTGCAAGAGGGCACCTTCAAAGGGGAGAAGCAGACCCAGCGCGGCAAAGACCATAGCAACACAGCACAGCCCCATACCGAGCCAGACACTTTGTCTGGCAATACGAATTGACAGCCTGGCGATGACTTTGGCCTCAGCCAGCCGGTCTAAACGGTCTGTCAGTAGCACAACATCTGCACTTTCTGCTGCGGCAGCCGTACCTCTTGCCCCCATTGCAACACCGACATCCGCAGCCGCCAGAGCAGGGGCATCATTCACCCCATCACCAACCATCATCGTGCAGTGAGCGGATGACGCTTTTGAGACGTACTTCAGTTTCATTTCAGGAGTCAATTCTGCCAGTACCTGATCTACACCGAGGCCGGTGCCAATACTTTCCGCCACCTCCTGCTTGTCACCTGTCAGCATTACGATCTCGTGAACGCCTGATTTGCGCAACATGCGCAAAGCCCGGGGGGTTTCAAGTCGCAACTGATCAGAAAATAACAACCAGCCGACCAGTTCCGAATTAACTGCAATCGCAACTACCGTCGAGTTCTCAATTAACAGGCGCTGGCGCGCAGACTCCAGCCAGTTGCCTGCGTGTGACTGGCTCAGGACAAAATCCAGTGTCCCAATACATACCTGTTGTCCGTTCACCTTTCCCGTTAACCCGGCCCCAGCCACTTCCTGTACTGAGTCTGGCATCGGTAATGATCCAAGTCCTTGCTCTTGTGCAGCCTGCAAAATAGCACTGGCAATAACATGGCAGGAAAGCTGGTCCATGCTGGCTGCCAGTTTGAGCAAATCAGGTTGTGTGAACTGGGGGGAGAAACTGTGAATCGACATCAGTTTTGCCATACCGCCAGTCAGAGTGCCGGTCTTGTCAAAAAACAAATAATCAGCCCGGGCAAGTTGTTCCAGCGCAGAGCTGCCTTTGATCAAAATTCCCCGCTTTGCGCAACGAGAAATACCGGATACCAGTGCCACCGGCACCGCCAGGAGGAGGGGACAAGGCGTTGCAACAACCAGAACGGCCAGTGCGCGTAATGGATCATGGCTCACCATCCCGGCCAGCCAGGCAACGCCAAGGGCGAAAGGGATGAACCAAGCGGCATAACGATCAGCGAGTCTGACCGCGGGCGCACGTGCCTGGCCTGCTTGTTCAACCACACTGATGATACCCTGAAGTGTGCTGTCTTTAGCGGCACGGGCAGCGTGCATTTTCAGTGCGTCACCGGCATTAATTGTACCACTTAACAGTAATTCACCGGTTTGTCTGGTGACCGGCAACGATTCCCCGGTAATAGAGGATTCGTTCAGCACTGCGCTCACACTCACCAACGGGCCATCTACTGGAATGGTTTCCCCCAGCTTAACCAGAAGCAAGTAACCAGGTTGAATGGATTCAACGGGAATAACCTGGATGCCATTCTCAGTCAGTCGGTTGGCAAAACGGGGTACCCTGGAAAGTAGCGCGACCATTTCACGTTCTGCGCGACCCCGGGCGTAGTTTTCTAAAAATCGGCCTGAAGCCGTCATGGCGGCAATCACGGCCGCAGTGGCCGGTTCATCCATCCACAGAGCCCCGGACATTGAAAGAATGGCGAGTAAATCTACCCCAAACTTATGACTTAATAATGACTTAACCACTTCATAAGTTAACAAAAGTAAAGAAGGGATAGTCGAAATGATTAATATAACGGAGGTATTCTGTCCCCACGTAGTATCCTGATTGACGATGTATAGCGTCAACGCCAGTAGGGGGAAAATTAGCAGCATAATATCGAGTAAGAACCGGCTGTTTTTCATGGTTTTTTCCTCCAGTATTATGCGCCTGGGGCGGTTAAAAGTGGATCATATGAACCATTAACCGTTATCTGGTTTGGTATTGTCTCCTGAATAAACAGACATGTATCTTTTAATTTAAACGATGAACGTTATCTTATTCACATATCTACCAACAAAGCGAACGTAACAGGAAAACAGGAACATGCATCTTGAACGACACAGTATTGAAAGCGTTGGATGGCTAAGGGCTGCCGTGCTGGGGGCAAATGACGGTATTGTGTCGACAGCGAGCCTTGTCCTTGGCGTCGCGTCGGCAAATACCGGTCCCTCAGGTGTTTTACTGGCGGGGGTTGCCGGCCTGGTTGCGGGGGCGATGTCGATGGCGACAGGGGAATATGTTTCAGTTTCATCACAGGCGGATACAGAAAACGCAGCTCTGGCACAGGAACAAAAGGAACTGGAAGCAGATTATCAGGGAGAGGTGCGGGAGCTTACGTCATTGTATATACAACGTGGAGTGGAGCCGGTACTTGCTCACCAGGTTGCAGAGCAGTTAATGGTGAAGGATGCACTGGATGCTCATGCCCGGGAAGAGCTCGGGTTGACAGGTACGAATTCTGCGCGGCCTCTACAGGCAGCTCTCTTTTCAGCACTGAGTTTTTCTGCCGGCGCGGTGTTGCCTTTATTCGTTGCCTGGTTATCACCACCAACGCTGGTTTCTTTGTTTATTATCCTGTCCACTCTTTGTTCGCTGGCTGCACTTGGTTATATATCTTCGGTTGTAAGCAAAGCCTCTCCTGTAAGGGCGATCGTCAGAATTACGTTCTGGAGTACTATGGCAATGGCTTTGTCGATGGGGGTTGGCCATCTTGCCGGACAAGCGCTGCTTTAAAATGTCGTTTTAATTCTCAGAAATAATAGTAGGGAAGAGCCGTTCCGTTAAGCCGGAGCTTTTCCTGTTATATATCGTTGATGAATGGAGTAATGAGCGAGCATCTTTACCCAACGAAATGATAATAAAGCAGGATAAGGAATTTCGGGATATGCCTGTCAGGATGACAGAGATCCGTCGGAAACCGAGTGCGCACAAAAATAAGAGGAATTCCTGGCACGGTGCGGACTAAAGCAACGTTATCAGATCCACTATGAACCAGGAGTGGACATGCCTCAGCAAAGTGCAGGTGAATTTCCTGTGTAACTGGAGCATGCACGCCGTGAACGCGATGCCTGGAAAACTGGAAAAACAGTTGTCAGGTGGTCAGCCTGATTATCAGATGGCAAGTGTGATGGTATCAGCGCTGGAAAAGGACTTTCAGAGGTCATCAACGACCAGACCAAGTACGACCACAAAACACCAGATTTCACCTGAATCTATGTTTGTCAAGGCTAAGTTCAGATGTCCGGGGTAGGGCAAAGTTCAAATGTCCACTACAATAAGTCGCTTTGTTCAGATCCTATCTTCGGAAGCAGGTCCAGTGGCGTTTTGACTCAGGATCCTTAGGCATCAATGCGCTGTTACCCTACCGGGGGAATCCCCCCCCACCGAAGTACCATCCTATTTTATCCAAATTTAGAGCTATCAAATGCGGGACTGTCAAAAAATCACTATAGTTGGTTACAGGAATTAATATTTTGGCAGATGCGTCCATAATGAAACCACAAGATTACATCAACTCTCTGATACAATCAGTGTCCGATTTTGCTAGCATAAAGTATTGTAATGTAAGAACTAAAGTCAACGTGGATTCTTCTGCTGCGGAACCTATGACCTTCATCCTGCACAATGGATCAGCTGAGCTTTACCGGGCTAAAGATCACCTTCTGATGAAGAACATTCAGGCACCCGCAATATTCGGTATAAATTTCGTTTTTGATGATGTGTCAAAAATCTATCTGGCGGTAAGTGCTGACTCCCGGTATGAAGTATTACCACGCTCACGACTTGAAAAATCTGTCCGTGAAAATAACTTATGGGAAACACATGCTTATCTGCAGATGTATAATGTACATCGTCTGACTGAAGCACATTTTTCTCTTATTGGTAGCTCTGCTTATGAAGCTCTATGTAGTTCTTTGGTTGAGCTTATGAATGAACCCAGTCTCATAAGAGAGGCTATGGCTGCAAGCGAATATATCCAAAGAAAAACTGGCCTATCACGAAGTGGTGTGATGAAAATGTTGAGTGATTTAAAAGCCGGAGGATACATTAAACTGGCACGAGGAAAATTAACGAATATAGTACACCTGCCCAAAACATATTGAATGGCGCGATAACTTAGGTTAGCTTTCATTGTTGCATTCCAAATCCCTCGCCTTCCTGTCTCCTGGTAAAGATTTATTTCAGCATCCATTAATGTACAATGACCTTGCTCTTTAGTGGTTAAATCGTACAATTTAAATCCAACATTCTTATTGGATTTAAATTCACAAGCGAGATAACACATGAAGCTAAATGATTTTGATTCAGAAACTTCAAAAATCAATCCTGACTTCCTCAGGATGACCGCCTCCATTGAGGACTTTTCAGTGTACGACTGGTTAACCGATCGGGATGTGCAGAATATTATCCGGGAATTGCTGCAGCTTAAAATACCTTCACTGATAACAGCTTCTCAGGCCCATCTGCCATGAGTGAGATAATGTCTATTAATGCTCTGACTTTCTAAAATGTCTATTTGTAGACGAAATGCTATTCATTTTTCCATGATCATATATATTGCATGCAATCAAGATTGATGAATTATTAACTTTGCCAGCCTTGATCAAACTCAATTAATCTTACAGGTGATTTTTATATGCAAAAAATACACACTACAGGGCTTTTTGCCTGTGCGGTACTAATTTCCGGAATATCACAATCCGTTTACGCGACAAATACCATTAACTTTGAAGGTGAAATTACTGCTGCGACGTGTTCTGTTACAGTTACCGGGCAAACCGGAGATACCGGTACTGTGAAACTCCCGCCTGTTTCAGTTTCTGACCTTGCGGGGCCTGGCTCTGTTGCAGGTAAAACTGACTTTTCTCTGTCAGTCAGTGAGTGTGATATGGGAAGCACCGGTTTTACAACGGTCGCTGCTTACTTTGAACCTGACGCTGTGAATGTGGATACCGCTTCAGGTTATCTCAACAACACGGCTGTTGCCGGGGCTAAGGACGTTCAATTACGCTTGACCGACTTAACCAGCAACGCAGTCATTAAAGCGGGTGACGCAGCTCAGGTCAATGATGCCGGATATGTCACCGTTGATGCCGATGCGCATACTGCGACGCTACCTTATTCCGTGGAATATATTTCCGTCCTTGGCGGTGCAACCAGTGGTGCGGTAAAAGGTTCTGTCACCTATAACCTAATCTATCAATAATTATTTTGTCTTCCTGGCTTAATTCGCGAGTATTAAAAATGTTATTATTTTCAAAAAAAGCAGTGGCCTTTAGCGCTTGTTTTCTGGCATTTCAGTCACAGGCAAGCGTCATCATAAACGGAACTCGTGTCATTTATCAGGAAGATAAAAAAGAAACAACTGTCTCACTAACCAATAAGAATACGGTTCCGGTATTAATTCAGTCATGGATAGATACCGGAGATCAGACTCAATCACCAGAAAAAATAAAGGTTCCGTTCGTTCTGACGCCTCCTGTTAACCGTGTTGACCCTGAAATGGGTCAGACACTGCGCATTAACTACGTGGGTTCTCCAGCGCTGCCACGAAATCATGAGTCGGTTTTCTGGCTTAACGTGCTTGAGATAAGAGGTAAAGCGAAAGGTACTGAAGACACTGCCAATCAACAACAATTGAACATTGCTTACAGGACACGGATAAAACTTTTCTTCCGACCCAGTGGCTTAAGCGGTGACAGCAATTCAGCAGCCGAAGATTTGCACTGGTCCTATGTGAATAACCACAAAGTCAGCGTAAACAACCCCAGCGGATTCTATGTATCAATTACTGGTGTTCATTATAAAAATGGCACTGTGTATTCCTCAGTCAAAGGGCAGATGCTTGCTCCGGGAGGAACCCAGTCTTATGAGCTGAACAATACAGGAGCATCAGGGAAACTGAGTTTCACTGCGATAAATGATTATGGTGCAACCATTGAATATTCAGCGAAAGGTTAAAACTTCAAAAACAGACTGCGCGTTGTTTTTATTTAAGTTAAATAATATTACTCTTGCTTTGTTATTCCTGATTCCATTTATGACATATGGACAAGAGACTGTTCCCGAGAAGTCTGATGCTGCCTACGATTTCGACCCAAGTCTGTTACGTCAGACCAGCCAGACTAAAATCGATTTGTCGCGCTTTGCTACTGGTGTGAATGTGCAACCCGGGAAGTACCGTGTTGACGTTGTGATTAACGGGCAACAGGCGGCAAACCAGGATGTCACTTTTAGCCAGGATAAAGAAGGCACAGGCAGTGTTTCTGCCTGTGTATCTCCGGATTTGATTAAACTTATCCCTCTGGATATGGAGAAGCTTCCACCAGACGCCCGATCCCAACTGGGTCACCCATCAGCCTGCACTGACTTACCCTCGGTGCTCACTGACAGTAGCGTCAAGTTTGATACCTATCATCAGCAGCTCAATATTAACGTTCCTCAGCTTTACATCCGGCATGTGGCGAGAGGCTACGTTGCGCCAGAAAATTGGGATGGAGGTATCCCTGCCTTTATATTGGGGTATTACGTGAACGGGTACGAGTCTCACACATCCGGAACCAGCACCACACGATCTTTTTATTCCTCACTCAACGCAGGATTTAATCTGGGCAAATGGTACTTTCGGCACAATGGCTCCTATAACTGGCAGAAGGATGCAGGAGGCAGTTACCAGAGTTCTAATACTTACGTGGAAAGAGATACAGAGTTTGTTCATGGCCACCTGTACCTCGGTCAGTATTATACCTCTGGCCAGTTGTTCGATACAGTGCAGTTCACCGGCGCGGAAATTGCCACTGACGATCGTATGATGCCCGAATCTCAGCGCGGCTATGCTCCTGAAATTCGGGGGGTGGCGAAAACTAACGCCAAAGTGACTATTCGCCAGTCAGGGCAGATAATCTACGAAACAACCGTCACGCCGGGAGCCTTCCTCATTAACGATCTGGATCCGACAGGGTACGGCGGTGATTTGAACGTCACGGTTCTGGAGGCGGATGGTAGTGAGCAGAAATACACCGTACCTTATGCTTCGCTCGCGCAGTCACTTCGCCCTGGAGCCCATAAATTCAGTTTAGCGGCGGGAAAGCTCCGGGATAATACCATCTCCGACAATCCGCTTTTTACTGAAATCACTTTCATGCGTGGCCTGAACAACATTCTGACTGGCTATACCGGTGCGCAGGTCAGTGAGCACTATCGGGCTGTTCAGGTGGGAACCGCAATCGGCACGGCTATTGGTGCAGTCAGCTTTGATGCCACGCAGTCCTGGAGCCAGATAGGAGGAAGTACCGGAAATCCTCAGGGCCAGAGCTATCGTTTCAGCTACAGCAAAGACATTCTGGCAACTGACAGTAACGTCACACTGGCGGCCTACCGCTATTCCAGTTCCGGTTATATGGACCTGCAGACGGCGGCTGAGACCCGGGATGCTGTGCATCATGGAGAGGAAGGCGACACCATATGGCGTTCCAAAAACCAGTTTTCCGTGACCCTGAATCAGGGGCTGCCACCATCCTGGGGTAATATCTTCCTCAGCGCATCCATGCAGAATTACTGGAATGAGCAGGGAGGTTACAACACCCAGTATCAGGCCGGTTATTCGAACAGCTATAAATGGCTGAGTTACAGTATCAACGTCAGTCGCAATAAAACAGGCAGCGGACAAGACCAGACGTCCTGGTACCTTAACCTGTCAATGCCGCTCTGGACAGGTTCACCTTCAGCGACACCTTATCTGAGTATGCGGTACAACCAGGATAACAGCGGTGGGAAGGGCGAACAGGCCAGTCTGTCCGGTTTCTTTGGCGATGACAGCCAGTACGGTTATAACATGTCAGCCTCCCACGATGCGTATTCCGGTAGTTCAGGCAACTTTGGTGGAAACTGGCAGAACCGTCTGACGTCGATGGATGCGAGCTACAGTACAGGCAAGGGCTATCACAGTGCATCTCTGGGAATGAAAGGTGGGTTGGTTGTCCATTCTGATGGGATCACGTTCTCGCCGTATAGCAGCGACAATTATGCTCTTGTGGAAGCCAAAGGCGCAGAGGGAGCCAAAATTACCGGTCATCCGGGTGTCACAATAGACAGTTCCGGATATGCGTTGTTTCCGTCTCTATCGCCCTATCAGCTCAATGATGTTTCCGTCGATCCGGAGGGCTCTTCCTTTGGCGTGGAATTTGATAAAACCACTGAACGCATCGCGCCACGTGCAGGGGCTATCTCGAAAGTAACATTTAATACCCACTCGGGCACACCACTGCTTATTCATTCGGAATGGCATGGGGAACCATTGCCGTTTGGTGCCGATGTTTTTGATGATAATAACGAGCATGTCGGCAATGTGGCTCAGGGGGGGATGATATATGCCAACGTCAGTGAAGAACGAGGGCGATTAACGGTGAAGTGGGGTGATGATGAGCATTCGGAATGTATGATGGATTATTATCTGAAACCAGCCCCTGACAAAAAAAACATTCAACAATTTGAAATTCAGTGCAGGTAATGTATGTATTTAATTAATAAATATATTTATATAATAAAGCGCATGCTAATCATTTTCGTGTTTTTGGTGTCTATACCCAGAACATTAGCTAGCACGAATTGTGAACCCCCATCGGCAGGGAACCCCGACCAGGCATGGGCAACATTACATCAAAACTTCGAGCTAAGTCTCCCAAGCATGAAGGTGACACTAGGTTCAAATTTGGCTGACTGGGCGGTTTTGTACACTTACAATTATGTGCAGGTAGGCTTTATAGACTTCGTTTGTTCAGAATCTTCAGGTCTTGAAATGTATTATACCCTGCTTTCTCAACCACGACTGGTAGCAGAGCATGGTGGTCACGCAATCTTCGCAACGAATGTAAAAGGGATAGGTATATCCATTGAGAAATCGCCCATGGCCGGAGGGTTTAACTCTGGAGGTGAGGTGAAACCTTATCCGGACAAATTAGATGCTGCACCCTATGGGGAGGGAGGTGGAGGTATATGGGTGGTTGTGACTTATTGGAAAATTCCCGGAGAGAAAATACCCTTCACTGGTGGGACTATTTCAGTCACTGGGCCTGATATTGGCGTAATAGCTTCAAATGGACAACCTATAACTTCTTCAAGTCCAGATAGAATTACAGGTGATGGTCTTTCGTATATTAATGGCTCTCGTATATTACAGGCTACAGTTTTATTTCAATCACCAACATGCCTTATTGAGGGTAATAACCTTCGGGTAGATATGGGGAAATATGAAGCATTGAGCAAGGAAAAAGCGCCATGGCGAGACGCTAGTTTTAACTTAACCTGTCCAGATGGTTTTGGATATAATGGCAGTGCAGATTCAGACCAACAACATTTTTCTAACAATGACCCAACAGACTCTGTTACACCAGCGAATGTAACCATTCATGGAAATACAGAACAAAACGGGCAGGTATCTATTACCATTGTTCCTTATACAGAAGTTCTTGATGCCAATACCGGCGTGATTGGACTGGATGGCGGCGGAGCGCAGGGCTATGGCATCCAACTCGCCTGGGGCGATTACGCAGCACAAAACGATGACACTCCAGCGATGCCGGTTATTTTAAATACACCGATTTATGCGAGTAAATTGAACTCCAATTTCAGAGCTGGTAATACACCCATTGGTGACAATGCGTTCACTGGCGGGGATAACACTATAAAAATGGCAGCACGTTATATTCGGAGTAGTGGTCGTGTTATGCCAGGAAAAGCGAATGCAGCCGTTCAGGTAATTGCAACCTATGAATGAATGTTCTTAATGTCAAAAAAGAAGCCGCTATTATGAAACCAAACAAAATGTTGTGTCTTATGCTTTTATTTTTATCTTTTCATGCCCCGGCTAAAACCTGGGATGAAATTCATTCTGATAATCAGACTGCACGACATGAACGTCATCAGTCAGAAAAAAAACAGATATCAGCCAGACACGATCGGGAAGAACAACGACGTCATAACCGGCAGGATCTTCAGCATCAGCGTCAGGATGCCAGAAATCAGCGTCAGATTGACAGACATCACCGCATTGATGAACGGATGAATTAATATCTATAGTATCGGTGGTTCCATTAGGAAGACAACTTAATGGGGCCACTTTTATTCATCAGCATCCTTGATATTATCTTCTATTTCAGAATATTTCCTCTGAATGTGATTGTAGTGTCTTCAGCGCATCAAGCATATCGTCGTTGTTCAGTGAGCGCTGCGGTTTCTTCTCCGTCGGTTTTCTGCGCCGCCGTGAAGGACCATCACCGGCCGGTATTGCCTGAGAGCGGTTATTGTCGCGTTTATCCTGAACCAGTTTGATAAATTCCAGGGTACGTCCCAGTCGCTTATTATCAACAATAGCACCCTGGTCAATTTCAGACAGCCGATCATAGGTGGAGTAGGGAAGGGATACACCATTCATCCGGACTTCTTTGTGACCGTCAGGATAGTGCCAAACGTCAACGTACTTTCCGATTGCCCGCCGACTGTGTTCGCGGTCTTCAACCAGGTACAGCATCTTGTCGTACTGGAGTGTCAGATTTTTGGAAACTTTGCGCGGCTCGCGCCAGGTAAACATCCTCACGAGATCATCATCTGCATCCAGTTCACGGTGAACATCAAAGCCGTGACGCGGGGCTTTTGCGAAGCGACGGTTATAGTCCGCCATATACTCTTCAGCGAAAGCATTGGCAGCTTCTGGCGTGCTGATGCCCCTGAGTCGCAGCTCCTTGACCAGGCGGTCCTGTAAAGTCAGGTGGGCGCGTTCGACACGACCTTTAGCTGAGCTGGTTTCGGCGCAGATAGTCTGTATATTCAGCTCGTGCATGGCGCGACCGAACGACGACTTGTGTAGTCAGCCGGTGATCGACAACGTCCTGGATAATCTTGAGTCGATTAACTTCATCCAAAGTAAAAAACTCCGCTGTACATGCCGCCATACGAATCCCTCAATGGTGATTAGCTTAGCGGACATCTTAACTTAGCCCAAAGCGGACACTACAACTTTGCTACTACAATGTTTGTTATTGCAAGCTTAAAAAGTCACCTCCTTGTGCCAGTTTTAAATGTCACCTGAAGTGACATGGGCAGGGGAAGGTTAAGTTCTGAAGGGAAAAGGTGATAAGAGATAAAATATCTGGCCTACGGTAGCAGACCAGATTTATTAGTTTGAAAGGGTGTCGTTGCTCTACACAGTAATCAATTCTGCAATTTTTGTTGCGACAACTGCCAGCGTATCTTCTCCCGTGTCCAGACCGCTTCGGGATGCGAGCAAGGGGCTGACATTGCGGAGAGCTTCATACGTTGTGTTATGAACGATCGGGACGAGTTGGTTCCCGGCCAGTAAAGCTGAAAGCTCTTTATCAGCAACACCTTCTTTGGGCAGGCGGTTTAACAGCGCTGGAGTCACTAATACCAAACCGATTCGAGAATTCGCTAATCCTTTATCGATGGCACGCATCATAGGAACGCCAAGAGCAAGATCTTTTTCGCTAAACCATACTTTGACGCCTGCAGCCTCGAGTAAATCGTGCAGCTCTTTGGCTATGCCTTGTCGATCATCCCAAGCGTGGCAAAGGAATACATCACGCAAATCAGGCTTCTCTGCGACAAGTTTCTCTACCGTTTGGCGAATCGGTGTGAGAGATTGCACTTGGGCGGTTGTGTAAGAAACGGAAGAACCCGATTTTGACCATCGGGGCTTTGTACCACTGCTGGATCCACCGCCACTGCTTCCATGACTTCCGCCAGAGCTGCCTGACGAGGAATAGGACGGATAACTATCGTAACTGTAGCTGCTGCGGCGATAACCACTGCGATTGCGACAGGCTGGACAGGCAGCAGCGGCTGCTGCTGAGCTATGTCCACGTACAGGAGCCGTACATCTGGCCATGTTCTGATTTCCCCTTAATATTCTGGAAGATATCTGCTGTGAGAGTAAAACCAGATACGTAATGGGGATTATTGGTTATAAACCCAACTGCCTTATTTTCAAAAGCTTGCACTTCATCACACTGTCACAACCGAACCACCACAAAAATCCAAAAGAGCAGGGCGCTAGCGTTTCAGACTGGCCCTGAATTCCTTCGGGTTTACCTGGACCGGATTAATTGCCCTGAGTTGCTCCTGAACTCTGGCCTGAGCCCGTCGTTTGGGCATCTTTTTGCTCCGGTCACGCTTACCATCGCGTTCAAGTTCATCCATTTTGCTTTGCGCCAGCTTCAGAACAGCCCCTAGACGTTTGTTATCAACGATTTGCCCCTGGTCGACACATTCCAGTTTGTCGAACACCTGATATTTGAGTGAACGGTAACCGTATTTGAATGCCAGCGTGCCGTCTGGATAGTCGTAGACTGTTATTTTCTCGCCAGCGATACGAGTATTTTCTTCTGTAGGTTCAACCAGATATATCATTTTGTCATAGCGGAATGTCAGCGTTTTAGACAGCTTCCGCAGTTCCTGCCAGGCAAAGATGTCATCCAGTTCTTCGCTGCTTTCAGCCACGGGTCGGTGCAGATCTTTAGGGTATTTTGCTGGTCTTGCTCAACGCGGCCTTTAGCCTGCGGACTGTTGGCACAAATCAATTCGATCCCCAGTTCAGAAAGCACACGGCCAAACTGGGTGACGCCAGTTGTGGTTGAACCACCATTATTGACCCTGAAAATACCGTGCTTGTCGCTGTAAAACGCAAGGGGCTTGCCGTGTTGATCGAGATACTCGCGGGTGGCCATCATGTAATCAAAGGCTGATTCAGTCTCACCAAAGCGGAGATGCATCAAGCGACCAGTCGCGTTATCAATAAAAACGAGCAGGCAGCATTTTGGCGCACGACCTTCAAACCAGTCATGTGGGGAACCATCGATCTGAACAAGTTCTCCAAGGCAGTCACGTCGGTATCTGGGCTGATGAACGCGGGGTCTTCGACGTGAATATGGGACCCAGAGTCCATCAGCCGTCATCCATTTTCTGAGCGTTTCAACAGACACCTTGATGTCGTGACGTTCGCGCAATTTTTCCGCGGCCAGAGTTGGTCCAAAGTCGTTGTAGTGATCGTGAAGCAACGAGAGAATATGCAGCTTCAGCGACTCAGGAAGCCTGTGATTACCGGGGCGTCCACGTCGAAGGTTTGTAAGGCCAGCTGCACCTGACTCGCGAAAGCGGTTCATTAAACGCTGAGTCTGACGTTCGGTCAGAGCAAGCTGGTGAGCTGCATCACGACGGCGCATGCGTTTTTCTACAACTGACTGAATGACGTTGATCCGGCTGAGTTCTTTATCTGACATGGTCACAAGCATCCTGATGTCTCCATGGCCTGAGGATTTGATCCTTTATGCCAGAAAAAGTGACATCACTAAATGGGTTAAAAGTGACATCAGAATATTGCAGTTACAATGTTAGTGCGCATAATGTATATTATGTTAAATGCAATACAGCACCCAATAACTTCATCTTCGACAGTTGCTTCTTCACAAATCAACACGTTACGAATTCATGACAGGCATCCCTTTTCTTGCCTTATGTTCATTATACATTTACTTCATATCCATTGTTAATGTAAGGACAATCATGTACTCACTCATGCAGCTTCGTGTTGCTCGCAAGCGTCAGTGGATTTTGATGGACACAGTCACCTGTCTGCCATTGTTGATCCCACTCCGCTATACATAGATAATTTGTCGACTGCAAGGTCGACGTGTGGTTGGCATAGTTGGTGATCGGCTGCACTACGATATTGGCGGTTGTGCGAGAATCGATGACGAATGCCCTTTCTGTGAAGTCCGTTGATGCTATGGTTGTTTATATTACCGCCTTTTCCTTGATGACCACCACAAGGACGTTTTAGCTTCGTGGTCGTGCAGGATTTGTACGTTAAGGCTGATTTTTGACCTGTCATTCATCAGTAAGATTACAAACCATATCGTCATCATCAATTGTGTGCGGGTTCTTCAGCTAAAATATCCGTCAGCCAGATACAGAACCCTGTCTGCAGAGTCAATGGTTTCCGGGCGGTGGGCAATCAGCAGGACAGGTAGCCCCAGTTGGCGTAGCGTCTGGCTTATCTGGATTTCACTTTCAACATCAAGGTGGCTGGTCGCTTCGTCCAGTAACAAAAACCCCGGTTTTTTGTACAACGCTCTTGCCAGCAAAATACGTTGCTTTTGCCCTCCGGAGAGCCCACCACCTGTTTCACCGATTAATGTCTGATATCCCATCGGCATTGCCATGATATCAGTGTCAATGAGCGCCAGACGGGCACACTGGATCATTCTTTCTTGATTGCGGTCTTCGCTGAAGAAAATAATGTTATCTGCAATGGATCCCCTGAAAAGGTGATCATCCTGCAGTACGGTACCAATCCGCCGTCGTACCTGAAAATAATCGGGGTGCGTTTGCGGTATGCCAAATGTTCTGATTGTCCCTTCATCAGGAATATGAATTCCCAGGATAAGCTTCACCAGTGTCGATTTTCCGCATCCTGATTTGCCCGTAATGGCCACCACTTCGCCAGGATGCAGCGTCATCGATACTCCCTGGAGTATCGGTTTATTCCCACCCTTGTGGCTGAAAATAATGTGCTCCAGGGATAAAGGGGGACAGGCATCTTCGGTCGCGGCCCCCCAGAATGCGAAGGGGATGACCGACGTATTATTCTCTTCCTGAACGGTTCTTTGCCGATGGCCTTCTGTTGGGGTTAGCACAATGTCAGCCAGACGTTCGTTATAGACATCAAGCATCCGCCAGGCAAAAAACTTATCGGTCAGGCCGCTGATACTCGAGGAAAAACGCATCTGGTAAGATAAATAGGCAACCAGCATACCGACGGTAAAGGTACCATTCAGCACTTCACCGGCACCTTTCCACAAAATCACCGCCGATACCACGCTGCCTGTCAGGGTGTGCACAATGTCATAGCACATCAGCAGGCGACTCTGGCGCAGCTGCGTATTTCTGCGGGTGACGTTAAGATTCAGCCAGGCGGCCTCGCGGTATGCGGTCACACCGTTTATTCTCAGGCTCAGGATCCCGTTGAGGGTTTCAAGAAAGTGTCCTGATTCCCTGGCACCGGCGTCCCAGGCATCCTCCGCCGACTGCCGCAGGGAGGGATACCATAGCGCTCTCAGCACGCCGTAGAAGATGGCGGCCAGTACCGCTATCAGCGTCATTTCAGGACTGTACAGCAGCATCATGCAGAGCGCAGTCACCGCAAGCAGTACATCGAGAATACCTTCAAGCACTTGTGTGGTCAGCGCCTGCTGTATCATATCTACCGCCTCAAAACGGGCATTAATACTCCCTTTACTGCGCGCATCAAACCAGGCCAGAGGGAGACGGACCAGATGATGGAACACCCTGGCCGTCCACTGCATATTAAAATTGACGGACAGCGTAATACTGGCCCACTGGCGGGCCAGCGACAGCAACATTTGGGTCAGTGACAGCAGCAATAGGGCAATGATGATAACGCTCAGCAGGCCTCGATCGGCGGCAACCAGGACCTCATCGATCACCAACTGGTTGAGAAGAGGACTTCCTAATGTCAGTATCTCCAGCGCCAGAGCAAAAACGATGATGCGGGACATTGCCGCCAGCAGGCCGGGGGTTTTTCCTGTCAGCTGGCGCAGACGAATTTTCTTTCTTTCATCCCTAGCGGTGAAATCGCTGGCTGGCATCAGCTCCAGCGCGACGCCGGTGAAGTGCTTCCCTGCGTCCGTCAGGGAAATTGTCACCTTCCCCTTATCGGGATCATGTATAACTAGCCTACTCCCACGAACCTTATGAAGTACAACGAAATGATTCATGTTCCAGTGGAGAATACAGGGGAGAGAAAGGGACTTTAGGTCTTCCGGTTCCAGCCTGACGGCTCGGGAAGACAACCGGATACCGGCTGCACACTCAATTAGCCTCTGCAGGGTCATTCCCTGAGTACTGATACTGAAGCGTTCACGTAGTGTGGGTAGATCCGTTTGCAGACCGTGCCAGCTGGCCATCATTGCCAGACACGCCAGGCCACACTCCGCTGACTCTGTCTGGCGGATGAGGGGAAGCCGTCTTCTCCCTGTCCAGTTCAGTGATCCCATTACAGTTTTCCTTTCAGGCTCCAGAGCGGTTCTGTCAGCCACTCCCACAAATGACGTGTATCCAGGCCGACGTCTCCCTCAAGGGTCATACCGGGGCGAAGAGGTTCTTTTTTTCCATAAGCCAGAATAAAAGTATTCTCAGGTTCGACAATCACACGGTAGTGCCCTTCATTCTCCTTCCAGGTGACAGGGGATACGGAGAGTAAATCTGACGGCGTCAGCGTTGTACGGCTTATCTCACGAATAGTCCCGTACTGAACACCAAACTTCTGATAGGGGAAAGCGGAGAACCGGAGTGCAACACGCTGCCCCGGCTGGACAAATCCGGCGTTCTGACTGGTGGCATAGAGTTCTATCTGCAGACGCGCATTGTCGGGGACCAGCGTCATGACAGGCTCAGATGCCCTGACCGACTGTCCCTGCCTGACCAGCACGGCGGCAACGGTTCCGGATACCGGAGCGGTCAGCGTAAAGTGCTCCTGTCCGGCCAGTTCGCCCTGCTGCTGTCTTATCCCCTGCAACTGCCTGTCCAGCTCAGCTTTCCGACTTTCGCCCTGAACGATGAGATGGTTAAGGTCGTCTTCAGCGGCCTCCATTGCTGTGCGTAGTTGCAAAAGCCCCTGACGTTGATCCTCAACGTTTTGCTGAGCCGTGGATACGTCAATCTGCTTCTGCTGGTATTCGATATCTGAAACGTAATGCGTGCCGGCAAGTTTTTTATAGCGCTCCATGACGGACACAGCCAGCGCAACCTGATGCCCGGCAAGCGACAGGCGCTGCTCTGCACTGTTAATCTGAGGTTTAAGGGAGGCAATTCGCTGTTGTATGGCGTGCTGCTGCTGACTGTTGTCACGCAATTCCAGAGCCTGTTGAGAAGAAAGCATGGCATACTGAGTTCTCAGGGACATGCTCATGGCAGCCAGCGTACCTGTGCCCTGTTCGTTATAATGCTCGCCGCTGATATGGTAAACGGGCTCACCTGCGATGACATGCTGACCTTCTGAAACAGTCTGTCGGGTGACGTATCCGGCATATTGAGGTATTATTTTCACCACTCCTGATGAAGGCATAACGATGCCTGTAAGATGCGCCTTGCGGGTATAACTACCAAAATAAACAAATAATGCGACGCTCAGAACCAAGAATATTGTAGTAACGGCGCATACTGACATGCCAAATGATGCGGGTAAGACAATATCTCCGTACTCGGTATCACTGTGATGCTTTAAAGCTTCTTCCCTGAATATACTCACAGTTATAAAATACTCTGAATATTTAATAATATAACGAATCCATTCATACCTGAATGTATTAACATAGGATAGAAAAGAGATCTGCTTTTTATTTTAACAGCAAATAATAACATCGATACAACAAATAGAATCATCTGATCCAGAATATTGTAATACTGCCCATGCATTAGACAAAAAAACAAAGATGTTATTACGCACGGAATGACCAGATTCTTTCTGTAAATTGAGCGTGCAACCTCGAAGGCACAGCCTCTGTAGATAATTTCCTCATAATAGGGCACTACTAGTGTCATTACTAAAACCGTTATCCAGTTTATCTGTGATGGTTTGTAATGGTATAAATAGTCTCTGTAGCAGTAAACAGTAAGTTGTATAAAAATAATTATAAAAAATGAAATAACTGAAAATTTAACTGAAGCTGGACTTGAACTTACTTTTATTCTACATCCAGGGATGTTTTTCAGATAAAAAAAATAAACGAAAGTTGAAATTAGAATTTCCGTAATGAATATAATGAAAAAAGCCGTATCTAGTCCGACATAATGCATCATAATAGCTGGGGTTAGAGTTATAATGGTTGATATAATAACCACTGCAAGAAAAACAATAGCATGTTTTTTACTATATATAAACTGGCTCGTACGCTCATTCATTGCAAGGGCGTCACTTTATGAATGTTTTTATTTTTGCTAAAATCAGATCTGTAAATTTAGCAGTGGAAAACAGAGTAATCAATGTAATTACTATCTTTGAAAACTCCTCAGGCAAGGAAAACCAGGATAGGTCAATAATGGAGGAGCCACTTAATAGCGCAAAACCCAGTAATAAACTTAATATAAAAGACAATATTTTAATAACCATTGCAGCATCCTCCGTTGATACTTACTTATCGGCTACAAGTACCACCGATGTTACTTCCTGAACAATGACTGGAACCAGCTTTGTTTCCTCCTCCGTTACCATTTCCACCACCGGAGAGACACTGGCCGATAACTGCTCCACCAATAGTCCCTCTGGCCATTCCAACAAGGCCGCCTTTGATTGCACCACCTACCATCCCACTGAAGACAGCATCACCACACTTAGCTGTGCTTGGGTCACTGTAAATATGTGTCGGTGCATTCCGTCCCAGAGTGTTACGTGCTCCAGTTTGAGATTGACTTTTAAAGTTGTGTTCATGGTCGCCAGAGTTTCCACCACCGCTGACTAGTTCTATTTCACTTAAAGTTAATTCTCTGATATTTGACATAAAAATCCCTCTTTTACATTTTAGCATAAAGTGCTATTTCACTATTGCACGACCGAAATGTATGTATATAGTGAATTTGTGTAAATAAATGTAAACGTTGCTTAGTTGGTCTTACAAAATAAAATTTTCGTATACGAAAATATGAAGCCGAGAAATATAGTAGGCACTTTCCCCCGACCTTTCATGGTCTTTCCTCAGTCAAATCAGGAGCACTGTTGCATCACAGTTAAATCAGAAAATGTGTGTAATAATTCCTTCTAATTCAATGCAGATACAACATTTTTGGTTTGTGAGGGAACGATACATGGCTGTTATTCGCCACATCAGCATCCAAAACTTCCGGGCAGTACGACAGGCCGAATGGTGCCCTGGTCCAGGCCTCAATTGTCTGATAGGACCAGGAGATTCAGGAAAATCGACCGTCATTGACGCGATTGATCTGGTACTTGGCGCAAGAAGATCGTTTACGTTTAGTGATGCAGATTTCCATTTGATGAACACTGCCACGCCAATCTGCATTAGCATAACGCTTGGACAGCTCGATGACGAATTGCTGAATCTCGAAGCTTAAGTAGTTCAAGAAGGCAATCAGAGATACCCTAAATATTTATGTGCTTAGTTATGCTATTACGCAGGTAAATGCTTCATGAACTGAGGAAGAGTAAGCAGCTAGGAAATACTCACAAGAGATGCATTTCCTGTTAGTTCATGAAGTTCTCCGGAAGTAGATTCACCTTCACGTTGAGAAAATATCAAATAAAATCAGATGGATGTAAAATATATAGTTTATGAACTGGATTTTCGCTCAACATAAGTTAAATCATCTATCCAGATTGGTAACTCCATAAACACAATCCCTCCCTCCCTTACAACAACTTGCAGAAAAACGATTTTCTTCAGTGGCGATTATACTGCCATGGGTATCAGAAAAGATTGATGAGGGCCAGCCCATCTCTTAATGGGTAAAATCGGGCTGGCAAGAGTGTATAGTTTTGGAACACCTATTTAGCGCAGAACACTAGACACAAAATAATTACGTCTTGAAATATTAAAAGGCACCTTGAATCTCTTCGCGTAAATTTTTGACTTCATCCAGTTGAGCCTGCAGCGCATTAGCGCTATCGGATTTACCCTCAACCTGTGAGCGTATTTCATGCAGAGCCTCATCGATATTCGTGATAGGCAGATCAAAGCCCATTTCATGCACCTTCTTGAGCTGAGTATCCATGCTCTCACGCACGGCTTCGCTGTATTCTTTAAAGTTTTTGCGAATGTCCCGCTTAATTTGAAGGATCTTTTTTGCATGCTCAGACTGTTGATAGTCATCATAAATCTGCATACCCACCCCAAAAATCGCCATGGCGGGACCCAGAAATTTTGCACCCTTCCCTATTTTTTCCGTTATTTTAACCGCCTCCCAGGCCTTGAACTTGTAGCCAAAGAAGCCTCCAATCTCTTTAATAGCATTGTGCAGGCCACTACCAGAAATGGATTTCAGCCCTGTTTTAGAGGCATCACCTATAGCGCTTTTCGCCAGGAAGGAAAACCCTTTCTCTGCGGACTTCACTATACCCTGATTAATTGCACTATTAAGCTTGAAGGGATCGTCTTTTGAGACGCTGCCGACTTTCCCTTGTTCGGCTTCGGGATTGAAATTCTTTGCAGTCAACAGCGCTTCGTTGATCTTCGCGCTGGCAGGGGTATTCGCCAATTCGACTAACTCAGCCTCCAGATCTGACAGACACTCGTCTACAGTGCCCCGCAGCGCTTCCAGAGTCGAATTAATTAGTCGCTCACATTCGTAAATCGCGCTGTCCTGCATCTTTTCGAATACTTCCTGTTCTCCACCCAAAGCATCGGCCAGTTGGTTGCCTTGCTCAACGATCTGACTATTCAGCGTGTCCAGATGCGCTCCGACTTTTTTAGTCAGATCACGTCTGTTAGCCAGAAATACGCGCTTGTTTTGAGTGAGCAAGCTCACCAGGCCTTTTTGTAGTGGGTCAGAAATGGTCAGCTCATCTATTTTTGATTCCAGCCTGACTTGAAGCTGCTGGAGAGGCGTTGTCAGCCTGGCGTACAGACCACGTTGCGCCACAAAACTATCAATGGCTTTGGTGAGCCCTTCGGCGTTGGAAAGCGCCAACAGCTCTTGACGCTCTTGCTCATCGTCCTCATCCAGCGCGTCGAAGAATGACTGCGCATCAGTAAAGACGATGGGAAAGTCCTCAGGAATTTTGGGCTCAAGCACCTGCGTGATACCCGAAATCTTAGTCTCTTTATCGGCCGAGTCGCTTTCGAACTTATTGATAACGATCATTATCTCCCCGGCGCGTCCTTGCTTAAAGCACAGGTCCCGGAAGGCCGCGCCCACGACATCATCAAACAGTTCATTGGTAATGACATAGACCAGAAGATCTGCTTTCGATATCGCCTCAAGCGCTTTGGCATCATGTTGTTCGCATTCACCCGCAAGTATCCCAGGCGTATCCCAGATGTTTAACGACTTATGTTGATATTGGGTAACCGCATCTGTCGTAACACCGGACCCAATTTTAATATTCTCAATACCCGTCAGCATCTTAATGAGAGAGGACTTGCCAGCACTATACTGTCCGGCAAAAACAAGATTTAAAGGCGCTAAATCAATATCGAAATTTGCTTCCGATGCGTTGACGTTACCGGCGCACCATAGCTCATGAGAACGTTGGTAAAGGCTTTCCACCTTTTCTTTGAGCGTGTTGTAACCAATTTCGGTCATGACTCTTCCTTAAACAGTGATGAGGTCTATTTCACAGGAGCAAAGCGAAGCCACCATTTTTATGCGACGGTGGTCTTTCCCAATAATTTTACTTAAGTTTTTCTTCGGGGCGAACACGGAAACCTTATTATCCCCGGTCAGTTCGACCCTTTCTACGAGTCCTTTATAAAGATGTAAAATTTTTTTATCCAGGCTGGTGTTATATACTGTCAGTATCTTTTCCCTCATGGACTGACTCATAGCCATAAGAAGGTCAGTATTCCTGAAATAATCCGAAATAAGAAAATAACACGCGTACCCAGGAATTCGCACTACCTTGATAAATTTCGGCAGAACAAAATGTTGCTTAGTGATGATATGAGCGACTCTGTTCAGTAGCCTAAAGTTAATTTCATGCTTCAGTGTACCGAGTTGACTTTCGGCTCCATCCATTTCGTTTATAAATTTATTAAGTGCTTGACAAAGATGAGATAGGTTATTTTCCGCAGGAATAATATAGGCGCGATGGATATTCATTTCGAACCAATCGACTAAATTAGACTTTATTTTTTTCTTACTTTCCTCGATATCCTCAAGCAAAGCCTGACGCTGTTCAGATTTGGCCTCTTTAAGTTTTTTAGCACGATTGTCTGAGAAGAGCGAGAATACGGTGAACACTATACTGACACCAACCGCCACCCAACCGACAGGATTCCAGGAATTAAAGAAAGCAATAGCACTTACAACCCCGGCTATCGCCGAGCCCCAGCCGTTTATTCGCTTGAAGTCGGACTCGCTGAAGCTCTTCCCATTGTGGGAAACTTCAAAAGACAGGGTAATATCAAGTCCCTCATTCATTTCTCGATTGAAATCCTGAAGCTCTTCCATCACCTGTTCAGCCAAATCCTGCACCGATTTCTCAATGTTTTTTGTGATATTTAGGCTTTTATAATGACGATCCCATGCGCTTGCCGCATTGTCAGTCTCAATATGGTCGTCAACAAAATCAGCCACAGAGTCAATGAGCGGTTTAAAAGCGAGATCGACTGCCCTTGAGAGGAGCCGTGGCGCATCGCGAAGTGTCTTCATCTTCCACTGGGAAATACGCGTGAGGCCACTTTCATACTGTGGCAAAAGCATAGAAAGTTGATCCCTTTGTCTTAGGATCAGTAAACTCTGTTCATCAACATGATGGAGGCTTGAATCGAGAAACGTCTGGACTCTGCGGATCGGTCCATTGCCTTCGACTTCTTTAATGAGCGCATTAAGAACGCGATCGATTCGGCTAAGCTCATGTAATTGAGAACCTTCTTCACCCGGTACAGTCGTTGCCAGGAATGCAGCCTGGGCATGAATGGGGATGATTCGAACCGCGCCGGGATTGATGCCTACACGGCTGGCGAGGTTTTTTAAGCGTTCAGTATGTCCTTGAATTTCGTCTTCTTTAAAAATATATTTTTCCGGATTTTTCAGCGCCCGTCGCCGATTGCCCTCATTCTCCAGATCTTTTTTCATGTTCAATACAAAGATCAAGGGTTTGTTGAGCTTATGAACATGTTCAAGCTCAACAAAGGTTGATTCCTGAATACTGTCACTATTAAGCATAAACAGCACGACGTCAGACTGCTCAAGGATCTCGTGGGCAACCTGCGTGTCCTCCTGGCCGTTATAGGCTCCGAAACCAGGGGTGTCGATTATCCTTAAGTTGTTCCATTCATACTCTTGAACGTCGCGTGTTGTTCTTTGTGCTCCTTTACCAATGGTCTGACCATCTCCTCGGGTAATCGCCTCGCGAACCGTACTTTTGCCCGCCATCGTGCGGCCAAAAAGCATGACGTTAAAGCAATCAAGACTTCTTTGCTGTTTTTCGAGATTGGCGTTTCGTTTCGAGAGTAGCTTTCCGTAGTCTCTCTGAAGGCTATGCATCATGTCGGTAAGACCATCCGCAACCATCTTGTCCCTGGAAAGCGTTCGGCTGCCATGTTCAATCACGCGTTGCAATTTTTTACTCAGTTCATCGATAATGGCGTCGCATTGTTCGAAGTAGCGCTGAATAGTCGTGTACTCTTCTTTGGCGATCCGTCTGCAGGTCTCGAGCGACGCCAGGTAGTTATTTTGATCCTTCATTGCTTAACTCCGTTTTATCCTCGGTTTCGGCTTTAACTCCCCCTGACCAAGGATTGTATTTTATTCAAAATTTCACAAATTACTGATGGCGCTATTTACCTATAAATAATGTGTGAGGTTTTACGGCTAAAATGGCTAATGTTCCATGCACCGAACGAGCGTATGCTGACGAGAGGCACATTTCCCGTTAGTTCATGAAGTTATCTCGAGGTGAGTTGATATTTATATTAAAAATATTCATTTAAAGCAATTAGATATGGTGAACTTGTCTTATGAACCAGGATCTCGCACAACTTAAGTTAAATTACCTGTAATGATTAAGACACTTCTGCAAACACTGGTAGGATCAAAAACGTGGGATCCCCTCTGCAATAGACACTCCACCAAACCGGAGTGTCTATTGACCTACTTGTGCGACGTTATTATTTATTCTGGCGGTGTGGTAAATGTCATGCTGCTGTGTGCAGGGTCAATGCCCGTGCCAAGAATTGAAACCAGGTTCTGGATGGTAATTTTGTACTCCGTACGGGGCATTAAAGGAGCCGTCAGGTGCACGATAAATCCCGTCGTGCGATCCACTACGGCCTGGGTGATGATGCTATCCGGTTCGAGAAGGTAATTAGCCACATTGCTACCGCTGGTTTCATCCACCGCCAGACTCAAGCTCAGCACCACATCCGTAGGCGATCGCGCCCCCACCTGCTGCAACTCAATTGTTGGCAACGGTACGCCACCGGCGCATTCCGGCAAGTTACCGCCAGCAATCGCCACATCAATCGTTTGCGAGCGGCAGGCAATGGACGGGTCGTTAAGCGGATCCAGCGGGTTACCCTTCCCGTTCTCCGGGCTGATCAAGGCAAACAAGTCATTCCATTGTCTGCGCGCCTCCAGCAGGTACGTCATCGATGGTGCGCTGGACCAGCACACTTTCGAGATCACACCAAAGGCATACCAGTCCGCCTGCCCGACGGCAGAATAACCAAAGCTATTTTCCGGTTCGCCGCCAAAAAAGCAGGCAATACCATGCGCCATGGCGATGAACATCCCTTCGTAATTGAAACCTTTCATCCTGCCCAGCCCACCGCTAACGACCACCGTTTTGCGGCCAAGGTATTTAAAGGCATACAGATTGGGCACGGTATCCAGTTGATCAAAATAGAAATCAATATCCGGGTAAAAACCGGCAAACTGTTTTGCGATGGTGTTAAACGTACCGATTGAAATCGTATTGCTGATTGGTGCCTGTGCTCCGTTTTCCGCAATGTCCGCAGCCTGCGCCGGTGTAAACAGTGCCTGCGCGCCATAGGGAATATACGCAGTACCCACACTGTAGGTTGTGAACAACCCCATTGCCATTTTACGTTGCACAACCCCCGGCTGGGTGTTGGAACCAGAGCCAACAAATTCAAACAGGGCTTCACTGCGTTTTACATCATTTGCGTAAGCCCTATCGTAGGCAGCGGTGCCCAGCATCGGTTTACTCTCCAGCCCCTCTTCTTTCAACTGTGCAGGAAGTTCGTCGAAATAGAGTTGTAGGGTGTAGTCGCCCGACACCACACCGCCCGTTAACAACAGATGGCCATCGGGAACTTTGTGCCACGGCTGGTTAGTCGAAATATGGTGTACACCGCCTTCATAGGAACCAATACTCACCATGTCAATGGCAACGGGTTCACCATCCTTGTTAACCAGATGCTGCCCAGGACGCAAATTCGCCGCTTTCGTGTATTTGCCATCCGCCAGCAGGAATATCTGATCCATGGTACAGATGATTTCTTTGATCTCTTTGGCCCCTGCGCTTTGCATCGCGATATAGACCATCATCGGTTGATACCCGGTGCTGCCCGTTCCCGAGCTGAAGTTCACCACCGCCGTATCCCAGCCGATCTGAACCTTGCCGTTATTCTCAGCCACCGTACCTGCCAGCACGGAATCCCCCACCGTAAACAGATAGATCGCTTTGTCACCCTCAGGGACAGCCACAATCGTGTCATTAGCAAAACAGCTACAACAACAGTAACAAAATGCTGGCCCCCAGCCCGCCCCTTTTGCCGCACACTGTGCAAAAAATGTCGCTGAGGGGAAATACAAATAACTTGTACCATTCGTACAGGCGGTACATTGCACTGGTGTGTAGATTTTGGTGGGATCACCACCATCACCGCACAACGAATGGTAAGAGGAACTTTGGTTAACAACATCCTGACAATGGTAGTCACCGCCGCACAGCGGCAGCATACCTTGTTGGGTCAATTTCTGATTACACACCGTTGGATCATAGCCAGCCATAACTCTCTCCTTAAACTGAGTTTTTGAACGTTCTGATGACATATGACGTAATCTGCTACGGCTTTTTATGCTGATGACACCTCCTTCAGGATGCGGATAAACAAAGCGCCGCTCGGGCGATGGCCGCGCAGTCAATTGACCTGAGCGACAGGTTCATTCCAGCGATTCAATCCGGGACGTTCGGGATGCGCATCCGGGCAAGTCTCGTTCGGCCTGCGGGCTTTGGCCGCCACCACGCATCCACACTTCCCGCACACCGATTTTTCCCCATTGCTGGCACCGGCAAAGGCGTACAAGGTGTGCTGATGTTCGGGGGGCACCTTCAGGTGCGGGCAGTTTTGACACAGCGCGAGCCTGTCGCGATACTGCTCATCCGACACGGTAGAGAAACCGGTCTTTCCCCAACGCGCCAGCGCTGACCCGGCGCGCATCAGCAGCGCCGAGGTAGTAAATTCTTCTGCCTCATTCACAATGACGACTGGTGGGTGGTCAAGCAAGTGCGCCATAAACGGCGAACCGCGGCTGACCAGCAGATGATGTGCATAGGTGGTATCCGCCAGCGCCGCCTTCAGCACGGCCTCACTGACCGGCGCATCCAGCCCCAGAAGGGCTCCCATCTCTGCGCACTGTTGCTGCAGAGAGCCATCAGCGCTCATTGCTAATTCGCTGCTTAAGGTGTTGGTTTGCATCTCACTCCTCCATTTATTCCTTAAAAGATTTTGGCCGCATACAGGGCGACAACTTGCAGATCCAGCAGTTTGCTGCCGTCGATAAAGCCATCGCTCAGCAGAGGCGCAATTGACGGGTTGGTCAGATCAAACTTGAACGTCCACGTCGTCGGCGCGGTTTTGCCATTCCAGTTGAGTGCATCGACGACCGCTTTCCCGTCAGTAAAGGACGGTGTGGTGGTGTTATTCCCCGACGCGATAGTCATAAACGTGGCGTTAGCGGCAAGGGTGATCCCGGTCGCGGTCGTCAGTTGCAGAACCAGTTCGTTGTAGGTAAGACTTTTGAAGTAACCCAACTGGGCAGGATTGATATCCAGCGTCAGCGTCTGTGTTTTGGCGTCGCTGTGATCGAGCATGAAGGTCTGCCACGCGGTGCTTTGCATGCCGCCATCGACATAGATGCCATTCAGCAGCGGTGTCTGCGCCAGCACGCCGCGCACCTGGCGCGCCAGCTCATCGTCGGACAGAGCGGTATAACGTAGGGTAATGATCACATCCGAGAGTTGGCCAAAATCAAAACGGTTGGTATCGAGCGGCATACTCAGCGTCCAGTCAGAAACCGCGCCGGTATTCTCAAAAGGCAGGTAACGGGGATCCTGGAAATCCAGCGTAAACAGCCCTGAATCATCGACACCACGTGAAACGGCAATGCTCTGCCCGTGCGCCCAGTCTTGCCGTATGCCCTGCGGCACTTCGCCAACGGGCGACAGCAAATACTTCACTTCATCAATGTTGGCGGTGGTCGCAATACTGTTTTTCGTCTGCGTCAAAACCGCTTTGATATTCTGATACGGCCCAATTACCGCCGGGATCGACAGCGAAATCGTGGTGATTTTTCGCGAGTAATGGCCCGGATAATCATAATCAAACAGCGCTTCGCTCAGCGAGAAAGAGCACGCCCCATCGCTCTTGAGGTTCAGTAATTGCTCCGGCGCAATCATCGCCAGCGAGATGGTTTTCTCAATTTCCAGGCTGCGCTTATCGCCGGTACGCCAGGCGGCTTCCATGCGATTAAGTGCCAGCCGTAAGCCTTCGCCCGCCGTCAACCCTTTGTGCAAACTGTCCCAGTAATCAAACGACAGGAAACTCTGGTTGCTGTCCGTTTCAAACTGATACGAGGCCTGTGCCTGCTGCGCCGCTTGCAGACCCAGTGCCCAGGTCTGGAAGTAGACCGCGCTCAGGCGGCCTGCCATCCACTGGTAGAGATCCTGGTTAGAGAATTTATCCTGCAAATAGCGCTCAATAACCTGGTTCTGCGCAATGCTTTTCTGCTGCACCGCCAGATCTTGCTGCGCCGACTGTAGTTGCAGATTCGCGGCAACAAGTTGCTGGGCAATGCTGTCACTGTCCGCCTGCGCGATTTGTTTCTGCAAACTCCACTCCTGGCTGCGGCGTTCGTACCCGCCCATCGTGGCAGCCCGCTGCGAAATAAAGCTACTGATCTCCGCGCCGATCTCGAACACTCCCGACGAGGCGTTCACCGCCGAACCCAGTTGCACGCCGCCATAGGTCATGGCAAACGGCGAGCCGACTTGCGGCACGGCATAGGCGATGGTCGCCGCCGTCTTGCTAATGCTGCCCAGGATGTTGGCCGCCAGTGCGGCGGCGGTGGCATCCAGGCTGGTCTGCTCATAGCCACTTAACCCGTTGTTGAGCATATCGGTATAGTACGTCAGACGACTGGCCGCGCCCGTTTGCGACGCCGTCAGCGACAGGATGTTCGCCTGAATCTCACTGATGCGTTCCGTTTTAATGCTGATATTCATCTCCAGGATTTGGCCTTCCTGGTTATTACGCAGCGCTGCCAGTGCTTCGGCATCATTTTTTTCCAGTACGGATAACAACGCACTACCCAGTTCAATCAGGATATTGCACAGGTTCTGTGCCGCGCCAATCGCTGAAGTAAAGCGATACGGTGTCAACTGCACACTGGATGACGCCCCCGTCATCACGTTGTTCCCCGCCGCTGCCGCTCGTACCAGATCCAGCGGATTGAGCGGTGGCTGGAACAGCGCCAGTGAGCGGTAAACACCATCAATGTTCAGCGAGTGGTTGATCTTGTACATCCGGTCTTCTGCGGTATCCCAGCGTTGCATCAGGTCACTGTTTTCCGGGACACAGAAGTAGACATACAGGTCGTTAAAGGCGTGTCCCAGCATCGGCGTCGTCGAACCGGAACCGCCTGGAATGAAGTTCTCCAGGTCGATCAAAAACTGCGGGATACCATCAGGATATTTCGCTTTTATTTCTTCGAAATTCAACACGATGCCATCACCCGCACACTCGCCCACCAGCTGTGGGCGGGGGCCCAGCAGATCGTAGGCATAGACATACAACATATAGGCACCGGTGATCGATTCCCACGAATCCTGGATAAACAACTGGTCGCCCCACGCCAGCAGGTTGTCGATGTACTGCATCAGGGTCGATTTTTCAAAGGCACCGATGCGTAAGCGCGCAATGGCAAACGGATCAAAGGGATCGTCGTTATACACTTTGACCGCCGGATTACTGTCCGACAGCATCTCCTGCAGGCTTTGCAGGGTATGGTTACGGAACGGGCGGAAATTCCAGAAATGGCTGGCCGGGGCACTCAGCTGGTAATTGAGCAGGATATTGCGCACCATCAGTAACTGGTCTGTCGTCAATGTGGGATCGGCACTTTGCAGGAAACTCAGACTGGTGGTGGCCGTAAATGTCGGATTGACTTCCCCTGAAGCATTGAGGATTGGCGACGCGGGTGGGCGTGGGTTTTGTTTGAGTTGCGTAATAATGGTGTCGGCTTGCGGTAACGCAATCGCCTGCTCCGTCTCGTCCACGATCGTGGCGGCGGTCACAAACTGTTCCGCCTCTGTCGGGTTGAAGACATATTGTAGCCACGTCTGCGCTTCCTGGAATTGCTGGTTAGTATTCAGACCGGCGGCCACCAGCATGGGGATATGGTAAAAAATTTCCCAGAAATACTGGCCATACAGGCCGTCAAAATCGACCTGTGTGGCATCCAGCGCACTGGGCCAGTTCAGGCCGGTCGTCGACGGGGTAAATCGTTCAAACGGCAGCACCGGTAGCACCGGGATCTGCTGAATTTTTAAATTCAGCAAGCTATCCACGCCGCCCACAAACAGCGCGCGGCTGATTTTGCTGATCGCACTGGTCGACAATCGGGTCACGTTAAAATGGAAGTCACCGGTAGTGGTGTAGCCCACGGCTGCACCGTGATTCTGGTAAGTCAGCACAATCGCTTTCGGTGCCTGCGCAAGGGTCCGGTAAATACCGGCAATCTGGCTCTGAGTAATCGTTCCCGACAGCAGCAAGTTACCCAGACAAAGCTGCACGTTGGCACCGGTCAAATGCTCCATATCGATGCGCCCGTTAGGGTCAATCAGTGGCGGCATGGTTTGCAGCGCGACATAAATTTGTTGCGATACTGCGTAAGTGATTTTATCGCTGATAAACGCATCGTCGAAAATCACCGGATAGTTTCGTAGCGCATTCAGAATGTATTGATACTGGGCATCCGTCAGCCCCATGTTGAGTAATATGGCCTGTAGATAAGCCACCGTCACACCGGCAGCCAGCCGACCGTCTTTCACCAGGTTGTACTGCGTCAGAATGGTGTAAATTTGCCGTGATAAGACCGCGTTGATGCTACCGGGCGAAGTGCCCTGATAGGTCATAATCGCAAACGTCGGCTCAATCAGCGGATCCCCCACCGTCAGCCCTTCGGCAAAGCTGGAAAATGCTGGCTGCCCCTTGTCGCCGTTTTCCGGTGATAGCAGGAAGATCTCATCCTGCACAAAGAACAGGAACCAACCGGGTTGGGTACCTACTGGCACGACTTTCGTGCAGTTTCCGGCAATGGTTCCGAACAGTTCGCTCCCTTCCAGATGGTCGAACAACACCTGCTGCACCGCCGAAAATTGCAGTGGGCTGAACGCGCCATACGCCGTGATCCCCGACAGTACGCTATACAGATCCAGCGTCGCCATCGCCTGTGGTAACACATTGCCGGTCGCATCAATCACCTTCGCCGCCTGTAACGCCTGGTATATTTGCAGGCTCTGCGTGGCAGAAATTCCGCTGCCAATAAACGAATTACCATTGACTGCGCTGGCCTTACTGCCAACGGTCAGGCCAACGGTACCTGGTACATTGCGATTGTCGGTAATGGGTTGGCTGCGATGGGTGACCTGCAGCACATCGCCTGAGCTCTGAATCTCGGCATGAATCAGCGATAATGGCGTTTTAGCGATATAGGGATCGGCCAGCAGCAACTCCTGGCGCTGGACCAGCACATCACCTTCCAGACTGAGGTTCAGCACGGCAACCGGGCGCAGATTCATATTGCCGGACAGTTGCCCCATGACCATTCGATTGTGATCTTCTGCGCGGTCGCGCAGGTTGAGCCAGAAACTGCTCGCACTGGGATCGCTGGTCGGTGACGAGGGGTTTTTCGTCACCCAAATATCCCCTGTATCCAGCACATTGGGGCCATACATCACCACCAGCCGCTCGGCCTCGGCCTTAAACGGAGGCGGTTCCACGTAGTTTGTCGCATCCACATTAAAGGCAAAGACCTTGTTCCAGCAGGTCGCCGCCATATCAAACAGGCCATCAAACATGGCGTTATTCATCAGCGCAATATTGCGGGTATCATCCGAACGGAACAGCACCACATCCTGATCAACCAGCGTCTGCGGTTGTACCCATTTTCCCTCCTGATTCAGAAAGGAATACATCACCGACGCGGTATAGGTAACGCTGTTGGTGGTGGTGACTTCGCTGGGTGAACCGGAAACCGAAGAGGTATTGTTTTTCTTGATCTCATTCCAGAACAGGAAAGGACGGCTGAAGGCATATACCAGCGTACAGTTCGCCGAATTGATCGTCAGATCGATTTTCTCCCACGGCGTCCACGGCATATTTTCCGTTTGCTGGCAGTAATAGAAGGTGTAAGGCGCAGTTTTGCTGCGTGACAACAGATAGATCCTGTTGCTGTCATTAATTTTGGTTCGGTAGGCATCGACCGGTTTTAACTCGGCCACCTCGGAAAAACTGTTGATATAGGTGGTGAACGCCGCGCCCACATACGCCTTGTTAACATCCGACTGTTGCAGGCTTTGCACCAGCGCCGTGAACTGTGGCGTCGTGTTTTTGCGCAAGCTGGGGATCAGATAATTTTCCGGATAGACAAAAATCTCACGGTTTGCCTGCCAGACACGGTAGTTCATCATCCATTCCCACCACGGATCCTGGATCTGTGTCAGATCCAGCACCCCCGGTTCCAGCTGTAAACGGCAACGCTGCAAATAGAGTTGGGCGGCATTCAACGCTTCCACAATGTAAGAAATGGTGGTGACCGCCCCCATTTCGACATCGGTCAGCAAGAACTCATAGACATTACGGGCGGTTTTGATGGTCGGATCGGCGCTATTAAGCTGCGACAGCACCAACGACAACAGGGCGTCACGCAGATGCACCGCCAAATCACCGGACAGTGGCGTCCAGACGCTCTCCCACTGGGTACCATAGATACTGGCGGTTTTGGCCAGCACAGCGGCGGCACTCTGGATCCACGTCGCCCAGTTCCCCTTCGCCGGTAACGCCGCCACATTCACCATCGATTGCATAAAACCGGGATTCGCGCCAAGACGGCTCATCACATCGATGCAGGTTTGTAGGCGGTTCAGTTGTAACGTGACCACCGTCACCGCCTGCAGCGGCCCGCTCAACAGCGACGCCACCACGACGGGATCCCATCCGGTCGCTTTTTGCAGCACCAGTAAACTCGTGTCACTGGCTGCCCCCGTCGACACCAACTGGATATACAGCAACAGGTTTTGCTGCAAATCCCCGTGGCTTTGCATCATCTGCTGCACCTGCCAGATATTGCCGATGGCCTCCCAGCCCAGTACCGCGAAATTTGTCGGTAATTGATAAGCCGCCGGGCAAACCGCCACATTCGCCAGCGTCGTATCGGCAAGATTCAGGCTCTGCGCCAGTACCAGCCAGCGTGAAACCCATTTCAGCACCGTCTGCACATAGCTGGCATATTCCGGCGTTTTGCCATCACTCTGTGCCGCCAGAAATGCCGTTTCCCAGTCGGTGGCCCCCGCAGGCAACGCCACCGCCGCCACCGCCATCGACATCGCGGTAGTGGCCAGAGGATTGTTGACACCAAACAGCACCGCCACCTGCGCAGTGATATCGCTGCCGGTTGAAGCCGTACCTGCCGGTACCGTTACCCACAGCCCCTGCTGCCACACCGTGGTGTTATCCGGCTGATACAGCGGATTGACGTACACACTGGCAACACCATTAATAAAGTAATCAAGCTGGTACACCGACAAACCGGCCTGGTTCAGCCACTGGACTTTCCCGACCAGCGCGGCAATCTCCTGCACGCCCGGCGTGGCAGGTGTTGCCACGCCAGCCAGTTTCAGCAATAGCAGATAACGACTCATGGGCAGTTGCAGCGTACGGCTGAGTAGCGCATGGCGATATAAGTCCGACAGCGTTTGTACGGTCAGTGTTTGTTGCGCGTTCTCACCCACCAGTGCAAGACCCAGCGCATTGGCATCACTCAGGCTAATGCCCAGCCCCGGCAGGACACGGTTGATGGCATGGATATCTTCCGCCGCGGATGAACCCGGCGTCCAGGTCAGTGGCGTATCGGTATACCCTGTATTCAGTGGGTTGCCGGAGGGATGATACGGTGCGTTGCTGGCGAGGATCGCCGGGGAGTTGAACAACCGGTCGAACTGCGGGCCCGCCTCGTCAGCGCCCTGCCCGTAGGTTTTAATCGGCCCGGCCAGTGAACAGGCCGTGGGCAGATCCAGCCCTAACCGATCGGCGATCGCCAACAGTTGTTGCAGCGCGATCAGGCTATCATCGCTGATGACAGGCATATTACCGCCCTGCACACAACGTAGCGCCCAGTCGACCTCGGCTGCTGGGTTACCCAGTTGCGTTGCCAGACGCTGCAAACGGTTGATGCTATCCAGCGCCGTGGCCGTCAGATTATCCAGCTGCGCGGGCTTACCCGCTGGCTGACTCAGCGCGACCCATTTGCCGCCCAGCCCCTGGTTAAGGAAAAAGTTAACCTGCAAGCCCGCCTGCTGTTCCGTCGCGGATAAGTCCTGCTCCAACAGTGTCAGCATCTGCGCATAGTTCATCCAGGTGCTGGCCATAAACGTGTCGGCCACGCTGAGCGTGCTGATATCACTGACATTGTAGTAAGGCGCGATCTCGGCGGCTACCGTCAGCGCGGTCGTCACAATGCGCTGCTGATCGGCAGACAACCCCAGCGTTTGAGCGGCAACGGTGCTGGCTGCCGCACTCCATGCCGACAAGACCTGACCGTAACTGCAACCCAGTTTATCGAGCAACACCCGGATCTGATCCAGTGGGGCGTTAAAAGGCAGCGCCTGTGGGTACACCAGTGTGGTGGCCAGTTGTTCCAGCACACCCTGACCAGTGACCAATTCGGCGCGGACGGTCAGGCGCTCGTTAACGATTTGCAGATAAGGTACGGCATCATTGGCCGCGCCACAGTCGAGCGGGATAGTCCAGATATCCGGGCGACGCGCTGTAAAGAGAAAAGCGTCATCAATCGTGGCGCGGTTCGGCGTGGTAACGTACTGGTCGATGATACGCAGCAGATCGACCAGATACGCCGCCGGGCCAAAGATCGAGCGACACTCCGGACAGTTGCAATAGTCAAGTGAGCCGAACATATCCTGGTAGCTGGGCAGATTCTGGAAGGTTTCCTTCAGCTCGGGGCTCACGGTGTCCATCGCGGAATAACGGTAAAACGGGGAAGCCACCGTGCCGCTCACCGAGGCCCATAAGTGCATGGCGCTGTTACGTACACCCACCGCGCGCTGGTGCATCTCCGTGGCCTCTGCGGCGCTCATGCCCAGTGATTGCGCATGCGTCTGCACAAATGTCTGCAGCGGTATGCGTGCCAGCTGGTTTGCACAGACTATGCCACGACTTATCAGCCCCTGTGCAACATTGACATCCGGATGCAGGTTGAGCAAACGTTGCCAGGTTTTCAGCTCGGTGACTTTCGTGGCAATCCCGTCGTCATCAAGCCCCGTGGCAGCCAGTTGCTCCCGCAGCGCCGACATATCATCCGGATGGTGGAATTTCACCTGCCGGACATCAAACTCTGGGTTCGCTTCATACAGGGCCTTAAGTGCGTGGTCCTGAATCCGGATTGTTGTGTGTGTCATGTAACACTCCCGTTATGTGATTCGGGGAAACATTCAATTAACCCATTGCATCAATGGTAATTATTGGATAGACGAGACGATCATTTTGCCGTTGTACCACTTGAGATATTCGGCCTCGAACTGGGGTAACAGCACCCGGAACTTGTCGCTGTCATTGCCCGACGCCAGCATATGCATCAATTCATGCTGACCCGGTCCATAGACGCTTTCTTTGGCGCTACGTTGGGTCAACATCAGGTTAGGGGTCTGGTTGGCGTATTGCGGCCGGACGGCTTTATACAGAATGTGATGGACTTCAGCGGGGCGGCCGCTGATGGCTTTTAAATGGTCATTCAGGCTGGACACTGTATCGACATCAAGCTCCTGAAAGAACGATGTCGTCTTACTGCGCATCACCGAGTACAACGGGATCTGCCGTTTTCCCCCGGTGTATTCATCCATGTTTTCGCGCCACTGCTCACCCAGCAGATCGTTGAACTGAAAATGCAGCGGTTTGCTCGCCTCCAGAGCCAGATGGATATCCGTGATAGTGCTGGCACTGAGCTTACTGCTACTGCCTCCCTTCACGTCATAGGCGATGCGATCGGCAAGGTCGGTATAGGTTTTCACCACACTGGTCGTGGGCTCCCCGAAGTGATCGAGGATACTGGCTAAGTCTGTATCAGTCGTTGAATAGCTGGCGATATGTTTCACATCCCACTCGAAAGCGTTACTGACGACCACGACCTTCGCGCTTTTGGCTTTTTGCGCGCGCGTCATCACCCTGCCATCGGCGTCCATATGGGTAACCGGATTGCCGAGAACAAAGGCATACAGATTCAGGCCATCGACGGTACCTGCCGGATCGGGATTCAGCCAGCGCCCTAGCCAGGGCGCGTAGTAGCGGGCACCGTAGTAGTAGAGACCGGAACTGTCATCACGCTCCTTGCCGCAGTAGCGGTACACCTTACGCTGCACCTCAGCCTGATTCGCTCCGGCAATAATTGCCGTACCGCCATAGGGAAAATACTCTTCGTAGCTGATAAGCCGGGCCGCTTGATCATATTCGCAGGCCACGGAGCTCAGATTGTCTGTCATCTGAAAACGCATCAGCCGTGTGCCCGCTTCTGCGCCGATCGCGCAATACTGCATAATCAGCACGCAAACCGCACCATCCATAACGCGCAGCATTTGCCGGGCCTGCGTGATGGTTTGCTTACCCTGTGCATCGACGCTGATATTACGCCTGATCTGATAATTACGCAGGTAAACACTCTCTTCGATCAGCGTGACTGCGCCCCCTGCGGCCATCCGCTCGCTCACCTTTCTTGTGCGCTGTTCATGGCTGTCATAGAGATAGTAATCGCAGTCATTCAGCTCATCCGGACGTTCAATAATGCAGGCGCTGACCAGGTTGTTACAGCAGTTCCAGTCCAGCGTGACGGTGTTATTGATCGCCAGTTCACGCAGGTTACCTGCCGCATCGACCACGACATTTTTCAGCCGATTGCTGTTATCTTCCACCGGCATCTCCCGATGCCACGTCGCAGAAGCTGCAACATGCTGTTTGCCGATCAGGTTGCCGGCATCATCGTACTGATAGGTCACCTGGTAATTTTCCAGCTTGTCGGCATCGTTTACCGCGGGTAGCTGGCTGAAACGGGACTGCTTGAAATCCCCGGCGCTACTGTTGTTTTTCCAGGTATTACCCGTAATAGCAGGATGTTGCCTGCCGTTTGCCGAGATCAGCCGGTAGATCGCGTCATAGGTGTAATCCGCCAGCGGATCCACCTGCTGGTTATTATTGAAAATCGTGGCGCAGGTGTTGTTGCGACTGCGGGTAATGTTACCCACCGGATCGTAGTTGTAACTCACATCCTGGAGGGTCTGTATCTGCGTGCCCGGGCGGGCGCTGTACAACCCGACTAAGCGTAAGGTGGTGGTCTCATAGGTGTAATCCGTGACCACGCCATTACCGAAGGCGACGCGGGTACGCTGACCATTGGCATCGTAGTCGATCTGTTGCACAACCGGCTGCGATGAGCCGTCACTCAGCGTCAGCTCAGTCTGTTCCAGTAATCCGCTGTCGTTATAGCGATGGGTGACGGTGCTGCCATCGGGTGTGCTTTCACTCAGTAACAGTTGCAGCGCATTGTAGCGATAGCCACTGGTATAGATCTCACTCTCCAGCACTGGCGTCGTGTTCCAGTTAGCCGGGGTTTTGTAATCCGTGACCATCTGGCGGGAGTTTTGCAGTACTTCTCCCTGCAAATCATACTGATGATTAACGACGATGCCCGACAGATCGCAGAGCTGGTACAGCTGGCCGCGTAAATTGCGTTGTGGAAGCCGCGGCTGGGTTTCGCCGTAGGTGAAAATTTCCACCAGATTAAAATCGGCATACGACGTGATGGGCTGATCGTCGACCAATTTACAGATGCGCAAAGCCGCGCGTCTTTTTAACCGGTCGTAGGAAATGAACTGGCAGTAGTTGCGGGCGCTCAGTGACCACATCTGGTTATCAAAGATATCGTCCAGATGGCGTTGCAGGCCGGCATCCGCACTGTCGACGCAGGCAGGTTTTTGTTGCCCCATCGCATAGCGGTAGCGGAAATTATAGTAATTGGTGCCCTGGGTTTGATTGGTCTGATAAAGGCGCGGATCAATCGAAAGCAGCACGCGGTTCTGGATGTCCGTCTGCATGAAGGAGACGAGTTGACGCTGGTCGGCATCGGTCTGGATCTCAAGACAGGTGTTCCCCACACTGTCGATCACCTTAATGGCTGGTGTGTTATAGAACCGCGCGGCTTTAAGCAGCGCATCTTTCTCGTCTTTTTGTTGCTGCGTCGGCTCCGCCGGGTAGTTGGCCATAAAAGCCAGATAATACGGTGCCTCCAGTACTGTATCGTCTTCGTCGTAGTGTGACTCGTCCCAGGGCGTAAATTGCACCCGCGAGAAGAACCCTTTCGGAGTATCAATACGGATCACCCGCAACAGCGGATCATAGTGGGTCACCGTCGGCGGTGGCATTATCCCGGCGTCAATCAAGGTTTGCTGTGATTCATAGCGCGGGGTATCACTCAGCCAGGGGAAATACTTCTCGCACACCTTGCCTTTGTTGTTGTAAACCGTTCGACCGCCGACGATCCAGCGATCGTTATCTTTGGTTTTGCTTTCCAGTTCACGCGCAAAACCATCGCTATAGTTCACCGCCAGCTTGCAGGAAAACGGCGATACGCCAGTGCAGGTCCGATAGTAATCATCGCGCAGCAGCACCACGGAACACGGTGGTTGCTGGCTCCGTTGCCATGCTGTCAGGTCGTAATAAAAATAACTCGTCGCGCCCTGTAGATAGCGGGACGGATCCTGGGTGATGTCCGCAAACGACGCCGCAGGTGGCAACTGATACTCCGCTGGTTGCCCGTCAACGGCGTATAACCGCATCCCTCCCACCGGCGTACCGTCCTGCCAGCCAAACAGGGTGGTCACCACCACCTGCCCCAGCGGATCAAAAATGACCTGTGCGACATTGCCATTGCTGTCAATCAACTGGCAGGGTTGCAGGGTCATATAATCGATCACCGCCGTCTGCGTGTTGGCACGCTGATCAGGATCCACATTTTGTTCATCGAGATACTGGGTCGTACTGGTTACGGTGAGGCAATAAGGCTGGTCATAACTGACGGTGCTCTTCACAAAAAGCGACGATTGCGCATCAACAAAGGCATTTTCTGCTCTGTCCGGCTGGTAGTAACACGGCGGCTGGCTATAAAACTGCACCAGTCCCCGGTTCCACCAGTAGCCATTGTCTGCTTCATAAACATAGCCCCCGGCAGTTTGCAGCGTTTCGTCGCTCAGCACGGTGCCGAACGCCGCAGTGGCAAACTGCGCAGTGAATACGGCACTGGCGCTATGATGCAATAACGCCACGCGGGCCACTTCGCCCGGCGGCAGCGCCGCGCTTTGATCATCATTCCAGAAGAGACGGCGGTCCCACGTCAACAGCCCTGCCTGGAGTGTGTCGGTCACTGGCGCAACCTGGTAAGGCAAAGGGGTCGCCAGCGCCGCCGGAAGTTGCTGTAAATCAGCAAAGGTACAGTAGTCGCCACCGTTTAAAGTAAGGTTATAGATCTCACACAACTGGCTGTCATACAGCACACCACGGTAGTGATAACCGGCGCTCTCCGACGTGTTGATAAAGTGCCGATTAGACGCGGTGGCCTTTAACTGCTGCTGCCCCGCAACCGGTGGAGTGCTGGCCTGACGACGGGGTAAAAAGAGGGTGCACGATTTGCTGATTTCGCCACTGAGTGGATCCACTTCCAGCGTAAAATTCTGCTGAACACGGGGATCGCTGGCATTGCGCTCATAATGGTAAACGATGCTTTCACGCGGGCTGACCAGAAAGGCGGCATTGATCCCGGCAATGGCGGGTTGTCGCAGTGTGACGGTAAAGTTCGACTCGTTTACCGTATAGGGTACATCCTGTAGGGCGCTGCCATCCTGCCCATAGACTTCCGTGCGCAGCAGTGAACCTTTCAGCGCCGCATAGGCCTGCAATACCGTCTCGCTGCCGCCTCGATAGACTGCAGGATCGAACAGGCTATCGGGAAAATCATAAGCAGCTGCATCTCCCTTGAAATACGCCTGTTGATACTGGCGAGTAATGGCGGCATTTTCGAGACAGGATCCAGTGTGATACCAGCTGCGGGTATAGACCGGGGGAACATCACGATCGCGACTCTCCCCTTCGCGATTAACCGCAAGCTGTTCACTGTCCCAGCTTTCAACAAAGCCAAAGCCGTTAAACTCGCGGGCATCTGCATCAAAATACCCCTCATGGTAGCGATAGATCTGCGTCATCTGCGAAGCCGTTATCGCGTCGGTGACAATGGTTTTAGCAACAACCTGCACCGGAAAAGGCAGACGCGTAGCCCATGGTGTGCCACGGAGTTTGTCTTCCAGGTAAAACTGGGTGGAGCTGGTGTAGAAAATCTCGGTGGTGGCACCAAGATTGTTGTCAATCCGGGTCAATAAATAGGGCTTCAGCGCGGGTGTGCCTGCCTCGCGTTCACCGCAAAAATTGAAATAGTAATGCGTCATCTGCGGGCCTGCGCTGGTAAACACCAGCGCCGAGGTCCCTTCGCCTAGCAGGTCAATAAAACGCAACTGACTGAGAGCCGTGAATGGTGCGGGCAAGGCGATGACCACGGGTGTTGATGCGAATGCATTTCCGGATTGGTTGCGATAGATTTCCACGCGACAGGGAAACGCAAACACCAGATCGGCAGTACCAGAACCATCGATGTCCGCAAGAAAAATACGCGATGCGCTGAGCGTCGCATCAAAACGTGGCGCATTAGCGAAATACACTTTCTCGCCGAAACGGCCATACCCCAGACAGGGCCAGACTTCTACCGAGCCACTGCGGATCCTGACCCGGTGCGAAAGCCCGTCGCCAAACATATCGGCAAAAGTGACAAGTTCCGTTTCACCGTTGTTCACCGTCGTGGGAAACCCCACCGGCAGGCGTACGCTATCGGCAGTCGAATAACCGGATCGCCCCATTGAGGCATAAAACAGCAGATCGCACGGATGAAAGAGCAGCAGATCGGGTTTGCCATCGCCAACCAGATCGGCGGTCTCCCGCTCTGGGTTGGCGAGATCGGTCGGCTGCGAGGAAAAACGGTAAAACGGTGACCAGCCCCCCTCATTCTGCTGGCTGAAATAGCCCGTCCCCTGCGCGGTACTGACCACCAGATCCAGTTGTCCGTTGGCATTCAGACTCTGCAAACTGAGTGAAGGATCGCTGAAATTACGGGTGTCAGGGAATGCACGCGGCGACACGGGTGGCTGGTAGCGGCCGTTGCCCAATGGGGCATAGTAAAGCGTGGTGTTTGCATCACTGAGTAGCATGCCAGGAAGGCCTTCACCTCGCAGATCAACCGGCTGAAAAGCTGCATTATCGAGCATGCCAGGAAACGCCAACTGGTCATTGACGGTTAAGATCCTGAACTGCGGTACCGGCGGTGGCGCGAAGCGTGACCAGCTCAACGTCAGGGGGGGCAGAGCCTGCTGATCGTAGCTACCGTCGGCGTTGATGCGGTATCCGCGCTGGGTTATGGCCTGCAAAAAAGAGAAATCCGCGGTTTCGTCGTACGTCAACTGCAACGCCTTCACAAGGCAAGGTTTGTCACCGAGTTGCGCAAACTTATGGAACAGCATAATCCCGTGACATAGCCTGAGTGTGCGGATCTCAAAACCACTGAGGTAACGGGAAAACGGATCGCTGCGTACTGGCCAGCTGCGCACCGGATGGTAAGGGTTGCTTCCGGCCTGCGACAGTTGGGTTAAGTCATACTCGCCATAATCAAAAACAACCTCGAATGCGAACGCTTCCATCCCGGTGCTGGCTACAGTAAAATAATTACCGTATTGCACGCTGTGAATATATTTTCTTGCTGATAATGATCGATTTATTTCATTGATTTTATCATCGACATTTTCGCCATCTTCAGCCTTGTAGGTGTATACAATCCGATTGCCTTTGCTATCAATCGCTTCATCAATTAACCATTGATATATTCTACAGGCATCTTTTGGATCGGTGATCCGGCTGTTATCGCTACGCCCATAATTAAAAACAGTGTTATTTTTATCGGTTATTTTCCACCAGCAACTGGAGGATAATGGATCAATCCATTGCTCAATCAAAGAGAAACCACTCTCTTTAATTGGCTGGAATGCCTGCACCCGCCAGTTAATATCATCCAGAATTCTGGTCGTGGCCACCGGTTGCCAGTGACCGCCCTGCTCTGTCATGGACGGAATTAACTCACCATCATCACTCGTAATAAATATGTCATCAGAATTATATTGCGGAATGCCGTTACTGGTTTTCCGTGAGATGCTGGAAAGGGTTACAGAAAAACCTGGCCCAAAAGCATCGTTACCCGCGCCGGACTGGTAGTTAAGACTCAACGCGGGTTCAAAACCACGGGCAGGCGTCAACGGCAGTGGAATGGCGTAACTGCCGCTACCGGTAAATGCATTTGCCTGAAAGGTTTCACCCAATCCTTTTATTGCGCCGCCCCCTTTCGGGAGCGAGAGACTTGCCGTGTTTATTTGATTGCCAGCATCGCTGTTTTTATCTGCAACATTGTTATCCATATGACAATATTCCTGGAAAGGTGTTCAGGTTTCATGAGGATAAATATCACTGATGTAATCATAAAAATTTTAATAATTAGCATATCGGTCACCACGTCATCACCTGATCGCGAAATGGTATATTCCGCAATTAGGCAATAGTTCATACTGTAGGGCGGCAACTGAAATTACAGTGTAGATGGTGCTTATCAATAGTTCAATATTTTGACAGCGAGTTAAATAAATTCAGCATATTCAATACGTTGTTTGCTAATTTTATAGCAACTTCCAATTGCAATACACTCTGGTCACACCTGTAAGTCGATGTATTAAATGAAAAAAGGATATTGGATAGGCTCACGCTTCCATTGCTGGTTCATAAAGTGCTCTGGGAGATATATTATATTTAGACTAAGAAAATTTATTCAAAACAGATGGATAATATCAATCTGATTAGTAAACTCAATTTTAATACAACCTAAGTTAGGTCAGTTGTACTGATTTTTTGGACGCAACGGATATCACTTCTGTTCTGGTTGTTCAGCCGGTGCTGCGTACCAGTTTTCTTCAGCCACGATTACCGTCCCTTCAGGCTGCATCACAAAGTTTGGCGACATAATTTGCACATTAAACTCGTTAAAGACGTCCTGAATAAGGCCGTGCAATTCATTACGAGCCTCGGCGAGCGCTTGCCCGGGTATCAGCTTAACCTGAAGTTCATAAGCGATGTACCAGTCCATCAACGCCAGCTGCCGCACCAGAGGTGGTTGGGAATGGTCGATGCATTTTGCCCGTCTGGCGGCCATTTCCAGCATCGCGTGAACTTGCCGCCAGGGCGTGTCATAGCCAATGGTCACACCAACTGTCAGATTGATCCCCGCATCAGGTTCCTGTGCGCTAAGGTTGGTTATTTTGCCGCTGACGACGACAGCATTGGGTACCGTAACAATATAGTTTTCCCGTGTGAGGATTTTGGTCGCAAGCATGCCAATCTCCGTGACCAGACCTTCATTATCCGCGACCCGTATTACATCCCCTTTTCGTAACGCGCGGGAGTAGATTAACACCAGCCCGCTCATGGCATGGTTCATCACCCCTGCTGACCCCAACGTCAGCATCAGGCCAAAGAATACGCTGATACCTTTAAAAGCCAGTGAATTTGCACCCGGCAAAAACGGATATGCCGCAGATAAGGCAAACAACCACACGCCGACAGAAATCAGCTTGCGAGTGGCACCTACGGTTTCGGGATGGATACCTGGAAGCTGCAATCCCCCTACTTCTACTTGATTTAACAAGATTTTAAGGAGTTTAAGTATAAACGCGGTAATAAGGAAAATAATCAAGACAATCATGAGCCCCGGCAGCGCAGAGGCAATAGAAAACGCAATATCTCGTAAAACGCGCACTGCCCAGTCGCCCAATGATGTCCCCCAGACGCGCGTCCAGGGGAACAAACTGAATGCCCAGCGCAACCAGAGATATAACCCCAGGGCACCGGACAAAAACATTAACAGGGCATACAACCGGGTCTCAATCGCACCAACAAACTTACGCCAACGTTGAGGAATTATGCTGCGGCTTTCCAGAATGCGGTGACGGTAAAAACGTCGCACCCAGCGCCAGGAACGCCAGGCACCGTACCAGAAAAGAGCCAGTGCCAGAAAACCCACGATAGTTTTCACGGCGGATAACGCAATCCAGCCGCTATTATATTGCTCGTGAAGTGCCGTTCGTTGAGCCTCCAGACGCGTCAACACACGCTGGGCGGCCTGATCAAGCGTAAGATCGTCACCTTCATCAAGGTCTGCTTGTGTAAGCAACATAACAGGCTTGCCGTTCATGACAATCAAGCGACCAGGCTGGTTGTAACGAGTGACCGGTATAATTTTCAGCGGTTCGCGTACATCCTGCTCAGTGAAATGTCGCAGCGTATTGCGAATGCGTAATACGCGTTCTTCTGGCGTTGTGAGGCCAAATTTCGCCTGAAGCATAACAACAGGTTGGTGGAAGATATAAACCGTTCGGGCCCGCTCCTGTTCAGTCGGCTCCAGGCGTGGTTCTGCGGCAACCGTGATAAACGATAATACTGACAGCAAACACGACAATAAAGCGAGCTGGATTTTGTTCATTTCCACCGCCTGAAACGCAAAATTATTGTGACTTTTCAACGATCACGAGATAAGCGAAGTTCTGTTATTTAGAATAGACCAGCCTTTTACTTCTGCAATATCACTCACAAACGGAGCTGAGTCACTGTGCGGCAATTACCCGCCAGTCAGGACAATGATTGCCCCTTTTCCACCTTTCTTGTACCCTTTCATCGTTCAACCTAACCCCACGAAAAATGAGACAACCGGACGCCTATGACTGCACATATTTCTAAAGATCCTTTGCATGGCGTAACGCTGGAAATGCAGGTAAATGCCCTGGTTGCACGATATGGCTGGAGCGAGTTGGGCAACCGTATCAAAATTAACTGTTTCAGAAACGATCCCAGCGTTAAATCGAGTTTAAAATTTCTGCGCCGAACGCCCTGGGCGCGTGCGGAAGTTGAAGCGCTGTATCTTGATTCTCTCAGTGATAACACCACCGAAGAACCGGATGTTCCCGACTTTAATCCCTGGACTCATAGTCGAATCACAAAGAGCTAATACGTAAATGTCGCTACACGTAAAACGGATAGGTGCGTTTGTTGGCTGCGCACTTTTACTTGCTAGTTGCACCTCAAAACCACCAAAGTCTCTCGTCACTCCGCCCCCGTCGGTGAATCAACCTTCCCGGCAGACAAATGAACCGATGCGTGGGATCTGGCTGGCAACCGTCTCCCGTCTTGACTGGCCGCCGGTCACATCAGTGAATGCCAGCAGTGCTGAACTCCGTATCAGCCAGCAAAAACAGGCGCTGAAAGACAAACTCGATAAACTGAAAAGCCTCGGTATCAACACCGTGTTTTTCCAGGTGAAACCTGACAGTACAGCGCTCTGGTCATCAAAAATTTTGCCCTGGTCAGATATGCTGACGGGTAACATCGGCGAATATCCGGGTTACGATCCGCTGCAGTTTATGCTGGATGAAGCGCACAAGCGCGGCATGAAAGTGCACGCCTGGTTTAATCCCTACCGGGTATCGACCAACACCCGGCCGTCAACCATTGCGGAGCTGAACCGGACATCGTCATTGCACCCTTCCAGTGTCTATGTGCAGCACCCGGAGTGGGTGCGTATTTCTGGCGATCGTTTTGTCCTCGACCCGGGCATTCCGGAAGTGCGTGACTGGATAACCCAGATTGTCAGCGAGGTTGTTAAGCAATACCCGATAGACGGCGTGCAGTTTGACGACTATTTCTATTCCGAAACGCCTGGTTCAACCCTGAACGATACTCAAACGTTTAAACACTATGGCCAGGGATTCGCCTCTAAAGCGGACTGGCGTCGGCACAATACACAACAGCTGATTGTGCAGGTTTCCAGTGCTATCAAACAGCTGAAGCCTGATGTTGAGTTTGGTGTCAGCCCGGCTGGCGTATGGCGTAACCGCTCTTTTGACCCGGCAGGCTCAGATACGCGAGGAGCCGCTGCGTATGATGAATCCTATGCCGATACACGTCAGTGGGTACAACAGGGACTGCTGGATTACATTGCGCCACAAATTTACTGGCCTTTCTCCCGCAGCGCCGCGCGTTATGACGTGCTGACCAGATGGTGGGCTGATGTGGTAAAACCAACCCATACCCGTCTTTATATCGGCATTGCGTTCTATAAAGTGGGTGAACCGTCCAAAAATGAGCCGGACTGGATGGTGAATGGCGGTGTGCCGGAGTTGAAAAAACAGCTCGACCTGAATGACTCCCTGCCCGGCGTAAACGGTACTATCCTGTTCCGGGAAGATTATCTTAACCAGCCCCAGACTCAGGACGCGGTTAGCTATCTCAGAGATCGCTGGGGAAGTTAACGCATTAAAAATCAGGCAGAAGCGCCCTGCTTCTGCCTGCCTTTATTATGGTTTAGGCCCAAACATTTCCTCGAGTTGCTTCTCATCTGGCATGCCCACCACCTGCTGAAGCTCGTTTTGTGCATTCAGATAATAAATTGCCGGGGTGGCATTTGCGCCCAGACTGTCCATTAACTGTTGGTGCTGCTGTAACACAGCCACGTTCTCACGTGAGGCTCCGCCCGCAGGTTTAGGCAATGTTTTCCCGCCAGAAAGCTCGTACTCTCTCCAGGCAGAAACCGGATCTTTTGCATTCAGGATCGCGGAGGCGTTACGGCCACTGTTGGGATTAAGAAACGCCACCAGCAGCGTATTTAACTGAACCTTACCCGCCTTCACCCACGGCTGTGCCTCGGCCCAAAAGGCCTTGCAATACGGACAGAATGGATCGGCAAAGACGAACACTTTACGCGGTGCTGTATCCGCCCCCTCTTTCAGCGGATGCGCTGCATTGAGCTGTTTCCACATTTCCCGCCCCAGCGGCGCGTAGATCTCTTTCTGGAAATACGCATCGCTAAGATTTTTACCTTTTTCATCATACAGATAGCCTGAAATTACATGCTTTCCATCCGGTGTTAAAAAGAGCGTAACGCCCATGTCCTGATATTGCCCAAGCCAGGCGGGCGCTCCACCTGGCGCATCGATTTTCTTAATGATCTTAATGTCTTGCTGTTCACTGAACGTCTTCACAACATCAGGAATGGCCTCAGCGGCTTGAGCCAGCCCTGACGTCACCAGCAGCGAAATTAACAGTAATTTTTTCATTGTCCTCTCCGGGATAATCGGGGGCTAGCCGCCCCCTCAATTCAACTTTTTTTCAGCGCGTCACTGACCATTTCATCGAACTGTTCAAAAGGAACCCAGCCGGGAAGCAGCCCCTCGCCAATCAGCGTTGCCGGCGTTCCCTGAATACCCAGTTTTTCGGCAATGAGCAGGCTGCGTTTGATCGTCATCAGGCTCTCGGCATCAGGCGTTGTCACACTGACCCCCGCCCGCTTTTTGGCCTCCTGAATACTGGCATCATCGTGGTATCCCTTTTTTGCCATCAGGATATCGTTAAATTTCATAAATTGTTCAGGATGTGAACGCCAGACGGTCAGGGCGTCACGTGCAGAGGTCACCGAACTTTCTGACCGGTAAGGCAGAAACTTAAAGACCACCGCCACATCCGGATATTTCTCGACGATCCTCTCAAGATAAGGATCGAATTTTTTACAGTACGGGCAGTTGTAGTCCGTGAACACCACCAGCGTTAACTTTGGATTTTTAGCCCCAATACGCGGTGAATTGGGATCGTTAAACAGGAAATCGTAAACGATCTTCTGGGCGCGTTGTTCCTGTTCCGGTGTCTGTACCTCTGCTGCCACCATCTGAGTAGACACAAAGAGTAACATCAGCGTAATCATGATTTTCTTCATAGCACATTTAACCTTTAGCGTTGTCCAGGGTCGTCAGAACGGTGTTTTTATCAAGCAATGGAGAGAAAATTTCTCCATCAGCCAGGCCGGGGCCATAGACCTCATTAAACGGAATGGCGTAGCGATTGCGTTTTCCGAGGAAATCCGCGATCGCCGTCGATGGCTTACTCCAGTCTCCACGTAGCGCAACCACATCCGGCTGGCTGAGTGCCGCGATGACTTCAGGCTGATTCAATACCCGATGCTCATTGACCTTACAGGTGACACACCAGTCGGCAGAGATATCCACGAAGACGCGTTTCCCCTGCGCAACAGCATTCTGGATAGCCTCCTCGCTTAACGGTTGCCACGGGATCGCCTGAACCTCAGTTTGCGTGCCGGGTACCGGTGTGGTCAGCAACCCGCGCAACTGATAACCCCCTAAAACAGATAACGCGATCACCACGAACCAGAACAGTGGCGAGGTTCTTTGCCCTGCTATGGCGTACGCTACGATCGCGATGACAATCAGTATCAACATAATGATGTGGCTGAGCGCTTCTCCCAGATGCAGATTGAGTAGCGTCACCAGCCAGAGACTGGATACCAGCATCATAAGACCGAGAACGATCTTCAGCGTATTCATCCAGCGTCCCGGTTTGGGAAGCAGCATGGCCGTTTCAGGGATCAACGCAACAAACAGCCACGGTAAACTCATTCCCAGGCCGAGCGTCAGAAAAATAAGCCACAGTTCCTGTAACGGTGCGCCCAGCGCAAACGCCACTGCCGTACCGAGAAACGGTGCAGAACACGGTGTCGCGAGCAGAGTGGCAAACATACCTTCACAGAAACTGCCGGTAAGCCCCGCGCCCCCCGTTGTGGCCAGCCGCCCCATCGCCGCAGAAGGCAGCAACATTTCAAAGACCCCGAACAGATTGAGCGCAAAAAGGAATGTCACCGCCACCATCAGGCCGATAAACCACGGGCTCTGGAACTGGATGCCCCATCCCAGCGAGGCTCCGGTTAATTTAAGGGCGGAAACCATCACGGCCAGCAGCACAAAGGAGGTCAGAATACCGGCACTGGTTGCCAGGAAGCGTAATCTGATTTTCCGCTTATCCGAACCGGCATTCAGTACACTGCTGAGCTTCATGCCCATCACCGGTAGTACGCAGGGCATCAGGTTCAGTATCAGCCCGCCGAGCAGCGCGAAGGCCAGCATTTTACTCAGCCCAACCGCTGTCGTCTGGCCCGGAGGCTCGTCCCCGACGGTAATCACGGTTTGTTGCGCGTTATCGCCATTGGTCAGTACAAAAGAGAGCGCTTTCCCCTTAAGCGTGGCGGGCTTATCACCCCATTCATCGGTCACCGGCACCGTCACGTGCAGTTGATTACCGTCGTGCCTGATAGCCGGATCGCCAGGAAGAACATCGCCCTCCAGCGGGTCGAAGTAGATCGCTGGTTTTTTCCACTCCCCGTCCGTGGTTCCCGTTATCACCAGATTACCGTCAGACAGCCAGGCAGACAGGTTTGAGGATATTCCCGAATCCCCCGGGATGGCGCGCATTGCACTGTCGAAAGCGCGTTGAAAAGCCTCATCTACCGGGGTGTTGAAATCCAGACGCAGCGTGTAGTCCGTCAACAGGCAGACATTACTACACGTTGAGAGCGTGAGAGTGCCATTCAGCGTATCGGCATCTGTCCCGGTGATGACCATCGGGATAATCACCTTGTCGTGATAACCCTGGGTAGTGAGACCAGAGATATCAAAGCGTGAAGGGACAGGCCAGTACCACGTATCCCGCACCTCTTTTGGCCAGTGGATTTGTGGGGCGACGCCACCCTCGCCCGGCGAGCGCCAGTAGGTTTTCCAGCCGGACTGCAGCTCTACGGTGAGCAAGCCTAAGATACGATCCTGGCCCTTTTCTGCCTGGAAGCGGATCCGGGCGTGATCGTTTTGTGGGGAGGTCAGCCAGCCTGTGTCTGCTGCGTTGGCCATGCCAGTGCAGGACAGCAACAGGAGGATAAATCCCCTGAAGATGTTAAACATGTTTTACTCCGTGAATAGTGAAAATTATCGTGTGATGACGATGTTTTTCATTCACGGAAAACGCAGTTTTTGAGGTGTATTCGTGGTGGAGGAGCCTGAACAGGCTGGGCTCTGTCAACAAATGCCCGCACCTGGGAAAACAGTTGCAGCAATGCGAAGAAGAGAATGATGGCCGGTAGTGCGCCATCGAAGAACAGTGGCTGGGCACAAAGAAGGGAATGCGCACCTAACTGGCAGGGGGATGGACCTGACTGCTCAGCATCAGCGCTTTGAGCCGGAGCATCGACAACCAGAACCGTCTGCGGGTTCAGCCCCTGTAAAAAGTGGTTAAGATAAACCGCACGCTGAACCAGGCAGATTGCCATCGCCAGGCACGTGATTATCAAAAGCCATTTACCCAGAAGCTGACGGTTGCGCATAACATTCCAAAATAATGAGATGCCCCGATCATAAACGATAGAAATGAATCTACAAGGCTCGACATTGTAAGGTTTTGTCTGCCCGCTTATTGTCTGGCATCAATCACCGGTCAATGCTTCATAGACATCCCGTAATCGGGCACGGAGATAAAGCACGGCCTTGTGCTTACGTGACAACAGTGCCTGTTCGCTGGCCCCCGTCTCGTCTGCCAGCATTTTTATGCTGTAGCCCTGAAGTTCCGTTTTCTCAAAGACCTCACGCTGAAGCGCTGGAAGCTCAGACAGTGCTTGCCCCAGCTCTTCCCATAGCAGCGTTTTCAGGTATTCCTCTTCCGGGGTTTGCGGAACACCGAACAGGGTTTCCGCTAACTCATCTTCCGGGGCTCCCGCTTCGCCATCCGCGGTGAAGTAGCCGGAGAGCGAGACCTCATGCTTTTTCCGCGCCCGGTCAGTCATTTCATTACGGGCCGCGCGAAACAGCCAGGCAGCAACGTTCTCTACCGGCTGTTCCACCTTCATGAGCTGATATGTCACTTCCTGCAGAATATCGTCGGCATCATCGCGCACGGAAGTTCGTCCGCGAATAAAGGCTTTCAGCCGGGAGCGGCAGGCATTAAGCGCCGACATCAGCAAAGATTCACCCGCCACCCCGGCTTTCATCTCGCTCACTCTGCTTCCGGCGTTTTCGGGGCGTGCTCATCCCGTTTATCATCACAGTGGCCACGCCAGCCGCAATGCCCGTGGCGACCAAACCCTTCCCGGCGTTGCTGGATAAACGCTTCACGCTGTTCGGGTGTCATGTTCATCCAGCGTTCGTGCATCCGGCGATGCGCACCGAACATCCCCGGGCGGAAACCCAGACCGCCGAACAGAATTCGGCTCAGCACCAGAATCCCCAGCGCCTGCCAGAAACCAATGGCCTTCACACCCAGAATGGCCGGGAGTAATGCGTTCCACAGGGTCATGACCAGCAAACCCAGCGCCACAAATATCACCGCGCCAATCACTAAGCCCTTGCCCATATGATGACGGCCAAATCCCCGTCCGTGACCTCTTCCACGCATGTCGAAATCTCTCATTGTCTTTCCTCATTTACAGTAACTGATTATGGCTTGTGATGAGGTAGACGAATGAGCAGGGAAAATATTGCTGAGGAAATGAAAATATAATGAAGAGTGGGAAAAATGGGGGGATCGCTCCCCCCTCCGATCACGCGTGCGCAGGCAAGCTAAAGCTCGAAATACTCTGCGTCAGATGCTGAGCCTGTTCCTCAAGCGAAGCCGCCGCCGCCGCAGACTCCTGCACCAGTGCGGCGTTCTGTTGCGTTACCCCGTCCATCTCCGTGACGGCCTGTCCGACCTGGCCAATCCCGCGGCTTTGTTCTTCAGATGCCACTGAAATTTGCTCCATCAGCGTATTCACTTTATTCACTGAAGCAATAATCGCGTCAATCACCTCTCCGGAGCGATTGACCAGCTCAGTGCCGCTTTTCACGCTGACAACCGACTGGGCAATAAGATTTTCGATATCCTTCGCTGCAACAGCACTTTTCTGTGCCAGCGTACGGACTTCACTGGCGACGACCGCAAATCCGCGCCCTTGCGTACCCGCGCGAGCCGCTTCAACCGCGGCGTTCAGTGCCAGAATGTTAGTCTGGAAAGCGATGCTGTTAATGACGCTGGTGATATCCTCAATGCGCTTCGAGTTCCCCGCGATGGTATTCATCGTTTCAATGACTTCGCGGGTCACGGCTTCTCCGGTGTGCGCATTTTTCACCGCGTCCTGAACCAGTTTTCCAGCCTGGTGTACGTTGTCGGTGTTATTGGCAACGGTCGCGCTCAGCTCTTCCATACTGGCCGCCGTCTGGGTTAACGCAGAAGCCTGCTGTTCCGTACGCGAAGCCAGGTCGATATTTCCGGAGGCAATCTCTTGTGCGGCATGCGTCACCGTGTGGCTCGCGTCACGCACCTGCGCAATGGTAGAAAGCAGTGCCAGGCGCATCTGCTCCATTGACCCCATCAGGTGATCAATTTCATTACCGGAATTCCCCTTCACGGGTACAGCAATGTTCAGTTTACCCGCCGCTATCTGGCTACAGTGCTCGCGTGCCAGGTTCACCGGGGCAAAAACAAAGCGCTTCATCAGCAGGCTGACCGCGATGATCACCACCACAAACAGGAAGGCAAAGCCCGCGATAATAGCCAGACCCGAAACGAAGTTGCTGCTCGCATCTTCATTCAGGCTCTTGGCATATTTCTGATGAACGGTCAGCACCTGGTCGAGCACAATTTCATACTTCCGATCCAGCTGAGAAACCTGTGAAATGAGCGTATTGAATTGCGCCACATCATGGGCTTGAGCCGCGTTGATTAACGGCTCCAGACCCTGATTGCGATACGTTTTCCAGGCCTCTTCATAGGCACTTACCAGCGGTGCTTCATCCGCCAGGCGCGGTGCGGCCATAAAGGCGGCAAAGGCGTGATCCGCTTTTGTCAGTGCCTCTTTAACCGCCGCCAGTTTCGCGGGCTGATCCGTTGAATCCCCCGCCTCCACCATCTTCACATACTCCACCACCCGGACGCGCAGCGTACGGCTATGGTTGATGGGGTCAATAATAGACAGGACAACCTGAATTTCTTTATTCACATTATCCAGTGAATTATTACTTTTAATGATGAGCCCAACGCTGGTGATGGTGCTCGCAACAAAGAAGAACAGTAAGGAGAACAAAATAATCAGGGACGATTTTTTCAACGACATAGACAGTACCTCAGGGAATATATTCCCTATGGTTATCGGCTGATCCAGAGCTTTAATTAATTAAAGTTATTGAAGTATCCAGCCAGCCGGTCATCTTTTACGCTGTCGTTTTGTAACGTCGCTGTAGTGTCGCGCTCAACTTCCGCTGCAGTGGTTCCGGCGTTTCTCCTTCGATCAGTTTGCCAATCAAATCAAAGCAGTGCCAGGCCAGTTGACGGTTGTCCTGACGGACTGTGTCGATAGGAATGGTGAGGGAATCATAGAGATAGTGATCGTCAAAGCTGGCCAGCCGCATATCGCTTTGCAGCAGGTTGTGCTGGCCCATGTAGCGAAGCACACCTTCAAGCAAACCACAGGCGGCAGTGAACAGCGCTTTTGGCGGACGACCCAAGCGCGCGCACAGTTCGGCGAACATTTCGTAGCCGGAACTGGGGTGGTAATTACCGTGAATGATCCACTCCGGGCGAAGCTCGACGTTGGCATCACGCAGCCCTTGCTTAAACCCTTCAAGACGGTCGCGCGTGGGGGAAAGCCGTGGCTGCCCACCGAGGAAATAGAGCTCATCAGGATGCTGCCGCGCAAGGTCGGCCACCAGTTCGGCCGTTGGGGGAATGGAATCGGTGATCACCAGCGGTAGCGAACTGTCGTTCATATGGCGGTCAAAGAGAACGACGGGTAACTGCTCACTCAGTTTCTGGTAGTCCGCATCGCTGAGCATGCTGGAGGCGACAATCAACCCGTCGACCTGGCGTGCCACCATGTTATTGACCACCACCGTCTCCTGCCCTGGGTTTTCATCACTACAGGAGATCAGCAACTGGACGCCAGCCTCGCGGCACAGCGTCTCCAGTTCGTGAGAAAACACGGCAAAACCGTAGTTGGTGATCTCCGGAACCACCAGACCAATGGTATGACTGCGGTTATCACGCAGCGAACGGGCGTGAATGCTGGGCTGATAGTGATGCTCTTTTGCAATCGCCAGCACGCGTTCACGCGTCTCTTCAGCCACGCGAAGCTCTTTGCTGCGACCATTCAGTACCAGACTGGCGGTGGCTTTTGATACCCCCGCCAGCTCCGCGATGTCTTTTATGGTGACGCGTTTTGTTTTTCTCACAACGACTTAGATCCGGCTGCCAAAACCACTATTCTATCATGCAGCTGCGCAGCGACCAGTACCGTAATGTGATGTCGGACGCACCTTCGAAGCGCACCTGCGCCGGATGGTCAGGAAAATAGCGGCTGCTCATCACGCCTTCACCGTGATTGATGAAAATTTCGACGCTGGAGCGATCGCACAGAACGCGCAAATGGCGAACCTCACCCCGCCAGTAGCGGGTCAATATTTCACCGTTTTGCAGGCTGGCACGTTCCAGGCGTAACCCGTTGTCATCAACCCTAAGCCGCAACGCCCCGGCAAAATCCACATCAACGCATGACGCGGTTAGCCAGAATTCAAGACGTGTTGCATCCAGTACCGGCGCATTGCTGGCAACACCCTGCCAGTGATGCTCATCCTCACGCAGTTGTTCCAGTTCGCGAACCGGGGTTTGCCACAGTTTGCCATCCTGGTAGCGCAGCTCACGTGGACAGGTCATCTGGTGGATCCAGCCGTGGGCGCGCGTTGGCTGCAACATCTCTTCGCCGTCCGGTACGCCCATCCAGCCAATCAGCACCCGCCGTCCGTCTGCGGCAAGCGCCGTTTGTGGGGCATAAAATTCAAAACCGGCATCCAGCTCGTGTAAATCACCGTGCTCAAACGCGGCGCGTTCATAGTCAAACGCCCCGCTCATCCAGGTTGCCGGATAGGTGTTGAGATAGCGATGCGATTCACGAGTCAGCCCTTGCGGGCAGCAGATCAGAACGTGAGTCCCGTCGAGGGCAAACAGATCCGGGCATTCCCACATGTATCCGGCATCAGCGAGACCGTTGATGCCATGACCGGCGATCTCTCCGCAGGGCTGCCAGTTGTGCAAATCGGCAGAGGTAAACAGCAACACTTTGCCGCGTTTTTCCAGATCCTGTGCGCCGAGCACCATGTACCACTGCCCGTCATGTTGCCAGACTTTCGGGTCGCGTACGTGTCCGGTATAGCCTTCCGGCAACGGCAGCACCGGGCCTCGTTTGGTAAAACTTCCGTCTTCATTTGGTTCAGCCAGACACTGCCAGGCGGTGCGGCTTCCGTCATCAAATTTGACGTTGCCGGTATAGCACAGCGTCAGCACACCGTTGTTATCCACGGCGCTGCCGGAGTAACACCCGTTGCGGTCATATTCTTCATCGGGCATTAGCGCCATCGGCTCATGCTGCCAGCGCACCAGATCCTCAGAACTCCAGTGTCCCCAGCATTTATAGCGGTGATCGCAATTCAGCGGGTTCCACTGGTAAAACAGGTGATAACGCCCGGCAAACCAGATAAAACCGTTCGGATCGTTCATCAACCCTGTCACGGGTGCCGGGTGCCACTGGGGATAATGGCGGTCAGCCAGTGCGCGCGGCAGGCCTTTCATGACGGCCTGCAGCACGGCAGGCCAGCGAGAAGGTAACGTCATTATTCAGAGTCCGTTTTATATTTCAGCAGCAGGGAGACGGTAAACGCTACGCCAAAGGCAATAACCATGCCGATGATATAGTTAAGCAGAGAGCTTGCCTGCACTATCGCCATTCCCGGGATCGCGGTCAACCCAACGGCCGTCATATAAACATGCACCGATACCACCCAGGCACCGCCCACTGCACCGCCAATCAACGCCGCAATAAACGGCTTCACAAAGCGCAGGTTGATACCGAATATGGCCGCCTCAGTAATCCCCAGCATGGCAGAGAACGCCGACGGTAAGGTAATGGCTTTGATTTTTGCATCTTTGGTTTTGAACCACACCGCCAGGCACGCGCCGCCCTGCGCCACGTTCGCCATTGCCCAGATTGGCAGCAGGAAGTTGACACCAATTGACGGATTACCCAGCAAACCGGCTTCGATGGCGTGGAAGCTGTGGTGAATACCGGTGATCACAATCACTGAGTAGAGCCCACCAAATAACAACCCTGCCAGCCAGCCCGCATGGGAAATTAAGGTACTCAGGATAAAGGAGATCCCGTCACCCAACGCACGCCCTGCCGGGCCGATAATCAGCAAGGCAATAAAGCCGGAGATAATGACGGTGAGGAACGGCGTCAGGATCAGGTCTAATGCATCCGGGATCACGCGGCGCAGCTGTTTCTCAACAATACTCATAAACCAGACGGCCAGCAGCACCGGGAATACCGTGCCCTGGTAGCCAATCATGGCGATCTCAAGGCCGAAGAAGTTCATGGTATGGAAGCCAGACGCCACACCCCAGGCATTCGTCAGCGCCGGGTGGGTCAAAATACCGCCCAGCGTGGCTCCTAAATAGGGGTTACCCCCAAATTCACGCGCGGCGGTAAAACCAATCAGGATTGGCAGAATGATAAACGCCGCAGAGCTACACATATCCAGCATGATGTAGATCGCGTTATCCGCATTGACCCAGCCGTAGGTTTTCACCATCCCGAGCAGGCCCATCAGCAAACCGGACGCCACAATCGCAGGAATGATCGGCACAAAGATGTTAGAGAGCAAACGCGCAACGCGCTGGAACGGATTCAGCTTACGCGCGGCCAAATCTGCCGCTTCGGACTTGCTGGACTCGCCGATCCCTGCCGCCTGAATAAAGGCCGCGTAAACCTTGTTGACCACCCCGGTGCCAAATATGACCTGCATCTGACCGGCGTTACGAAAACAACCCTTAACCCCTTCAACCTTACCGATAGCCTGCTGATCGGCAAGTGCATCGTCGACCAGCACCAGACGCAGACGCGTAGCGCAGTGCGCCGCACTGGCGATGTTCTCTTTGCCGCCGAGCAGCGGAATAAGCTCACGGGCGATATTGTCAAAATCCATAGATACCTCTGCCTGACTTCATTTTTATGATGTATGAAACGCTCCCGCAGTGCGGGAGCGTGAAGGGTTAAAACCAGGTTTCCATCTGAACCCCAAAGTTCCATTCCCCGCCAGCGTTGAAACCGCTGCTGCCAAAGGCATCACTGCTGGCGTAGTTATCCAGTTTGCTGCTCCAGTCCATCCAGGTGGCGAACAGGCGCAACTCCGGACGGCTGAAGAAATCGCCAATCTTGCCCGCTTTTAACGTCGGAGCGAAAGTCAGCTTGTAGAAGCTTCCGTTGACCGCATTGCGATCTTTGTAACCTTCCGGGTTTAAATCCATGTACTGATAGCTCCCCTCAAACGCCAGGGCGAAATTCTGCGTGACCTCTTTAATCAGGCGGGTGTTAAGGGTGACCCATTCATAGCTGTCACCTTTGACATAGCGATCTTTACTGCTTTGAGCCAGTACCGCAGGCGCAATGTGCCATCCTCCCCCCAGAGGCGTGACACCGTAACTTGCAAAGCGCCAGGTATTGGCGTCAGACAGTAACGCACCATCAGAGCCAATGCTTTTCACTTCCGCACCCAGCCCATGACCATACAGCAGCGCGGTTTTGGCTACGCCTTCACGCAGACCGTAGAAGCTTTCATTGTGCAGACCCACCAGGGCATGAACACCATTATTCGCCGCGTCGGTTTTAATGAAATCGCCATTGCTGTCTTTACGATCGTTGTTATCTTTTGCCCGCAAGCCGCTAACCATCAGCTGGAACGGCCCGGCGAAATGATTCATGCTGAGGATATAGTTCTGAACGTTGTTGTCGATCTGCTCTTCGCTGCCGAAGTTGCGCCCGTAAATGGAGAAGTTACTGCGCAGCGTATCGTTCCACTTCACGTCATACACACCACCACCGGTACCGGCAAGGAATACCACGTCGGAATCCAGCCAGTGGATATCAAAGTTATCGCGGTCAAAACGTTTACCCGCCCAGAAGGTACTGCCCTTCAGCGCACCGGTAAAATCAGGCAGATTGCCCAGCTCGGCAAAGGCCTGGCGAATATTGAGGTCGCTGGTATCGGCAGTCCAGTCGTTATAGTTTTTCTGGCCATCCGCCAGCATCGCCTTAAAGCGCGTTGTTGCACCGTTGTCCAGCGTTTGTTTGTGCTCCACATTCAGCTCAACGTAAGTATCCGCTTCGTTCCCCAGGCGGCCAACCGCGCCACCGGTTTCCCCGGCGGGAGTCAGGTAAGGTCCGCTTTTGCTGCTCGATGCCGCATCGTTCATCAGCAGACCGGAACGGGCATAACCATGAAACTCAAACCCGCTGCTCTGGTCGGCTTTCTTTTCCAGCACGGTGGTACGTTGAGCCACCTCCTGCGTGGTGGTTTGCGCTTGCTGCTGAGCAGCCACCAGCTGTTGCGTTTTTTGTTCCGCGGCCGTGGCGCGTTTCTCAGCGACCTGGGCGCGGTTTTCCGCATCCTGAAGACGCTGTTCGAGCGCGGCAAGACGAGATTCGATTGAGGTCATATCCGTTTGGGCAAAAACAGAGGTACTACCGGCCAGCATGCCAATTATCACGGCAAGTTTGCGTTTTTTATACATTTTGGCGCATCCCTAAAGGAAGATTTTTATATTTGCTAAATTGCTAAACCGGTTTAGGTTGCTGATACTAAACCGCTGAATTTTGGATCGGCAATGTTTTTTGCTAAACCGATTTAGTAAGTGTGATCAAGGCAACAATTCAGGCCACCGGATGGCGGCCTGTGGGGGAAAATTACAGTTCGTGGTGGTATGGCAGAGCGGTCATCGCCCCTTTGGCCGTTGTGGCAAGTGCGCCGCAGCGCTGAGCTAAACCTATGATCAGGGCAAGAGCACCACTGGTGGCGGCTCCGGACGAGGCCAGACCGTAGAGAAGCCCTGCCACGAAAGCATCACCTGCACCGGTGGTATCAACGCACTCCACCGGTGTAACCGGATAGTGAGTCACCGTGCCCTGGTGCCAGGCAAGCACCCCCTCTTTCCCCTGCGTCACCAGCACCAGGCTGGCCGGACAGTGACGCATCAGCGCGAGTAGCCCGTCTTCCACCCGCGTATCTCCGGTTAAAAACTGAAGTTCTTCGACGGAGAGTTTCACCACATCGGCGCTGAGCAGTGCCTGTTCAAGGCAGTGGCGCAATTCATCATCGTCCTGCCAGAGATCGGGGCGAATATTGGGGTCGAAACTGACAAAACCGCCCGCCTGTCTGATGGCTGCCATCGCCTTGAGTGTCGCGGAACGGCTGGGTTCAGCGCTGAGGGCAATCGAGCAGACATGCAGCCACTCTCCGGCCTGAAATGGTGGGATATCATCGGGTGCCAGGAACAGATCTGCGCTCGGTCGCACCATAAACGTAAACGAGCGTTCCCCCTGTTCGTCCAGGTCAACCACCACTGTCGAGGTGCGGTGTGCAGGATCGCGGCGCATCCACTGCACATCAACCTTTTCATCCGCTAACGTTTTCTGCATAAAGCGGCCAAAAGGATCGTCACCCACTCTGCCGATAAAGGCGCTTCTTCCGCCTAACCGGGCGACGCCAACCGCCACATTTGCCGGTGCGCCACCGGGGCATTGCAGCAGTTTGCCCTCACCATCCGGCAGGAGATCCACAACCGCATCCCCAAGCACCCAGATTTTTTCCATGTCATCCTCTCAGCTAAACTATGTTAAACCGTTTTAGCTATTTAAACACAGGTGTCACAAAGGGGAAACCTAAACCTGGGCCCATCCCCCGTCAACGCACAGTTCTGACCCGGTAATGTATGAGGAATCTCCGGATGCCAGGAAAAGAGCGCCCCTGGCAATTTCATCCGCAGTGCCACTGCGATGCATTGGTATCAGGGTATGCAAATGTGCATTCGATTGTTCGATCATTTCTTCACTCATACCCACTTTTCTGGCCTGGTCAGTATCAATAAGACCCGGTGAGAGTGCGTTAATACGAATGCCAGAATCAGAAAGTTCTGCCGCAAGCGATCTGGCTAATGAGCGAATGGCGGCTTTTGTTGCCGAATAGACACTGACATACGGCTGGCCTTGCTGATTCAGCGTCGACGTGGTCAGAATGACAGAACTCCCCCGGTTCATAAGGGGGATAAGTTTTTGCACTGTAAAAAAGGTGCCTTTAAAGTTCGTGGTGACCGTAAAATCAAAGTCTTCTTCGGTAATTTGCGTAAACAGCCCCGGTCGGCCACCGCCAGCATTGGCGAAAAGGATGTCAACGTGACCATAGTGCGTTTTAACATAGGTACAGAGGTGCTCTATGTCCGCCATAACAGAAATATCACTGCGTACCCTGTCAATCTTACCGCCAGAATGCTGACCTGCTGAATCCAGTCTGGACTGATCCCGGCCAGTGATCACCACTGTCGCCCCTTCCTGACTAAACAGCTGAGCCGTTGCAAGCCCGATACCGTCACTGCCGCCAGTTATTACTGCAACTTTCCCGTCCAGCTTACCCATATATGCCTCCTGATATTCATATTCCCCTTCAGCTCATGATGGGGATTGAGCGAAAGGCGTCGGGAAATTATTATATGAATCATTCTTCATGTTTTGGATTCGCTTATGGCTAAGGTTTCATCCCAACAGCTCAAGCGCCGCAGAATGCCGCGTCAGGAGCGATCCCTCGTGACAGTCGACGCAATATTTGAGGCAACCATTCAGGTTTTGTTAGCTGAAGGCCCAATACGTCTTAACACTACACGTGTTGCTGAGCGGACAGGTGTTTCAGTCGGTACGTTGTATCAGTATTTTCCTAACAAACAATCCCTGCTGCTGGCCCTGCTGGAACGACATCTGATATCCCTTACCCATATTGTTGAAAATGCCTGCCATGAAAATTTGCATGCTGAGTCAGATAAAATTGCTTCTGTCGTCGTCAGGGCCTACCTTGAGGCCATTATGACGCATGCTGAGGTTTCTCCCGCGCTCTATTACATTGCGGTAGATTTGGATGCCGGCAAATTGCTTGATGGCGCAGTCCAAAAAAGTGTTCAGGCAATTGAGAAATTACTGGCATCGGCCAGTGATAGTCATTTCAGCGAATGTCATGTGATTGCCCAGACGATGGCGGCCGTCCTTTTCGGAACAGTCCCGGTATTCTGTATGAGAGTGATGTCCGCCAGCGCGGGAGTGGAAGCTGAGCGACAACTGGTGCTGATGTTCCGTGCTTACCTTACTGCGCATAAGCAAGGTACCGTTTAATGATGCCCTCTTACAGGCATCATTCAGCACCGCACCGCCATCACCCCCGATACGGGATGGTTGATGGCGTGATCTTGACGTCAGAGTAACCATTAACGTTGAGTAACAGTTCGATGCCCTTTCGCACTAGCGTAAAATCTTCACATGGCCCTACTTTTATCTCTCGCAATGGCAATTTATTTTCTCCGGTGAGCAAAACCGGAATATAAGGAATAATCATTTTATCGTCAGTTCTGAATTTTATTTTATTATCCCTGCACAGATTTCTGATAACAATTCGGTACTCTTCTTCCTCGCTAAACCCGCTGTGCTTAAAGAACGGTGTCACCTGCGAAATGATATGCTGAAGGTACGCAAACTGGTCAGGTGCATCAGTACCCACCTCTTCAACAAACTGCGCGTAACCGTCAATGTGACTCTGGAGCTTGTTTTTTAGCTCAAAAGTTTCTTCGGGTCGGTTATAGGTAACACTATCATTTATCATGTAATAGTGATCCAGCCTAATTCCCTTATCCGGCGTTGTATTCTCACGTTTAATGAACGCTTCAAAACTATTCACCAGCAGGGTCTGATCAAGCACCAGCGATACGCCCTGTGCTTTTCCATAACCCCGCCATTGACTCAATAAATCAGGGTTGCGGCAAAAACTCACCGTAAAAATATCATTGATATCTCGTTCTTTGATGCGATCGATCGCATCGGTAAAATCCTGACTCCAGTCGCTAAATAAGGGCGATGGCTGCATAAACCTGATGGCCTTTTTGGCGCAGTCCAGGCCATGAACTAATTCAGACTTATCATTCATGAAAGCCAGGTTAGTGGCCCAAAACGAACCTGATCCAATGATACCAATCAGCCCAGCTAAATCAGTGTAATGACATAATGTGTTGTTTTGATCGTTCATAAAATTCAGTCGTCCCCTTCTGATTTACCGTGCCCCTATCCTAACAAAAATGTGAAGGCACTGACGTATTCACCAAATTCCGCCCCTCCTGGTCAGACAATGCACCAAAAGTGAACTACGCTGCACAAATGTTGATCATTGGTTAAATAAATATTGCATTAACTTTGCAGCGCAGGCGGTGTGACACGCTCTGTGAACATGGCACGCGTCATGCATTGTTAATCAGGTAACACAAATCCGGCGTTTGACAGCCTGTTAACAGCGAGGCGGTATGACGACAAAACCCGAAGTGCTAAGCCGTATCGAAGCAACCTTTAGCCAGCTCACCCCCAGCGAAAAGCGGGTCGCAAGCTGGATGCTGGCTCACGCCGCGCAGATCCCGTTTGAAACGGCGGAAAGCGTGGCGCTGACCACGGGCACCAGCGGGATCACTGTAGGTCGCTTCCTGCGCAAGCTGGGTTACCGCAATCTGGAAGATGCCAAAAAAAGCCTGCGCGATCCGTATCAGCCCTGGGGAATGAACGAGCGCCTGGACTCCTGGCAGCAGCAACAACCGCTGTCAGACCGCGTTCAGCACTCGCTGTCGCTGGAGGTGGATGCGATTACCCATGCCTATCAGCTGGCGCAAAGCGATACCTTTAAGCAGGTCGTTCACCAGCTTACGCATGCGGATGCCGTATTTGTGTTGGGCATTCAGTCTACGCGTGGGATCGCCAACGCATTCTTCAGCCATCTGGAATATCTGCGCCCTCGCGTGAGCTATTCCGAAGGGTTATCCGGCAGTTGGGTCGAATCGCTGAACTCGGGGTTTTCGCATCCTTACGTCGTGCTGACGGATACCCGCGCCTACTCTGCCATTGCCCGGCAGTATTGCCGGGTCGCCAGTGAAAAAGGGATCCCGATGGTGCTAATCACCGATATCTGGTGCCCGTGGGCGCGGGATTACCCCATTGATTTACTGCAGGTGAAAACCGATACCGGCCATTTCTGGGATTCGCTGGCACCTGTGAGTTGTCTGTTCAACCTGCTGCTGTCAGGCGTGGTGGAAGCATTGGGTGATGCCCTTCCCGACCGTCTGGCGGTAAACCGACAATTACAACAAGAGTTTGGTCAATTCGAACGCTAAAGGAGCGGAGCTATGCCCGAAGAGTGTCAACTGGTTGATGTGGCGAAAACCTTTCCTTCGCTGCATATCGATCTGAAATACGCCACCGCCGACAACATTACCGGCCGGCCAATTTATCAGGAAGCCCGGTGCCTGCTGCACACCGATGCCGTTACTGCTCTGGCAAAAGCCATCAGTATCGCGACGCTGGCCGGGTTAAAACTGGTGGTCTACGACGCCTACCGCCCACAACAGGCCCAGGCACAACTCTGGGATGCCTGCCCGGATCCCGAATACGTGGTTGATGTGGCGACAGGCTCTAACCACAGCCGGGGGACTGCCATCGATGTCACCCTGATGGATGAACACAACACTGTGCTGGATATGGGGGCCGGGTTTGACGAAATGCACGACCGTTCACACCCGTATCATCCGTCAGTCCCTCCCCATGCCCAGCGCAACCGCCTGCTACTCAACGCCATCATGTTTGGCGGCGGCTTTGTGGGGATCAGCAGTGAATGGTGGCATTTTGAGCTGCCGAACGCGGCCCGTTATCCCCTGCTTAAAGATCGTTTTGACTGTTTCCCGTTGACGCACACATCCCTTTAACACTGGAGCACGGCTATGAAAACAACAATGCTTACCATGCTTATCGCCGCCACGCTGGCAATGAGCGCACCTGCCGCGCTGGCGGCTGTCCCGAAAGATATGCTGGTGATCGGTAAAGCGGCCGATCCGCAAACGCTCGACCCGGCGGTCACTATCGACAACAACGACTGGACGGTGACCTATCCCGCCTATCAACGTCTGGTGAAATACAAACCGGGCACGACTGAAGTGGAAGGCGATCTGTCAACAGGCTGGAAGGCATCCGATGACCAGAAAGAGTGGACCTTCACTCTGACGGACAAGGCAAAATTCTCCGACGGTTCGCCGGTCACCGCGGAGGCGGTCAAACTTTCGTTCGAGCGTCTGCTGAAAATCAGCCAGGGGCCGTCGGAAGCGTTTCCGAAAGATCTCAAAATAGATGCGGTTGATGACCACACGGTGAAATTCACCCTCAGCCAGCCGTTTGCCCCGTTCCTCTATACGCTGGCAAACGACGGAGCCTCGATAATCAACCCCGCGGTATTGAAAGCCAATGCCGCCGATGATGCGCGTGGTTATCTGGCGCAAAACACCGCGGGTTCCGGCCCGTTTATGTTGAAAAGCTGGCAGAAAGGTCAGCAACTGGTACTGGTACCTAACCCGCACTGGCCGGGCGATAAACCACACTTTAAGCGCGTCTCGGTGAAGATCATTGGTGAAAGTGCTTCGCGTCGCCTGCAGCTTTCCCGGGGCGATCTGGACATTGCCGACTCCCTGCCAGTGGATCAGCTTTCAGCCCTGAAACAGGAAGGTAAAGTGGCCGTGGCGGAATACCCATCCCTGCGCGTGACCTACCTGTATCTCAACAACAGCAAAGCGCCAATGAACCAGGTGGATTTGCGCCGGGCGGTTTCCTGGGCGACGGATTATCAGGGGATGGTGAACGGTATTCTCAGCGGCAACGGCAAACAGATGCGTGGCCCAATTCCTGACGGTATGTGGGGCTTTGATGCCACCGCCATGCAGTACAGCTTCGACGAAACCAAAGCCAAAGCGGCGCTGGAGAACGTAAAAGACAAACCCGCCAGCCTGACGTTCCTCTACTCCGATAACGATCCGAACTGGGAGCCGATCGCCCTTTCTACCCAGGCGAGCCTCGGTAAACTGGGGATCAGCGTCAAACTGGAGAAACTGGCTAACGCCACCATGCGTGACCGCGTAGGCAAAGGCGATTACGACATTGCCATCGGCAACTGGAGCCCGGATTTCGCCGACCCGTACATGTTCATGAACTACTGGTTCGAGTCAGACAAAAAAGGTCTGCCGGGCAACCGTTCGTTCTATGACAACAAAGAGGTCGACGCCCTGCTGCAGGCCGCCCTGAAAACCACCGACCAGGCAGAACGCACCAAAGACTACCAACAGGCCCAGAAGATTGTGATCGACGAGGCGGCCTACGTTTATCTGTTCCAGAAGAACTACCAGCTGGCGATGAACAAAGAGGTCAAAGGCTTCACCTTTAATCCGATGCTCGAGCAGGTGTTCAATATCGCCACCATGAGCAAGTAACGGTTCTCGCCGGGAGAAAGTGTATGACGTTCTGGAGCATTGTGCGCCAGCGCTGCTGGGGGTTACTCCTGGTGGTGGCCGGTGTCTGTATCATTACTTTTATTATTTCACACATGATCCCCGGCGATCCGGCCCGTCTGCTGGCCGGTGACCGTGCCAGCGACGAAATTGTACAAAGCATTCGCCAGCAACTGGGGCTGGATCAGCCGCTGTATATCCAGTTTGGTCGCTATGTGGATGCCCTCGCACACGGTGATTTGGGCACCTCCATCCGTACCGGACGACCGGTGGCGGAAGATTTGAAAGCCTTTTTCCCCGCCACGCTGGAGCTGGCATTTTGCTCTCTGCTGCTGGCGCTGGTGATTGGTGTACCGTTGGGGATCTTATCGGCGGTGTACCGTAACCGCTGGCTGGATCACCTGGTGCGGCTGATGGCGATGACCGGGATCTCCACCCCCGCATTCTGGCTGGGGCTGGGGGTGATTGTGTTGTTCTACGGCCATCTGCAAATTCTGCCAGGCGGCGGTCGGCTGGACGACTGGCTCGACCCGCCTGCACACATCACCGGTTTTTATCTGATAGATGCCCTGCTGGAAGGTAACGGCGAGGTCTTTTTTAACGCCCTGCAACACCTGATTTTACCCTCGCTGACGCTGGCGTTTGTCCACCTGGGGATTGTGGCACGCCAGGTGCGCTCTGCCATGCTGGAACAGCTCAGCGAGGATTACATCCGTACCGCCCGCGCCAGTGGTTTGCCTGGCTGGTACATCGTTCTGTGCTACGCGTTACCGAATGCAATGATCCCATCAATTACCGTACTGGGGCTGGCACTGGGGGATCTGCTCTACGGTGCCGTGCTCACCGAAACCGTCTTTGCCTGGCCGGGGATGGGCGCGTGGGTAGTGACCTCCATTCAGGCGCTCGATTTCCCTGCGGTAATGGGCTTCGCCGTGGTGGTCTCGCTGGCTTATGTGTTAGTCAATCTGGTGGTTGATCTGCTCTATCTGTGGATTGACCCGCGAATCGGGCGCGGAGGTGCCGAATGATGTTGACTCAGGAAACGCCCGTCCCCGTTAAAACCACCAAACCGCGCATCGACTGGGCAAAGCTGTTCTGGATGCTACGTAAAAGCCCGCTCACGCTGATTGGTGGCGTGATTATGATCCTGATGCTGTTACTGATGGTCACGTCGCCGTGGATTGTGCCGCATGACCCAAATGCCCTGGATCTGACCACCCGGCTGCAGGCTCCGTCGGCACTACACTGGTTTGGTACCGACGAAGTAGGACGCGATCTGTTCAGCCGCGTGCTGGTGGGGAGCCAACAGTCCATCACTGCCGGGCTGGCGGTAGTTGCTATCGCGGGGGGCATTGGCTCGCTGCTGGGGTGCTTGTCCGGCGTGCTGGGTGGACGCGGTGACGCCATCATTATGCGTGTAATGGATATCATGCTCTCTATCCCCTCGCTGGTGCTGACAATGGCGCTGGCGGCGGCACTTGGCCCGAGCCTGTTTAACGCCATGCTGGCGATTGCGATTGTGCGTATTCCGTTTTACGTGCGCCTGGCCCGCGGGCAAACGCTGATCGTCCGTCAGTTTACCTATGTACAGGCCGCCCGTACCTTTGGTGCATCGCGCTGGCATTTGATCAGCTGGCATATCCTGCGCAACGCGCTGCCGCCGTTGATTGTGCAGGCCTCGCTGGACATCGGTAGTGCCATTCTGATGGCCGCCACGCTGGGGTTTATCGGCCTCGGGGCGCAACAGCCCACCGCCGAATGGGGGGCAATGGTGGCCGTGGGCCGTAACTATGTGCTCGATCAGTGGTGGTATTGCGCCTTTCTGGGGGCGGCGATCCTGATCACTGCCGTCGGTTTTAATCTGTTTGGTGATGGCATCCGCGACCTGCTTGATCCGAAATCGGGAGGGAAACCGTCATGAGTGGAACCGTATTATCCATTGAAGATTTGCACCTGAGCTTCCCGGTTTTTCGTGGTGAAGTCCATGCGCTCAACAACGTCTCACTGGAGATCGCCCGGGGCGAAATTGTCGGTGTGGTTGGCGAATCCGGCTCGGGAAAATCGGTCACAGCGATGCTGGCAATGCGTCTGTTACCGGAAGGCAGCTACCGGGTTCATCACGGGCAGGTGAAATTGCTCGGCGAAGATGTGCTGAATGCGTCAGAAAAACAGCTTCGCCAGTGGCGCGGCGCAAAAGTGGCGATGATTTTTCAGGAACCGATGACGGCACTGAACCCAACGCGACGAATTGGCAAACAGATGGTTGAAGTGATCCGCCAGCATCAGCCACTCACCCGCAGCGAGGCGCAGCAAAAAGCGATTACCCTGCTGGAAGAGATGCAAATTCCGGATGCAACGGAGGTGATGGATCGCTATCCGTTCGAACTTTCCGGCGGCATGCGCCAGCGGGTCATGATCGCCCTTGCCTTCTCCTGCGAGCCGGAGCTTATCATCGCCGACGAACCGACAACCGCCCTGGATGTGACAGTGCAACTTCAGGTACTGCGATTATTGAAACATAAAGCACGTGCCAGCGGCACGTCGGTGCTGTTTATCAGCCATGATATGGCCGTGGTCTCACAGCTCTGCGACCGGATGTACGTCATGTATGCGGGCAGTGTGATCGAAAGCGGCACCACGCAGACGCTGATCCAGCATCCCGTTCATCCTTATTCCATCGGTCTGCTGCAGTGCGCACCGGAGAACGGCGAACCACGCGAAATGCTACCGGCGATCCCCGGTACGGTACCCAATCTCAGCCAGTTGCCACGCGGGTGTGCTTTTCGCGAGCGCTGTTTTGCCGCTGGGGCGAAATGTGGTGAAACACCGCGCTTAATGCCCAATGGTGCAGAAGGCCAGCGGGCTGCCTGCTGGTACCCGCAACAGGAGAAACACCATGTCTGATGTCTTGCTGGAACTGGATAGTGTACACGTGAACTTCCCTGCGCGTAAAAACTGGCTGGGCCGCGTAACGGAGCAGGTACATGCGCTCAACGGAATGGATTTGCAGATCCGCCGGGGCGAAACGCTGGGCATTGTGGGGGAATCTGGCTGCGGAAAAAGCACCCTGGCACAGCTGCTGATGGGAATGCTCAAACCGAGCACCGGGGCATGCCAGCGGACAAACTCCGCAGGCGGTATGCAGATGGTGTTTCAGGATCCGCTCTCCTCGCTCGACCCGCGTCTGCCCGTCTGGCGCATCATCACCGAGCCGGTGTGGGTGCAAAAACGCAGCAGTGAACGTGAACGTCGTCAGCTGGCGGAAGACCTGGCGCAGCAGGTGGGCATTCGACCGGAGTACCTTGACCGCCTGCCACATGCCTTTTCCGGTGGACAGCGTCAGCGTATCGCCATTGCCCGGGCGCTCTCGTCCGACCCGGACATCATCGTGCTGGATGAGCCGACCAGCGCGCTGGATATCTCCGTGCAGGCGCAGATCCTGAATTTACTGGTGAAACTGCAACAACAGCGCAACCTGACCTATGTCCTGATCTCTCATAACGTTTCGGTCGTCCGGCACATGAGCGATCGCGTGGCGGTAATGTATCTGGGGCAGATTGTGGAGCTGGGAACCGCCGCGCAGGTACTGGTCAGGCCCCGCCATCCTTATACCCGGTTACTGCTTGATTCCGTCCCCAGAACCGGCGAACCGCTGGATGAGGGGCTGGCATTGCGCAAAACAGAACTTCCCGGCAACCGTCACCTGCCCGTCGGGTGTTATTTCCGTGACCGTTGTCCGCTGGCAACCCAGGGATGCGAACGCCCGCAGGCACTACAACCGTCAACCGAAGGCCGAACGGTACGCTGCTGGCGTAATGTCTAATGTAAGCAGATCGCCGCCAGGGCGGCGATCTCACACCTCAAATTTGTGCCATCCCGCCATCAACAAACAGCTCGGTAGCATTGATAAAACTCGCGGCATCCGAAGCCAGAAACGCGACCGCTTTACCCACTTCCCCCGGCGCACCTAAACGACCCAGTGGTACCTGTGCAGCCAGAGCATCATACAACCCCTGACGATGTTCTTCCGCCACCAGGTCGCCAAGCCCCGGCGTTTTGACCGGACCCGGGCTAACGACGTTGACGCGAATGCCACGGCCCTGCAAATCCAGCGCCCAGGAACGGGCAAAGTTGCGCACGGCGGCTTTACTGGCACTGTACACGCTAAAGTTCGCCGTCCCCTTAATGGAAACCGTCGATCCGGTCAGGATAATGGACGACCCGGTTGATAACAGAGGCAGCGCTTTTTGTACCGTGAACAGCACGCCGCGGACATTGGTACCAAAAATACGGTCAAACTGCTCTTCGGTGATTGCGCCCAGCGGCAGCATGTCACCACCACCCGCATTGGCGAACAGAATATCAAGACGCCCTTCTTCTTGTGCTATCTGGGCATAGATCCGATCCAGATCGGAGAGTTTAGCAACATCCGCACGAATACCTACCGCCGCCGAGCCAATTTCCGCCACCGCCGCGTCCAGCTCCGCCTGACGACGCCCGGTGATGTATACCTTCGCACCCTGTGCCGCCAGCTCCTGCGCCGTGGCAAGACCAATACCTGTGCTACCCCCCGTGACCAGTGCGATTTTGCCTGAGAAAGTCGTGTTCATGTCATTCACCTTCTGTTACGTGATTTAAGATGCAAGCGAACTGTCGCTTGCGTTGAACAGACTTTATCCCTTGCGGGATTAGCGAAAAATGGGCAAAAATGAAAATGACTATTTACACAGAGAAATAATCAGAGGGGAAAAGCGTGGATCAGTTAATGGCGATGCGCGCGTTTACACGCGTAGTGGAATCCGGGAGTTTTACCCGGGCAGCAGATTCCCTGAACATGCCGATAGCCACCCTGAGCAAACTGGTGAAATCGCTTGAAATTCATCTGGAGATAAGGCTATTACACCGAACCACCCGCCGCGTGGTCACGACGCCGGAGGGCGCGGAATACTATGAAAAAGCGCTGCGCGTGCTGATTGACATCGAGGAAATTGATACCTCGTTTCGCGTATCGCGCAGTACACCAAAAGGTCATTTGCGCGTTGATGTTGGTGGCTCAACCGCCCGTGATGTGTTGATCCCTCTGCTCCCGGACTTTATGCAGCGTTATCCGGATATCCGCATTGATCTCGGCGTGGCCGACCGCCCCGTTGATTTGATCAGCGGTAATGTGGACTGCGTGATCCGTGGAGGTCCCCTTGATGACTCAACCCTTATTGCCCGACACATTGGTGACGCCGAAATGGTCACCTGTGCAACACTGGAATATCTGAAAAATCACGGCGTTCCGGCTTATCCACAGGAGCTACGCAACGGTCATAAGCTCGTCAGCTACCTTTCACCTGTGACAGGACGCGCTTTTCCTTTTCGCTTCAGAGAAAATGGCGAAGAGCAGGAGATCCGTGTACCACACTATCTTGGCGTGAACGAAAGTAATGCCCACCTGGCTGCGGCGGTGGCGGGGTTAGGCATTATTCAGACGTTTGGTTACTCAATCCAGCACCACTTAACCGCAGGAACATTGGTTGAGATCCTTCATGACTGGCGTCCGAAGGCTTACCCTTTTCATGTGGTCTATCCGCAGAACCGGCACCTGACGCATCGCCTGAGGGTGTTTATTGCATGGCTTGGAGAGGTATTCCCTGCCGGGCTTACACCCGGCGCTTGATGAGAGTCGCCCCTCATGGATCCGCCAGGTTACGGGCCAGTTCGTCAAGAAATACGCGCAGCGCGGCGGGCTGATATTCACGGGATTGATAAATACCATAAATAGCAAGGGACTTAGGTTTTAACATCGTCAGCACGGGCACCAGTTCCCCTCGTTCAAGTGCAGTCTGTGCTTCCCGTTCCGGGAGCATGGCTATCCCGCAGTGATTCACCGCCGCCTCCATCAATAACGACGAGATACTGGCGCTGAGATTGCCACTCACGGCCACGCTCAGGTTCTCGCCCTCCGGCGTCAGGAAATGCCAGGACTGTCCGGCAAAAAAGCTGTAATGCAGGCAATTATGTTGCGCCAGATCGTCAGCACTGTCGGGGGTACCGTGCGTTGCCAGATACGCAGGTGAGGCACACAAAACGGAGCGGCACTCCCCCAGTCTGCGGGCAATCATGCCGGGTTCCGGGTTATCGGTGATGCGAATCGCCACATCAATACGCTCGCCCACCAGGCTTACCGGATGGTTGTTCACATCCAGCTCTACACGCAACTGCGGGTATCTGGAAAGCAGACCGGGCAGCACCGGGGCAATCATATGCATGGCAGTAAAATGCGCGCAGGCCACCCGCAGCGTGCCGGAGGGTAAATCTTTCGCCGACTGATCTTCAATTTCCTGCGAGATTTGTGAAAGCGTGCGTGTTTTTTGCAGCACTTTTTCCCCTGCGGCGGTCAGCGTCAGCTTGCGCGTCGAGCGGTTGACCAGCCGCGTCCCCGCCCACTTTTCCATTTGTTCCAGATAGCGACTGACCATTGGACGGGAGATCCCCAGCGCACGCGCGGCGGCACTCAAACTCCCCAGCTCACAAATACGGTTGTAGACCTGAGCGGCAATAACGCGATCCATATAAAGCTCCATTTGCTCGATTTATGAAACAAAGCATGTCTTGTTTCAGGAATTCTGGCAAATGAAGAGATCGGTACAATAGAGACTTTCCTGAAGAACAGAGACAACAGAATGAAAATCACCCGCCTTGCAGTGCTGTGTACCCTTTTTACCCCAGCCGTTTTTGCTGCACCGTTAACCATTGATACCTATAACCCACAGGAGAAAGGCATTTTTGCTGTCTCTTCCACGCTGGTTTCCGGGCCGAAAGAAGCCGTTCTGTTTGACGCGCAGTTCAGCGTAAAGGATGGTGAAGCGCTGGTGGAAAAAATCCGCCACAGCGGTAAAACGCTGAATAAGATTGTGATCACCTCCGGCGATCCAGATTTTTATTTTGGCCTGCAGCCACTGGTCAAAGCGTTCCCGAATGCCAAAGTCGTGGCCACTCAGCCGGTGGTTGACCACATCAAGGCCACCAAAGACGCCAAACTCGCATTCTGGGGACCACAGATGAAAGACGGTGCGCCAACGGAGCTGGTTGTGCCGCAGGTTCTGGCCTCCACAACGTTCATGGTTGATGGCGAGAAAATTGATATCGAACAGGCGAACAGCTACGCCGCATACGTGTGGATCCCGTCGGCAAAAACAATCCTCGGCGGCACCGGCGTCTCCTGGGGTATTCACGTCTGGACGGCGGATACCCAGACCCAGGCAAGCCGCAAGCAGTGGCAGCAAACGCTGGATGACATGGCAGCCCACCAGCCAGAGCGCGTGATCCCGGGCCATTATCTCGGTACACCTCCGGCAGGAACCGGCGCTATCGACTTTACCCGCCAGTATCTGCAGCAGTTCGAACACGCGCTGGCTGAACATAAAGATTCTGCAGGGGTGATCGCCAGCATGAAAAAACAGTGGCCTAACCTTGCTGAAGCCAGCTCGCTGGAGCTGAGCGCCAAAGTGAATACCGGTGAAATGAAATGGTAAGCTGAAAACCTGCTACGCTTGATGGGCAACCTAAGGGGTTACATTTCGTTCACGAAAGTGAACTTGTCCTTAAAACTATCAACAGGATTGAGGAGTTAACATGAAATCGAACCGTCAGGCACGCCATATTCTGGGGCTGAACTACAAGCTTTCAAACCAGCGCAAAGTGGTGATTGAGGGCGACATCGAAACGCAGGTCACCCACGCTACCGGCAGAAAACGCCACGCAGGCAAGTAAGTTCCAGTAAAAGATCTGCAACACCATCGGCAAAACCGATGGTGTTTTTTTTATGTGTTGCGGTAATTAACATTTAGCTCCTTTATAATACCTCCCGACCGACCCCCGCAGCACAGGCCAGAAAGATGACAAACAGCAGTGTCAGGGACGGATCTTCAAAAAAAGAGTGAGTGACATGGACAACAAACTGAAAAAACATCGTTCCTTATATATCCCGTATGCCGGGCCGGTTTTACTTGAATTCCCCCTGCTGAACAAAGGCAGTGCCTTCAGCATGGAAGAGCGCAGCAGCTTTAACCTGCTTGGCCTGCTGCCAGAAGTGGTTGAAACCATCGAAGAACAGGCAGAACGTGCCTGGATCCAGTATCAGGGTTTCAAAACTGAAATCGATAAGCACATCTACCTGCGTAACATCCAGGACACCAACGAAACCCTCTTCTACCGCCTGGTGCAAAACCATCTCGAAGAGATGATGCCGGTGATCTACACCCCGACGGTCGGTGCGGCCTGTGAGCGTTTCTCTGAGATTTATCGTCGTTCCCGTGGCGTGTTCATCTCTTATCAGAACCGTCACAACATGGACGATATTCTGCAGAACGTGCCAAATCACAACATTAAAGTGATCGTGGTGACTGACGGCGAACGTATTCTGGGTCTCGGTGACCAGGGTATTGGCGGGATGGGGATCCCCATCGGTAAGCTTTCCCTCTACACCGCCTGCGGCGGTATCAGCCCGGCGTACACCCTGCCAGTGGTACTGGATGTGGGCACGAACAACCAGCAATTGCTGAACGACCCGCTGTACATGGGCTGGCGTCATCCGCGTATTACCGACGACGAGTACTATCAGTTTGTCGACGATTTCATTCAGGCCGTGAAACAGCGCTGGCCAGACGTGTTGCTGCAGTTTGAAGACTTTGCGCAGAAGAACGCGATGCCGCTGCTGAACCGCTATCGCGATGAGATCTGCTCGTTCAATGACGATATCCAGGGCACTGCAGCCGTGACGGTCGGTACGCTGATCGCTGCCAGCCGTGCGGCAGGTAGCCAGTTGAGCTACCAAAAAATCGTCTTCCTCGGTGCAGGCTCTGCGGGTTGCGGTATTGCCGAGCAGATTATTGCCCAGACGCAGCGCGAAGGCCTGAGCGAAGAACTGGCCCGCTCCCGCGTCTTTATGGTTGACCGTTTCGGTCTGTTGACCGACGGCATGCCAAATCTGCTGCCGTTCCAGACTAAGCTGGTGCAAAAGCGCGACAACCTGAAAAACTGGGATACCGACAACGAGGTGCTCTCCCTGCTGGACGTGGTGCGCAACGTGAAGCCGGATATTCTGATCGGCGTTTCCGGGCAGACCGGTCTCTTCACCGAAGAGATTATTCGCGAAATGCACAAGCACTGCGAACGCCCTATCGTGATGCCGCTGTCTAACCCAACCTCCCGCGTGGAAGCCACGCCGCAGGACATCATCGCCTGGACCGAAGGTAACGCGCTGGTTGCCACCGGCAGTCCGTTTGATCCGGTGGTGTGGAAAGACAAGACCTACCCCATTGCCCAGTGCAACAACTCCTATATCTTCCCGGGTATTGGATTGGGTGTTATCGCTTCCGGGGCGTCACGCATTACCGACGAAATGCTGATGTCCGCGAGTGAAACGCTGGCGAAATACTCTCCGTTGGTTAACAACGGTGAAGGTCTGGTATTGCCGGAGCTGAAGGACATCCACAAAGTGTCTCGCGCTATTGCGTTTGCAGTAGGCAAGATGGCGCAACAGCAAGGTGTGGCAATCAAAACCTCTGCCGATGCATTGCAGCAAGCCATTGATGATAACTTCTGGATGCCGGAATACCGCAGCTATCGTCGTACCTCGATTTAACTACGGTTACGGACGGCCCTCTCTCCGGGTTCCCCACAAATTACAGATTGGCACAGAATACCCCCTCTCCATTGAGGGAGAGGGCTGGGGTGAGGGGGAACATAAGGCAGCGGTGGTCATTCCGTTCACTTTATGTTGATTGCTGCTCTGTAACGACGACACAGGTGAACGTGCCAGGGCGGTTCACCGCCACCGCCCTGGCAACCCGGGCTCCCGGCAAGAAAATCGCCGCTGCGCTATGGCTTGCATAAGAATTGCAAATGTCGCCATTTGTGGGGGCATCTTACGTCCGTGAATGAGTCGATCATCAACACGGCAATGAACCCTGTTTACCATCAATATATCCTTATTTATGTAGATTAATCTCTCTTGAAACGTTCAAACATTTCAATAATTAGAATATAGACATCCAATTTAATGTTCGTGACAGAGTTCAATAAGTAAATTATCAGAATGAGTGATATTTGTTGAGGGAATGATACTTTTTAGGATAAAAACAAGCCCACCAAGGGCTTGTTTTTATTATTTTAGAGATATTTTCAATATATTCATAGGTTAATATGATGAATAATTTTCATTAAAGCCAAACCCACAACTATAAGAATTGCTCCAATTATTGCAAGATAATGCTCTATTAAGAATGGTCTAATAAGATGTTTGGGCAATCCACGGATAAATTCTTTATCAACATCTGGCATGTGAATTGAATTCTTATTACTTAAGATTGGCATCATTATAAATTGTCTTTTTACTGCATATCCATAATTAAAATATAGTATATTCAACATGTTTTTATCAGAGTCTTTGAAAAGCGTAATAGCCTCTGGCAAACTACCGTGTTTTTCTTTATATAAAATACAAATTTCGTCATATCTTTTCCGATTCAATGCAGATAAGATAAAACTACAACAAATAAGAAAAAAGCCTAGTAAACTGAAGGTGATAAATATCAAATCGCTTACTTTAATCATCGTTTGTGATCTCATAAAGTCGTTTGCCTAATTTTTCTCCATCAGAGGATAAAACCGCCTCACTCCCCCAACCTATACCCCCTGCAACACCAATAGTACAGAGTAAAGCCCCTGCACCTCCAGCTTCAAACGTAGCTGCACCTAACACAAGGGAGCATATTGCTCCTGATGCCCCTCTTTCTACTATTTGTTCAGCTATGTATCCTCCAGCCAGGCTACCGGAAAATTCCCCAATAGATGTAAAGGCAGTTTTAGCACAATCTCTGCCCAGGGCACAGGCTTCTGTAATTTTCGATGCTGTATCTAATGCAGCCAGGCCAACGCCAATCTTCCCGGCAGTTTCCATTAACTTGACATACTTCGCCAGCTTCTCGATGTGAGTCGCATAACCTTCGATATCGCTTACCCCTGTTTCATTCCAGCGATGGGTAATTGCATGGGTTGAGAGTCCAAGTGATTTTTTGAGGTCGGTATATTCATTGAACATGAAACGGTGCTTTGAGAACATTTTAAGGACGCTATCAAGCTGACCAAGCAACTGACGGCGCTCAACGTAAAACTGCTCACTGATCAACGCGCCGCTGGTGATGTAGTGGTTTTGATAGGATTTCTCGATACTGACAAGGATATTTTCAACCTGCTGGAAATATCCCTTTGCTGCTTCTGTGACCTGTCCTGAGTACCCGTAAATTTCGCTGGTTTTACTGGCAGCGGCTGCAAACATTTCAATGGTATCTTTATTTTTAAACAGAAATCGCGCTTGCTGATGTGAAAGCGGGGCCAGGGCTGTATCAATTCGTTCCTTCGCAGCTTGCAAGTGCGCTATTTGTTTCTCGTCCTGCTTCTCCGGGTCAACAATGAGCAGGATAGAACCGGCTTTATACTGTTTATCTTCACCGTTCAATGAAAGATACAGTTCGCGCACGCCATTTGGTGGATTTAGAAACAGATAGGGGTCATATGCTCGGGTGTGGCTTCCATATGGGAGTATACAATACCCGGCATCTACTGATTCGCGCTGTTCTTTCTCTTTCATTGGCACAGGGGAAATTGGTTTTGGAGGTGTGGCTGCTGGTGGCTGAGGAGAGAAAGTTGGTTCTGACGTCGGTTTTGGTGCTATCGGGGTTGGTATGGACGATTGAAGTCTTTGAGGTCTGGATACAGGCTCATCACCATAGGACATCGAATAATCAGAGGGGATAAATTCACATTTACAATCACAACTTCCCCGGCTATGCAAAGTACCTGCTGCTGCTACACCATCTATAGAATAGAACGGAATTCCGCCCAAAATGGTATGAACTTGTTTATCAACTCCACATATGTATTTATCTCCATTTCTGGCTGTACGTTGCCCTGATAATGAATGTCCCGCATAACCTGTAATGATTGAGCCACCACATGTTGTTTGACAGCCCACAGTCAAAAAATATCCTCTCGCCATGATATCATCCTTAATTAACAGTATTATTTAAATTTGACATTCTCCATGCATTCAATTCCCGTTAGCTGAGCAGCTAATAATTAAGTACCATTTTAACTGTAAGATAATATACATTTTACATAAGAGAATTGAGGGATGGATCACATTTATTGCGTGGGGAAAAGTAACGAAAAATTAAATTATCATCACCAGGAATCATATGCTGCATATCATTCTTGGTGATGATGATTACTGTTGAATAACTGATTTAGAACTTCATTAACTCATGTGGTTTATTTTCCCATTTAAAAAGCGCTTATTTTTTGCAAAACCAGTATTTCACAAGGACACTGCCCCCCGCAGAAAAAGATTAGCTGTATGAAAACAGCTACATCGGGATGAAAAAACATTCTGAGTTTCTTTCAACAGAAAAGCCAGTTCATCAAAACTAAGAAATCGTTCGCCTATATATGCTTCATCTTCTGAAATCTCTAACACCGGAATTGAAATCAACGTGTTTATACTTAAATTATCTCACTCTTTGTTCAATTTTTTTGACTTCCTCCCCTGTGGGAGAGGGTTGGAGTGAGGGCACCAGACTGCACCGTCTGGCCTTCTCCCTCTGGCTAAATCCTCTTTCCCCCGCTACACTCCTTTCATCCATTAACCCACTGAATATATAAGGAGGCCAATTATGCTGTACTGTGAAATTTTCAATGTTTCACATACACTTGGTGATCGCACCTGCTCAGGCGTTATCGATATCGTGCTGCGATAACTTCGGCTTGAGCGAAGACACCAACCCCTGAAATCCCTTCTCTCGGGCTTACTGAGTTATCGTCAGCGATGTTTGACGAGGCATAAACATGCCTGTAACTCCTGGGTAAGCAATAATGAGCACTTTACTCACTGCACAATCTTTACGTGTTGATACGGCGTTTGGCACGCTCTTCGACGCCCTCTCCTTTACGCTGAAAAAAGGCGACCGCATTGGTCTGCTGGGTGATAACGGCTGCGGTAAAAGTACGCTGTTAAAGATCCTGGACGGCACAAACTCGCCTGCTGCCGGAATGGTGGCGCTGGCCGGGCACTGCCTGATGGCGCGCGTTGAGCAACATCTACCGGACGCCATTTATCCGCTGACTATGCTGGATGCGGTGCTGGCGCAACTGTCGTCTGCTGAACGAGACAACCTGCGCTGGAAAGCAGAAACCCTACTGGCCGGAATGGGCTTCACACCAGAGGATATGGCATTACAATCGGCCACATTGAGCGGTGGCCAACATACGCGTCTCCTGCTGGCAAGAGCGCTTATTAGCGATCCCGATCTGCTCCTGCTTGATGAGCCGAGCAACCACCTCGATTTGCCAACGATGCTCTGGCTGGAACAGTTTTTACAGAACTGGTCTGGCAGCTTTGTGCTGGTCTCGCACGACAGACAACTGCTGGACGCCGTCACTAACGGTAGCTGGATCCTGCGCGATAAGACGCTGCACTACTTTGCGCTTCCCTGCTCGGCGGCGCGCAAGGCGCTGGTCGCAAAAGACGAAAGCGATGCGCAACGCCATAAGGCTGAACAAAAGGAAATCGACCGCATCACGACCAGCGCCAAACGGCTGGCAACCTGGGGCAAGGTCTACGACAACGAAGATCTGGCCCGCAAAGCCAAACAGATGGAAAAACAGGTCGAGCGGCTGAAAGAGAACCAGACGGAAGTCACCGTAGGCAGTCAGTGGACATTAACCCTGCGGGGCGACGCGCTGCGGGCCGACCGTCTGCTGGAGATGGAACGTCTCGGTGTTCCGCCCGCTCCTGGGCTGCCGGATCTGTTTAATGTCGACATTGCCAGGCTGAAAAGTGGCGATCGGGTGGCGATCGTCGGGCGTAACGGCTGCGGTAAATCGTCGTTGATGAAACTTATCTGGCGACATTTTACCGATGCGCTAACGGACGCCAGGCTGAAAATCCATCCGCGTGTCTCGCCAGGTTATTACGATCAGACGCTGAACCAGCTGCCGGACGATACCTCGCTGTTTGATGCACTGGAGCCTTTTGCACCCGATCCGCAGAATCGCAAGATGGCGCTGATCGGTGCCGGGTTCCCGTGGGCGCGTCACGGACAAAAGGTCAACACGCTCAGCGGCGGCGAGCGTTCTCGCCTGCTGTTTGTTGGGCTGACGCTTGCCCGTTATAGCCTGCTGATGCTGGATGAACCGACCAACCATCTGGACATGGAGGGCAAAGAAGCGCTGGCCGACACTCTGCAACAGTTTGAAGGTGGTGTGCTGCTGGTCAGCCACGATCGTCAGTTGATTAGCCAAAGCTGTAACCGCTTCTGGTTGATTGAGGATGGCATGCTGAGCGAGTGGCATGATGCCGAAGCCGTATTCGAAAGGCTGCGTGAAAGTGCAGGCCTGACATACCAGGCTGAGTCATCACCGCCGGTGGAAAACGCCCCGGCACTGTCGGACGATCTGCTTGAACGGCTGATTGCACTGGAAACGCTGCTTGCGGAGGATGTCGCGCGTAAGCCGAAACATCAAAAGCCGCAGCTGCAGGCGCAATGGCGTAAAGAGATTGAGGCAATAGAAGCACAGCTTTAACGTCTGCGCCCGGCGGCAGTCTCCGCCGGGCCAGATCAGGCTAGCGCACGCGCGTTGGCCTGACGTTTTCTGGCGCTCAAATGGCCGTAAATCAACAGCGAAGTCATGGCGGAGAAAGACAAAATGGCCGCCGGTAACGTGATATAACTCCAGCTATATCCGAGCGTAATCATCATCCCGCCAAAATACGCGCCAATCGCACTGCCCAGATTAAACGCCATCTGTCCCCCGGCAGCCCCCAGCATCTCGCCCCCTTTGGCATTTTGCAGTAGCAAAATTTGCAGCGGTGCGGAGAGTGCAAACAGCCCGGCGCAGCAGATAAACCCCATCACCAGTGAGGCGGTTTTCTGTTCGCCAAAGGCGAAAAGCGACAACAGTGAGGCCACAATCACCAGATCGGTCGTTGCCGCAATGCGCAGTGGGCTAAAACGGCCAGACAATTTGCCGCTCAGCAGGTTACCCAGCACCATCCCGAGGCCCATCAGCATCATAATGACGGTCATCACCCCTTCGGAGAAACCAGAGACGTTAACCATAAACGGCTTAACGAAACTGAACCACGCAAACACACCGGCATTGCCAAACATGGTGGCGGCGAAAATCAGCCAGGGTTCCGGTTTCGTCAGAAAATGGAACTGCGCGGTCAATTTGGTTTCTGATTTATCGTGAATTTTCGGCACCCACATCAGCACCGAAAAGATCACCAGCGCATCAAATATGGCAATCAGCATAAAGGTATAGCGCCAGTTGAACTCATGCCCCAGCCACGTCCCCAGCGGAACACCCACCAGATTGGCTACGGTCATACCGGCAATCATGCCCGCAACGGCGACCGTTACCTTACCCGGCGGTGCAATTTTGGAAAGAATGATCGCCCCGACGCCAAAAATGGCTCCGTGCGGAAAACCCGAAATCAAACGTCCTGTTGCCAGCCAGAGATACGATGATGAGAAGGTAAAAATCGCATTTCCGACCGCGCACATGGCCACCAGGAACAGCAGCGTCGATTTTAGTGAGAACTTACTGGAAAACAGCGCCACAACCGGCGCACCTATTACGACACCGAAGGCGTAAAACGAAATCATATTCCCGGCGGAGGGAATTGAAATCCCGGTATCATGCGCCAGTTCCGTCAACACACCCATAATGCCAAATTCAGCCATCCCCAGGCCAAATGTGCCAAGTGCCAACGAAAAAATTGTCTTTTTCATACAACAACCACTTGTTAAACGTTCGCAACAGCCATTATTGAATAATCTTGTATGGTGAGCCAGTTCAAATCGCCTCTCTGACACGTTAATCCATTAATACAGATAGATTACACTTCAAATACAGCTCCTTCCCCGCGGCAGGACAACAAGAGGATGACAATTATGGTCAGTAAGAAGAAAGCCAGTGTCGTTGCTGATGTCGTTAAAAATGCCCCCCTGAAAACAAAAGTGTATGAGCAAGAGTTGCGCCGTCTTCATGTTGAACTGGTTAAGCTTCAGCAGTGGGTGGTCGCTAAAGGTTTGAAAGTGTGTATTGTGTTCGAAGGGCGTGACGGAGCCGGTAAAGGCGGAACCATCAAAGCGATAACCGAGCGTGTCAGCCCGCGCGTATTTCGCGTTGTGGCACTCCCCGCGCCCACCGAGAAAGAGAAAACCCAGCTCTATTTCCAGCGCTACGTTCCCCACCTGCCTGCAGCGGGAGAGATCGTCATTTTCGACCGCAGTTGGTACAACCGTGCAGGTGTCGAACGAGTCATGGGATTCTGTACCCCGGAGCAGGTAGAAAAATTTCTCGACGGTACGCCTGTTATGGAGAAAGCAATGGTCGATGCGGGGATCATTCTGGTGAAGTACTGGCTTGAGGTCACGCCGAAAGAGCAGGAACGCCGACTGCGCGATCGTATCAACGACGGACGCAAAATCTGGAAACTGTCCCCGATGGACATTAAGTCTTTCAACATGTGGGACGAATATACCGTGGCACGAGACGCGATGTTTTCCGCCACTGACACCGCATGGGCACCGTGGTTTGTGGCGCGCTCGGAAGATAAAAAACGTGTGCGGCTGAATATTATCTCTCACCTGCTCACGCAGATCCCCTATAAAGCGATGCACGTTGAGCCCGTTGAATTACCGAAGCGAAAAATTGGCAAGGTAAAACCTACAAAATATCCGTTCCGCTATGTTGACGAGCGGTTCTGATATGGCCGGGAGTCTGCTGTATTGACGCGTTAATGGCCCACGCAAGCGAAGCGCCGTCGGTCAACGCCGACGGCGCAGAGCTTACTTTATACCTTCCGTACTGTCTTGTTTCGCTTCAAGACGTTCAACATCACGGTACCAGCGTGGATGGTGTTTCTGCGCCCAGCGGCGGCTCACCTTTCCTTCAATCATCCCTTTAATCGATCCTTTCACCCAGAACGCCATATACATATGGATCAGGATGGCGTGGATCAGAATAATGGCCGACGTCGCGTGGATCAGCAGCGCATAACGAATCACCTGAATCGGGAAATAGTGCGCAAAGTACGGACGCCAGATAATCACCCCGGTCACCAGCAGCACAAAAATCATGCTCATGATGCTCCAGAACATCATCTTCTGCCCGGCGTTGTATTTACCCACTTTCGCAACGTTATGTTCGTTCCCTTTCAGGACTTCGACGATGCCTTTGACCCACGGAATATCCTGCTTATCCGGGATGTTGTGGTGCACGAAGCGCACAAACATAAACATCAGCACCACGAAAATCAGTACACCGAAGAACGGGTGCAGAATTCGTCCCATTTGCGGCGTACCAAACGTTTCAGTCAGCCACTGCAGCGTCGGGAAGAAGAACGAAATCCCCGAAACCGCCACCAGAAAGAAGCAGATCACCACCGTCCAGTGACAGGCGCGGTCGATAAACTTCGTGCGCACAATCATCTTCGACTTACTCATGATGCTCCTCCTCGTCGTCATCTACCTCTTTGTTTGGCCCGATACCGATGTAGTGATAAATCAACCCGGCAAAGGTGGCGATAAAGCCCGCTGCAGAGAGCGGTTTAAGCGCCCCTTTCCACAGGTTGATCGAGGTATCGATCGCCGGATCTTTCGGCAGATTGTGGTACAACTCCGGCTGGTCGTTATGGTGCAGTACGTACATCACGTGCGTACCGCCCACGCCCTGCGGGTTATAAATGCCTGCATTTTCGTAGCCGCGTGCTTTCAGTTTATCCACGCGCTGCTGCGCCACCTCCAGCATCTCCCTTTTGGTGCCGAAGTGAATGGCCCCGGTCGGACAGGTCTTCACACAGGCAGGCTCCTGTCCCACGCTGACGCGATCCACACACAGGGTGCATTTGTATACCCGGTTATCCTCTTTATTGAGTCGCGGAATGTTAAACGGACAGCCCGCGATGCAGTAGCCGCAGCCAATACAGTTGTCCTGCTGAAAATCGACAATCCCGTTGGCGTACTGAATAATTGCCCCGGCAGACGGACATGCCTTGAGGCAACCCGGGTCTTCACAGTGCATACAGCCGTCTTTGCGGATCAGCCATTCCAGCTTGCCGTTCTGGTCGGTTTCGCTAAAGCGCATCACCGTCCAGGATTTGGCGCTCAGATCCGCCGGGTTATCGTAAACCCCCACGCAGTGCCCCACGTCGTCGCGGATGTCATTCCACTCAGAACAGGCCACCTGGCAGGCCTTGCAGCCCACGCAGGAAGAGACATCGATTAGCTTTGCGACTTCAGCCTTGTCATCCCGCACACGAGGTGCGGGCGTGATCGGATTGGTCGCGGAGCGCTTAATAATGTCTTGTGTTTCCATCGCCATTTATTCGCTCCTTACGCTTTCTCGATGTTGACCAGAAACGCTTTATACTCCGGCGTCTGCGAGTTGGAATCGCCGACGTTTGGCGTCAGGGTATTGGCGATGTAGCCTTTCTGCGCCACACCTTCAAAGCCCCAGTGCAGCGGAATACCCACCGTTTCCACCTGCTGACCATGAACGTTCAGCGACTGCAGACGGCGGGTCACTACCGCAACCGCGCGAATAAAGCCGCGCTTGCTGCTGACCTTCACGCGGTCGCCGTTAGCAATCCCTTTCGCTTTCGCCAGCGTTTCGCTGATTTCCACAAACTGTTCCGGCTGGGCGATGGCGTTAAGCCGCGCGTGCTTGGTCCAGGTGTGGAAATGCTCGGTCAGGCGATAGGTCGTCCCCACATACGGGAACTTATCCTTCTTGCCTAAACGCAGCACGTCGTCCTCGTAGATACGCACCACCGGGCTGGAGATCACGTTCGGGTGCAGCGGGTTAGTGCCCAGTGGCGTTTCCATCGGTTCGTAGTGTTCCGGGAATGGCCCTTCCGCCAGCTTATCGAGAGCAAACAGACGCCCCAGCCCTTCCGGCTGCATGATAAACGGCCCGGTCGCACTGCCCGGCGCGGCGGTGTTGAAGTCCGGGATATCGTTACCCGCCCACTTCGACCCGTTCCACTGGATCAACATGCGTTTCGGATCCCACGGCTTACCGTTGATATCCGCTGAGGCGCGGTTGTACAGCACGCGGCGGTTCAGCGGCCACGCCCATGCCCAGCCCAGCGTATTGCCCAGACCTGACGGATCAGCGTTGTCGCGGTTGGCCATCTGGTTACCCTGCTCCGTCCAGCTACCGGCGTAGATCCAGCAGGAAGACGCCGTCGTACCGTCATCGCGCAGCAGCGCGAAGCTGCTCAGCAACTGGCCTTTTTTCGCCACAAGGTTACCGCTGGCATCATAGAGATCCGCCAGCGCCACGCCGTTGTTCTCTTTGGCCACCTCTTCGGACTCCGGGTGATCAGGCTGTTTGTAGTCCCAGCTCATCTTCAGCAGTGGTTCAGCACCTTTGCCGCCTTCGGTGCGGTACATCTCGCGCAGACGATGGTAAATCCCGGCCAGGATCTCGCCGTCGTTACGCGCTTCACCCGGTGCATCCTGACCTTTCCAGTGCCACTGCAGCCAACGGCCAGAGTTAGCAATAGAACCGTCTTCTTCGGCAAAACAGGTCGACGGCAGACGGAACACTTCGGTCTGAATCGATGCCGGATCGACATCGTTTGATTCACCGTGGTTCTGCCAGAACGTGGAGGTTTCAGTCACCAGCGGGTCGATAACCACCATGTACTTCAGCTGACTCAGGCTGCGCACCACCTTGTTTTTGTCCGGGAACGAGGCCACCGGGTTAAAGCCCTGGCAGATATAGCCCGTGACGTTACCCTTATCCATCATGTTGAAATACTTGATGACGTCGTAAGACTGATCCCATTTTGGCAACCACTCAAAGCCCCAGTCGTTCTCTTTGCGCGCATCATCGCCGTAGAAAGATTTCATCAGGCTGACGGCGAACTTCGGATAGTTACTCCAGTAGTTCACCTGATCGGCCAGCGTGGCTTTTGGCGTATTCGCCGTGAGCCAGGTCTGGAAATCAGTCTGTTTTTCTGACGGCAGCGTCAGATAACCCGGCAAACTGGTGGAAAGCAGCCCCAGATCGGTCAATCCCTGGATGTTGGAGTGACCACGCAGCGCATTCACGCCACCACCCGCCATACCCATGTTGCCAAGCAGCAACTGGATCATCGCCATCGTACGGATGTTCTGCGCGCCCACGGTGTGCTGCGTCCAGCCCAGCGCATACAGGAACGTGGTGGTTCTGTCCGCCGCACTGGTGGAAGCCAGCACTTCACACACTTTGAGGAAGTCCGCTTTCGGCGTACCGCAGATGTTCTCCACCACATCCGGCGTGTAGCGGGAAACGTGCTGTTTCAGCAGGTTCCACACGCAGCGCGGATCGGTCAGGGTTTCATCGCGTTTCGCATAGCCGTTCTCATCGAACTGATAGTTCCAGGACGATTTATCGTACTGACGTTTTTGTGCGTCATAACCGCTGAACAGACCGTCATCGAAGGCAAAGTCATCCCGCACCAGCAGATTCGCGTTGGTGTAGTGTTTAACGTATTCCGCGTTAATTTTGTTATTTTCGATCAGGTACAACAACACGCCAGACAGGAACGTTATGTCCGTACCGGAGCGGATTGGTGCATAGATATCGGCCACCGATGCCGTACGCGTAAAGCGCGGATCGACGACGATAAGCGTCGCATCGTTGTTGTTTTTCGCTTCCATCGCCCAGCGGAATCCCACCGGATGTGCTTCAGCGGCGTTGCCGCCCATCACCATCACGACGTTGGCATTTTTGATATCAACCCAGTGGTTGGTCATCGCACCGCGACCAAATGTTGGAGCAAGACTTGCTACCGTTGGTCCGTGTCAGACGCGTGCCTGGTTGTCTACCGCCAGCATGCCGAGTGAGCGCACAAATTTTTGCGTCAGCATGCCGGTTTCATTACTTGCCGCAGAGGCACAGAGCATCCCGGTGGAAAGCCAGCGGTTAACCGTCACGCCCTGGGCGTTCTTCTCCATAAAGTTGGCATCGCGGTCGGCCTTCATCAGTTTGGCTATCCGGGAGAACGCGTCGTCCCAGGAGATTCGCTGCCACTTGTCAGAACCTGGCGCACGGTATTCCGGGTAACGCAGACGGTTTTCACTGTGGACGTAGTCCAGCAAACCGGCTCCTTTCGGGCATAACGCCCCACGGCTCACCGGATGATCCGGATCCCCTTCGATATGATAAATCGCTTCTCTGGCGTTCTTCGCGCCATCGCCCAGGCTATACATTAAAAGCCCACAACCTACGGAGCAGTATGTGCAGGTGTTACGGATCTCTTTGGCTCGCAGCAGTTTATAGTTGCGCGCCTGAGCCAGCGCCATTTTGGGAGCAAATCCCAGCATCGCGGCTGTGGTTCCGGCCATACCGCCCGCGCAGATTTTAAAAAATTGTCTGCGGCTGACGTCCATTGTTGTCCTCGTTATCTGATAAGACTTCGCGCCGCAAACTAACAGCAAAGCCCCTGATTTTTTTGCGTCAAATCAAGGTCGCCAGTCTTCGCCCCCTTAATAGTCACCCCTGGTGAATTTAAATACCCCTTTATGATTAAGCGGTTAACGGAATAATTCGCGATACACGGCGGATTAATGCTATACATTTTCCCTTTGATATTGATGGTGATGGCAAGGTAATGGACAGAAAAAGAGCAACGCTCATTGGTCTGGCAGCAATCCTGTTATGGAGCACAATGGTTGGACTCATTCGCAGCGTGAGTGAGGGACTGGGGCCAGTGGGCGGCGCGGCGATGATATACACCCTGAGCGGGTTATTGTGTCTGGTAACGGTTGGTTTTCCTGATATTCGACGTTTCTCTCCACGTTATCTTATTGCGGGTAGCGTCTTGTTTGTCACCTACGAAATTTGCCTTGCGCTGTCGCTCGGATATGCCGCAACGCGTTCTCAGGCCATTGAGGTCGGGATGGTTAATTATCTGTGGCCTAGCCTGACCATTGTGTTTGCGATTTTGTTCAACGGTCAAAAATCAACCCTGTGGGTGATCCCCGGATTAGCTATCTCGCTACTTGGGGTGGGCTGGGTATTAGGGGGGGAGAACGGGTTCCACGTGGATGAAATAGTCCGCAACGTTATCTCTAATCCGCTCAGTTATGCGCTGGCGTTTGCCGGTGCATTTATCTGGGCGGCCTACTGCACCGTGACCAGCAAATTTGCCAAAGGGCAAAACGGTATCACCCTCTTTGTTTTGCTTACGGCGCTCAGTCTGTGGGTGAAATACGCGGTGAGCGATCAACCTGAAATGGTGTTCAGTATCCCGGTGGTTGTGAAGTTATTCATGTGTGGTGTGGCACTGGGGTTTGGCTATGCCTCGTGGAATATCGGTATTCTCCACGGCAACGTTACTGTACTGGCTGCTGTTTCTTATTTTACCCCGGTATTATCGGCTGCGCTGGCGAGTGTATTACTGAGCGCCCCACTGTCATTCGCCTTCTGGCAAGGTGCTCTGATGGTCTGCGCCGGGTCACTGCTGTGCTGGTTTGCCACGCGAAAATAACCCGTGCCGGGCGTGTTTCTGCCCGGCAAAAACTAACCTAAATTTAAAGTGTGATCGGGCGTCAGAATATTTATCAGGACGATGGAGGACGCCGGAAAATTTTGTTTATATTCCCTTGTCACGTAAATTCTGAAATGCATTAATTGACATAAATTGACAACGGAATGTGACTACTTCCCTGCAAATATTTACGATGTATATAGCACTTATTGCAATAGTTTATTTCTGGATATTTCAGTAAATCCGGAGAAGAATTACCCCGAAGATCACCGTAACACACTGTTTTAACGTCATCATTCTCATCTCAGCTATCACAAACCCCACGAAAACAACAATAATTACAAAGAAAAACTAAACCACTAAAAAACTATATTTTCATTAATTGTCATGTCTGTAAAACAATCATTATTTGGTTAAATGATAACCAAATCAGTGCATTTTTCGGCAATTTTTTCGATCCCGATCACACTAATTGAAATTATTGCTAATATTTTGAAACTTATTATTGAAAGGGAGATACAAGATTTTTAAAAATAGCATGCCATTGACGAACGGCCTCGTTTAAAAATCGTTCAATAATGGTTCAGGAATACCTAAAGAAAATTATAAGGATTATTTAAGATGAAACTTAAATTAGTTGCAGTGGCAGTAACTTCTATGCTGGCAGCTGGCGTTGTAAACGCTGCTGAAGTATTTAACAAAGACGGTAACAAGCTGGATCTGTACGGTAAAGTAACTGGTCTGCACTATTTCTCTGATGATGCTGACAAAGACGGCGACAAAACTTATGTTCGTCTGGGCTTCAAAGGTGAAACTCAGATCAACGACCAGATGACCGGTTACGGCCAGTGGGAATATGAGTTCAAAGGCAACCGTTCTGAATCTCAGGGTGCTGACGGCAACAAAACTCGTCTGGCATTCGCGGGTCTGAAATTCAACGAATTCGGTTCTATCGACTACGGTCGTAACTACGGTGTGGCTTACGACATCGGCGCATGGACTGACGTTCTGCCAGAATTCGGTGGCGATACCTGGACCCAGTCTGACGCCTTCATGACTCAGCGTACCACTGGCGTTGCAACCTACCGTAACAGCGATTTCTTCGGTCTGGTTGACGGTCTGAACATTGCCGCTCAGTACCAGGGTAAAAACGACCGTGGTAATGACATCACCGAATCGAACGGCGACGGCTGGGGTCTGTCTTCTACCTACGAAATGAACGGTTTCGGCGTGGGTGCAACCTATGCGAAATCTGACCGTACTGACAAGCAGGTTAGTGCTGGTCGCGTAGTTGACACCATGAACGCTGGTGGTGAGAACGCTGAAGTGTGGGCAACGGGCCTGAAATATGATGCGAACAGCATCTACCTGGCAACCACCTACTCTGAAACCCGCAACATGACCAACTTCGGTGACGGTTATATCGCGAACAAAGCTCAGAACTTCGAAGTGGTTGCACAGTACCAGTTCGACTTCGGTCTGCGTCCATCCATCGCTTACCTGAAATCCAAAGGTAAAGACATCGGTACTTACGGCGACCAGGATCTGGTTGAGTACATCGATCTGGGCACGACTTACTACTTCAACAAAAACATGTCCACCTATGTTGATTACAAAATCAACCTGCTTGATGACAACAAATTCACCAAAGCTGCTGGCGTGACTACCGACAACATCGTAGCTGTAGGCCTGACCTACCAGTTCTAAGATTTGTCAGTCTGAAAAGGCCAGCCCTCGTGGCTGGCTTTTTTTATACCAGTTTTACTGGCGTAATAAAGGAGAACGCCATGCATATTTTTAAAGGACGCTGCTTATGTGGGATGAGTCAGTTCAGCGTAAGCCTCAATGATTTCGACGTCTACGCCTGTCACTGCACGCTGTGCCAGAAATGGTCTGGTGGTATCGGTATGTACCTGGAAGCACAGGGAAAACCCCTTGTTGAGCAAGGCTCCATCGCACCTTCCCATTTCTCGTCATCCGCACGCGGTGAACGCTGGTTTTGCCCGGGATGTGGTTGCCCTTTGTGGCTCGAACTGACTTCAACGGCGCGGTACTTTATTCCCTGGACGTTGCTGGAAATGAGCGAAGATGAGAGACGACGTCTGGTACTGGCCGCTGAAATTTACACCGAAACGCAACCCGCGTTCTGGCGCTTGACCGGACAATATGCCCGTTTCAGCGGCACTGAGATTGAAGCGCTGGATAAAGGCTGCCTGCTTGCGTCGTAGGCAGTTATCCCTTTGCATGCGGCGTAGCCCGTTTTCAAAGGGCTCGTCGCCGGGCTTGTCTTTACTGCTTAGCCACTTTTGCCAGGCTAAACCAAATTCCGACCGCCAGTATCAACAACATGCCCCCTGCACTGCCCAACGCAATGCTGTGTGACGTGATAAACGCGGATTTTGCCGCCGCGATCAGTGCGTCTGCCGTGTCTGGAGCAAGATCCTGCGCCACCTTCACCGCTTCACCAATTGATGAGGACGCCTGGTCGACCAGCGATGTATCCAGCCCCTGTGGCAGCGCAATCGACGCTGAGAAACTGCGGGTTAACAGCAGACCGAAAATGGCGATCCCAAGCCCTGCCCCCAGCTCATAAGACATGGTTTCAATTGCCCCTGCGGCAGCGGCCTTCTCTTTTGGTGCGGCCGCCATAATTGCCGAGGTGGATGCCAGCAGCGCGCTGGCGGCGCTAAAGCCGAGCAGCACCATCAGGCTCCACGCCTGCCACTGTTGGGTGCTGAAATCGAGCATCGACAGCCCAATAAAGCTCACGGCACTCAGTCCCATCCCCCCGGCAGCGACGGTGCGCAACCCCAGATGCCCGACCAGCGCGCCAGCAATTGGGCCACTGAACCCACTCGCAACCATCAATGGCAACATAAACATCCCGGCTTCAAACGGCGTGAAACCATGAACGAACTGCAGCTCTTGTGCCATCAGCAGCTCAAACCCAACCAGCGCAATCATCGCGGTCATCGCCATCACCACGCCGCTTAAAATAATACGGTGACAGAACAGGCGCATATCGATCATCGGCACGCGGGCACGCAGTTGAATGCGCACGAAGATAAACAGCATCACCGCACCGGTGAGCAGCGTCCCCACCACCAGCCACGGAGAAAGTGCCCCCTTCAGCGCCGTTTTTGCGCTGTAGACCAGCAGCAAAATGGCCACAATCAGCATGATTGCATGGCTAATATTCAGTGGCTGTTCAGGCCGTCCTTGCTGGTGCGGAACAAAACGCGCGGCCAGCGAGACAACGACCAGTACGATCGGTACGTTGATCAAAAATACCGATCCCCAGTAAAAATGCTCCAGCAGCATACCGCCAATCAATGGACCAAAAGCAGCGCCACCAGAACCCACCGCCGCCCAGACGCCGAGCGCGATATTGCGATCCCGGGCGTTGACGAACAAGGTGCGGATCCCCGCAAGCGTAGCCGGGATGATCATGGCCGCACCAATCGCCAGCGAGGCGCGCGCCGCAATAAGCCAGCCCGCCGAGGGCGCTAATGCTGCCGCCAGCGATGATACGCCAAACAACGTGCTGCCAATCATTAACAGCCGCTTAAAACCAATGCGGTCGCCCAGCGCGCCCATTGGCAGCACCATTCCGGCCATGACCAGCGAATAAATATCGATGATCCACAATAATTCGTTACCGCTGGCTCCCAGCGTCATACTCAATGTCGGCACAGCAACATGCAGTACCGTCGCGTCAATCGCCACCGGAATATAAACCAGCACGATAATCACTAACGCTAACCACTGACGAAACATAAATTTCCTTTTCACTCAAACCTGGACACACGTCCAGAATGCGATCCTACGCGATGTTGAACACGTGTCCAGCTTTTTGTTACACTTGTTTCACCCCCATTGAGAGTGAGTAAAAATGCGTTATCTGAGCAAGGATGAGCGGCGGGAAGAGATCTTACAGGCGGCCATGCGCGTGGCACTGGTCGAAGGGCTGTCGGCAATGACGGTACGCCGCATTGCTGCCGAAGCGGGTGTCGCGACCGGGCAAGTCCACCACCATTTTACTTCCGGTGGCGAGTTAAAATCACTGGCCTTTGTCCGGTTGATCCGCGAACTGCTTGATGCCGAAGTGACCGGTGAAAACGTCAGCTGGCGGGAGCGCCTGCGTGCCATGCTTGGCAGCGATGAGGGTGGGTTTGAACCTTATATTCGCCTGTGGCGGGAGGCTCAAATTCTGGCGAGCCGGGATCATGACATTAAGGGTGCCTATGTGCTGACGATGGAAATGTGGCACCAGGAGACCGTCACGATTATCTGCGCAGGCAGAGAGGCCGGTGAGTTCACCCATACTGACCGGGCAGAAAATGTTGCGTGGCGGTTGATCGGGCTGGTGTGTGGCCTTGACGGAATTTATATTTTAAATATGCCCGAAATGGACGATGCGGCGTTTAATAAACATCTCGACAAGCTCATCTCACTGGAATTGTTTTAATACCTCCTACGGAGTATTAACTCCCGTCAAAAGTTACACTTAGTAACACATTAAGCGAATCCATGTTTCCACTCCACACTCGGGGGGTCGCTTTTTTATCTATCCTTTCAATGGTATCCCAAAACACCTAATAACTTTAACAATATTCAGGCAGTTATCTATCTGTTTTAACTTCACTTTTCTCTTTACCTGGTTAAGCAAGAGGGCGATATGTCACAACAAAGTGAGAAAAACAATCATCATCTGTTGAGTAACTGGAAACCGGAAAACGCCGACTTTTGGGAGAATAAAGGAAAACATATCGCACGACGAAATCTTTTGATTTCTGTGGCTTGTCTGCTACTGGCTTTTTGCGTATGGATGTTATTTAGTGCCATTACGGTCAATCTCAATAAAGTCGGATTTCATTTCACCACTGACCAGCTTTTTATGCTGACCGCATTGCCCTCTCTTTCCGGTGCGATATTGCGTGTCCCCTACTCTTTCATGGTACCGATATTTGGTGGGCGCTACTGGACGGTATTAAGTACGGTGATCCTGATTATTCCTTGCGTCTGGCTGGGGATCGCCATTCAGAATACGGCCACGCCGTACTGGGTATTTATCATCATCGCGCTGCTGTGCGGATTTGCCGGAGCCAACTTCGCCTCCAGCATGGGTAATATCAGCTTCTTTTTCCCGAAAGCAAAACAGGGCAGCGCGCTGGGTATCAACGGCGGGCTGGGCAATCTGGGCGTCAGCGTGATGCAGCTGGTTGCGCCACTGGTGATATTCCTGCCGATGTTTACCTTCCTCGGCGTAAAAGGCGTACCGCAGGAGGATGGCTCGTCAATGTGGCTGGCAAATGCGGCCTGGTTCTGGGCACCGCTTCTGCTGCTGGCGACCATTGCGGCCTTTTTTGGCATGAACGATATTGCCAGCTCAAAAGCCTCCATTGCCAGTCAGCTCCCGGTACTGAAGCGTTTTCATCTCTGGCTACTCAGCCTGCTCTATCTGGCAACATTCGGTTCTTTTATCGGTTTCTCGGCAGGTTTTGCCATGCTGTCGAAAACCCAGTTTCCTGACGTCAATATTCTCCATCTCGCCTTCTTTGGCCCGTTGATTGGTGCGCTGGCGCGTTCCGCTGGCGGGATGATCTCAGACAAGCTCGGCGGTGTGCGCGTCACGCTGATCAACTTTATCTTTATGGCCGTCTTCAGCGCCCTGCTTTTCCTGACGCTCCCCGGCTCCGGTTCAGGCAACTTTATCGCCTTCTATCTGGTCTTTATGGGGTTATTCCTCACCGCCGGACTGGGCAGTGGTTCCACCTTCCAGATGATTGCCATCATTTTCCGTCAGATAACCATTACCCGCGTGAAACAGCGCGGAGGAACCGACGAGCAGGCGCAGCATGAAGCGGTGACCGAAACCGCCGCCGCGCTCGGCTTTATCTCGGCGATTGGTGCCGTCGGCGGGTTCTTTATCCCAAAAGCCTTTGGCACCTCGCTGGCGATGACCGGCTCACCGGTTGGTGCGATGAAAGTTTTCCTCGTGTTTTACATCATCTGCGTGTTCGTCACCTGGCTGACGTATGGCCGTAAATCCTCACAAAAATAACGCATCGTCTTTCGCCGGATAGCGGTGCATCGCCGTCCGGCAATGTTATCGGAGCAGGAGAAATGTCATGAGTAAACTGTTGGATCGCTTCCGCTATTTCAAACAAAAGGGCGACAGTTTCGCCAATGGACACGGGCAGGTGTATAACACCAACCGTGACTGGGAGGACAGCTACCGTCAGCGCTGGCAGTTTGACAAGATTGTGCGCTCCACCCACGGCGTGAACTGTACCGGCTCCTGCAGCTGGAAGATTTATGTCAAAAACGGGCTAGTGACCTGGGAAACCCAACAGACCGACTACCCGCGCACCCGCCCTGACCTGCCCAACCATGAACCGCGCGGCTGCCCGCGTGGCGCGAGTTACTCCTGGTACCTCTACAGTGCCAACCGTCTGAAATACCCGCTGGTGCGCCGTAAACTGATTGAGCTGTGGCGCGAGGCACTGGCACAGCACAACGACCCGGTGCTGGCCTGGGACGCGATTCAGGGCGATCCGCAAAAGAGCCAAAGCTACAAGCAGGCGCGCGGGCGTGGCGGGTTTATCCGCTCCAGCTGGAAAGAGCTGAATCAGCTGATTGCCGCCGCCAACGTCTGGACTATCAAGAACTATGGCCCGGATCGCGTGGCCGGTTTCTCGCCTATTCCGGCGATGTCGATGGTTTCCTACGCCGCCGGTACGCGTTATCTCTCCCTGCTCGGCGGTACCTGCCTGAGCTTCTATGACTGGTACTGTGACTTACCCCCGGCTTCACCAATGACCTGGGGCGAACAGACCGACGTGCCGGAGTCTGCCGACTGGTACAACTCCAGCTACATCATTGCCTGGGGTTCGAACGTACCGCAGACGCGTACGCCCGACGCCCACTTCTTTACTGAAGTGCGTTACAAAGGCACCAAAACCGTCGCCATCACCCCGGATTTCTCCGAAGTGGCAAAGCTGAGTGACCAGTGGCTCGCGCCGAAACAAGGCACCGACAGCGCGCTGGCGATGGCCATGGGCCATGTGATCCTCAAAGAGTTCCACCTTGATAACCCAAGCGACTATTTCCTCAACTACTGCCGCCGCTACACTGACATGCCGATGCTGGTACTTCTCGACGAGCAAGAGGATGGCCGCGTGGTACCGGGGCGTATGCTACGCGCCTCGGATCTGGCCGAGGGTCTTGGCGAAACCAATAACCCGGAATGGAAAACCATCGCCTTTGATATCGCCGGTAATCTGGTGGTGCCAAATGGTTCGATTGGTTTCCGCTGGGGCGAAAAAGGAAAATGGAACCTTGAGCCACTGGCAGCAGGCCATGAAACCGAGCTGACGCTCTCTTTGCTGATTACGCATGACAACGTCGCTGACGTGGCCTTCCCTTACTTTGGCGGTAACGAAAACCCGCACTTCCGCAGTGTGAAACAGGAGCCGGTGCTGTATCGCCGCGTCCCGAGCAAAACCCTGACGCTTGCTGACGGTAGCCAAAAGCGTGTCGCCAGCGTGTACGATCTGATACTGGCTAATTACGGTCTCGATCGCGGTCTGGAAGACAGTAACGCGGCAGGAAGTTACGGCGAAATCAAAGCCTACACCCCGGCCTGGGGCGAGCAAATTACCGGCGTGCCTGCTTTTCTTATCGAAAAAATCGCCCGGGAGTTTGCCGACACCGCCCACAAAACTCACGGTCGTTCGATGATCATCCTCGGTGCCGGTGTGAACCACTGGTACCACATGGATATGAACTACCGTGGGATGATCAACATGCTGGTCTTCTGCGGTTGCGTCGGGCAAAGCGGCGGCGGCTGGTCGCACTATGTCGGCCAGGAGAAATTGCGCCCACAAACCGGCTGGCTGCCGCTGGCTTTCGCGCTGGACTGGAACCGTCCACCGCGTCAGATGAACAGCACCTCATACTTCTATAACCACGCCAGCCAGTGGCGTTACGAAAAACTGACGGCGCAGGAGTTGCTCTCCCCGCTGGCGGACGCCTCGAAATTCACCGGACATCTGATCGACTTTAACGTCCGCGCCGAACGCATGGGCTGGCTGCCTTCCGCTCCGCAGCTCAACCTCAATCCGCTGCACGTGAAAGCACGCGCCGACGCGGCAGGCATGACGCCGCAGGAGTACACCGTTCAGGCATTAAAATCGGGCGATATCCGCTTTGCCTGTGAACAACCGGACAACGGCAAAAACCACCCGCGTAACCTGTTTGTCTGGCGCTCAAACCTGCTCGGATCCTCCGGTAAAGGCCATGAATATATGCTGAAGTACCTGCTGGGTACCGAGAGCGGCATTCAGGGCGAGGATCTCGGTTCGACCGATGACGTCAAGCCTGAAGAAGTGGAGTGGCAGACCAAAGCCATTGAGGGCAAGCTCGACCTGCTGGTCACGCTGGATTTCCGCATGTCCAGCACCTGCCTGTTCTCCGATATCGTCCTGCCAACGGCTACCTGGTATGAAAAAGACGACATGAATACCTCGGATATGCATCCGTTTATTCACCCACTTTCTGCCGCCGTTGACCCGGCGTGGGAATCCCGCAGCGACTGGGAAATCTACAAAGAGATCGCCAAAGTGTTCTCGGAAGTGTGCGTCGGCCACCTGGGCACAGAAACGGACGTGGTGCTGCAGCCGTTACAGCATGACTCCCCGGGCGAGCTGTCGCAGCCGTTTGATATCCAGGACTGGCGCAAAGGTGAATGCGATTTAATCCCCGGCAAAACGGCTCCCAACATTGCCGTTGTCGAGCGTAACTATCCCGAAACCTGGGAGCGCTTCACGTCGCTTGGCCCGCTGATGGACAAACTCGGCAACGGCGGAAAAGGCATTTCGTGGAACACGCAGAACGAGGTCGATTTCCTCGGCAAGCTGAACTACGTCAAACGTGATGGCCCGGCGAAAGGCCGACCGTTGATTGAAACGGCGATTGATGCGTCGGAAGTGATCCTCGCCCTTGCGCCGGAAACCAACGGCCAGGTGGCGGTAAAAGCCTGGGAGGCGCTCGGGCAACTGACCGGGCGCGACCATACCCACCTGGCGCTGAACAAAGAAGACGAGAAAATTCGTTTCCGCGATATCCAGGCCCAACCGCGAAAAATCATTTCCAGCCCGACCTGGTCCGGTCTTGAGAGCGAACATGTCTCCTACAACGCCGGGTACACCAACGTGCACGAGCTGATCCCGTGGCGCACGGTTTCTGGTCGCCAGCAGCTGTATCAGGATCACCCGTGGATGCGCGCTTTCGGGGAGAGCCTGGTGGCCTACCGTCCGCCGATTGATACCCGTAGCGTCACCCATATGCGGGAAATTCCGCCGAACGGTTTCCCGGAGAAAGCGCTCAACTTCCTGACACCGCACCAGAAATGGGGCATTCACTCCACCTACAGCGAAAACCTGCTGATGCAGACGCTGTCGCGCGGCGGGCCGATTGTCTGGATCAGCGAAGCCGATGCCAAAGAGCTCGGCATTGAGGACAACGACTGGATCGAAGTCTTCAACGCCAACGGCGCGCTCACTGCCCGTGCGGTGGTGAGCCAGCGTGTTCCACCGGGCATGACCATGATGTACCACGCCCAGGAGCGCATCCTGAACATTCCGGGTTCCGAAGTGACAGGACGCCGCGGTGGTATCCATAACTCGGTGACGCGCGTGTGTCCAAAACCGACGCACATGATTGGCGGTTACGCGCAGCTGGCCTACAGCTTCAACTATTACGGTACCGTCGGCTCCAACCGCGACGAGTTCATTATGATCCGCAAAATGAAAAACATTAACTGGCTGGATGGCGAAGGTCGGGATCAGGTACAGGAGGCGAAAAAATGAAAATACGCTCACAGGTTGGAATGGTACTGAATCTCGATAAGTGCATTGGCTGTCATACCTGCTCGGTCACCTGTAAGAACGTCTGGACCGGACGCGAAGGCATGGAATATGCGTGGTTTAACAACGTCGAAACGAAACCGGGTATTGGCTACCCGAAGAACTGGGAAGATCAGGAGGAGTGGCAAGGCGGCTGGGTGCGCGGTATTACTGGCAAACTCACGCCACGCCTCGGCAGCCGCGTGGGCGTACTGTCGAAAATCTTCGCTAACCCGTCCCTGCCCGGCATTGACGATTACTACGAGCCATTCACCTTTGATTACCAGGATCTGCACCGTGCGCCGGAGGGCGACCACCTGCCCACCGCCCGCCCGCGCTCGCTGATTAGCGGCAAGCGGATGGACAAAATCGTCGGCGGCCCAAACTGGGAAGAGCTGCTTGGGGGCGAGTTCGAAAAACGTGCCCGCGACCGCAACTTCCAGAAGATCCAGAAGGAGATGTACGGCCAGTTTGAAAACACCTTCATGATGTATCTCCCTCGCTTGTGCGAACACTGCCTGAACCCAAGCTGTGTCGCCACCTGCCCGAGCGGAGCCATCTACAAACGTGAAGAAGACGGTATTGTGCTGATCGACCAGGACAAATGCCGCGGCTGGCGCATGTGTATCAGCGGCTGCCCGTACAAAAAGATCTACTTCAACTGGAAAAGCGGGAAGTCAGAAAAATGCATCTTCTGCTATCCGCGCATTGAATCCGGCCAGCCGACGGTGTGCTCGGAAACCTGCGTCGGGCGCATCCGCTATCTCGGCGTGCTGTTGTACGACGCCGACCGCATTGAAGAAGCGGCCAGCACCGAGCATGAAACCGATCTGTATGAACGCCAGTGCGACGTGTTCCTCAACCCACACGATCCGGCGGTGATTGAAGAAGCGCTGAAACAGGGTATTCCGGCGAACGTGATTGAAGCTGCACAAAAATCACCGGTGTACAAAATGGCGATGGACTGGAAGCTCGCCCTGCCACTGCACCCGGAATACCGTACCCTGCCGATGGTCTGGTATGTACCGCCGCTGTCACCGATTCAGTCTTACGCCGACGCCGGTGGCCTGCCGATGAACGACGGTGTGCTGCCTGCGGTAGAGAACCTGCGTATTCCGGTACAGTACCTGGCGAACATGCTCAGTGCAGGCGATACCGGCCCGGTGCTGCGCGCCCTGAAACGCATGATGGCGATGCGTCACTACAAGCGTTCTCAGACCGTTGAGGGCGTGACCGATACCCGCGCCATCGAAGAAGTGGGCCTGAGCGTTGAACAGGTTGAGGAGATGTACCGCTACCTCGCTATCGCCAACTACGAAGACCGCTTCGTGATCCCGACCAGCCACCGCGAAATGGCGCAGGATGCCTTCCCGGAGAAAAATGGCTGCGGCTTTACCTTTGGTGACGGCTGCCACGGCTCCGACACCAAATTCAACCTCTTCAACAGCCACCGCATTGATGCCATCAACATCACTGAAGTACGCGAACATGGGGAGGGAGAATAATGCAAATCCTCAAGATCATCGCGTTACTGATTGAGTATCCCGATGAAACGTTATGGGAAAACCGCGAGGAAGCACTTTCCCTTGTAGAACAGGATGCCCCCATGCTGCTGCCGTTTGCCCGGCAGCACCTGGGGGCGGTACTGCTGGATAAACAAGCGGAGTGGTGCGAAGTGTTTGAACGGGGTCGCGCGACATCGCTGCTGCTGTTCGAGCATGTTCATGCTGAGTCCCGCGATCGCGGTCAGGCGATGGTCGATCTGATGAGCCAGTACGAGAAAGCCGGACTGCAGCTGGACTGTCGCGAGCTGCCAGACTATCTGCCGCTCTATCTGGAATATCTCAGCATCGTCACCGACGACGAAGCACGCGAAGGGCTGCAAAACGTTGCGCCGATCCTGGCGCTGATCGGTGGACGCCTGAAACAGCGCGGTGTGGCGCATTATCAGCTGTTCGACGCCCTGCTTACCCTCGCCGGCAGTCGCCTTTCAAGTGACAGTGTCACCAAACAGGTTTCCGGCGAAAAACGTGATGACACCCGTCAGGCACTGGATGCCGTCTGGGAAGAGGAACAGGTCAAGTTTATCGAGGACAACGCCACATCGTGCGACAGTTCGCCGATGCAGCAATATCAACGACGCTTTAGCCAGGACGTCGCCCCGCAGTATGTCGACGTCAGCGCCGGAGGCCCAAAATGATCCAGTATCTGAACGTCTTTTTCTACGATATCTACCCCTACCTGTGCGGCACCGTTTTCCTGCTGGGAAGCTGGCTGCGATACGACTACGGCCAGTACACCTGGCGCGCCTCCTCCAGCCAGATGCTGGATAAACGCGGGATGGTGCTGTGGTCGAATCTGTTCCACATCGGCATTCTGGGGATTTTCTTCGGGCATCTGTTCGGGATGTTGACCCCGCACTGGGTCTATTCCTGGTTCCTGCCGATGTCGCAGAAACAGCAGATGGCGATGATCGCAGGTGGAGTGTGCGGCGTGCTGACGCTGGTGGGCGGTGCAGGTCTGTTGATTCGTCGTCTGACGAATCCGCGTATTCGCGCTACCTCCTCCACGGCGGATATCCTGATCCTCTGCGTGCTGCTGATACAGTGTATTCTGGGACTCACCACGATACCGTTCTCCGCCCAACATCCGGACGGCAGCGAAATGCTGAAACTGGTGGACTGGGCACAGGCGGTGGTCACGTTCCGGGGCGGTGCATCTGAACATCTGGACGGCGTGGCGTTTATCTTCCGCGTGCATCTGGTACTGGGGATGACCATCTTCCTGCTGTTCCCGTTCACGCGTCTGGTGCATGTGTGGAGCGCACCGGTGGAATATCTGACGCGCAGATACCAGGTGGTACGCTCGCGTAGGTAAACACACTGTTTTCTCTAAAGCCTGTTGCAAGCAACAGGCTTTTTTATTGTCTCAACAAAAAACAACCTTTGCATTCACTATGTGAATGAATTTGCATTCCGTACAAATAAATAATGCGAGGAATGTCAAAATCCAATAATAAAGAATGGCAAAGAATCAACTTAATAGCGCCCTCGTATACACTTCATCTTTATGCATAGCCCAAAAAGGAACGTCAGAAATCACAGCAATTAAAAGAATATTCCTTAATAACCTTACTGTATTTTTCATAAAAATTTTATTACCCATCGTGGGAGTTAATCATGCCTTCGTATGTTATGTCCGTTCGTAAAGCCTCAAGAGGAAAATTCACCGCTGAAGTCGGCGAGACAACTTATCTGGTGGTTCCGGACGGTAAAGATCCCGACCCCAGCCATGCTATTCCTTCTCAGGACTGGTTTGATAAAGTCACTAAACTGGCACAGTGGCGCAACGATAAAGGTGAACAACGCGGGGATCTCCTGTTTTCAGTACATGGATACAACATGAGTGAAAGCGAAGTCATTGAACGACATCGACTTCTGGCCAACGGACTGAATGACGTTGGCTTTAAGGGGCTGGTGGTTTCATTCGACTGGCCGAGTGACGACAAAGCGCTCGCCTACCTTTCTGACAGACACAAAGCCAAACTTACCGCAATGCGGCTCATGTCTGAGGGGATTGCGTATCTTTCTGAAAAACAAAAACCGGACTGCCCGATGAATATCCATGTATTAGGACATTCCACCGGTGCTTATGTTTTAACTGAGGCATTTGATGATGCCGATGATACAAACCTCGCCAACAGTGCCTGGAAAGTGAGCCAGATTATTTTTATTGCCGGCGATGTTTCAAGTAATGTTATGTCTACTCCCGATCCACGAAGTGACTCTATATATCGGCACTGCATTCGCCTGACAAATTATTCCAGCAGACTCGATCAGGCTCTTGATATATCGAACGTTAAACGCGTGGGTATTGCACCACGCGTCGGGCGCATCGGATTACCGGACAATGTGCCAGCCAATGCCATTAATGTTGACTGCACACAATATTACGGGCTACTGGACAGTAGCGCTTCTGTTATGAAACAGGATGAACCGCATGGCATAAAAGGCATGCCAACCCACTCCTGGTATTTTGGGAATACCGTTTTCACCAAAGACCTTTTCAGCACGCTGATCGGTGTCGACCGTTATACCATGTCGACACGAGCGGTTGATGGCGAAGGGAAAACGGTTCTGATTCGCTAAGCCATCTCATTCTGGCCGGGCGGTGCTGTGCCTGCCCGGCTATTTCCCCGCCTGAGGGTGTGTTTCAAATCCCGCCATTATCGCCGTCAGCTCCTCCAGCGAAAAACCGTGTTTCGGATCGTCAACCCCCAGACCAAACCGCGCCTGCATCAGTGCGTACAGCGCTTCTGCATCCGGCAAATGGATCTGTTCTTCAGCATGGCCCCCCTGCCAGCGGGTAAAGTTGAAGTTGGTCAGGGTCAGCTTACCGCCGTCCGGCAGATGGCGGCACATCAGCAGATGATGACGGAAATGTGATTGTGGCCAGTGTGCCGACCAGAAGTTGCCCATCACGTAATCGCTGAAATACTGCGTCGTGAGGTCAAAATGGTACATCGACTGCCAGTGCTCGTGGTGACGGAACTGCAGCACCCAGTCATTGCCCTCGCTCAACAGACGGTAAAGCCCGTGCGGCGTCTCCTGCTCCTCGTTGGCAATTAAACGAACCGGAGCCGTCAGCGTCTGGCCACCAAAGCCAACATCGGCAATCCAGCGCTCGCCGTTGAGCTCGACCAGCAGCAGACGGTGCGTACGCGGCGGCATTTGCGATGGACTGGATAACACCACACGCCCCAGAACGCTGCGCACCGTAAACCCGACTTCGCGTAATACGCGCTCAAACAGACCATTTTGCTCAAAGCAGTAGCCGCCACGCCGCGCGGTAACCAGCTTGTCGACCAGACACTGATCTTCCAGATGAATTTCTCGCGGCAGAACGACATCGATATTCTCGAAAGGGATCGCACAGTTGTGGTGTAAATGCAGCGCACGCAGGGTGTCGATATCAACCGATGTCGGTTGCTTCCAGCCGATGCGGGCAAAATAGGCAGTCAGAAATGGGGACATGCATCAGTTTCCTTTGATAGTGATGCTTTGTTTATAAACTAATTTTACGCGCCCACTTTGATTTACGTGCTTTTTCGCCATACTCAACGTTGTGTATATGAGGAAACCCTATGAGCCACTTTCGCCCTGTTGAATTACATCATGCCAGCCGCCTTCTGAATCACGGCCCAACCGTGCTCATCACCAGCCGGGATGAAACCATCGCCAGGCGCAACGTCATGGCTGCGGCCTGGTCAATGCCCGTCGAGTTTGATCCTCCGCGCATCGCGATTGTGGTGGACAAAAGCGCCTGGTCGCGGGAACTGATAGAGCGTAGCGGAAAATTCGGCATCGTTATTCCGGGTGTTGCGGCCGCCAACTGGACCTACGCCGTGGGCAGCGTCAGCGGACGCGACGAAGACAAATTCAACTGCTACGGGATCCCTGCAATCACTGGCCCGGTGTTGGGTTTGCCGGTAATCGAAGAAAAATGTCTGGCATGGATGGAGTGTCGATTATTGCCCGCGACCGCGGCGGCAGAGAAATACGACACGCTGTTTGGTGAAGTGGTTTTTGCCGCGGCGGATGAACGCGCGTTTGTGGACGGACGCTGGCAGTTTGACGGAGATAAACTGAACACCCTGCATCATCTGGGAGCCGGGACATTTGTCGCCAGCGGGAAGAGGGTGAAGGCACTGGAGTGAATACATTTTGTGGTCAGAAAACTCAAAAAGGCGGTTGAGGTTTCTGACCACATACAATAAGGCTAAATTGCCACCCGCCGACCAATTTCGACGACCTGGTCACCCGGCAGACGGTAGTAATTGGTAATGTGGGTACTGTTTCTCACCATAAAAGCAAAACAATTGCGCTGCCATGAAGCCATTCCGTGCCCCTCACGGGCAATGATGGTCTCATGCCCCAGATACCAGGTTATCTCTTCTGGTACAAACGGCGCAGGCGGGCCAGAAACGCTCTGCAGTAGCTGCGGGATATGCGGTTGCTCCATAAAACCATAGCGCGCCACACCCTGCCAGTAGTCCGGAGCCCGTTCACTAAACACCAGTCGCTCACCCGCCTTCACATAAGGGACGTTCTGCACCTCAATTGTCAACGACACCACCCGCTGCTGCAACGCATGGTTACGAGCCACATGCCAGCGCATGACCGGGGGAACACCATTCTGAGCTCGGGTTAAAAACACAGCGGTACCCTGCACTCGTGGGATCTGCATCTCACTGATATGCTGGAATAACTCGTCAACATCGATCACCTTCTCATTGATGGCGCGCGACGTCGCCTTCACACCCCGATTCCAGATCAGCATAACGCCACAAATGATGGCCGCCAGCGTCAGCGGGATGTAGCCGCCATCCATCACTTTCACGATGTTGGCAATCAGGAAACTGCTGTCGATGACCAGAAAACAGGCGGCAACCAGGCCACTGGCGAGCAGACTCCAGCCCCAGATTTGCCGCATCGCCATGAACAACAGCCCGGATGTCATTAGCATGGTCAGTGACACCGCAATACCGTAGGCTGCAGCAAGGTTTTCCGATGATTTGAACGATATCGCGAGGCCGACCGTGACCACCATCAGCAGCCAGTTAATCGTACCGATATAAATCTGTCCGTAACTTTCCGCTGTCGTTTGCTTAATACGTAAACGCGGGAGCCAGCCGAGTTGGATCGCCTGCCGGGTCATTGAAAACGCCCCGGTAATAATTGCCTGGCTGGCAATAATGGTGGCAAGCGTGGCAAGAATGACCAGCGGAATTTGCAGGAATGGCGGGCACAGGCGGAAGAAGACGTTCTGCGTGATGTCAGCACCCGACAGGATCATTGCTGACTGACCAGCGTAGTTGAGTAACAAAGCAGGAAACGCCAGGCCGAACCAGGCGAGCCAGACAGGCTTTTTGCCGAAATGCCCCATATCTGCGTACAGTGCCTCAGCACCGGTCACGCATAAAAAAACACCTCCCAGAACCAGGAAACTGCTGAAGCCATTTGAGAATAAAAACATCACGCCGTAGGCCGGATTAATGGCCATCAACACCGACGGGTGTTTGATAATGCCGGACACACCGAGCACGGCAATCGCCACAAACCACAGCGTCATAACCGGGCCAAAGATTTTTCCTATTTTCGCGGTACCAAAGGGTTGAATGGCAAACAATGCCACCAGAATGAACACCGTGGCAGGCACGACAATAGACTGGGCTTCAGGGAAGATGATGTTAAGCCCTTCAAGTGCGGAAAGAACTGAAATGGCGGGTGTTATTGCCCCATCGCCGTATATCAACGCGGCACCGGGCAACGCGGCAAAGATGACCCATTTGCTGTGTTTTCCTTTATGCACCAGCAATGACATTAATGCCATGATGCCCCCCTCGCCATTGTTGTCGATACGCATGGCGAAGATGGCATATTTCACCGAAGTGACCAGAATAAGTGTCCAGAAGATAAGCGATAGTAACCCCAGAATCACCTCAGGAGTCGGGTTATCCCCGGACAACAGCAGTATCGTTTTTAGGGTATAAAGTGGACTGGTACCGATATCACCAAAAACCACGCCAAGTGCACCGCCCGTCAGCATGAGCCTTCCTGACGTACTGTGATTTGCTGCGTTATTATTGTCCATAATTTTTCCGTGCACTGAGTTGTTTTACTTAACGTCCGGGCACTGATGTTGGGCAAACTGTCGCGTTAATATATGCATACGTTCAGCCCGTTGCCGTATCAGATCCGTTAATTCATTACCCTTTATAAAAACTACAGGGATCACAGAGTTATAGCCCAAAGAATGGGCACTGTCGCGAATAACAGTGCCCTGTTTCACTTCACGTATTAACCTTTTGCGCGTCCCGCAATAATTTCATCCGCCACATTACGCGGTGCTTCTGCGAAATGATGGAACTCCATCGTGTAGGTTGCGCGCCCCTGCGACATCGAACGCAGCGTAGTGGCATAACCAAACATTTCTGCCAGCGGCACGTCAGCCCGGATAATCTGGCTACCGTACTGCTCTTCCATGCCCTGCACCATCCCGCGACGGGAAGAGAGATCGCCCATAATGTTCCCGGCATACTCTTCCGGCGTTTCCACCTCAACATGCATTACCGGCTCAAGGATCGCCGGGTCTGCTTTACGAGCTCCGTCTTTAAACCCGAGAATGGCCGCCATGCGGAACGCCATCTCCGAGGAGTCGACATCATGATATGAACCAAACGTCAGGGTCGCTTTGACATCGACAACCGGATAACCCGCCAGTACGCCAGTGTTCATGGCTTCACGCAGTCCTTTTTCGACGGACGGAATGTACTCACGCGGTACCACGCCGCCTTTGGTGGCATCTTCAAACTTAAAGCCACTGCCAGGCTCTAACGGCTCCAGGCTCAGCACCACATGACCGTACTGTCCTTTACCGCCGGACTGACGGACAAATTTGCCTTCGATATCCTTCACCGCTTTGCGCAGGGTTTCGCGGTAGGTTACCTGTGGACGCCCAATATTCGCCTCGACGCCAAACTCGCGCTTCATGCGGTCAACAATAATCTCCAGATGTAATTCCCCCATCCCGGAGATAATCGTCTGGCCGGACTCTTCGTCAGTGTGCAGACGGAACGAGGGATCTTCCGCGGCCAGTCGTTGCAACGCGATCCCCATTTTCTCCTGGTCAGCCTTTGTTTTTGGCTCGATGGCCAGCGAGATCACCGGGTCCGGGAACTCCATGCGTTCGAGCGTAATCACCGCATTCGGGTCAGTCAGGGTATCTCCCGTGGTGACATCTTTCAGCCCAACGCAGGCCGCGATATCCCCCGTTCGCAGTTCGTCCACTTCATGACGGTCGTTAGCATGCATCTGCACGATACGGCCAATACGCTCTTTCTTGCCTTTCACCGGGTTGTACACCGCATCGCCTTTTCTCAGCACGCCGGAGTAAACGCGGATAAAGGTCAGTTGCCCAACGTACGGGTCGCTCATCAGTTTGAACGCCAGCGCCGAGAATGGCTCCTGATCGCTTGGGTGACGCTCAGCGTGCTGCCCTTTTTCATCCACACCATCGATGGCTGGAATATCCAGTGGCGATGGCATCAGTTCGACAACCGCATCCAGCATGCGCTGTACCCCTTTGTTTTTAAAGGCACTGCCGCACAGCATTGGTTGGATCTCCCCGGAGATGGTACGAATACGCAGACCGTTGATGATTTCAGCTTCATCAAGATCGCCCGTCTCCAGGTATTTATCCATCAGCGCATCACTGGCCTCCGCCGCTGCAGAAACCATTTTTTCCCGCCACACCCGCGCAGTCTCCAGCAGGTCGTCTGGTACGGGTGCATAGCTAAACACCATGCCCTGGGTCGCGTCGTCCCACAGAATGGTACGCATCTTGATAAGATCCACCACGCCAGAGAAGTGATCTTCTGCACCCACCGGGATCACAATCGGTACCGGATTGGCTTTCAGGCGTTCCTGCATCATCCGCACGACGCGGAAGAAGTCGGCCCCCGGACGATCCATTTTATTGACGAACGCCAGACGCGGGACGTGGTATTTGTTCGCCTGACGCCAGACGGTTTCCGACTGTGGCTGAACGCCGCCAACGGAGTCATACACCATGACGGCACCGTCGAGCACACGCATGGAACGTTCCACCTCGATGGTGAAATCCACGTGCCCCGGGGTGTCGATGATGTTAATCCGGTGCGGTTCAAACCCTCTGTCCATACCCGGCCAGAAGCAACTTACGGCTGCCGAGGTAATGGTTATCCCTCGCTCCTGCTCCTGCGCCATCCAGTCGGTTGTTGCCGCGCCATCGTGAACTTCACCCAGTTTGTGGCTCATTCCGGTGTAGAACAGAATGCGCTCGGTGGTGGTCGTTTTACCGGCATCGATATGCGCGGAGATACCGATGTTGCGATAACGTTCGAGGGGGATGGGTCGGGGCATGATATTTCCTTAGTCATTAAGACATGTATGTGACGACCGGGATGGTCGTGTGTTTGTTCGTTTGCTATAATAGTCCTATTGTACGAGTATTATCGAACTATTTTTTAACGGTTGACCTATTGTTGATATAGCTCAATCTGACGTCATACGCAGGAAAACTATGATCCCAAACCACCCGGAACCTGAACAAATATTGCTGGAAAATGTGCTGTTTGCCCTCGGCAACCCGCTACGTTTATCGATTATCCGTCGCCTTGCCGATGGCAGCGAACTCAGCTGCAATGCCCTGCGGCCAGAGGAGGTGGTGAAATCCACCATGACGCACCACTGGCGCGTTCTGCGCGACAGTGGCGTGATCTGGCAACGCCCACAGGGAAGAGAGAATATGATTTCACTCAGACGTGAAGATCTGGACGCCCGTTTTCCGGGGCTGATGGACATACTGCTTCAGGCGAAGTAACCCGGAGTGAACCGGACATTATTCCTGGTTTATGACGCTGACATTACATCATCCAGCCGATAAACCGGGATGCGTCGGGTTGTATTCGTGAGCGTATCGAACACCTCAGTCTCTGATGTCACTATCCTCATCCCGGTTTTCCTTAACCTTTGCACATCAGCGGCAATGCGCTGAATACCGAACCAGAAAAGCCCGTCGAGTGCCGTCACAGCCAGCCCGTTTTCCAGCGCCAGTCTGAGCCGTTCCCGGGAAGGTTTAACCTGCTGTGCAATTTGTCGGTAGGGAACCTCATTACCGCCGGTGGTATCACTTCGCTGGATACGGGTCTTAAGATGATAGCTAAATTCGTCGGGTATCCCGTCCAGATTCATTTTAAGGCTATAGACGCAGCCGAATCGCTTTCCATTGAACAGAACATTTTTCTGGCTGAGCTGAAATTCATCCCTGATATCATCAATTAACTGTGGCGTACGGGTGAGGAGGAGTCTGAAGGGAAGCTCAAAGCTGGTCACATAATCCACATTAAGCAGCGCGTGACGCAACCTGTCTGCTGCGCCGGACTTTTGTTCACGACATTCTTCCATCACTTCTGCCCACTGGCGCGTGAGCCGCTCCGGCTCTGCCGCTTCAGTCAGGAGATATTTTTCGATGTGATAATCGACTCTTCCGGTCATATTTTGTATCCCGTCGCTGTGGATGTGGTGATTCTATCCAGAGACACAATTTTTATAAAGGCCTGAACCGTAACGGCAACCGGAAGGTGCCGTTACGGTTCACTCTTCCGGCTACGTTACATCATCCAGCCCATCAACAGCGTCGCGAAAATCACCGTCGACGCACCGCCAATACGGGTGGCGATCTGCGCAAAAGGCATTAACGACATCCGGTTGGATGCAGACAGAATTGCCACATCCCCGGTGCCACCCAGGCCGCTGTGACAGCAGGTAACAATAGCCGCTTCAACAGGGTACATATTCAGACGCGACGCAATAAAGTAGCCGCTTAACGCCATCGCAATAACGATCGAACCACACACCACGACGTAGCCGACGGAGAAGACCGACACCACGCTCTCCAGCGGAACATACAACATGCCCAGACCAATCATCAGCGGCCAGACCAGCGCTGCCGAGACGAATTTATAGCAGCTGTGCGCCCCCTGCTCCATTGAGTCCGGGATCAATTTGAAATACTTACACAGTACGGCAATCAGGATCATCAGTACCGGGCCAGGAATATGCACCAGTTTTTCAAACAGCCCACCGACAATGAAAAACGCACACACCATCAGCAGCCCACCGCCCATCAGGTGGAAATCGGTCGGTTGTACGCTCTGCGTGCTGGTAAACAAACTATGGTCGTCTTTACTGCGGGTTAACATACCATTCCCGGACAGAGAAGGACGTTTCATCCCCAGACGCGCCAGCGTGCCTGCACAGATGATGGCGAAGATATTTCCCACCACGGCAGCCGGTGCCAGCTGCGCGACATACACATCAGGGGTTTGCCCCAGTATTGCCGAATAGGCCAGCGACAACGGCAAGATCCCCTCACCAATTCCACCGCCAATAATCGGTACGATGATGAAGAAGAACGTGTGATATGGGGTGTAGCCAAACAACGAACCGACAATAAGCCCACTCAACACCGCCATCAGCGTTCCCACCACCAGCGGCACGAACATACGGATCATCCCCTGGATCAGCAGGATGCGGTTCATCCCCAGAATACTCCCCACCACCAGACAGGCGATGACGAAATAGAGCAAATTCGCCTCTTTCATCAGCAGATGAACGGTATCCAGCGTGTGTTTCTCAAATACGCCGAAGTAAACCAGCACGGAGGGTAGCATCAGGCACAGTATTGCCGGGCCACCGATATCTTTCAGGACAGGGATCTGACGGCCAATTTTGGCAAACGCAAAACCGAGGGTCATGATCACCGCAAGTCCGCCAATCATGTTTTTTGGCAGTAGCCCTGCCCAGGCAGAAGTCGCCACAATGGTCGCAATGCCCACAAACAGCAACAGCGGGACAGTACCCACGTCGGTATTGCTCAGCCCGAAGGCAAAACGCGAGGATGGTGCAGGAGAGGTTTGTACAGGATTATCTTTCATATAATCACCTGATTAGTGAGTTCGGATATACAGATAAACAGGAATAAACACAGAGTATTCCTGATGATAAAATATTCTTAAATATGAAATACGTAATCAAAAGGCCATTTATAAAAACAGGCTCAGGGTGAAAATAGCATGATGGTGTTAAGGGAAATGTGAACGCTATGGGGGTTTTATTTTAAATAACTTAATTCATTATTAAGTAACTAAAGTAATTAAAAGTGAGATTGCGCCTGTCTCAACGCATTTTCTTGTCATTTATCAATTTATGACGCGCTCATTACTTATCCAACTAAAACAACCTTTTTGAAATTAATAAAACCAGGGAGAGTGTGACCGTTATCACTCCTGCCCTGTTTCCTAACCGCTAGATTGTGCGTCAACAAAACCCATAAAATACCCTACAGGAAATATTATGCCCTCATTACTGCTACAGTCACTGTTTCCGCTCGTCTTTATTATGTTACTCGGATGGCTAAGCGGGAAACTTGGATATACTCGTCGCGAAGATGCAAACGTCCTGGCGACGGTAGTCATCCGTTTCGCCCTGCCATTCCATCTTTTTATCGGCGCATTAAATACGGACCCAGGTAAAATTAAGAACATGACATTTATGGCTGTTCTGGTTGTCGGCTTAATGGGTTCGTATTTACTGACGTTATTTATTTCACGCTTTGTCTTTCGTCACGATATCAAAACCAGCGCCATTCAGTCACTGGTTTGTGCCTTCCCGGATATGGCCTACTTTGGTGCCCCCGTTCTTGCGGTATTGATTGGCCCGGAAGGATTTATCGGCGTGCTTATCGGCAACATTATTACCAGTGTCATCATGATCCCGTTGACTATCGTCTTGATTCGTATGGGTGATAAGAACGGTGACGACAGCCTTAATGCGCTACATCCGGGCGCTATGGTGATGCAAAACCTGATTAAAGCGGTACGCAACCCAATCGTCTGGATCCCGGTAACGGGGGTGTTATTAAGCCTGGCGGGTTTACAGATACCCCATATTCTTAGCATGCCGATTGAGATGGTAGGTAAAGTTTCCGGCGGTCTTTCACTGTTTGCTCTCGGCCTGTTGTTCTACGGCGAACGTCCAACATTGAATGTGCAGACGTTTACCAATATCGGGATTAAAAACCTTATTCAGCCTGCCATGATGGCAGCTGCAGGGCTGGCATTTGGTCTTAGCCATACATTACTGCAACAGGTCGTCATTATTGGCGCGACCCCTTCTGCTATCGCCGCAGGGATGTTTGCCTTGCGCAGCGATACGTATATTGATACTGCATCCTCTTCCATTTTAATTGGTACTGCCGTCGGCGTCGTGACCGAAGGCATCATGATTTATTTAATTTCTTAATCTGCCTTATTTTAAAAAATATTTCAGGAGTCAACCATGTCTCGTAAAGAAGTGCTCTACACGCCGTATAATGGCGCTGTTTTACTGGAAAATCCGTTATTAAATAAAGGGCTCGCATTCATTAAAGAAGAGCGTGATAACTTTAACCTGCATGGCTTATTACCACACAATGTAGAAACCATTGAAGAACAAACTGAACGTGCCTGGGTACAATTCTGCCATTTTAAAAGTGATATTTCTCGTCACGTGTACCTGCGCAACATTCAGGATACTAACGAGACCTTATTTTACAACCTGTTGCGTTCGCATCTGAAAGAGACATTACCCATTATCTATACCCCAACGGTCGGCGAAGCCTGTGAACATTTCTCCACTATTTATCGCCGCGCGCGTGGCCTGTTTATTTCATGGCCTAACCGTCATCGTATTGATGAGATGCTGCAGAGCTTCTCGCGCAATGATATTCGCGTGATCGTTGTGACAGACGGTGAGCGTATTCTGGGGCTTGGCGATCAGGGTATCGGCGGGATGGGCATTCCCATTGGCAAATTGTCATTGTATACCGCGTGCGGCGGTATTCATCCGGCTTCCACCCTGCCAATTATGCTGGATGTGGGTACCAATAATCAGCAGCATCTGGACGACCCAATGTATATGGGCTGGCGTCATCCACGTATCAGCGACGATCAGTACGCTGAGTTTATGGATATGTTTATCAATACCGTCAAAAACCGCTGGCCTGATGTGCTGTTGCAGTTTGAAGATTTCGCGCAGAAAAACGCGACCAAACTGCTCCAGCGTTACCGCGACCAGCTCTGCTGTTTCAACGACGACATCCAGGGAACAGCGGCCGTCACCGCCGGTACGTTGATTGCAGCCGCCCACGCTGCCGGAACCCGCATTCGCGATCAGCGCGTGGTCTTCCTGGGCAGCGGTTCAGCCGGATGCGGTATCGCAGAAAAAATCGTGGCGCTGATGGTTGATGACGGGCTGACGGAGTCTGAAGCCCGCCGCCGGGTCTTTATGGTCGATCGCTTTGGCTTATTGACCGACGATATGACCAACCTGCTCGACTTCCAGAAAAAGCTGCTGACCGCGCGTGAAGACATTCGCGACTGGCAGGTGGAATCGAACAATATTTCGCTGATGGAAGTGGTAAAAAATGCGCATCCGACGGTGATGATTGGCGTCTCGGGGCAGCCAGGTCTGTTCAGCGAAGAGATTGTCAAAGAGATGCACCGCCACTGCCCGCGTCCGGTTATTATGCCGCTCTCGAACCCGACATCACGCGCAGAAGCACAGCCGCAGGATCTGATCGAATGGACGCAGGGTGCCGCGCTTGTGGCAACAGGAAGCCCGTTCGCCCCGGTGTTCTGGCAGAACGCACAGTATGACATTGCCCAGTGTAACAATGCCTATGTCTTCCCGGGGCTGGGTCTGGGGGTACTGGCCAGCAATGCCCGCCGGGTTACCGAGGAGATGTTGATGGTGGCAAGCCGCAGTCTGGCAGCACAATCGCCACTGGTCACCACCGAAAAAGGCGGATTGCTGCCACCGGTCGATCAGATTGAAACCGTGTCACGCAATATTGCGTTTGCCGTTGCCCGTGCTGCCATTGAGCAAGGCATTGCGCCAGCGATAAACGACGAGGAACTCATGGCGCGTATCGAGAAGACGTACTGGCAGGCGGATTATGCGCCGTATCGCAGGTCATCACTGTAACGTCTCAGGCCGGGTGAAGCGTCACGTCACCCGGCCCAAAATCACATCGAATACCCTGGCTTTTTAATCAACTCATCCAGCTTCGGGCCAATTTCCGTGTCCCAGACCTGCTCTTTCCAGTCCTCAGGCTGCACCTGGTTCAGCGCAACTGACACGGAACTGTCTTTACTGTTGAAATGGCGAATAATCACCTCAGCAATATCCGCCGCCAGTGCGGTTTTTTGTTCGTCATTGAGATCGCGGGGAAAACATTTGATATCTACGTGTGGCATGAGCAGGCTTCCGGTTGTGAGTCAGGGGTCCACGTTATCAGATAATCTCGTTCGCCTTTAACACCTTGTGCAGTTCAGGGAGCGAACAGACCACATCCGCAATGGCCGTTATCTTCGGTGTATTTTCCGCAAACCACTCGTGCCGTGGCCCCCAGGTGCGCATCACCGCAATATAGACATCAATCAGGGTCAACTGCTCACCAAACGTAAACGGTGCCGCCTGAAGATGGTTATCCAGCCACAGGTAGAGAAATTTACGGTATTCGAGGCAATTCTGCCTGAGCTGATCTGGGGCATCCGGAACCCAGCGATCAGGGTAATCGGCATAAGTGAACGTAGGATAAACGTTAGCGACCAGCCAAATCAGCAAACGCTGAAACTGCTGGCGTTCAGGCTGACCGACAGACGGAGCAAGATCGGGACATCGATCGAGCACCATCAGGGCAATCGCTGCCGTTTCGCTCATGATCGTGCCGTTTTCCAGCTCCAGCGTCGGCACCTGGCACAGTGGGTTAAGCTTTTCCAGCAAGTCGCGCTGCGGACCGGGCGTGTCAAACCCGTTCACGTTGATATAGCGGTAAGGAATGTCTGCCAGGGTCAGCATCACTTCACTGATTGCCGAGCCCCAGCCGGGTACGCCATAGAGTTTAATCATGTTGCCCCCTCAGGGTTCAAAACCCTAAGTGTAGAGCAGCATCAGTCAGTCACGGGTTCACCTACAGCACTTTTGACAGGAACTGGCGCGTTCGCGCGTGTGACGGACGGTTCAACACGTCGTCACTGCTGCCCTGCTCAACAATTTTACCGTCAACCATAAATACCACCTGATCCGCCACTTCCCGGGCAAAACCGATCTCATGGGTGACGACCACCAGTGTGGTGCCCGAACGGGCGAGTTTTTTAATCACGTCCAGCACTTCACCCACCCGTTCCGGATCGAGTGCCGAAGTCGGTTCATCAAACAAAATCACGCGGGGGCGCAGCGCCAGTGCGCGAGCAATCGCGATACGCTGCTGCTGACCGCCGGAGAGGTGACGCGACCACGCATCTGCTTTATCGCGCAACCCCACCATATCCAGCAGGCTGTATGCCCTTTCCACTGCCTCTTTTTTGCTGAGTTTTTTATGCGCAACAGGCGCTTCAATCAGGTTTTCCAGCACCGTCAGATGCGGAAAGAGATTAAAGTTCTGGAACACGTATCCCACATTGATGCGCTGTTTGAGGATCTCTTTCTCTTTCAGCTCGTAGAGTTTGTCACCCTGACGGCGATAACCAATGTAATCCCCGTCAATCTGGATAAACCCTTCGTCGACACGTTCCAGATGGTTAATGGTGCGCAGCAGTGTCGATTTACCGGAGCCTGACGGCCCAAGAATTACCGTAACGGAACCCGGCGGGATCTCAAGCGTGACGTTATCGAGCGCTTTATGGCGGCCAAAGAACTTACTGACGCCGGTGATTGAAATATGTCCTTCAGGAGAGGCTTGCATGGACAGGCTCCTGTACTGGTGTGGTGGTGACAGAACGGACGCGGTGGGTCACCCGGTTCTGATTAACGGCAGAGCGGCGTTCGCTGCGGGCGAGCCCGCGTTCGACAACGTGCTGAATAACAGACAATACGGTGGTAATCACCAGATACCAGACAGCGCCCACCATCAGCAGTGGAATGACCTCCTGCGTGCGGTTGTAGATCATCTGGATGGTGTAGAACAGTTCCGGCATCGCCAGGACGTACACCATCGCCGTCCCTTTGGCGAGGCTGATGATTTCGTTGAATCCGGACGGCAGAATGGTGCGCAACGCCTGAGGCAGGATAATGCGCACGGTACGACGCCAGGCGGGCAGCCCAAGCGCGGCGGCGGCTTCATACTGACCGTGATCGACACCAAGAAAGCCCCCGCGAATAATTTCAGCGGTATAGGCGCTCTGCACCAGCGTTAACCCCACCACGGCGGTGGAAAACTGCCCCAGCACGTTGATGGTTTCAAAACTGCCCCAGGTGATGCGGGTAAACGGCACCCCGAGGGAGAGTGTGTCGTAGAGGTATGAGAAGTTGTAGAGGATGATCAGAACCACAATCAACGGCAGAGAACGAAACAGCCAGATGTAACCCCAGGCCAGGCTGCTTAACAACCAGGAAGAGGACAATCTTGCCAGCGCCAGCATGCCGCCGATTATCACACTCAGCGCAGTACCAATCAGCGTCAACAGCAGCGTCTGCCCGACACCGTCCAGGATCGCCGGGTCAAAGAACCAGCGGGCGAATACCGCCCACTCCCAGCGAGGATTAAAGGCCACGGACTGTATCACGATCGCCAGCACAAACAGCGCCGCGACTGCACCGACGGCACGCAGCGGATATCGTGCCGGGACAACCTTAATGGTTTCAACGTTGCTCATCGTCGTTCCTCATGCAGTTTTACTGAACGCTTCGCGTACCAGCGTTTTGGTGAAACGCAGCCGGCCATCAAACGGCGGCTGGCTGTACTCTTCCGGATCGCGATTCAGATCAAACTGCGGCTGATACCCCTGGCTGATATAGAGCCTGACCGCCTCCGGCTGACGAAAACCGGTGGTGAGGTAAATCTGGCTGTAACCTGCCAGCACAGCCCGACGCTCCAGCTCCTGTACCACGCGGGCCGCGAGGCCCTGTTGACGTAACGCCTTATGCGTCCAGATGCGTTTGATTTCGGCCGTATGTTCGTCAAAGGGTTTGTACGCGCCGGTAGCGATGGTCTCTCCGTCACGCTCCAGCACAATAAACAGCCCCTGTGGCGCTAAGTACCACTCCGTCAGCTCCACTTCGGCGTCTTTAGAGAAGTAGTCCCCGTACCGGGCAGCGTACTCACCGAACAACCCATCGATGATGGGTTGAAGATCGGCATCTTCCGGCGAAACGTCACGAAATTGCTCGCTCATATCCTCTCCTTAATCACCCAGCCCGGCCGGGTTCACTTCTGAACCGGGAATACGCTCTACCCCTTCCCCCCAGCGGTTCAGCACTTTGTCGTAATCGCCGTTTTTGATCACCCCGTTAAGCGCGGTTTGTACCGGTTCAACCAGGCCGCTGCCTTTTTTCAGCGTCACTGCAATATGTGCCGCCTTCGGCCAGCCGCCGTCGACGCTGCCGACCAGCTTAGTTTTACCGGTCAATGCCGCTTTCCACGCACCAATCACGTTCGGGCCAAAGTACGCATCTGCACGTCCTGACTGGATAGCCAGGGTTTGCGCCGCATCGTCTTTGGTGTACACAGGGGTAAAGGGTTTGAGACCTTTTTTGAGGTTTTCAGCATTCCATGCCAGCAAAATGGCCTCCTGATTTGTACCGGAACCCACGATAATGCGCAGTCCGGCGATATCTTCCGCCTTCTGAAGCGAGGTGATCGGGCTGGTTGATTTCACGTAAAAGCCGAGTGAATCCTTCCGGTACGTCGCAAAATCAAACTTCTCTTTGCGCTCTCTGGTGACGGTGATATTGCTGATGGCGGCATCGTATTTCCCGGACGCCACGCCCAGCGGCCAGTCCTCCCAGGAGGTGGGCACCACGTTCAGCTCCAGCCCCAGACTGTCAGCCACCAGACGGGCGATGTCGACTTCACTCCCGAGCAGCGTTTTGTTGTCATCGGAGAAAACCGTCAGCGGCGGTTGATTCAGACCTGCCACCGCAACGGTAAATTTACCCGGTACGGCAAAACGATAATCTTTCGGTAACTGTGCGATCGCGTCGCCATTTTTAGCGGTATTGACGGGATTTTTATTGGCCTCAATGCTCACGCCAGTACCATTAATGTTCACATTCTCTGCCCAGACGGCAGGGGTAAAGGCCAGCGCAAGCGCCAGAATAAGCGATGTTTTTTGCATAGCGGTGTTCTCTTTTATTGTTGTGTGAAATGATTTTTAGGTTCGTCTAAACCCAGACTGTCGCGCAGCGTGGTGCCCGGGTATTCAGTACGGAACAGGCCACGAGCCTGCAAGACAGGCACCACCTGTTCCACAAAGCGCGGGAAGGTGTCCGGCGTACCGCCCTGAATGATGAAGCCGTCTGCCGCATATCCCTCAAACCAGGCCTGAAGGCCGTCTGCCACCTGTTCTGGCGTGCCGGAAAAACGTGGTCGCGGAGACGCCGCCTCCAGTGCCACCTGACGCAGGGTTAAGTGGCGTTCACGGGCATTACGCTTAATTTCATCGGTGGTACTGCGGAAGCTGTTTTTCCCCAGCTCGCCAATATCCGGGAACGGCTCGTCGAGCGGATACTGGCTAAAATCATGATGTTCGAAATAACGTCCGAGGTAATTCAGGGCATCGTTAACTGACACCAGTGCCGCCGTCGTTTGATATTGCTTCTCCACGTCCTCAGCATTTTCTCCAACAATTACGCTGACGCCCTGGAATATATGTAAATCGGACGCCCTGCGGCCATTTATTTCCAGCAACTGTTTCACATCGCGATAAAACACTTTCGCTTCGTCTAACGTGTCGTGATGAGTAAATATGGCGTCGGCGTGTTTCGCCGCCAGTTTTTTACCGTCATCTGATGCCCCGGCCTGAAATACAATGGGGCGACCCTGCGGCGTGCGGCCAATATTAAGCGGCCCGGCCACCTGGAAGAAATCACCGTGATGATCGAGGGTATGCAGTTTTGCCGGATCAAAGAACTGTCCGCTCTCTTTGTCGCGCACAAAAGCGTCTTCCTCCCAGGAGTCCCACAACCCTTTCACCACCTCCAGATATTCGTCGGCAATACGGTAACGCAGGGCGTGCTCAGGGTGTTTTTCGCGGGAAAAATTCTTCGCCGAGCCTTCCAGCGGCGAGGTCACCACGTTCCAGCCTGCGCGGCCATTGCTCAGGTGATCCAGGCTGGCAAACTGACGCGCCACGGTAAAAGGCTCACTGTAGGAGGTGGATAACGTTCCTACCAGCCCCAGGCGTGAAGTCATACTCGCCAGTGCAGATAACACCGTTAACGGCTCAAAACGATTTAAAAAATGCGGGATTGATTTCTCGTTAATATAAAGGCCGTCAGCGACAAATAAAAAATCGAGCTTCCCCTCCTCCGCTTTTAACGCCGTCGCTTTGACGAAATCAAAGTTAATACTGGCATCTGCGATCGCCGCAGGATGACGCCAGGCAGACATATTTCCGGAGGCACCATGTAAAATGGTTCCCAGCCGCAATTGACGCGTTGCAGACATATTCACCTCTGATAAATTAAATTTGATGCAGTGCTTTTTCCGCAAGCTGGGCAAAATAGCGAGCGGCGGGTTCAATGAGTGCTTCGTCCGGGTTAAATGCCGGGTGATGCAGACCAAACGGGCTGGCGCTGCCAATACTGACAAATGCCCCTGGTATCTGCTGCAAATAGACCGCGAAATCTTCCCCGCCCATATGCAGTTCGGCGTGCCGGGTTTCGTATCCTGCGTCTCTGGCAACAGATGTGGCGAATTCAGCCCAGCGTTCGTCGTTCACCAGCGCATCTGGCCCGGCATACCAGGTGATATCAATCTGCGCGCTAAACGCGCGGGCAAACCCGGAGGCAATTTCACCCACACGCGCTTTGACATTCTGCTGGACTTCGGTGCGATGTGTGCGCAGGGTGCCTTCCAGCTCGACGCTTTCCGGCAACACATTCCAGGTGTTTCCACCGGCGATACGCGTAACGCTCAGCACCACAGAATCCAGCGTATTGACGTTACGGCTGGCGACACTTTGCAGCGCCGTGACCAGCTGACTCGCCAGCACGATGGCATCGTTTCCTTCATGTGGGCGAGCGGCATGCGCACCTTTACCGGTAATGCGGATAACAAACCGATCGACACTGGCGTAGAACGGTCCTCCACGGGTGGCGAACTCACCTACCGGCAGACCCGGCTCGTTGTGCATGCCGAAGATGGCGCGGACATCACGCAAGGCTCCCGCCCGAACCATGCTCTTTGCACCGCCAAAGTTCTCTTCGGCGGGTTGAAACAGGATCCGCACGCGACCGTTGAGCGACGCTTCACGCTCTTTCAGTTTTAATGCTGCGCCGAGGATCACGCTGGTGTGGATATCGTGCCCGCAGGCATGCATCACCCCTGCACGTTGTGAGCTAAACGCAACTCCGCTGCGCTCTTCCACGGGTAACGCGTCAATATCGGCCCGCAGTGCAATCAGCTTTTTACCCGTGCCGATTTCCGCAACCAGCCCGGTAGGCAGTTCGTAAGGTAACGGGGTAATACCGGCATTCGTCAGCCACTGGCGCAGGCGGGCCGTCGTTTCGACCTCCTGACCAGACAGTTCAGGGTTCTGGTGCAGCTCACGACGCCAGGCAATCAGTTGTTCACCAAAACTCATGCCGTGACCTCCTTATCGGGACGAGCCTGCGCCAGCAGACGCAGGGACTGGACGCGCGTTGAGCCATCGGCAACCGGCGTGTCGATCATAAATTCGTCAATGCCCCATTTCTGGTGTAATGCATCTAACTGCTCCAGTACCGACTCAGCGGTACCCGCCAGCAGAGACTGCGCCCGACGGGCAATCCGCACCGGCTCACTTCCCGCCTGGCGTGCAAAGGCGTAGGCCTGCTCTTCGCTGGCCACGGTGACGCGCTGGCCGTTTGCCAGCTCCACGCCCCACACTTCAACTTTTTGCGCCAGCGCGTCTGCCTCGGTCTGTGTCGGCGCAACAATCACCTGCACGGCCACAATCACCTCTCGGGTGCTGTTTTTGCGCCAGAACGTTACAACGTCACGCAGAAGCCCGGGATCGCCATTCAGGTGTGCGGCAAAGACAAAGTGCCAGTCAAGTGATGCCGCCAGCTGCGCGCTTTCCGTGCTCGCCCCCAGCAAAAAACCCTGTGCCGGTACCGGCGGTAACGGGGTGGCGCGTACGGCCTCTTCCCCTGACGTGTTTTCCGGATGGATCCAGCTGTCCAGTTGCGTCAGCTGTTCGGCAAAGCTGCCCTTTGCCTGTTGATTCAGACCGTGCTGTAACGCGCGGGTAGAGAGTGGCAAACCACCGGGGGCTTTCCCGACACCCAGATCCACGCGACCCGGCGCAAGCGCCGCTAATACATTGAAGTTTTCGGCAACTTTGTACGGGCTGTAATGTTGCAGCATCACGCCGCCCGACCCCACGCGGATACGTTTTGTTTGTCCCAGTATCCAGGCAATCAGCAGCTCCGGTGAGGGGCTCGCCAGCTGCGGGGTATTGTGGTGCTCGGCAATCCAGAAGCGGTGATAACCCAGTGTTTCCGCCTGTTGTGCCAGTGTTAAGGTTCGCGCCAGCGCATCGGCGGCCGTTTCATTTTCAGCTATGGGGCTTTTATCCAGAATGCTGATTCGCCAGGACATGTTGCGTTCTCGTTTGACTTAACATGTCGACATTATTAAAGGTGTATTTCACCGCTGAGAAACAATTAATTTACATTTAGATTGCCAGAAATCAGATATACAAAACCCTGCTATGCATAAGCCTTTAGTGAGCGCATGGCGTACTTGCCACCATACGTTGCCACCCTGTTAATCTAACGCTATTTCAATTTTTCAGTTTTACTGGAGGATATACGTCGCGCTCATAATTTGGTTTAGGTCAATCATTTGCATTGAGGTAGAAAAATGAACCTGCAGTTATTTTCATATTTATTACAATATCCTCTTTAAACATGTAAAAAATAGTTAACTTAGGGTATTTAGAATATCTTCATTTTCGTGGAGAATACGCCGACGGCAAAACAACAGAATAAATTCTCAATCTAGCCTGCGTTTTATTGGGTGGTATTTCTTTTACTTATATATCATTATGGAGTTACTCATGCGGCGTAACACTCCCGTTACACAAAACGAGTATTTACTTAACGAAGGTTCGACGTTAATGTCGACTACCAATACGCATAGCCATATTACCTATGCAAATTCAGCCTTTATTGAAGCCAGTGGATATAAAGAAGAAAATCTTCTGGGTGAACCCCATAATGTCATTCGCCATCCCGATATGCCTGCCGAGGCATTTGGAGATATGTGGTTCACCCTGCAGCAGGGAGAGAGCTGGACGGGGCTGGTCAAGAACCGTCGTCACAACGGGGATCACTACTGGGTTCGCGCCAACGTCACCCCGGTGTATCAGAATGAATCGTTAACCGGCTATATTTCGGTACGTAATATTCCTACCCGCGAAGAGATCGCCACCAGTGAAAAGCTCTATGAAAAAGTCCGCAACAACGAATTAAAACAGCATCGCTTTTATAAAGGGTTAGTGGTTCGCAGAGGAATACTTGCCTTCACCTCTCTGTTTAAACGAATGAGTACCACAAAACGCATTAATAGCGGAATTACGGTTACCACCCTGCTCGCCTGCTTGCTGGTATTTTCATTCCCCCAAAGTATTACGCAGGTAAGTGGACTTGTTGCACTCTTTATTGCTCTGGCTCTTTATCTGCATGTACAAATATCTCGCCCGGTGAAAACCATTGTGCACCAAATGCAGCGCGTCGTTTCGGGTCGCAAAACCGACTATTACCATTTTGACAGAGTCGATGAAATTGGCCTGATGATGCGTCTGGTGAATCAGTCAGGGTTAAACCTTAATTCACTGGTAGACGATGTTGGCGCGCAAATTTCCGGTATTGGTACCATTAGCCAACAGGTAGCAAAAGAAGGCGTGGCATTACAGGCGCGCTCGGAAGAAACCGCAGATGACCTGCAGCAAACGGCCGCAGCAGTAGAAGAAATTGCCAGCGCCGTTCAACAGACGGCAGAAACGGCAAAAGAAGCGATCCAGATGGCGGATCGCACCAGCGCCAGCGCCAACAGCGGTGAAGCCATGATGAAACAGACCATCGGCATGATGCAGTCCATTTCACGTGATAACAGCCAAATCGTCGATATTATTGGTGTGATTGACCGTATCGCTTTTCAGACCAATATTCTGGCGCTAAACGCAGCCGTTGAAGCAGCACGTGCTGGTGAAGCCGGGCGTGGTTTTGCGGTGGTGGCAGCAGAAGTGCGCAACCTCGCGCAACACTCCGCGACAGCAGCCAAAGAGATCAAGCTGCTTATTGAGAAAAATGTCTCCAGCGTTAACTCTGGCGTGGAAATGGTTGAGCAAACCGAAACACAACTGACAGTGATGGTTGGTAACGTACTGCAGATGTCTTCCCTGATTAAGGAGATCGGTCATGCCACGCAGGAGCAGACTCAGGCACTCGCACTTATCAACGAGTCCATCTCCCGCATCGGCGTGATGACGCATAACAATACAGGGATGGTGGATCACGTCACCCGCGCTGCAAATCACCTGACGCAGCGCACCACGCGTCTGCAGCAGGCGATTGCGGTCTTTGGCGGTTAACGGCCCTGATACTGCTCGTCGGTAACTTTTTCCAGCCACTCAACCGGGCTGCCGTTTACTGCCTCGGCGATGGCGATATGCGTCATCGCCGTTTGTGCGCTCGCACCGTGCCAGTGCTTCACGCCAGGCGGGATCCAGGCAATATCACCCTGATTCAACGGTTCCGCCTCTTTACCCCACTCCTGTAACCAGCCGCGTCCCTGGGTGACAATCAGCGTTTGTCCAAGAGGATGGGTATGCCAGGCAGTGCGTGCCCCCGGTTCAAAGGTTACCGTTGCGCCACCCACTTTAGCGGGCTCCGTCGCCTGGAAAGGCGCGTCAATACGAACAGTACCGGTAAACCAGGCTTCTGGTCCCTGAATCGAAGGTAATGAACCACTACGGATAATTTTCATGATGTTCTCCTCATTTGCTGTTGTGCTAACAGTAGCGCAAGGGTGCCGTGAGTATTAGACTGCATAATAAGAAAGGAACCATGAATGTAATTCATAAATTGGATAAGCCGTGATGTTAAAAGACAATTTCAACGATCTGATCTCTTTTATGGTCGTCGCCCGCGAGCGCAGTTTTACGCGGGCAGCGGCACAGCTTGGAGTTTCGCAATCTGCGCTGAGCCATGCCATGCGCAATCTGGAAACCCGGCTGGACGTTCGCCTGCTCACCCGCACCACGCGTAGCGTTGCCCCAACCGAGGCTGGCGAACAGCTTTTTATGCGCTTAAGCCCGCATCTGCTGGAAATCGAACAGGAACTGACTGCGCTGCGCGACACGCGCGACAGACCGGCAGGAAATATTCGCATCACCGCCGGTGAACACGCGATGAGCGCCGTGCTGTGGCCGGTACTGAAACCCTTTATGGTGAAATATCCCGACATCAATGTAGAAGTGACGGTGGATAACGGCCTGACCGATATTGTGGATGGCCGTTTTGATGCTGGGATTCGTCTGGGTGAACAGGTGGCGAAAGATATGATTGCGGTGCGGATCGCACCAGATATGCGGATGCTCGTGGTGGGTTCAGCTGATTATCTCCAGCGTTTTGGTGTACCGGAAACACCCGAGCAGCTTGAACAGCATCGCTGTATTAATATGCGCCTGCCAACGCGCGGGGGGTTATATGCCTGGGAATTTGAACGTGACGGACGCGAGTTACGCGTGCGGGTTGAGGGGCAACTGACGCTCAACAACCTACCGCAGCGTATCGACGCCGCTGAAAACGGACTGGGGCTGGCCTACGTGCCTGAAGACACCGTCCAGGAGGCCATCGCTCAGGGACGGTTAATCCCGGTATTGCAGGAGTGGTGCCCGACATTTGACGGCTATCATCTTTATTACCCTGGTCGCCGCCAGCACACCACTGCCTTTGCTTTACTGCTTGAAGCCCTGCGCAAACAGTAAGTTACTTCCCGACGCGTGCCTGCAGATGCTTCGGATAACGGTCACCGACAACATCAATCTGCATCAGCGCGTGGTTGATGTTATTAAGCGCTTTTTGTGACAACGTCACGTTAACGGCATCCAGATTCTCCTCCAGACGGTGGAGTTTGGTTGTCCCCGGGATCGGTACAATCCACGGTGCTTTTGCCAATAGCCAGGCCAGTGCGATTTGCGCAGGCGTGACCCCCTGCTCTGCGGCCAGCGCTTTCACCACGTCGATTAACCGCTGATTCGCCAGACGCGACGCTTCGCTAAAGCGCGGGACGATATTGCGGAAATCACTGCTGTCGAAGGTGGTACGGGAGTCAATTGCGCCGGTCAAAAAGCCCTTACCCAGCGGGCTGAAAGGAACAAAGCCGATGTTCAGCTCCGCCAGAAGCGGCAGGATCTCCTGTTCAGGCTGTCGCCACCATAATGAATATTCACTCTGCAACGCAGTGACCGGACACACTGCATGAGCGCGACGGATGGTTTCAGCACTCGCCTCTGAGAGACCGAAATGTTTCACCTTACCTTCTGCGATAAGATCGGCAATCGTACCGGCGACCTCTTCAACAGGGACATCCGGATCCACGCGATGCTGGTAATAGAGATCGATATAATCGGTTTTCAATCGCTTTAGCGAACCTTCTATTACCGCGCGTATGTGCTCAGGGCGGCTGTTAAGCATCTGACCGGGTTTATCGCAGTCAAAACCAAATTTAGTGGCGATCACCACCTTATCGCGAACGGGTGCAAGTGCCTCGCCCACCACATCTTCATTGATAAAAGGACCATAAATTTCTGCGGTATCAAAAAAGGTCACACCGCGTTCGACCGCAGCACGAATAAGCGCAATGGCCTGTTGTTTTTCCGTGGCCGGACCATAGCCATAGCTCAACCCCATACAGCCAAGTCCCAGTGCGGATACCGTTAACCCCTGTCGTCCTAATTGTCGCTGCTGCATTGTTTACCTCATACATCTGCTTTTGATGTATTAACTCTATGCACTTTCTTTTATGAGCACTATAGAGAAGAAAAGCTTGTCGTTATGAATTAAAATCATCAATGCCGCCGCGTAACTATTAAGCTAATCTGATGATTAAATCAGCGCATCTCTGAATGTTATGACTAAAAAATCACCACGATTCAGCGTGTTGTGATCCCCGTCTGCTCTGACCACACAATTTCCTTCGACGTGCATCACTTTCGGCACGGTTATATTTTGCGTCGCTTATCAATTGCGGGTAGGATGCCTCGCCATGTTTCGCCTTATCCATACGCAGAATGACTGGAAAGGCAACATGTGTCTGCGCAGAAGCAATCGTTTGTTTCGCTCCCTGCCAGGTACGACTATCACGATAATGGTTCAGACAGGCAAACAGGTAACTCAATGAAAACAAGCAATAAAAGCGCAGCCGATCATCATGCTGCGAGACGTCGCTGGTTGAACTCCCACGAAGAGGGCTACCACAAAGCGATGGGCAACCGTCAGGTTCAAATGATCGCCATCGGTGGCGCTATCGGCACAGGTCTGTTTTTAGGTGCTGGTGCTCGTCTGCAGATGGCGGGTCCGGCTCTCGCCCTGGTCTATCTGGTGTGTGGGATCTTCTCCTTCTTTATTCTCCGTGCGCTGGGCGAACTGGTACTGCATCGCCCTTCCAGCGGCAGTTTTGTCTCTTATGCCCGTGAGTTTCTCGGCGAAAAAGCCGCCTATGTTGCAGGCTGGATGTACTTCGTTAACTGGGCGATGACCGGTATCGTCGATATCACCGCCGTTGCGCTGTATATGCACTACTGGGGCGCGTTTGGCGATGTGCCGCAATGGGTGTTTGCCCTCGGTGCGCTGGCCATTGTCGGCACGATGAACATGATCGGCGTGAAGTGGTTCGCGGAGATGGAGTTCTGGTTTGCGCTGGTAAAAGTGCTGGCGATCGTGGTGTTCCTGGTGGTTGGTACGGTATTCCTCGGCAGCGGTAAGCCGCTGGACGGTAATGCCACGGGCTTCCACCTGATAACCGATAACGGCGGTTTCTTCCCGCACGGTCTGCTGCCTGCGCTGGTTCTGGTTCAGGGCGTGGTGTTTGCCTTTGCCTCTATTGAACTGGTGGGGACGGCGGCGGGCGAATGTAAAGATCCGCAGACGATGGTTCCAAAAGCGATCAACAGCGTTATCTGGCGCATTGGCCTGTTTTATGTTGGTTCCGTGGTACTGCTGGTTCTGCTGCTGCCGTGGAATGCCTACCAGGCAGGTCAGAGTCCGTTCGTGACCTTCTTCTCTAAGCTTGGCGTGCCTTACGTTGGCAGCGTGATGAACATCGTGGTACTAACTGCGGCGCTCTCCAGCCTGAACTCCGGTCTTTACTCTACCGGTCGTATTCTGCGCTCCATGTCGATGGGTGGCTCTGCACCGAAATTCATGTCGAAGATGAGCAAGCAGCATGTCCCTTACGCGGGCATTCTGGCAACGCTGGTGGTGTATGTTTTCGGTGTGTTCCTGAACTATCTGGTACCGTCTCAGGTGTTTGAGATCGTGCTGAACGTTGCCGCACTCGGCATTATCGCCTCCTGGGCCTTTATCGTGGTCTGTCAGATGCGTCTGCGTAAAGCGATTAAAGAAGGCAAAGCCGCTGACGTCAGCTTTAAGTTGCCAGGCGCACCGGTGACCTCATGGCTCACCCTGCTGTTCCTGTTCAGCGTGCTGGTACTGATGGCGTTTGACTACCCGAACGGCACCTACACCATTGCCACCATCCCACTGCTGGCAGTGCTGTTGATTGCAGGCTGGTTTGGCGTACGTAAACGCGTTCACGAAATTCACAGCACCGCGCCGGTTCATCCTGATGATGAAAAGCAAGACGGCCCGCTGATTGAAGAGACCTCGCGTTAATTATCAAAAAAGGGAAGGCATTTGCCTTAATGCTTGTCAGTTAAACCTGGTGGATAATTCCGTTCACCTTAATATCCGCAGAAAATAATACGCTCACAATCTGTGAACGGGACAAGGGGGCCACCGCGGCCCCCTTATCAATCCCCGCGGCCCCGCAGAGAAATCGGTGCTTCGCACTGCACTCACCTCCCGACCCGCTGCCTGCGGTCGGCTCGACTCAAGTGAAGTGGTTTAATAGTTTTAGACACGTTCAGAGGTTATAAATTAAATAACTGATGAGGTGCAAAAAATGAATTCACGCCGATTTACCCCAGAGTTTAAACGCGAGTGCGCTGAGCTGGTCCTTGACCATGGCTACTCATTCCGCCAGGCCTGCGAAGCCTCTGATGTCGGTGTCACGGCCATGAGACGCTGGGTCAGACAGCTTGAAATTGAACGTGGTGGCCTGGTTTTATCCGGTCAGGGCATCCCCTCTCCGGCTCCTCCGCTCACGCCAGAGCAGCAGTACATTCGTCAGCTTGAAGAACGGGTTCAGCGGCTTGAGAGGGACAAGGAGATATTAAAAAAGGCTACAGCTTTGCTGATGTCGGACGCCAGCAAGCCCTGAAACTTGTCGCCGCCCTGAGCCAGGAATACAGCGTAAAAGAGCTCTGTGCGGTCCTCGGCGTTTGCCGGAGTCTGGTTTACTACCATCGCAAACGCCAGAAACAACCGGATACGACGCGAATTGCCCTACAGCGAAGGGTGGCCGAGCTACACCGTCTTGGGCGGGGCTCAGCCGGAGCAAGAACGTTGTCTTTACTGCTTCGCCGCGAAGGAGAAAACGTTGGGCGTTACAAGGCCGGGCGACTGATGAAAGAAGCCGGTCTGGTGAGCAGGCAGCCCGGAAAACACCGCTATCGCCTGTGTAACCGGCAGTCTAATCTGGCGGAAAATCATCTCAGTCGCAATTTTACGGTAAATGCACCGGATAATGTGTGGTGTGGAGATATCACTTTTATCAGAACACAAGCGGGCTGGCTGTATCTGGCAGTGGTACTGGATTTATACGCGCGAAAAGTGGTGGGTTGGGCGTTCTCGTCTGTGGCTGACAGCCAGCTGGCGCAGAATGCCCTTACAATGGCCTGGGAAAACCGGGGCCGTCCAAAAGGATTAATGTTCCACTCTGACCAGGGTTCTCAGTATGCCAGCATGTCATACAGGGACATAGCGAAGCTGTACGGCATCAGACTCAGCATGAGTCGCAAAGGAAACTGCTGGGACAATGCCGTTGCAGAGAGGCTGTTCCGGAGTCTTAAAACGGAATGGTTGTTACGTGAAGGCTACCGAAACAGAAGTGAAGCAGTGAAGGATGTGGTTCAGTACCTGAGTGGGTATTACAACCGGGTAAGGCCGCATAAAAACAACGGAGGGTTAACACCTGCCGAGATGGAAAGACAAAGAACCTCAGGTCGTGTCCAAATTAAGTAGACCACTTCACCGCTGAAATCGGCGAACCGGAGACCGGATGACAAGGGCTGGACGCCAGGGATGGCGGCCAGAGGCGAAACGAGACAGGATGTTGAGTCGAGCCGACCGCAGGCAGCCGGTCGGGAGGTGAGCGCAGTGCGAAGCACCGATTTCTCTGCGGGGCCGCGGGGATTGGCAAGGGGGCCGCGGTGGCCCCCTTGTCCCGTTCACAGGTTGTGAGCGTATTATTTTCTGCGGATATTAAGGTGAACGGAATTATCCACCATGCTTAACTGACAAGCATTAGATCATATGACCCTTTTTTTCCGGGTAGCGAACTCAGAACGTTTCCCAGTTATCCCCGTTATCCGCGACCGTTGGACGTAACGCCGCAGGTTTTACGGCCACAGAGGTCTGAGGTTGTCCACGCCCCTGTGTTTTACCACTCAACCGAAACGCTCCGACGGCCTCAGTCAGACGCGCACCCTGCTCTTCGAGCGATGCCGCGGCTGCAGAGGCTTCTTCCACCAGCGAGGCGTTCTGCTGGGTGACTTTATCCATCTCCGAAATCGCCTGGCTCACCTGCACAATACCCCGGCTCTGTTCGTCAGACGCAGCGGCAATCTCCAGCATAATATCGGTGACGCGTTTAACCGCCTCGACGATTTCATTCATGGTGTTGCCCGCAGCCACCACCTCGCCGGAACCCTGATCAATCAGTGACACGGATTCGTTGATCAGACTTTCAATCTCTTTTGCTGCATTCGCACTGCGACTTGCCAGAGTACGCACCTCACTCGCCACCACCGCAAAACCACGGCCTTGCTCACCCGCTCGTGCGGCTTCTACCGCGGCGTTGAGTGCCAGGATATTAGTCTGGAACGCAATGCTGTTAATGACTGCGGTAATTTCAGAGATTTTCTTCGAACTGGTGGAGATGTTACCCATTGTTTTCACCACGCCGGAAACCATCTGACCACCGCGGCTGGCTTTGCCAGAGGCATCTTCCGCCAGCTTGCTTGCATGATGTGCGTTATCGGCGTTTTGCTTCACGGTTGCCGTCAGCTGTTCCATGCTGGCTGCCGTCTGTTCAATGGCGGCGGCCTGCTGCTCGGTGCGTGAAGAGAGGTCGGTGTTACCGGCAGAAATCTCGCTGGTGCCGCGGTAGATCTCTTCCGCTCCCTGACGCACGGTGCCTACCGTGGTCACCAGAGAGCGCTGCATGATTTGCAGATCGCGCGTCAGACGCCCGATTTCGCTACGCCCTGCCACATCCTCCGACATGGTCAGATCGCCTTTAGCGATATTCTCAATGCGCGTTGCGGCACGTTGCAGCGGGTTGATCACCGTGCGGCGCAGTACGATGAAGGTCATGACCGTCAGCACCAGTGCCAGCCCGAACGCACCGATCATAAACATCAGCCCCAGTTGTGTTCGGGTATGTGCCTCTGCTGTCAATGCGTTGGCACGATCGGTACGGATTTTAATCGCCTTCAACAACACGTCGTTATAGGCGTCATCCAGCGGACGCGCAATGTCATTTTCGTGGTTAATGATGGCTTCAAACATGCCGTTTTTGGCAAATTTGAGCATCGGCTGAAGACCGGCGATATACGCGTCATAATGCGCTTTTATGTCAGTATCCAGCGCTTCGTCGGCAGGTGTGCGCACAGCGCGATTCATGTACGCGTTAAATCCCTCCTGCGACTGCTTAATACGCGTTTCTGCTTCACTGATGTTTTGCTTCATCGCCTCCATTTCAGCGATACGGCTTGCCGCACCTGCATGGATCATGTTGATACGCGCGGTTCGCAGGTGGTTAGAGCTGTTTGATAAACCCAGACGAACCTGAATTTCTGATGTGACATCCTGCTGATCGGTATCCGCTTTCAACAGGAAATAGCCCGCCAGGCCTGAGCTCAAGGCAAACAGAAGAATGATGCCACCGAGAATGGAGGAAAACAGCGGAACCAGCCTGATGTGATGCAAGAAGCTCAGCTTTTGCTGCGCCTGCATCGAAGTTGTGTTGTCCATGACCGTCGACTCTCTTGTAGGTAAGATGCGTATAAACACGCCTGTAAAATAGTCATCGGCACGGCAGGAAATTTGATTATGGCGAAAAGCGCAAGACAGGTCACACTTTAGAGAAGATTATTAAAGAAAGGCCAGCGGCAAAAACCGCTGGCAGAATAATTAGTTGTCGCCGAAATGGATGACGGTACGAATGGACTTTCCTTCGTGCATCAGATCGAATGCTTCATTGATCTGTTCCAGCGGCAGGCGATGGGTGATGAACGGATCGAGCTGAATTTTCCCGGCCATCGCATCTTCAACCATGCCCGGCAGTTGGGTGCGACCTTTCACGCCACCGAATGCCGAACCACGCCATACACGCCCCGTCACCAGCTGGAACGGACGCGTTTTGATCTCCTGACCTGCACCCGCCACGCCAATGATAACGCTCTCACCCCAGCCTTTATGGCAACATTCGAGGGCAGAACGCATCACGTCAACGTTACCAATGCATTCAAAGCTGAAATCGACACCACCGTCAGTCAGTTCAACAATGACGTCCTGAACCGGTTTTTCGTCATCTTTCGGGTTCACGAAATCGGTCGCCCCCATTTCGCCCGCCAGCCGGAATTTCTCCGGATTGGTATCAACCGCGATGATACGACCGGCTTTTGCCTGTACCGCTCCCTGGATAACCGCCAGACCAATGCCACCGAGACCGAACACCGCAACGGTGTCGCCCTCTTTGACTTTCGCCGTGTTATGTACCGCGCCGATCCCGGTGGTCACACCGCAACCCAACAGGCAGACTTTGTCCAGCGGTGCCTGAGGGTTCACTTTTGCCAGCGAGATCTCCGCGCAGACGGTGTACTCACTGAAGGTACTGGTCCCCATGTAGTGATAAACCGGCTCACCGTTGTAAGAGAAACGGGTGGTACCGTCCGGCATCAGCCCTTTCCCCTGCGTCGCACGCACGGCCTGGCAGAGGTTGGTTTTACCGGATTTACAGAACTTACACTCGCCACATTCCGCAGTGTACAGCGGAATGACGTGATCGCCTGGCTTCAGGCTGGTCACACCCTCGCCCACTTCCACCACGATCCCACCGCCTTCATGGCCGAGCACTGCCGGGAATACACCTTCAGGATCATCCCCTGACAGGGTGAATGCATCGGTATGACACACGCCGGTATGGGTAATTTTGATCAGCACTTCGCCTTTTTTCGGCGGTGCGACATCAATTTCAACGATTTTCAGCGGCTGGCCTGGGCCGAACGCGACAGCTGCGCGAGATTTCATAGTGTCTCTTCCCTTGTTGTGAGGTCTGTGGGTTTATTTTAGATAAGAGCGCAGTAAATGGCCGACTTCTGCCATCCGAACTGCCCGCTGATCCGGGGTTGTCTCCCCCGTCACCAGCTCATCTTTGAGGTGAATTTCGACCATCTCGCCCATCAGGCCATTGGCAGCACCGCGCACGGCGGCAATTTGCTGCAGGATAGCCAGACAGGGATCGCCTGATTCCAGCGCGCGCTCAAGCGCATCGACCTGCCCCCGAATGCGGCGAACGCGGGTCAGGATACGCTTTTTATCTTCGGGTGAATGCGGCATACGGCTCTCCTTAGGATACTATAGGGGGGTATAGTATTTGAGTTATTTGTTTATGTAAACCGTCCATTGCATCTGATATTCCCTTTCCCGCAAAATGCTGTAATATGCGATTTATTGCAACATTTTGCAGGATTAAAAGAAACATGCACAAAACCGCCAGGCAAAAATATGTCATTGATATTCTGAGTGAACAGGGCCAAGCCAGTATTACTGAGCTTGCAGAAAAGCTGCAGGTTTCTGCTGATACTATCCGCCGTGATTTGACCGACCTCGAAAAACAGGGTCTGGCACAGAAGAACCACGGCGGGGCTATCGCGCTTAATCTCCCGGCAATGGATCGCCAGGGCAGAAATACGCTGCTGCCTGAAACCAAGCAACGTCTGGGAAAACGGGTGGCGGAAAGCGTCCCTGCCGGGTCGACACTGTTTCTGGATGCCGGCAGCACGGTGATGGCGGTTGCGCGTTTTCTTAAGGGGCCATTGACGGTGATCACCCCCTCGCTGGATATCGCGCAGCATTTTAGCGACCAGGAAGATATCGGGCTGATCCTGCTCGGCGGAAAATGGGATCAGAAGCAGCGCCTGTTTGCCGGTAGCGCCACGCTATCCCTGCTGTCCCGCTACCGGGCGGACATTGCTATCCTCGGCGCGTGCGCCATTCACGCCCGGCTCGGCCTGAGCGCCAGCACAGAAGCCGATGCGGAAGTCAAACGAGCCATGCTGGCGGCAAGCCATGAACACTGGATCGTCGCCGACCATTTGAAATTAAACCACTGTGAACCGCATCTGGTTTGCGGGTTATCCGACATTCATCAACTGTTTTTAGACCGTCCCTGGGCTGAAGCCGGGGATACTGACGCATTGCAAATCACCCTTGCAGACGCGTAATAACGTGGAGAAGGTCATGAATAAAATGAAGACAATTAACATTGCACTGATCGGGTATGGATTTGTGGGTAAAACCTTCCATGCTCCGCTGATCCAGTCGGTTGAAGGACTTAAGCTGGCGGTGGTTTCTTCTCGCGATGAAGAAAAGGTCAAACGTGATATCCCGGATGCGACCGTTGTGGCGTCCCCCGAAGAGGCAATCCAGCATCCGGATGTTGACCTGGTGGTAATAGCCTCCCCTAACGCAACTCATGCGCCGCTGGCGACGCTTGCCCTCAACTCAGGCAAACATGTGGTGGTGGATAAACCATTCACCCTTGATATGCAGGAAGCACGCGACCTGATTGCCCTGGCTGATGAAAAGCAGCTGCTGCTCTCCGTCTTCCACAACCGCCGCTGGGACAGCGATTTCCTCGGTATTAAGCAGGTTATTGAACAAGGCAGTCTCGGTAAGATTAAACACCTTGAGTCACATATCGATCGTTTCCGCCCGGAAGTTCGCGTGCGCTGGAGAGAGCAAAACGTCCCGGGGAGTGGTTTGTGGTTTGACCTGGGGCCGCACCTGATCGACCAGACGCTGCAGCTCTTTGGCCTGCCTCAGTCCGTTCAGGGCAATATTGCGACACTGCGCGACGGCGCAGAAATTAATGACTGGGCACACGTTGTATTAAATTACCCGGAGCACAAGGTCATTCTGCATTGCAGCATGCTGGTTGCGGGCGGGACATCCCGTTTTACCGTACACGGGGATAAAGGCAGCGTGGTAAAAGCCAGAATTGACCAACAGGAGGCGCAACTGCTGGCTGGCGTTATCCCAGGTAGCGAAAGCTGGGGGGAAGACAGCGACGATATGCTGCTGTTTGGTGCCAGCGGCGACGCGCAGGCGGTTAAAACCCCGAAAGGCGACCAGCGCCAGTATTACATCAATGTGCGCGATGCGCTGACAGGTAAGATCGATAACCCGGTTCATCCTGTTGAGGCATTAGCGGTCATGGCAGTGCTGGAGGCGGCAGTGAAATCATCAGAGACAGGGTCAACCCAGTCGCTGGAATTGACGCCAGAAGAACGCGCCCATCTGCAATAATCAGACGTGAAGGATGCCCTGCAGTTCACCGCAGGGCATAAAAATCATGGGGTCTGGCTTTTTTTCGGCATCATGCGCAGAAGCGTGTTGTCTTTCCAGAAGTAGTGATGCATCAGCGCCGCCAGTGCGTGCAGGCCAATGATAAAATACCCCAGATTGGCCAGCGTCACGTGCCACTCTTTCAGAACGTCCACCAGGTCAAAATTCGATTCCGCCGCGTACGGCATCACCATGCCAAAGGCAAACCAGTCATTACCACGGTTATACATCATCATAATACCCACCAACGGTAAGGCGATAAACAGCAGATAAACAACCAGATGCCCCAGATGGGATAACCCTGTCACCATCGCTTTAGGCTTCGGCTGGATCGGCGGTGAGCGGAATTTGAGGCGAACCAGCAGGCGCGTCACCATCAGCACCAGAATCGCGATACCGCACGAGGCGTGGATCATATTAATCAGGGGACGGGCGGTACGGGGGAAAAAGCCTCTGAACTCCATTGCACAGTAGGCCACGATAATTAACAGAAACACCAGCCAGTGAATGCTTATTTGCAGGCTTGTATATTTAGTGCGCATGTCATTTCCTGATAAAGAACAAATACAGCGCCAACATAACCAGCTTTCCCTAAAAATTCATTAACTTTTCTGCATGGTTTTTCAAATACTTCCCCAGGGATGAAGCATCTTCAATTGCCGCCATGCCCGTCATGGTCTAAGCCTGGATGAGTTCACACTGTCGCACCGACACGTTCACCAGGAGTAAACCATGAGTAAAATTGGTATTAACGGATTTGGACGCATTGGACGCCTTGTACTTCGTCGCCTTCTTGAAACCCAGGACAGCAACACCGTCGTTGCCATCAACGATCTTACCTCCCCCAAAGTTCTGGCCTATCTGCTCAGACATGATTCTAACTACGGCGGCTTTCCGTGGAGCGTTGATTTCACCGAAGATTCGCTGATTGTCGATGGCAAATCGATCGCGGTTTACGCCGAAAAAGAGGCTAAACATATTCCGTGGAAAGCGGCTGGGGTCGATATCGTCGTGGAATGCACCGGTTTTTATACTTCGGAAGAGAAATCCAGAGCCCATCTGGATGCAGGAGCCAGAAAAGTGCTGATCTCGGCCCCCGCAGGTGAGATGAAAACCATTGTGTTCAACGTCAACGACGACACCATCGATAGTCGCGATACGATCATTTCCGTCGCCTCCTGTACCACCAACTGCCTGGCTCCGCTGGCGAAAGCCCTGAACGACGCATTTGGTATCAACGTGGGTACCATGACCACCATTCACGCCTATACCGGTACTCAGGCGCTGGTGGATGGCCCGCGTGGGAAAGATCTTCGCGCCTCGCGCGCGGCGGCGGAAAATATCATCCCGCACACCACCGGGGCTGCAAAGGCCATTGGTCTGGTGATCCCGGCCCTCAGCGGCAAACTGAAAGGTCATGCGCAGCGCGTCCCGGTCAAGACCGGTTCCGTGACTGAGCTGGTTTCTGTCCTGAACAAAAAGGTCACCGTCGAGGAGATTCATCAGGCGCTGAAACGGGCCACGGAAAACAATGAATCATTCGGTTATACCGATGAAGAGATTGTCTCTTCCGATGTGATCGGCTCTCACTTTGGGTCAGTATTTGATGCCACCCAGACAGAAGTGACAGATGCGGGTGACGTGCAACTGGTCAAAACCGTCGCCTGGTACGACAACGAATACGGGTTTGTCACACAGCTGGTGCGTACGCTGGATAAGTATGCCGCGCTGTAACTCAACATCCCCTCTCTGCTGAGAGGGGAATCTTCAGAGCAGTGAACGGCTGGCGAGGGCATCGGTCAGGATCGCGTCCTCGCGCAAGGTACGCCACGCGACGTCGACGTCTGAAGGAAATTCAACATGGGCGATAAAATCTCGCCCTGCCGGGCCGTAGCCGTTAATGTCGTCATGCAGGCGCGGGAGCTCACCCAGCACCAGCGACAAATAACGTTCAACAGGCCAAAGGCCTTCATTCCCGCCCCGCAAGACCAGACCATCATCGCTATTTTGCAACACCGGCGTTACGCCGGGATGGCTTACCCACATCGGTGATACAGGCTCGTCCCGACACACACGTGCAAAGGTCGCCATGGTGCGTCGCTGCATGGTAGGGTCCTGAACCACCAGCACGCGTTCAGCGGCCAGACGGAGGCGTTTTATCATCTCCCGGCTAAAGCGGGCGTTCTCACCACAGTTGGTTGACTGATCTTCCACCAGAATCCGTTCCGCAGGGATATTCCAGAACTCACGCGCGATATCCGCCAGAATGGCGGCTTCAGCGCGCCCAGCGGTGGGAAGCGTGTTATAGCGGGGATGGCGCGCAATCGCGGCATACAAAAAAGAGGTGGAGTGGCCGATACCACCACTGATAAGCAGCGGAACACCCTGCTCTGCCGCCACGCGACAGGCCGCGTCGATAGTCGGAATAACCGCATTTCCCGCCAGAATGACAAGATCAACGGACTGATCGTTCTGCAGATCGTCCTGCGCCAGCCACTCTCCCACAATGTTAATGGCATGGCGTGTGGCGTCGGGTAAACAAGGGAAACGTGCCCGTGTCATAGTGATATCCTTACAGTGTTTGGGTCAGAGTACTGCGCACATCGTGGCTGAACAGGAGATATCTCCGAAAGCCGACATCCCCGTCACCCCGGCAGATTGCCATCTTTCTGGAATAATCAAAAACAGCCGGGCTAACCTGCATTTTATGCTTTCGATTAACCATCATACAAAACATTACGCCGCTCACCTCCAGTGAAAAAGCACCGATTGCTGATTATTTCATCGTGACCCTGTCAGCGCTCGTTTTTCATTAACTTTTCCACTCACATATGATTAACATGAATGAATCATATTCATTTGAACTCTGTTTTACGTCAGACGCTGAATCATCGGACACCAGGTAGTAGGCCAGGAAACGCTTTAAGACAAGCCTGAAACTAAGGAGTCAATCTGTGCAACAACAATGGTCTGCAGTCGATAATTACATGATTTCTTCGCTCATTCCTCAGGATGAGGTTCTCCAGCAGGTTCTCGAAAACAACAAACGTGCCGGTTTACCTGAGCACGACGTTGCCGCTAATCAGGGGCAGCTTCTGGCCCTCTTTGTCCGTATGACACAGGCAAGACGCATTCTGGAGATTGGCACGCTGGGTGCTTACAGCGCCATCTGGATGGCTCGCGCCCTGCCGGCTGACGGGAAGCTGATGACACTCGAAGCTGACCCGGTACATGCTGAGGTGGCACGCACGAATATCCAGCTGGCGGGGCTTAATGAGCGCATTGAACTGACAGAAGGTCCGGCGCTCAAATCCCTCGAACAATTTGGCGATATTCCCCCGTTTGACCTGATTTTTATTGATGCCGATAAACCAAACAATCCCGGCTACCTTGAGTGGGCACTGTACTACTCGCGTCCGGGCACGTTGATTATCGGTGATAACGTCGTGCGCGACGGCGAAGTCATTAACGGCCAAAGTGATGACGCACGCGTACAGGGCGTACGGCGGTTTATTGAGATGACGGGAGATAATCCACGTCTTACTGCCACAGCGCTGCAAACGGTCGGTCTGAAGGGGTGGGATGGCTTTACGCTGGCAATAGTGAACGGATGAACATGTGTGCCGGAGGGTTCCCCTCGCCCCAGAGGGGTGAGGGAATTGTGCACTGCCCGATTACTTTACGGGGGAACCCTCATCCCACCGGGAGAGGGATTCCCGGGTAACTGCTACGCTGAAACCTGCTCCATTGCCTGCAAAATACGTTTATCCGAAATCGGATATGGCGTTCCCAGTTGCTGAGCGAAGAAGCTGACGCGCAGCTCTTCAATCATCCAGCGGATCGCCTGCACGTCTTCATCTTCGCGGCGCGCCGGAGGTAACTTGTTCAGCCACTGCTGCCACGTCTGCTGAACGCTCTCCACTTTCAGCATCTGCGCGCGGTCACGATGTGGGTCGATGGCCATTTTCTCCAGACGTTTTTCTATCGCCTGCAGGTAACGCAGGGTGTCACCCAGACGTTTAAAGCCATTGCCGGTAACAAACCCACGGTAAACCAGCCCCGCCATCTGAGCTTTCACATCCGATAGCCCAAGCGCCATCGTCATATCCACGCGCCCTTTCAGGCGTTTGTTGATGTTGAACACGGTTGTCAGGATCTGCTCGACCTGTTTAGCAATTTCCACGACGGTGTCGTTCAGCTCTGCCCGCACCTTATCGTGCAGCGTGACAAACGCCTCTTCCGACCAGACCGGGCCACCCGCCTCGTTAATCAGCTTATCCACGCCGCAGGAGATACAGTCGTCGATAAGATCCAGCACCTTGCCGTACGGGTTAAAGTACAGACCCAGTTTGGCTTTGTTCGGTAACTTCTCGTGCAGATACTTGATCGGCGACGGGATGTTGAGCAGCAGCAAACGACGCAGCCCGCGCCACATCATCTGCTGCTGTTCCTGCGGATTATCGAACAGCTTGATCGCCACGCTGTCACGCTCATCCACCAGTGCTGGCCAGGCCTTCACTTTATAGTTGCCGCGTTTCTGCTCGTAGCTTTCCGGCAGTTGACCAAAACTCCAGATGTGCAACCCGCTCTGCTCGATACCGTCATCCGCGACGGCAGAGAGTGTTTCCTGAACTTTGCCTTTCAGGGCATCTTTCAGTTCGGTTAGCGAACGGCCTTCCTGCAGTTTTTTGTTTTTATCGTCCACCACGCGGAAACTGATTTTCAGGTGATCGGGCACCTGATCCCAGTTCCAGTCATCGCGATCGATAGTGGTGCCGGTCATACGCCTGAATTCACGTTCAAGAGAATCCAGCAGCGGCAGCTCCAGCGGCGTCACGCGGCCTAAAAATGCTTCGGCATAGTTCGGCGCAGGAACAAAGTTACGGCGCACCGGTTTTGGCAGCGATTTAATCAACGCAATCACCAGCTCGCGGCGCAGGCCGGGGATCTGCCACTCAAACCCGCTCTCTTCCACCTGGTTTAACAACGGCAACGGGATATGCACCGTTACACCATCGGCATCCGTTCCCGGTTCAAACTGATAGGTCAGTCGCAGCTTGAGGTTGCCCTGGTGCCAGAAGTTCGGGTAATCGAGCTTACTGACCGACTCCGCCCCTTCCTTGATCAACATGCTCTTCTCAAAGTTGAGCAGGTCAGGCGTCTCTTTGCTGACTTTCTTCCACCAGTTGTCGAAATGACGGGCAGAAATCACATCGTGGCTGATGCGCTGGTCGTAAAACTCGAACAGTGCTTCATCGTCCACCAGAATGTCGCGGCGACGGGATTTATGCTCAAGTTCTTCAACTTCAGCACGCAGCTTAAGGTTTTCACGGAAGAACGCGTGGCGCGTCTGCCAGTCGCCTTCAACCAGCGCATGACGAATAAACAGCTCGCGGCACAGCGCCGGGTCAATCTGGCTGTAGTTAACCTTACGCGCCGCCACTACCGGCAGGCCATAAACGGTCACTTTTTCGGTCGCCATGACCGCGCCCTGCGCCCGCTCCCAGTGCGGTTCACTGTAAGCGCGCTTCAGCAGATGCTGAGCAACCGGCTCAACCCATTCAGGATCGATACGGGCAGCAATACGCCCCCACAGACGGCTGGTTTCCACCAGTTCGGCCACCATGGTCCACTTCGGCGGTTTTTTGAATAAACCAGAGCCAGGGAAGATGGAGAAACGGGCGTTACGTGCGCCGGTAAACTCCTGTTTTTCGGCATCTTTCATCCCGATATGGGACAGCAGACCGGTCAACAGCGCGATATGTATTTCACGGTATTCAGCCGGTTCGCTGTTCACCGGAATACCCAGTTCTTTCACCACCTGGCGCAGCTGAGTGTAGATATCCTGCCACTCGCGCACGCGCAGGTAGTTAAGGAAATCCACACGACACTGGCGGCGGAACTGATTCGACGACAGCGCTTTCTGCTGCTCGCCGAGGTAGTTCCACAGGTTCACAAAGGCGAGGAAATCGGATTCTTTATCGTGGAAGCGACGATGTTTCTCATCAGACGCTTGCTGTTTATCCATCGGCCGCTCGCGCGGATCCTGAATGGAAAGCGCCGAAGTGATGATCATCGCCTCGCGCACACAGCCGTGTTTCTGCGCTTCCAGCACCATACGTGCCAGACGCGGGTCAACCGGCAGCTGGCTGAGCTGACGCCCCTGCGGGGTCAGTTTATACGCCGTTGCCTGTTCGTCAGTGGTGATGGCTCCTAACTCTTCCAGAAGGCGCACGCCGTCCTGAATGTTGCGTTTATCCGGCGCTTCCACAAACGGGAACGCGGCGATATCACCCAGCCCCAGCGCGGTCATCTGCAGGATGACGGACGCCAGGTTGGTACGCAGGATCTCCGGGTCGGTAAACTCCGGGCGCGACAGGTAATCGTCCTCGGAATAGAGGCGAATACAAATCCCTTCCGATACACGGCCACAGCGCCCTTTACGCTGATTTGCAGAGGCCTGTGAAACCGGCTCAATCGGCAGACGCTGAACTTTGGTGCGGTAACTGTAGCGGCTGATACGCGCCGTACCCGGGTCGATGACATATTTAATGCCCGGCACGGTCAGCGAGGTTTCCGCCACGTTGGTTGCCAGCACGATGCGACGCCCGCTGTGCGCCTGGAACACACGGTTCTGTTCACTGTTCGACAGGCGTGCGTACAACGGCAGGATCTCCGTATGGCGCAGGTCACGCTTGCTGAGCGCATCAGCGGTATCGCGAATTTCACGCTCGCCGCTCATAAAGATCAGGATATCGCCCGCGCTTTCGTTCCCCAGCTCATCGACGGCATCGAAAATAGCCTGCAACTGGTCGCGCTCGGTATCATCCGCCTCTTCAACAATCGGGCGATAACGCACTTCCACCGGGAAAGTACGGCCAGAAACTTCGATAATCGGTGCATTGTTGAAATGCTTCGAGAAACGTTCCGGGTCGATGGTCGCGGAAGTAATGATGATTTTCAGATCCGGGCGACGTGGCAGCAGCTCTTTCAGGTAGCCGAGCAGGAAATCGATATTCAGGCTGCGTTCATGCGCTTCATCGATGATGATGGTGTCGTACTGCATCAGCAGCCTGTCCTGCTGGATTTCGGCCAGCAGAATACCGTCGGTCATCAGCTTGACCATGGTGTTATCGCTAACGTGATCGCTGAATCGCACCTTGTAACCAATGCAACCGCCCGGCTCCGTTTGCAGCTCTTCGGCAATACGGTTCGCCACGGTACGCGCCGCCAGACGACGCGGCTGCGTATGACCAATCAGCCCTTTCACACCGCGCCCCAGCTCCATGCAAATTTTCGGCAACTGGGTGGTTTTCCCGGAACCCGTTTCCCCCGCGACAATCACCACCTGGTGGTCTCGCACGGCGTTAAGGATGTCCTGTTTTTTCTGGCTGACAGGCAGGTTTTCCGGGTAGGTGATATCCGGACGTGCGGCTTCGCGCAGCACAACCTTCCCTGCTGCCTGTTCAATCTCTTTCGCCATCTCCTGGTAAATGGCCTGTTGTGCATCAGGATTTTTAACCTTCTTGACCCCGTGCAGACGGCGGGCAAACCGCTGTTTGTCGCGCAGCATCAACGAATCAAGCTGTTGCAGGAGCATCGGGAAGGTTAATTTTTGTTGTTCTGTCATAGCGTTAACGGGCAGTGCTCTGCCGGGTAAAATCTCATTTTAATGATTGCTATAGAGTACCACATTGGCGCTTTCAGTGCCTTATTCAAAAAATTCGAACATAGACTTCGATATATTGCGCTATCTCTGCGACAGGATTGTGAATAAAGTGTCAACAAGCAACGGGGCACCCCCCTTCAATCAAATGCAAAACAGGAATCACCCATGAGCAAAGTATTAGTTTTGAAATCCAGTATTCTGGCAGGGTACTCTCAGTCTGGTCAGTTGTCTGATTACTTCGTTGAGCAGTGGCGTGAACAGCATCCTGCTGATGAAATCACCGTACGTGACCTGGCTGCCCGCCCAATTCCTGTGCTGGATGGCGAACTGGTTGGCGCGCTGCGTCCAGGCGACACCCCACTGACCTCACGTCAGCAGGAAGCGCTGGCTCTCTCTGATGAGCTGATTGCTGAGCTGCAGGCGCACGACGTCATCGTGATCAACGCCCCAATGTACAACTTCAACATTTCAACTCAGTTGAAGAACTACTTCGACCTGGTAGCGCGTGCAGGCGTAACCTTCCGTTACACCGAGAATGGCCCAGAAGGTCTGGTTAAAGGTAAACGTGCTGTGGTTCTGACCAGCCGTGGCGGTATTCACAAAGATACCCCAACTGACCTGGTTACACCGTACCTGAGCGTCTTCCTGGGCTTCATCGGCATCACCGACGTGAACTTCGTGTTCGCCGAAGGTATCGCTTACGGCCCGGAAATGGCGACCAAAGCGCAGTCTGATGCGAAAGCCGCTATCGATGATTTCGTAGCCGCCTAAGATTTCCCCCTCTCACCGCCTGGTGAGAGGGTTTTTCTTTTTCCCGCCATTTCGTTATTATCCGCACCCACTCTCCTGTCGGGCTGCCTGATGTCTGCGATTATTGATACTTTTATTGCCCCGCCGTGCTTTGCGGAAATAGAGATCCTCTGGCAGGATGACGACCTTATACTGATCAACAAACCTTCAGGGTTGTTGAGCCTCTCAGGTAAAAACCCGCAAAACCTCGATTCTGTACACTACCGCCTGGTACAGGCCTTCCCCGGCTGCACGCTGGTGCATCGTCTTGATTTCGGCACCTCCGGGCTGATGGTGATTGCCCGTAATAAGGCGATCAATGCCGCGCTCTGCCATCAGTTCAGCCAGCGCGCCATCAACAAGGTTTACACGGCTCTGCTCTGCGGGCATGTGGATAACAACGAGGGGGTCATTGATGCACCGATTGCCAAAGATCCGGCGCTGTTCCCGCTAATGTCGATTTGCGCCATCAACGGCAAACCTGCCCGCTCCCGTTATCGGGTGGTAGAGCGAATGTTTCAGGAACAGGAAGACGGAACGGTGTTACCGTTGACGCGCGTGCAGCTTACCCCGGAGACCGGGCGAACCCATCAACTACGCATTCACTGCCAGCAGTTAGGTCACCCGATTATCGGTTGCGATTTGTATGGTGGTCTTGAATGGCCGGGTACCGAACAGACGCCCCGGCTCATGCTGCACGCAAGCGGGCTGGATTTTGTTCATCCGGTGAGCGGAAAAGCGATCAACGCCCGTCACGACGCACCATTCTGAACGTTGCTTACCACATCAAATCATCAGGGATTTTGAAGTCTGCGTACGGATCGTCTTCATCCTGCTCTTCCTGGCTCAGCGCGCTGTTCAAAACAATACTTTCCGCATCACGCTGGGCGATTTTATCCGCCACCACTGCCGGGATAATCGCGTATTCACAATCACCGTTAGCGTTAATCACCAGGCGCGCAATGGCCAGACGACCATTAATCAACTGGGTTTGCGTCTGCTTATCGACGTCGATTTTTTTGATCAGATTACCGTCGGTGAAGTTAAAGGTGATCGTGCCTTTTGAAACGGTAATACGGTTCATTTCAATCAGCTGCTTCACCTGCGCTTTGAACTCTTTTGCAAGCACGGCCTGTTTTTGCTGTTCGCTGAGCTGCTTGTCACGTTCAATCTGCGCTTTCTTGTTCTCTTCCACAGCCTCTCTCGCCTCGCGAGCCTGTACGCGGGATTTTTTTGCCGTGCGCTGGACTTTAGCCATTTTCTTGCTGGTCACTAAGCCCGCTTTCAGCATCTGCTCTTGTAAGGTGAGTTTTGTCATGTTCGTTTCTAAACCGGTTGGAAATTTTGGCAATTATACCGGGAATTAGCGAGGGTGTACCAGACTGGCCGAACGTTAGTCCTTTTCACCATGTATGAAGATAGCTCATGTTGCATTGAAATTAAGTCACTTCCCCTGCGCCACTGGCTAAGGCATAAATGATGTATTGATAACTTTCTGGCAACATGAACTTAGGATGCATAACCACAATGAATAAAAATTTTACATTCACCCTTAAGCGCAGTTGCTTCGATGAGAACTATAACCCTTCAGAAAATACGCGTACTACGACCAATTTTGCCAACTTAGCGCGCGGTGAAAAGCGTCAGGAAAATCTGCGTAATACGCTGGTGATGATTAACAACCGTTTTAATGCATTAGCACGCTGGGATAACCCTAAATCCGACCGTTATTCTGTCGAGCTTGAAATTGTTTCTGTTGATATGAATGTTGGTGACGACAATAGCTTCCCGGCAATTGAAATACTGCAAACGTTCATTGTCGACAAAGAAACCAACGAGCGTGTTGAAGGCATTGTCGGGAATAATTTTTCTTCATACGTACGCGACTATGACTTCAGCGTATTGCTGCTCGATCACAATAAAGATCAATCCAGGTTCAGCATCCCACATAACTTTGGTGATTTGCATGGCAACATCTTTAAGCACTTTACACAATCCGCTGAATACCAGCAGAACTTCAAAAAGCCGCCAGTGATCTGCCTGAGTGTCTCCAGTAAAGATATCTACCACCGCACAGGTAACTCCCACCCGGTGTTGGGTATTGAGTATCAGCCAGAGGGGTCATCATTGACTGAGCAGTACTTCGGTAAAATGGGGCTGAAGGTTCGTTATTTCATGCCTGAAAACAGCGCAGCACCTTTTGCCTTTTATTATTCCGGCGATTTGCTTGCCGATTACACCAATCTTGAACTGATCGGAACCATCAGTACGATGGAGACATTTCAAAAGATTTATCGTCCGGAAATTTATAATGCGAACTCGGCGGCAGGACAATGCTATCAGCCGGATTTGAATCAACAGGATCATTCATTAACAAAAATTGTTTACGACCGGGAAGAACGTAGCCAGCTCGCTATTCAGCAGGGCAAGTTTACGGAAGAGCAATTTATTAAGCCCTACAAACACATTCTTGAGCAGTGGTCTCATAACTTCACGCTGTGATTAATCAATATTAAAAGGTTTATTATTATGAAAACATTGCTCCCGACATCAACGGCTGGCAGCTTACCTAAGCCAACCTGGCTTGCCCAACCCGAAACGCTGTGGTCCCCGTGGAAATTGCAGGACGATGAATTACGTGCCGGTAAGCAGGATGCCCTGCGTTTATCCCTCGACGAACAGCTACGCGCGGGTATCGATATCATCAGCGACGGCGAGCAAACCCGCCAACACTTTGTCACCACCTTTATTGAACATCTCAGCGGCGTGGATTTTGAAAACCGTCAGACTGTGCGCATTCGCAATCGCTATGATGCAAGTGTCCCTACCGTCGTGGATGCCGTGACGCGTCAAAAACCGGTTTTCGTTGATGATGCGAAGTACCTGCGCCAGCTCACTGACAAGCCGATCAAATGGGCACTGCCTGGCCCGATGACGATGATTGATACGCTCTACGATGCTCATTATAAAAGCCGCGAAAAGCTGGCCTGGGAATTTGCCAAAATCCTGAATCAGGAGGCCAGAGAATTAGAAGCCGCTGGTGTCGACATTATCCAGTTTGATGAACCTGCGTTTAACGTCTTCTTTGATGAGGTGAACGACTGGGGTATTGCTGCGTTAGAGCGTGCCATTGAAGGGCTGAAATGCGAAACGGCGGTGCATATCTGCTACGGATATGGCATTAAAGCCAATACCGACTGGAAAAAGACGCTGGGCTCAGAATGGCGACAGTATGAAGAAGCGTTCCCTAAGCTGCAGACGTCAAACATCGACATTATCTCCCTGGAGTGCCATAACTCACGCGTGCCAATGGACTTGCTGGAACTGATCCGTGGTAAAAAAGTGATGGTTGGCGCAATTGATGTCGCCACGAACAGTGTCGAAACGCCAGAAGAAGTGGCCGATACGCTGCGTAAAGCGCTGCAGTTTGTCGATGCCGACAAGCTTTACCCGTCAACCAACTGCGGTATGGCCCCGCTTTCCCGTCAGGTTGCCAACGGTAAGCTGAAGGCCCTGAGCGCCGGGGCAGAGATTATCCGCAAAGAACTCGGCGCGTAACCACTACCCCCGACGCAGGGATCATCGCGTCTGGCTGAGAATAATGCGATCACATAGACGGTCTCCCAGCCAGGCGCGGTCGCAAGCGATGACTTTTAGCGGCACGGGCGAGCACATCCGCGGAGTATTTGTTCTGGCTCAAGCCCCGCGTCCTTCCGCAAGGTTTTCCAGCCGATATCAAGGGAGAATGTGCAGTTATGGGCCACACGCTCATTTCCGGTATGAATGTTGTTCAGGTGTATAGCCGTTTCCGCTCAGTCTCATTAAACCTGCCTTTAGCTGGTTTATTACCTCATCTGAATTTATCCCCATTTGCGCGTGAATAATCGCGCCGTCAATGAGTAACATTATTTCACTGACGACGTTCTCATCAGCCATTCCCGTCAGCAACGTAATGACTTTCTTTGTTTCGAATTTATGATTGCGGCATATTTCTTTTATTTCGCTTTCAATATCTTCGGATTTTGCCTCTGCGCTGGCGTTAATAAACGCACAGCCGTGAAACTGGGGCGAAATAAACCATTCAGCGAGCGTTGCAGATAACGCATCAGAAGATATCTGGCTTTCGTCGAGATGTCGGCGCAGCGTGGTTTCAAACCACTTAATCCATATTTCATGCCGATATTGCAAATAGGCAAGAATAAGTAAACTTTTACTCGGAAAATGGCGATAAAACGTCACTTTCGTCACTTTCGCCTCTTTAATCAGCGTATCCACCCCTGTCGCCCTGAAGCCCGTGGAATAAAACAGATCGTGCGCCGTAAGTAATATCTTATCCCTGACGCTGATTTTTTTATCGTTGCTCGTGATTTCTGTATTCACTTTTCGGTAGCCTCAAACGAGAGTATTGACAGCGTTATTTTTCAGGACTAGATTACCGCAAGTAGACAGACCTGTCTACTTAATATCACTCTGAGGTAATCGCCATGAACACACGTCCTCCTTTACCGCCCTTTACGCGTGAAAGTGCCATCGAAAAAGTCAGACTGGCAGAAGATGGCTGGAACAGTCGCGACTCTGCGAAAGTCGCGCTGGCCTATTCGCTGGATACCCAATGGCGTAACCGCGCAGAATTCGCCAATAACCGTGAAGAGGCCCAGGCGTTTCTGGAGCGGAAGTGGAAGAAAGAGCTGGATTACCGTCTGATAAAAGAGCTTTGGGCATTCACAGAAAACCGGATCGCGGTTCGCTACGCCTATGAATGGCATGATGATTCAGGCAACTGGTTCCGTTCGTACGGCAATGAAAACTGGGAGTTCGATCCGGACGGATTGATGAAGCGTCGTTTCGCCTGTGTAAACGATATGCCGATCAAGGGATCAGAGCGACTGTTCCACTGGCTGCTGGGCAGACGCCCGGACGATCACCCCTCGTTGAGCGACCTTGGGCTATAGGATTTACGCATCACTCCGGGCCACCCCCGGTTACCCGGAGTGATGAATTTACAGTGCGCCCAGCTGTTTCATCAGTGTCAGGTTATCCTCAATATGCCAGTTAGCCACAATTTTACCTTCGCTGATTTCATAGATATCCGTGGCGATGAAATCTATTTTCTGCCCCATCCCCTTCAGCTTGCCAAATGTCCCGGTGAACGTACCGCGAAAATGTAAATGGGATACGACACGGTTACCTGAAATAATCATTTGTTCAACGTCGCAGCGCAAATCAGGTACAGCTGAACGAAACGCCCTGGAGGCCAGAATTGCACCATCAGGTCCCTGCTTACGACCTTCAGGGGGCGTTTTATCAATGAAATTAATCGCCAGGGCGTCACGGGCCAGGGACTCTTTTCCCGTATTCCAGAATGTCGCATACTCTCTGGCAACATATTCATTCGCCGCTAATTGCGTCTGTGGCAGGCTCTTATCGACAATAAGATGTTCCGGTTTCACCAGTTCTACCTGGGCCGAAAAGGCTGTTCCTGTGGTAGCAGCAAGAATGAGCGCCATTACGCCTGGGGCCAAATACGTTGAATATTTCATAATCTCTCTCAACTCGTTATTAAGGTCACTGCAGATCATTCTCTTGCAGGTTGTAAATGGGGTAATCGGTATATCCCGTCGCGGTGCCACCAAACAGCGTGGCGGGATCACGCACCCGAGCCAGAGGCAAATGGTGCTCAAGTCGATGCGGTAAATCCGGGTTGGCAATAAACGGCCGACCGAACGCGATCAAGTCGGCATAGCCCGCAGCCAGTATTTTTTCCGCTTTATCAAGGTCATAGTTCCCCGCGACGATAAGGGTTCCCGTGAATACCTCACGAAGTGATTTACGGAAGTGGTCAGGCACTTGTGGCGCATCGTCCCAGTCAGCTTCGGCCAGGTGGATGAACGCAATCCCTCGCTGTTCACACCAGGCCGCGAGAGCGAGTATTGCCTCAGTGACCTGCGGATCGTTCATCCCGCGTTGGGTAATAAACGGTGACAGGCGGATGCCCGTGCGCTCGTGACCAATGGCCTCAGCAATGGCGTTCAACACCTCCTGCGCAAAACGGATCCGGTTGGCGAGGGTGCCGCCATACTCATCCGTGCGTTTGTTTGAGGTTTGACGCAGAAACTGGTCGATCAGATAGCCGTTTCCCCCGTGGACTTCCACGCCATCAAACCCGGCCTGAACAGCATTCAATGCAGCCTGACGATACTGAGCAATAATGCCGTGAATATCCTTACGTGAAAGCGTTCTCGGTTGCGGGCAGTCAACCATTTGGCCTTCACCTTTGTCATTCACTATCCACACCTTCGCGTCAGGAGCCAGGGCTGACGGGGCTACGGGCTTTCCATCCTGGTGAAAACTGGCATGCGACATCCGGCCGACGTGCCAGAGCTGAGAAAAAATCACACCTCCCGCCTGATGCACAGCCCCCGTGGTGAGTTGCCACCCTGTAACCTGGTCAGGAGAATGGATCCCGGGTGTCCATGAATATCCCTGGCCCTGGGGAGAGATCTGTGTGGCTTCCGTGATGATCAATCCTGCGCTGGTTCGTTGCCGGTAATACTCAGCCATCAGGGAGGACGGAATGTTTCCCGGCTGAAGTGAGCGCGCGCGCGTCATCGGTGCCATAACGATACGATTTTTCAGGTTCTGTTTACCCAACCTGTAACGTTCAAAAAGTGAAATACGGTTCATGATTTCATCCCTTGTGCTTTGGATGAAAACACTTTACAGATGGCTACTGACTTTGATAATTACACGAAAAACAGATGCACTTTTCGGAAAAAATGAATAATGGGCAAACTTGAAGACATGGCATTGCTGGTTGAAGTCGCCGAGGCAGGAGGCCTTTCCGCCGCCGGACGACGCCTGTCGCTATCTCCTGCGACCATGACGGCCCGCCTGAAGGCAATTGAAGAGCGTTACCAGACTCGTCTGTTCCATCGTTCTACACGTTCCATCACGCTCACCCGCGCAGGCGAAGAGTTTTACCATGCCGCGCTGCGCGTACTGGAAGAGATGCATCACGCCGAGTCGTTACTGACACAAAAAGAAGGTGTTCTCAGTGGCAATATTCGTCTCTCCGCCCCCTCTGACTTTGGCAGGCAGTACCTTAGCCCCGCCGTTATCGAATTTTCCCGGCTCCATCCTGAAGTGAACTTTTTCATCTATTTAAGGGAGCATGTTGAGGATCTGGTCGCTAACCGGCTGGATATGAGCATTCGTTTCGGCAACCTGCCGGACAGCAGCCTTGTCGTCAGAAATATCCGCCCGAATCACCGGGTTCTGGTCGCTGCCAGGGCTTATCTGAACGATCGTGGTACCCCCTCCACTTTTGCAGATTTAGCCCATCACCGGTGTCTGGCACTTGAGTCTCAGGGGGTGGTAATGAACGAATGGCGTTTTGAAAATGAGGGTGAAGAAACCGTCGTTCGCGTAGAACCAGCGATGGTGTGTGACGACGGGGCGTTGCTTCGCCAGTGGGCGCTCAGTGGGGCGGGTATAGCAGGAAAATCGTGGTGGGATGTGAAAGACGATGTTGAGACCGGCAGACTCACGGTGCTGTTTGCCGACAGTTTTACCGGATTTAGCCGATACGACCGCAAAGATGTCGGGCTGCAATTTGTTTACCCGCAACGCAAATTACAGCCGCTTCAGGTCTCTGCTTTTAGCCAGTTTTTTCTCGACTGGCTTAAACGGTAATAAGTCGTTGAGAGTCTCCATCCATTATTTGTCACAAAATAAGATGTAGCACTCATTTCAGGAATGATGCCAGGAATACCCTGTGAGCGGTTTTCAGGAGGTAAAAAACATGAAAAAGCTTCTGATATGTTGTTTGTTCGGTAATACCGCAAACTCTCTCGCCAAAAAGATGCAGTCTCTGGCTGAACGGGAAGGCTATCCGCTGATGATTAGCGCTGTCGGGCTGGATAACTTCGCCAGTGTCGCCCCCGCTTTTGACGGTTTTCTCATTGCGCCGCACATTCAATACAAACTTGATGAGATAAAAGAAACGGTTGGCAATACGCGTTCAATCGCCATTATTGAGAGTCTGCCCTATGCGTCCCTGGACGCGAAGAAGGTATTGAATTTCGTGAAGGAGCAAATGCCCGAACTGGAGGCCTGATATAAAAGGCCACATTGCACTGGAGTACCCTGCTCGGGTACTCCAGACAACTCCTGCAAACATCTGCATTGATAAAAATGATTGTAGCTAAACCGACTATAGCGTTCAGAAACTGGAACACCGTAGCACGGTATACCCGATGGGGGTCAAAAATTCTACATTACTGCCAGCGACGAGAACCTGCCTACTACACGAGTTGTAGCCGACAACCCCGTCCGCTCCGGTGAGAAGCCCCTCACCAGACTGGGGCTGGTAGTCTGTTATCCGGGAAGTGAGGCCTCCTGCCTGTTGAGCTGACCGTAACATCGACTCCCTGATGAGGATTTCCTGTCATAGTAATCACCGTCAGCGCCTGATCGCTCAGTAGGGCGTACTTCTGTATCAGATGCCGCCTCAGCAGATCGCTGTTGGTGGTCAGCACAAGACTCATATTTGGATTCTGGACTGAAAGCACCCTGAAGATATCGACCATTGCAGCGCGGTTTAGATCGTCAAGATGTGCCACGGGTTCATCCAGAAAGAATGTGCCCCCCAGAGAACGTGCCCGCGCCAGATAGAGAGAAAGGGCCAGATCCTGACGTTGCCCCTGGCTGAAGTAGCTGTCAGCCACCAAAGCATCATCATTGTCTCCCGGCCCTTCAACCAGAGCCCGCCAGCGAAGTTCTCCTTTGCCTGCAATATTCAGTCCCTTATAGACCTCATTGGCATGCATTCTGGAGAAGAGCTCTGAAGCCGGCACGATCAGCTCATTAATGCGTGCATCTGCCAGTTTCTCAATTTCATGCGTAACTTCTGACAGAGCAACACTAGCGACCTGTTTGCGTTTTGCCTGTAATTCAATACGCTGACGAAGTTCCTTCTCTTCACTGAGCAGAAGGGTATAGTCTTCGCCAGCTACAGCGGCATGAACGGCAAGCTTAGCCTTTTCATATAGCAGGGTGATGTTCTCATCGGCAGTAAGATCGTTATCCAGTGTGTTTTTGTATTCAGAAAGTGTTTTCTGACTTACCGGAGCGTTTCCGGTAAAACTGTCCCATAATGTTCTGAATGAGTCCCAGGTTTCCCTGTACCCTCGAAGCACTATTTCAATGTGATTACGCTCGGAAATCAGTTCATTTAACAAAACAGACTCCTGCCCGAGCTTTAGTTCCAGCTCTGCTTGCTGGCGAGCAAGATTGGTCAGCAAAACCTCATGTGTTCGTTGCGTAGTTGTAAGTCTTGAACGGTATTCCTCAGGCAGATCCCCCAGAGCGACATCATTCCTCAGTGTCTGGTCATCCAGTAACCTCTCAGCTTGCCTAATTTTATCCGCAAACTCGGCAATCATCCGGCCCATATTCAGCCGGGTTAAGTAGTTTTCCAGTGTCTCATGTCGCCACGTTTCCGGAGTCAAGGGCGTGAGCCACTCCACATCAAGAAGCGCTTTTTGTTCAAGAAACGTTTTATCAGCACGACGCAGACGTTCCTGATAGCTAGTAGCACGATCTCGTTTAACTTTCAGGCCACGGATCTCTTCCCGGAGCTGCCCCATCTCCTCTTCAGTTTGCCGCAGCTCGGTCTTAAGTGCATGTAAAGCTGGCGAGAGCATGCTTTCTGACTGCCGTATCGCCTCCATCAGAGATGCATTTCCCTCCCAGTCATGGCTGCATAATGGACAATGACTTTCACCAGAATGACTGACGATACGCTCGCCGAGGATTATGAGCTGGGTCAGAGTGTCGTTGAGATGTATCTGTCTGAAACGGAAAGAATCGCGCTTTTCCTTAAGCACCTGAAAACGCTCCCCCCTGGCTTTCAGCGGAGCTTCATCACTGTATTCCCGTATGTATTCTTGCCACTCCTTTCTCGTGTCTTCGTCAGGCCAGCATGCCCGGTGTACGGCGAGAGCTTTATGCAGTAAGGAAAGTCGTTTTCCGCTCATGGCAGAGGAGAGACGGGATTCAGGCACCGTTGCCTGTAACTGCGCTAATGTGAGTCGGTCTGGATACTCCCCGATGGTTTCAAAAACGCGCTCACTGACCATTTCCCACTGATTGTTAAGAGTGGTGAGAGTTTCGGTTACCCTGTCCCGCTGGTGGTTCACTTCCGCAATATGGTGTTTTAAAGCACGTATCTGCGTCTTCCGTTCACTCTGCTTTTCCTCACGGGAACGGATCTCAGATTCAAAATAGAGATGTTTTTGATCCGCAAGCGTCAGTTCTTTTTCCGCATAGTGGGCGGATTCCCAGGTTTCGGCGAGTTGTCTGTAGCGAGTTTGCTGAAGCTGATGATCAAACTGCCGTATCTGCAGTGTCATCAAGGCCCGATCAAGCTGTGTCCGGGGAGGAACGTTTTCCCTCGGGATCCGCAGCGCATCACATAGCGCTGTCAGCCTCTCTTCGGTGCGGGTTGCAAGTATCCCGTAATGCTCACGCTTTTGTTCGAGTTCCTGCCGTTTTGTTTCCGTATCCCTGAGCTTTTTATAAAGCGAGACGGACTGTGGCAAATACCGCAGATAGTCCATCAGTAATTTCTGCTGAGGAAGTAAGTGACCATAGCCAAGTATATTGGCAAAAATTTGTGAACGCTGTTCCGATTCGGCTTCATCAACCAGCAGAGCCAGCGAATGCGAATAGAGCCAGCGACTGTGCCGTAACCACTCGCGTTTGTTTCTCGTGGCAATGTTTGATCGCGCTTTGAGACCAGCTTCTGCCGGCGTCAGCATCGCGAGCAACTCGTCATCTTTTATATGCCTCTCTTCTCCTTCCTCTGTTTGAAGAGTGGCACCCTGCAGGGTGCGAACCAGGGTTGTTTTTTTTCCATCAAGAAGACAAACACAGGTCACCTCCGTCGTACCGGTGGCGAAATGGCACACCAACGCATCTGCAGGGACCTCGGCCACTTCACCAGTGAGAACCCACTCAACTGCATGACACAACGTGCTTTTTCCCGTGCCATTTACCGCATAAATGACGGTCAGCCCCGCATCAAGTGGAAGCGTAACCTCTCCCTTAATACCCCTGAAATTCTTAATCTTTACCGATAAAATGCGTAAATCAAACATCACCATTCTCCCATTCATTTGCATGTCGGCGGGCAAGACCGGAGGGACTGCTGTGGGTAATGTCCATGATCAGACGCTCTGTAGCATCGGTAAAACGTGCGCCATCGGACGCATGAATTTCTGTCGAGACTGGGGAAAGCCCCAGAACAGTGATCCGTTCTGTCCGGGTCCAACGGCCGTCCACCCTAATAACAACGTGCTTACGGGCCAGATGTGTGTCACGTTCGATCCGTCCGACAAGAGCTGAAGGACATAGGGACGGATCCCTGAAGGCATAAATGAGAGAAGCATCGATAACGTACCCTTTTGTTTCTCTTTCGCGCGTCAGGGTATCAAGAACCTGCTCACCGTAATTCATCACACGGATGAGGTCGTTTTGAGGCACATAACTGGCATCCCAGAGCAGAAGCGAGGCATAATCGGACTCCCAATACCCTACCGCATGCTTCACCTGCGCAAATCGGGTGCGGGCCTTTTTATGGGGTAAAAACCCTGTCATGCTGGCTCTGGCATCTATCAGGTTTACTAGGTTATCCATTTTTTAGACCCTGTATCTGTTTCAGGAAGGACGTGCGATCCGCTGTTGTTGTGCTTGTCATGCTGTTTTGCACCAAGTCCATCAGCCCCACCACCCAGGCCCTGCGGGAAATCCTTGGCATAACGGTGCTGTCCGGAATTTCGTCGGGCTGTACAATGTCATTGCGGGTCAGATCGAGCGGTACCCGGTTTTGCCCGGCTGGCATATGTCCCTCGAAGAGAGCGAAAACAAATAAGTCGGGGTGCCATGAACCATCCCTCATCCATTCGAGCAGGCGACTCTGCACCTGGATATAATTCATTCCCTGAGCATCCCAGCCAAGGATCCCGTCCTTCTGCCCACCTGCCTGTTCCCAGGAAAGGTGTGCCGTCATGCTCGTGTCAGACTGCCAGCTGATATTGACATCACCGGAGAGATAACTAAGCGCTTTCAGGATCCGAAGCAGGGCAATCCTATGATAATGCAGGGAATCCGGTTCGGTGTTGTTTTCAGAGCCCGTACCATTGAGTGCATATTGCACCAGGTTTTCCGGATATGGGATTGTTCCCGTCAGTATTCCCTGGCGCAGAGCAGTGAGACCGGCGGAAGTCATAGGATACATCGTCGCCGGGATCAACGGGCTTAACATACGGTCAAGCTCCATCTGAATGCCCTTGCTGAGGGACAGTAACTGCCCCGCATGCCGCTGATATAAAAAGGAATCAATCAGGCTAAAACTGTTACGGGTCTTGTCAAAGGTAAGCGTTAGTATAACGGAGGCAATGTGACTGCTTCTCAGGAGGAAGAAATCCTGCGCCTTCGGACAGAGGAACAACCGGTCATCGCCGGTACTCAGCGGGAAAAATCCCGTGGCATGTCGCAGAGCCTCACTGATTTCCGGGTTTCCTGCCGCGTGACAAAGTACCACCCCCAACTCCGACTGCCTTCTGAGCATATTGAACAGATTCACCTGACGGCAGACTGTGTTCTGCTGAATGGGGCCGGCAGAAGAGACGAGCAGGAGATTACCTCTTCCTGAACGATCATCCTTCATCCCGACCAGAACTTTTTCGCACAGCAAGTGTTTATTCAGCGTATCCGGGTAAAAATCACCACTCAGGGTGCACCAGAGATTGATATCCGCAAAACTCAGTCGAAGGGACAATCTGCCGTGTCCAGTCCCCGAACCGCGGTCAGTGGTTTCGAGTAATAACCATACCTCTGGAGCTGAATTCTCTTCCTTTATCCAGCACCAGCCCCCCTGATAGTCTGCGTCAGCCGGGTAAAGCGTTGTGTCACCGTCCGGGAAATTTATCGCTGATTCTCGTAACCCATTCAGATCACTGCCTTTTACGCACCCGAAACCAGCTTGCAACACAACGGGAAAGGGATAGCTGCTGATAAGATTATTAAGGGTTGCATAATCAGATAGTGTGAAGGCATCTGCACAGAACACAATTACCGAAGGCTGTGAGCCCGTCTGGCGGGGAAGATGTGTTGTCAGCATCTCGTCTAGTGTCTTGAGCGCCTCATGTCCTCTCTGGTGGATGAGTACCGAATGAAGTCGTTTACCGTACAGCATTGTTGCGTTGAAATACCGTGTATATACGGACCTGTAAGCAAGGTAATTTGACGCAAGCAGCTCTGGCTGTTCCGGCATATACTCCTGGAATAACCGGTGGATCTCATCTACCGTACAAACTTGCTCCCGGGCAAAATAGGTATTCATGACATAGTCGCACCTCCTCACCAGCGGAGAAAGTGACTCCTGACGGAACAGCGTATATTTAAATGCTTTTAATCTGTCGCTCACCATCGCCAGAAGCTGGGCATCGGTTTTACCGGTAAACACAGAGCTGTTTTTAAGCAGGGCATATTTGCTCTTAACGATTCTGGCCGCCGTTTCCCACTTACTTTGGTTATTCGTGAGATCTTTAATCACAGCATTTTTCTTTGTAAAGAAACTGAACACATCTGCCGCGACGTTGTTGGATACCGCAAGAATATACCGGAAGGGTGTTGAGTGATCCTCGGGAGGAAGCAGGTCGTCAATGATCAGTCCGCGCAGAGTAAGAGCAAGCAACTCCTGACGAACCAGCGTCATGGTAACGTCAGCGCTCGAATAACGTTTGCACTGCACAATACCCCGGCTCTCTTGATCAAGAGATAACAGGACATCAACGCCATTATCGGCACCATCATTTACCCGGCAGACATCATCATACCAGTTCCAATCGACTCCAGTGCCCTGCATATGCCGGAAAAGATCGGCAATCAATAACTCAAAATGTGAGGCATCAATGTTTCCGAAGGGAAGCTGGCCGCTGTCATGTTGATAGACATTTACCCCCCGGATTTGTTCCCTTAGAGGGTCATCATCAAGTCGTTGTAATGAATGGGCCATTTTATCATTCCGTTTTAAAAGAGGACCGTTCGTAATATTTTAGATCGCAAGTGATTAGTATTTTAAAATGCCAACTGAATAGGATCACATTTCAACTCGCTGGGCCCACTGTAAATAATTTACAGAGTAAAACCACCATCGCCCACTTGCACCTGAGCGTACCATTTCATCAGCACAGCGGTGCCTGGCTCCATAGTAATAGCTAGACGCTGAACTGGATCACTCAGATCAGTGTGGAAATTCCGATGAGCACGTAAGCGAGGGGAATTTGCGGCTTGCTCGCTTTGGTGGTTCAGGTCACTGATAGTAATTTGTTTCATATGAGCCTTTGTGATTTTGAACAGCTTACAGCAACCAGATTGCCGCAAGACGTTATACCATTCAACCGAAGTTGTCGCAGGGTTTGTCGTTTCAGCGCTGGCTGATAAATTCCCCGATCGTCGTGTTCCACTGCTCGCTGTTCTGTTGCTACTGATGGCGAGGCTAATGTGTCTGGTATTTTCGCCGGGTAGGCAGTGTCAACCTTGCTGCCTGCACAGGTATCGGAGCCCTCTTCCCGCAGTCTCTCATCATCACCTTCTAGCACACACGAACACCTGCACAGGCCGGGAGGTTACTCTCTAAAGTGCAAGGTGGTGGATACATGATTGCTGCACTCATGCCATTAATTGCGAGGGATCCTTCGCGACAATGCGGTTTCACTGACCAGCGCATGGCTGGTAATGAGTGCGGGTGCCATCCTGTTGATTGTCATAGCCCTGAGTGCTAAACCCGTACAGTGAATGAGATACCAGAATTGAGGGTAGCGTTTAGGCCAGCCGTAATATAAATTCAGAATTAATTTCAGGCAATTAAGGGGGTGGATATGTCGCAGATTTTACCAGGCGTTGAGGTTTTGTTTGTCGCGGGTTTCGGGCCCATTTCGCGAAATACAGAGTCCAGTGCAGGGTTTTATGTCGAGACACTCGGATTGCCGCTTAAGCCAATGGAGGGTAACTGCGACTATCTTCTTGCCGAAGAAGGTATGTTAAAGGGAGTTAAACATTTTGCCGTCTGGCCGCTATCGCAGGCTGCAACATCATGTTTTGGCGAGGAGCAGTGGCCAGCCGACCACCCGATACCGCAGGGATGGATTGAATATGAGGTGCAGGATCTCGCTTCAGCTACCCGTATCCTGAGTGAAAAAGGCTATCGCCTGCTGGTGGCTAACCGCACCGAACCGTGGGGGCAAACCGTTACTCGCCTGCTTAGCCCTGAAGGCTTGCTTACCGGGTTGACGATCACACCGTGGCTACGGGGGTAAGTGGTGTTCGCTTCTGGCGCGAAGCAGACTTGCATGAGGAAATGTGAGATCTGTTTTGAGCGAGGGGCAAACATAAATTCTTGCAAGCCGATTGCGGTGCATTAAATTGCAGAGTAACGATAAACTGAACAACTTAGGATAGAATGCTCTTTGTAGGGACACAACGTGAACCGTTTGAGCAGCTAAAAAGTAAATTATTCATGAGTAGACGACTTAACAGAGATCATCGAACCAAAGTCAGAAATATTCCCCGACGCATAAAAGCTCTTAACCGTTGGGCTGGTACTTTTCACAACCTTGAACGTAGTGTTTTTTCAGAAGATGAGCATTACTGGAATTTCAAAATTCCAGTAGATATCAACCTCGTTCAGGGGAAATATAGCACGCTTAAAACCAAAGCAGCTTGTGCGCAAGCTTTGATTAATGCATGTTCAAACCTCATAACGGCCACTGCTGGTATGAATTACAGCCCTCGGATTACCGCTGTAGTATGTCTTCCGGATATGTTTACAAGTGAGGTCTGTCTTTATCGCTCCGAGGAATATTATCAAGGCTTCGTAACTGAAGGTCGTTCTGAAAATGGTGCTTCTGCTTTGATCAAAGATCGTAGCCTTGCTGCTGAGTGGGGACTCATTCTGCCAGCTAACGTACAGGAAATCGGTATCACACTCGAATACTATGGAAGCGAGGATCGTGATGAATGGTTCACAGGAGAACGCTGGTATTATGGTCAGGTTGCTTAGGTGTGTTGCATCCATAGGTTGAACTCACAGCAAAAAGCAGACGTACTCGTACCCTACTAATAACAATAGTTTCAGAAGTCTTACTAACGTTATATCAATGGTGTTAGGTATTTTTTCATGTAGAGGAAATAGATGTGAATAACTATGTAATCTTCATTAAAGGTGATGAGTCCAAAGTAATCGCTAAGAATCTATTGACGAGACATATTTCTAATGAACTGAAACATAAAGGATTTACTAGATATCCTTATACAATAGAAGCAGATAATGAAAAAGACGCCATTCAAATACTAAATAAACAAGGTCAAGAGCACCTAAACGCACTTTCTGAATACACAGGGAACATCTTTTTCTACTGTGCTGTTTTAGTTGCGGGATTGATGGTGGCACTCATTTTCTTCCGCTAATTTTTAAGAGACAGGCTGTCAATAAAAAAAATCAACAAACCTTGACAGAAATCACAGATAAGCGGAATGCTACCGAATAATTGCTGCCCTGGTTATCTCGAATGAGATATTCCTTCTTTCACTTTTGTAATGTCCGCTCCAGGCGCAGGGCTGCAGTTGCAGCCCTGACAATCTGAGACTTCAACAGATTCAGCTTGTTCAATACCGGGAATCAAATCCACCAAAAATCCTTTAATATCGTTTACTGACTGCCTGGTTCGCCTACCAAATGAACGTCTTTTTAACCCGTACGGAGGTGCGGAAGTACGGAATCCATATACAAGCGTAAATCACATATGTAATAACAGGCATCACCTGAGCAAAGTCCAGGGTGAGTTGCGGGAATATGTAAGAAGTGGCTACCCGATCAATTAGCATAAGAGTGACACTCGAAACAAGCAATGCACAATAAGCCAGGGGTAACTCTTTCTTTTTACGTAAAAACAGAGAAACAATATAAATGACAAAGAGCAGGAAAATTAAGTTAACCCCAGCAGCAATAAAGAGATAGATAGTCTGGGAGATCGGAAGACGACCTAACGTTCCCATGCCAGCACTTAAAGTTACTGCCAGAGAGTTGAAGTAAGAGTAAGCGATAAACAGTATATTGATCAGTGGCAGATATAACAAACCGCCTATTTTACGATATCGTTTTTCCTCACACTCAGCACAATATTCAAGATGCTGCGGGATCTCCTTGTCACATGTAATACACGTCCATTTAAAAGAGGTGTCGTTCATTATTCATCCTTATTGATATGTTCGATCTTAGTGATGTGGCTTTACCCCAGAACAGAGTAAAGCTTCACCAATATCGGCTAACCATGCACTTTCTTTAGGGGTATTACCTGTTCAGGAAGGGAAAAATGGAGAGTACTGATAAACCGCCACCATCACTGAGAGACTCAATACCACGCTGACGATGAAATATGTTTTGAATGGCTGCTTTTGCGTTTTATGGCGAAAGAGCTGTTGACCCACAATCGCCCCCGGCCACCCCCCCATCAATCCAAACACCAGCAAAGTAGATTCTGGCACCCTGCGCCAGGCCTTACGCGCCGCCATTTTGTCTATGCCGTAAATCGTCAGTGTCAGTACGTTGACAAGCAGAAGCCACGTGACAAAGGGATACGACGTAAAAAGGCTCCCGAATGCCGCGAAGATCAGTAGCAGATAACAAAAGCGATTGAGATTCATATTATTAGTCACAGCAATTATCAGAATTGTATCGACACCGCATTATACGCAACATAAATGGCGGGAAGAACCCGCTGCCTGTCGCTTAGCCACGTGGAGGTGATGAACTAGCCGAGCATATCAAAGCGCGATTTTTGGAAATCTCCATATACCTCCGGATGGGTAAAGGCGGGGAATGTGGCTTTCTGAGCAGCGGATTTTAACGCTTCACAATATGCTTTATTACCATCACTGGTCGAAATATTTGAAGCAGTGCCATCCTGAGCAAACTCGATATGCAATCTGCATTTTTTCCCTTTCCAGCTTTGTGGTGCAACAAGTTTGGCATTAATAGCCGCTTTGATTGCCCGGGCCTGAGCGCCCCACTCATCCTGATCGTCCCAGCGGCCAGAACCGCAACTGCCCGTTGCCGTGGTTTTATGGCACCCGGAAGGATGTAACGGCGCGCAACCCACAGCTAAACCGGCCAGAGCAATCAGTATGAAGATTTTCTTTTCCATATGACGAAATCCCTCTCGTTTTGTCAGCTAACGTTTAGCCCCCTATCATATTTCAATTCGCGCCCCTGACCAGCTACCATTATTGAACCCGGCGACAGAAATACTCGTACCTGTTCGCTTAATCAGCCCACTCACCCCGCCGACTTTGGCCTCAAATTCTCATCAAATATCAGCCGTTGCCGCCCGGGTTCTGCCTCGCGCAGCGGTTCAACCTGATGCATCGTCAGCTTGCAGCGTTCCACCAGCACCTGGTATTCCCGCGTGCCCTGCATCTTCCACGCTATTTCCTGTTCACTCAGCTCACGAATTGCTTTGGCCGGGCTGCCAATAATCAAATGGTTGGCAGGCATTTCCGCTTTCGCCTTCACAAACGCCGCCGCACCGACAATGCTGTTTTCGCCGATCACCGCGCCGTCCATCACCACCGCATTCATCCCGACCAGTGCGTTACGCCGGATAATGCAGCCGTGCAGAATGGCGCTGTGGCCAATATGCCCGTCTTCCTCGACCACGGTGTCCTGCTCCGGGAAACCATGCATCACGCAGTTATCCTGAATGTTGGCACCGTCTTTCACCACAATACGGCCAAAATCGCCGCGCAGGCTGGCATTTGGGCCAACGTAAACACCTTTACCCAGGATCACATCACCAATAAGTACCGCCGTCGGGTGAACATAGCTCTCGTCAGGCACGACCGGCGTCAGACCGTCAATTTGATAAACAGGCATCCTCACTCCTTATGCGCTTGTAAGACCACCAAAGCGTTGATAGTAGAGCGTGCCAGGCACGGGCAGTTCACCGACGGAGGTTTCGCCTTTCTCACTGACAAACGCCAGCGCTCCCGGTGCCACACGCTGATAAATATTGATGCAGAGCTGTCGGGCGCTTTGCCCTGCCCAGTGCGCTGGTAGTAACTCTTCCGGCAACAGCGGGTCTTTCAGCACCACACGACGATAAAAATGGATCAGTAACAGCTGGATCTGGAAGCAACGTTCTGGCGTCAACTCTTCCGGCGCAGCCTCTTTCAGCAGCGGCAACAACGGCCGGAATGAGTCGATAAACGTCTCGTACATGACGTTTTGTTCTGTTAGTTGCCAGCACTCTTCTACCCGGGAGCGTAGCGCAGCGCGGGACAGTGCCAGCGGTGAGTGAGCCTCGAAGAAGATGACGTTTTCCGCCACGCCCGCGTCATGCAACAGGGACTGCACATCCGCCAGATGCTGAGATGGCGAGGCCATCAGGCTCGGCGCAAGCGTGCCAAACCCCTGCCATATAAGCTGTTTTTTCACATCGGCGAGGGTCGTTTTGTCCAGACCTTCAGAGAGCAGCAGCAGCCATTTTCCGTCCCATGCGGGCAGTTCCGCACGGTAGATTTTATTCTCCGCGCGACGGGTCAAACGCAGTCCTTTATCACTCAGACGGTAAAAGCTGCGACGCCCAATGCGGGAAACATCCAGCCAGCCCTCTTTGTTAAGGCGGAACAGCGCGGTACGCACAAAACGTTCACCAAACCCCATGCCTTCAAGTAAAGCGGCCAGGCTGCCGAGCCAGATTTCACCGCCTCGATGGGAAAGTGCATCACCGTACAGGGAAGAGATAAGCGATGTCCCGCTGATGGGAACGGAGCTGACTGCGTGCTGGATGAAGGCGTCGAGTTTATTCATGTGATTCATTCTGTTGTGATTTTTTTCCTGGATGAATCATAGCATAAAATGTTGTGCGGTTTGGTTCCCTCACCCAGCCCTCTCCCCAAAGGGAGAGAGCCAGGGTGACACGTCTGGCCTTAGCTGTTCGCCGCCACCTTACGCAGGTCGAACACCCGGCAGGCCTTCCCTTCAGAGCGCGGAATGCTGCCACAGTTAACGATCATCACGTCGGTGGAGATCCCAACCATTGATTTAATGCGGTGGCGCAACTGATGACAAACCTGGCAGCGCTGCTCGTGAGTGAGCGTTAAGCTGCTCTCTTTCAGCTCCACCTTCACCGAAAGCGAATCAAGATGCCCACGGCGGTTCACCTCCAGCTGATAGTGCGGAGAGAGGTGTTCAAACTTGACGATCTCTTCTTCAAGCTGCGACGGGAATACGTTGACACCACGGATGATCAGCATATCGTCGCTGCGCCCGCTGATGCGATCCATACGGCGCATAGTGCGTGCGGTGCCCGGCAGCAGACGCGTCAGGTCACGCGTGCGGTAGCGGATCACCGGCAACGCTTCTTTGGTCAGCGTGGTGAACAGCAGTTCGCCCTGCTCACCGTCGGCCAGCACCGTGCCGTCGTTCGGATTGACGATCTCCGGGTAGAAATGATCTTCCCAGATGGTCGGGCCGTCGGCGGTTTCGATACACTCCATCGCCACACCCGGGCCCATCACTTCTGACAACCCATAGATATCCAGGGCGGTGATCCCCAGTCGTTTTTCAATTTCACGGCGCATGGCCTGTGTCCACGGCTCAGCGCCGAACACGCCCACCCGCAGGGAACAGCTGCTGGCATCGCCCCCCATCTGGCGTTCCAGCTCTTCAATCAGGTTCAGGCAGTAGGACGGTGTAACCATGATCATGTCCGGCTGGAAATCACGGATCAGCTGTGCCTGCTTCTCGGTCTGACCGCCGGACATCGGGATCACCGTCGCCCCTAAACGCTCAGCACCATAGTGTGCCCCCAGTCCGCCGGTAAAGAGGCCGTAGCCGTAGGCCACGTGGATTTTATCTTTTGCGCTGCCGCCTGCGGCACGCAGGGAGCGGGCAACAATATTAGCCCAGTTGTCGATGTCGTTTTGGGTATAACCCACGACAGTCGGTTTACCGGTAGTACCGGACGAGGCGTGGATACGCACCACCTGCTCCATCGGTACGGCAAAGGTGTCGAACGGGTAGTTATCGCGCAAATCCTGCTTGGTGGTGCACGGGAATTTGCGAATGTCGTCCAGCACTTTGAAATCGTCAGGGTGAACGCCCGCAGCGTCAAACTTACGTTTGTACATCGGAACGTTGTTGTAGGCATGATGCAGCGTCCACTTCAGGCGCTCGGTTTGCAGAGCCTGCAATTCGTCAATGGATGCAGTTTCGATCGGATCAAGCTTTGTTGTATTTGTCGTTGTCATTGTAGGGTACTCACATTGTAATTCGCTCAAACACGCTCAAGGATCATGGCGATGCCCTGACCCACACCGATGCACATCGTACAAAGCGCATAGCGCCCGTTGCGTCGGTGCAACTCATTGCTGGCAGCCAGTGCCAGCCTGGCACCGCTCATTCCCAGCGGGTGGCCTAATGCGATAGCGCCGCCGTTCGGGTTGACGTGTGCGGCATCGTCCGGTAATCCCAGTTGACGCAACACGCCCAGCGCCTGTGAAGCAAAGGCTTCGTTAAGCTCAATGACATCCATATCGTTAATATTCAGACCGGCGCGCTCCAGCACTTTACGGGTGGCTGGCACCGGGCCTAACCCCATCAGACGCGGTTCAACACCGGCGGTGGCCATCGCCACGATCCGGGTGCGTGGAACCAGACCTTGCGCAAGTGCCATTTGCTCGCTGGCGATAATCAGCGCGGCGGCACCATCGTTCACGCCGGAGGCATTCCCCGCGGTTACCACGCCGTTTTTACGAAACGGGGTTTTCAGCGCGGCGAGCTGTTCAGGCGTGGTATCGGCGCGCGGGTGCTCATCCACGCTGATTTCTGTCACCGTTCCCTTTTTACCTGGCACCCGTACCGGCACAATTTCCTGCGCCAGAACACCATTCTGCTGCGCCTGTGCGGTACGCTGCTGGCTGCGCAGGGCAAACGCGTCCTGATCGGCACGGCTGATATTTAACAATTCAGCTACATTCTCTGCCGTTTCCGGCATGCTGTCAGTTCCGAATTGCTGATGCATGAGCGGATTCACAAATCGCCAGCCGATGGTGGTATCAAAGATCTCCGCCTGACGCTGAAACGCCGCCGTGGCTTTACCCATCACAAACGGCGCGCGGGACATCGACTCCACGCCCCCCGCAATCATCAGATCGCCGTCACCGGCTTTGATAGCGCGAGCGGCAAAACCAATCGCGTCCAGCCCCGAACCGCACAGACGGTTGATGGTGGTACCGGAAACCGTCTGCGGCAAACCTGCCAGCAACGCCGACATGCGCGCCACGTTGCGGTTATCTTCCCCCGCCTGGTTGGCACAGCCGAAAATCACATCATCAATACGTTCCAGGTCGAGCTGCGGGTAGCGTGCCAGCAGCGCACGCAGCGGCACTGCCCCCAGATCGTCCGCACGTACACCCGCTAATCCGCCGCCATAGCGACCAACCGGGGTACGAACACCATCACAAATAAATGCATCACGCATCAGGCTTCTCCTGTCACACTGCCGCCAATGCGGTGAGATTTCCCGCGAAAGAGAGCGACCGTTTTCTGTTGTTGGTTCTGGATTTCAATGTCGTACACGCCGGTCAGCTTGCCCTGATGCTTCACCCGCGCGGTGGCGGTCAGCGTGTCCCCGGCAAAACCTGGACGCAGAAAATCAATGGAGCAACCCGATGCCACCGCCGCCAGTCCCTGACTGTTACAGGCGTAGGCAAAGGCGGTGTCTGCCAGTGAGAACAGCTGTCCACCGTGGCAGGTTTTATGGCCGTTGAGCATCTGCGGGGTGATGGTCATGGTCACCACCGCATACCCGTCATCCATCTCGATAATGTCGATCCCCAACGCCTGCGCGCAGGCATCCTGTTCATACATGGTGCGGGCGTTATGCCAGGCGTTATGACTCATAGCTACTCTCCAGAAGCGCCCGCTGGCGCAGCAGTGAACAGGGGCGATAGCGTTCTTCACCGTAATGACGTTGCAGGTTTTCCAGCAGCGTGAGCAGGCGTTGCCAGCCCAGACGTTCTCCCCATGCAATCGGGCCGCTCGGGTAATTCACGCCCAGACGCATCGCAGTATCAATATCCTTCTCGCTGGCGACCCCTTTTTGCAGCGCATCCAGCGCTTCGTTGGCAATCATCGCCACCGTCCGCCAGACCAGCAGGCCGGGATAATCGGCAATTTGCACCACCCGGTGTCCCTGCTGTTGCAGCCAGAAGATGGCCTTTTGCGTGGCGGTGTGCGGATTGCTGGACGCCGCCGCGATAACGGCCACATCGCGCTCAATACGGTCAACCACCACCACCGGGCTGTTCAGCCGAAGCGCCAGTGCCTGCGCAGTTTCGCCCTGTGTTTCAATCAACAGTACGTCGTCAATTTCCGTGACACCGTCACTTTTTCGCTGGACGCTCATCGGGCTAAAACTGTCGTTCACCGCCTCAAGCCACTGCACGTCCGGTTTATCGCCGTGCCAGTCGTAAACGCCCCGCCCGCTTTTTTTACCCAATCGTCCCGCCAGTACCAGCTCCTGCTGCACCAGCGACGGCAGGAAACGACGCTCCTGCCAGAAGGCGTTAAACACCGAACAGGTCACGGCAAAGTTGACGTCCTGGCCAATCATATCGGTCAGCTCCAGCGGCCCCATCGGGAAACCACCGCCTTCACGCAGCGCGGCATCAATCACCTCCGGTGCGGCCACCTGCTCTTCCAGCGCACGCCAGGCTTCGGAATAGAACGGACGTGCCACGCGGTTGACGATAAACCCCGGCGTTGACTGGCAACGCACTGGCTGTTTTCCCCAGTTCAGCGCCAGCTCGCACAACGCATCGGCCACTTCAGGCGATGTCGCCAGCCCGCTGACCACTTCCACCAGTTTCATCACCGGTGCCGGGTTGAAGAAATGCAGCCCCGCGACGCGCTCCGGGTGGCGAATGTCTGCGGCGATGGCGGTGACGGAAATTGAAGAGGTATTACTGGTCAGCAGCGTCTGCGGCGGGCAGATTTCCGCCAGCTGTGTAAACAGCGCTTTTTTCACCTCCAGCCGTTCAGAGGCCGCCTCAATGACCAGATCCGCTGCGGCAAGGGCAGAGATATCCGTCACCGGAACCAGCCTTGCGAGGATCTGCGAGCCAGAGTCCGCAGACAACTTTCCGCGCATCACGCGGGAAGCCAGACGCTGACGAATACCGTCAATCGCGCGGGAAACGGCCTCGGAAGCGAGGTCATAAACCAGCACCTGATGACCATGACTTGCCGCCACTTCGGCAATCCCGGCCCCCATCGTGCCGCTTCCAATCACGGCGACAGTGCGGATGTTTATCGCCATGTTATTTCCCCGTAAAGTTCGGTGCGCGTTTTGCCAGAAAGGCGCTGACGCCTTCCCGGTAGTCGTCACTGCGCCCGGCCAGACGTTGATAGTCACGCTCCAGATCAAGCTGTGCGTCCAGAGTATTGGTCTCTGCGGCGTTGATCGCCTGCTTGATCAGCCCCAGGCCAAAGGTTGGCTGCGACGCAAAGTGCAGCGCCATCTGCTGTGCCGTAACGGAGAGCTGTTCGTCGTCCACCACCTGCCAGATCATCCCCCACGCCTGCGCCTGTTCGGCACTGAGTTTGTCACCGAGCAACGCCAGCCCCATTGCCCGGGCGCGTCCGGCGACGCGCGGCAGCAGCCAGGTACCACCGCAGTCCGGCACTAGCCCGAGCTTGCTAAAAGCCATCACAAAGTTAGCGGAGCGGGCAGCAATCACCATGTCGCAGCCGAGTGCCAGCGTAGCCCCCGCCCCGGCCGCCACGCCGTTGACCGCACAAATTACCGGTTTCGGCAGTTTTGCCAGACGGCGCACCAGCGGGTTGTAAAAGGTTTCAACGGACATCCCCAGATCGGGAGCCGGGCCGTTCGGGTCGACGTTGCGGTCGTTAAGATCCTGACCCGCACAGAAACCGCGTCCCGCCCCGGTGATCAACAGACAGCGGATGGTGTCATCCCGCTCGGCCTGCTTCAGGCACTCCGCAAGTTGCTGGTGCATCACGTCGTTAAAGCTGTTCAGACGCTCCGGGCGGTTCAGCGTAAGGGTCATTACGCCTTGCTCTACATGACTCAGAATAAATTCCACAATTAGCGTCCTTTAAAGTCGGGGGTGCGTTTTTGTAAGAAGGCGTCGATGCCTTCACGACGATCGTCAGTCGCCGAAAGCAACGTAAACAGCTGCCGCTCCTGGGCCAGCCCGGCCTGCAACGGCACTTCCTGAGACTGGCGCAGCGCCTGTTTCGCCGCCTGCAGCGCCAGCGGAGAGTGGCGCGCCATCAGCGCGGCCTGCTTCAGGGCGTACTCCAGCGTCAGCGACGCCGGAAACACATCGCTGACCAGACCGGCGCTCTGCGCCTGTTGTGCCGTAATGCTTTCCCCGGTCAGCACCATTTTGCTGGCAAGCGATTTGCCCACACAGCGAATAAGACGCTGCGTGCCGCCCGCACCCGGCATAATGCCGAGGGTGATTTCCGGCAGACCAAAACGGGCGTTGTCACCGGCGATAACCACGTCGCAGAGCAACGCGAGTTCACACCCGGCTCCCAGCGCGAAGCCGTTAACCGCGGCGATCAGAGGTTTGTTAAAGGTGTTGATCCGCGCCCACAGCTGAGGACGGATATCGTTCAGCGTGGCGGGCAGATCTTTCTCCGCCATTTCATTGAGATCGGCTCCGGCAGCGAAACAGCGCTCGTTGCCGTAGATCACACAGGCGGAGATGTCGGTATTCGCCGCTGCGGCTTCCAGTTCTTCAGCAATCTGCGTTAACAGCGCATTGTTGAGCGCATTACGCGCCGCCGGACGGTTCAACGTCAGCTGCAATACACGACCATGACGGGTGACAATCAGTTCGCTCATGCCATCCCCTTCGCGTCGAAATCGACGATCACGTCAGCGGTTAACGGCAACGCCTGACAGCTCAGGACATACCCGGCAGCCAGCTCGTCCGGCTCCAGGCTGTAGTTGGTGAGCATATCCACTTTGCCGCGCACCACTTTACATTTACAGGTGGCACACACGCCGCCTTTACAGGCATAGGGCAGATCTGCCCCCTGACGCAGGGCAGCATCAAGAATGCTTTCGTCATCGGCCGTCAGGGTGATTTCACGGTCGCGCCCGTCCTGGCGGACGGTGACTTTCTGCCCTTCGACCTGCACGTTTACAGCGCGTTTCACCGCTGAGCCAGGTGTGTTGAAGCGCTCAAGGTGGATAGATTTTTCTGCCATCCCCAGCGCTTTCAGCGCCGCTTCAGCGTCGTCCATCATCGCCGACGGGCCGCAGATAAAGGCTTCGTCATACTGGCGGAAATTGATCAGGGTTTTCGCCAGCGCCTGCAGTTTTTCGCCATCAATGCGACCGTGAAGCAGATCGCTGTCAAGCCGCTCCTGGCTGAAGATGGAGACCAGCTGCAGGCGCTGCGGGTATTTGTCTTTCAGATCCGCCAGCGCGCCGCGGAACATCATGCTCTGGCTGCTGCGGTTGCCGTAGATCAGGGTGAAGTGGCTTTTCGGCTCGGTGGCCAGCGTAGCGGAGAGAATAGCCAGCATCGGCGTAATGCCCGATCCAGCCGCTATCGCCAGATAGTGACCCTCCCGTTCGGCCCGGGGCTGATAGCCAAAATGGCCCTGCGGCACCATGACGTCCATCGTCATACCCTGCACAATCGTATCGCGGGCATAACGGGAAAAACGCCCGCCTTCGATGGCTTTCACCGCCACGCTGATCTCATCCGGTGCGGTACTACGGCAGATGGAGTAGCAGCGGCGAAGCTCATCACCACCCAGCGTGGCCTTTAAGGTCAGGTGCTGACCCGGGCGAAAGCGGTAAGCATCCTGCAATTCCTGCGGCACGGAAAAGGTAATTGTGACAGCGTCACGTGTTTCGGGTTCCACTTTTGCCACTTTTAATGAATGAAACGTTGTCATGGCAGCCTCAAATGCATTTGAAATAATCGAAAGGTTCACGGCAGGTGTTGCAGCGCCAGAGCGCTTTGCAGGCCGTTGAACCAAATTCACTGATGAGCGCGGTATCGGTGCTCGCACAGCGCGGGCAGCTCACCGCCGCAGGAACATGGGTGTGACAGCTATGGCCTACAGGCGGGCTGATGCCATACTCACGCAGACGTTCGCGCGCATCGGCTGTCATCCAGTCGGTGGTCCAGGCGGGTTCAAGCTGGAGCACGATATGTACCGGGGTAAAGCCATGCGCAGTCATCGTGTCGCGGATGGCTCCCAGCAGGTGTTCCGTCGCCGGGCAGCCCGAGTAGGTTGGCGTGAAGCCAATCACCCAGCCTTCGCCCTGCGCGGAAACGCTGCGCACCATACCTAAATCGGTGATGGTCAAAACCGGGACTTCAGGATCCGGGATCTGGCTTAACAGCGACCAGATTTGCGGGATTTGTGCAGGTGCGATGTCCACGAGACGTTGCATGACATTCCCCTCTCTTACCACTGCTGCCCGGGGTACATACGCTGGAGATATTGCATCTCTGCCAGCATTGGCCCCAGATGTTCGGTGTGCAGCCCACGCTTGCCGCCAGTGCGATACGCCACTTCATCGGGCACATTCAGGGCGGCTTCCTGCAAGCCAGCAAACACTTCGCTTTCCCATGCCTGACGCAGCGTGCGCGGGTCGATGGCAATACCGGACGCAACCAGTTCCAGTTCGACGTCATCGGCGTCGAACAGCTCAGCGGTAAAGCGCCACAGATTGTTGACCGCCTGCTGCATTTTTTGTGCGGATACTTCTGTGCCGTCACCCAGGCGCACCAGCCAGCCGCGGCTAAAGCGCAGGTGATAGCGCGCTTCTTTAATCGCTTTTGCGGCAATAGCGGCAATCTGGCGGTCACTGCTGTGGATCAGGCGCTCATACAGCGCCACGTTCCACGCATCCATAAAGTACTGACGGACGAGGGTGTCGGCGAAATTGCCGTTAGGTTGTTCCACCAGCAACACATTGCGGAACTGACGCTCATCGCGGCCAAAGGCCAGCGTATCTTCATCACCCAGGCCTTCCAGTTCGGCGGCGTAAGTCAGGAAATTACGCGCCTGCCCCAGCAGATCGAGACCGATATTGGCCAGTGCGAGGTCAATTTCCAGTTCCGGCGCGTGACCACACCAGGCTCCCAGACGCTGAGAGAGCACCAGACCGTTGTCGCCCAGACGCAGGACGTATGCAGATAATGTTTTCATCCCTGACCTCACATGTGCTCGATGCCATCAGGGATGGTGTAAAACGTCGGATGGCGGTAGATCTTGCTCTCCGCCGGGTCGAAAAACGCACCGCTCTCTTCTGGCTGGGAGGCGACAATCTCGCTCGCCTTCACCACCCAGATGGAACAACCTTCGCTGCGGCGGGTATAGGCATCACGCGCGTTTTCCAGCGCCATGCGGTCGTCAGCGGCATGCAGGCTGCCAACGTGACGGTGGGATAACCCTTGTTTGCTGCGTACAAACACTTCGTATAACGGCCAGTAGACATTGCTCATGTTGCTTCCTCTTAAGCCACTTTGCGGGCGTGTTGTTTTTCTGCGTGCGCCAGTGCGGCTTCGCGCACCCACGCCCCTTCTTCCCAGGCTTTACGTTTTGCGGCCAGGCGTTCGTGGTTGCAGATACCGCGCCCGTTAATGACGTCGTCAAACTCGTGCCAGTCGATCTCGCCGAAGCGGTAGTTGCCCGTCTCTTCGTCCAGGTGCAGGTCAGCATCCGGCACGGTCATGCCCAGCATTTCCACCTGCGGGATGGTGTTATTCACAAAACGCTGGCGCAGCTCATCGTTACCAAAGCGCTTGATTTTCCAGGCCAGGCTGCGGGCGCTGTTCGGGGAATTGTCATCGTTAGGCCCGAACATCATCAGTGCCGGCCACCAGAAACGGTTGATAGCGTCCTGTAACATCTGACGCTGGGATCCACTGCCCTGCGCCAGTGCCATGCAGGCTTCAAAGCCCTGACGCTGGTGGAAGCTCTCTTCTTTACAGATTTTCACCATCGCCCGGGCGTACGGGCCGTAAGAGGTACGGCACAGCGCCACCTGGTTGACGATGGCAGCACCGTCCACCAGCCAGCCGATTACGCCGATATCAGCCCAGCTCAGCGTTGGGTAGTTGAAGATGGAGGAGTATTTCATTTTGCCGTCGAGCATCTTCTGATAGATGTCTTCCCGCGCGCAGCCCAGCGTTTCCGCCGCGCTGTAGAGATACAAACCGTGGCCGGCCTCGTCCTGCACTTTCGCCAGCAAAATGGCTTTACGGCGCAGCGTGGGGGCGCGGGTGATCCAGTTCCCTTCCGGCAGCATGCCGACAATTTCAGAGTGTGCGTGCTGACCAATCTGGCGGATCAACGTCTTACGGTAGGCGTCAGGCATCCAGTCCTGCGGCTCGATGGCCGTCTCCTGCGCTATGCGCTGCTCAAAGCGTTGTTCTTGCGTCACATCATCACCTTTATGATTCGCTAATCTATCTTAACAAGTGAAATGGTGAATCATTTCGTTTCTTAAAAGTTACACAGAAGTTAAATATAACCCCAAGAAATGTTTCCTTGTTTTGTGATGCTGCTCGCAAGGCTTTTCAAGCAAGGCGTGTGAACTGGGGCTTTATGGGCCGCATTTCGTCATGCCAGATCACAACGTTAACAATTCATTAAAACTCAGCTTGCTTTTTATGATTCATAATCAAACTATCTATAGTGAAATTACGTAACATTTGGAGATAAGCGATGCAGCAGTTAGCCAGCTTCTTGTCCGGTACCTGGCAGTCTGGCCGGGGCCGCGAGCGCAATATTCATCACGCCATCAGTGGCGAAGCTTTGTGGGAAGTCACCAGCGAAGGGCTGGATATGGCGGCCGCCCGCCGCTACGCCATTGAACACGGCGGTAAAGCACTTCACGCGATGACCTTTATCGAACGAGCCGCCATGCTGAAAGCGGTGGCAAAACATTTGCTCAGCCAGAAAGAACAGTTTTATGCCCTGTCAGCCCAGACCGGGGCGACAAAGGCCGACAGCTGGGTCGATATCGAAGGGGGTATCGGCACCCTCTTCACCTATGCCAGCCTCGGTAGCCGCGAACTGCCGGACGACACGCTGTGGCCAGAAGATGAGCTGATCCCCCTGTCGAAAGAAGGCGGTTTTGCAGCGCGCCACGTATTAACCTCAAAATCTGGCGTGGCGGTGCATATCAACGCCTTTAACTTCCCGTGCTGGGGCATGCTGGAAAAACTGGCTCCCACCTGGCTTGCCGGGATGCCTGCGATCATCAAACCCGCCACCGCCACCGCGCAGGTCACGCAGGCAATGGTGAAATCGATCGTGGAAAGCGGTCTGGTACCGGCGGGAGCCATCAGCCTGATCTGCGGCGGTGCAGGCGATCTGCTGAGCCAGCTCGACAGCCAGGACGTGGTGACGTTCACCGGCTCCGCCAGCACCGGACAGAGCCTGCGCGTTCACCCAAACATCGTGGCGAACGCGATCCCCTTCACGATGGAGGCAGACTCCCTGAACTGCTGCGTGCTGGGGGAAGACGTCACGCCAGATCAACCGGAATTTGCCCTGTTCATTCGCGAAGTGGTCCGCGAGATGACCACGAAGGCCGGGCAAAAATGTACGGCTATTCGCCGCATTATTGTGCCGCAGGGGCAAATTGATGCCGTCAGCCAGGCGCTGATTGCGCGGCTGGAAAAAGTGGTGGTGGGCGACCCGGCACAGGAAGGGGTCAAAATGGGCGCACTGGTGAATAGTGAACAGCGCGCCGACGTGCAGGAAAAAGTCGATCTGCTGGTTGCCGCAGGCTGCCAGATCCGTCTGGGTGGCAAAGCCGATCTGCAGGCCGCGGGCGCGTTCTTCCCGCCAACCCTGCTCTTCTGCCCGCAGCCGGACGAAACCCCTGCCGTACACGCCACCGAAGCCTTCGGCCCGGTTGCCACCCTGATGCCATACCGTAACGCAGAGCACGCGATAACGCTGGCACGCGCGGGCGGCGGCAGCCTGGCGGGCACGCTGGTGACGGCCGAACAGACCATCGCCCGCCAGTTTATTTCCGGTGCGGCGCGCGCCCACGGGCGCATTCAAATCCTCAACGAGGAGTCGGCCAAAGAGTCCACCGGGCACGGTTCTCCGCTGCCGCAGCTGGTACACGGCGGCCCAGGCCGCGCGGGCGGCGGTGAAGAGCTGGGCGGTCTGCGTGCCGTGAAGCATTACCTTCAGCGTACTGCCATTCAGGGCAGCCCGACGATGCTCGCCGCCATTGGCAAACAGTGGGTACGCGGTGCGCAAGTGCAGGAAGATCGCGTACATCCATTCCGTAAATACTTCGAGGAACTGCAGCCGGGCGATAGCCTGCTGACGCCGCGCCGTACCCTGACGGAAGCCGATATCGTTAACTTTGCCTGCCTGAGCGGGGATCATTTCTACGCCCACATGGACAAGATCGGCGCAGCGGAGTCGATCTTTGGCGAGCGCGTGGTACACGGTTACTTCCTGATTTCAGCCGCGGCGGGGCTGTTTGTTGATGCGGGTGTCGGGCCGGTCATTGCCAACTATGGCATGGAAAACCTGCGCTTTATCGAGCCGGTCAAACCTGGCGATACCATTCAGGTGCGCCTGACCTGCAAACGCAAAACGCTGAAGAAACAACGCTCTGCCGATGAAAAACCGACTGGCGTGGTGGAATGGGCCGTTGAGATCTTCAACCAGAACCAACAAGCCGTCGCGCTCTACTCCATTCTGACGCTGGTGGCGCGCCAGCAGAGCGACTTCTGACGTTTTCCTCTCAAGTCCATTGACCGGGGTGTGATTTACCCCCGGTCTTTTTTTAACCTGGCAAGACTGGCAAATAACCTGGCAGATGCAGGCAAACGCTTTTCGCCTGCGGCTGTCAGGATAAGGTCATCACAACACAATAAACACAACAATATGAGGTCAACGATGGGAAGCAACTCTTCTTTTTCTGCCCGTAAAACGGCACTGGCCATGACAGTTGCTCTGTTTTGCGCCTGGCAGTCTCCCGTTTTCGCCCACGGCAGTGAGGCGCATATGGTCCCGATGGACAAAACGCTGCAGACGTTTGGCGCTGATGTGCAGTGGGATGATTACGCACAGATGTTCACCATTACCAAAGACGGTGCGTTTGTGAAGGTAAAACCCGGCGCAAAAACCGCCATCGTCAACGGCAAAACCCTGAAGCTGCAGGTGCCGGTGGTGATGAAAAACAAAAAAGCCTGGATCGCTGACACCTTCATTAACGATGTCTTCCAGTCCGGCCTTGACCAGACTTTCCAGGTTGAAAAACGCCCTCACCCGTTAAATGCGTTAACGGCTGACGAAATTAAGCAGGCTGTCGACATTGTCAAAGCCTCAGCCGATTTTAAACCGAATACCCGCTTTACTCAGATTGCCCTTGCTGAGCCAGAGAAAGCCAAAGTGTGGGACTTTGTGCTGAACGGCACGGCAGTGGATTCCCCTCGCCAGGCGAACGTCATCATGCTGGACGGAAAGCATGTTATCGAAAGCCTGGTTGACCTGAAAGAGAAAAAAGTCCTGCGCTGGGAGCCGGTCAAAGACGCGCACGGCATGGTGTTGCTGGATGACTTCACTGCCGTACAACAGATTATCAATGACAGCCCGGAATATGCCGATGCGCTGAAAAAACACGGCGTCACCGATCCGAAGAAGGTCATTACGACCCCGTTAACCGTCGGCTATTTTGACGGTAAAGACGGGCTGAAACAGGAAGACCGCCTGCTGAAAGTGGTGAGCTATCTGGACGTTGGCGACGGTAACTACTGGGCGCACCCTATCGAAAACCTGGTGGCGGTGGTCGACCTCGAACAGAAGAAAATCCAGAAGATTGAAGAAGGTGCGGTGGTTCCGGTTCCGATGACCCCGCGCCCGTATGATGGCCGTGACCGCATTGAAACCCCGAAAAAACCGCTCGACATCATTGAACCGGAAGGGAAAAACTACACCATTACCGGCGATATGGTGCACTGGCAGAACTGGGATTTCCACCTGAGCCTGGACTCCCGTGTCGGGCCGGTTATTTCTACCGTGACCTGGAATGACAACGGCAAAAAACGCCAGATCATGTATGAAGGATCGCTAGGTGGGATGATCGTCCCTTACGGCGACCCGGATGTCGGCTGGTACTTTAAGGCGTATCTGGATTCCGGCGACTACGGCATGGGCACGCTGACCTCCCCACTGGTGCGCGGCAAAGACGTGCCGTCTAACGCCGTGATGCTCAATGAAACCATTCCGGATTACACCGGTGCACCCATGGAGATCCCTCGCGCAATCGCCATCTTCGAACGTTATGCCGGGCCGGAGTATAAGCACCAGGAGATGGGTCAGCCGAACGTCAGTACCGAACGTCGTGAACTGGTGGTGCGTTGGGTCAGTACCGTCGGCAACTATGACTACATCTTCGACTGGGTATTCCACGAAAATGGCACCATCGGTATTGATGCGGGTGCGACGGGTATTGAAGCCGTGAAGGGCGTGCAGGCGAAAACCATGCATGATGCCACCGCAAAAGACGATACTAAATATGGCACCCTGATCGATCATAACATCGTGGGTACCACCCACCAGCACATCTATAACTTCCGTCTGGATATGGACGTGGATGGCATCAATAACAAGATGGTGGCGATGGATCCGGAAGTGAAACCCAACACCGCCGGTGGCCCGCGTACCAGCACCATGCAGATCAATCAGTACAGCATTGATACCGAGCAACAGGCTGCGCAGAAATTTGACCCGGGTACCATCCGGCTGCTGAGTAACACCAGCAAAGAGAACCGCATGGGTAACCCGGTCTCGTACCAGATCATCCCTTACGCGGGCGGTACACACCCGGTGGCGACCGGTGCGAAGTTTGCCCCGGACGAGTGGATCTACCACCGTCTGAGCTTTATGGATAAACAGCTGTGGGTGACGCGCTACCATCCAGATGAAATGTACCCGGAAGGGAAATTCCCGAACCGCTCAACGCACGATACGGGCCTGGGCCAGTACAGCAAGGATAACGAGTCGCTGAACGACCAGGATGATGTGGTCTGGATGACGACCGGGACAACTCACGTTGCACGTGCCGAAGAGTGGCCAATTATGCCGACGGAATGGGTGCATACCCTGCTCAAACCGTGGAACTTCTTCGACGAGACACCAACGCTTGGCAAGAAGAAAGACGAGCAGAAATAAGTAAACGACCGGGCGCGATGCCCTAATGTTTGTCAGTTAAGCGACGCAAAGGCACTTTGTTATTTCAGTGGTATCGTTCCGTTCACTCAGACATTTCTGCTACCTGCATAATCCGCTGCGGTGAACGTGTTAAGGGGGCTATCGCGCCCCCTTAACAATCCCGTCTCCCGGCAAAGAAAATCGCCGCTGCGCGGTACCCTCAGCTTATTCCTTCCGGCTTTTCGGGGACGGGTGAAGTGGTCTACTTAATTTGGACACGACCTGAGGTTCTTTGTCTTTCCATCTCGGCAGGTGTTAACCCTCCGTTGTTTTTATGCGGCCTTACCCGGTTGTAATACCCACTCAGGTACTGAACCACATCCTTCACTGCTTCACTTCTGTTTCGGTAGCCTTCACGTAACAACCATTCCGTTTTAAGACTCCGGAACAGCCTCTCTGCAACGGCATTGTCCCAGCAGTTTCCTTTGCGACTCATGCTGAGTCTGATGCCGTACAGCTTCGCTATGTCCCTGTATGACATGCTGGCATACTGAGAACCCTGGTCAGAGTGGAACATTAATCCTTTTGGACGGCCCCGGTTTTCCCAGGCCATTGTAAGGGCATTCTGCGCCAGCTGGCTGTCAGCCACAGACGAGAACGCCCAACCCACCACTTTTCGCGCGTATAAATCCAGTACCACTGCCAGATACAGCCAGCCCGCTTGTGTTCTGATAAAAGTGATATCTCCACACCACACATTATCCGGTGCATTTACCGTAAAATTGCGACTGAGATGATTTTCCGCCAGATTAGACTGCCGGTTACACAGGCGATAGCGGTGTTTTCCGGGCTGCCTGCTCACCAGACCGGCTTCTTTCATCAGTCGCCCGGCCTTGTAACGCCCAACGTTTTCTCCTTCGCGGCGAAGCAGTAAAGACAACGTTCTTGCTCCGGCTGAGCCCCGCCCAAGACGGTGTAGCTCGGCCACCCTTCGCTGTAGGGCAATTCGCGTCGTATCCGGTTGTTTCTGGCGTTTGCGATGGTAGTAAACCAGACTCCGGCAAACGCCGAGGACCGCACAGAGCTCTTTTACGCTGTATTCCTGGCTCAGGGCGGCGACAAGTTTCAGGGCTTGCTGGCGTCCGACATCAGCAAAGCTGTAGCCTTTTTTAATATCTCCTTGTCCCTCTCAAGCCGCTGAACCCGTTCTTCAAGCTGACGAATGTACTGCTGCTCTGGCGTGAGCGGAGGAGCCGGAGAGGGGATGCCCTGACCGGATAAAACCAGGCCACCACGTTCAATTTCAAGCTGTCTGACCCAGCGTCTCATGGCCGTGACACCGACATCAGAGGCTTCGCAGGCCTGGCGGAATGAGTAGCCATGGTCAAGGACCAGCTCAGCGCACTCGCGTTTAAACTCTGGGGTAAATCGGCGTGAATTCATTTTTTGCACCTCATCAGTTATTTAATTTATAACCTCTGAACGTGTCTAAAACTATTAAACCACTTCACCCGTCCCCGAAAAGCCGGAAGGAATAAGCTGAGGGTACCGCGAAGCGGCGATTTTCTTTGCCGGGAGCCGGGATTGCTAAGGGGGCGCGATAGCCCCCTTAACACGTTCACCGCAGCGGGTTATGCAGGTAGCAGGAATGTCTGAGTGAACGGAACGATACCACTGAAATAACAAAGTGCCTTTGCGTCGCTTAACTGACAAGCATTAGGCGCGATGCCCGTTTTTTTCCCCGTAAATTTGAGGAATCATCGAGCCTGATTATAGTTACTGATACATCGCTTACCCCATCTCTCCCCTGGACGGGAAAACAACGCCAATGGAAAAACGAAAAAATTCGCCCCCCGAACGTGCAACATGGCCGACGCGTCAGGCAATGGTACTTCACGGACTGGCAATGAACCTGCCGTGGCTGGCGTTTGTCAACGTGAGCTTTGCGCTCATGATCCTGCTACGCAACGTCCTGTTTCAGGACAGCGATACGCTTTACCCGATCCCGCTCCACCTGACGCGAATTGTCGATGCATCAATGTTCGGTATCATTATGCTGTCAGCCGCCTTAATCATCATGGCCTGGCAGCGCATTGCCGGTATCAGCGTTGTTCTGTTCGTCTGTAGTGCAATCTGGTCGATAACCTGTTACTGGTTTATCACCGACTGGCAACTTCCCCACGTCTGGCCGCTGTGTGCCATCCTGCTACTGGCAGGCCTGACGGCGCTGTATTTCTACCCGGAAGGATTATTGTCCTTCATGTTACCGCTCTGGCTCACCCTGCCCGTTGCCAGTTGGATGCTAAATGACGGGGTCAACATTCGCTTTGCCACCATCTGGATAGTCTTCACCCTGATCCTCATCTGTGGCCGTTTTATCCTGCTGAGCTGGTTTGATGAAGCCTGGCGGCGTAACCAGCAGAACCAGCTGTTGATCTCGCGGCTGGATGCGCTGGCGCACCAGGATCCGCTGACCAAAACCGCCAACCGCCGGGCAATGGAAAACGTGCTGAACAATGCGGTTGACCAGGGTAAACCCTTCTCATTGATTATGCTGGATATTGATGATTTCAAACGCTACAACGACACTTACGGCCACCAGGCAGGAGACGAATGCCTGGCGCGTGTTGCGGACGTGCTGAAGCAAACGGTGCGCACACCGAATGATGTGGTATCGCGCTACGGCGGTGAGGAGTTTGTGGTGATCCTCTTCAACTGCAAGGAGAGCATGGCGGAACAGGTTGCCGCACGTATTCAGGAGGGGCTGCGCATGGCGGCTATTCCACACGTTGCCTCAACGGTCAGCGACCACGTTACCGCCAGCATGGGGATTACGGGAATGACGGCGGGACTTACCGCCCACGAGATCATCGCCCGCGCCGATGTTGCACTTTATCAGGCTAAAAATGCCGGGCGGGATCGCTGGTCTTTGTAAAAATGCCGGGTGACGGCTACGTCTTACCCGGCTTTGCTTTTAGTAGCGCACACAAACCGATTTGGTTTCACACCATCCATCCAGCCAGTCCGGGCCGAAGTCGCGCCCGGTGCCGGACTGCTTCATGCCGCCAAACGGCAGGTTGGCGTCGATCAGCGTATGGCTGTTCACCCACACGGTACCCGCCTGTAGCCTGTCGGTATATTCCAGCGCCTTGCTGATATTCTGCGTCCAGACGCTGGCCGTCAGCCCGTATTCAGTGTCGTTTGCCAGCGCCAGTGCTTCTTCACCATCGGCCACGCGCACCAGGTTCACCACCGGACCAAAGACTTCTTCACGGGTCAGCCTCAGTGCGGCATCCGGGTTTACCACCAGCGTCGGGGAGACGTAATATCCCTTGCCATCCGGGCCTCGGTTGCCGCTGATAAGCTCCGCGTTGTGCGACTTCGCTTCATCAAGGAAGGTCTGTACTTTATCGCAGTGCGCACGCGACACCAGCGGATTAATAAACGCCTGGGGTGACATACCCGGGCCAACGCTCAGGGATTTCACCGCCTGTTCAAAGCCGCCGACCAGCGTGTCAAACAGCGGTGCTTCAATGTAAATACGGGAGCTGGCCGCACAAACCTGCCCCTGGTTAAGGAAGCTGCCGGTCATCAACCCTTCAATTACCCACGCAGGGTCGGCATCTTTGAGCACAATGGCCGGGTTTTTACCGCCCAGCTCCAGGGTAACGCCCGTCAGCGTATCCGCCGCCGTGCGCGCAATCTGTTTACCGGTCGCCGTTGAACCGGTAAAACTCACTTTCGCAATATGCGGATGCGACGTCAGCGCAGCACCACACACTGCACCGCTCCCCGTCACCACGTTAAACACGCCGTCAGGAATGCCCGCTTCGCTTGCCAGTTCCGCCACGCGTAGCATGGTCAGCGGCGTGGTCTCCGAAGGTTTGATCACGATGGAACAGCCAGCGGCCAGCGCAGGCATCACTTTCCACATGCCGATCATCAGCGGGAAGTTCCACGGCACAATCCCGGCGACGACACCCACCGGCTCTTTGCGCGTCCACGCCTGGTAACGAGCCCCCTGCGGCAACGGGATAGAGAGATCGAGAGTCTTCCCGGCAATTTTGGTGGTCAGCCCGGCGGTATAGCGCATCCAGTTCAGGGTGCAGCCCACTTCAAAGGCTCGGGAAATGTTAATCGATTTCCCCTGCTCCAGCGTTTCCAGCTGCGCCAGCTCTTCGCTGTGCTGCTCCACCAGGTCAGCAAAATGCAGCAAGATACGTTCGCGTTCTGCCGGGAGTTTCCCCGCCCAGCGGCGACCAACAAACGCGCGCCAGCCGGACATCACGGCACGGTCAACATCATCTACGCTGGCATCTGCGGTTGACGCAATCACCTCTCCCGTGGCCGGGTTGAACACGTTCAACCGTTTTTCGCTGTCGGATGCAGTCTGACGGCCTTCAATCCACAGGCCATGATGTCGGTCCAGAAACTGCTGCACGCCAGGCAGTACGGCTACCAGTGATTCAGACATAAGGTACTCCTTCGTTATTATTCGCAGGGTGTTACTGCAGTCTAAGAGGGCTTTCGCATTCCTGCTTTTATCTCTGTGACATTCGCTTTGCCACCTGTGACAGGCTCCGCAATTCGGGATAATTCCGGCTTATAACGCTGTTCCCGGTGAGTGTTCTTTCCTATAGTCAGCCTCATAGCTCTGACAAAATGCAACACAAATGCAACAATACGAACACATTGACGGTGCGGCGAGATAAACGATGGCGGGTGCAAGCGAACAGGAAAAGTATCAGCAGTGGCTGGCGCAAATTAACCAGGTTTGCGGGCATTTCGACGCGCGTCCTTTAGAGGGACAATTCATTGGTGAACTGGAAACCAGCTATGCCCGCAGCCTGAAGCTAAGCACCGTGACCGCAGGTAGCGTAAACCTGTTTCGTACCCGTCAGGAGATAAAAAACGGCAACGATGCCTGGTTCTATACGGTGTTTCAGCTCGACGGTAGCGCAGAGATTGAACAGGACGACCGCCGTGCCATTCTCAACACTGGCGACATTACCCTCCTCGACGCCTCGCGCCCCTGCTCCATCTACTGGCAGGAAAAATCCCGCCAGATTTCGCTGCTTGTTCCTCGTCAGATTATTGAGCAACAGTGCCGTTTTCAGGAAGTCAGCTGCGCACTCACGCTGTCGCGCAGTCTGCCGACCGTACAGCTAAGCCATCGTTTGTTGCAGGAGAGTATGGGAAATGCCGACCTGAGCGATATAGAAAGTGAAGCGGCGCTGGAAGCGATGGTGTGTCTGTTACGCCCGGCCTTTCAGCAGCGTGAGTCTACGCAGCCACGTAAAGAGCGCCAGTTCCAGAATGTTCTGTCACTGATTGACGACCATATTCAGTCTGAAGCCCTGCGCCCGGAATGGATTGCCACAGAGAGCGGAATGTCGGTGCGCAGCCTGTACCGTATGTTTGCCGATAAGGGGCTGGTGGTCGCCCAGTATATTAAAAACCGCCGTCTCGACCTCTGCGCGCAGGTGCTGCGCTCCGCCAGCGATGATGAGAAGCTGGCGGGAATTGGCTACAGCTGGGGGTTTGCCGACCATAGCCATTTCTCAACGGCGTTTAAGCAGCGCTTTGGCGTGTCGCCCGGCGAGTACCGTAAGCGTTGCCGCTAACTACTTCTTCAGCCACTTACCGTTAATACCCTTCACGTATTCGCCCGGCTGTGCGCGCTCCACCAGTTTTTGCCCTGCCATTTTTGCCACTTCATCAACCGGTAAATTGTTGCTGTCGGCCAGCTTTTGATAGTTTTCCGTGCGCGCGGCGTTGATGCGGTTAACCAGCGCCAGGGTTTCTGCATCTTTCGCGATCGGGGCAATATAACCGCTCAGCGTCTCCCCAACGCGCCCCTGCGCACGCGCGTCGTTCAGCGTCAGCGTGGCGGCCTGCACGTTCATCCCCAGAGCCAGTAAAATGAGAGCTAATGTGCGTTTCATGGCGTCCTCAGAACAGATCGCTGCGTGATTTCAACAGGGTTTCAACGTCTTTATCGACCTTAATATGGATCTCATGTTCGATTTTCACGTTCATGTTGATGGTAATCGGCTCCTTCGGTGCTGCGACTTCAATGCGCGGCGTACAGCCCGTCAGCATCGCGACCACAGCAACGGTGAGCACACCAGCCATCTTTTTCATTGTTGTTCCTCACTTTCCTTGCCAGTCGAACTGCGGGTACTGGGTATTGCCGCGTGTTGCTCAAACCAGGTTTGCAGGTTGTCCCCAAAACGCAAGCTGCGCCAGAGGGTAAAGACATTCTCGTCATGGGTGTAGTTCAGGTTCACGGAGCTGCTTTTACCCTCTACCCGGCTCGTCCCCTTGATGGTGGCCTGCATGGTTAATTCGCCCAGATTATCTAAATTGATTCTCGTCCACGAACGTGAGATTTCCATATAGCGGAGCCAGTTGATTGCCGCGCCCGCTACCATATTATCGTTCACAATCGCATCAGCCGTATCTTTATCAATACGCAGCGTCATTGGCCCCGGGTTGGTCAACCAGCCATCTTTGATGATCCATTTTTCATTCTCCAGCCAGAACGGTAGCGCACCGCTCACCGGACCTGACACGGCAAACTGCTTCGGATTGACGGCGCTAATCAGTTCGCTGGAGGAGATATTGTCAACACGTAGAAGTGCGGGATCGTGCTGCGGCATTCTCAGTTGTTGCATGGTGATTTTCCCGCCGAGCGCTTCAACCTTCACGTTGGTGAGCAACAGCGGGTTTTCCTCACTCCAGGGATAGTTCCCCTGGAGATCCGCCGTGATATTCCGCGCGGTCACCAGGTTTTCCACTTCGCCAATGCGCAACGTAACCGGGCCACGCGTTCCCAGCGACCAGGTGCCCTTGCTAAACCGGAACGGCAGAACGAAGTCGACGCCGTTGATTTGGTTATCAGGCATCCAGGCGCTACCGGATTTCAGTACCCCGTGCCCGCCCGCCTCAAAACCTTGATCGGCAGCCGCAGAAAACGCGACCTGCGCATAGAGTTCACCTTCACGCAGCGTCATTTTCCAGTCCGGTGGGATCAACGACTGGAAAACGGTGAGAGACTGCTTCGGCCACCACGCTTGCCCGCGAAGACGTTCACCATCCCAGCGACCATTCATCTGAACCGGGCCGATTTTATCGGCATGGAGGTCGCCTTTGAACTGGAACAGCGTCGGGTCGGAACCGTCAACGCTGAAGGTCAGCACCGACGCTGGCAACACACTCCCCCCTGAGAACGTGGTTTGCCCGGCATTTAACGACAGTGCGCCACTGAATGCCGGTTTCGCGGGATCGCGTAGCCAGCGGATCGGTTTATCCAGCACCAGACGCGGTTTGCTGACCAGCATTGTTTCATACTGAAGTTTGTCGAACCCCGTCGACAGATCCGTCAGCGAGATCGCTGTATCGCGCCATTCCCCTTTACCAGCCACATCCCAGCGCGCGTTCATCGGCGTGAAGTTCCCTTTGCCCCAGTAACGCCACTGCCACAGACCGCTGTCCGGTAAAAAATCGTTGGCCTGGCCGTCCAGATGCAGCTCAAAATCACCCATTTCATTTTCATGCGCCCGCAAAATGGCCTGCAGGCGACCATCCACGCCTTTCTGCGCCAGCTTCACGCCCGCCAGCGGCCAGCGGATTTCATCAATATTGAGGGAGTTAATGACGCGGCCACGCGAACGCAGCAGTGCGCCGGGTTCAAAAGTGAGCTGCGGATCGTTCAGGCTTCCGGTCAGTTTTGCCGGGAGTTTGGCATACAGGACAAAATCGTTTTGTTTGGCTTCACCGCTCAGATGGAGCGGCATGTCACTGTTTTCCATACTGAGCTTGCCCGGCCCAATATTCAGTACCGCGTTCCCTTTCCCTGCATCGCCGTGGGTGAGCACATTCAGGCGTCCGGCAATTGTGGCTTTCTCCAGCCCTTGTTGCCAGTTGTCGATCCGCATACCCATTCGCCCACTCATCGGCATGCCTGACAGGTTCCAGTTCCAGCGCCCGTCACTGATATTCAGCTGTTCCGCCGTAATTTGCCACGGCAGGTCGAGCAGCGGATCGGGGTTATCACGCGCCATGACCACCAGTTGCCCCTGGTTTTCTTCCCAGTTCAGATCGGCATCAACCAGAGACGTTAACTGTGGCACGCTAAAGGTGGCGAGCGCATGGCCTTTCACCGGCACGCCGTCCGGAACCAGTGGTAACGTAAACTCACCCACCAGTTTCACAGGCTGCGGGTAATCCGGCAACAGAGCGTCCAGTTGGCTGATGGTCAGCGTCTGGCCACGCAGTTTTCCCTTGATGCTCACCTGCTCACCTTTATAGGTGAGCTCCTGAATAGCGGGAGTCAGCGATGCGCGGAGTTCTCCCTGCCACTGTTGCCAGGGGGAAAGCGTCAGGCGGTGAATGGTGAGCCAGGTATTCGGCAATACAGCCTGCCACTGCGCCAGCGTTTTGGGGGCCACCGTTGATGGCGCAGACTGAGGCAGTTTGCTGAGACACGCCGAATTAAGCTCAAGCGTACCAATATCAATGTTCCAGCGGCTGGGATGCGACAGCGTCGCGTTTTCTACGCGAGCCATTTCGCAATCCTCAACCAGATAGCGAAGATCGGGGATCGTAATGGCGTGACGCGTCAGTCTGGGGCTTTTTTCAAAAGCGATACGTGTCCCGACAGGCAGCCAGATCCCGGCTAGCGTCGGTACCCACTGCGCGAGCGTCATCAGCAGCGTCAGCGGCAACAAAATCAACAGCAGTAAAAGCGCGATTGCGGCTTTATATTTACCCTTCATGGGCAGTTAATATCCTGATTTAGCGAAATAATTAAGCCGACAGTGCCGATCATTGTCGCATGTTTAGTCATTCAGTTGAAGTGAGTGACCGTTTTAAGGATAGATGCTCTCACACTATGCGGTGAATTTTTTATTTTTAGCTATCTCAATAATTTATTTATTATTCAATGCGTTGAAAATCATCGCGAGTGGCTAATCGCGCAGAATAGTAGCAAATTATCAGCCCCAATTTATACACCAGGATTCCTGGTTATCGCCCCAAAATGCGCTTTTTTGCGTCGCGTTTTCTTATCAATCCCCCACTGACCTTAGCCAGACGCTTCAGTCAGTAATGCGGACTGCACAGCAGGTCGTGTATTAATTCTTGCCATATATGCTGACAGCAAGGGCCAGCAATTCAGGTCGATGGAAAAGAATTTACACCAGCCAAGTACGGTGAAAAGGTAGGCATCAGCAACACTGAACGTTGAACCCATCAGATAGGTTTTACCGTTGAGCTGTTCCTGAAGATAATTGAACCGCCGGAACAGCTTCTCTCGATAAATCGACTTAACGTCTTCGGGCAGTGAGGGATTGAATAACAACGCTGAGCCAGCGTGTATTTCACTGGTGATAAAGTTAAGCCATTCCTGCAGACGCACCCGCTCCCAGCTGCCCGCTCGCGGTGCCAGCCCGATTTCCGGTTTAAGATCCGCGAGATACTGCACAATGGCAGGTCCTTCAGTGAGGAGCTTTCCATCGTCAAGTTCAAGCGCAGCGACATAACCTTTAGGGTTAATCGTCAGGAAATCACGTCCATCAGCGGTGAGCTTGCTACGGTTGTTCACTTTAACCAGTTCAAACTCAAGCTCCAGTTCACGCAGCACAATGTGTGGTGAAAGCGAACAGGTATCCGGGGCGTAATAGAGTTTCATTTTGTCTCCTTTTGAATGGAAAAGTTTTAATCAACGTTTAAGCCGATCCTGAAAACACTCTGCTTAATATGAATCTTTCTGTAAAATTAATTGTTCATAAACTCACTATTAGCTGAACTACTGATACTCATGATGAATCTTTTGCACTGGCGCTTATTGGTCGCAGTGGCCGATGCCCACAATATTTCGCGCGCCGCTGAGGAAATTGGCATGACGCAGTCTGGTGCCAGCCAGGCTATCGCTCAGCTAGAGGCGTCACTTGGGTTTCCTGTTTTCACACGTGAGCGGCGATATATCGGCGTCACCGCCCTGGGTGTGCAGGTTGTCGAACATGCAAGGAGCATGGTATTGACGCTGAATGCGATCCGTTTGCTGGCAGATGAGAGCCGGGAGTTAAACAACGGGCGCATTCGCCTGGCCAGTTTTCCCTCCGTGACGTCCACGTTTTTGCCCAGGTTATTGCGGGACTTTAAGCGCCTGCATCCCGGTATTGAGGTAGTGCTCCTCGAAGGTACAGACGAGGAAGTCGAGGAGTGGCTTGCAGCAGACACAGTTGAACTCGGGGTTGTCATGAACCCCGCCCCCGGGCGTGCAGATGTTGTTTTAGGCAAGGATGCCTGGGTAGCGGTAATGCCCGCCCGTCATCTGCTGGCAGGTCATGCCAGGGCATATGGAATAACGTTAGAACAACTGGCAGATCAGCCCTTTATCCTTGCTACCGGGGGGTGTTTAGTGAATGGACGCAGCCTGATGGAAAATGCGGGCTTGCAGCTCACTGACGTGCGCGTGAAAGTTCGCGATTGGGTCAGCGCCTGCATGTTGGTAGGTGAAGGTATGGGCGTCGCACTTGTACCAGAATCAGCCCTACCGGAGGAATTACACGGCCTGTGTGTAGTACCGCTGACCCCTTCCCTGCATCGTGAATTTGGACTGGTTTGTTCGCCATCCGGAAACGCTTCTGCGACGACCCAGATGCTGCTCAAAGGGCTGGGCAAACGGGAGTCTACGACTTCACGGTGATCGTTTGATCACCTTGTTAAGTGTACGTTTTTGGTACGGAGCGGGCTTGCATGAAAACAGCAAGGTCTGCATTGAGCTGTGAGTTCAACCGATGGATGCAACACACTTCCATATACTGCTGTAAACAAAACTATCACCCACAGCACTTCTTCTCCCCCCACAATTCCTGAATACGCTGCGCAAATCAAAGAAATACCCAAAACCAAGCCATGCCATCCACTTTTATCTGCCATCATCACCTCTTAAAGTGTTCGTACTCAATACATAAGCGCCGTAATCACGAGCATATGGAAACTGCAGCCCATTGCAGTTTCCACATTGTCAACTCACCACTCACCATCTATAATGTTTCCATCCTGGAAATAAGGGGCATGGATGCACGTAGTCTCAAGAGTGCCTTTCGACGCGGCCACCAGACAATTTCCTAATCAAGCACTCGCCCTGCACGATCTTTACCGGGTGCTAAAGAAGGAACACTACCCGTCACCGGACGATATGAGAAAGCGATTCCCCAGCCTGGACAGGATGAAATACCGGGAAAAATGGTGGGTCATTGATGTGGGTGGCGGGCATTTAAGAGTGATGTTTTTTACTGGTTTTGAGAGAGGAAAGATTTTCATCAAACACATCAGCACCCACGCAGAGTATGACAAGCTCACGGACCTCTACCGGAGAACGAAAGAATGAATTATGCAGCAGTCATCAAAGCGGCAAACGATCTGACCAACGCGCTCCCTTTCCTGGGCTCAAGCCCGTCGCGACAAGATTATGAGGATGCGCTAGCGCTGGTGGAGTATCTGGTCGAACACGAACCCGATAGCCCGCTGGTGGAGATGCTCACCGCCAAAATCGATCAATACGAAAACGAGTCCCCGGAGTTTGCAGATTTTAACGCGCGTGTTGCCAGCATTCCGTCAGGCGTTGCGTTATTGCGAACGCTGATGGACCAGTACCAACTCACTCAGAGCGACTTCGAGACAGAGATTGGTAAAAAGTCTCTGGTGAGCCGGATCCTTAACGGACAGCGTACGTTAACGCTGGATCATATGCGTGCACTGGCGAAGCGTTTTGGCGTGCCGGTGAGTGCGTTTGTGGGGAATTGATCGATAGCAGGCTCTGTGCACTCAATCCGCGATAATGAGTCGTTTACATACAAGAACTAAGAGATGCTTATGAAAACGATTGAAGAACTACGAAATGAGCTTCTAAAAATAGGTGAGAAATTAGGGGGAGGCACAAGGCCAAATCATTACTTCTTTATCCCTGACCAACCTGATGGGGTTGCAACTCCCTATCTTGAAGTTCATGGAAAAGAATATCATTTTATCGTCGGTGAAAGAGGCCTTGAGATACAGCGAAAAGTAACGCTCAGTGACGATGAAATTCTTTATTGGTTTGTGGATAGACCCGTAGCGGGGCTTATGCGGCAAACCATTCATCTGAACGAGAATTTAGAGAGGTTTATTTTAGAAGGCAATATAGTTTAATGCTTTCTATCAAGCCTGAATGGGCAACAAGAAAGCGCAAAGAAATCACTGAGCTTCTCCATTCGCAAAGAAGCGAACGTCGTTAACCCAACCGGCTAGTTACATTTACTGCCCTCTTCCCCTATCTTTTCCTGGTAATTGCCTGCGATACACCATCTGTTATTCTGGCTGGACGTAAGGGATGACAAGGAAGAGAGATGCTGAACCCTGGATTCGTTACCCGCAAAGCGCTTGCTCAGTGGCAGGATGTTCCCGCTTTTCTCCCCCAGTTCCAGTTTCATGAAAAACACCTAACGGTCATTCACACTACCTACCCTGAAAATATTCTGCCGTTGATTGCAAACTTTGACGTCCGGCAAGATGCCGTGATTCGGCGGTTAATGTCTTTGCGTCAATTACCGCAAAAATTACTACGCAATCAGCATCCTGGCTCGAACGGCAACTTTGGCTTGCACAGTTTTACCCTTCTGAAAAACTCTGTATCTGAGCTCTGCTATGGCTTAAGAGGGCAATTCTGGCGTACCGATTTTGGTCTGGAAAACGTTCCGGATGCCAGCACTTTTCAGACCCCAGCCGCGCCGGGCAGTGCGAAACTGTTGCTGCGCTACAAGGTAACGGAGGTGGCGTCTGGCAAGCATGAACTCTCTACGGAAACATTCATCTACTGTCCGGACAGACGCACTCAGCTAAAAATGTCAGCTTACTGGCTGATAATACGGGCGGGTAGCGGCTGGATCCGCAAAAGGACTCTGAAAGCGGTTAGGGCGAATATTGAAGGACTGGGGTGAAATGCAAAAGTTTACAGTCACAGTTCTTTCATTTTTCATAAGAAAGAAAAAGTCGCTACCAAAGCTTTATATTTTATTTTTGATATCAGTCGTAACGACGATGTCATTAAATATCTACATGCTTTACATGTTAATTCCTGGCACTGAGATTAGATATAATGAACTTGTGCCTGTTTTTAGAAATGTGATAACGGCTTTAATTTGGATTCCCTATTTCATTACATCAGTTCGTGTAAAAAGAACGTTTATTCGATAAAAAAGTACGAGTGGCTTCACCATTTTGATGATTGAACAGTCAGAGTTCTATTGATCCACCTCCTGTCATCAAAACCGAGCGGACGGTATCACCGTCCGCTTTTGGCACTGAACAGCCCCCCCTATAACACTCATCGCACACTAAGAAGATCAGAGTATCTTGTGGTGTAACGCGGTGAGAGCATTTCACGCTTCATCTGCCATTGTTGCTGTATGCCCTGCCCGGCAAAGTACAGGATACTTCGCCCATCCTTAGAATTAAGATGATCCAGTACCTCCATTAATTTGTCACTTCCCGCGCGCGGGGCATTCTCCGCGGCAACTATCCAATTGAATTAAAGAAAATAACGATCAACATAAAACCGTTGTATTTTTAGACTCAGTCGTGCCCCTTCATGATGAAAGGGGTCAACAGACCTTATGCTATCATTGTGCGAAGGTATATATTGAGTTCAACTTCCCCGGTCGTCTTCAGCTTTTTCATGATGTTGCGTTTATGGGAACTGATGGTTTTCTGACTACGAAACAAACGCGTTGCGATTTCCACCCCGGAATATCCTTGGCGCAAATACGCTATGACCGACATTTCTGCAGGTGTGAAGATAACCGGCTCCTGAAACGCACATTTACCGGTAATTCTCGCCATCATTGGGCTTAAATAGCGTCGCTTCCGCATGATTTTTTCAATGATGTCATACACCGCAAAATACGGTTCATCGACACAAAGAATTGAGCAACGACACATATCCTGCAGTTCAGCCATCAACTGTACTTGTCTCGCATTAACCAGCACTAGCACACGCGGCTGGTTCAGTGCCACAGTGATATCGCTGGACGTTTTTGCGCTGGTGACATCCACGAGGATGAGATGAATATTTTGCTCACCATCCCTGGCCTGGCGTAATTGATACTGCCAGCCTGGATTGGTGCTGGCAAGATGATCAAAAGCATCACGAAGACCTAATAAGTAAACATTATTCTGAATGTGATGGCGGATCTGACAAATAAACATCACTGTTCCTTTTCCTGTAATTGTGAAATATCAGTCATAAGCGCTAACCAGTCAGCTTTGGCTGTCATTTCCATGCGATACATGGCATTTCTTTTAATACTGAAAACGGTTTTGTAGCTGCAATGGCACTGCGTCGCAATATCCCGCGTCTGCATCCCTTTTGCATAGCTCAGCATAATATCCAGCTCTGAGAGTGAAAATTGATGCCGTGGACGCCGTGGACGTTGTGCTTCAGCGTCGTTACCCCGCAAAAAAAAATGCCCGGTAAGTTCCTGCTCCGTCAGGCAATAATTAGCCCCTGCGCTGATGAAAAAGCGGGATAGTAACCCATCCTGCCACGGTTGATAAACCACACTTTGGAGCTCCATCAACCGCGTAGAATGCAGTATGCGTATCATTCTGAACAGCATATCCTTCAGACCAGCGGCTCCCACAAGTAAGATCACAGGGCCATCAATAGGTCGACATAACACTTCTGTTAATTGCTCAATGGAGAGTGGCGTTACAACAGTGTAACCCTTTTCACGGAGCAAACACGATATTCCATTGCGTAATAACATTCGCGATTCAAATAAAATAATAAGAGTGTAAGAAATCATCGTATCCTGGCAACCTTGCTATTATTAATAGTACTGTCCGTAAAAGATAATCCTTAATTTTATTTATTCAATGCAATTTATATCCACAAAAAGATTTGTATCTTTTTTTGTCGAGAGAAAATATTGGTAAGACGTATTGGATATGCGAGGAGAGTTACGGGGCAATGCTTCCGTCACACGATGAGTACTATTTTTCATGAGCAGGAATTCAACCCTGCGGAGATCGAAACACAATTAACCCATGTAGATAAGAACCCAATTCGTGGGACCTATACATTGACTCCAATGTATCCGTTATATTTGGCTTTAGCATAGTCTTATGCACAAAAAAGACACAGCTCGCAACAATGACCTTACACTTTATAGTATTTTTATGGAGTTAGTTCCGGACTGTACTATAATTGACGTGATCAATTTTTTGTATCCATTTTACCTCGAGCCGAAGGACTCCCTATGGACAGCACCTCAGCCATAAAAATCTTCACAGACATGCAGTTAGTCTCCATGATTAAAAGCAAAGGAAATGAGAAAAAAGTAGCAAAAGGAGCAACGATTTTTGATAGCGTATTAGATTCGGGGTTGTGCTATATCGCGAAAGGCTCAGTTGACGTTTTGCGTAAAAATGACAAACTACTGGTAGGGAATGTTAATGGGTCGATGGTATTGGGCCTGGCAACTCTTTTTTATCCCATCGGCTATTTGCTTAAAGCCAAAACAGATTGCACCTGCATTATTATGGATAAAGTTGAAGCACTGCAAGAAATTGAAAAATTGAATCTATGGCAGGAGGTTGCTGAATTACTCGCTTATCAAATCAGCCGACACGCTAACCGTGATAAATCAATGATTGGTAAAAACGCCTACGATATTGTTAAACATTATATTGAAGAGCTGGCAACACTTCCCGCCGAAAGCCGAAATCATATTAAGATAGCCACCTACTTACTTGAACGTTCAGGACTTTCTAAAAGCCGGGTCTATTCAATATTGCAGCAACTCATCGAAGGGAGATATCTAAACATATCAAATGGTAGGCTGGTTAGCGTTAATCGCCTGCCAAATAAATTTTAGTAGACTATTCACCTGTTCCCGACATAAGAGCAGGTGAATATCATCTTATTTTTTAATCGGCATTAAAGGTAAATGTACCCACAGCGGATACCTCCCCTCCCGACGCCGTGCTGGTGCCATCACGCACCAGTTGTGCATTGAGTTTAATATCCCTCGAGCCGTCAAAAGCCTGATTCGGATCGGCGCTAAAGTCCACTGCTGCGCCATCATTGACTTTAATCTGCGTTCCCGCATTCACGTTATAGTTACCGGCAGCGGTACTGATTTTAACCCCTACCCCCGCTGCAGCACCGTCTGCTCCAGGTGTGCTTTGCCCCAACAATGATTTATCGGTTGCTGCGGCGGTCCCGGTGAGCGTTAAGCCGATGGTATTGACTGAAAAACACCCTGTCAGATGAAGGGTGAAAGGTGTTTGTGGTGTTTCTCCATTATTTACCGCCGGCGCGGTAAAGGTGCCGAGCGGAATAAGCCCTCCGCTTCCGCTTGCGGACTCTATACTGGCGGACGCATCACACGCAGGGACTGGTGGGGCAATTGCGAAGTGGAAACTTTGCTGTTGAGAATTGCCATTGTTATTAAAGTCCAGCGTGATTGCACCGTCGACATGACCTTTGGACAGGTCTGTGGTGGCAGGGTTAAAATTGGTATCCTGCCAGGCATACATATAGGTAACCGTGCTGTTGTTGCTATCATTGAAAGCATTACTACTGCTACTTGTCGGAGTTGAATGCAAACCCAGCGATCCTCCCTCCGCACTCTCGATGGAGAAGGAAACGTAAATGCCTTCTATGCCCGAATTATAGAGCTGGCGGCCGGAGGTATCAGTTTGATGTGGCCCTGTCGAACGTATTCCATCCAGTCCTCCAGCCTCAGAAATCGTAAGTGTTGCCGAAGCATTTGGGAACCTGCAGGAATAGGGACTACTAAAAAGCTGTTGATGCCCCCCTAGTTGTTTCAACCCCGTCACAGGCCCCAAATTCCCTGGAAAGGATATAGGGTTGGTCAAACCCTTCGTAGTTTCATTAAAATTGCATGATGCAAAAGCATTGCCTATAAATAAGAGCAAAAGAGCTAACATACTAAAAACGTACATACCTAATTTATTCATAATCCACACTCACCACTACGTCTGAGCTGACCATACCACCGCTCACCTCACCGACTTTTTGATACCGCGTATCGAACGCATATTTTCCCTGATATTGCGCCGTAACGGGAATAACCACGTCCGATACCCCGTCGCTACCTAATACGTTTTGTTGAGTGGCATGGTAAAACACTACAATGCCAACCCCTTTTGCCCCAAGACCGGAGGCCTCCGCTTCGGCATCATTAATAAACACCTGTTTGTATCCCACGGGAAAAGCGCCCCCCGACGGACTGAAGCGCATATGTAGTTTGGCAATACCGTCGCTATCCCCTTCACAGCCGGTAACGTTGATGGTGAAGTTCGCCTGCGGCGTGCCGTAATTTGTCGGCGTATCGACTGAGGCATTGAGATCGTGTGCCAGCACGGTGGGCAGCCTGACCACTGGCGTATCCAGCGTGATGGTGCAAGGGTTGTTGAGGATGGTGGCGTTAACGCTCAGGTTCAGGTTGTCTGCCGCCCAGGTGAAATGCGCCAGCCCGCCGGGCAGGCTGAGTATAAAAACCACGAAACATCTCAGACTCAAACGTATGAACATGGTTACTGGTACTCCACGGTAAACACCACCGGCGCACTGAAGGTTCCGGATTTTAATTCCGCCGACGTTTTACTGTCCGCGAGCACCATCCGTGCAGATAGCGCCAGATCGGGCGAAGTGTTGGGGTTGAACGTCTGTTTGGTAGTCGCGGCGCTGGCGCAGTTAAGCTGAGTCCCGCTGACGGCACTTCCTGTCCAGATTTCTACCGCCGCCCCGGTGGTGTCCGTCGTGCTGCTAAACGCCGTACCGCTGCACGCCCCCGCCGCACCCGCGTTGGTGGTCACCGTCGCCCCGCTGACACCAGTGCAATGGGTAAACGACAGGTGAAAATTTTCTATTTTCGTTTTTTGCACCACATCATTTTTGTAGATATCGCCAAAATCAAGACTCCCGTTGGTGATGTCCGCCCCGCTGGCGCTCTTGATGGCCGATGAGCACGTACCCGACACAATTGTGCTGGTAAAAACTGCCTGCAGGCTCCCCGCCCCGCGAACAAGGGCACGGGCAGACGGTGGCAGAAGCAAGCTAAGAATGAGTGCAGACAGAAAAAGAGACTTATTCATGATGTTTTATTCATAGAGAAAATTGAATGTCACCAGCGCCTGAAATGCGCCTGCGGTTGCCGCACCGCTTTGCGTTTCAACCAGCGTCGCGACCAAATCAGCCTCTGCGGAGGCGCTGGTATCGCCTGTGGCAATGGCCCAGCCCAGCGTCCCGGTATTCAGCGCGCTGTTTAAGGTTAACGGCGACGTCGAATTTGCTTGCGTCGCCAGACTCAACGCCACGCCACTGGCTGGCGCATCGGTGGCCGTATTGGCGATCATCACCGTCGAGCCCGAAACGGCCGTTGTGGTGAGCGTTGTCGTGATGTCTTTCAGTGCCTGCGAGCAGTTCTTTGCCAACAGTTTGAAAGATGTCGAGACGGCGCTTCCCCCTGCGGCAATTTGTTCCGCCTGCACCTGCCCCCCGCTGCCAATCGGCAGCGTCAGCGACGTTTCGCTGCTGTTTCCGCTGCCATCTGCAATACTCATCTGGCAGGTCACATCCGTGACCGTCGCCGTAAAGGTGGCCGCGACCGGGGAGGGCATCGCGGAAATAGCTTGCCCGCTCATGAGTGATAAACAGATCGCCGCGAAACCGTATAACTTACTCTTCAACATGGGTTTTCTCCTGCACGACGTTGCCCGCCTGCGTCTTCGTGCCCGCTGAGGCAGCCATTGTGCAAATCAGCTGCGGTAACATCGCCGTTTTGCCCTGGATTTCCAGTTTTGCGGGAATGGCATAGTGAATCAGGCAGGTTTCGTCGCTATTTTTCCCCCAGCTCACGCGCAGCATGCCGTGCTCAGGAATCCCCCTGACGTAGGCGTATCCGCCCTGTCCGACATCACCAACGGAACGACCCGCCTCGTCAAAAACTTCTGCGCCAAGGGGAATAAAGCTGTTATCGGAACGCTGAAGCGTGAGCAAATAGGCGCGCTGCTGGTCGGTTTCAAAATCCACCCTCACTACCGCACCGCTGGTAGGTACGACTTTGCTGTTGGTGTTTTTCACATCGACATCATTTTTCATCGAGCCAATATCCAGGCCCACTTCGTTTTCATGGTAGGCGGTCAGATACGATGAGAGCGCGTATCCCGCATGGTTAACCTGCCCCGCGCCCACTTTCGCTCCTTCCGCGCCGGGAGCGCTGATAATCGCCAGCGGTTCGTCCTCGCTGATACTTTCCGGGGTAAACGCCATGCCGCCGGAATGAATCACCACCCCACCGCTTGCGCCAAATGACAGCTGCGTGTCGCCCGTATTCGCATGCGATGCCGAGGCGTCAAAGCTACCATAGCTATCGTGCAGAGAACCCGAAGCGCCAATTTGTTCGTTTCGTGCGCCGTTATCACTGCCTGCGGAGGTATTAATGGAGTAGCCGTAGCGTCCATCTGAACTTGCTCCGCTGGCGCTGGTGTTGGTCTGCACATTTCCGGCCAGATCGGTACTCAGGCCGCTGCTCAACATCGAAAAACCACCCGGATTATGCCCATCACCCGTCAGCGCGCTGAGCGGAATAATGATGTTGGCGTAGATGCTGTTGTCTTCGTTGCCGTCCTGGTCGCGGGTGCGCTGGAGCGAAACGCTGTAGCTTAGCCAGCGAAACGCGTTGCTATATCCCGCCGAATAAAGCCGCTGGGCGTTATAGTTCCCCCAGTAGCGGTTCCAGGTACCGGTGATATAAAACGAACCGTGATCTTTGTCATTCCACCTCAGCGGCTGCGAAATGTTGAGCTGCAGCTGGTTCTTCAGACGTTGATAGTTCGCGCTATCGCTCAGCTCGCCTCGTTGCAAATCATCACGCATCTGCGCCGCATCCTGCAAAGAGAGGTAGTGCTGCGTTGAAAAGCGATACGCCGCCATGGTGAGGTTAGTACTGGTACTTTGAATCTCACTGGTGTACGTCAGGCGGTAACTTTGCCCGGTAAGCGTGTCCGTATTTCGCTGTTCAAATTGCGCCCGGGACTGGGTGACATCCGCCGCGATAGCGCCCAACGGCGTATTCAGCCCCAGCCCAACCAACCCGGCGGTGTATTTCGTGTCGGTTTGCTGAATGCCGGCATAGGTGGTGACGTAGTTTGTCAGGCCGTAGGCTCCCGTCGCCATAAACACATTCGGCGGGGACATTAATGCCGTGCTATGCAGTTGCCCGGCAGCGATTTCCCAGCGCCCGTATCTGGGGCGAATCAGCTGAGCAATGGATGAATAAGGCACAACAAAATCGCTTTTCTCGCCATCGGACTCTTCCACGGTGACATCCAGATCGTTGCCGTAGCCACCGGGTACCACATCCGTCAGCGCGAAAGCGCCGGGGGAGACGGTGGTTTGATAAATGGTGTAACCGTTCTGTTTCACGGTGACTTTGGCGTGGGTTCTGGCCACGCCGCGCACTACCGGCGAGTAGCCGCTCACTGAATTAGGCAGCATCTGCCTGTCGTCATGCAGGCGCACACCGCGCACCGTCCATGAGTCAAAAATATCGCCATTGGTGCTTGAATCACCGGCCACAAATTGTGACCGCAACGCTGCGATGTCATGTTGCAGGTAAGCGTCCTGGCTGCTGTAGCTCAGGCCACCCTGGGTTTTATCCCAGTTAAGTGCGCCCCGGCCGCGCATTCGCCAGCCCCCCAGATTTGCGCCGTACATCAAGCCACCGTAAGCGGTATCACTGTTCCCGGTCGCGTTACTGCTGTGGTAAACGCTGGCATCATACGAAAGCAACAGTGCAGGTACACCCTGATCCCAGCGCGCAGGAGAAACATAGTCCTTAGGCCGTTCCTGAAGAAAGACCTGCGGGACGGTGATATCCAGGCGCAGTGATAACGAATCATAATGAACGGTGGTGCCCTGGAAGCTGCCTTCTAAATCGAAGCACTGACTATCCTTCAGGTTTTTGTTTCTTTCGGGGTCAAATGTCAGGGTCTTAACGGCTTCGAGAGCATCAGCACTAAGATCCAGCTGTTCAAGTATCTCGCGGGTAATACATGGTGCGGCCCAGTTAGTTTGGTTATCAATAAAAATAATTTTGATGCTGTCGAATTTTTCTTTATCGTTTAAATAAACAGCAACACCGTATTCTCCGGGGAGAATGGGGTTTCCTTTGGTATAGAGGTCAACATTAACGTTGCCGAAATGACTTCCTTGTAAAAATTTATTTTCAAACTCTACGGCTTCTTCTGCACACACGATAGACGAACAGAGTGTAATAACAATTAATAACGTAATTTTTGGTACGAAACTAAATCTACTCTGATACACTTTCACGGCATTCACCACTATATCAATGAGATGTTAACTGACCATCTTTATGTACTACAGAACCGAAATCATTTAATGCCGACCATTCAATGTGAGTCCCCGGTGAGACATTCGAGACACCGTTAACAGAAAAATCATGACTGCTATTTGGCGCAAGCATCTCGGTATTAACCTTATGCTTACTTCCGCCCACAATAAGTGAGCAATTGCTGAACGAAACATAATAAGGCGTGTCATTTCGGGCAGTTATGGTTTTGCCATTTGTGGTCCACTGTACGTGGCTAATGGCATCCAGCGCGCCTTTGTCCGTCAACGCCGTCGGGCGATAGAACATCTTTATTCGGGTGCGAAACGTCAGTTGCAGCAGGTTTTTGCTTTCGGCCTGTTTATCGGTAGGCTTAGGCGGAATTTCTAATATATTCAGATAGAAGATGCTTTCATGATCCGCCGGCAACGCACCGCCCAGGGAGGTTATCTTCAGGGTTTGTTCGTGGTTTGGATCAAGCCTGCCCACTGGCGGCGTCACTACAAAGGGAAGTTTTAACTCCTGTGGATTGGCATTTTCGCGCCCGTCATCCAACCAGCTTTGCAACAGCAATGGATTTTTACCCTCATTCTGTGCCCGAATTGTTTTTTCCTGCGCAGATTGATTAAATACAATACGTGTGCCGGACAACACCACGTCAGCATGCGCGGCAAGAGAACAGGAAAGCGAGGCAATCACCATTCCTGCGAAAGCAATACATTTCATAACGCTCACAATTTCTCGATATATAAAACTCCCCTCTGTATTGAATAACTCATATATACAAAGGGGAATCACTATGACATCCCAGACCATTAATTACGGTCGCAGGATATTATTGGTAGTCCACTTCAAAAGCGATTAACGAGTTCACCTGACCGCCAGACACAGCCGACGCGGTAGGCTGAACAAAGCCCGCCTGGAAATTCGCTTTATAGGCCCCGGTAGCAGTACCCGCTACAGCCGCTGTTTTGTTGCTCATCGTTGACGCATCAACAAACTTGCCCGTTGAGTCAAAAAGAGCAATTTCCACGTTTGCCGCACCGGTTGGGTTGCCGATGGAGCTGTCCGTTGAGTTACGCAATGCGCCAGTCGTGAGGTCAACTAACGAGGCGTTTGGCAGGAAAGTTACACTTGGCGCAGCGGTAACGGCGGCATCACACCCTGTGATATCAATTGTGAATGGCGTTACGTTTTTTGCGTCGCCAATAACGATTGGGCTGGCAGCTTTAGCGAAAGCCGAAGCTTTTACCGTTTTAAGATCGACAGCCGTACCGCCGTTTGCTGTTACTGTACAGGTACCGTTGGTAACGGTACCCAAAAACGACACTTCGCCATTATCATGCGGAATAGGATCGGCGGCGTTTGCCATAGCAGAAACAATAGCCATAGAGATCAAAGCATATTTAACTAATTTCATTTAAACCATCCTCAATTGATATTTTGAATATATAGCAATTATTAATTAACACTACACATAACCAGCCCAAAAACCTCTGATTCATTAATGGAAATATGGAGATGGGTTATAAAAATCACACAAATGTTAATTGAGCACTGCTCATTCCTTCCTGCATAAGATACCAATCCATGACATTTGTCGTCAAAGTAAAAATATTCCTTTTTGGGAAGGTTTTATCTTCTTGTTTTTCATCGAGTTATGAAACAATCATTCTTAATAAAATTAAGAGGGTCAATAAATAAAAATATCAACGCCATCTGATAAACAATATATTAATCAGTATGTTTTATTATTTTTAAGTTCTTACCCTATATCATTTATATAAATGAAAATACGTTGGCCATGCGATTTCTTTAAAATTTTTTACTCAGGCTTCTAAATAGCTGTGCCTAATACCGCTACACTTTTGCCAGGCCATGTTTGCCTCCGGGGAATGGACTGGCGGTTTCCATAAAGTGCCTTACATTTTTCAGTAACAGCCACATTGAACGTCACTGATGATTGCGCGTTATCGTGTCGTGAAGCGCCTGCCATAACCGCTCAACGTGATTCACCCAGGGCGAGTAAACCGGCTGGTAAATGACCTTGATCTTTGGGTTCTTTTTTAGCCAGCGCTGTATTTCATGGCTTTTGTGGATGATGTCGTTATCGACAATAACCGTGATGGTTTTTGCCCGTCGATATTTGGCTTTAAGGTGTCTAAGCAGGTCGATAAACAGCACCGAACTTTTACTGTTGCCGCCAACGTAGCTGACTTTTCCTGTGCCGCTGTGCAGTGCTCCGGCAAGATAGTATTTTTCATTTTGTCCCGGTGTGACCACGCGCTTTTGCTGCCCGCGCAGCTGTCAGTCCACACCGATTTTGGGATTGAGGTAAATATCCACTTCATCTTCATAAAAGACAGGATGCTCTGCGCTACATTTTTCAAGCATATCATGTATAGCTGCTATTTTTCTTCTTTATGCGGGTCACGGATTCGCAATGTTGGCGCAGCCCTGCGACAGACCAATCCGGCAGACGGCAACCCGTGGCGTACCGTCCCGGCATGCAATTGATATCCGGTTATCTCATTGATTTTTATTGTCAGTAACTTTGTGCTCCAGCGTGAACGTTGATAACCAAAATCAGCAGGAGAGCGTTTTATCAGCTCACGTAATAAGGTGCAGATATGCTCAAAGGGCCAGCGCCGTGAGCGTCCTGCTGGTAAGAACTCCAGGTCTTCAACACCTGACAACGTAAACCAGTTAAAGGCTGTATCAATAATTTTACCAGCAAATTTCACCGTACCGCCGGCTGGCAAGACCAGGTCACAAAAGCTAAACATTAACCCTGTTGCCAGAGCTATACGGAAAGTTTTTTTAACATATCTCTAAGAAACAAGATGAGACTAAATTTAATGAATGTAAAAAATTTTTCAATTTATTAATAGTCCTGTTCTGGAATTCTTTATTATTGCTTTTATAATCTCTTTGCTTTTAATCTTTAGAACAAATCGTTAAATTAAATTTCCTTACTCCATTTTAGTCTATTTATGAATTTAATATTAAAAGGTTATCAGGTCACCAATGTGGTACCAAAAATTTCTGCAAATAGTACATACATGTTCTATTTTAATAGTAATGATAAGATTTCATAACTTGGCAATTACTATGAATATCAATACATTACATTCAGAAGATCCGGCATCACAAGAACAAAACTCAGTACTGCTACCCTATCCAGATGAGGCTATAGATGAGTTAATTAATTCGCTTAGCCCTTTTGGTCAGACTCTACAATTGACTCCAGGACAGCGCTTACGGATGACAGTGCAGGATGCAAAAGTAATGTATCTTTTGTTGAAAGGCTTTTTCTCATTCAGGCACTCTACGAGTGGAACAATCATCAGCCATACGTTTGGACCGAGCGTGGTTGGGTTGAGTGAGATGTTTATCTCAGGTATCAATATTGGCTACTTTAAAGCGGAAAGCAGTTCAACAGTTATTCGCCTGACTCAAAATCAACTCTTTGATTATTTGAAGGAAAAAAATCATCTTTGGCATCAGATTGCTGTTGTGCAAGCGTACATTACGAAGTCACTCTGTCTTCGTGACCTCAATCTTAACACCCGATGCTCATATCAGGTGATTCGATATCTTTTATCAGATCTGGCACTCCAGCCCGATGAAATTAAAAATAAGATTTCCGCCTGCCGTTATATTCTGGACAGAACCATGCTATCACGTAGTTCAACTATGCATATGCTCTCTCAATTACAACGTGGCGGGTATATTGATATCGAACGAGGGATCCTAAAGCACGTGTATCGATTGCCTGAACGATTTTAAATATCTATTATCATTTTTATCACGTCTGAAGGATAAAGATGAACAAGAAAATGAATGTGGAGTATCTTGAACTTCTTTTAATAAAGATAGATATGCTCAATATTAATGACTGGTTGTCAGTGGATGAACTGAATATAATTATTGCAGTGGTTTTAGCTTTCCGGGATAACGAGTTACCAATTGAGCATTAAGTTGTGTCCCTTAATTACATAACTATTGATAAAAGAGCCAATACAAACCAGCTTTACTATTGCCTGATATTTCATCGCCATTTTGCCATAAAAAGTGGCGATACGATCGTCTTCTTTCTGTCGGCAGAAGCACCGCTCATCAACGTTATGATTGAAGTAGGTGTCATGATTAAATTGTAAATTACTGTTTTCATATACAGTGGTTTAGTTTGAGAATACGTGCAAGACACTGGATACGCTATGTCTGTGTAAAGACTCACCACTTCGCTTCTAAGCTTCGAGTTATGGTCTTTGTAAATTTTCCGACTATGGCTTCTTATGCTCATCATTCAGCCAGCATTTGATGTTTGCTCCCCGTTCATTACAAACCAGATGACTTATGAGGTTTATTCGACGTGGATCGGTGATATGAACAGCGATCAGGTGGACATGCTACACACCAGAATGCCAACGGCAATGTCCCCAGAACGCCCCCAGGATAAATTCATGCTGAAGAAAGTTGTGTAGTTTGAATATCATAGAGTTAATGGGTATAGATGTTCTAAAATAATTCATAGAACCCATTGAATTCAATAATATTTTATAAATTGTAAGAATATTTTAATCATGCTAACGTGGATGCAAAATTAATGGAGAAAGTCTTATGAAACTCGCGATATACAGCACAAAGCAGTACGACAAAAAGTATCTGCAACATGTTAACGAGGCTTACGGATTCGAACTTGAATTTTTCGACTTTCTGCTGACTGAAAAAACAGCCAAAACGGCGCACGGTTGTGATGGTGTTTGCATCTTTGTAAACGACGACGGCAGTCGCCCGGTGCTGGAAGAGTTGAAAAAGCATGGGGTGAAGTATATCGCCCTGCGCTGCGCTGGCTTCAACAACGTGGATCTTGATGCGGCGAAAGAACTGGGTCTGAAGGTGGTGCGCGTACCGGCTTATTCGCCGGAAGCGGTCGCCGAGCACGCCATCGGGATGATGATGTCGCTGAACCGTCGTATTCACCGAGCTTATCAACGCACGCGTGATGCCAACTTCTCTCTGGAAGGATTGACCGGTTTCACCATGTACGGCAAAACCGCCGGTGTAATTGGTACTGGTAAGATTGGCGTCGCGACACTTCGCATTCTGAAAGGTTTTGGTATGCGCCTGCTGGCGTTTGATCCGTACCCAAGCGCTGCTGCGCTGGAGCTGGGCGTGGAGTATGTCGACCTGACGACGCTGTTATCCCAGTCAGACGTTATCTCCCTGCACTGTCCGCTGACGCCGGAAAACTATCACCTGCTTAACCAGGCGGCGTTTGACCAGATGAAAGACGGCGTGATGATCATCAACACCAGCCGTGGCGGGTTGATTGACTCTCAGGCCGCAATTGAAGCGCTGAAAACTCAGAAGATAGGCGCGCTGGGTATGGACGTGTATGAAAACGAACGCGATCTGTTCTTTGAGGATAAGTCTAACGACGTGATCCAGGACGATGTGTTCCGTCGCCTGTCTGCCTGCCATAACGTCCTGTTCACCGGCCACCAGGCGTTCCTGACGGCCGAGGCGCTGATCAGCATTTCGGAAACGACGCTGGGGAATTTGCAGCAGCTGGCGAAAGGCGAAGCATGCCCTAACGCGCTGGTATAAGCATTGTCACCCGGTGGCGTTGCGCCACCGGGTGTTTTTTTAACTCAACCCACGATTTTTCAGCATCGGTTCGATCTCAGGATCGTGCCCACGCCAGTTGCGGTACAGCGTTTCCAGGTCACTGCTGTTCCCGCGCGACAAAATCGCCTCACGGAATGCCTGCCCGTTCTCACGCGTTAACCCACCCTGCTCGACAAACCACTGATAGCCATCGTCGGCCAGCATCTGCGTCCAGAGATACGCGTAATAACCTGCCGCATACCCGCCTCCGAAAATATGAGCGAAGTAGCTGCTGCGATAGCGTGGCGGTACGGCGGGCAGATCCAGCCCCTCTTTTTTCAGCGCTGTGGCTTCAAAAGCCTCAACATCATCCACCGCATCACGGACGCCGTGCCAGTTCATATCCAGCAGCGCTGCGCTCAGCAGTTCCGTCATGTCATAGCCTTTGTTGAACTGGGTCGCCTTGAGCATGTTGTCCCGCAGCGCTTCCGGCATCGGTTCTCCGGTTTCATAATGACGGGCATAATGCGCAAACACCTGCGGATGGCTGGCCCAGTGTTCGTTGATTTGCGACGGGAATTCGACGAAATCACGCGGCGTATTGGTGCCAGAGAGCGTGGCGTAACGCTGACTGGCAAACAGGCCGTGCAACGTATGACCAAACTCATGGAATAGCGTGACCACATCATCCCAGGAGATCAGCGCCGTCTGTCCGTTAGCCGGTTTTTGATAGTTACAGACGTTGTAGATAACCGGACGCGCAGCACGCTCATACGATTGCTCGACAAAATTCCCCATCCACGCGCCACCGCCTTTGGAATCCCGGGCGAAGAAATCACCGTAGAACAGCGCCATGCCTTCACCGGTGTGGTCAAAGATTTCCCATACGCGCACGTCCGGGTGATAGACCGGAATATCAAAACGCTCGACAAAACGGATGCCAAACAGCTGGCTGGCCGCCCAGAAGACGCCATCATGCAACACGGTATTGAGGGCAAAGTACGGCCTGATCTGCGATTCATCCAGCGCATATTTCCCCAGGCGCACGCGCTCGGCGTAAAAAGACCAGTCCCAGGCCTGCACCGTGAAACCGCCCTGCTCGTCATCAATCACTTTCTGGATATCCGCCTGCTCACGCTCTGCCCGGGCGCGCGCCGCCGGCACGATACCGCGCATAAATGCCAGCGCTGCTGCAGGGGTTTTCGCCATCTGATCGGCAATACTCCAGCTGGCGTAATCGTCAAAACCCAGCAGGTGTGCCTGACGCGCGCGCAGCGCGACGAGGCGGAGGATCAGCTCACGGGTGTCATTTTCATCCCCTTTCTGGGTGCGCACCCATCCCGCGTTAAACAGGTTTTCACGCGTTTGCCGATCGGTCAGCGCAGCAAGCGCAGGCTGCTGCGTGGTATTGAGCAGCGGTATCAGCCAGCGATCGTTCAACCCTTTCTCTGCGGCAGCCTGCGCGGCGGTCGCCATCTCGTCTGCGCTCAACCCCTCAAGCTGGTACGCATAATCCACCGCCAGACCACCCGTTTTATCCGCCGCCAGCAGGCGCTGATTAAACTGACTGGTCAGTAACGCCGACTCGGTATTCAGCGCTTTCAGTTCCGTTTTCCCGGCATCGTTCAGGCGTGCGCCCGCCAGAATGAAGTGCTGATACGTCTCTTCCACCAGACGACGGGATTCGGCATCCAGCGCCGCGCGATCCTGCCAGACGCTCTCCACGCGGGTGAAGAGCGTTTCGTTGAGCCAGATATCGTTCGCCAGCCCCGCCAGCTCTGTCGAAAACTGTTCGTCCAGCACCTGTAAATCATCATTGGTGTGTGCAGAGGTCATGGCGAAGAAAACGTTGCTCACGCGCGACAGCATGGCACCGCTTTTTTCCAGCGCCAGCACCGTGTTGTTGAAGTCAGGCGCGGCGGTCTGTGCAACGATGGCAGCAATATCTGCACGCTTCTGTCGTATGGCTTCATCGAATGCAGGGCGATAATGGCTATCGTTGATTTCGTCAAAATGCGGAGCCTGATAAGGCAACAGGCTGATTTCAAAAAAAGGATTGCTGACCGACATCTTTCACTCCTGAGAACGGTGTATCTCCCCAGAGTAGGCCAGGCCGCCCTCACCTGCAATGCTGTCATACAAAAGTTGCCTTAACGCCGCGCCCGCGCGCGTGCTATGGTAGTTCAACACAAAAAGCGTTGAGGAACAGTGAGATGATTATTTTAGTTACCGGGGCGACGTCGGGTTTTGGTGAAAGCATCACGCGCCGCTTCGTTGCCAACGGGCATAAGGTGATTGCAACGGGTCGTCGTCAGGAGCGCCTGAAGGAGCTGAAAGATGAGTTAGGTGACAGTATCCTGACCACGCAGCTGGACGTCCGCAACCGTGCCGCCATTGAAGAGATGATGGCGAACCTGCCTGCCGAATGGCATGCCATCGACGTGCTGGTCAATAATGCGGGTCTGGCGCTGGGTCTGGAGCCTGCCCACAAAGCCAGCGTGGAAGACTGGGAAAACATGATCGACACCAACAATAAAGGGCTGGTGTACATGACCCGCGCCGTACTGCCGGGCATGGTTGAGCGCAATCGCGGCCACGTGATCAACATCGGCTCTACCGCCGGTAGCTGGCCTTACGCAGGCGGTAACGTCTACGGCGCGACCAAAGCCTTCGTACGCCAGTTCAGCCTTAACCTGCGCACCGACCTGCACGGCACCGCCATTCGCGTCACCGATATTGAGCCAGGTCTGGTTGGCGGTACCGAGTTCTCTAACGTGCGTTTCAAAGGCGATGACGCAAAAGCGGATAAAACCTATGAAAACGCCAATGCACTGACACCGGAAGATATTACCGAAGCGGTCTGGTGGGTATCGACGCTGCCAAAACACGTCAACATTAATACCGTTGAAATGATGCCAGTCAGCCAGAGTTTTGCCGGACTTAGCATCCATCGCGGCTAATTTTGCCCTTCCCGGCCTGCGGGCCGGGTTTGTCGCAGATCCCAAAAGAATGGTAGTATGTTCAGGCTAACTCTCTGAGAAATGACAACTCATGGCCGCTGAATCACAACTTAATCCTACCCAGCCTGTTAATCAGCAAATCTATCGCATTTTGCGACGTGATATTGTGCACTGCCTGATCCCGCCGGGAACACCACTCTCTGAAAAAGAGGTCTCGGTACGTTTTGACGTTTCCCGTCAGCCGGTGCGAGAGGCATTTATTAAGCTGGCTGAAAACGGCCTGATCCAGATCCGCCCCCAGCGCGGCAGTTATGTGAATAAGATTTCACTTTCTCAGGTTCGTAATGGTTGTTTTGTCCGTCAGGCCATTGAATGTGCCGTCGCGCGCCGCGCCGCATCGCTTATCAATGACAACCAGTGTTATCAACTGGAGCAAAACCTGCATCAGCAGCGTATTGCGATTGACCGTAAACAGCTGAATGACTTTTTCCAGCTCGATGACGAGTTTCACCAGAAGCTGGCGCAAATTGCGGATTGTCAGCTGGCGTGGGACACCATCGAAAACATCAAAGCCACCATTGACCGCGTGCGCTATATGAGTCTTGATCATGTCTCGCCGCCGGAAATGTTGCTCCGACAGCACCACGATATTTTCAATTCGCTGGAAAAACGCGATCCTGATGGCGTGGAAAAAGCGATGACGCTGCATCTGCAGGAAATTAGCGAGTCGGTCTTGTTGATTCGTCAGGAAAACAGCGACTGGTTTAGCGAAGAATAATGCTTGCCGCATCCCACCGCGTGCGGGATGCGGCAGTGGTGTTACCGCTGTGCCGCGTACTGCGCCACCGTAGCTTTCGCTCCTTTTTGCAGTAATGTCTGATAAGCCTTCATCACCGCATCCACAAAAACGGCTTCCTGCGGTAACTCTTTGCCAAAGATAGTCTCAATGCCCAGTAGCGCTTTCACGCGATTTTCGCCCTCTGGGCTACCGTTTACCGCAGCCTGAATGACCGCCAGTTGCGGGTCGACCACCTCAATGGCGTTACCCTGCTCATCCACGCCGCCGACATAGCGCATCCAGCCCGCCACGCCCAGCGCCAGCAACGGGAACGGTTTCTGATGCACCAGATGCCAGTGGACAGAATCCAGCATACGCTGTGGAAGCTTCTGGCTGCCGTCCATCGCGATTTGCCAGGTGCGGTGACGCAGAGCCGGGTTGCTGTAACGTGCAATCAGCAGATCAGCGTAGCGGCCTAAATCAACCCCTTTCACTTTCAGCGTTGGGGCCTGTTCTTTTAGCATTAACGCGTGTGCGGCGGCGCGGTAGTGCTCATCGGCCATGCAGTCGTTGATGTGCTGGTATCCCGCCAGGTAGCCGAGGTATGCCAGGAAGGAGTGGCTGCCGTTAAGCATACGCAGTTTCATCTCTTCAAACGGAATAACGTCTGCCACCAGCTCCGCGCCGGCTTTTTCCCACTGCGGACGCCCGGCAACAAAATTGTCTTCAACCACCCACTGACGGAACGGTTCACAGGCAACCCCCGCCGGATCGCGTACACCCGTCAGCTGTTCGATTTTATCCAGCGTTTCCGCCGTTACCGCTGGCACGATGCGATCCACCATCGTTGACGGGAAGGTCACGTTGGCTTCAATCCAGTCTGCCAGTTCACCGTCAACAGCACGGGCATAGGCGCAGGTCACATTGCGCATCACGTGGCCATTCTCTGGCATATTGTCGCAGGACATCACGCTAAAAGCAGGCAGGCCCGCCGCTTTACGACGCGCCAGCGCTTCAACCACAACGCCCGGAGCAGATTTTGGCTGGTGAACATTTTGCAGGTCGGCAGCAATTAACGGGTGATCGAGCATCAGTTTCCCGGTCGCCGGTGAGTGGCAGTATCCTTTTTCGGTGATGGTCAGTGAAACAATGGCCACCTGCGGTTCGCACATCGCCGCCAGCACGGCTTCCAGCCCGTCAACCTGCGCATGCAGCGCTTTTTTGACAACGCCAACCACACGAGATGTCCATGCATCGGCGGACATCTCCGCCACGGTGTAAAGGTTATCCTGTGCCTTCAGATCGGCAATTTGCTGTTCGCCACCAATCAGGTTAACTTCGCAGTAACCCCAGTCGCTGCCGTGTTCAGCGGCGAGAATGTCGGTATACACCGCCTGGTGCGCACGGTGAAATGCACCAAACCCTAAATGAACAATGCGTGCCCTGAGGCTATCGCGATCGTACTGAGGAAGGGTCGCTTTCGCCTGTAATAACCGGTTTTCCATGATTGAGACTCGTTAAGTAAAGAAAGCTGTGATCCACTGCCGCCCTCTTACCGGAGCGGCAGCGCCTGTTGACTACACCAACTAGAATGGTAGATGTCGTAAAAAAATATCTGCCATCAACCATACGGATACTTCAGATTCATATATTGATTTATATTAACTTTTGTCCATGTGGTGTGACACGAGCAAAAAGTTGTGTGACAAGTACCTCAAGATATAAACCATCAGCGGCGTGAAGAGAGCGCCCCGTACCCGACAGATCCGTGACGCGGGGCTTCAGCCGCGTCTTCCGCCAAACTCAAATCCCGGTCACGCACTTCTGGCATCAGGATGGCGGACACCAGCCCAATCACGGAGTACGCTACCAGCATTGCGACAATCGGCCACCAGGAGCCGGTCATATTACAGAAGATCCCCGCCAGCACCGGGCCGAAGCCAACCGCCACCAGACCACCCGCCTCTTTTGAGATAGCCATCCGGGTAAAGCGATTACGCGAACCGAACATTTCCGCCATCGTGATGTTTTCCAGCGCGAACAGCCCCAGTACCGCCACGTTATGAATCACAATCATGGAGAGCATAATGACGCCTGGTGCATAGCTTTTATCGACGATTACCGACAGCATTGGGTACGCCAGGATAATGGCCGAGATATTCAGAATAATGTACGGTAAACGACGCCCGACTTTATCGGACAGCCAGCCCAGCAGCGGGATGGAGAGGAAGCCCAGGATGGAGCTTATCATCAGCGCATCGGTTGGGATCGCTTTATCGAACAAGAGCGTCTGTACCAGATAACCAGCGAGGAACGTCTGGATCAGGCCGGAGTTCCCCGCCTGGCCAAAGCGCAGACCGGTCGCCAGCCAGAACGATTTGCTCTTAAACATCGCCCCCAGAGAGGTATCCGGTGTGGCAGTTTCAGCGTCGTTCACTTTCTCAAATACCGGGCTTTCTTTAAGGTTCATTCGCAGCCAGATGGCAAAGATCATCACCACCACACTGGCGAGGAACGGCACGCGCCAGCCCCAGGCGAGCAACTCTTCGCGGTCAAGGGCAAAGAACATCACCGCCCAGATGGCCGTTGCACTCAGCGTTCCGCAGTTGGTGCCCATCGCCACCAGCGAGGAGATGATGCCGCGTTTTCCTTTTGGTGCGTACTCTGCCAGCATGGTTCCTGCCCCGGATATTTCCGCCCCGGCCCCCAGCCCCTGAATAATACGCAGCGTAACTAACAGAACAGGTGCAAAAATCCCTATCTGCGCATAGGTTGGCAATACACCAATCAGGGTCGTACAGATCCCCATCATGGTAATGGTGATAAACAGCACCTTCTTACGCCCGATGCTGTCGCCCATCCTGCCGAAGATAAACGCGCCGACGATGCGGGCAATATAGCCTGCGCCGTAGGTGCCCATCGCCAGAATCAGCGCCATTGCCGCAGACTGTTCCGGGAAGAAGATTTCGTGGAATACCAGCGCGGCACCCAGTGAGTAAAGCTGAAAATCCATGAACTCCAGCGCGGTACCCAGCCAGCCTGAAACGGCGGCTTTCACCAGATCGGAGGTTGTTCTTTGAGGTTGTACTTGCGTCATAATGGCTATCTCTGAAAGGTAAGATGCGTACCACTCAGAGCCTGTCTGTGCAGGCTCTTAACCGCGTGAATTATTATTGGCCGAACGTGAGCAAGACTTTGCAGCACTGCCGCTGGTCTTTCTCAAACAGTTCGAGGGCGTCTGTTACGTGGTGATAGTCAAAAGTATGGGTAATCAGTTTTTCAGGGTCGATCAGCCCCTTTTCCAGCCAGCCGATAACGACCGGGAATTTGTTAGCATTCAGGCGCGAGGAGAATATCGCCAGTTCTTTGCCGGTGATCCCCTGCTGAACAATCTGGCTCGGTTCACTGGAAAAGCCCATCAGCACAATGCGGGCTGCCGGGGAGGCCAGGGTAATGGCTTCCTGCAAAATAGACGGATGACAGGCGGCATCAATGATTAACGTCGGTTTGATCCCTTTCTCCTCCAGGGCTGCCTGTAATGACTGTTCGCCGTTATTCAACACCCAGTCCGCGCCGCTGCGCTGAGCCATCGCCAGGCGTTCGTCAATGCGGTCAACGACGATAACCTGCTTCACCTTGTAGACCCCCTTCAGCGCCTGCACGGTAACCAGCCCCATTGGGCCTGCGCCGTAGATCAGCGCAACATCCTGTTCGCTGGGTTTCGCCTGGCCCGTTACGTTGGCAGCAATGGTGAATGGCTCAACCATCACGGCATGTTTGTCCGGGATCGCGTCCGGGATTGGCCAGGCGTTTTTAGCGGGCACAACCGCGTATTCGCTGAACCCACCGTCACGGTGGACGCCCAGCACCACGAGCGAAGTACAGACGTTGGGTTTGCCGACGGAACATGGGTAACAGTGACCACAGCTGATCACCGGGTCAACCGAAACGCGCTGACCCAGACGGGCGTGCTCAACGCCCTCGCCCACAGCATCAATGACGCCAAAAAATTCATGACCGATTACGCGTGGATATCTGGCGAACGGGTTATGACCACGGTAGATATGGCTGTCTGAACCGCAGATCCCGGCGAGCCTGATTTTGACGCGCACGTCATCTGCACCAGGCGTCGGGAGTGGACGCTCTTCAATCACCAGTGCGTTCGGTTGTTGGATCACTACGCTTTTCATCGTTCGTTCCTCGTTTACCAGTTCCACAGCGTGCCATCTTCAAGACGAGCCACCGGCAGGTAGGCGGGATCATACGGGTATTTCGCCGCCCGTTTTTCGTCAAACTCAATGCCCAGCCCGGGTTTATCACCCGGGTGCATATAACCGTTATCGAAGCGCCAGCTGTGCGGGAAGACCTCCAGCATCTGCTCCGAATAACCCATATATTCCTGTACGCCAAAGTTCGGTACCCACAGGTCAAAATGCAGTGCGGCAGCGTGACAAACTGGTGATAAATCCGACGGGCCGTGCGAGCCGGTACGCACCTGGTAGAGTGACGCGAAGTCCGCAATGCGGCGCATCCCGGTGATCCCCCCAGCGTGAGTAATGGTGGTACGGATATAGTCGATAAGCTGTTCTTCAATCAGCTGTTTGCAGTCCCAGATACTGTTGAACACCTCCCCCACGGCAATAGGCGTGACGGTGTGCTGGCGGATCAGACGGAAACACGCCTGGTTTTCCGCAGGTGTTGGGTCTTCCATCCAGAACATACGGAAGTCTTCGATGCTCTTACCGAAACGCGCCGCTTCGATTGGCGTCAGACGGTGGTGCATGTCGTGCAGCAGGTGTTCATTAAAACCAAATTGACTTCGCACCGCATCAAACAGCTTCGGCGTGAAATCGAGGTATTTTTCGGTGGACCACAGCTGCTCTTCCGGCCAGTCGCCTTTGGTCGCTGGCTCGTAGGCCAGCCCTTTTCCTTTAGACATACCGTAGGTGGTTTTCATACCCGGTACACCGCACTGGACGCGGATCGCCTTAAAGCCCATCTCTTTGTGACGGGCGTAATCTTCCAGTACGTCGTCGATGGTGTGCCCGGTGGTGTGACAATAAACCATCACCCCTTCGCGGGATGCGCCCCCCAACAGCTGGTAGAGTGGCATATTGGCCGCTTTGGCTTTGATGTCCCAGAGCGCCATGTCGACGGCCGAAATCGCCGACATGGTGACCGGCCCACGACGCCAGTAAGCGCCTTTATAGAAGAACTGCCAGATATCTTCTATGCGGTGCGCATCGCGGCCAATCAGCTGCGGACACAGGTGATCTTTCAGGTAAGAGGCAACGGAGAGTTCACGTCCGTTCAGTGTGGCATCGCCAAGACCGACAATGCCCTCATCGGTGGTGATCTTAAGGGTGACAAAGTTACGCCCCGGGCAGGTAACAAAAACTTCAGCCCCGACAATCTTCATGATCCAGTTCCTTACATCGCTCGTTGTGATGCAGGAAATTTATCCAACTGCACTACTACCATACAAGTATTGCGATCAAAAAATCAGCGAGAGATCACAAATTATGGGGGCTTACGCCCGCCCCCAGCCCGCGACAATAATCAGCATACCGCACAGTGCAACCAGCGCGCCGGCCCAGTCATACAGGCTGAGTCTGACGCCATCAACAACGCGCAGCCACAGCAGTGCGGTACAGACGTAGACACCACCGTACGCCGCATAGACGCGTCCACTGGCTGCCGGATGCAGCGTTAATAGCCAGACAAACAACGCCAGCGCAATACCCGCAGGCACCAGTAACATCACCGATGCCCCCTTCTTCAGCCACAGCCAGGGCAGGAAGCATCCGAGAATTTCACACAGTGCGGTGGCAAAAAAAAGCAGCGTCGTCTTAATCATTTTGGACATTACGTGAGGATTGATTTAACTATCATACCTGATAATGCCCTTTACTTTTCAATACCTGCGGCGTGGGTATGACGCCATTTCGGTTTGATGTAGAATCGGGACTGGGTAACTTAATTTTCTGCGCCCATTAAAAAAGGAAACGCTATGACTACATTAAGCAAACGCCTTTGTCTGACAGCCCTGCTGGCGCTGTCATCGTTCGCCTTTGCCGCAACGGCTACAGCCGAAACCAGCAAACTCATTATTGAGTCTGGTGATAGCGCGCAGAGCCGTCAGAACGCTGCGATGGACAAAGAACAATGGAATGACACCCGTAACCTTCGTCAGAAGGTCAACAAACGTGCTGAAAAAGAGTGGGATAAAGAAGATGTTGCTTTTGATGCACGTGACAAGTGTCAGCAAAGTGCAAACGTCAATGCCTACTGGGAGCCAAACACACTGCGCTGCCTGGATCGCCGTACTGGCCGCACGGTTGCACCTTAATGTCGGGCATAAGTGACATTAAATTGCGTCCGCTGGAGCGTGAAGACCTGCGCTTTGTTCACCAGCTCGACAACAACGCCAGCGTGATGCGTTACTGGTTCGAAGAGCCATACGAGGCGTTTGTGGAGTTGTCGGATCTTTATGACAAGCACATCCACGATCAGAGCGAACGCCGTTTTGTGGTGGAGTGCAAAGGTGAAAAAGCCGGTCTGGTCGAGCTGGTTGAGATCAACCACGTCCACCGTCGGGCGGAATTCCAGATAATCATTTCGCCGGAGCATCAGGGGAAAGGTCTCGCCTCGCGGGCAGCAAAGCTGGCGATGGATTACGGGTTCAACGTATTAAACCTGTATAAGCTCTATCTTATTGTTGATAAAGAGAATGAAAAAGCGATCCATATCTACCGCAAGCTTGGCTTTATGGTGGAAGGTGAACTGATCCATGAGTTCTTTATCAATGGTGAATACCGCAACACCATCCGCATGTGTATCTTCCAGCACCAGCATCTGGCCGGGCACAAAGCATCCGGCACGACTCAACTGAAAGCGACCGCGCAGTAAACTGCGCGGTTTTTTCTTAATAGTAATCAATACTGTTTTTTATGGTGTATTTGTGCTCAACGGCGGGTTTGACGCTGTCGTCGATGATCATCAGATCGCAACTCACCGGGTTATTGTGACGGTCGTAATCGCAGCTCTGCTTCACATTTCCCAGCGGCTTATCGTTTAGTGTGCTCACCGCTGTATAATCCATTCGCTTGCGCAAATCCTTTGACGGTGTCGACTGCACGGACAAGTGCTGTTCGCCGGAAACCGTCGTTTTACCCAGCGGGTAACCGTCGGCATCGTAGCGGTACTTCACTTCCATCTCTTTTCCGTGTGCTGCCACCACAAAGCCGTTGTCGTCAGTGTCCCACGTCACGCCCGCCGACGGTAATTCAGCCAGCTGACATTTCCCCTGCAGCTTCACTTTGCGCTGCTGTGTTTCAGCATCAAGGTAGTAGTTGGCATCCAGTACCAGCGCGACGCCCGTATTATTTTCCAGGTCGTGCAGCTCCAGCGTATCGAAGCACCCTTCCGATGACATCGTGCCAGTCACCTGTTTGGATACCTCACCTTTGTCGTTGAACAGCGTCTGGGAAAAGTCTTTAACCGGCCCGCGCAGTGGGTCAAAATCAAATTCGTTCGAGAAGCTCGCCATCTCAGGCGTAAACGACAGCGGCGCAGAGTTGTTATCACACCCCACCAGTGCCGTTGCCAGTAACGTTATCACTGCGTATTTCTTCACATCATTTACCGATACAGGGAGATTATTCCCAATCATATTAGCAAATACAGATGTTTACACGATCCCTGCTAAAATTAATCTACACACAGAGAAAAGGAGCGACAGATGAAACGGTTACCCTGGATTACCGCCCTGCTGTTAATGAGTGTTTCAACGGCCACTCTGGCCGCCCCGGATTCCTGCGAGCGCGTGAAGAGCGACATTCAGCAGAAAATCATCAACAACGGTGTACCAGAGTCCGGCTTTACGCTGAGTATCGTGCCAAACGATCAGGCCGACCAGCCGGATGCACAGGTGGTTGGTCATTGTGCCAGTGATACTTTTAAAATCTTGTACACCCGCACAGGGAACAGCGCAGCTTCAGGCACTCAGGACAATACGCAAGGTGAACCTCAGTGATTTTTAGGCACCAGTACCCCTTGAATTGATGAGGATTAATATTTAATACCGCCAAATAAGTAACACTCACCCCATCATTAGCCCGGTTTTAATAACGGGAGAAAATAATACGTAACAGCAATGATGGGGTGAGTCATGTCCGATATTGAACGTCACGGCGGGATCAGCCGCCGAATGCTGGTTAAATCCACGGCGATAGGTTCTCTGGCGCTTGCTGCTGGCGGGCTTTCTTTGCCTTTTGGCATGAAAAGCGCCGCTGCGGCGGTACAAAACGCCATGCAACCCTCGGAAGATAAAGTGGTATGGGGAGCCTGTTCGGTAAACTGCGGTAGTCGCTGTGCGCTGCGCCTGCACGTCCGTGATGATGAAGTGTACTGGGTCGAAACGGATAATACCGGCGATGATGTTTATGGCAATCATCAGGTGCGTGCGTGCCTGCGCGGTCGATCTATTCGCCGTCGAATAAACCATCCCGACCGCCTGAATTACCCGATGAAACGCGTCGGTAAACGTGGCGAAGGCAAGTTTGAACGTATCAGTTGGGACGAAGCACTGGACACCCTTGCCACCAGCCTGAAAGGTGTGGTGGAAAAATACGGTAACGAAGCGGTTTACATTAATTACTCTTCCGGGATTGTGGGCGGTAATATCACCCGCTCCTCCCCCTACGCCTCGCTGGTGGCTCGCCTGATGAACTGCTACGGCGGATTCTTAAGCCACTACGGTACCTACAGTACGGCACAAATTGCCTGTGCAATGCCCTACACCTATGGCAGCAACGATGGCAACAGCACCTCTGATATTGAAAACACCAGACTGGTGGTGATGTTCGGTAATAACCCGGCGGAAACGCGCATGAGCGGCGGCGGGATCACGTATTACCTCGAACAGGCACGCGAACGTTCTCACGCGCGGATGATCGTTATCGATCCTCGCTATACCGACACCGCCGCAGGGCGTGAAGATGAATGGATCCCGATTCGTCCAGGCACTGACGCCGCGCTGGTGGCCGGTATCGCCTGGGTGTTAATTGATGAAAACCGGGTAGACCAGCCGTTCCTCGACAAATATTGCGTGGGATACGATGAGAAAACGCTGCCGGAAGGCGCGCCAGCAAACGGTCATTACAAAGCCTATATTCTCGGTCAGGGTGACGATGGCACGGCCAAAACGCCGGAGTGGGCCTCACGTATCACCGGGATCCCAGCCGATCGCATCATTAAGCTTGCACGTGAGATTGGCTCAGCGAAACCGGCGTATATCTGTCAGGGCTGGGGCCCACAGCGTCAGGCCAACGGCGAACTGACATCCCGCGCTATCGCCATGCTGCCGATCCTGACGGGCAATGTGGGGATCAACGGCGGTAACAGCGGCGCACGTGAATCCACCTACACCATCACGATTGAGCGTATGCCGCTGCCGGACAACCCGGTGAAAACGCAGATCTCCTGCTTTAGCTGGACGGATGCCATCGTCCGTGGCCCGGAAATGACCGCCCTGCGCGACGGTGTACGCGGTAAAGATAAGCTCGATGTGCCGATCAAATTTATCTGGAACTATGCCGGTAACACTATCATTAACCAGCACTCCGATATCAATAAAACCCACGATATTTTGCAGGATGAAAGCAAGTGCGAAACCATCGTGGTGATCGACAACTTTATGACCTCGTCAGCGAAGTATGCCGATATTCTGCTGCCGGATTTAATGACCGTGGAACAGGAAGACATTATTCCTAACGATTACGCGGGCAACATGGGCTATCTGATTTTCCTGCAGCCCGTTACCGCACCGAAGTTTGAGCGCAAGCCTATCTACTGGATCATGAGTGAAGTGGCGAAACGTCTCGGGCCGGATATCCATCAGCAGTTTACCGAAGGCCGCACCCAGGCGCAGTGGTTACAGTTCCTGTATGCCAAAATGCTCGCAAAAGATCCGCAGTTGCCGTCCTATGACGCGCTGAAACAAATGGGTATATATAAGCGTAAAGATCCGGCTGGGCATTTTGTGGCCTACAAAAAATTCCGCGACAACCCCGAGGCAAACCCTCTCAAAACTCCATCGGGCAAGATTGAAATCTACTCCAGCGCGCTGGCCAGGATCGCCAGCACCTGGGCGCTGGAAAAAGATGAAACCATCAGCCCGCTGCCGGTCTATGCCTCTACGTTTGACGGCTGGGATGCCCCTGAGCGCAGCACCTTCCCGCTTCAGCTGTTCGGCTTCCACTTTAAAGCCCGCACCCACTCCAGCTACGGCAACATTGATGTTCTGCAAGCGGCCTGCCGCCAGGAGATCTGGCTCAACCCTGTCGATGCCGACAAACGTGGCATTAAGAACGGCGACATGGTGCGCGTCTTTAACGATCGCGGTGAGTTGCGTATTCCGGCGAAAGTGACGCCACGCATCATGCCTGGCGTGAGCGCAATGGGCCAGGGTGCCTGGCATGATGCCAACATGAACGGCGATCGCATCGACCACGGCTCGTGCATCAACACATTGACCACGCACCGTCCGTCACCGCTGGCAAAAGGTAACCCGCAGCACACCAATCTGGTGCAGGTTGAAAAGGTGAGCTGATTAACCGTGAGCTATTCTATGGTCTGCATATGACCGTCGGTATGGCAATTGCGGGTTAACATAAACGTGCGGGGCAACCCGCACGAGTAAGGAATATAGTCATGAATAACGTATCACACCGCGAATCGTTCGCGTTTAGTGCCAGAGTATTAGGCGCACTGTTCTATTTTGCTCCGGACAGCGAGCAAGCCGCACCTCTGGTCAATGCGCTCACCGCTGGCGGCTGGACGCAGGACTGGCCTCTGGCGCAGGATGTTTTGCAGCACATAGAAGGAACGATCAAAATGCCAGCCGATGAGCCGCTAACAGACGCCTGGCAACGTCTGTTTATTGGCCCGTATGCGCTTCCCGCACCGCCGTGGGGTTCCGTGTGGCTGGATCGCGAATCCGTGCTGTTTGGTGACTCAACCCTCGCGCTGCGCCAGTGGATGCGTGAGAACAACATCGTCTTTGAAATGCAGCAGAATGAACCGGAAGATCAGTTTGGTGCGTTGCTGCTGCTGGCCGGGTGGCTGACCGAAAACGGTCGCGATACGGAGCGCGACCAGCTTCTGGCCTGGCACCTTTTGCCGTGGAGCACCCGTTTTCTTTCTGTATTTGTCGAAAATGCCGGACACCCGTTCTACACCGCACTCGGTAAACTTGCTCAGTTGACGCTCGCGGACTGGCAATCCACATTAATTATTCCGGTCGCTGAAAAACCGCTTTATCGTTAACGAGGTTCTGGCTTGCTCACCGATACCGGGCAAGCCGGGTTCTCCACTTTTCCGCACGTATACCTTTTGCTAACACCGCGATTTCACTTCACAATACGGTATCTGCCCTGTTCAATTGCGGCCCATGCAACGTCTTCACACTTACCCTGACATCCGAGCGATGTTTCGCAGACTCCTGATTGCCACCATCACTGGCGTGCTGGCCGCGTTGGCCGTTGCTGTATTCCGCCACGCCATGTATTTGCTGGAGTGGGTATTCCTCAGCAACGAAAGCGGCAGTCTGGTGGATGCTGCCGCGGCATTATCGCCCTGGCGTCGTGTACTGACACCGGCGCTTGGCGGGCTGGCTGCCGGGCTGTTGTTGTGGGGATGGCAACGTTTAACGGCGCAGCGTCCCCATGCCCCAACGGATTATATGGAAGCGCTGGAAACCGGAGACGGACAGTTTGATTACGGAGCCAGCCTGGTCAAATCCCTTGCGTCGTTGCTGGTCGTCGCCAGCGGAAGCGCTATTGGTCGTGAGGGTGCCATGATCCTGCTTGCAGCACTGGCGGCCTCCTGTTTCGCCCAACGCTTTACGCCGAAATCCGAATGGAAATTGTGGATCGCCTGCGGAGCCGCCGCCGGGATGGCCAGCGCCTATCACGCACCATTGGCCGGTAGCCTTTTTATTGCTGAAATTCTGTTTGGCACTCTGATGCTGGCCTCGCTCGGCCCGGTTGTGATTGCCGCCGTGGTGGCACTGCTCACCACGCGTCTGTTAAGCCCCGGAGCCAGCACACTCTACGAAGTCCATCTTAGCGAAATGCTCACGGCGACGGATTATTCGCTGATCGTCGGAATAGGCTTGCTGGCAGGTATCTGCGGCCCACTGCTGATGTGGTTGATGACGTTCAGCCACTCTCTGTTTCTGCGTCTCAAACTCTCACCGCCCTGGCAGCTGGCGCTTGGCGGGCTGATCGTCGGACTGTTGTCACTGATGACGCCAAAAGTATGGGGCAATGGCTACAGTGTGGTGCAGGCGTTTCTTCTTTCCCCACCATTACTGTCGGTGATTGCTGGTGTGTTTCTGTGCAAATTACTGGCGGTACTGGCGAGTAGCGGCTCGGGCGCTCCGGGTGGGGTCTTCACCCCGACGCTGTTTGTCGGTATGGCAACAGGGATGCTGTTTGCGCAGATCTCCGCGCTGTGGTTTCCGGGATCAGAGATGGCAATTTTGCTGGGGCTGGCGGGGATGGCAACGTTGCTCGCCGCGACGACACACGCGCCAATTATGTCGGCGCTGATGGTCTGTGAAATGACCGGGCAGTATTTTTTGCTGCCCGGTTTGCTGGTAGCCTGCGTGGTGGCGTCTGTGCTGTCGCGAACGTTACGCCACGACTCTATTTATGGTCAACACGCTGCCGAAGGCAGAGAGATCGATGTACTGCGCTAACTCGCGCTGCTCGGCGCGAGGCAGATAAGGCAGTTCCCCCACCAGTGGACCTGGCAGTTTTTTGCTCAGCACCTCGATGATTTCTGCATAGTGCGCCAGACCCGGGTTGATACGGTTTGCCACCCAGCCAATCAACGGCAGGCCGTCGTTGGCAATGGCCTGCGCCGTCAGAAGCGCATGGTTGATGCACCCTTCCTGGATCCCAACCACCATCACCACCGGCAGTTGCTCTTGTACTACCCACTCGGACAACGGGCGCAAATCGTTCATCAGGCTGCGCCACCCGCCCGTGCCTTCAACGACCACATGGTCAACCTTCTCACTCAGGTTCGCCAGGCCGTCAGACAACAGGGTGTAGTTGATCGGACCGCTGTGTGCCACGCTGCTCTCATCTTCGCTCAACGCAATAGGGTTGACCGCATGATAAGGCAATTCCAGGGATGAAACGCTTTGCAAAACCAGTGCGTCTTTATTACGCAGTCCTTCTGGCGTCTCTTTACTGCTTTTTGCGACCGGTTTGTACCCTGCGACGCGCTCACCGCGTGCCGCCAGGGCTTGCAGCAACGCGCGAGACACCACCGTCTTCCCGACAGAGGTATCAGTACCAGTAACAAAGAAACGCTTAAGCATGACTCACTCCACCTCTTGGGTATGCTTCGGAAATATAAACCAGGTAAATAATTCAGTGGGGGAAGTCTACGGGATGCATGCGCTACCCGGCTTGAGATAGCGCAATCTTTCTTGCATCTGTGGAAAAGAGTTAACCCTGCAGTAAGCGAATAAGTAACGAGCCGTTGTACATCGCATCTTTCACCAGCGCAGCACCGGCCATCGTGCCCTGGTTCGAGAATTGCGTACTTTCGACCACAATATTCTTGCTGTACGCCGGGAGCGACTGCTGATGAATACAGGCCGAAATGGTCGGGAAAAGGATCTCTGCCGCCTGGCTAAGCGGTGAGCCAATCAGAATTTTTTGTGGGTTGAAGAGATTCACCATGATGGCCAGAATGCGACCGACGTTATTCCCCACACCGGTAATGATGTCCTTCGCCAGCAGATCGCCCTGACGCGCCGCGGCGCAGAGCGAGTCGACGGTTAACGGTTGCCCGTGGAGTGTCGAACTCATTGACTGGCTGAGTCTCACCTGCGCCAGCTCCAGCACGCTTTCCACGCTGGCAATGGTTTCCAGACAGCCGTGGTTTCCGCAGTAACACCGTTTCCCGTAGGGATCGACCTGGGTGTGACCAATTTCCACCAGGCTACTGCTCCCGGCGTGCAGAAGGCGTCCGTCGGTGATGACACCCGCCCCTACGTTGTGATCAATCACCACCTGAATAACATCCCGTGCACCGCGTGACGCACCAAATAGTGCCTCGGCCATCGTCCAGGCACTGATATCATGCTGAATATAGACCGGCACACCCGTATGACTTTTCAGTGCTTCACCCAGCGGCATCTCTTTAACATCGTCGTAAAACGGCATGCGGTGCACAATGCCATTTTCGGTATCAATAATCCCCGGCATGGTGATGGCGATCGCCGTTAAACGCTCAAGCCGCTGCTGGTGACGGATAAAGAACTGATCGATATGCGTGATGATCGCATCGAGGAGCGATTGTTCCGTGTCGAGCGGCAACTCCAGTCGATCTTCCACCACCAGCTTGCTGCTCAGATCACGCAGCGCAAGGAAAATTTCGCCGCGACTGATACGCAGCGACAGGTAGTGCCACGCTTCCGTTTCCACCACCAGCCCGACTGCCGGACGGCCGCGGCTGCCCGGCTCCTGAATTTCCGTCTCCTGAACCAGGTGGGCTTCCAGCATTTCGCGGACAATCTTGGTGATACTGGCAGGTGCCAGTTGTGCCAGGCGCGAAAGATCGATACGCGAAACCGGACCAAGCTGATCAATCAGGCGATAAACCGCGCCAGCGTTGGTCTGCTTAATCTGATCAATATGCCCTGGCTGACTATCAGCAACCACCTCGTACTCCCTTATTTTCGAGCTTCGAAATAAACTGTGGGCTATGGTGAAGCACTTCAATGGCCGTCGTCAAATATTTACTTAGCCATGTGATTTACTGCACATTTTTATCCCCATTTCGCTATAAATATCGTCCTGCAGAGGCGGCGATAAGCTGCTTTTTGAAACGCTGTGCCGCATGGCTCTGTTCATGGTGTTTTGACCAGACCAGCCACATCTCTGAAACCGCATCAGATTCAGCAATGGGAACCCAGCGCATTTCACGCAATTGTACCCGTTTAAAGGAGGCCGGGAGAATAGAAACACCCAGCCCTGCCGCAACCAGCCCAATAATGGTCATTGCCTCTCCCACTTCCTGGGTAATCACCGGGGCAAGATCGTAGCGCCGCATCAGGCCGAGAATATCGTCATACAGACCCGTGCCTACCTGAGGGTCAAAAAAGACAAACGGCTCTTTTGCCAGCTCTGACAGCGTGACGGCGGGGCACGAGGCTAGCGGATGGTCATGCGGGATCATCGCCATCAGCGGTTCGCGCAAAATCACCTGCCACTCCAGCGTGTCAGGCAACTGGGTATTACGCATCAACCCCAGATCGAGCGAACCTTCATTAAGCGGGGCAATCTGTTCGCGGGTGTTAATTTCGCGCGTCTGAATATGTACATCCGGGAAGTGACGACGAAACGACGAGAGCGTTTCCGAAACGGCGCTGATAAACGGAGCGGATGAGGTAAAACCGATGCGCAGTTCACCGGCTTCCCCCAGATAGCGCCGTTCGGCCCGGGCGGCTGCGTCATCAACCATGCTCAGAATTTGTCTGCTGTCGGCCAGAAACTGCTTTCCTGCCGCCGTCAGGCTCACGCTGCGGTTAGTACGTGCAAGCAGACGAGCCCCCACCTGCTGCTCCAGGATCTGAATTTGCTGGCTCAGCGGTGGCTGAGAGATGTTCAACCGCGCGGCAGCACGGCCAAAATGCAGCTCTTCCGCTACAGCGACAAAATAGCGCAGATGACGCAGTTCAATATTCATATCTTTAAAGTATCATTTGAGATTATTAATATATTAGACAGAATATTTACAATTTCCTACTCTGATCATGTGGTCATACCCGTCACCAGAAATCACGGGGATGTTTAAGCAAGGAACATGTGTGAGTCGTACAACTACCATTGATATCGCTCCGGCAAGCGATATTGATGATTTACCTGCAGCATCACAGCCGGTGCAGTTCATCAAACGTGGTACTCCCCAATTTATGCGCGTCACGCTGGCGCTTTTCTCTGCAGGACTGGCAACCTTCGCCCTGCTTTATTGCGTTCAACCCATCCTTCCCGTTTTGTCTCATGAGTTTGGCGTGTCGCCTGCCAGCAGCAGTGTCTCGCTGTCGATCTCAACCGGGATGTTGGCTATTGGCCTGCTTTTTACCGGACCACTTTCCGACGCCATTGGCCGCAAACCGGTGATGGTCACCGCGTTGATGCTGGCGTCCGTCTGTACCCTGCTTTCCACCATGATGACCAGCTGGCACGGTATTCTGATGATGCGCGCGCTGATTGGATTATCGCTGAGCGGTGTGGCGGCGGTCGGGATGACGTATCTCAGCGAGGAGATCCACCCCAGCTTTGTCGCATTCTCAATGGGACTGTATATCAGCGGAAACTCTATCGGTGGGATGAGTGGCCGCCTGCTGAGCGGGGTGTTTACGGATTTATTTAGCTGGCGCATTGCGCTGGCCGTGATCGGCTGTTTTGCCCTCGCATCTGCACTGATGTTCTGGAAAATTCTGCCCGAATCACGCCACTTCCGCCCGACGTCCCTGCGCCCAAAAACGCTGTTTATCAACTTCCGCCTGCACTGGCGTGATAAAGGGTTGCCACGGTTGTTCCTGACCGGTTTCCTGCTGATGGGGTCATTCGTCACGCTGTTTAACTACATTGGTTACCGCCTGATGCTCTCTCCCTGGCACCTGAGCCAGGCAGTCGTGGGTCTGCTCTCTGTCGCTTATCTCACGGGAACCTGGAGTTCACCGAAAGCGGGTGCGATGACCGCACGTTTTGGCCGCGGCCCGGTGATGCTGGTGTCAACGGCGGTGATGCTGCTCGGCCTGCTGATGACGCTCTTCTCATCCCTGTGGCTGATTTTTGCCGGGATGCTGCTCTTCTCCGCCGGTTTTTTCGCCTCTCACTCCGTGGCAAGCAGCTGGATAGGCCCACGTGCGCGGCGCGCCAAAGGTCAGGCGTCGTCCCTGTATCTTTTTAGCTACTATCTCGGCTCCAGTATCGCCGGGACGCTTGGCGGCGTGTTCTGGCATAACTACGGCTGGAACGGCGTGGGCGGGTTTATTGCGCTGATGCTGTGTGCGGCGTTGCTGGTAGGTGCCAGTCTGCATAAACGTCTGCATTAACATTCAACCGTCTTCGTGTTTAAATCGAGCCGATGCTATTTTTTGTCATCGGCTGATTCAGACACGAGGACTTCATGAAAAACAACAACTACCAACAACTCACCCGCACCTTCCAGCGTCTCTCCCGCTTCTCGCACCTCTCCTCCATCGCCAGCTGGGATATGTTCACCATGATGCCGCCAGGTGGCAGTGCCGCGCGTAGCGAAGCGCTGGCCGAAATGAGCGTATTGCAACATCAAATCCTGACCGACAAAAAAATGGGCGAATGGCTGGCTGCTGCCGCGAGCGAAGATCTGAATGACATTGAGCAGGCCAATCTGCGCGAAATGACGCGCCATTATCAGCAAGCCACGCTGCTGCCTGAATCACTGGTGGAAGCCAAATCGCTGGCGGGCAGCAAGTGTGAACACGCCTGGCGTACCCAGCGCCCGGCGAATGACTGGCACGGGTTTTCCGCAAACCTGAAAGAGGTGGTCAAACTCAGCCGCGAAGAGGCTCGCCTGCGTGCTGAGGCCAAAAGCTGTTCACCTTACGACGCGCTGCTGGATATTTTTGAACCGGACATGACCAGCGCTCGCCTGGACGTACTGTTTGGCGACATGAAATCCTGGCTGCCGGATCTGCTGGCTAACGCGGTGGAAAAACAGTCTCAGCAATCGTTCGTTCCGCCACAAGGCCCCTTCCCGACCGCCACGCAGCGTGAACTGGGGCTGGAAGCGATGAAAATGCTCGGTTTCGATTTTAACGGCGGTCGCCTGGACGTCAGCGCGCATCCGTTCTGCGGCGGCGTACCGGAAGATGTGCGAATTACCACACGCTATGACGAGGAGGAGCTGCTTAGCGCCCTCTTTGGCGTGGTTCACGAAACCGGACACGCCCGTTATGAACAAAACCTGCCGCGTGCATGGGCTGGCCAACCTGTTGCGCTGGCACGCTCAACGGCAATCCACGAATCCCAGAGCCTGTTCTTTGAGATGCAGCTCGGGCGCAGCAATGCCTTCCTGAAACATCTGCTCCCTGCCGTCCAGGCCCGCTTTGGCAGCCAGGCCGCATTCAGCGAAGAAAACTTTATCGCCTGGAACCAGCGGGTGAAGCCGGGTTATATTCGCGTCGATGCAGACGAAGTGAGCTATCCGGCGCATGTGGTGCTGCGCTACGAGATTGAACGGGCGCTGATTAACGGTGACATCGAGGTCGACGATATCCCGGCGCTGTGGGATAAGAAAATGCAGGCCTGGCTCGGGTTATCCACCAAAGACAACTACCGCAACGGTTGTATGCAGGATATCCACTGGACTGACGGTGGTTTTGGTTACTTCCCGTCGTATACCCTGGGTGCAATGTACGCCGCCCAGTTGTTCCATGCCGCGAAAACGGCGCTGCCGGATCTGCAGGCATCCATTGCTGATGGCGATTTTTCGACCCTGTTCGACTGGCTGCGCCAGAACATCTGGCAGCACGGCAGCCGCTTTACCACCTCACAGCTGATTACCCTGGCGACAGGTGAAGATCTGAACATCCGTTATTTCCGTGAACACCTGACCTCGCGCTATCTGTAATTCACCTGCCGGAGCATGCTCCGGCAGCGTCTTCTCCCGCTACGCAATAAGAATATGATTTTGTGCATATCATTACACTCTCGCCTGATGTATTAACTCTTTTCCTGGTCACACAATAAAACTGTTATCAGGCCAGGGTTAAAAAATAAATAAAGGGATGAATGATGAAAGGCATAATCAAAACGATAGCGTTAGCCATGCTGTGTACGGCGAGTGTGAGTACCTTAGCCGCCACGGATAACACACCAAAAGAAGCGTACGACGACATTACCCACTCTCTGGCCGGCCTCCAGCCCATCACGTTTCAGGCTCCCACGGAAAAGTACAAACTGCTGGTGTTTATTGATAACCAGTGCATCTACTGCAGTAATGTGGTGAAAAACGTTAAGCAGTATACGGACGCCGGTTTGACGATGTCATTTCTGACCGTTGCGCCCGATTCCATTCGCGATTCCGTGATTGAAGATATGGGACGCGTCTGGTGTTCCACCGATAAGGTGAAAAGCCTGCAAAAAGCGATGGCGGGTTTTTTACCGGATAACGACACGACCCCAGCCTGTTCTGACCTGGTTACGCGCCAGTCCGCGCTGGCAGAAAGGATGGGCATCCGCGTCACACCATTCATGGTGGTGATCGAGCCCGAGCCGCGTTCGATTGTCGGCAGTCAGCCGCCGGCAGCTATCCTGGCCACACTGAAGAAATAGCCCTGACGTGTACGAACAGGCTGGTGTAGCCTCGTTCGTACATACCGTTCCTGCCCGTTGTACATTACGTTACACGCCGATACCAATCACTCACGGAAACCTCGGTTTTACAGGGATATAGTTCTTTCAACGGCCCCGCAGTGGGGTTAAATGAAAAAACAAATTCGAGGGTATGAGAATGAACAAAGTATTAGCTCTGGTTGTTGCCGCTGCTATGGGTCTGTCTTCTGCTGCGTTTGCTGCTGAAACTACTGCAACCGCAACACCTGCTGCAGCGCCTGCTGCAACTGCAACTGCAACCACCGCTGCTCCAGCGAAAACAGTTCACCATAAGAAACACCACAAAACCGCTACAAAACACAAAGCAACTGCAACAAAAGAAGCAGCAGCTCCAGCAGCCGCAGCACCAACCGAGCAAAAAGCTCAGGCTGCTAAAAAGCACCACAAAAAAGCAGCAAAACCCGCTGTAGAGCAAAAAGCTCAGGCTGCTAAAAAGCACCACAAAAAAGCAGCAAAACCTGCTGTAGAACAGAAAGCTCAGGCTGCTAAAAAGCACCACAAAAAAGCAGCAAAACCTGCTGTAGAACAGAAAGCTCAGGCTGCTAAAAAGCATCACAAAAAAGCAGTAAAACACGAAGCTGCTAAACCAGCTGCACAGCCAGCTGCGTAAGAGTACAAGCTTAACCGTGCCCTTCGGGGCACGTTGGTAAACCGGCGCTGAACCGGAAAGGTACAGCGCCGTTTTTTTATCCGGAGGGCGTATGCTGCGGCGCTATCGGTTTGAGCTCATTCTTATTCTGCTTATTTTATGCGCGCTCATCGCAAGCCATTTTTATCTTTCCTGATTGTAGCACGCTGATTTTACTCCCACTTTAACGCTGTCCCGTCTATAGTATTTCCATAGGGTTCACTTTTAATAATCATAATTACCCCCACCAGAGTGTGATATGCGTAAATCTGTTGTGTTGTTACTGGGAACGTTTGGTCTTTTTTCTGGGCTCTTGCATGCGGATGATGGCGGTGATGACACCATTAGCGCCAAAGAACTAAAGACGCTGTTTTTTGGTCATGATGACCGCACGCGTGTCGCTAATCCTGCCCAGGCTCCCTGGGATGCCATCGGGCAACTGGAAACCGCCAGCGGTAACTTATGTACCGCGACCCTGATTACCCCTCAACTTGCACTGACGGCGGGCCACTGCCTGTTGACACCGCCGAACGGTAAGCCGGATAAAGCCGTTGCCTTGCGTTTTGTGTCGCAAAAAGGCACCTGGCGCTATGAAATCCACGGTATTGAAGGCCGGGTTGATCCTTCCCTCGGCAAACGCCTGAAACCTGATGGCGATGGCTGGATAGTGCCCCCCGCTGCAGCCTCCTGGGATTTTGGCCTGGTCGTCTTGCGCTACCCGCCGTCTGGCATTACACCGCTACCGTTATTCGACGGGGATAAAGCTGCGCTGACTGCCGCGCTGAAAGCCGCCGACCGTAAGGTGACGCAGTCAGGCTACCCTGTCGATCATCTGGATGCGCTTTACACCCACACGGACTGTATCGTGACGGGCTGGGCGCAAAATAGCGTGCTCTCACATCAGTGCGATACGTTACCGGGTGATAGCGGCTCACCGTTGATGTTAAAAACGGAGAATGGCTGGCAGCTGATTGGGGTGCAAAGCTCCGCCCCGGCCGCCAAAGACAGATATCGGGCCGATAACCGGGCCTTGTCGGTGACCGGTTTTCGCGACAAGCTGGATGCACTTGCACAACAATAGGTTAGCACTGTCTTACCTGGCGTAATGCCATAATCGCCTCAATTGGCATCGGCTGGCTGAACCAGAACCCCTGCAACTGATCGCAACCAGCCAGCCGCAGCAGTTTCATCTGTTTCTCGTTTTCCACCCCTTCGGCGACCACCGCCATCCCCAGGGCATTGGCGATCCGTACCGTTCCACTCACCAGAGCCGCCGCCTGTTCGTCGTTATCCACCAGCCCGGCCAGCGATTTATCTATCTTGATGGTGTCAAAATTAAAACGCCGCAGGTAGCCAATGCTCGAATAGCCCGTACCAAAATCATCCAGCGCCACCGCCGTTCCCAGCGCTCTCAGGTTGGTTATCGCCGTGCGGGCACGCTCCGGATTTTCCAGAACATAGGTTTCCGTTACCTCAAGCTGAAGTCTGGTCGCCGGGAACCGGGTGACCTTCAACACGTCTGCCACTTTGTCTTCAAATTCGGGATCGCGAAATTGTGCCGGAGAGATGTTAACTGACAGTTTTAATTCACCGAAAGGCTCCAGATCCTGACAGGCCCGATGCAAAACAAACTGCCCCAGTTTGTAAATCAGACCGCTGGTCTCTGCAATGGTAATAAACGTATCCGGGCCAAGCTCCCCACCCGGGCGACGCGGCCAGCGCACCAGTGCTTCCACACTGCTCATTTTCTGGCTGCGCGCATCAATAATCGGCTGATACCAGACCTCAAACTCATCGCGCTCCAGTCCATTACGGATCTGATTTTCAATCGCCAGCTGGCGTTCCCGAACGCTGTTTAATTCCGCATCGTAGTGCGTGACACGCCCTTTTCCGGTAATTTTGGAGTGATACATAGCGATATCGGCACGGCGGAACAGCTCGGAAGTGGTGCATTCAATCAGCGTTCCGCTGGCAATGCCGATGCTGGCACCAATATGGATAGTACGCTCACCCAGGCGAATCGGTGTATTGAGGAAATCAAGCACTGACCCGGCAAATGCGGCCGCCAGCGCTTCTGCGCGGTCGCCGCCAATGGTCATGGCGAACTCATCGCCCCCCATTCGCGCCAGCATCCCACCAGACGGGATCCGCGCATTCAGCTCTTTTGCTATCTTAATGATGAGATCATCGCCGACGCTATGGCCATACACATCATTCACATCCTTAAAGCCGTCAAGATCGATAAACACGACGCTTTTCACGTCAATATCACCGCGCAAACTCACTTTATCCAGCGCTTCAATTAACGCCCGGCGGTTCGGCAGATGGCTTAACCAGTCCGTTCTCGCCACCAGCCGCGCCTGGCTTTCCCCCCTGGCAAGTTTGTACAGACCCACACTACTTACCAGAATAAACAGCAGGATCAGCGCTGCCGCCAGCACCACAATGTGCGTAATATCGGATGATGCAGCACGGGCTGCCTGAGCACCGGGAAGGCGCGCCTGCCAGTTGAGATAGCCCAGAAGTTCCCCTGCCGAACTGTGCAGCGGCATACTCAGGTTATTGATTTTGTCAGCGGTATAGTTGAGGTTATCAATCTGAAACGTTTCGCCCAGATCGGATAATATCTTGTCGTTCAGATGGCGGGTAATCACCAGATAACGCCGGGTATCTCCGTTAACCTGTAATCTTCCGATCATCGGCCGGACCAGACCAATCCCCACGAAAGCAACACCGTTTCGTGTTCGGGTGATCCCGGCATAGATATTCTTGTCGCTGGATAAGGCTCGTCGGTGTTGGTCAATCAGCGCCTTCAGGCCATTGCCGAAAAAGTCGAGATTCGTTTCATTAAAGGGTTGGCTCTGGAACGAGCCCCAAATCACGTTAAATTTTTCATCCAGCACAAACGTGCCGTCATAGAGATTATTGATTTTAAAACCTGCCCCCCAGGTGTTGTACAGCCATTGCGTATCAAGCCTGGGGCTGTAAACCTCGCGCACCGCATCGTCCCAGACGGCATTATCAATGACCAGGGAGGAGACACGAGTGACCGACGTCTCGATGGCACCCTGCACAGAAAGTGCTGAGCGATGTTCATCAATTTCATTGGTTTTGCTACTGATGAGATGCAGGGAAAGATAAAGCAGTGCGACGATGGAAATGATTAAGCCGATCCCCGCCATGAATATCATGATAAACAACGTTTTTGCTGTGGGGATATTGTGCCAGCTTAATGTGCGGTACATTCGCCATCCTCTTCAAAGTTTTACTTTTCTAAGCGTAATACAGGCAGCGAATTTCGCTGCCTGTAAATAATGGCGATGATGGTTTCAGGCGAGTTTTATCATAATCATACCCGCCAACAACAGCAGTAACCCTATCCAGCCTTTGTTATTTAAACGCTGACCAAAAAGCACCCAACCTGCCGCCAGCGTGGCGGTGATACCAAAACCGCCCCATAGCGCATATGCCACCGAAAGATCGATACCTTTTACCGCCTGGGACAAGGCGCTGAACGCCCCCAGCACGGCAGCAATCGACATCAGGCCGTAGAATTTACCACGAAAACCATCTGAGAATTTAAGAAAGACGTTAGCCACAATTTCCAGAACGATTGCGAGCGCCAGCCAGGCCGCATGGATCCACTCAAACTGCGGCATGGGTCTGCTCCTTTTGCTGTTTTGTCGGTTTACGTGTACCTGATTTAATCAGCACGATACCTGCTACCAGGGTCGTTAATCCGGCAACTTTCATCGTGGATAACGTTTCATCAAATAACAAGACGCTGAACAACGTAATCAACAAAATACCAATGCCTTCCCACAGTGCATAAGCCACACCCAGCGCTATTTTCTTGACTGCAAATGAGAGGAAAATATAGGACAGTGAGATCATCACCAGCATTAAAATAAAACCCGTGTTGCCATCACTGACGCTTGCCCATTTCATAGAGAGCGTGCCGGTAATCTCAGTGATGATCGCCAGAGCTAATAAAATCCAGTAAAACATGTTTTTCTCCTGCTTGAGAATATAATCCATCAAGGCTCGCTGCGTGCAGCAAACCCAAAAAATATGAAATTAAATCAGATAGCTAAACGCATAGCGTCAGCTCAGGCAGAAGGTATGACTATAGCGCGGTGCGCCAGTGTTGCTCACCAGACAGAGGGTAAAGAGATGTGGAAAATACAGCGGTGTTTTTAAAAAAATACGTCCTGAACACATTGTCCATAAAATTACAATTATCCGCGGTGTTGCTTCTCGTCTTTGCGGATGAAAATTGTCCTCGGTAGTTGAACACTCCTGATTTGTACCATAAGCCAGGATTTTACTCAAAGCCTTTGCAATTCTTTACCCATCCGGTGCGATTTCGGTTAGTTTGTTGAAATGGTTTTCGCATTTATTATAAATAAAAGATCACTCAACATTATGCTGACGATGTTTTTTCACCTTCAGATGTCCATCGATAATACAGGTTTACTGCACCTCCCGGTCTGCCGATAAGCGTTCAGTGCCGCCTTCCACTCCGCCAGCGGGTATACTGTGACATCGCTATACTGACTGGCACACAGCTTAGGCCAGATGTGACAAAATTCGTCCTGCCACGCCTCAACATTCAGTGCATCAAGATAGTTGCGAATATGAAACCATTCCACGCGCGGTAAGGCCTGCCGCTGGCGGAATATCTGCCCGGAAAGCAGCCCATAACAGACAAATGTCCCCTGCACGGGCATCACGCTCAGGATCGTTTCCGCCAGCGCTCCCCCTGTGGCGTCGTAAACCACGTCAGCACGCGCGGCAACGGCGCGCACTGCCTGCGTGTCGTGTTGCGCAAGGGGGCTAATGCCTGCCGCGGCAAGGCGCTCAGCATGAATGGGAGAACGGTGAATACCGTACACCGCCTCCGCACCTGCCCGCAGCGCCCACTGCCCAAGCAGAAGCGCGCAATCGGAGCCGGCAGCGGTTAGCAGCACCTGCTTATTCTGAGGTGAATAGCGGGTCAACATCATCTGTGCCGCCAGCGGATTGATGTACGCCCGTGCGGCCAGATGCGAATCGATGTGTTCCGGAACCGGGATAGCATACTCTGCCGGACAATCGACAACATGCTGCCAGGTTCCCTGCCCCCGCAACGGCAGGACGCGGCAGCCTGACAGATGCGCAAACGATGCGGGTGCCTGCGTCACGATACCGACACCTTCGTAGCCCGCCACTGCCGGCAACGGTGTCCGGTGGCGGTACGCACCGGTGATGGGAATAAGATCGGATGCATTGATCGGAGAAAACAGCATACGTACGCGGAGATTTCCCGGAATCAGCTCGCCAGGTGGTCCAGCCTCAGGTTGCAGAACAGATTCCGGTTCGCCAAAACGACGATACCAGAGAGCCAGGTTATCCATTACGATCTCGCTGTACAGAGTCAGGCGGCAAAGCTTAGCGCTTCTGCGCTGACAGGTCACGGCGTAATGAACGAAGATCGTATTGCTCCCTGAATATCAAAATTGGTTCTCCCTCTGTTCCATCGGGGGAGATATGGTAAAATTTTCTCTTTTCACAACAGGTAACTCAGCATGGCACTGATCCCCAAAAACTACGCCCGACTGGAAAGCGGATACCGGGAAAAAGCACTAAAAATTTACCCCTGGGTATGTGGGCGCTGCTCGCGGGAATTTGTGTATTCCAATCTCCGTGAACTCACGGTTCACCATATCGATCACGATCATACCAACAACCCGGAAGATGGCAGCAACTGGGAGCTGTTGTGCCTGTATTGCCACGACCACGAGCACTCAAAATACACAGAGGCGGATCAGTACGGCACTACCGTTGTGGCCGGAGAGGACGCGCAGAAAGATGTGGGTACAGCAACGTATAATCCATTTGCTGATTTGAAATCGATGCTGAATAAGAAAAAATAACGTTAAAGGCTCCTGCTCATGGCATAACTGCCCGCGTCGGTTACATGGGCAGTGATGCGCTGTGCGTTCTACAATTCAATGGCCAATTTTGCCGGGATACTGACACTTCTGGCGCATCAGGCATTAAATTCCTCTGACTGATGCGGTAAGGCATCACACATCTCTTGTAACTCATTGAACAATCTTGCCACATGGAAACCATCGCACACGGAATGATGTACCTGAACGGCGAGAGGCAACAATATTTTTCCATCCTGTTCGTAGTATTTTCCGAGAGTGAACATGGGGGAAAAAAAGTTCTGCATGTTAGCAATGTTCATATTAAAACTGGTAAAACTTACCCAGGGAATAGCCGATACGAAAAACACATTCTCCCGAGACTCTTCCTTAGGCCAATAAGAAAGGTTATTTCCATAGCGTGCAACGTCTTCTGAATAAACGTTCTGGAAGTGATGGATATTGCCATCGTAGTGACTCCATAATGACGAAAAGGTCTCCGTTTCATTATGGAAAATTGTATAGCTTGGATGAATATCCTTCCATATAACAAGCTCATTGTCCTTCATGTTCATACGGAACTCCGAATGCCTGTTTACGATTTTAGAAAGGAGGAAAATAATAGTCGGGTAAAACTTCCAGCCAACCTCTTTTATATGTTTTAGCAGCGCGGTAATATCTACCAGGACAGTCTGGTTAATTGTACATTGAGCAAATGACTGAAACACTTCGAAATGCTCCTTCCGTGCCCAACGAGATAAGTCAACAGGTGTATATTCTGGGGTTGTTTTTTTCATTTGTTAACCTTTGCTTAGCAAACATATATTTGATAATAGAAAATTGAAGAGTCTTCGACGCTCAGGCTACCGTCTTTCTTAATACTTCCGGTGATCAACAGCTTAACCATCACGTCTCCAGTATAAACACCTTGCAGCCAGCCACACGTTGCTCAAAAAATGGTTTTGGGCCAGACACCATTTCAACCGCCTCGAATCTTTCTGTCAATCTCAGACTGTGGTTTTCCGAACAGGTATCCCTGTACGAGATCGCAGCCAAGCGCCTGAAGACGTTCAAGCTGTTCCTGGGTTTCAACACCTTCTGCAATAACCCTCATATTGAGGCTCTTTGCCATGCCGGTAATCAATTTAACGATATTAAGTGCATCATCTTTCGTGGATATAGGATTCACAAAGGATTTGTCTATTTTAATTTTATCAAAATTAAGTTCACTCAGCCTTGAGAGCGACGAATACCCCGTTCCGAAATCATCAATGGAAATTTTTACACCCAGCGATCTTAGCTTTTTGAGAATATTGATCGGTATGTTGCTATCACTGAAGAGCGAAGACTCTGTAACCTCTAACTCAAGACGGCTAGCCGGTAGTCCTGTCTCTTTCAGGATGGACTGCACCATCGTAGTAAACGATTTAGTGCCCAGCTGAACAGGTGAGACATTCACAGAGATCCTTGCCGGAACCGCCCAGGAAACCGCTTCCCTGCAGGCAAGTTCAAGCACTGTTTTGCCAATCCCATTGATCATCCCTGTTTTTTCAGCAACAGAAATAAAGTAATCCGGGGACAATATCCCCTTCACAGGGTGTACCCAGCGGATAAGCGCTTCGTAGCCGTAAACTTCATTGCTGAATGAATCGACAATAGGCTGGTAATAAACAACGAATTCATTGTTATCGATCGCCAGTGCCATATCATGTTCAAGGGTTCTGCTTTCCTGCAACCTTTGCAGCATCCACTGACGGAAGACTTTTATCTGTTGCGAACCTTCTTTTTTGGCTTCGTAGAGGGCCAGATCGGCAAATTTATAAAGATAATCAGAACGTCGTTCATTATCGGATAAAACAATACCCACACAGGTGGCAATTTTTATCAGTTGGTTATTAATCGTATAGGGTTGACTGATATAGTTACTGATTTCTTTGGCGTGTGAAACAGCCGCATTTTCGGTCAAGCCACTGGACAGAAGTGCAAACTCGTCGCCGCCCAAGCGGTAAAATGTATCTGAAACGCTGCTCATTGAGGTGAGTCGCCTGGATACCTGATTCAACAGTAAATCTCCGGTATCATGGCCATAGGTGTCGTTAACCTCTTTGAACCGGTCTAAATCAAATAACATCACGGTGACAGGAATGTGGTTTTTATCTGCCTGAAGAATAATTTCATTGAGGTCATCCCAGAAGTAAAGGCGGTTTTTCATGCCAGTGAGGGAATCATGATAAACATCATATTCCAGCTTCGAATTCTGAATCTGCAGTGTTTCTTTTGATAACTGAAGTTCGTCAGCAAGGCTTTTAACCTGCAGATGTGCTTTGAGAATATTTTTGTTCTGATAAATCATTAAAAAGCCCAGAATGAAGCTTAATATCACCAGGAGTAACGAAAGTGCAGAATAAATATAATAAAGAATTTGTGTTTTATTGTTGGCTTCATTAATCGTGTTAATGTTTTTCATTAACGCATTTGCAGAAAGTTGACTTAGCGGCGCATCGAGCATATGCATACTTTTAAGGTATGCTTGTAGCTCTGAATGGCTCATTTTTTCAAGATTATCATCCAGATAAGCAAGCATTTTCTCCAGACGTGCAGCGAGCACTTGATGCATTTTATCGTTTTCAATATAGCGACCTAAATCTCCCCCCTTCATTAAATCGCTCTGGCTTAGCATAATGTCGAGACGCATGCGGGCCTGGTCTATCGTAACGTTATCGGTATCGGTTGCGTATAGACCAAGCCATGATTCAAATCGGTAATACTCTGATACCAGTTGAGCCACGGACCAGGACTCAGTGTAGTGAGTCAGTTTTTGCAACTCTTGCTGTTGAGCATAAACAAGAAATGCAATATATCCTGTCGTGAGAAAAAGAGAAAAAATGATACCAACCAGTATCCTGTTCATTATGTTCTCCTGAACTGCTATTCAATTTTCATTTTGCTAACCTGCCATGCTGAACGCGAGTAATAAATCTGATTATTCAACTCAGGAAGACTGTCATAGGGGTATACAATGAATGATGGACCTTTATCGCGGATGCTCATATATTCGCCATTGATCTTTAAGGCAAGTATGGCATTGTATTTTCTGAAATCACTGAAAGGTATGACGGTAGAGTAATCATTGAGCGCAATAACATTAACGACAGAACCCTTTGCACCAACATAATCCATGAGTTTGCTCATTGGAACACCCTCAAACTTAGTAAGTCCATTATACCAGGGGGACGTCGTCTGGAAACTCACCAGGCCTAGTTTTTCAAGGCTGGCGAGATCAAACACTGCTTTTCCATCTTCATTCGTGTTTTGTATATTACCGTAAATCGTTAAAATGGGTTTACCGACGGGTTTCGGCAGTTCGCCAGCCCAGGCTAAACTCTGTACCAGACAGCATAACAGCATTAGGGTTAATCTCATTTTAGCCTCCACTTTTTACCAGAAGTATAAGAATTATAATTTAGATATCACACTAGTTTATGTATTTTGTTGGATAGTATGAGTTTTATAGCTTTCTTTTCATTAAATAATAGTATAATCAAGCAATTAGGTGTTAGTGATGATAGGGTGTTTGATAGTCGAATGATGCTTCATTTTTTGAGACAAGCTAAAGTTGCCTGAATAATTTCTGTTACGTTTAAAAAATGATCGCCTTGATTGATATTGCCTCATGTAGGCATACCCGTTTTAGTTCCACGCACTTTTTGAGATTTCCGGGGCATTGTCGATAACATTACTACTCCAGATGAGGATAAAGCTGATATCCGTCATAACCTCAAAGTGGGTGCCGTCTGGCAACGACATGGTCAATAAAGATGCCTTGTTACTGCGCCTAACGTTTAACAACCGCAGTATGCGTAGCGTGTCGGCTACATACTGTTGTCAGGCGCAATACCTGGCCTTATACCGGTTTGATGTTCTGATTCATCCGGAAGAGGTTCGTTGGGTCGTACTGAGTCTTGAGCTCCACGAGTCGATGGTAGGTCGCACCGTAAGCGAAGGCAATACGATCAGCCTCCTCCTGAGTGAGGAAGTTGATGTATGCACCGCTGCTGGCAAATGGTTGTGATTTAGCGAAGAATTCACGCGCCCAGGCAATACAGTGTTCATCCTCGGCGACCGACTCCCAGCGACCATGCACATTCATCACGTAATTAGCATCCCGGCTTGAGTAGGCCATTGCCTCAGGCGCGACCCTGGCCGTCTGGCCTCCAATTGTCCCGATGAATATCTCACACTGAGGTGACGGCAATCTGGCGGCGTACTCAATGATGGTATCAATAACGCCGTCACTGAGTTGCGAGAAGTTGTGCGACTTCCAGTAGTTACGTGCCCCTTTTGACAACAGGGGATCGAATGCCTGCTGCCAGGCGGTGTAGGGCTGAACGCCGATACGCTCGCCGAGCACCGTGCCAAACCCACGCAGTGGCTCGATAAGCTTCTCGCCCTCTTTAGGGTCGCCCACATAACACAAAGCGAGCGCGACCATCTCTTTCCCGTGAGCATCCTCTGGCAGGAAAGGTAGCGGAGGTGCTTTGCGCGTGACCATCCAGACATTCAGCTCTTCCGGCATCGTCTCGGTAAATCGGGCAAACTGCGTGATCACGAGCTTTGCCTGATCAAACGGAAAAACAATGAGCCCACTCAGTACGTTCGGCCCGACGGGATGGAGTTGGAATTCGAAACGAGTAACAACACCGAAGTTGCCACCCCCTCCCCGCAGCCCCCAAAACAGATCCGAATTTTCTGATTCGCTGGTGTGCAGCTGCCTGCCATCTGCCGTGACGACCTCCGCGGAGAGCAGGTTATCTATCGTCATACCGTACTTGCGACTCAGCCAGCCGAACCCGCCACCGAGTGTCAGACCGGCCACACCGGTGGTCGAGTTGATGCCCAAGGGCGTGGCAAGGCCGTATGCCTGCACCACTTCATCAAAATCGCCAAGGGTGCAGCCAGGTTCAACGCTGGCCCTACCGGTTGCCAGGTCCACTTCCACTCTCTTCATCAGTGAGAGGTCGATCATCAAACCGCCGTCGCACACGGCATTGCCCGCGATATTGTGTCCACCCCCGCGGATCGAAATGAGGAGATTTTGCGTTCGCCCGAATTCGATGGCCTGAACGACATCCTCAGGTGACGTGCAGCGGGCGATCAGCGCGGGCTTGCGGTCGATCATTGCGTTCCAGATCTGGCGTACCTCGTCGTAGCCTGCCTCGTCTGGAAGAATCACTTCCCCCTGGAAGTGCGTTTTGAACTCGTCGATATGTACCTTGAGTAACTCCTTCATGATTATCCCCTACCATTGAATACCCCTATTAATTATGATGGATTTCACAAATTTTGATGGTTTGAAGGGTATTTAATGGAAAGTTTGTTGGCTGTGGCCACAAGCAGGTTCAACGGTTCAGTAATATCAATGGTATTACAGTGGCTGATGATCCGAACTCATCGTTAATCTCAAGATTAACGATGTCTGTTTAGGGCGAGGAGTAGCGCTGGCACTGTAGCGTGGGGGAATGATGAGAAGGTCACAATCCCCGGGTTCTTAAATTTCTTTTTCATCGCTTAAAGGAAACCACCCTGTTCCTTTAGATGCCAGAATAACATTCCAGAGTTTGTCGGGTATGGTCAGTTCTTTCACGGCTCTGGGATTAAGCGATGTCTGGATTTCATTTATACGACCAGCTTTCGCTAAAGCAACCCATTCAGGGTTAATGACCAGCCCTTTACCTATTGCTACAAGTGGAAGTCCACGTGAAAGTGCTTCCTGTGCCTGTTCAGGTGTGCGTAGTTTTCCCGCAGCAATCACCGGTATTCTTTCAGCAATATGATTTAAAATTAAATCAATAGTTTCTGGCCCATTTGGGGACTCGACAGGGTAGCTGTTGTTAACACTTACCAGAGAAGTATGTATATACGAAATACCCGATGATATCAGTCGGTCCAACAGCTTATAGGTATCCTCAATCCTCAACCCCCCTTCTGCAGACTCTTCTGGCGAGATCCTGTAGCCGATAACAAAGGGTTTCGTTGCACATTCATACACTGCATTTTTAACTTCCTGCAATACGGCGAGGGGAAAACGCATACGGTTTTCGAGATCCCCCCCCCACCGATCAACACGTTTATTAAACAGCGGAGAAAAGAAATTCTGTAGCAGGAAACCATGCGCACCATGAAGTTCCACACCATCAAAACCCGCTTTAATTGCTCTTCTTGTGACAGCACCAAATGCCCGAATTGTTGTCTGTATTTCGCTCTCAGTCATTGCCCTGCTTTGTATCGCTTCACTATTAATATCACCGGCCTTAGCATATGACATACTGGCGCTGACGACATCACCATTGGGTATAAGCTCAGGAAGGGCCTTATTACCCGCATGGAAAATCTGAAGTATGGCGGTAGCACCGCCACTCTTTGCCGCAGATGCCAGTTTTTCAAGACTGTTTATAAAGCGATCGTCATAAGCAGCGAACTCATCTGTGAATCCAATGCCTTCAGGCGTTACGAAGGTGCACCCCGTAATTACCAGACCGACATCCCGAGCCCGGCGTTGATAAAATGCCAGTTCTTGATCTGATATAGTGCCATCCGGGTTAGCTGACCAGGTCGTCATTGGAGCCATGACAATACGATTACGTAACGCTATATCTCTGGTAAGCATATAGGGTGAAAAGAGTGAAGAAAATTTATTTTGCATAATATGGTTCCGGCAAGTTTTATAACGGAATGTATTTACGACTTCAGCGAATTAATGTCATCGTCATTTCAAAAAAACATCACATAAAGGCAGGTTTAGGACCGTCGGTGTCTGGTTTATTTAAACCAATATTTTTATTAACCATCTCCGATGGATTATTTATGATTTTGACTACCTGTGCCGCTACACTTTTTCTTGAAACTTCAGTACCTTTAAATGGTTCATCCTTTTGAGTGACTTCATAATCCACTTCATCATAATCCGTCAACCAGGCTGCTCTGATGATAGTGTAATCAAGCCCAGAACATTCAAGGATATCTGCACATTTTCTGTAAGGTGGGAAATACTCACCAATGGTTTGGTTATTCCACTCGCCGAATTCACCCGGTACTTCATTGTATATACCCAGGGTATTAATACTGACAATTCGTTGAACGTTATTCTTTTTCATTGCCGAAATGATGACTTTCATCTGCTCATCAACCTCTCCGGCAAGATTTGCATAAACAATATCTTTTCCTGCCATAAGTTGATCCATGAATGCCTGATCCGATGCATCACCAATAACAATCTCTGAATTTACGGGCTCTTCACCATTAAGTTTACTGGGGTTACGAACCAGAAGCGTCATTTTTACATCAGTCTGACAGGCAAGCATATGTATAGCCCAGGAAGCAATTTGCCCACTGGCACCTAATATCAGTACATTTTTCACTTTTTTTCCCGAGAAATTAAGAAAAGGACAGTGGGGAAACCTTTTGTTCTCCCCACGGTAATTTAATTACAGATGCGTTTTGTAGAAAGGGATAAGTTTATCAAGAGCTTGTTTTACAGGCTCGGGCTTATCGTATAGATCGTAATGTGACCAGCCTTCAACGACGACCAGTTCTTTGTCTTTGGACGCCGCCCGGCCAATAATTTCACATCCATCGCGGTATGCACCAAATGCCCCGACTTTATCACCCACCACGACCATTAACGGCTGTGTTAAGAGCACCTCTGCAAGATGAAATGCATCCCAACCCACGGCAACACTCTGGTGAGAAAACAGTGCCCGGTTAACCCCATTTGGAGCATATCCGCGTGGTGAACGATAATATTCGGTCGCCCCAAACAGGTCGGTTTCCGTCAGCCCTGCCGCGATAGCCGCTTCTGGAGACGGTGGCAATAAATCATCAACACGAAGCCCGGTACCGCGGGCTTCAGCCGTTCTCTGTTGTGCCATTGCTTCAAGTGCGCCAACAGGATCGAAAGCTGTAAATCCTTCACGCATCAGGCGACCATAGTTTGCACCAGTGATTGTGCCAATCGCTTTAATTCGACGCTCTGTCATTGCCGCATTAATTGAGTAGCCACCACCGCCACAAATACCCAGCACACCAATGCGCGCTTCATCGACATATGGCAGGGTTACAAGGTAATCCACGACCACACTGAAGTCTTTAACGCGCATGGTTGGATCCTCCAGGTAGCGAGGCTCTCCACCACTCGCCCCCTGAAAACTCGCGTCAAAAGCGATCACGACGAAACCCGCTTTTGCCAGTGCGGCACCATAAACACTCCCGGAGGTTTGCTCTTTACAGCTTCCAATCGGATGGGCACTGATAATTGCCGGATATTTTTTAGTCTCATCAAAATCGTCCGGGAAATACAGGTCAGCAGCTATGTTCCAGTAGGTATGTTTTATCGCAACAGTCTTCATATGGGCCTCCGGGGAATGTAACCCTGGTCAGTAAAAAGTTTATGCCGTTTTTCCGCGCTTCACTCGTGGCTGCACTGCGGATTGCGTTAATAGTAGAACTTGCATTGGTTATCATCAATAACCTAATATCTATCACAGTGTTAAGTATGAGTTTACAATAAATGAAACTAGAACCTTCTGTTCTGCCTTCGCTTGCCTGGTTTGCGTTGATTGCACGCTCCGGCAGCTTTGCCAAAGCCGCTTCTGAAATGGGGATCACACGTGCGGCACTCTCCCAAAACCTGAAGACACTTGAAGAGCGTTTGAATACGAAGCTTATCTATCGAACCACACGTAATATGTCCTTAACCGAGGAGGGTTTGCGCCTGTATGAGGTTCTGGAGGTGGCTTTAGGTCAGATAGATGATGCGCTAAAAGATGTGGGTGATACCCAGCTTGAACCCACCGGATTACTGAGGATAAATTCATCGCGGGTGGCAGCCAGAATGCTCATTGAACCTGTCATCAGTGAATTCCTGAACCGGTATCCAAAAATTCAGATAGAGCTCATTATGGATGATGGTTTGTCTAACATCATTGCCGAAGGTTGCGATGCAGGTATTCGCCTTGGACAGAGCCTGGCAGAGCATATGACGGCTGTTCCTGTCTCACCCCGTATCAAACTGATTACCGTTGCCTCACCAGACTATTTAAGCAGGCACGGAATTCCGGAGTCACCTGAGGAATTACGCAATCATAATTGTGTGCGGCTGCGACACAGAAGTAGCGGTGCTCTCCCGCCGTGGGAGTTTTATCGTGTCGGGAGTAAGAATGAAGAGTTCGAACTTGAAGTCTCGGGTGGGTATATTACAAATGATGATGAGAGCATGATTCGTGTGGCAGTTAATGGTACAGGGATCATTCAGCACCTGGACTTTGCGATATCCGATTTCATCAATAAAGGGCTTTTACAACCTATTCTCCAGGACTGGAGTATTTCATTTCCCGGGTTTTATCTCTATGTATCATCAAGAGTAAGAATGCCATCTAAAGTTCGTGCTTTCATAGACTTTATGGTAGAGAAGCGCCTGAACACGACGGGATAACCGGGACAACAAACTGAAGATTTATTGTCCTCTACTGGCTGTGAGTTCAACGGGTCTGCTGCGATCGAGGAGTAATGCCGGCGCTATTTCAAACCAGTCCGGCCGACTGGCTTGAAATTACCCCAGGTTAGATCCAGATATCGTTTTCTGCGGTGCGTTCCCCACCTTCATGACCAGTGTTCAGGACCCCACAGGGTTCTATCATCATCATTTTTACCACCGTCTCAGCGGACGTTTTATGCTCAATGCCTTTTGGTACAACATACATTTCCCCCGGATTGACGAGGACATGCCCGTCGCGAAAATCAACACGTAACACGCCCTCGACCACGATAAAGGCTTCGTCGGTTTCAGGATGAGAGTGCCAGATAAAATCACCCGCTATTTTCACGATTTTAAACTGGTAGTCGTTCATCTGCGCGATGACTTTGGGCTGCCAGTGAGCGTCGAAGAGAGAGAATTTTTGTTCCAGATTTACAGGGAAATACATGGTGACATTCCTTTAATGGCTAAGAAACGTCGAGGATAAATAATGTCGCTACATCAGTCTTGAACGATCGTGCAACTCAGGCACAGTGACGTTGAATAAATTTTTGCCAACGACCCGGTGAAATGCCGAATGTTTTTATAAACTGGCGCGCCATATGACTCTGATCTGAAAACCCCGCCTCTACAGCAGACTCTGCAAGCGACAGGCCCGTCTGAATCAGATGGCGACAGTAGGCGAGACGACGCATCGTTACATAGCGATAAGGACTCGTTCCGTAAAGTGCACGAAAATCCCGGCTCAGGCTCCAGCGATCTTTACCACTTACGGCGGATAACGTATCCAGCGTAATATTCTGGCTGAATTCTGTTTGTATATATTCCCGCGCTCTCTCTGCAGACTGATAATCCACCAGGCATCGGCGAAAACGTTGCCCGCCGACGACGGCCAGAGTCCTGGCCAGATCGTAGATCGCATCCTCCTCTTCCAGCATATCGATAGCATCTTCTGGCGCTTTCAACAACGACCCGGCGGCGGCAAAAAGTCGGGGATCAGATGAGATCCCGCCAGGAATAAATGGCAACGGCTTTCCGCCCAATATTTTCTGGATTAACGCAGGTTCGATATAGACCATTCGATACTGAAATCCCTCAGTCGTTCCCGCCTCTCCATCATGAATTTCATCCGGGTGTAAGACCATCGTCCCACCGGGTAAGCTGTGTTGTTTACTGTCACGATAACGAAAAGATTGCACACCTGATAATGTCCTGCCGATCGCATAGGTATCATGACGATGAGGTTCATAACCATGCCCGCTGAAATACGCCTCCAGGCGTTCTATTTTCCCCGGCGTGTGTGCAAGTTTGACCCAGTCTTTGTTCTCTTGTGCACTCGACATGTGTAACACCTGTTTCCCGTTGTAGGAGGATCCTCACTCTGCCTGGAGCGCAGAATGGGTGGTTATCATCTCCCGGAGATGAATTTTTCGTAAGCGCTCTAAAGTGAATAGTTCCAACTACCGAAACACTTAGATTTCCAGTGCAGCAAGAATTGCTGCTTCTATTTTCTCGGGGGTGGTCATCGGTGCAAAACGCTTAAGTGGTTTACCGTTGCGTCCGATCAGGAACTTAGTAAAGTTCCACTTAATCCGCCCCCCCAGCACGCCGGGCAATTCTTTTTTCAGATAACGGAATACCGGGTGCGCTGCGGCTCCATTTACCTCTACTTTCTCGAACATCGGGAAACTTACACCGTAGTTAATGTAACAGGTTCTGGAAATTTCGTCGGCTCCGCCGGGTTCCTGTTTACCAAACTGGTTACAGGGGAAGCCAAGCACCACGAATCCCTGAGCGGCATATTTCTTGTAAAGCGCTTCAAGGCCACCGTATTGTGGTGTGAAGCCACATTGGCTGGCAGTATTAACGACCAAAACCACCTTACCAGCGTAGTCGACCATAGAGATAAGCTGCCCATCCAGGCTGGTGGCAGTCAGTTGGTAAAAGCGAGTCATACTGGTGCCCTCACGTAAAATCTGTCCGACGTAGCACCTGTTCTGCTAAGTTCGATGAGTGGATACTCTAATGATAGTATTGCCAAATGGCTTTTTCATTAGCGAAAAACATCATATGATCAGTTTTAGTTATTTGTCACGCATACAACTGACACGTATTGCATCGCGGAAAAACAATGATGTTATTATTAATAATAAATAGCCCTGGTGATAAATTCAGCGCATACGTAGATAGTATTTAAAATCAATCTTAGATTACTTTTAAATACGGGAACGTCTACATCGTCCGCTAATACAAAAAACATTCACAATCCAGTTCCAATTCATCCGACAATCTATGATCTCAAAATCAGTAAAATGCATTTCCGACCACAGGAGATCTGCACTGAGCCAGGGATAGTGGTGAAAGGTATCCATCGCAATGCTAAATCTGTCTCCTTCGATAACATCGAAATCGCTGCGTTACCGCTTTGTTTTCCCAAACCCAAACTTTCTGCGCGTGCCAGAGTTCAGTCGTAGTGATATTCACCGCCGGTATTCCTGGCAAGAAGTATGCCGGACAAATCACGGTGACACCAACATGGCGACCAAAACGTATAAATATTGCGTTGAAGCAGGCTAAGTGTGATACATTCCTGGCGCGCCAATGACCACCACACATGACGGATATGCAGAACATCACTCAACAATTTCGCTGGCTTCTGCTTGTTATCCCGTCACTCAGCGGTTGCGGCACGCTCTCGCAAATGTCCTCCCCGGCAGGTACTCAGGAACTCCTCACCCATGAATCGCTGGATGGCGACGTTGATAGCGTGGTGCGTCACTATATGGCACAAAAATCCGTCCCCGGGATGACGGTCGCGGTGATCCATAATCGCAGCTCACCGCAGTTTTACACCTGGGGTGTAACCGATGCGGTCCATCGCTACCCGGTGAGACCCGATACCCTGTTTGCCCTCGGTTCGCTCAGCAAAGGGATTACGGCGGAAGTAGTGGCTTGTCTGGTGAAGGAAGGGCGACTGAGCTGGGACGATAACCTGGCGACATTGCTACCACCGGGTACGCCGCTTAGCGCGGATGCACAAAAAATTACCCTACTGGAACTGGTGACCCACAGCTCCGGCCTGCCACGGCAGAATATGGATGTTCCAATGCTGGGGAAATTCATCAGCTATTTAAGCAGTGGTGATAATTTTTATGGCGAGCTGGACAGCGATAACGTGCTGCGTTATCTCGCCAACTGGCGCGCGCCGAAGCATAAAATACCGCAATATTCCAATACCGGCTACGCCCTGATCGGCTATATCCTGAAACATAAAACCGGCGAAGATATTCAGAGTTTAGCCTCGCGCTATATTTTTCGACCGCTGCAAATGTCAAACAGTAGCTTTACTCCCCAGAAGTTAAATGGTTACCCACAGCGTGCGCTTGGCCACGCTGGCGATCAGCCTAAATTTATCCCGCGCGGGCAGTTAACTCCGGACTGGCATTTTTCCAACAACATGGTGGCGGCAGCGAGTTTATACAGTAACGCCGAAGATCTGGCAGCCTATGCCCGTTATCACGTGTCGACGACCAACAATAGCTTACTGGATAGCGTCTTTGCCGAAGTCCGTAATACCAATATTCAACGCCCCGACGGTGTACAGGGTATTGCCTGGACCACCGACTTTATCGGTCTGGAAAAAATTACTTATCAGGTAGGTTATATTGGCGGTTACTCCAGCTTTATCGGTTTTGATAAAGAAAGAGGCAATGCCGTGGTGGTGCTGCAAAATACGTTTAACTGGAGCAATTATATTGGCATCGCGCTATTGATGGATATGGCGAAAAACGACAGCCTTATCCCTGGCAACCGTTTCGCGAAAAATTAGACGTCTTTAACTCTTTTAGCGGCAATATCTCACACTGGCGGCCCCTCTGCGCGCTGATGTTCCGTCTTTCCTGCACCGTTCATTCCAGATTTTCTGCAAATCACATGCATTTTTGAATCAGAATGAATATATTATTCCTGTTGTATCCTTCTCTTTCAGGAGCCTTTATGCCGGATTACTGTTTTTTCCAAAAAGATAAGCAAATCATTGTGCTAGAGAGAACAGACGTCAACAATGCCTCTCAGTTGCTGGAGCAGGGTTTTGAAAAGCAATTTGAGGAGGTTAGCGCCATGAATGAAGAAAGTGCGCTTACCCGTTTTGCAGATATTCGTAAAAATAATCAAATAGATCGCAGCAACTTTCTGGCAGGTGCCGGAACGATGCCACTAATAGGCGTGCTGAGGGCTGCAGCAACCGCTCTGTTTCAGAAAAAATAGCACACGATAATCTCTGCCATGCCACCGGCAAATACGCCGGTGGCAACATCTCACTCAGGTTAATCCACCAGCACATTCAGTTCATCAATCGCCTCTGGCGGTAATTCCAGATCTGCCGCTGCCAGATTTTGCCGCAGATGCGCCACGGAAGATGTCCCTGGGATCAGCAGGATATTGGGCGAACGTTGCAGTAACCACGCCAGCGCGACCTGCATCGCCGTTGCGCCCAGCGAATCGGCGACCACCTGTAACCCGGAAGATTGCAATGGCGTAAAACCGCCCAGCGGGAAGAACGGTACATACGCAATACCCTGCCGTGCCAGCGTATCCACCAGCGCATCGTCACCACGGTTCACAATGTTGTACATGTTTTGCACGCACACCACGGGCACCATCTTTTGCGCTTCCTCAACCTGGGTGGCCGTGACGTTACTCAACCCAATATGGCGAATCAGCCCCTGTTGCTGTAGCTCCGCAAGCGTGGTCAGGGGTTCGGTAATCGATCCCTCCGCTGGCCCGTGAGCACTAAACATAATGCGCAGGTTAACCACGTCCAGCACATCCAGCTTCAGGTTACGCAGGTTGTCATGCACCGCCTGCGTCAGCTCCTGCGCGGAAAATGCAGGCAGCCATGAGGCATCCTCACCACGGCGGGTACCAATTTTAGTCACGATAGTCAGATCGTCCCGGTATGGATGGAGCGCCTCGCGGATAAGCTGGTTGGTAACATGAGGGCCGTAAAAATCGCTGGTATCAATGTGATTCACCCCGGCAGCCACCACCTCGCGGAGCACCTCCAGTGCGGTATGTTTGTCCTTTGGCGGGCCAAATACTCCCGGTCCGGCGAGCTGCATCGCACCATAGCCTACTCGTTTAACCGTTCGCGTCCCAAGCGTATACGCGCCGCTTTTATCAATGCTGCTCATGTTGACCTTCCTCATAAAAATGATCCGGATTTACAACAGGTTCCGCTATGGAACCATTAGTTAAGCAATAGTTAAATTAAAGTTTAATTTCTCTACGACGATAGTAGTTATGTAACCCTGCATCTCTAACGGACGACCGCTATGCTGAAAAATCTGCACGTGATTACCGGTATTATCTTTGCCCTCACCATATTCTGTCTGCTGCAAGTTGTCACGGGAGGGTTGTTCTACTCCGCCGTCAGCAACGATCGTCATAACTTCCAGAACTCCGGGATACTTAATGCCCAGCAGGAAAGCCTGAGCGACAGCGTGAACACGCTGGTGAAAACACGCGTCACCGTCACCCGCGTGGCGATCCGCTACCTGAAAAACCAGCGTGACCCGGCTTCCCTTGCGGCGATCAACAAACTGCTGGGTACCGCGAGTGATTCACTGGGCAAAGCTGAAGCGTATTACAGCACCTGGCAAAAAATGCCGCAGGTTAACGGTCAAAACGCAGCGTTAACGGAAGAGATGCAAAAATCCTGGAGCCAGATGCACGAAGTGATGCGCCTGTCGATTGAGTATCTGCGTGCCGACAACTATCAGGCCTATGGCGATCTGGATGCCCAACAGGCACAGGACGATATGGAAGCGGTCTACAACCGCTGGCGCGCGGAGAACAACACGTTGCTCAAGGCTGCGACAGAAGAGAACCAGAGTAGCTTTACCCATATGCAATGGACACTGGCAGGCATTTTCCTGGCCGTGATTGTCGTGCTGGTGGTGATCTGGCAGGGCCTGCAACACCTGCTGTTAAAACCGCTGAAAGTCATTATGAACCATATTCGTACCATTGCAGGCGGTGATCTGACACATGACATTGCCCTGGGGAGCCGTAACGAAATGGGCCAGTTGGCTGTCGGCCTGCATGAGATGCAGCAATCGCTGGTGAGCACGGTCAGCGCCGTACGTGGCAGCACCGATTCCATCTACACTGGTGCAGGTGAAATTGCCGCCGGGAGCAATGACCTCTCCGCCCGCACCGAACAGCAGGCCGCTTCGCTGGAAGAGACTGCCGCCAGCATGGAAGAGTTAACCGCAACGGTCAAACAGAACTCCGACAACGCCCGTCAGGCCACTTTGCTGGCGAAAAATGCATCGGAAACCGCTGCCCGCGGTGGTCACGTGGTAGATAACGTTGTCCGCACCATGACCGAGATCGCCGACAGCTCACAGCAAATCGCGCACATTACCGGCGTGATTGACAGTATTGCCTTCCAGACCAACATTCTGGCCCTCAACGCTGCGGTAGAAGCGGCCCGCGCAGGGGAGCAGGGGCGTGGGTTTGCGGTGGTTGCAGGTGAAGTACGCACGCTGGCCAGCCGCAGCGCGCAGGCGGCAAAAGAGATCAAAGGGCTTATTGATAACTCCGTCAGCCGGGTCAATACCGGTTCTGACCAGGTCAGCGAAGCGGGTGCAACCATGAAAGAGATTGTCGCAGCCGTTACCCGTGTGACCGATATTATGGGTGAGATTTCATCCGCATCCGATGAGCAGAGTCGCGGTATTGAACAGGTGAGTCTTGCGGTTTCGCAGATGGACAGCGTCACACAGCAAAACGCCGCGCTGGTACAAGAGTCCGCTACGGCGGCAGCGGCGCTGGAAGATCAGTCCGAGCAGCTTCGCCTTGCTGTGGCAGCATTTCGTCTGAACGGAAAAGAAAAAGCTGCCGCACCTCGCCCGACAAATGTAAAAACACCACAGCTATTGCGCCCGGCAACAGCAAGTACACATTCCACCGACAGCAACTGGGAAACCTTCTGAGTCTGACGCGGGCGATCGCATCGCCCGCAATCATCATTCATTAGCGGCTGCGCTTGGCGTGACGTTCCCAGTTATCTTGTTTTGCTTCATCAGATTTTCGTAGTGAGACATAACATGCCCCGCTACCACCGTGGTGGGGCTGCGCCACACAAAAAGCGAGAACATCGTCGAACTCGGGTAACCAGCGTGCCAGATAGCTGCGTACCACATTGGGGTGTGAGTTCTGCTCGCGCCCCTTTCCATGAATGATAACCAGATTGCGTAATCCGTCACGTCCGGCCTGGCGGATAAAAGCAAACAGCATCTGACGGCAGCGCTCTGCAGGCTGATGTAACAGGTTTAAGCTGGCCTGGCGGGAGTATTTACCTGAGCGTAGTTTATCAATAACGCCCTGCTGAACCCCTTCCCGCTGAAACGCCAGCGGCTCCTCAAGCGGCAGAAGTTCCAGAAACCCCAGCGTTAAGAAGTTATCGAGCTGCTCGGTATCCACCTCCTGACGCACCCGCGTGTTACGGCTCTGTTGCCAGTGAATATCCGTGCAGCGCTTCAGAGGCTGGACATCCTCTACGGCATCAAGAAAAAGTGATTTGTCGTCAGGGCTCATGGAAATCCTCCGGCTACATCTGAGCCTGTACTATACCTGTGCCGGACGTGGGCCTCAATAACAGGTACCTCTGCAGAGGGGTTGCACAAATATTAACCTGATGAATATATAAAATAATCAGGATTAATATTTAAACCAAACTTAACTAAAATTTCAGCAGGCATTAAATGGGAGAATTTAAGTTAAAATTTCGTGAAATCAATCACTCTGCGCCCTTTCATTTTGAAGAAAAGCTGTTATAACTTATTAAACCTACCTCAGGAATAAAACATGTGGGACCCGTAAAGGACGTACTGCTGTGTGTACTATAGAGTCTGCCTGATGTCGGGCAGACTCCGTTTTTTTATTATTTAAATCTTACGCTAATATTATTTTTCTGCCCTCTCTTCTGAACCGTGTTATTAACAATTCAGTGAGCGATGGCTAAACCTCTCTTCTGGCTGCTTATAATAACTGCCCCGCGGAGCAGAGTGAGATCACGCGTGCTTTTTAACCAAAAGAACGCTTCGTAACGCGTTAGAAAACGCATAAGAAGGTTATGAAACTGAGGAAGATACATGGCCTGGCTGTCGACAGGCCGAATGACTTAACGGTAGTATATTTCAAACGTCGCCACCGCGTTGACATCACCACCTTTCACGGTGCCTGTCTGTATATAGCGTGCTTTTAGCGGAATAGAAACCGACTGATTTTTTGTCGTTTGCGCCGCCGCCTCATATTCAGTGTCAAATTGCACCACCGTGTTGTTACTATCCAGAATCTGAATCCCTACGCCTTCTGCCGCGCCGGATCCGCTCGCAATGCTCAGGATATTGCTATTGCTGACGCCGGTAGAGCCTGAAGTGGTAAATTTATAATCCACTTTAATCCCGGCTTCGCATTTATCTAACTGAATACGAAAACTATCATCCGAAACCACCGCCGAAAGCTTATTGTCAAAATCATCCGTCGAAATGGGCATTAATGGTACGGTGATATTCTTTTCGGCCAATGTACACGTATTCGCCTGCACATTAACACTGGACGCGCTAAAACGTAATTTGCCAACAACCAGATTGTCGTATTTCCAGTCGGCTACCAGTCGGGAAGTATCTAATGTGCCAGAAGATACTGGGCCAGTCACCACAACCTGTATCGCCGCATTGAGTGTAAAGTTATACCCCATAGCACCCACCGTCGAAGTGCCTTTATGCCAGGGCGTCAGCAGGTTGCCGGGATCGAGAGCACCTCCGTCATTTGCCCACCCCGAACGGATACCTATTCCGGGGACATTCGTCGCATAAGTATTTGCCGCTGGCGCATTCGTCACATGATCGGCATCAGTTAACACCGTATACCCTTGATAAATATCACCAATTGCATTGCAGCGCAAATAAACGTTAGGCATCGTTATATCTTGCGAATACAGGATTGTGCCAATCGCTGCATCGCTATTCACGACTAACGGGGGAATAGAAAAATCAGCGTCAGAAATTACCCCTGTGTAGACTTCACAGATAGCCCACGCCGATTGACTAAACCAGGCACCTATTACCCACACTATATGATAAAGATAAAATGCCGATTTTCTCTTTTTCATGATTCATCCCTGAATGATTGACACGTCGTCGCAATAAGCAGGATTCGAGCGCTAGCCTCTTCAGGTACCTGCACCTGTCCTTCACATTGCGTATCTGGTGAGTTTCCCCACTGCACGGAAAACGACTGTGCCCCTTTCAAACCGGTAACATACACTTCGCCATCGTCCCCGACGATGGACGTCGTCCCCGCCATGCTTAATATCGCGCCAAACGGCACAAAACCCTGACCACGTTTAAGCGTCAGCAACACCCGTTTGCCGCTCCGTGCGGTGAAATTGGCCGCCACTGCCGCGCCTTTGGTCGGCACGACATCCAGAGAAGGCTCCTGAATATCCAGATCGCTACGCTCCTGCGTGTTGACCACCACCGAATTATGGCGATAGTTGGTTAATGTCGGCACTATTGCATTGCCCCAGCGGTCGGTATAAATCCCTTGCCCACCCTGAATTTTGACATTCGCGCCATCGTTAATATGCACCACAGCAAAGGCATCCTGCAGTGAGCGCCCCAGCGTGATCCCGTTAGGATGCGCGACAATTGACCCTTGTGCGCTGTAGTTCCACTGACGGTTATCCCCCTGATAGCTATAACCAGAACTGAACTCCCCGACAGAGGCACGGTAACGACCTGAAAGATAGCCGCCATAGCCAATATTATTATCGGTATAGCTCTGCTGCAGGTTATAGCTCAGATTATTGTCCGCCAGCGCCGTCCCGTTGATCCCTACCTGATGCGATGTATTGCTATTCTTCGAGCTGTTCAGGCTATAGGTTGCCCAGGCATCGGGTAGCCAACGAGAAAGAGGAATATTCAACGTTAAAGAGAGCTGATGGTCGTCATCCGTTGAGGGCGTTTTCGTCAGGCTATAGTTGATTGACCAGTTGGTGCCTGCCCAGGTCGTGCTATATCCCATGCTTACACTCCGCTCATGCCCCTCCATATACCAGTAATCTTGTTGGTAGGCATTCATATACACGGACCCCCACTCCCCAACCGACTGTGATAAATTCACCTGCAAACGACTGCGACGGTTATTGGTGTTCCGATAGCTGTAAATGCTGTCATCATCGTCATACTGTTTGTTGTCGCGTCGGTCGATCGCCTCCTGGAAGGTGTAGAACCCGGAAGTTGAATAGCGGTAGCTCGCCAGTGTCACCGTGGTGTTGGTAATGGGGAAATCCTTTGCATACTGCGCACGCCATGATAGCCCTTGCGAGTCGCCCTCATCGCCTAATGACGCTTTCGCCGCAGTCACATCCATTGAGACAGAGCCTAAGTTGTGTAAATCCGCACCGATCCCCACAAGGCCCGAGCGATACATTGATGCGCCGAGTAAACCACTGTAGACGGTAATGCCGTAAGGCAGGCCGTAAATCACCGTCGCCTGCGCAAAGTCCGGCTCCTCGCCACCATCGACATCGCGGTAACGTCCCGCCGCGATGCTGTATTTCAGCGCCCCTTCACGCTGCAGTACCGGTACGGACGAACTGGCCTGAATAAAACTATGCTCTGAACCATCGGCTTCCTGAACGGTAACCTCCAGATCCGCGCCAGCGGTTACCTGGCTTAAATCACGGATCTCAAAAGGCCCGGAGGAAACATAGGTCTGGTAAATAGTGTAACCATTTTGCTTGATCGTCACCTTCGCGTCGCTGTTCGCAATACCGCGCACCACAGGCGCAAAACCCTGCTGACTACTGGGCAACATACTGATGTCGGTTTCTATCTTCGCGCCTGTCATCTGCACGCTGTCGAACAACTCGCCGTCGGTATAAGTCTGGCCCAACTCAAACTGGCTTTTCAGCGCTTTAATATCGCGCTGTAACACGGTGCTGATTGACTCCCAGCCATTGCTATTTTCCCAGGTACTGTTGTTACGCAGCCGCCACGGCCCTATATTCAGACCAGAGTTCGCACTCATCCATTGCGAATTATCCGTATTACTGCCGTTTTTTTGGCGAGAACCGGAAATATAGTAACTCGACCATAGCACCGGTATACCCTCATCCCACTCTTGCGGGTCCACTTCACCCACTGCGGCGACATTACGATAAATTTGCGGAATGCGTAAATGCAGGGTTTGCGTATCAGGACTAAAATCATAGCTGGCTTCGGGAAGATAATCGGCGATATCCCCGATGACGTCATTATCCGCGAACGAAGCGAATGTTTTGACCGTATCGACTTTCACACCAAACTGGCGCAATTCACCTTTGGTGAGTTGTGGAATTAATTTCTTTTTATCCGGCGATAAAACATACGTCAGATTTTTTTTGGCAATCTTATCTTGATCCCAGATAATACTTGTCAGATAACGCCCTGGCGTCAGACCATTATTTTTCAAATAGGATTCAATGGCACCAGTATTTTCAAGCGGAGAATCGGTTTCCAGAACGCTAAGATTGAAATAGTCCTCAGCGAATACTGAGCTACAGACTGAATATAAACTGAATACAATAGCATTCAGGACCCATGTTCGAACTGGTCGCGATGCAGGCATGATAAAATTCTCTTATTAAATTCCATTTATTTCATCCAATTACAATGACTGCTTATGAGATACTGTTTCTGTGCCAAAATCGTTGATGGCAGTCCACTCAGCATTGCCGGTACTACCCGCTAATAAAGTAAAATGCTGTTCACTTAATGGTGCCACCATCATACTGATAGCCGATGGTGTGTTTTTTTCATCCGACGGAACAACGGCTTTGCCACCTACAGTCAACTGACCAAACGTGATATAATAAGGTGTTGGGTTTTTCGCTATCAGTTGATTACCCTGGCGGTGAAACTGGATTTTTTCCCAGGCGGTTTTCGCATCGTAGCCATTTAATTTTCCTGGACGCCAAAACAGCTTAACGCGTGTTTTTATGGCAAACTGTAATGTGTTTTTATTTTTCAGTGATTCTGGAATAGCCGATACTGATTTCACATTTACCAGGAAGAGCGATTCGCGATCCTGTGGTAACGCGCTGCCGTTACCGGTATAGACCACATGTAATAATGTTTGACGCCCCTCTTCTAGCTTATAAATCGGAGGCGTAATAACGAAGGGGGCTTTGCTGTCATCAACATTGCTCACCCAACTTTGAACTAAATAGCGTTCATCGTTATCTTTATTTTTTAAAGATATCTGGACTTCTGCCTGATCGGCAGGATAGATAACCCGGGTGCCACCGAGCACAACACCAGCCTGGGCCGAACTGGCGAATAAAATAACACCAGCAATGGCTGCAATATTCCACTTCATAAATGGTTCCCGGTCATCAGGAATATCTGACTGGATATCAGCCAGATACTTACAATACTTTAACGATAAAGCAGCGTATAAGTTGCCTGCGCGGTATAATCACCGGCAGTCGGTTTAACCGACCCTACCTGTACGACCTTCGCCGTATAAGTGAAGGTCGCCGCTCCGGTGCCTTTCACGGTTTTATCCGATGTTGATGCAGGCTCTGAATTGTCAAACAGAACATCGGCCCCCGCCCAGTTAACCAGACGGACCCCCACATTAGTGGCGACTCCTGTTGTTTTCAGCACGCTCGTCTTACTGGTGACGGTTGTACCATTAAACTTCAGATTGATTTTGTCGATATTGGTATCACAACCCGTCAACGCAATATCGAATGTTTGGGAATCGCCAACAGAATCATCAGCAGTAAATGCCGAAGGATAGACGTCTTTAAACGTAACGGTACCGTTAGCGTCCGTACTGTTTACGGTGACATCACAAGTATCGTCAATAATCTTCCCGTTAAAAGTGACTGTCCCCGTATCTGTTGCGAAAGCGGATGACATGCCCCCCGCGAGCAGACCGCCAATAAACAACGCGCAAAGCGACTTTTTACACATAATGCATTCCTTATTTATGTTTATTCATCACCAGATAAATGTTTTTATTAACGAAAGGGAAGTAAAGAAAAACAGCAAGCAACCACGCAGATAAAATTTTCCGAGCCCTATACTCACCATAGAAAATCAGACTGTTTTCTCATGCCTCATTCGATTTATTAATATTAAATTAATATGCCACCACTCATGATGCGGCACAATTTAAATATAATTAAACGTCAATTAAATTATATTAAATTTAAAAAAATTAATATAAAAATAAAATACGCAAAGTATCTGAACAGAGCAAGATTGATCAGGGACATGGCCGCATTGAAGTCCATCAATCGTACGTGCTTGACAGTTCAGAACTGGAAGGTGATTTTCCACGCTGGAAAAACCTGAAAGGTGTTGTCCTGATTGAAGATTTTCGTCCTGAAAAAGGTCAGATTGCGTTCCTGTTGCCGGGTACCCTTCCCGATAGTTTTTAGTTTAGGTTTCCTGCAACGCGATAAACCCGAAGCAAAACGGGGTACCTACTATTCGCTGCTCTTGCCCTATCCGCTTATCTTTTTAGGGGTATGGCTGATAATGCGGGTGACATGGTATCTTGTCGGCCTGCCGACTGGACCGGGGATATACCCGGGGCTGCACTAAAGGAATATTGATGCTGAGATTACTCGAAGACAAAATTGCGACGCCGCTTGGGCCGCTGTGGGTTATCGCGGACGAGCAGTTCAGCCTGCGCGCTGTCGAATGGGAAGAGCACAGCAACCGCATGGAAGAGCTGCTCGATATTCATTATCGTACTCAGGGCTATGAGCGCATCAGCGCCACCAATCCGGGTGGACTGAGCGATAAGCTCACGGCGTATTTTGAGGGCGACCTCAGCATCATCGACACCCTGCCAACCGCCACGGCGGGAACCCCCTTCCAGCGTGAGGTATGGCAGGCACTGCGCAGCATTCCCTGCGGGCATGTCATGCACTATGGCCAGCTCGCCGAGCAGTTAGGTCGCGCAGGTGCGGCGCGCGCGGTGGGTGCCGCGAATGGTTCCAACCCCGTCAGTATCGTCGTGCCCTGCCATCGCGTTATTGGCCGTAACGGCACCATGACGGGCTATGCCGGTGGCGTGCAGCGGAAAGAGTGGTTGCTGCGCCACGAAGGGTATCTTCTGCTGTAGACTCCAGGCTTTTTGTGCTTAATTTTCTTCCAGTTAGGCTAAAAATCCATAATCAAGCTGTGGAATTTCAAGAAGATGGCAACACGTTGTCGTCTCTTGTTCTTATTGGTGGTTTGTCAGGCTTACGTACTTACCAAAAAGATGTTAAAATTGACTAATATCAATTAAGGCTTGAGCAAACCTATGATCCCAGAAAAGCGAATTATACGACGCATTCAGTCTGGCGGTTGTGCTATCCATTGTCAGGATTGCAGCATCAGCCAGCTCTGTATCCCGTTTACCCTGAATGAGCATGAACTCGATCAGCTTGATAATATCATCGAGCGCAAAAAGCCTATTCAGAAAGGGCAGACGCTGTTTAAAGCGGGAGACGAACTGAAATCGCTCTATGCTATCCGTTCTGGCACCATTAAAAGCTACACCATCACTGAACAAGGTGATGAGCAAATCACCGGCTTCCATCTGGCGGGCGACCTGGTCGGCTTTGACGCCATCGGTACTGGCCATCACCCGAGCTTTGCTCAGGCGCTGGAAACCTCAATGGTTTGCGAGATCCCGTTTGAAACGCTGGATGACCTGTCCGGAAAAATGCCTAACCTGCGCCAGCAGATGATGCGTTTGATGAGCGGTGAGATCAAAGGCGATCAGGACATGATCCTGCTGCTTTCCAAAAAGAATGCAGAAGAGCGACTGGCTGCGTTTATCTATAACCTCTCCCGCCGTTTCGCCGAGCGTGGTTTCTCCCCGCGTGAGTTCCGCCTGACCATGACGCGTGGCGATATTGGTAACTACCTGGGCCTGACCGTTGAAACCATCAGCCGTCTGCTGGGTCGTTTCCAGAAAAGCGGCATGCTGGCCGTTAAAGGTAAATACATCACCATCGAAAACGGTGAAGCGCTGGCGGTACTCGCCGGAAACTCCCGCAACGTGGCATAAAACCACCGCATGACTGATGCCAGATTGATAAATTTCAGTAATTTATTGATCTGGCTTTTTTATCCATCAATATTCAATAAATTATTGTAATATCAATGACATGATAAATCCATTACCAGACAATAGCGGAGTATATCAGTTCATTTAACACCCCTAAAACCACGCCCATTTTTCGTAGCTCCCACGCCTCTCTCCAGTTTCACAATTCCCGGATTCGTCGCAGCAATTAAGCACGACATAATCGTCAAACTCACCTGCCAGCGCATCGTCCCCTTGAAGGTTTTTGTGTAGACACCTCGTCGCAAAAAGATAATCGATTGAACAAACATAAAGGGGCAGGTCAGAAAAATTGCACATACCGTGAACCAATATTGAAATCCCATCACCTGTCATTCCCGTTAATTTTTGGGTCATTATTACACAGGTTTGTCAGATTCCCGTCAGAATGGCGTAATGATCAGCCGCCGAGCACCATGAACAGGCCGACACTATTACCGGCGCTGATCGGCAGGATCATCTTCGCGATGCACTCGTCATACCCAACACCATCGGGGCATGGGATAGCGTTCCACTGCTCGGGGCTGTAGGCAGCACCAGTGGTTATTTTTTCCATGCGATGTATGCTCTCACCTCGCTGAGCACGGGTGCTGTGTTGAGAAATAAAAAAGGTCGCCAATTGGCAACCCTAAGAAAAAACCTGCAGAGCGAGTCCATAAAAAAATTTGATTAAATCTCCTGCTAAACAGGCCGATAAGATCGCTATCTAAACTATCACGAGGAAATTTTATGGCTATTAAACATGCAGGCATTTGCGGTCATTGCCGTGAGACTGTTAGCCCATTCATCATCGAAGAAAACACTTTCCAGCGTGATAAATGTGAGTGCCCGGAATGTCATGGGATTCTTTATGCTTGCCGGACACCTGGCTGCGATGATTATGCTAAAGGCGGAAAAGCATACGATGAAGAATTATGTCCTGGATGCACAAAGGCAATAGCTGAAAACGCTGGAACAATTGTAAAATCTATTGCTGGTGTGGCTCTTACGATCGGCACAACAGTTGCTACAAACCACTTCACTGACAAGAAGAAATAATAATATCAAGCGATCGTAAAACTAATCCATAAATGAAAAGCCCAAGGCGTTGACCTCGGGCTTGAATTCTTTGTGTCGACAATCAAAGCTATGGACGACGATATTATATTTACATGAAATGTATGCTGTTTAATTGACCTTTGCAATGCCCTGCTGTAAAAAGGTCGCCTTTTGTTGTGATCGTGTTCTCATAGTGCAGGAAAGTGGGTTACTTTTCCAAAAACGCTATATCCTATGGATGGAAGCAGGGTTTACGCCGAGCGGGAATTCGCGAACGTCACCCATACCAGTCCAGGCACACTTATGCATGCTGGTCTCTTTCGGCAGGGGCCAACCCTTCCTTTATTGCTACTCAAATGGGTCATGAGGATTCCAGGAGGGTTTACGTAGTTTATGCCAAATGGATCGGCGATATGGACAAGGACCAGGTGACTATCATAACCAACAGAATTACGACCGGTTTGCCCCCATCACGCCCCCAGAGCGTTACGAACACGAAGAAATGCCTTTGAAATCAGTGCAACTCAAGAATTACCAATAAATTTTAATGATTTATTGATCTGGCAAAAACTTCCCCCCTGTTTGATTCAAGATATATAGGTTACTCTTTTACTTACAGACTGTGGTGACAGTTGTAAGGAGACCTGTATGGCAAAGTATCAAAATATGCTGGTGGCCATCGATCCTAACCAGGACGATCAACCCGCGTTACGGCGTGCTGTGTATTTACATCAACGGATTGGTGGCAAAATCAAAGCGTTTTTGCCGATCTATGACTTCTCATACGAGATGACCACCCTTCTGTCGCCTGACGAGCGTACGGCTATGCGTCAGGGAGTGATCAGTCAACGTACTGCGTGGATCCGCGAGCAGGCGAAATACTACCTCGAAGCGGGTGTCCCTATCGATATTAAAGTGGTCTGGCACAACCGACCTTTCGAAGCCATTATTCAGGAAATTATTGCCGATAGGCACGACCTGCTGCTGAAAATGGCGCACCAGCACGACAAACTGGAATCCGTAATTTTCACGCCTACCGACTGGCACCTGTTGCGTAAATGCCCATGCCCGGTCTGGATGGTGAAAGACCAGCCGTGGCCTGAAGGGGGTAAAGCCGTCGTGGCTGTAAACCTGGCGAGCGAAGAGGATTATCATAATTCACTGAACGAAAAGCTGGTGAAAGAGACACTGCAGCTTGCCGAACAGGTTAACCACACTGAAGTGCATCTGGTGGGGGCTTATCCGGTCACCCCGATCAATATTGCGATTGAACTGCCTGAATTTGATCCGAGCGTCTATAACGATGCGATCCGTGGTCAGCACCTGCTGGCGATGAAAGCGTTGCGCCAGAAATTCGGTATTGATGAAAAAATGACGCACGTGGAAAAAGGGTTGCCTGAAGAAGTGATCCCGGATTTAGCAGAACACCTGCAGGCCGGGATTGTGGTACTGGGTACCATTGGCCGCACCGGTATTTCCGCCGCCTTCCTGGGGAATACTGCCGAACAGGTAATCGACCATCTGCGCTGCGACCTGCTTGTCATCAAGCCGGATCAGTACCAGACTCCGGTTGAACTGGACGATCCAGAGGACGATTGAGCCATAACGTCCGGCAGCCGCCAGTAAAAAAAGCCGCCAAATCTGGCGGCTTTTTCACATCGACACAACTTACAGCGCTTTCAGAATCGCATCCACGCTGGCTTTGGCATCGCCAAACAGCATGTGAGTGTTCTCTTTGAAGAACAGCGGGTTCTGAACCCCTGCATAACCGGTGTTCATGGAGCGTTTGAAGACAATCACGTTCTGCGCCTTCCACACTTCCAGAACCGGCATACCAGCGATTGGGCTGCGCGGATCGTCCTGTGCCGCCGGGTTAACGGTGTCGTTGGCACCAATAACCAGTACGGTGTCGGTCTCGGTGAAATCATCGTTGATTTCATCCATCTCCAGCACGATGTCGTAAGGCACTTTCGCTTCAGCCAGCAGTACGTTCATGTGGCCAGGCAGACGACCTGCTACCGGGTGAATACCAAAGCGAACCTTGATACCCCGCGCACGCAGTTTCTCGGTGATTTCCGCTACCGGGTACTGAGCCTGCGCCACCGCCATGCCGTAGCCTGGGGTGATGATGACGGTGTGTGAGTTTTTCAGCATATCCGCAGTATCTTCGGCGTTGATCTCACGGTGTTCGCCCACTTCGTCATCAGAACCAGTAGAAGAACCATCAGAACCGAAACCGCCGGCAATAACGCTGATAAACGAACGGTTCATCGCTTTACACATGATGTAAGACAGGATCGCACCGGAAGAACCCACCAGCGCACCGGTGACGATCAGCAGGTCGTTGCTCAGCATAAAACCTGCCGCTGCTGCCGCCCAACCGGAGTAGGAGTTCAGCATTGAGACCACCACTGGCATATCTGCACCACCAATGGAAGCCACCAGGTGCCAGCCAAACGCCAGCGCAATAATGGTCATCACCAGCAATGCCAGCACCTGAGTACCTACGCTTTCGGTACGCACGAAGATCACCAGCAGTACAAATGATACGACCAGCGCCGCCAGGTTCAGCTTATGACGGTTTGGCAGCATCAGCGGTTTAGACGAGATTTTCCCGCGCAGTTTGCCGAATGCAACAATCGAACCGGTGAAGGTCACGGCACCGATAAAGATGCCGAGGAACACTTCAGTCAGATGAATGTTGACCAGAATCTGCTCCATGCCCGCTTCGTGATACAGATAGCTGTTGAAGCCCACCAGTACCGCCGCCAGACCCACGAAGCTGTGCAGGATCGCCACCAGCTCCGGCATCTCGGTCATCTCAACGCGTTTCGCCAGACGAATACCAATTGCGCCACCGATGATCATCGCCACCAGGATCCACGCAACGTTGCCGGTGTCCGGCCCGAAGATAGTGGCAATCAGCGCAATCGCCATCCCAGCGATACCAAAGTTATTACCCTGCTGAGACGTTTCGTGTTTGGAAAGTCCCGCCAGACTGAAAATAAACAGGATTGCAGCAACAATGTATGCGGCTGTGACTAATCCTCCAGACATATGCTACCCCTTAGCCTTTACGAAACATTTTCAGCATGCGCTGAGTCACGGTGAAACCACCGAAAATATTGATACTGGCGATCAGCACCGCGACAAAACTCAGGAAGCTAATCCAGCCGCCGTGCCCAATTTGCAGCAACGCACCCACCACGATAATCCCCGAGATGGCGTTGGTGACCGACATCAGCGGCGTATGCAGCGCATGGGACACGTTCCACACGACGTAGTAACCCACCACGCAGGAGAGCGCGAAGACGGTAAAGTGACCGAGGAACTCTTTCGGCGCGACATTGGCCAGCCAGCCAAACAGAATAATCACCAGCGCCATGATTGCGTATTTACGCCACGGAGAAGCTGGCTTAGCGGGCTCTTTTGGCTCTGGAGCCGCTTTTGGTGCAGCCTGAGGCTGAGCTGAAACCTGAATAGGTGGTGCAGGCCAGGTAATTTCACCTTCGCGCACAACCGTGACGCCACGCACCACGACATCGTCAAAATCAACAACGACATTACCGTCTTTCTCTTTGCAGAGCAGTTTCAGCAGGTTAACGAGGTTGGTACCGTACAGCTGAGAAGACTGCGTTGGCAGACGGCCAGGCAGGTCGGTATAACCGATCACCTTGACACCGTTGGCGGTGGTGGTCACCTGGTTCGGTACGGTGTATTCACAGTTACCACCGTTTTGCGCCGCCAGATCAACAATCACGCTTCCCGGGTTCATGGAGTCAACCATTTCACGAGTGATCAGCTTCGGTGCCGGTTTACCTGGGATAAGCGCCGTGGTGACAATAATGTCGACCTCTTTTGCCTGTGCGGCAAAGAGTTCCATTTCCGCTTTGATAAAGGCTTCGGACATCACCTTCGCGTAGCCATCACCGCTGCCCGCTTCTTCCTTGAAGTCCAGTTCAAGGAACTCAGCACCCATACTTTGCACTTGTTCCTTCACTTCCGGACGGGTATCAAATGCACGAACAATAGCGCCCAGGCTGTTTGCCGCGCCAATCGCTGCAAGACCTGCCACGCCCGCACCAATCACCATCACTTTCGCCGGAGGTACTTTACCCGCAGCGGTGATTTGACCGGTAAAGAAGCGGCCAAACTCATGTGCCGCCTCAACAATAGCGCGGTAACCCGCGATGTTTGCCATTGAGCTCAGGGCATCCAGAGACTGTGCGCGAGAAATACGCGGTACAGAGTCCATCGCCATCACGGTCACACCGCGTGCCGCCAGCTTCTCCATCAGCTCAGGATTTTGCGCAGGCCAGATGAAACTCACAAGCGTCGTGCCTGGATTCAGCAGTTCAATCTCACTCTCTTCCGGTGCATTCACCTTCAGAATGACGGGAGACAGCCAGACTTCAGCACCGTCCACCACTTCCGCACCCGCCTGAATAAAGGCCTCGTCGTCAAAACTCGCCAGTTTGCCCGCGCCGCTTTCAACTGCGACGGTAAAACCCAGTTTAAGCAGTTGCTCCACCGTTTTCGGTGTTGCCGCTACGCGGGTTTCATTGGCAAACCGTTCTTTTGGTACCCCAATACGCATAGTTTTCCCTTCCATCGGTTTTTGATGATGGTTTGTCGATAAACGCCCGTGGTTTGTATCAATTTTCGCCAGCATGAGAGCGACGACACATGATTAACCCCGGAAAATAAAACAGTAACAAACTTTCTATAACCTACTGAAAATAGCGCCCGTGATCTACCGCCAGAAAACACTATTTCTTACTTTATCTGTGAAAAATAAGTGATCGGCGTCGCTGACAGAGATATTTACCTTAAATTCAGCGCTGGAACCGATAAAACGTGCAAGCGAAGCGGTAAAAACATGATATAGCGCCATAAGAGATCAACTTATTAACATTAAATTAACTTGTAAAAGTCATAAGCTTTATCAGTTTTACTTGTCAAACGTCTGTTTTTTCAACATATCACCAAATGTTATCGAATCTTGTCATCCGGTAAGCACTGGCTGTGAAAAATGGCGCAGACAGCGACGGGTTTTAAATGCCATAATCGGGACCGTCTCAAATAAACAACAATACCAGTACATGGTTTGCGCAAGGCGAAGGATTATTTTTATGAAGCTTAAGAACACACTCCTGGCGTCCGCACTTCTTTCTGCGACCGCCCTGTCTGCGAATGCCGCGACAGAGTTAACGCCGGAGCAAGCGGCAGCGTTAAAACCTTTTGACCATACGGTCATTGTGGGTCGTTATAACTCCATTGGCGATGCCGTCGCCGCCGCATCGAAAGCCGCCGATAAAAATGGTGCGGCCTCGTTTTACGTCGTTGACCAGTCTGATTATGGCAACAGCGGTAACCAGCGTGTCACCATCGCGCTGTTTAAAGACAATGCGCCAAAAGCTGATGCGCCGAAAAATCGTGTGATTAACGGCATCGTTGAGCTGCCAAAAGATCAGGCGATTGAACTGGAACCATACGATACCGTTACCGTTCAGGGTTTCTATCGCAGCCAGCCTGAAGTGAACGATGCCATCACCAAAGCCGCGAAAGAGAAAGGGGCTTACTCTTTCTACATCGTGCGCCAGGTCGATGCTAACCAGGGCGGCAACCAGCGTATTACCGCGTTCGTCTATAAAGAAGATGCGAAAAAACGCGTTCTGCAAAGCCCGGATGCCATCCCGGCTGACTCTGATGCAGGCCGCGCGGCAATAGCGAAAGGCGGCGAAGAAGCGAAGAAAGTTGAAATTCCTGGCGTAGCAACCTCTGCAGCACCAAGTGCTGAAGTGGGCCGTTTCTTTGAAACACAATCCACTAAAGGTGGTCGCTACTCTGTTACCCTGCCAGACGGTACCAAAATTGAAGAGCTGAACAAAACCACAGCGGCTCAGATGGTACCATTCGACAGCATCAAGTTTACCGGCAACTACGGTAACATGACGGAAGTCTCTTACCAGGTGGCGAAGCGTGCTGCGAAGAAAGGTGCTAAATATTACCACATCACCCGCCAATGGCAGGAACGTGGTAACAACGTCACCATCAGTGCCGATCTGTACAAGTAATAAAACCATTTAACGAAGGCGGCGCAATGCCGCCTTTTTTTGTAACTTTTCTTTGAATTTCTGCCGCACGTCATTGCATGCTTTCGTGACACTCCGTAAAATCCCGCGCCTTAGTGTGATCCACCATTTTTATGCGCCTGTGCGAAATAATTATTCTGGATTTGGACTTTTCATAACAGGAAGCCAATGGAAAAGAAACTTGGCCTGAGTGCTTTAACTGCACTCGTTTTAAGCTCAATGCTGGGTGCAGGTGTATTCAGTTTGCCGCAGAATATGGCGGCAGTCGCAAGCCCTGCTGCGTTACTCATTGGCTGGGGCATCACGGGGGCCGGAATATTGCTGCTGGCATTCGCCATGCTGCTGCTCACCCGCATTCGCCCGGATCTGGATGGCGGTATTTTCACCTATGCCCGTGAAGGCTTCGGGGAACTGATTGGCTTCTGTTCCGCATGGGGATACTGGCTATGCGCGGTGATCGCTAACGTCTCCTACCTGGTGATCGTTTTCTCGGCGCTCAGTTTCTTTACCGATACCCCTGAACTGCGTTTTTTCGGTGATGGTAATACCTGGCAGTCTATTGTGGGTGCCTCGGTACTCCTGTGGGTCGTTCACTGGCTGGTTTTACGCGGTGTCCAGACGGCCGCCAGCATCAACCTGGTGGCAACACTGGCTAAGCTGGTTCCTCTCGGTCTGTTTATCGTGCTGGCGTTTATTGCGTTCCGTCTTGACGTGTTTAAGCTTGATTTCACCGGTATCGCGCTGGGTGTACCCGTCTGGGAGCAGGTGAAAAACACGATGCTGATTACCCTGTGGGTGTTCATCGGCGTTGAAGGTGCGGTCGTGGTTTCCGCGCGCGCACGCAACAAGCGCGATGTGGGTCGTGCCACCCTGCTGGCCGTACTGGCAGCACTGGGCGTTTATCTGCTGGTAACGCTGCTGTCGCTGGGTGTGGTTGCACGTCCTGAGCTGGCAGAAATGCGTAACCCGTCGATGGCTGGATTGATGGTGAAAATGCTCGGCTCCTGGGGCGATGTGGTGATTGCTGCCGGGCTGATTGTTTCCGTCAGCGGAGCATATCTGAGCTGGACAATTATGGCCGCAGAAGTGCCATACCTTGCCGCCACGCATAAAGCGTTTCCGCGCTTATTTGCGCGTCAGAATAAAAACAGTGCGCCATCTGCGTCACTCTGGCTGACCAACATCAGCGTTCAGGTCTGTCTGGTGCTGATCTGGCTCACAGGTTCAGACTATAACACCCTGCTGACCATCGCTTCTGAGATGATTCTGGTACCCTATTTCCTGGTGGGTGCGTATTTGTTAAAAATCGCCACGCGCCCTGAGCACTATGCCGTTGGTGTCGGAGCCTGTATTTACGGGCTATGGTTGTTGTATGCTTCCGGCCCTATGCACCTGCTGCTGTCGGTGGTGCTGTACGCGCCGGGTCTGCTGGTGTTTATCTATGCACGCCGCACACATCAGTTGGAGAACGCGCTCAAGCGCCGTGAAATGGCTTTTATCGGACTGTTGCTGGCTGCTGCCGTACCGGCCACGTGGATGTTAATGGGATAGCACCGTCTTTCCCATTGTTGAACTGAAAAAGGAGAATACGATGGGAAACGATAAGCAACGCCCAATACTGATTACGGGTGCAGGCCGTCGCATCGGCCTCGCCCTCGCCCATCACTTTCTTAACCTTCGCCATCCGGTAATCATCAGTTACCGCCGGGAATATCCTTCTATTGAAGGGCTACGAAAAGCCGGCGCTGTCTGCATTCAGGCTGATTTTTCAACCGATGAAGGCATTCTGGCCTTCGCCGAAAAGGTGAAATCCACGACCGATGGTCTGCGGGCAATCATCCATAACGCCAGCGCATGGCAGGCGGAACAGCCCGGTATACCGCTCAGCGAAACGCTCTCCAGCATGCTGCAGATCCACGTTAACGCCCCGTATCTGCTGAACCATGCCCTGCAGGATCTGCTGCGCGGCCACGGCCATGCCGCTGGTGATATTATCCATTTCACCGATTATGTCGTAGAGCGAGGAAGCGACAAGCACATCGCCTATGCAGCCAGTAAAGCCGCGCTGGATAATATGACGCGCTCATTTGCCCGCAAGCTGGCACCCGAGGTCAAAGTGAACGCCATCGCCCCGGCGATGATTTTATTCAACGAGAATGATGACGCTGAGTATCGCCAGCAGGCGCTGAACAAATCGCTGATGAAAATCGCTCCCGGCGAAAAAGAGGTGATCGATCTTGTCGATTACCTGCTCACCAGCTGCTACGTCACCGGCAGAACATTCGCGGTGGACGGTGGACGCCCACTGCGCTAGTGGAAACGGCTCCAGAAAAAGATCAACACCCAGGCGCTGAGGCTCCAGCACACGACCGCCCCGCCCAGCGCCAGAGGGAGACGCAGAAACCCGGTGAAATACCACAGCGACAGCAGATAGAGAAAGTAAGGGATGATTGACCACATGCCGAATACAATGGTGGCACGCAGCGCTTCCGTTCCCCGTTCAGAAGCCACAATATAGTGCGCAATCAGCGCAAAGGTCGGGAACAGGGGGATCAGCCCGGCAATATAGTAGTTTTTCGTTTTTGCCAGAACACCAATCAGTAACACCACCAGCGCCCCCAGCGCGGCTTTAATCACCAGTCCCATGCTTTTTCCCATAACAATCAAATAACAATATGAACCCAGAATAGCGGAATTGACGTTAATTTTGAAAGATTAATGGAAGGTTAAGGTTGTGCGGTGTATGTTGGATTTTTTCGCGATAACAGATGCTGTATGAATAAGATTGTTTATGTTGAAGATGAACCCGAAGTCGGGCAATTGATCGCCGCCTATCTGGGTAAGCATGATATGGACGTTATCGTTGAGCCTCGCGGCGATCGCGCTGAAGAGGTGGTGGTACGAGAAAACCCGGATCTGGTGCTGCTGGATATCATGCTGCCCGGTAAAGATGGTATGACGCTTTGCCGCGACCTGCGCAGCCAGTGGGATGGCCCGATTGTGTTGCTGACCTCTCTGGACAGCGATATGAACCATATCCTGTCTCTGGAAATGGGTGCCAGCGACTACATTTTGAAAACCACGCCTCCTGCCGTGCTGCTTGCTCGTTTGCGTCTTCATTTGCGTCAACGTGCCAGCATTGAGCGTGAAGCGCCTGCTCCGTCTCTGACACCGCATAAAGCCATGCGTTTTGGTACGTTGTCCATCGATCCAATCAACCGTCAGGTACTGCTTTCCGGAGAACTTATTGCCCTCTCCACGGCTGATTTTGACCTGCTATGGGAGCTGGCGACCCATGCCGGGCAAATTATGGACAGGGATGCTCTGCTGAAGAACCTGCGTGGAGTCAGTTACGACGGGATGGATCGCAGCGTTGACGTCGCTATTTCGCGCCTGCGCAAAAAGCTGCTGGATAACGCCACGGAGCCGTACCGCATTAAAACCGTGCGTAACAAGGGTTATCTGTTCGCCCCCCACGCCTGGGAAACCTGATGACGTTGTTATCCGAAACCGTTTAAGCGTACGGCGTCTTCCTGACGCCATCAAAACTGGGGGTTCCCCTGGTTTCAAAGGGTTAGCATTGGATGATCACCGGACACAGAAGCGCGGGTACGCACTTTTTCGTGCCCCTGATCCAATGATATTTAGCGCACTTTTCATGCTGACGTTTTTCCCGGTTATGTGTTTTGCCGCTTCTTTCAGGGCCATGTTCATGGCTGTTGCGGTCACGGGTTTTACATTCCCCTTAACTCGATTTGATTTGCTTTGAAACACATAAATATCATCAGGATAGCGTTCTTTTCTACGCTGAATTAAATTGCAAACAACATCATTCAGTTTAACGATCCTTTTCGCAAATTTTGGGGTTGCGGACAAATGTAAAAGGTTATTCTCAATATCACTGTACTTTATACATATCACTCTTTTACATTCTGCCTTCAACATAAAGAGTGCAATCCATAAATCAGCCCACGTTGTTGAGCTTTCGTTTAGTTTATTGTGTATCCACATGAATTCTAAAAGAGTAACGCGATCAGCTTTAGCCATTAGTACAATACCAATCCACTAATTGACAGTGTTTATTATTACATCAGATCATTTCGTTTTCATCAACACCACTTGCGACAAAAGCTAAATCGTTTATTTTTTAACTCAAACTCAGGGAACTTTTTCAATGAAATACAGTCTGGCAACGAACGAATATATAGCATGCTAAGTTTTTGTTTGCATCGACTCTTAAACACATTATAAACAACCCTCATTTGTTGATTTACTTGTCACACCATTTATCAGAGTATAAATACATCTTTCTCAGGGTAACATTTGGATAAGACAGTGAGACGCTACATTTTTGGATGGGAAGAGTGTGACCTTAATACTTACAGCCATGCTTACTCTATATATGGAGGGAGTGTATGCACACATCCAGACGTACTGACTTATCTGGCCGCTAAACAAGAAAAAAAGATTAAGTTTTTCTGCAAAAGAAAAAATGGCGCAGTGGTTTCGTCAACTTACTCTGTTAACGATTCCCTGAGTCTCTACTCAAAATCACATCCGTTTGTTTTTGAAGACATTATATTGCCAAGCGCACCAGGTTGTAAATTAGCCTTGCCATTTAAAACAAAAAAGCTATCCCCATTGCAGAAAAATTCGTTCATTAACTCCTTTGGCAACAAAATATTAAATGATGAAATATGTCATATGAAGCCAGAGTTCTCCAAAAAAACCATCAGGAAAAGAAATAGTGAACGAAACCGTTTTCTGAAACTTGGCGGAGAAATAATAGACATACAAAGTCTTTCATCAGAGATGATCAGCGACGCATATATAAAGTTATTTAATGCACGCTGGAGTGGAAAAATCCGACCATTCCCCAGGAAAAATTTGCTTGATGCCATTGAAAAATTCAGACCTATGATTTTTGGCTCCGCCCTTTCCATCAATAAAGAAATCATAGCAATTGACTTAATTCTTAAGTCTGAATGCCCCGAGTGGATTTATTTCGATGACATAAACGGAGGGTATGACCCTCAATACAATGAAATAGGGGCAGGAAGTATTTTGCTCTGGGAGAACTACACCCGTGCCAAAGAGATCTGTCGGAGCGAAAATAAAAAAATCATATTCTCCCTTGGGAAGTTATTTAAGGGCATGGAGTATAAAAGACAATGGTGCGACGTTCTGCCATTAAGACGCGTATTTTAAACATATAAATACCCGCTCGAAGAGTTAGCTGAAGTGATGTCATGCTGCACGGCATCACTAAAACGTTCATTAATTGCAAATCACCGTGCTATGCCCCCGGAATACTCAACTGCGTCACTCCTCATGGTCATATCTTCGTGATCACTCATTTACCTCTCCAGATAACGTGTAAAATATTCATTCGCTTCTTTCTTCCTGCGCGATTTATGTCATACGTCCGCGTGCTGAATGTTGTCACCCGGAGTAAACCCTGTTTTCATAGCGACATGGAAACGCCGGGGTAGTTTTCACGTATACTCAGCCTGGATAATGCCCTGGATGGCGATCAGGTCTCGTTCCTGAGCCTGCGCGCTGGTGGAGAAGTCAATCCACCATCGTGCCCCTTAAGGTAAGAGCCATGTAGTTAACAAATTGATTGTTCGGTGGTTTTTAATGAAAAAGCTGTTTATCCAGTTTTATCTTTTGCTGTTTGTCTGCTTCCTGGTGATGACGATGCTGGTTGGGCTGGTCTATAAATTCACCGCCGAACGAGCGGGCAGACAGTCGCTGGATGATTTGATGAAAAGCTCGCTTTACCTGATGCGAAGCGAACTACGTGAAATCCCGCCGCACGAATGGGCCAAAACCTTAAAAGAACTGGATCTCAATCTGTCCTTTGATTTGCGCATTGAGCCGATGAAGGATTTCGATTTAGCGCCGCGAGCCATGCAGCGTCTGAGTGACGGCGACATTGTGGCGCTGGACGAGAAATATACCTTCATCCAGCGCATTCCGCGCAGCCACTACGTGCTGGCCGTGGGGCCGGTGCCCTATCTTTATTATCTGCACCAGATGCGCCTGCTGGACATGGCGTTGATGGCATTTATTGCCATTTCGCTGGCTTTCCCGGTCTTTATCTGGATGAGACCGCACTGGCAGGACATGCTGAAACTGGAATCGGCTGCACAGCGTTTCGGTGAGGGGCATCTTACCGAACGCATTCACTTCGACAGCGGTTCCAGCTTTGACCGGCTTGGGGTGGCCTTCAACCAGATGGCCGATAACATTAATGCGTTGATTGCCAGTAAGAAGCAACTGATCGACGGCATTGCCCACGAGCTACGCACCCCGCTGGTACGCCTGCGCTACCGCCTGGAGATGAGCGAGAACCTGACTGAGGCAGAATCTCAGGCGCTGAACCGCGATATCGGCCAGCTTGAAGCACTGATTGAAGAACTGCTGACCTATGCCCGCCTCGATCGGCCGCAAAACGAGCTGAATCTCAGCACACCGGATTTGCCCGTCTGGCTGCAAACCCATATTGATGATGTACAAAGCGTGAACCCGCAACGCGCGCTGATGACGACGATCACGCCTGGCGATTATGGCGCGCTGGATATGCGTCTGATGGAGCGCGTGCTGGATAACCTGATGAACAACGCCATGCGCTATAGCGAAAGCACGCTGCATATTGGTCTGGATTTGCAGGGGAATCAGGCCAGCCTGACGGTTGATGATGACGGCCCCGGTATCGCTCCGGAAGAACGTGAAACTATTTTCGAGCCGTTTGTACGCCTTGATCCCAGCCGCGATCGCGCGACGGGAGGATGTGGCCTGGGGCTGGCAATCGTCTACTCAATCGCTCAGGCGATGGGCGGCACGGTTCACTGTGAAGCAAGCGAACTCGGCGGTGCGCGCTTCTGTTTTAGCTGGCCGGTGTACCATAACATTACCCTTCCCGTTCCTGCCTGACCTTAACCGCACGCTGGTCGGACCCGGCGTGCTGTGTTATACCGTAAGTATGTTGTAACTAATGAGAGGCTAACATGGCAACGTACGATCTCATCGAAAGGCTGAACACCACTTTCCGGGAAACAGAACACAACCTGCTTACCCTGACAGAGCGTTTGCAGACCTGTCGTCTGTTAGCCGCACGCGTCTTTACCCTGCCCGATGTGGTAAAAGGCGCTGAGCACGATCCGCTGGAAACCATTGCGGTGAAGCAGCATATCGGCAACGCGGCGATGGAACTGGTGATGCAACACTATCGTCACCTGTTTATCCAGCAGCAGTCAGAAAACCGCAGCAGCAAGGCAGCCGTGCGCTTGCCTGGTGTTATCTGCCTGCAAACCGACGTTGCAACGCGCGAAGCGCTGGAAGCCCACATTGCGCATATCAACACGCTAAAAGCGACGTTTGAAAAGATTGTCACCGAAGAGTCAGGCCTCGCCCCAGCCGCCCGTTTTGAATGGGTACACCGCCAGCTTCCGGGCTTAATCACCCTCAATGCCTATCGCACCCTGACGGTACTGCACCACCCTGCCACGCTTCGTTTTGGCTGGGCGAACAAGCACATCATTAAAAACTTCACCCGCGATGAGATCCTGGCACAACTGGAAAAAAGCCTGAAAGCCCCACGAACGGTGGCTCCGTGGTCGCGTGAGCAGTGGATTGAGCGTCTGGAGCAGGAGTATCACAGCATCGCCTCGTTACCGGCGAAAACGCGTCTCAAGATAAAGCGTCCGGTGAAGGTGCAGCCTATCGCCCGCGTCTGGTATTCCGGGCAGCAAAAGCAGGTGCAGTATGCCTGCCCGACGCCGTTAATTGCGCTTTATGATGACGACCGGGGGGCGGTGGTACCGGACATTGGTGAACTGTTGAATTACGATGCTGAAAACGTCCAGCATCGCTATAAACCTCAGGCGCAGCCGCTGCAGCTGATTATTCCCCGGCTGCACCTGTATGTTGCAGAGTGATTACGTCAGGCTTCCGACCATTGCTTCCGGGCGTACCCAGGCATCAAATTCGGCGTCTGTCAGGTAGCCCAGCGCCAGCGCAGACGCTTTTAGCGTAAGCCCCTCTTTGTGCGCTTTTTTGGCAATCTCGGCGGCTTTGTCGTAACCGATATGGGTATTGAGCGCCGTCACCAGCATCAGGGATTCGTTGAGCAACTGACTGATGCGCTCGCGATTCGGCTCAATACCCACCGCACAGTGCTCATTGAAGCTCTCCATTCCGTCCGCCAGCAAGCGTACTGACTGCAGCACGTTGTGGATCACCATTGGGCGGTAGACATTCAACTCAAAGTTACCGGATGCCCCGCCCATATTGACGGCCACATCGTTGCCCATCACCTGACAGCAGAGCATGGTCATGGCTTCACACTGGGTCGGGTTCACTTTCCCGGGCATGATGGAGCTACCCGGTTCATTTTCCGGAATGCTGATTTCGCCAATGCCGCAGCGCGGGCCAGAGGCCAGCCAGCGCACGTCGTTAGCAATTTTCATCAGCGAGGCTGCCAACCCTTTTAACGCACCGTGGGTATGAACCAGCGCATCACAGGTCGCCAGCGCTTCGAATTTATTCGGCGCGGTGACAAACGGCTGCCCGGTGATTTTTGCCAGCTCTGCGGCAACGCGCACGGCGTACTCCGGATGGGTGTTTAACCCGGTACCCACCGCCGTACCGCCCAGAGCCAGTTCCGCCAGATGTGGCAGGCTGTAATCAATGTGCTTCAGGTTGTGTTCGAGCATGGCAACCCAGCCGGAAATCTCCTGGCCGAGCGTCAGAGGGGTGGCATCCTGCAGGTGCGTGCGGCCGATTTTAACGATATCGCGAAAGGCCAGCGCTTTCTCGTTAAGCGTGGTCTTAAGCACGTTCAGTTGCGGGATCAGCTGTTCACGGATAGCAATCACCGCGGCCACGTGCATCGCCGTCGGGAACACATCGTTAGAACTTTGGCTCTTGTTGACGTCATCGTTCGGGTGAACCTTGCGCTCCATACCGCGCACACCGCCCAGCAGTTCGCTTGCCCGGTTCGCCAGCACTTCGTTCATGTTCATGTTGCTCTGAGTACCAGAGCCGGTCTGCCAGATGGCAAGGGGGAATTCGTCGCCGTGTTTGCCTGCCAGCACTTCGTCAGCGGCATTGATGATGGCGGTGGCTTTGTCTGCCGACAGCAGGCCTAAATCCTGATTCACTTTGGCTGCAGCGCGTTTGGTCAGCGCCAGCGCCTGAATCAACGAGACAGGCATTTTCTCAGTCGAAATACGGAAATGCTCCAGCGAACGCTGGGTTTGCGCGCCCCATAGCTTGTCAGCCGGGACGTCGATTGCGCCCATTGAGTCTTTCTCACGGCGTATCGTTGTCATTACTTTCTCCTTGATAACAATGAAGTTGGGAACATTGCTCACATGCTTAAGAGATAAGTATTGATGGCTTTTGAATTACTGTATGGCGCTTTGTGCGCTCTTTAATGTACCGGGTGGCGTTAGCACCACCCGGTATTTGTCAAACTACTTCACGCACGCCGAACACTGCGAAGACTGGATCTGTTTGAAGAAGTCATTGCCTTTGTCATCCACCAGGATAAACGCCGGGAAGTCTTCCACTTCAATTTTCCAGATAGCTTCCATACCCAGTTCCGGGTATTCCACGCACTCCAGGCTCTTGATACTGCCCTGTGCCAGCACCGCTGCCGGGCCGCCGATGCTGCCCAGATAGAAGCCGCCATGCTTATGGCACGCATCCGTGACCTGCTGGCTACGGTTACCTTTCGCGAGCATGATCATGCTGCCGCCGTTGGCCTGAAGCTGGTCAACGTAAGAGTCCATACGACCTGCAGTGGTTGGGCCTAACGAACCAGAGGCATAACCTTCCGGGGTTTTCGCCGGGCCTGCATAATAGATTGGGTGATCTTTAATGTACTGCGGCAGACCTTCACCGTTATCCAGACGCTCTTTCAGCTTCGCATGCGCAATGTCGCGCCCCACGATAATCGTCCCGTTCAGGGAGAGTCGTGTCGAAACCGGATACTGAGAAAGCTGCGCCAGAATGTCACTCATCGGACGGTTCAGGTCGACGCGTACTGCTTCGCCCTCACCCGCTTTACGCAGTGCTTCAGGAATATACTTGCCCGGGTTGTTCTCCAGTTTTTCGATCCAGACGCCTTCGCGGTTGATCTTCGCCTTGATGTTACGATCCGCTGAGCACGAGACGCCCATCCCTACCGGACAGGATGCGCCGTGGCGCGGCAGACGAACAACGCGGATATCGTGGGCGAAGTATTTACCGCCAAACTGCGCGCCAAGCCCCAGATTCTGCGCTTCCTGTAACAGTTCCTGTTCGAGCTGAACATCGCGGAACGCCTGACCGTGCTCGTTCCCTTCCGTTGGCAGGCCGTCGTAATATTTGGTCGAGGCCAGCTTCACCGTTTTCAGGGTGCTTTCTGCTGACGTACCGCCAATCACAAACGCGATATGGTACGGCGGGCACGCCGCAGTGCCGAGGGTGCGCATTTTCTCAACCAGATAGCTCTTCAGCTTGCCCGGCGTGAGCAGCGCTTTGGTTTCCTGGTAGAGGTAAGTTTTGTTAGCTGAACCGCCACCTTTGGCGATGCAGAGGAATTTGTATTCGTCACCGTCAACGCTGTAGAGATCAATCTGCGCTGGCAGGTTGGTGCCGGTGTTGACCTCTTTGTACATGTCCAGCGCCGCGTTCTGAGAGTAGCGCAGGTTGTCTTCGGTGTAGGTGTTGTAAACACCGTGCGCCAGCGCCGCTTCATCGCCGCCGCCCGTCCAGACGCGCTGGCCTTTTTTACCGACGATGATCGCCGTGCCGGTGTCCTGGCAGGTTGGCAGAATGCCTTTTGCCGCGATATCGGAGTTACGCAGGAACTGCAGGGCCACGTACTTGTCGTTTTCGCTGGCCTGCGGGTCACTCAGGATATCAGCAACCTGCTGCTGGTGTGCGGGGCGGAGCATAAACGAGGCATCGTGGAAAGCGTGCTGCGCCAGTAACGTCAGCGCTTGCGGATCCACTTTGAGGATCTCCTGTCCTTCGAACTCAGAAACAGAAACGTGATCGCGGGTTAACAGGTAATACTCGGTATGATCCTTACTGAGGGGAAAAGGATCCTGATAATAAAAGGGTTTGGTCGACATTGTTCTCTCACTTACTGCTTCAGTCTGATTATTTGGGCAGATGTTCCGCTGCCCGCTTAAAAGCGAGTTAGCTTATCCTACACAATTTTTTAACAAAAACTGAGACTAGTACGACTTTTTACATGCGCAGGTTACTTCCGTGCGGTTTATTGCTTTAATACCCGAAGTTTATTTCACATTTGAATCAGGGCTTGATAATGCAAAAACTCATCAACTCAGTGCAAAACTACGCCTGGGGAAGTAAAACTGCGTTAACGGATCTCTACGGGATCGCGAATCCAGGCAATCTGCCGATGGCAGAGCTGTGGATGGGCGCACACCCGAAGAGCAGCTCAAAAATTGAGGACGCAAACGGCCAGGTACAAAGTCTGCGCGACGTGATTGATGCTGACAAAGCTACACTCCTGGGCAGCAAGGTTGCCAGCCGTTTTGGCGAACTGCCGTTCCTGTTTAAAGTGCTGTGCGCCGACCAGCCGCTCTCCATCCAGGTACATCCAAACAAAAAAGCGTCTGAAATGGGTTTTGCGAAAGAGAACGCAGCGGGTATCCCGTTAGACGCCGCCGAGCGAAACTACAAAGATCCGAACCATAAACCGGAACTGGTCTTCGCCCTCACCCCCTTCCTGGCGATGAACGCGTTCCGCGAATTCTCAGAGATTATCACTCTGCTGCAGCCGGTTTCAGGTGCCAACAGCGCTATTTCGCACTTCCTCGAAAACCCGAATGCAGAAAGTCTGAGCCAACTGTTCGCCAGCCTGCTTAACATGCAGGGTGAGGAAAAAACTCACGCGCTGGCAGTGCTGAAAGCAGCCCTCAACAGCCAACAGGGTGAGCCGTGGGATACCATTCGTGTCATTTCTGAGTTCTACCCGGACGACAGCGGCCTGTTCTCCCCGATGCTGCTGAACGTGGTGAAGCTGAACCCGGGCGAAGCAATGTTCCTGTTTGCCGAGACTCCGCACGCCTACCTGCAGGGTGTGGCGCTGGAGGTGATGGCTAACTCTGATAACGTCCTGCGCGCGGGTCTGACGCCAAAATACATCGACATCCCTGAACTGGTGGCTAACGTCAAGTTCGTGGCAAAACCTGCTGCTGAGCTGCTGACCCAGCCGGTCAAAAATGGTACAGAGCTGGACTTCCCGATCCCGGTGGATGATTTTGCCTTCTCGCTGCACGATCTGAGCGCAACAGAAACGCCGGTTGCTCAGGAGAGCGCTGCTATTCTGTTCTGCGTGGAGGGCGAAGCGGTATTGCATAAGGGAGAACAACGCCTGGTGCTGAAACCGGGCGAGTCGGCATTTGTTGCGGCAAATGAATCTCCGATCGGCATTAGTGGCACTGGCCGTCTGGCGCGTGTTTTCAATAAGCTATAAGCACTTACTGAATTTCTTAACAACTCTTGCTAAGCTAGTTGCAGACTTTATATCACCAGGCGGTCTCTACCGCCTGGTTTCATTTTAGGGATAGTCGCAATGAAAAAATCGGTCGTAGCGGTTGGAGTGATTGTTGCTTTAGGTGTGGTCTGGTCGGGAGCCTCCTGGTTTACCGGTAAACAACTGGAAACCCGCCTGGCAGAGATGGTGGCACAGGCTAACGGAGAACTTAAACGTAGCGCGCCGGAGGCGGGTGTCGAGCTAAGCTATCAGAATTATCAGCGTGGCGTGTTTAGCAGCCATATGCAGGTCGTTGTGAAGCCCGTTGCTGGTAACGCAAATTCCTGGCTGAAGCCTGGCCAAAGCGTAGTGCTGGATGAAACGGTAAGCCACGGCCCGCTCCCGCTGGCGCAGTTAAAATCCTTGAACCTGATCCCGTCGATGGCGTCGGTGCATACCGTGCTGGTAAATAACGATTTAACCAAACCGTTGTTCGACCTGGCAAAAAATGAATCTCCTTTCGATATTAATACCCGCATCAGCTATTCCGGTGACACCAGTTCTGATATTGCCCTGAAAGCGCTGAACTATGAAAACGGTAACGAGAAGGTCACCTTCAGCGGCGGCAACTTCAATGTGAGTGCTGACCGCGATGGAAATGTGTTCTTACTGACTGGTGAGGCGCAAAGTGGTCAGGTTAATGCTGTCAACGAATACGATCAAAAAGTTCAACTCACCTTCAATAGCCTGAAAGCCGACGGCAACAGCCGGATGACTGATTTTAAAGAGCGCATCGGCGACCAGAAAATCTCTGTCGATAAGATCGCTATCGCAGTTGAAGGCAAAGAGCTGGCTGTCCTGGAAGGGATGGATCTGGACGGTAAATCCGACGTTTCTAAAGACGGTAAGAGTATCAATACTCAGCTCGACTACACCCTGAAAAGCCTGAAAGTACAGAACCAGGATCTGGGTACCGGCAAGTTGTCGCTGAAAATCGGCAATATCGACGGCCAGGCGTGGCATGAGTTTAGTCAGAAATACAGCAAAGAGAGCCAAGCGTTGCTGACTGATACCGCCCTGCAGCAAAACCCGGAGGTTTATCAGCAACAGGTGATCGCGGTGTTGTTCAACAATCTGCCAATCCTGCTGAAAGGTGAACCGACGATCACCGTCGCTCCTCTGAGCTGGAAAAACAGCAAAGGCGAAACCAACTTTAACCTGTCTCTGCTCCTGAAAGACCCGGCAACCGTAACCGGTGAGCCGCAAACGCTGGCAGAAGAAGTGGATCGCACCGTGAAGTCTCTCGACAGCAAGCTGACCATCCCGATGGACATGGCGACCGAGTTGATGACTCAGGTCGCGAAGCTTGAAGGTTACGGTGATGAAGATGCCGGTAAGCTGGCAAACCAACAGGTGAAAGGCCTGGCGGCAATGGGCCAGATGTTCCGCATCACGAAGCTGGAAAACAACACCATTTCAGCCAGCCTGCAGTATGCCAACGGCCAGGTGACGCTCAACGGCGATAAAATGCCGCTGGATGAGTTTGTCGGGATGTTTGGTATGCCAGCTCTGGATGTCCCGGATCAGGCTGCACCGGATGCACCTGCAGAACCGGTTGCACCACAGCAGTAATCTGAAAAACCCCTCTTTGAGGGGTTTTTTATTGCCGGGTGGTAATTAATACGAATCCAACCCCCTGCGTTCACACCAGTGCACGCAGTTCTTCCTTCATATAGGACGAAAAGTACTCAGGGTTTTTAATAATGACACGCTCACCGGACTCAATTCGTTCTGCCCATCCCGCTAATGTTTTCGTAAACCCGGGGTTCCAGCCTTCCTGAGCGCCCCGGGCAAAAACATCAGCTGCACTGGCCGGAGCCCCTAACTCATTAAGATACTTGAAAATGCCCTTAGCCGTACTTTCATCCATCGGGTGAGGCGCTGAAGATGATGTATTCATTCCATTAATAAAATCCAGTGCTTTATCAATTACCGCTGGCATATTCTTATCCTTAAATTATCCATGATATGTACAAGGCTATAATATGGACTGAATTTTGCTTAGCAATCAAAAGGTTTTTCCATTCAGTGCATATTTAGTTGGTCAAATGTGAGCTATGTACGAATGACAGATTTTTTCTACCGCCCTGCGGAATGGGGCAATTGGCCGGACGCTATTTCACCGTCACCAGCCGTGCCGCTACAATCTGGTGTCCGGCCAGGACATCTGTTTTCTCGATACGCTGCATGATCCTGTCGGCCAGCGTGTAACCCATCTCGCGTGCAGGCGTGATAGCCCAGACGATTGGCAGATCGTCCAGCGCATTTTCACCAACATCGGCAAATGCGCCCAGCGCAACCTGATGGCCGAAGAACGTTTCAACACCGCCCTCACCGCTCTGACGCCCGGCGCGGATCAAGCCAAACCAGGCCCCCATCGCAATCACGTCGTTATAGCAAATCACGGCACTTATCGTCGGGCTGCTACGTAATAATGTGCTCATCGCTTCTGCCGCTTTTTTCTGGCTGGATTCGCATTCCACCACCCATTCGCTGTGGAACGGTAGCCCGTATTTGATTAACGTCGCGCAGTAACCGCCCACCCGTTCGGCGCGCGTAAGGGACGAGCTTTTACCCCCAAGCCAGGCAATGCGTTGATGACCGCGTCGAATAAGATGCTCGGTCAACATTTGTGCGGCCTGCATATTGTCCGGGCGCAGCGTATCGGCCTCGTCCAGATAACTGGCGCGCGAAGCAAACACCAGCGGAACCCCTTTCTGGGCGGCGCGCTCACACAACTCGCTCCCCACACCCGACGCCCCGGCGACGATCACCCCGTCAACACCCTGTGTCAGCAGCATATCCAGACGCTGAAGCAGTTGATCGGGCTCACGCCCACCGTGCAGTAAAAAGACCATTCGCCCCTGCGCTTCAAGCGCTTCCGTCAACCCGGCGGTCAGTTCTGCGTAAAACGGAGAAGTCAGGTCACGGACGATCAAACCAATCACGCCACTTTGCCCGCCGCGCAGTGCCGATGCCTGACGGTTACGCACAAAGCCCAGTTGCTCAACGGCCTCGTTAACCCGCTGACCGGTCGCGGGAGAGATGCGCCCTTTCCCGCTCAGCACCAGTGAAACGGTGCTAACAGAAACGCCCGCCGCCAGCGCGACATCGTTGATGGTTATCTTTTTCGCTACAGCCATGTGGTGGCGTGACTCCCTGATAATGAGATCGGTAAAACGTTTTATCAAAACGTTATCTTTATACTACCAGTCAAAGCCTGAGAATGTGATTTAGCGCGCACTAAACTTTGATAAAACGTTTTATCTTCTCGCAGCATTGAAGCAGATAAACCGATTTTAACAATAAAGGAGTCGTTTTATGACGGCAAAAGCGGCACAAAAAATATCGCTGTGGGAGTTTTTCCAGCAACTGGGTAAAACCTTTATGCTGCCCGTGGCACTACTCTCTTTCTGCGGGATCATGCTCGGGATCGGCAGTTCGCTGAGCAGTAATGATGTCATCACGCTGATCCCATTCCTTGGCAACCCTGTGCTGCAGGCGATTTTTATCTGGATGAGTAAAGTCGGCTCCTTTGCGTTTAGCTTCCTGCCGGTCATGTTCTGTATCGCTATCCCATTGGGTCTGGCACGTGAAAACAAAGGCGTGGCCGCATTTGCCGGCTTCGTCGGTTACGCTGTCATGAACCTTGCGGTCAACTTCTGGCTGACCGCGAAAGGCATTCTGCCAACGACCGATGCTGCCATCCTGAAAGCCAACAACATCCAGAGCGTGATTGGTATTCAGTCCATTGATACCGGGATCCTCGGTGCCGTGATCGCAGGAGTGATCATCTGGATGCTGCACGAGCGTTTCCACAACATCCGTCTGCCTGATGCGCTGGCATTCTTTGGCGGCACCCGCTTTGTTCCGATCATCACGCTCGTCGTAATGGGGCTGTTTGGTCTGATCATCCCCCTGATTTGGCCGGTCTTCGCGCTGGGTATCAACGGTATTGGTCGCATCATTAACGGTGCCGGTGATTTTGGCCCGATGATCTTCGGTACCGGCGAGCGCCTGCTGTTGCCATTCGGTCTGCAACATATTCTGGTGGCCCTGATTCGCTTTACCGAAGCAGGCGGAACGATGGATGTGTGTGGACACGATGTGAGCGGTGCGCTGACCATCTTCCAGGCTCAGCTCAGCTGTCCGACAACGCACGGCTTCTCCGAGAGTGCGACCCGCTTCCTGTCTCAGGGTAAAATGCCAGCCTTCCTGGGCGGTCTGCCGGGTGCCGCGCTGGCAATGTACCACTGTGCCCGCCCGGAAAACCGTCATAAAATTAAAGGTCTGCTGATTTCCGGTGTGATCGCCTGCGTCGTGGGCGGCACCACGGAGCCAATCGAATTCCTGTTCCTGTTCGTCGCGCCAGTGCTGTACCTCATCCACGCCGTGTTGACCGGTCTGGGCTTTACCACGATGGCCATCCTGGGCGTGACTATCGGTAATACTGACGGCAACGTGATTGACTTCGTGGTGTTCGGGATCCTGCACGGCCTCTCCACCAAATGGTACCTGGTACCGGTGGTGGCCGCTATCTGGTTCGCGGTGTACTACGCTATCTTCCGCTTCGCCATCACCCGCTTTAACCTGAAAACGCCGGGCCGTGATACCGACTCCGCCACCAGCGTTGAACAGGCGGTTGCCGGTACGGTGGGCAAATCGGGCTATAACACCCCTGCTATCCTCGCGGCGCTGGGCGGTGCGGATAACATTACCTCGCTGGACAACTGCATCACCCGTCTGCGTTTGTCGGTGGCAGATATGTCCAAAGTTGATACCAATGCCCTGAAAGCCAACCGGGCCATCGGCGTGGTACAGTTAAATCAGCATAATTTGCAGGTGGTCATCGGCCCGCAGGTACAGTCAGTGAAAGACGAACTGACCACCCTGATGCGTACAGTAGAAGCCTGATACCTTCCCCCCTCAGCACGAGGGGGTTTTACTTTAAGGATTAACGTCATGTTTGATTTTTCATCCGTGGTGGATCGTCACGGTACCTGGTGTACCCAGTGGGATTATGTCGCTGACCGCTTTGGAGCCGCAGACCTGCTGCCCTTCACCATCTCCGATATGGATTTCGCCACCGCCCCCTGCATTACCGACGCGCTGCACCAGCGAATCAATCACGGCGTGTTTGGCTATAGCCGCTGGAAAAACGATGAGTTTCTGGCCGCCGTCGCGCACTGGTTCCATCAACGCTTTAACAGCCATATCAATACCGATACTGTCGTTTACGGGCCTTCCGTTATCTATATGGTGTCCGAACTGATTCGTCTCTGGTCAAAACCCGGCGACGGTGTCGTCATTCATACCCCGGCGTATGATGCTTTTTATAAAGCCATCGAGGGTAATGCACGTAATGTGGTTGCAGTTGCGATGGAGAAACAGGCTACCGGCTGGCAGGGTAATATGGCCGCGCTTGAGGCCGCACTGGCAAAACCGGAAAACAAAATCCTGCTGCTGTGCAGCCCACAAAACCCGACGGGCAAGGTATGGACGCGCGATGAACTGACCCTCATGGCAGATCTTTGCGCACGTTATGATGTGGCGGTGATCAGCGATGAAATTCATATGGACATGGTGTGGGGAGAGCATCGTCATACCCCGTGGAACGAGGTTGCCCGTGGCAAATGGGCACTGCTGACTTCTGGCTCCAAGAGCTTTAATATTCCGGCGTTGACAGGCGCATACGGCCTTATTGGCGATGACGACAGCCGTCATGGCTACCTGAGTGCGCTAAAAGGCCGTGACGGGCTCTCTTCCCCTTCCGTGCTGGCGCTGACCGCGCATATTGCCGCCTATCAACAGGGTGAGCCGTGGCTGGATGCATTGCGGGCTTACCTGGAAGAGAATTTGCGTTATATCGCTCATGAATTGAACAGTGCTTTTCCGAAATTAAACTGGCAGCCACCTGAGGCCACCTATCTTGCGTGGATTGATTTACGCCCGTTAAACATTGATGAGCAGGCGCTGCAAAAAGTGCTGATTGAGCAGGAAAAAGTCGCCATCATGCCGGGATATACCTATGGAAAAGAGGGTAACGGTTTTATTCGCCTCAATGCGGGTTGCCCGCGCAGTAAGCTGGAACAAGGGGTGAAGCGGCTTATTTCCGGGGTGAACACCCTTCTGTAACGCACTTGCGCAACGGAATATTCCATTGCGCAAATGGATTTTTACCCCGTTTTGTTTTTATAATATGACGCACTTTAACCAGAAAAGAGTGCGACCATGATTGATACAAGCCTTCCTTTAACAGATATTCATCGTCACCTTGACGGTAACATTCGTGCCCAAACCATTCTCGATCTTGGCCGCCAGTTCAATTTAACTCTTCCTGCTCAAACGCTTGAAACCTTGATCCCTCACGTTCAGGTCACCTCAAATGAACCGGATCTGGTCAGTTTTCTGAGCAAGCTCGACTGGGGCGTGAAAATGCTGGCCTCGCTGGACGCCTGCCGCCGTGTCGCCTTTGAGAACATTGAAGATGCTGCCCGTAACGGCCTGCATTATGTCGAACTGCGCTTCTCGCCAGGTTATATGGCAATGAACCACAACCTGCCGGTTGCAGGTGTGGTGGAAGCCGTGATTGAAGGCGTGCGCGAAGGGTGCAAAGCCTTCGATGTACAGGCGCGTCTGATTGGCATTATGAGCCGTACGTTCGGTGAAGCGGCCTGCCTGCAGGAACTGGAAGCGCTGCTGGCACATCGTGACCAGATCACCGCCGTCGATCTGGCCGGTGACGAGCTGGGCTTCCCGGGTCATCTGTTCCTCTCTCATTTCAACCGCGCACGCGATGCTGGCTGGCATATCACCGTTCATGCAGGCGAAGCGGCAGGCCCGGAAAGTATCTGGCAGGCGATCCGTGAACTGGGTGCCGAGCGTATTGGCCACGGCGTGAAGGCAGTAGAAGATCGCGCGTTGATGGATTTCCTTGCAGAACAGCGCATTGGCATTGAATCTTGCCTGACCTCCAACATCCAGACCAGCACGGTGCCAACGCTGGCGCAGCATCCGCTGAAAACGTTCCTGGAGCATGGCGTTCTGGCCTCGCTGAACACCGACGATCCGGCCGTTCAGGGGGTGGATATTATCCACGAATACAACATCGCTGCACCGCAGGCGGGGCTGAGCCGCGAGCAGATCCGTCAGGCACAAATTAACGGGCTGGAAAGTGCCTTCTTAACACCAGCGGAGAAACAGGCGCTACGCGAGAAGGTCGCTCAGAAGTAACATTATTGCCGGGTCGCACTGCGCGTACCCGGCCTGCAAGGATCTACGCCAGACAAAGCGTCGCGCGATGTTTGGCGGATTCAATCCCCAGTTCGATCAGCTCCATAATCTGGATAGCCTGACTGGCCGGAATCGGGTTTTCCCCGACACCGTTCAGCGCATCACGGACAGAGGCATAAAACGCGGGATAGTTACCCGGCAGAGTCAGCAGCGTTTCCTCAACCACCTCCTCACCTTCAACACGCGTCACTACGCCATCCCGCATGTCGTAACCCCAGTCTTCCTGCGGTAAACGCTCCCCGTTTTTCAGACGGTCTTCCTGCGGATCCAGACCAAACTTCACGTAGCTCCCCCGCGTACCGTGGAGGATATACCGCGCAGATTCTGCGGCGGCCAGCATCGTTCCGTGAAGCACGACACGGCGCTGCGGGTAACTTAAGATTGCGTGAAAGTAATCCGTCGTTTGTGCGCCAGGCCTGAGCTGAGCTGAGCCAGATCAACCGTCATGCTTACCGGCAGGCCAAACAGATTCACGGTCTGGTCGAGCAGATGCGGGGCTAAATCGTACCAGATACCGCTACCCGGCCCCGCCAGTTCCCGCCAGCGGTTACGCACCTGGGGACGGAAACGGTCAAAATGCGATTCAAAATAAACAATTTCCCCCAGTGTCCCCTCGCTGAGGAGCGCTTTTACCGTCAGAAAATCGCTGTCCCAGCGTCGGTTGTGGAATACCGACAGCAGTCTGCCAGAACTTCTTGCCAGCGCATCCAGTTCACGCGCCTGTGACAACGTCACGGTAAAGGGTTTATCGACAACCACATGCTTAGCGGCTTCCAGTGCGGCCTTCGCCAGCGGAAAGTGCGTGTCGTTCGGGGTGGGGATAACAATTAAATCAATATCTGGATCGTTGAAAAGATGTTTGGGCTCAGAGACCACCGGAACGGTGGGCCAGTCTGCATGCACTTTGGTTGCATCGCTGCTTGAAACCGCCGCCAGCGTCATTCCCGGCGTTCCGGCAATCAGAGGCGCGTGAAATGTTTTACTTGCATACCCGTAACCAATAAGCCCGACACGGATGCTATCACTCATAGTGTTGCCCTCTCATGTGATGTTCTTATTTCACACTGGCTATCCTGGTGTCACTACAGATTAATAATGTGCTATATGACTTAGAATAGCATCCTGTGCCGGTTGTTTTTGTTACATTAATGTAACCTTCTGATTTTGCTTAGGGGAAACGTTCCCAAAGCGCTTGCCGTGACAGAAACAGCACTGTAACATTTGCAATCTGTATTTATGGATAAATTACAAACACGAATCATGACGTCAATTATTAATAGAATCATTGAATTAGCGGGATGGATTGTTCTTGGGGTTTCGGTCATTTTGCTCGGCGTTGCCAGTCATATCGATAACTACCAGCCGCCGGAGCCTGTCACTGTCGCGCAACCGAAGTAGCCCGGGCTGCAATAAAGAGTGACATAATATGTCAGTTACTTATTGCCAGTCGTGTTGAACACGGTTAACCTTCTCTTCCAGGCATCAGTCGATGCCTGAATCTTTCAGCAAAGAAAACTCCTAATTTCGTCGCGTTACCTGAGTGGGCTGTTTACGTCTTTATTAATCCGTTTATTATTCGAACGAATTACCTTTAATGGTATTACTCACTTTTATATGGAAACTTATTAACATGACAGTTCAGGACTATTTATTAAAATTTCGCAAGATCAATTCCCTTGAGAGCCTGGAAAAACTGTTTGACCATCTGAACTACACGCTGTCGGATAATCAGGACATCATTAATATGTATCGCGCCGCTGACCATCGCCGTGCGGAGCTTGTCTCTGGTGGCCGTTTGTTCAACGTCGGTGAAGTGCCTAAATCTGTATGGCGTTACGTTTTATAAGAAAGTAGCCATCCGCGCGAAATGTTATATACTCTCCGCCCTGCAAACTGGCTGTACAACATTTCGCGCAGACTTATGGGAGAGTTCATGACCGCAACGCCTGGAGAAAGAATTGGAGGCTGGTTAATCGCCCCACTGGCATGGCTGCTGGTTGCCTTATTAAGCGCCTCACTTGCGCTGTTGCTTTACACTACAGCACTGATTACACCTCATGCAATCCAGACCCTGATGTCGCAAAGCGTGCTTAATATTGCGATGTGGTTTGTGTCTTTCGTTTTCGCGATCGCCATGTGGTACTACACGCTGTGGCTCACCATTGCGTTCTTTAAACGCCGCAAGAGTGTACCGAAACACTACATTATCTGGCTGCTCATTTCGGTGCTGCTGGCGGTAAAGGCGTTTGCTTTTTCACCGGTTTCCGACGCTCTGGCCGTTCGTCAGCTGCTCTTCCCGCTGCTGGCGGCTGCGCTGCTGGTGCCTTACTTCAAGCGTTCGACGCGGGTGAAAAAAACCTTCGTCAACCCGTAATAACCTTACAGTTAACCTGTTGTCGCCTGTTGTGGTTTATCCGATAATGGGCGGCTTTTTTATTTCAGGCTGAATAATGACCGATTACTTACTGCTCTTTGTCGGGACTGTGCTGGTTAACAACTTCGTTCTGGTGAAGTTTCTTGGCCTGTGCCCGTTTATGGGGGTTTCCAAAAAGCTGGAAACTGCAATGGGCATGGGGCTGGCGACAACCTTCGTCATGACGCTGGCCTCTGTCTGCGCGTGGTGGATTGATACCTGGATCCTCATCCCGCTGGGGTTAACCTATCTCCGCACGCTGGCTTTTATCCTGGTTATCGCGGTTGTTGTGCAATTTACCGAAATGGTGGTGCGCAAAACCAGCCCTGCGCTGTATCGCCTGCTGGGCATCTTTTTGCCGCTGATCACCACCAACTGCGCCGTACTTGGCGTGGCACTGCTGAACATCAACCTCGGGCATAACTTCATGCAATCGGCGCTGTATGGCTTCTCTGCCGCCGTCGGTTTCTCGCTGGTGATGGTGCTGTTTGCCTCTATTCGTGAACGCCTGGCGGCTGCGGACATCCCTGCGCCCTTTCGCGGGAATGCGATTGCACTGGTGACCGCAGGTTTAATGTCTTTGGCCTTTATGGGCTTTAGTGGGCTGGTGAAGTTGTAATGAATGCTATCTGGATTGCCATCGCCTCCATCAGCGTCCTGGGGTTGATGTTTGGCCTGATTCTGGGTTACGCCTCCCGTCGGTTTGCGGTCGAGGACGATCCGGTTGTAGAAAAAATTGATGAGCTCCTGCCGCAAAGCCAGTGTGGGCAATGTGGTTACCCTGGCTGTCGCCCCTATGCAGAAGCCGTCGGTATTCAGGGTGAGAAAATCAACCGCTGTGCGCCAGGTGGCGAAGCGGTGATGCTGAAAATAGCGGCCCTGCTTAACGTTGATCCGCAGCCTGTTGATGGTGATGCGGAGGTACAGGAGCCGGTTCGGGCCCTTGCCGTGATCGACGAAGCAAACTGTATTGGCTGTACCAAATGTATTCAGGCCTGCCCTGTCGACGCCATTGTTGGCGCAACCCGCGCCATGCATACCGTAGTGGCAGATCTGTGCACCGGCTGTAATCTCTGCGTGGCCCCCTGCCCGACACAGTGCATAGAATTGCGTCCGGTCGAAACGACTACCGAAAGCTGGAAGTGGGATCTTCAAACCATTCCGGTTCGCATCATTCCTGTGGAACAACATGCTTAAGTTATTTTCTGCGTTCAGAAAAGAGAAGATTTGGGACTTTGACGGCGGTATTCATCCGCCAGAGATGAAAACCCAGTCCAACGGTACGCCGCTGCGTCAAATTCCGCTGGCCACCCGTTACGTCATGCCGCTGAAACAACATATCGGCGCGGAAGGTGAACTGTGCGTAAAAGAAGGTGACATTGTCCTTCGCGGCCAGCCGCTGACCTTTGGTCGCGGACGTATGCTGCCGATACACGCCCCAACGTCCGGCAAAGTGGTGTCGATTGCGCCCCATACCGTTGCCCACCCTTCTGCACTGTCTGAACTGAGCGTCGTTATTGAAGCCGACGGTGAAGATCGCTGGATAGACCGTGACGGCTGGAGCGACTACCGCACCCAGAGTCGTGAAGCACTTATCGAACGCATTCATCAGTTCGGCGTTGCCGGTCTGGGTGGTGCAGGGTTCCCGACGGGCACCAAACTGCGCGGCGGCGGCGATAAAATTCAGACGCTGATCATCAATGCCGCCGAGTGCGAGCCATATATCACCGCCGATGACCGTCTGATGCAGGACTGTGCTGCACAGGTAGTGGAAGGTATCCGTATCCTCGCGCACATCCTGCAGCCGCGCGACGTGCTGATTGGTATTGAAGATAACAAATCGCAGGCCATTTCCATGCTGCGCGCAGTACTGGCAGGCTGTCATGATATCAGCCTGCGCGTTATCCCGACTAAATACCCGTCAGGTGGCGCGAAACAGCTGACACAAATTTTGACCGGTAAACAGGTTCCGCACGGCGGACGCTCCTCCGATATTGGCGTGCTGATGCAAAACGTCGGTACCGCCTATGCCGTGAAGCGTGCAGTGATTGACGGTGAACCGCTGACCGAGCGCGTGGTGACGCTGACCGGGGAGTCAGTTTCCCGGCCTGGCAACGTCTGGGCGCGTCTGGGTACGCCAGTGCGTCATCTTCTGGATCAGGCCGGGTTCTGCCCTGGCAGTGACCAGATGGTGATTATGGGGGGCCCTCTGATGGGCTTTACCCTGCCGTGGCTGGATGTCCCGGTCGTGAAGATCACCAACTGCCTGCTCGCCCCTTCCCCGACGGAAATGGGCGAAGAGCAGGAAGAGAAAGGCTGTATTCGTTGTAGCGCCTGCGCCGACGCCTGCCCGGCGGATCTGCTCCCGCAGCAGTTGTACTGGTACAGCAAAGGTCAGCTGCACGATAAAGCCAAAGCACATAACCTTGCCGACTGTATAGAATGCGGTGCCTGCGCCTGGGTGTGTCCAAGCAACATCCCGCTGGTGCAATATTTCCGTCAGGAGAAGGCTGAAATTTATGCCATCTCCCAGGAAGAGAAACGCGCTGCCGACGCAAAAGCCCGTTTTGAAGCCCGTCAGGCACGACTCGAACGCGAGAAAATGGCCCGTCAGGAGCGCCATAAGCAGGCAGCCGTCCAGCCTGGAGAGAAAGATCAGGATGCGATAAACGCCGCGCTGGCTCGCGTGCGGGAGAAAAAAGCTACCGCCGCACAAACCGTGGTGATCCCGGCAGGCGAGAAACCGGATAACAGCGAAGCCATTGCCGCCCGTGAAGCGCGTAAGGCCGCAGCACGCGCACGTCAGGCAGAGAAAGCACAAGACGTACAGCCGGAAGTGAACGCCGATCCGCGTAAAGCTGCCGTTGAAGCGGCTATTGCTCGCGCCAAAGCGCGTAAAGCCGGACAGCAGGACGTGGTTGTTGAGCCTGAACAGGTTGACCCACGTAAGGCTGCAGTGGAAGCGGCTATCGCCCGCGCCAAAGCGCGTAAAGCCGCGCAGCTGGAGCAAACCACGGAGTCAGACGCGCCGGTTGATCCGCGCAAAGCTGCCGTTGAAGCAGCGATTGCCCGGGCCAAAGCACGCAAAGCGGCACAGCAGGAAGAACAGCCCCTGACCGCAAATGACGATCCACGCAAAGCCGCCGTCGCTGCCGCGATTGCGCGCGTTCAGGCGAAGAAAGCCGCACAGCAAGCAGTTAACGAGGATTAAATGGTTTTCAGAATCGCAAGTTCCCCCTACACCCATAACCAGCGTCAGACGTCCCGGATTATGATGCTGGTCTGTCTGGCCGCACTGCCGGGCATCGCCGTACAGTGCTGGTTTTTCGGCTGGGGAACCCTTTTCCAGTTAGTCCTGGGTTGCGCCAGTGCGTTAACGGCTGAAGCGCTGGTGCTGAAGCTGCGTAAGATGGATGTCTCCCGTATTCTGAGCGACAACTCCGCGCTGTTAACCGGCCTGCTACTGGCTATCAGTATTCCACCGTTTGCTCCGTGGTGGATGGTGGTTCTCGGTACCGTGTTCGCAGTGATCATTGCCAAACAACTCTATGGCGGGCTGGGCCATAACCCGTTTAACCCGGCGATGATCGGTTACGTGGTTCTGCTGATCTCCTTCCCGGTACAGATGACCAGCTGGTTGCCGCCGCACGAAATAGCAGCCACAGTGCCAGGTTTTATGGATGCCCTGCAGATGATCTTTACCAGCCATACGGCATCCGGTGCCGATATGAACACGCTGCGTATGGGTGTGGACGGTATCAGCCAGGCCACCCCACTTGATACCTTTAAAACCTCCCTGCATGCCGGGCACAGCGTTGAGCAGATCATGAAATCGGCGATTTACAGCGGTGTGCTGGCAGGTGCTGGCTGGCAGTGGGTCAACCTGGCGTATCTGCTGGGTGGCGTGTTCCTGTTGCAACAAAAAGCGATTCGCTGGCATATTCCGGTCAGTTTCCTTGTGACGCTGGCAGTCTGTTCCACGCTGGGCTGGGTGTTTTCTCCTGAGTCACTTGCCAGCCCGCAGATGCATCTGCTCTCCGGCGCGACCATGCTGGGTGCGTTCTTTATCCTGACCGACCCGGTCACAGCGTCTACCACCAATCGCGGTCGCCTGATTTTCGGCGCGCTCGCCGGGCTGCTGGTGTGGCTTATTCGTAGCTTTGGCGGCTACCCGGACGGTGTTGCCTTCGCCGTCCTGCTTGCCAACATCACCGTTCCGCTCATTGACTACTACACGCGTCCGCGTGTGTATGGTCATCGTTAAGGGTTTCGCTATGCTGAAAACAATGCAAAAACATGGCGTCACGCTGGCCATTTTCGCCGCCGTCCTGACAGGGCTGACGGCGCTGGTAAACGCACTGACCAAAACGACCATTGATGAACAGGCAGCGAAGCAGCAAAAAGCGTTGTTCGATCAGGTGATTCCGTCTGACGTCTACGATAATGATCTGCAGAAAAGCTGTTTCGTGGTGCAGGCACCGCAGTTAGGCAAAGGCACACATCGCGTCTTTATTGCCCGCAAAGGGGATAAGGCCGTGGGCGCGGTCATGGAAGCGACGGCCCCCGACGGGTATTCCGGTGCCATTCAACTGCTCGTTGGCAGCGATTTTTCCGGTACCGTGCTGGGTACCCGCGTGACGGCACATCATGAAACGCCAGGGCTGGGAGATAAAATCGAACTGCGTCTGAGCGACTGGATTTTGCATTTTGCCGGTAAAGTGATCCACGGTGAGACAGACACGGCTTTCGCCGTGAAGAAAGATGGCGGCGAATTCGACCAGTTCACGGGCGCAACCATTACCCCGCGCGCCGTCGTCAATGCCGTAAAACGAGCCGGGTTGTATGCAGAAACACTGCCCGCGCAAATTAATAATCTTCCGGCCTGTGAGGAGTAGTCATGAGCCAGGTTAAAGAGGTTATCGTCCAGGGGCTGTGGAAAAACAACTCCGCACTGGTGCAATTGCTGGGGATGTGCCCGCTGCTGGCAGTGACATCCACCGCCACCAACGCGCTTGGCCTGGGGCTGGCGACAACGCTGGTGCTGACCCTGACCAACCTGTCCATCTCCGCGCTGCGCCGCTGGACACCGTCGGAAATCCGCATTCCGATTTACGTGATGATCATCGCTTCGGTGGTGAGTATCGTTCAGATGCTGATTAACGCCTATGCTTTTGGTCTGTACCAGTCTCTGGGGATTTTTATTCCGCTTATCGTGACCAACTGTATTGTGGTCGGACGCGCTGAAGCCTTTGCGGTGAAGAACAGCCCGGCAATGTCAGCCCTGGATGGTTTTTCCATCGGCATGGGTGCGACCTGCGCAATGTTTGTTCTGGGATCTCTGCGTGAAATTCTGGGCAACGGAACGCTGTTTGACGGTGCCGATGCGCTGCTGGGCGGCTGGGCAAAAGCGTTGCGTATCGAGGTGTTCCATACGGATACACCATTCCTGCTGGCGATGTTACCGCCGGGCGCTTTTATTGGCCTCGGCATGATGCTGGCGGTAAAATATCTGATTGATGAGAAACGTAAACGCCGTGCTGCCGAGCGCAGCGTACAGGAAGGGATACCCGAGAAGGCCTCATGAATAAAGAAAAACGCATCGCGATCCTGACCCGTCTGCGGGACGAGAACCCACATCCGACGACGGGGCTGAATTTTAACTCGCCGTTTGAGCTATTGATCGCCGTGTTGCTTTCGGCGCAGGCCACTGACGTGAGCGTCAATAAAGCGACTGCCCTGCTCTATCCGGTAGCCAACACGCCAAAGGCGATGCTGGAGCTTGGTGTAGATGGCGTGAAGTCGTATATCAAAACCATCGGCCTGTTTAACAGCAAAGCGGAAAACGTCATCAAGACCTGCCGGATTTTGCTTGAACAGCACGGCGGTGAAGTACCGGAAGATCGTGCTGCGCTGGAGGCGTTACCTGGCGTTGGGCGTAAAACAGCTAACGTGGTGTTGAACACTGCGTTTGGCTGGCCAACTATCGCCGTTGACACCCATATTTTCCGCGTATCCAACCGCACTCGCTTCGCACCGGGTAAGAACGTAGAACAGGTTGAAGAGAAACTGTTAAAAGTGGTTCCCGCCGAATTTAAGGTCGATTGCCATCACTGGTTGATTCTGCATGGCCGTTATACCTGCATTGCGCGCAAGCCTCGCTGCGGCTCCTGTATCATTGAAGATCTCTGCGAATACGATAGCAAAGAATCATTGTAAGGGTTGCAGGCGGCAGTGACGTCAGAATGCCCCGGCAGATGATGCTGTCGGGGCATGACGTTCTGTCTGGCTTCCTACTTTTTCCGCGTGTCAATGAAACGCATAATCACCACATAGAAAACGGGCACAAAGAAAACGGCGAGTAAAGTACCACTTATCATACCGCCGAAAACGCCCGTACCAATTGCGTGCTGCGTACTGTCGCTTGCTCCGCTGGCGAACATCAGTGGCACGACCCCCAGCGTAAAAGCAAGTGACGTCATGAGTATCGGCCTTAAGCGTTGCTTCGACGCAGCTAAAGTTGCCTGTATCAACGTGTGACCCTGAGCCCGTAACTGCCTCGCAAACTCTATAATCAGAATCGCATTTTTGGCAGACAGCCCTATCAGGGTTATCAGCCCCACTTTGAAAAAGACATCGTTCGTCATATTCGCAATGGTCACAGCCAGAACCGCGCCGAGGAGCCCCAGCGGAACAACCAGCATAACCGCAAACGGAATAGACCAGCTTTCATACAGTGCCGCCAAAACCATAAACACCACTAAAATCGACAGGACAATGAGCCCCGGGAGTTGAGATGCAGACTCTTTTTCCTGTAATGAGCTGCCCGCCCATTCTCCTGCAAAACCTGCGGGTAAACGCCCTGCCAGCGTTTCCATCTCTGCCATCGCAGTACCACTGGATCCCCCCGGAGCCGCGCTGCCGGTGATGCGTATAGCAGGATACCCCTGATAACGATTTAACTGCTGTGGTGCGACGGCCCAGGATTGGGTCACAAATGTCGACAAGGGTACCATTTGCCCCAAGCGGTTTTTTACCGGGATGTTCAGTAACTGCTCAGGCTGCATGCGGTAAGGTGCATCGGCCTGTACAATAACCTGCTGAACCCGGCCATTATTTGTGTAGTCATTGACGTAATTTGAGCCTGTTGTGACGGAAAGCGTTTGATTAATCTCTTCAAACGACACGCTCATGGCTTCCGCCTTTTCCCTGTCCACATTAAGGGCCAGACGGGTTCCCTCCGGAAGCCCATCAATATAAACATCCGTCAATTGTGAACTCTGGTTGGCATGCCGCACGAGCTCATCCGCTGCATTTTTTAATGCCTGATACCCCTTCCCCCCTCTGTCCTGCAGGTAATAGGTAAATCCGGATGAGGTCCCCATATCGGAAATTGCCGGTGGAAGCAGGCTCATTGTGACCGCATCAGGAACAGCTTCCATTCTGGACTGGATATGGTCGGCTTCATCCTGCGCGGTGGCTCCCTTACGGTATTTCCAGTCTTTCAGCGTGGTGAAGGACATTGCCGAATTCGGCCCTGAACCTGAAAACCCAAATCCGAGGATCATGATGTTGCTTTCAATTGCCTGCCGTGACGCAATTTCATCTTCAAATGTTTTCACCACCTTCAGGGTACGCTGCATCGTGGCGTCTGCAGGCAGCTGGATAGAAGACATAAAGTAGCCTTGATCTTCGTCTGGCAGAAACGAAGAAGGTAACGAGGATAACCCGACAAACAAGGCACTACATAATGCAGCATACAGCAGCATCATGCGCCCGGTCCGCTTCAGAACACCGCCCAGACCGGACTCATAAAAGGACGTGAGCGTGTGGAAACGTGCGTTAAACCACAACGAAAACGCATTGCCTCTGTTCTTCTGGCCAGGTGGATGAGGCTTAAGCAACGTGGCACACAGCGCAGGTGTAAGCGTTAGCGCCAGAAATGCCGATAACAAAATAGACACGGCCATAGAAATACAAAATTGCCGGTAAATGATGCCGACGGAACCGGTCGCAAAACCCATTGGAATAAATACGGCGGTGAGTACGAGCGTAATGCCTATGATTGCTGGCGTGATCTCATGCATAGCTTCCCGCGTTGCATCCCGGGGAGACAACCCTTTTTCTTCCATCAGACGTTCGACGTTCTCTACGACAACAATGGCGTCATCAACGATGATGCCAATCGCCAGCACCATACCAAACATCGTCAGAATGTTGATGGAATAACCACTTAATAGCATCACGGTAAAGGTCCCCAGAAGTGCCACCGGTGCCACAATAGCCGGGATCAGCGTGCAACGTATCTTGTGCAGAAAAAGCAGCATCACAAGGAAGACCAGCACCATCGCTTCAGCAAAAGTCTGCATGACTTTCAGAATTGAAAGCTTCACAAAGGGAGCGGTATCAAAGGGAACCGTAAACGCCATCCCTTCAGGAAGAACACCTGAAAGCTCGCTAATCCGTTCGCGAATTCCCGATGCCGTGCTTATCGCATTTGCGCCAGGCGAAAGCTGGATAGCGGCTGCCGTGGCAGGTACCCCCTTCTCGCGGATGCCGAAAGCATAACTTTGCAGCCCGGACTCAACGCGAGCGATATCGGACAACTTCAGACGTGCGCCTGTCGTCTCTGACTTAATGGTGATATTGCGAAAAGCATCCACAGAGGAGAGCTGCCCCATCACCGTAATCGGATACGTCACCCCCTGCCCGGGTACTGTAGGCTCATCGCCCGTTCTGCCAGGTGAAACGATCATGTTTTGCTGGGCAACGGCAGTCAGTACGTCGGTGACAGAAAGGCCAAAACTGTGCAGTTTCATTGGATCCAGCCATATCCGCAGGGCTTTTTCACCGCCAAACAACTGAACTTTTCCCACGCCTGGCACCCGCCGAAGCTCATCGCTCACGTTTCTGGCAAAATAGTCGCTCAAATCTGCTTCCTGGTACTCTCCTGTGCTGGAGGTTAACCCCACCATCATCAGAAACCCGGAATTTGCCGCCTCAACGTTAATACCGTTTTGACGAACTGCCTGAGGTAGACGGGGCTCCACAATTTTTATCTGGTTTTGCAGATCCATCTGAGCAAGTTTAATGTCTGTGCCAGGCCTGAACGTGACCGTAATAGAAGCTGTACCGCTGGTATCGCTGGAGGATTCAAAATAAAGCAAATTATCCACGCCAGAAATTTCACGTTCGATGAGTGAAACGACGGATGTGTTCATGACGTCAGGACTGACGCCAGGGTAACTGACCGAAATAATGATACCAGGCGGCGCGACTGCCGGATACTGAGCGACGGGTAGACGCGGTATAGACAATATTCCAGTCAGGACGATGAACAGCGCCACTACCCAGGCGAAAACAGGACGTTCAATAAAAAATTGTGGCATTAAATATACTTCCAGTCAGCTAACATAACGTTCAGGTAAGTCAGAATGCTCCACCCGATAAACGTCTATCGTCGTCGGTTGTTACCCGTTTACCGGGATCCCGGAGTGGCAAAATTTTTGTAAGCAGCTGCGGAATGTCATCCAGATAAAGCGACATTCAGCATGTGTTGAGTCTACGGTGTACATGTTTAGAGTGTATGGGGGGTTTATGGAGGAAATGTTGAGCCAGGCTCAGAGATCTTGCGCCCCCCTATTTAGATAAATATGTAATATCTGAATTTGTGTTACACATGCATTCAAATCATTCTCATGATCAGATATAAAGGTGAGCCAATAAAAAAGATCAACAAAAAACATTCATAGTAAAAGACCAGATCGTCTATATCTGGCGGAACATTCAGCAGCGTGGTGAAGATAAGGATAAGGTAAGCAAAAATCACCACCAAACCAAAAGTCAAAATACATAACTCCTTAAGCGCCCCTGATTTTTTTTGCGAAATGAGTAACAGAACTGACATTGATATGCAGCCATAAATCAACGGTGACGAGAGGATGGTTGACGCCACTTGCTCTTCTTCATTGTGCATCAGAACCAGCCAAAGATAGAGCAACCCCCAGGACATTAACAGGAATACAAATGAGATGCTGATTTTTCTGGATACTGCATATTTTTTAATGTTCATACTCATTAGCGTCGAAATTTAATTAATGTGGCAAGTCATGGACAGGTTCTTTTTCCAGAAGTTCATTTGTTCACAGAATATATCCTTCCCATCTATACCTGAATGCACGCCCTGCACACTATTACACTACAGTGTTGAGTGTTTATTTCCGTAATGTGGAGCCAATGTGGAGATACCATTCTAAATAACCTTTATCACTTACCTGATACAACAATGGAAATTTTCACTATAACTGCAACTTTTACATAAAAGGAGGGTCTGAATGCTTCATACAGACCTGACAGGTCAAACAATGGGCGTTAATTTGCTTTTGGTATCAAATTTTTCAGCCATATACTCAGATAAGACATAGCATATATTATCCGTACAACAGGAGATAAAATGAACAAAAACAACCTAATCCTGGTTGCCGAAGATGATGATGAAATCGCCGATATCCTGATGAGCTATTTACAACGTGCGGGAATGAAGACGCTCAGGGCGGCGGATGGCGAGCTGGCAATAAGCCTTAGTCGCCTTAATAAACCCGATCTTATCTTGCTGGACATCCACCTGCCCGTGTTTGATGGCTGGAGTGTCCTGACAACGTTGCGTAAAGAAAGTAATGTTCCCGTCATTATGGTCACCGCGCTTGATCAGGATATGGATAAACTCATGGGCTTACGGCTTGGTGCTGATGATTATGTTATCAAACCCTTTAATCCTTCCGAGGTGGTTGCAAGGGTTGAAGCGGTGCTGCGCCGAACAAAACCCAACGCACAGCAGGCTGGTGCCAGACCACTCAGAACGCCATTTATTACCATCTACCCTGATGATTTCTATATTGAGATCACCGTCGGGAGTGACGTTGTTACCCCGGTACTGACAACAACCGAATTTAAGCTCCTGACTTATCTGGCCAGAAACCCGAGAAAAGTGTGTTCCCGTGAAGAATTACTTAACGCCTGCCTGCCCGAAGGCGACACGCTTGACCGAACGGTAGACAGCCACATGAGTAAACTGCGTAAAAAACTTGAACACGCAGGCCTTAAAGGGGTTCCAGAAAGTATAAGGGGGATGGGTTACCGGTTGGGTGAGAATAAATGAGAAAAGAGCCTATTCTGAGCCGTCAAATATTGACGTACATGCTATCGCTAACGTTCATCATCATTATTATCTCCATCGTGGGAACCTATTTATTTTATACCTTTTTAATAGATTACATTCCGGGAGGTCTGGCATCCGGAGAAGAAGACAAGATGACCTTGCTGGACTGGTCATGGATAATCATCGCGACAACAACCAGTCTGATGATTTCCCTCTTTTTCACATTGAAATTGTCAGCAAGAATACTGACTCCGCTAAACGCTGTAGCCTATAGCCTGAAACGCATTTCACAAGGGGATCTTGATGCCAGGGCGTATTGTGCTACGTCGCAGTTGGGGGAGATAAATAACCTTGTTAATGATTTCAACGAAATGGCCGAAAAGTTGCAAACGCTGGAGGCCCAGAGACAGTCGTGGAATGCGGCTATTGCCCATGAACTCAGAACACCCGTGACGATTCTGCGGGGACGGCTTCAGGGGCTGGTAGACGGTGTTTTTGAACCGGACGCGGCTTTGTTCAAAAATCTGCTCAAGCAAACCGAAGGGTTAACCCATCTGATTGAAGATCTCAGGGTTGTTAGCTCTTCCGGAGGAGCAGGTTATACATTATCACCCTGTGAAGTTGATCTTCAGGAAACGATAACAAGTGCGCTTGATGCCTTCGCGATGGAATTTAAAAGCAATCATTTCAATATTATAACTGAACTCAGACACCAGCACTGCGTCTGCGATCCCTTGCGCATTATTCAGTGCCTGACCGTACTCTTTGATAATGCCTTACACTATTCAACATCGAAGACACTCGTCGTGAGAAATGGCGTTACTGATAAAGAAAACTACATTCTGATTGAGGATAAGGGCCCCGGCATTCCCCAACCATTTCAGAAATTTTTGTTCCAGCCCTTTCAGCGTGGAGAAGGCGCACGAGAAGCCAATCCCGAAGGGTGCGGGCTTGGGTTATCGGTGGTCAGAGCTATCATGTTAGCCCACAGTGGTGATGCAAGTTACAGGCTAACGCAGCAGAATCACTCAGTATTCAGGCTGTCATGGCCAGTGGCTAAGTAACGTCAGCGACATCATGAAACAGGCTCATGCGAGCCTGTTTTCTACTGGCGTTAAGTGCCACATCTCCCCGAGTCTGGCATCCCACTCTGACGGTGTTATTTTAAGCTTCCCGCGTTTTGGGCTTAATGTAATTTCACTGAAGTAGATTTCATCTTTGTTTAGCATAAGATCAACACGACAATAATCTATTCCCTTTGCTAACTCCTGTGATGCAGCAATGGCATGACGAAATGATTCAGGCTCCTGAATCATATGTGGTGTATTCGGGTATTCCATCTGGAATGGTTGCAATCGCCAGGACCTATCATAAACATTGATAAAACCTTTCCCACTATCATCGGTGAAATCTGCCTCAACGAAGCAGGCAACACCATGAAAACAATGCACCCGCAGCATTTCAGGAGTATTGTTCCTGTCCTGACCCGAAAACAAATCTATGTACTCTTCGCAGAGAATGACTGGCTTGATATTCTTATATTGCCACTCCCTCGTGGTGTAATACATATTTCGTTTTAACGCAAATTTAAGCCTGTTCGCCGCTTTTGTGGTGTTAAATCCGTCCCGACTTGTGCAAATGACGGTGCTCCCGCAGTCATGATTACACTTCAGAACAAACTTCTCAGGTAACACGCTAAAATCGATATCTTCTGCTTTATTATAGATACCAATCAGAGGTACCGTTTTAATTTTTTGCGTTCTGGCGTGAACATACTCCCGAACCGCAAGCTTATCAGCAAGAAACGTATATAACGTGTTATGGTCAAATATCAGTCTGTGACATAGCTTTTCGTTCAGCGTTACAGGCTGCCTTAAGTTTGAAAGTTTACCTGATGATTTATAAAGTCTGGTTGTATGGAAGTGCAAGTCTGTTGTGAAAAAAGACCGCCATTTCCTGAGCAAATATTCAGCATATTTTAAATGACCGTTAAGTTTGTTCATTGTTCCTCCTGGGCACAATGAACATTTTGCTAGCGGATGATTGATTTATATTGTGCAAATTATGGAGAGGATATGGAGCAGGCCCTGCCATGGATATATTTTTTGCCGTTATTGACATAAGAGGCATACGTCAATTAGCATCCGATAAGGACGTTGCATAAAAATGAAGGCCGTAACATCGCTGTAATCGGTCTGAAGTAAGATATGCGCTGTCGCTATTTCGATAATAAAATAAGCAACCGTTCCATTCCAGGATAATTCGGCACTCTGTATGATATCCGGTATTGTCACAGAAGCGTCATTTTGGGTTGCTAAATAATAACTACGTCTGTACCAGACGATCAGATATAGCGCATCTGCTGAAGAGGATCGCTCCTCTTTCTGGACTGCATGGCCTTCAACACTTTTCAGGATAATTACAAATGCAATGGCGCAACACCGCAACCCACTTTGGCGTGCTCGCTAAATTCTTCCACTGGACCACTGCTGCCGCGTTTATCGCCGCTTACATCGTCGTCTATTATGTCATCTGGTTCATGGACGACACTTCGCAGGGATCCTGGCCAGTACTCAATATTCATTGGGTACTGGGTTTACTGGTGGGCTTCCTGGTGCTTCCGCGCTTGCTGTGGCGGTTGCTGAACGTACAGCCTGAAGAAGTGCCCGGCTCCAGCCTTGAACACACGCTTGCGAGCGTCGCGCATTGGGGTCTGTACGGACTGCTGGTTATGATGCCGCTGACCGGATACCTCGGCACCGGGGCCCCCACGAATTTCGGGCTATTCAGCGTAACCGGCTTCAACGAAACCCGGCTGTTCGGGTGGATAAGCAGCACCTGGGGTTTGAGCTTTGAAGCATTTGAGGTGCCCATTGATGCAGTGCATCACTTTTTAGGTAAATGGGTGGCGTGGGTCGTGGTGGGTCTGCATATAGCCGCTGCACTTTTCCATCACTGGGTGCGTCGTGACGACGTGCTGACACGTATGTTGCCTTAGTCGATGGGCTGAAAATATTCGATGGCGTACTGAGCTATCACTGCTGGCATTCAGACAGGAATGCTGATTGCCAGCCAAAAAATCTCTACCGCTTAATATTCGTTTTCGTAACCCCTCTTCCTGTCAATTACCCGGTCATTTAGCACTCAAACAGGTTAATTGTTTTTTCATCACCCAAAATTTCTATACATCTGTGATCGAGATCACTCTGATAACGTCATGTTGGATTTTTGTTGTTAAAACCGCCGCAACCCCTTAGCCAGACAAGATTTAACCGCCCATCAGCAACATATAAGACCAGTCATTTTTCAGATTATAGGCTATATCACTGCCGTAAAGGTCAAATAGCAGAACATATTGCCGAAAGGGGGCCTCCAGGGGTTTTTGGCAGTGAAAAAAACCACCAATGCTCAACCATCAAAATTTAACGCTGAATAACATTTGTATGACCCGATGATTATACCGCCCCAGTTATATGTAACAGAGTATTACAAACGTATTGCCAGACGGGTCAGGATAGTGAACATTACCCGCCGTTTCCCCTCCCAATATAACTATAAGGCGGATGGACTACGGCCATCACGCTATGAACACCCCCGTTAATATGGGATGTAAAAAAAGAGGTATATGTGTCTACTGCAAACAATAAACCAACAGATGAAAGCGTGAGTCTTAACGCTTTTAAACAACCAAAAGCGTTCTATCTCATCTTCTCTATCGAGTTATGGGAGCGTTTTGGTTATTACGGCCTGCAAGGGATCATGGCGGTTTACCTGGTCAAACAACTGGGTATGTCCGAAGCGGATTCCATCACGCTGTTCTCTTCTTTCAGTGCCCTCGTGTACGGTCTGGTCGCAATTGGCGGCTGGCTGGGTGATAAAGTCCTCGGTACCAAACGTGTGATTATGCTGGGCGCTATCGTTCTGGCCATTGGTTACGCGCTGGTTGCATGGTCTGGCCACGATGCCGCTGTCGTCTATATGGGTATGGCGACCATCGCAGTAGGTAACGGTCTGTTCAAAGCGAACCCGTCTTCCCTGCTCTCTACCTGCTACAGCAAAGATGACCCACGTCTGGACGGTGCATTCACGATGTACTACATGTCCGTGAACATCGGTTCCTTCTTCTCTATGCTGGCAACACCGTGGCTGGCAGCAAAATTCGGCTGGAGCGTTGCGTTCTCTCTGTCCGTTGTCGGTATGCTGATCACCGTAGTGAACTTTGCCTTCTGCAAACGCTGGGTTAAAAACTACGGTTCAAAACCAGACTTCGAGCCAGTGCATATGGGCAAACTGCTGGCAACCATCGTTGGCGTGGTGATCCTCGCAACGATCGCAACCTGGCTGCTGCATAACCAGGGCGTTGCGCGTGCCGTTCTGGGTCTGGTTGCTCTGGGTATTGTGTGCATCTTCGCGAAAGAAGCCTTCGCCATGCAGGGTGCTGCACGTCGTAAGATGATTGTGGCGTTCATCCTGATGCTGGAAGCGGTTATCTTCTTCGTACTGTACAGCCAGATGCCAACGTCTCTGAACTTCTTCGCCATCCGTAACGTAGAGCACTCCATCCTGGGTATCGCGTTCGAGCCGGAGCAGTATCAGGCGCTGAACCCGTTCTGGATCATGATTGGTAGCCCAATTCTGGCTGCTATCTACAACAAGATGGGCGACCGTCTGCCAATGCCACACAAGTTTGCTATCGGCATGGTACTGTGCTCTGGTGCATTCCTGGTGCTGCCACTGGGCGCGAAATTTGCGACCGACGCAGGTATCGTCTCCGTGAACTGGCTGATCCTGAGCTACGCGCTGCAGTCTATCGGTGAGCTGATGATCTCTGGTCTGGGTCTGGCAATGGTTGCACAGCTGGTTCCACAGCGTCTGATGGGCTTCATCATGGGTAGCTGGTTCCTGACCACTGCAGGTGCAGCCATCATCGCGGGTAAAATCGCGAACCTGATGGCGGTGCCTGATAACGTGACCGACCCACTGGTTTCCCTGAATGTCTACGGTAGCGTATTCATGCAGATTGGCATTGCAACAGCGGTTATCGCCGTTCTGATGCTGCTGACAGCGCCTAAACTGAATCGTATGACCCTGGACGACGACAAAATCGCAAAAGCGACCAAAACCGCTACCGCGTAATGTCATCGGGAAACGACTGAACAGAAGCCGCTAACTTTGCGTTAGCGGCTTTTTTTTTATCCGTTCGCGCACTAACATAGCTGGAACCTCAGCAAAAAGGAGTTACCGATGAAACTGTTCTACAAACCGGGCGCGTGCTCTCTTGCTTCTCATATTACCCTGCGCGAGAGCGGCAAAGATTTCACGCTGGATGGCGTTGACCTGATGAAAAAACGCCTGGAAAACGGCGATGACTTCTTTGCTATCAACCCGAAGGGACAAGTTCCGGCCCTGCTGTTAGATGACGGTACGCTCTTGACTGAAGGCGTGGCGATCATGCAATTCCTGGCCGATAGCGTGCCTGACCGTCAACTGCTGGCACCTGTAAGCAGCATTTCCCGCTACAAGACGCTGGAGTGGCTGAACTACATTGCAACCGAGCTGCACAAAGGCTTCACGCCACTGTTCCGCCCGGATACACCAGAAGAGTTCAAGCCGACGGTGCGTGCCCAACTGGAGAAAAAGCTGCATTACATTAACGACTCGCTGAAAGACGATCAGTGGATTTGTGGTACGCGGTTCACCATTGCCGATGCCTATCTGTTTACCGTTCTGCGCTGGGCGCGGGCGGTTAAACTGAACATGGAAGGGTTAGACCATATTGCATCTTATATGGAACGTGTGGCAGCGCGCCCTGCGGTGGCTGCGGCGCTGAAAGCGGAAGGATTGAACTAAGCTGTTTGTCTTGCCGGGTGGCGCTAACGCTTACCCGGCATACAAAATGCAAACCGTTATAATTGTGTCGCGCTGAAATACTGCTCCGGCTTCGCGATACGCTCCTGCGCCGCAACGACCTGTAACTCATATTCCTGTCTGCTTTTCGTCGCAACCATGATTTCGTAAACCGCCGCAGTAACATGCTCCAGCGCATCACGCAGCGTCGCTCCCTGAAGCAACTTCACCAACAGCAGGCCGCTGGTCACATCACCAACGCCAACCGGCTGACGTGCGCCAAAATCCACCAGCGGACGGCTGATATGCCAGGCTTCGTCTTTGGTCACCAGCAGCATCTCAAAACGATCCTGGCTCACTCCTGCACGCGCAAGATGTTTCACCAGCACAATCTCTGGCCCCAGGGCAATCAGCTCACGGGAAGCGCTAACCGCCTCTTCTACGCTGTTGACCGGATGCTCGCAAAGGATCTCCAGCTCGATCAGGTTTGGCGCAATAATATCGCTGGCAGGCAGCGCGTGACGAACATGGAATTCAGCCACACCGGGGGCCACAATGCAGCCTTTCTCCGGATGCCCCATCACAGGGTCGCAGAAGTATTTTGCCGCCGGGTTCGCCGCTTTCACCTGACGCACGATGCCGAGAATATGTTCTCCCTGCTCTGCCGAACCGAGGTAACCGCTCAGGACGGCGTCACAGCGTTTAAGCTGATCGATATCGGCAAGGCCTTGTACAATCTCCGTCAGATGCGAAGGCGGCATCACACAGCCGGCCCATTTACCGTATTGCGTGTGGTTTGAGAACTGTACGGTATTGAGGGGCCAGACGTTGGCCCCGAGGCGACGCATCGGGAATTCCGCAGCGCTGTTGCCAGCATGTCCAAAAACGACGTGAGACTGAATGGCGAGGATGTTCTTCATTTTTTGCTTACCAAACCCTTACAAACAAAAAGGGCGTGGTTTCCCACGCCCCTGCATACAGTTAATTACTTCCAGCAGACCAGACAGTAATTTTTCTTACCGCGACGCAGCAACGTGTAACGTCCGTACAGACGATCGCTGTCAACGAAGGTGTATTCCGGGTCAGCCTGTTTTTCACCGTTGATGGTGATCGCGTTAGAAGCGATGGTTTTGCGAGCCTGACCGCGGGACGGCTGCAGCTCAGAGTCCACCAGCGCCTGCATCAGGTCTGCACCTTTTTCCATTTCAACCATCGGCACACCATCCTGCGCCAGCTGTTCGAAGTCCGCTTCGCTCAAATCGCTCAGCGTGCCGTTGAACAGGCTTGCAGTAATGCGTTTTGCCGCCGCCAGACCTTCTTCACCGTGAACCAGTTTGGTCACTTCATCAGCCAAAACGTACTGAGCGCGTGGCGCTTTACCGCTGTTTTTGTCTTCTTCTTCCAGGGCATTAATTGCGTCAATGTCCATAAAGGTGAAGAACTTCAGGAAGCGGTACACATCAGCATCAGCCGTGTTGATCCAGAACTGGTAGAATTTGTACGGGCTGGTTTTCTTCGGATCGAGCCATACCGCACCGCCTTCGGTTTTACCGAATTTAGTCCCGTCTGCTTTGGTGATCAGCGGAACAGTCAGGCCAAAGACCTGGTTCTGGTGCAGACGACGCGTCAGATCGATACCGGAGGTGATGTTACCCCACTGGTCTGAACCCCCAATTTGCAGGGAAACACCGTGCAACTTGTTCAGGCAGGCAAAGTCATAACCCTGCAACAGGTTGTAGGAGAACTCGGTAAAGGAAATCCCCTGGTCGTCACGATTCAGACGCTGCTTCACCGCTTCTTTGTTGATCATCTGGTTAACAGAGAAGTGTTTACCGATATCACGCAGGAAGGTCAGCACGTTCATGCCACCAAACCAGTCGTAGTTGTTCGCGGCAATGGCAGAGTTTTCACCACAGTTGAAGTCGAGGAACGGTGCAACCTGTTTGCGGATTTTGTCCACCCACTCCTGCACGGTGTCTTCGGTGTTCAGTTTACGCTCAGCGGCTTTAAAGCTTGGGTCGCCAATCAGACCGGTCGCGCCGCCAACCAGGGCAACAGGTTTATGGCCTGCCATCTGGAAGCGTTTCAGGCATAACAATGGAACAAGATGCCCCAAATGCAAGCTGTCAGCGGTGGGATCGAAGCCGCAATAGAGCGCGATCGGGCCTTGCGCCAGTCGCTCTGCTAACGCTTCCTCGTCCGTCACCTGGGCCACGAGGCCCCGCTCTTGCAATTGTTTAATCAAGTTACTGCTTGCCATCAAATTCTCCATGTATAAACGACTGCACCTTTGCCGGTACACGACTTTTCGCCTGATGCGAAAGGTACATAGAATAAAGCGCTGACGCACGTAGCGCTAGCGCTTAAAACAACAAATTTCGGGGATTACGGAGCCAGTCTGTCGATTTTCCAGCCACCGTTGTCACGCTGGTATAAAAAGCGGTCGTGCAGGCGATGTTCGCCCCCCTGCCAGAACTCCATCTGTTCGACTGGAATGCGGAAACCGCCCCAGAAGCTGGGGAGAGGAACTTCCCCCTTCTGGAACTTCTGTTTCAGCTCAAGGAATTTACTTTCCAGCACACCGCGGGCAGAGATACGGCTGGACTGTTTTGATACCCAGGCCCCGATCTGGCTGTCGCGCGGACGGCTATGGAAATACTTCACCACTTCCAGCGTGGAGAGGCGTTCCGCTTTACCGGTCACCATGACCTGGCGTTCCAGCATGTGCCACGGAAACAGCAGGCTAATGCGAGGGTTGTTTTCCAGATGGTGAGCTTTGCGGCTGCCCAGGTTGGTATAAAACACCAGCCCTTTTTCGTCATAGTGCTTAAGCAGAACGATGCGCTGATAAGGCTGACCATTCTCGTCAACCGTCGCGACAACCATCGCGGTTGGATCGGCAAGTTTCGCTTCACAGGCCTGCTTCAGCCAGCGTTCAAAAAGCACCAGAGGTTCGGCGGGAAGATCCTGGCGGCGCAGGCCGCCTTTGGTGTATTCACGGCGCAGATGCGCAATTTGCTGCAGTTCGTCGTTATCTGACATGGCGTTAGCTGAAATAGACATTGGGTGGCGCTATTGTGCGCCGCCCCTGTAAAAATCTCAACGCTTCGGATTTTGCAGCTGGCAATTGTTCAGCACGATGCGGTCGCGTTTGTAAACCGTTGCACTGTCACCTTTTGACCAGAATACGTAGATACCGTCCGTATACCGTGCGCCAGAGGCCGACATCCCCTGCTTCAGATTAAGCAATTTGTTGTCGTAGACAAAGCTGGCTTCCTGACGCGGGTTATTCAGCTTCACGGTCAGCGGTTTTTCATCACAGCGATACTCCAGCGTATCTGTCTGCATGCGCTCAACGAGCTGGTTATAGACGCTGCACCCTGTCAGTAGAAAAGGGAGAGCAACAAGAAGAAGTTTTTTCATGGGCGTATTCCAAGACTATCCTGGTCCTGGAGGACATTGCTGCCCTCCTGTTTTTATTCCATTTTAGTGGTTACGCACCGCGCTGAATTTAAGTTAACTCTGATTATGACGCGGATTTGCCGGGAAAATAGCCCCAAGCACGCTCGCTTCCCGTGCACCGGTTACCGAAGGCAAATTTCCCGGTAATCCGGCAACCGTACGCCAGGCAAGCCAGGCGAAAGCCAGCGCTTCCATATCATCACCGCTGATACCCGCTTCGTCCGTGGTCGTGACTTCAGTACCCGGCAGTAATCCGGCAAGACGCGCCATCACCAGCGGGTTGCGGCTTCCACCACCGCAGACCAACAGACGTTCACACCCACCGCTGAGAAGGACCTGTTCAGAGATCGAGATGGCCGTTAACTCAGCAAGCGTCGCCTGGACATCCTGCGGTGCAAGTGCCGGGAACTGCGCCAGCTGACGTTCAAGCCAGCCATAGTTGAAATATTCACGTCCCGTGCTTTTTGGTGCGGGGGCGGCAAAATAGGGGTCGCTCAGCATGGACTGCAACAGCGGAATAATCACTTTGCCTTCACAGGCCCACTGCGCATCTTTATCGTACGGTTTACCGCGTTGACGCCAGATCCAGGCATCCATAAGCATGTTGCCGGGGCCGGTATCGTAACCACGCACAGGCTGCTCAGGGATTAACATCGACAGGTTGGCAATACCACCAATATTGAGCACCATACGGCGTTCTACCGGGTGTGCCAGCAACGCCTGATGGAATGCCGGCACCAGCGGCGCACCTTGCCCGCCAAGTGCAATATCACGACGGCGAAAATCCCCCACTACTGTGACACCCGTTTTCGCCACAATCTGGTTGTTATCGCCAATTTGCAGGGTGTTTGGCGCATCACCGGTTGGCTCATGCCAGACCGTCTGGCCGTGGCAGCCAATGGCAACCACATCCTGCGGCTGAAGATTTTCTTTGTGCATCAGTGCCAGTACCGCCTCCGCAAATAGTGCACCCAGCCGCACATCAAGCTGTCCGAGCTGTGAAAGCGTCAATGGCTGTCCCTGGCAGATGCTCAGAATGTCCTCTTTCAGCGAAACAGGGATCGGCCAGCTCAGGCTTGCCTGCTGCGCCACCATGTTTTCATCTATTGCGGCCAGAACGACATCCACCCCATCAAGACTGGTGCCTGACATCACACCAATGTAGCGACCCGATTTCATGCGCTTTCCTTAGGTTGTGTGGTCTTAAGGTAAACACTGAATCATAAACGGCGCTGCTTTGCTATGCAGCGATAGCATTTTTTAACAATCTCAGACACGTAGCACGCAGGGAGTTGTTTATGTCTTGTTAAGCTAAATACAAGTACAATTTTCCCATTGTTAATGCAAAGATATGAACTATGGCTCCTTATGCCATATAATTTAGCCATAACGGAGCCCAACCGGGCACTTTTGGTGAACAGGAGATTCAAATGATTTTACGTGTACTGGGCGTTTCGCTGATCGGATTGACGCTGGCTGGCTGTGTGAATAACGATTCTCTTTCTGGCGACGTTTATAGCGCATCTGAAGCTAAACAAGTTCAGAACGTGACTTACGGTACCATTGTCAACGCACGCCCTGTTCAAATTCAGGGTGGCGATGAAAACAACGTCATGGGCGCGATCGGCGGTGCGGTGCTGGGTGGTTTCCTGGGTAACACCGTCGGCGGCGGAACCGGTCGTTCCCTGGCAACCGCAGCAGGTGCTGTTGCCGGTGGTGTAGCAGGCCAGGGCGTTCAGGGTGCAATGAACAAAACCCAGGGCGTAGAGCTGGAAATTCGTAAAGATGACGGCAATACCATCATGGTTGTGCAGAAACAAGGCAGCACCCACTTCTCTGCGGGTCAGCGCGTTGTTATCGCCAGCAATGGCCAACAGGTGACGGTGTCCCCGCGTTAATATCATACCGGATGTGGCCGCCAGGCCACATTCGCTTACATTACCTGTCATTTCAAAATATTGTTTTACAAAATTTCCTTCCTCGCTAATTATTAAACCCTGCTTACATTGTTCCTGCGCAAAGTATTCTTTTTTTAATTCCGTTAAACTATTTACATTCACGCCGTCTATTAATTTAGTATTATTATATTGTTAAAAATAGGTATGATTTCGATTAATCGCTATGTAAAGAACCGTTATATCTCTTTCTGCCTGGGTTGCATTATTGTGGTCGGGGTATTGCAGGGGCTATTTTTAAAGCTTGCCGAAGCAGTGCCGTCATTTTCACCGCTCTTATTCCCGACACTGACCATTTTTTTACTCGTCTTCCATCTGTTCATTGCCTGTTTTATGGCGATGAAATACTGGTGTGACCGAAAGCGGTTGTATCTGGTCGCGATTGCGTTCGCCTTCACAGGATCGGCGCTGTTGATGGCAGGCACGCTTTCCTGCTTCCCGGCATGGCTTGACCTCTATCAGTTCAGCATTATTAACTATAACGATGCGATGATCTTCTTCATGTTCCGCCATCTCTTAATGGCTGTTCTGATTTTCACGTCGGCCTTACTGTATGCCATGCGCGATCGCCCGTTCTCCCGGATGACCCACGTTGCTATTGTTGTCGGTATGTTCCTGTTCACCGCAGGCATGGTTACGCTTGCCTGGTTTTATTCCAGCCACTCTGCGCTGTTTACGTTAGATCTTGTCGATAATGAAACGCGGCAATTTATGGTGCTCTGGAGTCAGGTCATCAATATTAGTTTAATCATCTTATGGATTGTTGTATTAACAACGCTGATGATTATTACGCGCGTGCGCAATCTTTTCTGGATTGGCGGTAATTTCTTATGCATTTGTTATATTACGACACTCATCATGCTTTTACTGGGTGGACACGCTGAAGATATCGACTGGTACCGGTCCCGTTTATTTGAGACAGTGGCAACGCTGCTCATTATTTTCGTGCTCCTTTACGATGTATTTAATCTGTATCGTGACTCGCATTTAAAGTATCAGCAATCTTATCAAAATTCGATTCGCGATCCGCTTACGCGTCTCTATAACCGCAGTTATTTTTATGATGCATTAAATCAGGCGATCGATAATGCTAACGCATCCCGTCCGGTTTCGGTCATTGTCAGTGATTTGGATCGTTTTAAGCGCATTAACGATTGCTACGGGCATCTGCAGGGGGACAAGGTGTTGCAGTTTGTCGCCCATCTGCTGATGGATTCCGTGCGCCCACAAGACATCGCGGCGCGAATCGGAGGGGAAGAGTTTGTGTTGATGCTGGCAAATACGCCGTCAGACGCCGCACGTCAGGTTGCAGAGAGAATACGGCTGAATCTCAGTAGTTTCGATAAAGCCAGCAGCGAGGGGCAACTGCCGGAGCCCATTACCATCAGTATGGGTGTCTTTACGACAACGTCACCGAATATCACCACCGAAGAGTGTGTGGAAAGCGCCGATAAAGCAATGTACGAGGCAAAAGAGACAGGTCGCAACCGCGTCGTCGTCTTCCAGTAAAAAAAGGCCTTGCATCAGCAAGGCCTTTTTATGTTATCAGTCGCGTGACTGCAGCTCATGGATGTTTTGCTCAAGCCGTCCAATGAGACTGATGAGCATTTCGAGCTCCGCCGGTGAAACCCCTGACAGGATTTCCCCTCGCGTTTTGCTGATCACGGCTTCCATCTCAGTAATGATTGGAGCCGCTTTCTCCGTCAGTTTAATCCGCTTAGCGCGACGATCGCTGGCGCAAGTTTGCCGGGAGATCAGCCCCTTCTCTTCCAGCTGATCGAGTGTGCGTACCAGTGACGGCTGTTCAATACCGATCGCTTTTGCCAGTTGAATTTGTGACTGTTCGGGCGGAAGCTGATGAATATTATGCAGCGTGACCCAATGCGTCTGTGTCAATTCCAGAGGTTTCAGGCGATGGTCAATCAGAGCACGCCAGACGCGTACTAACCTTGCCAGATCAGAACCTAATGGCGATTCCAATTTCATCTCCTTATAATTAGCTTGCTAAGTTATTATACTGATTTTAGAATAGTGTGCAGCATTTATATTGCCAAAACAAATGCAATACGACATTCATCAACACCAAAAGTATGATTTACACTGAATACCGATGTTCCATTTTATAAAACAGGCCGTCGTGACCATTTATCCACTGCAAAGGAACTCTGCTCGTGAAGTTCTTTCATAGCGCCACGGGGTTACCCCTTCAGGACTTGATCTTCGGTGCATCAGTCTACTTTCCTCCCCTGTTTAAAGCCGTCCTGGTGGGCTTTATGATCTGGCTGGTCGCACACCGACTGCTTCGCGACTGGATGTATTCCGGTGAGATCTGGCACCCCATGCTCATGGATCTCTCTTTGTTTGCCTTGTCCGTATGCCTGGGCCTTGCTGTGTTGATTGTGTGGTGAATATATCCATGAAAACGCTGAAGTATTTTTCTACTCTTTTTGTTCTTGCGCTGGCTCTGGTTGCCGGTTGGTGGCTCTGGAATTTTTATATGCAGTCCCCCTGGACGCGCGACGGTAAAATCCGCGCTGAGCAGGTCAGTATCACCCCACAGGTTTCAGGAAGTATTACGGCGCTTCTTGTTAAGGATAACCAGTTCGTTAAAAAGGGCGACGTTTTATTCCGCATCGATGAAACTCCCTTTCATATCGCTGTACTCAATGCCGAAGCTCAACTGGCGAAAGCCCAGTCTGATTTAGCAAAAGCAAACAACGAAGCAAACCGCCGTCGCCATTTGTCGCAAAACTATATTTCCGCCGAAGATTTAGATACGGCCAACATCAACGTGAAAGCCATGCAGGCAAACCTCAACGTGGCTGAAGCCACGCTAAAACAGGCGCAATGGCAGTTGACTCAAACCGTGGTACAGGCTCCGGTCGATGGATGGGTGACCAACCTCTCGACCCGTGAGGGGAACTATGCCACCACCGGACAACCCGTCTTTGCCCTGGTTGACAGCCACTCCTTTTATATCGTGGGTTATTTTGAGGAGACCAAGCTTCGCCACATTCGGGAAGGCGCTCCTGCCACAATCACGCTTTACAGCGGATCGCAAACGTTACAGGGTCACGTTTCCAGTATTGGTCGTGCCATTTACGATCAAAGTGTCGAAACGGATTCAGGCCTGGTGCCAGACATCAAGCCTAACGTACCGTGGGTGCGTCTGGCACAGCGCGTTCCGGTTCGCGTGGAATTTGACCGCTTACCACAGGATCTCACGCTGGTATCCGGCACAACCTGCACGGTCTCTATCGGGACTCGTCAATGAATCTGTCGGCGTTATCCTGGCGACACACGCCCTGGGTTAAAGCGACAGCCTCTCAGTGGCGCTACGCGCTGCGTAACGTCATTGCAATGTGCCTGGCGCTAACAATCGCCTATTATCTGAATCTTGATGAACCTTACTGGGCGATGACCTCTGCCGCGGTGGTGAGCTTCCCTACCGTCGGCGGTGTGATCAGTAAAAGTCTTGGCCGCGTTGCCGGAAGCCTGCTGGGAGCCACCGCGGCGTTAATTATTGCGGGCCATACGCTGAACGACCCGTGGCTCTTTTTGCTAAGCATGGCGGCGTGGCTGGGGTTTTGCACCTGGGCCTGCGCCCATTTTACCAATAACGTCGCCTACGCGTTCCAGCTGGCGGGCTATACCGCCGCGATTATTGCCTTTCCGGTAGTCAACGTTCTGGACACCACCGAGCTTTGGGATATCGCCCAGGCACGTGTATGTGAAGTCATTGTGGGTATTCTGTGCGGCGGGGTCATGATGATGATCCTGCCCAGCACCTCCGACGGTACAGCGCTTATCTCCGCCCTGAAGACCATGCATGCCCGTTTACTGGAGCACGCAAGTCTGCTCTGGCAACCTGATACCAACGATGAAATCCGCCTTGCGCATGAAAAGGTCATCGGCCAGATCCTGACCATGAACCTGTTACGTATTCAGGCCTTCTGGAGCCACTACCGTTTTCGCCGCCAGAATACGCTGCTTAACTATTTGCTCCACCAACAGCTGCGGATGACCAGCGCCATCTCCAGCCTGCGCAGAATGTTGCTTAACTGGCCGACTCCGCCAGAAAACACCCGCGCCGTAATCGAAACACTGCTTGCCGCCCTCGCGCGGCCAGATACCGACATCTACACCGTGGCACGTATTATCGCGCCGCTCGTGCCAACGGATGAGTATGATTATCGCCACCGCGCCTTCTGGCAGCGCCTGAACTACTTTTGCCGGTTGTATCTGCGCAGCAGTCGCTGGATCACTGCCGTAGAAAATGCCACCCCGATAACCGAATTCACCGTACCGGGCAGCCCGGCTCTGGCACGCCACACCGACAACATAGAAGCGTTGTGGAGTGGGTTTCGCACCTTCTGCGCGCTTACGCTGGTTGGTGCCTGGAGTATCACCACGCAATGGGGATCCGGAAGCGCGGCCCTCACGCTTGCCGCCATTAGCTGCGTACTCTATTCCATTGCTGCATCACCGTTTAACTCCCTCACGCTGTTGATGCGCACGCTGGTATTGCTGTCGCTGTTCAGTTTTATGGTGAAATTTGGGTTGATGGTGCAGATAAGCGACTTATGGCAGTTTCTGCTGTTTCTGTTTCCGCTCTTAACCACCATGCAGTTGCTGAAGCTGCAAATGCCAAAACTGGCCGGTCTCTGGGGGCAGTTGATTGTTTTTATGGGTTCGTTTATCTCCGTGACCAACCCGCCGGTTTATAACTACGCTGATTTTCTCAATGACAATCTGGCGAAGATCCTCGGCGTGGGTCTGGCGTGGCTGGCGTTTGCCGTGTTACGGCCCGGTTCAGATGCCCGTAAGAGCCGCAGACATATCCGCGAGCTGCGCCGGGGGTTTGTTGACCAGCTCAGCCGTAAACCGCATCTGCGTGAGAGTGAGTATGAATCGCTGGTCTACCACCATGTAAGCCAGCTCAATAACAGCCAGGACTCCCTGGCCCGCCGCTGGTTGCTGCGCTGGGGCGTAGTGCTGTTGAACTGCTCGCATGTGGTCTGGCAGCTTCGCGCATGGGAAACACGTTCCGATCCGCTGTCGCAGGTGCGTGATGTCTGTATTTCCCTGCTTCGCGATGTGATGAGTGAACGCGGGGTTCAGCAACGTCCGCTGGAAGCCACGCTTGCCGAGCTTCAGCGGATTTGCGGTACCCTTTCGCACCACCATTCACCCGCAGCGCGTGATTTAGCCTCAATAATCTGGCGGCTACACTGTTCGCTGTCGCAGCTGGAACAGGCTCCCCCGCCAGGCACGATTGGCGATCAGATCACCCCGCAGGCATAGCGTACCCCGCCACCGCCGAGCGGTTTAGGTTGATCGGACATATTGTCGCCGCCGACGTGGATCATCAGCGCTTTGCCTTTGATCTCATCCAGCTTTTTCAGCCGCGGTGCAACAACCGGCTCCGTGGCTTTACCGTCGTTATTCACCACCAGTACGGGTAAATCGCCAAGATGCCCCATACCGTTCGGGCCTTCATGTTTGCCGGAATGCAGCGGGTCAAAGTGGCCTCCTGCCGCTTCCGCCGCCGAGGCTTTACCCTCTTTCAGCGCAGGCTGGCAGCTACCTTTGGCATGAACATGAAAACCATGTTCGCCAGGAGGAAGGGTGTTGAGATTGGGGGTAAACTCCAGCCCTTTATCGGTTTCCGTGATTTTCACTGTTCCGACAGACTGGCCGACGCCCTGAGGCGTGACAAGATTCATTTCGACGTTCTCGCTGGCTGCCTGCGCTCCTGCGCAAACAACCAGCGTGATGAGTGCCAGAGCAAAACGCGTCATATGACCTCCCGGGTTATTTTTGCCCCTTAAGTTTATACCAGGGGCGGTAATCTCACCGGAAAGTCACGGTATTCCAGATTAAGGTACGTCGTACCCCAGAGCGGCTTTGCGGATACGGAACCACTGTTGACGGGTCATCTGCAGTTCTTCTGCTGCCAGCGCAGAGCGGACGCGTTCAATTTTACCAGAGCCAATAATAGGCAGCGGTTTTGACGGCAGACGAAGGATCCACGCGTAAACCACCTGTTCAATGCTCTGGGCATTCAACTCGCGGGCAATGGTTTCCAGCTCATCGCGCAGCGGCTGGAACTCATCATCATTAAACAGACGCCCCCCACCCAGGCACGACCACGCCATAGGGCGGATACGGAGCTGTTGCAGCTGATCGAGTGTGCCATCCAGCAGCAACGGCTGATGAACCGGGGAAATTTCTACCTGGTTGGTCGCCAGCGTAAACGGCAGGCGCGACTGCAGCAGCGCAAACTGCGCAGGCGTGAAGTTCGATACGCCAAAATGACGCACTTTTCCACTTTGATGCAGGTTCAGAAACGCTTCTGCCACTTCATCGGCATCCATTAACGGGTCTGGACGGTGGATCAGCAGCAGGTCGATATGATCCGTCGCCAGATTGACCAGCGACTGCTCGGCACTCTTGATGATGTGCGCGCTGTCAGTGATGTAATGCCCCAGTACGTTTTCCGGTTTTGCCGTGGTGGCAATACCGCATTTGGTGACGATTTCCATACGCTCGCGCAGCGCCGGAACCTGCTTAAGCGCCTCACCGAACGCAGCTTCACATTGGTAGCCGCCATAAATATCAGCATGATCGACCGTAGTGATCCCTAAATCGAGATGCTCCTCAATGAAGCCTGCCAGCTGAAGGGGGGACATATTCCAGTCCATCAGACGCCAGTAGCCCATCACAAAACGGGAGAACTCCGGCCCCTGGGGAGAAAGGGTAATACGCTGAACCATAACATTTTCCTCAAGGAAGTAATGTCACGAGTATACGCAATTACCGTGTTAAAACAGTGAAGGTTGCTGGGGTTCTTCAGTTTCCCCCGCTTTGTTTGCGCGAATTTTGCGCAGAAGACGTTGTCGACAGAGACGAATAATGTCCTGTTTTTGCGTATCGCTAAAGTTTTGCCAGTTAAAACGCTCATCGCGGGTACGCATGCACCCACGGCAGTACCCGCGTTCATCCGCCTGACAAATTCCCCGGCACGGGCTCTGGATGGGGAAAAACTCCAGTTGCTCTGCCACACTCACCTCCAGAAACCGATTCTCACCTACAGTGAAGACGTTAAACGCCGCGCGTGCAAGGGCTTTACCACAGATTTGTGGCATTAAGGTTTCACTAATCTTCCCTCTCTATACTCGCTCAATCATTAAAATTACAGGTTTCTTTATCGATGTGGTTAATCAAAAAGTTACAATGTAACGACATTAAATTTACTCTGGGTTGTGCGTTTTTCTTTACTCTGCTGAATGCTCTCTTCATACAGCGCAGCTGGGCTATTATTGCGCCTGCGCAATTACACGACATTCTCTTTGCGGCTTCCGTCCCTCTGGTCCTTTTTTGCGGCTGGGTGATTGTTTTCAGTTTCCTCAATATTCCCTTTATCCGTAAACCGCTGCTGATCGTATTAACCATGGGATGCGCCGCAGCGACTTACTTCATGTATACCTACGGTGCAGTTATCGATCAGAACATGATTGTTAACGTGTTCGAGACGAACTCTCAGGAAGCCACCGCGCTGGTTACGCCACAAATGCTCCTGTGGATTGTCGTCGCCGGTGTTATTCCTTCCGTGGTGCTGGCCCTGACGCGCATCCGTGCCGGAAAATGGTGGTATGCCCTGCTGATGCGTTTTGCCGCGATGCTCGGTGCTCTGCTGATTATCATTCTGGTCGCTGCCGTATTCTATAAAGATTACGCATCGCTGTTCCGTAATAACAAAAGCATCGTCAAAATGGTCACCCCGGCGAACTACGTCAGCGGCATCATCAAATACAGCAAGACACGCTGGTTCGCAGGCGATCAAACGCTGGTACGCATTGGTGAAGATGCCCACAAAGGCCCGCTGATTTCTGGTCAACAAAAGAAAACCGTCCTGGTTCTGCTGGTCGGTGAAGCTTCACGTGCAGCAAACTACTCGCTGAATGGTTATACGCGTGAAACCAACCCGCAGTTGAAAAAACAAAATATCATTAACTTCCCGCAGGCTTCCTCATGCGGGACGGAAACGGCGGTCTCTGTCCCCTGCATGTTCTCCGGCATGACGCGCCAGAAATACGATGCAGACCTGGCCCGCCACCAGGAAGGTCTGCTCGACGTGCTCGGTCACGCGGGTATCAACCTGCTCTGGCGTGATAATGACGGCGGCTGTAAAGGTGCCTGCGACCGCATACCCCATACGGACATGACCCAGTGGAAACTGGATCAGTTCTGCAAAGACAAATCCTGTATTGACGACGTGAACTTCTATCGTCTGGACAACGTGCTGGACGGACTGAAGCAGGATACCGTGCTGGTTATTCACCTGATGGGCAGCCACGGCCCGGCATACTACCGCCGTTACCCGGATAATTTCCGCCAGTTCACGCCAACCTGTGACACCAACGAGATTCAGGATTGCGATCACCAGGCGCTGATTAACACCTACGACAACACCATCCTGTATACCGACAGCATGGTAAGCAAAACAATCGATACGCTGAAGGCACGTCAGGGCAGCATGAATACCGCGCTGATTTATCTCTCCGATCACGGTGAGTCGCTGGGTGAAAGCGGTATTTATCTGCACGGAACACCGTACATGCTGGCTCCTGAGCAGCAAACGCACATTCCATTTATGTTCTGGCTGTCCCCGGACTATACGAAGAACTTTGGCATTAACGAGCAATGTTTACGTGACCGTGCAGCAAAAGATGCGGTTTCACAGGACAATTTGTTCTCCACGGTTCTGGGTATGATGGATGTGAAATCAAAGGTTTATCAACAAAACCTGGATATTCTGAACGCGTGTCGTCAGTAAAATCACTTGTAATAGACCGAACGGTCTATTACAGTGCGGCCATGAGCAGAAATACTGAGCACGATACACGAGAACACCTACTGGCGACCGGCGAGCGTCTTTGTATGCATCGCGGGTTCACCGGTATGGGGCTGAGCGAGTTATTAAAAACCGCTGAGGTACCGAAGGGATCGTTTTATCACTACTTCCGATCCAAAGAAGCCTTCGGTGTGGCGATGCTGGAGCGGCACTATGCCTGCTACCATCAGCGCCTTGCCGCCCACTTCGCCAGCGACGAAGGTAACTATCGGGATCGTGTTCTGAATTACTATCAGGAAACGCTGACGCAGTTCTGTCAGCAGGGCATCATCAGCGGTTGCCTGACGGTAAAACTCTCTGCTGAAGTGTGCGATCTTTCTGAAGATATGCGCACGGCGATGGATAAAGGTGCCAGTGGGGTGATCGCCCTGCTTGCGCAGGCGCTGGAGAAAGGTCGCAACGAAAAGACGTTGTCCTTCCCTGGTGAACCTTTAACTCAGGCACAGGTGTTATACGCTCTCTGGTTAGGCGCTAACCTGCAGGCCAAGATTTCTCGCAGTGCGGTGCCGCTCGAAAGCGCACTGGCACATGTGAAAAGCAGTATTACAACGCCTGGCGTAAGTACCCTAAATAATTCGAGTTGCAGGAAGGCGGCAAGGGAGTGAATCCCCGGGAGCTTACACCAGTAAGTGACTGGGGTGAGCGAGTGCAGTCAACGCACATGCAACTTGAAGTATGACGGGTATAGCAGGTGTTTTTATTTACCTAATTACTAGTCGACTGGTCTACTCAGGAGTCTTTATGTCCGCTGAAAAATTATTTACCCCACTGAAAGTGGGTGCTGTTACCGCGCCAAACCGTGTGTTCATGGCTCCACTTACCCGCCTGCGCAGCATTGAGCCGGGTGACATCCCAACGCCTCTGATGGGTGAGTATTACCGTCAACGTGCCAGCTCTGGCCTGATCATCTCCGAAGCCACGCAGATTTCTGCCCAGGCAAAAGGCTACGCGGGCGCACCGGGTCTGCACAGCCCTGAACAGATCGCCGCCTGGAAGAAAATCACGGCCGGTGTTCACGCTGACGAAGGTCGCATTGCGGTTCAACTGTGGCACACCGGTCGTATCTCTCACAACAGCATCCAGCCTGGCGGCCAGGCACCGGTTTCCGCCTCTGCCCTGAGCGCAAACACCCGTACTTCCCTGCGTGATGAAAACGGTCATGCGATCCGCGTCGACACTTCCATGCCGCGTGCACTTGAGCTGGAAGAGATCCCGGGTATCGTGAATGATTTCCGCCAGGCCGTTGCGAATGCACGTGAAGCCGGTTTCGACCTGGTTGAACTGCACTCTGCCCACGGCTATCTGCTGCACCAGTTCCTGTCACCGTCTTCTAACCATCGTACCGACCAGTATGGCGGCAGCGTCGAAAACCGCGCCCGTCTGGTGCTGGAAGTGGTTGATGCGGTATGTAAAGAGTGGAGCGCAGACCGTATCGGCATCCGCGTCTCCCCAATTGGTTCTTTCCAGAACGTTGATAACGGTGCAAACGAAGAAGCGGATGCTCTGTACCTGATTGAGGAGCTGGCTAAACGTGGTATTGCTTATCTGCACATGTCTGAGCCTGACTGGGCTGGCGGCCAGCCTTACACCGAAGCCTTCCGTCAGAAAGTCCGCGAGCGTTTTAACGGCGTGATCATCGGTGCAGGTGCATACACACCTGAGAAAGCAGAAGAACTGATCAACAAAGGTCTGATCGACGCGGTGGCGTTTGGTCGTGACTATATTGCCAACCCGGATCTGGTTGCACGTCTGCAACATAAAGCAGAACTGAATCCACAGCGCCCGGAAAGCTACTACGGTGGCGGCGCAGAAGGCTACACCGACTACCCTTCTCTGTAATCCCTCCCTTGTGCATTGATAGCGGCGATACTTCGCCGCTATACTAAAAAATCGTTTCTGTTCAAAAAGATCATCCATTCCATTGGTTAATGAGGAAATTATGCGCCTACTTCACACCATGCTGCGCGTTGGCGACCTGCAACGTTCTATCAATTTCTACACTAACGTACTGGGTATGAAACTGCTGCGTACCAGTGAAAACCCGGAATACAAATACTCACTGGCGTTTGTGGGTTACGGCCTGGAAACGGATGAAGCGGTTATTGAGCTGACCTACAACTGGGGCGTAGATGCATACGAGCTGGGCACGGCATACGGTCATATCGCGCTGGAAGTGGATAACGCGGCTGAAGCCTGCGAACGCATCCGCAGCAACGGCGGCAACGTCACGCGGGAAGCCGGCCCGGTAAAAGGTGGAACGACCGTGATTGCATTTGTTGAAGATCCAGACGGTTACAAAATCGAACTGATTGAAGCCAAAGACGCTGGTCGCGGTCTGGGCAACTGATCCCGCAGGGCGCAATATGCGCCCGTAGTTTTACTGCATCCCCGCCCAAAATTTGCCATAATGCGCTCTGCTTTTTTCCCCTTGTAAGAGACCCTGATGTCCGATAACGCTCAATTTACCGGTCTGTGCGACCGTTTTCGTGGTTTTTATCCCGTTGTCATTGATGTAGAAACAGCCGGATTTAACGCTAAAACCGATGCGCTGCTTGAAATTGCCGCCATCACGCTGAAGATGGATGAACAGGGCTGGCTTACTCCGGACACCACGCTGCATTTCCACGTTGAACCGTTTGAGGGGGCAAACCTCCAGCCAGAAGCGCTGGCCTTTAACGGTATCGACCCGAAAAACCCACTGCGCGGCGCGGTGAGTGAATACGAAGCCCTTCACGCCATTTTTAAAATGGTGCGTAAAGGCATGAAAGATAATGACTGTAGCCGTGCCATTATGGTGGCCCATAACGCCACGTTCGATCACAGCTTTACGATGGCCGCTGCCGAACGCGCGTCACTTAAGCGCAACCCCTTCCACCCGTTTGTGACGTTTGATACTGCGGCACTGAGTGGTCTGGCGCTGGGGCAAACGGTTTTATCCAAAGCCTGCATCACGGCGGGTATTGATTTTGACGGTACGCAGGCGCATTCCGCGCTATATGACACGGAACGTACGGCTGAACTGTTCTGCGAAATTGTGAACCGCTGGAAACGTCTGGGCGGCTGGCCGCTGCCGATGGGTGAAGACGCAGGCCAGGAATAACGGGCCCAGCGTAAAAAAAGCGACCTTAAAAGGTCGCTTTTTTGTCTGCACAGAAAACTTATTCTGCGTCCGGCTCTTCCGTTTTGTACTTCGCCGCCGTCTCTTTGATCAGCTGCTGCAGTTCGCCACGCTGATACATTTCAATCAGGATGTCGCAACCGCCCACCAGCTCACCGTCTACCCACAACTGTGGGAAGGTCGGCCAGTTTGCGTATTTAGGCAGCTCGGCGCGAATATCCGGGTTCTGCAGGATATCAACGTAAGCAAAACGTTCACCACAGGCAGACAGCGCCTGAACCGCTTGCGCGGAGAAACCGCAGCTTGGCAGCTTCGGAGAACCTTTCATGTACAGGAGAATCGGGTTTTCAGCGATCTGGCGCTGGATTTTTTCAATAGTGGTGCTCATGTCTTGCTTCCTTTAACTTCTGTTACGGCATTCGTCTGACATTGTAGCGGTTCAGACAGACATCGGAAAATAACATTTTTGTCACGTCTTATTATTTTAACGATTGTCGCTAAAAGTTGCATTCTAAATGGTGCTTATCCCTGTTCCCCGCAGGGTTTTGCTTAGGGAGTGAACAATAGTGCGGCAAATCGATGAATTTTTTTGCACTTGCTAACGAAACATAATTTTAGATTGAAAAATGCTATTAACTTCTCGGGTTTTTATAGATTAGAATCGTCGGGCTTTGTAAATCACACGCAGGTATTATAGATGGCCTGCCTTTACCAGGGGACTGCCCAGTGGCGCGGATAAATAAAATCTCGATCACGCTCTGTGCTTTACTGTTTACAACACTCACTTTCACGCCAGTGGCGAACGCCTCTCAGCAGGCGCGGCATTCTGCTGTGCAAAAAACGCATCTGGCGAAGAGCACAGAACGTAATAAAAAAACCACCAGTAAGAACGAAAAGAAGAAAACCACCACTCAGACCAAACAAACCGCCTCCAGCAAGACAAAAACAAAACCTTCCCGCACCGCCCACACCACAAAGAGTAAAGCCTCGCAAACTGCCGCTAACCTCATGACTGAAAAGTGTACCGTGCGTAAAGGTCATAAAACGAAATGCACGAAAGTCCCTAAAAAATTAGCGGAAGTGCATAAGGTTCGCGTGCAGAAAGCACAAAAAACGGCGATGAATAAACTGATGGGGCAAATCGGCAAACCGTACCGCTGGGGGGGAACCTCACCACGTACCGGTTTTGACTGTAGCGGCCTGGTCTATTACGCCTATAAAGATCTGGTGAAGTTCCGCATTCCACGTACCGCCAATGAAATGTATCACCTGCGCGATGCCTCTCCGGTTGACCGTGGTGAACTGGAAAGCGGCGATCTGGTCTTCTTCCGCACCCAGGGTCGCGGAATGGCCGATCACGTCGGCGTCTACGTTGGCAACGGGAAATTCATCCAGTCACCGCGCAGCGGCCAGGATATTCAAATCACCTCTCTGAGCGAAGACTACTGGGTGCGCCACTATGTGGGTGCACGCCGCGTCATGACGCCGAATACTATCCGCTGATCCCTGCCCTGCCGCTACCGTGGCAGGGTAAGTTCCTCTTTTGAATGCCCTTTCAATTTGCTACTCTATCCTCGTTGTGCGTATGGCTATGCGCAACATAAAAAACAATAAGGAGAGAAGCAATGTCGTTCGAATTACCTGCACTACCGTATGCAAAAGACGCCCTGGCCCCACACATTTCTGTGGAGACCCTGGAATACCATTACGGCAAACATCATCAGACGTATGTCACCAATCTGAACAATCTGATCAAAGGCACCGATTTCGAAGGCAAAACGCTGGAAGAGATCGTACGCAGTTCAGAAGGTGGCGTATTCAACAACGCGGCTCAGGTGTGGAACCACACCTTCTACTGGCACTGCCTGGCTCCGAACGCCGGTGGAGAACCTGTTGGTGAACTGGCTGCCGCCATTAACGCCGCATTCGGCAGCTTCGCGGATTTCAAAGCGAAGTTTACTGATGCAGCAATCAAAAACTTCGGTTCTGGCTGGACCTGGCTGGTAAAAGAAGCTGATGGCAAACTGGCTATCGTTTCTACCTCTAACGCAGGCACGCCACTGACCACCAACGCAACGCCGCTGATGACCGTGGATGTGTGGGAACACGCTTACTACATCGACTACCGCAACGCGCGTCCTAACTATCTGGAGCACTTCTGGGCCCTGGCTAACTGGGACTTTGTGGCGAAGAACTTCGCTGCATAAGAGATACGCAGAAGGGTTCGCCCTTCTGCGTTTTTGTTTATTCTGCGACGCAGGTCGTTTCAGGTTGTTTACGACCTGACATCATCACTAACAGCAGGCCCAGTGCGGCAATGATTGCCCCCATCACTGGCACAAAGCTGTAACCCAGCCCACCTGAAATCACGGCCCCACCGGCCGCCGCTCCCAGCGCATTACCCAGGTTGAATGCCCCGATATTGACGGAAGACGAAAGACCCGGTGCTTCATGGGCGACACGCATCACGCGCATCTGCAGCGGAGGAACCACGGCAAACGTTGCCGCACCCCATACCACCATCGCAATAGCTGCCCCCAGCTCGTTACGCGCCAGCCACGGGATCGCCACCATGATGACTATCAGCAGAGTTAAAAAGCCTTTCAGCGTTCCATTCACCGAACGATCGGCCAGTTTCCCGCCGAGATAGTTGCCGATGGAAAAGCCCACGCCGATCAACACCAGCATCGCGGTAATAAAGACCGGCGCTGCGTGGGTGATATCATGTAGCACCGGGGAAATATAGGTGTAGAGGGTGAACATCGCCCCGGCCCCCAGCACAGTGGTCAGCAGCGCGGAAAGTACCTGAGGGCGCATCAGCACCGCCAGCTCTTTGCGTACTTCAGGGCGTTCACCGACACTGCCTTTTGGCAGGGAGAAGAACAGCGCCACCATCGCGACCACCCCCAACGCAGCGGTGGCGAGGAAAGACATACGCCAGCCAATCACTTCTCCCAGCCAGGTGGCAGCAGGCACGCCACCAATATTGGCGATCGTCAGCCCCATAAACATGGTTGCCACCGCGCTGGCTTGCTTGTGTTTTGGTACCACACTTGCCGCCACAACAGACCCCAGCCCAAAGAATGCGCCGTGGTTAAGACTGGTCAGGATCCGTGACAGCATCAGCGTGGTGTAATCCGGTGAAATGGCGGAGAGCACATTGCCCAGCGTAAAGATAGCCATCAGGAAAATCAGCGCATTGCGCCGGGCGCGATGCGAAAGCAGCAGCGTCATCAGCGGAGCCCCCACCATCACACCAATGGCATAAGCACTGATTAACATACCGGCCGCAGGGATAGAGACGTCCACGCCCCGGGCGATAACAGGCAGTAACCCCATTGGGGAGAATTCAGTGGTGCCAATCCCGAAAGCGCCAATCGCCAGGGCCAGCAGAGGAAAATTGATTTTCATGAGTCAACTCCGGATGCCGTGTCATCACGCGACACAGAACAAAGAAGTCAAAAGCATGACATCAATCACAAAAAATGAGAAGTTAACAAATTGGCAAAAGATTTTTGCCAGAGGAGTAACAATCGGGAGATCCGGAGGGCGAGTACACTCTCCCTCCGCGTAAATCAGTGCAATGCAGCAGTCAGACCGCCAGCCACAATCAAAGCCAGCACAATAACGGTGGTCACCAGTGAAAACTTCAGATCGGAACTCATCAATTTTTCTCCTTTTAATCCCCACACGGAAAGTGAGCTTGCTCATTTTTACACAGTTTACATCAAAAATCTTCCTGGATTTAAACTGATAACCACTTTTGCTCTTCCCCTTTTCATCAAGATAGGACAAAATTCCACGCTAAATTTATTAGCGTACCGGCCATTGACCCCCTCCTGACGTCCCGTGTCGTTTTCCTGGCGTGCCGCAATTCAAAAGTTGCGAGATAAGGGTGAGAGAAGGCAAACGTTTACCTTCCAGTTTTTCAGGAGCTTAGGATATGGTCTGGAGTGACATTTAATGGCAACAATTAAAGACGTAGCAAAACGCGCAAACGTTTCCACTACAACCGTATCACATGTAATTAACAAAACCCGCTTTGTTGCGGAAGAGACGCGTAATGCCGTTTGGGCAGCCATCAAAGAACTGCACTACTCACCAAGTGCGGTGGCTCGCAGCCTCAAAGTTAATCACACCAAATCCATTGGTTTGCTGGCCACCAGCAGTGAAGCGGCCTATTTTGCCGAGATCATCGAAGCGGTAGAGAAAAACTGTTTCCAGAAAGGCTACACCCTGATTCTGGGCAACGCATGGAACAGCATTGAAAAACAGCGTGCCTACCTGTCGATGATGGCACAAAAGCGCGTGGATGGCCTTCTGGTGATGTGTTCCGAATACCCGGAGTCTGTTCTTTCCATGCTGGAAGAGTACCGCCATATTCCGATGGTGGTCATGGACTGGGGTGAAGCGCGCGCCGATTTCACCGATTCCGTCATCGATAACGCCTTTGAAGGTGGTTATATGGCAGGTCGTTATCTGGTCGAGCGCGGCCACCGCGAGATTGGCGTGATCCCGGGTCCGCTTGAGCGCAATACCGGTGCCGGTCGTCTGGCGGGCTTTATGAAAGCGATGGAAGAAGCGCTGATCACCGTACCGGAAAACTGGATTGTGCAGGGCGACTTTGAGCCGGAATCCGGTTATCGCGCCATGCAGCAGATTGTCTCCCAACAGCACCGCCCCACCGCCGTCTTCTGTGGCGGGGACATCATGGCGATGGGCGCACTCTGTGCGGCGGATGAGCTGGGTCTGCGCGTGCCGCAGGATATTTCTGTGATCGGGTATGACAACGTGCGTAACTCGCGCTTCTTCACCCCGGCGCTGACCACCATTCACCAGCCGAAAGACTCACTGGGTGAAACGGCCTTCAATATGCTGATGGACAGGATCGTCAGCAAGCGCGAAGAGTCACAGTCCATTGAAGTTCACCCGCGTCTCATCGAACGTCGTTCCGTTGCGGATGGTCCATTCCGCGACTACCGTCGTTAATCGCCATACGGAGCCAGCTAAGCTGGCTCCCGTAGCCACTCCCGGTTCAGCGTTTCACTGTCTCCCAGATAATCCAGTAGCCAGGCCATCGCGGGCGATACATCGTTTTGTTGCCAGGTCAGACAGCAGGCCGCATCCGGGAACGGATTCTCCAGCGTCAGCGCAACCCATTCGCCGGTGTCGATCCTCGGACGGGCAAAATGGACAGGCACCATCCCCACGCACAGCCCGGCGCTGAGACAGGTCGCAGAAGATGCCCAGTCCGGCGCAACCACCCGTCGCTGGTTATCCAGCAGCCAGGTAATACGCTTGGGTAGCGAACGCGAGGTATCTTCCAGCACCAGCGACGGCCAGTTGCGTAGCGTATCGTCACTCAGCGGCCCCTCCATTGCTGCCAGCGGGTGATCGCTGGCCACCACACATTTCCAGCTCAGCATCCCCATATCGCGAAACGCATAGCGCCCCCCAACGGGGATTGCCTGGGTCGCGCCAATCGCCATCTCTACCCTGCCGTCCGCCAGCGCATCCCAGACACCGTTGAACACCTCCTGCGACACGCGCAGCTCGACATCCGAGAAATGGCGATAAAAATCAACAACCATCTGCCGGGTACGTTCGGGTTTGACGATGTTATCCACGGCAATGGAAAGATGCCCTCGCCAGCCGTTGGCTATCTGCTGACACTGTTCACGGGTGATCTGCATTTTTTTGATAACAGAACGCCCTTCTTTCAAAAACCACGCTCCTGCGGGCGTTAATTCCACATCGCGATGACGCCGCTCAAACAGCGGTACTGCCAGCCACTCCTCCAGCTGACGCACCGTATAGCTGATCGCCGACGGGACACGGTGCAGCTCCTGCGCTGCACCACTAAAGCTGCCGTTGCGTGCGACAGCATCCACGACTTCAAGAGAATAATCTGACCACATTTTCTGCCTGCAAAAAATTTGAATGCACCCGCCAAATATTAGCGTTTCACAAGCCGGTTTGCACTCCCTACACTCTGCGCCAACATACCCCTGCCTCCTTAAAGAGAATAAAACCATGCAACCCAGGAAAGGATTTTTAGTCTGGCTCGGCGGCTTAAGCGTGCTGGGCTTTTTAGCCACCGATATGTACCTGCCCGCTTTCGCCGCGATGCAGGAAGATTTACAAACGCCAGCTGCAGCCATCAGCGCCAGCCTGAGTCTGTTCCTCGCCGGTTTTGCCTTCGCACAGCTGCTCTGGGGGCCGCTCTCCGACCGCTTCGGCCGTAAACCTGTGTTGTTACTGGGTCTGGCTATTTTTGCCGTGGGCTGTCTGGGCATGTTATGGGTACGCGATGCGGCCTGGCTGCTGGTGTTGCGCTTTGTTCAGGCTGTCGGCGTCTGCGCCGCTGCCGTGACCTGGCAGGCGCTGGTGACTGACTATTACCCGGCGTCACGCACCAACCGCATTTTCGCCACCATTATGCCGCTGGTGGGTCTCTCACCGGCACTCGCCCCGCTGCTGGGCAGCTGGATCCTGGCGCATTTCGACTGGCAGGCGATCTTCGCCACGCTGTTTGCCATTACTCTGGTGTTGATGCTGCCGGCATTCGCCCTCAAACCTGCACATAAAAAAGAGACGCATACCGGGGCAAAACCCATTACGTTTATTTCGTTACTGCGCACCAAAGCCTACCGTGGAAACGTACTGATTTACGCCGCCTGTTCCGCGAGCTTCTTCGCCTGGCTGACCGGTTCACCGTTTATTCTGCACGATATGGGGTATAGCCCGGCCGCCATCGGTCTGAGCTATGTTCCGCAAACTATCGCCTTCCTGGTCGGTGGCTACGGTTGTCGCGCCGCGCTGCAAAAATGGGAAGGTCAGCAAATGCTGCCCTGGTTACTGGGTCTGTATGCATTAAGCGTGATAGGTACCTGGTCTGTTGGCTTTATCCCACACGTTGGTCTGGCTGAAATTTTGATTCCATTCTGTGTAATGGCGGTCGCTAACGGTGCCATTTACCCTATCGTCGTGGCGCAGGCGTTACGTCCGTTCCCACAGGCGACAGGGCGTGCAGCTGCGCTGCAAAACACCCTGCAACTGGGTTTGTGCTTCCTGGCAAGCCTGGTGGTTTCTGCACTGATTGCCACGCCGCTGTTGACCACCACCAGCGTGATGCTGGTTACCGTTGCGCTGGCCGCCATTGGCTATCGTATGCAGTCATCAGCACAACGTGAGCAGAATGACAGCACTCAGGCGGAAACCACACATGCATAATCGCACCCGAAATTATGTTGCATTTCAGTGATTAGGTTGCTAAGAATTTTTTATTGAATCACCAAATTTTGAGGCCTATACTAAATTTGGTTCGATTAAATACGATAAATATTAAGTGTTAACGGGAGCCGGAGTGCTCCCGTTTTACCAGGGAAGGCATTTCGGCAAGGGTTATCTCCCTTCCTCTGTTCTACGTCGGATACTAGCCTCGCGGTTAATTACCGTGAGATTTCTCACAAACCATAAAAAGCGTCTACGCTGTTTGAAGGTTCTGATCACAGCAAGGTGATGGAGAAGCTATGAGTTCATCGTGTATAGAAGAAGTCAACATTCCGGACGATAACTGGTCCCGGATCGTCAGTGAGCTGTTAGGCCGTGCAGGCATCACGATTAACGGATCGTCCCCTTCCGATCCGCAGGTTAAGCATCCCGATTTTTTTAAACGCGTATTGCAGGAGGGATCGTTAGGCCTGGGTGAAAGCTATATGGACGGCTGGTGGGAATGTGAACGGCTGGATATCTTTTTCTCCAGCGTGTTACGCGCGGGTCTGGAAAACCAACTCCCTCGCAACCTGAAAGACACGCTGCGTGTCGCCTCTACCCGTTTGTTCAATCTGCAAAATAAAAAACGGGCGTGGATCGTCGGCAAAGAGCATTACGATCTGGGTAACGACCTGTTCAGCCGTATGCTCGACCCTTTCATGCAATACTCCTGCGCCTACTGGAAAGAGGCGTCCACCCTTGAAGAGGCACAGCAGGATAAGTTGCGTTTGATTTGCGAAAAACTGCAGTTACAGCCCGGTATGCGGGTGCTGGATATTGGCTGTGGCTGGGGTGGGCTGGCGTATTTTATGGCGAAACACTACGGCGTCAGCGTAGTGGGTGTCACTATTTCCGCTGAACAGCAAAAAATGGCGCAGGAACGCTGTCAGACGCTGGATGTTGATATCCGGCTTCAGGATTACCGTGATCTGAACGAACAGTTCGACCGTATTGTGTCCGTTGGCATGTTCGAGCATGTGGGCCCTAAAAATTACGCGACTTACTTCGCGGTGGCGGATCGTAATTTGAAACCTGACGGTATCTTCTTATTGCATACCATCGGTTCTAAGCGCACTGACAATAACGTTGACCCGTGGATCAACAAATACATCTTCCCGAACGGGTGTTTACCCTCCGTACGCCAGATAGCGAACGCCAGTGAGCCTCATTTCGTTGTCGAAGACTGGCATAACTTCGGCGCGGATTACGACACCACGTTGATGGCGTGGCACACACGTTTTCAGGAGTCCTGGCCAGAGATTGCGGACAACTATTCCGAGCGATTTAAACGGATGTTTAGCTATTACCTGAATGCCTGCGCAGGCGCGTTCCGGGCGCGAGATATTCAGCTCTGGCAGGTGGTCTTTAGCCGTGGGATTGAACATGGGCTCCGTGTCGCCCGATAAAAATAACCCCGGATATCCGGGGTTATTTTTATTCTTCGTCTGCTGCTTTTATTACTGCGGCCTCTTTTGCCGCCAGCACACGCTCAACGGTATCCACTACCGCCTGGGTTTGTGGATCAATTTCGATATTCACACGATGACCCAGTTTTTTCGCCCCCAGCGTGGTGCGCTGGAGAGTTTCAGGAATTAAATGCACGCAAAAACGCGTTGGCGTCACTTCCCCTACCGTCAGGCTAATACCATCAATACCAATAAATCCTTTATACAGGACGTATTTCATTAATGTCGGGTCCTGCATTTTAAACCAGATTTGACGGTTATTTTCCGACGTCACGATTTTCGCCACTTCTGCGGTTGTCATGATATGGCCCGACATCAGATGACCGCCAATCTCATCGCTGAACTTCGCCGCCCGCTCGACGTTTACGGTATCCCCCACCGCCAGCTCACCCAGATTGGTAATGCGCAGTGTTTCTTTCATTAAATCAAAGCTAATCTGGTTACCGTTTATTTCGGTCACCGTCAGGCAACAGCCGTTATGTGCAATCGAGGCTCCGGTTTCAATGCCCTCGAGCATATATTCCGGCAACTCCACCACGTGAGTGCGGAAATTGGGTTTTTCATCAATAGACACCACTTTGGCGGTGCCCTGCACAATACCAGTAAACATGCTTACAACTCCTGTTTTTTCCGGACGGTGGTGACACCGTTTAATCCCACCACAATAACAGTTGGAAAAACAGGTTGCCAGCAGAGCGCATTTTCTGGCGATTTTTTCACTAGATAATTAGTTAAACCCAGCTACAATAGCGGGTACTCCCCTGCATTTTCTTCTTGCTGCCAGTTACGGCGGCTTTTTTAGTCTCTCAAATAACAACAATATAAAGGTGTTCACGTGCAGAAGTACACGAACGAAGCGCGCCAGTTATTGGCACTGGCTATACCAGTGATCATCGCGCAAGTGGCCCAGACCGCAATGGGATTTGTGGATACGGTGATGGCGGGTGGCTACAGTGCCACCGACATGGCTGCCGTTGCGATAGGTACCTCCATCTGGCTCCCGGCTATTCTATTCGGCCACGGCCTGCTGCTGGCGCTCACGCCAGTCATCGCTCAGCTAAATGGCTCCGGACGACGCGATCGCGTTGCCCATCAGGTTCGCCAGGGATTCTGGCTGGCCGGGTGTGTCTCGGTACTCATCATGGTGGTGCTCTGGAACGCCGGCCATATCATCCGCGCCATGCATAATATTGACCCGGCTCTCGCCGATAAAGCCGTCGGCTATCTGCGTGCCCTGCTCTGGGGCGCACCGGGCTACCTGTTCTTCCAGGTGGCACGTAACCAGTGTGAAGGTCTGGCTAAAACCAAACCGGGTATGGTGATGGGCTTTATCGGTCTGCTGGTGAACATTCCGGTGAACTATGTCTTTATTTACGGTCACTTCGGTATGCCGGAACTTGGCGGCGTAGGCTGTGGCGTGGCGACAGCGGCAGTGTATTGGGTGATGTTCTTCAGCATGCTCACCTTCATTAAACATGCCCGTTCCATGCGTGATATTCGTAATGAACACCGATTCAGCACACCGGACTGGAGCATCCTGACGCGTCTGGTACAGTTGGGGCTTCCTATTGCGCTGGCGCTGTTTTTTGAGGTGACCCTGTTCGCCGTTGTTGCTCTGCTGGTCTCCCCGCTGGGCATTGTGAACGTTGCCGGACACCAGATTGCGCTGAACTTCAGCTCCCTGATGTTCGTCCTGCCGATGTCACTGGCAGCTGCCGTGACCATCCGCGTGGGCTTCCGTCTGGGACAGGGTTCAACTCTTGATGCACAAACCGCCGCACGTACCGGGCTGGCCGTGGGGGTCTGTATGGCAGCCTGTACGGCACTCTTTACCATCACGCTGCGTGAGCAAATTGCCCTGCTCTACAATGACAACCCGGAGGTTGTGGCGCTCGCATCACACCTGATGCTGCTGGCTGCCGTGTATCAGCTTTCCGATTCTATTCAGGTGATCGGCAGCGGCGTGCTGCGCGGGTATAAAGATACGCGTTCCATATTCTTTATCACCTTCATTGCTTACTGGGTGCTGGGCCTGCCATGTGGTTATATCCTGGCGCTCACCGACCTGGTGGTTGATCGCATGGGGCCAGCCGGTTTCTGGATGGGCTTTATCATCGGCCTGACCTCCGCCGCCATCATGATGATGATGCGTATGCGCTTCCTGCAACGCCAGCCATCGACGGTGATTTTGCAACGCGCCGCGCGTTAAATGGGCAGTAGCCGCCTGCTGGCGGCTACTTTCTCTTCACTTTGCGCGGTAATGAAGCAATCACGTGAAATCAGAGAGAAAAATGCATTTTCCCTCTTGCCTCATTGAGGCTGTGCCGCTAATATTCGTCCCCGTTGTCACCGACAACACGTTGCGTTCATAGCTCAGTTGGTTAGAGCACCACCTTGACATGGTGGGGGTCGTTGGTTCGAGTCCAATTGAACGCACCATTCTGCGTCCGTAGCTCAGTTGGTTAGAGCACCACCTTGACATGGTGGGGGTCGGTGGTTCGAGTCCACTCGGACGCACCATTTCAGTTTTCCTGATTTGGTGCATTCTCCCTTAAAAAATCCCGCATATTACGCCTTGTTTCATCCCACTCTGTAATAGCTCTCTGCAGACTCAAAACGTTTTACACCGCATGCATACCCGTCGTATAAAAACAGCCCAAAGCACCCTTATCCGCTGGGATACGATTTTCAGGTGCTTTCGGAATACAAAAAAGCGTCAGTCGTTACTCGAAGAAGACGTCCGGGTTTTCAGACAGCGAGATGAACGTTTTCGTCTCTTTATCCAGCGCACGAATGTCGCCGCTTTCAATGTCATATACCCAGCCGTGCAGGCGGATAGCATTGTTGCGTAGCCCCACCGCAACCGATGGGTGCGTTTTAATGTTGCTCAACTGCGCAAACACGTTTTCCTGCACCATCGCGTTCACTTTATCGGTAGGGTTATCCCAGGTTTTATTCTCAATAACCGCTTTTGCCGCATCAGCGTAGCGCAGCCAGTGGGAAACCGCAGGCATCGGCTCCAGGTTCGCGTTGTCGGCAATCGCCTTCATCGCACCACAGTTAGAGTGGCCGCAGATCACGATATCCGTTACGCCTAACGCCACCACGGCATATTCGATGGTGGCAGAGACACCGCCTGGCTCAGGCCCGAAAGGTGGCACAATGTTGCCAGCATTACGAATGACAAAGAGCTGTCCCGGCTCTTGCTGGGTGACCAGTTCCGGAACCAGGCGACTGTCGGAGCAGGAGATGAACAGCGCTTTGGGATTCTGGCTGGACGCTAAACTGCGGAAGAGCTCTTTACGTTGCGGAAAAACCTCTTTTTGAAAGTTGAGGAAACCTTCAATGATATGTTGCATAGCAATATCTCTTTTATCTGTTTTGAGTTTAGGCACGATCTGGATCACACTCTGAAAGTTTACCCACCGCGCTTTACTTCAGACAAGCAATATATTTCTGGCCCGACCGCTGCACAATCTCACTGGCCTTCGCCAGGATGTTCTGACCTTCGAATGCGCCATAGAGCCGTTCAAACATCTTGCCCTGCAAATGGTGCATCACCCGTTCGACCGTGCCCGCCGACAGCGGGAGCATATTAGGGTAGCTCCACATAAACGAGACAGCATTTTTCCCCGGCGTCACCTGCAAAATATCACCTGCCAGTAAAACCCCCTCTCCGTCATGCCAGTGCAGCACCGTGCCGCCCGCAAAGTGACCGCCAGTCCGCAGCAGCGTCACCGACGGCATGATGTCCAGCGCGTCTCCCTCCCAGAAGTGGATCGCGGTGCTGCTACGCATCACCCATTCTCTGTCGCTGGCATGTAAATAGACAGGAGCATCGAAGGCCGCGGCCCAGTCCTGCATCGTGGTGTAATAATGGGGGTGCGAAATCGCGATCGCGCTGATACCGCCCAGCGCCGCGATCAACGTTTTGGTTGCCGGGTCGAGGTTCGCGATGCAATCCCACAGAATATTGCCTTGCGGAGTGAGTAACAGAATTGCGCACTGGTTAATGGCAAAGGACGGTACCGTTCTGATGCTGAACAGCCGTGGTTCGAGCTGCTGCCATGTGTTGGTATGGGTGGCTGTCAACGCAGCCACATCAATCCATTCCTGACCAGTCACCGGAACATACTGGCGTTCATCCTCGCAAATCGGGCATCTGTCTGGCGTTGTCCCATAAGAAGTACCGCAGGCTTTACAGAGTGTAATCATGCGCTTTCCTCAGCAATTAAGCTCTGAGTATGGCAGGGATTATCCTTATGTGCTGCGCGCTACATTGCCGGCGTTTTTTGCCCTATACTGTGCCAGTATCAAAAACCGAACAAAGCAGGTGCAACATGGAAATTGATCTCGATAACTTAGTCTTTAATGGACTGGATGAAGCAGAAGAGCGCAACGCGGAACGTCTGGACGACGCAGACAAAAAAGCCCAGGCGATTGTTGCTGACGATGACTGCGGCGATGCCTGCAAAATCTGATCGCGAAGCACCGGACACCCCGGTGCTTTTTTATTGGTGTGACTTTTTCAGCCCATCCCTTTGCGCGTGATGTCTCCTTCCCGGCAGTAAACCGACGCTCGCTTTCCCCAGCGGTTTCGCACAGCTCATTCCAGTACATTTCGCGCGTGCGGCGCAGTTCAGCGTGGCGTTTTATCATGGAACCACTCCGGGTCGATGTTGGCAACGTCCACGCCATACAGGCTGGCGACAGGCAGTATTGACTCAAGAACACGTTGCGCGCTGTTCTCCGCATTCGCAGGTCGGGTCGCCAAAAACCGCCGTAACGTGCTTATCCACTTTTTCATCGTCTTTACCCCTTTCGCTCAACATGCCCTCAGTTAAGCACCCAAATTCTGTGCAGGGGAAATACCAATATCCACTGTTGATGTGCAGGATCCGCAAATAGCCCCATTTCTTCACCTGTCAGTAACACCTTGTTCACTAATGCTTTTTCACTCATAGCAAAGAACAATTTCTTATTTGGCGAGAACGTTCGCTTATGGGAGCGTAACCGGACAAAACAACAATGAGGGGCAGACGTATTACTATGGCAGAAAATAAAAAAGGATATCAAAAACAGGTCATTGCGCTGGGTTTACTGGTGGCGGGCGGCATGCTTTCTCTGCAGGCACAGGCAGATCAACTGGCGGATATCAAGGCCGCAGGGGTGGTAAAAGTCGCCACGTTTGACGCCAACCCACCGTTTGGTGCAATCGATGCCAAAACCCATAACATCGTAGGTTATGACGTCGATTTTGCCCACGCACTGGCAAAAGCGCTGGGCGTGAAGCTTGAGCTGGTTGCCACCAACCCGGCCAACCGTATTCCTCTGCTGCAGTCCGGCAAAGCGGATTTGATTGTGGCAGATATCACCATCACCCCGGAACGTGCGCAGGTCGTTGATTTCTCAACCCCCTATTTCGTCACCGGACAACAGTTCCTGGTTCCGGCCAAATCGGCCAATAAGCTGGACGACTATAGCCGGGCGCGTATTGGCGCGGTAAAAGGAACAACGGGTGAACAGGCTCTGCATCAGCGCTTCCCGCAGTCCCGCGTGCTCTCTTATGACGATATTCCGCTGGCGCTGACGGCGTTGCGTAACGGTAATGTGCAGGCGATCACTCAGGACAGTACCATCCTGGCAGGTCTGCTGGCGCAGGCTCCGGATAAAGCCAACTTCAAAATTCTGCCCGACCTGCTCAGCAAAGAAGAGATTGGCGTCGGCGTGAAAAAAGGCGAAACGGCACTGCTGAAGGTCGTCAATGATGAACTGGTGAATCTGGAGAAAAGTGGCCAGGCCGCCAGAATTTATAATGCCTGGTTTGGCCCACAAACCCAATCCCCACAGCCTCGCGCCTTTAAAATAGAAGCCCAGTAATATGCTCTCAGGTTTATTTTCACGCTCCGCGGTTCGTGCCGCGGATTTTTCACATCTGGAACATGCCAGCGTCGAGTTTCGTGACGTCGTCAAACGCTACGGGGACCATCACGTTTTAAAAGGCATTAACCTCAGCATTATGCCTGGCGAAGTGGTTGCTATCCTCGGCCCTTCGGGTTCCGGTAAATCGACCCTAATCCGGCTTATCAACCAGCTTGAAACCCTGAACGGCGGCGAAATCCTGATCGACAACACCCCTACCGGGCAGCTGTCCGGTGCGGCACTGCGCCAGCTACGCAGCCGCGTTGGGTTTGTGTTCCAGCAATTTAATCTCTACGCCCATCTCACCGCCAGCCAGAATATCACCCTGGCTCTGGAACATGTTCACGGCTGGAAGCCGCAGCCCGCACAGGAACGGGCGCTGGCATTGCTGGAAAACGTGGGGATGCTGGAAAAAGCCCACCATTTTCCCGCCGAGCTTTCTGGCGGCCAGCAACAGCGCGTGGCAATTGCCCGCGCCCTGGCCTCTTCCCCGCAAATCATCCTGTTCGATGAACCTACCTCCGCGCTCGATCCGGAAATGATCGGCGAAGTCTTGTTCGTGATGAAAGCCCTTGCCCACAGCGGGATCACCATGATTGTGGTGACACATGAGATGCAATTTGCCCGGGAAATTGCCGACCGGATTGTCTTTATCGACGGCGGACAGATTCTGGAAACCGCACCGCCGGAGCAATTTTTCAGTCAGCCGTCGCATCCGCGTGCGCAGCGTTTCCTGCAAAAAGTGCTGAACCCGCTGCATCAGGAGCATCTGTAATGCCCGCGCTCGACTGGCAGGGCGTGCTGACCGGACAGCCCCTGCAATGGATTTTATCCGGTTTTTTGACCACGCTGTGGGTCACGCTCGCCGGGGCGATTCTGGCAAGCCTTCTCGCCCTGCTTTTTCTGCTCCTGCGCCTCTCCGGTGGCCGGTTTGGCAATGGGGTCGTCAGTTGCTGGGTCTCACTGTTTCGCAATACCCCCTTACTGGTGCAACTGCTGTTCTGGTATTTCGCGGCCTGGAACGGGCTTCCCCTCGCATTTCGCGATCTGGTGAACGCAGATCACAGCTGGTCGATCCTGCCGGGTGGTGTCTGGTGGTTCACGCCCGAGTTTTTATGTTCCGCCTGGGGATTGGGGGTGTTCACCTCCGCCTTTTTAATTGAAGAGGTGGAGTCCGGGCTACGTTCCGTCCCGGCCGGGCAACGGGAGGCGGCGCTGGCACAGGGGTTCTCTGCGTGGCGGCTGTTTCGCTATATCCTTCTGCCGCAAGGCCTGGCTAATGCCTGGCAGCCTGTCGTCGGGCAATATCTCAACCTGATGAAACTCTCCTCACTCGCCAGCGGAATTGGCTTTGCAGAGCTGACCTACCAGGTGCGGCAGATTGAAAGCTACAACGCTCATGCGCTGGAGGCGTTTACCGTGGGAACCGTACTGTACTTGCTCACTGGCGTGGCGATGGGCATGGCGCTGGTGCGCATTGGCCCCTCTGTGAAACGGAAACACCACGCGACGGTCGCAACAGGAAGTGAAAAACATGATTGCCGGACTTAATGTTATTACGGATAACCTGGATTATCTGCTGTGGGGACGTGCGGCAGCCGGTGAGCCTGGCGGGGTATTGCTCTCGTTACTGATGGCCGCTGGCGCGGCGGGACTGGCACTGCCCGGCGGTATTGCCCTCGCCTGCCTGGCCTGGCGCTGTCCGGGTCTCGTACGCAAAGCGCTCTTCCTGTGGGCGGAACTGATTCGCGGTATCCCGTTGATCTTCGTGATTTTCTGGATGTGGTATCTTCTGCCGCTCATCACGGGCGGCGATCTGCCGGGTGCCCTCACCGTAACGCTGGCGCTGGCCTGGTTTACAGCGGCAACGGTAATGCACTCGGTATTGGCCGGGCTGAGTGCATTACCCGGCGGACAGTATGAAGCCGCGTTGACTCAGGGATTTAGCACTCAGCAAACCCTGTGGCGTGTACTACTGCCGCAGGTAATACGCAATATTCTGCCGTCTCTGGTGGGGATTTTTATCAGCCTGCTGAAGGATACATCGCTGGCGTTTATTGTGAACGTCCCGGAACTGACCACGGTGGCGGGACAGGTGAACAACCGGGTGCAAATCTACCCGGCAGCTATTGTAGCGCGGCGAAATTTTTCGCACCGAAACGCATTAAATTATGCACCGCAGCAAACGAGCGAAAAACCGGTATTGCGCACGGTGCAAATTAAAACGCCACGCAGCTTATCTCATTCAAATGATGAAGCCGGGAACCTTCTATAAAGGGTGGATAAACCAGCATCAAAAATAAGCGCAACCCGCTGGCGTGACTCTCCAGCTGCAATTAATCTCCCCATCTGCTCCCACTGCTCCGATGTAAACTTTGGGCGTCTTCCTCCCACTCTACCTTGAGCCCTGGCAGCCGCAAGACCGGCTCTTGTGCGTTCCACAATTAATTCACGCTCCATCTCAGCCAATGCCCCCATAACGTGAAAGAAGAAACGTCCCATTGGCGTTGACGTATCTATACTGTCGGTCAGGCTGCGAAAATTGATATCTCGGTCCCGTAACTCCTCGACCAGCAGGACAAGATGCCGCATGCTGCGCCCAAGGCGATCTAGTTTCCATACCACAAGCGTATCCCCCTTTCCCAGGGTCTTAAGCACTCGCTTTAGCCCTGGACGCTCCGAGGTTTTTCCGCTGATCTTGTCTTCAAATATCAGTTCACATCCTGCGCATTCCAGCGCGGTTCGCTGCAATGCGGTGTTCTGGTCATTTGTTGACACCCTGACATACCCAATAAGCATGGTTTTATCCCCTGCAAAAGGCAGAAAGCATGCCACTGGTGAGCTAGACGGTCATTCTCAAAAATGTTCCTATATTGGCATCTCAGGCCAGACAGGGTTGACTGGGTCAACCTTTGTCAATGCATAGCGATATTTCTGCCACGCAGTGAGTTTTGGCTTATCTGCATCATCAATATAGTCACCATCAAAAGCATTCTTAAGTGGGTCAATAATATATGTTGCATATGCGATAAGAGATGATTTTTTTGACACCGCATCTGCTTCAAGTTCTTCTGGCGTACGTGGGGGGATTTCACCCCATGTTGGCATGCCGTCATTGCCTGCGATGCGCACTAATCCATCAACGGTTCGATCCTGAGTGAACGCAGTAAATTGCTCAGTGGTTACGTCAACCCGGTCAGATAGATCCCAACCCGCATCCTCATAATTCGCCAGCTCAGCAGTACGAAAAAATGCGTTGTTCTTAGCGCTGTATTGATATGTCATCTTATTTTCCCCAGGCAATGTAATAAACATCTTCACCGAATGGTTGGATACCACCAGCGCCACTCCAGCACCGACCATCAAAACCAAAACCCGTCTTATTAAGGTACGTGACATAGGGAGAGAACATCCAGGCTTGGCCAATCATTACGCCGAATGCAATGGCAGTACATTCGTTGGGGAACGGGGTATCAAATAATTTATAACCGGACTGAGAGACCTTGCCGGTTCTTACATGGCCTGTTGCTGCATTGCCCATTCCCAGATTATTTCTGGCCGTGGCTGCATCGTTCGCACCAGTACCGCCTTGCTGAACCCCCAATGGTACGAATTTTGCGCCGTCAAAAAGCCCCCACTGATTATCTTCGCGTGCTGTAAAATATGCAGTTTTTTTATCGTCGCAATAAATTACCGTTTCACCTGCCCGCTGCTCAACTCTGCCAAGGCCAAGATTAGTCCTTGCCCCGCCTGCATCTCTGGCCCCTGTTCCACCCTGCTCAATACCCAGAGGAATAAAACCATGTTCTGGATCGTAAATACCCCACATGCCATCAATTCTTATTGATAAAAATATGGAGTGATCATCCCCAGCATAAATTTTCGTTTCGTTATTGATCTGCTCAACCCTGTCAATTCCAAGGTATGTGAGAACGTCAGCAACCGTTGCTTTACCGATGATGTCCCGACCAGTGCTGGATAACGCTGTTAAAGCGGCAGCATTAGCGGCGGTGAAATATGGGAGTTTATTGGCCCCCCCGACCAGAGTGGAAAGCGCTCCCAAAGTATCGTTAAGTGGGGCATAAAGTTTATTCAACGCAGCTAACAGTTGGCCTGCTGTCGATGCTGGTTCCATTGCCGCTGCTGTAAGAATGGCAATCAGCTCACTTTGTGTATCGCGGATAGCGGCTTGTTCATTATTAAGGTGTTCAGCATCAACTATGGTTCCCAGCTCACCAGTGAGCGGATTACCATCATGGAAAAGATTATCCGGCGTCTGCACCGGTGGCATTAAGGGCCGCATTATTCATTCTCCTGATATGCGAAGTAGCAAAATGTATGAGCTGGTTTGAGATCGCGGAAGACTTCTTCAATGACCGGATCACCAAAGGTAGTCAGGCGCTCACCTGCTGCTGAGCTGCCTGAGCGGAAGCGATAGGATTGCGTTCCTGAGTTCTGAATATTGACGCGCCAGACCCAGATAATGTCTTCAACCCAGAGGCGATCACCGGCGCGGTTAACTCCCGCCCTGAAAGGTTGCGGTTCATCAATGGTGATGATGTAGCCAAGGTTACTGGCCAACTGAATAAAGTACGGAATACTGAGACCACCAACCTCGGCCAGTTTTGCCAGCACACGCTGCTGGCGTTGCTGGTATGTCGCATCTTCAGCAGGAGTAAGGTCCAGGACGCGTTCCCAGTCAGACAAAAGGCTGCGTGCATAAAATGGAGTAACGCCACCTTCAACAAGCCCTGCAGACGCATCGAGAGTCTCAAAAACACCTGATTCAGATCGCAATGATGCATCAAGCAGAGGCTGGCCCGGATTGTACGAAACGAGTGGCAGCAGGCGATTTAACAGTGTGAAGTAGCTCATAGCAGCTCTACCTCAACATTTCCTAATCTGAGCCATTCGACTTTCGTGGCATCGATTACCGGTTGAATATTTGCCGATGGTGTAACGATGTCATAGTCGGTGATACCTGGAATGAGGGAAATCAATGTCCCCGCCTGGCTGCGAATAAAAGCCACTCCAGGCTCTCGGCGCGAGTCATCGTCCTCCAGCGTTCCGGCGACAGCCTGTTTGGCTGCTGCGAGGGTGATGCCATCCAGTGATACCTTCACGAGTACGTCAAATGTACGGATGACAGGCATGAGCACCAGCGTGTTTTTTGCTGTAACAGGCCGGACATCGTCAATGTGAGCCTGCACCCTGTCGATCACATCCTGAGACGGCAGCCCACCTGCAGACGTGATCACAACATCAACGGTACCCAGCCCCCGCCACAAAGGGTAAACATATGCGGCAGATACGCCTGATACCTCCAGCGCCCAGCGTTTGTAATCATATTTATTGCCGCCTGCAGGAGGTCGGCGGATGATTTCAAGCAGACGTGCAAGCAGCTCTGCATCCGTTTCCTCATCCGTTCCGCCAGTCATCAGGCCTACTGTCACTGTGCTGTCAAACCCGTCAGGTGTAGTGGTCAATGTTGCCGATGTGACTGAGGTGGTATTACCCGCAGTCCCGGACAGAGAAGACATTGCATTTACGGATGCTTTTCCATCCGACCCGATAGTAATTTCTTCGGTTGTTGTCCAAGAAACACTGTCACGTTTGAACACAAGACCGGCAGCAGCCGCCGCTCCCGGCTCGCCGGTAAACGTGGCAGGCCCGGAGGCGCTATTGGCTGCTTTTTTGCTTAAACCACGTAAGCGGGCGTGCAGATAGAGAAATTCCGAATCAGCTGTATCCGGAAATATCTGACGGACTATCCATCCCTGATGCTGATAAATCCCCTCGGCAACGCTGGCCACACTTGACGCCCGGACATACCAGTCGCTGTCTGGCCCCAGCTTGTCATCAGACAACTGCAGGAGATTTTTGATATCCCGCAGAATGTCTGTGCGAATTTGCGCGGCATTTTTGGTAATGAATGGCATCAGCTGACCTTAACCGGATATTTCCAGGTCTGCGGCGTTCCGCTCGCGGACGTGACGGTGATATGAAGCAGCATCCAGCCTTTTTGCCAGTGCTCTGCAGTAACGGAAATGGACTGGGCGCGACCGTCGTCAATAATCGGTTGCAGGGCCTGCTGCGAATACTGCACCGCGAGTTTCTGAACGCGGGACACATCCTTTTCGCGGCGGAGTGTATGCAAAAGAGAGCCCAGAGTTGGATCTGCCCACCATGAGCCAAGGGGCGTCATCAGCCGTAAGTAGACGGCATTCGCTAAAGATTCTGAGCTGTCGCCGGTATAATCGCCGGTCGTTGGATCAATCAACATTTCCATGCCGTAATACTATCGGCATGGAAATTTAAATTATCGGTGAAGGGGTTCAGTGGGTATTGCTTTTGAAGGAGAACTTACGTTACCACAAATTACATTTGCTGATTAGGTTTCTGCGTTGTGCCTGCGTCACCGCCGTGGTCGTGGTCGTGACCGTCAAAAGTCTCACGCATGGTGTTCAGCGTAGACTTGCCGTCAGCAACTTCATTACTGCCTTTCAGCAATGGTGTATCAAAATCTGCCCGCTCTGAGGCTGTGGTTTTATACGTTTTGGTATTAACAATATGTTGTTCGGTATTCACCGTGTGCTTTTTAGTATTAACGATATATTCATCGCAGTTTACTTCAATTATTTTTCCGCGCTTCAGAATAATGTTGCTGCCTTCATCAGAATAAATGGCAAGCTCACCACTTTTCAGGCTCTTTAGCCTGTATGCAGCGTGTTCCGTGGCAATCACCACGCTATGACTGGTGCGCCCGTTAAGCGGGAGCATAATCGCTTTAGTCCCCCTGGGCGGGTTGGATGTAAAACCGTACTGCTGGAACATCTCCACATCCTGCAGAGACTCAGTAGCCAGACCTTTACCCTGAATGGTCTGAATATCACCGCCGCTGTTAACCCTTATTAAAACTCCCCTGAAGGCCTGTCTTATACGGTTTAACGCCGTGTTAATACGAGAATCAATTTTATTCCACATCGATAATCTCCAGCTCTTTATTTACTTTCGCGCGGCGTTTGCGTGATTTACGTTTCTTCGGATACGCATCCGGTATCCATATAGCGTCCTCTTTAAGACGCAGGGTTGTAATGGTGTTGTCTGGCCGTCCACCTGAAAACTCTCTTCCCATGAGGAAGTAAATATCATCGATGCCGTGTGGCTCGCTTCGGACACGAATACGCTGGCCGGGTTGCCATAACTGACCGTTATCCATGCGGTGACCTTTGACAATAGCTGTCAGGTCAAACCCGTTCAGGCGGGCATCGGCCATGGCTTTTCTCGCGCGATAATCAACCTGCGCCTGGTTATCAGCATCACCGGCAACCATAATCTGCGGGCGGTAAAAAGGTACGGTACTGTCACGGACGGTACTGCGTAAGCCATGAAAGCCATTTTCTGCTGAGCCGGTGCTGTTATAAATTACATCGGCATCGTCGTCTTCTGCCTCACCGCTCTGGTCATCAACGTCAATAACTTCCAGTTTCCCTGACTTTTTCCCCTGGCCGTGTCCCTGTGCCAGCATTGTCAGTTCAGAGAACGCCCCGGTAATGGATGACCGGTCACTGAGATCGAGGACATTATTTCCCCGACCGTCACGATTCAAAACAAGCGTGGCCACGGGGTCTTTTGTGTAGTCCGGCCCTCCAATTACCAGCGTGCCATCTGGCTCAAACCATGGCCATAACCCGCGTGCAGCAGCTGCACGTTCAAGGGTATCCCACGCACGTTCTCCGGGCTCCACGCTGACCTTGTCATTACGCAGGGATGATTCAGCCTCGATGCGGATGTTCGTTATCCCCAGCGGTCTGACAACCTGCGCGATCACTTCTTCAAGACTGAGCTGGCGGGAGGTAAAAACGGGTGAAGCGCAGTCAACAAGCACGGCTGCGCCATCGCGACCGGAAAGCGATAAAGAGACCTGCTGACGTGATACGCGGCGCTGAACCACATCCACCCGACCGGACATCACCACATCATTACCCACCCTGACCAGTACCGGCACTCCTCGTTTAATGGCCGCAGGGAAAATACCGTCAGGCAGACCAAGCGTTACACTCCAGGCATCGGAGGGGATCAGAAAATCGGAGTCAATCTGATAACGGCTCCATGCACTATGGATTTTGCCATCAATAACCAGGCTCACTGTATTCTGAGAATCTTTATCTTGAGTAGGCATTCAGAACGTCACCGGCTTTGATATTGTTAGGATTACGTAGTGTCGGATTAAGGCGCAGCAGCTCGGCGGCGCGCGTGTAGTCCTCGTACCACAGGTGGGCCAGCAAATGCAGGTTGGTGTCGGACAATGCCACTCGCGTGGTCAGTGGCGGTCTGCTGGTAATAACCGCTGCGCCCAGCTCCTGAACGGTCAGGGCGATATCCTTGAGAACTTCGACCACGGGTTGCCAGGTCACGCCACCTGGTGTTTCACCGGCGCTCACGTTTTGCGTATCGGCAGCAAAGGTGTCCCGCGTCTGGTCGATTGCCTCCTGAATGGCCGTCCTGGTGTCATTGGTGATTTGCTCAATATCGACAGGAGACAGAATATCGCTGATGCTGCTGTCACTGAGTATGTCTGAAGCATCAAGTGCCAGCTGGATTGCAACCTGAATTTTTACCGCCGTTACCAGCTCGGTAATATCCGAGGTTGATGACCCTGCCGGAACGGCAACAGCAACCGTCTTTTGCCCGGTCACTATCTGCTGAGGTAATGCGGCCACATCCTGCAGATTATTACGGCCATTCTTCCAGTCGGCCATCACGATGCCCGCTGTGCCGGAAACGTCTGAGGACTGTGAATAGCTTCCGGGATTATTACTGACACTTGATTTGGACTGAAACGACGTCAGACTCAGCGCACTCTGCAGGTCATTCATGAACGCTTTTGGGTAATTAACAAAGTCCGAGGTGGTACTAACAAATCCCGTCAGTTCCCCCTTAAGTACGGTAACCATATTCAGCGTCGTGGTTGCCAGCGATTTCGCTTTCTTCATCCACTTTTTCGCTGTACGCAGAGGCGAGAGAATATTGTCGATGGCCGTCTGGGCTTTCTCCAGAGCAGATTGCGCCTGGTTGAAAATGATATCGGCCTTCGACAGCGGGAAGTCGCTGCCAAAGAAAGGCAGATTAAGTCCACCCTGGATAAAGACCACTTCGACAACGCAGTAATCAACGTTCTCCGCTTCATGCGATGCCTGATACTCAATGCACTGCATGCCCGTCATGGAGCCGAAAACCGGGTGGATTAACTCCGCGCTACCGCGTGTATCCAGCGCGGCCAGAAACGCCTGCAGTCGCACTTCGTAATCGTCACCCCAGAAAAGGACCGTCATTCGCAGGTTACGAGGCTTGCGGCCAAGGTCATCAACATCGCCGCCGTCCACATAGGGATACTCATAGGTCGCAATGTCGCGGCTGGCGCTGTCACGGGTATTAACCACATCGAAGCGGACGCCCCTGAATGAGGCATCCTGTAATGAATCTTCCCAGCTCACTGCGGGCCTCCTGTTGAGCCGCGAACGGATTGTTCGCCGTTGTATTCATTAACAGCTGATGCTATTTCACGACCGTCCAGTATCAGCTTTGTGGTGAGGTTAATGGGTTGTGATTTTTGTTGCTGCTGAGGCAACAGATAAGACGGCACGCCTGTTGCTGCAGGTGTGTTTTGCCCTATAGTGGCAGGTGAACTCCACCAGGATTTGACCATTGAAAAGAGATCAACATCGAAAAGAGGTTTCTTGTTATTCTCTTTTTCCTGAAACTTTTGTCTAAAAAGCTCGCCAGTAGTGATCCCTTTTGATTTAGCTTCCTCGTCAGCAGAATCGAATTTATCCTGGGCAGACTCATAAATAATATTTGCCACATTTGCATATGAAAACCATTTTCCTAACTGGCCTGGCAAATCACTACTTCCCCCCAAAAATTTGTCAAGGAAGCCTTCTTTATCGCCGCCGATTTCCTGAGCATTAGTTACATAAACAGGTACGGCATTGTTGCCAGAAGCACCTTCCGCGAGAATTTCAAGGGGATTTGAGCCTGCTGGCTTGCCCCCAGCCCCCCCCCGTCCTGACATCCATTTTATCGCACCAAATACCGCCGCAGCCGCAGCCATTGCTTTAATTCCAATAGCTGCATCAGAAACAGCCCTGGTTAAACCAGGATATTCCTCTGCATACTTCAGTAATTTATCTGAAAGATATCCCAGGGAATCTGATAACGGCTTGACTGAATCCATCTCCTGAAAGTCTCTCTCGTTATCAAGTTGTCCCAGTTTGAATCCAGGTTGTTCCGACATTAACAAAAAACTAAGATCGCCAGCCGTTTTTCCATCTGATAAGTTACGTTGAGAATTAGCTTCTGAAATAACACCCTGCGTATAGGATTTGTTACCTCTGTATCCCAGGAGTGCAAGTAAAGCCTGTTGGTCTGCAATTATTTTTCCAATACCTGACCCTTCCAGTATTTTTGCTTGAGAGTTAATAATTTCTCTTTTTTCGTTTTCAGGCGCTATTTTAAGTTTTTCTTCTAGCCTTTTATAAGCAGGATTAGATGCAACAACCTTATCTACAATTTGGTTAAATGTTTCGAGAGGATTAACTCCTTTACCAACACCTTTGGCGAGACTACCTGAAAGATCGATTCCTCGACCACTCGGTAATTTTACTCTTGCGGCGGCATTAGCGGCATCCTGGCTATTTAATTTCAAGAGAAGATTATTAAGATTGTTACCTGCCTGGTCAGGAGAGCCAGCGGTAATGGCTGATGCCTGATTCCAACCCAATAACACTGCAAAGTCGTCCAGACCTTTCATACCAGCATTACCGGCGCTTGCAAGTTGTGATGGAAGCCACTTTGCCATATCCTTCAACTCAAATGAACCGTTTTGTCCGGCACTGATCGACATATTGAGTGCTTTATCAAGCTCTGTATCCTGAATTCCAAATGACTGTTTTAATTTAATTGCGATATTTGCAAGGTCAGCGGGAGCTGCTCCCGTTGCAGTTGAGTATTTTTGAATCAAAGGCAATATTGATTTCGCCGATTGCATGCTTACAGAGCCTGATGCAAGCATTGCATCCAGAGTCTCTGCTGCTGATTCTTTAGTCCCGCCACCAGTTTTAACTGAATGACGAATAAGGGAATCCATTTCATTCATACCAGTGCGCCGGCCCTCCAGGCCCTGATCTGCATAGGCTGTGTTAGCCATCATTGCCAGTCTCTGCTGGTAACTCATTTGATTCGAGACCGGACGGACCAGTGTAGCGCCTGCTGCCATGACCCCACCGGCTACAGCTGAGATAGTTGAGCCCGCAGTACCTAGTTTTTGCATTCGGCTCATACCTTCACCAACACCGTTCAATTCACTGCGCAAATTGCGCACTTTATCTTTCATGGCAGAGAAGGCTCTTGTCTGCTCATTAGCGGACAGTGCACCGGTACGAGATAAGCGGTTATAGGCGGCCATAGTCTGCTGTATTTCGCGCTGAATCTCTCGCTCTGAACGAATACCAAGGGTAGATCGCGCCGAACTGGCGCGACGGTATTCGTCCTGAAGAGAACGGGAGGAGCGAATCGCTGTGGCTGCGTTCTGCTGGCGGGATTTCGCCAGCTCATCATCGGTTTTTTGCGCCGCTTTGGTATCACGACTGATACCCTGCAGTGCCTGCTTAAGCACTTTGGAGCCGGTATCACGTGCCAGCAACTGCAGCGCCAGTTGTAAGTTACGCGCCATGGGTTATCTCCGTTTGCCGACTTTCTTCAGGCGTTGCGATTTGACCGTACGGGTTGTGCGGGTGGTAGTTTGCCCGGTTTTCTTTCCGTGTAACCGGGCAAGTGCTTCGGTGTAGCCGTCGAGTTCCGTTCGTGTCATGCTTCCGATTTGCTGCTCACTGATCCCGTATCGTCCGAGTGCGAGGACGAGGGTTCGGTAGCCGGTGAGTTTTTGTTCAAATCCATCCGCTTTTTTTTAACAGCGTTAATCTGAGCATCAATGATGTCAAAGTCATCATCATTCAACTCATCAAGGAGTAACTCTGGTGTTATGTCTTCCTTATTCAGTGAACCAAGTTCTTCAATTGCCTGTGCCATCAGCGCTACACGATAATACATCCCCGCCGAAGCCCCTTCGGTTGTTCCGCAAGCCTCATCCGTGAGACGCAGGGCTTCAATAGTGTCCCTGACAACAGGCAGCCTGACGGCAAAGTCAAAATGGACTTTATCACCGTATTTAACGCCATATAAAAGCTGCTGCTTTTCCATTTATTCCTCCACCCGACGAAGCGCATTCATGGTGATATCGCGCTTCGCTTCGTTGTCGACGGTATACTGAGCCCCGGCCTGAGTGCTGAAGCAGTCCAGGTAAGAAACACGTTTACCGCTGCTGTTGAGTGGATACTGGGTGATTTTCGCACCTTCAATACCGCCCCAGTTCAGGTCGCCGGATTCCGGGATGACCACCGTAACGGTCAGCTGGATCTCTTCGATGCCACGGGAGAAACCTTTGGCCCGGCCCGTTTTGTTCATCGTCTTCACAAGCTTTCGCCCGGTGGTCACATCTTCCTTGAGGTCGGTCACTTCAATTTCCTGGCCGTCGACTTCCATGACGATCGCGCCAACATATTCTTCAAGAGCCATTCTGGTTTACTCCTCAGAGCAGCAAATCAATTCGACCGGCAAAGACGTGCAGGCCATTCACAACATCCGCAGGAATGCGACCGTTCAGCTGGTTAACATCCTGCAGATCGCGCTCAACAATAAGACCGTCTTTGTTGGCATCCACCTCCTCGACAATCTCCAGCTCCTCCAGCTTGTAAAGCACATCAAGCAGTTCGCTGCGCACCTTCGGCGGCGTCCTTGAGCTGAGCTTATCGCGCGGGAATCGCAGAGCGATGCGTTCACGGCAGGCCTTGCGCACGTAGTCCAGCGTTCGGATGGTGGTGATATCCAGCAGCGCCACATCATCCACGCCCTGGGCGTTTTTGGTGTAGGTGCTGATAGCGCGAACGATCTGCACTTTGTCACCGGGGCCAATCTCAAACGGCGTAAGACCATTACGCAGGGCGTTCTCCTGCTCGGTTCGCCCTGGCTGACTTTCCACTGCAGTCACATCCAGCGTGCTCATCGCAAGGGTGTTCAGCGGGCGGGCCGGGTCTTCTTCACTGGCGATAACAGCGGCATAGGCAGCGGCAATCTGCGCCGGGGTTTTTACCGAACCGCTATGCCAGCCCAGCGTGATACGCCCGTCATTCAGTGAGGCGGCCAGTGCAATGCCTGTGGAAAGCGACTTGCGCCACCCACCAACACCGATTGCGCCGCGCTGCTCCATCGCATTGCTGACGTTTGTCAGATGGTTACGCAGCGCCGTCATCGCTTCCTGGGTGGAGAACGGGCAAACAATAATGTTATGACCTGCAGAGAACGCCGCTGCCAGCGCTGGCGTAATATCCGGATCAACATTACCGCCTGTAAGAGTGGTCGCCGCCGCTGTGATACCCGCTGCCGTCACGCCGGAAGAGACAATAATGTCGTTACCAACCGCCCCTTTATGGCGGCAGGTCAGGGTCACTTCCCCCGCGTTTGCCGTCGCTGTGACTGGCAACCCGTCTTTCTGGGTAATCAGTTCCGTCAACGCTGCCGCAATGGTCTCCGCCGTATCTGCAGCCGAAATGCCGACATCAATACGGGTACCATTAATGGTTACGCTCAGCTTCCCGCTGGATGACGCGGTGCCGGTCACGGTAACCTTGCCCGAAGCTGCTGTTGCAGTGGCCGCATCGCTGATGCCGACCATCTGCAGCTGCAGGTAGGGATAGGCACCGATAGCCGCTGTGGCCATCAGATGCGCCATTGAGCCACGGCCAAAGTACGTCGCGGCCTCTTCATCAGAGAAAACATTCTGAATGACAAGCGGCGCAGACGAACCGGAGGCCAGCATTGGCGCAATCATCAGCACCTTCTGGGTATTACCCGGCAGGGTACGAACGGCCAGACGGGTGTTGAACTCAAAATACTGTCCCGGTTTGCGGTTCGTACCGATAGTGTCAAAACTGATATTAGGACTGCTCACCGTTCACCTCCGTGCTGGCAACGTTATTTTTGCTTTTGGCGTTCTTGTCACTACTGGTGACAATAATCAGATCACCGGCCATTACCTGACGCTGGTAATAAGCGGTGTTCTCCACCTCAAGGGGTTCCGCATCGGTAATGTAGCGGCGCGCATTATCTTCGCGCGGCACGCTCAACCCACTGGCGGCTTTTACTTTAATTTTGCTCATGACTGATAATGTCCTCTGCTGCATTGTCTTTATCAGGCTGCTTAAGATCGTAACTGAGTCGGGTTTTCAGCCATGCCGGGTCATCGTCGGTGGTGGCACCACCATAAATCTGGAACATATGATCAACATGGCCTTCCGGCGCATCCGTCAGCGGGTAACGCCCGTTCTCCAGCGCTGACTCAATCCATTTCGTGTCGAACTCGCAGGCAAATACGGAAAATGCCTGAGACTCTATCTGGGTGTTGAAGAGCGTGCGCACGCGACCTGGGCTGAGCGGGTCGATTTTGATACCCGTATCCGCCATATCCTGACCGGACAGCAGACGACGAACGGCAGCAACAAGAATGTACGTACCGACCTCCTGTACGTGCGGCCCACCCATACGGGCCGCTTCTTCACTGCGCAGGCTGCGCTCGCCTACCACCACGACAAAGCGACCGTGAGTGACAAACCGTTGCCGTGCTGTGCTGTATGGCTCGGTTTTTTGCACCCCGCCGAACGTCACCCAGACGGCAGGCAGCTGGCGCAGTACCTCTGCAGGCTCGCCATCCAGCTCGCCACCGTAGGAGCGCACATTCTTCGCCATACGCCCCATACCTTTGCGAAGGCGCTCCACGATGGCTTTTTCAATATCCGTAATCACCATCAGAAACTTCCTCCGCCAGTCTGGTCACGCCCGAAGACGCGACCACCTGACACCATCCGCGCACCGGTTCCGCTTTTCACCACTTCACCTGTCGTCGTGCGGCCCAGATTGATTCGCCCGGATGCAACTTTTTCCAGGTAGCGAACGGTGTCTTCATACCGCTCGCGGATTTCTGCTGTCATCTGGGTCTCAGAGCCGCACAGAAGATAGCGGGCGATGTTGCAGCAGCGACCAACGAGAACACGGGGCTCATCAGCCCAGGGCACCGGATAGCGACCGCAGAGATAACCGTCGATTTCAGCGCTGGCCTGAGTGAGTGCGCCGTTCAGCACATCATCGTCAATCTGCCCGGTATAGCTGCGGTCGGTGAGCGACACGCACTCGCGCTCACCAAACGCCCTGACCATGTCCTCACGGTTCGCGTACATGGCTTACCCCTTGGCCTTTTTGTCCGGGTTTTCCGAACCGGCCTGCAGTGCATCCAGCTTCTTACTCAGTGCATCACGTACTGTCTCCAGCTCGGTGATGGTGCCGTTTGCACTGGCAAGCTGCTGCTTAAGCGCGTCGCCATCCTGGTTGAGCTGCAGAACCGTCGCCTCCAGCTCGCTGACGCGTGCCTTGAGGCCGTCACGCTCGGTGGTCAGGGCGGAAACAGCATCGCCGTCGCCAGCGTTTTCAGGCACATCCTGCAAACGAACCACAATCAGATTGGGATCGTTTTCCAGAATCTGGAGTTCGCTGTCGCTGAAATGGTCATCCGGCCAGGTGACAGTATTCGCGCTGTGGGCGATGCCGAGACGGCGAAAGCCATCGCGGCGGGCAGTGATTTGAATCGGCATTATGCGTCCTCCCCGGTGGAGCCATACGCCATCTGCCAGAAGCCGTAGCCACCATTTGCACGGGCTTCAGCACCGAAGATGAACTTCTTGCGCATAAAGACGTTGTCAGCGTTGTAGTCGGTCTGCTCGACAAAGACCGGTTTTTTACGCTCCTGATAAATCAGGGGCTTCACGGGTTTTGACGTGTCCAGAAGGAACCAGGCGGTATCTGACGTCAGCTCTGGGACAACCAGAACTTCAGCCGTCCCCTTGTATGGGTTTGGCGTATTGTCAGGGAAGCGGTCAGCCGTCATCAGATAGTTGGCATCGTCTTCAAGAGCCGGAGGCACAACCAGGATGGTCGGGCGAATTTTCAGGGACGCGCCTTCATCATCCTTCAGGCTGCGCATGGCCGTTCGTGCAGCCCCGTAACTTGCTTTTGCGGCGGCAAGCGAGGTAACGGCAAGCTTTTTCGTGCCTTTGTTAGAGACCGACTTGCCCCCCGAAAGGTGGTCGGTATCAAAGAAGGGCTGACCGTCGTAGCAAAGATTGGTGAAACCTTTGCTCAGGAGAGCGAAGACGATATCGGCAGGCAGTTCTGCAGCGGACTGGCCCGCACCTTTCGCCTGCAGGGCATAGCCCATGATTTGATCGTCTTCGATATCGTTACGCTCAACTTCTACCGTCGCTTCCCAGTCTTTGTTGCGGATGGTGTAGTTGAACGCGGCGAGCGCTTTCACCACCTTGTCGCCAATCCACTCACGCATTTTCGGGAAACGGCTTAGCCAGCTGTAGTCGTTTTCTTTCCCGGTCGACGGCACCACCATGGCAATCTTCTGCCAGTCGGACGGAGCCTGATCAAAGGCGTTCTGGAAGGTCGCTTTCAGATTAATGAAAATCTGACGTACATTTTTTACGTTAATTAACACGGTTCTCTCCTTATTAAATCAGAACCCAGACGCCATCATTCTCAAGACCCAGCACCTTTCCGGCGACCGGGCGGGCGTTGGTATCACTGGTTTTGGCCACGGTCTGGCTGTCCACCACGTAGCAATCCTTGCCAGTCTGCGCCAGCGTGACCGGGTCAGCAGTGCTGTTGGCAAGGAACCAGGCTTTACCGCGACGAACCAGCACGCTCGCATCACCGGCTGCACCGGCAGTGTTATCCACCCAGCCATCACAGATTCCGAGGGTGGTATTGGCTGCAGTGGCGCTGCCTGGTACAGCAAAGCCCGCTGCGTTGGCCGCAATAATGTGGCCGCCAAAGAGTTCTGTGGCTGCCGCAACCGGGACGGCAAACAGCTGGCCGTCGCGATAAGGGGTATGACGATCCATTTCGCTCTCCTTTATTTGAGGTATTTCGCGACGCTTTCCGGGTCATTGCCCATCATTGAGCAGATGGCCGGGTCAATCGCATCATCTTCAGCACCCTGTGACGGGCGTGACGGAAGGCCTGCAGGCGGTTGCCCCTGAGTCTGACTGGTAGTCAGTGCGGCAATCTTTGGCGTTTTTTCGATAAAGGCGGTAAGACTGGCCGGATCGGATTTCGCCAGTGATGCAGCCCATTCCTGCTGTGCCGGAAGCAGACGACCGTCGCCGAGGGCAACCGTAATCAGCGCTTCAGCCTGCTGCGTGGCGAGTGCGGCGGTATTTCCCGCACCGGCACGCTCTGTCGCCTGCTGAACGGCTGAATGCATGACCTCCACCGAAACCCACTTAGCCGGGTCAGGCGTGTCGAGTTTCGCCGTCAGGTCAGCGATGTTCTGCGCGTTCTGGTTCAGGATATCCAGCAGACTGACCGACGCCGCTGCAGTCCCCTGGCCACCGGAAATCATGGTGATGATTTTTTGCAGCTCAGCCATGATCTCTTCTTTCGTTGAAGCGGTTGGCAGATTGAGCATCCAGCGCAGGTTGCTCAGTAACTCGTTGAGAAATTCTTCATCCATTTCGGTCTGACCCTCTGTGGTTAAATGCGCGGCCATCAGGGAGGCGGCAGCAAGTAACACTTCCTCCATCCCGTCGACCGCTGGTGTATTGGTCAGCGCGGCGTTGAGCAACTCCAGCACCTGACCGGTTTTGTCGTAAGAAAATACGGGGGAAATAAAGCGATATGCTTTTGCTGCCACCATGTCTGCAGCGGCAGTGGTCCACTCAACATCGACAGCAAAGAGGCCTTCACCTTCGCGCCACTCCAGCTTTTTGAAAAAGGCCGCAGCGGGAGCTGGCAGACCATTTTTGGCTGAACGTAAAGTCTGATGTTCATAGTCCAGGACATACGGCGTCTCGCGTTCATCGGCTGCGGCAATCAACCGCTCGGCGATTTCACGCGTCATCAGCCAGGCGGCACATTCGGTCGGACGGCCATCTCGGGCGCGAAATTCACCAGCCGGGAAGAGCTGGATGACACCGGGAGTGGCGGTGTTAATTTCCTGGGTGAGTGAAGCGATGAGTGTCTTTTTCATGGTGCCGACGATACGGCACCACTGCGGGGAGGTTCAGATGAAGAGGTTCAGTGGATTATTGCTGAGGATCGTTTTCTTTGGTTGTCGGCTTATCGGGTTTAGCAGACTGACGCTTCTGATGCCGGCGGGCAAAGTATCGGTCAGTGAGCCACTCAGCAACCTTTATAACCAGGCCCCCAAAGATGCCAATGAAAACCCACTGCTGCGGGGTGAAATAATCAAGGAAAGCTTTGAATGTGTCCAGTTGCTCGCTCCCGTAATGCATTTATGAGCCCAGACCTTTTTAAACCGCTTTTAAAAACGTCTGAATACCTTCTGGCCGAATCACTCTAGCACAATCAGACTGAACGCGTCACAGCGCCTTACAGGACGAATTTGCCCTCAGTCTAAAATACGTTTCAGATATTGCTCAGCCGTACTCTCCATCTTCTCCACGTCATCTTCGGTGAGATGCAGGAAAGGACGCGCGGGCATCTTAATTTTATACGCCCCGATTGTGTTCCACTGCTCAAAGTTGGAACGGGATTTTTTAACGAACCGGTTACCCACTGAACCATCCTTGTTCTGGCGGTAGTAGGCTTTCTGGCTGCGGGCCGGAATGCTGATTTCCCCACCTTCCTGATGAATGCGGGCATATTTCACATTGGTCCCGACCGTCGCCTCATCATTCGTGCTGTACTGCGTGATACTTGCCGCCAGTCGACCGCTCTTCTGGAGAATTTTACCTCCCCGGCGCTGACGGGCATATGCCGGGCTCCAGCCCATCCACGCGGGCCGCCCCTGTTGCGCGAAGTTTTCTTCAACCGCATCTCCCATAGCAGCGGCCATCTCACGCATCAGGGGGGCGCGGTTTTCCAGCTTTTTAATGAGTTCACCGAGTGAGCGCTCAAAGTCACCAATGTCATACCTGATGGCGTAGCTCATGATTTCAGCTCCAGCAGCTGCGCCGCGCGTTCAGATAACACATCGCCAGGGGTGACTGTGGCACCGGCGTTTACAAGCGACAGACGCCAGCCATCGTCAGACTGCACACCACGCACGGCGCGGGTGCCGTTCTGCCCGGAGAGGAGCCACACCAGAGCGTCATCATCAAGCCAGACACCAGCTGGCTGACGGAGCAGAACGGGAAGCTCTGACCACATCGGGCCCGGAGCCAGCCGGACATCCTCTTCGTGAACGCTTAATGTGATCGCACCGTTAACACCACGCTCTTCGAGGCGATTCAGCAGCTCAGGCTGGATACCGCCAACGCGTCTCAGGTCGCCACGGGTCTTCTGCCGCACGCTGACGGTGTCGACCCAGCGACGCACATCATCGCTGACGGCATCCAGCACTGCAGGTTCAGAGAGGGTTTCATGGATGGCCTGAGAGGCAATCCGGGGCGTGGTAGTTGCAGATTTATCCATGAGGCGCTGTCCGAGAGAAGAGAGCCAGCCCTGACCCGGATTGTGCCCGAATCCGGCATCAGGCGTGTAAAGCTCGCCGTTGAAGCGTAACGCCTTAACGTCACGGGTTTCTTTTGGTCCCCATGCCTGCTGTACCGTGACAATGTCCTGCTCCCACGATTTGACCTCAATCCCCATGCGGTCTGCATCCGCCTGACTTCGGGCACGAATGCGGCAGCGGCAGTGGTATCCGTCAGGCGGGTACATAAACTGCCATACAGGATCGTCATAGCGGGCTGTGAAACCATTAAGTCTGGCGTGGAGTGGCCGGGTGTGCATGTCCATGACGGCCACGCGTTCCCATATGGGGCGAAACTCCGCGTTGGCCATCTGCTCCGCATAGCGACCGGCACCATAGGCCGCCTGCATATTGGTTTCAAAGATAGTGCGCAGACGGCGTGGCGTGAGTTGTTTACCCTCCAGAACGCCATCCTCATCGGCGACCAGCCTGGCACGGTCGGCAAGCCAGCCCTTACGGATCAACGTTGGGGTTATCTGCCGTTCAAAGTCCCGGAGCGTGCCGCCATCAGCAATATGCTCGCGAAGCGATTTATGAATATCCTCAAGCACATCCTGTTTAAGGACGCCCGCCACGGTGAAACTGGTGGCATGGGCGCGGGCCTCAATATCGTGCCAGTTAAAGCCGGTGGCATAGCCCTTCGATTCGAAGTAGGCAATCGCTTCTTCGGGCTTTAACCCGATGGCGTACCCCAGATCAACATCAGCTTTCGGCATTGAGTCGCCCCCAGACCTCGCTGACAAACAGCGCCTGCTTTATCAGCTGCTGCAGCTGCGTATCATCCAGCTGAGGGTAACTCGCAGCAATGATATCCAGAGCCTCATCAGGGCTTTGCCCCTTGCTCAGGGCCGAGACCAGCGGCGCAATCAGCTTATCCATGGCTTTCGCGATGCTCTCCCCTGGCGACGTGGCGCTGTCCAGCGCATCCTGTGCAGGGTCAACAACCTCGCCCGTGGTGCTCAGTGCCGCAAAATGGCGGAATACCGGCGATGTGCTCAGCCCCACCGGAGAGGGAGCAGCAGGCGGTGTCAGCACAGCTTCGTTCTCTTTTGGTACCGGAATCCCGACCTTTTTGTGTATCCATGACGTCGGGATAGTGTCCATCCCGGCGCGTACCAGCGCGGAAACACCATTGGCGAAGGTTTCAATGCTCTCCAGCTCACGGGTATCAAATACCAGACGCGGCTGACGGCGCGGGCTGACGTTATAACCATTAATGGCCAGTAACATACGAATGAAGCCACGATAAAACCCTTCCAGCTGGCGGGCATCAGCGGTCAGCAGATCGTGGCGGACTTCGTTATGCACATTACCAAGGGCATTTGTTGAGGACTTGCCGTCCGCCTGTGACGTCAGCGTGCCGCCGAGAATGACCTTTGATTCGGTACGTTCGCACCAGTTAATCATCGCCATGAAAGGATCGGACTGCCCCTCGGCGGCATCCTTAAATTCGATTTTGGTGTTATCAGGGATGATCCCCGAGGCGTTATGACCGATGCTGACCAGCGCCTCCATGAGTTTATCCTGCTCATCCTGACTGGCCCCGGACATATACGACCCGATGCGCGGTGGCAGCCCGTAGATTTCCAGGAACTCAGCGAGATCGCGCACGCTGTAGTTTTTAAACAGATAAGGCCAGACCAGCACGCGGTATAAGCCGGACTGCGCGATATAGCCTGACTTGGCGTTGTGCGTATGCACCAGCCAGCCAAACGGCCAGAGTTCTTCTCCCCCCAGCGTGCCGGTGTTAAGACGCACCTCATCCCCGGCTTCCGGCGTGGTACAGAACCAGCGATGCGGACGCAGTTTGATTTTGACAGGCAGCCACAGATTGCCGTCAAGCTCCCACTTTTCAATCTCCTGAGCGGAAAAGCCATGCCCGATAGCTTCAGCCGCATTCAGGGTAATATCTTCCATCTCCTGAAGGTCAGCGAACCAGCTGGCCACCATCGCGGCGATCTGCTTTTCTTCCGCCGTCGCGTTCGGCGGTGGCTCGATGCTCCAGTCCAGAGTGAGCAGCGCATTCTTGCGCTTGGCCATTTCAGAAAAGATATGCCCGTCCCGCTCAACCATATCTTCGAAAAGGTCAGCCTGAGCCGCCAGGTCGCCGCGTTCAGCCGCTTCCAGCAGTCTAGGAAGCCGGGCAATAGTCATTCCCCGTGAGGGGTGAGTTGGCCAGTCACGCTGCAGCTCGAACGTGCGGGAGGTCTGGGGGGCTTTAAGCACCTCTTTATTAAGCGGGCGACCATACTGGTCAAGAATCTGAACCATTATCAAAATCCTCCTGAAGGACCGAACCTGTCCCCGCTATGGCCACGGCGGGGAACAGCTTTAAATTCGAAATTGCCAGCGCCGGAAACGGCCAGCATCCAGAGCATATGCAGGGCATCAGGCCCGTCATCATGGTCAGCTTTGGGGAAGTGCCGGAGCTGGTCGATGAGAGTGGTCTGCGAAGGGTGCAAGCGTATCAGGCCGTTGGCCATATGTGGCTGCAGTGACTCAATGCGCAGGAGCTTATCAACCGAAGGCGTGACGGCTCTGGCAGGAACGGGTATACCCATCGCAGCGGAGCGCTTCACCAGTTCGGTGCGCAGGAACTCCTGGAACTGGACGGACTCGACCGCCCAGACGAGGCAGTTATATTCCCGCTGCAGCTCGATAACGTCAGAGATAATTTTGTCCGGCACACGCTTTCGGATACGCGCTTCAACAACGTCCAGAATGCCGGTAAAGCGGTTGAAACCGCCAACCAGCAACGCAGAAGGGTCCCGGCTGTTGCCGTGTTTACCCAGGCTCGGATCACATGCGCCATAGAAACGCCACTCGTTAAGGCGGTTGACCCAGAAATTAATACAGCCGGTAAATGGCGCATCTTCGCCGCTGACGGGATCGTTCTGATATTCCGCATCAAAGGTACTGTGGCCATCACGGGCACGGATGAGCATCAGGGCATAAAGCGGACGCGCAGCCCATGACACCACGGCTCCTTCATCCATCTCAGCCTGATGCTCACGGTAGTACGCCTGTGCCAGCATCTGACCATCTTCGTCGTTGTTGCGCAGGATTTCTTCCCACTTATCCCACAGCGACATATTGTGCGGCCAGCTGATAAGCGCTTTGAACCGGGCCCGCGTCCATAGCGGATTTTTAAGGGTGCGGGAAAGCACGGAATCGTAGTGCAGGATTGTCCCGATATACACCACATCGAATTTGGCCCCCGCGCCGCCGAGCGGCAGTACGGTTTTTTTGAGCCAGTTATCGAGCTTGTCGCGTTGCTCAGGGTTACGCACCAGCTCATCGTTCTCGATATCATCGAGCACAGCCAGGTCAGGACGATACGGGCCATGGCGCAGACCACGCAGCTTTTTGCCACTACCGGCGACCTGTACCTTAATGTCGTTTCGGGTGAGGATTGTCCCGGCCTGCCAGACGCGGCCACCGCCCGTCGCTTCAGGGAAGTCCATCAACAGGCGGGGGTTAAACTGCAGCTCCGCCTTTATCGCCTCCAGCATCGGATAGGCCTGGTCGATGGAATCCATAATGATGACCGGGTAATGCTTGAGCGCCAGCACAATGCACCAGATGACAAAAAGCTGACTCACGATGGTGGATTTGGCTTCACCACGCGGAGCTGCGATCGCATCGTTCTGGCTCCCCGTGGCCTGGATGATTTCAGGCAGGCGCTTATAAAGATAGTTATGCAGCTCACTGCGGGCGGAATGGCGGACATAGTGCGGAAAATAATGCTGCACAAAGTATTCAAACCCCGTTACAGGGTCAGCAACGAGGCCGCGACGCTCAGCAATTGCTGCAGCGGAGGGGTCAAAGCCCACATCTTCGGCTTCAATGGTGCGACGCAGACTGGCGGAGAGTTCCGCCAGTTCGGCAAGAAAATCTTTGCTGGATAACTTAGTTCTGGCCATGATTAATTTGCCCTTAACAGCCTGTTAATGGTGATTGCGGAGGGCTTTATTAACCTCGCTGATGAAGCGGTTCATCGACTCGATGCCGGTTTTATCTCGTTCAACATCGAGGCTGTAGCAGCCTGTCGACGTCGCGACGGTTACGTTTCTGCCGCCCGCGAACCGGACGCCCAGCACGTCACTGGCCATCACATAGTTTTCACTGTTAACCCGGATTAACTGGTCAGCCATAATGTTGCTCCATCTCCTTGCCGAAGGGTTCAAGGATTTCCACGAACGCGGCCAGATGCTTTGGATAGTGCTCGGCGACAAATGCGCTGAGCTTCTGAATAACATCCAGCGCCACCGCCAGTTGACTCACCTCCGGCAGTATTTTCTTGTTCGCTGCGACAGCTTTGTTAAATGCATCAGCAAGACTTGCCAGAAGCTCGACGCGTTCCCCCGGAGGGAGCTGAGACTCGGTTGTCAGCAGTTCCAGCGTGGTCTGATACTGGGTCATTAACCCGGTGAGAATGGCGCGGCCAATCTCTTCAAGTCCATTACCGGCCATAAGGTGAGCGGCGCGTAACTTATCCCAGTCATCGCCTGCGTCCTGTGCTTCCTTCTTCCAGCGGCGAGCTGTCGCAAATGCCACGCCAGCCTGAGCGGAGGCGATTTCGAGCGACATCTGGCCGAAGATATAAGATCGTCGCAGTTTTTCCCGTGTTTCCTGCGGATGCGCCATATCACAGCTCCAGTTTTGCGCGAATGAGCAGAATCGCTACCGTGATGACGCCGCCCGCGATGCCACCTGTAATCGCACCCGCAGAGGCACCACGGCGAGCGGCATCGTCGCTGATGGTAGTGAGACGAACATCAATCCGGCTCAGCTTGTCATTAATCCCGCCCAAAATGTCGGGGCTGACGGGAGCCTGCAAGCGGTCGAGCTGAGCGGAAATCCGGCTCAGTGTTTCCTGTTCGCTCTGGCTGATTGTCGCGCGGCGGGTTCGGCGCTTGTGTCTGGCTTTCATTTATCCTGTTTCCTGTCCAGTTTGTTATCAATGCGCTCGATAGCCGCTCGCAGCTCCCTCATCGCATCCATCATTGCGGTGTAGTTACTTTTTGCATCCTCACGGCGCTGGTATTCATCCCGGATGCGATCAACCGCCTTTTCCAGGTCGGTGATGTCTTTTTGCAGACGACGTATCCAGATGGTGCCGAAGGTCGCTGCCAGCGCCAGCGCAATCTGAAAGGCCATATCAAGAGTCATAATATTTTTCACTTCCTGTAATACTCGTTTATTGCCTGCAGCCTGCCCTCAAGGAGCTGGCACCATGCGCCGTATTCCGCTGAAAACGCCACTATTCCCCTGGGGGAGAGTCCGCCACCGGTGCCTGTGGCCTGGCCGGAATGACCAGAAGTGCCGCTGGCGGTGGCTGGCAGATACTGACCAGCGGAGAGGCCTTCGGCTCCGGGGTAGCCGAAGGCTTCGCGGAAGAGCTGCAGGCCGCCAGGACCAATGCCGGTATAACCAGGACCATCTTTATCAAGTGCATCGTCAAGCCTCTTTTTAAGATCGCGAACAGTCTCGTCATGTTTCTTTTGCTTTTCAGCCAGCTCGCGGGTCAGCGCATCCGCTTTCTGCTGCCAGGCGTTCTGCTCATCAAGAGCAGCCTTCAGGTCAGCTGCATACTGATTCGCAGCGCTGAGCCGCTCCTGATCCCACTGCCGTTCTTTTTCACTAAAACCATCAGTCAGGCGTTGCTTCTCCTGGCTGAAGGCCAGCGCCTGAGCGTCCAGCTTGTTGCCTGTGATGAAGGTGCCGAACCATATCCCGCAGCCTGTCAGCACCACGACGACGAGCAGCGGTTTCCAGCTAACCTTCAGTATTTTCAGGGCTGCTTCCAGCATCGCGCACCTCTCTGGCTCGTTTAATGGACATGTGTTTTGATGCCTGGCTCTGTGCCACCCATGCGCCCAGATAGGTGAGATACAGCTCACCCGGTGTTTCGGGACGGGTTACGGTGATCCAGACCAGCACGAAGGAACTGACCAGAAAGGCCAGAAAAACGATGGTGTCTGACGTTGAGATACGACCGGTGGCCGGGTTCGTCACCAGATCGCGCAGAGAGATCGTCATAGCGCCGCCTTAGCGACATTCAGCCGCGCCACGCGGTCAGCCTGACCTTCAGCCGGAGGGTTGATACGGCGGGTGACAGCCAGAAAATCGCCTTTGTCCGCCAGCTCGTTGCAGCCATTAGCCTTCCAGTACCAGGCCGCGCTACGGGCGGCGTTGAGATACTCCAGTAGCAAATCGGGATTAGCGATGAGATCGAGGCCCAGCGCCTTACCGCACAGGAGGTAATTATTGCGCAGGGTAATCTGAATCAGTCCACGTCCGCGAAAGCGCCAGCCATCGCCTGATGCTTCATTACCGTTACCACCCTGATTTGCGTAGACATAATTCGCCATTTTTTCTGGGTTACGGGTATAGCGGCGGGCAAATTCAACCTCGCCGGGCTCGATAATACGATTCTTATTGAGATCGAAGTCGCTGCGGAAAATACGCGCCACGCGCTCAGCATCTGAATAATAGAGATTTTCACTGAGCCGACTGAAGCCCGCGCTCTCATGGCCGGTTTGAGCAATAAAGGCGGCAAGCCGGGCGGGTGTATTAATCTGGAATTCAGCGGTGGCTTTACTGAATGGTTCAAACCAGCGTTGCGCCATCACTGGCGAAAGGCCTGCTGCTCGCTGAAATTGTGGGAGTGTTAAAAGCATAACGCCATCCGGTTAAAAAGGGATGGCGTCAGTATTTCATCGGGTTAGGTGAATAATCAGGTGAAGGGGTTCAGTGGTTTATTCCGTCACATCTATTATTATGGGTTCATTCGATTCTGGTTCAACATCTTTTTTCACCATGTATTCACCCTTTGCTTTGGCTTCATCAATCAATGGAAGATATCTATAAACAATTTTCCATACCTCTTCATCTTGTTTAAAGTCAAGATTACGGCATGATTGCCTCTCATTCATAGGGTCTGTTGAGTTCATTTTATCAGGATTGGAAACCAATAAAATTTTCCTCCACGCGCAAGATTTTGTTTCGTCCTTCTTTATGAAATCAAATCCGCCCGTTTTAGAACTGCCCGTCTGATATGCAAAAGCTAAATTCCTCTGTGTCTGATAGCCATCTTTAATCGCCGCGTTAATGAAATCATTCTCAGTCTTAATCGATTCCTGTGCTTGCTCAGGAATATTTAGTTTTTTTAATTGGCCGTTGTTAGCCATGCTGTTAAAGCTAATTAAAATAAAACCGGCAGCAATCAAATATTTCATAACCATTCCTAAAAAAGTGAGTTTTGTGTTGAGGTTCCATTACTCTTTTGCGCAGCAAGAAGCTGCCACCCGAAGCGATCACTAAAACCATACTTAGGGCAAAGAAAGGTCATGGCCATAAGAGAGGATGAACCTTGTTCACGCACTTCGGCGAACTCGGCGAGAAAGCGACGGTTACGTAATTCACGAAGGGCACGATCACAGCGGGGTAAATAGAGAACTTCGCCGCCGAAATTCTTGATGAGTAACTGGGTTTTCTCATCACCGATAGTATCGCGCAGGAGGGCTGCGCGGCTGGCCCCCATAGCGCGGAGGCCTTTACCTATCGGGAACGTGGTGCCACCAAAAGCAGAAAGAAGCTGCTCGGTCGCCGGGAAGCCTATCAGGTCAGCTATTTGTATCACTGTTGATGGCAGCAGTTCTGTTACCTGTTCCAGATTCATTATTACGCTCCCGTTTTTTTCGCCGACTCGCATCAATGCTGAGAGCCTGCATGAGTTTGGTTAACTGTTCAGTCGTCAACCACTCGATGTATTTGACGTGGAACATATGATCGCACATTTTCTCTGCATAATTCCACGGACGTTTTGCATCTGCAAGTAATGCATGAATTTTAGCAAGAATTGATTCACGTGCTTCGGCAACTTTTGGGCGTCGACCGTGTTTTGCTGAATAGCGAGGGAAACCCTTATCGTGCATATATTCCCTGACTGCCTGAAGTTCGTCGAGGGTGCATTTAGTTGATGATGTTTTACCGTTACACAAGCGAGACAACACGCTGCGGTAAGTAACATCATCCCATCCTAAATACGCCTGACCCGCTTTAATAGCCCCGATAAGGCCCCGTTTTGCTGGCGTGGACATAATATTTCTCCTGTTGGCTGTCATTATCGCAGGCACTTTGCGAAGTGCCTGCTGTAATGACTCACTCTGAGGGTTCCATTCTGCTGACGGATATTCCGCCGAGTTTTCCTTCAACTCTTACAACCAGTCGACCGTTGCGCATATGCCAGGCTTCAGAACGGGTTATTACGGTCTCCCGTTCTGGCATACCTGGTGTAGGGTAATACAGGAAACGGGAGCCGACAGGAAAGCGCTGGTTAAACGTCTTTGCCGTTAGATTTCTGAGCAGACTTTTCATCGTTCTCCTCCATATGCGCATCGGTGGCAATAATGCTTAATGGCCATAAGAGAAATGCGAACCAACAATTCTGGCGGGATAAATTAGCTAACCCCATTAATCGGACCAGAATGCATACCCAGCACCAGCCAAGTGTTAAATACATCACCAGCAATATGAGGATGAAAGCTATATCCATCACTGTATCCCCCGAAGTTTCTTGAAAGATTCAATAGCCTTTCTCATATCAGCCTGCGTCCCTTTATTTCGAATGGTGCGATTGCTGGCGTCGTAATAGTTGAAGCGGAGCTTGAGTGGCACCGCCAACAACTCGACAACCTGGCTGTTATCGCGGAAGTACCAGACACGGCGATTACCGTTATCCTGGAACTGGCAACCAGATACGCTATGCATGACCCACCTCCCTTGACGGACCGCGTTTGCGATAGGCCGCAATCGACACGCTTTCCCAGTCCTGGTAAAGAAACAACAGACCAAGCTCACAGGCACGATCAAACTCTTTTGTTGCGCCGGTGCTCTTTTCCCACCCGTTCAGGAGGAAAACAGCATCAGCCTGCTCAAGCATGGACAATGTAATTTTCAGGTACTGCCCATGCTGCAGGCCGTCAGGAAGAATGGCCGGGTTAAGAACGGTGAAGCCGCGCTCTTCCAAGGTGCGAGCTTCAGTGTTGAATTCATCGCGGTTAAAATTGTGATAACCGGTCATCGGGCCAGCGATGAAAACGACAGGTTTACGCTGCTGTTCGCTCATGCTGCACCGCCTTCAACACGTTTGAATGCCAGAAAAGTCACCATGGCTTTGTCGACCAGCTTTGATGTGCGATAGCGCTCAATACCCCAGACGATGGCAAGGCAGATCCACAGATAATGATGGCTGTAACGCTGGAGAGACATCCCATCCATAAAATCCCAGGCGCTTACGTTATCGGGCCAGGTTGCGGATTCGACCGCATAGTACGCGTCGTTCTGCTCCCGGAACCTATTGCCTTTCAGTTCACGAACGGTCTCGATTGCCAGTTCGCGGTCGTCCTCATTGTCACAGTCTTCAAGGTATGCCGCGAGCCACTGCTGCAATCCTTCGTCGAAGCCTTCATCATCAAACTCATAGCAGGGCGAATCGAATCTCCCGCCACCTGCTCCAGCTTCGAACTTCTCGGCCCAGTATCCGGGGTTGATAAGAAAGCTCTCGCGCCGTCCAAAATGTTCGGAGGAAAAGAATTCAAACATGTCCGTGATGCGGCTGAAGGTCCAGGTTCCCATGTCACCAGTGACGGTCAGATACCCCGGCCACGTCACAAGATCGAAGTAATATGTATTTGTTCCAGAACTCTTAAAGCGCAGGTGCCGGTACAGGCCATCATCACGCTCAATGCTCATGTGATGACGGGACACATTACGGATAAAGCCAGTTAATACATGCTGTTCAGTCTTCATGCTGCACCTCCTTCATCTGCACGGATTGGCGATCGATGCGCTCAATCTCTGCTGCGATGAGTGCGCCTGCTTTCACTAGATCGCGGCGTGGGTTCGTTGGTTTCCACCAGTTAGGTGACCATGGCCAGGCCTGGGGTATTGTCGCCTTGTATGCTGGTGTGCTGAATGCCCTGGCTGCATAGCAGGCTGCTGCCGTTGATAAGGTTCCTGACTTGTATATGTCGTCGTTTTTCGGCGTCCAGCCTTCATCGTTCTGCTGCCGCAAACGTTCAACGATGATGTCGGTGATGGCCGACGATGCAGTTAATTGCCGTACCATCGCTGACTGCACATCCAGCTCAGTGGCCAGACGACTTACCAGTTTTGCTATCTCAATAATCGGGGTGTCAGCATCCATCGCGGCGGCAAGCTCATGCCCGGCGCGAACCAGTTCTTTGATGGCTGACTTATTCTGCTGAGGTGTGTTTTTCATTTGGTCACTCCGATCTGTTCGCATTTATTCGTTGAGCTGCTTACAGCGTGATGCAGCTGCGCATTGCGGCCAGCGAGATAACCCTCGTTTTCCGCGTTATCCGTCCCCCTGGCTTTGCCAGGTTTGCGTGGCTCCATCTTTTTCATGCCTTCGCTTAATTTCCGGCTGCGGTAACACTCCATCAGAGTTGTCTCTGCCTCCGTAACGGCGAAATCACTGACAACGGCATAAGCACCATTGACCCAGGCTGAGCAGTAGGTATCGGCACGGGCAACTTTAGTGGCCTGTTTGATGTTCTTGCGTAATGTGGAGAGGTATTCACGACGGGCTTTCGCCAGTTGTTTACCCAGAACTTCGAATGAATATGCGGCAATTTGTGGCCGTTCGTCCGGTCCGTAGAAGGTGATGGTCATCCGTGCTGGTGCATCCCAGTTATCGCGACCATGGCTGCAGTAAAACTTCACGCCAAATACACGCGATACCATCTCAGCAAGAAATGCCATGTATTCAGGCATTTTTTTTGCGTGAGATGGTGCTTTCTGGGTCGACGCTTCATTTATATCCATCAAATCAGCATCAGCCTCAGTCAGCTTGTGGGTTTCCATCAGGCGCTGAGCGCGGCTGAGGGCAAGTGCTGCTTCTTCGGCACTGGAGTTATTACGCGCCATTGCGAGCAGCTTTTTAATTCTCTGAATATATTTCTCTTTATTTTCCATTGTTAAACTCCTGAATTTGGCGTAAGCCAGCCCCTGCGGGTTTACGCCATTTTTAAAAGTGATTTAAATTACGGTTATTATCAGTTCACGGGTTTCAGCGATTTAATATTCGCGAAATAAGGTTCCTGATTTATTTCCACGACCGTAACCTTATAAAGGTCATGCGCCACATCTATCGTTCTGACTACACGCCCGCCACGTAAACCTGTAGCTGGTTGATAGATGAACGAACTGCCTTTAGGGTAAAGCGCATTGAATTCTTTAGCTTTCATTTGGTACTCCCCAGCCTCGATGCGCGGCGTGACGACAGAACTCCATACGCGAAGCCGCATAAATGGAGTTCACCTCCATTTTTGCCAGACTGAATGCCTGTTTCCATGAATCCGCCGCCCGCTGAAACTCGCCGTTCTGTTCGGCAATGACAGCGCTGGTTGCATACAAAATGAAAGGGCTGCATGGTTTGTCCGATTTAGCACGATCAAACAGAATGGCCACCTCACACCCCCACGCCAGCGATATCGAGAGGAATGGCGCGATACTGATCGCTTTCACCAACGCGCTCATAAACACGGATATAAGAGCGACTGCCTACAACCTGAACGGCCTCGCCGATAGCCTCCATCGCCTTGACCCAGCGAACGTCTGTAATATCGAGGCGACGTAATGCCAGAACCGCACCGGTGTTAACTTCACCTTCTTTTTCCGTCTGGAATGCACGGGTGATGATGGCGCGAATCTCCGGGCGGGCATTCTCGGTCCAGTCGGCCAGACATTCATCAATCAGCGATTTAGCTGCCTGCAGGCGCTCGTCAAATGCGATACGGTCCTGCATGGCACGCTGAACCTTATAGCGGCCATCATAGCTGTAGAGCGTGACGTTACCTTTTTTACCGCCCAGGCTAACGCCGTACTGACTGGCGGAGATATCAACAAAGGCTCCGATATCTGAAAAGCCGCTGAGCTTGAATTCTGCCAGCGCAGCATTCAGGGCCGTCGCTTTTTCGACAATGCTACGCACCAGATCGTCACGCATCTGGTCGGTATCCTTAATCAGACCGACAGGTGTCAATACACCCTTGGCGTCAATCCAGTAACCCTCTGGCGCTGTTTTTTCAGTGAATTGCTTGTTTTCAGTGGACATTTTTACTCTCCTTAAATTGACGCGCTACTTTCTTAACTGCTTCGTTAACCTTTGCCAGCACATGACCAGCCAGACCTTTACCCACTTTGTCAGCCACTTTGCTGACGATATCGCTGTCGCCGTCATCAGGGATAACCCTGCAACCGACTTCAAAACCGCGAGATTTGTCTTTTATTTCAATAACAATCTTTGCCATATATCCCTCTGCTTAATGAAGTGATTCAGACCAGACCACCCGACATCCGCTTTCATCCTGATAAACACCCTGGCGAAAGCGCCCGTGGCGGTCATTGCCTGTGATATCAAACCGAGCCAGACCCTCTTTTTTCATCCGCTCGCACCATGCATGGCGCACGATACGAATGACCGGCTGTGTGTTGCGCAGGGATACACTTTTCACCTGAACTCCCTGTGCTGACAGAAATAAAATCAGCGTTTCTGCCCGGATCAACGCAGAGATAACGCCTGCGTTGTCGGTGTTTCCTGACGTTCTGGTCATGGTTAAATCCTCAGTTAATGAGCATTTCTGCGAACTTGCGGACAGCGCCTGCGCTGACTGCATGGCCACTGATATCGCTGTGACGGCTGACACCGCGCACCAGTTTGAAAAGACGTCTGGCGTTTCCGTTGCTCGCCCGGAATAGCGCCTCAGATACGTCAGGGTTCTCAGCATCCGGCAGCATACTGATCGCGATATCGCTGATATCGGCCTGCGGCAGGGATTCGCCGATGTTGAGCGCCAGACCCACGCGGCTGAAAAGCTGCTGATACTCACCGCGCTTGCCTTTAAGGTTGATAATGAGGCGAGGCATCCCGGCCAGAACGACACCGATACCGGCTTTGTCGTGGATGCGGCGCAGTGTTTCCAGCGCACGGTATGGAAGGTTCTCAGCCTCATCGACCATCAGGAGGCGACCTGAATCACGCAGGGCAGCAATGCAGGCTTCGCTGAGTTCATGCATGTTGCCGCGTTTGCTGAGGCCAAGCAGTCCACAAAGCTCTTCGAGCACAACACGGGCGGTATAACCGGGGTCGGCCTCTATCAGCAGCGCATCACGATGTCTGGACGCGTATTCGCGCAAAATCATGGTTTTACCCAGGCCAGCAGCACCATAGAGAACGTTGATCTCCCCATCCAGGTGCGCCAGGCGAATGACCTCAATCCCCTTGCGGGAGGTCACTGTGGGGATATAGCGCGGCGTGATGCGACGCGACTTTTCCTTGTCGGCTTCGCGGGCAATGAAGCTGCGGGCCAGTTCGTCGATGCTTCCCACATCACCCTGATATTTTCCCTGCAGGTACTGATTAACCACTGCCGGGCTTTTACCAAAAGCGCGGGCCACCTGTGTCTGGCTGTAACCCTTGCGGGACATAAGTTCATTCAGTTCAGTTTGTAGGCTCATATGTCTCTCACTTACCGGGTATTACCGGTTTTTTTCAGATATTCATCGCGGTCGGTTTCGAGGAAGAAATAATGCTCTTCTTCCGTAATCCGGCTGAATTCAGCCGGGATAAAACTCCCCAGATCGTCGAAGCGCTGGCCCGGTAATACAGAGCGGCCCTCTGCTTCAATTTCCTGGCGTTTGTCTTCAATACGGTTGAGGCGGCGCTGGCGGCGTTTCTCAACAGCCACATCCATTGCACTCACCGGTATTGCGGCACGTTTATTACCGTTCCAGATCGCCGTACAGACGTAGGTACCATCCATCCGGCGAACAATAACGGAAGAGGGATCGTGAATATCGAAAGCCACCCGGACCTCTTCGCTATCCACCTGGATTAATTCTTCAGAGAAGTAGTCGTTGTTAAACAGGCGCAACCAGCCACGCTGCGCGGTACGCACCATCTCCGGCATAAAGGCTTCGCGCAGCTCAACATCAGTCAGATATTCAATATCGTCACCTTCAGCTTCGAGAACGGCCCGACGATAGGCCGCAGGTGTCATGTGACGCCCGTTACGTTTTGGAAGCTCGCGGTGTTCATGCGTATTGTTGTATGCGTCAACTTCGCTGGCGATTGCGTCAAGCAGCTGCTGCCAGGAGGGCAATTTACCCAGGGCATTACGCTGTACAGGCGTCAGCTCCCGTCCGTTCTCCTGCGCCTTGATGGCTGACTGGATGGCACGCGACGTGATGCGGGCATGCTCCCGGTCAGCACTGTCGCCGCTGAACGTATCGAACTGCATGGCCACGCGGCGGGGAACCCCCTTGTTAAGCCGTTCGATGATGCCGCGAGACTGAGGACGCCCCGGAATGCTGGTCGGGTGCTCAATACCAAGGCGGCTGAAAATACCCGTAACATCGGCATCAAGCGTTTTGTTTGTTTCACCGCCGCCGTTATCGGAATACACAAATAACGGTTTGCCGAAATGACGCATGGCGTAACGGTAGGCATCAGCAACAGCAATAACGCTTTCTGAAAGTGCCAGGCTCCAGCCCGTAATAAAGCGTGTCCGGCCATCAATAATTAACGTCAGTTCAGGAGTGAACGGGCGGCCATGGTCAGGGTGTGCCACCTTCATCTCCAGGGATTTACCATCCGCAATCCAGCAGCCATTAACCGGCATAAGGGACCAGTCACGTTTCTGGAAGCATTCATAAGCCAGCGCAGCGGAACCGCTGACGCGACCGCGCACACGCTCGCGCTTTGGCAGTTTTGCCATGGCGCGGCGAACGGCATCATATGACGGGCAGGCGGCTGCAATTGCCGGCTGGTCGGCATACGTGTTTTCCCATTCAGCTTTAAAATCACTGTAAGCATCCCTTAGCGTCGGCCCCTTTCTTGATCGCCAGTGGGCCAGAAAGTCAGGAAGCCACTGGATCTTTTCAGGCGTCCTAGCTTTCAGTTGTCCAGGAGCAAGCAGCGTCAGACGCTCAATACCTGGCCGGGACGCCTCGTAAATAGACACCCACTCTTGAAGGCTGCGCTCACCAAAACCTTTACGGGTTGAACCCTTGCGGGCGTTGGCGATAACCGCAGCATCTTTAAGGTGCTCTGGCAGTGAATCGGTGCGTGCAGCCTTCACGATAAATTTGACGGCAGCGGTGCGTGATGAACCCGCATTCCGCAGACGTTCAACCTCCATCGCCAGCGCCGCGCGGGCATCGGCGATCTGTTTTTGTTTAATGGTCAGTTCGCCGACCTTCTGCTCAAGAATGACCGGGCACTGGCGCAGCAGGGCTATATCCTGACGGTCTGCGGTGGCCTTACGTGCAACAACCGCACGGAGTGCATGCTCGCCTGGCTTAGAGGCCAGCACTGTCTGATACACTTTTTCGCGGATGGCTGACTGCATATCATGAGGAAGGCTTTCGATGAGAAATTCATAGGCGATACCTTTAACGCCTTCTCTTTTCCTGCATGTCCACTGTTCATTTTTTGCTTTGCGCAAAATGGTGCTAACGGCAGAAGAAAAACCGGGTAACTCAGTTATCTCTTTAGCAGTAACCCAACCATTAAATGAAGACATATCAATATCTCCCAGGCCAAATATCTTCAGGAGTCATACCGATTGCTTCAGCAATAATTTTTTCAGCTTTTGGGTATGGTTTATCTAGGGCATTTTTTAATGTGTAAGGCGATAGGTTGTGCTCCCGCCCCAAACTAGAGAGAGACATGTTTCTTTTGCGCAAAGCCGCGACGATATCCGCTCTGTGCATGTTTTCTCTTTTTTCGCATTTCATTTCATGCCATCCTTAAAAGTTAACCACTTAGCTAGCCTGCAAAGTACCCAGCTAGCTACTTAAGAAGATACTTTCATTGCATTGTGATTGCAATGCGTGCAACGACAAATAATTGTCAATGTTGGCAATATAATCACTATGTGATTGTTTTTATTGAATTTAAATTTGTCATTTCATTTATCTTCTGCAACGACAAATGAAACCACAAAGGGTTTTTGTGATGGCGTTTAATGAATGGTTTTCGGCAAGTGAGCTTGCAGGGCTTCCGGGAATGCCTGGTGATAAGAGCAGTGTCAATCGGAGGGCTAATAAGGAGGGTTGGAAGAAGCGTCAGCGCGCTGGTGTTAGGGGGACGGCTTTTGAGTTCCACATCTCATCTCTTCCCTCTGCAACTAGAGAGGCGATTGGTACAGAACAGGCTGACATTGGAGAAAGCGAAATCGATACGGAGTTACTATCAAAAGTTATCGAATCTGTTGAATTACTTTTGATGAGTAGGAAAAAAAAGATAAGCCCTTCGACCAAAGCAAAGGTGATCACGGTGCTTTACCGGGCTTTTAAATCAAGTAGTTACATAGACATGAAGTTGGTACAAGAAACGATCGAGCTTGTTGCTTAGTCTGGGAGGCTGTAATGAAAGACGACAAAGTTGTACATCTTGGTAGAAAGAAAAATGCATTTGAGGACGAGTTGTTAGAAATTGCTCAGCTTCTTTCGCAGGATAATGAGGATGCAGCTGATATTGATGGGGGTAATCAGACAATCCCATCAATCAACGTCAATGGTTCAGCCAATGTGATTGGCAACGGAAACACCGTAAATAATGTAATAACCTTTACAAGATCCATACAGAAAAAAATTCAGGTCAAAACGGCAGATGGAGTTATTGATGCGACACAAAAATTCCAGATAAAAAGCCTTGTAGATGAATGGGTTGAAAATTTTAACGCTATAAAGAAGTCAAAACTCACACACCAAAAAGCATGGTCACTTCTTAATCGCCACATGAAAGTGAATAGTTATCATGAAATCAAAGACATAAACCATGCTAAAGCAATAAAATTCCTTCGTTCAAGACTGGGCGAATTGCGCAACATGCCATCCGCTCCGAAAAAAGTTCAAGACTGGAGAGCACAAACAATTAAGTCAATCCAAGCCAGGTGCTCTGAAAAAGGGTGGCAGGCATGGCGTAAACTCTATATGCAACAGAAATTTGAAAAAAATTCGATGACTGAACTTACCGATGTAGAACTAAAACAACTGTACCAAACTGTATGGAATAAGAGGTGAGGTAGAGCTGAAGAACCGCATTAGGATCGTTTAAAAGTGATTTAAACGGTTCTAATGCGTGCTAATTTTAGTGCAGAATATTTCGCCTTTTTTACTATTTTTGCTCAAAATCCAGTAGCGTGTGCAGAATTACCTCACAGCTGTCTACCCCTTGATAGCTCTGCCTTTCAGCCTATTACCCCTCGTTTTCCCTCTATGCAGAAACGATCACCTCCCCACACTATTTTTATCTTTACAGGGGTGGTCTACTACCTGCTCTGCTGTTCCCTCGAACAGCTTGCAAAACGCTGGCGCATTAACCGGCCAGCGCTTTAACCACCGTTTCCATCGCTTCCGTTGTCAATTCGCTGCGTTTGACGCGCTGGTTCGCCAGCGCGGTACGCAGCACACCGGCAATCACAATATGCTTCGGCTCCTGCCCTAAATCACGCATTTCGAGAACGACCTTACCTACCACCCGGCACATTTCCTGGTACAGCGCTTCGTCTTTGGTCACATTGCCCATTGGCTTCACTCCATTGCTTCAAAAACTCAGCTTAATTGATTCATCGCCCGGATACAAAAAAGAAGCCCGATGAATAAATCACCGGGCTTCATTCACAAAATCAAACAATTAGTTATTTACAGGGATCACCGCGCCTTTGTATTTGGTGCGGATCCAGTCCTGAATCTCTTTAGAGTGCAGCACATTCACCAGCGCAACGATATCTTTCTTCTTCTCATCGCCACGGTGTACGGTAATGATGTTGGCATACGGGTTGTTTTCACCGCTCTCAACTGCAATCGGGTCGTGAACCGGATCCAGACCGGCATCAATCGCGTAGTTGGCGTTGATCACTACCGCAGCACCTTCGTCGTTGTTGTACATCTGCGGCAGCAGAGACGCTTCTACGTTAGGCGTGAACTGCAGCTTCTTCGGGTTCTCGACGATATCGCTGATGCGTGCGGTCACTTTGTCGATGCCCGGCTTCAGCTTGATCACGCCCGCTTTCTCAAAGATGGAGAGAATTCGCCCCTCTTCAGAAACGGCATCGCGCATGATGATTTTGCCGCCTGCCGGCAAATCTTTCAGCGATTTGTATTTTTTGGAGTAGATACCGATTGGCTCAATGTGGATCGCCCCCGCGCTGACAAAATCGTAATCCTTATCGCCAGCGTGATCTTTCAGCACGCTGTTCAGATAAGGGATGTGCTGGAAGTAGTTGGCGTCAATGTCATGCCCCGCCAGCGCCGTGTTTGGCAGAATGTAGTCCTGGAAGGGTTTGATCTCCAGATCGATACCCTGCTTCGCCAGAATCGGCTTCGCCTGCTCCAGAATTTCGGCATGCGGCGTGTTGGACGCCCCCACCGTCAGGGTGTCCGCCCAGGAGGCAAAGCTCAGGGCACTCAGGGTTGCGGCGGCGATCAGTGTCAGTGTTTTTTTCATGATGATGGTTCCTGTGTGTTATTAGAAATTATCTTTTGTCTAACAGTGAAGTAATGACATCGCCGCAGAACTGGATAATGAAAACGATGATCAAAATAGTCACCGTTGCCACCAGCGTGACGTCACCGTGGTTGCGCTGGAATCCTTCCAGATAAGCCAGATTTCCCAAGCCGCCAGCGCCAATCACCCCCGCCATTGCGCTGTAGCTCACCAGCGCAATCAGCGTCACCGTAATACCTGAAACCAGTGCAGGTGATGACTCCGGCAGTAAAACCCGAAACACTAAGGTGCTCAGTCGTGCGCCCATCGAGCGCGTTGCTTCTATTACCCCTTTGTCCACCTCACGCAGAGCAATCTCGACCAGACGCGCGTAGAACGGCGCAGCCCCCACAATCAGGGCAGGCAGTGCGGCGTTTGCCCCGAGGATGGTACCGACGACGGTCTTGGTGAACGGGATCAGCAGTACGATCAGAATGATGAACGGGACCGAGCGGAACACGTTCACCACAATCGACATCACGCTATACACCGCACGGTTGTGGAACAAACCACCGCGCGCAGTCAAAAACAGCGCCAGGCCAAGCACAATCCCCAGTACAAAGGTTGCCACGCCGGAGAGTGCGGTCATGTACAGCGTCTCCTGCGTGGCTGCCCACAGTTGATCCCACTTCAGATGCGGAAAAAGATCCTCAGCCATGCTTAATTACCTCGCCTTCAATATCACTGTGCTGCAGATCGGCGAGGATATTGTTCAGTTGCTCATCAGATGCCACCACGTGCACCCAGAGTTGCCCAAAAACACCGTGGGCGGTTTGCGTCATTTTCCCGTGCAGGATGTTAAACGGCAGGCCGTAGCGCAGCGTTAACTCACCCACGATCGGCTTATGCGTGCTGTGTCCGGTGAAGGTCAGCCGGATGACCGAGCCTTCCAGCTCATTCGCCAGCGCCGAATTAAATGTCTCTTCCTCAGCGTACTGGCTGACCTGACGCACGAACTGCCGGGTAATTGGCTGTTGCGGATGGGTAAAGACGTTCAGCACATCCCCCTCTTCCACAACTTTGCCATTTTCCATCACCGCCACGCGGTCACAGATTTTGCGCACCACGTGCATCTCGTGGGTGATCAGCACAATGGTCAGTTTGAAACGACGGTTAATGTCCAGCAGCAGATCGAGGATCTGATCGGTGGTTTGTGGGTCAAGGGCGGATGTTGCCTCGTCACAAAGCAACACGTCCGGGTTATTCGCCAGCGCGCGGGCAATACCGACGCGCTGCTTTTGCCCGCCGCTCAGCTGGGACGGATACGCATTCTCGCGACCTTTCAGGCCGACCAGCGCCACCAGCTCGGCCACGCGAGCCTTGATGTTGGCTTTAGGCACCCCGGCAATTTGCATCGAAAAAGCGATGTTCTCGTTTACCGTACGCGACCACAGCAGGTTGAAGTGCTGGAACACCATACTGATTTTCAGCCGCGCCTGGCGCAGCGCTTCACCCTTTGCGGCAGAGATGTCTTGTCCATTGATGGTGACGCTGCCGGTGCTGGGTTTTTCCAGACCATTCAGCAGACGGATCAGGGTACTTTTCCCTGCGCCGCTGTAACCAATAATGCCGTAAATTTGTCCCTGTTCTACCGTCAGATTGACGTTATCAACGGCAGTGAGTGCCACCTTTCCGTTATCAAAAACCTTCGAAATATTCCTGAGTACGATCATTCTTATTCGCAATCCGTTCCGCACATAGCGGTTTAGCAGTATGGATGTCCAAATGAGTGTAAACAGGCGATATCAGGTTTTAAATGACCAAAAAGGAATTTGTTATAACCTCAGGAAATAAGAAGCGGCATCACCGGGTTGAAAGCCAATAGACCAATTTCAGCAATGATTATCTGCGGATTGCATATCTCACGGGGCATCTCCGGTGAAAATGGTTATTTTTTCCGCATTTCATGCCGATATAGCCATCCTCACATCCAGAGCACTTTACGTCTCACCATCCTGACATCCGAAATCAGCATGAATATGCTTTTCTGTTCTAAATGACAGTGAATCGTTCTTTATCGGGAATTTTTCATCGCCCTATCATCCCGTCATGACCTCCTGAAAGGAAAACACCATGACGATTTACCATTCCGTCACCGAGCTGATTGGCCAGACGCCGCTTATCCAGTTGCATAAACTCGATACCGGCCCGTGCTCGCTATTTTTGAAGCTGGAAAACCAAAACCCCGGCGGCTCGATTAAAGATCGCGTTGCGCTGTCGATGATTAATGAAGCGGAGCGCAACGGTTTGCTGCTGCCGGGCGGTACCATTATTGAGGCCACGGCGGGAAATACCGGCCTCGGTCTGGCCCTGATTGCCGCCCAGAAAGGATATTCGCTGATCCTGGTGGTGCCGGACAAAATGAGCCGCGAGAAGATTTTCCACCTGCGGGCGCTGGGTGCTCAGGTGGTGCTGACGCGTTCCGACGTCAACAAGGGGCATCCGGCCTATTATCAGGATTACGCCCAGCGCCTGGCGGACGAGCTTCCCGGCGCGTTTTACATTGACCAGTTCAATAACGAAGCCAATCCGCTGGCGCACCGCACCACCACGGCACCGGAACTGTATGAACAACTTGGCGGCAACATTGACGCCATTGTGGTCGGCGTGGGTTCCGGCGGAACGCTGGGCGGTCTGCAGGCATGGTTTGCCGAACACTCCCCGCACACGGAATTCGTGCTGGCCGACCCTGCAGGGTCCGTTCTCGCCGACCAGGTGGAAACCGGGCGCTACCACGATGCTGGCTCCTGGCTGGTTGAAGGGATCGGCGAAGACTTTATTCCGCCGCTGGCGCATATCGAAGGGGTGAACCGCGCCTGGCGCATCACCGATCGCGAAGCGTTCACCACCGCACGCGAACTGCTGAAAACGGAAGGTATTCTGGCAGGCTCCTCCAGCGGCACGTTGCTGGCAGCAGCGCTGAAATATTGTCAGGCCCAGACCACGCCAAAACGTGTCGTCACCTTCGCCTGCGACAGCGGGAACAAGTATCTGTCGAAAATGTTCAACGATGACTGGATGCGCCAGCAGGGGCTGATTTCTCGCCCGCAGGCAGGCGATCTCTCTGACTACATTGCCCTGCGCCACGATGAAGGCGCGACCGTCGCCGCCGCCCCGGATGACACGCTTTCCACCGTGCTGGCACGGATGCGTCTGTACGACATCTCTCAGTTACCGGTGCTGGATAACGGCAAGGTCGTGGGCATTATCGATGAATGGGATCTGCTGCGGCACATCGGCGGCGACGGCGATCGTTTCACCCTTCCCGTGACAGCAGCAATGACGCGCCAGGTGGAGTTTCTCGATAAACATGCGCCGGAAAGCGCCCTGACGACCCTTTTCGACCGGGGTCTGGTGGCAGTGATCACCGACCGTGACCGTTTTCTGGGTCTGATTACACGCAGCGATGTCCTTACCGCCTGGCGCAACCGTCTACCACAATAAAGGAATAAACGATGAAAAACCTGGCAACCCTGAGTGTACACAGCGGTGAATTTAACGATCGGCACGGCGCAGTTATGCCACCAATTTACGCCACCTCGACGTTTGCGCAACCGTCACCGGGAGAACATACCGGCTACGAATATTCCCGCAGCGGCAACCCAACCCGCCATGCGCTGGAAACCGCGATAGCCACGCTGGAAGGTGGCACGCGCGGCTATGCCTTTGCTTCTGGTCTCGCAGCCATTTCTACTGTGCTGGAGCTGCTGGATAAAGACAGTCATATCGTCGCAATTGATGATGTCTATGGCGGAACCTATCGGTTGATTGAAAACGTGCGCAAGCACAGCACTGGCCTGCGGGTCAGTTGGGTTAAACCGGACGATGTCGCGGGACTCGAGGCTGCCATTCGCCCGGATACGCGAATGGTCTGGGTAGAAACACCAACCAACCCGCTGCTTAAGCTGGCGGATCTTGCTGCCATCGCAGAAATCGCCCGTCGCCATAATATTATCAGCGTGGCGGATAACACCTTTGCCTCACCGGTCATTCACCGACCGCTGGAGTTCGGCTTTGATATTGTGGTGCACTCTGCCACCAAATATCTTAACGGCCATTCAGACGTGGTGGCCGGGCTGGCGGTGGTGGGTGATAACAAAGTGCTGGCAGACAAACTGGGCTACCTGCAAAACGCGGTCGGCGGTGTACTGGATCCGTTCAGCAGTTTCCTGACGCTTCGCGGCATCCGTACCCTCGCGCTGCGAGTGGAAAAGCACAGCACCAACGCTCTGGCCATTGCGCAATGGCTGGAACAGCACCCTCAGGTCGCAAAAGTATTTTATCCGGGACTGGAATCGCACCCGCAGTATTCCCTCGCCCGCACGCAGATGGCATTGCCGGGCGGGATGATCTCGGTAGTGGTGAAAGGTGATGCGCAACGCGCAGCAGAGATTATCCGCAAACTGAAACTGTTTACCCTCGCCGAAAGCCTGGGGGGTGTGGAAAGTCTGGTGAGCCAGCCTTACAGCATGACCCATGCTTCTATTCCGCTGGAACAACGTCTGGCCAACGGTATTGTGCCGCAGTTGATCCGCCTGTCAGTCGGGATTGAAGATGCAAAAGATCTGATTGCCGACCTCAACCAGTCACTGAAAAATTAAACAAAATGCGGCAGGCAATCGGTCTGCCGCTATAAGATGTCATGATACCTTAACGCCTTGATAACAATCTTGTGTGGATCTTCACAGAATGTTTTTGAAACGCTGTTTTCATTTTCCTTTTGTCTGAAAACCAGCGTATAATGCGCGCCTAATCCCTGGTGAATGGTTTCAGCGCTTGGAATACAAAAAACAACGTACAACTTCTCCTCTCTCTCGTTGGGCTGAAACTCAGGCACACTTTCTTCTGCACGCTCATTTGATGTCACCTATCCTTAGTGCGTGCCATAGCCAATTTCGCAACACAGGTTTGACTCCGCGGCGGTGCGCCCCCGGAGCGAGATTCCCATATCCTTCCCAACTTAAAGACTAAGACTGTCATGAAAAAGACGAAAATTGTTTGCACCATCGGCCCAAAAACCGAATCTGAAGAGATGCTGAGCAAAATGCTGGACGCCGGCATGAACGTTATGCGTCTGAACTTCTCCCACGGCGATTACGCAGAACACGGTCAGCGTATCCAGAACTTGCGCAACGTGATGAGTAAGACCGGTAAAAAAGCCGCGATCCTGCTGGACACCAAAGGCCCGGAAATCCGCACCATTAAACTGGAAGGCGGTAACGACGTTTCTCTGAAAGCAGGCCAGACCTTCACCTTCACCACTGACAAGTCTGTTATCGGCAACAGCGAAATCGTTGCTGTGACCTATGAAGGCTTCACCAGCGATCTGTCCGTCGGTAACACCGTTCTGGTGGACGATGGTCTGATCGGCATGGAAGTGACCGCTATCGAAGGTAAAAACGTTGTTTGTAAAGTACTGAACAACGGCGACCTGGGCGAAAACAAAGGCGTTAACCTGCCAGGCGTTTCCATCGCGCTGCCAGCACTGGCTGAAAAAGACAAACAAGATCTGATTTTCGGTTGCGAACAAGGCGTTGACTTCGTTGCAGCATCCTTCATCCGTAAACGTTCCGACGTGGTTGAAATCCGTGAGCATCTGAAAGCCCACGGCGGCGAGAAGATCCAGATCATCTCCAAAATCGAAAACCAGGAAGGCCTGAACAACTTCGACGAAATCCTCGAAGCGTCTGACGGCATCATGGTTGCACGTGGTGACCTGGGTGTTGAGATCCCGGTTGAAGAAGTGATCTTCGCGCAGAAGATGATGATCGAGAAATGTGTTCGCGCACGTAAAGTGGTTATCACTGCAACGCAGATGCTGGACTCGATGATCAAAAACCCACGTCCAACCCGCGCAGAAGCAGGCGACGTGGCTAACGCCATCCTCGACGGTACTGATGCCGTTATGCTGTCCGGCGAATCCGCGAAGGGTAAATACCCACTGGAAGCGGTGACCATCATGGCGACCATCTGCGAACGTACCGATCGCGTGATGAAAAGCCGTCTGGACTATAACAACGACAGCCGCAAACTGCGCATCACTGAAGCTGTGTGCCGTGGTGCAGTAGAAACCGCTGAGAAGCTGGAAGCGCCACTGATCGTGGTTGCAACCCAGGGTGGTAAATCTGCCCGCGCAGTACGTAAATACTTCCCTGACGCGACCATCCTGGCGCTGACCACCAACGAAACCACTGCTCGTCAGCTGGTACTGAGCAAAGGCGTGGTTCCACACCTGGTGAAAGAGATCGCTTCTACTGATGATTTCTACCGTCTGGGTAAAGAAGTGGCTCTGCAGCTCGTTGAACGCGGCCTGGCACAGAAAGGCGACGTTGTTGTGATGGTTTCGGGTGCCCTGGTTCCATCAGGTACGACCAATACAGCATCTGTTCACGTACTGTAATAATTCCCGAACGAATTATTTTTTGATAAGAAGCGTCCTTCGGGACGCTTTTTTTATTCCTGTCATTAGCCAAATCTATTCAAAAAGCAAATCGGGTTTCTCTATTTAATTGCGAATTATCTAAGATGAATCCGATGAAAAATGCCTTTTTTAACATAGCTTTTTACGCAAAATGGTCTGATTCGATGCTTCTTTGAGCGAACGATCAAAAATAGGCGTATTCCCATCAAAAAAATATTCTCAACATAAAAAACTTTGTGTAATACTTGTAACGCTACATGGAGATTAACTCAATCTAGAGGGTATTAATAATGAATCGTACTAAACTGGTACTGGGCGCGGTAATCCTGGGTTCTACTCTGCTGGCAGGTTGCTCCAGCAACGCTAAAATCGATCAGCTGTCTTCTGACGTTCAGACTCTGAACGCTAAAGTTGACCAGCTGAGCAACGACGTGAACGCAATGCGTTCCGACGTTCAGGCTGCTAAAGACGACGCAGCTCGCGCTAACCAGCGTCTGGACAACCAGGCTACTAAATACCGTAAGTAATAGTACCTGTTAATAAAATGGCGCACATTGTGCGCCATTTTTTTTGTCTGCGTCAAACCGCTACTGCGTGACCTTCTCTCCCCCGCCTTCGGCAACCGCAGCGGACACCCGGCTGTTCTGTACCGACAACACATTATTGCTGGCCGATGTGTCAGTCCCTGCCGACACGGCGACCGGGATCCCCGCCCGACGTGACAAGGCTTTATCAATAAGCGCTTTATCACTACCCGACTGAGAAACAAACGACGCGAAATCGGCGGAATGGGTGATTGGTGTGATCTGTGGGTTTTCCCCCTCAATCTGCGCCAGCGGACGGTGAACTTCAATATAGCGCTTACCATCCGGCTCGACGGAGAACTTCACCGGCTCATTGATAATCTGTACCCGGGTGCCGACGCGCGCCTGCCCGAACAATGCTTTGATATCCGGTGCGTTCATGCGCATGCAACCCGAGCTGACCCGTAAACCCACGCTGTCCGGCGCACTGGTACCGTGGATAAGATATTCACCATGCCCCACACCTAAACGCAGCGCAAAACGTCCTAGCGGGTTATTTGGCCCTGCCGGTACAACTGGCGGCAATTTAATTCCCTGCTCCAGAGAGCGCGCTCTGATGCCTGGTGTTGGTGTCCAGGTTGGATTCGGGATTTTCTGGCTTACGTGGGTGATCGTCACCGGGGTTTCCAGCCCCTGCTTCCCTATACCGAGCGGAAAGACCTGAACAATCTTTTCCCCCGGCGGGAAGTAATAGAGCCGGAGCTCAGCCAGGTTCACGACAATACCCTCACGCGGCGTGTCCGGCAGCAGCATCTGGGATGGAATGATGATAGTGGTGCCCGGGGCAGGATCCACCGGCGCAATGGTATTATTTGTTTCCAGGATAAGTTGTGCTGCAGTATTAAACCGACGGGCAATAGTCTGCAGTTTATTGTCTCCTTCCTGAATCGTGTAGGTTTGGTTTTGCCCAATCAGGCGGCTGCCCGCTGGCGGCAATGGATAGTCCACCGCCCAGGCTGAATTAAGAGCACCGAGAGAACTGAGGAGTAATAGAGTTATTAGAGACGCGCGCTTCATGCTGAGATTCCTTATTCACTGGCAGAATGCCAGAAAGCTGAAAAACCAGCGAGGCGGGAGCCACCTCGCGAAACAGAATGAATGCTGTCCTGTAAGTCTAGCTAATGATTGCAGCTTTGGAGCGAATTGCGCGAATCATCGCTTCCAGCCCCTGGGAACGGGATGGGGTAAGGTGTTGCGTCAGCGCCATTTTTTCAAACCAGGGGCGGACATCAAACGCGACAATGTCCTGTGCCGACATCTGGTGATACAGAATGAACACGATGGCGATAAGCCCTTTCACAATCGCCGCGTCGCTGTCGCCCTGTAGCTCAATGACGCCATCGTTATTCGTCTGCATTATGATCCACACCTGGCTCTGGCAGCCCTGGATCATATTCTCCGGGTTATGTGCCTCTTCGCTGAGCGTCGGCAAACGCTGCCCCAGCTCAATAATATAGAGATACTTTTCTTCCCAGTTTGCGCAACGACTGAAGTTACGCAGCAATTTATCTTTATCCGGCAACGCTGCCATCTTGTGCCTCTCCGTTAGCCCAGCAACTGGTGAATGCGTTTTAGCCCCACCACCAGCCTGTCGACCTCTTCCATTGTGTTATACATCACCAACGATGCACGGCACATCGCCGGAACCTGGTAAAACGCCATCAGCGGCATGGCGCAGTGATGTCCGGTACGTACCGCAACGCCGTAGTTATCGAGGAAGCTGCCCACATCAAAGGCATGGTGTTTCCCGAGATTAAACGCGATTACGCCCTGTCGGGTGGCTGGGCCATACAGGGTCAAATCTGGCACGCTGGCAAGCTCCTGCAGCGCGTAGTGCATCAGCAGCTGTTCATACTCCTGAATGGCGTCAAGGCCAACAGACGAGATATAAGCAATGGCCGCCCCCAGCCCGATAATACCGCCCGTGTTCGGCGTACCCGCCTCAAAACGCCACGGCGCACGTGCGTAAGTCGTCCCCTCCGACAGGCTTACGGTGGCAATCATTGAACCGCCTCCTTCCCACGGCGGCATAGCCTGCAGGATAGCGTCCTTAACATACAGCACGCCGATCCCCGTCGGCCCATAAAGCTTATGGCCGGAGAAGACGTAGAAATCGCAATCCAGCGCTTGCACGTCCACCGCGTGGTGCATCACTGTCTGTGCGCCATCAATCAGCACTTTCGCACCGGCCTGGTGGGCTTTTTCGATAATCTCTGCCACCGGGTTTTCAGTCCCCAGCACGTTTGAAACCTGGGTAACGGCCACCAGCCGGGTACGCACGTCGAGCAACACATCCAGCTGTTCCAGCTTTAACGTTCCGTCTTCGTTCAGTGGGATCACCCGCAGCTGTGCGCCAACACGCTCACACAGCATCTGCCAGGGAACGATATTGGCATGGTGCTCCATCTGGGTGATGATGATGTTATCGCCCGCGTGAACCTGTGCGTTGCCCCAGCTGTTGGCGACCAGGTTGATCCCTTCGGTTGTACCCCGCACAAACACCAGCTCTTCCGGCGAGCGGGCGTTGAGGAAGGCGGCAATTTGGGTACGCACGTTCTCCATACGCTGGGTCGCCTCTGCGCTCAGCGTATGAATACCGCGATGCACGGCGGCGTAGCCGTGGCGGTAGAACTCGGCCTCCGCATCCACCACCTGATTCGGTTTCTGCGCGCTGGCCGCACTGTCGAGATAGGCCAGCGGCAAACCGTTCACTTCACGGGTCAGCACCGGAAAATCTGCCCGTACTTTCTCTACGGGGAAACTCATACTTCGCCTCCAGGCAGACGCTGGCCAATACGCGTCAGCACCTGCTGTTTAAGTGCGCCATCGGAGAGCGCTTCCGTCAGTTCTGCGGCAAACGCATAGATGATCATCTTCTGCGCCGCCTGCTTGTCGATACCCCGGGAACGTAGATAGAACATCTGTTCGTCGTCAATCCGCCCAACCGTTGCGCCGTGGCTACACTTCACGTCGTCGGCATAGATCTCCAGCTGCGGTTTGGTATCCACTTCTGCCAGACGCCCCAACAGAAGATTGTTGTTGGTCATCTGCCCGTCAGTTTTGATGGCGTGCTGCGCCACGTTAATCAGGCCATTAAACACCGCGCGCCCTTTATCGCTGACAATGGTTTTATGCAGCTGACGGCTGTTGCAGTAGCCTTTGTTGTGCTCAAGCCAGGTACGCGTGTCACACACTTCCGATTTGACCGGCATTGCCAGGCTGTTGATACGCAGCGTCGTATTTTCACCGTTGAGCTGCGTGCTGGTGTTGTGGCGCAGCACGCCCCCACCCAGCAGGAAACTGTGGCTGTATGCGGTGGCATCTGGCCCCAGCAACAGATCGTTATGGGCAAAGTGGTGGCTTGCCGGGTTTTCAAACGCCAGCTTGATGTGGTGAAGATGCGCACTGGCGGCCACGTCCATCGTCAGCCTTGTACCGGTAAAATGACGAATAGCATTGAGGCTGGCGTAATGCTCAATCACCGTCGCCTCGGCTCCCTCCGCCAGCTCAAGATGGTGGCGATAGTGCGCGGTGTTGATCTCCTCGCCGTCCAGCCCCTGAGTGATATGCATCAGCAACAGCGGTTTTTCCGGGCGCTGGTTACGCCTCACGCGGATATGCGTCACAGACTGCGCCAGGCTTTCGGTAAGGTGCAGGAAGACCTCCGGCTGCACCGGTGCAGACAGGTGCTGGCGTTCGTCATTCACGACGACGTCAAAACCGCTGTGTTGTGTCTCGTCGCTCAGTTCCGGGCGGAACACACCGTCGACAAAGACCAGACGTACCGCATCCACGCTCAGCGCCAGCGCATCACGCACGGAGGCACTGACATCCGCCAGACGCGTCACAAACTGAGCGTTCAGCAAGCCTTCAAGCGGCGTGTATTTCCAGTCTTCATGCTTACGCGTGGGCAGGCCCAGACGCAGCATCTGCTGCAGATGCTGTTGCGCCTGTTCGGATCGCGTTTCACCCTGCGCTTCAAACAAGCGGTGCCATTGCTGGAGTGCATTACTGCTGTTCGGTAAGCCAGCCATAGCCCTGCTCCTCCAGTTGTTTAACCAGCGTGAAATCGCCGGATTTCACAATACGCCCCTGGTAAAGCACATGAACGTAGTCTGGTTTGATGTAGTCAAGAATACGCTGGTAGTGGGTGACGATAATGAACGACCGTTTGCCGTCGCGCAGGGAGTTAACACCATCCGCAACTATTTTCAGGGCGTCGATATCCAGACCAGAGTCAGTCTCATCAAGAATGCACAGTTCCGGCTCCAGCACCGCCATTTGCAGAATATCGTTGCGCTTTTTCTCACCGCCGGAGAAACCGACGTTGACCGAGCGGGTCAGCAGATCTTCCGGCATTTTCAGCAGCTTGATCTTCTCTTCCATCAGATCCTGGAAGTCAAAGCGATCCAGCGCTTCCAGACCGCGATATTTGCGCACCGCATTCAGCGCCGTTTGCAGGAAGAACTGGTTACTGACGCCTGGAATTTCTACCGGATACTGGAAGGCCATAAAAATGCCCTCTCCCGCCCGGTCTTCCGGAGACATCTCCAGCAGATCTTTACCGTTAAACTCGACTGACCCGTTTGTCACTTCGTAATCTTCACGTCCTGCCAGCGTCGCCGAAAGCGTACTTTTCCCGGACCCATTTGGCCCCATAATGGCGTGAACTTCACCCGGCTTGACGTCAAAATTGAGGCCACGCAGGATCTCTTTATCTTCCACACTGACCTGTAACTCTTTAATACTTAACATGTGCTTTCCTTAACCGACGCTGTGTTCAAGACTAATGGCGAGGAGTTTCTGAGCTTCAACGGCAAATTCCAGCGGCAGTTCAGAGAACACATCCTTACAGAAGCCGTTAACAATCATAGAGATGGCATCTTCTTCGCTGATCCCGCGCTGCAGGCAGTAGAAGAGCTGGTCTTCTCCAATACGCGACGTCGTCGCTTCGTGTTCAAGCTGGGCACTGTTGTTACGGCACTCCACATACGGGAAGGTATGTGCGCCGCAGTCTGCGCCAATCAGCATGGAGTCACACTGGGTAAAGTTACGGGCATTGGTCGCCGTCGGCATGATTTTGACCAGCCCACGATAGCTGTTCTGGCTATGTCCGGCGGAAATGCCTTTTGAGATGATGGTCGACCGGGTGTTTTTACCGATGTGGATCATCTTGGTGCCGGTATCCGCCTGTTGATAGCCGCTGGTCAGCGCCACCGAGTAAAATTCACCGATGGAGTTATCCCCGCGCAGAATGCAGCTCGGGTATTTCCAGGTGATGGCAGAGCCGGTTTCCGACTGGGTCCAGGACATTTTGCTGTTTTCACCTTCACACAACGCTCGCTTGGTGACGAAGTTCAAAATGCCGCCCGTGTTGCCATCACCAGGGAACCAGTTTTGCACCGTGGAATATTTCACCTCGGCATCTTTATGAATGATGACTTCGACCACCGCCGCGTGAAGCTGGTAGCTGTCACGAACCGGGGCAGAACACCCTTCGATGTAGCTGACGTAGCTGCCTTCGTCCGCCACCAGGATGGTGCGTTCGAACTGACCGGTTTTTTCAGCATTAATGCGGAAATAGGTCGACAGCTCCATCGGGCAGCGCACGCCTTTTGGCACATAGATGAAGGTGCCATCAGAGGCCACCGCCGCGTTGAGTGCGGCAAAGAAATTATCGTTACCCGGCACGACGGTCCCGAGGTACTTTTTCACCAGATCAGGGTGATCGTGGATAGCTTCACCGAAGGAACAGAAAATGATGCCCTGTTCTGCCAGCTTCTCGCGATACGTGGTCGCCACCGACACGGAGTCAAAAATGGCATCCACCGCCACCTCTTTACCTTCACGAACCGGTACGCCGAGCTGATTAAACGCCTCTTCCACCTCTTTGCTCAGGAAGCTGTTTTCCGCCCCGGTTTGCTGTACCGCACCGGGCTGTGAGGCGCAGGTATCATCACAACTGCCGCAGGATGGCGCGGAGTAGTAGCTATAGTCCTGGTAATTCAGCTTGTCATAGTGCGCTTTCAGCCAGTGCGGCTCTTCCATCTCCAGCCAGGCACGGAAGGCATTCAGGCGGAATTCAAGCATCCACTCCGGCTCGTGACGCTTGGCGGAAATCGCCCGCACGACATCTTCGTTAATGCCTTTCGCCAGTTCATCGGTCTGCAGCTGCGTGAAGAACCCCTCTTTGTAGTTAAGGTGTCCGCCGCTCCAGGTGTTCACATCATCAGTTGCTTCAGTATTACGAGACATAGCACCGCCTATACCCCAAAGCTTTCGCCGCAGCCGCATTCATTCTGGGCTTTCGGGTTATGAAATTTGAATAACTGGTTTAAGCCTTCGCGTACGTAATCCACTTCGGTGCCATCAATAAATGGCATCGCCTGGAGTGCGACGTACAATCTGGCTCCTTCGGTTTCAAAGACCAGATCGTCTTTCTCCGCCTGAGTGACGGTATCCAGCACATACCCAAAGCCCGCGCAGCCGGTTTGCTTAACGCCTAAACGCAATCCCAGAATGTCTGGATTTTTCGCCACCAGCTCGTGGATATGCGCCGCAGCCGCTGGCGTTAGCGTTAAGCCGCGCCAGGCAAAGTCGGCAGGATTGAAGGTTTCTGAATGCAGTTCCATAGTTCCACCTCATCTGTTGAGCCACCAGGGCATAACATCATGTTAGTGATAACGATTATCACTTCAACCCCTTGCGAGCAGGGGCTTTCGGCTAAATCGCCCTTTCTGGCTGCTTTTATTAAGCATAGACCCTGTCAGGCGAAGCTGACGGGATGGATTTAATTGTTCAATGCATTGATAAATAATGCATTTATCAACAGAGATCGCCGAGGTCAGATGCAAATTAAAATATGCATCGGAAATGCCTATTTTTAAGATAGATTTTGAGACACCTGCGAACGTGTCATCGTCAATTCTGACGAGCAGTCTGACGACGACACCCTCCCGCCACAGATAACCCCTTATAAAACAAGAAAAGAAAATTTGGCACGTATCCTGCTTACTTGCGTTTACGGGACTGGGTTACCCAGTTAACTATCGCTTCATTTCTTAACAGGTCTGTTATTGATGAAAAAAATCGCAAGCGTCTGCCCCTATTGTGGTGCGGGCTGCAAATTAAATCTTGTCGTTGAAAATAACCGTATTCTCCGTGCCGAAGCAGCAGAGGGCGTGACAAACCAGGGAACCCTGTGTCTGAAAGGCTTTTACGGCTGGGATTTTCTCAACGATACCCGCCTGCTCACCCCCCGCCTGACGCAACCGATGATCCGCTACCACAAAGGCGAAGCATTCACACCCGTCACCTGGGAAGAGGCTATCCGCTATACCGCCCACAGGCTCAACGCCATCAAAACAGAGTTTGGCCCACGCTCAATTATGACCACCGGCTCCTCCAGAGGGACAGGTAATGAAACAAACTATGTGATGCAAAAATTTGCCCGCGCGGTGCTTAACACCAATAACGTGGATTGCTGCGCCCGCGTCTGCCACGGCCCTTCCGTTGCGGGTCTGCAGGAAACACTTGGTAATGGCGCGATGAGTAATTCAATAAACGATATTGAAAACTCAAAATGTCTGCTGGTATTTGGCTACAACTGCGCAGATTCTCACCCCATCGTCGCCCGGCGCGTGCTGAAAGCCCGTGAGAATGGCGCAAAAATCATTGTTTGCGATCCGCGACGTATTGAAACCGCCCGCATTGCCGATCAGCATCTGCAGCTGAAAAACGGCAGCAATATGGCGCTGGTCAATGCCTTTGGCTACGTGCTGCTGGAAGAAGAGTTGTACGACAAAAACTACGTCGCACGTTTCACTGAGGGGCTTGAGGCCTACCGGCAGACAATTAAAGATTATGCTCCCGAGAACGTCGAACACCTGACCGGTATTCCGGCCCGCGACATTCGCCAGGCGATGCGTACGTTCGCGGCGGCACCTTCCGCCACCGTTATGTGGGGCATGGGCGTTACGCAGTTTGGCCAGGCCGTGGATGTGGTAAAAGGCCTCTCCAGCCTGGCGCTGCTGACCGGTAACCTGGGACGTCCAGCGGTAGGCGTCGGGCCTGTGCGCGGGCAGAATAATGTACAGGGAGCGTGTGACATGGGCGTTTTGCCCAACATGTTCCCCGGCTATCAGGACGTGACCGACCCGGCGGTCAGGCAGAAATTTGCCGATGCCTGGGGAATAGACGTGAACAAGATGGACGATCGCGTCGGAACACGCATCACCGAAGTCCCGCACCTTGCGCTGGAAGGTAAGGTCAAAGCCTATTACATCATGGGGGAAGATCCGCTTCAGACCGAAGCCGATCTGGGCCTGGTACGCAGCGGTTTCGGGGCGCTCGATTTTGTGGTCGTACAGGACATCTTCATGACCAAGACCGCTGAAGTGGCGGACGTACTGCTTCCGGCGACCTCCTGGGGCGAACATGGCGGTGTCTTTACCTGTGCCGATCGCGGCTTCCAGCGTTTCGGGAAAGCGATTGAGGCCAGCGGTAACGTGAAGCGCGACTGGGAAATCATCAGCCTGCTGGCAACGGAGATGGGCTACCCGATGCATTACGAATCTAACCAGCAGATCTGGGATGAAATGCGCGAGCTGTGCCCGCTGTTCTACGGCGTGACGTATGAAAAAATGGGTGAGATGGGCCATGTTCAGTGGCCGTGTCCAACGCTCGACCACCCAGGTACACCGTATTTATACAAAGACAATCAGTTCGACACGCCTTCCGGTAAAGGCCAGCTCTTTGCCGCCGCCTGGCGCGCTCCGGCTGAGACGCCGGATGAAGACTATCCGCTGGTGCTCTGCACGGTGCGCGAAGTTGGGCACTACTCCTGCCGGTCAATGACCGGAAACTGTGCCGCGCTACAAAGCCTGGCCGACGAACCGGGCCGGGTACAGATGAACCCAGCCGATGCGAACAAACTGGGCATTGCTGACGGTCAGCTGGTGTGGGTGCGCTCACGTCGTGGCAAAGTCATCACGCGCGCCAGCATCAGTGAACGCATCAACGTCGGTGCGGTCTATATGACTTATCAATGGTGGATTGGTGCCTGTAACGAACTGACACAGGATAATCTCGACCCAATCTCCAAAACGCCGGAAACAAAATACTGTGCGGTTCAACTGGAGGCGATCGAAGACCAGCGCTGGGCGGAGGACTTTGCGGCCTCAGCGTATCAAACCATGAAGACGCGGTTGATCAGTGCGGTGAATATCTGATGACACTGCCGGGTAAGGTATAACGCTTACCCGGCAACACTGCTCTACTCCAGCCCCTTCTCTTTTGCTTCCACCTCGCGATACCAGCGCGGATGGTGTTTCTTCGCCCAGCGACGGCTGACCTTACCTTCAATCATTCCCTTGATCGATCCTTTTACCCAAAACGCCATATACACATGAATAAGGATGGCGTGGATCAGAATGATGGCGGCGGTTGCGTGGATCAGTAAGCTCCAGCGCACCACCTTCACTGGGAAATGGTGGGCAAAATAAGGCCGCCAGATAATCACCCCGGTCGCCAGCAACACGAAGATCATACTCATGATGCTCCAGAACATCATTTTCTGCCCGGCATTGTACTTACCAACATCCGCCACCTTATGCTCATTGCCTTTCAGCACCTCAACAATCCCCTTCACCCAGGGAATATCCTGTTTATCCGGGATGTTGTGATGTACGAAACGCACAAACATAAACATCAGCGCAAAGAAGATCAGCACGCCAAAAAAGGGATGCAGAATACGCCCCATCTGCGGCGTGCCGAAGGTTTCGGTTAGCCATTGCAGCGTCGGGAAAAAGAGCGCAATACCGGAGAGGGCAACCAGAAAGAAGCAGATCACCACCGTCCAGTGGCAGGCACGGTCGATAAACGTCGTGCGCTGGATCATGATACGTTTACTCATGGTCGTTCTCCTCTTCGTCGTCATCCGTTTCCTTGTTTGGCCCCACACCGATGTAGTGATAAACCAGCCCGGCAAAAGTAGCGATAAAACCAGCAGCAGAAAGCGGTTTGAGTACTCCTTTCCACAGATTAACCGGCACATCAATTTTCGGTTCAGCTGGCAGGTTGTGATACAGCTCAGGCTGGTCGGCGTGGTGCAGCACATACATCACGTGAGTCCCGCCCACACCCTGCGGGTTATAGACCCCCGCCTGACCATAACCGCGTTTTTTCAACTGCACCACGCGGGATTCGCCCAGCTCCAGCATCTCTTTTTTGGTACCGAAATGAATAGCCCCCGTCGGACAAGTTTTAACGCAGGCAGGCTCCTGCCCGACGCTGACCCGGTCGACACAAAGGGTGCATTTGTAGACGCGGTTATCATCCGGATTAAGACGCGGAATATTGAATGGACAGCCCGCGATGCAGTAGCCGCAGCCAATACAGTGTTCCGACTGGAAATCGACAATCCCGTTGGCATACTGAATAATTGCCCCCGCAGATGGACAGGCTTTCAGACAACCCGGTTCGGCACAGTGCATACAGCCGTCCTTGCGGATCAACCACTCCAGTTTGTCGTTTTGCGTGGTTTCGCTAAAGCGCATTACCGTCCAGGATTTGGCGCTCAAATCCATCGGGTTATCATAGACCCCCTCGCAGTAACCCACCTCATCGCGGATATCGTTCCATTCCGAACAGGCCACCTGACACCCCTTACAACCAATGCAGATGGACACATCGATGAGCTTTGCCACTTCCGCTTTGAAATCGCGAACCCGCGGCGGAGGCGTCAGACCGTTGGTTGCCGAGCGTTTGATAATATCTTGTGATTGCATGGACATACGCAGGTTCCCTTACGCCTTCTCAATGTTGACTAAGAACGCCTTGTACTCTGGCGTTTGTGAGTTAGCGTCACCCACCGATGGCGTCAGCGTATTGGCAAGGAAGCCTTTGCGGGTTGCACCTTCAAAGCCCCAGTGACACGGAATACCAATGGTGTTGACCTTGCGGCCATCAATGGTCAAGGTTTGCAGGCGTTTGGTCACCACCGCTTTGGCTTTGATAAAACCACGTTTCGAGGTCACCTTCACCATATCTCCTGCCGTAATGCCTTTCTCATGTGCCAGACTCTCCCCGATCTCGATAAACTGATCCGGCTGGGCGATGGCGTTAAGTCGTGCATGCTTGGTCCAGTGGCGAAACAGCTCGGTAATCGAGTAGGTTGTCGCAACATAGGGAAACGCATCTGCTTTGCCCATATTGGCAATATCGTCTTTAAACACGCGGGCTACCGGGCTGGAGATAACATCCGGGTGCAACGGGTTTGTTCCAATCGGTGATTCAATCGGTTCGTAGTGTTCCGGGAACGGTCCATCGTTCATTTTGTCGATGGAGAAGAGCCGCGCTACGCCCTCCGGGTTCATGATAAATGGCCCGACATTGCTGCCCGGTGCAGAGGCGTTGTAATCCGCCACATCCATTCCGGACCACTTTTTGCCGTCCCAGTGCAATAAGGCACGCTCTGCATCCCACGGTTTTCCCTGAGGGTCGGCCGACGCGCGGTTATAGAGAATGCGACGGTTAGCTGGCCACGACCATGCCCAGCCCGGTGTGCAGCCCAGCCCGTACGGATCGCTGTTATCACGATTCGCCATCTGGTTACCCTGCTCCGTCCAACTACCGCAGTAAACCCAGCAGAAGCTGCTGGTTGAACCGTCATCACGCAGCTGGGCAAAGCTGCTGAGCTGCTGACCCTTCTTCGCGATTGGCTGACCTTCATCATCAAACAGATCCACCAGCGCGACACCGTTGGCCTCACGGGCAATCTCTTCAGGATGCGGATCGCGCGGATTCTTATACGCCCAGGACATACTCAGCACCGGTTCCGGGTTCGCCCCGCCTTCCTGCTGGTACAGTTCACGCAGACGCGTAAACAGGCGGCCCAGAATTTTGCCATCATGCATCGCTTCGCCTGGTGGCTCAGCTGCAGCCCAGTGCCACTGTAGCCAACGGCCTGAGTTGGCGATTGAGCCATCTTCCTCCGCGAAGCACGACGACGGCAGACGGAAAACTTCGGTCTGGATATCCGCGGGGTTGACGTCGTTCATCTCCCCGTGATGCTGCCAGAAGGTTGATGACTCGGTGACCAGCGGATCAATAATCACCATGTATTTCAGCTTTGCCAGCGCGCGGGAAGATTTGTTCTTATCCGGGAATGCCGCCAGCGGGTTAAAGCCCTGTACGATATAACCGTTGATTTTGCCTTCCAGCATCAGTTCTGCCTGGGTCATCACGTCGTAGAGACGATCCCACTTCGGCAGCCAGTCATAGCCCCAGTTATTTTCAGCCGTTGCGCGATCGCCCCAGAAGCTTTTCATCATGCTGACGAAGAACTTCGGCGTGTTTTGCCAGTAGTTCACTTCGTTAAGGCCTAACGATGGGGGCGTAATCTGGGAAATATAGGTCTGATAGTCCGGCTGTTTTTCCGACGGCAGCGGCATGTATCCCGGAAGGTTAGTTGAGAGCAAACCGAGATCGGTATAGCCCTGAATATTGGAGTGTCCGCGCAGGGCATTCACGCCACCACCCGCCATACCAATATTGCCGAGCAACAGCTGTAACATGCCCGCCGCACGAATAATCTGCGCCCCGGCAGAGTGGTGCGTCCAGCCCAGTGCATAGAGGATGGTTGCAGTGCGATCCGGTACGCTGGTACTGGCGAGGATCTCACAGATGCGGGTGAAGTCAGCAACAGAAGTGCCGCACAGACGGTTGACCATTTCCGGCGTGTAGCGGTCAACGTGTGTTTTCAGCAAGTTCCAGACGCAACGGGGATCGCTGAGCGTTTCATCACGCCGGGCATTCCCCTGCGCGTCCAGCTGATAGAACCAGCTCGATTTATCATACTGGCGCTTGCTCGCGTCATATCCACTGAACAACCCGTCGTGAAAAGTATAATCCTCGCGGATCAGCAGGCTGGCATTCGTATAAGCGCGGACATAGTCGTGCTGAACGGTATCGTGCGCAATCAGATAGCGGATAACCCCCAGCAGAAAGGCGGTGTCTGAACCTGCACGGATTGGGGCGTAAAGGTCGGCGACAGCAGCACTGCGGTTGAAGCGCGGATCGACCACCACCACCGTGGCATCGTTTTTTGTTTGTGCTTCAACGACCCACTTAAAACCTACCGGGTGCGCTTCAGCGGCGTTTCCGCCCATCACCAACACCACATTGGCGTTTTTGATATCCACCCAGTTGTTGGTCATCGCACCGCGACCAAAGGTTGGTGCCAGTGCCGCCACGGTTGGCCCATGACACAAACGCGCCTGACAGTCGATGGCGACCATCCCCAGTGCGCGGGTGAACTTACCGTCGAGGATCCCAGTTTCGTTACTCGCTGCCGATGAGCAAAGCATCCCGGTGGTGCTCCAGCGGTTGACCGTCAGCCCCTGGGCATTTTTCTCAATAAAATTCGCATCGCGATCCGTCTTCATCAGCCGGGCGATGCGCTCGATTGCATCATCCCAGGAAATACGCTGCCATTTATCCGAACCCGGCGCACGGTATTCAGGGTAAAGCAGACGGTTATCGCTATGAATATAGTCCAGTACCCCGGCCCCTTTTGGACACAACGAACCGCGGCTCACCGGATGATCAGGATCCCCTTCAACGTGATAAATACTTTCCCTGACGTTTTTGGCGGTATCGCCGAGGCTGTACATGATCATGCCGCAACCTACTGAACAATAGGTACAGTTATTACGCGTCTCTTTTGCTTTTAAAAGTTTGTATTGACGTGTTTCTGCCTGTGCAGAAAACGATGATAAAAATCCGAGTGATGCGACAGTTGTTCCTGCCATACCCCCCGCGCAGATCTTGAAGAACTGCCTCCGGCTAAGCTCCATTGTTCCTCCAGCTTAAACTTAAGACATGAAAAGGGACAGAGATTATAGGGGTATTGTGTCTGATAAACCATTATCCATTTGTGGTTATAAGACCCTGATAAATGAGAGGGCGCATTCCTGTCAAATTCGGGACATTCTAAGGATGCATATTGATCATGCTGCTCTGTCTCTCATTTTCACGAAAAATTAAATTGTCTGCTTAGACAGCATCGATAAAGCTATTTACGACTTATACCAGTACTTAAATCGTAAATGCTTAAAGAGATATTTTTCTTAACAGGATACCGGTATTATTTTTTTACTGGTTTCAGTTGAAGTTACTAAGAATAAAATATACGGACAGTCATTATGATGAATATCATAATAAAACTTATAACCAACAACTATTTAGAGAATACGTGGTGAATTGATTGCAATCCCAGTGATAGTGTACAAAAAAGGCCGCAAGCGCGGCCTTTTCTTCAGGTATTAATGGACGTGAACGCCCAACCGCCAGGCAAAGTAGATCTCTTCTTTGAGTTCATTTGAAGAGAGCGCCAGCAAATCAGCAAACTCCAGCTCAAGCTGCTTCAGCTTTTTCAGGTACTGCGCCGGAGACAGGTTGCTTTTATCGCGACGTATATATTCAATTGCCAGTTGTGTTGGGGTTATTTCAGTATCCATGATGTCCTCGCTTATGTACAAAACCTGACCAGTATATCACAGTCAACCGCCTGGTTTTTGACCAAATGCAAAACATCGGGCAACTTTACACAACCGCCGTCGTCAGGCGCGACGAACAGCACAGACGTTCCTGCTCATCGAGAATGTCTATCTGCCACACCTGATGACGTCTCCCGGCGTGGAGGGCGCGGCAGATCCCCCGCACTCGCCCACTGCGCACGGAACGAATATGGTTAGCATTAACTTCCAGTCCGACAACGTTTTGCTCGCCTTCGGTGCAGAGATACCCTGCCACCGACCCCAGCGTTTCGGCCAGCACGACGGACGCGCCACCGTGCAGTAAGCCAAACGGTTGATGGGTACGGCTATCGACCGGCATGGTGGCTTCCAGCTCATTCTCACCAATGCGGGTAAACTGGATATCCAGCAAACCCACCATATTACCTTCGCCCATGGCATTCAGTGCCTGTAGCGTCACTGCTCGTTTCCAGATCATCCGATAATCTCCAGTAAAGCCTGTAATGGATGGCGCACGCCGTTACCTTCGACGCGTTTTACCTGGCTGCGGCACGAGTAGCCCGTCGCCAGACAACGATTTCGCGGTAAGCGCTGCATCGCCTGATGCCACGACAACTCGTAGATCCCCAACGACGTTGCATGGTTTTTCACTTCATGCCCGTAAGTACCGGCCATACCGCAGCAGCCGACGCTGACGTTCTCCAGTTTCGCGCCAAAACGGGCGAAAATAGAGGCCCACTGGGCAGGAGCCCCTGGCAAAGCGGTCACTTCGGTACAGTGGCCAAAAAGATACCATGACTCACCGCGCACATCTGCCGTGGTCATCCCCTGCATTGCGGCTGGTAGCCATTCGTGCACCAGCATGACGTGGAAATCGCCGCGTTTTTCGCCCAGCGTCTGTTTGTACTCATCCCGGTAGCACAGCACCAGCGCCGGATCGACACCGACCATTGGCATGCCCAGTTGCGCAACACGATTTAAGAAATCTGCGGTTTTCCGGGCCGTTTTGGCAAAGCGGGTCAGGAAACCTTTAATGTGCTGCGCCTTGCCGTTTGGCGAGAACGGCAGCACCACTGGCTGATAATCCAGCTTTTCAGCCAGGCGTACAAAGTCAGCCACCACCTGAGCATCGTAGTAACTGGTAAACGGATCCTGCACCACCAGCACCACGCGGGCTTTCTGCTCCGGGCTTAACGCTTCAAGTTGCTCCAGCGTCATGTTCGCCGAGCGGTGTCCAACCAGCTGGCGTTGCAAGGATGGCGTCGACAACAGCGGCAGATCCACCATCCCGATATGTTTTTCGGAGAGCTTGCGCACCAGCGGCTGATTGATAAAGAAGTTAAAGGTCTTCGGCGCTCTCGCCATCAGCGGCGCGTAGCTTTCCACCGTTGCCACCAGGTGGTCACGCATCGGGCGCAGATAGCGCGTGTGGTAAAGCTGCAGGAAGCGGGAACGGAACTCCGGCACGTCGATTTTAATTGGGCACTGGGTCGAACACGCCTTACAGGCCAGGCAGCCGGACATTGCCTCTTTCACTTCATGCGAGAAGTCGTACTCGCCCTTGCTTGCATGCCAGCTGTTGCGGGTACGTTCGATAAGCGAACGCAGGCTGGCACCTTTCTCCGGCAGTTCCTGCTCCAGTTTCAGTGGATCCACCCCACGATCGGCCAACAAACGCAGCCATTCGCGCACCAGCGTTGCTCGCCCCTTTGGGGAGTGAATGCGGTTGCTGGTCATTTTCATCGACGGGCACATCGGGCTTTTCACGTCAAAGTTAAAGCACAGGCCGTTGCCATTACACTCCATTGCACCGCGCCAGGAGGTGCGTACCGCAACCGGAATTTGTCTGTCCCAGGTGCCGCGTTTGACGGAATCCACCCGTAACATCGGCGCGTCAACCCCCTCTGGCGGGCAAATTTTACCCGGGTTGAGGCGGTTATCAGGGTCGAATACCGCTTTGACCTTGCGCAGCTCACCGTAGAGTTGTTCACCGAAGAAAGCCGGGCTGTACTCCGCACGGAACCCCTTACCGTGTTCACCCCACAGCAGACCACCATATTTGGCGGTCAGGGCCACGACATCGTCGGAGATCGCTTTCATCAGCATCTCCTGCTGGGGGTCACACATGTCCAGTGCCGGACGCACATGCAGTACCCCGGCGTCGACGTGTCCGAACATGCCATAGCTCAGGCCGTGGCTGTCCAGCAGTGCGCGAAACTCAACGATATAATCCGCCAGATGCTCCGGTGGTACGCAGGTGTCTTCGGCAAAGGGAATGGGTTTGGCGGCACCTTTGGCGTTGCCAAGCAGCCCCACCGCTTTTTTACGCATCGCGTAGATACGTTCAATGCCGGAGAGATCGTTACAGAGCTGCCAGCCAATCACCCCGCCCTCGCCCCGGGCGATGAGCTCGTCCAGCCTCTGACAAAGCATCGTCACCTGACTTTCGATCAGTTCGGCATCATCACCCGCAAATTCAACAATATTCAGGCCGAGCATCTCTTTATCCGGCACATCGGTGATCAGCTCGCTCACGGAGTGCCAGACGATATCTTCCCGGGCCAGATTCAGCACTTTGGAGTCGACGGTTTCCACCGACAACGCCCGCGCCTCCACCATAAACGGCGCATTGCGCAGTGCGGAGTCGAAAGAGTTGTATTTGACGTTCACCAGGCGGCGCACCTTCGGCAAGCGGGTGATATCCAGACGCGCCTCGGTGATAAACGCCAGCGTCCCTTCGGATCCGGTCAGCACGCGGGTCAAATCAAACTGGCTCAAATCATCATTAAAAACATGACGCAGGTCGTAACCTGTTAAGAAGCGGTTCAGTTTTGGGAATTTATCGAGGATCAGCTGGCGGTTATCGCGACAGCGTTCCAGTACGGTGCGATAAATTCGCCCGCTCGTGGTGTTCTCTTTGCCCAACGTTTCCGCCAGCTCAACCGGCATCGGCTGGGTATCAAGGATATCGCCCCCCATCAGTACCGCGCGAACGCCCATGACGTGATCGGAGGTTTTACCGTAGACCAGGGAACCCTGACCGGAAGCATCGGTGTTGATCATCCCGCCAATTGTGGCGCGGTTGCTTGTGGACAGCTCCGGGGCGAAAAAGTAGCCGTAGGGTTTCAGGTATTGGTTGAGCTGATCTTTAATGACCCCCGCTTCAACGCGCACCCACCCCTCTTCAGGGTTGATCTCAATGATGCGGTTCATATAGCGGGACATATCGATGATGATGCCCTGGTTCAGTGCCTGGCCATTGGTGCCAGTACCGCCGCCGCGTGGGGTAAATATCAGAGACGTAAATCGTTCTTGCGCCGCCAGACGGGCTACCAGCGCGACATCAGCCGTTGAGCGTGGGAAAACGACGGCATCGGGAAGTAGCTGGTAGATACTGTTATCGGTCGCCATCGTCAGCCTGTCGGCATAATTGGTGGCGGTATCACCTGTAAAACCCTGTTGCTCCAGTGCCTGCAAAAAATTAAGCACCAGCTGAACGACGCCGGGTGCCTGGGAAATCTGTGGGATCATTACTGTCGACCCTAATTAGAGTTGTGGATCCCCTTCATACTTCAAGCAGCAGATGCGTTGGCTGCGTCTACTCACCCTGGCCACATAGTTATCCATGCGCCCAGGGATTCGTTCACTTGCCGCCTTCCTGCAGCCCGAATTATTCAGGAGATAATCGTTTGCGTTGTGTCCCAACTTTTTATCACATTTTTTTCTTATACGCTCAGCAGAATTACAGGCAAAATCCGCCTGTCAAAAATCGCTGAAATCACTAATGATTAGAGAGACGCGGTTTTACGTTTCCGCCGGCCTGTCTGGCGTTCATTTAAGGAAAGTTTCATTTATGGTCAATCTTCGTCAGCCCAGGGATGTTGCGCAAATTTTACTGTCGGTGCTGTTCTTAGCCATCATGATTATTGCGTGTCTGTGGATTGTTCAACCTTTCGTGCTCGGCTTTGCCTGGGCCGCGACCGTGGTCGTCGCGACCTGGCCTTTACTCTTGCGTTTGCAGAAACTGCTCTTTGGACGGCGTGGTCTGGCGGTGCTGGTCATGACCCTGCTGCTGTTCCTGCTGTTTATTATTCCGATTGCGCTGCTGGTGAATAGCCTTGTTGACTCCAGTGGCCCGGTTATTCGCGCCATCTCCAGCGGCGATCTGACGCTGCCGGATCTCGCCTGGCTCAACAGTATTCCCGTCGTGGGCGCAAAACTCTACAGCGGCTGGCACAGCCTGCTGGAGATGGGCGGCAGTGCGCTGATGGCGAAAGTGCGACCGTATATTGGCACCACCACTACCTGGTTTGTTGGTCAGGCCGCGCATATCGGCCGGTTTATGATGCACTGTACCCTGATGCTGGTCTTCAGCGCCCTGCTGTACTGGCGTGGTGAACAAGTGGCTCTGGGGATCCGTCATTTTGCCACCCGACTGGCGGGTAAACGCGGCGATGCGGCCGTTCTGCTGGCCGCTCAGGCCGTCCGTGCCGTTGCGCTTGGCGTGGTGGTGACTGCGCTGGTGCAGGCCGTGCTGGGCGGTATCGGGCTTGCCATCTCAGGTGTGCCTTACGCAACCATCTTTACCGTCGTGATGCTGATGACCTGCCTTGCGCAACTGGGACCATTGCTGGTGCTGGTACCCTGCATTATCTGGCTCTACTGGACAGGTGATACCACCTGGGGCACCGTCCTGTTGGTCTGGAGCTGCGTGGTCGGGACGATGGATAACGTCATTCGCCCAATCCTCATCCGTATGGGAGCCGATCTGCCGCTGATCCTGATCCTGTCAGGCGTTATTGGTGGATTGATTGCATTTGGGATGATCGGTCTGTTTATTGGCCCGGTACTTCTGGCAGTGACATGGCGTCTCTTCTCCGCCTGGGTGCATGAAGTACCACCGCCGGGAACTGACCCGGACGTGATCCTGAGCGAACTGGAAGAGCTGGAAGACCAGAACAAACAGTAACGGTATGGCCGGGTAGCGCTACGTTTACCCGGCCTGAATTGCTCCCCGCAATACTTAACCATTGTTAAACTATTTATTCTCTGCGCACTGGTCTGACCCGCAAAACCAGCTGTAACTCTGTCATCCACTTCAAAAAATCTTTACGACTCTTTAACTATTGAGACGAATCTGATCGACGCAAAAAAACGCAATGCCTACTATTAGCTCACGGTTATAGATCAACACCTTGATTTATAAGCATGGAAATCCCCTGAGTGAAACAACGAATTGCTGTGTGTAGTCTTTGCCCATCTCCCACGATGGGCTTTTTTTTGCTTATAAAAACAACACACCCAATGGCGAGCGTATTTAATCGTCTGGTAGAGTCCATAGTTATATTCTGAATTTGCGATTTCATCTGGAGGCTCAGCCTTTACTTTCAGACTTATTGGATATAGTCGGGTAATAGCAGAGTATGCAAAGCAATATTTTTAGTTAAGGAAAACGCCATGAAATGTAAAAATATTTTTTCAACTCTGATATTAACCTCCTGCGGGATGATTAACAGGATGGCAGTTGAAAGTGAGATCGAAAAATCAAATCTGGAACGGGTTCGTGGGGACTATTGCGCATGAGCAATGCGCAGCGTTATTCAAATGCTTGTTCCAGAACCAAACCGGAAGTGCGGCAAGGCACACAACAAACCTGTGTCGACGTTCCCGTACTGGAACGCGACAAAAATAACCAGGTTGTAAAAACTGGCGCAACCGAATCTCGCTGCGCTAACGGAACTTACACCTATACTGTTGATACCACGGAAAGATTCGGGGGATGACAAGTTCTATGCCAAAGCGCGTTTCGCCAGAGATGTATCTGATGAATTAATCAACATTATTGTGCCTTAATCATATGGGCTTCCTGTTACCAGGAAGCCCATCATATTTTTACTTGTTCAGCTCAGCCAGGCTCAACCAGGTTTGCACCACGGTGTCCGGGTTCAGGGACAGACTATCAATCCCCTCTTCCATCAGCCAGGCGGCAAAGTCTTCATGGTCGGAAGGCCCCTGACCACAAATCCCGACATATTTGCCCTGTTTCTTCGCCGCACGGATGGACATCGACAGCAGCGCTTTGACCGCCTCGTTACGTTCATCGAACAGCTCAGAGACGACGCCAGAATCGCGATCCAGACCCAGCGTTAGCTGTGTCATATCGTTGGAGCCGATGGAGAAGCCGTCGAAGTGCTCCAGGAACTGCTCAGCCAGCAGGGCGTTGGACGGGATCTCACACATCATGATGATCTTCAGCCCATTTTCGCCGCGCTTCAGACCCTGGCGCGCCAGTTCGTCAACCACGGCTTTCGCCTGATCCACGGTACGCACGAACGGGATCATAATCTCAACGTTGGTCAGCCCCATGTCGTTGCGCACGCGTTTCACCGCGTCGCACTCCAGCGCGAAACAGTCGCGGAAGCTGTCGGAGACATAACGTCCGGCACCGCGGAAGCCCAGCATCGGGTTCTCTTCTTCCGGCTCGTAGCGCTCACCGCCCACCAGGTTGGCATATTCGTTAGACTTAAAGTCCGACAGACGCACGATCACGCGTTTCGGATAGAACGCAGCACCCAGCGTCGCGATCCCTTCGGTCAGACGACCAACGTAGAACTCTTTCGGTGAGTCGTAGCCTTTCATCATCTCGCGGATTTCGCTTTGCAGCTTCGCATCCTGGTCGTCAAACTCCAGCAGTGCGCGCGGGTGTACCCCGATCATACGGTTGATGATAAATTCCAGACGCGCCAGCCCTACGCCTTCGTTCGGCAGGCAGGCGAAGTCAAACGCTCTGTCCGGGTTACCGACGTTCATCATGATCTTCAGCGGCAGATCCGGCATGGTATCCACGCTGGAACTTTTCACGCTGAAGTCCAGGATATCGGCATAGACGTAGCCGGTATCACCTTCGGCACAGGAGACGGTCACTTTCTCGTCGTCCTTCATGCGTTCGGTTGCATCACCACAGCCAACAACGGCCGGAATACCTAATTCACGGGCGATGATTGCGGCGTGGCAGGTACGGCCGCCACGGTTAGTGACGATTGCCGCAGCTTTCTTCATGATCGGTTCCCAGTCCGGGTCGGTCATGTCGGTTACCAGCACGTCGCCCGGCTGAATGCGGTTCATCTCGCTGATGTCGTGGATCACTTTGACCGGGCCCGCACCGATGCGGTGACCGATAGCACGGCCTTCAGCCACAATTCTGCCCTGCGCGTGCAGCGTATAACGCTCCATCACCTGACCGCGCGAGCGGACGGTTTCCGGGCGTGCCTGCACGATAAACAGTTTGCCGGTGTTACCGTCTTTCGCCCATTCGATATCCATCGGACGGCCGTAATGTTTTTCGATCTGTACCGCCTGTTTCGCCAGCTCCTGCACTTCGGCATCGGTCAACGAGAAGCGGTCACACTGCTCCTGCGGCACATCTTCAATTTTAACCTGCTTGCCATGCTCCTGCGTCGGGGCATAGATCATGCGGATTTTTTTCGAGCCCATCGTACGGCGAACCACCGCCGGACGGTTTGCCGCAAGCGTCGGTTTGTGAACATAGAATTCGTCAGGGTTAACCGCCCCTTGCACGACCATCTCACCCAGACCCCACGCGGAAGTGATAAATACCACCTGGTCGAAACCGGATTCGGTATCAATGGAGAACATCACGCCGGAAGACCCTACGTCGGAACGCACCATGCGCTGCACACCTGCGGACAACGCAACGCCGCGGTGGTCGTAGCCCTGATGCACACGATAGGAGATAGCGCGGTCATTAAACAGGGAAGCAAACACATGCTTCACCGCTACCAGTACGGCATCATAACCCTGAACGTTCAGGAAGGTTTCCTGCTGTCCGGCGAACGAAGCATCCGGCATGTCTTCTGCGGTGGCAGAAGAACGTACGGCAAACGACGCCTGCGCATCATCAGCGGAGAGCTGGTTGTACGCATCGTGAATGGCTTTTTCCAGTTCCGGCTGGAAAGGTGTGTCGATAATCCACTGGCGGATTTGCGCCCCGGCTTTCGCAAGCTCGGTGACGTCATCAATATCCGTTTTATCCAGCAGGTTGTAAATGCGCTGGTTTACGCCACTCTGGTCTAAAAACAGGTTAAACGCATCGGCAGTTGTGGCAAACCCGTTCGGTACGGAGACACCCATACCCGACAGATTTGTAATCATTTCACCCAGGGAGGCATTTTTGCCCCCAACTCTGTCTACATCATTCATGCCGAGTTGGTTATACCAAAGCACCAGCGGTGACGAGCCATTGTTGGACATCGAAACAATCCTTTTGTGATATTTGATCGGAGTAAGAAACACCTGACTACGTATTTATACTGGCATATTTATTCCCGCTAAAAAAACGGTGAATCGTGTAAGCAATTTAAATTTTCAACTTTTCGGACACTTTCCCACCTGTCACTAACCCGATGATTCCTATATATTCGGGAAAAAACCATAGAAATAAAGCTACTACTGGAAAAATGAAATCCACTTTTCAGGAAAATTAAAAACACCATTTCATTTATAATTAGGATAAGTTCTTTGCTGTGTATTTTACTTTTTTAATTTATGCTTTCAGACAATTACGTACGCTATTCAGGGTGAATAAAATGGATAATGCTGTCGATCGCCATGTTTTTTATATTTCCGATGGTACGGCGATCACCGCCGAGGTGCTGGGGCACGCGGTGATGTCGCAATTCCCCGTTACGATTAACAGCATCACGCTGCCGTTTGTGGAAAATGAGAGCCGCGCCAGGGCGGTGAAAGACCAGATTGACGCTATTTATCAGCAAACCGGTATCCGACCACTGGTTTTCTATTCCATCGTTATTCCAGAAATTCGCACCATTATTCTGCAAAGTGAAGGCTTCTGTCAGGACATTGTGCAGGCTCTGGTCGCCCCGTTGCAGAACGAAATGAAGCTCGACCCGACCCCCATCGCTCACCGTACTCACGGGCTGAACCCCGGTAACCTGACCAAGTACGATGCGCGCATCGCCGCCATTGATTACACGCTGGCGCACGACGATGGTATCTCTCTGCGTAATCTGGATCAGGCTCAGGTGATCCTGCTGGGTGTGTCACGCTGCGGAAAAACGCCGACCAGCCTCTACCTGGCCATGCAGTTTGGTATTCGCGCGGCAAACTACCCCTTTATTGCCGATGACATGGATAACCTGATCCTGCCTGCCGCGCTTAAGCCGTTGCAGCACAAGCTGTTTGGCCTGACCATCAACCCTGAACGCCTGGCGGCTATTCGGGAAGAGCGGCGCGAAAACAGCCGTTACGCCTCATTGCGCCAGTGTCGAATGGAAGTCTCTGAGGTTGAAGCGCTGTACCGGAAAAACCAGATCCCCTGGCTCAACAGCACCAACTACTCGGTAGAAGAAATTGCGACCAAAATGCTCGACATCATGGGGCTGAATCGCCGGATGTACTAACAAGCTAGTACATCAATACAAATTCAGGTATCATGGTGCTCACTATCGGGGCGGAACCGCCCCGAACTTGAAATCAGCAGGGATTGGTTTAAGGTGATGCCCATCACTTCCCGGTAGTCTGCCGATGAAGCAAAAAATTTCTGAGATATCCCATGAATAAAACTGACGAACTCCGCACTGCGCGCATTGATAGCCTGGTGACACCGTCTGAACTGGCACAGCGGCACCCCCTTTCCGCAGGTGTTGCGGAACATGTAACGGCATCCCGCCGACGCATTGAAAAAATCCTCAATGGTGAAGACAAACGTCTTCTGGTGGTTATTGGGCCTTGCTCCATCCATGACCTGGATGCCGCAATGGATTATGCAAAACGCCTTCAGGGTCTGCGTGATAAACACCAGCAGCGTCTGGAGATTGTGATGCGCACCTACTTTGAAAAGCCGCGTACCGTCGTGGGCTGGAAAGGGTTAATCTCCGATCCTGATCTCAATGGCAGCTATCGCGTCAATCACGGCATTGAGCTGGCGCGTAAGTTGCTGTTGCAGGTGAATGAGCTGGGTGTACCGACTGCGACCGAATTCCTCGATATGGTGACCGGGCAATTTATCGCCGACCTGATAAGCTGGGGTGCCATTGGCGCTCGCACCACGGAAAGCCAAATCCACCGTGAGATGGCTTCAGCCCTCTCCTGCCCGGTTGGCTTTAAAAATGGTACCGATGGCAACACCCGCATTGCCGTCGATGCGATCCGTGCTTCACGTGCCAGCCATATGTTCCTCTCCCCGGATAAAAACGGCCAGATGACCATTTACCAGACCAGCGGCAACCCGTACGGGCATATCATTATGCGTGGCGGTAAAAAACCGAACTATCACGCACAGGATATCGCCGCAGCCTGCGAAACGCTGGCCGAATTTGACCTGCCGGAACACCTGGTTGTGGATTTCAGCCACGGTAACTGCCAGAAACAGCATCGCCGCCAGCTGGATGTTTGCGATGAGGTCTGCCAGCAGATCCGCAGCGGCTCCAGCGCCATTGCCGGTATTATGGCCGAAAGCTTCATCAAGGAAGGTACGCAGAAAATTGTTGCCGGGCAGCCGATGGTGTACGGTCAGTCTATTACCGACCCATGCCTGAGCTGGGAAGATACCGAACTGCTGCTGGAGAAACTGGCAGCGGCAGTTGATAGTCGCTTCTGAAAAATGGTCCGTTATTGCCTGGTGGCGCTAGCGTTTACCGGGCCAGCGGGTCTGTAAGCCGGATGCGAAGTATCATCCGGCAATACATTACTGTTGCAGCGAAGACTGGATCGCGGTCAGCGCGATGGTGTAGACGATATCATCTACCAGCGCACCACGGGACAGGTCGTTCACAGGTTTGCGCATACCCTGCAGCATTGGCCCGATGGAGATCAGGTCTGCAGAACGCTGTACCGCTTTGTAGGTGGTGTTACCGGTGTTCAGATCCGGGAAGATGAACACGGTAGCGCGACCGGCAACCGGTGAGTTAGGCGCTTTGGATTTCGCCACGTCAGCCATTACCGCAGCGTCGTACTGCAGCGGGCCGTCGATCATCAGGTCAGGACGTTTTTCCTGCGCCAGACGGGTCGCTTCGCGAACTTTCTCTACATCGCTGCCTGCACCAGAAGTGCCGGTAGAGTAGGAGAGCATCGCCACGCGCGGTTCGATACCGAAGGCAATCGCGGAGTCTGCAGACTGGATAGCGATTTCAGCCAGCTGTTCTGCCGTTGGATCCGGGTTGATCGCACAGTCGCCGTAAACGTAAACCTGTTCAGGCAGCAGCATGAAGAACACGGAAGACACCAGCGAGCTACCCGGTGCAGTTTTGATCAGCTGCAGTGGCGGACGGATGGTGTTCGCGGTGGTGTGAACAGCACCAGAAACCAGACCGTCAACTTCGTCCTGTTCCAGCATCAGCGTACCCAGCACCACGTTGTCTTCCAGCTGTTCACGCGCAACGGCTTCGGTCATGCCCTTGCTCTTACGCAGCTCAACCAGACGGGCAACGTAGCTTTCACGAACCACTTCCGGGTCAACGATTTCGATACCCGCACCCAGCTCAACGCCCTGAGAGGCCGCCACACGGGTGATTTCATCCGGGTTACCCAGCAGCACACAGGTCGCGATACCGCGTTCTGCGCAGATAGCTGCCGCTTTAACGGTACGTGGTTCATCACCTTCAGGCAGAACAACGCGTTTGCCCGCTTTACGCGCCAGCTCAGTCAGCTGGTAACGGAAGGCTGGTGGAGACAGACGACGGCTGCGCTCAGAAGTCGCAGTCAGGGATTCGATCCAGTCAGCGTTGATGTAGCCCGCAACGTATTCCTGCACTTTCTCGATACGCTCGTGGTCATCAACCGGCACTTCCAGGTTGAAGCTCTGCAGGCTCAGGGAGGTCTGCCAGGTGTTGGTGTTCACCATAAAGACCGGCAGGCCAGTGGCAAATGCGCGCTCGCAGAGCTTGCTGACGCGTGGGTCCATCTCGTAAGCACCGGTCAGCAGAATGGCACCGATTTCCACGCCGTTCATTGCTGCCAGGCAGGCTGCAACCAGCACGTCAGGGCGGTCTGCGGAGGTCACCAGCAGGGAGCCTGCGCGGAAGTGTTCCAGCATGTGCGCAACGCTGTGGGCGCAGAATGAAACCGCGCGAATGCGGCGCTGCCGGATGTCTCCTTCATTCAGTATCTGCGCATTCAGATGGCGGGCCATATCAATTGCCCGTACGGCAATTAATTCTGCACTCCAGGGGACAGCAGCCAGTACCGGAACAGGACTGTTCGAACAGAGTCTGGCCGTAAAGTTATGCCACGCCAGCGGGCGTGAAAGCCCGTCTTGTGGCGCAGACATTTCACTCTGGATCGCTTCGCGCCCTTCCTGCGGAGCATTAATCTTGTTGACGATCACACCAGAGAGCATCTTTTTTGCGCTACCTAACCCGCTGCGCGCCAGTTCCATACGTTCATGCAGCTGTGCAGGCGTTTGTCGCCCGTGGGACATCACCAGCACAATTTCAGCATTCAGCGTCTTCGCAATCTCGACGTTCAGCGATTGCGCAAACTGATGCTGGCGTGTCGGGATAAGTCCTTCCACCAGCACCACTTCCGCATGCTCGCTGGCGGCATGATAACGGGCAACAATGGTTTCCATCAGCACGTCTTTCTGATTGCAGGAAAGCCAGGCTTCTGCATCGCTCATTGTCAGCGGTGCACCCGCATGCAAGCCCGTCCTTGCACGGATGATCGCAGTGGTGCGATCGGGCACGGCATTCTCATCCCGGGGCTGAGCGATGGGTTTATATACGCTCAGCCGGACGCCTTTACGCTCCATAGCGCGGATCACCCCAAGACTGACGCTGGTCAGGCCGATACCGGGTTCCGCAGGAATTAACATGATGGTACGTGACACGGAGTCTCCTCATCAGACATGAAAAAGCCTGTCACCACCGGCAACAGGCTTTTGACGTTTACGGTTTCATCGCCATCAGGTCAGACAACGCAATATGTTTCTGGTAATCAACATTATCGAAACCAAAACCGTTGAGCTGCAGGAACTCTTTTTTGTACCCTGCGTAATCGCCAACCTGCGTGAAATTGTCGTCGTTAAGCGTGCTCATTAACTCGCTCACCGCATGCTGCACGTCCGGACGTAACTCCCGGTCATCAACACGAATAAGCCGGGAAGAATCAACCGATACCTGTCCCCCGGCGTAGAGTTTATCGGTGAACAGACGCTGCATTTGCTCAATACAGGTTTCATGCAATCCCATCTGTTTCATCACCTGATACAGGCACAGCACATACGGGGAAAATGCGGGGATAAAGACGCTGGCTTTGGTGACCAGCGCTTTACAGACCGACACCCAGGCCCCGCCATTATCAGCAGACAGTTGCGCATTCAGGCGCTCCGCCGTCTGAGACAGATGCTTCTTCGCCAGCCCTAAGGTTCCATCATGGTAGATGGGGTATGTCATTTCAGGGCCAATATAGGAAAAGGCTACCGTTCTCGCCCCTTTCGCCAGCGCGTTATGGTGCTGCAGCCAGTGGATCCACTCCTCCCAGTCTTCACCGCCCATCACCTTTTCCGTCGCCAGGATCTCGGCGTCATTCGCCACATCCAGTACGGTGGTATCCAGACAATCCTTTTCCAGATTAACGGTCTTACCGCTGAAAGGTTTTCCCACCGTTTTCAGACAGGAGCGCCACATTTCACCGGTTTTAGGATCGGGGCGCATACCGGTTGCCAGGCTGTAGACAACCAGGTCAATTTGGCCACCGAAATCACGATTGATAAGCTCAATAACCTGTTCTTTTACTTCGGCAGAAAAGGCATCACCCACGATATTATGGGCAATGCGCCCTTCTGCTTCGGCCTGCTGGCGGAAATAAACGTTGTTATACCAGCCTGCCGTACCCACACCCTTTTCGCCCGGCCCACGTTCAAATGATACGCCAATGGTATCCGCCTTCGCGCCACCAAATGTCAGCGCGACTCTGGCAGCCAGGCCAAAACCGGAAGATGCCCCAAGAATTAACACACGTTTAGGGCCATGCTGAATTTGCTTGTGATGCTGGCTGTAATGAATCTGATTTTTCACCGCCTGCTTGCAGCCCTCAGGGTGGGCCGTTCTGGCCACTACACCATTAATAACAGGTTCAATAATCATCTTTATATCCTTATGCTCTTTTTTTCGGAGCCATCACCACGGCAATGCCTTCAATAACAATTTCGTTATTCTGGTTGGTGGTGGTGGTGGCTAATTTGGCAATATTTTTCTCGGTATTCAGCTCAATCACTTCGCAGGTGGCTTTAACGGTATCACCAATATAAACCGGGCGGCGGAATTTATTATCCTGCCCAAGATAAATGGTTCCCTCGCCGGGTAATTGCATCCCCAGTACGGCAGAGGTCAACCCGGACACCAGCACGCCATGCGCGACGCGCTTGCCAAAGATGCTCTCTTTTGCCACCACGTCATTGATATGTACCGGATTGATATCGCCGGAAATACCTGAAAACAGCAGCACATCACTTTCAGTGATCGTTTTTTCAAAACTGGCTTTTTGGCCAATAAACATATCTTTGATTGTATAAGACACGGTCATACCCTCGATAGATAATCGCAATATTAAAAAAGAATCGGAGAAATCAGTTGAACGATTATTTCAAACTTAGCTGCATTGGCTGTTCACTGAAGATACGCGCATCCATCGTTTTTAATGATGGGCTGATCTTCGGCATAAATTCCATTTTATCAAGAATATCTCGATGCAAATCAATACCAGGTGCTATCTCTACCAGCTCAATCGTACCGGCGGTTAATTTAAATACTGCCCGTTCGGTAATGTAATATACCGTCTTATTATTCTTACGGGCCGTATCGGAAGAGAATGTGATTTGTTGCACCTGCTTAATGAACTTCAGTATATGGCCATCGCGGCGGATATTGAGTTGACCGTCTTCAACGACAATATCGCTTTCACCAGCGGTAAACGAGCCGCAGAAGAAGACCTGTTTTGCGTTCTGGGTGATGTTAATAAACCCACCGCAGCCCGCAATTTTCACACCAAATTTTGAGACATTAAGATCGCCTTTTGCATCCGTCTCCGCCAGCCCCAGAAAAGCCTGATCCAGACCACCACCATCATAGAAATCAAACATTTGATCCTGAGTAATGATGGCCTCAGGGAATGCTGATGCCCCAAAAGAGAGCCCACCGGCCGGGGAACCCCCGATTGCGCCCGGCTCAACGGTGGCAATCAGTTCCTGCGTCACGTGTTCTTCATCCGTGATTTGCGCAATCACTTCCGGAGCACCAATGCCGTAGTTAACAATCGCATTCTTTTTCAGCTCCATTGCCGCACGCCGCGCGATGATTTTCTTGACGTCCAGCGGACGAGGCTTACGTTGATCTCCGGTGCGAGCACCGCGACCAACATAATTTTCGTTCATCGCCTCGGCAAAGGTCTGCATGTGTAATTCACCTTCAGCCACCACAATAGCATCAACGAAAATCCCCGGGATCTTCACCTGCTGCGGATCCAGCGAACCATCCGGAACAATGCGCTTCACCTGGACAATCACCTTTCCCCCCTGGTTATGCACCAGTTGAGCCGCCGCCAGGTTTTCCAGAATCAGGCATTCGTCTTCCATCGTAATATTGCCCCGGGTATCTGCTGTCGTCCCCCGCAGAATAGCGATATTGGCGTCGATTTTTTTATAGAAGAGGTTTTCAACGCCATTCACTTCGGTATACGTCACAATATCTTGCGTTGTTTTGGCATTGATTTTTCCCCCTTCAACGCGGGGATCGACAAATGTGCCTAACCCCACGTGCGTGAAGGTGCCCATTTTGCCTGCCGCGCTGTCACGGAACAGGTGACAAATAACGCCCTGTGGTAAGTTATAACCCGTTATTTTCCCTTCATTCGCGAGCTTTTGCAGACGTGGGATAAGACCCCAGTGTCCACCAATGGCACGGCTCACAAGCCCTTCATGCGCCAGGCGATTATTGGCCTTCTCTTTTGCATCGCCCTGCCCGGCCGCAAAAATAAGCCCCAGATGGCGAGGGTGCCCCGTCGCCAGGAATTTGTCTTCAATTGCTTTTTCAATAGACTCCGGTACGACAGCACCAATAAAACCACCCAAAATGACGTTATCGCCGTCCTGAATTAAATCAGCTGCCTGCTGTGCCGTAATTTGTTTGACAGATTGCATGATAATAACCTTTTTAAATTAAAAAGAATGTGGCGTAAGCGATCATGGCGACCACTGCGAATACAGGGAAAATACAGGTAACGATAAACAGCTCTTTATAGCTTTGTTTATGTGTTAAGCCGCAGACGCCCAGCAATGTAATAATGAAGCCAGAATGAGGTAGCGTATCGAAGGTCGAGGCACTGAAAACAATCACCCGGTGCATCAACCCGGCAGGAATATTATGTTCGACCGATAACGCCATCAGTTCTTTACCGAATGCCAGCATCGCCAGCCCAACGCCACCGGACGTGGAGCCCACAATCCCGGCCAGCACTGCCGTTCCAACAGAAGCCGCAATCATTGCTGACCCTGGGATAGCAAACACCGCGGCCTTGATCACCGCAAAAACCGGCAACATTTTCACCACACCGCCATAGCCCACCTGGGTTGCAGTGTTAAAGATGGGGGTCAGCGAGTCGTTCGCCCCCTGCGCCAGTGTTCGGGTTGTGTTTCCAATCTCTTTACGATAGAGCACCAGCGTAACGACAATGGCAATACACAGCGAAACTGTAATAGCCCAAATCCCCTGAATACCGCCAACGCTGGCGTAATGCTGAATGACATGGTCAAGTTCGAAATATTGTGTGAGCAAAATATTACCGAAAATAACGATTGCAATCGGTGTCATGGCAACCAGGATATTTCCCTGCGCAATAGTTTTCTCACCCTCCAGCCCTTCTCCGTAACCTTCACCCTGGCTTTTAGCCTGCCTAACCAGACGGGTCATATACCACACGCCAATAATTAACCAGACAAGCGTCCCGATGATGCCGATATCCATACCGGAATAGATAGTCGTTTTAAAAATCGGAATGGGAATAGTGTTAATAAACTGCGCCGAACCTGGCGCAACATAAGCCGGTAAACATCCCGCACAAATTGCGCTGGGTAGCAAACGACGAGGGTAATCGCTGTTGATAAATATAGTTCTGGCGATAGGTAAAACGGCAAAGACCACAACAAAAACGGACACACCGCCGTAGGTAAGTAAAAATGATGCGAGAATAACTGCGAGGATCGCCTTTTGCGGCCCCATCGCCTGGGAAATAAACTGCGCAATCGTTAATGCTGCACCACTGGCGTTCATTAACGTACCAAATATCGCGCCTACGAGAAATATGGGGAAATAGGCAGCAACAAATCCCACCACCGACTGCATAAACGGGCCTGTCCAGGAGTAGAGCACGGGTATTTCTGACCCCAGGAGTACCGCAAGCATGGCCATTAATGGTGAGACAATTAATACGGGTACGCCACGATAGATAAGATAAATAAGTAAAACCAAAGAGAGGATTAATCCAGTCATAATGTCCTCTGAGAATAAGAGTGCTGTTCGCATTGACGATACAATGCGAACAAAGGTTATTTTATTGTGCGCGTTTGATAATGATTGCAGTCCCCATACCGCCACCAATGCAGAGTGACGCCAGGCCTGTTTTTTTATTCTGCTTAATCATTTCATAGAGCAGTGAAACAATAATGCGTCCACCGGATGCACCTAATGGATGTCCCAGCGCAATGGCTCCGCCGTTCACGTTAGTCCGCCCTTCAAACCACGCGGCGTCGACGCCATGTTCAGCACACAATCCACGCATCACGCCAATGGCCTGCGCGGCAAAGGCTTCGTTGAGTTCCAGCAGTTCAATATCGCGAAGGGTCAATTTGCCACGCGTGAGCGCATCCGCAATGGCCGGCACCGGCCCCAGCCCCATCACGGCGGCATCAACACCGCCCTGTCCGCAGGCGATAATTTCAGCCAGCGGCTCCAGATGCCACTTGTCTACCGCCTCCTGAGACGCCAGGATCAGCGCGACAGCGCCGTCGTTAATACCAGAGGCATTACCCGCGGTCACGGTGCCTTGTTTGTCAAATGCCGGTTTTAATTTGGCAAGCTGTTCCAGAGAAGCGTCTTTACGCGGGTATTCATCACGCGCAAACTGCGTTTCGCCTTTTCTGCTGGTGACAGTCACGCCAGCAATTTCATCGTCGAAACGACCTTGCTCCACCGCCTGCACCGCACGTTGTTGGCTTTTCAGTGCGAAAATGTCCTGCTCTTCCCGACTGATGGAATATTTCTGCGCAATATTTTCTGCCGTCACCCCCATGTGATAGCGGTTAAATACATCCGTTAGCCCATCGGCTATCAGCGAATCGGTCATCTGTTGGTTGCCCATCTTCAGACCAAAACGGGCACGGCTATCGACCAGATACGGTGCCTGGGACATGTTTTCCATACCCGCAGCAACAACCAAATCCATCTCACCACTTTTGATTTTTAGCGTGCCATCAATGACGGTTTTCATGCCGCTGCCACAGATCATATTCAGCGTCAGTGCCGGAACCTGAAAAGGGATCCCCGCTTTTACCGCTGCCTGCCGCCCCGGCCCCATTCCCTGTCCTGCAGCCAGAACGTTGCCGACGATAACCTCATCAATATTTTCAGGATTGATTTTACTCTGGGCGATAGCGGCTGAAATGGCGGTAGCAGCCAGATCACTGGCGGGAACGCTCATCAGACTCCCACCGAACGCCCCCAGCGCAGTACGTTTCGCACCAACGATATAGACTTTTTTCATCATCGGCTCCTCAGATAACCAGCCCGCCATCGATCTTCAGCGTCTGACCGGTAATAAAGCTCGATTTTTCGCTGGCGAGGAACAGGACACCGTTGGCAATGTCTTCCGCAGTTGCCATGCGGCCCAAAGGGGTTTTGGCAATCATGTGGTCAATCACTTTTTCCGGCAGATCTTTGGTCATTGGAGTCACCACAAAACCCGGTGCGACACAGTTGGCGCGTACTTTTGCCCCTTTACGGGCAAACTCTTTAGCCCAGCCTTTCGTCATTGCAATAACGCCGCCTTTCGTCGCCGCATAATTACTCTGGCCGATATTACCGTCGGTTCCTACAACGGAAGACATGGTGATAATGGAACCGGTATTGTTTTCCATCATGATGGGAGCCACCGCCTGAGTCATATTGAAAACACCCTTCAGGTTAATATCAATAACCAGATCCCAGTCCTGTTCCGTCATCTTATTAATAAGATTATCACGGGTGACGCCCGCATTATTCACCAGGACATCAATATGACCATCCTGCTGCTGGATTTTATTTACCACTTCCTGAATGGCCTGCCGGTCGCAGACATTAAGCGTAACAGGAATAACATTTTTAAGTACTTCGCTATCACCATGCTGAATATCACAAGCATAAATCTTAGCTGCACCAGCCTGCGAGAAGAGCTCTACGATTTTTCGGCCAATACCTTGCGCCGCACCAGTAACAATACAAATTTTATTATGCATGTTGTTCTCCATAGAAAATTATCCCGTATGTTTACGAGAATTACCTGAGGTAACCTTCGTATTCAGTAATAACAACTATGGTGTCACTAAACAATCTGAAGAGGATTATCAGCAAGGTGCAATAAAAACTGATTAACATTTTTCACACAATACCAACAACGCAAAACAAACCCTTTATTTTCAATGAAATAACACCTTTGAAATCACCCTGACACAGGGTTGAATAGCGATCAAACTCACATACCGAACAAAAAAAATCGCCCGTTAATTAAAAAAAATAAAAACTGTTTTGCAAAAAACGATGGTCTATTTTAACCCGATCAATTTTTCAGATAATAACTTCCAGGACGCAACTCAAACATTGACTTCGTTCTTCCCCCCGCCCTATACTCTGATAAAACAAAGCAGTAATTATAACATTCAAAATTACCTTTATTCCTTTAAGAAACAAACCATCTTGTTCAATCTCTGGGGGAGTGAATGCTGGATAAAACTGTTTTCTTTATGCATGTCGTACGCTGCGGTTCGATATCTGAAGCAGCAAAAGAATTTCACATTACGGCAGCAACAGGGAGTCGCTGGTTGAAGGAGTTAGAGGAAAAACTAAACGTTCCTTTACTTATTTCCACCACACGCAAAAGCCAACCGACAGAAGCCGGCATGCTGTTATATGAACGTTTTTATGCTGCTTATTTAGGTATTCAGGATATTTATAAAGAAGTCGAAACCTCCAACAACACCGATCGGGGCGTGATCTCAATAGCCTCAACTCCGCTATTCTCACGAAATTTTCTTTCCAAAATCATCGGTGAATATCTCTTTATTTGCCCGGAAGTGAGTTTTCGTATCGAAGAAACAGCCTATGTTGATGAAAAAAATAGCGATATTGATTTTTATATTCGCGCCGGTGCTACCTATCGCGGCCATATGGAGCCAGACAGCCAGTTAATCAAGAAAGCCCTCTTTAACTATCCTCTGGTTGTATGTTGTTCACCCAGCTATATCGATTCATACGGTGAACCGCAGTCGCCCGAAGAGCTTAAGTTCCATAACTGTATTTATACTTCAACGCTGGTAGGGGGGAACCGATGGCAGTTTGACGTGGACGGGGATGTTACGACCATAGAGATAGCCAAAACAGTAGAGATTGAGAATAGCGAGTTTCTCAAGGACGTTGCCCTGGCCGGGGGAGGCATTGCTTATCTTCCGCTCCCACTGGTCAAGAAAGAGCTGGAAAAGGGTGAACTGGTTTCTATTCTGGATAACTATATTAAGAGTAAATTTGAGATAAGTCTTTGGTTTCGTTCGCTAAAGGTCATGCCATCGCGATGCCTTAAATTTAAAGATTTTCTGGTGAAGAGGACTCTGGAAATCAAAGATCTGATCCACTACTCCTGAGCCATCTGCGTCAGGCCCGGCAATACGTCTCGCCGGGCTTGCGTCTTCAGACAGATTAACTCGAACAGCTCACTTCCAGCCGTTTGCCCCACTCCGGCGGGCGGTTCGCATAGTCGTCGCACCTGTCGGCAAATGGCGTACGCAATGCAATATGCAGACGGTGCAGCTCTTCAACATCCCCCTGCTCTGCCTGGGCGATCGCGCGCTGTGCCAGCCAGTTGCGCAACACTATCGCAGGGTTTGACGCCTTCATACTGGCCTGCCGGGTGGCGTCATCAACCTGCTCCTGCTGCAAGCGGGCGCGGTAAGTGGCGAACCAGTCATCAAATGCCTGCCTGTCGATAAACTCATCGCGCAGCTGTGACGCAGTGCTGTGCTGTTCCGTTTCGCTCAGCATGCGGAAAGTACGGGTGTAATCGCTGCCCTCGCGGGCCATGAGAGCGAACAACGCATTCAGAATGTCGTTATCCCCCTTCTCTTGCGTCATTAACCCCAGTTTGCTCCGCATCAGTTGGCCATATTCACGCAGCAATATCTCCTGATAGCTGTCGAGCGCATCATTCAGGCCGTCAACGTCGATAAATGGCGACAGGCTTTGCGCAAGGCGCTGGAGATTCCATAACCCCACGGCAGGCTGGTTGTCAAAACTGTAGCGCCCCTGATAGTCCGAGTGGTTGCAGATATAACCCGGCTGATAGTCATCCAGGAAACCAAACGGACCATAATCGAAGGTCAGCCCCAGAATAGACATGTTATCGGTGTTCATCACGCCGTGCGCAAACCCCACGGTTTGCCAGCGGGCGATCATCGAAGCGGTACGCGCGACAACATCGCGGAACCAGAGCACATATTTATCGGCCTCATCCTGCAGATGTGACCAGTGGCGACGAATGGCATAGTCAGCAAGCTGGCGAACCTTTTCCGGCTCCCGACGATAGTAAAAGTGTTCAAAATGCCCAAAACGCAGGTGGCTTTGCGCAATGCGCATCAGCATTGCGCCTTTTTCCATCGTTTCCCGGGCGACCGGAGTGTCGCTGGTGACAATCGACAACGCACGCGTGGTGGGGATACCCAGCGCATGCATTGCTTCCGACGCCAGGCATTCGCGGATGGTTGAACGCAGTACCGCACGGCCATCACCCATGCGCGAATAAGGTGTCAGGCCTGCGCCTTTCAGATGCCAGTCAACTGTGTCCCCGTTGGGAAGTTGCTGTTCGCCAAGCAGGATACCCCTGCCATCACCCAGTTGCCCCGCCCAGACGCCAAACTGGTGTCCGCTGTAGACCTGAGCAAGTGGCTGCATGCCTGGCAGTAGCGTTTCGCCACCCCAGACGCCTGCCCCCTCTGAAGGCTGGAACATACCGGGCGGGATAGCCAGCTCACCTGCCAGCTGGTCGTTGTGCCAGATAAGGCGGGTATTTTGTAATGGTGTTGGTTTGAGTGCGGTATAAAAGCCGGGCAACTCATCATGCCAGTGCGCAGTAAAAGACAGGGTCATAGGTCCTCCTGCTTTTAGTGTAGAGGGTTTACCTGGACTTAAACACGGGCGAAAGCAAGGGTTATCGCTGAACCAGCGTGGTGACCTGCTCCGCAGAGACCGCTGGCCAGAGTGTTCCCTGCATCGCGCCAACGTTAAAGGATAAGATTCGTTGCAATAAGTTGTGATCGTCAACCCCGGACACGATCACCGACTGGCAATGAGGCGTTATTTGCCAGAGGATTGCGCGCATAAAAGGCTCAAAAGAGAGTTCGGGCGCACGCTGCTGGATAAAGCCCTTGTCCAGAATAACCCGCTTAAACAAACCGTCATACACCGCTTTGAGAGAGGCTGCACCTGCACCAAAATTGGCCAGAACCAGTGGAAACCGGATCGCCATTCTCGCCAGGACCAGATCGTCCTTGCCGTTATTTAAGCCTGGATAGTTCTCATTAACCGTAAACTCCAGAAACGGATAACGTTCGAGTAATGAAACGGTATTCTCACTAGTTAATAAAAATTCAACAATAGCAGGTGTAATATTGATCCATGCAATTAACTGGTGCTGAATAAAAAACAGTTTGCAGGTATCAAGCAATTGCAGCTTTTCGTGAAACAGCGAGAGCTCTTCTGCAGGGGTCAGACGTGCGATAACCAGTTCAGTCGGGATGCGTACATTTGTACCGACGCCAGTAAAGTTAACCATAATCTCTAAACCTTTCAGCTCACCTGCGCTATTACGGGCAGGCTGGAGCAAAAGTTCAGATTGGTAATCATTATCTAGCGTGATAATCATTGCACTCGCCCCGCACTAAAGATGAGAGAGGACATCCTGGAGCAATTGCCGACACAATTCCACTGTCTTGATTTTAATAAGATTAATTTCATTAGTTCCGTATTATTTTTCAGATTTATCCCTGAATCTAAAATAATCTTATCCTGGTTGCTGAATAATAGCCAGTTTTAGATAAAACAGACACATATGGACATAACTAATTCGTCGTAAATTTAACTTTAATCATCTTATTCCAAAAAATCGGCATAGTATATTCGCGCCCATGCCGCCATAAGTGATTTGTGTGCTTTGCACTAAATACGCCGTGCTTGCCAGAAGTTTTTACGCCAGTAGACATTATCAAGCGAAGAACGCATCACTCCACGGCTGGTCGAGGCGTGAATAAACTGGTTATCCGTATCATAAATGCCGACATGAAGGCCGCTTTCACCCGATCCGGTTTTGAAAAAGACCAGATCACCGGGCAACAAATCATCTTTATCGATTTCCGTACCAATTTCAGCCTGCTTACGTGTTTCGCGCGGAAGCTGTAAGTCAAACTTATCGCGGAATGTCATCAGGACAAAACCGGAACAATCCACACCACCACGGCTCATGCCGCCGTAGCGATAAGGCGTGCCGCGCCAGTTGCTCAGCTGATCGTTCAGGCTGGCAATGACCGTAATTGAATCAGAAAGCCGCGGGTTAGGCGGCGGCGCACGATGGCTACTGCATCCCGCAAGAAATAACGCTGCCACCAGGAGAAACCAGAATCGCATTTTCAGACGAATCCTCTGCTTTTTTTGTTCTTTTCGTAATTTAGCGTGCAATTGTGCTCACAGGCAAGAAACGCTTACTCCTGCGCGGTAGAAATCAGCATCTTATGTCCTTCTATATCCAGCCTGCGGAACGCCATGTTGTAAGCGCGAGCCAGATTAGGCGGCGTCAGGACGGTGTCACGCGTGCCACTGGCGATCATTTTCCCCCGGGCCAGGAGCCATACTCTGTGCGCATGACGCAGCGTATGGTTCAGGTCATGGCTACTCATCACGACCGCAATACCCTGACGGCTCAGCGCGCTTAGAAGGGTATCCAGTGCAGCCTGCTGAGCAACATCCAGACCGCTCATCGGTTCATCCAGAAGGAGCAAACGCCCGTGAGGATTTTCTGCGGGATGGATCTGGAGAATGACAGCCGCCAGACGCACGCGCTGCCATTCTCCACCGGAAAGCTGGCTGGCGTGCCGGGACAGTTTATCTTCTAACCCTAACGCCGCAGCCACTTCCGTGAGCAACGCCGTGTGCTGTTTATCGTGCAGATGCAGCATCAGGTAGTGCCAGACAGGCATCGCAAACGGCGGAACCTGCTGCTGCACCAGGTAGCTACGCCGGTGCGCCAGTGATACCGGTGACCAGTCGGCCAGGGAGTGTTCCAGTAAAGAGATCTCCCCCGGCCCGCTGGTCAGCCCCGCCATACGCGCCAGCAAGGTGCTCTTCCCCGCGCCATTCGGCCCAACAAGATGCAGGATTTCTCCTGCATTGATTGTCGCCGTTACCGGCTCCAGACGCTCCTTCTCGGCAACGTCCGTAAGCTGCATCAACAACGTCATTATTTCGCCAGTGCCCGCTTGATAGACTCAGTGAGCGTCGGGTCTTCAGGTGTCATATCCGGAGAAAAACGCTGAATAACCTGACCGTCCCGACCAATCAGGAATTTTTCGAAATTCCACAGGATATCGTCCGGATAAAGCGGAGCACGCCCTTTGCTCGCCATACGCTCGTAGAAACCGCTCCCTTCTGGCGCAACGGCTGTCGGCGCGGCGGCAACCAGCTTCGCATAGAGTGGGTGGCGGTCTTCACCATTCACATCAATTTTACTGAACAGCGGGAATGTCACGCCGTAGGTGGTGCTGCAAAACGTTTTGATCTCTTCTTCGCTGCCCGGCTCCTGGCCCAGGAACTGGTTGCACGGGAAGCCCAGCACGGTAAAACCGTCTTTCTCCCAAACTTTCTGGATGTTCTCAAGTTGTTCATACTGCGGAGTCAGACCACATTTAGACGCCACATTCACCAGCAGCAAAACCTTGCCCTTATACCCTTCCAGCGTGGTCTTCTCGCCGTCAATGGTGGTCACTTCGGTATTCAGAATATCGTACTGCATAGCATCCCCTCAGGTTGTCTTACGTGTAGTGATTTAACGTCCGGCTTTTAATAGTAGCCAGATAAATACCGGCGCGCCCAGCGTGGCTGTCACTACACCGATGGGCAGCTCAGCGGCTGTCAGCGCGAGTCGGGCGATGATATCCGCAATCAACAGCGTTGCCGCCCCGGCAACGGCCGAGGCAGGAAGTAAGGTTCGATGGTCGGTGATACCACACAGACGCAGCATGTGCGGAATCACCAGCCCGATAAAGCCAATCGCTCCTGCCAGCGCCACGCTAACGCCTGCCATCCAGCCAATGGCAATCACCAGCACATTACGCCAGAGTGCAATTGGCATGCCGAGCTGACGAGCCGACGTTTCGCCCAGCGCAAGAATATTCAGCGGATGCGCCTGGAAACCCGCCCACAGAATGACCGGGATCAGTAGCATCATTAGCCAGCCTTGTCGCCAGTCGACGCCACCAAAACCGCCCATCATCCAGTACATCAACTGACGCAAATCGAACGAGGTAGAAAAATAGACCGCCCAGGTCATCAACGCACTGCAGATGATCCCCAGCGCCACCCCGGCAAGCAGCAACCGGCTGGTCGATAAATGCCGTCTGGCAAAGCGCAGCAAAATGATGGTTATCAGCAACGCGCCGAGAATGGCACTCAGACTGATTGCCCAGGCTGACAGTTCGCCGCTCCCCAGCATAACGGCCGCAATCAGCCCGACCCCCGCGCCATTCGAGACGCCAAGCAGCCCAGGTTCCGCAAGAGGGTTTTCAAAAAGCGCCTGCATAATTGTACCGCACAGCGCCAGCGAGGCTCCCACCAGGATCACCGCCAGCGTACGCGGCAGGCGAATTTGCCAGACGAAAAGCTGCCCGTCAGGGCCAAACCAGCTTTCCGGCCCCAGCCATCTGTCGCCTGCGCATAAGCTGACACCAGCGGCGGCAATGAGCAGCAGCACGAGGACAAGCAGGCGGCGTCGGTCGGAGCAGTGCTGGCGATGGGCAAAATCAAACATGGATGCAGTTATATAAAGATGAGATGGTATTGATTTTACGGCGGGTTTGCCAAAGAGCGCAAAGAAAAAAGGCCGCGATAGCGGCCTTTTTAGTTAGTTCATATTACTCTGCTTTGGGCGTTGCGTTTTCGACACGGCTTTTTAACTTCTGACCGGGTCTGAAGGTCACCACGCGGCGGGCTGTAATGGGAATATCTTCCCCCGTCTTCGGGTTGCGACCCGGACGTTGGTTTTTGTCTCGCAAATCAAAATTGCCAAAACCGGAGAGTTTTACCTGCTCACCGTTTTCCAGAGCACGACGGATCTCTTCGAAAAACAGCTCTACCAGCTCTTTGGCATCCCGTTTGCTAAGCCCAAGCTTATCAAACAGATATTCTGACATTTCAGCTTTTGTAAGCGCCATAGGTTCAATCCCTCAATGATGCCTGGAATCGCTCTTTTAATGCCTCTACACATTTGGCGACGGTAGCGGCAATCTCCTCTTCTTCGAGTGTACGGCTGGTATCCTGAAGGATCAGGCTGATAGCGAGGCTCTTGAAACCTTCCGCTACGCCCTTGCCGCGGTACACGTCAAATAAGTTTACGCCAACTACCTGATTTACGCCAACTTTCTTACATTCGGCCAAAATATCTGCTGCTGGCACGTTTTCAGCGACCACAACCGCGATATCACGGCGGTTCGCCGGGAAGCGAGAGACGTCCTGCGCCTGAGGAATGACGCGGTCTGCAACCGGGTTCCACTCCAGCTCGAACACGATGGTACGACCATTCAGATCCAGTTTACGTTCCAGCTCAGGGTGAACAACACCAATAAAACCAACACGTTTGCCGTCTAAATAAATGGCCGCACTCTGGCCCGGATGCAGGGCCGGGATGGCTTCTGCACGAAATTCAATTTCAGATAATTTACCGGTCAGATCGAGAATAGCTTCCAGATCGCCCTTCATATCGTAGAAATCAACCGTGCCTTTTGCCAGATCCCAGTGCTCTTCATAGCGGTTACCGCTGATCGCACCAGCCAGCATGAGATCCTGACGGATGCCTAAATTTGCCTGATTATCTGGTACAAAGCGTAATCCACTTTCGAAAATTCGCACGCGGTTTTGCTGGCGATTCTGGTTATACACGATAGTACCCAGCAGACCCGTCCACAGAGACAGACGCATCGCGGACATTTCGCTGGAGATTGGGCTTGGCAGGATCAGGGCTTCCTGACCCGGATGGATCAACTGCTGCAGCTTAGGATCAACGAAGCTGTAGGTGATCACTTCCTGGTAGCCTTTGTCGTTCAGCATGGTTTTCACACGCTTCAGGGACAGGTCAGCTTCGCGGTGGGAACCCATGACCAGACCCGCCTGAACAGGTTCGTCAGGAATGTTGTTGTAGCCGTATACGCGAGCCACTTCCTCTACCAGGTCCTCTTCGATTTCCATGTCGAAACGCCAGGATGGCGCAACGGCTTTCCACTCGTCCTGACCTTCCGTCACTTCACAGCCCAGACGACGCAGAATGTCGCTCACCTGCGCATCGGCAACGTGATGGCCAATCAGACGATCCAGCTTGCTGCGACGCAGCGTAATGGTTGCACGCTTCGGCAGTGCCTCTTCGTGAGTCACGTCGATAACCGGGCCGGCTTCACCACCGCAGATGTCGATCAGCAGGCGGGTTGCACGTTCCATCGCTTTGTACTGCAGAGCCGGGTCAACGCCACGCTCATAACGGTGAGAAGCGTCGGTATGCAGGCCATGACGGCGTGCACGGCCGGTGATGGAAAGCGGGCTGAAGAACGCACATTCCAGCAGGACGTTTTGCGTTTCATCGTTCACGCCAGAATGGTCGCCACCGAAGATACCGCCCATCGCCAGCGCTTTGCCGTGATCGGCAATCACCAGCGTATCTGCGTTCAGTTTCGCTTCGCTGCCGTCCAGCAGAACCAGGGTTTCACCCTCTTTTGCCATACGTACAACGATACCGCCTTCGATACGGTCTTTATCGAACGCGTGCATTGGCTGACCCAGTTCCAGCAGAACGTAGTTAGTCACGTCAACCACAGCATCGATAGAACGGATACCGCAGCGGCGCAGCTTCTCTTTCATCCACAGTGGCGTTGGGGCTTTAACGTTGATGCCTTTCACCACACGACCGAGGTAGCGTGGGCAAGCGTCAGCCGCTTCAACCTGGATTGGCAGCGTGTCGCTGATGGTGGCTGCAACCGGTACAATTTCAGGTGCGTTCAGTTCAGCCTGGTTCAGCACGGCCACATCACGCGCCACACCGATAATGCCTAAGCAGTCCGCACGGTTTGGCGTTACGCTGATTTCGATGGTGTTGTCATCGAGTTTCAGATATTCGCGGATATCGGTACCAACAGCAGCATCCAGAGGCAGCTCAATGATGCCATTGTGATCGTCGGAAATACCCAGCTCAGAGAACGAGCACAGCATGCCTTCAGACGGCTCACCGCGCAGTTTCGCAGCTTTAATTTTGAAATCACCCGGCAGTACTGCACCCACAGTTGCCACGGCCACTTTCAGGCCCTGACGGCAGTTTGGCGCACCACAGACGATATCCAGCAGGCGGTCACCGCCTACATTCACTTTTGTTACGCGCAGTTTGTCCGCGTTAGGGTGCTGTCCGCACTCCACCACTTCACCCACGACGACACCGTTAAACGCACCCGCAACAGGCTCAACGCCGTCCACTTCCAGACCCGCCATCGTGATTTGGTTGGAAAGCGCTTCGCTATCGAGCGTGGTGTTTACCCATTCGCGTAACCACAGTTCACTGAATTTCATTGTTCTGTCCTGCCCTTATTTAAACTGTTTGAGGAAACGCAGATCGTTTTCGAAGAATGCACGCAAATCGGTAACACCGTAGCGCAGCATGGTCAGACGCTCCATGCCCATGCCGAACGCAAAACCGGAGTACACTTCTGGATCAATACCCACGTTGCGCAATACGTTTGGATGCACCATGCCGCAGCCCAGCACTTCCAGCCATTTGCCGTTTTTGCCCATCACGTCAACTTCCGCAGACGGCTCGGTGAACGGGAAGTAGGAAGGACGGAAACGAACCTGCAGATCTTCCTCAAAGAAGTTGTTCAGGAAATCGTGCAACGTGCCTTTCAGGTTGGTGAAGCTGATGTTTTTATCAACAATCAGGCCTTCCATCTGGTGGAACATTGGGGTGTGCGTCTGATCGTAGTCGTTACGATACACACGACCCGGCGCGATGATGCGGATTGGTGGTTCCTGATCCTTCATGGTACGGATCTGAACGCCAGAGGTCTGAGTACGCAGCAGACGTGTGGCGTCAAACCAGAAAGTGTCGTGGTCAGCGCGTGCCGGATGATGGCCTGGGATATTCAGGGCATCGAAGTTGTGGTAGTCATCTTCGATTTCCGGGCCAGTCGCCACGGTAAAGCCGAGCTCACCGAAGAAACTTTCAATGCGGTCAATGGTACGGGTCACCGGATGCAGGCCACCGTTCTCAATACGACGACCCGGCAGAGAAACATCAATTGTTTCCTGCGCCAGACGGGCATTCAGTACTGCGCTTTCCAGCTCAGCTTTACGCGCGTTCAGTGCCTGTTGTACCTGCTCTTTAGCTTCGTTAATCACCGCACCCGCTGCCGGGCGCTCTTCCGCTGGCAGTTCACGCAGGGTAGTCATTTGAAGGGTCAGGTGCCCTTTTTTACCCAGATATTCGACGCGGACATTGTCTAACGCGGCAACATCTGAGGCCTGATTAATGGCGGCTGTTGCACTGGCAACCAGCTCTGCGAGATGTGACATGATTTTCCTCATTATGTCGGTGCAGACACCGATTTGGTGGACTTATTCTCTCGAATTTAGACACAAAAAAAGCCTCCATCGGGAGGCTTATCTGGCGCTGTTTTTCGTTTCATCTTTCACGCGCTAGCCTCCTGAATTCAGGTGCTAAAGTAAAAGAAGAAGCGGAAAATAGCAGCATTCATGCTTGCGTTACCTTGTGTGGTAAAAACCGTTAAGACCTTATTGAAAAGCCTGGACGGGTAAATGTCAATCTTCTGATGGTGTTAAATGAAAAGAGGGAGCAAAGCCCCCTCTCTCAACTGGCTTACGCCAGTGCTGCTTTCGCTTTTTCGACCAGAGCGGTGAACGCTACTTTGTCGAATACTGCGATGTCAGCCAGGATCTTACGGTCGATTTCAACAGAGGCTTTTTTCAGGCCGTTGATGAATTTGCTGTAAGAAATACCGTTCTGACGTGCTGCTGCGTTGATACGCGCAATCCACAGTTGACGGAACTGACGCTTACGTTGACGACGGTCACGGTAAGCGTACTGACCAGCCTTGATAACAGCCTGGAAGGCAACGCGGTATACGCGTGAACGCGCACCGTAGTAGCCTTTAGCTTGTTTCAGAATTTTTTTGTGACGTGCACGAGCAATTACACCACGTTTTACGCGAGCCATGTGAGCTCTCCTGTATCTATATTCTTAGAAAAAAAATTAAACGTTAACGACTTATGCGTACGGCAGGCACGCGATAACCAGACCCAGATCGCCTTTAGACACGAGGCCTTTTGGACGCAGGTGACGTTTACGTTTAGTAGATTTTTTGGTCAGAATATGACGCAGGTTTGCGTGCTTACGCTTAAATCCACCACCACCGGTTTTTTTGAAGCGCTTAGCAGCACCGCGTACGGTCTTAATTTTTGGCATCTTAATAACTTCCACTTCGCATTGTTAAATAAACGAAACATAGGCGAGCAAAACCTATGAGACCCGAAGGCTTCACAGATTTTGCTGCTTGAAGGCCTTACTGTTTCTTCTTAGGAGCGAGCACCATGATCATCTGGCGGCCTTCGATCTTCGTAGGGAAGGATTCGACTACTGCCAGTTCACTCAGATCGTCACGGACGCGGTTAAGCACTTCCATACCGATCTGTTGGTGGGCCATCTCACGACCGCGGAAACGCAGTGTGATCTTGGCCTTATCGCCATCTTCCAGAAAGCGAATCAGGCTGCGGAGTTTTACCTGATAATCGCCATCGTCGGTACCAGGACGGAATTTGATTTCCTTAACCTGGATAACTTTTTGCTTTTTCTTCTGTTCCTTAGAAGACTTACTCTTTTCATAAAGGAACTTGCCGTAGTCCATGATACGACAAACTGGCGGTTCGGCGTTAGGGCTGATTTCAACTAAATCTACTCCAGCTTCTTCAGCCTTTTCGATTGCTTCTCTCAGACTCACAATCCCCAGTTGCTCACCTTCCAGACCTGTTAAGCGAACTTCCTGGGCGCGAATCTCGCCATTGATACGATTCGGACGTGCCGTTTGAACTCGTTTTCCGCCTTTAATACCTTATTCCTCCAGTTGTTGAAGACTGCGGCTGCGAATCTCTTGTTGCAGCTTCTCAATCACTTCACTTACGTCCAGGCTGCCCAGGTCTTTACCACGGCGGGTGCGAACGGCCACTTTGCCTGCTTCCACCTCTTTATCACCACAGACCAACATATACGGGACACGACGTAAAGTGTGCTCGCGGATTTTAAAGCCAATCTTCTCATTTCTCAAGTCTGCTTTTACGCGAATGCCCGCATTTTGTAGTTTCTGCGTCAATTCTTTAACGTATTCAGACTGAGAATCGGTAATGTTCATCACTACAACCTGCACTGGCGCAAGCCAGGTTGGGAAGAAGCCGGCGAACTCTTCGGTCAGGATGCCGATGAAGCGCTCCAGAGAACCGAGGATAGCACGGTGAATCATTACCGGTACCTGACGCTCGTTGTCTTCGCCAACATAAGAGGCGCTTAAACGCTGCGGCAGGGAGAAGTCCAGCTGTACAGTACCGCACTGCCATGCACGATCGAGGCAGTCATACAGGGTAAATTCAATTTTCGGACCGTAGAATGCGCCCTCACCCAGCTGGTATTCGAACGGAATACCGTTCTCTTCCAGCGCAACGGCGAGATCCGCTTCTGCGCGATCCCAGGTCTCGTCGCTACCGATACGTTTTTCCGGACGCGTTGAGAGTTTGACGACGATCTTCTCGAAGCCAAAGGTGCTGTACATATCGTAGACCATACGAATACAGGCGTTAACTTCATCACGTACCTGATCTTCCGTACAGAAGATATGCGCATCATCCTGAGTAAAGCCACGAACACGCATCAGACCGTGCAGCGCACCTGATGGCTCATTACGGTGGCAGCTACCGAACTCTGCCATACGCAGCGGCAGGTCGCGGTAGGATTTCAGACCCTGGTTGAAGATCTGAACATGGCCCGGGCAGTTCATTGGCTTGATGCAGTATTCACGGTTCTCAGAAGAGGTAGTGAACATCGCATCTTTGTAGTTGTCCCAGTGGCCGGTTTTTTCCCACAGCACACGGTCCATCATGAACGGACCTTTCACTTCCTGATACTGGTACGCTTTCAGCTTGGAGCGCACGAACGTTTCCAGTTCACGGAAGATAGTCCAGCCGTCGTTATGCCAGAACACCATACCCGGTGCTTCTTCCTGCATATGGTACAGGTCAAGCTGCTTACCGATTTTACGGTGGTCACGTTTAGCCGCTTCTTCCAGGCGCTGGAGGTACGCACTCAGGGCTTTTTTATCTGCCCACGCGGTACCATAAATACGCTGCAACATTTTGTTGTTGCTGTCGCCACGCCAGTAAGCACCTGCGATTTTCATCAGTTTAAAGTGATGGCAGAAGCGCATATTCGGCACGTGCGGCCCACGGCACATGTCGATGTATTCTTCGTGATGGTACAAGCCAGGCTTGTCATCATGAGAGATATTTTCATCAAGAATAGAGACTTTATAGCTCTCGCCACGCTTCACGAAGGTCTCACGCGCTTCGTGCCAGCTGACTTTCTTCTTAATGACGTCATAGTTGCTTTCGGCGAGCTCGTGCATACGTTTTTCGAGCGCGTCGATATCTTCCTGGGTCAGGGTATGGTCAAGGTCAACGTCGTAGTAGAAACCGTTGTCGATAACCGGGCCAATCGCCATTTTGGTGTTTGGCCACAGCTGTTTGATGGCATGACCTAACAGGTGCGCACAGGAGTGACGAATGATTTCCAGACCTTCTTCGTCCTTCGCTGTGACGATAGACAGCTTCGCATCGTTTTCAATCAGGTCGGAGGCATCAACCAGCTCACCATTAACACGGCCAGCGATGGTCGCTTTCGCGAGTCCAGGACCGATGTCCAGGGCAACATCCATTGGGCTAACAGCGCGGTCATAATGGCGTTGGCTGCCATCAGGAAGAGTAATTACAGGCATTTTATATCCTTATTTGCAGTGATGCCCCACACATAAGAGCATATACAAAGAAAATAATCGTGATTTGACAGTAGATTACGACACCATCTGACCAACAATCGTCAAATTGGCTCGTCATCATGCACCCACCGAAATCAGACAATGGCGGATTTACGGCAAGCCTTGCCATGTTAACACTAACAAAAGGGAGAATGCACCCTCTGCCGCCAGATTGATCCCTGGCACTTTCGCATGAATTTGCAGGGCGCAAATCCCAGGTGCTCGCATTCCCGAGATGCTGGGCTAATCTTGAACAGGTCCTTAAACCCAAAGGGGCATACGATGAATGTATCCAGTAGAACAGTTGTGATATTGAATATACTTTCAGCCACCGGTTTATTATTGATTCTCGCAGAGCGATTCCACTGGTTCTGACCCAGACCGTGCTGTGGCATAACCTGACGGAGCCGGGAAGCGGTATTTCCTCTCGTTTTTGATAGACTCCCCACATCAATGGACAAGGATGCAGGTTATGCCAACAAAACGATTTGCCGTAAAACACTGGAAAATGGTACTGGTGCTGATCGCTATCTGCGGTGCAATGTTGCTGTTACGTTGGGCGGCGATGATTTGGGGCTAAGACATTCCTGAACGTAAAAAAGCGGGTCGATAACGTTATCGACCCGCTTAAATTACATCTTATAGCCCAGAGAAATCGTGGTTCTGCGGTCGGTATGGTCCGGTGCAGTTTCTGGAGGTGATGAATTCCAGGTCACGTTGTAGGCCACTTTCAGACCAAAGTGTTCGTTGATGGCTACGTTCAGCGCAGTCTCAGAGTTCAGCGTGGTATCGTCGGCACCAAACACAGACACACCCTGGGTAAATTTGGTGTTATCAGTCATCTGCCAGGCGTAAGTGCCGGATGCATAGCCGAGTGGCTGGGTTTTGGTTTCACCGTCGGTGAATTCGTCATACCGGACACCCGGACCGAATTCAAAACGGAAGCTGTGAACAGGCCCGTTCAGGAACTGACGACCATAACCCGTAGTGAACACATCGCGCTGGCGATACCCATTGTAACGGTCGGTTAACCAGCTTGCCTGACCAAACAGGTAGTCATAGTCGGTCATGTTGTAACGGCTACGTCCGCCTACCGCATACTTCTCGGAAGAACGTTCGTCGTTAGCGGAGGTGTTACTGGCATTTCCCCACAGCGACCAGGCGGTAGAGCTACCGTACCAGGTCAGGGTACTGTCTGCCGTCAGAGAGGAGCTTTTCGTGTTACCGGATTGTGCCAGATACCCTGCGTTCAGGTTACCTTCAAAGGGTTTCTTCGCGGTGGTGGGATCGTCCATGACAGTAAAAACGGTATCATCGGCGGCCGCATTCATTGACGCAAACACGCCACCCGCCAGCATCAGTGCAGCGGGTACTGTCTTCAAAAGCTTCATTTTATTAAGGAGTCCGTACAACAAAAAAAGAGACCGTCACGGTCCCGGAAACTTTCTTGAGGCTCAACGACAAGGCGTCCAGAGAAAGGTAACAAATTATAAAAAGGCGCAAATAACATAGCAACGTTTTCTTATTTCATTTTTTGAATAAGAACGATCCCAAAAAGACTTTTATTGTATAAAACAAATCCCCCGCTTCTTTCCGTATTCATTTTTAAAATCATACTGTTATTTACATTGCCTTCTTGCCAATCGGTGCCAGACTTAACGTAACCCATACTAAAAGGAGGTAATAATGGTTTCTATTTATACGCTGACGCTTTCTCCTTCTCTTGATTCTGCGACGCTGACGCCACAGATTTACCCGGAAGGTAAACTACGCTGTAGCACCCCGGTGTTTGAGCCTGGCGGCGGTGGAATCAACGTGGCGCGAGCCATTACCCACCTCGGTGGCAAAGCGACAGCGATTTTCCCCGCGGGGGGAGCCACCGGTGAGCACCTGGTTTCTTTGCTGGCAGAGGAAAACGTTGCTGTGGAAACGGTCCACGCCAAAGACTGGACGCGACAAAACCTGCACGTTCAGGTGGATTCCAGCGGCGAGCAGTACCGTTTTGTCATGCCAGGGGCAAAGTTGAGTGACGATGAGTTTCGTCAACTTGAAGAGAAAGTGCTGGCGATTGAAAACGGTGCCTTACTCGTTATCAGCGGCAGTCTGCCACCCGGCGTCAGCACGGAAAAACTGACGTCGCTCATTCGCGCAGCACAACAGCGCGGTATCCGCTGCATTGTCGACAGTTCTGGAGAAGCGCTACGCGCCGCCTTAGAGCCGGGCAACCTTGAGCTGGTGAAACCCAACCAAAAAGAGTTAAGCGCGCTGGTCAACCGCGAGCTAACCCAGCCTGATGACGTTCGTACCGCCGCACAGGAGCTGGTGCGCAGTGGCAAAGCGCGACGCGTCGTGGTTTCGCTTGGCCCTCAGGGGGCGCTGGGCGTGGATGAAACGGGTTCCGTTCAGGTTGTCCCACCGCCGATGAAAAGCCAGAGTACCGTGGGCGCTGGCGACAGCATGGTCGGTGCGATGGCGCTGAAACTGGCGCAGGGCGCAACACTGCTGGAGATGACACGCTACGGCGTGGCGGCGGGTAGCGCCGCCACCATTAACCAGGGTACGCGTTTGTGTTCGCTCGCCGAGACGCAAAAAATCGTCGATTATCTGTCGCGACATTAACCCCCGTTCCCCTTCTTTAATGAAGGGGACGTGCTCTTCATAGTCGCCAAACGCAAACTATCGACTATGCTAAGAAAACTTTCATGATAACAATGAGGTGAATTATGAGCAGCGGTGACATCATTCGCTACGTCGTTACCATTCATATTCATGAAGCATCATTGACCGAACTCAATGAACTCAACAACACCTTTACCCGGGCCAATTTCCTGCTGACGCTTACGGATGATGACGGCAATATTCATGATTTAGGTACGCTCACATTTGGCCTGATTAGCGCCCTCAGCGAAGAAGAGATCCACGCGCTGGCAAGCAGTCTGGTCGAAAGTGTTACCGACAAGCATGCTGAAACCGATGTAGAAACCTGGGAACGCTGGCAAAAAAAGGAACAATAAGTGCCCTGCATGAATTTAAACCGCTCAGGTGTGCGTTAGTTCGTATTTTTTTACCGCAATTTTGCGCTAACTTTATGATCTGGCAGACAACATGGGAGAGACATCATGTGGCAGGCTATCAGTCATCTTTTAAGTGAGCAACTGGGTGAAGGTGAAATTGAACTGCGTAACGAACTGCCAGGCGGAGAGATCCACGCCGCATGGCATTTACGCTACGCAGGACGCGATCTTTTCGTGAAATGCGATGAGCGGGAGTTACTCCCTATCTTCACCGCTGAAGCCGACCAGCTGGAGCTGTTATCGCGCAGTAAAACGGTCACCGTTCCTCGGGTCTGGGCCGTCGGCAGCGACCGCGATTACAGTTTTCTGGTCATGGAATACCTTCCTGCCCGCCCCCTGGATGCCCACAACGCGTTCATTCTTGGGCAACAGTTAGCACGTCTCCACCAATGGAGCGACCAGCCGCAGTTTGGCCTCGATTTTGATAACGACCTTTCCACTACCCCGCAGCCGAATACCTGGCAGCGCCGCTGGTCGACCTTTTTCTCCGAACAACGTATTGGCTGGCAACTGGAACTGGCCGCAGAAAAAGGGCTGGAGTTTGGCAATATCGACGCCATTGTCGAACACGTGCAACAACGTCTTGCTTCGCACCAGCCTCAGCCTTCGCTGTTGCACGGTGATTTGTGGTCAGGAAACTGCGCGCTGGGGCCAAATGGTCCGTTTATCTTCGATCCAGCCTGTTACTGGGGCGACCGGGAGTGCGACCTTGCTATGCTGCCACTGCATCCTGAACAACCGCCACAGATTTACGACGGATATCAGTCTGTTTCGCCCCTGCCGCAGGATTTCCTTGAGCGTCAGCCGGTGTACCAGCTGTACACCCTGATTAACCGTGCCATTCTGTTTGGTGGTGAGCATCTCGTGCAGGCGCAACGCGCGCTTGAACGCATGCTGGCGGCATAATGACAAAACGGGGTGGCATGACGCCCCCCTATTTCATTACAAAAAGCCCAGCAGAGAGAAGAAGAAGTACCCCGCCACAATGATGATGACCGGCAGGATATAAAGCGGGAAAATTTGCAGGAAAATGGTGTGACGCGGAACCACGATGCGGGATTCAATCTGTTCGCGGCTCATCCCTTCTGCACCTTTGGCCTGCTCAAGAATCAGCTGGTCTTCCACCCCTTCACGTAAAAACCGTGTCTGGCGGCTCATTCTCGCCCCTGATGCCTGTAATGCCATTGCGATAAAGATCAGCGCGTAGATAACCCAGAACCCGACATTAAGCTGCTGATGAAAATCCGGCGTTGGCGAATTAAACCAGAAGACGTTTAAAAAAGGCGTATTGAAACGCATCATCTCGATCATGACATGTGCAAAATCAAGCATTACCGCATTGATACCCGGCTGCTTTTCGCTGTGATCGTACATAAATTTGAGCACTGAAATCAGCGTGGAAATGACGGCCGGGATAAAAATCACCCAGCCAGCAACACGTTTTAAGACAGCAATGCGTCCAGCTTGTTGATACGTCATCAGTTCCCCTTCCAAAAGACGCGTTATTTGTGCCTAAGTCTACCTGCTGACCATCATTTTCGCCCGTTCTTTAAAGGCAATATGCTAAATTGCAGAGTGTACTTAGCATTTATACCCTAAAGAATTCGGGTATATCGTCTGTCGAACACCTTAGCCAGGGAGACATTGTGATGTCGACACCGCGCCAGATTGTTGCCGCTATTTTTGACATGGATGGATTACTGATTGATTCCGAGCCGCTGTGGGATCGGGCCGAACTGGACGTCATGGCCAGCCTGGGCGTCGATATCAGTCGTCGGAATGAACTGCCGGATACGCTGGGCCTGCGCATCGATATGGTGGTTGAACTTTGGTATGCCCACCAGCCGTGGGTTGGCCCCAATCACGGCGAAGTTACCGCACGCATTATCAACCGCGCCATTGCGCTGGTTGAAGAGTACAAACCGCTTCTGCCCGGCGTGCGTGAAGCGGTAGCCCTGTGTAAAGCTCATGGGATGAAGGTTGGACTGGCCTCCGCCTCCCCACTGCATATGCTGGAAAAAGTGCTCACCCTGTTTGAGCTGCGTGACAGTTTCGATGCCCTGGCCTCAGCCGAAACGCTGCCCTATAGCAAACCCCACCCGCAGGTCTATATGGACTGCGCAGCGAAGCTGGGTCTTGATCCGCTGGTATGCGTGGCACTGGAAGATTCCGTTAACGGCATGGTGGCATCAAAAGCCGCGCGCATGCGCTCCATTGTGGTACCCGCCGAAGAAGGCCGTCACGACCCCCGTTTTGCACTTGCCGACGTGAAGCTCACCTCGCTGGCCAATCTGACGGTGCAACATTTGCGCGGTGAATAAGTAATATTCCAGTCTCGGAGGCGCGTATGACGCCGGGATAGTCGGTATCCTGCGCCCTCTGACACCCGTTTGTGACAAAGAGTTACACCGTCACCTCTTCCGCCTACTGTACAAAAACCCTATACTGTATGAATTGACAGTTTCCTGGGTTTTATCATGACGGCGGAAGGCCACCTGCTTTTTTCTATCGCGTGCGCAGTATTTGCCAAAAACGCTGAACTTACCCCCGTGCTGGCACAAGGGGACTGGTGGCATATTGTCCCTTCGGCCGTGTTGACCTGCCTGTTACCCGATATTGATCATCCAAAATCATTCCTCGGGCAACGCTTGAAGTGGATGTCGAAGCCCATCGCCCGCGCATTCGGCCATCGTGGGTTTACCCACAGTCTGCTGGCTGTCTTCGGCCTGCTCACGCTTTTCTATTTAAAGGTTCCTGAAAGCTGGATAGTCCCCGCCGATGCCATCCAGGGGATGGTGTTGGGTTATTTGAGCCATATTCTGGCCGATATGCTGACGCCTGCGGGCGTGCCACTACTCTGGCCATGCCGCTGGCGTTTCCGCCTGCCTATTCTCGCTCCTCAGAAAGGTAACCAGCTTGAGCGCGTTTTGTGCATGGCGCTGTTCGCTTATGCCGTCTGGATGCCCCAAACATTGCCCGAAAATAGTGCAGTCCGCTGGTCATCGCAGATGATCAATTCGCTGCAATTTCAGTTCGATCGTTTTATTAATCACCAGACAGAACATTAAACCAGCAAAATAATCGCATTTGTCATAACCCATTCCATTTGGATATAAGCGCGACATCACACTTCTGCTAACCTTGCGCCAACAGGCTCGGGAAAACCGACCACATAATAAATCAGGAGAACGGGGATGAATTTTCCACTCATCGCGAACGTTGTTGTGTTCGTTGTATTGCTATTGCTTCTGGCCCAGACACGCCACACACAGTGGAGTCTGGCGAAGAAAGTGCTGGCGGGTCTGGGCACAGGTGTTGTATTTGGTCTGGCATTACAGGCGATTTATGGCTCTGATAATCCGGTACTGAAAGATTCCATTCAGTGGTTTAATGTCGTCGGTAACGGCTACGTGCAACTGCTGCAGATGATCGTTATGCCGCTGGTGTTTGCCTCTATTCTGAGCGCCGTTGCCCGTCTGCATAATGCCACTCAGCTGGGTAAAATCAGCTTCCTGACCATTGGTACGCTGCTGTTCACCACCCTTATCGCCGCACTGGTCGGTGTGCTGGTCACCAACCTGTTTGGTCTGACTGCCGAAGGTCTGGTGCAAGGGTCTGCTGAAACGGCGCGTCTGGCGGCTATTCAGTCTAACTACGTCGGTAAAGTTGCCGATCTGACCGTACCGCAAATGCTGCTCTCCTTCATTCCGAAGAACCCGTTTGCAGACCTGACCGGTGCAAGCCCAACCTCCATTATCAGCGTGGTGATCTTCGCAGCGTTCCTGGGTGTGGCTGCACTGAAGCTGCTGAAAGACGATGCACCGAAGGGGCAGCGTGTTCTGACGGCGATTGATACCCTGCAAAGCTGGGTGATGAAACTGGTTCGTCTGGTGATGCAGTTAACGCCATACGGCGTGCTGGCACTGATGACCAAAGTGGTTGCGGGTTCAAACCTGCAGGACATCATCAAGCTGGGTAGCTTTGTGATTGCCTCTTACCTGGGTCTGGGCATCATGTTTGTGGTTCACGGCATCCTGCTGGGTGTGAACGGCATTAGCCCACTGAAATACTTCCGTAAAGTCTGGCCGGTACTGACCTTCGCGTTCACCAGCCGTTCCAGTGCGGCCTCTATTCCGCTGAACGTCGAAGCGCAGACTCGTCGTCTGGGTGTACCAGAATCTATCGCCAGCTTCTCAGCCTCCTTTGGTGCAACCATTGGTCAGAACGGCTGTGCGGGTCTCTACCCGGCGATGCTGGCCGTGATGGTTGCCCCGACGGTGGGTATCAACCCGCTGGATCCAGTCTGGATTGCCACCCTGGTCGGTATTGTTACCGTAAGCTCCGCAGGTGTGGCGGGTGTTGGCGGTGGCGCGACCTTCGCAGCATTGATTGTCCTGCCTGCACTGGGCCTGCCGGTAACGCTGGTTGCTCTGCTTATCTCTGTTGAACCACTGATCGACATGGGTCGTACCGCCCTGAATGTCAGCGGCTCCATGACGGCCGGTACGCTAACCAGCCAGTGGCTGAAGCAGACCGATAAAGCCGTACTGGATAGTGAAGACGACGCTGAACTGGCGCACCGTTAATCCACTTCTGAAATAAAAAAACCGCCTGATGGCGGTTTTTTTATGACTGTTATTCTTCAACATCACCATCCTGACGGATTTGCATTGCCCAGCGCTGCGCCGATTCCGGCACCGTGAAGGCAGGCGAACGGCGAAAGTGTTCACCTGCCAGCACGAAGGCCACATATTTGCCACGCAACTGCCAGACATCGCGAAAACCATCCACTTTCAGGGCGTGTTCAGGCGGAGCGGGCTCAACGCGGGGCACGTAGCTAATCACAGGGCGATTTTGTTGACGAAGTGGTTTCATAAGCGACGGGTTCACTAAAGCAAATTCTGACAGCAGGAAATTCCTATCATAGCCGATTCCGTCCCCACACGTCGCGCCTTCCATGCGGTATGCCGCCTCTTTCACGAAACCACCAGGCTGAAAACGTTCAGTTTATCCGCAACGACGCCGTACTTCAGTAAAAAAGCCGGGTGACGACTTAACCTCACCCGGCCTGCGATACCAACAATAACGGCACGTTTTATCAAAGATCCCCAAACGTTCCCAGACGATAGCCACGTTCCGCAATGGCATATTTCAGCGATGCCGACGTCAGCACATCCAGTTCCGCCAGACGCGGCCAGCAGTAGGCGCTTTTACGCACGGTATTATCGACAAACGCCGGGTGCGCCATCACTTCCAGCGACTTTTCACCACGCGCGGCTGAATCATCCAGCACCTGCAGGAACAGCGCTTCGCTGATCACTTCACCGTAAAACGCGCTGCTGAATCCCTCCGTTGTCGGCACAGAGAAGAACGACAGCCCGTGCAGCGCCTGCACTTCACGATCCACGCGCATCGCCACCCCTTTTCGTTGCGCAAACTCAGCGACGATGGGGAAAATCGCCGGGATCATATGCACATGGTGATGGCTGTCGATGTGTGTCGGTTCACGGCCAAACACATCAACAAAGCGGTTGAACTGACAATCCAGCTCGCGGGTAATCTCTTCAAGCGGCAGAGCGTCCTGCCCGGCCAGTTCCCAAATCCATTTCCCCAACTGTCCACCGCGCGTCAGCCCGGGCATGGGTGAAAGCGGCATCCCAAGCGTCAGCACAAAGTGCATGCCGACACCAAGCTCCGGGGTTTCACGGCTCAACAACGCCGCATGCTCAACCGCATCACCATTAATTAATGCCGTTGTTGAGGTCACTACGCCCCGGCGACAGGCTTCAATAATGCCGTAGTTCTGCCCTTTCGACAGGCCAAAATCATCGGCATTTACGATCAGCAGGTTTTCCATCGCACATCCCCTTAACGGTGTTTGAACTTCAGTTTCTCAACCGTCGCAGCAAAGTTTGGTAGCCATTTTTCATGCGCCAGGATCATCTCACTCGCCAGTTGCTCCGCGTCGCGGTCGGAATGCACCAGCGGACTGAGGTTTAGCGCCAGCAGGACATCATTCAGCTCACCGCTCAGCGCCGCATTGCTTGCCGCAATTTCAAACCCTTTGATGGTGTGGATGAGGCCCATCACTTTGTCATCAAAGTGAGTAATACGCGAATGCGGTTTGGCCCCCTCGCGGCCCAGAATGCAGGTCATCTCAACGGCCCAGTCGGCCGGGATGTTATCAATGTGTCCATGATGCGGCACGTTAACGTAGTGTTCAGCCTGCTTGTCGTTGTAAATGGCGTTGATCACCTCGCACGCCGCGTCCGAATAGTACGCCCCACCACGCTGCTCCAGCTCTTTCGGTTTGACGTTCAGGTTCGGATCTTTATACAAATCAAACAGCTGCTTTTCAACTTTCTGCACGACCTGAGCACGCGCGCCACCTTTATAGTATTCACCCATTTCGATGGCCAGCATCTCTTTCTGCTTGAAGTAGTAAAGCAGATACGAGCACGGCAGCAGGTTCAGGGAGCGGATCAGCCCTTCGCTGAACGGCAGGTCGAAGATGTTTTTCACAGAAGCGGCCGTCAGGCGGCCAGACGCCACGCCGTCGAGCAGCTCGGCAAAGCGCGATTTACCGTTCACCATCACATCTTTGATAAACACCATGTGGTTCAGACCGAACAGGTCGATGGAGAGATCGTCTTTGTCGGTCAGCTCCAGCACATCGCGGATAAACATCTTCATCCCAATCGGGATATTACACACGCCGATAAAGCGTTTGAAACTGGTGTGGCGGTAGACCGCTTCGGTCACCATTCCTGCCGGGTTGGTAAAGTTAATCACCCACGCGTTCGGGCAGATCTCTTCCACGTCTTTGATGATATCGAACACCACCGGAATGGTACGCAGACCTTTAAACAGGCCGCCCGCTCCGTTGGTTTCCTGGCCCAGATAACCGTGGCTCAGCGGAATACGCTCGTCCAGCTCACGCGCTTTCAGCTGGCCGACGCGCAGCTGCGTGGTCACGAAGTCGGCATCTTTCAGCGCCAGACGGCGATCCAGGGTTTTATGCACGGTTAACGGGACACCGGCTTTCTCAACCATGCGTTTGCACAGGTCGAAAATAATATTCAGCTTCTCTTGCCCTTCCTCAACGTCCACCAGCCATAATTCACTCACCGGTAATTCATGATAACGTTTCAGAAAACCTTCCAGTAATTCCGGGGTATAACTGCTGCCGCCGCCAATGGTTACGACTTTTAATTTCTGTTGCATGATATCTCCCTTAGCGTATCAGGTTAACCGCCTGCAAGGTATAGCGTTCTCTTCCCGCTATTTGGGCAAGCGTTTAAGTCAATAGTCATGGCGGATATAACCGCCAAAAGTTAATTAATTACCGTCAAATTCTTTCGGTAACTGTTCGGTGTGAATGAGGTAAATTTCTTAAAGGTTTTAATAAACAGGCTGGGACTGCTGTAACCTGACTCATAAGCAATGTCGGTCACGGAGTAGTTGGTAATTTCCAGCTGTTTTTTGGCAAAATTAATGCGGATTTCATTAATGATCTGCACGGGTGTTTTTCGATAATAACGCTGAGTGGCACGGGTTAAATATTCCTGCGACTTACCCGACAGCGAAACCATATTTTCCAGTGCGTTATCACTGAACTGCCCTTTGTCATGCATCAGCTCAACGGTGCTACGGAGCCATTGCGGGATATCGTCAATTACCTGTTGTTCTTCACGGTGATGGCGAAGACGGTTCATCACGTAGAATGTCACGGTTTCAATAAACTCATCGAACTCATTGTCGCGGAAGTTAAGCGAGGCTATAACCGTTTCGATCCAGGTCATAAACTCATTTTTGACGCGATACACCTGTGACGCCACAAAGCAGAACGGGACCAGCGGCAGATAGTGTTTCTCAAAGAAGCGCTTACTGACACCCACATTAAGAATGCGGGTGGCACCAAATTCATAAAAGCTCTGGTGATAGGACCCCATCGGCAGGAAGACAAAGTCACCGCGCTCCAGCAGAACGCGCTTGCCGTTAATCTCCTGGTAGTAGCGGCCAGTCAGAACAATCGTGAACTCATAGTAGTCATGCTGATGCAGACCGCTGGCGCTCTCCGTCTTGTTGTAGATAACCACGTGAAAATTCTTGCCATTAAACAGTTGCTGCTCAAGTGCGGTTTTAATTTCCATCGTGCTGACCTCCTGCTACTGAATCTGACTTACTGTATCTTTTCGTGAAGCTCGATTAACTCCGCCACCAGCTCACGTGCCAGCATGGAGGTCATCAGGTGATCCTGGGCATGCACCAGCACCAGGCTGACCTTCATCTTCCCTTCGCCTTGATCACCTTCAATCAGTTTTGTCTGCACGAGGTGAGCTTCATTCAGCGCGGTACGGGACTGCTCCATCATGGTTTTCGCTGCCGCGAAATCACCCTGTTTGGCCTGCCGAAGCGCGGCATACGCCAGGCTGCGCGCCTGACCGGAATTGATGATAAGGCCCATCACGACTTCTTCTAAATCATTCTCTGCGCTTTCTTCGGCAACGATACTATCCAAATCTAACATCTTTTAGCTCCTTTTCACTGGCGCGGGTTGCCCCGCGCCGTGCAATTTTAGAATTTCAGTGAGAGGGCAATATCCTCTTCGCTCTCTTCTTCATCGATAATGGTTGCAGCTTTGTTCGCAATCGCCACGAATGGCATGTAGAGCATTGTCGAAATCCCGAGGTTGAATATCGCCAGCAGGAAGGCGGCTACGCTACCGTTAGTGTTGAAGAACGCGCCCAGACCCGCCGGCATTGTCCACGGTGCAATGTTGGTGATTGGCGGGATAATTCCCAGGTAATACGCCGTCAGGGTAATCGCGGCCAGCAGCGGCTGAATCAGGATGAACGGGATGAACATTACCGGGTTCATGATGATTGGCAGACCAAACAGGATCGGTTCGTTAATCTGGAAGATGCCTGATGGCAGCGCCAGCTTCGCAACCTGGCGATAGTCAGCACGACGAGAGACAATAAAGACCGCGATGATCAGACCCAGCGTCGCCCCGGTACCCCCCAGGAAGATATAGGAATCAAGCATCGGCTTCGCCCACACATGGAAGGTTTTACCGGCTGCCAGCGCCGCATCAACGGAACCGTACTGCTGGTAAAGCGCAACGTTTTCCAGTGCCCACGGGGTCATAATACCGCTGTCCAGCGCTGCCAGTGCCAGTGAACCATGCACGCCGAAGAACCACAGCAGGGAGGTAAAAATCACATACGCCCAACCGACCACTCCCCCCATTGACGCCAGCGGCGTAGAGATAGAGTCCATGATGATCTGGTGGAAGTTTGTGCCCCAGTGAGAGAGCGCCCAGGCAATAATCCCCATGATGGAGAGAATAATGAAGCCTGGAATCAACGCGGAAAATGAACGAGAAACGGAAGCGGGTACGCTGTCCGGCAAACGGATCACCCAGTTGCGACGGATAATAAAGGTGAACATTTCGGCAACCACCAGACCGATAACAATACCGGAAATAATGTTTGCCCCACCCAGCCAGTTGGCACCGACTGCGTAAGCCTCACCCACGCTATAAGGCGTTACGGTCATAAAAGCGGCGACGGATAATAACCCCGCAGCCAGCGGATCAACTTTACGCTCTTCTGCCAGCGCCATCCCAATAAAGAAAGGGGCCATCAGCGACATAATACCCAACGTACCGTTGTATACGTTGCCGCCGATGGCTTTAAAACCATTAAGGGTTTCAATAGTGGAAGCGTCTAACCGAATTCCTAATGAATAAAAGAAGGAACCTTCACCAAAGCTCAGAAAAACGTTGTTAATTAAAACGAACATTGCCCCGGCCAGCGTCAACGGCATTAATTTAATAAAACCGTTTTTGATGGCATTAACGTGAGGCTGCTTTCCTATTTTAACAGCAAAAGGAAGGAGTACCTTTTCAAGTGAAGCGATGACTTTACTCATAGGAAAATACCCTTAAATGCCGCAACGAGGGTTACGGCGTATTGTGTGTGAAATTACTCTTTGACGGGAAAAATAAAAAATTAATTTGCAGCTCTTTTAATCGCTGCAACGGCAGCTTTTAATACACCTAAACCATCAATTTTGCCGTACAGCGCAGAGTCGATCACTTCGACAGGCTTATTGGGTAACAAGCGCTGGATTTCCGGCAACATATAAGCGATTTGTGGCCCCAGTAATACGACATCGGCCGTCTGTCCCTTTTCGCCCGCCAGCGTTTCTGGAAACGCTTCAATCACCACAGGGACTTCATACTTTTCGGCCTGCGTACGCATCTTTGACACCAGCAGTGAAGTTGACATGCCCGCTGAACAGAACAGATAGATATGTTTCTTTTCCATAGTCATTTCCCTCTTGTATGACTACCTGCCGTCGCGCTATCACTCGACTCGCTGTCCTGGCTGACAGGTAGTTTGTTCGCTATTGTTTATCGTTGAAGTGAGTATACGGCATGGTACAAGGAGGGGATAATTCTGAACAGACTCAAATTGTCTCTGGTTGACCTGGCTTGTTGACTACCTTCACATTTCAGGTAAATAATTCGCGCAAATAAATAAGATTTACGTATGTATAAAAAAACCGGCACGCAGGCCGGTTTGTTAACATTCTCAGGCTAGCAGGGTTATTTAACCTTAGCCGCCTGCGGATCGGTATCGTACTCGGCGCAGGTCTGGTAACCCGAATTGATCACGTGTCCAGTATCGTCCAGCGCGACAAAGTAGGTTTCAGCCTTACCATCTCGTTGACCCAGGATATAGGTCTGACACGTACCACGCGCATGAATCATCGTGATTTCAGACGATGGTTTACCGGCAATCGCGGCGACCTGCGAGCGTGTCATCCCTTTTTTGACGTCTTTAACCACAGGTTGTGTGAACTGATCTTTGGTGCGATCGTAAGCTGTACACCCTGCCAGCATAGTCAGAACCGCCGCTGCACCCAGAATTCCTGCTATGTTCTTGTTCATTTCCCGTCCTCTTGTTTATCAACGCGTTACCTAAGCATGGAATAAAAAGTACTATTGTTCAACTTTGCGGGTTATGCCAGATGAATTTTGGAAAATTCCAGTAAAACAGCGATAAGCTGCTAAATCGCCGTAATTTAACCCACTCGAAACTGTGATCCTTGTCGTTTTACGCCCGAAGAGTTAGCTTTAACAGATCATACTTTCTGTTTCGTTCTGCATAGGGAGGGCGTCATGGCTCTGCAACAAGAAATTATTCAGGCGCTGGGCGCAAAACCAGCAGTAGACGCAAATGAAGAGATCCGTCGAAGCGTCGACTTTTTAAAATCCTATTTGAAAACCTATCCCTTTCTGAAGTCGCTGGTGCTGGGTATCAGTGGGGGTCAGGACTCCACGCTGACCGGCAAGCTGTGTCAGATGGCCATTTCCGAACGGCGTGAAGAGACCGGCGATGAAACGTTACAGTTTATCGCGGTACGCCTTCCTTATGGTGTGCAGGCAGACGAGCAGGATTGCCAGGATGCGATCGAGTTTATCCAGCCAGACCGCGTCCTTACCGTGAATATCAAAGGTTCAGTGCTGGCGAGTGAGCAGGCACTGCGTGAGGCAGGTATTGAGCTGAGCGATTTTGTCCGTGGCAACGAAAAAGCCCGCGAACGCATGAAAGCGCAATACAGCATTGCGGGAATGACCAAAGGCGTTGTCGTGGGTACCGACCATGCGGCTGAAGCGATCACGGGGTTCTTCACCAAGTACGGCGACGGGGGCACTGATATCAACCCGATCTTCCGTCTGAACAAACGTCAGGGGAAGCAGTTGCTTGCCACGCTGGGCTGCCCGGAACATCTTTATAAGAAAGCGCCAACGGCCGATCTGGAAGACGATCGCCCTTCCCTGCCGGATGAAGCCGCGCTGGGCGTCACTTACGACAACATTGATGATTACCTGGAAGGTAAAAAACTGGATGAAGGTACCGCGAAGATCATTGAGGGCTGGTATCTGAAAACCGAGCACAAACGCCGTCCACCGATCACCGTGTTTGATGATTTCTGGAAGAGATAATCGTCTGTGATGATTGCGGGTGGCGGTCCATAGCAGACCGCCATCCGGTACAAGGAACAGCCTGAACGATTGCTCAGTGGCCGGGTAGCCAGGTTATTTCGCTGAACAGTAACGTTCCTTTCGACTCCAGCAAACGGAGAGTATGCGTTCCTTCCTCCCAGCTTGCACCCTGATCGGCCGTCAGCAATTTTTCGCCAAGCTGCCACGCGCCGCTTAACACCAGAACCACGCCACCGCGTGAGCCAAAGGTGGTAAACGTGCGGTCAGCAACGCGGACTTTCGCCTGACAGCAGTCCCGCCGGGTCATAATATTGAAGTCCATCGACATCTTCCCGTCGGTAAGCAGCGCTTTCACCGGTAGATCGCCCGAAAAACTAAAAGGCTGGTGATGCTTCAGGGTATGGCAAAACGCCTTACCGGCATCCAGCGTTACCTCTCCCCCTTCCAGCAAGGCGATCACCCGATCGACGCCGGGGAACGAAGAGAATTCGCCATTACTGGCAATGGAGGCAATGCTGGCGCGCCAGAAAAAATCACGCGTCGCGGGAGGAAAACAACAAATTTCACGAGTCTCGCCAGCACCATTGCGCCAGAGACTGACCGGCATTTTACGGATATCAAAAAACTCCATCACCACTCCTGAAAGGCACAGCATGCGCCTGGGCAAGGATATCGCTATCGTTGCTGTCTTGTTTGTTATCGTTGGGTACTCACAGACGTATTATCGGCAACAGAACAGGCAGGCCTTAGCTGGATGCGAATAAAAATTCTAACACCATGACTCTGCTATACATTCTCTGAAGCGACTACAGGAGGATACCGCGCTTATGGCGGCAGGCAAGAGGGATAAAAGAAAAAACCGCCGGCCCTGTCCACAGCGATTGCGCTTTTGTGGACAGGATCCCGGCGGTCTTAAGATGTTGAACCGATTATTCGGTTGGTGCAGGCATTTTACCTTCCAGCGCCGGACGTTCTGTCAGACGCTTCTCAAAATTGGCATTAAATTGTTTTTTCTGTTCAGGGGTCAGAATGTTGTAGATCTTGTTCTGGGTTTCCATGTGAGCCAGCATGCGGGCTTTATTCTGCTCAGCCATTTTGTCGATTTGCGCTTCGGCTTTTGCCTTATCGAAGCTGTCGCTGGCAATGATGTCATGCATCGCGCGGCGCTCTTCCAGCGAAGGACGTTTCATCTGGTCACGCTGGCTTTTCATGATGTCGCGCACCTGCTGCTTCTGCGCATCGGTCAGGTTCAGACCTTTAAACATCATGTCGTGGTTCATACCCGGCATGCCCTGATGATGCATCATCATTTTGCCTGACAGCGGCGCGGCAGGGGTGGTGGTTGCGGTATCTGCGGCGAACGCCATGCTGGTAGCGCCCAGAGCCAGGGTAGAAGCAACAAACAGTGCAGTTAACTTACGCATAATTTATTTCCTTACTTTCAGTTATTCTTCGGCGCTATGCCGTGTTGACGAGATTAACTTTACAAGGTTTAGCGTCAATTAGTCAGAGCATTGGTAAAGCAATGAAAGTGTAAAAAACACTTTATCGCCAATTATGGAGAAATTAAGAATAAAACGTGGAGAGTTGAAACAAAAAATATTCAATATGATGATTTTAAAGAAATTATGAGAGAGTATAGCGAAGCAATGCTTATTTTGAAAGCAATCACCCAGGAATAATCTGTAAAAACTCGCTAAGCGCTTTATTTGCGAAGAAAATAAGTTTTTGGCGAAAATAGAAATGATAACTCATACGATTTGCCCCTCTTTCCACAAGAGGGGCAAACCGGCTCAGCTCATTTTTTCCAGCATCAACCCGGCTCTCAGCCCAAACGCGACGGAAGGGTTCGGGAACAGGACATACTCCGTGGCTTTCTGCACCTCATAGCGCTCATCACCGTCCTCTGCCAGCAATACCCCCTGGCGGAATGGCGTGAAGTTCAGCGTATGTGCCGCCATGTGAAGAAGGAAGGCATCACTGCGGCGCGTGATCTGTTGTACAACCCGATAACGCTCAACGGGTTCATGTGCGTGCTCAGGCGCGGTTCCGCCCAGCAGCGCCCGAAGCGCAAGATGCGTAGGTGCAAAGCGCGTGAGATCGTTCTGCCCAAATGGCAGTGCTTTTCCCAGCTCCAGCGTGCAGGCCAGCGCCCCGAAATGTTCGCAGGTAAAATGGGTGAACGTTCCTCCCGGTGACTGATGGAATACCAGAGCTTCCAGACCCGCATCACCCAGCCAGCTCAGGAACGTTTCATCCCACGGCTGATGACGCTGCGGTAAAACACCAAAGCGTACATGGTATGACGCCCGGATCGCCGTATGCAGATCAAGATGCCAGCGGTCTGGCCCAGCGGTGGCAAAAAACGTGGCCACCACCTTCTCCAGCCACTGCGCGCGCACCGTTTCGTCACCCTGCGGGAACTGCGACCAGCGGCCACCGAACATCCGGTTAATATCACTCACCAGATAACGCTTATTTTGCGCCAGCGCAGGTGGATTCCCGAGCACCACCAGCAGACGGCATTGCAGGGTGATATCACCGCGATACAATGCGCGCAGCAGCAGGTCGACAATCTCAACGGGTGCAGTTTCGTTACCGTGAATGCCGGTTGAAAGCAGAAGCGACAGCGTATACTTCCCGGATGGCGTCAGCTCAAGCACTCCGCGCCCCAGCCACCGCCAGTGGAATGAGGGGCCTTCCCCCTCAGCCTGCTCAGGCATGTCGTCTGCCAGCGTCAGCGCCAGTAAATTTTCCATATCCTCTCCTTTAGCGCTGGAATGGATAAACCGACCCCAGCTGCAGGATCGTCGTTAACGCATCCAGCGCCTCGCGGCCTTCACGCAGCAGCTGCGGGTCGACCAGATCGGCCTGCGTTAATCTGTCGCGATAGTAACGATCCACCCAGTCATTCAGGGTATTAAAGAGCGTATCGTTCATCATGACGGCAGGATTCACCGCCTGCATTTCGTTCTGCGTCAACACCACGCGCAGACGTAAACACGCCGGGCCACCGCCGTTTGCCATACTTTCGCGCAGGTCAAACACGCGCAGTTCGTCAATCGGGTTATCGGCTTTCACCAGCTCGCTCAGATAACGCCACACCCCTGCATGGTTGCGGGACTCCTGCGGCAGCACCAGCATCATGCTGCCGTCATCACGGCTCAACAGCTGGCTGTTGAACAGATAGGTTTCAACCGCATCCTGCACGCTGACCGCGTCAGTCGGCACCTGAACCGGCATAAACCCGGGAACACGCTCATGCAGCGTAGCGAGCAGTTTCTCCTGATGGGCAAACGCCTGCTCGTGGCAGAACAACACCTGACGGTTAGAGACGGCAATGACGTCGTTGTGGAACACGCCCTGATCGATCACATGCGGGTTCTGTTGGGCGAAAATCAGCTGTGAAGGATTAACCTGATTCAGGCGCGCAACCGCCTGGCTTGCCGCCAGCGTCTGACGGGCAGGATAACGGGTTGGCTCAGCGTGGCCCCCCTCCTCGCGCCCGTAAATAAACAGCTGCAAGCCGGGCTCACCATAATCGCCCCCCAGACGGTTATGGTTCGCCGCCCCTTCATCGCCAAACATCGCCACCTGCGGCAGCGCCTGGTGTACGTCAAAATGGGTGTCATTATGGAAAATGGCGCGCAGCACGCGCTCGGTGGTGTCCGCTTCGGTGGCGCGGTGGAACTTGTTATTCAGGTTCGCGACCGTCAAATGGACTTTGCCATCCAGCGTATCGGCTGACGGCGCGACGGTTGCCGCATTTGCCACCCACATCGAAGAGGCGGAGCTGGCCGCAGAGAGCAGGTATGGCGTCTGGGTGCCCGCTTTTTCAACCACCTGCTCGTCACTGCCGCTGAAACCAAGCTGACGCAGGACGGCCACGTTTGGCCGCTCCTGAGGGGGGATCACCGCCTGCGGAAAACCCGCATCCGAGAGGGCTTTCATTTTCAGCAGCCCCTGCTTCGCCGCCAGTTTCGGGTTAGAGACCTGAAAACGGTGCTTCGTCGAGGCTTCATTACCAAACGACAGGCCAGCATAGTGGTGCGTCAGCCCCACCAGCCCGTCAAAGTTCACTTCACGCGCTTTCATGGCTATCCCCCTGGGTAAAATCCAGACCCGGATTCAGCGTCTCCGGCAGCGTCAGCGCGGGTGTTTCCAGGCTTGCCATTGGCCATGCGCAGTAATCTGCCGCATACCATGCGCTGGCGCGATGGTTGCCCGACGCCCCCACGCCGCCAAACGGGGCGGTGCTCGCTGCGCCGGTAAGCGGTTTGTTCCAGTTCACAATCCCCGCGCGCGCTTCGAGCAGCAGCTGATCAAACTTCTCGCGATGAGGTGAAATCAAACCGCTCGACAAACCGTAGCGGGTGTTATTCGCCATCCTGATGGCACTGTCAAAATCGTCATAGCGCCAGACACACAGTAATGGGCCGAAGACCTCTTCATCCGGCACGTTGCTCGTGCCGCTCATCTCAACAATGCCCGGTGTCAGCAGCGACGTACCTGGCTGAACCTGCTTCGGCTCCAGCAAGGTTTTCGCGCCCCGCGCCACATGAGCCTGCCAGGCTTTCAACACGTTCTCTGCCGCCTGCGCTGAAATCAGCCCGCCGATAAACGGCTGGGGGTCTGCATCCCACTTAGCAGGCATCAGACGTGCGCTCACTTCGACCAGACGTTTCAGGAACGCATCGCCCTGTGCGCCACGCTTCACCAGCAACCGACGGGCACAGGTGCAGCGCTGTCCGGCGGTAATAAAGGCTGACTGGATCGTCAGATGCACAGCGGCATCAATATCGTCGGGATCTTCCACAATCAGCGGATTATTACCGCCCATTTCCAGGGCAAGGATTTTCTCCGGCTGTCCCGCCAGCTGGCGGTGCAGTTGATAGCCCGTACCGGCGCTGCCGGTGAACAGCAGGCCGTCAATGTCATTTAGCGCACTCAGCGCCTGGCCGGTTTCACGCCCGCCCTGCACCAGGTTGAGTACGCCTGGCGGTAAACCCGCCTGTTCCCAGAGTTTCACCACCGCCTCACCGGTTAACGGCGTTAACTCACTCGGTTTGAAAATGACGGTATTGCCCGCCAGCAACGCAGGCACAATATGGCCGTTTGGCAGATGGCCCGGGAAGTTATACGGGCCAAATACCGCGAGCACGCCGTGCGGACGGTGGCGCAGCGTGGCCGCCCCGTCGGGCATTTCAGTGTGTTGTTCACCGGTACGGGTATGGTATGCCTTCACCGAAATGGCGATTTTGTTAATCATCGCCGTCACTTCGGTTGTGGCTTCCCAGCGAGGCTTACTGGTTTCGGAAGCAATAATTCGCGTCAGTTCAGCCTTATTCGCCTCAAGCAGTGCGGCAAATTTTTCAACAATCGTCTGACGCGCGGAGAAAGGCTGTTTCGCCCACGCCGGGAACGCACGACGCGCGGCGTGACAGGCTTGTTCCACCTGCGCGGTGCTGGCATCATTTCCCTTCCAGAGCACCTCTTGCCCCACCGGGTTCGTTTTCACGCGATGTTCGCCCTCGCCCGTCACCCAGTCACCGTTAATCCATAAAGTCATGCTGTTTTCTCCTCAGGGCAGAGTCGCACCAGGCGCACCGTGTCGCCGGCATTACATTTCAGGGCATCAAGCTGTGCAGCGGTCAGCACCAGGCGTTCACATTTCGGATCGGTGCGTATCAGCATGGCGCGGAAATTATCATAATGTTCGTTAGACACCAGGCACGCCGGCCATTCACCCGGCGCAGGCTGGCCTTCAGACACTGTCACCAGGCGGCTTTTACGGATCGCACGCACGCGGTCAATATCGCACTCAAGCGTAGGCCCGCCGTCAAAGATGTCGACGTAATTGCGGTAGCGGAAGCCTTCTTTCTCCAGCACCGCGCGGGCAGGGGCCGTTTGCGGATGCACTTCACCGATCACCGCCTGCGCTTCCGGGCTTAAGAAATGGGTATAAATAGGATGTTTCGGCATCAGCTCGGCGATAAACGCTTTCTGCCCGGTACCGCAGAGATAGTCCGCGCGGCTAAACTCCATTGAAAAGAAGCGTTCGCCCAGGCTTTCCCAGAACGGGGAATAGCCTTTGTCGTCGATCACACCGCGCATCTCAGCAACCACTTTTTCGTTGAAGCGGTCGCGGAACGCCGCCATAAACATAAAGCGCGACTTGGAGAGTAAATAACCGTTGCCCTCCTTGCGCCACGCCGGATCGAGAAACAGCGTGCAGAGCTCGCTGGCACCGGTGTGGTCATTACAGAGAAACAGCGTTGGCAGTGCGTTATAGACGTTCAGCTCTTTCGAGGCGTGAACCATCGTACCAACCCGGTAGTTGTACCACGGGTCATTTAGCCCCACAGCCACTTCGATGGCGCAAATCCCGGCGACTGCGCCCGTTTCAGTATCTTCCAGCACGAACACATAGCCCTGTTCGCTTTTCGGCAACGTCCCTTGCCAGGTTTGCAGGGCGCGCTCAATGCGCGCCGACAGCGTTTTTTCATCGGCAGGAAGCGAGGTCAGCCCGCCTCCTGTCTTACCGGCAAGCAGCATAAGCCCGGCGAGATCGCCGCGCTCAACGGGACGGATGACCATCATGATGACACCCCGGACTTCACATGTTCACAGGCCAGCGCAAAACGATCTAACCCGGTTTTCACCTCTTCTTCACTGACAACCAGCGCAGGGGCAAACCGCACCACGTTGGCACCGGCAATCAGCACCATCACGCCCATTTTTGCTGCTTCCTGTGAAATAAGTTTAGCTTTTCCGGCAAACTCAGGCGTGAGTTCACAGCCAATTAACAGCCCCAGACCACGGATCTCTTTAAACAGGCCGGTTTTGCTGTTGATGGCATTCAGGCGTTCAACAAACCAGTCGTGACGCTGTTTCACGCCGTTCAGCACTTCCGGGGTGTTGATGATATCCAGTACCTGCCCGGCCACGGCGGATGCCAGCGGGTTACCGCCGTAGGTGGTACCGTGAGTACCAACGGTCATCACTCTGGCGAATTTATCCGTTGTCAGCATCGCCCCCACCGGGAAACCGCCGCCCAGCGCTTTAGCGGTAGAGAGAACGTCCGGCGTAACGCCATAGTGCATATAGGCATACAGCTCACCGGTGCGGCCCACGCCCGTCTGCACTTCGTCAAAAATCAGCACTGCGTTATGATGATCGCACAGCTCGCGCAGCCCCTGCAGGAATGCTTTCTGCGCCGGAAGCACACCACCTTCACCCTGCATTGGCTCGACAATCACCGCACAGGTGGTATCGCTGATAAGCTCGCTGGCCGACGCCAGATCGTTATAAATGCCGTGACGGATATCTGGCGGCAGCGGCGCAAAATCCTGGGAGTAGGACGGTTGACCACCCGCGCTCACGGTAAAGAGCGTGCGGCCGTGGAAAGCATTTTTAAACGCGACAATTCCGCTCTTATGCACGCCAAATTTATCGTGCGCATATTTACGCGCCAGCTTCAGCGCGGCTTCGTTCGCTTCCGCACCCGAGTTACAGAAAAAGACTTTTTCCGCAAAGGTGGCGTCGATCAGTTTTTTCGCCAGACGCAGTGCTGGCTCGTTGGTGTAGCCATTGCCGGTATGCCAGAACTTTGCCGCCTGATCGTTCAGCGCCTGACGCAGTGCCGGGTGCGCATGACCCAGCGCATTGACCGCAATCCCACCCGCAAAGTCGATATACTCTTTGCCCTGCTGATCCCACAGGCGTGAGCCTTCCCCACGTACCGGAATAAAAGCCGCCGGGGCGTAAACCGGCATCATCCATTCATCAAAATTTTCACGCGTAATTGACAGAGACATAGCGACCTCATCCGGTAAATAAAAGGTTGTTTAAATGTTAAATAATTGAGTGTTTGCCCTGTGAATGTAGATTGCAGAGTTCGTGCCAGCCAGCGATAAAAATGCATAAACGGGATGGAGTGACAGAATATCAATAGCTTACGATATGGAATTATTCACTGTTATTGCATAAAAAGTGAATATTTTTACGGTAAGCGGCGCTTTGCCGCATGAAAACAAGAAAGAGTATGCACAGGCCAAATATAATTCTGGAATTGTGATCGCTCGCGAAATTTATTGACCATTTACGCCCTGTAACAGGGCGAGACGCGTCAGAATGGTGCAAATATTGCACCGTTGACATTATCTGTTGCAGTTATTGGTCAATCCCCGTAACAGATGAAAGAAATTCTGCTACCATCCATGCACTATTCACCTTGCATTGGCAGCGACTATGAAATTTGTCTCTTTTAATATCAACGGCCTGCGTGCCCGCCCTCACCAGCTTGAAGCGATTGTTGAGCAACATCAGCCAGATGTGATCGGCCTGCAGGAGACAAAAGTTCACGACGATATGTTCCCCCTCGAAGAGGTGGCAAAACTGGGCTACAACGTCTTTTATCACGGGCAGAAAGGCCACTACGGTGTGGCGCTGCTGACTAAAGAAACGCCGGTTTCCGTACGTCGCGGTTTCCCGGGCGATGACGAAGAAGCCCAGCGCCGCATCATCATGGCCGAAGTGCCTTCTGCACTCGGAAATATCACGGTGATCAACGGCTATTTCCCACAAGGTGAGAGCCGTGACCATGAGACCAAATTCCCGGCTAAAGCCAGGTTTTACCAGGATCTGCAGGATTACCTGACAAGCGAACTGAAGAAAGAGAACCCGGTGCTGATCATGGGCGACATGAATATCAGCCCGAGCGATCTGGATATTGGTATTGGGGAAGAGAACCGTAAACGCTGGCTGCGCACCGGTAAATGCTCTTTCCTGCCGGAAGAACGCGAGTGGATGCAGCGTCTGTTGGGCTGGGGTCTGGTTGACACCTTCCGCACGGCTAACCCGGAAACGCAGGATCGCTTCTCATGGTTCGATTACCGCTCAAAAGGTTTTGATGACAACCGTGGCCTGCGTATAGACCTGCTGCTGGCCAGCTCGCCGCTGGCAGAACGCTGCATTGAAACCGGTATTGATTACGATATCCGCAGCATGGAAAAACCGTCTGACCACGCGCCAGTATGGGCGAAATTCAAACTGTAACCCCGTGTGAACATTCAAAAATTACTCTTCCTGTGCGCCCTTTTGGGCGCATTTATTCTGGCGTTTGTGTTTCTTCCACCAGAGATGCTCTCCCTGGACGCCATCAAAACACACCAGCAAACGTTGCTCGCACAGGTGGCACATTCACCACTGCAAAGCGCCCTGCTCTATTTTGCGGTGTATGTCGCGATTTCGGCGCTGTCGATCCCCGGAGCAGCAATCCTGACGCTGCTGGGAGGAGCCCTTTTCAGCCTGTGGGAAGGGACACTGCTGGTCTCGTTTGCCTCTACGCTGGGGGCGACGCTTGCCATGCTCGCCAGCCGCTATCTGCTGTGCGACTGGGTACAACAGCGCTTTGCTGCGCAGATGAAAACGGTCAATGCCGGAATCTCTCGCGACGGCGCGCGCTACCTTTTTGCCCTGCGCCTGATGCCTCTGTTTCCCTTTTTTCTGGTGAACCTGCTGATGGGGCTTACCCGTATTAGCGTGCGACGCTACTGGTGGGTGAGCCAGCTCGCCATGCTGCCCGCAACGGTTGTTTTTCTTAACGCCGGGCGAGAGCTGGGAAAACTGACATCGCTGCGCGATATTCTGTCGCCAGGTCTGGTATTCGCCTTTACACTACTGGGGTTATTGCCCCTGGCCACCCGGTGGCTGTTTTCTCATTGCACCCTTTCTTCGTTTAAAAAGTGAGGCATTATGCGCCGTGTGCGTTTTTGCGCGTTTCTGACAGGTCTGCTGCTGGCTGTCCCTGCATTTGCAGCAGACAGCTGGCAATCCATTCAACAACAAGCTAAAGGCCAGACCGTCTGGTTTAACGCCTGGGGTGGCGATCAGGCGGTAAACCGCTACCTGGACTGGGTCAGCGGCGAGATGAAAACGCACTACGCCATAAACCTCAAAATTGTCCACCTGGCCGATGCCGCCGATGCCGTAAAACGCATTCAGACAGAGCATGATGCAGGACGAAACCACGACGGTTCAGTCGACTTGCTTTGGGTCAACGGGGAAAATTTCCGCACGCTGAAAGAGGCGAATCTGTTGCAAACCCAGTGGGCACAGACCCTGCCGAACTGGCGGTACGTCGATACCCACAAACCGGTCACGGAAGATTTTGCCATCGCGACCGATGGCGCGGAATCTCCGTGGGGCGGCGCTCAGCTCACCTTTATCGCCCGCAAGGGAAGCATGCCGACGCCGCCGGATAATCCCCAGGCCTTGCTGGCCTGGGCGCAGCAACATCCGGGTAAAGTGAGCTACCCTCGCCCACCGGATTTTACCGGCACTGCGTTTCTGGAACAGTTACTCCTGAACCTCACCACCCAGCCTGAGGCGCTAAAACGCGCGCCTGATAACACATTTGCGCAAGTGACAGCCCCACTCTGGAACTACCTCGACAAACTGCACCCGCTGCTGTGGCGCGAAGGGAAAGACTTCCCCCCTTCGCCTGCACGCATGGATACCCTGCTTGCCGCTGGAAACCTGGATCTGTCGCTGACGTTTAACCCCGCACATGTGCAGCAAAAAGTGGTCAGCGGCGAGTTGCCTGCCAACAGCTACAGTTTCGGTTTTCGTGGCGGGATGATCGGTAACGTCCATTTTGTTGCCATTCCGGCCAATGCCAGTGCGAGCGCAGGTGCGAAAGTGGTCGCCAATTTCCTGCTTTCACCGCAGGCGCAGATCCGCAAAGCCAATCCGGCCATCTGGGGTGACCCAACCGTACTCGATCCCAAAACGCTGCCCGCCGTCGAGGCCAGGCAACTTAGCGCACATGCACCGGAAGGTTTACCGGTTGTTCTGCCGGAACCGCATGCCACCTGGGTTAACGCGCTGGAGCAGGAATGGTTTCGTCGTTACGGTACCCACTAAGCGTGCTCGTCTGGCTGGCGATGGCGGTCATTTATATACCGCTACTCCCCGCCGGAGCCATGTTGGTAACACCGGCATTGTCGCAGGCGAACTGGCAGTCGCTGGCTGACGATCCGCAGTTACCCCAGGCGCTCGCCGCCACGCTGGTGTCCGCGATAATTGCCACTCTGGGCGCACTCATTATCGCCCTGTTTTTTATCACCGCGCTATGGCCTGGTGAACGCTGGCGTCGCCTGTGCAGCCATTTGCCCTGGTTACTGGCCGTTCCCCATGTTGCTTTCGCCACCAGCGTCTTGCTGACGTTTGCGGAGGGCGGCCTGTTTTATCAGGTCTGTACATTCTGCTCACCGCAGCTCGATCGTTACGGTATCGGGTTAGGGCTGACGCTTGCCGTCAAGGAGGGGGCTTTCGTGTTGTGGGCGATTTACGCCGTATTACCTGAAACACGGCTGGCACAGCAAAATGTGGTTTTGCAGACTCTGGGCTACGGCCGCATTCAGAGGCTGTGCTGGCTGGTGCTTCCCACCATCGCCCCAGCGCTGGGTGCGGTCATGCTGGCAGTGCTCGCCTGGTCGCTTTCTGTTGTGGATATGGCCATTATCCTCGGGCCGGGAAATCCCCCCACGCTGGCGGTGCTGGCCTGGCAGTGGCTCAGCCAGGGAGATGCGCAGCAGCAGGCCAAAGGTATGCTGTTGTGTCTGGTTTTGCTCACACTCCTGGCCCTGCTGGCGGCGCTGGGTTATGGCGTCTGGAAAGCCTGGCGGCGTACGCTACCCGGTCTTTCCGGGATCCGCCACAGTTCAGCCCTCGTGGTGCCTGAAAAGACGCTATCCTGGCTGCTCCCGGGTTGTGGGATCCTCTGTGCCATCGTGCTGCTCTTCCTGGCAAGGCATGAGGATGTTGCCCGTTCCTTCATCGCCACCAGCCTCGCGTTGGGTCTGCTCTCCAGCCTGCTGGCCCTTGCGCTGATCGTTATCTGGCTCGAATGGGGGCCACAGCGCGGTGCGCAGTGGGTCTGGCTGCCGCTCGCACTGCCTGCACTGCCGCTAGTCTCCGGGCAATATGTTGTCGCATTAACGCTTGGCATTGACGGGCACTTCACCGCCGTACTCTGGAGCCACCTGCTGTGGGTTGTACCGTGGATGTTGCTGGTACTGCAACCGGCATGGCGCAGGCTCGATCCCCGGCTGATCCTCACCGCCAGAACGTTGGGCTGGCGGCGCGCGAAGATCTTCTGGTTGCTGAAATGCCCCTTACTGGTACGCCCGGCGCTGCTGGCCTTTGCAACCGGATTTTCCGTCAGTATGGCGCAATACATGCCCACGCTCTGGCTGGGTGCGGGGCGGTTTGCCACGCTGAACACCGAAACCGTGGCGCTCAGTAGCGGGGGCAGCATCCCGGTTCTGGCTCAGCGTGCGCTGGGGCTATTGCTCGTAACGGGTATCATTTTTGGCATTGCTGCGCTGTTGTCCCGGCTTGCGGGCCGTTACCGACGAGGATTACGTTAATGCTGAAGGTAAAAGATCTCACCATTGAGCCGCTGTTCCGGCAGGTCAATTTTTGTGTGCCACGCGGGGAAATTGTGACCCTGATGGGGCCTTCCGGCAGCGGGAAATCTACCCTTTTTTCCTGGATGGTCGGGGCGCTGTCTGCCGACTTTCAGGCGCATGGCGAACTGTGGATTGACGATCGGCGCTGCGATGGTCTCCCCGTGGAACAGCGCGGCTTAGGTATTCTCTTTCAGGACGCCCTGCTGTTCGATCATTTCAGCGTCGGGCAGAACCTGATGCTCGCCCTCCCGCCGCAGATTGCCGGGCGCTTTCGCCGGGAAACGGTGGAACAGGCGTTATACTCTGCCGGGCTGGCAAACCACTATGCCAGCGATCCTGCGACGCTTTCCGGCGGGGAGCGCGCCCGGGTAAGCCTGCTGCGCGCCCTGCTTGCAGAGCCGCAGGCGTTATTGCTGGATGAACCCTTCAGCCGTCTGGATAAAGCGCTACGCGCGTCGTTTCGGGAATGGGTGTTTGAGGCAGTGCGCGCACGCCCTGTTCCGGTGGTGCTGGTTACCCATGACGACGAAGATATTCCGCCAGGTGGAGAGGTGATTGAGCTTTCTCGCTGGCAATAATGTGCTAACGCAATGTTTTCTGTCTCAGGAGAGACGACAATGCCCGCCTCACTCACTGACGTCAGGTTTTTCGATGAAACGTGTTTCTCAACTGACCGCGCTGGCCATGCTCTGCGGCCTCGCCTCTTTTTCCTCTCTGGCGGCTGATATGCCCCATTCCCTTACGCTGGCTCAACTCCAGGAACAGCACGGTGCGACGATAGACACCCGTGCCAGTGCGTTTTATAACGGCTGGCCGCAAACGCTCAACGGGACATCCGGGCATGAGCCAGCCGCGCTCAACCTTTCCGCCTCATGGCTTGCCGCAATGAGCGATGACCAGATTAGCGCCTGGGCAAAGCAGCATCAGCTTACACCTGCAATGACGATCGCCCTCTACGGCAGCGAAGCCGATAATCAGGCCGTTAAATCACGTCTGGAAAAAGCCGGGTATGCCCACGTTTCGGTTCTCAGCGATGCGCTGCAAACCCCTGCGCGTTTACAGCGCCTGCCGCACTTTGAGCAACTCGTCTACCCGCAGTGGCTCCATCAGTTACAGCAAGGTAAATCGGTGAATGCCGCTCCGGCTGGCGACTGGAAAGTCATTGAAGCCGCCTGGGGGGCACCAAAGTTCTACCTGCTGAACCACATTCCCGGCGCAGACTATATCGATACCAATGAAGTAGAAAGCGAGCCGCTGTGGAATAAAGTCTCCGACGACAAGCTGAAAGCGATGCTGGCGAAGCACGGTATCCGTCATGACACCACCGTCATTTTGTATGGTCGTGACGTCTATGCCGCCGCCCGTGTGGCGCAGATCATGCTCTACGCCGGAGTGAAAGATGTCCGCATTCTCGATGGCGGCTGGAAAGCATGGTCAGACGCAAGCCTGCCGGTTGAACGCGGCACGCCAGGAAACGTGAAACCCGCCCCTGATTTTGGTGCGCCGATCCCTGGACAGCCGCAGTTGATGGTGGATATGGAACAGGCTCGTGGGATGCTGCATCGCCAGGATGCCTCACTGGTCAGCATCCGCTCATGGCCGGAATTCATTGGTGAAACCAGCGGCTATAGCTACATCAAGCCAAAAGGAGAGATTGCCGGTGCCCGCTGGGGTCACGCGGGCAGCGATGCCACCCACATGGAAGATTTCCATAACCCGGATGGCACCATGCGCAGTGCCGACGATATTGCCGCCATGTGGAAAACGTGGAACATCCTGCCAGAACAGCACGTCGCGTTCTACTGTGGTACCGGCTGGCGCGCGTCAGAAACCTTTATGTACGCGCGTGCAATGGGCTGGAAAAACGTCGCCGTCTATGACGGTGGCTGGTACGAATGGAGCAGTCACCCGCAAAACCCGGTCTCCACCGGTGAACGCGGGCCAGACAGTTCTCACTGACGGGTAAGTGACTTCAGCGTCACATAACCGCTCCAGATGCGCGTTGTGGTGGTCAGCCAGCACAACGCGCCAAATAGCCACGCAAACAGCGTGAAGTGTGCCGGAAACAGACAGCACAACACAAACAGCGCGATCGTCTCCGTCCCCTCCGTTAACCCGCCGATGTAATAAAACGACTTGTGCGCATAGCCCGGGTTATCAATATTGTGCTTCGCGGCCAGCGCGGCAAAGGCCAGAAAGCTGCTGCCGGTACCGATAAACGCGCACAACAGCCAGGCGGCGGCCAGCGCATTCTCCGCAGGAGCGGCCAGAGCAAAACCAAACGGCACCAGGGCATAGAACAGAAAATCGAGCGCGATATCAAGAAATCCTCCGGCGTCCGTTAACCCTCTGCGTCGCGCCAGCGCACCGTCCAGACCATCCAGCACACGGTTCAACACAATGGCCGCCAGCGCAGCCGGATACCAGCCAAGCGCCAGAAACGGCAGCGCCAGCACGCCGATGATAAACCCGGTGAACGTGAGTTTATCGGGTGAAATCGCGGGTTTGTCCAGTAAGGCTGCCAGCCGGTTAAGCACGGGTTTCACGCGCGGATGCAGATGTCGGTCAAGCATGTGGTTTCTCATTAAACGTGGCGCACAACCCCTGAGCAGGAATGTCCAGAGCGGCATTAAAACGGGCGGAAAGGTTCTGAAACGCAATCAACGCCGTCATTTCGGTAATGGCTTCATCGGTGAAATGGCGCTTAATCTCCATTTTGACCGTTTCATCCACCTGTGGCGGCGTGGCGGTGACGGCCTCGGCATACGCCAGCGCAGCCCGCTCCTCCTCACTGAATAACCCGGAATCACGCCAGCCACTGACGGCCTGCACCTTATCCAGCGCCCCTGAGCGCTCGGCAAGGCGCAAGCTGTTGGCATCAATACAGAATGCACAGTGACAAATCTGCGATACCCGGGTCATCAGCAGCGAGCGTAGCACCGGCGTGAGGCGCGCATTACGCCGCTCCAGGAAACCAACGAACAGCGCCACCAGCCAGAAAAGACGCGGCATACGTCCCCACCAGCGCGTGGGATTAAGCACTGCACCAAAGTGTTTTTTCTGCATAACGGCAATCGGCTTTAAACTGGCCGGGAGGGTTTTAAGGGGGGCTACCCAGGTGGATGTCTCTTTCACTTGCTTCTCCTGATGACTGGACTCCTGGAAAGGGCAAGATACTATGTTGTTTTTCATTATCACTTATTGACGACCATGCTGAAAACACTCGATGTCGTTGCGGCAATCATCGAAAAAGACGACAAAATTTTACTGGCACAGCGCCCTGAGCATGCCGATCAACCCGGTATGTGGGAATTTCCGGGTGGAAAAGTCGAAGCGGGAGAAACTCAGCCCGACGCACTCAGACGCGAGCTACAGGAGGAGCTGGGCATCTGCGCCCGGCCTGAGCGCTACGTCGCAAGCCACCAGCGGGAAGTGTCGCAGCGGCTTATTCATCTGCACGCCTGGCTCGTACCCACGTTTAGCGGAGAGCTGACGGCGCACTACCACCGTGCGCTGGTGTGGTGTACGCCCGAAGAGGCGTTTACCTACGACTTAGCCCCGGCGGATATTCCGCTGCTGGAAGCGTTTATTCTTTTACGCGACGCCAGACCAGCGGATTAGTGCTAATGGCATGTTCATCGCGCTGGCACTGTAACAAGACGCCGTCCGCTTTTACCACGGCACCTTCCGAATAGTTCTGATCCTGATAAATACAGCACTGGTTGCAGGGCTGTGTATTTTGCCCGCCGGAGCTAAACACCTCCGGCGGCACATTCACTTCCACACCCGGTCGAATGCGGTCAGCCTGAGCGCCTGCAGTAAACATCAAACATAACGCGGTCATCACGTAACGGTTCATAGAGTTATCTTCCTGTTGTCTCCTGATAATGAATATAACGGTAAACCGGGGCGGAACCTTTAATTTATCTCGTCATCGCTTTTTGTTATGACACAAGCCGTGAGATGAATTTCCCTTTCGGCACACATTTTTGCTTGCTTCACAAAGCAGTACGGGTGGTATAGTCAAAAAAACAACACAAATCGCATAAACAACATCCCAACATAATTATAAGAGGTTCTTATATCTATGGATCAGACACGCTCTCTGGAAAGTTTCCTTACTCACGTTCAACAGCGCGATCCGCATCAAAGCGAGTTTGCGCAGGCCGTTCGTGAAGTCATGACCACCCTGTGGCCTTTTCTTGAAGAAAACCCGCGTTATCGTCAAATGTCACTCCTTGAGCGTCTGGTGGAGCCTGAACGCGTGATCCAGTTCCGCGTGGCATGGGTAGACGATAGCAACCAGGTACAGGTAAACCGCGCGTGGCGCGTGCAGTTTAACTCCGCCATTGGTCCGTTTAAGGGCGGTATGCGTTTTCACCCTTCCGTGAACCTGTCGATCCTGAAATTCCTCGGTTTTGAGCAGACGTTTAAAAATGCGCTCACTACCCTGCCAATGGGCGGCGGTAAAGGCGGCAGCGACTTCGATCCGAAAGGGAAAAGTGAAGGCGAAGTCATGCGCTTCTGCCAGGCGCTGGTCACCGAACTGTATCGCCACCTCGGGCCGGACACCGATGTCCCTGCAGGGGATATCGGCGTTGGCGGTCGTGAAGTGGGCTTTATGGCCGGGATGATGAAAAAACTCTCCAACAACAGCGCCTGCGTCTTTACTGGCAAAGGGCTTTCCTTCGGCGGGAGCCTGATTCGCCCGGAAGCGACGGGTTATGGTCTGGTTTATTTCACTGAAGCCATGCTCAAACGTCACGGATTAGGTTTCGAAGGAATGCGCGTGGCGGTGTCAGGTTCCGGCAATGTGGCGCAATACGCCATTGAGAAAGCGATGCAGTTTGGCGCGCGCGTGGTCACCGCCTCTGACTCCAGCGGCACGGTAGTGGACGAAGCAGGCTTCACGGTGGAGAAACTGGCACGTCTGTGCGAAATCAAAGCCAGCCGGGATGGTCGCGTCGCAGATTATGCCCGCGAGTTCGGGCTGACTTATCTGGAAGGCAAACAGCCGTGGTCGGTACCGGTAGATATCGCCCTGCCGTGCGCCACCCAGAACGAACTGAACGTGGACGCTGCCCGAACCCTTATTGCCAACGGCGTGAAGGCGGTGGCGGAAGGCGCAAACATGCCGACGACCATTGAAGCAACCGATCTGTTCCTGGAAGCAGGCGTGCTATTTGCACCGGGTAAAGCGGCAAATGCAGGCGGCGTGGCAACATCGGGGCTGGAGATGGCGCAAAACGCCGCGCGTCTTGGCTGGAAGGCGGAGAAAGTGGACGCACGCCTGCACCATATCATGCTGGATATTCACCATTCCTGCGTGGAGTATGGCGGTGAAGCGTCGCAGACCAACTATGTACGCGGTGCGAATATCGCCGGGTTCGTGAAGGTGGCAGATGCCATGATTGGGCAAGGGGTGATTTAGAGTAATGGCCGTGCGGCCGGGGTGCCCTCACCCACAGGGCTGAGGGTTCCCCACAAATTACAGGTTGGCACAGAATCCCCCTCTCCCTTGAGGGAGAGGGAGAAAACCGGGCGGATCAGGCCGCGCTCTTTTTCTTTTTGAACGGTTTCTTCGCACCGCCACCCGGTGCAACCATCCCTCTGAACTGCTTCACCGGCGTACTGCGCGCCTGGTTAATCAGCTCATACAACGTTCCCACCAGCGGCTGCATAAAGTCCTGATAGCGGCACTGTTTTTCACTGATTTGCGTCAGCACCGATTCCCAGTGCGCCGTCATGTCCGGCCTTGCGGCCAGTTCTGGCAGCGAGTGAATTAATGCCCGGCCCGGCTCCGTCGAGTGGATATAGCGCCCTTTTTTCTCCAGAAAACCGCGCTTAAACAGTAATTCGATGATCCCCGCACGCGTCGCTTCGGTGCCCAGCCCGTCCGTTGCACGCAGGATCTTCTTCAGATCTTTATCCTGCACAAAACGGGCGATCCCGGTCATGGCCGAGAGCAGCGTCGCATCGGTGAAATGGCGCGGCGGCTGGGTCTGACGCTCCACCACTTCACCTTTTTCACACAGCAGTTCGTCATCTTTGGCAACCACCGGCAACGGTGTACCGTCGTTCTCTTCGTCACGCTCTTTGTTGCCAAGCAGTGTGCGCCAGCCCGCTTCCGCGAGGAAACGCGCTTTGGCGACAAACTTGCCCTTAGCGATTTCCAGCTCAATGACACACTTGCGGAACACTGCATCGGGGCAGAACTGCATCAGATACTGACGGGCAACGAGGTTGTAAACCTTTGATTCGTTCTCGGTCAGGTTGACGTTGCTGGTGCGCGCCGTCGGGATGATGGCATGGTGGGCATCCACCTTTTTATCGTCCCAGCAGCGGTTATGGGTGTCCGGGTTTACGGCAGGCTGCGGCAGCAGATCCGGCGCGTGTACGCCTATGGCGTTCATTACCGCGTGGCGTCCGGCAAAATGCTCTTCCGGCAGATAACGGCTATCCGAACGCGGATAGGTAATCAGCTTATGGGTTTCATAGAGCTTCTGGCAAATGTCCAGCACGTTCTGCGCACTCAGACCAAAGCGTTTGGCGGCCTCAATCTGCAACGCGGAAAGGGAAAACGGCAGCGGTGCGGGTTCTGATTCTCGTTTATCGTTATAGCTGGTGACAATAGCGGGCTGGCCGGTGATCCGGTTGACCACGTGCTCCGCCAGCGGGCGGTGCAGCAGTCGCCCCTCTTCATCCTGGTACGATTCACAGGCATCGCTCGGCTGCCAGACGGCGGTAAAGCGTTCGTCTTTTGGCGTGACGATATGCGCTTTAACTTCGAAGAAATCTTTGGCGACGAAATTCTCAATCTCTTCGTCACGACGCACCACCAGCCCCAGTACCGGGGTCTGTACGCGCCCAACGGAGAGTACACCCTGATACCCCGCATTGCGCCCCAGAATAGTGTAGGCACGGGTCATGTTGATGCCGTACAGCCAGTCAGCCCTGGCACGCGCCAGCGCGGAGACGCACAGCGGGATAAACTCGCTGTTGGCGCGCAGGCGGGAAATTGCGCGCTCGACAGCCTGCGGATTGAGGTCGTTAATCAGACAGCGCTGAACCTGCTGGCGCTTTTCAGGTGCCAGTTCCAGATAATCCAGCACTTCATCAACCAACAACTGCCCTTCTCTGTCCGGGTCACCCGCGTGGATGACTTCCGACGCCTCATGCAGGAAGCGCTTAATGACGTTGAGCTGTTTGGTGACGGAGGGCCGGGGCTGCAAGCGCCACTTTTCCGGCACGATGGGCAAATCGTTCAGGTTCCAGCGGGCATAGCGGCTGTCATAGACATCCGGCTGTGCCTGCTCAAGCAGGTGACCAATACACCAGGTGACCACCTGCCCGTTACCGCATTCGATAAAGCCGTCACCCTTGCGATGCGGTTTAGGCAGTACATCGGCGATAGCACGGGCCAGGCTTGGCTTTTCGGCAATAAACAACCGCATCGAATTAACGGATCTCAATCATCGGGCGGCCACCGCGTGCGGTTACCAGCTCACCGATGACCGTCAGGGTGATGCCGAATTCAGCGGCAGTCGCCTGAACCTCTGCTTCTGACTCTGGCGTTACTGCCAGCAGCAGACCGCCGGAGGTTTGCGGGTCACAAAGCAGGTTGCGCCACGCTTCCGGCATATCGCCCATCAGGTGACCATAGCTGGCAAAGTTACGCTGGGTACCACCCGGTACCGCGCCCTGGGTAATGTACTCTTCCACACCAGGCAGTTTTGGCACATCCTGATACCAGACCTGCGCCTGCACGCCAGCCCCCTGACATACCTCGCTCAGGTGGCCCAGCAGACCAAAGCCAGTCACGTCGGTCATCGCCTTCACGCCGTCAATATTGGCGAAAGCGGCTCCGGCCAGGTTCATCTGGCACATCACCTCTGTCGCCAGACCAACGTGTTCTGGCTTGAGCAGCGATTTCTTTTCTGCGGTGGTGAGGACACCAATGCCCAGCGGCTTGGTGAGGAACAGTTTGCAGCCTGCCTGGGCGGTGCTGTTACGCTTCACTCGCTCGGTTGGCACGATGCCCGTCACGGCCAGGCCGAAGATCGGTTCCGGCGCATCGATAGAGTGACCACCAGCCAGTGCAATCCCCGCCTGCTGGCAGGCAAAGCGGCCGCCTTCAATCACGTCGCGGGCAATTTCCGGTGGAATGGTGTTGATCGGCCAGCCCAGAATGGCAATCGCCATGATTGGCTTGCCACCCATCGCGAAAATATCGCTGATGGCGTTAGTCGCCGCAATGCGCCCGAAATCAAACGGGTTGTCGACAATCGGCATAAAGAAGTCAGTGGTACTGATAATGCTGGTGCCGTTACCTAAGTCATAAACCGCTGCATCGTCACGCGTTTCATTACCGACAAGCAGGTTCGGGTCGACAAACTTCGCCTGTTCACTGTGCAGGATGGTTTCCAGCACTTTCGGGGAAATTTTACAACCGCAACCGGCTCCGTGGCTGTATTGCGTTAAACGAATGGTTTGCTCGCTCATGGACATCTCCTGTCATTGCAATCGCGCTATGGTAGCGCTCATTCCATAAAGAGGTAAGTATGACTGTCTGAATTCTGCGGCAGATGCTCAGAATCCAGACAGTTTAGCGCGCGTTATCAGAAACGGCTGACGAAAGGGGTAGTATCCGGCACATTTATCGTGCTGGAGGCTTTAAGCTGAGGGGTGCCAAGATAGAGGAAACCGACGATTTTGTCGTGTTCACCGCAAGAGAAGCCATCGCGAACAACCGGGCTTTCGGTCAGCGCGCCTGTACGCCAGATACCGTTAAAGCCCTGTGCAACAGCGGCCATTTGCATCGCCATTACCGCACAGCCTGCGGACATCTCCTGTTCCCAGACCGGTACTTTGTGTTCAGCCTGACACTTTGCCACCACGGCAATGATCATCGGCGCACGAAATGGCGCGCTGCGGGCTTTCTCAATGCCCTTCTCATCCTGACCCGCAGCAACCGCACCTTCCGCCAGCAAGTGACTGAAGCGATCGCGGCCTTCGCCTTCAATAATAAAGAAATGCCACGGCTGAAGCGTGCCATGATCCGGTGCGCGCATACCGGCACGCACAATGTTTTCCAGCTGCTCGCCCGCAGGTGCAGGATCGACCAGACGTGAAGCGCTACGGCGGTTAACAAGCAGTGTAAGAGCGTCCATTAATTAACTCCTGTCTTGAAATTTGCTCACAAAATTAACACGACGGCAGATTTTGTTACAGCGCGGCAGGCGATTCCTGCTGACAAGTGACGGTTGGGTCATTACGATAACCCCACATTACCGTCCAGTGGCGACGGAAACAGTCATTTTCTGGTTAGGGAGAATACATGCGAACCCTTTGGCGAATCTTTGCCGGTTTCTTTAAATGGACGTGGCGGTTGCTCAACTTCGTTCGTGAACTGGTGATGAATTTGTTTTTCATCTTCCTGGTTCTGGTTTGCGCAGGTCTCTGGATGCACCTCAGCAGCACAAACCAGGCGCAGCATTCGACGCGCGGGGCCCTGTTACTCGATATTACCGGGGTCATCGTCGATAAGCCCTCCACCAGCAATCGTCTGGGGGTGATTGGCCGCCAGCTGTTTGGTGCAACCTCAGACCGCCTGCAGGAAAACTCCCTGTTCGATATCGTCGATACCATTCGTCAGGCAAAAGATGACCGTAACATTACGGGTATCGTGCTGGATCTGAAAAATTTTGCCGGGGGTGACCAGCCTTCAATGCAGTACATTGGTAAAGCGCTGCGCGAATTCCGCGACAGCGGTAAACCGGTGATTGCGGTAGGTGATAGCTACAGCCAGGGTCAATATTATCTGGCCAGCTTTGCCAATAAAATCTGGCTTTCCCCACAGGGTGAAGTCGATCTGCATGGTTTTGCGACGAACGGGCTTTACTATAAATCCCTGCTCGACAAGCTGAAAGTCACCACCCACGTTTTCCGCGTCGGTACCTATAAATCCGCCGTTGAACCGTTTATCCGTGATGATATGTCCCCTGCCGCTCGTGAAGCAGACAGCCGCTGGATTGGTGAGCTGTGGCAGAACTATCTGGGCACGGTCGCTGCTAACCGTCAAATCACCGCTGAACAGGTCTTCCCAGGTGCACAGGGCATGCTGGATGGCCTGCGCAAGGTTGACGGTGATACGGCGAAATATGCCCTCGATAACAAACTGGTCGATGCGCTGGGTTCGAGTGCAGATATCGAGAAATCCCTGACGAAACAGTTTGGCTGGAGCAAAGAGGATAAAAATTACAGCGCCATCAGCATGTACGATTACACGACGAAAAAACCGGATAACAGTGGTGACAGCGTCGCGGTGGTTATTGCTAATGGAGCCATCATGGACGGTCAGGAGACACCAGGGAACGTTGGCGGTGATACCACCGCATCGCAAATCCGTGATGCCCGCCTTGATCCGAAAGTGAAAGCGATTGTCCTGCGCGTGAACAGCCCTGGTGGCAGCGTCAGCGCCTCCGAGGTGATCCGTGCAGAGCTGGCCGCCGCGCGCGCCGCAGGTAAGCCGGTGGTCGTGTCGATGGGCGGAATGGCTGCATCCGGGGGATACTGGATCTCTACCCCTGCAAACTACATTGTGGCGAACCCAAGTACCCTGACCGGCTCGATTGGTATCTTCGGGGTGATCAACACCGTGGAAAACAGCCTTGATTACCTGGGCGTGCATACCGATGGCGTTTCCACCTCACCGCTGGCCGATGTCTCTGTGACGAAATCTCTGCCACCGGAAGTGTCGGAAATGATGCAGCTCAGTATCGAGAACGGCTATAAGCGCTTCATCACGCTGGTTGCGGACTCCCGTAAAAAAACGCCGCAGCAGATCGATGAAATCGCTCAGGGTCACGTCTGGACCGGGCAGGATGCGAAGAACAACGGTCTGGTGGACAGCCTGGGTGACTTTGATGACGCGGTGAAGAAAGCCGCCGAACTGGCGAAACTCAAGCAGTGGCATGTGGACTATTACCAGGATGAACCGTCGTTCTTTGACCTGGTGATAGACAGCATGTCCGGCTCTGCTCGCGCCATGTTGCCGGAGGCACTGCAGGCCTATCTGCCTGCGCCTGTCGCCACGGCGGCAAAAGCGATAAAAGCGGAAAGTGACAAGCTCGCCGCGTTTAACGACCCACAAAACCGTTACGCGTTTTGTCTGACCTGCGGCTCCGTCCGTTAAAATCCGTCCCCTCTTCCCGTGAAGAGGGGATTTTTTCTTTGAAGCACAAGAACTCACTATCATGCAGAAGAAATCGATTTATGTCGCGTATACCGGCGGTACCATCGGTATGCAGCGTTCTGAGAATGGTTATATTCCTGTCTCCGGCCACCTGCAGCGTCAGCTTGCGCTGATGCCTGAATTCCATCGTCAGGAAATGCCTGACTTTACGATCCACGAATATGAGCCGCTGATGGACTCCTCCGACATGACGCCAGAAGACTGGCAGCATATCGCGGATGATATTAAAGCCCATTATGACCAGTACGACGGTTTCGTGATCCTGCACGGCACCGACACGATGGCGTTTACCGCCTCAGCGCTCTCGTTCATGCTGGAAAATCTGAGTAAACCCGTCATCGTGACTGGCTCACAAATTCCGCTGGCAGAGCTGCGCTCTGATGGGCAGATCAATCTGCTTAACTCCCTGTATGTGGCCGCGAATTACCCGATTAACGAAGTGTCGCTGTTCTTCAACAATCGTCTGTATCGCGGTAACCGTACCACCAAAGCCCACGCCGATGGTTTTGACGCCTTTGCCTCGCCAAACCTCCAGCCCCTGCTGGAAGCGGGGATCCATATTCGTCGTCTGGGCACACCTCCTGCACCAAACAGTGCAGGCGAGCTGATTGTTCACCCGATCACCCCGCAGCCAATTGGTGTCGTGACGATTTACCCGGGGATCTCTGCCGATGTCGTGCGTAACTTCCTGCGCCAGCCGGTAAAAGCGCTGATCCTGCGCTCCTACGGTGTGGGTAATGCCCCGCAGAACGGTGAATTCCTGAAAGAGCTGCAGGAAGCAAGCGAACGTGGGATCGTGGTGGTTAACCTGACCCAGTGTATGTCGGGCAAGGTTAATATGGGCGGTTATGCCACCGGTAACGCACTGGCACATGCGGGTGTTATCAGCGGCTTCGATATGACCGTCGAGGCAACGCTGACTAAACTTCATTATTTACTGAGTCAGAACCTGGACATCCAGTCCATTCGCAGCGCAATGATGCAAAACCTGCGCGGTGAACTGACCCCGGGCGAATAAGGAGACCTCATGAAGCAACGCGCTCTGTTACTGGTCGATTTGCAAAATGATTTCTGTGCAGGCGGCGCGCTGGCCGTGGCGGAAGGCGATAGCACCATTGATGTGGCTAATTCGCTAATCGCCTGGTGTAAAACGCGTGGTGACGCCGTTGTGGCAAGCCAGGACTGGCACCCCGCCAGCCACGGTAGCTTTGCCAGCCAGCACGGCGTTAAACCCTACAGCCAGGGGAAGCTCGATGGTCTGGCGCAAACCTTCTGGCCCGATCACTGCATACAGCAGACCGAAGGCGCAGAGCTGCATCCGCTGCTGAATCAGAAGGCCATTGACGCGGTGTTTCACAAGGGGGAGAACCCGGCTATCGACAGCTACAGCGCGTTTTTTGATAACGGACATCGTCAAAAAACGGCGCTGGACGCGTGGTTACGCCATCACGAAATCACCGAACTGATTGTGCTGGGGCTGGCAACGGACTATTGCGTGAAATTCACCGTGCTGGATGCACTTCAGCTTGGTTACAACGTAAATGTCATCACCGACGGCTGCCGTGGTGTGAATATTCACCCCCAGGACAGTGCTCAGGCGTTTATGGATATGGCCGCAGAGGGTGCGACACTGTATACGCTGGAAGACTGGCTGGAGACACAACCGTAAGCCTTTTCGCCGGGGGCAGCAACGCCTGCCCCGGTAAAACCCTCCCCCCTCGATCTCCCATAAAGTGAACTCCCTCGCATCACCAGCGAAGCGGCAATGCTATTCTTTTCTGGCTGTTTTTTCGCCACGCCTTTTCCGTGGCGTGGTTAATTTTATTAAGTCAAAGAGGAAGTTATATGAAACGTTTGCCATTGCTGGCAGCATTACCCTTGCTTTGCGCGTCAGTTGCCTCCGCCAGCTCCATGATGTCTGTGGGCTACTTTAACGGAGGTGGCGATGTCACTGCGGGGCCTGGTGGTGACATCAATAAACTCGACGTTCGCCAGATTACCCACCTGAACTACTCATTTGGTCTGGTCTATAACAATGAGAAAGACGAAACCAACGCCGCGCTGAAAGATCCGGCAAAACTGCATCAAATCTGGCTATCGCCAAAAGTCACGTCCGACCTCGCGTTAATCCCTGCCCTGCGTAAACAAAATCCGAACCTCAAAGTGCTGCTTTCCGTTGGTGGCTGGGGGGCACGTGGTTTCTCCGGTGCAGCGGCCAGCAAAGAGACGCGCGCGGTGTTTATCCGCTCTGCGCAGGAGATCGTCGATAAATACGGCCTGGACGGAATCGATCTCGACTGGGAGTATCCGGTGAATGGCGCATGGGGGCTTGTCGCAAGCCAGCCTGCCGATCGGGATAATTTCACCGCACTGCTGAAGGAGATGCGCGATGCATTCGGGCATAAAAAGCTGGTCACCATTGCGGTGGGGGCAAATGCGGAAAGTCCGAAAAGCTGGGTGGATGTAAAGGCGATCGCCCCGCTGCTCGACTATATCAACCTGATGACCTACGACATGGCCTACGGTACCCAGTACTTCAACGCCAACCTCTATGACTCCAGCGCCTGGCCAACGGTCGCCGCCGCCGATAAATACAGCGTCGACTTTGTGGTTAACAACTACCTGGCCGCCGGGCTGAAGCCACAGCAGATGAACCTTGGGATCGGTTTCTATGGCCGCGTCCCGAAACGCTCCGTGGAGCCAGGGGTTGACTGGTCGAAACCGGATGCGCAAAAAAATCCAGTGACGCAGCCCTACTTCGGCCCTCAGGAGACAGGTTTGTTCAAATCACTCGGCTATGACCTGACCAAAGATACCTACGTGAAGTACAACGATATCGTGAAGAAGCTACTGAACGATCCGCAGAAGCGCTTTACCGAACACTGGGACGATCAGGCGAAAGTGCCGTGGTTGTCGGTGAATTCCGCAGGCGGTAAGGCGTTGTTTGCCCTTTCCTACGAAAACCCACGTTCCGTTGCCATCAAAGCGGACTATATCAAGGAGAAAGGTCTCGCCGGGGCGATGTTCTGGGAGTACGGCGCGGATGACGAAAACCAGCTAGCGAAACAGCTGGCAGAGTCGCTGGGGATTAAACACTAGAGCATATTGTGCCGGGTAGCGACTGCGCTTACCCGGCCTACTCACGCGACCGCTATTTGAAGGTCGCAATTGGCTTTGGCGTAATACCAAAATCTTCTTTTAGCTCGCGCTTACTCTTCATCACCATCTGACCTTGAGTGTCGATAGTCATGTGCTGGGCATCCGTGTTGTGACGGGCCTGCCACAGCATCACCAGTTGCAGGCTGTTCTCTTTTTGCTCCGGGGTGAGTGCCACGCCATCCGGCCATTTTCCCAGTTCAACCGCCGTCACCAGACGCTGATAAATCTCCGGTGTCATACCGCTAACCATGTCATCAATATTCATGATTTCTCCCTTTCAAAGGAATAATTTGCTGAATCGTTTTTTCAGCCTTTGGTCTGATCGCCATTTTCATCATCAGTGAAGCTCATTGATGCTGAATTAACACAGAAACGCTCCCCTGTTGGCTGTGGGCCATCCGGGAATACATGCCCGAGATGCGCGTCACAGTTACCACAGCGGATTTCAGTGCGCTGCATACCGTGCGACATGTCACTCAGATAGCGGATCGCGTCATCGCTCACCGGCTCATAAAAGCTCGGCCAGCCACAGCCAGAATCATACTTTGTCTGCGAATTGAACAGCGGTGCATCACACACCAGACAGTGATAGACGCCGTCTCGCTTATTGTGCAGCAAACGCCCGGTAAATGGCGGTTCAGTACCGTGATTCTGCGTCACATAAAACTGCATTTCTGTGAGGTTTTTTTTCAGATCGTCGGGGTTACGTTGGTTCGACATATACTTACATCTCGCAGTAGAAACAGACAACTTTCGCCCAGATTCTAACAAAACATTAACACCACCGCGTGCACTTTTGTTCTAAACTTATGTGTCGCGAAAAGGCGGTCAGGCAATTGTGATCTGCTTCACATTTTTATCCTGAGAGGCCTTTAAAATTCCGGGCGCAGCCCCCATGTGGTTGCTAGCTCAAAGGGAAAGTGAGGCGAGTCAGTCGCACAAACGTTAGTCACAGGATTGATTTGTCGCAATGATTGACACGATTCCGCTTGACGCTGCGTAAGGTTTTTGTAATTTTACAGGCAACCTTTTATTCACTAACAAATAGCTGGTGGAATATATGACTATCAAAGTAGGTATCAACGGTTTTGGCCGTATTGGCCGTATTGTTTTCCGTGCTGCTCAGAAACGTTCTGACATCGAAATCGTTGGTATCAACGATCTCCTGGACGCTGAATACATGGCGTACATGCTGAAGTACGACTCAACTCACGGTCGTTTCGACGGCACCGTTGAAGTGAAAGACGGCCACCTGGTTGTTAACGGCAAAACCATCCGCGTTACTGCTGAAAAAGACCCAGCTAACCTGAAATGGAACGAAATCGGTGTTGACGTTGTTGCTGAAGCAACCGGTATCTTCCTGACCGACGAAACTGCACGTAAACACATCACTGCGGGTGCGAAGAAAGTTGTTCTGACTGGTCCTTCCAAAGACAACACCCCAATGTTCGTTCGTGGTGCAAACTTCGAAACTTATGCTGGCCAGGACATCGTTTCTAACGCATCCTGCACCACCAACTGCCTGGCACCGCTGGCTAAAGTTATCAACGACAACTTCGGCATCATCGAAGGTCTGATGACTACCGTTCACGCGACCACCGCTACTCAGAAAACCGTTGACGGCCCGTCTCACAAAGACTGGCGTGGCGGCCGTGGCGCGGCTCAGAACATCATCCCATCCTCTACCGGTGCTGCTAAAGCAGTAGGTAAAGTACTGCCAGAACTGAATGGCAAACTGACTGGTATGGCGTTCCGCGTTCCAACTCCTAACGTATCCGTTGTTGACCTGACCGTTCGTCTGGAAAAAGCTGCTTCTTATGAAGAAATTAAGAAAGCAATCAAAGCTGCTTCCGAAGGCGCAATGAAAGGCGTTCTGGGCTACACCGAAGACGACGTTGTTTCTACCGATTTCAACGGCGAAATTTGCACTTCCGTGTTCGATGCTAAAGCTGGTATCGCACTGAACGACAACTTCGTTAAACTGGTTTCCTGGTACGACAACGAAACTGGCTACTCTAACAAAGTACTGGACCTGATCGCTCACATCTCCAAATAAGTTGAGATGAGATTCTGATCCAAAAAGGCGACTTCGGTCGCCTTTTTTATTTTCTAAGACAGAGGATTGCTTAATGATTAATAAAATTTTTGCACTTCCGGTAGTCGAACAACTTACCCCTGTGCTCTCCCTCCGTCAGATTGACGGTGCCGATATTATCGTCGTTGACCATCCACGCGTAAAAGCCTCCGTGGCCCTGAATGGCGCTCACCTGCTCTCCTGGAAACCAGAAGGTGAAAAGGAAGGTCTGTGGTTGAGTAATGCCACCTCCTTCAAAAAAGGTGCAGCAATCCGCGGTGGTGTACCGATCTGCTGGCCGTGGTTCGGCCCGGCAGCACAACAGGGTCTGCCTGCTCACGGGTTTGCCCGTAACCAGCAGTGGACGCTGAAAGCACATAATGAAGACGATCACAACGTGGTGCTGACCTTCGAGCTTCAGGCCAATGATGACACCCGTAAACTCTGGCCGCACGATTTCACCCTGTATGCCCGCTTCAAGCTGGGCAAGACCTGTGAAATTGAACTGGAAGCGCACGGTGAGTTTGAAACCACGTCTGCCCTGCACACCTATTTCAACGTGGGTGATATCAACGCGGTAAAAGTGAGCGGTCTTGGTGATACCTTTATCGACAAAGTGGATAACGCAAAAGAAGGGAAACTGAGCGACGGCGTACAGACCTTCCCTGACCGCACCGACCGCGTTTATCTGCACCCGGAAGCGTGCAGCGTGATCCACGACAGTGCCCTGAACCGTGGTATCGAAGTGGTTCACCATCACCACAGCAACGTGGTGGGCTGGAACCCTGGCCCTGCGCTCTCCATCAGCATGGCTGACGTCCCAGATGACGGTTACAAGACGTTTGTCTGTGTGGAAACCGCGTGTGTCAGTACACCGCAGAAAGCGAGCGCTGAGAAGCCGTCTCGCTTAGGACAGACGATTAGCATTGTTAAACGCTGATCGCATTTCCCTCTCCCGTTTTGGGTGAGAGGAAAAGAACTGCGCAACCAGGCACCAACATAAAGCAAACGGGGCGTAAACGCCCCGTTATGATGCACGGATTGCACTACAAGAGTGCGCAATCAGAATTTGTAGGTCACACCCACTGAGAAGATCCCCGACCAGGACTTATCGACCATCGGGCTATCTTTTACTTCATCACTCACGCGAACATAACGACCTGTGCCGTATACGCTCCAGTCGGTGAGGAAGTTGTAGCTTGCGGTCAACTCCAGGTACGGATCCCAGCTATCATCGGCGCTATAGCTTTTCAGACCACTGCGGCGGGATTCGTTTTTAGACACGCCATAATAGTAGTCGTTGTAGTTCTCACTGCTGTACTGCACACCGATACCTGGCGTCAGGGTCACCGCACCATTGGTATAGCGATAGAGCCAGGCCAGATCCCAGATAAAACCGTTGCTGTTATCCAGAGTATCGCCCGCCAGCGCGGTACGCAGGAAGCCATACTGGGTGTTATGAACGTAAGAGAGCCCTGCCATCATCGAGCTTTTACGCTTGTCGAGCTGGCGAAGCGCGTGGTTATCACTGTCACCTGGCTTGAAGTGCATCGGATCGTAATAGGCCATGATGGAGAGCTTATCGGCCGTATCGTTCCACAGATAGTAGCCGCCACCCAGACCGCGGAACCAGAAGTTATCGCCTTCATAGGTGACAACCGGAACGGCATAGACATCACGGTCATACTGTTTGTACGGGCTGTTAATGACGCCAACACCCGCACCAGCAGTCCACTGACTCTCCGCCTGTGCGGTGCTCATTGCGGTAGCGGCAAGTACGCCCAATGCCAGAAGTTTGAGTTTGGTCACAATCCATTCTTTCCTGTAGTCAAATAATCAGCGGGTGAAGTGTAACCGCCATTTCCGTACATCCCAAAACTTTTTGCCCACTAATGGCTTTACTTAACCTGTTATTTTTAACTTTTCAGATGACAGGCTGCTTTCATTTATGTGACTACTGAATAAAAAACGTACTTTCACGCTATAACGGCAGTGGAAATTTTTGGATGAGTTATTGATATGTCATTGAAATTAGAATTTATCTGCATGCAAGTTTTGCAAATGCCATCTACGCTTTAATTTAAGAAGAGTTTTTCTGGACACCCTGCGGTTCTTAGCGCCAGACCTGGCACACAGGTTGCTGCTCTGGCAGTGAGGTGTGAGAAATTCTCTTCCGGGAGCCTCCACTACTCATACGAACGGCTCTTATCCTGTGCTAAAAAACGAAAGGACGGCATGCCATGAATATATTCGATCACTATCGCCAGCGCTATGAAGCTGCCAAGGACGAAGAGTTCACACTGCAGGAGTTTCTTACCATTTGTCGGCAAGATCGCAGTGCCTATGCCAATGCGGCAGAACGGCTATTGATGGCTATTGGTGAGCCAAACATGGTTGATACTGCCCTGGAGCCACGGCTCTCCCGTCTCTTTTCGAATCGGGTCGTCGCCCGATACCCGGCGTTTGAAGAGTTCTATGGTATGGAAGATGCCATTGAACAGATTGTCTCCTATCTGAAGCACGCAGCTCAGGGTCTGGAAGAGAAGAAACAGATCCTCTATTTACTGGGGCCTGTGGGTGGGGGTAAATCATCGCTGGCTGAACGACTGAAATCACTGATGCAGCGTGTGCCCATCTATGTGCTGAGTGCAAACGGTGAGCGCAGCCCGGTGAATGACCACCCGCTGTGCCTGTTTAATCCGCAGGAAGATGCGCAGATTCTGGATAAAGAGTTTGGTATCCCACACCGCTATCTCGGCACCATCATGTCGCCGTGGGCCGCGAAACGTCTGTATGAATTTGGTGGGGATATCACCAAATTCCGCGTCGTCAAAGTGTGGCCGTCCATCCTGGAACAGATCGCCATCGCCAAAACAGAGCCGGGTGATGAGAACAACCAGGATATTTCGGCCCTGGTCGGTAAAGTCGATATCCGTAAGCTGGAACACTTCGCGCAAAACGACCCGGATGCCTACGGCTATTCCGGTGCGCTGTGCCGGGCGAACCAGGGGATTATGGAATTCGTTGAGATGTTTAAAGCACCGATTAAAGTGCTGCATCCGCTGCTGACCGCGACCCAGGAAGGGAACTACAACGGGACAGAAGGTATTTCCGCCCTGCCGTTTAACGGGATTATCCTCGCCCACTCGAACGAATCGGAATGGGTTCAGTTCCGTAACAACAAAAATAACGAGGCCTTCCTTGACCGTGTATACATTGTCAAAGTGCCTTATTGCCTGCGGATCTCCGAAGAGATCAAAATTTACGAGAAGCTGCTTAACCATAGTGAGCTGGTGCATGCGCCTTGCGCCCCGGGCACGCTGGAAACACTGTCGCGCTTCTCCATTCTGTCGCGCCTGAAAGAGCCGGAAAACTCCAGCATCTACTCAAAAATGCGCGTGTATGACGGTGAAAGCCTGAAAGATACCGACCCGAAAGCGAAGTCTTACCAGGAGTACCGCGACTACGCCGGTGTTGACGAGGGGATGAACGGTCTGTCCACGCGTTTCGCGTTTAAGATCCTCTCCCGGGTCTTTAACTTCGACCATGCGGAAGTGGCGGCTAACCCGGTTCACCTGTTCTATGTACTGGAACAGCAGATCGAACGTGAACAGTTCCCACAAGAGCTGGCTGAACGTTACCTTGAGTTCCTGAAAGGCTATCTGATCCCGAAATATGCCGAGTTTATTGGCAAAGAGATCCAGACCGCCTACCTGGAATCCTATTCGGAATACGGACAGAACATTTTCGACCGTTACGTCACGTATGCTGACTTCTGGATCCAGGATCAGGAGTACCGCGACCCGGATACCGGCCAGCTGTTTGACCGCGAATCCCTGAACGCTGAACTGGAGAAAATTGAGAAGCCTGCCGGGATCAGCAACCCGAAAGACTTCCGTAATGAGATTGTGAACTTCGTGCTGCGTGCCAGAGCACACAACAGTGGACGGAACCCGAACTGGACGAGCTACGAAAAACTGCGCACGGTTATTGAGAAGAAAATGTTCTCCAATACCGAAGAGCTGTTGCCGGTCATTTCGTTTAACGCCAAAACCTCAACCGACGAGCAGAAAAAGCACGACGATTTTGTCGACCGTATGATGGAGAAAGGCTATACCCGCAAACAGGTTCGCCTGCTCTGCGAATGGTATCTGCGTGTACGTAAATCGTCTTAACACAAGTGCCCGGTAGCGCTAGCGCTACCGGGCCGACAAAAATGTCCGGCACTTACGGACACTGCTCGTTGGCAAATGCAGTACGGGGGGTATATGACCTGGTTTATTGACCGGCGTCTTAACGGCAAAAACAAGAGCACGGTAAATCGCCAGCGCTTCTTGCGTCGTTATAAAGCGCAAATTAAACAGTCGATCTCCGAAGCCATCAACAAACGCTCGGTGACCGACGTCGACAGCGGCGAATCTGTCTCCATCCCCACAGATGACATCAGCGAACCGATGTTTCATCAGGGGCGTGGCGGCCTGCGCCATCGCGTACACCCAGGTAATGACCACTTCGTTCAGAACGACAGAATCGAGCGTCCACAAGGCGGTGGCGGTGGTTCAGGAAGCGGTCAGGGACAGGCCAGCCAGGACGGTGAAGGTCAGGATGAGTTTGTCTTCCAGATCTCAAAAGATGAATATCTCGACCTGCTCTTTGAAGATCTGGCGTTGCCAAATCTGAAAAAGAACCAGCACCGTCAGCTTAACGAGTACAAAACCCATCGTGCGGGTTATACCGCGAACGGTGTACCTGCCAATATCAGCGTTGTGCGTTCGCTACAAAACTCACTGGCTCGACGCACAGCAATGACGGCAGGTAAACGGCGTGAACTGCGCGAGCTGGAAAGCAGTCTGAAAGTCGTGGAAAACACCGAGCCGGCACAACTGCTGGAAGAGGAGCGCCTGCGTAAAGAGATTGCCGAGCTACGGGCGAAGATCGATCGGGTACCTTTTATCGACACCTTCGACCTGCGCTATAAGAACTACGAAAAACGTCCTGAGCCATCCAGCCAGGCGGTGATGTTCTGCCTGATGGACGTTTCGGGTTCGATGGATCAGGCCACCAAGGACATGGCGAAGCGTTTTTATATTCTGCTCTACCTGTTCCTGAGCAGAACCTATAAGAACGTGGAAGTGGTCTACATTCGCCACCATACTCAGGCAAAAGAGGTCGATGAGCATGAGTTCTTCTACTCGCAAGAGACCGGTGGCACCATCGTGTCGAGCGCCCTGAAGCTGATGGATGAAGTGGTCAAAGATCGCTACGACCCGGCGCAATGGAATATCTACGCTGCGCAGGCATCCGATGGCGATAACTGGGCGGACGACTCGCCGTTGTGTCACGAAATTCTGGCGAAGAAAATTCTGCCAGTAGTACGTTACTACAGCTACATCGAGATTACGCGGCGTGCGCATCAGACGCTGTGGCGCGAATATGAACATCTGCAATCCATGTTCGATAACTTTGCGATGCAGCACATTCGCGACCAGGATGATATCTATCCGGTGTTCCGTGAACTGTTCCATAAACAAAGTTCGACAACAACAAGTTAATCAATATAAATCAGCCAGTTAAGATACTTTTACTGGCTGATTTATCATTCATTTATTTCTTCATTTTTGCCCTGTTTTTCATTAAATCCGTTTTAATTTTTGGGAATGTTTTTTGTAGGTTGCAATTGCAATACCTTTCAGGACTTGCACTTTTTTCAAGCTAATTTCATACCCGTCGTATTTTTAAGAAAGAAATATGTTTGCCGCCATCGAACCGCTGAGCCCATTTACGCGATAAATTTCAACACGAACACCGGGTCTTAACGATTGGTCTTCGCTGTTATTTAATCCGGAGATATGTAGAAAAACATCTTTTTGGCCAATTGCCATTTCTTGTTATCGGGTTCCCGGCATCGGCTCACATTAACACTGACCCTCAGGGGTGTTGTAACGCAAAAAGGTTATTCATTTTCAATAAAAAATTCGGCGGACAACCCTATCCTTCTGTTCTGATTGAGTATGGGACCTCTATGCGCATAGCCACTTTATTACTTTTCATGGTATTGACAACTTACAATGTCACTTACTATACGGTATTGATACACAAGGATATTTACAGCCTGGCATGGGCACCAAACGTGTTTTTGATCAGCTGGCTACTGCTCTTAGCAGAATCTAAACACTCTCTTAAGTCCAGGCTAGTAAGCGCATTTTCAGTCTGCATCATCGCCCTCCCAGGAGGAAACCTCTTCTTTTCATGGATATTTACTCGCACCTTATCAGGAATTGATGGTTACCTTGTTAATGACATTTTATTTGTCACTATAAGTTTTGGCACGCTCCTTATTCTTAAGAATCTCAATCAAGACTCATTAACTAGCGTAAAGACCCATACGCAATATCTGTTGACCTATATTAAGTTAATTTCAGCCGGTATCTCGGTTACATTTTTGAGTGCAATTCCCGCCGGAGTCATTGGCCAGCTATCAGGAAAAGAGTTACAACAGCTATTCCTGGGAGGACTATTGGCATTTTTCTTGTATGGTGTTCCTGTCTTTTTTTCGTGGATGAACCGCTTTAATTTTCATTTGCGTTTGTATCAGGGACAAGCCATTCTTTCAACACTAATGGTTTTAAGTGTATTTATTTTACCCGATATCAGTACCAATACCTTCAACTGGTTCCTGTGGGGAGGTATGTTTTTGACCCTTCTCTGGCGTTCAGCATGGTGTCAGGTTATTGTTTTTGGTCTGTGGGGCCCGTTAATCACACAGGAATTTGCACTTAAAGATAAATCACTAACGGATTACGGTTCGATGCTGTTAGTTATTATATCGACCCAGATTCTATGGCTATTGTTCTTGCATGGTGATTTATTATACGAGAGTCTAAAAAGGAAAATAGAGAAACAAGATAAGGCACTGAATACTGACCCCCTTACTGATTGTTTAAACCGCCGTGGTTTTTTTAACATGTGCAACGCCTTGTTGCAGAAGGGGCAAGAGTTAAGTATAGGAATACTGGACATTAATCGATTTAAAGCGATTAATGATAGTCTGGGACATGAAGCGGGTGACGTAGTCCTCCAGATTGTAGCGAACAGACTGGCCGGGTGTATGGAAGGAAAGGAACGAATATCACGCATAGGAGGAGATGAATTTGCATTTGTAGTATCCGGCAGCGAAGCGTTAATGCGTCAAAAATGTCAACTTTTTTTCTCCCAACTTAGTGAACGTCCAATCATTATTTCAGGTCAGATCCTTTATATTGGAGTCTCTTTGGGATATAGCTGCTCACCTCGTGATGGTATATTATCTGAACATTTACTTCATCGCGCGGATATTGCTATGTACATAGCGAAGCGTCAGAGGTTGCAGGAAAGCGTAACTTATGAACCGTCAATGAATATTACAACAACGGAGGTTTCTGGCACAGCATTTTCCCCCATATCCCGGCAAGTGTAATACCTGAGTGCTACGCTTTTTTCCAGCCCGTTTATAATGTACAAGAAAAACGGATGCACTCAAACACTTATACGACATTCTCAGATAAGCACAAGCGAACTTGTAACCTGGGCTGAACAAAGTGGAAGACTTGATCAGATGTTTGAGCATATGTTGACACTGTCACTCCCGGTTATCAGGAAGTTAGCCCTTCCCGTATCCCTGAATGTTTCACCAACACCTGGGATGGCTTATGTTCAATGGTTGAAAAAGAAAAATAAAGATATTTTCAACCATATTAAAAGGAAGGCTGCAGTGGAAACAGTCATGCTATTGCACACTGTCATTTTCAATGTGAAATCGATGTAATATACGGTGAGCAATTGGGGCCAAAACAACACCCAATGTAGTCATAAAAACCAGACTGGTAAACATACCATATATAGCAAAAAATATTTTTCCTGATATACCCTGCGGTACAATGTAAGGACCAATTCCATTGGCTATAAATGCACTATTCAATGCTGCATCATGCCATTTTATGCTATTATCAAAAATCATATGTCCAACAGTTCCTATTATCAACGTAATGATAATCAAGAGACTTGCAATGCCAAAATGTGACAGCATGCGTTTTAAAAATGCACAAAATGGGATTAATGGCATATCTTTCGACTCATACATTTTATAAATCTCCTTAGATTGCATAGAAAAAATACAACCACAAAAAAACAATAAGCCACTTAACAATCAGTAACTTAAGAAATTACAGTGCGGACATTATCGAACAATAATGGTCATTTTATCGCCCCAAATCATGCCCCCAGCACGATTTTGCCCCCAAATTTTCTTTCACTGTAGCCCTTACATCTTCCAAATTCAATTTGATTACTTATCCATTGACCATATCTCCGATCCTATCGACTGTATACACACAGTAAAAAGGGATTGTTTTATGGCAAATAAAAAATAATCGAATGCAGGCGCGATACCGGAGTTAACTCACTTTGCGATCAGTTACTGCGCGCGAGTGAAATAGAGATGTGCTACTGTAAACATCTGATGTCATTTGCTACAGGTCATTCACGCATGTCTGAAGAAATAAAAGGCACTACCACCCACCGGCAATTAATTTCGCTTTTATCTGACCAGGGGGCAAAATACCGCGTTGTGGAGCACGAGGCCGTAGGGAAATGCGAGGCGGTGAGTGAAATTCGCGGTACCGATCTGGGGCAAGGTGCAAAAGCACTGGTGTGCAAAGTGAAGGGAAATGGCGTAAAAAAACACGTTCTGGCGATCCTCGCCGCCGATCAACAGGCCGATTTAAACCAGCTTGCCAGCCATTTCGGTGGGCTCAAAGCCTCTCTCGCAAGCCCGGCTGAAGTTGATACCCTGACCGCCTGCGTCTTTGGTGCTATTCCACCGTTTAGCTTCCACCCTGATCTCACGCTGGTTGCCGACCCGCTGCTGTTTGAGCGCTTTGACGAAATTGCGTTTAACGCCGGTCTGCTGGAAAAATCCGTCATTATGGACACCCAGGATTATCTGCGTATTGCTCGTCCTGAACTGGTGATGTTCCGTAAAGGGTAGCGCTGATGGCTGGCGCGACTGTCAGCCGTTTTTTTCCAGAAAAAGAATCGATGCCACGAGAATAACGGCAATAGCGAAAAACGATGAGGAGATAATCAGCGTTTCAACAAACATTTGATCGTTCATGATGTAACCCCTTTTGCCCCGTTTAGCCTTTTTTACCCCCGCATAATGACAGTGAAATGACAGCTTCAGGTCAGCCAGATGAATATTGCTGGCGTTGACGGGCCACTAAAAATGTCGCCGACTCATGCATGAACAGATGAGTCGGGTGCTCAGGTAACCCCCCAAAAAATAGCGTTTTTTTTATAAAAATCTGTTTGCTTGCGCGTAAAGTAGGTAGGCTTACTTTTTTTGGCAAGGACTCCTCATGCTTGACCCGACTCTGCTCATCCTTCTGGCACTGGCCGCACTCGGCTTTATCAGCCATAACACCACCGTCGCCATCTCTATTCTGGTGCTCATCATTGTGCGCGTGACCCCGTTAAACAACCTCTTCCCGTGGATAGAAAAACAAGGCCTCACCATCGGGATTATTATTTTGACCATTGGGGTAATGGCCCCTATTGCCAGCGGAACCCTCCCGGCCTCGACGCTGCTGCACTCGTTCGTGAACTGGAAATCACTGATCGCTATCGCAGTGGGTATTTTTGTATCGTGGCTGGGCGGACGCGGCGTCACGCTGATGAGCAGCCAGCCCTCGCTGGTGGCTGGCCTGCTGGTGGGAACCGTGCTCGGCGTGGCGCTTTTTCGCGGCGTGCCGGTTGGCCCGCTGATTGCCGCCGGGCTGGTCTCGCTGTTTATTGGGAAGTCGTAGTCAGGCTGGTGATATAGCGCGCTGGCGTCTGCCCTAACCCTTTCTTAAACATGGTGATAAACGCGGTGGTAGAGTCATACCCCAGTGACTGTGCCACCTGTTGTACTGACTTCCCGCCAATCAATAGCTGCAGGGCCACAATCAGCTGCAGCTGGTGTCGCCAGCGACGAAAGCTTAGCCCCGTCTCTTTCACCACCAGCCGCGCCAGATTGCGTTCGCTCATGGCAAAATGACTCGCCCACTGTCCCAGCGTCTGCCACGCAGCAGGCTCTTCTGCCATCTTCTCGCTCATCAGCCGAATTTTGGGATGAGGAGAGACAGGCAACTGTAAATGCTCCTGGCGCTGCAGCGGCAATTCATCAAAAAGGACATCGACCAGGCGTGATGTGGCGGCAAGTGGCAATTGCTCACGCGATTTATCTGCCAGAGACAAAATGAGCTCTCGCACCAGCGGCGATATTTTCAGCGTACAGCAACGTTCGGGCAAACCGACAGCACCGGGTTCGATAAACAAAAAGCAAAGCTGCGCACCCGGCGTGGCTTTATTGCTGTGTGGCATCTGCCCCGGGATCCACACCGCATACTGTGGCGGCACCATCAGCATGGCATTTTCCACTTCGCAGGTGATTGCACCACCCAGCGCCAGAATCAGCTGACCTTTGCGGTGCTGATGCCGGGGTATGTGCTGTTCTTGCGCCACTACGCGGATGCGAAACGCTACTGCCGCATCGTGCTGGCTATCGGGGTCGTAGCCATCCAGTCCCAGACCGATCATCAGGTTGTCCGATATTAGCGATAAACTGTCATTTTAGCCTGATTTCAACCGCTGTAAAAATCGGTATCGTGTGCGCTCGCTTGAACGTAAGAGAACACAATGACTACTGCTATTCGAACTTCAGGGAAGCAAGGCGCGTTGCTGATTGCAGGCATCCTGATGATTGCCACTACGCTGCGCGTAACTTTTACCGGAGCGGCCCCGCTGCTCGACACCATCCGTCAGGATTATGGCTTAAGTACCGCGCAAACCGGTCTGCTCACGACTCTGCCTCTGCTGGCTTTCGCACTTATCTCCCCGCTCGCTGCGGGTGTGGCCCGACGTATTGGCATGGAGCGTAGCCTGTTTATCGCCCTGCTGCTGATTTGCGTCGGGATTGGTATTCGTTCCCTGCCTTCTGCAACCCTTCTGTTCACGGGTACGGCGACGATCGGCTGCGGCATTGCGCTGGGAAATGTTCTGCTACCCGGGTTAATCAAACGAGACTTCCCGGGACAGGTCGCCAGACTTACAGGGGCATACTCCCTGACGATGGGCGCGTCTGCCGCGTTAGGCTCGGCGCTGATTGTTCCGCTGGCGCTGGGCTCTGCTGGCTGGCACGGTGCATTGCTGATGCTGATGGCCTTTCCGCTGGCAGCATTACTGCTCTGGCTACCACAGTGGCGTCAGACCCCTGTCGCCACGCTGACTGGCGCGGGTGCGCTACACAATCGCGCCATCTGGCGCTCTGCGCTTGCCTGGCAGGTGACGCTCTTTCTGGGCCTTAACTCGCTGATTTACTATGTCATCATCGGCTGGCTACCGGCTATTTTGCTCAGCCACGGCTACAGCGAAACACAGGCAGGCTCCATGCACGGCATGTTGCAGCTGGCTACTGCCGTGCCGGGCCTCGCCGTTCCGCTGCTCCTCCACCGGCTGAAAGATCAGCGGGGGATCGCCGGCGCTATGGCCCTGATGTGTGCAGCCAGTGCCGCGGGATTTTGGTTTGTGCCTGACATGGCCGTGGTGTGGACGCTGGTGATTGGTTTTGGGTCCGGGGCAACCATGATCCTCGGCCTGACGTTTATCGGTCTGCGCGCCAGCTCAGCTCATCAGGCTGCGGCACTGTCCGGTATGGCGCAGTCAATTGGTTATCTGCTGGCCGCCTGCGGGCCGCCGCTGATGGGGAAAATTCACGATACGGCCGGAGACTGGCGGATACCGCTTATAGCCTGTGCGCTGGCCTCCGTGGCGATGGCCGCTTGCGGCGTGCTTGCCGGGCGTAATCGGGAGATCACGCCCCGCTAAACACAATGGCAGACCCGGCGGTCTGCCTTTTTTATCCGCGCGCCGCGCGCAGCATCGCCTGCGCCAGCACCACAGGACGACCATCCAGCGCAGCACGCTCGTGCTGGAATAGTGTGATCACAAAGAACGGATGCGTAACCAGTTCTGCCGCGCGGACTTCTCCCTGCTCGTCCCAGCCTGTTACACGCATATCGCCCTTTTCAAGCTCCTGCGCAAATTCCGGTGACACGCCATAGTTGCAGTGATATCCCTCTTCAATTTCCGGCTTGCCATAGGCTTTCGCAATAAGCGTATTGCTGCGCAGTTCAATCGAATCGGTTTTTTCCACCAGCGAGCAGGTCAGCGGTGCGATAACCATCGTGCCTTCGGTGTCCGTTTCAGCATGTGCCGCATCGCTCCATCCCAGCACATTACGGGCGTACTCAATCAACGCATGCTGAAACCCGCCGCACGTGCCAAGGAAAGGAATGCTGTTTTCACGCGCATAACGTGCAGCAATAAATGCCGCCTCGGGGTTCTTGTACGGGCTTGCCGGAACCAGCCAGATTGCGTCGTAACCGACCAGATCTTCGGGGCTGGTCAGTTCCGTCGTGGCGAGCCAGTCGTAATCAGCGGTGAGTTCAAGTACAGCAGCAGCATCGTCAATGGCGAGTGGGATGGCCTGGTGCGCAATGACATTGGGGTTGTAATCGCCAACCAGCGCAATACGCAGCGTGGTTTTAACCGGAAGGTGTTCCATGAGGGGTCCTTATGCCAGAGTATTATCAGATAACATAAGGAACCTCAGACTACCGATCTTTTGCAATTATCACAATACCTTAAATTGGGAGGGTAAAGACAAAGTGATATAGTTAACGTGCTGAACGTATCGCCTGAGTTGAGGAGAAAACATGATTCAATGCAAACGCGTATATGAACAGGCCAGCCCTGAGGACGGTTACCGGGTTCTGGTCGACAGGCTGTGGCCACGTGGGGTGAAAAAAACCGATCTCATGTTCGACGAATGGTGTAAAACCCTGACGCCGTCCAGCGAGCTGCGTAAAGCCTTTCACAGCGACATGATTGATTTTACCGCCTTCAGCAAAGCCTATCAGGACGAACTGGCACAACATCAGGATGAGGGGTTGCGCCTGGCGCAGCGGGCAAACAAACAGACCGTAACGCTACTTTACGGCGCGAAAGATACCGAACAAAATCACGCCCTGGTGTTAGCCGACTGGCTGCGCCAGCTGTAATCAACTGATCATCAGCTCGTCAAGCGTTTGCGGTGCGTCATCCTGGGTGAGCGGCATCAGATGCTCTGCGCGAACAAATGCAAAGCCCTGTTGATTATCAAACGCGTAGACATCTCCCGTCACCAGCCACAATGCGCGGTCTGCCGTGGCGGGAAGTTGCGTCATTACGCCATTAACAGGGTTAACAAAACGCAGGCCAGGCTGGCACAGACCAAACAACTCCACAGATTTACCAATATTGCGACGGCCAGATGCCGTGCGGGCACCCACAATCATGGCCAGGCTACCCGGTTTAAGCTGAAACATACTTCTCTCGCGGTAAGTGCGCCAGTTACTGGCTAAGAAAAATCCTAAAGAGAAGTGTATCCCAATCACAGTACCCCTGTCACCTGGCGGGCTGAGGGTGATCGCGACGGTAGAGATCCCATTCATCAATCACTTCTCCCCCCGGTAATTTGCACTCAGTACGAACGCCCTGCGGACTTTGAACGGGGATCTGCACTCCCCCCTTCTCCAGACAGTAGACTGAAGCCGGGTTCGCCATGCCTATAATCTGCGGGGGTTTCGGGGCATCGGGGGGCGTTTTCGCCGTGGTACATGCGGTTAGTGGTAATGCCAGTGCCAGTAACAGATATCTCATCTTGTTGATCCTTTTAGAATTCCTGAAACGTAAAGGTAACGAGTCAACGATGAATTCTCCATTATTTCTTCATCTTAACTGCACTTTTCAACACTATAGTGCGCTTGTTCTCGTTATGACCAGAGAACATCATTCCGTAATCAAGATGTCTTTGCCCCGGTCTCAACAACGGGGCTTTTTTTTCTCCCCGCGTTTTCTTCCTGAATATAATCAAATTTTTATATTCATCAACAGCACATTACGCGCCGCTGGTCTCGCGATATATCAGAAAAAAGCAAAACCCGCTTTCTCACCAGGAATTAACCTCGTACACTCTACGGTATGGTGTAAACCCAAAACAGGTGATGGCATGAGAATAGGAATCCTCTTCCCGGTCGTTATTTTTATAACGGCGGTTGTTTTTTTGACATGGTTTTTTGTCGGTGGTTACGCGGCACCTGGGGCATAGATGAGAAAAACAACCCTCATTATGTTGCTTGTGGCTATCGTGGCGGTTGCTGGCACACAGTTTGGCTGGTGGTAACCCTGCGAAGTAAAAAGGCCGCCATCAGGCAGCCTTTTTCAACATATGGCAAACTTAGCTTTTGATTTTTCTGTAGATAAACAGAACAACCAGCGCACCAATCACCGCAACGGCAAAGCTGCCGAAGTTGAACCCATCGACCTTGCCAAAACCGAGTTGCGTACTGATCCAGCCGCCGACTACCGCGCCAACAATCCCCAGTACTACGGTGATGATAAACCCACCGCCATCTTTGCCTGGCATGATCCACTTCGCAAGGATCCCCGCAATCAGCCCAAAGATAATCCAGGATATAATTCCCATAGCTTTCCTCTCTGTATGGTTTTTGTCATTAAATCAACGACACGGACAAGGATAGCACAGGATGAGCGAAAGGAAATTTGCGACAGGCATCACAGATTAGACTACCCTGCCTACGGGCCTGACATTCATCTCTGATGATCCATCCTGACCTCCTCCCGGGGCTTAGACAATATCACCTTAATAAACTCGATGTAGGAGACTGGTTTCCCAAAATAATACCCCTGCAGCAGAGTGATCGCATTACGGTTGAGGTAATCCCGTTGTTCCTTCGTTTCAACCCCCTCGGCAACAATGTGTAAAGAGAGCTTTTTAGCCAGCTCAATAACACAGTCCAGCAGTATCGTTGAGTCTTTCTGCTCTGATACCCGGTTCACAAAGCTCTTATCAATTTTGATGTAATCAATGGCTAGCGCGTGAAGGCAGGATAGCCCGGAGTAGCCAGTACCAAAATCATCCAGGGCAATCACGAAGCCGGCTTGATGTAATGCATTAAGGTTTTCCACCAGGTGGGGATGTTCAAGCAACGGTTCTCGCTCGGTCACTTCGAGAACCAGTTTGACTTTTTTGCCATTGAACCCTTTTTCAAAAGCAGAGCAGTCGCTAATAAAGGACGGCGCATTAATATGCCTGGCGCTGATGTTTATCCCAATATGAAATCCATCCGGCAATTTAGGTAAAAGTGGCTTTAACTGACTAACCACTTTTGCCATCAGCCCTTTGGTCAGAGGAATAATTAAACCGCTACGCTCCGCAATCGGGATAAAAACATCTGGCGGAATAAAGCCAGATTTAGGGTGTTTCCATCTTGCCAGTACTTCAACACCATACAGTCCTCCGGTATCGCCATTCACGATTGGCTGGTAATAAGGAATAATTTCCCCTCTCAGAATGGCCTTACGCAGATCGTCTTCAAATGTGGTGCTTTTTCCCCTGTACCGGCGAATAAGAATCCCCCCGGCGACGGACAGCACGAAGATCAATAACACCAGGCTCCACCCCTGCTGCATCAGGCGCGACATACTAAAGAAAGCAGGAGTCTGCCATGCCATGCTGAAAGGGAAATGCGCTGATTGCGTCAGCGTGGCCGACCCCGTCGCCGGTGGATATGCACTTACGTCACCCTGGCGGGTAAGCATACGTTTACCGACGACCAGCGCCAGGCCTGCACTATCCGAAGCCCCCGCGATAACATCACGCAAATGTGCGTCGCTGACACTGACGATAACCCGCCCTTCAGGGATCGGCACCTGGAAAATGAGCACTGGCACCCCATTCACGAGCTGGTTGCCAGCTAGCAGCATCAGTTTTTCAGTGGGTAATGCTTCAGGATGAACAATCAATACTCCATTCCCCGGGAGAGAAGTGCAGATGATTTTATCCTGTTGCTGGATCATGATGGCGCGCAGATGGGGTTTTAGCGCAGCTTCCGTTCCCAATTCTTGCTGTCCGGTGCTGGAGCACCCTTCTGCCGCAACATCCTTCGCTTTTTTTGCCGCGCTCACGGCTTCAGCGAGAATATCATCTATTTTCAGGGTGCTGGTACTGGCGGTCCCGGCATTGTTCAACGTCGCCATATTCCACAGCTGCCAGTTGATGATCAGCATTCCGGCCAGAAAAAGCAGTAAGGCACTTAAGAAGGGAACCATAACGTTGCGCACGATTTTTCCTTAAAAGAAAAAACAAGCATTTAAGTCATGTTGAATTAGAAATTCAGACTAACTCAGCGTCATTTACCTCGATAAATAAATCTTAGCTGAGATTTATCTTAAAAACCTGGTACTCCGGTACTAACCGTGAGCCGTAATGTGAAATGCGCGGCGCGCTTGTCAGACTGGAGGAACTTACCTACCGTTATTATCAGGCTTGTACCTTCATCTGTCTGTGTTAGGATCGATGAAAACAGGGATCAGAGGAACAACAGGAAAATGAAGAAGATCATTGCCGTTGCTATCGTTTCAACGCTTCTGGTCATCCTGTCTCTTTATGTGGTTAATGCTGTTATCGTTGGGCAGCAGAAGAACAAACAGTTTGAAATCTCCCACACGCTTTTGCGTTATTCCGAAGAGGTATCTCAAAGTGTGGCGGGCACACTCAAAAGTATTACCACACAGGGATGCGATGAAACCAGTATTGATAGCTACAGAAAAATAAAACTCAGTAGCCTCTATTTTGGTGATGTTGGCTTTATTAAAAATGGGAAAATAGTCTGCACCGCCTTTTGGGGGAAACTGGAAACGCCTGTCGCACTTCCCGCTGCGCTACATAAAACACCAAATGGTTTTGTTTTAGCACAATTTCATCTGAAGGGCTTTTTCACAGGCAATGCGGCAATCTATAACAACGTGATTATTTTCACCTCCCGGTATGTTTACGATAAATTTTCCCCGATTACGGCAAACTATTCACTCACCGCCACCACAAAAGATTTCGACAGGACATTTTTCTCCATCGACCCTGAAAAAAAACAGAACTGGCTGCATTCAAGATTGTTTACGTTAGACATGACCCTATGCAGTACCAAATGGGATTTGTGTGTCATTGTAAAACATCATGATGCGGGGCTGGCTTCGTTATCAATCGTGGTATTTGTTCTTCTCTCAGCAATTCTGTATTTCATCTGGATATCGCTTACGCTGTTCTTCATTCGCCTCCATGAAGACCGTTTCTCGCTGGAGCGGGCGCTGGTCAATGCGGTGACGGCAAAGACCTTCAGCGTCAACTATCAGCCTGTTGTACGCATCCACGATAAAAAAATTGTAGGTGTTGAAGTTCTGTCGAGATGGCGTGATTATAACCACGCAGAAGTCTCTCCTGAACTCTTCATCCCATTAATTACAAAGCTGGGCATGTATAAAAAATACTATATCAATATTATTGAAAAATCCTTGTCAGAAGTCGCATCGCTTGCCGTTGAAAACCAGATGATGATTTCATTAAACGTTGGCAGAACGGAGATCGAAGATAAACAGTTTATCCACGTTTTGCGCCGTGAATGCTCGCTTAATAACATTCCCTTGTCATTGATTAAAGTCGAGCTATCTGAGAAAGCAGTGGCCAGCGCGGATATTCTTGAAGAGTTCTGCCTGGAGCTAAAATCTATTGGTGTCAAAATATCAATAGATGATTTTGGTGTCCAGAACTCTAATCTGGCCAGGCTTTCGAACCTGGAATACGATGAAATCAAAATCGATAAATCACTGGTCGATGGTATCAGTGAACACTATAAACAGGACATCTTCGTCATTTTTAGTGATGCTCTTGTCAAACTGAATAAAACACTTGTTTTTGAAGGTGTGGAGAATGAAGTACAATACAATTTTATCGCCAACAGATACCCCAATGCCCTGATTCAGGGCTGGTATTTTTCAAAATCGCTGACCTGCAGTGAGCTGGCGCAGCAGCTCGAAGGTTCTGCCCGTTGACCTCACGGTCACCGGGCTGCCATTGACGCTATATTGTCCGATGGTAACGTATGTATGAATGGCTGCATTTTTTTAATGCAGACCGTTTCCATTTTTCTTCCAGGAAAATACAGTCGTCACAATCAGAGTGTAGATTGCTCTGAAACAGTCTCTTATATGGTCAAAAACGTGAAAATTTCTTTAGTGCTGCCCCTGATACTCTTTTTCCTGGTCTTTGTTTTCGCCCTGTTCATGGATAACCCCTCATCACATGCACTGCGGAAAAAATGCATGTGGTCTGATAACGTGATGTTGAGCTGTATGGCAAAACATCAGAACAAAGGGTTCTGAGGCAGATAACGCGGCGTATTCCGGGTTACTCGTTACCCCACTGGTTCAGGAAGTTCGCAATATCATCAATGCGACGCACAGGGATCCCTGCTTCATCAGCCATCTCTTGCTGCGCGTTTTCACTGATTTCCTCGTTATTCATTAAACGGGTGATCAGCAGCTGGAAATAGTACGCCAGAGGATCGCGCTCTGGTTCACTCACCGGCTCTGCGGCTTCCGTCGAATACTCATCAACGATGTCATAAAATTTAAGCGGGATTTCGTTGTTCATCAGTGGTCTCTTGTCTGCGCTTTAGTGGGTAACGCGCCCAGTATATCTGGATGGTCACCCTGAACCAAAATTTTGAGGCCGCTCGTGGTGAACCATCAACGGCTCAGCAGCGCTATCAATGCCGCCAGGGCCGGAATAGCCTGAACATACAGTATCTTCCGACTGGCCGTCATTGCGCCAAACACTCCGGCGATAAGCACACAAGCCAGGAAGAAGACGGTTACCTGAATACCATTTTCCCCAAGCCAGAGTCCCCAAAGTAAACCCGCAGCCAGAAAACCGTTGTACAGACCTTGATTAGCAGCCAGCACCCGGGTTTCACGTGCAAAATCAGCACTGAGATTAAATGCCTTGCGGCCCGTTTTTGTGTTCCACAGGAACATTTCCAGAACAAGAATGTAGATATGTATTAAAGCAACAACGGTAACAAGGGTAGTGGCTAACACGGCAGTCCTTAATGAATGAGGAAGAATGAAATGGAGTATAGGTATTCAGACGAAACAAGACGCAAAAACATTTCACGAGGCAATCGGTTAAAACCGTTCAAAATACATCGACACACGGTTGACCAACCTTGTTAAGGGCATTTATCAGCCGCGACCGGAGCTCAGCCAATGCCTTTTCTTTCTCTTCAAGCTGTTCAAGCTTGCGGTGAAGAGAGTATCCACGCCTGGGCACTCAAAATGATTCAAAACCGCGGAGCCAAACCATACTTCGGGGTTTTGATATTTGAGGCCCAGACCTTAATATCGTTTTGCAGTAGCAGAGTGAAATCGGAATTCAGGTGGTGCACCATATCATTGACGCTGTCAGCATCATTCACGGCAAAATGTTCAATCCTGTTTTGCCCTATCGTAATACATCGATACGTCGCAGGCACATTTTTGCCATTTACATTCAACGTTTGCTCACCCTCTCCGCAACTCCCTTCAGATATATAGGAAACCAGCATATTTGCTGAACGACGACCCGACTGAGAGAAACTTAACATGACAGGCATCCCTTCAGAAGTTTGCGTCATATCATAGAGAACGGCGTTTTTTGCATACCAGGTATTGTATTCCCGCTCCTGGAGTGCTGAATGTGAAGACGTAGAGAAAACCACCAGCGCAGCGAGTGTAATAGATTGAATATTCATAGGATGTTGTCTTTATTTGTTGTTGTACTCATTATTCAGATCGTGCTAAAAACAGCAACCACTTAAGATTATTCCTACTACTATTGGCAGTTCTGAAGTAATCTACGCTCCTCTCTAATACCCTCACATCACGAATATAAAAAGAATAAAAAAGTCATATTTTGCATTAATTTAAGGGATTTATTTCATGGAAAAAATAAAGATTAGCAATAACATCTCGATTTTTTATCAATTTTCGAGATCATCCTCTGTTTATCTTGCCAGTTTGTTTGATGCGAACACAGGGGACTATATCTCGTCGGTGATGTCGAACAACAAAGAGTCGCTGATTAAACAAGTTGAGGCCTATGCGCAGCTTGATGAAAACGAACAAGCTCAGCTACGGAAGCTCATTATTTAATGGGTAGAGTGTTGGCTTCTTTCACCGATTCATTTGGCAGCAGCTATTTTAATGTATTTATTCTTATCCATTAACTCTGCCCTATATTGGATAACGAATGACATAAACCCGGAACGGGTTGATTGAATTTTGGGGCGTGATCTTTTATAGCATAAAAAAAACGGGAGCCTTACGGCTCCCGTTCTCATTTAACCCAGAATCTGGATTACATATTCGCGATTATCGCGTCGCCAAACTCTGAACATTTCAGCAGCTTAGCGCCTTCCATCAGACGTTCAAAGTCATAAGTCACGGTCTTGGCAGCAATTGCGCCTTCCATGCCTTTAACAATCAGGTCAGCCGCTTCGAACCATTCCATATGACGCAGCATCATCTCTGCGGACAGGATGATAGAACCCGGGTTCACTTTGTCCTGGCCTGCATATTTTGGTGCAGTACCGTGGGTCGCTTCGAACAGTGCACACTCGTCACCGATGTTCGCGCCCGGGGCAATACCGATACCACCAACCTGTGCAGCCAGAGCATCGGAGATGTAGTCACCGTTCAGGTTCATACAGGCGATCACGTCGTATTCAGCAGGACGCAGCAGGATCTGCTGCAGGAACGCATCGGCGATCACATCTTTAATGATGATCTCTTTACCGGTGTTAGGGTTCTTGATCTTCTGCCACGGGCCACCGTCGATCAGCTCACCACCGAACTCTTCCGCCGCCAGCTGGTAACCCCAGTCTTTGAACGCGCCTTCGGTGAACTTCATGATGTTGCCTTTGTGAACCAGGGTCACAGAGTCACGGTCGTTGGTGATAGCGTATTCGATTGCTGCACGTACCAGACGTTTGGTGCCTTCTTCGGAGCACGGCTTGATGCCGATACCGCAATGCTCAGGGAAGCGAATTTTCTTCACGCCCATCTCTTCGCGCAGGAATTTAATCACTTTTTCTGCATCAGCAGAGTCTGCTTTCCATTCGATACCCGCGTAGATGTCTTCTGCGTTTTCGCGGAAGATAACCATGTCGGTCAGTTCAGGGTGCTTAACCGGGCTTGGGGTGCCCTGGTAGTAACGAACCGGACGCAGACACACGTACAGATCCAGCTCCTGCCGCAGCGCCACGTTCAGGGAACGAATACCGCCGCCAACTGGCGTGGTCAGAGGGCCTTTAATAGCAACACGGTAGTCGCGAATCAGGTCCAGCGTTTCAGCTGGCAGCCAAACGTCCTGGCCATAAACTTGAGTAGATTTTTCACCGGTGTAAATTTCCATCCAGGAAATTTTACGCTCGCCTTTGTAGGCTTTCTCAACAGCGGCATCAACCACTTTCAGCATTGCCGGGGTAACGTCTACACCGATACCGTCACCTTCAATGAACGGGATAATCGGGTTGTGAGGAACGTTAATCTTGCCGTTTTGCAGGGTGATCTTTTTACCTTCCGCCGGAACAACTACTTTGCTTTCCATTAACCTCTCCTTCGAGCGCTTCTGGTTGTTACTGATCTTATGTTAATAAATTGTAATGAGCCTTTCGATAGTACCTGATTGTCCGACGCCATGAAAGGTCTTCGTTATTAGGCTATAATGCGGCAATTGATAGAGCCTGAAAATACCATGAAGAAAACTTCTTTTAGAAATCACCGGGTTGAGCGATTCAGCTCGCGACAAGCTACCAAAAGATCGCCGGAAAACCAGCCAAAGCGGGTTATTTTGTTCAATAAACCCTACGATGTTTTGCCGCAGTTTACCGATGAAGCCGGGCGCAGCACGCTGAAGGATTACATTCCTGTTCAGGGAGTATACGCAGCCGGCCGTCTGGATCGGGACAGCGAAGGGCTGCTGGTGTTAACGAACGATGGCGCGTTACAGGCGAAGCTCACCCAGCCAGGCAAACGCACCGGGAAAATCTACTTCGTACAGGTTGAAGGCGAACCTGATGAGGAGACACTGGCGAAATTACGTCATGGCGTAACCTTAAACGATGGTCCAACCTTACCTGCAGGTATCGAACGCGTTAGCGAGCCTGAATGGCTATGGCCGCGCAATCCCCCTATTCGCGAACGCAAATCGATTCCGACAAGCTGGCTCAAAATCACCCTTTACGAAGGCCGCAACCGTCAGGTTCGCCGGATGACCGCACACGTGGGCTTCCCCACTCTGCGGCTTATCCGCTATGCCACGGGCAGCTACACGCTGGATACCCTGGCTAACGGCGAATGGCGAGACGTTGCCCTTTAAGGAGTCACTATGTTTAAACCTCATGTCACCGTCGCCTGCGTGGTTCACGCGCAGGGTAAATTCCTGGTTGTGGAAGAGAGCATCAACGGTAAGGCGCTGTGGAACCAACCAGCCGGACATCTCGAAGAGAACGAAACGCTGCTGCAGGCCGCCACGCGCGAGCTGTGGGAAGAGACGGGTATCCACGCCCGGCCTCAACACTTCATTCGCCTGCACCAGTGGATTGCACCTGACCATACCCCCTTCCTGCGCTTTTTATTTGCCGTCGAGCTTAGCGAAACGTGCGCCACTGAGCCGCAGGATAACGATATCGATCGCTGCCTGTGGGTCACTGCCGAAGAGATCCTGAATGCGCCAAACCTGCGCTCGCCGCTGGTTGCCGAAAGCATCCGCTGCTGGCAGTCTGCCGGTCGCTTACCGCTTGATGTCATCGGAGAATTTAACTGGCCGTTTACAGAGGGTGTCAATGGTGGGGGGGCGTGATAGAATACGCCGCCTTGAAGTTCAATGTCGTGAGTATTCCATGTCAGATAACAGCCAGAAAAAAGTAATCGTCGGCATGTCCGGCGGTGTCGATTCCTCCGTTTCCGCCTACCTGTTGCAACAACAGGGTTATAAGGTTGAGGGCCTGTTCATGAAGAACTGGGAGGAAGATGATGGCGAGGAATACTGTACTGCCGCAGCGGATCTCGCCGATGCGCAGGCCGTGTGCGATAAGCTCGGTATTGAACTGCACACCGTTAACTTTGCCGCAGAATACTGGGACAACGTCTTCGAGCTTTTCCTCGAAGAGTACAAAGCAGGCCGTACTCCGAACCCGGATATTCTGTGCAACAAAGAGATCAAATTTAAAGCCTTCCTGGAATTCGCCGCTGAAGATCTGGGCGCAGATTACATTGCGACCGGTCACTACGTGCGTCGTGCGGATGTGAATGGCAAAAGCCAGCTACTGCGCGGTCTGGACGGCAACAAAGATCAGAGCTACTTCCTCTATACGCTGAGCCACGAACAAATTGCCCAGAGCCTGTTCCCGGTTGGCGAGCTGGAAAAGCCAGAGGTGCGTAAAATCGCCGAAGCGTTGGATCTGATCACCGCGAAGAAAAAAGACTCCACCGGTATCTGCTTTATCGGCGAGCGCAAATTCCGCGAATTCCTTGGTCGCTACCTGCCTGCACAGCCAGGTAAAATTGTCACCGTGGATGGCGACGAAATTGGTCAGCATCAGGGGCTGATGTACCACACCCTCGGCCAGCGCAAAGGTCTGGGCATTGGTGGTACCAAAGAAGGTAGCGAAGATCCGTGGTACGTTGTCGACAAAGATGTCGAAAACAATATTCTGATTGTCGCGCAGGGTCATGACCACCCGCGTCTGATGTCCGTTGGGCTAATTGCGCAACAGCTGCACTGGGTCGATCGCGAACCGGTAAAAGGCACCCTGCGCTGCACGGTAAAAACACGCTACCGTCAGACGGATATCCCCTGCACCGTCACCGCACTGGATGACGATCGCATTGAAGTGCATTTCGACGAGCCGGTTGCCGCCGTCACCCCGGGTCAGTCCGCTGTCTTCTACAGTGGCGAAGTCTGCCTGGGTGGTGGGATCATTGAACAGCGCCTGCCGCTGCCTGCTGTTTAACACGATTGCACACATAAAGGAGAGCGTGTGGCGAAGAACTATTATGACATCACCCTGGCGCTGGCGGGAATTTGCCAGTCTGCCCGTCTGGTGCAACAGCTGGCGCATCAGGGTCATTGCGACGCTGACGCGCTGCACGTTTCACTCAACAGCGTTATCGACCTCAACCCTGGCTCGACTCTGGGTGTCTTCGGTGGGAGTGAAACCAATCTTCGCCTCGGTCTTGAAACGTTGCTTGGCGTGCTCAACGCCAGTAGCCGTCAGGGGTTAAACGCGGAGCTGACCCGCTACACGTTAAGCCTGATGGTGCTGGAGCGTAAGCTGAGCGCAGCGAAAGGCGCGCTGGATACGCTCGGTGACCGCATTGCCGGTCTGCAGCGTCAGCTCGACCATTTTGATCTGCAGTCCGAAACGCTGCTGAGCGCAATGGCCGGTATTTATGTAGATGTAATTAGCCCGTTGGGGCCGCGTATTCAGGTTACCGGTTCCCCTGCCGTGCTGCAAAGTCCACAGGTCCAGGCGAAGGTTCGCGCCTCGCTGCTGGCAGGCATTCGCGCCGCAGTCCTGTGGCATCAGGTTGGCGGTGGCCGCCTGCAGTTAATGTTTTCTCGTAATCGCCTGACGACTCAGGCAAAACAAATTCTTGCTCATTGTTAACCTCCCGGAGTTGCGAATTATGGAATTATCCTCACTGACCGCCGTATCCCCTGTCGATGGACGCTACGGCGATAAAGTCAGCGCGCTGCGCGAGATCTTCAGCGAATATGGCCTGCTGAAGTTCCGTGTACAGGTAGAAGTACGCTGGCTGCAAAAGCTGGCCGCCCAGGCAGCAATCAAGGAAGTTCCTGCTTTTGACGCCCAGGCAAACGATTACCTTGATAAAATCGTTGCTGACTTTAATGAAGAAGATGCGGCACGCATTAAGACTATCGAGCGCACCACCAACCACGACGTGAAAGCGGTTGAATACTTCCTGAAAGAGAAAGTCGCGAGCGTTCCTGCGCTGCACGCGGTATCTGAATTCATTCACTTCGCCTGTACTTCAGAAGATATCAACAACCTGTCTCATGCGCTGATGCTCTCTACCGCGCGCAAAGACGTGGTGCTGCCATACTGGCGTAAAATCATTGATGCGGTGAAAGCATTGTCCGTGGAATACCGCGACATCCCTCTGCTTTCCCGTACTCACGGCCAGCCAGCGACCCCATCCACGATGGGTAAAGAGATGGCGAACGTGGCGTACCGTATGGAACGTCAGTATCGTCAGCTGGAGCAGGTTGAAATTCTGGGTAAAATCAACGGCGCGGTCGGTAACTATAACGCCCACATCGCCGCGTACCCGGAAGTGGACTGGCACCAGTTCAGCGAAGAGTTCGTGACCTCTCTGGGCATTCAGTGGAACCCTTACACCACCCAGATTGAGCCGCACGACTATATCGCAGAGCTGTTTGACTGCGTTGCACGCTTCAACACCATTCTGATCGACTTCGATCGTGACGTGTGGGGTTACATCGCGCTGAACCACTTCAAACAGAAAACCATCGCCGGTGAAATCGGCTCTTCTACCATGCCGCATAAAGTGAACCCAATTGACTTCGAAAACTCCGAAGGCAACCTGGGTATGGCGAACGCCGTGCTGCAGCATATGGCGAGCAAACTGCCGGTTTCCCGCTGGCAGCGCGACCTGACCGACTCCACCGTACTGCGTAACCTGGGCGTTGGCATTGGTTATGCGCTGATCGCGTACCAATCCACCCTGAAAGGTGTGAGCAAACTGGAAGTGAACCGTGACCGTCTGCTGGACGAACTGGATCACAACTGGGAAGTTCTGGCAGAGCCGATCCAGACCGTAATGCGTCGTTATGGCATCGAAAAACCGTACGAAAAACTGAAAGAGCTGACCCGCGGTAAGCGCGTTGACGCCGAAGGCATGAAACAGTTTATCGACGGTCTCGAACTGCCAGAAGAAGAGAAAACGCGCCTGAAAGCGATGACGCCAGCAAACTACATTGGCCGCGCAATGACGATGGTCGACGAGCTGAAGTAATTCCCCTCCCCCCTTTCCGCCCGGAAAGGGGGTTGCTTTTCCCCGGTTTACTCAATGTTTATCCCCACAACAACATAATCAGCGTTAAACTATTCATACCATTCATATAGGGAGAAAAGATGATGCGCGTACTGGTTGTTGAGGATAACGCATTGCTACGCCATCACCTGAAGGTTCAGCTTCAGGAGATGGGACATCAGGTAGACGATGCCGAAGATGCAAAAGAAGCCGACTATTATCTCAATGAACACATACCGGATATCGCCATCGTCGACTTAGGGTTACCTGATGAAGATGGCCTGTCGTTGATTCGTCGCTGGCGCAACCATGACGTCTCTCTTCCGGTGCTGGTGTTGACCGCCCGTGAAGGCTGGCAGGACAAAGTTGAAGTGCTGAGCGCGGGTGCGGATGATTACGTCACCAAACCATTCCACATTGAAGAAGTGGCCGCACGCATGCAGGCACTGTTGCGCCGCAACAGCGGGCTGGCTTCACAGGTTATCTCCATCCCACCTTTCCAGGTTGACCTCTCCCGTCGAGAGTTCTCGATTAACGATGAAGCGATCAAACTGACGGCGTTCGAATACACCATCATGGAAACGCTGATCCGCAACAGCGGTAAAGTGGTGAGCAAAGACTCCCTGATGCTCCAGCTTTACCCGGATGCCGAGCTGCGTGAAAGTCACACTATTGATGTGCTGATGGGTCGCCTGCGTAAGAAAATCCAGGCGCAGTATCCACAGGATGTGATCACGACCGTGCGTGGTCAGGGTTACCTGTTTGAATTACGCTAAATGAAACGGATTTTTCGCCACATTCTGCCCCTTTCGCTGCGGGTTCGCTTTTTACTGGCGACGGCCGCCGTTGTGCTGGTGCTGTCTCTCTCTTATGGCATGGTGGCACTGGTTGGCTACAGCGTCAGTTTTGATAAAACGACCTTTCGCCTGCTGCGTGGTGAAAGCAACCTGTTTTATACCCTGGCGAAGTGGGAAAATAACCACATCACCGTCGATATGCCGGAAAACCTGAACCAGCAAAGTCCGACGCTGGCGCTTATCTACGATGAAAAGGGAACGCTACTCTGGACACAGCGTAACGTTCCGTGGCTGGTAAAAAGCATCCAACCGGAATGGCTCAAAACCAACGGATTCCATGAAATTGAAGCCGATCTCAACACCACCAGCACACTGATACGTGAGGATCGCTCTCTCCAGCAAAAACTGAATGAGATCCGCGCTGATAACGCCGACATGGAGATGACGCACTCCGTCGCGATCAACATCTACCCGGCGACGATGGGCATGCCACAGTTGACTATCGTGGTGGTCGATACCATACCGGTCGAGCTTAAACGTTCTTACATGGTCTGGAACTGGTTCGTGTACGTTCTGGCCGCTAACCTGCTGCTGGTGATCCCGCTATTGTGGGTCGCAGCGTGGTGGAGTTTGCGTCCGATTGAATCGCTGGCGAAAGAGGTTCGCGAGCTGGAGGAACATCACCGCGAGAAGCTCAATCCGGAAACAACGCGCGAACTGACCAGTCTGGTACGTAACCTTAACCGTCTGCTGAAAAGCGAGCGCGAGCGCTATGATAAGTACCGCACTACCCTTACCGACCTTACTCACAGCCTGAAAACGCCCCTTGCAGTGATGCAAAGCACCCTGCGTTCAATGCGCAGTTCAAAGCTTAGCGTCGACGATGCAGAGCCGGTGATGCTGGAGCAAATCAGCCGTATCTCACAGCAAATTGGCTATTATCTGCACCGTGCCAGTATGCGTTCCGGTAGTGCCCTGTTAAGCTGTGAACTACATCCGGTGGCACCTTTACTGGATAGCCTCACCTCTGCGCTCAATAAGGTTTACCAGCGTAAAGGGGTGAATATCAGTCTCGATATCTCGCCGGAAATCAGCTTTGTCGGTGAAAAAAATGATTTCATGGAAGTGATGGGTAATCTGCTCGACAACGCCTGTAAATACTGTCTGGAGTTTGTGGAAGTCACCGCGCGTCAGACGGATAACGAGTTACATATTATCGTTGAGGATGATGGCCCCGGTATTCCGCACAACAAACGTGATGTCGTGTTCGATCGCGGTCAGCGCGCGGATACGTTGCGCCCCGGCCAGGGCGTTGGGTTATCCGTCGCCCGTGAGATTGTCGATCAATACGACGGTAACATAGACGCCGGTGAAAGCTTGCTGGGCGGAGCCAGAATGGAGGTCATTTTTGGTCGTCAGCAGCCCACATCGAACGATAGTTAACCCATTATGTGAAAAATGCGAGGATCTCGCACCCAGGCTCCTGAGCTTCCGTTATAATCCGACTCAGTAAGAGCCTGCGGAATAAAAAAGATGGATTATCACTTAACACTTAACTGGCCCGACTTTATTGAACGTTACTGGCAGAAACGCCCGGTCGTTCTGAAACGCGGATTCAGCAATTTTGTCGACCCTATCTCCCCTGATGAGCTGGCGGGTCTGGCAATGGAAAATGAAGTGGACAGCCGCCTGGTCAGCCACCAGGACGGGAAGTGGCAGGTCAGCCACGGTCCTTTCGAAAGCTACGATCACCTGGGTGAAAACAACTGGTCTTTACTGGTTCAGGCGGTCAACCACTGGCACGAACCAACCGCTGCCTTGATGCGCCCATTCCGCGCCCTGCCTGACTGGCGAATGGACGATCTGATGATCTCCTTCTCCGTGCCTGGCGGTGGCGTTGGCCCGCATCTGGATCAGTATGACGTGTTTATCATTCAGGGTACCGGACGCCGCCGCTGGCGCGTGGGTGAAAAAGTGCCGATGAAACAACACTGCCCGCATCCTGACCTGCTTCAGGTTGATCCGTTTGAAGGCATTATCGACGAAGAGCTGGAGCCGGGTGATATTCTCTATATTCCACCAGGCTTCCCGCATGAAGGCTATTCGCTGGAAAATTCCCTGAACTATTCTGTCGGGTTCCGCGCACCAAGCGGGCGAGAGATGATCAGTGGCTTTGCCGACTACGTTCTGCAACGCGAGCTGGGCAGCCATCGTTACAGCGATCCGGATGTGCCTGCCCGCGAGCACCCGGCAGACATTCTGCCAGAGGAGCTGGATAAGCTGCGCGGCATGATGCTGGATCTGATCAACGAACCTGAGCATTTCAGACAGTGGTTTGGTGAATTTGTCAGCCAGTCGCGCCACGAGCTGGACGTCGCGCCACCAGAGCCACCGTATCAGGCCGATGAGATTTATGATGCACTGCAGCAGGGCGATAAACTGATTCGTCTGGGCGGGTTACGCGTACTGCGTATTGGTGAGGACGTCTTCGTCAACGGCGAGAAGCTTGATTCTCCGCACCGTCCGGCGCTGGATGCCATCGCCAGCCATCTGACGTTGACTGCCGATATCTTTGGTGATGCGCTGGAAGATCCGTCATTCCTCGCCATGTTAGCCGCACTGGTGAACAGCGGGTACTGGTTCTTCGAGGACTAAATCACCTGATCTTGCCCGGTGGTGCTACGCCACCGGGCGTTTTATCATCGATTCGCCGTCAACTCTGCGATCCGCACAATCACCTTCACCGCTTTTTCCATCCCCTCCAGCGTCACGAACTCATGCTTGCCGTGGTAGTTATAACCGCCGGTAAACAGGTTCGGGCATGGCAGCCCCATAAACGACAGTTGCGAACCATCGGTGCCACCGCGAATAGGTTTCAGTAACGGTTCGATGTCGCAATCTCGCATCGCCTGCTGTGCGATATCGAGGATATGCGGGTGCTCCATCACTTTATCGCGCATATTGTAATAGCTGTCTTCGATAATCAGCTCAATGTAGCAATCCGGGTGCAGCCCCTTGCCGACCTTCTTCGCAATTTCCATCATCTTGCGCTTGCGCGCCTCAAAGGCTTTGCGATCAAAATCGCGCACGATGTAGTGCATCTGCGCACTGTCCACCGTGCCCTTGATGCTGGTCAGATGATAGAAACCTTCGTACCCTTCAGTCAGCTCCGGGCTCTCTTCTGCTGGCACTTCCGCATGAATGCGGGAAGCCAGCGACAGCGCGTTCACCATCACCCCTTTTGCAGAGCCAGGATGGACATTGTTTCCCACAATTTTGATGGTGACCGACGCCGCGTTGAAGTTTTCATACTCCAGCTCCCCCACACCACCACCGTCAACGGTATAGGCCCACTTCGCATCAAAGGCGTCAACGTCGAAGTGCTTCGCGCCCTTGCCTACCTCTTCATCCGGCGTAAACGCCACACGAATATCACCATGCGGAATATTTTTGCCTTTTAGCACCGCCAGTGCGGTCATGATCTCGGCAATACCCGCTTTATCATCAGCCCCCAGCAACGTTTTACCATCGGTGGTGATCAGCGTCTGGCCAAGCAACTGGTGCAGAACCGGGAACATCACCGGTGACAGCACTTCATCACCAATCCCCAGGGCAATGTCTCCACCGCGATAATTTTCAACAATCTGTGGGTTCACATGCTTACCGCTAAAATCCGGTGAGGTGTCAACATGAGAGATAAAGCCGATCGCCGGGATATCCCCGGAGACATTTGCCGGCAGCGTTCCCATCACAGTGCCTTTCTCGCTTAGCGTGACGTTGACCAGCCCTTGTGCTTCAAGCTGCTCTTTGAGCAGGTTTAATAACTTCCACTGGCCTTCGGTGCTCGGCACCTGTCGGACACCCGGTTTAGATTGGGTATCCAGCGAAACGTACTGTAAAAAACGCTCAAGTAATTTATCCATGCAGTCACCCTCACTTTTCGTGACAACATTATCAATAACCATCAAAACGCAAATATTGCGTCAGGTCACTTTTATCCCGCAAACGAGAACTTTTTACGTTTATATCTTTATGCGTTAATAAATGTAGCTTATAGATCAGTGACAAGGATTGGCGATTGCAGGGGATTGCCGTAGAATGTCCGCCCTCATTACGCGTCACCAGGGTGGTTACGGTTACACACAAACCCCGCTTCAGTCTGCTGCCTGAGGCGTTTATATGGGACAGCACAAAAATTGAATACACAACGCCGTTCACGTTCACCGCTGGTGCAACTGGAACGAATTTGTAAAAGTTTTGATGGTAAAGCAGTGATCTCCGATCTCAGCCTGACCATCAATGATGGTGAGTTTCTCACGCTACTTGGCCCTTCTGGCTGCGGTAAGACAACTGTACTGCGCCTTATCGCCGGGCTGGAAAACGTTGATAACGGCCTTATCCATCTTGAAAACCAGGACATTACCCAGGTTCCCGCCGAAAATCGCCACGTTAATACCGTCTTTCAAAGTTATGCGTTGTTCCCGCACATGACCGTGTTTGAGAACGTAGCGTTTGGCCTGCGGATGCAAAAAACACCGGCAAAAGACATTCCCGCGCGCGTTACCGAAGCACTGCGTATGGTTCAGCTGGAGGAGTTTGCTCAGCGTAACCCCCACCAGCTTTCCGGCGGCCAGCAACAGCGTGTGGCCATCGCGCGTGCAGTGGTCAATAAACCGCGCTTGCTGCTGCTGGATGAATCGCTTTCCGCACTGGATTACAAACTGCGCAAGCAGATGCAGAACGAACTGAAAGCCTTACAGCGCAAACTGGGTATCACCTTTGTCTTTGTCACCCACGATCAAGAAGAAGCGCTGACCATGTCAGACCGCATCGTCGTGATGCGTGACGGCAAAATCGAGCAGGACGGTACCCCGCGCGAAATCTATGAAGAGCCGAAAAACCTGTTTGTGGCGAGCTTCATTGGCGAAATCAATATCTTCAACGCTACAGTCATTGAACGTCTGGATGAAGAGCGCGTTCGAGCCCGTGTCGAAGGCCACGAGTGCAATATCACCGTTAACTTTGCCGTTGAAAAGGGGCAAAAGCTCAACGTTCTGCTGCGCCCGGAAGACCTGCGTGTTGATGAAATTCACGGCAGTGACGATGCCGACGGTCTTATCGGCTATATCCGCGAGCGGAACTATAAGGGGATGACGCTGGAGTCCGTCGTCGAACTGGAAAACGGTAAGATGGTTCTCGTCAGCGAATTCTTTAACGAAGATGACCCGGACTTTGACCACTCTCTTGATCAAAAAATGGTCATCAACTGGGTAGAAAGCTGGGAGGTTGTACTGGCTGATGAAGAACACAAGTAAATTCCAGAATGTGGTGATTGCCACTATCGTCGGTTGGCTTGTGTTGTTTGTCTTTTTACCCAACCTGATGATCATCGCGACCAGCTTCCTGACCCGCGACGATACCCGTTTCGTTCAGTTGGTCTTTACGCTGGAGAACTACTCGCGCCTGCTCGACCCGCTCTATTTTGACGTGCTCCTGCACTCGCTCAGTATGGCGCTGATAGCCACCGTTGCCTGTCTGGTGCTGGGTTATCCTTTCGCGTGGTTCCTCGCGCGTCTGCCGAAAAAGATACGCCCACTGCTGTTATTTTTACTGATTGTGCCTTTCTGGACCAACTCGTTAATCCGCATCTACGGCCTGAAAATCTTCCTCAGCACGAAGGGATATCTGAACGAGTTCCTGCTGTGGCTGGGGGTGATTGATACACCAATCCGCATCATGTTCACCCCGGGAGCGGTGATTATCGGTCTGGTCTATATTCTGCTGCCGTTTATGGTGATGCCGCTCTACTCCAGCATCGAAAAACTCGATAAGCCGCTGCTGGAAGCAGCGAAAGATCTGGGTGCCAGTAAATTGCAGACCTTTATTCGTATCGTGATCCCGCTGACCATGCCCGGCATTATCGCCGGTTGTCTGCTGGTGATGCTGCCCGCAATGGGTTTGTTCTACGTTTCTGACCTGATGGGCGGGGCAAAAAACCTGCTCATCGGTAACGTGATTAAGAGCCAGTTCCTGAACATCCGTGACTGGCCATTTGGCTCCGCCACCAGCATTACGCTGACGGTGGTGATGGGTCTGATGCTGCTGGTGTACTGGCGAGCCTCGCGCTTGCTGAACAAAAGGGTGGAACTCGAATGATCGGCCGACTGCTTCGCGGCGGTTTTATGGCCGCCATTTATGCATATCTCTATATCCCGATTATCATTTTGATCGTGAACTCGTTTAACAGCTCACGCTTTGGGATCAACTGGCAAGGGTTTACCACCAACTGGTACAGCCTGCTGATGAACAATGATAGCCTGCTGCAGGCCGCTCAACACTCGCTGACGATGGCGATTTTCTCCGCCACCTTTGCCACGCTGATCGGCTCACTCACCGCCGTGGCGTTGTATCGCTATCAATTTCGTGGCAAGCCGTTCGTCAGCGGCATGCTGTTTGTCGTGATGATGTCACCAGATATTGTGATGGCGATTTCCCTGCTGGTGCTATTTATGCTGCTGGGCGTACAGCTGGGATTCTGGTCGCTGCTGTTTTCCCACATCACGTTCTGCCTGCCGTTTGTCGTGGTAACCGTTTTCGCACGCCTGAAAGGGTTCGACGTGCGAATGCTGGAGGCGGCGAAAGATCTGGGGGCCAGCGAGATGACCATCCTGCGTAAAATCATCCTGCCGCTGGCGATGCCTGCGGTGGCTGCCGGGTGGTTGCTCAGCTTTACCCTGTCGATGGATGACGTCGTGGTCTCCTCTTTCGTGACCGGGCCAGGCTATGAGATTCTGCCACTGAAGATCTATTCAATGGTCAAAGTTGGCGTTTCGCCCGAGGTGAACGCGCTGGCGACGATTCTGCTGGTGTTATCGCTGGTTATGGTGGTTGCCAGCCAGGTTATTGCGCGTGACAAAACAAAATCTCTGGGGACTTTAAAATGAAAAAAATGCTTGCCGCTGCAGCACTGGTGCTCGGTATGGGTACTGCGCATGCTGATGACAGCAAAACGCTCTATTTCTACAACTGGACTGAGTATGTGCCGCCAGGCCTGCTGGAACAGTTCACAAAAGAGACGGGTATCAAGGTTATCTATTCCACCTACGAGTCGAATGAAACCATGTACGCCAAGCTCAAAACCTACAAAAACGGCGCGTATGATCTGGTGGTTCCCTCAACCTATTTCGTCGATAAAATGCGCAAAGAGGGCATGATCCAGAAGATCGACAAAACGAAGCTGACTAACTTCAGCAACCTCGATCCGGAGATGCTCAATAAACCGTTTGATCCGAATAATGACTACTCTATTCCGTATATCTGGGGCGCGACGGCTATTGGCATCAACAGTGACGCCATCGACCCTAAAACCGTCACCCGTTGGGCCGATCTGTGGAAACCGGAATACAAAAGTAGCCTGCTGCTCACTGACGACGCCCGCGAAGTGTTCCAGATTGCACTGCGTAAGCTGGGTTACTCTGGCAACACCACGGATCCAAAAGAAATTGAAGCGGCCTATTATGAGCTGAAAAAGCTGATGCCTAACGTGGCAGCTTTCAACTCCGATAACCCGGCAAACCCGTATATGGAAGGCGAAGTGAACCTGGGTATGGTGTGGAACGGCTCCGCGTATGTTGCACGCCAGGCCGGTACACCGCTGGAAGTCGTCTGGCCGAAAGAAGGTGGGATCTTCTGGATGGACAGCCTCTCTATTCCGTCAAATGCGAAAAATGTAGAGGGTGCGCTGAAGCTGATTAACTTCCTTCTGCGCCCGGATGTGGCGAAACAGGTTGCCGAGACTATTGGCTACCCAACGCCAAACCTGGCCGCGCGTAAGCTGCTCAGCCCGGCGGTCGCGAACGATAAATCGCTTTACCCGGATGCGCAAATCATCAGTAAAGGGGAGTGGCAGAACGACGTCGGTGATGCCAGTCGTCTTTACGAAGAGTATTACCAGAAGTTAAAAGCGGGCCGCTAAGCCGTGTCGCACACGTCCTCACGTCGCACAGGCGGCGTGAGGACCGATTAACTGGCTGCATTCTCCCCTGCCCAGATCGTTGCCACTCGCATGGCCCCGACAACATCCTCATCCGACAGACCCAATAGGTTACACATTCTGGTCGCCTCATCCCACTCCTGCTGTTCATAGTAGCGGCAAAGCGTAACGATGTCGGCTAACAGCCCTTCCTGATGGCACAACGCATTGCTCACACTCTGTGGCACGGCAATTTGCTTCATTAACTCAGTCATCGGCAGTTCAAGGATAGTATCGAGCAACGAGAACAGGCCGCACAGGAACGCATTTTCAGCCTGCGTCGGCTCCCCCATTTTCTCGGTGATCAGTTCACAAAATTTCCCTCGCATCATACTCAGAGGGTAAAGCTCGTTAACGGTATCATTACCCGCGCTGGCCAGCACCACGACCGCAACAAATCTTCTGAGCTGGTTCTCGCCGAGATACCTAAGCACTTCGCTTAGCGTTAACTTACTAAAATTACAGGCACTACAGTATTTAAATGCGGTATGTTTCATATACCGCATGATTTTATAGGACAAAGTGAGGTCTGTTTTAATCAGCGACTCGATAATCCGGAAATCGGGTTTGTTGCGTCCTATTTCCATCTGCAGACGAAAAATTGCGAGCTGGTTTTGCGATAACCGCTTATATTTTATGATCTCCGGGCGGCAGAAAAAGTAACCCTGAAACAGAGAAAAACCTGCATCGCGGTATTTTTTGAATTCCTCTTTAGTCTCAACTTTTTCAGCGAGATACTTAATATGTCCGGTCAGCTTTTTACGCTGTTGCAAATAATTTTCAATTTGCTCTAAGGTATTATTTCTGACATCGAATTTCAGTATGGAAATATAGGGTAAAAAAACATCCCATTCAGGTGCAAGGGTGAAATCATCCAACGCAAAGCGATATCCGTGGGCATTCATCTCTTTCACGGCCTGCAATAATTCGTCTCCCGGGACAGCATCCTCGAGGATCTCAACAACCACGTTATCTTTATCCAGCGCTTCTCCGCTGCGATCGATTACCATTCGGGAAGGGAAATTGATAAACGATGTGTGTGTCCCAGCAATCTGCTGAGACGGGACACATAAAAACTGGTCAGAAATCATCCTGGATGTTGCATATTCCGCCGACACATCCGGAAAACGGTTTGTCATCCCATCCCTGAAAAGCAGCTCATACGCCACTGTATTCATATCCGTGTTAAAAATGGGTTGTCTCGCGATAAATGCGTACATATCCCATCCTCCTCATCGTTTTTATATTTATTAGCATCTTCTTTTTACACGAGTATAACGAGCATTATCGAGCGCTATTTTGATTTATTGCACAAAACATTAGCAACCACACTAATCAAAAGGAATTGCATTCTCAAAATTTAAATTAAATTTATCCCGCACTCTACAGAAAAATGGAGATATATCCGATAAATGATCTGTACATGCCCGGTATGTGCGACATTCCTGGAGAAAAGAGTGAAGAACGCTATGATCCAAAAACGAAAATTAAGTGTCAAAACATTGATGCTGTTATCTATTTTTATCACCGTGACGGTAGGCTTTACGGCAACGATCGGTTTTATGATGTGGCAATGGATGGCTCAGCAAGAGGTTCTGGCCAAAAAGCACATCCAGCAAATTGCGCAAGTTCAGTCTTTACAGGTCAGTAAGCAGATGGATTCAGCCCTGACAGCCGCCCGGGATATCGGCAACAGCGCCCTTGCGTTGCGTGACGCGGGAATGGCTGACCGACAGGGGTTAAACCAGCTGCTCACGCATTATCTCACCGCGCACGGCAATTTTTTGTCCATGTCGATGGCGTTTGAACCCAACGCCTTCGATGGCAAAGATGCCACTTTTGCCGGTCAGAGCGGTGAAGATCCGGCAGGACGTTACGCTCGCTACGTCGACCGCGATACCACGGGAAAACCCGCGTTACACCTGCTGACTGATATAGAAACGCCGGGCAGCGGTGATTACTATCTGTTGCCGAAGCAGCGACAAAAAGACGTCATCATCGAGCCCTATATTTACCCCTACAACGGCGTTGACGTGATGCTCACGTCGATTGCTGCACCCATCATGCACGATGGTCAGTTCCTGGGGTCAGTAACATCCGACTTCTCACTGGCCACGCTGCAGACGATGATCGGTGCGATTAAACCCTGGAACAACACAGGCTATGCCCTGCTCCTCTCAGCAGGCAACACCGTGGTTTCCAGCCCGGATAAACGGGCCGTGGGTAAGCCTTATGCAGGTAAAATTGCCGGTAACGACGTCATCCGCGTTCCCGATCCTCTTCTGAAGGAAGAGGTGTTTATTACCTGGCAATCCATCACTATCGGCAACAGTGAAACGCCGTGGAAGCTGGCCATCGTCACACCGGTCAGCGAAGTGATGGCCGAGGCAAGGCAGTTTTTGCTGAAAGCCATCATCCTGATGGTGTTAAGTATCGTGGTGGTTAGCCTGGTGATGGCACAGATCTTTACCCGCAAAGTTGACCGCCCGGTTGGTGGTGAGCCAGCTGATGCCGCCGGTATTGCGCTGGCCGTTGCACGGGGTGATTTAAATAACGTTATCCCGGTTCGGGCTGGCGATACCCGCAGCATTTTCTACGCCCTGCATACCATGCAGATGCAGCTCAGACGCATCGTCGACAACATCAACGAGGCCAGTCACACTGTCCACGGCGGCACCAGCGAAATTTCGGCGGGTAACCTTGATCTGGCCTCGCGTACCGAAGAACAGGCGGCGGCGATTGTTGAGACAGCAGCCAGCATGGAAGAAATTTCCGCCACGGTGAAAAATAACGCCGACAATGCCCACAAGGCGACACGTCTGACCGACCATGCGGCCACGATCGCCGGTCGGGGTGAAACGCTGGTGAACGAGGTCGTGGACGTGATCGCCGAAATAGACGAGAGCGCCCGTAAAATCGGCGAGATCAACAGCATTGTGGACGGTATTGCCTTCCAGACCAATATTCTGGCGCTGAACGCTGCCGTGGAAGCCGCCCGGGCGGGCGAACAGGGACGCGGGTTTGCCGTGGTGGCTGGTGAAGTCCGCAATCTTGCCCAGCGGAGCGCCAACGCGGCCAAAGAGATCTCACATCTGATTGCGGAGTCGTCGAGCCGCGTCAGCAAAGGCGTTGAACTGGTTAATGAAACCGGTGGCATGATGAAGCAGGTCATCGAGGCCGTGTCGCATGTGCACCTGGTGATTAACGAAATTGTTCAGGCGCTGGACGAGCAGAACCGGGGGATTAGTCAGGTCAGCACCGCCGTCAATCAGATGGACAGCACGACTCAGCAGAATGCGTCACTGGTACAGCAGATTTCAGCCGCAGCACTGTCGCTGGACGAGCAGGCGAAATCACTGGAGAAAACGCTGGCATTCTTTAATTCATAACGACAAAGGCACCCGGTAAAACGGGTGCCTTTTTACGGTTACAGCCCTTTCAGCAGCTTATCGACAAATTCCGGTACCACTTGACTTGCCAGGCCATAGTGCTTCTCTTCAAACTCGCTCCCAACCTGGCTCGGCTCAAGATTAAGTTCTACCGTGTGAGCACCATGTAGCCGCGCTTCATGTACAAAACCTGCTGCCGGATAGACATGGCCTGAGGTGCCAATAGCAATAAACACGTCCGCCATTGCCAGCGCACTGTAGATATCATCCATCCCCAGCGGCATTTCACCAAACCAGACCACGTGTGGGCGCAGGCGCGAAGGGAACTGACAGCAATGGCACCGGTCTTCCTCCAGCACATCCTCTTTCCAGTCCAGCACCTGACCGCTCCAGGCGCAGCGCACCTTCAGCAGTTCACCGTGCATATGGATGATGTTCCGGTTACCCGCTCGCTCATGCAGGTTGTCGATATTCTGCGTGATCAGCAGAAAACGATCCCCCAGCGCCTCTTCCAGTTGCGCAAGTGCCAGATGCGCCGCATTCGGCGCAACCTCCGGTTGCTGAAGCTGACGACGACGGGCGTTATAAAACGCCTGCACCAGCTCCGGATCGCGGGCGAAGCCTTCCGGCGTCGCCACATCCTCGACACGATGCTCTTCCCACAGCCCATCCGTCGCACGGAAGGTACGAATACCAGATTCGGCAGAGATCCCCGCACCGGTCAGGACAACCACTCTGGGTTTATCCATCGCTTCCGGCATCATTCTGTCCCTGAAAAAAATCCGCTGGCGCAAGCGCTCACGTAAGCGGCGTTTATTTTTGCGAAAACGGCTGAGTCGACCTAACCGACGCGACAGCATAGTAACCTCGTAAACTAATCGGTGAGATGAAGGAATGCAGCTCCGCGCATGCCTCCTGCGTCCCCGTGCCGCGCGCGTTCAATACGCGGCACGTGGGCGACCGGCAATAAATGTCGGGGCAAACGCCCGGACAACTGTTCCGTAATCGCTGTAAAGTTTGAAAGCCCACCCCCAATCACCAGCAGATCCGGGTCGACAATAGTCAGAATATTCCCCAGACACACCGCCAGCAAATCAAGATAGCGTTCGACGTGTTCACGCGCCTGCACATTCCCTTGCTCCCACAAGGTAATGATTTGGATGGCTTCAAGTTTCTGATGATAGAAGTGTTCATAAAGCCATGCAAACCCACGGCCTGAAAGATAGTTTTCAATGCAGCCGCGCTGACCACAGCCGCAGCGCGTCAGCGGGAAATCGCGCCCCACCACCTCCAGCGCATCCACCGGCAGGCGGATATGGCCGAATTCACCCGTGATGTAACTGTGCCCGGTAATCGGTTTACCGTTGATGACGATCCCGCCTCCGACGCCCGTACCGAGGATCAGCCCCATCACCAGCGGATATTGGCGGAACTCGTCGTCCCAGGCTTCCGAGAGAGCAAAACAGTTGGCATCGTTATCTAAACGCACGTCGCGTTCAAGGAGAACAGAGAGATCGGCGCGCAGCGGTTTACCGCTGGCCGCAGGAACGTTGGCGGCATACAGCGTGCCATCCTCCGTTTCGGGCATTCCCGGAATACCAATGCCGACGCTGCCTTTTACACCAAAACGAGCGTCGGCTTGCGCCACCAGCGCGGCAATGGCCGTTAAAAATTCATCGTAGCTTTCACGCGGGGTGGGAACACGAGTTTCCCACTGCAGTTTGAGGTTTTCATCAAACACGCCCAGCGCAATTTTAGTGCCGCCAATATCAAATCCATAATACATAATGCATTCCTCTTTTGATTCAGCGGCCATACACTTCATCCTTCAAACTGCCTCTGCGTTGGCTTCGTCTGTTCACCCCAGTCACCTACTTAAGTAAGCTTCTGGGGATTCTCAGACTTGCCGCCTTGATCCAGCTTGAATGATTTTGTGTATAAGACAATGAATCATGACGTAATTACTGGCCACTTAATACCCTCGCCGGATCAATTCGGCTTGCGCGACGCGCCGGATACCAGCTTGCCAGCAGACTCAGTAAAAGTGCTGTAACCAGCACATAAATAACGTCCAGCCAGTGTAATTCAGACGGCAGGAAGTCAATAAAATAGATATCACCCGACAGGAACTGGTGACCAATAAGCTTTTCAATCCCGTTAATGATTGGCGTCAGCTGAAGTGAAACCACCACGCCAATCACCACACCGCACAGGCTGCCAAACAGCCCCGCCAGCAAACCGTACCAGACAAAGATGGCGCGAATAAGACCGTCTTTTGCCCCCAGGGTACGCAGCACAGCAATGTCACCGCTCTTGTCTTTGACCGCCATCACCAGCGTCGAGACGATATTAAAACACGCCACACCAATCACCAGCACCATCGCCAGGTACATAATGGCGCGGATCATCTGGATATCACGGTACATATACCCGTAAGTGCCAATCCAGCTCTTGATGTAGACATAGTTGTTGGTCACACCACCTGCATCGCGCACCAGTTTGTTGGCGTTAAAGACGTCGTTAACCTTAATGGCAATCCCCGTCACGCTGTCGCCCATGTCCAGATACTGACGCGCATCGTCCATCGGTACCATCGCGAAACTGTGATCGAGCTGGCCGCTCAGTTGAAGAATACCGGTCACGTGCAGGCGCACGCGTTTAGGCTGCTGCAGTTTATGGTCGGCGCTGGCGTTCGGGATCATGATGGATACCCAGTCGCCCTGCTTCACCTTGAGCGCATCGGCCACGCCTTTGCCCATGATGATTTGCTGCTCACCGGCCTTAAAACTGGACCACGCGCCATTCTGTACATATTTCGGCAACGCGCTCAGTCGCTCTTCCTGCACCGGGTTTACCCCTTTTACCTGAATGGCGCGCAGGTTAACGCCGCTTTCCACCAGCCCGGTAAAGTTAATATAGGGCGCAGCCGCAGCAATACCCGGCACTTTCTCTACTTTGCTGAGCGCATCGCTCCAGTTTGTCCACGGCTGGTTAACCGGTTCAATTTCACCGTGCGGTACTACCGCCAGAATGCGATTGTTCAGCTCACGCTCAAAACCGTTCATAGCGCTTAAGCCCACAATCAGCACCGCCACGCCAAGCGCAATCCCGATGGTGGAAATGACCGAAATGAGCGACACCATACCGCCGCGGCGGCGGCCACGGCTAAAACGCAACCCGATAAGTAACGATAACGGTGAAGCCATTACTCCGCTCCCATCAGGGTCAGTTCAGCATTCAGATGACCATCACGCATTTCAAGCTGGCGTCCCATACGTTTTGCCAGCTGCAGATCGTGGGTCACGACCAGAAACGCGGTCCCCTGGGAGGCATTCAGTTCACCCAGAAGCTGGAAAATACTGTCCGCATTGCGCGCATCCAGGTTCCCCGTCGGTTCGTCTGCCAGTACCAGGCGTGGGTTATTGACCAGCGCACGGGCAATTGCCACACGCTGACGCTCGCCGCCGGACAGCTCGGACGGACGGTGATTACCGCGATGCCCCAACCCCACGGCTTTCAGCATCTCGCTGGCACGGGTGTTAATTTCTGCGGGTTTCTTCCTGCCAATCAGCAGTGGCATCGCCACGTTTTCCAGCGCAGTGAAATCCGGCAGCAGGTGGTGGAACTGGTAGATAAAGCCCAGCTCACGGTTACGCAGTTCCGCTTTTGCCGCAGAAGACATTTTGCTCATCGGCTGGCCGGAGAAAATCACATCACCTGCCGTTGGGGTATCCAGCCCACCCAGCAGGTGCAACAGGGTACTTTTGCCGGAGCCAGAGCTCCCCACAATCGCCATCATCTCGCCTTCGCCTACGCTGAAGCTCACATTGTGCAGCACGTCGGTCTGCACAGCGCCTTCCTGATAGCGTTTGGACAGGTTGTCGCATTGCAACAGGATCTTATTCATAACGTAAAGCCTCAGCGGGTTGAGTGGCGGCAGCGCGCCAGGAAGGATAAAGCGTAGAAAGCAGCGCAATGGCCATCGCAGCCAGCGCAATACCGATCACCTGCAGCGGTTCGATAGCCACTGGCAGTGCCGCACCATCAAGCAACGCACCGATGATTGGCATTAAGTTGTTAAGCTGGCTGGCAAGCAGCGCCCCCAGCACCGCACCAAGCAGCGCACCGATAATCCCGGCGCTGGCTCCCTGCACCATAAACACGGCCATGATCTGGCGCGGCGTCAGCCCCTGGGTTTGCAGAATGGCGACTTCGCCCTGCTTTTCCATCACCATCAGCCCCAGCGAGGTGATGATGTTAAACGCCGCCACCGCCACAATGAGACTCAACAGCAGCCCCATCATGTTCTTCTCCATGCGCACGGCCTGGAACAGCTCGCCCTTACGCTCGCGCCAGTCCTGCCATTTTGTCCCGTCCGGTAATTTTTGCTGGCTGAGGGTATCGACCTTCAGCGGCGCATCAAGCCACAGACGCCAGCCGCTGATGTTCCCTGCGGGGTAACGCATCAGGCGAGAAGCATCCTGAATGTTAACCAGCATCTGATAACCATCGACTTCGCTGTTGGCAGCAAACGTACCAATCACGTTGAACAGACGCTGGCTCGGCAGACGTCCCATCGGTGTAAACTGGCTGGCAGACGGCACCATCACGCGCAGCTGGTCGCCACGGTTGACGCCGAGCTGCCCGGCAAGCTGCTCACCAAGGATCACGTTATATTTACCGGCTTCCAGGTCAGTCTGTTTAACGTTGACCAGGTACGGCGTCAGCGGATCGTTTTGCGCCGGGTCAATACCCAGCATCACGCCTACTGCCACGCTACGTGCGCTTTGCAGCACGACATCGCCCGTCGTGAGCGGAGCCACGCGCGTGACACCCTGTAACTTCGCCGCGCTTTCCGGCAGCTGTTGCGGATTAATAGAACCGTTAGTTGATGAGAGAACGGCCTGCGGCATTAGCCCCAGGATGTTGTTTTGCAGCTCGCGCTCAAAGCCATTCATGACGGACAGTACCGTCACTAAAGCCATCACGCCAAGCGTAATGCCAATAGTCGAAAGCCAGGAGACAAAGCGACCGAAACGGTCCGCGGCGCGCCCACGCATGTAACGTAAGCCTATAAAGAGTGCGACAGGTTGGTACATGAAATCCGTCTGTTTGCTGATAGCAGACCCACGAGTATATAAGCGAATCCGTTAAGCGTAAATGACTGAAACCGTAAGCTTTGGTAATCATTATTCCTAAAAATTAAGATAAATCATTGGGCTACTCTTTTAACCTCCCTACAGAAGCCCTCACCTTTTCCGAAAAACGTCCCGATACAGACTGTTACTGATGACCTCCCTCACCTCCTGGGGACGAATCCCTCCCGTGCGGTTCCAGTTTGCTTATGCAAAACGATCGAGGATAATAAAGACATTGCGTATCAGTGATATGCCCCAATACTGTTGGTATATCCATAAGAGACTCTGACATAGCCATGGCTGAACACTATCGTTATTCCTTGCCCGTCAAAGCGGGCGACCAGCGCCAGCTGGGCGAACTCACGGGCGCGGCGTGTGCCACGCTGGTGGCAGAAATCGCTGAGCGCCATCCTGGCCCGGTGGTGCTGGTTGCCCCGGACATGCAAAATGCCCTGCGTCTGCACGACGAAATTCGGCAGTTCACCGATAACCTGGTGTCCAGCCTGGCCGACTGGGAAACGCTGCCCTATGACAGCTTCTCCCCGCATCAGGAGATCATCTCCTCACGTCTGTCGACACTTTATCAATTACCGACCATGCAGCGCGGCGTATTAATCGTCCCGGTGAACACGCTGATGCAGCGCGTTTGCCCACACAGTTATCTGCATGGCCATGCCCTGGTGATGAAAAAAGGCCAGCGCCTGTCGCGCGATGCCCTGCGCGCGCAGCTGGATAGCGCTGGTTATCGCCACGTCGATCAGGTGATGGAGCACGGTGAATACGCCACGCGCGGCGCGCTGCTGGATCTCTATCCGATGGGTAGCGACCAGCCTTATCGCCTGGATTTCTTCGATGATGAAATCGACAGCCTGCGCGTGTTCGATGCTGACACCCAGCGTACGCTGGAAGAAGTGGACTCCATTAACTTGCTGCCCGCCCATGAATTCCCGACGGACAAAACCGCCATCGAGCTGTTCCGCAGCCAGTGGCGCGACAAGTTTGATGTGAAGCGTGACGCCGAACATATTTATCAGCAGGTCAGCAAAGGCACGCTGCCGGCGGGGATCGAATACTGGCAGCCGTTGTTCTTTAACGAACCACTGCCCGCACTGTTTAGCTACTTCCCGGCAAACACGCTGATTGTGAATACCGGTGATGTCGACGCCAGTGCCAGTCGTTTTGAAAGTGAAACGCGCGCCCGCTTTGAAAGTCGGGGCGTGGATCCGATGCGTCCGCTACTGCCGCCGGAAACGCTGTGGCTACGCACTGATGAGCTAAACGCCGAGCTGAAGCGCTGGCCGCGTATGCAGCTCAAAACGGAATCGCTTGCCGACAAAGCGGCCAATACTAATCTGGCGTTCCAGAAATTGCCCGAGCTGGCCGTTCAGGCGCAGCAAAAATCACCGCTGGATAACCTGCGCAAGTTCCTCGAATCCTTTACCGGGCCGGTGGTCTTCTCGGTTGAGAGTGAAGGACGCCGGGAAGCCCTGGGTGAACTGCTCGGGCGGATTAAAGTTGCGCCGAAGCGCATTCTGCGGCTGAGCGAAGCCAGCGGTAATGGGCGTTACCTGATGATCGGTGCCGCCGAGCACGGGTTTATCGATACGCTCAACAACCTGGCGCTGATTTGCGAAAGCGACCTGCTGGGGGAACGCGTGGCGCGTCGCCGTCAGGACAGCCGTCGCACCATCAACCCGGACACGCTGATCCGCAACCTGGCGGAGCTGCACACGGGCCAGCCGATTGTTCACCTCGAACACGGCGTTGGGCGCTATCAGGGGATGACCACGCTTGAAGCGGGTGGCATCAAAGGCGAGTACCTGATGCTGACCTACGCTAACGACGCCAAACTCTATGTCCCGGTATCTTCCCTGCACCTGATCAGCCGCTACGCCGGTGGCGCAGAGGACAATGCACCGCTGCACAAACTGGGCGGTGATGCCTGGGCGCGAGCGCGTCAGAAGGCCGCCGAAAAAGTGCGCGATGTGGCGGCAGAACTGCTGGATATCTACGCCCAGCGCGCAGCCAAAGAAGGCTATGCCTTTAAGCACGATAAAGAACAATATCAGCTGTTCTGCGACAGCTTCCCGTTTGAAACCACGCCGGACCAGGCACAGGCTATTAATGCCGTACTGAGCGACATGTGTCAGCCGCTGGCGATGGACAGGCTGGTGTGTGGCGACGTTGGCTTCGGGAAAACCGAAGTGGCGATGCGCGCCGCCTTCCTGGCCGTAGAGAACAACAAGCAGGTTGCGGTGCTGGTGCCGACCACCCTTCTCGCCCAACAGCACTTTGACAACTTCCGCGACCGTTTTGCCAACTGGCCGGTACGCATTGAGATGTTGTCACGTTTTCGCAGTGCCAAAGAGCAAACACACATTCTGGAGCAGGCCAGTGAAGGCAAGATCGATATTTTGATCGGCACCCACAAGCTACTGCAGAGCGATGTGAAATGGAAAGATCTGGGGCTGTTGATTGTGGATGAAGAGCACCGCTTCGGGGTGCGTCATAAAGAGCGCATTAAAGCAATGCGCGCCGATGTCGACATTCTGACCCTGACCGCAACGCCAATTCCGCGTACGCTGAACATGGCGATGAGCGGCATGCGCGATCTGTCGATTATCGCCACCCCGCCAGCGCGCCGTCTGGCGGTGAAGACCTTTGTTCGCGAGTACGACAATCTGGTGGTACGTGAGGCCATTCTGCGTGAAGTGCTGCGTGGTGGGCAGGTTTATTACCTGTACAACGACGTGGAAAATATCCAGAAAGCGGCGGACAGGCTGGCCGAGCTGGTGCCGGAAGCACGCATTGCCATCGGTCATGGGCAGATGCGCGAACGTGAGCTGGAACGGGTGATGAACGACTTCCACCACCAGCGTTTTAACGTGCTGGTGTGTACCACCATCATCGAAACCGGGATCGACATTCCGACAGCAAACACCATCATCATTGAACGCGCGGATCACTTTGGTCTGGCGCAGCTACACCAGCTGCGCGGTCGCGTCGGACGTTCACACCACCAGGCGTACGCCTGGCTGCTGACGCCGCATCCGAAAGCAATGACGACCGACGCGCAAAAGCGTCTGGAAGCGATCGCCTCGCTGGAAGATCTGGGTGCCGGTTTCGCGCTGGCGACGCACGATCTCGAGATCCGCGGTGCCGGTGAACTACTGGGTGAAGACCAGAGCGGCTCAATGGAAACCATCGGCTTCTCGCTGTATATGGAGCTGCTGGAAAATGCCGTCGATGCTCTGAAGGCCGGGCGTGAACCGTCGCTGGAAGATCTCACCAGCCAGCAAACGGAAGTGGAACTGCGTATGCCTTCCCTGCTGCCGGATGATTTTATCCCGGATGTGAATACCCGCCTGTCGTTCTACAAACGTATTGCCAGTGCGAAAAAAGAAACCGAACTGGAAGAAATTAAGGTCGAGTTGATCGACCGTTTTGGGCTTCTGCCAGATGCCGCGAGAAATCTGCTGGATATTGCGCGGCTGCGGCAACAGGCGCAGAAACTGGGCATTCGCAAGTTCGAAAGCAATGAAAAAGGCGGCATTATTGAGTTCGCCGAGAAAAACCATGTCGACCCGATGTGGCTGATTGGTTTGCTGCAAAAACAGCCTCAGCACTTCCGTCTTGATGGCCCAACGCGCCTCCGCTTTGTTCAGGCGCTGGCGGAGCGTAAAACCCGCATGGACTGGGTGCGTAATTTTATGCGCCAGCTGGAAGAAAACGCTATCGCGTAACGGGCTCTCAATCCCCCCGGTAACACCTGCTGCCGGGGGACTATTTACAAACTCTTTGCACTTCCCCCGATCTTCCCGACATACTCATTCATCATAATTATCATTAACGCCTTATAAAACAATAACCTTATCATTTATATGGATTATGGTAATGATGACCTCTTCGCGTTTTACTCGCTGGATAACCCTGTTTGCGCTGGCCGCAACGGTGGCTATTGCGCTTCCTGCTCGCGCAAACACCTGGCCGCTTCCGCCTGCTGGCAGTAAGGTTGTGGGGGAAAACCGCTTTCATGTGGTTGAAAATAATGGTGGTTCGCTGGAAGCGATTGCCAAAAAATATAACGTCGGCTTTCTGGCACTGCTGCAGGCTAATCCTGGCGTTGACCCTTACGTACCGCGTGCTGGCAGCGTACTGACCATCCCACTACAAACTATTTTGCCGGATGCACCGCGCGAGGGGATCGTAATAAATCTTGCCGAGCTGCGTCTTTACTACTATCCGCCGGGCAAAAACGTCGTCACCGTCTACCCTATCGGCATTGGTCAACTGGGCGGCGATACCCTTACACCAACGATGATCACCACCGTGTCGGATAAACGCGCGAACCCGACCTGGACACCAACGGCCAACATCCGTGCCCGCTATAAAGCGCAGGGGATTGACCTGCCAACTGTTGTACCGGCAGGCCCGGATAACCCAATGGGACACCATGCAATCCGCCTCGCGGCATACGGTGGTGTTTATCTGCTGCACGGAACGAATGCTGATTTTGGCATCGGTATGCGCGTCAGTTCCGGTTGTATTCGTCTGCGCGATGACGATATCAAAACGCTTTACAGCGTGATCGCACCAGGCACCAAAGTGAATATTATCAATACACCGATTAAGGTCTCCGGGGAGCCGGGCGGCATACGCCTGGTCGAAATCCACCAGCCGTTATCGAAGAATATTGGTGATGATCCGCAGACACTGCCAATCAACCTGAATGCGGCAATGATGAGCTTCAAGGCTAATGCCGGCACCGATGGCATCGTGATGGAACGCGCGATGGAAGCGCGATCCGGTATGCCGACAAATGTCTCGCGGTATCACGATACCACTCAACAGTCTATGTAACGCACAACGAAAAACGCCCTGCTCATGCAGGGCGTTTTTGATTGCAGTGGCATAACTGCAGGTTTTGTCGAGCTTATTTATAGATTACAGCAGTACCGTGCAGGGTGTTAGGGCCGGTGACTGAAGTGATACGGAAAGATTTTGCCCCCATTTCGTCAGCTTTTTGCGCCAGCTGATCTTCCAGAGAACTCAGGTTTGTACCTGCGTTTGCGGAGATGGTGCCCACTTTATGCTGATCAGCAGGGGTGGATTGCACTTCAACAGCAGCGAAGCTTGCGAAAGAAAGTGAACTCAGGACAGCAGCAGCGAGCAGGGTTTTTACGTTTTTCATGATTGTTACCTTTAGGCAGATGAATATGAAGGTCGTTAGTTATTTACTTAACGATCGATAGGCAAATGATAGATGTGATACAGATCACGCGTCAATATGTTTTTTATAACGACCGTTAAATTAATTTAAATTCTCTTATTAATCATATTGATATGATTAATTTATTTTTCAGCAATCAGCACTGGTGGTGGCACACGTTTATTTTTATAATGACTATTCAACAAACCAACAGAGGACCAACGGCAAATGACAACCGATGTCACGAGTTGCGCAAAGAAAAGCCGTGGCCGACCAAAAGTGTTCGACAGGGATGCAGCGCTTGATAAGGCCATGACACTCTTCTGGCAACATGGGTATGAAGCGACGTCGCTTTCCGATCTGGTGGAGGCCACCGGAGCTAAAGCGCCAACGCTGTATGCGGAATTCACGAATAAAGAGGGGCTGTTCAGAGCAGTGCTGGACAGATACATCTCGCGTTTTGCTGCCAAACACGAAGCGCAGCTTTTCTGTGAAGAAAAAAGTGTTGAGCAAGCATTACTGGACTATTTCACCACCGTCGCCACCTGCTTCACCAGCAAAGATACGCCTGCGGGCTGTTTTATGATTAACACCTCCGCCACCCTTGCGGCGTCTTCCAGAGAGATAGCCAACACGGTGAAATCGCGTCATGCCATGCAGGAAGAGACGTTGAGCACATTTCTGGCCCAGCGCCAGCAGCGCGGTGAAATACCCGCGCATTGCCATCCACAGGCGCTGGCACAATTTCTGAGCTGCATTTTGCAGGGCATGTCGATCAGCGCCCGTGAAGGCGCAACGCTGGAAAAACTGCAAAGTATTACCCAGACCACACTGCGCCTGTGGCCTGAACTCCTCAAAGCCTGAGCAAAAAAAAAGCTCCTCAGCCTGAGCGCTTGAGGAGCTAAATTCAGAGAACATCTTTTTTACACTTTGTTATTCAGTACCAGCTGACCGTTTCCGTCCAGGGGGATCTGGGAACCAGGGTCTTTATCCATCCGAATTTTGCCCTGCTGGTCGCCAATTTTGTACGTTACGTCATAGCCCAGCATTTTTTCCGACTTGTCGTAGACAGTTTTACAGCGCTGCTGAGTCGTGGTGTATGTATCGTTGTCCTGCATTGCCCCCTGCACCTGGTTACCGGCGTAGCCGCCACCCAGTGCGCCGACGACGGTTGCGACATCCCTGCCACGTCCACCACCGAACTGATGGCCAATCACGCCACCGGCTACCGCACCCAGCACAGAACCGGCGATACGGTTTTCATCCTGTACCGGACGACGATGAGTCACGGCAACGTTACGACACTCCTGACGAGGTGTTTTAACGGTTTCTTTAATCGGGGTAGCGGAAACTACCTGAGCATACTGCGGGCCGCGATCAAGCACATTGAGACTGGCAACGGCAGCCACACCTAACGCAGCAGCGACGCCAATCCCTATACCCGCCAACATGGATTTATTCACGGGACTTCCTCCTTTGTTGCTATTAGTAACAATTTTGCAATTAACGGCAGATTTAGCCAATCGGAAAAAGGCGTAAAAGTGTGGGGATATCGACAGAATGACCGCGTTTCGGAGAACTCCTAAGCGATCAGAGGGAGATTACCAGCATGATATGCTAAAAAATCCCTCCGGAAGCCCGGAGGGAAGAGAGGATTAGTGCAGCTTGAGACGCGGACGAATAACGCGGTTGATTCTGCCTACCAGCATCATCAGGCCCGTTTTGAAGTAGCCGTGCAGCGCGATCTGGTGCATACGGTACAGGGAGATATACACAAAGCGTGCAATGCGCCCTTCCACCATCATGGACCCCCGCATCAGGTTACCCATCAGGCTACCGACGGTAGAGAAGTTGGACAGCGACACCAGTGAACCGTGATCTTTGTAGGTGTACGCCTTCATCGGCTTGCCTTTAGCCTGCGCCAGAATGTTGTGCAGAACCAGGCTTGCCATCTGGTGTGCTGCCTGGGCACGCGGAGGAACAAACCCGCCTTCCGGACGCGCACAGGACGCACAGTCACCGATCGCATAGATTTCCGGGTCACGTGTGGTTTGCAGCGTTGGCTCTGTCACCAGTTGGTTAATGCGGTTGGTTTCCAGCCCGCCGATATCTTTCATAAAGTCAGGTGCTTTGATACCCGCCGCCCAGACCATCAGATCGGCTTTGATGTACTCGCCATCTTTGGTATGCAGGCCGCCTGCATCCGCGCTGGTGACCATTGTCTGGGTCAGTACGCGTACGCCCAGTTTGGTCAGTTCGCTATGCGCCGCACCGGAGATACGTGGAGGCAGCGCAGGCAGAATACGTTCGCCGGCTTCCACCAGCGTCACGTTCAGCGCGTCGTTGGTCAGCCCTTTATAACCGTAGCTGTGCAGCTGTTTCACCGCGTTGTGCAGTTCAGCGGAGAGCTCAACACCCGTCGCACCACCGCCAACAATGGCGATATTAACCTTACCATTCGCACCCATGCTATTGGTGTACTTCAGGAACAGGTTCAACATTTCCTGATGGAAACGGCGTGCCTGGTGCGGGTTATCCAGGAAGATACAGTGCTCTTTCACACCTGGCGTGTTGAAGTCGTTAGAGGTACTGCCCAACGCCATCACCAGCGTGTCATACGCCAGTTTGCGCTCAGGTACCAGCAGCTCACCCTTTTCGTCGCGTAGCTCTGCCAGGGTAATGGTTTTGCTTTCACGGTTGATGTCCACCACGGAACCCAGCTGGAACTGGAAATGATGATTGCGTGCGTGCGCCAGATAGCTCAGTGCATCCACACCTTCATCCAGCGAACCGGTCGCCACCTCGTGCAGCAACGGCTTCCACAGGTGACTGTGGTTACGATCCACCAGCGTAATTTTGGCTTTTTTGCCGCGACCCAGCTTCTTGCCCAACTGTGTTGCCAGCTCCAGCCCGCCAGCACCACCGCCTACAATCACTATCTTTTTCAATGGCGTAGTCAACGTGACCCCCTCAAATTATTAACCAATTGTTAATTAAAAGTTATTGAAATAACTCTTAGTTAACAACAAGTTACAGCACTGAAACCATTCAGGTGCATTGAGAATAACACGTCAGGCGCATTGGTCATACCAAAATTGATATGCATCAAGTTTTGATGGCGTAAATTTGTACAAATTTAGCAAAAAAGAAGGCCCGGCACGCTGTCACGGCCAGGCCTGGTGAGTAAGATGATGGTGCTCAGCCCAGTGTTTTAAAGGCTTTGATGCGTTGTAAATGCGGAGAGATATTCTTGAACTTGTGGGTCTGATCCTCGTCCCAGACTATTTCATAGTAATGATGCAGCAGCTCTGCAGCCCGGTGGCTGCTCAGGGCCTCATCATTGCGCGAGAGGATCACCAGACAGCGGTCGCGGTTTTTCTCGCGGAAGTTACTGACGCACTTGGTGGCAATATCGACGTACTCTTCAGGGCGATCGATTTTGCCTTCCATGTTTTCATTCGGGAACAGGTTAGGATTGAACACCACCTGGCGAATGTCGCACAGGAACCCAATCCGCTCTGCCCAGTAGCCCCCCAACCCGACACCACAAATGAGCGGGCGCTCATCGACATTGAGTTGCAACATCTTGTCCACTTCTTTGAGTAAATGCTGCATATCATGCTTCGGATGGCGCGTACTGTAGCTGATCAACCGTACATCTGGATCGATAAACTGCAGCTGCAGCACCTTCTCATGATTACCTGGACTGTTTGAGTCAAAACCGTGTAAATAGATGATCATTGTCTCTCACCACGCTACGCCTTCCGGGAGGGTTTAAAGGCTGGCTTTATGTGCCTGCCAGCGCTCATTCAGTGCTTCAAGCTGGGCATTGACCGTCTTCCAGCGCGCCGAGCCCATCAGCTCCTGACGACTAAATGAACCTTTATGATACAATTGTGTAACACGCTCTGCATTGATCGGCGACAGGTTATCCAGCACGCTGACGGCTCCTTTACGATTATTGCAGACGAGGATCATATCGCAACCCGCATCCAGCGACGCCTGCCCGCGTTCTGCATAGCTCCCCATAATCGCCGCTCCTTCCATCGACAAATCGTCGGAGAAAATCACACCGTTGAAACCGAGCTCCTGGCGCAGAACGGTTTTTAGCCAGTGCGCAGAACCGCTGGCCGGACGCGGGTCAACATCACTGTAAATCACGTGTGCTGGCATGATGGCATCCAGTTTGTTATCGGTAATCAACGAACGGAATACCGACATATCTTTGGCACGAATGTCCGCCTCCGGACGCGGATCGCGTGGCGTCTCTTTGTGCGAATCCGCAGTCACTGCGCCGTGGCCAGGGAAGTGCTTCCCGGTGGTTTTCATTCCCGCATCGTGCATACCATCAATAAAACGGGTAGCCATCGCCAGTGCAATACGCGGATCCTCATGATACGAACGTTCACCAATGGCAGCACTGATATGCCCTACGTCCAGCACCGGTGCAAAGCTGATGTCGATATCCATCGCAATCATCTCACTGGCCATCAACCAGCCCGCATCCTGTGCCAGTTTGCCGCCCTCTTCCGTACCCAACAGTGCCGCAAATGATTGTGCCGCTGGCAGGCGGGTAAAGCCTTCGCGGAAACGTTGTACGCGCCCGCCTTCCTGGTCTACAGCGACCACCAGACGATGATGGGATGCTGCGCGGATTTGCCGGACCAGTTCACGCAGCTGCTCCGGATCGTGATAGTTGCGGGTAAACAGAATCAGACCACCAACCAGCGGGTGCGCCAGAATTTCACGCTCCTCCGCATCCAGCTCAAACCCTTCTACATCCAACATGACTGGACCCACACGAACCTCTCTTATCCTTTAGTTTGTAACTGACGCCAGACGTCATCTGCCAGCGTAATAAATTGTTTGTCACCTGACTGCCGCAGGCGGACTTCGAACCAGCCTGCCATCAGCATCAATACCCACGGCCGCCAGCGCCTGACCTGATGAGCCAGAATTGTGGCATCCAGGTGGGCAATCCGGGCATAGTCGCTGATGAGCGTTTGTCGCGCGGTATCCTCTTCCGCCCACACTGCTGCCAGCTCCAGTGCCACATCCCCGTCTCCGGCATATTCCCAGTCGATAAGCCTGGCCCCTGCTGACGTATGAACGATATTCCCGGCGTGGACATCCATATGCAATGGTACCAACCGTAGCGGCTGTGGCTCTCCCGCTTTACGCAGCCGTTTAAGCTCAGCCAGCCAGAAAGGCGTTCGTCTGCCGGGTAAAGCCTGCTGCCAGTATTGTTCAAGCAGTGGTGCCAGCGTGACTCGCCACCCCAGACGCGGCTGGCTGTGCAGATGATACAACATAGCCGCAAGCGTGGGGGGATCCGGCAGCTCGCTTTTGATCTCTCCCGCAAGATATTCCACGGCCATCCAGCCCTGCATAAAAAAACACGGCTGCGGCACGAGATCCACCGGAAGACGCCTCAACGCGCGATACTGTCGACGAAAGTGGGAGGCAGGAGCGGAAGCATCATGATGCTGGCGCAAAACCAGCCGATGAGAGTCTTGCTCAATAATGCAACTCGCGCCGCCAAGCCCGGAATGGGCCTGCGGCGCGATAAGGCGATACTGAGGGAAATAACGCGTCAGAACATCTTCACGCGTGCAGTTATTGTTGCGTAACGGCACCTTTACCTGACCAGATAATTTCGCCTGTCTGAACCAGCATCAGCTGCATCTGCAGCGCTGGCGTATTCACGTTACCGGAGGCGTTTGAGTAGAGCACATACTGAGCGCCAACGTTACGGGCGATACCAATCGCCTTGCTACGCGAACCGAGGCTATCCTGTGGAGACAGGCCCAGTTGCTGTTTGGCAACTGCCAGCTGTTGCGCGGAGACCAGCGTAAATTTACCGTTATTTGCCAGGGCATTGCGCAGCGTTTCCGTCGCTTCACCCGCGTTCAGGGAACCGTTAGTACGGTTATTCACGCTGTCCACCAGCAGTACGCTTCCCGGCGTGACGCCTTGCGCCTGCAGCATTTTGCCTACCATCGGCTGCATCGCGCCGTTCCAGTCATAGTGACGCACGCGTGGTGCAGGCTGGGACGTTTGATCCTGATGTTCAATCGGGCCTGGCTGTGCCGGAATGCTCGGTACAGACGGTACGGTTGGCTGCGGCTCCGTTGGTTGTGTCGGCTGCTCTGTGCCTGGTTTGGCCTCTTCCACAGGAGCAGGTTGTTCCGTTCGCGTCACACACCCTGCAAGGAAGAGTGCAAAAGCGGTCACGAGCGCATAACGGCTCATATTTTTAATCAAGGTTCACCCCTTACAAATAAAGATAAAGCCGCACCTTATGCGCACCCAGAGAGTTGGCACTGCCATAAAGCGTGACTGACGACCTTGCCGGAATGGTGACGCTGCGCGTCGCCTCAAGCGGGTGCATTTCAAGGCCTCTTACGTCATACCAGTAAAAACGGTAGTGCACCGTTACCGGCTCATGTCTTTCGTTGAAGAGCGTAGAGGAAGCAGAAGACTGAATTTCACTGATGGTCAACGCGGGTTGCTCTGCCGTGATACCCGCAGCAAGCACGGAAGATTCCATCACCAGCGTCTGTTCATCACTGACCGGGATCGCCGGACGCGCGCTGCACCCGACCATCACCATTGTCATTACCAGCGCCACAATACGCCCTCTTAACATGTCAAAGACCTTTGTGTGCCAGCATCGGCCCCAGGGGACGACCACCCAGCAGATGCATATGAATATGATAAACTTCCTGACCACCGTGGCGATTACAGTTCATGATCAGACGGTAACCGTCTTCCGCAATCCCTTCCTGCTCAGCAATTTTCGCGGCCACCGTCAGCATACGGCCTAATGCCACTTCATGCTCGGTTTTTACGTCATTCATGGTCGGAATCAGAATATTTGGAATAATAAGGATATGTGTCGGTGCCTGAGGTGAAATGTCCCGGAAAGCCGTCACCAGCTCGTCCTGATAGACGATATCCGACGGGATTTCGCGGCGGATAATTTTACTGAAAATAGTTTCTTCAGCCATGACCTGTTCCTTTTTTGTTTAATCTGGCGTGGTGCGTCCGCTGTTAACACACAATGTCTGTATTACTGTGTGACATAACTCAAGAGTATGAGCGAATTTCTCCTGCCCTTTCAACCTTCTCCCTCGATTTCTTTCCTTATTGCTGACCAGCTGGCTGGAGAGTAACCACTCAGACACCTGTTTCATTTTTTACGGTGGCGTTTCATCCGCTACACATATAAAAAAGGCAGCCATTCGGCTGCCTTAGTCTCCCCAGATCACAACTTAGTTGCTGCGGATGTATTCATCCATTTCGGTTTTCAGGTTATCGGATTTCGTACCGAAGATTGCCTGAACACCAGAACCAGCCACTACGACGCCCGCTGCGCCCAGTTTTTTCAGACCAGGCTGGTCTACTTTCGCAACGTCGGCAACACTCACACGCAGACGAGTGATACACGCGTCCAGGTTAGTGATGTTTTCTTTACCACCGAACGCGGCAACCAGAGCCGGAGCCATTTCGCTGGTCACGCCAGCTTTGCTGTCTTCTGACGCATCTTCACGACCTGGTGTTTTCAGGTCCAGTGCTTTGATCAGCACACGGAAGATGGTGTAGTACAGAACGGCGTAGCACGCACCAACCACTGGGAACAGCCACAGTTTGCTGCTGTTACCGGACAGAACGATGAAGTCGATCAGGCCGTGAGAGAAGGACGTACCGTCACGCATACCCAGCAGAATACAGATTGGGAATGCCAGACCTGCCAGAACTGCGTGGATAACGTACAGGATCGGCGCAACGAACATGAAGGAGAACTCGATCGGCTCGGTGATACCGGTCAGGAACGAGGTCAACGCTGCGGAGATCATGATACCGCCCACTTTTGCACGGTTCTCTGGTTTAGCAGAGTGCCAGATTGCAATTGCAGCGGCTGGCAGACCGTACATTTTGAACAGGAAGCCACCAGACAGTTTGCCTGCAGTTGGGTCACCTGCCATATAACGTGGGATATCACCGTGGAACACCTGACCTGCGGCGTTGGTGAATTCACCAATCTGCATCTGGAATGGAACGTTCCAGATGTGGTGCAGACCGAATGGTACCAGGCAGCGTTCAACGAAGCCGTAGATACCGAACGCCACAACCGGGTTCTGGTAAGCAGCCCACTGGGAGAATGCCTGGATCGCAGAACCAATTGGAGGCCAGATGAAGGACAAGAGCACGCCCAGAATAATCGCGGCCAGACCAGAAATGATCGGAACAAAACGCTTGCCCGCGAAGAAGCCCAGATACTCAGGCAGCTTGATGCGATAGAAGCGGTTGAACATATACGCTGCAATCGCACCGGAGATGATACCGCCCAGAACACCGGTGTCTGCCAGGTGTTTCGCTGCGATCTCTTCAGCAGGTAAATGCAGAACCAGCGGCGCAACCACAGCCATAGTTTTCACCATGATGCCGTAGGCAACCACTGAAGCCAGAGCAGATACACCGTCGTTATTGGTGAAGCCCAGAGCAACACCGATAGCGAAGATCAGCGGCATGTTAGCAAAAACTGAGCCGCCTGCTTCGGCCATCACATGAGAAACTACGGCTGGCAGCCAGCTGAAGTTAGCAGAACCGACACCCAGCAGAATACCTGCGATAGGCAGTACGGATACTGGTAGCATCAGCGATTTACCGACCTTTTGCAGGTTAGCAAATGCATTCTTAAACATAATTGAGAGTGCTCCTGAGTATTTGTGCTTTTTTTTACGCTTTCACGCATTGGCCCGGGGGGAGTACCGTGCCGTGGACGGGACATCTAAGCGCCCTTTATTTATTACACAGAGTAAAATAAATCCCTCTGAGTTTGTTTGACGGCTATCACGTTTCAGCTTAAGGCGGCCAAAAAACTTTCAGACATTTACAAAAAGCATTTCTGGATGTGTCTAAAAACACCATCACCGCCCCAAATGAGGCGGTGAACTTTACTCGCTTTGTTTATTAATTACGAGCCTAAAAAAAACAGGTGTATCAAACAGATTGCAGGCGGGCGGGATCAATGTGGAACAGCGTTGCGAAGTTTTCCGTTGTGGTGCGAGCCAGCTCATCGATGCTAACCCCCTTCAGAACGGCCATATACTCAGCCACATCTCTCGTCATGGCTGGCTGGTTTTCTTTACCGCGGTGCGGTACCGGTGCCAGGTAAGGAGAGTCTGTCTCCACCAGAATACGATCGAGAGGAACATAACGCGCGGCATCACGCAGTTGTTCTGCGTTGCGGAACGTAACGATCCCCGAAAACGAGATATAAAACCCCAAATCAAGCAGCTTACCCGCCGTTTCTCTGTCCTCTGTGAAACAGTGTAGTACGCCACCGCAATCCGTCACTTTTTCTTCCCTGAGGATCGCCAGCGTATCCGCACGCGCATCACGGGTATGGACAATAACTGGCTTGTTCAGCTCGCGACCAATGCGAATGTGGTGACGGAACGATTCCTGCTGGCGTGGTTTTGTTTCCGGCGTGTAATAATAATCCAGCCCGGTCTCCCCCAGCGCCACCACGCCCTCTTCCGCAGCCAGACGACGTAACTCTTCAACGTCGTACTCTTCATCCTGATTCAGCGGATGTACACCGCAGGAGAACACGACGTTATCGCGAACGCCCACCAGCTCACGCATGGTGCGGTAACCCGGTAGCGTCGTTGCTACAGCCAGGCAAAATTTCACATCACGGGCAGCGGCTTTTGCCAGCACATCGTCCACGTTTTTATGCAGGGATTGATAATCCAGACCATCGAGATGGCAGTGTGAGTCGACTAAAAACATAATGTCTCTCTCAGAGATGGGAAACGGGCGGTATCACGCCCGGTTGCAGGTAATGTTCAATACGCAGTAACTGGTCGGTCAGTAAAAGCTCTCGATTGAGACCCGTGACGGCCAAAAGTTGTTCGCGGCTCTGACAAACGTCATGGAGGATAGCGCGCAGGGACGTGCCTGACAGAGCGTTCGCCAGGGTGTTCACCAGCGGCCAGGCATCAGGGTTAGTCAACAACGTCGCCCCTTGCTGGATCTTGAACGCATCAAGGAGTAAGGAGGCCAGCCAGTGCAGACGCTCGGTAACCTGATCGCTATTGAGTACAGGCAGCAGGCTCAACCAGTCGCGGCTATTCAGTGAAGATTCGACAGCCTGGCAGAGCGCCTCACGCTGTGACCAGACATCCGGTTGCAGCATCGCCAGAGCTGCAGCCGGTGCGCCACCGCACAGGCGTAGTGCAGAGAGCGCCACGTCTTGTGACGTTGTCACTTCCCGTTCCAGCCAGCTAAGCGCCCACGATTCCTGAGGCACTGCGAGGTGATGAAGGCGACAGCGGCTGCGTAGCGTGGCCAGCAATCTGCCCGGCTCACGGCATGACAGGAAGAACCAGGTTTTTTCCGGCGGTTCTTCCAGCGTTTTCAACAGTGCGTTAGCGGCTGCTTCGGTAAGCAGTGCCGCATCTTTCAGCCAGATGACTTTTGCCCCGTTGAGTCGCGCGTGTTCGTACAATTTTTCGCTAACTTCACGCACAGCGTCAATACCGAGCGTACTTTTACCTTTCTCAGGTTCAAGTGTGTAATAGTCAGGATGTGTACCGGCCTGCATCAGCTGGCAGCCACGGCATTTGCCACAGCTTTTGTGTCCTTCCGGCTGTTGGCACATCAGAAAACGGGTGATGGCGTAAATCAACGCATCATCGCCCATACCCGGCAATGCCTGAATCAGTAACGCATGATGCCCCCGACCGCCCTGATAGCTGTTGACCAGCTGTTCAAAGTGCGGGCGCAACCACGGATACCATTTCATGCCTGTTGTTCCTGTAGCCATTGTGCGACGGTTTCCTGAATGGAACGAGTGACAACCTCAAGGGATTGCGTTGCATCAATGGTACGAATTGTGCTGTCCTGTCCGGCCAGTTCAAGATAACGCGCACGAGTACGGTTAAAGAAATCGAATGACTCTTGCTCAATGCGATCCAGTTCACCACGCGCACGTGCGCGCTTCAGCCCCACTTCCGGCGTTACGTCCAGATAGAGCGTCAGATCGGGGCGGAAATCACCGAGCACCACATCACGCAGCGTTGCGAGCATCGTCTGGTCAATACCGCGACCACCACCCTGATAAGCCTGGGTAGACAGATCGTGGCGATCGCCAATGACCCACTTACCTTCGGTCAGCGCGGGTTTGATCACTGTCTCCACCAGCTGCACACGCGCAGCATAGAACATCAGCACTTCGGCTTTGTCGGTGATAACTTCGTCGCCTACGGATTTGATATCCAGCACCAGACTACGCAGTTTTTCAGCCAGCTGCGTGCCGCCCGGCTCACGGGTGAACACCATATCCGCAATACCATGCGATTTCAGCGTCTCAACGACCACGTTGCGGGCGGTGGTTTTACCTGCCCCTTCGAGTCCCTCAATGACAATGTATTTACTGCGCATTTTTTTCCTTAAGTGCCTTCAGATAGTCCTGAACAGAGCGATTATGGCTGGCAAGGTTGGTGTTAAAGGTATGACCACCTTTTCCATCAGCCACAAAATAGAGATACGGTGTTTTTGCCGGGTGCGCGGCAGCCTGAAGCGATGCTTCGCTCGGGGTCGCAATCGGGCCCGGCGGTAAACCACTAATCACGTAAGTATTATACGCCGTTGGTGTCTCCAGATCTTTTCTGGATATCTTACCGTTATAACCCTCTCCCATGCCGTAAATCACGGTAGGGTCGGTTTGCAGGCGCATGCCGATGCGCAAACGGTTGATAAAGACCGACGCCACCTGGTCGCGCTCTGCGGCAACGGCCGTCTCTTTCTCGATGATCGAGGCCATCGTAACAAACTGATTTTGATCTTTATACGGCAACCCATCGATGCGCCCTTCCCAGGCCGCCCCGACCGCCGCGACCATTTTTTTGTGCGCCCGCTTCAGAATGGCAACATCAGTGGTACCTGCCGTATACATCCAGGTATCTGGCCAGAACCAGCCTTCTACCCACTCAGGATGTTCGAATTTCAGTACCTCAGCCACCGTCTGGTAGTGGTCATCTTTCAGGGTATGCTTAATATACGGAGCATCGCGCAGTTGTTTGAGGTAATCGCTCAGGCGCATACCTTCAACAAAACGCAGCGGGAACTGTGCCTCTTTGCCACTTTCCAGCAACAGCAGCATCTCCCTGACGGTCATTCCCGGGGTGAAGCGATAAGTCCCGGCTTTGAAGTGGGACAGCGCAGGTTCAACACGCAGTAACCACTGGAATACGCGCGGGCGGTTAATGATCTTATCGCCATAAAGCTGCTCACCCAGCGCCTGCCGCCCGGTACCCGCTTTAAGGGTAAAAATCATCTCGTCTTTAATCAGGATTTTACTGTCCGCCAGCTGGCGAACCTTCCACACTCCTGCTCCGCCAGCAATACCCAGCGTAACGACAAGGAGGAGAACAAAGCGCAACATTTTCTTCATGACTATCTGGTTTGCTCACATATCGGGGCTAAAAACTGAAACAGCTCGCGCGATGGCAGGTGGAGTTGGCCATAAGCGCGTACGGGCACAACAGGCATCAGCGCATTGCAGATAATCATTTCATCAGCTTTCTGCAGCGCCTCTTCCCTCGCACTCACTTCGACAACACGAAAGCCCGAGTGTGCCAGGTGCTGTAAGCAAAACTGACGCATGATGCCGTTCACACCGGCCTGCTCCAGTGAAGGCGTGAAAACATCACGACCCTGCCGCCAGAGTAAATTAGCCGCACAGCATTCCGTAATGAACCCTTCGCTGTCAAGAACCAGCGCCTCATCAGCGTCCGTCTGCTCAAGATGAGTACGGATAAGCACCTGTTCCAGGCGGTTGAGGTGTTTAATACCGGCAAGCATTGGGTTTCGCCCCAGACGTACCGGGCTAAGCGTCAGGGTAACGCCCTCTTTACGCCAGCGTTCGTAATGGGCAGGGTACGCGGAAACCGACAGGATCCGTGTCGGATGTTCGCAACGGGCTCCACTGTAGCCCCGCCCCCCGCTGCCGCGACTGATAAGCACTTTGAGTACCCCGCTGCTCTTCCCTGACGCCAGCTGGCACATTTCGTGCCGCAGCGTATCCCACTGTGTAAATGGGATCAGCAAGGTTTCACAGGCATTTTGCAGGCGGCGGATATGTGCATCAAGCAGGCATACATCCCCGTCAAGAATGCGCGCCGTCGTAAAGCAGCCATCACCAAACTGAGTTGCTCTGTCGCTGGCAGGCAGAGAATCTAGCTCAAGGCCATTGATTAAAAACATGGTGGCTCCTTATGCGTGGGGGTTCAGTCTGGCAGGATGTCGTATACCCGACAAGAAGAAAAGACCTAATAAAAAAGGTCCGACAAGCGGACCTTTTTTGATAGCCATCGGGCAGTCAGACTCAAATCTTTTTGAAGATCAGAGAGCCGTTGGTGCCACCAAAGCCGAAGGAGTTACACAGCGTGTACTCCATGCCACTAACCTGACGCGCTTCGTGCGGTACGAAATCCAGGTCACAACCTTCATCCGGGTTATCCAGGTTGATGGTTGGCGGTACAGCCTGATCGCGCAGCGCCAGGATAGAGTAGATAGACTCTACTGCACCCGCCGCACCCAACAGGTGACCGGTCATGGATTTCGTCGAGCTCACCAGTACGCGGTGGGCAGATTCGCCGAAGATAGACTTAACGGCCTGAGTTTCTGCTTTATCGCCCGCAGGAGTAGACGTACCGTGCGCGTTAACGTAGCCGATCTGCGCAGGGGTAATACCCGCATCGCGAATCGCATTTGCCATTGCCAGCGCGGCACCGGCACCATTTTCTGGTGGTGACGTCATGTGGTAGGCATCACTGCTCATACCAAAGCCAACGATTTCAGCATAAATTTTCGCACCGCGTTTTTTCGCGTGCTCGTACTCTTCCAGCACGATCATGCCCGCACCGTCACCCAGCACGAAACCATCACGGTCTTTATCCCACGGACGGCTCGCCGCCTGAGGGTTATCGTTACGGGTAGACAGCGCACGCGCCGCACCAAAGCCACCTACACCCAGCGGGGTACTGGCTTTTTCCGCACCGCCTGCAACCATAGCATCTGCATCGCCGTACGCAATGATACGCGCGGCCTGGCCGATGTTATGTACGCCAGACGTACATGCGGTAGCGATAGAAATGCTTGGCCCACGCAGGCCGAACATGATGGTCAGGTGACCTGCCACCATGTTAACAATCGTGGACGGAACGAAGAACGGGCTGATCTTACGCGGGCCACCATTCATCAGAGATGTATGGTTTTCCTCGATCAGGCCAAGACCGCCAATCCCGGAGCCGATAGCGGCACCGATACGGGTTGCGTTCTCTTCCGTAATTTCAAGACCAGAATCCTGCATGGCCTGAACGCCAGCGACAATTCCATATTGAATGAAGGCATCCATCTTGCGCTGTTCTTTGCGCGAGATTATCTCTTCACAGTTAAAATCCTTTACTAAGCCAGCAAATTTCGTTGCATAGGCGCTAGTATCGAAATGGTCGATTAGGCTGATGCCGCTCTGACCGGCAAGGAGAGCTTTCCAGGTGGACTCTACGGTATTGCCGACAGGAGACAACATGCCAAGTCCGGTCACAACTACACGACGCTTAGACACGTTTGTCCTCCAGGGAGGGATAAAAAAAAGAGATTCGTGGGACTAAAAAAGATAAAACTCAGGCGGTCGAATGACCGCCTGGAGATGTTCACTTACGCCTGGTGACCGTTGATGTAATCAATGGCAGCCTGAACGGTGGTGATTTTCTCAGCTTCTTCGTCCGGAATCTCAGTATCAAACTCTTCTTCCAGAGCCATTACCAGCTCAACGGTGTCAAGAGAATCTGCGCCCAGGTCTTCAACGAAGGAAGCGGAGTTCACAACTTCTTCCTGCTTAACGCCCAGCTGTTCGCCAATAATTTTCTTAACGCGTTCTTCGATAGTGCTCATACTCTTAAATTTCCTATCAAAACTCGCTTTCGCGATGGTTTTCGTAGTGTATAAAATGTTGAAAAATTTGCAACTAAATCCCGGCAGGTCTTACCACGATTTTACGTTATTTTGAGGCCATTCGCCCTAATAACGCAAATATTTTCGATCGTGATTAAACCATGTACATTCCGCCGTTGACGTGGAGGGTTTCACCAGTGATGTAACCCGCTTCGTCAGAGGCTAAAAATGCAACCGCGCTGGCGATTTCTTTAGGGTCGCCAAGACGACCCGCCGGAACTGCCGCCAACGTACCCGCACGCTGATCATCGGTCAGCGCACGCGTCATGTCCGTTTCAATAAAGCCCGGAGCAACAACGTTTACAGTAATACCGCGTGACGCGACTTCACGCGCCAGCGACTTACTGAAACCGATCAGACCCGCTTTCGCCGCAGCGTAGTTAGCCTGACCAGCATTTCCCATGGTACCAACCACAGAACCAACAGTGATAATACGACCATGACGCTTTTTCATCATAGCGCGCATTACCGCTTTTGACAGACGGAATACAGATGACAGATTGGTTTCGATAATATCGTTCCACTCGTCGTCTTTCATTCGCATCAACAGGTTGTCGCGCGTGATCCCGGCATTATTTACCAGAATGTCCACTTCGCCAAACTCTGCGCGAATATTTTCCAGAACAGATTCGATAGATGCAGGTTCAGTCACATTCAGTACCAGACCTTTACCGTTCGCACCCAGATATTCGCTGATGGCTTTAGCGCCATTCTCGCTGGTCGCTGTACCAATCACTTTCGCGCCGCGCGCAACCAGTGTTTCAGCAATTGCACGCCCGATACCACGGCTTGCGCCGGTGACCAGTGCGATTTTTCCTTCAAAACTCATGGTATTCCTCTTTTATTGCGAGAGTGCCGCTGACATCGCTTCCGGCTCGTTAATCGCCGAGGCAGTCAGGGTGTCAACAATACGTTTTGTCAGACCGGTGAGGACTTTACCTGGACCAACTTCATACAGATGCTCAACGCCCTGTGACGCCATAAACTCAACGGTTTTGGTCCACTGTACCGGGCTATAAAGCTGGCGAACCAGCGCGTTACGGATAGCTTCCGGCGCGGTTTCGCATTTCACATCGACGTTGTTCACAACGGAAATCGTCGGTGCGTTAAAGACAATTTTTTCCAGTTCAATGGCCAGTTTGTCGGCTGCTGGTTTCATCAGCGCGCAATGAGATGGAACGCTCACTGGCAGCGGCAGAGCACGCTTCGCACCTGCAGCTTTACAGGCGGCACCTGCACGTTCAACCGCTTCTTTATGGCCCGCGATAACCACCTGGCCCGGCGAGTTGAAGTTAACCGGAGAAACCACCTGGCCTTCGGCTGATTCTTCACATGCTTTCGCAATAGAGGCATCATCCAGACCGATGATGGCAGACATGCCACCCGTTCCTTCTGGCACCGCTTCCTGCATGAATTTACCACGCAGTTCGACCAGACGTACTGCATCAGCAAAGGCGATCACACCTGCACATACCAGCGCAGAGTATTCACCCAGGCTGTGACCCGCGAGCAGCGCTGGCGTTTTACCGCCCTGCTGCTGCCATGCACGCCACAGCGCAACGGATGCGGTCAGCAGTGCTGGCTGAGTCTGCCAGGTTTTGTTCAGCTCTTCGGCTGGGCCCTGCTGGGTCAACGCCCACAGATCATAACCCAGCGCATCGGAAGCTTCACGGAAAGTCTCTTCGATTACCGGATAGTTTGCTGCCATTTCAGACAACATCCCAACGGTTTGAGAGCCCTGGCCCGGGAACACAAAAGCAAATTGCGTCATTTTTTAATCCTTATTCTAGAAACGAACCAGCGCGGAACCCCAGGTGAATCCACCACCGAAGGCTTCAAGCAAGACCAACTGGCCCCGTTTGATTCGTCCATCGCGTACCGCTTCGTCAAATGCACACGGTACCGACGCCGCAGAGGTGTTGCCGTGGCGATCCAGCGTCACGACAACGTTATCCATCGGCATGCCCAGCTTTTTAGCGGTCGCAGTGATGATACGCAGGTTCGCCTGATGCGGTACCAGCCAGTCGAGCGCAGAGCGTTCAAGGTGATTCGCTTCCAGCGTTTCATCGACAATATGTGCAAGCTCGGTCACCGCCACCTTGAATACCTCATTACCTGCCATTGTCAGGTGGATTGAGTTCTCCGGATTAACGCGATCGGCGTTAGGCAGTGTCAACAGCTCGCCGTAGCTACCATCGGCATGCAAATGCGTGGAGATGATGCCCGGCTCTTCGGACTGGCCCAGCAACACTGCGCCTGCACCATCACCAAAAATAATGATCGTACCACGATCGGTTGGATCGCAGGTACGTGCCAGCACGTCAGCACCGATCACCAGCGCATACTTTACTGCGCCAGATTTGACATACTGATCGGCAACGCTCAGTGCATAGGTGAAACCTGCGCATGCAGCAGCAACATCAAACGCCGGGCAACCTTTAATGCCGAGCATGTTCTGCACCTGGCATGCCGCGCTTGGGAATGCATGTGTAGCGGACGTCGTGGCAACCACGATCAAACCAATTTGTTCTTTATCGATGCCGGCCATCTCGAGCGCACGCTGTGCCGCTTCGTAGCCCATAGTCGCAACGGTTTCATCTGGCGCGGCGATACGACGTTCACGGATACCTGTGCGCGTGACAATCCACTCGTCAGACGTATCTACCATTTTTTCCAGATCGGCGTTGGTTCGCACTTGTTTTGGCAGATAGCTGCCGGTACCAATAATCTTCGTATACATGTACGCTCAGTCACTTTTAGCTAATACAGATCCCAGGCGAGCGGCAATCCGCTGAGGGACTTGTCGCTGCACCGCCTGCACTGCCTGTTCAATCGCGACGGAAAATGCTCGCTGATTGGCGGCTCCATGACTCTTAATCACGATGCCGCGCAATCCTAACAGACAGGCGCCATTATACTGGTCGGGGTTGAGGTGACTGAATCGCCGCGTCAGGCTTTTTTGTAACCAACGCTTTAATAAAATCAGCCACCAGGACCTTTTTTTACCTTCTCCCTGGGTTTTCAGCAGAGAAAGAAACATCCGAACGACCCCTTCCATGGTCTTCAGCGTTACGTTTCCGGTGAAGCCATCACACACTAATACATCCGTTTTACCCGTCAGCAACTCATTGGCTTCGAGATAACCAATATAGTTGATGGAAGGAACCTGTTTAAGTAATTCGGCAGCATCACGAATACTATCCAGGCCTTTGGTCTCTTCTTCACCAATATTCAGCAACGCAACGCGGGGGTTTTTAATCCCGACCACATCTTCTGCCAGCACCGACCCCATCACGGCGAACTGAACCAGCATTGTACTATCACAATCGACGTTAGCACCCAGATCGAGCACCACCGTTTTGCCCTTTTGCTGGTGCGGTAACACCGTCACCAGCGCCGGGCGCTCAATGCCCTCAATAGGCTTGAGCAATAATTTCGACAGCCCCATCAGCGCGCCGGTATTTCCCGCACTGACGCAAGCCTGCGCTCGCCCTTCTTTCACCAGCTCCAGTGCTATTCGCATGGAGCTGCCACGGCTATTGCGAATCGCTTGCGATGGCCGGGCATCACTGGCAATAACTGACTGCGCAGGAATAATCTGCAGACGCGAACGTTGTTCGAAGTCAGCTTTTGCAAGTAATGGCGTGATTGTGTCGGGGTTACCGACTAAAAGAAGTGTGAGTTGCGAATTAGAATTCAGTGCCTGCAATGCTGCAGGCACTGTCACAGAAGGGCCAAAATCTCCCCCCATGACATCTAACGCCAGGGTTAGACGTGTCAAGGTATCGTCACTGCCTGGTTTGGTGTTTCCCCAGTGACCTGGGGAAATCCTCACTAAGCTTCATCACGCTTGCGCGTGATTACTTAGTGATAACCTTGCGGCCGCGGTAGAAACCGTCAGCAGTGATGTGGTGACGCAGGTGTTTTTCACCAGAAGTCTTGTCTACAGACAGGCTGGTAACTGCAGTCAGCGCGTCATGGGAACGACGCATGCCACGTTTGGAACGGGTTGGTTTATTCTGTTGTACGGCCATGGACCTTACTCCTCAATTACTTACGCTTTAAGCTGGCTAATACGGCAAATGGATTTGGTTTTTGCGCTTCATCAGGCAGTTCCCCAAAGACCATGTCCGCCTCGGACACTTCACAGTGTTCAGAATCATGCACCGGAACTACAGGCAAGGAGAGGATAATTTCATCTTCTACCAGAGCCAGCAGATCGATTTCACCGAATTCGTTAACCTCAATCGGCTCATACGCTTCCGGGAGTGCCTCAGCCTGTTCGACAGAGCGAACCGGACTGAAACAATACGTTGTGTGAACATGTTGTACGAACGGTTTCCCGCAACGCTGACATTCGAGCGTTACCGTCACCTTTGCATCACCGGTTAATACGGCAAGGCGCTGGTTATCGATAGCGAACGACATGGAGCATTCCACATCACTGTCCACACTGACTACGGATTCGGCGATACGCTCAGCCTGATCGGAAGAATAGATCCCTTCATAATCGAGGCGTTTTTGAGCCGTACGAACCGGATCAAGAGTCAGGGGTAATTTTACCTTTTGCATAGGGCGCGCATATTAACTTTGTAACGTCATAGAGTCAAAGAAAAAGGCAGCCTGTGGTTGCCTTTTGCCAATAATTCGCACACATTGCGGGTTACTGCTTTATTTTCGTTCAGTGCTGATAACAAACATCAACCTGCAAAACGAAGCGCATAGTTTAAAATGGCTATCATCAATACGCTATATCTGATGGAAAAAAATATGCCTAAACTTATTTTAGCCTCCACCTCGCCATGGCGTCGCGCTCTTCTGGAAAAACTGCAAATCTCTTTTGAATGTGCAGCACCAGAGGTCGACGAAACCCCACGCAGCGACGAATCACCGCGACAGTTGGTGCTTCGACTGGCACAAGAAAAAGCGCAATCTCTGGCGTCACGTTATCCGGATCATTTAATTATTGGTTCAGACCAGGTATGTGTTCTTGATGGCGAAATCACCGGTAAACCGTTAACGGAAGAAAATGCCCGTCTGCAATTACGCAAAGCCAGCGGCAATATCGTCACCTTCTATACTGGACTGGCGTTGTTTAATTCGGCGAATGGGCATCTGCAAACAGAAGTGGAGCCTTTTGACGTCCATTTCCGTCACCTGAGCGAGGCGGAGATTGATAATTACGTGCGTAAAGAGCATCCCCTGCACTGCGCGGGTAGCTTTAAGAGTGAAGGATTTGGCATTACGCTGTTTGAGCGTTTAGAGGGGCGTGATCCTAACACGCTGGTTGGTTTACCGCTAATCGCGCTGTGTCAGATGTTACGTCGGGAAGGGAAAAACCCGCTGATGGGATAGTTGTTTGCGCCGGATGTGGTTACGTCGCATCCGGCAATCGGTGCTGGCGGCCTGATGCGGCGTAAACGCCTTATCAGGCCAACCGCCCATTATCAGGTTTATATGCTTGTATTAGCGCGCGTTACGCAGCTTTTGCAAACAACGCTTCAAACCTTCATCCATCGGAGCTTCGATACGCATCACCTCACCGGTCCCCGGATGAGTAAACTTCAACGCTGCAGCGTGCAGGAACAGGCGATTTAATCCCGTGCCTGCTTCAGTGAGCTGCCTGTCAAATTCACGGTCACCGTAGCGATCGTCAAAGGCAATCGGATGACCCGCATATTGTGTATGCACACGGATCTGGTGAGTACGCCCTGTTACCGGGCTACAACGCACCAGGGTGGCAAATGCATAGCGTTCTTCCACTTTAAAGCGTGTTTCCGACGGTTTGCCTTCCTGACTCACACGCACGATACGTTCGCCGCTTTGCAGAATATTTTTCAGTAACGGTGCTTGAACGCTCTTCACATGCGACTGCCACTGACCGCGCACCAGCGCCAGGTAATCTTTTTGCATCCCTTTTTCACGTAATTGCTCATGCAGAGAACGCAACGCCGAGCGTTTTTTCGCTACCAGCAAAACACCTGAGGTGTCCCGGTCAAGACGATGAACCAGTTCAAGGAACCGCGCTTCCGGGCGCAACGCCCGCAAACCTTCAATAACGCCGAAGCTTAAACCACTGCCGCCATGTACCGCCGTACCGGAAGGTTTATTCAGCACCAGGATGTGATCATCTTCATATAAGATGACGTCCGCCAGCGCCGCCACCTTTTGCAGATGTGGCGAAACCGCCTCTTCTTCCCGCTCAGCAACGCGAACCGGTGGAATACGCACCTCATCACCCGCTTCGAGTTTATATTCAGGCTTAATACGTTTTTTGTTCACCCGCACTTCGCCTTTACGCAAAATACGGTAAATCATACTTTTTGGTACGCCTTTCAATTGGGTACGCAAAAAGTTATCGATACGTTGCCCCGCTTCGTCAGCGGTGATAGCAACAATTTTTACGGATGGAGTCTCTGTTTTCATGGTTGGCGATTCTAATTAGCCAACAGGATTCGCGCCACTCATTTTTCTATGCTTATATTTACTTTTGCACCTTATTACTTCACTGCGTGATCACTTTATTGATGGTTATTAAACCAATCACCAGCAAGAAGTGAAAAAACTGTGAGTAAGCGGGTGATAAATGGTAAAAGTCATCTTGCTATAACAAGGCTTGCAGTGGAATAATGAGGCCGTTTCCGTGTCCATCCTTGTTAAAACAAGAAATTTTACGGAATAACCCATTTTGCCCGACCGATCATCCACGCAGCAATGGCGTAAGACGTATTGATCTTTCAGGCAGTTAGCGGGCTGCGGGTTGCAGTCCTTACCGGTAGATGGAAATATTTCTGGAGAGTAATACCCAGTCTGTTTCTTTGATAATTGCGCTGTTTTTCCGCATGAAAAACGGGCAACCGACACTCTGCGCCTCTTTGAGCTGACGATAACCGTGAGGTTGGCGACGCGACTAGACACGAGGCCATCGGTTCACACCCGGAAAGGCGTTACTTTGCCCGCAGCTTAGTCGTCAATGTAAGAATAATGAGTAAGTTACGATGAAAAGAATGTTAATCAACGCAACTCAGCAGGAAGAGTTGCGCGTTGCCCTTGTAGATGGGCAGCGTCTGTATGACCTGGATATCGAAAGTCCAGGGCACGAGCAGAAAAAGGCAAACATCTACAAAGGTAAAATCACCCGCATTGAACCGAGTCTGGAAGCTGCTTTTGTTGATTACGGCGCTGAACGTCACGGTTTCCTCCCACTAAAAGAAATTGCCCGCGAATATTTCCCTGCTAACTACAGTGCTCATGGTCGTCCCAACATTAAAGATGTGTTGCGTGAAGGTCAGGAAGTCATTGTTCAGATCGATAAAGAAGAGCGCGGCAACAAAGGCGCGGCATTAACCACCTTTATCAGTCTGGCGGGTAGCTATCTGGTTCTGATGCCGAACAACCCGCGCGCGGGTGGCATTTCTCGCCGTATCGAAGGCGACGACCGTACCGAATTAAAAGAAGCACTGGCAAGCCTTGAACTGCCGGAAGGCATGGGGCTTATCGTGCGCACCGCTGGCGTCGGCAAATCTGCTGAGGCGCTGCAATGGGATTTAAGCTTCCGTCTGAAACACTGGGAAGCCATCAAAAAAGCCGCTGAAAGCCGCCCGGCCCCGTTCCTGATTCATCAGGAGAGCAACGTAATCGTTCGCGCATTCCGCGATTACTTACGTCAGGACATCGGCGAAATCCTTATCGATAACCCGAAAGTGCTCGAACTGGCACGTCAGCATATCGCTGCATTAGGTCGCCCGGATTTCAGCAGCAAAATCAAACTGTACACCGGCGAGATCCCGCTGTTCAGCCACTACCAGATCGAGTCACAGATCGAGTCCGCCTTCCAGCGTGAAGTTCGTCTGCCGTCTGGTGGTTCCATTGTTATCGACAGCACCGAAGCGTTAACGGCCATCGACATCAACTCCGCACGCGCGACCCGCGGCGGCGATATCGAAGAAACCGCGTTTAACACTAACCTCGAAGCTGCCGATGAGATTGCTCGTCAGCTGCGCCTGCGTGACCTCGGCGGCCTGATTGTTATCGACTTCATCGACATGACGCCAGTACGCCACCAGCGTGCGGTAGAAAACCGTCTGCGTGAAGCGGTGCGTCAGGACCGTGCGCGTATTCAAATCAGCCATATTTCTCGCTTTGGCCTGCTGGAAATGTCCCGTCAGCGCCTGAGCCCATCACTGGGTGAATCCAGCCATCACGTCTGCCCGCGCTGCTCCGGTACCGGTACCGTGCGTGACAACGAATCGCTGTCGCTCTCTATTCTGCGTCTGATCGAAGAAGAAGCGCTGAAAGAGAACACCCAGGAAGTTCACGCCATTGTTCCTGTGCCAATCGCTTCTTATCTGCTGAATGAAAAACGTTCTGCGGTGAATGCCATTGAAACGCGTCAGGACGGTGTTCGCTGCGTGATTGTGCCAAACGATCAGATGGAAACCCCGCACTACCACGTGCTGCGCGTGCGTAAAGGGGAAGAAACGCCGACCTTAAGCTACATGCTGCCGAAGCTGCATGAAGAAGCGATGGCGCTGCCGTCTGAAGAAGAGTTCGCTGAACGTAAGCGTCCGGAACAACCTGCGCTGGCAACCTTTGCCATGCCGGATGTGCCGCCAGCGCCAACCCCAGCTGAACCTGCCGCGCCTGTCGTAGCCCCAGCACCTAAATCTGCACCGGCAACACCAGCCGCTCCTGCCCAACCTGGGCTGTTGAGCCGCTTCTTCGGCGCACTGAAAGCGCTGTTCAGCGGTGGTGAAGAAACCAAACCGTCCGAGCAACCAACACCGAAAGCAGAAGCGAAACCGGAACGTCAACAGGATCGTCGCAAGCCTCGTCAGAACAACCGCCGTGACCGTAATGAGCGCCGCGACACCCGTAGTGAACGTACTGAAGGCAGCGATAATCGCGAAGAAAACCGTCGTAATCGTCGCCAGGCACAGCAGCAGACTGCCGAGACGCGTGAGAGCCGTCAGCAGGTTGAGGTAACGGAAAAAGCGCGTACCACCGACGAGCAGCAAGCGCCGCGTCGTGAACGTAGCCGCCGCCGTAATGATGATAAACGTCAGGCGCAACAAGAAGCGAAGGCGCTGAATGTTGAAGAGCAATCTGTTCAGGAAACCGAACAGGAAGAACGTGTACGTCCGGTTCAGCCGCGTCGTAAACAGCGTCAGCTCAATCAGAAAGTGCGTTACGAGCAAAGCGTAGCCGAAGAAGCGGTAGTCGCACCGGTGGTTGAAGAAACTGTCGCTGCCGAACCAATTGTTCAGGAAGCGCCAGCTCCACGCACAGAACTGGTGAAAGTCCCGCTGCCAGTCGTAGCGCAAACTGCACCAGAACAGCAAGAAGAGAACAATGCTGATAACCGTGACAACGGTGGCATGCCGCGTCGTTCTCGCCGCTCGCCTCGTCACCTGCGCGTAAGTGGTCAGCGTCGTCGTCGCTATCGTGACGAGCGTTATCCAACCCAGTCGCCAATGCCGTTGACCGTAGCGTGCGCGTCTCCGGAACTGGCCTCTGGCAAAGTCTGGATCCGCTATCCAATTGTACGTCCGCAAGATGTACAGGTTGAAGAGCAGCGCGAACAGGAAGAAGTACATGTGCAGCCGATGGTGACTGAGGTCCCTGTCGCCGCCGCTATCGAACCGGTTGTTAGCGCGCCAGTTGTTGAAGAAGTGGCCGGTGTCGTAGAAGCCCCCGTTCAGGTTGCCGAACCGCAACCGGAAGTGGTTGAAACGACGCATCCTGAAGTGATTGCTGCCGCGGTAACTGAACAGCCGCAGGTGATTACCGAGTCTGATGTTGCCGTAGCCCAGGAAGTTGCAGAACAAGCAGAACCGGTGGTTGAACCGCAGGAAGAGACGGCAGATATTGAAGAAGTTGTCGAAACTGCTGAGGTTGTAGTTGCTGAACCTGAAGTTGTTGCTCAACCTGCCGCGCCAGTAGTCGCTGAAGTCGCAGCAGAAGTTGAAACGGTAGCTGCGGTCGAACCTGAGGTCACCGTTGAGCATAACCACGCTACCGCGCCAATGACGCGCGCTCCAGCACCGGAATATGTTCCGGAGGCACCGCGTCACAGTGACTGGCAGCGCCCTACTTTTGCCTTCGAAGGTAAAGGTGCCGCAGGTGGTCATACGGCAACACATCATGCCTCTGCTGCTCCTGCGCGTCCGCAACCTGTTGAGTAATAATTAGCTCAAAGTAATCAAGCCCTGGTAACTGCCAGGGCTTTTTTATTTCATCTTTGAATCAACATATTAAAATTCATCGAATGGCATCCTTGCTAACCAACAATGCAAAATAGGCAAAAAAATGCCCGCCCCAGCGATCCCAGAGCAGGCAGACAAAACATACCCAGTTTCATGATATGTTTTAAAGCGAAATTATTTGTTGAGCTGGAAGAGCGACAATCCCTGCATATCGGTAAATGCTTTATACGATGCCTGCAATGCCGTTTGCTGCATGATGTAAGATGAAATAGTTGCATTCCAATCCACATCAACCAGATCGCTCATCTGCTGCGTTTGCCCTAAAGCGCGATCGCTACCTAATGAATCCAGCGACTCCAGTTCGTTCAGCTGCGTGCCTAATTCCGCGCGAACAGTCAGCACATTGTTCAGCGAGTTTTTCAGTCCGCGGTTGGTTTTATCTAACGCCGCAGCGGCGGTTTCTTTATCCGCTTCGCTATCCGCGACCGGCGTTTTCAGGGCTGCGATGGCACTATCCAGCATGGCAAAAAGATTGGTTTCAGAAGCGCTACCGTCTGGTTCCGCTACCGCGTTGCTGGTAATACTGTCGAAAATTTTGTCACCCGTGTGCCCTATCACCATCGAACGCGAAGCATCGACCTGTTGCTTAATACTTTCTGTTCCGCCGACATAATCACCGTTAGCCTCACTAAACGGCGCAGTTTCTGTTTTATAACCGGCAAAAATGTAACGCCCGTTACCGTCAGTGGTGTTCGCCAGATTCAGCAACTGGTCACGAAGCCCCTGAATATCCGTAGCCAGCGAGGCCCGGTCATCGTCACTCAAGGTGCCATTGCTGGCGTAGACAATTTTTTCCTGAGCATTCTGGATAGCAGTGGTGACCTGGCTAAGTACACTCTCTTCCAGTGACACTTTTTGAGTGGCGAAAGTACGTGCCAGCGTGTACTGGCTGTTTTGCGCCTGTGCCTGGGAGAGAACTACGGCTTGTGATGCTGCAATGGGATCGTCAGAAGGGTTAACGACTCGCTTACCTGTCGACATCTGCTCGCCGTACTTCATCCATTCTGCCTGAGAATTGGTGATGCCACGCATGTTTTGCTGGTACATCATCTGGGTACTGAAACGCATCTTATCTCCCCTTAGCGAATGTTAATCAGCGCATCAAAAATCGCGTTTGCCGTCTGCAGAACCTGCGCATTCGCCAGGTAATACTGCTGAAAACGTTGCAGATTTCCGTACTCCTCATCGAGATTGACACCGGAAATCGACTGCTGCTGATTGGAAAGCTGCGTCACCACATTACCTTGCGTGGTGCTACTGGTTTTCAACGTCGCGGTTTTATTACCGATATCACTCACTAACGAGGCATAAGCGTCGTTAAAGGATTTCGCACCGCCCACCGTTTTACTGTTGCTTTGCAGATCCAGCAGGGCCTGACCGTTGCGGTTGTCGCTATCACCCGCATCTTCTTCGCTCGCCATCGCGATTTTCGCTTCGTCGGTGATTAATACATCCATGTTGACGATGGCGTCACTTACTGGTTTCAGCGTGAAGCTGTCGTTAACGGCAGGCGTTCCTGTAAACGTCAACTCCAGACCATCAAATGCCACTTTACCGTTGGCATCCGGCGTCACCGTAAAAGTGGTATTGCTGGCAAGGCGGGTGACCTGCCACTGATTATTATCGAACGAGATTTTGTAATCTGTCGCCAGTACCGCGGAGGCATCAGTTACCGTGGCACCGATCGCAACGTCACCTTTGTTTTTCGTGTTTTGCAGAACCGCGGGCTTACCGATAGCAAAGAAATCTTCACCGGCATCGCCGTTAGCATCAAATCCGGCTTTGTGTTGGGTGTTGAAAGCCTCGGCAAATGCCAGCGCCAGTTGTCCAAGCGTATTACGCGTCTGGTCCAGATCCTGAGAACGGAATGTCAGAATGCCGCCCAGCGACCCGGTATTCAGTAATTTCTCCGGGATCTCAATATTGCCTGCCGTCCCATCAACATAAGCGACAGTCGTACGAGAAGGGTCAGCGCTGGAAGGAACTGCCGCCAGTTGCCGCGCCGTACTTCCCTGAACCAGTGAGTAACCATTGGCCATCGTGATGTTATAAGTGCCGCCATCCTGAACGCTGACTTCTACACCAACAATCTGGTTTAATTCGCTCACCAGTTGATCGCGTTGATCCAGCAGATTGTTAGGTGACGCCCCTGCCCCCACGCCTGTCAGGCGCGAGATTTGATCGTTCAGGCTGGCAATTTGTTTAGCGTAGTTGTTGATCTGATCAACGCTGGCACCTATCGCGATATTGACCTGTTTGTCCTGGTCGCGCAGATATTGATCGGTGGTTTTAAACTGATTCACCAATCCTTCTGATTTCCCAATCAGCGCCTGGCGCGCTGCCGGGTCTTCCGCGTTACTCACCAGCGTTTGCAGGCTGGTGAAGAAATCCTGCATCTGTGTTGCCAGCGAAGAGGTACTGGTGGAGAGCATATTGTCGATTTTCGACATCTGCTCATAGCGGGCAGTCAGACCGCTACTTTGCGTCTGCGCCGCACGTAACTGGTTGGTAATAAACGCATCATACTCACGCTGCACACCAGAAACGTAGACACCATTGCCAACCCAGCCGCCAGCGCCCAACGTGCTATTGGCCTGCGCCATAATAGTGGTTTGGCGGGTATATCCGGCAACGTTATAGCTGGAGATATTATTACTTGCCGTATTTAACGCCGCCTGGGCCGCGTTCAGTCCGCTCATGGCGTTATTAATCAAGCTGGACATGGAGGTTCCTTATAAGCCTTCAATTACAGAGTATTATCGGCAGCGACCCGCCGGACTTGAGTTATTCAGAACAGATTATCAATGTTCATACTGTAGGTTTTGCTCACCTTGTCGCTTATCGATTTCATCTGCTGAATCATGTTGGTGAGTTTGCGGGCATAGTGAGGATCGGTGGCATAGCCCGCGTCCTGTAGGGCCTGCGCCCCCTGTTCCGCACTCGCGGCGGTCGTCACGGCGGCGTAGCGCGGGTTACGCGTTAACAGCCCAACGTAATCCGACAAGGCTTCCAGATACGAGCTGTAGACGCGAAACTTCGCTTTTACTTTCTTCGCTTCGCCGTTTTCATATTCAGTCGTGGTGATTTCAGTAACTGGCCCTTTCCAGTTGCCAGAGGCTTTGACACCAAACAGGTTATAGCTCGGCTCGCCGTTTTCGCGGCGGATTTGCCGTTGCCCCCAACCAGATTCCAGTGCCGCCTGAGCGAGGATCAAATGATGTGGCACACCGCTTTGCTGGCTTGCCAGTTGGGCGGGCAGCGAGAGTTGCGCGAGGAATGCTTTACTGTCACCCGGCAGCGAATCATCGTAGTTACGTGGCACGGCCTTTTGCACCAGCTGCGAAAGCGCCTGATTTTGATAACGCACCACAGTTTCGAGCGGGAATTTCATCGGTGCTGCTGGCGTGGACTCCTCTGGCAATGGTTGTTCTGGCGTCATCTGTTTAACCATCATCTCTGCAAGCCCCAGACCTTTGCCCGCCGTCATCTGTTGGGCAATCTGCTGGTCATACATACTGGTATACAGGCGAGTGTGCTCGCTGCTGAACAGGCCATCTTTTGGTAAAGCGTCGCGCATGCTTTTCAACATCATCTGCACGAACATCCCTTCCACCTGACGGGCCACCGGACGGATATTTGCCGCCGGATCTTCGCCCGCTTTCGCCTTTAGTTCGTTGAGTGATTGCGCATCCCAGGCCGCACTTGCCAGTAGTTTGCTGTCGCTGATCATCAGATGATTTCCAGTTTTGCCCGCAGACATCCCGCACTTTGCATTGATTGCAGTATGGACATCAGATCCATCGGCGTAGCGCCCAGCGCATTGAGCGCGCGCACCACGTTATTGAGGCTGGCGCTGGAACGTACGCTTTGCAGCGAACCGCCGCTCTGGCGTAAATCGATCTGCGTTTGTGGAGTAACCACAGTCTGTCCACCACCAAACGGTGTATCTGGCTGGCTGACATTGGCCTGACGATTAACTGTTACTGAGAGATTCCCCTGCGCTACCGCGCAGCTGTCGAGGGTCACTTCGCGATTCATCACCACCGAACCGGTGCGCGAGTTAATCACTACTTTAGCGTCCTGCGGGGTGACATTAACCTGCATATTCTGAATATCGGCAAGGAAGCGGACCTGGGAACTGTTGCCACTCGGTACGCGCACCTGAATAGTCCGCGCATCTAACGCGGTGGCGCTGCCATATCCACGCACGCGGTTGATGGTGTCAGCGATTTGCTGCGCCATGCTGAAATCTTCGTCGTTAAGTTGCAAATTAAGGGTATTCCCGACGCCAAACTGGCTGGGCAATTCACGTTCAATAACCGCACCATTGGTGATCCGTCCACCGTTCAGTTGGTTAACCTGAACACTGCTACCGCCAGCGGAGGCTCCTGCGCCGCCAACCAGAATATTGCCCTGCGCCAGCGCATACACCTGACTGTCAACGCCCTTAAGCGGTGTCATCAACAACGTACCTCCACGCAAGCTTTTGGCATTTCCCATGGAAGAAACCACCACATCGATGGTTTGCCCCTGACGTCCAAACGGAGGAAGTGACGCTGTCACCATTACCGCAGCGACGTTTTTTAGCTGCATATTGGTGCCCGTCGGAACGGTAATTCCCAGCTGTGAGAGCATGTTATTAAGCGTTTGTGTGGTAAACGGCGTCTGGGTTGTCTGGTCACCGGTGCCATCCAGCCCCACCACCAGACCATAGCCAATCAGTGAGTTTTGCCTTACCCCCTGAACACTGGTGAGATCGCGAATACGCTCAGCCTGAGCCGCCGTCGTGACCAGTAGAAGAATTAATGCAGAGAGAAATTTAATCACCACAGCCTCACTTACATTGGCGACAGGTTAAGGAAGAAACGCTGCAACCAGCCCATATTTTGCGCTTCGTTAATGTAGCCATTGCCTACGTATTCAATGCGTGCATCCGCCACCTGAGTAGACGGTACGGTATTGCTGCCGCTGATAGTGCGTGGATTAACCACGCCAGAGAAGCGAATAAATTCGGTACCCTGATTAATGGCAATCTGTTTTTCACCCACCACATGCAGGTTGCCGTTGACCAGTACCTGGTCAACCGTCACCGTCAACGTGCCGCTAAAGGTATTGCTGGCATTGGCCCCGCCCTTTCCGTTGAACGTGTTACCACCGGAGGCTTCGACATCGGCACGAGCGTTACCAAACAGTCCTTGCAAATAGCGCGGCACAGTATCAAAGCCAAAATTAGTTTTACCGTCACGGCTGGCATTCGCAGAGGAGCTTTTGCTGGCGCTGACGTTCTCCTGCAACACGATGGTCAGCGTATCGCCAATATTGCGTGGTCGACGATCTTCAAACAGCGGTTGATAGCCATAGTTAATCGGCTGAGCAGACTGGAAAATAGAACCGTTGGCGACGGGCGTCGGACCGGGAACCGGTTGTGCACTGGTCGCCCCCTGCACCAGCGGCGTGGAGGGTATCCAGGCGCAGCCGGTTAGTGAAAGCACCAACAAGCTGGAAATGGCATAAGTATGCGCAGCGTTTTTTTGCATGGCTATCATCTTCAAAAATCAGTAAACCGGTGAACCTGCCACCGGTTAAGCCTTAGAGTTGCGTCAGTTTTTGCAGCATCTGATCGGTGGTGGACACCGCTTTACTGTTGATTTCGTAAGCGCGTTGCACCTGAATCATATTGACCAGTTCTTCCGCCACGTTGACGTTAGACGTTTCAACATACCCTTGATACAGCAGTCCCGCGCCGTTCAGGCCCGGCGTGCTTTCGTTCGGTGCACCAGAGGATTGCGTTTCGGTGTAGAGGTTTTCGCCAATGCTCTCCAGCCCGGTGTCATTCATAAAGGTGGTGAGATTGAGCTGCCCAACCTGAACCGGAGCTGCCTGGCCTTGTTGGGTTACGCTGACCACGCCATCACGACCGATGGTGATACTTAACGCATTCGCCGGAATGGTGATCGCTGGCTGCACCTGAAAACCACCAGCCGTCACCAGCTGCCCGTTCTGATCCACCTGGAAAGAGCCGTCACGGGTATAGGCTGATGAACCATCTGGCAACATCACCTGGAAAAAGCCCTGCCCTTTAATCGCGACATCTTTGCTGTTGTTGGTCTGCGACAGGTTTCCCTGGCTGTGTAAGCGTTCAGTGGCGACCGGGCGTACCCCCGTGCCGATTTGTAATCCGGAGGGTAAGGTGGTTTGTTCGGAAGACTGTGCCCCCGGCTGGCGAATGGTTTGATAAAGCAGATCTTCAAACACCGCGCGCTGACGCTTAAAACCGTTAGTACTGACGTTTGCCAGGTTGTTGGCAATGACGTCCATATTGGTTTGCTGGGCGTCAAGGCCCGTTTTGGCGATCCATAATGAACTGATCATAAAATGTCCTGTAGTGGATTAGTGACAAAGTGCATATGTCTTCTTGCCGGATGCGGCGTAAACGCCTTATCCGGCCTACAAGTGCTCGCAAAATCGATAAATTGCGATTGCCCCCATAGACCCGATAAACTTGCGCATCGGGCAACTTATACTTGTCATGTATCCTTTCAATTAACTCATCGACAGCAGTTGGTTGGCACGGCCTGCGTTATCATCGACGCTGCTGATCACCTTCATCTGCATTTCAAAACGCCGCGCGCTGGCAATCATGTCGCTCATTGCCGCAACGGCATTGACGTTACTGCCTTCCAGAACCCCCGACATCACACGCAAGGTTGGATCTGCCTGCAGTACCGGCCCACGCGTGGCCTGGGTTTCTGCGCTTAAACGAAAAATGCCGTCGTCACCGCGCTGCACTTCGCTGCCCGTGGCTTTCACCAGTTTAAGACGCCCTACTGGCGCAACCGTATTTGCCGGATCGCCCGGATTGAGCGCCGAGATTGTGCCATCGGCAGCAATAGTGATTTCCGCCCCTTCCGGCACAGCAATTGGCCCAGCCTCGCCTATCACCGGATGCCCCTGAATTGTCAGTTGCCCGGTGGGATCAACCTGAATGCTGCCATTACGCGTATACCCTTCGCTGCCGTCAGCGGTCTGCACGGCCAGCCAGCCATCCTGCTGCAACGCGACGTCCAGCGGGCGCGAGGTGTAATCCATTTTGCCGGGCGTCATATCTGCGCCCGGCGTTGACGCCGTGACCAACGTGCGCGTGGGCAGAGAAAGCCCTTCCACTGGCACCGCGCGTAAAGCATTCAACTGCGCGCGAAAACCGGGCGTTGAGACATTGGCCAGATTACTGGCGGTTACCGCCTGTTGATTCAGTGTCTGGCTGGCTGCTCCCATCGCGGTATAAATTGCGTGATCCATTGAGCTATCCCGTCAGCGATTAGCGTAAGTTAACCAGCGTGTTGAGGATCTGGTCCTGGGTTTTGATGGTCTGGGCGTTAGACTGATAGTTACGCTGGGCAACGATCATATTGACCAGTTCTTTACTGAGATCGACGTTGGACGCTTCCAGCGCACCGTTGGTCAGGGTGCCAAAGTTTCCCGTCCCGGCTGTCCCCAACAGCGCCACGCCAGAAGATTGCGTCGCAGACCAGACGTTGTCGCCTTCGGATGCCAGACCTTCGTTGTTGGCAAAGTTCGCCAGTACAATCTGCCCCAGCAGTTGTGTTTGTTCGTTGGAATAGTTGCCGACAACCGTACCGTCATCATTGATTTGATAACTCACCAGATCGCCCGGTTTGTAGCCATTCTGGGTGGTTGCCACAATATTGTTAGCGCCGGTATTTTGCTGCATGGAGTTGAGGAAGCTCAGGCTAAACGTGGCGGGATCTGCGCCGTTAATTGCGCCAGTGGTAATATTCTCTGTTGGATTTGAGGTCAGAACGCCATTGGCATTAAACACCAGCTTCATTGCAGGCTCGGCTGTACCTGTTGGATCACTGCTATCCTGGGTGTAGACCTGCCAGTTATTATCCCCGGTCTTCACAAAGTAGACGCTCATGTCATGAGCATTACCCTGACTGTCGAAAACAGTCACCGAACCTTTTTTGTTATAGCTATCCGCATTGCTGGCGCTGAATGGCGTAACAGTAGGAAGCGGATCGCTGGAATTCAGGTTGATCTGCATCGATGCCGTGGTGGTAGTTTTCGCTGCCATCAGGGTATTCGGGATCGAAATATTGGTCGGATTCGCCCCTTGCTGAATAGTCGGCGGCGTACCGGTTGCCGGGTAACCCGTCAGCTGTAAACCTTGCATATTCACCAGGTTACGGTTTTCATCCAGCTTAAATTGTCCGTTACGGCTGTAGAACACCGAACCGTTGCTGTCTACCAGACGGAAAAAACCGTTCTGGCTGATAGCAACGTCCAGACCTCGCCCGGTGTTGGTGGTCGTGCCATCGGTAAAGTCCTGAGTGATACCGGCAACTTTTACCCCCAGTCCCACTTTCGAACCGGCAAACATATCGGCAAAAGAGGCCGTGCCTGATTTAAAGCCGTAGGTGGCGGAGTTGGCGATATTGTTGCCAATAACATCGAGGTTGGTGGCGGCAGCGTTTAATCCGCTAACCGCTTGAGAAAAGGCCATGACTGACTCCTGAAATGTGAAGGCTTAAATTATCTGCCGTACTTCGTCGAGGGTGGTGGTGCCGTAAGTGCCGAGATCCAGCGTATTACCGTTGTTGCCGCGGATCACACCCTGCACCAGAGCAAACTGCAGCGGCTGGGCAACCAGTTGTGTACCACCGTTACTGGCGCTAATCGCTACATTGTAAGAACCGTTCGGCGCAGTGCTGCCATCAGTCAACGTACCGTCCCAGGTGAAACTGTGAACTCCGGCGGTCAGTTCACCAATATCAATGGTGCGCACAACCGCGCCATTTTTATCGGTGATGGTGGCCGTAACTTTGTCTGCCGCCTGTTGCAGCTCAACACCAAACGGCGTGGTCGTGGTCACAGCCCCTTCTTCACTGCCGGTTCCCGCAAGAATAGTGGTGCCGGGGATCATCACGCCGTGACCGATCAGGTTACTGGCCTGTAACGACTGGCTGTTATCAATCTGTCCGGAAATAGATCCGAGCGTGGTATTGAGTTTTTCAATCCCGCTGACCGTGCTGATTTGTGCCAATTGCGACGTCAGCTCGTTGTTTTCCATTGGATTGGTCGGGTCCTGGTTTTTCAGCTGCGCCACCAGCAAAGTCAGAAAACTGCTTTGTAAATCTGCGGCGTTGCTGCCCGTGAGCGAACTACTGCTGGTGGTACTGACGCCGGTATTTGTCGGATCGGTGGTGGTTACCGCAATGGACATAGCTTTCTCCTTTATTGACCGAGCGTAAGGGTTTTCAGCATCATACTTTTCACCGTGTTGAGCACTTCAACATTGGCCTGATAGCTGCGTGACGCCGACATGGTGTTAACCATCTCCCCGACGACATCAACGTTCGGCATTTTTACGTAGCCCTTTGCATCCGCCAGCGGATTACCCGGTTCATAAACCAGTTTGTCCGGGGCCTGACTTTCTATAACATCGGCAACCTTTACGCCGCCTGTCGCAGCACCTGGTGCAGCGTTAACCTGGAATACCACCTGTTTTGCCCGATATGGCTGTCCATCGGGACCGGTCACGCTATCAGCATTTGCCAGATTACTGGCCGCCACGTTCAGGCGCTGGGACTGGGCAGTTAACGCCGACCCGGCGATATCAAAAATATTCAGCAGTGCCATCCGTTAATTTCCGCTCTGTAAAACGTTCATCATGCCTTTGATTTGCCCGCTCAACGCACTAAGGCTCATCTGGTATTGCAGGCTGTTATCGGCAAACTGGGTGCGTTCGCGATCCATATCGACGGTATTACCGTCAAGCGAAGGCTGGTCCGGAATACGGTATTGCAGTTCTGCGGTAGGAGGCGTCAGCGCCTGCGCCGGGATGTGTTGCGTTGAGGTCATCGTCAGTGCAACCACACTGGTTGCATCCCGTCCACGTTGTATGACTTTTTTAAGTTCACTGGCAAAATCGATATCGCGCGCCTGATAACCAGGGGTATCGGCATTGGCGATGTTTGCTGCCAGCACTTCCTGACGCTGGGCGCGCAGATTGAGCGCCTCTTGTTGAAAACGTAAGGCGGCGTCGAGCTTATCGAGCATATCTCCTCCGCAGGTATCAAAATTCTGCCATCAGCTTAAATGCCTTTACGCGCGCGTTATCGGCGGAATAAACGCAAAATGGGTCGCTATTTATGCCGTTGATGGTCATTGCGGACAGGTACAATTCACGTTGTAGAAATGGCTGGGGGCGAAAATGCTGATAATAAAACGTAGCGTGGCGATCATCGCGATACTGTTCAGTCCGTTAAGTACGGCGAGCAATCTCACATCGCAATTGCACAACTTTTTTAGCGCCCAACTCGCGGGGGTAAGTGATGAGGTTCGTGTTTCTATTCGTACAGCGCCCAATCTACTACCGCCATGCGAGCAGCCATTGCTTTCGATGAGCAATAATTCCCGCCTGTGGGGCAATGTGAATGTGTTGGCACGCTGCGGTAACGACAAACGATATTTACAGGTTAATGTACAGGCCACAGGAAATTATGTGGTTGCCGCGATGCCCATTGCGCGGGGAGGAAAGCTGGAAGCTGGCAATGTCAAACTGAAACGCGGACGGCTGGATACCCTGCCACCGCGTACGGTGCTGGATATCAATCAACTTGTTGATGCCATTAGCCTGCGCGATCTATCACCCGATCAACCTATCCAGTTAACCCAGTTTCGCCAGGCATGGCGGGTAAAAGCGGGACAACGCGTCAATGTGATCGCCAGCGGTGATGGGTTTAGCGCCAACGCAGAAGGTCAGGCGCTGAACAATGCAGCCGTCGCACAGAATGCGCGGGTGCGCATGGTATCGGGACAGGTAGTCAGCGGCGTTGTTGATGCAGATGGGAATATTCTTATAAACCTGTAAGCTGTTAAAGATTACCCGTCCCTTGCCGATAAATAAGCAACACATGATAAAAGCGCCCTCAATGAGGAATAAACCATGAGTATTGATCGCACTTCGCCTCTGAAGCCTGTAAGCACCGTTCAACCGCGCGAAACCACTGACGCGCCGGTAACGAACAGCCGGGCGGCAAAAACAACCGCCTCCACCAGCACCAGTGTGACGTTAAGCGACGCGCAAGCAAAACTGATGCAACCCGGCAGCAGTGATATCAATCTTGAACGTGTCGAAGCGTTAAAACTGGCGATTCGTAACGGTGAACTAAAAATGGACACCGGCAAAATTGCCGATGCGCTGATCAACGAAGCGCAGCAAGACTTGCAGAGTAACTGATCGTATGACACGTCTTGCAGAGATCCTCGACCAGATGTCCGCTGTGCTTAACGATCTCAAAACGGTAATGGATCAAGAGCAGCAACATCTCTCTATGGGGCAGATCAACGGCAGCCAGTTGCAATGGATTACAGAACAAAAAAGCTCACTGCTGGCGACGCTGGATTACCTCGAACAGTTACGCAGGAAAGAACCCAATACAGCAAATAGCGTTGATATTAGTCAACGCTGGCAGGAAATTACTGTGAAAACGCAGCAACTACGCCAAATGAATCAACATAACGGCTGGTTACTGGAAGGACAGATTGAGCGCAATCAACAGGCGCTGGAAATGTTGAAACCGCATCAGGAACCGACGCTATATGGGGCGAACGGTCAGACCTCAACAACCCATCGCGGCGGTAAAAAGATTTCGATCTGAAGATTATCTCCGGCCTGCACTGCAGGCCGGAATGCATTGTTACACCGTCCGGCGGGCAAATTCTTTAACTTTGAAGCCCAGTACCGCCAGTGCAGCGAAGTACGCGGCAATCCCCGCCAGCACGACCGCCATTAAACGCAGTAAACGCCAGGGCATGGTACCCAATGACCACTCCGGCATGATATGTAACATACCTAAAAGCACGCCAGACATCACCAGTACCGCCACCACCAGACGCAACAGAAACGCCATCCAGCCGGGTTGCGGGGTAAAGATTTTCTGCTTACGCAACTGCCAGTAAAGCAGCGAAGCATTCAGACACGCCGCCAGACCAATAGAAAGTGACAGCCCGGCATGTTTCAACGGACCAATAAACGCCAGGTTCATCAATTGCGTTAAAATCAGCGTAACGATGGCAATTTTCACTGGCGTTTTAATGTCCTGGCGGGAATAAAAGCCAGGAGCCAACACTTTCACTACAATCAGGCCAATCAAACCCACCGAGTAGGCAATTAACGCCCGCTGGGTCATCAGCGCATCAAACGCGGTAAATTTACCGTACTGGAACAGCGAAACGGTCAACGGACCGGAAAGAATGCCCAACGCAACCGCACTCGGCAGCGCCAACAGGAAACAAAGACGCAACCCCCAGTCCATCAAACGGTTGTATTCATCATGATTGCCACTGGCAAAACTTTTCGACAGCGACGGCAGCAAAATGGTGCCAAGCGCCACGCCCAGCACACCGGACGGAAACTCCATTAAGCGGTCGGCGTAATACATCCAAGACACCGAACCGGAAGCAAGAAACGAGGCAAAAATGGTGTTGATGATTAAGGAGATCTGGCTCACAGAGACGCCAAGGATCGCCGGTCCCATCTGTTTCACCACGCGCATTGCTCCGGCATCGTGGAAGTTAATGCGCGGCAGGACCAGCATGCCGATCTTCTTCAGGTGCGGTAGCTGATACACCAGCTGCAGGACGCCGCCGACCGTAACAGCCCACGCCAGCGCCAGCACCGGTGGGTTAAAGTACGGTGCGGCAAACAGCGCGAAACCAATCATGCTGATGTTAAGCAGTGTTGGAGCAAACGCCGGAATCGAGAAGCGGTTCCACGTATTCAGAATCGCTCCCACCAGCGACGCCAGGGAGATCAGCAAGATATAGGGAAAGGTAATCTTTAGTAGCTGGCTGGTCAGGGCAAATTTGTCAGCTGTGTCAGCGAAGCCTGGCGCGGTCACCATGATCACCCACGGTGCGGCGAGCATGCCAGCGACCGTCACAACCGCCAGCGCAAGTGTCAGCAGGCCAGAAACATAAGAGACAAAGACCCGCGTGGCGTCTTCACCCTGCTTACTTTTATATTCCGCCAGAATCGGTACAAATGCTTGGGAAAATGCCCCTTCGGCAAAGATACGGCGTAACAAGTTAGGAAGTTTAAAAGCGACGAAAAAGGCGTCGGTTGCCATCCCTGCGCCAAAGATTCTAGCGACAATTGCGTCTCGTGCGAAGCCAAGCACACGCGAAAACATGGTCATCGAGCTGACGGCGGCCAGCGATTTTAATAAATTCATCGGTGTTCTAATCCAGACCCACGGGCAAAACGCCTGCAAGGCAGGCGCTGAAAGAGGCGAATAGTCTACCTGGATTATGGTGAATTGCTACCGCCAGATGTTACAGGGTTTATTCACTCATCGCATCGCGCCAGATCTTGTCAACGATACGTTGCGCCAGCACGGCCTGTTCGCCGGCGGTTTGCGGAACTGTCTGGTTTTGCACACATTCAATGAAGTGCCGCGCACAGCCGACAAACCCACGTTGCTCAAGCGTACTCTGCCAACCAGGAATCGGTTTATGCACTACGCCCTGCCCGCGCTCCTCACGCCATTCGCGCATATCCGTAATGTCGATGAGCGCACCGTCAGTCACGGCCTGCACGGTTTCACGCTGACTTCCGGCACGGCGATGCATACAGGTGGTGATCTGCAAAGGACCAGCCGAAAAATGGTGCTCGGCAAACAGCATTTCGCCAGCGTCGTTAGTCAGTAGCGTACCGCCATCCAGAGAGGCTTTGCCGCCCGACAACCACAGCGCGGTATCCACCACATGCAGATAATCATCCAGCAACGTGAAATAAAGATCGTGTGGCCCGACGCTATTGCTACGATGTTTATCCATTCTTAGCGAGGCTGCGGTGGCGAGTTGCGTTTTTAACTCACCGTAGAGTGGTGCGAAACGACGGTTAAAACCGACCATCAACGTCAGTTTTTTCCGCGCCGCCAGTTCCACCAGCCGTTCAGCATCGCGCAGATTTTCTGCCAGCGGTTTATCGACACAGACATGTACCCCCGCATTGAGTAACGTACTGACCACGTCAAAGTGGCTGGCGGTGCTGGAATGCACAAAAACCGCATCGCAACTGGCGGCAAGGCTGGATAACGAATCGGCATAAGGAATGCGCCAGCTTTCACAAATTGGCAGGGCTTTCGCGCGCGTAGGCGACCAGGCTCCTTGTAACGTCCAGTCAGACGCTGCCGCCAGCACCGGTAACCACGCTTTTTGCGCAATGCCACCTAATCCCACTACGCCGATACGTAATTTTTTCACTTTAATCTCCCAGATGGGCCAGCAACGAATCAAGACGCTGTTTCAGTTCTGCCACTTCGATTTCCAGGGCTTCGACGCGGGCCTGTAAATCACCGTCAACCGCGTTCGACATATCCGTCACCGCCGGCTGATCTTCAACCTCACCACTGAAAAGATGCATGTAGCGGTTTTCGCGTTTACCCGGTTCGCGGGCCAGACGCACCACAAAAGGACCATCTTCGCGATTTGCCAGTTGTTCCAGCGTCGACTCCACTTCCGCCATATCGCTGAATTCATACATTCGCGCGGCGCGGCTGCGCAGTTCACCTGGCGTCTGGGCACCACGCAATAACAACGTGGTGATTAACGCCACTTCCGCTGCGCTCAGTTTCAGATCGCCAAATTCTGAATTACAAAAACGTTGCTCATATTTGGTGACCCGATTACCAAAACCGCTCACTGTGCGTAGATAATGACGTTTGACCAGATTATCCAGCTGTTCCTGCACTTCGGATTCACTCAGATTCATGACCGGTTCACGGTTCGTTTTCTGATTACAGGCCGTGACTACACCATTGACTGAGAGCGGGTATTGCTCCGGCGTGGTCACCTGCTTTTCCAGCAAGCAACCAATCACGCGAGCTTCAAGGGCAGTAAGTTGATATTTCATGAGATTCTCCTTAGCGGCCGGGCGTCCAGTCTGGGGTAGTTAATGCCGTCAGTACGTGATCGCGCCATTGTCCATCAATCAACAGATAGTCTTTCGCATAGCCTTCTTTTTCAAAACCCAGTCGCGCCAGTAAATCACCGCTGCGTTTATTGTGCGGCATATAATTAGCCATAATGCGATGAATATGTTGGGTGCGCTGCATATAACGAATGGCTGCGGTCAGGGCTTCAAACATGAGTCCTTTGCCCTGCCATTTTTGCCCAATCGAATAACCGAGATAGCAGGCATGAAAAGAGCCACGAACAACATTGGAAAAATTGGCAACGCCAATAATCTCTTTTTCGTCCGGGTCGAATAAGCCAAAGTAGAAAGCTGAACCTTGTTTATGAAATTCGTTAATCATCCCCAGCCTGGCCTGCCAGCCTGATGGATAACAGTGGCTTTCGTCGCGCACTGGCTCCCAGGGCTTGAGGAAATGGCGATTCTCTGCGTAATAATCCGCAAGACGCCAGGCATCACGATCATGCACCAGACGCACGACCAGTCGGTCTGTGGTTAAGCGCACTTTTGGCACGTTACTGCGATAGCCAAACATTCTATACCTACTCCTTCCCGTAACGTCTTTAATACGCTGTAAGTATTACTATACCTGCGCAACCAGACCCTGTGAAAAGTCCAAAATGCCATTTTCTGCATTATTCACATATTTGATAAAAACTCTCTATCAAAGCGACGTTTTGATAAAAAAATATTGTCCCCGAAGTGATGGGAAAAGTCTTAGCGGCAATGCAGAATAGAAAGTGCTCATCTTTTATTTCCCGGGAGGGGAAATGTCCCGCGTGTCGCAGGCGAGGAACCTGGGTAAATATTTCCTGCTCATCGATAATATGCTGGTCGTGCTGGGGTTCTTTGTTGTCTTCCCGCTGATCTCTATCCGCTTCGTTGATCAAATGGGCTGGGCCGCCGTCATGGTCGGTATTGCTCTCGGTCTACGCCAATTTATTCAGCAAGGTCTGGGTATTTTCGGCGGCGCAATTGCCGACCGCTTTGGTGCCAAACCGATGATTGTTACCGGTATGCTGATGCGTGCCGCCGGATTCGCCACAATGGGTATCGCCCACGAACCGTGGCTATTGTGGTTTTCATGCCTGCTTTCGGGACTCGGCGGCACGTTGTTTGATCCGCCGCGTTCGGCGCTGGTGGTGAAACTAATCCGTCCACAACAACGTGGTCGTTTTTTCTCGCTGTTGATGATGCAGGACAGTGCCGGTGCGGTCATTGGCGCATTGTTGGGGAGCTGGCTGTTGCAATACGACTTTCGCCTGGTCTGCGCCACAGGGGCCGTTTTGTTTGTACTGTGTGCAGCGTTCAATGCGTGGTTATTACCGGCATGGAAACTCTCCACCGTACGCACGCCCGTTCGCGAAGGCATGACCCGCGTGATGCGCGACAAGCGTTTTGTCACCTATGTCCTGACGCTGGCGGGTTACTACATGCTGGCTGTTCAAGTGATGCTGATGCTGCCAATTATGGTCAACGACGTGGCGGGCGCGCCCTCTGCCGTTAAATGGATGTATGCCATTGAAGCGTGTCTGTCGTTAACGTTGCTCTATCCTATCGCCCGCTGGAGTGAAAAGCATTTTCGTCTGGAACACCGGTTGATGGCTGGGCTGTTGATAATGTCATTAAGCATGATGCCGGTGGGCATGGTCAGCGGCCTGCAACAACTTTTCACCCTGATTTGTCTGTTTTATATCGGGTCGATCATTGCCGAGCCTGCGCGTGAAACCTTAAGTGCTTCGCTGGCGGACGCAAGAGCTCGCGGCAGCTATATGGGGTTTAGCCGTCTGGGTCTGGCGATTGGTGGCGCTATTGGTTATATCGGTGGCGGCTGGCTGTTTGACCTGGGCAAATCGGCGCACCAGCCAGAGCTTCCGTGGATGATGCTGGGAATTATTGGCATCTTCACTTTCCTTGCGCTGGGTTGGCAGTTTAGTCAAAAACGCGCCGCGCGTCGTTTGCTGGAACGCGACGCCTGATTTGATACTCCCCCCTGACTCCTCCATACTGAAAGTGAACTGACAGCCAAATGGAGGAGTCACGTGAAGCTATACATTTACGATCACTGCCCTTACTGCCTCAAAGCCCGCATGATTTTCGGCCTGAAAAATATCCCCGTCGAATTACATGTTCTGCTCAACGACGACGCAGAAACACCCACCCGGATGGTCGGTCAAAAACAGGTTCCCATTCTGCAAAAAGATGACAGCCGCTATATGCCAGAAAGCATGGATATCGTTCACTATGTCGATAAACTCGACGGCAAACCGTTACTGACCGGCAAACGTTCCCCTGCCATTGAAGAGTGGCTGCGCAAAGTCAATGGCTACGCCAACAAACTGCTGTTGCCGCGTTTTGCCAAATCGGCATTTGATGAGTTTTCTACTCCCGCCGCGCGCAAATATTTCGTCGACAAGAAAGAGGCCAGCGCGGGTAATTTTGCCGACCTGCTGGCCCACTCTGACGGTCTGATTAAGAATATCAGCGATGATTTGCGTGCGCTGGACAAACTGATCGTCAAACCGAACGCCGTGAATGGCGAACTTTCGGAAGATGATATTCAGCTATTTCCGCTACTGCGTAATCTGACGCTGGTAGCCGGAATCAACTGGCCAAGCCGCGTTGCTGATTACCGCGATAATATGGCGAAACAGACACAAATCAATTTGTTATCATCAATGGCGATTTAATCCTGACCCGCCGCGGCAGCCTGTATTCGCGGGTTGCCGCCGTTTTCAGTTTTTTCTGCTGGCGAGTTTATCGCTGGTGACACATGCTGCGTTGTGTCAGGATATTGACGCAGATTTCATGTCGAGGACTACCATGAACAAGTTTTTATTTGCCGCTGCATTGATCGTCAGTGGCCTGCTCGTTGGCTGTAATCAACTCACCCAATACACCATCACCGAACAAGAAATTAACCAGTCGCTTGCGAAACATAATAATTTCTCAAAAGATATCGGTTTACCCGGCGTGGCTGACGCCCATATTGTTCTGACAAACTTGACCAGCCAAATTGGTCGCGAAGAGCCGAATAAGGTTACCCTAACCGGAGACGCCAATCTGGACATGAACTCCCTGTTCGGTAGTCAGAAAGCGACCATGAAACTGAAGCTGAAAGCGCTGCCCGTGTTTGATAAAGAAAAAGGTGCGATCTTCCTGAAAGAGATGGAAGTGGTCGATGCGACGGTACAACCGGAAAAAATGCAAACGGTGATGCAAACGTTGCTTCCCTATTTGAACCAGGCATTACGCAATTACTTTAACCAGCAACCTGCTTACGTCCTGCGCGAAGATGGCAGTCAGGGCGAAGCAATGGCGAAAAAACTGGCGAAAGGCATTGAAGTGAAGCCAGGCGAAATTGTCATTCCGTTTACGGATTAATGACGAGGGCGCATTCGCGCCCTTTATTTTTCGTGCAAAGGAAAACGTTTCCGCTTATCCTTTGTGTCCGGCAAAAACATCCCTTCAGCCGGAGCATAGAGATTAATGACTGCACCATCCCAGGTATTAAAGATCCGCCGCCCAGACGACTGGCACCTTCACCTCCGCGATGGCGACATGTTAAAAACTGTCGTGCCGTATACCAGCGAAATTTATGGACGGGCTATCGTAATGCCCAATCTGGCTCCGCCCGTGACCACCGTTGAGGCTGCCGTGGCGTATCGCCAGCGTATTCTTGATGCCGTACCTGCCGGGCACGATTTCACCCCATTGATGACCTGTTATTTAACAGATTCGCTGGATCCTAATGAGCTGGAGCGCGGATTTAACGAAGGCGTGTTCACCGCTGCAAAACTTTACCCGGCAAACGCAACCACTAACTCCAGCCACGGCGTTACGTCAGTTGACGCAATCATGCCGGTACTTGAGCGCATGGAAAAAATCGGTATGCCGCTACTGGTGCATGGTGAAGTGACACATGCAGATATCGACATTTTTGATCGTGAAGCGCGCTTTATAGAAAGCGTGATGGAACCGCTGCGCCAGCGCCTGACTGCACTGAAAGTCGTTTTTGAACACATCACCACCAAAGACGCAGCCGACTATGTCCGTGACGGAAATGAACGGCTGGCTGCCACCATCACTCCGCAGCATCTGATGTTTAACCGCAACCATATGCTGGTTGGTGGCGTGCGTCCGCACCTGTATTGTTTACCCATCCTCAAACGCAATATTCACCAACAGGCATTGCGTGAACTGGTCGCCAGCGGTTTTAATCGAGTATTCCTCGGTACGGATTCTGCGCCACATGCACGTCATCGCAAAGAGAGCAGTTGCGGCTGCGCGGGCTGCTTCAACGCCCCAACCGCGCTGGGCAGTTACGCTACCGTCTTTGAAGAGATGAATGCTCTGCAGCACTTTGAAGCATTCTGTTCTGTAAACGGCCCGCAGTTCTATGGCTTGCCGGTCAACGACACATTCATCGAACTGGTACGTGAAGAGCAACAGGTTGCTGAAAGCATCGCACTGACTGATGACACCCTGGTGCCATTCCTCGCCGGGGAAACGGTACGCTGGTCCGTTAAACAATAAAAATCGTAGCTTCCTGTTGTCATTAGGTTATTTTACCTGTATAAATAACCAGTATATTCAACAGGGGGCTATTATGCGAATTGAAGTCACCATAGCGAAAACTTCTCCATTGCCAGCTGGGGCTATTGACGCCCTGGCTGGCGAACTTTCCCGCCGTATTCAGTATGCGTTTCCTGATAATGAAGGCCACGTATCGGTACGTTATGCCGCAGCGAATAATTTATCGGTTATTGGCGCAACAAAAGAAGATAAACAGCGCATTAGCGAAATTCTCCAGGAAACGTGGGAAAGCGCCGATGACTGGTTTGTCAGCGAATAATATGCAGTGATTTTTGTTTTTGCCGGGTCGCCCCGGCTTTTTTATTTTACTTACGAATTTTGAGTACAAAATTTCTACACTTCCTCAAAATAATTGCACAATATGCTAAAAAAATATGAATGACATGCTGTTTTATTGTTCATATAAATCTTAAAAGCAGAAATTTATCTGTTCCCCCCTTTAAAAATTCGGTGAATACCCTTACTTATTGGTATACTGAAGTTGCTTCAGATAAAAACGCATTGAACCTCGAATAACGTTGTCTAGTAACACGAATTAGGGGGCCATGATGGAAAAAAATAATGAAGTCATTCAGACTCATCCGCTCGTAGGGTGGGACATCAGCACCGTTGATAGCTATGATGCGCTGATGTTGCGTTTGCACTACCAGACCCCAAATAAGTCCGAGCAGGAAGGGACTGAAGTTGGTCAGACGCTCTGGTTAACCACTGATGTTGCCAGACAATTTATTTCGATATTAGAAGCAGGAATCGCCAAAATTGAATCCGGTGATTTCCCGGTAAACGAGTATCGGCGTCATTAACATGACATGACCATCCACCCAAAAGGCACCTCACCGGTGCCTTTACCATTTCTGGGTTGTATATCTGCATTCAGTTAATTACTCTGCTTAAACCATGAGAGCAGAGAGAAAAAAATGAAATACGATCTCATCATTATTGGCAGCGGTTCCGTAGGCGCTGCCGCCGGGTATTATGCAACCCGCGCCGGTTTAAACGTGCTAATGACCGACGCCCATATGCCACCGCATCAACACGGCAGCCACCACGGCGATACGCGATTAATTCGCCATGCTTATGGTGAAGGCGAAAAGTATGTCCCGCTGGTCCTCCGCGCGCAAACGCTGTGGGATGAACTCTCCCGCCACAACGAAGAAGATCCCATTTTTGTACGCTCTGGCGTCATTAACCTTGGCCCGGCTGATTCCACATTTCTCGCCAACGTCGCCCACAGCGCCGAACAATGGCAACTCAACGTTGAAAAGCTCGATGCGCAAGGGATTATGGCCCGCTGGCCGGAAATACGCGTCCCGGACAACTACATCGGCTTATTTGAAACTGATTCCGGTTTTTTGCGCAGCGAACTGGCGATTAAAACCTGGATCCAACTGGCGAAGGAAGCGGGCTGTGCGCAACTGTTCAACTGCCCGGTCACCGCAATTCGTCATGACGATGATGGCGTAACTATTGAAACGGCTGACGGTGAGTATCAGGCGAAAAAAGCGATTGTCTGCGCGGGAACATGGGTAAAAGACCTGCTCCCGGAGCTGCCTGTCCAGCCCGTACGCAAAGTATTTGCCTGGTATCAGGCCGATGGCCGCTATAGCGTGAAGAATAAATTCCCGGCGTTTACCGGTGAACTGCCCAATGGCGATCAATATTATGGTTTTCCGGCAGAAAACGACGCGTTGAAGATTGGCAAACATAACGGAGGCCAGGTTATCCATTCAGCGGATGAACGTGTTCCGTTTGCGGAAGTGGCCAGTGATGGGTCAGAAGCCTTCCCGTTCTTGCGCAATGTCTTGCCGGGTATCGGTTGCTGCCTGTACGGCGCTGCCTGCACCTATGATAATTCGCCTGACGAAGATTTTATTATCGATACCCTACCCGGCCACGATAATACACTGCTCATTACCGGCCTGAGTGGGCACGGTTTTAAATTTGCGTCAGTTTTAGGGGAAATAGCTGCCGATTTTGCGCAAGACAAAAAAAGCGATTTTGATTTGACGCCATTCAGGCTTTCCCGCTTCCAATAATCATCATTACGGCCTCCAGAATGAGGCCGTTTTTACAGGAGTATTTAATGCGTCGGCTGTTGCACTATCTCATCAATAATATTCGCGAGCATCTGATGCTTTATCTTTTTCTCTGGGGATTGTTGGCAATTATGGATCTGATCTATGTGTTTTATTTTTAGTTTTCCGCACTGACATAAACTGACAAATATTTAATCTCCCTTTCATTTAGCGTGAAAAATTGAATGAGATTATTCCTGCTTCTACAGCACTCACCAGACATCTCTGATGCTGAACCCACTAAACTTATGAAGATTCTTTCATTATTAATTCAAAATTATTGAAATAAAAATAAATATCATTCAATTTGTTATTTTTGTGTTGCAATTCATTCTCCGACACGCCATTTTCTTTCTCTCGCAAATTCGTTTTGGATGCACTTATGTCATTCACAAATACCCCTGAACGCTATGGTGTTATATCTGCGGCCTTCCATTGGCTAAGCGCAATTATTGTCTACGGCATGTTTGCTTTAGGTCTGTGGATGGTCACGCTCAGTTATTACGATGGCTGGTATCACAAAGCACCCGAACTGCATAAAAGCATCGGTATTTTGTTAATGATGGGGCTGGTTATTCGCGTTCTGTGGCGTGTCATATCTCCACCGCCGGGTCCGCTGCCGAGTTATTCGCCCATGACTCGTCTTGCCGCAAGAGCTGGACATCTCGCATTGTACCTATTGCTTTTCGCCATCGGCATCAGCGGCTATCTGATCTCAACTGCCGATGGTAAACCGATCAGCGTTTTTGGCTGGTTTGACGTCCCCGCGACCCTTGCCGACGCTGGCGCACAGGCAGACTTTGCCGGTGCCCTGCATTTTTGGCTCGCGTGGAGCGTCGTAGTACTGTCCGTTATGCACGGATTTATGGCCCTGAAGCATCATTTCATCGATAAAGACGACACTCTGAAGCGCATGCTGGGAAAGTCGTCATCTGACTATGGAGTATAAAAAATGAAAAAAAGCCTGCTTGGTTTAACCTTCGCGTCCCTGATGTTCTCTGCCGGTTCAGCGGTTGCCGCCGATTACAAAATTGACAAAGAAGGTCAGCACGCCTTTGTTAATTTCCGCATCCAGCACCTTGGCTATAGCTGGTTATACGGCACCTTTAAAGATTTCGACGGTACTTTTACCTTTGACGAAAAAAATCCGGCTGCCGATAAAGTGAATGTGACAATTAACACCACCAGCGTCGATACTAATCACGCCGAACGCGATAAACATCTTCGCAGTGCAGATTTCCTCAATACCGCAAAATATCCACAGGCAACATTCACCTCCACCAGCGTGAAGAAAGACGGTGACGAACTGGATATTACCGGCGATCTGACGCTGAATGGCGTAACCAAACCCGTCACGCTGGAAGCGAAATTAATTGGTCAGGGCGACGACCCATGGGGTGGTAAACGTGCAGGCTTCGAGGCCGAAGGCAAAATTAAGCTCAAGGACTTCAATATCAAGACAGATTTAGGTCCAGCTTCTCAGGAAGTGGATCTGATTATTTCAGTGGAAGGCGTACAGCAGAAGTAAGCGTGAAATGTTGCCGGATGGCACGCATCCGGCAATGATATTTATTCTGTTAGATCAGGAATGCACAGTGTTGTATTCAGACGTCCACGAGACTTATTAAAGATCTTATTGCCATTTTCACGTCCTGCCCGACGGCGTCGCTGTTCTTCTGGCGGTAACGCGCTTTCTTCGCAGCAAATCTCACTACAACAACCTTTGTATTTTTCCGCGCATACTGGACACTGAATAAACAGCAGGTGGCAGCCATCATTTTTACAGTTGGTATGGCTGTCGCACGGCGCGCCGCACTGGTGGCAATGCGCGATAATCTCATCCGATATACGTTCGCCCATCCGCTCGTCAAAAACAAAATTTTTGCCAATAAAACGCACCGGCAAGCCCTGCTCGCGCGCCTTACGGGCGTATTCAATAATTCCGCCCTCGATATGCCAGACTTTGTTGAATCCGTTATGTTTCATCCAGGCACTGGCCTTTTCACAACGAATGCCGCCGGTGCAGTACATGACGATTTTTTTATCTTTATGTGCCTGCATCATCTCGACTGCTTTTGGCAGCTGCTCACGGAAGGTATCTGCCGGAATTTCGAGCGCGTTTTCAAAGTGCCCCACTTCATACTCATAGTGGTTACGCATGTCGATAAATAGTGCATCGGGATCGTCAAGCATGGCGTTCACTTCCGCCGCTTGCAGATACTCACCAACATTGCTGGCATCAAAGTGAGGATCGTCAATACCGTCGGCAACAATGCGATCGCGTACCTTCATGCGCAGTACCCAGAAGGATTTCCCGTCATCATCCAACGCGATATTCAGGCGTAAACCCTCTAAAGCCGGGTCGAAGGCATAGAGCTGCGCGCGAAATGTTTCAACATTGCTCGCAGGTACGCTGATTTGCGCGTTAATGCCCTCATGCGCCAGATACACTCGCCCAAAAACATTCAGCGCGGTAAACAGCTGATATAAAGCGTCACGGGTCGCCTTAGGATCGGCGATGTGGAAATACTTGTAAAACGAAATGGTGGTTCGCGGTTCGCTCTCAGCCAACATTTTGGCTTTTAGCGCGTCGTTGGAAATGCGGTTGTGTAACACTGGCATGGTGTACGGTTCCTGCGAGATGGGAAAGTAAAAATCCGCGGCATGATATAGCAATTATCGATAATTAACATCCACACATTTTACGCTACATTTGCGCATTAAAAATTATTTGTTATTTACAAGCGCGGCAATTTCGCCCAGTCTTCAGCCACAAATTTTGGTTGCGGGCGAAAAAATGCGACAATACATACAATTGCCCGAATAGGTTGAAAAACAGGATTGATATGACGAATCTACCCAAGTTCTCCACCGCACTGCTTCATCCGCGTTATTGGTTAACCTGGTTGGGTATTGGCGTACTTTGGTTAGTCGTGCAATTGCCCTACCCGGTTATCTACCGCCTCGGTTGTGGATTAGGAAAACTGGCGTTACGTTTTATGAAACGACGCGCAAAAATTGTGCATCGCAACCTGGAACTGTGCTTCCCGGAAATGAGCGAACAAGAACGCCGTAAAATGGTGGTGAAGAATTTCGAATCCGTTGGCATGGGCCTGATGGAAACCGGCATGGCGTGGTTCTGGCCGGACCGCCGAATCGCCCGCTGGACGGAAGTGATCGGCATGGAACACATTCGTGACGTGCAGGCGCAAAAACGCGGCATCCTGTTAGTTGGCATCCATTTTCTGACACTGGAGCTGGGTGCGCGGCAGTTTGGTATGCAGGAACCGGGTATTGGCGTTTATCGCCCGAACGATAATCCACTGATTGACTGGCTACAAACCTGGGGCCGTTTGCGCTCAAATAAATCGATGCTCGACCGCAAAGATTTAAAAGGCATGATTAAAGCCCTGAAAAAAGGCGAAGTGGTCTGGTACGCACCGGATCATGATTACGGCCCGCGCTCAAGCGTTTTCGTCCCGTTGTTTGCCGTTGAGCAGGCTGCGACCACGACCGGAACCTGGATGCTGGCACGGATGTCCGGCGCATGTCTGGTGCCCTTCGTTCCACGCCGTAAGCCAGATGGCAAAGGGTATCAATTGATTATGCTGCCGCCAGAGTGTTCTCCGCCACTGGATGATGCCGAAACTACCGCCGCGTGGATGAACAAAGTGGTCGAAAAATGCATCATGATGGCACCAGAGCAGTATATGTGGTTACACCGTCGCTTTAAAACACGCCCGGAAGGCGTTCCTTCACGCTATTAAATCTCCCATGCCGGATGCTTCAGAATGGCATCCGGCATTACCACAGCAAATCCCCCTGATTTAGCGATAAAAGCTCTCTGGATTGCGCCCCCTGGAAGTCGGGCGCATAATTAGTGTGCTTATCTTTTCTTCTTATGTTCACCGCGCCTGGCGCACCAACAGCGGATTGCTATGTCACCCTGTGAAAATGACACCCCTATAAACTGGAAACGAAACCTGATCGTCGCCTGGCTAGGCTGTTTTCTTACCGGTGCCGCCTTCAGTCTGGTAATGCCCTTCTTACCCCTCTACGTTGAGCAGCTTGGCGTTACCGGTCACTCCGCCCTGAATATGTGGTCCGGTATTGTCTTCAGCATTACATTTTTATTTTCGGCCATCGCCTCACCGTTTTGGGGTGGACTCGCCGACCGTAAAGGCCGAAAACTCATGCTATTACGCTCTGCCCTCGGCATGGGCATCGTGATGGTGTTGATGGGGCTGGCACAAAATATCTGGCAGTTTTTGATCCTGCGGGCGCTTCTTGGGTTACTTGGCGGATTTGTCCCCAACGCTAATGCTCTTATCGCCACACAAGTACCGCGTAATAAAAGCGGCTGGGCGCTGGGTACGCTCTCCACAGGCGGCGTTAGTGGTGCGTTGCTCGGCCCAATGGCTGGCGGCCTGCTCGCCGATAGCTACGGCTTACGTCCGGTATTCTTTATTACCGCCAGTGTGCTCATACTCTGCTTTTTCGTCACCCTGTTTTGCATCAGAGAAAAATTCCAGCCGGTCAGCAAAAAAGAGATGCTGCACATGCGGGAAGTGGTGACATCACTTAAAAACCCGAAACTGGTACTCAGCCTGTTTGTCACTACGTTAATCATCCAGGTGGCGACGGGCTCAATTGCCCCCATTCTGACGCTGTATGTCCGCGAACTGGCGGGTAACGTCAGTAACGTCGCCTTTATCAGTGGCATGATCGCCTCGGTGCCAGGCGTGGCGGCTCTGCTAAGTGCACCACGACTCGGCAAACTTGGCGATCGAATCGGACCCGAAAAGATCCTGATTACAGCGCTGATCTTTTCTGTACTGCTGTTGATCCCAATGTCTTACGTTCAGACGCCATTGCAACTTGGGATTTTACGTTTTTTGCTCGGTGCCGCCGATGGTGCACTACTCCCCGCCGTACAGACACTGTTGGTTTACAACTCGAGCAACCAGATCGCCGGGCGTATCTTCAGCTATAACCAATCGTTTCGTGATATTGGCAACGTTACCGGACCATTGATGGGAGCAGCGATTTCAGCGAACTACGGTTTCAGAGCGGTATTTCTCGTCACCGCTGGCGTAGTGTTATTCAACGCAGTCTATTCATGGAACAGTCTACGTCGTCGTCGAATACCCCAGGTATCGAACTGATTTTTCGCCTTTCATACTTGCAAAAGCGGAGAATCAGCTATCCTTTTCCCTGAAACCTCATCAACTCAAAGGGAGAATCGTGATGACCATGTACGCAACGCTTGAAGAAGCCATTGACGCTGCACGCGAAGAATTTCTTGCAGACAACCCCGGCATCGACGCCGAAGATGCGAATGTGCAACAGTTCAATGCCCAAAAATACGTTTTGCAGGACGGCGACATCATGTGGCAAGTTGAGTTTTTTGCCGACGAAGGGGAAGAAGGTGAATGTTTACCTATGCTTAGCGGTGAAGCCGCGCAAAGTGTTTTTGATGGCGACTATGATGAGATAGAGATACGCCAGGAGTGGCAGGAAGAGAATACATTACATGAATGGGACGAGGGGGAATTTCAGCTTGAGCCACCGCTGGATACCGAGGAAGGACGCGCAGCAGCTGATGAGTGGGATGAACGTTAATCACTCATACGGGCCATGATGAATGTCGATCGGCAGCAGTAAAGTATCAAAAACCAGAGAGAATGGCAGATCAAGGATCGTGACATAACGCCAGGCGGAGTCACGCACATCCCATTGCACACCGGGATAATATTGGTTGCCATGCCCCTGCCCCGGTATAGTGCGACTAATAATGCTGCCACAGCCACTCAGCAAGGTCACCATGATGCTCACCACAATTAAACGCATTTGATACCTCTTTCGTAAAAAAATACCGGCATAACGCCGGTATTTTTATTGGCTCGTTGTTTTTGCCGGATGCGGCGTGAACGCCTTATCCGACCCACAAAGTCTTGCAAAATCAATAAATTGCAGGAACGATGTAGGCCTGATAAGCGTAGCGCATCAGGCAACTACGTTTTTATTGCGAAGCCGCATCCGGTTTACGCAATGCCAGTGGATTGAGCTTTATCCCTTCGTAATAACTCACCCATGAAGAATATCTCTCCGGGGAATTCCAGACACGGAAATGCAGACGGGCCATCGTCACCGGATCGCTTAGCAGCACCAGGCGACGATCGCGATTCAGCTTCTCTGGCGTCTCGTTCAGCGCCTGTTCAACGTGGCGGTCACGGGCGATTTCCAGCACCTTACTGGCGCGGTGACGCGCGGTCGCCATTGCGGTTGCCAGAGCGTTAAATGACGGGTTAAACACTGCGTGCATAAAGCCATCATCAAGGGAGCGTTGACGATTCATCTCAAGGAACCGATCGGTATCAACCAGCACCTGCGGCGGCGAATACTCTTCCGGGATCAGGAACAGTTTCCAGCGTTTGGTGCGCAGACCAACGGTGGCACGGCTGGAAATCACCGAAACAAACGGTGACAGGATCAACGAGAAGACAATCGGTGCCAGCCAGAACAGGAAACGCAGATCCAGCCACGCCATCCCAACAGCCCACACTAACCCTAACAGCAGCTGTGAGCCGTGGCGTTTGAACGCTTCACCCCAGGAAGTGGAGTCATCATCACGCTGCGGTGAATTCCACACCACTTCCCAGCCAAGGAACGCGCTGACAACGAAGACCGTATGGAACAGCATGCGTACCGGAGCCAGCAGCACGGAAAAAAGCACTTCCAGCAGCAACGATAATGTAACGCGCCAGAAGCCGCCGTATTCTTTCGTTCCTTTGCACCAGATAAGCAAAATGCTCAATAACTTCGGCAGGAACAACAGCACCATGGTCGAAGCAAAAAGTGCAATCGCCAGCTCAGGACGCCACTGCGGCCACACTGGGAACAACTGCCGTGGTTGCAGGAAGTATTGCGGTTCGGTCAACGCATGCACTACCTGCAATGCAGTAGAGAGCGCGAGGAACATAAACCACAGCGGAGCGGAGAGATAAGACATCACGCCCGTCAGGAACACCGCACGGTGAACCGGGTGCATACCCTTCACCAGGAACAGACGGAAGTTCATCAGGTTACCGTGGCACCATCGGCGGTCACGTTTTAGCTCATCAAGCAAGTTAGGCGGCAATTCTTCATAAGAACCCGGGAGATCGTAAGCAATCCAGACCCCCCAACCTGCACGGCGCATCAACGCCGCTTCCACGAAGTCATGTGACAGGATTGAACCGGCAAAGGAACCTTCGCCCGGCAGCGGAGCCAGTGCGCAGTGCTCGATAAACGGTTTCACGCGGATAATCGCGTTATGTCCCCAGTAGTGCGACTCGCCAAGTTGCCAGAAGTGCAAACCGGCTGTAAACAGTGGCCCATACACGCGGGTCGCGAACTGCTGACAGCGCGCATACAGCGTATCCATACCGGACGCTTTCGGCGACGACTGAATGATCCCGGCGTTCGGGTTGGCTTCCATCAGGCGCACCAGCCCGCACAAACAATCACCGGTCATTACCGAGTCAGCATCCAGCACCACCATGTAGCTGTACTGGCTGCCCCAGCGACGGCAGAAGTCATCGATATTACCGCTTTTACGCTTCACGCGGCGACGGCGGCGGCGATAGAAAATCTGACCTTCGCCACCGACTTCAGCGATAAGCTCCATCCAGGCTTTTTGCTCTGCGACGCAGATATCCGGGTTATAACTGTCACTAAGAATGTAGACATCAAAGTGTTTGGCATTCCCGGTGGCTTTTACTGATTCCCACGTTGCACGCAGGCCAGCAAAAACACGGTTCACGTCTTCGTTACAGATAGGCATGATCAACGCCGTGCGATGCTCCGGGTTTAATGGTTCATCGCCAACTGTTGACGCAGATATACTGTATTTATCGCGACCAATAAGCAGTTGCAGGAAGCCCATTAACGCCGTCCAGAATCCGGCGGACACCCAACAGAACAGTACCGCAAAGAGGATCAGGATACCGGTTTGCAGCATATAAGGCAGAAGCTGCATAAAGGAAACCCACAAATCCTGACCAACCATATCCATAGGATTAATCAGCGCCCAACCCTGATAAGGAAGAATGGTCTTCATATACCAGGTCGCGACGACAGTTTGCGCGAGCGTCAGGATCAACAGAATGTAACGGCGGATGGTACCGACGGTACGCCACTTTTGCTCGCTCTCCTGCTCTTCTTTGGTCAAACGAGCCAGATAGCGCGGCGTGACATCGCGTCCACGCAGGCGATCCCAGAAACGGCCTACCGGGTTGGTACGCCACGGGTCGGGAAACATCGAGGAGCGTTTTGCTTCTGGCATCGCCTTCAGCTGATCGCGCCCTTCGTCGTCTTTAATTAACTGTCCATCAGCAAGTGAATCTGGCCAGGCTTGTTCCAGACGCGCCTTTACCGAGCCTTGCGGGGAATCATCCTCCCGCGCCCAGGTGCGGTGTTCGGCATCCAGCGCCTGATGAACGGCGCGGATATCAGTCTTCGGCAATGCCGCTTTCTCGCTTGCGGCGATGGGCATTGCGTCAATGTACTCAGTTGTCTTATTCATTGGCAGGTAACTGGTAGCTCCAGGTTTCACTCAACGTCTGATCGGCATTCACCAGCGCAGCACGCATTTCAGTGGTTTTCTTGGCATCTTTCACTTTCACACGCATCACCAGACGCCAGCCTTTGGTAACCGGGTTATAGCGCACCGTGCTTTCAACTATCTCACCATTATCACCAATGCTGGTTTGCGCTGTGACCGGGGTATCCTCTGGCAGTTTTTTCATCTCTGCGCCGGTAAAATCGACCACAAAGGCGATAGTACCGTCAGGCTGGCGAATCAGGTTCGACTGCTTCACATCCCCCGTTGAACGACGCGTTTGTTGCACCCATGCGTTATCTGGCGCATGCAGTTTGTCTTCATCACGGCTGAAGGTGATGGTGTATTTAAAGTTCATCTCTTTACCCGGCTCCGGCAGCTGATCCGGCGTCCAGTAAGCGACGATGTTATCGTTGGTTTCATCGTTGGTTGGAATTTCCACCAGCTCAACGCTGCCTTTACCCCACTCCCCTTTCGGAGTCACCCATGCGCTTGGACGGAGATCGTAACGATCATCGAGATCTTCAAAGCGGGAGAAATCACGACCGCGCTGCAACAGACCAAAGCCTTGCGGGTTTTCCATGGAGAAGCTGCTGACCGCTAAATGTTTCGGGTTATTCAACGGACGCCAGATCCATTCGCCATTACCGGCATGGATAGAGAGACCGTTAGAGTCGTGCAACTCCGGACGATAGTTATTTGCAGGCGACGGTTGGTTCGGCCCAAACAGGAACATACTGGTTAACGGTGCAACCCCCAGTTTGCCGACTTTATCGCGCAGATAGATTTTCGACTGCACATCCACAACCGTGTCACGCCCTGGCATAACCACGAATTTGTAAGCACCTGTCGCACGCGGCGAGTCAAGCAATGCATAGATGGTTAAACGTTTATCAGTCGGTTTTGGACGCTCGATCCAGAACTCTTTGAAGCGCGGAAATTCTTCACCCGATGGCAAGGCGGTATCAATTGCCAGGCCGCGGGCAGAAAGGCCATAAACCTGACCTGCACCAATCACGCGGAAATAGCTGGCCCCGAGCATGCTGACGATTTCATCGTTTTTATCTTTGCTGTTGATCGGGTAAAGCACTTTAAAACCGGCAAAGCCAAGGTCTTTTACCGTATCTTTGTCATGCTGAACATCGCCGAAAGTGAAATAATCCGGGCTGTATTTGATTCGTTTGACTGCGGTGGCAGTCACTTCATTTATTTTGACCGGGGTATCGAAGTACATACCCTGATGGTAGAACTCGAGTTTGAATGGGGTCTTCAGATTGTTCCAGTACGCTTTGTCATGATTAAACTGGATCTGCTGATAGTCCGCGTATTTCATATCGCGGAAAACGGAGGGCAAGTTGCTTTTGGGCGTCTCGTAGCCTTTCCCAGCTAAAGATTGAGCTTGCTTTGCGACATCATCAATACTGAAAGCCCAGCTTGAAGATGTATACAGGGTTAACATTACTGCAGCACTCAACCAACGCATTTTCATCATTTGTAGTTTATGTTTCATAATTAGTAAGCACTTCCCCCTTTGTGTGCTTATATCGATCCGATCTATTTTAATGGATAACCAGCCATTCCGACAACAGAATCCCGGTATCGTTCAGCACGCTGGCTCATGGATTAAGCACCTGATTGCAACCGTTTTCACTTTCCGTGCTTCTCCTAAAGACAGAAGCATCGACTTCGTGTAGGGTTTGCCAGCAAATTTATTTATCAACCGTCTTACAGACGCTTCCATTCTGGTTAGTGGTAGCGATGATGCTATGCATAAAAACCTTGAAGCCTGCGCCTGGCGCGGTCAGGTCGGTGTCACTATGGCAACAAGCCTAAAGGCATAACCCGACAGGGATAAGACGAAAAATCCGAGATTAGTTAACCATATATGAACCCAGTACCCGCGCAACGTGAATATTTCCTCGACTCCATCCGCGCCTGGCTGATGTTGTTAGGGATACCTTTTCATATTTCTTTAATCTATTCGAGCCATACATGGCATGTGAATAGCGCCGAATCATCATTGTGGCTGACCCTTTTTAATGACTTCATCCACTCGTTCCGCATGCAGGTATTTTTCGTTATATCCGGCTACTTTTCCTACATGCTTTTTTTACGCTATCCCTTGAAAAAATGGTGGAAAGTACGTGTCGAACGTGTAGGTATCCCGATGTTAACAGCCATCCCCCTACTGACATTACCGCAATTTATTATGCTGCAATATGTCAAAGGAAAAGCGGAAAGTTGGCCTGGGCTGTCATTGTATGACAAATATAATACGTTGGCCTGGGAATTAATATCACACCTGTGGTTTTTACTGGTGTTAGTGGTCATGACGACGCTGTGCGTATGGATATTTAAGCGCATCAGAAATAATTTAGAAAATTCTGATAAAACGAATAAAAAATTCTCGATGGTAAAACTATCGGTGATTTTTTTATGCCTCGGCATCGGTTATGCGGTAATAAGAAGAACGATTTTTATTGTGTATCCGCCCATTCTGAGTAATGGCATGTTCAATTTTATTGTCATGCAAACGCTGTTTTATTTGCCGTTCTTTATCCTCGGCGCACTGGCTTTCATTTTCCCTCATCTTAAAGCCTTGTTTACCACGCCGTCTCGTGGCTGTACCCTTGCAGCAGCATTGGCGTTTGTCGCTTATTTACTCAACCAGCGCTATGGCAGTGGCGATGCCTGGATGTACGAAACCGAGTCGGTGATCACCATGGTCCTCGGTCTGTGGATGGTGAATGTGGTCTTCTCCTTTGGCCACCGTTTGCTTAACTTCCAGTCAGCGCGGGTGACTTATTTTGTTAACGCATCGCTGTTTATCTATCTGGTTCACCACCCGTTAACGCTGTTTTTCGGCGCATACATTACACCGCACATCACCTCCAACTGGCTTGGTTTTCTCTGTGGCCTGATATTTGTAGTAGGGATTGCGATAATTCTGTATGAAATTCATTTGCGCATCCCGTTACTGAAGTTTTTGTTCTCTGGTAAACCGGTTGTTAAGCGTGAGAACGATAAAGCACCAGCCCGTTAAGCCACATTTACAATAACCATTCCACGGGCAATATCGACGCCAGTCTGACCATAACCCGCTTCCAGAAACTGGTGGCGGGTTCTTTTTTGAGAATAATCTCTTTCTTTGCATGACGATCAACCCAGTTGATCCGTCCCCACCTGTCCAGACGGAGCTGCCAGGCCGCATCATACTGGCTCTGAATAAAGCGTTTATCAATTAACTGTGCCAGCGTTTCGCTCTCTATCACGAAGCCCATTTCAGTATTGAGCAATGTTGAACGCGGATCGAAATTGAAAGAGCCGATAAACACCGTTTTACCATCGATGCTAAAGGTTTTAGCATGCAGGCTGGCTCCGGAATTACCGGTTATGCCGCGATCGTGTAACGTACTACTTTGTTCACGCGTCGGCTTGAGTTCATATAATTCCACGCCATAGCGGAGCAATTTTTTGCGCCAGCGCGCGTATCCGGCATGGACGACAGCAACATCGTTAGCGGCAAGAGAATTGGTTAGGATCGCAATCTTTACCCCTTTTCTCACCATCCGTAAGAGTTGCGCCACACCTGCGCGTGTCGGTACAAAATAGGAAGAGATAATATCGATGCGTTCACTGGGTGAGCCCATGATATCGAACAGGCGCTGCGGTAACAGTGAATGCCGTTTTGCCTTGCCCTCCCCTTTCGCCGGATCATCACTTAATAAACGTGTCTTCGCCCAGATAAGCGGCAATGTTCCATCAACCAGATGATTTATAAATGGACTGGATTCCATTTTGCGTAAATAACGATGCGTCATGGCATCGTTATGCCAGGAGGCGGGTAACTCGATGCGATCCGCCATTTCACCCTCCGGGACATCCAGCACCTGCTGTAAGGGTGAAACCGATTTGCAATACCAGTAGCGGGCGAAATCATCGGCAACGTCCTCTACCACGGGTCCTATTGCCATGACATCTAAATCCGAAAAAAGTGGCTCCTCCCCTGCTCCAAAATAGGCATCACCAATATTTCGTCCTCCCACCAGGGTCACCACGCCATCGACAGTGAAACTTTTATTGTGCATACGGCGATTAAGACGGGAAAAGTCGGTGATATAACCAAGCGGACGCAGCAAGCGAAACGAGAAAGGATTAAAAAGCCGGACTTCAATGCGTGGATGACTGTCAAGCAAGCGTAAAATGTCGTCAAGTCCGGGCGTATTGTTGTCGTCCAGCAACAAACGGACGCGAACGCCACGCTTTGCTGCGGCTAACAGGGCGGAAAACAGTAACCGACCCGACATATCGTCCTGCCAGATGTAATACTGAACATCGAGCGTATGCTCTGCCATTTCGGCCAGACGATACCGGGCGGCAAACGCATCCAGACTTTTCTCCAGAGGAAAAAGGCCACACTGACCGGGATGTTGCGAACACAGTGGCAGCACCGCGCTCGCCAGCCGGGGCAAATCATTCATCTCCTTGTTGGGTAAGGAGTCTTTCGTAGAGGTGGGCGTTTTCTTCATCATAACAGACAAAGTATACCTGTTCGGGTAAAGCGTGACGGGTAATAAATTCTGAAACGGTTTTTACTGCGATTTCAGCCGCTGCCGCACGAGGGTAACCATAAACCCCAGTACTGATTGCAGGAAAAGCCACTGACGTATAGCTGTTTGCCGCCACCAGTCGTAGGCTATTGAGATAGGCATCCTGCAAAAGCTGGTCTTCGTTTTGTTCACCACCACGCCAGACTGGCCCGACGGTGTGCACTACGGCTTTAGCAGGAAGATCGCCTGCAAGCGTAATAACGGCATGCCCCGTAGGGCAATCGCCCTGCTGTTGCCTGACTTTTAAACAAGCATCCAGCAGGGCCGGACCCGCTGCGCGATGAATGGCCCCATCGACGCCGCCGCCTCCCATTAATGACGGATTAGCCGCATTCACAATCACATCAACGGCCAGTTTGGTAATATCACCCTGCACAACATGAATACGCGTTTTCATAACGCCTCCTTACACCTTCTTGTTTCTTAAGTGTACAGCAGGCTTTTTGGTTAAATCGCATTTTTCTGCTCAGCAACGTGAGTTGTTCAGAAACTTAGTTATATTCGATGTTCATTACAGCCAGCTTTTTCTGTTTATCAAGATACTGCACTTTTACTGAGGCTATTTGCGCGTTTTTGACATTGCCGCTCATTAACGCTTTGCTGGAGTAGGTTTTGCCCGGAATAGAACCATTCTGTGGGCAGTTCATTTCTACGGGTGATGACTGGGTGCTGACGTCACATGCCGGTTCCACAATATGGCCATAAAAATGGATCACGCCCCCTTGCACGGTGCTTCCAGCAATGGCAATAAAAGGAAAAAACAAACTGCCGAGCATAAGAGAGTTTAAAAAAGGTCTGAACATTTATTCTATTTCCTCAATGATTAGTCATCCTTGAGGGTTGTGTTATCCATACTTTCAGGTTGGCTGATTCGCAGCAGACCATTCTCTCCAGATTCATCTTATGCTCGATATTTCAACAAATTAAGACTTTTCTGAAGAGGGCGGCCATTGTTGTGATAAATGAAGTGACTGTCCATCAGAAACAGTAACAACTATTTTCACCCGATCGTCCGGGGAAATATTTAAACTCAACCTCGTCAAAGCAATGGGTTGATTAGCAGGCAATGAAAGGGTCTTTTCTTGCTTCGTCTGACTTTGCCCTGAACTGCCTTCGCGCAGGGACAATATTTGTACTCTGCACAGACAAGATTGAGTAAGAGTGACTTCAGGAATAATGGTATACACATCCCCTTGCTGGGTCGTATTAAAGGTTATCTGACTGGAAAGTGCCGCAAGGAGTAATAACGCATTCATATTCTTCTCCCGAAAAAAAACAGGGCTTGCGCCCTGTTTCTGTAATACAAATGATGTATTAGTACTGATGAGCGGTCGCGTTGTTACCAAAGCCAACCTGAGTCACGTTGACGGAGGAGTTAGATGCAGTCTGGTCAACTGCAGCACCGTTGCCACCACCGAACTGTTTAACCGTCATTTCAGAATTTTTGCCGTTCCACTGATCAAGAGTAGCGCTGTTACCGAAGCCACGTTGGGTCAGATCGATTGAGCTGTCATCTGAGCCCTGACCAACATCTGCACCATTACCGCCGCCATGCTGGGTAATAGTCAAGTCAGAGTTACGGGCATCAGTTTGCAGAGCAAGTGCAGAGTTACCGCCACCGTACTGGTAAATGTTCAGCTCAGAATTTGGGCCGCTATTATTACCGCCACCACCGTGGTTACCGCCGCCGCCGTACTGAGGAACAACACCTGCCAGAGCGCTACCGGAGAATACGATTGCTGCAATTGCTGCTACTTTTAAAAGTTTCATGTAAAACCCCCATCGGATTGATTTAAAAGTCGAATGGAAATTAACGTTGTGTCACGCGAATAGCCATTTGCGACTGTCTCTGCACTACAATTGCCGTTTTTTGAGTACCATACTGTGTAATATTTGCTTTATTACCAGAACCTTTCTGGATAATCATCGCAGTATTACCATAAGCACCTTGCGAAATACTGGCATCGTTGGCACTGCCCGCCTGATCAATATATGCAAGGTTATAATCTCCTGTCTGGTCAATCTTTGCCCGGTTGCTACTACCTTCTTGCGCAACAACCGCCAAAAGTTTTGAGCCTCCCTGCCGTAACTGAGCACTATTATTAGTCCCAGCTTGACCAATTATGGCTGCCTGATTAAATGAAGACTTACTCAATTCATTTACCGCGAAGTTATATTCTGAATTAGCTAAATCATAACCTGCTGCGGCTGCAATCCCAGGCGCACCCAGTATTGTTAACATCATAAATAACAATTTGTTTTTCATGTTGTCACCCTGGACCTGGTCGTACATTTAAGAAATTAAATCATTTCAACTTGGTTGTTAACGCAACCTGTATTTTGTTAACGCTGCGTTACGATGGAAAGTATGTCTGCGGAAATATTTTTAATAACTCACCCGCGCGTTGTATTTTTCTTTTTTAGTTCATACCAAAGTATTAAAACCCACGTAAATACGCTGTTATCTACGCAAAAAAATATTTTGTTTTCTTTTAAATCTCCGTTTTCCGCTATCAAAAAGCACCAGACAGTCATTCTTCTTGCCCGTCGCTGATTGCTGCGATATGTCTTGCGCACAAGCCGTGACAAACCTCGTCTTTTTGCAGTAAAAAATTGTCCACGGAGGTGTGGAGAAAAAACAAGAACGTTTTACATGACGAAAGGACTACACCGAAATATTTTTTATATGCATTATTAGTAAGTTATCACCATTTGTATGATTTTTTAAAATTGTGCAATAAAAACCAAATGTACAACTTTTCTATCATTTCTAAACTTAATAAAACCTTAAGGTTAACATTTTAATATAACGAGTTACATTTAGTTACATGTTTAACACTTGATTTAAGATTTGTAATGGCTAGATTGAAATCAGATGTAATCCATTAGTTTTATATTTTACCCATTTAGGGCTGATTTATTACTACACACAGCAGTGCAACATCTGTCAGTACTTCTGGTGCTTCTATTTTAGAGGCAGCTGTCAGGTGTGCGATCAATAAAAAAAGCGGGGTTTCATCATGTTTAATGAAGTCCATAGTATTCATGGTCATACATTATTGTTGATCACTAAACCTTCTTTGCAGGCGACAGCTCTCTTGCAGCACCTTAAACAATCGCTGGCAATTACAGGAAAATTACATAATATTCAACGTTCTCTGGACGATATCTCTTCAGGCTCTATTATTCTTCTGGATATGATGGAAGCGGATAAAAAGCTTATCCATTATTGGCAGGATACTTTGAGCAGGAAAAACAACAATATCAAAATATTGTTGCTAAATACGCCTGAAGATTACCCGTACCGCGACATTGAAAACTGGCCTCATATCAACGGCGTTTTTTATTCCATGGAGGATCAAGAACGTGTTGTCAATGGGTTGCAAGGCGTCCTGCGCGGCGAATGCTACTTTACGCAAAAGCTTGCCAGCTACCTGATTACGCATTCAGGTAACTATCGTTATAACAGCACGGAATCAGTCCTCCTTACTCATCGGGAAAAAGAGATCCTGAATAAGCTGCGTATCGGCGCGTCTAATAACGAGATCGCTCGTTCGTTGTTCATCAGCGAAAATACGGTTAAAACGCATCTTTATAATCTTTTCAAGAAGATAGCCGTAAAAAACCGGACACAAGCGGTTTCCTGGGCAAACGATAACCTCAGGCGATAAAGCCATGAAACGTTATTTACGCTGGATTGTGGCGGCAGAATTTCTGTTCGCCGCAGGGAATCTTCACGCCGTTGAGGTAGAAGTCCCGGGATTGCTAACTGACCATACTGTTTCATCTATTGGCCATGATTTTTACCGAGCCTTTAGTGATAAATGGGAAAGTGACTATACGGGTAACTTAACGATTAATGAAAGGCCCAGTGCACGATGGGGAAGCTGGATCACTATAACGGTCAATCAGGACGTTATTTTCCAGACTTTTTTATTTCCGTTGAAAAGAGACTTCGAGAAAACTGTCGTCTTTGCACTGATTCAAACTGAAGAAGCACTAAATCGTCGCCAGATAAATCAGGCGTTATTAAGTACGGGCGATTTGGCGCATGATGAATTCTAAATAAAAAATTGTTCGGAGGCTGCAATGCGTGTCAAACATGCAGTAGTTCTACTCATGCTTATTTCGCCATTAAGTTGGGCTGGAACCATGACTTTCCAGTTCCGTAATCCAAACTTTGGTGGTAACCCAAATAATGGCGCTTTTTTATTAAATAGCGCTCAGGCCCAAAACTCTTATAAAGATCCGAGCTATAACGATGACTTTGGTATTGAAACACCCTCAGCGTTAGATAACTTTACTCAGGCCATCCAGTCACAAATTTTAGGTGGGCTACTGTCGAATATTAATACCGGTAAACCGGGCCGCATGGTGACCAACGATTATATTGTCGATATTGCCAACCGCGATGGTCAATTGCAGTTGAACGTGACAGATCGTAAAACCGGACAAACCTCGACCATCCAGGTTTCGGGTTTACAAAATAACTCAACCGATTTTTAAGCCCCAGCTTCATAAGGAAAATAATCATGCAGCGCTTATTTCTTTTGGTTGCCGTCATGTTACTGAGCGGATGCTTAACCGCCCCGCCTAAAGAAGCCGCCAGACCGACATTAATGCCTCGTGCTCAGAGCTACAAAGATTTGACCCATCTGCCAGCGCCGACGGGTAAAATCTTTGTTTCGGTATACAACATTCAGGACGAAACCGGGCAATTTAAACCCTACCCGGCAAGTAACTTCTCCACTGCTGTTCCGCAAAGCGCCACGGCAATGCTGGTCACGGCACTGAAAGATTCTCGCTGGTTTATACCGCTGGAGCGCCAGGGCTTACAAAACCTGCTTAACGAGCGCAAGATTATTCGTGCGGCACAAGAAAACGGCACGGTTGCCATTAATAACCGAATCCCGCTGCAATCTTTAACGGCGGCAAATATCATGGTTGAAGGTTCGATTATCGGTTATGAAAGCAACGTCAAATCTGGCGGGGTTGGGGCAAGATATTTTGGCATCGGTGCCGACACGCAATACCAGCTCGATCAGATTGCCGTGAACCTGCGCGTCGTCAATGTGAGTACCGGCGAGATCCTTTCTTCGGTGAACACCAGTAAGACGATACTTTCCTATGAAGTTCAGGCCGGGGTTTTCCGCTTTATTGACTACCAGCGCTTGCTTGAAGGGGAAGTGGGTTACACCTCGAACGAACCTGTTATGCTGTGCCTGATGTCGGCTATCGAAACAGGGGTCATTTTCCTGATTAATGATGGTATCGACCGTGGTCTGTGGGATTTGCAAAATAAAGCAGAACGGCAGAATGACATTCTGGTGAAATACCGCCATATGTCGGTTCCACCGGAATCCTGACAGATAAAAAAGCCGGAATTATCATCCGGCATTTTACTGTTTAAGCGAAAGCGTGAGTGCCCCTCACGCTTTATTTTTGATTTCCTGCTCACGGTGCGCCGTCTTTGCACTACGCGCCGCCAGCCACAGGCCACTGTTTTTCATTGCGTAACCAAATATCAGCCCAAGCGCCAGCGAAGGTAACACCAGTTTCCAGTCACCCTGCCCGGCAAACGTCGCGCATGCGCCTATAAACGTCCCCGGAACAAATGAAAGCAGCAGCTGTTTGGCCTGAATACACATCAGAAACGCGACAATACCGGTTATGACATAACCGAGAATTTCCAGATGTGGTGCCAGTGCACTACCGTAAATAATGACCATCGCCCACACCACGCCACTAAGCAGGGTTGCAGCGGAGATCGCCAGCCCTTTCAGCCCACCTTGCGGGCAGGCAAAGTAGGCCGTACAGCCCAGGAAGCCCGCCCAGCTTAGTAAGCCCAGGGAAACAGCCACCCATCCCCAGATACCGGAGAGAATGCCTGTTGTGATTGCAATAGAGAGAAGTATGTTCATGCCGCGCATGATAGCAGAAAACGCGGCCATGAATGAGATCGAGCACACATTTTATGCAACAACAAATTATCCGTTGCAGTTATGAGTGACGTAGATCACACTTATTCTTCAGAATCTTCTTCCAGCTCGTCCCACATTGCACTAATGGCATCGCGGGTTAGCGGTGCCATGGTGCGCCAGAAAGGCGTGGTTGCATGGGCCTCCACTTTGCCAAGGAACGCACCACACCAGGGTAACAGATACTCACTGAACAGTGTTTCCAGTGCTTCGCTCTCATCTTCCGTTGACTGATCTTCCAGCCAGGAAGCCGCAAGCAGCAATGTGCCGATGTGATCGGCTGGCGTATCCGCCAGTGGCATCCCTCGTTCGGAAAGAAAAGCGCGCACTTCCGCTTCCGTTGCGTCCTCAACCCATGCGCTACGATATGGCGGCACGGCACATTCATCGCCGATAAACAACGCATTGTAATCGGCAGAGACTTGCGCCATATCACAGCTTTTCTGTAAACGCGTCAGTAACTCATCCTGCTCCAGTGGCCAGTTCGCAGCCAGTTTCCCCTCACGAATCAGGGTAAACAGCGGCACCAGTAAAGGATCTTGCGGTTGGCGGTAATAGAGCGAACCCAGCACACGACAGAGGATAGAAAACTCGTTCATTAATATATTTCCATTACTAGTAATTAAAGGTCTGCAAATTCCGCAATCGGTGCCATACCGCGAGATTCAAGGAAGTTCAGTAAGCGGCGCGGAGAAACATTCAAAATGCGCTCTGGCGGAAAATCTACCGCGTCGAGGATTTTAAGACACTCTTCAAATTCCCCCATGGTAAACGCGGTGTGAGAATCCGAGCCTAATGCCACCCAACCTCCAGCATCACGTACCGCTGCGGCTACCGCACGACAGTTGTCTTCACTGCCCTTACGTGAGTGTAAAAATGAAGAATTATTGATTTCCAGCGCCACCTGATGTTTCGCGGCTGCTTCAGCAACGGCTTTCACATCTATTTCATATTTGGGATTTCCGGGATGGCTTATTATATGCACATTGCCGCTGGCGATAGTGGCGATCATCGCTTGTGTATTGGTCGCTTTGTCATGTGGTGCAAAAACCGGCTCATGAAAACCGGCAATAATCAGATCCAGCGAGTCAAACATTTTACCGCTGCAATCAATTTCACCATCAACATTTTTAATGTTAGCTTCGATGCCGCGCAGGATCCCTACCCCATCAACCACTCGCGGCCAGATACGCATGTTAATGAAGTGCCAGTGATGCGGAGCATCTTCCATATCCGGGCCATGATCGGTGATCGCAAAAAGTTTAATGCCCTTTTGTTTGGCCTGGGCAATGTAATCACTCAATGTGCTATATGCATGTGTGCTGGCAACGGTATGCATATGAAGGTCGACGGGATACATAACTCTCTCCTGTATTCAATTCCCGCCAAGGATAGCAGGAATCCTGATGCTTTATTAGTAGCCGCGTGCGCGGTCGACTTGCCCGCAGACCTTCTCCCCTTTTTCGAGCTGGGCAATAGTGCGAGAAATGTACTCCACAGCTTCAGCGGGACGGGTAATCGCGGCGACATGTGGTGTTATCGTCACGCGTGGATGTTGCCAGAGCGGACTTTCAGGCGGTAAGGGTTCACGATTAAAAACATCCAACATTGCGCCTTTAACTTTGCCGCTATCCAGCGCCGCGAGCAGGTCATCTTCCACAACATGAACACCACGCGCCAGGTTGAGGAGATACGCGCCATCCGGTAATTTTTCGAGTAATTGTTGATTAATAATGCCGACGGTTTCAGGGGTATTCGGTAACAAATTAATCAATACCCGACATTGGCTCAGAAATGCAGACAGTTCTTCCCGTCCGGCAAAGCTTTGCACGCCAGGCCACGATTTACGGGTTCGACTCCAGCAACGCAGCGGAAAGCGCCAGGTTTGCAGACTCTGAGCAACTTTACTGCCCAGTACGCCTGCGCCCAAAATGCCGATGGTAAAATCTTCCCGATGATATTCAGGCAGCGGTTGCCAATGCGAACTATTTTGCTGGATGCGATAATCGTCAAAACGTCGAAACCAATGCAGCACCTGACTGACAGCATATTCCTGCATTTGCTCGCCCATACCGGTATCTTCCAGGCGAAAAAGTGGAACAGAAGGGTTCAGCATTTCAGGGTGTGCCTGTAGCTTGCTCAAAATAGAATCAACACCGGCCCCGAGTGCGAACACCGCTTTAAGATCGCGCCCTGCCAGCATTTCAACAGGAGGATGCCAGACTAAAGCATAATCAGCAGAGTCATTATCTCCGCTTTTCCATGCTCTGACTCTTGCCTGAGGAATAGCTTTGCGCAGTGCCTCAATCCACCATTGGGTATCGAACGTTGGGTGATAAAAGATGATATCCATACTGACTCCCGAAAAGCATTGTGCGAAATTTATTCGCACTTATCGTTATGATCTACAAAAGCCACCAGCATAACAAATCCGTGGTCGGTGGCAAAAAAAAGCAGATTTCGCTTATTAAAACTGCATATTGATTGAAGTTTGAATAAACGCGCGATTTTTTAAAAAAGTTTGTTGACCTCAGGTCATGATTTCCCTAAATTAGCGCCCGTTCCAGCAAGACAGGAACGACAATTTGGTGAGGTGTCCGAGTGGCTGAAGGAGCACGCCTGGAAAGTGTGTATACGGCAACGTATCGGGGGTTCGAATCCCCCCCTCACCGCCATATTTAAAAAAAAGCCCGTACGAAAGTACGGGCTTTTTTTTCGTATATTGCACACACCGGGGGGGATGAGAAGCCCCGACCGGGGGTCGACAACTGGCGACAGCCAGTTGGACAGACCGTGAACGCAGTGAGCGGGCTGCCCGCAGGGCGAGCGAAGCGAGTCAATCCCCCCCTCACCGCCATATTTAAAGAAGAGCTCGTACGAAAGTACGGGCTTTTTTTTCGTATATTGCACACACCGGGGGGATGAGAAGCCCCGACCGGGGTTCGACAACTGGCGACAGCCAGTTGGACAGACCGTGAACGCAGTGAGCGGGCTGCCCGCAGGGCGAGCGAAGCGAGTCATGATCTTACCCAGCAATAGTGGACACGCGGCTAAGTGAGTAAACTCTCAGTCAGAGGTGACTCACATGACAAAAACAGTATCAACCAGTAAAAAACCCCGTAAACAGCATTCGCCTGAATTTCGCAGTGAAGCCCTGAAGCTTGCTGAACGCATCGGTGTTACTGCCGCAGCCCGTGAACTCAGCCTGTATGAATCACAACTCTACAACTGGCGCAGTAAACAGCAAAATCAGCAGACGTCTTCTGAACGTGAACTGGAGATGTCTACCGAGATTGCACGTCTCAAACGCCAGCTGGCAGAACGGGATGAAGAGCTGGCTATCCTCCAAAAGGCCGCGACATACTTCGCGAAGCGCCTGAAATGAAGTATGTCTTTATTGAAAAACATCAGGCTGAGTTCAGCATCAAAGCAATGTGCCGCGTGCTCCGGGTGGCCCGCAGCGGCTGGTATACGTGGTGTCAGCGGCGGACAAGGATAAGCACGCGTCAGCAGTTCCGCCAACACTGCGACAGCGTTGTCCTCGCGGCTTTTACCCGGTCAAAACAGCGTTACGGTGCCCCACGCCTGACGGATGAACTGCGTGCTCAGGGTTACCCCTTTAACGTAAAAACCGTGGCGGCAAGCCTGCGCCGTCAGGGACTGAGGGCAAAGGCCTCCCGGAAGTTCAGCCCGGTCAGCTACCGCGCACACGGCCTGCCTGTGTCAGAAAATCTGTTGGAGCAGGATTTTTACGCCAGTGGCCCGAACCAGAAGTGGGCAGGAGACATCACGTACTTACGTACAGATGAAGGCTGGCTGTATCTGGCAGTGGTCATTGACCTGTGGTCACGTGCCGTTATTGGCTGGTCAATGTCGCCACGCATGACGGCGCAACTGGCCTGCGATGCCCTGCAGATGGCGCTGTGGCGGCGTAAGAGGCCCCGGAACGTTATCGTTCACACGGACCGTGGAGGCCAGTACTGTTCAGCAGATTATCAGGCGCAACTGAAGCGGCATAATCTGCGTGGAAGTATGAGCGCAAAAGGTTGCTGCTACGATAATGCCTGCGTGGAAAGCTTCTTTCATTCGCTGAAAGTGGAATGTATCCATGGAGAACACTTTATCAGCCGGGAAATAATGCGGGCAACGGTGTTTAATTATATCGAATGTGATTACAATCGGTGGCGGCGGCACAGTTGGTGTGGCGGCCTCAGTCCGGAACAATTTGAAAACAAGAACCTCGCTTAGGCCTGTGTCCATATTACGTGGGTAGGATCAAAATGCCGCTTTATGGTGACTCACAAAAATTCACCACATCCCTCACAACCACCTTATTACGCCCGGTCTCTTTCGCCTCGTAAAGTGCGTTATCAGCCAGTCGATAGATCTCATTTGGGTTTAACGCATTTTCCTGAGTCACAACAGCGCCAATACTAATCGTCACTTTTTGTGGTATAGCGTATTCAGGATTATCGCCAGTTAAACGCTCAACATTTTCCCGAATCCTTTCCGCTAAAGCTTTCGCACGTTCAGTATCGATGTCCGTCAGCAAGACGCCAAACTCTTCGCCGCCGACGCGCGCTAAAAGGTCATCTGGTCGTATGCTTTTCCCAATGATATTCACCACTGTTTTTATCACCTGATCGCCAACCGGATGCCCCCAGGTGTCGTTGACTTTTTTGAAGTGGTCGATATCCATAATCATGACGCAATAAGGCGTTTTTTGGGCTGATGCTGATTGAACTGTCAGTTCATTAAAAAAATAATTTCTGTTAAATATATTGGTTAAGGGATCGCGATGTGCAATGTTCTTTGTTACTCGTAGCGCACTGAATATATGGCACATAAATATTACCATAACGGTTAACTTACTGACTACTTCAATAGTGCGACTAATATACCAAGTGGACACGCTATACCTGCTCATAAATAACAGAGAGATATTGTACAGTACGGCACAAAAAGCAATCACCGTCACTCCATTCCAGATATCATAGCGTAAACCATTAAAGTATAGATTAACCGAAAGCAAGGTTAACCACATGAAAATCATTATGGTAACATATGAGGCTTTCCAAACCACCTGACCATTTTCATTGGTTAACTCGGCAATGTGTAAATTGTAGCTCTCATAATGACTAGAAAGTATGTGAGCAACTATCGGCCCCCCAAAAACAAAAAACAAACTTATGCACAAAGTCATTTTTTTGGAAAATAAATTGCGCTGTTTTGTGTTTTCACTAACTTTATTCACCAATGCCAGAAATATTAATATGCACAAACTCATCTGACGAAACAAATAATAGATTGCAATGTCATTTTGGACAACACTGCTTGTCAAACGCTCCTCAATAATTTGCTGAATGATAATGACGGTTTTAACAAAGTAAATCAAACAACTCAGAAAAGCCAAACTAAGTACACAGTTTGAAAATTGCCTACGGTCATAAATGAAATACAACTGCATAAAAATAAATGCAACAGTATCGATAAAAAATAAAGCAATCATTACCATCAGATAGGTTGATCGTGGAACAACTTCCTCAACGCCTGGCTGATTAAACCAACTATTCACCAAAACCAAAGCAAGCCCAAACAATAAGCTCACTAATACAGTACTACTAATTCTCAAATAGTCTTTTTCCATAAAGCTACACCAATCTGTAGGTTGTAGATCCCTTTCTATTATTAATAGATATAAGAACTGTACTGTTGTCAATATGAAATTCCGCCCACAAACAATACCGATGATGATAGTTGCTGAATGTAATTATTATTGCCTAAGTGCTTTATACATTGTTTGCAACAAGCCAGGCTTGAAAATACTTATAAATGGTTATAGAAAATCCTTATAAAACATTAATTCATAGATACATTAGGAATAACAATTAAATCCGTGAGTGCCGTAGCGCAGCCTTTCATCAGGACTTTCGAAAAATCCGAAATCATGCATCGGAATTTACTGATTTAATTATTTTAATCCTAATTTATTTTGAAAAAGGCATTGGGATTTATGCCGTATTCCTGAAGATCCTCATCATTGGAATGGATTTTCGGGCGAGAAAAGGATTTTATATGGACACTCTGCTCATCATTTCTTCTTCTCATCATCAACAATTCACGTCTCTCTTCCGCGTTTAATAACGGATTATGAGGTGCAAAAATATCTTTCTTTTCAGTTACCTGTAATTAGATACAGAGAGAGATTTTGGCAATACATGGAGTAATACAGGATGTATTCAAGTAGCAGAAAAAGGTGCCCGAAAACCAAATGGGCTTTGAAACTTCTTACTGCCGCATTTTTAGCAGCGAGTCCCGCGGCGAAGAGTGCTGTTAATAACGCCTATGATGCATTGATTATTGAAGCTCGCAAGGGTAATACTCAGCCAGCTTTGTCATGGTTTGCACTAAAATCAGCACTCAGCAATAACCAAATTGCTGACTGGTTACAGATTGCCTTATGGGCCGGGCAAGATAAACAGGTTATTACCGTTTACAACCGCTACCGTCATCAGCAATTACCAGCGCGTGGTTATGCAGCTGTCGCCGTCGCTTATCGTAACCTGCAACAATGGCAAAACTCGCTTACACTGTGGCAAAAGGCGCTCTCTCTGGAGCCGCAAAATAAGGATTATCAACGGGGACAAATTTTAACCCTGGCAGATGCTGGTCACTATGATACTGCGCTGGTTAAACTTAAGCAGCTTAACTCTGGAGCACCGGACAAAGCCAATTTACTCGCAGAAGCCTATATCTATAAACTGGCGGGGCGTCATCAGGATGAATTACGGGCGATGACAGAGTCATTACCTGAAAATGCATCTACGCAACAATATCCCACAGAATACGTGCAGGCATTACGTAATAATCAACTTGCTGCCGCGATTGACGATGCCAATTTAACGCCAGATATTCGCGCTGATATTCATGCCGAACTGGTCAGACTGTCGTTTATGCCTACGCGCAGTGAAAGTGAACGTTATGCCATTGCCGATCGCGCCCTCGCCCAATACGCTGCATTAGAAATTCTGTGGCACGATAACCCAGACCGCACTGCCCAGTACCAGCGTATTCAGGTTGATCATCTTGGCGCGTTATTAACTCGCGATCGTTATAAAGACGTTATTTCTCACTATCAGCGATTAAAAAAGACGGGGCAAATTATTCCGCCCTGGGGGCAATATTGGGTTGCATCGGCTTATCTCAAAGATCATCAGCCGAAAAAAGCACAGTCAATAATGACCGAGCTCTTTTATCACAAGGAGACCATTGCCCCGGATTTATCCGATGAAGAACTTGCGGATCTCTTTTACAGCCACCTGGAGAGTGAAAATTATCCGGGCGCGCTAACTGTCACCCAACATACCATTAATACTTCGCCGCCTTTCCTTCGGTTAATGGGCACGCCTACGAGCATCCCGAATGATACCTGGTTACAGGGGCATTCGTTTCTCTCAACCGTAGCAAAATATAGTAATGATCTTCCTCAGGCTGAAATGACAGCCAGAGAGCTTGCTTATAACGCACCAGGAAATCAGGGACTGCGCATTGATTACGCGAGTGTGTTACAAGCCCGCGGTTGGCCTCGTGCAGCAGAAAATGAATTAAAAAAAGCAGAAGTGATCGAGCCACGTAATATTAATCTGGAGGTTGAACAAGCCTGGACAGCATTAACGTTACAAGAATGGCAGCAGGCAGCTGTCTTAACGCACGATGTTGTCGAACGTGAACCGCAAGATCCCGGCGTTGTACGATTAAAACGTGCGGTTGATGTACATAATCTTGCAGAGCTTCGTATCGCTGGCTCAACAGGAATTGATGCCGAAGGCCCGGATAGTGGTAAACATGATGTCGACTTAACCACCATCGTTTATTCACCACCGCTGAAGGATAACTGGCGCGGTTTTGCTGGATTCGGTTATGCCGATGGACAATTTAGCGAAGGAAAAGGGATTGTTCGCGACTGGCTTGCGGGTGTTGAGTGGCGGTCACGTAATATCTGGCTCGAGGCAGAGTACGCTGAACGCGTTTTCAATCATGAGCATAAACCCGGCGCGCGCCTGTCTGGCTGGTATGATTTTAATGATAACTGGCGTATTGGTTCGCAACTGGAACGCCTCTCTCACCGCGTTCCATTACGGGCAATGAAAAATGGTGTTACAGGCAACAGTGCTCAGGCTTATGTTCGCTGGTATCAAAATGAGCGGCGTAAGTACGGTGTCTCCTGGGCTTTCACTGATTTTTCCGACAGTAACCAGCGTCATGAAGTCTCACTTGAGGGTCAGGAACGCATCTGGTCTTCACCATATTTGATTGTCGATTTCCTACCCAGTCTGTATTACGAACAAAATACAGAACACGATACCCCATACTACAACCCTATAAAAACGTTCGATATTGTTCCGGCATTTGAGGCAAGCCATTTGTTATGGCGAAGCTATGAAAATAGCTGGGAGCAAATATTCAGCGCAGGTGTTGGTGCCTCCTGGCAAAAACATTATGGCACGGATGTCGTCACCCAACTCGGCTACGGGCAACGCATTAGTTGGAATGACGTGATTGATGCTGGCGCAACGCTACGCTGGGAAAAACGACCTTATGACGGTGACAGAGAACACAACTTATACGTTGAATTCGATATGACATTCAGATTTTAAGGATAAATATGTTACGTAATGGAAATAAATATCTCCTGATGCTGGTGAGTATAATTATGCTCACCGCGTGCATTAGCCAGTCAAGAACATCATTTATACCGCCACAGGATCGCGAATCTTTACTCGCCGAGCAACCGTGGCCGCATAATGGTTTTGTAGCGATTTCATGGCATAACGTTGAAGACGAAGCTGCCGACCAGCGTTTTATGTCAGTGCGGACATCAGCACTGCGTGAACAATTTGCCTGGCTGCGCGAGAACGGTTATCAACCGGTCAGTATTGCTCAAATTCGTGAAGCACATCGAGGAGGAAAACCGCTACCGGAAAAAGCTGTAGTGCTGACTTTTGATGACGGCTACCAGAGTTTTTATACCCGCGTCTTCCCAATTCTTCAGGCCTTCCAGTGGCCTGCTGTATGGGCCCCCGTCGGCAGTTGGGTCGATACGCCAGCGGATAAACAAGTAAAATTTGGCGATGAGTTGGTCGATCGAGAATATTTTGCCACGTGGCAACAAGTGCGAGAAGTTGCGCGTTCCCGGCTCGTTGAGCTCGCTTCTCATACATGGAATTCTCACTACGGTATTCAGGCTAATGCCACCGGCAGCTTATTGCCTGTATATGTAAATCGTGCATATTTTACTGACCACGCACGGTATGAAACCGCAGCAGAATACCGGGAAAGAATTCGTCTGGATGCTGTAAAAATGACGGAATACCTGCGTACAAAGGTTGAGGTAAATCCACACGTTTTTGTTTGGCCTTATGGCGAAGCGAATGGCATAGCGATAGAGGAATTAAAAAAACTCGGTTATGACATGTTCTTCACCCTTGAATCAGGTTTGGCAAATGCGTCGCAATTGGATTCCATTCCGCGGGTATTAATCGCCAATAATCCCTCATTAAAAGAGTTTGCCCAGCAAATTATTACCGTACAGGAAAAATCACCACAACGGATAATGCATATCGATCTTGATTACGTTTATGACGAAAACCTCCAGCAAATGGATCGCAATATTGATGTGCTAATTCAGCGGGTGAAAGATATGCAAATATCAACCGTGTATTTGCAGGCATTTGCTGATCCCGATGGTGATGGGCTGGTCAAAGAGGTCTGGTTTCCAAATCGTTTGCTACCAATGAAAGCAGATATTTTTAGTCGGGTTGCCTGGCAATTACGTACCCGCTCAGGTGTAAACATCTATGCGTGGATGCCGGTATTAAGCTGGGATTTAGATCCCACATTAACGCGAGTAAAATACTTACCAACAGGGGAGAAAAAAGCACAAATTCATCCTGAACAATATCACCGTCTCTCTCCTTTCGATGACAGAGTCAGAGCACAAGTTGGCATGTTATATGAAGATCTTGCCGGACATGCTGCTTTTGATGGCATATTGTTCCACGATGATGCTTTGCTTTCAGATTATGAAGATGCCAGTGCACCGGCTATCACGGCTTATCAGCAAGCAGGCTTTAGCGGGAGTCTGAGCGAAATTCGACAAAACCCGGAGCAATTTAAACAGTGGGCCCGCTTTAAAAGTCGTGCGTTAACTGACTTCACTTTAGAACTTAGTGCGCGCGTAAAAGCCATTCGCGGTCCACATATTAAAACTGCACGAAATATTTTTGCACTTCCGGTAATACAACCTGAAAGTGAAGCCTGGTTTGCACAGAATTATGCTGATTTCCTAAAAAGCTATGACTGGACCGCTATTATGGCTATGCCTTATCTGGAAGGTGTCGCAGAAAAATCGGCTGACCAATGGTTAATACAATTGACCAATCAAATTAAAAACATCCCTCAGGCTAAAGACAAATCTATTTTAGAATTACAGGCACAAAACTGGCAGAAAAATGGTCAGCATCAGGCTATTTCTTCGCAACAACTCGCTCACTGGATGAGCCTATTACAACTGAATGGAGTGAAAAACTATGGTTATTATCCCGACAATTTTCTGCATAACCAACCTGAAATAGACCTTATTCGTCCTGAGTTTTCAACAGCCTGGTATCCGAAAAATGATTAATCGCATCGTATCGTTTTTTATATTATGTCTGGTGTTATGCATACCCCTATGCGTAGCGTACTTTCACTCTGGTGAACTGATGATGAGGTTCGTTTTCTTCTGGCCGTTTTTTATGTCCATTATGTGGATTGTTGGCGGCGTCTATTTCTGGGTCTATCGTGAACGCCACTGGCCGTGGGGAGAAAACGCACCAGCTCCCCAGTTGAAAGATAATCCGTCTATCTCCATTATCATTCCCTGTTTTAATGAGGAGAAAAACGTTGAGGAAACCATACACGCCGCTTTAGCACAGCGTTATGAGAACATTGAAGTTATTGCCGTAAATGACGGTTCAACAGATAAAACCCGTGCCATCCTAGATCGCATGGCTGCACAAATTCCCCATTTGCGGGTCATTCATCTGGCGCAAAACCAGGGGAAAGCCATTGCGCTTAAAACCGGAGCTGCCGCGGCGAAAAGTGAATATCTGGTGTGCATTGATGGCGATGCGTTATTAGACCGCGATGCGGCGGCATATATTGTGGAACCGATGTTGTACAACCCGCGTGTGGGTGCCGTAACCGGTAATCCTCGTATTCGAACACGTTCTACCCTGGTGGGTAAAATTCAGGTTGGCGAGTATTCCTCAATTATTGGTTTGATCAAGCGAACCCAGCGTATCTATGGAAACGTATTTACCGTTTCCGGTGTTATTGCCGCATTTCGTCGCAGCGCCCTGGCAGAAGTGGGTTACTGGAGTGACGATATGATCACCGAAGATATTGATATTAGCTGGAAGCTGCAGTTGAATCAGTGGACGATTTTTTACGAGCCACGGGCACTGTGCTGGATATTAATGCCTGAAACGTTAAAAGGGCTGTGGAAACAGCGCCTGCGCTGGGCTCAGGGCGGTGCAGAAGTATTCCTCAAAAATATGACAAGGTTGTGGCGCAAAGAAAACTTTCGAATGTGGCCGCTGTTTTTTGAATACTGCCTGACGACAATATGGGCCTTCACCTGCCTGGTCGGTTTCATTATTTACGCAGTCCAACTTGCCGGTGTACCGTTAAATATTGAATTGACACATATCGCTGCGACACATACTGCCGGAATATTATTGTGTACGTTATGTTTACTGCAATTTATTGTCAGCCTGATGATCGAGAATCGCTATGAGCATAATCTGACTTCATCGCTTTTCTGGATTATTTGGTTCCCGGTTATTTTCTGGATGCTGAGCCTGGCAACGACATTGGTATCATTTACACGAGTCATGTTGATGCCTAAAAAGCAACGCGCCCGTTGGGTAAGTCCCGATCGCGGGATTCTGAGAGGTTAATATGAACAATTTAATTATTACGACCCGACAATCACCAGTACGTTTACTGGTTGATTATGTTGCCACAACCATCTTGTGGACATTATTTGCGTTGTTCATATTCTTATTCGCCATGGATCTGCTGACGGGTTATTACTGGCAAAGCGAGGCCAGAAGCCGACTTCAGTTCTATTTTTTGCTGGCAGTGGCGAATGCCGTCGTGTTAATTGTCTGGGCGCTGTACAATAAGCTGCGTTTTCAAAAACAGCAGCATCATGCAGCCTACCAATATACGCCGCAAGAATATGCAGAGAGCTTAGCAATACCTGATGAGCTCTATCAGCAACTACAAAAAAGCCACAGGATGAGCGTACACTTCACCAGCCAGGGGCAAATAAAAATGGTTGTTTCAGAAAAAGCGCTAGTCCGGGCATAAACACCCAAAACAAAGCCCGGTTCGCCCGGGCTCTGCACCGATAACACACTTAACTGTAGGCATGCAGCGTACGTTGGCAAAGTGCCGAACGTACGCAGTCCTCTTTACCGAACCGGACGATCCCAACCATTTCATCTTCTTCGAAACGTTCCAGCGCGTCACTTAATCCGGAGCACACGCCGCGAGGCAAATCGCATTGCGTGATATCACCGTTGACGATAACCGTCACGTTCTCCCCGAGGCGGGTTAAAAACATTTTCATTTGCGCGGCAGTCACATTCTGCGCCTCGTCAAGAATGACGACTGCATTTTCAAAGGTACGTCCACGCATATAGGCGAACGGCGCAATTTCCACCTTCCCTATTTCCGGTCGCAGGCAGTACTGCATAAAGGAAGCCCCTAAGCGCCGGACCAGCACGTCGTAGACCGGGCGAAAATAGGGAGCAAACTTTTCTGCGATATCTCCAGGTAAGAAGCCAAGATCTTCATCGGCTTGCAGAACTGGACGGGTGACGATAATCCTGTCGACATCCTTATGTATCAGGGCCTCTGCCGCTTTTGCTGCGCTGATCCAGGTTTTTCCGCACCCGGCTTCGCCCGTGGCGAATATCAGCTGCTTACTCTCAATAGCCTTCAGATAGTGCAATTGCGCTTCATTTCGCGCGAGGATGGGCGAAGTATCGCGACTGTCGCGGGCCATACCAATGGCTTCTACGCCGCCCATCTGCACAAGCGAGGTGACCGATTCTTCTTCACGCTGCTTATGGCTGCGCGAATCCCGTCTCAGCACACGTTTTGCCTCGCGACGAGCTTTGATCACTGCTTTTTGTCTTCCCATGGAGAGCACCTTGAGTTGTTTGTATTCATCACACGCGCCGTTGGCAGCGCGATTATGCGCACGAACATCAGAGGGTTGGCTTCCTTGTAAGCCATAGTTTGCTTTTGGATAAAATGCCGAAAAACGGCTACGCGCACCGTTTACGGCGTCGGTAACACATGAAAAGAAAGGATGAGGTTGAAAATGCAAAGTGACGAGATGACTACCGGAGGAGAAAACTCCGCGAGTGGTGGCGCGTTGATTATCTAAAACATGTCCAGTACAGGACGTTACCATCCGCGATCTCCATAGTGACTGACTATCACTGCCGGGAACTTCCGCTGCTACTTAATAAGTACAACAGATCTCGCATTTATTGCAACAATATATTTACTTATATTTAACTATAAAACACCATTTCAGTGACATTAGTTTCTACTGGAAAGATGACAGAGTGATGACAGTGATGAAAAAAGCTGTGTGCTTTCAGCAGGATTTGCATCAGGCATCAGTGCACGATCGCCGGATGCGGCGTGAACGCCTTATCCAGCCTACCAAACCCGCACTGATTGTAGGCATGATAAGACGCGCAAGCGTCGCATCAGGCATCTGCGCACAAATGCCTTATCCGCCTAAAAACATTAAACCCGCAATAACGCGCTTCCGAAATAATCGTTCGCGTCCTTCACCCCCGGCAGCGCAAAAAAATAACCGCCGCCGATAGGTTTAACGTATTCCTCCAGCGCTTCGCCATTGAGCCTTTTTTGTACTGTCAGGAAGCCTTTTTCCAGATCGTGTTGGTAGCAGACAAACAGCAATCCCATATCCAGTTGCCCGGAGTTGGTGACGCCCAGTGAATAACTGTAGCCACGACGCAGCATCAGGCTGGACTCACTCTCCGCCGTGCGGGGATTCGCCAGCCGGATATGGCTGTCCAGCGCGATCACCTTCCCTTCCGGGTCGCTGGCGTAATCAGGCACATCATGCTCATGCTGCATTCCCAGCGGCGCACCGGTTTGCTTATCACGGCCAAAAATCGTCTGCTGTTCTTTCAGCGGCGTTCTGTCCCAAAATTCCACTCGAAACTGAATCAAGCGTACTGCCTGATAGCTGCCACCGATTGTCCACGCAGGCTCCTGCTGATCTGCCGTTACCCACACCACTTTTTGCATCAACTTATCATTCTGGCTATCGGGATTGGCAGTGCCGTCTTTGAAACCCAGCAAATTAATCGGCGTCTCTTTGCCTTTACTACGCGCCGCGTGATCGGAAATAAACCCTTCCCGCTTCCAGCGCACACTGAGCAAATCCGGCGTGTGTTTGATGATATCGCGCAGCGCATGGATAACCGTGTCCTGGGTGTTGGCGCAAATCTGTAGCAACACATCACCATGACATAACGCCGCATCCAGCGAGTCGTTGGGGAAACGCGTCATCTTCTGCAGCTTTTTTGGCATCTGTGGCGCAAGGCCAAAGCGCTCATCAAACAATGAGTGACCCACCGATAACGTGATGGTGAGATTATCGGGCGCAATGTAGCCGCCAAGAATGCCGGAATCGAGTGGTGGCAGGCGCGGATTTGGCGTTTCTGGTGCTGCTCCGCCCTGAGTCAGAAAAGCAAAACGCTGAGTCAACAAGCGAAACAACCGCTCAAGATCGGCTTTATCGCTGGCAAGCACATCAAACGCCACCAGCATCATTGCGGCCTGTTGTGGCGTCAGGATCCCTGCCTGATGCTCACCATAAAACGGCTGTTTCTCATTGCGAGCATCCGGTGAAAGCGTACCCGGCGCACTTTGCGTTTTTTGTGCATGAGCGACCGGACAACTTCCCGCCAGCGCCAGTGCACCTATCACTTTCAGTAAACGTCGGCGTGACGGTTCATTCACGCCGTTTTCATCTTTATACTGCATAACGCTTAATCCAGTCCCAGCACACCGCGAAGTTGCGCCAGATCTTCCGCCAGCGCAGTAATCGGTCCTTTCAGTGCATTCCGGTCGGCATCGGTCAATTTGTCGTAGGTTTCAAAACCGTCTTTAGTACGGTATTTCGCCAGAATGGTATCGACCTTTTTAAAGTTGGCATCGACTTTTGCCAGCAGTTCCGGGTTGGCTTTTTGCAGTTGTGGACGCAGCAAATCGACAATTTTCTGCGAGCCTTCAACGTTAGCCTGGAAATCCCACAGATCGGTGTGGCTGTAGCGATCTTCTTCACCGCTAATTTTGCTGGCTGCCACTTCCTCAATCAGTCCGGCTGCGCCGCCGACCACTTTTGAAGGTGGGAAAGCCAGTTCACTGATGCGTTTTTGCAAATCGACCACATCGGTATAAAGCTGCTCAGCGTACTGATCCATCCCTTTGGTGGTGTTGTCGCCAAACAATGCTTTTTCCAGACGGTGGAAACCAGTGAATTTTGGGTCGGCGGCTTTTTGCTCGTAATCATCTTCACGGGCGTCAATGCTGCCATCCAGATCGGAGAACAGTTCAGCAATCGGTTCAATACGCTCATAGTGCTGGCGCGTCGGTGCATACAGTGCTTTCGCTTTTTCGATATCGCCTGCTTTAATCGCGTCGGTAAAGGCTTTGGTGTCGGTCACCAGCTGCGTGGTTTCCGCCATGACATACGCTTTATATGCAGTAATTGCACCACCAAGACTTAACAGCGCATCACTTTGCGCCGCATCCGCCGTTGCCTCACCTTTGACGATCAACTTCCCTTTCGGGTTAGTCAGCAGACCGCAGGTCATATCGTATTCGCCAGGCTGTAAATTCGCCGTCATTTTCTGGCTAAAGCCAGGGGCGATATTTTCCCGCTCTTCCACCACCATCACGCCTTTGAGGATCTCCCACTCCAGCGCCTTCTGGCTGTGGTTCTGAATAATGAACTGTGTTTTCCCGGCGTTAACCGTAATGGTCATCGGTTCGCACTGCTTATCCGTCACGGTCACTTTGACCTGCGGCACATCAGCGGCGTTAGCCATAAAAGCAGAAGAAAACAGCGCAGCCACGCTCAACTGCAATGCGTTACGGCGGAAGTTAATGGTCATGACGAGACTATCCCTTTAAAGTATGTTGTAACTAAGCAAGAGTTTGCGTCGTATTTGTTACGCGGAGCGAGACGCTGTCGCCCCTGCGCGTGGTGGCAGAGCAAATGCCACCAGCGCCGGGATGAGATAAATAAACCAGACGGCGACTTCGCTGACGCTCGGCGCTTCCTGATAGCCAAAAATCCCTTCCATCAGCGTGCCAAACAGCGAGTGAGTTGAGAGCACCGCACTCATATCGAAGGCGATTTCCTGAAAGTGGTTCCACAATCCGGCTTCATGAAATGCGCGAATGGCACCAGCTGCCAGCCCTGCGGCGACGAAGAGAATAAACAGGCTGGTCCATTTAAAAAATGCACCAAGATTGAGGCGAATACCGCCCCAGTAGAGCAGGAAGCCTAGCACCACGGCAGTAGCAAGACCGAGCATTGCACCCAGCGGCGGCCAGATCCCGACATCTTGTTGAAATGCCGCCAGCAGGAAAAAGACCGACTCCAGCCCTTCCCTTGCAACGGCAAAAAAGACCATCATCACCAGCGCCCAGCCATGATGATTTCCACGCTGCAATGCGCTATCGACTGCCTGCTCCAGTTGTACTTTGACGTTGCGCGACACTTTGCGCATCCAGAAAACCATCCAGGTAAGGATCACCACGGCGATCACCGCCACGATACCTTCAAACAGTTCCTGTTCTTTTTGCGGAAATTCGCCGGTGGTTTCGTTAATGAAGATACCCAAGCCCAGGCACAACGCAGCGGCAAGCAACACGCCAATCCACATCACACCAATCCATCGGCCTCGCTGGGTACGCTTAAGATAGCTGGCAATCAAACTGACAATCAGCGCGGCTTCAAGTCCTTCGCGCAACATAATGAGAAACGGAACAAACATGCCACCCACCCTTAAACGTTTTTCTGAGTCAATCTATGCAAAGAAAAGTAAACCGCAGTGATAGCGATTATCATTACGGCAAAGAAAAACACAAGCGGAATGTTTATAAAATGATGTTGGAATGTAAACAAAGAGAGGTAATGCCAAGGGATATAAACGATTATTCCAGGGTAGAAAGATGGGATTGTTTGCAAAGAACCATGTGTTCTTGCCGGATGCCGCGTAAACGCCGTATCCAGCCGACAAAACTGTCCAGACTCAATGCATCAGAGCTTCCATGTAAAACTGATAAGCGGGTGTATCAAGCAATTTCGTCCATCCGCGATTATCAAATCTAACTTTTTGCCCGGAACATAATAACAGCTCGGGTGTTGGTGGCGTCAAAATCGCTGAAGCGTTCCCCGAAGGCCGGGACAGCAGGGGGCGGCGGCGATTGGCCGCCCCCTGCGCGCTCCCTGCACCATTCAATTTATATGGCGAGGCACATTAAGGGAGCGCAACCCGCTGCTGAAGCCAAACAAAACCGCCGCAGGCTAAGTCCCTTAGCTTTCCTGCAACCGTGACGGCGGAGCCGAATGATAGTGCGCATCGGCCTCGGCAAAGCGTTTTTGCATCGCCGCTGACGGCGCTTTACCCAGCAAACTAAACACTACAATCCCAATACTGCCGAAGATAAAGCCCGGAATAATTTCGTACAGTCCCAGCCAGCCGAACTGTTTCCAGACGATAACCGTCAGCGCCCCGATGATCATCCCCGCCAGCGCACCGTTGCGCGTCATGCGTGACCACATCACCGAGAACAGCACCACCGGACCAAACGCCGCGCCAAAGCCTGCCCACGCATAGCTCACTAGCCCCAGCACACGGTTTTCCGGGTTTGCCGCCAGCGCAATGGCCACCAGCGCCACCACCAGCACCATCACACGACCTACCCACACCAGCTCTTTCTGGCTGGCATGTTTACGCAGAAACGCTTTGTATAAATCTTCGGTAATCGCACTGGAGCACACCAGCAGCTGGCAACTTAAGGTTGACATTACCGCCGCCAGAATTGCCGACAGCAGAATCCCGGCAATCCACGGGTTAAACAGAATTTGCGCCAGTTCGATAAACACGCGCTCAGCATTCTGGTTTACCGCACCTGCTACCGCCGGGTGCTCATTAAAGTAAGCAATACCAAAGAAGCCGACAGCTACCGCCCCTGCCAGGCAGAGGATCATCCAGGTCATACTGATACGACGCGCATGGACAATGCTGTGGTGAGAGTCTGCCGCCATAAAACGCGCCAGGATGTGCGGTTGCCCGAAGTAACCCAGCCCCCAACCCATCAGTGAGATAATGGCGACAAAGTTCAGCCCTTTGAGCATATCAACGTTTTCGATGCTCTTTTGTTTGATCACTTCCAGCGAGTCACCAAAGCCACCGACACTGATAATGACGATAACCGGCGTCAGGATCAGGGCAAAAATCATCAGGCTGGCCTGTACAGTGTCAGTCCAGCTCACCGCGAGGAAACCGCCAATAAAGGTGTAAAGGATCGTCGCCGCAGCTCCCGCCCACAGAGCCGTTTCGTAGCTCATGCCAAAGGTACTTTCAAACAGACGCGCGCCTGCCACAATGCCCGAAGCGCAATAAATGGTGAAGAACAGCAAAATCACCAGCGCGGAGATAATGCGCAAAATGCGGCTTTTATCTTCAAAGCGCCCGGTGAAATAATCCGGCAATGTTAAGGCGTTATTGTTGTATTCGGTATGCACACGCAACCGCCCCGCCACCAGCTTCCAGTTGATCCACGCGCCTAATGTCAGGCCAATGGCGATCCAACTTTCGGAAATCCCGGAAAGAAAAACCGCGCCCGGCAACCCCATTAACAGCCAGCCGCTCATATCCGACGCACCCGCCGATAATGCCGTCACGAATGGCCCAAGGCTACGACCGCCCAGAATATAGTCGTCAAAGTTTTTCGTTGATCGCCAGGCGATAAACCCAATCAATATCATGCCAAAGATATAGACACAAAATGTCACCAACATCGGTGTGCTAATAGCCATCTAAAGTCTCCAAAAAATTATTATCGGCAATGTCGAAACTTGCCGTTATATCTGCCACCGGAACGGGGTAACAGAGTTTATGTTTTACCAGGGCGACCGTATCCTGCCGGAAGCGCTGGTTATTCACAATCGATTTAACACACCATTTACATTAAATTTTAGTGCTCAGCGACACTATTTTTCATCAGGTTGCACTCTCTCACATTTTTTGCGGTTGCACCTTTCAAAAATGTTAACTGCCGCAGAGAAAAAGTCTGAGTTATTTTTTTAATCCCTGTCATATCGATTTCTTTTATTAACATTTCATTCATTTTTAAGCTTGCTACGCATGTCACATTTAACATGGTTGCACAAAGTTGCAACATCATGGATATTTCACGATAACGTTAAGTTGCACCTTTCAGAACAACAGGAGTAATGGCATGGGAACCACCACCATGGGGGTTAAGCTGGACGACGCGACGCGTGAGCGTATTAAGTCTGCCGCGACACGTATCGATCGCACGCCACACTGGTTAATTAAGCAGGCGATTTTTTCTTATCTCGAACAACTGGAAAACAGCGATACTCTGCCGGAGCTACCTGCGCTGCTTTCTGGCGCTGCCAATGAGAGCGATGAAGCACCGACTCCGGCAGAGGAACCACACCAACCATTCCTCGACTTTGCCGAGCAAATTTTGCCCCAGTCGGTTTCCCGCGCCGCGATCACAGCGGCCTATCGCCGCCCGGAAACCGAAGCGGTTTCTATGCTGCTGGAACAAGCCCGCCTGCCGCAGCCAGTTGCTGAACAGGCGCACAAACTGGCGTATCAACTGGCCGATAAACTGCGTAATCAAAAAAACGCCAGTGGTCGCGCAGGTATGGTTCAGGGGTTATTGCAGGAGTTTTCGTTGTCATCGCAGGAAGGCGTGGCGCTGATGTGTCTGGCGGAAGCGTTGTTGCGTATTCCCGACAAAGCTACCCGTGATGCGTTAATTCGCGACAAAATCAGTAACGGTAACTGGCAGTCACACATTGGTCGTAGCCCGTCACTGTTTGTTAATGCCGCCACCTGGGGGCTGCTGTTTACTGGCAAACTGGTTTCCACCCATAACGAAGCCAGCCTCTCCCGCTCGCTGAACCGCATTATCGGTAAAAGCGGTGAACCGCTGATCCGCAAAGGTGTGGATATGGCGATGCGCCTGATGGGCGAGCAGTTCGTCACTGGCGAAACCATCGCGGAAGCGTTAGCCAATGCCCGCAAGCTGGAAGAGAAAGGTTTCCTTTACTCTTACGATATGCTTGGCGAAGCTGCACTGACTGCCGCAGATGCACAAGCGTATATGGTTTCCTATCAGCAGGCGATTCACGCCATTGGTAAAGCGTCCAATGGTCGTGGCATCTATGAAGGTCCGGGCATTTCAATCAAGCTGTCGGCGCTGCATCCGCGTTACAGCCGCGCCCAGTATGACCGGGTAATGGAAGAGCTTTACCCACGTCTGAAATCACTCACCCTGCTGGCGCGTCAGTACGATATTGGTATCAACATTGACGCCGAAGAGGCCGATCGTCTGGAGATCTCCCTCGATCTGCTGGAAAAACTCTGTTTCGAGCCTGAGCTGGCAGGCTGGAACGGTATCGGTTTTGTTATTCAGGCTTATCAAAAACGCTGCCCACTGGTGATTGATTACCTGATTGATCTCGCCACCCGCAGCCGTCGCCGTCTGATGATTCGCCTGGTGAAAGGCGCGTACTGGGATAGTGAAATCAAGCGTGCGCAGATGGACGGCCTTGAAGGCTATCCGGTTTATACCCGCAAGGTGTATACCGACGTTTCATATCTCGCCTGTGCGAAAAAGCTGCTGGCGGTGCCGAATCTAATCTACCCGCAGTTCGCAACGCACAACGCCCATACGCTGGCAGCGATTTATCAACTGGCTGGTCAAAACTACTATCCGGGTCAGTACGAGTTCCAGTGCCTGCATGGTATGGGCGAGCCACTGTATGAGCAGGTCACCGGGAAAGTTGCCGACGGCAAACTTAACCGTCCGTGTCGTATTTATGCCCCGGTTGGCACACATGAAACGCTGCTGGCGTATCTGGTGCGCCGCCTGCTGGAAAACGGTGCTAACACCTCGTTTGTTAACCGTATTGCCGACACCTCTTTGCCACTGGATGAACTGGTCGCCGATCCGGTCACTGCTGTAGAAAAACTGGCGCAACAGGAAGGGCAAACTGGATTACCGCATCCGAAAATTCCCCTGCCGCGCGATCTTTACGGTCACGGGCGCGACAACTCGGCAGGGCTGGATCTCGCTAACGAACACCGTCTGGCCTCGCTCTCCTCTGCCCTGCTCAATAGTGCACTGCAAAAATGGCAGGCCTTGCCAATGCTGGAACAACCGGTAGCGGCAGGTGAGATGTCGCCCGTTATTAACCCTGCAGAACCGAAAGATATTGTGGGCTATGTGCGTGAAGCCACGCCGCGTGAAGTAGAACAGGCGCTGGAAAGTGCGGTTAATAACGCGCCAATCTGGTTTGCCACGCCTCCGGCTGAACGCGCGGCGATTTTGCACCGCGCTGCCGTGCTAATGGAAAGCCAGATGCAGCAACTGATTGGTATTCTGGTGCGTGAAGCCGGAAAAACCTTCAGTAACGCCATTGCCGAAGTGCGTGAAGCGGTCGATTTTCTCCACTACTACGCCGGACAGGTGCGGGATGATTTCGCTAACGAAACCCACCGTCCATTAGGGCCTGTGGTGTGTATCAGTCCGTGGAACTTCCCGCTGGCTATTTTCACCGGGCAGATCGCTGCCGCACTGGCGGCAGGTAACAGCGTGCTGGCAAAACCGGCAGAACAAACGCCGCTGATTGCCGCGCAAGGGATCGCCATTTTGCTTGAAGCGGGTGTACCGCCAGGCGTGGTGCAGTTGCTGCCAGGTCAGGGGGAAACCGTGGGCGCGCAACTGACGGGTGATGATCGCGTACGCGGGGTGATGTTTACCGGTTCAACCGAAGTCGCTACGTTACTGCAGCGCAATATCGCCAGCCGCCTGGACGCTCAGGGTCGCCCTATTCCGCTCATCGCTGAAACCGGCGGCATGAACGCGATGATTGTCGATTCTTCAGCACTGACCGAACAAGTAGTAATAGATGTGCTGGCCTCGGCGTTCGACAGTGCGGGTCAGCGTTGTTCGGCGCTGCGCGTGCTGTGCCTGCAAGATGAGATTGCCGACCACACGTTGAAAATGCTGCGCGGCGCAATGGCCGAATGCCGGATGGGTAATCCGGGTCGCCTGACCACCGATATCGGTCCGGTGATTGATAGCGAAGCGAAAGTCAATATTGAGCGCCATATTCAGACCATGCGTAGCAAAGGCCGTCCGGTGTTCCAGGCGGTGCGGGAAAACAGTGAAGATGCCCGTGAATGGCAAAGCGGCACCTTTGTCGCCCCGACGCTGATCGAACTGGATGACTTTGCCGAATTGCAAAAAGAGGTCTTTGGTCCGGTGCTGCATGTGGTGCGTTACAACCGTAACCAGCTACCAGAGCTGATCGAGCAGATTAACGCTTCCGGTTATGGTCTGACGCTTGGCGTCCATACGCGTATTGATGAAACTATCGCCCAGGTCACTGGCTCGGCCCATGTTGGTAACCTGTATGTTAACCGTAATATGGTGGGCGCAGTGGTTGGTGTGCAGCCGTTCGGCGGCGAAGGGTTGTCCGGTACCGGGCCGAAAGCAGGCGGTCCGCTCTATCTCTACCGTCTGCTGGCGAATCGCCCGGAAAGTGCGCTGGCAGTAACGCTCGCGCGTCAGGATGCAGAGTATCCGGTCGATGCGCAGTTGAAAGCCGCATTGACTCAGCCGCTAAATGCACTGCGGGAATGGGCAGCAAATCGTCCAGAATTGCAGGCGTTATGTACGCAATATGGCGAGCTGGCGCAGGCAGGAACACAACGATTGCTGCCGGGGCCGACGGGTGAACGCAACACCTGGACGCTGCTGCCGCGTGAGCGCGTGTTGTGTATTGCCGATGATGAGCAGGATGCGCTGACTCAGCTCGCCGCCGTGCTGGCGGTGGGCAGCCAGGTACTGTGGCCGGATGACGCGCTGCATCGTCAGTTAGTGAAGGCATTGCCATCGGCAGTCAGCGAACGTATTCAACTGGCGAAAGCGGAAAATATAACCGCTCAACCGTTTGATGCGGTGATCTTCCACGGTGATTCGGATCAGCTTCGCGCATTGTGTGAAGCCGTTGCTGCGCGGGATGGCGCAATTGTTTCGGTGCAGGGTTTTGCCCGTGGCGAAAGCAATATCCTTCTGGAACGGCTGTATATCGAGCGTTCGCTGAGTGTGAATACCGCTGCCGCTGGCGGTAACGCCAGCTTAATGACTATAGGTTAAACAGGTAGCCGGAGGATGTTACAACCTCCTCCGGCATCTTTAACGTGGTCGAATCCCCTCAATAATAATCCGCTGCACGTTTTCAACCGTTTGATTGAAAAATACCTCATCGCGCAACGTCGCGCCTGTCACCGCCTCCACCTGAGGGGCGAAATCGGCGTAATGTTGAGTGGAAGCCCAAATCATAAAAATCAAATGCTGCGGATCAATCGGCGCGAGTTTGCCGCTTTTGACCCAACCGGCAATCAGCGCCGATTTCTCATCAATTAATGCCTTCAAATCGCCCGTCAGTTCATCCATTAACAGCGGCGCGCCTGCCAGCATCTCCATACAGAACAGGCGCGAAGCCTGCGGATAATCGCGTGAGACTTCCAGCTTCAGACGGATGTACTCTTTGATCGCCGCCAGCGGGGCGAAATCTTCTCGAAACGCTTTTAACGGTGCCAGCCAGATATCGAGAATCTGCCGCAGCACGGCAATATACAGCGCCTCTTTTGACGGAAAGTAATACAGCAGATTGGTTTTTGAAACACCCGCCAACTCTGCGATCTGCTCCAGCCTTGTGCCGTGAAAACCGAATTGTGAAAAAGTGTCCAGTGCTGCGCTAAGAATCGCTTTTTTCTTCGCGCTTACTACGCGCGAACGTTTACCCGTTGTTTTCACTGCGCCTTGCGTCATGCGCTCTCCCCTCTTGTAGATTGGCAACAGGATAGCAAAACCCCCGCCCGGCCTCGACCTTCTGCACTCTCATCGCGCACGGATGCATGTTTTATGTGCAACTGTTTTGACCGTTTAGTCCGCTTTTTACCAGATATTTTAGATAACTTAACATTAACACATTAATAACATTCACTTTTTAAAAACTGGCATCCACTTTGCAAACAAGCCATTACGCGGCTGAAAAGGATATGCAGGACGCAGTGCCCCGTCTGACTTTCACTTTACGAGACGAAGAGAGGTTGATGATGAAAATTGGCGTATTCGTACCTATTGGCAACAACGGCTGGCTCATTTCGACCCACGCGCCGCAGTACATGCCGACCTTTGAACTGAATAAAGCCATCGTGCAAAAAGCGGAGCACTACCATTTCGATTTCGCCCTGTCGATGATCAAACTGCGTGGCTTTGGCGGCAAAACTGAGTTCTGGGATCACAACCTTGAGTCGTTCACCTTGATGGCGGGGCTGGCGGCCGTGACCTCGCGCATTCAGATTTACGCCACCGCCGCCACCTTAACGTTACCTCCAGCAATCGTCGCCCGTATGGCCGCAACCATCGACTCAATCTCTGGCGGGCGTTTTGGCGTCAACCTCGTGACTGGCTGGCAAAAGCCCGAGTATGAGCAGATGGGTATCTGGCCTGGCGATGACTATTTCTCCCGTCGTTACGACTATCTCACCGAGTATGTTCAGGTGCTGCGCGACCTGTGGGGCACGGGAAAAAGCGATTTTAAAGGCGATTTTTTCACCATGAATGATTGTCGCGTCAGTCCGCAACCGAGTGTCCCTATGAAAGTGATCTGCGCCGGGCAAAGCGACGCTGGCATGGCGTTCTCCGCCCAGTATGCCGATTTCAACTTCTGTTTCGGCAAAGGCGTAAATACACCCACGGCTTTCGCCCCGACCGCTGCGCGGATGAAACAGGCCGCAGAGCAAACCGGGCGCGACGTTGGCTCTTATGTATTGTTTATGGTGATTGCCGATGAAACCGACGATGCCGCTCGCGCCAAATGGGAACACTACAAAGCGGGCGCGGATGAAGAGGCGTTAAGCTGGCTAACCGAACAAAGTCAGAAAGATACCCGCTCAGGTACTGACACCAACGTCCGTCAGATGGCCGATCCCACTTCGGCGGTAAACATCAATATGGGGACGTTAGTCGGTTCTTACGCCAGTGTCGCGCGCATGTTAGATGAAGTCGCAAGCGTGCCTGGTGCCGAAGGCGTGCTGTTAACCTTCGACGATTTTCTGTCGGGAATCGAAACCTTCGGCGAGCGCATTCAACCACTGATGCAGTGCCGCGCCCATCTCCCTGTGCTGACTCAGGAGGTGGCATGATGACGACATTAACCGCTCGACCGGAAGCCATTACCTTCGATCCGCAGCAAAGTGCGCTGATCGTGGTGGATATGCAAAACGCCTATGCCACGCCAGGCGGCTACTTAGATCTCGCCGGGTTTGATGTCTCAACCACTCGCCCGGTCATTGCCAACATTCAAACCGCCGTGACCGCAGCGCGAGCGGCAGGGATGCTGATCATCTGGTTTCAAAATGGCTGGGATGAACAGTATGTCGAAGCTGGCGGACCCGGCTCACCGAATTTTCATAAATCGAACGCCCTGAAAACCATGCGTAAGCAGCCGCAGCTGCAGGGGAAATTGCTGGCGAAAGGCTCCTGGGATTATCAACTGGTGGATGAACTGGTGCCGCAGCCTGGCGATATTGTGCTGCCGAAGCCGCGCTACAGCGGTTTCTTCAATACGCCGCTGGACAGCATTTTGCGCAGCCGTGGAATACGCCATCTGGTTTTCACCGGTATCGCTACCAACGTCTGCGTCGAATCGACGCTACGCGATGGCTTTTTTCTGGAGTATTTCGGCGTGGTGCTGGAAGACGCAACACACCAGGCGGGGCCTGAATTTGCACAGAAAGCCGCGTTGTTCAATATCGAAACCTTTTTTGGCTGGGTCAGCGACGTCGAAACATTCTGCGACGCGCTTTCTCCCACGTCCTTTGCTCATATCGCTTAAGGAGTTTAACGATGCCAAAATCCGTAATTATTCCCGCTGGCAGCAGCGCACCGCTGGCCCCCTTCGTTCCCGGCACGCTGGCTGATGGCGTGGTGTATGTCTCCGGTACGCTGGCTTTTGATCAACATAATAACGTGCTGTTTGCCGATGACCCAAAGGCGCAAACCCGCCACGTTCTGGAAACTATCCGCAAGGTGATCGAGACGGCGGGTGGCACGATGGCGGATGTGACCTTCAACAGCATCTTTATTACCGACTGGAAAAATTACGCCGCGATTAACGAAATCTACGCCGAGTTTTTTCCGGGTGATAAACCGGCGCGATTCTGCATTCAGTGCGGACTGGTAAAACCTGACGCGCTGGTGGAAATCGCCACAATTGCGCATATCGCCAAGTGAGGCCGCGATGAAACTTTCACTCTCACCTCCCCCTTATGCTGATGCGCCCGTAGTGGTGTTGATTTCGGGTCTTGGGGGTAGCGGCAGTTACTGGTTACCGCAACTGGCGGTGCTGGAGCAGGAGTATCAGGTAGTCTGTTACGACCAGCGCGGCACCGGCAATAATCCCGACACGCTGGCAGAAGATTACAGTATCGCCCAGATGGCAGCGGAACTGCATCAGGCGCTGGTAGCCGCAGGGATTGAGCATTACGCAGTGGTCGGCCATGCGCTCGGTGCGCTGGTGGGAATGCAGCTGGCGCTGGATTATCCCGCGTCGGTAACTGTGCTGATCAGCGTTAACGGCTGGCTACGAATAAACGCCCATACGCGCCGCTGTTTTCAGGTTCGCGAACGATTACTGTATAGCGGCGGCGCGCAGGCATGGGTGGAAGCGCAGCCGTTGTTCCTCTATCCCGCCGACTGGATGGCGGCCCGCGCACCTCGCCTGGAGGCAGAAGACGCGCTGGCACTGGCGCATTTTCAGGGCAAAAATAATTTACTGCGTCGACTTAACGCCCTCAAACGCGCTGACTTTAGTCACCATGCGGATCGCATCCGCTGCCCGGTGCAAATCATCTGCGCCAGTGATGATCTGCTGGTGCCAACAGCATGTTCCAGTGAACTTCATGCCGCACTGCCCGATAGCCAGAAAATGGTGATGCCCTATGGCGGACACGCCTGCAACGTGACCGATCCCGAAACGTTTAATGCTCTGTTACTCAACGGGCTTGCCAGCCTGTTACATCACCGTGAAGCCGCCCTGTAAGGAATTGCTATGAACGAAGCCGTTAGCCCAGGTGCGCTTAGCACCCTGTTCACCGATGCCCGCACTCACAACGGCTGGCGGGAGACACCCGTCAGCGATGAGACGTTACGGGAGATTTATGCCCTGATGAAATGGGGGCCGACATCAGCTAACTGTTCTCCGGCACGTATCGTGTTTATCCGCACTGCAGAGGGAAAAGAACGTCTGCGCCCGGCGCTTTCCAGCGGCAATCTGCAAAAAACCCTGACCGCGCCCGTCACCGCTATCGTCGCCTGGGACAGTGAATTTTATGAACGGTTACCGCAACTGTTTCCTCACGGCGATGCCCGCAGTTGGTTTACCTCCAGCCCACAACTTGCCGAAGAAACAGCGTTTCGCAACAGTTCCATGCAGGCGGCCTATCTTATCATCGCTTGCCGTGCGCTGGGACTGGATACCGGCCCGATGTCGGGTTTTGACCGTCAACACGTTGACGACGCCTTTTTTGCGGGCAGCACGCTGAAGAGCAATCTGCTGATTAATATCGGCTATGGCGATAGCAGCAAACTTTTTGCGCGCCTGCCACGTCTGTCCTTTGAAGAAGCCTGCGGGCTGTTGTAAGGAGCAAACTATGAACATTGTCGATCAACAAACTTTTCGCGATGCGATGTCCTGCATGGGCGCGGCGGTCAATATCATCACCACGGACGGTCCAGCCGGGCGCGCCGGGTTCACCGCCAGCGCCGTCTGCAGCGTGACCGACACGCCGCCCACATTACTGGTGTGCCTGAATCGTGGGGCGTCCGTCTGGCCGGTATTCAATGAAAATCGAACGCTGTGTGTAAATACACTTAGCGCCGGGCAGGAGCCGCTTTCAAACCTTTTTGGCGGCAAAACGCCCATGGAACACCGCTTTGCCGCCGCCCGCTGGCAGACTGGTGTGACCGGATGCCCGCAACTGGAAGAGGCGCTGGTTTCGTTTGACTGCCGTATCAGCCAGGTGGTGAGCGTCGGCACCCACGACATTTTGTTTTGCGCCATCGAAGCGATTCATCGTCACGCCACACCCTACGGGCTGGTGTGGTTCGATCGCAGTTATCACGCGCTGATGCGCCCTGCTTGTTAACCTCCTTAAGGAGACAGCTGATGGCAATGTTCGGTCTTCCTCACTGGCAGTTAAAATCGACCTCTACAGAGAGCGGCGTGGTCGCGCCGGATGAACGATTGCCGTTTGCTCAGACGGCAATAATGGGCGTTCAACACGCGGTGGCGATGTTTGGCGCGACGGTGTTAATGCCGATTCTGATGGGGCTGGATCCCAATCTTTCCATTTTAATGTCGGGGATCGGCACATTACTGTTTTTCTTTATTACCGGCGGGCGCGTGCCCAGTTATCTCGGATCCAGCGCGGCTTTTGTCGGCGTGGTGATCGCCGCAACGGGCTTTAACGGTCAGGGCATTAACCCGAATATCAGCATTGCGCTGGGCGGGATTATCGCCTGTGGACTGGTTTATACCGTCATTGGCCTGGTGGTGATGAAAATCGGTACGCGCTGGATTGAACGGCTAATGCCGCCGGTGGTGACGGGTGCGGTGGTGATGGCGATTGGCCTGAACTTAGCGCCTATCGCAGTGAAAAGTGTATCGGCTTCGGCCTTTGATAGCTGGATGGCGGTAATGACGGTGCTGTGTATTGGGCTGGTGGCGGTGTTTACCCGTGGCATGATCCAGCGGTTATTGATTCTCGTAGGATTAATTGTCGCCTGTCTGCTGTATGGCGTGATGACCAACGTTTTAGGGCTGGGAAAAGCCGTCGATTTTACTCTCGTCAGCCATGCTGCCTGGTTCGGTCTGCCACATTTTTCCACTCCTGCTTTTAATGGTCAGGCAATGATGCTGATTGCGCCCGTGGCGGTGATTCTGGTGGCGGAAAACTTAGGTCATCTCAAGGCAGTCGCCGGGATGACCGGACGCAATATGGACCCGTATATGGGGCGGGCATTCGTAGGCGATGGTCTGGCAACGATGCTTTCCGGCTCTGTCGGCGGTAGCGGCGTGACCACCTATGCTGAAAATATCGGTGTGATGGCCGTGACCAAAGTCTACTCGACGCTGGTGTTTGTTGCTGCTGCCGTCATCGCCATGCTGTTGGGCTTTTCGCCGAAATTTGGCGCGCTGATCCATACCATTCCTGCACCGGTGATTGGTGGTGCTTCAATTGTTGTGTTCGGGCTGATTGCCGTCGCAGGCGCAAGGATCTGGGTACAAAACCGTGTCGATTTAAGCCAGAACGGTAATTTGATTATGGTCGCAGTAACCTTAGTGCTGGGCGCGGGTGATTTTGCTCTCACGCTGGGCGGTTTTACGTTGGGAGGAATCGGTACAGCCACCTTTGGCGCGATTTTACTCAATGCGTTATTAAGCAGAAGGTTGGTTGACGTTCCACCGCCAGAAGTTGTTCATCAGGAGCCATAAACAGAAAACCGCCGGGGTTACCCGGCGGTGCAGATTGTTGACAACGTACGCATTGTTCATGCCGGATGCGGCGTAAACGCCTTATCCGGCCTACAAAACAGTGCAAATTCAATATATTGCAATCTTCTGGTAGGCCTGATAAGCATCGCGCATCAGGCAAGCTTACATTTGTCATCAGTATCAACCACCGGGTAACCGGCGGTGATGGCTTTTTGACGAGCTACAGACAAAAATGCATTCGTCATTGATTAGCCCGGCTAGTTGTCGCTTTTGCCGTGACTGCTCTTGCCACCTTTTTTACCTGCTTCAGATGCGCGCTGCGGGTCATTCTTGAAATTACCCCCGCTGTGCTGTCCACCTTTTTTACCTGCTTCTGATGCTCTTTCGCGGTCTTCTGCAAAATTGCCGGAACCGCCTCGATGGTTTGCCATTACTGACCTCCGTCTGGGTATAGACATCATATTGCATAGAATTAACGCGGCGTATGGCGGCTGCCATATTTTCGCTACGTGGGACTAAGCTTAGTGAACTGACGCGGGCAGACCCGCGTTTGGTAATATCCTGCAACAGCTTCTTAGCGAGAATAGATATCATCTCCAATAATTATCCATAAGCCGCTCTTATGATTAAAAAAACGCGATGAGATAAAAATGTGTCATTTTGCGACAAAATTACGTGCTTGTGAAAGTTGTTATAAATCAAATAAGTGGTTGTGAAATTTGCACTCTGAAAAGGACGTCTTATCTTTAAATAAGTGGTAGCGAATCGCTACGGAATAGAGATAACACGAGGAGTGGTTAGAAATGGCTAAAGTTCTGGTGCTTTATTATTCCATGTACGGACATATTGAAACGATGGCACGCGCAGTCGCTGAGGGTGCAAGCAAAGTGGATGGCGCAGAAGTTGTCGTTAAGCGTGTACCGGAAACCATGCCGCCGCAATTATTTGAAAAAGCAGGCGGTAAAACGCAAACTGCACCGGTTGCAACCCCGCAAGAACTGGCCGATTACGACGCCATTATTTTTGGTACACCTACCCGCTTTGGCAACATGTCCGGTCAAATGCGTACCTTCCTCGACCAGACGGGCGGCCTGTGGGCTTCCGGCGCACTATACGGAAAACTGGCGAGCGTCTTTAGTTCCACCGGTACTGGCGGCGGTCAGGAACAAACTATTACTTCAACCTGGACGACCCTTGCGCATCACGGCATGGTAATTGTCCCCATTGGCTACGCAGCGCAGGAATTATTTGACGTTTCACAGGTTCGCGGCGGTACGCCGTACGGCGCAACAACCATCGCAGGCGGTGACGGCTCACGCCAGCCAAGCCAGGAAGAACTGTCTATTGCTCGTTATCAAGGGGAATATGTCGCAGGTCTGGCAGTTAAACTTAACGGCTAATCTTCAACAGGAGGATACGCATGTCAACTCAAGAAGCGAAAGCCCATCACGTCGGTGAATGGGCATCTCTGCGCAATACGTCGCCGGAAATAGCCGAGGCCATTTTCGAAGTCGCCGGGTACGACGAAAAAATGGCGGAAAAGATTTGGGAAGAAGGTAGCGATGAAGTGTTAGTCAAAGCCTTTGCTAAGACCGATATAGATTCGCTTTTTTGGGGCGAACAGACCATCGAACGTAAAAACGTTTAACCAGCGACTCCCCCGCTTCTCGCGGGGGAGTTTTCTGTTATTTCACCGCTTCATTCAACACGCTATCAAATTTATCCATCGGGCAGAAACCGTTGGCATCTATCGGGCAACCGCTTAATTCCAGCGTCACACGCTGAGCAGGTGCCTGCAGGGTTAACGCATCGGCATTACGTAACTGTTCCGCACTCTGATACACATATTCAATTTTCATCAAATCGCGATTGGCTTTGCTGTCATGCCAACGCTGGAAAACGATTTTGCCGCCAATCGGCGTGCGTTCGTTCTGGTCATGCAACTGATACGGTTTGAAATCCAGCGCCGTTAACAGAGAGGCAATGTTGGAGTCGTGCCCAACCAACACTGTAATTTTCGGTGCGCTGGTGCGATCGGTGACCAGAGCTTTGTCGATATAACTGACCAGCGGTTTCGCAACATTGCGCGCCACTTCCGGTGAGGTAAACAGGCTGTCCTGGTAACCGTTTTTCAGCTTCGACAACACCTTCCACTGCTGGTCAGATTTGATTTCTCCCCAGGCCACCTGATCCATCGGAAAACCTTCGTAGTATTGCAAAGTAAACGCATCTACCAGCGAGTTGCCGACTTTCAGCGGCCCGGAAACACCTGGTTCTTGTTGATACTTCGCGCTAAAGGTATTTTTGCCATCCACCAGCGAACACTGTTGTTTCTCTTTACAGGCAGGGGAATCTTTATAGTTAACGATTTTTTCCAGTAGCTGGTAGCTGTCGGTAAGCTGGAGTTTGCTGAGCTCTTTCTCCATTGCCGCCACCGCCTTTTCACTGAATGCGGCGGAATCATCGGTGATCACCGGGTTAAAGGTTGGGTCCATGGTGCCCATTTTTTCCTGGTGATGCACAGGAATATCACACCCCGGGAATGCGCCGGTAATAAAGAACTGTGCAGTCGCAACGGTACGTTGCAGACTATTGGCATAGGCATATACGGTGTCCGGCGGCGGGCATTCCCCCGATTTTACCATCCCCTGCTCTGCCAGCCATTCACGCATGTAATGGCCCATATACACTTCGAGCACGCCACCTTTGGTGGTGAGTTGCCCACCGGGGACGTCCCATTCTGGCCATTTATTCGGCGTCGACTGCTCCAGCACACTGCCATTGTTCGCCAGCGGCGCACGTAAGTTATGGCGGCTCATCATGAGCACTTGCTGTAGCTGATAGCCTTCCGGTACGGTTTGTGCCTGAGCATTTGAAGCGAGTAAAACTATCCCTGCCACAGTTGCGGTGATTAGCGTTTTGTTCATTCCTGGCACCTCTTTTGTTATCAATCACTAAAGAGTGTGACAGAAATATGACATTTTTCCGGGAACAGGTTCGCAAAATGGCTTGTTGAATGCCTGTTTTTCTATCTACATCTTTAAAAACAGGCAAACTATGCCTGAATAGCCCCTGCCTCGCATACGCCGCTGATGATTACACCAGTGGGCTAGACGGAATATCAGCGGCGTTACCAATACAGAGGCAATATTTACCAATAAAAAAAGTGTGAGACTAATAACAATGGTTTATAGCACATGCATTTGTCATTAAATTGCATAACGATTTAAATAGTCAAGTTGCGCATTCATTTCCTTATTGTTTAACTTGTAAGCCTGAGCAAAAAGTTCAGGAGGGAGGTAAACGTCATAATGATTGCCAGTGTTTATTAAATAACCATACTCAAGATCTTCATCTGTTGAAAAGGATTCATTCCCTAAGGAGATTGATGCCACATTACTATTAACAATAAATAATGAGCAAATGCTATCTGAAAGAACAGAAAGAAAATTCTTCACCGCTTTAATCCTATCCGACGTGTCGGTAACTAAAGTAAGCAAATTCTTGTTATCATTAAATATAAACTCGGGTAAATGCAGGATACATTTTTCTTTATTCAAGCAACTATCAATGAATTGTTTTTTAAAAAAAAGAAAGCTCCATGACATGGGACTACCCACACCCTGAATTTTGTTGTCAGATTGCAGATCAACGCCAAATAATGTCTTAACATCTTCCCTGAGATCATAGAATGCCGCATCAACAAGAGCCTCGATCGTTTGTTTATCAACAATTTTAATAAACTCTTCGTATACTTCCTTTTGTGTCTTATGACTGCCCAGCGCCCATGAATAATCATGTTGTTTTAAAACCAGTATAGCTCTTAACAGACAATATCCATCGCCATCTACAGGAGCATATTTTAATCCTAATGCCTGGTTAGTTTCACTCTGAATAAAAGATATACCAGACAAATCAATGTCAGAATCCAAATCAGATATTCCCGGCGTATTTATCCGCTCTGGCTGGATACTCATATTTTCATTATCATCTAAACAATACTCAGAAAAAACATCATCACACGCAGTAATGTTTTCAATATATTCCATAAAGCCATACCAATAATAACCTTTAAAATCTGTGATAGACTCTGACCCTCTGCCCGGAAAGGACACTCTAACAATATCAATATCTCGAACATATTGTATAGTATATGTAATACCTCCTGAAACCCCTGAATAAATTTGTTTATCATTAGTACGCAATGTTTTCATAAATAATGATAAATCATTATCATTCTGTATTTCCTCAAATTCTTTTTCTAGTGATTCACATTCCAGACATGGAGTATCCTCTTCATTTACTTTACGTCTGAGTTCATTGTATAACCGCATAAAACACACCAGTGTGTTTTCAAAAAGCGTGATTGAATATGTTTGATTTTTTTCGTACTCATTTTTTATATCGTTCCAGGCCTGTTTCAAATAATTATTTGCAGTGCAACTAATTCCATGTATATTACTACCCATATATAGCGTCTATAAAATTTAATAAATAATGACGCCCTAGTTAAACTTAAAGTGCCTGGTTCAACTATCAAAAATCGCTCACCCTTTTTCACCTGTTTAAAATATGTTCAGCAACCCATCTTGATGGCGACCTCCTCTCCGCGATGATTTCAATAACATATTCTGTGTTGGCATATGAAATTTTGAGGATTACCCTACACTTATAGGAGTTACCTTACAGGGGTTCCTTCAATTTGTGTTGATTTACGCGAGATAACGCTATGGAATTAAAGGATTATTACGCCATCATGGGCGTGAAACCGACGGACGATCTCAAGACAATCAAGACCGCCTATCGTCGACTTGCCCGCAAATACCATCCTGATGTCAGCAAAGAACCGGATGCCGAAGCCCGCTTCAAAGAGGTCGCTGAAGCCTGGGAAGTGTTAAGTGATGAACAACGTCGCGCTGAGTATGATCAGATGTGGCAACATCGCAACGATCCGCAATTTAACCGTCAGTTCCACCATGGCGACGGTCAGAGTTTTAACGCCGAAGATTTTGACGATATCTTCTCGTCAATTTTCGGTCAGCATGCCCGCCAGAGCCGTCAACGCCCCGCCACACGCGGCCACGATATTGAAATCGAAGTGGCGGTATTCCTCGAAGAAACGCTTACTGAGCATAAGCGTACCATCAGCTATAACCTGCCGGTTTATAACGCCTTTGGCATGATCGAACAGGAAATTCCGAAAACGCTGAATGTGAAGATCCCGGCGGGCGTCGGCAATGGTCAACGCATCCGTCTGAAAGGCCAGGGGACGCCGGGCGAAAACGGCGGTCCAAATGGCGATTTGTGGCTGGTGATTCATATTGCGCCACATCCGCTGTTTGATATTGTCGGCCAGGATCTGGAAATTGTGGTGCCGGTTAGCCCGTGGGAAGCGGCGCTGGGTGCTAAAGTCACCGTTCCAACACTGAAAGAAAGCATTTTGCTGACTATCCCGCCAGGCAGCCAGGCCGGGCAACGATTGCGCGTTAAAGGCAAAGGTCTGGTGAGCAAAAAACAGACCGGCGATCTGTATGCGGTACTGAAAATCGTGATGCCGCCGAAACCGGATGAAAACACTGCCGCGCTGTGGCAGCAACTGGCAGACGCCCAGTCGTCTTTTGATCCACGTAAAGATTGGGGGAAAGCATAATGGCTAATGTTACGGTGACTTTTACTATTACCGAATTTTGCCTGCATACCGGCATCTCTGAAGAGGAGTTGAATGAAATTGTCGGTTTGGGGGTGGTTGAACCGCGTGAGATCCAGGAAACAACCTGGGTATTTGACGACCATGCCGCCATTGTGGTGCAACGCGCGGTACGCCTGCGTCATGAACTGGCTCTGGACTGGCCGGGGATCGCGGTGGCGCTGACGTTAATGGATGATATTGCGCACCTGAAGCAGGAAAACCGCCTGCTGCGCCAGCGGCTTTCCCGGTTTGTAGCTCATCCGTGATGTGTGTTTGCCGGATGCGATGACGCATCTTAACCGGTCTACAAAGATTACAGTTCCTGTGGGCCGGATAAGACGTTCACGCCGCATCCGGCAACTGCGCCATAATGCCTGATGCGACGCTAAACGCGTCTTTTCAGGCGCACAAACGACGTTATCTGTTTTGGTGGTCGCACTCCACTAACACCAGCAATAACTGGCTTAGTGCCGCGTAAAAACCAAAGCTGTCATACTGACGACAACGCGCAACAAACTCTGGTAACCATTGCCACAGCGCCGTCAGTGTTTTTTGCCGCAAACTGTCGATTCTTCGCGCAGGAACGGTCCCCTCTCCCAGCGAAAAATGCAGATGGCTGAGCAATTCGAGATAGATCGCCAGATGATCTGCCGGTTCGTTGAAATTGCCGCTGGTTTCCATCCCTGCCTCAACTAACAAGCGTTTAATCTCTTGCTCGTCCTGTTTGTAGGCCGATGCATACGGCAGCGCCGCTTGTTTGTCGGTCATCAGAAACAGGCCGCAAAAGTCAGCGGCCAGTTCCAGACGGGCATCGTCACGTACTGTCAGCGTGGCAATACAGTTTTCCAGCTCATTCACCGCCGCAGCCAGCGGCGGTTCGCTTTTCAGCAACGAAAACCATTCAGCCATCTGCGCACTGGCGATTTGCGTCAGTTGTTCATCGTCCAGCTCACGGGAGAACAACTGCGCTAGCCAGGCGTAAACACAGGCAATCTGTTGTGCTGTCAGCGTGGTCATGATTTCACCTGCGACGCGGGAACATATTCGCACTGCGCCACCATCTCCACGGGGCCGTTAAACGCCGTCACCTGCTCCACTGTTCCGTTGTACTTCTCAATTTCCACCAGCGTAGTGTGCGCACTGGTCGCCTGCGCCAGCTGCGATGTACCGATGTCGATGGTCAACACGTTGGGGTTACCGTATTTGCACAGCGCACCAGGCTCGCCGCCTTTATCTGGATCGTACCATGCCCCTTCGTGAATTCGTGCCACGCCGGGTGCATAGCGGTCAGAAACCACTGCCCCTGCCAACACCTGACCGCGAGCGTTAAAGACGCGTACCACATCACCGTTACGAATACCGCGCGCGCTGGCATCCTGCGGGTTAATGAATACTGGCTCTTTACCCGCTACCGTATATTGCTGACGCAGCGTTTCCGACTCACATAACTGCGAGTGAAGTCGGAAATCCGGATGCACAGATTGCAGATGCAACGGATACTTTTGCGAGCCAGGCCCACCGTGGGAGCGTTCGATTTTCTCAAACCACATCGGATGCCCCTGACAATCGTCGTAGTTCATATCGGCGATAGTTTTCGAGTAGATCTCAATCAGGCCACTCGGCGTGCCCAGCGGTTCGAGATCCGGATCTTCGCGGAATGCCTGGTGGCGAACAAACATCTGCGGATGGTCAAACTCGACGTACTCTTTGTTATTCCAGAAGTCATCAAACGCTGGCAGATGAACGCCGCGTCCTTTGCCTTGCTGTACACCTTCCTGCCAGATGCATTTCAGCCAGCCCATTTCGTCCAGCCCTTCGGTAAAGGCTTCTTCGCGATTAAAGCGACGGCACAGCTCGCGGAAAATATCGAAGTCGTTGCGCGCCTCGAACTGCGGCGGCACCACCTGTTTCATGGCGATAATGCCACGGTTGGAGTGATTGCCGTACTGGTCGAGATCGTTACGCTCAAACTGCGTGGTCGCAGGCAGTACGATATCGGCAAAGCGGCAGGTTGAGGTCCACTGGTTATCTATGGCGATAACCGTTTCCAGCTTGCGCAAGCCTTCAATAATGCGGTTGATCTGCTGATGGCGATGGAATGGGTTAGTTCCGGCAAAAATACACATTTTCAGCGGCGGCAGTTTTACCGATTTACCGTTCCAGTTGATCACTTTCCCCGGTTCGAGGATCGCATCGATAAAACGGGCAATCGGAATAGTGCTGCTGTAGCCTTTGTAGTCACTGTTGTCGTGAACAGGCGGAATCGACGTAGAGCCGGAGAAACCACTCAGAATAACGCCTTTACGCCCCGGCGTGCCTGCGCCGTTGTAGTGCCAGCCAAAACCAAAACCACCACCTGGCAGGCCAATTTGCCCCAGCATCGCCGCCAGAACCACAATCATCCACGCCCACTGTTCACCGTGCTGCATACGCTGCACGCACCAGCCAGCAATAATTTGCGTTCTGTTCGCCGCCATCTGCCGCGCCAGCCCACGAATGGTTTCGGCATCAATGCCGGTCAGTTTTTCAGCCCATGCGGCATCTTTCGGCTGACCGTCTTTCTCACCCAGCAGATACGGCAGGAACTGCTCAAAACCCACACAGTAGTTAGCAAGGAAGTTTTTGTCGTACAGGTTTTCACTGTACAGCGTATGTGCCAGCGCCAGTTGCAGCGGCACGTCAGTTTGCGGGTTAACCGCAATGTGCTTCACATGCTCGCGCCCCAGATACTCATGGGTGGATGTGACAACCGGATCGATGCTGATGACCTCAATTTCACCGGCGGCGACTTTCGCTTTTAGCTGCGCGTAATATTCATAAACATCGTGATCCGGGCACCACCAGTTCGCTTGCTGGTTTTTCAGCAAATCGGAGCCCCACAGCACAATGGTTTTGCTGTTCTGCAATACCAGCGGCCAGGAGGTTTGCTGTTCATACACTTCCATCGAACCGACTACGCGCGGCAGGATCACTTGCGCAGCACCGGTAGAGTAATCTCCGCCCGTACCAACGCTATTACCATGCAAGGCAATAGCTTTCGCCAGCATCCCCGAAGCGTTATGGAACATCCCCGTCGATTGCCAACCACTGGCGGTCAGCAAGGCACTCGGCCCGTGAGTTTTCTGCACGCGTTCCAGTTCTTCATAGAACATGTCGAGGGCTTCATCCCAGCTCACGCGCACAAAACGGTTATCACCGCGCTGGGAGGTATCGCTGAGATGGCGCTTACGCAGCCAGTCCACGCGTACCATCGGATAACGAATACGCGCCGCGTTGTGTACGTGATCCGGCAATCCGGCAATCATTTTCGACGGATATTTATCCAGTTCGAACGGTTTTGCCGCCACAAAGCGACCATCCTTCACCGTCGCGCGGATAGCCCCCCAGTGCGACCCGGTAAGAATGCCCTCTTTCGAGATGACAGCGTCAGTCGCCGCTTGCGCCGCAGTCGCACGTCGCGGCGTTAACAATGACGGCCCCAGCATCCCGGCGACGGTTAAGCCGCCGAGTTGTGCCAGAAAACGCCGACGTGATGCCTGAAAGAGATCGTTATTGTTCATTATTTTTCTTCCTTCTTATCGCCGTGAGCCTTACCTGCGGTGTCAGACGCATTCATTTGCAGATATTTCAACAAGGTGCGTTCTTCACGTTTATCGAGACTGGTAAAGCCAATCATGCCGTTGAGCGTGCCGATCCAACCGTTAGCGTCAAAGTGGGCGATTTCCGGTGCGCCGTGGCACTGGTTACAGGTGCCGTTGTACAACGAATCCGCATAAGCCCAGATCGGTTTGATATCGTTCACCATGTCGCCTTTCTTCATCCACGCAGTGGCCTGCAACTTGCTCCACTCGGTATTGGTGTCGGCAACGGTGGTTTTCTCCAGCGTTTTTACCTGCTGCTGCACATCACCACGAATCGAGGCAACAAAGATGCGTTTACCTGGGAATTGGGTGAGTACACGCTGACGTCCGGCGCTTTCCGTCCAGCCGGTAATTTCAATTTGCAGCCAGTCGCCGTCACGTTTAAGGACTTTCACTTCCGAAGCAGGCAGCAGAGAACCAGAGGCTTCTTTATCGCCTTTCGCCGCATAAATTGGCTTAATATCAATAGAGTACAGCGTGTCACCACTGTCATTAGCACTGGCGCGCAGCTCATCGAACTGCTTACGGAAGCCGCTACTCATATCCGGTAACTGGTGGGCAATACCTTTATGACAGTCGATGCAGGATTGATTATCTTTCGCTGCCACCTTCATCTGACGTGCTGCTTCAGGATGCTGCTTCGCATGATCCATCGCATCGTAGTTATGGCAGGAGCGGCAGGTTGCCGAGTTGTTTTCTTTCATTCGCGCCCATTCACGCTCGGCAAGTTCCGCGCGTTTGGCTTCGAATTTTTCAGGTGTATCAATGGAGTGAGCAATAAAGGTCTGGTAGATATCATTGCTCGCTTCCAGTTTGCGCTTCACCATGCCTGGAATATCCGGCGAGATATGACAGTCATGGCATTCAGCTCGCACGCCGGAGGCGTTCTGGAAATGCACCGACTGTTTATATTCTTCATACACCGGTTGCATACTGTGGCAACTGACACAAAATTCGGTTGTGCTGGTGACTTTGATCCCAACGTGTGGCAATACAATCAGCGCAATGCCAATCACAATCCCAATTGCGACCAGCGCCAGTACCGACCAACGAGCACTGGGTCGGCGTAGCGCGTTCCAGAGTTTCCGCATAATAACCCCTGTAGAATTATGGTTTAGTGAAGCGATCTTAATGAGCAAATATGAACAGCGGCACTGGTCAGGATGAACGGCTTACGGCAGAATATGAACAGATATGAACAGAATGAGTAAAACCCTCTGATGCCACATCACATTGTTATTGTTGAAGATGAGCCGGTTACCCAGGCGCGATTACAATCCTACTTCACTCAGGAGGGGTATACCGTTTCCGTTACGGCGAGCGGTGCCGGGCTACGGGAAATTATGCAGAATCAGTCGGTAGATTTAATTCTGCTGGATATCAACTTACCCGATGAAAATGGCCTGATGTTAACCCGCGCCCTGCGAGAACGCTCAACGGTGGGGATTATTCTGGTTACCGGACGCAGCGATCGGATTGACCGTATTGTTGGGCTGGAAATGGGCGCAGACGATTACGTCACCAAACCGCTGGAACTGCGCGAACTGGTAGTACGGGTGAAAAATCTGCTCTGGCGAATCGACCTCGCGCGACAAGCTCAACCGCACACTCAGGACAACTGCTATCGCTTTGCCGGTTATTGCCTGAATGTGTCGCGCCATACGCTGGAGCGGGATGGCGAGCCGATTAAACTGACCCGCGCAGAGTATGAAATGTTGGTGGCATTTGTGACGAATCCGGGCGAAATTCTCAGCCGTGAACGTCTGCTACGTATGCTTTCTGCGCGTCGGGTGGAAAACCCTGACCTGCGCACCGTCGATGTGTTAATTCGTCGTTTACGTCATAAACTCAGCGCGGATTTACTGGTGACGCAACATGGTGAAGGTTATTTCTTAGCCGCTGATGTGTGCTGATAAAAATAGACCGGACGAAATCCCCCTGGTGACAGCGAGCGGCGAATATGTTCACGGTCGGCATTTTTCGGCGTCAGAACTAAAATCGGTGGGCTGACATTATCAGACACCGATTGCCCCTGTAATTGCCTGATGGCCTGCTCAACCGCCAGTTCCCCCTGCCAGACCATTTGATCGCTGACAGCCATAATCACTCTTCCCCGCTTCAGCCCGCGATACACCTGATGTGAAAGATAAAACGACACCACGGTAAGCGGCGTTTTCAGGTTACGCCCTTCCCCCATTGCCGCCTCTGCCGCAATGGCCGTTCCGGCAACGACGTCGATTTCTGGATGGCGTTCCAGCATCTCCTGCAACAGGTTACGCTGGATTTCAATATCGTTATCACCAAGCGCAATATCAACAATACGCACCGGGCTTCCGGCAATGGCTGCGCGAAAACCCTCGACCATCTCCTTACTGCCCCCGGCGTTATCGGGTCCGGGCATCAACAGCACATTCAGTGGTTTACCGTGCGCCCATTGCACCAGATATCGCCCCGGTTGATAGCCCATCTGAAACCAGGGCACACCAACGCGGCTTTTCACCTGGGGAGCATCAATTGCATTTACCAGTTCGATCACCGGCAGACTTGCTACCTGCTTTTGCAGGTCGGGAAATGAGGTCGTGCTACTACCGAGCAAAATGGCCTCTGCGCCCCACTGTTTACACTGGTCGATTTGTGCTTGCTGGGTAGCCAACTGGCTGTAGCCGCCTGCCTCCAGCACTTTTAAATCCACACCGTAGCGGCGAGCAGCCTCCTGCATACCATAGTTCAACGATAACCAATATGAATCTTTCAGGCTGGGATAAAGCGCGCACAGTTTCCATGCGCGTTTGGCTTTAAGCGGCGTAGAGGCTTGCACCGTGAAATGCTGCGCATCATGCCAGCGCAACAGGTTATCAGCCGAAAATGCCGGCAACATGAAAAGGGAAAGAAGTAAAAATAGCAGTACGCGCATGATAGCCTCATCAATAATAAGGCTTTATGCTAGATGCATTCCGCTTTGCGACTCAACCTTTTTCACCTAAAGTGCACCGACCGTGAATTTAACCCTGACCCGAAGACTCTGGATGGGCTTTGCCCTGATGGCGCTGTTAACCCTGACCAGTACCCTGGTGGGATGGTACAACCTGCGCTTTATCAGCCAGGTGGAAAAAGACAACACTCAGGCATTGATTCCTACCATGAATATGGCGCGCCAGTTGAGCGAAGCCAGCGCCTGGGAACTTTTCGCCGCGCAGAACCTGACCAGTGCCGATAACGAAAAGATGTGGCAGGCGCAGGGGCGAATGCTCACCGCACAAAGCCTGAAGATTAATGCGTTGCTGCAAGCGTTACGGGAACAAGGTTTTGATACCACCGCTATTGAACAACAGGAGCAGGAGATCTCCCGTTCGTTACGTCAGCAAGGGGAACTGGTGGGGCAGCGTTTGCAACTGCGCCAGCAACAACAGCAACTCAGTCAGCAGATAGTCGCTGCCGCCGATGAGATCGCACGCCTGGCGCAAGGTCAGGCGAATAATGCGACAACTTCCGCTGGAGCGACCCAGGCCGGGATTTACGATTTGATCGAACAAGATCAGCGTCAGGCTGCTGAAAGTGCACTCGATCGGCTGATTGATATCGATCTTGAGTATGTTAACCAGATGAATGAACTGCGCCTTAGCGCTCTGCGGGTGCAGCAAATGATGATGAATCTGGGGCTGGAGCAGATCCAGAAAAATGCACCAACGCTGGAAAAGCAGCTCAATAATGCGGTGAAAATTCTGCAACGTCGGCAAATACGCATTGAAGATCCGGGTGTTCGTGCGCAGGTCGCAACAACGTTAACTACCGTTAGCCAATATAGCGATTTGCTGGCGCTGTATCAGCAGGACAGTGAAATCAGCAATCACCTACAAACTCTCGCACAAAATAACATCGCCCAGTTCGCGCAGTTTAGTAGCGAAGTCAGTCAGCTGGTCGACACCATTGAGCTGCGTAATCAGCACGGACTGGCGCATCTGGAAAAAGCGAGTGCACGCGGGCAATACAGCCTGTTATTGCTGGGGATGGTTTCACTTTGCGCACTGATTCTGATCCTCTGGCGCGTGGTTTATCGCTCAGTCACGCGTCCACTTGCCGAACAAACGCAGGCGCTGCAACGGCTGCTGGACGGTGATATTGACTCCCCTTTCCCGGAAACCGCTGGCGTACGGGAGCTGGATACCATCGGGCGGCTGATGGATGCGTTTCGCAGCAATGTTCATGCACTGAATCGCCACCGCGAACAGCTGGCGGCGCAGGTCAAAGCGCGTACAGCTGAATTGCAGGAACTGGTGATAGAACACCGACAGGCACGGGCGGAAGCAGAAAAAGCCAGCCAGGCAAAATCGGCGTTTCTGGCGGCGATGAGCCATGAGATCCGCACACCGCTGTACGGTATTCTCGGCACTGCTCAACTGCTGGCAGATAACCCCGCACTTAACGCCCAGCGTGATGATTTGCGGGCAATTACTGACTCTGGTGAATCGTTGCTGACCATCCTCAACGATATTCTCGATTATTCCGCTATCGAAGCAGGTGGCAAGAATGTTTCGGTCAGCGATGAGCCCTTTGAACCGCGCCCGCTGCTGGAAAGTACCCTGCAATTAATGAGCGGACGGGTGAAAGGTCGCCCGATTCGCCTGGCAACGGCAATTGCCGATGATATGCCGTGCGCGTTAATGGGCGATCCACGACGTATTCGTCAGGTTATAACCAACCTGTTGAGCAACGCCCTGCGTTTTACTGACGAAGGGTACATTATCCTGCGTAGTCGCACTGATGGCGAGCAATGGCTGGTCGAAGTGGAAGACAGCGGCTGCGGTATTGATCCCGCGAAACTGGCAGAAATCTTCCAGCCATTTGTGCAGGTAAGCGGCAAACGCGGCGGCACCGGGCTGGGACTGACTATCAGTAGCCGTCTGGCCCAGGCGATGGGCGGCGAACTGAGCGCCACCAGCACGCCGGAGGTTGGAAGCTGTTTTTGTTTACGCTTGCCGTTACGTGTTGCCACGGCACCCGTGCCAAAAACAGTCAATCAGGCGGTGCGTCTTGACGGTTTACGTTTGCTGTTAATTGAAGATAACCCGCTAACCCAGCGAATTACCATTGAGATGCTGAAAACCAGTGGTGCGCAGATTGTTGCTGTTGGCAATGCCGCGCAGGCTTTAGAGACACTGCAAAATAGCGAACCGTTTGCTGCCGCACTGGTGGATTTTGATCTGCCGGATATCGACGGCATTACGCTTGCCCGACAACTGGCACAGCAATATCCGTCGCTGGTTTTGATTGGCTTTAGCGCCCATGTCATTGACGAAACGCTGCGCCAGCGTACCAGTTCATTATTCCGCGGGATTATCCCTAAACCGGTGCCGCGTGAAGTGCTCGGTCAGTTACTGGCGCACTATCTCCAACTGCAAGTCAATAATGATCAATCGCTGGATGTATCGCAACTCAATGAAGATGCTCAGTTAATGGGGACGGAGAAGATCCACGAATGGCTGGTATTATTTACACAACATGCCCTGCCGCTTCTCGATGAAATCGACATTGCCCGCGCCAGTCAGGATAGCGAGAAAATAAAGCGTGCCGCGCATCAGCTAAAAAGCAGTTGCTCGAGTCTGGGAATGCATATCGCCAGCCAGCTATGCGCACAACTGGAGCAGCAGCCATTATCTGCCCCCCTTCCACACGAAGAAATTACACGCAGTGTTGCCGCTCTGGAAGCATGGTTGCATAAGAAAGACCTGAACGCGATTTGAATCAATATCAGCCAGTTAAGAACAACTAGAATAGTGGCATTTGGTATACAACTTAACGGACTGGCAAAATCATGGCAGAGAATAAAAGAACCCGCTGGCAGCGGCGGCCAGGCACGACGGGCGGCAAATTACCGTGGAATGACTGGCGTAATGCCACGACCTGGCGTAAAGCGACGCAATTATTACTGTTGGCAATGAATATTTATATTGCCATCACGTTCTGGTATTGGGTGCGCTATTACGAAACGGCAAGTAGCACGACATTTGTCGCCAGACCGGGAGGTATCGAAGGCTGGCTACCGATTGCCGGGCTGATGAATCTGAAATATAGCCTTGTAACAGGTCAGTTACCGTCCGTCCACGCCGCCGCGATGCTGTTATTGGTCGCTTTTATCGTCATCAGTCTATTACTCAAAAAGGCCTTTTGCTCATGGTTATGCCCGGTTGGTACGCTTTCTGAATTAATCGGCGATCTCGGTAACAAACTGTTTGGTCGGCAATGTGTCCTTCCCCGCTGGCTGGATATTCCTCTGCGCGGCGTGAAGTATTTGCTGTTGAGTTTTTTTCTCTATATCGCGTTATTGATGCCCGCTCAGGCGATTCACTATTTTATGTTGTCGCCCTACAGCGTGGTGATGGACGTTAAAATGCTCGATTTCTTTCGTCATATGGGGACCGCGACATTAATCAGCGTGACCGTTTTGCTGATTGCCAGCCTGTTTATTCGCCATGCCTGGTGTCGTTATCTTTGCCCATATGGCGCGCTGATGGGCGTGGTTTCGCTATTGTCGCCGTTTAAGATTCGTCGCAATGCCGAAAGTTGTATCGACTGTGGCAAATGCGCAAAAAATTGCCCATCACGGATCCCGGTCGATAAATTAATTCAGGTACGAACAGTGGAATGTACCGGCTGTATGACTTGCGTAGAGTCATGTCCGGTAGCCTCAACATTGACCTTTTCACTGCAAAAACCTGCGGCAAATAAAAAAGCCTTTGCGTTGTCTGGCTGGTTAATGACGCTACTGGTTCTGGGGATTATGTTCGCGGTGATTGGTTACGCAATGTATGCGGGAGTATGGCAAAGCCCGGTACCGGATGAATTGTACCGACGCTTAATTCCACAAGCGCCAATGATTGGTCACTAAATTAGCAACAAGCGGAACATCACCTCGCACGGGTGATGTTCACAAAATCACATTATTTTGATTTTGACATCATAACTTTCAAGCCCGGTCATTTTTTCTCGTGCGGTGAAGCGAATTTCAGAGACTTCTTTCCCTGTATTCTTGTTCAGCTCGGCGATTTTTTGCGCGATAAAGTCGGCGATTTCCGTTTCGGCTTGTTTTTTTAACTCTTCAATATTCACTGTTAACCTCTTCTGGTCTTAAAAGACAGCAACACGCCAGTAAGGTGTTGGTTCCCGGTACCCTGGTCAGGTAAGAAATGTTATAAGCCATCTCCCCGAAAGATTCAATAATCAACAGGTTATCGCTTACTATACATACAGCGTTGAAGAAAAATAAGGCAGATATAAAAAAGGCTCCACGAGGGAGCCTGATATTATTTTGTGAAATCCAGCGGCGCATGGTCCGTGCGTATTTGCAGCGCGACGTTATCAAAGGTGATCATCGTCGATTTACAAAAAATACACTTAGCGCCCAAAGGGTTTCGCTCCGTCACATCGAATGCCGATGTACGGTACTGTGAACCATGACAACATGGACAGCGGAAATGGAGATGTTGAGTAATAACGGCAACCTTAGAGCGTAACAACGTTCGCTGCCGCGGGGCCACGTTGCCCCTGCTCAATAGAAAATTCAACTTTCTGATTTTCGTTCAGCGTGCGGAATTCATTGCTCTGGATGGCAGTGAAATGGACGAAAACGTCTTTGCTGCCATCATCAGGAGTGATAAAGCCAAAACCTTTATCTGCGTTAAACCATTTTACTAAACCAGTCATTTTATTAGACATATTTTACTTCCTTCATTTTGGGCCTTTCGGCAAACAGGGCTTTAATACAGAAACTACTTAGTGTTCAGGAGAGAGACTCAAAAGAAGGGGATAATGCCTGATAATGAGAACTGCTTTAGTAAACTACTTTGTATGCTGTCTGTCTTTCAAACCGACGCAGCTATTAACGCATGATAATTGAGATTAAGCAAATTTTATTTTAGCCGTCCGGCGGTCTTAAATATCGCTGGCTTTATTTTATTAACCCCGTATAGTGCAGCGCAGTATTTTCAGTAAGGAATTTGTTTGTCCCGTAAAATGACAGGAATTGTCAAAACCTTTGATCGCAAAAGCGGCAAAGGATTCATTATCCCCTCCGACGGTCGTAAAGAAGTTCAGGTCCATATTTCCGCATTCACTCCCCGCGACGCAGAAGTGCTTATACCAGGATTACGTGTGGAATTTTGCCGCGTAAATGGCCTGCGAGGACCAACAGCGGCAAATGTTTATCTCTCTTAATATGACGCTGCTTGTTTAAAGCTGACTGGTTTTATTGGAATAGTGCAATAGTCAACATCATACATTATAACATCAGTTGCTTTTCCACAAAGAAACTAATCCATTTAAGCGAATATCTCTGCACCTAATAGTTATAAATGCCATTTAACAGCCAGTTATAGTACCACTTGAAACTATATTACCAACAATAATTAATAGCTTTCGTAACAATTTCCTTATCTTTAATTTGTATTTTGCTACGTATTTCCAGAGGGGGATAGTTAACAATCTTATATTTCCCTCTGCGCGCCTTTCCTACCCGCAGTATATAGTGCAAGCGGTATGAGGAAAGGGAGATTTCACAAGGATGTTATACTCAAAGTAGACAATCCTGATCTCAAGCGTACGTATTGTCCATGCGATGAATAAAGGAAAAGTTATGAAACACAAGCTTTCTGCAATCCTTATGGCCTTCATGTTGACGACGCCAGCTGCGTTTGCTGCCCCTGAAGCAACAAACGGGACCGAGGCAACGACGGGTACTACTGGCACCACAACGACCACTACCGGCGCAACCACGACTGCTACTACCACTGGTGGCGTGGCTGCTGGCGCTGTCGGCACGGCGACAGTTGTCGGTGTGGCAACGGCTGTTGGTGTGGCGACGTTGGCAGTTGTTGCAGCAAATGACAGTGGCGATGGCGGTTCTCATAACACCTCAACCACCACGTCCACTACACGCTAATACTGCTTTAACGCGTCGAAATTAAAGTTAAATGATACCCGGTTGCGATATTCGTACCGGGCTTTAGAGATTTGCATTTTTTTAATTAACCTTTCAAGGATTAAAGGTGCGCCCTCTTATTTTATCGATTTTCGCACTATTTCTTGCGGGATGTAAGCACAGCCAGCAAAGTATGGTCGATACATTTCGCGCCAGCCTTTTCGATAATCAGGATATCACCGTAGCGGATCAGCAGATCCAGGCGTTGCCTTATTCCACGATGTATTTACGCCTTAATGAAGGGCAACGAATCTTTGTGGTACTGGGATATATAGAACAAGAACAAAGCAAATGGTTATCCCAGGATAACGCCATGCTGGTTACCCACAATGGACGTCTTTTAAAAACCGTCAAACTTAATAATAATCTGCTGGAAGTGACAAATTCCGGGCAGGACCCTCTGCGTAACGCGCTGGCAATAAAAGATGGCAGCCGCTGGACGCGCGATATTCTCTGGAGTGAAGACAACCATTTTCGCTCTGCGACCCTGAGTTCTACTTTTTCCTTTGCTGGATTAGAGACGCTGAATATTGCGGGTCGCAATGTGCTGTGTAATGTCTGGCAGGAAGAGGTGACTTCCACGCGGCCAGAAAAACAGTGGCAAAACACATTCTGGGTCGATTCGGCTACTGGCCAGGTTCGTCAAAGTCGGCAAATGTTAGGCGCAGGGGTTATTCCCGTAGAAATGACGTTTCTTAAACCCGCACCATGAATAAATTACAGTCGTATTTCATTGCCAGCGTACTTTACGTAATGACACCCCATGCCTTTGCGCAAGGAACGGTGACTATTTATCTGCCTGGCGAAGAACAGACACTTTCCGTTGGCCCCGTGGAAAATGTTGTCCAGTTGGTGACACAACCGCAACTGCGCGATCGCCTCTGGTGGCCTGTTGCCTTGCTGACCGACTCTGCGGCGAAAGCTAAAGCGCTTAAAGACTACCAACATGTCATGGCACAGCTTGCTTCCTGGGAAGCAGAAGCTGACGACGATGTGGCGGCAACGATTAAATCCGTGCGCCAGCAGTTACTCAATCTCAATATCACTGGTCGCTTACCGGTCAAACTGGACCCTGATTTTGTACGAGTGGATGAGAACAGCAATCCCCCGTTGGTCGGGGACTATACGCTCTATACCGTACAGCGTCCGGTGACTATTACTCTGCTGGGTGCGGTTTCTGGGGCCGGGCAATTGCCCTGGCAGGCAGGCCGTAGCGTTACCGATTATCTGCAAGATCACCCCCGCCTTGCAGGCGCGGACAAGAATAACGTTATGGTGATTACGCCTGAGGGTGAGACTGTCGTCGCCCCTGTTGCCCTGTGGAATAAAAGACATGTGGAACCACCGCCTGGCAGCCAGCTTTGGTTGGGCTTTTCTGCGCATGTACTGCCCGAAAAATATGCTGATTTAAATGACCAGATTGTGTCTGTTTTAACGCAACGTGTTCCTGACTGATGAAGAAGAATTCTTATCTTTTAAGCTGCCTGGCCATTGCCGTCTCCAGTGCCTGTCATGCTGAAGTATTAACCTACCCGGATCCGCTGGGTTCGTCGCAATCAGACTTTGGCGGCACAGGATTGTTGCAGATGCCAAATGCGCGCATCGCACCGGAAGGTGAATTCAGCGTCAACTACCGGGATAACGATCAATACCGGTTCTACTCCACCTCCGTGGCGCTGTTCCCATGGCTGGAAGGCACCATTCGTTATACGGATGTGCGCACACGCAAATATAGCCAGTGGGAAGATTTCAGCGGCGATCAGTCATACAAAGACAAATCATTCGATTTTAAACTTCGCCTGTGGGAAGAAGGTTACTGGCTACCGCAAGTGGCGTTTGGTAAACGTGATATTGCTGGTACGGGTCTGTTTGACGGTGAGTATCTGGTGGCCAGCAAGCAAGCGGGGCCATTTGATTTCACCCTCGGGATGGCATGGGGCTACGCCGGTAATGCGGGCAATATTACCAACCCGTTTTGCCGGGTGAGCGATAAATATTGTCATCGCGCAGAGTCTCACGATGCGGGCGATATCAGCTTTAGCGATATCTTTCGTGGCCCGGCTTCCATCTTTGGCGGCATTGAGTATCAAACGCCGTGGAATCCCCTGCGTCTGAAACTCGAATACGATGGAAACAATTACCAGAATGATTTCGCTGGCAAACTGCCTCAGGCAAGCCATTTCAACGTCGGCGCAGTTTATCGCGCTGCCAGCTGGGCAGATCTCAACCTGAGTTATGAACGCGGTAACACGTTGATGTTTGGCTTCACGTTACGGACCAATTTCAACGATCTGCGCCCTGCCCTGCGCGATACGCCAAAACCGGCATATCAACCTGCGCCTGAATCTGAAGGATTGCAGTACACCACGGTAGCAAACCAACTTACCGCCCTGAAGTATAACGCGGGCTTTGACGCGCCAGAAATTCAGCTACGCGATAAGACACTGTATATGTCTGGTCAGCAATACAAATACCGTGACTCTCGTGAAGCGGTCGATCGTGCCAACCGGATTCTGGTGAATAACCTGCCGCAAGGCGTTGAGAAGATTAGCGTGACGCAAAAGCGCGAGCATATGGCGATGGTGACTACCGAAACCGACGTAGCCAGCCTGCGCAAACAGCTGGCAGGTACAGCGCCTGGTCAATCAGAGCCACTGCAACAACAACGTGTTGAAGCTGAAGATCTTTCTGCCTTTGGTCGGGGCTACCGTATTCGTGAAGATCGCTTTAGCTACTCTTTCAACCCAACACTTTCACAGTCGCTGGGCGGCCCGGAAGATTTCTATATGTTCCAGCTGGGGCTGATGTCCAGTGCCCGCTACTGGTTTACCGACCACCTGCTGCTTGATGGCGGTATTTTCACCAATATTTACAACAACTACGACAAGTTTAAGTCTTCGCTGTTGCCCGCGGACTCTACCCTGCCCCGCGTGCGCACGCATATCCGTGACTACGTTCGCAATGACGTTTATCTCAACAACTTGCAGGCGAACTATTTTGCTGACTTAGGCAATGGTTTCTATGGCCAGGTGTATGGCGGTTATCTGGAAACGATGTATGCCGGTGTCGGTTCCGAGCTGCTTTATCGCCCGCTAGATGCCAGCTGGGCGCTGGGTGTGGACGTTAACTACGTGAAGCAGCGTGACTGGGACAACATGATGCGTTTCACCGATTATTCCACGCCAACAGGTTTCGTGACGGCTTACTGGAACCCGCCGACGCTCAATGGCGTACTGATGAAACTTAGCGTTGGGCAATATCTGGCAAAAGATAAAGGCGCAACGATCGACGTCGCCAAACGCTTTGACAGCGGCGTGGCGGTAGGGGTATGGGCGGCAATCAGTAACGTATCTAAAGATGACTACGGCGAAGGCGGCTTTAGTAAAGGTTTTTATATCTCGATTCCATTCGACTTGATGACCATTGGACCTAACCGCAACCGCGCGGTGGTTTCGTGGACACCATTGACGCGTGATGGTGGACAAATGCTGTCACGCAAATACCAGCTCTATCCAATGACGGCAGAGCGAGAAGTACCGGTTGGACAATAACCTGACGTAATTCATAACATTACAATGACTGATAAATATAAACCAATGAAAAAGAACATTTTTAAGTTTTCGGTACTGACATTGGCTGTTCTGTCTTTGACAGCATGTACCCTTGTTCCTGGTCAGAATTTATCGACCAGTAACAAGGATGTCATTGAACTACCTGACAATCAGTATGACCTGGACAAAATGGTCAATATCTATCCCGTCACGCCAGGATTGATTGATCAGCTGCGCGCCAAACCGATTATGTCGCAGGCTAACCCGGAGCTGGAGCAGCAAATCGCGAACTATGAATATCGTATCGGCATTGGGGATGTGTTGATGGTTACGGTCTGGGATCACCCGGAACTAACCACCCCCGCAGGGCAATACCGTAGCGCCAGTGATACCGGCAACTGGGTTAACGCCGATGGTGCGATTTTCTACCCCTATATTGGTCGCCTGAAAGTGGCCGGGAAAACACTTACCCAGGTACGCAACGAGATTACAGCGCGTCTGGATTCAGTCATTGAAAGCCCGCAAGTCGATGTCAGCGTCGCGGCGTTCCGCTCGCAAAAAGCGTACGTCACCGGCGAAGTCAGCAAATCGGGTCAGCAGCCGATTACCAATATTCCTCTGACCATCATGGATGCGATTAACGCCGCGGGGGGGCTGACCGCAGATGCAGACTGGCGCAACGTGGTGCTCACCCAGAATGGCGTAAAGACCAAAGTGAACCTCTATGCGCTGATGCAGCGTGGCGACTTGCGCCAGAACAAACTGCTGCACCCGGGCGATATTTTATTTATTCCGCGCAACGATGATCTGAAAGTCTTCGTGATGGGTGAAGTGGGTAAACAGAGCACGCTGAAAATGGACCGCAGCGGTATGACCCTGGCGGAAGCGCTGGGTAACGCTGAGGGTATGAATCAGGATGTCGCTGATGCGACGGGGATTTTTGTTATTCGTGCAACGCAAAACAAGCAGAATGGCAAAATCGCCAATATTTATCAGCTGAATGCGAAGGACGCATCGGCAATGATACTCGGAACGGAATTCCAGCTTGAACCTTACGACATTGTTTATGTCACTACTGCGCCGCTGGCTCGTTGGAACCGTGTGATTTCTCTGCTGGTACCGACGATTTCCGGGGTGCATGACCTGACAGAGACTTCACGGTGGATTCAAACATGGCCCAACTAAAATTTAACTCAATCCTGGTGGTTTGTACCGGCAACATTTGCCGTTCGCCCATTGGCGAGCGCTTGCTGCGTAAACGTCTGCCAGGCGTAAAAGTCAAATCGGCAGGTGTTCATGGTCTGGTAAAACACCCTGCAGATGCGACAGCAGCAGATGTTGCCGCTAATCATGGCGTATCTCTTGAAGGACATGCCGGACGTAAGCTCACTGCTGAGATGGCACGAAATTACGATCTGATTCTGGCAATGGAGTCGGAACATATTGCTCAGGTTACCGCAATCGCTCCCGAGGTCCGCGGGAAGACAATGCTGTTTGGGCAATGGCTGGAACAGAAAGAGATCCCTGATCCCTATCGTAAAAGTCAGGACGCATTTGAACATGTCTACGGTATGTTGGAGCGCGCCAGTCAGGAATGGGCGAAGCGCCTCAGCCGGTAATTTGAGTTTATAAGATACGATGACAACTAAAAATATGAATACGCCACCAGGCAGCACTCAGGAAAATGAGATCGATCTGCTTCGTCTGGTCGGCGAGTTATGGGATCACCGTAAGTTTATTATCAGCGTGACCGCGTTATTCACGCTGATCGCTGTCGCTTACTCGCTGTTAAGCACGCCAATTTATCAGGCAGATACTCTGGTCCAGGTTGAGCAGAAACAGGGCAACGCCATTCTCAGTGGCCTGAGCGATATGATCCCTAACTCATCGCCCGAGTCTGCACCGGAGATCCAACTGCTGCAATCGCGCATGATTCTCGGTAAAACCATTGCTGAACTGAATCTGCGCGACATGGTTGAGCAGAAGTATTTTCCGATTGTGGGTCGCGGCTGGGCGAGATTAACCAAAGAGAAACCAGGTGAGCTGGCGATCAGCTGGATGCATATTCCACAACTGAATGGTCAGGATCAGCAACTGACACTCACGGTTGGGGAAAACGGCCACTATACGCTGGAAGGTGAAGAGTTCACCGTCAATGGTATGGTCGGCCAGCGTCTGGAAAAAGATGGCGTTGCGCTGACTATCGCGGACATTAAGGCCAAACCAGGAACACAGTTTGTCCTGAGCCAGCGTACCGAACTGGAAGCGATTAACGCATTGCAGGAAACCTTTACCGTTAGCGAACGCAGTAAAGAAAGCGGGATGCTGGAACTTACCATGACTGGTGATGATCCCCAGTTGATTACTCGTATTCTGAACAGCATCGCTAACAACTATTTGCAACAGAATATCGCTCGCCAGGCGGCGCAGGATTCACAAAGCCTTGAATTCTTACAGCGCCAGTTACCTGAAGTGCGCAGCGAGCTGGACCAGGCGGAAGAAAAACTCAACGTTTATCGCCAGCAGCGCGATTCGGTTGACCTTAACCTGGAAGCCAAAGCCGTTCTTGAGCAGATTGTGAACGTTGATAATCAACTCAATGAGCTGACCTTCCGCGAGGCAGAGATCTCCCAGCTGTATAAGAAAGATCACCCAACTTATCGTGCGCTGCTGGAAAAACGCCAGACGCTGGAGCAAGAACGCAAACGCCTGAATAAGCGGGTATCGGCAATGCCTTCCACTCAACAGGAAGTGTTACGTTTAAGCCGTGACGTAGAAGCGGGCCGTGCGGTATATCTGCAATTACTTAACCGCCAGCAGGAGTTGAGTATTTCGAAATCCAGTGCCATTGGTAACGTGCGGATTATCGACCCGGCAGTCACTCAGCCGCAGCCAGTGAAACCGAAAAAAGCGTTGAACGTGGTGCTTGGTTTTATTCTTGGCCTGTTTATTTCTGTGGGTGCCGTGCTGGCGCGTGCGATGTTGCGTCGTGGTGTAGAAGCCCCGGAACAACTGGAAGAGCACGGCATCAGCGTTTATGCCACTATCCCAATGTCCGAGTGGCTGGATAAACGCACCCGTCTGCGTAAGAAAAATTTATTTTCTAATCAGCAGCGCCATCGTACTAAAAATATCCCCTTCCTGGCGGTGGATAACCCGGCGGATTCTGCTGTGGAAGCCGTACGTGCGCTACGAACCAGTCTGCATTTCGCTATGATGGAGACGGAGAATAACATTCTGATGATCACCGGTGCGACGCCAGACAGTGGTAAAACGTTTGTCAGTTCAACTCTGGCAGCGGTGATCGCCCAGTCCGATCAAAAAGTGTTATTTATTGATGCCGACTTACGCCGTGGTTATTCGCATAACCTGTTTACCGTGAGTAATGAACATGGCTTGTCGGAATATCTGGCAGGTAAAGATGAGCTCAACAAAGTGATCCAGCATTTTGGCAAAGGAGGCTTTGATGTGATTACTCGCGGTCAGGTGCCACCTAACCCGTCTGAACTGCTGATGCGCGATCGGATGCGTCAATTACTGGAATGGGCGAACGACCATTACGATCTGGTGATTGTCGATACGCCGCCGATGCTGGCGGTGAGTGATGCCGCGGTCGTGGGGCGTTCTGTTGGCACCAGCCTGCTGGTTGCGCGTTTTGGCTTGAACACCGCCAAAGAGGTGAGTTTGTCAATGCAGCGTCTGGAACAGGCAGGCGTCAATATTAAAGGCGCTATCCTCAATGGTGTGATTAAACGCGCCAGCACCGCTTACAGTTACGGCTATAACTATTACGGTTATAGTTACTCCGAGAAAGAGTAAAACTGAAAGTGGCCGGATGCGGCGTGAACGCCTTTTCCGGTCTACGCATTAGACAGTTCTTCGTTTGTCATCAGCCTCAGAGCATTCAGGTAACTGAATGCTCTTTTTTATGCATTACAAACTGCACGCCGGTATGCGTGCTTCATTCACGATTTGCGTAAAACCTGCCAACGAACACATGCCCTGCGCATTTCGCTCTTCACATCCTGCCAGGGTCAGTTTCACCTCTCCGGGCGGCGTATTTAATGACAGCGGCGTTTTATCACGCATCTGCTGTAAAGTCTGGAAGACCAGCGAAACCTGAATCCACTGGCTGTTATCGCTTAGCCGACGCCAGCGTTCAAACACCAGTTCACCACCTGGCGGCGTGTTATCCGGCTGACCGGGAAGCGTCCAGTTGAGCTCCAGTGCGCCGCCGAGATTTGCCAGATTAGTATCGTGTCCGGCAATAAACAGTACTGAAGTGGGTAATGTCACACCATACGCCTGTTTTTGCGGTGGATGGGGCGTCAACGCTGCCATGATCAAATCCAATAACGGGGTGGCGCGGCTGCGGGCAACCTCTGGCGTGCGTTGTAGCAAATAAAATTGCGCGTTATGCAAACTTAGCAAGGTGTTCCACTGGTGTGAATCGGTGATCCTTCCCCACCCCGGCTCCGGCATTCCCTGTGCTTGTTGCAGGAGAAATATCTCCGTCAGCATTGATGCGAGGCTTACCGCACCGGTTAATGAGACATTGTCGGCGCTCACCTTGAGTTCCGATGGTAATGCCTGCGTTAATGAACAGCTTTCGTCCTGTTTCTCACGTTTAAGGCACAAGTTTGATTGCGGAAAATTAAGCACCCGTTCCAGTTCGCGAAACGCCGTTTGCCGATGCCCGGTAAAGTCAGCAATTGACCCTCCTGCCCTGCTGAGGATCGCGTCAGTCACGTTCGCGTTATCCAGTTGGCAAACGCCAGTTTTTAGAGGATTAAATAACGGATCGGGACTGGACGTATCTGCCTGGGTATGTACGGTTATTGCACAGTCAGGTGCCAGCCCGGCGGCGAAGGCTTCGCCTGTTTTACGGGTACGCTCGTCGACATCAGCAATAATCGCGACCTGACCAGACTGCGGGCAGCCCTTTTTCGCCAGCAATCCGTCGGCTACCAGACGCTGGCGTTGGTAATGTCCGAGATAGGCGATTAGCTCACCACCGCGCGGTGTCAGCCAACCCAGTTTTACCGGCCAGGTTGGCCATGCGTCTGGGGTGACATCCTGCATCAGTTGCGTGGCCTTGGTTGGAGCACGCACACCATGACGACTGACAATCACCACACTTTCCAGCTTCAGCTCCGGCTCACTCTGAGCGAATGCAGATTGCGGGGTTAACGGAATCAGAAGAGATAAAAATGGGATTAAGATCGCTTTCATCGATATGTTTCCGCTTTTCATATCTGACATTATTGATTGCCTGATGCGATGCTAATGCGCCGCATCAGGCCTACGTTCGTTAACTTTTCAGACGCGGGTCCAGCCATACCAACACAAGGGTGGAGAGCGAACACATCAACAAAATGCCGACGAACCAAAGTAAATACCACATTGTTTCTGCTCCTTAGTACAACTCGTTTTCGTTACGGCGGAGAGTTTCTGTTGTCATGCGCCCCCACATTTTGTAGTAGCTCCAGAGAGTGTAGAGCAACACAATGGGCAAAAATATCAGCACGATTACCAACATAATGCTCAGCGTCAGCTGACTGGAAGTACTGTCCCACAACGTCAGGCTGGAGATCGGACTCACGCTTGACGGCATGACAAAGGGGAACAGCGTGATGCCTGCCGTGAAAATCACGCCAAATTGCATCAATGATGCCATCAAAAATCCCCAACCCGGGCGACCACGATAAATCGCCATCACCGTCAGCAATGGGCAGAAGAATCCCAGCAGCGGGAAGATCCACAAAACGGGCGACTCGACAAAATTATTCATCCAGGCACCAGGTAGCACTGCCACCAGTTTCATTAACGGATTGGAAGGACCGTTAGCATCCTGGGCGAGCAGTACAAAGCCATCAATACCGACCCACAGCCAGTAACCCGCCAGCAAAAAGCACAGCATCACCAACAGTGCAGCGCGTTTGGTCGCCAGCTGTGAACGCAGATGAATCACACCAACAGTTTTCAGTTGTAACCAGACGCCACCTTGCAAAATCACCATCCCAAGGCTGAGCAATCCGCACAATAAAGGGAATGGCGTCAGCAGTTGCCAGAAGCTGCCGAGATACTCCACGCGTAATTGCGGTGTGAAGGCAAACGGCACGCCGAGCAACAAGTTGCCGAAGGCGATACCGAAGACTACCGGCGGCACCAGACTGCCGATGACCAGACCGGCGTCCCACATTTTACGCCAGCGTGCATCGGCGATTTTTCCGCGATAATCAAAGGCCAGCGGGCGGAAGAACAGTGAGCACAGCACCAGGATCATCGCCACATAAAAGCCGGAAAACGCCGCTGCATACACTCTGGGCCAGGCGGCAAATAATGCCCCACCAGCGAGGATCAACCAGACCTGGTTGCCTTCCCAGTGTGCACCAACGCTGTTTATCACTATCCGGCGTTCATCATCATTACGCGCCACCAGCGGCAGCAGACAGCCGATCCCCATGTCAAATCCGTCGGAGATCATAAAGACCACCAGGATCACGCCAATCAGCAGCCACCAGATGAAGCGCAATGTTTCATAATCAAACATGATTTTCTCCTTTACCCCTGTTGCTGCGTCGGTTGTTCACTCTGCATCGCGCTCGGCCCCAGACGGGCATATTTCTGCATCAGGTAGACTTCGGCGATTAAGAACAGGGTGTAAAGCCCTACGATCATGATCAGTGAGAAAGCCAGTTGTCCTGTGGTTAAAGCGGAGTGCGCGGAGTATGTCGGTAAGATGTCCTGTATCGCCCACGGCTGACGACCAAACTCGGTCATAAACCACCCGGCTTCAATCGCAATCCACGGCAACGGCAAACTCCAGAGCGCCATTTTCAGCACCCAGCGATGCTGGTCGATTTTGCCACGCAGCGTCTGGACAAGCGCAATCAGCATCACCAGTAGCAGCAGGGAACCACAGCCCACCATGATGCGGAAACTCCAGAATACCGGCGCAACCTGAGGTATCGCGCCACGCATCGCCGCCTGGTACTGTGCGGCTGTGACATGATTCATATCCGGCGCATAGCGGGAGAGCAACATGCCGTAGCCCAGGTCACCTTCCAGTCCCCGGAATGCCTGCAACACATGCGGCTCACGATTGCCTTGCGATATTTCCTGCATTAACAGCCAGGCCATACGTCCGCGTTGCAAGCGTGGGTAGGTTTCAGCCATCAAATTCTTCAGACCCGGCACGGGTTTATCTAATGAGTGAGTGGCGAGGATCCCTAGCAGCGCGGGAATTTTGAGGGCAAAGGCGTTACGCTCTTGATCCTGTTCCGGCCAGGCAACCACATGGAACGGTGCAGGTGCAGGTTCCGTTTGCCACTCCCCTTCCATCGCCGCCAGTTTTACCGGTTGTACTTGCGCGACTTCATACGCAGAACTGTCTCCGAGTTGCAGGGTACCGATAATCGCCAGAGTACCGAAGACGGAACCGATGGCAAACGAGCGTAATGCGACATCGCGCTCCCGTCCGCGCAGTAAATACCAGGCGCTGATCGCCATAATAAACATGGCCCCGGTCACGTAGCCCGCCATTACGGTGTGCACAAATTTCACCTGGCTGACCGGATTAAAGACCAGCTCGCTGAAGCTGGTCATCTCCATACGCAGGGTGTCGATATCAAAATGCGCACCGGTCGGGTATTGCATCCAACCGTTGGCATTCAATATCCACAACGCAGAGAGATTTGAACCGAACGCCACCAGCCACGTCACCAGCAGGTGCTGGTATTTATTCAGCCGTTGCCAGCCGAAGAAGAACAGCCCGACAAAGGTGGATTCGAGGAAGAAGGCCATTAATGCTTCCATCGCCAGCGGTGCGCCAAAAATATCGCCCACATAGTTGGAATAGAATGACCAGTTAGTACCAAACTGAAACTCCATGGTCAGGCCGGTAGCCACGCCAAGAGCAAAATTGATACCGAAGAGCTTACCCCAGAAGCGCGTCATATCGCGGTAGATTGTTTTGCCGGTGACCACGTAAATGGTTTCCATAATAGCCAGCAAAAAAATCAGCCCCAGGGTAAGGGGTACAAATAAAAAGTGATACAGCGCGGTCAGAGCAAACTGCCAGCGCGATAAATCAATGACATCCCACATGCGCACTCCTGTAGGCGAAGAGAGAAAAATAACCCGATAATGGTAGATCTCCCTCTTTATCCTGAAACTCTACGACCAGAGGTATTCGCCGATTGCGATATTCATAAGACTGAAAGCGATACTTACCGTCTTTTTACGTCGGTGCAGCTTCCGCCAGCCACTGACATACCTCGCTAAGCCGCTGCGCAGAGTCGACCAAATCTTCTGGCGCTGCCAGCACCACTTCCGGTATTGGGCAGATTTCATAACTTTCCAGTAACGGGCCTTTTAAGGTGTCCGTACAGCGTAAATGCCAGACATGGCGTAACCCCGTGGCGTTGATATAGCTCTCGCCATAGCCAATGGTACGAATCTGAATATTTCCCGGCCCACAGAGACGTGAGAGAAAAAGCCGATCAGCCTCGCTGATGGGTAATTGCGTCAGATTAATGCTGTGCGGCTGCGCGTCGGGGTTACGTACATGTGCCAGTAACTCATGCGCCAACGGTAGGCCATTCATCAGGCCATCAATGGGCGGCGGTAACAGCGAATCTGTCGGCAAGAGATTTTGCGTTGCCGCCTGCCACAACGCCAGCGGCGCGCAGCCAGCCTCCAGTTTGTCCTCCAGCAACTTTTCGCCGCGACGTCTGCGCACCCGCCATAATCCGCAGAAGATCGCCTCCTGTATTTCACTTTCACTGTCGTCAGCCTGCTGAATGCGCACTGACACTTCCCCTTCCCCGAGAAGCGTATTGATAAAGTGACGATCGTCGGCGTTGAGATTTAACAGATCGACTGCCAGCACCTCGCCCAACGGCGGTTGGCGTTCGCTTAGTTGATGTTGTAACTCGTTTAACAGCGCAATCACCTGCGGGCTGTGAGCACATTGCTCCAGGGCCGCCATACTCGGTTCATCATTCACCTGACAGGTGATCGGCAGTGGATTCATGCTGAAACTGTCATCGTTCGGTTGCGTTCCTGGCCCCAGCAGATGGAAAAAAGTTTCGCTCATGAGGCACGCTCCTGCTGCGGTTCGACAAGCCCGCGCATCAGGTTTATCAGTTCCGCCCACGGGTGAATACCATTCAGCACGCCGCGATAGTTTCCGCCGGTAAACACTAAAGTGGCAGGAAAGCGAAAGACGCCAAAGCGATCGCCGATGGCTTCGCTCTGCTCAAGGTCAGCAATCGCCACCTGCCATGTATAGTCGGGAAACTCGCGCAGTAATTCGCCAATCATTACCGGATTATCGCTGACCTCTGGCGTGCGTTTCGGGTCACTGCTTAATAACACCACGCCGTCTGGCGCTTGCGTAAGCCAGTCGTCAAGACGGGATTCACTGACTGGCGTCCAGCCGCGCGCCAGCATTCGTTGCCACAACGCATCAAATGGCGTGTCGTTGCTCATCCCTGCTCCTCCTGTGTCATCCGGTACTGGCGCAAGCGAACGCCTTCGTAATTTTCCATCGACAGACAGTCATAATTGAGACAGCGCGATTCATTAGCCGGTTGCGGCACAATTCCCCACGCAGCAAGCTGCGCCAGCGCCGCCTGTTCCGCAGCGGGCAGTTGCTCCCGTGCCAGTTCGCTCAGGCTACCGCCGTAGTCGTCGAGCATTGCGGGTTGCAGACCGACGAGGGCAATATGTGCTGGCAGATGTCCGCGGATATCCGCCAGCGCCAACACTTCGGAGAAACTGTTCTGATGCAGGCTCATTTTCTTCGCGCTGAGATAAGCCGGAATGCGTTCTCCGGCATAGGTTCGCAGCGTTCCAGGTTCCAGCCCGTAGTCAATGGCATCGAGAATCAACAGATGGCTGGCGCTTTCGACATACCCCAGCAAGTTCAGTCCCTGAGTACCGCCATCGACAATCTCCACATACTCGGGCCAGTGGTAATGGGCATACAGCCGTTCCGCCACCCGCACGCCGAAGCCTTCATCGGCCCACAGCAGGTTGCCCAGCCCCATGACCACCACGCGTTGCTCGCTCATGAACGCTCCTTGTTACTTATTTTGCCAAATTTGTGGCTACGGTAGCCGTTGACCATGGTGGAGATCACCGTGTCGTCGGACATGATGTCTTCACGCAGCGCCATGTAGACATGACCGATCACAAACGCGCCAATCAGCCACATCCCCAGCCGATGCCAGCTGTGAATGTCCATTGAGTTGCCACCCGTCCAGTAGAAAAATTCCACCACATAACGGAACGGCGCAAAAATAGCGTACTGGCTGTGTTCGCTGTACAGCGCAAAACCAGTGATGATCATAAAGACCGACATCAGGAAATAGCCGAACATCGCCGCCTGGGCGATGGGATTATGGCCTATATCGGCACTCGGACGTTTTGCCAGAAACAGATACCAGCGGATTTCATACCACACGCCCTGCCACCAGCTTTTACGCCATACCGGCACGATAAACAGCTCGCGGGAGTATCGATTGCCAACAAAAGCCCAGTAGATCCGCATCAGCAAAACCACGGTAAAAACCATCCCGGCGCTGAAGTGAATTAACCTGATGTAGCCCATATAGAACAGATACGTCGCCTCGCCGCTGACGGAAGGTAGCGGCTTGCCGATAAAGTATCCGGTGACCATCAACACCGCCATGCATAACACCGTCAACCAGTGCCAGATGCGCACTGGCGCTTCAAAGACATAGTGGCTGACAACGTTGTCGCTTTTCTGTTGCATGATGATTCTCCTTCGCTGTTAACGCACCTGCACGGAGATCAGCTCGCTACCGTCGTCGCCCAGCACGTGTGTTGAACAGGCGAGGCACGGGTCAAAGCTGTGCAGAGTACGCAGGATCTCCAGCGGTTGCTCGGGGATCGCCATTTTGGTGTTCATCAGCGCCGCTTCATAAGCGCCAATCTGCCCTTTGGGATCGCGCGGGCTGGCGTTCCAGGTGGTCGGCACCACGCACTGGTAGAGATCAATCTTGCCATCGCGAATGGCGGCCCAGTGGCCTAACGCCCCGCGCGGCGCTTCGGTAAAACCGACACCACGGCACTCTGTCGGCCAGGTTGCAGGTTCCCATTTTTCCGTGGAAGCAGTGGCGAGATTGCCGTTTTTCAGGTTGGTCATCAGCTTGTCGAAGAAATACTGCAACTTACCTGCGGCCCACTGCGCTTCGTGCGCGCGGCACAAAATGCGGCCTAACGTTGACTGGATACCGGAAAGCGGCAGGTTCAACGCCGACATCATGCGATCGACCGACTCAACGGTCGCAGCATCGCCTTTGTGATAAGCGATTAACGTGCGCGCCAGCGGCCCCACTTCCATCGCGTTACCGCGCCAGCGTGGCGCTTTGATCCACGAGTAGCGTTCCTGTTCATTCAGCTGCTGAATGTTGGTATCGCTGCCTTTGACATCGCCGGGGTTGTACCACGGGTCGGTGATGCCATCGAACGGATGACGCCCGACCTGATCGTTGGGATATCGATACCAGGCGTGGTCGACAAACTCCTGCACCTGCTGCGGATCAACCAAATCCACTGGCAGCACATTGTTGAAGTCGCCGTTAATCACCGCGCCGCCAGGCATCAGCAGACTTTTCTCGCCAAAGTCGTTGGCAATATCCGGGAATGCGCCGTAGCTGAGAACGCATTTATCAGAAAGACCAGTGCCGATTTCGCTCCACGGTTTGTTGAACTGACCGATGGCTAAGGCGTCGGGGATCATCACGTTGTTAATGAAGTCCGCCGTGCGGGTGATAATTGACTGCACCAGGTTCAGGCGTTCCATATTGACTGCCCCGACCGCGCCGCTTTCGTCAATGTTGATGGCGCAAGGCATCCCGCCGACAATCCAGTTTGGATGCGGGTTTTTACCGCCAAAGACCGCGTGGATTTTGACAATTTCACGCTGGAAATCGAGAGCTTCGAGATAGTGGGCAAAGCCCATCAGGTTAGCTTCTGGCGGCAGTTTGTACTGCGGGTGCCCCCAGTAGCCATTGCGGAAGATCCCCAACTGCCCGCCTTCAACAAATTTTTTCAGGCGGTTTTGTACGTCGAAGAAATAGCCAGGGGATGATTTCGGCCAAGAGGAGAGACTTTGCGCCAGTTCGGAGGTTTTCCGCGGGTCGGCTTTCAGCGCATCTAACACATCGATCCAGTCCATCCCGGCAAGCTGATAGAAGTGCACCAGATGATCGTGGCACCAGAGCGTTGCCAGCATAATGTTGCGGATGATATTGGCGTTGTCCGGCACTTTAATACCGATAGCATCTTCGATGGCGTAAACCGAAGCCAGGGCGTGTACGCCAGTACAGACGCCGCAGATACGTTCAACGAACGCCCACGCATCGCGCGGGTCGCGCCCTTGTAGGATGATCTCCAGCCCGCGAAACATGGTGCCGCAGGAGACGGCATTGGTGATCACATTCTGATCGTTAATATTCACTTCGCAGCGCATGTGGCCTTCGATGCGCGTAATCGGGTCGACCACCAGGCGGCGTCCGGCATTATTGATGGTGTATCCCTGAGTTTCGTACTGAGTGCTCATGCCTGTTTATCCTCATTGCCTGGCTGATGTTCGGTTTCTGTAGGTTGCTGGTTATGACGTCTGCGCTGGTCAACGGCGCTGGCGACTGCGTGCACACCAACAGCCGCTGCCACCACGCCAAGCGCGGTTAAACCGACGGTATCGGCGGTGGAATGAGTACCCATTTGCGGAATATCGACCACGCGGCTGTAGAACGAACCGCGATCCCAGAAACCATTTTCCGCACAGCCCAGGCAGCCGTGACCAGACTGGATTGGGAAAGAAACGCCATCATTCCAGCGTGTGGAGGAACAGGCGTTATAGGTGGTAGGCCCTTTGCAGCCCATTTTGTACAGGCAGTAACCTTTGCGGGCAGCGTCATCATCCCAACTCTGGACGAACTCTCCGGCGTCGAAGTGGGCGCGGCGATAGCATTTATCGTGGATTCGCTGACCATAGAACATCAGCGGACGGCCCATTCTGTCGACATCTGGCAAGCGATCAAAGGTCACCATGTAAGTAATGATGGCGCTCATCACATCCGGGATCGGCGGGCAGCCAGGTACTTTGATAATGGGTTTGTCGGTGATGACTTTGTCGATAGGCGTTGCCTGCGTCGGATTGGGTCGCGCGGCCTGCACGCAGCCCCAGGACGCGCAGGTTCCCCAGGCGATAATCGCGCTGGCTCCGGCAGCGGCACGTTTGAGTTTCTCAATAAACGGTCGACCGCTGCTGATACAGAACATCCCCTGCTCGCCCAGCGGCGGATTACCTTCTACTGCGAGGATATATTTGCCATTGTATTGCGTGATGATGTCTTCAAAGACTTCTTCCGCCTGGGTTCCGGCGGCAGCCATCAAAGTATCGTCGTAATCGAGGGAAATCAGGGAAAGGATGACGTCCTTCGCCAGTGGGTGAGCGGAGCGGATAAAAGATTCGGTACAGCAGGTGCATTCCAGACCGTGGATCCATACCACCGGAATGCGCGGTTTGTTCTCCAGCGCCCAGGCAATCTTTGGTGCCATTCCCGCGCCTAATCCCAGCGACGTGGCAGCCAGACTACAATATTTGAGAAAGCTGCGCCGGGTAACGCCCTGACGCCGCATGGCCTGGTAAAATGTTTCCTCGTTATTCATATCGCACGTCTCTCCTCCTTGCGACACCGGCAGGACACCGGGCGCTTATGGTCGGCAAGCGACGTCCCTGTAGCAAGGCAAACCATCGCTTCACGTGAGATGCTGAAAACGAAAGCTCATCCTTCTGCACTGGCGCACGTCGCCAGAAAGTATTGTTAATAAAGCGTAGTGAAACTTTTGCACAAAACAATACAAACTGTGTGGATTTATCTTTTAGCGATAAAAATGGACCTATTTTTCTTTTGGCCGGGCGGTGGGGATGTTTAGCCGGTTGCTAAACGAGTAAAAGAGAAGGAATTCATGGTGATGAAATGATCAATCTGCTGTTATTTCACGCTATCAATGCACTTTTGGCTGTTTTTCAGGCAAACAAACAAATTAGGGGTTTACACGCCGCATCGGGATGTTTATAGTGCGCGTCATTCCGGAAGTGTGGCCGAGCGGTTGAAGGCACCGGTCTTGAAAACCGGCGACCCGAAAGGGTTCCAGAGTTCGAATCTCTGCGCTTCCGCCAAATAAGATAAGGGGTTAGCTAAATGCTAACCCCTTTTTCTTTTGCCTGTCGAAATTCTCAGGGCGTTATATTTGCTTAATGACCTGATAATCCGCTGTTAAACCTGTTCCAGATCAAATGCGTAAAGATGGGTAAAACTTCTGGGTGCCCTTACGCATTATCATTATGCTGCTTAATTAATTACATCTGTCATAGAGAGTGACTCAATGGATCGTATTGTTAGTTCTTCACATGACCGTACATCACTGCTTAGCAGCCATAAGGTGCTGCGTAATACCTATTTTCTGCTGAGCCTGACGCTGGCCTTTTCGGCGATTACCGCAACTGCCAGTACGGTGCTGATGCTGCCATCTCCGGGTCTGATTCTGACGCTGGTGGGTATGTATGGTTTGATGTTCCTGACCTATAAAACGGCGAATAAGCCGACCGGGATTATCTCCGCATTCGCCTTTACCGGTTTTCTGGGTTATATCCTCGGACCTATTCTGAACACCTATCTGTCTGCCGGAATGGGTGACGTAATCGCTATGGCACTGGGCGGAACGGCGTTAGTGTTCTTCTGCTGCTCTGCATATGTGCTGACCACCCGCAAAGATATGTCGTTCCTCGGCGGTATGCTGATGGCGGGTATTGTGGTGGTGCTGATTGGTATGGTTGCGAATATCTTCCTGCAGCTGCCTGCTCTGCATCTGGCGATCAGCGCGGTCTTCATTCTGATCTCCTCTGGCGCTATCTTGTTTGAAACCAGCAACATCATTCATGGCGGTGAGACGAACTATATTCGTGCCACGGTTAGCCTGTATGTTTCGCTGTACAACATCTTCGTCAGCCTGCTGAGCATTCTGGGCTTCGCTAGCCGCGATTAATCTCACCCGCTAACACTTTCATAGCCTCGCTTTATGCGGGGCTTTGTTTTTTGTTACACTGCCGCCAGTCTGATTAAGGTAGTAATAATTATGCTGATCTTCGAAGGTAAAGAGATAGAAACGGATACCGAAGGCTATCTCAAAGAAAGCAGCCAGTGGAGTGAGTCGCTGGCTGTGGTGATTGCAGAGAATGAAGGGATTTCGCTGTCACCGGAACACTGGGAAGTGGTGCGTTTTGTGCGTGATTTCTATCTGGAATTCAATACTTCTCCGGCGATTCGTATGCTGGTAAAAGCGATGGCGAATAAATTTGGCGAAGAAAAAGGTAACAGCCGCTATTTATACCGACTGTTTCCGAAAGGTCCGGCTAAGCAAGCCACCAAAATTGCTGGCCTGCCAAAACCGGTAAAATGTATTTAACGGATACGAAAATCGGTTAATTCCCCCGAGGGATGATGCGGCTCGCTGAGCACCCGTTCTACACGCGCAGAACGCGGGCCGCCACTCTTTAACCACTGCATTAATTTTTCCACCTGCCCTTCTTCACCGCAAGCAACCACTTCCACGCTGCCATCGTCAAGATTTTTGGCGTACCCGGTTAAACCCAGTCTTTTCGCTTCGTACTGTGTGGTGTAGCGAAATCCTACGCCCTGAACTCGCCCGTAAACCCAGGCAATTATGCAGACTTTCGACATTGCTGCTCTCCTTATCCTTAATGGACGCGTTGCAAATCCATGGAAAACTCCGGACAATGACGCCCATTTCTTTGCATCGACAGAAAAGTAAATTATGAGTGTACGTTTAGTGTTAGCCAAAGGGCGCGAAAAATCATTACTTCGTCGCCATCCGTGGGTCTTTTCCGGGGCCGTTGCCCGCATGGAAGGTAAAGCCAGCCTCGGTGAAACCATCGATATTGTTGATCATCAGGGAAAATGGTTAGCACGCGGCGCTTATTCGCCAGCTTCGCAAATCCGGGCGCGCGTCTGGACGTTTGACCCGTCTGAGTCTATCGACATTGCTTTTTTTTCCCGCCGTTTGCAACAAGCACAAAAATGGCGTGACTGGCTGGCGCAAAAAGATGGCCTCGACAGCTATCGTTTAATCGCCGGAGAATCTGATGGCCTGCCGGGTATTACTATCGATCGTTTCGGTAATTTTCTGGTGCTGCAACTGCTGAGTGCTGGGGCAGAATATCAGCGCGCGGCATTAATTAGTGCCCTGCAAACGCTGTACCCGGAATGTTCGATTTACGATCGCAGCGACGTCGCGGTACGTAAAAAAGAAGGAATGGAGCTGACCCAGGGCCCCGTCACCGGCGAGTTGCCACCTGCCCTGCTGCCGATTGAAGAACACGGAATGAAACTGCTGGTGGATATTCAGCACGGACACAAAACGGGCTACTACCTGGACCAGCGTGATAGCCGCCTGGCTACCCGCCGCTACGTTGAAAATAAACGTGTGCTGAACTGTTTCTCCTATACCGGTGGTTTCGCCGTATCGGCACTGATGGGCGGTTGCAGCCAGGTTGTCAGCGTTGATACCTCCCAGGAAGCGCTGGATATTGCACGGCAGAACGTTGAGCTGAACAAACTGGATCTGAGCAAGGCTGAGTTTGTCCGTGATGATGTCTTTAAATTGCTGCGTACTTATCGCGATCGCGGTGAAAAATTTGACGTTATCGTGATGGACCCGCCGAAGTTTGTTGAGAATAAAAGCCAGTTGATGGGCGCGTGTCGTGGTTATAAAGACATCAACATGCTGGCGATTCAGCTGCTGAATGAAGGCGGTATTCTCCTGACTTTCTCCTGTTCCGGTCTGATGACCAGCGATTTATTTCAGAAAATCATCGCGGATGCCGCAATTGATGCCGGTCGTGATGTACAATTTATAGAGCAGTTCCGTCAGGCAGCCGATCATCCGGTGATCGCTACCTATCCGGAAGGGCTATATCTGAAAGGGTTTGCCTGTCGCGTCATGTAACTTGAAATGTGGAATTTTACCCTTATATCAAAGGTAAAGATTTCCCGGGAGGTGACTATGATTGCCAGCAAATTCGGTATCGGCCAGCAGGTCCGCCATTCCCTGTTAGGTTATCTCGGAGTGGTCGTGGATATCGACCCGGTTTATTCGCTCTCTGAACCGTCGCCTGATGAGCTGGCGGTGAATGACGAGCTTCGCGCCGCTCCGTGGTATCACGTAGTGATGGAGGACGATAACGGCCTACCGGTTCATACCTACCTGGCTGAAGCCCAGCTAAGTAGCGAATTGCAGGATGAACATCCTGAACAGCCATCCATGGATGAGCTGGCGCAGACCATCCGCAAACAACTCCAGGCCCCGCGTCTGCGTAACTAATCCCTGAACAAATCCCCGGAAGGTTTTTGCCTTCCGGGGATTTTTTATTTGGCCAGGCCCAGGCGAGGGATCTCAATAGCCGGGCAGCGATCCATCACCACATTTAACCCGGCATCCCGTGCCAGTACTGCCGCTTGCTCATTAATCACCCCCAGTTGCATCCAGAGGGTTTTCGCGCCAATGGCAATAGCTTCCTGTGCCACGCCCCACGCCGATTCTGAATTACGGAAAACATCGACCATATCGACTTTTTCCGGAACGTCTGCCAGCGTGCCATACCCCTTCTGGCCCAGCAGCGTTTTGCCGGCAACTTTTGGCGAAACCGGAATGACGTGATACCCCTGGTCGAGTAGATATTTCATCACGCGATAGCTGGGACGATCGGGTTTGTCGCTTGCCCCCACCAGCGCAATGGTGTGAGTGGACGTTAAAATGCCTGCAATATCGGTTTCTTTCATTATTTCCTCCAGACTGTTTAACAAAGTGTACGACAAAGCCGACATGCCAACCATGCAGCTAATACGAATGAATGAGAGCAAAAGCGGGAAATATGTCTATATGTTAGTAAGTATGATTAAAGAAAAATTTTGACACATTATTATTCGGGCGGTCTTTTGACAGGAGCTACCTATGAAAACCGGCATCGTGACCACCTTGATTGCATTATGTTTGCCGGTATCCGTTTTTGCCACCACGCTGCGGCTTTCAACCGATGTCGATCTTCTGGTACTCGACGGCAAGAAGGTTTCCAGCTCTCTGCTGCGCGGTGCGGACAGCATTGAACTGGATAATGGACCGCATCAGTTAGTGTTTCGCGTTGAGAAGACGATTCATCTTTCCAATAGTGAAGAACGGCTGTATATCTCCCCACCGCTGGTGGTCAGTTTTAATACCCAGCTCATCAACCAGGTCAATTTTCGCCTGCCTCGCCTGGAGAATGAGCGGGAAGCTAACCATTTTGATGCCGCGCCGCGCCTTGAATTGTTGGATGGCGATGCGACGCCGATTCCGGTAAAGCTGGATATTCTCGCCATTACCTCAACGGCAAAAACGATTGATTATGAGGTCGAGGTTGAACGCTATAACAAATCCGCGAAACGCGCTTCACTACCGCAATTTGCCACGATGATGGCAGATGACAGTACGCTGCTTTCGGGTGTTTCCGAGCTGGATGCTATTCCACCGCAGTCTCAGGTGCTCACAGAACAACGGCTGAAGTATTGGTTTAAACTGGCTGACCCACAAACGCGAAATACTTTCCTGCAGTGGGCGGAAAAACAACCATCTTCCTGAGATTTTTGTGCCTGTGCGCAGGCTTTTTCGGTCTTTATCTTGCAGCGATAAGTGCTTACAGTAATCTGTAGGAAAGTTAACTACGGATGTACATTATGGAACTGACGACTCGCACTTTACCTGCGCGGAAACATATTGCGCTGGTGGCACACGATCACTGCAAACAAATGCTGATGAGCTGGGTGGAACGGCATCAACCGTTACTGGAACAACACGTACTGTATGCAACAGGCACTACCGGTAACTTAATTTCCCGCGCGACCGGCATGAACGTCAACGCGATGTTGAGTGGCCCAATGGGGGGTGACCAGCAGGTTGGCGCATTGATCTCAGAAGGGAAAATTGATGTATTGATTTTCTTCTGGGATCCACTAAATGCCGTGCCGCACGATCCTGACGTGAAAGCCTTGCTGCGTCTGGCGACGGTATGGAACATTCCGGTCGCCACCAACGTGGCAACGGCAGACTTCATAATCCAGTCGCCGCATTTCAACGACGCGGTCGATATTCTGATCCCCGATTATCAGCGTTATCTCGCGGACCGTCTGAAGTAATATTGCACAGGTGGCAAACGCCACCTGTTTCTTACGGTTTTCTCGCCACCGGCACATCCAGATTTTTCAGTATTTCCACAAAGGGAGAGGGATTCTCTTTGTTAAACAGTGCCCATACCCGATGGCGTGCCCGGGTCAGCGCCACGTACATTAACCGCCGTTCTTCAGCGTCCGGGAAATCCTCAACCGGTGGCAGTAGCGCCTCTTCCATAATCGACTCCCGCGCCGCAGCCGGAAAACCATCACTTCCCTCCTGCAAGCCAACGATGATGACGTAATCCGCCTGTTGCCCTTTGCTGGCATGAATGGTCATAAAGTCGATTTGCAACTTCGGCCAGCGTGTTGCCGCTTTTTCCAGGCTGGCAGGCCTCATGTGATGGTAACGCGCCAGGATCAGAATGCGCTCTTCCGGTTTGGCATAACCAGAGAGCTTATCCAGCAAAGCGTCAAGTTGACTCTCATCCAATAACGTGACGGCTTTTTTGTCTCCATTGGTTAAGCTGTTTAGCGGCTTTTTCAGCTGGCCTGGGTTCTGCTGAATAAACCGGTTTGCCACCTCACCGATACGACTGTTAAAACGGTAAGTCGTGTCTAAATCACAGCGTTCGCCTTCACCAAAGTTTTCATGGAAAGCGGTGGTGAGCGACATTTGCGCACCGCTGAATCGGTAAATCGCCTGCCAGTCATCACCAACAGCGAACAACGTCGTCTGACTGTTTTGCTTGCGTAATGCCGCTAACAACGCTGCCCGCTGCGGCGAGATATCCTGAAATTCATCAACCAGAATATGCTTCCACGGGCTGATAAAGCGACCTTTCTCCAGAATCACAATCGCCTGATGAATAAGGCCCGAAAAATCGACAGCGTTTTCTGCCTTCAGCGCACCTTTCCAGGCTTTTAATAACGGGGCCATCAACTTGATACGTTTACTGAACAGATCGCGAATCTCTTCGGGTGCACTGGCAATCATTTCTGCCTGTGCACCACCGTGCATCCGCATCAGACTTACCCAGCGATCGAGGCGAGAGGCAAGGCGACGCTGTAATTTTTCATCATCCCAGAAGTTACCTTCTGGCACTGACCACTGCATTTCTTCCGTCAGCCATTGCCGCCAGCCCTTCGCCTGCGCTTTCTTTTCGCTGCATTGCTTGCGCCACTCAGCAATAAAGAGTTCATGACGGGCAGCGGTATCATTTTCCAGTTTGCTGACTATCGGAACTTTTTTGCTGCCCTGCTGAATAATATGCAGCGCCAGCGCATGAAACGTGCGTGCGGTAATGTCTTCGGTATGTAGCCGTTCGCGAATCCGCTCGTCCATCTCTTCAGCGGCTTTGCGACCAAACGCCAGCAATAAAATTTGCTCAGGGGACGCTTCACCACGCGCCAGCAACCAGCCTGCACGGGCCACCAGCACCGACGTTTTTCCGCTTCCTGCACCTGCCAGCACTAACAGAGAATGCTCGCCATTAACGACTGCCCGGGCCTGCGCCGGATTCAGCGGTGAAGACTCGACCTGGCGGAAAAAATCCGCATACTCGGTAAGCATGGCTTCGGTATACGCCTGGTTATGCTGCAACCGAGCGCTTTCAATATCTTTCAACCAGGCCTGACATTTACGCCACGCCTCACGGCAGTTATCGAATTCTTCCAGTCGGTTAACCGGCAACGGCAACGCCGACAAAGCCTGGCGGATTTGTTGCTGCACGCCAGAGGTTTGCTCACGCGTCAGCCATTTATTTTCCCCAGTGCGCGTGGCAATCAAATCCAGTTGCTGGCGTAAAACACCAGACGCAATTTCGCTCATCTCGCCACTCCACCGCCGCCAGTGAGCATCAAGATGATGGTAAAAACGCTGCGTCTCGCCCCATTCGGTGCCGTGCAGACGCACCACTTTTTCGTCCGGCAGTACAAATTCCAGCTCGCCCCATACCAGACCGCGCTTACAGTGAATCGCCAGTAATTGATTGAAAGGAATAAGGTATTCGTGGCGATCGCCGGAGACTTTAATCCCGGCATTGAGGATCACCGCCCGATCGTAAGGGTGCTGTGCCAGACGTTTTCCAAGCGTTGTCGCTTTCAGTTCCATGACTCTGTAGATCCACACGAAATTATTTCTTATCAGTGTAACCGTCAGAGAAAACGTGCTCCAGCCCAAAAAAACGTTACAATTGCCGCCCATTACTGAAAACCACAGTAAAGCGAGGTTTTATGCGTACCGTTTTGAACATTCTGAACTTTGTGCTTGGCGGATTTGCCACCACTCTGGGCTGGCTGTTGGCGACTCTGGTCAGTATTGTGCTGATTTTTACCTTACCGCTGACACGATCCTGCTGGGAGATCACTAAACTGTCTCTGGTGCCTTATGGCAATGAAGCTATTCATGTCGATGAACTGAACCCGGCTGGCAAAAATGTGCTGCTGAATACTGGCGGTACGGTATTGAATATTTTCTGGCTGATTTTCTTTGGCTGGTGGTTATGCCTGATGCACATTGCAACGGGCATCGCACAATGTATTTCAATCATTGGCATTCCTGTCGGCATTGCGAACTTTAAAATTGCCGCTATTGCACTATGGCCGGTTGGTCGTCGCGTGGTATCGGTAGAAACAGCGCAAGCTGCGCGTGAAGCCAATGCACGTCGTCGTTTTGAATAATCCACTAATATGGCCTTTATGCTAAGTCCTTTGCTCAAACGCTATACCTGGAACAGCGCCTGGCTGTATTACGCGCGTATTTTTATTGCGCTTTGTGGAACCACAGCGTTTCCGTGGTGGCTGGGTGATGTAAAACTGACGATTCCGCTAACGCTGGGGATGGTGGCAGCGGCGCTGACCGATCTCGATGACCGACTGGCGGGACGTTTGCGTAACCTCATCATTACGCTGTTCTGCTTTTTTATCGCCTCGGCCTCAGTAGAATTGCTGTTTCCCTGGCCCTGGCTATTTGCGATTGGCTTAACGCTCTCTACCAGCGGCTTCATTTTGCTCGGCGGTCTGGGTCAACGCTATGCAACAATTGCCTTCGGTGCATTGCTGATCGCCATTTACACTATGTTGGGAACATCACTGTATGAGCACTGGTATCAGCAGCCGATGTATCTGCTGGCCGGTGCCGTCTGGTACAACGTCCTGACACTTATTGGTCATCTGCTGTTCCCGGTCCGCCCGCTGCAGGACAACCTGGCGCGTTGCTATGAACAACTGGCGCGTTATCTTGAGCTCAAGTCGCGCATGTTTGATCCTGATATTGAAGATCAAAGCCAGGCACCGCTGTACGATTTGGCTCTCGCCAACGGTCTGCTGATGGCGACATTGAATCAGACGAAACTCTCGCTGCTGACCCGCTTACGTGGCGATCGTGGTCAACGGGGAACGCGTCGCACGCTGCATTATTACTTTGTCGCACAGGATATTCACGAGCGTGCCAGCTCTTCTCATATTCAGTATCAAACATTGCGTGAACATTTTCGCCACAGCGACGTGCTGTTCCGTTTTCAGCGGCTGATGTCGATGCAGGGCCAGGCGTGCCAGCAACTGTCACGCTGTATTTTGTTGCGTCAGCCTTATCAACATGATCCGCATTTTGAGCGCGCTTTTACGCATATTGATGCTGCGCTGGAGCGGATGCGCGATAACGGCGCACCCGCCGATTTACTCAAAACACTGGGATTTTTGCTGAACAATTTACGCGCCATTGATGCCCAACTGGCAACAATTGAATCAGAACAGGCCCAGGCACTACCCCATAATAATGACGAAAATGAGCTCGCTGATGACAGCCCGCACGGGTTGAGTGATATCTGGCTGCGTCTTAGCCGTCACTTCACGCCGGAATCCGCCCTCTTCCGTCATGCGGTAAGAATGTCGCTGGTGTTGTGCTTCGGCTACGCCATCATTCAGATAACCGGAATGCATCACGGGTATTGGATCTTGCTGACAAGTTTGTTTGTCTGCCAGCCAAACTATAACGCCACGCGCCACCGCCTGAAGTTAAGGATTATTGGTACGCTGGTAGGTATCGCCATTGGCATTCCTGTGCTGTGGTTTGTGCCATCACTGGAAGGGCAGCTGGTGCTGCTGGTTATTACCGGCGTGCTCTTTTTTGCCTTCCGTAACGTGCAATACGCTCATGCAACGATGTTCATCACACTTTTGGTGCTACTGTGTTTTAACTTACTGGGTGAAGGTTTTGAAGTAGCGTTACCTCGCGTAATCGATACGCTGATTGGTTGTGCCATTGCGTGGGCGGCAGTGAGCTACATCTGGCCTGACTGGCAGTTTCGCAATCTGCCGCGCATGCTCGAACGCGCCACAGAGGCCAACTGTCGGTATCTCGATGCCATACTGGAGCAATACCATCAGGGGCGTGATAACCGTCTGGCGTATCGTATTGCCCGCCGCGATGCACACAACCGTGATGCTGAGCTGGCGTCGGTGGTATCAAATATGTCCAGCGAGCCGAACGTTACCCCGCAAATTCGCGAAGCCGCGTTTCGGTTGCTGTGCCTTAACCATACGTTTACCAGCTATATCTCAGCCCTCGGTGCTCACCGGGAGCAGTTAACTAATCCTGAAATTCTGGCGTTTCTTGATGACGCAGTTTGCTATGTTGATGACGCGTTACATCATCAACCTGCTGATGAAGAACGCGTCAATGAGGCATTAGCTAGCCTGAAACAGCGGATGCAGCAACTTGAACCACGGGCAGACAGCAAAGAACCTCTGGTCGTACAACAAGTTGGATTATTGATTGCATTACTGCCTGAGATTGGTCGTCTGCAACGCCAGATTACTCAAGTTCCGCAGGAAACTCCTGTTTCGGCGTAAGAGAGTCAGCCCATTCTGCAAGCTCCTGGCGGCGTGCCACCGGGAGCGCAGCTTCATGAATGCCGATAATGGCACCTTCAAGCATAAACAGAATCTTTTCTGTCACCAGACTGTTTTGCTGCCGCAGTCGCAACCAACACATTTTTGCCCCAAGTATACGTAACGCCCGTACATCCTTAATCCCCACCTCCCCGAGAATCGCTTCCAGATGAAAAGACATATTGGGCAAATCTTTCAGTCTTTCCCGGGTATTGCGCGTGCTTTTCTCTTTCAGCGCTGCATCGAGAGAATATTTCGACAGACGCACCAGCTTCAGTTGATTTCGCCATAGACTTTCATCAACCCGATAGTAATTGAGGGTAACGGATCGGCCACACTTTTTATATGTCAGCCAGACAGGCGGATGTTTTACACAGTACTGTGCACTTTGCTCACAAGCCCGAAGATACAACTCACCATCAGAAACCATCGCAAACACCGTGTCGTCAACGGTCAGGCTGTAACTGCCAAACAATGATCGGTATTCAATTGTGCCCAACGTTGCCAGGTATTCTTGTGATTTATAGATCCGCTTATAGGAGAGGCTTTTCATAAAATTCCTTTTAAAATCATAACATAAAAGAATGATTCACATTAACGGATCCGTTAACTACGAAAATAGGCAACTTATTCTTAAGGGGCAAGATTAATTTATGTTTTCCCGTCACCAACGACAAAATTTGCGAGGCTCTTTCCGAAAATAGGGTTGATCTTTGTTGTCACTGGATGTACTGTACATCCATACAGTAACTCACAGGGGCTGGATTGATTATGTACACTTCAGGCTATGCACATCGTTCTTCGTCGTTCTCATCCGCAGCAAGTAAAATTGCGCGTGTCTCTACGGAAAACACTACAGCCGGGCTTATCAGTGAAGTTGTCTATCGCGAAGATCAGCCCATGATGACGCAACTTCTACTGTTGCCATTGTTACAGCAACTCGGTCAGCAATCGCGCTGGCAACTCTGGTTAACACCGCAACAAAAACTGAGTCGGGAATGGGTTCAGGCATCTGGGCTACCCTTAACGAAAGTAATGCAGATTAGCCAGCTCTCCCCTTGCCACACTGTGGAGTCAATGGTTCGCGCTTTACGCACGGGCAATTACAGTGTGGTGATCGGTTGGTTGGCAGATGATTTGACTGAAGAAGAGCATGCTGAACTTGTTGATGCGGCAAATGAAGGTAACGCTATGGGGTTTATTATGCGTCCGGTAAGCGCATCCTCTCACGCCACGAGACAACTTTCCGGGCTAAAAATTCACTCTAATTTGTATCATTAAGTAAATTTAGGATTAATCCTGGAACTTTTTTTGTCGCCCAGCCAATGCTTTCAGTCGTGACTAATTTTCCTTGCGGAGGCTTGTCTGAAGCGGTTTCCGCGATTCTCTTCTGTAAATTGTCGCTGACAAAAAAGATTAAACATACCTTATACAAGACTTTTTTTTCATATGCCTGACGGAGTTCACACTTGTAAGTTTTCAACTACGTTGTAGACTTTACATCGCCAGGGGTGCTCGGCATAAGCCGAAGATATCGGTAGAGTTAATATTGAGCAGATCCCCCGGTGAAGGATTTAACCGTGTTATCTCGTTGGAGATATTCATGGCGTATTTTGGATGATAACGAGGCGCAAAAAATGAAAAAGACAGCTATCGCGATTGCAGTGGCACTGGCTGGTTTCGCTACCGTAGCGCAGGCCGCTCCGAAAGATAACACCTGGTACACTGGTGCTAAACTGGGCTGGTCCCAGTACCATGACACTGGTTTCATCAACAACAATGGCCCGACCCATGAAAACCAACTGGGCGCTGGTGCTTTTGGTGGTTACCAGGTTAACCCGTATGTTGGCTTTGAAATGGGTTACGACTGGTTAGGTCGTATGCCGTACAAAGGCAGCGTTGAAAACGGTGCATACAAAGCTCAGGGCGTTCAACTGACCGCTAAACTGGGTTACCCAATCACTGACGACCTGGACATCTACACTCGTCTGGGTGGTATGGTATGGCGTGCAGACACTAAATCCAACGTTTATGGTAAAAACCACGACACCGGCGTTTCTCCGGTCTTCGCTGGCGGTGTTGAGTACGCGATCACTCCTGAAATCGCTACCCGTCTGGAATACCAGTGGACCAACAACATCGGTGACGCACACACCATCGGCACTCGTCCGGACAACGGCATGCTGAGCCTGGGTGTTTCCTACCGTTTCGGTCAGGGCGAAGCAGCTCCAGTAGTTGCTCCGGCTCCAGCTCCGGCACCGGAAGTACAGACCAAGCACTTCACTCTGAAGTCTGACGTTCTGTTCAACTTCAACAAAGCAACCCTGAAACCGGAAGGTCAGGCTGCTCTGGATCAGCTGTACAGCCAGCTGAGCAACCTGGATCCGAAAGACGGTTCCGTAGTTGTTCTGGGTTACACCGACCGCATCGGTTCTGACGCTTACAACCAGGGTCTGTCCGAGCGCCGTGCTCAGTCTGTTGTTGATTACCTGATCTCCAAAGGTATCCCGGCAGACAAGATCTCCGCACGTGGTATGGGCGAATCCAACCCGGTTACTGGCAACACCTGTGACAACGTGAAACAGCGTGCTGCACTGATCGACTGCCTGGCTCCGGATCGTCGCGTAGAGATCGAAGTTAAAGGTATCAAAGACGTTGTAACTCAGCCGCAGGCTTAAGTTCTCGTCTGGTAGAAAAACCCCGCTGCTGCGGGGTTTTTTTTGCCTTTAGTAAATTGAACTGACTTTCGTCAGTTATTCCTTACCCAGCAATGCCTGCAGATCCTGCTTCAGAGAAGACATTTTATTCGCGTATTTCTCTTTGTTTTCCGCATCTTCAATCAGCTGAACAATCGTTTCAGAAAGCGTTTTACCGCGACGCTGCGCAAGACCAGCCAGACGTTGCCAGACAATAAATTCCAGATCGATCGATTTTTTGCGCGTATGCTGGTGTTCCGCATTAAAATGGCGCTTTCGTCTTGCCCGAATGGTTTGCTTCATGCGATTGACCAGTTCCGGATTCATATGCTTGTCAATCCAGCCATTTACCAGCACGGGTTCATTTTCCAGCGAGAGCAACACATCGACGGCTTCCTGGGCGGCACTGGCTTCTATGTAACGGGTGATTAACTCCCCTTCGCGATGCTTCTTAACCAGATACTTCCATTTCCAACCGCTTTCAAGATTTTCAAGTTGTTGATATTTCATAGCGATCTCAATGTTACCGTGTAACTCTTTACAGAATATCAGCTTTTTAGGCCAGTGAAGAAAAGAATCTCCATCCTGTGAGCTTTAACGCCCATGCCAGGAGTATTGTCGGTGCTTTCTACGTGTGCTGTAGTGCCGGTTACGGTATAATCGCGGCTTTGACAACAGACTAAAAAACATCAACTTTGACCATTACGAAACTTGCATGGCGTGACCTGGTTCCTGATACCGATAGCTATCAGGAAATATTTGCTCAGCCACATTTGATTGACGAAAACGATCCTTTATTCAGTGATACTCAACCGCGGCTGCAATTTGCGCTGGAGCAGTTGCTGCATACGCGAGCATCCTCCTCTTTTATGCTGGCGAAGGCCCCGGAAGAGTCTGAGTATCTGAATCTTATTGCCAATGCCGCGCGTACGCTACAAAGCGATGCAGGCCAACTGGTGGGCGGTCACTATGAGGTTTCCGGCCACTCCATCCGCTTACGTCACGCAGTGAGTGCAGATGATAATTTTGCGACTTTAACGCAAGTTGTCGCTGCCGACTGGGTAGAAGTGGAGCAACTCTTTGGCTGCCTGCGCCAGTTTAATGGCGACATTACCCTGCAGCCTGGTCTGGTGCATCAGGCAAATGGCGGTATTCTCATCATCTCTTTGCGTACACTGCTGGCGCAACCTCTGCTGTGGATGCGGCTGAAAAATATCGTTAACCGCGAGCGTTTTGACTGGGTTGCGTTTGATGAGTCGCGCCCTCTCCCCGTCTCTGTGCCTTCGATGCCATTGAAGCTGAAAGTCATTCTGGTAGGCGAACGCGAATCATTGGCTGATTTCCAGGAGATGGAGCCAGAGCTTTCAGAGCAGGCTATTTATAGCGAATTTGAAGATACTCTGCAGATTGTCGATGCGGAGTCAGTAACCCAGTGGTGTCGCTGGGTGACATTTACCGCCAGACATAATCACTTACCTGCACCGGGAGCGGATGCCTGGCCGGTACTTATCCGCGAAGCAGCACGCTACACCGGTGAACAAGAAACACTTCCGCTTAGCCCGCAGTGGATCCTCCGCCAGTGTAAAGAGGTCGCCTCCCTGTGTGATGGCGACACCTTCTCCGGCGAGCAGCTAAACTTAATGCTGCAGCAGCGTGAATGGCGCGAAGGTTTCCTCGCTGAACGTATGCAGGATGAGATCCTTCAGGAGCAAATCCTGATTGAAACCGAAGGCGAACGCATCGGGCAAATTAACGCCCTTTCGGTCATTGAATTTCCGGGTCATCCACGCGCTTTTGGCGAACCTTCTCGCATTAGCTGCGTTGTGCATATTGGCGATGGTGAATTCACCGACATCGAACGCAAAGCGGAGCTTGGCGGCAATATCCATGCGAAAGGGATGATGATCATGCAAGCGTTCCTGATGTCGGAACTACAGCTTGAGCAACAGATCCCCTTCTCAGCATCGCTGACATTTGAGCAGTCATACAGTGAAGTTGATGGAGATAGTGCCTCGATGGCTGAACTCTGCGCCCTGATAAGCGCCCTCGCCGATGTGCCGGTGAATCAGAGTATCGCTATCACAGGTTCAGTCGATCAGTTCGGTCGCGCCCAGCCGGTCGGTGGTTTAAATGAGAAAATCGAAGGCTTCTTTGCTATTTGCCAGCAACGTGAGTTAACCGGGAAACAAGGTGTCATTATCCCCACAGCTAACGTTCGCCATTTAAGTCTTCACAGTGAACTGGTGAAAGCGGTAGAAGAAGGCAAATTCACCATCTGGGCAGTAGACGATGTGACTGACGCACTGCCGTTATTATTAAATCTGGTGTGGGATGGCGAAGGCCAAACGACGCTGATGCAAACCATCCAGGAACGTATCGCGCAAGCATCGCAACAGGAAGGACGTCACCGTTTTCCATGGCCATTACGTTGGCTGAACTGGTTTATTCCGAACTGATCGGACTTGTTCAGCGTACACGTGTTAGCTATCCTGCGTGCTTCAATAAAATAAGGCTTACAGAGAACATGGTAGATAAACGCGAATCCTATACAAAAGAAGACCTTCTTGCCTCTGGTCGCGGTGAACTGTTTGGCGCTAAAGGCCCGCAATTGCCAGCACCGAACATGCTGATGATGGACCGTGTGGTCAAAATGACCGAAACGGGTGGTAACTTCGACAAAGGGTATGTTGAAGCAGAACTGGATATCAATCCGGATCTGTGGTTCTTCGGATGCCACTTTATTGGCGATCCGGTTATGCCGGGATGCCTGGGCCTGGACGCAATGTGGCAGCTGGTAGGGTTCTACCTCGGCTGGCTGGGCGGCGAAGGTAAAGGCCGCGCGCTGGGCGTTGGCGAAGTGAAATTCACTGGTCAGGTACTGCCGACAGCGAAAAAAGTGACCTACCGTATTCACTTTAAACGCATTGTTAACCGTCGTCTGATTATGGGCCTGGCGGATGGCGAAGTGCTGGTTGATGGTCGTCTGATCTATACCGCCAGCGACCTGAAAGTCGGTCTGTTCCAGGATACGTCTGCCTTCTGATTATAATCAGACAGAGTATCAAAAGGCGAAACCTCCGCAATGCGGAGGTTTCTTTTTAAAGAGACAGAATCAGGCCATTACTACCCTGTCCGCCATGGCTTCTCGCCAGCCTCCCAGCCATTGTGACCTTTGATTCAGCGTCTGATAGGGACACATTTCTTTTGAGCGTCCGGCGATACCGGCCTGATAACCACGTTGATGTGCCCGTTCCAGGCGATCTCGTTTTTGTCTCTTCATGCCTCGTTTCCCTCATACTGGTTTCTGGTGGAAAAGAAAACAGTGATTACTAAATGTGCAATCACAGTTAAGCAATACCGCGAATCATAACTGCCGTCAATGCGCAAAATTCACGCCACTGTCATATTTGTGAGCTACACGGGCATGTCGGTTGTACAAAAAATGTGAAGAGGAACAAATTTTTCCGCACGTTAGAGACAAAAAAACCGCCTCAGGCAACATACCGGAGACGGTTATATTTACAAATCTTTATAATTAAGGTAGACGCTTTATCTCTTGTGCAATAGAAGCGGCTTCCTGACTCCAGACACCGGCTAGCACTTTAACCATCTCATCGTAACCATCCTGAGTTTGCACTCCTTCCAGACGGAACGGACGTTTGATCAGTTGTCCCTGGTGGTTCAACAGCCACTCACCACTGACAATGACCTTGCCATCATAGCGACCGTTAAACTCCGTTACGGTAACATTGAGCGTGTCCTGGGCGCTTCCCAGAGGCTGGGAGGCAACCACCCAGCCGGGCAGTTGCGTACTCAGGTTGGCAACCAGGGTGTTGCGCAACTGTTGATCCAACGGGCTGGCCCACAAGTTGTTGTTGGCAATCACATACTTCACATCACTGGTTTGATAAACCACACCATTCCCCGCCAGATAGTCAGGAACAGTGACCTGCTCTACCCATAACAGACGATTGCCCTGGCTGGCGGTACTTTGTGTACCGCTCTGCACCACAGGTAACTGGTAATAGTTTTTATTAATTTCGCCGGAGCTGCATCCGGCCAGCCACAGTGCTGCAATCGTCACTAGCCACTTTTTCATTGTTTCGCCCTCTTCGGCTCTGGATCTTTTTTGTCCTTCGCTTCAAATACCAGCGCGTTACTCTTCTCATTGAGCGTTTTCAGCACCGGTTGCAGTTCTCGCAACACCTGATCAAGGCGCTGCATATCCGCCACCATCTTGTTGTAGGCTGCGGAGCCAGGCTGGAAGCCCTGCATGCTGCGATTCAATTCACGCAACGTTGACTGCATATCCGTCGGCAACTGCTGCATCGACTGGCTAGCGAGGATCTTGTTCATGCTATCCAGCGTCGTTTGCAGGTTTTTCATTGTGCGCTGACTTTCAGAAAGCGTACTGGTTGCCTGTTCAATCATCGGATTCAATGGCAGTTTGTTGATCTTATCCAACGCTTCCATCAGTCGTTGCTGGATTTGCGCCAGGCCGCCGCTAACGGTCGGGATAATCTGATAACCATTAAATTCACGAATACCGGTTATTGCAGGCGTATTTGGATAGAAATCGAGATCAACATACAGTGCACCAGTGACCAGGTTTCCGGTTTTCAGCGATCCGCGTAAACCACGTTTCAACAATTCGCCAAGGTGCTCAACAACATCCGCATTTTCGCCAAGCTGCATTTTCAGCCGCTCTGGCTCGATACGAATCAGTACCGGAATACGGTAATCATCGTTAAATGTCTGACGCATATTCGGCGCAAAGAATGGCACTTTGCTTACGGTACCCAGGCGAATACCCCGGAATTCTACCGGAGCTCCCGGTTGCAGACCGCGTACCGAATCTTTAAAGAACATCAGATAATCAATGTGATCGGTGTACAACGAATCCTGAATGCTCTTCTGATCATCATACAAAACGAAAGCTGTTTTCGGTGCCACTGGCTGCCCTAAATCCAGACCTTCCGGCACATCAAAGCTGACACCGCCACTCAGCAGCGTTGTCAATGAGCCCATCTCCACACGCATCCCTGCTGACGTCAGATCAACCGCAATGCCACTATCTTTCCAGAAGCGAACATTGTTGGTCACCAGTCGGTCATAAGGTGCATTGATGAACAGTTGATAGCTGATATTGCGTTTTTGTGTATCGAAGGTGCTGGTTTCAACCGAACCTACCCGATAGCCACGGAACAGCACCGGATCTCCTGGCGAGAGCTGCCCGGCTTTTTTGCTATCGAGAATCACACGGATACCTTTCGCATCAGGCGGGGCCAACGGTGGCGAGTCCAGCAAATCGTATTTATCCATTTTGCTGCCTTTCGCGCCTGGCTGCAGTTCGATATAAACTCCAGACAGCAGCGTTCCCAGGCCGCTAATCCCTTCGCGACCAATCTGCGGTTTCACCACCCAAAAGACGGTGTCTTTATGCAGCAATTTTTCCATACCGGAATTCAGCCGCGCTTTGATTTCAACGTGCGTCAAATCATCAGCCAGTGTGGCGCTTTCAACCACGCCGACGTCAACGCTACGGCTTTTAATGGTGGTTTTGCCACCTTCAATTCCTTCCGCATTCGCGGTGATCAGGGTCACTTCCGGTCCCTGATGGCTGTAATGATAAAAAAGAACCCAGGCCCCAATGAGCGCCGTGACGATAGGAAATATCCACACGGGAGACCAGTTCTTCACTTTCTGGATTTTGGCTTCCCCATTATTAGATTCCATACTGTCAGGACTCCTCATGCTCTGATTCAGGTTGACGATCCCACGACAAACGCGGGTCAAACGTCATAGCAGAAAACATTGTCATTATGACGACTAAAGCAAACATTAATGCACCCATTGCCGGATAAATACTCATTAAACCTCCCATACGCACCAGCGCCGAGAGCACCGCGATAACGAAAACGTCAATCATCGACCAGCGGCCTACAAACTCAACAACTTCATAAATCAAATGCATTCTTTCACTGTCGCGCTTGCCATGCCCTTTGGCATCCCAACACAGCCACGCGATGGCGATCATCTTTAACGTTGGCACCATAATACTGGCCAGAAAGATCACCGCAGCGACGGGATAAGAGCCTTCGCTCCATAACAGAATGACCCCAGCGAGAATCGTCGACGGCATCTTCGAGCCTAATAAATCCGTCACCATGATGGGCAAAATATTAGCCGGAAGATACAGCATGATGGACGTTACAAGCAGCGCGAGTGTCCACTGCAGGCTGTTTCTACGCCGAACGTACCCTTTGGTACTACAACGCGGGCACACGGGTTCATCAGCAGGAAGGATTGCCGTACAACAGGAGCACGAACGCAGCCCCTGACGTATCCCCGTGACGCCTGGTTTTAGCGGCTGGCGCAGTTCTGGCATCGGGGCGATGTCGTCCCATAACCAGCGACGATCAACGCACTGAAAAGCGCGCAGTTGCAGGACACAAAATAAACACCAGGGGAGAAAGCTGCTGCCTACCCCAATGCTGCCGTAAGCCATCAGTTTAACGAAACTGACCAGCACACCAGCGAGGAAAATCTCCGCCATTCCCCAGGTTTTGAGTTGAAAAAGCACCCGTGCCAGTTGCTCTTTTAAACGGACCGGTAATTCCGCGCGATTCACCAGTAACAGAATGGTTATCAGACAAAACGCGGGAACCAGTTGCACAAACAACAGGAAAAAGGTGCCGAGGCTGGCGTAGTCCTCAGAAAAAAGCACGCCGGGAATTTCCAGTAATGTAATTTCACTGGTAACTCCTGCAACGTTCATATTCACAAAAGGAAACAAGTTGGACAGCAACAGCATGAACAGTGCAGCCAACGCATAGGCGGTGGGACGCTGCCGAGGGGCATCCCACGCCACGGTTAACGTTGTGCCACACCGGGGACATGCCGCTTTCTGACCATGCTCAAGGCGCGGTAACGCCACCAGCATGTCACACTGCGAGCACAGGATGTGCTTCGCGGCATGATGATGTTCGCACATTGGTACTCCTTAATGATGCGCTATTTTACAGATGACTAACAAAGTGTTGGTTTTCATGCCTGATAAACCCAGTTCATCAGGCAATTTTACCGTTGTCAGCTGTCTCTGTTTAAATCGACTATTTTGCGATCAGCCACCATTTTTTAACGCTTCAAGATACTCCCAGCGTTCAAAGGCTTGCTCCAGCTCCTGCTCTGCAGCAGCCATATCAGCAAGCACTTTTTGCGTCTGCTCATGCGGCTGACTGAAGAAGGAAGCATCCGCCACTTGCGTCTGTAGGGCTTCCAGCTTCGCCTCCAGATCTTCGAGCAATTGCGGTAGCTGCTCCAGTTCGCGCTGCAATTTATAGCTTAGTTTGCTACTGCTGCGTTTTACAGTTTCTGCTTTTGCCGCGGCGGCTTCTTCGGTTTTTTTCACCGCAGGCTGTTTGAGCGCCACATACTGCTCTTGCTGACCACGGGCATCATGATAACCGCCGACATAACGACCAATTTTACCGCCGCCTTCGAAGATCCAACATTCTGTAACGGTGTTATCGACAAACTGACGATCGTGGCTAACCAGCAATACCGTGCCCTGATAGCTGTCGATCAGTTCTTCCAGCAGTTCCAGCGTTTCGACATCAAGATCGTTGGTCGGTTCGTCAAGAATCAATAAGTTGCTTGGTTTGAGGAACAAACGCGCCAGCAGCAAGCGGTTCCGCTCACCGCCAGAAAGCGCACGTACCGGCGTCATCGCCCGTTTCGGATGGAACAGAAAGTCCTGCAAATAGCCCAATACGTGGCGTGGCTTGCCGTTAACCATCACCTCTTGCTTACCTTCGGCAAGGTTATCCATCACCGTTTTATCGGGATCCAGTTCCGCGCGGTGCTGATCGAAATAAGCCACTTCCAGTTTGGTGCCAACGTGAATACGCCCGCTGTCCGCTTGAAGCTGACCGAGCATCAGTTTTAGCAGCGTGGTTTTGCCGCACCCATTCGGACCAATCAGGGCAATTTTGTCGCCACGTAGAACCTGGGCAGAAAAATCTTTCACCAGTTGCTTACCGTTAACCTGGTAGCAAACGTCTTCCATTTCGAAAACGATTTTACCGGAGCGGCTGGCCTCTTCCACCTGCATCTTTGCGGTACCCATCACTTCGCGACGTTCACCACGTTCGCGACGCATCGCTTTCAGGGCGCGTACGCGGCCTTCATTACGGGTACGGCGTGCTTTGATCCCCTGGCGGATCCACACCTCTTCCTGCGCCAGTTTGCGATCGAACTCGGCATTTTGTAATTCTTCCACGCGCAGGGCTTCTTCTTTTTCCAGCAGGTACTGGTCGTAATTCCCTGGATAGGTCACCAGCTTGCCGCGATCGAGATCAACAATGCGCGTCGCCATATTGCGGATAAACGAACGGTCGTGGGAGATGAAAATAATCGTCCCGTTGAAAGTTTTCAAAAACCCTTCCAGCCAGTCGATGGTTTCAATATCCAGGTGGTTTGTCGGTTCATCAAGCAACAGCACGCGCGGATTACTCACCAGCGCGCGTCCTAATGCCGCTTTACGCAACCAGCCGCCGGAAAGCGACGACAGCGCAACGTTAGGATCTAACCCCAGTTGCGCCAGCACTTCGTTGATGCGGTTTTCCAGCTGCCACAGGTTGTGGTGATCCAGCTGTTCCTGAACCTTCGCCAGTTCGTTGAGATTTTTCTCGCTCGGGTCGTTCATCACCAGGCGCGAAATATCGTGATAGCGTTTCAGATATTCCGCTTGTTCTTCAATGCCTTCGGCAACGAAATCATAAACGCTACCCTCAACGTTACGCGGCGGATCCTGTTGCAGACGCGCTACAATCAAATCTTGCTCGTAAATAATGCGACCGTCATCCAGCCCTTGTTCACGGTTGAGGATTTTCATTAACGTCGATTTGCCTGCGCCGTTGCGGCCCACCAGACAAACACGTTCGTTATCTTCGATATGCAGTTCTGCGTTATCGAGAAGCGGCGCGTCGCTGAACGACAGCCATGCGCCATGCATACTGATTAATGACATTACTATTCCTTTCAGGCTGCGGTAATCAGCCAGCAGTTGTGGATCTGGCGGTTACGGGCGAAATCCTGGGAGAGCGTTTTTTGCGTAATTTCTTGTGCTTTCAGTCCCAGTTTTGCCAGGCCGTCGAGATCCATACGGAAGCCACGTTTGTTGTTCGAGAACATGATCGTCCCACCTGCACGCAGCAGACGTTTCAAATCTTTCATCAGCGCCAGATGATCGCGCTGAACATCAAACGCATCTTCCATTCGTTTTGAGTTAGAGAAGGTTGGCGGATCGATAAAGATCAGATCGAACTGTTCATTTGCCTCACGCAGCCACGCCAGGCAATCGGCCTGAATCAGGCGATGCGCACGCCCGGTCAGGCCATTCAGACGCAGGTTGCGTTCTGCCCATTCCAGATAAGTACGCGACATATCCACGGTGGTGGTGCTGCGTGCACCGCCTAATCCCGCATGCACGGTGGCGCTGCCGGTATAAGAGAACAGGTTGAGGAAATCTTTGCCTTTGCTCATCTGACCGAGCATACGACGGGCGATGCGGTGATCGAGGAACAGACCAGTATCGAGATAATCCGTCAGGTTCACCCACAAGTGAGCGTTATATTCGGTAACTTCAAGAAACTCGCCCTTCTCGCCCAGTTTCTGGTATTGGTTTTTGCCCTTCTGGCGTTCACGGGTTTTCAGCACCAGTTTGTTTGGCGCAATCCCCAGTACCGAAATGGTTGCAGCGATAATATCGAACAGACGCTGACGCGCTTTGTGAGCATCAAGAGTTTTTGGCGGCGCATACTCCTGCACCACCACCCAGTCGGCATAACGGTCAACGGCAACGTTATATTCTGGCAGATCGGCGTCATACAGGCGGTAACATTCAATCCCTTCCTGGCGAGCCCACTTCTCGAATTTTTTGAGGTTCTTACGCAGGCGGTTGGTGTAGTCTTCCGCTACCATCGCCGGTTTGCTGTCTGGAGTGCTTTCGGCAACGTGGTAATTTTTCTGTACGCAGTCCAGCGGGCCGTTTTTCGCCTTGTACTGTTTGTCTGCACGCAGCTGCAAGCAGCTTAGCAGATCCGGCGAGGCACTAAACAAAGAGAGATTCCAGCCACCAAACTGGTTTTTCATGATCCGACCCAGCAGGCTATGCAGCGCAATCAGCGCCGGTTCGCTGTCCAGACGTTCCCCGTATGGCGGGTTGCTCAACACTGTGCCGTACGGCCCTTTCGGCAGCGGATTGGTCAGTTGCGCGACATCTTTCACCTCAAAGGTGATCAGTTCACCAATCCCCGCAAGACGGGCGTTAGTGCGTGCACGTTGAATCACCCGTGCGTCGCTGTCCGAACCGTAAAAATGAGAGCTATACTCAGCCAGGCCTTTACGGGCGCGAGTTTGCGCTTCCGCTTTCACTTCCTGCCAGATAGCTTCATCATGCTGCGCCCAGCCGCTAAAGCCCCAACGCCCACGGTGCAAGCCTGGTGCGCGATCGGTCGCCAGCATCGCTGCTTCAATCAGCAACGTACCGGAACCACACATCGGATCGAGCAGCGGTGTTCCTGGCTGCCAGCCGGATCGCATCACAATAGCGGCTGCCAGGGTTTCTTTGATCGGCGCAATACCAGCACGATCGCGATAGCCACGCAGATGTAAACCATCACCACTCAGATCAAGAGCGATACTGGCGGTTTCTTTATGCAGCCAGACGTTAACGCGGATATCCGGCGCATCGCGATCAACATTTGGACGCGGCAGATTTTTCCGCGTGAAAGCATCGACGATCGCGTCTTTCACTTTCATCGCGCCGTACTGACTGTTGCGGATGGTGTCATTCAAACCACTGAAGTGGACAGCGAAGGTCGCGCCAGGATTAAACATCTCTGTCCAGTTGATCGCCTGAACACCGAGATAGAGGTCTAAATCGCTGTAAACCTTACACTCGCCCAGCGGCAACATAATACGCGAGGCCAGGCGGCTCCACATCAGGCTCTGGTAAACAAGCCGTGTGTCGCCCTTGAAATGGACCCCACCCTGAACCACCTGGCATTCAACGGCCCCCAGGTTTTCCAGTTCAGTTTTTAACAGCTCTTCCAGCCCACGGGCCGTACTGGCAAACAGAGAATTCATATCGTCACTTTTACTCTAAGAGCCTACCGCAGTAGGCGTAATTGTTGCAGTCAGTCTGGACATGGACAGCGCGGAGAAACCGGAGCGTACACAAGTACGTGAGGATTTCGAGCATAACCCAGGGCCAAACTGACAAATAAAATAGCCTAATGGGACAGGCGCTAAGAAAATTGTTGCGCATTATAGCTAATAAGCGCGTCATGTCATAAAGTTGAGGGCTTATTTTCATTTGAGGACCGCACCGTGGCGACATTAATCCGGCTTTTTATTCATCCTGTTAAATCGATGCGCGGCATTGGTCTTACACATGCTCTGGCAGATGTCAGTGGTCTGGCCTTCGATCGCATCTTTATGATCACGGAACCTGACGGTACGTTTATTACCGCTCGCCAGTTTCCCCAGATGGTACGGTTTACTCCTTCACCTGTGCATGATGGCTTGCATCTCACCGCACCAGATGGCAGTAGCGCATATGTTCGTTTTGCTGATTTCGCCACACAAGACGCACCAACCGAAGTTTGGGGCACACATTTTACCGCGCGAATTGCGCCAGACGCGATCAACAAATGGCTAAGTGGATTTTTCTCCCGCGAAGTGCAATTACGCTGGGTGGGGCCACAAATGACCCGGCGCGTGAAACGCCACAACACTGTACCTCTGTCATTTGCTGATGGCTATCCTTACCTTCTTGCTAACGAAGCCTCGTTACGTGATCTCCAACAACGTTGTCCGGCCAGTGTAAAAATGGAGCAATTCCGCCCCAATCTGGTGGTTTCCGGCGCGTCAGCCTGGGAAGAAGATCGCTGGAAAGTGATTCGCATTGGTGATGTGGTGTTTGATGTGGTTAAACCTTGTAGCCGCTGTATTTTCACCACCGTCAGCCCAGAAAAAGGGCAAAAACATCCGGCAGGCGAACCATTAAAAACATTGCAATCTTTCCGCACTGCCCAGGATAACGGCGATGTCGATTTTGGTCAGAATTTAATTGCCCGTAATAGCGGCGTGATTCGCGTTGGCGATGAGGTGGAAATTCTGGCAACGGCTCCGGCAAAAATTTACGGCGCAGCTGCCGCTGATGATACCGCCAACATCACGCAACAACCGGACGCAAATGTAGATATTGACTGGCAGGGACAGGCATTTCGTGGAAATAACCAACAGGTGTTGCTGGAGCAATTAGAAAATCAGGGAATTCGTATCCCTTATTCTTGCCGCGCGGGCATTTGTGGAAGTTGCCGTGTTCAGCTTTTAGAAGGCGAAGTCACGCCGCTGAAAAAATCAGCAATGGGCGATGATGGCACCATTCTTTGCTGTAGCTGTGTACCGAAGACTGCACTTAAGTTGGCGCGTTAGACTGCCTGTTCGAGGCTGAAGCTGTCAACATTAACCTGCGGTTTCAGCCTGTCGTTCATGATTTTAATGGCGTCGCCCAACTGCATCGCGCGACCCGCAATAACAACGCAGGGTTGTGCCAGCAGGCATAGTGCGGCATTTTCGCCAGATTCAACGACCAGCAAATTGACCTGCTCGTGAGTATCGCTCAACCAAACGCAGGCCGCATCGCCCGGCATGGGCACCCACATTTCACCATGGGAAACAAAATGCCAGCTTTTCGGCATTTGCGGTTTGAGATAGCGAATTGCTACCAGTGCATTCAGCACCAGTTCGGCTTTTTGTTCTTTAGATAAATTAAAATCGCGGCACTTTTCTTCAAAAGAGAAATAGAGCGCGGCGTCGTCAACGCAAAAGCCTGCGGGAGAAAAGGCATCTGGAGTCAACATCTTGCGCGCAAAACGTGAGCGAAATAGCATACCATTGGCTAAATCGAGCATCATTCGATCGTGCTCTTCATCGTAATACCAACGCCAGTTATCGTCTGGTTTAATTCGCATCTGCCTCTCCCCTACCCTATAAAACCGCAGCAACACAATCCATTGTCGCTTCGCTTAATAACCTCAACAATAAAAGTACAAAATGTCTAAATAAGCAACAGCGATGAATATAAAACAACCAGGGCTGAAAATAAAGCCCTGATTATCTTATAAAGAGGAATTCGAAGAAATAATTAGATATGGGTAACGATTTCTTTAATCAGCGGCGGACCTTTAAAAATAAAACCAGAATAAATTTGCACCAGTGAGGCACCCGCAGCAATCTTTTCACGCGCAGCGATAACCGAGTCGATGCCGCCAACACCGATGATCGGTAAGCGACCGTTTAATTCCAGTGACAAGCGGCGAATAATTTCGGTGCTTTTTAACTGAAGCGGACGACCACTTAAGCCACCGGTTTGATCGCAATTTTTCATTCCCTGAACAAGAGAACGATCGAGTGTGGTATTGGTTGCAATAACGCCATCAATATTATGGCGAACTAAACTATCGGCAACCTGGATCAATTCTTCTTCAGAAAGATCCGGCGCGATCTTCACTGCGATCGGCACATATTTATGGTGCATCGCTTGCAAATCATTTTGCTTATTTTTAATCGCGGTTAAGAGATCATCCAGCGCTTCACCATATTGCAGCGTGCGTAATCCTGGGGTATTCGGCGATGAAATATTGATGGCGATATATCCCGCATAGGCATAGATTTTTTCCATACAAATCAGATAGTCATCTTTGCCCTGCTCCACTGGCGTATCTTTATTTTTGCCGATGTTAATACCCAGGACGCCGTCATAATGGGCCTTTTTTACGTTCTCTACGAGGTTATCAACGCCAAGATTATTAAAGCCCATACGGTTGATCAAACCTTCGGCATCTACCAGACGAAAGAGACGCGGCTTGTCATTACCTGGCTGTGGACGTGGCGTGACGGTACCGATCTCGATCGATCCAAATCCCATCGCGCCTAACGCGTCAATGCACTCCCCGTCTTTATCAAGACCGGCTGCCAGACCAAGCGGATTTTTAAACGTCAGGCCCATGCAGTTAACAGGTTTCGCAGGCACTTTCTGCCGCACCAGTGCTTCAAACGGCGTTCCTGTAATACGGCGTAATTGCTGAAAAGTAAACTCATGAGCGCGCTCTGGATCGAGCTGGAAAAGGGCTTTACGAACGAAGGGGTAGTACATGAACTCTCCTGGATTCCCGGTGTGCAAACCGGGGGCGTATTATGTGCGAGTTCGGACCAAAAGGGAATTGACCTGCGGCAAAAAAAACGCAAACGTTTTCCGAACCTGTTTCAGGGCAGATTTTGCTCCTTCTTTGCACTCAACCCGCCGTAATCATTTATCGCCCGCCAGGCGACATGACACGGTGCGATTGCCTGACACCAGCTTGTCTGACGCTGGCTTTTAGGCGGCACAACTCCCACATTACTTAACGCTTTACCATTTACACTCACCTGAATCAGGTTAATGTAATAAGGCGTTGGGTTAGTGAGTTGTACACCCTGCGAATTCCGTGTCCAGCGTAATTGTTGATAAGCTTCCAGCGGGTCGCCCGGCAAACCTTCGGGTCGCCAGAACAGTTTAAATACCGAGCGCATCGCCACTTTTACGCTCTGATTTTCAACTTTGCCGGATGGCACGCTGGCAATGCTTAACTCAAATAGCGTTTCGCGATCCACAGGCAAGATGTCGCTTTCCGTTCTCAGCAAGCGCAACGTGCCTGTCGTACCGGGCTTCAGGAGAATAAGTGGCGGAGCGGCCAGTAATGGTGCTGGCACTGTCGACGCTTCCCCCCCGGCCCAACGCGTTGGGCGGTTGATTTTACTGTTAATAAGCCAGGATTCCTGACTGGTATTAGTCAGTAAAATAGATATCGATTCTCTGTCTGCCGGAAAGATAAATCGCGTTCCGCCGACCACCACTCCTGCCTGCAATTCACCCGCCACCAGCAGCGATAAAACGGCGAAAATCAAGAGCGCCAATCTGTTCCACGTATTAGTCATAATGAAGTACAAATGTCGCGCTGGCATTCACTTTACCCGACTGCACATCGCTATTGACAGGTCGCAATTGCGCATAAAAAGTTAATGGCACCTTACCGCTATGTAGGCTGTAGTCTTTACTCGCCTGGTTAAGCGGAATCAATATCTTCGCATCATCCAGAATCGCAATTGCCAGCCCGCTGGCTGCATCCGTACCACTTTCAATGGACAACATTTCGCTCTGCACTCCGTCGGGGGTTCCTGAAAAGGTGACGTCAACCGTGCTGACATCTGTTCCGCAATCCTGCAAATTAATGATGAAAGATTTCTCCGGGCCATAATTCCCATGAGAAAAACGTGTCAGCGAGACATCGCCTAACTGCACATTGATTTGCTTGCTATCCTGTGCCACCACGCATGTATTACGGCGAAACGATCCGCTAATGTTGACCGTGCCATCATGGGCAAATAGCTCACAGCCCCACGTTAATCCCAATAAGAACAGAATCCAGATTATCCGTTTCAACATCACTCCTTCACTGGTAAACCAGATCAAAATAGAGAACCGCCGTCGCATTACCGCCCGTTGCTCCCGCCTTTGTGGACTTATAACGAAGTTGATATTTGAGTGTGTTATCCCCGGCTTTTAAGGGCGTAAGAGGCTGGACCTGATTGAGCGGGATTTCTTGCTGACTTTGCGCATCAAGAATTTGCACGGCAATCCCCGTTGCCATACCACCGCTTCCGCCTGTGTCAGTTAGTTTGAGCAGTGTCGGCGCAAGGGTGTCAGCCTCGCCGCTAAAAAGGACGTCCGCGCCAGTAATACCAGCGGCACAACCGGTGATATCGATATTCAAATCAGCAGCAGTGCTTACGGTATTCGCGGCCTGAAAATCACTGATATTAAAATCACCAATATGAATATTTTGTAATGCACTTTTGGTGGCGACATCACAGCCCTGATCGACCACATTCCCATAAATATGCATACTAACTTGTTCAGGCCCAGCCATCCCGACATGGATGTTAAGAATGCTAAAGAACAAGATAACGCACTGAAATATCGTTTTTTTCTTCATACGTTCACGCGTTAATCAAAATTTATTCTCACCGTTGCCGTGGCTTCAAATCGCCCGGTTTCTGGTGGTACACCTGTCGTGCTGACTGGATAGACATTCATTCGCGCGATACTGTCTGCATCATCAGGAATAGAGAGCGGTAATGTTCCACCAGCAGGGGAAATAATGTTGTTCTGGCTATCGGTCACCACCACGCCCACGCCAGGACGTGACGTCTTAATCGCCTGGGGATAGCTGGGGTCTGTGGTTGCCGTCAGACTCAGGTTGACATTAACTAATCCCGCGTTTCCCGTGTTACACCTGACTGGAATTGCAAGTTCTGCCGTTCTGGCCCCAAGAGGTTTATGCCCTACAACACGGAAATTGGCAGCGAAGACATCACCTAAATCAACTTCAATTGTCTCTCCGGCATTGACGGAACATGAGCCAAGTGAATTGATCGTACCAGACAGGTAATACACTAAAACCGGTGTACCTGTAGTCGTGCAGGAATCACCTGCGGGTATGTTGTAGCATTCATATAATCGCGCCAGCGCCATAGGAGGAATGACGACCGAGCCAACGAACGGCTGCAATATTTTCAGGGAAAAGCTACCGCTATTACCGCTTGCCCCCTGCCCACCTAAACGTTGACCGCCAGGGTCGCAAATATGCCATCGGGTATCCCCCCCTGTGCCCACGTTTTCGAAAGGAACCGCAGTAGGAGAACTGCCTTTAACCTGCAATAAAACTTTGGCGGCAAGATAGTCATTAATTTTGTACCAGTTGTCGCCTAAATAGACTAACGGTGAATCCGCGGCGAATGCCCATCGGCCACTTCTGACATTGTCTTTATCGCAATCACAGGAAACATAATAATCATTCGATTCGTTCCACTGATAAAATTTGTCTTTAACTACCCCTGCCGTATTTGCTTCTTCCTCCAGGGTTTTAACGCCAAAATTGACGCCAATATACGGATTCCCCTGAGTAGTATGACACTGCCCGCTATAAGCAGCGGTTTGAGCGCACCATAGCATTAAGACGGCGGCAAAAAATAGTCGTAGTAATGACACGCATTTTTCTCCAAAGATTATCTGCATATGGCATCCATTCGCGTAATCGCAGAGTTAATTTGTTGTTCGGTAAGCTCGTAATTGATATGACAAATTTGATCGGGAGCTTCGCCCCAGCGCACGCTTATTGTTCCCTTCGCCGGTAAACCCGCCATATAGAGCGAGCCATCATCATCAATTATGCCGCTATTAGCCTGTACGCCGTCCAGCGTCGCTATCGCGCCAAAACGCAGCGGTATACCCTGCTTTGATGTTTTCATTAATACCCTTGCACCCGCATGGGCATTGAACTCCGCCAGAACCAACGCCCCTTTGGTGGGAACCACGTTGACTACTGCATTTTCAAGATCCACGTTACGTTTTAACGACGCCGCATCAAGTGCGATTCGATTTTCCCGATAAGAAGTGGCATAAGGAACAACGGTATATCCGCGCCAGTCAGTTTTCAGCCCGGTGCTGTTCGCCACACGAGTATTCTCTGCGCCTGGTGCTGCAATCAGAACGTTAGTTTCCCCCAGCGATTGCCCCAGGGTAATGCCCTGTGAATGGGCAACTAAACTGCCTGAAAGAGCGTAGTTCAGTTGTTGTTGACTGCCGTTATCGCTGTAGTTGTAGCCCACTCGGGCATCCGCAAACGCCCCTTTGTAATCCATGCTGGCGCTACCATTAGCCGTTTTCCCCTCGCTGTTATATCCCTGTTGCACGCTGTAGCTCAGGTTACCGTCATCGAGTAATGTCTCCGTTAAACCCAGGTTTTGTGTAGTGTGCCCTTCGTTATCGATACTGGTGTTAGAGGTCATCCAGGCGTAATTTTTTTTCCTGGTATAGCTATCATTACTTCTGGGGAGCAACAGATTGAGCGGCAGGGAAAAATTTAGAGCAAACACCTGATCAGCATCAGGTTGACCACGGGACTTACTGTAGTTCCAGGAAATCCCCAGCGAAAGATCTTTAATTTGCGTGTTGTAGCCAAACTGTAATAGCCGATCCTGTTGATCCGTATGCCAGTAAGTTTGCTGGCTACCACTTAAATAAAACGAACCGTACTCGCCTAATTGCTGGGAGATATTGACCTGCAGTTTGCCACGTTTGGTGTAAAACAAATTGTAATAACGCGACCACATCGGCGTATCTTCATCATCACCGTCATTAAATTCGTAGCCATCCATATGTTTATACATGGTGTCGGAAAGGGTGTAGAAACCCGACGTCGAATAGCGATAGCCCATCAATTGAAAGTTAGTGCCCAAGTGGTTGAGCGTTTTGGCATACAGAAAACGATATGACTGACCTTTATGTTCGCTTTGATCTGCTAGCGTACTCTTCGCCTGGGTCGCATCGAACGAAATTGCTCCGAAATCGCCGAAGTTAAATCCCAGACCAAACATGGCGGCACGGTAATATTCAGCATATTGTCCACCACCATACCAGGTCGTTCCCCACGGTCCGCCCCACTGCAACGTGGCCTGGGCAAATTTGCTCTCCTGCTGTTCATTACTATTGGTTCTGTATTTCGCCAGTGTCACCGCGTATTTGATTCGCCCCTGACGCTGGAGTAATGGCACACTGGAGAACGGTACGCTGTAGCTATTGACGCTGCCGTCCGCTTCTTTGATTTCAACTAACAAATCACCGCTCGACGACGTGGAATAGAGATCACTAATTTCAAAAGCACCAGGCGATACATAAGTTTGGTAAATGGTGTAACCATTTTGCTTAATCGTTATCTGGGCATTGCTTTTGGCGATACCACGCACCACAGGCGCAAACCCTTTCAGGCTGTCTGGCAGCATGTTGTCATCTGACGCCAGCTGCACACCACGAAAGCTGACACTATCGAAAAAATCGCCTGCAGTATAATCATCACCTACGGTCAGTTCGCCTTTCAGAGGAATAACCGCCCGTTGCAAATAGCTGCTGAGATTCTTCCATTCTGCGGTTTGGCCACTACTACGACTCCATGTTGAATTGTTGCGCAATCTCCATGGGCCTAAATTAACGCCACTGTTTAAATTCAGAAAATAGCTGTCGCCAGAATCACTGTCTGCGCTGCTATGAATACTGTTAGCCCCGCTAAACGAATATCCCAGTAATAGCGCGTTGATCCCTTCATCCCAACGTTCAGGGGGGACATAACCACGGGCATTACTTTTGATGGCGATTTGCGGTACTGAAATTTCCAGACGGAGTTTATTCACATTAAACGTTACGCTGGCATCCGGAATAATCTCCGCCAATGGCACACACGCTTGTTTGTCCAGTTGTTTAAAAGCCGGAAACGCATCAGTATTAACACCCATTGCATCCAGGCTTTCAGTCGTCAAACAGGCGGCAATCCCCTTCTCTGGCGTTATCTCAACAAAATTGACGTTGCGCGTATCTACAATTGTCTGATTCAGAACAATATCGACACGATAACCCCCTGGCGTTATTTTTTGTCCTTTTTCGAAACGAGACAAATCGGCCACCATTGAGGGATCATCTTTGAAAAAAGCAGGATCGAACCAGGTTTCAGCTTGTGCATTGAACGCTGCCGACACAAACACCACCAGCCCACCAATAAACGATGGCACTCCACCAGAGCTTAACAGGCTGTGTTGTCGATGAGTTCTATACATCTCGCTCTCTTAACTGAAGACGGCTTACGATTTACAGTTGAGTTGCGGCGTTTCCGCCCCGTAGTCATTGATGGTTCGATACGTTACGCTGCTATTTTTGGCCCCCTTTGGCAGAGAAAATTGGTATTTATCAAAGGGGGAAATCATTTGATTTTTAACTACTTTTCCACCTATTTTCAGGTCTGTCAGGGTAATGAAATAAGGTGTTGGGTTACTGACCGTAACCATGTCAGCTGACGAAGTGCAACGCAGTTTCGCCGGAGCCTCGCCTAAGGGATACGCTAAACCTTTTGGTCGCCAGAAAAGTTTGATGACGCTTTGTGTGGCAATCTTCAGGGTATTTCCCTCTTTCCGCTTCGTTGTTGAAGGGACTGCCCGTACGCTAGTGAAGAAAAGGGTTTCTCTGTCTTTCGCCAACGGCGCTCCAATGTACATAATGCGTAACAGATTCTCATTTGCCGGATTCAGCACAAATAGCGGTGGTGTAATAATAAAGTCTGCTGATTTTTTATTATCTGGGGTCATCACCCATGACTGAATAAGATAAGGAACATCCGGACTGGTGTTACGTACACCCAGTGAAATTTGCTCTTCACCTTCTGAATAAACAAGACGTGTTGCTGCAAGTCCAATCCCGCCTTTACCTGCCGCCCATGCGGATGAGCAGCTGAGTAATATTGCCGTTAAACTTACGGTCACAATTCCCTTTGTTATGCAAGTTTTCATAAATAGTCACTCTTAAAAAATATGAATATCCCCTCCAGAACACTGGAGGGGTACTAATTAATAAAACAATTAATGAGTTCTATTAATAATAGTTAATATGGAAATTTGTTACCGCATTCACATTACCTGAAGTCGCTTTCCCCGTAGCGATATAATCAACTTTAAAAGTCAACGTCTGATCTCCATCCTGCAACAAAATGTTCCCGGTTTCTGTGTCTGGCGTGATGGCCGTTGTACCATCATTCATATACATTTGCAGGGCCACGTTTGTAGCAGCATCAGATGAGGCCTGGTTAGCAAACGCTGTAATCTGAGTAGTATCCGCAGTGCCATTAAAGGTGAACGTTGCATTTTTTGTTACGGTAGTATCACAATCTTTTAATTCAATTGGCACATCAATTTGCACGCCAGAAACCTGACCATTGGTTTGCAACTTCGTGGCACTAACATCTGGCAAAGTCACCACGGAATCTTTCGTCGCAGCTACCAGGGTACAAGCTGGAGCAATAACTTTACCATTAAATGTTACTGAGCCATCCGTGATAGCATTATCATCAGCAGCCATAACGCTGGACGTTGCACATACCACAGTTATAAACGCCGTCAATACACTTTTTTTCATCGTTATCATCCTGATCTCTTCGTAAATATGATAATGCCTTTAAATGACATTAGACTTAATAATAACAATAATTGTCCGCCATTTAAATCAAGCATACTAAATCCAATAAGTGACAAATCTTTAATTTATAGATTTCATGAATATTTAAATATTAACTGAACGAGTAATTCATTGATTCAACATCTAATGACTATCCAATAAATAAATATGCGTGATATATAAAGCCCTTTCTTTAGTTTATTTTCAGAAAAAGATACACAAAATTTATATTTGGAATTTTCTTGTCTCTCCGACAGACTGACCGAATTGTTATCAATGTTAACAAAAAAAGAACAATTGGTTATAAGGAGAGAGTATGCGTGTCATCACCCTGGCGGGTAGTCCTCGCTTTCCTTCTCGCTCCAGCTCCTTGCTGGAATATGCGCGGGAAAAACTAAATGGCCTGGATGTAGAGGTTTATCACTGGAATCTGCAAAACTTCGCCCCGGAAGATCTGCTTTATGCTCGTTTCGATAGTCCGGCACTCAAGACCTTCACCGAACAGCTGCAACAGGCTGATGGACTGATAGTCGCTACACCTGTGTATAAAGCCGCCTATTCCGGCGCGCTGAAAACCCTGCTCGACCTGCTGCCAGAGCGCGCTTTGCAAGGCAAAGTGGTGCTACCGCTGGCGACGGGCGGTACCGTGGCCCATCTGCTGGCGGTCGATTATGCCCTTAAACCAGTTTTAAGCGCACTGAAAGCTCAGGAGATCCTGCACGGCGTGTTTGCCGATGACTCACAAGTAATTGATTACCATCACAGACCCCAGTTCACGCCAAATCTGCAAACCCGTCTTGATACCGCGCTAGAAACTTTCTGGCAGGCATTGCACCGCCGCGATGTTCAGGTTCCTGACCTTCTGTCTCTGCGAGGTAATGCCCATGCGTAACATCATTAAACTGGCGCTGGTGGGATTGCTTAGCGTCTCTACGATTGCGGTTGCTGCAGAATCCTCGCCTGAAGCGTTACGTATAGGCTATCAGAAAGGCAGTATTGGTATGGTACTGGCAAAAAGCCACCAGTTACTGGAAAAACGCTATCCGCAATCAAAAATCTCCTGGGTGGAGTTCCCCGCGGGTCCGCAAATGTTGGAAGCGTTAAACGTTGGCAGTATTGATCTCGGCAGTACCGGGGATATTCCGCCAATCTTTGCCCAGGCTGCCGGGGCTGATTTGGTGTACGTGGGCGTCGAGCCACCGAAGCCCAAAGCCGAAGTGATTCTGGTGGCAGAAAACAGCCCGATCAAAACCGTAGCCGATCTTAAAGGTCACAAAGTTGCCTTTCAGAAAGGTTCCAGTTCACACAACCTTTTACTGCGTGCACTGCGTCAGGCCGGACTTAAGTTTACCGATATCCAACCCACTTACCTGACGCCCGCTGATGCCCGCGCCGCGTTCCAGCAAGGTAACGTTGACGCCTGGGCTATCTGGGATCCCTACTACTCTGCTGCATTATTACAGGGCGGCGTGCGGGTGCTGAAAGACGGCACCGATCTCAATCAAACTGGATCGTTTTATCTGGCAGCTCGTCCCTATGCAGAAAAAAACGGCGCTTTTATTCAGGGCGTACTGGCAACCTTTAGTGAGGCCGATGCGTTAACCCGCAGCCAGCGCGAGCAAAGCATCGCTTTACTGGCAAAAACGATGGGCTTACCGGCACCGGTGATTGCCTCTTACTTAGATCATCGCCCTCCTACCACCATCAAACCGGTTAACGCCGAGGTTGCCGCCTTACAGCAGCAAACGGCAGATCTGTTTTATGAAAATCGTCTGGTGCCGAAAAAAGTCGATATTCGCCAGCGCATCTGGCAGCCCACTCAACTGGAAGGAAAACAATTATGAGTCTGAATATGTTCTGGTTTTTACCGACCCACGGTGACGGGCATTATCTGGGAACGGAAGAAGGTTCACGCCCGGTTGATCACGGTTATCTGCAACAAATTGCGCAAGCGGCGGATCGTCTTGGCTATACCGGTGTGCTAATTCCAACGGGGCGCTCCTGCGAAGATGCGTGGCTGGTTGCCGCATCGATGATCCCGGTGACGCAGCGGCTGAAGTTTCTTGTCGCCCTGCGTCCCAGCGTAACCTCACCTACCGTTGCCGCCCGCCAGGCCGCCACGCTTGACCGTCTCTCAAATGGACGTGCGTTGTTTAACCTGGTCACAGGCAGCGATCCACAAGAGCTGGCAGGCGACGGAGTGTTCCTTGATCATAGCGAGCGCTACGAAGCCTCGGCGGAATTTACCCAGGTCTGGCGGCGTTTATTGCAGAGAGAAACCGTCGATTTCAACGGTAAACATATTCATGTGCGCGGAGCAAAACTGCTCTTCCCGGCGATTCAACAGCCGTATCCGCCACTTTACTTTGGCGGATCGTCAGATGTCGCCCAGGAGCTGGCGGCAGAACAGGTTGATCTCTACCTCACCTGGGGCGAACCGCCGGAACTGGTTAAAGAGAAAATCGAACAAGTGCGGGCGAAAGCTGCCGCGCATGGACGCAAAATTCGTTTCGGTATTCGTCTGCATGTGATTGTTCGTGAAACTAACGACGAAGCGTGGCAGGCCGCCGAGCGGTTAATCTCGCATCTTGATGATGAAACTATCGCCAAAGCACAGGCCGCATTCGCCCGGACGGATTCCGTAGGGCAACAGCGAATGGCGGCGTTACATAACGGCAAGCGCGACAATCTGGAGATCAGCCCCAATTTATGGGCGGGCGTTGGCTTAGTGCGCGGCGGTGCCGGGACGGCGCTGGTGGGCGATGGTCCTACGGTCGCTGCGCGAATCAACGAATATGCCGCGCTTGGCATCGACAGTTTTGTGCTTTCGGGCTATCCGCATCTGGAAGAAGCGTATCGGGTTGGCGAGTTGCTGTTCCCGCTTCTGGATGTCGCCATCCCGGAAATTCCCCAGCCGCAGCCGCTGAATCCGCAAGGCGAAGCGGTGGCGAATGATTTTATCCCCCGTAAAGTCGCGCAAAGCTAAGGAAGAAATAATGGCAACGCCAGTGAAGAAGTGGTTATTGCGCGTTGCCCCCTGGTTTTTACCGGTGGGCATCGTGGCGGTGTGGCAACTGGCCTCCTCGGTTGGCTGGCTGTCGACGCGTATTTTGCCTTCACCGGAAGGAGTGGTGACGGCGTTCTGGACGCTCTCCGCCAGCGGCGAACTGTGGCAGCATCTGGCGATCAGCTCCTGGCGGGCGCTGATTGGCTTTTCAATTGGCGGATCGCTGGGGTTGATTTTGGGACTGATTAGCGGGCTATCTCGCTGGGGAGAACGGCTGCTGGATACCTCAATTCAGATGTTGCGCAACGTGCCGCATCTGGCGCTGATCCCGCTGGTGATTTTGTGGTTTGGCATTGATGAATCCGCAAAAATCTTTCTGGTGGCGCTCGGTACGCTATTCCCCATTTATATCAACACCTGGCATGGCATCCGTAATATCGATCGCGGGTTGGTGGAGATGGCGCGTAGCTATGGATTATCCGGCATACCGCTGTTTATCCATGTGATCCTGCCTGGTGCCCTGCCCTCAATTATGGTCGGCGTGCGTTTTGCGTTGGGCCTGATGTGGCTGACGCTGATTGTTGCCGAAACCATTTCTGCCAATTCAGGCATTGGTTATCTGGCGATGAATGCGCGGGAGTTTTTGCAAACGGACGTGGTGGTAGTCGCTATTATTCTTTACGCCCTGCTCGGCAAACTGGCTGACGTCAGCGCGCAGCTGTTAGAGCGCCTCTGGTTGCGCTGGAACCCGGCTTATCATTTGAAGGAGGCCACGGTATGAATACTGCTCGTCTGAACCAGGGCACGCCATTGTTGCTCAATGCAGTAAGCAAACATTACGCGGAAAATATCGTCCTGAACCAACTGGATTTACATATTCCGGCAGGTCAGTTTGTGGCGGTGGTGGGCCGCAGCGGTGGTGGCAAAAGTACCCTGCTGCGCCTGCTGGCAGGTCTGGAAACGCCAACCGCAGGCGATGTGTTAGCGGGCACCACACCGCTGGCTGAAATTCAGGAAGACACGCGAATGATGTTTCAGGATGCGCGTCTGCTACCGTGGAAATCGGTGATTGATAACGTTGGGTTAGGCCTTAAAGGCCAGTGGCGCGATGCCGCACGTCGAGCGTTGGCTGCGGTAGGACTGGAGAATCGCGCAGGGGAATGGCCTGCCGCACTTTCTGGCGGGCAGAAACAGCGAGTGGCGCTGGCAAGAGCGTTGATTCATCGACCGGGATTATTGTTGCTTGATGAACCGCTCGGGGCGCTGGACGCCTTAACGCGACTCGAGATGCAGGATTTGATTGTGTCACTTTGGCAGGAGCACGGCTTTACCGTACTGTTGGTGACGCATGATGTGAGCGAAGCGGTAGCGATGGCTGACCGGGTGCTGTTAATTGAAGAGGGAAAAATTGGTCTGGATTTGACAGTGGATATCCCCCGTCCGCGTCGATTAGGGTCGGTGCGATTAGCGGAGCTGGAAGCGGAGGTGTTGCAACGGGTGATGCAACGTGGTGAATCTGAAACTCGCCTGAGAAAACAGGGGTAAATTCCCCGAATGGCGGCGCTATTGCCGCCATTCGGTTATTTATCAAGCCAGTGCTTTAGTTATCTTCTCGTACAGATCGCCAGAGAGATTTTCCAGCCCTTTCAACTGTTCCAGCGCCGCGCGCATTTTCTCCTGACGTTTGGCATCGTAACGTTTCAGGCGAATCAGCGGTTCAATCAGACGTGAAGCCACCTGCGGGTTACGGCTGTTGAGGTCGGTAAGCATTTCCACCAGGAACAGGTAACCGCTGCCATCTTCGGCATGGAACGCTGCCGGATTGCTGCCCGCAAACGCGCCAATCAACGAACGAATACGGTTCGGGTTGCTCATGGTAAATGAGCGATGCTGCAACAGGCCGCGCACCGTCTCCAGCACATTCGCCGCCGGGCTGGTGGCTTGCAGGATAAACCATTTATCCATCACCAGACCGTTCTGATGCCACTTGTCGTCGTACTCCTGCATCAGCGCGTCACGGCAAGGCAGCTGTGCGGCAACCGCCGCAGAAAGCGCCGCCAGCGCATCAGTCATATTGTTTGCTTCGTGGAACTGCTTGCTCACCAGCACATCAGCCAGATGCGTTTCACCAAAAGCGAGGAAACGCAGGCAGGCATTACGCAGAGTGCGTTTTGCAATATCTTCATGCTCAACACGGTACTCGCTCTGGTAATTCGCGTTGTAAATAGCCAGTAGCTCATCCGCCAGTTCAGTCGCCAGAGTACGAGTGAGTGCTTCGCGTACTTCGGCAATAGCAATCGGGTCGATGATATCGAACAATTCAGCCATTTCATTGACAGAAGGCAGCGTCAGGATTTCTGCCGCCAGCGCTGGATCAATCTTCTCATCAAGCAGTACCGCGCGGAAAGCATCAGCCACATGCACCGGCAGAGACAGCGGCTGACCTTGCTGATGACGCGCGACGTTCAGCTTGATGTAGGTTGCCAGCAAACTTTGCGCCGCATCCCAGCGGGAGAAATCATTACGCGCATGACGCATCAGGAAGGTCAGTTGCTGATCGCTCCACTTATATTCCAGTTTCACTGGCGCAGAGAATTCGCACAGCAGCGCAGGCACCGGCTGGAAGTAGACATTATCAAAAACAAAGGTCTGTTCCGCCTGAGTGACGTTCAGCACGGAATTCACCGGATGACCGCCTTTCTGCAACGGGATCACTTTGCCTTCGTTATCATACAGTTCGATGGCAAACGGAATATGCAGCGGCTGTTTTTCTGCCTGATCCGGCGTAGCTGGCGTGCGCTGGCTGATGGTCAGGGTGTACTGCTCAGTTTCTGGATTGTAGTCGTCTTTGACGGTCACAATCGGTGTACCGGACTGGCTGTACCAACGGCGGAAATGGGAGAGATCGACATTCGACGCATCTTCCATCGCCTGCACAAAGTCGTCACAGGTCGCTGCACTACCATCATGACGCTCGAAATAAAGCTGCATCCCTTTCTGGAAGTTTTCTTCGCCAAGCAGGGTGTGGATCATGCGAATCACTTCCGCGCCCTTCTCGTAAACGGTCAGGGTGTAGAAGTTGTTCATCTCAATGACCATATCCGGGCGGATCGGGTGCGCCATCGGGCTGGCGTCTTCTGCAAACTGCAATCCGCGCATGGTGCGTACATTATTGATGCGGTTAACTGCGCGGGAACCAAGGTCAGAGCTGAACTCCTGATCGCGGAAGACGGTTAAACCTTCTTTCAGGCTGAGCTGGAACCAGTCGCGGCAGGTCACTCGGTTACCGGTCCAGTTATGGAAATATTCATGGCCGATAACGCGTTCAATATCGAGGTAATCTTTGTCGGTGGCGGTGTCGGTGCGGGCCAGCACATATTTGGAGTTAAAGATATTCAGACCCTTATTCTCCATTGCGCCCATATTGAAGAAATCCACCGCGACGATCATATAGATGTCGAGGTCATACTCCAGGCCAAAGCGTTCTTCATCCCATTTCATGGAGTTTTTCAGCGAGGTCATCGCCCATGGCGCGCGATCAAGGTTGCCGCGATCGACGTACAGCTCCAGTGCTACTTCGCGACCAGAACGCGTGGTAAAGGTATCGCGCAGTACATCAAAGTCGCCTGCCACCAGCGCAAACAGGTAGCACGGTTTCGGGAACGGGTCCTGCCACTGTACCCAATGGCGTCCGTTTTCCAGTTCGCCTTGCGCAACGCGGTTACCGTTGGAAAGCAGGAAGGGATATTTAATTTTATCGGCAATAATTTTGGTGGTAAAACGCGCCAGCACGTCCGGGCGGTCGAGATAATACGTAATATGGCGGAAACCTTCGGCTTCACACTGGGTGCAAAGCGCATCGCCTGACTGATAAAGCCCTTCCAGCGCCGTATTCGCCGCCGGGCTTATTTCATTAATGATCTTAAGCGTAAAACGCTCCGGCAAATTACTGATGACCAGTGCGCCCTCTTCTTCTTTCCAGGCGGTCCACGGCTCATCATTAATATGAACAGAAACCAGTTTGAGGTCTTCGCCGTTGAGACGAAGGGGAGCATCTGATGCACCATGACGGACAGCCTGGCTGACCGCGGTAACGACCGTCTTTTGCGCGTCGAGGTCAAAGGTCAAGTCAATATCAGTAATCTGGTAATCCGGCGCACGATAATCGTGACGGTATTTGGCTTGTGGCTGTTGAGTCATAAATAACCTTTAGCATCTTTTATAGAGTCTGGTGTTCAGTCTATTCCTGTTGCGTAAATCGCGCTATGCAGAATCTTCATCTTTTCAGGTACAAACGCCTTTATTGCTACATTTTTATAACATACACCGCGTAATGCCATCGACCAGAAAGGTGGCATATGGTGTGATCGGGGTTCAATAAATTGCGAAACAAGGTATACTCCAGCAGTTCCTGAAGATGTTTATTGTACTAAACGCTCCTGTACGAGGACGCTACTGCGCACCTATGACACAATTCGCTTCTCCTGTTCTGCACTCGTTGCTGGATACAGATGCTTATAAGTTGCATATGCAGCAAGCCGTGTTTCATCATTATTACGATGTGCATGTCGCGGCGGAGTTTCGTTGCCGAGGTGACGATCTGCTGGGTATTTATGCCGATGCTATTCGTGAACAGATTCAGGCGATGCAGCACCTGCGCCTGCAGGATGATGAATATCAGTGGCTTTCTGCCCTGCCTTTCTTTAAGGCCGACTATCTTAACTGGTTACGCGAGTTCCGCTTTAACCCGGAACAAGTCACCGTGTCCAACGATAATGGCAAGCTGGATATTCGTTTAAGCGGCCCGTGGCGTGAAGTCATCCTCTGGGAAGTTCCTTTGCTGGCGGTTATCAGTGAAATGGTACATCGCTATCGCTCACCGCAGGCCGACGTTGCGCAAGCCCTCGACACGCTGGAAAGCAAATTAGTCGACTTCTCGGCGTTAACCGCCGGTCTTGATATGTCGCGCTTCCATCTGATGGATTTTGGCACCCGTCGCCGTTTTTCTCGCGAAGTACAAGAAACCATCGTTAAGCGTCTGCAACAGGAATCCTGGTTTGTGGGCACCAGCAACTACGATCTGGCGCGTCGGCTTTCCCTCACGCCGATGGGAACACAGGCACACGAATGGTTCCAGGCACATCAGCAAATCAGCCCGGATCTAGCCAACAGCCAGCGAGCTGCACTTGCTGCCTGGCTGGAAGAGTATCCCGACCAACTTGGCATTGCATTAACCGACTGCATCACTATGGATGCTTTCCTGCGTGATTTCGGTGTCGAGTTCGCTAGTCGGTATCAAGGCCTGCGTCATGACTCTGGCGACCCGGTTGAATGGGGTGAAAAAGCCATTGCACATTATGAAAAGCTGGGAATTGATCCACAGAGTAAAACGCTGGTTTTCTCTGACAATCTGGATTTACGCAAAGCGGTTGAGCTATACCGCCACTTCTCTTCCCGCGTGCAATTAAGTTTTGGTATTGGGACTCGCCTGACCTGCGATATCCCCCAGGTAAAACCCCTGAATATTGTGATTAAGTTGGTAGAGTGTAACGGTAAACCGGTGGCGAAACTTTCTGACAGCCCTGGCAAAACTATCTGCCACGATAAAGCGTTTGTTCGGGCGCTGCGCAAAGCGTTCGACCTTCCGCATATTAAAAAAGCCAGTTAATATCATCAGGGAGCTAATCGGCTCCCTTTTTTTACCTTTAATTCCGAAATCTTTCGCTGCATTTGCGAATTCTGCTTGTCTGATTGCAGATGCCAGGTAACATAGGTATCCCCCCATTTACGGGTGGACAAGTGTTTATTTTTTCCGACTATTAACAGAGAGAATATTATGAGCGTTGTGCCTGTAGCCGACGTACTCCAGGGCCGCGTAGCCGTTGACAGCGAAGTCACCGTACGCGGATGGGTACGTACCCGCCGAGATTCAAAAGCTGGCATCTCCTTCCTCGCCGTTTATGACGGTTCCTGCTTTGATCCTGTACAGGCTGTCATCAATAATTCTCTGCCCAATTACAATGAAGACGTCCTGCGTCTGACCACCGGCTGCTCGGTCATTGTGACGGGTAAAGTCGTGGCGTCGCCGGGCCAGGGGCAACAATTTGAAATTCAGGCCAGCAAGGTTGAAGTTGCTGGTTGGGTTGAAGATCCAGACACTTACCCGATGGCGGCAAAACGCCACAGCATTGAGTATCTGCGTGAAGTCGCTCACCTGCGTCCGCGCACAAACCTGATTGGTGCCGTCGCGCGCGTTCGCCATACGCTGGCGCAGGCGCTGCATCGCTTCTTTAACGAGCAGGGATTCTTCTGGGTTTCAACGCCACTGATTACCGCATCTGATACCGAAGGTGCAGGCGAAATGTTCCGCGTTTCTACGCTGGATCTGGAAAACCTGCCGCGTAACGATCAGGGCAAAGTGGATTTCGACAAAGACTTCTTTGGTAAAGAGTCTTTCCTGACCGTATCTGGCCAGTTGAACGGCGAAACCTACGCTTGCGCATTGTCCAAAATTTATACCTTCGGCCCGACTTTCCGTGCTGAAAACTCCAACACCAGCCGTCACCTGGCGGAATTCTGGATGCTGGAGCCGGAAGTGGCGTTTGCTAACCTGAACGATATTGCGGGTCTGGCTGAAGCCATGCTGAAATATGTCTTCAAAGCGGTTCTCGAAGAACGCGCTGACGACATGAAATTCTTCGCTGAACGCGTAGATAAAGATGCCGTTTCACGTCTGGAACGCTTCATTGAAGCCGATTTTGCGCAGGTGGATTATACCGACGCAGTGACCATTCTCGAAAACTGCGGCAGGAAGTTTGAAAACCCGGTTTACTGGGGAGTCGATCTCTCTTCTGAGCATGAGCGTTATCTGGCGGAAGAACACTTTAAAGCACCGGTAGTGGTTAAAAACTATCCGAAAGATATTAAAGCGTTCTATATGCGCCTTAACGAAGACGGTAAAACCGTTGCGGCTATGGACGTTCTGGCTCCGGGCATCGGTGAGATCATTGGTGGCTCCCAGCGTGAAGAACGTCTGGACGTGCTGGACGAGCGTATGCTGGAAATGGGCCTGAATAAAGAAGATTACTGGTGGTATCGCGATCTGCGTCGCTACGGTACTGTTCCGCATTCAGGTTTCGGTCTTGGTTTTGAACGTCTGATTGCTTACGTAACTGGCGTGCAAAACGTACGTGATGTGATTCCGTTCCCACGTACTCCGCGTAACGCCAGCTTCTAATTTAGCGTCTTCAAGAGCCAGCGCCCGCTGGCTCTTTTTTTATCTTTTCTGTCAAGTTATCTGTTTGTTAAGTCAAGCAATCTATTTGCAACCCCGCCATAACGATCATCCTGTTACGGAATATTACATCGCAACATTTACGCGCAAAAACTAATCCGCATTCTTATTGCGGATTAGTTTTTTCTTAGCTAATAGCACAATTTTCATACTATTTTTTGGCATTCTGGATGTCTGAAAGAAGATTTTGTGCCAGGTCGATAAAGTTTCCATCAGAAACAAAATTTCCGTTTAGTTAATTTAAATATAAGGAAATCATATAAATAGATTAAAATTGCTGTAAATATCATCACGTCTCTATGGAAATATGACGGTGTTCACAAAGTTCCTTAAATTTTACTTTTGGTTACATATTTTTCTTTTTGAAACCAAATCTTTATCTTTGTAGCACTTTCACGGTAGCGAAACGTTAGTTTTAATGGAAAGATGCCTGCAGACACATAAAGACACCAAACTCTCATCAATAGTTCCGTAAATTTTTATTGACAGAACTTATTGACGGCAGTGGCAGGTGTCATAAAAAAAACCATGAGGGTAATAAATAATGATGAAGCGCAATATTCTGGCAGTGATCGTCCCTGCTCTGTTAGTAGCAGGTACTGCAAACGCTGCAGAAATCTATAACAAAGATGGCAACAAAGTAGATCTGTACGGTAAAGCTGTCGGTCTGCATTATTTCTCCAAGGGTAACGGTGAAAACAGTTACGGTGGCAATGGCGACATGACCTATGCCCGTCTTGGTTTTAAAGGGGAAACTCAAATCAATTCCGATCTGACCGGTTATGGTCAGTGGGAATATAACTTCCAGGGTAACAACTCTGAAGGCGCTGACGCTCAAACTGGTAACAAAACGCGTCTGGCATTCGCGGGTCTTAAATACGCTGACGTTGGTTCTTTCGATTACGGCCGTAACTACGGTGTGGTTTATGATGCACTGGGTTACACCGATATGCTGCCTGAGTTTGGCGGTGACACGGCATACAGCGATGACTTCTTCGTTGGTCGTGTTGGCGGCGTTGCTACCTATCGTAACTCCAACTTCTTTGGTCTGGTTGATGGCCTGAACTTCGCTGTTCAGTACCTGGGTAAAAACGAGCGTGACACTGCACGCCGCTCTAACGGCGACGGTGTTGGCGGTTCTATCAGCTACGAATACGAAGGCTTTGGTATCGTTGGTGCTTATGGTGCAGCTGACCGTACCAACCTGCAAGAAGCTCAACCTCTTGGCAACGGTAAAAAAGCTGAACAGTGGGCTACTGGTCTGAAGTACGACGCGAACAACATCTACCTGGCAGCGAACTACGGTGAAACCCGTAACGCTACGCCGATCACTAATAAATTTACAAACACCAGCGGCTTCGCCAACAAAACGCAAGACGTTCTGTTAGTTGCGCAATACCAGTTCGATTTCGGTCTGCGTCCGTCCATCGCTTACACCAAATCTAAAGCGAAAGACGTAGAAGGTATCGGTGATGTTGATCTGGTGAACTACTTTGAAGTGGGTGCAACCTACTACTTCAACAAAAACATGTCCACCTATGTTGACTACATCATCAACCAGATCGATTCTGACAACAAACTGGGCGTAGGTTCAGACGACACCGTTGCTGTGGGTATCGTTTACCAGTTCTAATAGCACACCTCTTTGTTAAATGCCGAAAAAACAGGACTTTGGTCCTGTTTTTTTTATACCTTCCAGAGCAATCTCACGTCTTGCAAAAACAGCCTGAGTTTTCATCAGTAATAGTTGGAATTTTGTAAATCTCCCGTTACCCTGATAGCGGACTTCCCTTCTGTAACCATAATGGAACCTCGTCATGTTTGAGAACATTACCGCCGCTCCTGCCGACCCGATTCTGGGCCTGGCCGATCTGTTTCGTGCCGATGAACGTCCCGGCAAAATTAACCTCGGGATTGGTGTCTATAAAGATGAGACGGGCAAAACCCCGGTACTGACCAGCGTGAAAAAGGCTGAACAGTATCTGCTCGAAAATGAAACCACCAAAAATTACCTCGGCATTGACGGCATCCCTGAATTTGGTCGCTGCACTCAGGAACTGCTGTTTGGTAAAGGTAGCGCCCTGATCAATGACAAACGTGCTCGCACGGCACAGACTCCGGGGGGCACTGGCGCACTACGCGTGGCTGCCGATTTCCTGGCAAAAAATACCAGCGTTAAGCGTGTGTGGGTGAGCAACCCAAGCTGGCCGAACCATAAGAGCGTCTTTAACTCTGCAGGTCTGGAAGTTCGTGAATACGCTTATTATGATGCGGAAAATCACACTCTTGACTTCGATGCACTGATTAACAGCCTGAATGAAGCTCAGGCTGGCGACGTAGTGCTGTTCCATGGCTGCTGCCATAACCCAACCGGTATCGACCCTACGCTGGAACAATGGCAAACACTGGCACAACTCTCCGTTGAGAAAGGCTGGTTACCGCTGTTTGACTTCGCTTACCAGGGTTTTGCCCGTGGTCTGGAAGAAGATGCTGAAGGACTGCGCGCTTTCGCGGCTATGCATAAAGAGCTGATTGTTGCCAGTTCCTACTCTAAAAACTTTGGCCTGTACAACGAGCGTGTTGGCGCTTGTACTCTGGTTGCTGCCGACAGTGAAACCGTTGATCGCGCATTCAGCCAAATGAAAGCGGCGATTCGCGCTAACTACTCTAACCCACCAGCACACGGCGCTTCTGTTGTTGCCACCATCCTGAGCAACGATGCGTTACGTGCGATTTGGGAACAAGAGCTGACTGATATGCGCCAGCGTATTCAGCGTATGCGTCAGTTGTTCGTCAATACGCTGCAGGAAAAAGGCGCAAACCGCGACTTCAGCTTTATCATCAAACAGAACGGCATGTTCTCCTTCAGTGGCCTGACAAAAGAACAAGTGCTGCGTCTGCGCGAAGAGTTTGGCGTATATGCGGTTGCTTCTGGTCGCGTAAATGTGGCCGGGATGACACCAGATAACATGGCTCCGCTGTGCGAAGCGATTGTGGCAGTGCTGTAAGCATTAAAAACAATGAAGCCCGCTGAAAAGCGGGCTGAGACTGATGACAAACGCAACATTGCCTGATGCGCTACGCTTATCAGGCCTACGCGTCCCCTGCAATATTTTGAATTTGCACGATTTTGTAGGCCGGATAAGGCGCTCGTGCCGCATCCGGCATAAACAAAGCGCACTTTGCCAGAAATCCAGGCCCGCATTAAAAGCGGGCTTTTTTATGTGCCTTACCAGACGGGCATTTCGTCTTGCAGGAAGGGATTATGCAGGCGTTCATAACCAAGTGTGGATAATGGTCCGTGACCCGGAATAAATATCACGTCATCCCCCAGTGGCAGCAATTTATCTTTGATTGAAGAAATCAGTTGATTATGATCGCCACGCGGGAAGTCACTGCGCCCTACTCCGCCTTTGAAAATAACATCGCCAGAAATCAGCAGCTTTGCCCGATCATCAAAAAACACGACATGACCCGGCGTATGCCCAGGGCAATGTAACACCTGTAAAGTCACATTCCCTATGCTGATGGTATCGCCTTCGTTCAGCCAACGATCTGGCGTCAGCGGCTGGCACTCTTCCAGACCAAACATACGACTTTGCGCAGGCAAGCCTTGCAGCCAGAACTCATCTTCTTTTTCCGGGCCGAAAACCGGCACGCCGTAATGTTGCGCCAGTTCCGCCGCTGCGCCAACGTGGTCCAGATGACCATGCGTCAGCAGGATCTGCATCAGTGTCAGGCCGCTGTCATCAACTTCCTGTTTGATTTTTTCCGCATCGCCGCCAGGATCGACCAGTGCGGCCAGACGGGTTTGTTCACACCAGATTAATGAACAGTTCTGGGAGAATGCGGTGACCGGAATAATACGATAGTTCATACTGCCCCTGTTTCGTTAAGCGATTGCTACCAGTGCCGTGCTGGCCCGGTATCAATATGCACAAAGTTACTACGTGGGTAATATCCTACACCACCTGCGCGCATAGATAACGCGGCTTTGCGAATATTGCTTAACGCGATACCTTCAATATGGAAATCCATCGCCTGGCCTTTAGTGTGATAGCTTTTCTTCGCTACTCCACGGCTGCGGGCGCGTAGTTCATTGTTGGTATCAATAGAACGATAACCGGAAATGAGTTGCACCGGTTTGCGCGTGCCTAACAACCCTTGCAGGCGATACAACTGGTCGAATAATCCTGGGTCGATGGACTTTATTTTGTTCGCGCGGTAATCGCGGAAAAAATGGTTAAGTTTTGCCAATTCTTCCTGAATATAGCCTCTGCCATCGAAAAACTCCGCTTTGATTGACTCTCCGGTATGAAGATTATTGAGTGTCAAAATGCGCGGGCGTGGGGTAGAGAGTGTTGCAAACGCAGGGGTCGGCAGGATGGCGGCACCGAGTGCAACGCCACCAAGCGCCAGCAATTTGCGGCGATTAGCGTCGAATTTGTCCATGATAATCAAGTCTACAGGTCAATGTTATCGTTTATATGCACTTCTGGCGCACAAGAGGCACCTTAACCGCCCGTAAAGCAGACGTCAAGATGACTCAACCCCAGCAGTGACGGGGGCTGCAGAGAATCGCCCCCAATCATGCTAATTATTACGACAACTGATTTCCCCGAACTACTTCATTTACCTGATTAATTGTTCCGCTTTCGATACGATTTGCGAGCTGGATCGCGCAGGCAGATCATAATTGTAAATATCTGTACGATACTGGGTACGACCATCTGCACCAACAAAGGCCGTCAGGTAGTAGAGATTCACCGGAATCGACTGCCGAATATTGACGTAACGTGTATCACCCTGCTTCAGCGCATCAGAAATACGTTTGTCATTCCAGCCTGCATCCTGCAACAGCATATTCGCCAGATCGGAAGCTTTATTCACTCGTACACAGCCTGAGCTCAATGCGCGTGTATCACGCTTGAACAGATTGTGGTTCGGCGTGTCATGCAAATAAATGGCCTCTGAACTCGGCATATTGAATTTATAGCGCCCCAGCGAGTTCCGTGGGCCTGGAGCCTGCTGGAAGCGGAACGGTAAATTCGAGGCCGTGATTGTAGACCAGTCAACCTGCCATGGGTCAATCGCTTCTCTGCTGTTCCAGCCGCGCATCACCGTATAGCCATGGCTTTCGAGATATCCCGGATCGTTGCGCACTTTTGGCAGAATATCTTTGCGTGCCAGAGTTGGAGGTACGTTCCACGGCGGGTTTACCACTACGTTGTTAAGGGCACTGCTCATCATCGGCGTTTTGCGATCGGGGCGACCGACAATGACTCGCGAATCCAGCACCTGATTGCCGTTCTGATAGTAGACCAGCGAATAGGCCGGAATGTTAACCATGATCCCGGTAGAAAGCTCTGTTGGCAGCAAGCGCAATCGCTGGATGTTGAGAGCCAACACGCCAGCACGCTGGGCGGGCGTTACGTTTAACCAGTCACGTGTTGCCGGGCCAATAGCACCATCTGCCCCCAATCCTTGCCATGCCTGAAAACGTTTAACGGCTTCCACCAGTTCATTATCGTAGGCGGCGCGAACGGCAGGCGCAGGTTTACTACGAGACGTCGTTTGCTTATCCATCGGCTTAGTTTCTGCTGTTTCAACAGTAACAGCGGATGGGCTGACTACCGCGTCAGTTGGCGTGTCATCGCCAGGTAGAGTAATTTTCGGCCCCCCGTCCAACATGCCTGTGCGTTGCAATATTTCGCGCAACGCCGGTACGTCGTTACTCCACTGCCCTGGGCGCAACGTTGCTTTGCCGGTCAGTTGGGGCCACGGTTTGGTGTCACAGAGTAAGGCCAGTAACGATTCATGCATCGCCGCATATTGCGGATGCTGCGGTGCCAGTCCTGCAACAAACGTAGGCAATTGACCTTTATCCAGCGCCAGCTGCCATTGGTTAATCACCGAGAGCGGCGGCGTTGCAAGTGCATAAGGTTTACTGCTATATAGCCAGCGAGTGCCTTTGACCGGAATATTTGCAATGAAATGGAGATAGCCCATCATCGCATCAGAGAGCACCACGTCGCGTGCCATCCCGTTAACACCAGGATCGGTCAGTAACTCTACCCATTTATTAAACTGCGGCTGGAAACCGGCAATCGCCACCTCTGCCAGCTGTTGCTGGAAGGCTTTAACAGCATCACGGTTTTCCCACATGGGTTGCATATCGCGTGCGGCATACAACAGTTGAAGCTGGTTAAGATAAACCGGCTTGTAACCTGCGGGTAATTGAGATTCGATTTGCGTGCGGGCTTTTTCTGCCGCACCTTCAGGCAATGGCTGGATCCCCGCCATTATTGCCGTGGCTTGCGCCTGCGGCAGTGCCTCGCCCTGTTCACTGACAGCCACCGGGCTGTCGCCAGGGATTACTTCAGGCTCATCGGCCTGCGCATTGAACAGTGGAGCGAATGTTACGGCCAGGCACAAACTGATTGCCGACAGCCGACGACCACACATCATATTAAGCAACATCCCTTGCCCCCTGTTTTTATCATACTCTGAATAGCCAGGCTGTTATTTTACGACTTGCCTGTACAACGCCAATACTCACGAAAGTATGACGAGCAAGCCTGTTACTCATCAGGCTTATCTTCAGTATATAAACGCCGATACGTTTTTACATAACCTAATGTAAAGAAGTTTAAAGAAAAGCGCGCCGTAATGTGCCACTTTTTTAGTGCAGAAACGGAGTTTTCGGAAAAAGAAAAGGCGGCATTGCTGCCGCCTTAATTTTAACTCGCCTGAGAAGGCGCTTCGTCAGTTCCTGGAAGCGTTTCAGGGAGTTGCGGCGCAAATCCTCGCAGGCCGACGACATGAACGTGTTCGGTATTCTGGAAGACTTTACGCACCAGTTTATAGGTGGTGCCTTTCTCCGGGCTGATATTTTCCGGCGCTGCGATGATGAGTTGCATTTGCAAACGCTCACACAATTCAAACAGCGTGGCGATAGAACGAGCATCCAGTCGCGCTGCTTCATCGAGGAACAGCAGGCGGCAAGGAGAGATATCTTTACCGCGCAGGCGGCGAGATTCATCTTCCCAGCTTTGTACCACCATCACCAGAATCGACATACCGGTACCAATCGCCTCACCGGTCGACAATGCACCAGACTCTGCGCGCAGCCAGCCATCGGAACCACGGTTAACCTCAACTTCCATTTCCAGATAGTTGCGGTAATCCAGCAGTTCTTCACCGATGGTCTGCGGCGTGCGCTGCCCCATATCAATCTGCGGGTTAAGACGTTGATACAGTTTCGCCAGCGCTTCCGAGAAGGTCAAACGGTTGCTGTTAAACAGATCCTGATGCTGCTCGTGCTGTTCAGAGAGCACATCCAGTAGCATGGCGTGCGTTTCACGCACGTTCACGTTGAGACGCACGCTGTTCACCTGACCAAACGATACGTTCTGCAACCCCTGGTTGAGCATACGGATACGGTTCTGCTCGCGCTGAATGGTTTTGCGAATGATGTTCGCCACGCTGCGGGAACTGATCGCCAGTTTCTGTTCACGGGAGGTTAATTCTTCGGTCAGACGGCTAAGTTCAATCTCCATCTGTTCGATAGCTTCCACCGGATCATCGGTACGAATAATATCCTGACGAATACGTTCACGCAGATGCTGATAAACCGCCACGAAGAACTGAATTTTACGCTCCGGACGTTTCGGATCTTCCGACATGCGCAGCACGTCGCGCAGATGTTCGTTATCCGCCACCGCCAGACGCAGCGCACCTAACGCCTTATCCGACATGGAACGCAAATCATCAGCGGAGAGATAAGCCAGCTCACGACGGTGTAAGCGGCGCTCAACGCCGTTATCTTTCACCATGCGCATCACCGCACACCAGCCCGCTTTGGCGGTCACTACCTGCTCGCGCATCTCAAAGTAATCCCGCTCCAGCTTGCGCAGTTTGCGGGTCAGGTTGTCCATCTCCGCTTCGCAGAAGGTAAGCGCTTTTTCCAGTTGATTGCGGCGTGAACGGTTATTGCTCAGTTGCGCATGCAGCTCGTCACGGCGAATACGCGCCCGCTCTTCTGCCCCGCTATCAGCACGCACGCCGATATCCTGCAATTCACGTTGCAGATCGTTGAGTAGCTCTTTTTTGGTGTCGTAAGAACTTTTCAGCGAAGCCAGCACCTGGTTGTACTGACTCAACTGCGCTGCGTGACCGCGCAACGCTTCGCGAGCGCGGGTACGCTCCGCTTCCGCCTGTTCCAGACGTTCACGCAGTTTTTCGTTGAGATCGCTGTTACCGCTAAGCATTTCTGCCGAGTCAGAATAGCTAAAGTGCGCACGACGCTGCACCACTTCCGTCAGGGCAAACGCCTGCTGACGGGCATCGCGCTGCATCTGCTGAGAGTACGCGTAATCTTCTTTTAACTGTTCGAACTGTTCCGGGTCGCTCTGCAATACCGAAACAATCGGTTCCAGTTTCGCCAGTTGATTGCCAAACTGCTGAACAAAACGCGCGGCTTCCTGGGCTTCATCCAGACGTTCGCGGATTTCATCGACGCGATCCGCCAGGCTGTCATCAGCCAACAGGTTGAGACGCGGCAGAATGCGGTTCAGCGCCGTAACGCCCTCTTTCGCCTGCTCAAACTGAATACGCTGCTGCTGGTTATCATTTTCATGATTACTTAACGCCCGCTCCAGTTCGACGCGACGGCTGTTCAGTTGACGGATTTCTGCTTCCGGGTCAGACTCAAACGCAACCGCCAGATGACTGCCGATAAAGCGGCTGAACGCCTGATGCAGACGCTGAGTTTTCTGTACATCAAAGGAGAGCGTGGCGAAGCGTTCGGAAAGCACTTCACGCTCGGCATGGAGGCTTTCAATACGGCTTTCACGCGCAGCACGACCAAACAGCGGCACTTCCGGGAAACGTGAATAACGCCACTGACGATCGGCGATTTTCACCACTACCGCTTTTTCCAGCTCATCAACGCTGAACACGCTGTCATCGAATGACTGCGGATCTCCTTCGATCAGATAGAGATCTTCCGGGCAATCGGTCAAGCCTTCCAGGTGTTCAGTTACCTGTGACAGATCTGGCACCACGATGGCGTGGCGTGACGGGCCATACAGCGCTGAGAAGTACGGCGCATCTTCCAGGCTAACGTCGTCATAAATTTCTGACAGCAGCACACCACCAAAACGCTCCGCCAGCGCGTTCAGACGCTGATCTTCAGAGCCGCCAGGCTGGCTTAAACGTTCGATCTCTTCATCGACGGCGTTTTTGCGCGCGCCCACTTCATCGCGTTCAACAATCGCCTCTCGCTCACGCTCCAGCAACTGTTGCAGATATTCGGTGACGTCCTGGCTGGAGGTAAACTCTTCGCCGCACTGTTCGCTCAACTGGTTGAGACTGTTTTGCGCTGCCAGCCAAACCGGCGCACGCTGCATCAAACTCTGAATGCGAGACTGCAGCTGTTCCTGCTCCTGGCGCAGTGCCATGCGCTCTTCACGGGCGTTAGACACGCTATCGGAAAGAGAGGCAATGCGTGCTTCCAGTTCCTGATGCAGGGCTTCCAGTTCGTCGATATCAAAATTCTTGCCCTGACGTTTGCAGAAATCTGCCAGCAGACGCTCAGCTTCTTGCTGCTCGCGTAGACGCTGTTCCAGTTCGCTTAATCGCATCCGCAGCGGCTGAACCTGCTCTGCCAGGTGACGCTGATCGACCCCTTCGCGCAATAGTTCGCGAGCGACATCCCACGCCTCGTTACGCGCCAGTGGGCCGTTGATTGCCACCACCAGCTGATAAGCCTGCTCAAACTGGCTGTGCGCGGTTTGCGCCATGCTCATTTTCTGCTCAAGAGAGAGCATTTTTTCAGTCGCTTCCAGCTCTTTCGCCTGGAAGGTTTCCAGCCATTCGGCGGCGCTGTCGGCGGTTAAGTCCGGCAGATGGCACAGTTCTTTGGCACGATTAAGTGCAGCAATCGCCTGGTTATACTGGATCGCGCGCGTTTGCTGGACGTCCAGCGCCTGCTGGTAGTCAGCAAGCTGGCTTTTCAGCTCGTCCACTTCCAGTTCGGCAGCTTCCGCGCGAGCCTCGTTCTCTTCCTGGCGTTCGATGGCTTCTGCCACCACTTCGTTTTGCTCTTCCAGACGGATCTGCAGCTCATCGAGATCCGCTTCGTAGCGTTCGATCTTCTCCTGCTGACGCAGTGCGGTTTGCACCAGGTTCAGGTGATCGCTGGCCGCCTGATAATCCGCTTCCAGATCGCCTTCGGCACCGTTGTGCTCTGCCAGCTCACGCGCCATATCGACGTGTTTGTACTGCTCAGCCGCCAGTTGCTGACGCGAAGTATGTAACTCGCGACGAAACTCCAGGGCTTTGTCGAGATGGACACGGCGCTCGTTGGCGTGACGCATGTAGTCCGCCGCCACGTAGTTGGTAGCTTCGCTGATCAGATGCTTAAACAGGTCACGGTCCGACTGGGTGACACGAATCGCTTCCAGCGTCATGCGGTTTTCACGCAGCGCCGCTTCCATGTCCTGGAACGCTTTACGCACGCCGCTGTTTTCCGGCAACAGGTAGTCGCGCAGAGAACGGGTAATGGCACTGGAGATCCCGCCATACAGCGAAGCTTCGATCAGACGATAGAATTTGCTACGGTCAGATGCGGAGCGCAGACGACGCGCGATGATGCCCAGATCGAACATCAGCGAGTGGTAATCGGTAATGGAGTTGAACTGTTTAAACTGCACGCCTTCCATCGCCTCGAGCTTGTCTTTCAGCTCGTTAAGCGGCAGCACGCGCGCCTGGCGTTCGTTCAGGGTTTCGGTCACCAGCTGTGTCGGCTGCACCGACATCGGCAGTCCCTGAATGGCAAATGGTTTGATATCCACTTTACGATCGCGTCCGGCAACCTGTTGCAGACGCACACCGACCACCACGCGCTGGTGGCGCGAGTTAATGGTGTCGAGCATCGAATAACAGACACCCGCTTTCAGCTTACCGTGCAGACCTTTATCGCGCGAACCGCTGGTGGCCCCGGCTTCCGTAGTGTTACGGAAATGCAACAGGGTCAGGTCGGGGATCAGCGCCGTAACGAACGCCGCCATGGTGGTGGATTTACCCGCCCCGTTACCGCCAGAAAGCGTCGTGACCAGCTCGTCAAGGTCAAAAGTTCGGGCAAAAAAGCCGTTCCAGTTAATCAGCGTCAGTGAGCGAAATTTACCGCGTTCAATCATTATTCTTCCTCTCCGCTATCTGGCTGATTCTCTTCGGTTTCATCGTTGAGTTGCAGATGATTTTCAATCGGCATTGCTTCGCCATCACGAATCAGGCGACGCTGTGCTTCACGGGGATCGTCGCCAGCACGCACATCGGCTCCGAAGCGGAACACCGATTCGGTAATGCGAAACTTGCTGCTGTCGTGGCCCATAAACCACACCATGCCTAAACGACGCAGACGGTTGAGCGAAGAACGTACTTTCTCCTGCAACTTCTGACGGTCAACGTCTGAACCGGTTGAACGGTTGTTCACCAGTTTCAGCAGTTTTGCTTCATCGGCCAGGGTGAGCAGTTCGTCGTACAGTTCCTGCTGGGTGAAAATCCCCTCATTCGCCAGCCGTTCCGGGCTGAGATAGAGATAACAGAGGATTTTCCCGACCATCATATCCAGTTCCGACAAGACGGAACGCGGGATAAGAGTGGTGGAACGTGGGCGTAAATAGAAGAACCCTTCCGGTGCGCGAATAAGCTCAACGTTATAACGCGCGTAAAACTCTTCCAGATATTCCTGAAAATCCATCAGGAATGCATGATTATCCAGTTCGTCGAGGCCAATATGGCGGCCTGAACGTAAGGCGCTGTCCAGCGCCGGAAATAACGGATTCGCCAGCGCCTGCGCCAGCTTAACCGGCATCACTTGTTCAATATTTGTCGATGACATGCGCCTGTACCTTGGCTCCGTAATCATTAATCGGCTGCCATTTCGCTGGCAGTCCGGTGAAATCTGCTTGCGCTACGCCAAGACGTACCGCCTGATCAATAACAATACGCGCAACGTCAAAGTGACGTGCACGCGGATACTGTGACAGATATTCGCGTACCACCAGACCAAGATCCAGCGGCACTTGTCTGGTTTTGTACACGGCAAGTTGTTCTTCGATGATCGCCGCCAGCTGTTCGCGGATCTCGTTAAACTCTTCGTATTCCAGATCCTCAGGAAGTTCCCCAGTCACTTCTTCATCGCGCAGTGCCATCTCTTCGTCACGCATATCCAGCAGACGATCGGCATTGGCATAAGTTAGCGCCCACGGCTCATCAAAATAGGTTTGTACCGACTGACGTAACCGCTGAGCAAAGACGCGGTTTTTATCCATATCGATCGCGGTACGAATAAATTTGTGTACGTGGCGGTCGTAGCCAATCCACAAGTCGATGGATTGCTGGCCCCAACTGATAATACGATCGAGTTTGCTCTGCAGATCGAACACCAGACGATCGACGAAATGCAGATCGTCATGGGTCATCGTCGCATCCTGAATGCGCAACAGATTAGCCTGCAATTTGTCGCCTGCCGCTTCCAGCGTATCCTGCAATTCACGCAGCGTTCCGGAAGTTTCCGAAAGCAACAATTCACAGCTGGAAATCGCCGCCCGCCAGTCTTTGTTCAGCAACTGGGCGATATCGTCCTTCACCTGCTGCTGCTGTTCGTCCATCAGACGTTGCGTCAGGTCGATACTGTCGAAAATTTCTGCTACCGAATATTTCAGTGGCGCATAGACATTACGGTGCCAGTGAAATTCATCACCGCCCTCTTCGGCGGCATCTGCTGCGCGTTTGAGCTCACCCGCCACAATCGACAACTGCATAGAAAGACGCAGCGTAGAAAACTCGCGCTGACGGATGTAGTAGTCAGTAATGCCGATGCCGAGCGGCGTCAGACGGTAAATTGCGTTCCCTTCCGCCTGCTCGCTGGTAAAGCGGTTCAGCAGACGTTGACGCACCATGTCGTTGATCGCGTTATTGGCGCGCACGCCGATGGTTTCGCTGGTTTGCTCAAACGCATCACTCACATGGCGGAATGCATCCACCAGCTCGCCTTCACTCATCTCACCATCCAGACGCTCGCCGTTCAGCGTGGCAACCGCCAGCAGAAAAGAGAGTCGGTCTACCGGCAGCGAGATGGAGAAGTCATTTTTTCTGGCCCAGGCAACCAGTTCGGGGACTGTCTGGGAAAATTCACTCATACTTTATCCTTGCTCTGCGGTTTGCGCGCGGTGACATGAATATAACGCCCCAGGGTAATATACGGTTCCTGACGGCAATAACGCGTTTCTAATTCAAGTAATGCTTCATAGCAGTCGCGCTGCTGGTGTTTCTCGCGCAGATAATCATGAAACACGCGAACGCCTGTCTTACCCATAATTTGCCAACCAGCTTCTTCCAGCCACAGATAAACCTGCGCCGGGTCGCGTGGATAATCTGGCGAAAGCGTCCGTTTTTTCTTTTTCGGCATTCCCGCCTGCACGTAATCAAAATTCCCGGCGACCATGTTATGCATCAACAAACCATGCGCATTGTAGAACATTAACGACAACACGCCGCCTGGACGCAACACTGACCACAGGGTCTGCAATACACTGCGGGGATCGGCCACCCACTCGAGCACCGCATGGAACAATATCAGATCAACGGGCGTTTCCAAATGCGAAGCAACATCCTGAGCGGCGCAATGTATAAATTGCATGTTGTCGCTCACACCTTTTGCTTCTGCCGCCTGTTTTGCGCGGTCGATCATCTGCGCAGAAAGATCGCATAAAATGACCTGATGCCCACGCTCGGCCATTTTGATTGCGGTCTGCCCTTCTCCACCGCCAGCATCCAGCACACGCAGTTTTTGCGGGCCCATTTCCGCCAGCACGCGATCGAGATCCTGCCACAGAATAGCCTGTCGAAGCTGCCCTTTGGTGGTGCCGTAAATGTTACGGGAAAACTTTTCCGCAATATCATCAAAATTGCGATCCTGCATTGCTTTCTCCACCGGTTGGCTAAGACGTTTTCTGATAAAGACGCTATTTTGTCACAGCCACGGCGAGAATGAACCCGTCTGGTGTAATATCGCTGGCGATCCCTTGCTATATGGTTAAAAAAGGAACCAGAAAGGATGCTTTTTACACTGAAAAAAGTGATTGGCAATATGTTGCTGCCACTTCCGCTGATGTTGTTGATTATTGGCGCTGGCCTGGCGCTGCTGTGGTTTAGCCGTTTTCAAAAAACCGGGAAGATTTTTATTAGCATTGGGTGGCTGGCGCTCTTGTTATTGAGTTTGCAACCGGTAGCCGACCGCCTGCTGCGTCCCATCGAAAGCACCTATCCGACATGGAATAATTCGCAAAAAGTGGACTATATCGTGGTGCTCGGAGGTGGTTATACCTGGAACCCGCAGTGGGCACCGAGCTCTAATTTAATCAATAACAGTCTGCCACGCCTGAATGAAGGTATTCGCTTATGGCGCGAAAATCCGGGATCAAAACTGATCTTCACGGGAGGCGTAGCAAAAACCAATACGGTGAGTACAGCGGAAGTAGGTGCCAGAGTTGCGCAATCGCTGGGCGTGCCGCGCGAGCAAATTATCACCCTGGATTTGCCAAAAGATACCGAAGAAGAAGCTGCAGCAGTGAAACAGGCGATTGGTGACGCCCCTTTCCTGCTGGTGACCTCCGCATCACATCTGCCGCGGGCGATGATCTTTTTTCAGCAGGAAGGGTTAAATCCGCTACCAGCCCCGGCGAATCAGTTGGCCATCGACTCGCCGCTTAACCCGTGGGAACGGGCAATCCCTTCTCCGGTCTGGTTGATGCATAGCGATCGTGTTGGCTATGAAACGCTTGGCCGTATCTGGCAGTGGCTAAAAGGTTCGTCAGGCGAGCCACGGCAAGAGTGATTTTGATGCCAGATCGAAGTTGCGCCGACTAAATCGTCCGGTATTAACCAGTTGCGCAACTTCATCCCATAACACATACAACCAACGCCGCCAGATGAACGACTCCGCCACTGGCGCGCGTTGCAGGTAACTCCAGAGCAAATCTTCCGCCAGAGAATTATCCATTAGTCGGAACAGTTCGTATTCTCGCGGTGCCCAAAGCATTAGTCCCGGCCCGACCATCGCCAGTAACTGATCGCTGCGCGAATCTTTCAACATGCTGCGTAAACAGAAGTTACCGTGAATCAGCACACAATTGTCGTTAAAGCCTTCAAATAATGCCGGGAGACATTCGCGAGTGCGAAACAGGATCCGCTTATCCTGCATCGTCAGACCGGTGTTATTGAACTGATTGAGCGTGGTCCATAGCACTTCAACATGTTGCCGGTACCATGAGGGCCAGAAATTTTCCTGAGTATTGTCGACCGCGCCGACGCAACCGCGACTGTCCTGACGGTGCCAGGCCAGTAAGGCTTCAACGATTTGGTCTTTGAGTTGTTCCCAGCGTTCTGGTGTTCGGGCTGGTGCCTCCACCGAAACACCACGCATCCGCTCCAGTAGCAGGACATCGGGGCCGGGGTGTTCTTCATGCGTCATCACACCATAAATAGTCGGCATACGGACAGTCCCACTTCTTGCCAGCATGGTGGTTTTCCATGCCAGTTGTCGGGCTTTTCCGGGCGTACTAAAGCTTCTTGCCATTAACGGCATTGGGTTTCCCTGGCTGTCATACAAAGCCCACAACGCCGTATCCGCTTTTTCATTGACGCACTCAATACGACTGAGTTTTTCGCCCAGTAAATGGCTTAATTCGGCACGCAGCTGTTCCATTCAGATTACCCTCATAAAAGCTACTGCTTTCATAATGAGCGCCAATATAAAAGATGTCACCTGAATGAGATCAATTGTTGAAAAGAAAAATTGAGGAAAATCGTAACGGTACGACACTCCTCCCAAAATTGGCTGAAGTGTCGTGAAGTGAAATTAGCGCATTTCAGCGCGAACGCGCTCAAGATCTTCAGGGGTATCCACACCTGTGCCAGGAACTTCCTGAGCAACAGCAACATGGATTTTTTCGCCGTACCACAGAACACGAAGCTGCTCTAACATTTCGATGTGTTCTAACGGACTTGGCTGCCAGTTGACGTAACGACGGATAAAGCCTGCACGGTAGCCATAAATACCAAGATGACGCAGGAAGTTATCGCCAACGGTTTCAAGGCCTTCTGCAAAACGATCACGATCCCAAGGAATGGTGGCGCGAGAGAAGTACAGTGCATACCCTTCAGCGTCGAGAACCACTTTCACCGCATTCGGGTTAAACGCTTCTTCCGCATTGTGGATTGGCACCGCCAGAGTCGCCATACCCACCTGACGCTGAGCGAGGTTATCAGCAACCTGACGAATGATTGTCGCAGGGATCATCGGTTCATCACCCTGCACATTAACGATCACCGTGTCGTCGCTGAATGCGCATTTTTCGACAACTTCCGCCAGACGTTCTGTTCCTGACTGATGATCGGCGCGCGTCATACATACTTCACCGCCAGCGGCTTCAACGGCGCGGGCAACATCCTCATGATCGGTTGCCACGATGATGCGCTCGGCACCTGATTCACGCGCGCGTTCAAGAACATGAACAATCATGGGTTTGCCGTTAATATCAACCAATGGTTTACCGGGCAGACGCGTGGACGCGTAGCGCGCGGGAATAATGACCACAAAACTCATGATTTACTCTCATCAGCAGTCAGCACGCGGGCTTCCGTTTCCAGCAACACTGGAATGCCATCACGCAGCGGGAAAGCGAGGTTGTCCAGTTTGCAAATAAGCTCTTGTTTTTCCTGGTTATACCAAAGTTTTCCGTTGCAAACCGGGCAGGCAATGATTTCAAGCAGACGATGATCCATAGTTCCTCCAGATGGATCGGGTTATGAATGCATAAATCTTATCATAATCATTTATGCGACGGGGTCTATTTCCCAGCCGGTGCGGCAATCAGTAAAGAGGCCTTGCGGGCAGCATCCTAATGTCACCCGCGTTGCCTGCTGCCAGTTAGCGAAATCAGTAATCGCCTGACGTAGCCCTTTTTGCAGCGTTGTCGTTGGTTTAATACCTTCCTGTAACCACAGAGAGATAACTTCAAGGATGCCTGTCTGGCGATGCATTTTGGCATCCATTCGCCCAACTAATTGCCCACGATGTAATAACGGCAGAACAAAATAGCCATACTGGCGTTTCGGCGCTGGGGTATAGCACTCCAGCCGGTAGCTAAAATCAAAAAGCTGCTCTGCGCGTTTGCGATCCCAGACAACAGGATCAAAAGGCGAAAGTACCGCGCTGTGCGTTGCAGTGAGCTTTCCGGCCAGCGCTCGCTCGAGTAGCGGCAGCAAATCATCATGCAGCCAAAGATTGCCCAATTTTTCAACATGCACAGCAATGATTTGCTGCTGTTCAGCCCTCGCTTCGCGCCACGCCGCCAGTGCCGGACGTTTCAGCCGATAGTAATCTGCCAGCCACTGTTCGCGGAATATTCCCAGGCTACGCGCACTGTTATCCAGCATGATGATTTCTGCTTCTGTTTGCGAAACGAGATCGCGCTCATCATCCCAGTCAGGCATGACACGGTGGGTTAAATCATAAACGCGCTGGAAGTTGCGCCGTTCAATCACCATCACCTTTCCGGCAGTAAATAAACCTTCCAGATGCCGTTTATGCGGCTTCCATTCCCACCAGCCGCTTGCACCTTTACGAGGATGCTCAAAATCGGCTGAACGTACCGGCCCCTTATCATGAATATGCTGAATTAACTGTGCAATTTCCGCCTCATGTTCCTGCATCCAGGCGTCTTTGTATTTCCAGCCCATTTTTTCAGGTGCCAGCATGCGGTGGCGAATAAGACGAAAGTCGCTACGCGGCATAAAGCAGGCTTCATGCGCCCAGTATTCCATTAATTCGCCACGCGCCAGAGACTCATCCAGCCACTGGGCAGGATAATTTCCCAGACGACTGAAAAGCACCAGATATGGACTACGGGCAACAATATTGATGGTATCGATTTGCAGCAAGGACATGCGGGAGATCGTTGCCGGAATATCCTCCAACGACGCTCGACGGCGGGGTTTGTTTAACAGGCCTTGTGCGGCAAGGTGAAGATTACGCGCATCAGCAAGGGAGAGGTGCGGCAGCGACATTCATGACTCCATCAATCGAACGCTGCCGCGGCGTAACTAGTTGCCAGAAGCCAGCAAGGTTAGTTGCGTAAGCAGTTTCGCTGGTTCATCACCTGAAAGCTGTGCGTCTACAGGCAAATACCACCAATTTTCTTCTGCAAAGGCCCGGCATTTCACCGCATCTTTTTCAGTCATTACCAGCGTTTGCCCGGCGCTTACCAACGCACTGACATCCGCATGGTTCAAAGACTGATGATCGGCCAGCGGTACACATTTTTCCGGTTGTACGCCACACATCTTCAGCGTGGCAAAAAAGCGCGGCGGATGCCCAATCCCCGCCATCGCCACTACATGTTCAAGCTGAGCAACGTCACAACGCGTACCGGTACGTAAATTCACCGCCTGACCCGGCAGCAGATGCATGGGGATTTCACCGCTGCGAGGGACACCGCCGTTGACGATTACCGCATCAACCGACTTTAAGCGCCCCGCTCGCTCACGCATTGGCCCCGCCGGCAACCACCAGCCATTGCCAAAGCGACGCACACCATCAATAACGACAATTTCCACATCACGCGCCAGACGGTAATGCTGTAAACCGTCGTCGGTTACGATGATCTGCACATCAGGGTGTTGCGCCAGAATGGCTTTTACCGCATCAGAACGAACGGGAGAAACCGCAACAGGCGCATCAGTGCGTTGATAAATCAACACAGGTTCATCACCCGCCTGTGCTGTTGTGGTATCTGCCGACAATAACAGCGGATAAGATTCAGCCTTACCACCATATCCCCGCGATACGACCCCCACGCGAATACCGCGCTGTTGCAACTGTTCCACCAGCCAGACAACGACCGGGGTTTTTCCGTTGCCGCCTGCGGTGAGATTACCAACCACGACAACCGGTACGGGGGCACGCCAGGCGCGCTTCAGTTTTAGTTTATAGCAAAGACGGATCGCGCCACTCACCAGGCCATACAACCAGGAGAGTGGCAGCAATAGCCGCCACAAAGGGGATTCACCAGACCAGATTTTTTCGATCATTGGCCAAACTGCATTTTGTGAAGTTGCGCGTAAACGCCGCGGTGCTCAAGCAAATCGTTATGCGTACCGCGTTCCACAATGACACCATCCTCGACGACCACGATTTCGTCTGCCTTTTCAATGGTAGACAAGCGGTGGGCAATCACCAGAGAGGTACGGTTTTTCTGCAACTCATCCAGTGCCGCCTGAATCGCACGTTCGGATTCGGTATCCAGAGCCGAGGTAGCTTCGTCCAGAATCAGAATCGGGCTATCACGCAACAAGGCTCGAGCGATAGCAATACGCTGACGCTGACCGCCAGAGAGCAGCACGCCGTTTTCACCAATCACTGTATCGAGACCGTTATCCATCTTATTGATGAAGTCCATGGCGTAGGCCATACGCGCCGCTTCTTCAATTTGCTCACGGCTGTACTGTTCAGTCCGTGCGTAAGCAATGTTGTTAGCAACCGTATCGTTAAACAGATGGACATTCTGCGACACCAGAGCAACCTGGTTACGTAACGACGCCAGGGTATACTCGCGCAGATCGTGACCATCCATCAGGATTTCGCCTTCATCAATATCGTAAAAACGCGTGATCAGGCTGGCGATGGTTGATTTACCCGAACCAGAGCGTCCAACCAGAGCAACCGTCTTCCCTGCCGGAATTTTCAGGTTGATGTTACGCAATGCAGGTACGTCACGTCCCGGATAAGTAAAGGTGACATTGCGGAATTCCACGTCGCCAGTCGCACGCTCGATCACGCGCTTACCTTCATCTTTCTCCTGCTCACTGTCCAGAATGGTAAACAGCGTCTGACAAGCCGCCATACCGCGCTGGAACTGGGCGTTAACGTTGGTCAGCGATTTCAGCGGACGCATCAGTGCAATCATTGAAGAGAAAACAACGGTAATCGTACCGGCAGTCAGGCTATCCATGACACTTGGGAAGCTCGCCGCATACAGAACAAACGCCAGCGCCAAAGAGGCGATCAGCTGAATGATCGGATCAGAGATGGAAGAGGCTGAAACCATTTTCATCCCCTGAAGACGCATTCGGTTGCTGACTTTATCAAAGCGTTTCGTTTCCACTTCCTGACCACCGAAAATCAATACTTCTTTGTGGCCCTTCAGCATTTGTTCTGCGCTGGTGGTCACCTGCCCCATGGTGTTCTGCATGTTTTTACTGATGTTGCGAAAACGCTTCGATACAACGCGAATCGCAATCGAAACAATCGGTGCCAGCACAATCAAAATGATCGACAGTTGCCAACTGTAATAGAACATCATGATGAACAGGCCGATGATCGACGCACCTTCACGCACAACAGTAATCAGTGCGCCGGAAGAAGAAGAAGCAACCTGTTCGGAATCGTAGGTAATACGTGACAACAGCGTACCCGTTGACTGTTTGTCAAAGAATGAAACTGGCATTCCCATCATGTGACCAAACAGGCGGCGACGCATGGTCATTACCACCTTTCCTGATACCCAGGAGATACAGTAGCTGGAGACATAGCTGGTGATACCACGTAAAATCATCAGCCCGATCACCACCAGCGGCATCCACACCAGCACGGAGCGATCTGTTTTACCAAAGCCATCATCAAGAAGTGGCTTAAGGAGCGATAACATGAAGGTATCGCTGGCTGCGTTGAGGATTAACGCTACGCCCGCCACGATCAGACCCGCTTTGAAAGGCGCAATGGTTGGCCACAGTCGGCGGAATGTCTGCCACGTAGAGAGATCTTTGTCGTTATGCATTCAAAAAACCAGCATTTGTTGAAATAGCCGCATATTCTACCCGTTATCCACTGGCACGCCAAACCACTGATGATACCAACGAGGTAAAATTTGCTCCCTGAGGCTGCTAATCCGCCAGCCTTGCGCTGAAAAATTGACCGTTGTTTGACCTTGATGTGGAGTATCAATCCATTGATATCCTTGCAGTTGATAGCGATGCTTAACTTTGTTAGAGGGCAGTCGCCATGCGTTATAGCGCGATGCCGATGCGAGTGCCACTTTTCCATTCACTCGCTGAATTAATGGCAACGATGATGAGGTATTACTGCCATGGTGAGGTACCTGAAGCAATGTTGCCTGCACTTGCTGCCAGTAACGGCTTAGCATCTTTTGTTCAGCTGGGGCTTCAATATCACCGGTTAGAAGAATGCTATTCGTCCCGTCATCAACCTTAACCACACAGGAATGGTTATTTCCTTTATCGTTGCTACCTTGTAAAGGCCAGTGCGCGCTGAAACGCAATCCTTGCCATTGCCACGCTTCGCCACGCACACAGGGCTGATGATGTTCCCAGTTTAACGGACTTCTGATCCATAACATCGGCCATATATGCAATATTGAATCCAGCCCTCCCCGGTGATCCAGATGTTCATGGCTCAGAATAACGCCTTCCGGTTCAAGATTATGCCAGTGGAGCCAGGGGATAATCAGTTGTTGCCCACTATCCCCTTCAGGCCAGGCCAGTCCTGTGTCATAGAGAATCGCTTTGCCGTTTCTGGCTATCACCATTGCCAGCCCTTGCCCGACATCAAGCATGTACAGCTGCCACTCGTCAGGTCGAGGTTTTTGCCACAGCGGCCAGCACATCAGCAAGCCTCCAGCCACACACATTGCTGGCAACGTTCGCCAGGCGTTTAATCGCCATACCACCAGTAAGAACCATGGGGAAAATGATAGCCATTGCCAACATTCAGCAATGTTGATCCACCCTTCCGGCAAACTCTTTAACCCCCAGAAAAGTAAAGCCAAAGACCGGTCGGCAAGAAACCATAACCCTTGCTCCAGGATTAACGGCCCGCTTAAATGCACAACCATCGCGGCGAGGATCAACGGAACCGTGATAAATGTCACCAAGGGAATAGCTAATAGATTTGCAATAAACGAGGTCAGACTAATGCCATGAAATATGACGATTTGCACGGGCATAAGCAGAAGTGTGATTCCCAGTTGCAGATGGATGAGGGAAACAACTGCACGCAATACCGGCGGCAGTTGCCACTCAGGACAGGGAAACCACTGATACCAAAATATCAATGCCGCGACCGCAGCGGCAGAGAGCCATAAACTTTGCGAGAGAATGGCAACAGGATCCATCAGCAAAATTGCCGCCAGACAACATATCCATACATCCCAGCCACTCCACTGTCGCCCACTTAACTTAAGCATTCCCCACGTAGCAAGCGCCACCATGGTACGCAATGCAGGAGGTTGCATTCCCGTCAACCAGGCATAAAAAGCAGCACAGCAGATTCCGCCAATTAATGGTATTTGCCAGTGGATCCAGCGCCCAGGCAGAAAAATTTGTCCACTGCGAATGAGTCCGGCAGCCAGCAACGCCGCAAAAGCGATGTGCAATCCCGATATCGCCATTAAATGCGCCGTTCCAGTATCGCGCATGATATTTTTGATTTCTTTGGGGACGGATAACCGTTCCCCCATACCTAAACCAAGAATAACCGCATTCCACGGATAGGGTTGCAGCGTTGTTTGTAGTGACGCCAGATACTGTGCACGCAGGCTACAATTCGGTTCAATGACACTTGCCTGCAGAAAACGGCCGGTGAGCGGCTGATGCTGGGCAATGGCATAACGCTGGCTATCAAAGCCGCCATCATTAAGTTGGCCATGAACTGCACGAACTTTGAGTTTCATTGACCATTGTTGTCCAGCACAAACCGCTTGCGGAAGATATTCGCCATACATCACGAGACCTGACGCAGGGAATATACGTCGACCTTGTAGATGAGTAATTTGACCGTAATGAGTGGTCATGCCGTCAGTTGCAGTGATCTCAACAATTGCATCCTGCGTCGCGCCAGTTAAGGTTTCTCCTGCCCACAAAATTTGCTTTGCTGATAATATGCCCCAAACGAAAAACAGCAACGTCAGCGCGATATAACGGACGGTTTTAACAGGGATAAATGCCAGTACGCAGGCGAAGAGAGTCAGAAACGCAAGGGTTAATGTCCCAGGCAATTGGGGCAAAATCAGCAACGGAAAAATTCCGCTAATTATGCATACACCGACTGTCGTTATTTTCATGCACCCCTCCCTGTTTATGGAAAGTGTGCAACTTTGTTGAGCGGTTGTCTGGTGGGAATTTTGCGTTCCCCGAGGCATATTCAGAAGAATTTAACGAAAGGGTGAAAACTGTTCAAAACTCTGCGAGGCAGCTTCCAGTTCCAGATTAGAGAAATGAAAAAAGCACCCGACAGGTGCTTTTCTCTCGTTCAAGTTTGAGTAAAAAACTTAACCGTAAATATTGGCGCGATCGCGCAGTTCTTTACCAGGTTTAAAGTGAGGAACGTATTTTCCTTCCAGTTCTACTTTATCGCCAGTCTTCGGATTACGTCCGGTACGTGGTGCGCGGTAGTGCAAAGAGAAACTGCCGAAACCGCGGATTTCAATACGCTCGCCCTGCGCAAGAGTCGAGGCCATATGCTCCAGCATCTCTTTTACTGCATCTTCAACCGTCTTGGCGGGAATGTGCGATTGCTGGGTGGCAAGTCTTTCTATCAATTCTGACTTGGTCATGATTCCTCCGGTTCCTTAAAGGCAAATTAAGCGGCTGCTGTTGCTGCATTGATTAAGGGCGGCCGTAGCCGCCCTTAGTGCTTGATTACAGGACGAAACCTGCAATCTGTCAAGTAAACTCAACAAACTTCGGAATAAAAATCCCGAAGAGTCAGAGAATTACTCGCCTTTAGCTGCTTTGAAAGCTTCAGCCATTGCGTTGTTGGAGAAGTTTGCATCTTCCTGTTTGTTAACAGTTGCGATTGCATCTTTCTCGTCAGCTTCGTCTTTCGCACGAACAGACAGGCTGATTGCGCGGTTTTTACGATCAACGCCGGTGAATTTAGCTTCAACTTCGTCGCCAACGCTCAGAACCAGGGTAGCGTCTTCAACGCGGTCACGGGATGCTTCAGAAGCACGCAGGTAACCTTCAACGCCGTCAGCCAGTTCTACGGTTGCGCCTTTAGCGTCAACTGCAGTCACTTTACCGTTTACGATTGCGCCTTTCTTGTTCAGTGCAACCCAGTTGTTGAACGGATCTTCTGCGAGCTGTTTAACGCCCAGGGAGATACGTTCACGCTCTGCGTCAACCTGCAGAACAACTGCAGCGATTTCGTCGCCTTTTTTGTATTCACGAACTGCTTCTTCGCCTGCAACGTTCCAGGAGATGTCAGACAGGTGAACCAGGCCGTCGATGCCGCCGTCCAGGCCGATGAAGATACCGAAGTCAGTGATAGACTTGATTTTACCTTCAACACGGTCACCCTTGTTGTGGGTTTCCGCGAACTGCTGCCATGGGTTGTTTTTGCACTGTTTCAGGCCCAGGGAGATACGACGACGTTCTTCGTCGATATCCAGAACCATCACTTCCACTACATCACCAACGTTAACAACTTTGGATGGGTGGATGTTTTTGTTGGTCCAGTCCATTTCGGAAACGTGTACCAGACCTTCAACGCCTTCTTCGATTTCAACGAAGCAGCCGTAGTCAGTCAGGTTGGTAACGCGACCAGTCAGTTTAGTACCTTCTGGGTAACGCTTAGCGATAGCAACCCATGGATCTTCGCCCAGCTGTTTCAGGCCGAGGGATACACGAGTACGTTCGCGGTCGAACTTCAGCACTTTAACAGTGATTTCGTCGCCAACGTTCACGATTTCGCTTGGGTGCTTAACGCGTTTCCACGCCATGTCGGTGATGTGCAGCAGGCCATCAACGCCACCCAGGTCAACGAATGCGCCGTAGTCAGTGAGGTTCTTAACGATACCTTTGACTTCCATACCTTCCTGCAGGTTTTCCAGCAGCTGATCGCGTTCTGCGCTGTTTTCGGATTCGATAACGGCACGACGGGATACAACAACGTTGTTACGCTTCTGGTCCAGCTTGATTACTTTGAACTCAAGCTCTTTGCCTTCCAGGTGCAGGGTGTCACGAACTGGACGAACGTCTACCAGTGAACCTGGCAGGAACGCACGAATACCATTCAGCTCAACAGTGAAGCCGCCTTTAACTTTGCCGTTGATAACACCGACCACAGTTTCAGCTTCTTCGTAAGCTTTTTCCAGCGTGATCCAGGCTTCGTGACGCTTAGCTTTTTCACGGGACAGCAGGGTTTCACCGAAGCCGTCTTCCACTGCATCCAGTGCAACGTCAACTTCGTCACCAACCTGGATTTCCAGCTCGCCCTGGGCGTTTTTGAACTGCTCTGCCGGAATGGCGGACTCAGATTTCAGACCGGCGTCAACCAGTACTACGTCTTTGTCGATAGCAACAACAACACCACGAACGATGGAACCCGGACGGGTTTCGATTTCTTTTAAGGATTCTTCAAACAGTTGAGCAAAAGATTCAGTCATGTTTAATCTTCAGGTTAATATTAACGTCCACCTGGCTCCGTGCCGGATGGGGTTGTTTCACATACCCGCCGTCAATCCATTGCAGCGGGGGTACTGCTAAATCGGTCGCGATTACGCGAGTGCCAGTTTTTGGCGCGCATATTGTAGCGCTTTTTCAATCACTTGCTCAATAGTTAAACTGGTTGAATCCAGCACTAATGCATCTTCAGCAGGAACAAGTGGAGCGACAGCGCGGTTACGGTCGCGATCGTCGCGCTCTTTTATCTCGGCCAAAAGGCGATCAAAGTTAACACTAAACCCCTTCTCCTGCAACTGAAGCATGCGGCGTTGAGCACGTTCTTCCGAGGAGGCGTCAAGGAAAATTTTTACTGGTGCATCAGGGAAGACCACGGTTCCCATATCACGTCCGTCGGCGATCAAACCCGGGGCTTCACGGAATCCACGCTGGCGACGTAAAAGTGCCTCACGAACACGCGGGAACGCTGCCACCTGGGAAGCCGCATTAGCAACTTCCTGGGTACGAATTTCGCCACTGACGTCTTCCCCTTCCAGGATCACTTCGAGGTTACCGTCGGTCGAGACAAAACGCACATCCAGATGCGCAGCCAGCGGTACCAGTGCCTCTTCAGACGCAACATCAACGTGGTGATGCAGCGCAGCCAGAGCCAGCACGCGATAGATTGCTCCCGAATCTAAAAGATGCCATTGCAATGCTTCCGCCATCGCTTTGCACAGAGTACCTTTCCCTGCGCCACTAGGCCCATCAATGGTGATTACCGGGGCAACTGCCGTCATCTTTTTCTCCTTAATTAAGGCATACCGTTAACATGAACGCCGCGCATTATACGCGCCAACGTGTGCAACTGTTACCCTTGCGTGCAAATTACGGAATGATTGAAGCAGAGTGTAGAAGAAACGGGCGAGGATGGACGTCAGAAAGCGTAAGGAAATGCCGCATCGGATGATGCGGCAGGGATCCATCAGGCCAGCGTGCTAATACGCGCCAGCTGCTCGAAATAGTCCGGGAAGGTTTTTGCCGTACATTTCGGATCGAGGATGGTCACTGGCGTGTCGGACAGCGCCACCAGCGAGAAACACATTGCCATACGGTGATCGTTATAAGTGCCGATTTCCGCGAACTGCAGTTTTGTCGGAGGCGTGACGCGAATGTAGTCTTCGCCCTCTTCCACTTCAGCACCAACTTTACGCAACTCGGTTGCCATCGCGAACAGGCGGTCAGTCTCTTTTACGCGCCAGTTGTAAATGTTACGCAACGTCGTGGTCCCTTTCGCGAACAGCGCAGCCGTCGCAATGGTCATCGCCGCATCCGGGATATGGTTCATGTCCATATCGATGGCATTCAGCTCGCCGTGAGTACAGGAGATAAAGTCATCGCCCCAGGTGACGACAGCACCCATTTTCTCCAGCACATCCGCAAAGCGGATATCGCCCTGTACGCTATTACGGCCAATACCGGTCACTTTTACCGTACCGCCTTTAATCGCACCGGCCGCCAGGAAGTAGGACGCCGAAGAGGCATCGCCTTCAACAAGGTAGTGACCCGGAGACTGGTACTGCTGCGCACCGCGAACCACAAAGCGCTGATAAGACTGGTTTTCAACCTCAACACCGAAGGTTTTCATCAGGTGCAGCGTGATATCAATGTACGGCTTAGATACCAGATCACCTTTAATGGTGATGACCGTATCCTGCGGAGCCAGCGGTGCGGTCATCAGCAGTGCAGTCAGGAACTGGCTGGAGACGCTTCCGTCAACCTCAACGTTACCGCCGGTAAAGCCACCACGCAGACGTAACGGTGGATAATTTTCCTGCTCCAGATACGTAATTTGTGCGCCGCCCTGACGCAGGGCATCCACCAGGTGACCGATTGGACGCTCTTTCATGCGCGGCTCGCCGGTCAGCACAATGTTGTTACTGCCCAGACACAAGGCAGCCGCCAGCGGACGCATCGCCGTTCCGGCGTTGCCCAGGAACAGTTCAAGCTCTTCAGCCGAACGCAATGCACCGCCGTTGCCGGTCACTTCGCAACGGGTACGATCGTCAGACAGCGTGTAATGAACTCCCAACGCTTTCAGCGCATTGAGCATATGGCGTACGTCATCGCTGTCCAGCAAATTCGTGAGGACGGTGGTGCCGTTTGCCAGAGCTGCCAGCAGCAGAGCGCGGTTCGAGACACTTTTTGAACCAGGCAGATTAATGGTGCCATCTACCCGCGCGATAGGTTGTAACGTCAGGGATTCCATGAAACTTAACTCTCAACTCGACATAATAAAAACCCCGCAGCACAAGCTGCGGGGGTGAAAACAGCGCAATTAACCGTGACGACGTTCGAAGTCGACCATGAAGTCGGTCAGTGCTTTTACGCCTTCCAGCGGCATGGCGTTATAGATAGAGGCGCGCATACCCCCTACCACGCGGTGGCCTTTCAGCGCATGCAGGCCCGCTGCAAACGACTCTTCCAGGAAGACTTTATCCAGATTGCTGTCTGCCAGCTGGAACGGCACGTTCATGCGGGAACGGTTCGTTTTCGCCACGTCGTTGCGGTAGAAATCACTCTTATCAATCACACCGTACAGCAGTTCCGCTTTTTGCTGGTTGATCTTGTCCATCTGCGCCACACCGCCGTTTTGCTTCAGCCATTTAAAGACCAGGCCCGCCAGATACCAGGCAAACGTCGGTGGGGTGTTGAACATGGAGTCGTTATCGTTCAGCACGGTGTAATCCAGAATCGACGGGCACGCAGTGTGTGCTTTGCCCAGCAGATCTTCACGCACAATGACCAGCGTCAAACCCGCCGGACCAATGTTTTTCTGTGCACCGGCGTAGATCACACCGTAGCGGCTCACATCAATTGGCGCGGAGAGAATGGTGGAGGAGAAATCGGCTGCCACCACCACATCTTTGCCAAAATTCGGCGTTTCATCGATGGCAATACCATCGATGGTTTCGTTCGGGCAATAGTGCAGATAGGCTGCGTTATCAGAAAGCTGCCACTCGCTCATTGGCTTCACGGCACGCAGGCCATCAACGGTAATTTTGCCGTCAATAACATGTGGCGAGCAGTATTTTTTGGCTTCTTTCACTGCGCTTGCAGCCCAGTAGCCAGCGTCAACATAGTCAGCGGTCGTTTTGCCGCCCAGAATATTCAGCGGAACGCCAGCAAACTGACCGCGTCCACCGCCGTGGCAGAACAATACTTTGTAGTTCGAGGGAATATTCAGCAGATCGCGAAAATCCTTTTCTGCCTCTTCCGCCACCTGAATAAACTCTTTACCACGGTGGCTGATTTCCATCACCGATGTACCAAGACCGTTCCAGTCACAAAGTTCCTGTTGAGCCTGTTTAAGCACGTCTGCCGGTAACATCGCCGGACCTGAACTGAAATTAAAGACTTGAGCCATTTCCCCTCACCACGCTAAAAGCCATAAGTTATAACTGTGGATATCGGTTTTATCATTCAGTGACACGCGCCGCAATGTCTAAAACTTATGACCGGCGAAATGTGTCTGTCGTCACACAATACAATCTGCCACCTTGCTGTCACAAAACCGATAAAATGGCTGCCAGGTGATCGATTTGCCCCGGCTAACCTTCGTCCATCCTGGATTCACGCGGCGTGGACATTATTGATTGTTCTTCTGCCCTATAGCCCTGCCTTTTATTTTCGCCGAAGATAGCACCTGTCATGCAAAACCCGTATCATTGCGCGCTTTACGTACGATAAAAGTGAACGCCATGACTCAAACGTTTATCCCCGGCAAAGACGCCGCTCTGGAAGATTCCATCGCTCGCTTCCAGCAGAAACTGACCGACCTGGGCTTTAATATCGAAGAAGCCTCCTGGCTGAACCCGGTGCCTCACGTCTGGTCTGTGCATATCCGCGATAAAGACTGTGCACTGTGCTTTACCAACGGTAAGGGCGCGACGAAAAAAGCGGCTCTGGCCTCTGCGTTGGGTGAGTATTTTGAACGTCTGTCGACCAACTATTTCTTCGCCGACTTCTGGCTGGGTGAAACCGTCGCAAAAGGCCCGTTCGTTCACTATCCAAATGAAAAATGGTTCCCGCTGACCGAAGACGACGAACTGCCAGCAGGCATTCTGGATGCACGTCTGCGCGCGTTCTACGATCCGGAAAACGAACTGACCGCCAGCATGTTGATTGACCTGCAGTCCGGCAATGAGGAACGTGGTATTTGCGCCCTGCCGTTTACCCGCCAGTCCGATGACCAGACCGTCTATATCCCAATGAATATCGTCGGCAACTTGTACGTGTCTAACGGCATGTCCGCCGGTAACACCCGCAACGAAGCGCGCGTGCAGGGTCTGTCTGAAGTCTTCGAACGCCACATTAAAAACCGCATTATTGCCGAGTCTATCAGCCTGCCTGAGATCCCGGCTGACGTCCTGGCACGCTATCCGGGCGTGGTAGAGTCCATCGCTAAGCTGGAAGCGGAAGGTTTCCCAATCTTTGCCTATGACGGCTCTTTGGGCGGTAAATATCCGGTTATCTGTGTGGTGCTGTTCAACCCGGCTAACGGAACCTGCTTTGCTTCCTTCGGTGCACACCCGGACTTCGGCGTAGCGCTGGAGCGTACCGTGACCGAGCTGCTGCAGGGTCGCAGTCTGAAAGATCTCGACGTGTTTACCCCACCAACGTTTGACGACGAAGAAGTGGCCGAGCACACCAACCTCGAGACGCATTTCATCGACTCCAGCGGTTTGATCTCCTGGGATATGTTTAAGCAGGACGCGGACTACCCGTTCGTGGACTGGAGCTTCGCCGGTACCACTGAAGAAGAGTTCGCCACCCTGATGGCTATCTTCGACGCAGAAGATCAGGAAGTCTATATTGCTGACTACGAGCACCTGAGCGTCTACGCATGCCGCATTATTGTTCCAGGCATGTCCGACATTTATCCGGCGGAAGATCTGTGGCTGGCAAACAACAGCATGGGCGCACATCTGCGTGAAACGCTGCTGGCCTTGCCGGGCAGCGAGTGGGAAAAAGAAGATTATCTGAACCTGATCGCCCAGCTGGACGATGAAGGTCACGATGACTTTACCCGCGTACGCGAACTGCTGGGTCTGGCGACCGGTAAAGACAACGGTTGGTATACCCTGCGCATTGGCGAGCTGAAAGCGATGCTGGCGCTGGCTGGTGGCGACCTGGATCAGGCGCTGGCCTGGACCGAGTGGACAATGGAGTTTAACCAGTCCGTCTTCTCTGCCGAGCGCACCAACTACTACCGTTGCCTGCAAACCCTGCTGCTGCTTGCGCAGGAAGAAGATCGTCAGCCACTGCAATATCTGAATGCATTCGTGCGTATGTACGGTGCAGAAGCGGTGGAAGCAGCCAGCGCGGCGCTGAGTGGTGAAGAGCCGTTCTACGGACTTCAGGCTGTTGATAACGATCTGAAAGCCTTCCCGGCGCATCAGTCGCTGTTGAATGCTTATGAGAAACTGCAGAAAGCTAAAGCGACTTACTGGTCAAAATAAGCGCACATAACATGAGTAGCAGTAGGCGTATTCAATCGTCTGGGCTATATTACGGGGCGATTTCATTGCCCCGTTTTTTATTTTCTTCGGCAATGACTGTTAATTGTAATAATAAAGTTAAACACGGGTAAATATAATAATGCTTACCCGGGCTTTGCTGTTACTTTTTATGGTAAATACTCCATTTTAATTAACTGTCCAGGAGATGGTCGAACGAAAAAATTCAACTCTTTTCATAACTTTTAAAATTTATTTTTATACGGATAATCAAATACTTACTCCGCATTTGTTGTAAAACCATACGCATTGCGGGCCTATAAGCCAGGCGAGATATGATCTATATCAATTTCTCTTCTATAATGCTTTGTTAGTATCTCGTCGCCGACTTAATAAAGAGAGAGTTAGTGTGAAAGCTGACAACCCTTTTGATCTATTACTCCCAGCTGCGATGGCCAAAGTTGCCGAAGAAGCGGGTGTCTATAAAGCAACGAAACATCCGATGAAGACGTTCTATCTGGCGATCACGGCCGGTGTGTTCATCTCTATCGCTTTCGTCTTCTACATCACTGCGACCACCGGTACTGCCGCGATGCCTTTCGGCATGGCCAAGCTGGTTGGCGGTATTTGCTTCTCACTGGGTCTGATTCTTTGCGTGATCTGCGGTGCCGACCTCTTCACCTCAACGGTGCTGATTGTGGTGGCGAAAGCCAGCGGAAGAATTACCTGGGGCCAACTGGCGCGCAACTGGCTTAACGTCTATGTTGGTAACCTGATTGGTTGTCTGCTCTTTGTTCTGTTGATGTGGCTCTCTGGCGAGTACATGACCGCCAACGGCGGCTGGGGACTCAACGTCCTGCAAACCGCTGACCACAAAATGCACCATACATTTATCGAAGCTGTTGCTCTCGGCATCCTCGCAAACCTGATGGTCTGCCTGGCGGTCTGGATGAGCTACTCTGGTCGTAGCCTGATGGATAAAGCCATGATTATGGTTCTGCCGGTTGCGATGTTTGTTGCCAGCGGCTTTGAGCACAGTATCGCAAACATGTTTATGATCCCGATGGGTATTGTAATCCGCAACTTTGCGAGCCCGGAGTTCTGGACTGCAGTTGGGTCAACTCCGGAAAGTTTCTCTCACCTGACTATTATGAATTTCATTACTGATAACCTGATCCCTGTCACTATCGGGAACATTATCGGTGGGGGTCTGTTAGTTGGGTTGACATACTGGGTCATTTACCTGCGTGGCGACGACCATCATTGATGGTTATCTCAGGCAGTAAATAAAAAATCCACTTAAGAAGGTAGGTGTTACATGTCCGAGCTTAATGAAAAGTTAGCCACAGCCTGGGAAGGTTTTACTAAAGGTGACTGGCAGAATGAAGTAAACGTCCGTGACTTCATTCAGAAAAACTACACCCCGTATGAAGGTGACGAATCCTTCCTGGCTGGCGCAACTGACGCGACCACCAAGCTGTGGGACAAGGTAATGGAAGGCGTTAAACTGGAAAACCGCACTCACGCGCCAGTTGATTTCGACACTTCCGTTGCTTCCACCATCACTTCTCACGATGCTGGTTACATCAACAAAGCCCTTGAGAAAATCGTTGGTCTGCAAACTGAAGCGCCACTGAAACGTGCAATCATCCCGTTCGGTGGTATCAAAATGGTTGAAGGTTCCTGCAAAGCGTATAACCGCGAGCTGGACCCAATGCTGAAAAAAATCTTCAGCGAATACCGCAAAACCCACAACCAGGGTGTATTCGATGTTTATACCAAAGACATTCTGAACTGCCGTAAATCTGGCGTTCTGACTGGTCTGCCAGATGCGTATGGCCGTGGCCGTATCATCGGTGACTACCGTCGTGTTGCACTGTACGGTATCGACTTCCTGCTGAAAGACAAATACGCTCAGTTCGTTTCCCTGCAGTCTGACCTGGAAAACGGCGTAAACCTGGAAGCCACTATCCGTCTGCGTGAAGAAATCGCTGAACAGCACCGTGCGCTGGGTCAGATCAAAGAGATGGCTGCTAAATATGGCTGCGATATCTCTGGTCCTGCTACCAACGCTCAGGAAGCTATCCAGTGGACTTACTTCGGCTACCTGGCTGCTGTTAAGTCTCAGAACGGTGCAGCAATGTCCTTCGGTCGCGTATCCACCTTCCTGGACGCTTACATCGAACGTGACATCAAAGCAGGCAAAATCACAGAACAAGACGCTCAGGAAATGATTGACCACCTGGTCATGAAACTGCGTATGGTTCGCTTCCTGCGTACGCCTGAATATGATGAACTGTTCTCTGGTGACCCAATCTGGGCAACTGAGTCTATCGGTGGTATGGGCGTTGATGGCCGTACTCTGGTTACCAAAAACAGCTTCCGCTTCCTGAACACCCTGTACACCATGGGTCCTTCTCCGGAGCCGAACATCACCGTTCTGTGGTCTGAAAAACTGCCTCTGAACTTCAAGAAATTCGCCGCTAAAGTGTCCATCGACACCTCTTCTCTGCAGTACGAGAACGATGACCTGATGCGTCCGGACTTCAACAACGATGACTACGCTATCGCTTGCTGCGTAAGCCCAATGATCGTTGGTAAACAAATGCAGTTCTTCGGTGCGCGTGCAAACCTGGCGAAAACCATGCTGTACGCAATCAACGGCGGCGTTGATGAAAAACTGAAAATGCAGGTTGGTCCTAAGTCTGAACCAATCAAAGGCGACGTGCTGAAGTTCGACGAAGTGATGGACCGTATGGATCACTTCATGGACTGGCTGGCTAAACAGTATGTTACTGCGCTGAACGTTATCCACTACATGCACGACAAGTACAGCTACGAAGCCTCTCTGATGGCGCTGCACGACCGTGACGTTATCCGCACCATGGCGTGTGGTATCGCTGGTCTGTCCGTTGCTGCTGACTCCCTGTCTGCAATCAAATATGCGAAAGTTAAACCAATTCGTGACGAAGACGGCCTGGCTGTTGACTTCGAAATCGAAGGCGAATACCCGCAGTTTGGTAACAACGACTCTCGCGTTGATGACATGGCGGTTGACCTGGTAGAACGTTTCATGAAGAAAATTCAGAAACTGACTACTTACCGTAACGCTATCCCGACTCAGTCTGTTCTGACCATCACCTCTAACGTTGTGTATGGTAAGAAAACCGGTAACACCCCAGACGGTCGTCGTGCTGGCGCGCCATTCGGCCCAGGTGCTAACCCAATGCACGGTCGTGACCAGAAAGGTGCGGTTGCCTCTCTGACCTCCGTTGCTAAACTGCCGTTTGCTTACGCTAAAGATGGTATCTCTTACACCTTCTCTATCGTGCCAAACGCGCTGGGTAAAGACGACGAAGTGCGTAAAACTAACCTCGCGGGTCTGATGGATGGTTACTTCCACCACGAAGCGTCCATCGAAGGTGGTCAGCACCTGAACGTGAACGTCATGAACCGTGAAATGCTGCTCGACGCGATGGAACATCCTGAGAAATATCCTCAGCTGACCATCCGTGTATCAGGCTACGCAGTACGTTTTAACTCCCTGACTAAAGAACAACAGCAGGACGTTATCACCCGTACTTTCACTCAGTCCATGTAAGTGGAATTGACTGAAATCACGCGTTAAAAAGCGTACAATAAAGGCTCCACGCAAGTGGGGCCTTTTTAGCACCCTCTCCACACCAGTCTCTTTTGTCCGCTATCTATACTTTATGGATAACAGCCAAAACAGACTTAAACACAGCCGGTTTTGAGCTGTGCATACACAGGCCCCGGACGGGCCGATGCTGGAGATATCACCGCAATGTCAATTATTGGTCGCATTCACTCCTTTGAATCCTGTGGCACTGTCGATGGCCCGGGTATCCGTTTTATTACCTTCTTCCAGGGCTGCCTGATGCGTTGCCTGTACTGCCATAACCGTGACACATGGGATACGCACGGTGGCAAGGAAGTGACCGTTGAAGATTTGATGAAAGAGGTGGTGACCTACCGCCACTTTATGAACGCGTCCGGCGGCGGCGTGACTGCATCCGGCGGTGAGGCGATCCTTCAGGCTGAATTTGTACGCGACTGGTTCCGCGCCTGCCACAAAGAAGGTATCCATACCTGCCTCGACACCAACGGGTTTGTGCGCCGCTACGATCCGGTCATCGATGAATTGCTTGAAGTGACCGATCTGGTGATGCTCGATCTCAAACAGATGAACGATGAGATCCACCAGAATCTGGTGGGTGTTTCCAACCATCGTACCCTGGAGTTCGCGAAATACATCTCAGGGAAAGGTATCAAAACCTGGATCCGCTATGTTGTTGTACCCGGCTGGTCAGATGATGATGATTCTGCGCATCGTCTGGGCGAATTTACCCGGGATATGGGTAACGTTGAGAAAATAGAACTTCTGCCCTATCACGAGCTGGGTAAACATAAATGGGTGGCGATGGGTGAAGAGTACAAACTCGATGGCGTTAAGCCGCCGAAGAAAGAGACGATGGAACGCGTTAAAGGTATTCTTGAGCAGTACGGCCACAAGGTCATGTATTAATAAAAGGCCCGGTGAGAACCGGGCCTTTTTGTATTCTATTTGAAGACGCCATTGATAATGCTGGTCACAATCGCCGTACTCAATGCCACTAAGACCAGATCATCACCTACCACTCGCCACTCATAACCCGGATACGAAGGAAGCTGATCCAGCATAGAGGCAGGGACAGTTTTCTTAGCAATCCCCGGAGGAAGCGGTTTGCCACGAGCAAGGTTTTTCGCAATGCCCGGAGGCAATGAATCATACCCCGTTAAACCATAGTTCAACGCCAGATGGCGGGCATGATCGAAGCTGACGCGTGCATCAACATCATCGCTGACGTTTTTGCTCGATTTACCATGCACCTGGCTTGCGTTATTTTGTTTATTACTATGATTGCCAGAATTTCCGTTCCCATTATCACCGGAATTCCCGTTTCCATGATTGCCGCCATTGCCTTGTCCACCGCTGTTGCCGTGGCCACCACCATTCCCATTCCCATTCCCGTTTCCTGGGTTAGCCATGACCGGCGCAGTTGCGAACGTTAAAGACAACACTACTGCCAGAGCTGTAGTGGAAAAACGACGTATAGACATGATTACTGCCTTTTAGTGGTAGAACGTATTTGAATTATCGCCTGGCGCAATAAACAAACAATACGTAAAACTCTTATATGTGATGAGAACAAAAAAGCCTGTCATTGACAGGCTTTCATTTAATCAGGCATGTGCCACTGGGGTTGGATGCTCACCCGCTTTGCGCAGCAGCATTAAGAGGTATATAAACGACACGCTGGCGATCATAATAAAGAGCAGGTTGTCGGAATAATTCTGCATCAGCATGGCGGTAAACGTCGGCCCCAATAAGCTGCCGATGGTATAGCTTAATAACAGCGCCTGGTTCATCGCCACCAGTTGGTGATGTTCCACCTTCTCACAGGCCCATGCCATTGCGACCGGATAGAGCGTGAAACCCGCGGCTCCCAGAATAAACAACGCGGGAGCCATCGCAGCGTTGCTGAGCATGGCGAGACACCCCATGATCACCACAAAGACCTGCACGCGCAGCACCAGCAGGCGGCCAAAACGGTCCGCCAGACGGCCAACTGGCCACTGCCCGACAATACCTGCACTGACCATCACGGCCATCCAGAACCCGATCCCGGAATCACTAACCCCCTGATGGTTCAGCCAGAGCGGCATCAGGCCATAGAGCGACCCCAGCACAATGCCAGAGATAATACAGCCGTTCACTCCCAGACGCGCCTGACGCAGCTTCAACATCGGCCAGACGTGGGTCGTCGCTTCCTGATGCTCACTGCTCTGGTTCACAATACGCGTGAAGAGCAGAGGCAGGATCGCCGCCAGCGTCATACCCGTGACCCACGGCAGAACACTCATCAAATCAGTTGGCAGTTTGTTGACCATCAACTGCCCGAGCACGGTACCGACATAATAGACCATCATATAAGCCGCCAGCAGGCGGCCACGGTTGCGCGAAGTGCCACTGCACATTAGCGCACTTTCTACGACTACCCAGATCATCGCGCAGCCTACACCGGCAATAAAACGCCAGGCCATCCAGCTCCAGAAGCCAACCATCAGCCCCAGCCCGGCGCACCCGGCGGCGAAAATCAGCGACGCCAGATAATAGCTACGGTTAAAACCAAAACGTTTAATCAGGTTCCCTGTCACCAGGGTTCCCAGCAGGTTTCCCGTAAAAAACGACGAGCTAACCATACCCACCTGCCAGGTCGGTAAGTTTTCATGGGCGAGCCACAGCGGGACGAGCGTGTTTAACACCGCGATCGCCAGGGTCAGCAAAAGCAGGCCACAGAGCAACAGAAGCACTGGCCGGGTATAGGTGGTCATGGATTAAAAACCGTGAGGAAATTCAGATTTCGTGCGCATCATGCCACTGGCAAAAACAAAGTCAATCCACCGGTTCTGGCTGGGCGCACGATAAGTCCCTTGTCGATTTAAAAAACTCATCCTGCTACTGCAATATCTGTCATTAATATTAATTATGTATATGTTTTTATTTATTAATGGTCAGAATCTACACCTGATGACAGTCGAAAAGTTTCATGATCGGAAAAAGAAAAGCCGGGCACTAAGTCCCGGCTTTATATAACAAAAACTGGAGTTAACTGGCGACGGCCATCCCAACGGTCATATGCAAACCGTAGAACACCCCACGGCCAATCAATTCACCGACCAGCACCAGCACAAACGCCAGTGACAGCAGCGGCAGCGCGGGTTGATAGCCCTTGATCTGAGGCGTAATCCAGCAGACTAATGCCGCCACCAGCAACACCACGCGCCAGGCCATCAGCGAACCGTAATCCGGCACCAGTGCAGAAGCCTGTTGAATGGAGCTGTGAATGGTTGCCAGTTCTGCCCCCTGCATCAGAGCAACAACCGCACTCACCACCAGCGCCAGCAGCGAAACAACCGGCAGTAAACGCATTGCCCAGCCATCAACACCCGCAACGCGTAACAGCAGGAAGCCAAGAAGCGGCCCGCCGATAAACATCGTCAGGAAGAAGCTCATCGGTGTCCAGACGCTGTACCAGGTCGGTACGGTGTCGATAGTGTTATAAACCCGCACCATCATCCACACGAACACCACGCCCAGCACCATCGTGACCACAAGCCACACGCTACGCAGACCCGCAGGCAGTTTTTTCAGCGCGGCCAACAGCCAGCCCAGACCACCCACAGCAAAGAAGATTGCCCCGCTGGCGATTTCGTTACTGAGCGAAGACGCACCTACGCGGTTCAGGGAGTTGAACGCGCGCATTGGCGAGCCGAGGTGTAACGTAGAGGCGATAAACCCGATCCCCATCAATACCCACAGGCCAAACATGCTCAATACCAGACGTTGCTGTTGTTCGGCATTCAGATTGCCTTTTAACAACGCAAGGGCGAGAACAATGAAACCGCCCGCAACGCACTGTCCAAAGACCGTGAAGATCATCAGCGGCCATTCATGCCATCCACTTCCCATCTCACACCTCCTTCGGGTTTGCCAGATAGCCGGTGGTATCACCCGTCGGGCGGCTGTTGGCGTTAGGTTTAATCACAATGCTCGGCTTCGTGAAGTGCGCCGACGGCAGCGGCGCGACGGCAGCAAGCTGGCCGTGTTTTTTACGCAGCTCTTCTATCGGACCGAAGTCCAGCGCACGCAGCGGACAGGACTCCACGCAGACGGGCTTTTTGCCGTCTGCGACGCGGGTATAGCAACCGTCGCATTTGGTCATGTGGCCTTTGGCGGCATTGTACTGCGGCGCACCATAAGGACAGGCCATATGGCAGTAGCGACAGCCGATGCAGACATCTTCGTCCACCACCACAAAGCCGTCCTCACGCTTATGCATCGCCCCGCTCGGGCACACTTTGGTACACGCCGGATCTTCGCAGTGGTTGCAGGCAATCGACAGGTAATAAGCAAAGACATTCTGATGCCAGACGCCATTGTCTTCCTGCCAGTCGCCGCCCGCGTATTCGTAAATACGACGGAAGCTGACGTCCGGGGTTAAGTCTTTGTAATCTTTGCAGGCCAGCTCGCAGGTTTTGCACCCGGTGCAACGGCTGGAATCAATATAAAATCCATACTGGGTTGTCATCGGTTACTCCTTACACCTTTTCAACCTGAACAAGGTTCGTGTGGGACGGGTTGCCTTTCGCCAGCGGTGATGGGCGCTGCGTGGTCAGTACGTTAATACTGCCTGCCTGGTCGATACGGTTTGCATCCGGGTTGTACCAGGCCCCTTCCCCCAGCGCGACAACGCCTGGCATCATGCGCGGTGTAACCCTGGCTTCAATGTGTACCTCTCCACGACCGTTAAAGATGCGTACGCGATCGCCATTGCTGATACCGCGCGCTTTCGCATCTATTGGGTTGATCCACATTTCCTGACGGCAGGCGGCTTTCAGTACGTCTACGTTGCCGTAGGTTGAGTGTACGCGTGCCTTATAGTGGAAACCGGTCAACTGCAGCGGGAATTTCGCCGTCAGCGGATCGTTGTAGTTTTCGAAACCAGGCGTATAGATTGGCAGTGGATCGATAACGTCCCCGTCCGGAAGCTCCCAGCTGGAGGCGATTTTCGCCAGCGCTTCCGAATAGATTTCGATTTTGCCTGACGGCGTCATCAACGGGTTGGCGTGAGGATCTTCACGGAATGCCTTATACGCCACGTGGTGCCCTTCCGGGTCACGCTGTTTATACATCCCCTGCTTGCGGAAGGTATCGAAGTCCGGCAGGTCAGGGATGGCTTTACGGGAGAGTTCATGCAGATGACGCATCCACCCTTCCTGAGTACGCCCCTCGGTAAACTGCTGCTCAACGCCAAGGCGTTTTGCCAGCTGGGAGGTCATCTCATAGATGGTTTTGCACTCAAAGCGCGGTTTGATGGCCTGATCGGTGAAGATCACATAGGACATGTTGCCGCAGGAGGCATCAAGCGCAAAATCCATCTGCTCAGAGGCGGTGCAGTCCGGCAGCAGAATATCGGCATATTTCGCCGACGAGGTCATGTGGCAGTCGATCACCACAATCATCTCGCACTTCTTGTCATCCTGCAGGATTTCATGGGTACGGTTAATTTCAGAGTGCTGGTTGATAAGACAGTTACCGGCATAGTTCCAGATCATCTTGATCGGCACATCCAGCTTGTCTTTACCCCGCACACCGTCACGCAACGCGGTCATTTCCGGGCCACGTTCAATTGCATCCGTCCACATAAACATGGAGATACTGGTCTGAACCGGGTTATCCAGCGTCGGCATACGCTCAAACGGCACGTCATAAGAGCCTTCGCGCGCACCGGTGTTACCGCCATTAATACCAACGTTGCCGGTCAGAATGGAGAGCATCGAAATGGCGCGGGTCGCGATTTCACCGTTTGCGTGACGCTGCGGCCCCCAGCCCTGGCTGATAAAGGCCGGTTTGGCTAAACCAATTTCACGCGCCAGTTGAACAATACGTTCGACCGGAATACCGGTGATGGTAGAGGCCCACTCTGGGGTTTTCGCCACACCGTCACTGCCCTGACCGAGAATGTACGCTTTGTAATGCCCGTTAGCCGGTGCGCTGGCGGGCAGGGTTTTCTCGTCATAACCAACGCAGTATTTATCAAGGAATGGCTGATCGACAAGGTTTTCGGTGATCATCACCCACGCCAGCGCGCTGACTAATGCGGCATCGGTACCAGGACGGATAGGGATCCACTCATCTTCACGCCCTGCACCGGTATCGGTATAGCGCGGATCGATAATAATCATACGTGCATTAGATTTCGCGCGAGCCTGCTCAAGGTAGTATGTCACCCCGCCGCCGCTCATGCGCGTTTCACCCGGGTTATTACCGAACAGCACCACCAGCTTACTGTTCTCAATATCAGAAGGGCTGTTACCGTCTGCCCAGCCACCATAGGTGTAGTTCAGACCTGCGGCAATCTGTGCAGAAGAGTAGTCACCATAGTGATTGAGATAACCGCCGCAGCAGTTCATCAGACGTGCTACCAGCGTTTTTCCCGGTGGCCAGGAACGCGTCAGCGTACCGCCAAGAGTCCCGGTACCATAGTTCAGGTAGATGGATTCGTTGCCATACTCTTTGATCAGACGCTGCATGTTGGTGGCAATGATATCGTAGGCTTCATCCCAGCTAATGCGTTCGAACTTCCCTTCCCCACGCTGACCGACGCGTTTCATCGGATACTTCAGGCGATCCGGGTTATAGACGCGGCGGCGCATTGAGCGGCCACGCAGGCAGGCACGAACCTGATGTAATCCATCGTAGTTATCGTCGCCAGTATTGTCGGTTTCGACATACTTAATTTCACCATCCACCACATGCATACGCAATGGACAACGACTACCACAGTTTACGGTACAGGCACTCCACACCACTTTTTCCGGGGCTGTCGCCGGGGACAGAGCATCCGCCGCTGATGCCAGTCGGGTAAAGGGGAGCGTGAAGGCACTGCTGGCAACAGCCAGGCCGCCAATTGCCGTGGTTTTCATCAACCCACGGCGAGTGACCTCGGCAGCCATTAACGCATCAGGCGCTTTGATTTTCATAGAGACTCACTTTGGTTGCTCACAAAAAAAAGAGAGGCGGCCCAGGCCGCTATATAGCCTTATATACAACGTATTTCTTCGTTATCAGCGCGTTATGCTGACTTTCATTCGGAGGAGTATTACCACTTTAGAGGGAGGGGTTATTGCTTCGTATCAAATCAGAGGCATAAAAAAAGCGCCCTCAGGCGCTTTTTTGTTTTACGACAAATTAACCGATGTACTGCTGGCCTTTCATGTACGGGCGCAGCACTTCAGGGATCTCAATACGACCATCCGCCTGCTGGTAGTTTTCCAGCACCGCGACCAGCGTACGACCCACTGCCAGACCAGAACCGTTCAGGGTATGCACCAGACGGGTTTTCTTGTCAGACTTGTTACGGCAGCGTGCCTGCATGCGACGCGCCTGGAAATCCCAGACGTTAGAGCAGGAAGAGATTTCACGGTAGGTATTCTGCGCAGGAACCCAGACTTCCAGGTCGAAGGTTTTGCAGGCACCGAAGCCCATGTCACCGGTACACAGCGCCATACGGCGGTACGGCAGACCCAGCAGCTCCAGCACTTTTTCAGCATGGCCGGTCATCTCTTCCAGCGCATCCATAGACTCTTCAGGACGCACGATCTGCACCATCTCCACTTTGTCGAACTGGTGCATACGGATCAGACCACGGGTGTCACGGCCATAAGAGCCGGCTTCTGAACGGAAGCACGGAGAGTGCGCCGTCAGTTTGATTGGCAGGTCATCTTCGTCGATGATCTCATCGCGCACGAGGTTGGTCAGCGGTACTTCTGCCGTTGGGATCAGCGCATAGTTGCTGCTGTCAGCTTCCTCGTCCAGCGGACGGGTATGGAACAGATCGCCAGCAAATTTCGGCAACTGACCTGTACCGTACAGCGTATCGTGGTTCACCAGATACGGTACGTAGGTTTCGCTGTAGCCGTGCTGTTCAGTGTGCAGATCCAGCATGAACTGCGCCAGTGCGCGGTGCAGGTGGGCAATCTGACCTTTCATCACCACAAAGCGAGACCCCGTCAGCTTAACCGCTGCGGCAAAGTCCAGTCCTGAGTGCATTTCACCCAGCGTCACGTGATCGCGAACGTCGAAGTCGAACGCGCGAGGAGTGCCCCAGCGTTTCACTTCAACGTTGTCGTTTTCGTCTTTACCGACAGGCACGCTGTCGTCAGGAATGTTCGGGATCGCCAGAGCAATATCACGAATTTCTGCCTGAAGAACGTCCAGTTCCGCTTTCGCCTGGTCCAGCTCTTCACCCAGTTTGTTCACTTCCAGGCGTAATGGCTCAATGTCTTCCCCGCGCGCTTTCGCCTGGCCGATGGACTTCGATCGAGAGTTACGCTCTGCCTGCAGATTTTCAGTTTGTACCTGCAGAACTTTACGACGCTCTTCAAGAGCGCGCAGCTTATCTACATCCAGCTTAAAGCCCCGGCGTGCCAGTTTGTCAGCGACTGCGTCTGGCTCATTACGCAGCAGATTGGGATCGAGCATGCTTATCCTGTGCTTATCGAATTAAAATAGGGAAATGTAACCACAGCCTGCGGTCACAGGGATACTATGCCAACATTACCGCAACGATTGAACTAACGGTAGCGTTTTATAGGGCTATTTTGATCCTGTCCGGCGAGCCAGGCGAGCTTTTCGCCAATCTTGCCTTCAAGACCTCTGTTTGTAGGGTGATAATAGCGGGTTTGTGCCATCTCCTGAGGGAAATATTCCTCTCCGGCAGCGTAGGCATTGGGTTCATCGTGGGCGTAGCGGTACTCCTGCCCATAACCCATCTCTTTCATCAGTTTGGTCGGTGCATTACGCAGATGAACCGGAACATCATAGTCCGGACGTTCACGCGCGTCAGACATGGCCGCTTTAAATGCAGTGTAAACCGCATTACTTTTCGGTGCACAAGCCAGATACACAATCGCCTGCGCAATGGCGCGCTCACCTTCCGCTGGCCCGACGCGGGTAAAACAGTCCCACGCGGAAAGTGCCACCTGCATGGCGCGCGGATCGGCATTGCCGACATCTTCAGAGGCAATCGCCAGGCAGCGACGCGCAACATACAGAGGATCGCCACCCGCACTGATAATGCGCGCGTACCAGTAGAGCGCCGCATCCGGCGCACTGCCGCGCACGGACTTATGCAGAGCAGAAATCAGATCGTAAAAACGATCGCCTTTATTATCAAAACGCGCGCTGCGTTCGCCGGCAATTTCAGTAAGCAACTCCGGTTTCAGCATTCGCTTACCAGCATCGTCAACTTCAGCCATATCGGCCATCATTTCCAGCGTGTTCAGTGCCCGCCGCGCATCACCGTTGACCAGCTCCGCAATTGCCCGGCGCGTCTCGTCCGGCAGAACGATATCCTGCCCGCCGTAGCCGCGCGCTTTGTCGTCCATCGCCTGCGTCAGAACCTTTTCGATATCGTCAGTCGTGAGCGATTTAAGCAGGTACACACGGGCGCGGGAAAGCAGCGCCGAATTCAGTTCAAATGACGGGTTTTCCGTGGTCGCACCGATGAAGAAAATTGTGCCGTCTTCAATATGCGGCAGGAAAGCATCCTGCTGGCTCTTATTGAAGCGGTGGACTTCGTCCACAAAGAGGATGGTACGACGTCCGGCATTACGGTTCTGCCGCGCTCGCTCGATCGCCTCGCGGATCTCCTTCACGCCAGAAGTGACGGCAGAGATGCGTTCCACATCGGCGTTCGCATATCGGGCGATCACTTCCGCGAGTGTCGTTTTACCGGTTCCGGGTGGGCCCCAGAGGATCATCGAGTGCAGATGCCCGGCCTCAATGGCACGCGGCAATGGCTTGCCCGCAGCCAGCAAGTGCTGCTGGCCGATGTACTGCGCTAAATTTTCTGGCCGCATACGGGCGGCCAGAGGTTGAAACGCATTATCTGAAAAATCGAGCGACAGGTTGCCCACTCACGCCTCTTACTTACGTTGGTCGTCCACCGTTACGCCCTTCGGCGGGGTAAAGGTGAATTTTGATGCATCAACAGCGCCGTTTTGCTGAGATTTAAGCTGATAGCTGCTGCGCTGATCGTCCTGCTCAACAGCACCAAACTGATTGATGGTGCCATTGGTGCTCACGTTAATCGTGAACTGCTTAAGGTTGCCGTTGCTGCCTTTTGGCGTCAGGACAAACTCATCACCGCTTTGTTTGATATTGTACTGCTGCCAGTCGCTGGACTGGTTACGGGCAATCAGCATAAAGGGTGTATTGCTGGTCGCATCTTTCAGCCAGGTGGCGGTCGCCTGCTCAACAAACGGGTTGAAGAACCACAGGGTCTTACCGTCAGACACCAGGATGCTCTCATCCGGCTGGGTCATATGCCAGTTAAACAGATTCGGGCGTTTTACCCACAAATCACCCTGGCCTTCCTGCACCGCGTTGCCGCTGCCGTCAGTCACTTTTTGCGTGAAGCTGGCATGGAAGCTGCTCACTTTATCCAGCCGGCTTTTAAGGTCGCTGGCAGCATCAGCCCAGACGCTGCTGGCAACAAAACTGGTGAGTAATGCACAAGCGATTGCAATTTTTTTCATTGTTATTCCTTAAAATACGTCATCCCGATACGGGGTTCTGTCATCTATTGTGAACCTGCCCGCAGGCAGGTGACAGAAGAAAATGCTTAAATTTTGCTGATTTACCCTTCTTTGCAATCGATGAAAGGTCAATCAAACGGCGGTGGAGCCAGTACCTCACGGTTACCGTTATGCCCCTGCTCGCTCACGATGCCCTGGGCCTCCATCTGCTCGATGATACGCGCCGCACGGTTGTAGCCAATGCGGAACTGACGCTGTACCCCGGAGATAGACGCTTTACGTTTTTCGGTGACGAAGTTAACCGCCTGGTCGAATAACGGATCCAGCTCTTCGCCGCCGTCAAAGCCACCACCACCGCCTTCGCTTTCGCTGTCGGAGGTAATACCGTCAACGTACTGCGGACGGCCACGCGCTTTCCAGTCCTGTACCACCGCATGCACTTCCTGGTCACGAACGAACGCGCCGTGAACACGCACCGGAGAGGTTGAGTTCGGGCCGGAGTAGAGCATATCCCCCATCCCCAACAGTGACTCTGCACCGCCCTGGTCGAGGATGGTACGCGAGTCAATTTTACTCGATACGGTAAACGCAATACGGGTCGGGATGTTTGCTTTAATCAACCCGGTGATGACGTCTACTGATGGACGCTGCGTCGCCAGAACGAGGTGAATACCGGCCGCACGCGCTTTCTGTGCCAGACGCGCAATCAGCTCTTCCACTTTCTTACCGACGGTCATCATCAGGTCGGCGAATTCATCCACCAGCACAACGATGTAAGGCAGTTTTTCCAGCACCGGATGCTGGGCATCCATGCTGTCACCCGGCTTCCAGTATGGGTCCGGAATCGGACGGCCCATACGCGCCGCCTCAGCGATTTTCTCGTTATAACCGGCCAGGTTACGCACGCCCAGCGCCGACATCAGCTTATAGCGACGTTCCATCTCATTGACGCTCCAGCGCAGGGCGTTGGCGGCGTCCTTCATATCGGTCACAACTTCAGTCAGCAGATGCGGGATGCCTTCATAAACCGACAACTCCAGCATTTTCGGGTCAATCATGATGAAACGCACATCTTCAGGCTGCGCTTTATAGAGCATGCTGAGGATCATGGCGTTCACCCCAACGGACTTACCGGAGCCGGTGGTACCCGCGACCAGCAGGTGAGGCATTTTCGCCAGATCGGCAACCACCGGATCGCCCGCGATATCTTTACCCAGCACCACGGTCAGTGGAGATGGATTATCGCGGAAGCGGGTGTTGTCCAGCACTTCTCGCAAATACACGGTCTGACGTTTCTTATTCGGCAGTTCAAGCCCTACGTACGGCTTACCCGGGATAACTTCTACCACACGCACCGCCACGGTCGACAGGGAACGCGCCAGGTCGCGGGACAGGTTAGAAATACGCGCCGCTTTTACGCCAGGGGCCAGGTTCAGTTCGAAACGGGTGATCACCGGGCCAGGAGAGTAGTTCACCACATCCGCCTTGATGCGGAAATCAGCCAGACGCGCTTCGACCAGACGCGCCATCTGCTCCAGCGCAAAGGTATCAACCGGTTCAACTTCAGACGGTGGCGGCGTTAACAGATCCAGCGACGGCAATGGCGTACTCGGGCGTTGCAGCGGCCGGCTGTCACCGTTACGCATCAACAGTGGATGAATAAGGCTTTCCTGCGGCTGTGCCGGAGGCTGCTGGAACTGCGGCGGCTGCGCGTGAGTCTGAGGAGTCGGCTGTTGCGGCTGCGCATACGCCTGCTGTGCAGGAACATGCTGTGCCAGTGGCTGCTGGCGCACCGGTTGCTCAGCTTCCGGCATCACGCTCGGGGTGAATAACGGCTCACCAGGGCCATCATCCACCAGATCTTTCATTGGCGAGAATTCAAAATCTGACAGCGAGAACGGGTTCGCACCGGCAGGTTGTTCACCGGAATAGCGCTGCTGCTGCGTTGCCGCAAACTGGCGCGCTAACTCGGCTTCCGCCGCATCCTCTTCGTCTTCAGGAACATGAGGCGATGGCGCATCGTGCTGATACTCTTCACCGTAGCGCTGATGCTGCTGCGCGGCGAACTGACGTGCCAGCTCATCCTGCTGCAGTTCATCGGCGTCGTCTTCATATTCAGACTCGCGCGCTTTTTCCTCAGCCATACGCTGGGAAGGCAGCTTGATGCCGTAAGAGGCCAGCTCACGACGCGTTGGTACGCGAACACGATTAGGACGAGGCAACTGCGGGCCAATCCCCTCTTTCACCTGAGGACGTGGCGCGCCACCAGCTGCCAGGCTAAAGACTGGCGCAGCAACAGCGGCCGCTGCCGTGGCTTGCTTCACGCTTTCAGCCACCGGAGCAACAACAGGTGTAGGATCAACGGAAGGAGCAGAAACAGCAGGAACCTGTACGGCAGGTTCAGGAACGGGCTGATACCAGGCCGCCAGTTGCTCGCGCTCACGGGCCCGACGCTCTTCAACTTCTTCAAAGTAGTACATTGGCGGACGGGACGGTTTCGTCTCTTCCACCACTTCAGGTTCGGACTGCGGCTCTACATATGGCTGCACAGGTTCGACCGGTTCAGGCACATATGCCTGATACGGCTGGGCGGCAGGTTGCTCGTATTCCGGATACCCCTGCGGTTCATACGCAGGTTCAGGCGGCTGATAAGGTTGTTGCCACTGTTCCTGCTGTACCGGCACATAGCTTTCTGGCTCCGGTGCGATGACCGGCTCCGGCGTATGGACACCCGGCGCACTCTGCCAGTCAACCTGAGGCTGCTGCATAGCCAGCTCTGGTGCAGGAACCGGCGCGGATGGCATGACGGCTTCAGCAGGTGCAGCAAACGCCTGCGCTGCCGTGGTGGCCGCTGCAGCGACCGCAACCTGCCCGGTGACAGAGTGACCATTGAGTAGCGGATCGTACTCGTCAAAATCACCTGGCGTGGCGCGGCTCCCGGAGAAGAGCACATCATCAGGATCGACGGCCTTACCTGCAGCACGATATTCAACCTGCTCCTCTTCATCCATGCGTTTGCCGGAGAAAAGTGCAGCATCGGTTTTACGGCCCAGCGGGTTGGCAAATTTTTCGGCTACGCGCTGACGGCGCGCCAGCGCCCCACGCAGAATACGGGCACGGCGAGATTCGCGACGCTGCACCGGGGCATCGTCGTCCTCATCGTACTCATCTTCATTGTCGTCTTCATCAACCCATGTGTCATCACGACGGGTACGGTTGCTGGCAAAAGTGAGAATATTAAGGATAAAACTGCCGATCTTTTCGGCGATACTCACCCATGACCAGCCCGTGAACAACGTCAACCCAGCGGCCCAGATGCAGAGCAATGCCAGGGTTCCGCCACTACTGTGGAGCATCGGCTGTAGCGCGGTGCTCAGCAAGCTGCCGATCACCCCACCGGAAGCAAAGTACCAGATATCATCGGCGTTAATCGCCGCCAGCCCGCAGGAGGTCAGGATCAGTGCCAGCGCGCCAATCAGGCGCAGCGAAACAGCGAAATAATCGATGTAGTCATCGTTCTGCCGATGACGCCAGGCAAACCAGCATCCGCCAATCATAATGACGGGAAGGGTGTAGGCCATCACACCGAAAATGAAAAAGAGCGTATCCGCAAGCCAGGCTCCGGGAATGCCGCCTAAATTATGAATAGGCTCATGCCATGCGGTTTGTGACCAGCTTGGATCGGAGGGGTTGAAACTGAGTAAGGCTGCCATCAGCCAGACGGCAAAAAGGGCAATAACAATCAGCAACGCCTCAAGGAGACGACGTCCGCTGCTTAGCTTCGATAGTGTGACTTCTTTGTCTTCAGTGTATTCCTGGCTCAAGAAAGGCTCTCCAGGTATCAGGCATATCCTGCCTGTTTGCTAAAACGGACAACAGCGCCGGGTATCCCCGGCACTGTTGCTGTATGGATTAACAGGAGTGTAATCAAACTACGCTGATTTTGCACCTGTTCCGTGTTAGCGCGTCTTAATAACCAGACGATTGCTCTGTTTGACCTCTTCCATCACCACATAGGTACGGGTGTCGTTCACACCAGGCAGTCGCAGCAGGGTTTCACCCAGCAGCTTACGGTAGGCGGACATGTCTGGCACACGGGTTTTCAACAGGTAGTCAAAATCACCGGAAACCAGATGACACTCTTGAATTTCTTCAAGTTTTTGTACAGCGGCGTTAAATTGCTCAAACACATCCGGCGCACCACGATTCAGAGTAATCTCAACAAATACCAGAAGTGAGGCATCCAGATAATGCGGGTTCAGCAGAGCCGTATAGCCCTGAATAAAACCCTGTCTTTCCAGTCGACGTACACGCTCAAGGCACGGCGTCGGGGAAAGTCCCACACGTTTTGAAAGCTCGACGTTGGAAATACGCCCATCCTTTTGCAATTCATTAAGAATGTTACGATCGATACGGTCGAGGTCTTTGCCAGGGCGCTTCTTGCTATCTACCATTATTATTGTCTCTCTGTATTCCTTCCCTACTCCTGCCTGGACCCTGTGCACATCACTGTTCAGAGCCTGTACCCGTTATTCATCACATCGCCTGGTTATGTATTATATCCGTCATACTTCAAGTTGCCTGCGCGTTGGCTTTTCTCACTCACCCCAGTCACGTACTCATGTACGCTCCCGGGGATTCGCTGCGTCGCCGCCTTCATGCAACTCGAATTATTAGGCTATAGACGCGATGCGGATTCGGGTTCTGTTGGTAAGAAGTCCGTTGCCCGAAGGGCAGTCACCGACATCACGTATGGCGTCTGTCCACACCATGCGTAGATTTCACTAACCCGGTAAAAATGGCATTTACGTGCATGCCTATGCGGCACACAGTTAATGCGTTTTTTTTCTTCCTTGAATGTTTTCGCAAAAGCGCAGGTGATTGTCAAAGCAAAACATCGATTTTTAGTACAACATGCCGGATATTCATTGCGGTCGGGTATTAATCCTCATTTTATTGCCTTATAAACAACCGGTTTTCAATAGCACACAGTATGTTATCGCCCGCCATTCATCGTCAGCGTCTATTGCACATATTGATATCAAAATTGCTGTGCTCTTTTTTTACGGCAACAAATTCCCTACAATCCTGCCAAATGTCTGCCAACAACAATGGGGATCTCATGGGCACGGCCAAACACAGTAAGCTGCTAATTCTTGGTTCTGGACCTGCGGGATATACCGCGGCGGTCTACGCTGCACGCGCTAACCTGCAACCGGTGTTAATTACCGGCATGGAAAAAGGCGGTCAGCTGACCACCACCACCGAAGTGGAAAACTGGCCAGGCGACCCGAACGACCTGACCGGGCCGCTGTTGATGGAACGTATGCACGAGCATGCGACCAAGTTCGAAACCGAAATTCTGTTCGACCATATTCACAAGGTCGATCTGCAGAACCGTCCGTTCCGTCTGACCGGCGACAGTGGTGAGTACACCTGTGACGCGCTGATCGTTGCCACCGGTGCATCCGCCCGTTACCTGGGTCTGCCGTCTGAAGAAGCGTTCAAAGGCCGCGGCGTATCTGCCTGCGCCACCTGCGACGGTTTCTTCTACCGCAACCAGAAAGTCGCGGTCATTGGCGGGGGTAACACCGCAGTGGAAGAAGCGCTTTATCTGGCGAACATCGCCTCTGAGGTACACCTGATCCACCGCCGCGACACCTTCCGTGCGGAGAAAATCCTGATCAAACGTCTGATGGATAAAGTGGCGAGCGGCAACATCGTGTTGCACACCAACCGTACGCTGGAAGAAGTCACGGGCGATCAGATGGGCGTTGCGGGTCTGCGTATCCGTGATACCCAGAACACCGATACCGTGGAATCGCTGGAAGTGGCTGGCCTGTTTGTGGCGATCGGCCACAGCCCGAACACGGCGATCTTCGACGGTCAGCTGGAGCTGGAAAACGGCTACATTAAAGTGCAATCCGGCATTCACGGCAACGCAACCCAGACCAGCATCCCGGGCGTATTCGCCGCAGGTGACGTCATGGATCATATTTACCGTCAGGCAATCACCTCCGCCGGTACCGGTTGTATGGCCGCGCTGGATGCTGAACGCTATCTGGACGGGCTGGCCGAGCAAGGTAAATAATCTTTACAAGTCAGTAACAAACGTAAATAAAGGCGGCGATAAGTCGCCTTTATTGTCTCTCCGTTGTAACATTGCGCTGCCCAATTTCTAATAACGTCACCTGCAAAGTACGCAATGGAAAAAACCCGTCAACAAGAGTTAACACGCTGGCTGAAACAGCAAAGCGTTCTTTCCCGCCGCTGGCTCATGATTTCCCGCCTTCTGGGACTGATCAGCGGTCTGTTGATTGTTGCCCAGGCATGGCTGCTGGCCCGCATTCTTAACCACATGATCATGGAGAACATTCCGCGCGAAGCACTCCTGATGCCGTTTATCGTCCTTGTTCTGGTTTTTGTTCTGCGCGCCTGGGTGGTCTGGCTGCGTGAACGCGTCGGTTTCCATGCGGGGCAACATATACGCTATGAAATCCGCCGTCAGGTACTCGACCGTCTGCAGGAAGCCGGACCCGCCTGGATCCAGGGTAAGCCTGCCGGAAGCTGGGCGACGCTTATCCTTGAGCAAATTGACGATATGCACGACTACTATGCCCGCTATCTTCCTCAGATGGCGCTGGCCGTTTGCGTGCCGCTGCTGATTGTGATCACCATTTTCCCGACCAACTGGGTAGCGGCGTTGATCCTGCTGGGTACCGCCCCGTTGATCCCGCTGTTTATGGCGATGGTGGGAATGGGGGCTGCAGACGCTAACCGCCGCAATTTCCTGGCGCTGGGTCGTCTGAGTGGCCATTTCCTTGACCGTCTGCGCGGTATGGAAACCTTGCGTATTTTTGGCCGTGGTGAAGCGGAAACTGAAAACATCCGCCTGGCGTCGCAGGATTTCCGCCAGCGCACGATGGAAGTGTTACGCCTGGCGTTTCTGTCGTCTGGTGTGCTCGAATTTTTTACCTCGCTGTCGATTGCACTGGTGGCGGTTTATTTCGGTTTCTCCTACCTCGGTGCGCTGGATTTTGGCCACTACGGTACGGCAGTGACGCTGTCTTCGGGCTTCCTGGCGCTAATCCTGGCTCCGGAGTTTTTCCAGCCGCTGCGCGATCTCGGTACCTTTTATCATGCTAAAGCGCAGGCCGTTGGCGCGGCCGATAGCCTGAAAACATTCATGGAAACGCCGCTGGCACACCCGGAACGGGGTGACGTTACGCTGAATACCAAAGAACCAGTGACAATTGAGGCGAGTGATTTTTCTATTCTGTCGCCTGAAGGCAAAGTGCTGGCAGGCCCGCTGAACTTTACCCTGCCTGCCGGGCAGCGAGTGGTGCTGGTCGGTACCAGCGGTTCAGGTAAAAGTTCGCTGCTTAATACACTGTCCGGCTTTATGGCTTACACCGGTTCGCTACGGATTAACAAAACCGAGGTGCGCGATCTCGATCCGGATGCCTGGCGCAAACAGCTAAGCTGGGTGGGACAAAACCCACAGCTACCGGCCGCCACGCTGCGGGAGAACGTGCTTCTGGCTCGCCCGGATGCACGCGAAGATGAGCTGCAATCCGTCCTTGACCGCGCCTGGGTCAGCGAGTTTCTGCCCCTGCTTGTGCAGGGGGTCAACACTATCGTTGGCGACCAGTCTGCCGGGCTGTCCGTAGGCCAGGCGCAGCGTGTAGCCGTTGCCCGTGCTCTTCTTAATCCCTGCCAGTTGATGCTGCTGGATGAGCCTGCCGCCAGCCTGGATGCACACAGCGAACAACGCGTAATGCATGCCCTTAACTCAGCCTCATTGCAGCAAACCACCCTGATGGTCACACACCAGCTGGAAGGCATTGCCGACTGGGATCAAATCTGGGTGATGGAAAACGGTCAAATTGTTGAGCAAGGCGATTACGCCTCTCTCGTTACCGCGCAGGGGCCATTTGCCACCCTGCTGGCGAATCGTCAGGAGGACATCTGATGCGTGCCCTGCTCCCGTATCTTGCGCTGTATAAACGCCATAAATGGATGCTGACGCTGGGCATCGTACTGGCGATCGTCACTCTGCTTGCCAGCATTGGCCTGCTGACGCTCTCCGGCTGGTTCTTATCGGCGTCTGCCGTCGCGGGCGTCGCAGGGTTATACAGCTTTAACTACATGCTCCCGGCCGCGGGCGTGCGTGGCACCGCCATTACCCGTACCGCCGGACGCTATTTTGAGCGGCTGGTCAGCCACGATGCGACCTTCCGCGTGCTGCAACACCTGCGCATTTACACCTTCAGCAAACTATTGCCCCTCTCCCCTGCCGGGCTGGCGCGTTTTCGCCAGGGTGAATTGCTCAACCGCGTGGTCGCGGATGTCGATACGCTGGATCACCTCTACCTGCGCGTCATTTCGCCGCTGGTGGGCGCATTTGTGGTGATCTCGGTGGTTACGCTGGGGTTGTGTGTTCTGGATGTTCCCATTGCGCTGACGCTCGGCGGCATCATGCTGTTGACGCTGATGATTCTGCCGCCGCTGTTCTACCGCGCCGGTAAATCCACCGGGGAAAATCTGACTCGCCTTCGCGGTGAATATCGTCAGCAACTCACCTCCTGGTTACAGGGGCAGGCCGAGCTGACCCTTTTTGGTGCCAGCAAACGCTACCGCGCCCGTATGGAAAGCACGGAGTTAAACTGGCACGAAGCGCAACGTCGCCAGTCTGAACTGACGGCGTTCTCCCAGGCCTTGATGATGTTAATTGGCGGCGTGGCTGTCATTGCTATGCTGTGGATGGCTTCTGGCGGAGTGGGCGATAACTCACAGCCCGGCGCACTGATTGCCCTCTTCGTCTTCTGTGCGCTGGCGGCCTTTGAGGCACTGGCACCGGTGACGGGGGCATTCCAGCATCTTGGGCAGGTTATCGCTTCTGCCCTGCGCATCACGGAGATTGCCGGGCAAGAGCCGGAAGTGACGTTCCGCGACGGGCAAACCGTTATGCCAGAGCGCGTCACTCTGACACTGAATGATGTCACGTTTGCTTATGACAAGCAGGCACAAAACGCGCTGGAAGGCATCAATCTCGTCGTGAACGCAGGCCAACGCATTGCGCTTCTTGGCCGCACGGGTTGCGGTAAATCGACGCTCCTGCAGCTGCTGACCCGCGCCTGGGATCCGCAGCAGGGACAGATCCTCCTTAACAATGTGCCACTGGCAGACTTCAGCGAACAGACGTTGCGCAAGACTGTCAGCGTGGTACCGCAGCGTGTGCATCTCTTTAGCGCAACGCTGCGCGATAACCTGCTGCTTGCCGCGCCAGATGCCCCTGATGCGCTGCTTAGCGCGGTGCTGGAGCAGGTTGGGCTGCATAAACTGCTTGAAGATGACGGGTTAAACAGCTGGCTGGGTGAAGGGGGTCGTCAGCTCTCCGGCGGTGAGTTGCGCCGTCTGGCAATTGCGCGAGCACTGCTGCACGATGCCCCGCTGATGTTGCTGGATGAGCCGACAGAAGGGCTGGACGCCACTACCGAGAGCCAAATCCTTGATTTACTGGCCACTGTCATGGCCGGTAAAACCGTGCTGATGGTGACACACCGACTGCGCGGACTGGCGAGTTTTGATCAGATAATTGTGATGGACAACGGGCACATTATTGAGCATGGTAGTCACGCAGAACTGTTGGCGAAACAGGGTCGCTACTACCAGTTTAAACAGCGTCTGTAGACTATATTTGTACCGATCCTCACTCGCGTATTGGAGTTCTGCTGTCATGCGCCTGGTCCAGCTTTCTCGTCATAATATTGCGTTCCCTTCTCCGGAGGGGGCGCTGCGTGAACCCAATGGGCTACTGGCGCTTGGCGGTGACCTCAGTCCTGCACGGCTATTGATGGCTTACCAGCGCGGGATTTTCCCGTGGTTTTCCCCCGGTGACCCTATTTTATGGTGGTCGCCCGACCCGCGTGCTGTACTGTGGCCAGCCCAGTTTCATCTGAGCCGCAGCATGAAACGTTTCCATGCGAAATCACCGTACCGTGTAACGCTCAACCACGCGTTTGGTCAGGTCATTGAAGGTTGTGCCAGCGATCGTCATGAAGGCACATGGATAACCCGCGATATTATCGACGCCTATCACCGCCTGCATGAGCTTGGCTACGCCCATTCAATAGAAGTGTGGGAGAAAGGTGAGCTGGTTGGTGGCATGTATGGCGTGGCACAGGGTACGTTGTTCTGTGGCGAGTCGATGTTTTCCCGCGCAGTTAACGCCTCGAAAACTGCACTGCTGGTTTTCTGCAACGAGTTTGCCCTACGTGGCGGACAGTTGATGGATTGTCAGGTACTTAATGAGCATACCGCCTCGCTCGGTGCCGTAGAAATCTCCCGTCGTCACTACATTGAGCACCTGGATACCTGCCGCCAGGAGAAGCTTCCGCGCGACTTCTGGGTACCAAGGACACTCTTTATGCCCAATGTCTAAATGTTTTCCGCACATTTTTCATGAGGGTGTTATAATTACGCCGCAGAGTAGCTTCTGCCTGTTGCCCCGCCGCCGTTTGGGACCTTCGCTTCAGATAACGTCCTGACGTTTATCCTGTCGTCTCCCCTTTACGAATGCGCTTTTCGTTCGGTAGTACCGTGACGCTTGGGCAATGCGCCGAAACTGTTTTGCTGCGTTTTAATCGCGCAATTCTTTACTTAATTGATGAATTTCGGCATTATCTTGCCGGTTCAAAACTTGGTAGTGATACCCCAGAGGATTAGATGGCCAAAGAAGACAATATTGAAATGCAGGGTACCGTACTTGATACGTTGCCTAACACCATGTTTCGCGTAGAGCTGGAAAACGGTCACGTGGTAACTGCGCACATCTCCGGTAAAATGCGCAAAAACTATATCCGCATTTTAACGGGCGACAAAGTGACTGTTGAACTGACCCCGTACGACCTGAGCAAAGGCCGCATTGTCTTCCGTAGTCGCTAATTGTTTTCGCCTGTAATGGCAGATGAATATATACAAGGTCGGGATAATCCCGGCCTTATTTTTTTGTAGGCCACGACACCTTTAATCCCTCCGCTCTTAATGCGCAAAAAGTATCCATTCCATAAGTCATGACAAATGACTATACTTCCCTATGACAAATGACATTCATCAGGAGGTACAGATGAGAACATGGGTTCCCGCGCAGAAACCTGCTGACAACGCACTTTGGCGTTTTGCAGGTTTGCCTGCAAACAGAGGTATGCGGCTGATTGAATATCTCAATCAGGGCTTGCCCGTCAGCGTACTTGACAACATTCATGAATGGACCGCGATGTCAAAAGCGGACATTTTACGCGTGACAGGGATTAACGAGCGCAATGTCGCGCGCCGCAAAAGTGCGGGCCGTACGCTGACGCCCGATGAAAGCGAACGCGTGGCTCGTTTCGTTCGGGTACTGGATACCGCTGTCGATTATTTTGGCAGTAAAGACGAGGCATGGAACTGGCTGCAATCACCGGTTCGCGGGCTTGGCAATATAGCACCTGTCGACCTGATTGCCACAGAAACCGGCGCACTGGAAGTCACCGACCTGATTGGCCGTCTGGAACACGGAGTGCTGGCATGATTTTTTATCGTCTGGTGACGGGACGTTATGCCAGCGAAGCGTGGAGTGGAAGCGGTGCAAACCAGTATGGTGGCCGCTGGAATCATAAAGGACACCCTGCGGTGTACGTCTCCACATCCATCTCGCTGGCAGCGCTCGAAATTCTGGTTCACGTTAAAAGGGATACCGTACTGAATCAATACCAACTGTTCAGCATCGATATCCCGGACGATCAGATTGATCATCTGGATAAAGAGTGGCTGCCCGGGGACTGGCAGGAAAATCCAGCTCCGGTTTCAACGATGGACCTGGGAACCAGCTGGCTACAGGCCAGTGATGCACTGGCACTTATTTTACCTTCCTGCATTATTCCTTATGAAAACAATGCCATTCTCAACCCATTGAACCCGGCATTTCAACAGGCTTTATCCTCCGTTCAGCGCCACTCTTTTGTATTCGATACCCGGCTGGCAGAAAAAACCGCACCCTGAAACAGATGCGGTTGTTATTTCTCAGAACCAGGGAACCGTCGCTGTCGCGCTTAGCCCGTAAGTCGCCCGTAGAAAGATCCCCCAGTCAGCGAGCCGATCCTTATTTAATAAGAGTTGCTGACCTTATTTTCCACTTCCCATTTTCCTGAATCAGGCAATCTGCAACGACATGCTCCTGCTTCTGTCCGAATGCGATATAGATGTTTGTGCACACAGCGTCAAAATCAGATGAAACTACCGCAACATGATCCCAGTCATTACCCCAGTCCTGGGCTTTTATAAACATGTCAGCATCTGGCATGTCTTTATCATTGCTGTCACCTGAATAAAGTTTTTTATCGCTGCGATCGTTTCTGATGCTACGTAATCACCCATAGTGTCCGGGTTGAGGACAGGTGCATTATTCTGATTAAGCTGACTGATATACCACTGATTAAATTTTATGGCTATGGTAGCGGGTTGATTGTGTTCACTTGCCACAGCAATTGAAGACAGCGTGAAAATGATTATCAGGAGCGATCTCATTAGTTATCCCTGAAAATTTCATAATGGGGTTTTAATTATTCACTAAAGTGGCCCGCATACTTTTTGCTTCTCTCGTGTTTGGGATGTCCAGGCCACTACAATTTCTTATCACGTCCGTGACGTAATGGGTGCAAGAACCCGTACTGATGCAACAAATCAGATTCAGGGAATAATATGGATTACGGTTTTTTCACGACAAGGCATAATCACATCTGCGGCCATTGAATGCGCTATGTCATGCAATAACCCCGTAAGATGCGGCAACATATCGCGATCAAAATGCGAAATCAGCAATACGTGATTTAATGCCCGGCAGTAATCGCATTTCGTTTCAGTATCTTCCAGCAACCACTCTTTATGCTTCGGTCGTTCTTCTTCGGCTTCAAATTCCACTACCTGAAAATCGCTCATTGATTCTGTGAGTCCCGTTTTGACTTCTTCCAGATAAGCGCCCAGACAGCGGCAAACGGGCTGGGTTTGTGGAAGCGAAGTGCAATCCAGCAGGATTTCAGTGAACAATTTGCAACGTTCGACAAGCGTTGGGAGATCGGGGTTGAGGGTGAGTTCGCTGTAGAGTTGGGAGAAAGATTGGTTTTCCATATCATAATTTCCATATTTAGAAGCCGAAAACTACCACCAGAAACGCCAACTTCAGGTGGCAGACTGAACCGGTTTGGCGTACCGACCATATGGAAAATCGGCGCTTCAAAAGAAGCCCCAGTTCAGCCCACCATATTTGAAGATACGGATTATACCGCAGCTAAAAAAAGAGTGAACGAAACCAGTAACGTTGCTGTGAGCAACATCTTTCCATATGTGTGTATCAGGACGCCAATCCTGACACCTGATTTTGCAGGTGCGTCGCCATTTTATTACTGTGAATTTATCCAGCAATCGGCATCATCAAATACTGGAAAGCGCCTCGCAAAATTCCTCTGCGCCCTGATGCCCTCACCCTAGCCCTCTCCCACAGGGAGAGGGAACAGATAGTGCGGTCTGCCAGAATCAGGCATAAAAAAACCGGGCAAATGCCCGGTTTTTAAGTTTAACGTTCAACTCAGTGAGCCGCTTCCGGCTTATGCTTCGCCGCACTCTGGAAATCGTACGTCAGCTCATTCTTCGACTGATCCAGCGCCACGGTCACCTGACCACCGTCCACCAGCGAGCCAAACAACAGCTCGTTCGCCAGCGGTTTCTTCAGGTTATCCTGAATCACACGCGCCATCGGACGCGCACCCATCGCACGGTCGTAGCCTTTCTCAGCCAGCCAGTTGCGGGCCTCCTGGCTCACTTCCAGCGACACGCCTTTCTGATCCAGCTGAACCTGCAACTCGACGATGAACTTATCCACCACCTGATGGATCACCGCGGTAGAGAGGTGATCGAACCAGATAATGTTGTCCAGACGGTTACGGAATTCCGGCGTAAAGATCTTCTTGATCTCTTCCATCGCATCGGTGCTGTTATCCTGGTGGATAAGGCCGATAGATTTACGTTCAGTTTCACGCACCCCGGCGTTGGTGGTCATCACCAGCACCACGTTGCGGAAGTCCGCCTTGCGCCCGTTGTTGTCGGTCAGCGTCCCGTTGTCCATCACCTGCAGCAGGATATTGAACACATCCGGGTGCGCTTTCTCGATTTCATCAAGCAGCAGTACCGCGTGCGGATGCTTGATCACCGCATCGGTGAGCAGGCCGCCCTGATCAAAGCCCACGTAGCCCGGAGGTGCACCAATCAAACGGCTGACGGTGTGACGCTCCATGTACTCAGACATATCAAAACGCAGCAGCTCAATGCCCAGCGCTTTGGAGAGCTGAACCGTCACCTCGGTTTTCCCGACACCGGTCGGGCCGGCGAACAGGAAGGAACCAACAGGTTTATGATCATGCCCCAGTCCGGCGCGAGCCATCTTAATCGCTTCGGTTAAGGCCTCAATGGCTTTGTCCTGACCAAAGACCAGCATTTTCAGGCGGTTGCCGAGGGTACGCAGCGTATCACGGTCGCTCTGAGAAACGCTCTTCTCAGGGATACGCGCGATGCGTGCCACCACCGACTCAATATCCGCCACGTTAACGGTTTTCTTACGCTTGCTGGCTGGCATCAGACGTGCCCGCGCGCCCGCCTCATCAATCACGTCAATCGCCTTATCCGGCAGATGACGGTCGTTGATGTATTTCACCGCCAGCTCCACCGCCGCACGCACCGCTTTGGCGGTATAACGCACGTCGTGGTGGGCTTCATATTTCGGCTTCAGACCGTTAAGGATCTGCACCGTTTCCTCCACGGACGGCTCCGTCACGTCGATTTTCTGGAAGCGGCGCGCCAGAGCACGGTCTTTTTCGAAAATGTTGCTGAACTCCTGGTAGGTCGTGGAGCCAATCACGCGGATCTTGCCGCTGGAAAGCAGCGGTTTGATCAGGTTAGCAGCATCCACCTGGCCACCGGAGGCTGCACCTGCACCGATGATGGTATGAATTTCATCGATAAACAGAATGCTGTTGGTGTCCTGCTCCAGCTGTTTTAACAGCGCCTTGAAGCGTTTTTCAAAATCACCACGGTATTTGGTGCCCGCCAGCAAAGAACCGATATCCAGCGAGTAGATGGTGCAATCGGCAATCACTTCCGGCACATCGCCCTGCACAATACGCCAGGCAAGGCCTTCGGCAATCGCGGTTTTACCCACGCCAGATTCCCCCACCAGCAGCGGGTTGTTCTTACGGCGACGGCACAGCACCTGGATAGCGCGCTCCAGCTCTTTATCGCGGCCAATCAGCGGGTCGATACCGCCAACGCGAGCGAGCTGGTTAAGGTTGGTGGTGAAGTTTTCCATACGATCCTCCCCTCCTGCTTGCTCTTCATTGTTATTGACCTGATTGCTGGAGTCCGACGCCGGGTTAGGCTCGTCTTTCCGCGTTCCGTGAGAGATAAAGTTAACCACGTCGAGTCGGCTGACTTCGTGTTTGCGCAGCAGATAGGCCGCCTGGGACTCCTGCTCGCTGAAGATGGCGACTAATACGTTTGCACCAGTCACTTCGCTACGTCCGGAAGACTGGACGTGGAATACCGCACGCTGCAAGACACGCTGGAAGCTGAGCGTCGGCTGCGTGTCGCGCTCCTCTTCACTGGCTGGCAGCACCGGTGTGGTTTGTTCGATGAAGGCTTCGAGTTCCTGACGTAGCGCCACCAGATCCACAGAGCAGGCTTCCAGCGCTTCGCGGGCGGATGGGTTGCTAAGCAGCGCGAGCAGTAAATGCTCGACGGTCATAAACTCATGTCGGTGCTCACGCGCTCTGGCGAAAGCCATGTTTAAACTGAGTTCCAGTTCTTGATTGAGCATAGGCACCTCCCCCAATTTTATGCCTTATCAGGCCTTTTCCAGCGTACATAGCAACGGATGCTCGTTCTCCCTCGCGTAGTCGTTCACCATCGCCACTTTGGTTTCCGCCACTTCGGCTGTAAAGACACCGCAGATAGCTTTGCCACGATAATGAACGGTAAGCATCAGTTGCGTTGCACGTTCTACATCATAAGAAAAGAACTTTTGTAGCACGTCAATAACAAATTCCATCGGCGTGTAATCATCGTTCATTAACATAACTTTATACATGGATGGCGGTTTTAGCGCGTCACGCACTTTATCTTCCGCCAGCTGGTCAAAATCCAGCCAGTCGTTAGTCTTACCCATTTTGCATAATCACTTTGAATCTACCTCAGATGTTAGATAACAATCATCTATTACTGTCATCCGCGATGTCTGTCACAAACCGTAGCAATAGCGTTAACTGCTTCAAACTTTGGTTGATTGTTGTCCCAACTCCAGCGCCAAACGCTTGACGGCTTCTTTCGTTTATCTAAATTGTACAAGCGTGAGATGGCGAGGTTTTGAACAGCCCCCACTCCACCACCGGTTCATTCCATCTTAATTTATAAGATTTACGAAGGATGTCGAAGCATGGAAATGGGTACTGTTAAGTGGTTCAACAACGCCAAAGGGTTTGGCTTCATCTGCCCCGAAGGCGGCGGCGAGGATATCTTCGCTCACTATTCCACCATTCAGATGGATGGTTACAGAACGCTCAAAGCCGGGCAATCCGTCCGGTTCGATGTACACCAGGGGCCAAAAGGCAATCACGCAAGCCTTATCGTGCCCATTGAAGCAGAGACGGTTGCATAGCTCTCTGTTTCATTGTGTACATCCCGCAGGCAAAATGCCAGCCCGATCGGCTGGCATTTTTATTTTCGGGTTATTCCCGAGCCAGCGCATCCACCGGATCCAGCCGCGCCGCATTTCGCGCCGGCAGCCAGCCAAACAAAATACCGGTAACGGTTGAGCATAAAAACGCCGTCAGGATCGCCACCGGTGAGAAGCCAATCTCCCAGCCGGGTAAAAAGAGCTGAAGCATAAAGGCGATCATCATCGAGAGTGCAATGCCCATCGCACCGCCAACCAGACACACCAGCACCGCTTCAATCAAAAACTGTTGCAGCACATCGCTTGCCCTGGCTCCAACCGCCATGCGGATACCAATCTCCCGCGTGCGCTCCGTCACCGACACCAGCATGATATTCATCACCCCGATCCCACCAACAACCAGTGAAATCACCGCCACCAGCGTCAGGAACATCTGAAGAGTACGTGTGGTCTTTTCCGCCGTTTTCAAGAGGCCATCCATGTTCCAGGTGAAGAAATCCTTCTTCCCGTGGCGCAGGGTTAACAGCCGCTCAAGCTGCTGCTCGGCCAGCGCACTGTCGTAGCCCTCTTTCACGCGCACGGTGATGGAGTTGAGCCAGGACTGCCCCATGATCCGCCCGGAAATGGTGGTATACGGCAGCCAGACGCGCAGGATTTTACTGCTGCCAAACATCGACTGTTTCTCTTCCGCCACACCGATAACCGTCGCAGGCATGTTCCCGACGAGGATCACTTCGCCCACCACGCGGGTTTTATTGGGGAAGAGCTGCCTGCGTGAGTTGGCATCCAGAACCACCACCTGCGCCCTGCCCGCCAGTTGCTCGGCATTAAAGGTAGCCCCTTCGCTAAAGGTCATGCCGTAAACAGTAAAGTAGTCGCCGCTGACGCCGTTGGCGCTGGCCGCCACGTCGACATTGCCTACGCGCAGACGCAGGTTTTGCGACACCGCAGGTGTGGCTGAATTCACCCACGGCTGCTTCTGGATGGCCGTCAGGTCGTCATATTTCAGCGCCTGCTGATACTGCGGTTCGTCATCACCAAAATCTTTGCCGGGGTAGACGTCAATGGTGTTGGTGCCAATGGCACGGATATCCGCCAGCACCAGCTGTTTTGCCGCGTCACCTACCACCACTATCGACACCACCGACGCGATACCGATGATAATGCCGAGCATGGTCAGCAATGTGCGCATTTTATTGGCCGCCATTGCCAGCCAGGCCATTGTCAACGCTTCGCGAAAACTGCTGGAGAACTGCCCCCAGCCGGACGAGGTGGGCAAAGTCTCTTTCTGTACGGCATCCTTCGTCCGTCGGGCTGGCGGGTTACTGACCAGCTCGCCGTCATAGATCTCAATAATGCGTTCGGCCTGCGCAGCCACCAGCGGATCGTGAGTCACGATGATCACCGTATGCCCCTGGTCGCGAAGCTGGTGGAGGATCTCCATCACCTCTTCGCTGGAACGGCTGTCGAGCGCACCTGTGGGTTCATCGGCGAGGATGACTTGTCCACCGTTCATCAGCGCCCGCGCAATACTGACGCGCTGCTGCTGGCCGCCGGAAAGCTGCGACGGTTGATAATCCACCCGCTCCGCCAGCCCCAGACGCGTCAACAGCTCTCGTGCGCGCTCAAGGCGTTTTTTCCGCTCCACACCGGCATACACCGCCGGAACTTCAACGTTCTGTGCCGCACTCAGATGAGAAAGCAGATGATAGCGCTGAAAAATAAAGCCGAAATGTTCACGGCGCAATTTCGCCAGCGCGTCATCATCCAGCGTGGAGACGTCCGCCCCGGCAACGCGATACGTCCCGCTGGTCGGTTTATCCAGGCAGCCGAGAATGTTCATCAGCGTCGATTTGCCGGAACCCGACGCGCCAACAATCGCCACCATCTCGCCCGCCTCGACGCGCAGGGAAATACCCTTCAGCACCTCCACCGGGCCATCACCCGACGGATAACTGCGACGGATGTTATTTAACTCAAGCAACGCCGTCATTTAACGGCTCCGGGCAGACTTTCGCTGGTGACAACCTCCTCACCCTCTTCCAGCCCTTTCACTACCACCACATCAGTGTCGTTACGCGCGCCAATCACCACTTCACGTTCACGCGTTTCGCCATTACGCAGCACTTTCACCTTATAGCGGCTGTCCCCGGCGGCTCCGCCCAGCGCAGAGAGTGGAATGGTCAATACGTTTTTCACACCGGTCAGCTGAATATGCACCTGCGCGGTCATGTCCAGACGCAGCACACCTTGCGGGTTTGGCACTTCAAAGCGAGCATAGTAGAAGATGGCATCGTTGACTTTTTCCGGCGTAGGCAGAATATCTTTCAGCACACCTTCATAGCGGGTCTGCGGATCGCCCAGCACAGTAAACCAGGCGCTTTGCCCCGGCTTAAGGTGAATCACATCCGCTTCAGAAACCTGTGCTTTCACCAGCATGGTGCCCATATCCGCCAGCGTCAGAATGTTCGGTGCCTGCTGCGCCGCAATCACGGTTTGTCCCTGCAGGGTGGTTATCTGAGTGACTTCCCCGGCCATCGGTGCCACGATTTGCGTGTAGTCGAGGTTGGTTTTTGCCGTATCCAGCGAAGCCTGATTGCGCTTAATTTGCGCGTCGATAGTGCCAATCTGCGCCTGTTTTACTGCCAGCGCCGTTGTTGCGGTATCCAGATCCTGTTGCGATATCGCCTGCGTTTTAGCCAGCGCCTGCTGACGGGTCAGCGTGACCTGAGCAAGATTACGCTCCGCCAGGGCCTGGCTGCGCTGCGCACGCAACTCCATCAGCGTCGCTTCCACTTCGCGGATCTGGTTTTCGGCCTGTTCAGGATCGATAACGCCAAGCAGCTGACCTTTTTTCACCTTATCGCCAATCTCAACCGACAGCGTTTTCAACTGACCGCTCACCTGAGCACCCACATCAACCTTGCGCAGAGCATCAAGTTTGCCCGTCGCCAGCACGTTTTGTTGCAGTTCACCCGGACGAACAATCAGCGTCTGATATTGCGGCACGGGCGCATTCAGCACTTTCCAGAGCCAGAATCCGCCGACTAAGGCCACCACCGCCAGCAGCAGAACCAGCTTTCTGCGTTTTCCCTTAAGATTCATAAATATTCCCAATGAATGTTCTGGCAATCATAACTGTTGATTCTATCTAAACCGCACCTCAACGAAACCTCAAATTTCTGGAATCGTCACAATTTGTTTACGAGACGTTGATATACCTCCTGTTGAAATAAAGATCTTCCACAAGAAGGGATCTAACATGTCTTCCATCGTCGATACACCTCATTCACACTTGCCACAGCCTAAATCCGGCTGGCAATTATTTAAAAGCCTGGCCTCCGGGACAATCACGCCCGGGCTTGCGTGGCAAAACCCGTCCTATCGACGTAAGTTTGTACTACGTTCTCTGGCTACACCGTTCAGCACGGCACGCCTGCTGGCAAGCCTGGCAAAACAACCTCGCCTGATGCAGATGTTACATGTGCAGCCAGGGTTACCGTGCCGTCTGCATCGCCCGTGGCTGACCGTAAATATGGATCGCCGACATACGCTGGAATCGCTTAGCTGGCACTATCAGACAATGAGTCGTCAGCTTCCGTCGACGCTGCTAAATGGCTATCTTTCTAAACAGGGTATAACGTTGCTGACGTTAACCGGTAAAGATGAGCAGCAATTTACCATCCGCCTGTGCGCCGATGCGTTTCTGGATAAAGAAGGCGAAGCCACTCTCGCTTTTTGTGACCAGCAGAACACGGTGCTGGCAGAAATGACCTTCACCCTGTGCCCGTTTGAAGGGAAAACGACGCTCTTTATCGGTGGCCTGCAGGGGGCAAAAGCCCATGTTCCACATGAGCTGATCCAGGGCGCGACCAAAGCATGCCACGGCCTGTTCCCGAAACGTCTGCTGGTTGAAGCCGCCATGACGATCGGAGCCGTCTTCCCGGTGGAGCAGATTGTCGCGGTCAGTAACGCCACCCATATCTACCGCAGCTGGCGCTATCGTAAGAAAAAAGAGGGAAAACTGCTGGCCGATTACGACAGCTTCTGGCTCTCCATCGGCGGCCAACAGCAGGACAACGGTAACTTTGCGCTACCGCTGACCATGCCACGCAAACCGATGGAAGAAATTGCGAGCAAAAAACGCTCGGAATACCGCCGCCGCTATGAGCTACTGGATAGCCTGATCGACCAGGTAAACCAGGCCACCCACGGTTAATCCGCTCTCCCGCGAGCCAGCCAGAGTACGCGGGAGAACATTTTGCGCAGTAGCGTTGGAACAGACTCCACGCCTCTCTTCCCGGCTTCTATTGCCACTTCAATAGCCAGATCGGGTTTTGACGAACGGTGGATCGCTTTGGCGATCACCCGGCGCATATTCATAGGCACATCCACCGGCACCATCGCAACGCGGTGGAAAACATCGTCGAACCCCTGACGATACATAAAGTGTTCCATATCCATCGCTGGCAGCATGGTTAAATGGTCACGTTCTTCTTCCCGCTCGTTATTCAGCAGGCTGCGGACCGTAGAAGCATATTTTTTACCGGCCTCGTCACCGTCCACCAGTACGTGCCATTCAATGCCCATCCGACGGGCGAATCTAATCAGTGGCTTTAACCCTGACTGGGCAAACTCGATGACCTTAATACCTTCCGCATCGAAATGGTGTCCACACTGGCGCGCCAGTTCGTTGATAACCCAGGTTTCCGTTTCCCCTTCAACCAACAGCCAACATCGCGCAAACAGCGACGATGCGCGGTTAAAGCGGATATGAAACGCGATACGGCGTCCATCTTCCGCGTTTAGCCCACCCGGCCCAAGCCGGTAAGCAGAAACGCGTGATGATTCACGCACCAGGCGGCAGACATATTCGACCGGCGTAAGCGATAACAGCTCACCAGAGTTGGTAGTCGTAATGCGCTGGAGGGGCAGCAGGTTCAGTAAGTGCCACGCAACGGAGAGCATAATCGGGTGCAGGCGCGTTTCCGGGTCTTCCACCAGCAGCAGCGGACGTGCATCGCGATCCAGGTGGATAGTACCTTTAGCCTGCAAAAGCGTGGAGAACAGCCCCAGTAAGATCACCCGGTGCGTTCGACCGCCAGGCCTGTCGATCATCCGATTAATGATGTCGAGATAACGCCAGCTTCGCTGTTCATCGTGAGAACGGCGGCGCATCAGGCGATTACGTGACTGCGATGTCCCCTGCTCGGAAAAGTAGTGCTCCAGCAGTTGTACCATTGCGGACAACCCCTGGCGAATTTGACCATCGGTAAGATTCTGCGGGCGCGAAACCAGCTCACGCGCCAGGAAATCCAGCTCGCGGGCGGTGACTTCCACTTCCGGCATATTCGGCACCGTACCGTTACGGATACGCCGCATAAAGCGTGCATCTCGCAGGCGCAGTACCGGCGTCAGGCGGATCAAATGACGGGCCAGTTCGTCAATGTCATTTAACGGAATAGTGTCGCCTTTGGCATCCAGGAATTCGCGCAGGGTTAGCACGCTGCCGTTCTCGGCCAGCTCACCTTCCAGCCGGTAGAAAATACGATGAAAATCATCATTGCATTGCACCCAGCACTCTGACATCGGGCGGAAGCGGCGCACACGGTGACGCCCCGGCTCAGATTCACGGAAGGTCAGAATAATGTGCAGATGCTTCTCGCGCCCCGCCACATCCCCGGGCGGGAACCAGAAATCATCATGCACGAAGTGGTAGAGATCATCCTCGGGCGAAAGCAACAGCGTAAGCGCATCCAGCAGGCTGGACTTACCCCAGGCATTCTCCCCAATCAGAACATTGTTCTGCTCAAGAAGCAGAGATAAGCGGTTGATACCGCGAAATCCGACTATTTCCACACGTTCGAGAAGCATAAATCCCCCGAGAAACGATCACTTTTTCCTTCAAGTTATCAGGAGTATAACGGCACAAAGCCCGGCAGGACACTGTAATACACCTCGATTATTCCGAAGTAGCCAGAAAAAACCAGAATCTTCCTGTCAGATTTAATTTGAATTAGGTATAGCTGCACAAGATACTACCGCCCGAGAATTGGTCTATGCTGTATTCACTACCAATTTGAACAAGGATTGACATCACATTGCCTTAAATCAAACTTACAGAGTTTATTTGAGTGGCGAAGGGGTGTTGTTGGTTTTTAAAATAATGGCTCTTTGAGTCGTCATCCCTTTTATGGCGATATAGCCTGCACGCAAGCAAGCGTGCGGAATTTTATTATTGAGGTGGTTATGTTCAGGAAATTAGCAGCGGAATGCTTTGGTACATTCTGGTTAGTGTTTGGTGGCTGCGGTAGTGCTGTTCTGGCAGCAGCATTCCCGGAATTAGGAATTGGTTTTGTCGGTGTCGCGCTGGCATTTGGCTTAACCGTATTAACCATGGCGTATGCCGTGGGACATATTTCCGGTGGTCACTTTAACCCGGCAGTGACATTAGGCTTATGGGCGGGCGGTCGTTTCCCGGCCAAAGACGTTATCGGCTACATTGTTGCCCAGGTCGTCGGTGGTATTATTGCTGCGGCGGTTCTGTATGTCATCGCCAGCGGCAAAGCAGGCTTTGACGCAGCAGCCAGCGGCTTTGCCTCTAACGGCTTCGGTGAACACTCTCCAGGCGGCTACTCCATGCTGTCTGCCATCGTCATTGAAATTGTGCTGACCGCAGGCTTCCTGCTGGTTATCCACGGTGCAACAGACAAACAGGCACCGGCGGGCTTTGCCCCTATCGCCATTGGTCTGGCATTAACGCTTATCCACCTGATCTCTATTCCGGTCACCAACACCTCTGTTAACCCGGCGCGTAGTACTGCAGTCGCGATTTTCCAGGGCGGCTGGGCGCTTGAGCAGCTGTGGCTGTTCTGGGTGATGCCAATCATCGGTGGTATTTTGGGCGGCTTGCTGTACCGCACTCTGCTGGAAAAACGTGATTAATTGTTTTCTTCCTCTCCCCGTGGGAGAGGGTCGGGGTGAGGGCATCTTGCCGCACAACCCCTCCTGAATACAGGCCGGGTAAGCGTTCACGCTACCCGGCTTTCTTTTGCCGCTTTACTGGACAGCCTTTATTGGGTAGTGTTTCTGGCGCTTAACAGATACTTAACAGACATTCAAAAGGACCGGCTGTTCATGTTTTCAGGACTCCTCATCATTCTGCTGCCCCTGATTGTGGGCTACCTTATCCCGCTGCATCGAGAATCAGCACTAAGGCTCATCAATCGTTTTCTCAGCTGGATTGTCTACGTCATTCTTTTCTTTATGGGGATTAGCCTGGCGTTTCTGGATAACCTGGCCGCCAATTTGCTGTCGATCCTGCATTATTCTGCCGTAACTGTTGTGGTTATTTTGCTGTGCAATATTGCCGCGCTGTTCTGGCTGGAACGCTCTATTCCATGGAAAAATAATCATCATCAGGAAAAACTGCCTTCCCGTATTGCAATGGCGCTGGAATCGTTAAAATTATGCGGCGTCGTGGTACTCGGTTTTCTTCTGGGACTCACCGGATGGTCCTTTTTACAACACGCCACGGAAGCCAGCGAATATACGCTGATATTCCTGCTGTTCCTGATTGGTATACAGCTGCGAAATAATGGCATGACGCTGAAGCAGATTGTCCTCAACCGCCGGGGAATGATTGTGGCCGTTGTGGTGATTGGCAGTTCAATGGCCGCTGGGGTGATTAACGCCTTTATTCTCGACCTGCCGCTGAAAACCGGCCTGGCAATGGCGTCGGGTTTTGGCTGGTATTCCCTTTCCGGTATTCTGCTCACCGAATCTTTCGGCCCGGTCATTGGCAGCGCCGCTTTCTTTAATGACCTGGCACGCGAGCTGATTGCCATCATGCTGATCCCGGGACTGGTGCGCCGTAGCCGCTCTACCGCGCTCGGTCTGTGTGGTGCGACCTCAATGGACTTTACCCTGCCGGTGTTACAACGTTCTGGCGGCCTGGAGATGGTGCCTGCCGCCATCGTACACGGCTTTATTTTGAGCCTGCTGGTACCTGTTCTGATGGCGTTCTTCTCCGCCTGATACTTCTTTGGCGGTAGTCAACCTGCCGCCAAAATTGCGCTAAATCAATATCCCTCTATTTTGTAGCAGAAAGAACTTTTCTCCGTTCTGGCACAGGCATAATCTAAAACATGTATATCAAATATAACTTTAACAGGTGTGATTATGTTTTGTGTGCAATGTGAACAAACCATCCGTACTCCGGCAGGTAATGGCTGCTCCTACGCGCAAGGTATGTGCGGCAAAACGGCAGAGACGTCAGACCTGCAGGATCTGTTGATTGCTTCCCTGCAAGGACTTTCCGCATGGGCATTCAAAGCCCGTGAATACGGCATTATTGACCACTATGTAGACAGTTTCGCCCCTCGCGCATTTTTCTCCACGCTGACTAACGTAAACTTTGATTCTCCTCGCATTGTGGGTTACGCCCGCGAAGCCATCGCCCTGCGCGAAGCGCTCAAAGCACAGTGTCTGAATGCAGACGCCAGCGCCCGCGTGGATAACCCAATGGCGGAGCTGCAACTGGTGAGCGATGACCTGGGCGAACTGCAGCGCCAGGCGGCAGAATTTACCCCGAACAAAGACAAATCGGCGATTGGCGAGAACATTCTCGGCCTGCGTCTGTTGTGCCTGTACGGCCTGAAAGGTGCGGCGGCCTATATGGAGCACGCGCACGTTCTCGGCCAGTACGACAACGATATTTATGCGCAGTACCACAAAATTATGGCGTGGCTGGGTACCTGGCCTTCCGACATGAACGCGCTGCTGGAGTGCTCGATGGAAATCGGGCTGATGAACTTCAAAGTGATGAGCATTCTGGATGCCGGTGAAACCAACACCTACGGCCACCCGACCCCAACTCAGGTCAACGTGAAGGCGACCGAAGGTAAGTGCATCCTGATCTCCGGCCATGACCTGAAAGATCTCTACAACCTGCTGAAGCAGACTGAAGGCACCGGCGTTAACGTTTATACCCACGGGGAAATGCTGCCCGCGCACGGCTACCCTGAACTGCGTAAGTTCAAACATCTGGTCGGTAACTACGGCAGCGGCTGGCAGAACCAGCAGGTTGAGTTCGCCCGCTTCCCTGGCCCAATCGTGATGACCTCTAACTGCATCATCGACCCAACCGTAGGCGCGTATGACGACCGCATCTGGACCCGCAGTATCGTTGGCTGGCCGGGTGTGAGCCACCTCGAAGGCGACGATTTCGGCCCGGTTATTGCCCAGGCACAGCAAATGGCGGGCTTCCCGTACAGCGAAATCGAACACCTGATCACCGTCGGCTTTGGCCGCGAAACTCTGCTGGGCGCTGCGGATTCGCTGATTGACCTGGTCAGCCGTGAAAAACTGCGTCACATCTTCCTGATCGGCGGCTGTGACGGCGCGCGCGGCGAACGTAACTACTTCACCGATTTTGCCACCAGCGTACCGGACGACTGCCTGATCCTGACCCTGGCATGCGGTAAGTACCGCTTCAACAAACTGGACTTCGGTGACATCGAAGGTCTGCCACGTCTGGTGGATGCCGGTCAGTGTAACGATGCTTACTCTGCCATCATTCTGGCCGTCACTCTGGCTGAAAAACTGGGCTGTGGCGTGAACGATCTGCCGCTGTCACTGGTGCTCTCCTGGTTCGAACAGAAAGCGATTGTCATCCTGCTGACCCTGCTCTCTCTGGGTGTGACCAACATTGTGACCGGCCCAACAGCACCAGGCTTCCTGACGCCGGATCTGCTGGCCGTACTGAACGAGAAATTCGGTCTGCGTTCCGTCACTAACGTTGAAGATGATATGAAGCAACTGCTGAGCGCGTAAGGAGCTATTGATGACGATGCCAACCTCACAGTGTCCGTGGCGGATGCAGGTTCATCACATCCGTCAGGAGACGCCGGACGTGTGGACGCTGTCACTGCTGTGTCATGACTACTATCCGTATCGTGCCGGTCAGTATGCGCTGGTCAGTGTCCTCAACGCGGCGGACACCCTGCGCGCCTACACCATCTCCTCTACGCCGGGTGTGAGCGAGTACATTACGCTCACTATCCGTCGCATTGATGACGGTGCTGGCTCTCAGTGGCTGACCCGTGACGTGAAACGTGGTGACTATATCTGGTTGTCTGACGCGCAGGGGGATTTCACCTGTGACGACAAGGCAGAGGATAAATTCCTGCTGCTGGCAGCTGGTTGTGGCGTAACACCGGTGATGTCAATGCGCCGCTGGCTGGCTAAAAACCGCCCGCAGGCCGACGTGCAGGTGATCTTCAGCGTCCGTTCACCGGAAGATGTGATTTTTGCCGACGAATGGCGTAACTATCCGGTCACGCTGGTTGCTGAAAACAATGCTACCCACGACTTTGTGGCCGGTCGCCTGAGCCGCGAGCTGCTGCAAAACGTGCCGGATATTGCCTCACGCACCGTGATGACCTGCGGCCCTGCGCCGTATATGGACATTGTCGAAGAGGACGTGAAAGCGCTGGGTGTCACCCGCTTCTTCAAAGAACAGTTCTTTACGCCTGTGGCGGAAGCGGCGACCAGCGGTATGAAGTTCACCAAACTGCAACCGGCGCAAACCTTCTTTGGCCGCGTGGGCACCACGCTGCTGGAAGCGCTGGAAAGCAACAACGTGCCGGTCGTTGCTGCCTGTCGTGCTGGCGTGTGCGGTTGTTGTAAGACGAAAGTGGTGGACGGTAACTACACCGTGACCAGCACCATGACGCTGACCGACGCGGAAATCGCCGAAGGGTATGTACTGGCCTGCTCATGTCACCCGCAGGGTGACCTTGTTCTCGCATAAACGGTAAACGTTCACTCGTAGGCCCGGTAAGCGTTAGCGCCACCGGGCTTTTTTGTCGGGTGGCACTGCGTTTACCCGACCGACAATGACACTACCGCCACGCGGGGTCTTTCCCCACTGCGTAACGCCCTGCCCCTAAAAACGCTATCGCGAGTGAACCCATAAAGAAGTAGACCAGGCTCTCCATCGCCCACGCGCCTACGGCGTCGAGCGCAAAGGTTTCACCCGTGCCCACCATCAGCCATGCCACCACCATCGTAAATGCCAGTACCAGCGCTGCGGGACGTGTAAGGAAACCAAGAATGATCAGGATCGGTGCCACGACTTCGCCAATCAAGACGCCATAAGCAATGAACCCCGGTAGCCCTTTTTCCACCAGCAAATGACTGATGAACCCAACGCCGCCCAATAATTTGTGTAATCCGTGAAACAACATCAGCCCGCCAACGGCAAGTCGTAACAAAAGTTTGCCAAGATCGTCGCACGCTAGCTTTTTATTAACAGCAGTTAACAATGATTTAACCATTTGGAATGATTCCTGTTTTCACCCGTGGTATCACCAGATTATGTCGGATAATGACATCTGAAAAGCACCCGTTAATAGGGGGGATTTGGCAGGCAATACAGAGGCTTTCTTCTAAGCTTGTAAGCGATATGACAAAAAGGAGCGGGACACTCATGAAACAAACCGTGGCTGCATACATAGCAAAAACCCTCGAACAGGCTGGTGTAAAACGTATCTGGGGCGTCACTGGCGACTCCCTGAACGGACTCAGTGACAGTCTCAACAAGATGAAAACCATTGAATGGATGCCAACCCGTCATGAAGAGGTTGCCGCCTTTGCCGCCGGAGCCGAAGCGCAACTCACGGGTGAACTGGCCGTCTGTGCCGGGTCATGCGGGCCGGGAAACTTACACCTGATCAACGGCCTGTTTGACTGCCACCGCAACCATGTGCCGGTGCTGGCGATAGCGGCTCACATCCCCTCGACGGAAATCGGCAGCGGCTATTTTCAGGAGACCCATCCTCAGGAGCTGTTTCGTGAATGCAGCCACTACTGCGAGCTGGTTTCCACACCGGAGCAGATCCCTCAGGTACTGGCGATTGCGATGCGCAAAGCCGTACTGAACCGGGGAGTTTCCGTCGTGGTGTTGCCGGGCGATGTGGCACTCAGGGCAGCACCGGAAAGTGCCAGCAGCCACTGGTATCACGCGCCGCAGCCGGTGGTTACGCCCACCGAAGAGGAACTGAAAAAACTGGCGCAGTTGCTGCGTTACTCCAGCAACATCGCCCTGATGTGCGGCAGCGGCTGCGCGGGGGCACATCAGGAACTGCTGGCGTTTGCCGGTAAACTGAAATCCCCGATTGTCCACGCCCTGCGCGGCAAAGAACACGTGGAGTACGATAACCCGTACGATGTGGGCATGACCGGGCTGATTGGTTTTTCCAGCGGTTTCCACACCATGATGAACGCCGACACGCTCATTTTGCTCGGCACTCAATTCCCTTATCGTCCGTTCTACCCGACGGATGCCAAAATCATTCAGATTGATATCAACCCGGCCAGCATTGGCGCGCACAGCAAAGTCGATATGGCGCTGGTGGGTGACATCAAATCCACCCTGGCCGCCCTGCTGCCGCACCTTGAAGAAAAAACAGATCGGACATTCCTCGATAAAGCCCTGAGCGATTACCGCGATGCGCGTAAAGGCCTGGACGATCTCGCCAAACCGAGCGATAAGGCCATCCATCCGCAATACCTGGCACAGCAAATCAGCCATTTTGCTGACGACGACGCCATCTTTACCTGCGATGTGGGCACGCCAACCGTCTGGGCAGCGCGCTACCTGAAAATGAACGGTAAGCGCCGCCTGCTGGGCTCGTTTAACCACGGCTCAATGGCCAACGCCATGCCGCAGGCGCTGGGAGCGAAAGCCACCGCGCCAGAGCGTCAGGTGGTGGCAATGTGTGGCGACGGCGGGTTCAGCATGCTGATGGGTGATTTCCTGTCGGTGGTACAGATGAAGCTCCCGCTTAAAATCGTGGTCTTTAACAACAGTGTGCTGGGCTTCGTGGCGATGGAGATGAAGGCCGGTGGTTATCTCACCAACGGTACCGAACTGCACGATACCCATTTCGCCCGTATCGCTGAAGCGTGCGGCATCACCGGTATCCGCGTGGAAAAAGCCGCTGATGTGGACGAAGCGCTCCAGCGCGCCTTCACCATCGACGGACCGGTGCTGGTGGATGTGGTGGTCGCCAAAGAAGAGCTGGCAATCCCGCCGCAGATCAAGCTGGAGCAGGCCAAAGGATTTAGCCTCTACATGCTGCGCGCCATTATCAGCGGACGCGGTGATGAAGTGATCGAACTGGCAAAAACCAACTGGCTCAGGTAAAACATTTCACATGACCTCTGACATTAAAGGGATGTGAAATGATTGATTTACGCAGCGATACTGTTACCCGCCCGGGCCGTGCCATGCTCGAAGAGATGATGGCCGCCCCGGTCGGGGACGACGTCTATGGTGACGATCCAACCGTCAACGAACTGCAGCGTTATGCCGCAGAACTGAGCGGTAAAGAGGCCGCTCTGTTCCTGCCAACCGGCACCCAGGCGAACCTGGTGGGGCTACTCAGCCACTGTGAACGCGGTGAAGAGTATATCGTCGGCCAGGGTGCACATAACTACCTGTATGAAGCGGGCGGCGCAGCGGTGCTCGGCAGCATTCAGCCACAGCCGATTGATGCCGCACCGGACGGCTCCCTGCCGCTCGATAAGGTCGCCGCAAAAATCAAAGCTGACGATATCCACTTCGCCCGTACAAAACTGCTCAGTCTGGAAAATACCCATAACGGCAAAGTGCTGCCGCGTGAGTATCTGAAAGCCGCATGGGAATTTACCCGCGAGCGCAAGCTGGGGCTGCACGTTGACGGTGCGCGCATCTTTAACGCCGTGGTGGAGTATGGCTGCGAGCTGAAAGAGATCACCCAATATTGTGACTCGTTCACCATTTGCCTCTCTAAAGGCCTGGGTACGCCGGTAGGTTCCCTGCTGGTCGGCAATGCGGACTACATCAAACGCGCCAACCGCTGGCGTAAGATGACCGGCGGCGGAATGCGTCAGGCGGGGATTCTGGCGGCGGCAGGGTTATATGCCCTGAAAAACAACGTGGCGCGCCTGAAGGACGATCACAACAACGCGGCATGGATGGCGACTCAATTGCGCGAAATCGGTGCCGACGTGATGCGTCACGACACCAATATGCTGTTTGTCCGCGTGGGTGACGAGCACGCTGCCGCGCTGGGTGAATTTATGAAAGCGCGTGGCGTGTTGATTAATGCCTCTCCGGTGGTGCGTCTGGTTATGCATCTCGATGTTAGCCGTGAACAGCTGTCAGAGGTGGTGAAACACTGGCAGGCATTTTTACAGCGTTAAGTAAGGAGCATAACGTGCCGCAACGTATTCTGGTGCTTGGTGCCAGTGGGTATATCGGTCAGCACCTGACGTCTGCGTTAAGCCAGCAGGGGCACCAGGTGCTGGCAGCGGCACGCAGCATTGAGCGCCTGCAAAAACAAAATTTGCCCGGCGTGACCTGTCACAGCGTCGATCTCAACTGGCCACAAGAACTTCCTGCCCTGCTGGAAGGGGTCGATACGCTTTACTACCTGGTCCACAGCATGGGTGAAGGTGGGAATTTTATTGCCCACGAGCGTCAGGTGGCAATGAACGTCCGTGACGCCCTGCGGCAAACGCCGGTAAAGCAGGTGATATTTTTAAGCTCGCTACAGGCTCCCGCAAATGAACAGTCCGATCACCTTCGCGCCCGCCAGCTCACGGCTGACACGTTGCGCAGCGCGAATATTCCCGTCACCGAACTACGGGCGGGGATCATCGTGGGAGCCGGTTCCGCCGCATTCGAAGTGATGCGCGATATGGTCTACAACCTGCCGGTACTCACGCCACCGCGCTGGGTGCGCTCGCGCACCACGCCAATTGCGCTGGAGAATTTACTTCATTATCTGGTGGCGTTGCTGGATCACCCAACCGACACGCATCGCGTACTGGAAGCCGCTGGCCCTGAAGTGCTGAGCTATCAGGAACAATTTGAACATTTCATGAACGTCAGTGGCCGCCGACGCTGGCTGGTCCCTATCCCCTTCCCGACCCGCTGGATCTCGGTCTGGTTTTTAAATGTTATTACCTCGGTGCCGCCAACCACTGCGAAAGCGCTGATCCAGGGGCTAAAGCACGATCTACTGGCAGACGATCGCGAACTGCGCGCGCTGATCCCACAGACGTTGATCCGCTTTGACGACGCGGTTCGCAACACGCTGAAAGAGGAAGAGAAACTGGTGAACTCCAGCGACTGGGGTTATGACGCACAGGCATTTGCCCGCTGGCGACCGGAGTATGGCTATTACCCAAAACAGGCAGGCTGCACGGTCAAAACCTCTGCCAGCCTCGCGGCGCTGTGGGAAGTCGTGAACCAGATTGGCGGTAAAGAGCGCTATTTCTTCGGCAATATCCTCTGGCAAACGCGTGGCGCGATGGATCTGCTCGTCGGCCATCGGCTGGCGAAAGGCCGTCCTGCTCACCCGTATCTTGAAGTGGGCGATACGGTCGACAGCTGGAAGGTGATTATCGTCGAACCGGAAAAACAGCTGGCGCTGCTGTTCGGTATGAAAGCGCCAGGGCTGGGTCGACTCTGCTTTACCCTCAAAGACAAAGGCGACCACCGTGAACTGGATGTGCGCGCCTGGTGGCATCCTCACGGTATGCCGGGTCTGTTCTACTGGTTGTTCATGATCCCCGCGCACCTGTTTATCTTCCGCGGAATGGCCAAACGTATTGCGCAACTGGCAGCACAAAAGCAGGAAAAATGCTAAATAAAACTCTTATTCTTTCACCTTTCCCATTGCATAGCGCCGTAATTCACGAAAGAATGCGCACGAAATTCTTTTTCAACACAGTGGATTGATATGAAGGTACTGGTTACCGGGGCGACCAGCGGCTTAGGCCGAAATGCGGTCGAGTTTCTGCGCAACAAAGGCATCAGCGTCAGGGCGACCGGTCGCAATGAAGCAATGGGTAAACTTCTGCAAAAAATGGGTGCAGAATTTGTCCACGCCGACCTGACGGAGCTGGTTTCTTCTCAGGCAAAAGTGATGCTCGCCGGTATTGATACGCTGTGGCACTGCTCCAGTTTTACTTCCCCGTGGGGCACGCAGGAAGCCTTTGATCTCGCCAACGTGCGCGCCACGCGCCGTCTGGGCGAATGGGCCGTTGCATGGGGCGTACGTAACTTTATTCATATCTCTTCACCATCACTCTATTTCGACTATCACCACCACCGCGATATTCAGGAAGATTTCCGTCCGGCGCGTTTTGCCTGTGAGTTTGCCCGCAGCAAGGCGGCCAGCGAAGAGGTGATCGACCTGCTGGCGCAGTCGAACCCGCATACGCGGTTTACCGTGCTGCGTCCGCAAAGCCTGTTCGGCCCGCATGACAAAGTGTTTATCCCGCGTCTGGCGCAGATGATGCACCACTACAGTAGCGTGCTGCTGCCACGGGGTGGCGATGCGCTGGTGGATATGACTTATTACGAAAACGCCGTACACGCCATGTGGCTGGCGAGCCAGCCGGACTGCGATAAGCTGGTGTCAGGCCGCGCGTACAACATCACTAACGGCGAGTCCTGCACGCTACGCAGCATTGTGCAGCGGCTGATTGACGAGTTGCAGATCCACTGCCGTATTCGCTCTGTGCCCTACCCGATGCTGGATATGATCGCCCGCAGTATGGAGCGTTTTGGCAGTAAATCCGCCAAAGAGCCCGCGCTGACGCACTATGGCGTCTCAAAGCTCAACTTTGACTTTACGCTGGATATTTCACGCGCTGAGAACGAGCTGGGGTATAAACCGATTGTGACGCTGGATGAAGGGATTGTGCGCACGGCGGCGTGGTTACGCGATCACGGGAAATTGCACCGCTAAGAGACCCGGCCTCATGTAGGCCTGGTAAGCGCTACGCCATCCGGCAAAAGACAGGGAGTGCGACCTGATGTCCTCACCCTGCACCTCTCCCATAGGGGAAGAGGCAAAAAAAAATATTACGATAAAAAGAATAAGGTGTTGTCTGTTCCTCCGGCGATTTCGAAAATAAAAAAATGGTATCATTTCATCCTCTGCGATTCCGCAATAGAATTGATCGACATAATGATTTCACGTTATCCTGAACATGAATATTTATTCCCTAATCAGGGTTACGGTCAAAAGGTCAAACGCTGGAAAGATAAATTAGCTTCTGGTTTGAATGGAAAATATTCACAGGAACTAACAAAACATATGTCCAGCGATATGCTGTCTGATAATGTTGAACGCTTCTGTAAAAAACACCAGGTGATTAAATTTATCCCACGAGATTTCCGCCGAACGTTTAAGACTCTGGCTGGACAACTGAAAATCACAAAAGAAATTCGTGAAATAATACAACACCATGCTTTACATGACGTTTCATCTGTACACTACAACAGATATGATTACAATGAAGAAAAATTAGAAGCGCTTTTAAAATGGGAAAGTAAACTGCATGAGTTAATGAAGTTCTAAATCAGTTATTCCACAGTAATTATCACCACCGGGAATGATATGCAATATATAATTCTCGGTGGTGATAATTTGATTTTTAGTTACTTTTTCCCACGTAATAAATGTGATCCCCCCCCAATTCTCATATGTAAAATGTATAATATCTTACAGCCAAAATGACACTTAATTATTAACGATTCAACTAATGGAGAAGGTGAATATTATGGCGAGAGGATATTTTTTGACTGTGGGCTGTAAAACATCATGTGGTGGTACAATCACTACAGGTTATGCGCATCATACATTATCAGGGCAACCTACAGCCAGAAATGGAGATAAATACATATGCGGAGTTGATAAACAGGTTCATACCATTTTGGGCGGAATTCCGTTCTATTCTATAGATGGTGTAGCAGCAGCAGGTACTTTGCATAGTCGGGGAAGTTGTGATTGTAAATGTGAATTTATCCCTTCTGATTTTTCGATGTCTTATGATGATGAGCCTGTATCCAGACCTCAAAGACTTCAATCGTCCATATCAACCCCGATAGCACCAAAACCGGCGTCAACACCAACTTTCTCTCCTCAGCCACCAGCAGCCACACCTCCAAAACCAATTTACCCTGTGCCAGTAAAAGAGGAAGAACAACGCGAACCAGTAGATGCGGGATTTTGCGTATTACCCTATGAGGCTACTCCCTCAACATATGAATCTTATATTTTTGTTAATCCCCCGGAGGGAACGCGTGAGCTGTATAAGAAATTAAATCCCGATATAAAGAAAAAACCTGGTTCAATTTTGATTATTGCAGATCCAGAAAAGCAGGATGCAGATCAAATCAAACATATCGAGAAAGCCAGAGATAAAATTGATAGTGCACTGGAATCATTAACATTAGATGAAGCAAGATTTTTGTATCAAAGCAGACATGTAATAGATATGTTTACATCATATGGTTCTGACTATGGTGGCATTCTTAGTGATATGTCAGAAAAATATTTTGGAGAAATTGAAAATACATTAAAGCAAATTCAGGATGCATATAAAAATCAATATATAACGCATGGGACGTTAATTAGTGAGCAATTTTTTGCAGAACGAAAACAATTATTCAAAAAACTGGATTGGATATTTTTAAAAATATTTAGGGAGCACATTGGTCTTGCTCAATATGATGATATGAAAAAAGCACTAAGATTATCTTCGTCTTCAATTGTCCATAAATGGAATCAGACAGGGGTTAACGATATTGAAGGTTATGCAACATATATAGAAAAATCGGCAAAACTGGCTAAGCTAATGAAAAAATTCAATGCAGTTAGTATTGGTCTATCTGCATTGAATGGTGCTAATTATATTTATGATGCCTGTACAATTGGTAGAGATTGTGAAAAAACGGCTTATACCGAAATTGGCAAGTTTTCAGGAGGTTTGTTAGTTCCTGCGATGTTTAATGCTTCAATCGAGTCTGGTGCAACCGCAATATGTTCAGTAGTATTGACTGCATTAAGTGCTCCAGAGGGCGGCGTTGGAGGGATTGCTTGCGGGATCGTTGTACAGGCAGCGGCAGCATTTGGCGTAAGCAAGGCTGGAGAAAAGATAGGTGAAACATCCGGTGAGGTAATATACAATGCGACAAAATAAAACAGGGGAAAAGTAAGAGTTATTATTTTATCTATAGGGCATAGAGAGAAAATGATTAATAAATCATCAATTACTTTAAGTTTAATAGGTATAGTATTTTTAGGAGGTATAATTATATACATTCTAATGTTTATAGCCAATAGAAATTTTTATACTATATGTGATTTATATAAAAATAAATTTGGAAAGTTACCATTGAGTACAGATTTATTTTATACATCATCACCATTTTTTTTAGCGGGATATAATATGAAGATGAGTTTCATATTATGGCCTATGTTATATAATAAAAAGTCCAAATATAGTGAAAATATTAATGATGTAGAGTTTATACGTTCGCTTCCTAAAAAACTCACCAGAATATACGTGATACATTTTTATTTTAGCATGATTATTGCCTTTTTCGCTTGTTCACTTGCGGTAATGTTATATGCAATAAAGTAAATGTTTCATCATACTGGTGATAATGGTATACACGAACTAAAACGGCAACCTTTCGGTTGCCGTTTGTTTTTACAGAGCCGTCCAGGCGTCAGACCATGCCAGACCTGCGCCTGGTTCATAGTATGCCGGGGCGTTGTTACACCAGCCGCTGTACGGGAACGGTTTGCACTGGAACAGTTTACCGTGGTTGTTCACGATATCACCTGCCTTGTACTTGCTGTTCGCGCTCCACGCTGCGTAAGAGCCGGAAGTGCCTTCGTCTTTCGACGGCGTGGCCGCTTTCGCTTTCACGTTCAGCAGATAGGTCGTCGTGCTGCTCAGTTCACCGTCGCTGACGGTCAGGCTCACTTCAATCTGCTGAGCCGTAGCAGACTCCGGAGCCGTGAAGGTGACAACCGCTTTGTCCTGGCCGGTCACCGTGGTGCCGTCCTGGGAACGCCAGGTGTAGGTCAGCGTGTTACCATCCGGATCGGTTGAACCTTCCGCACTCAGGGAAACCTGAGCACCGGCTTCAACCGCGCCGACCGGGCCGGCAATCTGCGCGACTGGCGCATGGTTTACCACCGCCGGTTCAGCCGGGGTCTCGTCTGGCGTTGGCGTTGGCGTTGGTGCTGGCGTCTCGTCAGATGGCGCTGGTGTTACCGGTGTTTCATCAGCAGGCGTGACGGAAGAACCGTCATCGTTGATGATGTTAACGTTGTAGAATTTCTTCACGCAGTTAGTGTAATCACCCTCTTTGAACGCGCTGAATGGCGTCTGGTAGCCCACCAGCTGGCAAGAGTACGTCTTGCCGTCTGGCGTGTCCGCGCTCCATCCCCAGTCCTGCTCCCAGTAGATCTTCAGCGCACCGGAACCCCCTTCATCAAACTGCTTCATGTTGGCACAACCCAGCACTTCATTAGCCGGAACAGGCACTTTCAGGTAGTTAGCAAACTCCTTGTAGTACTTGATACGGTTCTGGGACTGAGCGATTTCAGTCGGGCCGCCGCACTCTACGCCACCGTTGATGATCTGGGTAGTCACGCCGAAGCCCGGTACCAGACCGTTGGCTTTATCGTGATCGTTCGGCTGCCAGGTTCCGTCGATAACCTGAAGCATGCTTGGTTTTGGCGGCTGCGGATAGGCGAAGAAGAAGATGGCACTCGCCAGGTTCAGCCAGGTATCAGCCACCAGCTCCGGTTTGTCGAGCAGAGTGCGAACGGTACCGAACATCGCTTCAGAGAACGGACCGTAGTTGTAGTTGTAAGACAACTGTTTAGCACCGCGACCAAAGTAGCTCACAAAGTCGCCATCTTTGTCTTTACCGCACGGCCAGGTCTGGCCCTGCCAGATTTCCGGGTTACATTCGCCGTTGTAACCCCCTTTCTGCCCTTCACTCCAGCCCATCTCACGGACGTGAACCAGCGCCTGACGCCATTCAGCCTCCGGACGCCAGCTTTCATGGCCGCCGGTTTCCTGGGCAAAGTGCGCAAACATGGTTGCCAGCTCTTTACGGCAAATCGCGTCGCTGTCGCGTCCGTCATTATAGGACTTACACAGCGCCGGGAATTTGCCCACCGCTTTCAGGAAGTTGCTGTAGGTGTAAGAGGCTGCGCGCATCGGGAACAGGTATTCCCAGTCGCTCTCTTTCACGATACCTTCAACACGTTTTACGTTATCCGGGTTAGCCGCGCGACCTGGTTCGATCATTTCAACCTGCGCGTTATCCAGCGTACGGATGGTGTCCTTTACGGAAGCCATCAGTGGGAAACTGGTCAGCTCATGTTCTTTTTTCGCCAGATCGCTGGCTTTCATGGTGTACGGTTCGCTGCTGGTCGCCTGCAGTGATGCAGCCTGAGCCATAAACGGAGCAATACATGCTCCTGCAACGAGTACGCTCAGAAGAGTCCTTTTAGTCATCTCAAATAATCCTGTTTTTAAGCAACAATGGTTAATGCAAACCCGGTTTATGTATTATTCCGTTAATAAATAAACCTGAGCGTGCAGTTCTTTTCATTTTCTGAAGAACACTGAACGGTATTCTTCAAAAAACAAAAATCAATATTCATAGGTACTACGCGGTTTTATTTCCTGATATTTACGCCAGACCTTATGGGCATAAATCATCCGCTGCGGATAATTTTCTTTTTTCAATCCGGCATTATAGGCACCCACTGCTTCCCAGTTATAACCGTATACTTTAATCATATTTGATAATATTGAGGCACCCACCATAATGGAGGTGCAGGGCTCAGTTATCAGACGGCGCTCATCAATCCCATATCGCTGTAACTCTTCAAAATGCGTGCTATTAATTTGCATTAACCCTACATCATGTGAACCATCACGGTTCCAGCCGATAGCGTAAGGGTTCATACCCGACTCCACTTTCGCGATGGCAAATAATAAATACGGATCGACATGATAATAATGCGCCGCTTTATCCCAGCAGTTTGCAAATACGCTTTGGCTAACTAACAGTAATAATAAAATTATGCGTTTCATTTCTGCACCTGTTTACGTTATATCCCATCCTCTCCTTGCGCACGTCACTGTTATTTTAGAATTGACCACACCCGAAGCGGGGTGTGGTCGGGTATTGCGGGCGAATATCGCGCCCGCAATTTTGGTTCAGAAGATTATTTGCAGTCCGCAGACGCGCCTTCTTTCACCCATACATCGCTGTTGCCTGGCTTATCACCACGGGTCCACCATTTCGCACGGTATACAGAACCCTGATACGTGGTGGTTTCACCGCCGTTATAAACGATGTCTGAACGCCAGTTCATTTTCACCTGGCTGACCAGTTCCCACGCGTCGGCACCAAAGCCAGGTTTGTTACCCTGAGTCCAGTACTTCGCTTTCCACACCAGATTATCGCTGCTGACGGTATCGCCGCTGTTGTAAACCTTGCTGGCGGACCATGCCGCATATTTGCTGGCATTGGCGTCAACCGGGTTGTCACAGCTGCCTGTCGCAGAACCTTCGTCAGCTGGCGGTGTTACGTCATCAGCTGGCGGAGTCACGTCGTCAGAAGGTGGGGTAACGTCATCTGCTGGTGGAGTCACGTTATCTACGGCTTTCGGAGTCACGGTGACCTGTACGTTGGACTGTACGCTGGTCTTACCGTCAGAAACGATCACGCTCAGGGTGTAGCTGGAGTCTGAACTTACCTCTGGTGCCGTGATTGTGACGCTGGAGGTATCCGTACCGGTGGCATGCATATCGGCAGGAACGCTCCAGGAGTAGGTCAGCGCATCACCATCTGGATCCGCAGCCTGTGCGTTCAGGGTAAAGCTCTGGCCTGCTTCCAGGGTCACGGCTTCCATCTGGTTCACAACCGGTGCCTGGTTAGCTTTCGGCGCTTTGTTCACGACCTGTACGTCAACCGCATTGCTCAGCCCTTTCGCGTCAGTCACGGTCAGGCGGAAAGCCAGCGTCTGGTTGCTGGTGACAGCCGACACGTTGAAGGACGCTTTCGCTTTCGTGCTGTTGCTGATGGTTACCGATGGACCAGAGATCTGCGTCCATTTGTAGGTGATCGCATCACCATCCGGATCGGCAGAAGCGGAACCGTCCAGCGTTACGGTGGCCGGGCCAGTGACGGTCTGGTCAGCCGCCGTCGCAACCGGTGCATGGTTAGTCACAACCGGATCAACCGGTGCAGAGCCACCCATCAGGCTTTCGTTCATCGCATTCAGAATATCGCCGTTATCCGAGTCGATAGACCAGGAGAACAGGCCGCCCAGGTGTTTCGACAGAACGTACTTACCTTTCGCGGTCGCCGAGCGGGCATCTTCATAGGAGATCAGATCGCCGGTGGATTTGTTAAAGACGTAAGGCGCTTCGGCGTCAGCGTCATAGCCGTATTCCCAGCCAGGCTTGCCTTTGTATTCGTTGACAATCTGACGATAGTCAACCACGCCAGGTCCCCTTCACAGGACCTGTTGCGGTACCCGTGAACGGATTGTTACCCGTCTGGCCATGCACGCCGGTCCAGCCACGACCATACATCCCGGTCCCCACAACGATCTTACCTGGCTGTACGCCCTGTTGCAGCAGCGCATCCACACCATTAGCCGTGGTGTAGTTGGTATCCGGACGCCATGCCGGAGCATGCAGTGCCGCCTGATGGCCCAGTTCAGTGTTGCTCCACGCGCCATAGAAGTCATAGCTCATCAGGAAGATGTGATCGAGGTACTGCTGAGCGGTGGTGTAATCCACGTCGTCGATCTTATCTTTGCCGGAACCAATCGCCGTGGTCAGTTCATAGGTACGGCCTGTTTCCGTCGACAGCTCATTCAGCATTGCACGCAGATCGTGCATCAGGGCCGTGTAGGTTGCTTTATCCTGCTGAATGTTACCCAGCGTTTCATTCACGCCACCGCCGCCAGGGAATTCCCAGTCGATATCCACACCGTCAAAGAATTTCCAGGTTTTCAGGAAATCTTTCACAGAGGAGACAAAGCGCGCGCGAATAGCAGGATCGTTCATTTTGAAGAACGGATCGGACATGGTCCAGCCCCCGATAGATGGCAGGACTTTCAGGCCCGGGTGCGCTTTTTTCAGCGCCATCAGCTGACCGAAGTTACCTTTGTATGGGTCATCCCAGTTGGAGACGCCAGACTGTGGTTTCTGCAGGGCAGCCCACGGATCGTGGATCGCCACGGTATAATCCGGACGGCCTGCACAGGCACGCTGCAACGCCGCAAAGCTATTGCCATTTTCGACGGTTTTCAGGCCATCGTTGATGCCGTCGCCGCCACAGACGGGAATAAAGCCGTACAGAATGTGGTTCAGGTTGGCGGCCGGGATTTTATCCACCGGGAAGTTACGACCGTACACACCCCATTCAGGGAAGTATGCACCAACCACTTTATCCGTATGCTGAGCGAAGGTTTTGTTGTTTTCCTGCAGCGGTGTATTCAACGGCAGCAAATGGCTACCGTCGGTGTCCGCGACAATAATCAGCTTACTGGCGCTTTTGGTGCAACCGCTGGCGTTACAGAGTTCAACCTGCTCCTGGTAACGACCACCTTTTTTCACCTTAAAGGTCGCAGAGCCAGAGGCACTGCCCGCACCAGACCACACGGTTTGCCCGTCCAGCAGCACTTTCGCTGACGTCGGCGCATCACCGCTCCAGACGTTCCACTCCACCTTCACATCCACGCCATCGTTATGTACTTTGACGAGGCTGTTATAGTCCTGCGCGGCCTGATCGACTTCAACGAGGGCAAATTTATCATTGCCGCTGCTAATAGTCGGTGTACCTGGCGCAGCTGCAAATGCAGAGCTGGTTGCCGCTGCAATAAAGAGCGCCAGATATTTCGGCTTCATAAATTTCGTTTTTATTTCCTGATAAATTTATTCACAAAGATTCGAGCCCATATCTTCCTTTAAAATATGGGGTACTTTTCGCATAACTCACATTTAAACCAAATCATTTGTAACGCGTGATATTTCTCCATCAAAAGATAAAAGCCTGAATTCCGTTTGGCTTATATCTGTCACGATACACTGAAAGAAAAGAGCCATCTTTTCATTTTCTCGTCGAAAAGATTTTTAAAAAAACTTGACCTGAATATTCAAATAATGAAAGCGAACGATTGGCCCATAAATACCACTATTCCGGCAAATGCCAGATAAGGTCCGAAAGAAATAGCGTGGTTATTTTTATTTAAATTATTAAATGCAAAATAGCCGACAATACCGCTTAACGCGGCAGCTAACGCAATGACGGGTATCTCCTGCCAGCCGCACCAGGCACCTAACGCGGCCAGAAGCTTAAAGTCACCATACCCCAACCCCTCTTGCCCGGTTGTCAGACGAAACGTCCAGTACAGAAGCCAGAGCGAGAGGTAACCCACCGCAGCCCCCAATAACGCATCGCGTAACGGTAGCGCATGGTCAAATGCATGTATCAACAACCCCGCCCACAGTAGCGGCTGCGTCAGGCAATCCGGCAGAAGCTGATGCTGCCAGTCAATCATCGCCAGCGGCAGTAAAAAGGCCGCCAGCACCCAGATCGAGAACAATGCCTGAACGCCGGGTATGCACCAGGCCGTCAAACCCAAAAACAGCGCAGTAAAAAGTTCGATTAAAAATAACCGCAGTGGAATTGCCGTCTGGCAGCAGCGACAACGCCCGCGAAGCACCAGCCAGCTGATAAGCGGTATATTTTCCCACGCGTGAAGTGAATGCTGGCACACCGGACAGTGCGACGCAGGGAAAAGGAGATTGCCGCAGTTTTCCTCATCCATCACCATTCCCGGCACACGCTCTGCGACCACGCCAAGAAAGCTCCCCAGGATCGCGCCGAGTCCTCCGCTCATGACAGCAAACCCGACAGGATAGCTCTCCCGCGCGAGTATCAGCGTATTCATACTGCCTTTTTCCAGGTCAACTGGATTTCGGCTTTAACATCGCTGAGATGATCCACCGGTGTGAGATTCATTTTCTGTAGCCTTACGCCCGACGTCAGATTGATCTCTCGCAACCAGTTTTTTAATTCATAAACGTTAACCCGGTTAATGGCAAACGCCAGCGTCTGACCATCCTGGCGGACATCCGTCAGCGTTAAGTTAATCTCGTGCGCACTGTTCTCCACCACACTACGTGGATTATCTGTTTTAATTTTTTGTACCGGGAGATGATGCCTGTCAATTTCTGCTTTCATCCAGTTCAGCGTTTCTGTTTGTCGTGCCAGTACCGACTGACTCTCTTTAATCATGGTATCCAGTGGGATCACCCCGGCGTAATAAACAACAGCACTGCATATTGCAGCCAAACATATTTTTAATATTGCTTTTTCTCTGGCGCTGTAATTCTGGTAACGAGATTTGAGCTGTGTGATTCGTGCCTTCATTTATATTTCCCTGTGATCATGGCGGTATACGGCGCATCCTTTGAAATTGGCTGTAAAGAGAAATCAAAATGCGTACCGGCCTGATGAATAAAATCCTGTAATGCCTGAGCGTTTTGCGCACTGACGCTCAGCGTCAATGCACCTTGCGCGTCATCGTATTCAAGCAGATTAATTTCCATCGCCGGGACGGACTGCCGGGCTTTTTCCAGCGCGTCCAGTTGAAGGAAAATCCCCTTTCTCTGCTTCTTCATGTTCTGACCAAAGTGGTATTTGATGTTGGTCTGCTGTCGCATGCTGGGGAAGTGGTGCTGATAAAGCTGCACGATCGCCTCCTGAACCTGGTTTTCCTGCTGCACCAGCGTCCACGCCATTGCAATACGCGGCCCTGACAGCAAGCCAAGCGACAAAAGGCCCATTGCCACGACAGCGGCTTTTAGCCCTTTCGTCGCCCCGCGGTTTGCCGCTTTAGCGCTAAAGGCACCGTGCAGGAGATTGACTCGGCAGTTTTGCCACTGCGGCTGGATCAACACTAACGGGTGCTGCCACGCCAGCTGTTCATCCGCCTCAACACCGGCAGGGATGTCACCATAGCAGCACACCTCTCCTTCACCGGTTTTTTGCATGAGCAGCGGCAACAGGCTCGCCTCAACGTTACAGGCGGTATGGGGGGATAAGCGCAGCCAGTAGTTTTCCTCCAGCGCGATAAGCGTACTTCCACCTGCGGCCACAGGCAGCAACCAGGCATCCGGCAATACCTGAATGACCTTCAGGCCCGCCTCATGAAAACGGGCCAGCCACTGATGCAAGATCCCGGTATCAATGGCCACCGCATCCACTTCGCCCCCCTTCTTGTGGAGTACCGTCCAGTGAAGATTATCCACCTCGCCAATCAGCGTCTCCTCCGCCATCCACGAGAACGCCGTCGCCTGCGACGCCACTTTTTTCGGCAGCGTAAAGTGACGGAAGATCATCTCGCTGGCAGGCAACAGCAAACAGACGCGGGATGCCAGCGGGTGTTCAGCAAGGATCGTCAGTGCCTCCTGGCTGTCCAGCGTTGTCACCTGCTGGCTGCCGGAGTCACACCACCCGATTTTCCCGTCCTCACGGCTGTCGGGACGAATAAAAAGTACCTGTTTCATAGCGTTCTACTTTTCTTATTCAATCATTCGGTAACGACGTTGCCACGCCACAATTTCACCCGCTTCGTTATTCACCTGAAGCTGGCTCACCATGCGAAGCGTTAGCTCATCGGTATTGCCGGTATAGTTGACGCGGAAATACCGACTATTGATGGCGAGCTGTTCTGCCACCTGCGGTAACTCATCTTTCAACTGCGGGAAAGCCTGTTCCAGCGCTTTGCTGAACGTTTCCATACTTTCCCAGCCGGTTTCAGGACGCGAAGCGATCAGGCGAGCGGCATCGTCTTCATTTATTTTTCCAGGAAACATGGCGGCCAGTACGGCGGCCTGTTCCGGTTTAAGGGTATTCACATCCACCTTGCTGGCCGTGTCCGGCAGCGCGCATAACAGCTTGCTCACTTTCGGGTACGCTGCGGCGGGAAACGCAGGTAACAGCTTTATCTCTGCAATGGTGCGCATCATCTGGTTTGCCGGCAGGCGGGCAGGCACAACAGCCGCCCAGGCATCCGTCTCTGCTCCCTCTTTAGCCGTTGTCGTATCGCCATCCAGGTAATCCACCAGCTGCAGATAGATCTCTTCGGCCGTGGTCTGGCTGATACCGCTGTCCGTCAAAACGTGTTCGACAATCTGTTCCTTGCGCGGTTTTTCCGGTACGGCGGGGGCATTTTGCCCCTGAGCAATCTTGTCTGCGGCAAGCAGGTTATTAACGTTGAAGCAGTCCTGCGCATCCTCCACCTGGCTTACCACCGTATAATCATCGCCCTGAGTTTCCAGCGGCTGATGCCAGTCACCGTCAGGCGCGAGCGCTTTGCTTTCACCGCTGGCATCGGTCTGCAGCCGGTTTTTCACCACCTTTTCCTGCTCCTGCATCGCCCAGCGCAACTGCTGCTGGCTCACCTGATAGTGGGTTTTCTGCAGGTTGCGGCAGAACTGCTGGCTAATTTTGGCCGCCAGTGCCGACATCATGACCAGCAGGATCAGCACAACTAACAGGGCAACCCCTTTCTGTTTATACGATCGCCTCATGGTTTGACTTCCGGTGCCGGGGCTGGCGCATCTGTTCTCTCTTTTGGTGCGCTGACAGAGGCCTCTGGCCTATCTCCGGGAGTGGTAAACACCCATCGCCAGGTGTCACCGTTTTCCATGGTGAGCGTCAGCTCCACGCCATCCGGTTGATGGGCACTGTCCGTCCAGCTTTTCAGCCAGCCGTTGCGATAAAAGCGCCATTGCAGTGATTTCACCTCGCTGACAATCGGCACCTCTTCCGGTTTGACGTCCGCAGGGCTATCAATGGCTGGCCAGACATCCCGATACAAGCGACCTTCGTCCAGCCGCCAGCGCACGCGCTCCAGCTGAACAGTTCCACTCACCCCGTTCAGGGTCGTCAGTTCAATGGCATCGCCATCCTGACGAAACAGATCCGGTTCATTACGCGGCGCACGCGCCTGGAGCTGGAAAAAATCGCGCTCCATCAGGCTCCAGGCACGCTGAAGCTGGTTGAGCTTCGCCGCGCTGGCATCGGTTGCCGAGCTGGTGCGCATCGCCCCGTCCAGGATTTGCCAGGCCAGGGTGCTGATCACCGCAAAAATGGTCAGCGCAATCATGATCTCCAGCAGGGTAAATCCTCGCTGGCGTCGGGTCTTATTCACTTGCTCTCTCCCGGCGGGATGATCTGCAGCGCGATAACTGGCTGGCTTTCATCGCCTTCCGCATAAACGCGGATCGTGTTCGCCCAACCGTTGTTGGCCGTTTTCACCCGCTGTTTGCGCCAGTTCCAGCTGCGTCCCCCCATGATTTCCGTTCCCTGCTCTTCGGCATCAGGGAAATCGCTTTTGGTCAGTTGGGCTTCCGCGAGCTGGTTTTCCGCGACCCAACTGGCCTGCAGCGTATCGGCCAGACCGTGGGTGAAGCGTACGTTCAGGGAAACCGAGTTCATCAGCGCCAGCGCGGCGGTGGAGAAGATGACCAGCGCCACCATCACTTCCAGCAGCGTCATCCCGTGTTGCTTAACCTTGCCTTTAGTCATCGTTCTCTACCGATACCGGGGCAGCACCTTGCGACACCACGCGAAAGTGATGCTGTTTGTCGTAGCTTTGCAGCGTCAGCGTAAAGCGGCTGATCTCACCATCAGGCAAAAAGACCACCTGCGGTTCGGCCTCTGGCGTCGCCGCCAGACGCTGTGGAGAAAGCGAAACATGCATCTCTTCCGGAAAATCGCCGTTGGTGGTAATCCGTCCGGCGGATAACGGTACCCAGTGGCGTTCGCCGTTTTTATCTTCAGGCGTGACCAGCTGATACTTATCCGCCGTCAGTACCAGACCCACGATATTTCCGTCCATCACGGCGCGGTCTGAACCATAATCAACAAGGGCTTTTAATTGCTGGCCAAATATATCCGCACCGCTGCGTGACGGTATTGTTGACACCACCATCATGGCGCAACTGGCAAATATCACCAGCGCCAGAATAATTTCCAGCAACGTAAAGCCACGTTGTTTTTTCATTATTTATCTTTTTTATCCAGTGACCAGTTGGTGATGTCATCTGCAGTATTTGCTTCACCATCCGGACCAGCGGAAAATACATCTACCGCACCATGTTCACCCGGGCTCACCATCAGATAATCATTACCCCACGGGTCCTGCGGCAGGCGGCGAATATAGCCATCTGCGCGGTAACCGTTCGGAACTGGCGCGATTTCAGGTTTGGTCACCAGCGCCTGAAGCCCCTGCTCCGTGGTCGGATAGCGGTGGTTATCCAGCTTATACATATCCAGAGAACCTTCGAGGGCGACAATATCGCTGGTTGCTTTTTGTGCATCCGCTTTTTCTTTGTTACCCATTAAATTAGGCACCACCATACTCGCCAATACACCGAGAATAACAATGACCACCATTAATTCGAGCAATGTGAAGCCCGCCTGGTGAGCCAGGTGTTTTCTTTTTATAGCCATGATTTAACCTACCATATTATTAAGTTGCAGAAGCGGTTGTAATATTGACAGGACGATGAATAAAACAATCGTCGCCATTGATACCACCAGCGCCGGTTCAAATACCGACAGTGTTAATGTAATGCGATGCTGTAAGGCCGATTCCTGGTTTTCCGCCGCGCGATCCATTAAATTGCCTAATTCACCGCTCTCTTCACCGGAGGCAATCATATACAACATGGTGGGTGGAAAGAGTTTCGCCTGTTCCAGCGCCGCATATAATGATGCCCCCTGGCGCACAGTATCCGCCGCCTGCTCCAGCACCTGCCGGGCATAAAGGTTTTCGATACCGTCCATCGCGATATACATCCCTTCCAGCAGCGGCACGCTGCTTGCCTGCAGAATACTCAGCGTGCGGATATAGCGGGCGCTGTTGATGGCGCACACCAGCTTTTTGATCGGCGAACCATTCACCAGCCAGCTGTTCCATTTGAAGCGGTTTTTGGCATTTCTGAGCCAGGCCCTGAAGCCGACGAAACCACCACCCAACACGCCGACAATGTAAATGCCATACGCCTGCAGGAAATCGCTCACCGCAATCAGCGTGCGGGTGGTAATGGGCAGTTGCTGTTTCATGTGGGTGAACTGTTCAATCACCTGCGGCACCACCGCCACCAGCAAAATGCTGATCACCGCGATGGCCACAACGGTCAACGTAATCGGATAGACCATTGCCTGCGTCAGCTTGCTTTTCATCTTCTGGCGCTGCTCGTTGTACTCCGCCAGTTTTTCCAGCACATCGCCCAGATGACCGGTTTTTTCACCGGCCATCACCAGCGTACAGTAGAGTTTGTCGAAGGTGCGGGGAAACTGGCTGAATGCGTCGAACAGGGTGTGTCCTTCCACGACTTTCTCGCGGATCTCCACCACCATCGCCGCCAGCTTTTTATCTTCCGTCTGCTTAGAAATGGCCTTCAGCGCGCTCTCCAGCGGCAGCGCGGCATTGACCAGCGTCGACAGCTGACGGGTAAACATCGACAACACCGGCGTGGAGAGCTTTGCGCCCGTTTTCGCCTTGCCAGACTCCGCTTTCTCACGGGTTTCGGTGATGCTGACGGGCATAAGCTTCTGCTCACGCAGCCACTGGCGAACCTGCTTTTGCCCTTCGGCCTGCTGGGTACCGCGCCGTGTTTTACCTGCCGCATCCGTCGCCGTCCACGCGTAGAGGGCCATTACTCATCCCCTCCGCGTTCGGCGGTGACGCGCATCACCTCTTCCAGAGAGGTCACGCCGCTGATGACTTTCATCAGCCCGTTTTCACGCAGGCTGTAGGCCTGCTTAAAGAGCTGCGTTTCGATGGACATTTCATCTTTATCTTCGTGGATAGCCCGGCGCATGGCGGTATCGACAACCAAAAACTCGTGGATACCCGCACGCCCCTGATACCCGCTCTGGCGGCAATGTTCGCAGCCCACGGCGCGATAAATCGCTGTTGGCGGTGTCTCCATGAAGCTAAACAGTGCTTTTTCATTGTCATCCAGCGGACTGGTGGTACGGCAGTGAGTACACAGCCGACGCACCAGACGCTGGGCAATGACACCGAGCAACGATGATCCAATTAAAAACGACTCCAGACCCATATCACGCAAACGGGTAATCGCCCCTGCGGCGCTGTTGGTGTGCAGCGTAGACATGACCAGGTGACCGGTGAGCGACGCCTGCACCGCAATTTGCGCGGTTTCCCCGTCACGAATTTCGCCGATCATCACCACGTCCGGGTCCTGACGCAAAATGGCGCGCAGCCCGCGGGCAAAGGTCATGTCCACGCGCGGGTTAACCTGCGTCTGCCCCACCCCTTCCAGCTCATACTCGATCGGGTCTTCCACGGTCAGAATGTTACGTTCGTGTCCGTTAAGCGCCGACAGAATGGCGTACAGGGTGGTACTTTTCCCGGAGCCAGTCGGCCCGGTGACCAGGATAATGCCGTGCGGACGGTCAATCAGTCCTTTTAACCTCTCCAGCTCTTCGTCAATCAGGCCGAGCTTATTAATATCCGGCTTCAGGTTACTTTTATCGAGCAAGCGCATAACCACCCGCTCGCCATACTGTGACGGAATGGTCGACACACGCACATCGATCGCCTTGCGGCCAATGCGCAGTGAAATACGACCATCCTGCGGCAGACGCTTTTCGGCGATGTCCAGTTTTGACATCACCTTAATACGCGACACCAGCAGCGGCGCGAGTTTGCGCGCAGGCTGTAGCACCGGGCGCAGCACGCCGTCGACGCGAAAACGGATGCTCAGCGTGCGCTCGAAGGTTTCGATATGAATATCCGATGCCCCCTCTTTCACCGCCTCGCCGAGAATGGCGTTAATCAGGCGGATCACCGGTGAGTTTTCGTCGTTATCCAGCAGATCCTCGTTATCGGGGATCTCCTCGGTGAGCGCCATGAGATCAATATCCGCATCCATGTCATCCACCAGCTGTTGGGACACACCGCTGCTTTGCTGCCAGATTTTTGCCAGCATCTCCTCGAACGCCTCAGGCGTCAGGATCACCGGGATAAAGGCGCGCCCCAGCACCCGGCGCATTTCCAGCAGGGCAAACGCTGGCGCATCGTCACGAATATAGACATCGTTTTGGTAAAACAGGATGCCGTTATCCTTTGCGTAGCTACTGCTACAGAGCGCGTTACTCAGCTCGTCCACGTTGCACCTCCTGCTACTCTTTGAACGGGTTACGCGGCGTGGAGGCGCTGGCTTTTACCGCCGTGGTGCTACCCTGGCCCGGGAATGCCGGTAAAACGGCGTTATCTGACGGCTCGATAATCCCCAGCTTTTTCTCTTCCACGCGCTGCTGTTGACGAGCACGGATCTGGTCGTATTTCTCTTTCGAGGCCGCGCTGTAGTTGTCGTCGTCGCGCAGTACGGTGGTATGGATAAAGACCATCAGGTTACGCTTCGCCGTGTCCTGCGAGGTGTAGCGGAACAGCTGCCCGACAAGTGGAATATCCCCCAACAGAGGCACTTTGGAGACCGACTGTTTGGTGACGTTTTCCATCAGGCCGCCGAGCACCACCGTCTGCCCGCTGTGTACCATCACTTCGTTATTGATGGTGCGGGTGTTGAAGGTTGGGCCAAGGCTGGCATCTTCTGTTGCACTGTTGTCTACGCTGGAGACTTCCTGCTCGATCTTCAGATGGATCATGTCGCCATCGTTGATCTGTGGCACGATTTTGAGCTTAGTACCGACAGTTTTACGCTCAACAGAATTAAAGACGTTGTCGCCGCTGGTGGTTTGTGAACCGGAAAGTACCGGCACATCCTGACCGACGTTAAACGACGCTTCTTTGTTATCCAGCGTCACCACACTTGGCGTGGAGAGAATGTCGTTTTTGCCATCGGTCGAAAGCGCGGTCATCAGCGCACCGAAATCACCGTTAAAGAAGCCCGTTGCCAGACCGGTAAAACTCGCCCCTTTCATCGTGCCATTTTTAATCTGGCTAATCGGCAGGCCGGTAGAGCCAAACTGTACGCCGCCGTGCTTGCTGGTCCACTGCACGCCCAGATCCAGACCATTACCGTCCTGAACCTCAGCAATGATGGCCTCCACCAGCACCTGAGGACGGCGGATATCGAGTTTGTCGATCACCTTCTCCAGCGAATTCATCACGTTAGGTTGCGCGGTGATCACCAGCGAGTTGGTCGATTCATCGGCGGTAATATTCAGGTCAGTCGACGCCGCCGCGGTTTTACTTTTTGCCGTGCCCGGTTTATCTTTCAGCTGCTCGCCAATCCCGGTTAACACCGGAACCACTTTGCTGGCATTGGCATATTTGAGGTAGAACACGCGGGTGTTGCCCTCATTGCTCTGTTCGCGGTCGAGCTGGCCAATCAGCGAGCGGGTTCGCGCGCGCGCATCTTCCGGGCCGCTGATCACCAGGCTATTGGTTTCATCGTCGGCCACCACTTTGGTCGCCAGCTGCGGTGCGTTTTGCCCTTTCTGCTCTTCGTTGTTGAGGTTATTCAACATATCCGAAAGCGCTTTGGCCGAGGCATAGTGCAGCGGCACAATTTCACGGCGCTGAACGCCATCTTTGTCGACGCGCTGTACCAGATCGACCAGGCGGTTAACCACGGAGGCTTTACCGGTCAGCAACAGCACGTTTGACGGTTCAAAATGCACGACGTTACCGATTCCGGAGGCGTCGTTTAACTGCCGCAGTAGCGGAGCCAGTTCACGTACCGGGACGTTCTCCATCCTGACCACACGGGTGATTATCTCATCGCCCTTGCCCGGATTTTTGCTGTCCGCAACGGGAACCCCGGCAGTACGCGCCACGCTTGAACGCACGACTTTCACCATCCCGTTATCCATCGGGATCACCGACAAACCATACAAATCGAGCACGCTCAGGAAGAACTGGTAATACTCATCTTCCGTCAGCACGTTGTAGGTTCTGACCGAGACCGTTCCCTGAACAGAGGGATCGACCAGAATGGTTTTATTTAAATTACGGCTCACCGTATCGATAAACTCGCGGATATCCGTATTTTTAAAACTCGCGCTAAAGTTAGCTGCGAACAGCGAACCCGAATATAACGACAATGCGGTCAGCGCCACGCACGCCCAGGGAAATTTCTTCATGTCTGTACACTTGTTAATTGTTTAGAACATTAACCCGAATATTTTCAAGGTGAGCGTGACGTCTGACGACGACCTCCGCTTCTTTCATTTTCGGCCAGTTAGCAACAATAGTTTTTGCATCACGTTCATTGGTCATATCGACAGAATTCACTTTTATCGCTACGTCCCCTTTTTGCAGCCCTGAATGCTTGTAGAAAGCGGACGCATTTCCTGGGTTAATGTTGTAACCTTCCAGTTGGCCCTTTTCGATTACGGGTTTTAACACCAGATAATCATTCAGATGTACGCTATCAGCACCGGCATCTTTCGTTGATTTAGCGACCGGGCCGCTTTCAACACCGCCCTTAAAATAATCAGGACGCTTTAATGCCAGTACCTGCGGAGTACCTTCATAATTAACCACCACATTATCTTTATTGATCTCCTGAATATAAGCATCGCCAAAACCAGACAGCGATTCCCCTTCACGATAGCTTTTCTGCCCACCCGACGTTTTAATCACAGCAAAGGAAAGCCAGGGATCGTCACTGCTGACAATCCCTTCTATTTCCGCCGCCAGAGGGGCTTTTACCGCAGCCGGTAAATTATCCTGACGCACTGCCGCTGTAAAAAGTGTAAACGTATTTTCTTCGGTACGTTTTCTCAGTGGCTGTTCATCTGAATTAGCCAACTTATTCGTAACTTTTTTATAATCTTTAAACGTCATATACCCTTGCTGACCGCAGAAAACCAGCAGCGCAAACATAATACAAGGGGTGATCCACTGTGGCAGAAATGAGAATCTCATTTTTCACCTGGCCTTTAGCAAAGCAAAAATAAGCAGCGTCGTACTGCGCCAATATGTGAGGAAATAGTAATTACCCGCCCCGAATGCGACCACTGACTTTGCCACCAACTTTCATAAAGAAAAATATTGACCGTATAAAAACCAGATGTTAGGGCTCACCAGGAAGATATTTTTACCCTGTGTGCAAATTGACCATTTCCGGTGCTTACCTTACTTTCACGTCCTGTTGCTATGCCCTAAATAATTCGGGTTGCAGGCAGACGGCAAGCGAGCGAATCCCCGGACGCATAGAAAACTATGTGACCCGGGTGAGCGAACGCAGCCAACGCACCTGCGACCTGGAGTGTGACGGGTATATTCCTAATCAGAGACGGTAAATCGTTATGTATCAGAGCCACTTTTGTTTTAAACATCCGCCTTTCAGGAAGATCACCCGATTATCCGGGGATTTTCTGGTGCCTTATCATCAGGACGTGTTTAACCTGCTGAAAGAGAAAACCCAACAGGCTGGGATCACCGGGCTTTTTTATCATGACAGTCATCTGTTGGACTCGTTCAGCGACGTGCTGAAAACCAGCAACAGTGCCGTACTTTCCATTAATGCCTTTCCTAAACTGAGTGCCAGTAGCCTGCTGTACAAACTCAGCCCGGGAACAAAAGAGAGCAAGAACCGTATTCAGGCGGTGGATGCCGTGTTGCGCCAGTGGCAGGAAGAGCCGTCCTCACGCAAAGCGAAAGCCAAAATCCTGACGATCGCCCACAGCGAAGCCATGAAAGATAACTGCCGGGAAGTACTGGGGATGCTGCTCACGCGCGCCCGGGAGCTGGATTTCCGGTTGTCCGTCGTGCTGATGGGTTCTGCCGATCAGGACACCGCGCTGATGCAACAACCTGAACTGCGGGAATACATTCATACCCGTCATACTTTACGCCCCCTGACCTGCCGCGAATATCTCAGCTATGTGCAGGCGCAGTGTGAAGAACACGGGTGCGAACACGCCCCGTTACCCGCGGCACGCGTACGCAAAATGCATGCGCTGACAAAGGGAAACATCATCCAGTTGAATGAGCTGGCACATCTGTCGATGCTGGCGGCGTGGACGGAACGCGCGGAGAGTGTCGGCGCGCGCCATTTGCGCCTGGCAGCCGGTGAGATCCTGCCGGCAAAAAACCACGGTAAGCGCCTGGCAACCACTGGATTATTGGCCTCTGTACTGTTCGCGGCCTGCGGCTGGTATTTGACCGCTTCTGTGAATGCAAGACTTCCCATCCGGCTACCCGTTCCGGCCAGCTGGAAACACCAGACGCCGGACGCAGTCCGCCCCGTGGTACCGGTTATCGACAACGAAATGGTCAATCAGGCGGATGCAATGCACCAGCTTTATTTGGTCTGGGGATATGACACCTCGGCAGAAGAAGCATTGTGTCAGAACGCCGCGAAGGTAAACCTGATGTGTAAACAGGGGAATGCCTCACCGGACGCACTGGCGCATGAAGGTTATCCGTGGATCAGTGAACTGAAAACGGGCGGTCATCTTAACTATGCCGTCGTCGCCCGCGTCGGGGACAATTCAATCGATCTGCTGATGAACAACCGCACCTGGCAGGTGAGCCGTAACTGGTTCAGTCAGCATGCGACCGGCAATTATACGCAGCTGCATCGCCTGACGCCGGAGGGTAAAAACGCCATCAGTACCGCCAGTGACAGCAAAGATATGACCTGGCTCGATCAGCAATTAAGCCAGGTGCTCGCCCAGCCCGAAACACATTCCCGGAGCTGGACGGCGGAGATGATGAAACGCACTCGCGAGTTCCAGCAAAAAATGAACCTGCATGTGGACGGCATTCCTGGTGAAGATACGTTGATGCAGCTTATGCGTGAAACCCATACGACGCCGAGCGTGCTGATCCAGGTCCCTCAGACCACGACGGCGGTGAAACCGCAGGAGAAGAATTCCTGATGTCTACAATCTGTCTTGCGGCCCAGCGCAGCTACGCAACCGGGGAGGCCGTCTGGTTTTCGTACCGCTTCCCCAGCCTGAAGAAAATTGCCGGTAACACGTTATTGTGGATGCTGGGACTATGCACCATGCTGGTGGCCGGACTTTACGCACATGTTTACTGGAACCTGCGCCACCCGGCAGCCGAGCCGGTTAAGGTGAGCGTCGCCAAACCGGAAACACAGCTTTCGGATATGCATTATGTGTACGTGAGTAAGCCGTTCCCGCATCCGCAACCCAAACCGGAGCCGCCAGCAAAAGCGATCCCTGCCATGCAGGATATGCCGATCAATAGTGATGCAGCAGACTGGCAGCAGGCACCTGACGGGGATATTCCGCGCGACACGTCGCACGATACCCTACCGGGAACCGAGGCACACGAGGATGCCCCCGCAAACACGGGCCAGGAAGATGCGTCAGTGGCCGAATTATTAAAGCAGGCATTAAAAGAACAGGAGCAGGATTATTCACAAGGCAAAATTCCCGCGCCACCGGTTGATGAAACGCAGGATAATTCACGGGCAAATGTGGGACATCAAGAGAACACCCGGTCTCCCTCAGGTAAAAAAGGAGACCAACTGGGATAATTAATATTTTTCCGGCAGGGTGGTGATGTTAAGGAGTCGACCCTTTTCCACCACAATATATTGCCCTTTCTTCAGATCGGAAAGTATTTTGATGATGGTACTGCGCGCCAGGTTAGTGTATTCCTGAATATAGTCATAAACGTTGATATCACGTTGATGATAAATAATCAGTTCATTTATCTCTAACAAAAACTCGCGCACAACAGAGTAAGCACTGCGGGCAACCAAAACGTCATCACGTTTGCTCAGCATGCAGATATACCAGGAGAGCACCTTAGTGAGCTGTGGCCACAGGTTTTTCTCCGTCATCAGCTGAGCAAAAACCACTTTCGGGATAGAGCGAACCACCGCAGTTGTCCGTACCATGCCATACATGTGGGACGACTGGTAATAAATTGATGACAGGCCAAAGATACACTGACCTTGTAGCATGAACATGCACAGTTCATCTGATTCGCGGCGGAACTCAACTTCACCGCTGACAATGATATGAATATAGTCATTATCGCTGGTTGTTATTTTCTGCCATTTCTTTAAGGTTTTTTCTTCATAACCCTCAGTTGCAGAAATAATGGCATCCAGTTCACTATGAGGGCGTAATTTTTTACCGTAAATGCTTAACATTGTTATACCCGTTTTAAGATGTTTATTTAAGATGTGAGAACCCGCAGTAACAATACTGCGAGCATTCCATTTGAAATAAAAAACCAGGCCGAGAAATAATCTCTGATTATAAGATTTATTGTGTGATTGCTTAGCGAGCTATGTGTCTATCATAGATTCGGGTAATATTAAGTCAATTAACTATAATTTAAACATCATTGAACCTAAGATTAATCTTAGGTTCATTCTGGACAGGATCCCCACTCAAACCCTGAAAAACGGGGGGAATTACCCCTGCCCGTATTTCTCTAAAAGCGCTTCGGCGATGGCCATCGTTTCGACATCCGCGACACCGTTCCACAGCGAGGGGCGGTAATGCATCTGAAACGCTGTAATCACTCTTTTCTGCTGCTGCTCTGTCGCGTTGTCAGGGACTTCATAACCATAACGCGCCAGCAGATCGAGCAATGCCGCACGATCCACGTCCTGATTACGTGGGCGACCATTGATGTAAAACGCGACGCGAGCGGGATCTGGCCAGGCACCTATCCCCTGCTTTGCCAACGCCTGCCACGGAAACAGCGGGCCAGGATCGTCCTTGCGCTGCGGTGCAATATCAGAATGCGCCACCACGTTCTGCGGTTTGATGTCGTAGCGGGCAATAATATCTTTGGCGAGAGGGATCAGTGCCGCAATTTGCGCGGGCTCGAACGGTGTGAAGGATTTCGTCCCCCCGGTCTTTTGCCAGCCACGGTTTTCCAGCTCAATACCGACAGACGTATCATTAATGCGGTTAGTGCCGCGCCAGAAGCTGATACCCGCATGCCAGGCCAGTTCGCTCTCTGGCACCAGCTGCCAGATGCGCGGTTTACCATCAGGAACAGGCGGGTTCGCGGGGATCAAATAGTGGGAGCTGACGTTTTTATCCGTCAGCGTTGCCAGCGAGCTGTCAAAATCATCGGCGGTGTAGTGGAGCACCAGCACCTTTATGCGTGGGTAGGCTGCCTGCGCCTGATGACGGGTATCCAGCTCATAGGTACCTTTATCAACAATGCCTTTTTCCGTGGCACAGCCTGCCAGCAACAGCGCCAGCAGGAAGGTTGAGAGCGTACGCTTCATCGACGGGTTTTCACCGCCGTACCGCTTACGCTCACCATCAGCATGCTGGCATCTTTACCGACCGTTTCGTAGTCAATATCAATCCCTACAACCGCATCTGCGCCCAGTGCCTGCGCCTGCTCGCCCAGCTCTTTGAACGCAATTTCACGCGCTTTACGCAGCTCTTTTTCGTAAGCGCCAGAACGCCCACCGACGATGTCGCGGATCCCGGCAAAGAAGTCCCGGAAGATGTTCGCCCCGAGAATGGCCTCGCCCGTTACCACACCGCAATATTCAATAATCGGTTGTCCTTCCAGGGTTGGCGTCGTTGAAAATTGCATACTTTATCTCCTTCTTTAGCGTTCAATGCGTTAGCGTGTTGCTCAGGCAGCATTATCGGTTCGTTACGCTATGATTGAAAGGATAGTTAATAAATAAGGAAATCAACATGCGCTACTCTGCTTTAACGCTTTTAGTGCCCTGTGCGCTGGTGCTCAGCGCCTGTACCACCACGGTTACGCCAGCCTTTAAGGATATCGGTACCCGCAGCGGCCCATGTATTGATGGCGGCCCGGATACCGTGGCGCAGCAGTTTTATGATTATCGCATTCAGCACCGCAGTAACGACATCACGGCCCTGCGCCCGTACCTGAGCGATGGTCTGGCAAAACGGCTCACCGATGCGTCGCGCGATCCGCAGCATAACGCGTTGCTGAAATCCGATCCGTTCTCCAGCCGGGCTACGCTGCCAGACAGCGCCGAGGTTGCCAGCGCCTCGACAATCCCGAACACCGATGCACGAAACATTCCCCTGCGCGTAAAACTGACCCAGGGCACCCAGACCTGGCAGGATGAAGTGCTGATGATCCGTGAAGGTCAGTGCTGGGCGGTGGACGACGTACGCTACGTTGGCGGTAGTGTTCATGCCCCGGCAGGTACGCTTCGCCAGTCGATTGAAAACCGCTAAACCAACCGTTATAAAATTGTAACCCCCGTAAAATGTGCGGCATTTCATACGGAATGCCGACATTTATACTTGTCGCCCTTGCGGTTCACTATTTTGTGCTATGTTTAGAGAGGTTTGCGGGTTATATTTAACTTTTAACGCAGAAATATTGCATAACTATTCTGTCAACGGTACTATCTGCGGCTTCAATGGCTATAGATTGCCTGGATGAGTAAAGACTGCCCCGATGAGTATTAAACTAAACGGCATTAACTGCTTTTACGGCGCACACCAGGCGCTGTTTGACATCACGCTGAACTGCCCGGAAGGCGAAACGTTGGTTTTGCTTGGCCCAAGCGGCGCAGGTAAAAGTTCTCTTTTGCGTGTCCTTAATCTGCTTGAAATGCCCCGTTCCGGTACGCTGGCGATTGCCGGCAACCATTTTGACTTCGCGAAAACCCCGTCAGAAAAAGCGATTCGCGAATTGCGTCAAAACGTCGGCATGGTCTTCCAGCAATACAACCTCTGGCCTCACCTGACCGTCCTGCAAAACCTGATTGAAGCGCCTTGTCGCGTGCTCGGTTTAAGCAAAGATCAGGCGATGGCACGTGCCGAGAAGTTGCTGGAACGTCTGCGTCTTAAACCGTACAGCGACCGTTATCCTCTGCACCTTTCAGGTGGTCAGCAACAGCGCGTGGCCATTGCCCGTGCTCTGATGATGGAGCCTGCGGTTCTGCTGTTTGATGAGCCGACCGCAGCGCTGGACCCGGAAATTACCGCCCAGATCGTGAGCATCATTCGTGAGCTGGCGGAAACCAACATTACACAAGTCATCGTTACCCATGAAGTGGAAGTGGCGCGCAAAACCGCCAGCCGCGTGGTTTACATGGAAAACGGGTATATCGTTGAGCAAGGTGATGCGAGCTGCTTCACGAACCCGCAAACCGATGCCTTCAAAAATTACTTATCTCACTGATGTGTTAGGGAAAATGATAATGAAAAAAGTATTGATTGCCGCGCTGCTTGCTAGCGTCAGCCTTTCCGCTACCGCAGCCCAGACCATTCGTTTCGCTACCGAAGCGTCTTATCCTCCGTTTGAATCCATCGACGCCAACAACAAAATTGTTGGCTTCGACGTGGATCTGGCTAACGCCCTGTGTAAAGAGATCGACGCCACCTGTACCTTCAGCAACCAGGCGTTTGACAGCCTGATCCCAAGCCTGAAGTTCCGCCGTATCGACGCCGTGATGGCGGGTATGGACATCACCCCTGAACGTGAAAAGCAGGTGCTGTTCTCCACGCCGTACTATGACAACTCCGCCCTGTTCATTGGTCAGAAAGGGAAATTCACCTCTATTGATCAGCTGAAAGGCAAGAAAGTTGGCGTGCAGAACGGTACCACGCACCAGAAATTCATTACCGATAAGCACCCGGAAATCACCACCGTTCCGTATGACAGCTACCAGAATGCGAAGCTGGATCTGCAGAATGGTCGTATTGACGGTGTGTTTGGTGATACCGCCGTGGTGACTGAATGGCTGAAAGCGAACGACAAACTGGCGGCTGTTGGTGACAAAGTGACAGATAAAGCGTACTTCGGTACCGGTCTCGGCATCGCCGTGCGTCAGGGCAACACTGACCTGCAGCAGAAATTCAACGCTGCGCTGGAAAAAGTGAAGAAAGACGGCACCTACGAAACCATCTACAAAAAATGGTTCCAGAAGTAATTCCTGATGAATGAAATTTTTCCTTTAGCAAGCGCCGCCGGGATGACCGTCGGCCTTGCCGTTTGTGCACTGATTATCGGCCTCGTGCTGGCGATGTTCTTTGCGGTATGGGAATCAGCGAAATGGTTCCCTGTCGCCTGGACGGGTTCCGCGCTGGTGACCGTGCTGCGTGGATTACCCGAGATTCTGGTCGTCCTGTTTATCTATTTCGGTTCCTCACAGCTGCTGTTAACGCTGTCAGACGGCTTTACCATCAATCTTGGGTTTGCGCAGATCCCGGTGCAGATGCAGATTGAAAACTTTGACGTCAGCCCGTTCCTGTGTGGCGTGATCGCCCTCTCCCTGCTCTACTCCGCCTATGCCTCGCAGACCCTGCGCGGCGCGCTGAAAGCGGTACCGCAGGGGCAGTGGGAATCTGGCCAGGCGTTAGGTTTATCGAAAGCGGCTATTTTCTTCCGTCTGGTGATGCCGCAGATGTGGCGTCATGCTCTGCCGGGTCTGGGTAACCAGTGGCTGGTACTGTTGAAAGACACCGCGCTGGTGAGCCTGATAAGCGTGAATGATTTGATGCTGCAAACCAAAAGTATCGCCACCCGTACCCAGGAACCGTTTACCTGGTACATTGTGGCGGCCGCTATCTACCTGGTGATCACGTTGCTGAGTCAGTACATCCTGAAGCGGATTGACCTGCGTGCAACACGTTTTGAACGGAGACCAGGCTGATGCTTGACTACTTACCCGAGCTGATGAAAGGGCTGCACACCAGCCTGACGCTGACTGTGGCGTCCATCATCGTGGCGCTGATCCTGGCACTCATCTTCACCATCATCCTGACGCTGAAAACGCCAGTGCTGGTGTGGATTGTGCGCGGCTACATCACCCTGTTTACCGGTACACCGCTGCTGGTGCAGATCTTCCTGATTTACTACGGCCCGGGCCAGTTCCCGTCGCTGCAGGAGTATCCGGTTATCTGGCATCTGCTCTCTGAACCGTGGCTGTGTGCCCTGATTGCTCTCTCCCTGAACAGTGCGGCCTATACCACCCAGCTGTTCTACGGTGCTATCCGGGCGATCCCGGAAGGGCAATGGCAGTCCTGCGGTGCGCTGGGCATGAGCAAAAAAGACACGCTGGCTATACTGCTGCCGTACGCCTTTAAGCGTGCGCTGTCCTCGTATTCCAACGAAGTGGTGCTGGTATTCAAAAGTACTTCTCTGGCCTACACCATTACGCTGATGGAAGTAATGGGCCACGGACAGCTGCTGTATGGACGCACCTACGACGTGATGGTGTTCGGTGCAGCGGGTCTGGTGTATCTGGTGGTGAACGGTCTGCTGACGTTGATGATGCGTCTGATTGAACGTAAAGCGCTGGCGTTCGAGCGCAGAAATTAATCACTCAGGTGCATAAATCTATATTCCCGATGCGGGTAACCTTATGGGTTGCCCGCTTTTTTTTGTGATAAAAATAATATTTAATCATTTTTATTGCATATAAATTCAATCACTGGCATTGTACATCCATGCCGCAGACACGGCGCATAATGACAAGATTGACAGACGGGAGTATTCAATGAAAAAGTTAGTTCTGGCCGCATTACTGGCAACTTTCGCCGCTGGCGCATCCGCCGCTGAGAAAATCAATTTCGGTGTTTCTGCTACCTACCCACCGTTTGAATCACTGGATGCCAGCAACCAGATTGTCGGGTTTGATATTGACCTGGCAAAAGCGCTGTGCAAACAGATGCAGGCCGACTGCACATTCACCAACCACGCATTTGACAGCCTGATCCCGTCTCTGAAATTCAAGAAATACGACGCGGTGATCTCCGGTATGGACATCACCCCAGAACGTAGCAAACAGGTCTCCTTCACCGACCCGTACTATGCAAACTCTGCGGTAGTGATTGCCAAAAAAGGCGAGTACAAATCCTTTGGCGAGCTGAAAGGCAAACGCATTGGGATGGAAAACGGCACCACGCACCAGAAATACCTGCAGGACAAACATCCTGAAGTGAAAACCGTGGCCTATGACAGCTACCAGAACGCGATTATCGACCTGAAAAATGGCCGTATCGATGGCGTGTTTGGTGACACCGCCGTGGTAAACGAGTGGCTGAAAACCAACCCGCAGCTGGGTACCGCCACTGAAAAAGTGACCGACCCGCAGTACTTTGGCACCGGTCTGGGTATCGCGGTTCGTCCGGATAACAAAGCCCTGCTGGAAAAACTGAACGGCGCGCTGAAAGCAATTAAAGCAGACGGGACGTATCAGAAAATCAGCGAGCAGTGGTTCCCGCAGTAATACTTTGTTGTCGGGTGGCTCGGCCTCGGGGGGTCTGTAGCCCGAGCCATCCGGCAACGTCTCACAGTGGTACAAAGAAGCGAAAACGGGCTCCGCTCACCGAATCCATCAGCCTGATCCCACCGCCGTGCAATTCCAGCATCCGTTTCACAATTAACAACCCTAACCCCCCGCGATTCTCCCGTGACGCCTGTGGGTTTAACGCAGAAGGACGCTGAAACAGCCCGTCGCGCAGCGCAGCATCAATGCCTGCCCCGCTGTCCGCCACTTCGACCTGCAGCTGCTCGTTCTCCTGCCACACCGCCATGCGGATCTCGCCACCCGGGGGCGTATGGCGTATCGCGTTATCCAGCAAATTGGTCACCACCCGCTCAATCATCGACACGTCGGCGTTTAAAAGTGGCAGAGGCCCCGGCACATCAATATGCAGATTCAGCTCACGCGTGCGCGCCGCCAGTTCAAACTTCTGCGCCACATCGGAAATCAGCTCTCCCATCGCAAAGCGCTCGCGCTGTGGTTTTATACCGCCGTGCTCAAGACGCGCCAGTTCAAACAGCTGTTGCGACAGATGCCGCACCTTTTGTCCCTGGCGCAGCGCGGTGGTGAGATATTGCTGGTGCTCCTGCGGCGTCAGCGTGGCGGATTTGAGCGACAGCGTCTCCAGATAGCCCAGCAATGAGGTAAGCGGCGTGCGCAGATCGTGCGAAATATTGGCAATAAACTCCCGGCGCTGACGGTCGCTATCGGCCAGGAGATCCCATTGCGTGGTGATTTTGCGCGCCAGCTCGATAAAGGTATTGCGCAGGATCGCCACTTCATCATTTGCCGCGGGCTCCGGCGGTTGTGCCGCCAGCTGTTTGATGGCAGTCATGCTGTCCTGCTCCAGCCCGGCGACCTCCAGCGTCAGGCGTTTCACCGGACACGTCACCCAGTACCAGACCAGCAACCCCGCCAGCAGGCCAAACAGCGCCACCAGCAACAACGACCAGAGTGCCGTGCTCCAGAGCGCTTTATGCCAGGCCATCTCTGCCAGCGCATTTGACTCTTCGCCCTGCAAAATAATGTAGAGATAGCCTTTCAGCTCACCGTCCTGACGCAATGGGGTAACGCTGAAGACTTTCTGCCCCTGGCTACGGGGGTCGTCTCCAAAAACCGGCATTGCCGCACCGTTGAGGAAGGTTTGCAATGGCGCAATATCGATTTTTTGCCGCTGAATATGGCCCGGAGGTGCTGCATCGGCCAGCAGATCGCCGTCGGGAGAGATGACATACAGCTCAACGCTCGGGTTAAAGGTCATCAGCCGATCGAACAGCGGTTTCAACACGCGGCGGTCGACGCTGCCCTGGGCGTCCAGAATCGGTTCACGCTGCACAATCTGTTGCGCCAGTCCCCCGGACAGCCGCTGCACCATTGCGTTGCCGTACTGCATGCTGCTGTAGAGCTGCACCGCGCAGGCAACGGTGGCGCAGAGCATCAGCAGCAGAATAAACAGCACCGTCAGCCGCTGGCTCAGGTTAAAGCGGCGCATCTTGATTCAGCTCCGCAAATTTGTAGCCTTTACCCCAGACGGTACGAATGATCTCCGGCTCGGCGGCATCTTTTTCAATCTTGATACGCAGGCGGTTAATGTGGGTGTTGACGGTATGTTCGTAACCCTCGTGCTGATAACCCCAGACCTGCTCAAGCAACGCCAGACGCGAGAAAACCTCGCCAGGATGACGGGCAAAGAAGTACAACAGTTCGAATTCGCGCGGGGTGAGATCGACCTCCTGCCCGTGCAGGCGTACCGTTCGCGCAAGCGGATCGAGCGTCAGGCCGTGAGCCTGAACGTGTCCGGTGGTCTGCGCCTGCCCCATCGCCTGCTGGCGGCGAAACAGCGCCTTGATGCGTGCAATCAGCTCCTGCACTGAGAACGGTTTTGCCAGGTAATCATCAGCGCCGGTTTCCAGCCCGGTAATGCGGTCGGTTTCGCTACTACGGGCGCTGATGATGATCACCGGCAGGTAACGGGTCATCTGGCGGATACGGCGACAAATTTCCAGTCCGTCGACATTAGGGAGCATCAAATCGAGGATGACGGCATCCCACGGCTGTTTTTCCAGCCGGTGCAAGGCACTGCCCCCATCGGGTTCGTGGGTAATGGCGTAGCCTTCATCTTCTAAATTGAGGCGCAGAAGCGCCGCGATATCGTGGTCATCTTCCACCAGCAGGATCTGCTTCATGGACAAGCCTTCATTCAATTCTGATGACTTAAGCTTACCTGATTTCGCAGAGGGGAAGAGTTCACATTTTGTTTAAGATTTCACGAGCAATGTCAGCACTTCATAATGCGCGGTATGCGGGAACATATCGAAAAGCTGAACGCGTTCGATACGGTAGCCCGGAAGATGGGCAATGTCTTTTGCCATTGTCTGCGCGTTGCAGCTGGAATAGACAATGTAATCCGGTGCCATCTGGCTCAGGTAATCGCACAGGGCTTTCCCGATGCCACGCCGTGGCGGGTTGACCAGTACCAGCTCCGGCACATTGCCCTGGCCGGTGGCGAACTGGGTTGAGTCCAGCGCCTGGAAATGAAGGTCTGTTAACCCCAGCTCAGCGGCGGACTGTTTTGCACAGGCAATCGCTTCTGCAGAAATCTCAATCCCGGTCAGTTGCATTTCAGGGGTGGCACAGTGCAGACCGAATCCCCCCACGCCGCAGAATAAATCCCACATATGGCGGATATTTAACGCGCGGACCCAGTCGCGTGCAGTGGCGTACAGCGCACTCGCAACCGTCGGGTTTGTCTGGAAGAAACTTTGCGGACGGATCCACAGCGGCACACCGTTGAAGTTTTCTGCCAGCGCATGCTCCCCGGTGAAGAAAACTTCTGTGTCCCCTTCCATGATTGCCATATGCACCGGCTGAATATTCGCGGTAATGACCTTTAACTGAGGAAGCTGCTGCTGAAGCCACGGCAGCGCCGCACGCAATTGCTCAAGCTTAGTCTCTGAGCGCAGCACAAAACGCAGCATCATACCGCCGTCAATCTGGCTCTCGGTCAGAAGCAGGTATTTCAGCTCGCCGCGCTTACGGGCAACGTTATAGGGCGTTAACCCGGCACGGGCAACGAACGGCTTCAGTGCGGCAAAAACAGGTTCAAACGACGCAGGATAAAGCGGACAGTCGGTTAAATCTTCCGGTGTACCGTCGCGGTGCAACATCCCCAGCAGCGGTTTTTCAACGCTGCCGCTGACCACCATTTTGGCCTTATTACGAAAACCCTGCTCTGGCCCACTAACGGGTGCGCACCACTCTCCCACCGCGTGTTCAGCCAGCAGCTGTTGCAGGTCGGCCATTTTGGCGGTGAGTTGTTGGGGAACCGGCTGTTCTATCCACTGACAGGAGCGGCAGCGACCGGCGTCATAGAGTGCGCACTGCATATGAAGACCTTAAGAATCACGAGGGCTGCGATTATACACATTATTGCAGACGGAAGAACCGCCGACTGGAAGCGGGCACAAAGAGCAGGAACAGCACCAGCATATCCGGGAGTTTCTGCATCACCAGTGCGCGTAAAATCTCGCGCTTCGATTCCCCCGCAATGCTGAACAGTTCCGGGTAGCCATAACCCAGTGACGCCGCCCACAGGTAGCCTGCCGCAACAATTTGCGTCAGCAGATAAACCCAGCGCGCCCAGTTGCGCCCTTTGACCAGTGAGAACGCGCAGTAAATCTCGATAAACACCAGCACCAGGCTGCTTAAAAAGACCAGCGTCAGATTCCACGTCTGCACGCTGCGGTGAATGAATTCCCCTATGCCGCGCGCGCCCAGGGTGTTCAGAATCATCAGCACATCGAGACAGCGGATCATAATAATGGCGAGCGCCGCCACCTGCACCAGCGCAGGAACATTCGGACGAGCGTGCGTAATACGTGATTTTTTTAATAATCCCAATGTTTTACTTCCCTGAAAAACAGTGCCGCGTCATGCGCGGCACTTCACTGGAAATTTTAAATGCTTCAGCCGCGTCTTGCACGCTGGATATCACGCACGCGTTGTTTTTCCGCGCGCGCCATCAAATACCAGGCGATAAATCCGACAATTCCGACCACGCCGAGGATGATGGACGCCAGGGCGTTGATCTCCGGGTTTACCCCCATGCGCACGCTGGAGAAGACCAGCATTGGCAGCGTCGTGGCTCCCGGGCCGGAGACAAAGCTGGCGATGACCAGGTCGTCAAGTGACAACGTAAACGCCAGCAGCCAGCCGGAGATCACCGCAGGCATGATCATCGGCAGGGTAATGATGAAAAAGACCTTCAGCGGTGTTGCGCCGAGATCCATCGCCGCCTCTTCAATAGAGCGATCCAGTTCGCGCAGACGCGAAGAGATCACCACCGCCACATAGGCGGTACAGAAGGTGACGTGCGCCAGCCAGATGGTGAGCATACCGCGATCCGCTGGCCAGCCGATGGCATGCGCCAGGGCGACAAACAGCAGCAGCAGCGACAGACCGGTGATGACGTCCGGCATGACCAGCGGTGCCGTGATCATAAAAGCAAAACCGTTCGCTCCGCGAAAATGCCCAAAACGCACCATCACCATTGCCGCAATAGTGCCGAGGACAGACGCCATTGTGGCGGCACAGGCGGCAATGGTCAGGCTTAGCACCACCGCACTCATCATCGCATCATCGTGGAACAGTTCACTGTACCAGCGCGTCGACCAGCCCGCCCACACCGTCACCAGTTTCGAGCTGTTGAACGAGTAGATCACCAGCATCAGCATTGGTGCATACAGGAAGGTAAACCCAAGCACCAGGATCAGAATTCGCCACGGGGAGCGCACTACCGGTAAGTTGTTCATCCGTGATCTCCCATCTGTTTTTGCTGATGCTTGTGGAACCACATGATCGGCACGATCAGCAGCAGCAACATCACAATCGCCACCGCCGACGCCACCGGCCAGTCGCGGTTGTTGAAGAACTCTTGCCACAGCACGCGGCCAATCATGATGCTGTCCGGGCCACCAAGCAGTTCCGGGATCACGAACTCCCCAACCGCCGGAATAAACACCAGCATCGAACCGGCGATAATCCCGCCTTTGGTCAGCGGAACAATCACGCTAAAGAACGTCTTCAGCGGGCGGGCTCCCAGGTCAAGTGAGGCTTCCACCAGCGAATAATCGATGCGCGTCAGGGCGGTATAGATTGGCAACACCATAAACGGCAGATAGGCGTACACAATCCCGATATACACCGCGAGATTGGTATGCAGGATCGTCAGCGGCTGGTCGATAACCCCCAGCCACATCAGGAAGTTATTCAACACGCCGTTGTTTTTCAGGATCCCCATCCACGCGTAAACGCGGATCAGGAATGACGTCCATGACGGTAAAATGACCAGCAGCAGCAGAATGTTGCGTGTCGATGGCTTACTGTGCGCCACTGCCCACGCCAGCGGGTAACCCAACAGCAGACAGCAGATCGTCGAGATCGCCGCCACCTGCAATGACTGCAAATAGGCTTCGAAATAGAGCGGATCGTCCGTCAATTGCAGGAAATTGCCGACATTCAGCGTCAGCGTCAGTTGTCCATCGGCCCATTCCATCAGGTTGGTATATGGCGGAATAGACCGCGCCATTTCTGCCAGGCTTATCTTGAAAACAATCAGGAACGGCAGCATAAACAGCAGGATCAGCCACACGTAGGGCATGGCGATCACCAGCTTGCGGCCATGTGTCATCTGTATGCGCGCCAGCCAGTGTGCAAAACCGCCCGGTTTTTCTGCGCGGGCTGGAGGTTCAAGTGTACTCATTGGCTGCTCCTTATACCGTCAGCACTACGCAACTGTCTGCATCCCAGCACAGGCGCACTTCGTCACCCCAGGTGGGTAGCCCTTTACGGTAGCGATGTTCGTTTTGCAGCTGAGCGCTGAGCATCTGTCCGCTCGTCAGTCGCACATGGTAAATAGAGAGATCGCCCAGATAAGCAATGTGTACCACCTCCCCGACGGCAAAGTTATAGCCATCGGCTGGCGGCTCTTCACAGAGCATGATTTTTTCCGGGCGCAGAGCGATATAAACCGGAACGTTGTCCACCACAGAGGCATCCGGGTCCACCTTCAACGGGTGTACCAGCCCCGGCGATTCAAGCACCAGACCGTCGTCATGGCGCGCCTTCACCAACCCTTCGAAGACATTCACCGAGCCGATAAACTCGGCGCTGTAGCGGGTGGTCGGGTGCTCGTAAATCTCCTCCGGCTCGCCGATTTGCACAAACTTACCGCGATTCATAATCGCGATACGCCCGGCCATCGTCATCGCCTCTTCCTGGTCGTGGGTCACCATCACGCAGGTCACTCCCACGCGTTCGAGAATATCCACCACTTCCAGCTGCATACGGTCGCGCAGTTTTTTATCCAGTGCGCCCATCGGTTCATCAAGCAACAGCAGTTTCGGACGTTTCGCCAGGCTTCTGGCCAGCGCCACACGCTGACGTTGACCGCCAGAGAGCTGGTGCGGCTTACGTTTTGCGAACTCCTGCATATGCACCAGGCTCAACATCTCCGCCACTCGCGCGGTAATTTCGGCTTTCGGCAGTTTGTCCTGCTTGAGGCCAAAAGCGATGTTCTGCTCAACCGTCATGTGCGGGAACAGCGCATAAGACTGGAACATCATGTTGATTGGTCGTTGATACGGCGGTACGCGGGAGAGGTCGACACCATCCAGCACAATCTGTCCGGTGGTGGGCTGTTCAAAACCTGCCAGCATACGCAGTAATGTGGATTTACCGCAGCCAGATGCCCCGAGCAGGGCAAAAATTTCACCTTTGTAGATAGTCAGGCTGACGTCATCCACGGCATGCTGGCCATCAAAAGATTTGGTGAGGTTACGGATTTCAAGAAGCGGGGTCAGCGCTTTACGGACTTTCGCCTGCGGGCGTGGGATCGCGTCATTCACGGGGTGCTCTCCGGCATAAATCAAAACTGGTGCAAACGCACCATCAGGGTGCGCATCGCCGGGCAGCACTAACGCCTGCCCGGCCTGGAACTCACTGAATATTATTTACCGCTTTTCACTCTGGTCCACGCACGGGTGCGCACGCGGTCAATTTTTGGATCCTGAACCTTCAGGGTAAACAGCTTGGCGAAGACATCCGCAGGCGGATAGATGCCCGGGTTATCACGCACTTCCGCGCTGACCAGCGGTACAGACGCTTTGTTACCGTTAGCGTAGAACACGTGGTCGCTGATGTGGGCAATCACATCCGGACGCATCAGGTAATTGAGGAACTGATAAGCTTCATCTTTGTTTTTCGCATCAGCAGGCATCGCGAAGACATCAAAGAACGCCAGCGCGCCCTCTTTTGGAATGAAGTAGGAAATATTCACGCCATTTTTCGCCTCTTTCGCACGGTTAGCCGCCTGCCAGACATCCCCCGCCCAGCCGATAGCCACGCAGATGTCGCCGTTTGCCAGGTCGTTAATGTACTGAGAGGAGTGGAAGTAGCGAATATTCGGACGCAGCTTCAGCAGCAGATCGGTAGCCGGGCCGGTGTAGTCATCGGCTTTGCTGCTGTTCGGATCTTTGCCCAGGTAGTTAAGTACGGTGGCGAAAATCTCTTCCGGTGCGTCGAGGAATGACACGCCGCAGCTTTTCAGTTTCTCAAGGTTTTCAGGCTTCAGCACCACATCCCAGCTATCGAGCTTGACGTCTTTACCCAGCACCGCTTTGACTTTATCAACGTTATAGCCGATACCAGTGGTCGCCCACAGGTAAGGCATCGCGTATTTGTTGTCCGGGTCGTGTTTAGCCACCAGCTTCAGCACGTCAGGATCGAGGTTTTTCCAGTTCGGAAGTTTGCTTTTATCCAGCGGCTGGAAGACACCTGCCGTCAGCTGACGCTCCAGGAAGCTTGCAGAAGGTACCACGAGGTCAAACCCGGTACTGCCTGCCATCAGCTTTCCTTCCAGCACTTCGTTGGAATCGAAAACGTCGTAAACCACTTTAATGCCGGTCTCTTTTTCAAAATTGGCGACCGTGTCCGGTGCAATATAGTCAGACCAGTTATAGATATGCAGCGTTTTTTGTTCCGCAGCGAGCGTACCGACAGAGACAGCCATCAGAGCACCCGCAACCAGACCCGATAACCATTTTTTATTCAAGGCGATCATATTGTTATTCCTTCTGAAAGCTCGTTAACAAACGAACTAAAACTATGCAATCTGAAGATATGCAAAAACCATGCATATTTTGTCGCTCTGACCGAAATAAAATAACAGACTCTATCCGGCAGTATTCGCTCGCTTTTTTAAGCATCGCAAGAATAACTGTAGCCCGTGTCTCCGGCTATAGCCCAGACGAAAAAACGCCTTTTATCAATTTTTTATGCACGTTATATCTACGTGATAAGCCGAAACCGCTTTCAGGGAGGTGAAATATTCTTTAAGGAAAGGTTAAAAGCAGCAGAAAAAATGGTGTTATGCAGCCGCTCTGGCAGCGACTGCGCGGATATCAGACAGGTTTAGTGGAGAAAATTGGGAGATGCATCATTATTCTCTGCATCATCTTCAGTGCTATACAGTAAATGATGTGCATTGGCTTCCATCATTACCATCGAAATTTGCTCTTCGCTCTGGCGCATGAACCAGGAGAACTGTTTGAAGGAAAGTCCCGCTCCGGCGAATAAAGACTGGCAAACGACCAGTTTTGGCAGATTATCATCCTGTATGTCGAGAAATGCTTTGACCGTCAAAGAACTGGCATTGATAGCCGACAGATCGGATGCCAGTGCCAGTAACGCAGACGGTTTCACTTCAGCCAGCGCAGAGAAGAGGATCACGTCGTTGATGAGATCGATTTTGGCATCGAAAATGCCATCGAAATTTTGCATATGAGGCAAATGCAGCGCCTGGCAGGAATCACATTCAAAAAAGGTGATACCAGCATCATCAAGCCATTGACGTAATGTATCCAGTGTAGGAACGACCTGTAAATCCATCGCTGTGCAGCCTCTTTAATAAAAACTTCGCATATAACCGTCATACTTCAAGCTGCATGTGCGTTGGCTGCGCTCGTTCACCCCAGTCACTTACTTATGTAAGCTCCTGGGGATTCACTCCCTTGCCGCCTTCCTGCAACTCGAATTATTTAGGGTATAGATTACGCAAAAAGTGCGTTCAATGCTATTTAACCGCCCGTTTTTAGACAGTAGCCCGGCGTCGCATGACGCTCGATCCATGAGATCATTTTACCCGCAATATCGACCCCGGTCGTTTTTTCCACCCCTTCCAGCCCTGGCGATGCATTAACCTCCATCACCAGCGGCCCGCGGGACGCACGCAGGATGTCCACACCCGCCACATCCAGGCCTAACGTTTGCGCCGCTTTTACGGCAATTTCGCGCTCACGTGCGGTGATATCCGCCACGCGCGCCACACCACCACGGTGCAGGTTAGAGCGGAAATCCCCCTCTTTCGCCTGACGCTCAATGGCCGCAACGACCTCATCGCCGACCACAAAGCAACGGATGTCACGCCCTTTGGCTTCTTCAATATATTCCTGCACCAGGATATGGGCATTGAGGCCGCGAAACGCGTCAATCACGCTCTCTGCCGCCTGCCGGGTTTCCGCCAGCACGACGCCAATCCCCTGAGTGCCTTCCACCAGCTTGATCACTAACGGCGCACCACCCACCATGTCGATCAGATCGCTGGTGTCATCCGGAGAGTGAGCAATGCCGGTCACGGGCAGATCGATCCCCTGACGGGCAAGCAGTTGCAGGGAGCGAAGTTTATCGCGGGCGCGTGAGATGGCGACGGATTCATTAAGGGGATAGCTGCCGAGCATTTCAAACTGACGCAAGGCGGCCGTGCCATAAAAGGTAATCTGCGAGCCAATGCGCGGTATAACCGCATCAAATCGTGGCAGCTGGCGACCTTTATAGTGAATGGACGACGCTGCGGGATCGATGTTCATATAGCAAGACATTGGATCGAGAATGTCAACCTGATGGCCGCGTTTCGCCGCGGCATCTCGCAGGCGTTTACATGAGTAGAGCGTTCCATCCCGGGACAAAATGGCAATTTTCACCCTGCACCTCTCTAAAGACATAGGAAAAGCCTGCGTATCATATACACAAAATCATGCAAGTTGTATCACAGCAGCCTGAAGGATGAGGTGCATACACGCAGGCAGGCGCAGAAGGAATGGACTAGCGCGTTGCCCAGCCCTGTTTGTGCAAATAGTCGAGAATAAACGGGCGATTTTCTTTAATGATGGTACGACGGATATGGTCACTCCACGTGTCGCGGCGGTTATTGCTGCCGCGCGTCATATAGTAGTGCGCCAGCTCCTCGTCGTATTGTGCCAACACGTCCCGATCGATCGGCTGATAGTGGTTTTCATGCATGATTATCGTGGCGGGCAGGCGCGGCTTCACGTCCGGGTTATCCGCCGGCCACCCGAGGCACAGGCCGAACAGTGGCAGCACATGTTTAGGGAGCTTCAGCAGTTCGGTCACGCTGTCAATATTGTTACGCAGGCCGCCGATATACACCCCACCCAACCCCAGCGATTCCGCCGCCGTCAGCGCGTTTTGTGCCATCAGGGCAGTATCGACGACACCCAACAGCAGCTGTTCCGCCAGGCCCAGTTCAGCTTCAGGGCAAATCTGCAGGTGGCGGTTAAAGTCGGCACAGAACACCCAGAACTCAGCCGCCTGAGCCACATGCTTCTGTCCGCCCGTCAGCGTCACCAGCTGTTCACGCATTGCCGGGTCGGTAATGCGAATAATAGAGCTGCATTGCAGGAAGCTGGAGCTGGAGGTTCCCCTTGCACTGTCAATAATCGCTTCACGCTGCGCCCGGGTAACCTGCTGGTCGGTGAAGTGACGAATCGAACGGTGGGAACGGAGCAGGTCAATGGTTGGCGTCATTCTCTCTCTCTTTAACTGTCTGAACACGGTCTAACAGCCAGTATAGGAAATGTTGTGTGCCGTGTAATTGGCGAAACATAGCCTGACTATATCAAAGTGACAGGCGAAACCTTCTTTCCATGACAGCGGGTTATCGTGCAATATAATCGTCATTCGCCGTCAGGCTTGTTTTTTGAGGAGAGAGAAATGTTTGCAGTGATTTTTGGCCGTCCAGGATGCCCTTACTGCGTGCGCGCAAAAGAACTGGCAGAGAAACTGACCGAAGAGCGTGATGACTTCAACTTCCGCTATGTGGATATCCACGCGGAAGGTATCAGCAAAGCGGACCTGGAAAAAACTGTCGGTAAACCGGTTGAAACCGTGCCGCAGATTTTCCTCGATCAGAAGCACATTGGTGGCTGCACCGATTTTGAAGCTTACGCAAAAGAACATCTGGGTCTGTTTGCTGCAGAGTAATGCGAAGACGCCCTCACCGTGAGGGCGTTTTTATTTGTGCCGCCGCCGGTGGAGCATGCTGCGCACAAACAGGAAGCACAACGCCCCAAGCGCGCACCAGAATACCCCGCTCAATAACCACGCCAGTTCCTGCCAGAACGATCGCGAGGTGACAAACACCAGTCGTAGCAACAGCAGACACAGTGGGGCCGCCAGCATCGCGCCCAAAAGAGGCTTAACGACCTCCCCGCCACGGGAGAGAAAGCTGGCCGCCGCCCCCGGCAAGGTAAAAAAGAGCAAGCCCAGCTCGGGATGGCCGGAAGCCCTAAACGCCCCTTTGACATGGAAGGCTAATGACAGACACACTGTCGTAAACAGTAAAAAGCAACTGACCACACCCGCCCAGTTTCGCTTTATGTTCAAACTATCCTCCTGACTTCATCTCTATCAAATACGCTTTCGTCCAGTGGACGCCCAGTCAGATAAAGCAATGTGGCAATCCTTGCCAAAGTACACATCTGTTAATGCGATAATAGGTAGCTGTCGATAGCTAATACGATTAAACTAACCGGCAGCTATGGTTTTAGAGAATTAATGAAGGGAGCCGGGAATGTTGAAACGCTCCCCTGATGTTCAAAACAGTAGCCCAAATAGCCTCTTCATTCAACAACTTACTGGTAAACAAGAAGTTAGCCTCCGTGAATATAAACGTCGCAGACTTGTTAAATGGGAATTACATCCTGTTATTATTTGTGGTACTGGCACTGGGTCTTTGCCTGGGCAAATTGCGCCTGGGTTCAGTTCAACTTGGTAATTCCATTGGCGTTTTAGTCGTCTCTTTATTATTAGGCCAGCAACATTTCAGCATTAACACGGACGCGCTCAACTTAGGTTTTATGCTGTTTATTTTTTGCGTTGGGGTGGAAGCAGGGCCGAACTTTTTTTCAATTTTCTTCCGCGACGGCAAAAATTATCTGATGCTGGCGCTGGTGATGGTCGGCAGTGCGCTGCTGATTGCGTTAGGGCTGGGTAAACTGTTTGGCTGGGATATCGGGTTAACGGCCGGTATGCTGGCAGGATCGATGACCTCCACACCGGTTCTTGTGGGTGCAGGAGATACTCTGCGGCACTCAGGTATGGCGGGCTCACAGCTCTCTACCGCTCTCGATCACCTGAGTCTGGGCTATGCCCTGACCTATCTGATTGGCCTGGTAAGCCTGATTGTGGGTGCGCGTTACCTGCCAAAACTCCAGCATCAGGATTTACAGACCAGCGCCCAACAGATTGCCCGCGAGCGCGGTCTGGACACGGACACCAAACGTAAAGTCTACCTGCCGGTGATCCGCGCCTATCGCGTGGGGCCGGAACTGGTCTCCTGGGCCGACGGGAAAAATCTGCGCGAGCTGGGCATTTATCGCCAGACGGGCTGCTATATCGAACGTATTCGCCGCAACGGCATTCTGGCAAACCCGGACGGTGACGCAGTACTGCAGATGGGCGATGACATCGCGCTGGTGGGTTATCCGGACGCTCACGCGCGCCTTGACCCCAGCTTCCGTAACGGCAAAGAGGTATTCGACCGCGATCTGCTCGACATGCGTATCGTCACCGAAGAGATTGTGGTGAAAAACCATAACGCCGTGGGTCGTCGCCTGGCGCAGTTGAAGCTGACCGACCACGGCTGCTTCCTGAACCGCGTGATCCGTAGCCAGATTGAGATGCCCATCGACGATAACGTGGTGCTGAACAAAGGTGACGTTTTACAGGTAAGCGGCGATACCCGACGCGTAAAAACCGTTGCTGACCGCATCGGCTTTATCTCCATTCACAGCCAGGTCACCGACCTGCTGGCCTTCTGCGCCTTCTTTATCGTGGGCCTGATGATCGGGATGATCACCTTCCAGTTCAGCAACTTTAGCTTCGGCATCGGTAACGCCGCCGGGCTGCTGTTTGCCGGGATTATGCTCGGCTTCCTGCGAGCGAACCACCCGACCTTCGGCTATATCCCGCAGGGTGCGCTGAATATGGTAAAAGAGTTCGGCCTGATGGTGTTTATGGCGGGCGTTGGCTTAAGCGCCGGTAGCGGCATTGGTCACAGCCTGGGTGCTGTCGGCTGGCAAATGCTGGTCTCTGGCCTTATCGTCAGCCTGGTACCGGTGGTGATCTGTTTCCTGTTTGGTGCATACGTGCTGCGCATGAACCGCGCCCTGCTCTTCGGCGCGATGATGGGCGCACGTACCTGTGCTCCGGCAATGGAAATCATCAGCGATACTGCACGCAGTAACATCCCGGCGCTGGGCTATGCCGGCACCTACGCCATCGCCAACGTCCTGCTGACGCTGGCCGGTACGCTGATTATCATCATCTGGCCAGGGCTGGGACTCGGATAACACTCAGGTTTGCGCATACCAGAAAAAAATTTTCGTTATGCGCAGAACTTTTTATTCAGGGGGCAGTCATAATTAGTGCCACTGCTTTTCTTTGATGTCCCCAATTTGTGGAGCCCATCAACCCCGCCGTTTTGGTTCAAGGTTGATGGGTTTTTTGTTGGGTGAAATTTAGTGCGTCCCAAATTAACCACTTAGAGAACCATCTGGGGACACAGTGGTTGCAACGCTTCAGCGATGACAGTAACTGACATTCCCGTATAGAGATCCCTCCGGCACGCAACCACTCGCAGGGAGAATGGCACGCCCCCACACTACAGATGTTCCCATCGCATTTTTATCGCACACTCTAATTGCTTCGGCTGGTGAGCAAATCACCATTCGCTCCGGGGACACCATGTCCCGATAGCAGTGTTACCGTGGCACCAGTCCTGGATTGTAAGGCAATCCCTGCGGTTTACAGGGTGGTGCCTATACTCTGGTTGATATGTGTATAGTACACACCCAGGGCTTTGTAACTGATACGATATAATTTATAGAATATGAAAACGCCTTTTGGCTTAGAATGAAAAACGATGGGCATCACCACCAAATGCTGTGTTAGCATCAGAAAAAATTTAACCTGAATATGATTATGAACATCAGAAATGACCTCCACGGCCTAACAATATTCCGCTTTATAGCTGCTTTTTATGTGTTTTTATTTCATTGTAATCTTAGATATAGGGCCGATGTCTCTGACTGGCTTCAATCGGTGATCGGCAATGGCGCTATAGGGATGTCTTTCTTCTTTGTTCTTTCTGGCTTTGTCATGGCATGGGCATCAAGAAATGGGATTAAGGAGAATTACTATCGCTCCAGAGTTGCCAGAATATTTCCTGCGTATATTCTAATGGGGTTAATTACTAGCCCATTCCTTTTTGAATACGATCTGAAAAATGCCACGACCTATGTTTTATTATTTTTAAGCGCATCACAATCGTGGTTTCCGGATAGCTTTAGCCAGTGGAATTTTGGCGGTTCATGGTCCGTCTCAACCGAAATGTTTTTTTATATCGTTTTTCCACTCCTATTACCTACAATAAAAAGAAGACCTATCTTAGCATTGATTATCTCAGTCTTAATATCATCAATCATCATACCAACATCTATGATTCTGACTAATGGTGCAGCTTTCCCACATTATTACGTAAGCCCTATGCATCGCCTACCAGAGTTCATCTCTGGCGTAGCGATTGGTTGTATTTTTACTCAAGGTTTTCGCTTCACTCGATTTAACACCAGTCTTTTTATATTCGCAATAATATCATTACTTTACATTTCACCATCTCACAATAATGGTTGGATGCAAAATAATTATATAACCCTTCCCGCAACATGCATTGTTATTTATTACCTTGCCAGCACGGCGATTAATAAAAACCCCATTACTCTCCCATTAATATATCTAGGTAAAATAAGCTATTCATTTTACCTAATGCAACTACCTATAATGATTTATATAACAAAATATCATGACAGCCTTGCATCACTCCCAATATGGCTCATCTGGACACTTTTGGCAGCCATTAACTTAGTGATGGTATCAGCTTGTTACCATTTTGTTGAAGACAATAAGGCTATAAAATCCTTCGTCCTGAACTGGAGACGTAAACCGAATTCATCCTTTGAATTAAGCTAGTTCAAGCTTTTCAGCCCTACTAAATGACGGGCTGACGGAATCGTTATCAGGCGTGCTGAATGTGCTGGCTGAACACGGGATCTGGGTAACCACGCTGGGAACCGGGTTCATCACCGCCTTACTGCGCAAGGATGTAGAGTCCTACGAGCAGCTGGAACTGACACAAGAGCATTTCAATGATGACCAGCTCATTGATTACGTACTGCAATACCCGATTCTGATTAACCGCCCGATTGTGGTTACGCCTCCAGAAACGCGTCTGTGTCGACCTTCTGAAGTGATGCATCCGGGAAAAAACTCAGGACAGTAATACCTTGATTGCCCTGCCAATATGTGCAGGGCAGTGTCATCCGGTCGCCAGGCATATTTGCATCAATCCCGTTCCTGCCCATAATTTTGATCACATTCATTGGGTGAGGATGTGCCACTATGCAGCTCAAAAACAAAACCGCCGTCATTTTTGGTGGCAGCGGTGCTATCGGCAGCGCTGCTGCATATGCCCTGGCACGTGAAGGCGCACATGTCTGGCTTGCTGCCCGCACTCAAACCAGACTGGATCGTGTGGCTAACCGTATTCGCGCCGCTGGCGGTTCAGCCAGTACCCTGATCTTCAACGCCCTCGACGAATCCTCACCACTGCCGGATCTTGCCCACATTGATATTGCCGTGAATGCCACTGGCTTTATGCACGATCAGGGAAAACGCATCGAAGCGTTAACGCTGGCTGAATTCAGGCAGGGGTTCGATCCCTTTCTGACCGCGTACTTCAACATTGCCAAAGCTGTCTCGCCCCGTATGGGTGGCGAGCATGCCGGAACAATGATCACCGTCGTTGCGCCTGCCGCAAATATGGCGATGCCGGGCCATCCCGGGCATATTATCGGGTGCGCGGGCACTGAAGCCTTTACCCGGGCGCTTGCCGCTGAGTTAGGGCCAAAAAATATTCGTGTACTGTGTATACGTTCGCATGCGATTGCCGACGCGGTTCAGGCGGGTTCTTATGTGGGTGAACTGTTTGCCATTAAGGCGCAGGAGCTGGGAACTACCGTGGATCAGTTTTTAGGCGGCGCGGCACAAGGCACAATGCTTAAACGCCTGCCCACGCTGGCGCAGGTGGCGAGCACCATCGTGTTTCTGGCGTCCGATTCAGCAAACGCCATGACGGGAACAACCGTGAACATGACGGCTGGCGCGACCACTCTCTAACCGCCGCTCTCTCCTGCAATCCGCCCTACCATCGCGCGGATCTCCTCCCGCGATAAGGGCTGCCTGTCCGTCACAAAGTGCAGCGTCATCCCTTCAATAAACGCGTCCAGCGCGCGGGCGGTGGCAGGCTCGAACCACTGCTCAAGGGTTGTCTGGCTCATCTTCATCCAGTCCTGCATCACCGTTTTAAGCGCCGCGCTGCGGTGCATAAAGGCATACAGCTGGTACATCAGCGCCATATTGTGCGGCGTGGTGACCTGCGAGCTGTAGATCAGGGTCGTGATCGATTCACACGCCATTACCGGGCCGTTCACACCCGAGAAAAAATCCCGGTACTGCTTTGACATCTGGCGGGTAAACCACGTAAAAGCCTCTTCAAGCAGCGATTCCATACCGTCAAAATAGTAGGTCATCGACCCCAACGGCACCCCCGCGCAACTGGCGATTTTCCGGTGCGTGACGGCATGAATACCGTGCTCAGCAATGGTGTCCAGGGTCGCCTGCAGGATCTTTTCCCGGCGATGGGGGTCGTTCGGTGGTCTGCTCATAAAATCCTCACGTGGTTTATGTACAAATGTACACAAACTTGCTAGTGTTGTCGCTATTGTTGTACTTCTGGTGTTTACCCCGATGATTCAGACCTCACCCCGTAAAGCCCTTCAGCTGCGTATGTGGGCGCTGTTTATGTTCTTCTTTATCCCAGGGCTACTGATGGCCTCCTGGGCGACACGCACCCCGGCAATCCGCGATATTTTGTCCGTCTCAACGGCAGAGATGGGCATTGTGCTGTTTGGCCTGTCGATAGGCTCCATGAGCGGCATTCTCTGCTCTGCATGGCTGGTGAAGCGCTTTGGTACGCGTACGGTGATCCGCACCACGATGTGCTGTGCAGTCGCCGGGATGCTGGTGCTGAGCGTGGCCCTGTGGTTCGCCTCACCAGTTCTGTTTGCCCTGGGGCTGACGGTATTTGGTGGTAGCTTCGGTGCGGCAGAAGTTTCCATCAACGTTGAAGGCGCTGCCGTAGAACGCGAGATGAACAAGACGGTGCTGCCGATGATGCACGGTTTTTACAGCCTCGGCACGCTGGCGGGCGCAGGTGTGGGGATGGCGCTGACGGCATTGGGTATTGCCGCGAATCTGCACATTTTACTGGCGGCGCTGGTCTGTATTGTGCCGATCCTGACCGGAATCAGAGCCATTCCTGACGGCACGGGTAAGAACTCCTCTGACGAACAAAAAACGGTACAAAAAGGGCTGCCGTTCTACCGCGACATTCAGCTGATGCTGATTGGCGTGGTGGTGCTGGCAATGGCCTTTGCCGAAGGCTCTGCCAACGACTGGCTGCCACTGCTGATGGTGGACGGTCACGGGTTTAGCCCAACGTCCGGCTCGCTTATCTACGCCGGGTTTACGCTGGGGATGACCGTCGGACGCTTTACCGGCGGCTGGTTTATCGACCGCTACAGCCGCGTCACGGTAGTACGTGCCAGCGCCCTGCTCGGTGGGTTAGGCATCGCGATGATCATCTTTGTCGATGTGGACTGGATTGCCGGAGTCTCGGTGATCCTGTGGGGACTGGGTGCCTCACTGGGCTTCCCGCTCACCATTTCTGCCGCCAGCGATACCGGCCCGGATGCCCCGACGCGCGTCAGCGTGGTCGCCACCACGGGCTATCTCGCCTTCCTGGTGGGCCCTCCGTTGCTCGGCTTCCTCGGTGAGCACTACGGGTTGCGCAGCGCCATGCTGGTGGTGTTAGGGTTAGTGGTTATTGCAGCGCTGGTGGCGCGCGCAGTGGCAAAACCGGAAACAGAACAGACGACACTGGAGAAAGGATATGAGCGTTAAACTGATTGCAGTCGACATGGATGGCACCTTTCTGAGCGACGCGAAGACCTATAATCGCGAGCGTTTTCTGGCGCAGTATGCGCGCATGAAGGAACAAGGTATTCGCTTTGTGGTCGCCAGCGGTAACCAGTATTACCAGCTGATTTCGTTTTTCCCGGAGATCGCGCATGAAATTGCGTTTGTCGCCGAAAACGGCGGTTGGGTAGTCAGCGCCGGGGAAGATGTCTTTAACGGTGAACTGTCGAAAGACCACTTCAACACCGTCGCCACCGTGCTAAGCGGTGTCCCCGGCATAGAGATTATCGCCTGCGGGAAAGGCAGTGCTTACACCCTGAAAGAGTATGACGAGGTCTTCAAAGACATCGCAGCGAAGTACTATCATCGCCTCGAAATGGTGAATGATTTCGACAACCTGAGCGATATTTTCTTCAAATTCGGGCTTAACGTCTCTGACGATGACATTCCGCGCATTCAGGCAATGCTGCATGAAAAGCTCAACGACATCATGGTGCCCGTCACCACTGGCCACGGCAGCATCGACCTGATTATCCCCGGCGTGCATAAAGCCAACGGCCTGCGAATTTTGCAGAAACGCTGGGGGATTGACGACCGCGAAGTGGTGGCCTTTGGCGACAGCGGCAACGACGTGGAGATGTTGCGTCAGTCAGGGTTCAGCTTTGCGATGGCCAATGCCCGGCCGCATATTAAAGCAGCCGCCCGCTTTGAAGCACCGCACAATAATGACGAAGGTGTGCTGGCTGTGATCGAGAAGGTGTTGAACGGGGAAGCGCCATTTCATTGACGCTGTGCGGTCTGGTTCCCTCTCCCACAGGGAGAGGGAACAAAAGCTTATGGCTGTAGCGCGTTCCCGACGCGTTTATCTTTCAGGAACACCACCATCAGCCCCAGCCACAGCACGCCATTGGCAAGGTTGAACAGGCTGAACAGCCCATTGCCGCCCATCGCGTAAGCGTGCTTGCTCACCTCGATACCGACGGTGAAAATCAACATCTGCAACATCCCCATCGCCGCAGACACGGTACCTTTACTCATATCACTGGCAAACAGCGTCAGACGCACCAGCCCGGCGTTCGCCAGGCCAATACCAAAGGCATAAACACTCAGCCCCGCCGTCATCCACAGGTAAGCATGCGACGATGCCACTGTAGCAACGGCCGCCATAATCAGCCCTGCCACAATCGGCCAGCCGCCCATAATAATCAGCGAACGCACGGTACGACGAGACGTCAGACGAGCCAGCGTCAGGTTACCGATTATCAGCGCACCAAAAATCGGTACCTGCAACATGCCGTACTCGTAACTGCTGAGCTTCTCGCCGCTGATGATAATCACCGGAGACTGGGCAATCCATGCCAGCAACGGCAGGCTGACGAACCCCAGCGCCAGTGCTCCCGCAACAAAGCGAACGTTTTTCAGCACCAATTTGTAATCACGCCCCAGCTCTTTGAGCGACAGCGTTTCACCCAGCCGGGTAGCCGTTTCCGGCATCGCGCGGTGCAGGCCAAAGAAAGCGATGGCGGCAAATGCGGCAAACAGCACAAACATCCCTTCCCACGGCGCAACATGTATCCACGCGGCTCCCACCAGCGGCCCCAGCAGCGGGGCAATTAGCGCCACATTCGCCATCAGCGCGGTAATTTTGATACACATCGCCTCTTCAAATGACTCCTGGATCGCGGCGTATCCCACAGCACCGATGAAGCACAGGCTCACCCCCTGCAGGAAGCGCAGCAGGGTAAATTGTTCAATGTTTTGCGCCAGCAGCGTGGCGAGGCAGGTCACGATAAACCATACCACACCCGTTAACATTACCGGGCGACGGCCAATACGATCCGACAGCGGGCCTAACAGCCACTGCAAAAACATACCGCCAGCCAGATAGGCGGTCATCGACGTTGGCACCCACTCAATCCCTGCGTTGTACTGTTCCACAACGGCCAGCATACCCGGCTGGATCATATCGTTGCCGATATAGGTAGAGAATTCGTAGAGCACCAGACACAGAGGGAAAAGTAACGCCTGACGACCCAGACGCGTACCGGAAGAAGAACGGTTTAACATGCAATCTCTTTATGGTGAAAAATCGCGGCGAGTGTAATGAATTGCCGCAGTCTGAAATAGTAAGTTATCGAGAAGAAACAGAAATAAAGCTTATATCGTCTTTGTTTAAGGTTTCCTTAAGTTGACACTATTATGATAACTCCATTTCATGTCACCGATCAAAATTATGGCACAGACCTCCAGCCGTTCAGAATTGTCTAAGTTACCAACAATTAAGACAACACAACTTTACCGTTTACCCGCTCGATTTTATGGTTATCAGCTTTTCGTGCTGATTGCCCTCGCCGTGCTGTTTACCTGGCTATCTCGCGATGAAACGCTCGATAAATGGATCACCGGCTTTTGGTATGACGCGGCAACCCAGAGTTTTCCGCTGCAGAAAAACCATCTGCTGGATCTGCTGAACCACCGGATGGCGAAGTACATCGCTATCGCGTTGGGCGCAGTGGCGTTGTTATACGGCGCTTACAAACGCAACGCAAAGCTGGTGACGGGTGCGCTGTTGATGGGGCTTGGTGCGCTGGTGGTTGGTGCGCTGAAAAGTATTAGCCATCACAGCTGCCCGTGGGATCTGGTGGAGTATGGCGGTAAGGCCGTCTCTTACCCTCTGTTCAGCGCGGCTCCGGCAGACAGTGGTCCTGGGCGCTGCTTCCCCGGTGGTCATGCCTCCAGCGGCTTTATGGTGATGGGCTTGTTTTTTGCTTTCTGGCGCGATCGTCCACGTCTGGCCTGGTGCTTTGTCGCCCTGGGCGTGGTGTTAGGGCTGGCAATGGGTTACGGGCAGGTCATGCGCGGGGCACATTTCTTCTCTCACAACCTGTGGGCTGGGTGGTGGGTCTGGTTTTCCCAGGTGGTGGTCTACGGACTAGTATCCACCCGGTTTGCTAAAGGGTAATGACACTATGTTAGAGCATTTGAATTACGGGCTGTTTTATCTGATCAACGCCACCCCGGCGTCACCGGAGTGGATGATCGATACAGCCACTTTTTTTGCAAAGGATCTGATCAGCATTGTTCCTGTCCTGGCCGCTATTCTCTGGCTGTGGGGTCCACGCGACCAGGTGACCGCACGACGTCAGTTGGTTATCAAGGTCGGGATGGCACTCGTCGTGAGCGTGCTGGTGAGCTTTATGCTGGGACATCTGTTCCCGCACGATCGTCCTTTCGTCGCTCACGCAGGCTATACCTTCCTGCACCATGCGCCGGATGATTCCTTCCCGAGCGATCACGGCACGGTGATCTTCACCTTCGCGCTGGCATTCCTGTTCTGGCATCGCCTGTGGTCTGGCGCACTGCTGATGGTGGTTGCAGCGGCAATCGCCTGGTCTCGTGTTTACCTGGGCGTCCACTGGCCACTGGATATGGTGGGTGGCTTCCTCGTGGGGCTGATTGGCTGCGTAAGCGCGGCGATCCTGTGGAGTCTCGTTGGTCAGGTGCTCTACCGCGGGCTGTCCCGGGTTTATCACGTCCTGTTTGCCATCCCGATCCGCAAAGGCTGGGTGCGTGACTAACCCCAGTCCGACAGGTTACACTTGAGCCCCCGCCCTGCGGGGGTTCACTTTTTCAGCCCGAGGATCTATGGAAACACGACGCGATGACCGCATAGCTCAGCTGCTACAGGCGCTGAAGCGCAGTGATAAACTGCACCTCAAAGAAGCTGCAACCCTGCTCGGCGTCTCTGAGATGACCATTCGTCGTGACCTGAACAGCGAGAGTGCCCCCGTCGTTTTGCTGGGTGGGTATATTGTGCTGGAGCCGCGTAGCGCCAGCCATTATCTGATAAGCGATCAAAAAACGCGCCTGGTTGAAGAGAAACGCAAAGCCGCGCGGCTTGCCGCTTCACTGGTACAGCCCCACCAGACGCTGTTTTTTGACTGCGGAACCACCACGCCGTGGATCATTGAAGCAATCGACAGCAGCATCCCTTTTACTGCCGTGTGCTATTCACTGAACACCTTCCTGGCGCTGCAGGAAAAACCCGAGTGTCGGGTGATCCTCTGCGGCGGAGAGTTCCACGCCAGCAATGCGATTTTCAAACCCCTGAATCTGCAGGACACGCTCAGCAATTTATGCCCGGATATCGCTTTTTATTCTGCGGCGGGAGTGAATGTCCGTCAGGGCGCAACCTGCTTTAATCTGGAAGAGTTGCCGGTGAAGCGCTGGGCGTTAAACGCGGCGCAGTACCATGTCCTGGTGGTCGATCACAGTAAGTTTGGCAAAGTACGTGCGGCAAGAATGGGTGAACTGTCGGGCTTTAACGCCATCGTGAGTGATTGCCGACCAGATGAAGAGATCGTGGCACACGCGAAGGCACAGCAGATTAAGTTGATGTATTGAGTCGTACGGCGCGGCCTGATCCCCCCTCCCACAGGGAGAGGGGGAAAAGAATGCAGGCCGTCACCCGACAAAAAGCTTAGAACCAACTCCCAAACCACGTGTGGAATTTCATCATCACGAAATCCCACATCCGGCTGAAGAAGCCGCCCTCTTCTACCGCTTCCATCACAATCAGCGGACGCTGCTCAATCGATTTGCCGTTAAGCTGGAAGTCAATCGTCCCGACCACCTGGCCTTTTTTCAGCGGCGCGGTAAGCTGGCTCTCGGTCAGGGTGTAGCTGGCTTTCAGGTTTTTCAGCTGGCCGCGCGGAATGGTTACCGAACCGCCCTCACCGGCCCCCAGATTAACCTCGCTCTTGTCACCAAACCACACGCGCTGGCTGACAAACGTGGCATCCGGTTTAATTGGCGTCACGGTTTCAAAGAAGCGGAAGCCCCAGGTCAGCAGTTTTTCCGATTCGTTAAAACGAATGCGGTCAGTCTTCGTCCCCAGTACCACCGAAATCAGGCGCATATCGCCCTGAGTCGCGGAAGCCACCAGGTTGTAACCCGCACCGGCCGTGGTGCCGGTCTTCATCCCGTCAACGTTGATGTTACTGCTCCACAGCAGGCGGTTACGGTTAGGCTGGCGGATCTTATTGAAGGTGAACTCTTTCTCTTTATGGATGGCATATTCATCCGGCACGTCGTGGATCAGCGCCTTCCCGAGCAACGCCATATCGCGCGCGGTGCTGAACTGGCCCGGTGCATCGAGGCCGTGAACCGTTTTAAAGGTGGTTTTGTTCAGACCCAGCTTTTGCGCGTAGCCGTTCATCAGGCCGATAAAAGAGTCCTGGCTGCCCGCGACATAATCCGCCAGCGCAATACAGGCATCGTTACCCGACTGGATAATCACCCCTTTATTCAAATCTGAGACGGAAACCTGATCCCCGGGCTTCAGGAACATCACAGACGACCCACGCAGTGCAGGGTTGCCGGTCGCCCAGGCATCTTTTCCGATGGTGACCATATCCTCAAGCTTGATCTTGCCCGCTTTTAAGGCCTGGCCGACCACATAGCTGGTCATTATTTTGGTCAGACTGGCCGGGTCAAGCTGTTCGTCGGCATTGCCTTCCGCCAGCACTTTTCCGCTGGAATAATCCATCAGGATCCAGGCGCGCGCATCAACCGGCGGCGCTTCAGGCGCAGCCTGCTCAGCCGCATAAAGAGTTGGTGCAAACAGGAAAAGGAGCGCAGAACCTGCCGCCAGGCTGCGCAGAGAAGTCAATTTTCGCGTCATAAATGCCACCCGAGTATCCATTCAAATAATTATGTCACATCACCGTATCGCAAGAAGCGATGAGTAATAGCGCACTAAAACGGTTAAAGAAACCTAAACCAGGTAAAGTTTTTAAAGTTTATGCAATAACATTCGGATACGCTTTGATTCGAACGATTTTTTTGTCTTCTGTTGCGTAATTGTTAGGTTTATCTCACCATGACAAATCGCTGGCTCTGATTCACATCTCAGGTTGTTTGACTATTTCGGGAGTTAATATGATTACGCTGTGGGGCAGGAACAATTCGACCAACGTTAAAAAGGTGCTCTGGACGCTGGAAGAGCTGGATTTACCGTTTAAGCAGGTGATGGCGGGCATGCAGTTTGGGGTCAACAAAGAGGCGGAGTATCTGGCCATGAACCCAAACGGTCTGGTGCCATTGCTGCGCGATGAAGAGACCAACGCTACGCTATGGGAGTCCAACACCATTGTGCGTTACCTCGCGGCTCAGTACGGCCAGGGGCGTCTGTGGGTGGAAAGCCCGGTGCAGCGTGCTCAGGGTGAAAAGTGGATGGACTGGGCAAACCAGACGCTCTCTCCCACTCACCGTGTGATCCTGATGGGGTTAGTCAGAACGCCGGAAGCCGAACGCGACTATCCCGCTATCCATGCCGCACAAGATGCCTGTGAAGCCCTTTTCGCAATGATGGACAACGAACTGGCGAAGCACACGTGGTTCTCGGGTGAGACATTTGGCGTGGGAGATATTGCTGTTGCGCCCTTCGTCTGGAACCTGACCAACATGGGCCTGACGTGGACGCCACGTCCGCATCTTGAGCGCTGGCTCCGCCAGCTTAGCGAGCGTCCGGCGTACCGTCATGCTGTGATGATCCCGGTAAGCTGATTACGCACCGCCGGACGGGCTCATTTTCAACCGCGACCCGTCCGTCTCATCGGTCAGAACATACAGATAACATGTCATCAGAAGGGGGAGTTGCCTCCCCCGGGCTTAGTGCTGTTCAAGCGTCGCGTGCTCGTTCAGACACATGATGCAAAGAGAGATCGTAGTCAGGCAGTGTTCGAGCTTCTCCGCGTTGACGGCTATAAACGTCGGGCAGTCGTGGCGTCCGGTCATCAAACATACCCCTGCAATGGAGAGCACCTCAGCGGCTCGACGCAGAGCAATCAGCTCGCTTTCAGCGTATTCCGCTTTCAGGATGGGTGCTTTTTCACGCATGAAATTGCAAAGTTCAAAGAAATTATCACGCAGATGTTCGCTTTCGCTGACTGACATATACCCTTTTGCCTTCCTCAACTGCAGGTATGCGGCAAGGTCGATTCGGGCGTTGATCAGCTTGTTAAGCAGATCGCGTTTCAGTCTGTCAACGGACATGCTATTTCCTCCTCTGTCAGCCATTATGCATCTTCAGAATAAGTTCATTTTTTGTACAGTTTAATGCTTCAGATCAATAAAACATAACTGATTAACATCATTTACAATGTTACAACTTTAAGCCCTGCGGGGCACAAATTCCCGGCATGTGCTATTTTTTCTACAGGATTGAATGGCCTGCGACAGCGCCAGTGCTGGAGGGATTATGTCGACAATACCGGTGTCCGAAAAAATATGTTCGCTTTCAAAGATTGACCTGAATCTGCTCACCCTCTTTTGCTTAATCTATAGCGTGGGTAGCATTTCTAAAGTCGCCGACATGCTGGACATTTCCCCCTCTGCCGTCAGCCAGTCGCTGCGAAAACTGCGCGAAATGATGGGGGACAACCTTTTTGTTCGTAGCGGAAACATGCTGCTGCCGACGGTGTTTTCCGATGAGCTTTACGACAACACGGTTCCGATAATCGACAAGCTCTCCACACTGTTACCTGGCTCAACGCCCTCGCCCAAAAAAAGAGTCACTCTGTATACCGAATCCTTTGTTTCTCCGCTGGTGGTACCTGAATTAACGGAAAAGCTCCTCGAAACGAATTCTGACATTAGCCTGCTGCATCGCACTGCCGACCTGAACGAACAAAAAATTACCGAGCTGCTCAACATGCGCCAGGCCGATGTGGTGTTCTCCACCCTTTCGGTGGAAAACAGCAACATCAGCTGCCAGAAAGTGTGCAAGGTGAACCTGGTGCTGGTGGCCGCACAGGATAACTCGCTCTACGGAAACGTGATTGATGAAGAGTCGTTCAGAAATGCCAGTCTGGTGGGCTATAACACCAAAAATGAAAAAATCATTTATTACCGCAGTATTGTTGACAAAAAATTCCGCTCCAGCGACCGCTGTCTGCTCACCACCTCTTTTGCCTCCATTCTGATTATCATCGCCAGAACGCAGTGCCTGGGAATTATCCCGGAGCGCGCCTTCGCCACCTACTCGGAGATGTACAAGCTCAGGCGAATTGACACACCGTTCCCACTACCGCAATTCAGCATTTACTCCTCATACAGAAAAGAGAGCAATACATTGCTCTCTTCTGTGCTGGATGATCTGCTGCTCCAGACGACCTAGAGCCGCGTTTTGCCGATATGCCAGATAGTGTCGGCATATTCCTGAATAGCGCGGTCAGACGAGAAATACCCCATATTGGCAATATTGTGCATTGCCCGGGCTGTCCACTCCCGTGGCTGACGGTACAGCTCATCCACCTGATCCTGACACTCAACGTAGCTGCGATAATCCGCAAGCACCTGATAATAGTCGCCAAAATTGATTAATGAATCCAGCAGGTTACGGTAACGCCCTGGCTCCTGCGGGCTAAATTTCCCGGTGCCAATCTGCGTCAGCACCTGGTGCAGCGCTTCATCCTGCTCAAAGATATCGTGCGGGTTATAGCCGCCACGGCGCAGCATTTCCACTTCTTCTGCCGTATTGCCGAAGATGAAGAAATTGTTCTCGCCAACATACTCACGCATCTCAATATTCGCCCCATCCAGCGTACCGATGGTCAGCGCGCCGTTAAGTGCAAATTTCATGTTGCTGGTACCAGAGGCTTCGGTCCCCGCCAGCGAAATCTGTTCAGAGAGATCGGCTGCCGGAATAATCATCTGTGCCAGGCTGACGCTGTAATCCGGGATAAAGACCACCTTGAGCCGGTTACCCATCTGCGGATCGTTATTCACCACCTGCGCCACATCGTTAATCAGACGAATAATTTGCTTCGCCATAAAGTACGACGAGGCGGCCTTACCAGCGAAGATATTGACGCGCGGGACCCAGTTCACCTCCGGCTCGGCCTTGATGCGGTTATAACGGGTGATGATATGCAGCACGTTCAACAGCTGACGCTTGTATTCATGAATACGTTTCACCTGCACATCGAACAGCGCCCCGGGGTTAACCACGACGTTAAAGTGCGTGGCAATGTAGTCGGCAAGACGCTTTTTATTTTCCCGTTTCGCCCGACAAATAGCCGCATTTACCGTTGGATAATCAATACAGGATTTCAGATCGCTGAGCTGGTTTAAGTCGGTTCGCCAGGCCGGGCCAATGTTGGTATCCAGCACGTCGGAGAGCGACGGGTTGGCAAGCGCCAGCCAGCGACGGGCAGTCACCCCGTTGGTCACGTTGGTAAAACGCGTCGGGAAGATGCGCGCAAAATCAGCAAACAACGACTGCGCCATCAAATCAGAATGCAGTTCAGAGACGCCATTTACCTTATAACTGGCTACGACCGCCAGCCATGCCATGCGCACCACGCGGCCATGCGATTCGTCGATTAGCGATACGCGGCGCAGCAGCTCGCTATCCCCACCATGCACATCACACACTTTCTTCAGGAAACGGTCATTAATCTCGAAAATAATCTGCAGATGACGCGGCAGAATACGGCTCAGCATCTCTACCGGCCAGGTTTCCAGTGCTTCGCTCATCAGCGTATGGTTGGTGTAAGAGAAAATCTGGCTCGTGATATCCCAGGCCTTTTCCCAGCTGAATTTATGCTCATCGATCAACACGCGCATCAGCTCCGGAATGGAGAGTACCGGATGCGTATCGTTGAGATGAATGGCCACTTTCCCGGCCAGGTTATCCCATGTTTTATGCAGCATATAATGGCGATTCAGGATGTCCTGAATCGTCGCCGAGGCCAGGAAGTAGGCCTGACGCAGACGCAATTCGCGCCCGGCTTCCGTCGAGTCATCCGGATAGAGTACCCGCGAGATTTTGTCGTAGTGATAGCTATTTTCCTCCGGCAGGGAAACATCCTCCTGCGCAAGGCGAGCGGAATTAATCTCACTATTCACCTGGACATTCCACAGACGCAGCGTATTGGTGGTATCCGTTTTATAACCGGGAATAATCTGGTCGTGTGCCACGGCCAGGATCTCTTCAGTATCAACCCAGCGGGTTCTACCACCTTCGTGCTGAAGCCGTCCGCCAAAGCGGATTTTATAATGGGTATTATGGCGTTTAAATTCCCACGGGTTACCATATTCCAGCCAATAATCCGGCGTCTCTTTTTGGCGACCATCAATAATACTTTGTTTGAACATGCCGTAATTATAGCGAATACCGTACCCGCCACCCGGCAAGCCAAGCGTAGCCAGCGAATCCAGGAAACAGGCCGCCAGACGGCCCAAACCGCCATTGCCTAACCCCGGGTCGTTTTCTTCATCGATAAGTTCTTCCAGGTCCAGCCCAATGGACTCCAGCGCGCCTTTGACATCATCATAAATCCCCAGAGATAACAGAGAATTGGATAATGTCCGACCAATTAAAAACTCCATTGAAAGGTAATAGACCTGCCGCTCGTCCTGAGAAAATTGCGCGCGGTTAGACCGGTGCCAGCGCTCGACCAGCTGGTCGCGCACGGCGTACAGCGTGGCATTTAGCCATTCACGGTTGGTGGCAATGACCGGATCTTTACCAACGATATAAAGTAATTTTTCGACAATCGTTTTTTTCAGCGTTTCAATGTCGGTGCGATAAGCTGTGCGAACAACGGAATTTTGCATAGGGAACCCTCTTCAGGTAACTGAATAAATTTGGGGGTAAACAGATAAAAGTGGAATCTGGAATAATGCAGGGATTACAGTTTGCGTTTATTAATTTTATTTTTAATGGCAAGTTTTAATTCAGTTCTAATTTTGCGCGGGGTCAGTCCGGTCGCAACCGCAATGTAAGGCAGGTTTACGCCGTGAGCGTGAAGGGTTTTGGCCATAGCAACTTTGGATTGCACATGAATATCTTTCATTAATAACCTCATCAGTGTTGTTGATGGGATGAAAGATATCGCCTGCTTCTTTTTTAGCCAATTAGCAACGCTTAAAGCCGGGATAAGTAATTCTAAACAGTGTAGGTTAGCAAAGCGGTTAACCCGGACCAGACCACATCAGCACACAGACCTGTATAAATCCCCTGCAGAACGCTGTAAAATCCCGCCCTGATAACTCCATAATTGATGAATTTTTAACCTATGAGCAATGTTACGCACCAGCCGAAAATCGGCTTCGTCTCCCTGGGCTGCCCGAAAAACCTGGTGGATTCTGAACGTATCCTGACCGAACTTCGCACCGAAGGCTATGACGTGGTGCCAAGCTACGACAACGCCGACATGGTGATCGTCAATACCTGCGGGTTTATCGACAGTGCGGTTCAGGAGTCTCTGGAAGCCATCGGTGAAGCCCTGACTGAAAACGGCAAAGTCATCGTGACTGGCTGCCTGGGCGCAAAAGTGGATCAAATCCGCGAAGTACACCCGAAGGTGCTGGAAATCACTGGCCCACACAGCTACGAGCAGGTGCTGGAACATGTTCACCACTACGTGCCAAAACCAAAGCACAACCCGTTCCTGAGCCTGGTACCGGAACAGGGCGTGAAACTGACGCCGCGCCACTATGCATACCTGAAAATTTCCGAAGGCTGCAACCATCGCTGCACCTTCTGCATTATCCCGTCTATGCGTGGCGATCTGGTGAGTCGTCCGATTGGCGAAGTGCTGGCAGAAGCTAAGCGTCTGGCCGACGCGGGCGTGAAGGAACTGCTGGTCATTTCCCAGGATACCTCTGCCTACGGCGTGGACGTGAAGCACCGTTCCGGCTTCCACAACGGTGAACCGGTAAAAACCAGCATGGTCGGCCTGTGCGAACAGCTCTCTAAGCTGGGTATCTGGACGCGTCTGCACTACGTCTACCCTTACCCACATGTTGACGACGTCATCCCGCTGATGGCAGAAGGTAAGATCCTGCCGTACCTGGATATTCCGCTGCAGCATGCCAGCCCGCGTATTCTGAAGCTGATGAAACGCCCAGGTTCCGTTGACCGCCAGCTGGCACGCATCAAACAGTGGCGTGAAATCTGCCCGGATCTGACCCTGCGTTCCACCTTTATCGTCGGCTTCCCGGGTGAAACCGAAGAAGATTTCCAGATGCTGCTGGACTTCCTGAAAGAAGCGCGTCTGGATCGCGTAGGCTGCTTCAAATACAGCCCGGTAGAAGGCGCAACCGCCAACGAACTGGCTGATCAGGTACCTGAAGAGGTGAAGGAAGAACGCTGGAACCGCTTTATGCAGCTGCAACAGCAGATTTCTGCTGAACGTCTGCAGGAAAAAGTGGGTCGCGAAATTCTGGTGATTATCGATGAAGTCGACGAAGAAGGCGCGATTGGCCGCAGCATGGCGGATGCCCCTGAAATCGACGGCGCGGTGTACCTGAACGGGGAAACCAACGTGAAGCCGGGTGATATCATTCGTGTGAAAGTTGAAAACGCCGACGAGTATGATTTGTGGGGTAGCCGGGTTTAATTCCCCCCTCACCCTGACCCTCTCCCTTTTGGGGAGAGGGGACGAACGAGCCTATTGATAGGCGGGGTTCAGCATAAACACCACCGTTCCACGATACCAGCGCGATTGTTCCAGTTGCGCTTCTGCCTTTCGATCCCAATTCCCGGCCTGCACCAGCCCGAGCTTAAACGGAATGTTCAGGCGCGTAAGAGCAGGCAAATAGTCCTGATAATTCGCCACGGTACGTCGCCCCTGATAACTCTGCACGACCAGCTCATCAACCGGAAGGGCGTTCAGCGTCGCGACATCCCCCGTTTTGGCCCAGTCAAGCAGGCCCGTCACGCCCAGCGCAAACTCTGGTGGCAACTGCTGGCGTAACTGTCGTAAAAAATATGCGTAATCGGCAAGCTGATGCGTTGCTGCATCAAAATCAACCTGCAGGCCGATGACCTTGTTTCCTGCCGCTTGCCACCGCCGGAGCAACCGCGCGATCCGCGCCGGTATATCTTCCGGCACGTCGAGGGTCGTGAAACGCACAGTAATCCAGACAGACGGAAATGTCAGGCGACTAACCGGCAGGCCAAGCCGCTGAAACACCACCTCGCCTGAACGAACCAGCACTTCCCCCTGGTGCAGATAGACGACTTGCGCGTTTTGCAGTGCATCGCTGGCCTTCACGCCAGACCATAGCCAGAAAGCCTGGTGCTGACGAGGTTCCACGATCTCCGTCGCCCGCACCTGACCGGTCAGCAGCGCAATTACCAGTAATACTTGAGTTTTTGCGCCCACGGGCTTCCCGGATACTCTGTTTTCAACTGCGTGAACCAGCTTTTACGCTGTCGTTTATCCACCTCTTCACCACCACATTCATTCGCGCCAGATGGGGCATAACACAGGATTGCCCTGTATAGCGCATAGCTTTTGTCTTCCGGCTCTGCTTTTGACGAACTCATGATCTGCTGGTAGTAGCTCTGGCGATCATACTGCCCCCACGGCTGTTTGCGGTTGATGGCGGCCTCCAGCACATCATTACCTGCACCGTCTTTCCATAAATCGACCCGTGTTTGTGTGTTACGGAAGAACTCGCCCAGACAATTCAGGGCGTGAGCATCTTCGGCATTGTTACTCAGCACCGTGACCGTGTCCTCCAGGTTACGGCAGACATAACCGGCTTGTTTATCATCGCCATTCCAGGCAAAGGTGCTCAAATTGACATCGTCAAAGGCTTCACCAATGACCGGTGGAGTGATGCCGCTGATGAGCTTTTTGTCGTTTAACCAGTCACCAAAACGGTTCTCGGTTAAATCCCGGATCAGCAACGTATGCAGGGCAATCGTGCGCTCTTCAGCATTCGGCCCCGCGGAAGCCTGCTGACGTAACAGTTCAGGAGAAGCCTGCGTTTTCAGCACCCTGGAGCGAAAACGCAGATTGGTGATCGCGCTGTCCGGAGCGAAGATTTCTGCCACATCTCCGTTATATACCAGCGTTGCCGCGAGTTTTGCCTGTACATACTGCTGTTGCTCATTATCCTGACTGAGTTTCAGGAGTTGCTGCCAGAAGGTCTTTGCCGCTGACCACTGCTTTTTCCCCATCAACGCATCGCCGTATAACACCTGTTCGCTGAAAGCGAGAATATCGTGTGGAGGAAGTGTTTTCGCGGGTTTCACCGCCTGAAGAATGGCGTCACCGTTGCCTGTTGCTTGCCAGAGATTTAACTGAAGATCCTGCCACAGTGGCAGTTTCCCACTCTTTTCGAAGACGGGTTTGCTGGCGTCCAGCTGTTCCTGGGTTAACGCGGGCTTATTGCTGCTGTTCAGGCGCAGGGAACGCAGGAGCTCAACATAGCTGACCAGCGGCGCATCGGGGAATGGCTCGCTCACAGGTTGCTCTAAGAATTGTCGGCCGAAAACATTATCATATTCGGTCACCTGCTCACGCATTTCCTGGGCATTGGCGGCGTGCCGGAAGGCCTGCTCATACAGCCCCGCCAGCTGCGGCCATGCCTGCAGATACCAGTTGATGCGACGCAACATACCGCGCGCAGAGTCGGCATACCGCCCCTCTGGCCAATGCTGCAGATAAGCTTGCGCCTCTTTTTGCGCGAGTAACGCGTCTTCGCGGTTTACCCGCGTAACGTCAAAATCGCCATACTGCCCGACGCTGTTCTGGCTGCTTTTGTTCAGTGCTGTACGCATCAGCATATATTGCGCAGTTTCTGCCAGCCAGGGCTGCTTGCTCCCCTGCAACAGGGTGAAATCCTGCGTTGCGGCGTCATAATCACCGCCATAGAAATGCGCGACGCCCGTAATGTAGCGACTAAACAACATGGCGTTTGAGTCAGCCGGAAATGCGTTCAGGGTTTCCGTCAGCGCTTTTATATCGGTTCCATAAAATTGCTTCATACGCGCTAACGCCAGCGAGTGACGCTGTTCAGGCGTCAGCGTCGTATCAGCGAGCAGAGCGGCATTAAACTGGCTAACGGCATCGAGCGTGTAACTGACAAACCGATCTTCTCTATCGTAATCAGATGTTCCCAGGGAGTCAGTGGTACCTGAAGACGTAAATTGAGCAGGATCGATCTTCAGCCCGGCCATCTGACGGGTGAGCGTCTCGTCTTCATTTTTCGCCGGGGTCGTGGCGGGCGGCAGCGCTACTGCATCCCACTGCGGATGATAAGCAAAATAGAAGTCCCGCGAACGGGTAATGTCAGAAGGCATGGCCTGTACGGGTAAAGCGTACGATTTTTCTTCGCTAAGCAGCCGCAGCAGGTTATCACGCGAATCGTTGCCGGGCGTCAGCGTCGGGTCGCCTTTAAGCAGACAGCGAGCATCACTCCACTGGCAATCGCTCATATCGAAAGAGGCCAACGCCTGAGGCGTGCTCGTTAGCAAGGCACACAACGTGAGTGCAAGAGGTGTCTTCCTGATCATATTTTCGTTCCTGTTCGTTGTATTTTAAACCGGAGAGGGTATCTCCAGACCCCATCACCCCTTAATCCTCGTATCCAGCGCGTCGCGCAGCCCATCCCCCAGCAGGTTAAATGCCAGCACGGTCAGGAAAATCGCCAGGCTCGGGAATATCGCCACATGCGGTGCGATCACCATATCCGCCCTCGCCTCATTCAACATCGCCCCCCATTCCGGCGTCGGTGGTTGTGCCCCTAACCCCAGAAACGACAGGCTGGCCGCCGAGATAATCGACACGCCAATACGCATTGTGAAATAGACCACGATGGACGACACCGTCCCCGGCAGAATATGGCTGAACAGGATGGTGGCATCACTGGCCCCCATACTGCGCGCCGACTCGATAAAGGTTTGCTGTTTAAGTACCAGCGTGTTGCCGCGCACCAGACGGGCAAATGCCGGGATCGAGAAGACCGCCACGGCAACAATCACGTTCGCCATACCGCTGCCCATAATCGCGACGACAGCGATCGCCAGCAGAATGCCGGGGAACGCAAACAAGACGTCGCATATACGCATGATGATCCTGTCCCACCAGCCTTCGTAATACCCGGCAATCAGGCCAAGTACGGTGCCTGTCGCCGCGCCAATCAGTACCGCAAAGACCCCGGCGGCAAGAGAGATCTGTGCCCCCACCAGCACGCGGCTGAAGATATCGCGCCCGAGTGAGTCCACGCCGAACCAGTGCAGCATTGATGGCCCGTCATTCAACCGATCGTAATCAAAGTAGTTTTCGGCATCAAACGGAGCCACCCACGGGGCAATGATCGCCACCACAATCAACAACAGCACAAACAGCCCTGCCGTCATGGCGACCGGCTGGCGACGAAAACGCCGCCAGAACTCAAACCACGGGGTGCGGATATGATCCGGTTTAAGCCCCGGCATAGCGTTTAAAACGGCCTGACGACGCCAGTTTAACAATCGCATCTTACTTGTACCTGATGGCCGGGTTAATGGCGGCGTAGAGCACGTCCACCACTAAGTTGATAAGAATAAACTCCAGTGAGAAAAGCAGGACTTCCGCCTGAATGACCGGGTAATCACGCATGTCGACTGAATCGACCAGCAGACGCCCCAGCCCTGGCCAGTTGAAGACCTTCTCCACTACGATAGAGCCGCCCAGCAGGAAGCCAAACTGCAGCCCCATCATCGTCACCACCGGGATCATCGCATTACGAAAACCGTGCTTGAGAATGACCCATTTTTCACTCACCCCTTTTGCCCGCGCGGTGCGGATGTAGTCTTCACTCAGCACATCAACGAACGAAGCGCGGGTAAAGCGCGCCATTACCGCCGCAACGGCAGCGCCCAGAGTCAGAGAAGGCAGGATATAGTGCTTCCAGGTATCAGCCCCGACGGTTGGCAGCCAGCCCAGCTCCACGGAGAAAATCTGCATCAGCAGCATCCCGAGCGCAAACGCCGGGAAGGAGATGCCCGTTACCGCCAGTGCCATACCGAGTTTGTCCGGCCAGCGGTTACGCCACACGGCCGCGACAATCCCGGCACTCAGACCAAACAGCACCGCCCAGGTCATACTGGCGATGGTCAGCCAGAACGTCGGCATAAAGCGGCTGGCAATCTCTTCCGATACCGGACGACGCGACACCATTGAGGTGCCAAAATCACCCTGCAGCACATTGCCAATGTAGTGCAGGAACTGCCGGTACAAAGGCTGATCAAGGCCCAGTTGTGTACGCACCCGTTCAATGACCGTAGCATCTGCCTCCGGCCCTGCCACCAACCGGGCCGGATCGCCTGGTAACATATGAACAAACAAAAACACCAGCACCGCCACAATCAGCAGCGTCGGGATAAGCCCCAGCAGGCGTTTACAAACATAATTCAGCATGCCTCTCCCTCTCATCCCACAGATCACCGCCTGCAGGCATGAGTTTTCTTATTTCAAATCTGCATCATCGAAGCTAAAACCCGTATCCGGCATGATGTAGAAGCCAGTCAGCGCCTTGTTATGGGCTGATACCAGTTTTTCCACCACCAGCGGGACCCACGGTGACTCTTTCCAGATGATATCCTGAGCCTCTTTATAGAGGCGCGCTTTCTCTTCCGGTTTGGTGGTTTTCAGCGCGTTGGCCAGGTTTTTGTCCACCTGCGGGTTACTGTAGAACGCGGTGTTGAACAGGGTTGGCGGCCAGTTCTGCGAGGCGAACAGCGGCGAGAGCGCCCAGTCCGCTTCGCCGGTGGAGGCCGACCAGCCGGTGTAGAACATCCGTACGCCGCTCTCTTTCTGCCCTTTTCCTTCCACTTCTGCCGCACGTTGTCCGGCGTCCATCGCGGTAACCTGCGCCTTAATACCCACCTGCGCCAGCTGCTGCTGGGTGAACTGCAGTACCTTCTGCGCGGTACTGTGATTGTGCGACGACCACAGCGTGGTGCTAAAGCCGTTCGGGAAGCCCGCTTCTTTTAGCAACTCGCGCGCTTTAGCCGGATCGTATGGCCACGGTTGATAATTTTGCGAATAGGCGATGGTCGGCGGCAGGACGCCAGTTGCCGGGGTCGCGAAGCCCGCAAAGGCCACCTTCACCAGCGCCTGACGGTTAATTGCATAGTTGATGGCTTCACGCACCTTCGGGTTATCAAACGGTTTCTGCGTGATGTTCATGCTGATATAGCGCTGCATGATGGACGGGCTGGCCACCAGCTCCAGCTTGCTGTTTTTCGCCAGGATCGCCGCCTGCTCATACGGGATCGGGAAGGCAAACTGCGCTTCTCCGGTTTGCAGCATCGCCGCGCGGGTGTTGTTGTCCACCACCGGACGCCAGGTAATGGTATCCAGCTTCGGCGACCCTTGTTGCCAGTAACCGGTATATTTCTTCACCTTCACAAAATCGGTCTGATTCCAGGTAACCAGCTCATACGGGCCGGTGCCGACCGGATGGAAGCCAATCTCTTTACCGTATTTTTTCAGCGCCGCAGGCGAGATCATTGCCGTTGCCGGGTGCGCGAGAATATTGATAAAGGCCGAGAACGGCTCTTTCAGGGTGATCTTCACCGTCGCCGGGTCAACCACCTGGGTGCTGGCAATGGTTTTATAGAGGTTGTAGCGCTTAAGGCTATTTTCCGGGTTGCTGGCACGGTCGAGGTTCACCTTCACCGCCTCAGCGTTAAAATCCGTGCCGTCCTGGAACTTCACGCCGGTTCTGAGCTTAATGGTATACACCAGCCCGTCGTCAGAGACGGTATAGCTCTTCGCCAGCACGTTCATCAGCTTCATCTCTTTATCCAGGCCAAATAGCCCCTGATAGAAAGATTTGGCGACCGCCTGCGAGAGCGTGTCGTTAGCGTCATAAGGATCGAGGGTCGTGAAATTCGATCCAACCGCAACCACGACATCTTTGGCAGCGAACGCGGGTGCGGCGGCCAGGGCTGCCGTCACGCTCGCGGCTAACAGCCATGTCCGGGCAACAAATTTAACCATTGTGTTCTCCTGCCTGTTGTAAGTTATAACCGCGAGAATGCATTGTCCTGACGCGGAGGGGCGACAAAATGACCCGGGCCGACTTCACGCAGCGTCACTCGCTCCATACGCTCGCCCCGTTTACGAATATTGCCCGGCATTTCGTCCTGCAGCAGCACGCGCTGGGCATGACGATGCTCAGGATCGGCAACCGGTACAGCAGCCATCAGCTTACGGGTGTACGGATGTTGCGGGTTTTCAAATACCGCCCGCCGTGGGCCAATCTCAACAATCTGCCCCATGTACATCACCGCCACACGATGGCTGATACGCTCGACCACCGCCATATCGTGCGAGATAAACAGGAACGCAATCCCCATATCCCGCTGCAAATCGAGCAACAGATTAATAATTTGCGCGCGGATGGAGACATCCAGCGCCGAGACGGATTCGTCCGCAATCACCACTTTCGGGTTCAGCGCCAGCGCGCGGGCAATGCAGATGCGCTGCCGCTGGCCACCGGAAAATTCGTGCGGATAACGCCAGGCATGTTCCGGTTTCAGTCCCACGCGCTCCAGCAGCCAGGCGACACGACGCTGCGCGGCGTCACCGTCGAGCAGGTTATGCACCCGCAGCGGCTCCATGATCGAGTACCCCACCGTATGGCGCGGGTCGAGGGAGGCATACGGATCCTGAAAAATAAACTGAATATCCCGCCTTACCGCCTGCAGCTTACCGGAAGGCAGGGTATCGATACGTTCACCGTTAAAGGTGATGCTCCCTTCCTGAGACTCCACCAGCCGCAGCAGCGCCCGGCCAGTGGTGGATTTGCCACAGCCGGACTCCCCCACCAGCGCCAGCGTTTCACCGGGCCAGAGATCAAAACTGACATTTTCGACGGCGTGGACTTCGCGCTTCACGCGATTAAACAACCCGCTGCGCAAGGGAAAACGCGTCACCAGCCCCCGGACTTCCAGAATCGGTTTACCCGGCACCACGGTGTCCTGTTCAGTTTCCTGAGTACCGGGTTCACCCGGCGATATCAGCGGAAAGCGTCGCGGCAAATCGCTGCCGTTCATTGCCCCAAGACGTGGCACCGCCGCCAGCAGCGCCTGGGTATAGGGGTGAACAGGCGTATGAAAAATCTGCTCTACGCTGCCCGTTTCCACGGCATTACCCTGGTGCATCACCAGTACGCGATCGGCAATATCCGCCACCACGCCCATATCATGGGTGATGAAAATCACCCCCATCTCCATTTCCTGTTGCAGCACTTTAATAAGCTGCAGGATCTGCGCCTGAATGGTGACATCCAGAGCCGTTGTGGGTTCGTCCGCAATCAGCACCGCCGGGCGGCACGACAGGGCCATCGCAATCATCACCCGCTGGCGCATCCCGCCGGAAAGCTGGTGCGGGTAGCGCGATAAAATGGCCTGCGCCTCCGGAATACGCACCCGTTCCAGCATCCGTTTCGCTTCAAGGAGCGCCTCGTCGCCGCTCAGTCCCTGATGCAAACGGATGGACTCGGCAATCTGTTCACCGACCGGAAAAACCGGGTTCAGCGAGGTCATGGGCTCCTGGAAAATCATCGCGATATCCGCCCCGCGCACACCCTGCATCTGCGAGGCGCTCAGTTCGTTTAAATCGATTACCTGTCGGTTACGGCGGCGCAACAGCATTTTGTCACTGGTCACCTGCCCGCCGGTTTGTTCAAGCAGGCGCATCAGCGCCAGCGCGGTGACCGATTTGCCCGAGCCAGATTCACCGACAATCGCCAGCGTCTCGCCACGATTAAGCGAAAACGATAAATTCTGTACGGCGGGGATAAACTGCCGTTCTTCCTGAAACGCGATATTCAGATGATGAACGGCCAACACTTCGCGGTTGTCCAGCGCTTCACTGTGCGGCACGCTTTGCCCCCTTATTCACGATAGATCCCCGTACTGGGCTCATCACCCGCATAGCCCCAGGCGCGGTACATGCCTTCACTGTTAAACGACAACGCCACGTTTCCTTCATGATCCACGGCAATTAACCCACCGACGCCGCCCAGCGCAGGCAACTTCTCCATCACCACACGTTCGCAGGCCTCACTCAGGCTTAATCCGCCGTAATCCATCAGTGCGGTAATGTCATACGCCGCAAGGGTGCGAATAAAGACTTCGCCCGTCCCGGTACACGACACCGCCGCTGTGGCGTTGTTGGCGTAGCATCCTGCCCCCGGCAGTGGGCTATCACCTACCCGGCCCGGCAGTTTGTTGGTCATGCCGCCAGTCGAGGTGGCGGCCGCAAGGTTACCGGCTTTATCGAGCGCAACCGCCCCTACCGTGCCCATTTTGGTGGTCTCATCCAGCGGTGCAGTGTGGTCAAGCTGTGTCACACCCGCTGAACGAGCCTCCAGCAGTTGTTGATAACGCTCCGGGGTCGAAAAGAGATCGGGCGAGACCGCCTCCATCCCGTGTTCAAAGGCAAACTGTTCCGCTCCGGCTCCCGTCAACAGGACATGGGGACTCTCTTCCATCACCAGACGTGCCGCCAGAACGGGGTTACGCAGGTGGCTCACGCCAGCCACTGCCCCCGCTTTCAGAGTGATACCGTCCATCACACAGGCGTCCAGCTCATGGGTTTCATCGCGCGTAAACACGGAGCCGATCCCCGCATTAAACAGCGGACACTCTTCCAGCAGACGCACCGCCTCGGTGACCACATCCAGCGCGCTCTCGCCTGCCTCCAGCATCCGCTGGCCTGTTTCTACAATGGCGTAAAGCGCGTCGATATAGCATTTTTCCTGCTCAGGGCTGAGCTTTGCGCGGGTAATTGCCCCTGCACCACCATGAATTGCGATAACCGCATTAACCATTTCACATCACCGTTAGCCGACTTGCCGCTTTTGCTATAAATATCATTATCGTTGATGATTCTTCAGATAATTTTTGAATATAGAAAGACGCAACAACGATGTAAAGGGTACTCCAGGCGGGTCATACTGTTAGTGGCACTTTTCTGCCATAATGGACGCTTTCGTTGTTACTGTGCAGGAGCCACCTATGGATTTTACCGCCGGACTGATGCCGCTTGAAACGGCACTCACGCAAATGCTCAACCGAATCTCCCCGCTGCATGATCACGAGACGCTGCCGTTAGTGCGCTGTTTTGGTCGTATTGCCGCACGCGATATCGTCTCCCCGCTTAACGTGCCTGGGTTCGATAACGCCGCGATGGACGGCTACGCAGTGCGCCTGGCGGATATCCAGACGGGCCAGGCGCTGCCGGTAGCAGGTAAAGCGTTTGCGGGTCAACCGTTTAAGGGTGAATGGCCGGCTGGCACCTGCGTGCGCATCATGACCGGTGCCCCGGTTCCGGCGGGATGCGATGCCGTGGTGATGCAGGAAGAGACGGAACAAACCGACGGCGGCGTACATTTTACCGCCAGCGTCAAAGCGGGCCAGAACATCCGCCGTGTCGGGGAAGACATTACCCTCGGCGCAACGGTTTTTGCCGCCGGACAGAAGCTGACTGTGGCCGAGCTGCCGGTGCTGGCCTCGCTTGGCATCGCCGAAATCGACGTCATTCGTAAGGTGCGTGTCGCCGTCTTCTCCACCGGTGATGAGCTTCAGCTGCCCGGCCAGCCGCTAAAAGAGGGGCAGATTTACGACACCAACCGCCTGGCGGTACATCTGATGCTGGAGCAGTTGGGTTGTGAAGTCATCAACCTTGGCATTATTCCCGACGACCCGGAAAAACTGCGCGCCGCGTTTATTGAAGCGGATAAATCCGCCGACGTGGTGATAAGCTCCGGCGGCGTCTCCGTGGGGGAAGCGGATTACACCAAAACCATGCTCGAAGAGTTGGGGGAGATAGCCTTCTGGAAGCTGGCCATCAAACCGGGCAAACCGTTCGCGTTTGGTAAGCTGGAGCACAGCTGGTTCTGTGGCCTGCCGGGTAACCCGGTCTCTGCGGCATTGACCTTCTACCAGCTGGTGCAGCCGCTGCTGGCGAAGCTTTCTGGCAGCAATGTGGCTCCACTTCCGGTGCGTCAGCGCGTGCGTGCGGCAACACGGCTTAAAAAATCACCGGGTCGTCTTGATTTCCAGCGTGGGATTTTGACACGCAACGCCGACGGCGAGCTGGAAGTGAGTACTACCGGCCATCAGGGCTCGCACATTTTCAGCTCCTTCAGTCAGGGAAACTGCTTTATCGTGCTGGAGCGCGAGCGCGGCAGCGTGGAAGCCGGCGAATGGGTTGAAGTGGAAAGCTTTAATCATCTGTTCGGAGGCTGACGATGGCGGCAGAGCTGAACGACCAGGAGATGATGCGTTATAACCGTCAGATTGTGCTGCGCGGTTTTGATTTCGAGGGTCAGGAAGCGCTCAGGGCGGCGCGGGTGCTGGTCGTCGGTCTGGGCGGTCTGGGCTGCGCAGCTGCGCAGTATCTGGCGGCTGCGGGCGTGGGTAGCATGACGCTGCTGGATTTCGATACCGTATCGGTATCAAACCTGCAGCGCCAGACGTTGCACAGCGACGCGACGGTGGGCCAGCCGAAAGTCAACTCTGCCCGGGCGGCACTGGCGCGTATCAACCCCAACGTTCAGTTTACCCTGATTGATGCCATGCTCGACGAGGAACCGCTGTTCGCACAGATTGCGCAGCATGACCTCGTGCTGGACTGCACCGATAACGTCACCATTCGTAACCAGCTCAACGCGGGCTGTTTCGCCCATAAAGTACCGCTGGTCTCCGGTGCGGCGATCCGCATGGAGGGGCAAATCAGTGTCTTCACGTACGCCGAAGGTGAACCCTGCTACCGCTGCCTGAGCCGCCTGTTTGGCGAAAACGCGCTGACCTGCGTGGAGGCGGGTGTGATGGCTCCGCTCGTCGGCGTGATTGGCTCACTGCAGGCGATGGAAGCAATCAAAGTGCTGGCGCACTACGGCACGCCAGCAGCAGGGAAAATCGTGATGTATGACGCGATGACCTGCCAGTTCCGCGAGATGAAGTTGATGCGTAACCCGGGGTGTGAGGTTTGCGGAGGTTAAAGCAAACGGCAACCTTCAGGTTGCCGTTTTAGTGTTTGCTCCCTCTCCCTGTGGGCTGAGGGTCGGGAGTGAGGGCATCAGGCAGCATCCGTCAGATAGACGTCCGCCCAAACGCCCCCTGCCAGTCCTGCTCAAACTTCACAATCGCCGCATCCACTGCTGGTGACGTAATAAACTGCTGCGCCACGTCCAGCGGCAGCGTGATGGACTCACAACCCGCCAGCAGGCAATCCAGCGCCTGACGTGGGGTTTTGAAGCTCGCGGCCAGCACTTTTGACTGCGGGGCATGCAGCGTCAGCAGTTGTTGCAGCTCGATAACCGTCTGGATCCCGTCCCCACCCTGCGCATCTACGCGGTTAACGTAAGGCGCTACGTACTCTGCTCCCGCCAGCGCGGACAACATCCCCTGCGCAGCACCATACACCGCCGTACCCAGCGTCGGGATCCCTTCGGCTTTCAGCATCTTAATTGCCCCCAGCCCTTCCGCTGTCACCGGTACTTTCACGACCAGGTCATGAATAATTGCACGCAGTTTATGCGCATCATCCACCATCCCTTCGGCGGTGGTCGCCATCACCTGCGCGAACAGACGGCCTTTACCACCCAGCGCGTCATGTAACTCTGGCAGCAGCACGTCGAGCGGTGTTTTACCCGCTGCCACGATGCTTGGGTTGGTGGTCACGCCCGCCAGTGGAAAGATACGTGCCAGCTTTCTCACTGCCGCAACATCGGATGTGTCGAGATAAAGTTCCATGATGTAACCCTCAAAATTAGCCTGCACTTACCCTATCACGGCAAAACCCGCTCAAGAGTTGACCCACATCAAGATAACTTTCATTCGAAAGTAATTTAATCTTCATATGCAAACAAGGGGCGAAAAAATGATCTTCAATATTCAGCGTTACTCCACTCACGATGGCCCAGGTATTCGTACCGTGGTGTTCCTGAAAGGTTGCTCGCTGGGCTGTCGCTGGTGTCAGAACCCGGAAAGCCGCTCCCGCACGCGGGATGTGCTGTTTGATGCACGTCTGTGCCTCGAAGGTTGTGACCTGTGCCAGCTGGCTGCCCCGGGCTGTATTGAACGAGCGCTGAACGGCCTGGTCATCCACCGGGAAAAACTGAGCGAAGAAACGCTCAACGCCCTCACTGACTGCTGTCCAACGCAGGCGCTTACCGTATGCGGTGAAGAGCAGCAGGTCGCAGACATTATGGCCACCGTACTGCGTGACAAACCGTTTTACGATCGCAGTGGCGGTGGGATCACCCTTTCCGGTGGCGAACCGTTTATGAACCCGGAGCTGGCGCACGCCCTGTTTAAGGCCAGCCACGAAGAAGGGATCCACACTGCCGTCGAAACCTGCCTTCACGTACCGTGGCACTATATCGAACCCTCATTGCCTTATGTCGATCTGTTCCTGGCCGACCTGAAGCACGTCGATGGTGACACATTCAAACAATGGACGGACGGCTCGGCAAAACGGATCCTGGATAACCTGAAACGCCTTGCTGCCGCCGGGAAACAGATAACCATCCGCGTACCGCTGATCCAGGGCTTTAACGCTGATGAAGCTTCCATTACTGACATTATCAATTTCGCTGCCGACGAACTCAACGTCCACGATATTCATTTTCTGCCGTATCACACGCTGGGCATGAACAAATACACCCTGCTCGGCCAACCCTACTCTGCCCCTGACAAACCGCTGGATAACCCTGCGCTACTGGACTTTGCACAGCAGTATGCCTGTCAGAAAGGGTTAACCGCGACCTTACGAGGATAAACTGATGACAACCCTGAATCTCAACACGCTAAGCGACCGTATTAAAGCGCACAAAACCGCCCTGGTGCATATCGTCAAGCCGCCGGTGTGTACCGAACGCGCACAGCACTACACCGAAATGTACCAGCAGCACATGGACAAGCCTGTTCCGGTACGCCGGGCCCTGGCACTGGCGCATCACCTGGCAAAACGCACCATCTGGATCAAACACGATGAGCTGATCATCGGTAACCAGGCAAGCGAAGTGCGCGCCGCGCCGATCTTCCCGGAATATACCGTCTCCTGGATTGAGAAAGAGATCGACGATCTGGCGGACCGCCCGGGTGCAGGTTTTGCCGTAAGCGAAGAGAATAAACGCGTCCTGCACGAAGTCTGTCCGTGGTGGCGCGGCCAGACGGTGCAGGATCGCTGTTACGGGATGTTCACCGACGAACAGAAAGGCCTGCTGGAAACTGGCATTATCAAAGCCGAAGGCAACATGACCTCCGGCGATGCACACCTGGCCGTTAACTTCCCGCTGGTGCTGGAAAAAGGTCTCGACGGGATGCGCGCCAAAGTGGCAGAGCGCCGTTCCCGCATCAACCTGACCGTGCTGGAAGACCTCCACGGAGACCAGTTCCTGAAAGCGATCGATATCGTACTGGAAGCCGTAAGTCTGCATATCGCGCGTTTTGCCGCACTGGCGCGCGAAATGGCCTCCACCGAAACGCGTGAAAGCCGCCGCGATGAACTGCTGGCAATGGCAGAAAACTGCGATGTTATCGCCCATGAACCACCCAAAACTTTCTGGCAGGCGCTGCAGCTGTGCTACTTCATCCAGCTGATCCTGCAAATTGAATCCAACGGCCACTCCGTGTCGTTTGCCCGTATGGATCAGTATCTTTATCCGTACTACCGTCGTGACGTGGAGCTGAACCAGAACCTCGACCGCGAACACGCCATTGAACTGCTGCACAGCTGCTGGCTGAAGCTGCTCGAAGTGAACAAGATCCGCTCCGGTTCGCACTCCAAAGCCTCTGCGGGTAGTCCGCTGTATCAGAACGTGACTATCGGTGGTCAGAAACTGGTGAACGGTGAGCCAATGGATGCCGTGAACCCGCTCTCCTACGCTATCCTGGAGTCCTGCGGCCGTCTGCGCTCTACCCAGCCTAACCTGAGCGTGCGTTATCACGCCGGAATGAGTAATGACTTCCTCGACGCCTGCGTGCAGGTGATCCGCTGCGGCTTTGGTATGCCAGCGTTTAACAACGATGAAATCGTGATCCCGGAGTTCATCAAGCTGGGCGTTGAGAAAGACGACGCCTACGACTATGCGGCGATTGGCTGTATCGAAACGGCGGTTGGCGGCAAGTGGGGCTATCGCTGCACCGGCATGAGCTTCATTAACTTTGCCCGCGTGATGCTGGCCGCGCTGGAAGGCGGCCGTGATGCCACCAGCGGCAACGTGTTCCTGCCGCAGGAGAAAGCGCTCTCCGCCGGTAACTTCAATAACTTCGGGGAAGTGATGGCGGCCTGGGACACCCAGATCCGCTACTACACCCGTAAATCCATTGAGATTGAATATGTGGTAGACACCATGCTGGAGGAGAACGTCCACGATATTCTCTGCTCGGCCCTGGTAGATGACTGCATCGAACGCGCAAAAAGCATCAAGCAAGGCGGCGCAAAGTACGACTGGGTCTCCGGCCTGCAGGTGGGGATCGCTAACCTCGGCAACAGTCTGGCCGCAGTGAAAAAACTGGTGTTCGAACAGGGAACGATTGGTCAACAACAGCTGGCGGCTGCCCTGGCGGATGATTTCGACGGGCTGACCCACGAGCAGTTGCGCCAGCGTCTCATCAACGGCGCGCCGAAATACGGTAACGACGACGACAGCGTGGATATGCTGCTCACCCGTGCTTACGAAACCTATATCGAAGAGCTGAAGCAGTACCATAACCCGCGCTACGGACGTGGCCCGATTGGCGGTAACTACTATGCAGGTACCTCCTCCATCTCTGCGAACGTACCATTTGGTGCAGCAACGATGGCAACACCAGACGGACGTAAAGCACATACGCCGCTGGCTGAAGGGGCAAGCCCGGCCTCCGGTACTGACCACCTCGGCCCAACGGCGGTGATTGGCTCCGTAGGTAAACTGCCAACCGAAGCGATCCTCGGCGGCGTGCTGTTAAACCAGAAACTGAACCCATCAACGCTGGAAAACGACAGCGACCGCCAGAAGTTAATGGTGCTGCTGCGTACCTTCTTCGAGGTGCATAAAGGCTGGCATATTCAGTACAACATCGTTTCGCGGGAAACACTGCTGGAAGCGAAGAAACACCCTGACCAGTATCGTGACCTGGTGGTGCGCGTAGCGGGTTACTCGGCGTTCTTTACTGCCCTGTCGCCGGATGCGCAGGACGATATTATTGCGCGTACTGAACATACGCTTTAATTTGCATACACAAATCCCCGGCATACATCGCCGGGGATTTTTTAATTTTACACCTCTGATAATAAGATATTTCTTTCCGTCCCCACTACCATTTAATTTATTAGCCATTCCTTTTACGCTTAAATAAAAACCATTTCCTTCATTTAATTTGATTAATAACAAGTTAACACCTCAATTTTATCATTAGGCTTCTTCCTGATTAAACACCTCACTCAGGGAAGCAAATGAGCAACATTATTTATTTAACGCTTGAGGGTGATATTCAGGGAAAGATTTCAGCAGGCTGTGGTTCACAGGCCTCTGTTGGTAACCGCTATCAGCTGGGGCATGAAGATGAAATCTTTGTCTTCAGCCTGACGCAGGCGGTGGCTGGGGTTAATGGAGGTATCCATCATCACGCCCTGCAATTTTGCAAACTCCTGGATAAAAGCTCTCCATTACTCAATAACGCCATTAATAATAATGAACGTCTAAAACTGACGTTTGATATTTACCGTACTAATAAATACGGACACATGGAAAAGTTTTATCTTATCGAACTTCGCGGTGCAACACTACAGTCTGTTTATCAGACCGTCAAGATGAACAATATGCCCTACGAATATATATCGGTGAATTACGATTATATTCTGAGCCGGCATCTTATCGCTGGTACCGAGTTCGATTACCTGCTGACGCCGGAAAATTATCACCGCCTTTTCCCGGTGTCGCAGAAAATTCTCCTGCCCGAAGAGCCACCAGAGCGTAAGGTGACGCTGGTGCTAGGGATCTTCTTTGACGGCACGGGTAATAACGCGGTGAATACCCGGAACATGCTTGAGGCGCTTACGGCACAGTACTTTGATATCAATAGCCTGGATGCGGAAACCATTCTCGCCAGAAATGCATCGGAGAAAATGGGCATCAGCGGGATCGGAGCGGGTAGCTATCTGGGGTATTACACAAACATTCATTGGTTAAATGAATTGTATGAACAAAACTTTCTTCCAGACAGCAGCTACATCCAGGGTGCTATCTATGTCGAAGGAATAGGTACCCGGGCGGGGGAACCCGATAATCCGATAGGACTGGGTCTGGGCACTGCTGAGACCGGGATTATCGCAAAAACTGACGCTGCAGTGGTGCAGTTGGAAGCTGGGATAAAGAAAACGCTCTCCCAACAAAACGGTAAGTTTGCTGTCAAAAACCTGCTGTTTGATATCTTCGGCTTCAGCCGAGGTGCGGCGGCAGCACGGCACTTCGCCAACCGCATCCAGTCTGAAGAACGCGCTATCATCAATGCAATCTCGAACGGGATGAAAGAATATAATTATCGCGGCGCATCTGCAGGCAAAACCCGTTTTCTCGGCATCATGGACACCGTGGCGGCGGTCGGCACGCTGGCAAACGGTCTTAATCCGCATAGCGCCGATACGGGCAATGTCGACATCCGTCTGCGTCCGGGTGTTGCGGAAAAGGTATTCCATATCACCGCCCAGCACGAGTGCCGCTATAACTTCGCCCTTAACAGCGTTGCCCCCGCGTGGCCCGAGCTGGCACTCCCGGGTGCCCATTCCGATATCGGTGGTGGTTATCTGCCCCAGCTGCGGGAGAACCTCTTTCTCACTCGTCCTCAGGTGGAAACCCTGTCTCAAAACCAGCCGGGATCGCAATCGCACGTTTACCAGCAGGCGATGGCGCAGCTGCGCGTGCTGGAACATTCCCCAGCCATTATGCCCATTATTCGTACCAACGCCATCACCCCGGACGTATGGGAGGATGATTTCGCCCCGCCAGACAATCACAGTCAGCCTAAGAAACGCACCTTTGCCGCGCTGACGTTGCGCCATCGTACGGTGAGTTATGACTGGTCGAAGGTCGCGCTGCGGGTAATGGTCGATGCGGCAGTTGAAGCCGGAGCGTTATTTGCTGACCCAGACACCATTAAACAGCACACCTTACCTGATGAGCTGAGACCGTTCAGCGAACGCGTCCGCGTAATGGGAAAAGCGGCTCGTCAACATACAACCGTAACCGGTTTTACGCCTGAAGACGTCGATGCGATTGCTCAACACTATATCCACTGCTCGGCCCACTGGAACGCCGTAGAGCTCAGACAGAACGGAGAATTACAGGGCGGTGCATCAGCCAGCGAAGCCATCAGCTTTGTCAACCGGCCGGACGAGGGCTGGACAAGAACGATTTACAACATGGATGGAAACGAAAGATGAAAAAGCATTACCTACTGACTCTAATACTGCTCCTGGCATTGACTGGCTGTAGCCCTAAAAAGAGCCATCCGCTACAGTCCAAACAGGCCGCTAATGGTGATTGGGCACTTCCCTACGATTACTGGGATTTTTCTTTTATCACTCCTTATGAGCTTCCGGCGGAAGCTCTTCATGCCCGGGTGATAGACACGGATGGTTATCTGTATACCTTTAATACGCTCGACCCAACCTCTCCTGACTCCGAATCCGTGGATAAATGGACGGATGTCACCTTTGGCGGAAGCGTTAATTTCAACAAAGTCAAAAAACCCCCACAGTACATTGTCTTCTGCTGGGAGTCCTATATTGACCAACAAACCTACGAAACCAGCGCCGTTTTCGGCCCCGACACCTGGCTGCGTATGAAAACACCTGCCGATCATATCTGGAGTAATGGAGACTTAGTCTGGTACAGCAGAATGGTGTTTGGCCTGTCTCCCGGTGGCAAGGTCAAAATCTGGTTTTCAGATGTTGCCGGACGCCCCAGTATTCCCGTCAAACCCCTGAAAATAAGAACCCGCGCCGGCAAGGATCTGACGCTCTGTAAAAACTATGTCGTGCCCGGCGGCACGTTCAACGTTATCCCGTCCACCCAGGATTTCATCAAAGGCAAAACCTACCCGTACGGGAACTGGGAGTAACAAACAGATAAAAATGCTGCCCCGGCAGCATAAAAAAGTTGCCGTATTCACGCCTGAAGAGCGGAACAAGAAGGGTTTACAACATGGATGGAAAAAAACGATGAAAAGACATAACGCAATGGCACTTGCGCTGCTGCTGGCATTGACTGGCTGTAGCCCTCAGAAACCCCAACCTTTACAGTCAAAGCAGGCCGCCAGCGGAGACTGGACGCTCCCTTACGGCGAGTGGAGCTTTTCCTTTGTCACCCCCAAATATTTGCCGGCAGCAACGACGCATGTACGCATAATTGATACGGATGGGTACCTTTATACCTTTAACACGCTCGATCAAACTTCCCGTGGTCCTGATTCTGTCGATAAATGGGCTTCAGCCGTTCATGGTTCCAGCGTCAACTTCAACAAAGTCAAAAAACCCCCGCAGTACATTGTCTTTTGCTGGGAGTCCTATATTGACCAACAAACCTACGAAACCAGCGCCGTTTTCGGCCCCGACACCTGGCTGCGCATGAAAACGCCAGCCGACCATACATACCGCTCCGGTGCCCCCGTCTGGTACGACAATCTTCTCTTCGGCCTGTCCCCCGGCGGTAAAGTCAACATCTGGTTCCCGGATGTTGCAGGACGCCCCAGCCTTCCCGTCAAACCACTGAAAATAAGGACCCGCGCCGGCAAGGATCTGACGCTCTGTAAAAACTATGTCGTGCCCGGCGGCACGTTCAACGTTATCCCGTCCACGCAGGATTTCATCAAAGGCAAAACCTACCCGTACGGGAACTGGGAGTAACAAACAGATAAAAATGCTGCCCCGGCAGCATAAAAAAGTTGCCGTATTCACGCCTGAAGAGCGGAACAAGAAGGGTTTACAACATGGATGGAAAAAAACGATGAAAAGACATAACGCAATGGCACTTGCGCTGCTGCTGGCATTGACTGGCTGTAGCCCTCAGAAACCCCAACCTTTACAGTCAAAGCAGGCCGCCAGCGGAGACTGGACGCTCCCTTACGGCGAGTGGAGCTTTTCTTTTATCACGCCCTATAAATTACCTGCAAAAGCGCTTCATGTGCGGGTAATCGACACCGATGGTTATCTTTATACCTTTAACACACTTGACTCGACTGATCGCGATCCAGATTCCGTAAACAAATGGTCAGATGTGACCTTTGGCGGAAGCGTTAATTTCAACAAAGTCAAAAAACCCCCGCAGTACATTGTCTTTTGCTGGGAATCCTATATTGACCAACAAACCTACGAAACCAGCGTCGTCTTCGGGCCGGAAACCTGGCTGCGGATGAAAACACCCGCCGATCATATCTGGAGTAATGGGGACTTAGTCTGGTACAACAATATGACCTTCGGTCTGTCCCCCGGCGGTAAAGTCAACATCTGGTTCCCGGATGTTGCAGGACGCTCCAGCCTTCCCGTCAAACCACTGAAAATAAGGACCCGCGCCGGCAAGGATCTGACGCTCTGTAAAAACTATGTCGTGCCCGGCGGCACGTTCAACGTTATCCCGTCCACGCAGGATTTCATCAAAGGCAAAACCTACCCGTACGGCAACTGGGATTAACAAACAGATAAAAATGTTGCCCCGGCAGCATAAAAAAGTTGCAGTATTCACGCCTGAAGAGCGGAACAAGAAGGGTTTACAACATGGATGGAAAAAAATGGTGAAAAGACATAACGCAATAGCACTTGCGCTGCTGCTGGCATTGACTGGCTGTAGCCCTCAGAAACCCCAACCGTTACAGTCAAAGCAGGCCGCCAGCGGAGACTGGACGCTGCCTACCGGGGAGTGGTTTTTTTTATTTATCACGCCCTCTGAGTTACCTTCAGAAGTACTGCATGCGCGCGTCATTGATACGGATGGCTACCTGTATACCTATAATACGCTTGATTCTACTTCTTCTGATCCCAACTCTGTTGACAGATGGCCGGAGTATGCTCATGGCTATGGTGGCCAGTTTAATAAAGCCAAAAAACCCCCACAGTACATTGTCTTCTGCTGGGAATCTTATATTGACCAACAAACCTACGAAACCAGCGCCGTTTTCGGCCCCGACACCTGGCTGCGGATGAAAACACCCGCCGATCATATTGGTCCTACCGGCAGAACAGTCTGGTACAACAGAATGGTTTTCGGCCTGTCCCCTGGTGGAAAAGTTAACGTCTGGTTGTCTGATGTTGCCGGACGCCCCAGCCTTCCCGTCAAACCACTGAAAATAAGAACCCGCGCCGGCAAGGATCTGACGCTCTGTAAAAACTATGTCGTGCCCGGCGGCACGTTCAACGTTATCCCGTCCACGCAGGATTTCATCAAAGGCAAAACCTACCCGTACGGCAACTGGGATTAACAAACAGATAAAAATGTTGCCCCGGCAGCATAAAAAAGTTGCAGTATTCACGCCTGAAGAGCGGAACAAGAAGGGTTTACAACATGGATGGAAAAAAATGGTGAAAAGACATAACGCAATGGCACTTGCGCTGCTGCTGGCATTGACTGGCTGTAGCCCTCAGAAACCCCAACCTTTACAGTCAAAGCAGGCCGCCAGCGGAGACTGGACGCTCCCTTACGGCGAGTGGAGCTTTTCCTTTGTCACCCCCAAATATTTGCCGGCAGCAACGACGCATGTACGCATAATTGATACGGATGGGTACCTTTATACCTTTAACACGCTCGATCAAACTTCCCGTGGTCCTGGTTCTGTCGATAAATGGGCTTCAGCCGTTCATGGCCCCAGCGTCAACTTCAACAAAGTCAAAAAACCCCCACAGTACATTGTCTTCTGCTGGGAGTCTTATATTGACCAACAAACCTACGAAACCAGCGCCGTTTTCGGCCCCGACACCTGGCTGCGTATGAAAACACCCGCCGATCATACATGGGACGGGGATGCCGTCTGGTACGACAATCTTCTCTTCGGTCTGTCCCCTGGTGGCAAAGTTAACGTCTGGTTGTCTGATGTTGCCGGACGCCCCAGCCTTCCCGTCAAACCACTGAAAATAAGAACCCGCGCCGGCAAGGATCTGACGCTCTGTAAAAACTATGTCGTGCCCGGCGGCACGTTCAACGTTATCCCGTCCACCCAGGATTTCATCAAAGGCAAAACCTACCCATACGGGAACTGGGATTAATAATACCCTTGCCCAACAGGCAACGACAAATACGGTAACCTCGGTTGCCGTTTTGCTTTTACTTTCGAATGAAATTAAATTTGTGCTCCCCGTCACCTTGTTATTAGAATGTTGCTGGTCGCAGTAATATTCAGGAGCGCAAAGTATGACCGTAAAAGTTATCGTCACCGATATGGACGGAACTTTCCTTGATGATGCCAAGCAGTACGATCGTGACCGCTTTCAGGCGCAGTTTGAACAACTTAAAGCCCGTCATATTGAATTCGTTGTCGCCAGCGGCAACCAGTATTACCAGCTCATCTCCTTCTTCCCGGAACTGAAAGATCAGATCTCCTTTGTGGCGGAAAACGGCGCTCTGGTGTTCGATCACGGTGAGCAGATTTTCCACGGTGAACTGACCCGCCATGAATCACAAATCGTCATTGGTGAGCTGCTGAAAGACAAAGGGCTTAATTTCGTGGCCTGCGGGCTGGAAAGCGCCTACGTCAGCGATAACGCCCCTGAAGCGTTCGTGGCGCTGATGTCGAAGCACTATCACCGTTTAAAACGCATCAGCAATTATCGTGACATTGACGACGTACTGTTCAAATTCTCCCTGAACCTGCCGGACAGCGATATCCCGAACCTTGTCGACAAACTGCATGTGTCGCTGGACGGTATTATGAAGCCCGTCACCAGCGGCTTTGGATTTGTGGATTTGATTATCCCGGGTCTGCACAAAGCTAACGGCATCAGCCGACTGCTGAAGCGCTGGAAGATATCGCCACTGGAGTGCGCAGGCATTGGTGACAGCGGTAACGATGCGGAAATGCTCAGGCTGGTGAAATATTCCTTCGCAATGGGCAACGCGGCGCAGAGCATAAAAGGAATCAGTCGCTACAGCACCGACGACAACAACCACCAGGGCGCGCTGAACGTTATCCAGGCCGTGCTCGACAACCACTCCCCGTTCGATGCCTGATTTCTTCTTCGCCGGAGCCACGCTCCGGCACTTCACTCTTTTTCCATCCTGTGTCACACGTCAAATTTTTAAACTTGCATTAACTTATTTTTAACTTAAAGTATCGTTTGTAGATATTTTTAGTTTCGAATGAAAGATGCGAGGTCGTTATGACGTTAACCTTTACCAGTGAAATTCTGCCTGCGGACCACAAAGCGGCGATCCGCCAGATGAAACGTGAGTTACGGGCGCAGATCGGCGACGTACAAGCGGTATTCGATCAACTCAGCGATAAAATTGCGACCCGCGTAGCGGAAATTAATGCGCTGAAAAATAAAGGCGAACCTGTCTGGCCAGTGATCCCGTTTGCTGATGTGAAAAACGGTACCATCACTGCAGAACAGCGCGAGGCGGTGAAACGCCGTGGCTGTGCGGTCATCAAAGGTCACTTCCCGCGCGAGCAGGCGCTGGCGTGGGATAACGCGATGCTCGACTACCTCGCTCTCAACCAGTTTGATGACGTCTATAAAGGGCCTGGCGATAACTTCTTCGGCACCTTAATGGCGTCTCGCCCGGAGATTTACCCGATCTACTGGTCGCAGGCACAAATGCAGGCGCGCCAGAGTGAAGAAATGGCCCAGGTACAATCATTCCTGAACCGTTTATGGACATTCGAGAGCAACGGCAAGCTATGGTTCAACCCGGATGTCAGCGTGATTTACCCGGATCGTATCCGCCGCCGCCCACCGGGAACCACGTCGAAAGGGCTTGGCGCGCATACCGATTCCGGCGCGCTGGAGCGCTGGCTGCTTCCGGCTTACCAGCAGGTGTTTGCCCGCGTCTTTGACGGTAATGTGGACAAATACGATCCGTGGAATGCCGCACACCGCACTGAAGTGGAAGAGTACACCGTGGATAACACCACCAGGTGCTCCGTGTTCCGCACTTTCCAGGGCTGGACGGCGCTGTCAGATATGATCCCGGATCAAGGTCTGTTGCACGTGGTGCCGATCCCGGAAGCGATGGCGTACATTCTGCTGCGTCCGCTGCTGGACGATGTGCCGGAAGATGAATTGTGTGGTGTTGCACCGGGTCGCGTGCTGCCGATTTCCGAAAAATGGCACCCGCTGTTAATCGAAGCGTTAACCAGCATTCCGGCACTGGAAGCGGGTGATTCGGTGTGGTGGCACTGCGATGTGATCCACTCCGTCGCACCGGTTGAAGATCAACAGGGCTGGGGCAACGTGATGTACATTCCTGCTGCGCCAATGTGTGAGAAAAACCTCGCCTACGCGAAGAAGGTAAAAGTCGCGCTGGAAACCGGCGCATCACCGGGTGATTTCCCGCGTGAAGATTATGAAAAAACCTGGCAGGATCGCTTTACCGTGAACGATCTGAACATCCACGGCAAGCGCGCGCTGGGCATGGCTTAACTGTCATATAGTCCTTCCCGCTCAACGGCGGTGCGTCGTTTCCCCTGACGTATCCGCCGTACGGACTCCCGTACGGTCAGCGTGCCATTAAGCAACAGCGTCCCTACTGGCGCATCCGGGCGCATCAGCCTCTGCTGGAGCATATGTACCGCTTCGGTACCCAGTTCATCACGCGGAACATGTACCGCGGTAAGCTGAACATCCTGGATCGCCGCCAGGTTGAACCCATCAATACTCATCACCGAGACATCCTGCGGCACGCGCAGCCCCTGCTTTTGTAACGCGCTGATAATACCCGCCGCCATAAAATCGCCACCGGCCAAAAAGGCCGTCGGTAAATCTTTCCCCTGCTTTTGGCTGAGCCAGTCGCTGACCAGTTGCTCCGTTTCACGTGCGCTGAAGCTTGGCACCACCAGCAGATCGCGTTTGTCATTGAGCTTCAGGTTGTGAGACTGCCATGCATCGCGGATCCCCGACAGGCGTAGCTCCATCGTGTAACGCCGCAGGCAAAGTACGTTCATCACCTCGCGGTGCCCCATTTCAAACAGGTATTCCGCCGCCCGCTCGCCAATAGCACGGTGATCGGGCGTGACGGCAGGCAGGCGCATGCGTCGGTCGCGGCAGTTAATCAGCATGCACGGTTTACCGACATCGACCGCCAGATCGTGGATATGCGGATCGTCGATACCAAGAAGAATAGCGGCCTGGGTGTCCTGTTCGTTCATGCGTGCCAGAAACAGTTGTGCGTCGCTGTCATTCTCTTCCAGCGCGCAATAACGAAGGCGAACCTCATGTGAAGCAAGGCCTTTACTCACGCTCTGGATCACACGGTAGTAAAAGATGTCAGACCGCTCGTCAAAAGCCCGCTGAGGTGCAAAGACCACCAGACTATTGAGCAGCAGCCGACCAGCCGCCAGACCATCCATCACCCCCAGCTCGCGCGCGCATGTCAGCACTTTACTGCGCGCTTTCTCACTGGTGTTGGCTTTACCTGCCAGCACGCGGGAAACGGTGCTGATGGACAACTGCGTGCGGGCGGCAATTTCGGTAATTTTTAGCCTTTTGTCCATTTTGTGATCTGGCTCCATTTGCGAAATGACAAAATTTTCATAGCGTAACCATCAGGCAATTACTGATGTCACAGGCATCATGCCAAATAGCCGGCATCAGTTATGAGAAAATTTTCACAAAATTCACTATTTCCCGCTCATTTTCTCCCTTAAGGTGAACTTGCCACACAACTTCCATACTAGTTGCATACCAATTTGAAGCATTAAAACCGATAACTATCAAAGCCATAAAAATCTGTGTGACACCTGAAACAATTATTCCTTACCGATCGTCTTGTGGAGAGAGAAATGAGTCAGGACATCAATAACACGACAGAGGCAAGCAAACCGCGCCGCATTATTAAAAACCTGCGCTGGTACGTGCTGGTGCTGTTTTTACTTGGCGTGACCGTTAACTACATCACCCGAAATTCATTAGGGATCCTTGCGCCAGAGCTGAAAGACAGCCTGGGGATCACTACCGAACAATACTCCTGGATCGTCGGCGCGTTCCAGATTGCCTACACCATTTTCCAGCCTCTGTGCGGCTGGCTGATTGACGTGATTGGCCTGAAGATTGGCTTCATGGTTTGCGCCGGGATCTGGGCACTGATGTGTATTTTCCATGCCGGAGCCGGAAGCTGGCTGCACCTCGCGATCCTGCGCTTCTTTATGGGTGCTTCAGAAGCTGCTGCCACACCAGCTAACGCTAAAACCATTGGTGAATGGTTCCCGAAATCAGAACGTCCTGTTGCGGCTGGCTGGGCAGGCGTGGGCTTCTCGGTGGGTGCGATGCTGGCACCGCCTATCATCTACTTCGCGCACGCTTCATTTGGCTGGCAGGGTGCGTTTATGTTTACCGGTGTGCTGGCACTGCTGTGGGTGATCCTGTGGTGGGTGTTCTATCACAACCCGGAACAGCACCCGAATCTGGGTAAAGAAGAGCTGACCTTTATCAAGCAGGATAACGAACCACCCGCGGTAAAACTGCCCTTCCTGACTGCGCTGAAAACCGTCTCAAAGAACAAACGTTTTTACGGTATCGCCATCCCGGCCTTTATGGCGGAACCGGCCTGGGCGGTGCTGAGCTTCTGGGTACCGCTGTATCTGGCGAAAGAACACGGCATGGATCTGAAGCAAATTGCGATGTTTGCCTGGCTGCCGTTCCTCGCCGCCGACCTCGGCAGCGTGGCGAGTGGTTACCTCACCCGCCTGTATACCCGTCTCTTCGGTTGCACCCGCGTAAACTCCGTGGTGGCCAGCTCCGTAACCGGCGCATTTCTGGTGATCTCTTTAGGCGTAGTCGCCATTACCCGCGACCCGTATATCACCATCGTGCTGATTTCCATCGGCGGTTTCGGGCACCAGATCATCTCCTGCATGTTGAGCGCCCTGGTCGTGGAGTCGTTTGATAAAGGCCAGATGGCAACCGTTAACGGCATGCGCGGCTCGGCGGCATGGATCGCCAGCTTCCTGTTCTCTCTTTTGATTGGTGTTACCGCCGACACAATCGGCTTTAACCCGCTCTTTATTGCCATGGGTTTCTTTGACCTGATTGGCGCTGTTTTCCTGGTGGCATTTATTGCTGAACGTCGCGCCAAGCGCGCCTGATAGTGGATGTATTGCATATGAAAACCCTGAAAAACTGGACCGTAGATAAACAATCGGCAAACCATCTGGAACTGCTGGTCGATAACCAGCACCGTCTGTGTCTGTATGTGCTGGAAGAGAATCTGTTCCGCGTGCTGATTAAACGCAAAGGTGAACTGGCGCTCGACCGCACCTGGAGCATCGCACCGGAGCAGGATGTGCCGTGGGAAGGCCGTCGTCGCGACGACCTGAGCGGCTTCACCTGCCCGGCCTGGACGATGACGCAACAGGACAACGTGTTGACAGTGGCAACCGAACAGCTGCGCGTCACCGTACATCAGCCGCTGTGGCTGGAGTGGCACTACCGCAACGACGCGGGTGAATGGCAGCCGCTGGTGAATGACCGTCCGACAAGCGCCTATCTGCTGAACGCCCACGGCGACGGCGTGGCGCATTATCTGAGCCGTCGTAAGGACGAGCGATTCTACGGTCTGGGTGAAAAAGCGGGCGATCTGCAGCGCAACGGTAAACGCTATGAGATGCGTAACCTCGATGCGATGGGCTATAACGCGGTCAGCACCGATCCGCTGTACAAACATATTCCGTTCACCATTACCCGTCGCGACGACGTGAGCTACGGCCTGTTCTACGACAACCTGAGCAGTTGCTGGCTGGATCTGGGTAACGAAATTGATAACTACCATACGGCGTATCGTCGCTGGCAGGCGGAAGCCGGCGATATTGATTACTATATGTTCACCGGGAAAAAGGTCCTGGATATCACCAAAGCCTTCGTTCGTCTGACCGGGAAAACGCTGTTCGGACCCAAATGGAGCCTGGGCTACAGCGGTTCAACCATGCACTATACCGATGCGCCGGACGCGCAAAACCAGCTGATGAACTTTATTCGTCTGTGTGAAGAGCACGCCATCCCGTGTGATTCGTTCCAGCTTTCCTCCGGCTATACCTCAATCAACGGCAAGCGCTACGTCTTTAACTGGAACTACGACAAAGTGCCGCAGCCGAAAGTGATGAGCCAGGCGTTCCACGATGCAGGGCTGCGGCTTGCCGCGAACATCAAACCGTGCCTGCTACAGGATCACCCGCGCTATAACGAGGTGGCAGAAAAAGGGTTGTTTATTCACGATTCAGAAGCGAACTCACCAGAACGTTCCAGCTTCTGGGATGACGAAGGTTCTCACCTCGACTTTACCAACCCACAGACGGTTCAATGGTGGCAGGAAGGCGTGACCACTCAGTTGCTGGAGATGGGGATAGACTCCACCTGGAACGATAACAACGAATTTGAAGTGTGGGATGGAGAGGCCCGTTGCTTTGGTTTCGGCCAGGAAATCGCCATCAAACACATCCGGCCGGTCATGCCGCTGCTGATGATGCGTGCATCAATGGAAGCGCAGCAGCGCTTTGCCCCGGAAAAACGTCCGTACCTGATCTCCCGCTCCGGTTGCGCCGGGATGCAGCGCTACGTTCAGACCTGGAGCGGCGACAACCGTACCAACTGGGATACTTTGCGCTATAACACCCGTATGGGTGTAGGAATGAGCCTTTCAGGACTGTTTAACGTCGGTCATGATGTCGGTGGCTTCTCCGGTGATAAGCCTGATGCCGAGCTGTTCGTGCGCTGGGTACAGAACGGCGTGATGCATCCGCGCTTTACCATTCACTCGTGGAACGATGACCACACGGTGAACGAGCCGTGGATGTATCCGGGCGTCACACCAGCCATTCGCGGTGCGATTGAGCTGCGGTATCGTCTGCTGCCGTATCTCTACACCCTGCTCTGGCAGGCGCATGTCGACGATGAACCGATGCTGCGTCCGACCTTCCTTGACCACGAACACGATATTCAGACTTTTGAAGAGTGTGACGATTTCCTGCTCGGCCGCGACGTACTGGTCGCAAGCGTGGTGGAAGCCGGCCAGCGCGAGCGCCGCGTCTGGCTGCCGGATAACGAAACCGGCTGGTATGATTTTTACACCCACGAGTGGTTCTCCGGCGGCCAGTGGATTGTTCGTGACGCCCCGCTGGAAAAATTGCCGCTGCTGGTCCGCGCCGGTGCGGGTCTGCCGCTCAGCGAACGTATCACCCATGTGAGCGCTGAAAAAGATGATACCCGCGAGCTGAAATTGTTCCCGGTGAGCGGTGTCGGCTCCACATCCGGCTTGCTGTTTGAAGACGACGGTGAAAGCTGGGGCTACCAGAAAGGGAACGCACTGTGGGTCGAGTGGGAAATGGAATGCAATGCCACGACCATTAACCTGAAGGTGAAATCACGCGGGGATTATCGTCCGGCGTGGAAGGCACTGAAGGTATCGTTACCGGCGGGGGAAAAGCGCAAGCTGCTGGTGAATGGTGAAGAAAGGTGTGATTGGGTGGTGTAGTGCGGCCTGATGCCCTCACCCTGACCCTCTCCCACAGGGAGAGGGAACAGAACGTAGGCCCGGTAAGCGTAGCGCCACCGGGCTTTTTTTAGCCGTCGATACCTTTGCTACGCAGATAATCTTCGTAATTACCGGTGAAGTCCACCACGCGCTCTGGCGTAATTTCAATCACACGGGTTGCCAGCGAGCTGACAAACTCACGGTCGTGAGACACGAACACCAGCGTTCCCTGATACATTTCCAGCGCCATGTTCAGCGATTCGATAGATTCCATATCCAGGTGGTTGGTTGGTTCGTCCATCACCAGGATATTGGGTTTTTCCATCATCAGCTTACCGAACAGCATACGGCCCTTCTCACCACCGGAGAGCACTTTAGCAGGCTTTTTGATGTCGTCCTGGCTGAACAGCAGACGACCCAGAATGCTACGTACCGCCTGCTCATCGTCGCCTTCCTGCTTCCACTGACTCATCCAGTCGAAGACGGTCAGGTCGTTTTCGAACTCGTACTCGTGATCCTGCGCGTAGTAACCAATCTGCGCGTTTTCAGACCATTTAACGGTACCGTTATCCGGCTGCAGTTCGCCCACCAGGGTTTTCAGCATAGTGGATTTACCCACGCCGTTAGCCCCCAGAATGGCAATCTTCTCGCCCACTTCCAGCAGCAGGTTGAAGTTTTTAAACAGCGGGCCATTTTCGAAGCCTTTTGCCAGGGCTTCCACTTCCAGCGCATTACGGAACAGTTTCTTATCCTGCTCGAAGCGGATGAACGGGTTCTGGCGGCTGGAGGCTTTAACTTCGTCAAGTTTGATCTTGTCAATCTGACGGGCACGAGAGGTTGCCTGACGTGATTTAGAGGCGTTCGCACTAAAGCGGCTAACGAAGGATTGCAGATCCGCAATCTGCGCTTTCTTCTTGGCGTTATCGGCCAGCAGACGTTCACGCGCCTGGGTTGCCGCCGTCATGTATTCGTCGTAGTTACCCGGATAAACGCGCAGCTCGCCGTAGTCCAGATCCGCCATGTGCGTACAGACCATGTTCAGGAAGTGACGGTCGTGCGAGATGATGATCATGGTGCTGTCACGCTCGTTCAGCGTCTGCTCCAGCCAACGAATGGTGTCGATATCCAGGTTGTTCGTTGGTTCGTCGAGCAGCAGGATATCCGGGTTGGAGAACAGCGCCTGTGCCAGAAGAACACGCAGTTTCCAGCCCGGAGCAACTTCGCTCATCGGACCGTAATGTTGTTCAACCGGGATCCCTACGCCCAGCAGCAGCTCGCCCGCACGCGCTTCCGCAGAATAGCCATCCATTTCGCCATACAGCACTTCAAGGTCAGCCACTTTGTAGCCATCCTCTTCGCTCATTTCGGCCAGCGCGTAGATGCGATCGCGCTCCTGCTTCACTTCCCACAGCTCCGCGTGCCCCATGATCACGGTGTCGAGCACGGTGAATTCTTCAAAGGCGAACTGATCCTGACGCAGCTTACCAATACGCTCGTTTGGATCGAGCGACACGTTGCCGAGCGTCGGCTCTAAGTCACCACCGAGGATCTTCATAAAGGTGGATTTACCGCTACCGTTGGCACCAATCAGGCCGTAACGGTTGCCGCCGCCAAATTTGACGGAAATGTTTTCGAACAGCGGCTTACTGCCAAACTGCATAGTGACGTTGCTGGTAACTAACACGGGGAGATTCCTGCGAAAAGTGTGATAAACACGGCATTATGCCACAATTCCGAAATGAGATCCCGTATTGCAACTCTCCACTAAACTTTAACAAAAGCGAAAAAAGTGTGATTTCGTACACATCTGAATTCCCTGTTAGTGGGAATGCACATATAATGCGCTCCCATCACAGACTCAGACTTATCAACTAATCGCCAGAGTGGCTCAGATACCTCGCACAACATGAACATGAAATTAACAACGCTTTTTGCGGCGGCGTTTGCCGTAGTAGGTTTTTGTAAAACCGCGTCTGCGGTGACTTATCCCCTGCCGACAGACGGAAGCCGTCTGGTAGGTCAAAACCAGGTTGTCACCGTTGAAGAAGGCAACACCCAGCCACTGGAGTATTTTGCTGCGCAGTACCAGCTTGGCCTGTCCAACATGCTGGAAGCTAACCCGGGCGTTGACCCGTATCTGCCAAAAGCCGGTACGGTTCTGAATATCCCTCAGCAGTTGATCCTGCCCGATACCGTTCATGAAGGTATCGTGATCAACAGCGCGGAAATGCGTCTCTATTACTACCCGAAAGGCACCAACACCGTCATCGTGCTGCCAATCGGTATCGGCCAGTTGGGCAAAGACACCCCGCTGAACTGGACGACCAAAGTTGAGCGTAAGAAAGCCGGCCCAACCTGGACGCCAACCGCGAAAATGCACGCCGAGTACATTGCTGCGGGCGAACCACTGCCAGCCGTTGTGCCAGCAGGCCCGGATAACCCAATGGGTCTGTATGCCCTGTACATTGGCCGTCTGTATGCCATCCACGGTACCAACGCCAACTTCGGTATCGGCCTGCGCGTAAGCCACGGCTGTGTGCGTCTGCGTAACGATGACATCAAGTTCCTGTTCGATAACGTGCCAGTAGGTACACGCGTCCAGTTCATCAACGAACCGGTGAAAGCGACCTCTGAACCGGATGGCAGCCGTTACATTGAAGTGCACAACCCGCTGTCCACCAGCGAAGACCAGATCAACAACAACGAAACCGTACCGGTTACGCTGAACAGCGCGGTGAAGTCCGTGACGTCTCAGGCTGATGTCGATACCACTGTTGTTGACCAGGCCGTTCAGAACCGCTCTGGTATGCCAGTACGTTTAAACTAATTACACACGCTTACCCATTAAGACCCCGATACATCGGGGTCTTATTTTATCCAGCGCCTTACCCTCATTCTGTCTAAAAAGCAATTATTGCTATAATCCCTTTCAAGCCACTTTCTGTTAAGTCAGCAGGGTTACATCTTTTCAACCAGGTGTTATGATGCACGAGCCTATAAAATCAGTTTTTTCTGCATTTATAGGGTCGTATATTCTTTCTGGAGCACACTTAGTTCAATGATCAGTATTAACTTAACAACAACGAAATCGCGCCTTTATCTCTGTTCGCAAACAGTGTGGTCACTGGCGAACCAGAGTACCAGGGTCGATCAAATTGTTGTGTGGGTTTCCAGTACACCTTATCTCAGTGACGAAGGCATCACTGAAGAGCCTGCATGGGCTGAGAAAATACGCCAGACCGGAACTCATTTGGTTTTTAAATGGGTCAAAAACACCGGGCCTTACCGAAAATTGTTCCCGGCACTACAGGTCGCGGCCGAAGACGATATTCTGATCTACGCCGACGATGACGCCATCTATAACGAAATTTGGGCGGAAACGCTTCTGGACGATTTTTATCGCCACAATCAGGAGTATGTGGTGGCTGCCCGCGTGCGTAAAACGGTAAAGAAGAAAAAAGAACTTCTTGATACCTATCGTAATTTCCCGCTCATTACCGTGCCGAAAGTGGTCGAACGGGACTATATTATCACCGGTCTTGGCGGTGTGGTGCTCAAGAAAAAGATGATCCCGGAATATTTTCATTTCAACGAAGATTTCCTGACCGTCTGTCCGCGTGCAGACGATATTTGGATCAGTAAACTTATTCAGTTAACAAAAACACCTGTTTATGTTTCGGCGCAAAGCATTCGATTTGTCCATGAAATAATCCATGACTACGGATTATCCCGTGACAATACCAGCAAAATAAAACGTTCACTGCTCCAGAAAATACGTTTTACGTTTAAGCCCGGGCAAATTCACTATCTGTGCCAGAATGATGTCTATATAAAAGACACCGACAGTTACTTCGAGTCGTGCGCCTGATCGCCTGATTACCCGTTATTCACGATCACAATTCCGCCGTGGTCGTAACGATAATGACAATGCGCATACTCCAGCGGTGTGCCATCTTCCAGATAGATCACCTGCTCCACCTCCAGAACCGGATCGCTGTGCTCACAGACCAGGTGTTGCATATCCAGCGCATTTGGTTTTAGTGCCCGCACCACCCGGTAAGACCCCATGATTTTGAGCCCCAGCGTCTCCTGCACATAGCGGAACACCGAGCTTTCAAGGTGGCTTTTGTTCAGGCCCGGCACCAGGTTGAGCGGCATAACGGTTGAATCCAGCGACATCGGCTCACCGTTGAGCAGACGCAGGCGAATGAAGTCGTAGATCGGCGTATCCGCGTTAATCATCAGCGAAGACTGCTCTTTCTCATTGGGAAAACGTAGCTCGAAATGCACCACCTGGCTGGATACCGTGCCCAGATGTTCCCAGGTTTTTGTGGCACCAAAGTAGTCGCTGCCGGAAAGATCCCACTGGGAAAGCTGCAGGAAATTTTTGCGGATAAACGTCCCCTGCCCCTGGCGGGTATACACCAGCCCTTCAACAATCAGCTGGCGCATCGCCTGCTGAATGGTCATCCGGCTGGTGCTGAATTCCGCTGCCAGGGCAAACTGATCCGGCAGCGGTTCGTTGGCGGCATATTGCTGGCTGATAATGCGTTTCTTAATTTCCCGCGCTATGGTGATGTACTTCGCCGCCATCGTCCTTCCTTTCTGTTAGTTTTCTATCCCGCTGTTTTTTAATGCCACTCTCTCGGCAATTTTGAGGAAAGGCAGGTAGAAGAATACACCAAATATAATGATTGCCAACTGCACCACCACTGCCCGCCAGTCGCCCGCCGTCGCCAGCCAGGCGCTCAGGATCGGAGGGGTCGTCCACGGGATCATCACCACGCAGCGCGACATTAACCCCAGCGTGGTACAGAGCCAGGCAAAGTAAATACCGATGGCAGGCAGCAGCACAAACGGGATCATCAGCGGCAGGTTAAAGACAATCGGTAAACCGAAGATAACCGGTTCGTTGATGTTGAACAGGCCTGGAGCCAGCGATAAACGGGCCACCTGTTTTGCTGATTTTTGCCGCGAGAAGATAAAGATCGCCAGCAACAAGGAGATAGTGCTGCCAGTGCCACCCACCATGCCAAACGTCGGTACGAAGATGTTATTGATAATATGCGGGATCGGCTGACCATTCGCGAAGGCCAGCATATTCTCATTGGTGTTAATCAGCAGGAACGGTTCCAGCACCACGCTGTTCACCACCGACTGATGGATCCCCAGCGTGAACAGGAAGTTACCAAAGCTGTAGATAAAAATCGTCCCCGGCAGGCTGGTATTGATAAGCCTGAGCGGCTGCTGGATAAAGGTTGTGATGAGATGGATCAGATCCGTATGCAGCACGTTCGCCAGTACCGCCGCCAGCACGGCAAATAAAGAGAGCGTGAGGATTGTTGGGATCAGCGCGGTAAACGATTTGCTCACCGCCGGGGGGACGTTTTCACCCAGTGAAATATGCAATGCTTTCAGCCGGGAAATGGCGATAAACAGCTCCGTCGACAGCAACCCAATCAACACCCCGGCGAAAATTCCGGTAGAGCCGATATTGGCGAACGTCAGTACCTGGGTGACATTCACCGTGGTGTCACTGCCGACGGGTGTGAGCTGTAAACGCATCGGCATCATAATAATAAAACTGCTGACAGCGATAACCACTGCCGAGACCGGATTGTCGAAATCTTTGTTACGCGCCAGTGACCAGGCAATCATCGGGGCCAGCAACAACGCGGCAATATTCAGCGTACCGTTGATAATGGCCTCGCCCCACACTTTAAACTGCGTCAGCGTGTCGCCTGCAAAAACCCACGGAAAGACCACGTTGTTCACCAGCACCGCCAGACCGGCGAGGATGAAAATCGGCATCACCGTGGCGAAGGCATCGCGCAGGGAGCGAAGATGCACCTGGTTTGCCAGGCGCGCCGAAAACTCAACAAATCTGTCAACAAAGGACTGCATATTCGGTGTTATTTTTGTTTCAGACATAGCGGATATTTCCCATCAATCAGTCACAAAAACGGCCCGGCAGCGTACGGCTTACATTTCGCGTCCGTTGGTATGGATAACCTGTTTCAGCCACGCGTAGCTCTTCTTCGGCACACGTTTCAGGTCTTTCAGGTCATGGTTTTCACGGTTGACATAGACCACGCCGTAGCGCTTACGCATGTCTCCCTGTGAGCTAAGAATGTCGATTAAGCCCCAGCCGAGATAGCCAATCACCTCTGCGCCATCCTCAACCATCGCGGCTTTCATGGCATCAATGTGCGCCCGGTGGTAGTCGATACGGTAAGTATCCTCGATCGGGTTCACACCGTCCCAGGACTCAATCACCCCGATACCGTTTTCAATCGGGAATACCGGCATCCGCCAGTCGTTGTAGTAGCGGGTAATGATGGTGCGAAAGCCCAGCGGATCGATCTGCCAGTTCCACTCGGTCGCTTTAAGGTAAGGGTTATTTTTCTCGCCGTGCAGCAGGTAATCGTTAACCGGCGTACCTTCCGGAATAGCATCACTGTCCAGCGTTTTGCTGGCGTAATAGCTAAAGGCCATAAAGTCATTCCTGGTACGCCCCAGCAGGGCAAGATCTTCGGCCCGGTAGATATCACCAAAGCCCTCCTGTTCCACCACCGCCATCACCGCCGGACTGTAGCCCTGACCGGCAAAGACACGCAGCAGGTTCTGATTGAGAAACTCGTCATATTGTTGCGCACAGAAGATATCGCGCGGTTTGCAGGTGGCCGGGTAAATCAACTGGTGCGCCAGCATACCGCCCATCAGCTGACCCGGTCTGGTCTGGTGCAGATACTCGGTCAGCGCCATGTGCGCCACCATCGTATGGTGCTGTAGCTCATACAGCTCGCGCAGGGTTTTCTCGCCTTTCATGTAGCCGGAAATGCGAAACGCCTCCGGCATATGGAAGATGTTCTGTTCGTTGAAGGTCAACCAGTACTTCACGCGATCACCGTAGCAGTCGATCATCTTTTTACCGTAGCGGATAAAGGCGTCCATCACCCGACGATCGTTAAAACCGTTGTACTCCTGCGCCAGCGCCAGCGGCATATCGAAATGGTAGAGGCAGATCATCGGCTCAATACCGCGGGCGATCAGATCGTTGATAAAGCGGTCATAAAACGCGATGCCTTCATCGTTGAAATCCCCGTCACCCTGCGGACAGACGCGGCTCCAGGCTATCTGAAAGCGGTAGCAGTTCATGCCCAGATCCTGCATCAGATCGAAATCTTCCCGATAGCGGTGGTAGGAGTCGGTTGCCACCTTCCAGTCGGAGATGTTTTCCCCGGCTTCGCGAATGTCGTACACCGACATCCCCTTTCCCCCCTCGTTCCATGCCCCTTCCGTCTGCATGCTGGATACCGAATTACCCCATAAAAAGTTGACTGGCAGTGATTGGTTCATGGTTTCTCCCTATATGACTAGTCATTTAAATTTCATGACTAGTCATATAGGCGAAGATGAAAAATCAATCAAAGAGAAGGATCGTTTTTTGTGAGATGGGCAGAAAAAAAGCCCCAGTAAGCGAAGCCCACCGGGGAAAAGAAGGGTTACTGCTGTGCTAACTGATTACGACGATATTCGCCCTGTCGCTCCAGCATCCAGCCCGGATATTCCCGTGGCAGTGCGCTCACAGCATCAAGTTGTTTAAGTTCTTCTTCGCTTAACCGGATCCCGGTTGCGGCAATGTTGTCATCCAACTGGTCGACCCGTTTCGCGCCAATGATCACACTGCTGACCACTTTCTGATGCAGCAGCCACGCCAGCGCGATCTGTGCAACGGAAACGCCTTTGCTTTCGGCAATGGTGCGCATCACGTCAACACAGTCGAAGGCACGCTCTTTCTCCACAGGCGGGAAGTCAAACTCCTGGCGACGTCCACCGGCTTCGCTCTGGCCGTCGCGGTCATATTTTCCGCTCAGCAGGCCACCCGCCAGCGGGCTCCAGACCATCAGCCCGACACCTTCGCTCTGCATCATCGGCACCAGCTCGCGCTCCAGGTCACGACCGGCAATGGTGTAATACGCCTGCAAAGAGGCAAAACGTGCCAGCCCAAGACGCTCGGAAATGCCCAGCGCTTTGGCAATCTGCCATGCCGCCCAGTTAGAGACGCCGATATAACGCACGTGGCCGTGCTGCACCAGGTTATCCAGCGCATAAAGCGTCTCTTCGATGGGCGTCGCGGGGTCAAATCCGTGTAGCTGGTAGAGATCGATATGATCAAGCTGCAGGCGACGCAGGCTCTCTTTCACGCTGCTGATAATGTGATAGCGTGAGCTGCCGCGTGAGTTCACGCCCGCCGTACCGGTTTCGCCAAACACTTTAGTGGCGACAACAACATTTTCACGCGGGATCTTCAGGTTTTTCAGCGCCTGCCCGGTGATCTCCTCCGAGCGACCTTCTGAATAGACGTTCGCGGTATCGATGAAATTGATCCCGGCATCCAGCGCGCGACCCACCAGCTGCTCGGCTTCACGTTGCTGCAGCTGGCCAATCTTGCCCCACATACCACCTTCACCGCCGAATGTCATGGTGCCGAGGCACAGTTCAGAAACAAACAAACCGGTATTGCCGAGTTTTTGATAACGCATAAGACATTCCTCGCATTTTGTTTGATGAGTGCCTGATAGTTATACCCGCCCCTCAGCGAACGCGAATGTGGCGTTTCTGTCCGTTTCTTGCCCAATCCTCTGAATCTTTTTCCATGCAGGGTTTGACAGTTCATTACAGGAGACGGCTATACGAGAAGGAATAAACCGAAACCAGCCGCCACAGCCCAAACCAGCATCGGGAGTGACCATAAATGGAAGCGCCACCAGATACGGCGGTCATTCGCCATTCGCAGGGCAATCAGGTTGGCAAGCGAACCGGGGAGTAACCCAAATCCACCGATATTAACCGCCCAGGCCAGCAACGTGTCAGGGGGAACATAGTTGAGCAGTAAGATGGTCGAGGGAACGTTACTGATAAACTGCGACAGGCCAATCGCCGCCAGCCACAGCCCCGGCTGCGACAGGCTACTGACGCCATGCAGAACGTTTTGCAGCACCGGAAGCTGGATAAGCAAATGGACATCAATAAACATGGCTATAAAGACCAGTAACAATGTCCAGTCGACGCTCACCAGCACGCGTCTTGCGAGGAACAGGAATCCGCAGGCCACCAGTAACACCCCAGCCAGTTCCTGTTTCAACTCCAGTGCCGTGAGGAAGACGATATAAAGGCCCAGACAACTCCAGACCAGACGAGGCAGCCATTCCGGGCCCGGGGTTCCGCTATGGTACTGCAGTTTTGTATCGGGGAACGCCAGCCAGCAGACCACCAGCAGCGAAAGCACCATCACCAGCGCCAGCGGTGCCATTTGCCAGGTAAAAGCGGCAAACGACAGGCCTGAGCGACCCCAGAGAAGAATGTTTTGCGGGTTACCGATGGGTGTCAGAAGCGAACCGGCATTCACGGCCAGTGCCTCAAAGATGATCAGGCGGGAGACCGGGATCTCGCAGAGCCTCCGCAGCGTGAGCGTCAGCGGCACCACAATGAACAGCGCCACATCGTTAGTCAGGAAGGTGGACAATACCGCAGCGGAAAAGACCATAAACAGGGCCAGTTTGCGCTCAGTGGCAAAGCGGCGCACCATTTTACGCCCCAGTACATCAAAGTAACCGCTCAGTTCCACCCCTTTGGTGAGCATCATTAAGCCGCTCAGGGTAATTATCGTACGCCAGTCAATTACCGCAGGCCAGGTCTGTGGCGCGAACGGTACAAAAGCACTCAGCCCTGCACCAATAATTAATAAAAGATGAAAAAAACGATCGCGAGCCAGTGCCTGGAGTCCGGGAAGCCTCATTCTGCAGAAATCCCGGCGTTGAGTGTAAATTCGCGGAATTTCGCCAGCGTCTCTTCACTGACATGGTGCTCTATTCCTTCCGCATCCCGACGGGCAATTTCCGGGCTGACGCCCAGCACCAGCAAAAAATGCTCGACGATTTGATGGCGCTCACGGCTCTCCTGCGCCAGCTTTTCCCCTTCCGGCGTCAGGAATACACCGCGCCAGGGGATCATTTCAATTAAGCCCACAGATGCCAGCCGTTTTAACATCTTGGCAACGGTGGGTTGCGAGACACCCAACCTGGCCGCCATATCAACCTGACGGGCTTCTCCCACTTCACGGATCAAATCGGAAATCAGCTCGACATAATCATCGATCAGTTCACGCCGGTGCGCTTCACGTACCTGGCGAAAACCTTCGACATGTTCTTCGACATTCACCAGTTGCGTCGTTTTTATTATTGTTGGCTTACCTGCGCGACGGTTCATTGCACTTCCTCAGTAGGGTGACGCTTCCAGCGCCCGGAATCGAGAACACACATTGTAAACCATCACTTCACAAGCACAAAAAATTAACGAAATAGCCATAGCTATAAAATATAGCCTGTGCTATATCTGTACGTAATGCAGTCACCTTTCACGGATCGAAGGGGTCAAAAATCAGGAGGTCTTATGAATGAATTCAAGAGGTGTATGACCGTGTTTACTCACTCTCCTTTTAAAGTACGCTTAATGCTGCTGAACATGCTGTGCGATATGTTTAGTCAGAAACCGCATCAGGACGATAAACCTTCCCACTAAGCGGCGTCGCGGTACGCCGCTTCATTTTTCCGTCATAATTCTTCCGTAAACTGGCTCCAGGCCGCGTAATTCCCGATCTTTTTCACGGATTTGCAATCCCCTTCGCAAAACATCTGCTTAGCAACTGTTGACCTTAGTTAACGCTCGCACTATCTTCTTGCTGCCCTGCACAATTTGCGGCTCGCTGAAGCGGACCCTCATTCCCTCTCCACGCACTGTCAGGCAGGTTTTGACCCTCGACGCCAGGGTGAGCACATGGCGTTTTCATGCATGATAGTGACCTATGAATTTAACCCTGAAAGAAACACTTGTTACCCGCAGCCGGGCCTTAAGCCCGTGGACGGGGTTCTACTTTCTGCAATCGTTGCTGATTAACTTTGCGCTGGGCTATCCTTTTAGCCTGCTCTACACCGCGGCCTTCACCTGCATACTGCATTTACTGTGGCGGAGCGCTCCGCGCGTGCAGAAAACGTTAATCGGGCTCTGTTCGCTGGTCGCCGCCTTCTATTTCCCGTTTGGCCAGGCCTATGGCGCGCCAAACTTTAATACCTTGCTGGCACTACACTCGACCAATATGGAAGAGTCGACAGAGATCCTGACGATCTTCCCGTGGTACAGCTATGTGGTTGCCCTGTTCATCTTCGCGCTTGGCGTTATTGCCGTTCGCCGCAAAGCGGAAGAGAAAAAAACATGGAGCAAAATTGAACACCTGTGTCTGGTATTCAGTATCGCCACTATTTTTGTCGCCCCCGTGCAAAATCTTGCCTGGGGAGGTGTATTTAAGCTGAAAGATACCGGCTATCCGGTATTCCGTTTTGTAAAAGACGTCGTCGTCAACAATCAAGAGGTTCTCGACGAACAGGCACGCATGGCCGAGCTTTCCACAATGAAAGACACCTGGAACGTGCTGGCCGTAAAACCGAAATACCACACCTATGTCGTGGTGATCGGCGAAAGCGCACGCCGCGATGCGATGGGCGCGTTTGGCGGACACTGGGACAACACGCCGTTTGCGAGTACGGTCAATGGCACCCTGTTTACCGATTATGTGGCGGCCAGCGGCTCGACGCAGAAATCACTTGGCCTGACGCTGAACCGCGTGGTCGATGGTAAACCGCAGTACCAGGATAACTTTGTCACTCTGGCTAACCGTGCAGGTTTCCAGACATGGTGGTTCTCCAACCAGGGTCAAATTGGCGAATACGATACGGCCATCGCCAGTATTGCAAAGCGTGCCGATGAAGTGCAGTTCCTGAAAAACGGTGATTTCCAGGCCGATAAAAACACCAAAGATGAAGCGTTGCTGAAAATGACGTCTCAGGTCTTTGCCACTCAGCATACCCAGCCTCAGTTGATTGTTCTGCATCTGATGGGCTCACACCCGCAGGCATGCGATCGCACGCAGGGAAAATACGCTGAGTTCGTGCAATCCAGAGAGACCTCATGCTACCTCTATACCATGACGCAAACCGATGATTTGCTCAGCAAGCTGTACGACCAGCTCCGCAATACTGGCAACAGTTTCTCGCTGGTCTATTTCTCGGATCACGGGCTGGCGTTTAAGGAACGTGGCAAAGAGGTACAGTACCTGGCCCATGATGACCAGTTCCAGCAGAACTTCCAGGTGCCGTTTATGGTGCTGTCGAGTGATGACAAAACGCACCGCATCATCAAAGCGCGTCGTTCCGCGAATGATTTCCTGGAATTCTTCTCGCAGTGGACGGGGATTACTGCGGAACAGATTAAAAATAGTTACCCGTTTGTCTCAGGTAAGAAGGCTCCCCCAGTTTACATTACCAACTTCAAGTTACAGAAAGTTGACTATACCCATCTGGGAACGGATGTATTCGATATAAAGAGTAAGTGACATCTTCCACAAGCCCAAAAGGCTGCACGGACGCCCCCCCTCTCCTCTTTGGGGAGAGGACTGGGATGAGGGGAAATAGCAATAAAAAATCCGCCACATTGGGCGGATTTTTTATTGGCTCACCGGAGTGATTAGAAGCGGTAACCTACGCCCGCGATCCAGGTGCCAACGTCAACGCTGCGGATACGGCTCTGCTCATAGGAGAAGTCCAGAGCAACGTTTTCGATTGGGTTGAACTGCAGACCCGCACCGTAAGAGAAACCGTAGTCGCTGGTGCTTGCAGTGCGGTTAGCACCTTCGTTTTCGGTCTGCTGGAATTTACCGTAGCCAACACCAACAACACCGTAGATGCTTGCCCAGTCGTTCAGACGGTAAGCAGGACCTGCGGTAATACCGTAGTACTGGCTCTTGTTATAAGCGCTGTCGTCGAAACGGTCTTTTTCAGTGTAAGTAAAGGAACCGATCACACCCAGCGGGCTGTTGTCCTGCTCGTAGCGGTATTTCAGGTTGAAACCGTTAGCTTTGTTCATCACGCCCTGCATATCGCTCTGAGCGTAACCACCGGTAACGGTAGAAGTAGCAGCTACAGCGGTACCTGCGGAAACAGCCAGAACTGCGGCCAGTGCTGAAAGACATGCAATTTTTTTCATAACCACCTCAAATGTGCTTCAAGTAAATCCGTAAGTTTTCAATATATCAAAAATTCTTGTGAAACTCTTTGTGATTCGTGATGTCTAACAAAACCTTTCCTGTAACAGAACATTTCCAGCTTTAGCTATCTCATTCAAATAACATAGAATTTCCACTTCAAAACACCAATAGTGCGCGCCTGTGCTGTTACATTCATCCAGATTATTCCTAATCAGACAGACGATAAATCCACCCGCGCTTAACCATTTTACGGATCTCACACCGTTTTTTTTCAACGGGGCCTCAACCGTTACGGCATATTTCCATTACACTGCAGCTTTTACCCCACTTGACATAAACTGACGGGAGAAAGGATGCCAGGGTCACCCCGCAAGGCTTCAGTATGGTTGCCGGTTGCTGTAATACTCATCGCGATGTTGTCCATTCAAAGCGGCGCATCGCTGGCAAAATCGCTGTTTCCACTGGTCGGTGCACCGGGCGTCACAGCGCTGCGTATCGTATTAGGGACCCTGATTCTGGTGGTCATCTTCAAACCCTGGCGATTGCGCTTCAGAAAAGAGCAGCGTTTACCTCTGCTGTTTTACGGGCTGTCGCTGGGGGCAATGAACTATATGTTCTATCTCTCCATCCAGACCATTCCTCTGGGGATCGCCGTCGCGCTTGAATTTACCGGCCCGCTGGCCGTCGCGCTCTTTTCTTCTCGTCGTCCGGTCGATTTTATCTGGGTTGTGTTAGCCGTTCTGGGGCTATGGTTCCTGTTACCGTTGGGTCAGAATGTCTCACACATTGATCTGAAAGGTGCGGCGCTGGCACTGGGTGCAGGAGCCGGCTGGGCGGTTTATATCCTTTCTGGCCAGCGCGCCGGGGAAGAGCATGGCCCGGCGACCGTCGCACTGGGCTCATTAATTGCTGCCATCGTCTTTGTTCCAATCGGCATGGCGCAGGCTACGGCATCCATCTGGCAATGGTCGGTCATGCCCATCGGGCTTGCTGTCGCCATTCTGTCAACAGCACTTCCCTATTCTCTGGAGATGATTGCCCTCACGCGTCTCCCGACACGCATATTTGGCACACTGATGAGCATGGAGCCTGCACTGGCCGCCATCTCCGGTATGGTTTTCCTCGGAGAAACCCTGACATTCACCCAGACGCTGGCACTCTGCTCCATTATTGCCGCATCTATGGGATCCACGCTCACCCTGAATCGGGAGAGCAAAGTTGAAAAAGTCGATATTAACTGACGCACTCTATTCTGCATGGCTAAATAGCCATGCAGAATAGAAGCCAGAACCGCTCACTGAATTATTTCCTCACATTTTTGACATCACCACGAAATAAAATTGCAGATAACAACACTTACCAACGCAATTATAAAAACCATCTCATAAAATAAAAAATCACCATAAAAACAATGCACTAATAAAAAACAATGTGCTTTACTATTAAAGCGATAGGCAACACCAAAACTGTACTGCATAAATCCGGTGCTATACTCAATCTCGTTAATTCATGGGGCACTAACATCAAGAGGATATGAGATTATGAGTACCGCTAAGCTGGTGAAAACAAAAGCGTCTAATCTGCTTTATACCCGCAACGATGTATCAGATAGCGATAAAAAAGCGACGGTTGAGTTGCTTAATCGTCAGGTGATCCAGTTCATTGACCTGTCGCTGATCACCAAACAGGCCCACTGGAACATGCGTGGTGCAAACTTTATTGCCGTACATGAAATGCTGGATGGCTTCCGTACAGCACTGACCGATCATCTTGACACAATGGCAGAGCGTGCCGTGCAGCTGGGGGGCGTAGCCCTGGGCACTACGCAGGTTATCAACAGTAAAACGCCGCTGAAAAGCTACCCGCTGGAGATCCATACGGTTCAGGATCACCTGAAAGAGCTGGCCGATCGTTATGCGGTTGTCGCCAACGACGTCCGCAAAGCCATTTCTGAAACGAAAGACGAAGACACCGCTGACATTTTCACTGCCGCCTCTCGCGACCTGGACAAATTCCTGTGGTTTATTGAATCTAACATCGCGTAATTCCTGAGCATTTTCTCCCAAACCCTCGCCACCGGTGAGGGTTTTGCACATTTATGGTGCGCATTTTTTTCCTGAGACAGTGCAAAAGTGAAGAAAATGTAATAATCACCTCACACAACCGTTAATGGAAGATTGTTTTTTCGTCAGAATTTGCGCTAAATAGCACCCCGTCAGTTGCGTCAAACGAAGCGCACCAAAATGGTGCTCCATCCTGGTGCAACAGAACATCATTGCCACATTTATTGTGCAATGCATGACACCATCCCCTTTGAAAAACAATGGCTTGTAAAGTTGGCACGATTTTTTCATTGTGCCTGTTGTTCTCGCAGGGGATCGCCCCGTGGATATAAAAGGAAATGCTATGAAGTCTGTATTAAAAGTTTCACTGGCTGCACTTACCCTGGCTTTTGCGGTGTCTTCTCAGGCTGCCGACAAACTGGTTGTAGCGACCGACACGGCGTTCGTTCCGTTTGAATTCAAACAGGGTGATAAATACGTTGGTTTTGATGTGGATCTGTGGGCTGCGGTAGCAAAAGAGCTCAAACTGGATTACACCCTGAAGCCTATGGATTTCAGCGGTATCATCCCGGCACTGCAAACCAAAAACGTTGATGTAGCACTGGCAGGCATCACCATTACTGAAGAACGCAAAAAAGCGATCGACTTCTCCGACGGCTACTACAAAAGCGGCCTGCTGGTGATGGTGAAAGCCGATAATAATGACGTAAAAAGCGTGAAAGACCTCGACGGTAAAGTGGTGGCAGTGAAGAGCGGCACGGGTTCCGTTGATTACGCGAAAGCTAACATCAAAACCAAAGACCTGCGTCAGTTCCCGAACATCGATAACGCCTACATGGAACTGGGCACCAACCGTGCTGACGCTGTTCTGCACGACACCCCTAACATCCTGTACTTCATCAAAACAGCAGGTAACGGCAAGTTCAAAGCGGTAGGTGAATCTCTGGAAGCACAGCAGTACGGTATTGCGTTCCCGAAAGGCAGCGACGATCTGCGTACCAAAGTTAACGGCGCGCTGAAAACCCTGAAAGAGAACGGCACGTACAACGAAATCTACAAAAAATGGTTCGGTACCGAGCCTAAATAATTATTCTTAAAAAAATAATGTTCACTCGGGGGCGACCTTTCGCCCCTGATATTTTTGAAACACGGTAACAGTAACAGGAAACTATCATGCAGTTTGACTGGAGCGCCATCTGGCCTGCCATTCCTATCTTGCTTGAAGGCGCTAAAATGACCCTGTGGATTTCGGTCCTCGGTCTGGTTGGTGGGTTGATTATCGGTCTTGTCGCCGGTTTCGCCCGCACCTACGGCGGCTGGATTGCAAACCACATCGCACTGGTTTTCATCGAAGTGATCCGCGGCACCCCTATTGTCGTCCAGGTCATGTTCATCTATTTCGCCCTGCCAATGGCCTTTACTGACCTGCGCATTGACCCGTTCAGTGCCGCCGTCGTGACTATTATGATCAACTCCGGTGCCTACATCGCGGAAATTACCCGTGGTGCCGTTCTGTCGATTCATAAAGGTTTCAGCGAAGCTGGTCTGGCATTAGGCCTGTCCCGTCGCGAAACGATCCGCCACGTTATTCTGCCACTGGCGCTGCGCCGCATGCTGCCACCGCTGGGTAACCAATGGATCATCAGTATTAAAGATACGTCGCTGTTCATTGTTATCGGCGTTGCTGAACTGACCCGTCAGGGCCAGGAGATTATTGCGGGCAACTTCCGTGCACTGGAAATCTGGAGTGCGGTAGCCGTTGTCTACCTGGTCATCACTCTGGTTCTGAGCTTCGTTCTGCGTCGTCTTGAAAGAAGGATGAAAATCCTGTGATTGAATTTAAAAACGTTTCCAAGCACTTTGGCCCAACCCAGGTGCTGCACAATATCGATTTGAACATCAAACAGGGTGAAGTGGTGGTCATTATCGGGCCATCCGGCTCCGGTAAGTCCACTCTGCTGCGCTGCATCAACAAGCTGGAAGAGATAACCAGCGGCGATCTGATCGTCGATGGTCTGAAGGTGAATGACCCGAAAGTGGATGACCGTCTGATTCGTCAGGAAGCGGGCATGGTGTTCCAGCAGTTCTACCTGTTCCCGCACCTCACGGCGCTGGAAAACGTGATGTTTGGCCCACTGCGCGTGCGCGGTGCCAACAAAGCGGCTGCAGAAGCGCTGGCAAAAGATCTGCTGGCCAAAGTTGGCCTGGCAGAACGTGCGCACCACTACCCTTCAGAGCTGTCCGGTGGTCAACAGCAGCGTGTGGCGATTGCCCGTGCGCTGGCAGTTAAACCGAAAATGATGCTGTTTGATGAGCCAACCTCGGCGCTCGACCCTGAATTGCGCCACGAAGTGCTGAAAGTCATGCAGGATCTGGCAGAGGAAGGAATGACGATGGTTATCGTCACCCACGAAATCGGCTTTGCTGAGAAGGTGGCTTCCCGTCTGATCTTTATTGATAAAGGTCGTATCGCGGAAGACGGTAATCCGCAAGAACTGATTGCAAACCCGCCAAGCCAGCGTTTGCAGGAGTTCCTGCAGCACGTGTCGTAATACGCCAATGTTCGAAAAAGCCGGGTATGCGAATGCAGAACCCGGCTTTTTTTTCAGAGTGTTCTCTGGCGTATCGTTCACCACACAGCCGCCGTAAACCGGGGGAACAAGCCGGAGAGTGGCGACGCCTTCCCCGGTCTGTGGATTATTTACGACGTTTGTTATCGTCCATAAACGACCAGGCGATAAAGCGGCTCTGTTTCTGGCCTTGCGCCATCTCTTTTTTCACCACTTTCACCGCGCCAGCTTCGCTCAATGCACGGTAGAGTGGCGGCAGGTTATCGCCACGGGACACCAGGGTTGTAAACCATTTAACCTGACGGCCGAACGGTTTACTTTCTGCAATCATGCGCAGAATAAACGCTACTTCACCGCCCTCGCACCACAGCTCCTGCTGCTGGCCACCGAAGTTCAGCGCGGCATCTTCATCCTGACCCAGATTGCGACGCTTACGCTCGCTGCCCGCGCGGGCGGCAGCCGCTGAATCATGGAATGGCGGGTTGCACATTGTGGCATCGTACTGTTCATTCTTGTGAATAATGCCGTTGAAAATGGCATTCGCCTCTTTCTGCCTGCGCAGACGAATGACCCGGCTTAGCCCCGCATTCGCGTTAACGATCGCCTGCGCGCTGGAAAATGCCTCTGCACCGATTTCACTGCCGGTAAAGCGCCAGTGATATTCATGGACACCGATCAACGGGTAAATCAGGTTCGCCCCGGTACCGATATCCAGCACGGTGGCCTGTTGCGGGATCACGCCGTCATGATCTTCTGCCAGGAGATCGGCAAGATGGTGGATATAATCGGCACGCCCCGGCACGGGCGGGCAGAGAAAGCCTTCCGGAATATCCCAGTGCGTGACACCGTAAAAATGCGCCAGCAGCGCTTTATTCAGCATTTTGACCGCCAGCGGGTCAGCAAAATTGACCGAAGGTTCACCGGCAGGCGTCTGCACAATGAAGTCCTGCAGCGGAGGACAGCTTTGGCACAGCGCCTTCATGTCGTAGCGGCTGCGGTGGCGATTTCGTGGGTGCAATCCCGGCTTTTGGGAAGTCATGGCATTCTCCTTTAAACAGCGGCGTAAGATACCCTTTGCAGACCCAGCGGTAAATATCTCTGTTCAATACGCAAAAACACGCCATAAATCAGCAACCTCTATGTCTATGATCTGTCAATAAATTGACAACTATTATTGTTCAAAAAATAAGCAGATCATCATCAAATTTTTGCGCTAAATCACACTCTCCAGGCTTCTAAACTTAAGGTGAGTCACCCGTTGTTTCCCCTGAGGATGTGATTATGAAAAAGTATCTGACCCTTGTTGTTATCGCTGGTGCACTTGCAACAGTATCATTCTCCGCCTGGTCAGTTCAGTCTCTGACAAACAGCACGGATACCAGTCAATTGCGACCTGCAGGCTCGGTTTCTGTCAGCAATGCGAGCAACCTTGACGACCTACAGGATAAGCTGGCTGAAAAAGCACGTGAGCAGGGTGCGAAAGGATTTGTGGTGAACTCCGCCGGAGGGGATAACCATATGTATGGTACCGCCACTATCTATAAATAAGCGCCTTCCTGCCATCAGACTGCATCTGCCTGCCAGATGCAGTTTCTCTTTTCTCGCTCCCCGGTTGTATAATTTTTAATCCCATCTGACTTACACAGGAGGATGCAATGGCTTCCGGTTGGGCAAATGACGACGCCGTTAACGAACAAATCAACAGTACAATTGAAGATGCAGTTGCTCGCGCTCGTGGTGAAATACCACACGGCGAAAGTTTATATGAATGTGAGGAATGCGGAGATCCTATCCCGGAGGCTCGCCGTAAAGCCATTCCTGGCGTGCGGTTATGCATTGCCTGCCAACAGGATAAAGATTCAAAAAACTTATCATATGCGGGATATAATCGCAGAGGTTCAAAGGACAGCCAGTTACGTTGACTTTCCTTTACCTAAGTAAACCCTATGAGTTGTTTCCTTTACGCTCACGATTTTTAGCTGAACACGTAGCAAAATGTGCCCTTCTCCATCGCTCTGTAAAGTGCAGCAACAAGAAGTGTAAATTACCCTCCTGAATTTATTAATATTCAATAAGTTATTTGTCATTCAGTTTTTTTGACCGACCACGTCAATTCTCTTCGATTTTCTCTGGTGAAAAAAAGCGTGATACTCATCACATCGACGGAACACCGTCCCCTAACAGAAACCTGCGAGAGATTAACAATGAAAACCATCAAATATGCTGTTGCTGCTGTTGCCCTGTCTGCTCTTTCTTTTGGCGTATTCGCTGCAGAGCCTGTCTCTTCTGCCCAGGCGCAGAGCATGAATAAAATCGGTGTGGTGAGTGCAGAAGGCGCAACCACGCTGGACGGTCTGGAAGCCAAACTGGCTGAGAAAGCCGCGGCTGCGGGTGCAAGTGGTTACACAATCACTTCCGCAAACAACGGCAACAAGCTGAGCGGTACCGCGGTTATCTATAAATAACCGAACGCATTATGCTCCACCCTCACCGTACCCTCTGGTGAGATGCTCCAACCCTCATTGACCCTGTTTGTTACCCTTGCTTGCCCGTCCGCCACTGGACGGGCTTTTTTTTTGCCTAAAACGCGCGTTCTACACGCTGCATACCAGCCTCGACCGTTTCCACTTCCCCGGTGGCCAACAGGCAGCAAGCCATCTGCAGTTTAATCGAGTGCGGAACGGGAACATGGCCGGCAAGGCATTGCTCAATCCATTGTGCAGTTGAGTGGGGATCTTTTACCTGCGGCAGAATGACGTCAGTATTCTCTTCCCCACGCTCAAGCACAGCGCGAGTGCCCGCAGCATCGATAAGCATCAGTTGCGGACAACGCAGCGGATTGGCGTACACCTCCCCTTCCGTGCCATGCATCAGTAAGGCTCTGCCACCGATATCCTCAAAAAATTTCCCGACGCGGGTCACATACTCAGGGTGTGACACGCTGGAAAGACGCAGCGCGGCATCTTCAGCAAACGGCGTCACCAGTTTCGCCAGCGTGTGCGCACTGTTACGCACGCCCATACGCCAGCGCATATCCAGCTGCTTTTCCAGCGGCGGGCAAAGCGCTTTGATAGGGATATAGACCGGTTGATGTCCATCCAGCTTCGCCTGCGCCTGTCCGGCATGCAGGGTGGGTTCGATACCCAACATGTCAAATATGGTCTCCGTCAGCACGCGGGTTGGATCTTCACTGACGCCATGCACCACCACCGGGAACCCGAGCTTGTGCAACAAAATTGCCAACAGCGGCGTCAGGTTCGCCAGCTTGCGCGCACCGTTATAGGTCGGAATAACGATCGGCATCGGTTTGGCCACAGGCGGCGTTAAGCGCAGGGTTTGTGCCTGCATCGCCTCATAAAAGCCTCGCATTTCAGCCTCACCTTCCCCCTTGATACGCAGCGCAATCAGAATGCCGCCCAGCTCCAGCTCGGGTACATCACCGTTCAGCATGTGGGTATACAGTGTACGTGCAGTTTCATGGTCCAGGTCGCGGGCATGATTTTTTCCGCGCCCTACCTCTTTGATAATTTTGCGGTAATCCACGACATCTCTCCTTACGGCATCATCTTGTTAACAATATAGCCCTGATGAAGACCTGGCCGATAGTATTTTATCAACACACTGAAATGATAAGAAAAAGCCAAACACAAGCAGAATTTAAATTATTTGTGATTTCTACAGAAGATTCTTAGACATGCATTTTTTGATTAAATAACCAGCGGAAAGTCATTGAGCGTCAACGGTGACAACGTCCAGGCAACGTTGTCACCCGACATACACCAGGATTTAATATGAACAAGGTCGCTTTAGGGTTATTTATCGCTGCAACGGTGGGATGTTCTGCATCTGCATTTGCGGCAACAAATGGTGAAGGTCAAATTAACTTTACTGGCGAAATCATTGATTCCGCATGTCAGGTCGTTAATGGGTTAAGTAATCCGCTGAATGTCCAGCTTGGCAAAGTATCTAAAACGGTATTTACCGGCGCAGGCTCCACCAGCACATTAACGAAGTTTGATATCCAGTTAACAAATTGTCCGGAAACGGTGACATCTGCTGCCATTAATTTTGGTGGTACACCAGATGCTAACAATAATTCTACTCTGGCATTATCGCCAGATGTGGATGCGGCAACAGGTGTTGCTATTCAGTTGGTTGATTCAGCAGAGCAGCCAGTGAGTTTATATACACCTTCCCAGCAATATCCGTTAGCGTCAGGTACGACTGTCAATAATCTGGAGTTCGGTGCGCGTTATATTCAGACTCAGGCTGCAGTGACTGCTGGCCCGGCTAACTCTGTTTCAACCTTCACCGTCATTTATAACTGATATTATCAATTCAGAGATATTAGCGCTGTTCAGGGGCTGATATCTCTTATTTTTTTTGAGAAATATTTATGCGTCACGGTTATTTACTGAGTACTCTTTTACTGGTCGCAGCCACTGCACATGCAGGTGTCATTATCAATGGCACACGGCTGGTTTACCAGGGAGATAAAAAGGAATCATCTCTTGGTCTTTCAAACCCAGATACAACGGATTATCTGGTGCAGTCCTGGGTTGATTCTGGTGGTAAAAACCGGGCCAAAGCCCCCTTTCTGATTACTCCGCCTCTGTTTCGTCTGGATGCAAAAGAAGATAATGTTTTGCGCGTTGTGCGTACAGGTGGGAATTTACCGGGAGATCGCGAGTCGCTGTACTGGTTAAATATCAAAGCCATTCCCTCTTCAAAACATGTTGAAGGGATGAATACCCTGCAAATCGCCATCAACACCCGCATTAAATTGTTGTATCGCCCCTCCTCGATTCAGGGTAAGCCGGAAGATGTGGCAGATAAACTGGAATGGCATCGCGAAGGCAATGATCTGGTGGTCAATAACCCAACGCCTTTTTATATGAACTTCCAGAGCGTCACGCTGAATGGACAAAAAGTGAAAAAAGCAACCTGGGCCGTCCCGAAGACAGAAACACATTTTCCCCTTCCAGCGAATATGGGTGGGAATACCGTCGCATGGTCAATTATTACCGATTACGGCAGCATCAGCCACACCTGGTCTACATCACTCCATTAATCACTCTGTAAGCCGGTAATGTTAAATAATCATGTATAGCAATAACAAGCCTTGCACTTGCCAGATATTCTCATTGCTGCTCCTGTTGTGGGTGCTGGCAATGGCTATCTTTGCATCGCAAGTCCAGGCTGATGATTATTTTAACCCGGCATTACTGGATATTGACAATCCTCAACAGACCAGGACCGATCTGTCTGTTTATGAGAAAGGCCCGGGACAAGCACCAGGGAAATATCAGGTTTCGGTCTTTATCAATAATAATAAAATTGACACGCGCAATGTCACATTTAGATTACGAAAGGACAGTAGCGGAAATAATTCACTCCAGCCTTGCTTTACTTCGGATGAGTTAAAAAGTCTCGGAATTAAAATCAAAAAGTACCCCCGGTTAATGGCCAAAGGCCAGTGCGCAGACTTAAACGCGATCCCGGGGGCGTCCGCCACCTTTCATGTTCGTAACCAGCAGTTACTGCTCAGCATTCCACAAATCGCACTGGGTAAGGTTCCACGTGGCTATATTGACCCAAAAGAGTTCGATGAAGGGATCACTGCCGGCCTGCTCAATTACAGTGCGACAGCAAGCCAAAGCCATGCGCGTCAGCAGGGTGAGGAAGATACCAGCAGCCAGTATGTGAATCTCCGGCCTGGCCTTAACATTGGCGCATGGCGGCTGAGAAATTACTCGACATGGAACCGCAGCACCACGGGTAAAGAAGAAGAGCAAAAGTTCTCGTCCGTTTATACCTACGCCCAGCGCGATATTGTGGCGATGAAAAGCAGTTTGACGGTCGGGCAAAGCTCTTCTCCGGCTGACGTTTTTGACAGCGTACCCTACACCGGCGTACAGCTTAATTCCGACAGCGACATGCTCCCGGACAGCGAGAAAGGCTACGCGCCGATTATTCGCGGTACCGCACACAGTAATGCGCTGGTGATGGTGCGTCAGAACGGTTACATCATTTATCAAAATACCGTGGCTCCCGGGGCATTTGAAATTAACGATCTCTACCCAACCGGCAGCAGCGGCGACCTTCAGGTGACGGTGAAAGAAACCGACGGTAGCGAAAGCCATTTCGTGGTGCCCTACGCCTCCGTACCGGTGCTGCAACGTGAACATAACCTGCGCTATAGCGTCACTGCCGGTCGTTATCGCTCGTACGACAGCGACGTAGAGAAAACTCCGTTCGCCCAGGGCAGCGCTATCTATGGTTTACCCTACGGTTTTACGGCCTATGGCGGCGTGCAGCAGAGCAGCCATTACCAGTCGCAGGCCATCGGTGCCGGTAAAAACATGGGCGATCTTGGCGCTTTTTCAATCGACGTTACGCGTGCAAAAGCCTTGCTGAAAAAGCAGCAGGCCAGTAAAGGTCAGTCCTGGCGCGTACGTTACAGCAAAGATTTCGCAGGGTCTGGCACCAACTTCTCTCTGGCGGGCTATCGCTATAACAGCAAAGGTTTCTATACCCTGGAAGACACGATGGAGTCGTACACCCGCTCAGACGACTGGTCTGCCCCCCAGCAGCGTCGCGCGCGCACAGAGGCCACCATCGACCAGACGCTTGGTGAAGGCTGGGGATCGGTGACGCTAAGCCTGGTCAAAGAGACCTACTGGAGCCAGAGCCAGGACATGACCTCCATGAGCGTCAGCTACAACAACAGCTGGCACGGCGTGAGCTACAGCCTGAGCTACAGCATGAACAAGAATACTAACGACAGCGATGAAGATGGGGAGTCCGTCACCAACGACAACCAGCTTTCCCTGAGTGTCTCCGTACCGCTGGATCACTGGATGCACAACACCTGGGCGACGTACAACCTGAACAACACCAAAGAGGGTACCACGCAGAACATTGGCCTGAATGGCACGGCCCTGCAGGAAGACAATCTTAACTGGAATATTCAGGAAGGGCTGAGCACAACCGGCAGCGGTAGCTCCACCAGCATGAATGCCGACTATAAGGCCACCTATGGCGAAGTGAGTGGTGGCATCAGTCAGGATAAATATCAGCGTACCGTCAACATGGGTCTGCAGGGTGGCGTTGTGGCACATGCCAACGGTATCACGCTAAGCCAGCCGCTTGGGGAAACCATCGCCCTGGTGAAAGCACCCGGTACACATGGCACCCATATCACCAACCAGACGGGCGTCGAGACCGATTTCCGTGGCTATACCGTCGTGCCATTTGTCACAGCCTATCGTCATAACACCATTGCGCTGGATACTGAAACGCTACCAGACGATGCCGACGTGACCCACGCCGCGCAGATTGTTACCCCAACACGCGGTGCCGTGGTGCGAGCCAGCTTCAACACTCGCGTGGGGCGTCGGGTACTGATGACGTTGACGCAAAACGGTAAACCGCTGCCCTTTGGCGCAACGGTCACCACCGACGATAAGGACAGCGAGTTTATTGTTGGCAACGACGGCCAGACTTACCTCTCCGGTTTACCTCAGCACGGAAAACTCTCCGTTAACTGGGGACAAGGTGCCAGCGAGCATTGCGTCGCTGAATACGCGCTAACGGATGAGAAAGATAAAACCAGCATCATTAATGCTGCCGCGCAGTGTCAGTGATCCACCGTTCAGGCTAAATATTATGCAATTGATTAAGCAATGCTTTTTTTTACTGATTCTGGGAACTGCAGCGTTATTTATGCCGCATGCGAAAGCGACCTGTACCACTCCGGATATGCCGAAAATGATTAACGTCGCCTCGATTTCGGTCTCCACAACGCTGGCTGTAGGGGCCATCATTCCCGGTTCGGAACAGACAGTGCATGTGGCGGGAAACTGCGATCAAAACATCGATAGTGGTCTGGAAATTGTCTCCTGCTATTACGGCACGGGTGCGGAAATCCCGGGCATGACTGGCGTTTATGACTCGGGCGTACCTGGCATTGGCATCGCGTTGATGAACGACAAGGGCCAGCGCATCAGTGGTGCGGGTGGCGTACAGTGTGATTCTCGCGGCACCCCCATTGGCTACGTCTCCAGCGACGGGCAGCAATCCTTCAGTTTTGACGTCACACTTGAGCTAGTGAAAACCAGCAATGAGATCGCATCAGGAATGTTGGCTCAGGCACAAACCCAGTTTGGTATTGGCGTATTTGGCCATGAGGGGATTGGCGAACCCAACGTTATCTCCTACGCAGGGAATGTCACATTTAACGAAGTGACCTGCTCGGTATCGCCAAAAAGCCTGACGATCACGTTAGGTGATTTCCCGGTCAGCGATTTTACAGGCACCGGCACGCTGACACCCGGTAAAACGTTTTATGTTGACGTCAATTGCACCGACACCGTTCAGCCTGAAGCGATGGTGACGAGTGCGAATGGCTACGAGACAGATTTTCCTGGCGTTATCAAACTGACCCCAGAAACTGGTGTCGCAACCGGGGTGGGAGTTCGTATGTTATATGATGGCGAAGTCCCTGTTTTCGGTACCTACAGGGACACCGCCGCAGTGGCACAGGCCAACCAGACGCTGGAGATCCCCTTCGAAGTGGCTTATGAGCAGATAGCCGCCGACGTAACCCCTGGTACTGCCAACAGCATTGCCACCATTACACTGGGCTATAAATGAAAAAGTATCTTCTGATTTTGCTTTTTGGCCTGGCGTATAACGCTATTGCGGACGATATTCAGGTAGAGATGCGGGGGAACATCTTCGCGAACACCTGCTCCGTAGACAGTGCCAGCCAAAATTTAACGGTCGATCTCGGCCAGGCGACGTCCGGGGATTTTAAAGACATCGGTGACACGGGAGTCTGGAAAAACGTTGATCTGACGCTCTCGAAATGCCCGGTCACCACAACGCTTGCCACCGCCACGTTTCACGGACAGGCGGACGGAGCACACCCGACGAAATTTGCGAATACCGGCACAGCTGGCGGTCTGGCTCTCGAACTGGCCGATCGCCCGGATAAAATGCTTATCGCCCCGGAGGCCAGTTTTAGCGTGCTGATTAATCAAAGCGATCATACGGCAGACTTCCCCTTAGCGGCGCGTTATTACGCCACCTCGATGCCCGTCACTGCCGGCACATTCAACAGCATCGTACAGGTGACCTTTACTTACCAGTAGGGCTGCGCCCCCTGGTACGGATGCTTTTTTTACGCCCCGCAGCCCGTTGTGCCGGGCGTTTTTTTACCTCAGGCACCTCCGGTTGCTCGATGGGGAAAACGGGCAACGCATTCAATAACCGCTGACCGTAGTTTTTGGTAAGCAACCGTTTATCATAAATCACCACCTCTCCCCAGCAGCCGTGGCTACGGATCAGACGCCCCACCTGTTGAATCAGGTTAAACGACGCAGCGGGCAGACTTTGCACCTCAAACGGATAGCGATTCAGGCTTTTCAGCCACTCTCCTTCGGTGATCACCACCGGGCTGTCGATGGGCGGGAAGGCTATCTTGTGGATATGTACCTGAGTGAGGTAATCCCCCTTCAGATCCAGACCTTCGGCGAAAGACTGCAACCCCACCAGCACACTGCGCTCACCGTTATCAATGCGTTTGCGGTGTAACTCAACCAGCCGATAGCGCGGCTGGTCGCCCTGAACAAGCAGCAGTAAACGCAGGTCGGTGACGTGTTCCAGAAAACGCTGCATCGCACGTCCGCTGGCGAACAGCACCAGCATGCCAGGGTATTTTTTGCTCTCTACCTGTTCGCGAAAATAGGCCGCCATCTCAGCAATGTGCTGCTCTTCGTTGTCGATAAGCGGCTCGTACTTCATACGCGGGATCACCAGCTTACCCTGCTCGCAGTGATTAAACGGTGAGTCCAGCGCCACAAAGCGGTCGCCAGCTTTTTCTCTCAGACCACTCATCTCCTGCAAACGGGAGAAGCTGTTCAGGGAGCGCAGCGTCGCAGAGGTCACCACCACATGTGGTACGCTGCGCCAGATGAGCTTTTCCAGCTGGTCGGCCACGCGAATGCCCACGCAGTGGAAGAAAAGATGTACCTGCCCGTCTTTCGCTTCACGGGTAGCCCATTTGGTGACCGGTGCGCCGGAGGCCTGTGCCATGGAGGCCAGTCGCCAGAGCTTGCTTTGCGCTTCGAACATGCCGAGTGCACGGTTCATCTGCAACAACACGCGATGCAGACGCACCACGTCATGGGTGCCCGTTTTCTCACTGAGATCGTTTAAGAACATCTCCGCCAGCCCGCGCAGCTTTTCAAGATGCTTTGCCAGCTGCTGGCAAATCTCCATCACCTCTTCCGGCAGTTCGCCCATGGCAAAGCGGTGCTCCGCTTCCTGCGTCGCCGGAAGGTAAAGGTTCAGGATATTGTTCAGTGACGAAATGAGCGTGTACACCTCTTCACAGTGCTCGCTCAGCCGCTCAGGCACCGCCAGCGGCGGCGTAGTTTTCGGGCGGAACTGCTCCATGCAGGTTGCCACCAGCTTGCAGAACAGGTCGAGCTGTAGACGGAACCACGGGGCGGTAATTTCAGCGCTCATCTCCAGCGCATCCCGCGCCACATCAGGCAGATGATGGCCTTCATCGAGCACCAGCAACAAGTTTTTGGGTTCCGGCAGGACCGCTTCACTCTCCAGCGCGGCCATGACCAGAGCATGGTTTGCCACCACCACTTCTGCTTCCTGAATTTCACGCCGTGCAACAAAAAACGGGCACTCACGATAGTAGTGACAGTTGCGGTTCAGACAACTGGCTTTATCAGTGCTGAGCCTGCGCCACAAGTCGTCGTCAATCGCCTGATCGGTATGATCGCGCAGTCCATCCCATTTGTAGCTGTCGAGATCGGCTTTCAGCTTCGCACACCGATCCTGTTCAGCCTTATTGTTTGGCGTCAGTTCATCATCGAGAAACGCCAGTAGATCCTGCTGGGTGGGTTCGCTACTGGCGAGCGCCGCCAGGTTGCGTGGGCAGACATAACGCCCGCGACCAAAAGCGGCAGTAAAACGCAGTTCGGGAATAATTTTGCGCAGCAGAGGCAAGTCTTTGCTGTAGATCTGATCCTGCAGCGCCACATTGGCGGTGCTGACCACCAGCGTCTTTTGTTCTTCCCGCGCAATGGCAATGCCCGGGATCAGATAGGAAAGGGTTTTCCCGACGCCCGTCGGGGCTTCAATCGCCAGATGTCGTCCGTCGTCCCCGGCAAGCGTTTTTGCCACGTCAGCAATCATCTGCCGCTGTGGCGCTCGGGGGATAAAATCGGGGATCTGTTGTTGTAGCGCCTTATACCAGGCACCAATTTGCGCTTTGAGCGCCGCGGTTAAAGCCATCGGAAAACCTGAAATACTGTATAAACAGCCACTATTGTGGCACTTTCTTTCCGTTGCCGCAAAAAGAAAAGCCCGGCTTTACTGCCGGGCTTCCAGATTACTGCGCGTTAGCAGGTTTACGCGGGCGGCGTCGGCGCTGCCCTTCCCCTGCCGGTTTCCCTTCACCACTGCGCCACGGGTTTTCACCCGCCGGTTTAGCATCGTTGTTACGACGCGGAGGTTTAGCGGATGATTTTGGCGCACCACCTTCAGAGCGACGCGGTTGCTGACCACGACCGCCGCCACCCTGACCGCGACCACCGCCCTGACGACCGTTCTGGATCGGCTCCGCTTTGATGGATGGATCCACTTCATAGCCCGGGGTTTCGATACGCGGGATCTCTTTTTTCAGCAGACGCTCAATGTCGCGCAACAGTTTGTGTTCATCGACACACACCAGAGAGAGCGCTTCACCGGTGGCCGCCGCGCGGCCGGTACGACCAATACGGTGTACGTAATCTTCCGGCACGTTTGGCAGCTCATAGTTCACCACGTGTGGCAGCTCTTCAATGTCCAGGCCACGTGCGGCAATGTCGGTGGCCACCAGCACGCGGATATCACCGGATTTGAAATCAGCCAGCGCGCGGGTACGTGCCCCCTGGCTCTTGTTGCCGTGGATCGCCGCACTGCGAATGCCGTCTTTGTTCAGCTGCTCTGCCAGGTGGTTTGCACCGTGCTTGGTACGGGTAAAGACCAGCACCTGCTGCCAGTTACCCTGGCCAATCATCTGGGAAAGCAGTTCCCGCTTACGCTTTTTATCAACAAAGTGTACGTGCTGCGTGACCTGCTCGGAGGCGGTGTTACGACGCGCTACTTCGATTTCCAGCGGGTTGTGCAGCAGCTTTTCAGCAAGTGCCTTGATGTCGTCGGAGAAGGTCGCAGAGAACAACAGGTTCTGACGACGCGGTGGCAGCTTAGCCAGCACGCGGCGGATATCGTGGATAAAGCCCATGTCCAGCATGCGGTCGGCTTCGTCCAGCACCAGAATTTCAATTTGATCCAGCTTCACCGCGTTTTGGTGTTCCAGATCCAGCAGACGGCCCGGCGTTGCCACCAGCACGTCCACACCACCACGCAATTTCATCATCTGCGGGTTGATGCTCACCCCACCGAAAACCACCAGCGAGCGAATGTTGAGATAGCGGCTGTACTCACGCACGTTCTCACCAATTTGCGCGGCCAGTTCACGGGTTGGCGTGAGGATCAGCGCCCGAACCGGACGGCGGCCTTTCGCGTGCGGCTGGTTTTTTACCAGCAGCTCTAACAGCGGCAGAGTAAAGCCTGCGGTTTTACCGGTACCGGTCTGAGCACTGGCCATCAGGTCGCGGCCTTCCAGCACGGCAGGGATCGCCTGCTTCTGGATCGGGGTTGGCTCGAGGTAACCCTGCTCTGCAATTGCACGCAGGATTTCCGGGTTCAGGCCAAGGGAATCAAAAGACATAAAAACTCCGAACCGCCCCGACCGTCACAGGTGTAGTTTTCAGGGAGATATAACGATAAAGGAGAGGACAAAAACCACAATGTCGCGAAGCAGCGGAGTGTAGCAGCTTTTGTGACGTGGCGCATAAAATATCCCTCAGCACGCCCTCGACGATACTGCGAATAAGGCATAATCTTAATCAATCGATTGATTAATTTTTAATGCCGCCATGAATATAACCCCGACCACCTCTAAAGGTGAACAGGCCAAAAGCCAGCTTATCGCCGCCGCACTGGCGCAGTTTGGTGAGTATGGGTTACATGCCACCATGCGTGATATCGCCGCGCAGGCCGGGCAGAACATTGCGGCCATTACTTACTATTTTGGCTCAAAAGAGGATTTGTACCTCGCCTGCGCGCAGTCGATCGCCGATTTTATCGGCACGAGTTTTCGCCCGCACATTGACGAGGCCTCCAGGCTGTTCAGCCAGCCGTCACCCGATCGTGCCGCTATTCGTCAGCTTATCCTCAATGCCTGTCACAATATGATCCGCCTGTTGACGCATGACGATACGCTGAACCTGAGTAAATTTATCTCCCGTGAGCAGCTCTCCCCCACTGCGGCCTATCAGCTGGTTCACGATCAGGTCATTGCCCCGATGCACACCCACCTGGCCCGGCTTATTGCGGCCTATACCGGGCGTGATGCCAACGATACAGAAACCATCTTGCATACCCACGCCCTGCTGGGCGAAGTGCTCGCCTTTCGTCTGGGGCGGGAAACTATCCTGCTACGTACTGGCTGGACACAATTTGATGAGGATAAAGCCGCGCAGATTAGCCAGGTCATCACCTGTCATCTCGATCTGATCCTGCAAGGCTTAACGCAAAGGAGCCTGAAGTCATGAAAAAACCTGTCGCCATCATTCTGGTGGTTGTTGTTCTGCTTGCCGCAGGTGTTGGTGGCTGGCTGTGGTATCAAAGCCATCAGGACAAAGGCCTGACGCTGTATGGCAATGTCGATATTCGTACCGTGAACATGAGCTTCCGCGTCGGTGGTCGTCTGGCGTCGCTCACCGTGGACGAAGGCGATACCATTAAAAGCGGGCAGATGCTGGGAATGCTGGACAAAGCGCCATACGAGAATGCGCTGATGCAGGCAAAGGCAGGGGTGTCTGTCGCTCAGGCGCAGTATGACCTGATGCTGGCAGGCTATCGCGATGAAGAGATTGCCCAGGCCGCCGCAGCCGTTAAACAGGCACAGGCGGCCTATGACTATGCGCAGAACTTCTATGCGCGTCAGCAAGGGTTGTGGAAAAGTCGCACGATTTCAGCCAATGACCTGGAAAATGCGCGTTCCTCCCGCGACCAGGCGCAGGCAACACTGAAATCCGCACAGGATAAATTAAGCCAGTACCATACCGGTAACCGCCCGCAGAATATTGCTCAGGCAAAAGCCAGCCTTGAACAGGCACAGGCTCAGCTGGCCCAGGCGGAACTGGATCTGCACGATACCACACTGGTTGCCCCCTCTGACGGCACGCTGATGACCCGCGCCGTGGAACCAGGCAGCATGTTAAGCGCGGGCAGTACCGTCTTAACACTGTCACTGACCCGTCCGGTGTGGGTACGCGCCTACATTGATGAACCCAGCCTCGGCCAGGTGCAGCCGGGCCGGGAGCTGCTGCTCTATACCGACGGTCGCCCGGACAAGCCGTATCACGGCATCGTCGGGTTTGTCTCCCCGACTGCCGAGTTCACGCCAAAAACCGTTGAAACACCGGATCTGCGTACTGCTCTGGTGTACCGCCTGCGCATCATCGTGACCGATGCCGACGACGCCCTGCGCCAGGGTATGCCGGTAACCGTAAAATTCAACGACGGGAAACGACATGAATGACACGGTTATCCAGCTCAACAATCTGGTAAAACGCTTCGCGGGCCTGGATAAACCGGCCGTTGCCCCGCTGAACTGTACCATCCAGAAAGGCTATGTGACCGGGCTGGTCGGCCCGGATGGTGCAGGCAAAACCACGCTGATGCGAATGCTGGCGGGGCTACTGAAGCCCGATGACGGCAGCGCCAGCGTGCTCGGCCTCGACCCCATCCACGACGACAGTGCGCTCCACGCCATGCTGGGTTATATGCCACAGAAATTTGGTCTGTATGAAGACCTGACTGTGATGGAAAACCTGAATCTGTACGCCGACCTGCGCAGCGTTACCGGTGAGACCCGGCAAAAAACCTTCGCTCGTCTGCTGGAATTTACCTCACTTGGCCCATTCACTGGCCGGCTGGCAGGCAAGCTCTCCGGCGGGATGAAGCAGAAGCTGGGGCTGGCCTGTACGCTGGTGGGTGAGCCGAAGGTGCTGCTGCTGGATGAACCCGGCGTGGGTGTCGACCCGATTTCACGCCGCGAACTGTGGCAGATGGTGCATGAACTGGCAGGTGACGGGATGCTGATCCTCTGGAGCACCTCTTATCTCGATGAAGCCGAGCAATGCCGCGACGTGCTGCTGATGAACGAAGGCGAACTGCTCTACCAGGGTGAACCCACAACGCTGACGCAAAGCATGGCCGGACGCAGCTTCCTGCTGCACAGCCCGCAGGAGTCCAACCGCAAGCTGCTGCAGCGGGTGCTCAGGCTACCGCTGGTCAGCGACGGGATGATTCAGGGCCGCTCCGTGCGCGTGATCCTCAAAAAAGGGGCCACGGCAGCGGATATTCGCCACGCACCGGGCATACCGGAAATAGACCTTGAAGAGACAGCGCCACGCTTTGAAGATGCGTTTATCGATCTGCTGGGCGGCGCGGGCACATCGGAATCACCACTGGGCGCTATCCTGCACACGGTCGACGGTACGCCCGGTGAAACGGTGATCGAAGCGAAATCCCTCACGAAGAAGTTCGGCGATTTTGCTGCCACCGATAACGTCAATTTCGCCGTGAAGCGCGGTGAGATTTTTGGCCTGCTCGGCCCAAACGGGGCAGGAAAATCCACCACCTTTAAGATGATGTGTGGGCTGCTGGTACCCACCTCCGGCAAAGCGCTGGTGCTGGATATGGATCTGAAGGTCAGCTCCGGTAAAGCGCGTCAGCATCTGGGTTATATGGCGCAGAAATTCTCGCTGTACGGCAACCTGACGGTCGAGCAAAACCTGCGCTTTTTCTCCGGCGTTTACGGCCTGCGCGGACGGGCGCAAAACGAGAAAATCAGCCGCATGTGTGAGGCCTTTGGCCTGTCGAACATAGCGTCCCACGCCACCGACGAACTGCCGCTTGGATTCAAACAGCGGCTGGCGCTGGCCTGCTCGCTGATGCATGAACCGGATATTCTGTTTCTCGATGAGCCGACCTCGGGCGTGGATCCCCTCACCCGTCGCGAGTTCTGGTTGCACATCAACAGCATGGTGGAAAAAGGGGTGACGGTGATGGTCACCACCCACTTTATGGATGAAGCGGAATACTGCGACCGCATCGGGCTGGTCTATCGCGGCAAACTGATTGCCCACGGTACGCCGGACTCGCTCAAAACACAGGCCGCAGACGACAGCCAGCCCGACCCAACGATGGAGCAGGCATTTATCACCCTCATCCACGACTGGGATAAGGAGCATACCGATGCGCAGTAACGCTATTTCGTGGCGCAGGGTGCGCGCATTGTGCGTCAAAGAGACACGCCAGATTGTGCGTGACCCCAGTAGCTGGCTGATTGCCGTGGTGATCCCCCTGATGCTGCTGTTTATCTTTGGCTACGGGATCAACCTTGATTCGAGCAAGCTGCGGGTGGGCATTTTACTGGAACAGCAGAGCAAAGAAGCGCTGGACTTCACCCATGCCATGACCGGATCCCCCTATATTGACGCCACCATCAGCGACAATCGCCAGGCGTTGATCCAGAAGATGCAGGCCGGGAAAATTCGCGGGCTGGTGGTGATCCCGGTAGATTTCGACGCCAATATGGCGCGGGCGAATACCGACGCCCCCATTCAGGTGATCACCGACGGTAGCGAGCCAAACACGGCTAATTTCGTGCAGGGTTATGTGGAAGGCATCTGGCAGCTCTGGCAAATGCAGCGAGCCGAGGACAGAGGCGAAACGTTTGAACCGCTGATCGACGTGCAGACACGTTACTGGTTTAACCCCGCCGCCATCAGCCAGCATTTTATTATTCCGGGCGCGGTCACCATCATCATGACGGTAATTGGCGCGATCCTCACCTCGCTGGTGATTGCCCGCGAGTGGGAGCGCGGCACAATGGAAGCACTGCTCTCGACCGAGGTGACGCGGGTAGAGCTGCTGCTCTGCAAACTCATCCCCTACTACTTCCTCGGCATGCTGGCGATGCTGCTTTGCATGCTGGTGTCGGTATTTATCCTCGGTGTGCCGTATCGCGGCTCGCTGGTGCTGCTCTTTTTCATCACCAGCCTGTTTCTGCTGAGCACGCTGGGGATGGGGCTGCTCATCTCGACCGTGACCCGTAACCAGTTTAACGCCGCCCAGGTGGCGCTCAATGCCGCCTTTTTACCGTCGATTATGCTGTCCGGGTTTATCTTTCAGATAGACAGTATGCCCGCCGTGATCCGCGCGGTGACGTACATTATTCCGGCGCGTTACTTTGTGAGTACGTTGCAAAGCCTGTTCCTGGCGGGGAATATTCCGCTGGTGCTGATTATCAACACCCTGTTTCTGATGGCCTCGGCAACGATGTTCATTGGGTTGACGTGGGTGAAGACCAAACGGCGACTGGATTAAGGAGCGAATATGTTTCACCGTTTATGGACATTGATCCGCAAAGAGCTACAGTCGCTGCTGCGCGAGCCGCAGACCCGTGTCATTCTGGTTTTGCCGGTGTTGATACAGGTTTTTCTGTTCCCGTTCGCCGCGACGCTTGAGGTGACGAACGCTACCATTGCCATCTACAACGAAGACAGTGGCAAACATTCTGTCGAACTGACCCAGCGTTTTGCCCGGGCGAAGGCGTTTACCCACATCCTGTTGCTGAAAAGCCCGCAGGCGATCCAGCCCACCATTGACACGCAAAAAGCGTTGCTGCTGGTCCGGTTCCCGGCAGATTTCTCCCGCAACCTGGACACCTTCCAGAGCGCACCGATGCAACTCATCCTCGACGGGCGTAACTCTAACAGTGCCCAGATAGCGGCTAATTACCTGCAACAGATAGTGAAAAATTACCAGCAGGAGCTGATGGAAGGTAAAACCAAACCCAATAACAGCGAGCTGGTAGTGCGCAACTGGTACAACCCAAATCTGGATTACAAGTGGTTTGTGGTGCCGTCGCTGATCGCCATGATCACCACCATTGGGGTGATGATCGTCACGTCACTTTCCGTCGCCCGCGAGCGCGAGCAAGGTACGCTTGACCAGCTTCTGGTTTCCCCTCTGGCAACCTGGCAGATTTTCGTCGGCAAAGCGGTTCCGGCGCTGATTGTCGCCACCTTCCAGGCCACTATCGTGCTGGGGGTTGGGATCTGGGCATACCAAATTCCGTTTGCCGGATCGCTGGCGCTGTTCTACTTCACGATGGTGATTTACGGTCTGTCGCTGGTTGGTTTTGGTTTGCTGATCTCGGCGCTTTGCTCGACACAGCAGCAGGCATTTATTGGCGTGTTCGTCTTTATGATGCCGGCGATTTTGCTCTCAGGTTATGTCTCTCCGGTTGAGAACATGCCGGTGTGGTTACAGGATCTGACGTGGATAAACCCGATTCGTCACTTTACGGACATCACCAAGCAAATTTATCTGAAGGATGCGAGTCTGGACATTATCTGGGGAAGTTTGTGGCCGCTACTGGTCATAGCGGCCACGACGGGGTCAGTGGCGTACGCGATGTTTAGACGAAACATTGCGTAGCTTTTTCTCTTTGGTGAGTAAAGAGACAACCGCAGGCCCTGCAAGAATGGCCAGACCGGCCAGGGCCAGCAACAGGTTGTTTTGCAGCACGCGTGACAGTAGCCACAGAACGATCATCGCCGCACCAAAATACCAGGTGGTGGTGAGCTCTTCGAGCACATCACCCACTTCGCGCCAGCGTGCTTCATGGTGACGCTGTAAGAACAGCATCGACAGCACGGTTACGCCGTAAAGCACACATAATCCCAGGCCAACACGCACCAGCGTGCCGCTCATCCAGCCCATCACCAGTACGGCCACGACCAGTAAATGCAACATTATCTGCCAGCAACTCAGGCCAGTTGCGACACGAACGCGTTGTTGCCACTTCATGGCTTCTCTCCTGAAGAATATTTCTCTGCTTATTCAGACTACCGCACTTTACGGAAAATTCCGTAACACCGCATCTTTTTGTGACGCCGACTACACTTTATTTTCATCAGGATAGTCATCCTGGAAGGCGTTTATGGCCCATAAAATACCGCTTTCTCGCGTAACGTGCTGACAATAAACATTCATGATAGCTTCATCGTATTTAACTGCTGCTTCATTTTATCAGCGTGGAGATCCACCTATGAGATGCGTCTGGCGGGAAGGTAACCGCATTACGCTGCTGGAAAATGGTGATAACTACTATCCGGCGGTTTTTGATGCCATCAGCCGCGCGCGGGAGAAGGTGATCCTCGAGACCTTTATCTGGTTCGAAGACGACGTGGGGAGACGGTTGCATGCCGTGCTGTTGCGCGCCGCACTGCGTGGTATCAAAATCGACGTATTACTTGATGACTATGGTTCACCGGATCTTAGCGATGATTTCGTCAACGCGCTCACCTCGGCGGGCGTGGTGTTCCGCTACTACGATCCTGGATCTCGCCTGTTTGGTATGCGCACTAACCTCTTTCGCCGGATGCACCGCAAAATTGTGGTTGTGGATGAAGCGATGGCGTTCGTCGGCGGCATTAACTATTCCGCTGAACATATGTCCGACTATGGAGCAGAGGCCAAACAGGATTACGCCATTCAAATTGAAGGCCCCGTGGTTCAGGACATCTTGCTGTTCGAACTGGAAAACCTGTCGGGTAAAGAGGTCTCCCACCACTGGTGGGTACGCCGCCATCGCCCCGAAGAGAACCGGCATCCCGGAGAAGCGCAGGCGCTGTTTGTCTGGCGGGATAACGCTGAGCACCGGAACGATATCGAACATCACTACCTGAAAATGCTGGCGAAGGCGAAGCATGAAGTCATCATTGCCAATGCCTATTTCTTCCCCGGCTATCGCCTGCTTCACGCCATGCGTAACGCCGCCCGACGCGGCGTGCGCGTAAAACTGATTGTGCAGGGTGAGCCGGATATACCGATTGTGAAGGTCGGTGCGCGCCTGCTCTACAACTATCTGGTGAAAGGCGGCGTACAAATCTATGAATATCGCCGCCGACCGCTGCACGGCAAGGTCGCTCTGATGGACGATCACTGGGCGACCGTCGGCTCCAGTAATCTTGATCCGCTGAGTTTATCCCTTAATCTGGAAGCCAACCTGATCATTCACGATCGCCAGTTTAATCAGACCCTGCGCGATAACCTGCAGGGTCTGCTCGACAATGACTGCGTGCGTGTGGATGACTCGATGGTACCGAAACGCACCTGGTGGAATCTCGGAAAAAGCGTGCTGGCGTTCCACTTCCTGCGTCATTTCCCGGCGATGGTGGGCTGGCTGCCCGCTCATACACCAACGCTGGCACGTGTGGCTCCCCCTGTGCAGCCCAAAATGGAAACACAGGATCGCGTAGAGGTGGAAGACGGAGAGAAAACCTGATGTTGACGGTTATTTGATACTGAAGAGCCGGAAGAAGAATGAGAAGGCGTTACAACGGGATTTAAGTCGGGTGGCGAAGCCGCCACCCGGCAAAACAACCTTAGCGACGGTTGCCCAGAATACGCAGCAGCATCAGGAACAGGTTGATGAAGTCCAGATACAGCGTCAGCGCGCCCAGAATGGAGTATTTGCGCAGGTTTGAGCTGTCGCGCACGTCAATCTGCTCGCCAATGTTCTTCAGCTTCTGCGTGTCGTATGCCGTCAGCCCGACGAAGACCAGCACCCCAATGTAGGTCACGGCCCACATCAGCGCTTCGCTCTTCAGCCACAGGTTAACCAGCGACGCCAGCACAATCCCAATCAGCCCCATCAGCAGCATACTGCCGAAACCGCTCAGGTCACGTTTGGTGGTGTAACCCCACAGGCTCATCGCGCCAAACATCCCACCGGTCACCACAAACGTACTGGCGATGGACGAGTAGGTATAGACAATAAAAATGCTGGAGAGCGTTAGCCCCGTCAGTGCCGAATAGAGCATAAACAGCGTGGTTGCCATTCCGGCGCTGAGCTTCTGCACCATTCCCGACAGGACAAACACCAGCGCCAGCTGTGCAATAATCAGCCCAAAGAAGGTGATTTTGCTGGAGAAGATAAACATCATCAGTTCAGGCGTATTGGCCGCATACCACGCGATAAACGCCGTCAGCAGTAAGCCGACCGTCATCCAGCCATACACCTGAGCCATATACGTCTGCAGTCCGCTACGGGTCTGCTGTACTATCGAATCGGAACGCGGAAATCGGTCCATGATTCACTCCTGATTAAGTAGACACACACGTTAAGACTAACACATTTGCGTAAACCAACTACCAACGGCCGGCCGCTTGTTTGTCGCTGTCACGCGACTCAACCCAGCGGTCCCCCTCTGGTGTTGCTTCACGCTTCCAGAATGGTGCTTTGGTCTTGAGGTAATCCATAATGAATTCCCCTGCTGCGAACGCGCTGCTGCGATGGGCGCTGGTGACCCCAACAAAAACAATCTCTTCACCCGGCCACATCTCACCAATACGGTGGATAACCGTCACCCGTCCGAGCGGCCAGCGGCTGCGCGCCTGCCCGACAATCTCCGCAAGCGATTTTTCCGTCATGCCCGGATAGTGCTCAAGCGTCAGTGCCTTCACGCTGTCGCCGAGGTTGTGGTTACGCACTTTGCCGGTGAAGGTGACAACCGCACCATCTTCATCACGTTCGGCCAGCCAGCTGTATTCTGTTCCGACATTAAAACGCGCGTGGCCGACCAGAATTCGGGTTTCCGCCATTTCAGCCTCCTGTGACCGGCGGGAAGAAAGCGACTTCATCCCCTGCCGTGAGCGGATGGGTAAACTCGACCAGCGTCTGATTCACCGCGGCCAGCAACTTACCTTCATCCAGCGCCAGCGCCCAGCGGTCGCTTTGCGCGGCCAGATGCGTGCGAAGTGCGGCAACATCTTCAAAGGGAGCATCGAGCGTCAGGCTGTCGGTATTGACCAGCTCGCGTACCTGCGCAAAAAAGAGAACCTTAATCATGGCTGTCCACCTTAAAATCACCGGATTTGCCGCCACTTTTCGCCAGCAGGCGAAGCGGGCCAATCACCATGTCTTTCTGCACGGCCTTGCACATATCGTAGATGGTCAGCGCAGCAACCGATGCCGCAGTCAGGGCTTCCATCTCAACACCGGTTTTACCGGTTAAACGACACAGCGACTCAATGCGCACCCGGTTATGCTCTGGCTGCGCCTGAAGATTCACCTCCACCTTGCTCAGCATCAGCGGATGACATAACGGGATTAAGTCCCAGGTCCGTTTCGCCGCCTGGATCCCGGCAATGCGGGCGGTGGCAAAGACATCGCCCTTGTGGTGGCTGCCGTCGATAATCATCGCCAGCGTCTCTGGCAGCATGGTGACAAACGCTTCGGCGCGTGCCTCACGTACCGTTTCCGCTTTGGCGGAGACATCCACCATATGGGCTTCACCCGCGGCATTAATGTGGGTCAGTTGCGACATAACTTATTTCTTTAAATGAGGGTGGAAATTACACGGGCGGGTGCGGGCATCCAGCTGCGGCGCGATAATGTTATCCCACGCGGTGCGACAGGCTTTGGTGGAGCCAGGCATAGCGAAAATCAACGTGTTGTTTGCCACACCGGCCACCGCACGGGACTGCAACGTGGAGGTGCCAATCTCTTCAAACGAGAGCATACGGAACACTTCACCAAAGCCTTCCACTTCACGGTCGAACAGCGGGATCAGCGCCTCAGGAGCCTGATCGCCCGCGGTAAACCCGGTACCGCCGGTAATCAACACCACCTGCACCTCATCACCCGCAATCCACTGAGAAACCTGGGCGCGAATAGCATAACGGTTCTCTTTCACAATCGCTTTATCGACGATTTTATGCCCTGCTTCCTGTGCCGCCTCGCATAGCCAGTGACCGGAGGTATCATCCTCTTCGCCACGGCGGTCGGAAACGGTCAGAATGGCAATACGTGTCGGGATAAATTCTGCGCTTACCTGACTCATCTTATGATTCCTTCTTAAGCCTGATTACCCGCCAATGTATGACAGGTTCTGAGTAATTCCGGTGTTGCCCTGATGCAGGAAGTGAGTTTGCTTTTTATGCGTCAGCGCTTCGGAAATGCGCGCTTCAAGCGCGTCCTGTTGAGCATCATCTTCCAGCAGATCGCGCAGATCGACGCCGCCATCGCCAAACAAGCAAAGATGCAGCTTGCCGACAGAGGAGACGCGCAGGCGGTTACAGCTGGCGCAGAAGTCTTTTTCATACGGCATGATAAGCCCGATTTCCCCTTCGTAATCAGGGTGACAAAAGACCTGCGCCGGGCCGTCGCTACGCTGGCGGATCTGGTGGATCCAGCCGCGCTTCAGCAACTCGTCGCGCAGCACCATGCCGGAAATGTGATGACGACGGAACAGCTCACTGCCCTCGCCGGTTTCCATCAGCTCAATAAAACGCAATTGAATGCGACGTGGTTTGATCCACGCCAGAAAGGTGTCCAGTTGATGATGATTAACATCGCGCATCAGCACCGTATTGACTTTGACCTTGTCAAAACCGGCAGCAAACGCTGCGTCAATACCGTCCATCACCTGCCGGAACTTGTCCTGGCCGGTAATGGCGTGGAACTGGCGGGCATCGAGGCTGTCCACGCTGACGTTAATCGCCGTCAGGCCAGCGTCGCGCCAGTTCGCCACATCACGGGCCATGCGATAGCCATTGGTGGTCACTGCAATCTGGCGGATACGATCGTTTTCACGCACCGCCGCAATAATGTCAGGGAAGTCACGACGCAGAGAGGGTTCACCACCGGTCAGACGGATCTTTTCCGTGCCGAGTTCAGAGAACGCCCGCGTGACGCGGCGCACTTCATCCACGGAGAGAAAGCCGTTATTGGTGACGCTGCCCGGTTTGTAGCCATCAGGCAGACAGTAGGTGCAACGGAAGTTGCACACATCGGTAATCGACAGACGTAAGTAGAAAAACTTACGCGCGAAAGCATCAGTAAGTTGTGAAGCCATGTACACCTTTCCAGATACGGGAGGCACAGTCATTTCTTTCTGTACCCTGGTGGCAAATCCGCCACGGCCAGAGCGCCATATCTTTCGACACAGGCACAAAGGCTAGAGTGTATGTTTTCAAATTTGAAAACGTGGTTAAGGCGATAGTAGCGCGGAAATCACCACTTCGCCATTATCGCCTTTCGCTATATAATTACCTCTATAGCGGTGTAATCGTGCATTTTCGCTACAGAATACGCAAAAACAGCACTTTCGCATTGATATACGTCATTTTGCGTCGGGTGAAGCATCGTCTTTTAGGGGTAGTTAGGGTACTGTTACGCTGTTCGAACGTAATAAGGAATGTGTATGCGCAATCGCACTTTTGCGGATCTTGACCGTGTGGTCGCTCTCGGTGGAGGCCACGGTCTGGGACGGGTAATGTCCTCTTTGTCTTCACTGGGCTCAAGGTTAACAGGGATAGTCACTACGACCGATAACGGAGGATCTACAGGACGGATCCGTCGTGCCGAAGGTGGGATCGCCTGGGGTGATATGCGCAATTGTCTTAACCAGTTAATCACCGAACCGAGCGTCGCCTCGGCAATGTTTGAGTACCGTTTTGGTGGTAATGGTGAACTTTCCGGGCATAACCTCGGAAATCTGATGTTAAAGGCGCTGGATCACCTGAGCGTACGCCCGCTTGAGGCCATCAATTTAATACGAAATCTGCTTAAAGTAGATGCATTCCTGATCCCGATGTCTGAACAACCGGTCGATTTGATGGCAATCGACGTGGAAGGCCATGAAGTTTATGGTGAAGTAAATATCGACCAGCTCTGCCTGCCGCCGAAAGAACTGATGACGTACCCGAGCGTTCCCGCCACGCGCGAAGCGGTGGAAGCCATCAGCGAAGCGGATTTGATCCTGATTGGCCCGGGCAGTTTTTACACCAGCCTGATGCCTATTTTACTGGTGAAAGAGCTGGCGCAGGCGCTGCGCAGAACCCCTGCACCAGTGGTCTATATCGGTAATTTAGGGCGTGAACTGAGCCCGGCGGCGGCAGGCCTGACGCTTGCGGATAAGCTCGGCATCATGGAGCAGTACGTCGGGAAAAAAATCATCGATGCGGTGGTGGTCGGGCCGAAAGCGGATGTGTCAGGAATTAGTGCCCGCGTGGTGGTGCAGGAGCCGCTGGAAGCCAGTGATATTCAGTATCGCCACGATCGCCATCTGCTGCGCGAAGCGCTGGAAAAGGCGATTCAGGCGCTGGGCTGACAAAAAACCCCGGTGGCGCTGCGCTTACCGGGGCGACAAAAGACGCTAATCCCGTAGGCCCGGAAGCGCAGCGCTACCGGGCAAAAACGGCTCAGGACGCAGCAATAAACAGATCCCGCAACTGATGCAGCTGGTCACGGATTTGCGCAGCCTCTTCAAACTCCAGGTTCTGCGCGTGCTGCATCATCTGCCCTTCCAGTTCGTGAATTTTCTGCTGCAGCGCTTTCGGCGTTAGCACTACGGTATCCGGCTCAACCACAGAACGCGCTTTACCGCGCCCTTTCGCTTTGGTCTTCGCAATGTTCTGACCCAGTGCCAGAATATCCACCACCTTCTTGTTCAGCCCCTGCGGGATGATCCCGTGCTCTTCGTTATAGCGCTGCTGTTTCTCGCGACGACGTTCCGTTTCGCCAATCGCTTTCGCCATCGACGGCGTAATTTTGTCACCGTACAGAATCGCCTTACCGTTGATGTTACGTGCGGCACGGCCAATGGTCTGGATCAACGAACGTTCAGAACGCAGGAAGCCCTCTTTGTCGGCATCCAGAATCGCCACCAGCGACACTTCCGGCATGTCCAGGCCTTCTCGCAGAAGGTTAATCCCCACCAGTACGTCAAACTCGCCCAGACGCAGGTCGCGGATAATTTCCATACGCTCTACGGTATCGATATCCGAGTGCAGATAACGCACCCGCTCCCCATGTTCTTCAAGATATTCGGTCAGATCTTCCGCCATACGTTTGGTCAGCGTCGTGACCAGCACGCGCTCGTTGATGGCAGAACGGATACGGATTTCAGACAGCAGGTCGTCAACCTGCGTGGCAACCGGACGCACCTCAATCACAGGGTCAAGTAAACCTGTCGGACGCACTACCTGGTCAACCACCTCATCACCGGATTTCTCCAGCTCGTAACTGCCCGGCGTTGCCGAAACGTAGATGCTTTGCGGGGCAAGTGCCTCAAACTCTTCAAACTTCAGCGGACGGTTATCCAGCGCCGACGGTAGACGGAAACCGTACTCCACCAGCGTCTCTTTACGGGCGCGGTCACCGCGATACATCCCGCCGATCTGCGGGATCGTCACGTGAGATTCATCAATCACCAGCAAACCATCTGCCGGAAGGTAGTCAAACAGCGTGGGTGGTGGCTCGCCCGGCCCGCGTCCTGAGAGGAAGCGCGAGTAGTTCTCGATACCGGAGCAGTAACCCAGCTCGTTCATCATTTCCAGATCAAACTGGGTTCGCTGGCTTAAGCGCTGTTCTTCCAGCAGCTTATTGTTCGCCAGAAGCACCTTACGGCGATCGGCCAGTTCGTCTTTGATCTCTTCCATCGCCTGTACGATACGCTCACGTGGCGTGACGTAGTGCGTTTTTGGGTAGATGGTAAAACGCTGAATAACCGACTCAACATGTCCGGTCAGCGGGTCGAACAGCGACAGGCGTTCAACCTCTTCATCAAACAACTCAACGCGCAGCGCCATATCGTCCGATTCTGCCGGGAAGATATCGATAACCTCACCGCGCACGCGGAACGTACCGCGCTGGAACGCCTGGTCATTACGGGCGTACTGCAGCTCCGCCAGACGGCGCACAATCGCGCGCTGATCGATGATCATCCCCTGAGTCAGGTGCAGCATCATCTTCAGGTAAAGATCCGGATCGCCCAGACCGTAGATAGCAGAAACTGAGGCCACTACGATCACGTCACGGCGCTCCAGAAGCGCTTTTGTCGCCGACAGACGCATCTGCTCAATGTGTTCGTTCACCGAAGCATCTTTTTCGATAAAAGTGTCAGAGCTCGGGACATAGGCTTCAGGCTGGTAGTAATCATAGTAGGAGACGAAATACTCCACCGCGTTATCCGGGAAGAACTCTTTCATCTCTCCGTACAGCTGTGCCGCCAGGGTTTTGTTCGGGGCAAGCACCATTGTGGGGCGTTGCAGGTCGGCAATCACGTTAGCGATGGTAAAGGTCTTACCCGAACCGGTCACCCCCAACAGCGTCTGGTGTGCCAGCCCATCTTCCAGCCCCTCCTCCAGACGACGGATCGCCTCAGGCTGATCGCCTGAAGGACGGAAAGCAGAATTCAATTTGAACGGTTTACTCATGGGCGACAACCTGATGACGTAAAAAGCGGCAGGTGAGTAATTTTACTCGTTGTTGCCAGGAATGCCAGTAAAAAACACTGGATGAAAAACCAGTGGCGTGTCAGGATATTTAGAGTAGCGTGCAGATGATTAGCGCGTTACCGGTCAAAATTTAGACCGCGACAAAATAAAACACCAGCGAACCAGGGTTATCCCCAGAACTTTTTCTTTTTTAACATTTGTCAAGCCATGTAATGAAAGTTTTAGAGTAATGGATGACCGTTTGATTGCAGCAATTGCTTTTATCTAACAAATTGATTAATAAACGATATTTCCTAAAGCCGTGTTTCGCATCAATTTGGGCGTAACCCGCGTATTCTCTCGCTTATCGCGTGTTTTCTAACTCTAATACACATGGTTATCCACAGGAATGGTGGATAACTGCTTCCAGCCCGTACAGACCGCCACTCAGCAAATTCCCGGTTTTTCCTACCGGGCGGTGACAAAAAATTTTTATCACTCTTTTTTGATGATAATCAGTTGAGTTATTCATAACGCCCTGGTGAGATCTTACTCACAATTCCACATTTTCGATCGCTGCACCACGACCCAACACCTCTGGCACTGTCGCTGTGCAATTCGGTAATCCACCGCCCGTCTGACGGTGACTTATTCCTAAAAAAGCCTCTTTTTTAATCAACTTAATGGTTCTGGCAGGCGTTTTGCACATTCCAGAAAGAGCCTTACCCGTACCCTTTTTAAGGAGAGAAAAATGTTGAGTCTGCGCGCAGTCAATCAGTTCTACGGAAGCCAACATACGCTATGGAATGTCGATTTAGATTTACCGCAAGGTTTATGCACGGGTGTCGTTGGCCTTCCGGGCATGGGCAAAACAACCCTGATCAATTGCATCACAGGAAATTTGCCCGTGGAGAGTGGCACCATCATCTGGCATGAAGCCGGTGCCCCACCGCAAGATTTACTCAGCCAGGCCCCCGAACAGCGTGCAGTGTCAGGGATTGGCTACGTTCCTCAGGACAGACGGATCTTTTCTCAGTTAACCATTGAGGAGAATCTGCACATCGCCATGCGGGCAACGGGAATTGCTGATCCTGCAGCAAAACGTGATGTTTATGACCTGTTTCCGCAGCTTTACTCGCTGCGACAAACCCACGCCAGGGGGCTTTCCCCTGACGACCAGTATCAACTTGCCCTCGCCAACGCGCTCGTGAACCGTCCACGCATACTGATCCTTGATGAACCGATGCATGGCGCAGGACACAGCTTCGCCCAGAAGCTGGGGCAACTGCTGGCGCGTCTTAACCGGGAATTAGGGATGACGGTGCTATTAGCCGAACAACAGCTGTCGTTTATCCGCCGGGTTGCAGATCGTTTTTGTATGCTGTATCGCGGGCGTAACGTGGCACAGGGCCACGTTAACGAGCTGGATGATGAGCTTATCGCTCACTGGATGTCACTGGAGGCAAGACGCTGAGATCGAGATAGTGTCCGGTTTCGGCACACTCTGCGTCGTCGGCAAGCCACGGGATCTCCCCGAGGAACGGCGCAGGAAGTGCCCGTTTGAGCGTTGCCAGATACTCATGATGGCGTTTTCCTGGGGCAACCACGTCGTTGGCTATCCAGCCCGCCAGACGCAGACCAGACTGTTGAATGGCGTGAGCGGTCAACATGGCGTGGTTGATACAGCCCAGCTTCACACCGACCACCAGGATCACCGGAAGCTGTTCTGCCTGCACCCAGTCCGCAAACGTCTGATCGTCTGAAAGCGGCGTAAACCAGCCGCCCGCCCCTTCCACCAGCACCCAGTCAGCCTGGCTTTCCAGCGCCCGCAGCCCGGCAGACAGCACGGAAAAATCAATCGGACGGCCTTCGTCTGCACTGATGATGTGCGGTGAGGTCGGCTCAGCAAAGGTGTACGGATTTACCGCCGGATAGGCGAGCACCAGGCTGCTGTTACGCTGTAGCGTCAGCGCGTCGCTATTGCGCAAGCCTTCCGGCGTCATCTCGCTGCCTGAGGCTACCGGCTTGTACCCGGCAGTGGTTTTTCCCTGCAGACGCGCAGCCTGCAGCAGCGCAGAACTGGCAACCGTTTTCCCCACTTCCGTATCCGTTCCGGTGACAAAATAACGTTCAGTCACGTTCGATAATCCCATGAAAAAGTTGATAAGAGAGCGGGAAGTGACCCCGCTGTTGCGGCCAAGCCTGTTCCAGACGCTGCAGCTCCCCACGGGTGAGTGGTTTTCTCTCCCGCCCGGCATGCAGGTGTGTTGCGCCTATCCCCTTCAGGGAGCGCATAGCGCTGAAAGCATCGCTGAAGTTGAGCGTGATGGTTTGCACTGCGCAGCGATAGCGCCAGCCTGACAACGCCTGCGTGACCTGGTCGTGGGATAAAAACCGGTTGGCATGCGGCTGTTCATCCACTGCGCGCCAGGCCTGATTCAGCTCCGGTAATGAGCTTTCCAGCAAGGTGGTAAAGGCCACTTTGCCCCCCGGACGCGCCACGCGATAAAGCTCACCGGCTGCCCGGTTCAGGCTGCTGCACCACTGCACCGCCAGATGGCTCCAGACGAGGTCAAACTGTGCATCCGGCAGCGGGATAGCCTCGATATCGGCCACCAGATAGCAGTCTGCCGCCTGTTGCAGTCGTGCCTCGTCAAGCATCTGAGCTGACAGGTCAATCGCCGTGACGTGGCTCCCCGCCTCGCGCCAGTAGCGGCTGTGACTTCCCGGGCCACAGCCTGCGTCCAGCACCTGTGAAAACGCGTTCTCACCGAGCGTGGCAAGCAGCCCCTGTGCGCTCTGGCGCTGCAGTTCATCGTGCTGCGAATAGCTCCTGGCTGCCCGGCCAAACGCCGCTGCAATGGCCTGCTTATTGACTGGCGACATGCAGTGCCTCCAGAAGAGCATCAATATCCTGTGCTTTGTGCGCTGCCGTCAGCGTCAGGCGCAGACGGGCGGTACCCGGTGGCACGGTCGGCGGGCGAATCGCGGTGACCCACATTCCCCGTTCGCGCAGCGCCTGTGCCAGCGCTAATGCCCGGCTGTTTTCGCCGACAATAACGGGCTGAATAGCGCTCAGTGAGTCCGTACTCTGGAATGGTAGCGCCCCTAACCCCTGGCGAAAACGATGAATATGTTCCGCTAACCGCTGCCGACGTTCCGCACCTTCTTCGCTGCGGATCACCGCCATCGACGCGGACAACGCCACGGCCTGCGCGGGTGGCATACTGGTGCTGTAAATCAGATGTCGTGCGAACTGCAACAAATAATCGGCCACGGGATCGCTGCACAACACGGCAGCGCCGCTCACACCAAAGCCCTTGCCGAAGGTGACCACCAGTAGCTCCGGCTTCACGTTTTGCTGGTGCGCACTTCCCCGCCCTTCATCACCCATCACGCCAATACCGTGGGCATCGTCGACCAGCAACCAGCCATTTTGCTGTTTCGCCGCGTCATGCAACGCACGCAACGGCGCACTGTCGCCGTCCATGCTAAACACCCCTTCCGTCACCACCAGCTGTTGTCCGGCGCAGGGTTTGTCCAGCAGGGTTGAGAGCTGCCCGGCATCGTTATGTGCAAAACGCCGCAGCTGCGCCGGGCTTAAATTTGCCGCCTCCAGCAGGGAGGCGTGGCTTAGACGGTCGGCAACAATCCGGTCATCTTTGCCCATCAGAGCGGCGATGACCGCCTGATTGGCGGCAAAACCCGAGATAAACAGCAGCGCACGCGGGTAACCCAGCCAGTCGGCAAGCGCCTCCTCCAGCGCCCGATGCGCCGTCGTATAGCCGCTGACGTGGCCCGAACCACCGCTGCCCACGCCAAATCGCGCTGCGCCATCCTGCCAGGCGCGAACGATTGCCGGATGCTGGCTCAGACCGAGGTAATCGTTACTGGAGAAATTACAAAACTGCCGATCTTCACGGGTGAGAAAACGGCCTGCGCCGTTTTCCACTACTCTGCGTACCCGAAAAGCATCCGCCGCCCGGCGTTCTTCCAGGGCGGAATTGATACGCTGTTGCCAGGTCATACGGCTGCCGCGTTATAGAACTGTTCAGTGTCGGCGTTGAAAATCTGCTGTTCCAGCTGCTGCTGTTGCTCGTTGTCACCCGTCAGCACGTCAGTCTGATGCGGGTTCAGCCCCAGTTTGCGGAACAGCTGTACGTCTTTGTCCTCTTCCGGATTCGGCGTGGTCAGCAGTTTGCAGCCGTAGAAGATAGAGTTAGCCCCGGCCATAAAGCACATCGCCTGCGTCTGTTCACTCATCTGCTCACGACCCGCAGAAAGGCGTACAAACGAGCCTGGCATCATGATGCGCGCCACCGCGATGGTGCGGATAAAATCAAATGCATCCACGTCGTCGTTATCCGCCAGCGGTGTGCCTTTGACCTTCACCAGCATGTTGATGGGCACACTTTCCGGCGGGGTTGGCAGGTTCGCCAGCTGCAACAACAAACCGGCACGATCTTTCACCGTTTCACCCAGTCCGACGATCCCACCGGAACAGACTTTGATGCCTGCATCGCGGACTTTATCCAGCGTATCCAGACGCTCCTGATAAGTGCGCGTGGTGATGATGTTGCCGTAAAACTCCGGCGACGTGTCGAGGTTGTGGTTGTAGTAATCCAGACCTGCTGCCGAGAGGCGCTGCGCCTGCTCTTCGTTCAGCGTGCCAAGGGTCATACAGGCTTCCAGCCCCATCTCCTTCACGCCCTTCACCATCTGCTCCAGATATGGCATATCGCGTTCGTGCGGGTTTTTCCACGCTGCGCCCATACAGAAACGGGTCGAACCGGCGTTCTTTGCCTTGCGCGCAGAGTCGAGCACCTGCTCCACTTCCATCAGACGTTCGGATTCAAGACCGGTTTTATAGCGCGCACTCTGCGGGCAATATTTGCAATCTTCCGGGCATGCGCCGGTCTTGATCGACAGCAGCGTACTGACCTGAACATGGCGCGGATCGAAGTGCTGACGGTGTACCTGTTGGGCTTCAAACATCAGCTCCAGGAAAGGTTTATTGAATAATTCAGTAACTTGCGACATCGTCCAGCGTGCGTGGTGAGCCATTGGGCTTCTCCAAAGGGTTTTGTTAATTTTCGGTTCGGTTTATACTCGTAAACCTAAAACTTTTCAAAATGGTTTACAAGTCGATTATGACCCAGGACGATCTCGCCTTCGACAAGCAGCATATCTGGCATCCCTACACCTCCACGACCACCCCCTTGCCCGTCTATCCGGTGGCTTCAGCTCACGGGTGTGAACTGCATCTCGCCAGCGGCGAAGCGTTGGTTGACGGGATGTCCTCCTGGTGGGCGGCCATCCACGGGTACAACCACCCGCGTCTGAATGCCGCAATGAAAACGCAGATTGACCAGATGTCGCACGTGATGTTCGGCGGGATCACCCATCAACCTGCGGTTGACCTTTGCCGTCGCCTGGTGGCGATGACCCCCGATTCGCTGGAGTGCGTGTTCCTGGCGGATTCCGGCTCCGTGGCCGTCGAAGTGGCGATGAAAATGGCGCTGCAGTACTGGCACGCTAAAGGTGAACCTCGCCAGCGTTTCCTCACCTTCCGCAACGGCTATCACGGAGATACCTTCGGCGCGATGTCGGTCTGTGACCCGGATAACTCCATGCACAGCCTGTGGAAGGGGTATCTGCCGGAGAACCTGTTTGCCCCGGCACCACAGAGCCGGTTTGATGGTGAGTGGAATGAAGCCGATATGGTGGGCTTTGCCCGTCTGATGGCGGCACATCGCCATGAAATTGCTGCCGTTATTCTTGAGCCGGTTGTACAGGGCGCGGGTGGAATGCGGATGTATCACCCGGAGTGGCTGAAGCGTATTCGTAAGATGTGCGACCGCGAAGGTATTCTGCTGATTGCCGATGAGATCGCCACCGGATTTGGCCGCACCGGCAAGCTGTTTGCCTGCGAACATGCGGGTATCGCGCCGGATATTCTGTGCCTGGGGAAAGCCCTGACCGGCGGCACCATGACGCTCTCTGCCACGCTCACCACCCGCCACGTTGCCGACACCATCAGCAACGGCGAAGCGGGCTGCTTTATGCACGGCCCGACGTTTATGGGCAACCCGCTGGCCTGCGCGGTGGCAAGCGAAAGCCTTGCCATTCTGGAAAGCGGTGAGTGGCGCATGCAGGTCTCAGCCATTGAAATGCAGCTCAGACACGAACTGAGTGCAGCCTCTGGCGCTGAGTTCGTGGCGGACGTTCGTGTGCTGGGTGCCATCGGCGTGATTGAGACAACCCATCCGGTGAACATGGCTGCACTGCAGCGCTTCTTCGTTGAACAGGGTGTATGGGTGCGTCCTTTCGGTAAGCTTATCTACCTGATGCCGCCGTATATCATTACTGAAGCTCAGTTGAGTAAGCTGACGGATGCCGTCGTTGCAGCCGTTAACATTCCCGCACATTTTTCGATTTAACCCAATGCGTTAGCTTCGGTACTCTGTTTATGCATTACACTTTTTGCATGATCGGGTACCGAGGGTAAATCGTATGAACATCACCAGTCAGGATCTGCGCGACGGCGAAAAGCTGCCTGAACGCCATGTTTTCAACGGGATGGGATATCAGGGGGATAATATTTCTCCGCATCTGGCGTGGGACGATATCCCTGTGGGAACCCAAAGTTTTGTCGTGACCTGCTACGACCCAGATGCCCCAACCGGCTCCGGCTGGTGGCACTGGATTGTGGCTAACCTGCCTGCGCATACGCGTGAATTGCCGCAGGGCTCAGGCTCCGGTCGGGTTGCCCTGCCTGGCGGTGCTATCCAGACCCGTACCGATTTTGGTAAAGCGGGTTACGGTGGTGCAGCACCACCAAAAGGGGAAACCCACCGCTATATCTTCACGGTGCATGCGCTGGACGTAGACAAGATTGAGGTCGATGAAGGGGCGAGCGGCGCGATGGTAGGCTTTAACGTGCATTTCCACTCGCTGGGTAGTGCGTCGATTACGGCGATGTATTCGTAATAGTGCGGGCTGATGCCCTCACCCCGGCCCTCTCCCACAGGGAGAGGGCGAAAACCTAACCATTCCCTCTCCCTGTGGGTTGAGTGATCCCCACAAATTACAGGTTGGCACAGAATACCCCCTCTCCATTGAGGGAGAGGGCTGGGGTGAGGGGGAACATAAAGCAGTAGTGGTTATTCCGTTCACTTTATGTTGATTGCTACTCTGTAACGACGATACAGGTGAACGTGCCAGGGCGGTTCACCGCCACCGCCTGGGGAACCCTCTCCCTGTGGGAGAGGGTTAGGGAGAGGGCAAAAACATCACAGCACGGAAGGCAACAACCCCACCAGCCGTCCTTCATCCAGAAGCTGCATCGCCTTATCAATATCCGGGGCAAAGAAGCGATCGTCATCGTAATGTGAAACCTGCTCGCGCAGCACATGACGCGCCTGCTCCAGCAGCGGACTGGATTTTAGCCCCTCACGCAAATCCATCCCCTGACAGGCTGCCAGCCACTCGACGGCCAGCACGCCACGGGTATTGGATGCCATTTCCCACAGACGACGCCCGGCAGCCGGAGCCATAGAGACATGGTCTTCCTGGTTCGCTGACGTTGGCAGGCTGTCCACGCTGTGCGGATGCGACAACGCTTTGTTCTCGCTCGCCAGCGCCGCAGCCGTCACCTGAGCAATCATAAAGCCCGAGTTGACCCCGCCGTTACGTACCAGGAACGGTGGCAACTGGGACATATGTTTATCCATCATCAGCGCGATACGACGCTCTGATAAGGCTCCCACTTCGGCAATCGCCAGCGCGATATTATCCGCCGCCATCGCCACAGGCTCCGCGTGGAAGTTACCGCCGGAAACCACCTCGTTTTCCTGCGCGAACACCAGCGGGTTATCGGACACCGCGTTGGCTTCCACCAGCAGCACCTCTGCCGCCTGGCGCAGTTGCGTCAGACACGCCCCCATCACCTGTGGCTGACAGCGCAGCGAGTATGGATCCTGCACCTTGTCACAGTTGTGGTGTGAATCTGCAATGCCACTGGTCTCGGTGAGCACATGGCGGTACATCGCGGCGGCGTCAATCTGCCCCCGCTGACCGCGCACTTCGTGAATGCGGGCATCGAACGGACGACGAGAGCCAAGCACGGCCTCCGTGGTCAGCGCACCACACACCACCGCCGAAGCAAACAGATCTTCCGCTTCAAACAGACCGCGCAGCGCAAATGCCGTCGACGCCTGAGTCCCGTTGAGCAGCGCCAGCCCCTCTTTCGCCGCCAGCGTAATTGGCGTTAACCCGGCTTTTTTCAGCGCCTCTTTCGCAGGAAGCCACTCCCCCTGCCAGCGCGCTTTGCCCTCACCCAGCAACAACAATGACATGTGCGCCAGCGGAGCCAGGTCGCCGGACGCGCCGACAGACCCTTTCGCCGGGATCCACGGATACACTTCCGCATTCACCAGCGTCATCAGCGACTGGATCACGCTCAGACGAATACCGGAGAAGCCGCGCGCCAGACTGTTGATTTTGAGCACCATCATCAGACGGACAATCTCATCATCCAGCGGCTGACCGACGCCCGCGGCGTGCGACAGCACCAGCGAACGTTGTAAATTTTCCAGATCGTGCGTGGCGATACGGGTCTGCGCCAGCAGGCCAAACCCGGTGTTGATACCGTAGGCGGTACGCCCTTCGGCAACGATAGCTTCAACGCAGGCGACGCTGTCATTAATAGCGCGATGGGCACTTTCATCAAGCGAGAGCGTGACTGGTTGACGCCAGACGTTACGCAGCTGTTTTAACGTCAGTGAACCTGGGGTGAGTGTTAATGCGTTCATTAATGCTTTCCTTGTGTGGCAGGGATCATCGGCAGGTTTAGCCCCTGCTCTTTGGCACATTCAATCGCAATCTCGTAACCCGCATCGGCGTGACGCATCACGCCCGTTGCCGGGTCGTTATGCAACACGCGGGCGATGCGCGCTGCAGCTTCATCCGTGCCGTCGCACACGATGACCATCCCCGAATGCTGGGAGAAGCCCATCCCCACGCCGCCACCGTGGTGTAATGACACCCAGGTTGCACCGCTGGCGGTATTCAGTAAGGCATTCAGTAACGGCCAGTCGGACACCGCATCGGAGCCATCACGCATGGCTTCAGTTTCACGGTTCGGGCTGGCAACGGAGCCGGAGTCCAGATGGTCACGGCCAATGACAATCGGCGCGGACACTTCACCGCTGCGCACCATTTCGTTAAAGGCCAGGCCGAGTTTTTGCCGCCACTCCAGCCCTACCCAGCAGATACGCGCCGGTAAGCCCTGGAAGTTGATGCGCTCACGGGCCATATCCAGCCAGTGGTGCAGGTGTTCGTCGTCGGCGACAATCTCCTTCACTTTGGCATCGGTTTTGTAGATGTCCTCCGGGTCACCGGACAGGGCAACCCAGCGGAACGGACCAATGCCCCGGCAGAACAGCGGACGAATATAGGCAGGAACGAATCCTGGGAAATCAAACGCATTACTGACGCCCATCTCTTTCGCCATCTGGCGGATGTTGTTGCCGTAATCAAAGGTCGGAATGCCCATCTGGCTGAAGGCCAGCATGGCGCTGACGTGCCCGGCCATTGAACGTTTAGCGGCAAGCACCGTGCCTTCCGGGTCAGTTTCGGCTTTTTTCTGATAGGCTTCCCACGTCCAGCCTTGCGGCAGATAACCGTGCAGTGGGTCATGGGCGCTGGTCTGGTCGGTGACGAGATCCGGACGCACGCCACGGGCCACCAGTTCAGGGAGAATGTCCGCCGCGTTGCCGCACAGCGCAATCGACACGGCTTTGCCTTCGGCGGTGTATTTTTGAATACGTGCCAGCGCATCGTCCAGGTTTTCAGCCTGTTCATCGACGTAGCGGGTACGCAGGCGGAAATCAATGCGGCTCTGCTGGCACTCAATGTTCAGCGAGCAAGCTCCGGCAAGGGTCGCGGCCAGCGGTTGTGCGCCGCCCATCCCGCCCAGGCCTGCGGTGAGTACCCAGCGGCCTTTCAGCGAGCCGTTATAGTGCTGACGACCGGCTTCGACGAAGGTTTCGTAGGTGCCCTGCACAATCCCCTGGCTGCCGATATAAATCCAGCTGCCCGCCGTCATCTGGCCATACATTGCCAGCCCTTTGGCATCCAGCTCGTTGAAGTGTTCCCAGGTTGCCCAGTGCGGTACCAGGTTCGAGTTGGCGATCAGCACGCGTGGCGCGTTCTTATGTGTTTTAAACACGCCAACCGGTTTACCGGACTGCACCAGCAAGGTTTCGTCGTGTTCAAGGTTGGTCAGGGATTCAACAATTGCGTCATAGCATTCCCAGTTGCGTGCGGCGCGGCCAATGCCGCCGTAGACCACCAGCTCGTGAGGATTTTCCGCCACCTCAGGATCAAGGTTGTTCATCAACATGCGCAGCGGTGCTTCGGTGAGCCAGCTTTTTGCGGTAAGTGTGGTACCGCGCGGGGCGCGGATATCCTGCTGGCGGTATTTACCTGACGACATTGTGTGTTCCTCATTCGGGACAGAAGATACAAATAGATATACTTGTATAGACAAGCACACACAAGGCCGAATTTAACAAAAAAGATACAATTTTGTTATATTGCGTTAGCTATCACGCTTTTAAAACTTATGACATAAAGTGGCCCTGCAGCCGGTAACGATCCCCGGGGAAAAGCAGCTTTGCATGCGACACAATCTGCGATGATGACCAGGTTCGACGGCGGATCAGCAGGCACGGATCATGCTCCTTAATCCGCAACAGCTCGCACTCCTGCGGTGTGGCGCGCACCGCTTCCACGATGTGCTCCCCTTCCGTCAGCGGTGCAACGAGCGAAAGATACGCATGCGGCGTAGTGTGGGTATAATCCTGAACAAGGTAATCCGGCACCCGCTCAGCATTTACGCAGCGGTCTTCAATCTGCACCGGAATATCGTTCTCAAAATGCACCATCACGGAATGAAAGATGCGGGTTCCCTCCTTGACGTTCAGCTCCACGGCCTGCTCGGCGCTGGCCTGCGTCTCTTCGAGCACCAGCACTTCGCAATGGTGCTGATGGTTACGCGCAGCAATCTCATCGGCAATGCTGCGGATTTCAAACAGCGCTGACTGTCCTTTGGGTTCAGCCACAAACGTTCCGACCCCCTGCAGGCGCACCAGAAGACCTTCATCCGTCAGTTCGCGTAGCGCCCGGTTGATGGTCATCCGGCTAAAACCAAACTGCGCCACCAGCCCGGCCTCCGACGGAATGCGATCGTGAGGACGCCAGACGCCAGCAGCAATTTTTTCGCTTATCGCCTGCTTTACCTTTTCATAAAAAGGCGCAGGAGGGCTGGATTGAGGTGAGCGAGAAAACATCATGACTCCTTCAGTGTTGTTATGCCCACCAGTGAGCAATTTGCCAGGCCAGACGGGCAGCAAGCCGCGCCCCTTGTCCGTCCCGATCGTAGTGCGGGTTGAACTCTACCAGATCCGCCGCCTGTAATTTTCCACTACGACAAATACGTTCAATAACTGGCAGAAGCTCCAGCGCGGGTATCCCTAACGCCGCGGGTGCAGAGACGGCAGGCATCTCACCTGCGGGCAGGACATCCAGGTCAATGGTAAGGTAAACGCGATCGGCCTGCGCCAGCACCTTTTCCAGTGAAGGTAACGCATCGCGACGGAAATGGAGATCTTCCACCAGCGTCACGTTCAGTCGTTCCGCCTCATCCCACAGCGCCTGAGTATTCGCCGCGCGGCTTACGCCAAAGCAGGCATACTGAAACACCCGCGACTGTTCGGCGCAGTAGTGAGCCAGCTGGCGAAACGGTGTACCGGAGGTCGCGCATTCGGCCTTGCGCAGATCAAGATGCGCATCAAGGTTGATCACCACCACGCGGTCGTCCGGGAATGCATCCAGCACCCCGCGCCCGTGCGCCCAGGCGGTTTCGTGCCCACCGCCCAAAACCAGCGTGCGCATTCCGGCGCGCTGGCATGACGTCACTGCATCACTTAATGCCAGCTGAGCGGCCTCCAGCGCATCGCCCTCAACGGAAATGGAGCCCATATCTGCCAGCCGTTCATGTCCCTGATGGCTGGCCATATTTGCCAGCGCCCTGCGCAGTACATCGGGAGCCTGCACTGCTCCGGGTCTGCCATGATTACGCTTTACCCCTTCATCGCATTCAAACCCTATCAGGGCAATACCTGATGATATGGGAGCAAACTGTTCCGGCTGGTGTATTGTCTGGAAAATGCGTTTTGCATTGCTGGCTTCGGCGCTGTCATCGCGCCCCTGCCAGACTGTCTGTGAAACGGGCCGCCAGAGCGTCATACTCCCTCCCCACGGAAAATACGTTGATACAGCGGATTGCGTCCCGGCTCGTAGACCATTTCCACCGGGTGGTGCGCATCCCAGACGATAAAGTCAGCCACGTATCCGGCCTGTAATTGCCCGTGCGTCGCGCCACGTCCCAGCGCCTGCGCCGCATGTCGCGTCACGCCTGCCCAGGCTTCTTCTGGTGTCAGACCAAACTGAACACAGGCCATATTCATCGCCAGATGAATGCTCGCAAACGGGCTGGTGCCAGGGTTGTAGTCGGTGGCAACGGCCATCGGTATGCCCTGTTTTCTGAGCTGTTCAACAGGTGGGCGCTGACGCTCCTGAAGAAAATAGAATGCGCCAGGTAACAGCACCGCAACCGTGCCGTTGTGTGCCATCGCCTGAATGCCTGTCTCGTCGAGATATTCAATATGATCGGCGGAAAGCCCTTTATAGCGACTGACCAGCGCGGCACCGCCCTGATTCGACAACTGCTCCACGTGCCCTTTCACCGGAATCCCCAGCGCGACAGCGGCCTGGAAGAGCCGCTCGGTTTGCGCCAGCGTGAAGCCCACATTTTCACAAAAGACATCCACCGCTTCGAACAGGCCTTTTTGCCACAGGGAGGGCATGATCTCTTCGCAGACCAGCGCCAGATAAGCGTCGGGGTTCTGTCGGTATTCTGCGGGCACGGCATGAGCGGCAAGCAGCGTTGGGCTGATGTCGACCGGATTATCCTGCGCAAGCTGATTCGCCACCTGCAGCATCTTCTCTTCGGCTTCGGCGTTCAGCCCGTATCCCGATTTAATTTCAAGGGTCGTGACGCCTTCAGCCATCAAACGCTGAAGACGCTGCTGCGCCAGGCGCAACAAGGTTTCTGGCGTGCTGTTACGGGTCGCCGTCACGGTAGCGTTAATTCCACCGCCCTGCGCGCTGATGGTCTGGTATGAAATACCGTTCAGGCGTTGCTCCCATTCCGCCGCGCGATCGCCGCCAAACACAAGATGGGTATGACAGTCGATAAGACCCGGCGTCACCAGACGCCCCTGGAGATCGACACTGTTATGATGCCCGGAAGGGATGTCTGACTCAGGCACGACGGCCAGAAGTGTCTGACCGCGAACCACCAGGGCGTGTTGTTCTTTCAGGCCATACGGCGCAGGCTCACCGGGAACCATTGTTGCCAGTCGCGCATTTCGCCAAATCACATCGTTGGGATGAAGCTGCTGCATGGGGCGTTTCACTTGTCATGGGTTGTATAGACATTTATTTTCATCTGCTGTCTGCTGTCAACCGACTTTGTGGAAAATGTTATTTATTTGTGATGACTTCCCTGCCACCTGAGGGTGAAAAATGCAACTTTTACCCTTTTTATCTTCCCGTTTTGCTCAACTTAGTATAAAAAAGCAGGCGATTTCGTCTATCCCGTAAAGACTTGCATACCCAGGAGCTCTACCTTGAACATTTCCAGGATTTCCCGTCTGGCGTTAGCACTCGCCTTTGGCGTGACATTATCCGCATGCAGCTCAACTCCACCGGATCAGCGGCCTTCTGAGCAGGTTGCGCCGGGTACCGCTTCCCGCCCGATCCTGTCCGCTGATGAAGCGAAAAACTTCAACCGCGCACACTACTTCTCAGCGATGGATCCGAACGCTGCACCGTGGACACCGTCTTCTGTTAACCTGCCGAAGCAGCCTGACTTCGTTGTTGGCCCGGCAGGTGCGCAGGGCGTAACGCATACCTCTGTTCAGGCTGCGGTTGACGCTGCCATCACCAAACACAGTGCATCACGTCAGTACATCGCGATCCTGCCAGGTGACTATGAAGGCACCGTTTACGTTCCGGCCGCACCAGGCAGTATTACTCTTTACGGCCTGGGCGAAAAAGCGCTCGACGTGAAAATTGGTCTGGCGATTGATTCTGAAACCGATAGCACCACCTGGCGTCGTCTGGTGAACCCGGCAGGGAAATACATGCCAGGTAAACCCGCGTGGTATATGTTTGATAACTGTCAGAGCAAGCGCTCCGCCACCATTGGCGTGATGTGCTCTGCCGTATTCTGGTCACAGAACAACGGCCTGCAGCTGCAAAACCTGACCATTCAGAACACCCTGGGTGACAGCGTTGACGCGGGCAACCATCAGGCCGTGGCACTGCGTAGCGATGGCGACCAGGTGCAGATTAACAACGTGAACATTCTGGGCCGCCAGAACACCTTCTTCGTGACCAACAGTGGCGTGCAGAACACCCTGCAGAATAACCGTCTGACACGTACTCTGGTGACCAACAGCTACGTTGAAGGCGACGTGGACCTGGTGTCTGGTCGCGGTGCGGTGGTGTTTGATAACACCGACTTCCGCGTGGTGAACTCACGTACTCAACAGGAAGGTTATGTGTTTGCTCCGGCGACACCGTCTAACCTCTTCTACGGTTTCCTGGCAGTGAACAGCCGCTTCACCGCATCCGGTGACAATGTGGCGCAGCTGGGCCGTTCTCTGGATGTGGACTCCGCCACCAACGGTCAGGTTGTGATCCGCGACAGCGTGATCAACGAAGGTTTCAACATGGCAAAACCGTGGGCAGATGCGGCCATCTCTAAACGTCCGTTCTCCGGCAATACCGGTGCTGTGGACGATAAAGGAAACGTGCAGCGCAATCTGAACGACGCTAACTTCAACCGCATGTGGGAATACAACAACCGCGGGCTGGGTAGCAAAGTGGTTGCTGAGCCGAAGCAGTAAGATGTGAGTAAAAGGGGGATTTCAATCCCCCTTTTACTGCGACTGAATGCGTCAGGCCCCAAACTTCAGATACGCATCCAGTAGTTGCATGATAGCAACCATGAGTTGCAGGAACAGAATTGCCCATTCCACACCGCTCATACGCCACTCCTTTGGTATAGAGCACTTCTCCTCTGGCTTACCTTTCCGCTGCCTGTCACCAGAAGGTGTGTTGGTTATGTTTTGATGTTCTCCGCAGTTTAGGCACTGTCGGCACCACCCGACAGCCAGGACTTAAAAAGGATCCTGAATTTCGGAACTGCAACACATCAAACCAACGGACAGAATGATATCAAATCACTACTGTACATAAAAACAGATAAAACCAGTTTAGGAATCTATAAAGAAAACGCCACTAACCAACTGATTATTTTATAAATAATATTATGTGTTCATTCCGTGATCTCTTTTCTTTATTGACGATGAATTTACATCGCCTTAAGCCAATATTATGATGACCATGTTGGTTACGTTTTGATGTGCTCACCCGGCAACCACCGGGCATAAAAAAACCTCGCATTCGCGAGGTTTTTTGCTTTTAGCCGCTTAGTGCGCGTTAACAACCACCCACATTGGCCCCTGGCCTACGGCATAACGCCCTTTCTCTTCCAGCAAGCCCTGCTCACCTTTGATCTCATACAGCGCAATGTGGTGGGATTTCTGTCCCGCCGCAATCAGGTATTTGCCACTGTGATCAATATTAAAGCCGCGCGGCTGGGTTTCCGTTGGCTGGAAACCTTCGATCGCCAGCACGCTACCGTCTTCGGAAACGCTGAACACGGTAATCAGGCTGGAGGTACGGTCGCAGGCATACAGATGACGGCCATCCGGCGTGATGTGAATATCTGCCGCCCAGCGGGTGTCAGAGAAGCCAGACGGCATCATATCCAGCGTCTGCACGCACTCAACCTGACCGTTAGGATCTTTCAGCTCCCACACGTCCACAGAGCTGTTCAGCTCATTGACCACGTAGGCATACTGCTGGTTTGGATGGAAGACCATGTGGCGCGGGCCTGCGCCCTCTACGGTAGTCACTTCAGCAGGACTTTGCGCCACCAGATTGCCATCATCGCTCAGGGTAAACAGGCAGATACGATCCTGCTTCAGCGCAGGTACCCACAGAGTGCGGTTGTCCGGAGAGATATTCGCCGAGTGGCAACCTTCCAGTCCTTCAACCACGTCAACCATTTCTACCGGAATACCGTCTTCCAGACGCGTCACGCTCACGCAACCGGCGTTGTAAGAGCCGCTGAAGACGAAGTGGCCTTTGCGATCGGTGGAGATATGGGTCGGGCTTCCCGGCAAGGGGGCTTCTGCGGTGTAAGTCAGCGCACCATCATCCGGGGAGATACGGTAGGCCAACACGCGAAACTCAGGGCGCACGCCCACGTACAAGAAACGTTTATCCGGGCTGATGACCATCGGCTGAACCTGTCCTGGTACATCAACGACCTGAACCAGCGTGAGTGTCCCTCCGGCATTTAAACGCCAGACGTGGATCTGCTGGCTTTCAGGACTGGCGGTATAAACGGTTTGTTTCATGAATACTCACTCCTCACTGCGCATGAAAGTAGTTAACTTTTGACGGTGAATGCTGAATTGTCGTCGGGAGTTTTGAAGCATCCGCCTCTCGGTGTACCATCCCATCAGAACATAAATTCAATATTAACCCGGAAAAATAAATGACCTCGCGTGTGATTGCTCTGGATTTAGACGGTACCTTACTTACGCCGCAAAAAACCCTTCTTCCCTCTTCCCTTGAAGCGCTCAAACGTGCGCAGGAAGTGGGATATCAACTCCTTATCGTAACGGGTCGACATCACGTTGCCATTCACCCTTTTTATCAGGCACTGGCGTTAGATACACCTGCAATTTGCTGCAATGGCACCTACTTGTATGATTATAAAGCAAAAAAGGTTTTAGAGTCCGATCCACTGCCCGTACCTCAGGCTCTGCAGCTGATTGATTTGCTGGATGAACATGCCATTCACGGCCTGATGTATGTGGATAACGCGATGGTGTATGAGCGCCCTACCGGCCACGTGACCCGCACCAACAACTGGGCGTTGTCGCTGCCGGAAGTGCAACGCCCTGTCTTTACTCAGGTGTCCTCCCTGCGCCAGGCAGCCCAGGATGTTGATGCTATCTGGAAATTCGCCCTGACAGATGAAGACACCAGCAAACTGAATGCTTTCACGAAACACGTTGAACAGACACTGGGTCTGGAATGCGAATGGTCCTGGCATGATCAGGTAGATATTGCCCGCAAAGGTAACAGCAAAGGTAAACGTCTGACGCAGTTCGTGGAATCACAGGGCTGGTCGATGCAGGATGTCGTGGCCTTTGGTGACAACTACAACGACATCAGCATGCTGGAAGCCGCCGGGACGGGTGTGGCGATGGGTAACGCAGATGACGCGGTGAAAGCCCGCGCCAACGTGGTAATTAGCGATAACACAACCGACAGCATCGCGCAGTATATCTATAGCCACCTGCTGTAATCAGGTGGTGATGGAAACGCTTTTGATTTGCGCATAGAGCCACAGGCCAGGTTTGATCCCTAACTCATCTCTGGCCCACGGGCTAATGCGCGCCCAGAGCGTCTTGCTGCCCACCTCCAGCTGTACTTCAACCTGACCATTATCATCAAAACACTGCGCAACTTTTGCGCGCAGAATGTTACGGATACTGGTTTGCAGCGGTGGTTGCAGCACAAGGGAAACATCCGACGCCTGAATGCGGATCCGCAGCGCGGACTGCAACGGTTTATCAATCTTATTGACCCACAGATGCTGATCGCCCAGCGCCAGTGCCGTCATGGCGTAGTGCGGGTGATGTTCCAGAACGCTCACCTTCAGGATGCTGCTCTGCTGCTCCTTCGGCAGCCACGGGTGCATCACGCTACTGCCCCACACCTCTTCCAGATTGCCGAACGCCTTCACGCTGCCGTCTTCCAGCACCAGCACTTTGTCTGCCAGATGCAGAATTTCGTCCAGTGAATGGCTGACGTAGAGCATCGGGATATTGATTTCACGCGCCAGACGTTGCAGATACGGCAACAGCTCACGCTTACGCGGCAGATCCAGCGACGCCAGCGGCTCGTCAAGTAGCAGCAGCTCCGGCGCAGTCAGCAGTGCGCGCCCTATCGCCACGCGCTGTTTCTCACCGCCAGAAAGGGAGGAAGGCAGCCGCTCAAGCAACGCTTCAATCCCCAGAAGCGCCACCAGCTTATCAAACTGTGCAGCCATGCTTTTCGCCATGCCGTAGCGCAGATTGCCGCGAACGCTGTAGTGCGGGAATAAGCGGGCATCCTGGAAAACGTAGCCAATGCGGCGTTTATCCGGCGACAGGTAAATTTTGTTTTTCACGTCATTTAAGACGCGGTCATTCAATACAATGCGGCCTGACTGCGGTCGCGTCAGGCCGCTAATAGCATTAATCAGCGAGGTTTTCCCCGCTCCGGAGACGCCGAAAATTGCCGTAATACCGCTCGCGGGCAGCGTTTCGTTAAGCGTCAGGCAGTGGCTTCCCAGCGTCTGGGTGAAATTCAGTTCCAGCATGGCTATTTCCCCATTCGCTCACGGCTGATGCGCGCCAGCCATTCAGACACCAGCAGAGAGCCCAGCGCCAGCACAATCGAAATCACGCACAGCCGCGCCGCTGCACCTTCACCGCCCGGCGTCTGGATCAGGGTATACATGGCCGACGGAATGGTGCGCGTTTCACCGGGAATGTTCGACACAAAAGTAATGGTGGCACCAAACTCCCCGAGCGAACGGGCAAACCCCAGCACCGTACCAACAATAATACCCGGCAGCGTGAGCGGGAGCGTAATGGTGAAAAAGACGCGCCAGCGCCCGGCACCCAGCGTACGGGCCGCCTGTTCGAGCTTAAGATCAACACCTTCCAGCGCCAGGCGAATCGCCCTGACCATCAGCGGGAATGACATCACCGCAGCCGCCAGAACCGCACCATGCCAGCTGAAGGCAAGCGTCAGTCCAAACCAGTCATATAACCATTCACCGATAAACCCACGTCGGCCCATCGAAATTAACAGCAGATAACCGACCACGACGGGCGGCAAGACAAGGGGAAGATGAAGAACACTATCAAGCAGGGCTTTGCCTGGAAATTTACAACGAACCAGTAACCAGGCAAAGAAGATCCCAAAGGGCAAACTCAGCGCTACCGCCAGGGAAGAAACTTTAAGGCTCAGCAGCACAGCCTGCCATTCAGGATCGGTCAATATCATTAGTGAGTCGTGAATCCATAACGTTTAAAGATTGCAGACGCCTGCGGCCCCTTCAGATAGTCACAGAAGGCCGTCACCGTCGCATTTTTATGTCCATCAACAATCGCAACAGGGTATTCCACTTTCTTGTGGGAGTCTTCCGGGAACGTCCCCACCACCTTCACACCTTTGCTGGCAATGGCATCAGAACCGTACACAATCCCCAGCGGGGCTTCGTTACGTTCTACCAGTGCCAGCGCGCCGCGCACGTCTTCAGCCGGAGCCAGTTTCGGGGACAGTGTCTGCCATGCCCCCAGTTTTTGCAGCGCCTCTTTGGCGTAAATTCCCGCCGGAACGTGTTCCGGATCGCCTACCGCCAGACGCCCACCGTTCAGCAGGCGGATCCAGGGAGTGTCTTTGTTGATGGTGATGTCGCCCTGCGTACTGGATTTTGGTGCCACCACAACAAGGCTATTACCCAGCAGCGTTTCACGGGTTGCCGTATCAATGGATTTTTTCTCAGCGGCGTAATCCATCCACTTCTGGTCTGCCGAAATAAACAGATCGGCAGGTGCGCCCGCTTCAATCTGGCGAGCCAGTGTAGAAGACGAAGCAAAAGAGGAGACAACCTCTACGTTCTTCTCTTTCTTGTACTCAGCTGCAATATCCTGCATCGCATTGGTCAGCGACGCCGCCGCAAAGACCGTAATTTTATTTTCATCAGCCAGCGCGTGTCCGGCGAGAGTGAACGTCAGCGTTGCCCCTGCGAAAAGGCGTACCCATGTACGTGCCATTTGTAGCTCCTGTGTGTCGTTATATATTTATAAATATAACGATAACGACAGAGATATCCTAGCGTTAAATCGTACCGATTAATGAGTAAACATATGCGCTACAGAAATAAATATCGGCGAAAGGAAGAAAAACTTGAGAGCAAAACGCCCGGGCAAGCCGGGCGTTTTGTGGGGAATTAATGCTGCTTTTTAGGCTGGTCTCTGTGACCAATGTTCGAAAAGATGTTGAACACTTCACCCAGGCCGTAGATGGCACCGAGGATGATAGCCATCACTACTGGTACCATGATCACGGCGAATACCAGACTTTTCAACAACTCTAACATGGTTTTCTCCAGATATTGTGAATGGCTTATTCTACCCTGAAAAGTGAGAAAAACATCCCCTTTTGTGCGGTGTACTTTGCGCACTACGTCATTTGGGTCACAATACGTTTTTTTGCCAGGACATTGTTATGCAGGCCGAAATCCTCCTCACCCTACGACTTCAGCAGAAGCTTTTCGCCGACCCACGACGTATTGCCCTGCTTAAACAGATAGAACAAACCGGCTCAATTAGCCAGGGTGCTAAGAACGCAGGCATCAGCTATAAAAGCGCCTGGGATGCGATCAACGACATGAACACCCTGAGCGAACAAACGCTGGTTGACAGGGCAACGGGCGGCAAAGGTGGCGGCGGCGCGGTAGTGACCCGTTACGGCCAGCGCCTGATTCAGCTTTACGATCTGCTGGGGCAGATCCAGCAAAAAGCCTTTGATGTACTCAGTGACAACGATAACCTCCCGCTGGATAGCCTGTTGGCGGCCATTTCCCGCTTCTCGTTACAGACCAGCGCCCGCAACCAGTGGTTTGGTACGGTAACGGCACGCGATAATTCCCAGGTGCAGCAGCACATTGAGATCTTACTTGCCGATGGCACCACTCGCCTGAAGGCCGCGGTGACGGCACAGAGCGGACATCGCCTCGGGCTGGATGAAGGCAAAGAGGTGCTGGTTTTGCTCAAGGCACCGTGGGTCAATATCACCCGCAACCCCGAGCGCGCAAAGCACGCGGACAACCAGCTGCACGGCGCAATCAGTCATATTGAACGCGGCGAGGAGCAGTGTGAGGTACTGATGACCCTGCCAGACGGGCAAACGCTTTGCGCGACGGTTCCGGTAAGCGAGGCGAGCGAATTAGAAGAAGGTGCTGTGGTGACCGCATATTTCAACGCCGACCGGGTGATTATCGCCACATTGTGCTAAGCGCATTGACAAGCATGCCGACAGTGAGTATCCCTGACGTCTGTTGCTGCAAAAAATGGGATAAATCATGTCATCATTGCATATTTCGCAAGGCACGTTTCGTCTTAGCGATACCCGAACGCTGACGCTTCCGGATCTGACATTACGTGCGGGTGAAAGCTGGGCGTTTGTGGGAACCAACGGTAGCGGAAAATCGGCGCTGGCCCGCGCGTTAGCCGGAGAGCTGACCCAGCTTAAAGGTGAGCGTCAGTGTAATTTTACCCGGCTAACGCGTCTCTCATTTGAGCAACTGCAAAAACTGGTGAGCGATGAGTGGCAGCGGAATAACACCGATTTACTCAGTCCGGGTGAAGAGGATACAGGCCGCACTACGGCAGAAATTATTCAGGACGACGTGAAAGATAGCGCCCGTTGCCAGCATCTGGCGGAGCAATTTGGGATTACTGCGCTTCTGGAACGGCGCTTCAAATACCTTTCTACTGGCGAGACGCGAAAAACGCTGCTGTGTCAGGCACTAATGAGCGAGCCTGAACTTCTGATCCTTGATGAGCCATTCGACGGGCTGGATGTGCGCTCCCGCGCCCAGTTGGCAACGCTGTTAGGTTCACTCAACCAGCAAGGTTACACCCTTGTGCTGGTGCTTAACCGCTTTGATGAAATCCCTGATTTTATCCAGAACGCAGGCGTGCTGGCCGACTGCAGTCTGACCGAAACCGGTGAAAAAACGGCACTGCTTCAGCAAGCGTTAATTGCCCAGCTGGCGCACAGCGAAAAGCTGGACGGTATTACCCTCCCGGAACCCGATGCCCCTTCGGCCCGACACGGTTTAGACCCCCACCAGCCGCGCATTATGCTGCGTAATGGCGTGGTCTCTTATAACGATCGCCCCATCCTTAACCAGCTGAGCTGGACGGTTAACCCAGGTGAACACTGGCAAATCACCGGCCCTAACGGAGCAGGAAAATCGACGCTGCTGAGTCTTATCACCGGCGATCACCCGCAGAGTTACAGTAACGATCTGACGCTGTTTGGCCGCCGACGCGGAAGCGGTGAAACCATCTGGGATATCAAAATGCACATTGGTTATGTCAGCAGCAGTCTGCATCTGGATTACCGCGTCAGCACCACCGTGCGTAACGTCATCCTGTCAGGGTATTTTGATTCCATCGGCATTTATCAGGCGGTATCGGATAAACAGCACAAGCTGGCGCAGCAATGGCTGGATATTCTGGGGATGGACAACCGGGTCGCTGATGCACCGTTTCATAGCCTGTCGTGGGGCCAGCAACGCCTGGCACTGATTGTTCGCGCGCTGGTGAAACACCCGACCCTGTTGATTCTGGACGAACCGCTGCAGGGGCTGGATCCGCTTAACCGCCAGCTGATCCGTCGCTTTGTGGACGTTCTCATTGGTGAAGGCGAAACGCAGCTACTGTTTGTTTCACACCATGCTGAAGACGCTCCTGCCTGCATCACTCATCGCCTCGAATTTGTCCCGGACGGTGAACGCTATCACTACCTTCTGAGCAAAATCGATTAATCCGTGGAGGGCTCCGCCCTCCTCTTTTCAGATAACCTGCAGCAATACATCTCTATCTCTTTGATCTAGAATGCGACATATGCGCTAAAAAATGGTTTTGAAAAACAGTGTAAACGATTCCACTAATATATCCCATGTCACACTTTTGACGTCTCTGTTATGCTATGGTTATTACATACCATAAGCCCAATGGAGCGAAATATGCGAGTTCTGGTAACAGGTGGTAGCGGTTACATAGGTAGTCATACCTGCGTGGAGCTGCTGAAAAATGGTCATGATGTCATCATCCTCGACAACCTGTGCAATAGTAAGCGCACCGTGCTGCCCGTGATTGAACGTCTTGGCGGCAAGCAACCTACTTTCGTGGAAGGTGACATCCGTAATGAAGCGTTGATGACCGAAATCCTTCACGACCATGCGATTGAGACCGTGATCCACTTCGCGGGCCTGAAAGCGGTCGGTGAATCGGTAGCAAAACCGCTTGAGTATTATGACAACAACGTCAACGGTACCCTGCGCTTACTCTCCGCCATGCGTGCGGCGAACGTCAAAAACTTTATCTTCAGCTCATCCGCAACCGTCTACGGCGATCAGCCTAAAATTCCTTACGTTGAAAGCTTCCCGACCGGCACACCGCAAAGCCCGTATGGCAAAAGTAAGCTGATGGTGGAACAAATCCTGACCGATCTGCAAAAAGCACAGCCGGAGTGGAGCATCGCCTTGCTGCGCTATTTCAACCCGGTCGGCGCGCATCCATCGGGTGACATGGGGGAAGATCCACAGGGCATTCCAAACAATCTGATGCCGTATATCGCGCAGGTCGCAGTCGGTCGTCGCGACTCACTGGCTATTTTTGGTAATGATTACCCCACCGAAGATGGTACCGGCGTGCGTGATTATATCCACGTCATGGATCTGGCCGATGGCCACGTTGCAGCCATGCAGCAGCTGGCGAACAAACCGGGCGTGCATATTTACAACCTCGGAGCCGGTATCGGCAGCAGCGTGCTGGATGTGGTGAATGCCTTCAGCAAAGCCTGCGGTAAGCCGGTTAGCTATCACTTCGCACCGCGTCGTGATGGCGATCTTCCAGCTTACTGGGCCGATGCAACCAAAGCCGATAACGAGCTTAACTGGCGTGTTACCCGCACGCTTGATGAAATGGCACAGGATACCTGGCACTGGCAGTCACGCCATCCGCAAGGGTATCCGGACTAAGGATCCGTCATGACTCCATTCAATCCCGTTGATCACCCGCATCGTCGTTTTAACCCATTAAGCGGGCAATGGATTTTGGTCTCTCCACATCGCGCCAAGCGCCCCTGGCAGGGGGCGCAAGAGACGCCTGCGAAACAGACCCTTCCACAGCATGACCCGGACTGCTTCCTGTGTCCGGGCAATACGCGCGTTACGGGAGATAAAAACCCGGACTATAAAGGCACTTACGTTTTCACCAACGATTTTGCGGCCCTGATGACTGATACGCCGGACGCGCCGGAAAGCGATGACCCGCTGATGCGCTGTGAAAGCGCACGCGGTACCAGCCGTGTTATCTGCTTCTCTCCCGATCACAGCAAAACGCTGCCGGAGCTAAGCATTGACGCCCTGAAAGAGGTCGTCAGTACCTGGCAAACACAAACGGCTGAGCTGGGTCAAACCTATCCGTGGGTACAGGTATTTGAAAATAAAGGCGCAGCGATGGGCTGCTCTAACCCACACCCACACGGTCAGATCTGGGCTAACAGTTTCCTGCCAAACGAAGCTGAGCGTGAAGACCGACTGCAAAAAGACTATTTCGCACAAAACGGTTCGCCAATGCTGGTGGATTACGCCCGGCGTGAGCTGGCCGATGGCAGCCGTACTATTGTCGAGACTGAACACTGGCTGGCGGTGGTACCGTACTGGGCGGCATGGCCGTTTGAAACGCTGCTGCTGCCGAAAGCACACGTTCAGCGCATTACCGATCTCAGCGACGAACAGCGTGACGATCTGGCGCTGGCGCTGAAAAAACTGACCAGCCGTTACGACAATCTGTTCCAGTGCTCCTTCCCGTACTCTATGGGCTGGCACGGCGCACCGTTCAATGGCGAAGAGAATCAGCACTGGCAGCTGCATGCCCATTTCTATCCACCACTGTTGCGCTCTGCAACGGTGCGTAAATTCATGGTGGGTTATGAGATGCTGGCTGAAACCCAGCGTGATCTGACGGCAGAACAGGCAGCAGAGCGCCTGCGTTCCGTTAGCGACGTCCACTATCGCGAATCAGGAGTCTAAAAAAAATGAGTCTGAAAGATAAAACACAATCCCTGTTTGCTGAAAAATTCGGCTACCCTGCCACCCACGTTATCCAGGCTCCTGGCCGCGTAAACCTGATCGGGGAACATACCGACTATAACGACGGTTTCGTTCTGCCTTGTGCCATTGATTACCAGACGGTCATCAGCTGCGCAAAGCGCGACGACCGCAAAGTCCGCGTGATTGCCGCCGATTATGGCAATGAAATGGACGAATTTTCACTCGATTCCCCGATTGTGATGCACGATAGCCAGCAGTGGTCTAACTACGTGCGCGGTGTCGTGAAGCATCTGCAAAAGCGTAACAAGAATTTCGGTGGCGCAGATTTAGTCATCAGCGGCAATGTTCCGCAGGGAGCAGGCTTAAGCTCGTCGGCTTCGCTGGAAGTGGCGGTTGGTACCGTATTCCAGCAGTTGTACCACCTGCCACTGGATGGGGTGCAAATCGCGCTGAACGGTCAGGAAGCAGAAAACCAGTTTGTGGGCTGCAACTGCGGCATTATGGATCAGCTGATCTCCGCGCTGGGTAAAAAAGAGCATGCCCTGCTGATTGATTGCCGCTCGCTGGGAACCAAAGCCGTTCCGCTGCCAAAAGGCGCAGCCGTCGTTATTATCAACAGTAACTTCAAACGCACGCTGGTAGGCAGCGAGTACAACACCCGTCGCGAGCAGTGCGAAACCGGCGCGCGCTTCTTCCAGCAACCAGCCCTGCGTGACGTTTCACTCAATGAATTCAACAAAGTGGCGCACGAGCTGGATCCGATTGTGGCTAAACGTGTTCGCCACGTGCTAACGGAGAACGCCCGTACCGTTGAAGCGGCTTCCGCGCTGGCAAAAGGCGACCTGAAGCGCATGGGTGAGCTGATGGCGGAATCTCATGCCTCTATGCGCGATGATTTCGAGATCACCGTTCCGCAAATTGACACCCTGGTTGAGATCGTCAAAGCCACCATCGGCGACAAAGGCGGCGTGCGTATGACCGGTGGCGGTTTTGGTGGCTGCATCGTTGCACTGGTGCCGGAAGAACTCGTCCCGACCGTGCAGGACGCCGTCGCGAAACAGTACGAGGCCAAAACTGGCATTAAAGAAACCTTCTATGTCTGCAAAGCATCACAAGGAGCGGGACAGTGCTAAACGAAACGCCAACTCTTGCACCTGATGGACTGCCATATCGCCTGTTAACTCTGCGCAACAGCGCAGGGATGGTGGTGACGCTGATGGACTGGGGTGCAACCCTGCTTTCTGCTCGCGTACCGATGCCTGACGGCAGCGTGCGCGAAACCCTGCTCGGCTGTGCGTCGCCAGAGCAGTACGTCAACCAGGCCGCCTTTCTTGGCGCGTCCGTGGGACGCTATGCTAACCGTATCGCGAAAAGCTGTTTTGAACTCGACGGTGTGCGCTACCCGCTTCTCCCTAGCCAGGGAGAAAATCAGCTACACGGTGGCCCGGAAGGGTTTGATAAGCGTCGCTGGCAGATTGTTCAGCAAAATGACGGTGAGGTGCTGTTCTCGCTGGATTCTCCCGATGGCGATCAGGGATTCCCCGGGGATCTCTCCGTTTTTGCACGTTTTACGCTGACTGACGATAACCGCATTGCCATTGAGTACCGTGCGACAGTCGATAAACCGTGCCCGGTCAACCTGACCAACCACGCTTACTTCAACCTGGACGGTAATCTGTGCGATGTCCGTAACCACAGGCTGCAGATACTGGCGGATGAGTACCTGCCGGTGGATGAAATGGGGATCCCACACCAGGGGCTGAAATCAGTAAACGGTAACAGCTTTGATTTCCGCAATGCGAAAACCATCGCGCAGGATTTTTTGAGCGATGACGATCAGCGCAAGGTGAAAGGCTACGACCACGCTTTCCTGCTGCAGGCAAAAGGCGATGTGAATCAGCCTGCGGCCCAGGTCTGGTCTGCGGATGAGAAGCTGCAAATGACGGTCTACACCACCGCCCCTGCCCTGCAGTTCTATTCGGGTAATTATCTTGGCGGCACAGCGGCACGGGAACATGATGAATACAGCGACTGGCAAGGTCTGGCGCTGGAAAGCGAGTTCCTGCCTGACAGCCCGAACCATCCTGAATGGTCGCAACCGGACTGCATACTGCGTCCGGGTCAAGAGTACGTTAGCGTGACGGAATACCATTTTATTCCTCACTAATCTCCAGCCCTCCCTTCGGAGGGCTTTTTTTATGTCCATCTTGCTGAAAATAGCATCGATTGCAGACAAAATAATAACCCTGGATTCACAAGCATCTTACACTCAGAGACTATTTTCGCTATGGTTAGGGTTAAGCGTTGCCGCTGGCACTGTCACGGCAATATAATGAGAATTGTTATCATTCAATAAAGCTTATGAGGAGTAAGATATGGCTGTAACTAAGCTGGTTCTGGTGCGCCACGGCGAAAGCCAGTGGAACAACGAAAACCGCTTCACCGGTTGGTATGACGTTGATCTGTCCGAGAAAGGCGTAAGCGAAGCGAAAGCAGCAGGTAAACTGCTGAAGGAAGAAGGCTTCAGCTTTGATTTTGCTTACACCTCTGTGCTGAAACGTGCCATCCACACGCTGTGGAACGTACTGGACGAGCTGGATCAGGCCTGGTTGCCGGTTGAGAAATCCTGGAAACTGAACGAACGTCACTACGGTGCGCTGCAGGGTCTGAACAAAGCAGAAACCGCTGAGAAATACGGTGACGAGCAGGTTAAACAGTGGCGTCGCGGCTTCGCGATCACCCCACCAGAACTGACCAAAGACGACGAACGCTTCCCGGGCCACGACCCGCGTTACGCGAAACTGACCGACGCTGAGCTGCCAACAACTGAAAGCCTGGCGCTGACCATCGACCGCGTTGTGCCTTACTGGAACGAAACCATTCTGCCACGTCTGAAAAGCGGTGAGCGCGTGATCATCGCCGCGCACGGTAACTCCCTGCGTGCACTGGTGAAATACCTGGACAACATGGGTGAAGACGAGATCCTCGAACTGAACATCCCAACTGGCGTACCGCTGGTATATGAGTTCGATGAAAACTTCAAACCAATCAAACACTACTACCTGGGTAACGCTGATGAAATCGCTGCTAAAGCGGCGGCAGTAGCGAACCAGGGTAAAGCGAAGTAATTTTCGCAAGACATAAAAAAAGCGTGGAGCAATCCACGCTTTTTTATTTGCGCTGTCAGAATCAGCCGCGACGTGCTTTTACCGCGTTCGCCAGCTGGCGCAGGATGGTGTCGGTATCTTCCCAGCCGATGCATGCATCGGTGACGCTCTTACCGTAAACCAACGGCTCGCTGCCTTCCAGATTCTGGTTACCTTCAACCAGATGGCTTTCAATCATCACCCCAATCACCGCTTTTTCACCCCCGGCGATCTGCTGGCAAACATCTTCACCCACTTCCATCTGCTTTTTAAACTGCTTGCTGGAGTTGGCATGGCTGAAGTCGATCATCACCTGCGGTGACAGACCTGCTTTTTCCAGCCCGACTTTCACTTCAGCCACATGTTTTGCACTGTAGTTCGGCTCTTTACCACCGCGCAGAATAATATGACAGTCGCCGTTACCGCTGGTGTTCACGATGGCAGAGTGGCCCCATTTGGTCACGGACAGGAAGCAGTGCGGTGCCCCGGCAGCATTGATGGCGTCAATGGCTACCTTGATGGTGCCGTCGGTACCGTTTTTAAAACCAACCGGGCAAGAGAGGCCAGACGCCAGCTCGCGGTGAACCTGAGATTCCGTGGTACGCGCACCGATTGCGCCCCAGCTCATCAGGTCGGCCAGGTATTGTGGCGTAATCATATCCAGAAACTCTCCGGCCGCGGGCAGACCGCTGTCGTTGATTTCCAGCAGCAGTTTGCGTGCAATGCGCAGACCGTCGTTAATCTGGAAGCTGTTATCCATGTGCGGATCGTTAATCAGCCCTTTCCAGCCCACCGTGGTACGCGGTTTTTCAAAATAAACGCGCATCACAATTTCCAGCTCGCCTTTTAGCTCTTCACGCAGCGAGATCAATCTGGCTGCGTACTCTTTTGCCGCGGCAGGATCGTGAATAGAGCACGGGCCAATCACCACTAACAGACGATCGTCATTGCCGCGCAGGATCTTGTGGATCGCTTTACGGGCGTGAGACACCGTGTTTGCAGCATTTTCCGTGGCGGGGAATTTTTCAAGGAGTGCGACTGGAGGCAATAACTCATTGATCTCTTTAATGCGTAAATCGTCGTTCTGGTAATTCATCTTCTGTCCGGGCTCTGCCATATTTTGAGTAATGAAAGCAATCCCTTCAATCTATCTCGTCAGCCTGGAAGTGTAAACCGCCTTTTACACCCTCTCCGGCCATTACGCGTAACATAGCGAAAAAGAGGTTTGTGTAACACATTAAAAATTCTACACTTAGCCTAAAAAGAAACGAGGAAAATAGATATGGCGCATTCTCACTCGCACGCCTCCGGGGATGAAAATGCTAAACGCCTGATGCTCGCCTTCGGGGTAACCGCGGTCTTTATGGTTGTCGAAGTGATCGGTGGGATTATCTCTGGCTCATTGGCCTTGCTGGCTGACGCCGGGCACATGCTCACCGATGCCGCAGCCCTGTTCTTCGCTCTGCTGGCCGTTAAGTTCGCCCGTCGCCCGCCCAATGCCCGCCATACGTTTGGCTGGCTCCGGCTTACAACCCTTGCTGCCTTTGTTAACGCGATTGCACTGGTTGTGATCACTATTTTTATTGTCTGGGAGGCCTTCCAGCGTTTCAGGCACCCACAGCCAATTGCCGGGATGACAATGATGGTCATTGCCGTAGCAGGGCTGCTTGCCAATATTCTGGCATTCTGGATTTTGCACCGTGGCAGCGGTGAAAAAAACCTGAACGTCAGGGCGGCGGCGCTGCATGTGCTGGGTGATTTACTCGGTTCTGTCGGGGCAATAGTCGCTGCGCTGGTGATCCTCTATACCGGCTGGACACCCGTCGACCCTATTCTTTCGGTACTGGTATCCTGCCTGGTTCTGCGCAGTGCCTGGCGGTTACTGAAGGAGAGCGTCAATGAGTTACTGGAGGGCGCACCCACTTCAGTGAATATTATCGAGCTAAAACGCAATCTGCGCCGTTCAATCCATGAAGTGAGAAACGTCCACCACGTTCACGTCTGGCTGGTGGGTGAGAAACCTGTCATGACCTTGCACGTTCAGGTCATCCCACCTCATGATCATGATGCGCTGCTTGAACGCATCCATCACTTTCTGGAACATCACTATGAGATTGGCCACGCCACTATCCAGATGGAGTACCAGCCCTGTAACGGACCAGACTGTCATCTGAACGAAGCACAGCCCGGCCATTCACATCACCACCACTAGCTGGAAAGCGCGTGAGAACCCCGCTCACGCGCGCTGTTAATCCACATGCGGCTACCGTTCAGGGCAATGAACGTCAGAAGCAAGTACTCCAGTGACATCGCATAGACCCCCTGCAGGGCAAAGATCACCACGCTAATGACGTTGATGATGACCCACAGCAACCAGTTTTCAACGTATTTACGGGTCATCAGGATCATCGCAGCAATCGACAACACCATCATGGAGGAATCCCAGAACGGGAAGGCATCTGGTTGCAGCACCGGCATCGTGACGTTCAACCCTATACCGGACATGACAGACACCGCGACCCGGGTCAGGAAAGCAAATACCGGGTTGATATAGACAGTCATTAAACCAATGGCGACAACACAGGCGACAAGCCAGGCGATGGCTTTTGGCAGAGGTAACCAGCGGATCTGCAGCTCTGCCTCCTGCTGACTGTTCTGCCGGGACCATGCGTACCAGCCGTAAATATTCGCCGCGAAGAAGAACAGCTGTAAAAGCAGGCTGGCATATAGCTGGATCTGGAAGAAGATGATGGCAAAGAGCGTAACGTTAATTAACCCGAATGCGTAATTGCTGATCTTCTCAAGGCTTGCCAGCCAGATACAGAGTAACCCGGCCAGCGTGCCAACGGCCTCAATCCATGACAGGTCATAGCCACCCGCACCAATCGGTATATGAACCAGAATGTTCTGTGTGCTAAAAAAATCCATCTTTTCCCCGGGGCCTGTTGAATTAAGTACGTAGTGTAGCCGCAAAATCCAGCATGCGGTTAAGCGGAATTAACGCACCTTCACGCAGGGCGGCATCCACATGGATTTCATGTGCTGCACCACCGGTTTCTAACCCTTCGGCAATCGCTTTCAGGCCATTCATCGCCATCCACGGGCAGTGAGCACAACTGCGGCACGTCGCCCCTTCACCCGCCGTAGGCGCTTCAAGCAGCTCTTTTTCCGGCACGGCCTGCTGCATCTTGTAGAAGATACCGCGATCGGTCGCCACGATGAGCTGCTTATGCGGCAATGTTTTCGCGGCGTTGATTAACTGGCTGGTTGATCCAACGGCATCCGCCATATCGACAATTGATTGTGGCGATTCCGGGTGAACAAGGATGGCCGCTTCCGGGTAGAGCGCCTTCATGCGCGTCAGCGCCTGTGTCTTGAATTCGTCATGCACAATACAGGCACCCTGCCAGCAGAGAACGTCTGCGCCGGTTTGCTTCTGGACATAGCTTCCAAGATGCCGGTCTGGTGCCCAGATGATTTTCTCGCCCAGGCTGTCCAGATGCTCAATCAGCTCAACGGCAATACTGGACGTCACCACCCAGTCTGCACGCGCTTTTACCGCTGCAGATGTATTGGCATAGACCACAACAGTACGGTCAGGATGGGCATCGCAGAAGGCGGTAAACGCGTCAATCGGGCAGCCGAGATCAAGTGAACATTCAGCATTAAGCGTCGGCATCAGAATGGTTTTTTCAGGGCTGAGTATTTTTGCCGTTTCGCCCATAAAACGAACGCCCGCCACCAGTAGCGTGGACGCGGGATGTTTTGCACCAAAGCGTGCCATCTCCAGAGAGTCGGAAATGCACCCCCCGGTCTCTTCCGCCAGTTGCTGGATTTCCGGGTCAGTGTAGTAATGTGCCACCATCACGGCATCTCGCTCCTTGAGAAGACGTTTGATCTTCTCACGGTAGAACTGCTTTTCATCCACGGTTAGTGGGACAGGTTTTGGCGGGAAGGGATAGATTGCAGCTTCTGGATCAAACATCACACTCATTATGGCATCTCGTTTTACTGGCTTAACAATATTGCCTTTCTTTTGCATGACATAGCAAAACCGACGGCAATTGTGTTTTGTATACTAAACAAGATAGCGGATATGAGGTGAAAAGTCACCGGAAATAGGTGCGATGAGCATTTGTCGGGTAGCAGCTTTGTCTGACCTGGAAGGTAAAAAAATAAAATTAAACGTACTGATCGACCGTTGGGGAATGCCTTACGACACTCCCCCTCTGATATTAACGCGGACGGTGCAGAGCACCGTGCTGAACGACCTTACCAGAACCTACCAGGCTGTATGATACAGTTCGATAATATCGTTGAAACTCGCTTCCCGTGGGTTACCGCCGGTACATACATCATTAAACGCCGCCTGTGCCAGCCCCAAAATGTCCTCTTTACGTACCCCTACGTCACGCAGGTGGAGGGGAATACCCACGTCACGATTGAGCGCAAAGACGGCATTAACCGCCGCATTACGTGCATCAACAAGGGTCAGGCCTTCCACCTTCACGCCCATCGCTCGCGCAATATCGCGGAACTTATCGCCAGTATATTCGGCATTGTAGCGCATGACATGCGGCAACAATATGGCATTCGCCACGCCGTGCGGGGTGTTATAGAATGCCCCCAGCGGGTGCGCCATGCCATGAACCAGCCCCAATCCAACGTTGGAAAAACCCATCCCGGCAACATACTGACCTAGCGCCATTGCCTCTCCGGCATCCCGTTCACCCGCCACTGAATCGCGCAGCGCCCCGGCAATAATCTCAATGGCCTTGATGTGCAACGCATCTGTTAAGGCCCACGCACCACGGGTGGTATAGCCTTCAATCGCATGGGTCAGCGCATCCACACCGGTTGCCGCTTTCAGCGACGGCGGCATTCCGTCCATCATGTCGGCATCGATAAAAGCGACCTGCGGAATGTCATGTGGATCGACGCAAACAAATTTACGCCGCTTCTCTTCATCAGTGATCACATAGTTAATGGTCACTTCCGCCGCCGTTCCCGCCGTGGTGGGAATTGCCAGAACGGGAACGCTGGGTTTACGCGTTGGCGACAGTCCTTCCAGACTGCGAACATCCGCAAACTCCGGGTTATTGCTGATAATACCAATCGCCTTACAGGTATCCTGCGGCGACCCGCCACCGATGGCGATAAGATAATCTGCGCCGCTGTGCTGAAAAACCTCCAGCCCCTCTTTCACGATACCGATCGTCGGATTAGGAAGCACCCCAGAGTAGATATCCCAGACCAGGCCCACCTCGTCCATTTTATCCGTAACCTTCGCTACCACGCCGCACTGCACCAGCGTTTTATCAGTGATAATCAGCGCTTTATGGTAGCCCCTGCGTTTTACTTCATCGCAAAGTGCCGCTACCGCACCCCGGCCAAACCAGGCCGTTTCATTCAGAATCATTCTGTTCGCCATTGCCGTTCTCCTGTTCGCGTTGCGATATCACTCTTCAATACGCAGCCCATAGGTTTTGAATTTTTCCAGCACGATGGCGATAGCCTCATCATCAAGCACCGGCACCGGATCGGTAATCGCCAGCGTACTAAGATAAAGCTGAGCCAGTACCTCAACCTCATGCGCCAGCCACAGCGCCTTTTCCAGATTTTCTTCGCAGGCGATTAAACCGTGATGCTGCAACAACGTCGCTTTGCGGTTCCTGAGGACGACGGCCACATATTCTGACAGCTCGCGCGTGCCAAACGTGGCATACGGCGCACAGGGAATAGAATTGCCCCCGGCGGCGGCAATCATGTAATGAATAGCCGGGATAGCACGATTCAGGATAGACACGGCAGTACAGTGCACCGCATGGTTATGCACCACCGCATTGGCATCCGGGCGCGTCTGGTAGGCAGTCATATGGAAACGCCACTCACTGGACGGCAGTTTTCCCTGCTCATGCTGACCATCGGCATCAATATAAACGATGTGTGACTCGGTCAGTTTTTCATAGGGAATACCCGTTGGTGTGATCAGCATCCCCCCCTGATAGCGCACGCTAACGTTGCCAGCTGTTCCCTGATTCAGACCCAGTCGGGTCATCTCCAGGCAGGTATCAATAATCTGCCGAGCCAGTGTATTTCGTTCCATTTGTTACCTCTCTTGATGATTCAATAACACCAACAGAACAACTCATCTTGTTCTGTTGAATTAATCGCTAATCGTGTATTTGCTCACCATCTTCATATTGAATAATCATAAAGAAATTTTTGTAACTTTATTTTGTGATCATCATCAATTAATTACAGATAATCACTCTTCATCCGCCTGATTCATTTCATGAAAAATGACCGCTCTTAATAATATTTAACGAAACGGGCATTTTATCTGTTCACCTGTGGAAAATGCCCGTTTTCGCAGCAATAAATTAAATCGGGCATCCTCTTTGTTGTTTTTAATATTTATTTACTCAAACGGGCATTGTTTTTCATAAATTAAAGTGACAGCAATCACATAAAAATACCGCTTTGTCGTTAAGTGTGACCGCCATCATATTAAATGACCTTTTTTACTCGAAAATGAATTCATGAGTTCATTCCGACCGCCAGATTTAGGCGAGTAAGAAAAAAGAACTCTTCTTTTTTTACGGTCTGATAAGCAAGAATGGCCACACTCTGACGCTTCTGAACCAACGAGGATGTTATGGGAAACACAACAATACAAACGCAGAGTTTTCGTACGGAAAATACCGGACAAGCCCAGCGTTACATTATTCCTTTTGCGTTACTTTGCTCACTATTTTTTCTTTGGGCAGTCGCTAATAACCTGAATGACATTTTATTACCCCAGTTTCAGCAAGCCTTTACCCTGACTAACTTTCAGGCAGGTCTGATTCAATCTGCATTTTATTTCGGCTACTTCGTCATTCCTGTGCCAGCAGGAATACTGATGAAAAAGATGAGCTATAAAGCAGGTATTATTACCGGGTTATTCTTATATGCTTTTGGTGCTGCATTATTCTGGCCTGCCGCAGAAGTCATGAACTATACCCTGTTCCTGATCGGTCTTTTTATTATCGCTGCAGGATTAGGCTGTCTTGAAACCGCTGCCAATCCGTTTGTAACCGTATTAGGCCCTGAGAGTGGTGGTCATTTCCGTCTTAATCTGGCACAAACATTTAACTCCTTTGGCGCTATTATCGCTGTCGTATTTGGACAAAGTCTTATTTTGTCTAACGTGCCACATCAATCTCAGGATGTGCTCGATAAAATGACGCCAGAACAACTGAGCACCTATAAGCACAGTCTGGTGCTATCCGTACAAACGCCTTACATGATCATCGTGGCAATTGTATTGCTGGTCGCCCTGCTGATTATGTTGACTAAATTCCCGACCCTACAGAGTGACGATCATACCGACAGCACACAGAGCTCATTCGCCTCATCCCTTTCTCGTCTGGTGCGCATCCGCCACTGGCGCTGGGCGGTGCTGGCACAGTTCTGCTACGTCGGCGCGCAAACCGCCTGCTGGAGCTATCTGATTCGCTACGCCATTGAAGAGATCCCTGGCATGACGCCTGGGTTCGCCGCCAACTACCTGACCGGCACCATGGTGTGCTTCTTTATCGGTCGCTTTACCGGTACCTGGCTTATCCGCCGCTTCGCACCGCATAAAGTGCTGGCAGCCTATGCTCTGCTCGCCATGCTGCTATGCCTGATTTCCGCCTTCACAGGCGGCCATTTCGGCCTGCTGGCGCTGACGCTGTGCAGCACGTTCATGTCGATTCAGTACCCGACCATCTTCTCTTTAGGGATCAAGAACCTGGGTCAGGACACCAAATACGGCTCGTCCTTCATCGTCATGACGATTATCGGCGGCGGCATTGTGACACCCGTCATGGGCTTCGTCAGCGATGCCGCAGGCAATATTCCAGCAGCCGAGCTGGTTCCAGCCGTGTGCTTTGCCGTCATCTTCATCTTTGCCCGTTTCCGTTCGCAGACGGCAACAAATTGAACATTTTTCCGAATAACGTGAGGATTCTGTAATGAAAAAAATCAGCTTACCGAAAATTGGTATTCGTCCGGTGATTGATGGTCGTCGTATGGGGGTTCGTGAGTCGCTGGAAGAGCAGACCATGAACATGGCGAAGGCTACCGCCGCGCTGCTCACCGAAAAGCTTCGTCACGCCAGCGGCGCGCAAGTTGAATGCGTCATCGCCGATAGCTGTCTTGCCGGGATGGCCGAATCAGCCTCCTGTGAAGAAAAATTCAGCAGCCAGAACGTCGGTGTGACCATCACCGTGACACCATGCTGGTGCTACGGTAGCGAAACGATCGATATGGATCCGATGCGCCCGAAAGCCATCTGGGGCTTTAACGGAACCGAACGTCCGGGTGCCGTGTATCTCGCCGCCGCGCTGGCCGCGCACAGCCAGAAAGGCATTCCAGCCTTCTCTATCTATGGTCATGATGTACAGGACGCTGACGACACCTCAATTCCTGCTGACGTTGAAGAAAAACTGCTGCGCTTTGCGCGTGCTGGTTTAGCCGTCGCCAGCATGAAGGGGAAGAGCTATCTCTCCGTTGGCGGCGTTTCAATGGGGATTGCCGGTTCCATCGTCGACCACAACTTCTTCGAATCCTGGCTGGGCATGAAGGTACAAGCGGTCGATATGACCGAGCTGCGCCGTCGTATTGACCAGAAAATCTACGATGAAACCGAGCTGGAAATGGCGCTGGCGTGGGCGGACCAAAACTTCCGCTACGGCGAAGACCAGAACGCTCAGCAGTATAAGCGCAATGAAGCGCAGAGCCGTGAGGTGCTGAAAGAGAGCCTGCTGATGGCGATGTGTATTCGCGACATGATGCAGGGTAATCAAAAGCTGGCGGAAAAAGGGCTGGTTGAAGAGTCCCTGGGCTACAACGCCATTGCGGCAGGCTTCCAGGGTCAGCGCCACTGGACCGATCAATACCCTAATGGCGATACTGCTGAAGCGCTGCTCAACAGCTCCTTTGACTGGAACGGCGTGCGTGAACCCTTTATCGTCGCAACCGAAAACGACAGTCTCAACGGCGTGGCGATGCTGATGGGCCACCAGTTGACCGGCACCGCGCAGGTGTTCGCCGACGTGCGCACCTACTGGTCTCCGGAAGCGGTAGAACGCGTGACCGGGCAACCACTCAGTGGGCTGGCCGAACACGGTATTATCCACCTGATTAACTCCGGCTCTGCGGCACTGGACGGCTCGTGCAAACAGCGCGGCAGCGATGGTAAACCAACGATGAAGCCACACTGGGAAATCAGCCAGCAGGAGGCTGATGCCTGCCTGGCAGCCACCGAATGGTGCCCGGCGATCCACGAATACTTCCGCGGCGGCGGCTTTTCCTCCCGCTTCCTGACCGAAGGCGGCGTGCCATTCACCATGACCCGCGTGAATATCATTAAAGGTCTTGGTCCGGTGCTGCAGATTGCAGAAGGATGGAGCATAGAATTACCGAAAGAGATGCACGACCAGCTCGACGCCCGTACCAACTCAACCTGGCCGACGACCTGGTTTGCACCGCGGTTGACCGGTAAAGGGCCATTTACTGATGTTTATTCCGTGATGGCTAACTGGGGGGCAAACCACGGCGTACTGACCATCGGCCACGTCGGCTCCGACTTCATCACCCTGTCATCAATGCTACGTATTCCGGTCTGCATGCATAACGTGGAAGAATCGAAGGTTTATCGCCCTTCCTCCTGGGCCGCGCACGGAATGGATAGCGAAGGTCAGGATTACCGCGCCTGCCAAAACTACGGTCCACTGTACAAACGTTAATCCCGACGTCTTTGCCCGGGAGCGCAAGCTTACCGGGCCGACAAAATACCGAATAGTAGGCCGGATAAGCGCAGCGTTATCCGGCAACGTTTCAGGAGTTGTTATGAAACAAGATGTTATTCTGGTTCTCGACTGTGGTGCGACCAACATCCGGGCCATTGCCGTTGACCGTCATGGCAAAATTGTCGCCCGCGCCGCCACGGCAAATGCCAGCGAAATCGCCGTAGAGAATAGCGCCTGGCATCAGTGGTCTCTGGATGCCATTATGCAGCGCTTCGCAGACTGCTGCCGAACGCTGACGACGGAACTGGCAAACTGTCGCATTCGCGGCGTAACGGTGACCACTTTCGGCGTCGACGGCGCACTGGTCGATGAGCGCGGCAAGCTGCTCTACCCGATCATCAGCTGGAAATGTCCACGCACTGCCGAAGTGATGAAAAATATCGACCGATTGCTGTCACCTCAGCGGCTTCAGGACATTTCCGGTGTCGGTGCATTTGGCTTCAACACCCTCTATAAGCTAGTGTGGCTAAAAGAAAATCATCCACAGCTGTTGGAACAGGCACATGCCTGGCTGTTTATTTCTTCGCTGATTAACCACCGCCTGACCGGGGAATTCACCACCGACATGACTATGGCGGGAACCAGCCAGATGCTGGATATTCAGCGGCGTGATTTCAGCGGCGAAATTTTGCAGGCTGCCGGTTTGACGCGCCGACTGTTTCCACGTCTGGTCGAAGCTGGCGAGCTAATCGGGGCGTTACAACCAGAGGCTGCCCGTCTGCTTGGCCTCCCCACCGGGATCCCGGTCATTTCAGCCGGACACGATACCCAGTTTGCCCTATTTGGTGCAGGTGCCAGACAGGATGAACCCGTGCTCTCATCCGGGACGTGGGAGATCCTGATGGTACGCAGCGCGCAGGTCGATACACCGCTGCTCAGCCACTACGCTGGTTCAACGTGCGAGCTGGACAGCCAGCCTGACCTGTATAACCCCGGCATGCAGTGGCTGGCATCAGGTGTGCTCGAATGGGTGCGCAAACTACTGTGGACGGAAGAGACGCCCTGGCAAACGCTGATTGAAGCTGCTCGCCTCATTCCCGCAGGGGCCGAGGGCGTGAAAATGCACTGCGATCTCCTCGCCTGCCAGAATGCAGGCTGGCAGGGCGTCACGCTCAACACCACGCGAGGCCACTTTTATCGTGCGGCTCTGGAAGGTCTCACCAGACAGCTGGCACAGAATCTGCGTACGCTGGAGGCAATCGGCCACTTCAACACGACCGAACTGCTGCTGGTCGGCGGCGGTAGCCGCAACACGCTGTGGAACCAGATAAAAGCCAATATGCTCGATATTCCCATCAAGGTACTCGACGACGCCGAAACCACAGTGGCTGGTGCAGCTATGTTTGGCTGGTACGGCATTGGCGAATTTACCAGCCCGGAACAGGCCAGAGCGCAGGTGAACTATCAGTACCGCTACTTCTATCCACAAACTGAACCCGAACTGATTGAGGGCGTTTGAGATGCTAAAAACGATTTCACCATTGATTTCCCCAGAACTGCTGAAAGTGTTGGCCGGGATGGGCCACGGCGATGAGATTATTTTTTCTGATGCCCACTTCCCCGCTCACAGCATGGGACCGCAGGTTATTCGCGCTGATGGGCTGAAGGTCAGTGACCTGCTGCAGGCAATCATTCCGCTGTTTGAACTCGACTGCTACGCGCCGCCGCTGGTGATGATGGCCGCAGTAGAGGGTGATTCCCTCGACCCCACCGTCGAAGCTCGCTATCGCGATGCGCTTTCTCTGCAATCCCCTTGCCCGGAGATCATCCGCATTGACCGCTACGCGTTTTACGAACGCGCGCGAAAAACCTTTGCGATCGTTATCACAGGTGAGTGTGCTAAGTACGGGAATATTCTTTTAAAAAAAGGAGTGACACCATAATCTCATGCTGGTGCGCTCGCCTGACGCGGGCGCGTATCGAATGATGGGGCGAGAAAAGATGAAAGCGGCACGCCAGCAAGCGATAGTAAACCTGCTGATCCAGCATAAAAGCCTGACGACGGAAGCCTTAGCCGCCCAGCTTCACGTCAGCAAAGAGACCATTCGCCGCGATCTCAGCGAACTACAGATTCAGGGGAAAGTTCTGCGCAACCACGGCCGGGCTAAATACATTCATCGGGAAAACCAGGACTGTGGTGACCCTTTCCATATGCGTCTAAAGAGCCACTTTGCACATAAAGCCGATATCGCCAGAGAAGCGCTGGCCTGGATCGATGCCGGGATGGTCATAGCCTTAGACGCCAGTTCGACCTGCTGGTATCTGGCACGGCAGTTGCCGGACATCGATCTTCAGGTTTTTACCAACAGCCACCCAATCTGCCTGGAGTTGGGTAAACGTGAACAGATTCAGCTCATCAGTTCCGGCGGTAAGCTCGAACGTAAATACGGTTGCTACGTCAATCCCTCGCTGATTTCACAGCTCAAGTCGCTGGAGATCGACCTGTTTATTTTTTCCTGCGAAGGGATAGACAGCCACGGAGGGTTGTGGGATTCCAATATGGTCAATGCCAGCTTCAAATCGCTGCTGCTTAAGTACGCATCTCAGTCTTTATTGCTGGTTGATAAAAGTAAGTTTAATCGTTCGGGGGAGGCTCGTTTTGGACATCTGGATGAAGTGACACATATTGTGTCTGATACAAAGCTGTTTAACATAGGGAGTTAAGGGCTCAGACCTGCCGCAGGTTCGAATCATCTATATCGCAGATAGCAAAAAAGCGCCTTTAGGGCGCTTTTTTACATTGGTGGGTCGTGCAGGATTCTGGTTTAAATCCTAATCCTTTGAAAAGAAAGAAAAACACACAACCAACTCGCTTACTGTGGGCCTAAGTATAGGCCCATTTTTGAAAGCTACAAACAATAGTCTGATTCATATGGTTTAACCGCGTAATTTTTAGACGTTGAGAGTATTGCTGACATACATAGGGACATAATGCCAATTTGCCTGCATCAGCATAGCTCAACACAAATTGTCGCCCTACCATCTTCGCACTTTTGTTTGCTGCGACAGTGATGCTAAGGTATTGGCGTATTACTCGCTGGCGTCCAGCGCTGTAACCACTAATACCGCACCGGGTCGCTTTCGCCGCAACATGCCTGATCCCATCCCGGTTGTGGTGCTGGGACGTCTGGCGGTGGATCAATCATTGCGAGGGCAGGGTATTGGACGGGCGCTAGTGCGCAATGCCGGGCTGCGGGTGATGCAGGTGGCTGACACTATCGGTATTCGCGGAATGCTGGTTCATGCGCTGCCTGATGAGGCGCGGGCGTTTTACCTGAAAGTGGGTTTTGAGCTGTCGCCGATGGATTCGATGATGCTGATGGTGACGCCGGGAGATCTTAATAAGTGTGGCTAAATCTTCTTTTAACAGTTTCCTGAATGATTATTCATAAGGAAGATGCCATAAGATAGATGTCACAGATAAAAATAAACAGCGAAGCAAGTATCATATTTCCTATTGAGTTTTTTGTTCCCTGGAGTATGATAAAGCAAAATAAATGGAGGTTGTTATGTGCGAAAGTATATTAAGAAACTCCTCTCTTGATAATAATGAGACTATCCTGAGAAATAGCCATCATCTGTCTGTAGAACTACCGTCCCCCCCCCCAATCCGACACCGAGTTATTCAGGTCGCTAACTCCCGGAGAGATAAAACTGGCGCAGACTGTCTTTCAAAATATTATCGACTATGACAGAGTAAAGATATACTGTCATAGCAGTCAATCCCGAACACAACCCAGAGTTATTACTACCACTAAAAATGGGATCGTGCTTTTAAGCGTGAATGAATACCGACCTGATTTTTCTGGTGATTATACAAGTCATCATGATTCTGTAAAATATCCTCATTTGTTTATCTTCGCGATGTCTTTTGTCTGGCAGTATTTCAGATATGATTCTTCTTTTTGTGACCCATATGCATCATCAATCTGGTGTAATTATAAATTAGATGAACCATCATTCATCTTTTACACTATGGAACAACAAGCCTCAATTATTGCCGATTACTGGCTGTTAAACAAATATGGTATGACGGAATATGAGGAATTGAGTACTTATCGTGAGTATGACAGATTTCAAATAAACCCAAAGATGGGTTTATTGATGGAATATGAGTCCGTACTAAATGCACATATTCGACACTCAAAATTATAACATAGCAGTAAGTATTATAAAGTGTATATAATATTTCTGCCCATTATATCGCAGTATTTCAACGCCAGATAATGCGTCATTAAATTTTTAAAAATCATTTTTTTGTAAGTAAAGCAGCACATATTTATGTGCAAGTTCATTCGCTTTAGCTAATTCGTTAACGCTCATTTTTTTAGAAATTTCAGCTTGCTGTTGTTCCGCTGATAATTTGCCATTGGCAAATGCAACTGCATACCAGGCGTATGATTCAACATAATCCCTCAGCGGTTCTGTGCTATGTGAATATACAATGCCTAAGTTGTTTTGGGCTTCAACACATCCTTGTTGAGCCGAGGATATTAATAATTTCATTGCTTTTATCTCATTATGTTTAAGTCCACCTTCTCCTCTGAAATATAATATCGAAAGTTCATTCCTGGCTTCGCAGGAACCAGCCTTTTCTGCTTTCTCATACCAAAATACAGCTTGTCTTTTATTTTGTGGGACACCAACTGCATAATTATATATATAGCCTAAATTATTCATGGCTAAAGCATCATTATCTTTTGCTGCTTTTTCAAACCACATTTTTGCAAGTGGATAATTTTGTGCCACCCCCTGCCCATGTAAATAAAGCATGCCAATGTTGACCTGAGCATGCGTATACCCCTGGTTTGCCGATTTTAGATACCATTCTTCTGCATTAACAAATGACTGAGGAACTCCTCTGCCTAATGAATATAAACGGCCCAGATTATATTGAGCTACAGCCAGTCCTTGCACTGCTGCTTTGCGATACCATTCTCCAGCTTTTTCATAACTTTGAGAGATTCCTTTTCCATTATAATACATTAAACCAAGGTTATATTGTGCAATGTTAAAACCTTGCTCTGCTGCTTTGCGGTACCAAATAATTGCCTGTGTATAATCCTGTGCAACCCCCTTGCCATGTTCATATGCTTGTCCCAAATTAGACTGAGCGTGCGAATCCCCGTTTTTTGCAGCGTTAACGAGTTCTGATATTTCATTTGGATAATTTTGTGAATTCGAGTGTTTATCAAGAAATTGCCAAAAATAAACACTGATGAGAGTTATGAAAAATACAGTGGCAATGATTAAAATCGCCATTGGTGTATGTTTTTTATTTTTTATATTTGCCATTTTTTATTTTTATCCTATTCCTGTTTTGTGTTGTCTTTGTTTTTTACAGAATCAAAGGCATTGCCGGAAAATGTATCTGTTACATAATCGCCAACTGGCCCTTTGGGAACGTAAGGGAGTGTCCCCGCAGCTCCTCCAATAACCTCCTCAATGCCTGTATTTGCGGCAGCATCTATACCAGCTTGCGTATCATTCCCCTTACTCAAAAAAGAAAACCCCATCTTCATCAGTGTTTTTTCTATAAAACTTTTTCCAGCTCCGAAAGCTCCTGTCGAGCCACATAGCAATAGCTCAGATTTATCTGGAGTCTTATCATTCATATAATCAGTTGTGGCAACTGCCGCACACGAACTGGCACTACCAGCCATAATTTCTACTAATGAAAGTGTATTTTTACCATATGCTGCTAAGCTTGATACTGGTCCAGTTAACGTTGCTCCGGCTACAACAGGGGTATCTATAGCCCAAAGTTTTACGTAATCAGCACCTGGGTTCCATCCTCCGGCTCCTATAGCATGATCATGAAGGGCAGCCGGGAGATCCTGCTCTGGTACACTGGCAGCAAGACTCTGAGTTTCTGTGCCCCAATCTACCGACCCTGAGCTTCCCAATAAATCATTTGCAGTGAAACAATCAAGTCCTAATGGATCTATATTTGCAACTGGATTAAGTGGATACGAATATGAGTTTAACCCACCTCTTAATCCAATGGGGTCCTGCGTGATATACCGCCTCTACTTCGGGTTATAGTAACGGTTCCGGTTATAGTATAACCCCGACTCATCATCGTACTGCTGCCCGGGCAGTCGGATAAGTTGCTCCAGATTATCCGGGGCTGCTTCCTGCGGCGAGCATCCCCATTCACCGGACATATTACCGTTCCGTCGGCCTTGCGATAAATTTAATATCAGGGTCTTCATCTGGATAATGAATAAGCCCATAATCTTTTGTATCAACCATAATCCCAGATGAGAAATATCCTCCTCCTATTAGCTCCTCTTTTATGAGCCAGCCTTCATATCCATCTAGAGCAATACTATTCTCATAATCACAGACAACAATCCCATCAACTCCATCAACATTTACGATGTCACCAATTTTTATATTTTTACCGCCATTTACGTATTTCAATGTTCACCTCACATTACTCTAAAAATGGCTCCATTGGCACTATATCTGATGAAATCTCCCACGGTTTAAGTACATAACCTTGTTTCACCCAAAAGCATTTACATGGTTTAGGCGTATTAGACGGGGCTTGATTGGCCTCAAATATATTGTGGTGAGAACCGTATACGCCATGCTCCATTTTATCATCAGGTATTTCATCCAAAGGTCGATATGATAGGGTTTTAACAGGAATAATCCTACCTGAAATTGTTTTACATGGAGGGCACAGTTTTGCCGTATCACATTTAGTCAAACTCTCCGTTTTTGCTTTGGATTGTGGAGCATCACTCGGTGTTGCCAAAACTGCACCACCTGCCACTCCGCTACCTACAACCAACCAGTTAATAGCCACTTCCCCAATAATTGGGAGGAGCATCACAAAGAGCCCCAAAGGATCTGCATCTGTAGTCGGATTCAGCGGGTATGTATACGGATTTAGACCACCTTTCAGCCCTATCGGGTCCTGCGTTATATATCTGCCCTGCAACGGATCAAGATATCTGTGACGATTATAGTACAATCCCGTCTCCTTATCCCACTGTTGCCCCGGCAACCGGATAAGCTGTTGCAGATTATGCGGATTATCCTCCCGCAGTATATTCCCCCATTCATCAGACTCCACGCTCCACGCAACATATCCATTGACATCAATCAGCGCCAGAGGCAGTCCCCGGTGGTCGCAGTGGTACAGATGAATTTTCCTCACTGGCGCGAGTTCCGGCTCCACCTGATTTTTCATCTGCTCCACACTCAGTCCGCATTGCGCCAGCCATGCCTGACTTTGTTCGCTGATGGCCCCGCGTTTCAGTTCGTCTTCCAGATTATCCAGCATCGCCACCAGTTCCGGCATAAACACCATCCCCGCGTCCTGCTGGAGTTTTTCCGCCAGCGTGCGACGGATAGCTTTTGTCAGTTCAACCGTAGCGGTTTCAATGCGAATGAGTGGCGTAAATGTTCCCGGCTGGTACACCGTCTGGATACGGGCGGCGTCTGTCTGCGTAGTGGTCAGACGGTCTCCATTCCAGCCGTACCACACGGCTTCCTTCAGTTCCGGCTGTGTGCATGAACCATCATGGTACACCGTACATGTCCATATCCGTTTACCGGTGCGACGGCCCAGCGGGTCATAAGTATAACGGCTCTCCGTCAGCGTGTTGCCGTTATGTATCTGTCGGTAGCGCGTGAGTCTGTGCTGATTATCGTAATCGTAATAATAGACGAAGCCGCCGCCATTTCGGACACGTCGCTCATCCTTTTCCGTCAGCCTGCCGTGTTCGTCATGGTGGTAAAAGTAATCCGCATCCTGGGCGATGCGGTTGTCGCGCCAGACCTCCGGCAGCATCGGGTATTTATCCCGCTCCGCTATCCGATTGCCTGCCGGGTCGGTGAGCGTCCACTGCGTAAGGTCATGGTGCGGGGATTTGATATGCGTGCTGACCAGTCGCCCGGCGTCGCTGTACTGATAATCGCGTTGTTCATGCGGGCCGCTGATACGGATAAGCTGCCCGGCATCATTCCAGGTGTAGTCACGGTTAAGCTGCGGTTTGTTAAAATGGTAACTCTGTAGCTGACCCGCTGGTGTGTACGCCGTGGTTCTTTTGTACTGACCGAAGCTGAGCAGCGTTTCGCGGTGCAGGCGGTCGCGGGTGAAATCAATCAGAGGTTCGTCACCAAGCTTCATTCCGGCAATATAGCCGGAGCCGTAAGTGAGCCATTCCACCGGCGACAGGTGGTCGGGGGTGGTGATGGTCGCCAGCCCCTTATCACTGTAATCCTGCTTCGTGTCGTGCTGCCACAGCAGTTCGCCGGTTTCCGGGTGATGCACCGTCTGGCGTTCGCTGATAAGGCGGCCCCGGTTGTCATGACCGTAATGCACGGCGACGCGCCGTCCGTCGCTGAGGTGGCTGATGTCTGTCAGCCAGCCACGTTCGTTGTAGAACCACTGTTCTGCCGGTTCGTCGTTCACGGTTCTGTATGTCAGCCGGTCAGATTCATCGTAATGCCACGCCGTGACAAGGCTTTCATCCTCGCTGCGCACAAGCTGTCCGGTCGCGCTGTAACGGTAACGCTTCACCCTGCCGTCAAAACCGGTTTCCTGCGTCAGCCTGTCCAGCACATCGTAAGTGAATGCCGTATGGCTGCCGTTTTCACTGGTCAGTTGCGTCACCCGGCCTGCGGCGTCGTATTCCATCCGGCGCGTCAGCCCACCCTGTGTGGTGCTGATGGCGTTGCCCCGATTATCGTGGGTGGTTTCGCTGCGGCTGCCGTCAGGAGAAATGACTGCCGTCAGGTCTCCCGCCACATTGTATTCGTAACGGGTTTCCTGCTCTGCGGTATTCCGCTGGCTGACCAGTCTGCCGCGATTATCATAAACCCGGTACAGGCTTAACCCTTCCTCCTGATGCGTCGCCGTGAGCTGCCCGAAACGGTCATATTCATAACGGGTTTCATAACCGGAGCAGTCGGTGAAGGTCAGCAACTGCCCGTAGCGGCTCCACACCATCTGTTTTTTGCTGCCAGTGGCGTCTTCGGTGGCGCAGGGATGTTCACTGCGCGGGTCAGCATAAAAGTAACGGGTTGTACTGCCGTTGCGCGTCGTTTCGGCAATCAGCCTGCCCAGGTCATCGTATTCCTGCCGGGTTTTCAGCCCGTCCGGGTACAGCGTGCTGGTCAGCTGGCGCTGGCTGTTGTGGTAAAGTTCGGTGCGCCTGCCGTCCGGTGTGATAATTTCTTTCAGCAGGCCGGAGCCGGGACTCAGGCGATATTCCGTTTTACGGCCCGCCGCATCTGTCTGCGCAATAAGCCTGCCTGCGGGGTCATATTCGCTGTGCGTGGCGCTGCCGTCTGCGCGCTCCTGCTTCACCACCCGCTTCAGTCCACCGTCACCTTCAGTGTGCAGCACTTCACGGCGGTTCAGACTGTCGGTGATGGTGATACTGTTTTTTTCGTATGCATAGGCGTAGCTTAAGCCTGCCGGGTTACGCTGCGCCACGACTCGTCCGGTAGCATCGTAGCGATAGCGTATTTCCGGCCTGCCCGCATGATGGTGCGCCACCATTCGGCCCGGGTATTTTTCGTCATAAGTAAAGGCGCGCACGGCTGTGTTGCTGTGGTCATATACCGTCACCAGTTCACCGCGCGGTGAATAGGCATAACGCGCCAGCGGCTGTGCAGGCAGGTCATCCGGGTATTCCGGGTCGCGGGTGAGCCACACTTCCGCCAGGCGAACACCGTCGTCTGCGCCGTACTCCGTGGCGGGCAGCACATCAGGAATTGGCGGCTGTTTTGCGGCAGCGGCCTGTTTGCGGTACTGCTCCGCCCGTTGCGCCTGCGTGGTCAGCACCAGCCGGAACCGGCGGCCTGCGCCATCCGTCACGCCAGTGATATTTCCTGCGAACTCACCGGCGGCGGCGCGGTGGAAAACCATTACCCGCCCGAAATTATCCACCAGCGCGGTCAGCACCCGGTACGGCGGCAGTGGGGCGGGCAGCGCTTCATCCGGTTCAGGAATACGCTCACTCCAGCCCAGTATCCACCACGGCCCCTGAACGCTGTTAGTGGCGAGGTAAACATGCGGGCTGATGCGCAGAGCTTCCGGCAACCGCTGCCAGAGAAGATGCAGCAGATTGCTTTCATGCAGTACCGGAGCGCCGCCCCGCGCCAGCCAGAACGCTTCGCTACGGCTGAATGCTGTTTCACCGGGGAACAGCGGGTCAAAGTGAATGCTGCGCCCGCCGTTGTCGTTGAGTATCAGTTCATCTTCGCGTATCTGTAAGCGGATATCGAAAGGTGCTTTCCAGCCGGGGCCGAAAATCCCCACCGGTGCGGGCGTTTTCGTCCGGTAGCTGCTGTAAGAGCGGGAAAGCACAAACGGCAACGGGCCGGGCAGGGCAAAATCGGTTTCGCCGGGCTGCACCTTAGCGCCCAGCAGCGGGTTGACCGGGTTGCCGGAGGTCATGCCGCCGGGACACACCGAACAGGCAACTCCCGTAGGCGCGCCAATCATCACCCCTGCCGACCCCTGGATTATCGGGCCCCCCTTCAGGGTGCCGTCGCCCTGCCGCGCCGCCGGTTTTCCGCTCATGTTCCCGTCCTTTTTATCTCTTATTGTTTTTCTCTGAAATATCGTCTTATTACCGGTGTTAAATCACTCAGTACTGCCGCATATCCGGCGGCTGGTGGCTGTCTTCCTCCGGCGCTTTCGGCGGGTCTTCCGCTGCGCCGCAGTTCCAGTTAATCATCAGCGCGTCGCCGCTGAGCGTCTGTACGCCCTGGAGATTAATGGCTGTACCGTTAAGGAATATTTTGCCGTCCTGTGTCAGTACCAGCCGGGCCTGCCCGCAGCGCAGTTCCAGATGTTCCCCGGCGGAATAGACCGCCACCTTCCCGGCGCTCTCGGTTTTGCTTTTACCCACAGTGAAGGTGGCGTTTTCCCCGACGCTGACGTTATAGCCTTTGCCGACCAGCAGCGATTTATAGATACCGACCTGCGAGGACTGCGTCAGCGCCACCGAGGTGTTCATCACGCCGCCCACCGTGGTCTGGTATGCCACCCCGACCGTCAGCGCCCGCGCCACGCCCACCGTTTCCGCCTGGTTCTGGCCGACAGTAATGCTCTGATTCTGGCCCACAGTTTCTTTCTGGTTCTGTACCACCGTCTGCACCTGATTCTGCTTCACGGTGATGACCTGGTTGCCGCCGATGGTTTCGCGGTGGTTTGCCGTCACATCAGTGGTACGGTTATTCAGTACATCGGTATCCATATCTTTTTGCGCATGGATATAAACCTGCTCCTGCCCGGTGGCATCTTCAAAGCGCAGCTCATTAAAGCCGTCGCCCTTATACGTTTTCGACCGGATGGTCATCTGCGTCTTCGTTCCCGGCAGGCTGCCCGGTGAACGGTTATCCTGGTGATAGGTGCGCCCCATGATGAGGGGCTGGTCAGGGTCGCCATTGAGGAAGTCCACGATAACCTCCTGACCCACGCGCGGAATGGCGAGATTGCCGAATCCGGCACCTGCCCATGCCTGCGATACCCGCACCCAGCAGGAGCTGTCCTCGTTCCCCGGACAGTAACGGTCCCAGTGAAAGCGCACCCGCACCCGGCCATGTTCGTCGCAGAAAATCTCTTCTCCCGGCGGTCCGGTAACGATGGCGCTCTGCGGGCCGTCCACCTTCGGTTTCAGCAGGGGCTGCGGTCGCCAGGTCCGGTCTGCGGGGATAACCTCAAACTGATTATCCAGCGTGGTGCCCTGTCCCCGGCTGCCTTTCAGCGCCTGTGGTTGTTTGCCCGTCAGAACGGAACTGATAACCTGCCATTGCCGGTTAAGCTCCCTGACCGGATGCCCGGTAAGCGTAAAAATGACGCCCGGCCATAATGTCGGTGAATTGCTGACGCAGGAGGCTGTCTCCGCATTGTTGCGCCAGCCCTCCATCTGATAACGGGCGAAATCCTGCCCGTGCTGTTCATCCTTGAACCGTCCCGGATAATCGAAGACCTCATACTGCGTGCGCTGGCCGTTCAGGTGTTCGCCGTCACACCCGTAATACGCCGGCCATCCCGGCACCTTAAAGGTGTAGTCCTGGGTTTCCACCGAAGAGGGGCGTATCTGCGCCTGGTAACTGAATGTACTGACAGTCAGGGGCAAAAGAGTGGTCGTGGGGTTGGGGTTAAAGGGGATTTCATCCGTGCGGGACAGCCCGGCCATATCATCGCACAACGTTAGTGTCTGCGTGTCGGCAACGTGCCGGTCAAAAAAGAAAATCCCTTCCTCCGACCACAGGCGGGTGAGAAATGCCAGGTCGGTCTCGCCGTACTGCACGCAAAATTCCCGCGCCGGGTGATCTTCATAAAACAGCGATTCCCAGCCTGTGATACCGTTTTCCTCCAGCAGCGTGGTGGAAATGGTCTGAATATCCTGCTGCTGGAAGATACGGAAATTTTGTCGCAGCCCGGCGCGCCACAGGGGAGGGTTGATGGTCAGGCTGTAGCACATCTGCCAGCCGTTGTACTCTTTCATCCCGAAGCGGGTGACAATGCCGCTGATACGGCGCTGTGGTGTATCGCCCTGCCAGACAGTCAGGGTGGCATTCTTTTCCAGTACGTTTTCCGCTGTCTGTCCGAAAGAGTCACTGGCGACTTCAATGTCCAGAGTAAACGGGGATGAATAACGCTGTTTCAGCAGAAAGCTCACCACGGCGAAGGTTTTTGACCCCAGACCATCCACGTCCAGTGTGAAACGTAAACCTGTCGACATAAGTGCCTCCCTGAATCAATAAAACGGGGCATTTCCGCAGGCATCGCAACAGGCGTTATCTGGTCTTCTGACTTATCTGCGAATAACCGGGAAAATGATTAGCATCACTGATAAATAATGTCCCATTTAAAAACGACTCCCTGTCCTGTTTTATGATTTCTGTCAATTAATTATGAATTTCGTTTTTATTTATTTTAAAAATGTATTTTATTTTTATTTAAGTGATATGAATACATAACCATCCTGGTGCTCCTGAATGTCGCCCTGTCGCACACTTCCTCACTGTGGGGCTGGTGTCTTCCACGCTGGCACACGCGCTCTGGCCCAAAGGGGAGAAGATGATCGCGAACGCGCCGGGCATGACGCCGAAAGAGGACTGGTCCTCGCACTACCGTGATGTAAAGTAAAACCAGCTCTCCCGCTCTTTCGGCGGCTTTGCTGGCGGGAGACGGCAGGCGAGGTGCGTCAGCATCTCACGAATAAATCTTTTAAATCCGAAAACAGTTTTTCCTTTTTTTGCACCAGCAGCATTCGCGTAACTTTTTCCCTGCAACAAGCTGCCTTTATGGCAGTCCCTTACGCTTCAGACCTGAAAGAAGCGCCTGAGCCATCAGGATGGTCGTCCTCCCTTACGGCGGCTGCCTTTGAAAACCGCCGGGTCACGACTCCATCGTGGCTAAGGTCTCACTTCATTCATCGTTACTGCATCACACTGCCGGTTTTTCACCGGAGAAATCTGCACCAGCTCACACACCTGCTGATATTCAGCACCCTTAACATTTACGGGCTGCAGCCTGCATTGCCGTCAGGCTTTGCTGCCGCGTGGCCGTAAAATTGCACCAGCTCTCGTGTTCCACGAGCACAAGGCCCAACTCAGGCGTCACTTTGTCGCGTAAAGCGACAAAGTGACGCCGTTCCACCACGCTTGACGCAAGCCACGGAAAATCTGGTCTGCGCCCTCAATCCCCCACACTGACACGTCGCTTTCAGGCCGCTGTCGGTTCAGAAACGGAGAAAAAGATCGATACCGAGGGGGGCATGATGCCCCGGAGAATTTCCTGCTACGGCAGGCAGCCTGTGCCGCGTACAGCCTGAAGCTCCCTACACCTCAACAACCTGCCTCCCCGGCGTGAAGGTATCGTTCTGGCACAGCCAAAAAGCATACGACGGGGCCATCTTGTGCTTTTTAACAGCAGCAATGGGGAGCTATGGGCAAATTAGGCGGTGAAATGAAGGCGTTGTCGAAAAAGGCGGGCGGTAGTTTTAAAACGGTGGATGACCGCATTCATATTATGCAGCGATTCAGTCGCCATTTACGTACGCTGAATATCCAGATCCAGCGGGTGGAACAGATCAGGGTTCGCCATATTGAATGCTATATTCAGACGCGATTGGCGCAGGAGATCGGTAAACGGACGCTGCAAAACGAAATGGCTGCGCTGCGTGGCGTGCTGCAACAGGCCGGGCGTAAGCAGGTGGCAGAACATGAGCGGCTGACCAATAAATCATTAGGGGTGGCTGGCGCATCCCGCAACGGCACTAACCGGGCCATCATGCCTGAGTATTATCAGCGGGTGCTGGCAGCCGCCCGCGGGAAAGACGCGGGGCTGGCAGCAACGCTGGAGCTGGCAAGGCTGATGGGGTTACGTTCGCAGGAGACGGTACAATGCTGTCAGTCACTGAACGCGTGGAAAAAGGCGCTGGAGCGCGGCGAAACCAGGCTGACGGTGGTTTTTGGCACCAAAGGCTACCGTCCACGCAAAACGTGTTATTCAGGATGCTATAGCTGTCAAAAAAGCGCTGGATAATGCCCTGTCTGTTGCAGAAGAACGAAATGGCAGTCTGATCGACCAGCCTGACCTCCAGAAAGCCATGAATTACTGGCGCGGGGAGATCGCCAGGGTCGGACTGAGGGGCGATTACACCCCACACTCACTGCGCTATGCGTGGACGCAGGATGCGATCCGCTACTATCTGGCGCAGGGATTCAGCGATAAGGAGGCGCTGGCAATGACGGCGACGGACGCGGGCGGTATGTAGCGCAGGTGTACGGGCGACAGGAAGAAAGTGACTAATACATACAGACGAAAAAAACCGTATACCTTTGACAGTAATACGGTTTCTTTACTTCCCCGGATGTCCTGAAACACCCCAGGAAGGTATGTTGGTGGGTCGTGCAGGATTCGAACCTGCGACCAATTGATTAAAAGTCAACTGCTCTACCAACTGAGCTAACGACCCCTTGCGGGATGTACTTCAAATTTATTCAGGCTGGTGGGTCGTGCAGGATTCGAACCTGCGACCAATTGATTAAAAGTCAACTGCTCTACCAACTGAGCTAACGACCCATCTGGGTGTTGCCTGAATATTCACTCGGAACCAATATAAATTGGTGGGTCGTGCAGGATGACTCGGCTTTGCCTCGCCCTTCGGGCCGTTGCTGAAGCAACGTTATCCTTCACGTTTAACATCTGAGTAAGACATTAAAATTGGTGGGTCGTGCAGGATTCGAACCTGCGACCAATTGATTAAAAGTCAACTGCTCTACCAACTGAGCTAACGACCCGAGTGGTGGGTGATGACGGGCTCGAACCGCCGACCCCCTCCGTGTAAAGGAGATGCTCTACCAACTGAGCTAATCACCCACTCTGTACTGCCGGTAATGCGTTAAGTGGTGGGTCGTGCAGGATGACTCGGCTTTCGCCTCGCCCTACGGGCCGTTGCTAAAGCAACGTTATCCTTCACGTTAAGCTATTACTATCCACCTAACTTATTGGTGGGTCGTGCAGGATTCGAACCTGCGACCAATTGATTAAAAGTCAACTGCTCTACCAACTGAGCTAACGACCCACTTTTACGCTGTTTTCACGTTGTTTGATATCCCGTGGCAACGGCGGCATATATTACTGATTTAAGAATTCTGCGCAACAAAAATTTCGATGAAGATCACTTAACTGCTTACGAATCATGCTGCACGACCAGAAATAACGCGATTTCTGGTCATGCGATAATCATCCCATCGAACTCAGACGTTTTTGCGCCTGTTTAGCACCTTCGGTGCCAGGGAATTTTGTGACGACTTGCTGATAAACCGCTTTGGCTTTCGCAGTGTCACCTTTGTCCTGCATGATCACGCCGACCTTAAACATCGCATCAGGCGCTTTTGGCGATTTTGGGTAATTTTTCACCACAGAGGCAAAATAAAACGCCGCATCGTCCTTCTTACCCTTGTTGTAATTCAACTGACCCAACCAATAGTTCGCATTGGGCAGATAAGTGGAATCAGGGTATTTCTTAACGAAGTTCTGGAACGCAACGAGAGCGTCTTCCTGACGAGATTTATCCTGCACCAGGGCAATAGCTGCGTTGTAATCCGTATTGGCGTCACCGCTCTGTACAGGCGCACCTGTCGAAGCCGAAGCATTGTCTGCCGGAGCAGGTGTTGCTGTCGCCGCACCGCTCTGATCGCCCGCTGCTGGCTGCGCTGCTGCACCGCCGCTGCTCAGGCTATCTATCTGCTGCAAAATTTGCTTCTGACGATCCATAACCTGGTTAAGCTGATATTGGCTTTCCTGAATCTGGCCACGGAGAGAGTCAATATCGTTTTGGTTATCGGAAAGTTGCTGCTGGAGTTGAGTTAAAAGCTGGCTGTGAGCGTTAGAAATACGCTCGAGTTGAGTGACCCGGTCTTCTACCGAGCCTGAGCCGACACTACTGATTGGTGCCTGAGCAAAAGCGGCCCAGGGGGCCGCTATTCCAACCAGTAACGACAGACTCAACAGATGATGTCTGAAGTTACTGCTCATGCAATTCTCTTAGTAAACCAGTACGGCACGACGGTTTTTGGAGTAAGCCGCTTCGTCGTGACCCAGTACTGCAGGTTTTTCTTTACCGTAAGAAACGATGGAGATCTGGTCAGCAGAAACGCCTTTACCCTGCAGGTACATCTTAACGGCGTTAGCACGACGCTCACCCAGGGAGATGTTGTACTCTGGAGTACCACGTTCGTCCGCATGACCTTCTACGGTGACTTTGTAAGATGGGTTGCTACGCAGGAAGTTAGCGTGAGCATCCAGCATCGCAGCGAAGTCAGAACGGATGTCGTATTTATCCAGATCGAAGTAAACGATGTTGTTCTGCTGCAGCTGCTGCATCTGAAGACGCGCTTGCTCTTCAGAAGACATGTTGCCATTGCCGTTAGCGTCCATACCGGTGCCGGCACCCATCATGCCTTCGCCGCTCTGGTCATTGCTTGCGTTCTTGTTAGAAGAACACGCTGCGATTGCCATTACAGGCAGAGCGATCATCAGCCCCTTCAGCACTTTGTTCAGTTGCATTTCTATGATTCCTTTAGTAATCAATTAATTATTATTTACAGATACGGCGACCAGGCAGGTGATTTTACCTGTCCATCAGTTGCCGGAATACGCGCTTTGAAACGCCCATCTGTAGAAACCAGATTCAGCACAGATCCCATCCCCTGAGAAGAGCTGTAGATTACCATCGTGCCGTTAGGTGCCAGACTTGGCGTTTCATCCAGGAACGTTGACGACAGAACCTGCACGCCACCCGCTACCAGATCTTGTTTGGCAATGTGCTGCTGCCCACCGTTGGAGCTAACCATTACCATAAATTTACCGTCGCTGCTCACGTCTGCGTTCTGGTTCTGCGTACCTTCCCAGCTAATACGTTGCGGAGCACCGCCGTTGATATTCACTTTATAGATTTGTGGACGGCCGGCCTGGTCAGAAGTAAATGCCAGGTTCTGGCTGTCCGGGAACCAGCTTGGTTCAGTGTTGTTGCTACGACCATCAGTCACCTGGCGAATTTGACCAGAACCGACATCCATCACGTACAGGTTCAGGCTACCGGTTTTAGACAGGGCAAATGCCAGCTTAGAACCGTCCGGAGAGAACGATGGAGCACCGTTGTGACGTGGGAACGAAGCGACCTGACGAACAGCACCGTTAGCCAGCGTCTGGATAACCAGCGCAGAACGACCGCTTTCGAAGGTAACATAGGCCAGTTTGGAACCATCCGGTGACCAGGCTGGAGACATCAGCGGCTGAGAAGAACGTTTCACCAGGAACTGGTTGTAACCGTCGTAGTCAGACACACGCAGCTCATACGGGAACTGACCGCCGTTGGTCTGCACCACATAAGCGATACGGGTACGGAATGCGCCTTTAATGCTGGTCAGTTTTTCGAATACCGCGTCGCTGGCAGCGTGAGCCGCGTAGCGCAGGTACTGTTTAGTGACCTTGTAAGAGTTCTGTGCCAGAACGGTGCCCGGTGCGCCGCCGGTATCAACCAGCTGCCATGCAACGTTGAAAGAACCGTCTGGGTTAGGGGTAACCTGACCCACCACCACGGCATCAATACCCAGCGCAGACCATGCGGCAGGCTGTACTTCCTGCGCGCTGCCCGGCTGCTGTGGCAGACGAGAACGATCTAATGGGTTGAATTTACCGCTGTTACGCAGGTCAGCTGCAACGATGCCACCCGCATCTTCAGGTGCAGCACCTGGGCCAGCCCACTGGAACGGAACAACACCGATTGGACGCGCCGAGTCCACCCCCTGGGTGATCTCGATACGTACCTCTGCGTGCAGCACAGCTGCCCACAGCATTAAGAAACTAAATGCTACACGTAATGCCTGCTTCATCATATCTCCCTTATCCAGGTAACCTTACCCACGATAATTTAGCAGAATGTTAACAAACTCAAATAGACAAAACTACCAGAACCCTGTGACTAAACCTGGTCTAAATTTCCCCGTTTGCACGGGGAAAATGTAACTTAAGGTTTGAAGTCCAGCGGTGCATTTTTGAATGTTTCATACACAGCCTGAGATGGTGGTTTCGGGAATTTCGTCATTCTGCTGGTTGCAGATAACATCTGCTGACAGAATGCGTCATCCCCACCTTCCGGCTTCACGCTAAGTATGCTGCCGTCAGAACTTATATTTACACGCAAAGTACAGGTCTTGCCTTTATAGGTTTCCCAGTCATACAGATGACCACGAATAGCTGCCTGCACCTGTGAAATATACGAAGCAATCTCGGCCTGTGATGCACCACCCTGCCCTTGTTTACTTCCTTTAGCAGGAGATGCCCCACCAGCGCTACCACTGGTAGTACCTTTCGGCGCATTCTTACCAGCACTCAAGTCGCCAAGTAGATCGTCAACGCCTGCAGCCGCGGCAGCTTTCTCAGCGGCTGCAGCCTTTTTCGCGGCGGCTTTATCAGCGGCAGCTTTCTTATCGGCAGCGGCTTTCTCTGCTGCAGCTTTCTTATCCGCAGCAGCTTTCTCAGCGGCAGCTTTTTTGTCTGCTGCGGCTTTTTCAGCGGCAGCCGCTTTTTCAGCAGCAGCTTTCTCTGCAGCAGCGGCTTTCTTCGCAGCATCAGCAGCTGCTTTCTTCTCAGCTTCCTGAGCAGCTTTCTTCGCGGCTTCTGCTTCAGCTTTCTTCTCAGCATCCGCAGCCGCTTTCTTCGCTGCTTCCGCTTCGGCTTTTTTCTGAGCATCGGCAGCCGCTTTCTTCGCTACTTCTGCTTCAGCTTTCTTCTGAGCGTCGGCAGCGGCTTTCTTCGCTGCTTCCGCTTCAGCTTTCTTCTGAGCATCGGCAGCCGCTTTTTTCGCCGATTCTGCCGCTAATTTAGCCTGGGCATCAGCCTGCGCTTTCGCGTCCGCTGCAGCTTTTGCAGCCGCTTCTTCCGCCTGCTTTTGCTGTTCCTGTGCTTTCTTCGCGGCCTCTTCAGCCTGCTTCTGCTGTTCCGCCTGCTCTTTTGCGGCTTCCTGCGCCTGCAAACGTTCTTTCTCAAGCTGCTTCAGACGCTCTTGCTCGGCGGCCTGCTTTTCACGCAGTTCATCCGCTTGCTGTTGCGCCTGTTTCTCACGCTGCTCTTCAGCTCGTTTTGCACTCGCTTTCTGCTGCTGCTGACGATTATAGTTCTGCACTACCGCACCGGGATCCACCATCACGGCGTCGATGGAAGAACCTCCACCGCCGCCCGCTGATGCATCGATATGCTCGTCGAACGAACTCCAGATCAGTGCTGCAAAAAGAATAACGTGCAGCACTGCGGAGACGATTATCGCTCGCTTAAGCTTGTCGTTCTGTTCGGTTGCCTTTGACACTATCGGTTCCCAAAAACTACGCAGATGATCAAATAGGCTGAGTCATTAAGCCAACTGACTTAACACCCGCACTATGTAGCAAGTTCAGCGCTTTAATAATTTCATCGTATGGTACGTCTTTCGCGCCACCGATTAAGAAGACCGTTTTCGGATTTGACTCCAGGCGTCGTTGCGCTTCAGCAATAACCTGCTCAGGTGGTAGCTGATCCATACGATCTTTCTCTACCACCACGCTGTATTGCCCTACGCCGGAAACCTCAATGATGACTGGAGGGTCGTCATTGGTGCTTACCGCCTGTGATTCTGTCGCATCCGGCAGATCAACTTCCACGCTCTGGGTAATGATGGGCGCTGTCGCCATAAAGATCAGCAGCAGTACCAGCAGTACGTCCAGCAGCGGAACGATATTGATTTCGGACTTGAGCTCGCGACGCCCCCGTCCACGCGTTCTGGCCATGGTTTACCCCTTGTTGCTCTCGGTGCTGGTAAACGCCTGACGGTGCAGAATCGCGGTGAACTCTTCCATAAAGTTGTCGTAGTTCAGTTCCAGTTTGTTCACACGCTGGTTCAGACGGTTGTAAGCCATTACTGCCGGAATTGCAGCAAACAGACCGATTGCCGTTGCAATCAGTGCTTCTGCAATACCCGGTGCCACCATCTGCAACGTCGCCTGCTTCACCGCACCCAGCGCGATAAAGGCGTGCATGATCCCCCATACCGTACCAAACAGACCGATGTATGGGCTGATGGAACCTACGGTACCCAGGAAAGGAATATGCGTTTCAAGATTTTCCAGCTCGCGGTTCATGGAAATGCGCATCGCACGCGATGCACCTTCAACGACCGCTTCCGGCGCATGGCTGTTAGCACGATGCAGACGGGCAAACTCTTTGAAACCGCTGTAGAAAATTTGCTCGGAGCCTGCGAGGTTCTCACGGCGTCCCTGGCTTTCCTGGTACAAACGAGAAAGTTCGATACCTGACCAGAACTTATCTTCAAACGCTTCCGCCTCACGGCCTGCTGCATTGAGGATACGTGTTCTCTGGATGATGATAGCCCAGGATGCGATTGAAAAACCAATCAAAATCAACATGATAAGTTTAACCAGAAGGCTAGCCTTCAGGAACAAATCAAGGATATTCATGTCAGTCACTGCTTAAACTCCGCGACAATAGACTTAGGAAGCGCACGAGGCTTCATTATGGTTGGATCAACACAAACAATCAGTACTTCAGCTGAGTTCAGTACGGTGTTCTCTGCATTGACTATCCGCTGCGTGAAAACCAGTGAGGTTCCGCGCATTGATGTAATTTCAGTTTGGACTTCGAGCATATCGTCGAGTCTGGCAGGCGCAAAATACTCAAGCGTCATCTTGCGTACCACAAAGGCAACTCGCTCAGCCAACAGTACCTGTTGGCTAAAGTGATGATGGCGCAGCATCTCTGTGCGTGCCCGTTCATAAAAAGCAACGTAGCTGGCGTGGTAAACCACACCACCGGCGTCAGTATCTTCGTAATAGACACGAACCGGCCATCGAAACAGCGTTGTATTCACTTTACATCCCGGTAATGCAACAAAAGTTAACTCTTTTAAACTTCGCTACTATACGCGCGGGAAAGATGGTTTGGAATGGGAGAAAGTAAACGGAGAGTAAATTTTTATGGGCTCGGGTAAGCCCATATCATTAACGGACATTTCTTATTCAGAAGAAGAAGAAAATCAAACCGGCGAGAAGAACCAGATCGGCGAGCAGCGGGCAAAAAAGACCCTGCCAGTGAAGTGCTTTCGGACGAAAGCCCACGCCGTGAATGACGCCAGCACACACCGCCCACATAATGAGGAAGCCGTGCCAGATCTCAAGCTCGCTGGTCTTTGCCGCGAAGCGCGACGGGTCCCAGAAGATACAGCCTGCCAGCAGTAATGCCATCACTAAAGAAAGCGCCCTTAACGGGCGCTTATCCATTACCGCGTAAAGCATCGCGATAATTTTCATTAGTGTTTTTCTTCACCCGCTTTGGACGCTTCAACGTGCTCAAGCGCCAGTGCGGTGATGACACCAAAGGCACAGGCAAGAAGCGTCCCTAAAATCCATGCGAAATACCACATATTCAGCTCCTTACTTAGTACATAGAGTGGGTGTTGCTTTCGATATGTTCTTTGGTGATACGACCGAACATTTTCCAGTAACACCAGGTGGTGTAGAGCAGGATAATCGGTACGAATACACAAGCCACATATGTCATCAGGTTCAGCGTCAGCTGGCTGGAGGTTGCATCCCACATGGTCAGGCTAGCATTCATCATGGTGCTGGATGGCATCACGAATGGGAACATAGCAATACCCGCAGTCAGGATGATGCACGCCAGCGTCAGTGAAGAGAACACGAACGCCAGTGCGCCTTTTTCCAGACGAGACGTCAGCACCGTCAGCAGTGGCAGCAATACACCCAGTGCCGGGATAGCCCACAGCGCAGGAGTATTGTTGAAGTTCACCAGCCATGCACCAGCCTGACGAGCCACTTCTTTGGTCAGCGGGTTAGACGGTGCAGCGTGGTTGATAGCAGACGTCACTACGTAACCATCAATACCGTACATCACCCAAACGCCAGCCAGTGCGAAGCAGACCAGCGTTACCAGAGCAGCAACCTGAGCTGTCGTGCGGGAACGCAGGTGCAGTTCACCCACAGTACGCATCTGCAGATAGGTCGCGCCCTGGGTAACGATCATCGCCACACTCACTACGCCTGCCAGCAGACCAAACGGGTTCAGCAGCTGGAAGAAGTTACCGGTGTAGTAAAGACGCATGTAATCGTCGATGTGGAACGGTACGCCCTGCAGCAGGTTACCGAACGCCACGCCAATCACCAGAGGTGGAACGAAGCTACCAATGAAGATGCCCCAGTCCCACATGTTGCGCCAGCGGGTGTCTTCAATCTTGGAACGGTAGTCGAAACCAACCGGACGGAAGAATAAAGACGCCAGCACCAGAATCATCGCCACGTAGAAACCGGAGAACGCAGCCGCGTAGACCATCGGCCAGGCAGCAAACAGTGCGCCGCCTGCGGTGATCAGCCACACCTGGTTACCGTCCCAGTGTGGGGCGATGGAGTTGATCATGATTCGACGCTCGGTGTCATTACGACCGAGGAAACGGGTGAGCATGCCCACCCCCATGTCGAAACCATCCGTGACCGCAAAACCGATCAGCAGGATACCGACCAGCAGCCACCAGATAAAACGCAATACTTCATAATCGATCATTTGATGACTCCTGTCTTAGCGTGCCGGCTGAGTAGTCGCACCGGACTGCTCGTAGTGATAGCGACCGGTTTTCAGGCTGCTTGGGCCAAGGCGCGCGAACTTGAACATCAAGAACAGTTCAGCCACCAGGAACAGGGTGTACAGACCACAAATCAGCAGCATGGAGAAGATCAGATCGCCCGCTGTCAGGGTAGAGTTCGCGACCGCTGTTGGCAGCACCTCACCTATCGCCCACGGCTGACGGCCATATTCCGCCACGAACCAACCGGATTCGATAGCAATCCACGGCAGTGGAATACCGTACAACGCGGTACGCAGCAGCCATTTTTTCTGACCAACGCGGTTACGAATAACAGACCAGAAGGACGCTGCAATGATCAGCAACATCAGGATGCCGCAGCCCACCATGATACGGAAGGCGAAGTACAGCGGCGCAACGCGTGGAATGGAGTCTTTGGTTGCCATCTGAATCTGTGCTTCCGTCGCGTCGGAGACGTTCGGGGTATAGCGTTTCAGCAGCAGACCGTAACCCAGGTCTTTCTTCACGTTATTAAACTGATCGCGAACCGCCTGGTCGGTAGAACCGGCACGCAGTTGTTCCAGCAACGCATAAGCTTTCATACCGTTACGGATACGGCCTTCATGCTGCACCATCAGTTCTTTCAGGCCAGTCACCTGTTTGTCGACGGAGCGAGTCGCAATGATGCCGAGCGCGTAAGGGATCTGGATAGAGAAGTGGTTTTGCTGCGCATCCTGATCCGGAATACCGAACAGAGTAAAGGCAGCCGGAGCCGGTTGCGTTTCCCACTCAGCTTCGATAGCCGCCAGCTTGGTTTTCTGCACGTCACCCATTTCGTAACCGGATTCATCACCCAGAACGATAACGGACAGAATCGCTGCCATGCCGAAGCTTGCCGCGATGGCGAAGGAACGTTTAGCGAAAGCGAAGTCACGACCACGCAGCATATAGTAGGAGCTGATGCCCAGAATGAACATCGCACCACACACATAACCAGATGCTACAGTGTGAACGAATTTAACCTGTGCGACCGGGTTCAGTACCAGCTCGGCAAAGCTGACCATCTCCATACGCATGGTTTCGAAGTTGAAATCAGACGCGATCGGGTTCTGCATCCAGCCGTTCGCCACCAGGATCCACAGCGCGGACAGGTTAGAACCTAATGCCACCAGCCAGGTTACCGCCATATGCTGGACTTTACCCAGACGGTCCCAACCGAAGAAGAACAGACCTACAAAGGTGGATTCGAGGAAGAAGGCCATCAGACCTTCAATGGCCAGCGGCGCACCGAAGATATCCCCTACATAGTGGGAATAGTAAGACCAGTTAGTCCCGAACTGGAACTCCATGGTCAAACCGGTTGCCACGCCCAGTGCAAAGTTGATACCAAACAACTTGCCCCAGAACTTGGTCATATCTTTATAAATCTGTTTGCCGGAGAGGACGTAGACCGTTTCCATGATGGCCAGCAGGAACGCCATACCGAGCGTCAGTGGCACAAACAGGAAGTGGTACATCGCGGTCAAGGCAAACTGTAAGCGCGACAGTTCGACTATATCTAACATCATGACTCCTTGCTCATCGCATGAAGACTCCGAGAGTGGACGCCGTTAGATACGACGGATCCACACACATGCCCCAATACAAAATTATCTGCTTCCCTTCTTCGTTGCTTATTCTCTACAGGAGGAAAAAGCAGTGATGAAAAGTTACAAATACGTTAATAAAAAACCCAAATTGATCCCGCAAATATAATACGCTGCAAAACCCTTACAATAAACAGGTTTTTATTGAATCACTTTTACGTTTTTCGACGGTGATCAATTTATAGCAAAACTACCACTTTTCAGCCATTTTGATCGGGGACAATTTAACGTCTTTTGATATCTTTTTCCAAGGATTAAACATTGATTTAAATCAAAAACAATCACCATTGTTAACCATGTTTAATTGCAGTAAGAATGGTGAAAATCATGTTAATGACATGTACATCATGAGGTATTGATGGTTATCAAATGCAGGGAATAATATGAACAGAAGTGATTTTAATTAACGAGAAAGGACAATGCAGTTTCGCATGCAGATAAACATATAATGATAGCCACCTCACAGTATTTTTCCATTGCTTTACTGTAACTCTTCGCAATTACATTTAATTTACCTTTACCAACCACAAAATTAACACCGCTTTGTGACTATTCGATGAAACAAAAGACCGCAATGTCTGCGGTCTTTTGAACGTGTGGAATGTTACCCCTCTATCTGAATACTAAAGGTACGCGACTGCCCCGGGCGAAATGCCCCCACGATGCCTTTTTCGTCATGCCCGCCCTCTTTAGTGCGTTCATTCATGTCGGTTTCGTGGCACCCTTTAATCGTCCGGTTTACCGCTAAAGTGGCATCGTAAGAGGTCGACTCCGATGGATTGAACAGGCGAAGGATAAGGGCTTCGCCGTCTTCTGACTTTTTCAATGCACTCAACATACAACCTGTCGGTGGCAACGTTAACAGGCTGTAGCTCTCCGGCGTCCTGAACGCAGCGCGGTTAAGTTTCATCGCATCCCAGGGGATTTTGTTATAGCAGTGAACCGGGGTAAGCCATGCCTTCGCCTGCTGGGCAACACCGGCATCGTCAGGCGATCCGCTAAAACTATAGAGGCTAAAACGGCAGTCAAGCTGGCCACGAACCTGCGAGTCCGGTACGGGCATCTTGATACCAGATGGTCTTCCCGGCCGCAGGAGTAAATCCTCCTTCCCGAGAACCCCCACTCCGCGCAGAAGCGTCAGGGCAAATGTTTTATGAGCGTCACCGATAACTTCAAATTCCCGCAGTCCCTCAGTGAACAACGCCATTCCATGATGCTTTTCCTGGAGTACGGCGTAGTTGAGGAGATTCCAGACCGGCAGTGGCGCTTCCTTCCATCCCTCTTCCTGCCAGTTCGTCATGGCCTCATCCCACACAGGGCGCGTCAGCGAGCCAAACTGCGTATCGGCTAACACCGCTTCCGTATTAAACGGCGTGGGGATCAGTACACGGAGGCGATGATCGTCAGCCTGATTATCCAGCCGAACCTCCACATCAATACGCCGGCTGTTATGGCTGAGCGTCACCGCCATTTCAGCAGTGAGAAGACCGTTTTGCTGGCGTGCCGAACGTTCGGTGAGGTTTGCCGGAACCGCCATTCGATGACGGATCAGCACCCTGCTCTGCCAGCCTTCATGAGTAACCTCAACGTCATGCTCGCCTTGCACTGAAGTGAGCCGCCACTCCTCTCGCGACGGAGAATAGTCATACTCATCACCATCATCGGAACTCTCTTCAATTTCCAGCACGCGGTCATAGATAAGACCTGACGCTTTATCGTGCAGGCGCAGCGTTCCGTCACCGTTCAGGCTAATCTGCCAGAAGGCATTTTCCAGCAATGCCTCTGTTGTTTTCGTTGGCGGAAGCGCGTCACCCGCGATATGCGGTTCGATATACAGCGTGCGGTAGCCCATTGACGGCAGGTTCTGACTGAGCTGGATATCGAACGCCATAAACGGCTCATAATTCCCGTAATGGACGATCTGCCTGTCAATCAGCCCCGGGTCAAGTTCGCGGGCGTGGCGAATGAAATACGGAACGTCGTTGCCTTTATCATCCACCAGGCGGAACTGGCTGGCACGCAGGCGGATCGTCGTGTTAATCACCTCGTCACGCGGCCAGGGCATCAGGTTGAACATCACCAGTTTGTCTGCATCGCTTTGCGGCATGTTGTCGACAATCTTGCGCATATAAAAATGCGTCAGGTTATCGGCCATATCCTCAGCCAGCTCGAAACGCGAGAGGATTTCGCGATGCACCTTGTCGCTACAGCAGCAGCCAATGCTGTCGTGGGCGTGATTTTTCAGGATCTCTTTCCACATTTTTTCCAGCAGGCCGTGGTGGTATTCAAACCCCAGCGTCCAGGCAAGCGTTGCCAGCGGCTCCAGGACATTAACGATTTTGTTCTCTATGCGGGCATGTGCAATTTTAATGTCCATCCGCGTGGAGCCTATCGTCCGGTGCACACGCATGTATTTACCGTCGATAAACTCCCCTTTCAGCGTCGCCAGTTCTTCACGGTGTGCTTCAATATGTTCAAAGACTTCCTCAAACCGGCTCATCACAAATTTACGCTGCGGATAAATTTCACGAAGCTTATCCATCACTGCGAAAATGTTTTGCTGCAGCGGCATCTGGTCGTGACCGTTGGGCAACAATATCTCCTTCGTGACGGAGGCTTTTTCCAGCACCCCGAAGTAACTGTCGAGCCGTTTTCGTAACCCTTCTTCATCCTCCGGTAAGTACTTACCAATCGCGTAACCTAACGGCAGTACCTGTGTCGTGACCTCACTGCCATCCGCACTCTGCCATAAAAACTCCGTTTTATCTGTCCCGTGACGCTCTGAACAACCGCGCCAGAACATGGCTCGCGTAATACCAAAACCGTTATAAATGTGCGGAAGTTGCCCGGACATGCCGAACGAATCCGGCAGGTAGCCAATCTTCATCGGCTCGCCCAATGCCATACAGTCGCGGATGCCATACATCAGGTTGCGAACAATCGACTCGCCAGAAACAATTGTGGTGTCCGTCTGGGTATACCAGGGGCCAATAATCAGTTTCCCGGCCTCAACCAGTGCCTTCACCCGGGGCCGGTTTTCTGGTTTCACCGCGAAGTAATCTTCCAGAACCGCCGTCTGCCCGTCGAGGACGTAGTATTTGTATGCGTCATCCTGCTCAAGACGGGTGAGGATCTCCTCCATATTATTGACAAGGAGAATGCGCGACGCTTCAGTGGTGAAATACCACTCACGGTCCCAGTGCATATGCGGTGTAATATGAACGCGAGATACAGCTTTCATCTTCGTTTCCTGTTTGTGCGTGTTTATGGCATGGCGTCTTCAATGACGTATTTGCCGCGCTTTACCGCCTGACGTCGCCAGAAAAGTAAAATAAGTGTCGAGATGGCGGTCCCCACCAGCGCAGCCCCAAACCAGCCCACTGCCGCCGTGATGCCACCCATTCCGCTATGATGGAGCAAGAAGAGGGAGAAAATGCCCGCTCCCGGCGTGGACAACCCGATGCCCATTGCACCGACAATCGCACCGGTCACCATTGAACCCAATACGAATGAACCAATGACCCGCAGCGGATCTTCAATAGCCATTGGGATCGCCCCTTCGGTAATCCCCGCCAGCCCCAACAACCACGTTGACTTACCGGTTTCGATTTCAAACTGTTTGAAGAGATGTGGAGCCAGCAGGGTTGATGCGGTCACCGTGAAGGCGGACACCATTTTGACGGAGGCAAAAATGGCATACGGCCCATAGACACCGTTCGCCATCGCCCCCAGACAGAATGCATACGCCGCTTTATTGACCGGCCCGCCCAGATCGAATGAACACATAAAGCCGAGAATCGTCCCCAGCAGCAGCGCGTTAGCCCCCGACAGTCCGTTGAGCCAGGCGGTAAGTGAATTGTTTATCCACGCCACGGGCTCACCGATCACAAACAGCATCAGACTGCCCGCCCCCAGCACGCCAATAACCGGATAGAGGTAATAGGTCAGAAAGCCGTTATAGCGATTATTGAGACGAATATGATTTTTCACCCAGCGCATCAGGTAGCCGGCAATCAACCCGCCGGCGATCGCTCCCAAAAAACCAGAGCCGATCATATTCGCGGCAAGACCGGCGGCGAACCCCGGAGCCAGGGCGGGTTTATCCGCCAGTGAGTAAGCTGTATAGGCGGCAAGCACGGGCACCATCAAAATGCCGAGCATGCCACCGCCGAGTTTGCGGTACATCCACAGCCATGAGTTTTCCTGATCGAACAGATGCTGTAAGCCCAGCATCTGCGCCAGCAGTACCGAGATAGCCAGCACCGTACCTCCCGCCACAATCAGCGGTACAGCAAACGAGATACCGCTCAGTAGCGCCTGCTTAAGCTCTGTTTTGAGGCTCTTTTTATCCCCGTTCTGAGCCTGCACAGGGCGAGTATCCTGAGAAGGCTGCAATGCAAGAGCGCGCTCAATAAGGGCTTCAGCATGGCGAAGCGGTTCCGCTACCGGTACGGAAAGCGTGGGGATCCCCTGGAAGCGTTCGCTCTCTTTAACCGCCACTTCAGCAGCCAGAATACAGGCTTGCGCATGCTGCAATTGCCAGGCCGTTAACCGACCTTCAATGCCGTTCGCCCCCTGTTTTTCCACCACCACGTTTACACCCAGCTTACGTCCCGCTTTCTCGAGGTATTCAGCAGCCATATACGTATGGGCAATCCCTGCCGGACAGGCGGTCACACAGACAAGGGTTGGCGCATCCACCAGAGGTGACGCTTCCTCAACCTGTGACGTTTCGTCCAGAGCAGCAAGCAGGGCTTCTGCCGTCGTCGCCGCCATCACGCGTGCCCGGAGTGCGTCATCAGCCAGCCGGGAAGTCAGCTCCGTTAACACCTGTATATGTGTTGAACCCGCTTCAGCAGGTGGAATAGCAAGCAGGAAAATCAATTCAACGTCTTCAGGGCCATCCACGCCTTCCCATTTAAGCGGCGCGTCCAGCGTTGCTACCGCAAAGGCAGCCTCTTTCACCACGGGCGATTTGCCATGTGGTACCGCCAGCCCTTCCCCCAGTGCGGTAGGGCCAAGCGATTCCCGACGGAAGACTTCTGCCAAAAATTCATCACCATCGGTAATTTTTCCCAGCTCCAGCAGTCGCATCGTTAGCTGGCGTATTGCCTCATCACGGCTGCCATAGTGCCCCTTCACACAGACAGCGCCGGGATGGGTCAGGGTCGTCAGGTTCATACGAATCCTCACACTTATGTTGTTTTTATCTGAGGGCGATTGTGACAGACGAAACAATACATTTATGTGATCATTTTCACTAACAATCACAATTTGTATCTAAATTGTATTATTTACAAATGATGGAGTGAAGGCATAATTCCGTGAAAAGGTATTAAGCGGGCAATACAAAATGGGCAATAAACCAATGTACCGGCAGATAGCCGATGCGCTACGCGAGAAAATTCATGCCGGTGAATTAAAGCCTGGCGATGCATTGCCAACGGAATCCAGCCTTCAGGAGGCATTCAGCGTCAGCCGCGTGACGGTAAGACAGGCATTAAAACGGCTTACGGAAGAACAAATCATCGAAAGCATTCAGGGTAGCGGCTCCTATGTAAAAGAAGAGCGCGTCAACTATGACATCTACCAGTTAACGGGTTTTTACGAGAAACTGGCCGACCGAAATGTGGACACCCACAGCGATGTGAAAATTTTTGAAGTGATAAAAGCGGACGCGCGGCTGGCAGGAAAGTTAGACCTTAACCCGGACGATAAAGTCTGGCACGTCAAGCGCGTGCGCTTTATCAAGCAAAAGCCGGTAAACCTCGAAGAAACGTGGATGCCGCTGGCGATGTTCGCCGACCTCACCTGGGAAGTGATGGAGAACTCCAAATATCACTACATTGAACAAGTCAAAAAGATGGTTATCGATCGCAGTGAACAGGAGCTGGTACCGGTGATGCCGTCCGAAGAGGCGATCGCCGCGCTGGCGCTCGATCCGGCAAAACCTATCCTGGAGAAAGTGTCTCGCGGTTTCCTGAAAGACGGCAGAGTTTTTGAATACAGCCGCAACGTTTTCAATACTGACGATTACAAATTCACCCTGGTTGCCCGACGCAGGCAATAAAAAAGGCCACTTTTCAGTGGCCAACCATGTCGAAACGGACATTTTTTTATTTCAACGCTCCCTTTTCAGGGAGCAGAGAGGACTTACTTAATGATGGATTTCAGTGCTTCGCCGATATCCGCCAGGCTGCGAACAGTTTTCACGCCTGCGGCTTCGAGCGCTGCAAATTTCTCATCAGCCGTACCTTTACCCCCGGCGATAATCGCGCCTGCGTGACCCATACGCTTGCCTTTTGGCGCAGTCACACCCGCGATGTAACCCACAACCGGTTTGGTCACGTGCTCTTTGATGTAAGCAGCCGCTTCTTCTTCAGCGCTACCCCCGATCTCACCGATCATGACGATCGCTTCGGTCTGTGGATCTTCCTGGAACAGTTTCAGGATATCGATGAAGTTAGAACCTGGGATCGGGTCACCGCCGATGCCCACACAGGTGGACTGGCCGAAACCGTAGTCAGTGGTCTGCTTAACCGCTTCATAGGTCAGGGTACCGGAACGGGAAACGATGCCCACTTTGCCCGGTTTGTGAATGTGGCCCGGCATGATGCCGATTTTGCACTCGCCCGGGGTGATAACGCCTGGGCAGTTCGGGCCGATCATACGCACGCCAGCTTCATCCAGCTTCACCTTCACGGTCAGCATATCCAGCGTCGGGATACCTTCGGTGATGGTGATGATCAGTTTGATGCCTGCATCGATCGCTTCCAGAATGGAGTCTTTGCAGAACGGAGCCGGAACGTAGATAACGGTCGCGGTCGCGCCAGTGGCTTCTACTGCTTCGCGCACGGTGTTGAACACCGGCAGGCCCAGGTGCGTGGTGCCGCCTTTACCTGGCGTCACGCCGCCAACCATCTGCGTACCGTAGGCAATTGCCTGTTCGGAGTGGAAAGTCCCCTGGCTACCGGTGAAGCCCTGGCAGATAACCTTGGTATCTTTATTAATTAAAACTGACATTATTTCCCCTCCACTGCGGCAACAACCTGCTGAGCTGCATCCGTCAGACTTTTCGCTGCAATAATATTCAGGCCGCTGTCAGCCAGTTTTTTCGCGCCGAGTTCAGCGTTGTTACCTTCCAGACGCACAACCACCGGAACGTTAACACCCACTTCTGCTACCGCACCGATGATACCGTCGGCGATCAGGTCACAACGTACGATACCGCCGAAGATGTTAACCAGAACGGCTTTCACGTTGTCATCAGAGAGGATGATTTTGAATGCTTCGGTTACGCGCTCTTTGGTTGCACCACCGCCTACGTCGAGGAAGTTGGCTGGCTCACCACCGTGCAGCTTAACGATGTCCATCGTGCCCATTGCCAGGCCCGCACCGTTAACCATGCAGCCGATGTTGCCATCCAGCGCCACGTAGTTCAGTTCCCACTGTGCAGCCTGCGCTTCACGCGGGTCTTCCTGAGACTGGTCGCGCATTTCGCGCAGATCGGACTGGCGGAACAGTGCGTTGCCGTCAGCGCCCAGTTTACCGTCGAGGCAGATCAGATCGCCCTGAGTGGTGATCACCAGCGGGTTGATTTCGATCAGCGCCAGGTCGCGTTCCAGGAAAATCGTTGCCAGACCCATGAAGATCTTGGTGAACTGCTGAACCAGCTTACCTTCCAGACCCAGTTTGAACGCCAGCTCACGTCCCTGGTAAGGCATTGGGCCTGCCAGCGGATCGATAGCCACTTTATGGATCAGATGAGGGGTTTCTTCCGCCACTTTCTCGATTTCCACGCCGCCTTCAGTAGACGCCATGAACACCACGCGACGGGAGCTACGGTCAACCACCGCGCCCAGGTACAGTTCTTTTGCGATATCAGTCGCCGCTTCAACCAGGATCTGGTTTACCGGCTGGCCATTCGCATCTGTTTGATAGGTTACCAGGCGTTTACCCAGCCAATGTTCAGCAAAAGCACGGATCTCTTCTTTGCTCTTAACAACCTTCACACCGCCCGCTTTACCACGGCCACCAGCGTGAACCTGACATTTAACTACCCAAGGGCCGGAACCGATTTTAGATGCGGCTTCTTCTGCTTCACGTGGGGTAGTACAGGCATAACCCACCGGAGCCGGTAAGCCATACCGGGCAAACAGCTGTTTGGCCTGATATTCATGTAAGTTCATGTGTTCTATCCATCCTTCAGGGTAATCGTTATCTTCAAACCTGTAGACCGACGCGATCTGTGTGCCGGATGGCACTACGCTTATCCGGCCTACAGGGCAGGTGACGCTAAAGTGTTACTACACGTCCAACAGCAGACGTGTTGGATCTTCCAGCAGCTCTTTAATGGCAACCAGGAAGCCCACGGACTCACGGCCGTCGATCAGACGGTGATCGTAAGAGAGTGCCAGGTACATCATTGGCAGGATCTCAACTTTACCGTCTACCGCCATAGGGCGATCTTTGATGGCATGCATGCCGAGGATCGCACTCTGCGGTGGGTTGATGATTGGGGTAGACATCAGTGAACCGAATACGCCGCCGTTGGTAATGGTGAAGTTACCGCCAGTCAGGTCATCTACGGTCAGCTTACCGTCGCGGCCTTTAACAGCCAGCTCTTTGATATTTTTCTCGATGTCAGCCATGCCCAGAGTATCCACATCACGCAGAACCGGGGTCACCAGGCCACGTGGCGTAGAAACCGCCATGCTCACGTCGAAGTAGTTGTGGTAAACCACGTCATCGCCATCGATAGACGCGTTCACTTCCGGGTAGCGTTTCAGCGCTTCAACAACCGCTTTCACGTAGAAGGACATAAAGCCCAGACGGATACCGTGACGTTTTTCAAACGCATCACCGTACTGCTTACGCAGATCCATGATTGGCTTCATGTTTACTTCGTTGAAGGTGGTCAGCATCGCGGTGGAGTTTTTCGCTTCCAGCAGACGCTCAGCCACGCGCTTACGCAGGCGAGTCATTGGCACGCGTTTTTCACTGCGTGCGCCCAGGGCAGGCTGTGCTGCCGGGGCTGCCACCGGGGCTTTGGCTTCGGCTTTCGCCGGTGCTTTCGCCAGGTGTTTCTCGATGTCTTCGCGCGTCAGACGACCACCCACACCGGTGCCTTTAATAGCCGCCGCGTCCAGGTTGTGTTCAGCCAGCAGGCGACGGATCGCCGGGCTCAGCGCGTCGTTGTTCTGCTCTTCCAGAGACGCCTGCTGGCGCTGCGCTGGAGTAGACGCTTTCTCTTCAGATTTAGCGCTGGTCTCTTTACCAGAGCTGTTGCCTTCACGCAGGCGACCCAGGATCTGGCGAGAAGTCACGGTCGTGCCTTCATCTTCCAGCACTGCATCCAGAATGCCATCCGCTGAAGCCGGTACTTCCAGTACCACTTTGTCAGTTTCGATTTCTACCAGCACTTCGTCGCGGGTTACCGCATCGCCTGGTTTTTTGTGCCAGGTGGCGACAGTCGCATCTGCTACGGACTCAGGCAGGTCGGGAACAAGAATATCTACGCTACTCATTATGTATCCTTTAATTAATCGACGTTCAGCGCGTCATTGACCAGATCTTGCTGCTGCTTCTGGTGAACGGACATATACCCTACCGCCGGAGAGGCGGAGGCCGGGCGACCTGCATAACGCAGGGCAGACCCAAATGGAATCACTTCACGGAAATGATGCTGGCTGCAGTACCATGCGCCCTGGTTGAGCGGCTCTTCCTGGCACCAGACAAAATCATGTACGTGAGCATACGGTTTCAGCGCTTCCTGCACCGCCTGGTGCGGGAATGGATAAAGCTGTTCGATACGCACGATGGCGACATCTTTCTGGTCGTTCTTACGGCGCTGTTCCAACAGGTCGTAATAAACCTTACCAGAACACATCACCACACGCTTCACAGCTTGCGGATCCAGTTCGTCAATCTCACCAATGGCTGGCAGGAAGGTGCCATTTGCCAGTTCATCCAGGCTGGACACGGCCAGCGGATGACGCAGCAGAGATTTCGGCGACATCACCACCAGCGGACGGCGCATACCGCGCAGCGCCTGGCGACGCAGCATGTGGTAAACCTGAGCCGGCGTGGACGGCACACAGACCTGCATGTTCTGCTCGGCGCAGAGTTGCAGATAACGTTCCAGACGCGCAGAGGAGTGCTCCGGACCCTGCCCTTCATAACCGTGTGGCAGCAGCATCGCCAGGCCACACATACGGCCCCACTTCTGCTCACCGGAAGAGATGAACTGGTCGATAACCACCTGCGCACCGTTGGCGAAGTCACCGAACTGCGCTTCCCAGATGGTCAGGGTGCGTGGTTCTGCGGTGGCGTAGCCATATTCAAATGCCAGTACCGCTTCTTCAGACAGCACGGAGTCCCAGACCTTGAACTGGCCCTGACCGTTATGGACGTGCTGCAGCGGGGTGTAGGTTGAACCGTTAGACTGATTGTGAACCACCGCGTGACGGTGGAAGAAGGTGCCACGGCCCGCATCTTCACCGGACAGACGAACAGGAATGCCTTCGTCAACCAGCGTCGCGTAAGCCAGTGTCTCTGCACCGCCCCAGTCGAACAGCTTCTCACCTGCCGCCATAGCCTGACGGTCAGAATAGATCTTCTGTACGCGCGACTGCATCTCAATGGCGTCTGGTACAGTGCTGATGCGTTTAGCCAGCTCCTGCAGGCGCTTCATCTCAACCTTGTTCGGGTAGCTCTCATCCCACTCGTGGTTGAGGTACGGCGACCAGGTAAAGGAGTGCATATTCATTGGGCGCAGCTCTTTCACTACGCATTCACCCGCATCCAGCGCGTCGCGGTAGAGGTTGACCAGCTCGGTCGCATCTTCCAGCGTGACGACTTTGTCGTTTTCCAGCTTGTCAGCATAGATTTTACGCGGCGTCGGGTGCTTTTTGATTTTCTGGTACATCAGCGGCTGGGTTGCACTTGGCTCATCAGCTTCGTTGTGGCCGTGACGGCGGTAGCAGAACAGGTCGATCAGCACATCGCGTTTAAAGGTGTTACGGAAGTCCAGTGCCAGACGGGTAACAAATGCCACTGCTTCCGGGTCATCCGCATTAACGTGGAAGATCGGTGCCTGCACCATCTTACCGATGTCGGTACAGTACGGAGTGGAGCGTGCATCCAGTGGGTTAGACGTGGTGAAGCCTACCTGGTTGTTGATCACGATGCGAACGGTACCGCCCACTTCATAACCACGCGCCTTGGACATGTTCAGGGTTTCCTGAACCACGCCCTGGCCAGTGATGGCTGCATCACCGTGAATGGTAATTGGCAGCACTTTATTGCTGCTCGGCTCGTCCAGTCTGTCCAGACGCGCACGTACAGAACCGATAACCACCGGGCTGACGATTTCCAGGTGTGACGGGTTAAACGCCAGCGCCAGGTGAACCAGACCGCCTTCGGTTTCGATATCAGACGAGAAGCCCATGTGGTACTTCACGTCACCGGTGCCAAGGTGTTCTTTATGTTTGCCTGCGAACTCGTCAAACAGATCCTGCGGTTTTTTACCCAGTACGTTGACCAGAACGTTCAGACGCCCACGGTGCGCCATGCCGAGAACCACTTCGCGGGTACCGCTGTTGCCAGCGTGGCGAATCAGTTCTTTCAGCATTGGTACTAACGCATCACCGCCTTCCAGCGAGAAGCGTTTTGCGCCCGGGAATTTCGCACCCAGATAACGCTCAAGGCCTTCTGCTGCGGTCAATTCATTCAGGAAGCGTTTTTTCTCATCAGCCGAGAACGTCGCGTGGCCAGCCACGGACTCAATGCGCTGTTGGATCCAGCGTTTCTCTTCTGTAGAGGTGATGTGCATGTATTCCGCGCCGATGGAGCCGCAGTAGGTTTGCTTGAGCGCGTTAATCAAATCGCCCAACTTCATCGTGTCTTTGCCGATGGCAAAGGAACCTACGTTAAAGCTTTCCTGGAAATCGGCCTCGGTCAGATCGTGATAAGCCGGATCGAGATCCGCTACACGGTCTTGCTGCCACAGTCCCAGCGGATCGAGATTCGCATGCTGGTGACCACGGAAGCGATAAGCGTTGATAAGCTGCAGGACTTTAACCTGCTTCGCATTGGTGTCAGGGTCGGAAATCGCAGAAGAGTAACGTGAGGCATCCTTCGCCAGACGACGGAAATAATCACGTGTTTTGGAATGGAATTGATCCGGTTTGACTCCCGTGCCAGGCAACTGCTGGAACATGGAACGCCAGTTAGCGTCCACTGAGTCAGGATCGGTTAAGAAGTCTTCATAGAGCTGTTCTATCCAGCTCTGGTTAGCACCAGAGAGGTAAGAAGAGTCCAGCCAGGCTTTCATTGCGCCGTTCTGCATCGTGATCCCTTAAGCATTTTTATGCTTACTTTCGCCGTAGAAACTACCACGTACAACACGTACGTGCCGGGGTTCACCTGCGAGCTCTTTCTGGCCCGCGAAGGAACCTTTAAAAACTGTCCTAAGGGATTTTCCCTTACCCTGCCCTCTCCCCACAGAGGCGAGGGGAAAGGCGTCGGCAGTTTTTAAAGATTTCCTACAATCCGTTCCCTCTCCCTGTGGGAGAGGGTTAGGGTGAGGGGAACAGCGCTCCCCTCTCACTACTTACGCACTGCGCTGCAACAGCATCGACTTAATGTGGCCGATGGCGCGCGTCGGGTTCAACCCCTTCGGACACACGCTGACGCAGTTCATGATGCTATGGCAGCGGAATACGCTGAAAGCATCACTTAGCCCTTCAAGGCGGCTATCGGTTTCGGTGTCGCGGCTATCGATCAGGAAACGATAGGCAGCCAGCAGACCGGCCGGGCCGATAAACTTGTCCGGGTTCCACCAGAACGACGGGCAAGACGTTGAACAACATGCACAAAGAATACACTCGTACAGCCCATCGAGTTTTTCACGCTGCTCAGGAGACTGTAAGTGCTCACGAGCGGGTGGATTTTGCCCATTATTCAACAAGTAAGGCTTAATCTTCTCATATTGTGCATAGAATTGCCCCATGTCCACCACCAAATCGCGCACGACCGGCAGGCCTGGCAGAGGACGGATAACAATTTTCTGACCCGGGCGCTGCAGCGCTGAAACTGGCGTGATGCAGGCCAGGCCATTTTTGCCATTCATATTCACGCCGTCGGAGCCACACACCCCTTCACGGCAGGAGCGACGGAATGACAGCGTTGGGTCTTTTTCTTTCAGCTGCATTAATGCATCCAGCAGCATCATGTCACGGCCTTCTTCTGCTTCCAGCGTGTAATCCTGCATACGCGGAGCATCGTCTACATCCGGGTTATAACGATAAACTGAGAATTCGAGTTTCATTGTCCTGTCTCCGCATTAGTAAGTACGAATCTTCGGCGGGAACGCCGGACGCAGTTTCGGTTCCATATTGACGCTACGACGCGTCATGGTTTCCGACTCTGGCAGATACAGGGAATGGCACAGCCAGTTTTCGTCATCCCTTTCCGGGAAGTCGAAGCGGCTATGCGCGCCACGGCTCTCGGTACGGAAGTTTGCCGACACCGCAGTGGCGTAAGCGGTTTCCATCAGGTTATCCAGCTCCAGACACTCAACGCGCTGGGTGTTGAACTCGCTGGAGGAGTCATCCAGACGGGCGTTTTTCAGACGCTCGCGGATAGCCTTCAGCTGCTCCAGGCCTTTCGCCATCGCGTCACCTTCACGGAAGACCGAGAAGTTGTGCTGCATACATTCCTGAAGCGCTTTACGGATTTCCACCGGATCTTCGCCGTTACGGTTGCCGTTCCAGCGGTTGAGGCGTTCGAGAGAAGCATCAATTTCAGCTTCGGTGGCATCCAGCAGGTCGCCCTGCTCGGCAATGGATTCCTGCAGATGCAGACCCACCGCGCGGCCAAACACCACGAGGTCAAGCAGGGAGTTACCGCCCAGACGGTTGGCACCGTGTACGGATACGCAGGCGATTTCGCCCACCGCAAACAGACCCGGGATAACCACATCTTCACCCTGCTCGTTCACGGTCAGTGCCTGGCCGGTTACTTTGGTCGGAATACCGCCCATCATATAGTGGCAGGTTGGGATAACCGGGATCGGCTCTTTGACCGGGTCGACGTGAGCGAAGGTACGGGACAGCTCCAGGATGCCCGGCAGACGGGATTCCAGAACCTCTTTACCCAGGTGGTCGAGTTTCAGCTTAGCGTGTGGACCCCACGGACCATCGCAGCCGCGACCTTCACGGATTTCGATCATGATAGAACGCGCTACCACGTCACGACCCGCCAGGTCTTTCGCATTCGGGGCATAACGCTCCATGAAGCGCTCGCCGTGTTTGTTCAGCAGATAACCACCTTCACCACGGCAGCCTTCTGTCACCAGTACGCCTGCACCAGCGATACCCGTTGGGTGGAACTGCCACATCTCCATATCCTGCACCGGCACGCCAGCGCGGATAGCCATACCCACGCCGTCACCGGTGTTGATGTGGGCGTTGGTGGTGGACTGATAAATACGGCCTGCACCGCCGGTCGCCAGCACGGTGGCGCGGGCTTTGAAGTAAACCACTTCACCGGTTTCGATACACAGCGCGGTACAACCCACCACTGCGCCATCGGCGTTTTTCACCAGATCCAGCGCGTACCACTCGGAGAAGATGGTGGTGTGGTTTTTCAGGTTCTGCTGATACAGAGTGTGCAGCAGTGCGTGACCAGTACGGTCAGCCGCCGCTGCAGTACGTGCCGCCTGCTCGCCGCCGAAGTTTTTCGACTGGCCGCCAAACGGACGCTGATAAATGGTGCCATTTTCCAGACGGGAGAATGGCAGACCCATATGATCCAGCTCCAGAATCGCTTCCGGGCCGGTCTTACACATATATTCAATGGCGTCCTGGTCACCGATGTAGTCGGAACCTTTTACCGTGTCGTACATGTGCCATTCCCAGTTATCTTCATGGGTATTACCGAGTGCCACGGTGATACCACCCTGCGCAGACACGGTATGGGAACGGGTTGGGAATACTTTAGAGAGCAGCGCACAGGTCTGGCCGCTCTGGGAAATTTGCAGCGCTGCGCGCATACCTGCGCCACCAGCACCAATCACAACAGCATCAAATTCTCTGACTGGCAGTTTCATTACACACCCCACACCACAACGAATCCATAAATAACGTAAACCACCAGTGCAACGACGATAGCCAGCTGCAGAGGAAGGCGAATGGCCAGTGGTTTAACGTAATCGGTCAACACCTGCCACATGCCAATCCAGGCATGAATAAGGATGGAGAACAGAGCCAGCAGGGTGAACACTTTGGTGAAGGCAGATCCGAAGAACCCACTCCAGATTTCCCACGTCAGCTCGCCGCTGGTCGCGAAGAAACCGATCATATAGATGATGTAAAGCGTGAGGACGATGGCAGTAGCGCGGACCAGGATGAAGTCATGTACGCCGTTGCGTCCTAATGCGGAGGCGTTGCTTACCATACGAGAACTCCTGCAAGAAGTGAAAGCACGACTGTTACCACAAATGAAATGTTAGCGGAGCGTTTCCCGGCTTCGAAAGTTTCTTCCAGGTAGCCGAAGTCCATCAGCATATGACGCACACCCACAACAACATGGTACGCCAGCGCCGTCAGAATGCCCCACATGATAAATTTCACGAAGAAGCTGTTCATGATGGCCGAGGCCTGGAGGAATCCTTCAGGAGAAGAGAGGCTAGTCCCCAGTAACCACAGCAGAATGCCGACCGCCACAAACGTAATCACACCAGACACACGGTGCAGAATGGACGCGATTGCTGTTACAGGGAACCGGATCGTTTTGAGATCCAGATTGACAGGTCTTTGTTTTTTCACATTTCTTATCATGAATAACGCCCACATGCTGTTCTTATTATTCCCTTTGGATTTCGCGTTACAGAAAGGCGGCAAGTCCGGGAAACCCGGGAGCATAGATAACTATGTGACCGGGGCGAGCGGGCGCAGCCAACGCACCTGTAACGTGAAAGACTATGGGATTTCCTTCCTCCGGCTGCGATGCGGGTCATACAGCGTTCCTTTTCTATAACTGCGCGTCATGCAAAACATTGCTTCCAGATGCTAAAACGACACGTTACAACGCTGGGTGGCTCGGGATTGCAGGGTGTTCCGGAGACCTGGCGGCAGTATAGGCCGTTCACAAAATCATTACAATTAACCTACATACAGTTTGTCGGGTTTTCTCTGGAACAGTGATCAGGGTCACGATAACAACATCTTTTTAAATTTTAATCATCTGATTTGACAAATGTTAAACAATATTGTTACAAACGTCATCAGAAAAGGCATATAATGCGCAAAAGTTATGAGGTCTCTCTTTCACCTGAGAAATAGTTATGTAACAGTGTGATGGTATTGACCGAAGTTATCAGGACAGTTATTAGTGATATACAGGTTTGAATAATTCGGACTGTAAAAACGCTGGTTTGCTGTAGTTTCACTGATATTTCATCCGTTTACCTGCAAGGCGCCATAGCTCTGTACCCTGGTTTCTCCTCGTGAGCTGAGCGGTAAGCCAAATAACAATCTGGTAACGGTGATTAACAGCTGAATGCAAATCCGCTGAACAGCAGTCTTAAGCATAAGGCGCTAAGGAGACCGTAAATGGCTGATACAAAGGCAACGCTCACCCTAAATGGTGACACTGCTATTGAACTGGATGTGCTAAAAGGCACGCTCGGTCCGGATGTTATTGATATCCGTACGCTGGGTTCCAAAGGGGTGTTCACCTTTGACCCTGGATTCACCTCTACCGCATCTTGCGAATCCAAAATCACCTTCATCGATGGTGACGAAGGTATCCTGCTCCACCGCGGTTTCCCCATCGATCAGCTAGCCACCAATTCCAACTACCTGGAAGTGTGCTACATCCTGCTGAACGGCGAAAAGCCCACGCAGTCGCAGTACGATGAATTCAAAACCACCGTAACTCGCCACACCATGATCCATGAGCAGATCACCCGTCTGTTCCATGCGTTCCGTCGTGATTCCCACCCGATGGCCGTCATGTGTGGTATTACCGGTGCCCTGGCAGCGTTCTACCACGACTCTCTGGACGTGAATAACCCACGCCACCGTGATATCGCGGCGTTCCGTCTGCTGTCCAAAATGCCAACAATGGCGGCGATGTGTTACAAATACTCTATCGGCCAGCCGTTTGTTTACCCACGTAATGACCTCTCCTACGCCGGTAACTTCCTGCGCATGATGTTCTCCACACCATGTGAAGAGTATGTGGTCAACCCGGTACTGGAACGCGCGATGGATCGTATTCTGATCCTGCACGCTGACCACGAACAGAACGCATCGACCTCCACCGTCCGTACCGCAGGCTCTTCAGGCGCGAACCCGTTTGCCTGTATCGCTGCCGGTATCGCGTCCCTGTGGGGACCCGCGCACGGCGGCGCGAACGAAGCTGCGCTGAAGATGCTGGAAGAGATCAGCTCTGTTGAGCACATTCCTGAATTCGTGCGTCGCGCGAAAGACAAAAATGACTCCTTCCGCCTGATGGGCTTCGGTCACCGTGTTTACAAAAACTATGACCCACGCGCCACCGTGATGCGTGAAACCTGCCATGAAGTGCTGAAAGAGCTGGGCACCAAAGATGATCTGCTGGAAGTGGCAATGGAGCTGGAACACATTGCGCTGAACGACCCGTACTTCATCGAGAAGAAACTCTACCCGAACGTAGACTTCTACTCCGGTATCATTCTGAAAGCGATGGGTATTCCGTCTTCCATGTTCACCGTGATCTTCGCTATGGCACGTACCGTAGGCTGGATTGCGCACTGGAACGAAATGCACAGCGAAGGCATGAAAATCGCCCGTCCTCGCCAGCTGTACACCGGCTACGAGCAGCGTGATTTTAAGTCTGATATCAAGCGCTGATGTTAGCAGGGTGCGGCCTGATGCCCTCACCCTAACCCTCTCCCACAGGGAGAGGGAACAAACATTAAAAACGGCAACCCTGAGGTTGCCGTTTTGCTTTTACCTTGTGCGGCCTGATGCCCTCACCCTGACCCTCTCCCACAGGGAGAGGGAACAAACATTAAAAACGGCAACCCTGAGGTTGCCGTTTTGCTTTTACCTCTGGCACCCCGGACACCAGTAAAACGGTCTTGAAGAGAGTGTTGTCTTCTCAATCACACCACCGCACCGCTCGCATACCTCACCATCCCGGTGAAAGACCCTGAACCGGAACAGCGCCCCGTGGTGCTTGTTATCATCCACCACGCCACGCGTATGGTACGACAGACGCGGAATATCCAGCAGCGCGTGGGATAACGCATCGAGTTGTGCATCACTCAGTTGCGATGCTTTATGCTGCGCCGCCAGCCCCACGTCCCAGAGAATTTCTACCCGCAGGTAGTTTCCTAACCCGGCCAGAAATGCCTGATCGAGTAGCAGACCAGAGAACTGCCGGTTACGGAATGCGGCTGATAACAAACGGGCTTTCACATCGCTCGCCGTCAGCCGCATATCCAGTACATCCGGCCCCACGCGCTGCAGAAACGGGTGCGTAAGCAACTGCTCCGGCGTTAACATTTCGATATCTGAAGCGCTATACAGCAGGATAGCTTTATCCGCCGTTTGCAACCTGACGCGCAGCACACGGGTCGTTTGCGGCTGCTCATTAGCGTTAACCACTCGCCACACGCCATAAAGCTGGTTATGGCTGTATAACGTCAGGTTATGGGAAAAGTGTGTGAGCAATGCCTTGCCGCGCGTGTCGATATGAGTCACCGTCTGCCCCACCAGCTGTGATTCAAACGGTTTCAGTTGAGGGAAAGCAAACCAGACATCCGTCAGGGGTTTGCCCTTTATCGCCGCCTCCAGGCTATCCGCTGCGCGGCGGATCTCCGGGCCTTCTGGCATCTTTTCATCCTTATTGTAAATATCAGGCGCTGACGAGGATCCCGTGTTCAGCAAACGCCGCCCGCAAACGACGCGCAAAACGCAGCGCGTGCTCGCCGTCGCCGTGTAAACACACCGTATCCGCCTGTACCTTTGCGGATGTACCGTCAATCGCAATGACCTGACCCGTACGCACCATCTCCAGCGTCTGCGCCAGAGCCTGTTCTTCATCAGTGATGAGTGCCCCGGGCTGAGTGCGGGGGACCAGGCTCCCGTCAGCCTGATACCCCCTGTCGGCAAACACTTCCTGCCGGGTGGCTAAACCCAGACGCTGCCCGGCGCGAATCAACTCACTACCCGCCAGACCAACGAGGATAAGCTGTGGGTCACAGTCCCGCACCGCGCGGGCAATGGCATCTGCCAGAACCGGATCTTTTGCCGCCTGGTTATAGAGCATACCGTGCGGCTTCACATGACGCAGTACGCCCTGCTGAGCACGGACGATCGCCTCCAGCGCACCAGTCTGGTAAAGCGTCTGGGCATAGACTGTCTCAGGGGGTAATACCATTGCCGTTCTGCCAAAATTTTCCCGGTCGGGAAAGCCAGGATGAGCACCTATCGCAACGCCATTTTTAATGGCATTACGCACGCTCGTCAGCATCGTTTGCGCATCACCCGCGTGAAAACCACAGGCGATATTGACCGAGGAAACCAGCGTCATCAGCTCTGCATCGGCGCTGCCGCCTTCACCCAGATCGGCGTTTAAATCAATCTTTACCATCAAGCCTCCACGCCAGCTGTTCCAGGTAGCGCTGTTGATCCTGCCGGGCTTTTAGCGCCTCTTCCAGCGAACATTGCACAAAGTGAATCGGCTGCCCGAGAGGAATTTGCGCCAGATGGTAGCGATCGGCCTCAATAATACAGGCAATACGCGGGTAGCCTCCCGTTGTCTGCGCATCGTTCATCAGCACAATAGGTTGTCCGTTATGGGGTACCTGAATTACGCCAGGCAATAACCCGTGCGACAACATCTCGCGATCCGTCGTTCTGGTCAGCGGCTGCCCCTGCAAACGGTAACCCATGCGATTACTCTGCGGGCTGATCTGCCACGGTGAGCGCCAGAATGACTCCTGAGAAACCTCGTCGAACTCGTGATATTCCGGCCCCGGCAAGGCGCGAATACGGTTTCCCCAGAGCAGTTGTTTAACTCCCTGAGTGGTCGAGAAATGGCGGGAGGTGGGTTTAATCGCGAGACGATCGCCATCACGAAGCAAGCGCCCTTCAAGCCCACCAATGCCTGCTTTCTGATCGGTACTGGCCGACCCCATCACCTCCGGTACATCGATGCCGCCAGCAACCGCAAGGTAGCTGCGCATACCGTGCAGAGGACGCCTGAGGATCAGGCGCTGACCGGCTTTCGCCCGTAAACGCCAGCCAGTCCATACCGCTTTATCATCAAGCGTTGCGTCGCAACCTGCACCAGTCAGGGCAAACCAGGTCTCCTGATTAAATTCGATGACGCACTGACCCAGCGTGATCTCCAGCGCCGCCGTGCTGCCGGGATTGCCCACCAGCACATTCGCAACCTCCAGCGCGGGCCTGTCCAGCGCGCCACAATAGCTCACACCTGACTGACGCAGACCAAACCGGCCGGCATCCTGAACGGTGGTGTAAAGCCCCGCACGAATAAGCGTTAACATACTCCCTCCTTCTGCGGGATAAAGCGAAGGGTATCACCAGGGCGAAGCAGTATTGGTGAGTCCTGCCCCGGCTCAAATAACGGTGTGGAGGTGTATCCGATAAGCTGCCAGCCACCAGGCGACGCAATCGGGTAGATCCCGGTCTGTTCACCACCAATCGCTACCGTTCCTGCAGGAACACTCAGACGAGGTTCGGCGCGGCGCGGTGTATGCAGCGCCGGAGATAATCCCCCCAGATACGGAAAGCCGGGCTGAAACCCTAAAAACCAGACGACGTAGTTAACCGAGCTATGCAGCTCAACAACCTGCTTTTCCGTTAATCCGCAGTGCTGCGCCACCACCGTGAGATCGGGACCACGTTTGCCGCCGTAGACCACCGGGAGCTCAATCGCCCGGGACGCTGGCTCCAGCGCCTCGCTCTCTTCCCACCAGCACTGCAAACGTTCAATAGCATCCAGCGCCAGCGTATGCGGATTACGCAGAACAACGGTGATGTTATTCATGCCCGGAATCACTTCAACGACCTCCGGCATATCGGCCAGACGCTGCGTTAGCCGCCAGATACGCTTTTGCGTGGCAAGCGTGACCGGTGGCTCCAGTTCCAGAACCACTGCCGTTTCACCCAGAAGATAACAACGCGCTCGCTGCACTCAGGTACCTCTCATCAGGCCGGGTTCGGGATATCAATAAAGGTAACATCCAGATCGGTATTTTCTGTCAGCCATTCACTGAGAGCACGAATGCCACCGCGCTCTGTGGCATGGTGGCCTGCGGCGTAAAAATGCAGTCCCTGTTCACGGGCTGAATGGATAGTCTGCTCGGAAACCTCTCCGGTGATGAAGGCATCAACGCCAAACCGCGCGGCGCTATCAATAAAGCCCTGTCCACCACCGGTACACCATGCGACACGTTTCACCGTATCCGGGCCGGTATCCCCGCTCCACAGCGGGCGGCGTCCCAGGCGAGCTTCAATCCAGGAGGCCAGTTCAAGCCCGGAAACCGGCATCGCCAGCTCGCCCCACGGCACCAGCGGTTCAATTTCACCCATTACGGTGATCCCCAACAGTTGCGCAAGCTGTACGTTATTGCCCAGTTCCGGGTGTGCATCCAGCGGCAGGTGGTAACCGTACAGGTTGATGTCATTTGCCAGCAGCGTTTTCAGACGGTTGCGCTTCATACCGCGAACGATCGGCGATTCGTTTTTCCAGAAATAACCGTGATGGACAATGACGGCATCAGCTTCCTGACGCACGGCTTCATCCAGTAGCGCCTGGCTTGCCGTCACGCCGGTGATGATTTTCTGCACCGTTTCGCGCCCTTCAACCTGCAGACCATTTGGCCCGTAGTCACTGAAGGAGGCCGTGTTGAGTTTTTCGTTAATCAGGCTTTCCAGTTCGCTGTTTTTCATCATCTCTCTCTTAAGCGTTGCGGGCGGCTTCGTACGCCGCCAGCGTGGCGACACGCGCCTGTTTATGGTCGACAATCGGGCGGGGGTAATCGAGTGTTACGCCCTGTTTATCCGCCCATGTCCACGGGTCGTGGATCGCTTTTGTTGGTACATCCATTAACTCAGGCAACCAACGGCGGATAAACACGCCATCGGCATCAAATTTTTCCCCCTGAGTTGTCGGGTTAAAAATACGAAACCAGGGAGCCGCATCGTTGCCGGTAGAGGCCACCCACTGCCAGCCCCCGTTATTCGCTGCAAGATTGCCATCGATCAGTTGAGAAATAAAATACCGCTCTCCGGCACGCCAGTCGATAAGCAGATCTTTCACCAGGAAACTGGCGGTAATCATCCGCAGGCGGTTGTGCATCCAGCCCGTATCATTGAGCTGGCGCATAGCGGCATCAACAACAGGGAACCCTGTCTGTCCGGTCTGCCAGGCCTCCAGATGCACATCATTCGATTGCCATTTGACGTTATCCGTCCAGCGAATGAAGGGACGATGCTTACATAAATCAGGATGATACGTTATCAGGTGGCGATAGAACTCACGCCAGATAAGTTCGTTAAGCCAGACTGCGCCTGCCCCACCGTCCAGCGCCCGGGGTTGTTCTGCCAGCAAACGATGTAAGCATTGACGCGGGGAAAGAACCCCCAGGGTTAAACACGCGGACAGGCGGCTTGTACCGTCAATGGCGGGAAAATCCCGGAGGCTTTCATAATCAGCCGCAGCCTGTTTACAAAACTGGCGCAAGTGGGCAATAGCCGCTTTCTCATTTGCGGGGAACAGGGTTTCATCAAACGCCTGTTGCGGATAGTGAAAAGTCAGTTCAGGTAAATCCGTTAATACCTCTCCCCTGACGGCTGGCGCAGCGACACATTCCGGCAGTACCTCTTTCAGGCGCTTGATAACGGCATTTTTGAACGGCGTAAAGACTTTATACATCTCGTGGTTACCCGTCATCACAGTACCTGGCGCAAGCATGACGCTGTCATCGAACCCCTGGCACACCACGGGCTCCAGAGCCTGTTCAAGCTGACGATCCCGCTGCCGCTCGTTAAATTCATACTGATAGTTGTAAAAAAGGTGTGAGACGCCATGCTGCTCACAGATTTGCCTGACCTTGTTGACCTGCGAGGTAAAATCGCTGACTTCGTCGTAAATCAGTGGAATACCTTTTTCCGCAAGCGAGCGCTGCAGGTCATTCAGATGCGAACGTAAAAAAGCGGCTTGTCGTGGTGCCATATCATGCTGTTGCCACTGTTCAGGCGTGGCGATAAACAGCGCCAGCACTCTGGCATGTTGAGAGCGACAGGCCGCAGCAAGGGCAGTGTTGTCGTGAACGCGCAGGTCGGCGCGAAACCAAACCAGATGGGTGGGCATAAAACTCCAGGCAATTGTCTGTTATGTCCGTAAGGCCATGCCGCCAAAGATAAAATGGGGCACGCATTGAACTACTTTGCCATGAAGTGTAGCCGTGATGAAATAAAAAAGGCCGCCCGGGGCGGCCTTAACGCTACTTGTCCTGCGTTATCGGGTTGAAAGCAACAAACCTGGTAGGTTCATCACTCTTTACCACGAGTACGCTGGCGACAATGAACGCAATGCATAAATAGCGTTTCATCATGCGGTCCCTGCAGCAAACCGCTCCACCGTTCACCACCGGTGATAAGTCGGTGGACACAAGCTCTGATGAGAGTCTGACTCACGGTTGTGGTAACACCTTTCCCGGAACCGGTGCCCATTTGCGAGATGGCGGAAAGGGACGCTGCATGGTAGTAGGCATCCGTGCGAAGCGGAATTCTCTAAACAGAGTTTTAAGATTATATTTAGAGCAGCAACGTTTGATTATTCAGAGAGTAGAAGTATGATCATAACCCTCTGATGAGAGCTTGAGAATTTCCCAACGGACCGCGAATCCTGAGGGACAAAAAAACCGCCACATGACTGTTTGGCGGTTTTTTTATTGCTGCGTATCTACTGAGTATTAGTAAAAATCGCAGGTCGCTTTTTCAGCCTGATCCATCCACACCGGCTTCTCGCTGGTTTTCGCCCAGATGCGGTGCAGGTAGCTGTAAAAACGTGCGCGATCTTTCCAGAAAATCATCGCCGGCAGAGCCAGCACCCCCGCCACTACAGCGAAAGCGCGACGCATGTAAACGATATGAGCCGGATACTCTTTATAAAGATCCATAGTTTCTCCCCTATAGTTGGCCGGAAATCTGCTCCGGAAAATTCAAAAATCTGTGACCTGGCTAAAATAATATCGCTTTGTTCGTAATTTTACTACTCATCCGACCACTTATTTTCGTCTATTTAGCGAATATTTACACTTCACGCGTAATTAAGTTACAAAAAAGTTAACGATTTACTTACCAATGGTTAATTTGTGGGTAAAGCATTTTTATACTTTTTTTACACCCCTCTTCCTGATTTTTGCGAAATCTTTGCGCCGTAAATCCTACCTTTAATACAAATACAAATGTCACCCGGAGGTGAATTGTGAGTGCAGGTCTGATTTCCGGCATCGTGCTGGTTTTCCTGTTATTGGGTTATCTGGTCTACGCCCTGATTAATGCGGAGGCATTCTGATGGCTGCTCAGGCATTTTTGCTTCTTGCCAGCTTTTTAGTCGTGCTGTTCCTTTTGGCAAGACCGATGGGAACATTGCTGGCACGGATGATCAACAACGTCGCGTTACCGGTTGCTGGTAGTGTTGAAAAAGGGATCTGGCGCGCGCTGGGTATACGCGATCAGGAGATGGGCTGGTGTCAGTATCTGATGGCCATTCTGCTGCTGAACATTGTTGGTCTTATCGCCCTCTTTATCATGCTGATGCTGCAGGGCATCCTGCCGCTGAACCCGCAGCACTTCCCTGGATTGTCCTGGCATCTGGCGTTGAACACGGCGGTCAGCTTCGTGACCAACACCAACTGGCAATCCTATGCCGGGGAAACCACCGTCAGCTACTTTAGCCAGATGGTCGGGTTAACCGTGCAGAACTTCCTCTCTGCGGCAAGCGGCATTGCGGTGATCTTTGCGCTGACACGTGCGTTTGCCCGTCAGAATGTCCGTACCCTCGGCAACGCCTGGGTCGATCTGACTCGCATCACGCTGTGGATACTGCTTCCGGTTGCACTGCTTATTGCCCTGTTCTTTATCCAGCAGGGGTCGTTACAAAACCTGCTGCCGTACACACCTTACACCTCACTGGAAGGGGCAAAACAGCTTCTGCCTATGGGGCCAGTGGCCTCGCAGGAAGCCATTAAAATGCTCGGCACAAATGGCGGTGGCTTCTTCAACGCTAACTCGTCACACCCGTTTGAAAACCCAACGGCACTGACCAATTTTGTACAAATGCTGGCGATCTTCCTGATCCCTGCAGCGCTGTGCTTTGCCTTTGGTGATGTTGTAAACGATCGCCGTCAGGGTCGCACCCTGCTCTGGGCTATGTCGATTATCTTTGTCGTCTGCGTCGCGCTGGTGATGTGGGCAGAATGGCATGGTAACAGTCACTTCATGCAGTTGGGTGCCAACAGCAATATCAACATGGAAGGCAAAGAGAGCCGTTTCGGTATTCTTGCGAGTAGCCTTTATGCCGTGGTGACGACGGCGGCCTCATGTGGGGCAGTTAACGCGATGCACGACTCCTTTACCGCACTGGGCGGTATGATCCCGATGTGGCTCATGCAGATTGGCGAAGTGGTATTTGGTGGCGTAGGTTCAGGGCTTTACGGCATGCTGCTGTTCGTTCTGCTGGCGGTGTTCATCGCCGGTCTGATGATTGGCCGCACCCCGGAATATCTGGGTAAAAAAATCGACGTTCGCGAGATGAAATTAACCGCACTGGCCATTCTGGTTACCCCTACCCTCGTACTGCTCGGCACGGCGCTGGCACTGATGACCGAGGCCGGTCGCAGCGGCATCTTCAACCCAGGCATCCACGGCTTCAGCGAAGTGCTTTACGCGGTTTCGTCAGCCGCCAACAACAACGGTAGCGCCTTTGCTGGTTTAAGCGCCAACTCTCCATTCTGGAACTGCCTGCTGGCGTTTTGCATGTTCGTCGGTCGTTTTGGCGTCATTGTGCCGGTTATGGCTATCGCAGGATCGCTGGTGAGTAAAAAAATTCAGCCTGCCACCACCGGTACGCTACCCACCCACGGCGCGCTGTTTATTGGCCTGCTGATTGGTACCGTATTGCTGGTGGGTGCCCTGACCTTTATCCCCGCCCTCGCGTTAGGCCCGGTCGCGGAATATCTCTCTTTACGCTGATTTTGCGGAGAATTTGTCATGAGTCGTAAACAAATGGCCCTGTTCGAACCGTCTTTAGTTCGCCAGGCCCTCATGGATGCGGTGAAAAAGCTGAGTCCGCGCGTACAGTGGCACAACCCGGTGATGTTCATCGTCTGGATAGGGAGCGTACTCACTACCGCGCTGGCGATTGCTATGGGAACGGGCCATCTGCCGGGAGACGCGCTGTTTACCGGTGCAATCAGCCTGTGGTTGTGGTTTACCGTACTGTTTGCCAACTTCGCTGAAGCACTGGCAGAAGGCCGTAGTAAAGCGCAGGCCAACAGCCTGAAAGGGGTGAAAAAGACAGCGTTCGCCCGCAAATTGCGTGAGCCGAAATACGGTGCGCAGATGGATCACGTTCCGGCGGATGAGCTGCGTAAAGGCGATGTGGTGCTGGTCGAAGCCGGTGACATTATTCCCTGCGACGGTGAAGTCATTGAAGGGGGCGCATCGGTCGATGAAAGCGCCATCACCGGGGAATCCGCACCCGTTATTCGTGAATCCGGCGGCGATTTTGCTTCCGTCACGGGCGGGACGCGTATTCTCTCCGACTGGCTGGTGATCCAGTGCAGCGTTAACCCGGGTGAAACCTTCCTCGACCGGATGATCGCGATGGTGGAAGGCGCACAGCGTCGTAAAACGCCAAACGAAATCGCCCTGACCATTCTGCTGGTCGCGTTGACCATCGTCTTTTTACTGGCAACGGCAACCCTGTGGCCATTCTCCTCTTACGGTGGCGCAGCGGTCAGCGTTACCGTACTGGTCGCTCTGCTGGTCTGCTTGATCCCAACCACCATCGGTGGCCTGCTGTCAGCCATCGGTGTGGCCGGTATGAGCCGTATGCTCGGCGCTAACGTCATCGCCACCAGCGGACGTGCCGTTGAAGCCGCAGGTGACGTTGATGTCCTGCTGCTGGATAAAACCGGGACGATTACGCTCGGCAACCGCCAGGCATCAGAGTTCTTACCCGCTCCCGGCGTGGATGAAAAAACACTGGCCGATGCGGCGCAGCTCTCTTCACTTGCTGATGAAACCCCGGAAGGCCGCAGCATCGTCATTCTGGCGAAACAGCGCTTTAACCTGCGTCAGCGTGACGTGCAGAGCCTGCATGCCACCTTTGTTCCTTTCACGGCACAAACCCGCATGAGCGGCATCAACATTCAGGATCGGATGATCCGTAAAGGCTCCGTTGACGCGATCCGTCGCCACATTGAAGCCAACAACGGTCATTTCCCGGCAGAAGTGGATGAAATGGTGGACAACGTGGCCCGCCAGGGGGCCACACCGCTGGTCGTTGCCGAAGGTGCGCATGTGCTGGGCGTGATCGCCCTGAAGGATATCGTCAAAGGCGGCATTAAAGAGCGTTTTGCCCAGTTACGTAAGATGGGGATCAAGACGGTAATGATCACCGGGGATAACCGTCTGACCGCTGCCGCCATTGCCGCTGAAGCGGGGGTGGATGATTTTCTCTCCGAAGCAACACCGGAAGCCAAACTGGCGTTGATCCGCCAGTATCAGGCGGAAGGTCGTCTGGTGGCGATGACGGGGGATGGTACCAACGACGCCCCTGCCCTGGCACAGGCTGACGTCGCGGTAGCGATGAACTCCGGTACGCAGGCAGCTAAAGAGGCGGGGAACATGGTCGATCTCGACTCCAACCCGACCAAGCTGATTGAAGTGGTACACATCGGGAAACAGATGCTGATGACGCGTGGCTCGCTCACCACCTTCAGTATTGCCAACGATGTGGCGAAGTATTTCGCCATCATTCCGGCCGCCTTTGCTGCCACGTACCCGCAGCTGAATGCGCTGAACGTCATGCATCTGCACTCCCCGGCATCGGCCATTCTCAGTGCGGTCATTTTTAACGCCCTGATCATTGTGTTTTTGATCCCGCTGGCGCTGAAAGGGGTGAGCTATAAACCGCTGACCGCCGCCGCCATGCTGCGCCGGAACCTGTGGATCTACGGTCTGGGTGGGCTGCTCGTCCCCTTCATCGGTATCAAGGTGATCGACGTGCTGTTAACGCTGTTCGGGCTGGTTTAAAAGGTGAATCAAATGACAATGTTACGCCCCGCTATACTTCTGTTTATTTTTCTGGCTCTTATTACCGGCGGGCTTTACCCGCTGGTAACCACCGCGCTGGGCCAGTGGTGGTTTAACGATCAGGCCAACGGTTCGATGATTATTCAGAACGGCGAAAACCGTGGTTCACGCCTGATTGGTCAAAACTTTACGGATGCCCGCTACTTCCAGGGACGCCCTTCCGTCACTGCCGAAAGCCCGTATAATCCGATGGCATCCGGTGGCAGTAACCTGGCAGGCAGCAACCCTGAGCTGGACAAAGCCATTGCTGAGCGCGTCGCGGCTCTGCGCGCGGCAAACCCACAGGCCAGCCGTGAGGTACCTGTCGAGCTGGTGACAGCATCTGCCAGCGGGCTGGATTACAGCCTGACGCCGAAAGCGGTGGCATGGCAAATTCCACGCGTCGCCGCAGCCCGCCAGTTGACTGTCGAACAGGTGAGCCTGCTGGTTGCAGAGCACACGCAAAAGCCGCTGGCGAGTTTCATTGGCATGCCGGTAGTGAACATTGTTGAGCTGAATCTGGCGCTGGACGCGCTAAGGAAAAACTAAATGACCGAAGAGCCCATGCGCCCGGATCCGGACAGGTTGCTCGAACAGACGGCTGAAGCCCATCGTGGCAAACTGAAAGTCTTCTTCGGTGCCTGTGCAGGCGTCGGGAAAACGTTCGCTATGCTGACCGAAGCCCAGCGGCTCCGGGCGCAGGGGCTCGATATTCTTATCGGCGTGGTGGAAACCCACGGCCGTAAAGAGACAGCGGCGCTGCTGAAGGGGCTGGCCACACAGCCCCCTCACCGCATCAGCCATCGTGGCCGCCTGGTCACAGAGTTCGATCTCGACGCGGCCCTCGCCCGTCGCCCCGCCCTGATCCTGATGGACGAACTGGCGCACAGCAATGCGCCAGGCTCACGTCACCCTAAACGCTGGCAGGATGTTGAAGAGCTACTTGAAGCCGGCATTGACGTGTTCACTACGGTTAACGTTCAGCATCTCGAAAGCCTGAACGACGTGGTCAGCGGTGTGACCGGCATCCAGGTGCGGGAAACAGTGCCCGATCCCTTTTTTGACTCCGCAGACGAAGTGGTACTGGTCGACCTGCCTCCGGACGACCTGCGCCAGCGCCTGCATGAAGGGAAGGTTTACATTGCAGGCCAGGCCGAGCGCGCCATTGAACATTTCTTCCGTAAAGGTAACCTGATTGCCCTGCGCGAGCTGGCCCTGCGTCGCACCGCCGATCGCGTTGATGACCAAATGCGAGCCTGGCGCGATCTGCAAGGCCAGGAACGTGTCTGGCATACGCGGGATGCCATACTGCTGTGTATTGGCCACGGCAGCGGCAATGAAAAGCTCGTCCGCACCGCCGCCCGGCTTGCGGCTAAATTTGGCAGCGTCTGGCATGCGGTGTATGTCGAAACCCCGCAGCTTCACGCTCTGCCCGAAAACCAGCGCCGCGCGATCCTGAGTTCGCTACGCCTGGCACAGGAACTCGGTGCAGAAACCGCCACTCTTTCCGATCCGCAAGAAGATAAAGCCATTCTGCGCTATGCGCGCGAGCACAACCTGGGCAAGATTGTTATTGGTCGCCGCCAGCATCGCCGCTGGTTTAGCCGCGAATCCTTTGCCGACAAGCTGGCCCGACGCGCCCCCGATCTGGATCTGGTGGTCGTGGCACTTGATGACAAACCCACCCCCCTGCCCAACCGTACGCCAGACGCCCGGGCCTTTGGTGATAAATGGCGTATTCAGATCCGGGGTTGCCTTATCGCCGTCCTCCTCTGTGCGCTGATTACCATTATTGCCAGCCAGTGGCTGATTGCCTTCGATGCCGCCAACCTGGTGATGATCTACCTGCTCGGCGTGGTCGTGATTGCGCTCTTCTTCGGACGCTGGCCTTCGGTACTGGCGACGGTTATCAACGTCATCAGCTTCGATCTGTTCTTTATTGCCCCGCGCGGGACGCTTGCCGTTTCTGACGTGCAGTACATTCTTACTTTTGGCGTGATGCTTACCGTTGGGCTGGTGATCGGGAATCTGACGGCGGGCGTTCGCTACCAGGCACGTATTGCCCGCTATCGTGAGCAGCGCACGCGCCACTTATATGAGATGTCCAAATCGCTGGCGGTGGGTCGTACGCCGCTGGATATTGTGCAAACCAGCGAGCAGTTTATCCGTTCGACGTTTCACGCCAACAATCTGATTTTGCTCCCTGACGAACACGGAAAACTGCGCCCGCTCACCTCTGCCTCGGGTATGACGCCCTGGGATGAAGCCATCGCACGGTGGAGCTTTGACAAGGGATTACCTGCAGGAGCTGGGACAGATACCCTGCCCGGAGTGCCATATCAGATCCTGCCGCTGCGCAGTGCCGAAAAAAACCAGGGACTGGTCATCGTTGAACCGAGCAATCTGCGTCAACTGATGATACCCGAGCAGCAACGCCTGCTGGAAACCTTCACCCTGCTGGTTGCCAGCGCGCTGGAGCGGCTGGCGCTCACTGCCAGTGAAGAGCAGGCACGGCTGGCAAGCGAGCGCGAAAGTATTCGTAACTCCTTACTGTCGGCCCTGTCGCACGACCTGCGAACCCCTCTTACCGTGCTGTTCGGGCAGTCAGAGATCCTGACGCTGGATCTCGCCGCAGAAGGTTCCCCCCATGCGCTGCAGGCCAGTGAAATCCGCCAGCATGTGCTAAATACCACGCGTCTGGTGAATAATTTACTCGATATGGCACGCATTCAGTCAGGCGGATTTAACCTCAAAAAAGAGTGGTTAACGCTTGAGGAAGTGGTCGGTAGTGCGCTGAAAATGCTGGAGCCGGGGCTCGGTGGTCGCCATATTGCGCTGAACATGCCCGAACCATTGACCTTAATCCACGTCGATGGCCCGCTGTTTGAACGCGTGCTGATCAACCTGCTGGAAAATGCCGGTAAATATGCGGGGGCAAAGGCACAGATTGGGGTCAATGCAACCGTTGAAGATCAGGCGTTACGGCTTGAAGTCTGGGATACCGGGCCGGGGATCCCTGCCGGGAAAGAGCACGCAATTTTTGAAAAATTTGCGCGCGGCAATAAAGAATCAGCCATCCCGGGCGTCGGGCTAGGTCTGGCAATTTGCCAGGCCATTATCGACGTACACGGCGGAACCATCTCGGCAGAGAACCGCCCGGAAGGAGGCGCTCGTTTTTGTGTTACACTTCCTCTGGATACCCCACCAGAACTTGATGAATTACCAGAGGATTTGTGATTAGCGTTCTGATTGTTGAAGATGAACTCGCTATTAACCGGTTTCTGCGTGCGGCGCTGGAAGGCGATGGCCTGCGCGTTCATGATGCCGGTACGCTGCAACGGGGGCTCATTGAAGCTGCCACGCGCAAGCCGGATCTGGTGATCCTCGATCTCGGGTTACCGGATGGCGACGGTATCGATTTTATACGTGAGGTTCGCCAGTGGAGCCAGATGCCCATTCTGGTGCTCTCTGCCCGTACCGAAGAGACCGATAAAATTGCAGCGCTGGATGCCGGGGCGGATGACTATCTCAGTAAGCCCTTTGGCATTGGCGAGTTACAGGCACGGATCCGCGTCGCGTTACGTCGCCACAGCGCCCCTCTCTCCTCTGACCCGGCGTATACGTTTGGTGATACCCGGGTTGATCTTGCCGCACGACGCATTGTGCGCGGTGAAGAAGAGATCCATCTCACCCCTATCGAGTTTCGTCTGCTCGCCGTTCTGCTCAACAACCACGGCAAGGTACTGACCCAACGCCAACTGTTAAGTCAGGTATGGGGGCCGAACGCTGTTGAACATAGTCACTATTTACGCATTTATATGGGCCACCTTCGTCAGAAACTCGAAGTCGACCCCGCGCGCCCCCGCCATTTATTAACTGAAACCGGTATCGGTTATCGGTTCATGCTTTGAATAACTATTCATTTAATTTCAAATAAAGAACAAATCGCCAGAGAAATATTCACAAAATAAGCCATTGGTTATTTTCATGGCTTATTTTTGTTCATTTAAAACATTACAAAAACAGACTTTTAACACATACCCAACAAATCAGCATTTTGATCTGTGATATTCATAAAAAACGAATATTTATTTCTGATTTGATCTGTTAGCGGTGATCTGAATCACAGTTAATCGCTTTCTTCTGGATAAAATGACCATGCTTTCAATTGCTGAAAGGAAAATAAACATGGAAAACAATAATCGTTTGATGCCCCATATAAGGCGGACAACTCATATCATGATGTTTGCCCACCGTAACTGCTTTGACTTTCACATCTTTAACGCCCGGTAGTCCTTCGACTTCTGGCGCATCTGCTTACAGGTCATCCTGAAACGCTTTATTTTACAGGCTATTGCCTGTGAACACGTGCGCTCATTTCTCTTGATTCAGGCTCATCCGCAACCGGGCGGACTGAATCTCATTCATCAAAAAGCAATTTACTGATTTCGTATCAGCGGCCACACCTTGCTTTTTTTCCGGGAAATTATCGGTTTCTTTATTGCAAGAAATCGAGGGACTTCTATTACCTAAAATAAAGAGTGAAAGATGAAAAGTTTAAAAATCGCAGCCAGCCGTGCATGTCCTGATTGTTTTACTACTCACCGCGATCTGGTGGATGTCAGCACCTCTGATTATATTGATGTTGCTGCCATTGTTCTGGCAATCAGCGATATTTCCAGTGGAAAAATAGAAGAAATAGAAGCAACCGGGTTTGGTATCCCCATTTTTATCGCTACACATAAAGAAGAGTTCATTCCGGCTGAATATTTATCGCGGATCCACGGCGTTTTCGAGTGTTCAGACACCAGTAACGACTTCTACGGACGTCAACTGGAAGCGGCAGCGCTGAAGTACGAGACGCAACTGCGCCCACCGTTCTTCCGTGCCCTGGTCGACTATGTCAAACAAGGGAACAGTGCGTTTGACTGCCCAGGCCATCAGGGAGGTCAGTTCTTCCGCCGCCACCCTGCCGGTAACCAGTTTGTCGATTTCTTTGGCGAAACACTTTTCCGCTCAGACCTGTGTAACGCCGACGTGGCAATGGGCGATCTGTTGATTCACGAAGGTGCCCCATGCATTGCACAACAGCATGCGGCGAAAGTCTTTAATGCCGATAAGACCTATTTCGTGCTGAACGGAACATCATCATCAAACAAAGTGGTGCTTAATGCCCTGCTGACGCCGGGCGATCTGGTGCTGTTCGATCGCAACAACCACAAATCCAACCACCACGGCGCACTGCTGCAGGCTGGCGCAACGCCGGTTTATCTGGAAACCGCACGTAACCCGTACGGCTTTATCGGCGGTATTGACGCTCACTGTTTTGAAGAGAACTACCTGCGCGAGCTGGTGGCAGAAGTGGCTCCAGGCCGCGCACGCGATGAGCGTCCGTTCCGTCTGGCGGTGATCCAGCTCGGTACCTACGATGGCACCATTTATAACGCCCGTCAGGTAGTGGATAACATTGGCCACCTGTGTGATTACATCCTGTTTGACTCTGCCTGGGTAGGGTACGAGCAGTTTATTCCGATGATGGCTGACTGTTCGCCGCTGCTGCTGGAGCTGAACGAGAACGATCCGGGGATCCTCGTTACCCAGTCAGTACATAAACAGCAGGCTGGCTTCTCCCAGACCTCACAAATCCACAAGAAAGACAGCCACATCAAAGGCCAGCAGCGCTATGTACCGCATAAGCGCCTTAACAACGCCTTTATGATGCACGCCTCCACCAGCCCGTTCTATCCACTGTTTGCTGCCCTGGATATCAACGCCCGCATGCATGAGGGCCAGAGTGGCCGCAATATGTGGATGGACTGTGTGGTAACCGGTATTGAAGCGCGCAAGCTGATCCTGCAGAACTGCCAGTTTATTCGCCCGTTCGTGCCAGAACTGGTTGATGGTCGTCCGTGGGAAAGCTGGGAAACATCGGATATTGCCACCGACCTGCGCTTCTTCCATTTCGTACCAGGTGAAAACTGGCATGCTTTCGAAGGCTATGCCGAGCATCAATATTTTATCGACCCATGCAAACTGCTGCTGACCACACCCGGCATCAACGCCCGTACCGGTGAGTATGAAGATTTCGGCGTGCCTGCCACCATTCTCGCCAACTTCCTGCGTGAAAACGGCATCGTTCCGGAAAAATGCGATCTCAACTCCATCCTGTTCCTGCTCACGCCTGCGGAAGATATGGGCAAATTGCAGCAACTGGTCGCGCAGCTGGTGCGCTTCGAAAAACTGCTCCAGACGGATGCACCGTTAAAAGAAGTGCTGCCATCCATCTGTAAACAGTATCCGGAACGCTACGCGGATTACTCCCTGCGCCAGATTTGCCAGGAAATGCACGCGCTATACGCCCGCAACAACGTGAAACAGCTGCAGAAAGAGATGTTCCGCAAGTCTCACTTCCCACGCGTGGTGATGTCACCACAAGACGCCAACTATGCCTACCTGCGTGGTGAAGTCGAGCTGGTTTCCCTGCGTGATGCAGAAGGCCGAATTGCCGCTGAAGGTGCTCTCCCTTACCCACCAGGCGTGTTGTGTGTTGTTCCGGGTGAAGTCTGGGGTGGTTCCGTGCTGCGCTACTTTGCTGCCCTGGAAGAAGGGATCAACCTTTTACCGGGCTTCGCACCAGAGCTGCAGGGCGTGTACGTCGAAGAGTGTGACGGTCGCAAGCAGGTTCGCTGTAACGTCATCAAACAATCTGCCGCTCAGCCATCGCTGCTGAAAGGAGAAAAATTATGAGTAAATCTAACAAGATGGGCGTGGTGCAGCTAACCATCCTCACGATGGTGAACATGATGGGTTCTGGGATCATCATGCTGCCCACTAAGCTTGCCGAAGTGGGGACCATTTCGATTATTTCCTGGCTGGTCACCGCCGTAGGCTCAATGGCGCTGGCATGGGCATTTGCCAAGTGCGGGATGTTCAGCCGCAAGTCAGGCGGGATGGGCGGTTATGCCGAATACGCGTTTGGCAAGTCCGGCAACTTTATGGCGAACTACACCTACGGCGTGTCGCTACTGATCGCTAACGTGGCGATTGCCATCTCTGCGGTGGGTTATGGTACGGAGTTGTTGGGTGCCACACTCAGCCCGGTGCAAATTGGGCTGGCAACCATCGGCGTACTGTGGATCTGCACCGTGGCCAACTTTGGTGGTGCCCGCATTACCGGACAAATCAGTAGCATCACCGTCTGGGGTGTGATTATCCCGGTTGTCGGGCTGTGCATCATCGGCTGGTTCTGGTTTAGCCCAACGCTGTATGCAAATTCCTGGAACCCACACCATGTACCGTTCTTCACCGCAGTAGGTTCATCCATCGCCATGACGCTGTGGGCTTTCCTCGGTCTGGAATCGGCCTGCGCGAACGCCGAAGTGGTGGAGAACCCGGAGAAAAACGTACCGATTGCAGTACTCGGCGGCACGCTGGGTGCAGCGGTTATCTATATCGTTTCAACAAACGTGATTGCGGGGATTGTGCCAAACATGGATCTGGCCAACTCCACAGCCCCCTTCGGGCTGGCCTTCGCGCAGATGTTTACCCCGAGCGTCGGGAAGGTGATCATGGGATTAATGGTCATGTCCTGCTGTGGCTCACTCCTCGGCTGGCAGTTCACCATTGCCCAGGTGTTCAAATCCTCCGCTGACGAAGGTTATTTCCCAAAAATCTTCTCCCGTGTCTCCAAAGCGGATGCGCCAGTACAGGGCATGCTGGCGATTGTTATCTTCCAGAGCGGCCTGTCACTGATGACGATTAGCCCGTCGCTGAACAGTCAGTTCAACGTGCTGGTTAACCTGGCGGTGGTGACGAATATCATTCCGTATATTCTGTCGATGGCGGCACTGGTGATCATTCAGAAGGTGGCGAAGGTCGATCCACGCAAAGCGCGGGCGGCAAATATCGTGGCGCTGATCGGGGCAATTTACAGCTTCTATGCGCTCTACTCTTCCGGCCAGGAGGCAATGCTCTACGGTGCGATGGTGACCTTTATGGGCTGGACGTTGTACGGTCTGGTGTCGCCACGGTTTGAGTTGAAGAATAAGCACAGTTGAAGTAAACGCAAAACGGCAACCCAAAGGTTGCCGTTTTTAGTCTTTTCTCCCTCTCCCTGTGGAAAGGAAAAGGACTGGGGTGGGGTATCAGCCCACACCAGTACAACATTTACGCGTTTTTCAGCACTTCGCTGACAATCTCTACCGCTTCTTTCTCAATCTGCTGACGGTGCTCAGCGCCGAGGAAGCTTTCGCAGTAAATTTTATATGCATCTTCCGTACCGGATGGACGCGCAGCGAACCAGCCGTTTTCAGTCATCACTTTCAGACCGCCGATAGACGCACCGTTACCAGGTGCCGCCGTCAGACGCGCGGTGATTGGGTCACCAGCCAGGGTGCTTGCACTGACCATCTCCGGAGAGAGTTTGGACAGCGCCGCTTTCTGGGCAGACGTTGCCGCCGCCTGAATACGGTTGTAGCTTGGCGCGCCAAAGCGGGCAGCCAGCTCATTGTAGTGTTCCTGCGGGTTTTTACCGGTGACAGCGGTGATTTCCGCTGCCAGCAGACACATGATGATACCGTCTTTATCGGTTGACCACGGTGTACCGTCGAAACGCAGGAAGGAAGCTCCCGCGCTCTCTTCACCGCCAAAGCCGAAGCTGCCGTCGTGCAGACCGTCAACAAACCATTTAAAGCCGACCGGGACTTCCACCAGCTTACGACCCAGCGCATCAACCACGCGGTCAATCATGGCCGAAGAAACCAGCGTTTTACCAACAGCAACCTCTTTGCCCCACTGTGGGCGATGCTGGAACAGGTAGTTGATCGCCACGGCCAGGTAGTGGTTCGGGTTCATCAGGCCCGCAGGCGTGACAATACCGTGACGGTCATAATCCGGGTCGTTGGCAAATGCCAGATCAAACTTGTCGCGCAGCGCCAGCAGACCCGCCATCGCGCACTCGGAGGAGCAGTCCATACGGATCGCGCCGTCTTTATCCAGATGCATAAAGCGGAAAGTCTGATCGACGTGATCGTTCACGATGGTCAGATCCAGCTTGTAATACTCAGCAATGCGTTTCCAGTATTCGATACCAGAGCCGCCCAGCGGATCAACACCCAGTTTCAGGCCCGCTTTCTGGATGGCGGCCATATCGACGATATCTGCCAGCCCTTCCACGAACGGCTGCACCAGATCCTGCTCTTTCACGTGGCCGGACGCCATTGCCGCATCCAGAGAAATGCGTTTTACGCCTTTCAGATCGTCTGCAAGCAGCGCGTTTGCGCGGTCTTCCACCACTTTGGTGACGTTAGTATCTGCCGGGCCACCGTTAGGTGGGTTGTATTTAATACCACCGTCATCCGGCGGGTTATGGGATGGCGTAATGACGATGCCATCAGCCAGCGCACCACCTTTTTTGTTGTGCACAAGGATAGCGTGAGAGACCGCAGGCGTAGGCGTAAAGCCGTTGTTCTCCTGCACGATCACGTCTACCCCGTTCGCGGCCAGCACTTCCAGCACGGAAATAAATGCAGGCTCAGACAGGGCGTGAGTATCTTTCCCCACATAGCACGGACCCGTGACGCCATTTTTAGCGCGCTCTTCCGCGATGGCCTGGGCAATGGCCAGAATGTGCGGTTCGTTAAAGCTGTGGCGTGCCGCGCTGCCGCGGTGGCCTGATGTACCAAACTTCACTGCGTGTTCTGCGTTGCCCACGACCGGCTTCAGCACGTAATACTGCGCGGTCAGTTGAGCGACATTAATCAAATCGCTTTGTTGTGCAGGTTGGCCTGCACGGCTGTGATTTGCCATGGCCTGGTCCTTTTAATGCAGGGGTTAAATTGTACCGCAAACCTTTTCAATCAATTCTGTCGGGAACTGCATGGACTGCATGATGTGTTCGACCATGCTGCACTTGCGGCCCGTGTTGGTATTCGTGATGACCCAATATGGTGTGCCAGAGACATGTTTGGGTTTGGTTTGATTACCATTTTGCAGAAGCGTCTGCTCGTCACCTGCGAAATAGACGCGCGTACGCCCGTGCAGCGACTCGGTCGCTTCGGCAAACGCTTTATTATCCAGTGAATAGAGTGTAGACAGCACCAGCATAAAGCGGTTAACCGCTTTTTTCTGTTCCGCATATTCATCAGAAAGCAGCAGCTCGCGCATCGCACGCACTTTATCTTTTGCCGGAGTCACGACAGGTTTTGCTTGTGCAACAACGCTCGGCTGAGACACGACATCTTTAGTGACTGGGGTAGCAGGCTGTGAGGCGGCGGAAATTTTAAGCATGCGCCGTAAAATGTCGGACGCGCTCTCCCCAATATGCCGCGTCTGGCTGGCAATATACTGATAGAGTTCGTCATCAACTTCGATTGTTTTCATCTTAATCCAGTGCGATATCTTATCTGAATACAAGTCGTTGGGATTATAAGGTCAAATCCCAACAGCGGATAGCGTCAAACCAGGTTGGCGGCAAAAGTCAGATTAAACTGGAACCTTGCAGCCGGGCGGCAGAATGTTCAACATGATACCCTAACCTGACATACGTAAAAAAAGAACTTTGCCATGAAATTGAATACCCGAGCGCAATCTGCACAATCGCCGAACAATAATTCTCCCATCGTACTGGTTCACGGGCTTTTTGGCAGCCTGGATAACCTGGGCGTGCTGGCGCGCGAGCTGGTTACCGACCACGATATTTTGCAGGTCGATATGCGCAATCACGGCCTGTCCGGGCGTTCAGCGGAAATGACCTACGCGGCAATGGCGCAGGATCTGCGGGATACGCTTGATGCGAATAATCTCCAGAATGCGACGTTTATCGGGCATTCAATGGGTGGCAAAGCGGTGATGGCCCTGACGGCGCTTGCACCGGAACGAATTAACGGTCTGATCGCCATTGATATCGCGCCCGTGGATTACGACGTGCGTCGTCATGATGAGATATTTGCCGCCATCAATGCGGTGACAGAAGCGGGGGTCTCTACGCGTCAGCAGGCGGCGACCGTGATGCGTGAACATCTTGATGAAGAAGGCGTTGTGCAGTTCCTGTTGAAGTCGTTTGTTGACGGCCAGTGGCGTTTTAACGTGCCAGCGCTCTGGGACCAGTATGACAATATCGTTGGCTGGGAAACCGTTCCGGCCTGGCAACGCCCTACTCTCTTTATTCGTGGTGGTAACTCACCTTACGTGACCGATGCATACCGCGACACTTTGCTGGCGCAATTCCCGCAGGCACGCGCTCATGTGATTGCCGGAGCCGGACACTGGGTTCATGCGGAAAAACCGGACGCCGTATTACGCGCAATCCGCCGCTATCTCTCTGATACGGCAAATTGATTAAAAAGACAGCGACTGGAAGGCTGCAGGCTTCCAGTCGTTGGCGTGCCGTTTTCGGTGATGTATGATGGCGCGCTTATCGCCCGGGCATTAGCAGGGCGGCTTGTTTCCCCCGAAGTCTCAGAATCATGGCCAAAGAACAAACGGACCGTACGACACTAGATCTGTTCGCGAATGAGCGTCGACCGGGACGACCGAAAACGAATCCGCTTTCGCGCGATGAACAGCTGCGTATTAATAAACGCAACCAGCTAAAACGCGATAAAAATCGTGGGCTTAAGCGTGTCGAACTGAAGCTCAACGCCGATGCTGTCGATGCGCTGAATGAACTGGCTGACGCGCGTAACATCAGCCGCAGTGAGTTGATTGAAGAGATATTAATCACACAGCTTGAGACGTTGCGCGGCAAGGTATAAGTCTGAAAATCTCCTTTCTCACCGTTTTCATGTAGCACAGAGTGCAGTCCTGCGCGATAGCAGTTTCCGCAGGGTTGCCTGTTCTGCTATTATTGCCCTTATCCGTGGACAAATTGCGCCACCATACCATTAAGTTTCAAGAGGTTATTTTACTCATGGCAATCATCGGCATTTTCTTCGGCAGTGATACCGGCAATACCGAAAATATCGCAAAAAACATTCAAAAACAGCTCGGTAAAGACGTTGCCGATGTGCATGACATCGCCAAGAGCAGCAAAGAAGATCTCGAAGGTTATGACATTCTGCTGCTGGGTATCCCGACCTGGTACTATGGTGAAGCGCAGTGTGACTGGGATGATTTCTTCCCGACACTGGAAGAAGTCGACTTCAACGGCAAGCTGGTTGCACTGTTCGGCTGCGGCGATCAGGAAGATTACGCAGAATATTTCTGCGACGCGCTGGGCACCATCCGCGACATCATCGAGCCGCACGGCGCGGTAATCGTGGGTCACTGGCCAACAGCGGGCTACCACTTCGAAGCCTCTAAAGGTCTGGCGGACGACGATCACTTCGTCGGCCTGGCTATCGACGAAGATCGTCAGCCGGAACTGACCGCTGAGCGTGTTGATAAATGGGTTAAGCAGATCCGCGAAGAACTGAACCTGGACGACATTCTTAACGCCTGAGTTCTGACGTGGCGCAACTCCGGTTGCGCCCGCCAATCGGGTAAAACCGATTAAATTAATTGCTACAAACTTTTAACTTTTTCGTTCAAATCTGTACAATATTCCCCTGACAAAAAGTGGAAGCCATCGAACAAGTTTGTTGGTGATACCACGTTTTTATAAGCATACTTTGCTTGAGACTTGCAGTTTTCATTTAGGCATGGCAGTTCTATAATGAGACGCATTATCCCAAGTGCATTTTCTGTCACTTCCTTTATAGAAGTGAATCGTTTAGCAACAGGACAGATTCCGCATGACTGACAACAATACCGCATTAAAGAAGGCTGGCCTGAAAGTAACGCTTCCTCGATTAAAAATCCTTGAAGTGCTTCAGGGGCCAGACAACCACCATGTCAGCGCGGAAGACCTTTACAAGCGTCTTATCGACATGGGCGAAGAGATTGGGCTGGCCACTGTTTATCGTGTACTGAACCAGTTTGATGACGCGGGTATTGTGACCCGTCATAATTTCGAAGGCGGTAAATCTGTTTTCGAACTGACCCAACAGCAGCACCACGATCACCTGATCTGCCTTGATTGCGGTAAGGTCATTGAATTTAGCGATGATTCCATCGAAGCGCGCCAGCGTGAAATTGCCGCCCGTCATGGCATCCGCCTGACCAACCACAGCCTGTACCTGTACGGCCACTGTGCGGAAGGTGATTGCCGCGAAGACGATCACGCGCACGACGCAAAATAAGTCTGCTTTCATACTCTGAGCCAGCCGAAAGGTTGGCTTTTTTTTGCCTGTAATCTGGCATAAAAAAAGCCCGGTAAGCGCAGTGCTACCGGGCGTCAAGACAGCTGATTATTTACTGTTATTACTGCGAATTTCTTTCCAGATCTGATCGCAACGCTTCGCCACTTCCTGATCGTTACCGGTCTTACGCGCCTGAATACAGGCCTGGTAATCCATCACGCGGACATTCTCCTGCGTCGCGAATTGCTCATGTGCTTTCTCTTTCTTCAGTACATTCAGCACGCTCTGACAGGCTTCAATTTTCTCCGGCGAACCTTCCGCCGTATTAATACAGGCGCTGTATGCCTCTTTCAGACGCGAGTCCTCTTTCGGTGCCTGAGGCTGTGCACAAGCCACCAACCCCGATGCCAGCAACGCGACGATTACGATTTTTTTCATCATGTGCAGTCTCCATCCCGGCGGGCTTAGCCCACCGGGGTGTTCATCAGAAGATTGTGAATGGGGCAATAACCATGAACTTCACGTCACGCTCATCCTGGAAGATGTTGCCGTAACCGCCCGCGTAGCTTGGGATATCAGAGTGGTTGTCATACTGGGTGAAGTGCAGCTTGAACATTGTTCCTTTTGCACGGCCATCCTGCAGGGTGTACATGGCATCCAGGCTGTAAGAGGACTCTTTCAGACGGTAGTTTGGATCGTAGTATGCGTCAGGTGTTGCCATATCGGCAGGTTTCGCATCCCAGGCGTAAGCGTAAGATGCCCCCACAGCCCAACCCGGCAGGTTCCAGTTTTTCAGATCATACATCGCGCCGAAGAACACCGCTTTTTCACCGTCGGCGTTGAAGTCTGAACGGTTATCCCACCAGATATCCAGACGACCGTTGGAGGAGGCGTAGGTTGGGGTCATACGCTGCAGGAAGTAGCCCTGCTGCCCTTCCGCCTTCACCCATGTCCCTTCCAGACGCAAATCAACCTGACCCACTTTGTAGCCGAAGGTCAGCGCCTGCAGCCACGCGGTGCCATCATAAATGTCATTGACGCCACCGTTACTGACTTTATCGCGCGTACCGTAGAACTGGTAGCTGGTACTCAGCGGGCTACCCGCGATATCAAACTTATAGCTGGCTTTGGCAAAGTATTGATCGACATAACCTTGCGCCTGGCCAAAGGCCGCTTCAAGAACCAGATCGTTTTTGAAGTCGTATTTCGCACCCAGCGAGTGGAGGTAATCCACTTTGGTCTTTTTATCGTTCTGGTAGAACTTGTCCATTTCGATATGCCACGGTGCTTTATATTCGTTGGTCCACATATAGGAGAAACTCAACGCACCTGCATCACCGTAGTCAAAGTTGGCACCGGCTTCCGCCCCCTGATAAGTACCTGGCATAAAGCTCCAGTGTGGGGCTAACAGTGTTTGACCGGTTGGCTGAATATAACCACCACGCGCCCATACCGGGCCGTATTTGAATTTCGCGGCTGCTTTATACAGGCTAATACCGCTTTTATCCCCGGACCAGTCTTCATCGTACGCTTTATTGCTGGAGGAGAATGCGATTTCGTTCGGGTGGCCACTGTCACCGTTTTCCGCCATTTCAATGGCAGTGAATGCGGCAATATCCAGGCCGAACATATCGGCAGCATAACCGGACTGGAAGTCCAGGTTGGCGTTCCAGGTGGAATGAGCAAGGTTGGTTTTGTATTTGTCTTCAGTGACGTCTTTACGGTCACGTTCACGCTGCCAGTAATAAATACCGCCCGTGAGGGTAGAATCATCAACGAAACCTGCTGCCTTAGCCTCTGGTGCGACAACCAGGCCCGACATTGCTGTTACACCGGCAATAGCCAGCGCCAGCGCACTACGTTTGCCACTAAACGTACGCATAGATTATTCCTCTTTGACGAATTAAAACGCCTAAAACGGCGAAAAATAAAAATGACCTGTCGGTCAGGGGTAGTTAGAAATACCCTCGAATTAACTACCGCCTTTAGGTTATTTTTCGCGACGCGAATTATCAATGCTTTTCAGCGGGCAAAAGTCAGGATTATGACGAAGTGCACATAATTGGTAGTGATTTGTAACATTTCCATCAATGCGTGGATTTACAGGGAGAAAGAGATATTTTCAGGGGGAAAAGCCCATTATTTGCGCTTATTTTTTAGCCTTCAGATATTCCGTAAATATTCAAACTTTTTTTGAGTAAAATAAGTAGCACCTCATTGACCTCAATTTTCAGCAGGCAATATTTTAGCAACGCCTTAATGGCATGATCGTTAAATAAAAAAAACGCCGCAATTAGCGGCGTTTGTCTCTCATTGACCAGAGCAGCAATATTATTCGCCGATCTTAGCCCAGGTATCACGCAGACCCACGGTACGGTTAAATACCGGTTTTTCAGCCGTGCTGTAACGGCTGTCCAGGCAGAAATAACCTTCACGTTCGAACTGGAACGCTTTACCCGCTTCAGCCGCCTTCAGGGACGGTTCAGCATAGCCCTGCTTGATCAGCAGAGATTCCGGGTTGATGACCGCCAGGAAGTCATCTGCCGCACCAGGGTTAGGTACGCTGAACAGGCGGTCGTACAGGCGAATTTCGACCGGTAGCGCGTGTGCTGCGCTTACCCAGTGGATAACGCCTTTCACTTTACGGCCATCCGCCGGATCTTTACTCAGGGTGTCAGCATCATAAGAGCAGAAGATGGTGGTGATGTTACCTTCCGCATCTTTCTCCACGCGCTCAGCTTTAATAACGTAAGCATTACGCAGACGCACTTCTTTACCCAGCACCAGACGCTTGTACTGCTTGTTCGCTTCTTCGCGGAAGTCAGCACGATCTATCCAGATCTCACCGCTGAACGGCACGTCACGGCTTCCCATCTCCGGCTTACCCGGGTGGTTAGGCATAGAAACCAGCTCGCCCTCGCCCTGCGGGTAGTTTTCGATAACCAGTTTCACCGGGTCGATAACCGCCATTGCACGCGGAGCGTTTTCGTTCAGATCTTCACGAATGCAGGATTCCAGAGAAGCGATCTCAATGGTGTTGTCCTGTTTGGTCACGCCAATGCGTTTGCAGAACTCACGAATAGACGCAGAGGTGTAACCACGACGGCGCAGACCAGAGATGGTCGGCATACGTGGGTCATCCCAGCCTTCAACGTGTTTGTCAGTCACCAGCAGGTTCAGCTTACGCTTGGACATCACGGTGTATTCCAGATTCAGACGAGAGAACTCGTACTGACGCGGATGCACAGGAATGGTGATGTTATCCAGCACCCAGTCGTACAGACGGCGGTTGTCCTGGAACTCCAGCGTACACAGTGAGTGAGTAATGCCTTCCAGCGCATCGCTGATGCAGTGGGTGAAATCGTACATCGGGTAGATGCACCATTTGTTACCGGTCTGGTGGTGTTCCGCGAACTTAATACGGTACAGCACCGGATCGCGCATCACGATGAACGGCGACGCCATATCGATTTTGGCGCGCAGACATGCTTTGCCTTCTTCGAAACCACCGGCACGCATTTTTTCAAACAGCGCCAGGTTTTCTTCAACACTGCGATCGCGGAACGGGCTATTTTTGCCCGGTGCGGTCAGCGAACCACGGTATTCACGGATTTCGTCAGCAGACAGTTCGTCAACGTACGCCAGACCTTTGTTAATCAGCTCAACCGCATAGGCAAACAGCTGATCAAAATAGTCAGAGGAGTAGCAAATGTCGCCCGACCAGTTGAAGCCCAGCCATTGCACATCGTTCTTGATGGACTCAACGTATTCGATGTCTTCTTTTACTGGGTTGGTGTCATCGAAACGCAGGTTGCACTGTCCCTGGTAGTCTTGCGCAATGCCAAAGTTCAGGCAGATAGATTTCGCATGACCAATATGCAGGTAGCCGTTCGGCTCCGGCGGGAAACGGGTATGAATTGTGGTGTGCTTACCACTGGCCAGATCTTCATCGATGATCTGACGAATAAAGTTACTCGGGCGGGCTTCAGCCTCACTCATCGTGGATTCCTCAAAGCGTAAACAACGTATAACGGCATATGATCTTATAAGCCGGACGTAGTGACAACCCTTAAAACGTCTCTGAAGAAAATAATGGGGGCATTTGCTGCAAAAAAAAGCGGCGGGGGATCCCCCCGCCGCTTAAGGCACAAACTCTACTCAGGAGCGATTACTTGCCTTTAATCTCATACAGTGGGGTTTGACCTGCAACCACCTGACCTTTCGCCTGAATCACCAGGCCGCTGAAGTCGTCGATGTTGCTGCAAACCACCGGGCTAATCATGGAGCGCGCATTGGCGTTCAGGAAGTCCAGATCCATTTCCAGAATCGGCTGACCTGCAACCACTTCAGCACCTTCTTCCACCAGGCGAGTAAAGCCCTGACCGTTCAGCGCAACAGTATCGATACCCATATGGACAACGATCTCCGCACCTTTTTCAGTCTCAAGACAGAACGCGTGGTTGGTGTTGAAGATTTTCACGATGGTTCCGGCAGCCGGAGACACCACGGTTTTTTCCGTTGGTTTCACTGCTACGCCATCACCGACCGCTTTGCTGGCAAACGCTTCATCAGGCACCTGCTCAATGGCAACCACTTCACCGGTTACTGGCGAAACCAGCGCCGCGATGGTTGTCGCGTTTGGCACAGCCTGTGGTTTTGCAGCAGCGGGGGCGGCGGCTGGAGCAGCAGACGCTTCCGCTGCGGCTACCGGGCCGGTAGTTTTCATGGCATTAGCAATTTTTTCCGCCACGAAGCCAACGATAATCTGCACGCTGGTTTTGTTCAGGCGGATAACACCGGATGCACCCAGACGTTTTGCCAGCGCTTCATTAACCAGTGAAGAGTCTTTTACGTTCAGACGCAGACGGGTGATACAGGCATCGATACCGGTCAGGTTGTCAGAACCGCCAACTGCAGCAATATACTGACGCGCCAGACCAGAAACGTCCTGATCCTGAGCACCGCTAACATTCATATCCTGACCATCTGCTTCGCTACCGGCAACAGCCAGCTCGCGACCCGGAGTCATCAGGTTGAATTTGGTGATAGTGAAACGGAACACCACGTAGTAGATAGCGAAGAACACCAGACCTTGTGGGATCAGCATCCACCAGTGGGTCGCCAGCGGGTTACGCGAGGAGAGCACCATATCCACCAGACCGGCGCTGAAGCCGAAGCCCGCGATCCAGTGCATGCTTGCAGCAATGAACACAGAGATACCGGTCAGCACAGCGTGGATAACGTACAGTACTGGCGCAACGAACATGAAGGAGAATTCCAGCGGTTCGGTGATACCCGTGAAGAAGGCAGCAAACGCACCTGCCATCATGATACCCAGCACTTTCGCTTTGTTTTCTGGACGCGCGCAGTGGTAGATAGCCAGTGCTGCACCCGGCAGACCGAACATCATGATTGGGAAGAAGCCCGCCTGATAACGACCGGTGATACCAACAACCGCTTTACCTGATTCGATGGACTGTGCGCCACCCAGGAAGTTAGGGATATCGTTAATACCAGCAACGTCGAACCAGAACACGGAGTTCAGCGCGTGGTGCAGACCAACCGGGATCAACAGACGGTTGAAGAACGCATACACGCCCGCACCGGCAGAACCCAGTTTCTGGATGTGTTCACCGAAGTTCACCAGACCGTCGAAAATCAGCGGCCAGATGTACATCAGGATAAACGCAACGAAGATCATCACGAAGGAGGTCAGGATCGGCACCAGACGACGTCCGCTAAAGAAGGAGAGTGCTTTTGGCAGCTCCACACTACTGAAGCGGTTGTACAGTTCTGCGGAAATAATACCCACGAGAATACCGACAAACTGGTTGCTGATCTTACCGAATGCCGCCGGAACCTGGTCCGCCGGGATCTTTTGGATCATTGCCACCGCTGCTGGTGAGCAGAGAGTGGTTAATACGAGGAAACCGACAAAGCCGGTCAGTGCAGCGGCACCGTCTTTATCTTTGGACATACCATAAGCTACACCAATAGCAAACAACACGGACATGTTGTCGATAATGGCGGAACCTGACTTGATGAAGAACGCCGCCAGCGCGCTGGTATTACCCCAGCCGTTGGGGTCGATCCAGTAGCCGACACCCATCAGGATGGCTGCGGCAGGCAGCGTGGCGACCGGCACCATAAGTGCGCGACCAACCTTTTGTAAATAACCTAGAATACTCACTTTCTTCCCCCTATGAGACCCCGTTTAAGGCACATTCTCAGCTGTGTTTTTATTGTGTCACTAACCTATATATACGGTTGATGATTCACTGGCATTCTGAGTGTGTGAAAAATTAATTCGTATCGCAAATTAAACGCGTATTTTTTGTGATTTTTGTCACCAAATATCGTTAATTACCCTCCCTTACACTGGCTAACAGCGAAAACTTATTTTATCATTCAAAAAATCAAGACGGATTGATCTGGCCTGACAAGTTCCGGTTACGCTTAAGTATCAGGTTCCGATAGCTATCCGCCCACGCTTTTACTTTAACTCTTGAGGTGAACAATGAGACTGATTCCCCTGGCAACTGCTGAACAAGTCGGTAAATGGGCCGCTCGTCATATCGCTAACCGTATCAATGCGTTCAAACCAACAGCCGATCGTCCTTTCGTTCTGGGCCTGCCAACTGGCGGGACACCACTGACGGCGTATAAAGCTCTGGTAGAAATGCACAAAGCGGGCCAGGTTAGCTTTAAGCACGTTGTCACCTTCAACATGGACGAATATGTCGGCTTACCAAAGGAACATCCGGAGAGCTACCATAGCTTCATGCACCGTAATTTCTTTGATCACGTTGATATCCCAGCTGAAAATATTAACCTGTTGAATGGAAACGCGCCTGATATTGACGCAGAATGTCGTCAGTATGAAGAAAAAATCCGTTCTTACGGCAAGATCAACCTGTTCATGGGTGGCGTGGGCAACGATGGTCATATCGCCTTTAACGAACCAGCGTCATCGCTGGCTTCGCGTACGCGTATTAAAACGCTGACTCATGACACGCGCGTGGCAAACTCCCGCTTCTTTGACGGCGACGTTAGCCAGGTTCCAAAATACGCCCTGACCGTTGGCGTAGGCACCCTGCTGGATGCCGAAGAAGTGATGATTCTGGTACTGGGCGGCGTAAAAGCACAGGCGCTTCAGGCTGCCGTTGAAGGCAACGTTAACCACATGTGGACCATCAGCTGCCTGCAGCTGCATCCAAAATCAGTCATCGTCTGTGACGAGCCGTCTACGATGGAGCTGAAAGTGAAAACGTTGAAATACTTCAACGAGCTGGAAGCTGAGAACATCAAAGGTCTGTAATTGAATAACCGCCTCTTATCCAGAGGCGGTCGCTTTTTTTTAAACCGGGGGTCGTTATGTACGCTTTAACCCACGGTCGGATTTATACCGGCCACGAAATTCTGGATGACCATGCGATTGTTGTCGCCAATGGCCTGATTGAACGTGTTTGCCCGCTGGCTGAACTGCCACCGGAGATTGAACAGCGCTCACTCAATGGAGCTGTGATCTCCCCCGGTTTCATCGACGTACAGCTTAACGGCTGCGGCGGTGTGCAGTTTAATGACACCGCAGAAGCGGTGACGGTCGACACGCTGGAAATTATGCAGAAAGCCAACGAGAAATCGGGCTGCACCAGCTATCTGCCAACGCTCATCACCAGCAGTGATGATCTGATGAAACAGGGTATCCGCGTGATGCGCGAATACCTGGCAAAACACCCTAATCAGGCGCTGGGTCTGCACCTTGAAGGACCGTGGCTGAACATGGTCAAGAAAGGTACACATAACCCAGATTATGTACGTAAACCTGACGCCGAACTGGTTGATTACATGTGTGCAAACGCCGATGTGATCACCAAAGTGACGCTGGCACCCGAAATGGCGGGGACTGACGTCATCAGCAAACTGGCTGCCGCCGGGATTGTCGTTTCTGCAGGGCACTCAAATGCCACACAGAAAGAAGCCAAAGCAGGCTTCCGTGCCGGTATCACGTTTGCAACCCACCTTTATAACGCCATGCCATATATTACCGGCCGTGAGCCAGGGCTGGTCGGGGCGATTCTGGATGAACCTGACGTCTACTGCGGTATCATCGCCGACGGTTTACACGTCGACTACACCAACATTCGCAACGCCAAGCGCCTGAAAGGTGACAAGCTGTGCCTGGTGACTGACGCCACCGCACCGGCAGGGGCAAATATTGAGCAGTTCATTTTTGCTGGTAAAACAATATACTACCGTAATGGACTGTGTGTGGATGAAAATGGCACGCTGAGCGGTTCGGCCCTGACGATGATCGAAGGGGTGCGTAACCTGGTTGAACATTGCGGGATTGCCCTTGATGAAGTGCTGCGAATGGCAACGCTCTATCCGGCTCGCGCAATGGGCGTGGATAAAAAGCTGGGTGGGATCGCACCGGGTATGGTTGCAAACCTGACGGCATTCACACACGATTATAAAATTATTAAGACCATCGTTAATGGTAACGAGGTCGTCACTGAGTAAGTAAAAGTATGACACCAGGCGGACAAGCTCAAATCGGTAATGTCGATCTCGTTAAACAACTTAACAGCGCGGCAGTTTATCGCCTGATTGACCAACATGGGCCAATCTCACGTATTCAGATAGCCGAACAAAGCCAGCTTGCTCCCGCCAGCGTGACAAAAATTACACGTCAGCTTATTGAGCGCGGCCTGATCAAAGAAGTCGATCAGCAAGCCTCCACCGGGGGACGCCGCGCTATCTCCATTGTTACCGAAACCCGCAATTTTCAGGCTATTGGCGTCCGTCTCGGTCGTCATGACACCACGCTCACGCTCTACGATCTGAGCAGTAAAGCCATCGCCGAAGAGCACTACCCTCTTCCGGAGCGCACCCAGGAAACACTGGAGCACGCGCTGCTGAAGACCATCGCGCACTTTATTGAGAACTGTCAGCGCAAGATCCGTGAACTCATTGCCATTTCGGTGATTTTACCCGGCCTTGTCGACCCGGAAACCGGTGTCATTCATTACATGCCGCATATTCAGGTTGAGAACTGGGGGCTGGTCGACGCGCTGGAAAAACGTTTTAAGGTGACCTGCTTTGTGGGTCATGACATTCGCTCTCTGGCGCTGGCAGAGCACTACTTTGGTGCGAGCCAGGACTGCGAAGACTCTATTCTGGTGCGCGTCCACCGTGGTACAGGTGCGGGCATCATCTCCAATGGACGTATTTTTATTGGCCGCAACGGTAACGTCGGAGAAATTGGTCACATCCAGGTGGAACCGCTCGGCGAGCGCTGCCACTGCGGAAACTTTGGCTGCCTCGAAACCATCGCCGCCAACGCAGCCATTGAACATCGCGTTCGCCACCTGCTGGAACAGGGGTATCAAAGTCGCGTCACGCTGGACGATTGCAAGATAGGCACCATTTGCAAAGCCGCCAATAAAGGTGATGCGCTGGCCTGTGAAGTGATCGAGCAAGTTGGACGCCATCTGGGCAAAACCATCGCCATTGCCATCAACCTGTTTAATCCACAAAAAGTGGTGATCGCCGGCGAGATTATCGAAGCAGAAAAAGTGTTACTGCCCGCCATTGAAGGCTGCATTAATACTCAGGCGCTGAAAGCATTTCGCCAGAACTTACCAGTGGTGCGCTCTACGCTCGATCACCGTTCAGCGATTGGTGCCTTTGCGCTGGTAAAACGCGCCATGCTTAACGGGATCCTACTCCAGCATTTGCTGGAATCCTGATCGGATCTTATAGTAACGCCTTCTTTTTTTGATGTCGGAATGTCCATGACCATTAAGAATGTAATTTGTGATATCGACGGCGTGCTGATGCACGACAACGTTGCCGTGCCAGGTGCTGCGGAGTTTCTTCACCGCATCATCGACAAAGGAATGCCACTGGTTCTTCTCACGAACTACCCTTCCCAGACAGGTCAGGATCTGGCGAACCGCTTTGCTACAGCAGGCGTCGACGTGCCGGACACCGTGTTTTACACCTCGGCAATGGCGACGGCGGATTTTCTGAAACGTCAGGAAGGAAAAAAGGCCTATGTGGTGGGCGAAGGCGCGCTGATCCACGAGCTGTATAAAGCAGGCTTTACCATCACTGATGTGAACCCGGATTTTGTGATTGTGGGCGAAACGCGCTCTTTTAACTGGGAGATGATGCATAAAGCAGCGTACTTTGTCGCCAACGGTGCGCGTTTCATCGCCACCAACCCGGACACCCACGGTCGTGGTTTTTATCCGGCCTGCGGGGCGCTGTGTGCCGGTATCGAAAAAATCTCCGGCCGTAAGCCGTTTGTTGTCGGTAAACCGAGCCCGTGGATCATCCGCGCCGCACTGAACAAAATGCAGGCGCATTCAGAGCAGACTGTCATTGTGGGTGACAATTTGCGTACCGACATTCTGGCCGGTTTCCAGGCGGGCCTTGAGACGATCCTCGTACTTTCCGGGGTATCCACACTCGATGATATCGACTCCATGCCGTTCCGGCCGAGCTGGATTTACCCCTCTGTCGATGAAATTGATGTCATCTGATTCAGAACCACGCCTCAGGGCGTGGTTTTTCATTTTCACCCCTGATAAAGACAGTTACATCTAACAAAACCTACCATTCATTGCATAATCATCAATAAAAACGTTTACGACATACTCTTTTTTCAACATTCCGCAATCACCATTGCACTATTTCCGTTTTACCCCGTAAAACCCTTGCACGCCCTCTCCCTTTACGGCATTTTCATAAGCAAGCAACATCACAAAGCAACAGGGTTAACGGAGAAGGTTATGTGTTCAATTTTTGGCGTACTGGATATTAAAACTGACGCGGGCGAACTGCGTAAAAAAGCACTCGAACTGTCCCGCCTGATGCGCCATCGCGGCCCGGACTGGTCAGGTGTTTACGCCAGCGATAAAGCCATTCTGGCGCACGAGCGCCTGTCCATTGTTGACGTCAACGCCGGTGCACAACCGCTGTATAACGAGAAAAAAACGCACGCGCTGGCGGTCAACGGTGAAATCTACAACCATCAGGCATTGCGCGCAGAGTACGGCGATCGCTACGCCTTCCAGACCGGCTCTGACTGTGAAGTCATCCTGGCGTTATACCAGGAAAAAGGGCCAGAGTTCCTGGACGAACTGCAGGGTATGTTTGCCTTCGCCCTGTACGACAGCGAAAAAGATGCTTACCTGATTGGTCGCGACCATATTGGGATCATCCCGTTGTATATGGGCCACGATGAACACGGCAACTTCTATGTCGCCTCTGAAATGAAAGCGCTGGTACCGGTTTGCCGTACCATCAAAGAGTTCCCGGCAGGCAGCTACCTGTGGAGCAAAGACGGCGAGATCCGCTCGTATTATCAGCGTGACTGGTTCGATTTTGACGCGGTAAAAGACAACGTCACTGATAAAGCCGAACTGCGTCAGGCGCTGGAAGATTCCGTAAAAAGCCATCTGATGTCAGACGTGCCGTACGGCGTATTGCTCTCCGGCGGCCTGGACTCCTCCGTGATCTCTGCGATCACCAAGAAATACGCTGCGCGTCGTGTTGAAGATCAGGAACGTTCAGAAGCCTGGTGGCCACAGCTGCACTCCTTTGCCGTTGGCCTGGAAGGGGCTCCTGACCTGAAAGCTGCACAGGAAGTGGCAAACCACCTGGGCACTGTACACCATGAAATTCACTTCACCGTGCAGGAAGGTCTGGATGCGATCCGCGATGTTATCTATCACATCGAAACTTATGATGTGACCACCATCCGCGCCTCCACGCCGATGTACCTGATGTCGCGTAAAATCAAAGCGATGGGCATTAAGATGGTGCTTTCCGGCGAAGGTTCTGACGAAGTGTTTGGCGGCTACCTGTACTTCCACAAAGCACCGAACGCCAAAGAGCTGCACGAAGAAACCGTGCGTAAACTGCAGGCGCTGCACATGTTTGACTGTGCTCGTGCCAACAAAGCGATGTCCGCCTGGGGTGTGGAAGCTCGTGTACCGTTCCTGGACAAGAAATTCCTCGACGTGGCAATGCGTATCAACCCGCAGGATAAAATGTGCGGCAACGGCAAAATGGAAAAACATATCCTGCGTGAATGTTTCGAATCCTATCTGCCGGCAAGCGTGGCATGGCGTCAGAAAGAGCAGTTCTCTGATGGTGTAGGTTACAGCTGGATCGACACCCTGAAAGAGGTGGCGGCTAAACAGGTTTCCGACCAGCAACTGGAAACCGCGAGCTTCCGCTTCCCGTACAACACGCCGGGCTCTAAAGAAGCATATTTGTACCGCGAGATCTTTGAAGAACTGTTCCCGGTACCGAGCGCTGCCGAGTGTGTTCCGGGTGGCCCATCCGTCGCGTGTTCTTCGGCGAAAGCCATTGAATGGGATGAATCTTTCAAAGCGATGAACGATCCATCAGGGCGTGCGGTAGGCGTTCACCAGTCTGCCTATAAATAAGCAATAAGATTGCAATCAGGCCCTCCGGGGCCTGATTTTTTTGTCTCACTTTTCACTTCCCAAAACCGATTAATAACCAATAATTGCCGAATATTCGGTCACGCTGTTCGCAACCTAACCAAACAGTCACATTCCAGCCATTTTCGTTGAAAAAGGTGTTGACGCTGCAAGGGTCTATACGCATAATGCGCCCCGCAACGCCGATAAGGTAACGCGAAAAAAAGATGGCTACGTAGCTCAGTTGGTTAGAGCACATCACTCATAATGATGGGGTCACAGGTTCGAATCCCGTCGTAGCCACCATCTTTTTTGCGGGAGTGGCGAAATTGGTAGACGCACCAGATTTAGGTTCTGGCGCCGCAAGGTGTGCGAGTTCAAGTCTCGCCTCCCGCACCATTCCCAGGTAAGCGTTGCACGGATGGGGTATCGCCAAGCGGTAAGGCACCGGTTTTTGATACCGGCATTCCCTGGTTCGAATCCAGGTACCCCAGCCATATTTCTTCGATTTTGCGGTTCTCCGCGGTATTGGGGTATCGCCAAGCGGTAAGGCACCGGTTTTTGATACCGGCATTCCCTGGTTCGAATCCAGGTACCCCAGCCATCGAAGAATGCAGTACTGGCTACGTAGCTCAGTTGGTTAGAGCACATCACTCATAATGATGGGGTCACAGGTTCGAATCCCGTCGTAGCCACCAAATTAGTAATCTATCGGGTAATTCGGTAGACTAGAAAAAATTGTTGGGGTATCGCCAAGCGGTAAGGCTCTGGTTTCTGATACCAGCATTCCGAGGTTCGAATCCTCGTACCCCAGCCAATTTAAAAAAGTCGTTAAGCAGTTTGTTTAACGCAATTGGGGTGTCGCCAAGCGGTAAGGCTCTGGTTTCTGATACCAGCATTCCGGGGTTCGAATCCCTGCACCCCAGCCACTTAGTAACAAAAAAGCCCGCTCTGCGGGCTTTTTTGTTTTTGTTGATCAGCATTGTGCGGCCTGATGCCCTCACCCTGCCCCTCTCCCACAGGGAGAGGGAATAAAGATTAAAGTCCTAATGCATATTTCAGCGCCTGGCGCTTCAGACCACCAGCGCGTTCCGCTGCCATCAATCCAATATTACGCAAAATGCGCACCGGCCCCAGGTCGTTGCTGAACCCGGCGTAGAAAAGATCCATTCCCGACTGCATGATGAAGTTATCCGCCATGCGCCGCGTCTGGTAGCGCTTCAGTACCTGATGACTGGCCCAGGCTTCAGCGTGAGCACGCGCACTCCCTAAAACATCCAGCAAAGCATCGACGTCACGGTATCCCAAATTCACGCCCTGCCCTGCAAGCGGATGAATGGTGTGTGCCGCATCGCCCACCAGCGCCAGCCCTTCACGGGCATACTGCAACGCATGGCGTCGCGTGAGTGGGAATGCGCCGGCAGCAACCGGCGTCACATTGCCCAGACGATGCGGGAAGTGCTGCATAATTTCCTGCTGCAGTTGCGCCATTGAAAGCCCCTGCAACTGGCGAATGCGCGCCGGTTTGTCATACCACACCAGCGATGCCCAGTTATCGAACAACGGTAAAAAGGCGTGTGGCCCATTTGGCGTAAAGTGCTGCCAGGTACTTTCACCGGGAGCCTTCTCACACTGAACGGTGATCAGCATGCAGGATTGTTGATACTGCCAGGCATGCACACCAATGCCCGCCATCTGTCTGACCTGTGAGTTAGCGCCATCAGCCCCCACCACCAGCTTTACAGACAGCTCATCGTCATTATCCAGCGTCAGCACATACCCACTTTTGTGATGATGTAATGCCTTAAGTGATGCAGGAACCCGCAGCGTTACCTTCGGATGCGCCTCCAGCGCCTGCCAGAGCGCGAGCTGCAGGACGTTATTTTCCACCATATAGCCCAGGCGCGGCAGCTTCAGTTCAGCAGCATCAAACGCGACGTGGGCATTTTCCCACTCCCACGTTTCGAGTCGGCTATAGGGATGGGCACGCATCGCCAGCACCGCATCCCAGACGCCCAGCCCCCGAAGCAAATCAACGGAAGCCGCACTAATGGCGGAAATCCGTACATCCGGTTTGGCCGTTGCATCAAATGCCGCAGGCACCGCCTGTTCAATTACCGTTACCTCAAATCCCTGCTGCGCCAGCCCCAGCGCCAGTGCGCCGCCGACCATACCGCCGCCGACAACGGCAACTTCGGTTTGTTGGAGAGTCATGGTCATTTATCCTTATTGGAGAATCCCTTAAGTTTACCGGATTTTTGTGGTCCTGAGGTTGACAACCTTCATACTGGTCACAACCCCACCAAAGCATTACAATACGCGGCTTGCAATCCTGAGCTGAGCAAGTCGATGACTAAAAAACTCCATATAAAAACCTGGGGCTGTCAGATGAACGAATACGATTCATCAAAGATGGCCGATCTGCTGGATACAACCCACGGATACCAGCTGACTGAAAATGCGAAAGAAGCCGATGTGCTGCTGCTAAACACCTGTTCAATTCGTGAAAAAGCGCAGGAAAAAGTCTTTCACGTGTTAGGTCGCTGGAAACTTCTCAAACGAAAAAATCCGGACCTGATCATCGGCGTGGGCGGCTGCGTCGCGTCGCAGGAAGGTAAGCTGATCCGCCAGAGAGCCCCCTACGTGGATATCGTCTTTGGCCCTCAAACCCTGCACCGCCTGCCTGAGATGATCAATCAGGTTCGCGGCAATCGTAGCCCGGTTGTAGACGTGAGCTTCCCGGAGATCGAAAAATTCGACCGTCTGCCTGAGCCGCGCGCGGACGGCCCGACCGCCTTCGTCTCCATCATGGAAGGCTGCAACAAATACTGTACTTACTGCGTGGTACCTTACACTCGCGGTGAGGAAGTCAGCCGCCCGGCCGATGACATTCTGTTTGAAATCGCACAGCTTGCTGCGCAAGGTGTACGCGAAGTGAACCTGCTGGGCCAGAACGTTAACGCCTGGCGCGGTGAAAACTATGACGGCACCACCGGCAGCTTCGCGGAATTGCTGCGCCTGGTCGCCGCGATTGACGGTATTGACCGTATTCGCTTTACCACCAGCCACCCGATGGAATTTACCGATGACATCATCGATGTCTATCGCGATACGCCGGAGCTGGTGAGCTTCCTGCACCTGCCGATTCAGTGTGGCTCTGACCGCGTACTGAACCTGATGGGGCGTCCGCATACGGTGCTGGAGTATAAATCCACCATCCGCAAGCTGCGTGAAGCTCGTCCGGATATCCAGATTAGCTCAGACTTCATCGTCGGCTTCCCTGGTGAAACCGATGATGACTTTGAACGCACCATGAAGCTCATCGGAGACGTGAATTTTGACGTGAGCTACAGCTTTGTCTTCTCTGCACGTCCTGGCACCCCGGCGGCCGATATGGTTGACGATGTGCCGGAAGAAGAGAAAAAACAGCGTCTGTACATTCTGCAGGAACGTATCAACCAGCAGGCAAACGCCTGGAGCCGTCGTATGCTCGGCACCACCCAGCGCATCCTGGTGGAAGGCACCTCCCGCAAAAGCATTATGGAGCTGTCCGGCCGTACCGAGAATAACCGCGTGGTGAACTTTGAAGGTACTCCGGATATGATCGGCAAATTCGTCGACGTCGAAATTGTCGAGGTGCTGACCAACTCTCTGCGTGCGAAGCGGGTACGTACCGAAGATGAAATGGGTCTGCGTATTGCTGAATCACCGGAATCCGTTATTTCTCGTACCCGCAAAGAAAACGATTCTGGCGTAGGTATTTACCAGCCTTAATGCCTCTGGCCTGCCTGTCCGGCAGGCCTTGTATTTCCTCTCAACGTCCCAATATCTTCCGCAATGCTTGCGCCTTTATTCTGTGGCGTGAATAATTTCGGTAATGACCGCTTTATTACGCCATATGGCACCAGGTCAGCTAACCAATCAAAGAGGAACGGTTTGAACATAGACACGCGTGAAATTAGCCTTGAGCCTGCAGACAACGCTCGCCTGCTGAGCCTGTGCGGGCCGTTTGATGACAACATCAAACAACTGGAGCGACGTCTGGGTATCGAAATCTATCGTCGCGATAACCATTTCAAACTTACCGGACGCCCAATTTGCGTCAACGCCGCTGCGGATATTCTGCGTAGCCTGTATGTCGATACCGCCCCGATGCGTGGCGAAACGCAGGATATCGAACCGGAGCAGATCCACCTCGCCATTAAAGAGGCGCGCGTGCTTGAGCAGAGCGCAGAAAGCGTGCCGGACTACGGCAAGGCGATCAACATCAAAACCAAGCGCGGCGTCATTAAACCGCGTACGCCGAACCAGGCGCAGTACATCGCCAACATCCTCGACCATGACATCACCTTCGGTGTAGGTCCGGCGGGTACAGGTAAAACCTATCTGGCGGTTGCCGCTGCCGTTGATGCACTGGAGCGTCAGGATATTCGCCGTATCCTGCTGACCCGCCCGGCGGTAGAGGCCGGTGAAAAACTGGGCTTCCTGCCAGGCGATCTCAGCCAGAAGGTCGACCCGTACCTGCGTCCGCTGTATGACGCGCTGTTCGAAATGCTGGGTTTTGAGAAAGTTGAGAAGCTCATTGAGCGCAACGTTATCGAAGTGGCTCCGCTTGCTTACATGCGTGGCCGTACGCTTAACGACGCCTTCATCATTCTCGATGAGAGCCAGAACACCACCATCGAACAGATGAAAATGTTCCTGACGCGTATCGGCTTTAACTCGAAAGCGGTCATCACCGGTGATGTCACCCAGATCGACCTGCCGCGCAGCACCAAATCGGGTCTGCGTCACGCCATTGAAGTGCTGGCCGAAGTCGACGAAATCAGCTTTAACTTCTTCCACAGCGAAGACGTGGTACGCCATCCGGTTGTCGCACGCATCGTTAACGCCTATGAAGCCTGGGAAGAAGCAGAACAAAAACGTAAGGCCGAACTGGCTGCAGAACGTAAGCGCGAAGCGCAGGAGCAAGAACAAAAATGAGTCAGGTGATCCTCGATTTACAACTGGCCTGTGAAGACAATTCCGGCATGCCAGAAGAGGCGCAGTTTCAGAAATGGCTGGATGCCGTAATCCCTCAGTTTCAGGAAGAATCAGAAGTCACGATTCGCCTGGTGGATGAAGCAGAAAGCCATGAGCTTAACCTGACCTACCGTGGGAAAGATAAGCCGACCAACGTGCTCTCTTTCCCTTTCGAAGCCCCACCAGGCATTGAAATGCCACTGCTGGGCGATCTGATCATCTGCCGTCAGGTAGTTGAACAGGAGGCAAAAGAGCAGCAAAAACCGCTTGAGGCCCACTGGGCACACATGGTGGTACATGGCAGCCTGCATCTGCTGGGCTACGATCATATTGAAGATGACGAAGCGGAAGAGATGGAGTCCCTCGAGACAGAGATAATGCTTGCTCTGGGCTATGAGGATCCGTACATTGCCGAGAAAGAATAGTCAGTCATCAGGCTGACTAACATGCCGCCGCGCAAGGAATTAACGCGGCGGTGAACTGAGAACTCACAAGAGAACCCTTAACAAACGCCATGAGCGACGACAATTCACACAGTAGCGACACGACAAACGGTAAAAAAGGATTTTTCTCCTTCATTCTGAACCAGCTTTTCCACGGCGAACCCAAAAACCGTGACGAACTGCTGGAGCTGATTCGTGATTCCGGGCAAAACGACCTTATCGACGAAGATACGCGCGAAATGCTCGAAGGGGTCATGGACATCGCCGACCAGCGTGTTCGCGATATCATGATCCCCCGCTCGCAGATGATCACCCTGAAACGTAACCAGACGCTGGACGAGTGCCTCGATGTCATCATCGAATCCGCCCACTCGCGTTTCCCGGTCATCAGCGAAGATAAAGATCACATTGAAGGGATCCTGATGGCGAAAGATCTGCTGCCGTTTATGCGCAGCGATGCCGAAGCCTTCAGCATGGAAAAAGTGTTACGCCAGGCCGTGGTCGTGCCGGAAAGTAAACGTGTGGATCGGATGCTGAAAGAGTTTCGCTCTCAGCGCTACCACATGGCGATTGTGATTGATGAATTTGGTGGCGTGTCCGGTCTGGTCACGATCGAAGATATTCTTGAGCTGATCGTGGGTGAAATCGAAGACGAGTATGACGAAGAAGAGGATATCGACTTCCGTCAGCTCAGCCGCCATACCTGGACCGTGCGCGCGCTAGCCTCGATTGAGGACTTCAACGACACCTTTGGCACCCATTTCAGTGACGAAGAGGTGGATACCATCGGCGGACTGGTGATGCAGGCCTTTGGTCATCTCCCGGCTCGCGGGGAAACCGTTGACATCGACGGTTACCAATTCAAGGTCGCGATGGCCGACAGCCGACGTATTATTCAGGTTCACGTCAGAATGCCGGACGACTCACCGGTGCCAAAACTGGAAGATTAATATAAATGGCATTTGCCTCATTGCTTGAACGCCAGCGCGTCCGTTTGCTGCTGGCGCTGTTGCTCGGAGCCAGCGGTACGCTGGCTTTTTCTCCTTACGATATCTGGCCTGCCGCGCTCCTGTCTCTGATGGGGCTGCAGGGGTTAACCTTAAACCGCCGTCCGGTACAGGCCGCCGCTATTGGCTACGTCTGGGGGCTGGGGCTGTTTGGCTCAGGCATCAACTGGGTTTATGTCAGCATCGCCCAGTTTGGCGGTATGCCGGGGCCAGTTAACGTCTTCCTGGTCGTGTTGCTCGCCGCGTATCTTTCGCTGTATACCGGTCTTTTCGCCGGCATCCTCTCTCGCTTGTGGCCAAAAACGACCTGGATCCGCGTCGCCATTGCGGCCCCGGTTGTCTGGCAAATTACCGAATTCCTGCGCGGCTGGGTGCTGACAGGCTTCCCGTGGCTACAGTTCGGCTACAGCCAGATCGACGGCCCGCTGAAAGGGCTGGCACCGGTAATGGGTGTTGAGGCCATTAACTTCCTGCTGATGGTGGTAAGTGGCCTGCTGGTACTGGCGCTGGTTACCCGCAGCTGGCGACCGCTGGTCGCCGCTCTGGTGCTGTTTGCCCTTCCCTTCCCGCTGCGTTACATCCAGTGGTATACCCTGCAGCCAGAGCGCGCGACACAGGTGTCTATGGTGCAGGGCGATATTCCGCAGTCGATGAAGTGGGACGAGAAGCAGCTACTGAACACGCTGAAAATCTACGCCAACGCGACCGAAGAGGTGATGGGGAAATCGCAGCTGATTATCTGGCCGGAATCTGCCATTCCCGATCTGGAAATGAATCAGCAACCGTTCCTGAACATGATGAACGATCTGCTGCGCGCACGCGGCAGTACGCTGATTACCGGGATTGTCGATGCACGACTGAATCAGCAAAACCGTTATGACACCTACAACACCATCATTACGCTCGGCAAAGACAGCGAATACAGCTACAACTCCACCGACCGTTATAATAAGAACCACCTGGTGCCGTTTGGTGAGTTTGTACCGCTGGAGTCGATTTTGCGCCCGCTGGCTCCATTCTTTGACCTGCCGATGTCCTCCTTCAGCCGGGGCCCGTACGTTCAGCCACAGCTGCATGCGCACAATTTTGCCCTGACAGCGGCCATTTGCTACGAGATCATCCTCGGCGAGCAGGTACGCGATAACTTCCGCCCGGATACCGACTTCCTGCTGACCATCTCCAATGATGCCTGGTTTGGTAAGTCGATTGGCCCGTGGCAGCACTTCCAGATGGCGCGTATGCGCTCCCTGGAGCTGGCGCGTCCGCTGCTGCGTAGCACCAACAACGGCATCACCGCCGTGATTGGCCCGCAGGGCGAAATCCAGGCCATGATCCCGCAATTCACACGCGACGTGCTGACGACAAGGGTCACACCGACAACAGGTCTGACGCCATACGCCCGCACCGGCAACTGGCCGCTGTGGATCCTGACCGCTCTGTTTGGTTTTGGTGCAGTGCTGATGAGCCTTCGCCAGCGCCGTAGATAATCTCACCTTTTCCTGCCGGGTGGCGACTGCGCCTTACCCGGCCTACTTTCTCATGCTGTAGGTCGGGTAAGGCGTAGCCGTCACCCGACAATTTCCTCCAAACTCTCATTCTGGCACGCCTATTGCTTTGTTTATTCAGGCAAACGCAGTTTAGCTTAATGTGCAACCTTGTCGCACCAGAGTCGATCACCGGTAGCACCGAAACGGTGCAACGAGAGATTTTTGCCTCTGAATGGTGCGGCGCGCCTCGCAAAAATAAACAATAACGCAGCAAAATCTTTACATTAAGCCAGACTAAATGTTAACAAGCTTGCATAACACTGCACTCGCATAGCGCGAGATATAACAACATCACAATGGGTATCAATGCGTCGCTGGCGCTGATAAGAAAGGAGTTGGGTATGCAATTACGTAAACTGGCCACAGCAATGCTGGTTATGGGGATGTCCGCAGGCGTCGTTCACGCTGAAGACGCTCCGGCAGCAGGAAGCACTCTCGATAAGATTGCCAAAAACGGCGTGATCGTGGTCGGCCACCGTGAATCTTCTGTCCCGTTCTCTTACTACGACAACACGCAAAAAGTCGTGGGCTATTCACAGGATTACTCCAACGCTATCGTTGAAGCCGTGAAGAAAAAGCTGAACAAACCTGACCTGCAGGTAAAACTGATTCCAATCACCTCTCAGAACCGTATTCCACTGCTGCAAAACGGCACCTTCGATTTTGAATGTGGTTCCACCACTAACAACCTTGAACGTCAGAAGCAGGCTGCTTTCTCTGACACCATCTTCGTGGTTGGTACCCGCCTGCTGACCAAAAAAGGCGGCGAGATTAAAGATTTTGCTGACCTGAAAGGCAAAGCCGTCGTTGTGACCTCCGGTACCACCTCAGAAGTGCTGCTGCACAAGCTGAACGACGAGAAGAAAATGGATATGCGCATCATCAGCGCGAAAGACCACGGTGACTCCTTCCGTACTCTGGAAAGTGGTCGTGCCGTTGCGTTTATGATGGATGATGCCCTGCTGGCAGGTGAACGCGCGAAAGCGAAGAAACCAGACAACTGGGAAATCGTCGGCACCGCGCAATCAAAAGAAGCCTACGGTTGTATGCTGCGTAAAGACGACGCAGACTTCAAAAAGCTGATCGATGACACCATCGCGCAGGCACAAACTTCCGGTGAAGCGGAAAAATGGTTCGACAAGTGGTTCAAGAACCCAATCCCACCGAAGAACCTGAACATGAACTTCGAACTGTCTGACGACATGAAAGCACTGTTCAAATCACCAAACGACAAAGCTCTTAACTAATTAGAACAACAGGGGCGGGATCTCCTGCCCTCTCGATTGTCGGGAAGCATGGACAGACTATACGTTGAGTGGTCGTTCCCCACTCAGCGCGAAAAATGAGCTTCTCACCAATCTTCGAGGGTAGCGCTGCTACCCTTTTTTTTCTGGAGTTTATTATGTCAATAGACTGGAACTGGGGCATTTTTCTGCAACAAGCTCCGTTCGGCAACACCACCTATCTTGGCTGGCTATGGAGCGGCTTTCAGGTCACCGTTGCATTATCGATAACGGCGTGGATTATCGCGTTTCTTGTCGGTTCACTGTTCGGTATTCTGCGCACCGTCCCTAACCGCTTTCTTTCAACCCTCGGCACCCTGTATGTGGAACTGTTCCGTAACGTTCCGCTGATTGTGCAGTTCTTTACCTGGTATCTGGTTATCCCGGAACTGCTGCCGGAAAATATCGGTACGTGGTTCAAGTCAGAACTGGATCCGAACATTCAGTTCTTTGTCTCCTCAATGCTCTGTCTGGGGCTGTTTACCGCTGCCCGTGTGTGCGAGCAGGTACGTGCTGCCATTCAGTCCCTTCCGCGCGGACAAAAGAATGCCGGTCTGGCGATGGGTCTGACACTGCCACAAACCTACCGCTATGTGCTGCTGCCTAACGCCTACCGCGTTATCGTTCCGCCGATGACCTCAGAGATGATGAACCTGGTGAAAAACTCGGCCATCGCCTCCACTATCGGTCTGGTGGATATGGCCGCACAGGCTGGCAAGCTGCTGGATTATTCCGCTCATGCCTGGGAATCCTTCACGGCAATCACGCTCGCGTATGTTCTGATTAACGCATTCATCATGCTGGTGATGAACCTGGTTGAACGCAAAATTCGCCTGCCGGGCAATCTGGGGGGTAAATAATGTACGATTTTGACTGGAGTTCTATTGTTCCTTCTATGCCATACCTGCTGGATGGCCTGGTGATCACCTTAAAGATCACCGTGACGGCCATTATTATTGGTATCGTCTGGGGAACCCTGCTGGCGGTCATGCGTCTGTCGAGCTTTAAGCCGCTCGCCTGGTTTGCGACGGCCTACGTTAACGTTTTCCGTTCCATCCCGCTGGTGATGGTGCTGCTGTGGTTTTACCTGATCGTTCCCGGTTTCCTGCAAAACGTACTGGGGCTGTCACCCAAAACCGATATCCGCCTGATTTCAGCGATGGTGGCGTTCTCAATGTTTGAGGCCGCTTACTACTCAGAAATTATCCGTGCGGGTATTCAGAGCATCTCCCGTGGGCAGTCCAGCGCGGCTCTGGCGCTGGGGATGACGCACTGGCAGTCAATGCAGCTCATTATTCTGCCACAGGCGTTTCGCGCTATGGTTCCACTCCTGCTGACCCAGGGTATCGTGCTGTTCCAGGATACCTCGCTGGTCTACGTACTGAGCCTGGCAGACTTCTTCCGTACTGCGTCCACCATTGGTGAGCGTGATGGTACGCAGGTCGAGATGGTGCTCTTCGCAGGTAGTGTCTATTTTGTGATTAGTTTAAGCGCGTCGCTGTTGGTCAGTTGGCTGAAGAAAAGGACGGTATAATGATTTCCCTGAAAAATGTTTCTAAATGGTATGGGCACTTTCAGGTGCTGACCGACTGCTCCACCGAAGTGAAAAAAGGCGATGTAGTGGTGGTGTGTGGACCGTCCGGCTCTGGTAAATCCACGCTTATCAAAACGGTCAACGGTCTGGAACCGGTGCAGCAAGGTGAAATCCTCGTCAACGGCACCAAAGTCAATGACAAGAAAACCAACCTTGCCCAGTTGCGCTCTCACGTCGGGATGGTATTCCAGCATTTTGAACTGTTCCCGCACCTCTCCATTATCGAGAACCTGACGCTGGCGCAGGTGAAAGTACTTAAGCGTGATAAAAAACTCGCGCGCGAGAAGGGGCTGAAGTTACTGGAACGTGTGGGGCTGTCCGCTCATGCCGATAAATTCCCGGCACAGCTTTCCGGCGGTCAGCAGCAGCGCGTGGCTATTGCACGTGCGCTGTGTATGGATCCTGTTGCCATGCTTTTCGATGAACCCACTTCCGCGCTTGATCCGGAAATGATCAACGAAGTGCTGGACGTCATGGTTGAGCTGGCGCATGAAGGAATGACCATGATGGTAGTGACGCACGAGATGGGCTTCGCGCGTAAAGTGGCCAACCGCGTGATCTTCATGGACGAAGGCAAAATTGTTGAGGACTCGCCAAAAGAAGAGTTCTTCGCCAACCCGAAATCCGAACGCGCGAAAGACTTCCTCGCCAAAATCCTGCATTAATCTTCTCAGTGCGCAGTCTACGGATTGCGCACTGCTTCACGCTTTCTGTCTCTTGTTCTCGTCGGTATCTCAATGCAGCGTTAACCTTGTCACAAAATAACGCCAGGAATGGAGAACCCTATGACACAGCCCATCATTCTTGATTGCGACCCGGGTCATGATGACGCGATCGCACTCGTCCTTGCACTTGCCTCCCCTGAACTGGAGGTCAAAGCCGTCACCTCCTCTGCCGGAAACCAGACGCCAGAAAAAACGCTGCGCAACGTCCTGCGTATGCTAACGCTGTTAAAACGCACCGATATCCCGGTCGCTGGCGGGGCCGCGAAACCGTTAATGCGTGAGCTGATCATTGCTGACAACGTTCACGGTGAAAGTGGGCTGGATGGCCCTGCCCTCCCTGAGCCGGGTTTTGCGCCGCAAAACTGCACCGCCGTTGAACTGATGGCAAAAGTGCTGCGCGAAAGCACTGAACCCGTCACACTGGTGTCCACCGGCCCGCAGACCAACGTCGCGCTGCTGCTCAACAGCCATCCGGAACTGCACGACAAAATCGCCCGAATTGTGATAATGGGCGGTGCGATGGGGCTAGGGAACTGGACGCCTGCGGCGGAATTCAACATTTTTGTCGACCCGGAAGCCGCTGAAATTGTCTTCCAGTCGGGTTTGCCGGTTGTGATGGCAGGGCTTGATGTGACCCACCGTGCGCAGATTATGGCCGACGACATTGAACGCTTTCGTACCATCGGTAACCCGGTTGCCACAACGGTTGCAGAGCTGCTCGACTTCTTTATGGAATACCATAAAGCGGAGAAATGGGGCTTCCACGGCGCACCGCTACATGACCCGTGTACTATTGCCTGGCTGCTGAAACCCGAAATGTTTACCACGGTAGACAGGTGGGTCGGCGTTGAAACGCAGGGGAAATATACCCAGGGGATGACGGTGGTGGATTACTACTCGCTGAGCGGGAACACCCCCAATACCACGGTAATGGTAGATATTGACCGGGAGGCGTTTGTGGATTTGCTGGCGGAGAGACTCGGTTTTTATAGTGCGGCCTGATGCCCTCACCCTGGCCCTCTCCCACAGGGAGAGGGAACAAACACTAAAAACGGCAACTGCGTTGCCGTTTTGCTTTTACCTCGTGCGGCCTGATGCCCTCACCCTGGCCCTCTCCCACGGGGAGAGGGAACAAACACTAAAAACGGCAACGCAGTTGCCGTTTTGCTTTTACCTCGTGCGGCCTGATGCCCTCACCCTGGCCCTCTCCCACGGGGAGAGGGAACAAACACTAAAAACGGCAACATCGTTGCCGTTTTGCTTTTACCTCGTGCGGCCTGATGCCCTCACCCTGGCCCTCTCCCACGGGGAGAGGGAACAAACACTAAAAACGGCAACATCGCTGCCGTTTTGCTTTTACCTCGTGCGGCCTGATGCCCTCACCCTGGCCCTCTCCCACGGGGAGAGGGAACAAACACTAAAAACGGCAACATCGTTGCCGTTTTGCTTTTACCTAGGGCTCAAAAGGCCGACGCTGGAACTGATCGTGCCCGCATTTCGGGCACAGCGGCAACACATCCGGCGTATAAACCGCAATGTGGTGATGGCATTTTTCACACACCAGGTTGCCAAGCCCCACCACCTCCCCGCTGTGATACACCCCGTGGTGGTTCAAATCCTGGAATACTTCGCGCCACTCCAGCTGCGTTTTATCGGTAATATCCGCCAGCTCCTGCCACAGGCTCTCTTTGATGACCCGCATAAAAACACTGTCGGTAATCTCGTCCTGGCTCTCTTCATAGCTACGTGCAAACTCTTCCAGATCGCGGCGCACGGCTCGCGTGACCTCTTCGACCTCCGTTCGCGTTAACTCACCCGTTTGCATCACCCGGGCGCGTGCCTGTTCAACCAGCGCGTCGATATCGCGCTCGCCGTTACGCAGCCGTTCCGTCAGTGTCGCCACCAGTTCGCGGTAAAATTGAGCAACCTTGTTCATCATTTTGCCTCCCGGGTAAGTAACTATTTCTAATAATAGACCTTATTTCATTGCCGCTTTGCCAGGTGAACCACAGACCCGATAAATTCCTGCAAAGCGCATTTGTGCGAAAGGCTGTTTTGACGCGGACGTTTGGGCTATGCTATGCCGATCTGAAACAACACATCCATTGGCTACATTTGTAGCTGTATTGAAAACAGGACCACTGTCTGCCATGCAAGAGCAATACCGCCCGGAAGAGATAGAATCAAAAGTCCAGCAACACTGGGACGAGAAGCGCACCTTTGAAGTAACCGAAGACGAGAGCAAAGAGAAGTATTACTGCCTGTCGATGCTTCCCTATCCTTCTGGTCGACTACACATGGGCCACGTGCGTAACTACACCATCGGTGATGTGATTGCGCGCTACCAGCGCATGCTGGGCAAAAACGTTCTGCAGCCCATCGGCTGGGATGCGTTCGGCCTGCCTGCAGAAGGCGCAGCGGTAAAAAACAATACGGCACCAGCACCGTGGACGTACGACAACATTGCCTACATGAAGAACCAGCTCAAAATGCTGGGCTTCGGCTATGACTGGAGCCGCGAGCTGGCAACCTGTACCCCGGAATACTACCGCTGGGAGCAGAAATTCTTCACCGAGCTGTACAAAAAAGGCCTGGTGTACAAAAAAACGTCTGCCGTTAACTGGTGCCCGAACGATCAGACCGTTCTCGCGAACGAGCAGGTTATCGACGGCTGCTGCTGGCGTTGTGACACCAAAGTTGAGCGCAAAGAGATCCCACAGTGGTTTATCAAAATCACCGCTTACGCTGACGAACTGCTGAACGATCTGGATAATCTGGATCACTGGCCTGACACCGTTAAGACCATGCAGCGCAACTGGATCGGCCGTTCTGAAGGTGTAGAGATCACCTTCAACGTTGAAAACTACGATCAAACGCTGACCGTTTACACCACCCGTCCGGACACCTTCATGGGTGCAACCTACCTGGCCGTGGCCGCAGGTCACCCGCTGGCGCAGAAAGCAGCCGAGAACAATCCGGAACTGGCCTCCTTCATCGACGAATGCCGCAGCACCAAAGTGGCCGAAGCCGATATGGCAACGATGGAGAAAAAAGGCGTTGCAACAGGCTTCTATGCCAAACACCCGCTGACAGGCGAAGCGATCCCTGTCTGGGTGGCAAACTTCGTGCTGATGGAATACGGTACAGGTGCGGTGATGGCCGTTCCGGGTCACGATCAGCGCGACTATGAATTTGCGACCAAATACAGCCTGCCTATCAAGGCGGTTATTCTGGCTGCCGATGGCTCCGAGCCGGATCTGTCCGAACAGGCACTGACCGAAAAAGGCACGCTGTTTAACTCCGGTGAATTCAGCGGTCTGAGCTTCGAAGATGGCTTCAACGCCATTGCCGACAAACTGGCTTCTCTGGGCGTGGGTGAGCGTAAAGTGAACTTCCGTCTGCGCGACTGGGGCGTTTCCCGTCAGCGTTACTGGGGTGCGCCAATCCCAATGGTAACCCTGGAAGATGGCACTGTGATGCCAACGCCGGAAGATCAGCTGCCGGTTATCCTGCCGGAAGACGTGGTCATGGACGGTATCACCAGCCCGATCAAAGCCGATCCTGAGTGGGCAAAAACCACCGTAAACGGCCAGCCTGCGCTGCGTGAAACCGACACCTTCGACACCTTTATGGAGTCCTCCTGGTACTATGCGCGCTACACCTGCCCGCAGTATCAGGACGGTATGCTGGATTCCGATGCAGCAAACTACTGGCTGCCAGTGGATATCTACATTGGCGGTATCGAACACGCCATCATGCACCTGCTCTACTTCCGCTTCTTCCACAAACTGATGCGTGATGCAGGCATGGTGAACTCTGACGAACCTGCGAAACAGCTGCTGTGTCAGGGCATGGTTCTGGCGGATGCGTTCTATTATGTCGGCGTGAACGGCGAGCGTAACTGGGTTTCTCCGGTAGATGCTATTGTTGAGCGCGATGAGAAAGGCCGTATCGTCAAGGCGAAAGACGCTGAAGGTCATGAACTGGTGTATACCGGCATGAGCAAAATGTCCAAGTCCAAAAACAACGGCATCGACCCGCAGGTGATGGTTGAGCGTTACGGTGCGGATACCGTACGTCTGTTCATGATGTTTGCCTCCCCGGCAGACATGACCCTGGAATGGCAGGAATCAGGTGTTGAGGGTGCTAACCGCTTCCTGAAACGCGTCTGGAAACTGGTTTACGAGCACACTTCTCAGGGCGATGCACCAGCACTGAACGTGGCCGCGCTGTCTGAAGATCAACAGGCGCTGCGTCGTGATGTTCATAAAACTATTGCGAAAGTAACCGATGATATTGGTCGTCGTCAGACCTTCAATACCGCAATTGCGGCTATTATGGAACTGATGAACAAGCTGGCGAAAGCCCCGCAGGAAGGCGAGCAGGATCGTGCCTTAATGCGTGAAGCGTTGCTGGCCGTTGTCCGTATGCTGAACCCGTTCACCCCGCACGCCAGCTTCACTCTGTGGCAGGAGCTGAAAGGTGAAGGCGATATCGACAACGCACCGTGGCCAGTGGCTGACGAATCTGCCCTGGTAGAGAACACCACGCTGGTTGTGGTGCAGGTGAACGGCAAAGTACGCGGTAAAATTACCGTTGCGGTCGATGCAACCGAAGAACAGGTTCGCGAGCGCGCAGGTCAGGAACATCTGGTCGCGAAATATCTTGAGGGCGTTACCGTACGTAAAGTGATCTACGTACCGGGTAAATTGCTGAATCTGGTCGTTGGCTAAGCGCGGGAGGAAACGTGCGACAACTGGCAACAATACTCTTATCTCTGGCGGTGCTTGTCACCGCTGGTTGTGGCTGGCACCTGCGCAATACCACGGCAGTGCCTGCCCAGATGAAAACCATGATCTTCGACTCGTCGGATCCGAATGGCCCACTCAGCCGGGCAATTCGTAGCCAGCTGCGTCTGAATGGCGTTGAGCTTATCGAGAAAGACACGCTGCGCCAGGATGTACCATCTCTCCGTGTTCTGGGTATGACCCTGAGCAAAGATACGGCGTCTATCTTCCAGGACGGCCATACCGCAGAGTACCAGATGGTTATGTCGGTCAACGCAGCAGTACTGATCCCGGGTAAAGATATCTACCCAATCAGCACGAAAGTGTACCGTTCGTTCTTTGATAACCCACAAACTGCGCTGGCAAAAGATGCCGAGCAGCAAATTATCATCAACGAAATGTACGACAAGGCAGCAGAACAGCTGATCCGTAAACTGCCAAGCATTGCAGCGTCGACGAAAGAAGGCACTGATATCATCGAAAAACCGGATGCTGACACGCCTCCTGTTTCTACCTCGATGGGTAACTGATGATCAGGTTGTATCCTGAACAACTCCGCGCGCAGCTCAGTGAAGGGCTGCGCGCGGCGTATCTACTTCTCGGGAACGATCCATTACTGCTTCAGGAAAGCCTCGACGCCGTCCGCCATGCGGCAGCCACTCAGGGCTTTGATGAACACCACACGTTCCAGCTGGATAACAACACCGACTGGAATGCCCTCTTCTCACTTTGCCAGGCGATGAGCCTGTTCGCATCGCGCCAGACAATCCAGATCCTGCTGCCAGAAAGTGGCCCTAATGCGGCCCTCAACGAGCAACTGGCCACGCTGGTCAGCCTGTTACATAGCGATCTGCTGCTGATTGTTCGCGGCAACAAGCTCACCAAAGCGCAGGAAAACGCAGCATGGTTTACCCAACTGGCGACTAGCTCAGTACTGGTCACCTGCCAGACGCCTGAGCAGGCGCATTTGCCTAAATGGGTGGCAGCGAGAGCGAAGCAGAACAACCTTCAGCTGGATGATGCGGCGAATCAACTGCTGTGCTACTGCTATGAAGGTAACCTGCTGGCACTGGCTCAGGCACTGGACAGACTTGCCCTGCTGTGGCCGGACGGCAAGCTGACCTTGCCACGCGTGGAGCAGGCCGTTAACGATGCCGCACACTTTACGCCGTTCCACTGGGTTGATGCGTTGCTGTCCGCGAAGAGTAAACGCGCCCTGCATATTTTGCAGCAGCTACGGCTTGAAGGTAGCGAACCAGTCATTTTACTGCGTACGCTACAGCGTGAACTGCTGTTGCTGATCAATCTCAAACGCCAGTCTGCGCATACGCCACTGCGTTCATTGTTCGATAAACATCGCGTATGGCAAAACCGCCGGGTAATGACCACCGAGGCTATCAACCGTCTGAGCCATGAACAGCTACGCCAGGCGGTACAGTTGCTGATGCGCGCAGAGCTAACGTTAAAGCAAGACTACGGTCAGTCGGTCTGGTCCGAACTGGAAAGCCTTTCTCTGCTGCTCTGCCATAAGGCGCTGGCAGACGTATTTATCGATGGATAGTATGCATTCTCTTCAGGCACTGTATGGTGGTACCTTCGACCCTGTGCATTACGGGCATCTGAAGCCGGTTGAAACCCTGGCGAATCTGATTGGCGTGCAGCACGTCATCATTATGCCCAATAATGTCCCGCCGCACCGTCCCCAGCCCGAAGCAAGCAGCGAGCAACGTAAAGAGATGCTGGCTCTGGCCATTGCAGATAAACCGCTTTTTAGCCTTGATGAGCGCGAACTGCGCCGCGACACCCCCTCCTGGACGTCGCAGACGCTACAGGAGTGGCGGGCCGAACAAGGGCCGCACAAACCGCTGGCCTTTATTATTGGCCAGGATTCACTGCTCAACTTCCCCAGTTGGCATCAGTATGAAACCATCCTGGAGAACAGCCATCTTCTCGTCTGCCGTCGCCCCGGTTATCCGCTAACCATGCGCGAAGAGCAGCACCAGCAGTGGCTTGAAGACCATCTGACGGACAATGTGGAAGATCTGCATAATCACCCTGCCGGGAAAATTTATCTGGCGGAAACGCCGTGGTTTGATATTTCAGCCACCCTGATCCGCGAACGCCTGCAGCACGGTTTAGCCTGTGACGATCTGCTGCCGTCGTCAGTGCTGGCGTATATCCATCAGCACGGGCTGTATCAGAAAAGCACAGATGCATAACCGTGGATACGAAAAAGCACGTTATTGATTATCCTGCCTTGACAGGTTAAGCCATACTGTTATCCTCCGCTGCCAGACTTTCCCGCCGGTACATTGCTTTACAGAAATTGTTTTACAAAAATGGCGATGCAATCTCAGGCGGAGGGTGGGATGATACCCGCCTTCAAAAGCCCGGCCGGTGACATTTGTCCCGACACTGGCGTCAGTTCAGGTATACTGTCTGGCCACGAATTCATAGTTACACAATCTCATTCACCCAGGGGGAAAACTTGCAGGGTAAAGCACTCCAGGATTTTGTTATCGACAAAATTGATGACCTGAAAGGTCAGGACATCATCGCTATCGACGTTAAGGGTAAATCCAGCATCACCGACTGCATGATTATCTGCACCGGTACATCTACTCGCCATGTTGTTTCAATTGCTGATCACGTTGTTCAGGAATCTCGCGCAGCAGGGCTGTTACCGCTTGGCGTTGAAGGTGAAGCGACCGCTGACTGGGTGGTTGTTGATCTTGGCGATGTGATTGTCCATGTCATGCAGGAAGAGAGCCGTCGCCTGTATGAGCTGGAAAAACTCTGGGGTTAATGCGTGAAGTTGCAGCTGGTCGCCGTCGGCACCAAAATGCCAGACTGGGTACAAACCGGTTTTACTGAGTATCTGCGTCGTTTCCCGAAAGATATGCCGTTCGAACTGGTGGAGATCCCCGCCGGAAAGCGCGGCAAGAACGCCGATATCAAACGTATTCTCGATAAAGAGGGTGAGCTGATGCTGGCAGCCGCAGGCAAAAACCGCATCGTCACCCTCGATATTCCAGGCAAACCCTGGGATACACCGCAGCTGGCGCACGAACTGGAGCGCTGGAAGCAGGATGGTCGCGACGTCAGTCTGTTGATTGGCGGGCCTGAAGGGTTGTCCCCTGCCTGCAAAGCAGCGGCAGAACAAAGTTGGTCTATCTCCGCGTTGACGCTTCCCCACCCGCTCGTTCGGGTTCTGGTGGCAGAAAGCCTGTATCGCGCGTGGAGTATTACGACTAACCACCCCTATCACCGCGAATAGTGACTTGACCAGGGTAGATTAAGCAGCGGATGAAACTACAGAATTCTTTTCGCGACTATACGGCTGAGTCCGCGCTGTTTGTGCGCCGGGCGCTGGTCGCCTTTACGGGGGTTTTGCTGCTTACCGGCGTGCTGATCGCCAACCTTTATAATCTGCAAATTGTCCGTTTTACGGATTACCAGACGCGCTCAAACGAAAACCGTATCAAGCTGGTGCCTATCGCCCCCAGCCGCGGCATTATCTACGACCGTAACGGCACACCGCTGGCGTTAAACCGCACCATCTATCAAATTGAGATGATGCCGGAGAAAGTCGATAATGTGCAGGATACGCTGGATGCGCTAAAAAACGTTGTCGATCTCAACGATGACGATATTGCCGCCTTTAAGAAGGAACGTGCCCGTTCGCACCGTTTCACCTCTATTCCGGTCAAAACGAACCTGACAGAAGTCCAGGTCGCGCGTTTTGCCGTAAACCAATACCGTTTTCCCGGCGTAGAAGTCAAAGGCTATAAGCGACGCTATTACCCGTATGGCTCTGCGCTGACGCACGTGATTGGCTACGTATCCAAGATTAACGATAAAGACGTCGACCGTCTCGATAAAGACGGCAAGCTGGCGAACTACGCCGCCACGCACGATATCGGTAAACTGGGGATCGAACGCTATTATGAAGATGTCCTGCACGGACAGACCGGCTATGAAGAGGTTGAAGTCAACAACCGCGGCCGCGTTATTCGCCAGTTGAAAGAGGTGCCGCCGCAGGCGGGACATGACGTCTATTTAACGCTCGACCTTAAGCTCCAGCAATATATCGAAACACTACTGGCCGGTAGCCGTGCAGCCGTTGTCGTCACCGATCCTCGTACCGGCGGCATTCTGGCGATGGTTTCCATGCCAAGCTACGACCCAAACCTCTTTGTTGATGGCATCTCCAGTAAAGACTACTCCGGTCTGCTTAATGACCCGAACACCCCGCTGGTGAACCGTGCGACGCAGGGGGTTTACCCTCCGGCATCAACGGTTAAACCGTATGTGGCCGTCTCGGCGTTGAGCGCGGGCGTCATCAACCGTAATACCAGCCTGTTTGACCCGGGTTGGTGGCAGCTACCGGGTTCCGATAAGCGCTACCGCGACTGGAAAAAATGGGGTCACGGTCATCTGAACGTCACCAAGTCGCTGGAAGAATCTGCGGATACCTTCTTCTACCAGGTGGCGTATGACATGGGTATCGACCGCCTCTCGGAGTGGATGAGCAAGTTCGGCTACGGACATTACACCGGTGTTGACCTCGCCGAAGAGCGTTCAGGCAACATGCCAACCCGCGAATGGAAGCTGAAGCGCTTTAAAAAGCCGTGGTACCAGGGTGATACCATTCCGGTGGGGATCGGTCAGGGCTACTGGACAGCCACACCGCTGCAAATGAACAAAGCGATGATGATCCTCATCAATGATGGCGTGGTGAAAGTGCCTCATCTGCTGATGAGCACGGTTGAAGACGGCAAAAAAGTGCCGTGGAACCAGCCCCATGAAGCGCCAGTGGGTGACATTCACTCCGGCTTCTGGGAAATCGCCAAAGACGGGATGTACGGCGTAGCAAATCGTCCGAACGGTACAGCACATAAGTATTTTACCGGAACGCCGTATAAGGTGGCCGCCAAATCAGGTACCGCTCAGGTCTTTGGTCTGAAGGCGAATGAAACCTATAACGCGCACAGAATTGCTGAACGTCTGCGTGACCATAAACTCATGACGGCGTTTGCTCCTTTTGATAACCCGCAGGTTGCGGTAGCAATGATTCTGGAAAACGGTGGTGCTGGACCGGCGGTAGGTACCATCATGCGCCAAATCCTCGACCACATTATGCTGGGCGATAACAACACCGAACTGCCGACTGAAACCCCGGCATCCGCTGCGGCGGAGGACCAATAATCATGACGGATAATCCAAATAAAAAATCGCTGTGGGATAAAATCCACATCGACCCAGCGATGCTTCTGATTCTGCTGGCTTTGCTGACCTACAGCGCGCTGGTTATCTGGAGCGCCAGCGGCCAGGACATCGGCATGATGGAGCGTAAAATTGGTCAGATCGCAATGGGTCTGGTCATTATGGTCGTCATGGCGCAAATACCGCCACGCGTCTACGAAGGCTGGGCACCCTATCTCTACATTTTCTGTATTATCCTGCTGGTCGCCGTAGACGCCTTTGGTGCGATCTCAAAAGGGGCTCAGCGCTGGCTTGATCTGGGGGTTGTGCGCTTCCAGCCGTCTGAAATTGCTAAAATTGCCGTACCCTTGATGGTGGCGCGCTTTATCAACCGCGACGTCTGTCCACCTTCGCTAAAAAACACCGCAATCGCACTGGCGCTAATTTTCCTGCCAACATTGCTGGTAGCAGCACAACCTGACCTCGGCACCTCAATTCTTATCGTCCTGTCCGGCCTGTTTGTACTGTTCCTGTCGGGGCTAAGCTGGCGTCTGATTGGTATCGCAGTGGTGCTGATCGCGGCCTTTATCCCTGTACTCTGGTTCTTCCTGATGCATGATTACCAGCGCCAGCGCGTCATGATGCTGCTCGATCCAGAAACCGATCCGCTGGGCGCGGGCTATCATATTATTCAGTCGAAGATTGCTATTGGCTCCGGTGGCCTGCGCGGTAAAGGCTGGCTGCACGGAACCCAATCGCAGCTGGAATTCTTGCCGGAACGCCACACCGACTTTATCTTTGCGGTACTGGCGGAAGAGCTGGGACTGGTTGGCATCTTAATCCTGCTGGCGCTTTACGTGCTACTGATCATGCGAGGACTGTGGATTGCCGCACGCGCGCAAACCACCTTTGGCCGCGTCATGGCGGGCGGGTTGATGTTGATTTTATTCGTTTATGTCTTCGTAAATATTGGTATGGTGAGTGGTATTCTGCCGGTTGTAGGCGTACCGCTACCGCTGGTGAGTTACGGAGGCTCGGCACTGATCGTGTTGATGGCCGGGTTTGGTATCGTGATGTCGATCCATACTCACAGAAAAATGTTGTCAAAAAGCGTATAAAAATAAGGGGATAGGAATGCGTAAGCAGTGGCTGGGTGTCTGCATCGCAGCAAGTTTACTTGCGGCCTGTACAAATGATGGTCAGCAACAGGCGACTGTCGCGCCGCCGCAGCCTGCTGTCTGTAATGGCCCGATTGTTGAAATCAGCGGAGCCGATCCCGTTTACGAACCGCTGAATGCCAGCGCGAATCAGGATTATGAGCGCGACGGCAAGAGCTACAAAATCGTTAAGGATCCTTCCCGTTTCAGCCAGGCTGGCTTTGCCGCCATTTATGATGCTGAACCCGGTAGCAACCTGACCGCATCAGGTGAAGCGTTCGACCCGGTGCAGATCACGGCGGCACACCCAACGCTGCCCATTCCGAGCTATGCCCGCATCACTAACCTGGCAAATGGCCGAATGATCGTGGTACGCATCAACGATCGTGGTCCATACGGTAACGACCGTGTAATTTCGTTGTCTCGCGCTGCGGCAGACCGTCTGAACACGTCGAACAATACCAAAGTCCGTATCGACCCAATTATCGTGGCGCAGGACGGTTCGCTCTCCGGACCGGGTACGGCCTGTACGACTGTGGCGAAACAGACGTACGCCCTTCCCGATCGCCCGGATCTGAACGGCGGAATGGGGAGTGCCTCTTCCCCTGCTGAGCCTGCTCAGGCAGGGGGAGATGTCCACGCCATCAGCAACGATACGCTGCAAAGCGATGACAGCACGGGTGCACCGGTAAAGAGTAGCGGCTTCCTGGGGGCTCCGACGGCCTTAGCCCCGGGCGTACTGGAAGGCAGCGAACCGACGCCAGCTCCTGTTGCCACTCCTGTCACGCAGTCCACTCCTGTCACACAGCCCGCGCCTGTCACGGCTCCAGCCAGCACGCCTGGTACAGCCGTTTCTGCTCCTGCAGCTGCCAGCGGTGGTTTCGTGGTTCAGGTGGGTGCGGTCAGCGATCGGGCACGTGCGCAGCAGTATCAGCAACGCTTAAGCCAGCAGTTTGGTGTACCTGGGCGCGTTGAGCAAAACGGAGCCGTCTGGCGTATTCAGATGGGGCCGTTTGCCAGCAAATCACAGGCCGCCTCCCTGCAGCAGCGTCTGCAAAATGAAGCGCAACTGCAGTCCTTTATTGCTGTTGCGAAGTAAGTAATCGGCGGTATCCGAATTGTCGGTTTGTGTAACTCACGTTCACAAAGTCATACTGAAAGTCGGATGCCTGCCTGTATAGCATTTGCTATAGTAAGGCACTTTTTTTAATTCCATCACGGATGTCGTAGTTCTGACCATGAAGACCACTTTTTCTGCTCGTTTTGTGCAGCGCATGGCGCTGACCACGGCCCTTTGCGCAGCTGCTCTTTCTGCAGCTCACGCCGATGACCTGAATATCAAGACCATGATCCCTGGCGTTCCGCAAATAGACGCGGAATCCTACATCCTGATCGATTACAACTCTGGCAAAGTTCTGGCAGAACAGAATGCCGACGCTCGCCGCGATCCGGCCAGCCTGACCAAAATGATGACCAGCTATGTTATCGGTCAGGCCATGAAGGCAGGTAAATTTAAAGAATCCGACATGGTGACGATCGGTAACGATGCCTGGGCAACCGGAAACCCGGTGTTCAAGGGTTCATCACTGATGTTCCTGAAACCTGGCATGCAGGTTCCTGTTTCTCAGCTGATCCGCGGTATTAACCTGCAGTCCGGTAACGACGCCTGTGTCGCAATGGCTGATTTCTCGGCAGGCAGCCAGGATGCGTTTGTCGGTCTGATGAACAGCTACGTTACTGCACTCGGCCTGAAAAACAGCCACTTCCAGACCGTTCACGGCCTGGATGCCGATGGGCAGTACAGTTCAGCACGCGACATGGCGCTGATTGGCCAGGCGCTGATCCGTGACGTGCCGAACGAATACTCCATTTATAAAGAGAAAGAGTTCACCTTCAACGGGATCCGCCAGACCAACCGTAACGGTCTGCTGTGGGATAACAGCCTGAACGTTGACGGCATCAAAACGGGCCATACCGACAAAGCCGGTTACAACCTGGTGGCCTCTGCCACAGAAGGTCAGATGCGTCTGATCTCTGCCGTGATGGGTGGCCGTACCTTTAAAGGCCGTGAAACAGAAAGCAAAAAACTGCTGACCTGGGGCTTCCGTTTCTTCGAAACCGTGAACCCGCTGAAAGCAGGCAAAGAGTTCGCCTCTGAGCCAGTCTGGTTCGGTAACAACGACCGTGCTTCCCTGGGTGTGGATAAAGACCTCTACCTGACCATTCCTCGTGGTCGTATGAAGGATCTGAAAGCCAGCTACGTGCTGAACACCACCGAACTGCACGCACCGCTGCAGAAAAACCAGGTTGTGGGTACCATCAACTTCCAGCTGGATGGCAAAACTATCGATCAGCGCCCACTCGTTGTTCTGCAAGAAATTCCTGAAGGCAATTTCTTCGGCAAAATCATTGATTACATTAAGCTGATGTTCCATCACTGGTTTGGATAAAAATTGAACACTTGAAAGTGTGATTTTGATCCCCATATACTATGTATCAGTAAAACTCCCGCCCTGTGGCGGGAGTTATTATTTTTTACACATAAGCCGGAGCTGACATGAAAACCAAACTTAACGAACTGCTTGAATTCCCTACTCCATTTACTTACAAAGTAATGGGGCAGGCGTTGCCTGAGCTGGTTGATCAGGTGGTTGAAGTGGTACAGCGCCATGCGCCAGGTGACTACTCTCCAACCGTAAAACCAAGCAGTAAAGGTAACTATCACTCAGTTTCCATTACTATTACGGCTACACACATTGAGCAGGTTGAAACACTGTACGAAGAGTTAGGTAATATCGATATTGTTCGTATGGTGCTGTAACCCTCTGCGGTTACCCGGTTAGCCGGGTAACCCATCGCCCCCCTGTGATATACTCGCTTCACCTTTTGTCCCTCGTCTTCGGAGACGCTGTTTTGTACCAGGATAAAATTCTTGTCCGTCATCTCGGGCTGCAACCCTACGAGCCTGTCTCCCAGGCTATGCATGACTTCACCGACTCACGCGATGACACCACACCTGATGAGATCTGGCTGGTAGAACACCTGCCGGTATTTACCCAGGGACAGGCGGGAAAAGCCGAACACCTGTTGATGACGGGTGATATACCGGTCATTCAGAGCGATCGCGGCGGGCAGGTAACTTACCACGGCCCTGGCCAGCAGGTTATGTATGTCCTGCTTAACCTGAAACGCAGAAAGCTGGGCGTGCGTGAACTGGTGACCCTGCTGGAACAAACTGTCGTCAACACGCTGGCTGAATATGGTATTGATGCCCATCCGCGAGCCGATGCTCCGGGCGTCTATGTCGGGGAAATGAAGATCTGCTCACTCGGTCTGCGTATTCGTAAAGGCTGCTCATTCCACGGTCTGGCACTGAATATTAATATGGATCTTACGCCTTTTCAGCGCATTAACCCTTGCGGCTATGCCGGAATGGAAATGACGCAAATGCGCCAGTGGGTTGCAACTGCTACGCCAGATAATATTCGTCCCGTGCTGTTGAACAATATGTTAGCACTGCTTAACAATCCTCCTCACGAATATATCACTGCTTAATATATCATACCTCATGGCTCGATTATTTGACGGGCCACTGCTTATTTGCCGCTTTTACGCTTTACAATAATCCCCATCTTCTATATTTTCGAATCGCCCGAATATTAGCGTTACATATTATTTAACCTCAAGACAATGCTGCCTGCGGAACCAATGTAACTTGTCTGATAATCGCACAATTGTTTGTTTTTGATAAACAAGTGAAACACAACCAGCACTTTACGAATCTCTACAAGCATAATAAATAAATTCAACTATCATTCATATTGTGAATGTATACGGAGTGAAAGCGTGGTGTATCATAATTTACCAGCCAAGCGCCTGAATGAATCCGGTGGAGAAGACAAGCCGCAAATTTTTCGGACTTTACGTAATATTGATCTCAATTTACTGACCATTTTTGAGGCTGTATATGTCCACAAGGGTATCGTAAACGCTGCGAAAATTCTCAATCTCACGCCCTCTGCAATTAGCCAGTCAATTCAGAAATTGCGCGCTATATTTCCCGATCCGTTATTTATTCGTAAAGGTCAGGGCGTCACGCCAACGGCCTATGCCACGCATCTTCATGAGTACATCAGCCAGGGGCTGGAATCGATTCTGGGCGCACTGGATTTAACCGGAAGCTATGATAAACAGAGAACCATCACCATCGGCTGTACCCCTTCAGTGGGCGTGCAGGTGATGCCGGCGATCTTCCAGGCTATGAAATCCCATGTGCCACAGCTCCTGCTGCACAATGTTCCCCTCAACGAACCAGAAATTCAGCTTGCGCAGTTCCAGACCGACGTGGTGATTGATATTAGTCATTTCAGCGCCAGAGCACTGGGGCAACATGTTCTCTATGCCGACAGTCTGGTGCTTGTTTGTCGCCAGAACCACCCGGCGCTTAGCGAACCCCTGACCATTGAAAATCTGCGTAACTATGATCACTCGTCATTCATAACTGAAGGGCAAGCGCTGAATTCGCTACGCCAGCGTATTGATGAAATCTTCCCGGAACGCCAGATAAGTTTTAGCAGTTACAATATGTTTACCACCGCGTCCCTGATTGGCAGTAGCGACATGCTCTGCATCATGCCCTCCCGGCTGTATCACTTGCTACGTAAATGCTGGCCACTGGAGGAGATTCCGCTCAGCCAGCTCAATGCAGAATCCATTGAAATTTCACTGCATTACAACAAACTCAGTCTGCGCGATCCGGTACTGGAAAACGTTATCAATATCATCTGCCAGGCTTTCTGACAGGCTGGCGCAGCACAAGCCCCTGCCACATGCAGGGCAAAAGGCACAAAACAACAACTATTTTACAAATTGGCGATCTGGCAGGCTGCTTTATCGACCGTTTCAATGATATACTGCCTGTCGTTCGTTCAAAAATAGTTGATAAATACAACATTCCCTTGAATTGAAACGCTTTCCTTCGATATTCGCAACTGGAACACGCACGCTATGAGTAAACCCATTGTGATGGAACGCGGTGTTAAATACCGCGATGCCGATAAAATGGCCCTTATCCCGGTTAAAAACGTGGCTACAGAGCGCGAGGCGCTGTTAAGAAAACCGGAATGGATGAAAATTAAACTTCCGGCCGACTCTTCGCGTATCCAGGGGATCAAAGCGGCGATGCGTAAAAATGGCCTTCACTCTGTCTGTGAAGAAGCCTCTTGCCCGAACCTTGCTGAATGTTTCAATCACGGCACTGCGACGTTTATGATTCTGGGTGCAATCTGTACCCGCCGTTGCCCGTTCTGCGACGTTGCTCATGGTCGCCCTGTTGCACCTGATGCTAATGAACCACAAAAACTGGCACAGACCATCGCCGACATGGCGCTGCGCTATGTGGTGATCACGTCCGTTGACCGTGACGACCTGCGTGATGGCGGTGCTCAGCATTTTGCTGACTGCATTACGGCTATCCGCGAAAAAAGCCCAAACATCAAGATTGAAACTTTGGTTCCAGACTTCCGTGGCCGTATGGATCGTGCGCTGGATATCCTGACAGCGACGCCACCAGACGTGTTCAACCACAACCTGGAAAACGTACCGCGCCTTTATCGCCAGGTGCGCCCGGGCGCTGACTATAACTGGTCCCTGAAGCTGCTGGAACGTTTTAAAGAAGCGCACCCGGATATCCCGACGAAGTCCGGCCTGATGGTTGGTCTCGGCGAAACCAATGCTGAAATCATTGAAGTTATGCGCGACCTGCGCCGCCACGGTGTGACCATGCTGACGCTGGGCCAGTATCTGCAGCCAAGCCGCCATCACCTGCCGGTACAGCGTTACGTTAGCCCGGATGAGTTTGATGAGATGAAAGCCGAAGCCATGGCAATGGGCTTTACCCATGCAGCCTGTGGCCCGTTTGTTCGCTCTTCTTACCATGCCGACATGCAGGCAAAAGGCGAAGAAGTTAAATAATTCTGTAATATTTACTTACAGTAATGCAAAAAAACCGGCCATCTGAGCCGGTTTTTTTTCGCAAGCCCTCAGGCATTGCTGTTACTCTTTGTGAGAAAGCTTCTCTGCCGGGACGTCATCTTCGGCGCTTTTCTTCGCCGCTGCATCGTCGTCGTTCATCGCTTTCTTAAAGCCTTTAATGGCGGCACCCAGGTCGCCACCCAGCGTGCGTAACTTCTTGGTACCAAACAGCAGGACGACCAGTGCGGCAACCACCAGCAGTTTGGTAATACTAATCTCACCCATAGATACCTTCTTTACATAAAACAGGCTGCATTCAGCGCCAAAAACCTGATTGTATTAACGGTCATTTAGCGCGAGCACACAATAGCAATCTGTAACAAGGTGAATCAAGCGTTGTTGAAAAAAACATCACAATAATTGCGGTGGCGCAAACCGACGGTTGCGAAGAACAGGTAATTGCTGGCGCGCAAGCGCAATCCTTTCTGAAATGATTTCCGTCAGCAGCAACACCGGCGCTTCCGCTGCTGCCGCAATGGTGACACCCAGGGGGTCAACCACTCTGCTTTGACCGATATTTTTATTGCCGCACTCCCCTGCCGCCACCACATAACAGGTGGTATCCAGCGCACGTGCTGTAAGCAACGTCGCCCAGTGATGCTCTTTTAACGGCCCCTTCACCCACGCAGCGGGCAATACCAGAACATCCGCCCCCTGCAAGGCGAGGTTCAGAGCCAGATCGGGAAAGCGCACATCATAACAAGTCATCAACCCAATCTTAAGTCCATCAATTTCAAGCAACGGTGGAATGACATCGCCTGGGTCAACAAGCCGCGATTCCTGAATGCTGAACGCATCGTAGAGATGTAGCTTCGCATAGCGTGCGATGATGGCACCATCACGCAATACCACGAGCGTATTGATGGCGCGCCCCGGTGTTGAAGGGACGTGTACCGCCAAAACAGTCGTCATGGTATTACCCGCACTCTCCTGGCATAGCATGTTCAAAAACGGCCCCTCCAGCGACTGTGCCGACTTCACCGAGAGATCGGGGTCATTGTCATCCCGCGCCAGCAGCGCCTCGGGGAGCACCAGTAACGATGCGCCCTTCTGCCGTGCTTCAGTCATCAGGGAGAGACATTTTCGTGCATTCACCTCCCACTCTGGCGTCACCGCGAACTGCCCTACCGCAACATACATATTTGTCCCCTAAACATAAACAGCGTTACACTCGACGCTCTTACACATCAAATAGCAGGTATTTACAGTGTTTCAACTACTTTTAGCCGTTTTTATTGGTGGGGGCACAGGTAGCGTTGCACGGTGGTTCTTGAGTATGCGGTTTAATCCCCTGCATCAGGTTATTCCAATGGGAACGCTGGCCGCAAACCTGATTGGGGCATTTATCATTGGCATGGGGCTGGCCTGGTTTAACCGTATGACGCACATCGACCCGGTGTGGAAGGTATTGATTACCACCGGGTTCTGCGGCGGTTTGACCACCTTTTCAACCTTCTCTGCCGAAGTCGTTTTTCTGTTTCAGGAAGGCCGCGTCGGCTGGGCGCTGATGAACATTGCGATCAACATGCTCGGCTCTTTTGCGATGACCGGGATCGCATTCTGGCTATTTTCCTCTGCCAGTGCGCAATGACTGACGAAGCGTTAATGTTGGCTTAATTTTTCTCTGTCACTCTGGGTGTCATACAGAATGAGGGTGACAGAATGAAAGAGAGTTTGATGAGCGCAGGAATGGTGCTGTTGAGCGTGCTGATCATCGCCAGCTTCCTGAAAATGTATCTGATTGGTTGACTCAGAACGAAAAAAACCCGCTCAGTGAGCGGGTTTTGAAATTCTTGCTGACGCGTCTGAATTACAGAGCGATTACGTTAGCAGCAGAAGGGCCTTTGGCACCGTTAGTGATTTCGAACTCAACGCGCTGACCTTCAGCCAGAGTTTTGAAACCATTAGACTGGATTGCAGAGAAGTGTACGAACACGTCTTTGCTGCCATCTTCAGGAGTAATGAAACCGAATCCTTTGGACTCATTAAACCACTTAACGTTACCTTTAATCTTAGACATCAAAATTACCTTTACATTAAAAAACGACACAAATGCTGTGTCGGGTATCAGTACATCAATTGTGGGACGTTTTGTCCAGCGCTTCTTTGATAAAAAGTGACAAAAGTCGCGTTAATTTTTGTCGGACGTTTTTTATCCTTTATGATTCAACAACAGTGCGTTTTTTCACCAGCATGTAAAGTTTTTTCAGTTAAAACTGAAAGCGCATCCACGCAAAGTAAACGTTACCGTTGTTGTATGTCCCCGGAATATACGTCATCTGGAACGTTGCGGGGCCATAGCCAATAGAGGCTAACGGCAGCACTATCGGGAGCGGGATGTACTTCCAGTTGTCGCGCGCGGTAACCCCGGCGGTGTAACCCAGCCCAACGTGGAAGTTATCGTCCGCTAACGGACGCCAGGTTTTCTCCCAGCCATAACCGCCAATCGGTTCCCATTTATTGAAGGAGTCTTTAAACGCCATCAGATAGATACCGTGCCAGTTCCCTTTGTCATCCCAGCGTGACTGACCAAAACCAGCCCCCCAGGGACGCTCGTTGTAGTCGTCTGTTTTTTCTTTGTCATACGCAAAGCGTGCGTGCCACGTTATTGCCGGAATATAGAGATCATAGTGTTCCGGCTCTTTCCAGGTCTGTGAAACGTTATCCTTAAAGGTGGTGAACCAGCCTTTATCCGTCGCGTTGTCTTCTGCCTGCACAACAGAAGAGAACATTAACTGTCCAAAAATAAACAATAAAATCAGAAATAATTTATTACGTACGATCACAATGCAATTACCATTCTTAGTATTCGGCGCAAAGTTTACCATAAAATAGTTGAATCGTGTCTCAACAGACAACTACGTTATTCCTAATTAATAATACCTTTCCCTGGAATATTCCGAAAAGCGTTCCTGCATGTCTGAATAAGCGCATGCAGGATGCATCTTTAGCGTTGATGTAACAATTTATAGAGCGCGGGAATAACCAGCATCGACAACAGAGGTGCCGTCACCATCCCACCCACCATCGGGGCTGCAATGCGTTGCATCACTTCGGAACCACTGCCCCCCCCCCACATGATCGGCAGTAATCCCGCCATGATGGTCGCAACCGTCATCACCTTCGGCCGCACGCGTAGCACAGCACCTTCATGAATAGCGCGCATCAGTGTCGCGTTCCCACCGTCCGGTTCACGGCTGCGGTATTTATCCAGTGCATGATTTAAATAGAGAACCATAATTACGCCAAATTCCGCGGCAACGCCTGAGAGGGCGATAAAACCCACCGCCCCTGCAACGGAGAGATTATATTCCAGTAACCACAACAACCATACCCCGCCAATAAGTGCGAAAGGTAAAGTCCCCATTATTACCAGGACATCTGTCACTCGCTTAAAGGTTAGCCATAGCAGTATAAATATGATCATTAACGTCACCGGTAAAACTATTTTCAGCTTTGCCGTCGCCCGCTCAAGATATTCAAACTGCCCTGACCAGGAGAGAGAAACCCCCTGCGGTAAAACCACATTTTCAGCGACACGCTTCTGCATTTCATCCACGGCAGACTTCAGATCGCGCCCGCGTAAATCCACGTAGATCCAGTCAGACAAGCGCGCATTTTCGCTTTTTAGCATTGGCGGGCCTTCGGTGACGATGATATCAGCCAGTTCACCGAGCGCCACCTGGCTACCGTTTGCGGCAACGACCGGTAAGACCCGCAATTTATCGACATTGTCGCGCAGATCGCGGGGATAACGCAGATTAACCGGATAACGTTCGCGTCCGTTGAGCACCTCGCTGATGTTATCGCCACCCACCAGCGTAGAAACCATACTTTGCAGCTCATCGACGGAAACGCCATAGCGTGCCGCTTTTTGCCTGTCGATACGGATATCCACATAACGACCGCCCGCCAGCCGCTCAGCCAGGGCTGACGTGACACCGGGAACCTGCTTTACAACCTGCTCGATTTGCTGCGCAACTCGCTCAATATCAGCAATGTTATTGCCGTTGACCTTAATACCTACCGGGCTTTTAATCCCGGTTGCCAGCATATCCAGACGGTTGCGAATCGGCGGAACCCACACGTTGGCGATCCCCGGTACCGACACGGTTTTATCCAGCTCCTCTACCAGTTTTTGCGGTGTCATTCCCGGCCGCCACTGGTCGCGGGGTTTAAAATGGATGGTTGTTTCCAGCATGGTTAACGGTGCAGGATCGGTTGCGGACTCGGCTCGTCCGGCTTTACCAAACACGCTCGCCACTTCCGGTACACTTTTGATCAGCCTGTCCGTTTGCTGTAGTAGCCGTGATGCCTCCCGGGCAGAGATCCCCGGCAATGTTGATGGCATATACAGCAAATCACCTTCGTCCAGTGGCGGCATAAACTCACTGCCCAGACGACTTAGTGGCCAGAGCGTGGCGAGTAACAATGCAAATGCCAGCACCAGCGTGGTTTTCGGGAACGTCAGCACCTTATCCAGCAGCGGTTCATACAGGCGGATCAGCACACGGTTGATCGGGTTGGCCTTTTCGTCAGGAATTTTCCCGCGAATGAAATACCCCATTAACACCGGCACCAGCGTGATCCCAAGCCCTGCCGCCACAGCCATCGACCAGGTTTTGGTGAACGCCAGCGGCGAGAACATTCTCCCCTCCTGCGCTTCAAGCGAGAAGACCGGAATAAACGACAGGGTGATGATCAGCAGGCTGCAGAAGAGCGCCGGCCCCACCTCCACCGCTGCACGTTCGGCCAGATGCCAGTAATCCCCCGACGACGGTGTTTTGCCAGGATTATCGTGCCGCCACTGCTCCAGCACTTTGTGCATGTTTTCAATCATCACGATCGCCGCATCCACCATTGCCCCAATGGCGATGGCAATACCACCCAGCGACATAATGTTCGCGTTGATACCCTGATAATGCATCACCACAAATGCGCCCAGAATGCCCAGCGGCAGGGAGACAATCGCCACCAGCGCCGAACGAAAATGGAACAGAAACAGCGCGCAGACCACCACCACCACGGCAAACTCTTCAAGCAGCTTATGGGTCAGCGTTTTGACCGACTCTTCAATCAGGGTCGAGCGGTCATACATGGGGACAATTTCAACACCCTGCGGCAGCGTTTTCTGCAATTCATGCAGTTTTGCCTTCACCGCATGGATCGTCTCCAGCGCATTCTGCCCGTAACGCATCACCACCACGCCACCGGCAACCTCCCCCTCACCGTTCAGCTCCGCGACACCCCGGCGGATCTCCGGACCGAAGCCAATCGTGGCGACATCTTTGAGCAGAACCGGCACCCCATCACGGCTGGTAATCACTACGTTGCGAAAATCATCCAGCGAGCGCAGGTAACCCGTCGTGCGCACCATATATTCCGCTTCGCCCATCTCCAGCAACGCACCGCCGCTCTCCTTATTCGCGGCCTGAACAGCACTGGAAAGCTGGTTATGGGTAATATTCAGCGCACGCATCTTCGCCGGATCGGCCACAATCTGATACTGACGAACCATCCCGCCGATGCTGGCGACCTCAGAGACGTTAGGCACCGTTTTAAGCTCAAATTTCAGCGTCCAGTCCTGAAGGGCACGCAGGTCCGCCAGGCTGTGTTTACCGCTGCGATCGACCAACGCATATTCGTAAATCCAGCCGACGCCCGTTGCATCTGGCCCCAGCGATACTTTCACCCCGGCAGGAAATTGTGCCTGCACCTGGCTTAAATACTCCAGTACCCTGGAACGCGCCCAGTAGAGATCAGTACCATCCTCAAACAGTACGTAGACGTAGGCATCGCCAAACATGGAAAAGCCGCGCACCGTTTTCGCTCCCGGCACGGACAACATCGAGGTTGTCAGCGGCCAGGTCACCTGATCTTCAATCACCTGTGGCGCTTTACCCGGATAACTCGCCTTGACGATCACCTGCACATCCGACAAATCAGGAAGCGCATCCAGCGGTGCGCGCTGCACCGACCACCAGCCCCAGCCTGCCATCATCAGGGCAGCCAGGATCACCAGCAGCCGGTTGCGCAATGAAGCCCGAATCACTGCCGCGATCATGGTGTCACCTCCGGCATCACGCTACGAAGGCTGGCTTCTGAGTCGATCAGGAACTGACCGGAGGTCACCACGTCATCCCCCTCTTTCAGCCCGGAGCGGATCTCCGTCCACCCTTGTGCCGTCAGCCCGGTCTCCACATTCACCGGATGGAAATAGCCCTCTCCTGTTGCAATCAACAGACGCGCGGCATTACCACTCCTGATCACCGCCTCTTCCGGTACGGCCAGCACCGGCGGACGTTTTGACTCTTCGGCACGGGATACGGTGAGATACATCCCCGGTTTCAGCTTCTGGCCGTTATTTTCCAGCACAATGCGCGCTTTTAGCGTTCGCGTCGTCGTTTCCATCTGCGGCAGTAGCTCGCTGACCGTGCCGTGGAACCGCTCTCCAGGCCAGCTTTCCGTCGTGGCGACCATTTTGCTCCCCACCGTCAGGGACTGCGCCTGCGTCTGCGGATAATCAACCACCAGCCAGACGGGATCGAGGCTCGCTATCTCAAAGAGCGGTGCCGTGGCCGTAATTTGTGCGCCTTCCCGCACGTCAAGCTTCACCACATATCCGGCCCTGGCGGCGCGCAGCGTCAATGTTGTCTGAGGTTTACCGCTGCGCTCAAGCGCCCGAATCACCTCTTCCGGCATAAACTGTAGCGCCAGCCGCTCACGTGCTGCGCGAGTCAGCCCGGCATCACCCAACTGGCGTACGGCCAGATACTCCTGCTGGGCCGTCGTCCACTGGGGGATCCACAGCTGTGCCAGAGGTTCCCCGGCTTTCACCTGCTGCTGAGGGGCGTTAACAAACAGCCGCGACACCACACCGTTGGCCGGGGCCGAAACCACCGACACGCTACGCTCATCCGTTGATACCGTGGCAAAGGCGGAGAACGGTGAAACCAGCTGGCGCATCTGTGCTTTGGCTGTTTTCATCCCCAGGTTTTGCTGCTGCTGTGTACTGATCCCGACGCCGGTCGCCGCTTTCTCTTCATCGGCGTAGCGTGCCACCAGATCCATATCCATAAAGGGAGATTTACCCGGCTTATCGAAACGCTGGCCGGGCATCATTGGGTCGTACCAGTAAAGCACTTTACGTTCGGTGGGTTGCGCAGTCGTCGCCGGTTGCCTGGACTGTTTTTTCCCCACGAAATAACCACCGCTGGCGGCCACAACGACGGCAATCGCGACGGCAGTTAAGGTTGTTTTTTTCATTGTGCCAGCTCCTGCGGTATCAGCCAGTTCACGGCAGCCCAGGTACGCGCCATCTCGCGCTCGGCCTGATTCACCGCCAGTTCCGTGTCCAGCACGCCACGACGTGCCTCCAGAAGTGTCGGAAGATCCGACTGTCCGGAACGATACTGCGCCGTCAGCACGTCCAGCCGCTGACGCTGCAAAGGCAACACCTCATCCCGCTGGCGCTGCCACAAGGTCTGCGCCGCCTGATATTGCGCAACCAGGGTTTGAACCTGCGCAATATGCTCACGTTTGATAAGCGTTAACTGATCGACGGCCTGCATCGAACGGGAGACATCGGCTGCATAATCTTTGTCCTGTCGTTTAGACTGGAAAATGGGCAGATCCACGCTGAACATCACCCCTGCCATATCGTCATATCCCTCGGCACGATGGGCATAAAACACCTCCACATCCACATCAGGGATCGCGGCTACTTCCGATTGCGCTGAACGGGCTTTGGCCGTTTCTGCTTCGCGACGAGCCGCCTCCACTTCAGGGTGGCGGGTAATCCCCTCTTCCAGCGTTTTTTCATCGGCGGGCAGGCGTTGATAACGCGGCAACGGCCCGCGTACATCAGGAATAGCTTGCCCCGTCAGCTGTAGCAGGCGGCTTTGCGCCAGTTGCACATCCCGCTGAGCCAGCGTCTCTTTATCGCGCATTGCACTCAGGGTCATCTGCAGCGCCAGCACGCTGTCCGGGGCTGAGCTTCCCGCCCCGACGCTCGCCTTCTGCACGCCGCGCTGATGCTCTGTTTCGCTGACCAGCGTTCTGGCCGCGTTTAACGCCTGCTGTGCAAGCGCCAAATCCAGCCATGCCTGCGCGGTATCACGCTGAAGAACGGCGCGAATGGCCTCTGACTTTGCCAATACTCCGCGCGCCTGCGCCTGGAAGGTCTGCGCCTTACGCTCACGTTTTTCTGAACTGATGTAACTCTGCATGATGCCTATCTTCTGCATGGTCATGCCTTCACGCGTCAGTCGTCTGTCGTTATTGCCCTGCACCGGCACGTTTTCAATGCCGAACTTTAGCTTCGGGTCAGGTAATTGGGTGGCGGAATCCGCCATAGCGTCCAGCGCCTGCGCTTCGTTGCGGCTGGCTGATAACTCGGCTGAATAGCGCTGTGCTTCGGTCAGGGTTTGTTCGAGCGTCCACGACTCCGCCTGTACGACGGAGCTGAAAAGACCGAACAGCACCCCACCGAGCCACAGGCCCAGTGTGTGTTGTTTCATGGTGTCCTCGCTTAGCGCTGCGGCGTCAGCGAGACAATCTGGAAGCCGTCACCCGCACGTTCAAGCGTGAAGGTCACCTCATCGCCGGGTTTAGCGCCATTCAGCACTGCACCGGCAGATAAGGTAAATGGCATGGTCATGGCCGGCCATTTCAGTTCGGGAATGGCATCATGCCGGAGCATGACGGATTGAGCAGAAAACGACTGAACCACCCCGTGACCTTGCCAGCGTTGTGCAGACGGAGAAGAAACCTCATTGGCCTGAACGGCAAAAGAAGCGAAAGAGACGGACGCGCCAAGCAGCGCGGAAAGGAATAAAGCACGCATGATAAAACTCCTGTTAAACGTTAATTAAATAAAAACAACGGATTAACAGGTCTTTTTATTCTCTGAACCGGCAATAGCGGATCGTTGCCGGAGGCCCCACGGCTGGAGGGGTAACAGACCACACAGAATCGCTCGCAGAAGCGCATTCTGGTGTATTCAGGGTGAGCGTCATGGCGGCAGGAAGCGCCACCAGATGCAACTGAGCGGGATCTTTTTGTACCTGATCGGGTACGCAGTGTTTCTCACACAGCGGAGAAGCATCAACAGCGTTATGCAGGCCAGGTTTTGCCATCATATCCATATGCTGGATAGCAGCCATCTCGCCACGCAAATCAATGGTGCAGTGATGAGATGCAACAGCAACCTGACTCTGGAGCAACAGCCAGCCAAACGCCATCAAAAACATCAGAAGATGTTTTTTGAGGAAACGCAGGCGATAAGTCCAGTTGGCGTGCATATCGGTATCGTCAGGTTGAAAAAAGTAGCCTGAGTATATGCAGGCAAAAGAATGAAAGAAAAGTGCTTTTAAAGAGTTTTACGTTCTTTATCAACTGGCTGAGAAATTGCACCAAATATATTAACAATTCACCATCAATTTAATGACATATAATTGTGTTTCAGTCGGTCAATATCGACATGACATAAATGCCACCGCAATGGCAAAAATATCGTCAATATCTCTTTTAGTAGTATCTTTATTGATTTTAATCAGCAAGGACTGGCCATTAATTCGGCACATTTCATCCTGCTTTTCTTATTGATTATTTGTGCTCTCGGGCAGCAAGGATACAGGGGACACCATGCTTACGTTTATCGAGCTCCTTATCGGAGTCATCGTCATTGTCGGTGTAGCACGCTACATCATTAAAGGGTATTCAGCCACTGGGGTATTATTTGTCGGTGGCCTGACGCTGCTGATCGTGAGCGCTCTGATGGGTCATAAAGTCTTACCCGCCAGCGAAACCAGCACCGGTTATACCGCCACTGATATTGTTGAATATATTAAAATTCTGCTCATGAGCCGTGGTGGCGACCTGGGCATGATGATCATGATGCTGTGCGGTTTTGCCGCTTATATGACTCATATCGGTGCCAACGATATGGTTGTTAAGCTGGCCTCAAAACCTCTTCAGTACATTAACTCCCCCTATCTGCTGATGGTTGCAGCCTATTTCCTCGCCTGCCTGATGTCGCTGGCTGTTTCGTCTGCAACCGGACTTGGCGTACTGTTAATGGCCACCCTGTTCCCGGTAATGGTCAACGTCGGCATCAGCCGTGGCGCAGCGGCGGCAATCTGTGCCTCTCCGGCAGCCATTATTCTTTCTCCAACGTCAGGCGACGTGGTACTGGCCGCAAAAGCAGCGGAAATGTCGCTGATCGATTTCGCCTTTAAAACCACCCTGCCTATCTCCATTGTCGCAATTATCGGTATGGCAATTGCGCACTTCTTCTGGCAGCGCTATCTCGATAAAAAAGAGAACATCAGCCATGAGATGATGGATGTGAGTGAAATCACCACCACTGCTCCGGCATTCTATTCCATTCTGCCATTTACCCCGATTATCGGCGTGCTGGTGTTTGACGGTAAATGGGGTCCGCAGCTGCATATCATCACCATTCTGGTCATCTGCATGCTGCTGGCTGCCGTGCTGGAGTTTGTGCGTGGCTTCGACACGAAGAAGGTATTTTCTGGCCTGGAAGTCGCTTACCGCGGCATGGCGGACGCCTTCGCGGGCGTCGTGATGCTGTTAGTTGCGGCGGGCGTCTTCGCCCAGGGGCTGAGCACCATCGGCTTTATCCAGAGCCTGATTTCCATCGCCACGTCGTTCGGTTCTGCCAGTATTATTCTGATGCTGGTGCTGGTGGTGCTGACCATGCTGGCAGCAATGACCACCGGTTCCGGTAACGCACCGTTCTACGCGTTCGTTGAGATGATCCCGAAACTGGCCCACTCCTCCGGAATTAACCCGGCTTACCTCTCCATTCCGATGGTGCAGGCATCAAACCTGGGTCGTACCATTTCTCCGGTATCGGGCGTGGTCGTTGCCGTCGCCGGGATGGCAAAAATATCGCCGTTTGAAGTTGTAAAACGCACCTCGGTCCCCGTACTCGTTGGCCTGATCATTGTGATCATCGCAACGGAAGTCCTGGTACCAGGAACAGCCGTAAGTTAAATCCGTTGTAACCAAAAAGCGCCTGCGGGCGCTTTTTGTGCTTTAATAATTTCCAGAAATCAATCGTATTCAATCGTTCAGGAAATTAAATGCTCAGGAAGGATATCGTTATTCCGTCTGGCGCGATGGCGCTCGCACTCTGTGTATTCTCCGCACAGGCAGACGATCTCAAGGCAACGCAATACGGCGATTTCGATCGCTATGTGCTGGCGCTTTCCTGGCAAACCGGGTTCTGTCAGAGCATGGTTGATCGTAACCGCAACGCCCCTGACGAGTGTCGTCTGCAGAAAGAGAGCGATAACAAAACCGATTTTCTGACCGTTCACGGGCTATGGCCGGGTTTACCTAAATCTATTGCCGCACTTGGCGTGGATGAACGCCGCTGGATGCGTTTTGGCTGTGCCACGCGGCCAGCTCCGAATATGCCGGAAGTCAAAGCCGGACGCAAATGTTCAGCCGCCGAAACCGGACTGTCGCTTTCGGGTGCCGCAAAACTGAACAGCGTCATGCCCGGCGCAGGTGGTAACTCCTGCCTGGAACGTTACGAATATGCCAAGCATGGGGTCTGCTTTGGTTTTGATCCCGACGCTTATTTCGGCACGATGGTACGCATGAATCAGGACGTTAAAAGCAGCGCCGTGGGGAAATTCCTTGCGGATAACTACGGCAAAACCGTGAGCCGTAGCGACTTTGATGACGCGGTGGCCAAAAGCTGGGGCAAGGAGAATGTGAAAGCCATTAAGCTTAGCTGCGACGGTAACCCTGCGTATCTGACTGAAATGCAGATCTCGCTAAAAGCCGACACCATTAACGCACCGCTCTCTGCGGCCTCTTTTGCCCCACAGCCACATCCGGGTAACTGCGGCAAACAGTTTGTTATTGATAAAGCCGGTTACTGATCACCCGCCGGGCATTGCGGCTGGTGAGTGAGTACGCCAGACTCGCCCCCTGAGCAAATCAGTAAAAACTGCCGCCCGGCCATCTTACCCCCTGCGTGCATCCGGGCGAACCAGATCAAACCGATGGGTGTCGCTGATGGAGTAGTAGGCCGTCGGCCCACCCGCACGCAAAATGGGCTGCGCTTTCGCTGTCTGGTAAATCCCCTCTTCCAGCAACGTTTCGGCAATATGAATGCCAACCACTTCCCCCAATACCAGCCAGGTGTCGACCGGCGTACCATCGGCCCCCGTCAGCTGGATGCACTGCGACAGGCGGCACTCAAAGTTCACCGGGCTTTCCGCCACGCGTGGTGCATTCACCAGCTGGCTGGCAACCGGCGTCAGCCCGGCAAAGGTGAATTCATCTTCACCGTGAGGCAGCGTGGCAGAGGTTTCATTCATCGCTTCGGCCAAATCGCGCGTTGCCAGATTCCAGACAAATTCGCCTGTTTCAGTAATATTACGCACGCTGTCTTTCCAGCCATTGCTGGAAAAACCGATGATCGGTGGGCGGTAGTTGAAACAGTTAAAGAAGCTATACGGGGCAAGGTTCAGCTGACCGTCTTGATCACAGGAAGAGATCCAGCCAATCGGACGCGGGCCAATAATGGCGTTCAGCGGGTCATGCGGCAGGCCGTGCCCCTGAGAAGGTTGGTAGAAGTACATGTTGCTCTCTCATTGGTAGGGCAGACACGAATTACGCTTCGCTCATGGCCCTGATTCAGGACGATCAGCGTAACGCAATCCGTCAGGGATCAGGAACGAATAAATTTCAGCAAATCGTCATTAATCTGATGCTTATGGGTGGTGCAGATACCGTGAGAGCCACCCGCATAGACTTTCAGCTGGGCATCAGGCAGGATCTCCGCAGCCACACGGCCACAGGTATCAATCGGGACAATTTGATCGTCATCACCGTGGATCACAAGCGTAGGGATAGTCATCTTTTTCAGATCTGCGCGCAGGTCAGTTTCCGAAAAAGCGTTGATGCAGTCATACAATGCCTTGATCGATCCCTGTAGCCCCTGCCCGACGAAGCTCTCCCGCACGGCTCTGGACTCTTTCGTCCCCGGGCGGTTATAGCCATAAAACGCGGCGGTCAGCTCATAGAAAAAGGCCGCACGATCGTTAATCACCCCCTCCCGAATACCATCAAACACCTCTTTCGGTACCCCGTTCGGGTTGAAATCGGTTTTGATCATAATCGGCGTCACTGCACCAATCAGCACCGCTTTGGCCACGCGCTGCGTGCCGTGGCGACCAATATAGCGCGCCACTTCACCACCGCCCGTCGAATGGCCGACATGTACGGCATCTTTCAGATTCAGATGCGCCGTTAGTTCAGCCAGGTCGTCAGCGTACTGATCCATATTATGCCCGTCCCACGGCTGTGCAGAACGGCCATGCCCACGCCGGTCATGCGCAATCACACGAAATCCTTTTGACCCCAGAAACAACATTTGATCTTCAAAGGCATCAGCCGTCAGCGGCCAGCCGTGACTGAACACGATGGGTTGCCCGCTTCCCCAGTCCTTAAAATGCAAATAACTGCCGTCTTTCAAGGTAAGTTTGTCGTAATCGCTCATGAGATCTCCTGATTAAGGGACACTGAATGCGGATAGTCGCCTACAAAGGGCGCTTAAAAAGGATAATGCAAATTTGCGAGGGATCACGTTTTTCGCCAAAAATTCATATGACCCATGAATGTGACCTTCATCACTTCAAACTTACGTGCTCAGCCAGTATCATCGGGAGAGTTAAACCCTCGCTGCCAGACGGCGAGGGTTTTCTTTTGGATTGGTTTCTGCGTTACACGCAGCATTAACGACATGGAGTAATAAATGTCCAGACCCACAATTATCATTAATGAACTCGACGCAGAACGTATCGACAGGCTTCTGGAAAAAGCAGAATTCGCTTCTCTCCCGGTGGCCAACGCGCTGAATGAAGAACTCGACCGGGCGCAAATGTGTACGCCTGAGTCCATGCCGCATGACGTGGTGACCATGAACAGCCAGGTGAAATTCCGTAACCTGGCCACCGGCGAAGAGCTGACCCGAACGCTGGTCTACCCGGCTCAGATGACCGACAGCAGCACGCAGCTTTCCGTTCTGGCACCGGTGGGTGCAGCATTGCTTGGGCTGCACACCGGCGATACCATTCACTGGGAATTACCCGGCGGGGCCTCAACCCATCTGGAAGTGCTGGAACTGCTCTACCAGCCAGAAGCCGCAGGCGATTACCTCCGTTAATCCCGGCTGAACACGCGCCAACCCGCATTGTACAGAGGATGCTTCTGCATCCTCTTTCCGGTAATTCACCCAATTTTCCTATACCGCACAAAATCCGCTTAATCCACGCTTAACCTGTTTTGGTGCCGTGGGGACGGTCATGAGTGATGCAATGGTTATCACACTGTTTTTCATCATTTTTATGGCGATTATCGTCATGGCTGTGCTTTATCTTGAGCATCACTGGTAATTCATTTTCTCTTCCTGCCTCGCAAAAACAAAAAATGTCATCGTATGAAAAAGTGCCAGACAGATATCAGAAACCAATATCATTTTGTGCTTGAATGGTTTTAGCGTTTATAAACAAGGAGAAACGGGTATGTATCAGAGAATCATTATGCCGGTTGATGTTTTCGAAATGGAGCTGAGCGACAAGGCCGTACGCCACGCCGAGTTCCTTGCACAGCAGGACGGTGTTATTCATCTTTTGCACGTGTTACCGGGTTCCGCCAGCCTGAACCTGCACCGTTTTGCCGCCGATGTGCGTCGCTTTGAAGAACATCTGCAGCACGAAGCTGAAACACGTCTGCAAACAATGGCAGGACACTTCACCATCGATCCCTCTCGCATTAAAACGCACGTCAGGTTCGGCAGCGTGCGTGATGCCGTCAATGAACTGGCTAATGAGCTGAAGGCCGATGTGGTTGTTATCGGTTCACGTAATCCTTCCATTACCACTCACCTGCTTGGCTCCAACGCCTCCAGCGTGATCCGTCATACGCACATTCCGGTGATGGTGGTCAGATAAAAAAAGAGGCCACTTTCGGTGGCCTCTTGCTATTGCAGGTATAGCCTTACTTTCTTTTATTATGCTGTTTTGGTGCGGATCAGATAGTCAAAGGCACTCAGCGACGCTTTCGCCCCCTCACCTGTCGCGATAATAATCTGTTTGTACGGTACGGTTGTGCAGTCACCCGCCGCAAATATGCCCTTCACACTGGTTTCGCATTTCGCGTCAATGATGATTTCGCCCATCCGGTTGCGTTCGACAGCACCTTCCAGCCAGGTGGTATTTGGCAGCAGACCAATCTGAACGAAAATACCCGACAACGCCACGCTATGCACATCACCGCTCACCCGATCGCGATACGCCAGGCCGGTCACTTTGCTGCCGTCGCCTTTCACTTCCGTCGTCTGCGCATTCAGTACGATGTCGACGTTTTTCAGGCTGCGGACTTTATCCTGCAGCACCTGGTCCGCTTTCATCTCTGGCGCAAACTCCAGCAGGGTGACGTGTTCAACAATCCCCGCCAGGTCGATAGCCGCTTCTACACCGGAGTTACCGCCGCCGATCACCGCCACGCGCTTACCTTTAAACAGCGGACCGTCGCAGTGCGGGCAGTAGGTTACGCCTTTCGTGCGATACTGATCTTCGCCCGGCACGTTCATGTTGCGCCATTTCGCGCCGGTGGCAATGATGATGCTGCGGGCTTTCAGCACTGCACCGGACGCGGTTTCAATCTGGTGCAAACCGCCTTCAACCACTGCCGGAACCAGTTTACTGGCGCTCTGGCTGTCTATCACATCCACTTCATAGTCGCTGACGTGCGCTTTCAGTGCGCCGGCCAGTTTCTGACCTTCCGTTTTCGGCACGGAGATATAGTTTTCGATGTCCACGGTATCCAGCACCTGACCACCAAAACGTTCCCCCATCAGACCAGTACGAATACCTTTACGTGCGGAGTACACCGCCGCCGCCGCCCCTGCCGGACCGGAACCGACAATCAGCACGTCGTAAGCATCACGCTTATTCAGCTCTTCTGCCGCACGTTTTTCTGCACCGGTATCTACTTTGGCCACGATCTCGGTCAGCGTCATACGGCCCTGGCCGAACGCGTTACCGTTCATATACACCGCCGGAACACCCATCACGTTGCGGTCGGTAATTTCATTCTGGAACGTACCACCATCAATCGCCGTGTGTTTAATGCGAGGGTTCAGGACTGACATCAGGTTCAGCGCCTGCACCACATCCGGGCAGTTGTGGCAGGAGAGCGAGTAATAGGTTTCAAACTCAAAATCACCGTCGATATCGCGGATCTGCTCCAGCAGCGCCTGCGCCTCTTTTGACGGATGACCACCGGTCCACAGCAGCGCCAGCACCAGCGAGGTAAACTCGTGGCCCAGCGGAGAACCGGCAAAACGCGGCCCCTGGTCAGAACCCGGATTGGTGATCAGGAACGACGGCTTGCGCACCGCCAGACTGTTGTCTTCTTTGAAGGTGACTTTGTCAGACAGTTCAGCGATTTCAGCCAACAGTTCCTTGATCTCTGCCGATTTCGCGCTGTCGTCCAGCGTGGCAATCAGCTCAACAGGTTTGGTCAGTTTCTCAAGGTAGGCCCTGAGCTGGGTTTTCATGTTGGTGTCGAGCATTGTTATCTCCTGGGCTTAAAACATCATCATGCAAGCGGCCTCACGCGGCTGCCTGAATGCGCTTGCATCATGGACGCTAGTAAGAAATTCGGGTGCTAATGCACCCGTTTTTAAAGGGGATTATTTCCTGAGTATTTCGTGTCACAACAAAGCGGCGAGTGGGCGAGTCCCCGGGAGCTTACATCAGTAAGTGACCGGGGTGAGCACGCGACGCCAACGCGGCTGTGGCGCGAAAGACGACGGAAATTTAGATTTTACCGACCAGGTCCAGGGATGGTGCTAAGGTCGCTTCGCCTTCTTTCCATTTCGCCGGGCATACTTCGCCAGGGTGAGAAGCCACATACTGAGCCGCTTTCACTTTACGCAGCAGGTCAGACGCATCACGGCCGATACCTTCAGCGGTCACTTCGATAGCCTGGATAATGCCCTGCGGGTCAACAACGAAGGTGGCACGATCGGCCAGACCTTCATCTTCACGCATATTGTCGAAGTTACGGGTCAGAGCACCCGTCGGGTCACCGATCATCGCGTATTTGATTTTAGCGATGGTTTCAGAGCTGCCGTGCCATGCTTTGTGGGTGAAGTGGGTATCGGTAGACACAGAGTAAACGTCCACACCCAGCTTCTGCAGTTCTTCGTAGTGATCTGCTACGTCGCCCAGTTCGGTCGGGCAAACGAAGGTGAAGTCAGCCGGATAGAAGAAGAACACGCTCCAGCGGCCTTCGGTATCTTTCTCGGTGACTTCCACGAATTCACCGTTTTTGAACGCCTGGTTTTTGAAAGGTTTAATTTTGGTGTTAATCAAAGACATCTGTACTTCCTCCGTGTTTTCGTTGAGATGTAAGGTAACGAACTTTCCCTGAGTGGGCTAATGCGTTTGCTTTATCAAATCAATCAGCCATACCTAACAACCCGGGTGGGAAGATAGGGTGAAAGGAGTTTCAGGAAAGCCAAACGTAAAAAGGCCGCCTCAATGGGCGGCCCTGATACCTGAACTCCCCGTAGGTACATTCAGTGCCAGCCAAAGCTGGCATTGCGTTGCGCTCTACTTACCCGGTACTCAGGCCGTAATAGCGCGTTGATTACAACACCCGTACACACTCAGGGCAATCCATCTCCCCCGCGTTCCTGCCTATGATTGTGATAGGTAAGGCCGAATACCCGGTTGCGTGACATTATATTATTCATCAAATGAATAATGAGAGACATTTCCAGTACAATTCTAATTAAATTAAAAAGTAAATAAGCAACCGAAAAACAACCTCAATATCATTATTTAAAACCAGACACTTTTTTAAAGATAATTTTATCTTAACTTCTTTTTCAGAACTATTTTATTTATCTGCCGGCATGATACATTAAGTATGTTTTAAACTATTATTAAGCAGGCTAATCACAAGGATTGTAAATGATTCGCTTCAATCTATAGTTAATACAAATGTGGCAACAACACGACAACGAATCAATATCAGGAAGAAACATGGCTAACCTATATGATCTTAAAAAGTTTGACCTCAATCTTTTAGTCATTTTTGAGTGTATTTATCAACATCTTAGCATTAGTAAGGCTGCTGAAACGCTCTACATTACCCCTTCAGCTGTGAGCCAGTCTCTGCAACGTTTGCGCAATCAACTCAATGACCCACTTTTTATTCGTTCAGGTAAGGGGATCACGCCAACAACCGTCGGCGTAAACCTGCATCATCATCTCGAACAGAACCTTAACCAGCTTGAGCAGACAATCAGCATCATGCACCACAGCGGGATGAAGAAGACTTTTGTGATTTATTGCCCACAATTTTTGACACCAGAAGTCCTTCTTCCTCCCATAAAGCTGCTTATGGAAAAACATAACAATGAGATTGAACTGCGGGATGTTTTGGTTTCACAGGACTCAGCGGAAGACCTCCTGGCCTATCGTAAGGCGGATTTGGTCTTTTCGTTTTACCCTCTGAACAACCGCTCAATCTCCTGCAACGTGTTCCATAAGCTGCAAATGAACCTCGTCTGCCGCCAGGATCACCCGCGAATCGGTACGGCCGCAACGCGGGAGGAGCTGTTAAACGAGAAATTCACGGCCTACATCAGCGATGAACAGGGTGCCAAAACATACCGGGACGACATTGAACGTTTATTGCCCGAAAGAGATATCGGCTATCGGAGTGATTCTTATCTTTCTATATTATCCGTACTCAGTGTCACAAACCTGATCGGTATTGTTCCCGCTACGGCGTTCAAACAATATGGTGAAGCCTTAGGCCTGAAGATGATTGAGTCAGACATTTCCATTCCGTCAATTGATATTTATATTATGTACAATCGCTCGGCACTTAACAGCACGGTATTTTCTAATTTCATTGAAGACATAAATATGTTGTGACCTCTTACCCGGTCACTTAGCTGTGGTGGCCGGGTACCCAATATATCACTCCAACTTATCGTTCCAGACTCTTTCACACATCCTCTAACCCATTGAAAAAATAAATGATATTATCCATCTCTGTTAATAGACAGCGTTGGCCCAGCGTACATAACTCAGGAAGAGGATGAAAATGTCATTATATAAACTCTCGCTTAACCAGAATGTTCTCAATGCGACGCAGGAACGAATGACCTGGACTCTCGAAAATTTTGCCAGAGTGTGTATTTCATTTTCTGGAGGAAAGGACTCGACTGTTATGCTTTACCTTGCCTGTGAATGCGCTCGCCGGATGCGGCGAAAAATTGACGTCCTGTTCATTGACTGGGAAGCACAATTTACCTCTACCATCCAGCATATTGAAAATATGCGAACCCACTTTCACGATGTAATAGATAATTTCTGGTGGGTGGCTCTTCCCCTGACAACACAAAACTCCCTGTCTCAGTTTCAGCCGGAATGGCAGTGCTGGGAAGCGGGTACAAACTGGGTCCGGCAGCCACCGTCCGATGCCATTACCGATCCTGGCTATTTCGATTTCTACCAGCAGGGGATGACGTTTGAAGCCTTTGTCCGTGCATTTTCCGAATGGTTCTCTCAAAACCGCCCTGCCGCCGTTATGATCGGTATCCGTGCTGATGAATCCTACAACCGCTTCCTGGCCATCGCTAACGCGCGCAAGCTGCGCTTTGCCGATGATAAACCCTGGACCACGGTGGCACCCGGCGGGCACGCCTGGTATGTCTACCCGATCTATGACTGGAAAACCGCGGATATCTGGACATGGTTTGCAAAAACCGGTTCGAGCTATAACACATTGTACGACCTGATGTATCAGGCGGGGGTCCCCCTGCGCTACATGCGCATTTGTGAACCTTTTGGCCCCGAGCAACGCCAGGGGCTATGGCTCTATCATGTTGTCGAACCCGAGCGGTGGGCAGCCATGTGCGAACGCGTCAGCGGTGTCAGGAGCGGAGGTATCTATGCCGGTCACGACAATCATTTCTATGGCCACCGCAAAATTCTCAAACCGGCCCACCTTAGCTGGCAGGAATACGCCCTTTTGCTGCTCGACAGCATGCCACAACACACATCAGAACATTACCGCAACAAAATTGCCGTGTATTTGCACTGGTACCGCAAAAAAGGCATGCCCGATATTCCCGAAACGCAGGAAGGGGATATTGGCTCAAAGGATATTCCCTCGTGGCGGCGCATCTGCAAGGTACTTCTGAATAATGACTACTGGTGCCGGGCATTGTCTTTTAGCCCCAATAAACCAAAGCACTATCAGCGATACAGCGACCGGATAAAATCAAAACGTATGGAATGGGGGATCTTATGCAACAACGATTAATCAACGAAATGAATAGCTATCTACAGTCTCTTCCGGAAGAGCAGCGCATTGACGCGCTCAATACCTTTCGCAAGGCGCTACATGAAAATAGCCCTTTTCGCGATCAGCCCGTTGACTGTGTTTTGTGGATTAAACAGGAAGATATCACCGCCAATGATTACAATCCCAACAACGTTGCGCCCCCGGAAAAACGGCTGCTCAGCCAGTCGCTGGAGCTGGACGGTTTCACGCAGCCTATCGTGGTGACAGAAGATCAACCGCAGCATTATGAAATTGTCGATGGTTTTCATCGTCATGAAATTGGCAAAAAGAAAACAACGCTTAAAAAGCAGCTTAAAGGGTATCTTCCGGTAACCTGTCTGCGTAAAGAACGACAGGAGAGGATTGACCGGATGGCTGCGACCATTCGCCACAACCGTGCGCGCGGTCGCCACCAGATAAACGCCATGTCTGACATTGTGCGTGAGCTGGCGCTGTTGGGCTGGAGCGATGAGAAAATCGGGAAAGAGCTTGGTATGGACTGCGACGAAGTCCTGCGCCTGAAGCAGATCAACGGCCTGCTGGAACTGTTTGCAGACCGTCGCTACTCAGAAGCCTGGACGGTGAAATAATCAGAGCGTATTCAGACGCTCTGCCGCCGCGAGAAGCGTCGACTCCTGTTTCGCAAAACAGAGACGGATCAGTTTATGCGGGAAGGGGTCGGCGCTGAAAACCGACAGCGGAATAGCCGCCACGCCCACCTCTTTAGTCAGCCACTGACAGAAGCTCACATCATCCAGATCCGAAATGGCGCTGTAGTCCGCCAGCAGGAAATACGTCCCTTCACAGGGCAAAATCTCCAGGCGACTTTGGCTGAGCGCATTCACAAACCGATCCCGGCGCGTGCGGTAAAACCCGGACAAGTCACGATAATGCGCTGGCTCAGCGCGCAGCATATCGGCCAGCGCCAGCTGAGCAGGCGTGTTCACAGCAAACGTCAGGTACTGGTGCACTTTACGCAGTTCTGCGCTAATTGCGGCCGGAGCCACGCAGTACCCCACTTTCCAGCCAGTCATGTGGTAGGTTTTACCAAAGGACGAAACGGCAATGGCGCGCTCCCGCAGCTGCGGATGTGCCAGCACACTGGCATGCCCTTCAGAGGCAAAGCAGATGTGCTCATACACTTCATCGCTCAGCACAAAGATTTCACGTTCAGCAATGGCCTGCCATAACGCGGTGAAATCCGCTTTTTGCCATACCGTCGCGGACGGGTTGTGCGGCGTATTAAGGATCACCAGACGGGTTTTCTCACTCAGTAATGCGGCAAAAGCCTGCCAGTCCGGGCGGAAATGCGGCGGCTGCAGCGCCACGCGTTTCACCACGCCGCCGGACAGCGCAACGGCGGGCGCATAGCTGTCGTAACATGGTTCAAAGCAGATCACTTCGTCACCCTGACGCACCAGGGCCGTAATGGCTGCATACAGTGCTTCGGTCGCCCCTGCGGTCACCGTGATGTCGCTGTTCGCGTCTGGCTTATAGCCATACAGCTCCGCGGTTTTATCAGCAATGGCGTCGCGCAGCACCTGTGCCCCCGTCATTGGTGCATACTGGTTTGCGCCCTGTGCAACGTGGTATGCCAGGCGCTCCTGCAAGTATTTCGGGCCGTCAAAATCCGGGAACCCCTGTGAGAGGTTAATGGCGTTATGCTGCTGTGCCAGCGCACTCATTTGCGTAAAGATGGTCGTCCCCAGCTTGGGAAGCTTACTCTGCGGAATCAATGCGTTATTGCTCATTGTGTCGTGCCTGCCTGTAATACTTATGTTGCTGCCACTATAACACGATGTTAGTCTTTGGCAATCAAGACGCTTAGACGTCTATATGCTATAAATATTCCTGACCGAAAGGGGTAAAAGGAACATGACAGACAACCTGCAACTCACACACCTGGTTGACGCCTGCCGCTGGATTGGCGCAAAAGGCTGGGCTCCGGCAACCGGCGGCAACATGTCAGTACGCCAGGACGAACACCAGTGCTGGCTCAGCGAATCCGGCAAAGACAAAGGCAGCCTCACAACCGGAGATTTTCTGCAGGTGGAGATCGCCACCAACCGCGCACCGTCTGGCCGTAAGCCGTCGGCAGAAACCGGGCTACATACGCTGATCTACCGTCTGTTCCCGGAGGCCAACGCCGTTCTGCACGTCCACACCGTTAACGCCACGGTACTCTCCAGGCTGGTCAAAGAAACAGAGCTAAAAATTAGCGGTTTTGAAATGCAAAAATCCCTCACCGGGCAAACCACCCATCTGGATACGGTTGCCATCCCGGTGTTTGATAACGACCAGGATATTGATGCCCTCGCCTCTCGAATCGCTCATTACGCACAGGAACGCCCACTTAATTATGGTTTTCTTCTGCGCGGTCATGGCTTAACCTGCTGGGGACGTGACGTGGCAGAAGCCCGCCGTCATCTGGAAGGATTAGAATTCTTATTTGAATGTGAAATGCGTTTACGACAACTGGAGAGAGTATGATTCGCGCGATTGTGACGGATATTGAAGGGACGACCAGCGATATCCGTTTTGTCCATGATGTTTTGTTCCCTTATGCGCGTGAGCGACTGGCGGCCTTCGTGACCGCCCAGCAATACGCCGAACCGGTCAAATCGATTCTGGACAACCTGCGTGATGAAATCAGCAATCCGCATGCCAGCGCCAGCGAGCTTACCGACGCGCTGTTTGCCTTTATGGATGAAGACCGTAAATCGACCGCACTGAAGGCCCTGCAGGGGATCATCTGGCATGACGGCTACGTCAACGGCGACTTTACCGGCCATCTCTATCCGGATGTGCTCCCTGCGCTGGAAAAATGGAAGGCACAAGGCATTGATCTCTATGTTTATTCCTCTGGCTCCGTCGCGGCGCAGAAACTGTTATTTGGCTACAGTGACGAAGGTGATATTACTCATCTGTTCAGCGGTTACTTTGATACCCACATTGGTGCCAAGCGCGACGTCCAGTCTTACCAGACTATTGCAACGCAAACAGGGATCCCCCCGTCGCAGATCCTGTTCCTGTCTGATATTCATCAGGAGCTGGACGCCGCTGAGCAGGCAGGTTTTCGCACCCTGCAGCTGATTCGCGGTGATGATGACGGCGCAAGTCATCATCATCAGGTACACCAGTTTGACGAGATTAATCCGGAGCAGATCCCTTCATGAGCGCATTAACCATTTATTCCGATAAAGACGCCAGCAAGCACCAGTGGCACAGCACCAATGCCGCAGAGATCGCCCAACAGCTCAACGCCAAAGGTGTGCGTTTTGAACGCTGGGCCGCGGATCGTGATTTAGGCCGCGATCCTGCGCCCGAAACGGTGATCAATGCCTATCAGCATGCGATCGACAAACTGGTGGCGGAAAAAGGTTACCAGAGCTGGGACGTGATCAGCCTGCGGGCCGATAACCCGCAGAAAGAAGCATTGCGCGCGAAGTTCCTGAGCGAGCACACCCACGGCGAAGACGAAGTGCGCTTCTTCGTTGAAGGCGCAGGCTTGTTCTGCCTGCACATCGGCGATGAGGTGTATCAGGTGCTGTGCGAGAAAAACGACCTGATCTCGGTGCCTGCAGGCACGCCGCACTGGTTTGATATGGGTTCAGAGCCGAACTTTACCGCCATTCGTATTTTCGATAACCCCGAGGGCTGGATTGCGCAGTTTACCGGGGATGATATTGCGGATGGGTATCCGAAACTCGCATGACGCTTTAGCGCCCTCTCCCAGTGGGAGAGGGCGTCCAGAAGCACTACCGTTTCAGCCCCTTCACATACGCCACCAGCTGATCCAGCACAATCCCCCACCCTTCGTGGAAGCCCATTTGTTCATGCTGTTCACGAATTTCTGCCGATGGATGGCGCGCAATCGCCGTATAGCGGGTTTTGCCTTCACCCGCATCTTCGAGCAGCAGGATTGCCGTCATAAACGGTTTCTCCGCCGGTTTCCAGTCTTCGGTGTAACCGTCGGTAAAGACCAGTTTCCTGCCTGGGTCAATTTCGAGGAAAACGCCCTTGTTGTCCATCCGCTGACCATCCACCTCAAACACGGTGTTGAACCGCCCACCCACACGCAGGTCGAGGTCACATTCGGTCACCTTATGGGGAACAGGAATAAAGAAGTTTTTGATGTGCTCTGGCGTCGTCCAGCAGAGCCACAGCAGGTCGCGTGGTGCATCCACCACGCGTTCCAGTTTTAAGTCAGTACTGGGATCAAGAGTCACGTTTGGCTCCTCTTTTTTAGGGAAACCCTTAAAGGATAGCCGGACTCAGGCAAATTTCCCTTTCGCAACCTCTTCTGGCGTAACGACGCCCGTATCCAGCACCCAGGCGCTGATGAGCGACGCAGGCGTAACGTCAAATGCCGGGTTATACACCGGCGCGTTTTCCGGTGCCCACTGCACCGAACCGAAGCTCCCGGCCACGCCCGTCACTTCACTGGCCGCACGCTGTTCAATGGGGATCGCTTCACCGTTCGGGCAATCCGGGTCAAGCGTGGTATGCGGAGCAGCCACGTAGAACGGGATACCGTGGAATTTCGCCAGCACCGCCAGCGAATAGGTACCGATTTTGTTCGCCACGTCGCCGTTGGCGGCAATGCGGTCAGCGCCCACCCACACGGCGTCCACCAGCCCTTTTGCCATCAGGCTGGCGGCCATCGAATCGGTAATCAGCTGATACGGCACGCCCAGTTCACCCAGTTCCCAGGCGGTCAGTCTGCCACCCTGCAGCAATGGACGGGTTTCATCTACCCAGACGTTGTTGACGTTGCCTTGCTGATGCGCGCGGGCAATCACTCCCAGCGCCGTCCCCACACCTGCCGTTGCCAGCCCGCCAGTATTACAGTGGGTCAGCAACTGACTGCCGGGCTTCACCAGTGTGCTACCGGCTTTCGCGATGGCATCGCAAAGCTGCCTGTCTTCGTCGATCAGGCGCAGTGCTTCAGCCACCAGGGCAGGAACGAAATCTTCTCGCCACAGCGCTTGCTTCATACGGTCGAGGTTGTTCATCAGATTCACCGCCGTCGGACGCGCAGCGCGCAGCGTCTCCAGCGCTGCCGCCAGCGCGTCGCGGTTGTTGCCCTTTTCCGCCAACAGGGCCAGAAGCACGCTTGCAGAAAGACCAATCAGTGGCGCACCACGCACACGCAGGGCATGAATATGGCCGACCAGCGCCGCTGTCGTGGAGGCATCCAGCCAGCGTTTCTCCTGCGGAAGTGCCTGTTGATCAAGAATAAATAGCTGATTATCCACCACCCGCAGGCTGGTCGTCTGTAATGTCTGCATGTCGTTAATTCCCTGTTGCGTTGTTGTAGCACATTGTGTCAGGATGAAGTCCAGATATATAGACGTCTAAATGTCTTTATCAGCAAAACCAATGAGGAACCGGCAATGTCGCAATATCACACCTTTACCGCCCAGGACGCCGTGGAGTATGCCAGGCAGTTTGGCGGCCTCGATAACCCATCATCGCTGGTAGAGGCGCAGGAAGTGGGCGACGGCAACCTCAATCTGGTGTTCAAGATTTTCGATAATGACGGTGTAAGCCGCATCATCGTCAAGCAGGCACTGCCCTATGTGCGCTGCGTGGGTGAATCCTGGCCGCTGACGCTGGATCGCGCCCGTCTGGAAGCGCAAACCCTGGTCGAGCACTATCAGCACTGCCCGCAGCACACCGTTAAAATTCACCACTATGACCCGGCACTGGCGGTAATGGTGATGGAAGATCTTTCCAGCCATCGCATCTGGCGCGGGGAGTTGATCAACAACAACGACTACCCGCAGGCTGCACGCCAGCTGGGTGAATATCTCGCCCAGACGCTGTTCCACACCAGCGACTTTTATCTGCATCCGCACGAGAAAAAAGCGCAGGTCGCGAAATTCATTAACCCGGAGATGTGCGAGATCACCGAAGATCTGTTCTTCAACGATCCGTACCAGCTCCACGAGCGCAACAATTACCCGGCCGGGCTGGAAAATGACGTCGCTACCCTGCGCGATGACGCCCAGCTGAAAATTGCCGTGGCGTCCCTGAAGCACCGCTTCTTCTCCCAGGCTGAAGCGTTGCTGCACGGGGACATTCACAGCGGCTCAATTTTCGTGGCGGATGGCAGTCTGAAAGCTATCGACGCCGAGTTCGGTTACTTCGGCCCGATCGGTTTTGACGTGGGCACCGCCATCGGTAATCTGCTGCTGAACTTCTGCGGCCTGCCGGGGCATCTGGGCATTCGCGATGCCGCGGCCGCCCGCGAACAGCGTCTGACCGATATTCAGGTACTGTGGAATACTTTCGCGGAACGCTTCCTGGCGCTGGCAAACGAGAAAACCCGTGATGCCGCGCTTAGCGCACCGGGATATGCCTCTGAATATCTGAAAAAGGTGTGGAAGGACGCGATTGGTTTCTGCGGTACCGAACTGATCCGCCGCAGCGTGGGGCTTTCCCACGTGGCGGATATCGATACCATTCAGGACGATGCCATGCGCCACGAATGCCTGCGCCACGCCATTACGCTTGGCAAGGCACTGATTGTGATTGCCGGACGCATCGACAGCGTGGAAGAACTGGTGGCGCGGGTGCGTCAGTACAGCTGATTTTCTCCCTCTCCCTGTGGGTTGAGTGATCCCCACAAATTACAGGTTGGCACAGAATACCCCCTCTCCCTTGAGGGAGAGGGCTGGGGTGAGGGGGAACATAAAGCAGTAGTGGTTATTCCGTTCACTTTATGTTGATTGCTACTCTGTAACGACGATACAGGTGAACGTGCCAGGGCGGTTCACCGCCACCGCCCTGGCAACCCGGGCTCCCGGCAGGAAAATCGCCGCTGCGCGGTACCCTCAGCTTATTCCTTCAGGCTTCGGGTCGGGCATTAGCCTGCATCCCTGCAGGCAATGCCCTCTCGGCGCATCCCTGCGCCTCGCCCCGGCCTTACGGAAACGCTTCGGCGATTTTCAGCCGGACCATGGAGTCGCTATAAGTCTTATATTTCAATGAAATAGTTTAATTGCTTAAGAATAACAAAATTACTGGGGAACCCTCAGCCCTGTGGGAGAGGGTTCGGGTGAGGGCATCTGACCGCTCTCATCCCAAATACTCAATCACCGACAACCCGCCGTTATAATCCGTGCTGTAGATAATCCCCTGTGCATCCACAAATACATCACACGACTGGATCACCTGCGGGCGATTCGGACGCGTATCCATCATCCTCTCCGGCGCTGCAGGTACCAGCGCACCGGTTTCAACGGGACGATACGGGTTCGAAATATCGTACGCGCGCACGCCTGCATTCTGATATGTCGCGAAAATCAGCGTTGAGCTGACAAAGCTTCCGGGTCGATTCTCGTGAAGATTATGCGGGCCAAAATGCGCGCCTTTTGCCACGTAGTCGATTTCCTCCGGCTGCGGGAAAGTAGAGATACTGACCGGGTTGGACGGCTCACGAATATCAAACAGCCAGATCAGCTTCTCGCCATCTTCCTGGTTATCGAGTACCGCTTCATCCAGCACCACCAGCAGGTCGCGGTCCGGTAACGGCAGCGCGGTATGCGTGCCGCCACCAAACGGTGGGCTCCAGTTGCGATGACTAATCAGCTTCGGCCGGGTTCTGTCTTTTACGTCCAGCAATGTTAGCCCACCATCGCGCCAGCTCCCATAGGCGGTATCACCGGCGATAATCGCGTGGTGCAGCGCATAGCGTTTACCTTCCGGCCAGTCCGGCTGTTCACCTTCGGCCTGGTGCATCCCCGGCAGCCACCAGCGCCCCGCCACTTCAGGTTTACGCGGATCGGCCAGATCGATGGTCAGGAAAATGTAATCAGTAAATCCGTCGATCAGCGCTGAAACGTACGCCCAGCGCCCACCGACGTACCAGATGCGGTGAATGCCAATGCCGTTAAGCGACAGAAAACCAATTTCACGCGGCTTATCCGGCGTGGAGATATCAAATACGCGCAGCCCGGCGCTCCAGCCCTGGTCCAGGACATCACTAACGGTTTCCCCCACCTGACGGGTGTAGTAAACCTTCTCATCCGCGAAACGGGCATCGGCAAACAGATCCCGGGCGTTAATCACCAGCAGCAGGTCGTCGTGCGCCTGAAGATGCACATTCCAGGTACCAGGCGGCGCAGGCACATAACCTGCGGCTTTGGGATTTTTCGGGTCGCGCACGTCCACAATCGAAAAGCCTTGCGACACCATATGACCGATGTACGCAAAACCGCGATGTACCATCAGCTGTACGCCATCCGGTCGACCACCCTGGTCACTATGGCCAATCAGCCGCATATTGCGGCTGTATTCGGGTACTGGAAGCACGCTCATTTATTTTTCGCTTCCAGCGTCGCAAACCACGGCGCGATAAAATCTTCGGTCTGACCCCAGCCCGGAATGATTTTACCCAGCGACGCCACGTTCACCGCGCCTGGCTGCGCGGTCAGCAGCGCCTGAGGAATAGCAGCCGCTTTAAAATCGTAGGTCGCAGGCGTGGTTTCACCGGCAATCTTGTTGGCAATCAGACGCACGTTGGTGGCACCAATCAGCTTCGGATCCACCGCCACACTCACTTTCCACGGGCTACCGGATTCACGCATCAGCTGCAGATCCTGGTTGGAAATGTCGATACTGTAGAGTTTGATTTCGGTACGGCCGTTCTCTTTCAGGGCTTTGTAAGCGCCCTGGCTGAAGGCATCCCAGGTTCCCCAGATGGCGTCGATTTTGCCTTTCGGGTATTTCGCCAGAATCGCCCCCACTTTGTTGGCAGTATCGCCCTGCACGTCAGAAGACACCGCACCGATAGATTCCAGCTCTTTGATGCCCGGGTATTGCTTTTGCAGTGCTTTATACGCCGTCAGGCGACGTTCCATCGGCGGGAAGCCTGCTACCCACAGCTTCACGATATTGGCTTTGCCGTTGAAATCTTTCGCTAACTGGCCGAAGGAGAGGTTGGTCAGGGACGCGTCGTCCTGCCGGGTGACCGTCACACCCGGGATTTCGCCGTTGACGGCAGTATCAAACACCGAGACTTTGATGCCCGCATCCACCGCTTTTTTCACCAGCGCGGTCGCATACGGATCACGCCCCTGAGAGAGAATAATCCCGTCATATTTCTGGCTGATCGCCTGGTTGACGAAGTCCTGGAATTTGGCGTCATCACCGTTACTTAAAAAGGTGCTGACTTTAAAGCCGAGCTTCTTCCCTTCCTGAACCGCCCCGGCAACAAACTGCGTGGTGTTGTCATCAGAGCCAAGATTACGGATCACCGCAATCCGGATCGGGCCTTCGTGGTTTGTAATCGCGGCCGGAACCGCCGCAGATGTCGCCGCGAAACCCGGCAGAGAAGTCAATAACCCTAATGCCACCAATGAGAGTGCGATTTTTTTCATTCTGTTATCCCGTTGTGTTGTTATAAATCGTTAACGTTTTTGTATGTAGGTAATCGCCAGCGCCACGGCGAGCACCAGCCCTTTTATAATGTCCATTGCGTAGTACGGCACCGAAAGCATCACCAGACCGTTCGACAGCACGCCAAGAATGACCGCTCCCACCAGCGTCCCGAGCGCGTTCGGTTTACCTGACCCGGCCAGTGAGAAACCAATCCACGCTGCCGCCACCGCATCCATCAGATAACCGCCACCGGCATTCACCTGCGACGAGCCAATGCGCGAGGCCAGCAAAATGCCGCCCAACCCTGCCAGCAGAGAGGCAATCACGTAGGCCGCCACTTTGTAGCGCGTGGTGCGAATACCGGAGAGGCGTGCCGCCTCCGGGTTGCCGCCAATGGCATACATACGGCGGCCGTGGGTGGTCAGCGACAGAGCGAGCTGTGCCAGCACTGTCACCACCAGCATGATAATCACGATGGTCGGTACCTGCCCCAGCAGGCTGAACGTCGCCGGAATGGTTCCTTCGGCCATATCGCCGCCCGGCAGCACCATGTTCTCGGTAATCGAACCACCATAGCTGTAGGTCATCGCCACACCCTGAATCACAAACAGGCTGGCCAGCGTGGCCAGCATGTCCGGAATACGCAGGATGACGATCAGAAACGCATTGAACAGCCCTACCAGCGTACAGAGCGCAAGGGTGATCAGAATCGATTCGGTGGTGCCGAAGCCGTGCCAGACGAACAGCGAAATCACCAATGCGTTAGCCAGCGATGCGGTTGATCCCACAGAGAGATCAAACCCACCGATGGTCAGCGAAACCGACACGCCAATGGCGATCACCGTTACAATGGCAATCGAGCGCAGAATATTGATGATGTTGTTCGGATCGAGGAAGTTGTCCGATGCCAGGCCAAAGACGGCCACCAGCGCGACGACGGTCAGCAACATGCCCCACTTATAGAGAAAATCAAAAATTTGCTGACGGCCAGATGCCGCCGCCGTTACTGAAAGGGCTTTGCTCACGACGCCGTTCCTCCGGTTGAATAGTAAAGTAGTGTCTCTTCACGGGCCTCAGCCCCGGCAATTTCCGCCACGATGCGTCCATCCCACAGCACACAAATGCGGTCGCACAGCCCCACCAGTTCAGCGAATTCACCGGAGGCGTAAATCACCCCTTTGCCCTCGCGTGCCAGGCCGTCGATAAGCCTGAACAGATCGGTTTTGGCTTTCACATCCACGCCTTTCGTCGGCTCGTCAAACATTAAAACGCTGGCATCGTTACGCAGCCATTTTCCGATAGCGACCTTCTGCTGGTTGCCACCGGAAAGACGCCGCAGTACCTGCCCCGGCCCTCGCGCCCGTATCCCTACGCGGGCAATGACCTCTTCCGCCCAGCGCCACGCCTGGCGATGACCGAACAGACTCCAGCGCGAGAAGCTGTTATCCGCCGTCACCGCCAGATTCACGCTCACCGGCTCATCAATAAAGATGCCCTCTTTACGCCGTTCTTCAGGCACCAGCGCCAGACCGCGCAGCACCGAGTCTGCCGGGTCGCGCGGCTGCCAGGGCTGATGGTTCAGTTCACCGCGCGCCACGCGGCTTTTCGTGGCACCAAACAGCGCTTTACAGAGTTCGGTTTTACCCGCCCCCGCCAGCCCGGCAATGCCGAGGATCTCCCCTTTACGCAGATGCAGAGAGATATCCTTCAGCAACGCGTCGTCGTGTAGCCCTTCCACCCGCAGCAATGTCTCTTCGCTGTGAGGCGGACGCGCAGGCGGATAGATATCGCTCAGCACGTGGCCGAGCATCTTCTCGACAATGTCTTCACCGCTGAGATCCGCCATCGGGCCGGACTCAATCAGCCTGCCGTCGCGCAGTACCGTCAGGGTGTCGCAGATGGCTTTCAGCTCATGAATACGGTGGGAGATAAACACCACGCCAATGCCCTGCTGTTGCAGGCGTCTTACCACGGCAAACAGGCGTTCGCTCTCGTGGCTATCCAGCGGCGCAGTAGGCTCATCCAGAATTAAAAAACGGCAGTGGTGCGACAGCGCCCGCGCCAGCAAAATCTGCTGCTTTTCAGCCAGCGTGCAGCTGTCGATAGCGCGGCGAACATCAAGGGAAACATCCAGCTGAGCCAGCGCCTGTCTCGCCTGCTGGCGGATAGCGCGCCAGTTATAGCGGTGTCCCGGCTGTGCCAGCTGGTCGAGCATGATATTTTCGGCAATGCTCAACCCCGGGATCAGCGCGACGTCCACTTCCTGCTGTACCAGGTGGACCCCCAGCCGTTTTGCATCGAGAGGCTCACGGATCGTCACCGGCTGGTTGTTAATGCAGATCTCTCCTTCATAATGATCGTGAGTCCCGCACAACACCGCCATCAGCGTCGATTTCCCCGCACCGTTTGCTCCGGTCAGCGCATGCACGGAACCGCCGGTTAACGTGAAGTCCACGCGCGACAACGCCTGAAAACCGGAAAAGGCCAGGCTGATACCGCGCATCTCAAGGCGACTGGAAACCATCCGCGTAAAATCCTTCATTAATATTTTGATTTATTGAATTTTTCACAGCTCCGGTTGACTGACAACGACGGAAAAGGCATAAGATAAAGCCAAATATTATTAGCCATCTGGATGTCCAGACATAACATCGGGTTAGCGCGCCCTAAAAAAGGAAAACCACATGAGCAATACCGATATCCGTGTCGTACCCGGCCCGGCAAACTACTTCTCTCACCCCGGAAGCTTTGCGCATCTGAATGATTTCTTTACCCCGGAACAGCTTTCCCGCGCGGTGTGGATCTACGGCGAACGCGCAATCGAAGGTGCCCGCCCCTTCCTGCCGGAGAGCTTTAACGCACCAGGTGCAAAACATCTGCTGTTTAAAGGTCACTGCAGCGAGCGTGACGTCACCCACCTGGTGAATCGCTCCGGCGGTGATGCCAGTGTGGTGATTGGCGTTGGCGGCGGCGCACTGCTCGATACCGCCAAAGCGGTGGCACGCCGTCTGGGTGTGCCGGTTGTCGCCATTCCGACCATCGCTGCCACCTGCGCCGCGTGGACGCCACTTTCCGTGTGGTATAACGACGCCGGTCAGGCGCTACAGTTTGAGATTTTCGACGATGCCAATTTCCTGGTGCTGGTGGAGCCGCACATCATTCTTAACGCCCCGGCGGAATACCTGCTGGCGGGCATCGGCGATACGCTGGCGAAGTGGTACGAAGCGGTGGTCCTGGCTCCTCAGCCTGAAAAGCTGCCGCTGACCGTACGTTTGGGGATCAACGGTGCGCTGACTATCCGCGATGTCCTGCTGGAGCACAGTGAAGAAGCCCTGGCCGACCAGCAGCGTGGCGAACCGACGCAGGCGTTCAGGGATGTGGTGGACGCGATTATTGCCGGTGGCGGTATGGTCGGCGGTCTGGGTGAACGCTATACCCGCGTGGCGGCTGCACATGCGGTACATAACGGTTTAACCGTGTTGCCGCAGACGGAACAATACCTGCACGGTACCAAAGTGGCCTACGGGATCCTGGTGCAAAGCGCCCTGCTCGGCCAGGACGACGTACTGGCACAGCTGGTGGCGGCATATCAGCGCTTTAACCTGCCGACCCGGCTTCGTGAGCTGGATGTCGATATCAACAACCGCGACGAACTGGACAAGGTCATTGCCCATACCCTGCGCCCGGTAGAGTCGATTCACTTTTTACCGGTTGAGCTAACCCCTGACGTTCTGCGCGCTGCGTTTGAGAAGGTAGAATCCTTCAACCGTTAATGGCGTCGACCGTCTATACCTAATGATGATTCTCACCACTTTCTCAACGAGGTCATCATGCAGATCGATTTAACAGGTAAAAAGGCGCTGGTTACCGGTGCCAGCCGTGGGCTGGGTCGTGCGATTGCCCTATCGCTGGCGCGCGCCGGTGCCGATGTGATTATTACGTATGAAAAATCCGTCGATAAAGCCCATGCAGTCGCCGATGAGATAAAGGCGCTCGGGCGGCATAGCGAGGCCATTCAGGCTGACAGTGCCAGCGCACGGGCCATTCAGGATGCCGTCACGAATGCTGCACGCTCCCTCGGTGGGCTGGATATTTTGGTCAACAACGCCGGGATTGCGCGCGGCGGCCCGCTGGAGTCCATGACGCTGGCAGACATTGACGCCCTGATCAACGTCAATATTCGCGGCGTGGTGCTAACCACCCAGGAAGCGCTGGTGCATATGTCCGACGGCGGGCGCATTATCAACATCGGCAGCTGTCTGGCAAACCGCGTGGCAATGCCTGGCATTTCAGTCTATTCGATGACCAAATCTGCACTTAACTCCTTCACCCGTGGCCTGGCTCGCGATCTGGGGCCACGCGGCATTACCGTTAACCTTGTGCATCCTGGCCCAACAAACAGTGATATGAACCCGGAAGACGGTGAACAGGCTGAAGCGCAGCGTCAGATGATTGCCGTGGGTCATTACGGCCAGCCGGAAGACATCGCTGCCGCCGTCACCTTCCTCGCAAGCCCGGCTGCCGGACAGATCTCCGGCACGGGGCTGGACGTGGACGGGGGGTTGAACGCCTGATCGCAAATTTACTGCACACCTCTGTCGCCTGGCGGAGGTGTTTTCGAGCCGTCACGAAGGTTCGCATTTTGCCTCTACCCCCCGCAGTTTCTCCGCTCTACAGTGCCCCATAAGAAATTCAGAATTTATCTAATAGTCTTATTATTTCCTTATATTTTGTGTGGGCGTACAGTGGAGGTACGGATGAAGATTGTCTGGTCAAATGGTGCAAAGAAAGCGCTTACCAAAATCGATGGCCGTTATCATCGGCGCATTGAGGTTAAGCTCGCAGAGCTGGATGACCGTTCGGCTCCCCGATCCGATATCAAAAAAATATCGGTTTCAGAAAATCTTTTTCGGTTACGCGTGGGTGATTACCGCATTGTGATTACGCTTCGAGGTGATCCCAATAACGATTGCTATGCTTTGGCCGTTAAACTTAGAACATCAACAACTTACCTGCACGAGGAGAATACTCCCTATGGCTGTTCAGCTAATTAAGGACGATGAAGGGAAAACGCAGTATGTGGTTATTCCCTATGACGAATACTTTCGTATGTGCTTACAGATGGCAGAGATCGACGACGAAACCGACGACGATCTGGAGGATATTGAAGTCGAACACGATAGTTTGGATGACGTTGAATTGCCTGGGGAGGTCTGCAGTATCATGACCTGGCAGGACGTCAGCCTGCAGGCCGCCTGGCGTATCCTGCGCGGTTTATCCCAACAGGAGGTAGCCGATAAACTCGGCATCAGCCAGTCTGCCGTGTCACAGCTTGAAGCTCTCGACTCTCGCCCACAAAAGCGCACCCGCGAAAAGCTGGCGGCAATCTACGGTTGTAAGCAGGAACAGATCAGCCTCTATTTACCAAAAGAGGGTTAACAACACTTCGCACCGCCCTTGCCGCCGTAGCGGGCATCCTGGCGATCGCGGAAAAATTCTTCGTAGGTCATCGGCGTCTGGTCCGGATGATTGACGCGCATATGTTCGACGTAGTTATCGTAATCCGGCACGCCAATCATCATTTTGGCGGCCTGGCCTAAGTATTTACCTGCTTTGGAGAGGGTGTCGAACATAGTCAGTTTCTCGTTTTTGTCCCCTCTCCCCTGTGGGGAGAGGGTTAGGGTGAGGGGGATCAATGCGCCCCTTTCGCCTGGGTCACAATCTCTTCCAGGTTCTCAGGCATTGGTTCGTACGGCGTCTCTTTCGCCGTCGGCTTGTCTTCTTTCAGCGCCGCCAGCGCGGTCTTCAGAGAATACAACGCCAGCACCACAACCACCACCATAAAGAAGATGGTCAACCCGGCATCCAGACGGTTGTTAAACACCAGTTGCGAAAGCTGTGATTCCGTATACTGCGCCGGGATCTTACCGCTGTCGATCATCGCCTGGAACTTGTTAGCAATAGCCAGGAAGCCGACTTTATTATCCGGACTGAAGGCTTTCTGCCAGCCTGCCGTCAGGGTACAAATCAACAGCCAGGCGGTTGGCAGCAACGCCACCCACGCATAACGCTGGCGTTTCATCCTGAACAGCACCACGGCACACAGCATCAGCGCCATCCCGGCCAGCATCTGGTTGGCGATACCGAACAGCGGCCACAGGGTGTTAATCCCACCCAGCGGATCCACCACTCCCTGATACAGGAAGTAGCCCCACGCCAGCACGCACAGCGCGGTTGCCAGCAGGTTTGCCGGTAACGAATCGGTGCGCTTCAGGTTAGGGGAGATCACCCCCAGCAAGTCCTGTAGCATAAAGCGCGCCGCACGCGTACCGGCATCCACCGCCGTCAGGATGAACAGCGCTTCAAACAGAATGGCGAAGTGATACCAGAACGACACATCCATCAACCCGCCCAGCGCACCGTGAAGAATATAGGCCATCCCTACTGCCAGCGTTGGCGCACCACCCGCACGGGAGATGATCGACTGCTCACCCACTTCATTCGCAATACTGGTTAACGTGTCAGGGGTAATGGCAAAGCCCCAGCCGCTCACCACCTGCGCGGCAGAAGCCACCACATCAACGGTTCCGGCCGGAGCCAGCACCGCCATCGGGCTGTTCATCGCAAAGTACACACCCGGGTCGATAATACAGGCCGACACCAGCGCCATGATCGCCACGAAGGACTCCATCAGCATGCCGCCGTAGCCAATCAGGCAGGCCTGATTTTCATTCGCCAGCATCTTCGGTGTGGTGCCAGAGGCAATCAGCGCGTGGAAGCCAGACACGGCACCACAGGCGATAGTGATAAACAGGAACGGGAACAGGTTACCCGTCCAGACCGGGCCAGTGCCGTCAATGAATTTGGTCAGCGCGGGCATGGTCAGGGTCGGGCGCATAATCAGAATGCCGATCGCCAGCCCCACAATGGTGCCGATTTTCAGGAAAGTGGAGAGGTAATCACGCGGAGCCAACAGCAGCCATACCGGTAGCACTGCCGCCACAAAGCCATAGCCCACCAGCATCCACGTCAGCTGTACGCCGGTAAAGTCAAAGAACGGTGCCCAGGTCGGGCTTTCGGCGACCCAACCGCCAGAGATAATAGCGAACACCAGGAACACCAGGCCAATCACCGACACTTCACCAATGCGCCCCGGGCGTAAATAGCGAATGTAGACCCCCATAAAAATAGCCAGTGGAATGGTAAAGGCGACGGTATACGTCCCCCACGGGCTGTGGGTCAGTGCTTTCACCACGATCATCGCCAGCACCGCGAGGATGATAACCATGATCATAAAGGTCGCCACCAGCGCAATCACCCCGGCAGTTGCGCCCATCTCCTCTTTCACCAGATCACCCAGCGAACGCCCGTCGCGGCGGGTCGAGACAAACAGCACCATAAAATCCTGCACGGCACCCGCCAGCACTACGCCTGCGAGGATCCAGATCATTCCCGGCAGATAGCCCATCTGCGCCGCCAGTACCGGCCCCACCAGCGGGCCAGCCCCGGCGATGGCTGCAAAGTGGTGACCAAACAGCACTTTTTTGTCGGTAGGAACGTAGTCCAGACCGTCGTTATGCCGCACGGCGGGCGTCATGCGCGTGGCATCGACAGCCAGCACATTTGTAGCGATAAAACGGCCATAAAAACGATACGCGATCAGATAAATGCAGACGGAAGCGACAACAATCCAGAGCGCATTGATCTGTTCCCCCCGGTTGAGGGCGATATAGCCCAGGGCAAGTGCTCCCACAACGGAGAGCACTGCCCATATAAGGTATTTCCCTGAGTTGTTCATAATTGGTGTCCGTTGTAGTGAAACAGTGAGATGTTACATTTTGTTTCTAGAACAACAGTCAAAATTTAACAACTTTGAAACGCAATAATGCGTGGTCAAACCAGACATTTACACCACAGTGTTAAGCCGATCACTTTCGATATGGTTCCAAAAGTCACACTTTCATCTTTTTCAGCCAGGCGGGATCCGCAACGATGATTTACATCATTTTTTCTCTCTCCGGGCAGGTCAAAATACCTGAACGATTAGCTGACAACATGGCAGATACAGAAGAATGGAACTCGAAAATTACATACAAGAACTCACCTCTCTGGTGAACGTGGACTGCGGTACCCAGACCATCGCAGGCGTCGCCACCGTGGCCGGCATTATCGGGAAACTCTGGCAGCGTGAAGGCTGGTATACCAAACAGGTGGATCTGGGCGACAAAGTTGGCCCCGGCGTGTTCGTTAGCAATAAACCACAGGCGGAGCAATTCGACGTACTGCTGGTCGGCCATCTGGACACCGTGTTTGCCCCCGGAACCGTGGCTGAGCGCCCGATGAGCGAGGATGATACCCGCCTGTATGGCCCTGGCGTGTCAGACATGAAAAGTGGGCTGCTGAATATTTTGTGGGCGATGCGCGAGTTGAATGCCGGGGATAAAGAGCGTCTGGCGATTGCCGTTGCGATGAACCCGGACGAAGAAACCGGTTCGGTGTACTCGCACGCATGGATTGGCGAGCTGGCAAAACGTGCCCGCTGCGTGCTGGTGTGCGAAGCTGCCCGTGCTGATGGTTCACTGGTGAAAGCACGTAAAGGCATGGCGGGTTATCACCTCACCTTCAGCGGCGTGGCAGCACATGCGGGTAACGACCCTGAAAAAGGCCGCTCGGCAATAACCGCGCTGGCAAACAGCATTATTGCCATCAATGCACTAACCGACTGGGATCGCGGTACTACGCTCAACGTGGGGGTGATTCAGGGCGGTAGTGCAGCAAACGTAGTGGCCGACAAGGCCGTTGCAGAACTCGATGTGCGTTTCTGGGAAAACGACGAGTACGACCGGGTGAATCAGGCGCTGGAAGCGTTATGTGCAACAGGCTTTTCAGAAGGCGTGACCACCACGATTACGCGGGTAAATCACAAACCAGCGATGGCAACCAGCGAAGCCACGCGGGTGTTGATGCAACAGGTTGAAGCCGCAGGTAAAGAAGAAGGTATTGCCATTACCTGGCAGGCAGTCGGCGGCGGCAGCGATGCCAACCACACCGCTGCGCTGGGCGTTCCGACGCTCGACGGCCTGGGGCCGATTGGTGCCGGGTTCCACAGCCCGGCAGAGTGGCTGGATAAGGCATCGATTGCACCGCGAATTCGATTACTCAGGCGTGTAGTTTCAATGCTCTGATTTGGCACCAAACCATTCCCTCTCCCTGTGGGGAGAGGGCAACAGACCGCACTAATTACCCCAACACCATTGTACTCAACCGGCAAGTACAGCACCGTCGTCCCTGCTCATCAAATACCACAATTTCCCAGCTCTGGCTGGTGCGCCCCAGATGCAGCGGCTGACACACGCCGCGCACCTTCCCCTGTGATACCGCACGATGATGAGTGGCGTTCAGCTCTGTTCCCACCACGCTCTGCCCGTCGCGGGTCATCAGAAAACCAGCCATCGACCCCAGCGTTTCCGCCAGCGCGGCTGAGGCACCGCCGTGCAGCAGACCAAACGGCTGATGGGTACGCGCATCCACCGGCATTTCCGCCTCAAGGGTGTCATCGCCGATGCGGGTATAGACCATGCCCAGATGCGCCACCAGAGTATTCAGGCTGGTGGCATTCAGTGCTTCGAGCGATAAATGGCGCTTCCAGATCATCTACGCCCCCAGCGTGGAGCCGCCGTCCACCACAATATCCTGCAGGGTGATATGGCTGGCCGCATCTGATGCGAGGAACAGAATAGTGCTGGCGACCTCCTGCGGACGGGCAATTTTGCCCAGCGGAATGCCGAGCTTAAACTGTTCGCCAAAGCCACGAATCCGCAACTGTTCGGCATCGTCACTCTTCCACAGGGTACGCTGCATATCGGTATCGGTTGAGCCCGGCGACACCAGATTGCAACGCACGCCACTGCCCGCCAGCTCCAGCCCGACGGTCAGTGCCAGGCTTTTCAGCGCTGCCTTCGACGCACCGTAGGCGCTCATGCCGATGCGCGGCGTATGGGCGGCGTCAGACGCCACGGTCACAATTGCCCCGCCCTGCTGACGACGAAACTGGCCCATCGTCTGCTGGAACAGATTAAACGCCCCACCGACGTTGACCGCGAAGGTCTGCTGCCAGTCTTCCTGAGAGATCTGATCCGTCGCGCCCATACGCAGGATCCCGGCCGCATTCACCAGCACATCCAGACGCTCAATGGTGCTGAGCACGCGCCCGCAAACGTCGCTCACCTGAGCAGAGTCCGCCACGTCCAGCGTTTCGGTGGTAAACGGATAATCCTCCAGCCCAAACGCCAGGTCGAACCCGGTGACCCGCGCGCCCGCCTCCACAAACGCCTGCGCAGTAGCGTAACCGATACCCTTGCCCGCCCCCGTCACCCAGACGTTTTTGCCGGCGAAATCGAAACCCGCCATCATTTCACCTCACGAGAGAGCAGCGCCCACCAGGCATCAATCGTCGGGTTTTTCGCCAGCATCACGAAGTCGATATCGCCGTGTACTTTGCGCCAGCGCGCCGCCAGCGCCATCATGCGCACCGAGTCCAGACCGTAGTCGATCAGGTTTTCGTCATTCATCGGCTCGTCGGACTCATCCAGCAACGGCAACACCAGCTCACGTAGCGCCTCTTTTGAGGCAGGAACAGAAGGCAGCAGTTCATCAGTCATCACTACGCGGCCGGAACGTCCTGCCACATAGTTGAGCGACATCAGATGCTCATCGCGGGTAAAATCCGCCAGCGCATCGGCGATGAAGAACGGTTTAATGTCGCGCATAAACGCGTCGGTGGCGGTGGTCATGCAGCCGATGTGGGCATAAACGCCGGTGATCAGCAGCTGATTACGCCCGGTCTCTTTGAGCATGAGTTCCAGCGGCGAACGGTGGAACGCACTGTAACGCCACTTCACCAGCACGGTGTCGGCTTCGTCCGGCGTCAGCTCCGCCACAATGCGTTGCTGCTCGGGCGAACGGGTCAGACCCGGTCCCCACATGTCGTTCAACAGGGCGCGATCGTCATCGCTCTGCTCTTTCGGCTGCGCGGTGTAGTAGACCGGAATGTTGTGCACTTTGCAGTAGTCACGCAGTCTGGCGATGTTTGCCACCACCTGCGCCATCATCGGGCTGTTTTCGCCCCAGAAGTTCAGGAAATACTCCTGCATATCGTGGATCAACAGCGCCGCGCGCTCCGGCTCAAACGCCCAGTTCACTTTGTTGGTCGGCAGGTCTGCGACGGTTGGCAGTGCGTAAGCGGTTAATTTTGGGATAGCCATATTCTGTTCCTTAGCCCTGGGTGCGTTCCGCAAGCCGCAGGCGCAACTGTTTCTTATCAACTTTACCGACCGGCGTTAACGGGAGTGCATCCACGCTTTCCACGCGATCCGGTAGCTTAAATTCCGCAACGCCCTGTTCCCGCAGGAAGCGACGCACTTCGACCGCGCGCAGTGGCTGTTTCACCACCAGATACGCGCAACTTTTCTCACCCAGCAGGCTGTCTTCCATGCTCACCAGCGCGGCGTGGATCACCGCCTCGTGGCGCAGCAGCAGGTTTTCGATCTCTTCAGCGGCAATCTTTTCGCCACCCCGGTTGATCTGATCTTTCTCGCGACCCTGCACGGTGATATAGCCCTGCTCGTCAATGGCGATCAGATCGCCGGAGCAGTAAAAACCGTTGGCATCAAAGGCGCTGGCGTTGTGTTCCGGGCTGTTGAAATACCCACGGAAGGTATATGGTCCGCGCGTCATCAGCCGCCCCACTTCACCGCGCGGCAACGGGTTGCCATGCTCATCGGCGACCCACACTTCGTCATCCGGGCACATCGGGCGGCCCTGGGTGTTCATGATGCGTTCCGGGGAATCGTCGAGCGCGGTGTAGTTCACCAGCCCTTCCGCCATACCAAATACCTGCTGGAGCTGGCAGCCAATCTCTGCCGGAATGCGTGCGGCAAGCGTTGCAGAAAGGCGTGCGCCCCCCACCTGTAACAGCTTCAGCGAACGCAGCTGCGCGTTGCCCGCGCCTTCGGCAATCGCCTGGAGCCACAGGCTGACCGCAGGCGGCACCAGCGAGGTCACGTTAATCTGGTGTTTTTCAATCAGCGGGAAACAGAGGGTGGCGCTCGGATCGTTCGCCAGCACCACGCAGCCACCTGCGGTAAAGACGCCCAGCGAACCCGGCGAACTCATGGCGTAGTTGTGCGCCGCAGGCAGCGCATTCAGGTAACGGGTATCCGCGGTAATGCCGCAAATTTCGTTGCTGCGACGAATGCTGTAGTCGTAGTCGTTATGCGTGCGTGGGATCAGCTTCGGCGTGCCGGTACTGCCGCCGGAGAGCTGGAAAAATGCCACTTCATCGGCTGGGGTTGGGTTGGGAATGAAACGATCCGCCGGGCGCGCAATCGCGGCTTCCAGGGCATGATCCCCCTTATCACCGCGCAGTAGCACGACGCGCACCGAGCGGTATTCATCGGTAAAGGTATTGAGGAAGCTATCGCCCGTAAACAATGCATGCTCGCGATCGGCAATCAGCAGTGCTGGTTTGATCTGCGCGGCATAGGCGTTCAGTTCGTTACGCTGATGACTAAAGAGCGCATTGACCGGAGCCACGCCCACCTGTAGCAGCGCGAAGAAAGTGATGTAGAACTCGGCCACGTTGCCAAGCTGCACCAGCGCCGTCTCGCCGCGCTGCAGACCTTGTGCCTGTAACATTGACGCCAGGTTGTTCACTGCCTGGTTGAATTCGCGCCAGGTAAAGCGGCGGTCGCCGTCAATGATAGCGACCGTGTCGCTGTCTGCGCGATCGGTCAGGATGTGAGTTAATGGCCGATCCTGCCAGTAGCCTTTTTCACGGTAGCGCCGGGCAAAATCCTCAGGCCAGCGGGTAAAGGGAATGGTCATGAGTGCTCCTTAATGCAAACCAAAAACATTCAGCATGGTGGAGAGCTTCACGCCGGTTTCTCGCCACTCCCCCACCGGAGAGGACGCTGGCACAATACCCGCGCCCGCAAACAGGCGAACGGACTTCTCATGCAAACGCGCGCAGCGGATGGTCACCACCCACTCGCCATTACCTTCGCTGTCGCACCAGCCGACGATGCCGCCAAACAGTTCACGGTCAAACGGTTCCAGTTCGGCAATCAGCTGTTTTGCTGCCTGGTGAGGGAAACCGCTCAACGCAGGGGTCGGGTGCAGCAGACAGGCCAGCGTCAGCGCGTTTTCGTTTTCCCGCGCATCCCCTTCCACCGGTGTTGCCAGATGCCACAACGTCGGCGTGGTGATGAGCTGCGGTGAAGCTGGCATGCTCAGATGATGGCTGCGCGGCTCCAGAATGGCTTTCATCGCCTGCGTGACCAGGTCATGCTCGTGACGGTCTTTTTCTGACGCCAGCAGCTTGTTGCCCGCTTCGCGATCCAGCATGTCATCCGGCTGACGGCGTGCGGAGCCTGCCAGTGGCAGCGAGCTAAAGCGCGCGCCCTCTTTGCGCAACAGTAGCTCCGGGCTTGCACCGAGCAACACACCGCCATCTTCCAGCGGCACGTGGAAATTAAAGCTGGCCGGGTTCTGCGCAATCAGCCGTTCCAGCAAGGCGCTGCTATCAATCTTCTCGTCAGTCGCAATCTCAATCAGGCGCGACAACACCACTTTGTTCACCTGCGGCGTGGCGGTAAGCGCCGCCGCACGTGCCACCATCTCTTCGAAAACCAACTGCGGAGGGATCTCAGCCCGTGTTGCCACATTCAGCGCCTGCGCGCCGGAGAAATAGCGGGCGGACTGCTGACGCGCCGGGCGAGAGAATGTCTGCCAGCTTTGCGGAATAAACAGTGACGACGGTTTGCGGGTATCGAATGGAATAGCGCCCACCATGACAGGATGGGCAATGCCGCTGGCTTTCGCGTTCCGGAAAGCCTGGGCTAATTTTTGCTGGAAATTGCCAGCCGGATCGTCGCCGCCAACGGCGGATTCGGAGAAACGGGCAAAACAACCTGACGTGGTAAAACTGCGATAAGGCGACATAAAGAAAAAGCTGTCTGATTGCAGCGTGGTCGCGGTGTGCTGAACTTCCTCAGCCAGGGACGTATCCATATCATCCTCCTGAAATGATAAAGGCAGTAATAATGATTATCATTTATATTTTCGATGGCTAACCTAATCGCAGAGTGTCCTGGTGTCAACCACAGAGAGAACAACTTGTGCGACTATCGCTTGCATCCCTTCGCTGCAATCGTGAAAATGAGAATCATTAACTTCATAAAAAACAGGATGCCGCTTTGTGAAACTGCCCGCTATTTGTCGTAATGCCCTGCTTTTAACCGGACTTTTTGTTTTAGGACTAACCTCAGCGACCGCCGCCGACTGGCCTCGTCAGGTGACTGACAGCCACGGTACGCACACCATGAAAAGCAAACCGCTGCGCATTGTCTCCACCAGCGTGACCTTAACCGGCTCCCTGCTGGCAATCGATGCCCCCGTCATCGCCAGCGGAGCCACAACGCCAAATAACCGCGTGGCGGATGCACAGGGCTTCCTGCGCCAGTGGGGTGATATTGCGAAACAGCGCAAGCTTGCACGGCTGTATATTGGTGAGCCGAGCGCCGAGGCCGTCGCTGCCCGGATGCCGGACCTGATTTTAATCAGCGCCACCGGCGGAGATTCCGCACTGGCGCTGTACGATCAGCTTTCCGCCATCGCACCTGTTCTGGTTATCAATTACGACGACAAAAGCTGGCAGGCACTGTTAACACAGCTGGGTACAATTACCGGCCAGGAAAAACAGGCCGCAGAACGCATTGCGGAATTTGATAAGCAACTCGCCCGGGTGAAGCAGCAAATGACGCTGCCACCGCAGCCGGTCAACGCCATTGTCTACACCGCCGCCGCGCACAGCGCCAACCTGTGGACGACGGAATCTGCACAGGGTCAGTTGCTCCACCAGCTGGGCTTTACGCTGGCTGAGCTGCCCGCCGGGTTACATACCTCCAAAAGCCAGGGCCAACGCCACGACATCATCCAGTTGGGTGGCGAAAACCTGGCGACGGGTCTGAACGGTGAAGGGTTGTTCCTGTTTGCCGGTGACCAAAAGGATGTGGACGCAATTTACGCCAACCCGCTGCTGGCACACCTGCCTGCGGTGCAGAACAAGCGCGTCTGGGCATTGGGAACGGAGACATTCCGCCTGGATTATTACAGCGCGATGCGGGTATTAGACAGACTGGATTCGTTGTTTAAGTAGGGCATTAACCCGTCCTCTCCCTGTGGGAGAGGACGGGAATGAAGGCATCAGGCCGCACTGTCGTTCAACACAACTTCCTGCCTGAACCGTCGCAGCTCCGCCAACACCAGCAACAAAATCCCCCCGACAACCGCCAGCGCAAACCCACTGCTGCTCGCTGACGCCACCGGCGTCATCATCGCGCCCAGCCCGCCGAGGATCGCCGCGCCGATGGCATCACCCGTCACGTTCTGCGCCGTCCACAGACCGTTAATGCGCCCCAGCATCCCTTCCGGCGTCTGGGTCTGGATCAGGGTGTATTGCAACAATGAACTGATCGCACTCAGCCAGCCAAAGATTGCCAGGCAGAGCACGCCCAGCGCCCACACCGGCATCAGGCTGAAGAAGCCAATAGCGATAAACGAGGCCAGCGTCGCCACCAGCATAATCAACCCCGGACGCGCACTCTGTGCCAGCTTACCGCTGGTGAGCGCGCCGCACGCCGCGCCAAGTGGGATTGCCGCATATAACACGCCAATCTGCGGGGCGCTCATCTGCCACTCACCCGCCAGCGCCGGATAGAGCACGCGCACGGCGCTCGCCATCGTCAGCAAACCACCCAGCAACGCAATGCCGCCAATCAGCGGGTTGCTGAACAGAAAACGGATCGCCGCCATCAGTGATTTCAGCGGATGTTCGCGCTGTTGCGGCGGTGGTGGCAGAAGCGGTAAGCGCAGCAACGTGAGCGTGGTGATAAAGGTTCCCGCCGCCGCCAGCCCGTAGTTCCACGCCACGTCGCCGGTTGCCAGCAATAAACCACCGACCATCGGTGAAATCACCGATCCCAGGCGCACGGTGAGCATCGTAATCGCTCCCGCCTGCATCAGGTTTTCACGCCCCACCAGCGCAGGCGTAGCCGCCAGCAGCGCCGTCACGCCTAACGATGCGAAAAAGCCATCCCACAACCCCAGGGCATAAATCGCCATTAATGATGGCTCCGGCAACATGGCGTTCAGACACAACCCGACAAACCCCACGCCGCAGGTACCCCGCGCCAGCAGGATGAGTTTTTTACGTTCGTACCTGTCCGCCAGCACGCCGCCAATCATCAGACCGATAAACATCGCCCCACCCGTTAACGTAACGGATAACCCCACCAGCCAGCTGGAGTGAGTCAGGGTCTGGATCTGTACCGGCACGGCCACGCCGAGCAGGCCGAGGGATAAAATGGAGATAAAACGGGCGATAAAAACAGCGCGATACGCCGGATGCGTTTTAAGCAGGCTGAGGTTGATCAGCCAGGATTTTTGATTCATGACAAGGCCCTGAGGTCTAACGATCTACCAATTTCATGGGCGCACATGCTAACATAGCCAAATAAGATAGATAACGATAATTACTATCATTATCAAATCATGGATGTTGCTATGTCGTTTTCCTCTTCTGCGGTGCGCGCCGTTGCGGTGCCCGTTTTATTGCTACTGTTGATCCTTGCGATTGCACTCAGTCTGCTGGTTGGCGCGAAGCCGCTGCCCGCGTCCGTTATTGTCGATGCACTCTCCGGCACCTGCCAGAGCGCCGACTGCACCATCGTGCTGGACGCCCGTTTACCCCGCACGCTTGCCGGATTACTGGCCGGTGGCGCACTGGGACTGGCGGGTGCCCTGATGCAAACCCTCACCCGTAACCCGCTGGCTGACCCCGGTATTCTCGGCGTCAACTCTGGAGCCAGCTTTGCGATTGTGCTCGGCGCAGCGCTGTTCGGGTTTAGTTCGCCGTCGGAGCAGCTGATGATGGCCTTTTGCGGCGCGCTGGCAGCCTCACTGGTCGTCGCCTTTACCGGCAGCCAGGGCGGCGGACAACTTAGTCCGGTACGCTTAACGCTGGCAGGCGTGGCGCTTGCCGCCGTGCTGGAAGGGTTATCCAACGGCATCGCCCTGCTCAACCCGGACGTCTACGATCAGTTGCGTTTCTGGCAGGCCGGCTCACTGGATATCCGCACACTGGACACCTTAAAAGTGGTGATGATCCCGGTGATTATCGCCGCCGCCGTGGCGCTGTTTTTAAGCCGGGCGCTGAACAGCCTGAGCCTCGGCAGCGACACAGCCACCGCACTCGGTAACCGCGTGGCGCGCACGCAGTTAACAGGTTTACTGACGATCACCATTCTGTGCGGCAGTGCAACCGCCGTGGTCGGCCCGATTGCCTTTATCGGTCTGATGATGCCGCATATGGCGCGCTGGCTGGTGGGGGCAGATCACCGCTGGTCTTTGCCCGTTACGCTGCTTGCCACGCCTGCTCTGTTGCTGTTTGCCGATATTCTCGGTCGTCTTTTGGTTCCCGGTGAATTGCGCGTTTCGGTGGTCAGCGCCTTTATCGGTGCCCCTGTGTTGATTTTCCTCGTACGGCGTAAACGCGGAGGTGGCGCATGATGGCTCCATCCCATCGTTTAGTCACCAGCGTCTCCCTGCTGGCGTTCGCCATTGTACTGCTGGCGGTCTGGAGCCTGCGCAGCGGCGCGGTGATGCTCGATTTTACCCAGGTCTTTCACGCGCTGCTCGGCAGTACGCCACGCAATATCACGATGGTGGTCACCGAATGGCGGCTGCCGCGCGTGGCGATGGCCATTCTGGTGGGCGCGGCGCTTGGCGTCAGTGGTGCGATATTCCAGTCGCTGATGCGTAACCCGTTGGGCAGCCCGGACGTGATGGGCCTCAATACTGGCGCATGGAGCGGTGTGCTGGTGGCGATGGTGCTGTTTGGTCAGCACCTGACGGCCATTACCGTTACGGCGATGGCTGGCGGCATTTTGACCTCCCTGCTCATCTGGGCGCTCGCGTGGCGAAATGGTATCGACACCTTCCGCCTGATCATTATCGGTATCGGCGTGCGCGCCATGCTGATGGCCTTCAACACCTGGCTGCTACTGCAGGCTTCGCTGGAAACCGCGCTCTCCGCCGGGCTGTGGTACGCCGGTTCGCTGAACGGCCTGACGTGGAGCAAGACCTGGCCCGCCGCGCCGCTGATCCTGCTGATGTTTATTGGCGCGATCCTGCTGGTGCGACGCATGCGCCTGCTGGAGATGGGCGACGACAGCGCCTGCGCGCTCGGCGTGGGCGTTGAGCGTTCGCGCCTGATGCTGATGCTGGTGGCCGTTTTACTGACCGCTGCCGCCACCGCCATCGCCGGACCGATCTCATTTATCGCCCTCGTGGCTCCCCATATTGCGCGACGCCTCAGCGGGACGGCGCGCTGGGGGTTAACCCAGGCAGCATTGTGCGGTGCCCTGTTATTGCTGGCTGCCGACCTCTGCGCCCAACAGCTGTTTATGCCGTATCAGCTACCGGTAGGCGTGGTGACCGTCAGCCTCGGTGGTATTTACCTCATCGTTTTGTTAGTTCAGGAGTCACGCAAGAAATGACCGACTCAGTAACCCGCTTGCGCGGCGAAAACTTAACCCTCGGCTATGGCAAAAAAATCATTGCCCGCAACCTGAGCGTCGCCATTCCTGACGGCCATTTCACGGCGATCATCGGCCCGAACGGCTGCGGCAAATCGACACTGTTGCGCACCCTCAGCCGCCTGATGACACCGGTTGACGGCAGCGTGTTTCTCGACGGCGAGCAGATCCAGCGCTTTGCCAGCAAAGAGGTGGCGCGGCGTATCGGGCTGCTGGCACAAAACGCCACCACGCCGGGAGACATCACCGTGCAGGAGCTGGTCTCCCGCGGGCGCTACCCGCACCAGCCATTGTTTACCCGCTGGCGCAAAGAGGACGATGACGCGGTGAACCGGGCGATGCAGGCGACAGGCATCACCGACCTCGCATTACAAAGCGTGGATACCCTTTCCGGGGGCCAGCGTCAGCGGGCGTGGATCGCAATGGTGCTGGCGCAGGAAACCGCCATTATGCTGCTGGACGAGCCCACCACGTGGCTGGATATCAGCCATCAGATTGACCTGCTGGAACTGCTGAGCGACCTGAACCGTACGCAGGGCTACACGCTGGCGGCAGTACTGCATGATTTGAACCAGGCGTGCCGTTACGCCACGCATTTGATTGCATTGCGCGACGGCGAGATTGTGGCGCAGGGCGCGCCAAAAGAGATTGTGACGCCGGAGCTGATCGAGCGGATCTACGGCATGCGCTGCATGATTATTGACGATCCGGTGGCGGGTACGCCGCTGGTGGTTCCGCTAGGGAAACGTACGGTCTGATGCCCTCACCCCAACCCTCTCCCACAGGAAGAGGGAGCAAACTATCCCCTCGCCCCTATCGGGGGAGGGTTAGAGTGAGGGGAGGATTTACACTATCCCAATATGTCCTTCAATACCGGCCCAATCTTCTCAAACGCCTGCGGCGAAATGATATCCACGTGGGCGCAATCCTGGCTGTAAACCTCAAGCCCACCCACCCACGGTGCCCAGGCGACCTGTGGATCCATCGTTTGCGTGCGCCCGGCAACAAACAGCGTCGCTTTGCCGTCAAACCGTGAACTGTGTGCCGTGGTGAGCAAGCGTACCGCATCGGCGTAGTTGCCTTCGATGGCGTTAAACAACTCGCCGGAACCCTGCCCCTGCTGCGCGGCGATAAACGCCTGGCGCTCACGTTCGATTTCCGCCAGCACTGCCGGGTCAAGACCATTGGCCTCTTTCTCCGCCCAGTTTTGCGTTTCCGGTGGCCAGGTATCCAGCAGGCCGAGGAATGCGACCGTTTCACCTTGCTCACGCAGACGCGCGGCAACCCCCTGCGCCAGCGTGCCGCCAAGAGAATAACCCAACAAATAATATGGCCCGCGCGGCTGCTCCCTGCGCAGTGTCGCCAGATGATGCCCAATCACGCCATCCAGATCGGCGCACTGCTGCATTGGCCCTTCTGGTCGCGGAGACTGGATGCCGGTGATTGACCAGCGCGGGCTGAGATAGCGCGCCAGCACGCTAAACTGCCAGGCAAAACCGGACGCCGGATGGAAGCAAAACAGCGTCGGGCCATGGCTTTCACGCAGCGGCAGAATGGTTTCATAACCCAGACGCTGCGCCTGCTCGTCGCTTATCGGCGAGTCCAGCAATGTGCTGAGTTTGCTGACCGTTGATGCCACCATAATCTGCCCCGGTGTCACCTTGCGGGTGAATGCGCGGCTGAGCTGAGCGGCCAGACGCATCGCCAGCAGCGAGTGGCCGCCGAGGGCAAAGAAATCGGCTTCGATATCGTTCACCTCACAGCCCAGTAGCCCGGCAAACGCCTGAGCCACCGCCATTTCGGTTTCCGTCTGTGGCGCACGACCGGAGGTTTTGCTGGTCAGCTCTGGCAGCGGCAATGCTTTTCGGTCGAGCTTACCGTTCGCACTTAAAGGCAACGCACTGATTTGCAGCAGCACGACCGGCACCATGTGCGGCGGCAGTTGCGCTTTGAGCGACTCAAGCAGCGCGGCCCTGTCCAGCGGTAATCCCGATTCAGACACCACATACCCCACCAGCTGACGCGCATCCCCGCCCGTTGCCGCAGCCTGATTAAACACGCAGGCATGCGCCACGGCCTGCGCCACGTCCGGTAATGAAAGCATCGCCCGGTCAATTTCACCCAGCTCAATACGCTGGCCGCGAATTTTCAGCTGATCGTCACTGCGCCCTAAATACTCCACCGCGCCGTTATCCAGCCAGCGGGCCACATCACCGGTGCGATACATGCGCTCACCTGGCGCAAAAGGATCGGCAATAAAACGGCTGGCGGTTAAATCCGGACGTCCGAGATAGCCCTGCGCAAGCTGGACCCCGGTGAGATACAGATCGCCTGCCACCCCAAACGGCACCGGGCGCATCATCGCATCCAGAATGCGCAGCCCCGTGTTCCACACCGGGAAGCCAATCGGCACGCTGTTGCCCTCTGTCGCCGCCAGTTCCGGGCCAAACGCCGGATACCAGCTCACGTCCACCGCCGCTTCCGTTGGGCCGTAGAGGTTATGCAGCGGCGCGCGGGTCAGTTGCTCCCACTCGCGGCACAGTTCGGCAGGCAGCGCTTCCCCACTGCAGAACACCTGTTTCAGCGTTTTGCAGCAGTCGGCATTTTCCGGCGTCAGCGAGGCGACAAACGCTGCCAGCATCGACGGCACAAAGTGGGTAGTGGTGACACCGTATTGCGCGAAGAAGCTCTGCATCGCCTGCGGATCGCGGTGAGCATCCGGCCCGGCCATCACCAGTTTCGCCCCGGCGATAAACGGCCACCAGAACTCCCACACCGACACGTCAAAACTGCACGGCGTTTTCTGCGCCACCACGTCGTGCGTATCCAGCGGGTAGTGATCCTGCATCCACTTCAGGCGGTTAACGATGGCGGTATGTCCTACCATCACCCCTTTCGGGCGACCAGTCGAGCCAGACGTGAAGATGATATAGGCCGTCTGCTCTGGTTTTGCCAGGTTCAGCGGCTTACCGTCCGTCGCAGGCAAGAGTGTGTTGTAACTCAATATCTCTACGGGCTGATCGTGAAAGCGCGAGCGTTGTTCATCAGTAGTGATGAGCAGCGACGGTTTTGCATCTTCCAGCATCATGCGCAGACGATCGTCCGGGTAGCCGGTGTCCAGCGGCAGCCACGCGGCCCCCGCCTCCACGATACCGTGCAGGGCCAGCGTCAGAAATACCGAGCGCGGCAGTGCTACCGCCACGCTGTCACCCGGCTTCACGCCGCGTTCACGCAGCAAGGTTGCCAGCGCCACCACCTGCTCGCGCATCTGGCGATAGTTCAGTTCGATGTGCGCATCGGCCAGCGCCGGGGCATCCGGCGTTTTATGCGCCTGTTCCGCCACCAGCCCGGCCAGCGTGGTGACAGGCAATGCTTTGCCCGTATCGTTGATACGCGCAAGCTGCTGGTATTCATCTCCGGATACCGTTTCAACCTCGCCACAACGCAGATCCGGGTTGGCGGCAAACTGTGCCAGCATCGCATTCAGACGCGCCGCGTGACGGGTCAGCGTGGTGGTATCGTAACGCTGCCGACTGGCGAGGATCTCAATGCTCAGGCCGCCCTGTTCGTCCGGGAACAGCGCCAGTTCAAGATCGTTTACCGGGCCGGTCGCCAGCGTATGGGTGGTGGCCTCCACGCCGTCAATATCCAGCTGATAATCGAACACTTTAACGTTCAGCACCGGGCCAAACAGCGCTTCATCTCCGGCCGCGCGCCCGCTGTCGCGGACGATCTGTTCGGCATCGTAGCGCTGATGACGGCGCATTTTTTTGAGCTGGTTTGCCAGGCGCAGCGCCAGCTCCGGCAGACTTTCCTGCGGGGAGATGTTGACCGCCAGCGGCAGTACGTTAAGCACCGGACCGGTAGCCGTCAGCGCGGCTGACCCCATGCGACGCATAAAGATAAACCCGGCGGCGTAGTCCAGCCGTCCGGTCAGACGACCCAGCCACAGCGCCACCAGCGCGAGAGCCAGATCGGTGCGCTGCACTTGCCCGGCGGCCTGGGTAAGCTGGCTAAAGGCGCGACTGTCGGCGGCAATTTTCAGGCGCAGAATATCAGTCGTTGCCGCACGCCCCGGCAGCGGTGCGGATGAGAGCGATACCGGAGCAGGCAGCTGCTTACGCTGCTCTGCCCAGAAGGCACCGTCACGCGGATACGCCTCGCTGTTGCGGTAGCGCTGGTACTCTTCCACCACCTCAGCAAACGGGGTAAACGGAGAAGATGGCAGGGTTTCGCCATTTTTCCATGCGGTGTAGATGGCGGCTATCTGACGGGTAATGGCCGGGAAACTGAAGCCATCGACCACTAAGTGGTGATAACGCTGATACCAGTACCAGTGGCGTTCACCCACCTGAATCAACTGGTGAAACGCCAGCGGCTGACCACTTTCCACGCGCAGGTTTTGCCGGAGATCGGCTTCCATCAGCGCCACAGCGGCAACGTGGGAGCCCGCCTTCACAACAGACGGCTCCGGCAGCGTCATAGATTCATCGACCCACTGCCACACTTCACCGTTATCTTCCATGAAGCGCATGCGCAGCGTATCAGCCTGCATCATGCCCGCCGCAATGGCTTTTGCCAGCAACGGTGCGTCTATGTCACCTTTCAGCTCAGTGTAGTGCGCTACACTCCAGGCGTTTGGCAACGTGGAAAGTTGCTCCGCCATCCAGATCCCCGGCTGGGCGGCAACAAGAGGAAGATGTTGGCTCATGCGTTCTCCCCCGCAAAATGAGACGGTTCAAGCGTTTGCCAGTGTTCTGTCAGCCACTGCTGGCACGCATCCGGGGATTGCGGTTCACAGACCACACGCCAGCCCGCAGGTAACGCGCACTGCTGCGGCCACAGGCTGTACTGCGCCTGGTCGTTACACAAAATGGCAAACTGTCCTTGCGGATCATCGAAAGGATTACTGAATTCCATACAGACTCCGTTATTGAGTAAGCGGCTGCCAGAGCGTCATCAGCCCCTGCGTCAGCCCACCGCGCCAGCAAAGTGCATCGTGTCCGCCGTCAACCTGACGCCAGATAACCGGTTGCTGAGTGTGTTGTAGTTCGGCGTAAATCGCCTGATTTGCGCGGAAGATAAGCGGCTCATTGCGCCCGGCCTCAAGGACAATGCGCAGCCCGTGTGCAGTTTTTTCACCCGCTTTAAGTTGTTCAATCAACACCCCCTCCTGCGGCGCGCCACGCTGCGGCCACCAGTACGAACCAGACTGGCTGAGCACACAGCCAAAGCGCTGCGGCCAGTTGAGGCCAGCATAGAGCGCAGAGAGTCCGCCAAAGCTTTGGCCCGCAGCCACCGTCCGGTCAGATCGGTCGCTGAATGGCGTGGTCGTTTTCACAAGTGGGAGAAGCTCTTCCTGCACCGCCAGCCAGAAATCGGGGTTACAGGTCAGCTCGCGGCTGCGGTGCGCAATATCGATCGCGTCGATTAAGACATAAACCGCAGGCGGCAGTTTGCCTTCGTCAGTGAGCGCCGTCAGCGCGGGCCACACGGGCATACTTTCGGCCCAGAACTGCCCGTCGAGCAGCACCGCCAGCGGGCGATCCGGGTTTGCATCGCCGGTGGTAAAAATCCAGACGCGGCGACAATTACCCAGCCGATCGCTGTTCCATTCAATACAAGCCGGCGGGCTGTACGGCGCATCAGGACGGTTCCAGCCAGGCTGTACCGGTGCCTCAGGCATTTCCAGCGCCGACACCGCATGGCCGCGCCCGCCGCGCCAGCTTTGGGGATTCAGCGGGTCGGAAACCGCGTGTGACAGCAGCCTGCCCCAGCCTTCGCGTAGCGCCATGCGGTCGGGCTGCTCACCGTGAAAGACCGCATCGGCAAAATCATGTTCATTCCCGGAAGGGATAAAACAGTAGCTGCCGCGCCACCGCGGGCTGAACTCACCCTGCCACTGCCAGACGTCAGTATCGGGAATGCGTTCAAGGGATTGCGGACAGGCATTTTGATGGTGATCGGTCACGCCAGTGATATAGAGCCAGACGCGCTTCACCGCCGATGATTTTTGCGTGCCGGCCGGGTCGCGCCACCAGAACGTCACGCGATAACTCTCCTGCTCTCGCACCCATTCGGGGCCGTTTTTCGACTGCCACCAGGCTTCACTTCCCGTTGTTAACGCCGTCACCCTTATAACCTCATGTTTAGAGAGTCTTTTTTGTTACAAGACAAAATATATTGATAATATTATTGATAACTATTTGCATTTGCAATAGCGTAGTGCCCGCGCTGTGGGAAGCGCGTTCATAAAATAACCATGCCAGCGTTGTGTGCGCCCGGGGACAGGGCGGCTTACACAAAATGCGGGTGACAACATGCCGCCTCCTCTCCCCTTCGGGAATGGAGCCAGGAGGAAGCGGCGCGAAAAGCAGGACGTACAATGAATAAGAAGATTCACTCTCTGGCCTTGCTGGTCAACTTAGGGATTTACGGCGTCGCGCTGCCCGCGCTGGCGGACGACAAAACCGCCACCACCACCGCGCAGCACGAAGATACGATGGTGATCACCGCCGCAGAGCAAAACCTGCAGGCACCGGGTGTGTCGACCATCACGGCCGATGAAATCCGTAAAAATCCCCCCGCCCGCGATGTGGCCGAAATCATCCGCACCATGCCGGGCGTTAACCTGACCGGTAACTCCACCAGCGGCCAGCGCGGCAACAACCGTCAGATTGATATCCGCGGTATGGGCCCGGAAAACACCCTGATCCTGATTGATGGCAAACCCGTCACCAGCCGTAACTCCATTCGTCTGGGCTGGCGCGGTGAGCGCGATACCCGCGGTGATACTGGCTGGGTACCGCCGGAGATGGTCGAACGCATCGAAGTGATCCGTGGCCCGGCCGCGGCACGCTACGGCAACGGTGCGGCTGGGGGTGTGGTAAACATCATCACCAAAAAATTCGACGACCAGTGGCACGGTTCCTGGAACACCTACCTGAATGCGCCAGAGCACAAGGACGAAGGTTCCACCAAACGTACCAACTTCAGCCTGAGCGGCCCGCTGGGCGGCGATTTCAGCTTCCGCATGTACGGTAACCTGGACAAAACGCAGGCCGATGCCTGGGACATCAACCAGGGCCACCAGTCCGACCGCACCGGTATCTATGCCAACACGCTGCCAGCCGGTCGAGAAGGGGTGGAAAACAAAGACATCAACGGCGTGGTGCGCTGGGACTTTGCGCCAATGCAGTCCCTGGAGTTTGAAGCGGGCTACAGCCGCCAGAACAACCTCTACGCGGGTGACACCCAGAACACCAACAACGACAACGCGCTGGTGAAGAAAAACTACGGCAAAGAGACTAACCGAATCTATCGCCAGAATTTTGCAGTGACCTGGAACGGTGGCTGGGATAACGGCATCACCACCAGCAACTGGGCACAGTACGAGCACACCCGCAACTCGCGTCTTGGCGAAGGCCTGGCGGGCGGCCTGGAAGGGTTGTTCAACAGCGATAAATTCACCGATACCGACCTGGCTGACGTGATGCTGCACAGCGAAATCAACCTGCCGATTGATTTCCTGGTCAACCAGAACCTGACGCTGGGTACTGAGTGGAACCAGCAGCGTATGAAAGACGCCACCTCCTTCACGCAAACCCTGCAGGGCGGGACCATCCCGGGCATGAGCAACGATCGCAGCCCGTACACCTCGGCAGAAATTTTCTCCCTGTTTGCCGAAAACAACATGGAGCTGACCGACAGCACCATGCTGACCCCGGCGCTGCGCTTCGATCACCACACCATTGTGGGTAACAACTGGAGCCCGTCGCTGAACCTGTCACAAGGTCTGGGGAATGACTTCACCCTGAAGATGGGTATCGCCCGCGCCTACAAAGCACCGAGTCTGTACCAGACTAACCCGAACTACCTGCTGTACAGCAAAGGTCAGGGTTGCTACGCAAGCAGTGACGGCGTGGGTTGTTACATGATGGGTAACGATGATCTGAAAGCCGAAACCAGTATCAACAAAGAGATTGGTCTGGAGTGGAAACGCGACGGCTGGCTGGCGGGCGTGACCTGGTTCCGTAACGACTACCGCGACAAAATTGAAGCGGGCTATACGCCGATTGGCCACACCTCTTCCGGTAAAGTTCAGACCGATATCTATCAGTGGGAAAACGTGCCGAAGGCGGTGGTAGAAGGTCTGGAAGGTACGCTGAACGTGCCGGTCAGTGACACGGTTAACTGGACGAACAACATCACCTGGATGCTGCAAAGTAAGAACAAGGAGACCGGCGACCGTCTGTCGATCATCCCGGAGTACACGCTGAACTCCACCCTGAGCTGGCAGGTTCACCAGGATGTCTCGCTGCAGTCGACCTTCACCTGGTACGGCAAGCAGCAGCCGAAGAAATACAACTATAAAGGCCAGCCTGTGACCGGCTCCGAGAAAGACGAGATCAGTCCGTACAGCATCGTTGGCCTGAGTGCGACCTGGGACATGACCAAAAACGTCAGCCTGACCGGCGGCGTGGATAACGTCTTCGACAAACGTCAGTGGCGTGCGGGTAATGCCCAGACCACGGGTAACGCCGCCACCGGTGCCTATATGTACGGTGCTGGTGCATACACGTATAATGAACCGGGTCGAACCTGGTATATGAGCGTGAATACGCGTTTTTAAGGTAACCATTCCCTCTCTCCTTTGGGGAGAGGGTCTGAGCGAGGGGAAATGCACACAACTTATTCCACTTTTCTTCTTGCCGGACAAACCGTCCACCACGTCGAATTTGATCCCACTACCTTCACCGACGCCGATCTCCTCTGGCTCCCTCACCACGCGCATTTGACCCACGCCGGACGTAAACGTAAAACCGATCATCTGGCCGGACGCATTGCCGCTGCACACGCGCTGCACGCCCTCAACGAGCACACACTCCCGGGCATCGGTTCCGGTGGTGAACCACTCTGGCCGGAAGGGATTTCAGGCAGCATTACCCACAGCGGTGTCCAGGCAATGGCGATTGCCGTCCGCGATCAACATCTGCTGGCAGGGATTGATTGCGAAGCGATCCTGCCCGAGCGTGAAGCGAAGGAGATTAAGGATGGGGTGATTAATGCCCAGGAAGAGACATGCCTGTTGCAGTCCGGTTACCCTTTCGGACTGGCGCTGACGCTCACGTTCAGTGCGAAAGAAAGTGTGTTTAAAGCGCTGTTCCCCCACGCGGGTGTGTATATGGGGTTCGATTGTGCGCAAGTGATTGCGCTGGATGACAAGAGCCTGACCCTGGCGCTGTTACGTACAGTGGGGGAGTTTAACGAGGGTAAGCATTTTACCCTCGCCTGGAAGAGAGTTAACGGGAGCGTTTTTACGCTGGCCAGTGAGAAAAGTACGAGGCTGTCCGGTTTATCACACGGAGTGTGAACAACTATCCCCGAAACGCCTCTAACCGTTTAACCTGCCGCCCTTCCCCGTCAAAATTCTCCGCTGCCAGCCAGGCACGCAGCACCGCGTCACGCTCCGGCCATTCACCATCAATAATAGAAAGCATATCGCTGTCGCGGTTGCGTCCTTTACGCACCAGCTTCTGACGTAGTCGCCCTTCCCAGACAAACCCCAGCCGCTCGGCCGCGTTCCGTGAGGCGACATTCATCGAATCGCACTTCCATTCCAGCCGCCGATACCCGTGCTCAAAGGCATTGTTCAGCAACAGCCACACCGCTTCAGTACCAAGCCTGGAGCCCTTCATTTTCCGCGACCAGGTCACGTGGCCGATTTCCACCGAGCCCAGCATCTGCTCAATGGTCAGATAACTCACCAACCCCACAGCGCGCGCGGTGCGTAAGTCGATGACGGCATAAGGCACCAGCTCGTCGTCCATCACTTTATCGAGCACCCAGCGTGCCGTCTCCTCCACGCTCACAGGCTGCGTGCTGGAAAGCCACGTCCAGTCGCTGTCATCACCCAGTGCGTAGGCATCAAACAGATCGGCGGCATGGAGGCTGGCATCCAGCGGCTCCAGCCGACAGTACTGGCCCGTCAGCGGCGTACGGGTCAGAGTGCGCGCCCCTTTCCAGTCGGGCACGATATCGTTAACGGTTTGACCATGTTGATTGATTTCCGGCACGGCAGAGACTCCCTGAAAGGTAAGGGTTTTGTTATAGCAGGTTAAAAAGCAGACGAAAAGAGTGACCGTGTCCGGCGGTGCGACGCTCAGGTTTTATAGTGCGGGAAAGGGAGAGGCGTAGGCCGGGTCAGGCGTAGCCACCACCCGGCTTTTCGTTTCTGCACAGGCAGATTTATTTCAGCAGTTTCACCGTGGCGTCGATGTCTATCTCATCTTCGGTGAAGATCAGCGTCGTGTTCTGGAACGTGGTGATCGCCAGCTTCTTCACCGCGCGCATTTCGCCCGGCTTCTTCTCCGACTTCGGCTTGATGTTGTTCATCAGAAGCCCTACCGACAGCACCGCGTTCTCTTTGTCGATACCGGTATCCACGGGCTCTTCTTCGCTAAACACCACGAAGGATTTGATCGAGGTGAGCTTCACGCGCTCGCCCGCAATATAGAGGTGTTTACTTTCCGGGATCACCTTCACCGCATAGGCGGAAAGGCCTTTGTTGTTCGTGGTGGGCTCGAAGGTCACCGCTGCATCTTTCTTGATCAGATCAGGATTAGCGACCTTAATCACGTGAAAATAGCGGTTGTCGCCGTTTTCATCTTTGATAAATCCAAAGCCTTTATCTTTAAACCACGTTGTGATTGTACCGTTCATCGTTGCTACCGCCTGTCTGTCGATCGTTAACTCAATTTTTGCAGCGCGCAGTGTAATGCACAATGTCTGCGCAGACAAAAAAAACCCCTGCACATGTGCAGGGGAAATTCATGTCAGAGCTTATTTTTTTATTTAGTTGAACACCATGCCGCCGTCAATCAGCAGTGACTGACCGGTCATGTAGTCGGAATCCGGGCTCGCCAGGTAAGAGACACAGGCTGCGACGTCTTCCGGTTCGGACAATCTGCCCAGCGTGATGCGTTTCGCGAACGTTTCTGTACCATAGCCGAGCGGTTTACCGGCGGCCTCGGAAACCTGTCTGTCGATTTCCGCCCACATCGGCGTTTTTACAATACCCGGGCAATAGGCATTCACGGTGATCCCCAGCGGAGCCAGATCGCGCGCGGCGGTCTGGGTCAGGCCGCGTACGGCGAACTTGCTTGAACTGTATACCGCCAGCTCCGGGTTACCGGTGTGGCCCGCCTGCGAGCAGGCGTTGATGATTTTGCCGCCATGCCCTTCCTTACGGAAAGCATCGATAGCCGCCTGAATCCCCCAGATCACCCCTTTGACGTTGATGTTGTAGACCTTGTCTACTATCTCTGGCGTGATCGACTCAATCGGCGTGGATGGGGCAACCCCCGCGTTATTGACGATAACGTCAAATCCGCCCAGTGCCTTACGCGTTTTTTCGACCGCGGCAAACACCTGCTCACGGTTTGAGACATCCACCTTCACGGCAATGGCCTTCCCGCCGCTGCTCGCAATTTCATCGGCCACCGTTTTTGCCGTCTGTTCGTTGTAATCCGCAATTGCCACGGCAAAACCATCTTTGACCAGGCGCAGCGCAATCGCTTTACCAATCCCCCGGCCTGAGCCAGTAACGAGGGCAACTTTTTGCATGTCTTTATCCTTATGTTGATTCACAAAATCTGGCTGAGATGGAGCTGGCCCATCAGCAGCGGGTTATCGCTATAGTCGACGGGGATCGCCACCACGGCAGGCCCATCGACATCCATTGCGGCACGCAACGTCGGCTCCAGCGCCGCCGCGCTCTCTACGGCAAAGCCTTTCGCGCCAAAGGCGTCAGCGTAGGCCCTGAAGTCGACCGGGCCGAACTCCACTCCGGAAAGGCGCTGGTATTTTTTCTCTTCCTGGATCGCCACCATGTTGTAGGCGTTATCCACCCAGATGATGTGCAGCACGTTGGCGTTGAGGCGGACAGCGGTTTCCAGCTCCATGCTCGACTGCAGGAATCCCCCGTCACCGGAAACGGAAACCACCTTGCGGCCCGGGTTGACCAGCCAGGCCCCAATTGCCCACGGCAGGGCAACGCCCATCGTCTGCTGACCGTTGGAGATCATCACCTGACGCGCCCGGAAGCTGTACAGGTAGCGGGCAATCCAGATGTGGAAGCTCCCCATGTCCACGGTGAGCGTGACGTCACTGTTGACGATGTCCTGCATGGCCCGCACGATGCGCAGCGGGTGCAGGGCAAACTGGCCGAGCGATGCGCCGCGTCTGTCGAGCAGATCCCGCTGATGCTGGCGATCGATAAGAATTTCGGTGGCCTGTGGGCTAAGTTCAAGCGACCGGCTCATACGCCCCGCCAGGGCATTGAGCGTTGCCGCGATATCACCAACCAGTTCGACATCAGGCACGTAGTTGCGCTCTTCGTAGGCGGGAAGCACGTCGATATGCACCAGCGTGGCATCACCCCGGTTCCACATGGCTGGCTCGTACTCAACGGGGCTGTAGCCGATGCAGATAATCAGGTCGGCCAGATGTAAAAGCCGGTCGCCCGCCTGATTATTAAAGAGGCCGACGCGCCCGGCGAAGCGGGTAAAGTGCTGCTGGTTCACCGCGCCGGCGGCCTGATAGGTGCTGGTCACCGGGATGCGGCTTTTCTCCAGTAACTGATGCAGCGCCGTGCTGTTGGCGGGCTGGCTCGCCATCAGCCCCAGTAAGATCACCGGGTTTTTGGCCTTTTCGATAAGCCGCGCGACGTCGTTAATGGCGGCGTCAGGTGCGGGGCCCATCAGCGCGGAGGTGCCCGCCGGTAAAATAGCGCCCGTGGCAGGCTGGTCGACAATATCCTGCGGCAGGCTGACGAAGGCACTGCCCGGCCTGCCCTGCTCGGCGGCGCGAAACGCGTTTGATACCACCTCGGCAATGGCATCCGAAGAGCTGACCTCAACGGCATATTTGGTTACCGGGCTGAACATACCGACGGTATCCATGCTCTGGTGTACCTGTTTCGCTTTGTCTGCCCGCTTCACTGCCCCGCCCAGCGCAACAACCGGATCGCCTTCGCTGTTGGCCGTGGCAATGCCGGTAATAAGGTTCGAGCAACCCGGCCCGGAGGTAACCAGCGCCACCCCGGCTTTACCGGTCAGCCGCCCTACCGCTGCCGCCATAAATGCTGCGTTCGCTTCGTGACGCACGGGGATCAGCTGAATGGGCGAATCCAGAAGAGAATCAAACACTTTATCGATTTTCGCGCCAGGAATACCAAACACCTGCTTCACGCCCTGAGCTTCCAGCTGGCCGACAATCAAATCGGCACCATGCGCCCACTGGCGTGAATGTTTGTCACTGTTCACGGTTATTCTCCTGTTAGTTTTCGACGGAACGGATCGCCGCATCAAGGTTGCTGGGGTGAAGGTTGGCCTGCAAAAATGCGCTGTCGGCGGGGAGATCGATCATCAGCTTATGAATTTCACCAAAGGTGAGCACGCCGCTCTCCAGCTGATAATCCAGCAGATGGCCTCCCCCCTGGCGGTCATCGGTAATGAAATGTTCGTGATAGCCCGCCACGTTAATCCCCTGCATATGCTGTGGCGTGCGGAACCCAACCAGCACGCCCTGGCGCTGGTTAAAGCGGAATACCGGCTGGTCGTCGAGCACGTCGGTCATCGCGCGGTACGGCGGCGTCTGGCGCGGTACCGTGCGGGTGTGAGCGTGGCGGAAGTTGCCGTCGATCCGCAGAGCGCAAAACAGGTTATCGGAGGGGATCTGCTGGTCGATCGCGTCGTGGATCTGCTGGCGGCTGACCGGGGTATCGAACGTTTTGCGATACTGCGGCTGGAACCAGGTCATCACCGCGAACGGCGTTTTTTGCTCCGGCTTTGCGGCGCGGGCGCTGCCATCGGCGCGCAGCTGGTAAACCTGGCTGCTGAAGGCGATCATTTCGCCGTCCAGCTCGTTGAAGGTACCCAGACCGAAATCGCCACGGGTTAACAGGCTGGCGATGGTGGTTTCCCCTTCATATACGCCGCTTAACAGGGCGCTCATTAGCGATGTCTGATAAATCACGCTGTCAGGATGCTGAGCCGAGAACCCTCGCAGGGTTTCACACAAACTCTCCTCACAGTCGCATGCAGATGAATGCGTCGTCATGCTCTTCCTCTTCAACTTTTTTAAGAAAGGTTAAATAAATGTTGACCCGATTCAGCTGAGAGTTCCAATATAGAAACCATGCTGTTTTGAGACGTTTTTGATATGGAACTTCGTTATCTGCGGTATTTCGTCGCGGTGGCACACGAGCGACACTTCACCAAAGCGGCTAAATCGCTGGGTATTTCTCAGCCGCCGCTCAGTCAGCAGATTAAACGCCTGGAGGAAGAGGTGGGGACGCCCCTGTTCCGGCGTCTGACGCGGGGTGTGGAGCTGACCGAGGCCGGAGAAGCATTCTACGAGGATGCCTGCAAAATTCTGGCGATGAGCGATGCCGCGCTGGAAAAAGCCCGTGGAATTGCCAGAGGCCTGATTGGCAGTCTGTCGATTGGTATCACCAGCTCAGATGCATTTCATCCGCATATCTTTGCGCTGATCCGTCAGTTTCAGCTGCAAAATCCGGCGGTCACGGTGCATCAGGTGGAAGCCAATATGGCGACCCTGATGACCCGGCTGGGCGAGGGAGAGCTGGATCTGGCGTTTGTCCGCTTGCCGTGCGAGAGCAGCAAGGCGTTCGAGCTGAAAATACTCGACAGGGAACCGATGGTTGTGGCTTTACACCGCACGCATCCGCTGGCAGGCCAGCCTTCTCTGACGCTGGCACAGCTTAATACTACGCCGGTAATTTTGTTCCCCCAGGACGTTGCGCCGGGGCTTTATGACCGCGTTTACGGCTGCTGCGAGCGCGCGGGGATTGATATGCAACACACGCTACAGTCTTCCCAGCTTTCATCTTCCCTCAGCATGGTGGCCGCAGGTGGCGGGTTTGCGCTGGTGCCGCAGTCGATGGCGGCCATTTCTCCACCAGATGTTACTTATCATGCGTTAACGACCCCGGAACTCTATACCGATATCGCGCTTTGCTGGCGGCGTTTTGAACGTTCCCGCACGGTGAAACGTTTTTTGGCGATGCAGGCATGATGACAGGGGTTTTGTCGTCCAGATAAGGCATCGCCGCCACCCGGTAAGGTCTTTCTGGAAGCAGCCTCGCAAACCTGAAATTTACCTTATGTACATCAGGGTTATTGCTTTTCTTCCCCTCCTCACAGTCGTAAAGTGCCTGCGTTGCGGCACATCCGCAATCGGGCGTAGGAACCCGAAGTACACAAAGTGACAATTTTTGTCGCGGCAGCGCTCCTCTCGTTAGAATACGGTAGCGCTGGCGGAGCAGCTGAGAAGCTGGCCGTTTTCTTTATGCACGGCATTCCTACCTCCGTCAGCACTACCCCCTTCGAGCGTAGGAACTCTCTGGGCGGTTAATTAATTTTGCATAAAGAGGATGTCTTATGGCTACTATCCCTGGCTTTTCTTACTCACTTTCTGAAGAAAGCGTTATTCACCATCTTATCAACCTGCAGCTTTCAGATACTGCGGATCTCTTCGAACTGGCCGACGCCTGTGCCGCCTATGTGAGCGTGTTGGTTGAAACGGACGACGCGGTAACATTTTCCACGCTCTGCACGCGTTTACTGGCGACACTTAAGCAACTGCGTGGACGTTGCGATACAGAGCTCCCGCCTTATCTGGTTGAACAGCTGATTGCGGGGGAAAAGATGGCTTCTTGCGTCCCGGACTGCTGGCAGGAAACAACGTTGCAGGTGGACTATGCGGTGGCATTAACACAGGCCGTGATGGGCGGAACATTGCCCACCAGCGTGGCGAAGGAACTGACCGGGTTGCTGCATGATATGGTTTGGCTGCTGGCGGAGTTTGTAAAAGAGCCCTATATCGCAGCGCACTAAAGCGGGTGAAAGAAGCCGAAATGCTGCTGAGGTGTGGATGTGGAGAGCGCAATTGTTCTCACTGCTGATGTAGGCATTACTAAAATTACAGTGCGTTAATCAACAAAGAGTCGTTCACATTTGCCTGTAAGCTGACAGAGGGGATGGGGATTGAAAAAGTCAGCAAGAAGGTTAAAAAAGGCCCACCAGCTAAGGCGGCGAGCCTTTTTTGTTATTAACGTATCACACTAACATTTTCAAGTTTCACCGGACTTTCAGGTTTATTCCCCAATTGCTGAGCGACCGGGACGAAGATGTTGAGATCTTGCAGCCAGGCTAATTTATCACGGCTATCCTGCTGCCCTTCATGAGTTCCATGACACTCAACTAATAGATATTTCCCACTAAACGCAGGTGCAATGCTCTGTGCATCCCCTTCTCCCGTTACATTACAGCGTAACGCTGAAGCAGTGACTTTCTTATCAGCATCAATATTATCCCATTCCGCCTGATATCGTTGGCCAGTCACTAACGGGAAATGCATATCCGTCTGCAATTTGTTGAGTAATACGGTACCACTACTGATGGACATGGTGAATTTCAGCTGCAGCTGATTAGCCAAAGTTAAACGTTGCACCGTCCAGATACCATAATCTTCCAGTTTGCGTACATAACCATCCGGTTGTGCATCCAACTGTACTTTGATCTTACCGAGCGTGCTTACTTCGGTATAACGAACCTGTTTAAAGTGCGGAAGCGCCCAGGGTTTGATCAATGACTGCGCCTGGTGCTCAACTGCAGCAGAAAGGGGATATTTATTAAGCCACTGTGGATTATTATTGTTCAGATCGGGCATTGAGGGCCCCATCAACGTTGATGCTGGCTTGTTAGCAGCAGGAATAAAATGTCCTTCGGCCGTGAACGTTTTTCCTGCTGGTAACTGGCAGAGCTGCTCAAAGCGTTGTGCTTTTTCCGTGTTAATTTTGAAGTCACTCTTGCGGCGAACAATATCTGCAGTAATGAGTGAGTCCGTAACGCGTCCCTCACTGTCGAAGTTCATTAAGGCGACAGCATCTCCCTGATGCGTTTTACAGTTATATAAGTAGTGCTCAATCTTTAATTCCATCGGTGCGTCATAAGGCGGTTCCCAGGTGGTATCTGCAAAATCATATCCCATACGTACCGATAAAATGTCGCCAACGCGCTGGATGCTGTTAACATCGACAAGGTCGGTAATACCGACTGTATCCGTGGCTGATAATCTTTCCCATCGAGCGTCTTTTATTGGTAGCTGGCAAACCATACGGATATCCTCTGCCGTCATCTGCTTATCATCCTGTGCAGGCGCATAACGGAGGTAGCTGTTGCCGTAAAAGCGGGCTTTGGTATATCCCTCTTCACTTAGTAAATCCTCGTACAGAAGCTGTGCCTTGCTCTGTTTACAATCAACGGAACGCCATTGCTGAGCCATTTTCCCGTTATTGAATTTTAACGACACCATGTAATTCACACGATCGTGGATTCTGGTTATAGACAAGGGGTTAGTGTCACCACCTATCAATGCAGGCTTATCAGCAGCTTGCACGAAAGAAAACGGTAAGATAGACAGAAAAAAAAGAGGGTACATTAAAGGGCGTACGCAGCACATACATGTTCCTTCATATATTGATTAAGAAATAAAGTTATCGGCATCAGGGACTAAATTATTAGCCAGCCATGATTGCAACGTTATAGATAAACGTAATATGAGATTGGCTACTGCCGCTTCTGGTACCGTGGAGGTACGGGTAATGGACACGCCACTGACGCTCACCCACGCGATTAATATCGCCGGGCTGATTCAGGCGACATCGCACTGGCTACTACCACGCGACCATACAAACACCAGGAGCGAGATTTTCTATCTGTACCGGTTTAACCGTTTTCAGGCGTGTCGCTATGGGTTAGACGGTATTCTCACAGACGTGCATACCGGAGAGCATAAAACCGTGGCGGACGATATTGCGTGGCTGCTGGAGCGGGTTGCCCCCTCAGTGGGAAAACTGGGTGCGACAAGCGCAATTCAGGAAATTGCTCTTATGTTGAAACAGGATAAGAGCGAAGCACAACGAATGCGGGATTTTGTCAACGACAGCGGTTCACTGACCTCGCTGGTACAACAACATTGCGAGCTGTGGGCGACGAGTCTATAACCCCCCCCTCCCTTTCGGCTGATATATATTGCTTTGCTTTACGTTACACGATGCCCGACAATAACGTTTTTAACTGACGATTAACATTAAGATGAAACACCCGTTAGAATCGCTGTTAACCGCAGGGGGCATACTGCTGATGGCCCTGCTTTCCTGCCTGTTGTTACCTGCGCCCTCTCTCGGGCTGGTGCTGGCAAAAAAGATGGTTGCAACCTTCCATCTGGTCGATCTGAACCAGCTCTACACCATTTTGTTCTGCCTGTGGTTCTTGCTGCTCGGCACTATTGAATTCTTCGTCCTGCGTTTCATCTGGCGTCGCTGGTTTTCACTGGCGGCGTAACCGGCACAAAAAAGCCGGGTGGCAGCCCGGCATTCTCGTCATCTCAGCCCTAATACGCCCGGCTGTGGCTCTCTTTGCGATAGGCTCCAGGCGGCTGGTTAAAGGCACGGGTAAAGACCCGCGTGAACGTCTGCTGCGAGTCAAACCCGTAACGCAGGCAGATGTCGTACACGCGTTCGTTCGATTCACGCAGGTCGCGCGCCGCCAATAGCAGCTTACGTTCGCGAATGTAACGCCCCAGACTCTCCCCTTTGTACTGCATAAACAACCGTTGCAGGTGCCATTTCGAGTAACCCGCATGACGGGCAATCTCTTCAATGCGCAGCGGCTGGTGCAAGTTGTCGTCGATCCACTCGACGATAGTGTCGATGACCTGAGCGGAAATAGTCATACTGCGCTCCCCTCTGCTCCACAATTAATCATTATTCCCACCACACGCGAAATTGCTGGGTGGTATCACTCACCCGGACAGGCTCGCCCAGTTCCGGTGTCAGCAGCCGATAATTTTTGTCCGCGCTGGCTTTTGCCAGCTGGATCAACGGGTCGTTCCAGGTGTGTTTCGCCAGCACAAAGCGCCCGTTATGTCCCGGTACCACGGCTTTAGCATTGAGATCCGCCGAGGCCTGCGCGGTTTCATCCGGTAGCATGTGGATGTGCTTCCAGTCCTGGTCGTACTGGCCGTTTTCCATGATGGCTAAATCCACCTCGCCAAACTGTTCACCGATAGCCCTGAAGTGCGGGCCGTAACCGGAATCCCCGCTGTAGTAAACCTTCTGCTCTGGCGTGACGAACATAAAGCTACCCCACAGCGTCTGGTCACGCTTAATGCCACGTCCAGAGAAGTGACGCGCCGGTAGCACATGCACCGTCAGTTCATCACTGATATGCACGGACTGGTTCCAGTCGCGCTCATCAATAATCTCTGCCTTCATACCCCAGTAGCGCAGATGAGAACCCACACCCAGCGGGGTGACCACCTGCTTCACTTTTGGCAGTAATGCCCTGATGGTGGCGTGATCCAGATGGTCATAGTGATCGTGCGAGATAATCAGCAGATCGACCTCCGGCATACTGCCCGCGTTCCACGGATACTCACCCGCGAAGGCTTTATTGAGGAATGAGAACGGCGCGGCGTAATCACCGAGCACCGGATCGATCAGGATACGTTTTCCCGCCAGTTGCATATACCAGGAGGAGTGACCAAGCCACACCAGAGTGTCTTGCTCCAGAGGCAAACCCGCGAGATCGGTTTTCACCAGCGGCAATGGCTGAGCAGGACGGGCGTTTTCGGTTTTTTTGGTCAGGAACTCCCACATCGCCACCAGCATATTTTTGTCGCCGTTATAACCCGGCGTAGGGAGCGTATTGTGGAATCGTCCGTCTCGGTACTGTGGAGAAGCCTCCACTTCCGGGAGCTGCTCACCCTGCGGTGGCTGGCCAAATCCGGCGTTCAGGACAAAAGGTAAACTCGCAGCTGAAGCAATAATCATGACAAACACCACGCAGATAGAGAGAGACTTTTCATATCCTGACCCGAATACGCGCCCCTTCCGATGGTTTGCGCGGGTTGAGCTTGATTATGAGTGAGTAAGCACTCATTATAGATATGCTGATAAAGTCGTCAAGACGTTTTCGATCTTTGACATTCCGCGTTGCAGCGTGGCAGAGCACGTGTTTCAATCATGGCTTTTACAATTGACAGGAGGAAAAATTTAGTGGCACGTCCGAAGAGTGAAGATAAAAAACAGGCCTTACTGGAAGCAGCAACCGCTGCATTTGCACAGTCAGGGATTGCCGCCTCAACGGCGTTAATTGCCCGTAACGCGGGCGTTGCTGAAGGCACACTGTTCCGTTACTTTGCTACGAAAGACGATCTGCTGAATGCCCTCTATTTGCACCTGAAGCAGGATCTCTGCCAGACCATGCTGGAGAACCTCGATCGCACCATCACGCTGCCTAAAGAACATACCCGCAATATCTGGAACAGCTATGTGGACTGGGGGATTCGTAACCCCGTTGCTCATGCGGCTATCCGCCAGATTGGCGTCAGTGAAAAGTTGAGCGCCGAAACGGAACTGGCGGTGAAAGAGATGTTCCCGGAACTCCATGAGCTGTGCCGCCGTTCGGTGCGCCCGGTGTTTATGTCGGATGAATTTAAAACGTTTGGCGATGCGCTGTTCTTATCGCTGGCCGAAAGCACGATGGAATTCGCCACCCGCGATCCGTCTCGCGCAGGGGATTTTAAATCCCTCGGTTTTGAAGCCATGTGGCGCGCACTTGCCATTGAGGACGTTAATGGACAGTAAATCACTGCAGGAACACGCAAAACGCGTGGCACTGGAAATGCCCTTTACCGAACAGTGCTGGCCGTTTGGCCCGGAATTTGATGTGTTTAAAGTCGGCGGTAAGATTTTCATGATTGTCGCGGTCGCCCACGGGCGGCCTCATATCAGCCTGAAGTCCGAACCGGAAAAATCCCTGTTAAATCAGCAAATCTACCGCGGGGTTGAGCCTGGCTATCATCTGAATAAAAAGCACTGGATCTCACTCTATGGCGGAGAAGACATTACGCCAGAACTGGTGGCCGATCTGGTGGCTGACTCGTGGAACCTGATTGTCGATAAACTGCCGAAAAAAGATCAGAAGTGGATCCGTCCGACCTGATTGTTCGTCTGAGACGAACAGTATAAGCGCTCGAATCGCACTTATCTTTTTCCGTTTCGCCCTGTAATCTGCTCTCCTTTCACGCCCCTGTGGGGCGAATGTAACCACCAGGAGTTGTAATGGATATTATTTCTGTCGCCCTGAAGCGCCATTCCACCAAGGCGTTCGACGCAAGCAAAAAACTGACCGCCGAAGAAGCGGAAAAAATCAAAACCCTGCTGCAGTACAGCCCATCCAGCACCAACTCTCAGCCGTGGCACTTTATTGTAGCCAGCACCGGGGAAGGTAAAGCGCGTGTGGCAAAATCTGCGGCCGGTACTTACGTGTTCAACGAACGTAAAATGCTGGATGCTTCTCACGTCGTGGTCTTCTGCGCGAAAACCGCAATGGACGATGCCTGGCTGGAGCGCGTGGTCGATCAGGAAGATGCCGACGGCCGTTTTGCGAACCCGGAAGCAAAAGCCGCTAACAACAAAGGTCGCCACTACTTCGCCGACATTCACCGTGTTGATCTGAAAGATGACGACCAGTGGATGGCAAAACAGGTTTACCTGAACGTCGGTAACTTCCTGTTGGGTGTGGGCGCAATGGGCCTGGATGCTGTGCCGATTGAAGGCTTTGACGCCGCGATCCTCGACGAAGAATTTGGCCTGAAAGAGAAAGGCTACACCAGCCTGGTGGTGGTACCGGTTGGGCACCATAGCGTGGAAGATTTCAACGCATCCCTGCCGAAATCTCGCCTGCCGCTGAGCACCGTCGTGACGGAGTGCTAATCACTGCTGGTACGCCGGGTTCCGGCGTGCCAGATTTCAATACAGTATGATTTGCGGATGTTTGACTCCACACACCAGCGCATAACGCGTTAACGTGTCGAGACTTGCCCGCGTAATATTGGCTTCCATTCGGGATACGGTTGGCGCACTGACGCCCATTCGCTCCGCCACCTGCGCACGCGTAAGACCGGCATGATTTCGCCATTGCGCCAGCATCTCGCGTAAGCGCTCCTTACGTTCTTCTGCGTCAAAAGCAGCCTTTACATCAGAGTCACTTAACAACTCTGCTCTCAACTCATCCCAGTCAATGATCTTCTTGCTCATCCAACATCTCCTGTTGTCGTTTCAGTGCCAGACGGATCTCCACAGAAGGTGTTTTCTGCGTTTTTTTGATAAATACGCGCAAGAGATAAATCGTCTTATCCCGCTGATAAACGTATATCCCGCGGCTATGGATTAGCCCGACGGTGCGTATTTCAAACAAGCCATATGACAATGGTTTGCTGTCGGGAGCCCGTAGTACGGTTGGGTTATTGCGTAATTTATCAAGCTGGCGAATCAACTTCGCCTGTACCCCTGCAGGCAAAGAGAGGATCTCTTCTCTGACTGCCTGATGAACGATGAGTCTGAACACGGTTTTTTCATCCCTGATGATATTAGCATGTAAGGCAATTTGCATTAAAGGCTAATTTTGCCTTTCGTGATTCACCTTACCTGTTTTATCCAGGCTAAACCGAATACCTGTTGATTCCCTGAAAGCCCTTCGCAAAAAACTTATCTGGCCGTACTTCCGGCGTGCCAGATTTTCTCCGCATAACGGCCTATCACCGCCAGCGACGCCGCCAGAATCAGGAAAAACACGACCTTGTTCATCCCGTCCCAGAAGTATTCGAAGTAGCGGGTGTAGAGGTTAATGGCGAGGAACGTCAGACCAAAGCCACGCAACATGCCGTCGTCGGTTTTCAGGCTGATGTAGATACAAATTGCCGCCGCCACGGCGAACAGCAGCGCCCACGGCAGAAGCGATGCCTGAGTGATGCTGTACCAGTTATCGATATCGTAATTACCAAAAATCGACATGATCCACAGGGCAACAAAGAGATACGTCAGGCCCATCGCTTTACTGGTGGTATAGAGATGTCGCGCCTGTAACATTGCGCGCAGCACCCAGCACAGCGCCAGCAGCGCGCCCCCGAAGAAGATAAACCGCACCGGGTAATTCATCCCCAGCCAGTAAGCGCCCCAGCCGGACATATACCCCGTCTGTGCCCCAAACCAGTTACCGAGCGAGAGTAAAAAGAACAGCCACACTAACCCGGAACGCCCAAAAAAGCCCACCAGACCATAAACGGCGCAGCCCGCCAGGAACAGCGGGGCAATGTGGCCGCTGCCGTTATCGAGCCGTTCACCAAGCTGCCAGAGAGCAATCGCCGTAAAGAATACGCCGAGGAACAGGATCGCTTCAGTGCTGTAGTGCCACTGCGTTTCTCGCCGCTGACGGCTGAACCCCCACAGGTAGAATAATACCGCCACCAGCGCGGGCAGCCCGATACGGGCGAGGGAGGAGAAAGCAAAGAATTCAATGATACGCGCCATCAGTTCGCTGTCGGAAAACAGACTGCCAATAGCAATGATGACGCAGGCCAGCGCCGTCCAGAAGGCATAACGGCTGAGGCGTTGCCAGTCCAGGGTCACGCGCTGCAGCGTACCGGCCAGACGCTGGCGTTCCTCGGGGGTTAATGCCCCTTCCTGCTCCCACTCGCTAAGCGCACGGTGAAGGAGGCGTTCCTGTTTGCGGGTAACGTTCATATTCACTCCCTGAAAAGTCAGATGTTAATTGAGTATAACAGCCTGTTCTGCCAGCCACGTCATCGCCCTTTCCCCCGCCTCATCCACTGGCAAATACACCAGCAGCCGCGACCCGTTGCGCGGAGCAGAGTACCAGTACATTTGCTGCAGAGTAAAATTTCCCAGCTCAGGATGCGCGAACAGCTTCAGCTGATTTTCCACACCGCGAACATCGTTGCGCTGGTGCCACAGGGTTTTAAACTCCTCAGACACCGCAAAGAAACGTGCCAGTTTGGCTTCCCAGAGTGGGTCACCCCGGTGTTCGGCCATCGCCGCGCGGAAATAGGAGACAAAAATCGGCAGTACGTCATCACGTTTGCCCAGACGGGCACGCCACGCCGGATGCGTCAGAAAAAGATAAATGCAGTTGCGATCTTCTGGCGGGATGGCGTTAAAGTCGACGCCCATCAGATGACCGAAACTGTCGTTCCACGCCACAATATCAAAATTCGGTTTCTGAATGCTGGCAGGCTTTGGCATCAGCGTATCAAGCAACCGGCGCGTGCCTTCGCTGATGCTCTCACAACAGGCCGCCTGCGGCGCTTCACCCGGCGGCAGGCCAGCCAGTACAAACAGGTGTCGGGTTTCAGTCGGGGTACACTGCAGCGCTTTGGCTATTGCGGCCATCACCGCTGTAGATGGATTCACATCCCTGCCCTGCTCCAGCCAGGTGTACCAGGTGACGCCCACATCTGCCAGAAAGGCCACCTCTTCACGACGCAGCCCCGGTGTGCGGCGACGGCCACTCCGTGGCAAGCCGAGACGCTGGGGATCGAGGCTTTCTCGCCGTGCGCGTAAAAATGCCCCCAGCTGTTTTCGGGTGTCATCCTGAAGTGAGATGACGGGTTCAGACATCAGCGCCATAAATCCCCCTGCATGGTAGTGCCAGTACCAGTATAAGTAAGAACTGGTACCCGTTTATGAGATCACCGATGCTACGACCATCTGCTGAATGACGCAATGGAGTCACCATGAATACGTCAGTTGTTTCACCGGGTCGCGCAGGCCTGATATTGCTGTTAACCGGCCAGATGCTGCCGCTTATCGATACGTCAATTACGAACGTAGCGCTGGATTCAATAACCCATTCGTTACACGCCACCGCCACCGGGCTGGAGCTGATCGTCGCCCTCTACGGCGTGGCTTTTGCCGTCTGTCTGGCACCCGGCAGCAAGCTGGGCGATAACCTGGGCCGCCGTCGTCTGTTTATGTGGGGCGTGGCGGGCTTCGGCCTCGCCTCGCTGCTGTGCGGGATGGCGGGCAACATTGAACAGCTGCTTGCCGCGCGTATTGTTCAGGGGGCAGGCGCGGCGCTGATCATGCCGCAGATCCTCGCCACGCTGCACGTCACGCTAAAAGGCACCGCCCATGCCAAAGCCATTAGCCTGTTTGGCGGCATAGGCGGCATCGCCTTTATCGTCGGGCAGATGGGCGGCGGCTGGCTGGTATCCGCGGATATCGCCGGGTTGGGCTGGCGTAACGCGTTTTTTATTAACGTGCCAATTTGTCTGGTGGTGCTGGCGCTGAGCCGTCGTTACGTGCCAGAAACCCGTCGTGAAACGCCATCGCGCATTGACTGGACGGGCACTGTGCTGCTGGCGACGATTCTCTGCTGCCTGCTGTTCCCGATGGCGCTTGGCCCACAGTGGCACTGGTCATGGCCGCTGAAAGCCGCATTGCTCGCCATCATCCCGCTCACCTTTTTTATGGTGATGAATGCGCGCCAGAAAGAACGGGAGAACGCGTATCCGTTGATCCCACCACGCCTGATGCAGCTTCGCAGTATTCGCTTTGGGGTGCTGATTGCGGTGCTCTTTTTCAGCGTCTGGTCCGGGTTTATGTTCTGTATGGCGCTGACCATGCAAACCGGTCTGGGCATGGCCCCCTGGCAGTCCGGGAACAGTTTTATCGCGCTCGGTGTGACCTACTTTATTTCTGCGTGGTTTGCCCCGCGCCTGATTGCCCGCTACAGCACCAGTACCATTCTGCTGACCGGGCTGGCGATCCAGATAACCGGGCTGCTGGCGCTGATTGTGACGTTCCATTTCTGGGGGATGAACAACACTGCCCTGACGCTGGCTCCGGCGACCGGGCTGGTCGGCTACGGCCAGGCATTAATTGTGAACAGCTTCTATCGCATGGGTATGCGCGATATTCAGCCTGATGACGCGGGAGCCGCGAGCGCGATTTTAAGCACGCTACAGCAGGCTGCGCTGGGGCTTGGCCCGGCTATTTTCGGGGCGATTTTGCTGCATGCGCTGCAAAACCATCACGGTGATTATACCCAGGCGATAAATGTTTTTCTGGCGGTAGAAGCCACCATGATGGCAGGGCTGGCACTGGTGACGCTGTGTATGCGTCACCACCTGTGCCTGCCGGTGGTGAAGACCTGCCAGGCCACGAAATAAGCCCGGCACGCTCTTCGCCACCGGGCGAAAAGGGCCCTACTTCTTACGGGAAAGTTTAAATGCCGCAAACAGGAAGATCACCCACACCGGTAGCAGCAGCGCTGACAGGCGCATGTCGTCGATGGTACACATCAGCACAAGGATCATTGCCAGGAAGGCGATGCAGATGTAGTTCCCCGCCGGGTACAGCAGCGCTTTAAACTGTGTCTCCCGCCCTTTGCGGCGCATCGCCGCGCGAAAGCGCAGGTGTGCGAGGCAGATCATGATCCAGTTCAGCAGCAGCGTGGCAACAACCAGCGCCATCAGCAAACCAAAGGCCTCTTTCGGCAGCAGGTAGTTGATCAACACCACCAGCGACGTGATGGCTCCGGAAAGCAGCAGCGAGTTCACCGGCACGCCGCGATGGCTGACGCGGGTCAGAAACTTCGGCGCGTTACCCTGCACGGAGAGCCCAAACAACATGCGGCTGTTAGAATATACGCCGCTGTTGTAGACCGACAGCGATGCCACCAGGATCACGAAGTTCAGCGCGGAGGCCACGACGTTGCTGTTCAGATCGTGGAAAATCATCACGAACGGACTGCTGTCGGATTTCACTTCCACCCACGGGTAGAGCGCCAGCAAAACCACCAGCGAACCGATGTAGAACAGCAGGATCCGGTACACCACCTGGTTGACCGCTTTCGGGATGCTTTTATGCGGATCGCGCGCTTCAGCAGCGGTGATACCAATCAGCTCCAGCCCGCCGAAGGAGAACATAATCACCGCCAGCGACAGGATCAGCCCCTTCCAGCCCGTTGCCAGGAAGCCGCCGTGCTGCCACAGGTTATCGATGGTCGCACGCTCGCCGCCATGACCGGAGAACAGCAGCCAGAGGCCAAAGCCAATCATACCGATGATTGCCAGCACCTTGATGAGCGCAAACCAGAACTCGGTTTCGCCATACAGGCGCACGTTCACGAGGTTAATGGCGTTGATGATAATAAAGAAGGCCGCAGCCCAGACCCAGGTCGGTACGTCCGGGAGCCAGTACTGCATATAGATGCCTGCCGCAGTCAGCTCTGCCATCCCGACCAGTACAAACATCACCCAGTAGTTCCAGCCGGAGAGGAAGCCGGCAAACGGGCCCCAGTATTTATAAGCAAAGTGAGCGAACGAGCCTGACACCGGCTCTTCGACGACCATCTCGCCGAGCTGGCGCATGATCAGAAAGGCAATGACCCCGGCGATGCCGTAACCCAGCAGTACCGCCGGGCCAGCCATCTGAATGGCGGGGCCGATACCCAGAAACAGCCCGGTACCGATAGCGCCGCCCAGGGCGATTAACTGAATATGTCGATTTTGCAAACCACGTTGCAGCGTCGGATTGTGCTCCGACGAGGCTTCAGAACTACCGCTGCCTGAAGCGGATGACGCGTCTTTCACGTCCTACCCCTGTCTCTTTTTTAGAAGGGGCACGTTTTAACACTTCATGCTGGTGGTAGCAAGAAAAGCAGCGGGGAACGACGTTGCATGCGGTGGCGATAGTGTATTCCCCCCCGTTAGCCGGGGGGTATTAAGTCAGATACGGTAAATCTTAAAATACGCGGGCGTTACCGGTGATATCAATACGCACTGCCGCCCCCGGGTTCCAGCCTGGCTGGCTGACGGTTTTCAGAACCAGCGGTTCCTTTTGCCCGGCTAACGCAAGCGTGAGGACGGACAAATGCCCGGTGAAATCCACATCGATAATCGAGAGCGGGCTTTCATGTGGTGAACACGCCGTGACCCGCATCTGTTCAGGACGTAGCATCACCTTGCCCTCGCCTGCCGCATACGCGTTGTCCGTACGTATCTCACCCAACGCACATACTGCACGCCCGGCGGCAAGCTGGGCAGGCAAGATCAACGCATCGCCAAGAAACAGCGCAGTCTCTTCATCCACCGGCTGGGTGTAGACCTCAAACGGTGTGCCAACCTGCGTGAAACGCCCGGATCGCATCACGGCCACCTGGGTGGCAAATGACAACGCTTCGTTTTGATCGTGGGTCACCAGAATAGAGGCCACACCCGCTTCCGCCAGCAGATCGGCGGTTGCCTTGCGCGTCATCGCGCGCAGACCGGTATCCAGAGCAGAGAACGGTTCGTCGAGCAGCATCAATGAAGGACGCTGTGCCAGCGCACGGGCAAGTGCCACACGCTGTTGCTGTCCACCGGAAATCTCATGCGGCCAGTGTGTCGCAAGCTTCCTGTCCAGCGAGACCATCTCCATCAACGCTTCTACGCGCGCCCGTTTCTCGTGGCGGGTACCGTCTAAGCCCCAGGCGATATTGTCTGCCACATTAAGGTGTGGAAACAGCGCCCCTTCCTGGGGAACAAAACCGATACCGCGCTGGTGAGCGGGGATAAAATTGTCTTCATCGAACAGCGTGCGGCCCTGCATCACAATGCGCCCGGCATCCGGCGTTTCAAACCCGGCCAGAATACGCAGCAGTGTGGTTTTACCCGACCCTGACGGCCCGACAATCGCTGTCCTGCTTCCCGGCGCAACGCTCAGGTTTAAACTGTCGAGCACCCGCACATCGGAAAACGATTTAGAAATGGACGTTAATTCAAGCATGTCATAGCCCTGCAATTTTTTTAGACTGCATGTAAAGGATCGCGGTCAGCGGCAGTGAGATAAGGATCATCAGCATGGCGTAAGGCGCAGCAGCAACATAATCGATCTCGCTGGTCAGCGCCCAGAAACCGGTGGAAAGCGTACGTGTCCCGAGCGGTGACAGCAGCAGCATGGCGGTCAATTCGTTGCTGACGCCGAGGAAGACCAGTGCCGCCCCCGCCGCCGCACCCGGTGCAGCCAGCCGCATAGTGACACTCCACAGCGCCTTCGCTGGCGTGCTGCCAAGACTGCGCGCCACGTTTTCCAGCTCTACCGGAGCCTGAGCCATCCCGGCCCGCAGGTTAATCAGCGCGCGAGGCATAAACATCAGCAGATAGGCGAGGAACAGCGTAATTTCCGTCTGGTAGATAGGCCGGGCGTAATGGATGGTAACCGTGACCAGCGCAAGGGCGGTCACAATACCTGGCAGCGAGCTGGTGATGTAGATGCACCCTTCCAGCATCCGGAAGATGCGGCGCGGGTAGCGAATACCGAGCCAGGCAATGGGGATCACGCACGTGGTGGTCAGCAACGCACCGCCCACGCCCAGCATCAGCGTCTGACGCAACGAATGCCAGAGGTCAGCATTCATCCAGTTTTGTACACCGCCAAGCCATATCCAGCGGCAGAGCACACCTAACGGGACACCCAGAGCCAGGACGACCAGTAAAAGGAACAACATCTGACCCAGCGCAGCCGCAGCAGGTTTCAGCGGCCAGCGTTTTTGTTCACGGGCGGCACCGGCACCAATACGCGCGTAACGTGCTTTACCGCGCGTGACCCCTTCCAGCACTAAAATGGCCAGACAGCACAATGCCAGCACCCCCGCCAGCATGTTAGCCGCAGGGCCGCTGAACGTTGACTGAAACTGGTCATAAATCGCCGTTGTAAAGGTGTCAAAGCGGATCATCACATACAGGCCATACTCCGCCAGCAGATGCAGCGCCACCAGCAGCGCACCGCCGCAGATAGCGAGTTTGAGCTGCGGTAACACCACGCGGAAAAAGACCCGCCACGGCGGTGTACCGAGCGAAGCAGCCACATCTTCAAGCGTGGGGTCGAGACGGCGTAGCACCGCCGCAACCGGCATATAGATAAACGGGTAGTAAGCTAAAACGGAGAGAAACACGCCCGCAGAAAGGCCGTGCATGGAGGGAACAACGCTCACCCAGGCATAGCTTTGCACAAATGCGGGGATCGCCAGCGGTGCGACCGCCAGCGCAGACCATATTCCCCGGCCAGCAAGCGTCGTGCGTTCTGTCAGCCAGGCGATTGCCACGCCAAGCACAATGCACAATGGAACCGCGAGCGCCGTTAGCCACAACGTGTTGCTGAGCAACTCAGCAACACGTGGACGGAATACCAGAACCTTAATGCTTTCCCAGCCCGTCTCAATGCCAATGGCAATGATAAAACCCAAAGGCAAAAGCGCCATTAATGAAAACAATATAGCTAACGCTACCATCGGCAGCGCAGGACGCCTGCGGACAGGCTCCCGCACCCCGTTTTTACCGATGTCGAGACTCAGACCAGACATAAGACGTTCACTTTACTCTCAGGATCACAGCAGACCGGCTTGTGTCATCAGCTCGATAACTTTTTTACTGTTGAGCGTTGAAGGTTCAACTTTTGGCGCATCGAGCGCATTCAGCGGAACCAGTTTCGGGTTAGAAGCGGCATTCACACCCACGGCATATTCAAAGGCATTGTTGGTACGCAACTGTTCCTGGCCTTCTTTACCGGTGATCCACTTAATGAACGCCTGAGCCTGTTCTTTATGTTTGCTGGAAGCCAGTACACCGCCGCCAGAGAGGCTGACAAACGCGCCAGGATCCTGGTGTTTGAAGTAGTAGAGTTTGGTGTTTTTGCTGTTTTCACCCGTTTTGGATTGATCAACAAAACGGTAGTAGTGATAAATCACCCCGCCATCAATCTGACCGGCGTTAACGGCTTTCATCACGGTGCTGTTACCTTTGTAGGCAACAAAATTGGCTTTCATCGCTTTGAGCCATTCCAGCGTAGCTTGCTCACCTTTCAGCGCCAGCATCGCACTGACGATTGCCTGGAAATCAGCGCCTGACGGAGATGCCGCCCAGCGTCCTTTCCACTCAGGTTTTGCCAGATCCATCAGCGATTTCGGCAACTGCTGCTCGCTCAGCTTTGCCGGGTTATAAACAAATACCGTGCTACGCGCGGCAATACCGATCCAGCGGCCATGCGCTGGTCGAAACTCCGCTGGCACCTGCTTTAAGGTGTCAGCCTCTAAGGGTGCAAACAGTTTTGCATTATCAACCAACACCATCGACGGGGAGTTTTCCGTCAGAAACACGTCCGCAGGTGAAGCGCTGCCTTCCTGAACCAGCTGATTGCCCAGCTCGCTGTCATCGCCATTACGCAGTGTGACTTTAATCCCGGTTTCTTTCGTAAAGCCATCAACCCATGACTTCACCAGATTTTCATGCTGCGCGTTGTAAACAACGATGCCTTCGTTGTTATCAGCCGCAACTGACTGTGTGGAAAGGAAAATTGATGAAGACAACAGTGCAAGCGAGAAGCATGACAATACGCGAGAATTCATAAAAATATCCTTAATAGACCAAAGTAAATAACAACGAATGGCTTTGCGGGTAAGGATTAAAGCACACAAAAACGCTAATGATAATTAGTATCAATCCAGTTTAAGCGTAAAAGTGTAAAATTTCTTTATCGCAGAGTTTAGAATGATAAAAAACTGATAATAAATCATCACTCAACAGAAGATTAGGAAAACCTTAAATCTGAAAAAGACGGCTGATTAGCTGACGCCAGGGTTATTTCAGATTATTTAAGCAACAGACAGATAACCGGGAAGGCTGAAAGGATGACGTGACGATGAGCGAAGGTATTGAATGGCACGCCCTGTAGGATTCGAACCTACGACCTACGGCTTAGAAGGCCGTTGCTCTATCCAACTGAGCTAAGGGCGCACGGAGAAGAGTGAACTTCGTGGTGGTGAAACGCGTGGAATTATACGGTCAATGACAGCTGAGTCAATGCCTTTACCGTCTTCTCTTCCAATAACGACTAGCCGGTTGTAAATACGGCTGTTTTTTCAACATTTATGGGTATATCCCTCCCGTTTTACCGCTGCGAAAAGACTTAGCCGCATTTAAGTAACGCCTGCTGTTTTCCTGCGCGTCGCCCCGGCACACTGGTATGAGGTATCCCGGCCGCCTGGAGGCTGATCAACAACAGGATAATGGAGTGACAACGCAAAACCTGACGTATACGCCCCCCCGATTACAACGCATTTCTCAGGACATTATCGGCATTAAACTTGAACCCGTCGTCGCCCTCTCCTCTTCGCGCACCGTGGGTAACGAGGTGCTCAGCATATTGTCATCACATCAGCACAGTGAACATTATTTTCGCGATCAATCCGCTGACCAGGCAATGATGCTGCTCGAAGCGCAACTCGCCACGCTAAAAAACGCCTTACCCGGTAACAACCTTTTTATCAATCTGCCGATAACGGTATTAACCACGCCGGCAACGTTTCAGCGTTTACTACAGTTGCAAAGCCCGCCGCTGAACATTGAGATTGTCGACCCGGCGGGCTTTTTCTTGCTGCCTGTGGCGCTTCGCGCACGCGTCACCTGTCGCCTGCAGGAGCTGACGATGCAGGGTCACCGCATCTGGCTGGATGACGTAAATGAAGCATCGGTGAAATCATTTTTATCCTGTCACCTGCCGTTAACCGGGGTAAAAATCGATAAGATCGCGTTCTGGCGTTTACGAGCCACTCCGGCGCTATCGCAACTGGTCTCTCTCTGTTCGAAAATTGCCGAAAATGTCCTTATCGAAGGCATTGAGACAGACAGGGATCATGCCTGTGCCCTACAGGCAGGCGCGGGATTAGGTCAGGGATATTACTGGCCATCCTGGACATAGCCAGAAGAGTAAGCGGTCATCGCCGGGAGGGAAGCTATACGAATGACAGTGCGCCGTTACAGGCGGCGTCGTACAGGAAGTGATGCACTGGGATTTACGCACTCGGCATTTGCTCCCCCCTTCTTCGATCGCCTCGAATTTTTGAGCCAGTCTATCAACCAGACTCGCAAAACCGACGCCCCCTTTATCATTCTGGTCACACAGGATAATTTTCTTCGTTCGGGGTTCCTCAACGGGCAGTTTCCCCTTAGCAACTGCTGTGACTATGACACGCTGGAAGCGGCCCTCAGTGCTCTTAACCACTGGCCTTCAGCGCGGCTTGTCGTGGATATCGACAGCCGGGCTTCAACGCTTATTGACCTGCTGGACCGGCTAAGAAGACACAGCCTGTACCCGCCATTCCTCGCGCCCCATCTGTTAATTCGGGCTGATGATTATGACGCCCGACTTTTTTGTAAAGCTGCTGGCCCTTTTCATGTGCTGGAGCGCCAGCTTTCTCCACCGGCTATGCAGCAATATCTGCTGGAAACCTCATTTCTGCCGCGCAACAGAAAAGAGTGGTTCTCTCGCGATGAGTGGCCTGTTTTACAGGATCTGTCGCGCGGTAACTCGTTACGGCATATTGCACACCTGCACAACCGCCCTTACAACCGCATCATTTATCGCCTTAGTTGTATCCTGACGAAGCTTGGGCTAAATCATCGTCAGGAGCTGCTGCATCTTCTCAATAACCTTTCAGACATCACGTTTTAACGCCCTCACTAACCCATTAATTCCTAAACACCTTTAAGAAATTACTTACAAGATTTGTTATTTTTATGTTAAAAAATAACAATTAAGTCGAATTTAAAACTATTCCTAATTTATCCACTTCAATGAAGTGAAATGCTGATAAAACCGACACAGGCAGTGCTTTCATCCGTGTGATAAGGTTTAAGCAATAACGTTAAAAAGAAGATAACGATGTAAAAACAAGCAATTTGATTGCACGCACAGGGAACCAGAAGCCCTCAATACAGCATATCCTGCTGTATCAGGGCAGATTTTTTAAGGTGATGCTCACAGGCTTTCAAATGAAGGTATCATGCCAGAATGGGGCGAATTCTTGCTGTGTAAGCGGCGAAGAGACAGGTTATTTCCACACCCTTTTAGTTAACATTTGATCAACATATAGTGATATCTTTTATTTTTTGTTATTACATAAAGACGAATGTTTGCAGTAAATGGGATACCAGGGCATTTCCGCTAAAATTAAAATACCAGGCCTTAAGATCCAGCAGATAATATTCACAAATAAGCAGAAATTGATTTACAGGCTTTTCGGAGAAAGCTTAAACGGTATAATAAGGAGAGTTACAGACATGAATAAGAAAATTCATTTTGCGATCATCAGTAAAATGAGATAACCGCACTGCGGCATTGATTCCATCACTACGTTAACAAGGATGCTTTCGCTCTCTCCAGGGAAATACCACCGTATAAGGATCTGCACAATTATCCTTCCGGCTTTTCGAGAGTTTTAACAAAACTCAGCATAACGCTTTTAACAATCTGAGGCATAAAAAATGAAACCGGCATCCGTTATCATTATGGACGAACACCCTATTGTCAGAATGTCGATAGAAGTCCTGCTACAGAAAAATAAAAACATCGTCGTTAAACTCAAGTCTGGCGATAGTCACGAAGTGCTTGACTGCATACGTAACCATCCCATCGATCTGGTGATTCTCGACATCGAAATGACAGGAACAGATGGGTTCTCATTACTGAAGAGAATCAGGAACATCAACAAAGACATAAAGGTGCTTTTTTTGTCTTCTAAATCAGAGGCTTTTTATGCCGGACGCGCCATTCGCGCAGGCGCAAATGGGTTTGTCAGCAAACGAAAAGATTTAGGTGAGATCTACAATGCGGTTAATATGATACTTACCGGCTATTCATTCTTCCCTTCGGAGACGCTGAGTTTTATAAATCATCTTGGCTCACGAACTGGAGCAGCGGTTGATATGCCATTGTCAAATCGCGAGGTCACCGTCCTGCGTTATCTGGCCAATGGATTATCAAATAAGGAGATTGCGGAACAGCTATTATTGAGCAACAAAACAATCAGCGCACATAAATCGAATATCTATTCCAAGCTCGGGGTACAGAGCATTGTTGAATTAATTGATTATGCCAAAGCGCACGAATTGCTGTAATCTGAATTCACTCCCTGCAACTTATATGAGTTGCAGGGAGTGCGGTCAGTTCTAATTATAATTAATCATAAAAGTAGCATCCGCATCGGCTCTACCTGGCTGCGGGTTATCTGCCGTGGCAATATAATTAGCATAAAATGACAACTCTGCATTTCCCCCGGCATCAACGGCAACCGCCTGACTGGCCTGCTGCAATGCCAGGCGAGTTTTATCTCTGTCGCGGATCTCCACGGCAACATTGCGGGCTGCACTGGCATCATTCAGCGCCAGCAGACTATTATCGCTTCCTTCAGCTTTACCCGAAAAGGTGATGGATGCTGAACCCGGCGGGCATCCGGTCAGTTTCAGCGTAAACGGAACGGGCTGCGTCCGGCTTCCCGCCGTGCTGAGCTGTTTTGTCGGCCAGGTACCCAGCGTGACGGTTTTATCGCTGTCACTGCCTTCTGCCACGCAGGTGAAATCGACGATGTTGCCATACAACTCGATATTGATTTCCCCCAGCGCGGTGACAGCCTGCGCGTGTGTGTTAAGCACTAACAGCACCAGCGCCGCAAGAGATCGACTCCAGATGTTCATCTCGCCTCCTTAATCGTAATCCACGCGCAGATAACCGCGAGAGGAGAAACGTCCTTCCTTAGGCTTGTTACCTGTGATGCTGACCGGCCAGGCGCGAATTGCCACCTGTGCCTGGGCGCTGTCATCCAGACGGAACGGTATTTTGCTGGTCAGGTTGTTGGGGATGAGCGGTGTACCACTTTCGTTAGCAACCACAAACCCCAGATCGGCGTTATCCGATACCAGCGCATTACCAGAGACTTTTTCGGCTTCGATTCGCATCGTCAGGTAAGCATTAGCCTCTACGTTGGTGCATTTGATGGCGATGGTTTTAGTTTGTGGCGAAACCTTCTGAGGGCGGTTTCCAGCTCCGGCCTGGCTGAACAGTGAGGCTCCAATGTCGCCAAAATCAAACTCGACGACCCTGCCGGCATTAACCTCACAGCTTTGCGGAACCTGAATCGTCCCGCTGTAGCTGATGGTATACACCGGCGTGTTAAGCGGATCGGACGACGTGGTGGTGACATACACCCGGAACATGGTCTGCTGTGGGATCACCACCATGTTGATAAACCGCCGCGTCACCCTCAGGCGAAAGACCAGCTTTGAATCTGTGACCGGAAATGCCTTGTTGTTCGGCACGTTGGGGTGCTGCCCCATCTGGATGTAACTTGCTGGCGGGTAGAACGTGCCTGCGAAGTCATCGTGGATCTGCATTGCACCGTCAAGGTAGTCGTTGAGCTGCACATACTTATAGCTGTCGATCTCCGTCGTAACAGGTAGATCGGTGACATAACTACGCATAGTCGATTTTCCGGTGGTTCCCTTCGGGCAAATCGCGCTGACCCCCACCATCCCGGATTTTTGCGCCAGGGTGATAATTTGGCCCGGTTTGTTGTTGGAGCTGTTAAAAACGTTTGAGAGGTCATACGAGATGTCCTTCGCGACGCCATTCGAATTCTGGCACACCGTCGCCCACGCGGGCAGCGCGCCACACAGCAGGGCAACACCGGCTACGTTGCGGAAAATGTTCATCATTGGGTTCCTGTTAGCGATCACAGCTTGCCCCCGCCAGGGTAATGGCCTGGCTCTGGCTTTCAGGCGGTAAGCGATAGTGCGCACGACACTGGGACTGCATCCCGTTGCCCCACTGGATCAACAGTTCACCTTCCAGCGGTAGTCCGCTTAAATAAATTTGTCCGTCATCTCCCACCATGCTGGTCACGCCGCTTTGGGTTTCGCGCACTACGGCACCAAACGGTACCGGCTGGTTACCGCGCTTCACCGTCAGCAAAGCGCGCACGCCAATGCGGGTATCGAAGCTGGCACGCACCAGCGCGCCTTTGGTCGGTACCACGCTGCTCACGTTGTTTTCGATGTCGGTGTTGTTACTCATGGTGTTGGTATCCAGCGCTACGCGGTTGTAACGGTAGACCGTGGCATACGGCATCACCGCATAACCCCGCCAGTCCGTTTTCACCCCGGTCTGGTTTTCCACGCTGACGCCTGTTGCCCCCGGAGCTTTGATCAACACGTTGGTATCACCCAGTGGCTGGCTGAAGGTTATGCCATCGGCATGGCCCACCACGCCACCAGAAAGCTGCCAGTTGAGATCGTGCTGATCGCGCGAGTAGTTATACCCCGCGCCCAGCGTACCGTAGGTCGCCTGCCAGTTGGCACTGGCACTGCCGCTTGCACCGTTATTACTGGTGTGCCCCTGCGTGACGCTGTAGTTCAGGTTACGATCGTCAAGCAGCGTCCCGCTGACCCCGGTCTGCCAGCTGGTGTCACCGTCACTATTACGGCTTGCCGACGCCGTGGCGTAGGCTCTGTCGATCGCGTTATCGCGGCGATAACCGTGGCGGGTAAACAGACTGAACGGCACAGAGACGTTAAACGACGCGATCCTGTCCGTACCGTCGATCCCCACGGACTTGTTCCACGACCAGGACACGGAGTAGTTGATCCCCTGCACGCCGCCCGCGTAACCCAGCTGATACCAGACGTTCGACTCGCTGGTTCCCCAGTAGCTCTGCTGGCTGCCAGAGAGATACACCGAACCGTAATCCCCCAGCGACTGGGAAATATTGAGCTGGAAACGCCCTTTCTTATTCCACGTCAGGTTGTGATAACTCTGTACATCCGGCACGCCGTCATCATCCTGGCTATCGCCATACTGATAACCTTCCATTGAGCGCCAGGCCACATCGTCCAGGGTATAGAACCCTTTCGTGGAGTAGCGATAGCCCAGCAGCTGGAAGTTGGTTCCGAATCCGTTAAGTGACTTCGCGTAGAGGAAACGCAGCGACTGGCCTTCATGGCGGCTGTCGTCCGCGAGCTGGCTGCGGGCGTGGGTGAGATCGAGGGAAACCGCGCCCCAGTCACCGAGGTTTTTCCCGGCACCGATGGCCAGCGCGGTATAGCGCGACGCCAGCTGTGTACCACCGTAAAGCGTGTAGCCATCGGCTATGCCGGCAATCAACGTGCCCTGAGTGAAGAACGGCGTATCCTGCTCGCTATTACCGCTGCGGTAGTCCCCCGCCACCAGGTCATATTTCCAGCGTCCCTCACGTTGTAGCAATGGCACGGTGGAGTACGGCACGGTATAGCGTTGCTGGCTACCATCCTTCTCTTCGACCGTCACCTCCAGGTCACCGCTTGAGGAGGTCGGGTTCAGATCGGTAATAGCAAACGCACCGGGCTGAACATAGCTCTGATAAATGACATAACCGTTCTGACGAACGACCACTTTTGCTGGCGTGCGGGCGATACCGCGCACGGTTGGCGCGTAGCCTTGCAGACTGTCCGGGTACATATTGTCGGAGGAGTAGAGTCGCCCGCCGCGAAAACCAACGCTGTCGAAAACATCATTCCCGGTATTGCTGTCGCCCAGTACCAGCTCGCTTTTGAGTGGGATCACGGTGCGCTGCGCCCAGGTACCAATATTCTGCCAGCTGCTGTTCCGCTGTCCGTTGTTTTGCGTGTAACGCCATGCGCCATTATTGCGTAACCGCCAGGCACCATAGTTCAGCCCGCTTTGCAGGTTCAGGTAATAGCTGTCGTCCTCGCTCCCCCGGTTGCCGGTGAAGCTGTAATTCAACAGTGCGGCAGGGATGCCTTCATCCCACTGTTCGGGGGGAATGTAACCGCGGGCGCTGTTCTGCATTGCCACCTGCGGCAGGCTGATATTAAGGCGCTGCGAGGCAAAATTGAACGCCACCACGCTGCCGGGAATAGCCGTCTTCAGTGGGATACAGGTGTCGCCCCTGGTGTTTGCCAGCTCAGGAAACGCCGCAATATTGACGCCAAAGCGGTCCAGCATCGCGCGCGTGATGCACGGCGTTAGCCCACCCGCAACCGGTGACGTATCATCAGTCGCCTGCTCAAAGCGCACATCCTGAGTGGCAATAAACTCATCATTACGCCAGAGATCCACGCGATAGATGCCTGGAGCCTGCTGGTGTCCTTGTTCAAAACGCGATAAATCCGCCACGTTAGCGGTGTCGTCGGAGAGAAATGCGGGGTTGAAGTAGCTTTCGCTCCAGCCAGTTTGCGGCCAGAGCGCTGCCATCAGCGCCAGTGCTACCGGGCAGTAACGCCCGTGGTGATTGTTCATCGCCCTGTCTCTGATCACAGATTGACGCTGCGCGCCGGCGTAATCGCGCCGTAGTCATTCACGCTCTGCCAGGAAAGCGTGCCGCTTGCCGCATCCGGCAGCACCTGCTGCGCCGAGTTTTTAGGCGCAATCATCAGGTTGTCCAGAGCCTTACCGCCCAGCTTCAGGTTGACCAGCGTGATGTAATATGGCGAGGCATTACTCACCTTAAGGTGGTTGCCGACACGCTCAAAGCGCAGTTGAGACAACGCTTCTTCCGGCTGCATCGCCAGTTTATTCGGGCGTACGAACAGCTTGATGCGCGACAAAATCGCCAGCTGGAGGACGTTGTTGTCCTCCATTTTCGTTTTACTCACTGACGGGATCGCCTTCACGTTCATAAAGAAGAGCGATTCACGGTCAGTGGGCAACGCCGGACCGGCATAAATAATGCGCAATGTGTTCTCGCTGTCCGGCTCGCTGACAAACAAGGGTGGCGTGACGGCAAAGGTTTTTTCCTTTTGCCCATTGGCATTCTCAATCCACGCATTAATTAAATAGCGCTCTTGCTTATTGCTGTTGGTGATCGCCAGCGAAGTTTGTTTCGCGTCTGCCGGATAAATCACGCGCGTGGCCCCCAGTGCAATACCACCGGAGGCACTGGCGGAAGCAGAAACCATCAGCAAAATAAAAGATAAAATCAGTCCTGGCTTAATTAGGGAGTTCATCACAACAATACCTTTAATAATATGTTCGCAGGCGTAGAAGGCGTTATGGATAAATCAACGTGAACCAGACATCTGACTGAATATTGCCTGGCACGAGGTGTTCGGAAATAGCCCGATAGCGGGCGCTAAAATGAAACGCGAGCTCCTGGGTATTGATGGGCAACCAGCTGACCGCCGTCGCGTTCGGGATAATCTGGCGTTGCTGTTCGTCAAAAAGTGCCAACCCAACACCGCTGCTCACGGGCGTTTCACCAGGCCGTGATGTCGCCAGAAAAACCTGTGGATCTTCCGCCGGCGTGACGCCCTGGAACTGGATCCCTACGGTGCGCGAGACATCCACGCTGCAGTCCAGCAGCCGTACGGTAAAAGGCACGTTGACCGTTGAAAAGCTGCCCACGCCGGAAAAGGAATTGGTCCGGTACTGCCCCATATCGATACGCATACTCTGGCTGTCAGGAGCCACGGCGCACCCACCGTTGACCAGCTCACCTCTGATGTGAACCTTGCCGCCGTCGATCACTACGGTATGTGCGAATACTGGTTGAGCCATCGTAAGGGCTAGCAGCAGTTTCCCGATCCTTGTCATCCTTCGTTCCTGGCATTAGCGTATGACGGGCCTCATCCCTGAGGCCTAAACATCCCTGTGCAGAGGAATTATTCGTATTTCATTACGAAAGTGGCGTCCGCGTTCGCCTGGCCTGGCTCGGCAGTTGCCGCCGTGGATTTATAACGCGCGGTGAAGTTCAGGGTGTTGGTGCCTTCAATCAGGTTCTGTGCGGCAGAGAAGGTCGCGCCATCCGGTGTCAGCGTGCTGGATTTGCTGTCGAGGATCTCGATACCCACGCCTTTCGCGGCGTTGTCGTTGCTGCCAGAGGATACCGCCAGCAGGGTTTTATCGGTCGCATCAATCTGACCGGTGAAAGCAACAGCGGCAGTTTTTGCTACCAGTGGATCACAATCATTCAGTTCGATAGTGAATGGAATATTGGAGGTCGTGTCGCCCACTTTGGTGAATTTCGCGGTACGGTACTGACCCAGATTAACCGTCTGTTCAGAAGATGCCGTATTAACAGAGCACGCGGCATTCACTAATTCACCTTTAAAATGCACGGTACCGCCATTAACGGAAACGGGCGTAGTAGTATCTTCTGCATGAGCGGCACCCGCGACCAGGGCCAGAGCGGCAACAACGGTAGATGCAATATTGCTGAATTTCATGTCTATTCCTTTAAAATGTAAATAACCCTTCCCGCGAAAAACCGGGAATAAGAAATACGTTCAATCGATTAATTGAAAGCTTATTTCGGAGGAGACAAAGTAGCTCAGGAACGAATATTAAAATATGTCAAAACGCTGCCATTTCACCAGGCCACATCCTAATCCCGCCTAGGAAATTGACCATGTCAAAATCAGGGGTTTTGCAGCCAGTTGTGGAAATCTCGCAAAGGGTGACTGACAGCGGCGCTCGCTTCTGACAAAATATAGGCAATCCCCCTTTCAAACGTTACAGACGGAATCTTCTCTCTGATGGCAGCAAAGATTATTGACGGTAAAACGATTGCGCAGCAGGTGCGCTCTGAGGTTGCGGAAAAAGTGAAGGCGCGCAGAGCGGCCGGAAAACGAGCCCCAGGGTTGGCTGTTGTGCTGGTTGGTAGCAACCCGGCATCGCAGATTTATGTCGGCAGCAAGCGCAAAGCGTGTGAAGAAGTGGGCTTTGTCTCCCGCTCCTACGATCTGCCCGAAACCACCAGCGAAGCAGAACTGCTTGAGCTGATTGACACCCTGAATGCCGATAAAGCAATCGACGGCATTCTGGTTCAGTTGCCGCTGCCTGCGGGCATCGACAACGTGAAGGTGCTGGAGCGTATTGCACCAGACAAAGATGTCGACGGTTTCCACCCGTATAACGTGGGTCGCCTGTGCCAGCGTGCACCGCGCCTGCGTCCGTGCACCCCTCGCGGGATCGTCACGTTGCTGGAGCGCTACAACATCGACACCTACGGCCTGAACGCCGTTGTCATTGGTGCATCCAACATCGTTGGCCGCCCGATGAGCATGGAGTTGCTGCTGGCTGGTTGCACCACCACCGTGACCCACCGCTTCACCAAAAACCTGCGTCACCACGTAGAAAACGCCGATCTGCTGATCGTCGCAGTGGGTAAACCAGGCTTTATTCCAGGTGAGTGGATTAAAGAGGGTGCGATTGTCGTGGACGTCGGAATTAACCGTCTGGAAAGCGGCAAGGTTGTCGGCGACGTGGTTTACGAAGATGCCGCAGCGCGTGCGTCTTACATCACCCCAGTACCGGGCGGTGTTGGCCCGATGACCGTAGCAACATTGATTCAGAATACCTTGCAGGCGTGCGAGGAGTATCACGACGTAGAGGACGCGTAAAAATGGCCAATTTTTCTTTAGGTAAACACCCGCACGTTGAGCTGTGCGATCTGCTCAAGCTGGAAGGCTGGAGCGAAAGTGGCGCGCAGGCGAAAATCGCGATCGCGGATGGGCTGGTCAAAGTCGACGGCGCGGTGGAAACCCGCAAGCGCTGTAAGATTGTCGCAGGTCAGACCGTGAGCTTTGAAGGTCAGAGCGTTACGGTTACAGCATAATTCCCACCCCCAACCCGGTAGTCCTCGAACTATCGGGTTACCCCCTCTCCCCCTGCTCCCTCTTATGTATTCCACTACTAAATATAATCTTCACCATCAATAATACATAACTATCATTTCATCAAAATTGATCGACAAAAGCTATTAATTGCATTCCGTGTGACATCCATCACGAAACAGGGTTGCTCAACGTTTATTATTTACTGCATAGCACATGCATATAGCTTTTTACGAAAAAGTAATCTCATCATGCGGTAAAATTTTTTACTTAAAAAATCTATGGAGGTAATTGTTTTGCCATGGAAAGACCCATCATCAAATGCATTTTTTAGCTGGATCTACATAATATTATTCGGCGCATGGGGAGGTCTTGTTAGATATCTCCTTGACGTTAAGTCTGGTCAGTCGGGAAGAAATTTATTCGCGGCATTGGCACAAATTATCGTGTCAGGATTTACCGGCGTACTTGCTGGATTGATGTCACAAAGTCTCGGAACAGTATTTCATACTTCGCTTGCGGTTAGTGGTATATCAGGTGCAATGGGCGTTGTCGCCCTTAATTATTACTGGAAGAAAATCTCTGGAGAGAATAATGATAAATCATGAATTCAGTAAGACTACTGAAAGGAATCTTAAAGGTGTACATAAGGATCTTTCTGATGTAATGAGAAAAGCATTGAAATTATCACCGATTGATTTCGGTATTTCAGAAGGGTTAAGAACCCAAAAACGGCAACTTGAGCTACTGGCATCAGGAAAATCATTAACGTCGAAAAGCAGACATTTAACGGGGCATGCCGTTGATATATTCGCAGTTATCAATGGTACGGCGTCATGGGAGTTTAAACATTACCAGACAATTGCAACAGCTGTGTTTCAGGCGGCCCGTGAGTTGAATGTTGATGTTGAGTGGGGAGGTAACTGGACGGAAATAAAGGATGGCGTTCATTTTCAACTCTCACGAAAAATGTATCCTTAAGAGTATCTAAAAAACGATTACACCTATCGCTGTTTACGCAGCCAGTATAGAAAAAGGAGAATTATAAAACCAGATTATATTCATCTTATTTTTCAATAAACAACCAAAGGCAATCTATTATCTTCACGATAAGGTTATTGCACACTGTCAAAACAGCCCGCTATTTTTATTGGCGACATCGTGCTGCCCTGACAAAAATATTTTACGAACCAAAAAGGAATTCAATCATGACAATTACTTATGTTAAAACTGAACTTGCACCGGCCGACAATCAGCTCGCTGCATATATTTATTTTACTTCAGATACACCAGTAAGTTATTCTTACACTGTATCAAAAAGGACAACCAGCCCAACCAGCGTAGATTTTACCTATACATCGGATCTGATTTATGCCGTTTCTCAAACCATAAAAATCCCTGTTATTGGCCTTTACGCGCAATATGCCAACAACGTCCAGGTTGTGTTTAAGGACGAAACTGGAACTGAGGTTTACAACCAACCATTCTCTGTTAGCACGGTGGATCAGGTCTATGATCCATCCGTTATCTTCCACCTCGATATTGAACAAACAGATCCTACGTTATTTACATCTGTCTGGGGAAATAGTTGGTTAATGCAATCAACTGGCCGAGGTTACGATGAAAACGGTGACCTGCGTTTTAATTTTTTATCGGTTTATCATCTCCAGCCGTTGAGAATTCACAATGGCTACATTTATACCGGTAGCGATGAAGATTTTTCATGGTACGGTCGACGCTTTTTCAAAATTGACATTCTCGGTAATGTCATTTTTGAATTCGACATGCGTGATTCTAATGGCAATCACTATTCAAACACTCACGATTTAGTCTGGGACTCAGCAGGCGATATCTATATGTTTGGTAGCGATAGTCCTAATCGAATAAGCAATACGATGGCACAAGACTCCTGTATCCTGAAGTTCAACGATCAGACAGGTAAAATGATTTGGGCAAAAAACTATACCAGTGAATATAGCGGCTCTCAGATATTAAATAACAACACACCTAATGATGTTCATTTGAATTCACTCACATGGATCCAAAGCAGTCCAAACAATGAGGAAGCAATTATTGCGCACTCTCGCACCACGAGTACAACTTTTGGCGTATCTATCGTTGATGGTAGTATCTTGTGGGCGATCGACACGGGTAATTTCAACCCTCAATTCCCGGCAGTTCAAGCGACTACTCATATCGATAATACCGGAATTACTAACTATGAAAATGGTGCTCACACTGTGTGCATCACTAATAACAGTGCATTTGCAGGAAATATCGACCCTACCGTAGGTAAATTTGTTTTATCTGTCTTTGATAATAGATCCTGTGTTGGTGCAGATGGAAGCCCTGTCATTCGCCCTATAAATGATGATCCAACCACCGATACCTATTCAACACCTCCGGCTCGCATTCTATTCTATGCTGTAGACTTAGCAGCAAAAACTGCAGTGGAAATTCATGCACCGATTGAACTGCCAACAACCCCCATCATCCAGTGGACCGATTTTATGGGGGGAGTGTTTGACCATGATGATTACTTCGTTATTTTTACTAACCATGCCCGTTCATTCTTTATCTCTGATGTGAACGGTAATATGATTGCCACCATCTATGATGTTATTTCTCTACCTGATGGCGCGCCTCAATTCCCTGCAGAGGGCTATCGTGCAAGATTATTTAACGAAACCGAGCTATCTGACTTAATCACTACAGCATCAATTACGGTAAATTCATAAAAAAGTAATTGTAAAAAACAGAAGCAGTTGATCATCCGTTTTTATTAACTCATCGATTAAACTGCATTTGTTATCAGGGTTCATGCATTTGCATGAACCCTTGACCATATATAACACGTCACCAGGGGCCTGGCGTTATCACTCACACCGCTGTACCACTGTAACCAGGCGCAGCGCCGGGAAAAAACCCGCCTCTCCCCGAAGCGTACCCCGCAGAAAGGGGATAAAATCCCCCACATCCATCGAGGTTAATTATCGATCAACTTCAAATAATCACTATTTCATCTGTTGAAATGTGAAAATTAAGTTGCGCAGTTTTCATACTTTCCTCACGATAAGTAGAACGTTCTACTAAAACGTTCTACTTACAATAACAGCGCATAAAAAGCGCTACTCGGGGGGAAATCAGCATGAGTCTGATATCAGGGTTTGTTAAATCGCTGTCTAAGTTATCGATGATTGGTCGCGCCTTAATGCTGCCAATTTCACTGCTTCCCGCTGCGGGCCTGCTGCTGGCCTTTGGCGATAAGTTCCACCTGCCGCTGATGATGAACGCGGGCGGGGTTATTTTTGATAACCTGCCGATGCTCTTCGCGATTGGCTCCGCTGTCGGTCTGGCGTCAGAATCGGGCATTGCGGCGCTCTCTGCGGCCGTTTCAGTGTTTGTCACCAACATCACCATCAATACCGTGCTCAGCATCACGCCGGAGATGGCCTCTCAGGGCGGGAAATATGCGATGGTCGTCGGCATCCCGACGCTGCAGATGGGCGTCTTTGGCGGTCTTATCTGCGGTATTCTCGCGGCATGGTGTTACAACCGTTTTCACACCATGCAGTTGCCGGAGTTCCTCGGTTTCTTCTCCGGTAAACGCTTTGTGGCGATTGCAACGGCGTTTCTGTCGTTCCTGCTCGGCCTGCTGTTGCCGTATATCTGGCAACATATTCAGTCCGGTATCGATGCACTTTCTGTTGTCGTTAACGGGGATAATCAGGCGGCATCGACCTTTATCTTCGGTCTGGTGGAACGCGCATTGATCCCGCTTGGTCTGCACCACATCTGGTATCCCTCTTTCTGGTATTCGTTTGGGGACTACACCACCCAGGCAGGTCAGGTGATCCACGGTGACCAGACCATCTGGTTCAAAATGCTGGAAGAAGGGGCGAAGTCTTTCAGCAGCGATACGTACCAAAATGCCGGTAAGTTCATGCAGGGTGAATTCCCGCTGATGCTGTTTGCACTGCCTGCGGCCTGCCTGGCGATGTATCACGAAGCGCACACGAAGAATAAGAAAATTGCTGCCGGTATTCTGTTCTCTGCGGCACTTACCTGCTTCCTGACGGGGATCACCGAACCGGTTGAGTTCACCTTTATCTTTGTGGCTCCAGTTCTGTACGTCTTCAACGCCATTATGGCGGGTCTGGCCTACATGACCATGTACCTGCTGCATGCCCATATTGCCAAATCTTTCTCTGCAGGCTTTATTGATTATCTGTCGTTCGGGATCCTGCCATCATTTAACGGTTACCAGACCAACTTCCTGAACGCCATTATCATCGGCATTCCAATGGGGATGATTTACTACTTCACGTTCCGCTTCGTTATCCGTCGTTTCGACGTGAAAACGCCGGGCCGCACCGAAGTCACCGCCAGCGCAGACGATAAAACCGACACTGAAATCGCAACTGAGATCATCGGTCTGCTGGGCGGGGCACATAACATCGATTCCGTCGGATCCTGTATCACCCGTCTGCGCCTGGAAGTGGCGAAAAGCGATGCGGTGGATAAAGACGGTCTCAACGGCCTGGGCGCACGCGGCGTGGTCTTCGTCGGAGACAACGGCATCCAGGTGATTTTCGGTGCCAGAGCACAGTTTATCGCCCAGACCATGTCCACCATAATCGGCAAATAATAAGATGCCTGAACGACACGTCTCCTGTACGCTGGGAGACGTTGTCTTAACTGGCTGATAATGGGTAAATTTCAGGGAGCAGTTTTGAAGAAAGTCAGCATTATTGATGTGGCAAAGCACGCGGGGGTTTCGGTCTCTACCGTTTCGCTGGTCCTACGCCAGAAAGGGAAAATCTCAGAGGCAACGATCGGGAAGGTCAATGCTGCCATCAATACGCTGGGCTATGTGCATAACGTTGCCGCTGCCAACCTTCGCGCCAACACCTCCAACCTGATTGGCCTGATCCTGCGCGATTTCAGCGACAGCTTTTCCATCAAGGTGATGGCGAGCATTGTTCAGGAGCTGGAAAAACAGGGGTATATGGTTTTTCTCGGCCAGCCGCTGAACGACCACGACCATCTTGAGCGCTGTCTGCTGTCGTTTAAACAGCAAGGCGTGGCTGGCGTGATTTACCTTGCCTCTGACACTCGCACTGCCGCCCTGCCGGAACACATCCGCCAGTGTCCCTTACCGCTGGTAGCGGTCTCCCAGTCTTTGCTGGACGAAAAATGCAACCTGGTGATGCGCGATAACCGCCAGGCGGCAAACCTTGCGGCGCGTTACCTTATTGAGCGTGGACACCGCAATATTGCCTACATTGGCGGGCGTGAAGGTTGTCTTATCCGCGAGCAGCGCCTGCTCGGCTTTCGCAGCGCAATGACGCAAAACGGGCTGCTCTGGCGTGACGAGTATTCTCCTGCCTGTAGCGATGATACGCTGGCGGCAGGTTTTGCCACTCGCCAGCTACTGGAAAAGAACAACACCATCACCGCCCTGCTCTGCCACTCACCGGATGCGATGATCGGCTCTATTTCCGGCATTCATCAGGTGGGACGTACCGTGGGGAAAGATGTGTTTTTAACCCAACAGGTCGCGCTGGTCGGTTTTGAAGATATGCTGCACGTGAACCTCACCTCGCCGTCGTTTACTTACGTTTCATCCGCCAGCGAAGAAACGGGACGCCAGGCCGCCGGGTTGATGATACGCAATCTGAAAGAGCCTGGGCTGCAAACGCAACGGATCACCCTTTCCGGGCAGCTTATCACCAGAGAATCGGCATAAAAAAAGCCGGGTGGCGGCTACGCCTGACCCGGCCTACACTCATGCTCCTGTGGGCCCGGTAAGCATAAGCGCCACCGGGCATAACAGGCTTACTTACGACGCCACGTCGTGCCCTGCGGGCCATCTTCCAGGATGATACCCATTTCGGTCAGACGATTACGTGCTGCATCTGCCGCCGCCCAGTCTTTCGCCTGACGCGCTTCCAGACGTGCCTTGATCAGTGCTTCAATCTCTGCCACTTCGCCATCGTCCGCCTGGGCCCCGCTCTGCAGGAACACGTCTGGCTCCTGCTCCAGCAGGCCGAGCACGGAAGAGAGTTTACGCAGATGTGACGCCAGCGCATTAGCGGCAGCCATATCTTCAGATTTCAGACGGTTCACTTCACGCGCCATATCAAACAGTACGGAATAGGCTTCTGGTGTGTTGAAGTCATCGTTCATCACCTCAACAAAGCGAGCTTCGAACGCTTCACCGCCTGCTGCCGCGACGGACTTGTCGGTACCACGCAGTGCGGTGTACAGACGTTCCAGCGCAGAGCGCGCCTGCTTCAGGTTCTCTTCGCTGTAATTCAGCTGGCTGCGATAGTGGCCGGACATCAGGAAGTAACGCACGGTTTCCGCGTCGTAATACTTCAGCACGTCACGCACGGTGAAGAAGTTGCCCAGTGATTTCGACATCTTCTCGCGGTCAACCATCACCATCCCGGAGTGCATCCAGTAATTAACATACTCGCCGCCGTGGGCACAGGTAGACTGCGCAATTTCGTTTTCGTGGTGCGGGAACATCAGATCCGAACCGCCACCGTGAATGTCGAAATGGTTACCCAGTTGCTTGCAGTTCATCGCCGAGCACTCAATGTGCCAGCCAGGACGCCCTTCTCCCCACGGAGACGGCCAGCTTGGCTCGCCCTCTTTGGACATCTTCCACAGCACGAAGTCCATCGGGTTACGCTTCACGTCGACCACGTCAACGCGGGCACCGGCCTGCAGCTGATCCAGATCCTGACGGGAAAGCTGGCCGTAAGTTGGATCAGTCGGTACCGAGAACATCACGTCGCCATTATCCGCTACGTAAGCGTGGCCGCGTTCGATCAGTTTTTCGGTGATGTCGATAATTTCGTGAATATGGTGGGTTGCACGCGGCTCGCTGTCCGGACGCTGAATATTTAACGCATCAAAATCGTTATGCATTTCCACGATCATGCGATCGACCAGCGCGACGAAGTTTTCGCCATTTTCATTAGCGCGTTTAATGATTTTGTCGTCAATGTCGGTGATGTTGCGCACGTACTTGAGGTTGTAGCCCAGGAAACGCAGGTAACGTGAAACTACGTCAAAGGCAACAAACGTACGGCCGTGGCCGATATGACAGAGATCGTAAACCGTAATACCACACACGTACATGCCGACTTCCCCGGCATGGATAGGTTTAAATTCCTCTTTTTGGCGCGTCATTGTATTAAAGATTTTTAACATCGAAGATTCCATGTAAACACGTGTGTGGACGAAAACCGGGTATTCTACCCGTAATTCAAACCCGAAGCAGCACACAATGCAAGGTGATCGCATCCTGTGGTTATGCTATAACAAGCCCCTATATGTGACCCGAACACGGGTTGACGCACCACAATAACGGAACAGGATGCAAAAATGGTTACTTTCCACACTAATCATGGCGATATCGTAATCAAGACTTTTGATGACAAAGCGCCTGAAACAGTTAAAAACTTCCTGGACTACTGCCGCGAAGGTTTCTACAACAACACCATTTTCCACCGCGTAATCAACGGTTTTATGATCCAGGGCGGCGGCTTCGAACCTGGCATGAACCAGAAAGCGACGAAAGAAGCGATTAAAAACGAAGCGAACAACGGTCTGAAAAACACCCGTGGCACGCTGGCAATGGCGCGTACTCAGGCTCCTCACTCTGCTACCGCACAGTTCTTCATTAACGTGGCTGACAACGACTTCCTGAACTTCTCTGGCGAAAGCCTGCAGGGTTGGGGCTACTGCGTATTTGCCGAAGTCGTTGAAGGCATGGACGTCGTTGACAAGATCAAAGCCGTTTCTACTGGCCGCAGCGGTATGCATCAGGACGTTCCAAAAGAAGACGTTGTGATCACAAGCGTGACCGTCAGCGAGTAATTCGTGGCGACACTCTTTATTGCAGATTTGCATCTGCAAACAGAAGAACCGGCGATCACCGCCGGTTTTCTGCGTTTTTTACGCGGTGAAGCGAAAAGCGCCGATGCGCTTTACATCCTCGGCGACCTGTTTGAAGCCTGGATTGGCGACGATGATCCCAACCCGCTCCATCACGAAATGGCGGCAGCCATTAAAGCGCTGGTTGATTCCGGCGTCCCCTGCTACTTCATTCACGGCAACCGTGATTTCCTGCTCGGTAAGCGCTACGCCCGTGAAAGCGGTATGACGTTGTTGCCTGAAGAACAGGTACTCAACCTCTATGGTCGTAACGTTTTGATCATGCACGGCGACACGCTCTGCATCGACGATACCGGCTACCAGGCGTTTCGCGCCAAAGTCCACACCCCGTGGATCCAAAAAGTTTTCCTGGCTCTGCCGCTGTTTATCCGTAACCGCATCGCCGCCAGAATGCGCGCGGGCAGTAAGGCCGCCAACAGCAGCAAATCCATGACCATCATGGACGTTAACCCCCAGGCAGTTGTCAGCGTGATGGAAAAGCACCACGTCCAGTGGTTGATCCACGGCCATACCCATCGCCCGGACGTACACACACTGACGGCCAACGACGAACCCGCCCACCGCGTGGTACTGGGTGCCTGGCACAGTGAAGGGTCGATGGTGAAAGTCACGCCTGAAGGCGTCGAGCTGATCGCATTTCCTTTCTGAATTCCCCCCACACTGTACGTTTAATATCATTCATTTTTTTGAATAACATTCGCAAATTGTTTCGATTTTAACCAATCCGTGGTCGCTCTATTATTTATCACATCAGGGCAACACGCCCTATCCAAGACAAAATACTTAAGGAATACGACCATGAAATCCATCAAAACTTTCGTTGCAGTTGCTGCTCTCTCTATGATCTCTTTCGGTTCTTTCGCTCAGAGCGTCAGCGCTACCGCCTCTACCCTTGACCGCGCAGAAGCCAAAATTGCCGCTCAGGCTGCTGAACAGGGTGCGTCTTACAAAATCACCAGCGCACGGTTCAACAACCGCGTTCACATGACTGCAGAACTGACGAAATAAGACCCCTGATTGCCGTGCCGCCAGTAAACAGACAAGCGACAGCGACAATACGATGAGCAAGGAACAGAGAATGAAAACAATCAGCATCGTGAGCACCCTGCTGCTGGCCACTGTCCTGTCCACTGGCGCGATGGCGGCGGAGAATCGCTTCTCCACCCCAGAAGCAGGTTCGAATATCGACACCAGCATGGAAAATCATATTGATGTCGGCCATGCATTCGATAAAGAAAACCTGACAGCAGGCAATCTCCTGTAAAAATCGCCAGAGACTTTCGCTAAACAGACCGCCAAATGCGGTCTGTTTTGTTATGCGCGGAGGTCCACAACGGCTCAAGTTTTAGCCGCGCAACCGTTTTCCTTGCCCGTATTACATGCTATTCTCTGTGCCCTCGAAAGCAGTGTGTTTCGCACCACAGGAGTTTTAAGACGCATGTCTTCCCGCAATAATCCGGCGCGTGTCGCCATCGTGATGGGGTCCAAAAGCGACTGGGCTACCATGCAGTTCGCCGCCGAAATCTTCGAAATCCTGAATGTTCCGCACCACGTTGAAGTGGTTTCCGCACACCGCACACCCGACAAACTGTTCAGCTTCGCCGAAAGCGCTGAAGAGAACGGCTACGAGGTGATCATTGCCGGTGCGGGCGGCGCAGCACATCTGCCCGGCATGATTGCCGCCAAAACGCTGGTGCCGGTACTGGGCGTTCCAGTGCAAAGCGCGGCGTTAAGCGGCGTCGACAGCCTCTATTCCATCGTTCAGATGCCGCGCGGCATTCCTGTCGGTACGCTGGCGATTGGCAAAGCGGGGGCAGCAAACGCCGCTCTGCTGGCCGCGCAAATTCTGGCGACCCACGATAAAGCAATACATCAGCGTCTGGCGGACTGGCGTAAAGCCCAGACCGACGAGGTGCTGGATAACCCGGATCCGCGGGGTGCGGCATGAAGCAGGTTTGCGTCCTCGGCAATGGTCAGTTGGGCCGCATGCTGCGTCAGGCCGGAGAGCCGCTGGGCATTAGCGTCTGGCCTGTCGGCCTGGATGACGAACCGGAAGCCGTTCCGTTTCACCAGAGCGTGATTACCGCAGAGATCGAACGCTGGCCGGAAACCGCGCTGACGCGTGAACTGGCGCGTCATAACGCCTTTGTGAACCGCGATGTGTTCCCGATTATTGCTGACCGTCTGACACAAAAGCAGCTGTTCGATAAACTCGGGCTTGCAACCGCGCCGTGGCAGTTGCTGTCTGACAAAAGCGAATGGGCTGACGCCTTCGACATGCTGGGCGAACTGGCTATTGTGAAGCGTCGCGTGGGCGGTTATGACGGCCGTGGACAGTGGCGTCTGCGCGCACACGAAACCGCTGAACTGCCGGATGACTGCTACGGTGAGTGCATCGTTGAGCAGGGCATCAACTTTAGCGGCGAAGTGTCGCTGGTGGGCGCTCGTTCGCATGACGGCCACACCGTGTTTTATCCGCTGACGCATAACCTGCATCAGGAAGGTATTCTGCGCACCAGCGTGGCGTTCCCGCTGGCTCTTGCCGCACAACAGGCGCAGGCAGAAGACATGCTCTCCGCCATCATGCACGAGCTGGGTTATGTCGGCGTAATGGCGATGGAGTGCTTCGTCACGCCGTCCGGTTTGCTGATCAACGAACTGGCTCCACGCGTACACAACAGCGGCCACTGGACGCAAAACGGCGCGTCCATCAGCCAGTTTGAACTGCACCTGCGCGCCATTACTGATTTACCCTTGCCGCAACCGGTAGTGAACAGCCCGTCAGTGATGATCAACCTGATCGGTACCGATTTGAACTACGATTGGCTGAAGCTGCCGCTGGTGCATCTGCACTGGTACGACAAAGAGGTGCGTCCGGGTCGTAAAGTGGGTCACCTGAACCTGAACGATTCCGACACGGGCCGCCTGAGCGCCACCCTGGAAGCGATGATCCCACTGTTACCGCCAGAATACGCGAGCGGTATTGTCTGGGCGCAATCGAAGCTTAAATAAGCGATAAGTGCCGGGGAGTTGATCTTCCCCTTCCCCGGCTTCATCTCACGCGCGTAAAATCGTCGTCCATTGCTGTTTTGATTTCTGGAATAACCATGAACGATGGAACGGATTATCGCGCGATCCTCGCGTCCGATACCCCTTTAATCGACGTTCGCGCGCCGATCGAATTTGCACAGGGTGCGATGCCTGCGGCACTCAACCTGCCTTTGATGAACGATGACGAACGCGCCGCCGTCGGTACCTGCTATAAACGCCAGGGGCCGGAAGCCGCCCTTGCACTCGGTCATAGCCTGGTTTCCGGTAAAACCCGTGACGACCGCATCAACGCCTGGCGCGAAGCAAGCCTGGCACATCCTCACGGCTATCTCTGCTGCGCGCGCGGCGGCCAGCGCTCGCATATTACTCAGGCATGGCTAAAAGAGGCCGGCGTTGATTACCCGCTGATCAGAGGTGGCTATAAAATGCTGCGCCAGGCGGCGATTCAGGCCACCGCAGAGCAGGTGCAAAAACCGATGGTGCTGATTGGCGGCTGTACCGGAAGCGGTAAAACGCTGCTGGTGAAACAGCATGTGCAAGGTATCGATCTGGAAGGGCTGGCGCACCATCGCGGCTCGTCGTTTGGTCGCACGCTCACACCGCAACTCTCGCAGGCGAGTTTTGAAAACCAGCTGGCCGTTGAGCTGTTAAAAAAAGATGCCGCACGCTGGGTGCTCGAAGATGAAGGCCGGATGATTGGCTCTAACCACCTGCCGGAGTGTCTGCGTGACCGCATGGTGCAAGCCGCCATCGTCGTGGTAGAAGACCCGTTTGAAATCCGTCTTGAGCGTCTGCGTGAAGAGTATTTCGACCATATGTGGGCGGATTTTTCTGCCGCATTCGGTGAAGAGTTGGGCTGGAAAGAGTACAGCGACTATCTGCACCACGGCCTGTTCGCCATTCGCCGCCGTCTGGGGCTGCAGCGCTTTGCTGAATTCACAGCGCTGTTGGATGCCGCGCTCCTGGAACAGCAACGTTCAGGAGGAACCGGAGCACACGTTAGCTGGCTTGCGCCGCTGCTGAATGACTATTACGACCCGATGTACCGCTATCAGCTTGAAAAGAAAGCGGACAAGATTGTCTATCGCGGAACGTTCGAAGAGGTTGCCGGGTGGCTTGCACGCTGAAAAAAGCCGGGTGACGGCTACGCCTTACCCGGCCTGCATGTTTTCCCTCTCCCTTTCCGGGAGAGGGTCAGAACTTAGAAGTCGTAACGCAGACGGACCAAGTTCATATCGCCCAGATCGTCGGTGCTGGAGGTGAACACGTGTTCGTAATCAACACGGAAACCGTAATCCAGCTGGAAGCTGATACCCACACCGTTGTCGATGCGCTGGTAGTTACGGCCATTCACGTATTCAATACGGTCACCCATGAAGTAAGGCTGGATGGATTTAACCGCATACTGATTGATTGGGAATTTGTAGCCTGCGAAGTACTCAATACCCCATGCATCACCCGCAAAGTAGTCGTCAGTGGATACTTTTTTGGTGGTCAGGAAGTTCTGATACCAGCCGCCGCCAGCGGAGAAGGTCCAGTTGTCAGGTTTCCAGCTCAGCGCAGTCCCCAGGATGTTCTGGTTGTACGTTTCGCTATCGCCATTTTCCGGGTTACGCATATCTGCACGGGTGTAGTTCCACGCCGTACCCCAGGTCAGATCTTTGGTCAGGTGATAATCCAGACCCAGTGAACCGCCGCCTTTACGTTTGTAACGCAGGCCGTTGCCTGGCAGGTATTCGTTGTCTTCGAACAGGTAGGATGCATAGATATCAGCATCGCCCACAGTTTTCTTGTATTTCAGCATCTTACGTGAACGGTAAGAACCGTCGTAGTCGCCGTTGATACCGTTACCTGGTGCCTGACCAATCATGTCGTAGTCCCAGATATCGGTTTTCGCACCCACCACATCATAGTAAACGCTGTTCTGTTGACCGAAGGTCAGCGTACCCCAGGTGTCGCTCTTCAGACCGGTATACAGCATACGGCGAGAGGTGTCGTTAGCCCCCTCTTTGTAGTGATTATCCCAGTTGAACAGCGCAGGAATGTTGACACCCAGCTCGTAGTAGCTTACCCAGCTGATGTCATCAAACAGGTAGTAGTCCGCTGCGAAACGGAAACGGGTACCGCCGTCGAAGCCGTTACGCTTGTAGGAGCCTTTGTCGCCATCGCCCGTCATCATGTTGAACTGAGGACGGATACTGCCGCCAACGGTGAAGTTCAGACGGCTCAGCGGGTTACCCGCCTGTGGATCTTGTTTAAGAACGGTGATTTCCGCCTGAGATGCAAAAGACGTCAATGCCACTGCCGCGCCGATCGTTGCCGCCAGCGCTAATTTTTTTATAGTCATTATTTTTCCTTGATAGACACGCCACTAAATATTTAGCTGGTGAATATTAACTGGAAATACTATGACTGTGTGTGCGGTTTTTTAATGATTTGTGCTACTAAAATGACGCCTGTTACCAATCTGTGCTACTAAGTGATTATGTACCAGCATATAAACCGGTACGTAATCATCACGGAGGTAAACTAACTAACAAACTGCCGGAACAGCGCTTTACCTTTGAGCAATCGCGTGCCGAGCCAGCCGCCACAGAGTGATAACAGTAGCGCGCCGCAGATCGGTAGCGTGAGCCACAGCCGCCAGTCAGGTTCCCACGGGAAGTCGAAGACTTTCGTCTGCAGCATCGCCAGTGCCGTCTCCGCACCAATAGCCGCCACCAGGCCTGCCACCAGCCCCAGCAGGGCGAACTCACTCCAGAGCGTTGCACGCAGCAGCCGCTTACTCGCCCCCAGTGTGCGGTAAACCACCAGTTCCTGATGGCGCTGACGCATCCCAACCTGCACCTGTGCCAGCAGCAACAGAACACCGCAGAGGGTAACCAGTACGACCATCACCTCGAGGGCACGGCTCACCTGCTCCAGTACTTGTCCTACTTGCTTCAGGATCGCACCAATATCCAGCAGGCTCACGGTCGGGAATTCGCGATTAAGCTGGGTCAGCATCCCGTTGCCGTTTTCCCAGCGGAAGCTGGTGAGCCAGCTCTGCGGCTGCCCGTCCAGCGCGCCTGCCGGGAAGATAAAGAAGAAGTTTGGTCGCAGGCTTTCCCAGTCCACTTTGCGCAGGCTGGTCACTTTCGCACTGAAATCCTGGGTGTCACCGGTAAAGGTCACTGAATCCCCCAGCCTGATATTCAGGCGTGTGGCCAGCCCCTCTTCCATTGAAACTTCACCCACTTTTGGCGGCCAGGTCCCGGCGATAAGCGGATTGTGATCGGGACGCTTCTCCTGCCAGGTCAGGTTCAGCTCGCGGTTAAGCGCCTCGTCCTTGTTGCTCTCCGTTGGCTGGCCGTTGATCTGCGTCAGACGCGCGCGAACAACCGGATAGAACGATTCCGGCACAATCTGGTGTTGCGAGAGAAATGCCTTCAGCGGGGCAACCTGTTCAGGCGCAATGTTGATCAGAAAATAGTTCGGGCTTTCCGGCGGAAGCTGCTGTTGCCAGCGATCCAGCAGATCGCCACGCAGCACCAGCAGAAGAGCCAGCAGCATAAACGACAGCGAAAACGCTGAAAGCTGGCTCAGCGTTGACCACGGTTGATGCAGCAAACGGTTAACCGCCAGCCGTACGGGAAGCGATTTTACCGTGACCCCCTTCAGGAGCCTGAGCAATACCCAGCCCAGCACGCCGCACAACAGCGCCAGTACGACCGCACCAGCCAGCACGGCCCACAGTAGCGTACTGCCCCCCATCAACCAGGCCAGCAGCCCAACCACCACTGCGGTAATTGCGGGAAGGTAAAATTTCAGTGGCCAGACGTTTGCCACCACATCACGGCGTAACACACGCAGCGGCAGCGTCGCAATCAGCAGCCGGTACGGGCGCAATCCCACCAGCAGTGAAATCACCGTCATTGCCCCCATCGCCCACAGCCACGGCCAGAGGCTGGCTGGTGGTAATGCAGCTGGCAGTACCGGTTTCAGCAGCACCATCAGCAGTTTTTCAAACACTAATCCCATCACCCCGCCAGTCACCGCTGACAGCATCAGTACCATCAGCCACTGGCCGATAATCAACTTACGCAGTTGCGCCCGCCCGGCCCCCAGGGTTTTCAGGATCGCCACCAGATCGTAACGGCTGCGGCAGTAGTGTCCCATCGCAACGGCGATTGCCGCTACCGCCAACAGCAGGGTTAATAGCGCCGAAAGCAGCAGAAATTGCTGAGAACGTTCAAGAGATTTGCCAAGTACCCCTTCGTCCTGCTCCAGCCCATACCAGCGGTGCTCTGGCTTTAACTTCGGCAGAAGCCATTTTTCATACTCCCCAAGCTGTACGGGCGTACCGCCAAATTTATAGCGCCAGGTCACGCGGCTTCCCGGTTGCACGGCATGGGTTTTCGCCACGTCAGCGGTGTTCATAAGTAACCGTGGCGCGAGCTGGAACGGGTTAAAACCGGAGTCAGGTTCCTGAACCACTTCTCCGGTAATCTTCAGCGTGGCGTCACCGACATCAATGCTGTCACCCGCTTTCAGGTTAAGCAGCGCCATCAGACGCGGTGCCAGCAACACCGTACCAGGTTTGGGTTTTAACCCTGACGGGCTGGTCTGCAGCTCACCGTACATCGGGTAGATGTCATCAACCGCTTTGACGCTCGCCAGCTGCGGTGTGTCACCCGCGAAGGTCATGGTCTGGAAGCTAATCTGCTCCCCAACCTTCAGCCCCCGCTTGCGCGCTTCGTCAATCCAGTCCGGCGGGACGGCACGCGAGCTTTGCAGCGTTCTGTCGCCCGCCATAAATTCCCGGCTTTGCTGGCTTAAACCTTTCTCCATGCGGTCGCTGACGCTGCCGAGCGCCAGCACGCAGGCCACCGCCAGGCTCAACGCCAGCCAGACAATCAGCAGCGAAGGTGAGCGCCATTCGCGCCAGAACCAGCGGGCAATCATGCTTCCTCCTGAAGAATACCGTTGACCAGCCGCAGGCGACGGTCACAGCGGGCGGCCAGCTGTGGATCGTGGGTGACCAGAATCAGCGTGGTGCCATGTTCACGGTTGAGCGAAAACAGCAGGTCGGCAATCTTGTCTCCGGTTTTACGGTCAAGGTTCCCGGTGGGTTCATCAGCAAACAGGACCTCCGGGCGACCATTAAAGGCGCGAGCCAGTGCAACGCGCTGTTGCTCCCCCCCGGAAAGCTGCGCCGGAAGGTGATCGAGGCGGTTACCCAATCCCAGCTGTTCCAGCAATGTTCTGGCATGTTCGCGGCTCTGGCGGATATTCTCCCCGCGCAGTAATCCCGGTAATTCAACGTTTTCCAGAGCATTCAGGGTAGGAATGAGCATAAAGGACTGAAAGACAAAGCCAATATGCCGGGCGCGCAGTGCAGCACGTGCCTCTTCATCAAGTGCGTGCAACGGCTGGCCGACCAGGTTGACCTCGCCACTGCTGCCGTCATCCAGCCCGGCTAAAATTGCCAGCAACGTGGATTTGCCAGAACCTGATTCGCCAATCAGCGCGATGGTTTCGGCACGTTTGACAACGAGTTCAACTCCGGTGAGGATGGACAGCTCGTGCTCCCCCTGACCGACGGACTTCTTAAGACGATGAACTTCAACAATGTTTTCCGCTGGCATTTGCCCTTCCTGTTTTTGATTCTGATGACCTTCCGCGCAGCCGCAGCGGACACGTTACTGGTTCTGGGTGACAGCCTGAGCGCAGGCTATCGCATGGCGGCCAGCGCAGCCTGGCCTGCTCTGCTCAATGACAAATGGCGGAACACGACGCCGGTGATTAATGCCAGCATCAGCGGCGATACCTCGCAGCAAGGCTTGTCGCGCCTGCCGGCTTTACTCAAACAACATCAACCGCGCTGGGTGCTGGTCGAACTCGGCGGTAATGATGGTTTACGCGGCTTCCAGCCCCAGCAAACAGAACAAGCGCTGCGCACCATTTTGCAGGACATTAAGGCGGCTAACGCCCAGCCGCTGCTGATGCAAATTCGCCTGCCCGCAAACTATGGTCGTCGGTATAATGAGTCCTTTAGCGCGATCTACCCTAAGCTTGCCAAAGAGTTTGATATTCCGCTGCTGCCATTTTTCATGGAAGAGGTCTATCTGAAACCCCAATGGATGCAAGACGATGGTATTCACCCCAATCGCGATGCTCAGCCGTTTATTGCCGACTGGATGGCAACGCGGCTGGCTCCTTTAGTTAAACATGACTTCTCAAACAGCTGAGATCCTGACAGGTAAAGTTATGCAAAAATCGGTCTTAATAACAGGATGTTCCAGCGGAATTGGCCTCGAGAGTGCCCTCGAATTGAAACGTCAGGGTTTTTGGGTTCTGGCTGCCTGCCGTAAACCCAACGATGTCGAACGCATGAACGGGATGGGCTTTACTGGCATATTGCTGGATCTGGATTCACCAGAGAGCGTTGAACGCGCCGCCGACGAGGTCATTACCCTGACGAACAACCGTTTGTTCGGTCTGTTCAATAATGCCGGTTACGGTGTTTACGGCCCGCTGGAGACCATCTCGCGGGAACAGCTGGAGCACCAGTTTTCCACTAACTTCTTCGGCGTACATCAGCTGACTATGCGCCTGCTCCCCGCCATGCTACCGCATGATGAAGGGCGCATCGTGATGACCTCCTCGGTAATGGGGCTGATCTCTACCCCAGGCCGTGGAGCCTATGCCGCCAGCAAATATGCGCTGGAGGCATGGTCTGATGCCCTGCGCATGGAACTGCGCCACAGCGGTATTAAGGTGAGCCTGATTGAACCCGGCCCTATCCGCACCCGTTTTACCGACAACGTCAACCAGACGCAGTCGGACAAACCGGTCGAAAACCCCGGCATCGCCGCACGTTTTACGCTGGGGCCAGAAGCCGTTGTCGCCAAAGTGCGCCATGCTTTTGAGAGTGATAACCCCAAAATGCGCTACCCGGTGACGCTGGTGACCCATGCCGTAGGCTGGTTAAAACGCCTGCTGCCAGGCCGGGTGATGGACAAAATTTTACACGGCTGAGTTGAAGCGTCGTCGCTGACCCCCATGTAAAGAACAAACCGATAAAAGAGAATGCCTCATGTCCGTACAGAATATCGTCAACATTACTGAAGCTAACCTGCAACAGGTCCTCGAACAATCGATGGCTAAGCCGGTGCTGTTCTACTTCTGGTCTGAACGCAGCCAACACTGTCTGCAGCTGACGCCGGTACTGGAAAGCCTTGCCGCGCAATACAATGGTCAGTTCATTCTCGCAAAACTTGACTGCGATGCTGAGCCAATGGTGGCATCTCAGTTTGGCCTGCGTGCGATCCCAACAGTGTATCTGTTCCAGAATGGTCAGCCTGTCGATGGCTTCCAGGGGCCGCAGCCTGAAGAAGCAATTCGCGCCCTGCTGGATAAAGTTCTGCCACGCGAAGAAGAGCTGAAAGCGCAGGAAGCCGTCGCGCTGATGCAGGAAGGCAAATATGACGAGGCGCTGCCGCTGCTGAAAGATGCGTGGCAGCTGTCGAATCAGAATAGCCAGATTGGCCTGCTGCTGGCTGAGACGCAGATTGCCCTGCACCGTTCAGAAGATGCAGAAGCTGTCCTGAAAACGATCCCTATGCAGGATCAGGATACCCGTTATCAGGGGCTGGTGGCGCAAATTGAACTGCTGAAACAGGCGGCGGATACTCCCGAGATCCAGCTGCTACAACAGCAGGTCGCGGACAACCCGGCCGATGCTGCACTGGCAAGCCAGCTGGCACTGCAACTGCACCAGGTAGGGCGTAACGAAGAGGCACTGGAATTGCTGTTCAGCCATCTGCAAAAAGATCTGGCTGCCGCCGACGGCCAGGCGCGTAAAATGTTCCAGGAAATTCTGGCCGCACTGGGTACCGGTGACGCGCTGGCATCGAAGTATCGTCGTCAGCTGTACGCGCTGTTGTACTGATGCAAAATGCCCCTCACCCTCTCTTCTGAGGGGTGAGGGGCAATTCACCGCACGTTTTTCAACTGCGCAACCACCAGTTGATGGCGCGCATTGTAAAACTTCCGGTAGGTTAAGTAGCAGGCAATAATGGTCGACAGGCTTGCCGTCGAAAGCAACATAAATGTCACCATAATCTGATACTTAATGGCTTTTACCGGGTCAATCCCGGCAAAAATCAGTCCCGACATCATTCCCGGTAAGCTCACCAGCCCAACCGTTTTAGCCGAGTCTACCGTCGGGATCAGCGACGAGCGAATACTCTCGCGAATCAGTCGTGCCGACGCGATTTTCGGCGTCGCCCCGAGGCTTAATTTCTCCTGCAGCTGCTGTTGTTCACTGCTAAAGCGTTGTCCCAGATTGTTGTAGCACAGCCCTACCGCCACCATCGCATTACCCGCAATCATCCCGGATATGGGGATAACCTGCATCGGCGTAAAGGCAATAGAGCCTGAGAACACCAGCACTGCCAGCGTTAGTGCCGTTCCGGTGGTAATGGCGATAAACGAAGAGACAAACGCCTTATCAATGTATTTACTGCGTTTTTGCGCGTTCCACGCCGCGTTGAAGCAGATAAACAGCACCATCAGTAGCGTCAGCACCGCATTATCGACATTGAAGATGTACTTGAGCACATAGCCCACGAGCACCAGCTGAACCACTGCACGGCAGATGCTCCAGATAATGTCCTTTTCCAGCCCCAGCTTCTCCCGATAGCTAACGATAATCGCCACCAGTACCAGCACCATCGAAAACGCCAGCGATTCGTTGGTAATGTTGTGTTCACCCACGATGTGTCTCCCGCTTTTGACTACCCTGCGGCTGCAGTCTCATCACTTCATCCGCGTGTTCTATTTCACTCACGTCGTGCGTCACCCACAGCACGGCAATGTTCTGCTCCTTCGCATAGCGGTGGATAATGTCATTCACATTGCGCTTGTTGACGTCATCCAGCGCACTGGTAATTTCATCCAGCAGCAGGACCTTTGGTAAAAACTGCAGGTTACGGATCAATGAGACGCGCTGTTTTTCACCGCCGGAAAGTTCGGAAACGGATTTTGTGAGCGTTTCCTGCGACAAACCAAAACGTTCCAGATCGGCAATTAACCGTGCGGGATCAGGCGTCTGATGACGGATTTGCCAGGGGAAAATCAGGTTGTCATAAACCGTTTCACCAAACAGGGCAGGCGTTTGTACCGAGTAAGAAACCTGCTGGCGATAATGCTCTGGCGAGAGCGTGGCAATGTCCTTTCCGTCGAAAAAAATCCTTCCCGAGGTTGGGCTTAGCAGCGACGCGATGATTTTCAGTAAGGTGCTTTTTCCGCAGCCCGACGGGCCGGTAATTAAACGAAACTCCCCAGGTGAGACGGTAAAACTGACGTTTTCCAGAATTGTGGTGTCGCCCACCCGGTAACCAACATCAGCAATCGTCAGGATCGCGCTGTTATCCTTCATTTTATTCTCTGTCTTCATCCCAATAATTAGCAGTAGTCTACTGGCTTTAGTGATTGCAAGGCGACTTTCCTCTTATACTTAGGGTCAATAAACTCGCAATTATTTCCCACGCAGGCATGCAAAACAGGAGGTTTTTATGCTCATTGTTGTTCCGGTTCTTATCTTCGTCGCGCTGGTTATCGTCGGCGCAGGGGTAAAAATTGTCCCGCAGGGCTTCCAGTGGACTGTTGAACGCTTTGGCCGTTATACCAATACGCTCCAGCCGGGCTTAAGCCTGATTGTCCCTTTCATGGACAGGATTGGTCGCAAGATCAACATGATGGAACAGGTGCTGGATATTCCCTCCCAGGAAATTATCTCTAAAGATAACGCCAACGTCACCATTGATGCCGTCTGTTTTATCCAGGTGATTGACGCCCCGAAAGCGGCATATGAAGTGAGCAACCTGGAGCTGGCTATCGTTAACCTGACGATGACCAATATCCGTACCGTGCTCGGTTCTATGGAGCTGGACGAAATGCTCTCTCAGCGCGACAGCATCAACACCCGTCTGCTGCATATTGTCGACGAAGCGACGAATCCGTGGGGGATTAAAGTTACCCGTATTGAGATCCGCGACGTTCGCCCACCGGCGGAGCTTATCGCCTCCATGAATGCCCAGATGAAAGCCGAACGAACCAAGCGCGCCTATATTCTTGAAGCCGAAGGGGTGCGTCAGGCCGAGATCCTGAAAGCCGAAGGGGAAAAGCAGTCGCAGATCCTGAAAGCCGAGGGCGATCGCCAGTCGGCATTTTTACAGGCCGAAGCGCGTGAACGTTCAGCCGAAGCGGAAGCCCGCGCGACCCAGATGGTCTCCGAGGCGATTGCTGCGGGTGACATCCAGGCCGTGAACTATTTCGTGGCACAAAAATATACCGACGCGCTGAAAGAGATTGGCTCTGCGAATAACAGTAAAGTGGTGATGATGCCACTGGATGCCAGCAGCCTGATGGGTTCGATTGCCGGTATCGCCGAGCTCATCAAAGACAGCGGAAACGAGCGCAGAAAATGATTGAGCTTATCGTCGCACATCCCCACGCCTTCTGGCTAAGCCTGGGTGGCTTATTGCTGGCCGCAGAGATGCTTGGCGGCAACGGATATCTGCTCTGGAGCGGTGTCGCTGCGGTCACGACCGGTCTTACTGTCTGGCTACTGCCCATCAGCTGGGAGTGGCAGGGCGCGCTGTTTGCCGTGCTTACGCTGGTGGCGGCGTGGCTGTGGTGGCGCTGGCTGAACCGGCAGGTCAAAGAGCAGGATCCCGTGGACGCCCATCTCAATCAGCGCGGACAGCAAATTGTCGGCCAGCGTTTTACGCTCGACACGGCGCTGGTGAACGGGCGCGGACACATGCGCGTGGGCGATAGCTCGTGGCCTGTGGTCGCTGACGATGACCTCAGCGCCGGTACGCGGGTTGAGGTCGTGGCCGTGGAAGGGATAACCCTGCGGGTCAAAGCCTGTTAAGCATTTGCCTTACGATGACAGCAGCCGGCAAGATTTTCGATAATCGGGCACTCGGCGCTGTCATCCCCCGGACAGGATTCCGCCAGTGCCAGAAGCTGTTTGCGCATCGCCTGTAACCCGGTGATGTGGCGTTCAATTTCAGCCACTTTTTCCAGCGTACGCTTTTTCACGTCTGCGCTGTGGCGTTTCGGATCGTTGAACAGGTTGACCAGCTCACCACACTCTTCAAGGTTAAAACCTACCTGTCTTGCCTGACGCAGTAATGTCAGTTCATCGAGATGCAGCTGCGTGTAACTACGGTAGCCATTTTCGCTACGCAGCGGCGGCGTCACCAGCCCTTTCTCTTCATAAAAACGAATCGCTTTGCTGGTCAATCCGGTTTTTTTGGCAACATCACTGATATTCACATTTCCCCCTTGACCTTCCCCTTGATGGAAGGTTTAACCTTCATAACAGTTAGCGAAAAGCGTCTTACAGGTCAACAACTGACCAGATCATTATACGGGAGTTTTGTTATGTCTCACACTATAGACCTGACACTGGACGGCCTCTCCTGCGGCCACTGTGTCAAACGCGTTAAAGAAAGCCTGGAACAGCGTCCTGATGTTGAGAGCGCTGAAGTGACTATCGATCATGCCGCCGTCACTGGCAGTGCCAGCGCAGATGCGCTGATTGATACCATCAAACAAGCGGGCTACGGGGCGGAGTTGAGCCACCCAAAGGCTAAACCGCTGGCAGAGTCATCACTCCCGTCGGAAGCACTGACAGCGGCCACTCCTGAGCTTCCGGTAGCTGATGATATTGATGACAGCCAACAGCTGCTGATCAACGGCATGAGCTGCGCCAGCTGTGTCTCCCGGGTACAAAATGCATTACAGGCCGTACCGGGCGTCGCACAGGCACGGGTCAACCTTGCGGAGCGTACTGCGCTGGTGATGGGCAGTGCCTCCGCCGCAGATTTAGTGCAGGCGGTAGAGAAAGCAGGCTACGGCGCAGAAGCCATCGAAGATGATGCTGAACGCCGCGAACGCCAGCAGGAAACGGCCATCGCCACCATGAAACGCTTCCGCTGGCAGGCGATTGTTGCACTGCTGGTCGGTATTCCGGTGATGGTGTGGGGCATGATGGGTGACAACATGATGGTCACCGATGATAACCGCACCCTGTGGCTGGTGATTGGGGTGATGACACTCGCCGTGATGGTTTTTGCGGGCGGCCATTTCTATTCCAGCGCCTGGAAGAGCCTGAAAAACCGCACCGCGACGATGGATACGCTGGTGGCACTGGGTACCGGAGCGGCATGGCTTTACTCGATGAGCGTTAACGTCTGGCCGCAGTGGTTCCCGATGGAAGCGCGTCATCTCTATTATGAAGCGAGTGCGATGATTATCGGTCTGATTAATTTAGGCCATATGCTCGAAGCTCGTGCCCGTCAGCGCTCCTCAAAAGCGCTGGAAAGATTGCTCGATTTGACTCCGCCGACAGCGCGCGTGGTGACAGACGACGGCGAGAAAAGCGTCCCGCTGGCCGACGTTCAACCCGGCATGACGCTGCGCCTGACCACCGGCGACCGCGTTCCCGTTGACGGTGAAATTACCCAGGGTGAAGCCTGGTTTGACGAAGCAATGCTGACCGGGGAACCCATCCCGCAGCAAAAATCATCGGGCGATGCTGTCCATGCGGGAACGGTGGTACAGGACGGTAGCGTGCTGTTCCGCGCCAGTGCAGTCGGCAGCCACACCACGCTGTCACGTATTATTCGCATGGTGCGCCAGGCGCAGAGCAGTAAACCGGAAATTGGCCAGCTTGCCGATAAAATTTCCGCCATTTTTGTCCCGGTGGTGGTCTGTATTGCGCTGCTGAGCGCGGCTATCTGGTATTTCTTCGGCCCGGCCCCTCAGATTGTCTACACCCTGGTCATTGCCACCACGGTACTGATTATTGCCTGTCCGTGTGCGCTCGGCCTCGCGACACCGATGTCGATTATCTCAGGCGTTGGCCGCGCCGCCGAGTTTGGCGTGCTGGTACGCGATGCCGACGCCCTGCAGCGCGCCAGTACGCTCGACACGCTGGTCTTTGATAAAACCGGCACGCTGACAGAAGGTAAACCGCAGGTTGTGGCGGTGAATACCGTGGGCATTTCTGACGCTGAAGCACTGCGCCTGGCCGCTGCGCTGGAGCAAGGTTCCAGCCACCCACTGGCGCGCGCCATTATAGAAAAAGCGGAAAACGCCAGCCTGCCGCAGGTGAGCAACTTCCGCACCCTGCGCGGACTGGGCGTGAGCGGTGAAGCCGAAGGCCATACGCTGCTGCTCGGTAACCGGGCGTTACTGAATGAAAACGGCATTGATACGTCAGCCCTGGAGAGTGAACTGCACGTTCAGGCATCACAGGGAGCAACGCCGGTTCTGCTCGCCATAGACGGCAAAGCCGCCGCGCTATTGGCCGTTCGCGATCCGTTGCGACAGGACAGCGTGGACGCCCTTAAACGTCTGCACCGCGCAGGCTATCGTCTGGTGATGCTGACCGGAGATAACCCAACAACCGCCAACGCCATTGCCAAAGAGGCAGGTATTGATGAGGTGATTGCGGGCGTACTGCCGGATGGCAAAGCCGATGCAATCAAGAAACTGCAGAGCCAGGGCCGCCAGGTCGCGATGGTGGGCGACGGGATCAACGACGCCCCGGCGCTGGCGCAGGCAGAAGTGGGTATTGCGATGGGCGGTGGGAGCGATGTCGCCATTGAAACCGCGGCGATTACGCTGATGCGCCACAGCCTGATGGGCGTTGCGGATGCGCTGGCCATTTCAAAAGCGACCCTGCGCAATATGAAGCAGAACCTGTTGGGCGCGTTTATCTACAACTCGCTCGGCATCCCGATTGCCGCCGGAATTTTGTGGCCGCTGACCGGCACGCTGCTGAACCCGGTGGTGGCAGGTGCCGCAATGGCACTCTCCTCCATTACCGTGGTGAGTAACGCAAACCGGTTGTTGAGGTTTAAACCGAAAGAGTGATGCAAAACAGCCGGGTGGCGCGCTCGCGTCCCCGGCCTACGAAAATGCCCACCGGTTCAGCAGTTGCACCGCCCATCCCCACGCGCTAGCATGAGTCTTTCTATTCAGGGAGCGCGTATGAGTCTGTTTAGCCGTATAAAAGCATCGTTTCGCGCCCTCTTCCCCCGTCGCTATGCCTGGCCCGGTATGGATATCTCACTTCCCGGTGGGCAGCATCTGCATCTTGTGGGCAGCATCCATATGGGGACACAGGATATGTCTCCCCTGCCACCCGGTCTGTTAAAGCTGCTAAAACAGGCCGATGCGCTGATTGTCGAGGCCGATATTTCAGGCCACGAGTCGCCGTTTGTCGGGCTTGAGAGCGATATTCCACTGGCTGAGCGTCTTAGCGAAACACAGCTGCGCGAACTGGAACGGGTGGCAGATGAAACGGGCGTTTCGCTGGCCATGCTGGAAAATCTGCCGCTATGGCAAATCGCGATGATATTGCAGGCCACCCAGGCTCAGCGTCTTGGCCTGCGTGGAGATTATGGCATCGACTATCAGTTGCTGAACGTTGCGCGGGCACGCCATCTTCCGATTATTGAGCTGGAAGGGGCCGACAGCCAGATTGCCCTGCTTCGTCAGTTACCGGATGATGGACAGATACTGCTGGAGGATACCCTGACCCACTGGCACACCAATGCCCGCTTGCTGCAGACGATGATCGGCTGGTGGCTGGATGCGCCGCCAACGGACAGTAAGCTTACGCTGCCGTCCACGTTCAGTGAATCGTTGTATGATGTGCTCATGAACACGCGCAATGAAGCATGGCGAGAAACGCTGAATGCCCTGCCTGCCGGGCATTACGTTGTTGCGGTGGGTGCATTGCATTTGTACGGAGAAGGGAATTTGCCGTCACTGTTAAAATAAAAAAGTGGCCAATATTTCTATTGGCCCGTCAAAGAGGAATTTCATCGTTTTTATTATGCCGAAGGAGACCTTCGGTTGAGCCGATTGTCGCTCAAAGTGACCATCACTGCCAACACTATTGCGCAAGATGGTGCTATTTTTTAGACAAACGTCAGGCGTATACTCCAGGCATAAATTGTTTGTCGTAAGAAGGATAGCTATGACTCCCGCCGTTAAATTACTCGAAAAAAACAAAATCTCCTTCCGGATCCACACTTACGATCACGATCCGAACGAAACCAACTTTGGTGATGAAGTGGTGCGCAAGCTGGGGCTGAATGCCGACCAGGTGTACAAAACGCTGCTGGTGGCGGTGAATGGCGATATGAAGCACCTCGCCGTCGCGGTGACACCTGTCGCCGGGCAGCTGGATCTGAAGAAAGTCGCCAAAGCACTGGGGGCGAAAAAGGTCGATATGGCAGACCCGATGGTTGCTCAACGCACCACTGGCTATCTGGTGGGGGGGATCAGCCCACTGGGACAGAAAAAACGGCTACCAACGCTGATTGATGCCCCTTCTCAGGAATTCGGGACTATCTATATTTCTGGCGGCAAGCGCGGGCTGGATATCGAACTGGCGGCAGGCGATCTGGCGAAAATACTGGATGCGACGTTTGCGGATATTGCGCGCAGGGATTGATTCTTTTCGCGGACAGCGCGCAGGAACCGAAACGTACACGGCGTACGTGAGGATCCCGGGCACTGCCCGCGTTCAAAATGGCGAACAAAATAGCGCTGTTACTGCCAGCTCACCTCACCTTTCGGCTCATACGCATTCACGTCAATTGGTGAATTTTGCTCGATGAACTGCTTCAGCACTTCCGCATCAATAAAACCGGTATTGACGTAACCCGGTTTGTTATCAATATGCGGATAACCATCACCGCCCGTGGCGTTAAAGCTTAAGGTCGCCATACGGTACGTTTTGGCAGGATCGACCGGCTCGCCTTTGATTTTGAGGTCATTAAGTTTGCCGTCTTTCGCCACAAAGCTGACGTTGGCAAACTGCGGATATGCACCGGAATCGGGCTTCATCTGCGCTACCGCAGTCAGGTACTCAATGACCTCTTTTCCGCTCATATCGGCATAGACCACGATGTTGCCGAACGGCTGCACCTTCAGCACATCTTTATAGGTAATATTTCCGCCCTCAATGGAATCACGAATACCGCCGCCGCTCATCACGCCAAAGTCAGCGCCGGTACGTGCCATCTGTGCTGCCAGCACGAGGTGACCCATGTTGGTCTGCACAAAGCGTACTTTGCTGCGATCCCCTTCCAGGCGACCATTGAGCGTGCCAATCTTCACATCGAGCTGCGCCTTACCTTTATTCTGGAACGGTGTCAGCAGAGAGAGCATCTGCTGATTCTCAGCAATCTCCGGGGTGTAAAGTACGCGCTCACTTTTCCCGTCAGGGTAAGTCACTTTCTTCTTCAGGTTGACCGGGATGAGCTGGTAATGCACCAGTTTCATCTCGCCGTTACGGAATTCAAAATCCGCACGGCCTACGTATTTACCCCACTCGTGAGCCTGCACGATCCAGATACCGTTCTGGCGGTCTGGCGCGCACGGCGTACCCGGCACGTAATCCACCTGCTTTTTATTCTCTGACGCCATGCACACCGGATCTTGTGAGTGACCGCCCACAATCATCGCCAGCGAGCCCGCTGGCAGGCTGCGCGCCATCTCTACATCGCCCGGTGCATTAGAACCGTGCTCACCGTTATCGTAGTGACCCATATGGGTCGCAGCGATGATTACGTCCGGTTTTTCATTCTGCTGTAATTCCTGGATCACCAGCTTTGCTTCGTCTGCCGGTTTACGGAATTCGATATCGGTAAAGAACTCGGGGTTACCAATTTTCGCCGTATCGTCGGTGGTTAAACCAATCACTGCGATCTTCAAATCCTGACGCTTAAACAGCGCCCACGGTTTGAACAGGCGTTCACCGGTGCTTTTCTGATAAATGTTGGCGGAGAGGAGCGGGAATTTAGCCCACTTTTCCTGCTGGCGCAGAACGGTCAGCGGGTTATCAAACTCATGGTTACCGACGGCCATTGCGTCATAACCTATTAAATTCATACCGCGAAAATCTGGCTCAGCATCCTGTAAATCTGACTCCGGCACGCCGGTATTGATATCCCCACCGGACAGCAGCAGTACGCTCCCTCCCTGGGCAGCAACCTCTTTACGAATGCCATCCACCAGCGTTTTTTGCGCCGACAGACCATATTCGCCGTATTCACTGCGCCAGAAATGACCGTGGTGATCGTTGGTATGCAGAATAGTAATTTTATAGGTTTTGTCTTTTTCATACGCCTGCGCAGGCAGGCTTGCCAGTCCCCAGACGGCGATTAGCGCCAACGCGACGCCACGCTTCATTAACTTCATCTTCTCTCTCCCTGACCAATAGGCAACGCAAAAATTACAATGAGTAACAAGAATAGACAAATAAGTTTTAAAAATTGCGACTTTCTTCAAATGCCACAGACAGGTATGTTAGTTGGATAATAATTACACCCTGCATTTCTGATAACAGATGACGTGGTATTTATGGCAATCAGTGAATCAACCCAGCCTGTTTCAGGCTCTCCGGCGTCACCGCCGAAATCGCGCACTTCCTTTAAAGTTTTAGGCGCAATCAGTCTTTCTCATCTGCTCAACGACATGATCCAGTCGCTGATCCTGGCAATCTACCCGCTGCTACAGTCCGAGTTTTCATTAACTTTTGTGCAGATCGGGATGATCACCCTGACCTTCCAGCTCACCTCCTCGCTGCTGCAGCCCGTCGTAGGTTACTGGACGGACAAATACCCGATGCCGTGGTCACTGCCGGTTGGTATGTGCTTCACCTTAAGCGGGCTGGTTCTGCTGGCGATGGCCGGTAGCTTTGAAGCGGTACTGATCGCCGCCGCGCTGGTGGGGACCGGTTCATCGGTCTTCCACCCGGAATCGTCCCGCGTGGCACGTATGGCCTCCGGCGGTCGTCACGGGCTGGCGCAGTCTCTGTTCCAGGTAGGGGGTAACTTTGGTAGCTCCCTCGGCCCCCTGCTGGCGGCAGTGATTATTGCCCCTTACGGCAAAGGCAACGTGGCGTGGTTTGTTCTGGCCGCACTGCTGGCCATTATCGTGCTTGCGCAGATCAGCCGCTGGTATGCCGCTCAGCATCGCGTGAATAAAGGTAAACCTAAAGCGAAGGTCATCAACCCTCTTCCCCGGAATAAGATTATCCTGGCGATATCGGTGCTGTTGATCCTGATTTTCTCGAAATACTTCTACATGGCAAGCATCAGCAGCTATTACACCTTTTATCTGATGCAAAAGTTCGGCTTATCTGTCCAGAATGCCCAGATCCACCTGTTTGCTTTCCTGTTTGCCGTCGCTGCAGGAACGGTGATTGGCGGGCCTGTTGGCGATAAGATTGGCCGTAAATATGTCATTTGGGGCTCTATCCTGGGTGTTACCCCATTTACCCTCGTTTTACCGTACGCCAGCCTTGAATGGACAGGGATTTTGACCGTCATCATTGGTTTTATTCTGGCCTCGGCTTTTTCGGCCATTCTGGTCTATGCACAAGAGCTTTTACCCGGGCGAATCGGCATGGTTTCCGGTCTGTTCTTCGGTTTCGCCTTCGGTATGGGCGGCCTGGGCGCAGCGGTATTAGGGATGGTTGCCGATCACACCAGTATCTTCCTGGTTTATAAAATCTGCGCTTTCCTGCCACTTTTGGGGATGTTGACCGTATTCCTGCCTGACAACCGTCATAAAGCATGATTTGATGGTCGCTAAAGTTTAACTTTAGCGACCTGATCCCCTTATCCCATAAGGGTTTTCTCTTCATCCCTCTCTTAATTTGTCACAACCTTCCTTTTTTTCACGCATGTTGCTGTTTTATTCAAACTTCAACAATTATTCATAAACATAAGCGTAAAAATTGTCATAAACTATTACCCGGTATTTGGATTTTTTTGCCCAAAATGGAACACCCACTACGAAAAGGAGACGGAATGCATCACGCCACACCGCTTATCACCACCATTGTTGGTGGACTTGTGCTCGCTTTTATCCTCGGCATGATTGCCAATAAACTGCGCATTTCTCCTCTCGTGGGCTATCTGTTAGCGGGTGTGCTGGCAGGGCCATTTACGCCAGGTTTTGTGGCGGATACAAAACTGGCTCCCGAGCTGGCGGAATTGGGCGTGATCCTGCTGATGTTCGGCGTTGGTCTGCATTTTTCACTGAAGGATTTGATGGCGGTAAAGTCTATCGCCATACCGGGAGCGATCGCCCAGATCGGGGTGGCGACGCTGCTGGGAATGGCGCTTTCGGCAGTGCTGGGCTGGTCACTGATGACCGGGATCGTTTTTGGACTGTGTCTTTCAACCGCCAGTACCGTGGTGTTGCTGCGTGCGCTTGAAGAGAGGCAGCTGATAGACAGCCAGCGCGGACAAATCGCAATAGGCTGGCTGATTGTCGAAGACCTGGTGATGGTGCTGACGCTGGTTTTACTGCCAGCTGTCGCCGGGATGATGGAAAAAGATAACGTCGGCTTCGCTTCACTGGCGCTGGATATGAGCATCACCATCGGTAAGGTTGTGGCCTTTATCGCCATTATGATGCTGGTGGGGCGTCGCCTTGTACCGTGGATCATGTCCCGCAGCGCAGCGACCGGCTCCCGCGAACTGTTTACCCTTTCCGTGCTCGCCCTGGCGCTGGGTATCGCCTTTGGTGCCGTCGAGCTGTTTGATGTCTCCTTTGCGCTTGGCGCGTTCTTCGCCGGGATGGTGCTGAACGAATCCGAGCTGAGCCATCGTGCCGCGCACGACACCCTGCCGCTGCGTGATGCTTTCGCTGTACTGTTCTTTGTCTCCGTCGGGATGCTGTTCGACCCACTGATCCTGATTCAACAACCGCTGGCCGTGCTGGGTACGCTGGCGATCATCATCTTTGGCAAGTCGGTTGCGGCTTTCTTCCTGGTGCGCCTGTTTGGTCACTCGCCGCGTACGGCGCTGACCATCGCCGCCAGCCTGGCACAGATTGGTGAATTCGCCTTTATTCTGGCCGGTCTGGGTATGGCGCTGAACCTGCTGCCGCAGGCGGGGCAAAATCTGGTGCTGGCGGGGGCAATCCTCTCCATTATGCTGAACCCGGTGCTGTTCGCGCTGCTGGAAAAATACCTCGATAAAACCGAAACCCTTGAAGAGCAGACGCTGGAAGAGGCGATAGAAGAAGAGAAACAGATCCCGGTGGATATCTGCAATCATGCGCTGCTGGTCGGCTTTGGCCGCGTGGGTAGTCTGCTGGGTGAGAAACTGATGGCACAGGGTATTCCGCTGGTGGTGATTGAAACCTCACGCACCCGTGTAGATGAACTGCGCGAACGCAACATCCAGGCAGTGCTGGGCAATGCCGCCAATGAAGAAACCATGCATCTGGCGCACCTGGAGTGCGCACGCTGGCTGCTGCTGACCATTCCGAACGGCTACGAAGCCGGTGAGATTGTGGCCTCAGCGCGCGCAAAGTGCCCTCATATCGAGATTATCGCCCGGGCGCATTATGACGACGAAGTGGAGTACATTACCGAGCGCGGAGCTAACCAGGTAGTGATGGGCGAGCGGGAAATTGCGAATACGATGCTGACGCTGCTGGAGAAGCCGCCAGTTGAAGAGGCGGTGATGCGGTAAGATTTCTGCGGCCTGCTGCCCTCACCCTGACCCTCTCCCACAGGGAGAGGGAACAAATACTAAAAACGGCAACTGTGTTGCCGTTTTGCTTTTATCTTGTGCGGCCTGATGCCCTCACCCTGGCCCTCTCCCACAGGGAGAGGGAACAAATACTAAAAACGGCAACTGTGTTGCCGTTTTGCTTTTATCTTGTGCGGCCTGATGCCCTCACCCTGGCCCTCTCCCACAGGGAGAGGGAACAAATACTAAAAACGGCAACTGTGTTGCCGTTTTGCTTTTACCTTGTGCGGCCTGATGCCCTCACCCTGGCCCTCTCCCACAGGGAGAGGGAACAAACACTAAAACGGCAACTGTGTTGCCGTTTTGCTTTTACCTTGTGCGGCCTGCTGCCCTCACCCTGGCCCTCTCCCACAGGGAGAGGGAACAAATACTAAAAACGGCAACAGTGTTGCCGTTTTGCTTTTACCTACCTGTCCCAGTACGCCTCTTCCAGACTGTCTTCCCTTTCCGGCAGGCCACGCGTTAAGCGCGGGGAGTGCTGGTTCAGCACCTGGTAACTCACGCGGTTAGCGTACTTACACACCTGTGCCAGTGACGAATAGGTCAGCCAGCTGAATTTGTGCTTGCTGGAATTCGGCACGTTGGTTTTGTGATAGGCATTAGCGGTAATGTCGTGCAACAACGCCGCCAGCGCACCGTCGCCTGCGCCATTGGTGTTCATGATTTTCTCTGGCCCACCCATATACGGCGCAATGTGAGAGTAAATACGCAGCGGGTTCGTACAGTCTTTGTGGCGCATGGCACGGCTAAATTCGTACTGGTTGAACTCGGCGATCGCACCAGGCAACAACGGATGCTGAGTTTTGCGTTTGCTCTCTTCTTCGGTGAAGCCCGCCATATACAGCCCAACTGGCCCGGCGGTGCAGAGCACCAGATCTACCCAGTCCAGCGCTTTATCGGACGCCAGCAGCGGATCGCTTTCACCAGTTAACGCCTCAGCCTCTTCTTCGTTCATCGCCAGAATCGAGACGTGTTCTTTCAGGAATGCTTGCCACCACTCAGGGTTATCGGCAATCACAAATTTGGTACCCAGCGTCAGTACTACCGGTACGTTGTATTTCTTCGCGTATGCCACTGCCTTCATGGTCGCTTCCGGCATCGGTTCACCCGGCTTACAGCGTACCAGGTAGGACGTCAGCACCAGTGCCGACGCACCCGCGATCACCTCTTCCGGGATGCTCTCGGCACGCAGTTTGTTCATGTGACCAGGGCTGATGGCAAAGGTACGTTCACCGGAATCGCTGATCAGCGTAAAGCAGCGGCCGATTGGCCCGTCGACGCCTTGTAAATAGTTCAGGTCGGTACGGCTGGAGGTGTTGCAGAGGTAACGGTAGGCGTAGCCACCGATTTCGATATTACGGCACATCACGCCAAGCAGGACGGAACGGTCATCTGCCAGCACGGAGTAGTTGTGCATGGTGTTGCCGATGGTACCCCCGGCAAACTGATGCGTGATCAGGTTTTCACGCACCAGCTCCTGGTACAACGCTTCAGCAACGTCATCCTCAATGACCAGAGAATGCCCGGCGCTCAGACCGTAACGCGCGACAAACGCATCATCCACTTTTGCTTCAATGTCCACCAGCGTTTGATCTATACCGACCACCCATGCGGCACTGGTTTCATTTTCCGGCTGAATTTGCTGCAGCAGCGGATCGCGGGCATTAACAGGAAAGTAGTGTTTGGATTTACGTTTACCGGGAAATTTCATGGTCTGAACTATGCAATGATTATGGGCCGGGAATGGTAGCACAAACCCGGCCTTTAGCGCGATCAGCGGCTTTTCATCACCAGCGACACCATCATGTCGATATGCTCAGGCGAGTCGTTAAGTGCAGGAATGTATTCATACTTCGCTCCACCAGCCTCAAGGAAAATTTCCCGATTCTGCACAGCAATCTCCTCCAGCGTTTCCAGACAATCCGCCGAGAAGCCCGGGGACATCACCTGAATATGCTTCACACCCTTCTCACCCAGCATTTTGAGGGTTTCATCGGTATACGGTGTAAGCCACGGCTCGCGGCCAAAGCGCGACTGGAAGGTCATCATCACCTTCTCTGGTGGTAGCCCAAGCGCAGAAACCAGTTCGCGGGTGGTATCACGGCAACGCTGCGGGTAATCATCCCCTTCATCGGCGAAGCGCTGCGGGATACCGTGATACGAAAGTAACAGGAGGTCCGGCTCGCCATGTTTTTCAAACGATGCGCGCGCGCTGCTGGCGAGCGCTTTGATATACAGCTCGTTATCGGCGTAATCGCGAATAAAGGTGACGCCTGGAATACGACGGCGGGTCGCCAGAATGCGCGCCAGTTCGTCCCAGACGGCAGCCACCGTAGAGCAGGAATACTGCGGATAAAGCGACAGTACCACCAGGTGGTCAACGCCCTGAGCGAGCAGTGAGTCTACTGCGCTTTCCAGCGAAGGGTTACCGTAGCTCATACCGAGCACCACAGGCATATCCGTCAGACGGGCGGCCAGCGCTTTTTCCTGGCGACGGCTGTAGACCATCAGCGGCGATCCCTCTTCCATCCAGACGGACTGGTAGAGCTTTGCCACACGCGGAGAACGAATTGGCAGAATGACGCCACGCAGCAACGGCCACCACCACAAACGCGGGGTATCCACGACGCGCGTGTCGCTTAAAAACTGTCGCAGGTAACGTTTTACTGCCGTTGGAGTGGGTGCCTCTGGAGTCCCCAGATTGACAAGCAGGATGCCGGTTTTCGCCTGACTCATTCACGCCTCTTAACCATTTGAATGGTTGTCAATTGTAGCGGAAATGCGTCTAAACGGAACCCATTGCTGTAATAGGTGAGATGAGAATTTTTCTCACCCGTTCCCGGGTGAGAAAGATGCAATTAGCCGAGGATTTTTTCCAGCTCTGCACGAACGTCAGCAACGGCCTGGGTACCGTCTACTTTCGCGTATTTTGTGTTGCCCACTTCAGCTTCTTTAGAGTAGTAGCCGATCAGTGGTGCCGTCATCTGATGGTATTCCACCAGACGTTTACGCACGGTCTCTTCCTGGTCATCTTTACGGGTGGTCAGCTCTTCGCCAGTCACGTCGTCTTTGCCTTCAACCTTAGGTGGGTTGAATTTGATGTGGTAAACGCGGCCAGAGGCAGCGTGTACACGGCGGCCTACGATACGGTCAACGATCAGCTCGTCTGGCACATCGAACTCCAGTACGTAGTCAACGTTGATGCCCGCTTCTTTCATGGCATCAGCCTGTGGGATAGTGCGCGGGAAGCCGTCCAACAGGAAACCGTTACGGCAATCTTCCTGAGCAATGCGCTCTTTAACCAGAGCAATAACCAGCTCGTCGGTTACCAGTTTGCCTGCGTCCATGATGTCTTTTGCTTGTTTACCCAGCTCGGAGCCAGATTTAACAGCGGCGCGCAGCATGTCACCGGTGGAGATTTGCGGAATACCGTATTTCTCCATGATGAACTGAGCCTGAGTTCCTTTACCCGCGCCCGGAGCGCCAAGCAGAATAATACGCATTGCGAAAATCCCCTCAAAAGTTGGTTCAATTTTTCAAAAAGCGCTAAACAATACCACCAGAATGGGCATCGCTCAAGGAAGGCGGGACGGCTGAAACGGTTAATGGGGGAGATAATTTGGGAGAGTACGGTCTGGTGCCCTCACCCCGGCCCTCTCCCACAGAGAAAGGGAGAAGACCAGGGGAGGTGTGGTCAGTTACGCCAACAGCAGCGCATTCACGCGCTTAATGAACTGGTTAGGATCTTCCAGCGTGCCACGCTCGGCCAGCAGGGACTGATCCAGCAGCAGCTCAACCCACTCGGCGAAGTGAGCTTCGTCCTGGGTATCTGCCGCACGCTTCACCAGCGGATGATCCGGGTTCAGCTCGAAGATGTATTTCACTTCTGGCATTGCCTGGCCCGCAGCCGCGAACAGTTTTGCCATTTGAGTGCCCATTTCATCGGCGTCAGTGGTCACAATCGCCGGGGTGTCGGTCAGACGGTGGGTGAAACGCACCTCTTTCACGCGGTCGCCCAGCAGGGTTTTCACGCGCTCAACGAACGGCTCCAGCGCCTTCTCGGCCTCTTTCGCGGTTTCATCCACGTCATCCGCCAGCTTGTCGATGGACTCGTCAGCTTTGGCAACGGACTGGAAGGTTTTACCGTCGAACTCGGTCAGGTAGTTCATCATCCACTCGTCGATGCGGTCAGAAAGCAGCAGCACTTCAATGCCTTTCTTACGCAGCAGCTCCAGGTGCGGGCTGCTCTTCGCCGCAGCGTAGCTGTCTGCGGTGATGTAGTAGATTTTCTCCTGCCCGTCTTTCATGCGGGAGATATACGCTTCCAGCGACACATTTTGCTCGGAAGAGTCAGTGTGCGTGGAGGCAAAGCGCAGCAGCTTAGCGATAGCTTCAACGTTAGCCGAGTCTTCCGCCGGGCCTTCTTTCAGCACCAGGCCGAACTGTTTCCAGAAGGTCTGGTATTTTTCCGCGTCGTCTTTCGCCAGTTTTTCCAGCATCTGCAGCGTACGTTTGGTCAGCGCGTTACGCAGGTTGCGGGTAACGGTGCTGTCCTGCAGGATTTCACGGGAGACGTTCAGCGGCAGATCGTTAGAGTCGATGAGGCCACGGGTGAAACGCAGATAGTTCGGCATGAACTGCTCAGCGTCGTCCATAATGAACACGCGTTGCACGTACAGCTTCAGACCGTGCTTGTGATCGCGGTTCCACATATCCCACGGTGCCTGTGCCGGGATGTACAGCAGGCTGGTGTACTCCTGCTTACCTTCCACGCGGTTGTGGCTCCAGGTCAGCGGGTCGGTAAAGTCGTGGGCGATGTGCTTGTAGAATTCGTTGTATTCGCCGTCTTTGATTTCAGACTTGTTGCGCGTCCACAGCGCCTGTGCCTTGTTGATCTTCTCCCAGGAGACAACCGTTTCACCGTCGTTCTCTTCCTGTTTTTCAATCTCAACCGGCAGCGCAATGTGATCGGAGTATTTGCTGATGATTGAGCGTACACGCCAGTCATTCAGGAAATCATCTTCGCCTTCGCGCAGATGGAGGGTGATTTCAGTACCGCGATCCGCTTTGGTGATGTCCGCAACGGTGTAGTCACCTTCGCCCTGAGACTCCCAGAATACGCCGTTTTCCGCACTTTCACCTGCCGCACGGGTGCGCACAGTGACTTTGTCTGCCACGATGAACGCCGAGTAGAAGCCCACGCCGAACTGACCAATCAGTTGGCTGTCTTTCGCCTGGTCAGAACCCATAGATTCGAGGAACGCTTTGGTGCCGGATTTGGCGATAGTCCCGAGGTGGTCGATCACCTCGTCGCGGTTCATACCAATGCCGTTATCGGCGATGGTCAGCGTACGGTTCTCTTTATTAAAAGAGACGCGCACGCGCAGTTCGCCGTCGCCTTCGTACAGATCCGGATTAGACAGCGCGCGGAAGCGCAGCTTGTCCGCCGCATCCGAGGCGTTGGAAATCAGCTCACGCAGGAAGATTTCTTTATTGGAATACAGGGAATGGATCATCAGGTGCAGAAGCTGTTTTACTTCTGACTGGAAACCACGGGTTTCTTGTCCTTTCATCTAAGTCGACCTCAACAATGCCATTTAATGGGGTTTTAAAACGTTGAGTGAGAGATGGGGATAAAGGAGTGAATTTTCAAGCGGAGGTCACCGGGGCAACCTCCGTTTGGTCAGAAAGTAATCTTGTGGCGTCCGGCCAGAGAGTGCGACAGCGTGGTACCGTCCACCATCTCCAGCTCACCCCCTACCGGCACGCCGTGGGCGATACGGCTGGCGTCAACGCCTGACTCCGCGCACAGCTCAGCAATGTAGTTGGCGGTTGCCTCCCCTTCCACCGTCGGGTTGGTGGCGAGGATCACCTCGTTGATCGTTTCCGATCCCAGACGCTGTTCAAGGCGGTCAAGACCAATATCGTCCGGACCGATACCGTCCAGCGGGGAGAGATGCCCCATCAGCACGAAATAGCGGCCAGAAAACTGCCCGGTCTGTTCAATGGCGTAGATGTCCGCCGGACTCTCCACCACACAAATCTGACCATTTTCCTGACGACGCGGATTCGAGCAGATGTCACACACGTCCTGCTCGGTAAAAGTACGGCAATCCGCACAGTGACCAATTTCTGACATGGCGCGGGTCAAAGCCTGCGCCAGGCGCATCCCGCCGCTGCGGTCGCGCTGCAATAGCGTAAACGCCATGCGCTGCGCCGACTTCGGGCCAACGCCCGGCAGGCAGCGCAGTGCTTCCATTAACTGCGTGAGCAGCGGACTGGTTTGCATCAGAATGGCATCTTGAAGCCCGGCGGCAGTTGCATACCGCTGGAAACAGAAGCCATTTTCTCTTTCTGGGTTTCGTCGATACGGCGCGCAGCATCGTTAAACGCGGCAGCAACCAGATCTTCCAGCATCTCTTTGTCGTCTTCGAGCAGGCTTGGGTCGATCTCAACGCGGCGGCAGTTGTGCGCACCGTTGATGGTCACTTTGACCAGACCGGCACCGGATTCACCCGTGACTTCCAGCTGAGCAATCTCTTCCTGCATCTTCTGCATTTTTTCCTGCATCTGCTGAGCCTGCTTCATCAGGCCACCCAGACCGCCTTTTCCACCAAACATAGGCTTCTCTCTTTTTTCACGTTTAATGATTACAACCGTAAGTCAGACTCACGATCAAATGGGGCGAATACTCTCTTCATCCAGATCGGCATCGAAGAACCGACGCAGAGTCTGAATGTTGTTATCCGCAATAATCGACTCACGCGCGAGCGCGAGTTTTTCTTCATAAATGGCCTGCCGCCACTCCAGTGGCGTGCGCACCGCCGGATTATCATCTTCAATGATAGTCAATTCAACCGGCGCACCCTGTAATGTGGCGAGTGCCTCAGCCAGCGCTTTTTGCGCGCCCGGGGAATTCAGATGCCGCTGGCCCGGACGCAGGTGCAGGCAAATCGTGTTGCCCTCCTGCTCTTTCCAGGCGTTCAGCGCAACCTGCTCCACCAGCTTCGGCAGATGCAATTGGCTGACCTCAGCGGCCCAGGCGTCACGCTCAATGGACTCTTCAGCGAGCTTCGCTGCAAGCTCCGGCGTTTTTTCATGCTCCAGCGCCTTTTTCAGCGCTTTCGGCGTGGCGACCTCTTCTTTCACCTCTTCGATGATGGTGGTCGCCTTCCAGCGGTAAGCCTCTTCTTTCACCGGGGCTTTTTGCTCAAGCGCGGACGGTGCCGGGCGCGACTGTACACGCTCCGTTACCGAGGCCAGTCGTTCAAGCGCGGCGTTGTTTACCGGCCGCGCTCTTCCTGGCGCTGCCGGTTCACTCTTTTTTGGTTTGGTTGCTCCCTGCGCACGTTGTAACTGGCTTCGCGCGGCAAGCACCGAACTGGTGGCATCCGACAGCGGCACATTTTGTGGCGGTGGTGGCGTCGGCTGCGGTAGCACCTGTTGAGGCGGCATCACCGTAGCGGGTGCTGCAGGGGCAAAAGAGTGCCGTGGTACTTCCGGTTCGGGCAGCGGCATCCGCGGATGGAACGCCAGCGCGCGCAGCAGGGTCATTTCGACGCCCATGCGGCGGTCTGGCGCGAACGGTAACTCTTTGCGGCCAATCAGCAGCGTCTGATAGTAAAGCTGAACGTCAGCAGGCGGCACGGTGCGGGCAAGTTCACGCATCCGCTGTTCGATGGCCGCCATATCTGCGCCGATGGCTGACGGAGAAAGCTGCAGCATTGCCACGCGGTGCAGCAGGCTGAGCATCTCGACCAGCAGCGCTTCCCATTCGACACCACGGGCAGCTGCCGCGTTAACCAGCGACATCACACGCTCACCGTTGGCGGCAATCATCGCTTCGATGAGGGACAGCGCCTGATCGTCGTCCAGCGTGCCAAGCATAGCGCTGACTGCATCGGTCGAGAGTTTGCCGTCACCGCTGGCTATCGCCTGATCGGTAAGGCTTAACGCATCACGCAGGCTGCCGTCTGCCGCACGTGCCAGCAGTTGCAGAGCGCGCGGTTCGTGGACAATTTTCTCTTCGTTGAGAATATGTTCAAGCTGAGCGCGGATCTGTTCAACGTCCAGCGCCTTAAGATGGAACTGCAGGCAGCGCGACAGAATGGTGACCGGTAGCTTTTGCGGATCGGTAGTCGCCAGCAGGAATTTCACATGTGCAGGCGGCTCTTCCAGCGTTTTGAGCAGGGCGTTGAAGCTGTGGCGCGACAGCATGTGTACTTCATCGATCAGGTAGACCTTGAAGCGGCCACGCGCCGGGGCATACTGCACGTTGTCCAGCAGATCGCGGGTATCTTCAACTTTGGTGCGTGAGGCGGCGTCGATTTCGATCAGGTCGACAAAGCGGCCCTGCTCAATTTCACGGCAGTTATCACACACGCCACACGGCGTCGCGGTGATCCCGGTTTCGCAGTTCAGACCTTTTGCCAGTAAACGGGCAATAGAGGTTTTACCGACGCCGCGAGTGCCGGAGAAAAGATAGGCGTGATGAATGCGACCTAGCGACAAGCCATTCGCCAGGGCCGTCAGCACATGTTCCTGACCGACAACGTCAGCAAAGGTTTGTGGTCGCCATTTACGGGCTAACACCTGATAACTCATGGGCAGGCTCTGCAACGCTGGAAGGTGAATTTATGGAGGGGAATGCTATCACAACCTCACCCGTTGAGCGAGGTTGTGAAAACCGGGATCAATGACCCGGGAAAGGCACCAGGCTGTAGCTGGTAATACCGTGTTTCGCCAGGCGCTGTTCGCCACCCAGATCGAACAGGTTGATGATGAAGGCCGCATCGCTGACTTCACCACCCAGACGACGGATCAGCTTCACGGTCGCTTCGATGGTGCCACCGGTCGCCAGCAGATCGTCAACCACCAGCACTTTATCGCCCGGTTTGATGGCATCTACGTGGATTTCCAGCTGATCGGTACCGTATTCCAGCTCGTAAACTTCAGCGATGGTTTCACGCGGCAGCTTACGCGGTTTACGTACCGGCACAAAGCCTACGCCCAGTGCCAGCGCAACCGGTGCGCCAAACAGGAAGCCGCGGGCTTCGGTACCTACTACTTTGGTGATCCCGGCGTTTTTATAACGCGCTACCAGCAGTTCAATGCTGAGCGAGTACGCTTTCGGGTCTTCCAGCAAGCTGGTGACATCACGGAAAAGAATGCCAGGTTTTGGGTAGTCCTGGATGCTTTGGATGCTGTTTTTCAGATATTCAAGCTGCTGTGCAGTTGCGGTCATCGGTTTGTGCCTAAATAAAACAGTGTGACTCACAGTGCGCAAAAAGTCGGCCAAGGTAACAATTGTATAACCTTTAACCAGGCGCACCTGTGCTCGAAAACGGTCGAATTTACTGTCTGTGCGCAATAATTGCAACAGCCATTATAAGGCATCAGTGCTTTTGTTGCTTTTCATCAACCACGGGGATCCGCCACATGAAAATCAGCAGGCAGGCCAGGATCGCCAACAGCAGGATGCGCACCCACATCATTTTCACCAGCCATAATGAAATGGCAAAGGTGATAAGAATAACGGCAATCGCACGCGGTTTGGCTCCAGGCGGCATTGCCCGGTGTTTTTGCCAGTGGCGCAGATAACCGCCAAACCACGAACGGTACAGCAGCCAGTGGTGAAAGCGCGGCGACGAGCGGGCAAAGCACCAGGCCGCCAGCAGGATAAACGGCGTGGTCGGCAGTAAGGGCAAAACGACACCCAGCGTGCCAAGCACTACCGCGAGCCAGCCAATGATGATTAAAATAGTACGCTGCATAATGCGAATCGTTATCAAACTGAACGGCTACTTTACCACTGGAGAGCGCATTGAAAACAGCCTTGCTTCTTGAGACGCTGCAAAACCAGCTGACTGCTCTGCGGGCGCAGGCTACACCGCTGATGGGGCACGCCACGCTGAAACCGCGCTTTGATCGACAGCTTTTCCGCACCCGCAGTACGTTAATCCAGGATTATCTTGCTGAAGCGCAGACCCATCTCGACGAGCTTCGCCACGCGGTAGAGAGCGAAAATCAGGAACAGGTGGCCTGGCTTGCGGAACATCTCACCGGGCAGATCTCCGCCCTGCACCGCGAAATTGCCACCTGGCCGCTGCGTGCCTGGGACAGTGCATCACCGGGGCTCGGCAAATGGCAGCGCAAGCGGCTGGAGCACCAGGAGTTCGAGCGTCGTCTGTTTGAGATGAAGCGTGAGCGAGAAACGCGCCTGAACACCAGCGAAACGCTGGAAGAACAGCAGTTATTAATGCGGGAAATTAGCGCACTGGAAGGTCGAATCAATCGCTGTCGGCAGGCGCTGGATGAAATCGAACGCGTGATTGAACGCCTGACCCGTTAAAAGGAGCCACACAGATGTCACTGGAAAATGCACCCGACGAGGTCAAACTGGCCGTCGATTTAATCATGCTGCTGGAGAATCATGACATCCCGGCGGAGACGGTGCTGAAGGCGCTGGAGATAGTGAAGCGGGATTTTGAGGGGAAATTGCCCTCACCCCGGCCCTCTCCCTGAGGGAGAGGGAGAAAACCACTCCCTCGCCCCCTCAGAGCAGAGGGAATATGGATTATGCAGGAGTAGGATCATCACCTTTAATATCGCGCTTCACTTCCGTATGCTCATCACCTTTTTCATTACGCAGGTGAACCTCAAGCTGGTTGAAAGCGATATTAATGTCGTTTTCACGGCACAGACGATCGATAGCGCGGTTCAGCTCATCAACGGCAAAGCTGCGGTCGCGCAGCTCACGCACGTATAAGCGCAGCTCGTGATCCAGCGTGCTTGGGCCAAAGGTGGTGAAGAAGACCGATGGGGCCGGATCGTGCATCACCTTCGGATGTTCAGCCGCGGCCTGTAGCAGTACCTCTTTTACCTTATCCAGATCCGAACCGTAGGCTACGCCCAGACGGATCACTACGCGGGTGACCGTATCAGAAAGTGACCAGTTGATCAGACGTTCGGTCACGAAGGCTTTGTTCGGGATGATCACCTCTTTGCGATCGAAGTCGGTGATCGTGGTGGCGCGAATACGGATCTTGCTGACGGTACCGGAGAAGGTGCCGATGGTCACGGTATCGCCAATACGTACCGGACGCTCAAACAGAATGATCAAGCCAGAAACGAAGTTACCGAAGATCTCCTGCAAACCAAAACCAAGACCAACAGAGAGCGCAGCGGCCAGCCACTGCAGTTTATCCCACGAGACGCCAAGCGAGCCGAAGACCGTCATCGCACCGACAATAATGATGACGTAGTTCAGGATGGTGGTGATGGCATACGATGCCCCCTGACGCAGGTTCAGGCGTGACAGCACCAGCACCTCCAGCAACCCAGGCAGGTTGCGGATCAGCGCCCAGGCGACCATCGACGAAACCAGCGCGAAGAGCAGACTGCCCATCGTCACGCTTTTCATCACCGTGGCACCCGCTTCCGTTCCGCTGTACTGCCAGAGCGTGACGCTGTCGAGATAAGCAAACACGGTAATCAAATCAGACCAGATAGCCCAGAACATCACCCCAAACAGCGCGACCATGACCAGCATGGTAATGCGCAACGTCTGCTGGTTAACCTGCTCCAGCGCGATGGTAGGTTCTTCCTGTGGCTCCGCGCCTTCAGCGCCCTCTTTAACCTGATGCTGACGGCGGGCAATGGCACGACGATAAGCGATACGGCGAGCCGCCACGCTCAGGCCACGCAGTACCGTCTGGTAAAGCAGGTTCCAGACGATCACCAGATAGACGGTTTCAATCCAGCGCCCGGACAGGCGCAGCGTCGTATAGAAGTAACCCGTTGCCGTAAGCACCATCAGCGCCAGCGGAATTATCGCCAGCACCGTTACGGTGGCCAGACGAATATTGTGGGACTCTTTATCACGCCAGCTATCGCGGCACATTGGCCACATCAGTATGGCGATCAGCAGCAGGTTCAGCAGAATGACCAGTTGCCCCAGCACGTCGTCCATCAGGTGCAGCGGAGAAAGCTCAGACACAACAGACCAGAAATGCAGCGGCAGGAGCGCCAGGCTGATACGCACAATCTGACGACGCCAGTGGCTGGTCAGTTTCTCTGGCATGTTGAAATGACGTACCGCAACGCCGTCTTTTTCCAGCACTTTCCAGCACAGGCCAAACACCAGCCAGAACAGCGCCAGTTTTTTACTGAAGGCCCACAGCAAATCGCTGACGTTGAGCTGCATCGTGAGCAGAATAAGACCAACGGCCAGGATGAGCAGACACACCGGCAGCGCACGGATCAGGTCAATCAGGATCGCTTTTGGCGTGTGGAGCTGGCTATCGTTTCGCAACTGCCCCACTTCAGCCGCCAACTTCGCCTGGTATTTTTTCATCCAGGCCAGACGCCAACGAATGAGACCTGCAATCAGCAACAGCGGTAACCCCGCCAGGAAGGCAATCATCACCGCAGGCCAGGCTTTCTCCCAGTTCACGGTAATTTTCATGCTCTTGATCTGGGTTTTCAGCGTCTCAGGGAAGGATTTCACCCAGTCCCAGTCCATCGGTTTGTTGCTGTTCACCCAGAAAATTTGCTGAGTCAAAATCTCCTGCAGGCTTTTAGAGACGCTCACTAACTGTTGCTGGTTAATTTGCAGGTTAATCGCCATCATCAGCTGGTTGCCTAGCTGTTTGTTGAACTGGTCGAGCAGCTCGCGGCGCATATCCACCACCTGCAACAGCGCGTCGTGAACTTCAGGGTTCACTTCACTGGAATGGCCCTCTTCCACTTTGGCGACAAAAGTATCGCTCTGGAAAAGCGCGTCGCGCTGCTGGTTCACATCAAATTGTTCCAGACGTAAGTCAGCAATGCGGTTGGTCATATCCTCCAGCTCGTCAGCAGAGGGCAGCGTCTGCTGTTGCTGGTAGAGAATACGTGACAGCAGAAGACTGCCTTTCAGGACGGCAATCTGCTCTTTAATATTGCGTTCAGCCTGGAGCGCGCGATCCAGCCAGTTTTTCACTTTGATATTTTGCTGAACCAGCGAGTTACCGTTTTCCGTCGCCTGAATCAGGCGCTGGCTCAGCTGGTGGTTAACATCCAGCTCCTGTTTCACCAGCGGATTAGCCTGAATACGGGCGGTTTCGTCTGGCGATACGGCTTCCTGCGCGGTTTTTTCCGTCAGCGTAAGACGCTTGCTGTTCACCGCCTCCTGCAACAACTGAAGCTGATGTTCCAGACGATTAATATTCGCGGTGACATAATCACGCTGTTTTTGCAGCGTATCCTGCAGCACCGTATTTCCTTCCAGGCTTTTACGCTGCTGTTCAATCTGCGCATTGATTAAGGACTGCTGAACCAGCAGTAATGTTTGCTGCGTCGGGCGTAAAGCACCTTCGCCAACCGTTGTTCCGTTCAGGCGATTGCGAATTTGCTGCAGTTGCTGAGATGCGACATACATCGAGTTCTGCACGCGTTCTGGCTGAGTTTGCAGTGAGACCAGCTGGCTATTATACGTTGCGAGATCGGCCTGTGCCGTTTGCAGGTCGTCGAGTAATTGCGCAACCCGCGACTCCAGCTGACGCAATGAAAGCGTCGCGAGCGTTTTGCGGGTTTCATCATCGTTATCGACGTCACTCAGGGCACTCAGGGCATCTGTTGCCTTACGCATGGCATCGGGGGCCTGCGCGACCTTCTGACGCAGTTGCGCGGTTTCCGCTTTGACACGCTCAGTTTTATCAATCGATTCCAGCGTTTCCATCAGATCCTGCTGGATGAGTTTTTCCTGAGGAGAGAGATCTTTTTGTTTGCTCAGGGTATCGAGTTGCGACTGAACATCAGCACGCGAAGGGATATCCGTGCTGTTATCAGCGCGGGCCCAGGAAAGCGGTGCTGTTGCGAAGAAAAACAGCGTCGCAAAAAGAAAGGCAAGAACAGGGTGTTGCGAGCGATTGATGTGCAGCATAGTCGTGAATAATGTCAGAAGATGACCAAAAATAGTCCGGCGTGCAGGATATCACGCCCGCCTGAAGCAGAATAGCGCGAACATAGACCTCTGGGATAATTCTTAAAAACAGTTCAGGTAGTTAGCTGTGTCGCGTCACCACGAAGCGTCGGGCAAAATTGGCACATTTCCAGCAGAATCGCGACATAACTACGCGCTTCCTCTTTGAGATCGAATGTCTGCGGGGCAAAAAGCCAGTTTTCCATCAAACCAGAAATATAGCTGCGCATCAAAATAGCCGCCCGGCGAGTCAACAGGTTGGCCGGTAACATCTTTGCTTTTATGCACTGGTTCAGCGTCTGTTCGATACGGTCGTAACTCTCCAGGCACAGGCTGCGTTGTGCCTGCTGGACCACCGCCATTTCCCCCACGAACTCACATTTATGAAAGATGATTTCCATCATTAACCTGCGACGTTCTTCAACTACCGTTGCTTCAAGGATATATACTAATATTTCTCTTAATACTGAGAGTGGATCGTCGGGGAATTTTGCCCGATACTCAATCTCTAGATCGCTAATACTGGCTTCTGAAAGTTGCCAGATTTCACTAAACAGGTCTGACTTGTCTTTAAAATGCCAATAAATTGCTCCCCGCGTCACACCGGCGGCCTGAGCAATCTGAGCCAGCGAGGTTGACGATACCCCTTGCTGAGAAAACAAACGCATTGCAACGTCCAGGATGTGCTGACGTGTCTCAAGTGCTTGTTGTTTAGTTTTTCGTGCCATATGCCAGTGAATTTACAGGAGTCAGATTTACATACATTTGTGAATGTATGTACCATAGCATGACGATAATATAAACGCAGCAATGGGTTTTGGGACCCAGGACCATTGATCAATTTGAAATCGGACACTCGAGGTTTACATATGAACAAAAACAGAGGGTTAACGCCTCTGGCGGTCGTTCTGATGCTCTCAGGCAGCTTAGCGCTTACAGGATGTGACGACAAAAAGGCTCAACAAGGAGCTCAGCAGATGCCAGAAGTTGGCGTCGTGACGCTCAAATCCGAACCTCTCCAGATCACAACAGAATTACCTGGCCGCACAAACGCTTATCGTGTTGCAGAAGTTCGTCCTCAGGTAAGTGGCATTATCCTGAAACGTAACTTCACCGAAGGGGGAGATATTGAAGGGGGTGTCTCTCTGTATCAGATTGATCCTGCTACCTACCAGGCCGCATACGAAAGTGCAAAAGGCGATCTGGCGAAAGCAGAAGCTGCAGCCAAAATCTCCCAACTGACGCTGAACCGCTATAAAAAACTGCTCGGCACGCAATACATCAGTCAACAGGATTACGATACTGCTCTGGCCGATGCCCAGCAAGCCAACGCGGCCGTCGTGGCAGCAAAAGCGGCTGTCGAAACCGCGCGTATCAACCTGGCCTATACCAAAGTGACCTCCCCTATTAGCGGACGCATTGGTAAATCTTCCGTGACGGAAGGCGCTCTGGTGCAGAACGGGCAAAGCACTGCGCTGGCCACCGTGCAGCAGCTTGATCCGATCTACGTTGACGTCACCCAATCCAGCAACGATTTCCTGCGTCTGAAACAAGAGCTGGCAAACGGCACTCTGGAACAGGAAAACGGCAAAGCGAAAGTGGAGCTGGTTACCAATGACGGTGTCAAATACCCGCAGTCAGGTACGCTGGAATTCTCTGATGTGACGGTCGACCAGACCACCGGTTCTATCACCTTACGTGCAATCTTCCCGAACCCTGACCACACGCTGTTGCCAGGTATGTTCGTTCGCGCTCGTCTGGAAGAAGGGACTAACCCAACTGCAATTCTGGTTCCACAGCAGGGTGTAACCCGTACGCCGCGTGGCGATGCGAGTGCACTGGTGGTTGGTGCTGATGACAAAGTCGAAACGCGTCAAATCACTGCCACGCAGGCGATTGGCGACAAATGGCTGGTCACTAAAGGTCTGAAAGATGGCGATCGCGTAATTGTTACCGGTTTGCAAAAAGTACGTCCTGGCGCGCAGGTCAAAGCGCAGGAAGTCAAATCTGACGAGAAACAACAAGCCGCAGCCGGTGGTCAGTCAGAACAAACCAAGTCTTAACTTAAACAGGAGCCGTTAAGACATGCCTAATTTCTTTATCGATCGCCCCATATTCGCGTGGGTGATCGCCATCATTATCATGCTAGCCGGGGGACTTGCGATCCTGAAGCTGCCTGTCGCGCAATATCCGACCATTGCGCCACCGGCGGTGGCGATCTCCGCAACCTACCCAGGGGCTGATGCGAAAACGGTGCAGGATACCGTTACACAGGTTATCGAACAGAATATGAACGGTATCGATAACCTGATGTACATGTCCTCAAACAGTGACTCAACCGGTACGGTTCAGATCACCCTGACCTTCCAGTCCGGTACTGATGCCGACATCGCGCAGGTTCAGGTGCAGAACAAACTGCAGCTGGCAATGCCGCTGCTGCCACAGGAAGTACAGCAACAGGGCGTGAGCGTCGAGAAATCGTCCAGTAGCTTCCTGATGGTTGTTGGCGTTATCAACACCAACGGCACCATGACGCAGGAGGATATTTCCGACTACGTGGGTGCCAACATGAAGGACGCCATCAGCCGTACTTCTGGTGTGGGTGATGTTCAGCTGTTCGGTTCCCAGTATGCAATGCGTATCTGGATGGATCCGAACAAACTGAACAACTTCCAGCTGACGCCGGTTGACGTGATCAGCGCCATCAAAGCACAGAACGCCCAGGTTGCAGCCGGTCAGTTAGGTGGTACACCACCGGTGAAAGGCCAGCAGCTTAACGCGTCGATCATTGCGCAAACCCGTCTGACCTCCGCCGATGAGTTCAGCAAAATTCTGCTGAAAGTGAATCAGGATGGTTCCCAGGTTCGTCTGCGTGACGTAGCAAAAGTAGAACTGGGTGGCGAAAACTACGACATCATTGCGAAGTTTAACGGCAAACCAGCGTCTGGTCTGGGTATCAAACTGGCGACAGGGGCTAACGCTCTGGACACCGCGACGGCTATCCGCGCGGAACTGAAGAAGATGGAGCCCTTCTTCCCTTCAGGTCTGAAGATTGTTTATCCGTACGACACCACACCGTTCGTAAAAATCTCGATTCACGAAGTGGTTAAAACGCTGGCAGAAGCGATCATACTGGTATTCCTGGTCATGTATCTGTTCCTGCAAAACTTCCGTGCAACGCTGATTCCAACCATCGCGGTGCCGGTTGTACTGTTGGGGACGTTCGCCATCCTCGCGGCCTTTGGGTTCTCGATAAACACCCTGACGATGTTCGGGATGGTACTGGCCATCGGCTTGCTGGTGGATGATGCCATCGTCGTTGTCGAGAACGTCGAACGTGTGATGGCCGAAGAAGGGCTACCGCCGAAGGAAGCAACCCGTAAATCAATGGGTCAGATCCAGGGCGCGCTGGTCGGTATCGCGATGGTACTGTCAGCGGTATTTATCCCGATGGCCTTCTTCGGTGGTTCAACCGGTGCTATTTATCGTCAGTTCTCTATCACCATCGTGTCGGCGATGGCGCTGTCGGTACTGGTCGCGTTGATCCTGACACCAGCGCTGTGTGCCACCATGCTGAAGCCTATTCAGAAAGGGGGTCACGGCGAGCACAAAGGGTTCTTCGGCTGGTTTAACCGCATGTTTGAGAAGAGTACGCACCACTACACCGACAGCGTAGGGAATATCCTGCGCAGCACCGGTCGTTACCTGCTGCTCTATATCATCATCGTGGTCGGTATGGCCTATTTGTTTGTTCGTCTGCCAAGCTCGTTCCTGCCAGATGAAGACCAGGGCGTGTTCCTGACGATGGCGCAGCTTCCGGCTGGTGCATCACAAGAACGTACCCAGAAAGTGCTGGATGAAGTGACGGACTACTATCTCACCAAAGAGAAAGCGAACGTTGAATCCGTGTTTGCGGTTAACGGCTTTGGCTTTGCGGGTCGTGGTCAGAACACCGGTATTGCCTTCGTCTCCCTGAAAGACTGGTCAGAACGTCCAGGCTCAGAGAACAAAGTTGAGGCGATTACCGGCCGTGCTATGGGCACCTTCTCGAAGATTAAAGATGCGATGGTGTTCGCCTTTAACCTGCCAGCGATTGTTGAACTGGGTACCGCAACCGGCTTTGACTTCCAGCTGATTGACCAGGCCGGTCTGGGACATGAAAAACTGACTCAGGCACGTAACCAGTTGTTCGGTGAAGTGGCGAAACATCCTGACCTGCTGGTCGGCGTTCGTCCTAACGGCCTCGAAGATACGCCGCAGTTCAAGATCGATATCGATCAGGAAAAAGCGCAGGCATTGGGCGTTTCCATCAGCGACATCAATACCACGCTGGGCGCTGCCTGGGGCGGTAGCTACGTCAACGACTTCATCGACCGCGGTCGTGTGAAGAAAGTGTACGTGATGTCTGAGGCGCAATACCGTATGTTACCGAACGATATCAATACCTGGTACGTTCGTGGAAACAATGGACAAATGGTACCGTTCTCTTCCTTCTCAACGTCACGCTGGGAATATGGTTCACCACGTCTGGAGCGTTATAACGGGCTGCCATCAATGGAAATTCTGGGTCAGGCCGCACCAGGTCGAAGTACTGGTGAAGCGATGCTGATGATGGAGCAACTGGCCAGCAAGCTGCCTTCGGGTATCGGCTATGACTGGACCGGTATGTCCTATCAGGAACGTCTGTCCGGTAACCAGGCCCCTGCCCTGTATGCGATCTCGCTAATCGTGGTCTTCCTGTGTCTGGCAGCGTTGTACGAGAGCTGGTCAATTCCGTTCTCCGTTATGCTGGTGGTACCGCTCGGGGTTATCGGTGCGCTGCTTGCCGCAACGTTCCGTGGTTTGACCAACGACGTGTACTTCCAGGTAGGTCTGCTGACAACCATTGGCTTGTCGGCGAAGAACGCGATACTTATCGTTGAATTCGCCAAAGACCTGATGGAGAAAGAAGGTAAAGGCCTGATTGAGGCGACGCTTGATGCAGTTCGTATGCGTCTTCGTCCAATCCTGATGACCTCTCTGGCGTTTATCCTCGGTGTTATGCCGCTGGTTATCAGTTCAGGTGCGGGCTCCGGTGCGCAGAACGCCGTAGGTACAGGTGTAATGGGGGGCATGGTCACCGCGACCGTTCTCGCTATCTTCTTCGTACCGGTGTTCTTTGTGGTGGTTCGCCGCCGCTTTAGCCGCAAGAGTGACGATATTGAGCATAATCACTCGGTAGAACATCACTGATACCGGTTTCATCCGATAAAAAGGCCGCATTAGCGGCCTTTTTCATTTTGGTGTAAAAATCATAAATTACGCTTATTGCTGATCTATTTATTTTCTGTCATCGTAATAAGACATATCATAATTAACCGATAACTGACCCGACGAGTTTGTGATTTTTTTAATTTCATTTCGTCGCATAGCTTATTAGGAATAATCCTAATCCACGTGTCTGGATAGCGAATGTCTGAATCAGGACTTCATTTGGTGACAAATGTTAACTCAATGAAACATAAGGAAGCCGTAAAAAAGTCACTCCTGTTTTAGATTACGCAACCAGCCCCAGGGCAAACAATTGCGTACAAGTTCGCAGCGTTGCGTTTTAATTGTAATTTTTCGTAATAGCGCGATGAAATCTTGAAAGGAGTGGCTTATAGTTAGAGTTATCAGGAACACAGCACCCGTGCGGCTAAGTATGTTGTATCCATCCCGACGTTGATGTTCGGTGAGTAAGAAATCACTCAAAAGGGGATGCGCTATGGACGAGTACTCGCCAAAAAGGCATGATATCGCGCAGTTGAAATTTCTCTGCGAATCCTTGTACCATGACTGCCTTGCCAATCTTGATGAAAGTAACCACGGCTGGGTGAACGATCCTACGTCTGCTATCAATTTACAGCTGAATGAGCTGATAGAGCATATCGCAACCTTCGCACTTAATTATAAAATTAAGTACAATGAAGATAATAAGCTGATTGAGCAAATTGACGAATACCTGGACGACACCTTTATGTTGTTCAGCAGCTACGGCATTAACGCACAGGATTTGCAAAAATGGCGTAAATCTGGGAATCGTCTATTTCGCTGTTTCGTCAACGTGAGCAGAGCTAACCCTGTTAGCCTTTCCTGTTAAAATTATTACAACTACTAAGGTAAATTTATGTCTGATAAACCATTAACCAAGATCGATTATTTGATGCGCTTACGACGTTGTCAGTCAATAGACACGCTGGAACGTGTAATTGAAAAGAATAAATACGAGCTTTCTGATAATGAACTGGCTGTATTTTATTCAGCGGCTGACCATCGTCTTGCTGAGCTAACAATGAATAAACTGTATGACAAAATCCCCTCTTCTGTGTGGAAATTTGTCCGTTAATCTTTGACGTGTATCTGCAGAGGTTTTGCCATTTTCTAAACTGAAGTCACCTTTCGAATTACACTCCCTGAGTGAAAACCAGGTTCCCGAGTAAAAACTGTTCAGCAGCAACTATGTTGTGACTGTGGTCACAACGATTTTTTGGGAACGTTCCCTTTCTGGTTAATCCTCTTTACCCTGAGGTAATTCACGATCCCAGAGAGGTTTCCCATGAGCACAGAAAAACAGAAGATGATCGCAGGTGAACATTACCTCCCCGGTGATGAGACGTTACGGGCCGATCGACTGCATGCCCGTCATCTTGTTCACCGCTATAACCACACGACTCCTGATGCAAAACCAGAACGCCAGCAGATACTCGCAGAACTCCTGGGGAAAAGTGAAGGCGCTTATATTGAGCCAGGCTTCCGCTGCGATTACGGCTATAACATTTATCTGGGTAACGCGTTTTACGCTAACTTCGATTGTGTGATGCTTGATGTCTGCCCTATTCATATTGGCGACAACTGCATGCTCGCTCCGGGTGTTCATATCTATACGGCGACACACCCGCTGGATGCTGACGAACGTAACAGCGGTGTCGAGTTTGGCAAACCTGTCAGCATTGGCAATAATGTCTGGATTGGTGGACGAGCCGTTATTAACCCTGGCGTCACCATTGGTGATAATGTGGTGGTTGCTTCCGGTGCCGTTGTCACCAAAGATGTTCCGGCCAACGTCGTCGTCGGCGGAAATCCAGCTAAAATAATAAAAACGCTGTAATCCGGTGGGGAGCAAACTGTTATGGTCTTTCTGTACATAACTGTTACTTTTTTCAACCAAATGGCTCCCCTAAAATAGGCAGATCCCCTGTATTTTCATAATTCATGAAGGCAAAAAATGACCGAGATACAGCGCCTGCTTACCGCCACCATCGACGATCTTAACATCCGTGAAAAGCGCGACAATCGCCCGCGCTTTAGCATTAGTTTTATCCGCAAACATCCTGGGCTGTTTGTCGCCATGTATGCTGCCTGGCTGGCAACGCTTATTGTAATGCTGAAGTCCGACACGCTGGTGGATTCCGTCTGGCTGCTGGTTGTACTGTTTGTGGTGTTTAACGCCTTTTTCTTTTTCGACGTGCATCCTCGTTATCGCTACGAAGATATCGACGTGCTCGATTTCCGGGTCTGCTATAACGGCGAGTGGTATAACACACGCTTTGTCCCGTCAGAACTGATCGACAGCATTTTGCATTCCCCAGCGGTAGAGACCGTGCAAAAAGAGAAGCTGCAGAAAATGGTATCAACCAAAGGCCAGCTCTCCTTCTATGATGTCTTTACGCTTTCCCGCCCCGCTGCTGCGTAACGAGAGTCTGTATGCGTCAGCCTCCCAACGCATACAACAACCTGAACACACCCTCCTGCAAGGTGGGTGTGTTTGAAAACACGCTTGCCACCGACCCGATGGCAAGCAGAGAAGATCCCTGGAAAGTTGGCGTGCTACGTGCGCTTAGCGTCTTTTTTTACGTCCCTGAACAGCCTTAAAACGCGGGTTAGATTTGCAAATAACGTACAGGCGTCCTTTGCGTTTGACTATCTGGCAATCCGGATGGCGCTGTTTCGCACTGCGCAGAGAATTAAGTACCTGCATGATTAACCCCGCTTCGCATTAAGAAAACCGCCAAAACGCTGACGGAAGCGTGCCGTACTGCCTTCTGCCGAAAACGTTTTTTGCTTACCGGTGTAGAACGGATGTGACTTCGAAGAAACCTCAATAGAAACGTATGGATACGTTCTACCGTCGAGTTCAATTTCGCGATCGGTTCTGATGGTTGAGCCGACTTTAAAGTACTCATTGGCACTGGTGTCGTGAAACACGACGGTGCGATAGGCTGGGTGGATATCAGATTTCATCATAGACCCCATGTGTTTTGTTATAACATAACAAAACAGTATCTGAGTCACCGTACAAAAGCAAGCCCCGATCATGCACCGTATCCCCGGAATTATTTTCTGATTTGCCTGGGAACGAAGTGAAATCAATAAATGGCACGTGCTATAACTATATCATTTCGCGATAAAATCTTTTTCCTCTGGCGAGCACACTCAGTGTCCCGGGATTGGGCATATGAGGAAGGAAACAGCTGCATGAAAACCCGACATCTGGTCAGTCTGGTGACAGGCATACTGATCGTTTCTGTGCTGGTGCCGATTTGCCTCAGTATCTGGCTGGCCCATCGCCAGGCGGAAGAGCAGTTTGTCAATGTACTGGATAACTATGCTTCACGCGTATTGATGCGTACAGACAGGGTTGTCGCTCAGGCGAAAGATGCACTCACCCAACTGCAAAATTATGAAGCCCCTCCCTGCAGTCGTCAGCATCTGAGAGAGATGCGCCTGGTCGCTTTCTCCCGGCGGTATGTGCAAGAGGTGATTTATGTTGATAACCTGAAACCCGTCTGTTCATCTCTCGAACAAATCAGCAACGCACCTGCCTATCCCCCTCCGATGCGCATTACCCGGGACGGCTACAGCACATGGCTGTCACCACAAAACGATCTTGGGTTTAACCACTATATGGCCATTGTCGGTCGGGGACATTACCTGGTGATGATCGACCCCGACTCTCTGGTGGATGTGCTCCCGTTCAGTACGACCCACATTGATGCTGCTTTGATTGGCGACGCGCGCAATCTGATTTTTGCCAGCAGTAATACGCTTGATCACCATATTCACGCGCTTCTGGGTAACCAGAAAATAACGCGCCTGCAGTACAACGGTTCGATGTATATCACTAAACCCGTTCCGGAACTGGGCTTTACGGTGGTGGCGTGGGCAGCGCTGAAACCGCTGGATGAAAACTGGCATCAACAGTTGCTCATCTGGCTTCCTGCAGGGATATTGATCAGCCTGCTTGCCGCGTTCTTTATGCTGCGACTTCTGCGCCACATACAGTCTCCGCGTAACCGCCTGCAGGATGCCATTAACAGCCGTGATTTTGTGGTCCACTATCAGCCCATTGTGGCGTTAGGCAGTGGAAAGATGGTCGGCGCGGAGGCGCTGGCACGCTGGCCGCAGCCTGACGGGAGCCACCTGTCACCCGATATTTTTGTGTCGCTCGCGGAACAAACGGGCCTTATTTCGCAGCTGACTCAATTAATCATCGAAAAAGTATTCGAAGATATGGGGCACTGGTTACACCTTCATCCGGATCAGCATATTTCCATTAACCTTGCGCCCGACGATCTGACCTCCGGTAAGCTACCGCCCCTGCTTCATCATCTGCTGAATAAATGGCAAGTCCACCCCGGACAAATAGCCCTTGAACTCACCGAGCGCGGTTTTGCCGATCCAAAGGTCAGCGCCCCGGCCATTGCTGCATTCCGCCGTTCAGGCCACGCTATTTATATTGATGATTTTGGAACCGGCTATTCCAGTCTCAGTTACCTGCAGGATCTGGACGTCGATACGCTAAAAATTGATAAATCTTTCGTGAATGCGCTGGAGTACAAAAATGTGACGCCACACATTATTGAAATGGCGAAATCGCTGAAGCTGGCGATGGTTGCGGAGGGTATTGAAACGGCAGGGCAGCTCGCCTGGCTGCACCGCCACGGGGTACAGTACGGACAAGGGTGGTACTACAGCAAAGCAATGCCAAAAGTGGAATTTATTCTGTGGGCTGAATACAACCTCGAAAATCATCCTGCTTAAGCAGGATTAAAAGTACGGCCACCGTATGTGGCCGTATCTGTCAGGTCAGCTAATGTTCTGATGCCAGCTAAAGGTATAGCGTAGCTGGCGTTTTTGCAGGATAAACTCTGGTGAAACGCTGGGGCTCCAGGAGTCATCGCCGCCCACGCCCATATGGAACGCGTCAAGATTAAGCCAACACCCCGGTTCCTCGCGTAGCAGATGATGATGGGTTGTCTCGCGCAGCTGTTGCTGGCTATAGCGGCTCACGGAGAAATGGAACTGTCCCTGCAGCTGGTGTGCCCCTAACACCAGTTCACGGGTATCACAGCGCAGGCCATTTTCTGTCGGGAAGATATACGGCGTGTGCATTGCTTCCAGCGGCAATGTCCAGCGCCCCTGCTGTGCCGCCAGTTTTCTGTCAGGATAGTTCTCATGCGGCCCCAATCCCAGCCAGCACGCGCTCTGCGGTACCTGTGCGAGCTGACAGCTCAGGCCGACACGTGCCGGTTCAGGGATGTCAGAGGCGACCTGTATCTGCACATCTGCATGCAGCACACCACGACTGTCAACCCGCCAGACCTTACGGCTCAGGAACAGTGCTTTGCCGCCATATTCCCAGACATGCAGTGTTGTCACCACCGCCTCGCCTGAGTGTTGCTCTCCTTCACACGCCAACACCCGGGGATGTAAATCGTACATCCCCGCCGCTTTCCAGCGCTCAACCCACGCATTCGGGTCAATTTGCGTGGCCTCGCTCACGCCGATATCATTATCCAGCGGTGCGCGGGTAAAGTTATCCGTCAGCGGCGAAAGCAGCGTTTCAACGCCATTACGCCACCATTGCGTCAGATTTCCTGAGACACGATCGAACTGCCAGCGTTGTTGCTGATGTGTCAGCTCCAGCACGTCATCTTTTTGTGTTAAGACCGGAGGCTCACCCGCCTTCACCGGCGGTGCAATATACAGCGGAGCCGGAAGCGGCCATTGCTCCCACGCACAGCGATGGTTTGCCGGTGACCACGGCGTTGCCCGAGGCTGCAACACGGCCAGATTAAGCCAGACCTCACCCGGCTCAGCCGTGAACTGCGGCAGAGAGATTTCGAGGCGCTGCACACCCTGTGGTGCAACAGAAAGCGTGATATCCCCAGCGGCCAGTACCTTCCCGTCGCGAAGCACCGACCATTCCAGCAACTCGTTATCCGTATGGCGGAACAGGTAATCGCTCTGCACCTCAACCACCAGCGGAGACGTACTCACCAGCGTGAAGATGAAGAACTGCTGGGCGCGCTGCGCCTCATACAGTGCCGGATGCGGCGTGCGGTCAGGGAACACCAGTCCGTTCAGGCAGAACTGACGATCGTTCGGTTTATCGCCGAAGTCCCCGCCGTAGGCCCAGAAAGGATTACCATTTTCGTCTTTCCTGGTCAGAGCCTGATCGACCCAGTCCCAGACAAACCCGCCCTGCAGACGCGGGTGGCGACGAAATGCCTGCCAGTATTTAGCAAACCCACCAAAGCTGTTCCCCATTGCATGGGCGTACTCACAGAGGATCAGCGGGCGCGTCTCATCCGGCATGCCGATCCACTTTTTGATTGACCACTTTGGTACTGCCGGGAAAGGTTGATCCTGATCGACACGGGCATACATCGGGCAAACAATATCGGTTGCCGCCGTATTCGCCCCGCCGCCTTCGTACTGCACAGGGCGCGTCGGATCGGTGGCTTTTAGCCAGCCATATAAGGCATCGTGGTTTGCGCCGTGACCAGACTCATTTCCCAGCGACCAGATAATCACCGAGGGATGGTTGCGATCGCGCTGTACCATGCGGGTCACACGCTCGCTCATGGCTGGCAGCCAGCGGGGATCGTCAGCTAGGCGGCTCATGGGCACCATGCCGTGCGTTTCGATATTGGCTTCGTCAACAACGTACAATCCATAACGATCGCAAAGCGTGTACCACAGCGGATGGTCAGGATAGTGCGAGCAGCGAACCGCGTTAAAGTTGTGTTGTTTCATAAGTTCGATGTCGCGCCGCATCGTCGCGTCGTCCATCACCTGCCCGTTTTCCGGGTGATGCTCATGACGGTTTACCCCGCGGATCAGCAGCGGTTTTCCATTGAGTTTCAGCAGGCCATTGCTGATTTCAACGCGGCGGAAACCGACATCGCAGGCTTCCGTCTCCAGCATGTTGCCTTGCGCATCCAAAAGCGCAATCGTCAGGCGATAGAGTTCCGGCGTTTCAGCACTCCATAACGCGGGTCTCTCTACCGGGATCGCCACCGTTAGCCGCTCAGCCCAATTCCCCCGCTCATCCACAATGACAGAGCCAGGGTGTTGAGTGGTGCTGGCGCATTTTTCGCCGTTGCGCCACAGGGTACATGCCACTTCACACTCTGCATAGCGGGAGCCAGCCAGCGCAACGTCAACCTTCAGCACCGCCCGGTCAAACTCCGCATTCAGATCCGTAACGACGTGATAATCCGCAATCTGCGTCCCGGGCTTATGCAGCAGGGAGACATCGCGGAAAATCCCGCTCATGCGCCACATGTCCTGATCTTCCAGATAACTGCCGTCGCACCAGCGCAGGACCATCACCGCCAGCCGGTTCTGGCCGGGGCGCAGTACCGCTGAAAGATCAAATTCGGCGGGTAGCCGACTGTCCTGCGAATAGCCTATCCACTGACCGTTACACCACAGATGGAATGCCGAGTTCACACCCTCGAAGACAATTCGGGTTTGTCCGCCTTGCAGCCAGCCGTCATCCATCTCAAATGTGAGCGAGTAACAACCAGTAGGGTTTTCTGCCGGTACAAAGGGAGGGTTAACGGCAATCGGATAGGTGACGTTCGTGTAGACAGGCGTATCGAAACCCTGCATCTGCCAGTTCGAAGGTACCGGCATTGCGACTGCATCGACACAATCTTCTTCCACCCATGCTTGCGGAACCTGCTCTGGTGCGGGATAAAAGCTAAAACGCCACTCCCCGTTGAGAGAGCGTATGCTGGCGGATCTCACGTCATCCCTGGCAGATTGTTCATGACGCCAGCTATGAAACGGCGCATGCGCCGCCAGACGGTTCCACTGCGTCACCCCGGGGTTTTCCCAGTCCCGACGAGCCAGAAGTGCGCTGAGGGTCAGCGATGAAGTATTGGGCATAATAACCTCGTTGCGAAGCGCTCACAATTTTAGTCAACATGCCCTGGTAAATGACACCGGTAAAGTGTCCGTACGCGATGAAGCGAGTCAGATCACAAAAGTCTTATTCACGGGCGAGTTGTTCCGCCAGCAGCGCCAGGTTTCTCAGCTGTTGCGCCAGATCCTCACGATCGGCCTGCCGTGACGTACGACGAGCGCTGGAATGGCGGGTAATTAGCGTAACAGGGAGCTGAATTTGTCGGAATTTTTCAGCACTGCCGGGGGCCAACAGCCATTCCACACTTCGCTCGCCGGCCTCGCGAAACGCCTGCCTAATGGTAGTGAGCGGAGGGGAAAACCAGGCGCTATCTGCCGTATCATCAAACCCAACAATCGATATCTGACCAGGGACCGCAATCCCCTTTTCTGCGCAGGCACGCATCACACCCAGCGCCATTTGATCGTTCGCGACCAGAATGGCATCCGGTAACACTGCACCGGACAACAGCACATGCCCCTTCTCATATCCGCACACTGCACTCCAGTCGCCATGTGCTACTGCGGTCGCCTCAAGCCCGGCCTGCGCCAGTGCGGTTTTCCACCCCGCCAGACGCGCACGCGCAGCGACCGAACTTTCCGGCCCGCTCAGAAGTGCAATATGCTGATGCCCCAATGAGAGCAAATGCTCAACCCCCAGGTGGGCTCCCAGCGCGGCATTAAACACCAGGCTGTTCACCTGTGCCGAAGGTGCGACATCCAGAAACAGAACCGGAACAGGTGATGCCAGCGCCTGAAGCTGCTCTGCGTGAGCATCATCCAGTGGAACGTTCACCAGCAAAGCTTCCACACGCTGGGCCAGCAGTTCCTGAAGTGCAGGCAAGCACTGCTGCGGGTGTTCCACCATTGAGATCAACACGCTTGCCCCCTGAGCTGTGGCACGGGATTTTACCGCCGAGGCAATTTGTGAAGGTGCGTGCAGCGCCAGATCGGTGGTGATCAACCCCAACGTGCGGGTGCGTTTACCTGCCAGCTGCTGTGCGCCACGGTTAGGAACGTAGTTCAGCTCCGCCATCGCCTGCAGCACCTTTTCCCGCGTCCGGGCGGAGACATGTTCCGCGTCGTTGATCACACGGGAAACGGTCTGATAAGAAACCCCCGCAAGGAGGGCTACGTCATAAAGAGTGATCGCTTTCATGCATTCTGACACCGCATCAATAGATGACTTCTATTCTGGCACAGCGATGTCATTAAAGCATGTGAGCGCTTCGCAAAATTAAACAACCTGCTCCGGCTGAGGAATTTTATCAGCGCGTGGTTTCTGGCGGAACCAGGGCAAACAGATCTGGATAAGCGGGCCAATGGTCAGGGCATAAAGTACCGTTCCCACACCGAATGAACCGCCAAGCAGACAACCAATCAGCAGAACGGACACTTCAATCGAGGTACGCACGCTACGGATTGACCACCCCATTCTGGCATGAATGCCAGTCATCAGACCATCACGCGGGCCTGCGCCAAAACCGGCTCCAATATACATACCCGTTGCTATCGCGTTCATCACAATAGCCGAAACCAGCAGAGCAATTCGGATGGGCAGCGAGGTTAACTCGGGGATCAACGCCATCGAGGCATCCGCCGCCAGACCGATGACAATCACGTTACTGAGGGTGCCAAGCCCGGGGAGCTGGCGCAGGGGGATCCACAGCAGCAGCACCGCCGCACCGGTCAAAATGATCACCGTGCCAATGCTCATTCCCAGCTGTATCGCCACCCCCAGGTGAAAGACGTCCCACGGATCGACACCCAGATCCGAACGAATAAACATTGCGGTTGACAGGCCATAAAGCCCTAAGCCGACGTAAAGTTGCAGCAGACGACGTACCATTTTTATCTTCTCCGAAAAACCAGACTTTCATATTGTGCGAAAATGGCATTATGATTAATGTCCAGTTTTCAAATAGTGGACTGCATATGTCATCACGTCGTTTCGGTAGCCAGTCTTTGGTACGCCTGCTTGGCCACTGGCAACAAACCTCTAGCCGGATCCCGCTCTGGCGTCAGCTGGCTGACGCGTTACGTCTGTTAATTCTTGATGGCAGGCTGGCGCTTAACACGCGTCTGCCGGGCGAGCGGGAGCTGGCCTCTGCGCTGGACGTTAGCCGCACCACCATCAGCAGTGCGCTGGCTCATCTGCGGGAAGAAGGGTATCTGGAAAGCCGTCACGGCAGCGGTTCACGCGTGATCCTGCCGGATACCCGTGCCGTACCTACCCTTTCAGCGGCAAGTGCGGCACTGGATCTCTCTACTGCCGCGCTCAATGCCGGGCCAGAAATCCACCAGGCTTACACCCATGCACTCACGGCGATCGCCCAGCACCTTTCGCTGACGGGTTATGACCAGCTCGGGTTACCGGCACTCCGCGACGCCATTGCCGCACGCTATACCGCACGTGGGCTTCCGACCCGGGCTGACGAAGTGATGGTGGTGAATGGCGCGCTCAGCGGTTTTGCGCTGATACTGCGGATGATGACTGGCCCCGGCGATCGCGTCGTGGTCGATCACCCCACCTACCCGCTGGCGATTGCCGCTATTCAGGGGGCGCAGTGTCGTCCTGTCGGCGTTTCGCTACCGGAATCGGGTTGGGATACGGATGGCTTCGCGGCAACGCTTGCCCAGACAGCGCCGCGTCTGGCATACCTGATGCCGGATTTCCACAATCCGACGGGGCGCTGTATGGATATCGCCACCCGTCAGGCGATAACCGACATCGCTGCTCAGACTCGTACCACGCTGGTTGTCGATGAAACGATGGTGGATTTATGGTTTAGCTCACCGCCGCCGCCACCACTGGCAGCGTTTAACCCGCAGGCCACCGTGATCACACTGGGTTCCGCCGGAAAAAGCTTCTGGGGTGGACTTCGCCTCGGCTGGATCCGCGCCTCCTCACGAACCATCGCAACGCTTGCCCAGACGCGTGACACGCTGGATTTGGGATCGCCGCTGCTGGAACAACTGGCAACGCTGTGGCTTATCGAAAATAGCGACACTTTTCTCCCGGCTCGCCGGAAAATGCTGGCTGAGCGCCGTGACCGTTGCGGTGAACTGTTGCGCGAACACTTCCCGGAATGGACGTTCCATGAACCAGAAGGGGGGCTTTCATACTGGATAGCACTGCCGGGCATGCTGGCAACGCAGCTTGCCGCACGGGCTGAAACGCTGGGGATCAATCTGGGAGCCGGAACACGGTTCGGTTTGTCGGGTGCGTTTGATCGTTATTTACGCATCCCCTTCTCGCTCGCCCCGGCAGAACTGGAACAGGCGCTGCTCAGAATCAAGCCGCTGTGGCTCGCTCTGAATAAAAACATGCCATCCGTCAAACGGAGTTTAGTCTAATGTGAGCAAGATTGAAGCAGCCAATGAAATACGAACTGGTTACATTTTAACCCGTGATTAAAATCACATATTATTTCGTTGCGTAACAAATAATAAAAACTGCTGACTGTAACGTATGCAGTCAGCAGTTTTCACCCGTCAGGATTTAGTGCTGAGGAGGAATAGGAAAGCCCTTCAGTGAAATAACGAAATTTTCACCCTCTTTCTTTATTTTTGCGCCAGTATCACACCAGTCCGACGCAATACGAAAGAACTCATCACTACCAACATTCCAGCCAAGACGGACATGCTTCACGTAACCTGAACGCAACAGATCGCAGGCCTCTTTGTAGTCGTTGGCGGTAGACAGTTGTTGTTTCATTTTCTCTTCTTCAGAAGTTTGCGTAGTGCTTTGATTTCTTTAGGAGTAAATGGAGTTACACTCTCTTCTTCCGTATGCTGATTATCAATATCCTCTTCCGATACTCCCGCCTCTTCCACTGCTTCAAACGCCAGCAGCAGCAGTTTCTCCGTTGTTACGCTTAAATTTTCGTTATTCACTTCCGCATAATGGCGAAGTCTTTCTTTTAGCGCACCATCAATCTTAACGTTTAATACCGCAGTAACCATGATTGTCACTTCCCTTCGGAATAAGTCCTTTATTTAATACACGAAGTTAACATTGTAATCCAGATATATATTTTTTGCTTATGACAGAAAAAAGACACCCAATAATAAAATGGCAGTCTATTATTACAGGTTTATGACAGTAATATTTCAGCAAGATGAAATATATATTATATAAGATATTAAATACCTTTAGTTTCTGTGGGTAACGAGCTGAAGTTGGGGGGAGAGAACGCAGGAGAGTCTACAGAGAGCAGAAATGGGTGGGGGCCCTGCCAGCTACATCCCGGCACACACGTCGTCTGCCCTGGCTGCTTCCTTCCGGACCTGACCTGGTGAACAGAGTAGCGTTGCGGGAGAACCAACAGAGCCCCCATTGAGAGCGTTGTTAACCAACGCGCTGGCGCATTATCCCTGTGCAGCCCACCAATTGCAAGCTGCTGGCATCCGGATGGTGGTTTATTGCGCAAACCGGAGCAAATAGGTCCCTCATCACCTTTGCAGTCAGTACAGATGCACAGATTGCGAACCCCTTCGCAGTAAATTTGCTCACTCATGCCACACTCTTTGAATGTGGCTGACCAGGCGCTTTATCTCTTTCCAGGATGCACCCATGATTAACACGCTCCCCAAAACATTGACCCTCGCCATGCCAGCCATTGACGGCGTGACTCTCCATCATAAAGGGCTGAACTTTCTGCGCCCCGACCTGATGCTGGATTTTGTCAGCATTAGCGAACGCCCCATGCTTTTCGTCACGCCGATCGCGGTACTTTATTCCACCATTGGCGTAGTGCGTCACATCAACCTGAGAAGAATACCGGTTGCTGTATCCGGGCGCGTTATCTATCCCATCTGCTCACAGGCCTTACCCGATCTTCGGGCCAAACTCATCATCAATACCCCGGCGAGAAAGCTGAAATTTCTCGAAAGTCTGGTCGCGATGCGCGATCAACCTGCCGCCAGCGGCACAAAAGTGATCGGCCTCGCACTGGAGTTCACCGTTCAACAGGCTGACTGAGCAAGATACCCGTGCCGCTTCACAATCATTTCAGGGTCACTTATCCTGTGTTTTTTACGTCTGGTAAGCAATATGGACTCTTACGATCCACTCCCTGAACCGTTACCTGACACCTTTCCTGTCCGGGTCTGGCAGATTGTTGCCTCTATTCCTGAAGGTTATGTCACCACCTATGGCGACGTTGCTCGTCTTGCGGGTTCTCCCCGCGCGGCACGTCAGGTCGGTGGCGTACTGAAACGGTTACCGGAAGGAAGCACATTGCCCTGGCATCGGGTGGTGAATCGCCACGGAACTATTTCGCTCACCGGGCCAGACTTGCAGCGCCAGCGCCAGGCATTACTTTCGGAAGGGGTGCAGGTGTCGGGATCAGGACAGATAGATTTGCAGAAGTACCGCTGGGTGTACTGATACCCTCCCCCGAAGGAGAGGGCAAAAGCCATTAAGGCTGAGCTGACGGCGCAACAGGAACTTCCGTTTGCTGCACAGGTGTCAGATTGAGGTCAACTTTTGTCCCGCCGTTGTTGATCGCTTCCTGTACTGTATCGGTGATAAAGACCAACTTACCGTTGATCGTTACCGCCGCACTCAGAAGAATACGCGCATTCGGCTGCACGTCTGCTGGGTTATACGGTAGCACAAAGCTAAACGGAGCCTGTTTGCCTTCTGTACGAACGACGCGTTGCGACAGCACTTTCGACGGCGCATCAGCCAGCGAAGCGTCAGACAACGTCACCGTTAATACCGCATCTGGCGGCAAAGCGACTTTCTGACGGATCCAGATCGTACCAGAAACATTTGGCTGCTGAATGGACTGCTGTGAAAGTGTATTAATCCCATACGGATCTGCGGCTGGTACCTGGGCGCTCTTACCTGCGCAGGCAGACAATGCCACCGCAATAGCTATACCACTTAGCATGGGTACGAGTTTCATTGAAGTCTCCTTATCATCAATGCACCAGCGGGATCGATCCCACCCGATGTCGTTAGCATTCACATAACGTAAACAAGTGTGGCACAAATCACTTATTAATGCCTGATTTCGACCCATTATTCAGATTATTCCACCCATCTGACCACTTTCATTTCTGCGTTATACTCTGCGTATCTTTCGCTACGGCGTTTATTGAGGACGACTATGAGTCAGGCACTAAACAATCTGCTGACATTACTGAATCTGGAAAAAATTGAGGAAGGACTCTTTCGCGGACAGAGTGAAGATTTAGGCTTACGCCAGGTCTTCGGAGGGCAAGTCGTAGGACAGGCGCTGTACGCAGCTAAGGAGACCGTCCCTGCAGACCGTCTGGTGCACTCATTTCACAGCTACTTTTTACGCCCTGGAGATAGCACGAAACCGATTGTGTACGACGTTGAAGTGCTGAGAGACGGTAACAGTTTCAGCGCACGCCGCGTGGCGGCCATTCAGAATGGCAAGCCTATCTTTTACATGACGGCTTCATTCCAGGCTCCGGAACCGGGTTATGAGCATCAAAAAGTGATGCCTCCAGCCCCTTCTCCGGATGAGCTCAAATCAGAGACGGATATTGCCCGCGCGCTGGCGCATCTGCTACCGACACAGATGAAAGAGAAGTTTATCTGTGACAAGCCGCTTGAGATCCGCCCTGTTGAATTCCATAACCCGATGAGAGGCCACACCGCCGAGCCAAAACGCCAGGTGTGGATCCGCGCCAACGGTATCGTGCCGGATGATTTTCACGTCCATCAATACCTGCTGGGCTATGCTTCCGACTTCAACTTCCTGCCGGTTGCGCTACAGCCGCACGGCGTTGGGTTCCTGGAGAAAGGGATGCAGGTCGCAACGATCGACCACTCCATGTGGTTCCACCGTCCGTTCGATATAAACGACTGGCTGCTCTACAGTGTGGAGAGCACTTCGGCATCCAGCGCGCGCGGATTTGTTCGCGGAGAGTTTTACACCAAAGCGGGCATTCTGGTGGCCTCGACGGTGCAGGAAGGGGTCATGCGAAACCGGGGATGATTTTGTGCGGCCTGATGTCCTCACCCTGGCCCTCTCCCACGGGGAGAGGGAATAAACACTAAAAAAGGCAACCGAGGTTGCCTTTTTGCAATTTATCAGGCGTTGTACGCATTCTCGCCGTGGCTGTTCACGTCCAGACCTTCGCGTTCCTGCTCTTCCGGTACACGCAGACCCACAGTCATATCCGCCAGTTTATAGCCGATGAAGGCCACAACGGCAGACCACACAACGGTGATGGCGATACTTTCCAGCTGCACCAGCAACTGATGAACCATTGTGACGCCTTCTGCGTAACCAACACCACCCAGTGATTTTGCGGCGAAGATACCGGTCATGATACAACCAATGATGCCGCAAACACCGTGTACGCCGAACACATCGCAAGGGTCATCAACGCGCAGAACGCGTTTCAGTGCGGTAACACCCCACAGACCTGCCAGCCCCGCCGCCAGACCGATGAGCAGCCCCCCGCCGACACCGACATAACCACACGCAGGGGTGATACCAACCAGACCGGCAATCGCACCAGAACATGCTCCCAGCAGGGAGGGTTTACCGCGAATAGCCCACTCACCAAATACCCAGGAGAGGATGGCACCCGCCGTTGCCACAACGGTGTTCACAAAGGCCAGCGCGGCGATTTCGTTAGCTGCACTTGCAGAACCTGCGTTGAAGCCGAACCAGCCAAAATAGAGAATTGCGGTACCGGTAAACACCATTGGCAGGTTATGCGGCTTGAACGCTTCTTTACCAAAGCCCACACGTTTACCAATCAGGTACGCCCCCACCAGACCCGCCACCGCGGCGTTGATGTGTACAACAGTACCGCCCGCAAAGTCCAGCGCGCCATGCGTCGCCAGCAGACCACCGCCCCAGACCATATGGGCAATTGGCACGTAGGAGAGCGTCAGCCAGACGACCACGAAGATCAGCACCGCAGAGAAACGGATACGCTCAGCCAGCGCCCCCACAATCAGACCCACAGTGATACAGGCAAATGAGCCCTGGAAAGCGACGTGGATATACTGATAGAAGCTGCCCATCAGGGCGGTCAGTTCAATATTTTTCAGCATCGCCCAGTTGAAGTTGCCGAAGAAGGCGTTGCCTTCCCCGAATGCCAGCGAGTAACCGTAGACAACCCACAGTACGCACACCAGCGCGAACGTTACGGCAACCTGCGTCAGCATGGAGAGCACGTTTTTACCGCGGATCAGACCGCCGTAGAACAGCGCAATACCAGGAATAGACATGAACAGCACCAGCGCGGTACTGATCATCATAAAAGCGTTATCGGCTTTGTCTACCACCGCAGGGGCTGCAGCCATTGCCAGGCCCGGCAGCAGTGCCAGAGAACCCAGAGCCGTTTTGATTGTTGCTATCTTCATTTTCTCGATCCCTATCACTGTGTGCCAGGAGTTACTTACAATGCCGCTTCGTCGGATTCGCCGGTGCGAATGCGAATGACGCGCTGCAATTCGGCAACGAAAATTTTGCCGTCGCCAATTTTGCCGGTGTAGGCCGCTTTGCTAATGACATCAATGACTTCATCAAGCTGGTCATCGGCAATTGCGACATCAATTTTTACTTTTGGCAGGAAGTTAACGCTGTATTCCGCCCCGCGATAAAGCTCGGCATGACCTTTCTGACGACCAAAGCCTTTCACTTCGGTGACAGTCAGTCCCTGAATACCCATAGAAGACAACGCTTCACGCACGTCTTCGAGTTTGAATGGTTTGATTACAACCGTAACCAGCTTCATAAATCCCCTCCAGTCAGAATTCGGTAATGGCCGCAGCTAACACGTATGAGATATTGCAAGCGGTGTGCCAGAATTAAAAACAGAGGAGAAAAGCGGTGTAATGCGTGCGGAAAGGCATTGCCCGACTTACAGAGGAAAAAAAACGCACCATGACAGTGCATGGTGCGTTTCCGTTTTGCACCAACAGTAATGACTGTTAGCGCGTTGCCTGATTTTGGTGCATCAGGCGCTAAGCGACTCTTCTTCGCGCGCGCTGGCGGCCAGCTCTTCTCCGGCCAGTTGCAGCTGGTACATCTGCCAGTAGCGCCCTTTTGCCTCTAACAGCTCCCGGTGCGTACCGCGTTCGACGGCCTGCCCGCGATGCAGCACCAGAATGGTATCGGCTTCAACAATGGTTGACAGGCGATGTGCGATGACCACCAGCGTCGTATGGTCACGCACGGCGGCCAGCGCCTGCTGGATAGCCTGTTCGGTACCGGAGTCGATACTGGCCGTCGCTTCATCCAGAATCAGCACCTGCGGCGTTTCAATCAGTACACGCGCCAGCGCCAGAAGCTGCTTTTGCCCGACGGAGAGATTATTCCCCTGCTCACCCAGCCGGGTGTTGATACCGTCGCTAAATTCGCGTGCCAGGTCAGCCAGCTGTACTTTTTCCAGCACCTCCCAGACCTGCTCATGGGTATATGGCCGCCCCAGCGTCACGTTAGCGTAGAACGTATCCGCCATCACGACCGGATCTTGCTGCACCATCGCAACGCCTTTACGTAACACGTTGTGGCTGAGCGACACGAGCGGACGCCCGTCCAGACGAATTTCGCCCTGCGTTAAAGGGTAATACCCCATCAGCAAACTCGCCAGGGTGCTCTTGCCGCTGCCGGTATGCCCCACCAGCGCCACAAAACCACGCGACGGTACATCAAGGCTAATGCCCTGCAACACCAGCCGGTCGTCACGGTAGGCAAACGAAACATTATCAAAAGCAATCGCCCCGCTTTTCAGGGGGTGTTCATCATTGCCATAGGTCTGACGCGGCCTGTCCATCAGCTCGAAGACGCGCTCCCCTGCCACCACGGCCTGTTGCAGCATGGATTGCTGGGTAGTGAGCTCTATAAGCGGCTCGTTAAGGCGTCCGAGGTAGCTAATAAACGCGTACAGAACACCCACTTCAATCGTACCGTTTGAACTCAGCCCAAAGAGCATCAACAGGCCGCAGAGCACCAGCGCCGAGAAGAGGCTTAACAGTGGGCGCAGCAAGAAACCGTCCAGTCGCAGCGTCTGCATACGCGCCATATAGTGCGAACGGCTGGCTTCACCCATTCGCTCACCAAAGCGCGCCTGCTGGCGGAACTGCTGAATGACGCTCATCCCGTTGATCACTTCGTTGAAACCATCATTAATATCGGCCAGATAGGCTCGCACGCGACGCACAATTGGCGTGCTGTAGCGTTGATAGATGACCATCACGATTAACACTGCCGGGAAGATGGTGATCGCCACCAGTGCCATGCGCCAGTCGAGGCTGAACATGGCCACCAGCATGGCACCAATCAGCGCAGCACTGCGCAGCACGGTCGCCACGACGGTGACGTACAGATCGCGGATCACCTCGGTATCGTTGGTAACGCGTGAAATAACCTGCCCAACCGGCTGGATATCAAACTCGCTCAACGGCTGGCGCAGTGCCGCATCCATAACATCTGTACGCAGCTGCTGTACCACGCCAACGGCTGCCCGGTTAAAGAGCAGCGATTGCGCATAGTGCAGCCCGGCCGCCGTCAGCTGTAATCCAACGTAGGCCACACCTAAGCCTGCCACCAGTCCCAGCGGCAGATAGCTTTTCGCCACCATGTTGTCGATGAAATAGCTGATGAGCAGAGGGCCACTCACCTCAGCAATGGCCGCAATCCACAGCAAAAGCACGGCAAGGGACAGTGGTTTCCGCCACGGCGAACCATAGGCGAGCAGGCGTTTGAGCGTTGGCCACTGCGTTCCAGGCTTACGCATTTGCGGCCTCCTCATCCTGTTCAGGAGCATCGTCCAGCGCCGCTTCAAGCTGCTGGTAACGATACATATCACGATACCAGCCAGGCTGCCCGGCCAGTTGGTCATGCTGCCCGCGCTGGGCAATATGCCCGTGCTGCAACACCAGAATCTCGCTGGCTTCCGTCAGCGCCGACAAACGGTGCGCGCTGATGATCACCGTGCGTCCTTCTCCCCACTGGCGAAGGTTATGCAGGATCTGGTGCTCAGTACGCCCATCGACGGCGGAAAGCGCATCGTCCAGGATCAGGATTTCGGCATTCAGCAACAGCGCACGCGCAATCGAAATACGCTGCTTTTGCCCGCCGGAAAGCATGACACCGCGCTCACCAACTTCCGTTTCATAGCCCTGTGGCAGGCGTAAAATATCGTCGTGCACGCTGGCTAAACGCGCCACATGTTCAATTTCTTCCTGTGTCGCTGCGGGGTGACCGAGCGCAATATTGTTCGCCACAGTGTCAGAAAACAGGAACGGCGTCTGGCTGACTACCGCCAGACGGCTGCGCCAGTCGTCCAGCAGTAGCTGCGTCAGAGGGCGATCGTGGAAACGAATGTCGCCCTGTGTCACATCAAAGTGACGCTGGAGCAGCGACAGAACGGTGCTTTTCCCGGAACCCGTCGGGCCACAGATACCCAGCATCTGGCCGGGGGATAGCGTGAAATTCACATTTTCGATCACCGGATGTTCCGTGTGTGGGTAGGTAAATTCACGAATATCCGCTTTCATCACGCCACGCCCTTCCGGCACCGGTTCGCTACCATCATTGACGACTGGCGCTTCGGCCAGCATGGCGCGAATGCGGCTGTAGGCAGCACTGCCGCGCTCAACAATGTTGAACATCCAGGCCAGCGCCAGCATCGGCCATATCATCAGCCCCAGATACATCGCAAAACTGGTCAACTGGCCGAGGGTCATCGACCCCTGTACCACCATCCAGCTCCCACCGCCAATGGCCAGCAGGTTCGCCATACCGATCGCGATATATATCGTCGGGTCAAAACGCGCATCAATGCGCGCGACACGCATGTTTTTCGCCCCCGTATCCGCCGCATCGGCCGCAAACAGCGCAGATTGTCTGTCCTCCAGACCGAACGCTTTGATCATGCGAATACTGGTCATACTCTCCTGAGTACGATCGTTAAGCGATGAAAATGCCGCCTGCGCCAGCTTGAAACGTTCATGAAGCTTTTCACCGTAGCGGTTGATCGCCAACGCCATCAACGGCATCGGCAGTAACGCCAGCAGGGTCAGCTGCCAGCTGATCTGGGTAGACATCACGATCAACACCGCGCAGCCCATCACCAGAGAATCCACCAGCGTTAACACCCCTTCCCCGGCGGCAAACACCACGCGATCCACGTCGTTGGTGGCGCGGGCAATGAGATCCCCGGTGCGATGACGCAGGTAAAACTCAGGATGCTGACGACTCAGCTGGCGATAAAAATCTTCGCGCAGCTCTACAGCCAGCTGATAGGACGCGCCAAATAAAAGCACACGCCAGACGTAGCGCAGCAGGTAAACAATTACCGCGGTCAGCACCAGCGTACCAACCCACATCAACACCCGTGCGGTGGTGTAATGCTGTTTCGTGACGCCATCCACGACAAACCCCACCACTTTCGGCGGGATCAGCTGCAAAATGGCAATGATAATAAGCAGGCATACTGCGCCGAGGTAGCGTTGCCACTCCCGACGAAAGTACCAGCTTAATTGGGCAAATAATCGCACGCGGTTTGTTCCTGAAGGTATTATTCCGGCAACGCCGGGACGTTATTTAATTAATCAATGGGTAATGCGGTGGTGTATTTAATCTGTTCCATCGCAAAGCTTGAGGTGACGTCCGACAAGCCCGGTACGCTGTTGACCAGCCGCTTGTAAAAATCATCATAACGCTTCATATCGGCGACCTGGACGCGCATCAGATAATCGTATTCCCCTGCCATACGCCAGAAACCGAGAACCTCCGGCATGTCAGAAACCTGCGTCACGAAACGGCAATACCACTCGCTGCTGTGGTGCTGCGTTTTTATCAGCACAAATGCCGTCAGCCCAAGCCCCAGCTTTTCGGGGTCCAGCAACGCGACGCGTCCCAACAAAATGCCGTCATCTTCCAGCTTCTTGAGTCGCTTCCAGCAGGGTGTGGTGGTCAGATTAACGGCATCTGCCAACGCCTGCAAAGAGAGGGTGCAGTCGCTTTGCAGCAATGAAAGCAGCTTGCGGTCAATTTTATCTAGCATACCCACCTCACAGAGAAAATTTTTCTCCCTTCATTCTATTTTAAAGGCCAGATAGCAACAATTTTTTCTGTGCTTTTCGTTATGCTGGGCACAAAATGACAAACGGATAACTACGATGAATAGCACCTGGGTTAAACATGCCATCAGCGAAATCAATGCCGACTACCAGCGCTCGGCAGATACCCATTTAATCCGCCTCGCCCTGCCGGGACTGGCTGGCATTCAGCTCTACCTGAAGGATGAAAGCACCCATCCAACCGGTAGCCTGAAGCATCGCCTGGCGCGTTCGCTATTCTTATACGGTTTATGTAACGGCTGGATCAAAGAAGGCACCACCATCATTGAATCCTCATCGGGTTCAACCGCCGTATCCGAAGCCTACTTTGCCCGTCTGCTGGGTCTGCCGTTTATCGCCGTGATGCCCTCCTGTACGGCGAAACGCAAAATAGAGCAGATCGAATTTTACGGCGGACGCTGCCACTTTGTGGAAAGCGCCTGCGAAATCTATGCCGCCTCTGAAATGCTGGCACGCGAACTGAACGGTCACTATATGGATCAGTTCACCTTCGCCGAACGCGCCACCGACTGGCGCGGCAATAACAACATTGCCGACAGTATTTTCCGTCAGATGACCCACGAGCCGCACCCTGTACCCTCGTACATTGTGATGAGCGCCGGTACCGGTGGTACATCCGCCACCATCGGGCGTTACATCCGCTGTCAGGGCTACGATACCCAACTGATGGTGGTTGACCCGCAGAACTCCGTGTTCCTCGACTACTGGCAAAACCGCAATGCAGAACTGCGCAGCCCGGTAGGCAGTAAAATTGAAGGAATTGGCCGCCCGCGCGTGGAGCCTTCGTTCATTCCTGATGTCGTGGATGAGATGCTCCGCGTGCCGGACGCCGCCAGCGTTGCAACGGCGCACTGGCTGGAAACACAGCTTGGTCGTAAAGTCGGTGCCTCAACCGGTACCAATATGTGGGGCGCGCTGCAGCTTGCCGTCCGGATGCGCGAAGAAGGCCGTACCGGTTCTGTCGTCACGTTACTGTGCGACAGCGGCGAACGTTACCTCGACACCTATTACAACGCAGAATGGGTGCAGGCCAATATTGGCGATATTGAGCCGTGGAAAACGCAGATTATGCAGTGGGTGAAATAAAAAAAAGCCAGACCGAAGTCTGGCTTGCTGGAAGGGTCTCACTATTCGGGGGAATACGGGAGGTTGTTTTTGTCCAGCCAATGCGTCAAAAAATGGGACACCGCTTCGTTACGGCAGTGTCCGATAACCGGCAGATGAGGAAGCTCTGCAATTAACTGCGGCATCGCATTCCCCATTATCAGACCGCGACCGACGCTACCCAGCATCTCGCGGTCATTCATGGCGTCGCCAAACGCCATACAATCCTGCATCGTAAAGCCCAGGTGGTTACTCAGTACCGCCAGGGCTGAGCCTTTATTACAGCCCACTGGCAGCACTTCCAGACAATCCACTGCTGAGAAGGTCAGGTGCGCCCGGTCGCCTAAAACCTCATTCAGCTGAATACGTAAACGGCAGAGATCGTCGTGATCGCCACAGAAACAGATCTTGGTCACCGCATGGGCAGGAATACGACGCAGATCGGTAAGCTGGTACTTAAAACCGCTGTAAACATGTGCATGCAGCAGCTCAGGAATTTCACTTCCGGTAAACCAGCCGTCATCGTTAAAGACATGCACGCTGGCCTGCGTATCCCAGGTGCTGTGTAGCACGATATCCGCCACTTCCGGGTTGAGATCCCGACGGTGCAACACATCGCCTTCAACGGAGTGAATGCGTGTTCCGTTACCGGTTATCAGGAACGCATCAAGGGAAAATGCCCCCAGCAGATGGCGCATCTCCAGCACATGACGGCCAGTGGCGAACGTCAGGGTGACATCACGTTCATGCAGGCGCTTCAGGGTGCTCAGGGTTTTCTCCCCTAAACGGTGATCCGGCATTAACAGAGTACCGTCCATATCAAATGCAGCGAGCCTGGCCATGATTACTCCCGAAATGTGATGCGATTAACTTGTGCATCAGTATTACGTGAGATATACGGAAGTAATAGTGAATAGATGATAATTATTGTTCCGGGTTTATCATGCGCCAGCTTAACCGTCTTAAGCAGTATCAACGTTTGTGGCAACCTTCTGAGGGTGCGCCACAGCAGGCCACCGTCACCGAACTTGCCAGCCGCTGTTTTTGCAGCGAGCGGCATGTACGTACGCTTTTACGTCAGGCGCAGGAGGCAGGCTGGCTAAGCTGGCATGCTCAGTCTGGCCGTGGCAAACGCGGTGAGCTGACATTCCACGTGACGCCGGAATCGCTGCGCAATACGATGATGGAAGAGGCGCTGAAGAGTGGGCAGCAGCATAACGCCCTTGAACTGGCGCAGCTTGCCCCCGAAGAGTTACGTGCGTTGCTGCATCCGTTTCTGGGTGGGCTTTGGCAAAACGATACCCCGACGCTGCGTATTCCCTATTACCGCTCGCTTGATCCGCTTCATCCAGGTTTTTTACCAGGTCGGGCAGAGCAACATCTGGCAGGGCAAGTCTTCTCCGGTCTGACGCGCTTTAATGGCAACAGCAGTGAACCCACAGGCGATCTGGCGCATCACTGGGAGGTATCGCCTGACGGCCTGCGCTGGCATTTTTACATCCGTTCCACGCTGCACTGGCACAACGGCGATAAAATCGAGACGCAACAGCTACAGCGAAGCCTGACGGCGCTGCTGGCGTTACCTGCCCTGCGTAAGCTGTTTCAGAGCGTATTACGCATTGAAGTGACGCATCCGCAGTGTCTGACGTTTATTCTGCATCAGCCAGATTTCTGGCTGGCCCACCGTCTGGCAACCTACTGCAGTCGCCTTGCCCACCCCGACCAGCCCATGACGGGAAGCGGTCCCTTCAGACTGAGCGTGTACGATCCCGATTTGGTTCGCCTGGAAAGCCACGAGCAGTACCATCTTAGCCACCCGTTACTGAAAGCGATTGAATACTGGATCACACCACAGCTTTTTGACTATGGGCTGGGGACAAGCTGCCGTCATCCAGTGCAAATCGCCATTGGTGAGCCTGAAGAGCTGGAGAGCCTGCGGCTGGTAAGTAGCAGCACCAGTCTGGGTTTCTGTTATCTCACCCTGAAACAGACCCCACACCTCAGCGAAATGCAGGCAAGGCGGCTCATTAATATCATCCACCTCTCCAGACTCCTGCACACACTTCCGCTGAATGAAGGGTTGATCACCCCAACCCAGGAACTGCTTCCGGGGTGGTGTATTCCCCACTGGGCGGATTTAACGCACGTTCCTCTGCCTGAAAAACTGACGCTGGTTTACCATTTGCCCGTTGAGTTACACACCATGACAAGTCAGCTAAAGCAGTATCTCGCCCGGCATGGCTGCGAACTGACGATTATCTTTCACGATGCCAAAACGTGGGACGGGTGCCAGCACCTTGCAGATGCAGACATCATGATGGGAGACCGGCTTATTGGCGAAGCGCCGGAATATACGCTTGAGCAGTGGCTCCGTTGCGATACGCTCTGGCCCCACCTGCTGAGTGCGCCGCAATTTGCTCATCTTCAGGCCACGCTGGATGCAGTCCAGACCCAGGCCGATGAACAGGCCCGGCATATCGGCCTGAAAGCCATTTTTAGCCAGTTGATGGAAAACGCGGTGCTGACACCGCTGTTTAACTACCAGTATCAAATCAGCGCTCCACCGGGGGTCAATGGCATACGGCTCAACACCCGCGGCTGGTTTGATTTCACAGAAGCCTGGCTTCCGGCCTCCAAATCATGAAGAAGCTGGTCGCCACTGCAGTCAGACGGTAACATGATGTTTTTACCGTAACTGTCGAGATGATTTATGAAACGTGCCGTCGTCGTGTTCAGCGGAGGACAAGATTCCACAACCTGCCTGGTTCAGGCTCTTCATCAATATGATGAAGTTCACTGCGTCACCTTCGATTATGGTCAGCGTCACCGCGCTGAAATCGACGTTGCCCGTGAACTGGCGCTGAAACTGGGTACACGCGCGCACAAGGTGCTGGACGTTACGCTGCTAAATGAACTGGCCGTAAGCAGCCTCACCCGCGACAGTATCCCCGTTCCTGATTACGAACCTGATGCCAGCGGTATTCCAAATACCTTTGTACCTGGCCGCAATATCCTCTTTCTGACCCTGACGGCGATTTATGCTTACCAGGTCAAAGCCGAAGCAGTGATCACCGGCGTGTGCGAGACTGATTTTTCCGGCTACCCGGACTGCCGTGACGAATTCGTCAGAGCGCTCAACCATGCCGTCAATCTGGGTATGGCGAAGGAAACCCGCTTTGAAACGCCGCTGATGTGGCTCGATAAAGCAGAAACCTGGGCGCTGGCAGACTACTGGGGCAAGCTGGATTTGGTTCGCAACGAAACCCTGACCTGCTACAACGGCATTAAAGGTGACGGTTGTGGTCAGTGCGCCGCCTGTAATCTGCGTGCTAATGGGCTGAATCACTACCTTGCTGACAAGGCTGGCGTGATGGCGTCAATGCAGAAAAAGACCGGGCTGAAATAAGGCAACGCCGCCGTGCTGTCGAAACGTTTTACACCGACAGCACGGGTACTCCGGAACAAATCCTACACGATCATCGACTCCAGCTTTTCACGCAACTCCCCTTCCAGCGGCAGCGCTTTCTGGGTTTTAAGATCGATACAGACAAAGGTGATCAGTGCGTCGGCAACCACCTGCCCTTCAGGATCCAGCGTCACCACCTGGCTGAGTACACCGCTCTTCCCGTTAAGCTGTTGTACCTTGCTGGTGACGGTAAGCACATCCCCCAGCACGGCGGGACGACGGTAGTTAATATTGATATTGACGACCACAAACGCGATGTTGTGCGCAGTCAGCCACTGAAAGCTTTCGCTGTTTTCCAGCCCGTCCCAGCGTGCTTCTTCAAGAAACTCGAGATAACGGGCGTTGTTCACATGCTGGTAAACATCGAGGTGATAACCGCGTACTTTGATTTTTGTCTGCATAGCGCAATAGCCTTTACTGTTATTGTAGGATTTGAGGTCACAACTGGTATGACCTCTTTATCCTGGCAAATTTTTGCCGCAGTGCAAGAAATTGCGTAATTACAACGTCAGGTGTGAGAGGTTGCGCTCAACCAGTGAACTGCCCATCCCCGGAACCTGCTTCAGATCGTCGACGGTTTTAAAGGGACCGTACTCTTCACGGTAGCTGACGATGGCCTGCGCCTTCTTCAGCCCGACACCATTCATCACGCGAGCGAGATCTTCTGCAGATGCCGAATTGATACTGACTCGCGAACCATCGTCGTCAGTTGCTTTGCTACTCCCGGAGGTTTTGGCTGGTGCATTCGTTTGCACTGGCGTCTCGGCCTGACTTTGGGCGACCGGCGTTTTCGCAGCCGGGGATGCCGCCAGTGCGCCAGCGTTCATCCCGGTGGTGGCAATAGTCAGCGTAATTAACAGTGCTTTGATTCCACGTTTCATGCTGTTTTCTCCTTGTTTGTTGACAGCCACGCCACGATAGCCGCCCGCCACAACAGGTACAAACAGCAGATTGCAGAAATGGAAAAGGCCGCGAAAGCGGCCTTTAGTTTTTGCAGAGCGTTACGAAAATCTGCGAGCAGATACGTAATTATTGCTGCTGAGTGATTATATCGCCCAGCTTAATTTTAGCGTCTTTACGCAGGTTGCTCATCATCGCCTCGAAAGCAATCTGGGCGTTGTTCTGGGTAATGCCCTGAACCATCGCTTTCTTTTGCTCTTCTGGCATGGTGCCCGCTTTGACTTCATCAAGTGCCAGCAGAACCACGTTACCCTGCATATCGGTTGTCGTACCGAAGCTTGGCTTGTCCTTCGCCGGCAGGCTCAGGCCAAATACCACCTGGCTAACAGGATCCTGACCGGTACGGCTCAGCGTTTTCGCCTCGCCGAAGCTCAGACCCGCCGCTTTCAGTGCGTCATCGCCTTTACCTGCTTTCAGAGCGACCAGAAGCTTCTCAGCATCCAGTTTTGCCTGCTGTTCAGCTTTGTTGTGCTTAACCTGTGCAACAACCTGATCTTTGACCTCTGCCAGCGGTTTTACCGCTTCAGCTTTGTGCTCGCTGACACGCAGAACGAAGGCACGGTCACCGTCAACAGTAATGATGTCTGAGTTGCTGCCCGGAGTACCGTTCTCACCGACCAGACCGCCATTGAAGATAGCATCAGAAACCGGTTTGAAGTTCAGCTCTTCCGGCAGGTTGTTACGACCAAACCAGCCCGTCTCAACCGCTTTCACACCTGCCGCCTGCTCTGCACCTGCCAGAGATTCGTTATCGTTGCTCGCCGCATCGCTCACTTTCTGCTGCAGGGCGTAGTAGGCATCCAGCGCTTTTTCCTGCTTCACTTTTGCCGCGATGTCATCACGCACGTCAGCCAGCGCCTTGGTTTTCGCGGCTTCGATATCATCCAGACGAGCGACCAGGAAACCAACGGAAGACTTAATAACGCCAGACATCTGGCCTTTGTCTTTCAGACCCGCATTTTTCAGTTCGTCAGGCGTTGTGCCCTCTTCCAGCCAGCCCATATCACCACCATTTTTGGCAGAGATAATGTCGGTGGATTTTGCTTTCGCCACGGTTGCGAAATCTGCGCCTTTGCTCAGCTCATCCAGTACCGCTTTGGCATCTGCCTCAGTTTTGGTCTGGATCACGCTGTAACGGTTACGCTGAGGCTGAGTGAACTGATCCTGATGCTGGTCATAGTAAGACTGAATTTCCGCATCAGATGCAGTTTCCTGCAGTGCAGCCGCATCCAGCTTGATATAGCTTACGCGGAACTGCTCAGGGGCAACAAAGTTGTTCTTGTTCTGCTCGTAGTAAGCGTTAACGTCTGCGTCGCTGACCTGCTGTTTAGCCGCCAGGGCATTCACATCAATGGTTGCTTCACGCACAACACGCTGCTGAGACACCAGTGCAGCCAGCTCATCAGTTTCACCTTTGAGCATGAAATCTGTGCCAACAACGGCATTGATGAGTTGCTGAGTGGTCAGCTGATTACGCAGAGCCTGCGCGTATTGATCGGCCGTCATACCCATCTGGTTGACGATACTGTTGTAACGGGTATTGTCGAATTTGCCGTTAGACTGGAATGCTGACGTCGCGAAGATAGCCTTTTTGACCTGCTGGTCGCTGATGCCCAGCCCCAGGCTTTTCGCATACTGATCCAGCAGTGCTTCGTCAATGAGTCGGTTCAGCGTCTGCTGACGCAGGGTTTTCATATAACCTTCGTTCGCTGCCAGCTCAGAGAATTGGTCGCCCAGCTGTTGCTGCATACGGTTACGTTCACCAGCAAAAGCGTTCTCGAACTGCCCACGGCTAATTTCCTGGCCATTCACTTTTGCGGCATAGTTCGCGCTACCGCCAATAAGGTAGCTGCTCACGCCGGTCAATATGAACGACACGATAATGATACCGAAAATAATCTTGAGCACGAGACTGTTAGCAGCCGTGCGTAAGCTGTCCATCATGGTGTAACAACACTCCGCTGTAGGTGACTGGTTACCTGACGCTGACGGAAAATCCTGACCGTCGCGCGTAAAGGCGTATTGTGACAAGAAAACAGGGCGATTGTCAGCCCACAACTCGCATAAACTCGCACAAATCAGGTCTGGACAAACAAAAAAGGCACATCAAATGATGCGCCCTTGTACTTTTCAGCTTCCCGGAAACGGGAAAGCAATCAGTTTACTGCGTCTTTCAGCGCTTTACCTGCACGGAAACCCGGCACTTTAGCGGCAGCAATGGTGATCTCTTTACCGGTTTGAGGGTTGCGGCCAGTACGGGCAGCACGCTCTTTAACAGCAAAAGTACCGAAGCCTACCAGTGCAACGTCGTCCCCAGACTGCAGAGATTCAGTAACAGAAGCAATTAATGCATCTAACGCACGTCCAGCTGCAGCTTTAGAAATATCAGCACCAGCAGCAATTTTGTCAATCAGTTGAGATTTATTCACTGTTCTCTTCCTCTCTTTATAATTTATATCGCGCCTGAATCCTTCACAGCGCGACCGCGCAGCATTTATATCAGGCCAGCCATGACCTTACAACACTCGTTGTTGATGGCTAACCCAATCAGCAATCTAAATTAGCTATACAAAAAAAGGCTGGCAAGTCCGAAATGACTTTCCAGCCTTGTTTTTCTTGGCGCTATTTGCGCAAGGTCACTATTTTGCGGTTACAACCTGCATTCCGGAAGGCTCATTCTGCAGTGCGAGAGTCAGAACTTCCTCAATGCGTTTCACCGGATGGATCTGCAGATCGGCAATAACGTTGTCCGGAATCTCTTCCAGATCGCGTTTGTTTTCGTCAGGGATCAATACGATTTTGATCCCACCACGGTGTGCCGCCAGCAGTTTTTCTTTTAAGCCACCGATTGGCAGAACCTGACCACGCAGGGTGATTTCACCCGTCATCGCCACATCAGCACGCACCGGGTTCCCTGTCAGACAGGAGACCAGAGCGGTACACATGGCAATACCTGCGCTTGGGCCATCTTTCGGCGTTGCCCCTTCAGGAACGTGAACGTGGATGTCGCGTTTTTCGTAGAAATCCGGGTTGATACCCAGTTTTTCTGCACGCGCACGTACCACGGTCAGAGCAGCCTGAATGGACTCTTGCATGACTTCACCCAGAGAACCGGTATAGGTCAGTTTGCCTTTACCCGGCACACTGGCCGTTTCAATGGTCAGCAGATCGCCGCCCACTTCCGTCCATGCCAGACCGGTGACCTGGCCTACGCGGTTTTCGTTGTCCGCACGCCCATAGTCGAAGCGCTGAACGCCCAGATACGCATGCAGATTGTCGCCGTTAATCACAATGTGTTTCAGGCTCTTATCCAGCAGCAGCTGTTTAACCGCCTTACGACACAGTTTGGAGATTTCACGCTCAAGGCTACGCACGCCGGCTTCACGGGTGTAGTAGCGAATAATACCGACAATTGCACTGTCTTCTACCGTCAACTCGTTAGCTTTCAGCGCATTACGCTCAATCTGTTTCGGCAGCAGGTGCTGCTTCGCAATGTTCAGCTTCTCATCTTCGGTATAACCGGACAAACGGATCACTTCCATACGGTCCAGCAGCGGTGCCGGGATGTTCATGGAGTTGGAGGTCGCCACGAACATCACATCGCTCAGGTCGTAGTCCACTTCCAGGTAGTGATCGCTGAATGCCACGTTCTGTTCTGGATCAAGCACTTCCAGCAGAGCTGACGCCGGATCGCCACGCATGTCCGAAGACATTTTGTCGATCTCATCAAGCAGGAACAGCGGGTTTTTAACGCCCACTTTCGCCATCTTCTGGATCAGTTTACCCGGCATAGAACCGATGTAGGTACGGCGGTGACCGCGGATTTCCGCTTCATCACGTACGCCACCCAGCGCCATACGGATATACTTACGTCCGGTCGCTTTGGCGATGGACTGGCCCAGAGAGGTTTTACCCACCCCTGGAGGCCCTACCAGGCACAGGATTGGCCCTTTAATTTTGTTCACACGGCTTTGTACCGCGAGGTACTCAAGAATGCGATCTTTCACGCGCTCCAGGCCGTAGTGGTCGGTGTCCAGGATCTCCTGAGCCTGACGCAGGTCTTTTTTGACCTTGCTGCGGGCATTCCACGGAACCTGTACCATCCATTCAATGTAGCCGCGCACAACGGTCGCTTCAGCCGACATCGGAGACATCATTTTCAGCTTCTGCAGTTCTGCTTCCGCTTTCTCTTTTGCCTCTTTCGGCATTTTTGCCGCGTCGATCTTACGCTTCAGCGCTTCGTTTTCATCCGGTGCATCTTCCATCTCGCCGAGTTCTTTCTGAATGGCTTTCATTTGCTCGTTCAGATAGTACTCACGCTGAGATTTTTCCATCTGCTTTTTCACGCGGTTGCGAATACGCTTCTCAACCTGGAGCAGATCGATTTCAGATTCCATCATCGCCATCAGGTATTCCAGACGTTCGTTAACGTCGGACATTTCCAGCACGGACTGTTTGTCAGCCAGCTTCAGCGGCATATGTGCAGCGATGGTATCCGCCAGACGTGCAGGGTCGTCAATGCTGTTCAGCGACGTCAGCACTTCTGGTGGGATTTTCTTGTTCAGCTTGATATAGCCTTCAAACTGGCTAATCGCAGTGCGTACCAGCACTTCCTGCTCGCGTTCATCAAGCTGAGGCGAATCAAGATACTCTGCCTTTGCAGAGAAGTGTTCGCCATTGTCAGACAGAGTGGTAATACGCGCACGCTGCAAGCCTTCTACCAGCACCTTTACGGTGCCATCAGGCAACTTCAGCATCTGCAAAATAGAGGCCACGGTCCCGACGGTGAAAAGATCGTTTACACCCGGCTCATCCGTTGATGCTTCCTTCTGCGCAACCAACATGATTTTTTTATCATGATCCATGGCAGCTTCGAGGCAACGGATAGATTTTTCCCGCCCTACAAATAAGGGTATGACCATGTGCGGATAAACCACCACATCGCGCAACGGCAATACGGGGATTTCAATGCGTTCAGAACGCTCAGGATTCATAGAGCTCTCTCTTAGTTTAGTGTCCGCCAGGTAAACTGGTTATGTGACTGTGCTTCACACAACCATTAACATGTAAGCAGTATATGGGGATGTATTCCACACATTCAACGCCATGAAGTCGGAAAAATAAAAGGGGAGATAAAATCCCCCCTTTTTGATTAACTGCTTGTATGATTTGGTGAATTATTCGCCAGATGCCTGCTGCGCTTCAGGCTTACCATAAATCAGCAGCGGCTTGCTCTGACCGCCAATAACAGACTCGTCAATCACCACTTTCTCGACATCTTCCATAGACGGCAGATCGTACATGGTATCGAGCAGTGCCGCTTCTACGATAGAACGCAGACCACGCGCGCCGGTTTTACGGACCATCGCTTTCTTCGCAATCGCATCCAGCGCTTCATCGCGGAATTCCAGCTCAACGCCTTCCAGATTGAACAGCGCCTGATACTGCTTGGTCAGGGCGTTTTTCGGTTCTTTCAGGATCTGAATCAGCGCTTCTTCACTCAGTTCGTTCAGCGTTGCCACAACCGGCAGACGGCCAATAAACTCAGGGATCAGACCGAACTTGATCAGATCTTCTGGTTCTACCTGAGAGAGCAGTTCACCCTCGTTCGGTTTTTCAGACGTCGATTTCACCGTCGCGCCGAAACCAATGCCGGAGCCGGTTTCAACACGGTGGGAGATCACTTTATCCAGGCCCGCGAACGCACCACCGCAGATGAACAGGATCTTGGAGGTATCAACCTGCAGGAACTCCTGTTGCGGATGTTTACGGCCACCCTGAGGTGGAACCGCAGCAACGGTACCTTCAATCAGCTTCAGCAGTGCCTGCTGTACACCTTCGCCCGACACGTCACGGGTGATAGACGGGTTGTCTGATTTACGGGAAATCTTATCGATTTCATCGATATAGACGATCCCGCGCTGTGCTTTCTGTACGTCGTAATCACACTTCTGCAGCAATTTCTGGATGATGTTTTCCACGTCTTCACCCACATAACCGGCTTCGGTCAGGGTGGTGGCATCTGCCATCGTGAACGGAACATCCAGCAGACGTGCCAGCGTTTCTGCCAGCAGCGTTTTACCGGAACCGGTTGGGCCAATCAGCAGAATGTTACTTTTACCCAGCTCTACACCATTGCTGGTATCGCCGTTACGCAGACGTTTGTAGTGGTTATATACCGCCACCGCCAGCACTTTCTTAGCCTGCTCCTGACCGATGACATAGTCGTCAAGATGATGACGAATTTCATGCGGTGTTGGCAACGCGCTACGCTCACGGTGCGGGGCGACTTCTTTAATCTCTTCGCGGATGATGTCGTTACATAAGTCGACACATTCGTCGCAGATATACACGGACGGCCCGGCAATCAGTTTACGCACTTCATGCTGGCTTTTGCCGCAAAAAGAGCAGTACAGCAGTTTGCCCGAACCATCTTTGCGTTTATCTGTCATGAGTCCAAACCTCTTTTTAAGTTCTTTGTGCCGCACATGACGACGCAAATACCATTCTCAGACGCAAGCTGCTCTCAGGCAGCGTGCCGCCTTACTTTAGTATAGCGGCACACTCGCGTCGTAGGCATCAATTACGATGGGTCAAAACAGAGTCGACTAAGCCGTACTCAACTGCCTCAGGTGCAGAGAGGAAGCGATCGCGCTCGGTATCGCGCTCGATCTGCTCGAGGGATTGACCCGTATGCTGCGCCATAAGTTCATTCATGCGCGCTTTTACTTTCAGGATTTCGCGGGCGTGGATTTCAATATCCGTCGCCTGACCCTGGTAACCACCCAGCGGCTGGTGAATCATCACGCGGGAGTTTGGCAGGCAGAAACGCTTGCCCTTGGCCCCAGCGGTTAACAGGAAGGCCCCCATAGATGCAGCCTGTCCCATACAAATAGTACTCACGTCCGGCTTGATGAATTGCATGGTATCGTAAATAGACATACCCGCCGTAATCACACCGCCCGGTGAGTTAATATACAGGTAAATGTCTTTTTCCGGGTTTTCCGCTTCCAGAAACAGCATCTGCGCCACGATCAGGTTAGCCATGTGGTCTTCCACCTGGCCGGTCAGAAAGATAACGCGTTCCTTGAGCAGACGGGAATAGATATCAAAAGAACGCTCACCGCGTGAGGTCTGTTCAATAACCATTGGCACCAGAGCCATATGGGGTGCAAAGTTATCTCGTTCGCCACTGTATGACATTTCCGTCTCCTGGATCAAAATTGAAAACACCTGCTGTCTGATTGTAACCTTACGGACGGATTATCAGCCAGTCTCATTCATCGTGATTACATACTTATGGGGTTCGCATCGCCCTATTTCAAGCATAACAACCTTTTGTTGTTACGCTAACACTGAAAGGGCGTTTTAGCACTCTTCCTGGGCTATTGGCGCGATAAAAAAAACCCGTCGCCGGAAGGCAACGGGTTTTCTGTTCAAACTTTAAACCGTTGGGGCGAAATTACGCCTGCTGGTTCATCAGTTCGTTGAAAGAGGTCGCTTTTTCGGACACTTTAGCTTTCGCCAGTACCGCTTCAACAGCCTGCTCTTCCAGCGCAACGTTGCGCATGTTGTCCATCAGCTCTTTGTTCTTACCGTAGAACTCGATAACTTCTGATGGATCTTCGTATGCAGAAGCCATCTCTTCGATCAGGCCTTTCACACGTTCTTCGTCAGCTTTCAGCTCGTGGGTACGAATGACTTCGCCCAGCAGCAGGCCAACAACAACACGGCGTTTCGCTTGCTCTTCGAACAGCTCACGTGGCAGTTCCATCGCTTGCTGCTGGTTGCCACCGAAACGCTGTGCAGCCTGACGGCGCAGAACGTCGATTTCGCTGTCGATCAGGGCAGCAGGAACGTCGATGTCGTTCGCTTTCACCAGACCTTCGATCGCCTGAGATTTAACACGGTTACGCACAGCACCGTTCAGCTCGCGTTCCATGTTTTTACGCACTTCGGTACGCAGACCCGCGACAGAACCATCTTCCACGCCGAAACGTTTGATGAATTCTTCGGTCAGTTCTGGCAGTTCGCGCTCTTCAACTTTCTTCAGGTTGATAACGAACTTCGCTGCTTTCCCTTTCAGGTTTTCAGCGTGGTATTCTTCCGGGAAGGTCACGTCGATGGTGAACTCTTCGCCAGCCTTGCGGCCTTTGATACCGTCTTCGAAGCCTGGGATCATACGACCCTGGCCCATTGCCAGTACGAAGTCAGACGCTTTGCCGCCTTCGAACTCTTCGCCGTCTACAGAGCCGGTGAAGTCGATGGTGACACGGTCTTCAGCGTCAACAGCGCCTTCTTTTTCTTTCCAGTTCGCCTGCTGCTTGCGCAGGGTGTCCAGCATGCCGTCAACGTCTTCGTCAGTCACGGAAACAATCGGTTTTTCAACTTCGATAGATTCCAGACCTGTCAGCTCAACTTCCGGGTACACTTCGAACTCTACAGAGTAGGTGAAGTCTTCGCCCAGTTTGTATTCGCCTGGAACGTAGTTTGGCGCGCCAGCCGGATTGATTTTTTCTTTGATGATCGCATCGATAAAGTTGCGGCTCATCAGTTCACCCAGCACATCCTGACGCACGGAAGCGCCATAACGCTGAGCAACAACATTCATTGGTACTTTGCCCTTACGGAAGCCGTCAATACGTACTTTCTTTGATACGTTGACCAGCTCGCTTTTCACAGCAGTTTCGATGCTGTCAGCAGCGATAGTAATCGTTACACGGCGGCCAAGGCCTTGAGTGGTTTCAACTGAAACTTGCATCTTGTTACCTCAAAAAAATCACAGTGCTCGGTCAACTCTGAATCTGTCTGTTTTACCGGGATGCTCTCTTAATGCAGATTCACATTCCCTGTCGCCAGAATCATCCCGAAGACATTCATTAAGACGCGGCATTATAGCGGCATCACTTAGGTGAGTCGAGAACGGTTGGGACATGTTGCTGCGGCTTTTTTCACACTTTAAGGCTATTTTTAGCCTTAAAAACGCGCCATACGCTCAAAACTCAGACAAAACAAAACGGCCCGAAGGCCGTTTTGACGAAATCTCTATGCAACATACTGGAAAAACTCCAGCGGTTGCAAATCCGATTTTTCAGGCTATGGTGCCTGCACCACGGCAGGGAGGTGATGCGAATACCGTATCCTGCAGACCTTCCCACTCCTTAATGGTATAGGTATGCAACGCCAGCGCATGTACGGTCGTGGAGAGTTCTTCCGTCAGGGTGCTGTAGATCAGGCGATGTCGGTTCAGGAAACGTTCTCCCGTGAAGCGATCGCTGACCAGAACCACTTTGAAGTGGCTTTCAGAACCTGCCGGAACGTTATGACGATAGCTTTCGTCGACGACTTCGAGGAACACAGGGTTGAACGCTGCCCTTAATTTTTCTTCTATCTGCTCACGTATCATCATGAAATTACTCCTCCGACAACGCCAGGATGTCACCCATCCCTTTAAATGTTAGCCGCTTTTACCGTTTCCATTACAACAAGACAACAAATATTTAGCTTTCGTCTTATTTTCTCATTCAAACGGATGAAGTCCACTGTGAGGCTCATACGTTTTGTCATTCATGGGTGGAGAAAAACGGTAAGCAGGTCAGTTTTCAGACAAGACGATGAATTTACATGCACTGACCACTTCCCCTCGCCGTTAGCGATGTTATGATGGCGGCAATTTTTCTCTCTAACTGCTTACGATTCGTTGAGAACCTGAAATGTTAAAAAAACTCTTCTTTCCGTTGGTAGCACTTTTTATGCTGGCAGGTTGCGCTACCCCGCCAACAACAATTGATGTTTCACCAAAAATTACCCTGCCTCAGCAGGATCCAAGCCTGATGGGCGTGACCGTAAGTATTAACGGTGCCGACCAGCGTCAGGACCAGGCTCTGGCAAAAGTCACCCGCGATAACCAGCAAGTGACGCTGACCGCCTCCCGCGACCTGCGCTTCCTGCTGCAGGAAGTGCTGGAGAAACAGATGACCGCGCGCGGTTATATGGTTGGCCCAAGCGGCGCGGTTGATCTGCAGATCATCGTGAACAACCTGTACGCTGACGTTTCCCAGGGTAACGTTCGCTACAACATCTCGACCAAAGCGGATATCGCCATCATTGCCACCGCGAAGAACGGCAATAAGATGACCAAAAACTACCGCGCAAGTTACTCTGTTGAAGGTGCTTTCCAGGCATCCAACCAGAACATTGCGAACGCAGTAAACAGCGTGCTGACCGACACCATTTCCGATATGGCACAGGACACCAGCATCCACGACTTCATCAAGCAGAACGCTCGTTAATCCTGCTTTCTGACCCGGTGACTCACCGGGTCAGACTTATAAAAACATGTCCAGCAATTACTTACGCATTTTCCAGCAACCCAAATCAGCCATTCTGCTGATCCTCGGTTTCGCCTCTGGTTTACCACTCGCACTCACCTCCGGCACATTGCAGGCCTGGATGACCGTCGAGAATATCGATCTCAAAACTATTGGTTTCTTCTCACTCGTCGGTCAGGCCTACGTCTTTAAGTTTCTGTGGTCACCGGTGATGGATCGCTATACCCCACCGTTCCTGGGACGTCGTCGCGGTTGGTTAGTGATGACCCAGATCCTGCTGCTGCTGTCGATTGCCGCGATGGGTTTCCTCGAACCTTCCACGCAGCTACGCTGGATGGCGGCCCTTGCCGTGGTGATCGCCTTCTGTTCCGCCTCGCAGGATATCGTTTTTGATGCCTGGAAAACGGACGTGTTACCCGCAGAAGAGCGAGGTGCCGGGGCGGCAATCAGCGTGCTGGGCTATCGCCTCGGGATGCTTGTCTCTGGCGGGCTGGCGCTGTGGCTGGCCGACCGCTATCTCGGCTGGCAGGGTATGTACTGGCTGATGGCCGTCCTGCTGATACCCTGTATTATTGCCACCCTGCTCGCCCCCGAACCGAGCGATGTCATTCCAGTTCCACGCTCGCTGGAGCAGGCCGTCGCCGAACCGCTGCGCGATTTCTTTGGCCGAAACAATGCCTGGCTGATCCTGCTGCTGATCGTCCTTTATAAGTTGGGTGATGCGTTTGCAATGAGCCTGACCACTACCTTCCTGATCCGCGGCGTCGGGTTTGATGCCGGGGAAGTCGGTGTGGTGAACAAAACCCTCGGGTTGTTTGCGACCATCGTCGGTGCGCTGTACGGCGGTGTGTTGATGCAGCGTCTGACGCTGTTCCGGGCACTCCTGATTTTCGGCATTCTGCAGGGGGCGTCTAACGCGGGTTACTGGCTGCTTTCCATTACCGACAAAAATATGATCAGCATGGCAGCGGCGGTGTTCTTTGAAAACCTCTGTGGTGGCATGGGCACTGCGGCGTTTGTCGCCCTGCTGATGACGCTGTGCAACAAATCATTCTCTGCGACGCAGTTCGCCCTGCTTTCGGCGCTGTCCGCCGTGGGCCGCGTCTATGTCGGCCCGATTGCTGGCTGGTTTGTGGAAGCCCACGGCTGGCCAACATTCTATCTCTTCTCCGTGATTGCGGCAGTGCCTGGGCTCCTATTGTTGCTGGTCTGTCGCCAGACGCTGGAATATACCCAACAAACAGAACACTTTATGCCGCGCACCGAATATCATCGCGCCTACCGTTTTGCCTTACGTTTGTTGATGGTGGGTTGCCTGGCGCTGGTACTCTGGCTGGCGGTATTAATGATTAACGCTACAACCTCGTTATCGCTTCCTCCTGAATCCCTGCTGCTGAATGCCGGAGCCCTGCTTGTCGTCGCCGGGATCCTCACTGGCGGGACGCTCGATTTTCTGGCTTTACGTAAAACTCAGGTGCCCTGAAGCCAAAAAATGAAAGGTTATTTCCCGTTGTAATCACCATGCGAAATTATAACGGTGAAATAACCGCCAGCTGCAAAAAAAAATATTTGCTGTTTTGTGCGGGATAGCATTTGGAAATTATTGGAGCCTACTCCAGAACGCTATTTTTCATTAACCGATTCAGCTTTTGAAAGATTGAATTTTCGTTTTTTAATTGTCTTTTTATTGATAATTAATTGTTAATTTTTTGTGTGTTTTTCACAATGGTTATACCAATTGCCCCTTTTAGGGTATGCTTGGGGGTCCTTTCGTTATAACGCCCACGCCATGCGGGTTTCGTCTTAAAAACCGACATAATTTGCAACACTTGTGACATGTGCGGCAGAACCCGGTAACACCTTCCTGACACAGACCTAATGATGTTTACAGTAATGTAACCTTCCCGTAAAATGCCCCCACACTTTAAACGCCACCAGACTCCCGTGGAATTGAGGTCGTTAAATGAGACTCAGGAAATACAATAAAAGTTTGGGATGGTTGTCATTATTTGCGGGCACTGTATTACTCAGTGGCTGTGATTCTGCACTACTTGACCCCAAAGGACAGATTGGACTGGAACAACGTTCATTGATTCTGACGGCTTTTGGCCTGATGATGATTGTGGTTATTCCTGCCGTTTTGATGGCTGTTGGTTTCGCCTGGAAGTATCGTGCGAGCAATAAAGATGCGAAGTATAGCCCTAACTGGTCACACTCCAATAAAGTGGAAGCTGTGGTCTGGACAGTGCCTATTCTGATCATCCTGTTCCTTGCCGTGCTGACCTGGAAAACCACTCACTCCCTCGAACCTAGCAAACCGCTGGTTCATGATGAAAAACCGATTACCATCGAAGTGGTCTCCATGGACTGGAAATGGTTCTTCATCTATCCGGAACAGGGCATTGCTACCGTGAATGAAATCGCCTTCCCGGCGAACACTCCGGTTCAGTTCAAAGTGACCTCCAACTCCGTAATGAACTCCTTCTTCATCCCGCGTCTGGGTAGCCAGATCTACGCGATGGCCGGTATGCAGACTAACCTGCACCTGATCGCGAATGAAGCAGGCACCTACGATGGTATCTCCGCCAGCTATAGCGGCCCGGGCTTCTCAGGTATGAAGTTCAAAGCTATCGCGACGCCAGACCGTGCCGCTTTCGACCAGTGGGTTGAAAAAGCGAAACAGTCTCAGAACACCATGTCTGACATGGCGGCGTTCGACAAAGTGGCTGCACCTAGCGAATACAACAAGGTGGAGTACTTCTCTAACGTGAAACCTGATTTGTTCAAAGACGTTATTGGCAAATTTATGGATCACGGCAAGAGCATGGACATGACCCAGACTGAAGGTGAGCATAGCGCACACGAAGGTATGGAAGGCATGGACATGAGCCACGCGGAAACCGCTCACTAAGGGGCCGAGGAAGAAAATGTTCGGAAAATTGACACTGGATGCAGTGCCATACCATGAACCCATTATCGTGGTTACGGTGGCTGCAATTATCATTGGTGGTGCGGCTTTACTGGCCTTAATCACTTACTTCGGTAAGTGGAGCTACCTGTGGAATGAGTGGCTGACTTCGGTTGACCACAAAAAACTCGGTATCATGTACTGCATCGTCGGTATCGTCATGTTAATTCGTGGCTTTGCGGATGCCATCATGATGCGTAGCCAGCAGGTGCTTGCCTCTGCGGGTGAAGCGGGCTTCCTGCCGCCTCACCACTACGATCAGATCTTTACCGCTCACGGCGTTATCATGATCTTCTTCGTGGCGATGCCGCTGGTTATCGGTCTGATGAACGTTGTTGTTCCGCTGCAAATCGGCGCGCGCGACGTTGCATTCCCGTTCCTGAACAACCTGAGCTTCTGGTTTACGGTTGTCGGCGTTATCCTGGTTAACCTGTCACTGGGTGTGGGCGAATTCGCGCAGACCGGCTGGCTGGCTTACCCACCGCTTTCGGGAATTGAATACAGTCCTGGCGTAGGTGTCGACTACTGGATTTGGGCGATTCAGCTCTCCGGTATCGGTACAACCCTGACCGGTATTAACTTCTTCGTGACCATTATCAAGATGCGTGCCCCTGGCATGACTATGTTCAAGATGCCGGTATTTACCTGGGCATCTCTGTGCGCCAACATCCTGATCATTGCGTCCTTCCCAATTCTGACTGTCACCGTCGCGCTGCTGACCCTGGACCGCTACCTGGGCACCCATTTCTTTACCAACGATATGGGTGGCAACATGATGATGTACATCAACCTGATTTGGGCCTGGGGTCACCCGGAAGTGTACATCCTGGTTCTGCCGGTCTTCGGGGTGTTCTCCGAAATCGCTGCAACCTTCTCGCGTAAGCGCCTGTTTGGTTACACCTCACTGGTGTGGGCAACCGTGTGTATTACCGTTCTGTCGTTCATCGTTTGGCTGCACCACTTCTTCACTATGGGTGCGGGCGCGAACGTAAACGCCTTCTTCGGTATCACCACCATGATTATCGCAATCCCGACCGGGGTTAAGATCTTCAACTGGTTGTTCACCATGTACCAGGGTCGTATCGTGTTCCACTCAGCCATGCTGTGGACCATCGGCTTCATCGTCACCTTCTCTGTAGGTGGGATGACCGGCGTACTGCTGGCAGTACCAGGTGCTGACTTCGTTCTGCACAACAGCCTGTTCCTGATTGCGCACTTCCATAACGTTATCATCGGTGGTGTGGTCTTCGGCTGCTTCGCTGGCGTAACCTACTGGTGGCCAAAAGCGTTCGGCTTCACGCTGAACGAAACCTGGGGTAAACGCGCGTTCTGGTTCTGGATCATCGGCTTCTTCGTGGCATTTATGCCGCTGTACGTGCTGGGCTTCATGGGTATGACCCGTCGCCTGAGCCAGCAGATCGATCCACAGTTCCACCCAATGCTGGTTGTTGCAGCATGCGGTGCGGTGCTGATTGCCTGCGGTATCCTGTGCCAGCTGATTCAGTACTACGTCTCTATTCGCGACCGCGATCAGAACCGTGACCTGACCGGTGACCCGTGGGGTGGCCGTACGCTGGAGTGGGCGACCTCTTCTCCACCTCCGTTCTATAACTTCGCCATTGTGCCGCAGATCCATGAGCGCGACGCATTCTGGGAAATGAAAGAAAAAGGTGAAGCGTATAAGCAACCTGCTCATTACGAAGAGATCCACATGCCGAAAAACAGCGGCGCGGGCATTATCATTGCCGCTTTCGCAACGGTATTTGGCTTCGCCATGATCTGGCACATCTGGTGGATGGCGATTGCGAGCTTCGCAGGCATCATCATTAGCTGGATCGTGAAGAGCTTTGACGAGGACGTGGACTACTACGTACCAGTCCGTGAAGTCGAAAAACTGGAAAACCAGCATTTCGATGAGATTTCTAAAGCGGGGCTGAAAAATGGCAACTGATACTCTGGCGCACTCTACTGCCCACGCGCATGACCATGCGCACCACGATACAGGGCCGACGAAAGTCTTCGGTTTCTGGATCTACCTGATGAGCGACTGCATTCTGTTCTGCTGTCTGTTCGCGACCTATGCCGTTCTGGTGAACGGCACTGCGGGCGGCCCGACTGGTAAGGACATTTTTGAACTGCCGTTCGTTCTGGTAGAAACCGCACTGCTGCTGTTCAGCTCCATCACCTACGGCATGGCGGCTATCGCCATGTACAAAAACAACAAGAGCCAGGTTGTCTCCTGGCTGGCGTTGACCTGGTTGTTTGGTGCTGGATTCATCGGGATGGAAATCTATGAATTCCATCACCTGATTATGGAAGGTATGGGCCCGGATCGCAGTGGCTTCCTGTCTGCGTTCTTCGCGCTGGTAGGAACTCACGGTCTGCACGTAACCTCCGGGCTTATCTGGATGGCGGTACTGATGTTCCAGGTTTCCCGTCGCGGTCTGACCAGCACTAACCGTACACGTATCATGTGCCTGAGCCTGTTCTGGCACTTCCTGGACGTTGTATGGATCTGTGTGTTCTCTGTAGTCTATCTGATGGGGGCGATGTAATGAGTCATTCAAACGATCATGGCGCTTCCCACGGTAGCGTAAAAACCTACATGACAGGTTTTATCCTGTCGATCATCCTGACGGTGATCCCGTTCTGGATGGTGATGAACGGTTCTGCATCTCACGCGGTGATTCTGGGCACAGTCCTGGCCACCGCGGTGGTTCAGATTCTGGTGCATCTGGTTTGCTTCCTGCACATGAACACCAAGTCCGATGAAGGCTGGAACATGACGGCCTTTATCTTTACCGTGATTATCATCGCTATCCTGGTAGTCGGTTCCATCTGGATTATGTGGAACCTTAACTACAACATGATGGTTCACTAAGAGCGGCGAGTATGTTTAAGCAATACCTGCAAGTAACGAAACCAGGCATCATCTTTGGCAACCTGATCTCCGTGATCGGAGGGTTCTTGCTGGCCTCTAAGGGCAGCATTGATTACACCCTCTTTATCTACACGCTGATTGGTGTGTCACTGGTTGTTGCGTCCGGTTGTGTATTTAACAACTACATTGACATGGATATCGACAAGAAGATGGAAAGGACCAAAAATCGGGTGCTGGTTAAAGGCCTGATCGCCCCTTCCGTCTCGCTGGTGTACGCCACCTTGCTGGGTATTGCTGGCTTTATGCTGCTGTGGTTTGGTGCTAACCCGCTGGCCTGCTGGCTGGGGGTGATGGGGTTCGTGGTTTATGTGGGCGTTTACAGCCTGTATATGAAGCGTCACTCCGTCTACGGTACGCTGATTGGTTCTCTCTCCGGCGCTGCGCCGCCGGTGATTGGCTACTGTGCCGTCACAAATGAGTTCGACAGTGGTGCGTTGATCCTGCTGGCTATCTTTAGCCTGTGGCAGATGCCGCACTCCTATGCCATTGCGATTTTCCGCTTCAAGGATTATCAGGCAGCGAACATCCCGGTTCTGCCGGTTGTGAAAGGCATCTCCGTTGCCAAGAACCACATCACGCTGTACATCATCGCCTTTGCTGTGGCAACGCTGATGCTCTCTCTGGGCGGTTACGCCGGGTATAAATATCTGGTGGTGGCGGCTGCGGTGAGCGTCTGGTGGCTCGGCATGGCCCTGCGCGGCTACAAAGTGGAAGATGACAAAGTCTGGGCACGTAAGCTGTTCGTGTTCTCGATTGTGGCCATCACCTCTCTGTCCGTGATGATGTCCGTGGATTTCATGGTACCCGAATCGCATAACCTGCTGACTTACGTCTGGTAAGCCATAGCAAGTGAATAAAGGGGTGCTTCGGCACCCCTTTTTATTCACTGAATCTATTAATAATGCATGTAATATTTGTTAAATAACCCTGTATTTACCCCGCCCCTTCCCCGCACTACACTATGGCCTGCTCTTGAACTGAGGTGGTAATGAACGATTATAAAATGACGCCAGGCGAGCTACGCGCGACCTGGGGCTTAGGGACTGTTTTCTCGCTACGGATGCTTGGCATGTTTATGGTCCTGCCTGTTCTGACCACGTACGGTATGGCGCTACAGGGAGCCAGCGAAGCACTGATTGGCCTGGCCATAGGTATCTACGGTTTAGCCCAGGCGATATTCCAGATCCCTTTCGGCCTGCTCTCCGATCGCGTTGGCCGCAAACCGCTGATTGTCGGCGGGCTACTCGTCTTTGTGCTCGGCAGCATCATTGCCGCCCTCTCCCACTCCATCTGGGGCATTATTCTTGGCCGCGCCCTGCAGGGTTCCGGCGCAATTGCAGCCGCCGTGATGGCACTGCTGTCAGATTTAACTCGTGAACAGAACCGTACCAAAGCGATGGCGTTTATCGGCGTCAGCTTTGGCGTCACCTTTGCCATTGCGATGGTGCTTGGCCCTGTCATCACCCATAAGTTGGGTCTGCATGCCCTGTTCTGGATGATTGCCGTGCTGGCGACCATCGGTATTGCGCTCACGCTGTGGGTTGTGCCAGACAGCAAAAACCACGTCCTCAACCGTGAGTCCGGGATGGTGAAAGGCTGCTTTAGCAAAGTGCTCGTTGAGCCGCGCTTGCTGAAGCTGAACTTTGGCATCATGTGCCTGCATATCCTGCTGATGTCGACCTTTGTCGCCCTGCCCGGCCAGCTGGCGTCTGCGGGTTTCCCTGCCGCTGAGCACTGGAAAATTTATCTGGTGACGATGCTGATTTCGTTCGTCTCGGTGGTGCCGTTTATTATTTACGCCGAAGTGAAGCGCAAGATGAAACGCGTCTTCGTGGGCTGCGTGGCGATGTTACTGATTGCCGAGATCGTGCTGTGGGGTTCTGGCCCGCATTTCTGGGAGCTGGTCGCGGGGGTGCAACTCTTCTTCCTGGCATTTAACCTGATGGAAGCCCTGCTACCGTCGCTGATCAGCAAAGAATCGCCTGCCGGTTACAAAGGCACCGCGATGGGCATCTACTCCACCAGCCAGTTTATCGGCGTGGCCATCGGTGGTGCGTTCGGCGGCTGGGTGGATGGCCTGTTTGATTCGCAAACCGTATTCCTGGCAGGTGCCCTGCTGGCGATGGTCTGGCTGCTGGTCGCCAGCACCATGAAAGAACCACGCTACGTGAGCAGCCTGCGCGTAGAAATTCCAGGGGACATCGACATCAACGATACGCTGAAACAGCGTCTTGAGGCCACTAAGGGCGTGAGTGAAGTGCTGATCGCCCCGGAAGAACGCAGTGCCTATATCAAAATAGACAGCAAAGTGACCAACCGCTTCGAAGTGGAGCAGGCGCTGAAAGCCTGAAAAAAAGCCCGGTTAAACCGGGCTTTTTCGTCTTAATCGCGGAAGTTTTTGAACTGGAACGGCTGCCCCAGATCGCCGCCACGGATCAGCGCCATTACGCCCTGCAGGTCATCACGAGATTTACCGGTGACACGGATCTCTTCGCCCTGGATCTGCGCCTGAACTTTCAGCTTGCTATCTTTGATGAGCTTAACGATTTTCTTCTGCACCGCGCTCTCAATACCCTGCTTCAGTTTAGCTTCAACAAACCAGGTTTTACCGCTGTGTACGAACTCTTCCGGCACATCCAGTGAGGTACCTTCAATGCCGCGCTTCAGCAGCTTGGCGCGCAAAATATCCAGCAGCTGGTTAACCTGGAAATCAGACTCACTCAGCACCTTGATGGTCTTATTTGCCTCATTCAGGTCAAATGTTGCCTCAACACCACGAAAATCGAAACGTGACTCAACTTCACGGCTGGCGTTTTCTACGCCGTTGCGGACTTCCTGGATATCAACTTCGGAAACAATATCGAAAGATGGCATCTTTTCTTCTCCCTTCATTTTTGTTGCGTTGCATAATACCCGCTACGAGGCATAACTCAACAGAAGCTTAGCTGACGGCGCTATACTTAGGCCGTAACACCTGGCGCAGTTGCAGGTGAGGAGGAACAATGAAAATTACAGTGCTCGGATGCGGAGCGCTTGGTCAGCTATGGCTGACTGCGCTATGCAAGCACGGACACGAGGTGCAGGGCTGGTTACGCGTCCCTCAGCCATACTGCAGTGTAAACCTGATTGGTGAAGACGGAAGTATCTTTAACGAATCCCTCACCGCGAACGATCCTGATTTCCTGGCGCAAAGCGATCTGCTACTGGTCACACTGAAGGCGTGGCAGGTTTCAGATGCGGTAAAAGCGCTGGCCGCCCAGCTCCCCCCCACCTCGCCCATTTTGCTACTGCATAACGGCATGGGGACGATTGATGAACTGAAAAATATCCCTCAGCCGCTGCTGATGGCCACGACAACCCATGCGGCGCGCCGGGATGGCAACATCATCGTACATGTCGCCAGCGGGATAACGCATATTGGCCCAGCTCGTGAGCAGGATGGCGACTACAGCTATCTGGCAGACACACTGCAAAAGGTGCTGCCGGATGTCGCCTGGCACAACAACATTCTCCCTCAACTGTGGCGCAAATTAGCAGTCAACTGTGTGATCAATCCGTTGACGGCTTTATGGGACTGTCCGAACGGCGAACTGAAAAACCATCCGCAGGAAATTGCCACGCTGTGCGCCGAGGTCGCCTCAGTGGTGGAGCGCGAGGGCTTGCATACCTCAGCAGACGATTTACGCTATTATGTCGAGCAGGTAATTGATAGTACGGCAGAAAATATCTCTTCAATGTTGCAGGACGTTCGGGCGTTACGCCACACTGAGATCGACTACATCACCGGCTATCTGTTAAAACGCGCCCGCGCACACGGCATTGCGGTGCCGGAAAACGCCCGCCTGTATGACCTGGTTAAACGTAAGGAGAGTGAGTATGAGCGCGTCGGCACTGGTATGCCTCGCCCCTGGTAGCGAAGAAATGGAAGCCGTCACCACTATCGACCTGATGGTGCGAGGCGGTATTGCGGTGACGACGGCAAGCGTTGCCAGCGACGGTAATCTGGCGATCACCTGTTCACGCGGGGTGAAAATACTGGCGGATGCCCCGCTGGTACAGGTGGCTGACGGTGATTACGACATTATCGTTCTTCCCGGCGGCCTGAAAGGAGCCGAGTGTTTTCGCGACAGCCCACTGTTAGTGGAAACCGTCAGGCAGTTTCACCTGTCTGGCCGCATCGTCGCGACAATCTGTGCCGCAGCCGGAACGGTGCTGGTTCCACACGATATTTTCCCGATCGGCAATATGACCGGTTTCCCGACGCTGAAAGACCGCATTCCGGAAGACCAGTGGGTCGATAAACGCGTTGTCTGGGATCCGCGTGTCAACCTGCTCACTAGCCAGGGGCCGGGAACCGCGATTGATTTTGCGCTAAAGATTATCGACCTGCTGGTCGGGCGCGAGAAGGCGTATGAAGTGGCGTCGTCGCTGGTCATGCCGGCGGGAATTTATAATTACTACGAATAAAAGTAAAACGGCAACCACACAGGTTGCCGTTTCCAGGTTTTTCTCCCTCTCCCGTGGGAGAGGATCGGGGTGAGGGCAACATACCGCACTCCCCGGCAATGAACTACGGGCGATACACCTTCACGTTCGCAAAGCCCTGCTCACGCAGATACAGCGCCTGCAGACGGCTCATCACCCCACGCTCACACCACAGCAAATACGTTTTGCTCTGATCGAGATCGCCAAACTTCGTGCTCAGCTTGTAGAACGGCAGAGAAACCACTTCCACCCCTTCGACTTTCAGCGGTTTGTCATCCTGTTCGTCGATAGAACGGATATCCAGAATCGCATCGTTGGCACCAAAACCGCTCACGGTTTCAACTTCAACCACTTCCTGCCCGGTCTGCTGGGCAATATCGCGGATATCAATGTTGGACGCTTCCTCTACCACCTTCTCGAGGATCGCGAAATCGAAGTTCTCTTCTTCCGCTTCAATCTTCGCCTTCACCGCTTTTACGGTCGGACTTTTTGAGATCACACCGCAATACTCTGGCATGGTACGGGCAAAATCTTCGGTACCGATTTCACGCGCCAGATCGATGATATGTTCTTTATCGTGGGAGATCAGTGGGCGCAGGATCAGCGTATCAGAAACATTGTCGATAAGACGCAGGTTGGTCAGCGTCTGGCTGGAGACCTGGCCCAGCGCTTCCCCCGTCACCAGCGCCTGTACGCCGTAACGTTCAGCCACTTTGGACGCCGCACGTACCATCATGCGCTTCAGCACGACGCCCATCTGGCCGTCGTCCACTTTCTCAAGGATTTCGCCAACCACCGGCTCGAAGTTGATCGCCACAAAACGCACGCGGTGGGAGCTGCCAAAGCGGTTCCACAGGTAATGTGCCACCTGACGCACACCGATTTCATGCGCTGCACCACCCAGATTGAAGAAGCAGTAGTGTACGCGGCAACCGCGACGCATCAGCATGTAGCTGGAAACGCCAGAATCGAACCCGCCGGAGATCAGCGACAGCACGTCTTCCTGAGTGCCGATCGGGAAACCGCCAATACCTTCGTAACGGCCTTTGACCAGCAGCAGGCGATCGTTTTCGATCTCCAGATTCACGGTCACGTCCGGGTTAGTCAGACGTACGCGCGCAGTTTCCACGTGTTGGTTAAGACCGCCGCCAACGTAACGTTCCACTTCAATCGAGCTGAACTCGTGCTTGCCACGACGTTTCACGCGCACGCAGAAGGTTTTACCTTCGATCTGGTTGCGGTACTGTACCAGCGCTTTCTCGAAGATGTCGTGCATATCGCTGAACGGAACATCTTCCACTTCCAGAATATGATGAATACCCGGAATACGGGTCAGCGCGTCGCGAATATCCTGACGTTTGTTTTCGTCTTTCGCGCGAACTTCAACGTGATCCCAGTGACGCACCACGGCAAGCGTTTCGTCGTAGTGCTTTAATACGTTACGAATGTTCCCGGTGAGAATTTTAATAAAGCGCAAACGCACAGATTGGCTTTTGATGGTGATTTCAGGGAACAATTTAATGATAAACTTCATGGCGGCAATGTTTCTTAGGCAAGCTTGTTAAGGCTTGTAATGGAAAATAATATTACAGCCCACACCCGTGGCTGCATCCAGGCGCGCGAGTATATCACCATTGAGCGTTATTTGCTTCTCCGCCTGAGTCCGTTACCATGACAGGGCTAAAAATAGAAAGAGTCAAATTCACTATGCCGAAGAAGAACGACGCACCGGCCAGTTTCGAAACTGCGCTGAGTGAACTGGAGCAGATCGTCACCCGCCTTGAGAGCGGTGATTTACCGCTGGAAGAGGCGCTCAACGAATTCGAGCGTGGCGTGCAGCTGGCACGTCAGGGGCAGGTCAAACTGCAGCAGGCCGAGCAGCGCGTGCAAATCCTGCTGTCCGACAGCGAAGATGCTAAAACAACGCCTTTCACACCGGACGCCGAGTAAATGGATTTCGCCAACGAGCTTCAGGCGTGTGTGAATCGCGCCAACGACGCCCTGCGCCGTTTTATCGAGCCACAGCCTTTTCAGAACACTCCTCTGGTTGAGGCCATGCACTATGGCGCACTCTTGGGCGGAAAGCGCCTGCGCCCGTTCCTGGTCTATGCCACAGGCAAGATGTTTGGTATCAGCGATACTACGCTGGACGCCCCGGCAGCTGCCGTTGAGTGCATCCACGCTTACTCGCTGATCCACGATGATTTACCGGCGATGGATGACGATGACCTGCGTCGTGGTCAACCTACCTGCCATATCCGGTTTGGCGAAGCCAATGCCATTCTGGCGGGGGATGCCCTGCAAACGCTGGCGTTCTCGATTTTAAGCGATGCGCCGATGGTTGAAGTGAGTGACCGCGACCGTCTGGCGATGGTGTCCGAACTGGCAATGGCCAGTGGCGTCGCAGGAATGTGCGGTGGACAAGCACTGGATCTTGATGCAGAAGGGCGTCAGGTTAATCTGGAACAGCTGGAACGTATTCACCGCCATAAAACGGGGGCACTCATTCGTGCAGCCGTTCGCCTGGGCGCGCTGAGCGCAGGTGAACAAGGGCGAAAAACCCTGCCGGTTCTGGACAGATACGCAGAAAGTATTGGCCTGGCATTCCAGGTTCAGGATGACATTCTGGATGTGGTGGGCGATACTGCAACATTGGGAAAACGTCAGGGTGCAGACCAGCAGCTTGGCAAAAGTACCTACCCCGCCCTTCTGGGCCTTGAGCAAGCCCAACGTAAAGCCCGGGACCTGATAGCGGATGCCCGCCAGTCGCTGAATCAGCTGGCTGCGCAATCCCTGGATACCTCGGCACTGGAAGCGCTAGCGGACTATATAATCCAGCGTGATAAATAAACTAAATATCTCGATGAGCCTTTGATGAGTTTTGATATTGCCAAATACCCGACACTGGCGTTAGTAGACTCCACCCAGGAGTTACGCCTGTTGCCGAAAGAGAGCCTGCCGAAACTGTGCGACGAGCTGCGTCGCTACCTGCTCGACAGTGTCAGCCGCTCCAGCGGTCATTTCGCCTCCGGGCTTGGCACGGTTGAGCTGACAGTGGCGCTGCATTACGTCTATAACACGCCGTTCGATCAGCTGATCTGGGACGTAGGTCACCAGGCATATCCGCACAAAATTCTGACCGGACGTCGCGATAAAATCGGCACCATTCGCCAGAAAGGTGGCCTGCACCCGTTCCCGTGGCGCGGTGAGAGCGAGTATGACGTGTTAAGCGTCGGCCACTCCTCCACGTCAATTTCTGCCGGTATCGGTATTGCCGTTGCCGCCGAAAAAGAGAACAAGCAGCGTCGCACCGTCTGCGTGATTGGTGACGGCGCAATCACCGCTGGTATGGCTTTTGAGGCCATGAACCATGCAGGAGATATCAAGCCGGACATGCTGGTTATCCTTAACGATAACGAGATGTCGATTTCCGAAAACGTCGGCGCACTGAATAACCATCTGGCGCAGTTGCTCTCCGGAAAACTTTACTCCTCGCTGCGTGAAGGCGGCAAAAAAGTCTTCTCCGGCGTACCGCCAATTAAAGAGCTGCTCAAACGTACCGAAGAACATATCAAAGGTATGGTTGTGCCGGGTACGCTGTTTGAAGAGCTGGGCTTTAACTACATTGGCCCGGTCGACGGCCACGACGTGCTGGGTCTGATCACGACGCTCAAAAACATGCGCGACCTGAAAGGCCCGCAGTTCCTGCACATCATGACCAAAAAAGGGCGTGGTTACGAACCGGCGGAAAAAGACCCGATCACCTTCCACGCGGTACCGAAATTTGACCATACCAGCGGCTGCCTGCCGAAAAGCAGCGGCGGTATGCCGAGCTATTCGAAAATCTTTGGCGACTGGCTGTGTGAAACGGCGGCGAAAGACAACAAGCTGATGGCGGTAACGCCTGCCATGCGTGAAGGCTCCGGTATGGTGGAGTTTTCCAAAAAATTCCCTGACCAGTATTTTGACGTGGCGATTGCCGAGCAGCATGCAGTGACATTCGCGGCAGGCCTGGCAATTGGCGGCTACAAGCCGGTTGTGGCTATCTACTCCACCTTCCTGCAACGCGCCTACGACCAGGTTATCCATGACGTTGCCATTCAGAAGCTGCCGGTACTGTTTGCTATCGACCGTGCGGGTATCGTGGGGGCTGACGGTCAAACGCATCAGGGCGCATTTGATCTGTCGTTCCTGCGTTGCATACCGGACATGGTCATCATGACGCCGAGCGATGAGAACGAATGCCGTCAGATGCTATTTACCGGCTACCACTATCAGGACGGCCCAAGCGCAGTTCGTTACCCACGCGGCAATGCCGTAGGCGTTGAGCTGCAACCGCTGGAGAAACTGGCAATGGGTAAAGGCCTGGTCAAACGTCGCGGTCAGACAGTGGCGATCCTGAACTTCGGTACGCTGATGCCGGAAGCGGCAAAAGTCGCTGAAACGCTGAATGCCACCCTGGTGGATATGCGTTTTGTGAAACCGCTCGATGAATCTCTGATCCTGAGCATGGCAGAAAGCCATGACGTGCTGGTGACGCTGGAAGAAAACGCCATTATGGGCGGCGCGGGCAGCGGCGTGAACGAGGTGCTGATGGCGAACCGTAAAGCTGTTCCGGTACTGAACCTCGGCCTGCCTGATCACTTCATCCCACAAGGGACGCAGGACGAGGCCCGTGCGGCCATCGGCCTGGATGCCGCAGGTATCGAAGCCAAAATCCGTACCTGGCTGGCATAACACCTTCCCCACTGCTCCTGTTAGACTTATTTTGTTAGCGGGAGCAGAGCGGAATTAATCAAGCCGTTGAACACATCGCCAAAGTAGCATTCAGTACCGCTCTTTAGTTATCGAGCCATCTTTTTTATTCATAATGTACTTATTATTATCAATAATAAAATTAACTTTGTCTTCATCAGAAAACCTGGCGTCAACCTTAAGAAGGTTATTTTTTTCAATACAATTCTTCTCTGATGTCATATCAGGAAAACAAAAATAATCCTCTCGCGGAGAGTCCCGCAGATACCCGCCCCCCACATCCCAGACCATCAAAACAAATTCCTGCCCGGAGGGGATGTTGTATTTTTTCTTAAGCATATCCCGCTGAGATAACCACCAGTCAATTCGTCCCCGATCCGTTAACGGGAAATGGTCAACGATAATATCATCATAATCAAATTTATCAGTACTGCGATGGACATCAATAATTTTTACAGGGTAAATATCATCCCAAAGACTAAAAGCAATCACAACTACTGCAATTGCCAGATAAATAAACCAGGATTTTTTCATAGCATTATCGCTCCGATAATTTGATACTACCCAATCGCGGATTTTAATACCACGCCTTAGTTATCGAGCCATCTTTTTTATCCATGATGTACTTATTATCACCAATGATAAAATTAACTTTGTTTTCATCAGAAAATCTGGTATCGACTGCAAGGAGTTCGTTTTTTTCAATACAGTTCTTCTCTGATGTCATATCAGGAAAACAAAAATAATCTTCTCGCGGAGAGTCCCGCAGATACCCGTCCCCCACGTCCCAGACCGTCAAAACAAATTCTTGCCCGGAGGGAATGCTATATTTATTCTTAAGCATATCCCGCTGAGATAGCCACCAGTTAATTCTCCCCCGATCCGTTAACGGGAAATGGTCAACGATAATATCATCATAGCCAGGGCGATCAGTACTGCGATGGACATCAATGATTTTCACAGGATAAATATGATCCCAGAAACTAAAAGCAATCACAACCAAAACAATCACCATATAAACAAACCAGGATTTTTTCATATCATTATCGCTCCGATAATTTGATACAGCCCAATCGCGGCTTTTAATACCGCGCCTTAGTTATCGAGCCATCTTTTTTATCCATGATGTACTTATTACCACCGATGATAAAATTAACTTTATTTTTATCAGAATACCTGGCATCAACCTTAAGAAGTTTATTTTTATCAATACAGTTCTTCTCTGATGTCATATCAGGAAAACAAAAATAATCTTCTCGCGGAGAGCCCCGCAGATACCCGTCCCCCACGTCCCAGACCGTCAAAACAAATTCCTGCCCGGAGGGGATGTTATATTTTTTCTTAAGCATATCCCGCTGAGATAGCCACCAGTTAATTCTCCCCCGATCCGTTAACGGGAAATGGCCAACGATAATATCATCATAGCCAGGGCGATCAGTACTGCGATGGACATCAATGATTTTCACAGGATAAATATCCTCCCAAAGACTAAATATAACCACAACCACCGCAATCGCCATATAAACAAACCAGGATTTTTTCATATCATGATCGCCCCGTCAGTTTTACAGAAGCCTTGAAGTTCGTCACAAAAGGTTTAAATGAAAAGCAGTTGTATCGCTGAAGAACAAACCATATCCGAAAAAACCTGAAGCTTTGGTATAGTTTTTTTGTAATATCTTCTCGCCCCAGACCAAAATGATCCTGAGCTTCAAATAATATATCTGCTTCCCATCCTATCTGATATTGCTTAAAATTAAACATTACAATCCTCTGGAAATAGATATCATGGATAGTGATCCCCATTCCGTTGAATCTGTCTTCAAAATCATTAAATTTAGGCAATATCGTCCTCGATATTTTTGTTTTTACATCCCAAATAAAATTCTGACTACCAACTTGTTTACGCCTGTCACTGACATATTTATTAATTACATCCCTGATAACACTGAGCGTAGTATTTCCATATTGCTTTGCCCTGAGAAGATCAGAAAACGCTCTGTTGAGTAACGCATTATAACCAAAAGGTCTGCCATCTCCATGTTGAAAATGGTTAATCATCTCTCCAATTAAATTTTTATATTGCCCGGAAGCAAACAACCCTGATAATTCCCTCATTTCATCAAAAAGTATACTGGCGCATTCATCAGGGGTAATGCGTTGCTCGTCTTTAGGGGAATACCCGGTAATAAATGGATAGCTAATGTTAGCTTTGAAGGTCATCCTATAGGGATCGACTATAGTCGAAACATCGTTTAACCCTAATGATTGTAATTCTAAAGCAGACAGATCACTATGCCGCATATCATCTGTACTTGCATCATTAAATCGATTTTTTGTCTGAAATAGTATTTCGCAAGGAAAATTCATGTGGTACATACTCATCCCTCATAGTATACGAACCAACAATCCTATAACTTACATCCTCATTCCACGAATATCATACGCCAGACGGCAAGATAAAAAAATAACAAATAAATTAAATGGAAAAAATCATACAAATAACATTCACGCAATAAATAACCTCTCTCCAATATATCCATTAACCTAATTAAATTTGCGTTACGTTTTTTCAAGGAGATACGTAAATAGCCAGAAAATGCACATCATTATTCTGGACGGTAGGGTTATCACCGTTCGCAGTCAATAAAAGACTAAGCAGAAGTGGAGAATACCGAACTTCATTACCTTCCACCTTACGACCCTAACCTGAATCGGATAGAGCGAATGTGGAAGTTAATGAATGAGCATGCCCGGAACAATCGTTATTTCAGTTATCCGCGAGAATTCAGAGATGAAACCTGAATCTTGAGGTTACATGGGGATGTATTAAACAGGACCGGCTCTAATTTAGGCAAAATGATCGTACCCTTTCCAGTCAAGTATCACTGGCGCGCCGTTACGAACAAACTGCAGCCCTTCGCTCTCAGGCATAATCTGCCCGATGCAGGTAAATTTCGCGCCAAGGTGGGCTAACGCCACATCCAGCGTCCCGCGGTTAAGCTCAGGGACGGTAAAGCACAGCTCGTAATCTTCCCCACCGGACAGCGCCCAGCGCAGGGCCTGCTCAGCGTCAACGTGACGGAGAAGTTGCTCTGATAGCGGGAACAGATCCAGGTCAACACGCGCCCCCACACCACTGGCCTTGAGAATATGGTCGAGGTCGGAGATAAGCCCGTCAGAGAGATCGATAGCCGAACTGGCGCGTTCACGCAGCGCCTGCCCCTGTAAAATACGTGGCGTTGGTCGCAGATGGCGTTTCAACAGATACGCCGCGTCGTCAGCATCTGCAACCGTTAAGCGATCCTGAAGAATCGCCAGCCCCGCCGCACTGTCGCCCGGCGTGCCGGTCACGTAGATCCAGTCACCCGGTTTTGCACCCGAGCGCTTCAGCGCGCGTCCAACCGGCACATAGCCGTGGATCGCAAGCGTCATCGACAGCGGCCCGCCGGTTGTATCACCACCAATCAGCTGCATATCATAGTAGTTAAGCTGCTCAAACAGCGCATCGCTGAAAGCTTCAAGCCAGGTTTCATCGACATCTGGCAGGGTTAAAGCCAGCGTTAACCACGCGGGATCGGCCCCCATCGCGGCCAGATCGCTCACGTTAACCGCCAGCGCTTTATACGCCAGATCGGCAGGGTCGATATCAGGTAAGAAATGACGACCGCACACTAAGGTGTCGGTGCTGATTGCCAGCGTCTGTTTTTCAGGAATATTGAGAAGTGCGCAGTCATCGCCAATGCCGGTTTCAACATCAAGACGAGAGGTTCTGACACGGTCAAAATAACGGGCAATCAGGGAGAATTCGCCGCAAGCCATACGTTATGCCTCAGCAAAGAAAAGAAAAAACCGGAGCCGCACTGCCGCCAGGGCAATGCGAGACTCCGGTTTGCGGATCACTTTTTGTGGGGACGGATCGCAGGTGCGGCTTTATCCAGCACGCCGTTAACAAACTTGTGGCTGTCTTCAGCACCGAAGGTTTTTGCCAGTTCGATCGCTTCGTTGATGGCCACTTTGTACGGCACATCATCACGTTTAGACAGCTCAAACAGCGCAATACGCAGCACTGCTTTTTCCACCTGGCCCAGCTCTTCGAGCAGACGGGACAGGTATGGTTTCATCAAACCATCGAGATACGCGCTATTAGTCGCCACTCCCGACAGCAGTTCACGGAAGTACAGAACGTCAACGTCTTTCACGTCCTGTTCTGACAGGAACTGGTATTCAACATCAGCGATGTCGTTCTGGGACAACTGCCAGGAGTAAAGTGCCTGGACGGCACATTCACGGGCGCGGCGACGAGCAGCAGGTTTCACGGAATTCCCCTTACAAAAAAATCAGGCCTTGATGGCTTTCAATACATTGATCATTTCAAGCGCGGTCAGTGCAGCTTCTGCACCTTTGTTACCGGCTTTGGTGCCAGCACGTTCGATGGCTTGTTCAATACTTTCGGTGGTCAGCACGCCAAACGCGACAGGAATTTCAGCGTCCTGTGCAACGTGTGCCAGACCATTGCTTGCACCGCCCGCAACGTATTCGAAGTGTGCAGTGCCGCCGCGAATAACGGTACCCAGCGCAATCACCGCGTCGTACTTACCGGTTTTTGCCAGCGCACCCGCTGCCAGAGGCAGTTCATAAGCACCTGGAACCCAAACAACAGTAATGTTGTCATCTTTAACCTGGCCGATACGTTTCAGGGCGTCAATCGCACCTTCCAGCAGGCTGTCGTTGATGAAGTTGTTGAAACGCGCAATGGTGATGGCGACGCGAGCGTCCGGGGTAGCTACAGCAGCTTCAATAATGTTCATACTCTTCCTTTACGGGTTCATTTAGCCCCGCAGGGGGGCGGATTTTATCATAATACTTTGCGCACTGCTTCCCTATTTCAGGAGCAATTACGCTGTTGTTAAATGGAGGCAAACATCCGGGCCAACAGGACGTATCTCGCTAAATTTGAGTTGTGGGGCATCAGCCAGTTTTTCAAGGCCAGGCAGCACAAACAGGCCGCGAGCATCGCTACCTAACAGTTTAGGCGCAACATAGACAACCAGTTCATCCACCAGCCCCGCCTGTAACATCGCGCCAGCCAGCGTCGGGCCCGCTTCTACCCAGATGCTGTTTACCTGTTGTTTGCCAAGTAACATCATCAGCACCACTAAATCGAGGTGCCCGTTGTGCTCCGGCACCATAATGCTGCGCACACCGTCTGGCCATGCCCGCGGATCCTCCTGCGTGCGGGCAAACCAGGTTTCACCCGGTTGCTGGACGATGCGGTGCTCAGGCGTCACACGGTTCTGGCTATCAATGACAATACGCAGCGGCTGGCGCAGATTTTCCTGCGGATACAGCGCCTGAGTATCGGCATTCAGTTCATCCCAGCGAACGGTCATCGCCGGGTCGTCAGACAGGACGGTTTCACTGCTGGTGAGGATAGCATGGCTTTGCGCGCGCAGACGTTGCACATCGCGCCTTGCTTGTGGTGACGTTATCCACTGGCTTTCACCGTTCGCCATCGCCGTGCGACCATCCAGCGAGGCTCCCAGCTTAAGTTGAATATACGGGAATCCGGTGCGCATACGCTTCAGGAAGCCTTTGTTAATGGCTTCCGCGTCGCCCATCATCAGACCGTGACTGACGTCGATCCCTTCCTGCTGCAGACGGTACAGCCCGCGTCCGGCGACCTGTGGATTGGGATCCTGCATCGCCGCAACCACACGCGAGACACCCGCCGCAATCAGCGCTTCGCAGCACGGCGGCGTCCGCCCATGATGGCTGCATGGCTCAAGCGTCACGTAGGCTGTTGCACCGCGCGCTTTTTCGCCCGCCATACGCAAGGCATGCACTTCGGCATGCGGTTCGCCCGCGCGATAGTGGAACCCTTCGCCCACAATCTCGCCATCTTTCACGATAACGCAGCCGACGTTCGGGTTGGGATGAGTGGTAAAACGTCCACGTTGCGCCAGCTTCATGGCTCGCGCCATGTAAATCTCATCCTGCATGAGTTTAATCCTGTAAGCGGGCGATCTCTTCGCCGAACTCTTTGATGTCTTCGAAACTGCGGTATACGGAGGCAAAGCGGATATAGGCAACTTTATCGAGCTTTTTCAGCTGTTCCATCACCAGATTGCCAATCATTTTGCTTGGCACTTCGCGTTCGCCGGTTCCACGCAGGTGAGATTTAATATGGTTTAGCGCCATTTCAACGTCGTCAGCACTGACGGGACGTTTTTCCAGCGCCTTGAGCATCCCGCTACGCAGTTTCTCTTCGTTGAATGGCTCACGCACATCGTTACTTTTTACCACCCGTGGCATTACCAGCTCTGCGACCTCAAAGGTCGTGAAGCGCTCGTTGCACACCAGACATTGCCTACGGCGACGTACAGAAGACCCTTCGCCCACAAGACGAGAATCGATGACTTTGGTATCCACAGCGGAGCAGAATGGGCAATGCATACGGTATCCCTGTTATCCGGTTAACTGACTTTCATTTTACCCTGAACTGGCCTGACAACAAAGGAAGAGCTTTTTGAGACAAAGGATCTATGTCTGACGGGATCCAACTGGCTACCATTACGGAGATCCGTTATTTCAAGGAAATAAACGCAATGACAAGACGTTATCTAAGAATTCTCCTGGTGGGAAGCCTCTTCACCCTTAGCGCCTGCGCACAGCAAACTGAAGTCCGCCAGATGAAACAAAGCGTGAATACGCTTAATACGGCAATGGACAAACTGAACAAAGAGACGGTGAAGATCACCCAACAAAACGCACTGAATGCAAAATCCAGCCAGGGCGTTTACCTGCTGCCCGGAGCCAATACGCCCGCGCGTCTCAATAGCCAGGTTGGCACGCTGAAAATGTCGCTGGTCAACGTTGCGGCGAATGCCGATGGTACTCGCGCAACATTGCGCATTCAGGGCGAATCAAACGATCCGCTCCCGGCATTTAGCGGCACCGTAGAGTGGGGGCAGATCCAGGGCACTACAGAGAGCTATCAGGAAATTAACGTGAAAAACCAGCTATTCACTGCCCCGGCCAGCATACTGGCTCCGAGCGATGTTGATATTCCACTCCAGTTGAACGGCCTCACACCGGAACAATTAGGTTTTATTCGCATCCACGATATCCAGCCCGTCGCGCAGTAACCTCCCCTTTTTTAGCGGAGTGCAATGTCACTCCGCTAACATTTACATCCCGCAAAGATTGGCAACATAAATGTTTGCCGTTACAATCCCGCCGTCTAAAGTACGCAAACGTGAACGCAATCGATTACGTGCGTGAGAGAACTGTGAAACAACACATATTTTTGTGAGCAGGGATTCCTATAATAGGCTCCGCAGAAACACGAAATATTTAGAAACGCAAATCGCGCATTTTTCACTCCCGGAAGGGAATTTCAATCAGTGGCATGATTATGAAAAAAACATTACTTGCAGCCGGCGCAGTGCTGGCACTTTCCTCCTCTTTCACTGTTAACGCAGCGGAAAACGACAAACCACAGTACCTCTCCGACTGGTGGCACCAGAGCGTTAACGTAGTCGGCAGCTACGACACCCGTTTCGGACCACAGATCCGCAACGATACCTACCTCGAGTACGAAGCATTTGCCAAGAAAGACTGGTTTGATTTCTATGGCTATGTGGATCTGCCGGTCTTCTTCGGTGGTAACACCGATGCGAAAGGTATCTGGAACAACGGTTCCCCACTGTTCATGGAGATCGAACCGCGCTTCTCCATCGACAAACTGACCGGTACCGATCTGAGCTTCGGTCCGTTCAAAGAGTGGTATTTCGCGAACAACTACATCTACGACATGGGTCGTAACGATTCTCAGGAACAGAGCACCTGGTACATGGGTCTGGGTACGGACATCGACACTGGTCTGCCGATGAGCCTGTCCATGAACATTTACGCGAAATACCAGTGGCAGAACTATGGCGCATCCAACGAAAACGAGTGGGATGGCTACCGCTTCAAAGTGAAATACTTTGTGCCAATCACCAAGCTGTGGGGCGGAAACCTGAGCTACATCGGCTTCACCAACTTCGACTGGGGCTCCGATCTGGGTAGCGACAACTTCTACGATAATAACGGCAAGCACGCGCGCACCGGCAACTCTATCGCTTCCAGCCACATTCTGGCACTGAACTACGATCACTGGCATTACTCTGTTGTGGCGCGTTACTGGCACAACGGTGGTCAGTGGAACGACGACGCAAGCCTGAACTTCGGCAACGGCGACTTCAACGTACGCTCTACCGGTTGGGGTGGTTACCTGGTCGTAGGTTACAACTTCTAATCAGCGCGGGGCTGTGCGGGCTGATGCCCTCACCCTGCCCCTCTCCCACAGGGAGAGGAACAAACACGACAAACGGCAACACACGTTGCCGTTTTGCTTTTACCTTGCCACCCGGTTTTTTACTGCTTCACCTTGCGCAAAAAATCCGCCAGCGAACGATCCGCGCTCTCGCTAAACCGTCTCTCCGTCTGCACAATATTGAGACATCTGTCGAGCCGGAAACAGCGGTAATCGTCGCGCCGCTCACACCACGCCGCCAGCAACCAGCGCTCTCCCCAGAAGAACAGCCCCAGCGGCTGAACGTCGCGCTGTGAGAGCTGCCCGGCATCATCCCGATAATGCAGCGCAAGCACCCGCTGGGCTGAAATCGCCTGATGAATCATGTCAAAATCGCTGCGGGAGTGGTTTTGCACGCAAAAATCCGGTGCATAAATACGCGTCTGCTCCGCCTTTCGACGGCTCTCTTCCGGCAGGATCGCCAGTACCTTTTCCTGCGCGGACTCCAGCTCACGCGAAAGTGACTCCCCGCCCCAGGTTTTAAGCAGGCGGATCGCCACCATCAACGCCTCAGACTCCTTGCTTGTCAGCATCAGCGGTGGAAGATCAAAACCCGACATCAACCGGTATCCGCTCCCCGCCTCACCTTCCACCGGCACACCAGAAAGCGACAGGTCACGGATATCACGGTAAACCGTACGCTCAGAAATCCCCAGCCTGTCCGCCAGATGCGCTGCCGTTGTCAGCCGCCGGCCCCGCAGGATCTGCACAATCTGAAACAAACGGTCAGCGCGTCGGGTCATATTTTTTTCAGCTCTCAGGCGGGTTGATGAAGGCCGACACGATTACCTTCGCTGTCGGTAAACAGGGCAATGGTGCCAATACCGTGTGGCAACACCAGCGGACCAAACACGCACTCACCACCTGCAGAAGCAATACGATCGAGCGTAGCCGCCAGATTGTCAGTATGCAGGTAAATAATAGCGCCCTGTTGAGACGGTGTAATGCCGTCAAATTTTGCCAGTGCGCCGCCGGTAACCGGATCTTCATGCGGGAAAACCGCCAGCTCAGCACAATCCATTTTTTCACGACGAAGAGTAACCTGCATTACCGGCTCATAAAATTTGATGGCGCGATCCATATCAGCGACCGGAATTTCAAACCAGTTAATAACGCTTTTCATACATCCTCCTGCCTGTTGTTTGGGTTCAGAAGGAGTCTACGACAGGGCTCCTGACAGCATACTGTCAGGAGTGTTTGTCAGGAGCAGACAAAAAAATCCCGGCCAACAGACCGGGATTTTGATAACGCGAAAGACGTTGCCTTACGGCAGAATTGACGGCTGATCCGCCCCTTCTTTTTCGACTTTCTGCTGCAGCAGATGCTCACGCTTCATGCCGAGTTTCAGCGCCAGCGCAGATGCCACATAGATAGACGAAGCCGTACCGATAGACACACCAATCAACATGGTCAGCGAGAAACCTTCCAGCACCGGGCCACCGAAGAGATACAGCATCAGGATAACCATCAGAGTGGTACCGGATGTGATAAGCGTTCGGTGCAGCGTCTGGGTCAACGACACGTTAAAGATTTCGTACGGCGTACCGCGACGGATCTTACGGAAGTTTTCACGAATACGGTCAGATACGACGATACTGTCGTTCAGTGAGTAACCGATAACGGACATCAGGGATGCCACAATCGTCAGGTCAATCTCAATGTGGAACAGAGACAGTACGCCCATCGTGATCACCACGTCGTGCGCCAGGGCGATAACCACCCCCGCCGCCAGTCGCCACTCGAAGCGGAAACCAACGTACACAAGGATGGAGATCAGCGCCACCAGCAGCGCCATCGCACCGGTCTGCGCCAGGTCAGCACCCACGCTCGGGCCAACAAACTCAATACGCTTAACCGTCGCATTCTGGCTGGTCGTTTCGTTAATCACGCTAACGACCTTGCTGCCCAGCTCCTGGCTGCCGTTGGCATCGTGCACCGGTGGCATACGCACCATGATGTCGCGACTGCTACCAAAGTTCTGCAACAGTGGCTCTTCAAAGCCCGCTTTCTGCAGAGACTGGCGCATCTGGTCCATATCGACCGGTTTTTCCAGGGTGATTTCAATCACCGTACCACCGGTGAAATCAAGACCCCAGTTAAAGCCTTTCACGCCCATAATGACGATGGACAGAATCAGCAGTAAACCTGAAATGCCGAAGGCCCAGTAGTCCCAGCGCATAAAGTCCCAGACTTTACGGCCGTGGTTCAATTGTTCAACAGTATATTCCTGTGCCACAACGCACTCCTCAGATAGACAGCTTTTTGACGCGCTTGCCGCCGTACAGCAGGTTCACGATGGCACGGGTGCCGACAATAGCGGTAAACATCGACGTTGCAACACCGATACCCGTAGTAATTGCAAAGCCTTTGATCGCGCCAGTACCCACTGCATACAGGATAAGAACCTTAATCAGTGTTGTTACGTTCGCATCGAAGATGGAGCTGAACGCGCCTTTATAGCCTTCGTCGATCGCCTGCTGGATAGAGCGACCGTTGCTCAGTTCTTCTTTGATACGTTCGTTTATCAGTACGTTGGCGTCGACCGCCACCGCAAGGGTGAGGACGATACCTGCGATACCAGGCATGGTTAGCGTCGCCCCCGGCAGCAGGGACATAATACCGATGATCATCACCAGGTTCGCCACCAGCGCAGAAGTCGCAATCAGGCCAAACTTCTTATAGAAGAAGATCATGAAGAGGATAGACACCACCAGACCGGCCAGACACGCTTCCAGACCCTGCTGGATGTTCTGCATACCCAGGGTTGGCCCAATGGTACGTTCTTCAACAATCTGAATTGGCGCAATCAGCGCACCAGCACGCAGCAGCAGAGAGAGCTGACGCGCTTCGTTCGGGTTGTTGATACCCGTGATACGGAAGCTGTTACCCAGACGAGACTGGATGTTGGCGATGTTAATCACCTCTTCCTCTTTCACCAGCACTGCACGACCGTTGGCATCTTTCTTACCGCTGTCTTTGTACTCCACAAACAAGGTCGCCATCGGTTTGCCGATGTTGTCCTTGGTGAAGTTAGACATGATGTTACCACCCGCGCTATCCAGCGAGATGTTAACCTGCGGCTGGTTGTACTCATCCTGGCTGGAGGTGGAGTCGGTGATGTGATCACCGGTCAGGATCACGCGTTTGTACAGCACAACTGGCTGACCTTCGCGCGTCTGCTTCACTTCAGAGTCACCCGGAATACGGCCTGCGGCAGCCGCTGACTGATCAACGTTAGAGTTAACCAGACGGAATTCCAGCGTCGCGGTTGCGCCCAGAATCTCTTTCGCACGCGCAGTATCCTGAATACCTGGCAGTTCAACCACGATACGGTCAGCACCCTGACGCTGTACCAGCGGTTCAGCCACGCCCAGTTGGTTTACACGGTTACGCAGAATGTTGATGTTCTGCTGAACAGCATATTCGCGCGCTTCTTTCATACGCGCGTCGGTCATTACCGCGCGCAGCTGGTTGCTGCCCTGAGAGGTAATCACCAGATCGCGGTGGCGTTGAGTCAGGTAATCTACAGCCTGATCGCGTGCCGCACTGTCGCGGAACGTGATGCTCATACCGTAGTTATCTTCTTTACGCACGGTGGTATACGCAATGCCTTTTTCACGCAGATCGCTGCGCAGGCTATCGATATTCTGTTCCTGCAGTTTGCCAAGCGCAGTGTCCATATCCACTTCCATCAGGAAGTGAACACCGCCACGCAGGTCAAGACCGAGTTTCATTGGTTCTGCATTCAAAGCAGCCAGCCAACGCGGAGTTGCAGGAGCAAGGTTCAGCGCCACGACATATTTATCACCCAGCACGCCCATCAGCGCTTCACGAGCGCGGAGCTGCGTGTCGGTGGTGTCGAAGCGAGCAAGAATCGCGCCCCCTTCCAGTGCCACAGACTTAGCGGTAATTTTTTCTTCTTGTAACGTTTTCTGGACCTGGATCAGCGTTTGCTCACTGGCGGCGACACCGCGCGCGCCAGTGATTTGAACAGCCGGATCCTCACCATACAGGTTGGGAAGCGCGTACAGCAGGCCGACGAGAATCACGACGACCAGCATGATGTACTTCCACAAAGGATAACGGTTTAACACGGCAGTTCCCTTTGGGAAAAGTTGGGATTACAGCGCCTTCATGGTGCCTTTCGGCAGAACGGCAGCTACGAAGTCACGTTTGATAACCACTTCAGTGGTGTCGTTCAGAGCGATAGCAATGTAGCCGTTGTCAGCTACTTTGGTCACGCGGCCCACCAGGCCACCATTGGTCAGCACTTCATCGCCTTTCGCAATGGAGCTCATCAGGTTTTTGTGCTCTTTGGTACGCTTCTGCTGTGGGCGCAGGATCATGAAGTAGAAGATCAGACCGAACACAACCAGCATCAGAATCAGAGACATCGGGCTGCCCTGCGCCGGAGCACCTGTTGCCGCTACCGCATCAGAAATAAAAAAGCTCATTCAAATTCCCTCATTATTAAAATTAATCAACGTTCAAAGGTGGAACATCCCGCCCCTGACGTTGGTAGAAATCGGTCACGAAGCTCTCTAATTTACCCTCTTCGATAGCCTTACGTAAACCAGCCATTAAGCGCTGATAATAACGAAGATTATGAATGGTATTGAGACGCGCGCCTAAAATCTCATTGCAACGATCGAGATGATGCAGGTACGCACGAGAATAATTGCGACAGGTATAGCAATCGCACCCGGAATCGAGCGGGCTGGTGTCACTCTTATGCTTCGCGTTACGGATTTTCACCACGCCATCGGTAACGAACAGATGACCATTCCGCGCGTTACGGGTCGGCATTACGCAGTCGAACATATCAATGCCGCGACGTACGCCTTCCACCAGATCTTCTGGTTTACCCACGCCCATCAGGTATCGTGGTTTATCCGCTGGGATTTGCGGGCAGACATGCTCCAGAATGCGATGCATATCTTCCTTCGGCTCACCCACAGCCAAACCGCCGACAGCGTAGCCATCAAAACCTATCTCTACCAGACCTTTAACGGAGATATCACGTAAATCTTCGTAAACACTGCCCTGAATAATGCCAAACAGCGCATTTTTGTTCTGCAGGGAGTCGAAACGGTCACGGCTGCGCTTCGCCCAACGCAGAGACATTTCCATAGAGCGTTTGGCGTAGTCCCAGTCCGCCGGGTATGGCGTACATTCATCGAAGATCATGACGATGTCGGAGCCGAGATCGTACTGAATCTCCATCGATTTTTCAGGATCGAGGAAAATCGGATCGCCGTTGATCGGGTTACGGAAGTGCACACCTTTTTCGGTGATCTTGCGAATATCGCCCAGGCTGAAGACCTGGAAACCGCCGGAGTCGGTCAGAATGGGGCCTTTCCACTGCATGAAGTCATGCAGATCGCCGTGCAGCTTCATGATCTCCTGACCAGGACGCAGCCACAGATGGAAGGTATTACCGAGGATAATCTGTGCGCCGGTGGCTTCAACTTCTTCCGGCGTCATCCCTTTTACGGTGCCGTAAGTGCCCACAGGCATAAACGCGGGGGTTTCCACCACGCCGCGATCAAACACCAGGCGACCGCGACGCGCGCGACCGTCGGTGGTATCGAGTTCAAATTTCATTTCTCTTCCTTTGTGCCAGAAAAACAGTCCGACACATTATTCAGTGTCGCGGACTTATTCCCCGACACGCTCATTCAAAGCCTGCGGATTGTACGTGATAAACATCGCGTCCCCGTAGCTAAAAAAGCGATATTTTTGTTCTACCGCAGACTTGTAGGCAGCCATCGTGTGCTGATAACCCGCAAATGCGGAAACCAGCATAATCAGTGTCGATTCAGGCAGATGGAAGTTGGTCACCAGTGCATCAATCACGTTGTACTGGTAGCCCGGGTAGATGAAGATCTGCGTATCGCCGAAAAACGGCTCGATAAGCTCGTTTTTGGCGGCCTGCGCGGCACTCTCAAGTGAACGGACTGACGTGGTACCGACAGCGATAACGCGGCTACCGCGAGCTTTCGCGGCCAGAACAGCGTCCACCACGTTCTGAGGTACTTCGGCATACTCAGAGTGCATGATGTGATCTTCAATGCTGTCCACGCGCACTGGCTGGAAGGTTCCTGCGCCCACGTGCAGCGTCACGAAAGCCATCTCCACACCTTTTGCACGCAGTTTTTCCAGCAGCGGCTCATCAAAATGCAGGCCTGCGGTTGGGGCTGCCACCGCGCCAGGCTTCTGGCTGTAGACGGTTTGATACAGCTCCCGGTCGGCCTCTTCGTCCGGACGCTCAATGTATGGCGGCAACGGCATGTGGCCGATGGTGTTCAGGATATCGAGCACCGTACGCTCATCATCGAACGCCACTTCAAACAGCGCATCATGGCGCGCGGTCATGGTCGCTTTGATGCTCTCATCATCGCCCAACAGCAGCTCAGCACCCGGTTTCGGAGCCTTAGACGCGCGAATATGTGCCAGAATACGTTTATCATCGAGCATACGTTCGACCAGCACTTCAATCTTACCGCCGCTGGCTTTACGGCCAAACAGACGCGCCGGGATCACGCGGGTATTGTTAAAAACCAGCAGATCGCCAGGGTTGAGCTTGTCGAGCAAATCGGTGAAAGTACCGTGCGTCAGCGCGCCCGTAGGCCCATCCAGTGACAGCAAGCGGCAGCTACTGCGCTCAGGCATTGGATAGTGAGCAATCAGGGATTCAGGTAATTCAAAGGAGAAATCGGCGACGCGCATGACGTATACTCGTGACTTAAAAACAGGCGGCATAGTCTAGTGCTCACACTCTTTTGCTGCAACAACTAGCCGCCCCCGGACAGATAAAACGCATGAATTTTCTCGCTCACCTGCATCTTGCTCACCTTGCTAACAGCTCCCTTTCCGGTAATTTGCTGGCCGATTTCGTGCGCGGTAACCCCGCAGAGTCGTATTCCCCTGAGATTGTTGACGGGATCTTTATGCACCGCCGCATTGACGTGTTAACCGATAATCTGCCGGAAGTGACGGAAGCCAAAGCGTGGTTTCGCCCCGAAACGCGCCGCGTAGCACCGATCACGCTCGACGTGATGTGGGATCATTTCCTGTCACGCCACTGGGCGCAGCTTTCGCCGGAAATGCCGCTACCCGAGTTCGTACACTATGCCCACGCGCAGGTGTCGATCATTTTGCCGGACTCGCCACCGCGATTTGTGAATCTGAACAACTATCTGTGGTCAGAGCGCTGGCTGGAACGTTATCGTGAGATGGATTTTATCCAGAACGTGTTGAACGGAATGGCGAGCCGCCGTCCGCGTCTTGATGCGCTACGTGATTCATGGCATGACCTGGATGAACACTACGACGCGCTGGAAACGCGCTTCTGGCAGTTCTACCCGCGCATGATGACGCAGGCGAAAAACAAACAGCTCTGAATACACGTCATCCTTTAAGCCGCCTCTACGTTGGCTACGCCTGCTCACCCCGGGAGCTTACTTAAGTAAGCTCCCGGGAATTCCCGCTTTGATGCAACTTGAATGATTTTGTGTATAGAAAGAGCATTGATAGGCGAAAGCTTGCTGAACGATTGTCAGTGCCTCTTTGTCTTATTGATGGACACTCTCTATACTGGCCGCGTTGCGTTCCAAATAACCTTAGTATCTACAGGAGAATCATATGGTTCTGGTAACTCGTCCGGCTCCGGATTTTACAGCTGCAGCAGTTCTGGGCAACGGTGAAATCGTTGAAAACTTCAACTTCAAACAGCACACCAACGGTAAAGCGACCGTTCTGTTCTTCTGGCCAATGGACTTCACCTTCGTTTGCCCGTCTGAACTGATCGCGTTCGACAAACGTTACGAAGAATTCCAGAAACGTGGCGTAGAAGTGGTTGGCGTCTCCTTTGACTCTGAATTTGTACACAACGCATGGCGTAACACCCCTGTCGACAAAGGCGGCATCGGTGCGGTGAAATACGCAATGGTTGCGGACATCAAACGCGAAATCCAGCAGGCTTACGGTATCGAACATCCGGACGCTGGCGTTGCGCTGCGTGGTTCCTTCCTGATCGACGCGAACGGTATCGTTCGTCACCAGGTTGTGAACGATCTGCCGCTGGGTCGTAACATTGACGAAATGCTGCGCATGGTTGACGCGCTGCAGTTCCACGAAGAGCACGGCGAAGTGTGCCCGGCTCAGTGGGAAAAAGGTAAAGAAGGTATGGCTGCATCTCCGGAAGGCGTTGCTAAATACCTGACCGAGAACGTATCCAGCCTGTAATCGGCACGGTGTACGAAGAAGGCCCGCAAATGCGGGCCTTTTTGTTTAGAACGCGAAGCAAGAACAGCCTAACACGCCCCAGAACGCCTGCTCATCCGATACCGGAATATCCGACTGACGGGCAATCCCATGCGCGTGACCGTGCACCCCACAACTGCCAATGCACTGGTGCATCTGTACCACCGCACCCACTTTACTCGCCACTGGCGGTGCAGAGCGGTAATGTCCAGGCACTTTCACCACCGGTGACCACTCCGGTACAACCGGGATTGGCGGCGGTGACAGCGGGCTGAAATGTCCTGCGGCATATACCACTTTACCGTCGACCACCGTCAGCACCGATTCAATGCCCTTAATGTCCTCTTCCGGCACGCTGAAATAGTCTTTCGACAACACCACCAGATCCGCCAGCTGTCCTTCGACCAGACGGCCTTTTTTGCCCTGCTCGCTGGAGAACCAGGCGCTGCCTGCAGTCCACAGCTCCAGCGCAACATCGCGCGGCAGACGGTTATTGTCGTCGTACATCGCCAGCCCGCCCACGGTACGGCCAGACACCAGCCAGTAGAGCGCCGTCCACGGATTATAGCTCGCCACGCGTGTGGCGTCCGTACCTAACCCTACCGGCACATCCAGCTCCAGCATTTTCGCCACCGGCGGGGTATGCTTCACCGCCTCTTTGCCGTAGCGGTCAACAAAATACTCGCCCTGGAAGGCCATACGGTGCTGCACCGCAATCCCACCGCCAAGGGCTTTAACTCGTTCGATATTGCGCTCGGTAATGGTTTCCGCGTGGTCGAAGAACCAGTGCAGGCCGTTGAACGGAATATCACGGTTCACCTTCTCAAACACATCCAGCATGCGGCTGATCGATTCGTCGTAGGTAGCATGCAGACGGAACGGCCAGCGGTTTTCCACCAGATGGCGTACCACGCGTTCCAGCTCGTCTTCCATACCTTCCGGTAAATCCGGACGCGGCTGGAGGAAATCTTCAAAATCTGCCGCCGAGAAGACCAGCATCTCACCCGCGCCGTTGGCCCGGTAGAAGTCTGTCCCCTGACCCGGCTTAAGCATATCGGTCCAGCGTTCAAAATCTTCCAGCTCCTGCTTCGGCCGCTGGGTAAAGAGGTTATAGGCGATACGCACCGTCATCTGCTCTTTGGTGTGCAGTTCAGCGATCACTTCATAATCTTCCGGGTAGTTCTGGAAACCACCACCGGCATCAATGGCGCTGGTCAGCCCCAGACGGTTCAGCTCACGCATAAACTGACGCGTCGAGTTTACCTGCTGCTCAATGGGCAGTTTCGGCCCTTTCGCCAGCGTAGCGTAGAGGATCATCGCATTCGGTTTGGCAATCAGCATCCCGGTTGGGTTACCGTTGTTATCGCGTACAATCTCCCCACCCGGCGGGTTGGGCGTCTCTTTGGTGTAGCCGACTGCTTTCAGTGCCGCGCGGTTGAGCAGTGCACGGTCGTAAAGATGGAGTACAAACACCGGCGTGTCAGGTGCGGCCTCGTTGAGTTCTTCGATAGTCGGCATCCGGCGCTCGGCGAACTGGAACTCGCTCCAGCCGCCAACCACCCGTACCCATTGCGGTGACGGTGTACGATCGGCCTGATCTTTCAACATGCGCAGTGCATCCACCAGTGATGGCACACCTTCCCAGCGCAGCTCCAGGTTGTAATTCAACCCACCGCGGATCAAGTGCAGGTGCGAGTCGTTCAGTCCAGGGATCACCGTGCTTCCCTTTAAATCGACGACCTGCGTTCCCTGCGTCGCATAGCTCATGATGCGATCGTGGTTGCCCGTGGCAAGGATCTTGCCGTTGGCGATCGCCACCGCTTCCGTAAGCGGATTTTCGCGATCGAGTGTGTGGATCTTACCTTTGGTTAAGATCAGTGTGGCAGTGTGAGACATAACGTACTCCTTTGAGCCGAATCAGGCTTTTTTTAGCCATCCGGCAAACAGACGGGTCACGATGGGCATCCAGAGCCAGACCACCAGCGCGACCACACAGGCATCGTTAATCAAATGCAGCAGAAGTGAGCCTTTCAGGCCAGGAAGCAGCGCACCGGTCACCAGCGGCACGATGTTGGTACTGGGAAAGATGACCAGCAGCGTGATAAGAAACTGTTTCCACTGCTTTGGCTTACGCACATGCGGCTCAGGCGGTGTAAACCAGAACGCCGCTTCGGTACGTACTTCGGTTTTATCGCCTTCAGCCAGCAGCGGTTCAATCTCTTTAACCAGCGCGTTGCGGGTCTCGGACTGCGTCCACGCGTAGAGATGTTCAATGGTGTCGAAGCGGATAATCACCGTCCACAGGTTTTGCCCTTCAGACGGACGGATTACGTTCGCACCAAGATGGCCGGAAAATTCCGCCGCGACAGGCATAATCTTGCCCAGCCACTGTTCATATCGCTCAGCTTGTCCCGGAAGTAACATATGGGTGATCACCAGCGTCACATGTGATGTTTGCGCCATAAAAGTTCCCTGGTCATTGATGGGCGGGAGAACCCCGCCCTGAAAGGTTTACGCTTTGCGCTCTGGCGCACCGTGAACGAGGGTATAGGCATAATCGACGCCCATGCCGTAAGCGCCGCTGTGCTCACGTACCAGGTCCATTACCGCGTCGTAGGTCCCTTTGCGTGACCAGTCGCGCTGATACTCCAGTAGCACCTGCTGCCAGGTCACTGGCACAGCGCCCGCCTGCACCATACGGTCAATGGCACGCTCGTGGGCATCAACGGAGGTACCGCCAGAGGTATCCGTCACCACATAGACTTCGTAACCTTCATCCAGCGCCATCAGTGCCGGGAAGGTCAGGCACACTTCCGTCCACAGGGCTGAAATGATGAGTTTTTTACGGCCCGTCGCTTTGACTGCCGCAACAAACGCATCATCTTCCCAGGAGTTCATGGAGGTACGTTCAATCGGTTTTACATCCGGGTGAACCGCCAGTAATTCTGGCCAGATATAGCCACTAAAGCTTTTCGTTTCTACCGATGTGTAGATAACCGGAACATCAAAAATTTTGCCTGCTTTTGCCAGCGCAACCGTATTATTCTTCAATAATTGACGGTCAATATTGGCCACACCAAAGGACATTTGCGGTTGGTGATCGATAAAAATCAATGCGGAGTTGGATGGATCAATCAGTTCACGAATAGACATAAAAGTACCTTTTAATCAATTAGTTAAAAGCCAACGGTTTGTGTGCTATATGAGAAAGGGCCCTGACTGATAAAGCAAATTGAGTATAGCGAGATTTGATTGAGAGAATATTAAAGATATTTGTCCCCTCTGTTGAATTTAACCGAACAACTTAGGGGAAATATTCTGCAACCGGCATAAGTACCGGTTGCAGATGAGGATTAATGACCGAACCAGACTGACGCGGAAATAGCAGGCAGAGAGAGTATCCCCTCCTGGATAGCACCTTTGCCCTCTTTCAACTGCCACGCCTTCACGTTCAGCAGCGGAGAGCTATCCAGCACCACTTCGCAGGCTTCACCCCGGTTAATGGCTACCAGCACACGCTGCTGGTTATAGACGCGGGCAAACACCACCACGTTATCGTGGGCGTATACCACCTGACAGCCGCCATAGCGCAGAGCCTGGTTCTGTTTACGCAGTTTCGCCATGCGCTGATACAGACGGAGCAGCGCTTTGTCCTGTTTTGCAGGCTCCCACGGGAAGGTTTTACGGCAGAACGGGTCGTTATTGCCGTCCAGGCCTACTTCATCCCCATAGTAAATGCATGGCACGCCTGGCCAGGTAAAGAGCCAGGTGACGGCCAGCGGCAGACGTGCCACATCCTTGCCGAGCAACGATTTAAAGCGTGCAGTATCGTGGCTATCCAGCTGGTTGAACATACGTAGCTGTTGCTGATGTGACAGGCTGGCACGGTAGTTATCCATCCACACCATGCAGGTTTCCGCGTCGATATGCTGCGGATCGTAGGAGATGTCAGTATTCGCAAGGAAGCCCCACAGCGGGAAGGTAAAGCCGCGATAGTTCATCGCCGCATCTTCCGCATCGGCCTGCAGCCACTGACGCGCATCACCAAAATGCTCGCCAAAGACAAACGCCTCCGGCTGTGCAACTTTCGCGGAACGGGTGATCCCGGCGACATGCTGAAGGTTGTTACGCGCCCCACCGCCTTCCCCCAGCATATGCACCACATCCAGCCGCCAGCCGTCCATGTTCCACGGCGCGTTCAGCCAGTGGCGCACGATACTGTGTTCACCGCCGTAGATTTCGTTGACCAGAGAAGGCGACTGGAAATCCAGTTTCGGCAGGCTCGGGTAACCCAACCAGTCGAGCGCACGGCCATCTTCGTTAAAGCTGTACCAGTCGCGCTGAGGCGAATCCGGGTTGTGGCATGCCCCCCCCATCAACGGGTTATGGCGGTCAAACCAGGCATGAGAATCACCGCTGTGGTTGAACACACCGTCCAGAATCAGGCGCATACCTTCATTTTTTGTGTTCTCTCTCAGGCGCAACAGCGCCTCATCGCCGCCAAACTGCTCGTCGACGTGGCGATAATCTTCGGTATCGTATTTATGCACGCTTGGGGCTTTAAACACCGGGTTCAGGTACAGCGCCGTGATGCCGAGTTTTTTCAGGTACGGGAGTTTTTCGCTGATACCGTCGAGATCGCCGCCGTAAAACGTCGACCCTCCTGCCCGATCGGTCAGCGGTTCATCCCAGTCTTTCAGGACAATGTCGTGGCCTGCCGCGTGGTGGTAATAGATCTTATCCTGCTGTGCAGTACGCGTTGTACTGCGCGCGAAACGATCCGGGAAGATCTGGTAAAAGACCTGATCGTTGACCCATTGCGGGCCATTATCCGGGCAATCAACGGCAAACTGCTCCAGCCGTGCGGGCGGAAAACGGCTAAACCCCTGCGGGGCAAACCACAGCTGACGGTTGTTCCACAGCAGTTTGAAACTGTAGCGACGGCGCGGCTGTCCGCTACTTAAGTCGATCCTGGCCTGCCACGCCGTCACTCCAGGCTGCGGCTGACTGCGCTGCTTGTGCATCGTCAGCGACGTTTCTTCATTATCCACTTCGGCGCGCAACGTCACGCGTTCAGGCTGATTTTCTCCCGCCAGCCAGAGCGTAATCACAAGGTTGTCTTTGCTTTGCTTAACAAATGGGGCAACCGGAAGGTGCCAGGCGTTTAACATCACGAATCCCCTTTGATGAAATTGACGTCACCTTGCCACAGGGTGATTAAGGTTAGCTCATCATGATGTGGTTTATTGGGGGAGGAGGACGGGGGAGGAGGTAAAATAACCCTCTCCCACAGGGTTGAGGGATCCCCACAAATTACAGGTTGGCACAGAATACCCCCTATCCCTTGAGGGTGTACGGTCCGGGGACATGGTAGACAGGTGTTCGGGGACATGGTGAACACTTTTTAACATCCTTTACCTATGGTGATCGACTTTTTCTTCAGGTCGATCACCCCCACTTTCGTGCTGTACCACCACACGTCATAACAGCCGTCTTCCTGTGTTTCCCTCAGCCCTACCCGTTCCCCCCTGAACGCCTTGCCTGCGCTCAGACTGACTCCTTTCACGCTCAGCTTCCCGCTGATATCGACTTTCCTGACCATCACCCCCTCATCGTATTCCGGTGGGATTGTGTTGCCGTTGTACTGCCGTGCGGACGGCTGATACCGGGAGGCCGGAACGTTCATACCCAGCGCCTCGTGCGGTCGTTCAAGGTTATAGACGGTGCGCCAGTGTTCAAATGCACGCTGCAGTTCACCGCTGTCCGCGAACCACTTCCCCTGCAACACTTCCGCCTTCAGGCTGCGGTGAAAACGCTCCAGCTTGCCCTGTGTCTGCGGATGATATGGCCGGGAGTGCCCCACCCGGATACCCAGGCGCATCAGCCACAGCTCCAGTGCCGTCCAGATGCCGGTGGTGTCGCCCCACGGCGCTCCGTTATCCATCGTCATCCTGTCCGGCAGACCGTAGCGTTCAAACACGCTGACCAGTTGCTGCTGTACGGTCTCACGCCGTTCATCGGTGCAGTGTGCCAGGCACAGGGAAAAGCGGGAGTGGTCATCCAGCAGGGTGAGCGGATGACAGCGGCCACCACCAAAGGGAAAGTGTCCCTTAAAATCCATCTGCCAGAGGCGATTGGGCGCATCATGTTCGAACCGCCCTGAGGCCGGAATGCCCGGTGAAACGCCCGGCAGCAGACCGTGGCGGGCCATCAGGTTATGGACGGTGCTGAAAGCGGGCATGCAGTGCCCCAGGTCTTCCAGCCAGCGCTTAATCTTGCGTGCGCCCCAGCGTTCATGACGGTCATGTGCCATGCGCAGAAGAGCTGTGATGTCATCAGATGAGCGGTTCGGGGAATGATGAGGTATACGGGGCCGGTCCAGAAGGCCGGATGCGCCTTCCTGAGTCCAGCGCTGAAGCCACTTATAGCCAGTGGCAGGCGAAATGCCGTAGTGACGGCACAGGGAACGGATGTTCGCCCCGTCCTGCGAGGCGAACAAAACAAACCCGGTACGTAATGACATGGTATCTCTCGCATCCCAGGGCATAAGTGACTCCATAAACGGGTTCTTATGCCTTAGTTGTAAGTGCCTACCATGTCCCCGAACAAGTGTTCACTATGTCCCCGGACTGTACAAGGGAGAGGGCTGGGGTGAGGGGGAACATAAAGCAGTAGTGGTTATTCCGTTCACTTTATGTTGATTGCTACTCTGTAACGACGATACAGGTGAACGTGCCAGGGCGGTTCACCGCCACCGCCCTGGCAACCCGGGCTCCCGGCAGGAAAATCGCCGCTGCGCGGTACCCTCAGCTTATTCCTTCAGGCTTCGGGTCGGGCATTAGCCTGCATCCCTGCAGGCAATGCCCTCTCGGCGCATCCCTGCGCCTCGCCCCGGCCTTACGGAAACGCTTCGGCGATTTTCAGCCGGACCATGGAGTCGCTATAAGTCTTATATTTCAATGAAATAGTTTAATTGCTTAAGAAGAACAAAATTACTGGGGAACCCTCTCCCCACAGGGAGAGGGAAAAGGGAATTACTGTGCTTCAGCCAGCTGACGGTCGCGGCGACATTTAAACATCCAGCCCACCAGCAGCAGGGCAATCCACGCGAAACCGACGTACAGGGAAATACGGGTATCCGGGTGATAGCCAATCAGGGTAATGATAAAGACCAGGAAGATAAGCCCAGCTACCGTCGTTGGCACGCCGCCCGGCACTTTAAACTTCAGCGCTTTCACATCGGACGGCGACAGACGGCGACGGAACGCAATCTGCGACAGCAGGATCATGATCCACACCCACACCGTTGCGAAGGTCGCCAGCGACGCAATCACCAGGAAGACGTTCTCCGGCATGATGTAGTTCAGATACACCGAGAACAGCAGCGCAACGGTCATGACCACCACGGTCACCCACGGCGTACCACGGCGTGACGTTTTGGCAAACACCTTCGGTGCACTGCCCTGCTCCGCCATCCCGTGCAGCATACGGCCCACGCCGAAAACATCACTGTTGATCGCCGAAAGCGACGCGGTCAGCACCACAAAGTTCAGAATGCTGGCAGCAAACGCGATCCCCATGTGCTGGAAGGTCAGCACAAACGGGCTGCCGTTGGTGCCCACCTGGTTCCACGGGTAGATAGACATGATGACGAACAGCGTACCCACATAGAACACCAGAATACGCATTGGCACCGAGTTGATGGCACGCGGAATGGATTTCTCCGGATCTTTCGCTTCGCCAGCAGTAATCCCGATAATCTCAATACCACCGTAGGCAAACATCACCATCTGTAGCGACATTACCATTCCGAGCCAGCCGTTACTGAAGAAGCCACCGTTGCTCCAGAGGTTATGGATACCGGTCGGTTGACCACCGTTACCGATCCCCCAGATGATGATACCGAAACCGGCGATAATCATGATGATGATGGTGGCAACCTTGAAGAAGGAGAACCAGAACTCCAGCTCACCAAACACTTTCACGCTCATCAGGTTGACGGCGCAGATGATCAGCACCACGCTCAGCACCCAAATCCAGTGCGGTACCGCCGGGAACCAGACGCCCATATAAATGCCAAACGCCGTCACGTCGGCAATGGCCACAATCAGGATTTCAAAACAGTATGTCCAGCCGGTGATAAACCCGGCCAGCGGGCCTAAGTTTTCCTGCGCATAACGCGAGAACGAGCTGGCGGAAGGGTTGTGAACCGACATCTCCCCCAGCGCGCGCATGATGATATAGGCCGCTACGCCGCCAATGATGTAGGCCAGCAGAACGCTTGGGCCAGCCATTTTAATGGCATCTGCGGAGCCATAAAAAAGGCCGGTACCAATTGCAGAGCCCAGCGCCATAAAGCGAATGTGGCGAGTGCTTAGCCCGCGTTTGAGTTTGTTAGTGCTTTCCATTTAAATCTTGCCATTCAACACGAAAAAAACAAAAAACCACGGGGCCTTAAGCCCCGTGGTTAAACAGTTTGTTGCCGTTGATTAATGAGCGTTCGATGCGACCTGACGCCCTGCAGCACGATCCCAGATAATGGCCAGAACCAGTGCAACAACGGTTGGCATCAGCCAGGCCAGCCCCTGTTCGGACAGCGGCAGACGCTGTGTCCAGGCAGGCAATATTGCACTGAATGCTGATGCTTTAATTCCGTCAAGGATACCAAAAATCAGGCTAATAAACATGGCTGGCGCAATAATTCGCGAAGCATTATTCCACCACGGGCGGGTGAAGCTCAGCACCACCAGCACGATACACGGCGGATAGATAGCCGTCAGCACCGGGATAGAGACCTGAATCAGGTGGCTCAGCCCCAGGTTTGACACCGCCATAGAGAAGATACCCAGGATAAACACCAGCGTACGGTAAGAGAGTGGCAGATACTGCGCGAAGAACTCCGCACACGCACAGGTCAAACCAACCGCCGTCACCAGGCACGCCAGGAAAATCAGTACCGCCAGCAGCAGGCTACCCGCTCCACCGAAGGTGTGCTGTACGTAAGCATGCAGGATTGCCGCACCGTTCGCGTTCTGATCCACCAGCATCGCGCTATCGGAGCCCAGACGGAACAGCGCCAGATACAGCAGCGTCAGGCCAACACCGGCCATCAGGCCCGCCCAGATAGTGTAGCGGGTCAGCAGACGTGCTTCGGTCACACCACGGGAACGCGCGGCGTTAACGATAACGATACCAAACACCATTGCGCCCAGCGTATCCATCGTCAGGTAGCCGTTCACAAAACCGTTAGAGAAGGCTGCGTTTTTGTACGCGTCCATCGCCTCGCTGATAGGGCCAACCGGCCAGATGATGGCGGCAACAGCCAGCACAATCAGCGCCACAATTTTCATTGGTGCAAGAAAGTTACCCACGGTATCCAGCAGTTTGCCCGGATAGAGGGAAACCAGAATCACGATAGCAAAGTAGATCAGGCTATAGATAAACAGCGGCATCGCGCCATCACCGGTCAGCGGGGCAATCCCCACTTCGAAGGAAACGGTCGCGGTACGTGGCGTCGCAAACAGCGGGCCAACAGCCAGGTAGCAGACGGTTGCCAGCAGGACACCCGCCACTTTGCCAATTGGCGTGCTGAGGCTGTCGACACCGCCGCCAACTTTCGCCAGCGCGATAACGGTCAGCACCGGCAGACCCACGGCAGTAATCAGGAAACCAAACGCAGCTGTCCAGACGTGTTCACCAGCCTGTAAGCCAACCATTGGAGGGAAAATGATGTTGCCTGCGCCAACGAACAGCGCAAATGTCATAAAGCCCAGCGCGATGATGTCACGCGATTTTAAGTGATGGGTCATAAAACCTTACTGCCTGTGGATGTGGTGTTGAAAACATTGAGATTTTCGCTCTCCCCTGGCGGGACAATACAGCGGAAAATTTGCTCAATTTCAGCGGGAAATGCTCCCGTCCTGGCGTGGAGAAGAATAGTTTTTCGATTTACCACGCAAATACAGTCGCTATGACAGTATCTGGGGGGCAATTTAAACGCTTATAACGTTTAAAGGCAAGGTGGGATCGCAAAACCAGAACAAAATGCCAGCATGAAAAAACCAACCAGAATAATACGCTAATTATAAGAAAAACCCACGGCTAATCATGCGAACAAAAAAGCATCAGGCGTATAAAATTCATTCGTGTTTCACCTGACTGCAAAGCAAACGGGCCAGCAATAGCTGACCCGTGGAAAGGTAAGATGACACACCTGCTGTCAGGCGATCTTTTTGGCAATTAATCGTTCCGGGATAACGAAACTGAAGCGGGTTCCCTTCCCAATCGTGCTTTGAATATCAAGACGGCTTTCATGATGATTAACCGCATGTTTCACAATCGCCAGCCCCAGACCACTTCCCCCGGTCTGCCGCGAGCGCGCCTTATCCACACGGTAGAAGCGCTCCGTCAGGCGCGGAAGATGTTCAGGTGCGATCCCCGGCCCATTGTCCTCGACGCTAAACTCAGCGCCCGTCGGAAGATGCTGCCAGCGCACCACAATATGTGTCCCCTCCGGGGTATGATTCACTGCGTTATACACCAGGTTAGAAATGGCACTACGCAGTTCATCTTCACTGCCGAGCACTTTCAGGTTGTTATCGACCTCAAACGTCAGCTGATGTTTTTTATGGCTCAGGGTCTGTGCTTCACGCTCCACCACCCGCAGCATCATCGGTACATCAATGGTGTCATTCAGCGCGAGCGTGGGTGCGGCTTCAATTTTCGATAACGTCAGAAGCTGTTTGACCAGACCTTCCATCCGGTGCGTTTGCTCACGCATCGTGTGCAGCGCTTTCTCGCGCGGTGCGCCTTCGAGAATTTGCTCCTGCATCACTTCCAGGTAACCCTGCAGCACCGTCAGCGGCGTGCGTAACTCGTGGCTCACGTTGGCAAAAAAGTTGCGCCGAGCTCCTTCCAGCTGGTGCATCTGGGTAACGTCACGCGCCACCATCAGCCACTGTCGTTCGCTGTACGGCATCACGCGGATCTCCAGATGGCGACCGCTGTTGAGCCTCAGGTTATGCGGACGCGTAAAATCACGCTTTTTCAGATACAGCGTGAACTCCGGGTAGCGCAAAAGGTTGAGGATGTTCTGACCGTTATCATCCGGCCAGCGCAGGCCTAGCAGCTGTTGCGCCAGGCCATTACACCAGAAGATCGTCCCCTCTTCGGTGGTCAGAATGACCGCATCCGGCAGTGACTCCGCGCCACTGCGAAAACGTTTGATCAGGCTGCCCAGCTCACGGCGGCGCTTTTTATTACGCATCTGCATCTGGTGCAGACCGTAAAGCAGCGGTTCCCAGCTTCCGTGCCCCGGCGGAGGTGTCATACTTCTGTCCACCCACAGCCACCAGGAAAGGCGCAGTAAGTTCCAGAAATGCCAGACAAGCAACCCGGTGACAGATACCAGCAGAAACCACGGTAAATATCCAACGAAGGCCCCCAGAATGAAGGCCGGTATACAACATAAGATCAGTTCAAAGACGAGCCTTTTCCATGACAGACGTTCCAGCACGCGTCACACTCCTGTCATTGTTCAGAAACGGGTAGAAAAACGATAACCCGTACCACGGACCGTCTGTACCATGCGATCGTGGCCGCTCAGTTCCAGCGCTTTACGCAGGCGGCGGATATGTACGTCAACCGTCCGGTCTTCGACATACACGTTAGTTCCCCAGACGTTATTCAGCAACTGCTCGCGGCTGTATACGCGTTCAGGGTGAGTCATAAAGAAGTGCAGGAGTTTAAATTCGGTAGGCCCCATATCGAGGGGATTTTCGCCGGTCATGACGCGGTGTGAGGTTGGGTCAAGGCTCAGGCCCTGCATCTCAATCACCTCTTCCACCGCCATCGGTGAAATTCGGCGCATCACGGCCTTGATGCGGGCAACCAGCTCTTTCGGCGAAAATGGTTTGGTAATGTAATCGTCCGCGCCGGTTTCCAGACCGCGCACGCGATCTTCTTCTTCACCGCGCGCCGTCAGCATGACCACCGGAATGTCACGGGTCATCGCTTCACGTTTAATGTGCTTGATAAACTGCAACCCGGATCCACCGGGCAACATCCAGTCAAGCAGAATCAAGTCGGGCCAGGGCTCATTCAGCTGGTTCACCGCGCTGTCATAATCTTCCGCTTCAACCGGCTGAAAGCCATTTTGTTCGAGCACGAAGCACACCATTTCACGGATCGGAGCTTCATCTTCTACGACCAGAATACGTCTCGCCATACTTTGCCCTGTCTTATCTTATTTAAGTTACAAGTTTGTAATGCGGCGTCATTATGCGTCAGATTTATGACAGATTTATGAAAAACATTACCACCAGAAATGGCAAACTGTTGTTTTATTACAGCGGTTATTTTCCGTTCCCTGAAAGTTTATAATCCTGCTTTCCATTTTTTGCCACGGATCTCTTATGCGCATACTTCACACCTCGGACTGGCATCTGGGTCAAAATTTTTACAGTAAAAGCCGCGCCGCTGAACATGAAGCATTCCTGAACTGGTTGCTGGACACAGCCCGGTCGCACGAGGTGGATGCGATTATTGTGGCAGGCGATATCTTTGATACCGGATCACCACCCAGCTATGCGCGAGAACTGTATAACCGTTTCGTGGTTAACCTGCAGCAGACGGGCTGCCATCTGGTGATTGTCGCCGGTAACCACGACTCCGTAGCGACACTGAATGAATCTCGTGACATTCTGGCCTTCCTCAATACTACCGTGGTCGCCAGCGCCGGACACGCCCCGCAGATCCTGAAAAAACGCGACGGTACACCGGGGGCAGTGCTGTGCCCGGTTCCCTTCCTGCGCCCGCGCGATATCGTGCAAAGCCAGGCGGGGCTTTCCGGTGGTGAAAAACAGCAGCACCTGTTGCAGAGCATCACCGACTATTACCACCAGCAATATGCCGATGCCTGCACCCTGCGCGGTGAGCAACCGATCCCGGTGATTGCCACCGGGCATCTGACGACCGTCGGAGCCAGCAAAAGTGACGCGGTTCGTGACATTTATATTGGCACGCTGGATGCCTTCCCGGCGCAAAACTTTCCACCGGCCGATTACATTGCGCTCGGGCATATTCACCGCGCGCAGGTCATCGGCGGTTGCGAGCACATTCGCTACTGCGGCTCGCCCATTTCGCTCAGCTTTGATGAAACAGGTAAAGCGAAATCTGTGCATCTGGTGAGCTTTACCGACGGCAAACTCAGCGCCGTTGAGGCGCTTGAGGTGCCCGTCACCCAGCCGCTGGCCGTGCTAAAAGGCGATCTGGCCGCCATCACCGCCCAGCTTGAACAGTGGCGCGGCATCGAACAGAACCCCCCTGTCTGGCTGGATATCGAAATCACCACTGACGACTATCTGCATGATATGCAGCGTAAAATTCAGGCGCTGACGGAAGATCTCCCCGTCGAGGTTTTACTGGTGCGCCGCAGCCGCGAACAGCGCGAGAAAATTCTGCTCGGAGCTCAGCGTGAAACACTCAGCGAACTCAGGGTTGAAGAGGTGTTTGCACGTCGGTTGTCCCAGGAAGAGATGGACGACGCAAAGCGTGCCCGACTCAACGAGTTGTTTACCCATACGCTGCATGCCCTTAATGATGAGGAAGAAAACGCATGAAAATTCTGAGCCTGCGTCTGAAGAACCTCAACTCCCTCAAGGGTGAGTGGAAAATCGACTTTACCGCTGAACCGTTTGCCAGCAACGGGTTGTTTGCCATTACGGGTGCCACGGGTGCCGGGAAAACCACGCTGCTCGACGCCATTTGCCTGGCGCTCTACCACGAGACGCCGCGCCTGCAAAAAGTGTCTCAGGCTCAGAACGACCTGATGACGCGTGATACTGCCGAGTGTCTGGCAGAGGTTGAGTTTGAAGTGAAAGGTATTGCCTACCGCGCGTTCTGGAGCCAGAACCGCGCCCGCAATCAGCCGGAGGGGAACTTACAGGCTCCGCGCGTGGAACTGGCGCGCTGCGAGGACGGCAAAATTCTGGCCGATAAAGTCACCGATAAACTGGAGCAAACCGCAGCACTCACCGGGCTGGATTACGGTCGCTTTACCCGCTCGATGCTGCTTTCACAGGGGCAGTTTGCGGCATTCCTCAACGCCAAACCGAGCGATCGCGCTGAGCTGCTGGAAGAGCTGACCGGGACGGAGATCTATGGCCAGATTTCAGCGAGAGTGTTTGAGGAACACAAAGCCGCCCGCAACGCGCTTGAGATGTGTGAAGCCCAGGCGGCAGGCGTCGTGCTGTTGAGCGAAGAGCAGCAACAGCAGTTGCAGCAAAGTTTGCAGGCACTTACTGACGAAGAGAAAACCCTGCTGGTGCAACAGCAAAGCCAACAGAGTGATTTTCAGTGGCTTACGCGTAATGATGAACTCATGCGTGAACAGCGGCGCGCATCAGCCGCACAGCAGCAGGCGCAACAGGCACTTACAGATGCGGCACCGGAACTGGCCAAACTCCAGCTGGCCCAGCCCGCCGCCCAGTTGCGACCGCTGTGGGAACGTCAACAGGAGCAGACCACGCGTCTTACCCAGACCAAACAGCGGATGAGTGAAGTAAATACTCGCTTACTTACAAAAACCTCGCTGCGTTCGCGTATCCGCAACAGCGCTCTGCGCACCCATGAGCAGCTTCAGACCGAACAGACAGCCCTGGCACAGTGGCTGGCTGAGCACGAGCGACTCCGTCAGTGGGGTCAGGAGATAGCTGGCTGGCGCGCGCACTTTTCCCAGCTGGATCGCGACAGAAATCAACTGGCTACACAGTCAGCACGTATTATTGAATTGCGCAAGAAGCTGGAGGCTATGCCAGAAAATGGCCTGACGCTCACGGCGGATGACGTCGCGATAGCAATAGAGCAGCAGACACAGGCGCGGACTTTCCGCCAGCGCCTGACCGCACTTCATGCCCGCTATCAGCCACTGCAAAAGCGGCTGCACCAGAACGCTGAAAGCGTGCAAAAAGCCCAGGCGGAGCAGGCAAAACTTAACGAAACGCTAACGCTGCGTCGACAGCAGTATAAAGAGAAAAACCAGCATTATTCAGACCTGAAGGCGCTGTGTGAGCGTGAAGCAACGATTAAGGATCTGGAAAACTATCGTTCACAGCTTGAAGCAGGTAAACCCTGCCCATTGTGTGGTTCCAGCGAACACCCCGCCATCGAGAAATATCAATCCATTGAGCTAACGGACAATCAGCGCCGCCGGGATGCTCTGGAAAAAGAGGTCGCCTCGCTGAAAGATGAAGGTCTGTTGGTTCTGGGGCAGGTCAATGCCCTGACTCAACAGATCCAGCGTGAAACAGACGAAACACAGACGCTTTCTCAGGAAGAGCAAACACTCACTAAAGAGTGGCTGGATGTTTGCGCATCCTTGAACATTTCTCTGAGTATTCAGGAAGATATTGCCACCTGGATGAACGCACAGGAACACTATGAACGCCAGCTTTATCAACTCAGCCAGCGTCTGACACTGCAAAACCAATTGCGCGAACAGGAAGAGCAGGAGCGTCAGTATCAACAACAGCTGACGTCTACGCGTCAGACACTGGAAAACACCCTTCTCACTCTGTCGCTTAGCGTACCCGACGAAGGTACAGAGGCGACCTGGCTGAACATCCGTGAAACGGAGTTCGCACAGTGGCAGGAGAAACAGACTCAGCATGGCATTATTCAGGAACGCATTAACGCCCTGATCCCACTACTCGACACGCTTCCGGTAGCGGATGCCACAGAGGCCGAACCGGTTATTCCTGAAAACTGGCGTGAGATCCACGACGAATGTGTATCGTTGCAAAGCCAGCTTGCCACGCTGCAGCAGCAGGAAAATCTGGAAAGTGAGCGTTTGCAGCACTCCACAACACAATTTTCCACGGCGCTGGCGGAAAGCTGCTTCGCCGATCGGGAGGCATTTCTGGCCGCTCTGCTTGATGAGGAGACGATCCACCGTCTTGAGCAACAAAAGCAGACGCTGGAAAACCTGCTCCAGCAGGCGACGGCACTGTCCGGACAAGCACACCAGCAGTTGCAGGCACATCATGCGCTGCGCCCGGAAGGACTGGACACCGATGCACAAACCCTGCAGACGCAATTACAACAGCTGGCACAACGGCTTCGCGAGAACACCACTCATCAGGGGGAGATCCGCCAGCAGCTCAAACAGGATAGCGATAACCGCCTTCACCAGCAGGTGCTCATGCAGCAAATTGAAGAGGCGGCTCGTCTGGCAGATGACTGGGGCTATCTGAATTCACTGATTGGCTCCAGTACCGGTGACCGGTTCCGTAAGTTTGCGCAGGGGCTGACGCTGGATAATCTGGTCTGGCTCGCGAACCAGCAGCTCAACCGTCTGCACGGTCGCTATCTGTTGCAACGTAAAGTCAGCGACGCGCTGGAGCTGGAAGTGGTCGATACCTGGCAGGCTGATGCGGTACGCGATACCCGCACCCTGTCCGGCGGCGAAAGTTTCCTGGTCAGCCTGGCGCTGGCGCTGGCGCTTTCCGACCTGGTGAGCCACAAAACGCGGATTGATTCGCTGTTCCTGGATGAAGGTTTTGGCACGCTCGATAGTGAAACGCTGGATACTGCACTGGATGCACTCGACGCACTGAATGCCACCGGGAAAACCATTGGCGTGATCAGTCACGTCGAGGCGATGAAAGAACGTATTCCGGTGCAGATCAAAGTGAAGAAGATCAACGGGCTGGGGTATAGCAAGCTGGATAAGGTGTTTGCGGTGGAGTGAGTGTTGGATCTGTGCGGTCTGATGCCCTCACCCTGGCCCTCTCCCACAGGGAGAGGGAACAAACACTAAAAACAGTTTTGCTTTTACCTTGCCTTACCCTGGTCCTCTCCCACAGGGAGAGGGAACAAACACTAAAAACAGTTTTGCTTTTACCTTGCCTTACCCTGGTCCTCTCCCACAAGGAGAGGGAACAAACACTAAAAACAGTTTTGCTTTTACCTTGCCTTACCCTGGCCCTCTCCCACAAGGAGAGGGAACAAACACTAAAAACAGTTTTGCTTTTATTCCGGCCACAGCCACGCTGCGCCGCGCACACCGCTGGAATCCCCGTGTACCGCTTTGCGGATCGGGGTTTCGCACTCGCCGCCGAATACCCACGGTTTCACCAGGTTCGGCACCGTGGTGTACAGCCGGTCAATGTTGCTCATCCCGCCTCCCAGTACAATCACGTCGGGATCGAGAATATTCACCACATGTGCCAGTGATTTCGCCAGGCGCATTTCGTAGCGGCTGAGCGCCAGCTCTGCAACCGGATCCTGCTCTTCAACCAGACGCATAATCTCATTGCCCCTGAGGGGCTGACCACTCAGACGGTGGTAATCGGTGGCAAAACCGGTGCCGGAAATAAACGTCTCAATACAACCCTGTTTACCGCAATAACACGGCACTTCGGCACGGTATTTGAGTTCATCTTCATCCATCCACGGCAGTGGATTGTGCCCCCACTCGCCCGCCGTACCGTTACCGCCGATATGGGCGCGCCCGCCGAAGGCCACACCGGCACCACACCCGGTGCCGATGATGACCGCAAAGACGGTCTGTGCGCCTGCGGCTGCACCGTCAATGGCTTCTGATACCGCCAGACAGTTAGCATCATTCGCCAGGCGCACCTCACGATTCAGGTGCGCGCTCAAATCTTTATCAAAAGGCTGACCATTGAGCCAGGTGGAGTTGGCGTTTTTAACCACGCCGGTATAAGGCGAAATCGACCCCGGAATGCCCATCCCAACGGTGCCCACCTGCCCAGTAGCCTGCTCTGCCATGTCGACAAGCCGGGCAATCGTCTCGATAGTCTGGTGATAATCATCACGCGGCGTGGGCAGGCGGTGGCGAAACAGTTGTTCCCCCTGCTCGCTCAGTGCAATGACTTCTGTTTTGGTGCCGCCCAAATCAATCCCAATACGCACAAGACTCTCCTCATTATTCTGATTATCAACAGAGTAGAAGCACGCTTCCCGATTAGCAATGCAAGCGATGCGACAATTCGTTATCATGCCCGCTGATTTAACGACAAGGCCGTGGAAATTATCATGCTGTGGTTCAAAAATTTGATGGTTTACCGTCTCAGCCGCGACGTTTCGCTGCGTGCAGAAGAGATGGAAAAACAGTTAGCCGCTTATACCTTTTCCCCTTGCGGTAGCCAGGATATGGCAAAAACCGGTTGGGTTCCTCCAATGGGTTCACAAAGCGATGCACTGACCCATGCCAGCAGCACCGGTCAAATCATCGTTTGTGCCCGTAAGGAAGAGAAAATCCTGCCGACACCGGTGGTGAAGCAAGCTCTCGAAGCGAAAATTTTCAAGCTGGAAGCCGAACAGGGCCGCAAGCTGAAAAAGACCGAAAAAGATTCACTGAAAGATGAAGTGCTGCACTCTCTGCTGCCACGCGCATTTAGCCGCTTTAGCCAGACCATGATGTGGATCGATACCGTCAACGGGCTGATCATGGTGGACTGCGCCAGTGCTAAGAAAGCGGAAGATACGCTGGCCCTGCTGCGTAAGAGCCTCGGCTCTTTACCGGTGGTTCCACTGGCAATGGAAACGCCTATCGAGCTGACGCTGACCGAGTGGGTGCGCAGCGGTACTGCCGCACAGGGCTTCCAGTTGCTGGATGAAGCCGAGCTAAAAGCCCTGCTGGAAGATGGCGGTGTGATCCGCGCGAAGAAACAGGAGCTGGTGAGCGACGAAATCGCCGTGCACATTGAAGCGGGCAAAGTGGTAACCAAACTGGCTCTCGACTGGCAGCAACGTATTCAGTTTGTGATGTGCGACGACGGCTCCGTGAAGCGCCTGAAGTTCTGCGATGAACTGCGCGATCAGAACGAAGATATCGACAGGGAAGATTACGCCCAGCGCTTTGACGCCGATTTTATCCTGATGACCGGGGAACTGGCGGCGTTGATTCAGAGTCTGGTGGAAGGCCTCGGCGGAGAAGCGCAGAGGTAATCCCCTCACTCTGACCCTCTCCCCAAAAGGGAGAGGGTATTAAACCGTTTATTTCAGGTAACGGCACAGATAAGAGGTAGGTTCAGCAACCTGCAGATGGAACTCGCTGTGGCCAGGGACGTTGAAAACGTCTCCGGCAGCGTAAACTTTCCATTCAGTTTCGCCTGGCAGTAAAACGTTCAGCGCACCGCTGACAATCGTCATTTCTTCAGCTTCGGCTGTACCAAAGGTGTATTCCCCTTCAGCCATCACACCAACGCTGGCGCGGCCAGTGCTGCTGCTGGTAAAACCAATGGATTTCACTTTGCCGGAAAAGTATTCGTTACTTTGAAGCATGAACTGGCCCTTATATTCTTAGATAAAAATCCACTATAGGGGCCATGCTCATGACCTGTCACGTAAAATCATTATGCCAGTAATTCTGACGCCAGCCGGGCCATCAGAACATTGGATAACAACACCGGTACATCAAGCGCTTTTTGCAGTAAATCACGATGATGTTGATGGAACCCGAGACAGTCCAGGATAAGCACATCAGCCCCTCTTTCCAGCAACGTCTCCCCTGCCGCAATGAGCGCGGCCTCACTATCCCAGACGGGATTCGCCAGCGCATACAGCGGCGTTTTTTCCAGCACTTGCCATTTTGCCGCCTGGTTATCCAGAAGCGCCTCAAGAGGGACAATTACCCCCACCTGATGCCCGTCAACAATGGAGGCCACCAGCGGAGGAATAATCCGTAGCGGCTCCAGTAAAATGGCATTACGCGCAATGAATCCCTTAATCGGCGCGGTACTCATCAGTAAAATGACGTCATAACCTTGGTTATCAAGCACTTCAATTACCCCCTGAAGAGAGCGCTCGATTTTCGGACGTGACACATTCGCCAGTTTACCGTCACTTAATAACGTCGGCAGGGGATCCTCCCCCTCTTCTACAGCGTAGTCTTCCATGACCTCTTCCCGACTCATCTTACCCAACAGGCTAAGATGCGTGATCTGTTGTTCAGAGACATGCTCTGTTAAGAGCGGTAACACTTCGCTTACAGGGACCACACCAATGGTGAGGATCGCCAACGTCGCCTTCATTTTGATCGCCTTCCATTACCACCACAGCCATCACACAGGTACAGGCTCACCACGCTGCACAGTTCGTTTTTTCACCAAAACAGCCCCAAGCGTAGCAGCTGATCCCTACCGCGAAATGTAAAGATCAGCTGGCCTTTCCGAATCCACCTGTAATAACTAAATATTAACTCCTGCTTAACATTTCCAGTGAATGAAAAGTGTGACTCATGCACGGTAATGTGCACATTGAGATTGTGTTCAGGACTTTTCGGGATCTTCATAACGCTGTTTGGCATCCAGCGCTTCCTGTTCCGTCTCGTGTTCGCTAATTAACGAGTCCGGATGGGGATAATCGGCACGCAGCTGATACCAGGTCAAAGTATGCCCGGGATGGCCTTTTTCGACGGTAACAACGCGTGCACTGCGAGGGTAAGGAGGTCTGTTTGGCATAGTTCATCCAGCGAGTCGGGGGGTGAACTATAAGTATAGATGCCCGTTAACTGGCCCGGGCTAAACGTAGCGCGGTGACAACAGAATCAACAACCTGCTCCGGGGAGACAGAGGCATCCACAACATGATGTGCTGCCTCACGGTATAACGCATCGCGTTCAGCCAACACGTCGCTGACCTCTTCGCTTATCGGTTTTCCGGTCAACGTCGGGCGCTGCCCCTCTTCCGGAAACGCTTCCAGCCTTCCCACCAGGGTAGACACCGGCGCGCAGAGGTAAATCACAATCCCTTTTTCGCGCAGAAACTGGCGATTGTACTCCGCCAGAATAATACCGCCCCCCGTTGCAATCACGGTTGCCGGTGCCGTTACTGCTTCCAGCGCAGCGGTTTCACGTGCGCGAAAGCTTTCCCAGCCCTCTTTTTCGACAATCTCTGCGATGGTTTGACCAGCATGCTCCTGCAGCCAGTGGTCGGTATCAATAAACTGGCTTTGACACGCGCGTGCCAGTGCAAGACCAACGGTGGTTTTCCCACAGCCGCGGGGGCCAACTAAAAAGATGGGTTGGTTCATAACCAGGTGTTCCCCTTGATGCCGGAAGGCTGAAGACTGTAAAGAAATGATTGCAGAAGATGTTGCGTTAACTTTACTGCAAAGCGGTACGGGATGACAACCCTGTGGAGGCCACACTGTACCACAATTTGACAATGGTTATCATTACGCGGTGCGGCGCTTCACTTCCAGTAGCCATTTATCCAGCTCAGCGGCAAACTGCTGACGGTCACGCTGGGATAAGCTGTCCGGTCCACCGGTCTGCACGCCGCTGGCACGCAGCGTATCCATAAAATCTCGCATAGTGAGTTTTTCCCGGATGGTCGCGGGTGAATAACGCTCACCACGAGGGTTTAGCGCCGCCGCGCCTTTCTCCAGCACTTCCGCTGCCAGCGGGATATCCGCGGTGATCACCAGATCTTCAGCGCTGCACAGACGCACAATTTCATTATCTGCCACATCAAACCCGGCGGGCACCCGCAGCGAGCGAATAAATTTCGACGGCGGCACGCGGATATTCTGGTTCGCCACCAGCGTAAGCGGCATCTGCACGCGCTCGGCAGCGCGGAACAAAATCTCTTTAATCACATTCGGACAGGCGTCCGCATCAACCCAAATCGCCATGTTGTCTCCCCGGTATCACAATGATGGCTATTGTCGCCTGCTTTTCATTGTTAAGCTATAAAGCTATCAATCAGAGACAACAACGCATAATAACGGAGAGACATGATGGAGAAAAAAATCGGGTTTATCGGCTGCGGTAATATGGGTAAAGCCATCCTGGGTGGCCTGATTGCCAGCGGCCAGGTGCTGCCGGGGCAGATTTGGGTCTATACCCCATCACCGGATAAAGTCGCCGCACTGCACGATGAATACGGAATTAACGCTGCCGAAAGCGCGCAGGAAGTGGCTCAGGTGGCGGATATCGTCTTTGGAGCCGTTAAACCCAACATCATGATCAAAGTGCTGAGCGAAATCACCTCCAGCCTGAACAAAGAGACGCTGGTCGTTTCAATTGCGGCGGGCGTTACCCTCGATCAACTGGCGCGTGCGCTGGGCCATGACCGTAAAATCGTCCGTGCGATGCCCAATACCCCATCACTGGTCAACGCCGGTATGACGTCCATCACGCCGAACGCGCTGGTCACCACGGAAGATGTGGCAGATGTCCTGAACATTTTCCGCTGCTTCGGTGAAGCGGAAGTGATTGCCGAGTCAATGATCCACCCGGTTGTGGGCGTAAGCGGCTCGGCTCCCGCGTATGTCTTTATGTTTATTGAAGCCATGGCTGACGCGGCTGTGCTGGGCGGTATGCCGCGCGCGCAGGCTTATAAATTTGCCGCGCAGGCCGTCATGGGCTCGGCAAAAATGGTACTGGAAACCGGCAAACACCCGGGTGAACTGAAAGATATGGTCTGCTCCCCGGGGGGAACCACCATTGAAGCAGTGCGTGTGCTGGAAGAACGCGGGTTCCGCGCGGCCGTCATTGAGGCAATGGTCAAATGCATGGAAAAATCAGAAAAGCTGAGTAAATCCTGATCCCCCTGCCGGGCGTCAGGCGGCCACCTCGGTACGACCCCGTCCGGCATTTTTGGCTTTATACAGCGCAATGTCTGCCGCTTTTAACCACTCGCGGTAGTGACCAAACTGTGTACTCCAGGGAGCCACACCTACGCTAATGCGCAGCCGCTCTGAGGGTGCGCCGGGTAACGACAGTTTTTTCAGCCGCTCGTGAACACGTGACATTGCGGCGATCGCATTTTCGGCAGGCGTTCCGGACATAATTATCGCGAACTCATCCCCACCGAAACGGCCAATAAAATCCCCTGAACGTAGCGTCATCTGTAGCTGGCGAGTGATGGCGATAATCGCTTCGTCACCCACATCGTGCCCCCAGGTGTCGTTAATCCCCTTAAAGTGATCGATATCGATGAGCAAAATTGTCGTCTGCCGGTGGTTGTGACGGCACTGTTCATATTCGTTACGCAGGAGCGTCTCCCAGTGGCGGCGGTTGAAGACACCTGTCATGCCATCGTGGGTGCTCATCAGTTCCAGTCGGTGTCTATTTTCTGCCAGCCGGACCGCGGTCTGGTGGCTCACCCAGGCAAAGAGCATGGGATACAGCATAAAAACGGGCAGAGTCAGCCACCACTCCAGCGGCTCGGGAGAGAACGTCACGATTCTGCCGGTCAATGATAACGTCACCACGGCCGACAGCAGGGTCATGGTCACGCCAGCAAGGAATAAGCGACAGCCACCCGATCCCATCATATTCATACCTATCATCATGACCAGTGCGGTCGTGGGCAGGGCATTTCCTCCCATCAGGCCAATCCATACCCCGGCGATGACGGCATCGACCTTCAGGTTTACGATTTCGCGGCGAAAAGGATCGGGAGCACGACAGGTAATCTGCCAGGCAAGATGAGGCCAGACAAACGCCCAGCCAACCAGCAACAACCACCAGCCGCCAGCCAGAAACTGGGTTACCAGTACTCCGGCAATGGGGAAGAACATCGCTGCCAGCCCGACCATTCGTGCCAGCCGAACCCGCCGGGCAAAGCGAATGCCCGTACGATGCGAGTCATCCTGAGAAAGGTTTTGATGCCACTCTTCCCGAATACTCTCTTTATTGTAAAAATTTTCATCATTCATCATTTTTTGGGAATATTCTGAAATATTTCCCAAATTATAGAGAGGGGGTTTTCGGGGAAAGTATGAAATTTTGGGTGAGCCAGGACAACGACTCACCCGTTAGAACTATGATTTTTTCTTCAGGCAACCGCTCATAAACTTCTTACGATCGTCACCTTTCAGTGATTGTTCAGTGGCCTGAGCGTTACATTCCCGCATTTTTTGTTGCTGTGGCGTCAGGCTTTTCTCATCCGGTTTGGATGCACCATTTTTGAGACAATCGCTCATATAGGTCTTGCGGGCATCGCCTTTCAGAGTCTTCGCTGTTGCCTGTTGGTTACAGGTAGTCATGCGCTGTTGTTGAGGGGTTAATGTTTTTTCTTCCGCGTTCGCCGAAGCCATCAGGAACATACCTGAGAGCAAGGTAACCAGTATTGTTGCTTTCATTACACCATCCTTTTGTGAACATACACGCTAAGTCTGGCTCTGTGACAGGAAAAAAACCACCCGGCAGCCATAATTTCTACCGGGTGTCTCTCTTATTTCAGCCCAAGAGCGGATTTCATGGTGTAGAACAGATCGGTCTGATCGGTCAGCCCTACCACGTTGGCCGCATGCGGGCCGTACGCCGCAATACGCAGCTGCGTGCCGGTATGTTCCATAGACTCTTCCTCAGAGTTGCCATAGCTCAACACCATTACCGCACCATCTTTGGTGTTCAGCGCCTGAGTCAGGCCTGGTGCTTTGGTATCTGACGGAATGATCTGACTGGCGTGCGCATGGTCAGCGGTGACCACCACCAGGGTGTTACCGTCTTTCTTCGCGAATTCCAGCGCCTTCTGCACCGCTTCGTCCAGGTCTACCGTTTCGCCAATCTGACCACATGGATTAGCCGCATGGTCTTGTTTATCAATTGACGCGCCTTCTACCTGCAGGAAGAAGCCTTTTTCGTTCTTGCTCAGCAGAGAGATGGCTTTATCCGTCATCGCGGCCAGCGTCGGTACGCTAGCATCGCGTTTCGGGTTTGGTGTACAGGTCACTGCAGGTTTATCAATGTTGCCGTGGTAAGAAGCTTTTGGCCCTTCCCAACGCACGGGCATATTGCCGTCAGAGAAAAGCCCCAGCAGAGGTTTGTTCTGGTTAGCTTCGGTAACTGCGGCCAGAGACGCGGCATCGCTCACCATCTGATAACCCCGCACCTGAGCCTGCTCACGCAGCGTTTTGCCCTGCCATTCACCCGCAGTGGCGGTTTCTGCAAAGGTTTTCGCCCCACCGCCCAGCGTCACGTCAGCACGCGCATTCAGCAGTTGCTCGGCAATAGAACCTTTACCGCCCTTTTCCAGCGCATTCGTTGGGCATTTTTCGCTGGTGACCGACGGGCCATAGCACTTACGCGATGTCACATGTGACACCTGGGCCGCCGGGGTAGCATCCTGAATTTCAGCGGTAGAGACGTTGCCGGTTGCCAGCCCCGCCGCCTTTGCTATCTCAAGGAGGGTTTGATGATCTTTTTCGTGGATGTCCACACCCAGCGCGCCGTTATAGGTTTTCACGCCGGTGGACCAGGCCGTTGCAGATGCAGCGGAATCCGTTACGTAATCCGGTTTGCCGGTTTTTTTATCCAGCGAGTAATGGGTATATTGTCCGGTAAGGGGTAATGCATCAATGCCTTTAAAAAAGCCACCGGCACCTTCGGCATAATTTCGCGCTGCGGTAATTTCGGAATCACCCATACCATCGCCAATCAGCAGAATGATGTTTTTCGCCGGTTTGTCATTCAGCGAAGCGCGAATAGCTGCGGTCTGATCTTCTGACAGTCGACGTGCGCCGCCAGGTTGGGTGATATCACCTTTTGCCGCACGATTATCCAGCACGTGGTTTTTCGTCGTGTCCGCATGAATAGCAGGGGTAATTAACAGGGGAAGTAATGCGATGAAAAGTGCGCTCTGTTTCAATTTATTTTCTCCATGTACAAATACATAAAAATAAAAACAGAGCGACTATAGGCATCCTGCATGACAATTCTATGACACGTCGTCATGTTCTGTGACGGTTTAGCGACGAGGGTACTTTAATAGCTTTTTCACGTACTGATGGCGCATTTGCGCCCCCTCAAGCGGCACCTGCGAATCGGGTATCAGTGCGCCTTCGATGCTATCAATCAACGCCTGTTGGTCGTTTTTAGCCATTTGCCGTAACAATGCAGTGACGACAATTTCCAGCGCGTCGACCTGGGCGGCCAGTTCTTTTGCCTCTTCTTCCTTTTGTGCAAGCCTGACCAGCAACATAGCCGTGAGATTTTTCACCGTGCTATTTCCTTATGCAATTTTTTCTGAACTTAGCACTCCAAATCAATAATGCAAAGAGGTGAAAAGTATTATCTTATGAAAAAATCGCTTTACCGCGTAAATATATCTTTTCATTTATCAGCGAAACGTTTTTCTATTATATAACCTCATCACCCGGCACGTTAGCGCTCCGTTGTGCCTCTTCTGCTTGTCTGCGACGACGCAAGGCAATAGCCAGTTGAATAATATTAAGCAAAACCACAACCGCCGTGGCAGCAAATACCCAGCGGAAACCTGCCATTGCTGAAACAGAAGCACCAATAAGCGGGCCCGCAACATTGCCCAAATACATAAATGACTGGTTATAACCAAAAATACGTCCGGTCACCTGGTCACGGGAATATTTCACCAGTAAGGTTTGCACCGCTGGCAACATTGCGCCATCGGCAAAGCCGAGCAGGAAACGCAGCACGCCAAGCTGAAGCGGAGAGGTAACAAACGACATCGCGAAAAAGAGCACCACTGCAAAAATCAGCGTGGCCATCAGGATGCGCGCCGTGCCAATCCTGTCACCCAGTTTTCCCAGACGTGGTGCAGAGATGAGTGCCGATACGCCAGGTATGGCTGCAATCATCCCACTGAGAAAGGCAATATTATGGCTTTCCGGCTCCATCGACTTAATAAACAGCGCCAGGATCGGGCCAACTGAGCCGTTACAGAGCTGGATCACCATCGTGGTGACAAAGAGGCTGATCATCAGGCCGGGATAAGGCAGCGAGGCGAAAACCTCTTTGCCGCTCAGGCGTTCAGATTTGCTGACAACAGGACGTCCCCCCTCTTTAATCAGAAAGAGCGTGACCAGAAAACTGACCACGAGCAGTATGGCGGTAATGAAAAACACCGCACGCAAGCCCACATGGTCAGCCAGAAAGCCTCCCATTAACGGGCCGCCAATGACCCCGCTTATCTGCGCCGTGGACAGCGTGCTCAATGCCCAGCCACTGCGTTCACGCGGAACCTGAGAAGCGACCAGCGCCATTGCATTGGGAATATACCCGGAGGTCAGCCCCATTATCGCCCGCAGGAAAAAGAGCTGCCAGACGTTGGAGGCATAGGCCTGCAGCAGAATAGCAATCGCCATCCCCAGCGACGCACGCAACAGCATCAGCTTACGTCCTTTACGATCCGCCAGGCTGCCCCACATCGGCGATACAATAGCGGAGACCAGGAACGTGACGCTGAACGTCAGCCCTGACCACATGGAGAGTGCTTCATGCGACGAAACGCCCAGCTGCGCAACGTACAACGGCAGGAAGGGTAAAATCTGGCTGATGGCGAGTCCGGTAAAAAAGCAGCCAAACCAGACCGATATAAGGTTAACTTTCCAGGATTCCATAAACGACGCAATCTTCATTTTTAGGCGAATTCGCCTACAGATTAGCAAGTTACGTGCATTCACGTAGCACCAGAGATGCGACAGGGAAGACTTTGGTGTTTTATCTTCCCAGTCATCATATTTGTGAAACATGTCACAAAATATCCTCTGAGAGTCGGTGATTTATGCTTTAAAAACCGCGCAAAAACATTATGGCAGAAGGCCGCGAAACCCGCAGGCCATCGTGGTATGTTATAGGCTTTTCGTCATACTGGAAGAGAGTGAGATGGCAAAGCAGCGCGTAGGTATTGTCTTTGGGGGAAAATCAGCGGAGCACGAGGTTTCATTGCAATCGGCTAAAAATATTGTCGATGCCATTGATAAAAGCCGCTTCGAGGTTGTACTGCTGGGCATTGATAAACAGGGGCAGTGGCATGTTAACGATGCCAGCCAGTATCTGTTACATGCTGACGATCCGGCACATATCGCGCTTAATCCCTCTGAAATCAGCGTCGCCACCGTACCAGGCGTAGTTCAGGGGCAGCTTATCAACGCCGGCAATGCGCAGACCCTGGCACAAATCGACGTCGTCTTCCCAATCGTACACGGCACGCTGGGTGAAGACGGCTCTTTGCAGGGGATGTTACGTATGGCCAACCTACCGTTTGTTGGCTCTGATGTACTGGGCTCCGCCGCCTGCATGGATAAAGACGTCACCAAACGTCTGCTGCGCGATGCCGGGCTGAATATTGCCCCGTTCGTCACGCTCACCCGCGCTAACCGCAACAACCATAGCTTCGGGACGATTGCCAGCCAGTTAGGGTTGCCATTGTTTGTGAAACCTGCAAACCAGGGCTCTTCCGTAGGCGTCAGCAAAGTCACAAGCGAAGCACAGTTCACGGATGCCGTCCGTCTGGCGTTTGAATTTGACCATAAAGTGGTGGTTGAACAGGGTATCAAAGGCCGTGAAATTGAGTGCGCCGTACTGGGCAACGATTTCCCACAGGCGAGCACCTGTGGTGAAGTGGTATTAAACAGCGATTTCTACTCTTACGACACCAAGTACATTGATGATAAAGGCGCGCAGGTTGTAGTGCCTGCGGATATTGATCCGGCCATTAACGATAAGATCCGGGCGATCGCCATTAATGCTTATCAGGCGCTCGGCTGCAGCGGTATGGCGCGTGTCGATGTATTCCTGACGCCAGAAAACGAAGTGGTGATCAACGAAATCAACACGTTGCCTGGCTTTACCAACATCAGCATGTACCCGAAACTGTGGCAGGCCAGCGGGCTGAGCTATCCGGCACTGATCACCCGCCTGATCGAACTGGCGCAGGAGCGTCATGCCGCCGACAGCGCTCTTAAAAGCTCCGTAAACGGTTAATCGGTTTTCTTTGCGATTTCCGTCTCATCCGCTGTCGTCTCTTCAGGACGACGGCGGATAATCAACCCCGCCAGCCAGAAGCTAATAACCCAGGTCACCAGCCCAACGGCATACGTTTGCCAGCCTTTTGCTTCAAACCCCAACAGCCCCACGACACCGTTAAGAATAAAAATCAGCCCAATAGCAAAGGCGTAGTAATGCCAGTCACGGCGTAGTTTGGAAGTGAGCTTCATGACGACTCCGGCAGAGAAAAAGACATCCTCTCACAGTTTGACGGCCAGGTCTGTGGCGGATGCGGAAATTCTGAAACGCGACGCAGTTTCACTTAAGTCATAAAATTGTGATGTGCTGCAGAAATCGACAATCCAGGAAAATTCCTTAGCGCAAATTACCACGATTCTGATATTGACAAAACCAATGACCTGTCAAACTCACTCTACGGCGAATTTCTGAACTGAGTAATATTGGGAGGTCTTTATGGCTGATTTTACCTTGTCGAAACCGATTTTTGGCGGCAAACAACCAAAAACCTCCACGGCAGGCAATATCGCCTATGCCCTGTTTGTACTGTTCTGCTTCTGGGCAGGCTCGCAGCTTCTCAACATACTGGTTCATGCACCAGGCGTTTATGAACACCTGATGCAGGTTCAGGATACCGGACGGCCGCGGGTTGAGTTCGGCTTTGGCGTCAGCACCCTGTTTGGCCTGGTTCCCTTCCTTACGGGATGTATGATCCTGGGCGTTGTCGCGTTAATTCTGCGCTGGCGTCGTCATTAAAGTGCCATACAGCGAGCCCGACGTTCATCCACGCGTTTTGCAAACCATGCAGTCGTCAGGTTACGCGTGATCTTCGGGCTTTCCAGCTGAATGCCCGGCAGTATTGCCCGCGGTAACGCTTTCCCGCTCTTCTGCTCCGCAAGCGTAAACACCTTCTGATACAAGTCCGTTTTCTCAAACGCCAGGCTGTCGCCCTTCTCCAGCTGACGGCGGATGTCACTATTGTTCATACCGAGCTTTGCCGATAATTTCCGCACCGCCAGTTCAGTGGTGCCCGCCTCGCTGCTACCGTAGACAATAAGATCGCCGTCCAGTGCCAGTTTTACACCGCTTGCACGACTCAGCGCACTCTGGAACGCCGCGTTACGGCTGGCATACCAGCCCGCATTAAAGTCTGCAAAGCGATACAGCGGTTCACTGTAGCTTACCGGGTAGTTAAGAAGATGATATGTGCCAAACCAGAGCCCGCCGCGCAGGGAGAAAACCTCCTGACGAACGGTACCGTCGATTTTCCACGGGTAGCCATCGGTATGCTTTTCCGCAAACGCAATACTGACCTGCATCGGCCCGCCGGTATGCACCGGGTTAAGCGAACCAAACAGTTTCTGTCCCATCGGAACCATGTTGATGAAATCATCAAAAATGGCGCTCAGCTGTTTCTCGGTTTTCACCGTATCCAGCCGTTCGCTGTAAGTTTTGCCATTGGGTGAGCTGATTTTAAGCGCGGTATGCACCAGAAAAACCGGGATATGCATCGATTCCGCACGGCGGTCGATCTCTTTCCAGGCAATGTTGTTCAGACCCGGTACCGCCGGGTCTGACTGGTACATCGACTCCTGCTGCGCCACCGCCAGCACCGAGCAAATATTCTCCTCGGTGGGGGCTATTTTCTGGCTTTCAAAGGTTTTTGCTAATGCCTCAGCCCATGCATTACGATCCTTCACGGTAGAGGGCATTTTTTGCCGCACGACGCTTGCCACATCGACAGGTTTCTCGCCTTTCTTGAGCGGGGCGGCTCCTTTTTCAGCACACCCCACCAGTATGAAGGCGGCCAGTAAAGACAGCGGTAACGCGCGCGGTACGGCAAATGACATAGCAACTCCCTGTATTAGCTAAATGTATTGGTTACTTCCTGAAGGTCCCGATCGTCCAGTTCGCGCTCAAAACTGCGTAAACGTTTATAGATAGACATCAGCTCCACCAGCGTCGTCCAGGAGTTGATGAGATACTGGAACGAGCTTCTCACCTGATCGAAAACATTGGTGATTTGAGTCATTAAACCCAGGGTAATTGTTCCTGCAACAATTGACGGGAACAACAGGACTATTCCAAAAACGGTATCGGCCTGAAGGTATAAAATTCGGGCGATGTTGAAATACATGTAGTGGAAGTAGAGTCTGAAATAGTTAATACGTACGTTTTTAAACAGTTCTTTGACCGTTGGCGGCACTGCCCGCGCGGGATCATCCTCACCATAAACAAGCTCTTTACGATAAGCCGCTTCAACGCGTTGATTTTTAAATTGCAGACCTGGCAACTTGATCCCCACCACCGCAAGAAGCCCGGTGCCCATCAGTGACCAGACCAGCGCCGCAATGACCAGACCATAGGGTAAGTGACCAACAATCGGCAGTTCAGGCACATGAGGTGATAAGGCTATCAGGATCGGTAAGAACGCAATTAGCTTCATAATGGCATTCAGCAAACTGACCCCCATGTCCTCCAGCGTTGATGCAAAACGCATGGTGTCTTCCTGAACACGCTGTGCAGCACCTTCGATATGCCGTAACCGCTGCCAGTTAGCCATGTAGTATTCGTTCATTGCGGTACGCCAACGAAAAACATAATGGCTGACAAAGAAGTTATTCAGCACAGCCACCGTAACAGCGATCATTGCAATGCCCGTAAAGCTTAAGAGGCCTGCGTAGAGTTCACCAATTGGAACCTTATTCGGCGCACTCAGCGCTTTTTGGATAAGGTCATAAAAGGGGGCATACCAGGCGTTAATCGCAACACTCACTTCCACCATGAACCAGGTGACAAAAATGATCAGTGCAGACCCCAAAATAGACCAGTATTGCCAACGGTGCGGCGAAAACTTAAACCAGAACAACGCAAACAGCCCCACGCACACCATGTAGTAGGCGTAAAACAGCAGGTAGCTCAGCGACCAGAAACGGGTCGCGCTAATGGGCACCTCGCCCGTCGCGCCCATGATACGCGTCAGCCACGCGCCACCACCGGCCTGCCAGAAAATGACCGCGATCAGTGCCCAAATAAATGCCGACAGGAAAAATGGCCCCGGCTTTGGGAAAAAAGACTTAAACATAATGCTTCCTTCTTGTAGTTATGGCTGTTGCTGCGTTCAACAAATCACCACACGAAAATCTTGCCTGAGCCAGCCTCCCGACTCAGGCAAAAAGGTCAGACCCGACGCGCTATTATTAGTTCGCTTTCCAGTTTTCGAGAATTGTTTCGGTGCGTTTCACTGCCGGGGGATTGGCGGGTGCAATGAAGTTACGCCAGACATCGTTATAGTGGTTAATCAGGATATGTGCATCAGCTGCAGTGCGATTCGCCGTCGTGTGGGCATCTTCTGCAACGGTAATGTGATAACCCCGGCTGACGCCGTTTTTGAAAGTGGCATCGACACAGTAATCGGTGGCGCAACCGCAGATCACAAACTCACGAACCCCGTGTTCGCGCAGCAGAGTCTCAAGCGGAGTGTTATAAAACGCATCGCAGGCGGTCTTGGTAACATAGAGCGCGCCTGCCGGCTGGTGTAAGTCAGGCAGCAGCGCAAACCCTTCGCTTCCCTCTTCCAGCTCTCCTGCCTCGGTATGTTGAATAAAAATAACCCGATCGGCTGCCTGCGTGAGCTGGTTGATAAGAGAGACACATTTTTCGCGCTGATGACGGGGTGTTTCAAACACCCCTTGCTGCATATCAACAACCATAACCACACGCTTCTCAGACATACCGTTCTCCGCAAGATTGAATGACACCGGTGTCTATCATAAGCCCGATGTCACAAATTGGGAGGTAGGTCGTAAGTAAATTGTTCTTATTTACTCACGGTTACGTTTTTCCGGCTATCGTTATGCAATTCGGGGCATTGCTCTGTCCCGTTTAGTAGTATAAATACCTATTACTTTCCCGATTCACTTCATGGATGCTTTTCGTTGAAACGTTGTCTGCTTTCTTTCACCGCGCTGTGTGCGGTGAGCCTGTCTACTGCCCAGGCAGCCCAACCGCTGACGGCCCCCGCGTTGGCTTCAGATATTGCCGATCGTTATGCAAACCTTATTTACTACGGCAGCGGCGCGACGGGGATGGCGATGGTGGTCATCGACGGCAACCAGCGCGTGTTCCGGAGTTTTGGTGAGACACGTCCCGGCAATAACGTTCGTCCACAGTTGGACTCTGTTATCCGCATTGCGTCATTAACCAAGCTGATGACCAGTGAAATGCTGGTGAAACTGCTCGATCAGGGGGTGGTGAAACTTAACGATCCACTCAGCAAATACGCCCCTCCTGGTGCGCGCGTTCCGACATATCAGGGTTCGCCGATTACGCTGGTAAACCTTGCAACACATACCAGTGCCCTGCCGCGTGAGCAACCTGGTGGTACAGCGCACCGGGACGTCTTCGTCTGGCCGACGCGTGAGCAGCGCTGGAACTACCTGAGCACCGCTACGCTGAAGTCTGCACCGGGTTCACAGGCATCCTATTCAAACCTGGCATTTGACCTGCTGGCCGATGCATTATCCACGGCATCCGGGAAGCCCTATCCTCAGCTGTTTGAAGAGCAGATCACGCGCCCTTTGGGCATGAAGGACACTACTTTTACCCCATCTCCGGACCAGTGTGGCCGCCTGATGGTGGCTGAGAAAGGGGCCAGCCCGTGCAATAACACCCTGGCGGCCATCGGCAGCGGCGGGGTCTATTCCACACCTGGCGATATGATGCGCTGGATGCAGCAGTTCCTGTCTTCCGATTTCTATTCACGCAGCAACCAGGCCGACCGGATGCAGACCCTGATTTATCAGCGTAGCCAGTTTCACCGCGTCATCGGCATGGATGTACCAGGTAAAGCCGATGCACTCGGCATGGGCTGGGTTTATATGGCCCCCAAAAATGGTCGCCCGGGTATTATTCAGAAAACCGGTGGTGGCGGTGGATTCATTACCTATATGGCGATGATCCCGCAGTCCAATGTAGGGGCTTTTGTGGTGGTCACTCGCTCCCCGCACACGCGTTTCGTCAATATGAGTGATGGCCTCAATAACTTAGTTGCTGAACTGAGTACCAATAAAGCGCAGGTACTTACAGCATCTAACTAGACTTAATATTCCGTGGGCAAACGGTTGATACTGACCAGTTTGCCCCGGCTCATATTGATATAATTACCCTGCCGCAATGCGGCCAGAACCTCCGCAACAACGGAGCGTGAAATACGTGTGCTTCGTTGAATATGATTCATTACGCCAATTTTCGAACGCAGCGTGTCGTCCCATTCGGACATATTTATCAGCATGGATCGAATCTGACTGTAGGAACTATTCCCTACCAACTGTTTATCCCGCACGCCAAGCAGGTGGTTAATCCATGATAACCAACAAAATGCCTCCCACCAAAGAGATGTCCGCTGAATAAGTTGACGCGTCGTAACAGCAGGCAAATAAAAACCGGTACACGGTGTTTGTGCAACCATCATATATTCACGACAATTGTTGCTCATTCCTGCGGTCAGGCCAAAAATAAAAGGAGCCGTTGCAATACCAATAAGTAGCCCATTTGACTGGCGGTAGATCTCAACAATACCAGTTTGTATCATATAGGTTTGAGGCTCATCATCATTACAACCGTTTGAAATGATCTTTTGCGAAGCTGCTTTAAAGGGCGTACTGGCGTCTTTCAGACACTGTTCTAGCCGGCCTAATTCAGAAAGTGGTTTCGCATTAACGTTCATGCAGACCTCAAATCACCTGTATCTGTCAGTTCTGTATTATTTATTGCCATATAAAAAAGCGGGGGAAAATATCCCCCGCGTTGCGTTTTACCAGCTGTATTTCACACCCAGATTTGCACCCCAGTTCTGGTCAACATCACCGCCGCCGAGATAAGTGGCATCGGTGTAAGCACTGAAGTTTTTGGTGAAGCTAAACTGCGTGCCCAGACCTACACGAACGGCAGAACCTTCAACGCCGTTGTCAATGCTGTCGCCATTCACGTCCGCATTATTACCAGCATCGTCATACACATATGCCAGCTTGAAGTAAGGCGTCAGCGCCTGATCGCCACCGTAGTTGAAGGTGTAACCCGCATCCACACCGAGTTCATAACGCATGCTGTCGTAAGACTGGCCATCAATACGCATGTCGTTGCTCAGCTGGTAATCATCACCAGACTGGAACAGACCCGACACGGCCGCATAAGGCGTTACGTAGCCAGACAGGTTTGGCTTCCAGTCATAACCCAGTTTCATACCGAAACCTACGGCATCAGTGGTGGTGTTACCGTCCACATACTGACCATTGCTCATGTTTGCAGAGAGATCGCTATCAAAGCGCGTGTAGCTCAGGGAGCTGTCGATGAAGAGATCATTCGCAAACTTCGCAGATGCGTAAATCATCGCAGTCTGGCTATCCTGATCAACCTGACCGGTACGATCGCTGATATCGCCTTTCGCAAAGCCAGCTGCACCACCGACGATCCACTTAGCATTGTTGCCGTCAATCAGCGTATCCAGACCGACCATAATGCCACTCACGTCCTGATCGTAGCTGACGGTACCATTATCAGCGTCGAAGTTGCCACCGAAGTAGCTTACCCACGCTCCGCCGTTATCTGCCAGGCCATGACGGCTGTTGGTCATACGCGTCCCAACGGTATCCTGCTGCAGGTTCCAGATGTTGGTATTGGCAGAAGGAATGCTCAGCGCCATGTTGGCGTAATCCGTCAGCTCTTTCTGCTGCAGAACAACGGAATCTCCCTGCTGCTGTGCCTGATATGTGTAAGCCCCTAAATCGGCTTTGTTCGCGGCGGTAAAGCGAGCACTGGTGTCTTCGTTATTGTCATAGACACGAATGATCTCTTTGTTTTTGTAGTCGGCAACGGAACCTGCACCGGTCGCATTATCAATACGAACGCTGTAGTTACCCGCTACGTCACCATTTACCGCCAGATGACCATCGGAGTTAATGGCAACAACACCATAGTCGTAGTCTGCCTTGCTCTTATCGTTGGTGATATAACGCGCGTTGTTCAGATCGCTGTTCAGCACGTAATCACGGCTGGCTACGTTCAGCACACCGCCATCGGTCAGCACCATGTTGTGCGTATCAACCTGACCCAGTCCCAGCGCGAGCTCGGCACCGTTATCCACGGTAATGGTGTTGGCATACAGCGATGCAGTCTCTTCGCTCAGTGCCGCACGGCTGTAGCTATCCAGATACAGACTGTCAGTTGCCACCCCACCGGTGTCGCCGATATTCAGGGATGAAGCATTGGTCAGCGTGATGGAATCAGCCAGTAAACCGGAGTTTTCGACATTGACCTGCGACTGGTTATTAACCGTCAGCGTATCAATGTTAGACAGCTTACGAGTATCCCACTCAGACCCCTGATCCAGCGTCACGTTGAACAGGCCGCTCTGATAGACCTCTTCACCCGCAACGTGACTGTTAGTGTCGAAAGTGGAATCAGGCCAGATGCTGTTAGGAGACAGCGTACTCCAGTCTACGTTGCTGTAGCCCAGACCGTACATCTGCGAAGTGCCAATGGCTTCAACGCTGGATTGCGCTGCACCAACCCACTTGCTGCCATTCGTCAACGTGACATCCAGCTTATCAGTACCATCCCAGCCGTTGGTGGTTGGGTTATACACACCGTCATCGGTGGTATCGGTTGCAGGATCGCCATTCGTGTAGAAATTGTTATCGAAGGTGCTGGAGAAGAGAATGTCACCGGTGATGGTAGAATGATCAAACGTCGCCGTGGTCTGCATAGCGTTGTCAGACGCACCTGCGGCAACAATCAGCGCCGCGTCATCTGCCGCAGTGGCGTTAGCTTCGCCATAATCGCTCGGCTTCGCGGTTTGACCATAGAAACCGCTGGTCCCGAGATCGCTGTATGCACCGGACGTCAACACAGAGTCTTTCACGACCAGCGTGTCAGTGAAGACGTTAGCGCTGTTAGCAACACCTTCAATACCGTCATACGGGGTATTATCCAGCTCCTGATAACCCTGTGTCAGGGTGATACCCGCTACGTGGGAGTTATTCTGAATAACAATATCTGACTCAACGTCCAGCGTAATGGCATTACCCAGATCGTAGGTGTCCAGATAATGGGTTTCTGAAGTATCGCCATTCACAACGTCATAAGCGTAATGCTCATACGTATCATTGATGGTGCTGTTATCTACGGTCAGACTAAAACGGTCATACTGAGTATGTGTGGTGCCATCTGTATCCACACCATCGGCACACGACGTCGTCATACATTCAGACGTAATCATGCCATTAATAGTACTGTTGGAAATACTCAGTGCATTAGCGTGACCATTGATACCGTCATCCAGATAATACGTTGAAATAACACCATTTACCGTTGACTTATTCATCACCGGATAAATATCACCATCGTGAGTGGTATCTGAGTAACCCCAGTCGGCATAGCCATAATACCAGGGGGTAGATGCTGTATTATCATATCCGAAGGTATTATATGTTGTACCCGAAATATCTTTCGCATTTGCCTGAGAAGCGATAGCCAGGGTGCAGGCTAATGCAAGTTGAGATACAACCAGTTTCTTTTTCCATGTTTGCATTGGGTCATCCCTCCTCAGGGACGTAAGCAAGTTTGTCCATCAAATCATTCAGCAATATTTTATTGCGAAGGGAATTATGCAGTTTCAATCTGAAAAGGTTCAATGAATGATTCGATTAAGTCCGTATCCAGACAAATAACATGAAAAAACCATGCAGACATGACGTATTCAATATAAATATTATAAAAACATAAAGTTAAGACCATCCACGCAAACAATAAAAAACATTGCAATCAAAAATAAATAATCCTTATTTATATAAGGACACAAATATAGAAATCATACCAATATCTACCACACATAAAACACATATTAGCCACAGTATATATTTTTTCGAATACAGCGTACCTGAAAGTATTGAACAAAAAAAACCACTTTAGCAAAACACCCTTCCCCCGTTTCAGGTACACTAACCCTCTTTGTTCCACAAACGTCAGGCATACCATGACCGATTTAATTGCTCGTCCCCGTCGCCTTCGCAAGTCACCTGCACTGCGCGCTATGTTTGAAGAGACAACACTGACCTTAAACGATCTGGTGTTGCCGATTTTTGTTGAAGAAGAGATTGATGACTACAAGGCCATTGATGCCATGCCGGGTGTGATGCGCATTCCGGAAAAACATCTGGCTCGTGAGATCGAACGTATCGCTAATGCGGGTATCCGCTCGGTGATGACTTTCGGGATCTCCCACCATACCGATGCCACCGGCAGTGATGCCTGGAAAGAAGATGGCCTTGTCGCCCGTATGTCCCGTATCTGCAAAGAGACGGTGCCGGAAATGATCGTCATGTCCGATACCTGTTTCTGCGAATACACGTCTCACGGCCACTGCGGTGTGCTGTGCGATCACGGTGTGGATAACGATGCGACCCTGCTGAACCTCGGCAAACAGGCCGTTGTTGCTGCCGCTGCCGGTGCTGATTTCATCGCACCATCCGCAGCAATGGACGGACAGGTTCAGGCGATCCGTCAGGCGCTGGATGCTGCCGGTTTCACTGACACCGCCATCATGTCCTACTCCACCAAGTTTGCCTCCTCCTTCTACGGCCCGTTCCGTGAAGCAGCGGGCACGGCGCTGAAAGGCGATCGCAAAACGTATCAGATGAACCCACTGAACCGCCGCGAAGCCATCCGTGAATCCCTGCTGGATGAAGCCCAGGGTGCAGACTGCCTGATGGTTAAACCGGCTGGGGCGTATCTGGACATCCTGCGCGATATCCGCGAACGTACCGGGCTGCCGCTGGGTGCCTACCAGGTGAGCGGAGAGTACGCCATGATCAAATTCGCTGCGCTGGCGGGTGCGATCGACGAAGAGAAAGTGATTCTGGAAAGCCTGGGTGCGATCAAACGCGCAGGTGCGGATCTGATCTTCAGCTACTTTGCGCTTGATCTGGCCGAGAAGAAAATTCTGCGTTAATCCTCTGTTGTGCCGGGTGGCGGCTTCGCCTTACCCGGCATCCTACTAATCTTCACCAAACTGCAATACAACAGACATCTCGTCCTTCTACTGTCTTCGCAAGACGGCAGGAGGAGTTACCATGTTTAGTCTCGACAATGTTCTCGATGACCTTTGGCCTCAGGCGAGGCCCGCACCCTGGCAAAAAAGTCTGTTAAAAAGACTGTTCTACGAAGAAGAATTCCAGCAGTTTGCCGCAAACCACCGCCACCTGAAGGGGCTGGATATGGTGGAGCAAGTTCTGGAGCACCTCGATATTCTCTGCACCGTTTCCGCCCGCGATCTCGAACAAATCCCCGAACATGGCCCGCTGGTCATTATTGCCAACCACCCGACCGGTACCCTGGATGGACTGGCGCTGCTGTATGCCGTTTCGCGCGTGCGTCGCGATGTTAAAGTCGTTACCAACCGAATGCTGACCCACCTGGAGCCGCTCAGCTCACTGTTTATCCCGGTGGATAATATGGGCGGTAAGACCGCAAAAACCTCACTGGTGCAGATGGAGCAACATCTGCAAAACGCCGGCGTACTGATCTTCTTCCCGGCAGGGGAAGTCTCGCGCCTGACGCGCAAAGGCATTCGCGATAAAAAATGGCACTCTGGCTTTATCAAACTTGCCGGCAAACTGCGCGCCCCCCTGCTACCGGTACATATTCAGGCGCATAACAGCCTGCTCTTCTACGCCAGCACCCTGGTGTCACCGACCCTCTCCATGCTGCTGCTGATGCAGCAGATGTTCCGTCGTCGCCACAGCCAGTTGCCGATTAAAATTGGCCAGCAGATTGCCTGGGACAACTGGTTTAGCCTCCCCCTTTCGTCACGTGAGATGGCCGAGCAGTGCCGTCAGCACGTGATGCGTCTTGGCAAGGGATTGCCTGGCGTCTTTAAAACCCAGTGTGCCATTGCGCGCCCGGAAGACCGGGCCACGCTGAAACGCGAACTGGCGCAGGCTGAGTGCCTGGGCAAAACCGGTGATGGCAAAACAATCTACCTGTGGCAGCGTAACGGCCAGGAGGAGGCTCCCCTCTTGCGTGAGCTGGGTCGCCTGCGTGAGATTGCGTTTCGCGCCGTGGGGGAAGGAAGCGGGAAACGCAGGGACACCGACAGCTATGATGATGATTATCTGCACCTGATCCTGTGGGATGAAGAGGATCTGGAGATTGTCGGCGCGTATCGCTTTATGCCGACGGCAAGGCAGGTTGAAAAACGTGGCACAGAGGGGCTGTACAGCTACAGCCTGTTCCACTACGACGACAAAATGCAGGATGTGCTGGAACACGGTATTGAGCTGGGACGCAGCTTTATTCAGCCACGCTACTGGGGACGTCGCGGCCTGGACTACCTGTGGTCGGGTATTGGCGCATATCTGGCACGTTATCCACACTACCGCTATCTGTTTGGCCCGGTCTCTATTTCTGGGGGACTACCGCCTGCCGCACGGGATCTGTTGGTGGCGTTTTATCGCCTCTGGTTCCCGGCGAGCCACCCGTTAGCGGCCTCACGCCAGCCTTATCCGGCGTCGTTACCGGACGTACTGGCGCAGTTTGGTGGGGTGGATTACGTTGACGACCTGACGAAGCTAAAATCCCTGCTCGGCAATCTGGGCTGTGGTATTCCGCCGCTCTACAAACAGTATTCGGAGCTGTGTGAACCCGGCGGCGTGCAGTTTATCGATTTTGGCAGCGATCCGGCGTTCAACAACTGCGTCGACGGGCTGGTACTGGTGGATCTGTGCTACCTGAAGGCGAATCGTTATCAACGGTATATCGAGGCGCATCTGTAGCCTTCCCCTGAAAACCGCAGCGGACAGTCCCCTCGCCCCTTTGGGACGAGTGTTAGGGTGAGGGGATCAAGGCGCACGGTAAAACGGCTTATCCCCCAGAATCGTCGCCCGCTGCATAATCCTTCGCTGCGGCAGATAGTCCGCATTGGCATAGTGCTGCGTCACGCGGTTATCCCAGATCGCCAGATCGCTCTCCTGCCAGTGCCAGCGCACCTGAAACTCCGGTTTGGTGATATGGGCGAACAGAAAGCCTAATAGTGCCTCGCTCTCTTTTTCCGTCACATCCACAATGCGTGTTGTGAATCCTTCATTCACGAACAGTGCCTGCTTGCCCGTTACCGGATGGGTTCTCACCACCGGATGCAGCAGCGGAGGATGATTCGCAACCGCCTCCAGCCAGCGCTGGTGTTCCGCTTCCGTTTTACGGTACTTATATTCCTGGAACGATTTCTTAAAGTCGTGCTCCGCCCGCAGCCCGCTCAGCAACGTCTGGAATGGCGCAGACAGCGCCTCAAACGCCGCGATCCCGCTCGCCCACAGCGTATCGCCGCCGGTCTCCGGGAGCAGTTTCGCCGCGAGGATCGCTCCGGCGGGCGGCGTCTCAATAAACGTCACGTCGGTGTGCCAGTTGTCGTTATCCGGCGGGTTATCGTTGTGGGTATCCAGAACAATAATCTCCTCCACGCCTTCCGCCTGCGGGTAAACCGGGTGGATATGCAGGTCGCCAAAACGCAGGGCCAGCGCGCGCTGCTGCTGGGGGGTGATCGCCTGCTCGCGCAGGAACACCACCTGATGGCGCAGCACCGCGTGATAGAGCTGCTCGAACTGGTTATCGCTCAGCGGACGGGTCACATCCAGGCCCGAAACCTGTGCGCCAATGTACGGCCCCAGCGGGGTAATGGTCAGACGTTCACTCATTGTATTTCTCCATGCCAGGGCGTCAGGCGACGCTGTAACGCGCGCAGCCCCAGTTCTAATCCGAAGGCGATCACGGCGATCACCGCGATCCCTGCCAGCACCACGTCAGTCGCCAGGAACTCTCCCGCGGACTGCACCATAAATCCTAATCCCCGCGTGGCGGCAATAAGCTCTGCCGCCACCAGCGTCGACCAGCCCACGCCAAGCCCGATGCGCAGTCCGGTTAAAATCTCCGGCAGTGCGCCCGGTAAAATGACGAACAGCAGCACCTGCGTACGGCTGGCACCCAACGACTGCGCTGCGCGGATCCGCACCTGCTGGGCACTTTTCACCCCCGCCAGGGCGGACATAGTCACCGGAGCAAAAATCGCCAGATAAATCAGCAGGATTTTTGACGTTTCACCGATGCCAAACCAGATCACCATCAGCGGCAGATAGGCCAGCGGCGGCACAGGGCGGTAAAGCTCAATCAGCGGATCGAGGATGCCGCGCACCGTCGGGCTTAAGCCCATCGCAATCCCCACAGGGATGCCGATAATGACGGCAGCCAGCAGCGCCACCAGAATACGTGCCAGACTGGCTCCCAGATGCTGCCAGAGCGTGGCATCCATAAAGCCCTGCGGCCCGGCAATGGTGATAAGTTTTGCCAGCACCTGTCCCGGCGGCGGCAGGAACAGCGGGCTGATCCACTGCTGCGCGGCAACCGCCCACCACACCACCAGTAACACCAGCAGCGTACCGACGCTCAATGTGATTTGACGAGAAAAAGGCCAGCGCAGCACCAGACGGGGACGGCGCGTTTTTTCACTGAAGACGATGCTCATGAGAAGGCCTCCCGTTGTTCAAACACGCGGCTTAAGACGTATTCACGCTGTTCGATAAACAGCGGATCAGATTTGATGTTGCGCACTGGTTCCCCCGCCACATAACGACGGGCGAATTCGAGCGGCAACCGTTCGAGCACACGGCCCGGCCCCGGTGATAACAACACCAGTTCAGTGGCCATAAATACGGCTTCTTCGATGTCGTGGGTGATCAGTAGCACCTGCTTACCGGTTTCGTGCCACAGGCGCAGGAGCAGGGTTTGCATCTGCTCACGGGTAAAGGCATCCAGCGCCCCGAACGGCTCATCCAGCAGTAACAGCTGCGGATCCGCCGCCAGCGCGCGGGCAATCCCGACACGCTGCCGCTGGCCGCCGGAAAGCTGCCAGATAAAGCGTTTTTCCGCCCCTTCCAGACCCACTTTCTTCAGCATTTCCCGTGCCATTGCCAACCGTTTTTCGCGATTGATACCCGCAAGCTGGAGCCCAAATGCCACGTTTTCCTGCACGTTACGCCAGGGAAGCAATCCTTCGTTCTGGAAGACCACGCCGCGTTCAGCGCCGGGGTTTTCCACCTTTTTGCCTTCCAGTTGAATGGTGCCATGCTGGTACGGTACAAATCCGGCGATCAAATTCAGCAGCGTGGTTTTTCCGCAACCTGACGGGCCGAGTACGACCAGCAGCTCACCGCTGTCCAGCGTCAGGTTGATATCCTCCAGCGCAGACTTCCCGGCGTAATCAGCGTACAGATTTGTAATATTCAGCATCGCAACCTCCTTATTTCACAAAGCGATCGGTCACATACTGGCTGTAATCCGCCGCGACCGCCGGCACTTTGCCCTGCTCTTTCAGGAAGGTAGCAGTATCGACAATCGCTTTATTTACCGGCCCGGTCAGTTGCTGAACCTGCTGCGCAGGGGTCAGGTAGGTATTGCCCTTCACCAGCCCCGGTACGTCCGCTTCCGGTACACCGCTCAGGCGCGACAGTTTTTCCAGATTAGCAGGCTGCTTCAGCCATTCATCCGGGTTGCTGATGTACGGCTGCTGAGCGTCAATCGCGCTTTTGGCGAAGGCTTTTACCACCTCTGGATGTTTCCCTGCGAAGTCTTTACGCACCACCCACACGTCGAGGGTCGGCGCGCCCCACTGGCCGACTTTTTCGGAGTCGGTCAGCACGGTGCCGTCTTTTTCCAGCTCATTCACCGCAGGTGCCCAGACGTAAGCGCCATCAATGTCACCGCGCTGCCAGGCCGCGATAATCGCCGGTGGCTGCAGGTTGATAATTTGTACCTGACCCGGTTTGATGCCCCAGTGTTTGAGCGCTGCCAGCAGGCTGTAGTGGGTGGTGGAGATAAACGGCACGGCGATACGCTTGCCAATCAGATCTTCCGGTTTGGTGATGTTTTTCTTCACCACCAGCGCTTCAGAGTTACCGAGCTGGGATGCGAGCAGGAAGACTTCAATCGGCACCTGCTGGCTGGCCGCAACGGCCAGCGGGCTGGAGCCGAGATTACCAATTTGCACGTCGCCGGACGCTAACGCCCGCACGATGGCCGCGCCACTGTCGAACTTACGCCAGTCGACTTTCGCCCCGCTCTCTTTAGCAAAGGTATTATCCGCCTGCGCGACCTTCGCCGGCTCCGCAGAGGTTTGATACGCGACGGTAACCTCCACCGCCTGCGCCTGAAATGCCCACAGCGCCAGCGCGCCGAGTAGTGTAATTCGCGATGAAATTGCCATAGTGCCTGCTCCCCTTGTTGTTATGGGGGCAGTATTTCCGGTGCGAGAATTTTGATAAAGGAATAAAAACGAATCGCTAATAACGATTCGTTTTTAGATAAAAAGCGAGAAAGGATAGTGAATTTTGTGCGGTGTTTTTTCTCCCTCTCCCAGTGGGAGAGGACCGGGGTGAGGGCATCAGCCCGCACGATACCTCAGCGCAGCAGGTTCAGCTCAGCAATATCTTTTGGCGTCGTCCGACAGCATCCGCCAATCAACTTCGCACCCGCCGCCAGCCACTGCGGCAGGTATCCCGCCAGCGTTTCACACGCTTCACCGTGGTGATGCCAGGTTTTCGTCACCGCATCGTAATGTTCGCCCGAGTTCGGGTAGACCACCAGCGGTAGCGACGTCAGGCTGTGCAGATGCTTCAGCGCCGCCGTGGTGTTTTCCAGCGCAATGCAGTTAATGCCCAGTGCCACAATTTGCGGGTCGTTTTCCAGCACAGAAACAACGTCACGCAACGGCGTACCATCGCTTAAGTGCTCACTGTCACGCAGGGTAAACGAGAACCACGCCCGGGCACGGGGATACTCTGCCAGCAGTGCCGCCAGGGCTTTGATCTCCGCAAAGGACGGCAGCGTTTCGCAGGCCAGCAGATCAACCCCCGCATCCAGCAACGCCTCCACACGCGGACGGTGGAATGCCACAAATTCCTCTGCGCTACGTACATAATCGCCGCGATACTCTGAGCCATCAGCCAGATACGCGCCATACGGCCCCACAGAGCCTGCGACCAGCAGCGCACCCGCCTGCGCATTCTCCGCCAGATACGCCTCGCGCGCCTTACGCGCCAGCTCCACGCTTTTACCAATCAGCGTCCGGGATTGCGCCTCGTCAAGACCTCGCGCCGCAAAGCCCGCAGGCGTGGCCTGATAGCTGGCAGTGATCGCCACCTGTGCCCCCGCACGATAGTAGTCGAGGTGTACTTCGCGGATAAGCTCCGGGTTTTCCATCAGCACTTTGGCAGACCAGAGGCTGTCTGCCAGGTTACAGCCGCGCGCTTCCAGCTCCGTTGCCATCGCACCATCCAGCACCACAAACGGTTGTTTCTCAAGGATGGCGGTAAGCGAATTATTCAGCGACATGTTCAGGCTCCTGTGTTGCCAGGTTTCGGGTCAGGTAGTACGCACCATAACACAGGGCGACAAACGGCAATCCGCAGTAAAGCGCAATTCTCTGGCTCGGATCAAACGCCAGGCCAACACAGGCCACCACGCAGAGAATAAACCCGAGTACCGGTACCAGCGGATACCACGGCGCACGATACTGCAGCGCGGACAGCGGCTGGCCGGACTGCAGATGACGGCGACGAAAGACAAAATGCGACGCACAAATGCTAATCCACACCGCCACCACCGCAAAACCGGAAATAGCCGACAGGGCGACAAATACCGTGTCCGGTGCCACAACGCTTGAGAACAGCGCCAGAACACCACCCAGCATGGAAACCGAAATCGCCATCAGCGGTACGCCGTTTTTATTCACGCGGGCAAAGCAGCGCGGCAACGTTTTTTCATTCGAGAGCGACCACAGCATGCGACCAGAGGCATATAGCCCCGAGTTCGCCGCCGAGAGGATCGCCGTCAGAATCACAAAGTTAAAGATGTCCGCCGCGTACGGAATGCCGACTTTTTCAAACACCAGCACAAACGGGCTTTTTTCCACACCAGCCTGCTGCATCGGGATCAGCGCCGCCAGCACAAACACGGTACCAATAAAGAAGACAATCAGACGCGCGATGGTCGTACGGATCGCCACCGGAATAACCTTATGCGGGTTTTCGGTTTCCCCCGCGGCGATGCCAATCAGCTCGGTACCGGAGAAAGCAAAGTTCACCGCCACCATCGTCATCAGGATCGGCAGCCCGCCGTGCGGGAACCAGCCTTCAGCGGTGATATTGGCTAAGCCAGGCGCGGGAGAACCGTCCTGCATCGGGATAAAGCCAAAGATCGCCGCACCACCAAGGATAATAAAGGCAATAATAGTGATGACTTTCACCAGTGAGAACCAGAATTCGCCTTCGGCAAAGAAGCGCGTCGAGATGACGTTGAGGCCAAAAATCACCACGCAGAAAACCACACACCACGCCCAGACGGGTACCTGCGGGAACCAGTACTGCATGCAGAACCCGGCGGCGGTAAAGCTTGAGCCAAGCGCCACCGTCCAGGTGAGCCAGTAAAGCCACGCCACGGTATAGCCCGTCGCCGGGCCGAGATAGCGGGTGGCATAGACGTGAAACGCCCCGGTTTCCGGCATCGCGACGGAGAGTTCGCCCAGACACTGCATCACCAGCCAGACGACTAACGCACCAATCAAATACGCCAGCAGCGTTCCCGCCGCACCAGTGGTCGAAATGATGTAACCCGTATTGAAAAATAACCCTGTGCCAATCACGCCACCCAGCGAGAGCATAATCAGGTGGCGTGTTTTCATGGTGCGCTTAAGCTGCCCATTTTCTTGTTGTGTTTGCATATTACCTTCTATACGTATGGACATCTAAACATCCAAAGAAGGTATGTTATACCGTGATTGTTAATAAAATGCTAGCCATGAACCAGATACAGCCGGGCACGCCGCGCGCTGAGTCTGGGGTGGGTTGTCAGGATCACATAGAGAATGGGTCGCCAGGCCATAAGTACCTCCACAAGCAGATACTTACAGCATGGCGCGGGAGAATGAGATCCTCGGTCAGTCGAAAGTGTTATCTGTAACCATGTGGCTCATACGCCCGCCGTGGCTCCGGCGCGATATTGCACGGGCCTCCCCCCAAAAGCCGGGTCAGGCGTAGCCGCCATCCGGGGTGACAACCGTACAAGGATTGGTAAATCCTTAAATCAGTTCTATAGTCGTCACAGTTTCTTAGTTACAGGATCAACTGATGCGCTTTAACGGACTGACCAAAGGCTTCTTTATTTTCATCCTCGCCCTTGTGACGTGGGCCTTCTTTGATGTGCTGTCGCCCTATTCCTCCGCAATTCTGTGGGCCGCCGTTCTGACCGTCATCTTTAACCCGGTGAAAAACAAACTGCGCGCCATGCTGGGGGACCGCAACGGACTGGCTTCGCTGTTGACCATCGGCATTATCTGCCTGATCGTCTTTATCCCGTTGATGGTGATCTTCTCGTCACTCGCCATTGAGCTGAACGTGGTTTACACCAAGCTACAACAAAACAATACCCCGTTCCCGGAAGCGATCGCCCGTCTTTTTGCCCACCTGCCAGGCTGGGCCAGCGTGTTCCTGGCCGACCATAATCTGGACAGCGCGACGCAAATTCAGAAAAAACTCTCCGATGTGGCCTTGCAGGGTGGGCAGTACCTGGCAGGCAGTGCGTTTCTGATTGGCAAAGGGACGTTTGGCTTCGCAATCAGTTTCGGCATTATGCTTTATCTTCTGTTCTTTCTGCTCAAAGACGGGCCGTATCTGGTACGCCAGATCCTCGATTCCCTGCCCCTGTCTGATTTTGCCAAACAACACCTGTTCGCCAAATTTGTGGGCGTCTCACGGGCCACGGTCAAAGGCACGGCGGTGGTGGCGGTGGTTCAGGGCCTCCTCGGCGGGATTGCATTTGCCATTGTGGGCATCGACGGCAGCGTACTCTGGGGCGCACTGATGGCGTTCCTCTCGCTGGTACCTGCCGTAGGCTCGGCAATCGTCTGGGTACCGGCAGCCATTTTCCTGTTCGCCACACACCAGCTATGGCAAGGGCTGTTTATTGTCGGCTTCTTTGTGATTATCGTCGGGCTGGTGGACAATATCCTGCGTCCACTTCTGGTGGGTAAAGACACCAAAATGCCGGATTACCTGATCCTGATTGCAACGCTCGGCGGAATGGAAGTGTATGGTATTAATGGCTTTGTTATTGGGCCACTCATTGCCGCACTGTTTATCGCCTGCTGGAATCTCTTTTCCGGACGCGATCACGAAGGTAACGTCGATGAGCTTGATGCAGAATTTATAGAAGAAGGGAAAAGACCTACAGATTTATAAAAACATGACGATAAATCCCCCGCAGGCGGCCTCTGGTCGCCTTTTTAGATCGCGAGAAAGTAGGTTTTTCCTATAATGCTATCAATGCTGTTTTAACCAACGCCGCTACAGGAATCGACAGGTGCGAATCGCCACAATGACTAACTGGGCATACGCTGTAACGGTATGTCTGACCATCGCCTCCGGTATCGTCATGCTGATGGCGTCCAATGCCGACAACGCTGAGCGTCATGCTGTCGAACAGCGGCAGCGCTTTGACCAGCTCACGGAAGATGTGGAAACAGATGCCTGGGCACAGTCCGATTTAGCTCGCCTGTACGTCATTAAAAAAGATCCGCAAACCCTTAATGAATACCACCAGTCAGAAGGTTACCTGAAGAATATCGAGCTGAAGCTGGAAAAACTGCGGGATAACGGCGCATCGGATGACGAACTGTTGCTGCTACGCGAAGGGGTAAAGATCATTGATGAGTTGCAGGACGAGCAACAAACAGCGCTCTCCAACATAGCGCAAGGTGAAGAGCAGCAGGCCGTTGCCCTGCTGTATGGCAAAGCCTATGAACAGGAAATGGAACGGGCGCAAAACCAGATCAACCATTTCCGGCAAATACTCGACAAGCGCATCATTGCCAACGTACAGGCCGCCACCAAAACATCAAAAGCGTTGCGTACCACGTCTGAAGTGATGGTCGGCCTGACTGCCCTGCTCTTCCTGTTCGTGATGGGCTTTATTATCAAGCGTCGCGTATTGCGCCCCGTGGTGCGCCTGAGCGACGTGGTACACCGCCTGGCATCACAGGATTACGCGGTTGAAACACCGAATTTCAACCAGATTGATGAAATCGGCGATATGGCGCAGGCCATTCGCATCTTCCGTGAAAATGGTCTGGCAAGGCAGCGACTGGAAAAAGAGCGCGATGCCGACTGGGCCATCCGTGAGCTGCTGGCGCGTATGACGCAACGCCTGCAGGGATGTGAGAGCTTCGCGGATGTCATTAACGTGGCGGAGCTGTTCGCCCCCAATATCGCGCCGGGCGTGTCCGGGCGCTTATACATTCTCGATCGCGATCCGTGGGAGATGCGCTGCTCGGCGGAATGGCTGTCACCCGAAGGTGACAAAACGGCGTTCAACCCTGATGAATGCTGGGCTATCCGCCGTGGGCAAAGCCATCCGCCGGTTAACGGCGAGCCGGACGTGACCTGTTATCACCTTCCGGGATCTTGCGCGCATCACTCACTGTGCGTGCCGCTCATCGCCCAGGGTGAGGCAATTGGTTTGCTCTCTTTCCAGAACATCACCTCCGAAACCGCGCCCTCCCGCGCTTATCTTGAATTGATGGCTGAAGCGCTGGGTCTGGCGTTGTCTAACCAGAGATTGCGTGACGCTCTGCTGGAAAAAGCGTTGTTCGATCCGCTTACCGGGCTGCGCAACCGTCATCATCTGGAAGACACGCTGCGTACCCAAATGGCACAGGCGATACGCAATAATGAGCCGGTGAGTTGTCTGATGATCGACATTGATCACTTCAAGAGCATTAACGATCGCTTCGGCCACGAGGCGGGCGATCAGGTGATTAAGAGCGTAGCGACGATTATTCAGCGCGCCGTACATGAAAGCGGGCTTGCTTTCCGCTACGGTGGCGAAGAATTTCTGGCGCTTCTTGCCGGTGCAGATGAAGAGGTAGCCCACGACTGCGCGACGGATATTTATAACGGCGTGCGTGCGCTGTCGCTGCGCTATGGGCTTTCTGAGATTGGCCCGGTGGATGTGTCGATCGGTATTGCCAGCTACCCACAGCACGCCCAGAGCGACAACCTGCTGCGCGCGGCGGATGTGGCCCTGTACCGGGCAAAAGAGCTGGGAAGAGCGAGGATTGTGAGCTTCGGGATGCTGGAGGCGGGGTAATCGTTAGCCCGCAACCGTTGGCTTCTCTTGCCAAAGGCTTTCTACTGGTGGTACCTGGGAGGATTACTGAGACACAGCGATGGTTACTAATATCACCAGCAAATTTGATGCCCGTCAAAGGAATATGACTACATGGCTCAAGAAATTAACGGGCAAGTCGATACTCAATATGAAAATACGTCAGCATACCTTACCAGGGTGAACAGAGCCTTTTGCTAAATCAGCTGATATATCTGGCACAGATAATCGACACGGCCATTTAAGTTAAATTATTACATGGAGAGAAAATGAAAGTACGTCTTTTAGCAATGGTATCCGCATCTTTAATTCTTGCTGGCTGCGCAGGATCGGTAAAACCAGACACCGTAAAGGCGGCAAATGGTAGCTCAATTGAAATTTACAGCGTGTCCGCCATTCCAGAGCTGAATAACAATCGAGTGGCCGATAGTCACTTACGCGAAGTGACTCCGGCTCATGCAGCAGCCGGTATGGGGATCGCTGTGGTCGGCGCATTACTCGGAAGTATCAACAGTAGTGATTTTGATAAAGAGAACTATAAAGGAACAACAGTCGAAACGCTGGAGAACCCAACGAACAACTGGTTTATTCCAAAAGCCAAACAAAATATTACTCAGTGGATGAATGAAAAAGGTAACGGCCACCTCTATAAACAACCGCTGTATATTGGTAAGGCGACCTGGGCATTAATCTATAAAGATGCGAATGCTGCAACACCGCTTTACCAGCTAAAATATAAAGTTCTGTTCTATAAACGTCCGGAAAGCGGGAATATGTTCTCTGCATTTACAGTAGCAGAATGTACCCCAACACCTGTCGAGGCCCCATTGAGCGACTGGAATGCAAACAATTATAAGAAAGTTATCAGCGAAACTGAAAAATATATGAATAGCTGCTTGCTTGAACTGAATAATCAGCTTCCACGCTTGCTAAAACAGTAATACTCTCTACTGAGCCCGACTCAGTGTTCTCACTTTGTTTTTAATACGACTCGATGAGTCCTTCATCGAGTCGATTCAGAATCCATTATTACATAGCCGTCATGATGAGAAAAAGTTAACAGGTTAACGTCCCGCAAGAATGATTTTACAGAAAAGTTCCAGAGAAAACACACCAGAAGGATCATTCTCCTGACCAGGAAGAATGACAAGGTCAAGCATCCGGGTGTATCTCTGAGTCGTGGCGTTATATGTTTCTTTAGTGAGATCCATGTCCGAATGATAACCCAGTAACGTCAATATCTTTGACACATCTAACATATTACGTTCGCTGATCGAATCAAACCCCTGAAATGCGAGGTCGTGCGTAAGCGAAAAATTTGGAATAGCAGTAAAAAGCTTATCCTTTTCACTATCCGAAAACGTGTGATAGGTTCTCTGCAGTTTCTTAAAAAGACAAGCTGTTTCATTAATAAAAACAGTTTCTTCCGGAACTTCAAACTCATTCAGAAGACCGGGATACGCCACTTCCAGCGCCCATAAATGGTTTGTCGAAATAGCAGTACGTATAAGCTCTGTGTCATAGCCATTTCGTAAATCAAAATGGTCAAAAAGATCACACATCATAAAAACACTCAGTTTATGCAGACCTTCAACAATCATGTTGCTTACCTCAATAGCCCCATTACAAGCCTTTCATGCTCTTGTACGAAATAAACATTCTGTTAATAACGTCCTGGAACATTTCCAAATCACTATTATTCATGCAAGACAGTAATTCATTCAGTTTCCTGTCCCGCTCGCTCATAGCTTTGGCAAGGATAATTTCTCCCGCCATGGTGAGCCGGACAATTTTCACTTTACGATTACCAGATTCTTTTTCACGTGTAATGAATCCGGCTAATAAGAGAAAATCCAGCGCTTCCGTGACACTTCGGGAGCTGAAGTTCAGACAATCCATGATGCTTGAAGCATAGCATTGTGGTGTATCTTGTATCACCTTCAACACACGCAATTTTGATAAGCTTAACGCCATTGGCAATAAAGCTTTATTAACTTCATTCCTCATCTCGTGATAAAGGACATTAAGTTTTTCAATCACACGAATAAGATCGTGCGATTGCTGCTTTTCGCTCATTCCGAAATACCTTTAAGTTTATATCTGAGAACCTTACCCACACCAGATTTAGGTAATGCATCAATATACTCAATATGTTTAGGCACTTTATATGATGTCACAAATTTTCGGCAGTAATCCCGAATATCACTTTCCATTGGCGTTATATCTGATGGCACGATAAATAGTTTTATCGCCTCGCCAGTAACATCATCCTGCACGCCTATTGCCACCGCCTCTTTGACTGATGGATGTTGCAGAACCACAGCTTCAATTTCAGCAGGGTAAACATTAAACCCGGAAACTATAATGATATCTTTCTTTCTGCCCTGAATAGTAATGACGCCTTGCCGATCCTGCACGGCGAGATCGCCTGTGAAATACCATCCATCTCTTAAAGCCTCATGAGTTTCTTCATCTCTTTTCCAGTACCCGGACATAACCTGAGGCCCTTTGACTGCGACTTCACCTTTTTCACCGGGTGAAACAGTATTCCCATCGGCATCAACCAGTTTTATCTGCGTCTCTGTCACGGCACAACCCACGTTACTCAGGCATTGCGTGGTTGCAAAAGACTGAACGGAAACCAGAGGAGAACATTCCGTCATGCCGTAACCCGCCAGAATCGGTTTTCCTGTCATGCCGAACCATTTCTCAGCCACCGGGCGAACCAGCTCCGTACCACCGCTAACGCAAAAATTCACTGCTGAGAAATCCAGTTCTGTAAATTTATGGTGGTTCAACAATGCGTTATAAAGCGTGTTAACCCCGGTAATGGCCGTAAATTTATACTTCATCATGGCACTGATGACGTCATCAATTTTTCTGGCATCTCTGATAAAAATATTCACTGCGCCAATCGAAAAGAAATAAAGGAAATTCACCGTTAGTGAAAAGATATGATACAAGGGCAATGCAGTTACAATTCGCTCTTTACCCTTTGTCAGATATTCACCGCAAACATGATGTAATTGATTGAGGTTTGCCGCGATATTGCCATGAGTCAACATTGCCGCCTTTGGAATTCCACTCGTGCCACCGGTATACTGAAGAAAGGCCAGGGTATTCTGTTTTACCTCGGGAGCGGTAAATGAACAAGACTGTCCCAAAAATATAATTTTTTCGAGAGTGGTGAGATTTCCCTTTTCATATGAGTCAGATAGACATTCATCCGGCGTGTCCGGAAAATCATCCATACCAACTTCAATAATATAAAGATTATCACCTTCCGGACATTTTTCTTTCAGTTCTGGTAACGTAATGATGGCCTTAGGACAACAGTCCATCATGTATTTTTCAATTTCATAGCGTGTCGAATTTGGGTTTATGTTAACAACGACCATCCCTGACCGTAACACCCCCATGACTGATATTGCATACTGTAATGAATTTGGAAGCATGATAGCAATACAATCACCACGCGTAAAAAAAGCTTCATTTTGTAACCATGCAGCGATATTTCTGCTGAGCTCGCCCATTTTTGCATAACTGACTATCGCATCGTTGCATATAATGGCAGGATAGCACTCATAAGTTATGCAAGATGATTCAAACATTTCGGTCAAAGTATGATGTTCTTTAGTTTGGTTCTGCTTCACCGCATTGCCTCCCGGTCATTGTCTTTAACTAATCTTTAACATTAGAGATGTTTAATCAAGAGCTGGAGTGGTGTTTTTTTATAAGTGGGAGTTTCCTCACTTATTTTAATTTCACGGCGTTACTTCATGCTTCCACTATATTTCATAGTCACAACCCCATGATCAAATAACTCAAAAACACAATACCCCAACACTCCAAATAAATTTGAAAATAACTTTTTATTTTTTAACAAAATTACAAAAAAAGAACATCGCATTAAGCCCAACCAGAGGCTTAAGTACAAGACAAATTATAACGTTGAGGTGAGGTTAAAGAAGTGTCGCTGGCTCTCCTCTAACCCCTTAGCGGCATCCCTGAACGAGTCCGGCAATACGCTATCGGGAACAGGATAATAAACATCGCCATCGCTTACAGTCCTGCCATTTAACACACTGGAAATCTTGTCCATATTCCCCTGAATCCCCAAAATAAATTCATTGGCGGGTTCCTGGTTTTTCAGATGTTCTTTTTCAAACGAAACGCGATCGATATAAAAAAGCACATTTTTTATGGCGTTCAAAATCGACAGAGAGTGTTGATGCAACTGATCATGCGATCCTTCAGCGCTAAACCAGGTGGGTTCAATGGCAACTCTGGCCGCGATATCTTCACATTCCACGAGACCGGTCGCGACCTTCTGACGTGTTTCATTATGGCGAGTTGCACTGTGAAGCCAGCTCCGGGCTTCATCAAATAATGCACCAAGATTCTGCAGCATTACACCGCCCTCTCGTTCCGGTCTTATCAGGGTATGGATAAGACCTGCAACGATAATCCCCAGGATAATACCGACGATCCTGTCCCTTACTTCTGTCAGCCCTGTGACCGGACCAAACGTCTCAAGCGTCGCAAGAGCGAAGGTGAACATGATTTGCACCCCTGCATAACTTACATTCTCCGGGCCAGCAGAGCTCCACGACGACAATGCGATGACGGGAAGCACAATACAGAGCAAGCCAAACAGCGTATCGATCCGTGGAGTAAGATAGACAATAGTCACCAGCGCAAACACACTGCCAACTGCAGCCCCGACCAGACGAAGGATGATTTTCCGCTGCGTATTCCCCAGACCAGGCTGCGCAACAATGAGACAACTGAGCATAATGGTATGAATACCTGACCAGTCCGTTGCGGTATAGAACAAATAACAAACTGCCGCACTCAGCAGTGTTTTAAGTGAAAAAAACACATAATGTTCGTTGCTGAAGGCATCCTTTACCAGAAAACCCGCGTGTGTAGCTGGCGATGGTACCTGGGTATTTGCCTTATTTTCCGCTGCCGCCACTTTTTTGTTATAAGAGCTGATAATGCCCGCTATCGCGATAAAGGCCGGTTCTGCGGAATGCAATACCGGAGGTTTCGTTTGCCAGTCAGGCTCCCCATTAATTAGCATTAATTCTAACGGCTTTAGTGCATTACGGAGTGTTTCTGCATCCTTTAATACATCCTCCCCTTCAAAGCTAGCGGGAAGATGGCACGACGCCGTACGCAGTTCAGAAACAATTGCGATCGCAGTAAGATAATGCCCCCCTTTTTGTGCAGCATGTTTGTCCCGCATCGTTTTGTAACGTAAAAGCCGGTACAGCGTCTGAATATCGCGTCCTGCCTGGCTTAAGGTATTTTGTCTTCGCAGTAACGTGGCATCAGCTGAAAGCAGAGAAGCCATATCCGACAGTTGTTTTCCAATGGCCCGTTTTAGCTGGATCTCCGGCTCCACTGGCATCAGGAGAGAATTGACAATTAATGTCACGGCAATGGGGTAGTTAACGGCCACCCATACCCAAAGGATCCCTCTGACCAGAGTTTCTGCATCAGGTGAAATATCCACAAGGCTTTGCGTGTATATTGCGACAATAGCAACCACAAAAAATACCACACCGATTTTTGTCGTCCGCATCAAAAACACGCTGACAAAAAAAAGCGTGAAGGAGATTAGGATCCGCAAAAACGGGGTATTCCATGTCACTTTCAGAACCATTAATGACAGAAGAATAGAGAAAGTGGACCCGACGATAAACAGTATCCCCGTCAGTCTGGTCACAACAATGTTCGTCTGGGTGACAAAAAAAACAGTAATTAATGACAAAGCCAGCAGCGGTACCTGCAGGCTTTGAGACATGATCACCACAATCGTACAGGCCACCATAGCACGTAAGACATGGTTCAGACGCCCGGGATATGGACGCATAGAAATCCACAAATCACTCATAGCAGGAGACGTGGTACCCATAGCCTGACCCCGTTAAACCTTGTTGCCGCGGTGCAACGTTACAACAGCTGAAGCACCAATACGGAAGAGTCCTTTATCGGTTTCAGACATTTTTATTTTTACCGGGAAACGCTGGGAAACATGAACCCAGTTAATGGTCTTTTCGACTAACTGCAGGCCTCCGACGGTGGCACTGTCACCCGGAGCAACGCCATAGCTCATTGACTCTACGGTGCCAGAAAAAGCTTTGCTGGTATCCGCCATGATAAATACCGTTGCCGTTGTTCCTTCAGTAATACCTTTCAGATCGGTTTCCCGGAAGTTGGCGATGACATACCACTGTCTTGTATCAATGAGCGTCATGACGGGTTGCGCCGGGGATGCATATTGACCCGCAGTGGTCTTCAGTGCCGTGACTCGTCCATCGAATGGGGCACGAACTTCACTGTATTCAAGATTCAGCTTAGCTTCGGCAATTTGTGCCCTGACTTCATCCCGCTGCGCCACAAGCGCATCCACACCGCTGACAGCGGCACTGGCCTGTCGGGCCTGAAGTCTGGTCGAGTTATAATTAGCTTCAGCACTGTTTCTCGCTGTTCTGGCCTGCTCCAGCTCTTCTTTAGACACATAGTTTTTACCCATCAGCGCCAGCTTACGGTTATATGTATCCTGCGCCTGCTGATACTGACTACGGGCACTCTCTACCTGGGCAGCGACGGCATCGGCGTTGTACTGCTGCGCACTGACGGAGCGTTCTGATAACTTGATCTGCTCATTCAGGGTGATCAGGCGGGCCTGACTGGCATCCAGTGAATTCTGGAATGGACGCGGATCAATGCGGTAAAGCAGCTCCCCTTTCTTCACGAGCTGGTTATCTTTGACTGGCAATTCAATAATTCTGCCACTCACCTCAGGAACGACGTTGATGGTGTCAGCATAGACATAAGCATCATCAGTACGCGGTGCGGCATCAATTCTGAACAAGACAAGCACCAAAACCATCAGCGTCACCAGTAATAAACTGAGCGCATAAATTTTTCTTTTTACGGTCATTTCGGCACCTTAAGACGGGAAGAAAATCAGCCATGCCAGCATAGAAATCAATGCTGTAACGCAGGGATACACAACGACTGCCGGGGATAACCAGCCCGTTTTGTGCAAGTTACTGGAAAGTAGGTGTAAGAGCGTCATTCCTGTAACACCGATGCCCGTACACAGAAGCCAGTCAGGGAAGGATGCGCCGAAAAAGACAACAGAAGGTGCGGGAGAACACCCAGTCAGGGAGCTCACGGCAATAAACAGCACCGTCAGAAGATGGAATGATGATGGCTTGCCTGGATGTTTGTGCATTTTCGTATGTTAATGAAATTTAATGTTAAAGTAGCTAAACTTGAATCTTTATTCAAGTTTAGCTTATCTTATACAGCACCAAATCTCAAGATCGTGCAAAATAGACAACCAACAGGTCACCTTCTTCCGGGACGCATTATGGCAATTTCAGATACCAACCGCTTACGACCCCCCATGCAACGAAGGGGGCACCTCAGGGTTCAAAAAATCCTGGATGCAGCCGCTGAGATTATCAGTGACATCTCCATTGAAAAGCTCACTATTCAGGAGCTTGCAAAGCGTTCAGGTACAGCGCCGGGTTCGCTTTATCATTTTTTCCCCGATATTGAGTCCGTTAAGGCATCACTGAAGCTCAGTTTTGATAACAAACTTTCCGAGATGCTGGACGCGATAAAGAACAAACATGTGGAGCAAGACTGGTGCTCTTTGCCTGCAGGCGATCTTATTAATACTATTTTTCAGCCCTATGCCAACTTCCTTATTGAGAACAAGGCCTATTTACCACTTCTTCTGAGAATAAATCCGGATTTTACACAGTCGAAGTTTCTTGCATTCCTGATCCATATATTAGAGTGCAGGATCAAGAACGTTACGAAACCAGAAATTATACGAGAAGCGAACTTCCTTCATTCCCTCGCTATAGGTACTCTGCAGCAGGCTTTCCAGCGGGATAATAAACTTCCTTACGAGTTCATTCCCAAAATACTGCATACTCTGGCACTCTACCTTGAATCAACGGAAGTACAGTTGGTTAAATCAGATTAGTAAAAATGCCTTTGATATCAAAGGCATTTATTGCTGATATATGTCTGAGTACATGTCCTGAAGTGCAAGGTTGTTAACGCAACCACCCTGTCCCATGCACTACCTCTCATAGCATCAAGAGGTGGTTGAATTGCATGCTGACTCCCTCCGCGAAAGAACGTCACAGCCACTGAGTAAATGTGGTTAGCAAACCGATGTTCTTGATACTGAATTTTCTATAATTAAAAAAAAGCCTGCAATTAAGCAGGCCAAATTCAGAAGAATACTTCGCGCTTAAGTATATCAAGAAATCGTGGACAAACTATCTTAAAAAGCCAATTAAAATCAATCAACCTATTATTAGATTGAGAGCATTTATTGCCAAAATTCTTTTTAATTTCACTAATGGTGATTACATTCTTCTATTTAATTTCGCCATGAAATTTTTATATAAACTGCACACTTGCCTCTCTTTTTACCGTGTCCAAATAGGTCTTTATCCATATAACCATATCTGCATAATCTCTCCAGTATCTTATGATATTTTGCGCTAATTGCTGGTGAATCAGGATGTAAGGACACTGGTTTTAGTTCCATGCACTTTTTGAGATATCTGGTGTTTCAGCCATCAACCTATACTCTTCCGGCACCTGGTTATTCAGTGACTCATGGGGCCTCACGTGCCACAGGACAGCGGTTTCATGCATAACGTCTATCGACCCGCCGGGTTAAGTACCTCAGGCGTCACCAGCGGAGCCGGGTTACACACCGAAAGACATCTTTAACGGTACACCCGGCTTTGACGAACGTCAGAACGGCAATGCTCTGGTGTTCAGTAAAACGGGTTTTGCGCGGGGCGATCTCCTCGGGGAACATAATCAATATGTCGGAAGATCTCTAAAAGTGAATGGTTCGGTTTACAGGGATGGTTACAAGAAAATCGATACAGGAATAACCTCAACTGGTGGCCGGTTTTAGTTGACCACCACAACGTGAGCTGGTACAAAAATTTTTAATTTATAAATCAGTCAGCCGTATCGTTAGGATATCATCCTGAGTATGTTGTCTCCGACGATTTACAGTTTTCAGGTAGCCTATGAATGAGCCTCTGTCTCCTACCGCCGTTATTGTGGATGACCATCCCCTGGCGCGCATGGCCATACGTGGCGTGTTGGAAAAACAGCACATTGTCATCATCAAAGAGTTTGAAAGCGGGGCTGCGGCCCTAAAGGCATTGACGAAAACAGCGGTGGATATCGTCGTTGTGGATGTCGAAATCCCCGGCATAAATGGCGTTGAGCTGGTAGAGAAACTCAGGGCGCAGCGTTTTACCGGTGTGTTAATCGTAGTATCAGCAAAAAACGACCGCTATTACAGTAAACGCTGCGCGCAGGCTGGCGCGAATGCTTTTATTAGTAAAAAGCAGGATATGGAAAATATCCTCGCAGCGATTAATGCGGCGCAAAATGGTTATAGCTACTTTCCCTTTTTCCTGGAAGAACCGTCTGCGGCACTCACGGATAACCAGCGTCTTGAATCTCTCTCCGCGCAGGAGATGAAAGTAATGAACTATATGCTGAGCGGCCTTGATAATACACAGATCGGCGAAGCGATGTATATTAGCAGTAAAACGGTAAGCACCTATAAAACGAGATTAATGGAAAAATTAGGCTGTAAATCATTAGTCGAACTCCTCTCTTTTGCCCATCAGAATAAGCTGACCTGAAGATGGATCTACGGCTTGTACTACTTCTGCTCCTCTGGGTTTTCAGCGGACGTGCTGTTTATGCTCAGGATGCCTCCCCCATTGAGCTGGAGCTGTCGGGATATAGTTACATTACGCCGGTACCGGTTTACTTGAGCGAGGATGACAAGCGCTGGCTGTTGCAAAAAAGAGCGCTACGCGTCGGGGTCTATCAACCGGAGCAGGCTCCGTTGGTGCAAACCACGCTCAGCGGGCGCTACAGGGGAATGAATGCTGACTATCTGACGCTAATCCATTACTCGCTAAATGTCCGCATCGCCGTGCTGAGCTATAAAAACCGCGCCGATGCGATCCGCGCACTACGTGCGGGTGAGATTGACACGGTGTTGACCGGTCTTGATACGTTTCCGTTCGCTGAGGAGGGTATTCAGCTCTCGGAGTCACTGGTGCATTCCTGGCCCGTGCTGGTGACCTCGCTCTCTAACGTTATGGGGCCCTTGCAAAGTCCGCAAAGTACTCGTATTGCGGTTGTTGAGGGCTATCCTGGCGCTGATTTCATTCATGAGGCGTTTCCGAATGCTGAAATAGCCAATTATGCCAGCTATCAGGAGGCGCTGAACTCCGTTATTACCGGGCAGAATAGATGGTTTATGGGAGATTCGCTGACCACCAGCACCTGGCTTTCCCAGGAGTTCAGCCTGGCATTGAGTACGGTTAAATACTGGCCTTCGCCGCAGAAAATGAGCCACTTTTTATTCTTACCGGCACAAGAGTGCTTGCTGAACATCATTAATAGCACCATCAATGCAATAGATGAAAATCAGCATGGACAAATTGCGCAGTCGATGATCGACAAAGGCAATCTCTCTTTTTTGCTCGAACCACTCAATCTGACGCCTCGTGAGAAACAGTGGCTAAAAACAAACAAAACGCTGCGGGTAATTATTAATCCGTGGTTTGCACCTTACACCATGGCCGACAATAATCAGGAAGTACGGGGTATTGTAGGGGATATTCTTAATCTGATTAGTCTGCAAACCGGCCTGCAATACGAAACAGTTGTCGTCAACTCGCATGAAGATATGCTTTCGGAGATGAAAAAAGGCAACTGGCATATTGTACAGGCCGCCACCTATGATTTGAGCCTCCAAAACGCCCTCTCCTTCACTCATCCTTTTATTACCACCCAGTTTGTCACCGTTGTCAGAAAAGAAGATGCTCAGGCGATAGCGCTAAAGGCAGGGGCGCACGTGGCGATAAGCGCAGATCACCCGCTACTGATGCAAATGAAAGCCCGTCATCCGGATATCCATTGGCAAGAAGTAGAAAACGCCAGCGTGGCATTAAATCTTGTTGCAACGGGGAAAGTAGACGCAGCGATCTCTAATCAGCTCACCGCCCGCTACCTCAGCGAACATTATTATCCCGACAGGCTGACATGGCTCCCGTTACCGGAGGTGCAACCGGCGGCAATCAGTTTTGCTGTTCCCCGCTCAGAGCCTGAATTAAGGCAGATCCTTGATAAGGCCCTGGACGATATCCCCCAGAAGGAAGTTTTACAGATTGTCGGTAAATGGGTACGTCTGCCGGACGTCCAAATAGATACCTGGGAGTTGTATAACCGCCCCTTCTACCTGGTCGCGACCCTCGCTACGCTGCTGGTGGTCAGCACCTTACTCTGGGTGCTCTACCTGGCACGGCAGGTACGTAGAAGAAAAGAGTCGCAGCGTTTATTGGTGATAGAAAAGAACAAAGCGCAGAAAGCGAATGAAGAGAAACGAAACTTCCTCTCTCATATGAGCCACGAGATCCGCACCCCAGTAAGTGCCATTGTGGGATTTCTGGAACTGCTGCAAAACTCAACGACAAACCTCAGCCCTGAAGATAAAACCTCGGTCGATCATGCCGTTACAGCTTCGCGCTCACTGTTGAAACTGATTGGTGAGATCCTCGATCTGGAGAAGATAGAGTCCGGTTTGCAGGAAGTGATGCCGAAGTGGGTGCATGTTGATGCGATTCTCAAAGAAAAAGTATTACTTTTTACCGCGCTTGCCGCGCAGAAAGGGATAGGACTGCGCTATGACTCGCATCTGGATCCAAAAGAAGCTATGCAGCTAGATCCACAGATGTTGGGACAGGTACTGATGAATCTTATCGGCAATGCGGTGAAATTTACCCGTCATGGACACGTTCAGGTCTCGGCGAAGAAGCTGAATCACACACTGGTAATTTCTGTAAACGATACAGGACCCGGTATCAGCGGCGAAGAACAAAAGTCGCTTTTTATGCCCTTCAGTCAGGGGAAAATGGGGGAATTTCATCGCGGGTCAGGGCTGGGATTGGCTATCACAAAGGCATTGATGAAGCAGATGGGGGGCACAATAGATCTGCAAAGTGAACTTAATCAGGGAACCAGCGTGACGCTGAGCCTGCCAGTACAAATTTCATATGATGCACTCACTGAAGTCGTTGAAACTGAGCCCTCACCGCCTCCGTTTATTGGCAAAGCGCTGCGGGTATTAATTACCGACGATCACCCTTCCAGTCGTCTGCTGTTAAAACGTCAGCTCGCCTCACTGGGAATTGCTGCGGATGAAGCGAAAAACGGCGAAGAGGCATTACGCTATCTTCAGCAGGACCGTTACGATTTATTGATTACCGACCTTAACATGCCCGTGATGGACGGTATTGCGCTTACCTGCGAAGTAAGAAGATTTGATAGCGATCTTCCCATCTGGGGTCTGACCGCTACAGCGCAGCAGCATGAGCGTGAACGCTGCCTTGCGGCGGGAATGACCGACTGTCTGTTTAAGCCAATTACCCTCGCGCAGATCTCTGGCCTGTTAGCCGGAGTAAGCCAGACGAATGGAGGGGCGTTCGATGAGAAGCGCCTGGCGGTGCTGGCGCAAGGCAATCGGGGGCTTATGCTCGCGGCACTGCATGATGCACAGCGGGAAAATCGACACGATTTAGAAGCAGCCCGGGTGGCCGCACGCGACGAAGACTATCCGTCAGTGAAGTATCATATTCATCGCCTCAACGGCACTGCTCAATTGCTGGGCATTAATGAAGTCATCACTATTGCCCAAATGCTGGAAGAACGATTGCCTGACGCTGTTTCTGCGGCAGAACTGTTCGACGTTTTGAACCGAATCGAAAGCTCGCTCAACAAGCTTGACCAGGCCATTGAAAAATTTCAGCAATAGCCTCTTTTCCTACATATGTAGGCGCTTGCCGACAGAATAATAAGCCCTCGCTGATGTTGCTCTACTGTTAACCGGGTAAAATTAGCCCTGTTCCGATGCAGTACCTTTTGTTAAGTGACGATAGAATATTACCTAAGAAAAATCCAAATTGATGATTATTACAAGTTCTGGCTATCAAACAACCATAGATCATTAAGTTGCGCCTATGTTTCATGGTAGTTTTAAATGCCATAATTTTTATTTTTAACTGGTGTTTTTATTTGTCTTTCATTGTTTTTAATGGATTAATGTTCTTTGAATGATGAAAAGATAGTAGAAACGATCGTTTTTAACCCCCAGTCCGAAATCCATTACTTTTATACTGTTATAAACATATAATTTCTGTAAATTTCACACTGATACATGAGAGGGATTACTGACGCTAAATAATAAAGAGGATTATGCCTGGAAGGTAAGTTTATGGATTTGTCAGGTTCCATTTTTTCTGATGATTATTTTTTTATCGTCGGCATGAGTGAGTTGTTAACTCCGGAGTTGATTGATGAAAATTATTGTATTATAGACATTGAAACGATATGCATATCTGAGGTGCGAAAAAACATAATTCCCGGAAAAAAAGTTATTATTTTTATCAGCAACGTTCTTGACTACTATGCCTTAAAGCATATGCCTGACTTCGTCTTTATTGACAAGAAGTGCCGATTAAATGAAATTCTCTCCTGTTTGCTGGTTAAGAACTCACAATATAATTACAGAGTGAAATATTCACTTTCTCAGCGTGAGGAAGAAGTGCTCTCTTGCATGCAAAAAGGGTTGGATGTCAAAGAGATTAGCCAGCAATTAGGAATGACAATAAAAACGTTTTATGCACATCGCCGCAGTCTGATTTTTAAACTACAGCAAGGTAACCGTGTTGCGCTGTATCAGAACATTGCGCGCAGTGAGGTCTATAAGCAGAGCTCTTATGAATATGACTGAGTAGCATGCTTTATTAAAAATGGTTTTATGAATGTAAAAGTCCACATGGATTTCTTTAATATTTAAAATTTGTTTTCTTACAATTTAATTAACTATATGGAATTTATATATGAAAAAGATTGCACTGCTTTCTGCTCTTGTGTCGCTGTCCGTTTCTCAGGCTGCAAATGCTGCTGATGGGGTAATTAATTTTACCGGCAGTATCACGGGTACGGCATGCGTGGTCGACACAACGTCTATCGCTCAACCCGTTGAGCTCGGCACCATTTCAACCACCGCTTTTACCGGCGGTAATAACACTACGGCGGCGGCGAAACGTTTTAACATTGTGCTGAAATCCTGCCCGGCCAGTATTTCCAGCGCCAGCATTCGCTTTGATGGCACGACCAACACCGCTAATCCCTCCATTCTGGCGCTGAGCAACGGGCAAACTGCAACTAACGTCGGAGTAGCTCTCTATGAGCAGGACAGTACGACGCTGATTCCGGTGGGTTCCTCCTCAGCAAGGGTAAGTCTGCTGGAAGATGTTAATAACACGCTGACTTACTTTGCTAAATATATGGCAACGGGAGTCGTTGGTGCAGGAACGGCAAACTCTTCGACATCATTTACCGTGACTTACCAGTAAAAACAGGGCCACTTGTGGCCCTTGTTATTCTCTCAGGATCTCTTCATGTTACAGAAAGTACTTAAAAAAATCGCCGTGAGTTTACTCCTTCTCTCTTCCGCGGCAATTAGTGGTGTGGAAATAGGCGGCACCCGACTTATTTATAATAGTAGCGGTAGTCAGGCGGCAATCAGCGTGAGTAACCCGGACAATACACCATATCTGATTCAGTCATGGGTGAGTAGCAATGAAAACAGTGACGATGGTGATAGTCCATTTATTACCACGCCGCCTTTATTTAAACTAAATCCGCATGCGCAGAATTCGGTTCGTGTGATGTTAATCGGTAATTCTGTACCTCAGGACCGGGAAAGCGTGTATTGGCTAAATATTAAATCAATACCGTCATCGTCGGCGGATGCGAAAAATGAGTTGCTGATTGCAGTAAAAAGCAAAATGAAGGTTTTTTATCGCCCGTCTGGCCTAAAAGGAGATCCTTCACTGGCATATCAACAATTAACTTTTTCAGTCTCTGATGGGAAACTGAATGTGCATAATCCGTCACCTTATAGCGTGTCGCTTTATCATGTGAAAGTGAATGGAAAAGAATTAGCTAAACCTCCAATGGTTTTACCATTTCAAACCTTATCGCTATCTCAGTCGGCGTTAAATGGTGGTGAAATATCATGGCGTGCGATCAATGATTTCGGAGGTATCACGGCTGAGCATAAATTTAATTTTTAGGTTAATCATCCATGTCCCAGACCAATGTGGTGTCAGGTTTTGCTAAACTAACTCAGTTATTTTTGTTTATTCTTTTTTGTTTACGCGCTACACCAGGGCTGGCGGAAGATTATTTCTCGCCAGACTTTATTGAAACACGCGGAAATATCACAAGGGACATTGATATATCCCTTTTTAGCAAAACCGACGGGCAGGTTCCCGGTGTTTATCATGTGGAAATTTATCTTAACGGTAACTATGTGGAAACACGCGATATCTCATTCGTCGGAAATGAAAGTGCCTTATCACCGACTCTGAAACGGGAAGATTTTACGCGCTGGGGAGTAAAACCCAACGCGCAGCCCGGCTGGATGGATATGGATGAATCAGCGACGATCGACAATATCAGCGAACTCCTGCCGGGGAGTCAGAGCCATTTTCAGTTTGATGGCATGCGGCTTGAAGTCTCGGTTCCGCAGGAATATCTGCGGCGGGATCCTCAGGGTTCCGTATCGCCGGAGCAGTGGGATGACGGGTTGAATATGCTGTTTGTGAATTATAACTTTTCAGCTGCGAATAACCGTGGTGACGCCGAATCGCACAACGACAGTTATTTAAATCTGCGTAGCGGTATCAATGCAGGTCCCTGGCGACTCCGTAATTATTCAACTTATAACAACAGCAATGGAATGAGCCGCTGGAACACAATTAGCACCTCGCTTGAGCGAGATATCAAGGTATTGAAAAGTCAGTTTAGCGTTGGTGATGGTTATACCCAGGCTGGGGTCTTCGACAGCGTGAATTTCCGTGGTGTGCAGCTTTATTCAGATGACTCGATGCTGCCGGAAAGCGTACGCGGGTTTGCTCCTGTGGTTCGCGGTATTGCACAGAGCAACGCTCAGGTGACCATACGTCAGGCCGGGAATATTATCTGGCAATCATATGTTCCCCCGGGACCTTTTATGATCGACGATCTTTATCCCACCGCCGCCAGCGGCGATCTCGACGTCTCGGTTCGTGAAGCGGACGGCTCCGTGCATCAGTTTATCCAGCCGTTTTCTGCGGTACCGGTTATGCAGCGCGAAGGTCAATTCAGGTATGCGCTAGCTGCGGGAAAATATCGGGCGGCAAGCGACCAGGATAAGGAACCGACATTCCTGCAAAGTACCCTGGGCTATGGCTTACCGTGGGATACAACGGTGTATGGCGGGATGATAGTTTCTGAAGATTACTGGTCAGGCGCATTGGGTATAGGTAAGGGGTTTGGGGATATTGGCTCACTCTCTTTTGACACCACGTTTGCTCGTTCGCAGTTGCCTGAAAAGACGTCAGAAGGGGTTTCGTTACGCGCACAGTACGCCAAAGATTTCGCGACGACAGGAACATCTTTGAATTTGACGGGTTATCGTTACTCTTCATCGGGCTTTCGCGATTTTCAGGAAGCAAACGGCGATGTGAATCCGTTTCGTATTGCAGGCGATGAGATGCAGCTTGATGACAATTGGCGCTATCAGCGAAATAAACGTAGTAAGGCTCAGATAACGCTGAATCAAAGACTTCGCGACTGGGGCAACCTGAATCTCTCAGCCTGGCAACAGGATTACTGGGGAGGTAATAGCGAGCGCAGCATTAACGCGGGATACAACACCAGCGTTAACAATATTAATTACGGCCTGAACTACAGCTACTCAAAGGGGCCATGGCGCAATGACAACGATCATATCGTCGCTTTTACGATGCAGATCCCGCTATCACGTTTTTTGCCAAACAGCTGGATGACCGTTTCTGCTAACGGTAACAAAAAAGGCGATAGCGTTTCACAGATGGGATTATCCGGTTCTGCGCTGGAAGATCAAAAACTGAGCTGGAACGTGCAGCAAGGCTATAACAGCAAAGGTTCCGACGCGATGGGCAGCGCTTCCGCCAATTATAAAGGCCGCCATGGGGAGTATCAGCTGGGCTACAGCTATTCCCGTGATAACCGCCAGTTTTCCGTTGGCGCGATGGGCGGACTGGTGGTTCATCCATACGGCATCGCCGCGACTCAGCCTCTTGGCGAGACCCTGGCGCTGGTGAAAGCGGATAACGCTGCCGGAGTGAAGGTGGCAAACAATAGCGGTATTTACACCGACAGCAAAGGTTTTGCGGTGGTGCCGTACGTTACGCCATATCGACAGAACAGCCTGTCGCTGGATACCGCTACGCTGAATAACAATACCGATGTGCTCAATGATACGAGAACGGTAGTACCAACAAAAGGTGCTTTGGCGCTGGCGGATTACCCCACCGTAACGGGTTACAAAGTCATGCTGCAATTGACTGGAAGTGAGATCCCGTTCGGGGCCACAGCCATCGTTAAAAATCGCGATAACGTGGCGAATGGCATTGTGGACGATCACAAACGGGTCTGGCTAAACGGCGCACCGGAAAAAGGTACCGTTGAAGTTAACTGGGCTGGCGAAAGCTGCCGTGCGGCCTATCAGATAACACAGCCCTCTGACAAAACGCACAACGTTACTGCGCAATGTCATTGAGCCGGAGAGAAAGAAAAATGAAACCTATTTTAACCACCCTGATTATTGCTGCGCTGGGGATGTTTTCTCGTACGGTTCTTGCCTGGGATTGCACCACAACAACGCCTTCAACCGCTGTCTCACCGCAGAATATTACGATATCGCGCAACCTCCCCGTAGGCGCGGTTATCGGAACACAGCTCGTGACACCGACGATCAATGCGTTTAGTTGTTTCAATTCGGATCAGGGTCTGATCTCCAGTCAGGTTTTCGGTGTGATGGCGAACGGCACATTTGATTCGATGGTGAACGGCCGGCGAGTGTATAAAACCAATGTCGACGGTATTGGTTATGCCATCTCGGGCTCCACGACAATATGTGCTGGCGGCAGCACGGCAGTCACCGGAAGTAATACTATTCGGGGCGATATCAATACCGCTAAGCTTTGTGAGAACACCAGCGGAATGGTCAGCCCGACGTTGAATGGCACCATGACAGTGACGTTTTATAAAACCGCAACGGAAACGGGATCCGGAACGATAACTGCGAGAACGGTAGGTGCGCTGGTTTTGCTGAATAACGCGCTGCTGTGGCAATCCCCCGCAGCGAATGTCAGTATCAATGCGTTCACGGTGACTACCCCGGCCTGTAATCTGGCAACGACATCAATACCTGTTGATATGAGAGATGTGGATAAAAACACATTTAGCGGCAAAGGATCTACGCCCGGAGATGCTTACACCCAATCGTTCAACCTGCCGATGACCTGCAACGCCGGAACAAAGGTCAGCGTGAAAATGGAGGGGAGTATTTTTGATGCCAACAGAGGGGTCATCAATACTACCAGTGGCAATAACGCAGCGACTGGCGTGGGGATTCAGCTGCTTTATAACAATCTGCCGATGGCGCTGGGTTCCGATATCGCCGTTGGAACCTCCTCAACAGGCGGCAGTTTCAGCGTGCCACTAAAGGCGCGCTATTATCAGACCGGGGATACGATCACTACCGGTACCGCTAACGGCGTGCTGTCATTTACCATGACGTATCAATAGCGATATTAACGCCAGAGGAAATCTGGGTGCCGCAAGCGGACCCCGCCGAAAATTCGCATCAGATAAGCAGTGGCTTATTATTACTTACGTCTTTGCCTACAGCTGTAATTGTCCTCTGATAATTACAGACAGCTGGATGTTGTTCATTATTCATTAAATAAATTTCATTTACGACTTTCACTTTGAATGAAAACATCTGGAGTCATATGCGTTACCGCAATAGCATTATTATTTGTATAACTCTTTTTTTTGTCCTCTGTGCCGCAGGTGTAAGTTTTCTTTTTCATCAATTAATAAAAAATCAAAAAAAACTGACCCAGAACCATCTACAGACTATCGTTGGTGAACTGGACAGCATTATTAGCAATGCCAGCATCGCGGGTAATCGTGCGACAGACCTGCTTAATGGTCAATGTAACAATAAAGTACAGACTGAAGTACGTAAACTGGTGGCTACGCTACCGGATGTAACAACCATCAATTTACTGCAGGGGAAACACCTTTATTGCTCTTCAATTTTTGGCGGTGTGAATTTTACATCTGACGCTCATTGGCCCCCCACTAAATCACTTTTTTTAATGAGCGATAACTCCGTCAAGCCTTCTAAATCACTGTTGGTCTACCACGTGTCCCGTGGAGAAAAAAGCGTCATGGTCGGCCTGGATAATTATTATATTCAAAATGAACTTAAAAAACATCACGGGAGTTACTCTTATATTATGACGGTGAATGGTGTTTCGCTTGATGCCACTGGGAATATTTTTAAAAATCTGTTACCTGAAGGGCAGATCACGTATCCCTCCACACAATTTAAATATAGTGTCAGCGCGTTACCTTTGGTACCGCTTAGTTTGCTCACTTTCTGGCAGAGTGAACATGACAGGATTTTACTGATTTTTTTAATTTCCGGAGGACTCTCGATATTATTTTTAAAATACCTGATTCATCGTCAATCGATGTTTTTTATGTTACGAGAGGCGATCGATAATAACCAGCTAGAGCCTTTCATCCAACCGATTGTAGAGGCTCGCAGCGGCAATATTGTTGCAGGTGAGATTTTGATGAGGTGGCAGCACCCGAAATGGGGCAATGTTCCGCCGGATCGGTTTATTCCCCTGGCTGAGAAAAATGGCCTGGTAAGCCGCATCACCGAATTGGGCATCCAATCGGTAATCCGAAGCTTTGAGTCGTTGGATTTGAAATCGCTTCCATTAACGACGCTATTTTTCAACGTCTCGGCTGCGGATTTTGCAGGCCATAGCCTGTTAAACGCCTGTCAGTCATTCAGGGATAAAACGGCGAACACAGCATTACATATTGGGCTAGAGATCACCGAAAGAGTCGCCGTTGAAGATTCCGCGTTTGTCAGAGAACTTTGTCAGCAACTTGATATGCTGGGGGTGACACTCTCAGCAGATGATTTTGGTACAGGCCACTGCAATTATAAGCTGTTGATGCAACTTCGTCCGCGCTACATCAAGATCGATAAACATTTTACCCAAGAAATTGAAACGGACGAGGGCAAAGAGGCCATCGTCCGCAATATTATCGCTATTGCAAAAGACAGGGGGTGCCTGACCATTGCGGAAGGTGTGGAAAGCGCCTCGCAGCGTGAGAAGTTGGTCGCGATGGGGGTCAGCTTTTTACAAGGTTACTTCTTTTCGAGGCCCATTAAGGCAGCGGTTTTCTTCGACAAGTTGCAGCACTCCACCCTATAAAAAGAAGCCAGAACGCTTCCTTAAACCCTGACTTGAAAATTTTAAGGGTGGGTCTTCAGAGGGATCGTTGTCGCCGCCGCGGCTGGGCCTGGCTCAACAGTTACACGCGGTGCTGCCCCCAAACGTATTTATACAGGTTATAAGGTTAAGTACTTAACCTGCCTTCGATAATTCCGGTAGCGTGTAAAACACCGTTACTGGGGTGATACGATGCCAGGCATTAAGCTTCATTGGGGCGTATCTCTGAACCGAACACAGAATGTCCCAACGGTAACTTGATTCCGGTTGAGTCCAGTTGATAACAGGAGATAGGATGCGGGTTAAAAAACGCAGGAGAGAATTTTGAGAAAAATACCAAAGCCTCTTGTGCCATCAGCGCTTATAAACTATTCCCTGGCAGAAGTCATTTCACTTGCGGTGAGTCAGGCTGGGAAGCCGTTGCTGATTTTGCTCTGGACTGGGCTCAGTCGCCGGTATCAGGGTCCCTTAAATAAAAAGAGATAATAGCAGCTCAGGAATGGCATATTTTAAACAACGTGCCATTCAAATGGCACGTTGTTCCAGCCTAAAAGACATTACCGGGCAAAAAAATAGATCGTCAGCTAGCGAAAAACGGTAATCGCATCGACCAGTTGTGTTGCCTGATGATTCATCTTTGCCGTCGCATCGGCACTTTGCTGAACGAGCGTCGCGTTTTGATGTGTAATTTCATCAAGTTTTTCAACAGAATGAGAAACTTCACCTAACGCACCGGCCTGCTCTGCCGTCGCCTCACTAATCTGCGCAATCAACAGCGTCACATTTTTTACCCGCTCCACAATTTCCTGCATGGTTTTCCCGGAGTCATCCGCTAATTGTGTACCCAAATGGACATGCTGAACGCTTTCTTCAACGAGCTGTTTAATCTCCTTCGCGGCATTCGCGCTACGCTGAGCCAGATTGCGTACTTCTGCTGCGACCACGGCAAAGCCTTTCCCTTGTTCTCCGGCCCGGGCGGCTTCCACTGCGGCATTAAGCGCCAGAATATTGGTCTGGAATGCAATGCTGTCGATGATATTGGTAATCCGCGATATATGCAGTGAACTCTCTGTTATTGCAGACATCATGGATATCATGCTGCTCATTACATCGCTGCCTTTCTCAGCGGCATCCCGGGATTCCTGTGCCAGCGTTTTGACCTGGGAGGCGCTTTCGGTATTATTTTTTACCGTAGTCACCATTTGATGCATCGTGGCTGCGGTACGTTGCACATTCGATGCGGTCTGGTCGGTTCGCTGGCTGAGATCGTTATTTCCCGTGCTCAGCGCATCGGAGGCTTTGAGTACATTAATGGCCTGACCGCTCACATCATCCACCAGCCATCGGAACATGAGCCCAAGCTGGCTAATCGAGCGCGAAATGATCCCTACTTCATCGACCCGGTCCAGGAGCGTGACTTTATACATCGCGCCGCTGGCGACCTCTTTAGCGTTTCGACATAATTGTTCAATCGGGCGGGATATTTGTGATTCAAGCCATGCGGTAACAAGCAGTAATAACATGGTCATCAGGGGGATAAAAATTACCAGTTTTTCAATATTAATGGAGGACAACCATGCAACCGGAATACTGAGCAGTAAGGTTGCTAAAAGCGGAATACGTAATCGCCATTTCAGAGGAAGTGTTTTGAGTAGTGAACGCCATCGCATCCAGCCTGTACGAATAATCAACCCTTTGTGAAACTTATGTCCTTTTGCTGTACCTTCGCGAAAATTTCGATATATCTTCTCGGCATCCCGGGTTTCATCCTCTTCAGGCTGTGTCCTTACCGACATATAGCCTTTAATTTTACCTTCTCTTATTACCGGAATAGCATTCGCACGAACCCAATAATGATCGCCATTTTTCCTGCGATTTTTTACCAGTGCTGACCAGGGCTCACCCTGACGAAGCGTTGACCACATATCTGCAAAAGCTTCTTTGGGCATATCGGGATGACGGACAAGGTTATGAGGTTGCCCCTTGATTTCATCGGCGGTAAAACCACTCACATTGATGAAAGCATCATTCGCATAAGTAATGTAACTGTTCTCATCGGTTGTCGACATCAGCGTCGCCTTGCTGTCGAAAACAAATTCTTTCTGTGTAACCGGTTGATTATCCCGCATAGTTATACATCCATATGAACACTGTTATCTGGTATCGCAATTATCGGCTCAAAAGCAAAACGTATGACAAATTGTTATCAATCTGATAACCAGATCACAACGACTGAAGATAGGTTAGCGAATAAAAACGACATGCTGACTTCTCCGTAAACCGGAGCGGATACAGGGAGTCGGAGTATCGAATAAGCACCTTAAATCACGCTGAGGCGTATGTTAGACCTGGGGATGATTCAGTTTAAAGTCAAATATACTTTAAATTTAATTTAAATCATGGTCATTGTGTTTGCCTGCACGTCAGTGTTGTTTAAGGAATGCTTTTTAAAGGACAATTTCATTTATGGTAGCGTATTTTTGTATTTTTTTTGAAAATAACTTGCTGGATAACGGAATATGTTAAGATATAAAAAATCACTCTGTACTTATGGATGAGTAAATGCTTCAGCGTTATCTGCTGGCTTCTCTTTTCATTTTCTATTCCTGTACTTCGTTAGCGACCCGGCTTAGCCCGGCTGACAGGGAAACCCTTCAGCAACAGCAGCAGGATATTTTGCAACAAAATCAGCAGCAGCGCGAGGAGCTGGAACGCCTGACGCCTGCTCCGGCATTACCTTCGCCCCCTGTAGAAAATAATGGCGGGCCCTGTTTTCTGATTAATCGCATTACTCTGAATAACGCCACGCTGATTAGCCAGAAACAACAACAGCAGCTAACCACGCCTTATTCCCACCGCTGTCTGAATCTGGCAAAAATAAGTGAACTGACGCACAACGTTTCCGACTGGTACATCAGCCGGGGCTATATTACCAGCAGGGCATTTTTGACCGAACAGGATTTATCCCACGGCGAATTAACACTGGAAATTCTGGAAGGCCGGCTGGAGAAAATTGAACTCGATGGCCAGACACCGGCCATGTTGCGCACCGTATTTCCTGGTGCGGAAGGTCATATTCTTAATCTGCGTGATATCGAACAGGGAATGGAGCAGATTAACCGCCTGCGTAGCGTCCCGGTACAGATTGAAATTCTGCCCGGCACCACCCAGGGTTTATCGGTGGTCAGCCTGACTGCCACGCCGGAGTTTCCGCTCAACGCATCGCTGGGTTTTGATAACAGCGGGCAGAAGAGCACCGGCACTGGTCAGCTCACCGGATCGCTGACGGGTAATAATCTGCTTGGTCTGGCCGATAAATGGTCACTGAACGGCGGGCGCAGCAGTGATTTCGCCACCGGCCATGACGCTCAGAGTTTTCAGGCAGGCCTGAGCCTGCCGTACGGCTACGCGCTGCTCGATTACAGCTATTCCTGGAACAACTACCTCAGCACAGTCAGTAGCCGGGGCTACGACTGGCACTCCAGAGGCGATACTCAGACCCATCGTCTGACGCTCACGGACGTGCTGTACCGCAACGGTGATATGAAAACGGCCCTCAGCCTCGGCATGGCGCGTCGTAACAGCCGCAACTGGCTGAATGACGCCCCGCTGAAAAGCAGCAGCCGGGTACTCTCAAATGTCATGGTGGGTATTAATCACAGCCAGAAAGTTGCCGGTGGATCTGCGACCTTCAACCCGGCGCTGACGAAAGGTGTTCCGTGGCTGGGTGCTGAAAATGATGAGGGCAAAGCACCAGACGCTCCCAAAGCGGAATTCACTAAAGGGTCGTTAACGGCCAGCTTCTACCGCCCCCTCACCCGGCGCGTCACATTTCTGACCAGCCTGTATGGACAGGCAACCGGCGACCGGCTGTACGGCAGCGAACGCCTGACAATCGGCGGTGAAAGCTCGGTTCGGGGGTTTAAAGAGCAGTATCTGGCCGGAGACAACGGTGGCTACTGGCGTAACGAACTGAATATTAGCCTCTTCAGCCTGCCGGGGATCGGGGAGATCAGCGCTGTCGCTGCCGTTGATGGCGGCTGGTTAAAGCATGACAACGACGACGCTAACGCCTCCGGTACGCTATGGGGAAGCGCTATCGGGCTTGCCAGTACCGGACGCTTTATCTCCAGTCAACTGACCCTTGGCCGGCCGATTGCCTGGCCTACAGAACTCACCCCAGACCGTTTTTGTGTTTATTACCGCCTTGGACTGGCACTCTGAATAAGGATATCTCTGCAATGGCTCAGCACCCTGAACACACGGTTCGTTTGTCCCAGCGACTGCTGAGTTATTGCCTGATCAGTTTCCTTATCCTCCAGCCGGTGGCCCCGGCGCTGGCGGCCGCCATTACGCCTGTCACACCGGGAACCCAGGTGGATCAGGCGGGTAATGGGGTACCGCTTATCAATATTGCCACGCCTAATGCGGCAGGCGTTTCACATAACCAGTATCAGGACTACAACGTCGGCAAAGAGGGGGTCATCCTCAATAACGCCACCGGGCAGTTAACGGCGACACAGCTAGGCGGGCTGGTTCAGAACAACCCCAACCTGAAGGCCGGGCAGGAAGCGAAAGCCATTATTAACGAAGTGACCGGCACCAGCCGTTCTCAGCTTCAGGGCTATACCGAAGTCGCCGGTAAAGCGGCCAGCGTGATGGTCGCCAACCCCTATGGGATAACCTGTAGCGGGTGTGGCTTTATTAATACCCCGGCGGTGACGCTGACGACCGGTAAACCGCAACTCGATGCGAACGGTAATTTGCAGTCGCTGAACGTGACGGGTGGCAGCATCACCATCGACGGTAACGGTCTGGATACCAGTAAGAGTGACAGCGTGTCGATTATCTCCCGTGCGGCAGAGATCAATGCGCAGCTGTATGCCAAAGACCTGAGTATCACCACCGGTGCTAACCGGGTGGACGCCAGTGGTCATGTCAGCGCCATCAGCGGGACTGGTCCGGTTCCGGTACTTGCTGTGGATACCGGTGCGCTCGGAGGGATGTATGCCGACCGTATACGGCTGGTTTCCGGTGAAAAAGGCGTTGGGGTTAACCTGGGTAACCTGAACGCCCGCCAGGGAGACATCCGGCTTGACGCCAATGGTAAACTGACACTCAACAACACGCTCGCCAGCGGCACGCTTACGGCTTCCGCTCCGGAGATAACGCTGACCGGAAGCCATCAGACCGGCCAGACGATGACCCTGACAAGTCAGGGTGACACGACACTCAATAACGCCACACTTGCCAGCGGTGGTGACCTGACGCTGAACAGCGCCGGTCAGCTCTCTGCCAGCCACAGTACGCTGGCGGCAGGGGTGAATGCTCAGGGGAAAGTCAGCACAAATGCGGGCCTGTCCGTAACGGCGGCCCGTCAACAATGGACTGACGCCGATCTCAGCGCACAAGACGTGCAGCTCACTGCGCAGCAGAACCACACCCTTGATACCACCAGCCGGATCCGGGCAACACGCGATATCACGCTGAATGCAGGCAACCTGGCGCTGAACGGACAGCTCAATGCCGGGCGCGATACCACGCTGACGGCCACGACGCTGAATGCCGGGAGCAGCAGCCGTATCGATGCACAGCATAATGTCGCGCTGACTCTCGCCGACAACAGCAACTGGCAGGGGCAACTGGTTGCAGGTCAGGATCTCACCCTTAAGACAAACAACTTCAGCAGCAGTGGGCTTCTGTTAGCCAACGGTAATCTGTCTGCCGATATCGGGCAGTGGACCAACAGCGCCACGCTGCAAAGCCTCGGATCGCAGTGGCTGAATATGGGCAGCCTGAACAGCAGCGGACAGTTCCTCAGCGGTAATGATTTGACGCTGACGGGCCGCCAGGCCATCACGCTTGAAGGCCTGACAAGCGCGCGAAATAACCTCACCCTTACCACGCCTGGCGGGCTGAGTCTCGGGACGGGGGGGCAGTTACTGAGTGACGGTGGTCTATGGCTGAACGGTGGCAATGTGCTTCTGGACGGGCAGATCGCCGGTGGTAGCCAGGTGAATATTCACGGCACGGCACTGACCAGTGGCAACAGCAGTTCACTGAGCAGCAAAGGCAATCTGACACTGAGCAGCGGGGAGACGTCGCTTGGTGGGCAGCTCAGCGCACAGGGGGATGTCTCGCTGAACGCAGCCGGGCTGACCACGCGCGCAGGGTCGCAATTACAGGGCCATAACCTGACGCTGTCAATGCAGCAGGGTCAGCTTGCAGGCAACCAGGCCGCCAGCGGCGATCTGCAAGTGACTTCCGCGGGCAACCTGAGTCACAGCGGGACATTGAACGGTCAGACAGTCGGCGTAAGAGCGGATCAGCTGGACAACAGCGGCAGCTGGCAGACCGAACAGCTCATATTGCAACTTCGCGGTCTGACCCAACAGGGCAGTCTGCTGGCGCGTCAGGGAATGACGCTCAACGCCGATCGCCTGACTAACCGCGGCAGCATCGCTGCCACGGATCTGACGCTGATGCTGAACGGTGCCGCCGATAACCAAAACGGCGGGAAGATAGTTGCCCGGAACGGGCTGACCTTTAACAGCGCCAGCCTCAACAACAGCGGTACGCTGAGTGGCGACAACGTTAAACTCAACAGCACTGTGCTGGACAACAACGGTTTGATCCAGGGTCAGCAGGCTTTAGATGTGCGGACCACAGGGCTGAATAATACCGGTAACGGTCAGTTGCTAAGCGCCGGGACGATGACGCTCAGCGGCAAGCAGGCGACCAACGGCGGGCTCTGGCAGGCACAAACGCTGAACCTCACAGCAGACAGCCTCGATAACCGGGGCGAGCTGAATGCCGGAATGCAGTTACTGCATCTTGCCAGCGCGCTCAATAACCAGACCGGGGGTCGGATTGTCGCTCAGCAAGGGCTGACGATAAGCGCCCCGACGCTGACTAACGACGGTACGCTGAGCGCCCCTGCCGTGAACCTGACGGCCGATACGTTGACTAACCGGGGTTTCCTGCAGGGTGATAACACGCTGACACTGGCGCTGCGACAGGTGGCAAACCTGAGCGCCGGGAAAGTCCTGACTGGCGGCAGCCTTGCGCTGGCCGTCCCTGTGCTGAAGAACAACGGGTTACTGCAGGTGGGTGGCGACCTGACGTTAACCGGTGACAGTCTGGACAACAGCGGGGACATTTCTGCCCGTACCCTGACGCTGCACCACAGCGGCGCACAAACCCATAACGCAGGCGCGAAATTACAGGCTCAGCTGGAAGCGGTGCTTTCGGCGGCAACGCTGACCAACAACGGCAGCGTGCTGGCGGATCGGCTGAGCCTGACGTCTGACACCCTGGTCAACGGTGGTCAGCTACAGGGAACAAAGCAGCTTGATATCACCGCCACCACTGCCGGCAACAGCGGAAAACTGCTGACGGACGGCGCGCTGACGGTAAAGGCCAGCAGCTTAAACAATGGCGGCACGTTACAGGGTGAAGCAATCAACCTCACCGGGGACAGTGCAGATAACAGCGGTTCACTGACGGCCACCACGTTACTGCTGCACCTGGCACAGCAGTTCAGCAACCAGCCTACGGGCAGCCTTATTGCCCACCAGGGACTGACCCTTTCGGCCCCGCAACTGCGCAACAGCGGCACGCTCGCGGCGAAGGTGCTGAGCCTGACGGCCACCACGCTCGACAACAGCGGTCAACTGCAGGGCGACAATACGCTGTTGCTGGCTGCCACCTCACTGGCTAACCAGCGTGCCGGGCAGATTATCACCGACGGTAATCTGACACTGGCCCTTCCCACGTTGACGAATGCCGGTCTGGTGGATGTCGCGGGGGAATTCACGCTCGACGGTGAACAACTGGATAACCAGGGGAACATTGCTGCCCGCAACCTGACGCTGCGCCACAGCGGCACGGTCAGCAACCAGGCGGAGGGCACGCTGCTGGCAGATCAGACGCTGACGCTGTCTGCCGGAACCCTGAACAATGAGGGCCGGGTGGCGGCAGAGCGGCTGAATGTGACGGCAGCGCAGCTCAGTAACAGCCGGTTGTTACAGGGTGCTCAGCAACTGGACATCACGGCGGCGAATGCCGCTAACCAGGGTCAGTGGCTGACGGCAGGAAACCTGAATGCCAGTATTCAGACGCTGAACAACAGCGGGCTGCTGCAGGGGCAAACGCTGATCCTGAAAGGTGACAGCGTCGATAACAGCGGGCAACTGCAGGCCACAACAGCCCTGTTCACGCTGGCAAAACAGTTTACCCTCCAGCGAACAGGGAAAATAACGGCGCAGCAGAGGTTAACGCTCAACACGCCATTGTTCACCAACCACGGGATCATGGCGGCATCCACGCTGACGTTGTCCGGCTCCCGCATTGACAACAGCGGTTTGTTGCAGGGCGACCACGGCCTGCAGCTTACTGCCACGCAGCTGGATAACCAGACGTCCGGAGAGATCCTCAGCGGAGACGGGTTAACCCTGACGGTGCCAACGCTGACCAACGCCGGGCTACTGAGTGCGGGGGGCGATTTGGCGCTCACGGGCCACCAGCTTGATAACAGCGGGGAAATCTCCGCACGTAACCTGATCGTGCAGACCGGGGATACCCTCACCAATCAGGAGGAAGGCGATCTGCTGGCAAAGCAGGCGCTGACGCTCACCAGCCATCAGATGGTCAACAACGGCAATATCCAGGCTTCCCGGCTGACCCTGAACACTTCAGGACTGAAAAATAAGGGGCTGTTGCAGGGGGCACAGCGGCTGGATATGACGGCGGATAACGCCAGTAACGAGGGACAGTGGCTGACGGCAGATACCCTGAATGCCAGCATTGCCGATCTGAACAACGGCGGTCTGGTGCAGGCGGGGCAGATAACCCTGAAGGGAAACCGTCTCGACAACAGCGGGCAACTGAAGGCCACCAACGCCCTGATCGTTATGGCGGAACGCGCGACCAACCAGCAGCAGGGTAAGGTGCTCGCGCAGCATGAGATGACGTTCAGCGCGCCGCTGCTCAGTAATCGCGGGATCCTTGCCGCCGACATGCTGAACCTGTCGGCAGGAACATCCCTTAACAACAGCGGACTCCTTCAGGGTGACAGCGGCCTCACGCTGACGACCGCGCTGCTGAACAACCTTACCGGGGGGCAAATTCTCACCACCGGCAACCTGCAGCTTGCACTGCCGACACTGGTTAACAGCGGGTTGTTGAGCACCAAAGGCGATCTCTCACTTAAGGGTAACCTACTGACCAACAGCGGGGAACTCTCCTCACGTAACCTGACGCTGGAACACGACGGCACCGTGACAAACCTGGCTGGCGGCGCATTGCTGGCGCAGCAGCAGCTAAACCTTGCAGCGGGCACGCTGACCAACAGCGGCAACGTGGCTGCCAGCCAGCTCAGCGTCACCGCCACCACGCTGAACAACAGCGGTCTGTTGCAGGGGGCGCAACAGCTGGATGTTGCGGCTGCCAGCGCCAGTAACCAGGGGCAGTGGCTGACGGCGGGAAATCTGAGCGCCACTGCCTCGACCCTTGCCAGCAGCGGCCTGTTGCAGGGTAAAACGGTGACACTCCGGGGGAACAGTTTTGATAACAGCGGCCAGTTGCTGAGCACCACTGCCCTGCTCTCCCTCGCTAAACAGTTTACTAACCGACAGAACGCGAAGATCCTGGCGCAACAGGGACTGACGCTCAGCGCGCCCTCAGTCGCTAACAGCGGTACGCTGGCGGCCACAGCATTGACGCTCTCCGGTACCGACATCGACAACAGTGGACTAATCCAGGGCGATAACGGTCTCACGCTGACCTCCGCGGGCACGCTGACCAACCAGGCATCCGGGATCCTGCTCAGCGACGGTACGATAACGCTCGATACGGCACAACTGACCAACGAGGGGCTGCAGCAGGCGAAGGTGCTGGGAGTGACTGCCGGGAAAGCGGACAATCACGGCAATCTTCTCGGGTCAGATGCTGTGACGCTGAAGGTTAACGATACCCTGACCAACAGTGGTCAGATGCTGAGCCAGCAGGCGCTGCAGCTCACGGCAAAAAATGTCACGAATGACGGGCTTCTGGCCGCCAGCCAGCTGCAGCTTGATACCGGCACAACCCTGAATCAGGGGACGCTGCAGGGTAATCAGACACTGCTGCACAACGGTAACCTCACGAACCAGAGCCACGGGCAACTGCTGAGCGGCGGTACCCTGACGCTGAATGGCGCGGCGATCGATAACGCGGGACGTTTGCAGGGGCAGCAGATCGCGCTGAGTGGTACCAGCCTGACAAACAGCGGCAATGCGACTGGCAGCAATGGCGTGACAGCCACCCTGACCGGAAATCTGAGCAATACCGGGTTACTGCTCAGCCAGCAGGCAATGGACGTGCGCGCACAGGGGGTGACCAGCAGCGGTACGCTGGCGGCTGACCGTCTGAGCCTGAATGTCGACAGCCTCACCAACAGTGGCCTGTTACAGGGCAACAGCTCTCTCACGTTGCTGGCCCGGACGCTCAACAACCAGACGGCCGGACAAATGCTGACCGGTGGCCCGCTGAGCCTGACGCTCAGTACCTTAATCAATGCCGGGCTGTTGCAGGTGAAACAGGGGTTCACCCTCAAAGCCGACAGCCTGACTCACCAGGGGACACTGAAAGCCCGGAGCGTTGACCTGACGCTTGGCGATCTGACCACGACCACCGACAGCCATCTGCTGGCAGAGCAGAACCTGACCCTGAACACCGCCACCCTGACTAACGGCGGGGTGCTGGCAGCAGACACAGTCAGCCTGAACGGTGGCGATGTTACTAACAGCGGCCTGCTGCAGGGCAATCAGTGGCTGACGCTCAACAGCGGGACACTGAGCAACCTGCAGACCGGGCAGTTGCTCAGCGGCGGCGGACTGACGCTCTCCCCTACCCGCTGGCTGGATAATGCCGGGTTATTACAGGGGCAGACGCTGACCGTCAACAGCGGGAGCTGGAACAACCGGGGCAGTGCGTTGGGTAGCAACGGTGTGACATCGACCCTGAGCGGCGCTTACAACGGCAGCGGTCAACTCCTGAGTCAGGGCTCGCTGGCGCTTAGCAGCCAGACGTTTACCAACAGCGGTCAGCTTGCCGCCGACCGCCTGCAGCTTACCGGGCGCGATGGACTGACTAACAGCGGCCTGTTACAGGGCAATAGCCATCTCACTCTCACAGGCGCTGGCCTGAATAATCAGGCCGGTGGTCAGGTGCTTAGCACCGGCAACCTGCGGCTGGATGCGGCAGCGCAGACCAACGCCGGATTACTGCTGGCGGGCCAGACGCTGGATCTTATCGCCACCACCCTCAGCAACAGCGGGACGTTGCAGGCGGGCACCCTGCAACTGGCAACCAGCCAGCAGCTCACCAACCTTGCCAGCGGCACGTTACTGGCGCAAAACGGCGCAACGCTGAGCGGTGCATTGCTGGATAACCGGGGACAGCTGGCAGCGAATAACCTGACGGTCAACAACGCCACCGTTACCAACAGCGGCCTGTTACAGGGAGCCAGTGCGCTCACGCTGACCAACACCACGCTGACCAACCTGGCCACCGGGCGTCTGCTCAGCGGCGGAGCCTTATCACTCGTCAATACCGGGTTTACCAACGAGGGTACCGTTCAGGGGCAGACCCTGACGCTCAACGCCGCCACCGCGACTAACCGTGGCAGCCTGCTGGGAACCGATGCGCTGACCGCCACCCTGACGGACGGCCTGCTGAACAGCGGTCAGTTACTCAGCCACGGTGCCATGCGTTTTAACAGCGGCTGGCTGACCAACGACGGGGCGTTGCTTGGTGAAGGGGATGTCACCCTGACCGGCAACCAGCTGACCAACCGGGGTAATATTCAGGGTAATACCCTGCTGCTGGGCAATGGTCAGGTGGATAACAGCGGTACCGTTATCGGCCTGCATTCCCTGACGTTACAGGCAACGGCTCCGCTGACTGGCCGTCTGCTGCGGGCCATCGCTCCCCAGAAGCTCACCAACAATGGTGGCGGGAAACTGCTGAGCCAGGGAACGCTGTCGGCGACCGGAGGTAGCGTCATCAACAACGGTAGCTGGCAGGGGCAGCGCATCCTGTTGAATGCGCAGCAACTCCAGAACAGCGGCAGCCTCCAGAGTGCCGATGCGCTGACCCTCGCCGTGACTGGCTCCCTGGATACCGCAACAGGCAGCAAACTTATCGCCAGCGGGCTGGCAAGCCTGCAGGCGGCCACGTACAGCAACCAGGGACAATGGCTGGCGAAGAACCTGATTGTGCGCGGTGGTTCTCTGGACAACCGTGGTGATATCAGCGGCGTGGAAGGTCTGGATATCGCCCTGAGTGGCGGCATCACTGTGCAGCGCGGCACCACGCTGCTAACCGCAGGCAACCTTGCCCTGAGCGGTGCGTCAGTGACCAACCTTGGCCGGGTCCAGGGGGCGAACGTTACCCTGAACAGCGGCGCGCTGACCAACGACGGTACGATACAAGCCGATGGCGGCCTGGACGTGACGCTCAATGGCGACCTGTCGAACAGTGCCAGCGGCAACTTACTGAGCCAGAACACCCTTCGCATCAGCGGGAACAACCTCACCAGCCAGGGCGTGCTGCAAAGCGGTGGCGATATGTCGCTGACCGGCGCGCAATCCACCCGCAACGACGGGCAATTACTGAGCGGCGGTCTGCTAACGCTCATCACGCCGCAACTGACGAACAACAACTGGCTACAGGCCGGACGACTGACATTCGGCACCGGAACGCTCGGCAATAATGGCTCGTTGCTTATCAGCCAGCAGGGAATACTTGGCGGCAGCAGCCTGACCAACCAGGGCACGCTTCAGGGCGGCAACCTGACGCTGAATTATAACCGTCTTGATAACAACGGCACGTTGTACGGCGGGCAGTCACTGGCGGTGACCAGCACTCAGGTTAACAACGGAGCCGGGGCGAAACTGTACAGCGCCGGTGACCTGAGCCTGAACAGCAACGGCCTGAACTATCAGGGACAGATAGCCGCGCTGGGTAACCTGACGCTGTCGCTCGGCTCCGATTTTACGCTCAACAGCCAGCTTGCCGCCGGACAGATGCTGTCGGTCAGCACCGCCGGCAACCTGGTTAACAACGGGACAATGCAGGGCCAGGGTTTACGCCTGAGTGCAGATGGTGCGCTCACCAATAACAGTAAGTTGACTGCAGGTTATCTCACCAGCCAGCTCAGCGGCGGACGCATTGATATGAATGCCGCAGGCAGCCTGCAGGCGGGTGGCAATGTCACGTTGCTCAGCCGTAGCGACATCAATAACAACGGTTTTACCGGCACTGCCGGTGACCTGACGCTGAACGCGCCGGGAGCCATTAACAATAACAGCGCCCTTCTTTACGCCGGGAATAACCTGCAACTGCTGGCCAATCTGATTCATAACCAGCGTGGCGATATTCTCGCCGGTAACAGCCTGTGGATGCAGCGTGATGCGGCGGGCAATGCCAACAGCGAAGTGATCAACACTTCCGGGACTATTGAGACGCAGAATGGTGATATTACGATCAAGACGGCGTATCTGCGCAATGAAGCAGAGGGGCTGGTCGTTAATCAGCGTGAGCAGCAATACCCGGATGCCATTCCGAAGCAGTCACCTTATTTACATGGTTCATATTACGGTAAGAAGAAACCCGATATTGAAATCAGTCTGGAGGAGTGGAAGCACAACGGCACTAACGTGGTGTTTGATGAATATGAGAGGTGTCGGGGCGGTGCCAATGGCAGCGGACAGTGTTCACGTGAGATTGTATATCGTCTTCTCGGTGAAGATATCAGACAGTTTATCCTTAGCGAGTCAGTCGTAGAGTCTTCAGCTACAGGTGGCGCAGCTCGTATTGCAGCCGGACGTGATATCACTGTTAATGCCGGAACCCTGGATAACCGTGCGAGTAATATTCTGGCGGGGCGTAATATCTCCCTTTCTGGAGGGACATTAAACAATTTCTCGGCCGAAGCTGGTCGACGTATTACCTATGTGCAGGCAGAGTATCATTGCGAGTGGTTTTACTCAGATTGTGCCGACCCTAAATGGACGCCGTTGATGTCATACGGTGAGGGTAAATGGTCCTGGTGGGACGATGACCAGCGAAAATATCGTAGCTGGGTACCCTATAAACTTGGTGCACAAAAAACGGAATATACTGGTGACAGTAGCACTTACCGCGCCGTCATCCAGGCGGGCGGCACAGTTAACGCCAGTTTCAGCGGTGATATCAGTAATACCTCAACCACTGCCCATGTTGCAGGCTACAGCCGTACGCTGGCTACACCAGGTCTGAATACCCTCAGCACCTCGCCAGGTACAGTCAACGCAGTACAGACCCGTGGCCTTATCAACAGCAATAAAGTCGCCATCGGCTCGCCACAGTGGCAGAACCAGATCCTCGATGCCCTGCAACAGGTTAACGGCGGTACCGCGCTGGATAATACCCATGCGGCCAGCGGCAGTATGATCGCCCTCAACGGCAAACAGACTGGATTAAACAACTATTCCGCAGGTGGTGGACTGGCAAATGTCAGCGGACAGATGGTGGCGCTCAACGGGTATGGCACCTCAGGGAGCAGTAAGACCAGTCTCAACGGGCAGTCGGTGGAACTGGGTGGTTACACCGCCAGCACGGGGAACAAAACCAGCCTCAATGGGTCGGAGGTAGCACTTAACGGTGCTACGGCGCATGGGGGGCTGGCAAATGTCACATCCCAGACGGTGGCCCTCAACAATGCCAGCGTCAGCGGCGGCAATAAAACCAGCCTCAATGGGCAGACTGTGGCTCTCAGCCGTGTTGCCGCACCGGGCAGCGTGACGCCGACAACCGTCCGTCCGGTAAGTCTCAGCTATTATCCACTCCCGACCAGTGATAACGGTTATTTTGTGGCAGACCCGGACCCAAAAAGTCCGTACCTCATCACCACTAACCCAAAACTGAACAACCTCGGTCAGCTCGACAACAGCCTGCTCAGCGATCTGGTGGCGATGGCTGGCAAACAACCTGCCCCGATGCCACAGGAAACGCGGGCACAGTATACCGTTGAAAAACAGTATCTGGGCTCCTCATACTTCCTGGATCGCCTGAACCTGCATCCGGATTACGACTACCGCTTCCTGGGCGATGCCGCCTTTGATACCCGTTATGTCAGCAATGCCCTGCTCAATGAGACCGGTAACCGCTATCTGAATGGCTTCGGTTCCGACCTCAAACAGATGCAGTACCTGATGGATCATGCGGCGCAGGCGCAACAGGCATTAGGGTTGCAGTTCGGCGTCTCCCTGACGGCGGAACAGATAGCGGGGCTGAACAGCAGTATTCTGTGGTGGGAAGCGACCACCATCAACGGCCAGACGGTGATGGTACCGAAGCTGTATCTGTCACCGAATGACGTGACGGTGAATAACGGCAGTGTGATTGCCGGTAATCAGGTGAATATTCGTGGCGGTAATGTCGCCAACAACGGCAGCACGCTGATGGCGAAAAACGGTCTTTCCGTTACCAGTGAAGGGGAAATCAGCAACCTCAACGGCGGGCTTATCAGCGCCGGTAGTGCGATGCAGCTCAGTGCGCTGGGCGACATTAACAACATCGGTTCGACCATCAGCGGTAAGCAGGTGGCGCTGGAGAGCATCAACGGCAGTATCAACAACATTACGCTGGTCAATGACTGGAAGCTTCCTGCACTCAATGGCAGAAGCCGTGAGCCGTTCAGCATGACCACCGCCACAGTCGGCCCGATGGCCTCGATTACCGCGCTGGACGCGCTGAGCCTGACGGCGGGTCAGAATATCAATGTGACCGGGGCAAACCTCAGCGCTGGCGGTGACCTGTTGATGAAGGCCTGGGGGGACATTGCCGTTAGCGCGAACCAACTGACCAATGGTGAGCAGCGTAACGGTACGCACTGGCAGGACATCAGCTGGCAAGGCAGTGCCATCAGCAGCGGCGGCAACCTTGTGGCGCAGGCGGGTCATGACCTGACCCTGAGCGCCAGCCAGATGATGTCCGAAGGCAGCGCCCTGCTCCGGGCGGGTAACGACCTCAGCCTGAACAGCGCTGAAACCCGTAAAGAGAGCGGGAAAAAACGCAGTGAGAGCTTCACTACCGGGCTGGCACGCAGCGACATCACCAGCGGTGGCGGTCTGACGCTGCTTGCCGGGCGCGATATCACCAGCCAGGCGGCAGAGCTGGCGGCGAAGGAGGATGTTGGTATACAGGCGGGGCGTGACGTGAACCTCGCCGCAGAAGCCACCACGCAGGGCGACAGCTATAAATCTGGCCGTAAGAAAGTGATTAACGAGTCTGTGCGTCAGCAGGGAACCGACATCACCGCGGGGCGTAATGCAACGATTGTAGCCGGGCGGGATGTGACGGCACAGGCAGCGGATGTGTATGCCGCAGGTGATACAGCCGTGGCCGCCGGGCGCGATATTAACCTCTCGACTGCCACCGAAAGTGACTATGCATACCGGGAGAAGAAAGAGACTTCCGGTGGATTCCTCAGTAAGAAAACGACTCACACCATCCACGAAGAAACGCACACACGAGAGAAAGGAACGCAGCTTTCCGGTGACAATGTTGCTCTCAGCGCAGGTAATAACCTGACAGTACAAGGGTCGTCGGTTGCCGCTGAACGCGATGTAGCACTGAAGGCCGGAAATAATGTGACTGTGGAGGCTGCCACCAACACCGACACGTTCTACGACATGAAGAAAACGAAGAAATCCGGCATTTTCTCCAGCGGGTCGGGTTTTGGTATCACCATGGGGTCACAGTCTTCAAAAACCACCCGACAGGGGGCAAACACGACCCAGAGCGATGCCCGCAGCACGGTGGGCACCACTGGCGGTAATGTCATCATCAGCGCCGGAAATAACGTCCAGTTGAGTGCAGCGGATGTGGTTGCCGGAAAGGCGAAGGAAGATCCTTCCCGGAAAACCGGACATATCGATATCACTGGCGACAGCATCGCTGTGATTCCTGGCCGGGATACGACCACTGAGTCCATGAAGCAGGAGACCAGGTCTTCTGGTGTAACGATTACTGTGAAAGCGCCATTTGAAGACACAGTACGTAACGTGCGCGATATCGTTCGCGGTAAGGGCAGCAGTGGCAACAGCACCGTCGATAAAGTGAAGGGGCTGGGAGCTGAAGGCGCTGCACTTGCGCTTGACGGCGCTGGGCAGATGATGTCCGTTGCGGCAGGCAACAGTCATTCCTCCTCTGAATCACACTATCAGGGTGAGTTTAACAGCGGCAGTCATCTTACCGCCGCAGGCAATATCCAGATGACTGCCACCGGTAAACAGGGTGGCAGCAACAGCGGCAATATCCTGATTGCCGGAAGCCAGGCTAAGGCCGGTGACGCGGTAATACTGGATGCGAAACGAGACGTAAATATCACCACGTCCACGGACAGTGAGAAATACAGTAACAACACTAAAAATAGCGGCTGGAATCTTTCGAGCGCCCTGAGCGCAGGAAGTGCTGTTCGAGCCATTGCGGGTGGTGGTTCCCACGGCAATCAGCTCCTGCCGGGGGGGATGGGCAAGGCAGAGAGCAGCAACAGCGGTACCCGGACCACACAAAATGCGTCGGTCATTCAGGGTTCAGATATTTATGTCAACAGCCATGACGGCAGCGTGAACCTCAGCGGTAGCCGGATGACCGCCACGGATGATCTGCTGCTGTCAGCCACAAAAGGGAATATCTCCGTTTCTGCCGGACGTGACACATCACACAATGAGAGCAGCGGCAGCAGCAAAACGTTGGGAACGCTGGGAGGAGATGGTTACAGCGCCACGGCAGGCTACCGTCATGAAAAAAACAACAGTCGGGAAGATAACAGCCTCGAAAACGGATTGCGCAGCCAGCTAAGCAGCAAAAACGGTAGTCTTATTGCACAGGCCGGTAACGATCTTTCCCTGTCAGGTACGGACATCCGTGCCGGTAAATCGGTCTCACTCAGTGGTGAAAACGTACTCATGGATGTGAGCCGGGATACCCGTGATGGTGAAACCCACAGCAGCAGTTCCCAGTATGGTGTGACTGCATCTGCAGGCGGTTGGGCTGTTGATGCGGCAAAAGCCGTTGAGACGGCAGCCCGCAGTGCAGAAAACGGCGATGACCCACGACTGACCGCCATCAGAACAGGCCAGTCGGCAGCAACCGCGGCACAGGGTGCCCTGTCGGACTCGTCTCTCATTAAGGCTAAAGTAGCGTTAACCATGGGAGCATCGTCTCAGGACAGCCGGTACCACAGTACGGACACGCAGGGCACCACCATTAATGCCGGAGAGAATGTTTCCATCCGCGCCGGGAATGACATTGCCGGCCAGGGTGTGCAGATTGCGGGTAAACACGTGGTGCTGGATGCAGGCCGGGATATCCAGCTGGCTGCCTCTCAGGACACAAACAACTATGAGAGCAAAAACAGCGGCAACCAGTTCAGCGTCGGCGTCGGTGTGAGCCTGATTGGTGCACAGAACGGTATCTCACTGGAGCTGGGAGCGTCGCAGCAGAAGGGTAAGGAAAACAGCCAGTCACAGCGCAACACAAACAGTGTTGTTCATGCTGATGAACAACTCACGGTGAACAGCGGACGCGACACCACCGTGAAAGGTGCAAAACTGGAAGGCAACCGGGTGGTGGTGAATACCGGACGTGACCTGCTCCTCAGTAGTGTGCAGGATACCGCCAGCTATGACAGTAAGCAGTCTTCGTCCGGCGTGTCCCTCAGTCTGTGCATACCGCCATTGTGTTATGGTGCCTCTTCCGGTAGCGTCAGTGCGTCGGGTGAGAATATCACTCATGATGGCAAGAGCGTTGCTGACCAGAGCGGGATATTCGCAGGCAGAGGTGGCTTTGCTGTCACCACGGGAAATCACACGCAGCTTGACGGTGCGGTTATCGCCTCTACCGCCACACCGGACAAAAACAGCCTCGATACCGGGACGCTGGGCTTCAGCAATATCCACAACGAGAGCCAGACCAGCGGCAACAGCTACACGGTGGCGCTTTCAGGCAGTGCGGGTGGCAGCGGAAAAGGTGAAAACCGTAACCTGACGCCTGCCATCGGTATCGGCCATGCGGACGAGAGCCGCAGCGGTACAACCTCATCAGCGGTGAGTGGCGGTAGCATTGTCATTCGCAACCCGGCGGGACAGAAACAGGATATTGCAGACCTGAGCCGTGATACGGCTGACGCCCACCACGGCGTGGACGTGAACGGTGATGTGCAGAAAGTCAGGGATAACCTGGCGGTACAGAGCGAAGGTGCTGCACTGGCCTCCTCTGCCCTGGATGCTTACGGTAAGTATGCAGAGCAGAAAGCGCGGGCATCCAATGCTGCGCTGGGCGCGAAGCTGGCGGCAGAAGGAAAACTGCAGGGCGATACCCCGCAGGAGCAGGAAGCCTTCCTGAAGACGCAACCCGGATATCAGAATACTGAGTACGGCCCGGGAAGTGACTTCTGGACGAAAGGCAGCGCAGCGGCGGGATTACTGGCAGGTGCACTTGGCGGTAACCTGAAAGCAGGTGCGGCTGCGGGTGCGGCTCCTCTTCTGGCGTCTCTGGTCAAAGAGCAGAAAGACTCAACAGCCCGTGCTGCCCTGCACGGTATTGTGGCGGCGGCGCTGACGCAGCTGAGTGGCGGCCACGGTGCTGACGGCCTGAAGGCCGGAGCCATTGGTGCCATCACGGCCTCGGCGATGACCGGCCATCTGGTAAGTGCCCTGTATGGTGATAAAAAACCCGGTGACCTGACAGCGGATGAGAAGCGACTGGTCAGCAGCCTGGTAAGTATTGCGGGTGGTCTGGCGGGTGCTGCGGTGACAGACGGTAATCTCTCCATGGCGGCTGTGGGGGCAAATACTGCCCGTGTGGAGGTTGAGAATAACTCGCTCAGCGAAGCTGCCGATTATCTGGCAACGGGTAAAAAGCCGGAGGACAGATACAAGGATGCGCAGCAGCAACTGAAAGACGCGGTTGACGAGTTTAAGGCGAAGAACTGCGCCGGGCTCAGTGCAGCGGCCTGTGGTGCGAAAATGGATGCGCACCGGGATGAACTGCTGGCAGGTTTTGCAGAGGCAGGAAGTGACTTTATTCCTGTCTACGGTGATATCAAGAGCTTCAAGGAAGCTGACAGTGCGCTGGGCTATCTGGCCGCCGTTGTTGGTATACTGCCGGGGCTTGGTGATGAAGCCGGAGCTTTACTGAAAGGCGCGGATAAGGCACTCAAAGCGGGCGATCTTGAGGCTGCGTCTAAACTGATCGCGAGAGCTGGCGATGATATCAGTTCGGCGAAATACTTTGGTCAGGAGAGAAAGTTCTGGTCTGCTGAGCCAGTCGAGATCAATGGGAATAAAGTTTATCAAAGAAATGACTTGTTTGACCCAAATACCGTCGATGCGAGAGGGAGAACAAACATCCAACGAATGGAAAAAGGATTAGCTCCTTTAGATTCAAATGGTCAACCTGTGAACCTTCATCATATGCTGCAAAAACAAGATGGCCCAATAGCAGAAGTGACGCAAAGCTTCCATACTGATAATCGTGCTACTATTCACATTAATGATAACAGCATACCTTCTGGTATCAATCGCTCAGAATTTAATAAGTGGCGCACTGATTATTGGAAGCAACGGGCTAACGATTTTAAAAAGTAGGTTGCCATGAGTATTGATAATGTTAAGAAAGCAATATCTATTATAAATCAGCATCAAGATGATGCTGATTTTGATGGTGCTAAAGATGAGCAATTAATTGTTCTTGCGGAAAAAAAACTTGGTGTTAATTTTCCAGATAGTTATAGGATTTTTCTAAAAAATTTAGGGTGCGGCGATATAGCAGGCCAGGAATTTTATGGAGTGATAACAGACGATTTTAGTAACTCCGGAATTCCAGACGCTATATGGTTGACTCTTAAAGAAAGGCAAGAATTAAACTTGCCTGATAATTATATAATCATAAGCTCAACAGGTGATGGGGATTATATAGTTTTAGACTGCATAAAAAATAATGTTTTACTATGGTCCCCTGGAGTAAAAGATCTATCAAGAGCTATGAAGCTGTATTATGATGATTTTGGTGATTTTTTCTTATACCAAATTGTAAAAGCATTAAATTAATCGGAGTCGTCAAATCCCGTCCATAGTTGGCGGGATTTTTTTGTTCTGCAATTCTTTTCGATAAATACTGAATCCATCCCGGCAGGCTATTTCACGATACCCTGCTTCTCACCTTAAAATCCACACACCCGTCGCAAGATTTCATCTTGCATGATTCTCCTTTTATTTTAATAAGTTACCGTGAGTATGAAGTTGCATTTTTAACGCAGTGCGAAAATACAGAGTCGTTGACGACTCTATACAGACTCTAATCAGAGTCGACTCTAGACTCTAATCAGACTCTCTGTAAGCATGTAAGCACACCTGTTTTAGTTCCACGCACTTTTTGAGATTTCCGGTTTTTCAGCCATCAGCCGGTACTCTTCCGGTGTCAGGTTATTCAGGGGCTCATGTGGTCGCTCGCTGTTATATTCCATCAGCCAGCGCTCAGTAATTTCCCGTGCTTCATTTAGTGTCCTGAACAGATAAAAATCCAGGATTTCTGTCCGGTATGTCCGGTTGAACCGTTCGATAAAAGCATTCTGTGTTGGTTTACCCGGCTTGATAAATTCGAGTTGCACGCCATGTTCTTCGGCCCATTGTGCCAGCGCCAGTGAGACCAGTTCTGGCCCGTTGTCCATCCGCATCTTCAGCGGGTAGCCGCGGTTTGCCACGATCCTGTCCAACACCCGGATGACTCGCTGAGCCGGGATATTCAGGTCGATTTCTATCGCCAGTGCTTCGCGGTTAAAATCATCCACCACATTGAAGGTCCGGAAGCGTCTGCCGCAGAGCAGCGCGTCGTGCATAAAATCGATGGACCAGCTCTGGTTTAACGCTTGCGGCGTCGCCAGTGGTGCCGGGTTACGCACTGGCAGACGCTGTTTTCCCTTGCGACGAAAATTCAGTTTCAGCAGGCAGTAAATCCGGTGAACGCGTTTATGGTTCCAGGTATTGCCCTGCCTGCGCAGCAGCTGGAACAGCTTCTTAAAACCATATCGCGGATAGCGTTCTGCCAGTTCAGTCAGTGCATGGATCACCGGTTCATCACGCCGGGTATCGGGCCGATAAAAATACATCGTCCTGCTCAGCGATACTGTCCTGCAGGCCTGGCGTAAACTCATGGCAAATTGCGCTGTCAGATAGCTGACGAGTTCACGCTTTATCGCTGGTTTTAAAGCTTTTTTTCGATGACGTCTTTAAGTGCCCGGCACTCAAGGCTGAGATCAGCAAACATCTGTTTGAGGCGTCGGTTTTCGTCCTCAAGATCTTTCATCTTTTTGATATCAGAGGCTTCCATCCCACCGTACTTTGCTTTCCAGTTGTAGTACGAGGCTTCAGAAATCCCTGCTTCGCGGCAGACATCCTTGACGGTACGTCCGGCTTCAACAGACTTCAGGACAGCGATGATCTGGTGCTCAGTGAATCGGGCTTTACGCATGGCGATCTCCTCAGGGAATACAATCAGTATGTCGGAAGATCTCTAAAAGTAAGTGGTTCGTTTTACCGGGATACTTACAGTTAAGCCGTGCTTCTTCTCTAAACGTTCACAAGCGGCTATTGTATTAAATGCTGAGTGCAGGTCAGGATGCAAAGCCCCCGGAAAACCACCACGTGCCGACCAACTGCGCGAGCACGAACGGCTACGCACGCTGGGTTTTACCGTGGTATTGCTGGATAGCAAAAATATTGATGGTATATTATAGGGTTACATACAGCGATTACGGAAATCGAACCAATGGCTAAACAACCAACGAGTAAAGAGTCGGAAGCCGAAACCTCTCAAAGCAGTGACATTGACCAGTCTAAAAATTTAGTGTGTGGCATCATCATGCCAATTGCCGATATTGATAGTTATCCAAACGGACACTGGAGAAATGTTCACGACATCATATGTGAAGCATCAAGCGCAGCAGGATTCAAAGCAAACTTAGTAAGCTCTGATGATGATGTTGCAGTGATTCAAAAAAGAATCGTACAGAATTTGTATGACAACCCTATTGTTGTTTGTGATATTAGTGCTAAAAATGCAAATGTCATGTTTGAGCTTGGCATGAGACTAGCCTTCGATAAGCCGACAGTAATCATTAAGGATGAAAAAACACCGTATAGTTTTGATATATCTTCAATAGAGCACATTGAATACCCCTCAGATCTGCGATATCAGTCTATAAATCTTTTCAAAGAAAGACTGGCAAGTAAGATTAAGGAAACATACCTAAAATCCATTAATGACCCAAACTACACTACATTTTTAAAACATTTTGGCACTTTCAAAGTTGCGCAATTAGACCAAAAAGAAGTTTCTGAAACAGAGTATCTTGCCTCAGAGATTAAAGATATAAAATCGCTACTTATTTCTCTCCGTAGTAAAAACATAACACCTCCCAGATATTTCGACTCTAAAAATACCAATACAGGTCGACTCGATGTTGATGAAAGTGTATCAATAATAAAAAATGGGATTGCAAGTTATACAATTAAGCCTGAAGGATTTATGATTGACAATCCTACAGCCGAAAGAGTCATCGATAACATAACAGCTGCTGGGTTTATTGTTGAACAATTCATGAACTCAGGCAAGAGATTGACATTTAATCTTTCATCATCGATTACTAATGAAGAAGAGATGCTATTAAAAGAGCAAATTGTGAATTCGTTATTATAAAATCTAACTCTACAAATAAAAAAGGACCGCCAAATGTCCTTTTTTATTTGCGTGAAGTGATCGTCTTTGGTACGACAGATGCATCTGTGGTTTTTTACCTTCACTGGGTCTACGCCAGCCACAACATTACGCTTGGCTTCATCTCGTTTCTCTCTGGCGGTGGCCAACGAAACAGCCAGATACACGCCGAGTGCAGCATCTTTTCTTTACCAGCGAAGGTATAGCGATACCACCAGTATTTTGCCCCACTGGTGTTCACCAGTAGGATAAGCCCGTTACCGTCCGGCAGTTTGTAGTCTTTCTCGCCTGGCTTTGCCGTCTCGACTTGTCGCACGTTTAATTTCATAGGTACCCGTCTCAAACTCAGACACCCGTTTTGAATTTGGATTGTAACGGTAAAAGGTGGATAATACCGAACAAGCAAAATACCCAACACACTGAAAATTAATGAAATTTTACAAACAAAAATGATAACAGATGAAATGATGGTGCGATAACAGGAGTAAAACAAGACCATAAGCCACTGATTAGAAAAGAAATACAAAAAACAAAAATAAAAAACACCCCCATTAATGCCCCCAACTTTTAACTAAGTAACCTATTCAATTCATGTGTTGGCTAAAAAGATATCACCGATGGTGATGTTCTCCTTGATGGACGAACCATCACCATGGCGAAACAAAAATGCTACTAAACCATGAGAATTTTAAAATAAGTCTAGATTAATGCCTTAGCTTCAACATACTCAGGTTCACTTAAAATAATTTGACGACAAAAAAAACTGTAGGGCTGGTTAGGCAACATTAAAGAATCAAGTTCTTCAACTAACTCCAGTAGTTCTCCAAATCGATTATCGCGTATGCGTTTAGTCCCAGCAGCGTTTAGTTCATCCATTTTTTCTTGAAGCCTTTCTGTCAAATTTTCGATATCTTCGAGAAGATTTCGTCTTGCTTTGATATGCCTTGAACTATTCAGCTTCAATTCTTTTACTGTATCTTCACCCAATTTAGAGTTGTCTCGTGCCTTTAATTTCAGCAAGGAGACATAAATATGATCAGAGGGTTCAACAATATATGGATTTACTATAGGTGTTACTATTGTATCAAGAGTACTTTTTGCAAGATTACATTTATTGCACGAAGGTAGGAAATTATCCCAACTAAAACATAAATGAGGATATAATGACTTAGGATAAAAATGCTCAATCTGGATGAAATTACCGCCATCCTCAGGAATACACTCGCAAAACGCACATTTGTTATGTGATGTTGGAAACAACACATCTTTAATATTCTGATTCCTATAGTGTGCAGTTAAACTATCTTTATCCTTTTCGGGAATTGAATCGTAGCCGCCATGTAAAACAACAGCATCATTCAAACTCTGAGCCCATTGTGCCCCTCTTATCGTTAAATAGTTAGGTTCAGGACATTTGGTGAGCTTTATCATTTAAAAGCCCTCTTTTTTCATTACATTATTTACTCTCCTAATTAATGCCTTTGGAGTATTATCCTCAGGATGAGACTGAGAAGCATAGATCTCTATAATCTCTTTCGCTTCCACGAATCGTCTGCTATCTATTAAATCCTCGATCTTATCGATAAGGTCATTAACCCTTTCATCATACAATGTATCGAAGGACATAATATCTCTATATATATTATCTGTTTTCCAATACTCTAACGAAGCACCTACTATTTTTGTATTCAATTCACCATTTTTATTTTCAAGAATCAGCACCTCATTTTCATCCCCACTACTAATTACATGCGGGGAATGTGTCGTCACTATAAACTGTAATTTTGGGAAAGTCTTCTCAAGTACTTTTTTTATCTTAGTCTGCCAAGAAGGATGTAGGTGGGCATCAATCTCATCAATTAGGACAGTACCTTCGGCCTTATCAATTTTAGCAAATTCTGGTTCATTGGTGCCCTCAATCCATTCAACGATTGAAAATAGTATTGATACAACTGATTTAAATCCTGAAGATAACTCTTCGAGATATACTCTGTTCCCATTAACAATAAATGAGGGTTCAAGGTCTCTTTCTATCTTTTCAAAAAAGAAGGATCCACCGAACATCAACGAGCTAGATAATGATGATAAAATAAGTTCCCAGTTATATTTTTCTGTGGTGGCCCACTCTTTGTCAGTTATAAAGTACCTATTTATCATCCATTGTTTGACATCAGGAAGCTCTCCCATTGACAAGGCACGAGCAGATTTTCGAACACAATTACGTCTATATTCAACAGTAGAAGTTTCGGCGGTCATACCACTTATTTTTTTGTATGCAACATTTCTATAGGGACCAATAAAAAGTGGTGATATTAATTGATGTATATCATTAATATGTAATGATTCAGTTGTTCCATCTTCATTAACAAATGGCGCATACATATTTAAAGTGGAAGATATATTACTTCTTACCTTGTAAGAGTTTCTCCCTAGGCCAACAGAATGTTCTTTCTTATCCCTTCCAGTAAAATTTAATTTTAACTGTGCATCCTCGCTAACCCTAAGGTTGTCGGGATGAAATTCCCCCAGAGAATTAGCAATTGAATATAAAACTGTTGATTTACCAACACCATTTTCACCACAAAGAATTGTGAATCTTGATTTAAATCTAATATCAATTTTCTTAATACCTCGATAATTTTCCGCAAAGATACTTTGAATACGCATAAAATCCCCTTGTCAAATTGTTATGACAGCAAAGATAACTTAGGGCATGAGAAAAAAAAAAGTTCATGATGACAAAAATCGCACTACACCGCACCCGCCTGCGGTTTTCAGATCGCAATAATTTTTCAGTTGGGATTTTTTACAAATGATAGCGCCAGACCGCGCCACAACTGGGGATATACAGCGAGAGGGAACTGAAAAGAGTGAAAATAATTTCAGCTTTTTTCAGTTCAGCTTTACTCCAGCATCTTCATCACTTTAATTAAGCTATTGATAGTAAAGAGATATAAAATTTTAAGTAAGAATTTTCATGGTAACTAACGACACACTTAAAAATTAAGACACTGATTATTAAAATATTTTTTCTTAAGCAACTGAAATTTAATGAACCGAAGCCGGGAAAATTTTAGTTACTCCCGGCGATCCGTTCACTGACTCTCTTTGGCGGCCAGTAAGAGTTCTAATGCTTTTTGTCGCTCATCCGGTGGTAAGGCATCCATTAGTTCTTTAATCCGTCCCTGAGCGCTCAAAGCGCTGGGACTAATCGTGTGTGAGAAGGAAACGTTCATCACAAACGTATGCCCACACTCTACATTTGAACAATAGCAGTACACATCTGATAATTTGGGGTGCTTTCGGTTTGTTTTCCTCACCGTTGCCGCAGACATACACTCCGGGCAGTAAATTTTCATCACTCGCATAGCTAAACCTCTGTTGCCTGCCAGAAGAAGAGATTTTGGTTCCCTCCCTCTTGTTCTGAACGTGTAACACTGGTAACACGTGTTACATCGTTGATTTAATTGAATTTAATATTTTACCAGTGAATTAAATAAAGAGGTAACGAGTGGTAACACACTTATTTTTGTTATCTCTGTTATCTGCTGGCTAACCAAAGAGGAAGCGGCGAATCTGATCCGGGAGCTTCCCGAGCATATGAAGCCAGTTGTTATTTTTGCGCTGGCGACGGGGCTGCGCAGGTCGAACATCACAGATCTGGAGTGGTCGCAAATTGATATGCAGAGGAAGGTCGCGTGGATTCACCTCGAGGATGCTAAAGCAAGAAGGGCGATTGGGGTCGCCCTGAATGAATCAGCCTGTAAGGTGCGCTGGGGAAACATAACCGGTGGGTGTTTGTTCACACTGAATCATCCGTTCGCCCGTATGGAACGAGAACAAAGGCGGTGCGCAAAATGAGGTCTGATGCTAACACGGCATAGCGCGCAGCGTTAAGGCGGGTGGGAAAGTATCGAGATGGTGCAGCGTTATGCACATCTGGCACCGAATCACCTGACGCAGCATGCCATGCAAATCGACTCATTCCTGCCGGGGAATGGCACAAATATGGCACAAGGCGCTTTTGCTGAACTGGTGAATATCGCGTGAACTCGCGTGGTTAATGGTGCCGATAATAGGAGTCGAACCTACGACCTTCGCATTACGAATGCGCTGCTCTACCAACTGAGCTATATCGGCCCTGAGAGGCCGGTTACGAATGTAACCACGGGGCAGAAGGTTAGATCTAACCGGGTGATGCGTCAATGCCCTTTTGAATCAAACGGCTATTTTTGCATCACCCGTGTTTATTTACGCACGAATCGTATCATCGCCGAAGCCGATCCACTTGTAGGTGGTCAGCGCTTCAAGACCCATTGGGCCACGCGCGTGCAGTTTCTGAGTGCTGACAGCCACTTCCGCGCCCAGACCGAACTGGCCGCCGTCTGTGAAGCGCGTTGAAGCATTCACATACACGGCTGAAGAATCCACCTCGTTCACAAAGCGATCGGCGTTGCGCAGGGTACGCGTCAGGATCGCATCGGAATGCTGCGTGCCATGCTCACGAATATGAGCGATGGCATCGTCGAGATCCACCACAATCTTCACGTTCAGATCCAGAGACAGGAACTCGTCGTCATACTGTTCTGCTTTTACTGGTACCACGGCAGCTGGGCCATCTTTCAACAGCGCCAGGGCGTTAGCCTCAGCATGCAGCGTAACGCCGCTTTTCGCCATCTGTTTGCTCAGCGCAGGCAGGAAAGTGTTCGCGATACCCTGATGTACAAGCAGCGTTTCCACTGTGTTACAGGTGCTTGGACGCTGGGTTTTGGCATTAACGATGATCTTCAGCGCCGGTTCAATCTCGGCGCTGTCATCGACAACAATATGACACACGCCAATACCACCGGTGATCACCGGGATAGTCGACTGCTCACGACACAGCTTGTGCAGACCCGCGCCACCGCGTGGGATCAGCATGTCGATGTATTTATCCATGCGCAGCATCTCGTTCACCAGCGCGCGATCGGGGCTTTCAATCGCCTGCACGGCACCCGCCGGTAAGCCGCACTCTTCCAGCGCCTGCTGGATGACTTTTACCGTTGCACCGTTGGTGCGCCAGGTCTCTTTTCCGCCGCGCAGAATAGCCGCGTTGCCGGTTTTCAGGCACAGAGACGCGACATCGACCGTCACGTTAGGACGGGCTTCATAAATCACGCCGATCACACCGAGCGGTACGCGGCGACGCTCAAGACGTAAACCGCTGTCGAGCAGTCCACCGTCAATCACCTGCCCGACAGGATCAGCCAGATTACACACCTGGCGAACATCGTCGGCGATACCTTTCAGACGTGCTGGCGTCAGCGCCAGGCGGTCGAGCATTGCTTCGCTCAGGCCGTTTTCACGCGCTTCAGCTAAGTCTTGTTCATTGGCACGCAAAATCTCAGCGGATTGCGATTCCAGATAATCAGCGATTTTTTCCAGCACGCGGTTTTTCTCGCGGCTGGAAAGGAGCGCCAGTTTGTAAGAGGCGGCCTTTGCGGCTGCACCCATTTGTTCCAGCATTTTCTGGCTCCTTAACGAATAATCATATCATCGCGATGCACGGCGACCGGGCCATATTCATAGCCCAGGATGGCGTCGATCTGCTGCGAGTGGTGACCCGCAATCCGGCGCAGAGCATCACTGTTATAACGGCTCACGCCGTGGGCGATGTCGCGACCTGCGAGGTTACGGATACGAATCACTTCACCACGAGAGAAGTTGCCTGTCACGCTTTTAATTCCTTTTGGAAGTAATGAACTCCCTCTTTCCAGAATAGCGGCAGTCGCCCCTTCATCGACGGTAATTTCACCTGCAGGCGGCGCACCGAAAATCCAGCGTTTGCGGTTTTCCAGTGGGGATTCCTGCGCATGGAAACGCGTGCCCACAGAGAGACCTTCCATGACATCGCCAATCACGCCAGGGCGGCTACCCGCAGCAATGATGGTGTCGATACCGGCACGGCACGCCACGTCCGCTGCCTGTAGCTTGGTACCCATTCCGCCCGTTCCCAGGCCAGAAACGCTATCACCCGCGATGGCGCGCAGCGCATCATCAATGCCGTAAACATCTTTAATCAGTTCAGCGTCCGGGTTGGAACGCGGATCGGCGGTGAACAGCCCCGGCTGATCGGTCAGAAGCAGTAATTTATCAGCACCGGCCAGAATCGCGGCCAGCGCAGAGAGGTTATCGTTATCGCCCACTTTGATTTCAGCGGTCGCCACGGCGTCGTTTTCGTTAATGACGGGGACGATATTGTTGTCCAGCAGCGCACGCAGCGTATCACGCGCATTCAGGAAACGTTCTCTGTCTTCCATATCCGCACGCGTCAGCAGCATCTGCCCGACATGAATGCCATAGATAGAAAACAGCTGTTCCCAGAGTTGAATCAGTCGGCTTTGTCCCACGGCGGCCAGCAACTGTTTAGAGGCTATCGTCGCGGGGAGTTCGGGGTAACCCAGGTGTTCACGCCCGGCGGCAATCGCCCCGGAAGTCACAATAACGATACGATGCCCTGCGGCATGCAGCTGAGCGCACTGACGTACAAGCTCAACAATGTGGGCGCGATTTAGGCGGCGCGATCCGCCTGTTAACACACTGGTACCGAGTTTTACCACCAGCGTCTGGCTATCACTCATGATTCTCTGCCGTTCAACGATAAGGGGAAATGATGTCAAACGAACGTTTTAGCAGGACTCAGCCCCGTTGCCAACTGCCTTAGCACATCACTAAACACTTTGTTGCGCCGGATCAGGGAGCGTAGTGGCAAATTTTGACAATTTTATTACAGAAATAATAAATCACAGTTTTTTAAAATTATTCTTATTTTGTCATAAAAGTTTAATTCCAGAACGTTAAAACCCTTCCTGTTTTTTCACGGGACTTAGGCATGAGCTTATCGTCCAGCGAATTTTAGCGCGTTTATAAAATCAGGATCGAAAATGAAAAAGAGCACACTGGCATTAGTGGTTATGGGCGTAGTTGCTTCTGCATCTGTACACGCGGCCGAAGTCTATAATAAAGATGGCAATAAACTGGACGTGTACGGCAAAGTAAAAGCAATGCACTACATCAGTGATGATGCCTCTAAAGACGGTGACCAGACCTACGTACGTTTCGGTTTTAAAGGTGAAACACAGATTAACGATCAGCTGACGGGCTATGGCCGTTGGGAATCCGAATTTGCCGGTAACAAAGCAGAGAGCGACTCCTCTCAGAAAACCCGTCTGGCATTCGCTGGCCTGAAACTGAAAAACATTGGTTCTCTGGATTACGGTCGTAACCTGGGTGCCCTGTATGACGTCGAAGCATGGACCGATATGTTCCCTGAGTTCGGCGGCGACTCTTCCGCGCAGACTGATAACTTCATGACCAAGCGTGCTACCGGTCTTGCCACCTACCGTAACACCGACTTCTTCGGCATGGTTGACGGCCTGGACATGACGCTGCAATACCAGGGTAAAAACGAAAACCGCGACGCCAAGAAACAGAACGGCGACGGTTTTGGTACTTCTCTGGCTTATGACTTCGGCGGCAGCCCTTTCGCTGTTAGCGGCGCATACACCAGCTCTGACCGTACCAATGCTCAGAACCTGCTGGCTCGCGGCCAGGGCGACAAAGCTGAAGCATGGGCAACCGGTCTGAAATATGACGCGAACAATATCTATCTGGCAACGATGTATTCTGAAACACGCAATATGACCCCAATTTCTGGTGGTTTTGCGAATAAAGCACAGAACTTTGAAGTCGTGGCGCAATATCAGTTCGATTTCGGTCTGCGTCCGTCCCTGGGCTATGTACAGTCTAAAGGCAAGGATATCGAAGGTATCGGTGATGCTGATATCGTGAAATACATTGATGTGGGTGCGACCTATTATTTCAACAAAAATATGTCCACGTTTGTTGATTATAAAATCAACCAGATTGATGACAAAAACAAACTGGGTGTCAGCAGCGATGACATCGTTGCACTGGGTATGACTTACCAGTTCTGATCACGCTGTTATAAAAAATCCCGGCCTGTGTGCCGGGATTTTTTTGTCGGGGATTCATGCGGTCTGATGCCCTCACCCCGGGCCCTCGCCCACAGGGAGAGAGAGAAACCATCAGGCCGTCAGCTTGACCGCTTCGCTGGAAAAGTCATCCGCAGGCTCCAGCTTCAGATCCAGAGTCGCCAGCAAAGCACGCGCCTTGTCGTGGAACTCTTTCAGCATATATTCCAGACGGTCGATCACTTCCTGATCTTTAATAGCCGCCACCTGCCAGTTTCCGTCTTTATTAAACAGGCCAAACTGGTAGCTGTAAGTAAAACGCTTTTCTTGTGCTTCCATTTCCATCCACCAGCCCCAGAACTCACGTTTTTCGGGTGCAGGCTTCACGTTGACGCAAACAGCCAGGCAGTCGAAAAAAAAGCGATTATCTTCACACTGCTCCTCTCGAATATACGGGCCGAGAGCCATGAACTTCTTAATCAGTCTACTTTTCGGGTGTCCACTCGGTAACGTCATTGCGATCTCCTTTTGTGAAGTCACTGTTTTACCAAACCATCAAAATTTAGCAATCTATTAACACAATCTCTGATAGATCCAACCCGTAATCTCTTTTAACGCTTTGTCGAAGTTCTGATAGACCGGGCTGAACGGTACTTCAAGTAGTTTGCCATCTGCAGATGACGACGTGATTAAGCGAGATTCTTCTTCCGGGCTGAAAGGATCATTTTTCCAGAAACCTGACAGCATCGGCGTTGGGCACCGGCGTCCCAGCAAACCTTGCGTTTTTAACGAATAGCGATTGAGTTCAACACGCAGTGCTTCGTCTGATGCATCATGCATGCCAAGACGGCTGGCCAGTACATCAAGGTACATCTCCGGTACGCTGCTCTGCCGGGCAGGCTCGCTGAGCAACGCGTGAACCACCGGGCCAAGACAGGCCACGGCTCTCAGGCGTGGGGATTCAAGATAAGCCAGACGCACTGCAACGTTCGCCCCAAAGCGGAAACCAAATGCCGCCACACGCGTATGGTCAACCCACGGGACATTTTCAAGTGTTTTCAAAGCATGCTGGTGCAGCTGACTTGAATCCTGAGTGAGTTTCCATTTCGACGAGAAGCCGATCGAAGGCATATCGAGGGTCAGCATCGCGATCCCTTTTGGTGCAAAATAGCGCTCAAAAAGGTTGTAATAGTCGATTTGCAGCGAATCCAGACCGCCGCACATAAGCACCGTCGGGAACGGGCCTTCGCCTTCAGGCATATGCAGGAACCCGGTAACCGGCGCGCCGCCGGGGATCGTGAACTCAAGCTCACGCATCCGGCTAGGCAGACGTTGAGCAGCTTCTTCATAGGCACGATTCGCCAGCGCCTGAGCCTGCTCTGCCAGTTCATCCCCTTTAAGATGCGGGTATGCCGCAATGGCGTAAAGATTAGCCGCGTGCAGCCAGTGCTTGCCGCTCAGTGCAGCATCTTCTTCCTGCGTGGCCTTTTGCTGCCAGAGCATCGCCTGTTTAGACCATTCGTAGATCCAGTTACCACCACGGTAGCCCACCACCGTATCGTAGAGTTCGCTGTCGGTACGCTCGGACTCACTCATTACGATACGTGACTGCACGTCGAGGATTTCACGGGGATCAATACCACGCCAGATCCACATTAAACGATTGAGCATGCGATACCAGTGAGGCACATTTTTACCGTCTAACGCAGACTGCACTGAAGGCTGGGTACCTGGATTAAAACGACGCACCAGCGTCGACGTTTCTGGGTGTTTGAAACGGGGTTTGAAAAGAGTTTCGGTGAGATTCGCCTGCGTCATGACATAGCCTCCGTGAATACGTCGTATAAAGACTATTGTAACGCGCCGCAGACTAAAAAAAACAACGCCCGGTATCACCGGGCGTTAAAATAATTGCAGAACGGAATTAACGACCAGAAATTGGCGGTACAAATACCACGCCCATATCCCACGGTTGTTCAATCCAGGTCTCCTGCGGAATATCAATCACATAATCATCAACCAGCGGACGGCCGGCAGGTTTAGCGAAAATAGTGACGAAGTGTGCTTTTGGGTACATTTCGCGGATTGCCACCGCGGTACCACCGGTATCCACCAGGTCATCAATAACGATGAAGCCTTCACCGTCGCCTTCAGCGCGTTTCAGCACGGTCAGCTCACGCTGGTTGTCATGGTCATAGCTGGAGATGCATACGGTATCGACATGGCGAATACCCAGCTCACGAGCCAGCAGCGCCCCCGGTACCAGACCGCCACGACTAACGGCAATAATGCCTTTCCACTGCTCGGAAGGCATCAGACGCGCAGCCAGTTTGCGTGCGTGAATCTGCAACATGTCCCAGGTGACGACGTATTTTTCGCTCATGTGAAGTGTCCCAGCCTGTTTATATACGGCTTAAAAAGTGTTCAAGGGGGAAATAGGTTGCGCGAGATTATAGAGATCTGACGCACTAAAAACCAGTGTTTAGCGCCCTGAGCCAGGGTTTTTACATGCTTTATGCTACCAGCAACCAGAGAAAGTGGTATTCTCAGTTGCATCTCGCAAGCCTGACTTGTGGTAACTATTAACCTGCTAACCCTGTAACCTGCATCATTGTTTGCAGAGCATCGACAAGGAGACTTATCGTGTCTGAACTGTCTCAATTATCTCCACAGCCGCTGTGGGATATTTTTGCCAAAATCTGTTCCATTCCACACCCTTCCTATCATGAAGAACAGCTTGCCGAACATATTATGGGCTGGGCGAAGGAAAAAGGTCTGCACGTTGAGCGCGACCAGGTTGGCAATATTCTGATCCGTAAAGCGGCGACCGCAGGCATGGAAAACCGTAAACCGGTTGTGCTACAAGCGCACCTGGATATGGTTCCACAGAAAAACAACGACACCGTTCACGACTTCACCAAAGATCCTATCCAGCCTTACATTGATGGCGACTGGGTAAAAGCACGCGGCACAACGCTGGGTGCAGATAACGGTATCGGTATGGCTTCTGCGCTGTCCGTACTGGCGGACGACAGCGTTGAGCATGGCCCGCTGGAAGTGCTGCTGACCATGACCGAAGAAGCCGGTATGGACGGTGCATTCGGTCTGCAGGCTAACTGGCTGCAGGCAGACATTCTGATCAACACCGACTCCGAAGAAGAGGGTGAGATCTACATGGGCTGTGCGGGCGGGATTGATTTCATCTCTACCCTGCCGCTGTCCCGCGAAGCGGTACCCGCTGGCTTCCAGACCTTCAAGCTGACGCTGAAAGGGCTGAAAGGTGGCCACTCCGGTGGTGATATTCACTTAGGTTTGGGTAACGCCAACAAACTGCTGGCGCGTTTCCTGGCGGGTCACGCGGCTGAGCTGGATCTGCGTCTGGTGGATTTCAACGGCGGTACACTGCGCAACGCCATTCCACGTGAAGCGTTCGCAACCGTGGCAGTGCCTGCAGCAAAAGCTGATGAGCTGAAAAAACTCTCCAGCGTTTATCTGGATATCCTGAAAAACGAACTGTCTGCCAAAGAGAAGAACCTGACCGTAGTGCTGGAATCCTTCTCCACGGATAAAGCAGCGCTGACCGCGCAGTCTCGTGACAGCTTTGTTCAACTGCTGAACGCGACGCCAAACGGCGTGATCCGCAACTCTGACGTTGCGAAAGGCGTGGTAGAAACCTCACTGAACGTGGGCGTGGTCACTATGAGCGACGACAGCGCAGAGATCATCTGCCTGATCCGTTCGCTTATCGACAGCGGTAAAGAGTACGTGGTCAGCATGCTGGAATCTCTGGGTACCCTGGCGGGTGCGAAAACCTCTGCTAAAGGTAGCTACCCTGGCTGGCAGCCAGACGCCAGCTCTCCAGTAATGGCGCTGGTGCGTGAGACTTACCAGCGTCTGTTCAACAGCACGCCGAATATTCAGGTGATCCACGCGGGTCTGGAATGTGGTCTGTTCAAGAAACCGTATCCAAACATGGACATGGTCTCCATCGGGCCAACCATTACCGGGCCACACTCACCGGATGAGCAGGTTCATATCGAAAGCGTGGGCCATTACTGGACCCTGCTGACTGAACTGCTGAAGGCCATTCCTGTTAAGTAACGCCCTCACCCCAACCCTCTCCCACAGGGAGAGGGTGAAAAACGCAGGCCTGGTAAGCGAAGCGCTACCGGGCTTTTTTACAACCCCAACACCAGCTGACGTTCCAGTTGCGGATCCAGCAACGTTACGTGCAATCCCACCAGCCTGACTCCTCGCCCACCCCGTCGCTCTTCCCATGCCTTTTTCGCGGTAGCGATAAGATCCTCTTTATTCAGGCGCGGCCAGACGTGCTCCTGCGTCGTCTGCTGAAAGTCATTGAACTTTAATTTCACGCCCTGACGAGCAATCAGCAGATCCGGTTTCACTTTCGCTAACCTCCGCTCCAGCTCAGGATAAAGTTGTTCAGTGATAATGATTTCGCACTCAGGCCACTCATGAATATCTTCAATCAGCGTGCGTTCCACCCCAACGGATTTACGCAGGCGCTCGTTATTCACACCGCGCTCATCAATCCCCTGACTGCGCTCCCACAGCACGCGACCAAACTTGCCAAAGCGCTTAAGCAGCATTGCCAGGTCGCTTCGTTGCACATCTTCACACGTTCGTAATCCCATGCTTTCAAGCTTTGCTGCAGAGACTTTCCCCACCCCGGGAATTTTGCCGAGCGGCAACGTTTTTAAAAACGCCGGAACCTCTTCCGGGGTGATAACAAACTGGCCGTCCGGCTTATTTAAATCTGAGGCTATTTTGGCGAGGAATTTCACCGGGGCGACCCCCGCCGATGCGGTCAGATTAAGCTCGTGATAAATGGTCTGGCGGATCTCCTGCGCCATCAATGTGGCAGAGCCGTGGCAGTGAACGCTGTCGGTCACATCCAGATAGGCTTCGTCCAGCGACAGGGGCTCTATGAGCGAGGTATAGCGGGAGAAAATCTCCCGGATATGCAATGAGGCCTCTTTGTACGCCTCAAACCGACCAGGCAGAAGTGTGAGATGAGGACAAAGCTTTAACGCCATCGCGGTGGGCATCGCACTACGCACGCCAAATTTGCGCGCAGGGTAGTTGGCGGTACTGATCACGCCACGCTGGATGCGGCTGCCGCCAATAGCGATGGGGATATCCCGTAGCGCAGGATTGTCACGCATCTCCACTGCGGCAAAAAAGCAGTCCATATCAACATGGATTATTTTGCGCATAGTAAGCCCTCACTCATTACTGGATAAGTATACAGTAATAACGTAAGGATTGAGAAGCGTGAGAGGAAAAGGAGCAGGTCTGGCGAGCGGCTGCCGGTGCTTTTCCCCCGTTGCGTCATAAAATTTTCTTCAAAGATACCCGGCGTTTAAATGAAGTCACCCATAATAGAGGTATTAAAAAAACTGGCAGATTTTTTAGCATTCAGGGAGCAGTGTTATGAACCTGCATCTTTCGGCAAGCAATGCGTACCGACAACTCAAACCCAACGGCTGGGATGTTGTCGCTTTTCCTTTAATTCTCTGTCTGATAGCCCTGTTCGTCACCGGCTTTCATCAAACCCTGCAGCCCATCGCCAGCCTGAAAACCGAGGTTATCTCGCTGGATCCGATAATGCTGCCGGAATATGCCCTGCGTACCACGCTGCGAATGCTGGTCGCCATGCTCGCGGCACTACTGTTTACCCTGGTTTACGGTACGCTGGCTGCCCGCAGTCGACGGGCAGAAAAAATCCTCATCCCGGTGCTCGATATCCTGCAATCCGTGCCGGTACTGGGTTATCTCGCTTTTACCGTAACGTTCTTTATCGCGCTGTTTCCGGGGCAGGTATTGGGTGTGGAGCTGGCGGCCATTTTTGCCATTTTTACCAGCCAGGCGTGGAATATGACCTTCAGCTTCTACCAGTCTCTGCGCACGGTGCCACGGGATCTGCTGGAAGTGTCCTGCGGATTTCATCTGACACCCTGGCAGCGTTTCTGGAAGCTGGACGTTCCGTTTTCAATGCCCGGACTTTTATGGAATATGATGATGTCGATGTCCGGCGGCTGGTTTTTCATCGTGGCTTCCGAAGCCATTACCGTTGGCAACAATACCTATACGCTGCCCGGTATCGGTGCCTATCTTGCTCAGGCCATTTTGCACAAAGATTTGCACGCAGTGGGCTGGGTCTTGCTGGCGATGACGCTGGTGATCCTGGCCTACGATCAGTTGCTGTTCAGACCGTTGATCGCCTAGGCCGATAAATTCCGCATGGAGACCACGCAGTCTGGTAAAACTCCCACGTCCTGGGTGCTAAATCTGATGCGCCGCACCCGGCTAATTCACAAGCTTCTGGCCCCCTTTGGCCTGCTATTGTCCGTGCTGGCACGTCTGCCTTTGCGTGTACCTACGCTACGCACCAGGCCCGTTCCAGCGAAGTTATCGCGGCAGATTTCCCGTACGATAGACATTATCTGGGGGGCTTTACTGGTTCTGCTGACGTTGTACATTGCCTGGCGGGTGGTCAGCTATGTGAAAACGGGCATCACCCTGGATGAAGTGGGGCATGTTTTGCTGCTGGGTGTGTTCACTCTGCTACGCGTGACGCTTCTGATCCTCATCTCTTCGGTTATCTGGGTACCTCTGGGGGTCATGATTGGGATGCGGCCTGCGCTTGCCGGAAAAATTCAGCCGATTGCGCAGTTTCTTGCCGCTTTCCCGGCGAATCTGATGTTCCCGATCTTCGTGATTACCATCGTTCATTACCATCTTAACCCGGATATCTGGCTCTCTCCGCTGATTGTGCTGGGTACGCAGTGGTACATCCTGTTTAACGTGATTGCGGGGACCACCGCATTCCCGAATGACTATCGCGAGGCGGCCACAAATTTCCGTATCCGTGGCTGGCAGTGGTGGCGTCAGATCATGCTGCCGGGCATTTTTCCTTACTATATCACCGGTGCGATTACGGCATCGGGGGGAGCCTGGAACGCCAGTATCGTGGCTGAGTTTGTGCAATGGGGGAATATCCAGGTGACGGCGCACGGGCTGGGGGCCTATGTTGCACAGAACACGGCCGCGGGCGATTTTCCCAAAATTATTCTTGGTGTGGCGGTCATGTCGCTGTTCGTCACCGTGTTTAACCGCCTGCTGTGGCGGCCAATGTATGCTTATGCCGAATCCCGGTATCGTATTGATTAAAGGATTGCTCTCATGCAGCAAAGATATCGCACAGTGAAAACCGGTCAGGAAGTGTTAACGGTGAAACAGGTCAGCCATGGTTTTGACAAGGCGCATGGTGCAATACAGATCCTTGATAACGTTAACCTGACCTTATCCGAAGGGGAGATAGTCGGGCTGCTTGGACGTTCGGGTTCAGGAAAATCGACTCTGCTGCGGATCATCTCCGGCCTGATCACACCCACGTCCGGAGCGGTTAACTACAAAGGTACCCCGCTCAGTGGCCCCGCAGAGGGTATTGCGATGGTCTTTCAGACCTTTGCGCTCTTTCCGTGGCTGACTGTACTCCAGAATGTGGAAGCAGGACTGGAGGCGCTTGGTGTTGCCGCTTCGACACGCCGTACCAGAGCGCTCGCGGCAATCGATCTTATCGGGCTCGACGGCTTTGAGAACGCCTATCCTCGTGAGCTTTCCGGCGGTATGCGCCAGCGGGTGGGGTTTGCCCGCGCGCTGGTCGTCGACCCGACGCTGTTACTGATGGATGAACCATTTTCTGCTCTCGACGTATTAACCGCTGAAACCCTGCGTACGGATCTGCTCGACCTGTGGAACGACGGTAAAATGCCGATCAAATCGATTCTGATTGTGACACATAACATTGAAGAAGCTGTTTTTATGTGCGATCGCATTCTGGTGCTCTCTTCCAACCCTGGCCGGGTGGTTGCCGAAATTAAAGTGCCGTTTTCCCATCCCCGCGATCGCCTCGATCCTGATTTCCGTCAGCTGGTTGACGATGTTTATGCCAGAATGACCGCGCGTCCGGTGAGTGAACACGTCAGAAAAACGCTGAGGGCAGGCACGCGGCTGCCGCAGGTTTCTATCAACCTGATTGCAGGGCTTATCGAGACGCTGGCGGCGGCACCTTATGAGGGACGGGCCGACATGCCGGACATTGCACATTCCCTGCATCTGGAGGTGGATGACCTGTTCCCGATTGCAGAGGTACTGCAGCTGATGGGGTTTGCCGATATTCGCGAAGGGGATATCTTCTTAACCCCAGCGGCAATAGCCTTTGCTCAGGCCGATACGCAACCACGAAAAGTGATGTTTGCCGAGCATCTTCTGCGCTTTATCCCGCTGGCGGCATTAATTAAAAATGTGCTTGATGAGAGGGTGGATCACCGTGCACCCCGCGTGCGCTTTGAACAGGAGCTGGAAGACACGCTCTCTGACAGCGCCGCCAAAGAGACGCTGGATACGGTCATTCACTGGGGACGCTACGCCGAGATATTCTCCTATAACGACCAGACGGCACTGTTCAGCCTGGAAGATGTGGAGTTTTAAACACCATAAACGCGGGTGTGAGTCTTTGCTTACGCCAAAACCGATCGGGATCCGCAGGGGAAGCCAGGCGAGCGAATGGCTGTTGCTGAACCTTAATGCGCCCACACCATGAAAAGACCAGGCTGGGTCGAGGCAGACAATAGCATCGTGGAGAACGCGTTGCGTGATGTCACTCTGGGGGCGGAAAACGGGTTATGTGAAGCCGGTAAACGTACCGCGGATGCAGACGGCGTATGGCGTCCTGAAATCAGGACGCCATCTACAAAGGTAAATTAAAGAATGCGCTGCTGTTCCCGAGCCATCCGTTTTTTACGGGCATCGCACGGCTCCGGGCAGTCACAGACCTTTTCCATTCCGAGGGCAGAGATGCCGCCGCAGCTGCCCTGGATACTTTTACGCTTGATGATCCAGCCCAGTGACATACCGAATACCACCAGCATAAATACCGCGAAAGTTGCCAGAAACGTCAACATTATCAGCCTCCGAAGTCATCCAGCATGATGTTCTCATCTTCCACGCCGAGATCTTTAAGCATCTTAATCACAGCGGCGTTCATCACTGGTGGGCCACACATATAGAACTCGCAGTCTTCCGGAGCCGAATGCTGTTTAAGGTAGTTCTCATACAACACGTTATGAATGAACCCTGTATAACCCGTCCAGTTGTCTTCCGGCTGCGGATCGGAGAGTGCCACATGGAAGGTAAAGTTAGGGTTTTCACGCGCCAGCTGTTCAAATTCATCGTCATAGAACATCTCTCGCCGCGAGCGGGCACCGTACCAGAAGCTAATTTTACGCTGACTGCCGAGCCGCTTGAGCTGGTCGAAAATGTGCGAACGCATCGGGGCCATACCCGCCCCACCACCGATAAAGACCATTTCGGCATCCGTTTCTTTAGCGAAGAACTCCCCGAACGGGCCAGAGATAGTCACCTTATCGCCCGGTTTCAGAGACCAGATGTACGATGACATCACACCCGGCGGTGCATCCGGCACATTCGGTGGTGGTGTGGCGATACGCACATTGAGCATAATCATGCCCTTCTCTTCCGGGTAGTTAGCCATTGAGTAAGCGCGCAGCGCCGGTTCTTTGACGCTGGAAGTAAAACGGAAAAGATTAAACTTATCCCAGTCGGTGCGATACTCATCCGGAACATCGAAGTCCGCATAAGTCACGGTGTGATCCGGGCATTCAATCTGAATATAACCACCCGCACGGAACGGAACATCTTCACCTTCCGGTACGCACAGCTTCAGCTCTTTAATAAAGGTGGCTTTGTTATCATTCGAGATAACCTCACACTCCCATTTTTTGACGCCGAAGATCTCTTCCGGTAGTTCAATTTTCATGTTCTGGCGCACTGCGACCTGGCAGGCCAGACGGCAGCCCTCTTTTGCCTCACGTTTTGTGATATGCGCCAGCTCGGTTGGCAGGATATCACCGCCCCCCTCTTTTACCGTTACGCGGCACTGCCCACAGGAGCCACCGCCGCCACAGGCTGAAGAGACAAAAATTCCGTTACCGGAGAGTGTATTAAGTAACTTGTCCCCTGCCGGAGTGCGGATCTGATTTTGCGGTTCATCATTGATATCAATGGTGACGTCACCGGAGTTCACCAGCTTTGCGCGCGCGGCCAGAATCAACCCCGACAGTACCAGTACAATCAGCGTGAACATCACCACGCCAAGAATAATTTCCATCTTCTTTCCCTTACAGCTGCACACCAGAGAAGGACATAAAGCCCAACGCCATCAGTCCGGTGGTGATAAAGGTGATCCCTAAGCCACGCAGGCCCGCAGGCACGTTGGCATACTTCATTTTTTCGCGGATCCCCGCCATCGTCACGATAGCCAGCATCCAGCCGATCCCGGAACCGAAACCATACACAACGGATTCACTGAAGTTGTAATCACGCTGAACCATAAATGACACGCCACCAAAGATGGCGCAGTTCACCGCGATCAGCGGCAGGAAGATCCCCAGCGCGTTGTAAAGCGACGGGAAATACTTGTCGAGGATCATCTCCAGGATTTGTACCAGCGCCGCAATCACTCCAATAAAAGTAATAAAGTTCAGGAAGCTGAGATCAACACCGTCCACCAGCGCGCCGTCCCGCAGCACAAAGTTGTACACCAGGTTGTTAATGGGCACGGAAAGCCCCAGCACAACGGTCACCGCGACACCCAAACCAAATGCCGTCGACACTTTTTTGGACACCGCGAGGAACGTACACATGCCCAGGAAAAACGCGAGCGCCATGTTTTCAACGAACACCGCGCGCACAAACAAACTCAGGTAATGAGCCATTGTCGGTTACTCCTTTTCCTGCTGTTCAGGCTTCAGCGTACGAATCAGCCAGATCAGCAAACCGATAATGAAAAATGCGCTTGGAGCCAGAAGGAATAATCCGTTTGGCAGATACCAGCCACCGTTTTGTACCGTGTCCAGCACCGTGATACCAAACAGCTTACCGCTGCCGATTAACTCGCGCAGGAAACCTACCGTCAGCAGGATCACGCCGTAGCCCAGACCATTGCCGATGCCGTCCATAAAGCTCGCCAGTGGCGGCATTTTCATGGCGTAAGCTTCTGCGCGCCCCATCACAATACAGTTGGTGATAATCAGACCGACGAACACCGAAAGCTGTTTTGAGGTTTCATAGGCAAAGGCACGAAGCAGCTGATCGACCACGATCACCAGCGAGGCGATGATCGCCATCTGCACGATGATCCTCACGCTGTTCGGAATGTGGTGGCGGATCATTGAGATAAACATGCTGGAAAACGCCGTCACCAGCGTCACCGCAACGGTCATCACCAGCGCAGTTTCCAGCTTAGTGGTGACCGCCAGTGCCGAGCAGACACCCAGTACCTGCAGAGTAATGGGGTTATTGGCCAGCAGCGGGCCAATGAGCACCTTTTTGACTTCTTTTAGTTCACCTGCATCAGCCATTGTTCAGCGCTCCTTCACGTACGTTTTTCAGGAAGGGGCCAAAACCCAGTTCACCCATCCAGAAATCAAAACTATGCTGCACCCCGTTTGACGTGAGCGTTGCCCCGGAAAGCCCGTCGACAGCGTACTCATCTCCCTGACGCGCTGCCCCTTTCATCACTTTCAGCGCGGGTTTCCCGCTGTCATCCAGCACTTTCTTGCCGACAAACTGTGCCCGCCAGTTAGGGTTTTCAACTTCTCCGCCAAGCCCCGGCGTTTCGCCCTGGTCATAATACGTGATGCCTTTTACAGTGCGACCGTCCGTATCAAGCGCCACAAAGGCATACATCATTGACCACAAGCCGTTGCCGTATATCGGAAGCACGACCTCCTGCACCCGGTTTTGCGCATCATGCACCAGGTAGATCTCTGCGAGGTTGCTGCGTCGCTTAATCCCTGCCGGATCCTGTGATGCCTCGAGGGAAAGACTCATATGCGGATCTTTTAGCGCCTGAGCCTGGTTATATTTCGTCGGGTCTTTTTCCAGAAGTTCGCCATTTTTTAAATCCACCAGCCGCGCTGAAATGCGTTCAGCGAAGAGTGTCGAAACATCATCTGTACTCATTCCTTCCTGCATCAATCCGGCCACGGCCAGGATATTGCGTTGTTTATCCAGGGCGCGCTGCTTTTGCTGCAGCGGCTTTAGCCCCACAGCAGAACCCGCCACTACAATGGAACAGACCAGACAAAGCACCAGCACCACCAGCAGCGTTTTGCTGATGCTGTCGTTATTTTTGATTTCAGCCACGCGCCTTCCTCCGCTTAACGTTGGCGCGCACGACCAGATAATCGAAGAGTGGCGCAAACAGATTGGCAAACAGAATGGCCAACATCATCCCTTCCGGATACGCCGGGTTGACCACACGAATCAGGACACACATCGCGCCAATGAGCACGCCATAGCTCCATTTACCTTTGTCAGTAAATGAGGCAGAGACGGGATCCGTAGCCATAAACATCATCCCGAAGGCAAAACCGCCCAATACAAGATGCCAGTACCAGGGCATAGAGAACATCGGGTTGGTGGTAGAGCCAATCACGTTGAACATCGTGGCGGTCAGTATCATGCCAATCATCACACCGGCGACGATCCGCCATGAGGCGACACGTCCGAAGAGAATGATGGCTCCACCCAGTAAAATCATCAGCGTGGAGACTTCCCCGATGGAACCCGGAATGTTGCCGATAAAGGCATCAAACCAGGTGACAGGTTGGCCCGTCGCGTTATTCACCAGCGTTTCTCCGCCGTGTGCCGCCCACTGAGAGAGCGGCGTCGCGCCGGAAAAACCATCGGCCGCCGTCCACACCAGATCGCCCGAAATTTGAGCCGGGTAAGCAAAGAACAGGAACGCGCGCCCCGCCAGTGCCGGGTTGAGGAAGTTACGCCCGGTACCGCCGAAGATCTCTTTGGCTATCACGACACCAAAACTGATCCCCAGCGCCGCCTGCCAGAGCGGCAGCGTCGGTGGCACAATCAGCGCAAACAGAATGGAGGTAACAAAGAAGCCTTCATTAATTTCATGCTTGCGAATTATGGCAAACAGCACTTCCCAGAAGCCGCCCACGATAAATACCGTGAGGTAGACAGGCAGGAAGAAAACGGCCCCCAGCGTCATCATGCTGACCCAGCCCGCGTCTGCGGCAAAGCTCACGCCCAGCGACTGCGCCAGACGGTAGTGCCAGTCAGACTGAATCACCTGCGCCATCTGCGGTGCATCGTACAAATGGTGCAGCGCCGGAATGGTTTGCAAACCCACGTTGTACATGCCCCAGAACATCGCCGGGAAGACCGCGAACCAGACCAGAATCATCATCCGTTTAAGATCGATGGCATCACGGACGTGCGCAGCCCCTTTCGTCACCAGCCCCGGGGTGTAGAAAATGGTCGCCGTCGCTTCAAACAGCGGGTAATACTTTTTCAGCTTACCTTCGGTAAAGTGCGGTTCTATTTTTTCAAAGAGGTGTTTTAAGCCCATCAGTTATCCTTCCTGCTCAATGCGGGTTAACACCTCGCGCAATACGGGTCCATATTCGTATTTACCTGGACAAACATAGGTACAGAGCGCCAGATCTTCTTCGTCAAGCTCAAGACAGCCCAGCGCCTGTGCGCTGTCGGTATCCCCGGCGAGTAAATCGCGCAGCAGCATGGTCGGCAGAATATCCAGCGGCATCACGCGCTCATAGTTACCAATGGGAACCATTGCGCGCTCACCACCATGTGTACTGGTAGAGAAGTTAAAAAGCTTGTGACGCAGGAAATGTCCAAGCGTCGTGCGGGTCACGGAGAATTTCTCCGCGCCAGGCAGAACCCAGCCGAACAGCTCTTTCTCACGCCCTTCCAGGACAACACTCACCTGCAGATGAAAACGACCAAGATAAGCCTGCGCACCAACCGCATGTCGGCCACTGAGAACCGAGCCGGAAATCAGCCGGTTTTCGCCCTCGTTTATTTCACCGTCCAGCAGTTCATTGATATCCGCCCCCAGCAGGGTACGCACCAGACGCGGATTTGCCGCCTGTGGCCCGCCGATGGCAACCACACGTTCAGCACACAGCTCACCTGTCGTAAAAAGCTTACCGATGGCAATGACGTCCTGATAGTTGAGATGCCAGACCTGCTTTGTCAGGCTTACCGGCTCAAGAAAGTGGATATGGGTGCCAGCCAGCCCAGCAGGATGGGGGCCTGCAAATTCGTTAAACGTGACCTGACCTTGCGGATGACCACCAAGCTTGCCTCCGCTGGCCTGGCAGACATGGACTTTACCCGACGTCAGGCGCGTTAACACGGTCAGCCCGGCATCAAAGGCTTTTCGCTGTGCCAGAATCACGGGCTGGGGGTCTACGCTGAGCGGGTTGGTGTCAATTGCCGTGACGAAAATCGCCGCAGGCACCGTGTCCGGTACGGGCGATTTACTGAAGGGACGCGTGCGAAACGCCGTCCACAGGCCTGATTCCAGCAGCTGCGCCTGTACGGCACCCCGGCTGAGGCTCGTCAGTTCGGTGGCATCAACATGAGCAAATGTACGCTGCTCGTCGCCTTCAATGCGGATAACCACCGACTGCATAACACGGCGTTCCCCACGATTGATCGCAACGATGGTACCGCAGGCTGGTGCGGTAAACATGACGCCAGGATTCTTTTTATCCTCAAAGAGCGCCTGTCCTTTGATGACGCGATCGCCCTCCTGTACCAGCATTGAGGGGCGCATTCCCAGATAATCGTCACCCAAAATGGCGACATGGCGAACACTAACGCCCGTCGAAACGTGCTGTTCCGGCACGCCTGAAATCGGCAAATTAAGCCCTTTTCTGATTTTAAACATGTAGTTAGGAAGTTTCCATGAACAACAATCCAGTGGGCAGAAGTGTACCATTTTCGCCCTTTCCAGGGCAGGGAATCCGCCGTTGCACACGCCAAAATGCGAGCGATTACGCAAAGTTCCTGGAGTCAACGCCTTTGGGATGGGTTATAAAGTAAAACTAATTTGTAAACTAACCGCTCTGCTCTTGCGAAAATCTATAGCGGTGCTAATGTGAGCGCTCCTAACCAGAATAATCTGATTTCGGGTCTCTTTTGCCGTCCTGGCAAGTTGGTCTTAGTTTTATCAAGGAACTAGTAGTATGCGTAAAATCGCATTGTTCATTGCGATGCTTCTGATTCCGTGCGTGTCGTTTGCCGGGTTGCTCAGCAGCAACAGTTCAACCACGCCGGTCAGCAAAGAATATAAACAGCAATTAATGGGATCACCGGTTTATATTCAAATATTCAAGGAAGAACGCACTCTCGATCTGTTTGTAAAAATGGGCGAGACGTATCAGCTGCTCGATAGCTACAAAATTTGTAACTACTCCGGTGGTCTGGGGCCAAAACAACGTCAGGGCGATTTCAAAAGCCCGGAAGGGTTTTACAACGTTCAGCGTAGCCAGCTAAAGCCTGACAGCCGCTTCTATAAAGCCATTAACATCGGCTTCCCTAATGCCTATGACCGTGCTCACGGTTATGAAGGTAAGTACCTGATGATCCACGGTGCCTGCGTGTCTATCGGCTGTTACGCGATGACCGATTCCGGCATTGATGAGATCTTCCAGTTTGTCACTGGCGCACTGGTCTTTGGTCAGCCAAGCGTTCAGGTCAGCATCTACCCGTTCCGCATGACCGATGCCAACATGGCGCGTCACAAGTATTCCTACTATGCGGATTTCTGGAAACAGATGAAACCGGGTTATGACTACTTTGAACAGACCCACAAGCCGCCGGTAGTGTCGGTGGTGGATGGCCGTTACGTGGTCAGCAAGCCACTGAGCCACGAAGTTGTCCAGCCACAGCTGGCGTCAAACTACACGGTCTCCCAGGCAAAATAACGCCCACTCACCTGGCATAATCTTTTGCCAGGTTTCGTTGCCCGTCAGCGGTTGCGTCGCTATCACAGAAACCACATCGTTTGGTGTGGTCTCTGTCTGAAAATCAATTTCCACATCCTGATCGAGCAGCGTTGCCACGCCAAACGGCGCACGACGGGTGATCCAGAACAGATTCGTCGAGCAGAACGCCATTACGTAGCGCCCGTCAGACAGGAGCATGTTAAACACGCCCTTTTCACGTAACTCTGAAGCCAGCGATGCGATGTATTTAAACACGGCGGTCATGTTGCTGGGGGTACGAGGATAACGCTCTGTCAGCTTGTGCAGCAGCCAGCAGAAGGCTTTTTCGCTGTCTGTCTCGCCTACCGGGCGGAAATTCCCCGTCTCCAGGGACTTATAGCCAGAGAGCTGACCATTGTGAGCATACGTCCAGTTACGTCCCCACAGCTCGCGGGTAAACGGATGGGTATTTTCCAGCGCCACTTCACCGCGATTCGCCTGGCGGATATGCGCAATAACAGAGTGGGACTTTATCGGATAGTCCTGCACCAGTTTGGCAATCGGTGAATTAAAGCTGGGCTGTGGATCTTTGAACGTGCGACACCCTTTGCCTTCGTAGAAGGTTATACCCCAGCCGTCTTTATGCGGCCCGGTTCCCCCACCGCGCTGAACCAGCCCGGTGAAACTAAAGCAGATATCGGTTGGCACATTGGCGCTCATCCCGAGCAGTTCGCACATACGTCACCTCCACAACAGCGGGGGCAATCATGCCCCCAGCGAAGTCTTACTTAACCATCTCTTTTTCGATCAGCTGGATCAGGATGTGGATCACTTTGATGTGAATTTCCTGAATGCGATCGGCATAACCGAAGTGCGGAACACGGATCTCAATGTCCGCGGTACCGGCCATTTTACCGCCATCTTTACCGGTCAGGGTGATAACTTTCATCCCTTTTTCACGCGCGGCAGCAATCGCTTTGATCACGTTACCAGAGTTACCGGAGGTAGAAATCCCCAGCAGCACATCACCTTCACGCCCCACGGCTTCAACATAGCGGGAGAAGACATAGTCGTAACCAAAATCGTTGCTCACGCAGGAGATGTGGCTCACGTCAGAAATCGCAATCGCCGGGTAGCCCGGACGGTTTTCGCGATAACGCCCGGTCAGCTCTTCTGCGAAGTGCATGGCGTCACAGTGGGAGCCACCGTTACCGCAGGAGAGCACTTTACCACCGGCTTTGAAGCTGTCGGCCAGCAGGACCGCCGCGCGCTGAATAGCGTGAATATTGGCATCATCTTTCAGAAAGTTCGCCAGCGTTTCCGCCGCTTCGTTCAGTTCGTTACGAATAAGATCCTGGTACATGAGGATAATCCTTCAGTATTGATGAAATAACACAGTGGAGTGTACCGGATAGCGTTAAAAGCGAGAAGCTAAAGCCATGTGAATCGTCCGGCGTTTTGATTTTTCGTGCCTGCTAAAACACGAACAATGTGAACCAGGTTGTAATTATTTTGTAAATTCATTGCTAAAAAAAATAACATCCACTACAACCATATCATCACAAGTGGTCAGACCTCCTACAAGCAAGGGAGCTTTTCTTTATGATGATTTTGAGCATTCTCGCAACCGTTGTTCTGCTCGGTGTGTTGTTCTATCACCGTGTAAGTTTATTCCTGAGCAGCCTGATTCTGCTGGTCTGGACGGCAGCATTTGGCGTCGCAGGTCTCTGGAATATCTGGCTTTTAGTTCCACTGGCCATCATTCTGCTGCCGTTTAACTTTGCCCCGATGCGTAAATCAATGATCTCCGCACCGGTGTTCAAAGGCTTCCGTAAAGTGATGCCGCCGATGTCGCGTACTGAGAAAGAAGCGATTGATGCGGGTACCACCTGGTGGGAAGGCGACCTGTTCCAGGGTAACCCGGACTGGAAAAAGCTGCATAACTATCCGCAGCCACGTCTGACCGCCGAAGAACAAGCCTTTATTGATGGCCCGGTGGAAGAAGCGTGCCGCATGGCAAACGACTTTGCCATCACCCACGAAATGGCCGACCTGCCGCCAGAACTGTGGGCCTACCTGAAAGAACATCGCTTCTTTGCGATGATCATTAAGAAAGAGTATGGCGGTCTGGAATTCTCCGCTTACGCTCAGGCTCGCGTGCTGCAAAAACTGGCAGGTGTCTCAGGGATCCTGGCGATCACCGTCGGTGTACCTAACTCCTTAGGCCCTGGTGAACTGCTGCAGCATTACGGTACTGAAGAGCAGAAAGATCACTACCTGCCGCGCCTGGCGCGTGGCCTGGAAATCCCATGCTTCGCGCTGACCAGCCCGGAAGCAGGCTCTGATGCGGGTGCGATCCCGGATACCGGCGTGGTCTGTATGGGGGAATGGCAGGGTGAGCAGGTGCTGGGTATGCGCCTGACCTGGAACAAACGCTATATCACTCTTGCACCTATCGCCACCGTGCTGGGTCTGGCCTTTAAACTCTCTGACCCGGAAAAACTGCTGGGTGGCGAAGAGGACCTGGGCATTACCTGTGCGCTGATCCCAACCTCTACCCCGGGCGTTGAAATTGGCCGTCGTCACTTCCCGCTGAACGTGCCGTTCCAGAACGGTCCGACACGTGGCCAGGATATCTTTGTACCGATTGATTACATCATCGGTGGCCCGAAAATGGCCGGTCAGGGCTGGCGTATGCTGGTGGAATGTCTGTCTGTTGGTCGCGGTATTACTCTGCCGTCGAACTCAACCGGTGGTCTGAAATCTGTGGCGATGGGAATTGGTGCTTACGCCCACATCCGCCGTCAGTTCAAAATCTCCATCGGCAAGATGGAAGGTATTGAAGAACCACTGGCGCGCATTGCAGGCAATGCTTACGTGATGGATGCTGCGGCTTCGCTGATTACCTACGGCATTATGCTGGGCGAAAAACCGGCCGTACTGTCGGCAATTGTGAAGTATCACTGCACCCACCGTGCACAGCAATCCATCATTGATGCGATGGACATTGCCGGGGGTAAAGGCATTATGCTCGGCGAAGGTAACTTCCTGGCGCGCGGCTATCAGGGCGCACCCATTGCTATCACCGTGGAAGGGGCAAACATCCTGACCCGCAGCATGATGATCTTCGGCCAGGGGGCAATTCGCTGCCATCCGTATGTGCTGGAAGAGATGGCCGCCGCGCAAAATAATGACGTTGATGCCTTCGATAAGCTGCTGTTTAAACATATTGGTCATGTCGGCAGCAACAAGGTGCGTAGTTTCTGGCTGGGTCTGACCAACGGTCGCACCAGCGCAACACCAACTGGTGATGCCACCCGACGTTATTACCAACAGCTGAACCGCCTGAGCGCCAACCTGGCTCTGCTGTCTGACGTCTCTATGGCCGTACTGGGCGGTAGCCTGAAGCGTCGTGAGCGTATCTCTGCCCGTCTGGGGGATGTGCTGAGTCAGGTGTTCCTGGCTTCTGCGGTACTGAAGCGCTACGACGACGAAGGCCGTCAGGAAGCGGATCTGCCGCTGGTACACTGGGGCGTACAGGACGCCATGCACCAGGCAGAACAGGCGATTGACGATCTGCTGGCGAACTTCCCGAACCGTTTTGTCGCTGGTGCCCTGCGCGTGGTGATCTTCCCTACCGGTCGTCATCATCTGGCTCCGTCTGACAAACTGGATCATAAAGTGGCGAAGATCCTCCAGGTACCGAGTGCAACCCGCTCACGTATTGGTCGTGGTCAGTATCTGACTCCATCGCCACATAACCCGGTGGGTCTGCTGGAAGAGGCGCTGCTGGATGTCATGGCCGCCGACCCGATTCACCAGAAGATCTGCAAACAGCTGGGTAAAAATCTGTCCTTTACCCGCCTGGATGAACTGGCAAAACAGGCGCTGGCAGGTGGAATCATCGATAAGGATGAAGCCGCTATTCTGGTGAAAGCCGAAGAGAGCCGTCTGCGCAGCATTAACGTGGATGATTTCGAACCAGAGGAGCTGGCAACCCAGCCAGTAAAGCTGCCGGAGAAGGCCCGCAAACCTGAAGCCGCATAACGCATTTCGCGTGTACAAACCCCGCCCCGTGCGGGGTTTTTTATTGCCACATTTTCTCGTTGTGTCGTGCTACAGTGTCAAAAAGTGGTCGTTTGAGGAGTCTGAATTGTGCCTGGTCTGAAGATTTCGATTTTGCAGCAACCTTTAGTGTGGATGGATGGCCCCGCCAACCTGCGCCACTTTGATCGTCAACTGGAAGAGATTACCGGGCGTGATGTGATTGTCCTGCCGGAGATGTTCACCACCGGTTTCGCAATGGAAGCCGCTAAACAGTCGATGCCGCAGGAAGATGTGGTCGCCTGGATGCATGCCAAAGCACAACACACAAACGCGCTGATTGCCGGGAGCGCGGCCCTGCAAACCGAACGCGGGCCGGTGAACCGGTTCCTGTTGGTTGAACCAGAGGGGAAAGTGCATTTTTACGATAAACGCCACTTGTTCCGCATGGCGGATGAGCATCATCACTATGAAGCAGGTAACGAACGAGTGGTGTTTGAGTGGCGCGGCTGGCGTATTTTGCCGCTGGTGTGCTACGACCTGCGCTTCCCGGTCTGGTCGCGCAACCGCAATGATTACGATCTGGCGCTGTATGTCGCCAACTGGCCTGCCCCACGCTCACTGCACTGGCAGTCACTGCTGGTAGCGCGTGCTATTGAGAACCAGGCGTATGTTGTGGGCTGTAATCGCGTGGGTACGGATGGCAACGGGCATCACTATCGTGGTGACAGCCGGGTAGTGAATCCGCAGGGTGAAATTATTGCGACTGCCGAGCCACATCAGGCGACACGTATTGATGCTGAGCTGTCGTTGACTGCGCTGAAGGAGTATCGCGAGAAGTTTCCCGCGTGGCAGGATGCAGACCCGTTTAATATCGAATGAATAAAACCGGGTGGTGGCAATGCCTCACCCGGGCTTTTATAAGTCAGAGCATAAAACACCCGGTATAGGGTTTTACGCTATGACGTTGAAGTTATGCAGTCCCGCAGTTCACAAATTGATCCAGAGAAGTGTCTTATTTCAATCAATTTCCGGTAAATTGCATTGTTAATTCAACAGCAGAAAACGGTGAATCTAACGACAAAAGAACGTTAAAAACCACCAAATACCACTTTGGTATAGTATTTGTTTATCTTACCGCTGCGCTTGCCATCGGCACCGTAATAGCGATCCTGACGACAGAGCTTTTCTTTCACGTCGCAGGAAAGACCGGTCACGAAGGTGAAAGAGGTGGTATCAAACTCGCCCATGGCTTTTAATTTATCAGCACGAGTTTTACCCACATATTTTTCAGTCAGTGGAATGGATACGCCGGTAGCATCGGCACAAATGTACTTATCGCACAGTACGCCTTTTCCCGGTGTCCATAGGGCGGCGGTTTCTGGAGTTGCCGCCAGCGCACCAAAACTGAATAACCCTAAAAAGATCCCAATTGCTAATTTCATATTGTCTCCAGAACCGGGCAAATAGATTGCCCGGTCTTTTCAATCTGGGTTTATCAGAAGGCGTATTTTACCCCAACGGTTCCCTGAGTGTCACTGTATCCCTTGTCACCGATCTGTTGTGCTACGTTCGCCCACAGCGTCGCCTGACGGTTAATTTTTCCCTCAACACCCAGCTTCAGCTCACCAATATTTCGTGTGCCGTCCATATAAGTGCTGACACCATCCATATTTACACCGTAGTTGTCAGTGTTATAAATCCAGTTCGCTTCCACGAAAGGTTCAAATTCACGCTGACTACCTTCATCCAGTTTGCTTTGTCCTTTAATAAAGGCTCTCACACCGAGACGGGTCTGGATATTATTATCACCGGTACCACTGACGCTTGTACCGTTAATCTCGGTATGGTTGTCGGCTTTCACCCCCATCCAGGTGACCTGCACCTTCGGCTGGATAAAGACCTGGTTAACCATGCCATTCAGCGTCTGATATTCACCAGTTTTATGGGTGTAACCCGCTTCAACGGAGGCGGTAAAACCATTGGATTTGTAGCTTTCAGACGGCAGACCCTGACCGCTGACGCTGTTGTTGAACCAGTTGTACAGGGCCCAGGTATCAACGTAGGTACCTTGTTTGGTGGTGTCGTTGGCATACCAGGTACCATAAACCCCGACGCTGTAGCCGTTCAGGCTGCCGCGAGAGTTGTAGCCGGAAGCGTGGGAAACGCTGTGGCTTTTCTGATTGGCGTAGCCTCCTATCAGACCGACCAGGTAGCGATCAAGACCATCATTTGACCAGTCGACGATATCACCGCCAATCTGTATGACGTAGCGATTCGCATTGGTCGCGATGGCATCATTGCCCACGTGCGAACCGGTATGCCCGCCGATGTTACGCATCCACATAGAGCTTACTTTGCCGTTACCGGACATATCGTCCAGATACTGGGTTTCACCCAGGCGGTCGTGTAAACGCATGGCGAAGATGGTGTTGGCAGCACGCAGGTTATCGATATAAGAACCTATTTCAGGACGTAATACCGGGGTCGACGGTGTTGCTGGTTCGGCTGGAGTGCTCGGGTCTGTAACCGGAGGGGTTACCGGACGCGGCGAACTCGGCGTCAGCGGAGTCATCGGCACTATCGGGTCAACCGGCGGTTGATTGCCCTGGTCTGTAACCGGAGGGGTTACCGGACGTGGCGAGCTCGGCGTCAGCGGAGTCATCGGCTTCACTTCACGGGAAGTTAAGTACCAGGACTCCGGGTTACCTGCACTGCCATCTCCGCCTCTGGTCAGTGAGTAATCATAAGCACCTGCAGCGATGGTGCCGATATTCTGGCGGTAACCATCCGAAGAGGGTGACAGACGGAAGGCATCAGGCGTGGTGGTACTGCCGTTCTGGGCATCAATCAGCAGGATCCCGGTGTTAGTACGCGCGCCGGTACCGCCACCATGCTTGATGATAAGAGAGGTATTGCCGTCGGCTTTGGCGTTGTTCAGCACCAGGCGATCGCTTGCCGAGTTGTCATCACCCATATAAGTTTTCAGGATAAGCGTACCGTTGTTGCCGGTATATTGGTTGCTGACGGTCAGGGTATTACCCGGCTGTGCGCCCGCCAGGTTGATAATACCGTTGTTTTCGATACCACCTGCGAGCGTAAAGTTACTGTTTGGCTGACTTTCCTGACCGGAAAGCGTATTGAGCGAGGCAACCATGCCGTTGTTAACCACGTTGCCATTGACTACGCCTGTACCAGCCAGAGTGCCATTGCTACCCACCGTAACATCAGCGGCTTTGGCACCGTTCAGCACTGCCGTTGAATTGGCTGCATCGCCAACGATAAGCGCACCGCCATCGATAGTGGTGGTACCGATATAAGTATTCACACCGTTAATGACGGTAATGCCGCTCAGTTGGCTGACATTACCCAGGCCACTAATAACGGGTGCGAAAATATAGTTGCCGGAGGTGTCGGTATGGTTAAACACCAGATTGCTGTTGGTATTGGCTAAAATTATTTTTTTGGCATTGATAGTTCCTGCTGCCTTAGCCGTTTGCCCGGCTAAAGCACCGATTGCCACCGTGCCATTTTCGGCATCGACATTGATACTTTGGGCATTAAGTTGACCCTGGTTGGATACAATCAAGGTACCATTACCAGACGGTAACTTAGTTGCACTATTTTGAGCACCGATGCTCAGCTCTCGTGCGCCAATATCCCAAAGGGAGCCTGGACCGTCGATAATGACGTCACCTTTACCTGCGGCATCGTCAGCAGGGCTGCCCCCGGCAATCGCTCCGCCAGCGCTTTTCACTACACCGCCGTTAGTAACACTCATGCTACCGGTTCCGGCACCACCGACGTTCATCGGGCCGCTGTTGATTACCCAGCCCGAACCCGAGCCGTCGACATTCACTATACCGTTAGAATTTTTTCCCCAGCCGACACCAGTGGAAGAATTACTAATGATAGAGCCGCCGTTACTGATGGTCACCGAACCGTTGCCATTGGTACCTACGGTTATCCCCGAAGAGGAGGTTGTCGTGGCTAACAACTGCGAATCGACACCATCCACCACAACAGTACCCGTGCTATTATCGTTCTGGCCGACGTTCATGAATACCAGTCCGACCTTTCCGCCATTGAAAACATTCAGCGTCCCTGTACCACCTCCACCAACGGCGGTCGTACCGCCAGATAGTGCCTGATTAGAGGGATCTACGCCATCGTACCAGGCACCGCCGTCAACGGTGAGGGTTCCGGTACTGCCCGAATTATATCCGAGAACAGAACCGCTGGTGCCGGAAGCGGTGGTGCCGGACTGAACAACGCCACCTTTAGTAATGGTCAGTGAACCTGTACTATTTTCCCCGGCGTAGATAGCTCCCGGTAAAATCCACGGACTACTTTGAGTGTCAGGAACGATTACCGTAGCACCGTTATCAATAACGGTCGCGTTAGACGCGGCAAATACAGGCACACTCAGCGGCGCGGTAAAAAGTAATGTCGTAATCGCATTTTTAAGAAATACGCGAGTGCCGTTATTGTTCGAAATTCGTTTTATAACCATGTCAGTACTTCTGTTCATCATTAACTCCAGTGGAAATTCAAAATGTCTTTTATTAAAATTTTCGTTCAGTATTCAGGCGTACCGATGCAGCACAGCATTGTTAATTAAAGCTGCGTCATCCTCCGATATTTGCCCAATAAAACGGTGCCAATAGCGTTTATCCAAATTTTATATATGCGTGTGTAGTGCCTGTAAAATGGCAACGTGAACGACATCCCCATAAAGGGATCAAGAGTTTTTCAGAAAGGAAAAACAAAAAATAATAGACGTATTAATAACCCGCAGGTAGGGGTTTCAAATCGACAAGTCTTCCACGATTAACGGTAATATATCCGCCATCAGAGAGATTTTTTAAGATTTTGTTTAATGTACTCCGTGACACGGACGTACGATTTAAAATAAAAGTAAATATCGAAACATCGTTTAAACTCTCTTGGTTATGCTCCCACAGCATTTCAAGATAGGGTTTAACAATGCTATAACTATTGGTCGTTCTGGAATTCAACTCCTCCCTGAAACAGTAAATTTCAAGATACCATGTGAGTATCAATGAAACGTCTTTCCATAACTTTTTTTCTTCCACCAGTCGCATAAAATCATGCAGTTTGAGATACGACAACTTAACATCAGATACCGTGCGGATATAATAACATTCCCGCTTAGAAAGCATCGTTGATAAACCAAAAACGGCCTGGTGATTGATATTCGCTAATATAATGTTGTTATGCACATTGCAGAGTTCGACTTCTCCTGCAGTGAGTACATAAATCAACTTTGTGTCGTGGCGCTTTAAGCGCCAAATCTTTTTTGGTGAAGCAGTAACCTCTACTCTCTCTGAGTGGATTGAAATTTCCCTTCCTATATCGGACAGCGCTGTGCGGACCTGCTCATTAAGAGTGTACAGATCGCTATACATAACGACTCCTGAACTAGCCTACTTTGAAAATTAGAGTAACTCATGTTGATGATGCCTCTAATTGGTTGAATCTGATATATAATCTGGGGTTTTGAGATTTTCTCCTGGCACGCGTTAACGTTCATTGTTCCCGTTGTAATTCTGTTCTGGTTTATCACCATGACCGGAACATCCTAAAGGCCAAAGTTGTTTCCGTTGTCGTGAGTGTCGATGCGTATTCCCGCTCACCGACACCTGGCAGGCCAGAAAGCCGGTGTTAAAGAGCAAATCGTTGATATAACCTTCAACAGCACCGGGGTTCGCGATACGGCAAGGACGCTGAAAATCGGTATCAACACGGTTTTCCGTACTTAAAAAACTCACGCCGAAGCGAATAACGTCTTCGCCAGTCGCCCATTCCGGTGCGGCGCTTATCTACAAACTCGATGAGCAATGGAGCTTCGTTGGTGTAAGGCCCGACAGCTATGGCCGGGAAGTGCTAAAGGATAAGCATCTGACCGGCAAGATTTTTACGCAATGAGCATAGCAATATGACGTTGCGAACCCGTATCAAACGTCTGGCTCGTTTCTCGCGCTCTATATAAGTCCATGAAAAGTCATCGAAGCCTTCATCAAACAACATATACTCGACTAATTGGAGTCATAACCTTAATTTTTTTACACTTTATACAAAAGAATGAATATAAATAAGATCTTCATTTGTATAAAAATACACAGCTTTCATAGGCTTGCATGAATAATCTTCATATGAAATATCACATCACACTATAGTGCTAACATATTGTTTTTAAAAAAAATGGAACCAACCAATAGTTTTTTGTACTTTATAATTATGTAATGATGATGAATAAGATTATTAAGCTCTGAATCTGAATTGCGACTTACGTAACTATATAAACATTAAGTAAGTAGAATAACTTTGTATTTTTCGGAACATTGAAATACCGATTTTATTTAAGTTCTTGCAGGGTAGTTGGCATTGGTTGACCTTCTCATTCTCTATTTCTCCAGCCAGATGAAAATCCTCATGTGGCTAATGAAGACATTACTCACATCGCGGTGTGTTAATCAACAGGGAGGGAGGTCAAACGTGTTTAAGGGTCTTAGCTGGGATTACAAAAGCAACAGCCTGTGTAAGTCTGGAAGAAGATCATCATCAACGGGCTGGCAGACCTGGAGCGAATGCTGATGATCCTTGATGAGAAGCCTGTTCCCGCGAACCGCGCCGATGTCACCCGCTGTCTCAGCGATCATATTAATGAGAACAGGCACAGCATTCATGATGAGGATGAAATGTTTGTTATCAAATACTTTCAGAAGGGAACGGCACACCAGCGCCAGCCAAACGGTCATGGCATACCGTAAATTACAGACAAGAAAAAGGGCCATGTTAATCAATAACATGGCCCTGAATAGTGGCGGAACGGACGGGACTCGAACCCGCGACCCCCTGCGTGACAGGCAGGTATTCTAACCGACTGAACTACCGCTCCGCTGTGTTCCCGTGGGAACGAGGCGAATATTACGGTTTGCCTCCGAACTCGTCAACGCTTTTTCTCACGTTTTGAATCGTTTGCTGCAAAAATCACCCAGGCGGTGATTTTACAGCCATTCTGGCCCCTTTTTACGCGCGCCACATGCAGCTTCCGCCCTTCTTCTGCACGAGATCCAAACGGGATTCATGGTTTAGCAGTTCTTCATCGCTAGCTAAAACAACCCGTAGCCTGCTGCTCTGACGTACAAGGCGCTGAATTCCCGCGTCACCCTGCATCTGCTGAGCGTCGTTTTCCATGCTGAAGGCCATCGACGTCTGACCACCCGTCATCGTCAGATAGACATCGGCCAGTATCTGGGCATCGAGCAGTGCGCCGTGCAGCGTTCGCTTGGTGTTGTCTATCTCATAACGTGAACAGAGGGCATCGAGGCTGTTACGCTTGCCTGGAAACATTTTTCTGGCCAGTGCCAGACTATCGGTCACTTTACAGAACGTGTTCGTCTTCGGGATATCACGATTAAGCTTGCTGAATTCATAATCCATAAAGCCGATATCGAACGATGCGTTATGGATGACGAGCTCGGCACCTTTGATGTACTCCAGGAACTCGTCCGCCACATCCGCAAAAGTCGGCTTATCCAGCAAAAACTCATCGGCGATACCGTGAACGCCGAACGCTTCTGGATCCACCAGCCGATCGGGTTTGAGGTAAACGTGGAAGTTGTTCCCCGTAAGACGACGATTCACCACTTCAACAGCACCGATCTCAATGATCTTGTGTCCTTCGTAGTGTGCGCCGATCTGGTTCATACCGGTGGTTTCGGTATCGAGGACAATCTGGCGAGTAATTGCAGTGCTCATAGCGGTCATTTATGTCAGACTTATCGTTTAACTGAACGTTTCAAATACAGGAAGTCTACCAGAGATGCGTAAACAGGTAGAAATTTTCACCGATGGATCTTGTCTCGGCAACCCAGGACCTGGCGGTTATGGCGCGATTATGCGCTATCGCCAGCACGAAAAAACTTTTAGCGAAGGCTATTTCCTGACCACTAACAACCGCATGGAGTTGATGGCGGCCATCGTGGCGCTGGAAGCCCTGAAAGAGCACTGTGACGTGGTGCTGAGCACCGACAGTCAATACGTGCGTCAGGGCATCACCCAGTGGATCCACAACTGGAAAAAACGCGGCTGGAAAACAGCAGATAAAAAACCGGTCAAGAACGTCGACCTCTGGAAGCGTCTTGATGCGGCACTGGGTCAGCATGAAATCAAATGGGAATGGGTGAAAGGCCACGCGGGACACCCGGAAAACGAACGCTGTGACGAACTTGCCCGTACGGCTGCCTCTAACCCTGTCCATGAAGATACTGGCTATCAGCCAGAATCCTGATCAGGGTTTTCTGTACTGACGCGTTGCGCCAACGGTCTGACGGATCTGCGTTTGCGATTTGTTCTGTTTCATCGGGTTTAGCGTAAGGGGAATTGTCCGCTTACGCGCAACGATGAACTGCATGCAACCTAAAGCAGGCAGATGAGTGCTTAGCAGTACCCCACCCTGCCGCGCCCAGGGCAAGACCTGAAAACCGCCATAGCAAAGCACTTCAAAGTTCAGCAATGAAAGCCAGTCCAGCTGACGCATCATGGTGAACATTCGGCTGTTATAAGGTGATGTACGGCGTAGTACGGGCACCAGCTTACGTAGCCCCATCAGGCTAAGCGGATTGAAACCGCTGATAACCAGCCAGCCGTCATCGATCAACACGCGATCGGCTTCACGTAGCAGACGGTGAGGATCGCTACACCAGGGTAACGTATGTGCAAGCAGGCACGCATCAACCGATTTTTCGGCAAACGGCAAATGCAGGGGATCAGCCTTTACGTTAACGGGCGATCCATCAAGAGAAACATTGACCTGATGCGAGATAGCGCAGCTTTCGGTATTGATTTCCGCGCTGAGATTGCCAATCTTAAGCAGGTGGAAACCATACATTTTCGCGAGCCAGGGCTTCAGCTGCTGTTCTAACGCCTCGCGATAATATTCCCCCCAGGGCAATTCCGCCCAACGTTCCGGTGCTGCGACAGTCTGAGGTACCCTTGCCGGTTTCATCAAAACACCCGCCACGCTAAAAGAGGTAATGTATGAATCTTATCAGTATTCCTGCTTTTCAGGACAATTACATCTGGGTTTTAGTTGATGACGCTCATCGATGCATCATTGTTGATCCCGGTGAGTCAACACCGGTTTTACACGCAATAAAAGAGAATGGCTGGCAGCCAGAAGCCATACTCCTGACCCACCATCATAACGATCACGTCGGTGGTGTTCCTGAACTGTGCGCCCATTTTCCGCATCTTGTGGTATATGGACCGAAGGAGACACAAGATAAGGGAGCGACACAGATAGTCGAAGATGGCGAAAAAATCCTCATTCCAGGGTGGGAGTTTTCTGTATTTGCCACACCAGGTCACACTTCTGGACATATTTGTTACTACAGCAATCCTTATCTTTTTTGCGGCGATACACTGTTTTCTGGCGGCTGCGGAAGGCTATTCGAAGGCACGCCAGCACAAATGTATCAATCTTTACAGGTAATTAACGCACTACCCGACGATACTCTCATTTGTTGCGCACATGAGTATACATTAGGAAATATGAAGTTTGCAGTCAACCTCTTACCGGAGGATCGTGCGATTCAAGATTATTATCAGAAAGTGAAGGAGTTACGCGCAAAAAACCAAAAAACACTCCCCGTAATTCTGAAAAATGAGCGGGAAATAAATTTATTTTTACGAACAGATGATATTGATTTAATTAATAAAATAAACCAAGAAACAATTTTGAAACAACCTGAAGAACGATTTGCATGGTTAAGGTCAAAGAAAGATAACTTCCGATAATTCTGGGTTGCCTTTTCAAAATTTCGTCGTTATCATCGCTCGTCTTTTAAGCAACTATTGACACACACATGAAGGCAAAAGCGATATTACTCGCCTCTGTCCTGCTTGTAGGTTGCCAGTCACAAAACGGCAGCAACGTACAACAGCACGCACAGAGCCTTTCTGCAGCTGGTCAAGGGGAAGCAGGGAAGTTTACAAGTTCAGCGCGATGGATGGACGATGGGACATCATTCGCGCAGGATCAGGACTTGTGGGCCTCTATTGGCGACGAGCTAAAGATGGGAATTCCGGAAAACAGCCGGATTCGCGAACAGAAACAGAAGTATTTGAGAAATAAGAGCTATCTCCACGATGTAACGTTACGGGCAGAGCCGTATATGTACTGGATAGCCGGGCAAGTTAAGAAACGTAACATGCCTATGGAGCTGGTACTCCTACCCATAGTGGAGAGCGCTTTTGACCCACACGCAACGTCTGGTGCCAATGCCGCAGGTATTTGGCAGATCATTCCGAGCACAGGGCGCAATTATGGTTTGAAACAGACCCGCAGCTACGATGCGCGTCGAGATGTTGTCGCTTCAACGACAGCGGCTCTCGACATGATGCAACGTCTGAACAAGATGTTTGACGGTGACTGGTTGTTAACAGTTGCTGCGTATAACAGCGGTGAGGGTCGTGTACTGAAGGCAATGAAGGCGAATAAAGCGCGTGGTAAATCCACCGATTTCTGGTCGCTCTCACTGCCACAGGAAACGAAGATTTACGTACCGAAAATGCTGGCATTGAGCGATATTCTCAAGAACAGCAAGCGTTACGGTGTTCAACTGCCAACACCAGACGAAAGTCGTGCACTGGCGCGCGTTCGCCTCAGCAACCCGGTTGATATTCAACAGGTTGCTGATATGACGGGTATGTCGGTAAGTAAATTGAAAACCTTTAATGCAGGCGTTAAAGGCTCAACCCTGGGGGCTAGCGGCCCACAGTATGTAATGGTTCCGCAGAAACATGCCGAGCAGTTACGTGAGTCTTTAGCTTCTGGTGAAATTGCTGCTGTTCAGTCAACGCTGATAGCAGACACATCACCTGTAAGCAGTCGTAGTTACAAGGTTCGTTCAGGTGATACGCTTTCGGGCATTGCAACACGTCTTGGCGTGAATGCGAAAGATCTGCAGCAGTGGAATAATCTGCGCAGCTCAGGCCTGAAAGTGGGTCAGACTCTGACGGTGGGTGCAGGTAGCAGCGCACAGCGTCTCGCCAACAACAGCGATAGCATTACTTATCGCGTGCGTAAAGGCGATTCACTGTCCAGTATCGCAAAACGACACGGCGTGAACATCAAAGATGTGATGCGCTGGAATAATGATACTGACAATCTGCAACCAGGCGACCAGTTGACACTGTTTGTGAAGAACAGTGCCACGCCAGACTCCTGATAGTACAATCTAAAGATAAAAAGGCACCCGTTCCCCCGGGTGCCTTTTTTGTTTTATCCCGCTTTTTGCGCTTCAGCCATGATGGTATCGCTGGTAAACGAGCCATCGTCCTGCAATTCAAAGTAGGTTTTCACTTCCGCAGAAGCACTCTCCTGATACAGCCGAATAGCCTGGCTTAACGCTTCAGGTGTACGCATGCGCGCGATCCACGAACTGAACTCCAGCGGCAAACGGTCTGTCATTAATGAACGTGAAATTAAACCCGCATCGGTGATAAACGATAACCACTCTCCGCTGGAGTAATTTTGCACATGAGAGGTGTCACGCAGCGCTTCAACCGTCTGCAGCCAGATATTGCGTACCGGATGCCCCGGGGACATCACATCCATAATGATGAAGATCCCGCCCGGCTTGAGCACGCGTTTGACTTCCCGTAATGCCTGCCCGACATCATGCCAGTGATGTGCAGAGTAGCGGCTGATGACTACGTCAAATGACGAATCCTCAAAGGGTAAGGATTCGGCATAACCCTGGCGCGTCGTAACATTACTCAGCCCTTTCGCTTTTGCCGCCTCCGCGACCACCTCCAGCATCTGGCTGGATAAATCATACGCCGTGACCTGAGCAACCTGCTGTGCAGCCGCAAAGCTGGCGTGGCCGGCCCCACAGCCTAAGTCCAGCACGTGCGCCTGCGGGAATGCTGCCAGGCGTTCACCGAGACGCACCAGGTCGCGTCCAGACGCGTGTACAGCGCTGCTCAGATAGGCACTTGCCTGCGAACCAAACTGTTTTTCTACGTTGTCATGATGGGAGTGTGTTGTTGTCATCGTACTGTCCTTTTGTTGGTAAAAAAATAAAGGGCAGCACCCGCGCAGGTCTGCCCCACGGCAGACCTGACACACCATTATTTATCAGGCTTGCCGGGACTGAATTCGACGAGTAGCGGATTGTGATCGGAAGCGCGCGTCACCAGAACGGAGGCGTCATGTACGCTCAAACCACGATAGAAGACAAAATCGAGAGGACGACCAAATGCCTTCTTGCGCTGGTCATCGGTAAAACGGACTTCACGCAGCGACATTTCACGCGCAAAGCGATACAGCGCATTCATGCGCGGACGGCTCCAGGCATTGAAATCCCCGGCCATAATGATCGGCCCACTGTGATGGGCAATCTGGTCGCCAATGGGAAGTAACTGCTTACTATACACATCCACGCCCAGACTGAAGTTTACCGCGTGGATATTCACCACCATCAGCAAACGGGTATCCGGCAGGGGATAAACCGTCACCAGCGCCGATTTTGCCAGACGCAGGATCGGCTCGCGCTCACGCAGCGGACAGCAATAGACCGGATGCGCAGCAGAGAGGGTCATCACACCAGAGGGATGTTGCGGTAAAACAAATGCGGGTACCTGATCAGCGGCAAGATAGTTAGTCGTCGCAAACCTCACCAGTTCAGGAGTGGTTTGCGCCTCCTGTAACAGAACCAGATGCGCATCCTTACCAAAATTCTTGAGCACGGATAACCATTCCGCACGCTGTTGCTTAAAGATATTCCAGACCAGTACCCGGATTTTTTCATCACTGCTTAACGGTGTACCAGCGGGCAATGCCTGGCTGATGCTCGCAAACGACCCCGGAGGCAAGATCCTCTCCGCGGGCAGTCCGGCAACATAACGCATGGCATAAGTATTTTTTCGCACTTTTGGAAACGACCTCTGTAACATGAACCAGCCCGGAAAACGGACTGGTTCTACTGTTATAGGGATTTTAGGTCACACTTTCAACGCCATTACGGAGAAACCGCTTTCCAGATTTGTAAGCAAGCACTTACTGCTGTTTATCCAAGAGCCACACGAGCCGGTTTATCAAGGCGTCCGCTCCAGCCAATCAACAGGAAGGCAATAAGGACAATCACTGCGCCAATCCACGGCGTTTGTGTTAAGCCGAAGTGTTCAACGGTTTGCCCGCCGATGATAGAACCCAGCGCAATGCCAATATTGAATGCCGCAATATTAAGACCCGATGCTACATCCACCGCATTTGGCGTATAAAGCTCGGCTTTCTGCACAACGTACACCTGAAGACCCGGCACGTTGCCAAAAGCGAAGATCCCCATAACCAGTACCGTGACCAGCGCGGCGTATTGCATTGATGCCGTAAACTGGAAAACCATCAGCAGAACAACCAGCGCAGCGAAGATGAACTTCAGAGCAGGAACGGCTCCATGTTTATCGGCCAGTTTGCCCCCCCAGATATTACCGATCGCAACTGAGATACCGTAGCCCAGCAAAATCCAGCTCACCGTATTTGGCGAAAATCCTGCGAGATCCTGCATCATCGGAGCCAGGAAGGTGAAAGCAGTGAATACGCCACCATAACCCAGGGCCGTAACCGCATAGATGATCAGCAACCGCGGATGAGTAAGAACTTTCAGCTGATCGCTCAGGCTGGCACTGGCGCGTCCGTGGATATTTGATGGCACCAGCAACAGGCTGGCAACCAGGGCAATCACACCCAGCAAAGAGACCGCCAGGAAGGTTTCACGCCAGCCGAAATGTTGCCCGATAAACGTCCCTAGCGGCACACCGGTTACCAGTGCAACGGTCAAACCACCAAACATAATCGCAATAGCAGACGCCGCTTTCTCTTTTGGTACCAGGCTGGTTGCAATGGTGGAGCCGATGGAGAAGAACACGCCATGCGCGAGGCCGGTCAGTAGCCGGGCAATCACCAGCGTGGTGTAATCCGGGGCCTGCCAGGCCAGAATATTACCCGCGGTGAAGAGCACCATCAGGGCAACTAACAGCTGCTTACGCGGAAAGCGTCCGGTCAGCGCCGTCAGTACCGGTGCGCCAACCGCGACACCCAGCGCATAGATAGAAACCAGCAGCCCGGCAGAGGGCAGCGAAATAGCAAGTTGATTAGCAATAGCAGGAACCAGTCCTACAATAACGAATTCGGTCGTGCCAATTGCAAAGGCACTGATCGTCAGGGCAAGTAGCGCCAGTGGCATAAAATACTCCGTCTCTTCAGGATTAAGATGACAAGGAGTATGCGCCAGTGCTTAAATAACAAAAATGGTCAAAATCTCAATAGAATTTTGCAGGTGGTGCAACAATGAAAGCAACGTCGGAAGAGCTGACAATCTTTGTCGCCGTCGTCGAAAGCGGCAGTTTTAGCCGCGCGGCCGAACAGCTTGGACAAGCTAACTCAGCTATCAGCCGCTCGGTTAAAAAGCTGGAGATGAAGCTTGGGGTGAGCCTGCTCAACCGAACGACGCGTCAGCTGAGCCTGACGGAAGAAGGTGAGCGTTATTTCCGTCGCGTGCAGTCTGTTCTGCAGGAGATGGCTGCAGCGGAAACAGAGATAATGGAAACCCGCAGTACGCCGCGCGGATTGCTGCGTATTGATGCGTCCACCCCTGTCGTGCTGCATTTCCTGATGCCGCTGGTTAAACCATTTCGTGAACGCTATCCGGAAATGACGCTATCTCTGGTCTCCTCCGAAACGTTTATTAATCTTATTGAGCGGAAAGTCGATGTCGCGATTCGGGCTGGAACCTTAACGGACTCAAGCTTACGTGCCCGTCCTCTGTTTGCCAGTTACCGTAAAATCATCGCCTCACCACAGTATATTGCCGTGCATGGAAAGCCAGAGACGGTTGAAGAGCTGAAGCAGCATCTGTGTCTGGGCTTTACGGAACCCGTATCGCTGAATACCTGGCCCATCGCCTGTCATGATGGGCAACTTCATGAAATCACCAGCGGAATATCGTCCAACAGTGGGGAGACGCTAAAGCAGCTGTGCCTTGAAGGGAACGGGATCGCCTGTTTATCCGATTACATGATTGATAAAGAGATAGCACGCGGTGAGCTTGTAGAACTGATGGCAGATAAATGTCTGCCGGTAGAAATGCCTTTCAGCGCGGTGTATTACAGCGACAGGGCGGTAAGTACGCGCATACGTGCTTTTATCGACTTCCTGAGCGAGCATGTAAAAACAGCTCCAGGAGGAGCTGTGTGAGGGCTTAGGTTACAGAGGGTGGTCAATATTAATCCCAGTTCGGAGCTAAACCTTCCGGGCTAACCAGGCGATCGTTGCAATCCAGGGCTGCGATCGCTTTTTTGTCTTCATCATCCAGCAGGAGATCCAGAGCTAACAGATTGCTGGCCAGGTTTTCACGTTTGGTCGATGAAGGGATAACGGCATAACCTTCCCCCATCGCCCATGCCAGGATCACCTGTGCAGTTGTTGCGTTGTGCTTCTCTGCGATGCGTGTAATCACTTCATCTTTCAGAGCTTTACCGTAAGCCAGCGTCATGTAAGAGGTAATGTGAATACCGTGCTGTTTTGCCCAGTTCACGACTTTGCGGTTTTGCAGATATGGGGACAGTTCAATCTGGTTGGTCGCAATATTTTCTGCTCCAACAGCCGCAATCGCTTTTTCCATCAGTGGGATGGTGAAGTTGGAGATGCCAATTTCACGGGTCAGACCCTGCTCTTTCGCTTCCAGCAATGCCTTCATAAACTCTTCCACTGCCACGGCATCATTCGGTGATGGCCAGTGGACTAGAGTCAGATCCACGTAGTCGGTACGCAGTTTTTTCAGGCTCTCTTTCAGGCCTGGGATCAGTTTGTCTTTGCTGAGGTTCTCAATCCAGATTTTGGTGGTGATAAAAAGCTCGTTACGCGGCACGCCACTCTCTTCAATCGCCTGACCAACAGCAGCTTCATTTTCATAAATCTGTGCCGTATCAACAGTGCGATAGCCAAGCTCAAGTGCGGTTTTTACAGATGCGATAACAATGTCGTCTTTCAGGCGGAAAGTGCCCAGACCAAATGCAGGGATAGTCATGTCATTCCTCGTTAATCATAGTGTTTGTTAACTGAGGAGGATTATCACTGTTGCTGTTATGCTGAAAAAGAGCGTAAAACGCAGAGGATTTTTGCTAATTTAGCAATAAATATACAACAGACAAGAAAAAAGCCCTGAGCGTTAACTCAGGGCTTTCAATAAGTGGCGGAACGGACGGGACTCGAACCCGCGACCCCCTGCGTGACAGGCAGGTATTCTAACCGACTGAACTACCGCTCCACCGAAGACTGCTGTAACCACCGGATTTATGCACCGGCTTACTA